>JGI12316J15310_10000003_pt3 | contig 2159754 bp, 1949 predicted proteins | sample MarCyaLeptolynsp_FD_15310 | JGI IMG/M metagenome (IMG submission 15310)
CAAAGGAATTGACGGGGGCCCGCACAAGCGGTGGAGCATGTGGTTTAATTCGAAGCAACGCGCAGAACCTTACCAGCCCTTGACATCCCGGTCGCGGATACGAGAGATCGTTTCCTTCAGTTAGGCTGGACCGGTGACAGGTGCTGCATGGCTGTCGTCAGCTCGTGTCGTGAGATGTTGGGTTAAGTCCCGCAACGAGCGCAACCCTCGCCCTTAGTTGCCAGCGGTTTCGGCCGGGCACTCTAGGGGGACTGCCGGTGATAAGCCGAGAGGAAGGTGGGGATGACGTCAAGTCCTCATGGCCCTTACGGGCTGGGCTACACACGTGCTACAATGGCGGCGACAATGGGCAGCGACTTCGCGAGGAGGAGCTAATCCCAAAAAGCCGTCTCAGTTCGGATTGTTCTCTGCAACTCGAGAGCATGAAGTCGGAATCGCTAGTAATCGCAGATCAGCATGCTGCGGTGAATACGTTCCCGGGCCTTGTACACACCGCCCGTCACACCATGGGAGTTGGCTTTACCCGAAGGCGCTGCGCTAACCCGCAAGGGAGGCAGGCGACCACGGTAGGGTCAGCGACTGGGGTGAAGTCGTAACAAGGTAGCCCTAGGGGAACCTGGGGCTGGATCACCTCCTTTCTAAGGAAGATACCGATCAGGACGCCATCCGGCCTCCTTCGGAATCTTTATTAGAACAAAGGTATCGATCAGTCAGGTCGATACCGCTGACTATCCTGGCGGGACGCCGCCGCCTTCGTTTCTCTTTCTTCGCGGACAGGGCCATGCAAACAGGGCCATACCTGGTGCATGGCTTTATGCTTTAAGGATCAGGGCGGCGCGCTTTCAGGCCCCGCGCGGGTCGATAAACGATCGGGAACGACTTGTTTCCGGTGGCTTTGAACCTGAAGGGCCTGTAGCTCAGTTGGTTAGAGCGCACCCCTGATAAGGGTGAGGTCGGTAGTTCGAATCTACCCAGGCCCACCATCCTCCCTTTCGTCATGCTCTCGGCATTTGCGCGGCAAATGCCTGTCGCAACAACGGCGTTTTGCTTCAGGCAAAACACCTTGGGGCCATAGCTCAGCTGGGAGAGCGCCTGCTTTGCAAGCAGGAGGTCGTCGGTTCGATCCCGTCTGGCTCCACCAAATACCTGTGAAGGTTTTGACGGTGCCGGTTTCGATGATGGCAATCAAAGCATCAAGTGTCCGCAGGAAGAAGACCAGTTTCGCCGGTTTCGATCGGCAAGCTCTATGACATAGTGAAGAGGAGATCTATTCGGCCGCGCCGACCTCACCCCCTGGTGATAAAGGGTCGGGCAACGCGAGTCGACGGCACCTGACCGCGCCGTCTGCCGGATATGATCCGAAGCGACTTGATCTTTTGTCGATCAAACCCGTCAGAGCCGACGGGTGGGTATCGATAATGAGAGCGATCAAGTGCCTTAAGGGCATTCGGTGGATGCCTTGGCGACAAGAGGCGATGAAGGACGTGGTACGCTGCGATAAGCTGTGGTGAGGTGCGAACAACCTTTGACCCGCAGATTTCCGAATGGGGAAACCCAGCCCTTCGGGGTTATCGTGCGCTGAATACATAGGCGTACGAGGCGAACCCGGGGAACTGAAACATCTCAGTACCTGGAGGAAAGGACATCAACAGAGACTCCGCTAGTAGTGGCGAGCGAACGCGGACCAGGCCAGTGGCAAGCGCTTTAAAACCGGAACCTGTCAGGAAAGCAGGGCCATAGTGGGTGATAGCCCCGTACGGGTAAGTGAAGCGTTTGTCCTCGAGTAGGGCGGGACACGTGAAATCCTGTCTGAACATGGGGGGACCACCCTCCAAGCCTAAGTACTCCTTGTCGACCGATAGCGAACAAGTACCGTGAGGGAAAGGTGAAAAGCACCCCGACGAGGGGAGTGAAATAGACCTGAAACCGGATGCCTACAAACAGTCGGAGCCCGCAAGGGTGACGGCGTACCTTTTGTATAATGGGTCAGCGACTTAATCTGTCGAGCAAGCTTAAACCGGTAGGTGTAGGCGTAGCGAAAGCGAGTCTTAATAGGGCGACGAGTTCGTCGGATTAGACCCGAAACCGAGTGATCTAGCCATGGTCAGGCTGAAGGTGCGGTAACACGCACTGGAGGGCCGAACCCACGAATGTTGAAAAATTCGGGGATGAACTGTGGCTAGGGGTGAAAGGCCAATCAAACTCGGAAATAGCTGGTTCTCCGCGAAAGCTATTTAGGTAGCGCCTCGCGTGAATACTCTCGGGGGTAGAGCACTGGATGGGCTAGGGGTCCCCACAGGATTACCAAACCTAACCAAACTCCGAATACCGAGAAGTAATGCGCGGGAGACACACTGCGGGTGCTAAGGTCCGTAGTGGAAAGGGAAACAGCCCTGATCGCCAGCTAAGGTCCCTAAGTCGTAGCTAAGTGGGAAAGGATGTAGGAATCCCAAAACAACCAGGATGTTGGCTTAGAAGCAGCCATCATTTAAAGAAAGCGTAACAGCTCACTGGTCTAAATAAGGGTTCCCGCGCCGAAGATGTACCGGGGCTTAAGCTACGCACCGAAGCTGCGAGTGTGACGCAAGTCACGCGGTAGCGGAGCGTTCTGTAGGTCTGCGAAGGGAGATCCGTGAGGACTCCTGGAGATATCAGAAGTGCGAATGCTGACATGAGTAACGATAAGGAGTGTGAGAGACACTCCCGCCGAAAGTCCAAGGGTTCCTGCGCAACGCTAATCGGCGCAGGGTTAGCCGGCCCCTAAGGCGAGGGCGAAAGCCGTAGTCGATGGGAACCAGGTCAATATTCCTGGGCCAGTGGATGGTGACGAATCCTAGACGTTGTTCGAGATTACTGGATTTCTCGGGCAGCCAAGGGGTTCCAGGAAATAGCCTCCACATGAGACCGTACCCTAAACCAACACAGGTGGACTGGTAGAGCATACCAAGGCGCTTGAGAGAATGGTGCTGAAGGAACTCGGCAAATTGCCTGCGTAACTTCGGGATAAGCAGGCCTCGGGCTTGGGCAACCAGGTTCGAGGGGCACAGACCAGGGGGTGGCGACTGTTTACTAAAAACACAGGGCTCTGCGAAGCCGCAAGGCGACGTATAGGGTCTGACGCCTGCCCGGTGCCGGAAGGTTAAGAGGAGGGGTGCAAGCTCCGAATCGAAGCCCCGGTAAACGGCGGCCGTAACTATAACGGTCCTAAGGTAGCGAAATTCCTTGTCGGGTAAGTTCCGACCTGCACGAATGGCGTAACGACTTCCCCACTGTCTCCAGCACCAACTCAGTGAAATTGAATTCCCCGTGAAGATGCGGGGTTCCTGCGGTCAGACGGAAAGACCCCGTGAACCTTTACTACAACTTTGCGCTGGCACTTGTGCCGGTATGTGTAGGATAGGTGGAAGACTTTGAAGCTGCGGCGCCAGCCGTGGTGGAGTCACCCTTGAAATACCACCCTTACTGACATGATTGTCTAACCGCGGCCCGTTATCCGGGTCCGAGACAGCGCATGGTGGGTAGTTTGACTGGGGCGGTCGCCTCCCAAAGTGTAACGGAGGCGCGCGAAGGTGGGCTCAGGCTGGTCGGAAATCAGCCGATGAGTGCAATGGCATAAGCCTGCCTGACTGCGAGACTGACAAGTCGAGCAGAGTCGAAAGACGGCCATAGTGATCCGGTGGTCCCTCGTGGACGGGCCATCGCTCAACGGATAAAAGGTACTCCGGGGATAACAGGCTGATAATGCCCAAGAGTCCATATCGACGGCATTGTTTGGCACCTCGATGTCGGCTCATCACATCCTGGGGCTGGAGCAGGTCCCAAGGGTTTGGCTGTTCGCCAATTAAAGTGGTACGTGAGCTGGGTTTAGAACGTCGTGAGACAGTTCGGTCCCTATCTGCCGTGGGTGTAGGAGAATTGAGAGGATCTGCCCTTAGTACGAGAGGACCGGGGTGGACGTACCTCTGGTGGACCTGTTGTCGCGCCAGCGGCATAGCAGGGTAGCTATGTACGGAAGGGATAACCGCTGAAAGCATCTAAGCGGGAAACCCACCTCGAAACCAGTTCTCCCTTGAGAGCCGTGGAAGACCACCACGTTGATAGGCTGGATGTGGAAGCGTGGCGACACGTGGAGCTTACCAGTACTAATAGCTCGATCGGCTTGATCGCTCTCATTAATCAATATCCATCCAACCGGTTTCGATCTGAAACCGATCGTCAGGACAAGTCGCTTCACAAAGATCTCCTCATTCACATCCATCCTGTTATTGGCCGGCTTGGTGACTATTGCGGAGTGATCAAACCCGATCCCATCCCGAACTCGGCCGTTAAGCGCTCCTGCGCCGATGATACTGCACCTGGAGGTGTGGGAAAGTAGGTCGTTGCCAGGCCTGCCAATGACAGGATTGACCGGTTCTCCGGAATGTCAAAAAAACCCCCGTCTCAACCGAGGCGGGGGTTTTTTGTTGTGCGTCTGCCTATTTTGCACAGGAGGGACGATGTGCCATGTCCGCAGAAAGCGCGCCCTTGAAGGAACGGCCTTCGGCAAGACTGCTGGTACTCGATCCCATGCGCCGCGTATTGCTGTTTCGGTTTGAGTTTGAGGATGGTGCTCTTGCCGGGAAAACGTTCTGGGCCACACCAGGCGGTGCACTCGATCAGGGCGACAGCTTTGAAGCGGCCGCGAACCGGGAATTACAGGAAGAAACGGGAATCGCTACACCGGTCGGGGCGGAATTCGCTCGGAAAACAGCCCGGTTTCAAACACCACAAGGAGACTGGGTCGAAGCCGACGAGCGGTATTTCGTTGTCCGGGTCGATCAGCCCGACATCCGCTACGATGGGCATCGACCGAACGAAACGCGCTATATGACCTCGCATCGCTGGTGGCCGCTCGATGCGTTGAGGGTGGCCGCGGAAACCGTCTATCCCGAGGAACTGGTTGATTGGCTCGAAACCCTGACGGGCAAATCGGCTACAGGTCACGCTCTGTCGTCTTGAATTTCTCGTCCCGCCGCAATCAGGGATTTGATCACGCCGACAAACCGATCACCGGCGGGGCCGGCCGGACAGGCCCAGTAGTCCATTGCGCCCTGACAGATATCGAACAGGGTGCTGGACGTCCGGGCGTCCTTGCCGCAGATGACGATCGCGCCCGTCTTGCCCATCGTCCTCAGGTGTGAGTGCAGCCAGGCGACGAAGCCGATTGCGCTTGGCCCGGTTTCGGCGAAATTGAACCGGACGACGACGAATTGCTGCGGGTCTTCGGCATGGCCTGCGGGAACGAATTGGTACCAGGCCTCCCCGTCGCGGACGGCTGCGAGGGCCGCCTGCGACAGATCTGCCGGATTTTCGAGCGGCGTCCAGCGGTAGCAGTCCCGATAGAACGTCGTTTCGGCCTGCGCGATAACCCGGCAGAGCCTCTCGTCGAACTGTTCGTCTGTTTCCATGGTGGTTTCCCCCTCCCTGAATCGGTCATCCGGCCGACACGCATTCCCGTCTGCATTGACACGGATAGTTTAGGCGCGAGGGCGTCGATGCCTGACGCCCGGATTGTGCATGGCTGCCATTCCGGATGGTTGGCTCGTTCTGAATACCGATCGCGGGCTGGGCGCATAGCGCGCGTTGATTATCCGCAAGGCTAGCGGACGAACGATCGATGATACTCTGAAGATGTCAACAGCGCCGTTCTTGCTGGAACGGGCCGCCCGAATCAAACCAAGGGGTCAGCCGAGGATGGAGCCGACAACACGTGAAGACCGCCCGCCTGAACTGTCCATTTCGCCCGAGACGATTTTCTTCATAATCGTCAAGGCGCGGGAGTTCGACGCCAAGGATCCGGTCAGCGAGCCGGACCCCGGATCGAACGCGTCCGACGACCACATGATTTCGGTGCTCGAGGACCACGGCGACGATGCAAGCCAGGAGGAGCTGACCAGCCTGATCGACAGCCTCAGTGTCGACGAGCAGGTCGATCTCGTCACGCTCGCCTGGCTTGGCCGCGGTGAATACAGCCTCGGCGACTGGTCGGAGGTGCGCGCGGAAGCCACGGCTGCGCATAATGACCGCACCGCTGCCTATCTGCTTGGAATGCCGCTGCTGCCCGATTATCTGGAGGAGGGCGTGGCGATGCTCGGTGTTTCGCTCGAAGACTACGAAATGGAGCACCTCTGAGGAGGAGGCCGGACCGTCACGGGTCCGGCTGCTCCGCCGGTCAGGCTGTCAATTGCCGTTACCGGCAGTGTCTGACCCAGGCTTTCAGATTGAGCTTCTTGGCGATCAGCGCGATATCGTGTTTCCGCGCCGTGCGGCAGACGGCGCGAAGTTTGAAGATCTTGCCCTCGTCCTTCCAGCTTCGCGGATATTCCGCCGCGAAGACAGGCTTTCCCGCCTTCCGGTAGCGCTTTGCGTCGCCGCAGAAGCGGTACAAGGCGCAGTCCTCCAACAGCAGCGCGCCGAAATGGGGTTCCAGCTTGCGGTTGAGATCCGTGGCGTTCTTCTGGACGGGGATGAGGCCAAGCTTCCGCGCGCGGTCGGCCAATGCCGTTGCATAGGCCACGACATGCTTTGCTTTCGTCTTGAAGCCGGTCCGGTTTTCATGTGCGTCGAGATTGTCGAATTCGACCAGGCCGAAGCCTTTCGCCGCACAGCGCTCAAGGCGTGCGGCCATGAGGGGAAGAAAGACTTTGTATCGCTTGAAATTTAGCCAGCGCTCATCGGGCCAGTCCGGATAGCGCCGGCCGATGAATTTTGGTTTTCCGGCTTTCTTTTGATCTTCATTCAGCGCTTCGAAGCTCTTCACGTCCGGTCGCCAGTCCTCCAGCGTGCCAACCGACAGATAGCAGATCGTCCGGACGCCATATTGATTCGCCGACTTAACATGGGCTTTGGAAACATCGAAACCGTCGAGACCCAGATAGTCGACCGACGGCGGCGGACTGGGCGGCGTTGACATGCCGATCAGCCAGTCCCAGCGCTTCGAATTGTCCGATAGCGCAGCGGTGGGGGCGCCTGCGAGCAAAACGAGCATCAGCGCCGTTCGCAATCCTCTGGTCATGGTCGGTCGCGCTCCGTATTGGGCTTCGCTCAGCCCGGTTTTCGGTCGAGATGGCCTATCGGTGGGGCTCTGCATCCCGGTAATCAAAGGCGGCCTTCCACCATAGCCGCAGTGTTTCCTGGCGGATGTCCGGAGGCTGGGCAAACAGCTGGCCTTCCCGATATGTGGCGATATGGGCGCGCCGCGCCCGCAGCAGCGTAATCGCGTCAAGGAAGGGATCGGCGTTGTCGATATCGGCAAAGCCGCCCTGTCGATTGAGAATACGGCCCTCCAGCATCACCAGGTCGTTATGCTGGCCGAGGTCTTCGCGCAGTTCCTGCAATTCACGCACTTCCGCCTTGAGAAGACGCGGCCAGAGGTCGATGAACAGGTCCAACTGGTAGCGCCAGTGAATGACCCGCTTGCGTGCCTCGTGCATATCCTCGGGCATGCGCGATTTCAGGCCGCGGCGCAGCATCTTTCGGGCTGTCGCATAGGTTCTGATGAGCCCTTCGATATAGGGATCGGGCTGTTCGGGCAGTGTCCAGGTCGCGACCTCCTCGTGGCAGGGCAGGAGCATCGCGATCACATCCCTGGAATGCCGGCGGATCACCGCTGGCCCGGCCGCCGTCTGCACTTCCGAATCGGCTGCTTTCCGCAGGCTGGAAACGCCTGTTTTTCCACTCGTTCTGCGCAAGTGTTTCTCGACGAGCGTGATGGCGTCGTGAAGCGCGACCGTATCACGTGCCTGTGAGAGAATTCGAGAAGCGTCGCGTGCCGATATATTGAGTCGTCTAAATGAATCGTTTCCGATGATGGCGCGCAGGAGTCGCAGATAGGCGCGAAAAGCCTTGAGGTCCTTTCGCGAGCTGTGAACGGAAACGTGGATATCTCCCCGGTTGGATTTCAACCGGCTGATAGCGGTATCGAGAAGGCCCGACATCGTTCGGCAAATCTGGGTGCCGATTGGTTGGGTCACGACGATACGGGTTGGCAATTTGGGTCAAGTCCTCCGGGTCTGCGACCGGCTGCTCCGGCGGGCCGGCTTATGGGACTAGGATAGCAGGAAAAGCGCGGGGAAGCCGAACCGGGCCCTGTCTGGTCGGACCAGCGTGGCTATCTTGGGGGCTTTGCCGATTTCGGTTGATCGAAAGCTGAGAAAACAGGGTATCGACTGCATGTGACGAAGATATCACGCCTTGGCGTCCGGCACGAAAAAAAATGGGGATTGCACGTTTCCGGTGGAGTTCAGGTTTGCAATCCCGACGCTGCATTGCTACATAGCCGTTGCGATCGATAGATCGCTCCCACAAAACGAACCGGTCAATAGTCCGGCTCGTCCCTGTCGCGGGGTGGAGCAGCCCGGTAGCTCGTCAGGCTCATAACCTGAAGGTCGCAGGTTCAAATCCTGCCCCCGCAACCATTGCTACAGACTCGGAAAGGCCGTCTCTTTGAGGCGGCTTTTTCGTGTCCGCCGCAAGCGCCAGAATCCCGGCGAGATCACCGCGCAGATTGACCGACAGCACGGTCTTGTCGCCGTCCGCGACGGGCAACAGCAGGATTTCGTCGATCAGCGCCCGCAGGGCATCGACGGCGCGGCGGCGGTTTGCCGTATCGGCGAGCGTCTCGCGCAGATTCTCGATCTGGCGGCGGTACAGGCCCGCCATCTTCGGATGCAATAGCACCGGGGTCTCTTCTGTCTGATCGGCGATCCGGGCTTCCAGTTCAATCCTGCGCGCCTCCAACTCGCCCATCCTGTCCTTGACCTCGCTGCCGGGCACGCCGTCGAGAATGGCCTGTATCATCCGGTCAATCTCGCGCTTGTTCTTCGCCAGCGCCGCCTTGTCGGATGCCATGCGCGCCTGCTTGGCTGCCGTGACCCGGTTCCTATGCTTCGCATACTCATCGCAGAAGATGTCGACGAGCTTCGGGTTCATCAACTCGTGTTGCAGGCCGTCGAGCACCGTGGCTTCGAGCACATCGCGGTGCATGGTCGTCAGGTTATCGCACGTGCCCTTGTTGCGGGCCGTGGCGCAGCCGACCCGCGTGCTGTTCAGGTGTATAAACCCGCCGCCGCAGACGCCGCACTTCATCAGTCCCGAGAGGATGTAGCGCGGCCGGCGGCGGTCAACATGGCCCTTGTTCGTCTCACCGAACTTTCTGCCTTCGCCGCTATCCTGCCGGGCTTTGACCCGATCCCAGAGGTCCTGGTCGACGATGCGCAGTTCCGGCACGTCCTTCACGATCCACTCGGATTCGGGGTTGAGCCGTGAGACGCGCTTGCCGGTCGCCGGGTCCTTGATGTAGCGCAGCCGGTTCCAGACGCGCCGTCCGATATAAAGCTCGTTGTTCAGGATACCGGTGCCGCGCTGACGGTTGCCGTGAATGGTGCTCGGACCCCAGCCGCCGGTGCCTTTCTGCGAGGCGGCGGGCGAGGCAACCCCATCCTTGTTGAGCTGCTTGGCGATCGCTCGTGGCGAGGTGCCGTTCGCGTAGTCATTGAAGATGCGGCGAATCGTGGCGGCTTCCTCGTCATTGATCCTGAAAGCGCCGCGTTCGGGCTCCCCGTCCTTGCCGAGGCTGCGCACCACGTCATAGCCATAGGCCCGGCCGCCGCCGGACTTGCCTGCCTCGACCCGGCCGCGCAGCCCGCGCCGCGTTTTGTCGGCAAGGTCCTTGAGGAACAGCGCGCCCATCGTGCCCTTGAGCCCGATATGCAGCTCGTTCACCGCGCCCTCGGAGAGTGTGACGATTTGGCATTCGGCGAACCGCGCCGCCTTGTAGATATGGGCGATGTCTTCCTGATCGCGCGAAAGCCGGTCCACCGATTCGGCCAGGATCACGGAGAACCGCCCGCGCCGCAGGTCATCGAGCAAAGCCTGAATGCCGGGGCGCATCAGGCTCGCCCCGGAGATCGCCTCGTCCGCATAGCGCTTGTAGACACGCCAGCCTTCGCGCTCGGCATATTCTGTGCACAGACGGAACTGGTCTTCGACCGAAGCCGTGCTTTGCAGTTCGGATGAGTAGCGGGCGTAGATGGCAATGGCGGTCATGAGCGCTGCTTTCCGTAAGGCGAGGCTGAGTCCGCAATCATATCATCCGCGGACTCCGCCGCCCAATCACAATCGGTCCTGTTTTGTTCCGCGCAATCCTGGGCTAGCGCTTTGACGAAGGCGACCAGCGACGGGTGCGGATCAATCCGCGCCCGCCGCTGCGCCCTGGCAGTCTGCCTGGATTTGTTGTGCGCTGACTTCGCCATGAGCATCACATGGCGATGCGCATTCCAGCCCCGCCGCGCGCAATCCTCGTCATGAGAAGGGGCGGCGGTCTAAGTCCGCGACCCAAATCTGTGTGAGGTTCTTGCATGGCGGCCAGCCGGGACGGGCCGTTCGGTGTTTTCCTCCAGAGGCCGCGTCGCTACTTTCAGGATATCAACGTCGGGCAAGGCCAGAAAGGTGATCCCGCCGATGATGGTCCCCGGCTCGTATTGGCAGGGACAGAAGGAGTCGGTGCATCTTTTGGTCATCCGGCCCATATACGGATGCGCATTCCGCATTCTCCGCGCGCAATCCTCGTCATGAAAAGAGCCCCGCCGGTTGCCGACGGGGCCGTGAAGGATGGGCGGCGCTTAGAAGCGCGGCCCGGATGGCGCAAGCTTTGCGCGCAGCGCCCGGCTGACATTTTCCAGCGTGGCAAGGGCGGCGGCACGTTCGGCCGAGCCCTCGGCACTGGCGGCGAGGTCTTGCCGGACCTTGCGGTGAAGGGCTTGCAGTTCGCCGGTGGAAAGGTGCGCAAGGGCGGCTTGTGTGAGAACTTTTGTCATTGTCGTCTCCTCTTTGCTTCGAGGCCCCGGACATCAGGGCCTTTCCTGCGCCCTCACAGCCACAATCACGGCCAGGGAAAGGTCCGCCATGGCTGGCGGCCGAAAGACGGCAAAGAGAAGAGAGGACAATGGAAAAAGGGCGCTGCACATGCGCCCAGCGTCACCGTTCGCTGGCGGACGAGAAGAACAAGCCGGCAGGTTCGAAAAGACCGAGCGGTGGTGTCGCGGACCTATGACGGCAAGTCCCGCCTTGTCGCGGTGAAAATGTCAGGAAGGGCGCTCTTCGTGAAATCAGCGCAAGCGCGCGCTCACACGGCCTTTGGGCGATACTCGGTCTATCGACAACTAAACTGATAAAGCACGTTAACTAATTAATAATGCGAAGTTATTTACAATATAATGTGTGATTATTATTATGAGATTGAATGAATAGGAATAATATTACAGTATTTTTGTTTCCGTTAGTATTGGTCGGCATCATCTCTTCGCTGGTCGTTTCGTATGGCGCCGACACATCGATGCGGCAGCCGCTCAGCAAGCCTGACATCCCCGAGCCTGACATCGTGATCTGCCGCATTCTGGATCAAGCGCGCGGCACCGTTCTCGAAGAACCGATGACGGTGGCCAGTGCCGCGATGCGCAAGGCCTGCGAGCGCAGTGCTGCCGTATTCATAAGACCGGACATCGAAATTGAGAAGCTGCCAGGGGCCGCGCCTCTGGCATGGGAAATCCACGAGCAGGAGGCGCGCGATTAGAGGTCTCGTCACGTGCATCGCTATCCTCTTCCTGCTGCCGCATTTTGCGACCGGAGCCCATGCCGCCTGTACGAATCCCGCCCGCGCTGAAGGCATCATCGTTTATGAGTCCAGCAACAACGTGCCCATGTACTGCAACGGCACGGATTGGATCGCGTTCGGCGCCCTGAACCCTTCAGCCGGCGGCAGTGGCTGCACGAATCCTGACCGTGCCGAGGGCGCGGTCGTTTACAACAATAGCTTTCACGTCCTGCAATACTGCGACGGCGACGATTGGCGCGCTGTTGGCGGCACTGTTGCCGGTGGTGGCGGCTGCACCGCGCCGGCCTCCTGTCCGAATGTCGGCGATGTATGCAGTGACGGCAGCCTTTTTGCCGGGTTTATGGTCTATGACGGCTCCTGTGAACCGATCTACGTAACGGATAACAACCAGAGCACATCGAGTCAGTGGAAGACCGCCACAGGTACAAACGACATCACAAACCCGGACGATCCGGTTGACAGGCAGTATAGCCGCGATAATCGCGGTGGCGGAACGTTCTCGGCTTTTCAGCTGTGTGAGAACAACACCTATCACGGCAAGAACGACTGGTATTTGCCGGCCCGTACCGAGCTTAACCTGTTATGGCTGAACCAGGCGGCGATTGACGCGGGGGCCGCCGGCAACTTCACGACGGGCAGCTACTGGTCGTCCACGGAGTACGATACTAACACCGTGTGGTACCAGAACTTTGGCAGTGGTAACCAGAGCAACAGCGGCAGTAAGACCGATAGCCGCGACGTGCGGTGCGTCCGGCGGGATGGCGTCGTCGACGACACCCCGAATGCGTTCAGCTTTATTGACCAGACGGGCGTTGCGACTTCGACGCTCATTGAATCCGACATCGTCGAGATCACCAAGATGGATAACGGCACGGCCGTATCGATCACCGGCGACGGCAGCCCGGAATACCGCATCTGCGCCGATGTGACGTGCGGCACTGTCAATCACGATTGGACAAGCGGCAGCGGCAGCATCGATCCCGATGAATATCTCCAACTGCGCCTGACCAGCAACGCAACGAACGGCGCGATGAACAGCGCGACGGTGACCGTTGGTACGGAAAACGACCAGTGGGATGTGACCACGGAAGCCGCTGACTGCCCGAACATCGGCGATGTGCGCGCAGATGGCAGCATCTATGCCGGCCTGTCCCCGGACGGCAATGTGGCGATGTACGCAACGCCTGCCGACGCGCCGGGAGGCTATCAGTGGGCTCCGGAAACAGTCACCCCGATGGAGTCCTGCACGGACGGCACGCCGGGCACGGCGTCTTCGTGCCGCACGGGCCGGGCGAATACGAGCCTGCTGGCCGGCCTTGCCGGTCCGTTCGAGGCGGCGGATTATTGTGACGGTCTCAGCGCGCACGGCCATGACGACTGGTACCTGCCGGCGCAGGACGAGCTTGACGTGCTTTACGATAACCGGGGCGCGATCGGCGGCTTCAGCACGGGATGGTACTGGTCCTCGTCCGATATGGAGATGGAGGAAGCGCGGGTTCAGCGGTTCAGCACCGGCGAGCAGAACAGCGACCATAAGGACGAATACCATCGTGTGCGGTGCGTCCGGCGCTGAGTGTCGAAGCGATTAAGCCGCGACAGCGGAGATGTATTTCTGTTGAATTCTAATAATGACTTTCATTTTAATTTCGCATTAATGAATCGTTAAGTTATAAAAGTGTATAATTTACATATTAAGCAACTATAAATTGTATAAGGAGTTCATGAAGCGAAAACCGAACCACTTGACGATTGACTATAGATTACTGGGAACGATCTCGCTCGCCGAATTCAAACAGGCCCTTCTGACCGACCTCGCCATCCTCGAAGACGACTTTCACATTGAATATATGACCGGCCCCCGCTTGTTCGTGCCCATCACCGACGAACTGGGCCATGGCATCGCGTTTTCTGCCCTGACCGACCGGCAGCGCACCTGGATCGAGACACACCACTACCGCCCGGCCTGCAAGGACTATGAGCCGTAGGAGGGTGGACGGATGAGCATGCGTGAACCCTGCTATATCGATCTCGACCAGGCCCGCGACGTGCTGGCCGGTATGGGCATCGAACTGAACGAGCGCCAGATGAAGCGGGCCGCCGACAAAGATGCCCATGGCGTGCGCAAGCTGCCGTTCTTTGTCGATCCGATCGACGGGCGCCTCAAGATCGAAAAATCCACGCTCGTCAATATTTACCGCCGCGCCCAGATAGACGCCGAAAACTGCGCAAAACTCAGTATTTGATTCGCTATTTATTTCATATATCGGGGATTTATATTATAATGATACTAAGTAATGGCAGACATAAGAAAGAGGGTAGGCAAGAAAGGTACGACATACCAAGTAAGATACCCGAGTAAATCCACCCATTCCGGCTATGCCTTCAAGAGCTTCACAACGCTCAAGGAGGCGCGCAGCTTTGTCGAAAATCTCGGTACCTACAAACGGCCCATCGGAGATCTGCGAACCGTCCCCGAGGCCGTCGCGTTCTGGCTAAAGGTTTGCGAGAAGGAAGGTCGCGGCGATCGCGATCCGGTGACGAAAGCGACGCTCAAGGGCTATGAGCTGCGGGCCGCCATCATCGAGGAGTACGGATGGCAGGCGGAGCTTCACGAACTGGAGCAGCACCATATCATCGAGTTTCGTTCCTGGCTGAAGCGGAACTACAGCCTCTATATGGCGCGGCGCGTTCTGTCCGCGCTGCATTCGGTCATCATCGAACTGAACCAGCGGGGCATGATGGCCCACGATCCCGCCGCCGGGATCACCGTCAAGAAACAGTCGCGCTACGACAATCCGGTCTCCATTCCCAGCCAGGCCGAGGTGGCCGAAATACTGGCGGCTGCCGACCGTCTCGCGAACCCCGGCAACGAACAGATTCGCAAGACCTGGGAACGCTACCGCCCCATGGTCTACCTCGCCGCTAGCTCGGGCATGCGGCCGCAGGAGTATTGCGCGCTCCGCAAGGAAGATGTGCTGGAGGACGGCGTGCGGATCACGCAGGCCGTGGACAAGCTTGGCATTATCGGGCCGCCGAAGACCAGGGCGGCGCGCCGTTTCATTCCGGTCTCCGACATCGCGCTCGACATGACCTGCCACTACATGCTCCACCACGCCCATCCCAGCGAGCATGGTTTGGTGTTTCCGACCAGAACCGGCACCGCGCAGCTCGTCGACAATTTCAGATCGCGCGCCTGGTACCCGCTTATGAAAGAGGCGGGACTGACCTTTGAAGAAACGGTCGATGGAAAGACGATCACGAAGGCAAAGTACAGCCCCTACGCCCTGCGTCACTTCTTTGCGTCGATGCTCATACAGAAGCGCACGAACTTAAAGCGCCTCCAGAAGCTCATGGGGCATGCGGATATTCAGATCCCGTTCGACACATACGGACATCTGATCGACGATATCGAAGCGCAGGAGGCGCAGGAGTCCCGCCAGCTCCTATCCGACATCCTTGAAAGTTCTTGTGGCAAGTCTGTGGCGAGTTCCACTCAACCCGTTGAGAACATTGGCGTTTAGGGTGCCTCCGGAGCACGAGGTCGAAGGTTCGAATCCTTCCGGGCGCGCCATTTTGTCAAACAAATCAATATCTTAATCTAGGACGTGTCTGAGAGCCTCGTGCTTACGCGGCAGTTTCGCGTAAGCAAATGGGTTGTCGCGGTATGCTGAAACGGTGTCGCCGACCAATCGGATCGTGCTGTGCCCCAAGATCGAATCTCACATGCTTCGCCACCCTGGAACATGAATGCGAACGCCGTTCGCCGCCTATTCTGCGCCATTTGAAGACGTAAGCAGCCTCAACAGCTCATTGTGCGAGCCCATGATGCGGACTTCGTGTTCGGCGACCTCGACCCGCTGTGCGAAAGCCCGCAGATGGTCGCGCCGAAATCCGCCGTCCTGTCCACGCATGCGGCGGCGGGCGACGGAGGCGAATCTCGTCGACTGCGCCGGCGTGAGACTTTGGCCCGCGGTCTCGATGGCCGCTCTCGCACGTTCGGCATCCACGCGCGCCTGGTCGCGCGTCGCCTTCAACTCTTCGATCCGCTCTTTCAGCGACGGATCGTCGAGATCGGCGAGGCCGCTTTCGATGGCGTCGTAAAGACGCTTCAGGCGCTGTTCGGCTTCCGCCGCCCGTTTGGTGAGTTCGTTCGCCTGGGTCCGGCGGCGTCCATCCCGTTCCTCTCGACGATCGAGATGCGCGGCGAGCATGTCCTTCACGCGGTTCGAGTCGAGCAACCGATGCTCAAGGTAATCCGCCACCAGATGATCGAGCCTGTCCATCTGGATCGTGCGACCCTTGCAGCCGGTCTTGCCCTGCCGGGCGACCGTCGAACAGATGTAATAGCGATAATGCTTCGCCTTGCCCGAGGTGCGCAGGGTCATGGCGCCGCCGCAGTCGGCGCAGAAACAGATGCCCGTCAGCAAGGTCGGCCCGCTGACGGTCCGGCCGGGCGTCACCATCGGCGCGCGTTTCTTCAAGAGCTTCTGAACGGCGTCGAAGGTCTCGCGGTCGACGATTGGCGGCACAGGGACGGTCACGACCTCCGCGGCCGTCTTCGGCGTGCCGTCCTTGTAGGTCTTCCCCCACTCGTGTTCGCCGATATAGGTGCGGCGCGTGAGGATGCGATGCACCGTGCCGACGCCCCAGCGCCCGCCGGTTCGCGTGTAGAGCTTGCGCTCGTTGAGATATTTGGCGATCGACTTCACACCCATCCGCCCGGAGTCGCCGTCGCCTTCCAGCGCCAGCTTGAAGATCAGCCGGATCGTGTCGGCATGAAGCGGATCGATCTCCAGCACCTTCTTGACCTTGGCGCCGCGCTTTTCCGCCTCGACGACACGGTAGCCGACCGGCGGCAGCGAGCCGTTCCAGAAGCCCTGCCGGGCACGACGATGCGCGACATCTACATCGCGGCCCTGCCCTTCATGGCCTGCTCGATCCTGCTGGTGATCCTGCTGATCTTCTTCCCCGGCATCGCGCTGTGGCTGCCGAGCCTGGGGCAGTAGGACGGCAGGCTGGGGGCTGCACGGGACGGTACCGAAGCAACGGTGTTGACGCCCCCTCACCCGGCTCGCTTTCGCTCGCCACCCTCTCCCGCGCGGGGAGAGTGCCGGTGGCACGCCCCTTCCCCACTTGCGGGCATCGGGCCGCGTGGCACGGACCCTCTCCCCCCATATGTTTAGACTGGGGGAGAGGGTGGCGAGCGCATGCGAGCCGGGTGAGGGCCCGTCAGCGGCTGCGCTCGCCACAGCCCTCAGGGATCCCGCTCTCAAAGCCCCTTCGGATTGGTCAGGAATTCCTCGATGATCGCCGGCGGCACCTTGGCGTAGTCGCCGGTGCGGCTGACGCCCTGCCCCGTCAGGCGTTTCAGTTCGACCGCCATCTCGGCCATCTTGACGGCGAGCGGTATGCCGTTGATGACGGGCGCCCCGTCGATCCGGTGGTCGTAGAACTGCGAGAACAGCAGCATCGGGATGCCGCCGCCGGGGATGATGACGTCGGTGCCGTCGGCGACCAGGGGGCGGCCCTGTTCCTCGAACAGGCCCTTCACCTCCTCGGCCTTCTCGTCCGACCCGTAGGCCGCCAGGATCTGGCCGGGCTCGAAGGTCATCGCATGAACGCCGACGACCCGGTCGGCGAGGCCGTATTTGCCGATCTGGTGATGGAAGCCGGGGATGAAGCGCGGATTGATGGTGACGATGCCGATGCGCTGGCCGAGCTGGCAGCACCACAGCATCGAGGCCTCGCCCAGGCCGATCACCGGAATGTCGACGGCGCTGCGGGCCTCGTAGAGGCCGGAATCCTGGAAATGGCCGACGATGAAGGCGTCGTAGCCCTCGCGCTCGGCTTTAATCGCGTTGCAGATCATCTCGCGGGCGCAGCGGAACTCGACGAGGGGATGGGCGTAGCTGTCGAAGGGGGTGATGCCGCGAATGTCGATTTCGGTCCCCGCCGCCGAGACCGCGTCAAGATGCGGCTTCAGCCGGTCCCAATAGGACTTGCCGTTCTCGTAATCGACATAGCTCTGGTAGCAGATCTTCATGGATTTCCGTTTCCTTCAGGACGATGCGGGCCACTGTAGGAGGCCACAGGCCCTTGGCCAATCAGGAAGGATGCGGAGGGCCGGGGGTGCGGCAATGGGTGTGCCGGACTGGCCGGCAGGTCACCCAATCACGCTGACAAGCGGTCGACGACAAAAACCGGACCTCAATCGTGTTCAGTCGCGCTATTGTAACGTCAATGCAGTTCAAGAGGCTCGCAATGCCGTCGAGACCGTTTCCGTACGCCCACGATGTCGCCGGACATCCGAAAGTCCGCCAAATCAGGGCGAGGCGCCGGAGCCATGCCGGAGACCCACCGCGCACTCGACGCGGGCCGGCAATGGCGTATCGCGCCGAAGGATCCACAAGCCTTCCCCGAAACCCGGCGTTCCACGCGCCCTGGCGGGGCTGAAAACGGGATCGATCGGGCCGGATCCGACGATTAGAGCAAGCAGCACGACAATGGATGATCTTACGCTCCGGGCCGATCTTCCCTCCCGCGCCGGCGAGGCCGCCCAAGCCCATACGCAGGATGTCGCCGCCGTGCTTGCGTCCCTGAACGCCTCTGAAACAGGGCTTGACGCCGCAGAGGCGGCGCGCCGGCTTGAACACTACGGGCGCAACGAGCCTCCGGCCGCGAAACAGCGCAGCCTGGCGATGCGCTTTCTGGCCCATTTTCACCACATCCTGATCTATGTGCTCCTGGGCGCGGCGCTGGTGACCTTCCTGCTCGGCCATACCATCGACACAGGCGTTATCCTGGCGGTGGTTCTGGCCAATGCGATTATCGGATTCCTCCAGGAAGGTCGGGCCGAAAAGGCCATGGCGGCGATCCAGGACATGCTCGCGCCCCATGCCAATGTCATCCGGGACGGCAGGCGCACGGACATCGAGGGCGCCGAACTCGTACCCGGCGACGTCGTGCTGCTTGAAGCCGGCGACAAGGTTCCCGCCGACCTGCGTCTCCTGCGCGCCCACGGCCTCCAGGTTCAGGAGGCCATTCTCACAGGCGAATCCGTGCCCGTCGAGAAGGCGACCGCGCCGGTCGCGGCCGAGGCGTCGCTCGGCGACCGGCTCTGCATGGTCTATAGCGGAACACTGGTCACGGCCGGACAGGGGCGCGGCGTCGTCGTCGCCACCGGCGCGCAAACGGAAATCGGCCGCATCAGCGGGATGTTGTCACAGGTCGAGACCCTGACCACGCCGCTGGTCCAGCAAATGAACACCTTCGCCAAATGGCTCACCCTGTTCATTCTGCTGGTCGCAGCCCTCCTTCTCGTGTTCGGCTATTTCGTCGAGCACTACAGTTTTCTCGACATGTTCATGGCCGTGGTCGGCCTGTCCGTGGCGGCCATCCCCGAAGGCCTGCCCGCCGTGCTCACCATCACCCTGGCCATCGGCGTCCAGGCGATGGCGAGGCGCAACGCCATCGTGCGTCGCCTGCCGGCGATCGAGACGCTCGGGTCGGTGTCGGTGATCTGTACCGACAAGACCGGCACGCTTACCCGCAACGAGATGGTGGTCACGTCCGCGGCAATCCAGGAGCGTGTCTTCGAGGTGGATGGCGAGGGCTACCATCCCGGCGGCCGGATCTTCCACAATGGGGCGCCCATTCGCCCCGGCGAGGATGCGGCCCTGCGCGAACTCGCCGTCGCGGCCGGGCTGTGCAACGATGCCGAGCTGCAGGAGCAGGACGGCACTTGGCGTGTCAATGGCAGCCCCATGGAGGGCGCGCTGCTGGCCTTTGCGGCGAAGGCCCGGGGCGGGCTTGAACAGATCGGCGAAGGCTGGGACCGGCTCGACGCCATTCCTTTCGATGCGCGCCATCGCTACATGGCCACCCTGTATCGCCGGGCCGACGGAAACGGCATGGTCCTGGTCAAGGGCGCGCCGGAGACCATTCTGTCTATGTGCCGGTCTGAAAGGACCCGCGATGGCGGAGAAAAAGATCTCAATCCGCAGGCCTGGCACGCCGTCGCGGATGATCAGGCGGCCCGCGGCCGACGTGTGCTGGCCTTTGCGGCGCGCCCGCCTGAAACCGATGAGCGCGTCCTGAAAAAGGACAACGTGGCGGGGTCGATGGTCTTTTTGGGGCTGGTCGGCATAATCGACCCGCCCCGCCCGGAGGCCGTGGCCGCCATCGCCGAGTGCCACGATGCCGGTATCGCGGTGAAGATGATCACCGGCGATCATGCCGGCACCGCAGCCGCCATCGGCCGCGAGATCGGGCTGGACCGCACCGACACGGTGCTGACGGGCGCGGATATCGATGCCCTCGACGACGAGGCGCTCGCCGGGGCGGTCCTTGCCACCGACATCTTCGCCCGCACCAGCCCCGAGCACAAACTGCGCCTGGTCAAGGCACTGCAGTCGAAGGGGCTGACGGTGGCCATGACCGGCGACGGCGTCAACGATGCCCCGGCGCTGAAGCGCGCCGATGCCGGCGTAGCCATGGGGCGGAAGGGCAGCGAGGCGGCCAGGGAAGCCGCCGAAATCGTCCTCGCCGACGACAATTTCGCCTCCATCGCCGCGGCGGTTCGCGAAGGCCGCACCGTCTACGACAACATCAAGAAGGTCATCAGCTGGACGCTTCCCACCAATGGCGGCGAAGCGATGACCATTCTCGTCGCGCTGCTGTTCAGCATGGCGATGCCGGTCACCCCGGTGCAGATCCTGTGGGTCAACCTCGTCACGGCCATCACCCTGGGGATCGCGCTGGCCTTCGAGCCGACCGAGGCCAACACGATGCGACGTCCGCCGCGCCCGCGCCACGAGCCGATCCTCGACGGTCAGCTCGTCTGGCAGATCGTGCTCGTTTCGACCGTGTTCTGCGCCGGTGTCTTCGGCGTTTTCGCCTATGCCACGCAGCGCGGATACGATCTCGCCGTGGCCCGGACCATGGCGGTGAACACGCTTGTGGTGCTGGAGATCGCCTACCTGTTCTTCATCCGCAACATTCACGGCACCTCGCTGACCTGGGAGGCGGTGAAGGGGACCAGAATCATATGGGCCTGCATCCTGACGGTCACGGCGCTGCAATTCGCGCTCACCTATGTACCGCCATTACAGGCGGTCTTCGGGATGGCGGCTGTCGGAGTCCTCGACGGCATCGTTATCGTTTTGGTCGGCGTTGCGCTGTTTGCACTGCTGGAACTGGAAAAACAGCTCCGGCTCACGATCCAGCGAAGGGGACACGCCACGCTTTCACATTGAAGATTCGGAGACGCCAGTGGGACGCCCCCGGGGAAGCCGCGGATCAACCCACTATTGTCATTCCCCTCAGTGTCATTGCCGGGCTCGTCCCACCGGTGTCCGGTTCAGCGGCACCGGGCTTTTGTTTTCAGCCTGGCCCCCGCTGATCCGGACAGTAGTAGGATCAGCCAAAGAACAGGTTCGGCAGGAACATCGCGATTTCCGGGATGTAGGTGATCAGCATCAGTGTTGGCAACCAGGCGAACAGGATGAACAGGATCGTCGGCTTCATCATTGCCTGAACCGAAACGCCGGTTACGCGGGCGCCCAGGAAGAGCAGCGGCGCCGTCGGCGGGGTGATATTGCCCATGCCGAGATTGACCCCCAGGACGGCGGCGAAATGGACCGGGTCCACACCGGCATCCCTGGCGATCGGCGTCAGCAGCGAAGCGCTCAATACCAGGCCGCTGAAATCATCCATCAGCATGCCTATGACGATCATCACGATGTTGATCATCAGCATGATGACCAGCGGGTTGTCGGACACCGAGTAGATCGCGTTGCGGGCGATCGTCGGGATGTCCTCGAAGATGAGATACTTGCTGACGATCAGCACCATGAAGACCATCACCATGACCACGCCGATTGTCACGCTGGAGGCCTTGAGGGTCTCCCAGAACGTTCTGAGGGTCAGGCCCTTGTAGATCCAGAACCCGACGGGAATGGCGTATATCGCGGCGACGCCGGCGGCTTCCGTCGGGGTCATGATGCCGCCATAGATGCCGCCGAGGATAATGACCGGCATCATCAGCGCCGGGATGGCGTTGAACGTCGTCTTTCCCAGCGCCGTGACCGGGTTGCCTTCGACTTTCGTCAGCTCGATGCCCTCGACCTTTCTGAGCATGAGGAAGTTGACGATGATCAGGAAGACCGAGAGCAGAAGACCAGCGGCGAGCGCGGCGAGGAAGCATTTCAGAACGGACTGCTGGGTGAGCCAGGCATAGATGAGCTGCGTGCCGCTTGGCGGAATCAGCAGGCCAAGCGGGCTGGCGCTGACCAGCAGCGCGGCGGAGAACCCGTTGGGATAGTTGGCCTTGCGCAGATGCGGCATCATGATCGAGCCGATGCAGGTGAGCGTCGCCGCGCCGCTGCCGGAGATCGCGCCGAACATGGCGCTCGCCAGCACGCACGCCCCGCTCAGCCCGCCCTTGATGCCGCCGAGGATCAATTCGGCCACCGAGACGATCGGCGCGGCGACGCGACCGCGCTGCATCAGGTCGCCGGCGACGATGAACAGCGGTATCACGAGAATGATCACCGTATTCATCTTCCAGTGGCCGGTGCCCATGAAGGCGGTGATGTTGTGATCGCCCATCAGCGCGATCAGCAGCAGGACGCCGCCAAACGCCATGGGAACGGCGACGCCGGCCAGCAGCAGCAGGACAATGACGAGGATGGAGAGAAACAGAAGCATCACGCGGCCTGTGCGTCTTTGTTGCTGATCCTCAGGTCTTCCTCGACGACTTTCGGACCGAATTTCAGCAACACGTAAACATGCAAGGCGCCGTAGAACGCCATGAATGCCAGGCCGACGAATATGCCAAGATGCGCCACGAAGTAGGGGATCTTCAACGCGATCGTTTTCTGCCAGAACGGGTAGGAATTGACATCGTTTGCGATCATCAGCCAGGCCCAATAGACCATGACAAAGGCCAGCAGTGTTTCGACGATGTGCAGGAAGACCTTGCGGCGCCAGATCGACTTCGCGGTTTTGAAATAGGATTCGAATATATCCGCGCGGATTTGCGTGTCTTCGTAGCTGCCGACGGCGCTCGCCAGAAAATACAGCCAGAACGAAATCGGCAGCAGCCATTCTTCGTAGGCGAAGAGATCGCTATGCAGGATATATCGAAAGATGACGACCAGGCAGAATGTAACGGGCAGGATCAACGTTGCGATAGCGCTAATGGTGATCTTCACGGCCACCATTTTTCTTACCGTCGCACCCAGCCTGGGCGGCAAATGGTCAGCAAGTTCCCTCAACGCCTTGTCCCCCTGGGTCCCCCTGGTCGCAGTTGCCGGGGCGAAGTGTCCGGCTCCGCCCCGATAAGGCGGTTCAGTTGCCGGTCAGCTTGTCTAGAATGTCCTTCCCGACGAGATCACCGACGCTGGGCCAGACCTTCTCGGCGATGAGCGCCTTGAACTTTGCGCGCTCTTCATCGCTGAAGTCGACCACATCCCAGTTCTTGTCGCGAAGCTTGGCGAGAAACTCCTCGTTCCGGTTCCAGGAGCTATCGTTGATCCCGGTCGCCGCCTTGGTTGCCGCAGCCTGAATGGCGGCCTGCTGCTCGGCCGACAGCTTGTTCCATTTTGCCGCGTTCACGTAGATCACGTTGGTTTCCACGAAGGCATTATAGGGAACGAAGGTATTGCCGACATCGCTCTCGGCAAACAGCGAGAAGGCCAGTTCGGACGTGCAGCAGATCGCGCCGTCGATCGTGCCGGCCTGCACGGCGGGAAACACCTCGGCCCAGGCCATCGTCGTGGTCTGATAACCGAGCACTTCCATGGTCGATTTAACCAGTTGCGAACTCCAGACCCGCAGGTTCATTTCCTGATTGCCCGTGCCGTCGACATCCGCCGGCGTCTTCGAGGCGACGACGCCGATCAGCCCCTCTCCGATCGTCGCCAGGTGCTGCAGGCCGTGGTCGGCGAGGATTCCCGACAGGATCTTGTTATACTCGGAATCGGGATTGCTCATGATCGCCTGGATATCGTCCAGCGTGGTGATCATGAACGGCAGGCTCATGAACTCCAGGCGCTGATCGGCCTGGGCGTAGATTGCCGCGTGGACGATGTCGACATTGCCGAACTTGGCATCTTCCAGGAGCTCCTCGCCGGATCCGAGCTGACCGGCGGGGAAGAAGTCGACGGACAGATTGACACCGGCACCCTCGATGTCCTTGATCATCTGGGTCAGATGCTCGAACGCCGGCTGATTTTCCAGCGTCGTGCTCGCGATCTTGAGCTTGACGTCATCAGCCTGACCGGAAATGGCCGTTGCCGCGAGGATGGCGGCTCCTGCGATCACCTGTTTGAGTTTGAACGACATGACATCCCTCCTATCGGTTGTCGTTGCTTCGCCGGCCCGGCCAATTCGCCGGGCGGCACAGTCCCGTGTGGGTTGCATCCACTTCGAACCAGGTTTCCCGGGATCGTATTCGCCTACCAACGGACACAACGCACGCCGCGCTGGGGACCGGACATCGCGGTCCTGCACGCATCGCCGCAGGTTTGTGGCGATGCGTAAAAACCGATCGATGAACAGGCCCTCCAGATTCCATCAAAACGCCACCCTCCTCACGCCCGAGGGGGCAATTCGGCCCCGTCCCTGAATGCTGTGATGCGGTCCTGCAAGCCGTACCAGCGCAGCATCAATGACGGCGCGAACGACATGTAGGCCGGAGCGGCCTTGAGACGCTCCACAGGCAGCGGCAGATCCTCCGGCGCGACGCAGTCAGCCCAGTCCGCGAGGATGCCCCCCAGCATCGTCCCCGTCGGAACGCCGCGCCCGGACAAGCCGGTACAGGCCAAGGCGCCCGGGCCGAGCGTGTAGAGACGGGGAATCGTCTCCCGCTGCATGTCCAGTTCGCCGGTCCAGTAGAATTCCCACCGCGTGGCTTCGGGAACGGCCGGATGAAGCCAGCGCAGCCGATCCATCAGCAGCTTCTTGGTGTAGGGCCGGTCGCGGCCCCGGCGGCCGAGCGGGATCATCGAAACGACCATTCGTCCCGCGCGGTCGTATTTGTAGACGAAGATATCGCCGCAGCCGTCATGCATGGTGCCGTCGAAGGGGAGGACCTGTTCGCGGACCTCCGGCGGCAGAGGTTCGGTCGCGGCAATGAGGGCCTGCATGATCCGGTAGGTCTTTTCGACGCCCAGCCCGCCGCCATCGGTATAGGCGCCGGTCGCCATGATGAACTTGTCGCACAGGACGCTGCCGCCGGACGTCCGCAGGCGCCAGCGCGGCCCGCTGCGCTCGACCGCGTTGACCCGCGAGCGGGTAAACAGTCGAACGCTTTCCTGAAGGGCTGCGCGGGCAAGGCCGCGCGCATAGCCGAGCGGATTGAGATGGCCTCCCGATTGCAGAAACCAGCCGCCATGGAAACGCCGCGACCCTGTCAGCCGTTCCGCCTCGCCGGCATCGACGACCCTCGACGGGCAGCCGACCGACGCATAGCTTTCCGCCAGGCTTTGGACGGCGGCCATCCGGCCGGGCGTGAGCGCGCCCTGGAAGTAGCCGTTCTGCTTCCACTCGCACTCGATCTGATAGTGCCGAATGAACTCCGCGGCCATATCGGCGCCCCGCGTCTGCCGGGCGATCAGGCGGTCGGCCCGTTCCCGTCCCAGGCGCTTGCGCAGGTCGTTCAGCGAAAAATGCGTGAATGTCGGGGTACAATGGCCCGCATTGCGGCCCGATCCGCCGAACCCGGCCTCCCGTGCCTCCAGCAGTACGACATCGCCCCCGCGCCGGCGCAGTTCGATCGCCGTCGTCAGGCCGGTATAGCCGCCGCCGACGACACAGATATCCGTCGCGATTTCGCCTTCCAGCGGTCCGGTGTCAGGCGCCGGTATGGCGGTCGCATGCCAGAGTGTTTCATCGAAGGGTGAAAACGCCGTCATGCCGTATCTGTCCGATCGTGCGTAACCAACGCCGAGGTGTCGGCGGCCAGGCCGGCGCATAGCCCGGCCGAAAACACGCGCGCACAACGGGCGCGGCCCAGGGCCGTCCGTGTCGGAACGGATCCCGCGAACAGTCGAAACCGATCGGATATCCTGATCTTCCCGCTCCCTGGTCCGCACGCTCCTGGTGCGCCGTTGTTTTCGTTGCCGGGCAGTGGATCCATGCCGCCGCCCACGTCAGATACCCCCGTCGATGACGATTTTCGTTCCATCGGAAAACCGGGAGAGGCGAAAATCATGCGGATCGACACAAGGCGACGCGCCGGAGACGATTTCGGCCATCAGACGCCCGGCCGCCGGTCCGATACCGAAGCCGTGGCCCGAAAACCCGGTCGCGATGTGGAAACCGGGAAGCGCATCCACTGGCGATATGACCGGCAGGGCGTCGGGTGTCACGTCGATCAGCCCTGCCCAGCTTTGCGCAACCCGCGCGCCGGCGAAAACCGGTGCGATCTCAGCCGCCTTCGCCAGGGTCGACGCAATGGTTCTGCGGTGCGGTTCGGGGTCAAGGATTCGGGTGTGCTCAAACGGTGTCGGCGCATCGAGCGACCATTTGCGCGCGTAGCCCGCCTCGACGAGAAAACGTCCCCCCAGCCGCAGCCGCAAATCGCGCCATTGATAGATCAGCGCAGGCAGGAACGTCACCGCCAGACGGAACGAGTCCGGCACGATGTCGGCATAGTTCAACGAGCCGTTGGCAATGGTGTAGCCGCCGTCCTGACGCTTCCGGAACGCCACCTCCCTGGTCCAGTAGGCCACCTCCGGGCCGTTCGCCAGCGGATGGGTGCGCATCACCGTGTTCATCACCTTCAACTGCGGCAAGTCGATACCCAGGTTGCCGGAAAACAGGCGTGACCAGGCACCACCGGCCAGAACCACCGCATCGCAGGCAATGGCGCCGCGCTCGGTTACCGCAGCCGAAACCCTGCCGCCGGCGGTCTCGATCCCGCGCACCGCGCATCCGGTCAGCAGGCTGGCGCCGTGATCGCGGGCTGCTTCGGCAATCGCCGGTGCCGCCATCTGCGGTTCGGCGCGGCCATCGGCGGGCGTGAACTGGACGCCCTTCACCGATTCCTGCAAACCGGGAAGACGTTCGGCAACATCCGAGCCGCGGAGAACGTCGCTTTTGAGCTGAAAGGCACCCAGCTGTTCGCATGATCTCTCGGCAGCCACGAGATCGGCGTCCGAGTGGCAGGCAAAGCCGATCCCGGTCCGGCGATAGCCAAGATCGCGTCCGGTCCTGGACTGCAGGTCCGGCCAGATCCGCAACGCTTCGGCCATCAGCGCAAGCTCGCGCGGATCCCGCCGGGTAATCCGGACCCAGCCCCAATTGCGCGAACTCTGTTCGCCGCCGATCTCGCCCTTTTCGCAAAGCGCGACGTCAAGACCTCTTTCCGCAAGCTCCAGCGCCGTCGAGGCGCCGACGATGCCGCCGCCGACGACAACGACGTCGACGCGTGAAGGAAGCGCTTCATCCCCTTGCACCGATACGACGCGGGGACCCGGCATCAGAAGATCCCGTCCGGCTGACAGTTCAGGGTGATTTCGGCCTGAGACAATGTCGGAGGCTGCTCGATTGTATCGAGTGTGAGCCGTGCGACATCCTCCGGCTGGGTGAAGGCCTCCGGCGGCAAGGGGCTTCCGGCCGCCGCGCCCATGTCGGTTGCGACCAGGCCCGGGCAAATGGCCGTCGCCCGGATCCCGTGGTCCCAGCCCTCGTGCCGCAGGGCGTGTGCCAGGCCGACGGCAGCGAATTTCGATGTCGAGTAAAGCCCCATCCGCGCCATTTTCACCCGTTTTCCCGACAGCGATCCCATAACGATGATACGGCCGTTTCCCGACGATACGAGCGCATCCCAGGCGGCGGCGGCCAGTCGTCGCGGGGCGTGAAAATTGACCTCGAACAGATCGACGACACGTGCATCGTCCCGCGTGACGATGCTCTCGGGGTCGAAGATCCCGGCGCAGGCCACGACCGCGTCAATCCGTCCGCGGCGCGCGACAACCCCTTCGACCCAGCCGGCCTCACGCCCTTCGGATGCGTCGTAGCCGACCACCTCGGCGTCGCCCGACGCGACTTCCGGCATGCCCGACACCGCCGATGGCTTGCGAATGCCCATCGAGACGAACCAGCCCCGCTTGACGGCCTCGATCGAAATGGCACGGCCGATCCCCCGCGAACCGCCGGTCAGCAGCATTACTTTCCTGTCCATGCGGCTCCTGCTCCCGGGACGACCTTCCCATTCGGTTTGCGCAGGTAGGCGCCCGCCACCTTCCGCAGCAGTCGAACGGCCTGTTCGTGCTCCTCGTCACTGAGCATTCCGAAGGCTTCGTGGCGCTCGCGGCTGACGATGTCGCGCACGAGATCCAGATGCGCCTCGCCCTTCGGCGTGATGAAAAGAAGCTGGCGGCGCCGCGACCGCGGGTCGGGCCGGCGATCGATCAAGCCGCTTGCGATCAGCCGGTCGACAAGGCGCGCCATGGCCGGCGCATCCTTGCCGGCGTAGGGCGCGACCTCGGCGGCCGTGATACCAGGTCGCTTCTGGACCATGAAAAGCGTCGTGACCTTGCCGGTGCCGCCGGAAAGGGGCGTGCCCGCCAGGTGCGTTTCCAGATAGCGCGACACCGACAGATTAACGCTGCGGACGAAGAAACTCATGGCGCCGGCCAGCACGTCCAGTTCGCTGGCGTCGAAGAGATCGGCATCGTTCGTGCCGCGTTTGCTTGAAGGATGGTCGAGACGTGTTGCTTCCACCGCCCTGTCTCCCTGCCAAGTTGAATTATGTCACTGACAATTGTCGATGACAAGTATTTAGGCCGAATCGGCGCCGCGATATGGCGGCCGGTCAACGCCGCGACAGGCGCAGGAAGACCGGCACGTCCATCGACGATTGGTTCCATCGCGCTCCTGCGCTTCGAGGATGTCGGCCGGGTCGAGCCCCTCGACCAGTGACAGGTACAGGCTGATCGTTGTGACCCGTCAAGCCATGAAGTTGGCGTCACCTCCGAAGATACGCCGTTTTAGAAGGTCACCGTGCTCGGCAAAGCCCAACTGCCGGTCCACGCGAGCCTTCAGCAATACCAGAAACCGACGATAGGTGGTCGTGAGCAGGAGTCCCGAGCCGCAGGCGCCATAGAAATTAACGTCGTTGAGAGGATCGGGCGATGCAAGAAAGGCTTGGTCAACCGCCAGCATCGCGAGATTGCGCGGCGCGTCATAGGTACCTTCCTTGGCCTGTTCCTCCGGGGTCAGAAACTTCTCGCAAAGCCCCGGCAGAAGCTCGACCGGAATGTAGCTAAAATCATAGTTCCAGAAGTCTCCCTGGCCCGTGCGCATGTCTGTGCGACGGAGAAATCGGTTGAGCAGTGCAAAGCCGTTGGCGGACAAGGCCTGCCACGGATCGTGACGATCATCCCGAAGGAAGTCGCTGTTGAAGTTCGCACACAGCTTTGAGCCCAACCTACCAGATTCCGCGATCCAGACTGAGGTCTGCCTTACAGTCCTCGCGACGTACAGGTTAGAACGACAGGGTGACCTGCTTGCTGCAACACCACCCAAGGGCTCTGCCTCCTCGGCAGACCGAAGGTCTGTGCGAGGCAGTTGTCCTGCTATCTCAGAAATCGACTCTCGGTCTCCTTGACGCCATCCATGTCCTGGAGCCGGAAAACCTCGGCAACCGGGACGATGGCCTTGTCGGCCTCGTGGATGCCGCCATCTGCACGGATCTGGGCGAAGACGGTTTGCATCGCAGTGACCGCGGCTCGGATGGCATGGTTGCCCCAGATGACAAGCCCAACCTTGCCGGTCTCGCCCATGCGTTCGACGGTCATCTGCGGATAGGATGTGGGCACCAAGGCGAGCGGCACCTTGCCGTCCCAGGCGGCGATGAAGCTCTCGATCTCGTCGTGCGTTTTTTGCTTGGAGTGGACCAGGATCATGTCGGCGCCGGCCCTGGCATAGGCATGGGCGCGCCTCAGGGCTTCGTCCTGGCCGAGGCCGGCGATCAGCGCCTCGGTTCGGGCGATGACGAGAAAATCTCTCGATGTTCGTGTCGCGCAAGCCGCCTCGATCTTGCCGCCGAACTCCTCGACGCGCACCAGTTCCTGCCGGCCATCGGCGACAAGGCTGGTCACTTTCGGAAACGTCTTATCCTCGATGACCACGGCGGCCGCGCCGGCACGCTCATATTCGCCGGTCGCATGGACGACATTGACCGCATTTCCGAAGCCGGTGTCGATATCGGCGACGATCGGCAGGCTTGTCGCACCGGCTATGGCGCGGACCATTTCCAGATGCTGCGTCATGGTGATCAGGCTGACATCGGGCAGCCCGTAAAGCGCGGACAGCTCAAACCCCGATGCCCAAAGCGCTTCAAAGCCCGCCTCCTCGGCCAGCTTCGCCGACAAAGGCGAATGGGTCGCCATCGCCTGCAACGGGCGCGATCCGCCCATCCGTCTCAGGGGTATTGCTTCACTGCCCAATGCCTGTCTCCACAAACTGCGCCAGAATGTCGGGAGCGACGGTAACGCCGCGTCTGCGGGCTTTCGCCAAAGCCCTGTCCTCGGGTTCGCCCGGAAGCAGGATCTCACCGCCCCCTGATGCCTTCAGCCGAATGACGAAATCCTCGATCGTTGCCGCATAACGATCCGGCTCGATGAAGCGTCTCGGGTCCACCGCGATCAGGGTGAACGCAATGTCTGCTGGCTTCGTCACTTCGGTAGTTTCGAAAACCCGATCAAGGCTCGCGCCTCCGCCAAGAACGCCGCTCAACAGTTCGATGAAGACCGAAAGGCCGTAACCCTTGGCCCCGCCCAGCGGAAGTAGCGCGCCGGCAAGGGCCGTGGCGGGATCGGTCGTATTGTGTCCGTCCGCGGTCATGGCCCAATCGGCCGGGATGGCTCGCCCTTCGGCCAGTGCGCGACGGATCCGGCCGCGCGCCACTGCGGACGTCGCCATGTCCAGAACGATCGGGGCGGGTTTTCGCGGCACCGCCAAGGCAATCGGGTTGGTGCCCAAAATGGGCCTCTTCCCCCCGTGCGCGGCGACCGAAGGCGCAGCGTTCGACCACATCATCGCGCACAACCCCTGCGCGGCAAGCTGTCGGACATAGTAGCCGATGGCGCCCAGATGGTTGGAATGAATGACGGTTGCCCAGCCGATACCGAACCGCCGCGCACGCTCCGTGACCATCTGCGCTGCCAGCGTGGCGGCGATCGCGCCGAACGCGTTCCTGCCGTCGATCAACGCGCAGGCTCCCTCGCTTTGCAACGCCATCGGCGCTGCGCCGGGATCGATAAGTCCTGCCTCGGCCCTCGCTACGTAGCTGGGCAGCCGGACCAGGCCGTGCGACGCGATTCCCCTTGCCTCGGCATCGACAAGAACATCGGCCACGCGCTCGGCTGTTGGCAACGGCACGCCGGCCTTGACGAGCGCTTCTCCGGCGAGCCGGGACAATTCGTCGAGTGAGAGGGTTGACGGTTTCTCTGTCGCAGATGCGTGTCCAACGACGTCCATGCTATGCCCTTGCCGACGGCCAAAGCACGTCAAGACCTGCATCGGCCATCTGCTCCGCATGGTTTTGGGGCGGCTGCCGGTCCGTGATCAGCACGTCTGCTTCGTCGAAGGCCAGGACGCAGAAATCGCTACGCGCGGCAAACTTCGTATGGTCCGCCAGCACGATCATCTTGCCGGCGCGGCGCTTGAGCGTTCGCACCAGCCAGGCGTGCCACTCGGTGGGCTCGAGAAATCCCTCGTCGGCGTCGATCGCGGTGATGCCGATAAAGACGACGTCGAACAAACGCCGTTCGATCATCTCGATGGTTTCCGGGCCGATCATGGTGCGCGCGCCGGCACGCAAGGCGCCACCCAGAAGGTGAACGTCCCGCGGACTGTGATCGCTGATGGTTTCGGCGATCGCAATCGAGTTGGTCGTAAAGCGCGTGGCCGGCCCCAGCGCGGCGCGACCGGCAAGAGGCCGAGTGGTCGAACCGCCGCCAATATAGACGTTCATGTCCGGTGCGATGAACCCGGCGGCAAGATCGGCAATGCTCTCTTTCTCGGCCTGTTGGCGGGCTGCCCGTGTGGAGGCCGGTTCGAGCGCCAGCGGTGCGGTCAGAACCGCGCCGCCATGAACCCGTCGCAGCTTGCCCTGTTCTTCGAGCAGTTGCAGATCACGGCGGACCGTCATTTCCGAAACCTCGAGCTGCTTGGCGAGGCGCGAAACCCGCACGCTCGCCGTCTCGTCAAGAAGTTCGAGAATCCGCTCATGTCGAACGGCATGAAGGCTCATGGCGACCTCTCCAAACGGACCATTTGCTGGATGTCCCTACGTGGATTTCCGAAAACCAGTCATATCGCATCTCAAGCCAAATTCAAACAAAAATAACATTTCGGACAAATTCACACAAAACTGTCATATGGCGCTGCTAGGTGCCCCGGACCGGGGTCGAGTGTGGGCCATCGCGCCAGCCCCGAACCAGATAGCGAACCGGACAGGGGAATGTCATGATTTTGGGAACGAAGAATTCGATTGGCGCTGTCGCTGCATTGCTCGCATCGACAGCATTGAGTGTGCCGGCGGCGATTGCCGACGACGCAAAGGAACTGACCGTGGCGGTGACGAATTTGTCCACCCATCTCGATCCGATGGGTTTCAACGCCAACGTGAATATGCGGGTTTCGCAGAACGTGCTCGAAACGCTGATCCGCTACGACTTCAAGACAGGCGAGTTCGGTCCAGGCCTCGCCACGGCCTGGACGATGACAAGCCCCACCATCATGGAGTTGACGCTTCGTGAGGGTGTAACCTGCCACAATGGCGAGGCATTTTCGGCTGAAGACGTCGCCGTCGCCTTCGGCCCGGAGCGTTTCCAAGGCAAGGGCGCACCTGGTTTCAACGCGGCCAAACAGTTCTTGAGCATCATCACCGATGTGCGGGCGACGGGCGATCACACGGTTGAAATCGAAACGTCTGAGCCCGATCCGTTGCTTGAGACGCGCCTTGCCAACTGGATGAGCGAAGTGCCCTGCGCCGACGCCTACCGGGCTGCCGACAGCTGGGAGGCCTGGGGCCAAGCCGTGATCGGAACCGGTCCCTATCAGGTTGCCGACGTGCGGCCGGGCGAGTTGCAGCGTTTCGAGACGTTCGACGGGTATTGGGGTAAAGCAGCGCCGGTCGACGCATTCACGCTGACCGTGGTGCCCGAGGTCGGCGCCCGTGTGGCGGGGCTGCTGACGGGTGAGTTCGATATCATCACGGAGCTTTCGCCGGACCAGTTTGACGCGATAGCAAACAATTCGAACACCGAGATTGTCGGTGGACCCATCCGCAACATCCGTACGATCTCCTATGACACCCGCCATCCGGCACTCGCCGATGCGCGCGTCAGACAGGCACTCAATCTCGCCATTGACCGCGAGTTGATCGCCGAAACCATCTTTCAGGGACGCACCGCTGTGCCGAACGGCTTCCAGCTCCCGGTCTTCGGCGCGATGTATCTCGACGGGTTTGAGGGTGTCGGATTCGACCCCGATGCGGCGCGCGCGCTGCTCGACGAGGCAGGCTACGGCGGCGAGGCGATCTCGTTCCGCTACCTGACGGACTATTATGCAGGCGAAGTCACGACGACCCAGATCCTGCAGCAGATGTGGCAGGACGTCGGCCTCAATGTCGAGATCGAACTGAAGGAAAACTGGGATCAGATTCTCAACGAAGAATTCGATACCGGACGCGGCATCATCAACGAATCGAGCAATGCTGTCTATCCGGACCCGATCGGCCAGATTTTCCGCCAGTATGGGCCCACAGGCTTCTATCCGCGCAAGGGCTACTGGTCGAATGCGGAATTCGACGCGGCCGGTGCCAAGCTGCTGTCGACCGACATGGACGAGCGGCGTGCTGCGTTCGAAACCCTTTTGACCATCTATGAGGAAGACGCGCCAGGCACCTATTTGTTCGTGCTGCCTATGTTCTACGGCAAGCAAGCCAGCATTGACTGGATGCCCGTCGATACGCCGTTCATGGATTTCCGGGCGGACAATCTGGCAGTTGCCACCAACTAGCTTGGCCACCCTCCCGAATACGACATCACGTTTGGCAGGCGGACGGTTCGTTCGCCTGCCAGTCTCGTCTCCACAGGATGGCCTATGTCGCTGCTCGATATCCAGGACGTGAAAGTTACCTTCGACACACCGGCCGGTCCGGCTCATGCCGTCCGCGGCGTCGACCTGTCGGTGGGGCCCGGCGAGATTGTCGGCTTGGTGGGCGAAAGCGGATCGGGCAAGTCGGTAACCTTCCTGGCGCTGCTCGGATTGGCGGGGCCGCATGCTCGCTTGACGGGTCGGGCGATCTTCGATGGAACCGATCTCGTCACCCTGGAAGAAACCGCGCTCGGCCGGTTGCGGGGGCGCCGGATCGCGATGGTGTTCCAGGATCCTGCCTCGGCACTCAATCCGGTCCACCGCATCGGGCGCCAGCTGCAGGAAGCGATCGATCTGAATTGGCGCGACGGATCAGGCGCCGCGCCCAAGGCAGCGGACCTCTTCGCCGAGGTCGGACTTTCCGACCCCGGCCGGCAGTTGCGGGCTTTTCCGCACGAACTGTCGGGCGGGCAGAACCAGCGCGTAATGATCGCGATGATGCTTGCCGGCAACCCGGATCTTCTGATCGCCGACGAGCCGACGACGGCACTCGACGTGACGGTGCAGGCGCAGATCCTCGATCTTTTACATCGGATCAGCCGGACGCGGGGGATGAGCGTCGTTCTGATCAGCCATGATCTGGGCGTCGTGGCCGGGATGTGTGACACCATCGCGGTGATGTATGCCGGCCGCATCGTCGAATATGGCCCCGTCACCGATGTCTTCGATGCGCCGGCGCATCCCTATCTCAAGGGCCTGATGGGTGCGCGACCGGGCTCGGCGCGAAACGCGCGGCTAAGGACGATCGCCGGCAGCGTGCCGTCTGCCATCACAGTCGAAAAAGGATGCGCCTTCGCGCCGCGCTGCGGGCGCCGGCTCGAACAGTGCGCCGCCGCCGAGCCGGACCGGCGCGGTGATGGCCGCTGGTGGCGCTGCTTCAATCCCGAACCCATCATTGCCCGGCAGACATGAGCACCCCCAATTCCGAACTGCTGACGGTTAGCGCCATGTATTGCCGGTTCACCAGGGCCGGCTTTCCCTTCATCAAGCCGGCGCGATCGATCACGGTGGTCGACGGTGTCGATCTGTCGGTCGGTCGCGGCGAGATCGTCGGGTTGGTCGGCGAAAGCGGCTGCGGCAAGTCGACGCTTGCCAAGGCGGTGATGGGTCTTGGCAGCTACGACGTCGAGACCATGCGCTTTGCCGGAACCGACCTGGCAGCGCCGCTCGACCGTCGGCCGCGCGATCTCCTGCGGCGTATCCAGTACGTCTTCCAGGACCCGCTGGGCGCGCTCGATCCGCGCCGCGCGGTGCTGTACCAGGTCGCCGAACCACTGCTTATCCATGACCTGGACGCCGGCGCCAAAGCGCAAGAGCGGGCGCGCAAAGCGCTGCGCGACGTGAATCTCGGCTCGGAGATCGACGGCAAGTTCCCGCACGAACTGTCTGGCGGCCAGCGCCAACGCGTCGTCATCGCCCGCGCGCTGGTGCTCGAACCGGACCTGTTGATCTGCGACGAGCCGGTCTCGGCGCTCGATGTCTCGATCCAGGCGCAAATCGTCAATCTGCTGCAAGACCTGCGCGACGCGCGCGGCATCGGCATTTTGTTCATCAGCCATGATCTCGGCCTTGTCCGGCATCTCTGCGACCGCGTTGCGGTCATGTATCTGGGGCGTATCTGCGAATCCGGACCGATTGACGCTGTGTTCGACGATTCCAGGCATCCCTATACGCGGGCGCTGATCGCCGCGATCCCGCCGGATCATCCGCGCGACCGCCGTCCGCTTGCGCGCCTTGAAGGGGAACCGCCGCGTCCGAGCGACCCGCCGGCTGGCTGCCGCTTCCATCCGCGTTGTCCGTTGCGGCAGGACACATGCGGCGTCGAGGTCCCCACGCTCGAGCCGGTCAGTCAGGAGAACCATTTCGTCGCCTGTCCTGTGACCAAGCGAAGCGTGTCCGCCTCATGTTGATCTTTGCGTTGCGCAAGGGCGCGCGGGCCGCGCTGACGGTCTTGCTGCTGGTGACCTTCACCTTCTTCATCCTGCGGCTGACGGGCGATCCGGCCCTGTCCATGGTCGGCCTCGATGTGCCGCCGGAAGCCCGCGAGGCGTTCCGCCGCAAATGGGGGCTCGATCAGCCGCTTTGGACGCAATATCTGATCTATCTGCGCCAGCTTGCCGGCGGAGATTTCGGCCAGTCCTTCATCGGCGACCGCGCGGCCTGGGACGTCGTCGCCGAACGGCTTCCGAAAACCCTCTCCCTAATGGGCATCACCACCATCGTGACGATCGTGATCGGCATTCCGCTGGGCGTGATCGCGGCGGTCCGTCGGGGCAGTTGGATCGATCGGGCGGCCATCGGTGTTTCGGTCGCCGGCCTCAGCCTGCCCAATTATGTGGTGGGCATCGTGCTGATCCTGATTTTTGGGGTCGGGCTGATGTGGCTGCCGACAACCGGCAGCGCGACCGCATGGCACTTTGTGCTGCCAGTGGCGACCATGGCGACGGGCGATGCCGCCATTTTCGCCCGGTTCGCGCGTTCGGCCATGCTCGATGTGTTGAACCAGCCCTATATGCGCACCGCCGCCGCAAAGGGCCGGAGCCGGCGCGGCGCGATCCTGTGGCACGCGCTACCGAATGCGGCAATCCCACTCGTCACCGTGACGGGGCTTTATATCGGCCGGCTCATCGTCGGCGCCGTCATCACCGAGAACGTCTTTGCCTGGCCTGGTGTTGGCAGCCTTCTGGTCCTGTCGGTCGAAAACCGCGATCTGGCCGTTGTGCAGACGATCATCCTGTTGGTCGGTGTCACCATGGTGCTGACGAACCTGACCATCGACATCGCCTATCGCTGGCTTGATCCGCGCACCGCCCGCCGCGATGGGGCCGGCTGATGGGCATATTGAGAAAAGCCCCGCTCTCGATCCAGCTGGCCGGCCTCTGGATCGTGTTGATGATCATGGTTGCAATCGGCGCCGATGTGCTGGCGCCCTACGACTATGCCGACATCAACCTGCGCAACCGCCTGGTCCCGCCGATCTGGATGAACGGCGGAAGCTGGCTGCATCCGCTGGGCACCGACGATCTGGGCCGCGACGTACTCTCCCGCGTCATCCAATCAGTGCGCACGAGCCTGCTCGTCGCCTTGCTGGGCACAGTGATCGGCGCCGCGCTCGGCACATGCCTGGGGTTTCTGGCGGCGCGCTTTCGCGGCTGGGTTGACGATTTGGTGACGATGGCGATCGACTTTCAGGCGGCGCTGCCGTTCCTGATCCTTGCGCTCGCAGCGCTCGCATTCCTCGGCAACAGCTTCATCCTGTTCGTGCTCATCATGGGCGTCTATGGCTGGGAACGCTATGCGCGGATCGTGCGTGGCATGGCGCTGGCCGCCCAGGCGCAGGGCTATGCGGTGGCGCTCAGAACGCTGGGCGCGTCGTCGGCGCGCGTCTACTTCGCCCACATCCTGCCGAACATCGCGAGCGCCATCATCGTCAACATGACGTTGAACTTTCCCGAGACGGTGCTGCTCGAAACATCGTTGTCGTTCCTGGGGCTGGGCATCCAGCCGCCGATGACGAGCCTCGGCAACATGGTCGGTTTCGGCCGGGACTTTCTGCTGTCGGCCTGGTGGATCGCCGTCTGCCCGGCCGTTGTGATCTTCATCACCACGCTTGCGTTCAGCCTGCTGGGCGATTGGCTGCGCGACTATCTCGACCCAACCCTCAGAGGCCGTCGATCATGACGAACAAGGTACTCCTGATCGGCCTCGACGGGTTCCGCCCGGATATGATGACGGCAGACCTGACGCCCAACCTCTTTGCACTGGCGGCCGGCGGCGTGCTGTTTACCAACCATCGTTCGGTCTTTCCAAGCGAGACCTATGTCAACACCGTTTCGACCCTGACCGGGCAGCCACCGGGGCGACACGGCATCGTCGCCAACAGTTTCTTCGATCGCGCGATCAGCCGGACCGAGCCCTGGATCGGCAACCGCGTGGACATGATCGAGGCCGGCATGGCCGGCTATGGGGGAAAGCTGATCGCATCGCCAACGCTGGGCGACCGTCTGGCCGCGGTGGGCGAGCGTCTGTGGGTGTTGAGCGGCAATTCGCCCGGCAGCGCGCGGCTGAAGCATCCGCGTGTCGCCGATTGCCCCGGTCACGTGCTGATTGCGGGGCAGGACATCGATGCGTCGCGTCCGGCCGACCGCATCGCCGATCTGGCCGTGCAGCTTGGCCGCCCGGAGAGACTTCACCCGGAGAAGGATTCGATTGCGGTTCAGCGCTATCTCACGGACGCTTTCCTTCAGTTGGCGAGGAGTGAGCCGCTGCCGGACGTCGCTATAGTCTGGTATGGCGAGCCCGATCACAGCTTGCACACATTCGGTCTGGGTGCCGCCCCGACCAAGACGGCCCTTCGGGCCATCGACGCCGAGCTTGGACGACTTGTCGATTGGTGGAAGGCACGCCCCGATCAGGACCGCATCCAGCTCATCGTTGCCTCCGACCATGGCCATATCACGCAAACCAAACGCATCGACACGCAAGCGATCTTTCGCGATGCCGGCTTCAGCGTTAGCAACCGGCTCGATGATGGGGCGGACCTTGCCCTCGTTCCGGGCTATGTGGGCAATCTTCGGGTGCGAGACAGCGATCCAGGACTGATTGCCGCCGCTGCGCAGGCCTTCATGGACCATCCCGATGCCGGGTTGATTTTCACAAGCGGTGGTGATGGTGCCGAGGGCCGCGTGCCCGGCACATTCTCCACGTGGCTGGCAGGCATCGACCATCCGCGTTGCCCGGACATCGTGTTTACGTTGCGCGCAGATGACTCGCTCGATTCTTATGGCTTTGTCGGCACTTGCTGCTTCGATAACCCCCTGTCAGCAGGCGTCGGCTATCATGGCGGCCTGCACCAGGCCGAAATGTCGCCCCTGCTGGTTATGGCAGGGAGTGCTTTCGCTGAAGAGCGCGAATTCAACGAACCGACTTCGGTCACGGACCTCTTGCCGATCCTATCGCGGCTCTTGGAGCCAGCACCGTCAAAGCGACATGTCCGAACCTTGGGAGAAATCGTCTACGGCACGAGGGAACAGAGCGAGGTCCGCAAAGGTGTCTTGGACGTCGGTGTCGGCGCATATGTGCAACGTCTGCATCTGAGCCGTTATCGCGATCGGATGCGGATCGACAAGGGCCTTAGAATGTAATTAACTGGGATAAGGATCGGTATCAACCGGGTTTTCTACACCACACTTCGCCCGAAGATGTTGGCCGACTACCCAGAAGCCAGCATTAAATGTGGTATTCGGTGGTTGCGCGCCCCGCAACAAAATAAGTCATTGATATAGAGCGATATTTAGGGTGCGCCCTCGGCGGGCCTTTTGCGTTTTGGCGCCATGTCGCCACCATGAAACGAATTTCGGGATTACCGAAAGAGTCGATTTCAAGAATTGATCGGTTCTTTCGATGCCCGGTTCCCTCGGCAGCACGCGATATCAGGAGTTGACAGTGCGGCTCATCGCAGTGCCGGACCGATGCCGGCATAACCCGGGCGCAGGTCGTGGACCGGTTGGGCAAGCCGCAGTCATTCGTCGCCAAGTATGAAGGCGGAGAGCGCAAGCTCGACGTCATCGTGACCGGGGTTAGCGCTTCCCTGCGAGTCATGAAGATTAGGTGACCTAGCGAAGGAACCTTGGGCGACCTAGAGCACGTCCACATTAACCCGGTTCATATCCAGCGGCGATGAAGTAGTTTTCACATTCGTCGGGTTTGAAGTTGTCGACGAGATCGCCGACGGCGCCCCAGAGGGCCGGGATTGTTCTCTCGGCCTTGGCCCTGAGCATAGCTTTGAGCTTGGCGAAGGCGTTTTCAATCGGGTTGAAGTCTGGTGAGTAAGGCGGCAGGAATCGGAGTTCTGCGCCAGCATCTTCGATGGCTTTGCGCACGCCGGATGCCTTGTGGGCCGGGAGATTGTCCATGATGACAATGTCGCCGGGCTTCAGCGTCGGGACGAGCATCTGCTCGACATAGGCCCGGAATACCGTGCCGTTCATTGCGCCGTCATAGACGAAGGGCGCGGTCATTCCGGTCAGGCGCAATGCGCCGATGAAGGTCGTCGTTTTCCAGTGCCCATGAGGCGTGCCTGCCCGACATCGTTCGCCACGCTGGGCCCGTCCCCGAAGCCGTGCCATCTTTGTCGAGAGGCCGGTTTCATCAATAAAGACGAGCTTTGAAGGATCAAGGTCCAGTTGGCTGTCGAACCAGTCCAGACGGCGCTTCAGGACGTCGGGACGGTCCTGCTCCAGCGCATGTGCCGACTTTTTTGAACGCCCAGCCCCGCCCACGCAACCAAACGCTCAGACCACTGCGGCTGATGACAACACCCAAGTCCTCACGGAGCCTGGCCACCATCTCGTTCAGGGTAATGTCCTTGGTCGTCTCAATCATTGACACGATGAACGCCTCATGGGCATCAAGGCGGGAACCGCGTGGCTGGCCCTGACGCCGCGCCGTGCGCTCGCCGGTCTCGCGGGCGCGTCTGATCCAGACGATCGCCGTGGCAACGCCGATCCCAAACCCCGCCGCAACTGAACGCGCCGACGCACCAGCCGCCGATGCGTTCAGAACCCGCTCCCGAAGATCATGACCATAAGCCCGTGACATCAAAGCCTCCTCTGTCGGAGACCGTGAATCATAAACAGACGCAGGCGTCACCCCTAATACCATTGGCCCTCATTGCTGACCTGTTGTTGCCCATTTTCGCGTAGCGATAGCATTTATGGTGGTTGGTTCGGCGATGAGCCTGTTCCATGCGTCGCATCCGGCATCGACGATGTCTTTGTGATCGTCGAAGACGCGGTTTGCGAGCCAGTTCTGGCGCAGGTACTGCCAGATGTTCTCCACCGGGCTCAATTCGGGAGAGCGGGCAGGCAGGAGGATCAGGGTCAAGTTTTTCGGCACCTTGAGATCACCAGCCGTGTGCCAGGGTGCGCGATCCATCAGGACGGCGGCATGGGCGCCGGGCCTGACGGTGCGGCTGATCTCGGCCAGGTGCAGGTTCATGGTGACGGTATCGGCCCAGAGCAGCATGAGAGCTGCCCCCGTGTCGCGTTCCGGGCAGACGGCACCGAACAGATAGGCGGACTTGTAGCGCTGGTCGGCTGGCAGGCGCGGGCGTGTTCCCCTGCGCGCCCAGATGCGGGTGCGGCCGTTCGCCGGGGGAATTGATTCACTGGATCAATTCCTGATCCCGCTCACTTTGACCAATGCGCGCCTCATCCTGGAACCAAATCTCGATGGGCGTTGTGGCAGGCAGGTGGTTCAGATGGGCTGTGAGGGATTGGGGGAAGTTTCCCCGATCAGGTCGGGGACAAGCTTTTGAACGCCTCGATCACATCAACAGTCTGAGCGGGATGGCGGGGGCGGCCGCTTATGTGCGAATAGCCCAGCGCCGTCAGAAGCTTGGAGATGGTGCGCTCATGATAGCGCACCCCGAAGCGGTCCTCGATCACGCGCTGAAGATCGATCCGGCGCCAACGAATGACGCCATCTGCTTCAAGATCTGGGCCGGTCTCCACGATCTCGGCAAGCTCAGCCAGTTGCGCCGCGTTCAACCGGCGTGGCCGCGGGGGCTTGCGGTCCTTGAGACCCTCAGGGCCTTCCGCGTTGAACCGGTGCGCCCAATCGCGCAGCGTTTGCCGGTCCATGCCACCGGCCCGCGCTGCGTCCGCCCGGCTCATCCCATCATAAACACAAGCCAGCGCCAGAAGCCGCCCGGACTGGCGAACATCCCGGCATCGCCGCGCCAGACGACGCAGTGTCGGCGCATCATAATCATCGCGAAGCGCAACGGTCTTGGGCATCGGAGGTCTCCTTTGCCCACATTGATTCAGAGCACCGCTGATTTGAAAAGACCCGTCGAGTCAGACACAGGGGCCGCTGGTATAAATCGAATCGGGGTTCAATGGACGCGCTCTAAGAGAGCAGTCAGCTCGCGTAACTATTGTTTATTCCATCTGCCCAAGATTTTTCTGAGCGATCTTCAGAAATGTCTCACCCAGTCGCGACAAGGGTCTGTGGGACGGCAGTAAAACGTAATAGTTGTAACTGATCTCCGGCAAAAACGGTCGCGTTTCGATCAAGCCCCGATCTCTCAAGCTAAAAGCAGTTACATGATCGATAATTGATATGCCCACTCCATTAGCGACTAGGTTGCCGACTGCCATGGAAAGCTGGGTTTCGATCTGCATTTTTCGTTCGACGTTGTTAGCAAAAAACACGGCGTCGACCCTCCGTCGTGAAATGTAGTTGGACCCCAACGAAACAAAATTCTCGTCTTGGAAATCTTGTGGAGCCAGATTTGGGCGGGCAAGCAATGTGTGGCCCTTTGGCAGGATCGCTACCATCGGGGCACCGTAGATAAGGCGCGCCTCGACGGCTGGGTGTTCCGTATCTATTTCGGCGAATCCCAGGTCGAACTGTTGCGATGCGATACACTGCAAGACCCGCTGCGAACTGTGAATCTGCATGCTGATCGAAATATCCGGTTTGTCTTTGCAGAACCGCGAAATCATCCGGGGCAAGAATTCGAGAGCCATTGCGGGGAGGCTGGCCAAACGCAAAGACCCGCGCCTGAAATTACCAATGTCCCTCGCCGCGTCGGCGATTTCGCCTATGCCAATGAAGGACCGATCAACCTCTTCGAACAAGGCCAGCGCTTCCGGAGTAGGAGACAGCCTTTTTTTCTCGCGCCGAAACAGCGCGTATCCAACGTTATGCTCCAGGTCGGAAATCAACCGGCTGGCCGCTGGCTGAGTGATGTTAATGCGCCTTGCTGCTTCCGTGACACTCCCCGCTTCGATCAACGCCCGGAATGCCTCAAGTTGCCGGTGATTTAACTTCATTGTTTTTCCAGTCGCCTCAACGCTCAAAAACATAATATTTATGCATGTTTTTGTCAAAAAACTGAATTTGATTTATGTAAACGGGTGTGACCAATTGGCCTGTGATCAGACTGCCAACAACCAAGGAGACAAACATGCGAAATCTGCTCACGGCCGCCGCCGTCCTGTCGCTCACAACCGCTGCGGTTCAGGCGGAAGAAAAAACTCTGTATCTGGGGGCTTTTGGCGGCTCGATAGAGGCTCTTTTCAAAGAGAACATCATCCCGCAATGGGAAGAGAGGGCCGGCGCGAAGGTCGTATATGTCCCTGGGAAGTCAACCGATACGCTCGCAAAGCTGCGTGCGCAGGAAGGTGCTCAGGAACTTGATGTCGTCTTCATCGATGACGGCCCCATGACCCAGGCAATCAACTTCGGGTACTGCGACACCGTCAACGAAGACACATTTGCAGATCTGTACGATGCCGCTCGGATGCCGGAGGGCAAAGCCGTCGGGATCGGCATCATTGCCACCGGAATTGCCTACAACACCGAAGTGTTTGCAGAGAAGGGCTGGGAGGCGCCTTCGTCCTGGAATGACCTAGCGGATCCGAAATACAAGGGGATGCTCGCCATTCCCCCGATCACCAACGGCTACGGGCTGCATGCTCTGATTGCGACCGCGATGATGAATGGTGGCGGGGTCAACGACATCGAGCCGGGTTTCGCGGCATTCGAGGGGGATATCGGCGACAACGTGCTTGTCTACGAGCCATCGTCGGGCAAGATGTCGGAACTGTTCCAGAATGGTGAAATCGCAATTTCCGTGTGGGGGAGCGGGCGCCTGAAAGCGCTTGCCGACACCGGCTTTCCGGGTGCGTTCGCTTACCCGAAGGAGGGCGGAATCAAGCTCCTGACGGCTGCGTGCCCGGTTGTCGATTCCGATGTGCCGGAATTGGCGCAAGACTTCGTCAACCACGTAACCTCTGCCGAAACTCAGAAGCTCATCGCAACAAAGCTGGCCTGGGCTCCGGTCAACACGAACGTCGAATTGACCGAGGCCGAAAGCACGGCGCTGCCGATCGGCCCGGAGATCGTCGACAACCTGATCGACATTGACTACTCGATCGTCAATCCCGCCCGCGGCGAGTGGACGAAGTTGTGGACTCGGCGCATCGAGCGCTGATTGCCCTCAGAACCAAGGCGCGTTCCCTTCTGGAACGCGCCTGCTCATACATCCAATCCTGGGCTGCGGAATGTCATTTCTCACACTTGAATCGCTGAGCAAACATTTTGGGGATTTTGTTGCTGTCCGCGACATGAGCCTCAGCGTGGAGCGCGGTGAGTTTATTTCCTTGCTGGGTCCGTCGGGCTGCGGCAAGACCACAACGCTTCAGATGATCGCCGGACTTCTCCAGCCCACGGCCGGTAAGATTACGCTGGATGGCGTGGATATTACTTCGACGCCTCCCAACAAGCGCGGTCTTGGGATCGTCTTTCAAAGCTACGCATTGTTTCCGCACATGTCCGCCACCGACAACGTCGCCTTCGGCCTCGAGATGCGCGGCGTCGGCAAGTCCGCAAGGTTTGAGCGGGCGCGAAGTGCACTGGAACAGGTCAAGCTTGGGCAATTTGCTGACCGGTTCCCAAGGGATATGTCGGGCGGGCAACGCCAGCGTGTTGCACTGGCGCGCGCCTTGGTGATCGAGCCACCAGTTCTGCTGCTGGACGAGCCGCTATCCAATCTGGATGCCAAACTGCGCGAAGAAATGCGCATCGAACTACGCCTGCTTCAGCAGGAAATCGGGGTAACAACAATCCTCGTGACCCATGATCAGGAAGAAGCGCTATCAATGAGCGACCGGATCGTGGTCATGCAGAGCGGTGATGTGTCTCAGATCGCTGCTCCGCTCGATCTTTACGAGCGTCCCAAAAACACCTTTGTGTCTGATTTCGTAGGCAAAACCAACCTGATCCGCGGACAGATTACCGGACAGAACGAAGTTATGATCGACGGCACTCCGGTGAAGGTGAACACCGGATCGCGCCGCCCCGGATCGCGCGTCCATGTCTCGATCAGGCCCGAGAAGTTCCATATGTCCGGTGACAATACCGGCCACGAGGTTCGCGTCGAGGCTGCGATTTTTCTTGGCGCGAGCTGGCTCTACAGGGTCAACGGCGCAATGGGCGAATTGTTCGTGACCCAGCCGAATACGGGTGCTGCCGGCTATTCCAAGGGCGACATCGCCTGGCTCGACTGGGACGCCGATGCTGTCACCCTGTTCGAGGAAGCCGCGCAATGAGCCCGGCCCAATCTCGAAGGATTCCGTATTTCCTGACCGGACCCGGGGTCCTGTTCTTCGCGGCGCTCCTCGGAGCACCGATGGTAATGACGCTGCTTCTCAGCCTGCATTCCTATGATTTCAACACCGGCATTCAGTCAGATTGGACGCTCGCCAACTATGTCGAGGTTCTGGGCGATAGCTACTTCCAGAAAATCTTCGGCAGAACTTTCGGCTTGGCCTTGTTGGTTACGCTAATCTGTGTGCTGGTCGGCGTGCCGGAAGCCTATGTGCTCTCGCGTCTAAGCAGTCGCTGGCGGTCGGTTTTCCTGCTGGTCGTGCTCGGCCCCCTGCTCATCTCCGTCGTGGTCCGCACTTTGGGCTGGGCGCTTTTCTTTGGCGGCAGCGGCATCCTGACGATGACGGCACAAGCCCTGGGCTTTGGGGATGAGCCCGTCAGTCTGATGTTCACATTCACCGGCATGACGATCGCGCTGGTACATGTTCTCGTCCCGTTCATGGTCATAGCGGTCTGGGCGTCTTTGCAGAAAATCGACCCGCAAAGCGAAGATGCCGCTCTCAGCCTTGGGGCTTCAAAGTTCACAGTTCTGCGCCGCATCACCCTGCCTCAGGCTATGCCGGGCATCCTGTCCGGAAGCATCATCGTATTTGCGCTTACGGCCAGCGCGTTTGCGACTCCTGCGATCATTGGTGGCAGACGCTTAAAGGTCGTCGCCACGGCGGCTTATGACGAATATCTCAGCACCCTCAATTGGCCGCTTGGTGCCACGATCGCAATTCTACTTCTGGTCGCGAATGTCGTGATTATCGTCAGCTACAACAAGCTGATTGAGCGCCGTTTTGCCAAGGTTTTCGAATAGGGGAGGCCAATGCACACACTTGGTCCGATAGCTCGTATCTTCCACGTGCTTTTCGTGTTGTTCATAATGGCTCCCCTCTTGATGGTGATTGCGGTGTCATTCACCGACAAGGGCTATCTGTCCTTGCCGACGGACGGTCTGTCGCTGCGCTGGTTCAAAGCCATCTGGGACAACCCGGAATTCATCGACGCGTTCTGGATGTCGGTCTGGCTCGCCCTGATCTCCGCTTCTGTCGCCGTCTTGATTTCCGTTCCTGCGGCGCTTGCGATCGCCCGCTACAGGTTCGCCGGACGCGATCTCATCGCGGCATTTCTGCTGTCACCGCTGATGATCCCGCATCTCGTTCTTGGGGTGGCATTTCTCCAATTCTATTCAAGGATCGGTCTGGGGGGATCGTTTTACGGCCTTGCCGCCGCACATATTATCCTGATCACGCCTTACGCGCTGCGCCTCGCGCTGGCCTCGGCGACCGGTCTATCCGCCGATGCCGAGCATGCGGCGCTGACCCTCGGCGCGTCGAAGTTCACAGTGTTTCGCAGGATCACGTTTCCGCTGATCCTGCCAGGTGTCGCCGGCGGATGGCTTCTGTCGTTCATTACCAGTTTCGACGAGCTTACGATGAGCGTGTTTGTCGCGTCACCAGCGACACAGACACTGCCGGTGCGGATGTACCACCATATCACGCAGACTATCGACCCGCTCATCGCGTCGGTTTCCACCGTCCTCATCATTCTGACCTTTCTGGTCATGTTGGTTCTGGACCGTCTGTACGGCCTCGACAAGATTTTCGTCGGGAAGGGATGAGCCATGGCCACAATCGTTGTCGGCGGTGGGGTGGTTGGCCTCTCCGTGGCCCATGGTCTTTTGAAGCGAGGTACGGAAGTCATCGTTCTTGATGGCGCGGACGATGACTTCCGTGCCTCCCGCGGTAACTTCGGGCTGGTTTGGGTTCAGGGCAAAGGAGCGGCCGCAAAAGCGCCGCACTATGCAAGGTGGTCGCGCCGGTCTGCCGGTCTTTGGGCTGACTATGCTGACGAATTGCACAAGGAAACCGGCGTGGATGTCGCATTCAGCCAGGTCGGCGGGGTCGAATATTTCACCGACGAGGCGGCACTGGAGGAATACGCCGCGAGCCTGGATGCGCTTCGGGAGGGTATCGAGGGCGATTATGCATTCGAGGTGCTCGATCATGCGGCACTGAAGAGGCGGGTGCCAGAAATCGGCAGGAAGGTCGCGGGCGGCGTTTTCTCGTCGATGGACGGGCATGCAAACTCGTTATTCCTGCTCCGCGCCCTGACGATCGCCGTACGCAATGCCGGTGGCACTATTCGGACGGGTACGAAAGTGGTCGATATCGATGCAAAGGACCACAACTTTGCAGCGACCCTTCTCGACGGCACCAGAATAGAGGGGGACCGTCTTGTTCTGGCCGCGGGGCTGGGAGCACTGGAACTCGGACCGAAGCTAGGCTTCAAAGTGCCTATCCGTCCGCAACAGGGCCAGGTTCTGATTACCGAAAAGCTGCCGTTTTTCCTTCGCTTTCCCTCGGGCACCTTGCGACAGGTCAATGAGGGTGGCGTTCAGATCGGCGCCTCGAAGGCAGAAGTCGGGTTTGATGATGCCGAGGACATCTTAACAACCGCCAGCCTGGCACAACACGCGATTGACGTTTTCCCGCATCTTGCAAATGTGAAACTCGTCCGAAGCTGGGCCGCCCTGCGCATCATGTCGCCGGACGGGCTGCCGATCTATCAACACTCTCCAATGGCCAGGGGCGCCACGTTCATCACGTGTCATAGCGGGATAACATTGTCCGCCGCCCATGCTCGGTTGCTGCCCGACTGGATACTCGAACGAAATTCCGCGCCCGATGTCTCCCAATTCAGTGAAAGCCGTTTCTGTGTTCAAGCCTATTGAAAACTCCGGCCTCGAGTCGCGTCTTGCTTTCACCTTCGATGGCAGATCTCTGACCGCTGCACCAGGTATGACGGTTGCCGCCGCATTGCTGGCTGAAGGCATTGTTACCCTTCGCGACACGCCGGTGAGCGGATCGCCTCGCGGCCCCTTCTGTCTGATGGGTGCTTGTTACGACTGCCTCGTGCAGGTTGATGGGATCACCGTTCAGGCCTGCATGACACCCGTGCGCGAAGGGCTGGTTGTTGCCCGTGTCCCCATCGATGACGAGAACGATTGATGACGCCAGATTTCGATATCATTGTCATCGGAGCCGGACCAGCTGGCATGTCGGCTGCGATTGAGGCGGTTCGGCACGGCGCTTCCGTTTGCATCTTGGATGAACAACCGAATGCCGGCGGCCAGATTTATCGCAATGTCGTCAACGCCGGGGAGAAGCAGGCTGAAATCCTCGGCAAGGACTATTTGGCCGGCCGGGACCTGGTTGATGAATTGCAGAGCACCGATGTCCTGCATCGTTCAGGCGTGACAGTTTGGCAGGTGGGGCAGGACGCTACCGTGGTCTTCAGCGATACAGGTCGCGCGCAGCAGTTGCGCGGGCGTCATGTTATATTGGCGAGCGGGGCGATAGAGCGTGCCGTGCCTCTGCCGGGCTGGACGCTTCCGGGTGTCGTTACGGCCGGTGCCGCTCAAATACTGATGAAGAGCGGTGCGCTCGCTGCTCAGAACGCGGTGCTTGTGGGTTCCGGCCCGCTTCTTTACCTGGTCGCCACGCAACTGCTCGCGGCGGGTGCGCCCCCAAAGGCACTGATCGAAACCCAGACACGTCGCAATCTGGCGGCGGCGCTCCCCTATGCCTTTGGCGCTTTGATAAACTGGGGGCAACTGCTCAAGGGCCTTCGGATGATCTGGGCGCTCAAAAAGGCGGAGATCCGGCGGTACACCGGCGCCACCGATATTGCCATAGAGGGTAAGGACAGCGCCGAGACCGTGCGTTTCCGTTCAGGCGGCAAAGAGCACCGCGTCAAAACCGATATCGTCCTTCTCCACCAGGGCGTCGTTCCCAATACGCAGATCAGCCGCGCGCTTGGCCTGGAGCATCGCTACGATGCGTTGCAGCGCTGTTTCCATCCCGTGACCGATCCCGACGGTCAGTCATCGCAGCCGCTCTTTTCGATCGCGGGTGATGGCGCCGGCATCGGAGGGGCCAAGGCCGCGGCCCTATCGGGCAGGATCTGCGCTTTGAACGCTTTGGCTCGTATCAAAATGATCGGCGATGGCGAGAGGGACAAAGCAGTTTCGGGTTTGAGAAAACGGCATCGGAAAGAACTGTCGATCCGACCATTTCTGGATGCGTTATATGCGCCGCCGCAATCCGTGCTGCTGCCTGATGACGAAACGATCATCTGCCGCTGCGAAGAGGTCTCGGCGGGCGATATCCGTCGTTACGCTGCGTTGGGCTGCAAGGGTCCAAACCAGACAAAGTCCTTCGGGCGTTCTGGAATGGGGCCATGTCAGGGGCGGTTTTGCGGCCTGACCGTTACCGAACTATTAGCGGCCGAGACGGCCGAAAAGCAGGACGATGTCGGCAGTTACCGAGTCCGGTCTCCGCTCAAGCCGGTGACATTGGCGGAACTCGCGTCGCTAACTCTCCCGAAAGAAAAGGACAAAGCCAAATGATCGAACGGATTGAAACTGGCACCCGCATGAGCAAGATCGTCAAGCACAATGGCGTAGCGTACTTGTGCGGTCAGGTCGGCGACGGAGAGACAATCAGAGATCAAACACGTGAGTGCCTGTCCCGCATCGATGCGCTGCTCGTGAAGGCCGGTTCCTCCCGCAATCGAATCCTGCAGGCGATCGTCTGGCTGGCCGACATGAAGGACTTCGTGGAAATGAACTCCGTTTGGGATTCCTGGGTCCCGGAAGGGTTCGCGCCTGCACGCGCATGCGGCGAAGCAAAACTGGCACGCCCCGATCTAAAAGTCGAAATCATCATAACGGCCGCTTGCGAATGCAGCTAATCACAGCGCAAATTCCCGCGAGCGTCGCGCTTGCGACGAAGGCTCACTTGGATATGCTCTAACTCGTCGGCCGCTCAGCGTATGGTCGGATTGAATCCCTCCATCAGCACGCCTGGTTAACAGTCAAGGTTGGCGTTCGATGTGCATTCAAGCCTTGCATTGGAACTTGCGGCGGGTCGGGATCGAATAGGCGTCCAGAGAATCGCAACACGAGCAAACCGGGGCGCCGCCCGTCTCATTCCAGCCGGTCTTGGTCCGCTGAATGATGACGGCGCCCCCGTCCTCGGTCTCGATCCAGCCTTTGCCATCCTCTGTGTCGTCGCGATTAACATCGAGACCGACGATCGCGGACCGCCTCAAGCCCGCCGCATATCCCAGAAGCAGGATAGCGCGATCGCGCATGTCACGCAGGCCGAAGGTGAGAAGCGAGACCATCTCCAGGAGCTCATCCGGCGTAACCGCGCTCGCTCAGAGCGTTGGCGAAAGTGGCCTGTGTATCGCTCGTCGCCCAACAGTCCTGGAATGTCGACTTGATCTCACGCGGGCCCCGGCCCTGGCGCTTGGCCTGTTGCCATTCAGCCAGCGAGAAGTTGCGCGGGTCGCGTTCTTTGGCGTTCATGAGTCCGCGCGGCATGGTCCAGCCGTTTTCAAGGTACAGTTCGCGGGACACATCCCGAAGCCGGAGCTTGGAGTAGGGAAGCGGAACGGCCTTCATGGCGTCCGTGTCAATGCGCGACCAGACAACGTGGCAGTGCCTGCGGCCTTCTTTCTCATGGAAGACAATGGCGCGAGGCTGACCGGACAGGCCGAGCTTCTCTTCCGCTCGGTCGATTGCACCCTCGAAGACTTCCGTCCGGACGCTCTCGCCTTGCGGCGGGTTCAGGCTCAAGGAGAAAAGGAACTGTTTGCAGCGTGTCCCCCGGCTCACGGCATAGGCTTCGTTCAGCGCTTCGGGTAGCGTCTCGGACGCGAAGCCTCGCAGTTCGTGCACATAAACATGGTCGTTTTCGTCCTTGAGCAGGTGTCGGGCGAGGTCTCTCGCACCGCCGCGCTGATTGCCGACCAGGATCATCGGTTGCGCGCCGCCTTGACGCCAAGCGCTTCAATCAGAATTTCCCGCATGTCGGCAATCGCTACGCACGCTTCGCGAAGGTCCTGCGCAAGTTCGGGACCTGTATCGAGTGTGCCCGTGTTCGCGGCCTTGGCGATCTGGTTCATGTTTGAGGCAAGGCGAGACTTTCCAAGTTCCGCCAACAGTCGCGCCGCTGTTTCGTCATCCACACGTGGACGCCGGGATATGCGTCGCTTCGAGGCAGCATCGCCAAGCAGTCTCGAACGTATGTAGGTCCCGAGAGGTTGGCGACCTGCTTCGGCTTCCAGTCGGCTGCGCTCGTACTGCGTGAACCGTATCGAGAAGGGCGCTGCGGACTTCTCGGCTGGTTTTGCCGTAGCCCCGTCGAAGGCTCGGGAAAGTCCGCCGCCGCCGCTCTGTGAACCGTCTGCATTCCTCATAGCGACGGCCCCGGAACATCAATGCCAGCGGCCCTTAAATGCTCGTTCCAGTCCTGAAGAATCTCAATGACGCGGTTCGAACTTTCTCCTTCGAGGCGCGCCATAATCAAATCAATGGGTTAGCTCTCGATTACGGAAAGAAACACCGCTCACTCAGCGGTTTTTACCACAAAATGCCACCCCTCTGTAACCCGCATGAATCCGCCATTGTGCTTCCGAAGCGGCATCGGCTTGTGGCAAGCATGTGGCAAATCTGATCGCCTCATCTATTCCGGCCGGCGAGCTATCGTCTTTGTCTTGACAGTTTACCCGCTGAGCATGTTCAGCGGTGTCGAATTTGCCGGGTGCATCCGGTTCCTTCCTTTCGCGCGTTTCGTTCGGTTTTTGACGCTCAAACTGGCGGGGCGCACCGCCCGGTCAACGGTCTGCCCGCACCCCCTCATTTCATGAGCCGTGTTGCCCGTTTCGCCCGTCTCCGCCGGGCTGACCGGGCGGCTTGTCCGCCCCGCCCGTCTTCTTTCGCGTCGAACGAAACCACAGCGCGAAAGGAGACCTCTCATGGCCCGCAAAGACACGACCCGCCCTGACATCTACAGCCGGGTGACAGATCAGATCGTCACTGAACTCGAAAAGGGCGTCCGCCCCTGGATCAAGCCGTGGAGCGCCGAACACGCCGCCGGCCGCATCACCCGCCCGCTGCGCCACAACGGCGAGCCCTATGCCGGCATCAATATCCTGATGCTCTGGGCCGCAGCCACCGCGCAGGGCTTCGCCGCGCCGATCTGGATGACCTACCGCCAAGCCAGCGAGCTGGGCGCTCATGTCCGCAAGGGCGAGAAGGGCAGCCCTGTCGTCTACGCCAACAAGCTTGTCCGTACCGAGACCGACGAGGTCACCGGCGATGAGTCCGAGCGCACGATCCCGTACATGAAAGGCTATACCGTCTTCAACGTCGAGCAGATCGAGGACTTGCCTGCGCATTACTACGCCAAGGCCGAGCCGCGCTTCGATCCCCCGGCGCGGATCGATCACGCCGACGCGTTCTTCACCGCTCTTGGCGCGGATATCCGGCATAGTGGCAACCAAGCCTACTACGCCGTCGGTCTGGACTACGTGCAGATGCCGCCGTTTGAGACGTTCCGCGATGCCGAGAGCTACTACGCCACGCTCGCGCACGAATGCACGCACTGGACGCGGCACCCGTTCCGCCTTGAGCGCGACTTCGGACGCAAGCGTTGGGGCGATGAAGGCTACGCCATGGAAGAGCTTGTCGCCGAGCTGGGGGCCGCGTTCTTGTGCGCCGATCTTGAACTGGAGCTTGCTGTCCGCGACGACCACGCGGCCTATATCGCCTCCTGGCTCAAGGTGCTCAAGCAAGACAAGCGGGCGATCTTCACCGCCGCTGCCCATGCGCAGCGCGCCGCTGATTTCCTGCACAAGGCTCAGCCCGAGGGCTGAGCTGCGATATCCTCCGGCGCGAGCTTCGTCAGCATCTCCTTTGTCGGCTTCTTGCCCTTTGAAAGGCGCAGCGCGTGCCGTTCGACACTTTGTTCGAACAGACTGCGCACGGCGCGGCCGTTTCCGAATGATTTTCCACGCGCCGCATGCACGTTGTTCATTATGCTCCCGACTTTCCCGTTGGTCTCATCCGGCAAAGTGTAGTCATTGTCCGCGCACATCTTCGCGAAGATGGCCGTGAGTTCGTCCGGGCCATAATCCGGGAATTTGATGAACTTCTTGAAACGGGATTTGAGGCCGGGATTGGAGTTAATGAACTTCTCCATCTCGTTCGTATAGCCCGCGACGATGACGACCAGCCGTTCCCGGTAATCTTCCATCAGCTTGATCAGCGTCGCGACGGCTTCCTTGCCATAGTCCTTGTCACTGTCGCTCAAGGTAAGGCTATAGGCTTCGTCGATGAACAACACGCCGTCGAGTGCCTGTTCAACCGCAGCCGTCACCTTTGGTGCTGTGGAACCGATGTACTCGCCGATCAGCGCGGATCGATCGACCTCGACCAGGTGGCCCTTCTTGAGCACGCCCAGTTCTCTCAGGATGCCGGCGATATGCCGCGCCACGGTGGTTTTGCCCGTGCCCGGATTACCGGTCAGACCAAGATGCCGCGACATGGGCGGCGTGCTCAGCCCCTTGCGTTTGCGTTCACGGGCGTACCTGATCATCCGGGCGTAGGATTCGACCTCATCCTTGACCTCTTTCAGGCCGATCATCGCGCGCAACTCTTTTGCCGCGTTGCCGGCAGGCATCTTGAAAGGCAGCTTTGCCGCTTCCGTCTCGCGCTCCGGCGCCGTTAGTGCCGTTGGAATTGCCGTCAGTTTCCTTGTTGGCGGCGTTCTCGGTTGCAGTGGAAACCCGTCCGGGCCGCGCGGCAGCGCGCCGTATTTGCGCGCCGTGCGCTCCTTTTGGAGCTTCGCCCAATGGGTGCGATACGCCTTGTCAAAGACAGGACGCAGAGCCTTTTCCTGAGAGGGGAGGATCAGCGACGGGTTTTGAACCTTGAGATCGTAGCGCTCAGCGGCAAGCGTCAGGAACAAACCCACTGACGGCGGGTCATCCTCGCCGGGGCTGATCCTCACAACGCCCTTTGCCGGCCTTTGCCGCTTCACTTCCCTTGCGACATCGAGCGCCGCGAGGGCTTGCTCAAGCTCAGTGAGCCCGGCGAAGTCCCCATTGACCATGTTGTTGAAGTTCACTGGGTCGCGGTCAGCCATACCCTCTATCCTGTTCAACGCCCTATGCAGGCCAAGCTTCCAGCTATCGGGCAAATTGCTCCGGTGAACGAACCGCTCAAGCGGCAGAAGATTCAGTTCCATTGTCAGCCCCTAGCGTTCCCGGCCGATATCCCCGGCATGACGTTCGAAGGTGCGCCTGGTGGTGCGCTCGCCGCGGCCCAGCTCCCTTTCGACAGCGGCGTCGAATGTGACGCGCTGCCGCCTGGCCAAATCGTCATGGGTCTGGCGGTCCCACCGCTCGTGGCTTGTCAGTTCGCGGGCGTGGCGTTCCGCCATTTCGATGCGGGCGCTTTGCAACTTCTCGCGCTGCTCATCGAATGCCTGCTCGATGGCGGCGTGCTGCCGCTCCCAGTGCTCGCGCCGTTCCTGATATTCAGCTTGCAGGTTGCGCCGGGGCGAACCGAACAGGCTGAAGCCCGGCGCCCGCGTCGTGCTGTTGGCGAGCCGCTGCCGCTCGCGTTCCCATTGCCGCTCATGCTCTGTGAGCGTTTGCCGGCGGCGCTCATTGGTCAGAGCCCGTTCTTCATCGAGCTGTGTCCTCTCAGCCTGCTGGCGGTGCAGCAACGCGCTGCGCTGCTCCTGGCGGTCTTTGAAAAGTCGGGCGCGTGCGCGCTCATGGCGCTGACGGATACGCCGTTCGGCGGTTTCACGCGGGGTAAGGTGCTCCTTTGCCATCGATCGCTCCTATAGCGGGATGCCGCCGCGCCCGGGCGGCGTATCCGCACTGGCGCTGATCGGTGCGCCGATCCCGACGCCGAGATCACCGTTCAGCGCATCGTTGATGCCGTTGAGGCGGATTAGAATTTCGTTGTGCTGCTTGGGGCCGAAAACCGTGCAGATATTGTGCGCACCGCCTGTCAGCACGCAGGCGACAATGCCCGTTTCCTGCCCGTAGTAGAGCGGTACCGGTCGTGCGCTGCGCATGCGCTGTTGCCGGTGCGTGACCAGCCGGTGTTCGGTTGCCGCATAAGGGTGATGCCGAAAGGCAAAGCCCCGGACGAGGTGCCTGTCATACGTCTTGCCGCCGATACGGATTAGGTCTTTGGAGAGCGAGACACGCGCGTGGCTGCGCAATACCCACCGGAACATGTGCTGCCAGAGACCGGCCAGCGCGAAGGGCAGGATCAGTGCCGCCGCCCAGGCCCAGCCGGAGGCGGTCGTATCCTCGCTAAGATGGAAGACCGCCGCGCAAAGCAGTCCGACCCCGAAAAGAACGCCGAGATTGTCAGCCGCCTTGGCTCCGAGCGGGCTCAGATACCGGATATCGACGACGTACCACTCACGGCCCCGCCAGTCCTTGCGCAGGCGCGTTTGCGGATAGCCGTCGAAAGGGGGCCGAACGCCGTTTGTGAAGAAAGCCATTGCCGGTGTCCCGTACTGAAGGGTGCCTTGGCTTTCGAGATGGTCATTCCGGCACGCGCGATTCCTCGCGTAAACCGCGCGGCTTAGCTGATGTTTTCATAGGTGCCGGCAAACACGTGCGCAAACGGGCCGTCTTCGTCGAAATACTCGATCCGTTGCAGGATCATCGGCGCGGCATCGGCCCAGAGCACGAGCTGACGTTTGAATTCATCATTGCGCGAAAAGGTGCGCGCGCATTCCTCGGGCGCCATCAACTCTTCGGTGGTGATCTGGCGCCCGCGCGCCGGTGCGATGATCTCATCCTTACTCCGCACCATGACATCGGTGGACTCCAGCGGCACCTTGCCGAGCTTCTTGCTCATATATTCGAGCGTGCTGATATCGCTGTTGCCGAAGAACTGCACGATCCCGGCATTGCCGAAAAACGTCTCCCAGCGTTCGCGGTAGAGCGCTTTGATTTGCGTTATGTCCTGAAGGATCACGACCAGTTTTACGGAAAATGATGCGATTTGCCCGGCTGCGTCCTGCAACTTGGCCATAAAGCCTAGCACCGGGAACTCGTCCAGGATCGCCAGCACCGGCGCCGCCGGCACGGTGCGCTCGCGCTCGACGGCGTCCAGGAGCTGATTGACCATGACCCGCAGCCAACTGCTACAGACGCCCATCCGGGTCGCGGGCAGGCAGATATAGACCGTGACACCGGCAGGGTCGCGCTTGAGGTCGGCGAGGTCGAAATCGTGCCCTGAGAGCACGTCCTTCATGGTCGGGTAGTCGAGAAACTGCGTGTGACGCCGCGCGGTCGAGAGCACGCTGCCGCGCTCATTAGCCGGCTTGTCGAAGAAGCTCGTTGCGGCGCTTTCGATGACCTTGGCAAGGTCAGTCCGGCCTTCGGCACGCAGATAGTCCGCGTGATCCAACATTTCCATTTCGAGCGCGTACTCGGGGCCGTCATCCTCTTCGCCCGGCAGCGGCGCGAGGATGTCACCGAGCAACTCGCGGACGGAGACCAGTGTGCGCCGCCCCTCAAAGCGCGCGGCTGTGACGACATAGAGGATCAACGCCTGCATCAGTTCCTTGGCGCTGTCATTCCAGTGCGGGTCCTTTTCTGCGCCGGTCTGGACGATAATGCCGTCGGCGATCTGTCCGGCATCTTCGATGATGTAAGGATTGTCACCGGTCAGCATCGCAAGGGGATTGAACCGCGCGCGGAACATCGCAGCGCCGTTTTGCACCAGGCCGAACGGGTCGAGCACATAAACGCTTTGGCCGAGTTCCTGACGGCGCAGGGCCGTGATCTGCGCCAGTTCGCCCTTCGGGTCCAGGCACAGGACCGATGAGCGTGTGAACAGCAGGTTGGCGGCGATGGTGATCGACTTGCCGGACCGGTTGCCCGCGACAAGGATGTGATGCCGGTTATCGTCAATACCGACCGGCTTGTCTCCGAGCGCACCGACCAGGAATTTGCGGCCCGGATCGTCCCAGTCATATTCGAGGCCATTGCTGTCATAGATGTCGCTGAGCCGGGCGAGGCGAGGCGCGCGCAGCGGTTGATGCCGCAGATACGTATCCGGCCAGCCGCGGATGCCCGCGCTGAACAGGTCGGTAAACCGTTGTGCCAATCTGCCCCGTCGCTTTGCCATCGCGTACTGTTCCCTTCGGAATGTCTGCGCCAAAGATGGGGAAGTCCGCCCTGTGGAGGCCTCGCACGTTCCTCGTGGGTGGGGCTGAATGCTGTTTCAGCATGGCCTGCTGTCTGTGGCTTGCCTCGTATGCGGATGATGACGTGCCGGGGCCGGTCTCTCCGGCCGGGCCTATCCATCGACCAACTACGCCTGAACCTGACCGGGCGCGCCGGCGCTGCAACGGTCTGCCCGCACCATCCGTCTTCACCGGACCGTGTTGCCCGTTTCCCGCCATCAGAGAATGGCGGTGCAGCGCCGCCTTTGCCGCCCGGATCGATCGGTTGGCGTAGTCGATGAAACCCTAACCGAATGGAGAACGACCATGACGACACGCAACCGCAACAACAGCCGCAAGCGCCAGACCCGCGAGACCCAGCCCCCGGCGCTGATCGCCTACCACGTCGTAGAGCGCGGCGAGAAGAAGTTCTGGACCCGCATCGGCGCGGCCTGGGATCACGAGGATGCCAAGGGCCTTACGGTCCAGCTCGACCTGGTGCCGGCCAATGGCGGCCGCATCGTTCTGCGCGAGCCGGCTGGCGATGAAGATACGGCCGCGGCACAAACGCAGTAACGCGTGAACACCGCGCACAAGAAAGCGGCGGAGCTATTCGTTCCGCCGCTTTCCTTTTTTGGATGTGCTGTGTGCTTAGCGATCGATCTCAGCAGACGCCTGCTTTTCGCGATTTGCGGTCCGGCCGTTCTCGCGGTTCCAGATCAGGCCCCACTGGCCGTTGCCTTCATTGACGAGATTGCCCTGGATCCTCGACGGCATGGACATGTCGTCGATGCTTAGGCGCACATAGGGCTCGTGAGAGCTCGCGCCGATCTTGTTCCAGCCCGCGCCGATCTCGGCACCGTTCGGCGCCTTGGCCTCGTAGTGCGGACCGTCTTTGTCTTCATTGCCGTTGCGATGCAGTTCGACATTGAACCGGCCTTCGCGTGAGTGAATGTGACCCTGAAATCCGTACTCGGTTTCCTTGAATTCTCCGATGCGTGGCATTGCCAGACTCCTTTCCCGGCGGGACCATCCCGCCTGCACAGGGAGTTGGGAAGCCGGCGGCCCGCGATACCGCGCGCATTCCTCGTGCTGCGTTGTTGCGCAGGGTGCTTCAGTCCGGCTGCCGCATCAGCTTGACGGTGACCGCCGCGCCGTGAACGTCGGACAGCTCGTTGCGGTTGCGCTCGATCATGGCACCCGTCAGCACCGTGTTCGACCGGCTTTCAGGGTATTTCTCGCCAACAATGTAGATTTTCGGCAGGCTGAATTCCTGCATCCTGCGCAGCACGATGACATAGCTCGATCCGAGCTTCTGGATGACGGCGCAGCCGATAAAGCGCGCGACGGCATTGCCGAAGACACGGCCTTCGCTTGCCGCCGGATCGCCATCAGGGTTCCCGACCGCTTCATAAGCTGACAGGTACGGTGCATCCGGCACGGCATCGAGCTTGAGCACGCCATAGGGGATTTCAAAAGGCGGCAAGGTCGTGCCCGGCACCCAGTCATCATCGTTTGGGACTTCCGAGTTTGGTCCCCGGCCTTTCAGATAGACGCGATAGGTGCCCGCGATCTGTCCGCGCAGCTTGGCGACATCGCGCTCGCGAATGTCTCTGCCTTCGGTGCGGGAGAAGTAGCGGGCGGTCTCTTCGGCGAGCCGGGCATAGGGCGCGAGGGCGATGTTGAGAAAACGGATCAGGAGTTCGATGACATCATCGGCCGTGCGGTGCGTGTCGTTCAGAAAGCGCCGCAGCCGGCGGTCATCGCAGCCCAAAGGCCGGCCCAGCGTCGCCTCGATATGCTGCAACAGCGCGAGCGCCGATTTGAAACCTTCCTTGTCCCTGTAGGCCGTGAGCTGGCGGCGCACATCGGCGCGCTCGGCCTCGCTGAAAGCGGGCCGCGCGGTGGGTTTTTCATGACCGCCGGATGCCATCACCTGCGTGACCAGGCTTTGACCGTGAGTTTCAAGGCGGTGCCTCCGATATTGGGAATGCGCATTACGAATACTTGAGCAGCCGGCTGCTCCTTTCAAAGGAGCCCTTAGATGACGAAGAATAGCTACACGGCCACGCAGATCAAATTGCTGCGTCACCGCCTGAAAGAATACAGAGAGCGCAACCCCGGTGAGGGCCGGGCGAGGCTTTCATGGGACGAGGTCGGCATGGACATGGCCGACATCACCGGCACGGCAGTGCCGCCCGAAAGGCTGCGGCAGTTCGTTGAAGGGGCTTCGCGGAAAGCGGGCAAGGGGCCGAGCATGCTGACGGCAGACCGTTTGCAGGCGGTGAAGGACTTCCTGCTGAATGAGGAGATCGGCCTGATACATGCCGATGAATGGGAGGCGCAGCCGCGCGGGGGTTACATCTCCATCATGGTTCGCATCCCGCTGGAGGATGTTCTTGAGCGCGGCGCGCAAGCGCTGCTTGACCGGATCGAACTCGATCCCATGGCGCTTGTGATTGAGGATGAGAGACCGGAAGAAGGGGCATGAGAAGCGGGCCGAAGTCCGCAAAGACAAAGCGGCGGGCCATTTCAGCCCGCCGCTTCGCTGCCTCGGAGTGCGCTGCGTTGATGCAGCTTCGGGTATACAGGCAGTTTTTCCTATAGTCCTGCCCAGATACCATCCCTTGAATGCATAACATAAATTTGCATTCCTGTAATAAATAATATAATAGAATATCTGTTTTTGTTAATTAATATTTTTGAGTACATGTTTATTGAAAAGATTGGATCATGAAAAAATAGGCCGGCAAAAGAATAGTGATCAAAGCAAAATAAGTGAGTCTCTATCTCGATATTTCCATCTTTGTGCTTCTATTCCGCAGGTGTCTCAAGAGACCGAGCAGGCGCTCGCTCGTTCGTGGCGCGACCACGGCGACCGGGAGGCGTTGCATCAACTGATATGTGCGCATCTTCGCCAGGCCAACGGGATCGCACGGAGATACCGGGGATACGGGTATCCGCTTGGCGATCTTGTTGGTGAAGCGAACTGCGGATTGATGCAGGCGGCCCTGCGGTTCGATCCCGATAACGGCGCGCGCTTTTCCAGCTACGCGGCTTGGTGGATTCGCGCGCAAATCCTGGAGTACGTAATCCGCAACGCCTCGCTGGTAAAGATGGGCACAACGCAAGCCCAGAAAGCGCTGTTCTTCAATCTCAGGAAACTTCAGGATAAGCTCGGCCGGCCGGGTCAAACGCATCCCGACCATGAACTGCTTCAGGAGATCGCCACGACGCTCGATGTGCGGCCGGAAGAGGTTCGATCGATGGCTGAGCGCATGGGCGCCGGCTATCGGCCTGACCTGCCTCTCGGGAAGATCGATAGCAGACGGAACCGCCGCGAGTATGCACAACGCAGGGTGAACCCCGAGGATATCGTCGCAGAGAAGAGCGAACTGCGCTTCCGCCGAGAAGTGCTAACCCAGGCGATGGATGACGTTTTTGGAGGCGAAGCCTCCGCGTGGGCGAAAAAGATATTCTTGCAACGCTATCTGAGCGATGACCCGGAGGATTGCTCCCTCCAGTCCCTGTCCGATAAATTCGACGTATCGCGCGAACGTATTCGCCAAATTGCCGAGAAGAGCTTCGAGCGTGTCCGAAACCGCGTTGCCGAACTTGTGCCGGTCCGTCCCTGACCCAGGAGGCACGAAGCTTGGCAGGCGGCGAGCTGGAACACTTCGGCGCCCCATGGTCGCCCGTTCAGGCCGTGACGGTAAGAGGGGCGGGCTGATCGTGATCCAGGCAGGCGAGATTCTGACCATTGCGGCCCAGCACGCTGGTCTTGCAGTCCTTCACGGTGCAGACATACTTCACGCGCTTGCCGCTCGATGAGCGCGGCGCCGCCTCAGACTCACTGGCATCTTGCGCGGCGGCGGGTGCGGGATCAGCCTCCCGGATTGCCCAAGTGAAATCCATGCCGGCACTCTTGCGGGCCAGCTCTTTTTCGAACTTCATGCCCGGTATCACGGACAGTTCGACATGCTCGCCGGTTTCCTTTTCGGGGTCGCCGGTCCGCCGCGTCTGGACGCCATGCAGCCACATGGCTTTGGCGAACCGGGAATCGTGATAGTTGCTCCGGCCCCGCTTGTTCTGATCGAGCAAGATCATGAGGCGGAGAAGTTCGAGGCACTTTTCCTCGAACGATGCCTTTTTGAACGCGACGGGATTGAGTTTGAACTCAGCCCGGAGCGCGCCGGAATTGTGATCCCAGCACTCCGGAATGTACCTCCCGAAAAACTTCATCGGTGTGCGGAAGGTGATCATCGGCAGTTCCAGCGCGCCTTCGAAGAAACGCTCGTTGATCCAGCGCAGCAGGCGCGCGACTTCGCCGTAATATTCTTCGGTCGGATTGAGCGGCTTGTCGGTCATGGAATGGACACTCCACTATGCCGCCTCTGCCCTTGGAATGTTCATCGCAGAAAGGCCGGGCGGCCGGTTGTTCATCCCGTCAACGTGGCGCGCTCCCCGGAGATTTTTCCTCGTCGAAAACTTGTGCTATACAAAATATTCGGAATGTTCATTACGTGAAGTATTCAAGTATTGCTGCCATGCAGCATGAGAGATCGTAGAAATACGTTTGAATTCTGTGATATAATGTAAATAGGAACGTAGGTCGAGTTGGCTTTGTACAAGGTGTGTGCGGGTAGTACCGCACCCACCTTGCGGGGGGATTTCACATCCCCCGCGGACCCCCCAGTGCAATCGCTAACCTCGCGCATCCTTTGAGGATGCGCTCGCCAAGCGATTGTGTCAGCCCGCTCGCCCATCGAGGCCGGCAGGCTGAAAGGGGAGACTGCAGCTCTCCCCAAACCCCATCGCACAACGGGCCGCCGTTGCATCGCGGCCAAAGGGAGCACGTCGTAGCTGCCCTTTGGAAACCCATCGACCAAGGACCGTTCCTTGGATGCCGACAGGAGCCTTCACCGCCCCTGTACCCTGGACCAAAGGGAGATTTCGGTTCTCCCTCTGGACGCCCATCGAACAGACTTTTGGCAGTCCTGGGCCTTGCAGATAATGGCGAGGAATCCGCGCGGCATTGGTAGGACCAAACACAGCACATGAAGGAGCATGACGGACCAGACAAAGAAACGCGCAGCCCCGATCTCATACCGCCCGCCCAAAGACCGGGAGGACGAGTTCAAGGCGCGCGTGGCCGCATCCGGCCTGTCCGTCAACGCCTTCATTACCGAAAGCGTGTTTGGCAGAAGCCGCCACCGCCCGGGCGAGCTTAAAGCGCTCGCTCGTCTGCTCGGCCGCGCCGCCCATATCCGCGACAGCCTGTATGGAGTTTCGTTGAGCGCGGGCGGCGAGGACGCCCTCATCATCGAAGCGGCTATGGAAGAGCTGGCCGAGATACGCGCCGTCCTCTTTGACCTCATGGGACGCCGGCCGTGATCCCCTTTGCGTCCGAAAGAGGCAACGGCGCCGACCTTGCTGCGCACCTGCAAAACGTGGAAGACAACGAGTACATCGAACTCGCTGATGTGCGCGGCGCGGTCGCGCAGGACCTGCACGGCGCGTTCGCCGAATGGGAAGCGCAGGCCCGCGCGCTGACCCGGTGCAGCAATTACCTGTTCAGCCTGTCGATCAATCCCGACGAGTTGCAGGGCCGCATCACCCGTGAGGCTTATCTCGACTATATCGATCGCGTCGAAGCCAAGAACGGTATCGCCGGCCAGCCGCGCGCTGTCGTCTTTCACATCAAGGACGGCCGCGAGCATTGCCATGTCGTCTGGTCGCGGATCGACGCGGAGGCCGGCAAGGCGATCAACCTGCCGTTCTACAAGGACAAGCTCATGATGGTGAGCCGGGAGTTCGCCCGCGATCACGGTCTGCAATTGCCCGATGGCTACTATGCTCATGAGCGGCGGCAGTGGCGCCGCAACCGGCAGCTCTCGCGCTATGACTCGATCAAGCAGAAAGAGACCGGCATTACGCACGAGCAGCGCATGGCCGCGGTCACCGAAGCTTGGCGCAGCAGCGACACCGGCGCGGCCTTTGTCCATGCGCTCGAAGAACGCGGCTATGTGCTCGCGCGCGGCGCCAACGGCACCCGCCCGGTGCTGGTCGATATCTACGGGCATACCTATGCACTCACCCGCATGATCGACGACCCGGCGGTCAAGACGAAGCATGTCCGCGAACGTCTGGGCGCAGACTATGCGCCCGGCGAGTTGAAGTCCGTCGAAGAGCTGCAGGCCCTCGCCAAGGACCGGCGCCAGGCCATCGAGGACTTCGAAAAAGCGCGCCGCGAGTCCGAGCAGGTGGCGCTGCTCATCCGCAAACAGAACGACCGGCGCGCCGAACTTGAAGGCAAGATCGCCATGCTGGGGACGGCGCAGGCGGCGAGGCGGCAGATGCTCGACGCTGATCAGCTTGCGGCGCGGCGCAATCTGCGGGCGGACCTCGTTGCCGAACTGCGCCATCGCAGGGTGACGCGCTCACAGAACAGGCCCCGCGGACTGGCAGCTTTTCTCGGCAAGGTCACGGGCATCAGCCTCGCCATCAAGAAGCTGCACGGATACCGCGACCGACAATGCATCAAAGCCTATCGCGCGGACAGGGACACACTCATCCGCCGGCAGGCAGACGAACGCGCCGCCTTTGAACAAAGGCAGGAATTGCAGGCCGCCGATCTGAAAAGGGAGCAGCGCGCGCTTGCCCAGATCGAGAAAAAGGAACTCGCCTCGGTGCAGCAGGCGCTGCGCCGGGAACACCGGCAGGAATGGCACAAGAAGCATGTCCATTCGCCGACCTTCGCCCTTACATTCGGCCCGCCCGGCCGTCCCGCCGCCATCGATAAGGTTGCCAAGCGCCATACGTCCGAAATCAAGCAGGCTCTTGAGGCCGAAGACGAGAAGCGCCTGAAGAGGGAGAAGAAGCGGCGCATCGATCTCATCGAGGAGTTCACGCGCGCGGCCGGCGATGACGACGATGACGGTGGCGGCGGTGACAACTCTGGCGGCCCCAAACCGCCGAACAAACCCGGCCCGGACCGCGGAAGCCGCCGTAAGACCCGCAGACGGCGTAGAGACAAGGACTTTGATCGCGGGATGTAGCGGCTACTTGCCCTTTGGCTTCTGCTTGCGCCTGCGCTTTTTCTTCTCGTCGAGATACTTCGTAACGAAATACGGGTTGTCCTGCTGCGAGAAGCTCATGTCGATACCATCGACACGATAGAGGAAGCAGTTGATGAGGTCTGCCGCATCGATGTCAAATAAAGCGATGTTGTATCCTTTCTCACCGAAATTGCTCTTGTACGCCACGCCGTCGTAGCCGGAGTCCTTAAAGAGCTCGGCGATGATCTGCGTTGCTACGTAGTCGGCTGTGTTGTCGCTGCGCGTCATCGGCTCTGCAAATGCCTTATCTATATGAGCCCATACGGCCTTCTCAATCTTCTCGGGCGAAGGTTCCTCAAAGTGAAAAGTCATCCTGTCATGTTCACGCGAGCAGTCGACGATTTCTGCCGTCCTCAGTAGTTTGAACTGCCCGACAGAAATCTCCGAGCCGATCCACGGCCGGACTTCTGACATCGCAGCTTCCTTTGTCGTCGCGAGGTAAAGGCACGGGATGCCTTTGGGATTGGCGCGTCCATCCGATGCCCGGTCCCGCAGCGGCTTCATGCGGGCAGGCGGGTGCGCGCAGGGCACTTCGAATTCATCGTCGCCCTGCTTCTCGGTCCGCCAGTCGTGACCAAGCTGCGCCCGCCAGAAGATCGATTCTTTCTTAAGGGTCACCCTCCGCTTGGCTGCCGTGGCTCGCACACCCTCCAGAAACGCTTCCGAGCCGGCAGACCTGACGAAGCGCCGGTCACGCCTGACCGCACGTTCGAAGTTCCAGTAATCTCGCCAGGACGTGAACCCGCTCATCACGACAACCCATCGCGGTTTGTGATCAATATCAGGAATTTAGACTACACAAACGTGTATCCAATGGCTACACTTTCAGCCATGAAAGACGTCGGTCTTCGAATCAGGGTTCAGCGCAGATTGCGCGAAGAATTTCTTGAAACTTGCCGTGCTGAAGACAAACCCGCGGCTCAGGTTATCCGCGAGTTCATGCGTGCTTATGTGGATGACCACAAGCAAACAGACGCAAGCAGTTCAACTAGTGATCCACGTCGGCGGAACAGATCGGCAGAAAACGAATGAGCAGCGTTAAGAACGGGAAATAGCGCGAGGTGGGAACCAAAGGCTGATAGGGGCAATAACAATGCGATAGGCAGTGCCAGGTGAACCATGCATTTACGTCAACTTGACCTCAGGAATTTCCGCTCGTTCTCGAAAGAAAAGGTCTCTTTCGAGCGGGGACTGACGGTTCTTGTCGGCGAAAACAACGGCGGCAAGAGCAACATTATCGATGCGATCCGACTTGTCTCAACGCCACTCGGCGGCCGGCGGGAACTCTACTGCGAACAGACCGACATTCGTTTCGGCGCAACGCCGCGCACTTTTGAACTCTGCGCCACATTCGAAGGGCTCTCACCGCCGCAGCAGGGACGGCTGCTTTCGGCAACCACAAACGACACCTTGCAAGAAGCTTGCTTTGGCCTGACCTACGATGCGACGGGCCGGCAATCGCATGTCCGGCCCACGCTATGGGCAGGCCGCTTCAAGGCGATGCCCGAGTCCGGCGCCCATGAGATGATCCGGCATGTTTATCTGCCACCGTTGCGCGACGCCAAGCGCGCGCTCGCCTCCGGCAATCCCACGCGCATCCATGCATTGCTCAATCATTTTCTCGGTGAGCGCGACCCCGAGGACGTTGCGAAGAGTCTTGCTCGCACAAGCGAGCATCCGATTTTGACCGACGTTGATACTGCCGTTGCGACAGGTCTGGATATACTGACTGCCGGTGTCCGGCGGCAGGGCGCGGCGCTCGGGTTCAGCGCGGATGAAAAGCTTATCGACATCGCTCGCGACCTGCGGTTCAAGCTCGCCGATCATGGGATTACCCCGGAAGACCTTCAGTATTCCGGACACGGATTTGCGAACCTCCTGTATATCGCGACCATCGCCGTCGAGCTTGAAAGAACCGACAACGCCGAACTGACACTGTTCCTTGTTGAAGAACCGGAGGCCCATCTTCATCCCCAGCTTCAGGCCGCCGTCCTGAACTTCCTGGAAGAGCGGGCGGAACAGTCGCTCATAGCCAAAGCTGACAAAGACGCGCCGGCCGGCCATCTACAGGTAATCGTGGCTACGCATTCGCCCAACCTGTCGGCATGGGTGCCCAGCAAGAGCCTTGTATTTGTCCGATCCGCCGCGCCCGCGCAAAAGGACGGCGAAGCGGAGAATGAGCCTGCACCGGGCGAGGCGGTGGAAGCCGCTGATCCGCAAGCGGAAGGGAAGCTACCCCCGCGTCCCGAATCAAGATGTATTCCGCTTGCTAAACTTGACCTGACCGACCCCGACCGCAGAAAGATTGACCGCTATCTCGACGTCACCAAATCAGCCCTGCTGTTTGGCGGCCGGGTGCTGCTGGTCGAGGGCATTGCCGAAGCGCTGTTGTTGCCGGTCATCGCCAAGCATTATGTCCTCAAGGACCGCCCGGCGGATTTGCGCATATTCCGTTCGGCTGTTTTTGTGCCCATCGACGGCGTTGATTTTGCGCCGTATGCCAAAGCGCTGCTGTCCCCGTTTGACGGTGTGCGGATCGCGGACCGTCTTGTCATCGTCACGGACGGCGACAAACACACCAAAGATGACGGAGAAACGGCCCCCGGCGACAACCGCAAGGCCGATCTTGATGAACTGGCGGCTGAGAAGGGCGCGGCCGATGTTCTCGACGTGTTCGTGAATACCTACTCGCTGGAAACCGAGCTGGTTGCCGCAGGGAATGCAGCGGATATGAAAGAGGTGTATGCGCACCTACATCCGCGGTCCAGGGCGAAGTGGGACGAGGCTATCGCCAAGGAAGCCGATGACCGCGCTAAAGCCATACAAGAGCTTTTCAAGAACACGCCAAAGGGAGATTTTGCCCAGCTTCTGGCGGAGAAGGTCGCGAGCGCCGACTCATTCAAGGTTCCCGGCTATATCCGGGATGCCATCGAAGCGCTGGTCAAATGACCCAGCAACCCTTCAAGCCCACTGATCAGCAACGCGCGGTCATAGGTCATGACGGCTCGGCCTTCGTAGCGGCCTGTCCGGGAGCCGGGAAAACACGCGTTATGACCGAACGCGCCCGCCGCCTTTTTCGGGGTATCCCGCCGGGACGAGGGGTGGCTTTCCTATCCTTCACGCAGGCCGCCGTTTTTGAGCTCGATACCCGGCTCAGGCAGGAAGGACTGCTGCCCACACCTGTCTTTCCGAACTTTATCGGGACGTTTGACAGCTTCGTCTGGCAGTTTCTCATTGCGCCATTTGGCGTCAAAGAGACCGTAGCCCGCCCACGCCTGATCGCCGACATCGCGCATCTTACGGTAGAGCCCTTCGATGGCGCTCATCCGTTGCCGCTGTCCTGTTTTTGTCCGCAGACGGGCGTGATCCTGGAACAGGCGGCCAAAATGCGGGGGTTCAACGCAACCCAAAAGCCCGACTACCAGCTCAAAGCATACGCAACAGCCGCCGCCACTCTCAGGGAGGGGCTGCGGGAACGGGGCCAGTTGGGCTTTGACGAAGCGCGTGCCGTGGCGCTTGAACGCCTTAAAGAACCGGAGTTGGCAGGCCGCATTGCGGCTGCATTGGTCGGGCGATTTATCGAAGTGATTGTTGATGAGGCACAGGATTGTAACCCTGATGACCTGACAGTGATTTCGTGGTTGCGGGATTCCGGCCTTCCGGTGAAAGTCGTTTGTGACCCCCATCAGTCGATCTACGAGTTTCGCGGCGGGGTCACCGATCACCTCTTTGAATTCGCGGACACGTTTGCTGCCGACCAACGCAAGGACTTGACCGGCAACTTCCGGTCTACGCCCAATATCTGCAAAGGAATCGCCCAGTTCCGACCGCCGGCCGTGCGCGGCGCGCCCGACGACGCTCTCGGCCCCTTAAAGGATGAAACCGCGCCGGTACAGATTCTGTCATATGCGGGCAATGGAGTTTCCGCTTCGATCGGCACGACATTTTGCGCCCTGCTGCAAGAGACCAGTATCGACGTTTCATCCGCGCCTATCGTTGCCGCGACAAAAGCAAGCGGCGCTGCCGCGGTGGGTCAGCCGCGACCGACGGGCGGCAACCACCGGACCATCCTGCTTGCCGAAGCCGTGACCGAATTTCATTTCGCCGCCGGCTTTGGTGACATGAAGACGGCGATCGAAAGCGTTCATCGTATTCTCCTGGAACTAGAGGGGCATCTTGGCGACCGCTCCTATCATCAATACCTCACAGATAACGAGATCGAACCTACAAGCTGGCGTCCGAAAATTATCTCCATTGTCCGGGCACTTCGGTTTGACCCGGCCACGCATGCGGATGCCAGGGCCTGGCACGCCGCCGCCAAGGACCTGTTGTCAAGAGAACTCACGATTGGAGACGGACAGTCCATCTCGCAAAAGCTCAAATGGAATGCCGGACTAGATGCGGCGCTTACACCCGCTCCCGCTGCGACAGTCATGCCCCGGACGATTCATTCGGTCAAAGGCATGGAGTATCCGGCTGTCTGTGTCGTCACGACAACCTCCACGCTCAAGCCCATTCTGGATTTCCTGGAAACGGGGGAACCGGCCGACAGAGCCGAGGATGCGCGCAAGCTCTATGTGGCTGCCTCACGGGCCGAAAGGCTGTTGGTCATCGCGGCACCCAAGAGCCAGGCCGAACGGCTGAAGGCTCATCTTTCCAGCCAAGGTGCGGCCGTTACGACAAGTGAGATTTGAGAGGGCCGCCTTGAAGAGACAGCAAATCAGCGTTCGTTTGCCTTGCTTCTTTGAGCGCGTGGTTGCGGACACTGCCATATGGTTTTGAAGATTCAGCCCATTGGAGAACGCGAATTCGAACTGTACGCCCTGTCCCTGCCGCGTGGGCCGAACTTCGAACGCCACGTGTTTCATTCCGCCTGGAAGTCACCGCGCAGCGAGGCGGTCGGTGTCGTTCTGATCGATCCCGAACAACGGACGTTTCGCGCGCTTGTTATGCGCCGCCGTGTGGATCACCGTTTTGCCGTCACCCACCAGACGGACAGTGCCAGCTCGCCCGATGAGGCGGCCGCTGTTGTCGCGGAGGCCATGCGGCCGGAAGACCCGCTCGAAGCTCTTCCACCCGGTGAGAAGCGAAGGCCAAAACTATTCGCCGCCGGGAAAAAGCGGGTTTCCGAACAGCTCAGGATACTGACCGGCACGGTCTCGCACATCCCGGCGCTGATGACCATCGGCGAGGTCTACCTGGCTATGCCCAATCCGGACGATAATTTCGTCCCCGATTTTCAGACAGAGAATTTCGATTCCCGACTCTGGGAACTCTATCTGCTGGCCTGTTTCCGCGAGCAGGGCGTTATGGTGACGCAGGCATATCCGTCGCCTGATTTTTATATCGAACGGGACGGGCATGCCTGCTGGGTGGAAGCCGTAACTGCCAACCCGCAGGACCGGAGCGCATACGACATCACTGTGCCGGTGCACGCACCCGAAGACCTTGCCGAGCGCTTGCTGGGCGCGCCCGCTGCGCGCTTCGCTAAAACCCTGCGCAGCAAACTGCAGCGGGAGTATGAAAAGCAGCCCCATGTTCAGGGACAGCCGTTTGCGTTGGCGATCGCGGATTTTCATGCGCCGAGTTCAATGGTGTGGAGCCGCGAGGCGCTGCCCTGCTATTTGTACGGCGTGTATCCACGTGTGAGCGAGGGCCCGGATGGGCGGCGCGGCGCTATGGAGTCCGTGCAGACGCTTCGCGGGAAACAGCAAATCCCCACCGGTTTGTTTCGCGATCCGGCAATGGCGCATGTGTCTACCGTCATCTTCAGCAACGCGGCGACGTTTTCTAAATTTAACCGCATGGGCTTGCTGGCAGGGTGGCAGCCCAAGGGGTTGACGATGGTGCGAGACGGCATCCTGTTTGACCGCACACCCGGCGCGCTGGACCCGAAGCCGTTCAGGTTCGATGTCCTCAGCGATGAGTATGCATCGCTATGGCCTGCCGGAGAGGCGTGGTGCCAGGAGCTGGATGTGTTCCATAATCCGCAGGCGACACATCCCATGAACTTCGATCTTCTGCCCGGCGCGACGCACTGGTTCGAGCAGGACGGCGACATTGAATGTTCGACGATTTGGGAATGGTCGGTGCTTTCGTCGGTGACTCATTTGAAAGTTGATAAGTAGGTGATGATCCCGTGAATGGGCAGTTACGGAGACAGCTCAAGAATAAAAATACCAAATATGTTGCGGAATATTGAATAGTAGTTCTAATTAATGGATTATGCGGATAAAAAAGTGGAAATATAAGAGTGATAAATACTCTAAAGGCAAGAAAATGACTTCTGGTGGAGACTTGACATATTGGGCCAATCTTGCGGCGATAGCCGCGTTTGTCGTGACGTTTGTTGGCGCGTGTGTCGGCATACACGGGTATTGCAGCTACCGGCGAAGCTGGAAAAAGAAGACGGACGCGCTTGTTGGATACCTAAAGACAAAGAAAGCGCAGGCTGGTCCCGGCAAGAAAGGACAGCAGACCACCACGCATCTGATCCGCTATGTCGGCCTCACCGAGGACGAGATTCTAAAGATCAGTTTTGAGAACAAGAACGTCGAGCGGACGGTCGGCAAGGATGAAGAGGGGAAGGCAGACACCCTATTCTTCGAATACAAGGAATATGGAAGAAAAATTCCCAGGTGAAACCCGAGGATGCGATGGTATTAAAAATAATAGTTGATACGTGCGTCTGGCTCGACCTGGCCAAAGACTATCGGCAGCAACCGGTCATCGGCGCTCTTGAAGACCTGGTCAAAGCGCGCGAGATCGAATTGCTTGTGCCGGAAATTGTTCTTGATGAATTCGAGCGCAACAAGGCCCGCGTGATCGAAGAAACACGCCGCAGTCTTCAATCCCATTTCCGATTGGTACGCGAGGCTGTGAACAGATTTGGCGACGATGCTTCCAGGACGGATACGCTCAACGGCTTGAACGAGGTCGATCACAAAATCGCAACCAAGGCTGAGGCCGTTAATGACTCGATCAGCCGCATTGAAGCACTTCTGAAGTCTGTGCCGGCGCTGCCGACGAGCGATAATGCCAAGCAGCGTGTAACCGAACGGGCTGTCGCAAAAAAGGCCCCATATCATCGCGACCGCAACAGCGTTGGCGATGCCATCCTTCTTGAAATCTATGCCGAGCAGGTATCAGCCGCTTCCGGCGCGTACGCAGAGTTCGCATTTGTAACGCACAACACCAAAGATTTCAGTGCGGTGAGCGGTGATCGACGCAAGCCTCACGACGACCTGGAAAGCCTCTTCGATGCACCGGGATCGACCTACTGGGTTTCGGTCGTCGACCTTATCAAGGCGCGTGATCCTGACTTACTGGCGGATCACGACTCCGAGTTCAACTTCTCTCAACAGTCTCGCACACTCTCCGAAATTCTGGAGGCGGAGCACCTTCTATTCCAGCAAGTCTGGTACAACCGCCACTGGAATCTTCGCGCCAAGATCGAGGACGGCAAGCACCATGTCGTTCCAGAGAAGGATTATTCCCGCAATCCCTACCGTCAGGACCAGACCCTGGACAGCGTATGGGAGCAAGCTCTTGCAGCAGCCAAACGTACCGGAGAAGAGGTCGGCCTTGAGAATCTCGGGCCATGGGATGATTTCGAGTGGGGAATGATTAACGGCAAGCTGTCCGCTCTGCGCTGGGTACTGGGGGACGATTGGGACATGCTGGATACGTAACCGATGGCTCCGGGGATTTTCTCTTGCGAGCAGGAGGGCTGAAAGGAGCATGATAACAAAGAGATACGATGTGCACTGAGAACGAACCCGGACACGGTACGATTAAAGCCTGGAAGTCCTCCCGATCCGGGGCTTGGGCCGGGCGCGGATTTCATTACCAGCACCTGATTTCAACTTTTATTTTGATACGACAGTGGGCCGGCCTTGCGCCATCCGGTTTTCTCGTGCCCGAGGGATTAGACGACTGCGTTGTCGAGCTTGCAGACCGTGATATCTGGCTTCAGATCAAATCGCGCAAGGACAGTGCATTCAACAACAGCGAAGTGCAGGCGTTCCTGACAGCCACCCGTGCCAAGGCCGCGGCGGTCGAAGGTGCGAAGGAAAATCATGCTACCGTTGTTCTTGAGCATCCGCGGAACGGCCGCAATGAGGCGGGCATCGACCAGATTTTCGCGGATGAGACCCTATCGGTATTTGCATGTGCGGAGCCGGGAGAGGAAGCTGTCAAACTGCTTTCGGCGCAGCTCGGCACAGCGGAAGTCATCGCTGAAGGCATTGTCAGCGATCTGTACAGATTGGTCGCCGATGCGTCGCAGGCGAACGCATCTTTACCCTTCGAACAAAGACAGCGGATTTCCACAACAGAGGTGGAACGCCGTATCTTTGAACGTTTGGACGCCGAAGACCCTTCCGCAATAGACCGCGCTATGGCGTCTGGCGCACTGGAACCCGTCGATTTCAAGAGCTCTATCAGCGAGCCAGCGTTCTACCAAGGTGTAAAGGTCAGACCAGGCCACGTCTCTGCCGGGCTTGTGCTGGACCGCCCGGACGATACGGATACGGTTGTCCGTACACTCAGACGGCGACGGCATGTGCTTATATCGGGTCCGTCAGGCGCCGGGAAATCCGCGCTCATGTGGCTGTGCGCCCATCTGTTGGCTGGTGAACTCAGGTGGTACCAGATCACCGCACGGGCTGTTCCCGCGGATGCCGATGCCATCATTCGCTTTGTACGCGCCCGCCGCCCCACCGAAGATTCCCCGATCGGTTTGGCGTTCGATGATGTTGGTTCTACAAACAGTGACCTTTGGGACGTGCTCGTCCGCGAACTGAGAGGGATGCCATCCGTCTATTTTCTTGGCTCGGTGCGCCAGGAAGATGTCACTCTCATCGCCAACCAATCAGATACCGAGTTCATAGCCGTCAGCCTTGATGAAGTGCTGGCCGAAACTGTTTGGCAGAAGCTCCATGCCGAGGATCAGACAAATTGGGAACACTGGCGCGAACCCTTCGAGCAGTCCGAAGGTCTCATGCTCGAATATGTACACCTGCTGACCCAGGGCCGACGGCTCGCCGCCGTTATTGACGAACAGGTTCGGCAGCGGCGAGAGGAGGAGCGGCACGATGAACTCGCGATCATAAGAAGCACCGCCGTGCTATGCGCCCGTGGTGCAGAAGTTCATGCGGACAAGCTGTTCGAACTACTTAACATGAACCCCGAAGACGCCAGCCGTGCGCTGTCCCGTCTCCTTGACGAGCATCTGGTCAGAGAAAGCCGACCCGGTGTGCTAGGCGGTCTGCACATGCTGCGGTCGAAGGCACTCAGCGAGTCATCACACGATGAGGTTGCTCTCTTAAGTGCAGACTCTCTGTGGCAGAGCCTGCCTGCGACGACAAACGAAACCCTGCCAAGGACAGTTCAATCGATCCTCGCAGACGCGCGGGACGAAGACGAGGCAACAGCCTTAGGAAAATTCGCGGAAATGCTTGGAGCCAGCGCCGATGTTGATACATGGGTGGCCCTCCTGACTGGACTTGGGCTCGCAACCCTGGAACGCCGGGTTGCCTCGTTTATGGAAGTGCTTGAACAGCACGGGGTGCAGCGCGCTCAATGGTCGCTTGCATCCATGTTCAGCGATCCGGGCATCGACATTCCTGAGCTGTCAGAGTTTGAACAATGGCAAGACCTTCGAGACGCTGTGCTCGCTTTCCGTGCCGTACCGAAAGACGACCTTCGGCCCGCCTGCCTGGAGCACCTTCCCAAGGAAAGTACCGTCCCATCTTGCCAGAATTTGCAGCAGGCCAATAAGTTTCTCTCATGCCTCGCACCGATCGGCGGGGGTGAGCCCGTGCCGCTTACAATCGCGCCCGATTTCGTTGGCGATGCACATCAGGATATACGGCAAGTCGCAGCCTTGCTTTCCACGGCTCACCTAATCGGACCGGACCTGGCCCGAGATCTCGTGCAGGCGTTCGGCGGCGAACAGGTCCTGTTTGAGTTGTTCCGTTCTCAAACACCGTGGGTATCCACCCCCGTTATTGACTCCAACGGGGCGCATGGCCGTACTGTCCGTTCCGACTGGTACTACGTGGCTGAACAGGAACAGTCCGATCCCCATGAGTCGGTTTGCAGCATTTGCGAGACCTTGATCGCCATATCACCGGACTCTGATGCTGCGGCATCGGATGCTGTGAATCCGCAGGGCGAGCCTATTACAATCGGGGACCTCACGCCCTGGTCCAAGAATATGCCGAGGAAAAACATTCCCGGCAAAACCCGCGTTGCGTGGAACGTGGCTTTCCGGCAAGTCATGCTTGCCCGATCAGCTTCCGACAGTCTCACCGACTACACCCGGCAAATGGCTGAACTGGTAAAGCGCACCGAAAAGGTCTTTCGGTCGTTCACCGAGAAGTGGATCAAGGGAAAAGGCATCGCAAATGCAGACGCACTGACCGATGAAATCAATGAGATCGTGCAGGCCGTCAATGCACTCGCCTACGCCACGCCCGAAAATCCTGCATCTGAAATGACCACACCGGCGCAGGGCGCTGGCAACGATGACTCACTCGGAGCGCTGCTGACTGGCGTGCTCGGCAATCTCCTCCCTAGAATGAACCGCGTTTCAGAGGAAGGAGGGGCGAAAGGCCCGGCCACGTTCGCCGGAAGTCTGGCGGCGCAGGCACAGGAGCATGAGCAGTCGGCCATATGGCGTACAAGTGCAGAGCCGCCTTTGCGTGAACTCGGCGCATTAAGAGAACGTCTCGGCGACGTTGCCTGCATCTTGCATGAGATGGCGTATGATGACAGCCCGTCATCAATTCTGAAGATCGTCAAGGTCGCACGAAAGGGCCGGTTGGGTAAGGCAGTCCGTGCGGCTGCTCGGCGTTGCCGTTCGTTGGCCGATCAGCGGTTCGGCCAACGGCTGAAGGCTATGGAAACCGCGCTCAAGAGCAACGGCTGGAATGCCCGGTGCTGGTCCCGGCCGATTGACGAGGCCGACAGCGTGTACTGGCCCGCGCGGGAGGTCGCGGTGCTTGTTGAAATCGCGGATTTTGAGACGGATGCGGGATACATCGAAGATTCTCTTATGATGGGGCAGGATTATCTTGGAACCGACTGGCGCTTCAGGATTGTTCCGGTCCTCAATGGCAATGTTGTGCCGGCTTTGGCCTTGCTTCCGTCATCACATGTACCGTTGCCTGATCAGGACTTTACGAAGGACTGGCGGAGCCATATTGACCGTCCGTTCTTGTCCCCGGAAATCGCAGACAGGTTTGATGAAGCGTTGGCCGCCTGCAATCAGCTATCAGGAGTCCTGGCTTGCCGCGATCCGGACAATCTTCATCCGGATGAAAATGAGGTACTTTCGAAGTCCGCTGAGTCCTTCGAGCGCAACCGTGACTTGGTTGCTGAAGCGGCTGAAAGGACCGGATCCGAGTACCTGGCATGGGCATACAACTATCTGAGCGAAACCTGGGACCAGGTTGTTCGTGAGTTTGAGTCTGTAAAAGCCGGCCATAACGTTGCCCAGCCGCTTTGTATGAATGCCCACTTGGCACTAGCAGGCGAGACGAACGATCAGCTAGCGGATCTTGCCGCCGCGCGCATCCTTATGCTGCAGGCTGAGTGCGTCAGCGCAACGGAGTGTGGCGGGAGTTCGCCATCAGGAGCATCGTGACCGATGGCAGCCTTACCGTCTCCAAGGGAAATCGTTGTCGCCCACATGATAGGAGCCGTGCCGGAACGCCGTGACGAGATACGGATTTTATGGGAACGGTATGACCCGGAAGTGATCGTTGTTCAGGATGCGAACCGCATCACGCTGAATGCGACCAAGGACCGGATCAAGTTCGATGCGAAGACGATGGACGTCTTCTGGCTCATAGGCTTCAGCGGCTGGCGTGCGATCGAGTGTTACTCACCCCATGTCATCGCATCAGCGGTCTCAGGCCAAACGATCAAGACGATCATTCAGGACGACGAGGGGCTTGCGGAAGTTGAGCTTGCGTATAAGGAGCGCCGCGCCGCTGCCCAAACGCTCATCGACGCAGCGGACCCGGCAACTGCGCCGTGGCCGCCCGACCTACCGCGTCCGAATGCCAGTCGCGACGCTACCAGCGATCCCGAGTACAAGGCGGCGTTCGATCTCACCTGCCTTGCCGTAGCGTTCACGCTGTTTCACGAATTCCGCCACGTCATGCTCGACCGGGACAATGGGCGTCCAAAGGACTTAAGAGAAGAGGAGCTGGCTTGCGATATCTGGGCCCGGGAATTCATGACCGCCAAACTCGCAGTCTATGCGCAAGATCACGGTCATGACTATCACGAGGTCCTGCGCAAACGCTCCATGGGGTTCGCCCTTGCCGCCTTGATACTCCACGAGATAACCCCGGTGTGGGATCATGGCGGCAACGCGGCCTACTTTTCAGTCGCCACCCGCCTGCAGACAATCCTCGACAACACCCCGCTTCCGGACAATGACCATTTCTGGATCTTCGCCGCTTCGCTGCTGCTTGGAATATTTCGACAGAAGGGGACGCCAATCACCGCGCAGCCTATGCACGCCCGTCCACTCACCAAGTATCTGCTGGCCGAACTTTAGCTGACTCTCTTGATGGCCTCAGGTCGGACTTCCTGTGACTATATCCGGGGCCGGCAAGCACAGTGACCAATCGTGCCTGCGCTCCGCTCGAAAGCGGCGCCTTTCGGCACATGCGCCATCGGGCCGGGTTTCACAGTCCAAATCGTCCAGGGATGACTTGGACATGTTGAAATTTACGTTGAGCGAGTCGTAACCCAAGTCATCTATGTAGGTCTTGTATCTAAACCCGGTATGGACAGCGGCGGCGATCAACGCCCCGTTGGATACATAACGTGGTCCCAGCCTGCCACCCGCCGGGTAGCTGCAGCTATAGTTTTCCGCGATATGCTTAAGCCGGTAGCTGCCGGTGCCAGGTCTTATTGTCTTCGTCGGCTCAACGCGCCCGACAAAAGCCAGTGAGAGCAAGAACTGCTCGAGCCCGTCATCGCCGAGAAATTCCTCGCGGCTTTGAAGCACGCGGCCATAGTGCTCCCGTGCTGTCTCCCAGTTGCCGTCATCTTTACGTTTGGGCCGGCCAACCCCGATGCCGTGTAGAGTCAACCTCGTATCCGTAGCAAGTACGGCTCGCACTCGAGTTCGGGCAACCGCCAGATAGAATGGCTTCGGCTCGACCTGGAAATCGTGTGCCGCGAGATATGCGCTGAAAGCGGCACCGTCTGCCGTCGCCATGACGGGCGAGGGCGCGCGGGCGGCTGCCAGGAGTGAGGCGTAAGTCTTAAAACCGAGGCCGCGGCCGAGGGCTTCACAACGATGCGAAGACTTCACGCCGCACAGCGCATTGCCCAGATCGGTCTTGAGCTCAGCGATATCCGATGACGTTACGGGAAATGTAAGAGTAAACACAGATGCATCCTCCAGTCTTGGGGGCAGTGCCGTTCGCCGATTACGCAGCAGCCCGCTGGTGTGATGCGGTCTGTTAGAAGAGGTGCAACTTTGATTGCAGGACGTTTGACTCAGCGACAGGTCGATGGTGTCCAAACCGAATCTTACGTTAATCGCCACAACTTTTTTGGTCAAGGTTGAACGTTTTAAGTATTTGACCACTATCCGTTTTTGACCTTTCAGCCAGGTGCGTACGGCTGCGCCTGCGGCTTCGCCGGACCGGGCTCTCGTGAACCGAGCCCCGGCTCTGCCTACGGCTACGCCGGGTCTCGGCCATTCGGCTTCGATCCCTCGCACAATTTGATGGCGGCGGCCGGGGCCGCCACGTGTTGGTTTATGCGCCCGGCGCGGCGGGCGCAGCACCCTTCGTTCCAGCTTACACTGAATTTCAGCGGCCTGATCCAATAGGCCCGTCCCGCGCTGCCCGCTCCAAGTATCCGGGTGGCGCGGGACGCCTTTGGCGCCCCAAGGGGCGGGCCTTTGGGGCCGCTGCTCTTCAGTCGAACGTCTGAAGAAAACCCCGCCAGTGAAAGTGCGGGGTTTTCCTTTGGGTTCAGACGCTCGGCGCTGGCCAAGGGTGCATGCGACCCGAGTCATTTTTTATGGAGGCCAGTTATGGAACTACTCACCCAATCGATCCGGCAGGCGCTGCTGCGGAACGGCAGGCTGCGCAAGCAATTTCAGGAGGATGGCAAGGCGGAGCCTGATTTCCTGCCCGTGGTCAAACTCTTCACGCCCGATGCTTCGTGCACGTGGCTTCTCACCGAGCTTGATCCGGACGACCCGGACATTGCGTTTGGCCTGTGCGACCTTGGCATGGGCTACCCGGAACTCGGCAGCGTCCGAATTTCAGAAATCGAGTCAGTGCGCGGCAAGCTGAGGCTGCCTGTCGAGCGCGACCTGCATTTCTCAACGACCAAGACAATCAGCGCCCATGCCACCGAAGCGCGGGCGGCTGGTTGTATCAGGACTTAGGCGAGTGGCGGAGCATAAGCCTGCCAAACTGTATAAGCATGGGCCCGCCAAATCCTGAACGCCAAGGTGAAATTCTCGGGAAGCTTGGCATTGAGGTGTTTGAGTCGCAATGGGCAGGCTACTTCTTCTTATCAGAGCGGAAAATCCGTCGCGGCCAGAATAGGCCTTTCTTCTCGGCGCGTGTTTCGGAAACACGGCCTGTCTCGATATTTTCGGTCCGGGTGTAGCGTTCCCTGAACACAAGGCCACGTTCCTCGTTGGTCGTCTCATGGGTACGCTTGCCAGATTCCTTGTCGTAGGTTCGTGCCGTACGTTCCGTGAAAAAGATGCCTTTTTGCCCCTCGTGAGTCTCGGCTGTCCTTCTTCCGGTCTTTACATCGGTCGTGACGGCGACACGTTCGGTGAAGAAGATACCTTTGTCGTCCATGGTGATCTCAGCGACCTTCTCACCAGTCTTACGGCTTCGTACTACAGCGACTTTGTCAGTGAACAAGATGCCACGCTTCTCGATTTCGACATCTATTGCAAAATTGAATTGGTCGCGAGCCGCACCAATTGCACCCTTGATGAGCAATGCATCATGCTTACACTGTTCACATCGCTCGGGTAGGCCCCAACCATTTGCGGCGCACTTCAGTTGGCGGCCCGTTGAAAGCCTGATCGTGTTTCCGCAATCCTTACAAGATATTTCGCGCGGCGGATAACGATCTTTACAGCTTTTGCAGTACTTCGGTGGATGTTCCCAATCCCGGTTGGCTCGGATTGAGCTTCCACAATGTGCGCAGCTTACTTCGTACCATTTTGCATCTTGTTTTTCTTTGCATGTCTTGCAGTATTTTGGCGGCTTGTCCCAGTCCCGGTGGATGCGCATCGCCGTACCACAAGATTGGCACGGTCGCTCGGTCCACTGTGCGGCATGCTTCGCCTTACAGGATTTGCAAAACTTGGGTACGTTGCTCCAATCTCGGTGAACGCGGATAGTCGTGCCGCAGTCTTGGCATTTTACATCGTACCACTGAGCTGCACGTCGCTCTTTGCATGTCTTACATACTTTCGGAATATTGCTCCAATCGCGATGCACACGGATCGCAGTGCCACAGTCGTCACAACGAACTTCGTACCATTTGGCCGCCCTTTCAGCCTTGCAGGACTTACAGAGCTTTGGTGGGTTATCCCAGTCGCGGTGTATCCGGATGCTTGTTCCGCAATCCGCACATCTGATTTCGGACCATTGTGCGGCACGGGTCTCTTTGCAGGATTTGCAGATTTTGGGAACGTTATCCCAGTCTCGGTGAACACGCATCGATGTGCCGCAATCAGCGCAACTAACTTCATACCATTGCGCCTGTCGCTCAGCTTTGCACGACTTGCATATGGAGGGCGGGTTGTCCCAGTCCTCATGGATGTGCATCTCGTCGCCGCAGTCGTCGCAATAGCGTGTGTACCAGGACGATATCAGTTCAAGCCTCCTGAGGCTGGAGCGTAGCAGCAGGGGTGCATATGGCAAAGCACCAAGGACTGGTGATACTTGATAGAAGCCTCGGCGAACTTATGCTTCTGCACAGAAATCAGTTGTTGAATACCCCTGTTTGCGGTGGCGCCTTCAATATACCGCAAGACGGCAACAAGCCGTCCACAGCCGCGAGTCTGGACCAATCAAATCCTGCCCCCGCAACCAATTTTAGCCAACATAATCCAATCAAATCAAAGACTAACCAAGGCGGGCCAAAAGCTAGCCTTTTTGTGCCACCAAGAATCAATGACTTAGCCTGCAGGTTCAAATCAGCCCGCAACCAACATGCATCCAGACTTGCCTGAGACTAGAGCAACCAATTGGCTCGGTTGATCCCAAGGCGGTTATTCGGCTGTACCCAGTGGAATGACCGCGATACGGGACAAACCTGCCGTTCGCCGCACTTGCGCCAATGTCCGCTTCCTGCTCATCGCTCCAATCAGTGGTATTTGATCACCTTGGGCTCACCGCGGAATTCGGCTGCAATGGCTCCACAGAAGCAATGACCGCGTTTCCAATCTGTCGGACATCTACGATTCCTTCTGCCCTCGGCACCGAGGTAAGTGTTCTGTCACCAGCGTATTGCACCGATCGCCGAGTCCATCACGAAAGCGCCATTGATCACTTGATGTGCCTCGACTGGAAAGCGCTCTTCGCCACGCAGCGCGCGCCCGAAAGCTTCAAGCTCCTCTCGTTCCGTGTCGCAAGGCGGAAATGATATCACCTCCGGCACTCGGTCGAGGTAGCGGTCGTTGGCTTCGACGACCCACTGAACCTCGAGCGCCCTGTCGGATCGCATCTGCACCCAGGCCTCGGTCCCAAAGATCTGTAACCGCCAGATCCAGGGTGTTGCCATCATCGTGGTTAGGTAGCCGGGTAGGCCGGAGGCGAAACGAACCACGACGTTGACCGTGTCGTCGATCGGGACGCCTTCGACGCGGCGGAACGCTTGCGCTTGCACCGATTCTATAGGGCCGAGCAGGTGGACGAAGATGTCAATCACGTGGATGCCCATGGCGGTGAGACCGCCTCCCGGCGCGTCTGTGTCGCTCGCGCGCCAAGCGTCGCTGCTGTAGCTCAGGCCGAAGGCCCCTGAGAAGTTGCCTTCAACGTTGATCACAGTGCCGAGCTCACCTTCATCTATCATCCTCTTGAGATGGGCGATGGCGGGCAGGAAGCGGCGATTAAACCCGACGGCGAGCACGAGGCCTAGACGGTCCGCGAGTTCGTAAAGCTCCCGCGCTTGGCCTGATGTCATCGTCAGGGGTTTCTCGCAGAAGACGTGCTTTCCCGCCAAGAGCGCCTGCTTGCACTGGGCAAAATGCTGACTATGTGGAGTGGCGATGACAACGGCCTCCACATCGTCACCTCCGAGCAAGTCCTCGAAGGCGCAGTGCGCCAGTCCATACTTACGCAAGACAGTTGCGTACTTGGCCGGGTCACGGAGGCCGGCGTGGGTAAAGCGGATCAATCCTGACGGGCGTGGCCCGGTGTTGACGGCGGCGACGAGCCTTTGGCCCCAGGTGCCGAGGCCCAGGATGGCCAGCGAGATGGTCATTCCGAGCTCGTCCTGGCGGCACGGCCGGTAGCCTCGACAAGATGGCAGGCGACGGTTTGTGTTGGCGAGACGAACCGCGTGGCCGGGTGTTGCTGCCGGCAGACGTCTTGTGCAAGCCCGCAGCGCTTCAGGAAACGGCAGCCGACGGCCGCATCCGTCGAAGGGTTGTAAGCCTCGCGGGCCTCGGTACGTCCCTCATCGGCGCTCTTGTCTAGCGTGCCAATCAACTCGCGCGTATAGGGATGCGCCGGAGAGGTGAACACGTTCGCGGTCGCGCCGACCTCGACCAGCTTGCCGAAATACATGACCGCGATCCTGTCACAGAGGAAGCGCGCGACATGCAGGTCATGCGTCACGAAGACGATCGTCAGGGCATAGCTCTCGCGGATCCGCTTGAGCAGGTTCAGGATCTGGGCGCGGACGGAGACGTCGAGCTTCGATACGGCCTCGTCGGCGAAGAGCACCTTAGGTTTGGTCGCCAGCGCCCGCGCAATGGCTACGCGCTGGAGCTGGCCGCCGGAGAGTTCGTGCGGGAAGCGATCGCGGAAGTCCGCAGGCAAGCCGACTTGCGTTAGCAGGGTGTCTACCTCTCCGCTGACCGTTTGGCGGTTGGCCATCCCATGGAGCAGAAGCGGCGTCGCGAGTGCGTCGCGGACGCGGTGGCGCGGGTTCAGGGACGACAACGGGTCCTGGAAGACCATCTGCATCTCCCCGCGGCGAAGCGTTTGGCGATCAATGGAGCGCCCGAACAACAGGATCTCGCCATCTGCAACCTCCGCCAAACCGAGGGCGGCCTTGCTCATGGTGGTCTTACCGCTGCCCGACTCGCCGACGATGCCGATGATCTCTCCCTCGGTGACGCTGAGGCTTACTTGGTCGACCGCGTTGAAGCAGCTCGGCCCTGGGGAAAACGCGCCCGCCAGCCCCCGTTTGAGGGCGAAGCTGACGACGAGATCGCGGTATTCAAGGGCCGCGTCCGTCATGGCGCTGCCCCGACGCGTTCCGCAAGAACGCAGCGTACGGCGCCGTGGCTCTCGATTGTCGTCAGCTCGATGGGTCTGTCGCAGGCTGTCGCGCGGTGCGGGCATCGCTCGCTGAAGCGGCAGCGATGCGGAGAAGACTGCCAGCCGGTCAGGTCCCCGGGGATCTCCGTGAGCTGCTTAACACTGGCATCGAGCTCGCGGGCCGTACGGATTAGGCCCTGGCTGTAGGGGTGGACCGGATGGGACAGCACCTTGCCGGCGGGGGCGGTCTCGATAACCTGGCCGGCGTACATGACGGCGATGTCGTCGCAGATCTGCTCGGCGATGGTCATGTCATGGGTGATGAAGATAAAGCCGGCATCGACCTCATCTTGCAGGTGGGTGAAGAGATCGATGATCTGGCGCTCAACAATGTTATCGAGGTTCGTGGTCGGCTCGTCGGCCACGATCAGTGACGGCTTTAGAAAGAGGACCAGGGCGATCAGGCAGCGTTGCAGCATGCCGCCGCTGAGTTGGTGGGGGTAAAGGCGCAAGACGTCCTCGGCGTGGGGAATACCGGCTTGCTTCAAGGTTTCTACGGCCGATTGGCGAGCTTCGGCTTTGCGGAAGCTCTTACCGCGCGTGCGCCGGGCGACTTGAGTGAAATGCCAGCCAATCGTCTTGACCGGGTTGAACGACCCGACGGGATCCTGAAAGATCATCGCCATCTCGCGGCCGCGCAGAGCCGCGAATTCTGCCTCCGGCATCGCGGTCAAGTCGCGCCCGGCGAACTCTATACGATCTGCTCTCAGATAGGCGTTCGCCGGCAGCAGCCGAAGCAGCGCCTTGCTGGTTACGGTCTTGCCGGAGCCGGACTCGCCGATCACCCCGAGCACCCTGCCGCGCTCCAGAGTCAGCGAGACCTGGGACGCGATCTCCAGATCGCCGCCGCCGATGCGGAAGCCAACAGTGAGGTTCTCGACGGTCAGAAGGGCCATGCTATCACCTCTCCCGTAACCGCAGGCGGGGATCGGAAAGGTCGCGCAACCCGTCACCCAATAGGTTCAGGCCCAACAGGGCGCAGGTGATAGTCAGGCCAGTCAAGGTCAGGACCCAGGGCGCCTTGCGAAAGTACTCCTGCCCGTCGGCCATGATGACACCGAGCGATGGCGTCGGCGGCTGCACCCCTAGCCCGATGAAGCTGAGGCCAGCCTCGATGATGATGCCGAAGGCGACTGCTACGCTTGCCTGCACAAGGACCGGGGCCGAGATGTTGGGGAAAATCTCGAACAGCAGGATGCGTGGCGTCAACTGCCCCATGACTTGTGCGGCCTGGACATAGGCGTCGTTCTTTACGAGCGCCGTCATGTTGCGGGCGATCCGCGCGAAAATGGGCAGATAGACCAGCGCGATCGCCAACGCCACGTTGACCACCCCGAAACCCAGCACAACCATCAGAAAGAGCGCGAGCACGAAGGCCGGGAAGGCAAACAGTAAGTCAATGAAGCGCATGACCACCGCATCGAACAGGCCGCCACGATAGCCGGCGTACATGCCGATTGCCACCCCGGTCGCGGTGGCGGCCAGGACGCCCGAGAGACTGATCAGCAGGGACACCCGTCCGCCATAGAGGACACGCGTCAGGACGTCTCGCCCGAAGGAGTCCGTGCCGAATGGGTGCAACCAGCTCGGTGCCTTGAGCACCGAAGCAAAATCGAAACCGGCCGGGCCATAGGGAGAGAGAATCGGTCCGAGAACAATCGCCAGCAGGAAAAGGCTGGTGACGGCCAGGCCGGTCAGGGCTGTCCGGTTCTCGAAAATGCGTGACCACTTCCACATCGCCGTCTACCTCGTCCTCTTGGGATCGAGCAACGCGCAGACGACATCGACGATGAAGTTGACCGCCAGAACGATCGCCAGGAACACGACTGTGCAGGCCTGAACCACGAAGTAGTCGCGGCTGAAGGCGGCATCGATCATCAAAGAGCCGACCCCATTGATCCCGAAGATGCGTTCGATGACGACGACCCCGCCGAGCAGGTAGCGAACCTGCAGGCCGACGATGACGATGAAAGGAATCAGCGAGTTGCGCAGTATGTAGTGGATGAACACGAAGCGCGGCTTGAAGCCGAAGGAGCGTGCCGCCGTCACATAGTCCTTCGAGATGTTCTCGAGCAAGGCGGTGCGTAGCGTCCGGGCGAACACGGCGGCCATCGGCGCCGCAATCGCGAGGGCAGGCAGGAAGCCCGATTGCACAGCACCAAGCAAAGAGTCAGAGGGGCTCATGAAGCCATAGGACGGGAACCACCCCAGGCCTATTGAGAAGGCCAGGATTAGAATGTAGGCGAGCCAGAAATCGGGCATGGAGACCCCGAAGACGGCGGCCGACGTCGCGGTCGTGTCGATCGCCGTTCCGCGCCAGACGGCGGCACTGATCCCAACGGCGAGAGCAATGGCCAAGGCGATCAGGATTGCCAGCGCGCCGATGAAAAAGGTGTTGGGCAGCCGGAACAGCAGGAGATCACCGATGCGTTGGCCGCCGGCGACGGTCAAGGATTCGCCGAAATCGAACTGCAACGCGCGGGTCAGCCACGCCAGGTACTGCGCGAAGGCAGGCTGATCGAGGCCGTTTTCCGAGTTGAAGGCCGCTATCGCTTGCGGAGTTGCGAAGTCGCCCAGTGCGATAAGGGCGGGGTCCCCAGGGGCCGCCTTCATGACGAAGAAGACGGCCAGCGTGCCCACCAACATGGTCGCCAACGCACCGAGGCCGCGCAGGCCCGCGTATGTCAAGATCTGGCCCATCGGTTCCTTATAACGCAGCCGCTCCACCTGCACCTCGACCTGCGCTTAAAAGAGGAGGAACGCCCTGTAAACGTAGGACGCTCCTAGTCAGGGAGGCCAGGAGAACGTCGTTCAGCAGTCCGAAACGGCTGCCAATTGCGCACCGAAGGCAGAATAGGGCAACTGCTCGAAGCCCTTGACCGGTGCGCGTAGAAGGTTGTGGACATTGCTCTCGAAGCAGAAGATCAAGGGCGCATCCTCGATCGCCAGAAACTCGGCCTTACGGTAGAGATCGCCGCGCTTTGCCTGGTCGAGCTCCTCGCGAGCCTGTTCAAGGAGCGCATCGACCTCCGGATTGGAATACTGTTCGAAGTTGCGCCAGCCGCTGCTGTGCAGGATGTCGAAAGCATATTCGTCCGGGTCGATTAGGCCGAGCCAGCCCCAGATCGTCGCCTCGAAGTCGGCAGCCTTCTTGCGCTGATAGACAGTACCGGACTCGGAAACCTCGACATTGAAGTTGACTCCCAAGGTCTGGTTGACCTGAAGAACGAACACCTCGGCGAAACGCTTCCACCAGCCGGCGCCCCAGGTGAGAACGGTCGCCTCCGTGCCAGGTCCGTATTTGGACTTCTCCAACTCCGCCTTGGCCGCGTCCGGATCAAACTTCAAGAGCGGATGCGGATCCTGGCGGTAGGCCCAGTCGATTGCGCTTGGGATGACGCCGTTCGCCACCCGGCCCTCGCCGAACAGCACGACATCGACCATTGCCTGACGATCGAAGGCCATGGAGATCGCGCGGCGGAAATGTACATCGTCGAACGGTGGTCGGCTTGTGTTGAGGCTCACGAAACGCGTGTTGACTCCAGGCGATCGCAAGACGGTCACCTCCGGGTTCGACACCAGCTCCGGGACGTCGGCGAAAGGCGCGGTGCTTGTGACGTCGATACTGCCGCCGAGCAGCGCGGTGACGCCGGCCGATTCCTCCGCGATCAATGGGATATCGACACCACCCACCATCGGCTGTCCCTCGACGAAATAGTCTTCGAATGCTTCTAGCCGAAGGCTGGCCCCGGGATTGAAGGCAGTCAGACGGAAGGGGCCGCTACCCACGGGTTTCGCCGCGAATTCTTCGGCAGAGCCGCTCTCGAGGATGTGCTTGGGAACGATCTGGCTGCCGGTGCGGGTGTTGGTCAGGTAGCCCAGAAGCGGCGCGAAGGGCTTCGAGGTCTCGATCTCGAGACGGTGATCGTCGATCACGCGGACCTCGGATACGACGTCGAACTTCGATTTGTGGGGTGAGCCGAAGGCCTCGTCCTTGACCCGCTCGAGGGTGAACTTGACGTCTTCGGCCGTCAGCGGCTGCCCATCGTGGAACTTCACACCCTTGCGAAGCGTGAACTCCCAAAGAGTCGGGCTCTTTGAGGTCCAGGACTCGGCAAGATCCGGGACGATCTCCATTTTGTCGTTGAACTTGAGGAGTGTGTTGAAGACGCCCCAGATGACATAGAATTCGGGGATCAACGAGGCCTTGCCCGGATCAAGGGTGTTGATGACGTTGTAGCCCGTGATGCCGGCCCGCAGATTGGCGCAGGCCGCTTGGGCTTGTCCGGCCCAGAAGGGCACGTGGGCGAGCGCACCCGCGGCGAAGCCGGTTAGTAGTACTTGCCGGCGATTGAAGTTCCAGTGTTCATACTTATCCATGAGTTTCTCTCCCTGTTTTGTCGTTCGTAACGCTCGCGCGTCTATCACCGCCCCGCCTGGAGGAGCTGGGCTTGATCGCTCTGAGACGGTTCGGCCGCACCTGGCCTGCCAAAAAGGTGACCCACCTCGGACTTGAAGCGCTCGATCTCGACATTGCGTTCGGCGGCAGACCATCCGAGCTCCATGGCTATGATGTCTGCGGCACGCGTTATCTCGGCATCGGTGAAGTCATGCCGCCACCCGATGCCCGTTCGCCGATAAAGGACGTCGGTCAGCGTCCGCGCCTGCTCTTCGGAGGCGCAGGCTCTGAGATGTCCAAGGCGAATCCGCGGATCGCCGTCGATAAGCGGCGGAGTGTTGGTGTTCTCGGGGAAGTCTCGCGGCTTATGGGAAAGCGGCTGGGAAGATGCTGCGGGCTTCACGATCGACTTAAGCTGCTTCGCGACCTCCCGGCCTGCCGAGCGGTGTGTCATGACCGGGCCCGCCGTCAGCGCAAAAACGCGGTTAAGACCGATGCGGCCAAGATCATGAAGCTCGCGCGACCGCTTGCCTTTGGGTAGCGCCGGATCGTAAGTCAGCGGTCGCACGCCGGCCCAGGTCGAGAGAATGTCGCTCCGCCCAATCTTGAGCCCCGGCAGGATCGCGTTCGTTTCTTCCAGCAGAAACGCAACATCCCTCTCGTTGGCTGAAACGTTGTCATAGTCGCCGTCGAATGCTGTCTCGGTCGGCCCGATGTAGTGTCGGCCGTGCCAAGGAATGCAGTAGAACGGCTCCTTGAGGCTGTTGGTCGTCGCGATGCCGAAGTCTCGGCATTCGGCGGGAAGCTGCACAACGATGTGAGCGCCCTTGGTACCGAAGGTCTTACGCGGCGTGCCAGTCCTTGCAGTCTTCGCGACATGGTCGATCCAGATTCCGGCCATGTTCAGAACGGCCGTTGCTTGGACAAACACGGCCTCCTCCCGGCTTTCCACGTCGGTTAGCCGGATCTCCCATCGGCCGTCGCGGTCCGCCACCAACTCGGCAGTCGTGTAGTTCCGCGCCACTGCGCCCATCCGCTCGGCGTCGAGCACGGCGTCCATGCATATTCGCTCAGGCCAGTCGAGTTGGTACTCCGTGAATGCGGCGACCGAGCGTAGGTGCTCCCGTTGGGCCAATGCGGCCACCAGTGGGTTATCTGCGGCCTGGTCCGGAGAGAGCCGCCGATAGTCGAGCGGCACGTCTTTTGGGGCGAGGCTGCCCAGCAGCTTGAACGCCAGATCGGTCTGCCAAGGGGAATAGGGTCCGTTCTCGAAGATCGGGAAGAGAAACGTCATCGCCCGGGTTCGGGCGCCGGCCGTACGGACCATTTCGTGTCGCGCCCGCATTGCCTGACGGGCCATACGCAAGGCAACAGCGAATTGTGCGGGATGGCTTAGGAAATGGCGCAGCGGGCTCGGTGCTTCGAAGTATCTCAGTCCGCAGTGGAGAAGCCGACTCGAACGGCTGGTGGCACCTGACCCGAAGTCGGCCTTGTCCACGATCAGGACCGAATAGCCTTCGGCCGCGGCATGTTGCGCCGCGCTGGCACCGTTGATGCCGCCGCCGATGACGGCCACGTCGAACGTGCGCCTGTCTAGGGTGGCCAGCGAAGGTCGCATCACGCAGCCTCACGCTTGCCATTAGCTTCGACCAACGCATCGAGAACGGATGTGACGCTTGGAAGCTCTTCGACGCGACGCAGATCGGCGAGGACCGAAGGGGCGTCTTCATCGTCGACGAGGCGGCAGAATTTCTCCGCCAAAGCTGCGTCGGAGAAACGGGTATCCGGATCCCAAGGATCGCCGTCTGCGAAGTCTGTCTCGGCGGCAAGCTCACGGCCGTCTTGCCAAACGCGTATCCCGCCTGGCATTTGCCGGATCTGATTCTTTTCGAAGTGGTGCGCAAACTGCCGTGCGCGTGGATGCTCGATAACCTCGACCTTATCCTTCAGCGCAACGAATTGCGGGTCCAGGTCCCATCGCGCATCCAGCCAGCTCGGGCCGGCGGGTTCGCTGAGCAGTTGGAGGGCGATCATGTGCGGATAGCTGAACTGTCGGCTTGCGAAGGTCTCGGGGTGGCGCTGCGTAAATCGCCGCGAGATTGCAAGTGGGCTCGATTCTACGACGACGCGCTCGATCTTTGCCGGGTCCAATTCGTGGGTATGCATCAACCGCTCAAGGGCGGTCATGGGGTAGTGTGTGAAACGGCAAGTCGGCCAGGGCTTGTAGGTGATGTCGCGCAACATCCACTGTTGCCCCAGGCCGTCGAACAGATGATGGAGATGGCTGCTGTCCCGCCCGTACATGCGGGCCATGCCTTGCTCGTCCTCGAGGATAAGCGGGAATCCTTCGGTGCCGCTCGCCGCCGAGATCGCTCCGAAGAGCCCTGTCACCGTGCACCAGCCGGCGTCGCAGTACTTGCAGTTCGGGAGATCGATCGCGGACGACCATTGCGATCCGGCCGGCAGCGGTGCGTTCGATGACGCGACTGCCAGGGCTTGATGGAATGTATCGGCGTTGAGGCGCAGCGCCTTTGCCGATGCTGCGGCGCTGGCCAAGACGACGGGGGCGGCGACCCCCCAAACGGTCGGATAGCCTTCGACCATGCCGTCGCGTACGAAGACCATGGGTCCGATTGCCGTCGCAAGCCGTGCGCCGATTTCGTAGCCAACGATGATGGCCAGCAGCAGGTCCTGTCCGGTCAGGGCGTCCCGCTCGGCCAGCGCGAGACTGGCGGCGAAAGCCCCAACGCCGAAATGAACCCCGACCGGGAAGGTCTCGTCGAAATCCATCGCATTGGCCAGGCGACCGTTGATATAGGCAGCCCGCAGCAAGCCGGTGCGTCCGCGACGGCCAACAACTGCCGCGTCTTCACCGGATCCAAAGGCGGATGCGCCGGCCATTACAATCGGCGCGATCTCGGTTCTCGCGCCGCCGATGGTGCAGCCCAACGTGTCGATCAACAGCCGCTTGGCCTCGTCTACGACATCCCGCGGAACGTCTTCCAAACGCAGGTTACTGAAATAGGAGGCAAGTTTGGCTGCCTGCGGCATATCCCTTTGACTTCCTGCCCGATCCACTGGCCGTATCCCAAGATTAGGCAGAGAAGACGGTATGCCGTCAAATTACAGAATATAGTTCACGTATGTTTTTTGGTTATATAGCTTCGCTGGCTGTTCCAGCGGGCATTGGGCCGGTGATGGGAATGCGGGCCGCACGCAAGGCGGCGAGGAACCGGCTGGCAACCTTCGAGAGCGGGCGGTGGCCGGGATAGAGAACACCGACGTGAAAGATGATCGCTGGCTCGAACGGCCGCACGACGATCGGGTGATCCTTGAAGTCATGTGCCGTGAAAGGATCGATGAGTCCGACGCCCAGGCCTTTCGCGACCAGCGAGCCAATCGCACTCGCGAAAGGGGTCTCATAGATGGCTTTGTAGTTGACCCCTGCGGCCTGGAAGACTTGATCGATCCGATGGCGGCCTGCACAGGCCCGAGTGAGAACGATCATTGGAATGTCGGCGAGGTCTTGCGGCGTCACCACTTCTAGCTTCGCCACCTCGAAGTGCGACGGAATAGCTAGCACATAGGGAGTCGTGCAGAAGTCCTCCATGACGAAGCCCGAGCGATGGAAGGGGAACTCAGCCAGCCCGAAATCCACCTGCTGCGAGGCAGCCCATTCTTCTACCTTCGCAGAAATCTGAATGTCGTGCCTGATGCGCACATCAGGATGTTCGACTGCGAACTCCGCGATTACCGAAGGAACAAAGCCAAGCCCCAACGAAGGCAGGCAGGCCAGGTCCAACTGGCCGCGTTTGGCCGACTGAATATCGAAGGCGGCGTGGCGTATCTTGTCGATCGACGAGAACGCCCGCTCCACTTCCTCATAAAGCAGCTGCGCCTCGGGCGTCGGGACCAAGCGCCCGGTGCTGCGATCAAACAAGGTGATGTTGAAGTTGCCCTCGAACTTCTCGATCAGCCGGCTGACCGCCGGCTGCGAGATCTGCAGGATCTCGGCTGCACCACTGACGGTCCCCGAGATCATCGTTGCGCGAAACGCTTCGAGCTGGCGCAGCCTCATGTTGCTGGTCCCCCGTCGCTCGGCTTCTTGTCACTTGCAGTCTGTGCCATCGCATTACTCGAATGCTCTGGCGGGGGCTGCCGGGCAGCCTATCGTCAAGAGATTATATAAACTTAGAACATACTAGAGGCCCTCTTTCTGATTTGAAAGCATATGTGATCTCAAGCTTGAGTTAGCGGTTCTTTGTCAATCGCCCTTGAAACCGCATTGCTGCTTGAGCTTGAGCTCAGCGGCGTTCCTGGATCTGCGCGATAATCCGTTGCTCAAATGAGGCAGTTGGTTAGGCCGCTGCTTGGAAAAGGCCCTGCTGATATCGATGGTTGCGTGCCCCCGCAACCAGTTTCAGCCATGTCCGACCCGGAGACATGGGTGACAGTTTGTCCCTAAGACATAAGTGACAACCTCGAGCCGAACGGGTTGTCGATGGTTTGCAATGTTCTTTGCTACAAGTCGATATATCCGAGATCGTAGCGCATGAAGCTGACGAGCCAAATGCCGTCCTCGACCTCCTTGATCCCGAGCCTCTGCCCCGCCAGTGCGGTTGATATGTTGATCTTCTTGCGATGCATGCAGATGCGTCCGCAGGCGGTGACCAGGATGTCGCGATCGTGGAAGGGATAGACGACGTCGGGCAGCCCGTCATAGGTGCGGGCTGCCGGCCGATAGACCTCATCGGGGGTCTTCATGGCCAGCGCCTCATGGGGCCCGCTCGGTGTTGAACTCGGTGAGGAATGCGTCGAAGCGAGCATGCTGCTGAAGGCTGTTCATGCCCGGCGGACGGGGTGCCTCCTTCTTCAAGGTCAGATGCATGCGCTCGTGGCGACCGTTCCGCTGCGGATGACCGGGCTTGATGCGCTCGATGGCAATGCCGAGCTTCAACCACCAGACCGACAGCTTCGACAGGTTGTAGAGGCCGTTCGGCGAGGCGAAGGGACCCCCGTTGTCTGAACGGATGGCGTCGGGCAGGCCATGCTCGGCAAAGAGCCGCTGGAAAGCATCCAGGGCATTGACTTCGTTGACGGATGCATGCGCTTCGCACATGAGCAGCCGGGGGGTGTGGATGGACCGTAGTGCTCTGGGATATCGGCCCAGGGCGAGCCGGTCCGAAGCCGCCAGTAAATTCCGTTCAGGACCTTGCGGCCATCGATACGGGGAACGCCGCGAGACTTGTTCGGAAGCAAGGGGGCAATGATCGACCATTCGAAATCAGTTGGTTCGTAGCGGCGCTGAGACACCGCAAGCTCCTTTGGGGGCTTGAATCATGCTCCGCACTGCGCCGCTACAGGTTTATGAGTTTACATCCTACGGGCTATTCAGCGACCCTATAAACAAAGCTGCCGTCGGATCGATCGTCAGTAGTGGACCGACAGGGTGTCGAGCGGCTTTTTAAGTGGTGGTGAGAACTTTGTGAGGTTGATCCCCTCAACAGCGTCCCTGTATTCCTCCATCGTGGGCGTCCGTCCCAAAATCGCTGAAAGGACGACCACCGGCGTTGACGCCAAGAGGGATTCCCCCAGCTTGTCGTCGCTATCCTCGACGACGCGTCCCTTAAACAGCCGCGTCGATGTCGCCAGCACCGTGTCACCCTTGGCGGCTTTTTCCTGGTTGCCCATGCACAGGTTACAGCCGGGTCGTTCGAGATAGAGAATATTCTCATACTCTGTCCGAGCCTCGCTCTTTGGTGCATCGTCGTTGAACTCAAAGCCGGAATACTTCTGCAGGATGGCCCAGTCGCCTTCCTCTTTCAGTTCGTCGATGATGTTGTAAGTCGGCGCAGCGACAACGAGCGGTGCGTTGAACTCGACATCGCCGGATTGTTTCTCAAGGTTCCTGAGCATCTGCGCGACGATTTTCACGTCGCCCTTATGGACCATGCAGGAGCCCACGAAGCCCAGATCGACCTTCTTGTCGCCGTCATAGTAGGAGACCGGCCGGATCGTATCGTGCGTATAGCGCTTGGAAACATCGCTGTTGTTCACATCTGGATCGGCGATCATCGGCTCGTCGATTTGATCGAGATCGACCACCACTTCGGCAAAGTACTTGGCGCTGGCATCGGGTGCGAGCGCAGGCTTCTCGCCCGACCGGACCTCGGCGATGCGCCTGTCGGCAATCGCGATGAGGCCCTTGAGCATCTGCGCCTCATTGTCCATGCCCTTGTCGATCATGATCTGGATACGCGCCTTGGCGATTTCGAGCGAACTGATCAGCGTCTCGTCCTCAGAGATGCAGATCGACGCCTTTGCCTTCATCTCGGCGGTCCAGTCAGTGAAGGTGAACGCCTGATCCGCAAGCAGCGTGCCGATATGCACCTCGATGATCCGACCCTGAAAGACGTTGTCGCCGAACTGCTGAAGCATCTGGGCCTGCGTCGCGTGCACCACATCGCGAAAGTCCATGTGGTCGGCCATCTTGCCCTTGAACGTGACCTTGACCGATTCCGGGATCGGCATCGTGGCCTCGCCCGTGGCAAGAGCAAGCGCGACGGTACCGGAGTCGGCGCCAAAGGCGACACCCTTGGACATGCGCGTGTGGCTGTCACCGCCGATGATGATCGCCCAGTCGTCCACGGTGATGTCGTTGAGGACCTTGTGGATCACGTCGGTCATGGCGTGATAGACGCCCTTCGGATCGCGCGCCGTGATCAGCCCGAACCTGTGCATGAAGGCCATCAGCTTGGGCGTATTGGCCTGCGCTTTGAGATCCCAGACGGAGGCCGTGTGGCAGCCTGACTGGTAAGCGCCATCGACGCTTGGTGACAGAACAGTCGCCGCCATCGCCTCAAGCTCCTGACTGGTCATCAGGCCGGTTGTGTCTTGCGAGCCGACGATGTTGACCTTGACCCGGACATCGGAGCCCGCATGCAGCAGTTTGCCGGGTGTGGCGCCGCGCGCGTTTGCGTTGAAGATCTTCTCAACAGCCGTCAGGCCCTGGCCCTCATGGCTGATCTCCCTGGAGGGCGCAAAGACCGGCGCCGCCTCGATGCCCAGGGTTTGCGCACCGAATGCCTGCAGCTTTTTGCCGAACACGATGGCGTAGGAACCGCCGGCTCGGATGAACTCCAGTTTCTGCGGAGTGAAGGAGGATGCCATATCGACGAGTTCCTCGTCGCCCGCATCGTTGTACAGCTTCCTGGTCCTGGTGTTGATCGTCAGAACCGTTCCGGTTTCGACGGAGTAGCGCTGCTCGAGAACGGGGTTCCCGTCATTGTTCAGGATCGGCTTGCCGTCGCCGTCGAGCTTCTTGACCCAGTTCTTCAGGTCGACCCCGATGCCGCCCGTCACGCCGACGGTGGTCAGGAAGATCGGTGAGATACCGTTCGTACCGGCAACGACGGGCGCAATGTTGACAAAAGGCACGTAGGGGCTGGCCGGTTTGCCGGTCCACAGCGCCACGTTGTTGACGCCCGACATCCGCGACGAACCGACACCCATGGTCCCCTTCTCGGCGACGAGCATCACACGCTTGTCCGGGTGCTGGAGCTTGAGCGCTTCAATTTCCTTTTGCGCCCGCTCGGAAATCATGCACTTGCCGTGAAGCTCGCGATCCGAGCGCGAGTGCGCCTGATTGCCGGGAGATAGCAGATCGGTGGAGATATCGCCTTCCGCGGCGATGTAGGTGACGACCTTGATCTCTTCATCGACATCGGGAAGCTTGGTGAAGAATTCCGCCTTGGCGTAGCTGTCCAGAATATCCTTGGCGACCGCATTGCCGGCGTCATAGGCGGCGGCGAGCCTTTCGGTGTCCGCTTCGTACAAGAACACCTGGGTTTTCAGAACCTCGGCTGCGTCTCGGGCGATTGACCGGTCCTCGCCGAGGGCAAGATCGAGAAGCACCCTCACCGATGGACCGCCTTTCATATGGGAGAGCAACTCGAAGGCGAAGTCCTGCGTAATTTCCGGGACGACGGCCTCGCCCAGAATGATCTCCTTCAGAAAGGCCGCCTTTGCGCCGGCGGCGCTCGTGGTGCCCGGCAGCGTGTTGTAGATGAAGAAATCGAGCGACGCCTCCCGATGCGCATGCTCGCGGTCTTTGATGTGGTCGATAAGTTCACCGACGAGCGCGCCATCGTCGATGGGCTTGGCGTGCAGCCCATCGGATTTGCGCGCTTCGATCTCCGCCAGGTAATCTGCATATAAGCTCATGATCGTCTCCGTACTCTCAGTTAGGCCTCGGGACCTGCGTGGCGGCGGAGGCGCCGACAAGGCGCCCAAACACCGCTCCTGACGTCAGCCCGGACCCGCCAGGGTATCCCTCGAAAAATACGCCGCCGACCATTTCGCCGCAGGCGAACAGGCCGGGGATTTCGTTCCCGTCATCGCGAAGCACGCCACCTCGGTCCGAGACCGCAACGCCGCCATAGGTGAATGTTATGCCGCCCGTGACCGGGTAGGCACGGAAGGGCGGACAATCGATCGCTTGCGCCCAGTTGGACTTGGGTGGGGCCAGCCCCCTGGCGCTCTTGCCATCAAGCACCGTCGGGTCGAAGGCGACCGTTTCGTCAACAGCGTCATTGAAAGCCGCAATCGTCGCGAGGGCCGCTTGCGTTTCGACGCCGTCCATTCGGTCGCAAAGCTGTTCGATGGTATCGGCTTCGACATAGTGCGCATCGTGAAAATCGTATTCCGCATAGAGGAGATCGAACACCTTCGAATCGAAGACCTGCCAGGCAAAGTGACCCGGTTGCTCAAGCACCTTTTTGCCGAACTGGGCATAGGTGTAGTTTCGAAAGTTCTCGCCCTCATCGACAAAACGCTCCCCCTTGGCGTTGAGCATGAGGCCCAGAAAATAGCAGATCTTGCGGTAGTTCTTCCGCTCGATCGGAGGCAGCGAAAGTCCTCCGTAATCGGCCATGTGGAGATCCATCGGCGTGGCGTGGCAGCCACTATAGAGCCCGTGCCGTTTCGCGGCCAACGCGAACGCCATGTTAAGCCCGTCGCCGGTGTTGTGCGGCGTGCCGCGAACTTTTGCATGGGCCCATTGCTCGCCCATCAGATCCGCGCGCATGGCTTCGTTGGCTTCGAATCCGCCGCACGCGAGTATCACGCTATCGGCATCGATAGCCTCATCGCCGACCTTGACGCCCTTAACCCGGCCTTCGTCAAAAATCAGAGCTGAAACGGCGGCGCCATAGCGGATCGTCCCGCCGAGCCGATTGAACGCCGCAAGCTCCATCTCGAACAAGCCGACGCCCTCGTTCTGCGCGGCCAGTGTGAGCCCGCCCCAGAAAACATGGCGGCCGTCCTTTTCGAAGCTTTGACGGCTGTAAATCGGCTCGAACGTGACGCCATGGCTCGCCAGCCAATGCAGCGTGTCAAGGGACTGGTCAATCAGGCGCTCCTGCTCGGGCGAAAGCGGCTGTCCTGCGTTGAAGGACAACAGGTCCCCGGCGAATCTTTCGGCGGTGTATGATCCAAAATCCGTCCTGGCGAGCCTCGGGTCGGAGGGATCCTTGATCAGCGGTGCCAAGTCGTCCGGGCCATCATAGGCAAAGCGCATGGCGCCGGCGGTGTACTTGGTGTTGCCACCCGCCAGATCCTCCGTCCCCTTTTCGAGGATGAGGACCTCGGCGCCAGCTTCACAGGCCGCGATCCCGGCGCACAATCCGGCGTTTCCTGAACCCACGACGATCACACGTGTTGACATGCCTGTTCCCCTTCCGGCAATATTGTATACAGTTGGATACATAAGAATGGAAGCCCTCGAGGAATTTTTTTGACCGAGCAGCAGTCACAAGGAGAGGCAGCCTACGCCGCGCTGCTTTCAGCGATCCAATCTGGCGAATACGTACCGGGGGACAGGCTTCGGGAAACGGAGATTGCCGAACGTGCCGGCTTGTCCCGCACCCCTATCCGCGAAGCGCTCCGCAAGCTCGAAAGCGACGGTATCGTGGAGCACCGGCCCCGCGTCGGCGCGGTCGTTCGCCAACTTGGGCACAGGGAGGTCGTCGAGCTCTATGAAATGCGGCTGGTGCTTGAAAGAACAGCGGCCGAACTTGCCGCAAAGCACGCGATCGATGCGGAGATCGACGAACTTGAGGCGCTGAATGCGGCGATCGCGGAGACGAACTCGGATCCTCCAGCAGCCGCCGCGCTTAACCAGCAATTCCACCAGGCGCTGTACCGCGCCGCGCGCAACCGTTTCCTGCTCGAAGCCACGCGTTCGATGAACAACGCCTTGATGTTGCTTGGACCCACGACGCTGGTCGATGAGGCGCGGATCAAGAGCGTAAGCCAGCAGCACAATCTGGTCATCGATGCAATCAGGGCGTCGGATGAGGAAGCTGCCGGCGCGGCGGCGGAAGCCCATCTGCAGAGCTCACTGAGGCATCGGCTGTCCGTGATGCGCTCCTGAAGGGTGTTGCTCGAACCTATGTCGTCGCCGCATTCGAGCATGCTGGCCATCAAGGGGATACGACAGCACCGCCCACCCGCCGAAGCCATTTGAGCCGCCCAGTTCTTCATCGGTATGACGGTGGGCGTCCAATACTCCGGAATCACGGGTGACGAGGTCCGTGAGGATGTCACGGCCGCACTTGGCTATTGCCTGACCCTCACGGTCCCCGCCGCTCGAAGCGCTTCTGGCATTCGCGCCGGGCGGACAGGCGGAGATGATCGCCCTCGCGCTTGTTTCCGGAGCCGACATTGCGTTGGTGATCAGTCACCAGATTCTGAGGATAATCTGCGTCATCCTTGGCGCTCCGGTCGTCGCGCGGCTGATGCGCCCCAGACCTCCGGATTGATCATGTGAATAGGGGCGCCGGCCGCATAGGCGTTCACCTGATCGAAAATATCGGAAAACTGCAGCTCGAACTCGTCTTCGGTAACATATCCGATGTGCGGTGTTGGCAGAACATTGGAGTTCGTTAGCAGACCATGGGCGGGGTTGGTCAGCGGTTCCTGGTCGAAGACGTCCACCGCCGCAAAAATCCGCCCGTGAGCGATCTCCGCCTCAAGCGCACCAGGCTCGATCAGACCGGACCGAGACGTGTTCACAAGCAGGCTGCGGGGCGCCATCGCGGCAAGATCCGATGCGGTGACAATACCCTTTGTGCTCGGCTTCAGCCGGACATGGAGACTGACGACATCCGATGTGGAGAAGAAGGCGTGCCGGTCTGCGGCCAGGTCCACACCGTCCGCCCGCGCACGGGCACGCCCCTGGTCCGATGCCCACCACTGGACGTGCATCCCTATCGCCTGGGCATAGCGCGCTACTGCTTTTGCAATGCGGCCATAGCCGTAAAGGCCCAGGGCGCGCCCTCGCAGGCTGCGACCGACACCCATCTGCCATTTCCCTGAACGGATGGCCGCTACTTGGTCGGGAAGCTGCCTGTAGCTCGCCAGAATGAGAGCGAGCGTCAGCTCTGCGGCTGCATAGGAAGGGGTATCGCTGTGCTGGTTGGAGCAGAGCAGGACGCCAAAGTCGGTACAGGCCGGCACATCGATATGCGGATAGACGCTTCGCTGGGAGATCAGTTTCAGGTTCGGGGTTCGTTCCAGCAGGTCCCGCGTGATCTTGGTGCGCTCCCGAAAAAGCACCAGGCATTCGGCGTCCTGAACGCGGGCGGCAAGCGCTTCAACGCCGGGCTCATGGTCGTTCCAGACGGTGACGTCGTGGTCGGCCAGCTTGGCAAAGCACGGAAGCCCCCTCAGCGTGTCGAACCAGTCGTCGAGAATGTGGACTTTCATGGGTTACTACAACCTATTGAGAGGTCACAGCTAGTGGCCAGACCATATTGCTTTGGGAACATAAAGCTCGCCTGAGGCCAGAAGCCTGGCGGTTCTGACAAGACCGGCCGAGCGCAGGCCTATTCCCGATTCACTGACCTCGAAATCGACCAGCACATCGATCGAGCCGCTCGCATGTTCCAAAGTCACGGTGGCGGGGCTTGATGTGGTGCGCTCGCAAAGGCCATCAGCCACGGTCCCCGGGGTCAAGACGCATGAGGCGAGACACTGGGCGCCCGTGACAGCCATGGTGGGGTGCGTTTTCCACGGCATGAAATAGCGCGCCGCAACGGTGCCTCCATCCCTGGCGGGGGCCAGAAGGCCGAACTTCGGCGTCACCGAGTTTGCGACGTCCCCCATCCCCATGGCCGTTCCGGCCTGGATGCGAACCGCCTCCAGGCGCTTGAAGAATGCGGTATTCTCGTTGAGTTCATCAACACCTTCGTAACCGGACAGACCGAAGGCGTCCGCGCGTGCGATCACCACAGGCATCGCGACGTCCATGCACGTCACGGTCACACCGTCAAACTGATCGATCAGGTTTCTCGTCGGCAGAAATGTGCCGGTGGACCCGCCGACCGTGTCCATGAACTGCAACCGCACGGGCGCGGCGGTTCCGGGAACACCGTCGATGGCGGTATCGCCGCTATAAGAGACTGCGCCACCGGGTGTCTGAACGGTCGATATGACCCGGGCGCCCGTGTTCACCGCGCGTATCCTGACGACTGTCTCGTCACCCGAAATGGGCAGCAGCTTCATCTCAAGCGCAGCGGGTCCGACACCGGAAAGGATGTTGCCGCAACTTGGCTTGAAATCGACCGAGCTGTCTTCCACGCTCACTTGCGCAAAGAAGTAGTCGACATCGGCCCAATCGTCGTCCGCGACGGAGAGCATCGAGACCTTCGTGGTCACTGCATTGCCCCCGCCGATCCCGTCGATGTTGAGTTGGTGTCCCGAGCCGACGGCAGCGGCCAGAACATCTGCCAATCGGCCCTGGTCATCCGGGAGGTCTTCCCGCCTGATGTAGGGCCCGCGGGATGTCCCCCCACGCATGAACAGGAACGGGATTGCAATCTGGCTCATGTGAGCGGCCAGGGCAGGTCGACAAAGTTCTGCAGCAGACCGGGCGGGAAATCCCGGTTCAATGTCGCTGCCATCGAGCAGATGAACACAATGCCCGCAGCGGTGTAGAGTCCCGCAAAGGTCCAGCTCTTCTGAGCCCGATATCGAATGAAGAGGAGCAGAAACGCTGCGAGTGCCAGAATGAAACCGACCAGGCTGGTAGCGACCAGAAGCGCGGCGAACCAGGCCAGGGTTGACCACAATCCATAGGCGTCGACTTCCGCATCCTCGACCTCCCGGTCAGCAAACAGCGGGTCACTCTCCGGCTTGAAACGCATTTGGATGAGCAGGACCGCACAGCCGACCAGCGATACCGTCGCCACGAAGACGGGGAAGATCCGGTCCATCCGCGCGAAATCGGGGATCAGCGCTGCATTCCAATAAGCAAGACCGATATAGCCGGTGATCGCCAGAAGAAAGATCAATGGCGCGCGCTTGCCGCCGGAGTTCACATTGCCTTCGGCCTGGATGTTCTTCGACTGCCGCAGCCCGAAGAACACGGACACGATGGTCACGATGATCAGCACGATGACAATCGGGCTGAATATGTAATCGAGACCCTGTTCCATGCCCTGGCGGAAGCGTGAGTTCGCAATCTGAAAGGCTTGGTTGGTATAGCGTTCAGCCGGTGTGGCCAGCACGAAACCGATCAGGAACGCCGGTCTCGACCAGTCGAACCGCCGCATCAGGATGCCGAGAAGGCCGATGCCGAACAGCGCGACCAGGTCCCAAAGAGACTGGCGCGACTGGAACGCGGCGAAAGAGATGATCATGAACAGGAACGGCGCCAGCAGCGCGAACCTGATGTTGGTGAGGCGCGCGATACCGCCGGATGCGACGATGCAGATCACCGTTCCGACAACGTTGGCAAGGGCAAGCAGCCAGACAATCGCGTAGGTGAAATTCAGGTTGTTGTTGATCATTGAGGGCCCGACCTCGATCTGGCCGGTTCCCAGGAGCGCCACCCCTGAAATGAAGATCGCCATCGAGCCGGAGCCGGGAATCCCGAACAGCAGCGTCGGCACCAGCCCGCCACCTTCCTTGGCGTTGTTGGAGCTTTCGGGGCCGATCACGCCACGGATTTCGCCGGAGCCGAACTGGGACTTGTCTTTCGACGTCTGGACGGCGTGGCCATAGGCGATCCAGTCGACGACGGAACCACCCAGACCGGGAATAACGCCAACCGCCACGCCGATGAGAGAGCAGCGAACGGACAGCCACTTGTTCTGCCACCAGCTCTTGATGCCCGCGAGCCAGCCACCACCGAGGGCCTGGCGGTCGGAAATGGCGCGATCCCGGCGAAGAAGCGCGACAATTTCGGGAACGGCGAAAATGGCCAGGCCGACGATGACCAGCTTGAGCCCGTCCATCAGGTAGGGCGTATCGAAAGTCGACATGCGAAGCGCGCCGGCACTGGCGCCTTCGCCGATGGTTCCGACCAGCAGGCCAAGCCCGGCCGCCACAAGGCCCTTTATGGCAATCCGGCCAGCCAGAATGCCCACCATCGACAGCCCGAAAACGGTGACCATCAACAATTCGGGTGTCTGGAACATGAGCACGATTGGCCGGGCGGCCAGGATGAAGAACGTCAGAAATGTCGCACCAAGAATTCCACCAAACAGCGAAGAGGTGAAAGCGGCCGAGAGGGCGCGGGCTGCCTGGCCCTTTTTCGCCAGGGGGAAGCCATCCAATACGGTCGCCTGGCTTGCCGACGAACCAGGGATGCCCATCAGGACGCTGGCAAAGGTGTCCGAGGTAGGGACCACGGCAACCATGCCGACCATGAGTGCCAGGCCGAACAGCGGCTCCATGCCGAACATGAACGGCAGCAGCAGTGAAAGGCCGGCGATGCCACCCAGACCGGGAAAAATGCCCACACACAGTCCCATGACGACGCCGAGGACAAGGAACCCCAACACCGATGGGTTGAGAATCATTCCAAAGGCTTCAGAAAGTTCCGGTAATGCTGCGGCAAATAGGTCCATCAGCCTGCCCACCCTTGTTCAAGTGGTCATTGACAGAGAATGCATGGCAAAGCCGCCGACCCGGCTTGACCGGGCCGGCAAAGCGAGCAGCGTTTGCTACTGAAGGACGACGCCGTAGCGGTCTGCCAGCCAATCGATGACAAAGGTGCGGGCCTCATCGGGGACAACCGTGGCGCTTGCGAGGGCGGCCTTGGCTGCGGCACCGGTCATCTGAGGGTAGACTCCAAGGCGGGTGAGGGAGATTTCCTCAAAGTCTTCACGCTCGGTGATTGCCTTGAAAGCCGCCGAGTATGTGTCGATGGCCTCTTGCGGCGCTCCGGCGGGCAGGAACACCATCTTTTGCGCCGGGAAACCGGCCGTGAAGAAGGCCATCCAGGCTTCATATGCGGTGCCCGACGTTTCACATGACGGAGCGGCTTCACAAACCTCGGTAAAAGTCGGCAAATCCGGGAAAGTCGGGTCGCGAACGATGTTGCCGTTCGCGTCGAGCGAGCCGAAAGTGAACCACGGCACAGCGGTGCCGGCTTCAACGAGAGGGGCCACCCCGGACAGAAACGATGAGGACGTCTGATAGTCGATATTGGCTTCGCCGCGTTCAAACATGAGCCGCCCGTCACCGCGACCCTCGATGCCGAAGACCGGTTCAACGTTCAGGCCCAGAAGCTCCCAGGCAAGCAGCGGCACAAGATCGAGACGGGTCGCGCCCTGACTACCGTAAATGAAGTTCTCCTCGGCAATGGCTTGAATACCGTCCGATTCCAGCTCACCTGCAAGATCGGCAGGCAGGTACACGACGCCTCCGGTCCCTGAAGCCAGAACCACGTTCCAGTCGCCATACTCATACCGAACGCGCGGATCATTCAACAGATAGGGGAACTGGGTCGAGCCGGACGAGCCGAAAATCTTCGTGCCATCCTCGTACTCAAGACCCTGGAAGTGGTTTGCGCCGCGTGTGGACCCCGCGCCCGGCATGAATGTGACCACGACGGTCGGGTTGCCCGGCAAGGCTTCCTTCAGAAGCGGTGCATAGAAGTTCGCCCAGCGCGCAGAGCCGCCCGTCTCGGAGAACGGAATGATCCATTCAACCGTTTCGCCGGCCAGATCCAAACCCTCACCTTCGGCTTGCGCCGGACCCGCCATTACCACGCCGGTCGCCAATGCGATCAATGACGCGCCGATCGTGTGTTCAATAAGTCTCATGATTTTCCTCCCTGTTTTGTCCACTCTTGTTCGAGCAGACCTTCGACCGTTAGATGTCGCCGCCTTCTTGCAAGCACGTAGCGTGCTATGCCAATCTTGCAGCAACCTTTCATGGGTCGCTTTTAGGGAGGGCTGTCCCATGCGGATCGTTGTCGTCGAAGACAACGTGGCCATGGCAAAGGGTATTGCTTACCGTCTGCGTGATGAAGGCCATGCCGTCGATATCTTGCATGACGGGGCGGATGCCGACACTTTTTTGCTGTCCGATGGTGCCGACATGGTCATCCTGGATATCAGTCTTCCGGGCATGAATGGCCTCGATCTGCTCGGTCGGCTCCGTAGCCGGGGGGATGATCGTGCGGTGCTTATGCTCACAGCGCATTCGGAGACCGACTTGAAGGTCAAGGGTCTTGATGCCGGCGCGGACGATTACCTCCCGAAGCCATTCGAGATGGACGAACTCAGCGCGCGCGTCCGCGCTCTGGGCCGGCGTCATGCACGCAGCGAACCCGCGGAACGAAGTATTGGACCGCTGGTTTTCGACCCCACATCGCGCATGATCATCGGCCCGAACGGTCCACTTGCAGTCCCACGGCGGGAGGTCGCCTTGTTCGAGACTTTGTTGGCCGCGCGCGGACGCATTGTCTCGAAGCAGTCGCTCCTGGACGACCTTTATGGAACGGGGAGCGACGTCGATGAGCCCGTTGTCGAAGTCTACGTCTCAAGGCTGCGCAAACGTCTGAAAAGCTTCGGTCTGGAGATCAAGGTCCAACGGGGCTTGGGCTACTTCCTCGTCGAGCAGCCTGCGTGATCAATGGCCTTTCCCTAAGATCGCGCCTCACCGCGATCATTCTGGTCCCGCTGATGGTGGTTGTCGGTTGCCTGTCGGCCTGGGCCCTTCGCGATGCCCAGGTTCAGGCGGCTGACCGGTTTGACCGGTCCCTGTTGATCACGGCACTTGGCATATCGCGGGATACGGCCTTTTCCGGCGGCAATGCACTCAGCAAGGAAACACGTGACCTGCTGCGCAACACGTCGGGAGGCCGGGTGTTTTATCATGTGTATGCACCGGACGGGGTCTTTGTCACCGGTTATGCCACCCCGCCGCCAAATCCCAATCCGCGTATGGAAGACGCAGAGGCCTACAATTTCTACAATGCGGTCTATTGGGAAAAGGATGTCCGTGCCGTGCGATTCACCGACACGATGACAATCGACCGCGTCAGTGGGCCGTTTACCTTCACCGTCTGGCAGCACACTTCTGTCCGGGACGGTTTCGTTACCAATATGCTGCGACGAACCGGGGTGGTCCTGATCACCATTCTAGTGTCCGTCGCATTGATCGTTTGGTTCGGAATCAAACTGGGCCTGGCACCGCTCGTCGACCTTGAAGATGCAATCCAAAAGCGCTCGGTAGAAGATCTAAGTCACATCCGCCGCCCCATCCCCAGCGAGGTTCAAGGCATCGTAAGTCGCCTGAACAGCCTGTTCGGGGAGTTGAGGAGTGCCCTTCAGTCGCGGGAAGAAATGATCTCCAACGCCGCGCACCAGCTCCGCAACCCTATTGCCGGCATTGTCGCGCTGGCAGAGGCCGTGAGATCTGCCAAGTCACTCGCAGATTCGAACACGCGCAGTGAGGACCTGTTGATCGCGGCACGCCACGCGTCGAGCCTGACCAACGATCTTCTGACCCTGGAACGGGCGCAAAGCGTGCGCACGCCGCAGAGTTATTCGCCCCTTGATCTCGGCAGAGTACTGGACAAGATCGGTGACACGATCCGTTCAAGGGTTCAAGCGGCGGGTGCGACGGTCCGAATTAGCGCAGCGGCCACTCCCTGTCTGGTGCGCGTTGACCAGACCCTTCTCGAAGAAGCGATATACAACCTGGTCGGAAATGCCTGCGCCCACGCCGGACCAGGTTTTTCGCGCCTTGCCATTACGCTCAACGCCGAGGACGGCAAGGCGATCCTGACGGTTTCGGACAACGGCAAAGGGATCGAGCAAAGCGACTATGCGGCGGCGCTCGAGCGCTTCAGCCAGGTCGAGCCATCCACAGGCTCGGGTCTCGGGCTGCCGATTGCGAAAGTTGTCGCAGAGCGCGCCGGCGGCAGGCTTGTACTCAGCCCGGCTCGGCCCGGGCTGAAGGTGACCCTGGAGTTTCCGCTTGCCGACGCGGTGGCGGGCGATACCGAAACGGCTGCCTTGAGCGCTGGTTCGCACCCACAAAAGGCAGTCGAACCAGGACTGGCTTCCACGGGTTAGAGCATCGGTCGATACATCAGCCGCATTCTGACGGAGTGGATTTGCGTCAGGGCCAAGCTTGGTCGCGAAGGGCGTATCCGTCGATACGGTCGAGCGGCTAAGCGCCGGCATTGGCGCAAATCCGCCCGTCCCGGAGGGCTTGTCTGCGCCGGACGCCCGCCGGCGAAGCGCCCTTGCCCGATGCGCGGCATCGCGCTGCGGTCGTTTCACCGCCGGATCGCCACAGCGCAAACAAGCAGAATGCATCTGATGTATCGACCGATGCTCTAAAACCGATCAGACAACGAAACCGCAGCGATCCGCCGGCGTTCGTGTATCCATGTTGCGTCCGCGATTGATATGGTCGTCAATCTCCGCTGCCGCGCCGATCATCCGGCCATAAAGGAAGATGTTGAACGCGGCGTTTTCCAGATCATGATCACCCATGGCGCCGGCCATATAGTCCTTCCACAGAAGCGCCAGAAGGAGCGCCGCGATAACGGCATCGACGTTGACGCAGAACACGTACGGGCTGGCACCGGCTTCGTACAAGGCCTCGACCAACTCCCGATAGTAGGCGTGGAAGACGTTATAGTCGCCCCGCTTTTCAAGAAAGTCGGCGATGAACTGCTCGCGCGGATCATGGTTGACGGGTTTTCCCTTGAAGACCGGATGATGCACGCCCGGCAGGGCCCGAACCTCAAGTCCGAGTTCCTTGGCCTGCCGCTTCTCGGCCCTGTACCGGGTCGCGAACGAACGCGCCATCGCCTTCAGATCCAGTCCGTGATCCGGGTCGGTCGGGTCCGTCAGGCCGCTGTCCCTGAACTGGTCCAGCAGGAATGCGATGCCCTCGAAACCGTTGCCGCCGTGACTGAAGCCGCTATGGCTCAGAAATCCGACCATTGCCTTGTTGATCTGAACCCTTGAGGGTGTTTGCGGGCCGTCCGCTGCCACAGCGCCCTTTGCGCCCTGAGCCGAGATCGCACCGGGTCCGTTCGAGATCAAAAGCCCGATGAGGATTTGCAGTGGAAGGGCTTCGTCGCGTTCCGGCTTCTTGCCGGTGAGGGCGAGAAAACACAGATCCGCCATCGTCCACTGGCTGAAACGTTCGGCACGGGGGATGTTGTAGAGTGAACCGGGCCTGTGGTGTTCGCCGGGAATGCTGGCACCGACAAGAACGCCGTAAAGCCTCAGGTACCAGGGCAAGGTCTCGGCGGTCAGCCGGGAAATGCGCTTGCGAATGAGTGGGCCCCAAGCAATCGTCAGCGCTATCGCCGCGAGCAACGCGTCCCGATTGAGGTCGACATCCAGGCCTTTCAGAAATGTGAGGAAGGCGGACTTGCCGTTGCGCGCTTCAACCGCATCGAGAATGGCTTTCGGGCGAGGGTCTTCGGCCTCGTCCGTGGTCAATATGAACAGGTGGCGATGCTCTGCGCTTAAAGACAGCGACGCGCTGTCGAACGTCTCATCGCGACCATCTTGCAAACCGGAGTGCGCGAACAGATCGATCAGGACCCGCGTACAGGCCAGGGCGCGCTCAACGCGCTTTGGTCCGACAATGGCAGCGGCGGCAGCCATGATCGCGTTGGGTGCATTGCCCGCCTCGCGCGCGGCGTCGGCGGCGGCCAGCACAGGGTCACCGACAAGGTTCACCTCTGCGGCAACCGCGACATCCAGCATCGCACTGTCGTTCGCATTGGCGATCTCGTGCACCAGTGGCAGGGCGAATATGGCCTCAAGCGGTTCCATCGCCATCTCAAGCACCGAGTGCCCGTGAACGCTCGTCACTTGGGTCTTCGGATCCATCTGCGACGCGCCGGATTTGTCCTTCATGTTCTGCCGTGCGACGACAGCGCCGATCTGTTGAGCCAAAGCCCGTATCTGGTCGTCATACGGCTCAGGCGCGATGACCGGTGCCATCGCAAGCTCGGCCGGCAGCGAAAGCCCCTTGTCGTCGGCGATCCACGGCTTCAGGGCCAGGCTGCCGCGGGGCTCGAAGTCCGGGGTGATGCCGTTGCGCTTCAACACCGCGCTCAAGGCGGCAGGGATGTGGGCGATGTTGGTCACCACCGCGCCGCGATCCGATACGATCGGGTTCTCGGGACTGAACAATCCCTCGACCCCGAACGCCTCCATGAACCAGCGCTCCTTGTCTTCGGCGCGGTCTCCGGCGCCTGCCATCGCGCCGGCATGGCCGACCGCTCTTGTGAGTTTGGACTTCCATCTGCCGACAACGCAGGCGACCGTCGGCTTGCCGAAATCGACCCCATGCTCGTAATAGCCGCCCGGTTCCACATAAAGCACGGCGGCCTTCGAACGCGCATCGGCCTTGAACGCGTGGGCAAAGTCGCGGGCGGCATAGTGGATATAGACGTCCTTGCCGGACGAGATCAGCGTGGTCGTGCCCCATCCTTCCGTCGCCAGATACTGGGCGATGGTGGTTGTGAAGCCGCCGGAATTGGAGAAGATGGCGATCGAACCCTTGGTCAGGGACTCGCGCGGATTGTCGCCGCCAAGCGCGCCGCCAATGCGCACGCCGTTCCAGCTGTCCGCCATGCCAAGGCAGTTGCCGCCGATCACGTCAACGCCATTGGCCTGGGCCATCGCGCGGATTTCGCGCGCGTCGTGAACCGCTATCTTTTCGGTGATGATGACGATCTTTTCGAGCGCGTCGTTGACCCTCACGAGCTCTGCAACACCGTCTCGCACCGCGCTCGGGGGCAGGTACACGACACCGACATTGAAGGTGTGGCCCGCATCGATGCCCTCACGAACGTTGTTGTAGACCGGGATGTCTCCGGCGGGAGTCTTGAGCACCTGCCCTGCGCGCCCGGGCGAGGTTCCAAAGACGACATTGCCGCCCGAAAAGGAATGGCTTGTCGGTGTAACCTGGCGCGACTCGCCGCCAAGGATGTTGAGGACGCAGACGCGATCCTGCCTGGTGGCAATCTCCTGCAGGTTCTGGATGCCCAGATAGTAGGGGAAGCCGGACGTGTTTTGCTTAGGCATTTCTGACCTCCCTATGCACTTTGCTTGACGCCCAATGCTCGGGCGATGTCGTCCCGGCCGCCGACGCGCATCCAGGCGTCGATGCCTTTGGCGTAGTTGACGACTTCCGATATGGCGCTGTCGAAGCCGAAGAAGCGGTGTGGCAGGCCCAGGCTGTCCAGCGTTTCGGCCAGGTTGCCCATGCCGCGCACGAGGTTGGGACCGCCACGCCCGACGACGACGTAAAGCGGCGTTGGGCCATGCGCCGAGAAATGCTCTCGCAGCGCATCCCCCATCCCCCGGAATGTCTCCAGAATGTCGGTGTTGTTCGACTTTCCCCCGATGATGAAGAGCACATTCGTTTGAGCGAGGAAGTGCCGATAGCAGATCGAGGCAACCGCCTTCATTTTCTCGTAGGGAGGGTTGCCACCGAAATCGGAGGAGATGATGGCGCTGTCCCCCAGCACTTCGGTCACCAGGCTGTTCGCGCCGCCGCCGAAGGTCGGCGCCAGGATCGTGCCGCCATCATTGATCACGAAAACGTCCGACTGGCCCTGGTGTGTCCGCAGTTGGTTGACCTCTTGCTCGAACGCGGAAACGTCCGCCGCGAAAACCTGGTCCGGTAGTCCAAGCCGGGCGACACGCGGGTCGTCCCGATCGAAACCGCCCTTGAAATCGCAGGCGACCGGGGTTAGCCGCGCGCCTTTGCCCGCGCGCATGCGTATCGGGTTCAATTCAAGGGTCGTCATGCCGTAATTGTGGACAAGTTCCCAAAGCTTGGGCAGGTGCTGAACGAGTGGCGAAATCAGCTCGCGGGGGGCATGGATGTCCGTCAGGGCATTGGCGACCACAAAGGCTTTCAGGCCGGTCAGGGCGTCGAACGGAATCGTCGCAATATCCGCTGAGTCAAGCTCCTCGATATCGACGCCGCCTCGATGCGTCAGCGTCATTGTCGGCGCGCGGAACCGGCTGTCGTCGGTGATGGAGAAGTATACCTCGTGCTCCGCCGGCACACCGGCCTCGAAGGTCACGCCATGAGCCTTGGCAACGGCGTTGCCGTGCCGATGTTCGACGAAGTAAAGACGTTCCTTTTCCGCCAGTGCCGTTTCCAGGTCGGCCGCCCGACCGACCAGCCCTGCCTTGCCCTTCTTGCCTACCCCGCCCCGGAAGACCGGCTTTATGAAGACCTCGCCATAGCGCTGGATCAGGTCCTGGATTTCGTCGTTTGTAGCCCCCGGTCCAAGAACTTCCGTCGATGGAAAGTTGACGTGCTTGAGTAGGGGGGCACCGTGAAGCATTCCAGTGATTTGCATGGCGCGCCGGGTCCCTGTTCATGTCTCAAGACCCAAGCATCCCCCGCAAAGCTTGCATCAGACTTTCAGCCAGTACTTTTGCATTGGAGAAACCGATCTTCCCGAGAGGGACATGGGACAAGGCGGGAAAAACCGAAAGCCCTAATGCGCAATGAGAACCGGAACCTGCGTTTGCTTCAAAAGGGTTGTTGTAACGCCACCGGTCAGGTCATGGGTGAATTTGCTGTGCTCGTAGGCACCCATGACAATCAGACGCGCGCCACGCGCTTCGCTCTCCTGCAGGATGGTATCGGCAATCGACCCGCGCGGCGCGACCGACACAGCGTCTGCGGGCACTCCATGGCGTTCCAGGGTTTGTACCAGCCGACCCGTGTTAAGGGGCTTATCGCCGACGGTCAGCAGTGTTATGTGCCCCTTGGTTTCCAGAAACGGCATGGCTGCCACCAAGGCCCGGGTCGCGGCGCGTTTGCCGTCCCAGGCGACCAGGGCGTGCGGGGCGACGCCCTCCGCTTCAAAACCCTGCGGGACGATCAGCACCGGCCGGCCGCTGCGCAAGGCCAGCACGTCGGGCGGCGTGGTGAAGGGATCCTGATTGAATGAAGAGGCGTGATTGCCCGTGATGATGACATCGAAGGCACGCGAAAAATCGGTCAACGGACCATCTCGACTCGAATCCAGGTCCACGAACTCGGCGCGGTCCCCGATTCCGGCTTCGTCAACGATGCGCCTGAAACGGTTCGCGATCTCCTTGACCTGTTTTGCCTCGGACGATCTGATCTGGTCGATGACCGCGCTTGGAAGCCGGGTTGAAAGCTGCTGATGGACGAAGGTAAGCCCGTGCCTGATAACGCTGGTCAAATGCGCATCGTGATGCTTTGCAACGCGTATGGCGTGAGCCAGGCCGCTGCCTTTGTCCGGATCTCCGCTGTAGGTACACAAAATGCTCTTTACGGCCATAGCTTAAGCCTCCCTTTGCCCGAAACCGGTGGCATTGCGCGCACCTGCCGGGCAGTCAGTCTGACGCGTCAAGCTGACCCGAAGCTTTCATCATCGGTGAACCGCATCGATTTTGGTGGAACCTGCAACTGCTGAGAAGGATAGAGTGCCATAGGTAACATCATCGCCGATCTTACATGCGGTGCTGCGATAACCCGAGCCGGCGATAGTCGGCGACTAAGACTGATTTTCCGCGGAGTGATCGTTAGGGATCGTAGCTCCCGTTCGACGCCTATGTGTCAAACACAAGCCGAAATCCCTGATGTGACGTCGTTGAATCAGGTGTATTGCCGGTTCGGGCAGCTATGCGGTATCTGAAGCAATAGCTCTTGTGGCAAAGAAACGAGCCGCCTTTCAGTATCTTCATCTCACTGGAGTGTCTCGTTTGATCTGCCACTGCGTTTGGTCTCGAACGGACCTCGTACGCATCGGACGTCCATTCCCAGACATTGCCGCACATATTGAAGAGGCCATACCCGTTCGGCTCGAACGACTGAGCCGGTGCGGTGGTGAGATACCCGTCAGCACCAGTGTTGTCTGCCGGAAATCGACCCTGCCAGATATTGCAGGGCTGGAAGGATGTATCATCAGGCTCTTCGTCGCCCCAGGGATAGCGGACATCAACCAGCCCACCATAAGCCGCGTACTCCCACTCGGCCTCCGTGGGCAGTCGCCCTTATTTTACGGAGCCCGCAGGCGTTTGGCACCAACCGGGTCGCTATGTTCGGGAAATCCATGATGCAAACTCTAAATTCCGCATAGCAGAATTAGAAAACGATTTTTTCCTTGATTGAAGTCATTTTTTAGCCAAGGCTATCCGCTAAGTGAGAATCCCTGTCTGAAGATAGGAGCTCGATGAACCAAGACACGAAGATCTGGCAGGAAAACGCCGTGGAGGGTGTCGAAGATCGACGCTTTGTAACGGCGTTGGCTCGCGGCTTCGAGATTCTGCGTGCCTTCAAGCCGGGCGGCGGGGCCTTGGGCAATCAGGACTTGTCGAGTGTTACCGGGATTCCAAAGGCCACCGTGTCGCGGCTGACGCATACATTGGCGGAGCTCGGCTACCTTCGCTACCTTAAGGCGGACGGGAAATACGAACCGACGGAAGCGATCCTCGCTTTGGGCTATGCGGTTCTCTCCAACATCGTGGTGCGTCAAGTCGCCCACGACCCTATGATGGAACTCTCGCTTGAGCACGGCGTATCGGTCGGCCTTGCCGCGCGCGACCGGCTGAGCCTGATCTTCGTCGATGTCTGCAAGAGCCGGATGCTTTCCACGCTTCACCTTGAGGTCGGTTCGCGCGTGCCGATGGCAACGACGGCAGTCGGCCGGGCCTTCCTGGCCGGAGTACCCGAGGACGAGCGCGACTTCTACTTCGAGCGTTTCGAGAAGCGGATGGGAGCGGAGGATTGGACCGCGTTGCGCCCGCGTGTGCTCGATGCAATTGCGCAGGTCCATGATCGCCGCTTTTGCTACGTCGAGGACGAGTGGCACCGGGGCATGCGCGCGGTGGCTACCCCCCTTGTCGCGGTCGATCGCAACACGGTGATGTCGATGATGTGTGGCGCTCCGGCGTTCCGTGTGGACCGGGAGCGGCTGGAGGGCGATCTCGGCCCCAGGCTCGCGCATCTGTGTGAGGGTCTTGTGCCGAGTCTGCGATGAACGAGCGGATCAAAAACACCGCTCCGGCGAGCCAAACGCTCTCGGAGCTTCTGATCGGGGCGCTCTATCGGCGCGGGACGCGACGCGTCTATGGGGTGCCGGGGGGCGGTTCCAGCCTTGACCTGATCGCAGCGGCCGAGGCGCTCGGGATGACCTTCGTGCTGACGCGCACCGAGAACGCCGCGGTGATGATGGCCGCAACCGATGCCGACATGACCGGCAGCCCCGGGGCGGCATTGACGACAAAGGGGCCGGGTCTCGCGCAGGCTATGAACGGGATCGCCCACGCCGCGCTCGACCGGTCGCCTGTGGTTCTGGTTTCCGACGGCTTTTCGCAGGCGCTTGCCGCCTACGTGACGCATCAGGTGTTCGACCAGAAGGCGATGAGTGCGCCGGTGGTCAAAGGCTACAGCCGCCTTGAAGGCGAGGCGCCGGCGGAGGAAATCGAGAGATTGATCGACCTCGCGCTCGCGCCCCGGCAGGGACCGGTCCACATCGAACTGACGGCGGCGGCGGCGCGGCGCGAGGCTCAGCCGGCGGCAGCGCAGGCGCCTCGGGGTGAAGCGCCCGGCCTGCCCGAACTGTCGGAAGCGATTGCGCTGCTTTCAAAGGCGAATCGCCCGGTCGTCGTGGTCGGGCTTGAGGCGCGGCGAGCCGAAGACGCTGCTGCCCTTCGGCGCTTCGTCGACACGCTCGGCTGCCCGGTGCTAACCACCTACAAGGCCAAGGGAGTCGTGCCCGATGGGCATCCGGGCCGCGTCGGCCTCTTCACCGGCGGCGCGGCCGAGGCACCGACGATCAGCGGGGCAGACCTGATCGTGCTCGCCGGACTCGATCCTGTGGAACTGATCCTTCAGCCCTGGCGGTATGAGGCCCCCGTGCTCGATATCGCGCGCACCAGGCACCTGCCGCATTACGTGGAGCCCTCTGTTGGTGTCTATGGTCCACTCGCTCCCATCTTAGACGCGCTCTCGGCGCGCAACGCGGCGAGCGACTGGGCTCCGGGCCAAATCGCTACGCTTCGCGAGGAAATGAAAACCTCGATCGGCTTCCCGCCGAGCGAGGCGCTCGACCCCCAGCGCATCGTTGAGCGCGCGGCCTCGGTCTTCGGGACCGAGGCGTGCATCACGGTCGATGCCGGCGCGCATATGCTGAGTGCGACGGGCTTCTGGCCGGCCGAGCGCCCAGGTGACGTGCAAATCTCCAACGGGCTCGCTTCGATGGCCTTCGCGCTGCCGGCGGGCATTGCCGCAGCACTCGCCAATCCCGGCCGGCGCGTGATCGCGTTCACCGGCGATGGCGGGTTGAAGATGTGCATCGGTGAACTGGCGACGGCCGTGCAATACGGCGCGAAGGTCACGACGGTGGTGTTCAACGACGGCGCCTTGACCCTGATCGACCTCAAGCAGCAGCAGCGCAAGATGCGGCCTGCGGGCGTGCGCTGGCCTCGCACCGATTTCGCAAAGGTTGCACGGGGTTTCGGCGTGGCTGCTTGGCGGGTGGAAACGATGGCCGAGTACGGGGCCGCGCTTGAAGCCGCGCGTGAGGTCGACGGCCCCGCGCTGATCGACGTGGTGCTTGACCCGGCGGGCTACGCCGCACAGCTCAAGGCGATGCGGGGGTAATGGGATGGCGGCGCGCTCACTCTCCCTTCAGCGTCGCCAGGCGTGCGCGTGCGCCCTGCATGAACACCGTCGTATCGTTGCCGGCGAGTATGAAGTGCATGCCGAGGCCGATATAGCGGCGCGCCATCTCGGCGTCTGCCACACCACCGAACCCAGCGACCTTGCCATGGCGTCGCGCGGCGTTGGCGACTTTCTCCATCGCGCCTGCCACGCGCGGGTCTCCATAGGCACTGGGCACGCCAAGCTGGAAGGTGAGATCCGAGGCGCCGACGAAGAGGACGTCGACACCCTCGACGGCGGCGATTTCGTCCACTGCCTCCACGGCCCGCGCGCTTTCGATCATGACCACACACAGCGTGACCGGATCGAGCTGCTCGGCCGCTTCGCGGAAGCTGATCGGGCGGTAGCCCAGCTGCGGCACGAGGCCGGGCACGGAGCGGTCACCGCGCGGAGGGAAGCGGCACTGGCGGGCAATGCCGGCAGCCGTTTCGGGATCGTCGACATGGGGCACGATCACGCCCATCGCGCCGTTCGAGAGCACGCGGTGGATAGGCCCGGGCGCAGGGTCGGCCACACGCACGATCGGGGTCACGCCGGCCTCGACACCCGCGAGCGCCTGCTGGCAGATCTGGTCGAACCCGAGCGGACCATGCTCAAGGTCGAGAAACATCCAGTCATAGCCCGCATCGCGCAGCATCGCGGCGATGTCGGTCGTGCGCGTCAGACGGCAGCTCATGCCAAAGCAGGCGCGCGTTGCGAGCTTGTCGCGCAGGCTGCCCGTCACGGCCATCGTCATTGCGCAATGTCCTTCATGGTCAGGTCGGTGAGGAACATATGACCCGTCGCGTGCGTGATCATGAACGGCAGGCGCGCTGCCATCGCGATGGCCTGCGGGGTGACACCACAGCCCCAGAACACAGGCACGTCATCGGGACCGATCTCCGGCGGTTCTCCCCAGTCGACCGCCTTGGTGTCATGGACGCCGATTTTGGCGGGGTCGCCTACATGCACCGGGGCGCCGTGGGTTGCCGGGTAGCGGCGGGTCACGGCGATCACCTGGTCGAGCTGCGCTTGCGGGATCGGACGCAGCGAAACGACCATTGGACCCGCAAAGGGACCGGCCGGGGTGCAGGCAATGCCCGACGTGTAGACCGCGATGCGCCCGCCCGGTTTGCGCAGATGTGCGACGTCGAGCCCGTTCGCCAGAAGCACCTGATCAAACGAGAGCGAACAGCCCATGGCGAAGGCCACGAGGTCATCCCGCCAGAGGTCGCGAAGGTCGCCGACCTCGCCGGCCGGAGCGCCGTCACGGTAGACGACATAACCCGACAGGTCGGTGCGCACGTCGGACCCCGGGGCGACCTCGCGAAACTCCGGATCACCCGTATCGGTGACGTCAAGAAGCGGACAGGGCTTGGGATTGCGGTGGCAGAACCGCATGAAATCAAGCGCGTAGGCCTCGGGGACGATGGCGAGGTTTGTCTGGACGTAGCCACCCGCGAGGCCATGCGTCGTGCCGCGCCAGCGGCCCGCTCGGATAGCCTCGCGTACCGCGCGCGCGGAGCAGGCAGCAAGGCTCTCTCGCAGGTTCGCCACATCCTGTTCGGCCATACCGAACTCCCCAGCTTCGATGCTGCGGCCCGTGCGTCGGCGCTGGCCCGGCATCATAAACGCGCCGGCGGCAGCGGCGCACTCATCGCGCAATGCGCGTAAAACCAGAGGAGAGGACTCATGTTCGATCGACTTGTCAAGGGCGCGCTTGCGCTGACGCTAACGGCGGGGATCGCCGCTGCCCAGGAGTACCCATCCGAACCGATCACGCTGATCGTGCCGTATTCGCCGGGCGGCAACGGCGACATCACCTCGCGCTTCATTGCCGATCAGGCCAGCGAGATCATGGGTGTGAAGTTCGTGGTCGAAAACCGGGCCGGCGGCGGCGCGTTCATCGGGATCAACAGCTGCGCCAATAGCGACCCCGACGGCTACACAATCTGCTTCGTCTCCACGAGCCCGATCACCGTACGTCCGCATGTCATCGAGGCCCCCTACAATCCGGCGGAAGACCTGACCTATCTCGGCCAGTTCCTGCTTTCGAAGCAACCGATCATCGTGCGCAATGATGGTAAGTTCAACAGTCTCGAAGAGGTGATCGCCTACGCCAAGGAGAAGCCGGGTCAGTTGCGCTGGTCGGCAGCCGTGCCGCGGGGCGGCCCGCACCTTGCCACCGAGGCGATGTTTCGCGCCGAAGGTGCGCAAACCACCTTCCTGCCCTCGAAAGGCGGCGCGGTTGAGCTAGCCAATCTGCTCGCCGGCACGATCGATCTCGCGGTGATTTCCGACTACGGGCCGGCGCTCGACAATGGTGAGATCAAGATTATCGGCGAGACGAGCCCGGGGCCGAACCCGCAGGCACCTGATGCACCGAACCTTTCGGAGCTCGGCTATCCGTTGGAGCTTGCGAACTTCTTCGGCCTCGCAGCACCGGCGGGCCTGCCCGACGAAGTGACCGCGGCATGGGACGACACGCTCCAGCAGATCACCGAGAGCGCTGAATTCGCCCAGTTCATGGAGCGCATCAAGACCGAGGGTGCATACCTCAACTCTGCGGACTTCACCGCTCAGGTCATGACCGACTACGAGGCGATGGGCAAGGCGACCAAAGAGTTCGGTCTGGCCGAATAGGCCACTGAAAGTGTCCGGCGGCCCGATCCGCCGCCGGACGCCCCAAACACTGCCGACAAGGCGTTTCCACAGGAGCCGGACACATGCCCGATCACGTGCGAGGAGAACTGATAGTGATCGCGGTCCTGATGCTGGCAGTCGCTGCCTTCGCGTTGTGGTACGTGCCTGCTTCGATCGACGTGCCGAGGGGCTTTGGATCGAACAGCGAGGTCTCGCCTCGCTTCGCGCCCTATCTGCTTTCGGCGATCATGGCCGTGGTGATGATCGGGCGGCTTATCGTGCTCGGCGCGGCGGCTCTCACGGGCAAGCTCGACGAAACCGAGGCCGATATCACCCCCGCCTTGGGCACGCGCAAGGAAACGCGACGCGGTATCATACTGAACCTTTTGACCAACTTTTATGCCTTCCTCCTGATCCCTGTCGCCGGCTTCTACGTCGCAAGCTTTGCGCTCGTTGGTTATCTGGTGCACCGGCTCGGCGAAAACCGGCCCTGGATGGCGGGGCTGATCGGGTTCGCCTGCGCCGTTTTCGTCTACCTGCTGTTCGAACGCCTGTTGAGTGTGCGCCTGCCGGACGGTGCGCTTGGCGATTTCATTGAGCAATTTGGGGGCTGATCCATGATGGAAAGCATCCTCGCCGGCATCGCGCTTGCGCTGACATGGGAGTCGATTCTGGCCGTTATCGCGGGGGTCGTCGCCGGGCAGTTGCTCGGCGCCATTCCCGGGTTAACCGCGACCATGACCGTTGCGCTCCTCATCCCATACACCTACTACCTCGAACCCTGGGTGGGGGTGCCGATGCTGCTTGGCATGTTCAAGGGCTCGCTTTTCGGCAGTTCCATCACCGCGATCCTGGTCAAGACGCCGGGGACGCCCGCCGCTGCCGCCACCGTGATGGACGGCTATCCCCTCGCGCAGCAAGGCAAGGGAGAGAAGGCGTGCAAGATGGCGCTTTACTCCTCGGTCTTCGGCGACAGTTTTTCGGACATCGTACTGATCTTCGGAGCCTCGTTCCTCGCCGCGATCGCACTCAATTTCGGCCCTGCGGAATACACGCTCCTCGTCGCTTTTTCCCTGATGACGATGGGCTTCATTTCAGGTGCACGGATCTGGAAGGGGATATTCGCGATGTTGCTGGGGATGCTTCTCGGCATCGTCGGGCTCGACCCGGTCACCGCGACGCCCCGACTGACGATGGGATTCCTTGAGCTTGAGGAGGGGATCGGACTGATCCCGATGCTGATCGGCTTCCTCGCCGTGGCGGAGGTGCTGCGCCAGATGGAGCTTCCGCGAAAGCAGCTGGCGACGAGCACGGTTTCATTCTCCGACGATCCGGCGGACCGGCGCGTGTCATGGCTGGAATTCCGGGGTGTGCTGCCGACACTCCTGAAGTCGTCATCGCTGGGAACCGCTGTCGGCGCCTTGCCTGGGATCAGCGCGACGGTCGCGGCGTTTTTAGCTTATAACGAGGCGCGGCGTACGTCGAAGACACCTGAGAAGTTCGGCAAGGGCGCTTTGGAGGGCGTCGCGGCGCCGGAAAGCGCAAACAACGCCGTTTCGGGCGCAAACCTGGTTCCGATGATGGCGTTCGGCATTCCGGGCGACATCGCGGCAGCGCTGATCCTCTCGGCGCTTCTGATCCAGGGGATCACGCCGGGACCGGTCATCTTTCGCGACAATCCCGAGCCGATCTATGCCATCTTCACCGCCCTGCTGCTCGCTAACCTGGTAAACCTGATCCTCGGGCACGGTCTGATCAGGATAGCGCGGCGTGTGGTGACCGTTCCCAAACGCGTACTTTTTCCGGTCGTGATCGTCATCGCCGCCGCGGGCGCCTACGCGATGCGCGGCTCGCTCTTCGACATTCAACTCGTCGTCGTGTTCGGCCTGCTCGGCTGGGCGCTGACAAAGCTGGCCTTTCCAACCGTGCCGCTTCTGATCGGGTTCATCCTGATGCCGATCCTGGAGTCGAATCTGCGGATTTCGATGCTGATCGCGGGATCGGTTCCCGACCCGCTTGCCTACTTCTTCGCCAGACCTGCTTTCGTCACCTTGATGGCTGTGATGACACTCCTGCTGATCCTCGTGCTGCGTCGGATCTTTCGTGACCGGCAGGCAGCGCGCGCGGCCGGGATGAAGGGAGGCTGAAATGGCGGGGGGACAGGCTTATCCGGTCGGCTATCTCGACGGCGCGTTCGTTCTGGCAGAGCAGGTGCGCCTGCCGCTGCTGGCGCCGGGGGTGACCTATGCAGCTTCGGTTTTCGAAGGAATTCGGGGCTATCAGATGGAGAACGCCCAACGCATCGCGCTCTTCCGGCTGGGGGAGCACCTTGAGCGTCTCGTCCGCTCGTGCGAAGTCCTGGGGCTCGACGAGATCCCGAGTGTGGAGGAGATGGAGGCGGCGACGCTGGGCCTGATGGCGCGCAATCCAGTCGACGAAGACTGCTACATCCGCATTCAGGTCTATGTCGGAGGCGATGGGGAAATGACGGCACGCGGACCGACCGGCGTTGCGATCCTTGCCCGGCCGCGGCCTCAGTTGGCTGAACGGCTTCAGCGTGGGGTGCGATGCCAGGTCTCGAGCTGGCGGCGGCTCTCTGACAATGCGAGCCCGCCCCGTGCGAAAGCCGCGGCGAACTATCTCAATGGACGCCTCGCCGGGCTGCAGGCCCGCGCCGACGGCTACGATACCGCGCTTCTGTTGACCGAGGCCGGCGACGTGTCAGAGGCGCCCGGGGCGTGCCTTTTGATGGTGCGTGACGGTGTGCTCGTCGCTCCGCCCGTGACGGCCGATATCCTTGAGAGCCTCACGCGGGACACGGTACTGGCCTGCGCAAGACAGGGTGGTGGCGTCCGCCAGGTGATTGAGCGCACGGTCGACCGCACCGAACTCTACGCGGCGAGCGAGGTGATGCTGGTCGGCACTGGCATGGAAGTGACGCCGGTCGTCGGTATCGACCGCTTCGCAGTGGGCGATGGGCGGCGCGGCCCGGTGACGCGGCAGTTGCAGGACGCTTATTTCGCCCAAGTCCGGGGCGCCGCCGCGACGCCCGCGGGCTGGCTGACACCGGTCGAGAGACAATTGGAGAAGTCGGAATGACGGAACTGAGCCCGATCAAGGTTGGCGTTGTCTGGGCGCGGATTAGCGGTCTGATGGATCAGGTTGGTGAAACCTGCGTTCGGACGTCCTTCTCCTCGGTCGTGCGCGAAAACTACGACTTCGCCATCGGCCTGCTCGATGCGCGCGGCCGCCAGATCGCCCAGAGCCGGCGCAGCGTGCCCTCGTTCATCGGGACGATGGCGCGCACGCTACAGGCCATGCTTGAGAAGTTTCCCATCGAGACGTTAAGCGACGGCGATGTGCTGATCACCAATGACGGTTGGCTGGGCACTGGACACCTCAACGACATCACCATGATCAAGCCGCTCTTCAGAGACGGGCGGCATATCGGCTTCATCGGCTCGATCTTCCACACCGTCGATATCGGCGGTGCGCCCTCGCCGTCGGCGAAAGATTGCTATGAAGAGGGTCTGAACATCCCGCCCTCGAAGATCCTGATCCGGGGGGAGGAGAACCCGCTTCTCATCGATATCCTCAAGGCGAACCTGCGGGAGGCCGACGAGACTCTTGGAGACATTCGCGCGCAGTTTGCCGCCTACCATACCTGCGCTGGTCGCCTCTTCCCGCTGCTGGACGAGGAAGACCTGCCCGATCTGGAGGCGTTCGCCGATGAAGCGTTGGACCGCTCCGAAGCAAGCTTGCGCCGGGCGATCGACGCGCTGCCGGACGGAACATATACCGACGAGCTCACCGCCGACGGATTCGATCATCCACTGGTGATCCGCTGTGCCGTTACAATCCGGGGCTCGGAACTGGCGGTCGACTTCACGGGCACGAGCGGTCAGATCGAGCACCCGGTGAACTCGCCCCTGACGTTCACCCAGGCCTATAGCTGCTATGCCATCAAGTGCGCGCTGGACCCGGGAACGCCGATCAACGACGGCGCATTCCGTCCGATCACGATCGCGGCGCCCGAGGGCAGCCTGGTTAATCCGCGGCGTCCTGCGCCTGTGTGGGGGCGGCACCTTTCGGGGCACTACATGCCTCCGGCGATCTACGGCGCGCTTGCACAGGTTGCGCCCGACAAGGTGATCGCCGATTGCGGATCGCCTCTGTGGAACGTTTACTTCAAGGGCCGCCGGCGGGACGCAGAGCGCCCCTTTGTCAAGATGTTCTTCATGAATGGCGGGCATGGCGCACGGCCGACACAAGACGGACCGGGCTGTCTCAGCTTCCCGTCAAATGTCTCGAACCAGGCAATCGAGCACTTCGAAAACCAGACGCCGCTTCTGGTGGAAGAGAAGGCGCTCGTGCCGGATACCGGGGGCGCCGGCCGGTTTCGAGGCGGCAATGCACAGCGGCTTTCGTTCCGCAATGTAGGCGAGAACCCGGTCACCGTCACCATCCGGCACGAGCGGGTCGACAATCCGCCGCGCGGACTTCTCGGGGGCGAACCGGGGGCGGCCGGGATCGACATGATCAATGGCGACCGCATCCCCGCCAAAACCCAGACCCCCATTGCGCCGGGCGACGTTATCACCTTCCAGACGCCGGGCGGAGGCGGCATGGGGTCACCTGTCGATCGCGACCCGCAGGCGATCCGCGCCGATATCGCGAGCGGTCTCGTCAGTGCCGCGCAGGCCAAGGCTCGATACGGATACGATACATGAACGTACATCCTGGACCCTTCCGCATCGGCGTCGATATCGGCGGCACGTTCACCGACGTGGTCATGCTTGACACCGGCTCGGGCCGACTGGCCAACGAGAAGGTGCTGACGACGCCAGAGGACCCCGCCGAGGGCGTGCTCGACGGTGTTACCCGCATTCTTGGCGCAAATGGCGTGGCGGCGGAGGCCGTGCAGACAATCATTCACGGTACCACGCTGGTCGCCAACGCGCTGATCGAACGCAAGGGTGTGAAGACCGCGCTGATCACGACGCAGGGCTTTCGCGACGTGCTCGAAATTGGCCGTGAGCTGCGCTACTCGATCTATGATCTGTTCATCGACATGCCCGAGCCGCTGGTCCCACGCGCCCTGCGCTTCGAGGTGGACGAACGGATGCTGGGCAGTGGGGAGATACTGCGTGCGCCGCAGGAAGCCGGGCTGCGGGCGTTGGGCGCCGAGCTGCGGGCGGCTGAGGTCAAGGCGGTGGCGATCGTCTTCCTCCACGCCTTCCGCAACGACGCCAACGAGCGCGTGGCGAAGGAGATCCTCGCCGAGGAATTGCCAGGCGCCACCATCTGCACCTCGTTCGAGGTGATGCCACAGATCGGAGAATACGAGCGCACCTCGACCGCGGTGGCCAACGCCTTCGTGCAGCCGATCTTCCGCACCTATGTGGAACGACTCGTGTCCGAGATGGTGCGTCTCAAGCTGCCGGATGACCTCTATCTGATGCTTGCCGACGGCGGTACGGTGCGGCACGACACGGCGGTGGCGTTTCCGATTCGGTTGGTGCAATCGGGGCCCGCCGGTGGCGCTCAGGCGGCCGCCGTCTATGGCGGTCTGGCCGAAGAGCGGGACATCCTCTGCTTCGATATGGGCGGCACCACGGCCAAGGCCTGTCTGATCCAGGACGGCGAGCCGCTGAAAAGCGACAATTTCGAGGTGGCGCGGGTGTTTCGCTTCGCCAAGGGTAGCGGGTTGCCATTGCAGGTGCCGGTGATCGACATGATCGAGATCGGTGCGGGCGGTGGCTCGATCGCGCAGGTCGATAAGCTCGATCTCGTCCGCGTCGGCCCCGAAAGCGCGAGTTCCGAGCCCGGCCCCGCCTGCTACGGCCGCGGCGGGCGATTGCCGACGGTGACCGATGCCGATCTGGTGCTCGGCTATCTTGACGCCGCGTCGTTCCTCGGGGGCGACATGATGCTCGACAGAGCTGCCGCCGAGGAGGCGATCCGCAGGGAACTTGCCGAGCCGCTCGGCCTCTCGGTCGTCGATGCGGCATGGGGCGTCTATGAAACGGTCAACGAAAGCATGGCGCAGGCCGCAACGATCCACGCGCTTGAAAGCGGGCGCAAGGTGCAGGATTTCTCGCTTCTGGCCATCGGCGGCGCGGGGCCGGTGCACGCCACGAATCTCGCCCGGCGGATGGGTGTGCGGCGGGTCTTGTGCCCGCTCGGCGCGGGCGTTGCCTCGGCCTTTGGCTTTCTCGCTTCGCCGACCTCGTTCGAGTTTGTCCGCGCTGCGATTGAACCGCTCTGCGAACTCGACCTTGGCCGCGTGGCAGCAATGGTTGCCGAACTGGAGCAGGAGGGGCTCGGCCTTGTCGCCTCGGCGGGCGTGCGCCCTGAGACCGCGACGACCGCGATCGGTGCGCTGATGCGGTATGAGGGGCAAGGCTACCAAGTGGAAGTGACGATCCCGCAGGCGGCGATTAAGGCAGGTGATCCGGGCGAACTCGGCCGCCTTTTTGAGGTCCGTTACCGGGAGCTCTTCGGCCGGGCCGAGGAGATGCCGCTGGAGATCATCTCTTGGCGCGTCGTCGTGTCAGGCCCCCGGCCGATGCTAACGCCAACGGCGGCCTCGCGAGAGGGCGAGAGCCTGACCGGGCACCGGCAGGTCTATTTCAGCGAGATGGGCGGTTTCGTCGAAACGCCGGTTCACGACCGATACAGGATACGCCCGGGGGTGTGTATCTCCGGTCCCGCCGTCTTTGAGGAACGGGAGTCCACGATTATCGTGCCACCCGCCGCTACGGCCAAGGCCGATCCGCACGGCAACCTGATCATCGAATTAGAGATTTAATGCCTTGTTTGGCGAGCCGGACCGGGAGCCGACACTCGGTCAGGGATGTATTCGGCTATCGGCATCATATGACGGTGCCACGCGACACACCGGCGCAGCAGGAGCAGAAGCGACCGATTGACCGGCCGGGCCTGTGGCTGCGTCAGCGGGCGATGCCGGGCTTGCCACTGGGCGCCGGTGGACAGTGACGGGCAGGGGAGACACGCAATGCAGGATTACCGGATGTGGGTCGGCGGAGATTGGTGCGATGCCGCCGGCGGCACCACATTTCCCTCGGCCAACCCCTATACCGGGGAGAATTGGGCGCAGTTTCCACGCGCGGACGCGCAAGACGTTGATCGCGCGGTAGAGGTTGCCCACCTGGCATTTACCGAGGGTGACTGGCCGAATTGGACCGCCTCCGCGCGCGGAGCCGCGCTCACCCGGCTTGCGAGCCTCATCACCGAGGAAGCGGAACGGCTGGCCGAAATCGAAGTGCGCGACAACGGCAAGCTGATGGCCGAGATGGGTAATCAGTGTCGCTACATGGCGAACTGGTATGCCTATTACGGTGGCCTCGCCGACAAGGTGGAGGGCTATGTGCCGCCGATCGACAAGCCCGGCGTCGTCAACATGGTGCACTACGAACCGCTTGGCGTCTGCGCCCTGATCACGCCGTGGAACTCGCCGCTTCTGCTGCTGGCGTGGAAGCTCGCCCCCGCGCTCGCGGCTGGAAATACCGTGGTGATCAAGCCCTCCGAGTATACCTCCGCCTCGACGCTGGAACTGATGGTGCTGGTGGAGAAAGCGGGAATCCCGCCGGGCGTCGTCAATGTGGTCACGGGGTTCGGCGCCGAGGCCGGAATGCCGCTCGTGACCCATCCGCTGGTGCGCAAGATTGCATTCACCGGGGGTGAAGCCGCGGGGCAGGCGATCAACGAGGCGGCGGCACGCGACTTCAAAAAGGTGACGCTGGAACTCGGCGGTAAATCCCCCAACATTGTCTTCGATGACGCCGATCTCGATGCGGCAGTGCCGGGAGCGGTTTCGGGTATCTTCGCCGCTTCGGGACAGACCTGTGTCGCCGGCTCGCGTCTTCTCTTGCAAGAGAGCATTTATGACGACTTCCTTAAGCGGCTCGTCGGGATGGCCAAGGCAGCCCGTCTCGGAGACCCGATGGCGCCTGAAACGAATATTTCGCCCGTTGCAACACGCGCGCAGCACGAAAAAGTCCTCTCCTATATCGAGACGGCACGGGCGGAAGGGGCGCGCTGTGTGTTGGGGGGCAAGGCCGCGCGCCCGGAGGGCTCCGGAGGGTATTTCGTCGAGCCGACCATCTTCGTCGACGTCCGCAACGATATGCGGATCGCTCAGGAGGAGGTGTTTGGCCCCGTTCTGAGCGTTATGCCGTTTCGCGACGAGGATGAGGCGGTCGCCATCGCCAACGACGTGCTCTACGGGCTTGCGGCGGGGGTGTGGACGAGCGATCTGACGCGAGCGCTGAGGATGTCGCGCCGGTTACAGGCCGGCACAGTCTGGGTCAATACCTATCGTTCGACGAGTTACACGACCCCGTTCGGTGGCTGGAAGCGCAGCGGGCTCGGACGTGAGAACGGCAGCGAGGCAATCAAGGAATATCTGCAACCGAAATCCGTCTGGCTGGCCGAGCCCGTCGCGGTCGCCAACCCCTTTATCAGGCGCTAAACGGCATCTCGGTCACCGTGTGAGGAAGAACGCTATTTCGAGCGCAAGACCGGGGTGATGAAGGCTATGCCAGCGAAAACTGGTTGCGAGCTCGGCGCGGCCTTCTGGCCCGTCTGCATATCCTCCTTGGCCGGATGCCGGGGCGAGCCTAACCCTTGTGGGACGCCTCTATCTTTGCACGGATATGGTCGCCCGCGGTGATCGGCGGGTAAAGCGCACCGTTTCCCTTACAACTGGGCAGGCATTCGATCGCGGCGTCGTAATCGGGGTGCATGAAATAGCCGATCGACATGCGGCGTGACATGGCGTCGTTAAGGTTTTCGGGCGTCACGACCCTGTGCATGGTCGATACCCAACGGTCGTTGGTCCAGCGCTGCATCATATCGCCGAGGTTTATCACAAGCGCGCCCTTGGGCGGCGAAACCGGCACCCAGCCGTCATCGCGGGCGACTTCCAGACCGCCCCTGGCCTCGGTCATGGCGAGGATGGTCAGCGCGCCATAGTCGGTATGGGCGCCGGTGCGCAGTTGACCGGGCAGGGGTGGTTCGCTCAGGGCGGGATAGTGGTGCGCGGACATGATCGAGAAGTGTTTCTGGATCAGGGGGGCGAAATGGTCCTCGGGCATTTTCGCGGCGACGGCGAAGATGCGCAGCAGGTCGGCGGCCAGACCTTCGAAGGCACGGTAAAGCTCGCTCAGCGCGCGATCGAAACCCGGGGGCGTATCCGGGATAAGGTTTGGCGCGTAAGCCGCTGCAGCCGCCGGTATATGTGCGAAATCCTCCGCGTGGTCGTCGATTGGTCCCAGGAAGACACTTTCGCGCAAGTCCTTGGGTGCGTCTTTGCCCAATGTCGCCGACAGACCGCGCGTTGCCACGCCATGATAGCCGCGTTGGCTGGCCGGACCGGTCGGATGCCATTTTGCCTTTTGCTCTGCCGGGAGGTCGAAGAATGCGAAGCCCTTTTCGAAGACCGTGTCGAAAAGAGCCTGCGAGATCCCGTGACCGGAGAGGACGACGAAACCGATTGTCTCGGCGGCATGGGCGACCTCTGAGGCGACGCGGGCCTTGCCCTCGGGGTCGCCTGAGAGGAACGGGGCGATGTCGATGGCGGGAACGGAGGCGGTCATGGGGTCTCCAATCTGGCGATGATGTGGTCATGGGGGATGTCGCGCGCGATCAACCCTCCCGATAGCAGTGCCGCTTTCAGGCGAACGAAGGCCGATGGGGGGAGATCGGTTTGCCGTGGCCAGAGGTTCGACGCCTGATACCCCGCAATGGCGTCGCCGAGAACGGGTTGCGGGACGTCGGGGAACAGCGGAGCGAGTTCGGCGGCGATCCGGGATGCGGGTTCCCGGGCAAGGGCGGCAAGCGCGGGAGCGATCCCGGCGAGAAGCGCGGCGCAGGTTTCGGGATTAGCGTCAAGATAGGCGCGGGTGGTGTAGAAGCTGGTATAGCCGATGTCGCCCCGTTGGGCGAAGCGGTGCCAGATATGCGCGGTGCCGGCAGCAACGGCGTCTGAGGCAATGGGTTCAAGGACTTGAGCGACGTCGATCTCGTCGGCTGCGAGCCGGGCAGCGGCGGTTTTCATCGGCCCGGGAGGCGCGATGTCGAGGCTGGCAGGATCAACCCCGGCGCGGGTCAGGTCGTCCTGGAACGTCATCCATGGCGTCGGCACCTCGTGGGCCACGGCAAGACGTTTGCCACGCAGAGTCTGAAACCGGAATGTCGGATCGGGGTGCCGTCCTATCAGGACGAAGGGGTCCCGCGCCACGATCTGGCCGAAGGCGACGAGCGGGCACTCGGGGTCGCGGTCATGGTGGAGCATCACGCGCATGGGGCCGCCCCATGATATGTCTGCGCGGCCTGCCAGGAGGCCCTCGGCGGTTTCCACGGGATCGGGGGAGAGCCGAATGTTGACCTCGATCCCCCTGTCCGACCAGTAACCGCGCAAATCGGCCAGATAGAAGGGCGCGTAGACGACGGTCCGCAGATTTTCGTAGAGCGTGATCATGTGGCGGTTGCGGGGCCTTTCCGTTCGATCGTGTTTCCATCCGGATCCTGAACGGTGAGCGACGGGCCGCTGCCGCCCGCGCCGAACCTGTCGCCAAGCGCCTCGAAGTGCGAGGCGCCGAGGCGATCCTTGATGTCGTGAAACCCGGCAAGAAGGTCCGGCTCTGCGCCGGGCGTGCCGGTTGACTTGAGAGATGCAAGCGCCTGCTGCACGCCTTTCATGGCCGCAAGGATGGTGGTGACCGGGCAGGAAACCCGCGCCGCGCCCAGTTTTTCCAATTCGCTGAAGGTGAAAAGGGGTGTGCGGCCGCCTTCCACCATGTTGATCGAAACGGGTGCGTTGATTTCGGCGATCACACGCCGGACCTCGCCACGGGTTTCGATCCCGTCGACGAAGATCAGCGTGGCCCCCGCCTCGGCATAGGCGTTGCCGCGCCGGATTGCTTCGTCGACGCCGAGGGGCTGCAGCGCGTCGGTGCGCGCGTTGATCACGAAGTCCTCGTCCCGGCGGGCGTCCGCAGCGGCGCGCACTTTGCCGACCATTTCCTCCATCGGGATGACTGTCTTGCCGATGAAGTGGCCGCAGCGCTTGGGCATGACCTGGTCCTCGATGTTGATGCCCGCCGCCCCCGCCGCTTCGAATTCCCGCACCACATGCCATGTCGTAGCGGCATCGCCGAAGCCCGTGTCGCCGTCGGCCATCAGCGGAATGTTTATCGCGCCCGCCATGATGCGGGTGCGGTCGAGCATTTCGCGAAACCCGAGGATACCGATGTCGGGCAGGCCAAGATGGCTGGCGGCGAGGCCAAAGCCCGATCCCTGCACGGCGTCAAAGCCCGCGTCCTCGATCAGCATGGCGGAAAGCGCATCATAGGCCCCCGGCATGACAAGCAGCCCCGGCGCTTGGATCAGGGTCTTCAATCGCGTTGTTTTTCGCATCTCGCGCCCTTTGAATTGGTCTCATGGGGGTTGCTGCCCAGCCTGTCTTGTTTAATGTCAACTGTAAACAGTTGGCATCGAGGAGACGCTGTGGAGTCTGATCGCCCCTTTGACCATGCCGACCGCGCGCCGTATTCGGCCTGGCCGGATCGGCCGAAGATCACCTGGCCGGACGGCGCGAAACTGGCGCTTTGGGTGGTGCCGAACGTGGAGCATTACGAATACGCGCCGCGCCCCTCTCTGGTTCGCAACCCGTGGCCGCGAACGCCGCATCCCGATGTGATCGGCTACGGCACGCGCGACTATGGCAACCGGGTCGGTCTTTGGCGGATGTTCGACCTGTTCGACAGGTTGGGCATTCGCGGGACGGTATCGTTGTCGGTGGCCAACTGGGTGCATTACCCGCAGATATTCCAGGCCATGCAAGAGCGGCAATGGTCGGTGCTGTGTCACGGCATGTACAACACGCGGTATCATTGGAATTACTCGGAGGACGACGAGCGCGCGGCCATCCGGGAATGCGTCGATCTTTACGGCGAGCTGACCGGGCGGCAGATCCGGGGGTGGTTCAGCCCGGCGGCGTCCTACACTCTGAACACGCCCGACCTGATCGCCGAGGCGGGGATCACGTATTACACCGACTGGCAGCATGACGATCAGCCGGTGCCGCTGCGCACCAGGACCGGGTCGCTGATCACGATCCCCTACACGATGGACCTGAACGATTCGATCCTGCACCGCCAGCAGTTCGAGGCCGCCGATTTCGCGCAGATGATCCGCGACGGGTTCGACGCGCTTTACGCGGAAGGCGGGCAGGTCATGTGCATCGCGCTGCATCCCTACATGATGGGCCAGCCGCACAGGATCGGGCATCTTGCCGAGGCTTTGGAATACGTGCTGGGCCATGACGGCGTCTGGGCGGCGACGGGCGAGGAGATCGCGGATTACTACCTGGCCCATTGCCGGGATCACATTGACTGGCATTTGGGGCTGGCGACATGACCGAACCGCGCGTGGGAATGGACCACGACCTTTACCCTTTCTCGGCGATGCCCGAGCGGCCGGCGCTGGTTTGGCCGGAAGGGGCGCGGATGGCGGTCTGCGCTCTGCTGCATCTTGAATACTGGGAGTTGGAGCCCCCCGAAGACGCCTGGAGGGATACGCGGTTCACGGGCGAATACGGTTTCTATTTTCCGGAGTACCGGTTTTTCACCCAGCGCGAATACGGCAACCGGATCGGGCTGTTCCGCGTGCTGCGGGCCCTGGAGGGGAGGGATCTGAAGCTGACGGTTGCGGCGAGCGCCAGCGCGCTGGAGCGGTATCCGCGCGCGGTAGCGGCTTTGCAGGCGCGCGATGCGGAATTCGTCGCGCATGGGGAATACCAGTCACGAATGCTGACATCGGCGATGACCGAGGCGGAGGAGCGCGGTGTCATCGAACGCACGACCGAGACGTTCGAGCGCGTGCTGGGGCTGCGTCCGCGCGGATGGCTGGGGCCCGATAGTGGGGAGAGCGCGCGGACGCCGCAGCTTCTGGCCGAGGCGGGATATGACCACTTGCTGGACTGGCCGAACGACGATCAGCCTTATCTTTTCCGAACCGAGCCGCCGCTTGTGGCGATCCCGAACCAGATGGAATGGGACGATGTAACGGCGCTTTGGCTGCGCAAGGTGCCCACCCCGCGTTACCCGGATGTGGTGGCCGAGGCGGCCGAGGCGCTGGCAGCGGAAGGCGGACGGAGCTTCATGCTGTCGCTGCATCCCTGGGTGATCGGGCAGCCGCACCGGATACGCTATCTACGGGCGGCGCTGGACCGGCTTGGGGCTGTGGACAATACCTGGAATGCCACGGCAGGCGAGATTGCGGACCATTGCCGTCAGGTCTGGAGAGGGGCGTGATGGTGTTATCGGACATTGCACGGGTGGTGCGTTCGAAAAACGCTGGCCCAACATTGCTGACGATAGATGTTCTGTTTGCGGATGAGCCGGATTTTGAACGGGGCCGCGCGGCGCTGACACCGGAGGCCGCCGCGGCGTGCTATGGGCGTTCGGCTGATGAGATCGACGTCGTCGCCGTGCCTGCTGCGCGCGCGATCAAGGTCGTGTTGCCGCGCACGACACCGGCTGGAGCGCCGGGCGACAGGGATGCCTATGGCGCTCAGCAGCATGTGCCTTTGCTCGGACTTGAGGTATGAGCGCCTATACCCGTCTTGCAGATAGCTGGCCGGGAGCGGACGCGCCATTGCGGGTTCTGGCCGCGTCGGGCCAGCTCGGGCTGGGCATTCCAAAGAAGGCGTTTGATGCAGGCGTCGCGCGGCAGCCTCACGTAATCGCAGCGGACATGGGGTCGGTTGACCCCGGGCCGTTCTATCTGGGGTCGGGCGAGATGGCGTCATCCACGTCTATGGCGCGACGGGATCTGGCGCTTGTTCTCAAGGCGGCACGTCATCTGGATGTGCCCTTGCTGATCGGGAGTGCCGGAACTGCGGGGAGTTCGTCGCAACTCTCCAAAGTGGAGCGCCTCCTGCGCGAGGTTGCTGGCGGGTTGGGCCTGTCGTTCCGGTTGGCGACGATTGGCGCTGATGTGCCATGTTCGCTGGTGCGGGAGGGCGAAGCGGAAGGGCGTCTGACACCTATCGGTCCGATAGAGGCGGATATCGACGGGTCATGCGCCATCGTGTGCCAGATGGGGCAACGGCCTTTTGCACAGGCGTTGCAAAGCGGGGCGGACGTGGTGTTGGCCGGACGCGCCTGCGATACAGCGCCCTTCGCGGTGGTTCCGGTCCTGCTGGGCTATCCCAAGGGGCCTGCCGTTCACATGGCCAAGATCCTGGAATGCACGTCGCTTTGCTGTGAACCGGGCGGACGGGACGCGATGCTGGCGACATTGCAGGGCGATGGGTTCACCCTGGAAAGCATGAACCCCGACCGGGCAGCGACGCCGTTGTCGGTTGCCGCGCACGCGCTTTACGAGCAGGCCGATCCGGTGCGGGTCTTCGAGCCCGAGGGGCATGTGGATCTGGGCGCTGCGACCTATCGGGCCGTCGACGCCCGTCGCGTCGAGGTCCGTGGGGCGGTTTGGCACGATGCCGCCTCTCCCGGCGTGAAGATCGAAGGGGCGCGGTTTGTGGGTCACCGTGCGGTCATGATGGCGGGCGTGGCTGATCCGGGCGTGATCGCGGCTTCGGCGGATATTCTGGCGGGGGTTCGCGAAGCGGTTGCCGATCTTGTCCCGCCCAGTGCCGAGGCGCCATGGGACCTGTCTTTCCGGCGATACGGCATTGACGGGGTGCTGGACTGGCCGACACCGCCCGAGGTCGCGCCGCGCGAAATTTTCATCCTGGGCGAGTGCGTCGCCGGCGATGCCGAGACCGCGCGGGCTGTCGCTGCCGCGGCGCGACAACAGCTGTTGCATTGGGGATTTCCGGGTCGGTTGTGCACCGGCGGAAATCTGGCATTTCCGGTCACTCCGCCGGAACTGGATGCGGGCCGGGCCTATGCCTTCTCACTCTATCACATCCTGAAACTCCGGACGTGGGACGCGCTCGACGCACTTTTCCCCGTCACCCTTCACGACATCCAAGAGGCCAGCTTATGACCGAGACATCCGAAGATTACGTCAAGCAATTCAATGCCGAACGCATCACCGATCCGGCGCGCTCCGCGCTCGTGATCGTGGATATGCAATATGCGACGGGCCATCGCAGCGGTGCCTTGTCGCGCAAGATGCAGGCCGAGGGCAACAGCGTGACGGACTGGCGGTTCGCGCGGATCCACTCGCTGGTCATTCCCAACACTCAGCGCCTGATCAAGGCGATGCGGGCGGCGGGTGGCCGGGTGATCTATGTGACGATCGGTTCGGCACTGGCGGATTGCTCGGATGCGCCGGTGCACATGCGCGCGTTCTTCCAGTCGGTGGGCAATTACGAAGGCCAGCGCGAGCACCAGATCATCGAGGAACTGGCGCCGGAACCGGGCGACCCCATTGTCCGCAAGACCTCGATCGGGGCATTCGCCTCGACCGGTCTGGATCATATGCTGCGTAGTCTCGACCGGGAGCATCTGTTCATGACGGGCGTTTCGACGAACATGTGCGTCGAAACCACCGCGCGAGAGGCGGCGGACCGGGGATATGCCGTGACGCTGGTCGAAGATGCCTGTGCGACGACCCACAAGGAGTTGCACGAAAGCACGTTGCGCAACTTCGCCCGCTTCTTTGGTAAGGTCCGGTCCACCGATGAGGTGCTTGAACTGCTGACCTAGGTCCTGATGGAATTCGCACCGGCCATATAAACGGCGATCCTGGTGATCTGGCCGTCTTGCATGGAAAAGACGTTGGCGTTCGATTTGGGTTCCGGCGCATCGGGCCCCGAGTAGGTCACGGTGAACTGGCTGGCGATCCGGCCTGTCGAGGCCGAGGGCGAGTGGGTGAAATCGTGGTGCACCGCGCGTAGCGGGCCCTGCCAGCGCGTTGCGAAAAGCTCTCGGATGGCGGCGCGCCCTGCATGGGTGATGGCATGGGTTTCGATTGTCAGGGCGCAGTCTTCGGCGAGCGTCCCGGCCAGAGCGTCAGGGTCGCGGGCGTCGAGCGCCGAGAAGTATCGCATCGCAAGATCGGTCAGGTCGTCGTCTGTCATCGGCTGTCCTTCAAGGTGTTCGGCCCGGCCATATAGACGCGCACGCTCGTGAAGCGGCCAGCGTCGATTTCGAAGAAATTGCAGTTGGATTTGTGGGTCAGGCTGCCGTCGTGCTCGGTGTTGCGGACTGTGAAACGCGAGGCGATACGTCCGGCTTCGGGGTCGGGTACATGGGTAAATTCATGGTGCAGGACGGCCGCATGGTCCGACCAGAGCCGGGTGAACATGGCCGCTATCTCGGCGTGTCCCTCAAGGCGGACGCCGTGGGTTTCGACGGAAAACACGCAATCGGGGGCGAGTGTGTCCAACAGGCCAGGAAGGTCTTCGCCGTCCACCGCATCGAAATAGCGCGCGACCAGCGCGATCTGGTCTTCGCGTGTCATGGGACGGTGCCTTCGGGAAGGGCGGCGATATGGTCTGCGATGCCCCCCGGCGTGGTTATCCAGAGATCGTCGCGATGGTGCAGGATGTGGTGAAGCGCACGGCGCAGGGCGCGCAGCCGGAACGGTTGTCCGGTTACGAAGGGATGCACGACGATGTTGAAAACGAGAGGGTATTTCTTCGATTGATGCAGCATTTCGTCGAAGTGATCGACGATCATTTCCTCGAACTCGCGGCCCGTGTGGTGGCGGAACACCTGTGCCGGGCTGTCGTTCAACTCGATCGTATAAGGCACGGACATGATCGGGCCGGAGCGGGTTCGCATCCAGAAGGGCTGATCGTCGGCGGGCCAGTCGAGCATGTAGCTGTAGCCAGCCTCCTTCAGCAAGTCGGGCGTGACTTCGGACTGCACGATGTATGGTCCCAGCCAGCCCTTTGGGGGCGCTCCGAAATGCCGTGCGATGGTCTTAGTCGTCTCGGCGATCATGGCGCGTTCGGTGGGTTCGTCCATGATGTCCTGGCGTTCGGAGTTGGTGATGCCGTGCCCGATGACTTCGTCGCCCCGCGCCCGGATGCGTGCGACGATCTCGGGACACCGGTCGGGGACCGCAGCGTTCAGGTTGTGGGAGGCGGGCAGGCCGAGGTCGTCGAGGAGATCGAACAGATACCACAGGCCAACCCGGTTGCCATAGTCGCGCCAGGCATAGTTGCGCGTTGTCTGGGCCGCGCCGGGCAACGTGTGATCGCTGCCGAGCCCGGACATGAACGAGAACCATTCGATGTTGTTGCAGAGGCAAAAGGCCATGCGTTTGCCCCCGGGCCAGTCATAGACCGGCCGTTCGGGCAGGGCGCTGAACGGGTATCTGTCGTGGTATCTGATTTCCATGGCGATCCTCGTCGGGGCGCGGGAACAATTGACCCTGACCTCAGGTTGACAAGGCCATGTCCATTTCGTCAACTGTTGACAGATTGCAGCAACCGGGGGACGCGTAATGCCGCCATGGTCCGGGATCATCACCGAAGAAGAAGAGCGCCGTTATGCATCGGCGGGGTTTGGCGGGACGGGCGGCTTCGGCAAGCATCCGGCGCTTCTGATCATCGACGTGCAGTATCGTACGGTCGGGACCGCGCGGAAGCCCTACTGGGAGGCGATCGAGGAATATCCGACCTCGTGTGGAGACGTCGGGTGGGACGCGGTCGACAATATCGCTCCGCTTCTGGCCGTCTTTCGCGCCAAGGGTTTCCCGGTGCTTTATCCCCATGTCGCTCCGAAGAACGCGGCGACCGACGGCGGGCGTCTGGCCCAGAAAATTCCCTCGATCATGGGGATCGATGCGAAGGGCTATGAGTTTGTCGAGGAAATCGCGCCGGTTCCCGGCGACGTGCTGTTGCCCAAGAAACATCCGAGCGCCTTCTTCGGCACGCCTCTGACCAGCCATCTGATCGATCTGGGCGTGGATACGTTGGTGGTGACGGGCTGCACGACGTCGGGCTGCGTGCGGTCTTCGGTCACGGATGCGTTTGCGCTGAATTTCAAGGTCATCGTACCGCAGGATTGTGTCTATGACCGGGCGCCGACCTCACACGCGGTCAATCTGTGGGACATGAACGGCAAATATGCGGATGTCATGCCCTCGGCGGACGTCATCGAGACGTTGAACAATCCGCAGGCCGCGCCATGAGTGCCGCGAAGATCGGGGCGGCCCTGGCCGATCTGGTCGCGTTTACCAGTGCGACGGAATGGGACGATATCCCAGAGCCGGTGCAGCGGCGCGCGGCTCTCGTCATGTGCGATGATTTGGCAGCCATGGTTGCTGCGCGGGGCGAGCCCGAGGTGGTGGCGCTTCATGACGGGGTCGCAAAGAGTGCCGGAACCGCGGAGGCGACCGTGTTCAACGCGCGGGGCCAGCGGCTGGATCGGTATTCGGCGGCCCTGGCCAATGGCTGTGCCGGCGACTGGGCCGAACTGGACGAGGGCTATCGCCGGGTGATTTGTCATGCCGGTGTCTACTGCCTGCCGGCGCTTCTGGCCGAGGCCGAGGCGGAGGCACAGTCGACGCAGTACCTGTTGCGTGCGCTTGTGATCGGCTATGAAACCGTGGCCCGCGTGGCGCGGACCTTCACGTTTCCCAACCTTGTTCTGCACCCTCACGGAAGCCTGGCGGCGGTGGGTGCCGCCGCCGCTGTGTCGGCGCTTCGCCGTGTCCCTGAGGACGTTGCCATTGGAGCGGTTTCCAGTGCGGCGACCATGGTTTTGCCCGGACCTTATACGCATCCCATAAAAGGATCGCTCGTGCGGAACGTCTGGCCGGGCGTCGCGGCACAGACCGGGCTGCGCGCGGTGGATTGGTCCTCGATCGGTATCCGGGGCCTGCCTTCGGCGCTGCATGACGTTTACGCCGACGCGTTCGGCGCGGCGGCGGACGCATCGCAACTGAATGGCGGGTTGGGTGAGGCCTGGGCGATTTCGGACGGATATCACAAGGTCTTCGCTTGCTGCCAATACGGCCACGCCACGATCGAGGCGACGAAAAGGCTTCTGGAGAAGATATCTGTTGAGCGTGTCGCGGCGATCCATCTGGAAACCCATGAGAAAGCCCGGCTGATGGATAATCCGGACCCGGACACGACGATTGCGGCCAAGTTCTCGATCCAACATATCGCCGCGACGGCCGCAGTGCATGGCGGCGGCGGGGCGGATGCGTTTTCATCGAACGCTCTGAGCATTCCCAAAGTCGTGGAGTTGCGCGGCAAGGTGACGACATCGCCCTTCGAGCCCTTGCCGGACTGGCCGAACGATCGCCCGACGCGGGTGACATGGACACTGGATGACGGGTCCAGCGTGACCGAGGAAGTCCTGAGCGCGCGGGGCGGGCCGGATCTGGCTTTCACGCCCGACGAAATCCGCGCCAAGATCCACGGTATCGTGGATCGGCCCTATCCGGCGATGGGAGAGATCATCGATACTCTGCTCGATCTGAAGCCCGACGCACTAGGCCGCGCGTGGGATGAGACCGTCAGAGGTATGACAGGCACATGAGCGAGGTGCTGGACCTGTTGGTCATCGGGGCCGGGGCCTGCGGACTTGCAGGGGCAATCGCGGCCCATGATGCCGGTGGAAGCGTCGCCATTGTGGAGGGTCGCGACCGTCCGGGAGGCAATTCCGCGCTTTCCACGGGTTCGATCCCGGGCGCGGGGTCGAAGTACCAGCGCGCGGCCGGAATCGAGGACAGTCCCGAGCGGATGGTGGAAGACCTGATCCGCGTCGCGGGGCATCACGATGCTGACGATCTGACCCGGATGGTCGCCGCCGAATGCGGTCCGCTTTGCGAATGGCTGATCGATGATCTGGGCGCGCGAATGGAACTGATAACGGCCTATCGGCATATAGGCCACTCGGTCGAGCGCCTGCATGCGCCGCGATCGCGCCGGGGTCGGGACCTGGTCGACGATTTGCTGCGATTCGTGGCCGAGCGCGACATTCCCATTGCCGTGGGGAACAAGGCGGAGTCCCTTTTGGTCGAAGGCGGCAAGGTTGTCGGGGCCATGATCGGCGCGGAGCCGGTCCGCGCCCGCAAGGTGCTGCTGGCGACCAACGGTTTTGCGGCCGATGCGGGCCTCGTGGCCGAGCATTGTCCCGAGATCGCGGCCGCCGAATATTTCGGCGCGCCGGGCAGCACGGGCGATGCCGTGCGTTGGGGCCGGGCGCTGGGCGCGGCCTTGGGCAATATGGGAGCCTATCAGGGCTATGCGGCGGTCGCCTATCCGCATGGCCAACTTCTGTCCTGGACGACCGTTGAAAAGGGGGGCGTGCTGGTCGGCAAAAATGGCCGCCGGTTCGGGAACGAAGACCTGGGCTATTCGGGCTTTGCATCCCATGTGATGGCGCAGGGCGACTTTGCCTGGGCGATCTATGACGAGCGGATACACGACGTCGCGATGGCCGAAGAGGAATATGCCGAGATGTCGGATATGGGCGCTGTGGCCTGGGCCGACAGGCCCGGGCAGCTTGCCGCGAAGGTGGGGATTGATGCCACCGGGCTTGAAGAGACGATTGTCGCCTACAACGCGGCCGCGGCAGGCGAGGGTGAGGACGTTTTCGCCCGCAGGGCCTTTGCGATGGCGCCGCTGAGGCCGCCTTTCGCGGCGGTCAAGGTCAAGCCGGGGCTGTTCCACACGCAGGGCGGTTTGCTCGTGGATGATCATGCGCGGGTGCGCGCAGATGCTGGCGGTGTCGTGCCCAACCTGTTCGCTGGTGGCGGCGCGGCTGCGGGCATCAGCGGGCGTGACGGTGCGCTGGGCTATGCCTCGGGCAACGGGCTTATCACCGCGTTGGTGCTTGGCCGCAAGGCGGGCCTGGTGGCGATGGACGAGATCAAGGCCGGCATATGACCGGCGCCGAGCGGATCGCGGAGTTTGCGGCGCGAACCTTCGAAGACGGCGTGCCCGAACCGGTTCTGGACGGCGCACATCTGCATTTTCTGGACGCGATCGGTGTTGGCATCGCCTCTTCCACCGTGGCGGACAACGCGGGATGGGCAAAGGCGGCGCCGCCCGGTGCTACGCGTTTGCTGAGTGGGGGGACCGCGGAGGCTGCGGCGGCGGCGATGATCAACGGGGCGTTGATGCATGCCCTGGAATATGACGACACGCATATCGCATCAGTGGTTCACGGGAGCGCTTTTGCCGCGCCAATGGCGCTGGCCGCGGCCGAGCTTGCCGGCGCTTCCGGGCGCGATCTGATGGCCGCCTATGTGGTGGCCTGGGAGGTTGCGATCCGGATCGGGCTGGCAGCGCCGGGCGCGTTTCAGGCGAAAGGGTTTCAGGTCACGTCGGTTGGCGGGGCGATCGGTGCGGCGGCGGCCGCTGCGCAGGTGTTGGGGCTGGATCGGGCACAAGCCGTATCGGCCATCGGCATCGCGGGCGGCCAGGCATCGGGAACGCTGGCCTTTCTGGCCGATGGCGCGATGTCAAAGGCGCTGAACCCCGGATGGGCCGCCCGAACCGGGATAGAGGCTGCACGTCTGGCGCAGGCGGGGATGACAGGTCCGGCATCGGTTCTGGAGGGCGCTTTCGGGGTCATGAACGCCTTTGCGGATGGGACGCATGGGCTGGAATGTCAGCTGGCCGGCCTCGGGGATCACTGGTTGATGCCGGAAGCGGCCTTCAAGCTCTATCCGTGTTGCCACTACATTCATCCCTTTCTGGAAGCCATGGAGCAGGTGATGGCGACAGGTGTGAGGGCGGAGCACGTCACTTCGGTCTGTGCCCATGTGCCGCCCCCGGCAGCGCCGCTGGTCTGCGAACCGTGGAACCGACGGCAGGCCCCGGTTTCGGGGTATGACGGAAAATGGGGATTGGCGTATTGCATGGCGCTGATGCTGGTCGATGGCCGTGTGGATGTGGCGAGCTTTGAGCGCGCGCCGCGCAGGGACGTGATTGCCGTGGCGGAGCGGATGACGTGGCAGCCCATGAAAGACCACGGGTTTCCGGAACGTTTTGCCGCGAGGATCGAGGTTGAAACGATTGAGGGAACGCGCACCGCGGAGGTGGCTCAGGTGCTTGGCGCGCCGGATCGTCAAGTGACGCGAGATCGGGTGCTGGACAAGTTCTCCGCCAATGCCGGCCGGCGGTATGAGCCGGCGAAGGTGGAAGCGATCGCGTCCGCCATCCTCGCGATCGGAACGGCCTCCGACGTCCGTGCCTTGACGGCTGTGCTCGGGGCTTAGGGTTCTGATCCTAGCCCATCAGGCTGGGAAGGAAGAGGATGATCGAGGGAAAGGCGATCAACAGCCCCAGCGTGACCACGTCCATGATCAGGAATGGCGTCACGCCGGCGAAAACGTGTTCAAGCCGCAGCGGAATGGGCGAGGCGGACCGCACGACATAGACGTTCAGCCCCACCGGCGGGGTAATAAGGCTGATCTCGGCCAGTTTGATCGCGATGACGCCAAGCCAGATCGGATCGTAACCCACCCCGGTCATGATCGGGAACATCACCGGCAGGGTCATCACCATGATCGCGATTGGGTCGATCAGCATTCCCAGCACGAGGTAGAGAAGCGCGAAGCCCAGGAGATAGCTGAGGGGCGACAGTTCGAGTGCGAGCATCCAGTCGGATATGTCGCCGACGAGGCCGGTATAGGTGAGGAAACGCGCGAAGATGATCCCGCCGATGACGATGATGAAGATCGTCGATGTCGTGATGCCCGCATCCTTGAAGGTGTCGATCAGCAGCTTGCCGTTCAACTTTCTCTTCGCCGCCACGATCATGAAGGCCCCGAACGCGCCTACCGCGCCGGCGTAGGTCGGGACGAAGAAGCCCATGTAAATCCCGCCGATGACGAGGATGAACAGGAAAGAGATCCCCCAGACACCCTTGAGCGATTGCCATTTCTCGCGTCGTGTGATCGTCACGTCTGGAATGGGCGCGAGATCGGGACGCGCCTTGGCGATCAGGTAGATACCCACCATGTAGACCACGGCGGACATAAGGCCGGGGACCAGGCCCGCAACGAGAAGCCGTGCCACCGATTGTTCGGTGATGACGGCATAAATGATCATCAGGATCGATGGCGGGATGAGCGAGGCAAGGGTGCCCGAGGCTGCGATACAGCCTGCCGAAAGGCGCTTGTCGTAGCCGAATTTGGTCATCTCCGGCATGGCCATCTTGGTGAAGACCGCCGCGTTCACGATGGTCGAGCCGCAAGCCGCGCCAAAGGCCGCCGAGGCAAGCGTCGTCGCCATTGCCAGACCGCCCGAGATCTTGCCGAGCCAATTGTAGGCTGCTCGATACAAGTCTGTAGTCAACCCCGCCTGTGTTGCCAGAGAGCCCATCAGGATGAAGAGCGGGATAACGGCGAGCGTGAAGGAGTTTGTCGTTGAGAACGGCACTGTCGCCACCTGAGCAAAGGCGGCGCGTTCGTTGATCGTGATGAAGATGCCGATGAAGCCGCTGAGACCCAGCGCGACCCCGATATGGGTTCCGGCCGTCAGCAGGAAGAAGAGGATACAGGCTACGATAATGCCTGCCGTGGCCGGGTCGAACATGCGCCGCTACTTGACTTTCTGCTGGATGCCGAGCGGATCGTTTTGGAGCCCCTCGCCGGTTTTGATGCGGATCACATCTTCGATGAGGTGCAGCATCAGTTGAAGGATCATCAGCGCACAGCCGGCGGCAAGCGTGAATCGTGCGGGCCAGAGCGGGAAGCGGATCAACCCGACGGTGGCTTCGCCGATCTGGTAGGAATACTGGGCTTCGGAAATCGCTTCCGAGAGGATCAGGCCGAAGAAGGCGATAGCGGCCAGGTCAGTGATGACATCCATCACCGCTCTCACCCTGGGCCGCATCTGGAAATAGACAAGTTCCACACGGATATGCGCGCGCCGGATTTGCGCGTAGGCCAGGGCGCCGAAGACGATCAGCACCATGGTGCTTTCGGTCAGTTCACGCGGGCCGGGGACGGGGATCAGCAGAATCTGTGTGCCGACAATATCGGCCACTCCGAGGAACATCGAAAACAACATGCCGACACCGCCGATCAACAGGACGATGAGGGCGAGGCGCTCGACGAGTCTTGAGAGGAGTTGCAAAGGGCCGGCCTTTAAGAAAGCGGTGGCGGGCAAGGGCGCCCGCCACCCTGGTCGATCTTAGTTCGCGTCGATGATTCCGCGCCAGTAGGTCGACACTTCGTTGGCCTGGTCGCCCATGCCGCGAGATGCCATGTCATCGACCCAGTTCTGCAACAGATCAGGCGCTGCCGCTTTCCACTTCGCCAGTTCTTCAGCAGGGAACGGCTTGATGGTGCCGCCTGCTTCGACAATGGCCGCACCGGCGGCTTCTTCAGCCGCTTCGATGTTGTCGATATAGACCTGACCGGCCTTTGCGGCTTCTTCCAGGATGATCGCCTGGTCGGCTTCGGAGATGTCGTTCCAGACGTCGTCGTTGATGACGATCAGGTGGCCGGTGATTGCCATGACCGGGCCGCAGCTGTACGGGCCGGGCTCATACAGGCGGTTTGACAGGATGTTGCCGCGGTTCAGAAACGAATAGTCGAGCGATCCGCTTTGCAGCGCTTCGTAGACTTCACCCACGCCAACCGACACCGGCACGGCGCCGACCGCTTCATGTGCCTTCGGGATGTCCGCACCGAAAGAACGGACCTTCTTGCCGGAGAGGTTGGCGACGCTGTCGCAGTTTTCGTCCGGGCCCGTCAGGTAGTAGCCGCCCAGCGGTTGGTGGAAGAGGAACCGGACGCCGAATTTCGACAGTTCTTCCTCAAAGTAGGGCAGATCCTTGTAGGCCGCTGCCGAGATTTCCATGGCCTGGCGAGGGCTCTCGAACACGAAGGGGATCTGATAGGCGCGCCAGTAGAGGAGCTGGTCCGCGTAGTAGCCGGGAACGACGGCGGCCATGTCGATGGCGCCGCGGCCCGCAAGGGTCAGCACTTCGTTTCCGGCTCCCAGGCCGCCTGCGAAGGTGATCTCGACGTTGACGCGACCGTCGGTGCGCTCGGTAACGGCCGCGGCGAAGTCCTTTTCTGCTTGCAGAAAGGCCGAGTCACCCAAGTAGTGACCCCAGCGCAAGGTTACCTCCTCCGCGGTCGCGGTGCTGGCGGCAAGAACCGCTGCTCCGGCGATGCTGATAAAACGGTTGAACATGAACTTCTCCCTGATTTTGCCGCCATTTCAGAGCGGTTGGTTTCGTGTTGAGCGAAAACCTGAGCGGATTTGAGAAAGCACCCGGTGCCAAGGCCGTCGACAGTGCCATCTTTCAGATGACCGATTGCTTCGGAAGCACGCATCTTTCTGTGAGAGGATTACCCCCCGCGCTCAATCGGTCAACTGTTGACAGTTTTGCGAAGCTGACCAAGACTTGTCAACGATGACGTTGGTTTCCGGGGAGAATTGATTTTGAGGCGCTTTCATCCAGAAACCGACACGGCCGCGCCGAAGGCTCTTTCTCCAGACGTTCGCTCCATCCTCGACACGCTGGCCGCCCGCGCATCCTGCCGGGATTTCGATGGCAGCCCGATTGCATCGGAGATTCTTGAAGAGATCGTGCGCGACGGTGTCGAGGCGCCGTCTTCCTGCAATCAGCAGAACTGGCACTTCATCATCGTCGTGGACCCTGACCAGAAACAGCGTGCGCGGGAGATTTCGGGCGGAAACCATCACTTTTCCGAGTGTTCCGCGCTGATCTATCTGTGCTTTCAGAAGGGCTGGACACATGGGAACTTCTCGATCGTTCAGTCGGTTGCCGGGGCCTGTTATCACATGATGCTGTCGGGGCACCTGCGTGGCTTCCAATGCATCTGGAATGCGGGCATCGGAGATCAGGCCGCATTGCGGGAGATGCTGGATTTGCCGCTGACATTCGATGTCATCGGCGCCCTGGCGATTGGTCGGGCCAAGAGCACAGCGCCAAAAATGAAGGCACCGCGCAGACCGGTAAGCGAGATCTTCTCATGGGCGCGATTTGAACGACCCGCGTCGAGCTGCTATCCGGTCAAAGCGGCCTGGGCCTATCCGTATTGGGAGATACGCAACGACTGGAACCCCTTCGCTCAGTGGGATCCGACTGCCTGGAGTTGGGATCAGATAGCGGATTTCCGCGGGTATTCGGTCTGGGCGAAGTCTCCGCTCGCCGGGGTCTATATCTCTCGCAGGCAAGGCGATGCGCTGGATGTGGAGCACGGATTGCTGCCGGACCTGTCGCCGGGCGCGCGCGTGGCCGAGATCATGCCTTGGGGCGGAACCTCAACGGCGGCCTTGTTGGGCCGGCTGGGGAAGGATATCCGCCTGTCCGTCGTGGAATTGTCAGAGAACAACCTGGCCTTCATAAGGGCGCGTTTGCGCCGGGAAGGGTATGATCCTGATAGGACTTCCTTCGATCTCATGACCGGAGGCAGATTACCGTTCGCGGATGCGAGCCTCGATCTCGTCGTGCTTCCGCAAGTGCTGGAGCATATGCCCGACCCCGAAATCGTGCTTGACGAGGCGCGCCGCGTGCTGGTTCCGGGGGGGCGGGTTCTGATCAGCGCGCGCAATGCCTTGTCCGAATATGGCGCGCTCTGGCGTGAGGAGGAATCCAAGGCGCAGATCCCCAATCAGGGGCCGTTCACACCGTTGCCCGCCAGCGACGTGGCCGTATGGGCCTCGGCACGGTTTGAGGTCGAGGATGACATCGGGATTGGCCAGCAGGCGGCGGGCGATGCCGCCATTCTGAGAGGCGATGCGCGTTTCGGCGGCAGGATCTATGCCTTGCGAGGTCGTCGTGCGTGAGGTGGCCTTATCTCAATTCGCGGGCAACGAACCGACCCGCGCCGATGGCGTCATCCTGCAGTGCGCCGTCGCGAAGGGCAAAACGGCCGCGGGAGAGGGTGTGGATCACGCGCGCGCTCATCCTCTCGCCTTCGTAGATGGAGTAGCCCGCGTCGGTGCCGAGACTGTCCTTTCCGACGATCCAATCGGCATTGAGATCGACCACCGCGATATCGGCATCCGCGCCCGGGCGGAGGGCACCCTTGGAATTCAGGCCCATTCGGCGCGCGGGGGTTTCGCTGACCATAGGGATCAGCGTGTCGAGCGGCAGGCCGTGGCGATCATGCCCGTAGGTCAGCAGCACCGGCAGGAAGGCATCCAGGCCGGGAAAGCCCGGTTGCGCCTTCCATATGCCACCATCCTTGCAGGTGATGGGGCGGTGAATATGATCTGTCGCGATTGTGTCGATATCTCCGCGCGCAATCGCGGCCCAGAGGGCTTCGCGGTCCTCGGGCGCACGCAAGGGCGGGTTGACCTTACCCACTTCGGCGATAGCGCTGGTGGTGTCGTGGGTCAGATAATGCAGGCAGGTTTCGATGCAGACCTCGGAGCCCGCCGCACGCTGGCGGAGCGCGGCATCAAGCGCCTCTGCGGACGAGGTATGCACCGCGTGGACCGGTGTTCCGGTGATCCGCGCGAAATAGGTCGCGCGAGACAGTGCGTCGGCCTCGACGAAAGGCGGGCGTGTGGCATTCCAGGCCGCCAGACCGTCCTTGCCGTCGGGATCGGCGGCGGTGACCCGATCACGCAGCACCCATGCGACCTCGATGTTTTCGGGATGCGGGCACAGAAGGCCGTTGTTGGCCGCCAGCACTTCGAGGAGACGGAAGAGAAAGCCGTCATCCGTGCCGGGCAGCCCAAGGCGCGCTCCTTCATTGCCGCGAATGTTCATGAAAAGCTTGGCGCTTGGGCTTCCGCGCGCGATCAACTCCGGCAATTCGGCCAGTTGATCTTCGGTTGCGATCACGAAGTGGAAGCCGAAGTCGATCCTGGCGCCTGCCTCGGTGATCTCGCAAAGTTCGGCGAAAGCAGGTGCATAGGGCTCGGAGCTCATGACAAAGGCAAGGAAGGTGGTCACGCCGCCGATCGCTGCGGCCCCGGTTTCGCTTTTTGCATCCTCGGGCACGCGGGGGCGGGCGATATCCATGCCGTGACCGAGGTGGATATGGGCATCGACCGCGCCGGGAAGCACGGTCAGGCCGCCGATATCAACGGTTTCGCGGGCCTCTCCCGCTCCCGGGGCGGCAATCGCCAAGATCGCTCCATCGCTGATCAGAATGTCGCAGCGCTGGAGGCCGGCGCCCGGCAGGAATGCGTCTCCTCCTCTGAGTGCAAGATCCGCCTGCGTGGTCATCGTCCGCCTCCCCCTGTTGCGCCTGTCAATATGGGGTTGGACCGTGGTCCATATCAACCCATTGAGGTCAGGCCCCGATTGGCATGGCCGAAGGGGGCGCGGATGGCGGTGATCGGGCTTCATCCGCGGCGTTTCGGAATGCCGCACCGTATTCGCTATCTGGACAACGGATTGCGGCGCGTCAGCGAAATGAGTGGAGTTTGGTCGACGACGGTCGGAGAAATCGCGAGACGGTTCAAGTCGATGCATCAAGGGGAGGACGGCATGTGAGCGGTTCAGCCGAATCCGAGCGTCTTGTGGCGCAGAACCTTTCCGGGCTTGCCTTGGAGAGGCTCGAACGGGCGATTATGGAGGGTGAGCTTGGCCCCGGAGAACGCCTTAGCGAGAGCGGTCTTGCACGCCGCTTCGGGATTTCGCGGGGTCCCTTGCGGGAGGCCATCGGGCAACTTGAAGGGCGCAAACTCGTCACGCGCATTTCCAATCAGGGTGCGCGGGTCGTTTCCCTGTCGAAGGAAGATCTGCTTGACCTGCTGGTCGTGCGCGAGAGCCTCGAAGGCATGGCGTGTCGTCTCGCTAGTCAGAACATGAGCGAGGCTGATCTGACGCGGCTGGACGATATGTTGAAGACCCATGAGAAGGCCCATGCGATGCGCACCGGACGGGGATACTTTCAGGAGCCGGGTGACGGCGATTTTCACCAGTTTATTCTGGCTGCCTGCGGAAACGCGCGTTTGACGGGTATGCTGGGGGATGAGCTTTATTCGTTGCTGCGCCTCTATCGTCATCGCCTGTCGATGCGTCCGGGACGTCCGGCTGAAGCGCTTGAGGAACACAAGAAGATCGTAGCGGCCCTGCGTGCAAGGGACCCTGATGCGGCCGAGGCGGCCATGCGTGCGCATTTGCGCAGTAGCCGTTCTGCGGTCGAGGACTGGCTATCGGATGAGGGGGCGCTTCTATGAGCGGACGGCTTGCCGAGCGCCGAAAAGCGTTTCGGGCGCAGATGGAGCGCGGCGAGGCGACGATCCTGCCCGGTGCGGGGAACGCTCTGACCGCCAGGGTGATCGCCGATCAGGGGTTCGACGCGATTTACGTGACGGGCGCGGGAATTGCGAATACCTATCTCGGGGTGCCGGATATCGGCCTTGTGACGCTGAGCGAACTGGCGGATACCGTTTCCGCCATTGCCGAGATCACGGATCTGCCGCTGGTCGTCGATATTGACACCGGGTTCGGCAACGCCCTCAACACGCAGCGGACGGTGCGCATGATCGAGCGCGCAGGCGCGGCTGCCGTGCAGATTGAAGATCAGGTATTTCCCAAGAAATGCGGACATTTCTCGGGCAAGGCCGTGATTTCGCTCGAAGAGGCCGTGTCGAAAGTCAAGGCTGCGGTGGATGCCCGCGAAGATCCCAACACCCTGATCATTGCTCGAACCGACTCTCGTGCAATTCAAGGGCTGGAGGCGGCGCTGGACCGCGCCGACGCCTTTGTCGAAGCGGGCGCGGACATGACGTTTGTCGAGGCTCCGGTGTCCCTTGACGAGATGCGGGCAATCACCTCGCGCCTGTCGGTGCCGCAAGTCGCAAATATGGTCGTTGGCGGCAAGACGCCCCTGACGGCTCAAGCCGAGCTGGCCCGGCTGGGCTTTGCGATGGTTCTCTACGCCAACACGCCGCTGCAGGCAGCTATGCGCGCGATGAGCGACGTGCTTGGTGCCCTCAAGGCAAACGGGGATGTCAGCGGGGTTATCGACAAGCTGGCGGATTTTGAAGAGCGACAGCGGATTGTGAACAAGGCCAGCTATGATGCGCTGGAGGCGCGCTACCGTGTGGACTGAACCAGAACCGCTTCACGCTTGAGCGATCATCTTTCGTTTTGCGGCTTACGGGGCGCTTGCGCCATTTCCTGCAGGATTGCATCGAGGGACGGGGCCGTGCCAAGCGCCATCACCATGTCCCAGATGCGCGCGGCTGCCTCTTCGCGCCAGAGCCGGGTGGTCAGGGACATGTATTTGTCGCGGATCTCGTGGGCCGGATAGGGGTCTGCCCAATCGCCCCGGTTGGTCTCGGTCGCCGCCTGAAGCGTTTCGCCGGATTTGAGCCTCAGCAGCACCCGTGCCGGGCGCTTGTCGGGAAGCAGCGCCGTCATCGCAGGGTCTTCCACGACCTTAACGCGGCGCGCGAGGTCCAATATCTCAGGGTTCACGATATTGGTCATGGTGAAGCTGTCGACCCCGGTCGCGCCATTCACCAGTGCCGTGGCCATGGCAAAGGGAACCGAGAACTTGCCGGCGAGCACGTTTTTGGGAGCCGGTTCGTCAAGCTCGACGGCGAGCGAATAGGTTTCGACCAGAACGCTGTCGACCGCCCGGTAATCCAGCCCGGCAGAAGAGGAGCGCAGGCTATCCAGCGCATCGAGCGCAGCGTGATTATAGCGGCAGCAGGAATGCATCTTGAAATAGTTGCGGCTGACTTCCCAACGCTTTGCGAGGTCCGAGGTGAACGCCGCCTCGTCGAAGCTGTCGGAGACGACATGGCCGAAGACCTGGGCCACGCCGTCGCTGTCGCCGGTAAAGCCCGAGGCGATCATATCGCCCGCAAGCACGCCCATCTGGCCCGACACACCCGCAAAGACGTTCCGGACCGTGCCTCCCTCCAGCATGGTGCGCCGGGAGGTGGAGAGGCCCAGACTCGCCGCAAGGCTGATTGCATGACGCATCCGGTCGGGCGGCGCGCTTTGCAGGCGCGCGACTGCGGTTGCAGCGCAAATCGCGCCCCAGGTCCCGTGCGGGTGCATCGAGGGTCGCAGTGCGGTGGCAATGCCCACCCGTGCGCCGACGTCATAGCCGATTGCTACTGCCGCCAGAAACGCGGCACCGCTGATCTTGTCCCTGGAGGCAGCGGCGGAGGCAGCGGCGAGGGCGGCGGGGACTGTATGCATCCCCGGATGCCCTTTGCAAAACTGGTTGCCTTCGTCCATCTCAAGCGTGGTTCCGGCCGTGCCATTCAGCAATGCCGCCGTTCCCGCGGCGCGGGTTTGCGAGGTGCCGATCAAAAGCGCGGGGCCGCTGCCCGACTGGTGTCCGGCCAGCGCCGCGACATCCGGTTCGGCCGCGCCACCAACGATCGCACCGATGCAATCGGCGACGATAAGGGCCGTGCGGTCGATGACATCGGGTGGAATGGCCCCGGGTTCCGTACCGGCCGCGAAGCTTGCCACTTGTCCCAGACTGTCCATCCCTTGCCCCATGTTGATTTTCCTGTATTGCGTATCAGACTAGGCGTTCGAAGGATGCGCCCGCAAGCAGTTAGGAAATTGTGATGAAACGGGTTTTGGTGATCGTTCCATTTCCGATGAGCGAGGAAAACCGCGATCAGCGCCGCGCGCAACTGAATTCCGTCGAGCTTGGTCCTGACATCGAGTTCGTTTTCGAATCGGTTCGTGTCGCTCCGAAAAACTATGTCAGCGCGTCGGACATGGTTCTAGCGGAAATCGGCGCCCTTGAAGCCGGGCTGGAGGCGGAGGCGCGCGGGTTTGATGCCGTTTGCATCGACACGATGTCGGATAGCGGCATGGCGGGGCTGCGCTCTGAATTGAACATTCCGGTGATCGGACCCGGGCGCGCGTCGGTTCTGATGGCGATGATGCTGGGGCATCGGTTTTCGATCATCGCCATGTGGCCGCATTGGCAGCATCTCTACAGAAAAACGATGACGGAACTCGGGGTGGAGGGGCATTGTGCCTCGGTGCGCTGGATCGATGCGACGCCGGACAATCAGGCGCTGATGGCGGGAAAGGAAAGCGACATCTTTCCGGCGCTGGAAGCCGTTGCGCGGCGCTGTATCGAGGAGGACGGAGCGGATGTGATCCTGCTGGGATCGACGACAATGCACCAATCCCATGCCTATCTGGCAGATCGGTTGCCTGTACCGGTCGTGAACCCCGGTCCGTTGACCTACAAGCTGGCCGAGACGGTTCTGGGGCTGGGGCTGAGCCACAGTCGCACGGCTTATCCCAAGACGCTGGCGCCCCGCAGGGATGTCATCCATGCCATGCTGGAGGCGGCGGAAAAACAGGGGTAGATCAAGCCGCTGACGGACGCGACGTGTCCGTTTGCCGACGAGCCTTCGCTGCCGCGGCTCAACCCGAAATCTCCGATCCCGCTGTATCAGCAGATGGCGGTACAGCTGAAAAACCGCATCGACAGCGGCGAGTTTGCTCCGGGGGCCGTTTTGCTTGGGGACGTCGACCGACGGTTGGCTGGATGCCATCAGTTTGGGCTGTAGACTCATAACGCACTGATCCATATGCGCAGAGATGCGCGTTTGATCGCTGCGAGAAAGTTGTCCTGATTTTTGTCGTATCGGGTTGCCATGCCCCTGAACTGCTCGAGCTTGTTGAAGAACCGCTCGACCAGGTTTCGGTATCGATAGAGCCATGTGCTGAAGGGGAAGGCCTTCTTCCTGCTGCGCTTTGCCGGACTATTGGCCCAGGCGCCCTTGTCGTCGACCTGCTTGCGGATGGCATCAGTATCGTAGGCCTTGTCGGCCAGCAGGATAACTGTTTAGTCCCGGCTTCGAACACGGAATTGACGCCGGGTAGAAAGATAATTCATAAATTCTTCGATTCTATTCTCCCAGGGCATGCATCGACTGGGCGCGAGGATCGGATGGATATCAAGAGCCTCCGGACATTCCTGACGGTTGTGCGATCCGGTACGGTGACGGCCGCGGCAGCCAAGTTGTTGCTGACCCAACCCGCGGTCAGCAAGATCATCGGACACCTGGAGGACGAACTGGGGTTTGTGCTGTTCGAACGGCGAAAGCGCCGCCTGGAATTGACGCAGGAGGGGGTGGCGTTTCTCGTCGAGGTGGAAAGTGCCCTGGCGCGCTTTGAAGAACTGTCCGATGTGGCCGCGAACATTCGACAAGGCCGGTTTTCCAGGGTCCGCCTTGTCGCGATGCCGACGCTTGCCTACGGGCTTTTGCCGGCCACTTTGCGGGCGTTCCGGAACGAGCATTCAAATGCGCTGATCTCCGTCGAGGTCAACAACCGGTCCGAGGTCGCAAAATGGGTCGCGACGCAGAGATTCGATATCGGATTGGTCGCGTTGCCCGTCGCCAATCCCACCGTCACCTCCGAGCCTTTTATAAAGACCAGGACATTGGCGGTTCTGCCGGCTGGGCATCACCTCGCCGGCCGCACGTCCATTGCGCTTGAGGATCTGGCGGGAGAATCCCTGATCGGGCTCAGTTCGGATTCGGTCATGCAGAGGCGGATCAACCGTCGCATCGCCAAGGTTGTCGACCCGGCCCATCTGATGATCGACACGACATCGCTCTTCGGCGTGTGCAGTTTTGTCGCGAACGGGCATGGCTGTGGCGTGGTCGATCCGTTTACCGCCGAAGCGGCCAGATCGGACCGGCTCGCATTCGTCCCGCTCGACGACCCGCTGACGCTTGAATATGGCCTCGTCAAGCAGAAAGGGCGGGCTCCCACACCGATCATCGAAGAGCTTTCGGATCTGATCCAGACATTCGCCTACCGGATCGTCGCCCCGGATCTGGTCGCGTAGGGTTCGTGTTCGGGCCGTGGGCTGGATGGACCTCCAAGGCCGCGCATCCGCCGAAACGCGCGCTGTCTGCATTGTAGATCGTCTCGAACCCCACATGCCGTGTGATGTCGATCATGTAGTCCAGGACTTTCTTCCCATCGTCGCCTGATAGGTCGACCGGTACCGGTTGGTTGAGCGGGTTGATCTGGCAGGGGATCAGGAACTGACGCACCAGCGCGGCGCCGTCGAACTCGCACACGGCGATCGCGGTCATGCGCGCATCGGGATGAAAGGGCAACAATGGAAAGCCCTCCCGTGGAAAGATCGCGTAGGCGCCCGATCGCTTCAAAACGTCGATGCGCGCCGGCCCGAGTTTTCCTTCCAGGCCTGGCATGTCGAAAGCGAAATGGCTGAGGCCATAAAAGATCGGTTTGCGGCGATGGATCTCGACAGCCCGAAGCAGGTGGTGGTGATGCCCGAGAACGACGTCGGCGCCGAAATCGATCGCAGCCCGGCCGTAGTCAAGCTCATAGGCCATCAGATCGCCGGGCCGCACGGATTTGCCCCAATGGAAGCTGGCCACCAGGACGTCGCATTCCTCCCGCGCCGTGGTCATGAGCCTCTCCAAAGCCTCCATATCCTCACGAAACGGGAACGTCCGGATATCGGGATCGGCGCCGGGTTCGACGCGGCCGAAGGCCTCCGGGTGAACGAAGTAATGCGTATGGGCCCGCATCACGGCCACGCCAGGCGATGTGTCGCGTGCTTCGTAGCCCGCCGGGAACACCGAGGTGAAAGCCAGAAAGCCCACGCGCTGACCGGCTGCGTCCATGCGGATTGCGCGTCTGGCATCCGCCAGGTTCGCGCCGACGCCGACAGGCTGGATCGCCAGCGTCTTCAGCAAGGAGCTTGTATCGGCCAGGCCATCGTGGGACGCGTCGAGAGCATGGTTGTTCGCCAGCGACATGATGCTGAAGCCGGCGGACTTCAGCGGGCGTGCCTGGTCCGGTGAGGCGACCAAGCTGAAGCCACCTGCCGTAGGCGTACTGGTGTTCCTTGTGGTGTATGCCCCCTCACAATTCCCGAATACGATGTCGCAGGCCTCGAACACCGGTCGGACGAATTCGAACGCGTCGATAGTGTCGGGACGGTTGAGGAACACGTCCCCGACAGCGGCCAATCTCCAGGTGGAACTCATCTGCCGATCCTCAATCGACCAGATGGCACGCCACATACCGGCCGTGCTCGACTTGCTTCAGGTCGGGCGCTTCGGTTCGGCAGCGGTCGGTCGCATAGGGACATCTGGGGTGAAAGTGGCAACCGGAGGGCGGATTGAGCGGCGACGGCCTTTCGCCTGAAACGATCTCGACCTGGCGGCCTTTGGCGCCGATTTTGGGAACGGCCTGAAGCAGGGCGACCGTATAGGGATGTCGGGGGCTTTCAAAAAGCGCCTTCTGATCGGCCATCTCGACGATCCGGCCGAGATACATGACGGCAACCCGGTCGCTCAGGCGTTCCACGACGCCCAGATCATGGCTGATGAACACGTAGGCGATGTCCAATTGTTCCCGCAGGTCGGCAAAGAGGTTCAGGATCTGGGCCTGGATCGACACATCCAATGCGGAGACGGCTTCGTCGCAGATCATCACCTTGGGCAAGACCGAAAGCGCCCGGGCGATGCCGACGCGCTGGCATTGGCCGCCGGACAATTGGTGCGGCAGCCGGCTACCGAATTCCCGCTTGAGGCCGACCATCATCAGCAGTTCATCCGCTCTTGCGGGAACATCCTGCCGTGCCACGATCTGGTGGACCCGAAGCGGCTCCTCGATGCTCTGCCGGATCGTTCGCCTCGGATTGAGCGACGCATACGGGTTCTGGAAGATCATCTGGATGTTGCGGGCCCAATTCCGTCGTTCGGCCTTGTCAAACGAGGCCGGCCGGCGACCGTCCAGAAGAATGTCGCCGGCGGTCGAGGGGAGGAGGCCGGCCAACACGCGTCCGAGCGTGGATTTGCCACAACCGGATTCGCCCACGAGCCCCAGAACTTCGTTGGAAGCAAGCGTGAAGCTGACATCCTGGACCGCGCGGACGACGTTTTCCGAGTTGCCGAGCAGCCTGTCGATCAGCTTTCCGCCGGAGCGGAACGTCTTCGTAAGGGCCTGGGCTTCGAGCACGATCTGCGATGTCATTCGTCCCTCGCTTCGACCTTGGCGTTTGCGTTGAGGGGGAAGAAGCAGCGCACGCTCCGGTCGCCTCCGGCGGTCGCAAGGACAGGCGGTTTCCCGCAGATGGCCTGTCTGCCAGCGCAGCGTGTCGCGAACTTGCAACCGGTGATGACCTCGCCCGGCACGGGGGCGAAGCCGGGGATCTGGGGCAACCGCTCGGACGTGGTGTTGTAGGCCGGGATCGATTGCAGGAGACCGCGTGTGTAGGGATGTCCCGGCGCACCCAGTACGCTCGACGTCCTGCCCTGCTCGACGATTTGACCCGAATACATGACGATCAGCCGGTCGGCCAGTTCGGACACGACGGCAAGATCGTGCGTGATCCATATGAAGGCGGTCCTGGTTCTGTCCTGAAGCTGTTTGATTTCCTGCAGGATTTGCGCTTGCGTCGTCACGTCGAGCGCCGTCGTCGGCTCGTCGGCGATAATCAGGTCCGGCTCGTTCAACATCGCCATTGCGATACAGACGCGCTGGCGCATCCCGCCGGACAGTTCATGGGGATAGGCGTCCAGGCGTTCCTCCGGCGACGGAATGCCGAGCTTTCCCAGCGCATCCCGGCACTGGCTCCGAGCAGCCTTCCTGGTGATCTTGCGATGCGCCGTGATCACGTTGCGCATTTGATTGCCGATGCGCATGGTCGGAGACAGTGTGGTCAGCGGGTCCTGAAACACCATCGATATCCTGTTGCCGCGAACCTGCCGAAGCTCTGCCTCCGACATCTGCGCCAGGTCCGTGCCATCGAAGATAACCTGGCCGCTGACAATTCGGCCCGGATGCTCGACAAGCCTGAGTATGGAAAGGCCGGCAACGGTCTTGCCGGAACCGGATTCGCCGACCAGGCCGAGGATCTCGCCTCGCGCCACGTCGAAGTCAATGTCGTCCACGGCGCGCACGACCGCGTGGCCGAGGTCGAAATGCGTCGCCAAAGACCGAACCGATAGTATCGACGGCGCGTCCGAAATCTGTGCGGATTGAAGCATGCTATTGCTCGGACCTCGGGTTCAGCAGTTCGCGAAGCCGGTCGCCGATGATGTTCACCGACACCATCAGCACGATGAGAACGATGCCCGGATAGATCGACAGCCAATAGTTGCCGCTCAACATGAACGGGTAACCATTCGATATCAGCAGACCCAGGGACGGCTCGGTAATCGGCAGGCCGACACCGAGAAAGGACAGCGTCGCCTCAATCGAAATCGCCGATGCGATCTCGACCGTTGCCAGAATGCTGAGTGGTGCCATGCAGTTGGGAAGGATATGGACGAACATCACCCGGGGACTGCTGAACGCGAGGCATCGGCCCGCTTCGATGTATTCGCGTTCCCGCTCGACCAGCGCGGAGGCTCTCACCGTTCTGGCGTATCTCGCCCATTGCACGGCAACGATGGCGATAATGACTTTGTCCACCCCCGTGCCGACCAGTGCCACCAGCATCAGCGCGATAAGCACTGCGGGAAAGGACAGTTGCATATCGACGATCCGCATAAGGACCGCGTCGGTGCGGCCGCCCGCATAAGCAGCAATCAGACCGAGCGACGTGCCGAGAACGAAGGCAAGCGCGGTGGCGATGAAGGCAACGCCCAGACTGATCCGCAGGCCATATAGAATGGCGCTGAACACGTCGCGGCCCTGATCGTCCGTTCCGAGGAGGAACAGGTCGGACTCCGCATTCCGGCTCATTGGAGGCAGCCGGGAGTCTAGGATCGACAATTGCGCGAGATCATAAGGGTCCTGAGGCGCGATCCACGGGGCGAAGAGGGCGCACAGAACGGCTATCGCCATGACGGCGAGCGAAACGGTGGCCGCGACGGAATTCGTGAAGGCTTTCAACACGACCAGCTCCCTAAGCCTTGTGATGGAGCTGGATGCGCGGATCGAGCAGTGCGTTGATGATGTCGACGACCAGGTTGATCACGAGGAACAGGACAACCACGAACAGCAGATAGGCAATGATGACGGGCCGGTCGGAAATCTTGATGGAATCGATAAGAAGCTTGCCGATGCCCGGCCAGGCAAACACGGTTTCGGTGACGACGGCAAAGGCGATCAATGTGCCGAAGACGAGACCGATCATCGTGACGATGGGGATCAGCACATTCCTCAGGACATAGGCGAAAAGAAGCCTGGCGGGATGGATGCCCATCGCGCGGGCGAAGCGCACATAGTCCATCTGGATATGCTCTCGAACCCCTGCCCTGGTAAGGCGGATGATCAGGGCGAGGGGAAACAGCGACAGCGTGGTCGCCGGAAGAATGAGATGGGACAGGCCGTCCAGGGTCAGCAGCGACGTTTCGATCCCCAATATCGAAACCGTTTCGCCCCTGCCGCCGGTGGGGAGCCAATCAAGCTCCAGCGAGAACACGATGATCATCAGCAGGCCGAGCCAGAAGGTCGGCACGCTGATCCCGAGGATCGACGCAGACGACAGGAGTCTCGCCGTCCAGCCGCTCCTGCCGTATCCGGCGAGCAATCCGAGCGGCAGGCCGACGGCAATCGCGAGCACAAGCGCCGCCAGCACCAGTTCGAACGTTGCCGTAAGCCGGCTGGCGATCAGGGCCAGAGAGGGTTGGGCGTGGGCGTAGGATGTTCCCAGGTCACCCTGGAGGGCGTTCCAGACGAATATCCAGTATTGCTCATACAGCGGACGGTCCAGGCCGAGGCGGCGGATGGTTTCCTCCACCACGTCGGCCGAAGCGTTCGGGTCAACCAGCACATAGACCGGATTGCCGAGGGCGAAGACGCCGAAGAAGATGATGATGGACACGACCACCAGCGTCACGAAGGCCTGCCCTGTTCTGCGTAGTAGAAAAGTGACCATCATCTGACCCTCAAGCGCATCTTCGCTATTGGACTGGCGTCACCGCATCGGCGATGGTGCTTTGGTCGGCGTGGATCTCGTAATCCAGGTCGGCCCGGGAGGCGACGATCACGTTGTTATAGAATAACGGGATAACCGCCATATCCGCGATCGCCATCGCGACCGCCTCGGACTGAAGCCTGGCGCGCGTCCCCGTGTCGAGCGTCGTGCCGGCCGTTTCGATGATCGCATCGATCTCCTCGTTGGAATAGCGACCCACGTTCCACGTCCCGAAACCGCGGTCCTTGTCATAGCTGTGGATGGTATGGGTCAGGGTGCCGCCGGCGTCACCGCTCGTACCGCTGCCGAACGAGAGCAGCATTAGGCTTGTGCGCTCACCCTCCGCGTCGCGGATTCTCGGGAACATCACCGCCTTGGGCAGGGCCTCGACCTTCATGCTCAATCCAAGGCGTGCAAGCATCTGCCCCAATGCCTGGCAGATCCGGCCATCATTCACATAGCGATCGTTGGTGCAGTGAATGGTCAGACCGAAGCCGTCGGGATAACCGGCGTCAGACAGCAGCGCCTTGGCTGCGTCCAGGTCATACTCGATGTCGGGCAGCCCGTGGGCGTGCCCGAGCACTTGTGGCGCGACGTTCTGGTTCGCCGGGGTCCCGGCGCCGTCCATTATGCGGGAGACGAGGGCATCCCGGTCGATCGCCATCGCGATCGCCTTGCGAACGCGAACATCCTGCAGCGGGTTCTTATCGAGCGCGTTGCCTGCCTTGTCGGTAACGAAGGGCGACACGTCCCGGCCGACATCCGGTATCAGGAACATCGTCCGGTCCGACGTGTCGCGATGGACCTTGATGTCTTCCTCCTGCCGCAGTCTGGCAAGATCGACGGGCGGGACAAAGTCGATGAGATCGACATCACCGCCCAGCAGGGCGGCAACGCGCGCAGCATCATCCGAAATGACCCGGAACGTGACGCGATCCCATTTGGCCTTCGGACCAAAATAGGCGTCGTTCCGTTCGACAACCAGACGGTCGCCGGCCCTGAATTCGACCACCGCGTAGGGCCCGGCACCAATCGCCGCGTCCCCGGCAATGAAGTCCGATTGGTCGGCGGAGGCGGCGATGTCGGCTGGAATGATGGAGACCTGGGCCACCTGGTGGAGCAAGGCCGGGTTCGCTTTCGCGGTCTTGATGCGCACGGTCTCGTCATCGACAGCCTGCACGCTCTCCACGCCGCGCAAGGCGCCCTTGTAGGAGGCTGCGGCATTCTCAAGGGTCATTGCCCGGTCAAACGATGCCTCGACATCCTGCGCGGTCACCTTTGCGCCGTTGTGAAACGTCGCCGCCGGATCGATCTTGAAGTCCCATGTCGTGTCGTCGACCAGTGACCAGTCGCTTGCGATCATCGGCTGGGTGCGCATCGAGCCGTCCAGGCGGACGAGCGAACCGTAAATCTGGACATTGTAGGCGCGATTGGGAGTGGACCAGAAAAAGTGCGGGTCCATGGTCATTTCAGACCGTGTTCCGATTGTCAGGTCCGCGGCGGCCGCCTGGCCGACGAACAGCACCGACCCGATCACCGCGGCGCGGCCAATTGCGCCGACTGTCCGTCCAAATCTCAGCGAATACATGTTTTGCTCCCTGTTTGGGAGGTCGCGTAAGACCTCCTTGCTCTTTTGCGTCCCCATACGGTGTTGCCATGCCGCCGGCGGGACGCTTGTTTCCAGCGGCAGGTCCTAAAGCGCGTAACCGAACCTCCTCGGCGAAAACGGGCTAATCTCGAGAGGTGGTCTGTCGCCACTGATGAGAGATGCGATGATCTTGCCGGTGATCGCGGCAAAGCCGACGCCTTGATGGCCATGCCCGAAGGCAAGCAGCAGTCTTGAATGCGGTCGCGCTGGTCCGATGACCGGCATGGAGTCCGGAAGGGAGGGGCGATGTCCCATCCAATACTGCCCACCGGCGGTGTTCAGACCGGGCAGTATCGTCTTGGCCTGACGCAGCATTCGTTCCGCCTTGCGGTAGTCCGGCGGGGCGTCCAGACCGGCAAACTCGACGAGACCGCTTATGCGAACGCCGTCGCGCATGGGCGTCACCGCGAAGCCGAATTCGGAAACGAGGATCGGGCGCGCGAGCACGATGTTCGGGTCGGGAAGCATCACGTGATAGCCCCGCTCGGTGTCGAGCGGTATCGTCGGGCGGGCCGTCTTGAGAATGCGGCGGGACCAGGCGCCGGCCGCGACGACTGCGAAGTCATAGGGGCGATTGCCGCGAGCGGACGAGACCGTGACGGAGCCTTCCCCTTCGGTGACGGCCTCCACGCGTGCCGTTTCGATATGGCCCCCATCCGACAGGAAGCGTTTCGACAGCATTTTTGCAAGGCCGCCCGGATCCAGGGCGTGGCGGGCCTCTTCGAACAAGAGGCCATACGGTAACGTCGGAGCCAGTTCGGGTTCGAGCGCGCGCAGTTCGTCCCGTTCGAGGATCTCGAATTTGACGCCACGGGCGGCGCGGATCTCTCGGGCTCTGGCGGAGCCGTCGAAGGCGGCTTTCGATGAGAACACGAACAACAGACCCTGCGACGCAATCTGGCGGTCGAAGTTTGCCGCGTCGATAATCTCCTCATAGGCGGCATGCGCGCGCTCAAGGAGTTCGTGCAGGGCGATCGATATGGCCTCGACGCGATCCGGCCTGGCCGCCCGCAAAAACCGGATCAGCCAGGGAAACAGCTTCAGCGCATAGGCCCAGCGTATCGACAGCGGGCCGTCCGGCGACAGCAGCATTCCCGGCACTTTCGCGACAACGCCGGGCAGCGCTATCGGCACGCAGCCGCCGGAGGACATGATCCCGGCGTTGCCGTAGGAGGCGCCGCCGCCGATGTCAGCCTGCTCGATCAGAGTGACCTCGTGCCCGGCGTGTTGAGCGAAAACGGCGCAGCAGATCCCGACAATCCCTCCGCCGATGACGGCGACCCTAGCCATGGACCGGCTCTCCGGATGCGCAGGGCATCAGCCAACGACCTCCGCATAGACGCGATAGAAATTGCCCCAGAGAATGTCGTCGATCTGCCCCGCCGCGTAGCCACGGCTCTCAAGCAATGCGACGACCTCGTGCATCACCTCCGGTTTGGCGAAGTGATCGAACCGGACCGGTTGGCCGTTGTTTGCCGGCCATGCCCACGTTTCATTTGCAGCGCGCTGCGCAAACAGGTCGGCACGCTCTATGAAGTCCAGAGCCAGGCCGACATGCTGATGGCCGACGAGCTCCGTGACATAGTCGATGTGGCGAAAGATCTGCTCCGGTCCGGCTTCGCCCTCGGCATTGAGAAACGCGCCGACGCCATTGATCCCGACAACGCCGCCCGACGCGGCGCATGCCCTGATCTGGTCGTCGCGCACATTGCGATAATGCGGAAACACTCCGTGGGCGTTTGAATGAGAGAAGATGAAAGGCTGTTGCGACACGTCCATCGCCTGCATTGTCGTGCGATAACCGGCGTGGCTGCCGTCGACAATGACGCCCTGGCGGTTGAACTCCTGGATGAGATCACGACCATAGACGGTCAGGGGGTCTCCGGGATCGCTCGCGCATCCGCCACCGACGCCATTTGCTTCGTTATAGGCCAGCAGGGCATGGTCCAGTCCGAGCTCTGCGAACCGGGCGACAGTGTCTATGTTGCCGCCAAACGGATTGGTTCCCTGAAAATTGAAGCTGATTGCCAGCCGGCCTGCTGAAACAGCCCCTTCTATCTCCGCAGCGCGCGTAACGATCGCGAACCTGTCCGGGTTTGCTGCAGCCGTGCGATGGATGGACTGAATGGCATGCGCGGCTGTTTCCGGATCCCGACAGGCATCATTGGCGGCGGTGACGGAAACGAAGCGATAGCCGAGCGCATGAAACTGATGGAGGGTCTGCACATCGTTCAGCCCGCTGAACATCCCGGGCAACGTCATGTCCCAAATGCGGGGGAGGCCCGCATTCGCCTGATCAGCAAGTGTCCCTACGGTCGCTCTGAGGCTGTCAAGGCTCATAGCGACCCGACCTTCAAGGCCCGGGGCTCGGTCCGACAGGACCGGGAGCTGTTAGGTCTGTTGACGGAGTTGACGGAACGGTTCTCTCGAAAAATCGTGGCCGTCCCTGACGGTTTCCCATGATCGAAGCTGCACATGGTCCCAAGTCAAATTGATTGCTGACAAGACAAACGTAACGAAGGTCTTACTCAAACAAAAATTCATAATATTTCTAACTTCATTCCTGGCCGGAATAGATTTGAGCTGCAACTGAGGGCAAAGTCTCGAGCGCCGAGAATTCCCGTTATCCCGGTTCGGCCGAGCGCGAGCGCATGGCGCGCTCAGGTACCAGCGATGGTCAGTACATCCGGAAGTCGGCCTTTTGCATGCGCGTCGTGACCGAATTCCATCGCCCAGGTCTCGTCGAAGGCAACCGGAGCGATGCGACAAAGATCACTTGAAGGGTAGCCTTACGTAGTCAGGTCCGATCCTCGACCCGTATCACGATGGCCATTGCCGTGTCGCCCGCAGCGCAGCCGGTGAAGAGGCCGAGGCCGCCGCCGCGCAGCGTGAGTTCCTCTATCAGCTCGATGATGCTGCGCAGGCCCGTCGGGGCCTGGGGATGGCCCCAGATCAGCGAACAGCCGAAATTGTTCATGGCCGCAGGATCGGCACCTGTCTGCGACGCGAAGTAGAGGTCGTTCACCGCGAAGGGGTTATGGGTTTTGATCGCATCTATGGCGTCGATGCCGAAGCCGGCCTGGTTCAGCGCCTGCTGTGCTGCCGGCACCGGTGCTTCCGGCATGTGTGCCAGCGCCACGCGGGACTGGCCGAAGCCGAGGAGGCGAATCCGGATCGCCGGATTGCGGCTCAGGTCGCGGGCGGCATCTGGTGCGGCGAGCACCAGGGCGGCGCTGCCGTCGGCCGGATGCGTTTGGCCGCCGAAGGTTACCGTGCCCCCGAGCTGCACGGGCTTCAGCCGGGCCAGGCCTTCCACGGTCGAGAGGGTGATGCCTTCGTCGCCCGAAAGGTCGGCCACGGTCTTGCGGAAACCGGGTGCGGGGACCGGGAAGGGCAGGGTCATATAGCGTTTCTGGAAGGCGTGGCCGGCGTCCAGCGCCATTTCATACTGCTCGGCACGGCGGAGAACCAGGTCATGCTGGGCGTCGGTGGAGAAGCCGTATTTGTCAGCCACGTTCTCCGCGGTGGTCAGCATCGCGTGACCGCCCAGCGGGTCGCAGTTGAAGTTGTCCATGACCCAGTTCTCGGAAGCGCCGGTGCCGCCCGGGCCAAGCGGCGCAGGATAGTAGAGATGAGGCCCGTTCGACGTCCGGTCGCAGGTCACGATCAGCGTCGTGCCTGCGAGGCCCGCTTCGATTTCCTGTGCGCCGGCCAGGACCGCGCGGACACCCGTTGCACACGCCTGGGCGATGGTCGGCCCGCTGGCCTGGCTCGCGCCGATCATCCCCATCAGCCAGGGCAGGCCGTAGAAGGAGCCCTTCTGCGGGACCGTAAGGCCCAGCACACCGTAGTCGAAGGTCTCGGGCGCGATGCCGCGCCGGGCCAGTTCGGCGCGGGCGACATGCGCGGCAAACTCGACGCTGTGCAGACCCGAGAACGATCCCTGCCACTTGGCAAAGGGCGTGGACCAGTAGACGCCATAGGGGATCTCGGCGCGATAGGTCACGAGATTGTCCTTTCGGTCCGGCTGCGCGACAGCCGCAAATGTCCATCGCCGACGTCGAGCGCAATCCGGTCGAAGCGATCGCCCGCGGCGAGTTCCTCAAGGAGGCGGACGATCAGGTTGCCGCCGGTTTGATAAACCCGGGCAGGCCCGGCGGCGTACATCGCGTCGATCTCGGTCCGAGGGGCGATATAGCGCAGGATCAACTCGGGATCCGGCACCGAGGCGCCGCCGAGCCGGTCCCGGATCGCCCCGATATCGGGCTCCTCGCGACCCGCCTCTGCAAGCTTGCGGGCCCGGGGCATGGCGAGAATCCGATCGCGCAGGTCCGGCGAGATGTTCTCGGCCGCCTCACGCCCCCAATGGCCGAGCGCCACGGAGATGATCTCGTCCGAAACCTGCTTGTATCGTTCGCCCGAGATCACGTTGAGCGTGGCCTGGCTGCAGACGAATTGCGACAACGGCGTCACCATGATCGGATAGCCCATGTCCTTGCGGACCCGTCCGATCTCGTCCAGCACCGCGTCGAGACGCTCAAACAGGCCGATCTGCTTCAACTGGTGGTGCAGGTGCGAGATGACGCCGCCCGGCACGTGATGGACATATTGCGCGACATCGTATTGCACCGGTGCGCCCTTGGGCAACGTCTCAGCGTCGGCAATCTCCTCGAAATGGTGCGATACCTGCTTCAGCCGCTGCAGGTCCAATGAGGCGTCCATGCCGAGCTGGCTGGCGTTGGAGACGGTATTGAAGACAGAAGGTTGTGATGATCCGTCGGCCAGCGGCGGGATCGCCGTGTGCACAGCCTCGACGCCCAGCGGCATCGCTTCGGCATAGCAGGCCGGCATCAGACCCGTGGTGCAATGGCCGTGGAACTCCACTGGCACGTCGCCGGCCCCTTTTAGCACTGCCGGCACGAGCGTGCGCGTCCGGTCGGGCGTCAGCAGGCCCGCCGGGTCCTTGATGAAGAGCGCATCGGGTGCGAAGGCCGCCGCTTCCCGCGCCTTGTCCTGATAGTAGGTGTCGGTGTGCCTGGGCGAGAGGGAGTAGACCAGCCCGATCACGAGCTGCATGCCTTGCCGTTTGATCATCTCGATCAGGCGCGGCAACCGGTGGCTGAAATCGTTCGAGGGGTCGATGACCTGGATGCGGCCGATACCGTGCGCAGCAAGCTGCTCCAGATAGACCTTCATGAGACTGTAGGGCGTGACATCGAAGACCGACACGCTGGGCAGCATCATGAAGGCGAGGGGTGTCCTGGTCACGCGCGTCGACATCGCACGCATTCGCTCCCAGGGATCTTCGCGCAACTCCTTGATGCACTTGCGGAAGTGCCCGGCGCCGAAAACCTCGATTGCCTTGAACCCCGCCGCGTCCAGGGTTTCCGCCACGGGCAGCATCATACCGGTGCGCATGCCCATCGCCCAGAGGCTGTGATGGCCGTCGCGCAGCGTCGTATCCACAAAGCGAATCGGGTCGGTCATTTCGTCGGATCTTTCCTTCAGGCGGGCTTGAGCATGCGCGCGTCGCTCATCCGGTCGACGGTCCGGGTGTTGTGGCGCATGGCGGCGAAGTCCGGGTCGATCCGGGCAACACCGGCACGCCCGCGTCTTCGGCAAGGCGCCGCGCCTTAAGCTTGTTGCCGAGCCGGCCGATGACATCGGCGGAGGGGCCGATGAAGGTGATCCCGTTCGCCGCGCAAAGGTCCGGAAGGGCGGGCTGTTCAGACAGGAAGCCATAGCCGGGATGCAGCGCATCGCAGCCCGTCGTCGGGGCCGCATGGACGAGCAGATCGGGCCTCAGGTAGCTCGACCGGGCCGGAGCAGGCCCGATGCACAGGCTGCGCGTCGCCAGCCTCGCGGCCATGCCGGCGCGATCGGCCTCGGAGACCACGGCCACGGAGTCGACGCCGCACGCGGCGCAGGCGCGGATGATGCGGACCGCAATCTCGCCGCGATTGGCGACGAGGACACGGGTCGGGTAACGATCAGCCATCGGGATCGATCACGAAGAGCACCTGCCCGTATTCGACGAGCGTGCCGTCTTCGGCGCGGATCTCCCGGATGGTCCCGGCGGTTTCCGCCGAGATCGCGCTGAACACCTTCATCACTTCGATGATGCCCAGCGTATCGCCTGCCTTGACGGCGACGCCCTCGGTGACGAAGGGATCGCTTCCGGGCTCCGGTGCCCGGTAGAAGGTGCCCATCGTCGGCGCGCTGACGCCGACGCTGCCTTCGGGAACGACGGTGTCGGTGGTGGCGATCTGCGGGGCCGGGTCGTCTACAATCGCCGGCGCCGCCGCCGCGCGCGTGTCCGCTTTCGTTGCCGGCGCCACCGCCGGGGCGTTTTGCTTCGGCGTCTCGACGGCCGCGGGGCCGCGGCTGAGCTGCAGTTTCAGCCCCTTCCACTCGATGTCGATCACGTCGAAATCGGCGCGATCGATGAGCTGGAGGATCTGGTCCACATCGCTGCGGGTCAATTCCATACCTGGTTCCTTCCGGCCGGGCTCACAATTCGACACGAAGCTGGTCGCGCGCAAAGGTCAGGGGACCGTCGTAAGTCTGGCGGATATCGCGGGCCATCTCGTCGAAGAGATGCGGGCCCATTTCGTCCACCGGAAAGTGGTTGCGGGCGGCGTATTTCAGCACCGGCGAGGTGGAATCGAAGTGTCCGAAATGGGTCGGGATGAGCTGCTTGACCCCGGCGCGGGCGGCGATCTTGCCAAGGTCGGTGGGGCCGGTATGGGCATGGATGCCGACGCCGGTTCGCCTGCGGAACTCGATGAAGCTTTCCGGAAAGGTGCATTCGTGGATTAGCAGGTCGGCGCCGTCCGCCAGCTTCACCATGGTCTCGCAGGGTGCTGTGTCTCCGGAGAAGGCGATGACCTTGCCTTCGGCCTCGATCCGCACCCCGAAGCATTCGCTCAGCTCCCGGGGAATGTGATCGACCAGATCAGCGGTGATGCGGATGTCGTCATCCTCGTAGACCACGCCGGGCTGCATCTCGCGGATCTTCGGACGGATCGCCTCGATATTGGCCTGACGGCTGGCATAGGCGGAACGGGCGTCGAAATCTCCCTTGAAGGCGCCATCCTCGAAGAGATGGTCGCTGAAATGCTTGACGCCCACCGGCCCCAGCAGAACCGACGCGCCGGGTCGGTCGAACATCCAGGCGGTGATGATGAAGGCGGGATAGTCGCAGATGTGGTCGTGGTGCAGGTGCGTGAGGCAGACCAGGTCGACGTCTGCCGGGTTGACCCCGGCACAGACGAGTTGCCGCGTCGTGCCCGCGCCGCAGTCGAACAGGAAGTGCCGCCCGTTCGACAGCGTCAGCAGGATGCCCGACTGGCCTCGAAGCGGATCCGGGAAGGCGGCGCCCGTTCCCAGGAACGTGATGTTCATTCTGCGGTCCTTTCATGCTCTAGGTCGCTGAACCCGAGTTCGCGCGATACCGTCGCGGCCGTTTCGGTGACGGACCGGATCATTTCCGGGAAACGGTCATCGGCGATACGCGCTTCGACACCGCCAGTGGAGATGGCTGCGATGACCTGGCCCGACGCATCTCGGACAGGCGCGCCGAAGGCCCGCAGCAGCGGCAGGAAGACCTGGTCGTCGACGGCGTAGCCCGTCTCGCGGATCTCTTCGAGCTCGGGGCGCAGCGCCTCCGGACCGATCGCCCGGTATTCGGGAAACCGCGCAAGCGACGCTTCGATGCGCTCCGTCCAGGTCTCGGGATCGGAAAAGGCGAGAAGCGTCTTGCCTGCGGCGGTGCAGTGCAGCGGGCTTTCGTCGCCGACATCGGCCGAGTACCGCAGGAAGTGCCGGGTCTGCACCACGTAGAGCCGCAGCACGGAATCCTTGCGCATGACCGAGAGGTGCACCGACTCCCCGTTCAGGTCGCGCAGCGCGTCCAGATGCGGGATCGCCGTGCGCAGCAGGTTTGCGCCGGATTGCCGGACACTGGCCAGCCGCAGCAGTTCATAGCCGAGCCGGTAGCGGCGCGTCTCCAGGTTCTGCTCGACCATGCCGCTCTTCTCGAGTTCGCGGAGGATGCGGTGCACGACCACCTTGTTGAGCCCGAGCGTGCGTCCGATTTCCGTCACCCCGAGTTCCTGCTGATCGATGGTGAAGCAGCCAAGAACGGTCATGGCCTTCTGGATGGTGCTCATTCTTCAAATCCGGTTGGCAGAAAACGGCAGGGTTGTTTCAAATAACGTAACCGTGTTACATAAAACCGTCAATACAAAACGGGCGGCTGTCCGACCCCGGAAGAAGGGAACTCAGGAAGGGAACTCAGGGATGAAACGATATCTGGCGTTTTCAGGGTTGGTCCTGGGCATGGCGGTCGCAACCGTCGCACATGCTCAAACCAAGTTGGTTTTCAACAACTTCGTGCCGACGAAGAGTGTCTACTACACGCATGGGATCCTGCCGTTTAAGGAGGCGGTCGAAGCGGGAACGGAGGGTCGCGTCGAAGTCGAGATCACGACGGCAACGCTCGCGCCACCGGGCGCGCAGCTTGAGATGGTGCAGTCGGACGTGGCCGATCTGGCGATCTGGTCACCGTCGTTTCTCGGCAACAAGATCATGCTGCCGAACGTTGCGACCCTGCCCGGCTCGGGCGAAGCTTCCATGCCGGGCTCGGTGGCACTCTGGCGCACGCAGGAGGCGTTTTTCTCCGATGCGAACGAATTCGAAGGCGTCAAGCTGCTCGGCTTGATGCGCTTTCGCGCGAAGGTGCTGTTCACGCGGAACACCGACGTGAAGACCCTGGAGGACATGAGCGGCCTGAAGATACAGGCGGTGCCCGGCGCTAGCCCGAATGCGCTTGCCTCGCTCGGTGCCACGCCGATCGCCCGGCCGCAGGTCCAGGCCCACGAATTGCTCAGCAGCGGCATTATCGACGGCACACTGACCGAATATCTCGCCGTTTTCGGTTTCAATGCCGACGACGAGGTCAACCACGCGCTCGAATTCCCCGAGGGTCTTGCCGCGTCCGTTCTGTCGCTCCTCATGAACGAGGACAAATTCAACGCGCTTTCGCCCGAGGACCAGCAGGTCATTCTGGACGCGGCGGGCGAGACGTGGTCGCGGACACTCGGTGGCGAACTCGATTCCCAGACGCCGCTGCTGCGGGACCGGATGCGCGCCGACGGCAAGACCGTGGCTGTCGCCGATCCGGACTTCCTCGATCCGGTTCGCGACACGCTGCAGGCACTCGAAAACGACTGGCTGATCGCAGCGGCGGACCGTGGCGTCGATGCCGAGGCCGCCCGGGCGTACTACCTCGAGCAGTACAAGGCCGTGGCCTCGGAATGAAGCCGCCGGGCGAAGGGCGGCGCGTCCGCCCTTCGCCGCAACCAAGGGGCCGCGCCGAGGAAGGAACCGCCCATGCCGGACGACCGTCCACTCTCCGCTGCGATGCCGCGCTGGCTCGAGCGGACCCTGAACGGAATAGTCGCCTGTGTCATCTTCTCGATGATGGCTTTGATCTTCGCCGATGTCTTCCTCCGCTACTTCTTCAATTCACCCATCGTCGGCTCCTTCGAAATCGTCCAGTTCCAGCTCGCTCTGGCGATTTTTTCCGCGCTGCCGCTGCTGAGCGCCACCGATGGGCATATCGTCGTCGGCCTCTTCGATGGGGTGTTCCGGGGCACCATCCGCCGCGTTCAGCAGGTGGGCGTCAGCCTCGTGAGCATCGCGGCGCTGGGCCTGATTGCCTGGCTGGTCGTTCTGCAAGGCCGGACGGCGCTACGCTACGACAAGGTGACCGGCTTCCTGGAGCTGCCGCTTGCCTGGCTCAACTTCGCAATGGCGGTGTTGGCCTTTGTCGCGCTCATGGTTCAGGCGGCGCTGCTCTATCACCGTCTTCGCGGGCGGAGCGCAGCGCTATGATCGAATCGCTGGTCGGCTTCGGTGCCCTCTTCGTGCTTGCCTTCCTGGGCGTGCCGCTGGGGTTTGCCCTTCTGATCGTCGGTCTGGTCGGCTTCGCCTTCCTGCGCGGGCTGACGCCGGCGATTGCGATGTCGGGTCAGCAGATCGTCGAATTCAGCACCAATTACGGCTTCTCCGTTCTCCCCCTTTTCATCCTGATGGGTGCGTTCATTCACCGCGCGCAACTCTCCGAAGACCTCTATGACGCAGCGCATGCCTGGCTGGGTCACCGGCGGGGTGGCCTCGCCATGGCGACGATTGCCGCCTGCGGCGCCTTTTCCGCGGTTTCAGGCAGTTCGCTTGCGACGGCGGCCACGATGGGCAAGGTCGCCATGCCGCCGATGCGGCGTTTCGGCTATGCCGACAGCCTCGCCACCGGTTCCATCGCCGCCGGCGGCACGCTGGGTATCCTGATTCCGCCGTCGGTGCCGTTGGTGCTCTACGGGATCCTCACCGAAAGCGACATAGGCAAGCTCTTCATTGCGGGCATCGTGCCGGGGCTCCTTCTGATCCTGGCCTATCTCGGGGCGGTCTGGATCAGCACGGCATTGTGTCCGGACGCCGGTCCGCGCGCCGAGCGGCGGTCGATGGCCGGGCGTCTGCGCGCCCTTCGGCAGGTCTGGGCCGTATTGGCCCTCTTCCTCCTGGTCCTGGGGGGCATCTATTTCGGTGTGTTCACGCCGACCGAGGCGGCCGGTATCGGGGCGGCCGGCGCCCTCGTCTTTGCGCTCGCCCGGCGCCGCCTTGGCTGGCACGACTTCTTGAGCGCCATGGTCGAAGCGGGCGTGAGGACGGCGATGATTTTCGTCGTCGTCTTCGGCGCCATGATCTTTGCCAATTTCATCAATCTCGCCGGGCTGACGCGCGCTACGGTGACCCTGATCCAGAGCTACGAGCTTTCCGTGCTGGGGCTGATCTTTGCCCTTTGCGCGGTCTATCTGGTGCTCGGCTGCGTTTTCGACAGCATGGCGATGCTGCTCCTAACCGTGCCGATCTTCAGCGCGATGCTGGAGCCGCTCGGCGTCAATCTGATCTGGTTTGGGATCATCACCATCGTCGCCATCGAAATCGGCCTCATCACGCCGCCCATCGGGATGAACGTGTTTATCGTCAAGACAGTGGTCGGCGACGTGCCGTTGGGCGTGATTTTCCGCGGTGTCTGGCCCTTCATTGTGGCCAGCATCCTGGCGCTCGTCGCCTTGATCCTCCTGCCGCCGTTGACCCTGACCCTGCCTGCGCTGATGTGATCGTGGAACCGTGCCCATGTCCGACCTTCTCATCCGCTCCACTCATGAAACGGTGGTTCACATGCTCGCTTCCGCAGCCGGGACGCATGCGGGGGCCGAAGCGATTGTCGATGGCGAGCGGCGCCTGAGCTACGGCGCGCTGCTCTCCTGTGTCGCCGGCTTCGCAAAGGAACTGGAAGTGCACGGGGCAAGGGGCGGGCGCGTCGCGCTGATGGCCGGAAATTCGCTTGAATGTGCAGTGGCGCTCTACGCCATCCATGCGGCAGGCGGCCAAGCGGTGCCGGTCAACCCGCACTACACGTTGCGTGAGCTCGAACAGATCCTCACCGATTGCGAACCGGTGTTGATGCTGCACGATCCGGACCTCGGGAGCAGCATTGCCCCGCTGCTTGGCCGACTTGGATTGCCCGCCATGGCGATCGGACCGGACGGCCATGCGTTGGACCGATGGGCCGGGCAGGGGATCGCGTTGCCACCGCTGCCCGCGTCCAGCGCGCTCGCGACCCTCCAATATACCGGCGGTACGACGGGACGTCCCAAAGGCGTGAACATCACGCATGGACAGATGGCGGTGAACGTCGCCCAGCGGGAAGCCGCGCTACCGACGCGTCCGGGCGACGAGACCGTGCTCTGCGTCATGCCGCTCTTCCACGTCTTTGCCACCTCCATGTGCCTCTACCTGGCCGTCAATTGCCAGGGGCGACTGGTGATCCTGCCGCGATACCGCCCGGATTGGGTTCTGGATGCCATTGCACGGCACCGAGTCACACGCCTTCCGGCCGGCCCCACGATTCTGTCGGGCCTTATGGGATTCGAAGGGTTCGGCGCAGCGGACCTCTCATCGTTGCGCGCCGTTTACTCCGGGTCGGCCGCGTTGCCGGAGGTGGTCTTGCAGCAGTGGGAGGAGGCTGGCGGCTGCCCGATCTACGAAGGCTACGGGCAGTCGGAAGCCGGGCCGGTTCTGTCCTATCAATATGAGGGGGAACCGCGCCAGCCCGGCACGGTTGGTCGCGCGGTCCCGGGCACCGAGATCGAGATTGTCGATCCGATCGAAGGACGCGCGGTCCTTTCCGCGGGCGAGGTCGGCGAGATCCGCGCGCGTGGTCCGCAGATCATGACGGGCTACCGCAACCGCCCCGAGGAAACCGCCGCCGCTCTGCGCGGCGGATGGCTTTACACGGGCGATCTCGGCACGTTGGATAAGGCGGGTACTCTGACGATCCGCGACCGCAAGAAGGACATGGTGATCACCGGCGGCCATAATGTCTATCCCCGTGAGGTGGAGGAAGTCCTGCACGCGCACCCGGATATCGACGAAGCCGGCGTGATCGGCGTCCCCGACAGCTACCGGGGCGAGATCCTCGTGGCCTATCTCGTCATGCGGCCCGGTTGTAGCGTGACCGACGAGGATCTCCGCAACCACTGCGCTGCCAATCTTGCCAAATACAAGCTGCCGGTCCGCTTCGAGCATGCCGATTCCCTTCCGCGCACAACGGTGGGAAAGCTCGACAAGGCTGCGCTCCGCGGGCAAGCGCAGGAGCGGGGTGAGCCGTGATCTTGCTTGCTGTCTTTGAGGAGCCCGGACAGGCACTGGCCACCGGCTGGTGCCGCTTCGTCGCTGTCCAATCCATCCATTGAACTAGGCCATGAACTCATAAGCTCTGATCCAGATTTTGATGGCTGCGAGCTTGAGCATGGCTAGGTAGTTTGATGCGTGCTTTTCATAGCGGATCGCGATGCGACGGAAGTATTTGATATTGTTGAAGAAGCGCTCGATGCGGTTGCGCTCCCGGTAGAGCGTCTTGCTGAAACAGGCCTTCCAGCGGCGGTGCCGCATGGACGGGATGTTCGGGGCAGCGCCTGCCGCCTCGATCGATCGGCGCAGCCAATCGGCGTCATAGGCCTTGTCGGCTAATAGGATGGTCTTGTCTTGCAGGTGTCCGATCAGATCTGCGGCCACAGGGCAATCCCCGGCCTGGCCGGGTGTAAGGACAAGCGCCAAAGGCAGGCCGCGCGCATCTGTGAGGGCGTGAACCTTGGCCCCTCTCGGCATTTGCTTCGCAATTGCCTGCCGGGCAATGGGTCAGCCCGCCGCGCGAGCGACCATCACCGTAAAGCGGACCCGCTTTAAGTTGAGCAGCGGTTACCGCCGCATTCTGTCATAGCGGTGCGAGGCTGTTCGCGAGCCGAGAACGGATAAATCGGTTGTCGGTAACGCGCAGGGCTGAACGTTCCTATCCGAGCACCGAGAAGCTCGATTCCTGGTTGATTTCGCGTTTGCGCGAAAAAAAGCCGACATCGATGGTGCGACCGATATAGGGGAAGGTGAACTGCAGCGGGCTGGTGTCGTGGTCATTGCCCTTCATGCAATAGTCGATCAGGGCTGCCATCATCTTTCCGGCGATCGGTGCGTTCTTGTACTGATTGCCCGAGGTGCCGCACGCCATGTAGTAACCGTCCAGGGACGCCTTGTCGTAGATCGGGATCCAGTCGGTGGCGGCATCATACAGATCGACCACGCCCCGTGTCTGGTTCGGAATACCCAGACTTGGAACCCGCTGGGCATAACGCATGGCCTGCGTCGTCCACTGCTCGGTGAAGTCGCGGCTGTACTCTTTGTCGTCCTCGGTCCACTGATGCGGATCGCATTCGGGGTCTTCGCTGCCGATCAGGATGTGATTGCCGTGCTCGGGTCGGCAATAGACACCGATATCATTGTCGGAGATGACCGGCGCGATGCCCTCGAAGTCAAAACCCGCCGGCGCCGGCACATGCACCACTTCCTGCCGCAATGGCCTTGTTTCGATTGTCATCTCGTCGATGACGCCGGCCATCCGATTGACGATGGCCGAGCCGGGGCCGGCCACATTGACGACGATGGGCGCATGGATTTCCTCGCCATCGGCAAGCTTGACGCCCTTGACCTTGCCATTCTCCTTGAGAATTTCGGCGACCTCCGCCTTGAGGCGGAATTGCGCGCCATGCTGTCTGGCGGCATCGCCAAGATTCTGGCTCGAAAGCGCCGGGTCGGTCACGTAACCGCCATTGGGCCAATAGACGGCGCCGTTGAGTTTACGACCATTGGGCTGGCCGAACTGCTCGTCGTCGCGGGTGCGCGGCGGGAAATAGCTATCGAGCGAGTAGATCGGCATGCGCTCGAGAATTTGCGCCTCGTCCCATTCCTCGATGGGAATGTCGAGCTTGCGGGAATTGACGATGTGCTTCTCCAGAAAGCCGTTTTCTTGCGTCTTCATCACCAGGCAACCAACCTCGCGGAACTTCGCCAGATCGGCATCGTCCGGCAATCCCAGATACTCGGCCCAGTCGCGCCAGTAATGGTAACCCTCCCAGGCAAAGGCCGTGCCGTCGAAGGTGGAATAATGCATGCGGATGATGGCACACGAACCGGCCGTCGAACCGTGGCCGATCTGGGCGTTTCGATCGAGCGACAACGTCTTGTAGCCGAGCTTGGCGAGTTCGAACGCCGTCGCCGTGCCGATGACGCCGGTGCCGATGATGATCGCGTCAAATGTCTGTGTCATGTTGCCTGTGCCAAACGATTGCGATGGAATTCGCCAGCCTTCATTACGATGGGAATATGCGCGCCGTCATCCTCCATCAGCTTAAGGTCTTCAAGTGGGTTGCCGTCCACCACAAGAATATCGGCATGCGCGCCTGCAGCGATCTCGCCGATCTCGCCCTTGGCGCCGATGATTTCGGCATTCATGGCGGTCGCTTGGTTGAGAATCTCGAAATTGGAAAAGACATTGGCTCGCAGACCGAACTCGATGCACTGCATGGGTTGAATGGCGCCAATCAGGTCGGTGCCGAAACCAATGCGAACACCAGCCCTTTTCATGTAGCCTAGTCGCTCCAGCGCCTCGTCCTTGATCTTAAACAGCTTGTCGAGGCTTTCGCGCGGATAGCCGAATATTTCGCCCTTTTCCGCCAGACCGGCGATAACCGCCAGAGTGGGTACGATTGCCGTGCCCTTGTCAGCCGCCATGTTGGCTGTGTCCTGTTGGATCAGCGTGCCATGCTCAATGCAATGGACACCGAGTTCGATAGCTCGCTTCAGCGCCCGGTCAGGGTGGATATGCGCCGTGCAGTAGACGAGGTGGTTTTCCACCTCCTCGACAATCGCACGCACCTCGTCGTTGGAAAACTGGATGCCTTCCAGCGGATCCGAGACGGTTGAGACGCCGCCTGAACCGCAGAATTTGATGAAGGAAGCGCCGCGACGCAATTGCTCGCGCACCACCTTGCGAACCGCGTCAATACCATCGACGACGACGCCCAGCGGATTGGAAAAACAGCAGCCGCACATCACGACCTGTTCGTCGTGAGGATGGCATTCGTGGTGGTGGCGCATGTCCACATGGCCACCGGTCTGGCTGAGTGCTTTTTCACAGTAGAAGAGCCGCGGGGCGGTGATCAGGCCCTTCTCGATCGCCATCCAAAGTCCGTAATCTGCGCCGCCGGTGTCGCGCACGCTGGTAAAGCCGCGATCCAGCATGTCTCCCAGCATGTTTGCAGCGTGATGGGCATACATAGTGGCGGGCAGCCACTGCATTCGGTTGACGTTGAGATCGTAGAAGTAGGCGTGAATATGCGCATCAATCAGTCCAGGCATCAGTGTGCGGCCGTCGCAATCGACGATCTCGGCTTCGGGCGGTCGCGGAGCATTGCCGACTGAGGTGATGCGGCCATCCTGGACAACCACATTGGCTCGTTTCACACCGTCATTGCGGCCGTCGAAGATCTTGGCGTTGATGAATGCAAGCATGGACTCCTCCCGGATACCCGGCGCGCGGACGTGCCGGGTTTTGTCGTTGTGGATTGTCCACTACTGGTTGAGCGCCGCCTCTATCCGGTCGCAGTAACCGACCGCCTGATTACCCATGCTTTCGCAATTGCCCTTCCAGATCTTGATCAGCTCGGCCTGGATGGCCTTGCGGTCGTCAAGTGGCATCGGATCCATTTCCTGCATGCCGCCTTCGGTTTTCAGCCATTCATAGGACTCCGTCTCCGCGGCCGCCACGCGCCATTTTTCAAGCGACTCATCCCACATCTTGTCGGCTTCCTCGGCGAAGATCGTTCTCAGGTCCTCGGGCACCTCGTTCCATTTGTCCTGCATCGCCACGAACGAGAACGGATAGGCCATCGAGAACGCGCCCAGATAGGCGTAGCAACAGGTTACCTCATAGATCGACTGCGACTTGGCGAAGGTCGGTCCGTAAACCGATCCGTCGACGACGCCGGTCTTCAGCGCAAGATAGAGTTCGGAAGAAGGCACCACTTGGGTTGAAACGCCGAGCGCGTTGAACGCCTGCAGACCGTCCTTGGTGAAATGGCGGAACTTGATGTCACGCAATTGGTCGAGCGTGTTGATCGGTTCCTTGGTCATGATGATCAGGTCGCGCAAGGCGCCGAAGGGCGAGCGGGCGATCGGCGTCATACCCCACTTTTCGGACTCGAGGATCTCCTTGGCGATGTCGTACTGCGCATCGACGACCTTGAGGTTTTCCTCCGCGTCGACCAGCATGCCGTGCGGCACGAAGACGCCCATCATCGGCTCGTCGCGCGTGACGTAGTAGGGCACCATGCCCATGATATCGATCGCGCCCTGCTTGACGACCCGCAGGCTGTCGACATTCTTGAAGCCGAGCGTTTCGATCGGGATGACTTCGATTTCAAAACGACCGTCCGTGCGTTCGGACACCCGCTTGGCAAGCTCCTGATAAAGCAGCGTGGTGGGGTCGTTCGGCCCGACAGACGAGCCAAGCCGCATTTCGACTTCCGCGGCGCCGGCGGCGCCGGCCGTGAGCAGCAGCGCCAATGCGGCAGCGATCGTTTTCAACTTCATGCTTACCTCCCGTTGTTGTTGACGGCCGAAGGCCGATCGGATTGTCGCAGTCATCCAAATCCCGCCGATTGCGGCAGGACGAGCGCGATTTGCGGAAAGACGGTAATGAGCGCCAGCGCGCCCAGCATCAGCAGCCAGTACGGGAGGCAGGCAAGCGCTACTTCGCCAAGCGTCACCTCGTTGCGGCTGACCGCCATGGCGACGAACAGATTGATCCCCAGCGGTGGCGTCAAAAGGCCGATCTCGATGACGATCACGAGCACGATGCCGAACCAGACAGGATCGAAGCCGAGCCCCGTCACCAGCGGGAAAACGAAGGGCAGCGTAATCAGCAGCATCTCGACGGGCCCGAAGAAGCAGCCCAGCACCAGATACATCGCGTAGATCAACGTGATCACCATGGCGGGCGAAAGGCCGGCGTCGGCCACCATGCCGATCAGCAGTTTCGGCATGCCGGTCAGTGCGACTGCCTGGCTGAGGATCAGCGCGCCCATGATCACGATGGCCAGTGTGGAGAATGTGCGCACGGTCGCCTGCAATGCAGACCAGAGGCGCATAAGCGAAAACTCGCCGTACAGGGCAGCAAGCGCGATTGCGGTCACGACGCCGAGCGCAGCAGCCTCGGTCGGCGTCGCCAGGCCCAGAAAGATCGTGCCTAGAATGGCGAATACCAGAATGACGAAGGGCCAGGCTTCCGCCGATTTTGCCAGGGCCCTGCCAAGCGGCAGCGTTTCGGTCGTCTCCGGAATGGCGCGCGGTTGAACGAAAGTGAGACCGGCGATGTAAGCCATAAAGAGGCTCGCAAGCAAAAGGCCCGGCAGCACACCGGCGATGAACAACGCCCCTATGGAGACGTTCTGCCACGCGCCGTAGATGATCAGCGCGATCGACGGCGGGATCAGGATCCCCAGCGTTCCGCCGGCGGCAACCGTGCCGACAATGACGTTGCGGGCATAGCCGCGCGCCTTCATCTCGTCATAGGCGATGGAACCGACAACCGCCGCCGTCGCCGTTGAGGAGCCTGATATCGCGCTGAAGACGGTGCAGGCGCCGATATTGGTCTGCAGCAACTTGCCGGGCATCCGCTCGAATGTTGGCGATATCGCGCCGTAGATGCGCTTCGCCAGGCCCGATTGGCCCAGAATCTCGCCAAGCAGAATGAAAGTGGGAACTGCGGTGAAGGTGAAGCTGTTGAACAGGTTCCAGGTTGCGTTGCCGAGAACCGAAAAGTTGCCGTTGAACTCGAAAACGAGGACGGTCAGGCCGGTTGCGGCTATGGCAATGCCGAGCAATGAGCCGGTCAACAAGGCGATGGCGATCACGGAGATCAGGCTAAGTGAGAGCATCGCCTATAGCTCCTCGCCTTCTGCGCCGTTCGCAGTTTCGCGCATTGGCAGGCCCTTCAACGTGCGGTCGAGATCGCCCAGCATTCGCGCGAAGATCGCTACGGCAAGCGTGGCAAGCGAAAATGGAATGATCATCATCCACGGCCATTCCAGCAAATTGGCCACATAGCTGCGCGCGCCGAACTGATAGCTTTGCCAAGCGAAATTGAAGGTCTCGCGCACCGGCAGGAGAAGAATGGTGATTGCGAGCAGATGGCCGGCGATCAATGCCCATCCCTGCAGCTTCGCCGGCATGTTGCGCCAGACCGGCAGCAAGCGGATGTGGCGCCCGTTGACCAGTCCATCCATCATCGACAGAAAGGCGCAGGCGACGAAGAGGTAGGCCGCCAGTTCCTCGGTCGCCGGAACCGGACGGTCGAGCAGATATCGCTGCAGGCTGGAAAAGACGAGAATGACGACTATGCCCGCAACCGCCAGTGCGGCCAGCGAAGCAAGAAGACGTGCTGCTAGCGCCGATGTCACCTCGGCAGCGCGCGCGATGGCGCTGAAACGACTCACGGAATGTCCGTCCATACGTCGCGCGCCAGCCGCAACCAGTTGAGGCCCAGAATGTCACGGATGTCGTTCTCGCCGTAGCCGGCACCGACCATTCGCTCTGTCAGCTCCGGTATCTGCTCGGGCGTCGAGACGTGAAGGACGGGCGTCTCATACTCCTGGCCTGCGGGGTATTTCGATGCCTGGGCCTTCGTTGTTGCTGCAAGAACTTCGGGTTGCGACACGCTGTCGAGACCGATCGCGACATGGGCCGGTCCGATCAGCTGCACCCAATGATTGAGATGGCGAAACAGCGCCTCGGTCGATGAGTCATTGTTGCCGAGAAAAATGCCGATGCCATTGATCCCGACCACGCCGCCGGTGGCGGCGCACATTATCGCCATTTCGTCATCGATGTTGCGCTGATGGTCCTTGAGCGCGGATGCGTTGGAGTGGGAGTAGATGACCGGGGCCGTAGCCGCCTCGAAAACATCGAGTGACGTTTGTCGGCCGGTATGCGTGCAATCCACCAGCATGCCGACACGCTGCATCTCCGCGACAAGTTCGAGACCGAAGCGCGACAGCCCGGCATCGGTGCGTTCATGGCAACCGTCACCCACATGGTTCTTCTGATTGTACGCCATGAGCGCGTGGCGTATGCCAAGCCTGTAGAACACTTCCACCAGTCCCAGGTCGCGGGCGAATGGCGTCGTGCCCTGGAAGTGGAAACCGAGAGCCAGTTTTCCCTCGGTTTTTGCAGTGAGCGCGTCGGTGGCGGTCATCAGCAACCGATAGCGATCGCTGTTTTGCGCGATGAAGGAGCGCCACATCGAAATGCGCTCGATTGCCGAAAGCGTGTCGTCGGAGTCGGTGGCGACGGTGATGGAAACCGCGTTGTAGCCAGATACCTTCATCCGCCCGAGAGCTTCAAAATGGGAGGCCCAGGAACCGCATGAAGGGGTTGCCGGAAAGGTCTGGTCCCATACCAGCGCGTCGGCATGCAGGGCCGCAGCATCCGTCATCGCATGTTCTGCCCGGCTGAAGCGGCCTTGTAGAAATGCTGCTCAACCATTGAGATGGCTTCCTCAAGGATTTCCTGATCCATATCCGGCCCGCTTTCATACAGGCGGCGGATCGCCGATCCGCGCAGATAGTCCAGCATGCGGTGAACCACACGGAACTTTTCTTCCTCCGTGAGATCAACATCGGGAAACTCGCTGCGCAGATAGGCGCGCAACTGGACCAGGCGCTTCTTGCGATATTGCGCAGTCAGCGCCATCAACTCCTCGTCGTGGCGGCTTTCGAGCAATATCTCCAAAATGACGAAATAGGTCTCGCCGCTATAGATCAGCCAGTAGTCATCGAACAGACGGCGAATGCGCTGGGAGATGGGTGCGGTCGCTCCGAGACGTTCATGCTCGCCGGCGAATGGCTTGAACAGGCATTCCACCACGGCGGCCATCAAACCGCCCTTGGAGCCGAAATGATGGTGGAGCGCGCCTGAAGTCACTTCGGCGCGCCGGCAGATTTCGCTGACCGTGGCTCCCGCGCTGCCGAGTTCCAGCAAGGTTGCGATCGTCGCATCGATGAGCGCGTTGCGCGTCTCTTCGGTGCGTTCCTTTTGCGTGCGGGGAGGAGTTTGGCGTAAAGAAATTTGCATGTTACGTATCATCCATTATGTAAGATTGGGAGTCAAGCCACATCGAAGATCGGAGTAGGACCATGGGGAATCGCCCTGTCCCTTTCGTGAACACACATTCGGATTACCCGATGGACGTCATCCGCCGTCGGCGGCTCTTCCGCGACCGGGTCATGCAGACCGATTATTTGTCCACTCAACGCGATGTCGGTCTGTGCATGGAAGTGATGACAGTGGGAACCGATCATCGGTTTCCCATTTTTGGCGGGGTGCTCGACATGGCGGAGCCGCGAACCGTCATCGAAATTCTCGACGCGATGCATATGGAGCTATCAGAATCGGCGGATGACTATGGCCTGGTTCTGCACGGCGATGACATCGATCCGATCCTTGCTTCGGGGCGGATCGCGCTGATGTTCAATCTGGAGGGCGTTGCCTGCGTCGAGGACGACTTCTCCTTATGGCGCAACTATTACCGGCTTGGCGTGCGCGCCCTGTCGCTTACCCATGATCCCCAGAACCGGATGGCAAGCGGCTGCCGCGAGCCCGATGGCGGGCTTACCCGGCTCGGGCGCCGGTTCGTCACCGAGCTGAACGACTACAATGTGGTTCTCGATCTGGTGCATGCCGGCGAACGGTCCTTCTTCGACGCCATGGACCACTACGAGGGAACGATCATTGTTTCCCATTCCAATGCCAAAGCCGTATGGGACTGCCCGCGCAATCTGACCGACGACCAGATCCGGGCTGTTGGCAAGCGGGACGGTTTCGTCGCCGTTATGTTTTGCGGCGCCTTCCTGCGGGAGGACGCCTCGCTCGCCACGCTTGACGACGTGGTGCGCCACATCGACCACATTGCCGGATTGATCGGCATTGATCACGTGGCGGTGGGGCCGGATTATGTCGACTACATGATGGATTTCTTTCCCGACCTGCTCAAACCGCTCGGCATCGAACCGAGTGCCATCGCCTGGGCAAACGGCGGCGAGCAATTGGCCAGCATCCAGCAACTACCGAATGCGCTTTCCAAGCATGGTTACAGCAACGAGGATATCGCCAAAGTCATGGGCACCAACGCACTGCGGGTCTACAGGCAGATCCTGACGCGTCACGCGCGCGGCGGCGATGGTCCTGGCATGCGTTACGGATTGGAAGCTCAGTCGGAATAACCTCGCCAATACGCGCTAGTTGGTTTTATACGCCAGCCCGTGAATGGTGGGACTTGGCTAGATTGATGTATTGCTGCATGTCAATTTGCGATCCCAATCGAACACTTACTTCCGATCGGGACACGTAATATCTGACGTGCATTTTCGCGGACATACTGTGTCGCTATGGATAAACGCTACCGCCGCGCCGTCGCGTTTGCCACCCGCTGAAAGCCAAGTGTTCTGAAAGCCCATTTCAGGGTTGCCTGTTCGAAGGCGGTCGGATCCACGCTGCGTCTGGTCGACCTGGGCGTTCGCATGGAACGTGATCGTTTCGCGCGCCACCTGCCGAACGCCTCACTCGAGAACCGTAAACACGTCGTCGGAGGTCAGGTTCTTGACCTTGGAGACCGCGCTTCCATCCCAGAAATAGGAAAAATGTTGGCCCTGTTTCGGGATGCCTGCAACGTCCGGCCAGAACAGCGCCACAGCTTGGCCATCAGGATATCGAACGCTGCGGTAGTGTAGGCCGTTTGAACTCTTGTTTCGTAATTCGCTGGCCAGCGATTGGGGAGCCGCATAGTCATCTGGATGATACAGCTCCTCAAAAGCGGATTTGTCGGAAACGTCGTGCAGGTCGGAATCCAGTGATCCTATCAACTCACGGAAATCCGAGGTCCAGCCCTCGGACTCAGTGGTGGCGGCCATGAACCGGCCGTGATGATAGATCGTTTCGAAGAGCGCCACTTCGATGCGATCCCCGGCATAGTAGATACCGTAGCTTCCGTCGCTGAACCGGCTTGGCCGGTCCGGCGAAGCATGAACGAATGGAGCCATGGCCCAGGACGCGCCGTCTCCGGAGACGCGCCGGTCGGGCGGAACAAGATCGAGCATGCCTACGCTTGCGGCGACCCTGGGATTGGTCTTGGCTTCGGCTGAGAGGATTGCCTCCCAATCAGTCGGATCGGCAATATCCTCGAACAGATCAATGGGTGGGAACCGCGATCGGATGATCCTGTGGGTCTTTTCCCATGTCACGTGGGCAATCGGCGGTTCTTCCAAGATTCAGCCACCTCGAACGCTGTCGAGATAGCGCCGAACACGCATGATATCCGTGAGCTCGCCGCGGAGCATGATGTCGAGAGCTGGCGCTCCGCCGAACGCCTCGTTCGGGCGTTTGACCCAGCCATAGGACCGTTCGGCATCCGTGAAGATGATCCGCAAGGCCTTGTGAATGCCCATGAGGTTCGACAAACGGCTTTTCAGGTCACGCGGTATGCGGCCGACGCCACCGGTTTTCCAGCGTGCCCAGGTCCGCGCGGAAAGCCCCCCCAACAGGATTGATGCCTGGGCATCAGTCAGCTCCCACCGACGAAACAGGTTTACAACGGCTCGAGCCATAGCTTCGCCCTCCGCATCGGTGATTTCCGGAGCGGACGGCTGGGACGCTGTTTTTGGAACAAGTTGCAGGTGCGGCATCGCGGGCGGATCCTTGCCTTTTGGCATGATATAAGGTATTTTCTGCCATATTGCAAATCTCCGCCACATCCTGGCGCGACAGTGAGATCGTCTGGAATGTCCACAGGAGATCATCCGCCTTGTCGAACGGTTGCATCTGCCGGTGAAGCGCACGCGGAACATGCTGGGCATCCCGCGGACCACGTTCTATCGCTGGTATAACCGGTATCTGTCGCTCGGCGAGGCCGGGCTGGTGGGTCGGCTATCTTACGGTAGATCTCGCCGACCCGTTGTCCGGGCCTCGGCTTGCCTCAGAGCAAAGGCAATCTGTTCGTCCCTGAAGCGTTTCTTCTGCATTCGAACACTCCTCCATCGCCCGGACAGTGCCCGAAAATTCGCACTCGGACCGGATTAGTTTCCCGGATCAGGACCTCTTAAGCCAGATTCCACCCCTCAGACTGGACTACTTCCCGGACCCAGGTCACCGATCTGGCAATAACCAAGACGGCGTTTCGCCTCATTCAATCAGCAGCGGCCGGATGGTATCGGTCTGCTTCCGGCCCAGAGCATATCGAGAGCATTTTCCCAGCCCTCCTGACGCATAAGGTGACGGGCGCGCATGAACAGAATGTCGGCATACTTGAGATAGTCGAAATCGATTTGGGAAACGCTTGACTGCAGTGAAGCCCACAGCCCCCATTTCAGACAAACAAGCGGAACAAACAGATCGATGCGCGCCATCTCATTCGCCCCGGCTTCGGGGCTGTAGATGCACAAGAGCCTTTTCTGAGTGGAACGATCCGCAAAGGACTCGAAGAAATAGGTCGCCAGATCCCAATAAGGGTCATTGTTCGCACCATACTCCCAGTCGATGATGCGGACGTCGCTTCTGTCATTACACATATAGTTAGTGACATAGCCGTCGTTGTAGCATGGCACCGAGAGGATGCCCGCATGCCCGATGGCTTGCCGAGCGCGCTCCTTTTGCCAGAGCAAGTCCGTGAGATCGCCCGGCCGATCCGCGCCGATCGCTTCAATCTGGTCAACGAGGGATTCGATCTGTTGATCCCAAGGGTTCGAACCTGACAACGCAGGTGCTGCGTGCATCTTGGCGTAACAGTTCATAACCGTCCCAGCCAGGTCCGGGTCTGCCATGTCAGCGATGGTAAAACAGCGATACCCCTTGAGAAATTCGTACACTTCAAAATCGTCCTCTTCGACATAGCCGATCAGGGAGGGAGCGATCCCGAGATCTGAAGCCAGAACGGCTGCTTCATGGGCAACCTTGCGGTCGATGAAGGCTTCGGTTCCAGGGCCAACGACCTTTGCGAAGCCGGTTAATTCAAGCTCCTTGATGTGGATGAGGAAGTTTAAATTGGTATAGCCCGCATCGACCCGTTCATAGGTCACCGTCATACCAGACCATTCCTTGATTTTGGCCATGGATGCCGACAGTGCCCTGTCCGCAGGGGTTGTGGCGGCTTTCAGCGAATTTGACAGCATAGGAAGTCCTCAGACCTTGTGCAAAAGATGGCCGACATCCCAACGCCCTAAAGCCGAGCGGCAGCGCATGAACTGGTTCTGACCATATTTGAAGAACTCGATCTGCGTCTTCGGGGTACGATACTGCGATACAATGCCCCAGAGCCCAAGATGGAAAGCAGAAGCAATCATGTAGAGCTTCACCCGAGCAAGCTCCGCAGTGTGAATGCTGCCGCGATAGGCCTCGACGATTTCGGCAATATCTTCATCTGTCCTGCAAAACTCGTTGCACAGTACCCCGATGTCAAAAAGGGGATCGGTCATCGTCGCGCGGTCGAAATCGACGAGGCGGATGTCGCCCGATGCACTGATCATGAAGTTCGACAAGCTGTTTTCCACCTTGCACGGAGCGTGATCATGGCCGGATGCACCAACGGCCTTCTCAATGCGAGACATCCAGTCGCGCATCGTATGATAGAATTCCGGAACAATCCGACTCGCACTATCTGGCATCGTGGCAGCGAAGTCGTTCAGTCGGCCCTTGAGCCAGCTGATCCGGTCAAACACGGAAATTGTAGTGGAAAGGGTGTCGGTTTCGTGGAGTTGCTTAAGGCAGTCCACAGCATTGCAGCGGGTTTCCCGGTTCCGGAAGGCTCTAACGGTTCCGAACGTCCATTCTTCTGTCAACCCGTCGAAAAGAAGCGCGCTCTCCGCGTCGTCCGCGGCGATCAGTTTCGGGGCGATACCCAGAGTATGGGCGCTTTGCGCGATTGTGCAGATGTCTTTGAAACACGATTCGGATCTGGTCTCCGGACTGAGCACCTTAAGGAAGAAGGTGCGGCCGGTTGATCTGCCGCGCAGCAAGTTCGACGCGCCGTCCAAGCCTCGGTTGATCGGGTGAGCAACGCTTGGCACCGCTTCGAAGACCAACTCCTCATCCGGCAACGCGTTATGGAACGCCTTCAAGGCACGCTTTGAACGCAAGTCGCCGGCCTCCGCCGCGTTTATCGCAGACATGCGCCAAGTCCCTCCACGTTCCACGCGAACCGCGTACGATTCCAGCCACGTCTGAATGAGGTATCAGTTAGCGCGTCACGAAAAATCAGTCAATATATACGATAAATAGCCATTTTTATCGCCTATTTGGGCATAATATGGGTGGAAACTCTCATTTTGGCGCGCTAGAGTTCGCGCGATCCATAATTCGCGTCTCGACGCTTGCGCATCGTTGGCGGCTGCCGACAGAGGAATGGTTTGATGGCCCAGATCTCAGAAATCGTGTCGCTTAGCGCGGTTGAGATGCTGAACCTTTTCAGGAAGCGTGAGCTTTCGCCGGTCGATGTTATGGCGGCGCACCTGAATCATTGCGAAAAACGCAACCCAGACATAAACGCGATCTTCGGCCTTCGTGCTGAGTACGCGATGACGCAGGCGAGACAATCTGACGAGCGTTGGAGCAGTGGCGAGGAACGCGGCGTGCTGGACGGGGTGCCCGTGCTTCTCAAGGACAGCATCAAGTGTGCCGGCTTCGACTATTTCCACGGCAGCGCCAGCTATGACGGCAGCCCGGCAGAAGAGGACGCGCCGCCGGCAGCGCGCATCAAGGAAGCGGGGGGGCTTGTTCATGCCAAGACGACGATGCCCGATTATGGGATGTTGGCGGCGGGCGTCAGCTCGGTCTTCGGCGTGGTGCGCAATCCGTGGAACACCGAGGTCAACACCGGTGGCTCCAGCGCGGGGTCCGGAGCGGGTGTCGCTGCAGGACTGGCGCCCCTGGCGGTCGGAACCGACATCGCCGGCTCGGTGCGGCTGCCAAGCGCGCTCAATGGCCTTGTCGGCCTGAAACCCACCCGCGGCCGGGTTCCGCATCTCCAGCCCAGCCCGATTCGCGCGGCCGGTCCGATGACGCGCACCGTAGAGGATGCGGGACTCCTGATGAGCATTCTGACACGGCCGGACGGTCGTGATTACGAATCCGCGCCGGCGTGCGAAAACGCCGCCTTCAGATCGCTGACCGACACGCCCGATGATTTCCTCAAGGCCAAGAAGATCGGGCTGATGCTTGAGATGGGGTATGGTCAAAGCACGGACAGCAGAATCCGCGAGCTGATCGAGCGCCAGGCGAGCCTTTTTGACGACCTTGGCGCGTCGGTCGAGATTGTGCCGAAGGTGGCAAAATCCGACCCGATGAACGCACTCTACCTGCTGGTGCAGTCGCGCGCCTATTACGAGTTGACAAGCCGACCGGAAAGCCTGCGCTCGAACCTGTTGCCGCATGTCGACCAGTGGTGCCGCAACATCGAACGCCGATCGGCACATGAACTCAGTACCGCGCTTTTCGATCTCGAGAGCTTCAAATCGCGTGTCATCGACGTTCTTGCTCCCTATGATTTCGTCGTCTCGCCCGCGCTCACCGTGGTTTCTTTCCCCGCCGATCAGGTGGCGCCGCTTCCAGACGACCATTTCGCACACTGCGCATACCAGATTCCCTTCAACCAGACCGGCGCGCCCGCGATTTCGATCAATGCCGGCTTCATCGAAGGGCTTCCCGTTGGCATGCAGATCGCGGGCAGACGTTACGATGACCTGGGCGTTTTGAAAGCCGCGATGGTCTATGAGCGGTTTCGAAGCTTGGAAATGCGCTGGCCCATCTGACTTTGCCGACCCGGGGAATGCGCTGCTGGCCGCCGCACGATCCAATGGTTACCAAATAGCGATGTCAGGAGCTAACGTGATGATGCGGCGATGCTTCGATCTGTTCCGGCCACGACGATCTCGACGTCATGGGTATCAAGCGCCGCCCTCAAAGACCCTTCCGGCGCCGTATCGCAGATGATGCGGTCTATTCTGTTCAGCGGGCAGACCTCGAATGAGGCCAACTTGCTGAACTTGGAGCTGTCGACCAGAACGGTCACCGATTGCGACCGCTCGATCATAGCAGCTGCTATTTGCGCCTCGTCGATGCTGAAGTTCATCGCGCCCGTGATGTCGTCCAGCGCTCCGATTGTCAGCACTGTGTGGTGCGCGCGGAATGTCCGGATCTGGGAGACGACCATGGCGCCGATGGTCTGGTTGTTGGCCGCGTTGAACTCGCCACCCAGCAAGAAGATGCGATGGCCGGCATCTTTTGAATAGCTCGCCTTTGCAATCTCACCGGAGTTCGTAACAATCGTCAGATTGGCCAGTTCCCGCAAACGCTCGGCAAAATATAGTGTCGTCGACCCGGTCACGACAAACAGGGTTTCGCCAGGATTGAACAATTCGATCGCTGCCGCGGCAATCTGCGTCTTTGCCCCTGCATTCGTTGACATCCGGCCCCGAAATGAGCCGTCACCGAAAAGTTCGGGGATCTTGGCACCACCATGGACCTTCTGGACGTGCCCATTCTTGGCCAGCTCCGAGACGTCGCGCCGGATTGTTTCGCGAGACGTGCCAAGCCAGTTGGCCAACTGCTCGATGGTAACCTGTTCATTTTTGCGAACAAAAGCGACGATCTTCTCTTGTCTTTGCCTGACCTTCATATCCGCACTTCTCCAAGCCATACCGAAATCTCGGCGCCACCGCCCGAGCGGACACTATCTGCGCGTACTTGACGCTTAACATCTGCGACTACGACAAAAAAGAGCGCGCCAGGACAAAAACGGGGCGAGTCGAGAAAGTGGCTAAGTAACTGAAAAATATACGGTTTTGGTGTTCAGGTGTTATCTGACCCTATTGGCGGTAGCTGAATAGCCGCCGATAATGTTGATATAGTCAAAATCAATGCCTGTATAGGCAAAAAAACTTGACCACCTACCGATTCCTGATATTGTCCCATCATTGGGTTGCTGGACCGCGAAACGGCCCCGCGCACCACCCAAGTCAGGGAGAATACGATGTCTGCAACTCGAAGATCATTTCTCAAGAGCGGCCTCGCGCTCGGCGGCATTGCCGCAACAAGCCAGCTGAGCGCACCGTTCGTGCGTACGGCTTCAGCGGGGCAGTCAAGCAACAGCGTGATTTTTGCATCGGGCGAGCCGCTGACAGGCAATTGGGACCCCACGTCCCACACGGTTCTCGGCCAGATCAATTTCGAGGGCTATGTATTCGGGCGCTTGACCAAGACGCCAATGCGCCCGGAAAACCCCTCGGAGATCCAGTACGAACTCGCCACGGGCCACAAGGTTATCGGCGAAAACATGCTGGAATGGACTCTGCGCCAGGGCATCACCTTCCACAACGGCAAGCCGTTCAAGGCCGAGGACGTCAAGGCGACTTTCGAATACGCGTCCCAGCCGGGCAAGTCGGCGTGGTATCCCGGCCCGGTAGACGTTGAAATCGTCGACGACTACACGATCCGCCTGAACACGGAAAAACACGGATATCCGGCATCCGCCTACATTCTGTTGGCGAGCTTCCTGCCGATTATGTCGGCCGAGGACATTGCGGGCGGTGCGATCAGCCAGATCCCCAACGGCACGGGCCCGTTCAAGTTCGTCGAGCAGCGCGGTGACGAGACGATCATGGCCGCCTTTGACGATTTCTACGAAGGCCGGCCAATCATCGATGAGTTCCGCTTCGCCTATATGGGTGACGCGAACACGCGCGTCCTGGCGCTTCTCGGCGGTGAGGCCGACATCATCGAGCGACTGGAGCCCGAGCAGCACGATACCCTTGCCGAGCGTGATAACGTGCGGGTAAAGCGGACGGTATCGACTGAAAACAAGTATCTGCACTTCCGCTGCAACAAAGCGCCGTTCGACGATGTGCGCCTGCGCAAAGCGGTCTGCCACGCCATTGACCGTGACTTAATAACCGAGATCCTTGGCGCGGCCGGGCATGCATCTTCCAGTTATGTCTCACCGGTGAAACTGGGCGGCAGCGATATTGCGAACTACCCGACCTACGATCCCGAGGAATCGCAGCGCCTGCTTGCCGAGGCCGGTTATCCGCGCGGCAACGGTCTGCCCGAGCTGGAATATATCACTTCAACCGGCTTCTACCCCAAAACCAAGGAATATGGTGAGTTGATCACCGCGTTGCTGCAGGAGCAGGGATTCAACGTCAAGCTTACGGTGCTGGAGACGGCTGCGTGGCTCGAGCGCATCTACCAACCGGAATCCGGCGAGGCCCCGGGGCATTTGGTGGATGTTGGTTGGGCAACCGGCTCGCCCGAACCGGATCTCGTTCTTCGGCCGATGTGGCATTCTTCGCAGGCGCTCATTACCGGCTTCGAAGACGCTGAAGTGGATGCCGCCCTCGATGCGCAACAGGCAGAAGGTGATCCAGACGCCCGCCTGAAGCTGATCGAGGAAAGCGTGATGCCGAAACTGGCTGACAAGGTGCCCAGCCTGTCGCTCTTCACTTCCGTGTTGATCCACGGCATGCAGGGCAATCTGGAAGGGGCCTACTTCTACCCCAATGGGCCGATCGATCTGTCGAAGGCATCCTATACCTGATGCGAAGACCTGCCGGCCGCCGGTTCCGATCGGCGGCCAAACTGTGCGTGGAAGCCCATGGCGTTTGTTCTGACCTTTCTGCTGCGCCGCCTGTCGCAGGGTGTCGTCATCGTCCTCTTGGTCGGCTTCGTCATTTTTTCGCTCCTGCGCATCGTGCCCGGCGATCCCGTAAGGATCATGGTCGGCCCCATGGCGACCGAGGAACAGGTCGAACAGATCGCCGAGGAATTAGGGCTTCGGGACCCGCTGCCGGTGCAGTTCGGCAGGTATCTTTCCGATCTTGCGCGTGGCGATCTCGGCAACTCCTTCATCAAGGCAACCAGTGGCGCGAGTATCGCCGGCGGTCGCGATGACGGCGGCGCGGCGCGCGCGCAGGTGCTCGATCTGATCGTCGCGGCAATTCCGTTCTCCGCCCTGCTGGCCGGGCTCGGCGTGCTGCTGGCGTTGGCCTTCTCGATCCCGCTTGGAATTGCGGCCGGACTGTATCCGAATGGCTGGATAGGAAGAACCACCTTCGCCATCAGTTCGGTCTTTGTTTCGCTGCCGAACATCTGGTTGGGAATCCTACTTATCCTGATCATCTCGGTGCAGCTTGGGTGGTTACCGGCGATCGGGTACAAGGGCGTCGCTTACGCGGTACTGCCGGCGATCGTGCTGGCCGTCGAATTGTCCGCGATCATTGTGCGCGCGCTCGCTTCTTCCGTCGCCTCCACGATGCAGGAAAACTTCGTCCAGGCCGGCATCGTGCGCGGCCTGACGATGCGCCACATGATCATCCATCACGTTCTGCGCAATTCGGCCATCCCAATGCTCAATCTGTTTGGTGCCCAACTGGGTGGCCTGCTCTTGGGCAGCCTGTTCGTCGTCGAGTACATCTTCAACTATCCCGGATTGGGGCTGCTTACCGTTAACGCCGTCTTCCAACGCGATTTCCCAGTCATTCAGGGCGTCGCCATCCTGACCACGGCGGTTTTGGTGCTGATCAACATCCTGGTGGATCTCATCTCGGCCGGCATCGACCGGCGTTTGCAGTACTGAGGATCATCGGGTGAGCGGTCTTTCTTCCCAATTCTGGCACTCGGTCAACGGGCGGATGTTGCGTGCTGCCTGGGCGCGTCCGCAATTCAAGATCGCGCTGGTGTTCCTGATCGCGCTGATCGCGCTCGCCGTCTTGTTGCCGATGCTCAGTTCCGTTTCAGCCACGACGATCTCGGTGCGCGACCGTTTTGCTCCGCCTGTATTTTGGGGTGGAACCGTCAGCCACCTCTTCGGCACCGACCAACTTGGCCGCGATCTGCTTTTGCGATCGTTGATCGGTCTGCGCAACGCGCTGGTGATCGGTGTTGTCAGCGTGTTCGGCATGTTCGTGCTTGGGGCACTGATCGGAATCATCTCCGGCTACCGGGGCGGTGTCGTCGACACTGTCCTCATGCGGATCACCGATGCCCAGATGTCGATTCCGGTCATTATCCTGGCCATCACCATCCTCGGCGTGTCGCGCCCAACGCCCTTTTCGGTGATCCTTGTCCTCATCCTCGCGGGCTGGCCGACCTATGCGCGGGTGATCCGAAGCGTGACACTGACCGAAAGCCGCAAGGAATTCGTACGCGCCGCCAAGATCATCGGTGCGGGGAATCTGCGGATCATGTTCCGCCACATCGCGCCGAACATCCTGCCTCCGGTGGCGTTCATCGCCGTTTTGGACGTGGCTCGGATGATGATCTTCGAGGCGATCTTCGGCTTCATCGGCATTGGCATCCAGCCCCCGGTTCCCACCTTCGGGAATATTTTGGCCGACGGGACGAAATACCTGATCAACGCTTGGTGGATCACCGTTGTTCCGGGCCTCTTCCTCTTTGCCGCGCTGATCAGCCTCAACCTGGTCGGCGCGGCGCTTGAAAGCGCACGCAACGACGTTCTGGGAGGGCGGAACCAATGACACGGAGCGCAGCGCTCGCGAACGGGGACAAGGCGCCGGTCCTGTCGGTGAACGGGCTGAACGTCGATGCCCGCCTGGCCGCCGGCGACATCAAGGTTTTGAGGGATATCTCAATCGATCTCGCCGAGGGTGAAATTCTGGGCGTGATCGGCGAGAGTGGTGCAGGGCTGACCGTGCTGTCGCGCTCCATCATGAACTGGTTGCCCAGCCCGTTGCGGGCAACCAAAGGAGAGGTCAACTTTCGCGGCAGCAATCTGCTCGAGGCCTCCGCGACTGAGATGCGTCGGCTTCGAGGCAAGGAAATCGCCTATATCGGGTCAGATAGCTCAACCGCGTTGAATCCCACCGTGCCGATTGGCAAGCACCTGGTCTCGAAACTGCGCTCGGTTCTGCCGCAATACTCCGAGCGGCAAGCTCGACAGCGCATCATGGAATTGTTCGACGCGGTTCGCATCCCTTCGCCACGTGCGCGCTTTAACGAGTTTCCATTCCAGTTCAGCGGTGGGATGATGCAGCGCGTCATGATCGTCGATGCCTTGTGCACCGACCCAGCACTGCTGGTCGCCGATAATATCACCCAGCCGCTTGACGTTACGGTCGCTGAGCAAATCGTCCGCCTGCTGAGGGACTTGCGTGACGATTTTGGAACGTCCGTCGTGTTCTCCTCAGCCTCTCTTCCTGTCGCAGCCGAAATCTCTGAACGTCTGCTGGTTCTGCAAAACGGGCGAATCCTGGAAGAGACGACGCCGGAAGACATCGTGCGCTGTCCGAAGGCGGAATACACCAAGACGCTGACGGCGCGAGTTCCGAGAATCTGGAGCGTCGACCATTCGCCTCCTCGATCGGTTACGATGAAGCCGATCCTGAGCGTGCGAAACGCCACCAAGACCTATTTCACCAAAGATCCAAAGACGTATTTCGGCAAGCAAACCGTTGAAGCAGTTCGCGGGGTTTCGTTCGACGTCCTGGAGGGTGAAAACTTGGGAATTGTTGGTGAGTCGGGTTGTGGCAAGTCCACATTGTCGAGGCTCTTGAGCTGGGTCGAGCAGCCTGACACCGGTGACATCTTCTTCGATGGCATGAGCATTTCGAAGATGAGCGGCCGCGAATTGAAGGCCCTGCGCGGCCAGTTCCAGCTCATCTTGCAGGACCCCTACACCTGCCTGCCGGGGCACAAGACGGTAGGTGAGATCATTTCCGAGCCGCTGCGGATTCACCGCGGTGGGTCTGGCAGCAAGCAACGGGACCGGCTGCACGAGGTCATGCACGAGGTTGGCCTACCGGAAGGCTCCGATCTGAATCTGCCCTACCAATTGAGCGCCAGCCAACGCCAGCGGGTCAACATTGCCAGGGCGATGGTGCTCAATCCCAGGCTGTTGATCCTGGACGAAACACTGTCTTCACTTGATCAGGTCGAACAGGCGCGACTTCTTGATCTGTTCGAAGATCTGCAAAAGCGACACAAATACACTTGCATCTTTATCTCCCACGATCTCGCCTTGGTCCGCCGTGCCTGCTCGCGCGTGCTGGTCATGTATTTGGGGCGCGTTGTTGAGATGGCCGAGAACGAGAAGCTGTTTTTCGACCCTCAGCATCCTTATTCCCGTGCGCTGCTCTCGGCGATGCCGACATTGGAGAAAAACCGTTTCGACGCTGAGGAGTGCCTTCTTGAAGGCGAACCGCCAAGCCCGGTTAACATCCAGCCCGGTTGCAGCTTTCGGACACGCTGTCCGCACGCGATGGAGATATGCGGCAAAATCGACCCGAGCCCAGTGCCCCACGGTCTCAGCCATGTCGAGTGCCATCTCGTTCACGATCAGGAGGTGTTCCAGGAGCTTGAGCGGCGATAAATGCGCCACCATCCCCTTAGGTTACGGACTCACAAAACCGGTGAATTTGGCATGAGACGATTTCGTTCGATACAAGGCGCAAAGGCGATGGAAGTCTTGTCGACTTTCAAGCTTTTGCAACGCTATAGCAGGGCAAATCGCCCCTGTCCCAAGGACGGGGAACTGGCTTCAAGCTGCATTGCGGCCGCCGATCATAAACAGAACTGACCCTATATTCGCTAGACATGCTCTAACCCGCCGACAGAGGAGAGAGCCGAGCGTGGAATCCTTTGACGTGGCCATCATCGGTGCGGGTGTCATTGGCTGCGCAATGGCGCGCCGGCTGACGCTTGACGGCGCGCGAGTTGTGATCCTGGAGAAGGCGCTCGACGTGCTGGACGGCGCTTCCAAGGGCAATAGCGCAATCCTGCACACCGGCTTCGATGCGCGACCCGGCTCGCTCGAACACAATTGCATTACCGCCGGCTACACCGAATATCACGAGATCGCCGGGCAGTTGGGCCTGCCGATCCTGCGATCAGGTGCTTTGGTGCTGGCCTGGGACCGCGAACAACTCGCGAGTTTGCCCGATCTGGTCGACAAAGCCCATCAGAATGGCGTCACCGACGTACGAATGCTCAGCGTTGAGGAGATCCAAAGCCGCGAGCCGTACCTGGTTGAAGGTGTCCATGGCGGCTTTGAAGTGCCGGGCGAATCGCTGATCGACCCCTGGACAACGGCCCATGCCTATGTGCTGCAGGCAATTCTCAACGGCGCCGAGCTCCGGCGCGGCACCGAAGTTCTCGAAGGCCGGCTTTCCGGCGGTGCCTGGACCCTGGAGACGGGCAAAGGCGAACTACGCGCAAAACGCGTCATCAACTGCACGGGCCTCTACGGCGACATCGTCGACCAACGTCTTCTGGGAAGAACGGATTTCAGCATCACGCCGCGCAAGGGTCAGTTCGTCGTTTTCGACAAGGCGGCTTCAGACATCGTCTCGGCCATTCTGCTTCCCGTGCCGACCAAGACCACCAAGGGCATCGTGATCTGCCGAACGATCTTCGGCAATGTGCTGGTCGGCCCGACCGCCGAAGATCAACCCAGCCGCGTCGACGCTTCGACTGCACGCGAGACGCTGATGGCTCTCCACGATAGGGGGAAAAAGATTCTGCCTGCGCTGGCCGAATGCGAAGTGACCGCCACTTACGCCGGTCTCCGCCCCGCCTCGCAGTTCCAAGACTACCAGATCACAATGCACAAGGACGGTACCTATGTGAGCGTTGGGGCGATTCGTTCCACCGGTCTCAGCGCGGCCCTGGGAATTGCGAGCTATGTCGCCGACCTCTTAGGCACAAGAGACTTTGCAAACGATCCGATCGTCGACCCGTTGATCCCCAAGCCAAGCCGCTTGTCAGCCTACCACGCGCGCGACTGGCAGGTGGCCGGCTACAGCAGCATTGTCTGCCATTGCGAGCTTGTTACCGACCGCGAGATCGAGGCGGCGTTGTCTTGTCCAATGCCGCCGGCCACGCTCGATGGACTGAAGCGGCGAACACGCGTCACGATGGGTCGGTGCCAAGGCTTCCATTGCACCGCGGAACTGGCGCGTATCACCGCCGGGCGCCTGCAGCGGCCGATTGTCCGCATCGATGACTGAACAGATCGCCGCCAAGGAAAACGTCACAGTCGCCGTCGTTGGGGGCGGCACGGCTGGCTTGGCGCTCGCGAGCGAACTCATGCGGCTGAAAGTCGGCAAAGTCGTTGTCCTCGAACGAGACGCGGAGGCCGGCGGTGTCCCGCGCCATTGCGGTCATTATCCATTCGGTCTTCGGGAATACGCCCGGCTGATGAAGGGGCCGGACTATGCCAAACGCAACCGCGAAGCTGCGGCGGCGCTGGGCGTCGACATTCGCACCCGAACCACGGTGACCAAGCTTCACCCGGGCGGCAAGCTCAGCTTGTCCACCAATGCGGGGACGACCAACCTAGCGGCCGATCGCGTGGTGCTCTGCACCGGCGTGCGAGAAAGCAGCCGGGCGGAGCGGTTCATCGGGGGTGACCGGCCAGACGGGGTTTTCTCGACAGGCGCGCTCCAGTCCATGGTCTATCTCAAGGGTATCAGACCTTTCAGGCAACCGATCATCTTGGGCTCCGAACTCGTGTCTTTTTCGGCCATCCAGACTTGCCAGCACCTGGGGATCAGGCCGGTCGCAATGGTCGAGGAACAGGATCGGCTGATCGCCCGCCGGCCACTTGAGTTGTACATGCTCGTCAAGAGGGTGCCGGTCTACACCGGGGTCACGAACCCGCGGATCATCGGGGGCGAGCGCGTCGAGGCGCTGGATTTCGTCGACCGCACTGGTCAGGCAAAGAGGATCGCGGCCGATGGCGTCATTGTCTCGGGTCGCTTCCGACCGGAAAGCGCGCTCATGCGCGACGGCCATCTCGAGGTTGATCCAGGTACTGGCGGACCGGTGATTGACCAATTCGGGCGCTGTTCCGACCCTGCCTATTTTTGCGCCGGTAATCTCTTGCGCCCGGCTGAGACATCCGGCTTCTGCTGGCGGGAAGGTATCCAAACCGCACGCTGGGTCGCGCGCGATCTTGAGCGGGGCAATGCCACCGCCCCCCCAGGCGTTCGGATCAAAACGGCCGATCCGGCACTACGGTTTGTCGTGCCGCAGAGGATTGATCTGTCGGGCGCGGCTGGTGGCATGACACATCTTTATCTGGGCCTGAACCTTCCGTTCAGAGGCACGATTGCCGCAACAGCGGGTGGCGACGCTCTTTGGAAGGGTCGCTTGAACACACAACCGGTGAGGCGGACCCGGATACCGCTGGACACCATTGTCAGGGCGGCACCGGCGCAGGACGTAATAATCTGCAAACGAGACTAATCTGTTTGATCCCAGGTTTTGATGGTGCACTCTTTTCGTCGGCACGGTCTGCCTGAAACGTTCTTGTCCTCTTCCCGCATATCCACAGAAAGACGTTGGAAATGGGGCGCTGACGCGCTGAGCCCGTGCCATAATCGCGCGCTCAGGACTCGCCGCGCCCGGTGCTAATCTGCCGGCGCCAATCTGCTTGCGCCGGTCTGAAGGACATTCAACCATGCGGTTTCACGCCGACGTCCAGATACACTCCAAATACTCGCGCGCGACATCAAGAAACGCCGATCTGGAGAATCTGGCCCTGTGGGGCCGCAAGAAGGGCGTGACGGTGGTCGGTACCGGCGACTTCACCCACCCTGCCTGGCTTGCCGACATCAAGGAAAAGCTCGTTCCGGCCGAACCGGGTCTCTTTCGCCTTCGACCCGATCTCGAACGGGACGTCGAGAGGCAAACCCCGGGCGCTTGCGCCGCGCGCCAGCGCTTCCTGCTGGAGGTGGAGATTTCCACCATCTACAAGAAGGGTGGCAAGGTGCGGAAGGTCCATCATCTGATCTTCGTGCCCGATATCGACTCGGCCGATCGCCTGGTGGCGCGCCTGTCGCGCATCGGCAATCTCGCCTCCGATGGCCGACCGATTCTGGGCCTCGACTCGCGCGACCTGCTTGAAATCACGCTCGAAACGGGCCCGCATTCCTATCTTGTTCCAGCCCATATCTGGACACCGTGGTTCGCCGCTCTCGGTTCCAAGTCGGGCTTCGATTCGATCGACGACTGCTATGGCGATCTCGCCTCGCATATCTTCGCCGTCGAAACCGGGCTTTCCTCCGATCCGGCGATGAATTGGCGTATCGCCTCGCTCGACCGCTTCCGGCTGGTGTCCAATTCAGACGCGCACTCGCCGCCCAAGATCGGCCGCGAGGCGACTACATACGACACCAACCTCGATTATTTCGCCATGCTCGAGGCGCTGAAGACGGGCGAGGGATTTATCGGCACGGTCGAGTTCTTTCCCGAGGAGGGCAAGTACCATATGGACGGGCACCGCAAGTGCGGTGTCCGCCTTACGCCCGAGGAGACCAAGGCCCATGACGGTATCTGCCCCGTTTGCGGCGAGGGGCTGACCGTGGGCGTTTCCCATCGCATCGACTCGCTTGCCGACAGAACCGAGGCGGAGGCCCGCGCCGCGCCGCCACCCAAGGCGGCCGAGGTCCTGAGCCTGGTGCCGCTTGCCGAAATTCTGGCGGAGATCAAGGGGGTGGGGCCCGCCAGCAAGGCCGTCGCCCAAGGCTATGAACGGCTGCTCGCCACCCTGGGCTCCGAACTCGCCATCCTCGAAACGGTCCCGATCGAGGACATCGCGCGGGCCGGGGACCCGTTGCTTGGCGAGGCCATCGATCGCCTGCGCCGTGGTGAGGTTAAACGCCAGGCCGGCTATGACGGCGAATATGGCGTGATCCGGCTGTTTACGGACGACGAACTGCGCGAGGCGACCTCCGGTGGCCTGTTGTTCGATCTGCCCGCGCAAGCAAAACCGGCCCCGGCGCAGGCCAGAGGGTCAAGGCATGAAAACACACCCGCCGATCCGCCCGAACCGGTGTCACTGCCGATCAGCGGGTTGGTGGAGAACTCGATGCAGACTGGCACCGGGTTGCTCGCCGGCCTCGATCCGGACCAGAGGGCGGCTGCCGAGATCTTCAGTGGCCCGCTTCTGATTGAAGCCGGGCCTGGCTCCGGCAAGACGCGCACGCTGACCCATCGCATCGCTCACATGGTCGCCGAGCACGGGGTGCCGGTCGAGGCCTGTCTGGCCATCACCTTCACCCGCCGCGCGGCGCAGGAGATGCGGGAGCGGCTCGCCCGGTTGCTTCCCGACGAGTGGCAAAGGATCCCGATCCATACCCTGCATTCCCTTGGCCTTGACCTTTTGCGGGAGAACCCGGCCGCCGCGGGCCTTGAGCAAGGGTTTGAAATCGCCGATGACGCGGAACGGCTTGCCATAATTTGTGAAAGCCTCGACATATCACAGCGTCAGGCGCGCGGGGTTCTGAACGGCATTTCGCGGGCGAAGCGGACTGGCGCCGCGGATACCGACGAAACGGCAACAGCGCTGGGCCGCTACGAGACGACGCTTTCCAGGCGCAACAGGGTCGACTTCGACGATCTCGTCGCGCGGACGCTGCGCCTTTTGGAGGCGCATCCCGATATCGCCGAGCGGACCCGCGACCGCTTCGGCTGGATATCGGTCGACGAGTTTCAGGACGTGGACAACCAGCAGTATTCGCTCTTGAAGCTGCTTGCCGGCGCCGACGGCAATCTCTGCGTGATCGGCGATGCCGACCAGGCGATCTACGGCTTTCGCGGCGCCGATGCCGCCTCGATGGCCCGGTTCCGTGTGGATTATCCAGACGCACCTGTTGTCCGGCTCAGCCGCAACTACCGGTCGACCGGCGCGATCGTCAAAGCCTCCGCCCAAGTAATCGCCCAGTCCACTAAGCCGTCCGCGAAGTCTGGTAGCATCGCCGAAGCCGTGCGCGACACGGCGGCACTGGTCGAGGTCCACAGTTCCGGGAGCGAGCAGGCGGAAGCCGAGTTCGTGGTGCACACGATCGAGCAGCTTCTTGGCGGCCACAGCTTCTTTTCCATCGACAGCGGGCGGACCAAGGCTGGAAAGGAGGTGCCGCTGTCCTTCTCCGACATCGCAGTGCTTTACCGCATGGAGGCGCAGGCCGGAGCCATCGAGGATGCGCTTGAGCGGTCCGGCATGCCGTTCCAGAAGCAGGCCAATCGTCCGCTGAGCGATAACGCCGGTGTCGCGGCGTATCTCCGCGCGCTCGACAGCCAGGCACGGGACGGACTGTCCCTGCAAGAGCGCCTTGAGGCCGCGACCGATGGGCTCGCAAGCCGCGAACAGGACTGGACCGGTGACCTCGAGACGGCGCGGCATCACCTCCACCATCTGGCGGCGACGTGTGACGGCGACGCAGCCCGCTTTGCCGAAGCGGTCGCGCTCGCAAACGAGACGGATTTATGGGACCCGCGCGCCGATCGGATCTCGCTGATGACCCTGCACGCGGCCAAAGGGCTCGAGTTCCCGATCGTCTTCATCATCGGCGCCGAGGAGGGCGTTCTGCCGCTCTATTGGGGCACGCCGGACGAGGCTGCACTCGAAGAGGAGCGGCGCCTCTTCTATGTCGGCATGACCCGGGCCGAGGACCGGCTCTTTCTGAGCCACGCGCAAAAGCGGATGTGGCGCGGCAAGCTGCGGGAAATGGCCCCTTCCCGCTATCTGGCTGACATTGCAACAGGGCTCATCGAAAGGAGCGAGACGAGAGCGCACAGGCCAAAGCCGGCCGACCGACAGCACGACCTTTTCCTGTGACCGCGACCTAGGACCCCAGAAAGCCCATAGCGTCGCTTAGAACGTCAAAAAGCGCGTCAATCTGAACCCGATCGAGGATGAACGGAGGCGCGAGGACAACTGAATTGCCGAGGGGCCTGATAATCAAACCGCGCTCCAGCGCGCTCTGCGCGATGCGCTCGCCGATCCGGTCGCCGTCGGCAAACGGTGTGTTGGAACGTTGGTCCGCAACGATCTCGAGCGCGCCCATCAAGCCCACCCCCCGCGCTTCGCCCACATGGGGGTGCGTCTCCAGCGCGCGCAGCCTTTCCTGAAAATGCGGCGCAATATCTCGAACGTGATCGAGGACGCCCTCCTCGGTGATGATCCGAATGGCCTCAAGGGAAATCGCACAGCCGACAGGGTGCCCGCCCGCGGTGAACCCGTGAGGAAACTCTTCGGCCCGGCGGCATGCCTCGCTCAGGCGCGCGTCGATTTCCTCCGACAACAAGACCGCCCCCATCGGGAAATAGCCGGCCGAGATACTCTTTGAGGCAACCACGATATCAGGCGCTTCGATGCCGATCGTTTCAGCGCCCCAGACGTTGCCTGTCCGCCCGAAGCCGCAGATCACTTCGTCGCATACCAGCGGGATGCGATGCTTGCGCAAGACGGGCTGAACGTGGGCAAAGTACGTGCCGGGCGGCACGATGACGCCGCCGGCGCCCATCACGGGTTCGGCGAAGAAGCCGGCGATTGTTTCGGGACCTTCTTGGCGAATCAACGCGTCCAGATCGTCTGCGAGGCGCTTTGCAAAGGCGTCATCGTCTTCGCCTGCACGGGCATAGCGCCAGGCGTGCGGACATTCGGTGACCAGAACCTCGGGAAGCGGTAGCCCGAAGGCGCCGACATAGCTCTTTCCGGTCAGGCTGGACGCCATGACGGTGGCGCCATGATAGGCGTTCGTGCGCGTGATCAGCTTGCGGCGCTCGGGCTGCCCCTCGGACCTCCAGAGCATCCACAGAAGCTTGACGACGGACTCGTTGGCCTCCGAGCCTGAGTTGGTGAAGAAGACCCTGCCCATGGGCATCGGCGCCAGGTCTTTCAGGCGCTCGGCGAGCGCAATGGACGGTTTTGAGTTGCGACCGAAGAAGGTGTGATAGCCCGGAAGCGACTCATACTGCCGCATGGCCACATCGACGAGCCTCTTTTCGCTGAACCCCAGCGTCATGTTCCACAGGCCGGAATTGCCCTCGAGATAGCGCTTGCCGGCCGCGTCGAACACATACGGACCTTCGCTGCGCGCGATGATGGTCGGCCCTGATTCTTCGAGCGTCTGCAGGTCCGTGAAGGTGTGAAAGAAGCTGCAAGCGTCCCGGCTTTCCCAGCTTTTTTGAGCAGAAACGGCCATCCATAGACTCCTGAATTCCAACCCAGACACGGCAGATCATTGCCCGCCGAAGGAAGCGCTTTGTATGATAAAAATACACGTATTGAAACCATATTGTTGACAAAGTGCATTTTGAATGTGAAAAACGCATAACTGACGCCACCAGCTCTGGGATGGAAATGCACGCGCTTGGCAGCCCCTTGCAGAACAGGCTCTTCGAGCAGATCAGGGATCACCTCGGAGGGTCGGTTGCGATTGGAGATCGCATAAACGAAGCCGAACTGGCTGGCCGGTTCGGTGTATCGAGAACGCCCGTAAGGCATGTGCTGAAACGCCTCGAGAGCGACGGCGTCGTTTCTTACGAGCACAGTCGCGGCTTCCGCCTCATCCAGCCCGTCCCGGCGTCGGGTGCGGGCTCCGTCGAAGTCGAAACCGGCCTTCTGGACAAACATGTCCTGCGTGACATGGCGCTTGGCGCGTTTTCGGGCGCCGTCAGCGAAAGATCACTGCTCCAGCGCTACGACGTTTCCCGCCGTGAGCTTCTTTCGACGCTGCGCAGCCTGACGCGCGATGGCCTGGTCGATCCATCGCCGGGGCAGGGCTGGATATTCGCCGATATCAGTTCGGAAGCGCTGAGAAAGAGCTATGACTTTCGCAAGATCGTCGAGCCCGCCGGCATCGTTGCGGACGGCTTCGATCCGGATCGAGAGCGACTTGATGCGATCGAAACCGCTCACCGCAGGGCACTCGATGAACTGGAGAGCATGGATGGACCTGCGCTTTTTGAGCTGGACGCCCGGTTCCACCATGCCGTGGCGTCCTTCTCTGGCACCGGATTTCTTGAAGAGGCGATTGACCGGCAAAACACCATTCGCCGCGTGGCGGAGTATGTCGCCTCCGTGCGCAAGGAGCGCATGGGGCAATCCATGCGCGAGCATCTCGATATCATCGCGGCGCTGAAGGCCGGCGACAGGCAGCATGCGGCGGCGTTGATGCACCTGCATCTCAAGCTGTCCGCTGAAGAGACCTTCATTCATCTGGAGGCTGACCTCGACACCGTGCGCGCCGGCGGCGTTGACCTCGAGGCGGGCCGCAAGGGGGATGTCGAAGCCGGGGCCGACGGCTCCGATCCGTCGGGGGGAGCGGCAGGATGAGCGTCGCCCTCAGTGAGATGCCGCGCGGCGATCGCACCGGCGCCACCGCTTTCTGGTCCTGCCAGGCCGATCCGCGCTTCTCGTATTGTCTTTATGTGCCCTCGGGCTGTGACGAAGCGCGCCGCATGCCTCTGTTTGTCTGCGTGCATGGATCGTTCCGCGTGGCCGAATCCTATCGCGACAAGCTTTGGCAATTCGCCGAGCGGGAAGGGTGTGTCGTCTTGTGCCCCCTGTTCCCGTGCGGCGCGGACGGACCGGACGATACCGAAAGCTACAAGTTCGTCTACTGGCCGACCATTCGCTATGACCGGGTTCTGCTTTCGATGGTGGAAGAGGCGGCCCAGAGGGTTCCCTTCGAGTCCGACCGGTTCATGCTTGCCGGCTACTCCGGCGGAGGCCAGTTCGCGCATCGCTTCTTCTATGGTCATCCTCAGCGGCTTCTTGGTGTCTCCATAGGGGCGCCGGGCGTGGTCACCCTGCTGGCGCAGGACAAGCCATGGTGGGTCGGCACCAAGGGTCTGGAGGATCTTGTCGGACCGCTCGATGTCGCCGCGATGCGGACTGTTCCGGTCCAGATGGTGATCGGTGAGGCCGACTGCGACCCGGAAGAACTGCGTCAGCGGCCGGGGTCCGTGCACCGCATGCCGGGCATCGAACTTACGGGCGATAACAGGGTTGCGCGTCTCAACGCCCTGGCCGCCAATTTCCGTACGCACGACATCGCCGTCGAGAAGGTGGTCGTCCCCAGCGTGGCGCATGATGGGTTCGCCGTTCTCGATCCGGTCGAGGATTTCGCGCGGCGTTGCCTGGCAAAGGCCAGGCAGGCCGGCGGGGATGTGCGATGACGCTTCCCGTTTTCGAAGTTTCCGGCACGCCCGCCGCACGCGGGGAGGCCTATGGCCGCCAGGCCGCAGCCCTCATCGACAGAGCCGTGGCGCATTATCGCCGCGACCTTGAGGCGGTGGATTTCGCCTGGGAAGATGTGAAGGCGGTTGCCAGGCGTTTCGGCGATGCGATCGCCGGTTTCGATGCGGATCTCGCCGAGGAAATCGAAGCGATCGCCCTTGGTTCGGATCAGCCGACCGAAGCTATCGTCCTGCTCAACGCACGTACGGAAATGCTGTTCTGGCGGGCGCGGGAAAGGAGCCGTGCGGACGCCGATGGGCCTGAAGCCGAAGGCTGCACATCGGCGCTGGCCATGCCCGGGATCACCGCTGACGGCCGCCTTATCCATGGCCAGAACTGGGACTGGCGGCCCGAGGTCGCCGACCACGCCATCGCCCTGAAGGTCCGCAGCGATGACGGTCCCGATGCCCTCCACGTCGTTGAAGCGGGGCAATTGGCGCGGCACGGACTGAATAGCGCCGGTATCGCCGTAACGGCAATGGGGCTTCACAGCGGCACCGACTACGGCCAGGTCGGCGTTCCAAGCCCGATCATTCGCCGTCGTGTGCTGCAAGCATTGGATCTCGGCTCGGCCCTCGGTGCGGTGTTCGAGCATCCGGCCTCCTTCTCCCACGCCCTGATCATCAGCCACGCCGATGGCGAGGCCTTCTGTCTGGAGGCCACGCCCGGGGAGGTATTCTGGCAGGAGCCTGACGACGGCGTTCTGGTCCACGCCAATCATTTCAAGAACCCGCAGGCGCTGGCCAGGCTGCGCGACGCCAATCTCGCGCGATGCCCGGATTCGCTTTACCGCGATTCACGGGTCCGGCGGCATCTGCGCGGTCAGTCCGGCAAGATCACGGCACAGACGTTCAAGGACGCCTTTGCCGACCGGTTCGGCGCGCCCAATTCCATCTTGCGAAGCCCCGCCGGTAGACCACAGAGCTTGCTGTCCGCCACCGTCTACACGCTGATCATGTGCCCGGCGGACCGGACTGCCGAGATTTCGCTGCGGCCCTATGAGGCCGGCTCCTCATTCCAACAATTGTCGCTCGACTGATACAAAAAGGGAGAGAAATCATGGGTTTGCTCAAGAATCTGACTTTGAGCGCGTCGATCCTGCTGGTGGCCGCGCCGGCCGCGCAGGCGGCCGACGAACTACGCGTCGCCATTGGCGGCGACATGCGCTCGACGCTTTTCGGCGTCAATCGCGACAGCACCACCGACACCGTGCTGCATCACGTCGTCGAGCCCCTGGTTGCCGCGCGGGACGATCTGAGCATCGGGCCGGCGCTGGCCGAGAGCTGGGACGTTTCGGAAGACGGCCTGACCTACACCTTCACCCTTCGCGACGGCGCCGTGTTCCACAATGGCGAACCGGTTCTGGCGGAGCATGTCAAATGGTCCTGGGAGCGCCTCCTGGACGAGGAAACCGGGTTCTTGTGCCGCAGATGGTTCGACGGCACCGGCCCGACGGGCATCAACATCACCGGCATCGACGTGGTGGACGATCGGACCGTCCGGTTTACGCTTGAAGAGCCGGCCGCCCTGTTTTTGCCGCGCATGGCGCATGTCGTCTGCCTTTCAGGGATCATCCATCCCGATTCCTATGACGAGAGTGGCGAATGGGTGGGTCCCGTGGCGACCGGTCCCTACACCATCGCGGACTGGCGGCGCGATCAGTATGTCGAACTGGAGAAGTTCGACGGTTACGTGCCTCTGGACATGCCGCGCGACGGATATTCGGGCGCGCGGGAAGCGCTGGCCGACACGATCCGCTTCGTGGTGATCAGCGACCCCGCCGCTGCAAAGTCAGCGCTTCTGGCGGGCGATATCGACGTGCTTCCCGAACTCGATGTGGATGCGGTCGGCGAGGTCAAGGATGCCGGCTTCACCGTGGAAATCGGCTCCACGCCGGGCTGGCGGCTGCTGCAACTGCAAAACCGCGATGAAGTGCTGAGCAACGTGCTTGTCCGCCAGGCGATTGCCCATGCCATCAATCGCGACGAGATTACGCTGGCCGCGTCCGCCGGACTGGGCACACCGAACCCGTCCGCCCTGGCGCCGCAGGACGCCTTCCATGGCCCCGAATTCGAGCGCGCGCTGGACCATGATCCCGAGCGTGCCAGGGCCTTGCTGGCCGAGGCAGGGTATGCGGGCGAGGAAATCACCATCACCACAAGCACACGGAACAATGCGCTCTACAACGCGGCGATCGTGACGCAAGCCCAGCTTCAGGCGGTCGGGATCAATGCGCAACTCGAAGTCCTGGAATGGGCCGCGCATTTTGAAAAGTACAGTTCGGGTGACTATCAGATTCTGTCCTTCGGCTATTCGGCCCGCCCGGATGCGACGATGGCGCTCGACGTCTTCGTCGGCGACAAGGACCAGCGCAGCAATGCCGTCGTTGACGACCCCGCCATCGTGGCCGCCGTGCAAAAAAGCGGTAACATCACCGATCCTGAAGCGCGCCGTGAACTGCTGGCCGACATCCATAACATGGTTCTGGAGGATTCCTCCGCGATCCATCTGTTCAACACGATCGCGGTCGATGCGTCTTCCGCGAATGTGGAAGGCTACGATCTCTGGACGCTCGGCAAGCCGCGCCTTTGGGGCGTGAGCGTGACCGAGTAGGTCGGACACGACGGCCGGGACCGGAGCCTATCTAAATGCTTGCTTACACGGCAAGGCGGCTCGTGCTCGCCATTCCAACGCTGTTGCTGGCGGCGGTCCTGGTCTTCCTGCTCATGCGGCTCGTGCCGGGCGATCCGGCCCTGATGTTCGTGGGGGATGCGGAAGATCTCAGCGCGGTCGAGGAAAAGCGGCGGGAACTCGGCCTCGACCGGCCCTTGCCCCTTCAGTTCCTTTTCTGGCTCGGGCAGGTGCTCTCCGGCGATCTGGGCACATCCATCAAGAACGGACGCAGCGTGGCATCGGCGATTGCGGATGCGTTTCCGGTCACCGCCCAGATCGTTCTGGCATCGACCGTGCTGGCGGCGATGTTCGCCCTGCCGGCCGGCATGCTTGCCGGCTGGCGACAGAACACACGCGCGGATGTCGCCGTCATCAGCTTTGCCACCGTTTGCCTGTCGATCCCCAGTTTCTGGCTGGCGCTCATCCTCCTGTCGGTCTTTGGGGTAAAGCTCGGTTGGCTGCCGACCGTGGGCTATGTCTCGATATGGGAGGATCCCGGCCGGGGCCTGACCTATATGATCATGCCCGTGGTGGCGTTGTTCTTCGGCGAGCTGGCGACCCTGACCCGAATGTCGCGGTCGAGCGCCATCGAGGTGCTGCGCCTCGACTATGTTTCGCACGCCCGGGCCAAGGGCCTGCCCGAGCGCACCGTGCTGTGGAAGCATGTCTTCCCGAACGCGTTTGCGCCCACGCTGACGGTGCTGGGGCTGATCCTCGCAAACCTCCTGAGCGGCGTTGTCGTGATCGAGACGATGTTCAGCCTGCCCGGACTGGGCCGGCTTCTCGTCGACGCGATTTTCGCGCGCGACTATCCGGTCGTCCAGGGCGTGCTGCTGTTCATCGTGATCATCTATGTCGCGGTCAATCTCGTGGTCGACCTCTTGTATCCGGTCTTCGATCCCCGAGTGCGCCTATGACGTCGTCATTCGATTTCAAGAGATTCGCGGCCGGTCGTCCGAACGCGATCCTCGGCATCATCCTGATGCTGTGTTTCGTCGGCGCCGCCGCGCTGGGCGCTTTCTTCACGCCCTACGATCCGCTGGCCATGGATATTCCCGACCGGCTCGCGCCACCCAGCGCGGCCAACTGGCTGGGGACCGATCAGTTCGGGCGTGACGTGCTGTCGCGCATGCTGATCGGCGCGCGGGAAAGCCTGACGATCAGTTCCTTGTCATCGGCCGGCGCCATGGTTCTGGGCATCGGCATCGGCGCGACCGCGAGCTATTTCGGCGGCTGGGCCGATCGGATCACGGGTGCCTGTCTCGATGCGCTGATGGCCTTTCCGGGACTGCTTCTCGCCATGGCGATCATCGCGGTCGCCGGTCCGGGCAAGTCAGGCGTGATCATGGCGCTCGCGCTGGCCTATACGCCCGCCGTGGTTCGGGTGATCCGGTCATCGATCCTGTCGATCAAGCAGCGCGAATATATCGAAGCGTCCAGGTCGCTGGGCAATCCCGAGTGGAAGACGATCCTGTTCCACGTCATTCCCAACTGCGTGGGGCCGCTCACGGTCATCGGCACGTCCCTGTTCGCCGTCGCCCTGCTTTCGGAAAGCGCCTTGTCGTTTCTGGGCCTGGGCGTCCCTCCGCCCTATCCGACGTGGGGTGGCATGCTGGCGGATTCCAAGCAGTTCGTGGCATCGGCGAGCTGGCTGGTCATCTTCCCGGGCCTGGCGATTTCGATGGCGGTTCTGGCCGCCAATCTTCTGGGCGATGCGCTGCGCGACTATTTCGACCCGCGCATGGAGGCCGGGTGATGGCAGGGGCTGAGACGACCGGCGCGGCGCTTGAGATTTCCAAGATCGATCTGGCGTATCGGGGGCGTGGCGATGCCGCCATTCCACTGGTGCACGAGGCGTCGCTCCGGGTCGGATCGGGGAAAATCCACGCCCTGGTCGGGGAATCGGGGTCCGGCAAGACGCTGCTCGCCCGATCGATCGTGCGTCTGCTGCCGCCGGGCATCCGGATCGGCGGCGGCGCCATCCGCTTCGGCGGCCGGGACCTGACCGCGTGCACCGATAAGGACATGTTGGCCATCCGCGGCAAGGAAATCGGCTTCGTCTTTCAGGAGCCGATGCTCTCGCTCAATCCCGCGATCCGGATCGGTGAACAGATGGCGGAAGGGCTGCGGCGGCATCTTGGGTTGCCGAAGGACGAAATCCGGGCCCGGTCGATCGAGATGCTTGAACGGGTCAGCATGAGCAGCCCGGAGCAGGCCCTCGACCGGTTTCCGCACGAGTTTTCCGGCGGCATGCGCCAGCGGATCATGCTGGCCTCGGTCCTGGCGTTGCGGCCATCGCTGCTGCTTGCCGATGAACCGACGACGGCGCTCGATGCGGTTATTCAGCGCGACGTGCTCGACATCATGACCGAACTGACACGCGATCTGGGCACGTCGGTGCTTCTGATCACGCATGATCTTGGCCTTGTCGCGCAATATGCCGAAGAGGTCACCGTCATGGAGAAGGGCCGGGTCGTGGAAACCGGCCTGGCCGACGATGTCATCGGCTGTCCGCGGCAAGACTATACCCGAAAGCTGCTGATGGCCTGTCCCACGCGAAAGCCGCGGGCGCCGGTCGCCGACGATGCCAAGATCGTCCTGAACGTCGAAGACCTGACCATGCGCTATGCGGACGCGCCGGCCTGGCCCTGGCAAAGGCGGGTGGAAGTCGAGGCGGTCAAGCGCCTTTCGCTCTCGCTCAAGGCGGGCCAGACGCTCGCGATCGTCGGCGAATCCGGTTCCGGCAAGACCACGGTGGGGCGCGCCGTCATGGGCCTTCGCGCAGCCAGCGACGGGCTGGTGGAGATCGGCGGTACCGAGCTGGTCGCCTCGGACCGTCGTCTGCTGCGGCGCCTGCGGCGTCAGGCGCAGATCGTCTTTCAGGACCCCGCATCCAGTCTCGATCCGCGCTATCGCGTCGGCGCGCTGGTCGAGGAGGGGCTGACCCTGGCCGGCACGCTCAGCGCGGCCGAGCGCCGGCACAAGGCGGTTGTCGCGCTGGCTGACGTGGGGCTCGCAGAGGCGTATCTGGAGCGGTTTCCGCACGAATTGTCCGGCGGGCAGCGCCAGCGCGTCGCCATCGCCCGCGCGATTATTCTCGACCCCAAGATCATCGTCGCCGACGAGGCCGTTTCCGCCCTCGATGTGACGGTTCAGGCGCAGGTTCTCGACCTTCTCGACCGACTGCAGAAGGAGAAGGGGTTCGCCTATCTGTTCATCTCGCACGATCTCGGTGTCGTCGAGCAGATCTCGGATCGCATTGTCGTCATGCGCAAGGGCCGCGTGGTGGAGGCGGCGAGCCGGGAACGGCTGTTCGACGGTCCGATCCATCCCTATACGCGCCAATTGCTTACGGCCTCGGTCGAGGTCCGGGAAACGGGCGAAGGCCGTTTTGCCGTCAAGCGCCGGGAGCCGCCGCCCGCCGCGGCGCGCGCCGGCGTTTCCTTCTATGATGGCGTTGGCCCCTACTGCCTGAGGGAATTGGACCCCGGGCATCTGGTCGCCGTCGCCGATCAGCCATCCACATCGGAGCGTTTCGGAGAACCTGTATGAAAACCGTCCTCGTCCAGATGAATGCGGGCGCCGACAAGGCGGCCAACCTCGCCAGGGCACACGCGCTGATCGAGCGCGCCTGCGCCGAGGACAAGCCCGACCTGATCGTGCTGCCCGAGTGTTTCTCCTTTTTCGGCGGAACGCAGGATCAGCAAAGAGCGTCGGCCGAAGCCTGTCCGGGCGGTGAGGGCTATGAAATGCTCCGCGGCGCGGCAAGTCGGCATGGCGTGTTCGTCCATGGCGGCTCGCTCAACGAACGAGACGGCGAGCGGATCTACAACACCAGCATCGTGTTCGACCGCAGCGGCCGCGAAATCGCGCGCTATCGCAAGATCCACATGTTCTCCATCACCACGCCGGACGGGGCAAGCTACGACGAAGCCTGGCTCTACGGGCGCGGCGAGGAGATCGTGGTCTGCGATCTGGACGGCGTCACCATGGGCTGCACGATCTGCTATGATCTCAGGTTTCCCGAGCTCTTCCGGGCACTCGTGGACAAGGGCGCGAAGCTGATCACCGTGCCTGCCGCATTCACCCTTCAGACCGGCAAGGAGCACTGGGAGCCACTGCTGCGCGCCAGGGCGATCGAGACCCAGTGCTACGTTCTCGCGCCCGCCCTGGAAGGCGCCTATGAAGAAGACGGCGCCATCCACCACACATACGGCCATTCGCTGATTGTCGAACCGTGGGGAACCGTGATCGCGCGGCGCGCGCTCGGTGACGGGCTGGTGCGCGCCACGTTGGACTTTGACGATGTTGCGATGGCGCGGGACCGCATTCAGCTTGCGGCACACCGCCAGCAGCGGCTTGCAGAGGATTTGCGGTGATGTGTTTGGCGACTCGTCGACCCTGACCGGCCACGCACCGGGATGCGGACCCATTGCGGCCTGAAAATCAGCGTCGTTTGATCTCACGCCTGGTGCCTTTCGCCAACTTTCCCCGGCCCTCGGCCGCTGCAAGGGCGGCACCTGCCAATACCAGCGGGGTGGCAAGCAAGAAGGCGGTTGAAAGCGGCAGTTTGAAAATCAACAGATCCGCGGCGACCGGCCAAAGCAGCGCGAGGTACTCGAACGGCGCAAGGCGCGATGCCTCCGCGTAGCGGAATGCGAGGGTCATGGCGATATGGGCGCCGCCCCCGAACAGGCCGGCCGAAATGAGCCATACCAATGTGGCGCCCTCGGGCACGACCCATCCCCATGGCAGGGTCAGCAAACCGCCGATCAGGGACGCGAGCACGAAATAAAGTGCGATCGCGCCGGGGCTCTCTGTCCGGTTCAGGCTCCGAACCATGATCAGCGCCAGTGCAGAGAGGGCAGCCGAAATCACCCCGATCACATACCCCGCCAGGCGTGCGTCGCTGGCGTTGTCGGCTCCCAATTCCGGCCAGACCAGGACCATGACGCCCGAAAATCCCAGCGCAAGTCCGCCCGCCCGCCAAACTGTCAGGCGCTCGGACAGAATGGGAACGGCAGCCAAGGCCAGGAGCACCGGCGAAAGCTGCGCGATCAGGATTGCTTCCGCGACATTCAACCTTGCTATGGCGGCAAAGGATCCAAACAGCGCCAACGCCCCGAATGCAGCCCGCAAAAGGTGATCGAAGGGTCGGTTCGTCACCAGGCCATGTGGAAATTCTCCCCTGACCCAGAGAAAGAGGACGAGGGGTATCAGGGCAAAGAATGAGCGGAAAAAGACGATCTCGCCCAGCGGAACGGTTTCGCTGACCGCTTTCACGCTGATATACATGCCTGAGGCCAGCAGCCCCGACAGGATGCGCAGCGCGATGCCGAGGCCGGGAAGATCTCTTGCGCTCACGCTATAATGTCCTTTTGGGCCAGTGCTTCACGATGAGACGTTCCGACCAGGGCTACTGAAAGAAAGCGGTTCACATCGACACTGCAGGCCAGGATTCGACGACATAGGTCAACTGCCAATATCAGAAGTACCAAACCCGGTGGCCAGCACGTGCCCTGCGGGCGGACGAAGCGCGTATTGCCGAGGGTTGAACTGCAAACGAGATCAGCGCTATTGCTCGCCTGCGCGTTGAAGCATCGGGTCCAGTCAATCCAGGAAAGTAAGCAGTGAATACAATTCCGGTCACCCTGGTCACGGGCTTTCTTGGCGCGGGAAAGACGACCTTCGTGAACGCTCTCCTGCGGGATCCGGCGTTTGCTCAAACGGCTGTGCTCATCAACGAATTCGGCGATGTCCAGATCGATCACGACCTGGTCGCCGAGTTCACCGACGAGTTGGTCATGACGACGACGGGCTGCCTGTGCTGCACCGCGTCCAGCGATATCAAGCAATCGCTCTTTGACCTCTGGAGACAACGCAAGGACCGTCAGATCGGCCCGTTCAAGCGTATCATCGTCGAAACAACCGGCCTCATGGATCCGGTGCCGGTGATCAACTCGCTGCTGGCGCCCGCTGGTCCCGGATTGATCGATCAAATTGTCAGCCGGCAATTCGCCTTATCGCGCGTTGTCACCCTCTTTGACATCATCAACGGTCCCAACACGCTCGACCGTCATACCGAAGCCCTCAAGCAGGTGGGGCTTGCCGACATCGTGGTGTTTACGAAAACCGATTTGGCCCAGGATCCTGCGACGCTTGGCGATATTGCGGAGGATAAACAGCGGATTTCGGGCCTGAATCCAGGCGCGATCATCCTGGACCGCCATTCCGATTGGTCGAAGATCTCCGGCCTCATCCTGAAGGATGCGACCTATGATCTGCGCCGCAAGGGCGATGACGCGCTTGAATGGCTGAGGGCGGAAGAGATCGCAGGTGATCCCGGGCACCATCATGCGCACGATCATGCGCACCACCACGACCATGATCACCCCGAACACGACCGCAACCGGCATGGTGATGACATCTCAAGTCACGTCATCACCCTTGATGCTCCAGTAAGCCGAATAATATTCAGCGCGTTTCTGGAGAGGCTCAAGGAAAACGCCGGAACGGACCTCCTTCGACTGAAGGGGCTCGTCGCCGTAAGGGACGAACCTGACAGGCCTGTCGTCGTTCACGGCGTGCAGCATGTCATTCACGAGGTGGATACACTCGATCGTTGGCCGAGTGACGACAGGCGAACGAAAATCGTACTCATCGGCCGAAACCTCGACATCGATCGCTTTCGCGAGGCCTTGACGTCTGAGGGGTGATGCGAACCGGCGCCGCAAATATTTATTTCATTGACTTATTATTAATTGGCCGGGAATGCGACAATCCCCGCCACTAACTACCGTCCGTTGGCGCGGTTAAGGCTGATGACCGGCAGAAATCACGATGGGGTCCGCTGCATTCACGGCGCTCGCCAGTGATCTCGCCCCAGGGCAGCATGGCAACGGCGCGTCTGTGCGCGACGCCGAGAAAGCCCCTTGCCGCGCCACAATTGCTCACACCCGAAGGGTCTTGTGTAATGTTATAATATAACTTATCTAGCCATCGGGTTGCGGATGGAGGCGTTGTGTGAGCAAGCGGGGAGAGGCGATTCAGGCTGAGGTGCTTGCGGCTCTGCGCGGCAGCAGCGGCCCGCTGTCTGCCTACGATCTTCTGGGAGCGCTGCGCGACGCCAATCCGAAGATCGCGCCGCCGACGATTTATCGGGCGCTGTCCGCATTATCCGAGCGCGGGTGCGTGCATCGGCTTGAGTCGCTCAACGCCTACATCGCTTGCCGGTGCGACGCCCACCAGACCGCTTCCATCCTGTCGATTTGCGACGACTGCGGAGCCGTGGAGGAAACCGTCGCGCCCAATCTGCTGAAAGAGCTGTCCAGAATTACCGGCAGGTCCGGTTTCACATCCAGGCGGCAGGTGATCGAGGTGCTTGGCCTCTGCGGAGCGTGCGGAACGGAGGACGTGCCCGTATGACGGCGCATCGCGCGGCGACCCGCCTGCTTCTCCTCGGCGTCGGGCCGCGTCTGACCGGGGCAATGCTCATCGTTGCAGCGCTTTGGCTGGGGTTCTGCTGGGCAATATCGACGCCGGGGTCGCAATGACCGCGGCCGTCACCTTCCAGGATCTCACGCTTGGCTATGATGCGCATCCGGCAGTGCAACACCTGCGGTCCGAGATCGCCGAAGGGAGTCTCACGGCGATTGTCGGTCCCAATGGCGCCGGCAAGTCGACCCTGCTCAAGGGGGTGCTGGGTACGCTTAAGCCTCTGGAAGGCCGGGTCGCTTTCGGTGCTCTGAGCCGGGACGACATCGCCTATTTGCCCCAGCAATCGGAAACCGACAGATCCTTTCCACTCTCCGTGGTAGACCTCGTCGCCATGGGCCTGTGGCGCGAAGTCGGCCCGTTCGGACGGCTTGCACCGCGCCATCATGACCGGGTCGACGAGGCGATTTCGGCGGTGGGGCTGACCGGGTTCGAGCGTCGTCCCATCGGGTCGCTCTCGGGCGGTCAGATACAGCGTGCCCTGTTTGCACGGCTTTTGTTGCAGGACGCGCGGCTTGTCCTGCTCGATGAGCCCTTTACCGCAATCGACGCCCGCACCATGGCCGATCTTATCGGTATCGTCCGGCGATGGCATGGCGAGGGCCGCACGGTGCTGACCGTACTTCATGATTTCGAGACGGTCCGCGCACACTTTCCCGAAACCCTCATGCTGGCGCGCGCGCTTGTCGCCCACGGCCCCACGGAAAAGGTCCTGACCGCCGAAAACCAGTTTCGCGCCCGCCAGATGTGCGAGGCATGCGCCGGCCCGCCGCATATCTGCGGACGGAACGCGGCATGATCCGAACCACATGATTTGGGCCACATGATCTGGGACGCCGTCTTTCAGCCCTTCGCCGATTTCGGTTTCATGCGCCGCGCGTTGCTCGGCTGCATTGCGATCTCGGTGGGCGCGACGCCGGTGGGCGTCTTCCTGATGCTGCGGCGGATGAGCCTGACCGGGGATGCGATGGCGCATGCGATCCTGCCGGGCGCGGCCGTGGGCTATCTGATAGCCGGCCTGTCGCTCGGCGCCATGACGATCGGCGGCCTGATCGCGGGAATGGCCGTGGCGCTGCTTTCCGGGTTCGTGACCCGCGTCACGGCGTTGCGTGAGGATGCGAGCCTGGCGGCCTTCTACCTGATCTCCCTTGCGCTCGGCGTGCTGATCGTCTCGACGCGCGGAAGCAACGTCGATCTCATGCACGTCCTCTTCGGCACCGTGCTGGCGCTCGATGACGCCGCTTTGATCCTGCTGTGCTCGATCGCGAGCGTGTCGGTTCTGATCCTTGCCGTTTTTTTCCGGCCATTGGTTCTGGAATGCGCCGACCCGCAATTCCTCCGCTCGGTCAGCGGGCTCAGCGCCGTTACGCACTTCACGTTCCTGACACTTGTCGTGCTGAACCTCGTCGGCGGTTTCCATGCGCTTGGAACGCTCATGGCGGTCGGCATCATGATTTTGCCCGCAGCCGCCGCGCGCTTCTGGGCCGCCAGCATCGGCGGGTTGATCATCGGCGCCGTCGCGGTCGCCATGCTGTCGAGCCTGAGCGGCCTCCTTCTCTCCTACCACTACAGCCTGCCGTCGGGGCCGGCGATCATCCTCGTGGCCGGGTTTGCCTACGCGGTGTCGCTGGTGCTCGGGCCGGTGGGCGGTCTTGTCGCGCAGGCCCTGCCGCGCCGTCCCTTCGAAGCTTGAAAGGAACTCTTGATGACGTCCCGCAGACTCCTTCTCAAATCCGCCACGGCCGCTTTTGCGCTATCGCTGGCCAGCCCCCTGGCGGCTCAGTCCAGCGAGCCGATCCCCGTCGTCGCGACCTTCTCGATCCTCGGCGACATGGTGAAGCGCGTCGGTGGCGAGCATGTCGCGGTCACGACTCTCGTCGGTCCCGACGGCGATACCCATGTCTATCAGCCCACACCAGCCGATGCCCGCGCGGTCAGCGGGGCGGAGGTTCTGTTCGTGAACGGCCTTGAGTTCGAGGGCTGGATCGATCGGCTGATCGATGCCTCGGACTTTGAGGGAACCCGCGTGGTGGCAACCAAGGGTATCGAGCCGATCGCCTACGAGGAAGGGGATGACCACCACGGAGAGGAAGAGCATCACGATCACGACGCTCATCATGATGACGACGAGCACGCCGAGCACGATCACGACGAGCATGCTGATCACGATCACCACGACGAACACGACAAACACGCCGAAGAGCACGGGCATGATCATGGTGATCATCATGAGGAGCATGCCCGGGAAGGCCACGACCACGAAAAGCACGCCGAGGCGGGTCATGACCACCACGACCACCATGGCCATCACCACGGGGCCTTCGATCCGCATACCTGGCAGAGCCTCGGCAACGCGGTGGCTTATGTCGACACCATCGCGGCGGCACTGGCGCAAGCCAGCCCGGCCAACGCGGCAGACTTCGAACAGAACCGCGCCGCCTATGTGGCCGAGATTGAGGCGCTCGACGCCGAGATTCGCGAGATCGTCGCAAGCCTCCCCGCCGATCAGCGCACCGTCGTCACCTCGCATGACGCGTTTCAGTATTTCGGCCGCGACTATGGACTGACCTTCCTGGCGCCTCAGGGCCTTAGCACCGAGTCCGAAGCCTCGGCCAAGGACGTCGCGCGCCTGATCGAGCGCATCCGTGACGAGGGCATCTCGGCCGTTTTCGTCGAGAACATCACCGATCCCCGCCTGCTCGAGCAGATCGCGAACGAGACGGGCGCCACCATCGGCGGCACGCTCTATCCCGGTGCGCTCTCCGGCCCTGATGGTCCGGCACCGACCTATCTCGACATGATGCGCCACAACGCGACGACACTCGCCCAAGCGCTCAGTTCGTAAGGGATTGCGGAGGAGACAATGAACATTCAAGACCCCCGACTTCCGGTTACGGTGCTGTCCGGATTTCTCGGCGCCGGCAAGACGACGCTTCTCAATCGTGTCCTGAATAACCGCGAGGGCCGGCGCGTCGCGGTCATCGTCAACGACATGTCGGAAGTGAATATCGACGCCGATCTCGTCCGTGCCGACACCGAACTGTCCCGAACCGACGAGACGCTGGTCGAAATGTCGAACGGCTGTATCTGCTGCACGCTGCGCGATGATCTGTTGGCCGAAGTGCGGCGCCTCGCCGGAGAGGGTCGCTTCGACTACCTGCTGATCGAGTCGACCGGCATTTCCGAACCCCTGCCGGTCGCCGCCACCTTCGAGTTTCGCGATGAAGAGGGCGAGAGCCTGTCGGATGTCGCCCGCCTCGATACGATGGTGACGGTTGTCGATGCGGTGAATCTGCTCAAGGATTATTCCAGCCACGACTTCCTGCGCGACCGGGGTGAGACGCTGGGCGAGGAGGACGAGCGAACGCTGGTTCACCTGCTGACCGACCAGATCGAATTCGCCGATGTCGTCATCCTCAACAAGGTCGCCGACGCGGAGCCGCACCACGTGGACGCGGCGCGCAAGATCATCCGCAGCCTGAATGCCGATGCCCGGATCATCGAGACCAATCATTCCAACGCGCCCGCGGATACGATCCTCGACACCGGGCTCTTCGATTTCGAGCGGGCGCATGAGCACCCGCTGTGGGCAAAGGAGCTTTACGGCTTCGCCGACCACGTGCCGGAGACCGAGGAATACGGCGTTACCAGCTACGTCTACCGGGCAACGCGGCCTTTCGTGCCGGAGAAGATCCAGGCCGTGCTGAACGGCGCGATGCCGGGGGTTATTCGCGCCAAAGGGCATTTCTGGATCGCGACCCGGCCCGACTGGGTGGCTGAATTTTCGCTGGCAGGTGCCTTGTCGAGCGTCACGCCGCTCGGCATCTGGTGGGCTTCTGTGCCCAAGGAGCGCTGGCCAACCCACGAAAGGGCCCGCGCGTACATTTCCGCGCTTTGGCAAGAGCCATGGGGCGATCGGCGCCAGGAAATCGTTTTCATCGGGGCCGGTATCGACTGGCCGAGCCTGAAGGCCCGGCTTGATGACTGCCTGTTGCCCGAAGGCGTGGCGCGGGGGCCCGACTCGCTTCCAAGTCTGCCGGACCCGTTCCCGGTCTGGCGGCGCGCGGAGGCGGCGGAATGATCCCGGCTCGAGAGGCCATGAACGACGCCGATAGCAGCGTCGTCGTGGCGGACACGCCCGAAGGCCTTGCCGCGATCCGCCGTCCCGACTGCGCTGCCGCGATATGGCGCCGTCGTCCGTTGCCGGGCTTTCAATCCTGGATCGATGGGCTGGAGCCGGAGCGATTGCCGAACGCGCGGGTGATCCTTCGCGCTGAAGATGTTCGCGAAACGGCGTCTCAGATTTTCGATATCGCCGGCACGCCCGATGGTGCGGAACGCGAAACGCTCATCGACGACGCCTCGGCCCTGGCGGACCTGTTCGCCGGGCTGATGGACACGGACTACCTGCGGCTGCGCTTCGACGTCGTAACGACGAACGCCTGCACGAAGTTCCACGTCGACACCGTAAAGGCCCGTCTGGTCTGCACCTATCGCGGAACGGGCACCCAATACGGCATCGCGGCCGATGGGGTCGAGCCTCGACGGGTCTTCACGATGCCTACCGGCGCGCCGATCCTGCTGCGCGGCAGGCTTTGGCCAGAGTCCCCCAAATCCGGCCTTTTACACCGCTCACCGCAAATCGAGGGCACGGGCGAGACGCGTCTCGTGCTTGTCCTTGATGCCGTCGACGACCCGGCGATAGAGGCGGATGGACAGGTCGTGCACTGAAACCAAGCTTATAGGGAGATCCAAAATGAAAACACGTGCCGCCATCGCATGGGAGCCGAACCGGCCTCTTGAAATCGAGGAAATCGACCTTGAGGGCCCGAAGGAAGGCGAGGTTCTCGTCCGGATCGTGACGACGAGCCTCTGCCACACCGACGTGTTCACGCTTTCGGGCGAGGATCCCGAGGGTCTGTTTCCCTGCATTCTTGGCCATGAGGGATGCGGGGTCGTTGAGGAAGTCGGCAAGGGCGTCACCTCCGTCGCGCCGGGAGATCACGTCATCCCGCTCTACGTCCCCGAGGATCCCGACTGCCCCTACATCAAGTCGGGCAAGACCAATCTGTGCCAGACCATCCGCCAGACACAGGGCGCCGGCTTGATGCCCGACGGGACCTCGCGTTTCTCCTACAAGGGCAAGCAGATCCTGCATTACATGGGCACCAGTACGTTCAGCGAATACACGGTCCTGCCCGAAATCTCGGTCGCCAAGATCGCCAAGGAAGCGCCGCTTTCCAAGGCATCGGTCATGGGCTGTGCCGTGCCGACCGGCATGGGCGCGGTGCGCAATACGGCAAAGGTCGAGGCGGGGGCGTCCGTCGCGGTGTTCGGGCTCGGTGCCGTGGGCATGGCGGTGATCCAGGGCGCGGTCATGAATGGCGCATCCCGCATTATCGGGATCGATATCAATCCCGCGAAGTTCCCGCTTGCCCAGTCTCTCGGCGCAACCGAGTGCATCAATCCCAACGACCACGCCGCCCCGATCCAGGACGTCCTGGTCGAGATGACGAACGGCGGACTGGACTACACGTTCGAGGCTGTCGGCAACGTGAACCTGATGCGCGCCGCACTGGAGGCCTGTCACAAGGGATGGGGCGAATGCACCGTTATCGGTGTCGCCGGTGCCGGGCAGGAGATCGCGACACGGCCGTTCCAGCTCGTCACCGGCCGGGTGTGGCGCGGCACCGCCTTTGGCGGCGTTCTGGGCCGCAGTGAACTGCCTGGAATGGTCGACGAATGGTTGCGCGGTGATTTCAGTGTCGATCCTTACATCACCCACCACATGACGCATGCCCAGATCAATACGGCGTTCGATCTGTTAAAGGCGGGTCAGTCGATCCGCTCGGTCATCCATTTCCAGCCGGCGGACACGATGACGGTCAACTCGCTGCCGGGAGACGTGGTTCCGGAATGAAGGGGCCTGCAGCAAGCTCCGGCGCGTGCGGGGCCCCGCAACCATCGAGAGCCACACCCCCCTCATCCGGAGTATGGTTTTGCGCCCCCTTCAGATGAAGAGCCGGCCGTCAACCACGGTGCCGACGGCTTGGAAGTCGGGAGAAAGCAGCGACAGACTGGCGCGGTAGCCGGGGTGAATGCGGCCGAGTTGACTGTCCAGTCCAAGCGCGCGCGCCGGATTGGTGCTCGCCATTCGCAGGGCCTGGGCGGGAGAGCGGTCCATCATAGCGATGGCATTGCGGACCGCCTGATCCATGGCCAGATGGGCGCCGGCCAATGTGCCGTCCGGTCCGGTGAGCCGGCCGTCCTTCAGCGTGACCGGCGTTCCGTACAGGTCAAACCGCGTCAGCGTTCCGCCCAGGGTCTTCATCGCGTCGGTCACCAGGCAAAGGCGTTCGCCCATCAGCCGGGCGGCCATGGCGAGGTTTTGCGGGGCAACGTGCAGGCCGTCGGCAATGATGCCGGCGGAGAGCGCCTTGCACATCAGCGCCGATCCGACGACGCCCGGTTCGCGCGCGCTCACCTGCGACTGCGCGTTGAAGAGGTGCGTGACGCCGGTCAGGCCCGCCTCGATCGCGGCGTTCATATCATCGGCGGTGGCGTTGGAGTGGCCTGCGAAGACGAGAATGCCCGCGGCGGTGAGGTCGCGGATAAGGTCGATGTCCTGGGCCTCCGGCGCCAGGGTCACCAGAACCGTGCCCCTGGCCCGGCGGATCGCCTCCACGTCATCGTGCGTCAACGGCCGGATGAACGCGGCGGGATGAATGCCGGGCCGCTCCGGTGACAGAAACGGGCCTTCGAGATGGATACCGAGCACGCCGGAAACGGCTGCCTGGAGTGCCGTGTTCGCCGCCTCGATGGCCTGTAGATAAGTCGCATTCGGCGCTGTAATGAAGGTCGGCAGAATGTGCGCCGCGCCGCCCTGCCGCGCGCCGGTGGCAATGCGCGCCAGGGCGTCCACGGCGGGCTCTTCGTTGAATTGGGTGTCGGCCGCCCCGTTGATCTGCATATCGATGAACCCCGGCGCGAGCATATCGACGACCATCGTATCCTCGCCGCGCTCGGGAGCCTCCGCGAGGGGCCGGATCCCGGAGATCGTCCCGTCCTCGATCGTCACCAACCGATCGGTCAGCGGGTCATCGTGGACCCCGTCATAGAGGGTCCGGGCGGCGATGGCGCTGATCGGGCGGCCGTGATCAGACAAGCGCCGGCTCCTTGCCGTCGGGGTGGATGTCGAGATAGTAGTCGATCATGCGAAGGTGGGCGGCCGCGGCGCGGTCGAGGATCACCGTCGCGTTGGCGTGCCATTGCAGCGCGGTCGCCGGGCAGTCCGCCCCGACCGGACCTTCGATCATGCGGGCGACGGCAGCCGCCTTGGCGCTGCCCGTGGCAAGCAGCACGCAAAGATCCGCCTCCATCACGTTGGCGATGCCCATGGTGATCGCGTAGCGCGGAACGTCGGCGGGGTCATCGAAGAAGCGGGCATTGGCGTTGCGCGTGCAGCGGGTCAGCGTCTTGACGCGTGTGCGTCCGGACAGGCTGGAGGTCGGCTCGTTAAAGCCGATATGCCCGTTGCGGCCGATGCCGAGCAGTTGCACGTCGATCCCGCCGGCCGCGGTTATGGCCGCATCGTAGCGGCGGGCCTCGGCTTCCGGATCCGGGGCATCGCCGCGCGGCAGGAAGCAGCGTTCGGCATTGAGATCGACATGGCTGAACAAAAGCCGGTTCATCGTCTGGCGGAAGCTCTGGGGATGGTCTGGGGACAGGCCGACATATTCGTCGAGATTGAAGGACGACGCCCCGGCAAAGGAAACCCCGCCGGCCCGGTATCGCGCGACGAGATCGGCATAGACCGGTTCCATCGTCGCGCCGGTGGCAAGGCCGAGCACCGGCTTGCGGCGCGCGTTCACGGCATCGGCAAGAAAGCCGGCGGCACGCTTTGCCGCTTGCTCGGCGGACGGCATGATCAGAACCTTCATGTCACAGGCACCGTTTTATCACGGGCATCGCCTCAAAGCCGCCGGCCGTCCCGGTCGAACAGGCAGCCCATGCCCGCCGCGATCCGATAGGGGACGATGGCGCCGTAGCCGGGATGCATCCCGCGCGGCAACTGGGCGACGATGGCGTCCTCCCGGCAGGCCGCGTTGTAGAGAAAGACGCTGCTACCGAGATCCTCGACGATCTCGCAGGTGAGATGCAGATCGGGCGCGTCATCGGTCCCGTCGGACGCCAGCACCATATCCTCCGGCCGGATGCCGAAAATCGCCTCTTGCGGGAGCTTGGCGTCCGGATGCCTTAAGCCCACCGCGATCCCGGTCATGTCGACTGCGGGCACATCGACGATGGCGCGGCCGTCTGCGTCCCTGCCCGTGATGCGCGCGGGCAGGAGGTTCATGCGCGGCGAACCGATGAAGCCTGCGACGAAGGCGTTGTCGGGATCGGCGTAGAGGTCGCCGGGCGTTCCGACCTGCTCGATCCGCCCGTCGCGCAGCACGACGATGCGGGTGGCGAGCGTCATCGCCTCCACCTGATCGTGCGTCACATAGATCATCGTTGCGCCGAGCGCGCGATGCAGCTTGGCGATCTCCAGGCGCATCTGCACCCGCAATTCGGCGTCGAGATTGGAGAGCGGTTCGTCGAACAGGAACACTTTCGGGTCGCGCACGATGGTCCGGCCGATGGCGACGCGCTGGCGTTGCCCGCCGGACAATTGCCTGGGCTTGCGGTCGAGATAGTCTTCAAGCTGAAGCGTGGCGGCGGCCTTGCGCACCAGCACCTCGCGCTCCGTCCTGGGCACGCGCGCCATTTCGAGGCCGAAGGCCATGTTCTCGCGTACCGTCATATGCGGGTAGAGCGCATAGCTCTGAAACACCATGGCAACGCCGCGTTGTGACGGCTCGGTGTGCGTCACGTCCGAGCCGTCGATATGGATCGTTCCGCCAGAAACGGTTTCGAGGCCGGCGATCATGCGCAACAAAGTCGACTTGCCGCAGCCGGACGGTCCGACGATCACCACGAACTCGCCGCGCTCTACGGTAAGATCGAGGGGCTCGATCACCCGGACCGAGCCGAAGGATTTGCTGACGTCTTTCAGCTCCGTTACGGCCATCAGGCAGTCTCTCCAGCGGGTGTCATTTGACGGCGCCTTCCGTCAGCCCGGTGACGAACCAGCGGCCGATCAGCGCGAAGACGATGACGACCGGCAGGATGGCGAGGCTCGCGCCCGCCAGCAGCAGGCCCCAATCGACCTGGTACTGGCCGATGATGCCGGAAAACCCGACGGGTATGGTGCGCCGCGCATCGGAGAGGATCATCACCGAGGCGAAGACATATTCGGTCCAGGCCGTCACGAAGGCGAAGATGGCGACCGCCGCGATGCCCGGCGCCGTCAGCGGGATCATGATGCGCCACAACACCGTCAGCGGCGGTCCGCCGTCGAGCCTTGCGGCTTCCTCGATCTCCCTGGGGATCGATCCGAAGAAGGAGCGCAGCATCCAGATGGCAAAGGGCAGGGCGAAGGCGACATTGACGATGATCAGCGCCATGCGGGTGTCGATCAGGCCCGCCCGCGCAAACAGCGTAAAAAGCGGGATCAGGACCACGATCGACGGGAAGGCATAGGCCAGCAGGATGATGCGGTAATAGGTCTCACGGCCCTTGAAGCGAAGGCGGAAGAAGGCGTAGCCGGCGGGGATAGCCAACAGCAGGGTCAGAAAGGCCGACAGGCCGGAGACGAGCAGCGAATTGACGAGATAGGTCGCGTAGTCGGAGGCCGACAGAAGCCGCTCGTAATGCTCCAGCGTAAAGGTTTCCGGGATCATCGTTGGAACGCGGGCGATGATCTCCTGCGGCGCCTTGAAGGAGCCGGACACCACCCACCAGAAGGGCAGGCCGATCAGCGCGAGAAAGGCCAAAAGCCCGGCGACCAGCGCCAGGGTCCATCCGGGGCCGCGCTTCATTGGTCGTCTCCGGCGCGGGCAAGCGAGCGCGTCGCCAGCACGGCGAAGCTCATCAGCAACAGGGTCGACAGCACCGCGATCGCGGCTGCCTCGCTCATGCGGTAGCTGCGAAAGGCCGTCTCGTAGATCAGCACCGGCAGGGTGCGCGTTCCGCCGGCCGGGCCGCCTTGCGTCATCAGCCAGATGATGTCGAAGACGTTGAAGGACAAAAGCGTGCCGATGACGAGAAGAACCGTCAGCGTTGGCGCAAGCAGTGGCCAGGTGATGCGGGTGAAGCGCTTGAAGGCGCCGGCGCCATCGATCCGCGCGGCCTCGTAAAGCTCGGAGGGAATGCGTGACAGGCCGGCGAGCATCATCAGCGCGATGAAGGGGAACCAACGCCAGGAATTGATGAAGACGAGGGTTGCAAAGGCGCTCTCCGGCCGGGCGAAGAAGCCGACGGGACCATCGGTGATGCCAAGCTGCATCAGCAGCGGATTGATCATGCCGCCGGAGGTGGAGAACAGCCATCGCCAGATCATCACGACCACAACGGTCGGCACGATCCAGGTCAGGATGATCCAGGTGCGCGCGATCCGGACGCCGGGGAATTTCTGATGCAGGATCAGGGCGGCGACAAGGGCCAGCACGGTCTGTACCACGGCATTGGCGAGGACCCAGACGAGACTGCGGCCGGCCGCATCCCAGAAGGCGGCATTGGTCAGGATGAAGCGGTAATTCTCAAGCCCGACCCAGCTGCCGGTGGTGCCGACGCTGCGCACATCCTGCAGGCTCAAGAGGAAGGCGGAAACAAGCGGCCACGCAAGGGTGGCCGCCAGGAACAGGAGCGCCGGGGCGACGAACGCGATAGCGAGGATCGGGTTGCGCGCCACGGCACGTCCTTCGGTGTCAGCGTGACAGGTCTTCCATGCGGGCCTGCCCCGCGGCGACGGCGTTTGCCGGTGAGGTCCCGCTGACCACGACATTCTGCAGCGTTTCGGCCAGCACGTTCTGCGCCGATATGGCGGCAATGGCGGGGAACACGCGGCCGGAGGTGAAGCCGAAGAGCTTGCCGTTCTTGCCGTTTGCGATGACCGTCTCGATCTGGTCGCGATATTCCTGGACGACCGGATCGCCCCAGAAGGAGTCGGCCGTGGCGCCATCGGCGGTCACCGGCATGAACAGGCCCGGCTCCATGTTGAGGAAACGGCCGTAGTTCTCAGGCTGCAGCAGGAAGCGGATGAACTTCCGCGATGCCTCGCGCTCGGCCTCTTCCTTGGATAGCAGCATCACGGCATTGGCGTAGGCGATGGTGGCGTTGTCGTCGGAGCCGTCCTTCGTCGGGATCGCGGCGACGCCGAGATCGGAGGCGTCACCCTCGGCCTGGTTCTCGTAGGTCGAGATGACGGTGAACTGCATGATCATGCCGCAGCTGCCCGAGGCGAAACAGGCTTCCGCCTCGCCCCAGGTCCAGGACGGCGCGTCCGGCGGGGAGAAGTCCATCATCGCGTTGTAGAAGTCGTAGGCCGCGACCGTTTCGGGATTGTCGAAGCGAAGCGTGCCGTCTTCGTTGTAGAGTTCCGAGGCGCCGCCATTGACCATGACCGAATAGACCGTCTGGTCCGTATAGAGCTGGCGGTTGGCCGGCAGGCCCATGCCGAATCGGCCATCGGCGGTCAGGGCCTCGGCCGCGGCGCGCCACTCGTCCCAGCTTGTCGGGACGTCGATACCGGCCTCCTCGAGCACGCTGTTGCGGTACCACAGGTTCAGGGTCATGTTGTAGAGCGGCACGGCCCAGACGCCATCGTCGTAGCTGTAGGCTTCCACGGCGCTGTCGACGAAATCGTGCTTGGCGTCGAGCTCCTCGACGAAATCCTGCACCGATGTGAGCGCGCCGATATCCTTCAGGATCGGCGCGAAGTCGGGGATCGCAAACAGCATGTCCGGCCCGGTGCCGGCAGCCAGGGCGGCCGGCGCCTTGGCGTAGATCTCGCCCCAGTTCTGCGGCTCCTGGCTAACGACGATGTCCGGGTTGGCGGCGTTGAACTCGTCGATCAGCGTTTGAATGCGCTCAACCCGGTGCGGCGGCTGTTCCATATGCCACAGCGTGATCTCTACGGGATCGGCCAGGGCGCTGCCCGGCACGGCCAGCATCGCGCTTGCCAAAAGCATCTTGACGGTGGTCTTCATGACATGTCCCTCCCTCGTGGGATCTGTTGACGCGGATAGGCTAAAGATGCCGGTTCCGCGGTTTGTAGCGCTCTATCAGGGCACTGTTGCTGTCCTGCGCGCCGGGCATGTTGGCGCTCAGGTAGATGGGCGCATCGCCGTCCGCGGCGAGGCGGTGGGCGACCTGGGTGAAGATCGCATTGATGATGGCCGTGCCGATCACGGTCGATGCGGGGCCGGACTTAAGGTCGGTGCCCGGCAGATCGACGATGGCGTCGCCGGGCGGCGTGCCGTTGTCGATGACGATGTCGGCCAGGTCGGCCAGTTTCTCGCCGCCCCTGGCCGAGGCGGTCGAATAGGCAAGCGAGGTGATGGCGATCACGGTGCAGCCGATGCGCCGGCCGATATAGGCTGCTTCGCGTGGCGCTGCATTGGTGCCGGAATTGGATATGACGAAGAGGACGTCGTTCGCCGTGATCGGGTAGCGTGCGAATATCGGCCCGGCGATGCCGGGCGTGCGTTCTGTGGCCGTCGATGCGATCGCGCCTTCGTGCAGCATGGTTGCCGGGTCGAGGATCGGGACGGCGAAGGCGAGCCCGCCGGCGCGGTAATGCACCTCTTCGGCCAGCATATGCGAGTGGCCGGTGCCGAACACATAGGCGAGGCCGTCCCTGCGTGCCGTCTCGACGATGGCATCGGTGGCAGCGGCGATCGCGTCCGCAGCGCGCGTCTTCAAATCGGTCAGGCGGGCGCAGACGGCGTCCAGATAGGCATCGGCGACCTCGTTCATGCGCTTGCCTCCGCGGCGACGGTGAGCTTGAGCTTCATGACGAAGGCATCGCCGCGATAGGTCGATCGCACGAATTCGAACGGGCGGTCCTCGGCGTCCCTCGTCAGGCGGGTCTGCCGTAGCACCGGGGCACCGGGATCGATCTTGAGGCGCAGCGCGGTTGCCGGGTCGGCCAGGGCGGCTTCCAGCGTTTGCTCGGCGGTCGCCGGGATGATGCCGTAGTGATGTCTCAGGCTCGCATAGAGCGAGGCGGTGGCGAAATCGGCCTTGCTGAACAGGTCGGGGACGCGATCCGCATCGACCTCCGTGCACTCGAAGGCCACCGGCATACCGTCGGCCAGCCGCAAACGGGTCAGCCGGTATACGGATTTCGAGCCGGAAAGCGCCAGCGCCTGTGCCGCCTCGGCGCTCGGCGCGCCATGCTCGGCATCCACGACGATGCTCGAGGTCGCGCGGCCGTGCCGCTCCATGTCCTGGGTGAAGCCCGAGAGCGCGGTCAATTCCTGCTGGATCGCGGGCGTGCCGACAAACGTGCCGTGGCCGACGCGGGTTTCCAGCATTCCGCGGCTTGCGAGCTCCTGCAACGCCTTGCGGGCTGTCATCCGGCTGATGCCCATCTGTTCGGCCATCGCCCGCTCGGACGGGATCTGGTCGCCCGCACTGAGACGACCGGAACGAATATCGGCTTCAAGCGCGGAAGCGATCTGACGATAGCGCGCCCGGGGTGCGTCAGTCATGCCGGCGAGGATCTCCTGCAACTGTTATCGGCCTATACCACAGCCAAAATGGTATATACCAATTTCGAGTAAGGCAAGCCCTCGTGCTCCGATGGGCATCGGCAGCCAATCGCGTGTGTTTAGCCGAGAAGACGATCCCGGTAGTGCCTGAAGCGTGTCCGGGGCTCGGCCCAGAGGACGGAGCTTGCCGGTGTCGGGTCCGTGCGCGTCCCGCCCGCCGCCATGGCTTGCGAGGCGGCGGCGACGGTCTCGTAGTGGCCGAGGGCTGTCGCGGCCAGCAGGGCGGCGCCCTTGGCGCCGAACTCGGTGTCTTCCGGCACGACGACGGATCGGCCGGTGACGTCGGCGATCATCCGCACCCAGGGCGTGCTGCGGCTGCCGCCGCCCGTCAGGACGATCGGCGTGTCCAGTGCGATCGCCAGAAGGTCCACCAGATCGCCGATCGCAAACGCCACCCCTTCATAGACCGCGCGCAGCAGGTCGGCGCGATCGTGCCCGCCATGCAATCCGGCGAACTGCGCCCGTGCGTCCGGGTCGGCGACCGGGGCTATGATGCCGCTTTCGCTCAGGTAGGGCAGATAGGTCACGCCATGGGCGCCCGGCGGAACGGCGTCGATCACGGCGTTGATCTTGGCGAACCGGTCGGGATCGTCCTTCAGGTCGGGCGCGACCAGGCCAAGCGCCCAATCGAGATTGAGCGTGCCGGCGACATTGACCATTGCCCGATACCAGTGATTGTCGGGCAGTGAGAACAGAAGGCCGAGATCGGGCGGCATGAAGGACGGTGTATCGTGGCAGACGCCGACCATGCAGGTGGTGCCCAGGATCGCGGTTGCCGCACCGTCCTTCAGGCCTCCGGCGCCGATCACATTGGCGATCACATCGCCCGCGCCGGCGACAACCGGGATCCCCGCCGCCAGCCCGGTCCGTGCGGCGGCCTTGGGCGTCAGGTGTCCCGCAATCTCGTCTGAAGCACACGTCGGCGGAAAGAGGCGTTCAAGATCGGTGATGCCGAACAGCGCCATCAGGTCGGGGCTGCGCGCCTGGGCGCGGGCGTCTCCGGGCATCACCGCGGCCTCGCTGCGATCGTTGCAGAACGCGCCGGTGAGATGATGCCTCAGAAAGTCCTTGTAGGTCAGGACATGTGCCGTTCGGCTAAGAAGGTCCGGTTCGTTCAGCTTGAACCAGGCAAGGAGCGGCAGGGTGCAGCCTTGCTGCAGAACCGAGCCCGAAACGGCAAAGATCTCCGACATCAGCGACGCGCGGTCGGCGATCATGTCCTCCAGGAGGCTCTGGCTACGGCTGTCTTCCCAGTTGATGCCCGCACGCAGCGCCGTTCCGTGCCGGTCTACCAGCCAGAGGCCGACCATCGCGCCGGTGACACCGATCGCCTTGATGTTTTCCGGACGACCGGACGCCGCCGCGACTTCGGCGAGAACGGCATCGAGCGCATCGATGCAGGCTTGCGGATCGGCTTCCACCCAGCCGGGCTGCGGCCGCTCTAGCGGGGTGCGCCGACTGGCAACCGCAAGGGTTTCGCCCTGACGATCGAAAAGGGCGGCCTTGAGGACGGACGAGCCCGCGTCGATGCCGAGAAACAGGTCTTCGGTTGCTGGATCGGGGGGTGCTGGATCGGGCATGCGAACTCCGGCTGAAGAAGCGTGACCCGCTCTCTTACCCCCAGGCGAAAAGGCCGCTCAAGGGGCTGAGACCACGCTGTAGCCGAACCTCGGGCCACCGGGAGCCAGGTTTCCGGCGGCGCGTGCGTCGAAAGACGGCCCGGGCCGCGACGTTGCGGCGTGTCGCGGGCCGGCAGGGACGCGCCGACGGTGTGGCGCCCGGATTCGTACGGAACACAGACCGACTGTGAATAATTCGGCTGCAAAGCTTGTACAAAAATCTTGATATTTTGTATAATTTGTGGTCAAAAATGCATAATGAAAAAATCTTCTGCGCACACAAGCAGGATCTTTCGGCGCGGTTGGCGCGTCGGCGGGGTCGGGTAAGACCCGAAGACATCCTGCGGCGTTTGGGAGGGGTGCAATGGCTGGAGAAAGTGACGGAGTGGTATCCAGCGTTCGCGCAACCCCATTGCCGATCACGCAGCGGCGCGTCCGGGGAGGCCCCGGGCTGCCAGGCACTACTGTCAAGCGACATCAAAGAACGGGGATCCTCGGAGCCGGGGCACACGGGGCATCCTGCGGATTCGAAATCCGAAAAACCCAATGCAAAATCCAAAACATCCCCAAAACACCCAAGGAGGAAGACATGACATCAACGCAAAACCGCGGGTTCGCCGCGCATCTCAAGGGATCCGTCCTTGCGGGACTGGTTCTCGGCGCGGTCGCCGGCACGACGGCGACGGCACAGGAGCTGCGCTATGCGGTCGGCCTGCCGGAAAGCAGCTATAACTACGATGCCGCCGTGTTCTTCGCCGAGGAACTCGGGCGCACGAGCGATATCGACGTCAAGGTCTATGCGCTGTCCCTGCTCGGGCTGAACGAAATCCCCGGCGGCATTCGCGACGGGCTGGCCGATTTCGGCTTCTCGCTTTTCCCCTATTTTCCGGCGGAATTCTCCGAGCTGAACCTGCCGGCAAACCTGTCCTGGCTGGCGTCCACCGGTTCGGAAGCCAAGTGGCCCGGGCCGGCGATGCTCGGTGCGTCGATGGAATACACCATGCTGAACTGCCCCGACTGCCTGAAACAGCTCGAGGCCTTCAACACGGTCTTCCTCAGTGGCGGCGTGGCGGTGGAATACGGGCTGGTGTGCAACAAGCCGGTCGAATCCATCGATGATATCGAAGGCAAGAAGGTGCGGACCGGCGCAGCGGACGTGGCCCGGTTCATCGAATACTTCGGCGGCACCCAGGTATCCCTCTCGGGCAACGAGATCTACGACGCCCTCAGCACGGGGAATGTCGACTGTTCGACCGTTCCTCCGGAGACGCTGACGGGCCTGCGTTTCATCGAGGTCGCGGACTATTTCAGCCATCTCATGCCCGGCAACATGTTCTCAGGAATCGGCATTGCCAATATGAACCGCGACACCTGGAAGGACATGAGCGAAGAACAGCGGCTTGCGGTGTTGCACGCGGCGGGCAAGGCGGCGGTAAACAGCTGGATTACCGCCAAGACCCTGAACAAATCGAGCCTCAAGACCTTCGAAGACGCTGACAATACGGTCTTCCACACCTCGGATGAAGATCGCGCGAAGATCGCCGAGTTTGCCAATCAGGACATCGCCGTCGTGCGCGATCAGTTCGTCGAGCAATACGGCGTCGAAAACGTCGACGAGAAGATCGCGCTGATATCCGAACTGATCGAAAAGTGGAAAGGCCTCACCAATCAGGTCGAGGAGATGGATATCGACGCCTTCGCCGATCTCTACAAAAACGAAGTCTATTCGAAGATCGACGTCTCCAGCTACGGCGTCAACTGAGTGCGGGCATCGGGTGCCCCGTTTACAGGGGCACCCGATGCTGGTTGCATTGGACGTCTGCCAAATGAAGCCGATCCGGTCTGCCGGGACGAGTTCGGAAACGGCTGGTCGCAAAAATATAGTCGACTTAACAAATCATGCCTGAACTGCCATGCCACCCTGCCTCGACCCCGGCCCTGCTCACAGACCGGGGAGATAAGACCCGACCATGAAGCCGGTTTTGAATCTTATCGACAAGGTGATCCTTGTCCTTGGTTACATGGCCGCATGCGCGGTCGTGCTGATGATGGTTCACGTCACGCTGGATGTCGTCCTGGACGCTTTCTTCAACCGGCCCCTGCCGGCGACGCTGATCATCGTGTCCAACTACTACATGCCGCTTGTCACCTTCCTGCCGCTCGCCTTCGTCGAGCGCCTGGAAAACCATGTCGCGGCCGATGTGCTGACGCAATTCCTGCCCAGGCGCGGAAAGAAGCACATCTACGGCTGGATCTTTCTTCTGTGCTTCGTGGTCTGCGCCATGCTGACCTACGCAACCTGGCTGGAGGCCGTCGACAAGTTCCACATCGGCGCCTTCAACATCGAGCGGGGCATGAAGGTTCCAACCTGGCCGGTCAGGTTCGCCGCTCCGCTTGGCTATGGACTTCTGGCTCTCCTGTTCGCGTTCAAGTTCATCGCCTACGCCACCAGAAGCAGTGCCCTGCTGAGGGAGCAAAGCCACCTTGGTGTCCTTGGCGCCGACGACGGAGTTAAGGAATGAGCGAAGTTGAAATCGGATTGGCGGGAATCGTCATCCTGCTGATCATGATCGGGCTTCGGGTGCCCATCGCAATCGCTCTGTTCACGGTGCCCTTTGTCGGCATCTATGCGATGTTCGGATGGCGGCCGGCGCTCGGTGCGCTGAAGATCATTCCCTACAACTTCGCCGCAAGCTGGGAGTTGAGCTCGATCCCGATGTTCCTGCTGATGGGCTATCTGGCCTATCACACCGGGATAACAGCGGGGCTGTTTGCCGCCGCGCGCGTCTGGCTGTCGCGATTGCCGGGCGGTCTCGCCGTTGCCAGCATTTTCGGCGCATCCGGTTTTGCCGCGGTCACGGGATCGTCGGTCGCGACGGCTGCCGCAATGGGCCGCATCGCCGTTCCGGAAATGCTGCGCCACGGCTATGATCCAAGGCTTGCCACCGGCACGGTGGCCGCGGCCGGCACGATCGGCGCGCTCATCCCGCCGAGCATTCTGCTGATCCTCTATGGCGTGATCGCGGAGGTGCCGATCAACCAGCTTTTCGTCGGCGGCGCCGGGGTCGGCCTGCTGTCGGCGTTGGCCTATATTTTGCTGGTTATCTTCTGGGCGAGCGCCGTGCCCGGCGTTGCCCCGCGCGCCGAGGAAAAATACACGATGGGCGAGCGGCTTCGCTCGCTGCGCAAGGTGTCTCCCGTCCTGCTGCTCGCGTTTCTCGTCTTCGGCGGGCTGTTCGCCGGCCTGTTTACCCCGACCGAGGCGGGCGCGGTGGGGGCCTCGCTGTGTGCGATCATCGCGGCTGCCCAGCGGCGGCTCACCTGGCGCAATTTCCGCGTTTCCGTAACCGAAGCCTTCACGACGACATCGGCGCTTCTGTTCATCGTCATCGGCGCAAATCTGCTGGCCCGCTTCGTCGCGCTCAGTGGCGTCGACATGTATATTTCCGACGTCATCGCCTCCGTCGGCTCGTCCACCTACCTGTTCCTGGCCGGCGTCGTGCTGGTCTACATCATCCTCGGCATGTTCCTGGAGCCGACCGGCGCGATGATCATCACCCTGCCGATCGTGCTTCCGGTGGCGGCTTCTCTCGGCGTCAACGAGCTCTGGTTCGGTATTTTCCTCGCCAAGCTGCTTGAAGTGGGGATGATAACGCCACCGATCGGCCTGAACGTCTTCGTGTTGAACGGAATCGTCGGGAAACACATATCCCTTGGGCAGATATTCAGGGGCACGACGCGGTTCATCGCGGCGGACATCGTCGTCCTGCTCCTGATCATCGCGGTTCCCGGATTTGTACTGTTCCTCCCGGAACTGCTGAAATGAAGGCGGCTGTCTTTTCGGCCACCGGCGACCAGGGCCTGGCGCAGGTGCGCGCGCTTCTAGAGGCCCGACACCAGCCTGTCGCCATTTCCCGCCGTCCAGAAGCGGCGGACCTGCCGGAGGGCGTGACAAAGGTCGCGGCGGACTATGCCGATCACGACAGCCTGCGGGCAGCGATTGTGGGCGCGGACGCGGTGTTGCTCAACCTGCCGTCGACGTCCTTTCAGGCGGCGGCGCCGCTGATCGAGGCAGCAGACGTGATCGCACGGGCGGCGGCCGCGTCGGAGACGGTGAAAGTGCTCGTCTTCAACACGAGCATGCCGGTGCCCGATCATGCGATGGGGATCGCCGCGCAGGACGCGCGGCTGGAGATGCGAAAGCGACTGTTTGCAACGGGCGTCCCGGCGATCGTTCTGCAGCCGGTCGTCTATCTCGACAACCTGCTCAAGGCATGGGCGCTGCCGTGGATTAAGCGCGACAATCTGATCTACTACCCGCATCGCGACACCCTCGATGTCAGCTGGATCTGCCAGGACGACCTGGCGAAGCTGATGGTCGCGGCGGCCGAGAGACCGGCGCTTGCCGGGAGTGTGTTCGCTGTCGGCGGGCCGGAGGCCATTCGCGGTCCGGCGCTTGCCCGTCGTCTCGGCCGGGTCTGGGACAGGCCGCTGGCCTTCAAGTCGATGCCGCTTGAGACCTGCGGCGAGATCATGGCGAGCGTATTTCAGTCCAGCGCGACGCTCGATCCGCAAGTGCTCGCCCGTGAAATGGCGCTGAAATATGCCTGGTACAACGATGAACGGGACCGTCCGTTTACGGTCGATATGGCGCCGGTTCTCGATGCGCTTCCGGTCTCGTTGACGTCGCTGGAGGACTGGGCGGCGCGGCACCCGCTTCCGGCCATCACGGTCTGACACTTGTTGTTCGGCGCGGCGGGAGATCGAACCTGAGGAGGCGCAATGTCAACAGAAACGGCGAATAAGCGGATCACGCTGATCGTTCCCAGGAAGGACATGACCCTTGCCGATTTCCATGCGCATTGGTCGGGTCCGCATGCGGCCATTGCCCGCGATCTGCCCGAACTCGTCTGGTATGTGCAGAACCACGTCATACGCGTCTTGTGGTGCACACCCGGCTATCTGGCTGACGTCCAGGGCATTGCGGAGGTGGCGTTTCACGATCCTGGTGCGCTGCGGACGACCATCGAATCCTGGGTGCGGCTGGATGAACTGCGCGAAGATGAGAATCGCTTCCTCGGCGAGCGGATCGGGAACTGGGCCATTCTTCGCGATGATCCACCCGCCATGGCCCAACGGCGGATCATCGTCGCTCTGGGCCGGTCCGATAGCGCAACCGATCCTGTCGCGCGTGAAAAAATTGCAACGGCGGTCAACGCAATCCGCGCCGTGGTTCCCTGCCACGCCGAAGAGACCGCCAATGATCCGCCGGCGCCCGGCGCCGTGCCCGGGCCGGACTGGTTCCTTTTCGCCGAGTTGCCGGTAAGCCCGACCGTCGACGACTTGCTATCGCCGGACGGTCCGGTGCTGCGTCATCTCGACGGGATCGGCGCTGCGGCGGCGGCCTATCTGGTCTATGCGGAGGCGAAGCGCCTGCCGGTCGATCTGCTGTAGCGACGGCTCTCTCAATTGGAAAAGTGCTGTTCCCAATTGTTGTAGCAGTCGAAGCTCTCCGGATAGTCGGAGGGGCGCTGGTCGCCATAGGCCCGCATGCGCAGTTTCGACCCGAGCGCCTCGCTGTATTCCTCGACCGGGACATAATAGAGGAATTTCAGGACGCGCCGGGCGATGTGCCAGACGCCGTCGACGCGCCGGTATTCATCATCGTAGCGCAAGCTGCCCACATAGGTTGCGCCGTTGCGGTGCGTTTCGGCATGGCAGAACACCTCGCCGGTCGCCCTGTCCGGATCGCTGTCATCGAAAGCGATGATCGTGTCGTGCGTCCAGTGAACGGTAATATCCAGCACCTCGAAGCGCTTGCGATACATCTGCATGATCTCGTCGCGGCCGACACCGGCCATCATGCCGTCCTGCGAGCGGACTTCGGCGTCTTCGGCGAAGAGTGACTTCAGCAGGGGGATGTCGCGGTCATCGCAGGCCTTGCAGTATTTCGCGATGATCTCGATGATGGCGTTGCGGCTCTCGAGCCGGTCAAGCCGTTTCAGAATGTCGTCGCTCATGAGGTCTTCCTTTCAGTGCGGGATCAGAGTGTCGCTTCGGTCCCGAAAACGAGGGTCGCCTGGCTCGACAGCACGCCGCCATTGCCGTGGCTGACCGCGATCTCGGCACCTGGCACCTGCCGCTCGCCGGCTTCGCCGCGCAACTGGCGGACGGCCTCGACGATCGTGAACAGCCCGTACATGCCCGGATGATTGCAGGACAGTCCGCCGCCATTGGTATTGACGGGCAGGGCGCCGCCAGGGGCGATGGCGCCTGAGGCGACGAAGCGGCCGCCCTCGCCCTTGGGGCAGAAGCCGAGATCTTCCAGAAACAGGATCGTGTTGATGGTAAAGGCGTCGTAGAGCTCGACCACGTCGACATCGTCCGGCGAAATCCGCGCGGATGCCATCGCCTTCGGACCGGAAATGGCCGCGCCGGTGGTCGTCAGGTCGGGCATCGCCGCGATTTCCTTGTGCGTCACGGTCGCCGCACCCCCCAGGAGCGGCACCGGTGCCCGAGAGGATCGCGCCCGATCCAAGCGCGTCATCACGACGGCAGCGGCGCCATCGGTGACCAGGCAACAGTCCGCCACCGAGAGCGGCGAGGAGACAATCCGTGTCGACAGAAGGGCATCCAGCGTCGTGTCCTCCCGGCGGAAGGCTTCCGGGTTGCGTTTCGCCCATTCGCGCGCCGCCAGCGCCACATGTGCGAGGTCTTCCTTCGTGGTGCCGAACTCGTGCATGTGCCGGGCGGCGGCCAGCGCATATCCACCCACCGGCATCCGGGCGCCGTGCGGGGCTTCGTAGGGGGAGGCGGTAAGGGCCGAGACCAGTTTTCCCGCGCCCGACCGCTGGTTCGATCCGTAGGTGATCAGCGCCACGTCGATCAGGCCGGCATCGAGCGCCAGCGCCGCGTGGATCGCGTGGCACAGGAAGGCCGATCCGCCCGGGCGGTTGTTGTCGACGATGGCGGGCTCGATGCCGAAATATTCCGTCATCGCAAGCCCGCCGAGGTAATCCCCCGGCAGGGCGACGAACAGCCCGTCGACATCGGCAATCGACAGGTCCGCGTCGTCGAGCGCGCGGTAGCCGGCCTCGGCCGCCATCTCGAGCGCCGAAACGCCCGGACACTCCCCCAGCCCGTAGGTGGCGGCGCCGACGACGGCGGTCCGCCCGCGCGGAAAGGCGTCCTGCCAGCTCATGGCGCGGGATCGAAGACGACCATCGGCGTCTCGCCTTCCGTGACGATGCGGGCGATGACGTTGTCGCCGATCGCGACTTTCTCGGGGTCCGCATTCGGCATGTGCGACAGCATCCGCCCGCCCTCTTGCAGATCGACCAAGACAATGACCTTGGCCGGGGCGGGCGGCTTCTTCGGCTGAATGGTCACCGAATGGATCGTGCCGCGCCCGGAGACCGGGCGGAAATCGGTCAGCGGGCCGCCGTGACCGGGCGCGCGCAGCCGGGGCGGAAACACCGCGCGGTCCGACACTGGATCGCGCTGGAGCATGAACCGGCCGGCGGCAAGCTGCGCCAGGAACCTGGCCTCTGGACCCCTGACCCCTGGACCCCTGGCCTCGGGGCCCCTGTTCTCAGGGCCGTCTACGGCGTCCGCCACGATTGTCCCCTTCAGACGATATTCTTTTCGCGCAGATCCTGGATGTCCTGATCGCTCAGCGTCAGGCGGTCCTTGAGGATCGTTTCGGTATCCTCGCCGGCAAGCGGCGGGGCCTTCGGATAGACCACGGGGGTATCCGAAAACTTCAATGGGCTTCCCACGACCCGCACGTCGCCCATGACCGGGTGCGTGAGCGTAACGAACATCCCGCGTTCGGACAGCTGCGCGTCGCGCTCGATATCGCCCATGTCGTTGATCGGTCCGCACGACACCTTGGCGGCGTTGATGGCGTTCATCCAATGCTGCTTGCCGTGGTGCGACAGCGCCTCGCTCATATCCCGGGTCAGGTCGATCCGGTTGGCAAGCCGGTCGCGGGAGCGGGCGTATTTGGGATCGGTCGCCCATTCCGGGTGATCGAGCACCTGAGCCAGTCTCGCGAACTCCCGGTCATTGAACGTGGCGATCAGGATATGGCCGTCCTTCACGGCGAAGACGCCGTTGGGAACCGCCGTCGGGTGGTCGTTGCCGGTGCGCGGCAGCGGGGCGCGGGCATTCAGCCAGGCGGATAGCGAATTCAGAAGCAGCGCGACCTGCGAATCCAGGAGGGCTATGTCGATATGCTGACCGGTTCCGGACTTTTCGCGGTGCAGGAGGGCTGAAAGAATGCCGATCACCGCGTTGTTGCCCGCCGTGATATCGGCGATCGGCACGCCGACCCGCATCGGACCGGCGCCGGTCATGCCCTCGGGCAGTCCCGTCACCGCCATCTGGCCGCCCATCGCCTGTACGAGATAGTCGTAGCCGGACCGGTCCGCATAGGGGCCGTTCTGGCCGAATCCGGTGATCGAGCAGAAGATGAGCCTGGGGTTGATCGCCTTCAGCGCCTCGTATCCCAATCCGTAGCGGTCGAGGGTTCCGGTGCGAAAATTCTCGATCAGGACGTCCGCCTCCTTCACCAGGCCTTTGAGGATCTCAGCGCCTTCCGGCTGGGCGAAGTCCAGGGTCAGGGAGTGTTTGCCGCGATTGACCGTCTGGAAGTAGGTCGACTGTTCCAGATCGGTCGTCGGAGAGGTAACCCAGGGCGGGCCCAGCGTCCTGAGATCGTCGCCCTCGCCAACCCGTTCGACCTTGATCACGTCGGCGCCCAGATCCGCCAGCGTCTGGCCGGCAAGCGGCCCCGCGACGACCCGCGACAGGTCGAGCACCTTGATGCCCGAAAGCACGCCCCCGGTGCTCTTTGCGTCGTCGCTGGCCGAGGCTGCAGACTGATGAGACCTGTCGTCCACGTCGAAACTCCCAATGATGCGCGACGCACCGGGCTTGGCGTTTATTTATGCGTATGCGTCTTTTTTTATATACAATACAATACCAACGATATACAAGTAAAGATGGATCGTTCGGTGTAGACAATCCACCGGAATATACGAAAGCGGTCCGCGCGGAATTCGGGGAGCACGTCGATGGAGCTGGGCCTCAAGGGTCTGAAGGCAGCCGTTTCGGGCGGGTCACGCGGAATCGGTCGGTCGATCGCCTCGCTGATGGCCGAGGAGGGATGTGATGTCTCCATCTGTGCGCGGGGGCAGGAAAACATCGACGCGGCCATCGCCGAATTCGAGGCTAGGGGCGTGCGTGCCATGGGGCGTGCGCTGCAGGGGCGCGACGGCGACGCGGTGCGCGGATGGATGCGCGACACGGTCGACGAATTCGGCGGTCTGGATATTTTCGTTGCGAACCTCTCGGCGGGCGGAGGCACCAACGATGAACGGTACTGGTACCGCAATTTCGAGATCGACCTGATGAGCGCGACGCGCGCGGTCGAGGAGGCCTATCCGGCGCTCAAGCAAAGCGATAAGGCTTCCATCCTGGTCATCGCCACGATGGCCGCGAGCGAAACCTTTGTCGCACCGATGGCGTATAATTCGATCAAGGCAGCCCTCGTGACCTGGTCCAAGCAACTGGCCGAGTTCTATCTGCCCAAGGGCATCCGGGTGAACTGCCTGTCGCCGGGGCCGACCATGTTCCCCGGATCGAACTGGGAAATGATCAAGGTGTCCCGGTCGCGGACCTATACCTCTGCCATCCGCAAGCAGCCGACCAGACGGATGGCCGAGGCCGACGAGATCGCCCGCTCCGCGGTCTTCCTGGCGAGTCCGGCTGCAAGCTGGTGCGCCGGGTCCCATCTTCTGGTCGATGGCGGCTTTACCAAGGGCGTTCAATTCTGAGGACTATGGCAATGGCGATTGCGCGCATCCAGCCCGGGGACTTCACCAAGACCCCGATCGACAAGACCGACGACCCGGATTTCGGGATCTCGATGATCCCCAAGGAACGCTATACCTCGCCGGCCTTCATGGCGAAGGAATGGGACCGGCTGTGGACGAAGGTCTGGCTGTGGGGCTGCGCTTCGGAGGATATCGAAGAAGCCGGGGACTACATCGTCACGTCGATCGGCAAGGAAGAGATCATCCTCACCCGGCAGGCGGACGGCACGGCGCGCGGCTTCTACAATGTCTGCCAGCACCGCGGCAACCGGGTCATGGTCGGGCAGGGAAACGCGACCAGCTTCAAATGCAACTATCACCATTGGGAATACAGGATTTCGGGCGAATTCGAGAACATTCCGGACCTGGAGACGTTTCCGCAAGGGGCGCCGCCCTGCGGCGGTCTGGCGGAGGTCCGTGTCGACGAATGGAACGGCTTCGTCTTCTTCACCCTGGACAGGCAGGCCGAGCCGCTGTTGGCCTTCCTCGATCCGCTCGATGAACATCTCAGCCCCTATCATTTCGACCGCATGGTCAAGGTCACCGACTGGACGGCCGAGTGGGACTGCAACTGGAAAACCAGCGTGGACGCCTTCAACGAAAGCTATCACGTTCAGGGCATTCACCCCGAGCTCCTCTATTTCATCGAGGACAAGCACATCCAGATCGACACATACGAACGGCACAACCGCTATCTCATCCCGTTCTCGACGATCTCGCACCGCGTTAACGAAACCACGGAAATCCCGCATCTCATCAAGCACGCGATGAAGGAATCGGGGATGGATCCGGCGGATTTCGACGGGCGGGTCAGCGAGGTGCGGGAGGCGCTGCAAAAGTTCAAGCGTGCGCACGGACCGGAGATGGGGCTCGACTATTCGGACCTGAATGACGAGCAGCTCACCGACGATTATCACTACATGATCTTCCCGAACATCACGATGAACATCCACGCCGATGATCTGATGCTGTTCCGGCAGCGGCCGCACGAAACCGATCCGGACAAGATGTATTTCGACGTCCAGATGTTCAAACTGCTGAAGAAGGACGAGGAGCGCCCGCGCAAGCCCCGCAATGAGCGGTTCAAGCATGGCGAACGCAGCATGGGGCTCGTCATCGACCAGGACGCGGCGAACCTGCCGGGTGTCCAGCGGGGGATGCATTCGGAGGCCTTCGACGGGCTGTGGCTGGGCGATCAGGAGCTTCGCATCCGGCATTTCCACAAGGTCTTGATGGACTATGTCGGCGACGACTGATCCGCATCCCGTCAGAAAGTGGGAAGACCTTGAGATCGGAGAGGAAACGATGTCTTCTCCGCTCACGGTGACGAAAGAGGAAATGCTCGCCTTCGCAGGTCGTTATGATCCACAGTATTTCCACAACGATCCGGAGGCCGCGAAGGATTCGCTGTTCGGCGAACTCGTCGCGAGCGGCATCCACACGGTCGCGCTTTGGCGGATCATGGATCACGAAGTGAACGGCGACATCGACTGGGTCTGCGGCGTCCAGTGGGACAATGTGCGCTGGCGCCGCGCCGTGCGCGCCGACGATACGCTCGTTGCCCATTCGAAGGTGACATCGAAACGGCCGTCGAAAAGCCGGCCCGGTGTCGGCATTGCCGTCCTGGACCACTGGGTGGAAAATCAGGCCGGCGAGGTGGTCGTCTCCTTCACCTCGACCGACCTCGTCTACAGGCGGGCCCGTGATACAGGCTGACCCCGTAAGCGGGCGCATCGACGTTCTGCTTGTCGTCGGCGGGCGCTGGCACGACATGGATCATGCGCGTCTGGAACTCCTGACGTTCCTGGCCGAACACGAGCGGCTGCGCGTCACCGTCCGTGACGCTTACGAAGCGGACGACATTCGTGGCACGGCGATGATCCTGTCCTACACCTGCGACGTCGTTCCCGACGACGCCGCGCTTGAGGCGCTCCGGGCCTTTTTCGACGCAGGCGGGCGCTGGTTCGCGCTGCACGGGACCAACAGCCGCATGATCGTCGAACCCGGCAAGGCGGTCGTCTGCCCACCCCTGCCCGAGGCGATGCGCGCCATGCTGGGGAGCCAGTTCGCGGCGCATCCGGCGCCGGGATCCTTCAAGGTCGAGCCGACACCGAGCGACCACCCGCTCATCGACGGGATCGAGCCGTTTCGGGTTGCCGACGAGCAATATCTGCAGCACCACCTGCCCGGCAACGAGGTCTTGCTGACGACGCGATTTGACGGGCAGACCCCGTTGTTCGAAGACGCGCACTGGCCGGAGCAGGATCATCAGGTGATGTATCTGCGCTCGGTCGGGCAGGGCGGGGTTCTCTACCTGACGCTCGGACACGCGCGCGGGCGCTACGACATGCGTCCGATCACGGAGGACTATCCGTTCGTCGAGCGCGGATCCTGGCCCCATCCGGTGTTCCGCAAGCTCGTGCGCCGGGGAATCTCCTGGGCGATGAAGGACCCGCGATACGGATGAACCACACGGTAACCGAGGCCCAATCCAGGCCGGTCGACTTCCTGATGGACGACGGCGTGCGGCTGGTCGGCGAGGCCTTTGGCGAAGCGCATGCCGAGAGCGTTCTGCTTGCCCATGGCGGCGGCCAGACCCGCTACGCCTGGAGCCGCGTGGCGCGCCGTCTCGGCGATGCCGGCTGGCACGCGCTGGCGCTCGATCTGCGCGGCCATGGCGAAAGCGACTGGGATGAAGGCCAGAACTATACCCTGGAGCGCTACGGGCAGGATCTCGCGGCGGTTGCCCGTACCTTCTCCAGACCACCGGTCCTCGTCGGGGCCTCGCTTGGCGGCAATGCCGGTCTGCTGACGGCCGGGCGGTATGCGGCCGGCGCCATCCGGGCGCTCGTCTTGGTAGACATAACGCCGAAGGTCGATCCGAAGGGCGTCGACAAGGTCCTCGGCTTCATGGGTCAGCATCTGGCCGACGGGTTTGAAAGTTTCGAGGACGCGTCCAGGGCGATCTCGGCCTATCTGCCGGACCGAAAGGGGCGGCAATCAAATGTCCAAAGCCTGGCCCGCTACCTGCGGCCCCGGCCGGACGGGCGTCTTGCCTGGCACTGGGATCCGGCTTTCATCACCGGCCGGCGATCGTCGCGTCTGCGCGACGACACCGTCGCGCAGCTTGAGTCGGTGCTGGCGTCGATCCGGGTGCCGATCCTGCTGGTGCGCGGCTCGAACAGCGAACTCGTGAACGAGGAAAGCGTCGCCCACTTCCTCGACCTTGCCCCGCATGCCCAATTCCGTGATGTGACCGGCGCCGGCCACATGATCGTCGGCGATCGCAACGACGTCTTCGCCGACGTGCTGGACGACTTCCTCGGTTCGCTTTAGCCCCCCGACCCAGCGGGGCTATCAGCCCTAACGCTGGGGGCGGACGAGCACCCGCCGCCCCTCGATCTTCACATCGAACTTGGGCAGGTTCGGACAGGCGTTCTTCGCCCGCCCGGTGCGGATGTCGAACCGGGCGCCGTGGTGGGGGCAGGTGATTTCATCCCCCTCCACTTCGCCGCCCTCGAGCTTGCCCATGGCGTGGGTGCAGAAGCCGGAAAACGCGACGATGTCGCCCTTCCTGTCGCGGGCAAGCATGACCTCCTGCGACCCGATGGAGGTGAAATAGACGCCTTTCGCGGGCACCTGCATCGTCGAGCAGGCGTCCTGGAAGCCTTTCTGACCTCCCAATGCCCCTCCCAATGCCAACGTCACGACCCCGCCCGCTGGTTGAACCGCCGTCCGACCATGGCCGCGGCGATATTGACCTTCTGGATATCGATCGCACCGCCGGCGATCCCCCAGCCCCAGCTGTCGCGCAGCCGCCGCTCCATCGGGTATTCCTTCGAATAGCCATAGCCGCCCATGAGCTGCACGGCCGTGCCCGTCACCTCGCGGCTGATCTCGTTTGCAAAGCATTTGGCGAGCGAACTGTCGAGGATCGACGGCAATCCGTCCTCGGCGTTCTTCGCCGCGCGGTGAATGAGCAGCCGGGCCGCCTCGACGCGCAGCTTCATCTCGGCGAGCTTGATCTGGACCGCCTGGAATTCGACGATGGGGCGGCCGAACTGCTTGCGCTCCTGGACGTAGCCCAGGACATCTTCCAGGGCGCCCGACGCCTGGCCAAGCGACATCGTCGCGTTGCCGCAGCGCTCAAGGTCGAAGGCCTCCATCAGTTTTTTGAACCCGCCGCCCGGCACGATGATCGAATCCAGCGGCAGTTCGACATTGTCGAAATAGAGGTCCGATGACGGAACGCCGCGAAAGCCCATCAGCGCTTCCTGCGGGCCGAAGCTGAGGCCGGGCGTATCTTTTTCCACGTAGACCGCACCAATCCCCCTGGCGCCGGGCACGTCGTCGAAGCGGCAATAGACGACATAGCCATCGGCATGGCCGCCGCCGGAACACCAGCGCTTCGTGCCGTTCAGGATGACCGTGTCGCCTTCGATGCGGGCCTTGGTGCGCAGGTCGGTCAGGGCCGATCCCGCATCGGGCTCCGACATCGACACGGCGACGACGATGTCGCCGGAGCAGACGCGCGGAATGACCCGCTTGCGGAGGCTTTCGGGCGCGAAATGTTCGATGGCGCGGACCGGGCCGACGCAGGATTCGAAGATCGGGAAGGCGACCGCCGAACTGATCTTGGCGAATTCCTCGACGACCAGCAGCGCCTCCAGATTGCCGAGCCCGAGCCCGCCATAGCCTTCCGCGACATTGATGCCCAGAAAGCCCATCTCGGCATAGCGCTTGAGCCAGTCCTGCGGCACCGGCGTGCAGCTTTCCTCCAACTCGCGGGCAAGGTCGGTCAATTGTTCTTGGGCGAAACGGCGCGCGGCAGCCTGCAACTCTTTCTGGTCATCGGTCAGCTGGAAATCCATCTGGCCATTCTCCTGGCGGTCTTTGAATACAAAATCACGCCTTTACATATACAAAAAAAGCTGGGATTAGTATAGGAAATCACGCGACGACCAGAAGATATGTGGCCCCTCGGATGCATGGGGGTGCATGGCGGGCGCACAAAGGAAAAGCGCATGCAGCAAAGTCCTGACCAGATTCGCCGCTCCTACCGGCAGATGCGGCTGATCAGAGAATTCGAAGAGCGCCTGCACGTGGAAAACCCGAAGGGCGAGATCGCCGGGTTTACCCACCTCTATTCGGGCCAGGAAGCGATCGCCGTCGGCGTGTGCGAGAATCTGGGCGAGAACGACTACATCATCTCGACCCATCGCGGCCACGGTCACTGCCTGGCGCGCGGCTGCGATCCCAGGGGCATGATGCACGAGATCTACGGGCGCGCGGACGGCTTGTGCAAGGGGCGCGGCGGCTCGATGCACATTGCCGACCTCACCAAGGGCATGCTTGGCGCCAACGGCATCGTCGGGGCGGGCCAGCCGATCGCGGTCGGCGCGGCGGTCGCCTGCAAGGCGCGCGGCGACGGGTCGGTCTCGGTCAGTTTCACCGGCGACGGGGCGTCCAATCAGGGCACGGTGTTCGAGGCGATGAACATGGCCGTGGTGCTGAAGCTGCCCAAGCTCTTCGTGCTCGAGAATAACGGCTATTCTGAACATACCGGCGCCTCCTACGGCATCGGCGGAGACCTGAAGACCAGGACCGAGGGCTTCGGCATCCCGGTCTGGGAAGCGGACGGGTTCGACTATTTCTCCGTATACGAGGCAGCCGAGAAGGCGGTCGCGCATGCCCGCGCCGGCAACGGGCCGAGCGCCGTGCTTGCGACCGCGACGCGGTATTTCGGCCATTTCGAGGGCGATCCGCAGAACTACCGCGCCAAGGATGAGGTGAAGACGTTCCGCGAGACGGTCGATGCGCTGAAGCAGATCCGCGAGAAGGTGATCGGCGCCGGGATCTTCACTGCCGCGGAGCTCGACGAGATCGACGCCGAGGTGTTGTCGCTGATCGATGACTGTGTCGAAAGCGCGCGTGCCGGGCCGGCGCCGGGCGCGGACATCATGATGTCTGATGTCTACGTCGACTATTGAGGGGGCTCGACATGGCTGAGATGACGATGCGGGACGCGCTGAACGCAGCGCTGCACGAGGAAATGGAACGTGACGACAGCGTGATCGTCATGGGCGAGGACGTGTCCGGCGGCGCTGGGGGGACGTCGGGCACCCGCGATGCGGCCGGCGGGATCTTTGGTGTCACCAAGGGACTTCTGCCGCGCTTCGGCGAAGACCGGGTGATCGACACGCCGATCTCCGAAAGCGCGATCGTCGGGCTTGCCAACGGCGCGGCGCTGGCGGGCATGCGGCCGGTGGCCGAGCTGATGTTTGCCGATTTCGTCGGCGTCTCCCTCGACCAGATCATGAATCAGATGGCGAAGTTTCGCTACATGTTCGGGGGCCACGCGAAGACCCCGCTGGTGCTGCGCATGTCGATGGGGGCCGGCATGAACGCGGCAGCCCAGCACAGCCAGACCGTCTATCCGATCCTGTCGTCCATTCCCGGCCTCAAGGTCTGCGTTCCTTCCTCGCCCGCCGATGCGAAGGGCATGATGAAACAGGCGATCCGGGACGACGATCCGGTCATCTTCTTCGAGCACAAGGCGCTCTATGCCCGCAAGGGCGAGGTGCCGGAGGGGGACCATCTTGTCCCGTTCGGCGAGGCCGCGCTCCTGCGCGAGGGGCAGGATGCGACGGTGGTCGCGATCGCGCGGATGGTGCCGTTTGCGGCCAAGGCGGTCGACAAGCTCGCCGAGGAAGGCATCACCTGCGATCTGATCGACATGCGCACGACCTCGCCGATCGACGAGGAAACGATCCTGGAAAGCCTGTCGCAGACCGGGCGTCTGATCGTGGTGGATGAATCGAACCCGATCTGCTCGATCGCCTCTGAAGTCGCGGGACTTGCGGCGTCGGAGGGCTTCCATGACCTGATCGCGCCGGTCCAGAAGGTGACGGCGCCGCACACGCCCGTTCCCTTCGCGCGTGAGCTGGAGCGGATGTATGTCCCGGGCCCGGCGAAGATCGAGGCCGCCATCCGGACCGCCCTGGCGAAGGACTGACATGACCAGGATCACCGCGATCACGCTCCCGAAATGGGGGCTTGAGATGTCTGAGGGAACGGTGACGGCGTGGCATCTTGCCGAAGGCGACACCATCGAGAAGGGCGCCGAACTCGTCGACGTCGAAACCGACAAGATCGTCAACAGCATGGAGGTCGAGGCGCCGGGCACGTTGCGCCGGATCGTCGTTCCGGCCGGCGACGTTGCCCCCGTCGGTGCGTTGATCGCGGTGATGGCCGACCCCTCGGTCGGTGACGCGGAGATCGATGGTTTCATCGCCGGGTTCAAGCCGGTCGATGCGGGTTTCGAGCCCTCCGATGACGCATCGCAGGACGCCGCCGCCCCTGTCGCGCCGGATGTGAAGGCGTCGCCTCTGGCCCGCAGGGTTGCGGAACAGGCCGGGGTGGACGTCGCAGCCGTCAAGGGCACCGGGCACAAGGGCAAGGTCGTGCATGACGACATTGCCCGTGTTGCGGGACCGTCGACATCGGCGGCGGACGTCCGGGCCGAAAACGAAACGGTCAATGCGAGCCCCAACGCCAAAAAATTCGCCAACGAAGTCGGCCTGTCCCTGACCGGGCTTTCGGGCAGCGGGCGCCGGGGACGGGTGTCGCTGGACGATGCGGAGACGGCCGCGATCGCGGCGGGGCTCTGGTCGCGTCCGGCGAAACCGGAGCGCGGGCCGCGACGCGATGCGCCGAAACGCCAGGCCGCGGTGGAGCAGCCCTTCACCGGCCTGCGCAAATCGATCGCGACGGCGCTGGTCGCCGCAAAGCAGGCGGTGCCGCATTTTTATACGACCGTCGATATCAGGATCGATGCGCTCGATGCCCTGCGCCGGGAGATGAATGCGGCCGGCGAGGGGCCGAAGATATCGGTCAACGACATGCTGATCCGGGCAACGGCGCTAGCGCTCAAGGCGCATCCCGGGGTGAATGTCCATGTGTCGGAAACCGGCGTAACCGTTTTCGATACCGCCGATATTTCCGTCGCGGTCGCCATCGACGGCGGGCTGATCACGCCGGTCCTGCGCGATGCGGGGGGTAAAAAGCTGCGGGAGATCGCGGTGGCCTCGGCCGATCTTGCGGCGCGTGCGCGATCGCGCCAGCTCGAGGCGCCCGAATTGAAGGGCGGCACCTTTACGGTGTCCAATCTCGGCATGTATGGCGTGCGGGTGTTCGACGCGATCATCAACGCGCCGCAGGGGGCCATTCTGGCCGTCGGCGGTCCGCGCCGCGAGGCGGTTGAGAACCCGGACGGCGGCATCAGTTTCGCCACGGTCATTTCGGTAACGCTTTCGGCCGATCACCGCGCCATTGATGGTGCGCTCGCGGCCCAGTTCCTGGCTACGCTCCGGGGGCTGGTGGAAGATCCAGGGCGGATGGACAGCTGATCCGCGGATAATCCCCGGCGGCTTCCCGATTTTCCGAACGCTGCCCCGTCAGCTTGCCGCGTTCAGCCGCTTGGCCTTGTGGTCGCCGATCGCGATATATTCGGCCAGGACATCACCCTGCACATTCGTATGCTTGCGGAACAGCTCCGCGGCAAGCTCGAAGTCGCCGCCGACGATCGCTTCCATGATCGCCTCGTGGTCGCGCAGGTTGTTTTCGCTTTGGCCTGGATAGTTCAACTGGAAGCGTCGATACGGGACGAGCTTGATGCCGAGCCTGTTGGTCGTATCGATCAGTTCCTGATTGTACGTCCCCTCGATCACCATCAGATGGAATTTGCGGCTGAGGGCATAGTATTTGTCGTGGTCGCCGGCCTCGTAGGCGACGACCGATTGCTCGTGCAGTTTGCGCAGGGCGGCTCGTTCCTGCATCGTCATGCGACGCGCGGCAAACTTCGCGCAGATCCCTTCGAGCTCCGACATGACCTCGAACAGGCGGATCATGTCGGGCAGGTCGATTTGCGTGACGATCGCACCGTGACGCGGCTTCTTTTCAACGAGACCCGACTGGATGAGCTGCAGCATCGCCTCGCGGACCGGCGTCCGGGAAACCGAAAACCGTCGTGCCAGGGCTTCCTCGTCGAGCGAGGCGCCCGGCGGGAGGCGCCCGGAAAAAATGTCGCCCTCAAGCGAAACGCGCACGGCTTCGGCATGCGTTTTTCCAGCGGTCTTTGCCATACGACAGTCTTCCTTCACAAGGCACCGAAGTGCCGTCCGTCTTTTTCGTATATTGTTAATAGCACTGCGGATAATGCCATTTCCAGCCAGAAATCTTCAAATTACGGCCACGGGATCAACCATTCGGCCCTGATCCATTACGACTTTCGTCGGTGTCGCCAGCAAAATGGGCTGTCCGAAGCGCGGTTATTGTATTAAAATGAAGCGATAAAAGTATACGGGAGGCCTGATCATGAGCCGCGTTTTCGACAGTGTGCGTCAGATTGCATACGTAACCGACGACATGGATCGCACGCTCCGGTTTTTGTACGAAACCGCCGGTATCGGGCCATGGTTCGTCGCCTGGGACATTCCGGTTCTGGAATGCACCTATCGCGGTGAACCGATCAGGATACAGCTCGACGCGGCGCTGGCGAATTCAGGCGATATGCAAATCGAGGTGATCCGGCAGATCAGTCCGGCGCCCTCGCTTTACACGGAACTCTCCGACAGACACGGGTTCGGCCTGACGCCGCATCACTATTCCTCATGGAGCACGCAGTACGACACGGTCATGCGCGACGCACTCGCCAACGGGTTCGCCAGGGTTCAGGAGGGCCGGTCGCGCAACGGACGTTTCGTTTATTACCAGCATCCAGGCGAGCCTGAGTTCCTGTTCGAAGTGACCGAGCTCACGCCGGAGCGGGCGTCCATTTTCGACCAGATCAGGCAAGCCGCGATCGGCTGGGACGGGCGCGACCCAATCCGCGATGGCTGGCCGGCCCCGAAACTCTAGGAGATCGGAATGCGACTGAAGGGCAAACGTGCCGTCATTCTCGGGGCCGCCGGTGAGGGCAATCTCGGGCAGGTCACCGCGCGCCGGTTTGCCGGCGAGGGCGCAGCGGTTGTGGTCGCCGGACGGAACGCGGAACCGCTTTCCGCGCTGGCCGATGAGATCGGCGGGCACGCCGTACTGTGCGATATCACCGATGAGCAAGACCTGGCCGCGCTGTCCGATCAGGCGGTCAAGTGGATGGGCGGTGTCGATATCGCCGTCAACACCACCGGCTGGGGATTGCTGACGCCGTTTCTCGACACCACGCGGGCAGAGCTTGAGCGCATGACGGCGCTGCAATTCATCGGGCCCTACCAGTTCTTTCAGGCGATGCTGCGGGTGATGGATGATGGCGGCAGCCTCGTCCAGGTCTCCAGCGCGACGGCGACCATCATGATGGAAGACCACGCCGCCTATATGGGCACCAAGGCGGGGATCGACCATGTGATCCGGTGTATCGCCAACGAGTTCGGCGTGCGTGGCATCCGGGCCAACAGCGTCGCGCCGGGCTTCATGGCCTCGCCGATGACCGCCAGGGCGGCGCGCAATGAAGCGATCGTCGGTGCCTTTGCGCGGGAATATCCGCTGGGCCGGGTCGGCACGCTGGACGACACGGCCGAAGCGATTACCTGGCTTTGCACGGATGGCTGCTTCATGACCGGCGAGGTGCTTCAGGTAAACGGCGGGCTGACGCTGCGCCGCAACCCGACAAATGCCGAGATCGTCGCGGCAGCAAAAGCGGCGAAGGCTGCGAGGATGGCCGAACCGTCCGATGGATGAACGCCGAGGGGCTCGGGCGCACTATCCTGATGGCATGCGCGTCTTCGGGTCGATCTTCTCGCCTTCGGAGAAGTCGCGTGGCAGCTTGAACTTCTGGATCTTCGTCGTCGACATCGGCCAGGTTTCGACGAAGCGCACATAGCGCGGAATCTTGTAGCTGGCGATCTGGCCGACGCAGTAGTCGACAAGGTCCTCCGGCGTCAGGCGTGCATTGCCGGCCAGTTCCACATAGGCGGCCGCGACCTCGCCCAGATGGTCGTCGGGAACGCCGATCACCTGGGCGATCTGGACGTCGGGGTGGGCGCAGAGCCAGGTCTCGATCTCAAGCGCCGCGACGTTTTCGCCGCCGATCTTCAGCATGTCCTTGAGACGGCCGTCATAGACGACGCGTCCGTCGGCGCGGACATGCCCCATGTCGCCGGTCCTCAGCCAGCCATCGATCAAGGCGCGGTCCGTTGCCTCCCGATCCTTGAAGTAGCCTTCGAACAGGGCCCAGCCCGACAGCCAGATTTCGCCGCGCTCGCCCGGGCCAAGATCGGCCAGTGTCGCGGGGTCGACGGCCTTTGCGGTAATGCCTGCAAAGGGGCGGCCCGATACGGTCAGCGCCTCTTCGGGCGGGTCGGCGGGATCGGTGAAGCAGGGAACGCCGGTCGCCTCGGTCAGGCCATAGGCGTTGATGTAATAGGCCGATGGGAAGGCGCGCCGGTACTTCTCCATCGTCCTGGCCGGGCCGACGCAATGCAGAAACCGCAGCGTGGAATGATCGCATCCGGCGAAATCCGGATGGCCGATCAACTGGTTCACCAGCGTCGGGAAGCTCAGATAGCCGAACGTGACCCGCTCTTCTTCGATAAGCCGCAGTATCGCGCCGGGCTCGAAATGCGCCGTCGAAATCAGGGCGGCGCCGGAGGCGCGGCTGGCGGCCATCGGCAGCATCGCGGACATGTGGAACATCGGCAGCGGATTGATGATGCGGTCATCGGCCGTCAGATCGAACCGCTCGGCAAAGGCCGCGCCGATCATGCCGAGCGAGCGATGGGTGAGAAGGCACGCCTTGGGATGCGACGTCGTCCCGGAGGAATACATCATCAGGGCGGGATCGTCCGGTGAGGCCTGTCCGCTCAGCCTGTCGATGGCCGAGGCCTCAACGCCGGCGGCGGCCTCCAGAAACGCTGCCTCGGTCGGCCAGTCGGTTTCGCGCGGATCGGCAATCGCGTAGATCGCGCGCAGGCAGGGCGCATCGGCCAGATCAAGGGGACCGCCCCGCCAGCCGGCAAGCGCCGGATAGATCCGCGTGAGCATTGCCCGGAAGTCGAGATGCGGCAAGGAATGGCCACCGATGAACAGAACATCGATGTCCGAATGCCGGACCGCATAAGCGAGTTCTTCCTCCTTGAACCGGGCGTTTATCGTCAGCGCGGTCGCGCCGATGACGCCGCAGGCATAGAACAGCCGGGCATAGTCGGCGCTGTTGGGCATCAGAATGCCGACATGGGCGCCGGGCCTGACGCCGGCGGCGACAAGCCCGCGCGCCCAGAGCAGCGCGTCCTCATGGAGCGCGCGCCAGGTGAGGCGCGTCCCGTCGATCAGCAGGGCGGTCGCGTCGGGCCAGTCGCGCGCGGTATCGGCGAGCGTCTGCGCCGACGTCTTTTCACCGGCCGCAACGACGCTCGCCGACGGACCGGTCATGTTTCCTTCTTCGCCCACCGGGCGGCCTCGGCGCTGGTCACCCAGTCGATGGCATTTCTAAGAAGCGTCCGGAAACTCTCGTTGCCGAAGGTCTTGCCATCATTGCCCATCTGGATCGTCACCGTCGGCGCCTTGCCGGAGCGCTTCGCCCAGGCGACGAGATTGGTGCCTGTGCCATGGTCCCAGCCATCGCGGGTCCACATGCGTGCCTCGAGCGCGTTCTTCGCGGAATAGAACTGGTCCATCGTGAAGGCATGGTCCGCTGCGAGCAGGGGAATCAGGTCGCCGCCTTCCTCCAGCATCTCGAACAGATAAAGCTCGTCGGTGACCTCGAAGCCGTCGTCCAGCCCCGCCGTGACGGGATGCTCGCCCAGCACCCGCGCCCGGTAGGTGACCGGGAACAGGTAGCCGCTGTCTGGATAATCGCGGCCCTTGTAGGCGCCCGGCTGGTAGAAGAACCGCGCGCCGATCGCCTCGGCGTAAGCGTCCCAGGTCGGCCAGCCCGCCATTGCGTGATGGAGGAAGATCATCGGTTTGCCGGCCTCAAGCAGCGCGGCGAACCCGGCCTTCATCGCCTCGGGAGGCTCGATCAGCGCCGGCGGCTTCGGTGTTTTGAACTGCAGGCCCGGCACATCGTAGAAAAGGACCGCGCCGAAATCGGCGCAGCCCTCGGGCGATAGCAGGGCGGTCGTCGCCGGCTGCTCGACATGGGTCCAGGTCATCCCGCGCATCCCGTCGAGCATGTCGCGGAAGGCGCTCAACTCGAACGGGTGCCCCTTGGTCGAGACGAGCAGGTTCAGGGGCGCGTCGTAGCGGATGACCACCGCTTAGGCCTCAGAACTGAACGCGCTTGGTAAAGCCGCCGTCGACAACGAGATTGACGCCCGTCACCCAGCTTGCCGCGTCGGAGGCGAGAAAGGCGATGCAGCGCGCGACCTCGTCGGCCTCGCCCATGCGGCCGTCCGGCTGCTGGGCCAGGATCGAGTTGAAGAAGGCCTCGTCGCTCTGCCTGATCTGGTCCCAGCTTCCGCCTTCGATGAGGATCGGGCCGGGCGACACCACGTTGACCCGGATGCCGCGCTTGGCATGTGCCTGCGACAGCTGCTTTGCATAGGTGATGAGCGAGGCCTTGATCGCGTTATAGGCCATCGGCGCGATGAAGGTTTCCACCGCCGCGGTCGTCGAAATGAACACGACGCTGGCGTTGCCGGCTTCCTTGAAGACCGGGAAAAGCGCATCGAAGCCGCGCACGCAGCCCATCAGGTCGATCTCGAAGGCCTTGTACCAGGACTTGTCGCCCTCCATGCCGCCGCCGGCCGACACGCCGGGGACGAAGATATCACAGCCGCCAAGCTCTTCCGCTGCCTCGGTTAGCCATTTCTGGTAGCCCTCGGCGTCCTTCACATTCGCGGTGCTGCCGATGATCCTGGTGCCGTGGGCTTCGAGCGCTTCGGCCGTCGCCTTCACGTCGTCCTCGCTGCGGGCGCAAAAGGCGATGTCGCAACCTTCCGCTGCCAGAATCTCCACGAGCGCGCGGCAGATGCCCTTCGTCGCCCCCGTCACGATGGCTTTCTTGCCCTTCAGGCCCAAATCCATGGCTCTCTCCCACTGTCGCCGGTCGGTATCAACTCTTGGATTAAATTGTATACGGGAAGATCGATATTTTGTCCATTGGAGAGGGGGTAATCCTCCCGCAAGCTGCCATTGAAGAAAATAGTTGTTATTTTACAGAGATATCTGCCTGCGTTTCCGAGATTTATCCTGTATGAATAAACGCACTATTTCACACACACTCTATTTCCAGGTATCGCCTACACGGTTCCTGACACGCGCGGACCGGCGTCCCCGCCCGACAGGACGAGGCGGCCTTCGCTGTCGAGATGGCCGAAAAGGCCCGTTGCCAGGAACCGGGCGGGTTCGAACGCGTCCGAGCCGCTGGCATAGCCGGCCATCAGACCCTTGCCTCTGAGCCAGACCTCGCCGGTCTCGTAGAGCAGCATGTCCATCCCGGTCCGCGGATCGACGATCATCACCTCCATGCCGCCGAGCGGGCGGCCGAGGGTCGTGCTGACGGTGCGGGCGGGATCTCTGGGGTCCGAACAAATCGGCAGGCCCCCGCCTTCCGGCAGGGCAAGACCGTTGACCAGCGTCAGGTCAGGATGCCGCTTGTGCATGTCCGCAAGCGTCTCAGGCTTTGCCCGCAGGTGAAGAAGTCTCGTGCGGTCCCCGACGGGGGCGGTTTTTCCGTCGAGTATCCACACGATCGTCGCGTCGTCCGGCTCAAGCGCTATCGGGGTTCCGGCGAAGATCGCCGCGACCAGGGCGAGCCATGTGCCCGGATCGTCAAAGGGGCCGGACACATACAGCCGGTCGTCCCGGCCGAAGCCATACCGATGCGCCAACGCCCGGGCCATTGCGATCAGCCGATCCTGCGGAAGCCGGAGAAGGTCCTTCCGTCCATCCTTGCGCTGCACCGGGAACAGCAATTCGCCCGGAGACAGGGGCTCGGCAGGTACACGCGGCGAGAAAACCACGGCGCCCTCCGCAAGGCCGGCCAGCGTGCGCGGGACGACTTCCAACGGATCGCGCGTATCGATCGTCGTGACCAGTCCGCTTTCTCCCCCCCATGAAGAAGCATTCCGCAGCGCCGCGTAGTCGAGCGGACCAAGGGCCGGCACGCCGGGGCGAGCGTCGGTCCAATGATCGACAAGACTCAGTATTGTATTCACCGGGGCCGGTGTTTTTTGAGGCGTCGCAGTGGTTTCGCTCATCGCGCTCTTTCCAGATGGCAATGATTGTGTTTATATAATGTATCTAAAATATACAATGGAGGAAGGCAATGCCACTGGCATTCATCACCGGCGGCGGCGGCGGGCTCGGCGCGGAAACGGCGCTGCAGGCGCATGCGAAGGGCTGGGACGTCGTCATTTTCGATCTGTCCCGCGACCGGGCGGCATCGGTGTTGGATAAGCTGCCCGACGCCCGGTTCTTCGAAGGCGATGTCACGAATGAAGCCAGCGCGGTGGCCGCCCTCGACGCGCTGGACGCCGTGCCCGACCTGCTGGTCAACAATGCCGGCATCGTCAAATTCCAGTCGCTTCTCGAAACCTCGACCGAGGATTTCGCGCGGATCATCGAAATCAACCTGACCGGTGCCTTCACAATGGCGCGGCTGTTTGCCGAGCGGATGATCGAGCGCGGCTCCGGATCGATCGTCAACATCACCTCGACGGGCGGGATCGCGACGCCCCCGGGAACCAACGCCTATGCGTCGGCCAAGCGCGGACTGGCGGCGCTGACGGAGATCATGGCGCAGGAATGGGGCCCGCTCGGCCTGCGGATCAACTCCGTTGCGCCCGGCATGATCTACGGCGGCATGTCCACGCAGATATACAGCGATCCGTCCATCGCGGCGCGCCGCAGCCAGGGGGTTCCCTCCCGGCGCCTGGGGACGGAGCGCGACATCGCCGAAGCGGTGATGTGGCTCGCCTCCGACGCGGCATCCTATGTCAACGGCCATCAGTTGGTCGTCGACGGCGGCATGACCAAGGCCACCATGTCTCTCATTCCGCGCGATTGAACCCTGGGCGATTGAACCGGGATCAGTAGACCTGGAAGTGCTCCGGCACGCCGGCGGGCCAGACCGTGCCCCACATGCGCATGCCGCCATCGATGGTCAGGATTTCGCCGGTAATGAAATTTCCGGACGGGGCCGAAAGATAGACAATGCCTTCGGCCACGTCCCAGCCGCTGCCCATCCGGCGCATCGGATTGACATTGCTGAACCGCTTGGTCGCCTCCGGCGGATAGAGCGACAGGCCTTCCGTCGCGATGGCGCCCGGCGCGATGCAGTTCACGCGGATGTCGAGTGGGGCCCATTCCGTCGCCACCGTGCGGGTTAAGTAGATGATGCCGGCCCGCGCAGCGCAGGTATGGGCGGCCTGCGGCATGCCGCGCTCGACATGGGCGACGTTCGAAACGATATGCCCGCCTTCGCCCCGGTCGCGCCAGCGCTGCGCCACGCCCTGCATCATCCACCAGGGCCCGTTGAGGTTGAGATCGATGACCGCGTTCCAGCCCTTGCGTGAAAAGTCGATCGCGTCCTGCGGAAACTGGCCGCCGGCATTGTTGACCAGCGTATCGAGACCGCCGAACGCCTCGAATGTCGCGTCAAGCAGCGCATCGACCTGATCGACGTCGCGGATCGACATTGCGCGATAGGAAATGTCGGCCCCGACAAGTTCCTTTACCTCGCTTTGGGTCCGCGCCAGCTTTTCCTCGGTCCGCCCGCAGATCATCACTTTCGCGCCGAGCCGGGCGAGCAGGAAGACCATCGCCTTGCCCATCCCCTGCGACCCGCCGGTGACGAGAAACCGCTGACCGGCGAGCAGGTCCGGGGCGAAGACCGTCGGCAGCGTCGCCATTTCTTGCGGGCTCAAACCCCAGTTTGCCGGCGTCTCGTCGCTCATTCCCGATGGTCCTTTCCGAACTTTGCGTCGCGGTGTTCCGCGTAAGCCGCTATGCCTTCACGGCTGTCGTCGGAGCGCATCAGCCGGTCCGCATCGGCATGGCCTCTGGCGATCGCGTCGGGGAGCGGCTCGTACATCGCGTGGTTGAACAGTTCCTTGCCGAAGGTGACGGCGTTCCACGAGTTCTCCAGCATCGCTTCGGCAAGCGCCAGCGTTTCGGCGAGCACGCGGTCGCCCGCAACCACCCGGTTGACGATGCCGAGCGCTTCCAGACGCCTTGCGGGAAGAAGGGTGCCGACGGTGACGATTTCCATCGCGATCTGCCGGGGCAGTTGCTGGGCGAGCCGCTGAACGCCGCCGCTGAAGGCGACCATGCCGCGCTTGACCTCGGGCAGGCCGAAAACGGCGCCCTCGGCGGCGACCAGCATGTCGCAGGCCAGCGCCATTTCGAAACCGCCGGCGACCGCCGCGCCGTTGATCGCGCCCAGGACCGGTTTCTCAACGACCCGTTCGGTCAGGCCGCAGAAGCCCGCGCCAGGGACCAGCCCGCCACCCGCGCCGCGGATCGCGGCTTCCTTCAAGTCCATGCCGGCGCAGAAGGCGCGATCGCCCGCGCCCGTCAGAACGATGGCGCCGACCTCCGGCGCGGCCTCGGCTTCGCGCAGAAAGCGGTCGACGAGATAGGACCCTTCCGCATTCATGGCGTTCGAGACCCTGGGGCGGTTCAGGGTGATGACCTGAACCGCGCCACGGCGCTCGGTCAGGACGGGGGCGTCTGATGGCATGTCGCGCTCACCCTTCGGCCGGTTCGGCAACGGCCTGTTCAGCAATGGCCTGTTCAGGGGCTTTCGTGGGGGTTTGCCCAAGGGCCTGTGCCGGGGCCTGCCGGGCGTCGGGCGTGGTGACCCAGCCGTCAAGCCGCTCGGGCACGCGTAGCCGCTCGGGGATATTGTTCGCCCCGATCCGGCGGTCGAGTTCCTCATGCCAATGATAGATGCGCCGTTCCTGATAGTTCAGCGGAAAGCCGCGCAAGCCCTTGCTCTCGACGGACTTCTGGATCTTGTCGGCGAATTGCAGGTCTTCGTCGAGAATGGCGAGGAAGTTCTTGAGCCGCATGTCCCACACCTCGGGTCGCGGCCCGTCGCCCCAGGAGGGGGCGAACCAGTGCACCTCGATCGTCATTGTATCGATGGTATCGGGCCAGAAACACAGGATCGGCACCCCGGCATTGGCGACCGGAGAGACCAGGTTCGGATAGGCCAGGACCGAATAGTTCGTGTCCTTGAACCACGGGTCCATCCCCTCGACTTCGGGCAGGCCCTTGACGCCCGGATCGGTCCAGCCCTCGCGCTTGTAGGGCGTGACCATGCGGCTGTGGCCGCCGGGCCAGAGGGTGATCGCGCTGCCTCGGTGGTCGAGAAAGCGGTCGACCGTGTTCTGGTGGATCGATTTCAGGTGATAGACCTCGAGAAAGGCATCGAGCAGTACCTTCACGTTGCACTCGACCTTGATCGCGGTCTTGTCGACCAGGATCAGCGTGTCCGGCCGGAATTCGTCGATATTGGTGGCGATCGGCCCGAGATAGTCGCGCAGCGGCTCGGCGTCGTCGTCAAGGTTTATGAAATAGAGGTTGCCGATGTTCTCGCAGCGCACCTCGATCAGCGACCGGCAGGTCATGTCGAGGTCGACGAAATCGCGCCGGTCGCGCAGGTTGATGAGCTCGCCGCGCGTGTTGTAGGTCCAGCCGTGATACTTGCACGAGACGCCGCGTGATTTGCCGGACGGTTCCGTTACGACCGGCGCGCCCCGGTGGCGGCAGGTGTTGTAGAAGCAGCGGACGGTCTGATCCTCGCCGCGGATGAAGAACAGCGGTTCGCCCAGCCGGGTCCATTGCACGTAGGAGCCGACCTCCGGCACCTCGTCGGAATGGATCGCGTAGACCCAGGACCTGTGCCACATCCGGTCGATTTCGAGCTGGTTGAACTCCGGATCAACGTAGCGGTCGCCTGGAATATCAGGCAGTTTCGGAAAGCCTTCCGGCGGTCCGCCGCGCTTGGATTCATAGGCCTGTTGATCAAGGATCCTTTGAATTTCATCTGAATTCATTGCTACCTCCCTCTCCCAGGTGGAATTCGAGACGCATATTTTCATCCGAGTTTGTTGTATTTTATATGCCTGTCTCGTATATGAAAAGCGCTAGCTTCGTATTTTTGGAGTCCGCCACATGGCAACGGGATTTGGCGATATCGTTCAACTTGGCTATGTCGTGACGGACCTGGATGCCGCCGTCGCGCATTGGACGCAGGTTCTTGGCGTCGGCCCGTTCTTCGTTTCGAAACATGTACCCTATGCCGAGGTGCATTACCGGGGCGAGCCCTGCGACGCGCAGATTTCCGCGGCGCTGTCGAGCCACCGGGGCATGCAGATCGAGATCATTCAGCAGGTCGCGGGCGGCGTGTCCATGTATACGGATTTTACCGCGAATACCGGCGGCGGTCTGCATCATGTCTGTGCGCTCAGCGACGATCTCGCGGCCGATCTCGCCCATTGGAAAGAGCGCGGTGTCGGCGTACAGATGGGTGGGTCGACAAAGGCCGGAATCGACTTTGCCTATCTCGACACGGATCCCGACCACCAGGGGCGGGTTCTCGAGCTGGTTCAACCGTCATCCGGGCTGTTGCATTTCTTCAAGAAGATCGAAACCGCGGCCGAAACGTGGGATGGTGTCACGGGGCGGATCGATCTCGATTGAGATCTCTGCCAAATTGTATATTTTTATCAACTATAATAATGCGATGATCTGAGGGAGTCGGAAGGGATCCGCATGCCGAAAATCCATGCTGTCGATCGCGCCGGAGCGGAAAAGGTGATCGAGGGGGACGCCGGTCTGTCGCTGATGGAGAACCTGCGCGACAAAGGGGGTCTCGACATTGCCGCGATCTGCGGCGGCATGTGTTCATGCGCGACCTGCCACGTCTATGTGGATGCCGACTGGATGGGGAAACTGGAGGCGCAGTCTCCCGATGAGTTCGAGTTGGTGGAGTTCTCGGATCACTACACCGAAAACTCGCGTCTTTCCTGCCAGATCGAGATGACCGAGGAGCTGGACGGGATCCGGGTGACGCTGGCGCCGGAAGAGTAGGCGGCGCGGGCAAGGGCCCGCTGAATGGTCTTTGCGTGGATGGCGGCCCCTCACCCGGCCCTTCGGGCCGCCCTCTCCCGCTAAGGGGAGAGCGTACGAGTGCATCTGAGAGGCCGTGCGGCGGACGCCACCGCCGGCGGGCCGAAAACGCCGATACCGCACATGACGACGGTGCCATCACGCCCGATCCGTCCAGCGCGCTCTTTCCCTCTCCCCCTTGGCGGGAGGGGACGGCCCGAAGGGCCGGGAGGGACTGTCAGCGGTTGCGTTACGATATGCCCATCCCTCGTCATCCCGGACGGCCGTCAGGCGGAGTGGGGTTCGGAGAGCCCGTGTCGGTGTTGGGTATCGAGGTCGTGAGAGCCCCGAACCGCCTAGGTTCTCCGATCCCGGATAGTTGCTAACGCGATTTCCGGGATGACGAGGGAGAGGGTAGTGTCCGTTCTCCGCACACTCTGCTGTCATTGCCGGGCTTGTCCCGGCAATCCATGAACACAGTCGCTGGCGGCTATACTAACGGCGGTGTTCATGGATACCCGGAACACCTCCGGGGATGACCTCCGAGGGGGTGGCCAAGCTGAAAACAAAGGCTCCGTCCCCGCTGCACCGGACAGGAGTGGGACGAGTCCGGCAATGAAAGTGATGTTAGGGGAGAGCGAGCTCCTGGGCCGCGCGCTTGCCGCTCAGCTTCATTTCGAGGTCAAGCAGGGCCGCGGCCGCACAAATACGCCAACGGGCCGGCGTCAGTCGCCCGGCCCGTCCCCCAGCATTTCCTTCAGCTTGAACTTCTGAATCTTCGAGGCCGACATCGGCCAGGCTTCGATGAAGCGCACGTCGCGCGGAACCTTGAAGCTTGCGACCTTGCCCTTGCAGAAGCCGATGATGTCGTCCCTGGTCGTCGTCTTTCCCGGTTTCAGTTCGACAAAGGCGACCGGGACTTCCTGCAGCCGGGTGTCGGGGCGGCCGACCACCTGGCAGAGCTTCACGGCGTCATGGCCGCCAACCAGGGATTCGATTTCCTGCGCGGCGACGTTTTCGCCGCCGACCTTCAGCATGTCCTTCAGGCGGCCATGGAACATCATCGTTCCATCGGCATCCAGCGAGCCGAGATCGCCGGTGTGGAACCAGCCGTCGCGTATCGCCTCGTCGGTCTTCGTCTCGTCCTTGTAATAGGCGGACAAGATGGAAAACCCGCGCACGCAGATCTCGCCGATTTCGTCCTGCGCGCAAGCCGTGCCATCGGGGCGCCGGATTTCCACGTCGAGACCGTCAAACGGCTTTCCGAGCCGGCGGGTCCGCGCCTCGTAGCTGTCGCCGGGAAAGCTCGTCGACACCGCGCCGGAGGTCTCGGTCATGCCATAGGTGCCGACCTGGATGATGCCGGGGATCTTGTCCTGAATCGACTTGGCGAAATTGGCGGGCTGCATCGCCATGTTCGAATTCATGATGCGGATGGAGCTGAGGTCGCGCCGCTTGAAATCGTCATGATAGATCATGTCGGCGATGAAGGTGCCGAAGGTCGGATAGGCGATGGTCGCCCGGTCGCGTTCGATCATCTCCAACGCGATGCCGGCCTCGAAATGCTGCATCGACAGGTAGGTCGACCCGACCGAGTAGGCGGCGCAAAGCGGGAACATCGCGCCGATATGGTACATTGGCAGCGGCGACCAGAAGACGTCCTGTTCGCTCATCTCGTAGCGCCTGGCCATTGCCTGGCCGGTTCGAACGATCGCCTCGTGCGTTATGAGGCAGCCCTTCGGATGGGACGTGGTTCCCGACGTGTAGAGAATGAGCGCGGTGTCGGAGACGCGCACGCGGGCGCGCTGGCGGTATATTTCCTCCTCGCCGACCGCGTCCGCGCCTTTGGCGAAGGCGGCCGCCGAGGTGAAGCCGGGCACCCGATCCTCGTTCATCAGGATAATCCGCTTCAGGCGCGGCGCGGCCTCGACCGCGAGGTCGGTGTCCGCAGCGTGATGGGCAAGGTCCGGGAAGCTCTCGGTCAGCCTGTCGGCGAAGTTCACGCCTTCGGCCACCTCGCCGCTCGTGACGATGGCGACGAGATCGGCGTTTTCGGTCACGTAAGTGAGTTCCCGCGACCGGTATCTGGCGTTCAGCGGCACCGTCACCGCGCCAAGGAGGGCGATGCCGAAGAATGTTTCGGCCGTCTCGATGGACGAGGGCAGAAGGATGCCGACATGATCGCCGGGGCCGACGCCCATTGCCTTGAGACCACGGGCCATCCTGATGGCGCCGTCCCGCAACTCCCTGAACGTGCGGCGGCGGTCGGGAAAGACAAGCGCCTGTTTCTCCTCGTGGGCGTGGGCTGCGTGCATCAGGAGGTCGCCCACCGTCGTAACGGCCGTATAGTCTTGAAAGTCTAGCATCGACGTCCTCCGTCAGCGGCTGCAGGCGCCTGCGCCGCCATCATTTTTCTCATAGTGAATATGAAAAACATGGCATCTGTATACAAGGAATTTTTTCGATTTCGCGCAGGCGTTCGCGTATCGGCATAGTTCGCCTTGATCGCGGAGCGGGATTTGGCCGTTTCACGAGCATTCCAGCGCCGATCTGCCATCTTCCGGCGCAGGATTCGGTTATTGTGCATATTTATGGCAGGTATTATAATACATTTTTAGTCGCACCTCGCCCCGCGGGCTCTTCCGCGGAGAGTGGCGGCGCGTGATCGAGGGGACATCCGACATGCCGGGCGCCGGGGCGCATTCACTGGCCTTGCATCAACTCTGCCTGCGCGATGTCGCGCCTGTGGATCTGCCGGGGATCACGCGGGCGACGGGTCTTTCGCGCCTGTCGGTCTTCGTGACGCCGCCGTCGCCCGATCTCGACATTTTCCCGCGCGTCAAGGCCGGGCCGGACCTTCGGGCCTTCGTCGCCGCCTGCCGCGCGGAGGGTGTCGGCGTTCACAACATCGATGTCTTCTCGGTCGGTCCGGACGACGATATCGCCGATTTCGAGCCGGCGCTCGATATCGGGGCGGAAATCGGCGCACGGCGGTTGACGGCACTCGTCCAGGACGCCGATACCGGGCGCGCCGCGGCACGGATGGCAGCATTCGCCGAGCGTGCGGCGACGCGCGATATCGCCGTGTCGATCGAGTTCATGCAATTCTCGCAAATCCGGTCGATCGGGGCGGGCGCGGCCTTCCTGGCAAAGGCCGGGCACGACAACTTGAGCCTGCTTGTGGACACGCTGCATCTCATGCGCACCGGAGGCACGATCGCGGACCTGATCGCCACCGATCCGGCGCTAATCGGTGCCGCGCAGATCTGCGACGGCCCGCTCGCCGCGCCCGCCAATGCCTTCGCGGAGGCCGTGAACGATCGCGACATTCCCGGCGAGGGCGCCTTCCCGCTGCCGGCGTTCGTGGCCGCGCTGCCGGCCGATTGTCCGATCGATATCGAGGTGCCGCTCAAGCGCCTTGCCGATGCCGGCGTTTCGCCGCTCGAGCGGGCTCAGCGGCTGGTGGATGCCGCGCGGACCTTGCTTGCCGGGCTTGACTGATCGGGGCGCCGGCGCGCGTTCAGGCCGCCACCATCGCCTCGACGGCCTCGCGAACGATTTTGCCCGACACCGACCGCGGCAGATCCTCAAGCGCGACGAAGACGACCTTTTTCGGGCATTTGTATCCGGCCAGTTCGGCCCGGCACATCTCGATCACCTGCGCCTGCGTCAGCGCGCCTGACGCCTCAGGGCCTGATATCCGGGCGACAACGGCGACGGGCACCTCGCCCCAGCGCGCGTCGGGGACCTTGACGACGATGGCGTCCGCCACGCGCGGATCGGCCAGCAGCACGCGCTCGATCTCGGCTGGATAGATGTTTTCGCCGCCCGACTTTATCAGGTACTTGGACCGCCCGGTAAACTCATAGCCCTGCCGGGTCAGCCGGAACATGTCGCCCATGTGGAACCAGCCCCCGGCGAAATCCCTGGCATTCGCGTCCGGGTTGTTCCAGTAGCCGGAAAACAGCGTCGGTCCCCGGACCCAGGCTTCGCCCGCTTCGCCGTCGGCAACGTCCCGGCCGTCCGCGCCGACGAGACGCAGCTCGGTGAAGACCGACAAGCGCTTGGCGAGCGACTCCCGCGCGCCGCCAGGCGCAATGAGGTCGCCTGAGAGCGGTGGCATCCCGGTCTCGGTCGCACCGAAGGAATTGAGGAAAGGCGCGTCGAGCAGGGCGGAAATCTCGTCGATCACCGCACGCGGCACCAGATCGGCCATGCAGCCGACGGCGCGCACGGATCTGACGACGGGGCGTCGTTCCTTCAGGCGCGCGATCAGCGGCTCGATCGTCGCGGGAACCAGCAGCAGCCAGCCGATCGGATGGGCTTCGAGCACATTGATGATCCGGTCGGCGTCGAACCCGTCGACAACGAAGCCGGGCCCGCCGCACATCAGGGTCGAGATAAGATGCTCCGTTCCGCCGATATGAAACATCGGTGCCCATGAGACGTACCCGTCCTCGGGGCGGATGCCGAGATCGAGCCGCAATGCCGCCATGCGCGCAAGCTGGGCGCGATGGGAGATCACCGCGGCCTTCGGCCGGCCCGTGGTCCCGGACGTGTAGATGATGAACAGCCCGTCTTCCGGCTCGGCGACACACGCCGTTTGCCCATCCGCGCCGAAGCCGTCGATGGGCGTGACCGGCACATCTCCGGCGATTTCGGCGGCAACGGGATGGTACTTATCCGATGCCGCGATCAGGCGCGGCTCCACGAGCCTCACGCAATAGGACAGTTCCGCCTCGGCCAGCCGCCAGTTCTGGCAGGCCGTGATGATCCCGAGCTTTGCCGCGGCAAGCTGCAGGACCGTGTAGGCGATGCAGTTTTCCGAAATGACCGCGATCCGGTCGCCGCGCCTGATGCCGCGCCCCGCCAGGTCGGCGGCGACCCGGTCGACCTGTTCGGCGAGTTGTCCGTATGTCAGGCGCTGGCGGCCGTCGGCCAGGGCAAGGGCATCGGGCGACACAGTCGCGCGCATGGCGACAAGCGGGAAGACCGTGCTTTGCGAGGCTTCGAGCGGGGTCATTTCCCTTGCCCGAAGACTGCGGTGACGAGGACCGTGCCGTCGCGCGTCAGCGTCGCCCGGTCCCCTTCCACGGTCGCGCAGAGATCATCCCCCTCGAAGACGTTTCCGGTGTAATGGATATCGATCGCGCTTAAGCCTTCCTCCGCCTGCGGCGGCAGGCACGACAGGAGATAGGCCAGGTTGGCGGGGCCGGGATTGACGCGGCGCGGCCCGAAGCCGGCCGCCTCCGCGGCAGCCTGCGTCAGGTGAATGGCGTTGTCGTCCGCCATCAGCTCGCACCACTCCGCCATCTCCGGTCCGGATACGTCGTCGAATGTTCTTTTCACCCCTGCCTCCCGGGAAAGACGATGTGAAAGCGCGCCGTGCTGTGCAGCTTCTCCGTGCTCAGCTTTATCGCCAGATGGAGGTGATCGGCTGCTCCGTAGGTCCGGCTGGGCTTGCGGACGAGCGCATCGACCTCGGCGTCAACGGCATAGACCCGGTCCACCAATAGCGGCGCTGCGAAGCTTAGCTGGTTGCGCGCCAGCACGGGGCCGCTCATGAAATCCAGCCCGAGCGCCTCGGACAGATCCTTGATCTTGAGCCCCATCCCGCCGAGCGCGCCGACAAGGGCGAAGATCGGAAAGGCGATCTGACCGACGCGCGGTTCCGCCCGCGCGAGCGCACGCACCCTGTCGTCCATCCGGGACGTGATCTCGTAGCGGCCCTGTGGAATTCGAAACGTGCTCATGTGTGGTTTGTATACGAGAAAATTGTCAAAAAATACAAAGAATGTTCCCCTTGCAGGGTTTGCGTGCCCGTTCGGGGCACCGATTGACGATCGATCTTGGCCGCGACATCGGGCCATGGACTGGCGTCAGCATCCGGCGGGCGACCGTGGTCCATCGCCTTACCGCCTGTCAAAATCAAGGGACCGTGTTTCCTCGCTCAGGATCACAGACGTCTTGACGAGCCCGTAGCGGGCAATGGCATCGACCGTACGCTCCAGGTCGCGGGCATTGCGCAGGGCGACGCGGATGAACAGGCAATCTTCTCCGGTCGCCCGCACGATTTCGATGACGCCGGGAAGCGCACGCAGCTTTTCCAGGCAGGCGTGAACATTGCTGTGATCCGTCGCCAGCCTGATGATCGCGCCAAGGCCCAGTCCGAGCGCCTCGCGGTCGACGCGGACCGAGTAGCCGGAGATAATGCCTCTGTCCTCCAGCCGCTTCACGCGTTCCGACATGGCCGGCTGCGACAGCCCGATCCGCCTGCCGAGTTCGGCCAGCGGCGCGCGCCCGTTTTCATGCAGGGCCTTGAGGATGCTGATATCGATCCGGTCGATCTGGTCGTTTCGCATTCCGTCCAACTTTTATGATTCATCGGCATTTTGGGCAGATATCCGATGAATTGATATTCCCAAGGGTTGCCGCGTTGCGCAATGTCGACGTGACGAAGGCTCCCGCGACCGGCACGTGCTATCAAGTGGGAGGCGTGGAAGGCAGCAAAGAGGGGCCGTAGATGACACCTGAACACCATCGCAAACTCGCCGACCTGCGCCGCGCGTTCCATCAAATCCCGGAACTCGGGTTCGCGGAAAAGAAGACGTCGCGGAAGATCTGCCGGTTTCTCGACGATATCGGCATTCCCTATCAGCACAGCCTGGCCGGGACGGGTGTCGTAGCCACGCTGCGTCTTGGGTCCGGTGGTCGGACGATTGCGCTGCGGGCGGATATCGACGCGCTGCCGATAACGGAAACGTCCAATCTGGACCATCGCTCGACGCATGACGGCGTCATGCATGCGTGCGGACATGACGGCCATACGACGATGCTGCTGGGCGCGGCCGAACACCTGGCCCGGTCGCGGAGTTTCGACGGCACGGTGCACTTTGTCTTTCAGCCGGCGGAAGAGCACGGCAAGGGCGCGTTGCGCATGATCGACGAAGGCCTGTTCGAGCGATACCCCTGCGATGCCGTGTTCGGGATGCACAACATGCCCTCGCTCGACGCCGGCACGTTCGCGACGACTCCCGGCCCGATCATGGGCGCGGAGGACAATTTCGAGATCCGCATCACGGGCCGTGGCGGCCATGCCGCGATGCCTCATCATTCAAAGGATGCGCTGACGATTGCCGCCAGCGTGATCTGCGAGTTGCAGACAATCGTCTCGCGGAATATCGATCCGCTCCAGGGCGCCGTCCTGTCATGCACCGAAATCCATAGCGACGGCGCGACCAACGTCATTCCCACCGAGGTCGTGATCAAGGGCGACACGCGAAGCTTTCTGCCGGAGGTGTCCGAGCGGATCGAGCGGCGAATGAGGGCGATCACCGCCGGCCTGTGCGCCGCCCACGAGGCCGAGGCCAGCGTCGACTACAGCCGCGTCTTCATGTCGACGATCAACGCACCGGACGAGACCCGGCGCGCCGCCGAAGCCGCGCGCGCCGTCGTCGGCGCCGACAACGTCGACGAGGCCTGCGCGCCGCTGATGGGATCGGAGGACTTCGGCGCGATGCTGCGCGCGGTCCCGGGCAACTATGTCTTCATCGGCAACAGGGGGGCGGACGGCAAGGGCGCGACGATGCTGCATAACGCGGCCTATGATTTCAACGACGACATCATTCCCTTCGGCGTCGCATACTGGGTCCGGCTCGTCGAGCAAGCGCTTCCGAAGGGGGCCTGATCAAAGATCACCACCCCAAGGCCTGAACGTTCCGTGCAACCGCATCCGGCAGCGGGCAGGCCTTGCGTTCGCCCCGGTCGAGATGGGCGGCGACCAGTTCGGAGGTGGCGATCTTCGTGTCCGTATCGGCGTTGATCATGTGATGCATGAACGTGACCGTCTTGTTGCCAATCGCAAGCACTTTCGAGCGGCAAAGCAGGAGATCGCCGGCGACAGCCTCGGCCAGATACTTCGTCGTTTGCTCGACCGCCGCCATGCCCCGGTTCTCGGCTTCGAAATAGGCGGGCGTCAGGCCCAATGCGGAAAACAGATGCCAGGTGGCGTCATCGAACTTGGCCGTATACCACTGGACGTTCATGTGACCCATGTGGTCGAGGTGATTGGGTCTGACGACACCCCGATAGGTTTCAATCATATCGTGTTCCGGTCCTGTTTCCGCTGCCCGCGTCGCTTGTATCGTCTCGATAGGGACGCCTGCCGGAAATGGGAATGGCAGGTCATCGGCGGAACTTGAAAAATACCGATGATTCATCGGCAGTATCGGCGTGTCCCACAGTATCCGGTGACCGAAGCGGATCAGGCTTGGAAGGCTGGATCCGAAGCACTATTGTCCGGTTCAACTGGGAAGAGGACTTTGGATTTCAGCCTGACCACTCCTCGGATGTCATGCCCCGACTTGTTCCGGGCATCCATGAACACCGCCGTCAGAATGGGCGCAAGCGACTGTGTTCATGGATTGCCGGGACAAGCCCGGCAATGACACCAGGGGACAAGCCCGGCAATGACGCCAGGGGACAAGCCCGGCAATGACACGGAGGGGGAATGGCGGGCGATAGCAGACGCGGCTTCCATTGAGGAAACCAGAGCTGATGACGTCCGAACTGGTGGTTGAGTGAGTTCATGTCCCGCCACGGTCGTTTACCGAAAAAGTCATGTCCGACAAACGATTAATCGACGTCACCGAGATTAAACCAGACACCAGTGGGGCCGAAGCGGATTTAGAGCAAGGGCACTCATGATCTGGTTGTTAACGGCTTTGGGGGCGGTTCGTTGAGCGAGTATCAGTCCTATGAATTTCAGGCGCTCCACCGGCCGCTCGGCGAAGCCGATCGGGAGGCACTCAGAGCGCTGTCGGGTAGGGTGCGGATCACGGCGACCAGCTTCACCAATCACTATCAGTGGGGTGACTTCAAGGGCGATCCGCGGCAGCTCATGGAGCGCTGGTTCGACCTGCATCTCTATGTGACCAACTGGGGCACGCGGCGTCTCATGATGCGGCTGCCGCGGCGGCTCGTCGAGCGGCGGCTGCTGGCGGCCTTCCTGGGCAAGGTGGATTGGGTGACGGTCCGGGAGAGGGACGAGCATCTGATCATCGACATGTGGCGGGAGAACGACGAAGAGGAGTACGAGGATTGGGACGACGGCTCAGGCTGGCTCGACGCATTGGCGCAGCGCGGCGCGGCGGTCTGGGCCGAGGTGGAGACGGAGATCGCCCGGCGCAATGCCGCAGGCTACGATGGTGCGGCGGTGCCGTTGTCCGACCTTCGGGCGATCGCGGCCGAGGAGGGCACCGAGGCCGACTTCACGCGCCGGCTTGCCGCGATCCGCGACCGCCACGCGCGCAAGCAAAGATTCCTCGAGCGTCTGAATGGCCTGGAGGGCGGCCGACGGGCCGGATAGTCTGGGCGGATCCCGGTCCTTGCGATCGTGACGCAGGTTCTAGAACATATCCCGGAGCATCGACATGGACATCGACCGTGACAAAATCGACGACGTCGTATTGGCGTTGTTTCAACTGACGCTGCACGATGGATGGAGAGCCTGGAAGTCATTCGACTGGGACGCGCTGGACCGGCTCCATCGCAAGGGCATGATCGAGGATCCGGTGAACAAGACGAAGTCGGTGGTGCTGAGTGAGGAGGGTCTGAAGCGCAGCGAGGCGCTGTTTCGGGAGCTGTTCGTACGGGCGGAGGCGAAGTGACGGCCAGGGACGCGGCCCCTATCTGGTGCTCTGCCGCCAGATGAGCTCGAAGCCGACATCGATCGTGTCCTGCGCCGTCTCGGCGCCGGCCAGGCGGTCGAGGATGAGCTGGCCGGCCGAGCGGCCGATCTCGTAGCGCCTGATCCGGACCGTGGTGAGCGGCGGATGCAGCATGGCGGTGATCTCCATGTCCTCAAACCCGCATATGGCCAGATCGTCGGGCACGCGAATGCCGTGTCGCTGGCATTCCAGGATGCCCGCGACCGCGAGCAGGTCATTGGTGACGACGACCTCGACCTCGTCATGCTCGCGAATGAGTTCGCCGAAGGCGCGGGCGCCTTCCTTGTAGGAAAAGCCGGCCACTCTGTGCCAGCCCGGCTCCGTCCGCAGCTTCGCCTCCGCCATCGCATCCGCGTATCCGGCATGGCGCCGCCTGACCCGGTCATTGGCCTCAAACGGGGCGGCGATGAAGCCGATGTTCCGATAGCCGCGCGCGATCAGCCCCTGTGTCAGCTGGTAGACGGCCTGGTAGTTGGAGAAGCCGACGCACATATCGACGGGCCGCTTGTCGATTTCCAGAAGCTCGACCACCGGAACGCCGGCGCGCCTGAGCATGTCGACGGTCTGTTGCGTGTGGTCCTGGCCGATGAGCACGATACCGGCCGGACGCTGAGCCAGCAGTTCGCCCAGCAGCGTCTCCTCCCGCTCCAGGCAATAGCCGCTGTTGGAAATGAGCAGGCGATGGTTCTTGACCTCCAGGGCATCGGAAAGGCCGGACAGGACATCGGCGAAGATCGAGTGCGAGATCGTCGGGACGATGGCGGCGACGATGTTCGTGCGGTTCTCCGAAAGGCCCTTGGCGAGGAGATTGGGCACATAGCCCGTGCGCTCGATGACCTTCGATATCTTCGCGCGGGTCTTCTTGGCGACTTTTTCCGGTTCGTTGAAGTAGCGGGAAATCGTCTGAGGCGAGACACCGGACAGCCGGGATACGTCACGGATCTGCAGCGCGGAGCGGTTCTTGCGCTTCGTTCTCGCCGCTGGTTTCTTCTCTTCAGCTATCGTCCGCTACTCCCGCCCCATTAAAACACCCGTCAAGGTGACGGACCGTAGACCATATCGGGAAGAAACAAAACGACCTCGGGGAAAATGGCAAGGACCAGGATCAGGAAGACGAAGACGAACAGAAACGGAATGACGGCAACGGAGATCTGCTCGACGCCGAGGCCGGTTAGCCTCGCTGCGACGAACAGATTGACCCCCACGGGCGGCGTCAGGAAACCGATCTCGCAGGCCAGGACGAGGATGACGCCGAAGACGATCGGGTCGACGCCGAGCGGCATCACGATGGGCAGCAGCAGCGGCGTGAACAGGATGATCTGGGCGATCGATTCCAGGAACATCCCGGTCACCACGAGGACCACCGTGATGATGAGTATGGTCAACACCGCACTGTCTCCGGCACCGCCCAGAAGCCCGCCGAGCATTTCGGGTATCTGCATTATGCTGATCAGCTGTCCGAAGGCCTTGGCCGGTCCTAGGATGATCACGACGGTGCCCGAAATGAGCGCCGTCGTCTTCAGGCAATGGAGCAGGTCCACGAGCTTGAGATCGCGGTATATGGCGAAGCCGACGAGCAGCGAATAGGCAACCGCGACCGAGGCCGCCTCGGTCGTGGTGAAGACGCCGGTATAGATGCCGCCGAGGATGAGGACGGGGGCCGCCAGCGCCCATTTGGCCTCCCCGACGGCCTGGACGACACGACGCCAGTCGAATGGGTCGTCGCTGCCGCCATAGCCGCGACGGCGCGCGATCAGCCAGACCGTCAGCATCATCAGCAGGCTTGCCGCGATACCGGGCACGATGCCGGCCAGGAACAGGCGCGGGATCGAGTTCTCGGAGACGATGCCGTAGATGATCATCAGGTTCGAGGGCGGGATCAGGCTGCCGAGCGCGCCGCCCGAGGCGACGACGGCACCGCCGAAGGCCGGCGAATAGGACTGCCGCATCATCGCCGGCAGCGTCACCGCGCCGATCGCCGCCGTCGTTGCCGGCGCCGAGCCCGACAGCGCGGCAAAGAAGGTGCAGCCGACGATGGCCACGAGACCCAGGCTGCCCCGGTAGCGGCCGACGAGCGCCTGCGCCACGTTGACGAGGCGAAGCGCCATGCCGGCCTTCTCCATCAGCGCGCCGGCGAGCACGAAGAGCGGGATGGTCATCAGCGGGATGCCCTCGAGCGCGTCATACATGCTCTGGGCGATGAAGATCATCGGCAGGTCGACCAGCCAGATGCCGACCACGCAGGCAAGGGCGACGGCGATGGGGATCGGCACGCCCAGCGCGATCGCGCCGAACAGCGACGACAGCATGATTATCGCATCAGTCACGGGCGTCGTCCCCGTGAGCGAGGGTGCCGCGCAGAGCCGGCAGCGGCGGCTCGCCGAGGGCAAACCAGCGATAGTAGACCTGGATCAGGCGCCCGGCCATCAGCGCAAGCCCGAGCGGCACGATCAGATAGGGCCATTTCTGCGAGATGCCGAGGGCCGGCGAGATATAGGGCTGTTCCCAGAAGGAGACGACGAGAAGCGTGCCCTGCCAGGCGATCAGGACGGCCACGGCGAACCACAACAGGTCGCTGAGGATGAAAAGGCAGGCGGATATCCGGCCGCCGAAGGCCAGGATGCCGTTGAGGACACGGATGTGGGCACGTTCGCGCACCGCGAGCGCGCCGCCCGCATAGACCGACCAGACCATGCAGTAGACGGCGATCTCGTCGGTCCAGGACAGCGGATTGGAGAACACGTAGCGCATGATTACCTGGACGAAGATCATGCAGCCCATCAGCGCGATCAAAACCGCGCAGACGATTTCCTCGAACCATCTGTCCAGCAGCTTGAGCAACGAAGCAGGATCACCGACCACCGAAGGGTCCTTCCGTCTTGGCCGGGCGTGGCCGATGCGCCTGGCCCCGAACACCCCGCACCGGCGATGTCGCGCGACCGTGAGGACTGTCTCGAACGCCCGCCCGGTCCCCATGCCGGGCGGGCGGCCGGACGCTAGTTGCCGGCGGCGGCCTTGATGGCCTCCAGGTAGTCGCCATAGGGCGCGCCGCGCTCGGCCACGAAGGCATCCTGCACGGTCTGCGCCGCCGCGATGAACGGCGCCTTGTCCGGGCTGGTGAACATGACGCCGAGCTCCTTCAGCTCGGCGGCGAGCGCGGCCTCGCTGTCGCGGACGTTCTGCCGCCCGGCAAGGGAGGCCTCGTGGCCGGCCTCGCGCACCACGTCCTGCAGCTCCGGCGTCAGCTTCTGCATGAACTTGTCGGAAACCAGGAACGGCGACGTCAGGGCGAAGTGCTCGGTCACCGCGTAGTGCTTGGTGATCTCGAAGAACTTGGCCGCCTTCATCCAGTAGACGCCCGAGTCGCCGCCGTCGACGATACCGGTCTGCGTTGCGGTGAAGGTTTCCGACCAGGCGATCGGCGTCGGTTCGGCGCCAAACGCCTTGTAGGTGTCGATCATCACCTGGTTCTTCGGCACGCGATAGCGCAGGCCGGCAACCTCGTCGATCGAATTGATGGGCCGCTTGGAGTTGTAGATGTTGCGGAACGAGATGTCGGCGATCGAGATCAGATGGACGCCGGTCTGCTCGAGCATTTCCTCGGCGATCCGCGCGCCGATCTCGCCGTCTACCACCTTTTCGGCGTGCTCGTAGCTCTGGAAGATGTAGGGCAGCACGAACAGATCGATCAGCGGGAAGAACGGGCCTGCATTGTTCTGGGCGATGATCGCGCCGTCGAGCGTGCCCAGCTGGAGCTTTTTGAACATTTCCTGCTCGCCGCCCATCTTGAAGCAGCAGAACAACTGCACCTCGATCTCACCGCCCGAGCGCGCCTCGACCAGGTCCTTGAACGTGTTGGCGGCCACCGCGTAGGGCGCATCCTCCGACCCGGCCCAGGCGAGCCGCATGGTCGTCTTGGCCTCGGCGCCGGTCAGCGTCGCCAGCGCCAGCGTGACGGTGAGCGTCACCGTTGCAGCGAGCGCGCGCAGTCCGGCCTCGGATCGTCCCGAAAGATACTGATTTATCATCGTTTCCCCCGTTTTCCCTTCGTTTTGAATGGCTTGCATTATGGCACCGGTAACATTATGATACCGGTCTCATTCGATTGATGCAAGCGCTTTCTGGCGCATCCGCAAACAGCCGGGACTCGGCGGGGGTGGGGCTTGGCAGGGGGCAGGACCTTGCCCGGGCCGGGGACCAGCCAGGGTTTGCGGCCCGGTGGGTCGGGATTTGGCAGGGGTTGCGATTTGACGGGGGTTGGACTTGGCGGGGGTTTGGACTTGACGGACGACCGGACACGTATCGCGATCGGCGCCGTGCTGTTCGAAGGCAACAGTTTTTCCGCCGTCAGGGCGGACCTGGAGACCTTCAAGCGCGGCTATCTGGTGACCGGATCGGATGTGATAGGCGGGCTTGAGCACAGCGCCACCGAGATGGCCGGCGCCATATCTGCCTGCCGGGCCGCCGGCGCGGAGATTGTTCCCACCCTGGCGACCCATGGCGGCGCAGGCGGGCGGGTGTCGGCAGCCGCCTTCGCCACGCTGAAGGAAGGCCTGTTAAGCAGGCTGCGCGAGGCGCTTCCCGTCGACGGCATCTATCTGGCCCTGCACGGGGCGATGCTGTGCGACGACGGCGACGACCCGGAAGGCGATTTGCTCGCCGCCGTGCGCCGGATCGCCGGCAGCGTTCCCATCGTCGTGAGTTGCGACCTGCATGCCCATGTGACGACGCGCATGCTGGATAACGCCACCGCGCTCATCGGCTATCAGCACTATCCTCACGAGGACACGTTCGAGACCGGCCAGCGCGCCATCGACCTGCTCCTGCGCACCATCGACGGCGCCGTCCGGCCCGTCATGGCGATGCGGAAGCTGGCGGCGATCTTTCCGCCGGTTGCCTGCGGCACCATGGTGCCGGGACCGATGCGCGACATCTATCACGACTGTCGCGCCATCGAAGCGCGCGGCGAGGCGCTGTCGGCGAGCTACTTTCCTGTCCAGGCGTGGCTGGACCTGCAGACGGCCGGCACGGCTGCGGTGGTCGTCACGGACGGCGATGGCGCGGCGGCGAAGGCGCTGGCGGAGCGGCTCGTCGGGCGGATCTGGGCGGGCCGCCACGACATCGCCGTGCCGCTTCTCAGCCCGGCCGATGCGTTTTCGGCCGGGCTGACCACCGATGACGCGCCGATCGTTCTGTGCGAATGCGCCGATGCGCCGGGCGCCGGGGCTGCGGGCGACAGCGCGGCGTTGCTACGGGCTTACAAACGCGCGGCTCCGCGGTCCCGAATGGCGATGACCATCGTCGATCCCGAGGTCGTTACCCGGGGGCGCGAGAGCGGTATCGGCGGTTGTGTGAGCGGCGTCATCGGGCATGCGATCGATCCGGCGTTCGGTGCGCCCATGAGCTATCGCGGAACGGTCAGGACCATCATCGAGGGAACGTTCGATTATCGCGGCGGCCTGTTCGGCGGCGTTCGCGCCGACATGGGCCCCTCCATCGTCCTGCGGATCGATGAGGCCGATGTGCTCGTGACGAGCAAGTCGTTCTACGAACATCACGACGAGCATTTCATCGCGGCCGGCATCGACGTCCGGGCGCAGAAATTCATCGTGGTGAAGAATCACATGAACTTCAGGAACGGCTATGCCTGGGCGCCGAGGATGATCGTCGTGGACACCGCCGGCGCGGCGTCCGCCAATCTTCGCGACCTTCCCTGGACCGCGCGCGATCGGCAGTGCTTTCCCTTCGAGGACAGCCCGCAGCCCTATGTTCTGGAGACATGGCCGGAGGGCGAGGGTTAGGACGTCCTTGTTTTCGCTTTCGGCAGCAGGTCCGACAGCCTGCGCCAGTCAGACAGACCGGCCGACCAGACCAGGAGGTCCCGGACGGGCGCACCGGTCAGCGGGTCGCCGGCCGTGTCGTCCAGCAGGCGTGCCGGGGTGGTTATCGCCATCGACAGGGCAGCCTGCGGCTGGATCGCCAGGCGCTTCACCAGCCGCGTCACGCTTTCCGCCATCGAGACATGGGCGCCGGCCAGTGAGCCGCTGCTGTTGACGAGCCTGCCGTCGTCGACGCGGATCGTGTTGCCGTAGAGAACGAATTCCTCCGGCCCGCCGACCGTCGGCATCGCGTCCGAGACGAGAAACATCCGGTCGCGGCCGCGCTTAGCGCTGAGCGTGATCGCAAGCATCGTGTCGGAGACATGATGCCCGTCGCAGATGAAGCCGGCATGGGCGTCGGACCGCAACGCCGCGCCGACCATGCCGGGCGCGCGGCCGGTCATCTGCGACATGGCGTTGAACAGATGTGTGAAACAGCGCGCGCCTGCCGCAAGCGCCGCCTCGGCCTGTTCAAAGGTGGCATCGGAGTGCCCCAGCGAAACGATCGCGCCGGTCCGGGCGAGCGCGGCGATCTCGGCGGGGGAGACGACTTCCGGGGCGACCGTGATCATCGTCGGAATGCCGCGCGCGCGAAGCCTTTCGACATGGGCCTTCGTGTCATCGGACAGGGGGCGTACGTATTCGGCCGCGTGGGTGCCGCGCCGCTGCACACTGATATGCGGCCCTTCGATATGGATCCCGGCAAGACCCCGCATGCCCCAGGCCGACAGCACCGCATCGACCGCCCTTTCGAGCACGTCCGGGCAGTCGGTGATCACGGTCGGAAGGATGTGTGACGTGCCCAGCGACCGGTGCGCCGCGAGGATCGCCTCTATCCCCGCCGGGGTCGGCGAGGTGTTGAACAGGACGCCGCCGCCGCCGTTTACCTGAAGGTCGATCAGGCCCGGCGTCAGGAGGCCCGGCAGGGGCCGCGCATGCGGGTACGTGGATGCATCCGCCCGTTCGGTAACGCGCGCAAGTTTGCCGTCGACGATATGGACGGCCCTGTCGCTCAGCAGCCTGCCCTCGCAGAAGACCTGGTCGGGCAGGAGAACGATATCGTGCGCCGGTTCAACCATGGTCAGACCGCCTTCAGGTCGTAATAGGGATCGAGCGCGATCTGGACATGCGCCGCCACCAGCGCGCGGGCCCGGTCCGCGCCGAAATGCGCGCGAAGGTCTTCGGCGCGGGCAATGGTCCGCGATGCGAAGACCTGGGACAGGAGCGGGCGCGGCAGGTCCGTGCCGCGCAGATCCGCAAACAGCCTGTCTACCGCGGCGACGGCGTCGGGATGCGGCCAGTAGTAGCGGATCCTGTCGGCCAGCCCGAAATGGCGCATCACGCGCCGCGCCGGGTCGTCGCCATGGTAGTGCGATTGCCAATGGTCGGGCTGCGCCAGCATGATCTCCTCCATGGTCGCCGGAAGGTCGCCGGAGCCGTAACCGGCCAGGCGGCGCAGGGTGTCGAGTGCGTAGACCGCCTCGCGCCAGGCAAACGTCAGTGCCGGACCGACCTTGTGAATGGCAAAGCCCATCTGCGCAAGCTGCCGATAGGCCGGCGGCCGCTGGTAGTCGGTCGAGTGGGCTTCGTAGCAGAGGCCGGGCCAGTCGGTCAGCGCCTGTTTGAAGCCTGCGCCGCGGTCCGGGGGAAGGTGGTGGACATGCATCGGCGTGAACTCGACGCCGGGCTGCACCACGAGGCCCGCGACCTGGGCCCAGGCCGCGCCGATGCCATGGCGGGAAAATACCTCCCGGTGAGTGCGAAGCGTCGTTTCGATCGCCTCGGCGGTCGTTGCCGGGATGTCGCCGTCTTCATCCATCCGCGCCCCGCCGGGCGGCGGTACCTCGGTTCCCACGACGAACAGCAAGGCGTCCGGATCGGGGGCCGCATCGAGGCAGGTGACCGCCAGACGGGCCGCCCTGTCGGCGGCCGTTTCATCGTCGACCTGCGCGGGTTCGCCGGCACAGCCTTCCGAGCAGTCCAGGTGGATCTTGGTAAAGCCGGCGCGCACGTAGTCGGCGACCATCTGGTCCGCGTTTGCCATCGCCTCCTCGGCCGGACCGCTGCGCCACACCTGGGGGCCGAGATGGTCGCCGCCGAGGATCACCTGTCCGGCATCCAGGCCGGCCTCCTCGACGATCCGGGCGACGAAGGCGACGAACGCTTCCGGCGTCATGCCGGTATAGCCGCCGAACTGGTTGACCTGATTGGAGGTCGCCTCGATCAGGATCGACTGCTCTGTGTGAGCAGCGCGGAGCGCGCAGGCCAGCAGTACGTCGCGATGAGCCGAACAGACGGAGGGCAGGGCGGCGGGGTGACCCTTGCGGTTCTCGTCGATGACCCGGCGTAGCGTGCTAGACACCGCGTTAGTCACGGGGCTCGTTGCGCGCCTGCCAGGCGGCGTAGGCTGCGCCCCTTGCGCCGGAGGCATCGCCGCCGTCGGCGATGCGGATATCGGGAATGCCGAAGCCCTCGTATTGCGCCCGTTGCAGCGCCTCGGTGAGCGCGTCGCGAACGCCGGCAATCTTCGACAATCCGCCCCCCAGGACGATGACCTCCGGGTCGACGCAGAAGGTCAGGCAGATCATCAATTCGCCGATCAGGTCGCACCAGGCCGACCAGACCTTCGCCTCCTGGGCCTGGTGCCTGTTGGCCGCGATGTGGCGCGAATTCAGGCTCTGGCCGGTGATTGCGGCGGCAAGCCGCTCCATCCCCGGTCCGGAAGCATAGGTCTCGAAACAATCGACGCGGCCGCACCCGCAGGTGACGCTGGGCAGACCGTATTTTTCCATCAAACGGCCGGGAATGCCGAAATGGCCGATCTCGCCGCCGACGCCGGTTGCGTCCGAGATCAGCCGGCCGTTAAGGACGAAGCCGCCGCCTATCCCGGTGCCCAGTATCAGGCCGAGCACCGACCGCGCATGCCTGCCCGCCCCGAAGCGGGCCTCCGACAGGGCAAACGCGCGGCAGTCGTTGATGAAGGCGACGGGGGCGCCGATCGCCGCCTTGATGTCGCTGCGAAACGGCTTGCCGGTGGTGGGCACGTTGGAGGCGACCGAGACGCCGGCCTCGGGCATGGTCAGGCCGGTCGTGCAGATGCCGACCGGGATATCCGGCGAGGTGCGCGCGGCGATCCAGTCGTGCTGCCGCGCGATCGCCTCGACGATATCGCCATAGGTCGCGGGCGTGCTGATGCGCTGGCTCTCGGCTGCCTGCCAGTTCGCACCGAAGATCTGCGCTTCGATCTTGGTACCGCCCATGTCTATGCCGGCAGCGATCACACGGTGACCTCGTAGAGCTTGACGCGTTTCACCACCCGGGTCAGCGTTCCCAGGCCTTCGAAGGGGTCATCGACATTCAGCGACAGGGCGTTCGACCAGGCGACGCCGAGAAGCTGGGCGAAGACGACGAAGAGCGGTGCCGCCCAGGCGTCGCCGAACCCGCCGGGCAGGCCGATATCGGCGTCCCGGCCGATGGTCAGGACGTTCTCGCCCGGAAATTGGTCCTTCAGCTCGGCGACCAGATCGTCGTCGTAGCTTGCCGCGTGGGGCTCGGAGGATTTGAACACGACGATCTGGGTGCCCGGCTGGATGAAGCTCTTCGGTCCGTGCCGGAAGCCGAGCGTGCTTTCCCAGAGCGCCGGCACCTGGCCGGAGGTGAGCTCCAAGAGCTTGAGCGCGCTCTCGCGCGCGGCAAAGGTCAGCGCGCCCGATCCCACGAAGACGATGCGACTGGCGACCGGCATCGCCAGGGCACGCTCCTGCAACAGTGGCATGTGCTCGCGCAGGCAGTCGCTGAGACGCGCGATGGTTTCGGGATTGCCATCGGGATCAAAGGCCGCCAGCGCCGTCAGCAGCATGGTCGAAAAGCTCGACGTCATGGCAAAGCCGCTGTCATGGGCCTTTTCGGGCAGCAGGCAGACGTGCTGCGGCCCCTTCGACGGGCGCGTCGCCAGCACGCTGTCGGGATTGCAGGTCATGTTCAGGCGCGGGGCAAGCGGTATCAGCGCATCGAGGGCGTCGAGCGTGCCGATGGTCTCCGATGAATTGCCCGACCGGCCGAAATTGACCACCAGCGGATTGCGGCCCGTGAGATAGGCATGCGGCCGGGCGACGATATCGGTGGTGGCAACCGACCTGAACGTGACCGGCCCGCGGCGGGCCTCCAGCCCGGCGACCACGATGTCGCCGATGAAGGAGGAGGAGCCGGCGCCACAGAACCAGACGTCCTGCGCCATGTGCCGCTGGCACCAGTCCCGCGTCTCGGCGAGTTCGGGGCGCGCCGCCCAGTCCCGCCAGATCGCCGGTTGCGCCAGGGTCTCGCGCCACGTTGCCCATTGCTGAAGTGGCTTTGCGTCACTCATGAGGTCTCGTCCGCCTTGCTCGAACTGCTTTGGCGGGGTGCCAGCACCACCACCTGCTCCGTTTCGATGCTCTCGGCCGCGGCCAGAACGACCCGCAGGCTGTCGACGGCGGCGGTCATGGACACCGACAGGTCCCGGTCGTTCAAGATCGCATCGAGAAAGAAATCCTGCTCCCGGTCGCACAGTTCCTGGTGGCCGGGATCGTCATCGACGGCGATCAGATCGTCCGGCTGGATCAGGCATTTGTCGTCATCGACCGCGGCGTGATGGACGCGCAGCATGTCGGTGCGGGTGTGGCGGTTGATGTCGGCGGACCGGCCGTCGTCGTCGACGACGATCGACACCGAGCCGTTCGGCCCGATCACGTCTTTGACGAAGGACGCCGTCTCGCTCATCATCGGTCCCCAGCCGGCCTCGTACCAGCCGACGGAGCCGTCATCGAAGGTCACGTGCAGATGGCCGTAATTGGGCGTCTTGACGTCGCCCCACAGATGGGCGCCGATGCCGTGCACGCGGACGGGCCGGGCCCCCGTCATCTGGATCATGACGTCGATATAGTGGACGCCGCAGTCGACGATCGGGGTCAGGCTCTGCATCAGGTTGTAGTGCCAGTGCCATTCCTCGCCCAGGCTCTGCTGGTTGAGGTTCATGCGCATCGCCAGCGGCTTGCCCATCGTCTGCGCCAGCTCGACGAATTTCGTCCAGGCGGGGTGAAAGCGCAGGATGTATCCCAGAACCAGTTTCCGGCCGGTGCGATGGGCGGCGGCGACGACCTTCTCGGCATCCTCGATGGTCGTGGCGATCGGCTTCTCCATGAACACATGGCAGCCTGCCTCGAACGCCCGCAGCGCGTATTCGGCATGGGTATCGGGATAGCTGTTGATCGACACCGCGTCGGGCCTGGCAACCGCAAGCGCCTCTTCGTAATCCTCGAAGCGCGGATAGGAGGCGAGCGCCTCGGGCAGCGTGGCGCTCTTCATCGACCGGCTGAACAGGCCGACGATCTCCGCCTTGTCGGAGCGATGATAGGCATCGGCATGGGAGGCGCCCATATGGCCCATGCCGATGACGAGAACTTTGATTTTGTCAGCCATGTCGCCCTGGTCTTGTGGAGCGCACGGGACGGCGAACCGCCCCGCGCGCCGGATTGATTACTGGATCGCGGAGTTGAACATGTTGGCGCGGATCTTCTCCACGTCGACGGCCTGCATTTCGTCGCCGAGGACATAGGCGTCGGCATCCGCCTTGACCTTGTCGTGATCGAAATCGTTGATCTCGGCGATCAGATCGTTGGTCAGCACGTCTTCCGCGGCGATCGGCGACTTGACCTGTTCCAGCTTGTGCATTTCATCGAACAGCGACTGCCAGCCGTCCATGTCGTGCCAGCCCCAGCCCTCGCGGTTGTCCCAGTCGCCGCGATTGACGTTGATCTGCTGCAGGATCGAGGTGGTGCCGAGCTCCGGTCCGACATTGGTCGCCAGCGTCGGGAATTCCTCGAACACCGCTTCGACGGCAGCCCGCGGGTTGTGATGGGCGAATTCGAGCCCCATCGACACGCCGCGCAGGAACTTCACCAACTGCTCGCGGCGCTCCGGGTCCTCCAGGTCGGAAGCGCGGATGACATAGGAATTCGCCGGCAGGCTGGAGTTCTGCACGCCGAGCCAGTATTCGAAATCGAGGCCCGTCGATTCCCATTCCGCCCGCAGGCCTTCCCAGGCCAGCGCCGCGTCGCCCTCGCCATTGGCAAGCGCGGTGCCCCAGGTCGGCCAGCCGGCCTCGACATACTTGATCTTCGAGACGTCGACGCCCTGGGAGGCCAGCAGCGGATCGGTGATCGACTGCCAGGCCGCCGAGCCGAGCAGGATCGTCTTGCCTTCCAGGTCCTTCAGGTCGTTGGTGCCCTCGCCCTTGCGGAAGGCGAAGCTGAACGTGTCGCGGGCGGCGATATGGAAGACCGACTTCAGGTCCATGCCGTTTTCCAGTCCGAAGACGAAGATGCCCGGCGAGGGAAAGCCCATGTCGGCCTGACCGACGGCGACCAGCTTGACGGTCGCGGTGCCGTCGGAGGGGCCGGGCTCCATCTTGATGTCCATGTCGTCGAAATAGCCCATCTTCTTGGCGATCCAGAAGCCGTAGTCGTCGAGCACCTCGAGCGTCCCGCGCGGCGAGATCCAGGTGAACGTCTCATAGGCTTCGGCTGCGGCCGGGCCGAAGCGGCCGCCCGCCCCAAGTGCTGCAATCGTCAGGGCGCCCGCCCCGCTGACCTGCAGCAGCCGGCGACGCGTGACGCCCTGGCCTTGCGTTTCGTCGATTTTTTTCATTGTGCTTCTCCCTTTGTGTTGACTTGGAATTGGCTGCGTCATGCTTCCCAACTCGCCCACTTCTTCCCGATCAGGAAGAAGATGACGTAGATCAGGGTTCCCAGGACCGACAGGATGATGATGACCGCGAAGAACTGCGGCATCTGGATCATCGACGAATAGGTCGTCAGGCGGTTGCCCAGGCCGAACCCGCCGCCGACCATCTCGGCGCCGACGGCCGTCAGCAGGCCGAAGATCGCGCCGATCATCAGGCCGACCAGGATCATCGGCAGCGCCATCGGCGCGCGGATCTTCCAGAAGATCTGCAGGGTCGTCGCGCCGTAGGAGCGGGCCAGGTCGATCTTGGCGGAATCGACGCGGCGGAAGCCGGTCGCCGAATTGATCATCACCATCGGCCCCGACGCCAGCGCCACGGCGATGATGCGCGGCGTGTAGCCGAAGCCGAAATAGAGGATCAAAAGCGGCACCAGCGCCAGCATCGGCGTGGTGACGAGGAGGAGGATATAGGGGGTTATGATCTTCTCGACGAAGGGGAACTGGGTGATCACCGCGGCCAGGATCAGGCCGACCGAGGCGCCGATGGCAAAGCCGCCCAGAAGCTCCACCAGGGTGTGGCCGAGATGCGGCAGGATATGCGGGAAATCGGTGAGGAAGGCCGCGCCGATGGCGCTGGGCGGCGGCAGCACGTAGTGCGGCACCTCCATCGCCCTGAGCAGGAGCTCGGCCAGTGCGATGATCACGAAGGCCACCGAGACGATCACCACGACTTCCGTCTGGGTGCTCCGGCCCGACCGCGCCGCGAAGGCGGACATGTTCGCCAACTGCCCGTCGGGGCTCCTGCCTCGCGTTCTTCTCGAGCTCGCCACGGCTCAGCCTCCGTTTCCGTTCTGCGCGCGATGGACGACCTGACCGCTGACGATGTCGGCCTTGATCGCGTTGGTGAGGTCGAATACCGCGCGGCTGGCCATCACCTCGGCATCGCGCGGCCGGGGCAGGGGGACGTCATGGATGTTCATGACGCGCCCCGGCCGGCCGGTCATGACGATCACCCGGTCCGACAGCAGGATCGCTTCCTCAATGCTGTGGGTGATGAAGGCGATCGTGGTATGGGTTTCCATCCAGATCTCCTCGACCAGCCGGTTCATTTCCTCGCGCGTGAAGGTGTCGAGCGCCCCGAAGGGCTCGTCCATCAGAAGCACCGAGGGCTTGAGCGCCAGCGCTCGCACGATCGAGGCGCGCTGCTGCATGCCGCCGGACAGTTCGCGCGGCATCCGGTTCTCGAAGCCGCTGAGGCCGACGCGTTCGAGCAGGTGGCGGATCCAGGCCTCGTCCGGCCTGGATCGGGTGATCTCGAAGGGAAAGCGGATATTAGCGTCGAGATTGCGCCAGGGCAGCAGGTTGGCATCCTGGAAGACGATGCCGATATCGGGATGCGGGCCGGTGATCGGGACCCCGTCCAGCGTGATCTCGCCGGCGGTCAGCGGGTGCAGCCCGGTCATTGCCCACAGCAAGGTCGTCTTTCCGCAGCCCGACGGGCCGACGATCGAGACGACCTCGTTCGCCGCGATCTCGAAGGTGCAGTCCTCCAGCGCGTCGAGAGCGCCTTCTTCGGTGGAATAGGATTTCCCGGCGGCTTTGACGCGAATCTTTGCGGTTGCGCGTGTTTTCGAGTCGGGCGTCATCGATTCCGCGATATCCTCAATCAAGCCGTCTGCGCGCCGGTCCGTATCCGCATTTGGGGACGTCGCCCACTGGACGGATGATGGAGTAAAACTACATAACTTTCAAGCGAGAGAAACAAATTGTTGCCTGTTCATGAACTCATGCCCCTTCACAACCTTTGTATCGGCGGAAAGTTTGCCGAAATGTAGTTTTGATGATATTTTTGAAACGGCCTTGGTATCGCGTTCTGCGGCTTGAGGAGGTCACTTGAAGGACAAGATCGTGAACGAGCCTTTGGACGGGCCGCTGGAGCTGCTTGAACGGGTCGCCGACAGCAAGGCCGATCTGTCGAGATCGCATAAGATGGTCGCGGAGTATCTGCAGAAGTCGCCGGAAACGTTTCTGCGTGCGTCGATCAAGGAACTTGCCAAGCTCGCCTCCGTCAGCGAACCGACTTTGATCCGGTTCTGCCGGAAGTTCGGATATGACGGCCTGTCGGATTTCCGCCTCGCCTTGGCGATGTCGGTGGGGGCGCGAAACGATCGTAATCTGATCAACAGCGAGCCCAGCCTGCAGGCCAGGTTCGAGCGCAATGTCGCCGAGAAGACAAGGGTCGCCCAGGCGGCAGCGCGGTTTCTGGAAACCGACAAGTCGATCGCGCTGGATTCGGGATCGACCTCCACCCTGTTTGCCGATCACCTCGTCAATGCGCCGCCGCTCAGCATCATGACGACCTCGATCTCGTCGCTTTTGAAATTGCGCAACTGCCGCCAGCACCAGCTGGTTCTTCCCGGCGGAACCTTCCGCCCCGATGCGATGGCGGTCGGCGGACGCATGGCCGAGGACGCGCTGAAGAATTTCACCTTCGATACCGCCTATATCGGCGCCGACAGCATCCATCCGCGCAACGGCCTGTCGACCTTCGACGAGGCCGAGGCGCATCTGACCGAGGCGATCGTCAATGCCAGCAACCGCGTCATCGTGCTGGCGGATTCGAGCAAGTTCAGGGTGCCGGCGCTTAGGCGGATCTGCGATCTGTCGCAGGTCGACGTGCTGATTACCGATGAAGGCATCCCGGCGGAAGACGAGGAGATGCTGCATGAGCGCCGGGTGGAGGTGGTCAAGGCGGGCGCGGGTAAGGCCGTGGACTGAGCAGCGGCCGGTGCCGGCGCCGATCCGGCACGTAACGGCCTTGACAAGCCGGTGCGATGCTTGCGAATTTGTCCGGACAAATTAAGCTGCCGCGCCTGGGCGCGTTGCGTTGGGCACGATGTGAGCCCGTTTTTTAGCACTGGGGCGACAAAGCAGGAGGCATGTCCGGCGTGACCCTACCACGTGAGCCCGCGTCCCCATTCGCCACACCGTCTACACCGCGGCTTGCCGTCGGCGACGACCTGCCGCTTGTCGGCATCACGGTCCTGGCCGCCGAGCAATATGGCGCTGGTCCGTTCGCCACGATGTATCTGGCCGACATGGGCGCGACCGTCATCAAGATCGAGCCGCCGCGCAGGCCGGATGGCGGCGGCGGTGACAATTCGCGTGCGTCGGGGCCGTTCTTCCTTGGGGAAAACGATTCCCATTTCTTCCAGACCTTCAACCGCAACAAGCAGTCGCTGACGCTCAATCTGAAATCGGCGCGGGGGCAGGAGATCCTGCACCGGCTGGTGGAGAAGGCCGATGCGGTGATGAACAACATGCGCGGTGATCAGCCCGCCGCGCTCGGGCTGACCTACGAGCAGCTTGCGCCCGCCAATGCGGCAATCGTCTGCGGCCATCTGAGCGGTTATGGCCGCGACGGTCCGCGCGCGGGCTGGCCGGCCTATGACTTTCTGGCGCAGGCCGAGGCCGGCTTCATGGACGTAACCGGCGAGCCGGGCAGCGTGCCGCAGCGCATGGGGCTGTCCATCATCGACTATCTGTCCGGCATTACCATGGCCTTCGCGCTGTCGGCGGCGCTGATCGGCGCGCTGAAGACCGGCCGGGGGCGCGATATCGACGTCACGCTCTACGACGTTGCCATGCACCAGCTCACCTATCCGGCGACCTGGTATCTCAACGAAGGCCATCAGGTCGGCCGGCGGCCGCGGTCGGGCCATCCCAGCGTCGTGCCCTGCGAGACGGTGCCGACCGGCGACGGGCATCTGTTCATCATGTGCGTGCTGCCAAAGTTCTGGGTCCGGCTGTGCGAGGGCATCGGCCGGCCGGAGCTCGCCGATGACCGCCGGTTCTCCGGTTTCGAGGCCCGCTACGAAAACCGCGACGCCCTGATGGAAATCCTTGACGAGGCCTTCTCGAAGCAGCCGACCGCGCATTGGATGGGCGTGTTCGCCGGCAAGGTTCCCGTCGCGCCGGTGCTGACGCTCGCCCAGGCGCTGGACAATCCCTATTTCGTTGCGCGCGGCGGTATCCAGCCCGTCGACCATCCGGTCAAGCCAGGCCTTAAGATGATCGCCAGTCCGATCCGCCTCGACGGGGCGATCGCGCCCGGCCGTGCCGGCCCCGCGCTCGGCGCCGAGACGGATGCGATCCTGGGCGACCTGGGCTTCGACCAGGACGAGATAGTCGCGCTACGCGATCAGGGGGTGATCTGAGCCATGAAACTCGACGGTCTGAAGGTGGTCGATCTGTCGCTGTTCCTTCCCGGTCCGTATCTGACCCTGGCGATGGCCGATCACGGCGCCGACGTCATCAAGGTCGAGCCGCCGTCCGGCGAGCCGGTCCGCACTGTCGGCTATCGCGCCGGCGGGCAGTCGGTCTGGTTCCGCAACACCCATCGGGGAAAACGCTCGATCGTGCTGGACTTGAAGACGGAGGCAGGCCGCGAGGCGCTGCTGGCGCTGGCTGAGACCGCCGACGTCTTCGTCGAGGCGTTCCGGCCCGGCGTCGTCGACCGGCTCGGGGTTGGATACGAAGCGGTGAAAGCGCGCAATCCCGGCATCGTCTATGCCTCGATCGCTGCCTTCGGGCAGACCGGGCCGCTGGTCAGGACGCCGGCGCACGATCTGGCGATCCAGGCCTATTCGGGCACCCTGTCGCTCAATCTCGGCAAGGACGGCGAGCCAAACAATCCGGGCATGCCGGTCGCCGACCTCACCGGCTCGCTGGTCGCCCTGTCGGCGATCCTGATGGCGCTTTACCGCCGGACGCAGACAGGTGAGGGCGACTATATCGACATCTCGATGCAGGATGCGCTGATGTCGTGGCTGCCGAACGTCACCGGTCCCGTCTTCGCCGAGGACCGCGCGCCGGTGGTGCAGAACGAGCGGTCTTTCGGCGGCTATGCCTTCTTCTCGGTTTACCGGACCGCCGACGGGCGCCACGTCGCGCTCGGCGGCGTCGAGCACAAATTCGTGCACACCTTGCTGAACGCGCTTGACCGCCCGGACCTGATCGAGGCGGCCAGCGGCCCGCCGGGACCGGGGCAGGCGCCGGTCAAGCGGTTCCTGGAGGCGACGTTTGCGGCAAAGACCCGCGACGACTGGGTCGCCTGGTTTTCCGACAAGGACGTCTGCTTCGGGCCGGTGCTCGACCTGCACGAGGCCTTTCACGCGCCGCAGGTGGAAAGCCGCGAGATGCTGTTTCGCGACGCCGACGGCAATCTGCACATCGGCACGCCGTTCAAGTTTCGCCAGGAGCCGGGCCAGCCCCGGACGGCGCTGCCGGACCTGGGGGCGCATACGCGCGAGGTGCTTGAGGAGGCCGGGGTGGACGCGGCGGCCATCGCCGAGGTCGCGGGCTGATCAGGCCGAATCCTCCCGCTTGATCGACATGGCATAGGAGAACGTCTCCATGCGATGCCAGTTGATCGAGACCTGGATCGGCGCGTCGGCGGTGCCGAGATAGCGCCGTTCCACCCGGATCATCATTTCGGCCGTATCGAGCCCGAGCGCCCGTGTCGCCGCCGCCGGACCGGGCGCCGCCGAGATCGTCTGGATCACCTCGACGATCGACACCCCGTGATGGTGTTCCAGATAGCTGTAGAGCGGTCCGGGCAGGCCAGCCAGATGCGGCTCGATATCCCGGTAGTCGCCGTTGACATAGATCTGCACATAGCAGATCGGCTCGCCGGATTGGGCCCGCCGGATCGCCTCGATATGCAGCCACTCATGGCCGGGCATAGTGCCCAGTTGCTGGGCGAGCGCCTGGTCGGCCACCGTGATGCCGGTCGACAGGAAGTCCAGATTGGTCTCGGCGGCATAGTCGTAGAGCTCGCGCAGCGACCGCATCGTCTGCACGTAGTTGTTGCGGCGTTCCGCGCTCAAGACCTCCGAGCCCGAGCCCTGGCGGCGCGCCACAAGGCCGATATCGGTCAGCCGGCGCAGCGCCTCGCGCACCGTGTAGCGGCTGACGTCGAATTCGGCGCAGAATTCCTGCTCGGTCGGCAGCGTCGAGCCGACCGGATAGGTGCCATCGGCGATCCGCTGCTGCAACAACTCGAAAATCTTGCGGTAACGCAGTTTGGAGACCACGTCCTGCTCCTCGCCCCTCTTTCGGTGCCATCTACATCCGTGCGCGCATCCGGCTCCACTGGTCCGCAAGGTCGTCGCGGAACCCGGGGGCTGCGATCGCGATCAGGGACTGCGCGCGCTGGTCGATGTCAGACCCGCGCAACCGTGCCACACCATGTTCGGTGACGACAATATCGACATCGCCGCGGGCAATCGAGCACACAGCGTCCGGGCCCAGCACCGGCTTGATGCGGCTGACGGTGCCGCGCTTCGCCGTTGCCGGCAGGGCGACGATCGAACGGCCGCCGGGCGAGGCCATCGCGCCGCGCGCGAAGTCGGCGATGCCGCCATGGCCCGAGACCTGGCGTCCGCCGGCCATCTCGGCATTGACCTGGCCGAACAGATCGATCTCCAGCGCCGAGGCGACGCTGAACAGGCGGTCGATCCCGGCGAGCACGTCGGCGCCATGCGTAAAGGAGGCAGGCTTGAACCGGACGTCGTCACGGGCGGCGATCAGGCGATAGAAGGCTTGCGAGCCGACCGCAACCCCGGTGACGACGCCCCTCGAAACCGCGCCGCTCTCAAGGGCTGAGGTGAGCGACGTCGTGATCATGCCGCCATGGACGGCGAGATCGCGATGCCCGGTAAGGCGGTGGGCGAGGGCGGCCTGGATTTTGCCGATGCCGAACTGGACCGTATCGCCGTCGTCGATCATGGCCGCGACCGCGTCGGCGATCGCGTCGACGGTCGGATCGCCCGCGCCCGTGTCATAGAGGATCGGCGTGTTCGGCGCGTCGACCAGCAGGTCGAAGCGGTCGACGGGTATGCGGACGCCATTTACGGGTTCGGGCAGCTCCGGATTGACCTCGCCGATCAGCCGCGCGCCGCCGGCGACGATCGCCGGCGTGAAATCGGCCGTAGGACCGAGTCCGACCTGTCCGTTTCGCGGCGGGGTGACCGAGACGAAGGCCGTCATTCGGCCAGCCTCCTGTCCGAGCCACCGCCAGATCTCCGGATAGCCGAGCGGCCGGTGGCGCACACGGCCGACCGCGAACGCCTCGCGCAGGGCCGGCGTGACGAAAAAGACGTCGGCGCTCGCGCCCTCCGCGATCACCCCGTCCGCGATCACACTGCGCGTGTTGACGCCGGGAAGCCAGACGCCGGTGAACCGCCGTCCCGCGCCGAGCGCCGGGTCGCTCGCCAATATGTCCAGCGTCGCGGTCGGCTCGCCGGTGCAGCCGGCCAGATAGATACGGTGGTCGCGCGGCACAGCCGCCAGCGCGTCTTTCAGTGCGTCGGGTTCAGCGAATTGCATTCTCAGGTCGATCCATTTCTCAGCCTCTCCTGTGCCCCATCAACGCGTGCTGATGGAATTCCTTATTGCGCATGCCGAGCGCATGCGTAAATATGTCCGGACAAATTTTACGCCTCTCATCGCCCATGCCCGACAGCCTGACGAGCACCCTATATGACATAACGCGCCGGCCGCTAAGCGATGCGGACCGTCACCGTGCCGCTTTGCACCTGATCGACTGGATCGGATGCGCGGCGCTAGGCGCGACGACGGATGCCGGTGCGGTCTTCACGGCGCATCGAGACGCTTTGGGAACCGGGCGTTGCAGCGTCATTTCCGGTGGTCGAAGCGCCTCGGCGTCTTCGGCTGCCTTCGCCAATGGCGCGCTCGGCAATATCCATGAAATGGACGACATCCATCGCAGCGCGATCCTGCATCCCGGACCCGTCGTCATTCCCGCCGTCCTTGCCGCCGCCGAAGCGTTCGATCTGAGTGCCGAGGCGTTTCTCGGCGGGATCGTGCGCGGCTACGAAGCGATGATTCGCGTCGGCCGGGCGACCGGACCGGGGCATTATCGCTACTGGCACAAGACCGGCTCCTGCGGTCCGTTCGGTGCCGCGGCGGGCGTTGCATCCGCGCTGGGCCTTGACCGCGAGGGTTTCGTCTCCGCGCTGGGCAATGCCGGTTCGACCGCCGGCGGCCTGTGGCAGTGCCGGCACGAGCCGGTGATGACCAAGCAATGGCATACGGCACGTGCCGCCGAGGGGGGCTTCGTCGCCGCGCTGATGGCCAGGGACGGGCTGACCGGGCCGGCCTTCATCCTGGAGGGTGAGCAGGGCTTCTTCGCGGCGATGGCGCCTGATGCGTCGCCGGAGGCGGTGACAAACGAGCCTGATGGCCCCCGGGGCCCCTGGCTGATCTACGACACAAGCTTCAAGCCGTGGCCCGCCTGCCGGCATGCCCATCCGACCATCGATGCGGCAGTTGCCGCGCGCGAAGACCTCGGCGACCGATTGGGCTCTGTCACACAACTAACCATCGAGACGTATGGCGATGCCGTCCGCTTCTGCGACAGGCAAGCGCCGGGAAGCGAGATCGAGGCCAAGTTCAGCCTGCAGCACGCCGCCGCCGTCACCCTTCTGCAGGGCGCGCCGGGCCTTGACGATTTCGGCGCGGAGCGGCGCGACGATCCGGCGGTCGCCGCGCTTCGCGACAAGGCGCGTGTTGTCGTGGCCGAGGATTTCGAGGCGCGCTATCCGGACCACTACGGTGCGGCGCTCACCGCGCAATTCGAGGACGGCAGGCGTCTGCGCTTCGAGACGCGGGATGCAAGCGGCGACCCGGCCCGCCCGCTCGACGACAAGGCGATCCGCGCCAAGGCCACCACGCTCATGCAGGCAGCCGGCCTCGAGGCCGGTGCTGTCGATGCGCTGATCGATGCGACGCTGGCGCTGCCGGGAGCCGGCAATCTCTCGGCGCTCCTGCGACACCTGCCCTGACCGAAAGGACCGATTGCATGGACTATTTCGAAGCGCTCGATCTGGTCGAGATGCGCCGCGCCTATCCCATCGGCCCTTCGTTCCTCAGTGCCTACAAGGGCATGAGCGCCGATGCGCTGCGCGCCCGGCAGCAGGCGCAGTTCGAGAGGGTCATGGCGTTCGCCTGGAAGGTGCCGTTCTACCAGCGCCTCTGGGGGGCGAAGGGGATCGAGCCCGGCGACATCGCATCGCTCGACGACCTGCCCAAGCTGCCGACCTATTCGAAGTCCGACCTGATGCAATCGGTCGAGGCGCATCCACCGATGGGCGATTTCCACGGCCTCGACAGCTATCCCGACGACCGCCGGCCGCCGCTTGTCTTCCAGACGACCAGCGGCACCACCGGCAAGCCGCAGCCGCTCCTGTTCGGCCCGAAGAGCCGCGAGGTCCAGTCGCGGCTGCTCGGCCGCCTTTATCACCTGCACGGTATGACCGACCGGGACGTCGTCCACTCCGTCTACGGGCACGGCATGGTCAATGGCGGCCACTATGTGCGCGAGGCGATCAACCACTGGGTCGGCGCGCCACTGCTGTCGGCGGGGACAGGTGTCGAAACGCGATCGGCCAATCAGGTCAACCTGATGCAGGGCTTCGGCGCGACCGCGATCGTCGGCTTCGGCGACTACATCAAGCGGCTTTCGGCCGTTGCGCGGGAAAACGGGCTCACCCCCGGCGAGGACATCCCGGTGCGCCTGATCAGCGGCCATATGGGTGCCGAGAAGCGGCAGGACATGTCGGAGGCCTGGGGCGGGGCGGCCGTCTATGACTGGTACGGTATCGGCGATACCGGCGCGATCGCTGGCGAGGGACCGGACCAGGACGGCATGCACATGATGGAGGACGCCCAGTTCGTCGAATTGCTCGATGTCGACACGAACGAACCGGTCGCGCCCGGCGAGATGGGCAATCTCGTCTGCACCTGCCTCTACAAGGACGACGTGTTCCCGATCATCCGGTTCAATTCCCATGACGTCACGCGCGAGGTAACCGGCGCCAACCCGCTCGGCATCCCGATGCGCCGCATGGCCGGTTTCCTCGGCCGCAGCGACAACATGGTCAAGCTGCGCGGCATCAACATCTATCCGCAGGGCATCGGCGCGCTCTTGTCGGCGCAGTTCCCGCAGATGACCGGCGAGTTCTATTGCCGTGTCGTCTCGCAGGACGGCCGTGACGAGATGACGGTGGTGCTGGAAACCGCGGCGCGCGATCCGGAGATGGCCGGGGCGATGGAAGCGGTGCTGCGCACGCGGCTCGGGGTGGCGATCGCGGTGGAGCTCCGCGCACCCGGCGAGACGGCGGCGATGACCGGCATCGAGACCCGGCAGAAGCCGATCCGCCTGATCGATGAGCGCGGCGCATGACATCCGGCCCGTCGGTTTCCGAGCGCCTCGACGCCACGCTGTCGCGCATCGAGCGGGACAATCCCGGCAATCGCATCTTCCTTTCGGTCGACACCGCGCGTGCGCAGGAAGCGGCTAGGCAAGCCCATGCCCGCAGGGCGGCCGGCACCACGATCGGGCCGCTCGACGGCATGCTCGTCGCCGTCAAGGACAATCTGGCGGTCGCCGGATTGCCGTGGACAGCCGGGATCGGGGCCTATCGAGAGCGGATCGCCGAGGAGGACAGCGGTGTCGTCCAGCGCCTGCGTTTGGCCGGTGCGGTGATCGTTGGAACGGTCAACCTGCACGAAGGGGCGCTCGGTGCGACCACCGACAACCCGCATTTCGGCCGCTGCATCAATTCGCTGCGCGAGGGCTATACGCCCGGCGGGTCGAGCGGCGGCTCGGGCGCGGCAGTGGCCGGCGGCTATGTCGACATGGCGGTCGGCACCGATACGCTCGGATCGGTGCGGATACCGGCGGCCTATTGCGGGCTCGCCGGGCTCAAACCCACCGACGGGCTGGTGGGGCGGCAGGGCCTTGCCTATCTGAGCCCGTCCTTCGACACGATCGGGCCGCTCGCGGCGTCCGTCGGCCTGCTAAGGGCATCGCTGGAGGCGATGGCCGGCCGCGACGGGGACCCGCGCTCGCTGGGCCAGCCGGTCGGCTGGGACTCGCAGGCCAGTCCTTCCGGCGTGAGCGGCGTCATCTTCGGGGTGCCCGGGCAGATCGGCGACGTCGATTGCGAACCGGCCGTCCTGACCGGCTTGCAACGGGCGCGCGACGTCCTCGAAAGCCAGGGCGCGCGCGTGGTCGATATCGACCTCACCGAATGGCGTCCGGGCGCCGCACGGCGCGGCGGGTTGATGCTGGCGGAGGCCGAGGGGGCCGTCGCTATGGCTGATTTGCTGGACCCCGCTGTGGCCGGCGTCAGCGCTCCGTTCCGCGCCCTGCTGACCTACGGCGCCAAGATGCCGGCCGCGCGGCTGGTCGATGCGCTCGACCGCATCGCCCGCGCCCGGGCAAGCTGCCATCGGGCGCTTGAAACATGCGATTTTCTGCTGACGCCGACGGCGCCGCAGCGCGCCTTTGCCCATGACGCGCCGGTGCCCGACAACCAGGCCGACCTGACCGCGCTTGCCAATCTGGCCGGCTGCCCGGCGCTCTCGTTGCCGGTCGCCGCCGGGGGCGGATTGCCAGGGGCCGTTCAGATCATTGCCAGGCCCTGGCAGGACAGGCGCCTGCTGGCGATCGGCGCGGCTATCGAGGCAGCACTAGCGCGATAGGCCGATCAGTCGAAGTCCGGCTTGCGCTTGGTCAGAAAGGCGTCGTAACCCTCCCGAAAATCGCGCCCCTCGAAGGCCTGTTCGAAGGCTGAGCGTAGCGCCTCGGTTTCTTCGTCACAGCCGGCCGCGATCGCATCGACCATGCGCTTGGCGACCCGGATCGAGGTCTGCGACAGTTGGCAGAGCTGTTCGGCATAGGCACGGGTTTCGGCGGCAAGCTGTTCGCTCGGCAGGATGCGGTCGACCAGGCCGATCATTTCGGCGCGGTGCGCGTCGATCATCGCGCCGGAAAACAATATGTCCTTTGCCCGCGCCGGGCCGACCAGATCGACGAGCTGTCTGGTGTCGGCGAAGGAATAAGCGGCGCCGATGCGGGCGGGCGGGATGGCGAACCGGCTCGCCGCGCCGGCAAAGCGCAGGTCGCAGGCAAGCGCCAGGCCGCAGCCGCCGCCGATGCACAGCCCGTCGATCATCGCGATCACCGGCTTGGTAACATCGCTTACCGCCTGCTGGGCCCGCCGCACCAGCCCGTTATAGGCGCGCGTCGTTTCGGGCGTCCGGTAGGTCTCGGCGAATTCGGAGATATCGGCGCCGGCGGAGAACGCCTTGCCGCCCGCCCCGGTCAGGATCACCACCTTGACGTCCGGATCGGCGTCAAGCGCCGCCATCGCCGGTCCGATCGCCTCCCAGACGGCGCGGTTGATCGCGTTATGCTTGTCCGCGCGATCGATCGTCACGGTGGCCACCGCGTTGTCGACCGTGACCGTCAGTTCGCCGCCGGTTTCGTGCATCGCCATTCCCTTTCGTCCTCACCGCGCCGTCGAGGGCAGCCACAATACCAGTTCCGGCACGAACAGCAGCAGGATCACGAAGGCGATCATCAACACGCAGAAGGGCGCGGCAGCGATCGCCAGCCGGCCGATCTTCTCGCCGGTCAGGCTGTGGATCACGAACAGGTTGAAGCCGATCGGCGGCGTGATCTGTGCCATCTCGATGGTGACGATCAGGAAGACGCCGAACCAGACCGGGTCAAAGCCGGCATTGACGACCAGCGGCAGGGTGACCGGCAGCGTCATGACGATCGTCGACAGCCCGTCGAGGAAGAAGCCGAGCGCCAGATAGAACAGGAGCAGGATGAGGATCAGCATCATCGGGGCAAGCTGCATGGCGTCGATGGCAGTGGCGACATCTGTCGGGATCTGCAGGCGGGCCATCGCCTTGGACAGGAACAGCGCGCCGGTGATGATCAGGCCGATCAGGCTGCAGGTCCTCACCGTTCCCATCAGCGCCGCGCTGACGACGCGAAACGTGAACTGGCCTTCCCAGGCTGTCAGCACGAGCGCGCCGAGGACGCCGATCGCGGCGGCCTCGGTGACCGAGGCGAAGCCGAGATACATCGAGCCGATCACCAGCAGCATCAGCAGCACGGTGGGCAGCAGTCTGGTCAGGGCGGTGAAGCGGTCGGCCCAGGTGATGGTGTCGGTCTCGGCGGGGGCGAGCGCCGGATTGATCGTGGCGCGCAGGGCGATATAGGCCATGAAGAACAGCGCCAGCACGATGCCGGGAATGATGCCGGCGACGAAGAGATCGAGGATCGAGACCTCGGCGAGCACGCCATAGACGATCAAGGGGATCGACGGCGGAATGAGGAACCCCATCGTGCCGGACCCGGCGAGCGATCCGACCGCCAGCATCCGGTCGTAGCCGCGTGCCTCCAGCTCCTTCAGCGTGATCCGCCCGACGGTGGCCGTCGTTGCCGCAGACGAGCCGGAGACGGCGGCAAACAGCGTGCAGCCCAGCACATTGACGTGCAGCAGCCGGCCGGGCAGCGCCCGGACCCAGGGGCTCAGGCCCGAAAACAGGTTCTCCGACAGGCGCGTGCGGAACAGGATCTCGCCCATCAGGATGAACAGCGGCAGGGTGACCAGTTCCAGCGCGGTCGCCGTGCCCCAGATGTCGCCGGCGAGGAAGCGGTCGACCCGCATCGACTTGAACAGGTCGAGCGACAGGATGCCGACCGACATCAGCGCCGCGCCGACCCAGATGCCGCTAAGCAGCAGCCCCGCCAGCGCGAGAACGATGAAGAGCAGGGGCGCCGTCAAGCCGAACCGTCCCGGGTTTTCACTGTCGATGGCTTGACCTCGGGGGCATTGCCGGTGATGAGCCGCAGCAGGCGGGCGAGCATGGCTAACGCCAGCACCCAGAACGAGGCGGCCAGCACGGCTTGCGGATAGAACAGCGGCGTGCGGGTCGGATAGTAGCTGACCGAGCCGAGCTCGAAGCTGCGGGTAGCGTTCTCCGTGAGCGCAACGCTGACATAGATCAGCAGGCCGAGCACGAAGACCGTGCCGCCAAGATCGAACGCCTTTTGCAGGCGGGGCGGCAGCAGCATCACGGCTGCGTTGACGCGGATATGGCCGCCGGTGCGCAGCGTCCAGCCGGATCCCGCGAACAGGCCGGCGGCCAACAGATAGGCGCTGTATTCGACCGCCCAGGGCTGCGACCAGTTGGCAAAGGAGGTCAGCAGCACCTCGGCGATCAGCATCACCGCGAGGATGGCGATGGCGGCGGACGCGACGGCTCCCCCAACGAGACAAATGCCGTCGATCGTCCGCAACACCAGCCGCATCGCTTTGCTTTCTCCCGAACCGGGGTCAGGGGTAACCCCCGGCAGGATATCTCCCGCCGAAGGTCAAATCACCGTTTCCAGCCTGCGTCAGTTCCCGGCCTTGAACGTATCGATCGCCTGGGCGGCCTCCGGTCCGACGCGCTTGGCGAATTCGTCGGCCATGTCGGCGGTCGCCGCCTGCATCGACTGAAGCATGTCGGCGCTCGGGGCCTGGACGGTCATGCCGTTGTCCTTGAGCTGCTGCATCCGCTTGCCGTGCTCGGCCTCCGACACCGCCCAGAAGTCCGGCTCCATCTTCGCGGCCAGGTCCTCGATCGTTGCCTGCTGCTCGGGCGTCAGCTCGTTCCAGGCATCCAGGTTGACCGACATGATGTTGGAGGCCCAGAGATGGTTGGTGTTGTAGGTGTGGTTGAGGAACTCCCAGTATTTCTGCGCCGCCGCCGTGGTGCCCGACGTCATCACCGCGTCGAGCTTGCCGGTGGCGAGCGCCGGCACGATGTCGGTGTTGTTCATCTGCAGGGGAACCATGCCGAGCCGCTGGACCATGGTCGCGGTATTGGCGTCATAGGTGCGCATGCGCACGCCGTCGAAGTCGTCGGCCGTCTCGACGGGCTCCTTGGTGAAGAAGTTCTGGCTCGGCCAGGGCACGATATAGAGCGCCTTCTGGTTGCGCTTCTCAAGCTCGGCTTCCCAGGTCGGGCGGACGATCTCGTGCATCTTGCGCAACTGGCCGTAGTCGCTGATCAGGAAGGGGATCGATTCAATGCCCAGGATCGGCACGTCGCCGACATTCTGGAACGCGGCGAACTCGGCCATCTGCACCGCGCCGTCCTCGACCGCGCGCAGCGATTCGTTTGCCCGGATGCCGAGCGCGCCGCCGGGATGGACCGTCATCGTGACCTCGCCATTGGTCGCCTCGGCGACGGCCTCGGCGAAGTTCTGGGCGTTCACCGTGTGGAACTCGGTCGGTCCCCAGGGGATCGAAACGTCCCAATCGGCCGCGGAGGCCGTCGAGACGGAGAATGCGGTCGCGCCTGCCAGCGCCAGAAGTCGTATCGTCATGGGTGTCGTCTCCCTTTTGTAGCGGGCCAGGGCCTTGTTTCCGGATTGCCGCCTGGCCTGCCGGTTTCGTGCTCAATCAACCGGGTTGCGGGCGATCAGCTGCCTGGCGATGATCATCCGCTGGATTTCGTTGGTGCCTTCGCCGATGCACATCAGCGGCGCGTCGCGGAAATAGCGCTCGACGTGATATTCCTTGGAATAGCCGTAGCCGCCGTGGATGCGCATCGCCTCGAGCGCGTTCTCGACCGCGCTTTCGGAGGCGAAATACTTGGCCATGCCGGCCTCCATGTCGCAGCGCTCGCCGCGGTCATAGGCGCGCGCGGCGTCATAGGTGAGCAGCCGGGCGGCCTGCAATCGGGTCGCCATCTCGCCAAGCTTGAGCTGGATTGCCTGGTGCTCGCAGATCGGCTTGCCGAAGGTCCTGCGGGTCTGGGCGTAGGCGACGCTGTCGCGCAGGGCGGCCGATGCCAGGCCGCAGCCGCGCGCGGCGATGTTGATGCGGCCGAGCTCCAGGCCGCCAAGCGCTGCCTGCATGCCGCGGCCCTCCTCGCCGCCGATCAGCCGGTCGGCCGGCACGCGGTAGTCCTTGAAGATCAGTTCGGCGCTGTCGACACCCTTGTAGCCGAGCTTTTCCATCTTGCCGGACACGCTGAAGCCGTCGCCCTTCTCGGCGATGAACATGCTCATGCCCTTGTGGCGCGGTTCGGCCTCCGGGTCGGTCTTGACGAGCAGGGCGTAGCAGGTGCCTTCGATGCCGTTGGTGATCCAGGTCTTGGCGCCGTTGATCACATAGTCGTCGCCGTCGCGCACGGCGCGGGTGCGGATCGCCTGCAGGTCGGTGCCGGCGTCCGGCTCGGTGAGGCCCAGGCCGCCGCGCAATTCGCCGGTGGCAAAGCGCGGCAGGAAGGCGGCTTTCTGCGCCTCGGTGCCGTTGCGCTCGACGCAGGCCGCCATGATCAGGTGGCTGTTGATGATGCCGGTGAGCGACATCCAGGTCTCGGCGATCTTCTCGATCACCTTGGCGTAGGTCGTGGCGTTCAACCCGAGTCCGCCATAATCGGTCGAGATCGTCGCGCCGAACAGCCCGAGCGCCTTCATCTGGACGACCATGTCGTGGGGATATTCATCGGCGTGATCGAGCCGCAGGACATGGGGACGCACGTCGCGTTCGAGCCATTTCTCGACACTGTCGAGGATCATGGCTTCTTCGTTGCTGGTGCCTTCGATCTGGCTTGCGACGGTCATCTCGATCTCCCCCGGCACCTGTCAGTAGCCGGCCCTATCCTCATTCTCGAAACCGCGCTTGGCGATCAGCATGGTGCGGCTGAATTCGCAGACCAGCGTTCCCTCCTGGTTGAAGCCGCGGGTCTTGGCGGTGACGACCCCGGCATTCGGCCGGGACTTCGACTCGCGCTTTTCCAGGACCTCGGATTCCGCCGTCAGCGTGTCGCCGGCAAACAGCGGGTGGGTGAGCCTGATATCGGTCCAGCCGAGATTGGCGATCGCCTTCTGGCTGAGATCGGTGACGCTCATGCCGACCATCAGGGCGACCGTGAAGGGCGAGCAAAGGATGGTCTGTCCGAACTCCGAGTGCTTCGCGTATTCCTCGTCGAAATGCATCGGATGGGTGTTCATCGTCAAAAGCGTGAACCAGGTGTTCTCGGTCTGGGTGATCGTCCGGCCCGGACGATGTTCGTAGACATCGCCGATCTCGAAATCCTCGTAGTAGCGGCCGAACCGTTCGCGGTACCGGTTGGGTGCAACCTCATGCGCGGTCGTGACCATGCGATCCCCGTTTTCAGATTTGTCCGGACAAATTACGGCACAAGGTCGGATTGTCAAGCGCGAAGGCACCGTGCGGTGCGGTCAAGCGGCGCGGGAGGCCAGGGTGAGGGGCACCAGGCCCGCGACATCGTCGGCCTGCTCGATGGTCGCGACGGCGTCGATCAGCGCCTCAATGGCCGTCTCGCTCAATGGCGCTCGGCCATAGCCGGCACAGCGGCGGAACTTTTCCGCGTTCTGGGCGGCGCTGAGCGGCCGTGCCGGATGGCCGAAGACGTGATCGAGGGTCATTGCGTGGGTCGATCCGTCGGTGAGAGTGATCGTAAAGCTCTGCGGATCAAGCGCGTTGGGGTCGGGATTGTCGTCCAGTTCCATCTCGACCTTGGCGGCCTGCCGGTGGACCTCCGGGTCGTTGCGCATCTCAGCCGAGGCGAAATCCGGCACGTCGACGCGGCCGCGCGCCAGGAAGGTGCCGGCGACGAAGCGCAGGCATAGTTTGGCGTAGTTGGCCTCCGGCTCCGGCTTATCGGGGCGTCCGACCAGGCGGTAGACGAGCGGCGGGACACGGCAGTGCACTTTGGCGATGTCGTCGGCCCCGACACCGGTGTCGGCCATGAAGCTTTGCAGCGCGTCGACGACGCCATGGGTCAGCCGGCCGCTGGGGAAGGGCTTGTGCGCCAGTTCGACGATCTGGCTCGGCCCGTCAAGCGCGTCGAGCGCCGGCGCCAGATCGAACTGGTCGCCCTCGATGATCCGCAGATAGCCGTATTGGCCGTCGATGATGTCGTGCGGCGCGCGGAGCCCGGCGGCGGTGAGATCGAGCGCGCCGAGGGCGGCGCGGGCATTGAAGCCGATCTGCAGGCCGAGCAGGGGCGAGCCTTCGGCATGGGCCTGCATCGTGCCCGAGGTCTGCGAATAGGCAGCGCCCATGACATTGGTGACGCCGGCGGCATCCATGCCCTCGATGCGGGCCAAAGCGGCGGCGGCGCCGAGCCCGCCGGCGGTGGCCGGTCGGAAGAAGCGCAAGGGCCCGGTCGCGGCGACGCCGATCAGCGTCGCGACATCGACCCCGGCGCACAGCGCGGTCAGGAAGGTGCGGCCATCGACCGGCCGGCCGGTGGCCGAACGGCGCTCGGCATGGGCCATCATCGCGCTGATCACGGTCGCCATCGGATGCACCACCGCGCCCTCGTGGACGCAGTCGAATTCCAGACAGTGGATCTGGTAGGAATTAACGATCGCCGCCAGTTGCGCGGGCAGGCGCTCGCCGGTGACCCAGACGGTCGCCTCCTCGCCTGCTCCCCAGGAGGAGACGACCTTCAGCAGGGTGTCGATCGAGGCGCCGCTGCTGCCGGCAATGCCGACGCCGATCGTGTCGAGCAGGAAGGTCTTGGCCTTGTCGATTTCCTCCGCGCTCAACGCTTCGAAGCGGCTGCCCGCGACATGGCTTGCGAAGCGATCAATCGCCGAGGTGGCTGACGGTCCGGTCATTCTCTTCTCCTGCTCTAGCCATCGACCCTCTCGACGGAGGCGTCCCAGAGGTCGGGGGCCGGGTAGTCGTCGCGAAGCCAGGCGCTGCCGGCAAAATCGCGCCAGAGCCTCTCGCCCTCATCGGCGATCCGGCGCATCGCGGTCAGATCCGCCGGCCGGTAGGTCCAGCGCACCTGGGCCGCAACGACGATCTGGCCGAACATGGCGCCGCCTTCGAGCATCGGCACGTAGATCGACGAGCCCATCCGGCTGGTCTTCAGGAACTGGCGAAAGGCGGGGTGGTCGTCGGTGTTTTCAAGCAGCAGGGCTTCACGTGTCTCAACGACCATGCCGGGATGGTTCCAGGTGATCGGAATGGCGAGCCGGCGCTGCTCGGGCGGAAAGCCCCGGCTGGCGATCAGCATGTTGTATTTGCGGTCCGGGGTGATCAGAAAGATGCCCGAAACCCGGTAGTCGCGTTCGCCGGGCTTCAGCGCGTCGGGGCGGTCGATCGCCCGATCGTCGCCCAGGTCGTCAAGAGCAAGGTCCGTCAGCCGGCCGAACGCGGCCTCGACATCGCTTTCGGCCCGTGCCGTATCGGTTGCCGCCTGCAATCGCTGATTGAAGCCGTCGTCCGCCATCACCCCGGGTCCTGCCAGGGATGTTGCTCGGCGAAGGTCTCGGCGATGGCGCGCCGGCTGGTGATCCAGACATCCGGCTTGCCGGTGACGTGGTCGAAGAGCCGCTTGAGTGCCCAGATCCGGCCCGGCCGGCCGATGATGCGCAGGTGCAGCCCGACCGACAGCATGCGCGGCCCCTTGCGGCGGGCCTCCTCCAGCAACCAGTCGAAGCTGTTGGTCGCATAGGCGAGCCACTGGTCCGGCGTGTAGGAGGGCGCCGTCCACATCTTCATGTCGTTGGTGTCGAGCGCATAGGGCACGCAGATGAGCGGCCGCACCGTCCCGTCGGCCATCGCGACATCTTCCCAGCGCGGCAGATCGTCGGACAGGTCGTCCATGTGATAGCGGTAGCCTTCCTCGACCAGGAGCCGACGCGTCCGCTCGGTGTGCAGATAGCGGCTCAGCCAGCCGGCCGGGCGCGTTCCCGTGGTCTTCTGGATGCTTTGTGCCGCCTTGCGGATGAAGTCGCGCTCGCGTTCCTCGTCGTAGGAAAACTGGTGGATCCAGCGCCAGCCATGCGAACAGACCTCGTGGCCCTGCTGAACGATCCGCGCGGTCATGTCGGGCGCGCGTTCCAGGGCGAGCGCGGCTGCCGTGAAGGTCGTTTCGATCTCGTACTCTTCGAGCAGGTCGAGGACACGGCCGGCGCCGGCGCGGATGCCGTATTGATAGTTGCTCTCGTTGACGAAATTGCGGATCGGAATGCCGAGCGCGACGCCTAGTTCGTCCACCGGTTCCGGCTTCTTGTCGCCGTCGGCGATCGTCATCTCCGAGCCTTCCTCGACATTGACGACGATCGACACGGCGAGCTTGGCCCCGCCCGGCCACACGGTTTCGGTCATGCTGCGCCCTTGAAATTTGTCCGGACAATTTTGTTGCAGACGGCTCGTCCGGTGTCAACATGGCGCTGTCATAGCGGATTGTCCTATGCGCCCTTGACCCGGAGGCGGGTCGCCACCCAGAGTGTGGCGCAAACGACAAAGTGGGGGATGTCCGATTTCCGTTTCAGATAAGTCGAACGACACCGGGTCCGCGGCCGACCTGCGTGTCGATCCGCACTTGGCCGAGTGCATGGACGACAATGCCGGGCGGCCGGCCGCCGACGTCAATGCGATGACGCCGGCCGAGGCGCGTGCGGTCTATGCGCAGAGCCGCGAAATGTGGAACACCGGCGAGCCGGCGATGGCCGAGGTTCGAAGATGCATCCTGCAATTGGATGCTGTCGAGATGCCCGCCGTGACCTTCGTTCCCGACGATGCCGGGCCCGGCGCGACCGTTTTCCTGCATGGCGGCGGCTGGGTGATGGGCAGCACGGCGACCCATGACGGCATCATGCGGCGGCTTGCCGACTTGACCTGCCGTCCCGTGATCGGCCTCGACTATCCACTCGCGCCGGACTCCCGGCGTCCGGCGACGGTGCGGGCCTGCACGGCGGCCGTCTCCCGGATCATCGAAGACAGCGAGGGCCCGGTCGTGATCGCCGGCGATTCGGCCGGGGCGGAGTTGTCGCTGTCGGCGACGCTGTCCCTGCGCGACGCGGGCGCGGCCCTGCCGGACGGGCTCTGCCTTGCCTATCCGGCGCTGTGGCCGCGCTTCGAGACGGCGAGCCATCACCGCTCAGGCGACGGGCGGTTCGGCCTGTCGACCGACACGATGCGCGGCTTCTGGCGGCACTATCTCGGCGATGGCGAGGCCTTGCCGGCATCCCCCGATCTGTCAGGCCTGCCACGCTGTTACATCCTCGGCGCGGCGCTCGATCCGCTGCTAGACGATGCAATCGATCTCGCGGGTCTGCTCGAGGCGGCCGGGGTCGATCGCGAATTGCACGTTCCGGGCGGCAGCACGCACGGGTTCCTGCACTATTCCCTGGCCGCGCCGATCGCGATGGACGCGCTTGAGGCGATGGCCCGCTTCATCCGGTCGCCGCCCGGTTGATCGACTGCCGGACGTCCAGATAGATCCGCTTGGAATGCTGGATGTGGTCGACGACAAGCCGCGTCAGCGCCGCGCGGTCGGCGGTCCTCAGCGCCTCGATCATCGCCCAGTGTTCGCCGCGCAGGGTTTCCAGAAGCGCCGGGTCGACCATCGGATAGAGCCGCATGGCGCGCGACAGATAGGCGTAGTGGGCGATCGCCTCTGACAGGTGCCGGTTGCCGCAGGCGTCGAAGAACAGCGCGTGGAAGGCCTCGTTGGCCTCGTCGATCGCGCGCGGATCGCGTGAGGCGACGGCCTCGTCGTGGTGGCGCTGGGCGGCTTCGAGCCTGGCGATATGCGCCGGGTCGGCGGGCAGGGGCATGCGGGTCGCCGCCTGTCGCTGCAGCGTCTCGCGTATCTCGGCGATCTCCTCGACCTCGCGGGCGGTGAAGTCGCGCACCGTCGCGCCGCGGTTCGGCACCCGCACGACGATGCCCATGCGCTCCAGTTCGGTCAGCGCGTGGCGGACGACATGGCGCTTGGCGCCGAAGCGCTGCATAAGCGAATCCTCGACCAGCCGCTCGCGTGGCCGCAGCCGTCCGAACAGGATGTCGAACTCCAGGCTCCGCAGCACGTCATCGTCGGATTTTTCCAGGGATTCGCTGCTTTTCGCGTCCGTTTCCATCGTGTTCGGCCCGCCGGTCTTCTCTGTCCCCTTGTTTGCCATAGATTGCGCTTGCCGGGCAATCCTCGATGAAATTATCAATAATCTTATTGACGCTCGCTGGATATGCCTCTAGCGTCCGCCGCACAGGTCGACGCAACAGGCCGCCGCGACGTCCGGACTGCATCCGGGGCGCGATACCGAACACCAAGGGAGGGTTTCGATGCGACATATGCTTGCCGGCGTTCTAGTGGGCGCCATTGCCGGACTGTCCGTTTCCGCGGGGGCCCTGGCCCAGGAGCCGACCGAGCTAACGCTGTGGAGCCATTGGTCGGCGGAAAAGCCGAAGCGCGACTTCGTCGAGGCGGCGATCGAGGAGTTCGAGGCCGCCAATCCGGACGTCAAGATCAACGTCACCTGGTATGAGAAGAACGCGCTCTATGCCGCGCTGAAGACGGCGCTCAGGGCCGGCCAGGCGCCCGACATCTTCTATGCCGAGCCCGATCAGGTCGAATATATGGACAACGGCTTCCTGCTCGATCTGTCGTCGCTTGACTGGGATGCCGTCGAGCCGTGGGCGAAGGAAGCCTGGATCTATGACGGCAAGCCCTACGGCCTGCCGCTCGAGGCGTGGACCGTCGAGGTCTATTACAACAAGGACAAGATGGCCGATCTCGGCATCGCGCTGCCCGACACGCTGCAGCTTTCGCCGGAAGGTTTCCGCGAGATGATCGACAAGGCCCGCGAGAAGGGCATCACGCCGATGGCGCTGGGGGTCGGCGACCGGCCCTATCCCGGCGCCCATCTCGTCCACGAGGCGCTTTTGAAGAAGCTCGGCGTCGACGATTACGACAAGCTCCTGAAAGGCGACCTGCCCTGGAGCGATCCGCGCGTGGTGGAGACGCTGACCTGGCTCACCGGCCTGACGGAAGCCGGGCTGCTGCCGCCGACCTTCTCGACGCTGAAGCTGACAGAGGCCCATATCTACTTTCACACCAAGCCCGGCGCGCTCACCTTCGTGAACGGCAGCTGGTATACCTCACGGGCCTTCAACGACCCGGACCAGGGCGGCCAGCCCGGCGGCTTTCCGCTCGGCATCATGCAGTTCCCCGCCGTGCCGGACGCGGTCTGCAACGAATGCCGCAGCATCGCGGTGGGCGGTAGCTATGTCGGCAATGCCGATACCGAGCATCCGGAAGAGGTGGTCGCCTTCCTGAACGCCTTCCTGCGGCCGGAGGTCGGCAACCGCTGGCTCGATAACGTCAAGGTGCAGACGGGCATCAAGTCCGATCCCGCGCAGATGACGGATGCGCGCGCTGCCGACTATTTCGACATGATCGCCAGGACCAATGACGGCTCGAAGTACTATTTCGGCATCCCGATCCAGGTGATGGCCGGCAAGCCGAAGGAGGTGTTCACCCAGGTGATGAACAACGCCCTGCCGGCCGGCAACATCAGCGTCGACGACGCCGTCAAGCAGCTCGACGCCGCCTACTGAGCAACTGCGCTATCCGGCGGCTTCCAGCTTCCTCCCCCGGAGCCGCCGGCCTAATCTCGCCGCGATACGACTGATAGTTTGGAGTTTGACGGGAATGGCAGGCGGCGAGATCTTGGCGAAGCGGGATGACGGGCTGAGGCGGCCCTGGGGGACCATCTCCGCCTTCCTGCTTCCCGCGCTTGCCATCTACGCGGCGCTGACCGCCTATCCCGCCTTCCGCACGCTGTGGAACAGCTTTCACGAGGTGCTGCCGCGCCGCGAGACCTTCATCGGCCTTGCCAACTATGCCGAGCTGGCGCGCGACGAGATCTACTGGAAGGCCGTCCAGAATACCTTCGTCTGGGCTTTCGCCTCGCCGCTGATCGAGGTCAGCGTCGCGCTGCTCCTGGCGCTGGCGCTCTATGCCAAGGTGCCCGGCGCGCGGTTCTTCCGCATCGCCTGGTTCACGCCGGTGCTGATGTCCTACATCGTCGTCGGCATCCTGTGGGCCTGGATCTACAATTACGACTGGGGCCCGATCAACGTGGCGCTGCGCTTCGTCGGGCTCGACGGCTGGACGCGGCCGTGGCTCGGCGATCCCGACACGGCGCTGCCGGCGCTGATCTTCGTCACCAGCTGGATGTGGGTCGGCTTCAACATGGTGGTGCTGCTGGCCGCCCTGCATTCTCTGCCGCGCGAGGTGATCGAGGCGGCCGAACTCGACAATTGCGGCTGGGGCGGCAAGCTCGTCTTCGTCATCTTGCCGATGGTGCGGGCGACGGTCCTGAACCTCGTCATCCTGTCCTTCATCGGCAAGATGAAGATCTTCGACCTCGTCTGGATCACCACCAAGGGCAATCCGCTGTGGTCGACCGAGACGGTCTCGACCTATGTCTACAAGCGCGCCTTCGAGTGGACGACCTTCGATCTCGGCTATCCCTCGACCATCGCCACCGTCTGGTTCGTCATCGTGCTGGCGGCCGTGCTGGTGCTGACCCGCGTCTTTCGTCTGCGCGAGAAGCTGGAATACTGACGATGGCCGCGCTGCGCAAATCGATCCTGCTGTTGCTCCTCACCGGCTACACGATGTTCGCCGCAGGCCCCTTCGTCTGGGTCGCGATGATGTCGCTCAGGACGACGACGGAGATCCATCACGACCATTTCGGCTTTCCCGATCCCGCCCACTGGAACAAGTATCCGGACGCCTGGTTCAACTCCAATTACGCGACCTATTTCGCCAACTCCACCCAGATCGTCGTGGCCGCCGTCATCCTCGTCACGCTGATCGGCGCGATGGCGGCGCATTGCCTGGCGCGCTACCGGTTCCGGCTCAACCGGGTGATCTATTTCGTCTTGTTCTCGACCATCATCTTTCCCCCGCAGATCACCATCATCTCGCTGTTCCAGATCCTGGTGCAATACGGGCTCTACAATTCCAAGATCGGCCTGATGCTGGTCTATGTGGCGATCCAGCTGCCGCTGACGGTCTACATCCTGGAAAGCTTCTTCGCCCGCATCCCGTCTGATCTGTTCGATGCCGCGCGCATGGACGGCTATTCGGACTGGGAGATCTTCTGGAAGGTCGCCTTTCCGATCGCCCTGCCGGCGATCACCACGACGGTGATCCTCAATTTCATCCTGTTGTGGAACGAGTTCCTCTTCGCCGTGGTGCTGATCACCGAGGAGGCCAACAGGACGCTGCCGCTCGGCATCCAGCGCTTCATCGGCGACACCCAGGAGGATATCGGCATGATCGCCACCGGTCTGATGATCGCGATCATCCCGGTCATCGTGATCTATGCCTTCTTCTCCGAAAAGCTGATCCAGGGCATGACGGCGGGCGCGGTCAAATGAGGGGGCGTTAAGCATGGCCGTGGTGAGCCTTAGGGACCTGACCAAGATCTACGACCGGGGCCATTCACCGGCGGCCGACAAGGTGTCGCTGGAGATCGGCGACGGCGAGTTCATGGTGCTGCTCGGACCGTCGGGCTGCGGCAAGACGACGACGCTCAGGATGGTCGCGGGGCTGGAATCGATCACCTCCGGCGAGTTGTCCATCGACGGGGCGGTGATGAACAGGATCCCCGCCAAGGACCGCGACATCGCCATGGTGTTCCAGTCCTACGCGCTTTATCCGCACATGTCGGTGAAGAACAATCTCGCCTTCGGCCTCAGGCGGCGCTCCGTCTCGCGTCAGGAGATCGAGCGCCGGGTCGTCTCGGTCGCCGAGACGCTCGAACTGACGCCGTTCCTGCAGCGCAAGCCGCATGCCCTGTCCGGCGGGCAGCGCCAGCGGGTGGCGCTCGGGCGCGCCATCGTGCGCGACCCGAAGGTCTTCCTGTTCGACGAGCCGCTGTCCAATCTCGACGCAGCGCTCCGGGTCTCGACCCGCTCCGAGATCGCCTCCCTGCACCGCCGACTGGGCGCGACGATGATCTACGTCACCCACGACCAGGTCGAGGCGATGACGCTGGGCACGCGGATCTGCATCATGAATGGCGGCCGGGTGATGCAGGTCGGCTCGCCGCTCGACGTCTATCACCAGCCGGTCAACACCTTCGTCGCCGGCTTCCTTGGCAATCCGCCGATGAACCTGTTGCCCGCCACCGTCACCGACGCGCCCGGCGGCCGCACGCTGGCGATCGGCGAGACCCGGCTGGAGGTTTCCGACACGCGCATGCCGGCCCATTCCCCCGGCGCGGACCTGACCTTCGGTATCCGGCCGGAGAACGTCCGTATCGGCGAAGCCTGCGGTGCCGGATTCGCGACGCTTGTCGGCACGGTGACCCAGATCGAGGCGCTCGGCGCGGAGACGATCATCACGGCGCAGCTACCGAATGTCGCTGCGCCGCTGACGGCGCGCGTTGCCGGCGATGGCGGTCCGGGCGTCGGCGACCGCGTCGGTTTCGCCGTCGATCTCGGCGCCGCCCATGTCTTCGGGCCGGATGGCCGCGCAGTGACACAGTCTTAGAAGGAGTGATCCGATGGCCGATCCGGCGAAGTTGACCATCCGTGCCGAATTCGAACGTCCGGGCCCAGAGGATCTGGCGCCCTTCCAGACCGCGCCGACCGGCTGGGTCGCCGACGCGCAGGGCCGGCGCGGCGCGCTTCATCACCGGATCCGGCCGATCCTCGAGACGGCCCGCTTCGTCGGTACGGCGCTTCCCGTGTGGTCGCGGCCGGCCGACAACCTCGCTCCTTATGCGGCGCTGAAATTCGCAAAGCCCGGCGACGTCCTGGTGGTCGCGACGGATGCCTGCGAGTCCGCTGCCGTGATGGGCGATATCCTGATCGGCATGGCGAAGAACGCCGGCATCGTCGCGGCGGTAACGGACGGTCTCGTCCGCGACGTCGCGGGTATTCGCGAGGTCGGTATCCCGACCTTCGCCGCCGGCCTGACGCCGAACTCGCCGCTCAAGGACGGTCCGGGCACGATCGGCCTGCCGATCGTGCTTGGCGGGGTCGCCGTCAATCCGGGCGACATCGTTGTCGGCGATGCCGACGGCGTCGTCGTCGTCCCGGGCGGGGAGGCAGCCGGGGTCGCGGCGGCGCTTGCCGGGATCGCGGCCAAGGAAGAGGCGATGGAGGCCTCGGTTGCCGCCGGCACCCGCTATCCCGCCTGGCTCGATGCGGTCCTGGCGTCGGACGACACGACCTATCGTGCGTGAGTGACGATCGGGCCATGTCGCGGGAGAAGGTCAGGGTTCTGTATCTCAGCCATGCCGGCGACGACGTCTACCGGCTTATCCGGCAGGCCGCCGGCGCGGATTTCGAAGTGCTTTTCCTGAAGGCCGACTGCGACGAGGAACGCTGCCGCAAGATTGCCCAATGCGAGGCCGTCATCTGCGCGGCGACGCCGCTTCAGCGCCATCATCTCGACGCCGCAGGCAAGCTCGCCGTGATCCATCACCAGGGCGTCGGCTGGCAGGACACGACCGACTGGCCGGAGATCAAGCGGCGCGGCCTGCCGCTGGCGATCACCACGGCGGGCACGACCACCGGCGTCGCCGAGCATACGGTGCTGTTGATGCTGGCGGCGGCGAAGCGGCTTGCCTTCGCCGACGCCGAACTGCGCCGGGGGGCCTGGCATGTCAACGCGCTGCGCGGCGTCTCTAGGGAACTGTTCGGCAAGACGATCGGCTATGTCGGCATGGGACGCATTGCCGAGGCGGTCGCCGAGCGGCTGGCGGCGTTCGGCTGCAGCGGGATCTATTTCGATCCGCGCGTCGGGCTCGATGACGCCGATCACCGCCGGCTCGGGCTTCGCGGCGGAAGCCTCGACGAGGTTCTCGCCACCGCCGACGTGCTGACCATTCATGTGCCCCTGACCGACGCGACCCGCGGCCTGATCGACGGCGCGGCGCTGGCCAGGCTGAAGCCGGGCGCGATCGTCGTCAATACGGCGCGCGGCGGCATCGTCGACGAGGCGGCGCTGGCCGATGCGCTGCGGAGCGGCCATGTGCTGGCGGCCGGGCTCGATGTATTCGAGCGGGAGCCGCCGCGACCCGACAATCCGCTGCTCGACCTGCCCAATGTCGTCCTGACCCCGCATATCTCGGCTGGAACCGCCGATGCCATGCAGGAGAAGATGGGCGCGCTGTTCGACAATCTCAGGCGCTTCTTCGCCACCGGCGAACTGGACAACCGCGTGACCTTTCCATGAGTGCCGCCTCGGAGGCCCTTCCGGCGGTCGACTGCCACGTCCATCTCTTCGATCCGGCCCGCTTTCCCTATAGCGATGCGACTCCTTACCGGCCTGCGCCGCACGAGACCGCGACGGTAGACCAGCTCGTTGGCGTTCTCGACGCGCACGCGATCTCGCATGCGCTGCTGGTCACGCCGACCTCGGGCTATGGCAGCGACAATGCGGCCGCGGCCGATGCGATCGGTCGCTATCCCGACCGGTTCAGGGGGATCGCGGTGATCGAGCCGGACGTCACCGAGGCCGAAATCGCCGCGCTCAAGGCCGGTGGATTCGTCGGGGTGCGGTTCGATCTTGTCGCACGCGGCGCGGGCTTCCTGACCGGGGCCGGCCGACGGCTCGTGGCGATGCTGTGCGATCAGGCGATGGTCCTGCAGCTTCAGGTCAGGGCGCTTACGTCGGACATGGTGCGCCTGCTGCGCGAGGAGGCCGGTGAGGTCGTGATCGATCACATGGGCCTGCCCGATCCCGAGGCAGGTCCGGCGGTGTCTGGCTTCGCTAGGCTTCTGGCGCTTGCCGATTGTCCGCATGTGGCCGTCAAGCTGTCCGGCCCGTTCCGCTTTTCGGCCAAGCCGTATCCCTATGGCGATGCCGATGTCTTTGCCGCGGCGATCCTCACGGCCTTCGGGCCGGAACGCTGCGTCTGGGGGTCCGACTGGCCCTTCGTGCGGATGGATCACCGGATCGACTACGGGCCATGCCGGGCAGCGCTCGACCGCTGGCTGCCCGATCCGGCGGCGCGGCGCCAGGTGCTCTGGGAGACGCCGCGACGGCTGTTCGGCTTTGAGGCAGCAGTATGAGCACGCCGCTGAGGATCGGCCTGATTGGTGCGGGCATGGTCAGCGCGCATCATCTGCGGGCCTGGGCCGGGATCGCGGAGGCCGACATTGTCACGATCGCCGATCCGGACATCGCGCGGGCGCAAGCGCGTGCCGGGGCGTTCGGGATTGAGGCGGTCTATGCCGATCCTGCCCGTCTGCTCGCCGCGCAGGCTTGCGACGCCGTCGATATCGCGGCGCCGGTGGAACGCCATCGCGCGTTGTGCGAACTGGCGGCCGATCACGGCGTCGCCATTCTGTGCCAGAAGCCGCTTGCGGCAAGCCATGAGGAGGCGCGCGCGATCGTCGACGCCGTCGGTGGCCGCGTGCGCTTCATGGTGCACGAAAATTGGCGCTTCCGGGCAAGCTACCGGACGATCGCGGCCTGTCTCGACGACGGTGTGATCGGCCAGGTCACGGGCGCGCGCCTGTCCATGACGAGCGCCGGCCTGGTCGCCGATGCGACCGGCGTCTATCCCGCGCTCAAGCGCCAGCCGTTCCTGGCCGATCTGCCGCGCCTTCTGGTCTTCGAGGTGCTGATCCATCATATCGACGTGCTGCGCTGGCTGTTCGGTGACCTGTCGCTCCGATCGGCCGCGCTGTCCCGGCAATGCGACGCGGTCCGCGGCGAGGATACGGCCTCGATCGTCTTCGCCACGGCCGGCGGGCTCGATGTCGCGCTTGAGGGGAGCCTGGTGTGCCCGGAGGCGCCGCAGGGCATCCGCGATAATCTGACGATCACCGGCACGGACGGGACGATCCGCCTCTCCGACACCGTGCTGACGATCGAAGGCCGCCGGCCGGAGCGGTTCGGCTGGAGCGCGCAATCGCTCTATGCAAGCGCGTTCGAGGGGGCCTTGCGGCATTTCGCCGACCGGCTCGTCGACGGCGGGGCCTTCGAGACCGAGGCCGAGGACAACCTCACGGTCTTGCGTCTTGTCGACGAGGTCTATCGTGTTGCAGGCTGACCAGGATGCCCGGTCCGAGGACACGAGAGAGGTCATGACGCGCAACCCGTTCCCGCAAAACGACGCCATGCCGGCCCTGTTCCTTTCCCATGGCGCGCCGACCCTGGTGTTCGACGATTGTCCGGCGCGGGATTTTCTTGAAGGCATCGCCGGAACGCTGCCGCGCCCGCGGGCGATCGTCGTGATGTCGGCCCACTACGAGGCGGAGACGCCGCTGGTCGGCGGCGCGCGCGATCCTCAGACGATCCACGACTTCCGCGGCTTTCCCGACGCGCTCTATCGGCTGCACTATCCGGCGAAGGGAGATCCGGACCTCGCAGACGATATCGTCGGCCGGTTGCGCGACGGCGGGTTCGATGCGGCCATCGACGCGGCGCGGGGCATGGACCACGGCATCTGGAACCCCCTGATGCTCGCCTATCCCGACGCCGACATTCCGATCGTGCCGCTATCGATCGCGCCGGAGGCGAGCCCGGCGCATCACTTCGGGATCGGCCGGGCGCTCGCGCCCCTGCGCGCTGACGGCGTGCTGCTCGTCGGGTCGGGCAGCATCACGCACAATCTCGGGCGGTTCGCCAAGGCCGACTATAGTCTGACCTCGGCGGCGGAACCCTTCGTCGTCGAGTTTACCGACTGGATCGCCGAACGGGCGGTCGCGGGCGATACGAAGACGCTGCTGGAGGGCCCGGAGACATGGCCGCTGGGGCGCGAAAACCATCCCACCGACGACCATATCCTGCCGTTCTTCTTCGCGCTGGGAGCAGGCGAGCGCGCCGAGCGCCTGCATGCCTCGGTCAATTTCGGCATCCTGGCGATGGACGCGTATGCCTTTCGGTGATCGGGTCTTTCCGTAGACGGGCTTGTCCGCAATCGCGGCGGCCCGAACGGGCGTCAGGGCAGGTCCTTGATGATCGGCAGGATGGCGCGGAACAGGTCGGTGTCGCCGCGTTCCAGCCATTCGAACAGGACCATCTCGGTCGTCACGAGCCGCGCGCCGGCTGCCGCCATCCGATCGTTGGCGGCAAGACGGTCGGTCTCCTTGCGTGAGCCGCAGGCATCCGCGACGACCCAGACATGATAGCCGGACGCGATCAGTCCGAGCACGGTCTGCAGAACACAGACATGCGCCTCGGTGCCGCCGACGACGACATGCTTGCGTCCAATCGGGCCAAGAACACCGTTGAGCCGTCCTTCCGCGGTCGCAGCGAAATGCACCTTCGAAACGATTTCCACTTCCGGATCGATCGCCAGCAGCGGGGCCAGCGTGCCGCCGATCGCTGTGGGACAATGCTCGGTAATGACCGCCGGCACGCCGACCTGGCCCGCGACCTTCAGCAAGGCGCCGGCCCGGTCGACGAGGGCATCGCAGGACCCGATCGCCGGCACCAGCCGCGTCTGAAGGTCGATCAGAACCAAAACGGACTGGTCGCGGGACAGGCAGTGGGGCGCGCTGCTGCGCGGAGACTTGAGTGTCACGACATTCTCTTCCACAAGCACCAGACGAGGGAATGCGAGGGCCGCAGGTGATGGCGCGCGGCAGAAATCTATCCCTCAATCTTCCGTAGCGTCACTTAGTTTATATCCTCCTGGATTTTAGATTCTATGTCAACGTTGATCGCCGAGATTGTCGAAATAGTGTTGTCTATAAAAGTAATAATGCACCTTAAAATTAAACTTTAGTTCAAATTGTTAGAGTGGAAAGCTGCAGATAGAAGTCTGTAGCGGGCATATTAAATTCTGTAAAGAAGTAATATTCGAACACTACGACTATCGTTACCAAGGTATCGCCGGTCACGGGTCAATGCCGCACCGGCGGTCTGGCCGAATCAGAGTCCGCCGGAGAGATCCGGGTGGCCCTGGTCGGGTCGCTGATTTTGAACAAAAGGCCAAGCCATGCAATGCTTGTCCGGCAAAGTGGTCAATTGCGTTGGGCCGGCAGGTGGGAATAGGACGCGTTATTGCGATCGCGTCGATTGAACGATCTTTACTGGTGTGGGGACCTAAGGGCAGTGGCGTCGACGGCGCAAACACAGTCATCCGCCAGCGGGCTGTCGACGCGACGGCCGGTCGTTGGCGCCATGCTGCGTCCCGTCAAGGCGTTCCACCGATGGATTTCGACGCCGCGCATTCCGCTCGACGAAGAGCAGCTCGAACTCTTCGCGATGACGAACTACACGATGTCTCTGGGGCTCGTGGCGCATGTGTTGTTCATTCCGCTGTTCTATCTGCTCGGGTCCACACCAATGGCCCTGTACAACATCATCAGCGTCGCCGTTTTTGCCTGGACCCTGCGACTGTCGCGGCGGGCCCGTTTCGTCCCCAGCCTTCTGATCGGCTCGATCGAGGTGCTCGTCCACGCCTTCCTGGCGACGCTGTGGTTCGGACTCTTGAGCTTCCTGCACATGTTCGCGATCCTGACGGTTCAGCTCAACCTGTTGCTGACGCCGGTCGCGATCCGGGCGCGGATCATCATCGCGACCGGGATATCGATCGTCTATCTGGCGATCGTCGTCGTCGGTATCTTCTATCCGCCGATCATCGACCTGCCGCAGCCGACCCTGGCCGTGCTGGCCGTGGCCAGCCTCACGATCACGTTCACCGTCATGTGCGGCATGGCGATCTACCACACCTGGATGGTCAATGTGACCCGGGCCGCCAGGATCAAGGCGGAGCAGGACCTCGAGATCGCCCGGGATGCGGCGGTCGAGGCGCGGATCGAAGCCGAGGAGGCGAGCGACGCGAAGAGCCGGTTCCTGGCAAGCATGAGCCACGAGTTGCGCACGCCGATGAACGCGATCATCGGCTACAGCGAGATGGTCGCCGAGGATCTCTCCGATCCCGGTCAGCGGGAGGATATCGACAAGGTGCTTGATGCCAGCCGGAACCTGCTGATGCTGATCGACGATATCCTCGACCTGTCGAAGATCGAATCCGGCAGGGTCAAGCTCGTCCGGCGCCGGTTCTCGCTTGGCGCGTGTCTTGAGGCTGTCGGCGAGACCGTGCAGCCACTGGCCACGGTGAACGGCAATCGGCTGGTGTTGCGCATGGATGACGCGCTGCCGGACATGGTGAGCGACGAGACCAAGGTCCGTCAGATCGTCCTCAATCTCCTGTCGAATGCCTGCAAGTTCACGACGTCGGGCACCATCACGCTGGAAGCGCATGGTGTCGACGGGCCGCCGCCGCGCGTCCGGATAACGGTCGCCGACACCGGGATCGGCATGAACGAGGCCGTGCTTGCGCGGATCTTCCTGGAATTCGAGCAGGCCGAGGAAACGACCGCGCAGCATTATGGCGGAGCCGGCCTCGGGCTGGCGCTGGTTAATGCGTTTTGCCGCCTGCTCGGCGGTGACGTTGACGTGCGCAGCGAGCCCGGACGGGGGTCGCGGTTCAGCGTGGTCCTGCCGGTGACGGCGCCGCTCCGCCGCGATCAGGATGCCGTCCCGGTCGCGGCGGGACCCGGTCTACCGCTTGCGAAGCCGATGCACGATGCGCCTTAGCGACCGGAGCCAGCGCAGGGGCGGTTCGAACCGCCAGATGAGGCTTTCCAGCTCGCGGCACCGTTCTTCATAGCGGCCCGAATCGGCGGCTTCGAACGCCAGCCGGTAGCGTTCCGCCAGGGCTTCGAGTTCGGCGCAGCGGCGTGCCGAATCCTGATAGGCGAGGCGGAACTCCTCGACCCTGGTCTCCAGCGCCGCGCGCATCGGGTCGGCCTCGCCGGAGGGAACGACGAGGCTGGCGATATCCGTGATCATCGCGCCGATCTGCCCGATCTGGCGATCGAGGTCTTCGGGCCGGACACCGGTCGCTGCCCACTGGTCCAGTTCGCCATAGAGGCGGTCGGCGATGCCCTGCTGCCTGGTCCCGCCGTGATGGCGCAGCGTATCGGTGATGACCTCGGAGGTGATCGCCTCCATCTCGCTGTCGCTCACGGCAAGGCCGGAGACCCGGGAAAGCGTCGTGATCTGCCAGGCCGCGTTCGAGAACCACTGGTCATAGGACACGCAGCCGCCGATCAGGTCGCCGCCGTCGCGCAAGGCATCGAGCAGGTTGACCAGCCATACCAGGCGACCGAAGCCGGCCGGTAGCCTGTCGCGCTTGTTGAGCGATGCGGCGACCGCGTCCGGCGTGCGAACGCACAGAACGGCCGATAGCGCGATGCCGTTCGTTTCGCAGATCCGCCGCCATAGCGGCAACAGCCTGCAGATGCGCGGGTCCTTGATGACCCAGGGGCCGCTGTCCTTGCCCTCGCGTCTGGCGAACTCGGACCGGACCAGGGCCTCAAGAGCTTGGATCTGCTCTGTGACCTGTGGCTGGTCCGTCCAGCCCTCGGGCAGCGGCAGGGCGCCTTGCCAGCTTTCCAGGGAACGGTTCAGCCCGGAGAGAATGCGGTCGTGGATAGCGACAACATCGGAATCTTCCCAATAGCCACGGGCATTGAAATCATTGGCCGGCAGCAGCGCTTCGCGCGTGTGAGCCCCCAGGCGCAGCAGGATTTCGGTCGCAAGCGACGTGCCGCTGCGATGCATGCCGACGACGGCGACGATCCGCCGGTCCGGTGCCGCGCGATCCGGCGTGGTGGCGTCCTGGCCCGTCTCGGCTGTCGCGGCGGCCATTTCGGGCTATCCGCCGGCGGCGATCCGGCGATAGACGGACTGAACCCGCCGGCGCAGCGGTTCCGGCATGTTGCGGTAGACCGGCATCAGGCCGGCCTTGATGAGTGTCAGGCCGCGACCGTTCTGTTCGCTCGGGGGCGCCGGTTGTCGGTTGGTCTGCGCGGCCTTCGAGCGCACGGCGGATTCGGAATCGACCGACAGCACCGAGTTCAGAAGCGCTTCCACCAATCCGTAGTCTAGGGTCGTCTGCGGCTGCCAGTGCGCGCGATGTGCCTCGATGTCCTCGCGGAGTGCCGCATAGTCGAGTTGCAGGCCATAATCCTCGAAGAAGGCGCGGCAACGGGTTTCGTGTTCGGCGACGGCATCCAGCCGGTCGTCGATCGACAGGGCGGAGTGGCCGGACCCGTCGCGCGGTTGGGCCTGCGACCACTCGACGATGTCGCGGAAGATGCGCCGCTTGCGATCCGGGCCGGGCACGCAGGTCGCGATCAGCCGGAGCAGCTCGATGGTTTCCCAATTCGGGCTGACATAGGTGTGGTCCCTGGCGCCGCGCGGTTTCACATCGGGCTTGAAGGCAAGGCCGACCTCCCGGCAGAAGGCCGAGAAATAATCGTCTTCCCGGCGCAGCCGGTCATAGTTGAGAAGCGTCACATTGCCGTTCGCGAACGCCGCCCAGGGCGTCAGCATGCCGGCATGGTCGAGAAGGGTCTCGCGGTGCTCGTTGACGAATTCCAGGATGTTGCGGGTTTCGCCCGCCCCCGGATTGACCACCCGCTCCTTGTACATCGATTCGATATACTGGTCGGGACGCCGGATGACCGAGACGATCTTCCGGTTCGGAAAGGCCGAGAAAAAGGCATCCGCCAGCGCCACGCGGTTTTCCCGTTCCTCCTGGCTCGCATAGGGAAAGCACAGGTTCTCGCAACTGATCACGACCGTCTTCCTGCCCGACGCGCGGACTTCCGCCTCCAGGGTTTGCCGGACCGCGTTGTTGCCCGAGCGGATGGCCGGGATCAGTCCCATGTGACCCGGCGTCGCGTCGGTCTTGGTGGCGATGTTGTGGTGGTCGGTGAAGCCGGTTTCCGGGAACAGGATGTCCGCTGCACCGAGGCCGTCGGCATGCTGGACGAAGCTGCGCTGGAGATGGGTGCTCCCGGTCTTGTGGAGACCCAGGTGGAGGATCAGTTCGACGTCGTCGAAGCGTTGCCGCGGTGCTGCGGGCGTGGCCGGGGAGGCGTTCACAGCCGTCGCCGGATCCGCCTGGACCGGGGTGGCTGGCGCCGGGGTAGCCGCCGGGGCCTCAACCTCGACATGATATTCGCGGTCGACACGGTCCCAGTCGCCGGCGACAATGCCCTCCCAGATGCCCATCGCGCGCTCCAGCGTAATCGGGCGCCCCTGCTTGTTGGTCGCGCCCATGCGGGAAATCTGTGCGGCAAGCGGATCGGAGAAGATCGCGGTGTTCGGCGTGGTGCGGGACAGCGCCCGGGTCAGGACGGGACGGAGCTGGCCCGCCGCGTCGCTGTCTTCGAGCGCGGCGTCCAGCACAGGCAGTTCCCACAGCAGCCTAGACAGCGAGTGGACGACCTCGCGCTGCAGGAACATGTCGCTGAGCCCAAGCGCGCCGGTCCTGGTCTCGATCAGGCTGGTGCACTTGTCGATCAGCGCCGTCATCATGGCGATGTCGGCGGGCGACTTGTCGGATGTCGTGATCGAATTGGTTCTGCGGCGCCAGATCCGCGTCGGCACGTCGGTCAACGAGAAGCGCGCATCCGAAAAGACCGTCTCGAGGACGTAGAGACGGTCCTCGAACTTCCGCTGCGCCTCATCGAACGCGATGCCCGATCGCTTCAGGAATTCGGCCTTGTAGATGGACTGCCAGGAGGAGACGATGAACTGCAGTTCGGGCATGTCCGCGACGGTAGTGCGATCCACGGATTTCCGGAAGAAGCGCGTGTCCCGCCCGAGGATGTGGTAGTTGATCCGGCTGGTTCCCCGCTGCTCGCGGATCGCGGTGACCGCGTGGCAGACATCGGCCTGCGTGCGCCGGGCGGCGTCGAAATGCTGCCTGAGACCATCCGGCAGGAAGTAGTCGTCGGCGTCGAGATAGGCGATGTAGTCGCCCTCCGCCATCCGCACGCCGGTGTTGCGCGCCGCCGAAAGGCCGCTATTGGTCTCGTGGGCGATGATCCTGACCGGTTCGGGGAAGCGGCACTGCGTCAGAAAGGTCTCGGTGCGATCACCGGGATTGTCGTTGATGATCAGCACTTCGAAGTCGGATAGCCTCTGCGTCAGAATCGATTGAACCGCCTGCTTGACGAAGGCGTAGTCCTTGTAAAAAGGAACGATGACGCTGAGCGAAGGCATTGGAAACGTCCTTTAACTGGATGAACTAGCGATAATATCCTTGGCGCGCCGCGTGGTTTCACGGTGCATCTTCATGCAAACATCGAACAATCTGATGTCTTTTCGATAATGGCTTTTCAGGTTCTCGACTGCCGTTTCCGACAGGGTGCGGTCGATCGAAGCCGGGTTCTTGTGACGCAGGTCTTCGTTGTCCGATACTTTCTTCGGCAGGCTCTTGCCGCAGAGTTTGTAGAGCGTCGCCAGGTCATGGTCGAGATCGGACTGGCGAAAGATATAGAAGACCTGCTCCTGATGGTTCTTGATGACATTCGGGCCTTGCAGATATCGGCAGAGATTGCCGTTGACATGCCTGATCTCGGCCATGGCGTCCTGGGCGGCCGATCGTTCCTCGCCGTCTTCCGACGACAGGGCCTCGGCCAGCTGGTTGGCCGTCGAAAACCGGCCGAAGGCCTCGGCCTCGCCCGACGACCATTCGACGTGATAGCGCGGGGCGCCCTTTCGTTGCCGGCTGTAGAAGCCGGAGACGAAGATGGCCAGCGGATCGCGAATGCCGAACATGACCATTGCGTCCGGATCCTTGACGATCTGGCGAAACTTGCCGGCGTGGCTCGTGAAATTGATCTCCAGCCCGGATTTGCGCTTCAAGGCTCGCAGGGCCGATCCCAGATAGGTGCCGCCGGTCTTTCCGACGTGGATGAAGTAGAGTTTCTTAGGTGCGACAGAGATCATGGTTTGATTGGGAGACTGTGCGTTGCGTCGCGATCGGTGCGACAGGCTGTTGGCTATATCGACGGGCATCCGCCGGTGTCAATGTGGTGACGGAAGGGGTAGTTCCCCACTGTAATGCCGCTCCGCTCGTCGGCTGAGGAAACGCGGTCCCGGCTTTCCCGTCGCAGGGAGCTGGCGTGGCGCGTATCTTCGTCACGCATTCACGAACTTGATGCGGTCGAAGATCCCGTAGGCTTCGACGAGTTTCGGGTGGTTGAGGTCGAGTTCGCCGCGCAGGTCGGCAAGCGTCGGGCCGGTCGGCTTGGCGGAGACGTTTACCCGTTTTTCGGTGACGGTGACGCCGAGCTTTTGCTGGAGATAGTCGTGGATGGTCGGCGAGGCGCCGTATTTGAAGATCGAGATATCGGGAATATTGCCGTCCCGATCGAGAATGAACGACACGGAGGCCGACACCTTGGCGAATTTCGGCGGATTGGGCTTGCACCAGTGTTCATAGAATTCGGGAAAACTCAGGTCGGCTGTCGAATTATCGCCGGTTTTCTCGTCGTCGCGCTGCCGGTAGCGGTACCAGGAAAACAGGGAGTCCAGCGGATCCCTGACACAGACGACGATTTCATGGGTGTTGGCGAAGCGGGGAAACCACCTGCAGAATTTCCGGTAGGAAATGTGCTTGGCCCGCGGGGTGTTGAGTGATCCGAAATCCGCGTAGCGGCCGAATGTCCGCTCGATGGATGTCGAACCGGTCTTGGTATTGGCGAGATAGACGCATTCGTGTTTGTGAAAGATCAGCATGGCAGGCGTTCGAACTTCGCAGTCTTGTCGCAATCGCGTGATGTGCGGCGTGGTCCCGATTTTTCGGACCGTCCGGCGGATCCGGTGGCATCCGGGTCCAGCTTGCGCGCGGCTGTCTTAGCGCATCATTGACGTTCGGGCGACAGCAAATCCGTCCGCCGCCTCATTTTCTCGGTATGGGGCAATAGTGGCGATATCGAGCCGGAGGCATTGGTCCCTTGCCCTGAACCGTTAAAATAGGAACCGTTAAAATAAGTTGGGGAAACTGGCGCGCCCCGTGCGCTGTTTGGCGGTGCCTCTTTGGCCGAATGCGCTTTAGGATATGGCAGCTTAGGATGTGGCAACCGATCCGTCAGGATCTCCGACCGGACCGGTGGGCCTTGAAGCAGAAGACCCCAAGGGAGGACAGTGAATGCTTGGCAAGATGATGTACCAGCCGCTGACGATCAGTTCGGTGATCGAGCATGCGGGTCGCTACCACGGGGAAACGGAGATCGTCTCGGTGGAAACCTCAGGCGGCCTGGAGCGCACGACCTGGGGCGGGATCGAGCGCGGCGCGCGCCGGCTGGCCGCGGCGCTTGAGCGGCTCGGCCTTGAAAAGGGTGACCGCTGCGCGACGATCGCCTGGAACAACCGGCGCCACCTCGAAATCTATTTCGGCGTCGCGGGCGCCGGCATGGTCTGCCACACCATCAACCCGCGGCTGTTTCCCGAGCAGCTCGTCTACATCATCAACCATGCCGAGGACCGGGTGCTGTTCCTCGACAAGACCTTCCTGCCGATCGCCGCAAAGCTCGGCGATCACCTGAAGACGGTGGAGCATGTCATCCTGCTCGGGCCGCGCGACGAGGAGGCCGCGGCGATGGTCGACGGCCTCAAGTTCTACGACGAGTTGATGGCGGCGGAGGGCGACGACTACCAATGGCCCGAGCTCGACGAACTGATGCCCTCGAGCCTGTGCTACACCTCGGGAACCACGGGGCACCCGAAGGGTGTCCTCTACACGCACCGCTCGACCGTTCTGCATACGGTCGCCGGCAACCAGCCGGATGGCCTTGCCCTGTCGGCCAAGGACAGCGTTCTGCCGGTCGTGCCGATGTTCCACGTCAACGCCTGGGGCGTGCCCTATATCGCGGCGGCCAACGGTTCGAAGCTGGTGCTGCCCGGCCCGGGGCTCGACGGGGCGAGCCTGGTCAGGCTGATTGATGGCGAGAAGGTGTCGCTCGCGCTCGGCGTGCCGACGATCTGGATGGGTCTGCTGGCCGCGCTTGCCGAGAGCGGCAGCAAGGCGGAGAGCCTGAAGCGCACCGTGGTCGGTGGCTCGGCGCTGCCGCCGTCTATGATCCCCGCCTTCCGCGACAAATACGGCGTCGAGCTGATCCATGCCTGGGGCATGACCGAGACCAGCCCGCTGGGGACGCTGAACCAGCTTCTGGAAAAGCACCAGCACCTCGCCGAGGACGCCCAGGCCGAGATCCGGCTGGGCCAGGGGCGCCCGCCCTTCGGCGTCGAATTGCGCGTGGTCGAGGAGGATGGCGCGGTCCTGCCCGACGATGGGGTCTCGCAGGGCAGCCTGCAGATCCGCGGCCACTGGATCGTCGACACCTATTTCAAGGCCGAGGAGTCGGCGCTGACGATGGATGGCTGGTTCGACACCGGCGACGTCGCGACGATCGACGCGGACGGCTACATGATCATCCGCGACCGCTCCAAGGACATTATCAAGTCGGGCGGCGAATGGGTCTCCTCGGTCGAGCTTGAGAACATCGCGATCGCGCATGAGGGCATCGCCAATGCCGCTGCGATCGCCGCACGGCACGAGAAATGGGACGAGCGGCCGGTCGTCGTCGCTGTCAAGGTACCGGGCGCCGATGTCTCCGAGCAGGATCTGATCGGCTTCTATGACGGCAAGGTGGCGAGCTGGCAGGTGCCCGACCGGATCGTCTTCGTCGACGCGTTGCCGATCGGTGGCACCGGCAAGGTGCTCAAGAAGAAGCTGCGGGAAGAGTTCGGCGACATTCTGATGTCCTGACACCCAAGGGGTGTTGGACCCTGGTCGCGGTGCCCTCTGAGTGTACAGGCAGGAGCGATGGTGGTGAGTGCCTCCCGGGAATCCCGGGAGGATCGTGGCGCTGCGGAAGGCGTCTGTTGCGGGTGCCGCCAGTCATGAAATTATTTTGTCAGGCGGCTTCCCTATATCCGTATTGAAATCCTTTTTCCAGGATCTAGAGTATCGCTCCGATCAAACGCGTGTGAACCGGAGGGCAGGTCGCGACGTGACGCAGGCAACAAGCGTGGCCGATCGCCGGGCCGATTCGGAGGCGGGACGCTATGTCGAGCGGGTAGCGGGCGGGCCGGCGCCTGAGATCGTGCTGGTTTGCGAACATGCTGGGCGGCACGTTCCGCCCCGTCTCGGCGATCTCGGCCTGCCGCCGGCTGCCTTCAAGCGACATATCGCGCTCGATATCGGTGCCGGCGCCGTGACGCGCCGGATGGCGGCCCTGCTCGGCACGCCGGCGGTGCTGAACACCTGCAGCCGGCTGGTGATCGACTGCAACCGTCCGGTCACGGCGCCCGATGCCTTTCCCGCCGTCAGCGACGGGACGCGTGTTCCGGGTAATGCGGGGCTCACGGACGCCGACCGGGACTGGCGCATTGAGACCGTCTACACGCCGTTTCACACGGCCGTCGCCGATCTGATCGCCGCGCCGGGCGTGCGGGCGATCTTTTCGATCCACAGCTTCACCCCGGAAATGGACGGGATCGCCCGGCCCTGGGATATCGGCCTGCTGTTCCGCAAGGATCGGCGCACCTCGCGCCTGCTCGCCTCGGCTCTTAACGAGGGCGATCCGGATCTGCGGATCGGCATGAACGCGCCCTACCGGATCGACGACCAGTCCGACTGGTTCGTCCCGGTGCATGGCGAAGGCAGCGGGCTGCCGCATTCGCTGATCGAAATCCGCAACGATCACATCCGCGATCAGGCCGGGATCGAGCGTTTTGCGGTCCTTTTGTCGACCGCGATTGCAAAACTGATGGAGGATCTATGAGCGATCTCACCCGCGATGTCGCGCTTGCGCCAGAGCGAAGCGCCTTGTTGTTCATCGATGTGCAGAACTTCGCCGCCCATCGTGACGGCGCGGAATTCGCCGGGCTGCCGGCGGATGAATTCGAGGCGAAATACGCCTGGTTCTTCGACCAGCTTGAAACCCGCGTCGTGCCGAACATGCAGGCGGTGCAGACGGCGTGCCGGGGTGCCGGCGTGGAGGTCCTGTATACGACGATCGAGAGCCTGACCAAGGACGGCCGCGACCGCAGCCTCGACTACAAGATCACCGGCTTCAACGTGCCGAAGGGCTCCTGGGACGGCCGCGTCATTGACGAACTGGCGCCGGGCGAGGATGAGATCTGGCTGCCGAAATCCTCCTCCTCGGTCTTCGTGTCGACCCATATCGACTACATCCTGCGCAATCTCGGCGTGCGCCAACTGGTGATCAGCGGCCTGGTCACCGATCAATGCGTCGAAAGCGCGATCCGAGACGCCTGCGATCTGGGCTATCTGGTCACCCAGGTCACCGATGCCTGCCTGACCTACACGCAGACGCGGCACGACAATTCGCTGTCGGCCATCAAGGGGTATTGCCGGCAGGTGACGACGGCGGATCTCGTTGCGGAGTTGAACGGGGCGCGCTGATCGCGGTTTACCGGGCCTGTGCCTGCATGGTCACCACGCCGTCCATCTTGCGCACGCGCAGGTCGAGGCCCTTCGCCGTTTCCCTGGCCTCGATCCGCGCCGCCTCGCCGCAGATCAGCGGCGACATGCCGCGATAGCGGAAATCCCGTGGCACGCCGCCATGCAGTTCGGTTGCGAGGTTGAGCATCCAGACGGCCTGCAGCGGCCCATGCACGACAAGCCCGCCATAGCCTTCGACGCCGGTCGCATAGGGGTGATCGTAATGGATGCGGTGGCCGTTGAAGGTGAGCGCGGAATAGCGGAACAGCAGTACGGAATCCGGCGTGATCTCCCAGGCCGTCGCCTCGGGCCAGTCGTCGACCGGTTTCGGGGCCGGTTTCGGGTCCGGCTGCGGCGCGTCCGGATCCGGATCCTCGCGGTAGACGAGATCCTGGATCTCGTCGATGCGGGTTTCGCCATCGACCTGCCAGAGATGCCGGACCTTGAGGAAGGCGAGCGGCCCGCTCGAACCGGTCTTCTGTGTGATCGCCTCGATCGTGCTCGCACGCGTCACCGTCTCGCCTGGCGCGAGCGGGGCGATGTGGGTGAGGGTGCCGCCGGCCCACATCCGCCGCGGCAGTGGCATCACCGGCAGGAACAGGCCGGGCTTGGGATGGCCGTCGCGACCGAGATCGGCGGGGTCGGCATAGTCCGGCGCCAGGCACCAGTGGAAGCCGGGTGGGACTTCGCCCCCGGTGGGCGAACGAGCGAGCGTGCCGGCAAGCGTCGCGCGGTAATGGTCCAGCGCGGCCTCGGTAATCCGGTCCGTCCGGCTCCAGCTACGGCCGATCCAATCGTCAGCGTCGCTCATGACCGCTTGTCTCCATAGGATTTCGGCAGGCCCAGAACCTGTTCGGCGATGTAGCACAGGATCAGATTGGTCGAGATCGGCGCGACCTGATAGAGCCGGGCCTCGCGGAATTTGCGCTCGACGTCGTATTCATCGGCGAAGCCGAAGCCGCCATGGGTCTGCAGGCAGGCCTCCGCCGCCTCCCAGCTGGCGTCGGCGGCGAGCATCTTGGCCGTATTGGCCTCGACGCCGGGATTGAGGCCGGACTCGTACATCGCGGCTGCCCGGTAGACGATCGCCTCGGCGGCCAGCATGTGGGCATAGGCGCGGGCAAGCGGGAACTGGACGCCCTGGTTGGCGCCGATCGGCGCGCCGAACACGCTCCGCTCGCGGGCGTAGTCCGACCCCTTTTTGAGGAACCACTTGGCGTCGCCGATGCATTCCGCCGCGATCAGGATGCGCTCCGAATTCATGCCCGACAGGATGTAGCGGAAGCCCTGGCCTTCCTCGCCGATCAGCGCGTCGGCGGGGATGCGGACATTGTCGAGGAAGACCTCGGTCGTCGCGTGGTTGATCATCGTGCGGATCGGCCGGATCTCGATGCCCTTGCCGATGTGGTCGCGCAGGTCGACGAGGAAGACCGACAGGCCGGCCGTGCGCGAGGCGGCCTCTTCCTTCGCGGTGGTGCGGGCGAGCAGCACCATCAGGTCGGAATGTTCCGCCCGCGAGGTCCAGATCTTCTGGCCGGTGACGACATAGTGGTCGCCGTCGCGTTCGGCCCGCGTCTTCAGCGCCAGCGTGTCGGTGCCGCTGGTCGGTTCGGTGACGCCGAAGGCCTGCAGCCGCAGCGAGCCGTCGGCGATGCCGGGCAGGTAGCGCTGTTTCTGCGCGTCGCTGCCGTGCCGCAGCACGGTGCCCATCGTGTACATCTGGGCATGGCAGGCGGCCGCGTTGCAGCCGTTGCGGTGGATCTCCTCGAGGATCACGGCGGCGGCCATCAGACCGAGGCCGGAGCCGCCGTATTCCTCCGGGATCATCGCGGCGAGATAGCCCTCGCGCACCAGCGCGTCGACGAAGTCCTTCGGATAGGCGCGGCGGGCATCCAGATCCTGCCAATACGGCCCCGGAAACGCCTCGCAGACCTTGGCGACGCCCTCGCGGATGGCGCTGTATTCGGCAGTGGGGTCGAAGCTGGTCATGAGCGTGGTCCTGGCGGGCATGGTTAGGCGGGCGTCATGATGGACGCTGGCGAACGGCAAGCATAGACTTCCCTTTGGGCCTGCGCGCAACCGGTTTTCGGTGGCCGGCGGGAATGGCTGGTGCCCGATGGACGGGCAGCTTGCGCCCAGGTTGCTTGCCTGACGGACGCTTCTGGCGGTATCTAGCATTCAAACGACGCGGGCGAGACCGACCAGTGGTGCCGCAATCGTCGAATGACCAGAAAAAACGGGAAAGGGTTGATTATCATGCGGATCGTGACGGGACATGTTTGCGCCTTCGCCCTGGCGGGAACGCTGTTGGCGGGGCCGGTTGCCGCGGAAGAATGGCGCTTCAACAATCCTCTGCCGGAGTCCCGGCCGGAAACGGCGGAACTCAACCAGTTCGCCGATGACGTCAACGCCAAGCTCGGCGATAAGCACTCCATCAAGATGTATAACGGCGGCTCGCTCGGCCTGAAGAATGCCGATGCGCTGCGCTTCCTGCCCAAGGGCGGCGTCGAGATGAGCCTGGTCTGGGCCAATTATCTGGGCCGCGACGCGCCGGCGCTGAGCTCGGTCTTCGTGCAGGGCGCGATCAGCACCGAGGACGAGCTGCAGAAGGTGCTGCCGGTCGTCCAGCAGATCTACGAGGAGGAGTTCGGCAACTGGGGCGTCACGGCCGCCGGCTATCTGGCGATCCCGATGCTGTCGGTCTCGGTGTTCTGCGCCGACGAGCCGGTCAATTCGCTGGCCGATCTCAAGGGCAAGAAGCTGCGCGTCTGGGCCAAGGACCAGGTCGAGACCTTCACCCGGCTGGGTGTGGCCGCTCAGATCATTCCGCAAGAAGAGATGTATGTGGCGCTGAAGACCGGCGTCGTCGACTGCGCGCTCTATCCCGCCCTCTACGCGCATACGGTTTCGCTGCAGGAAGTCGCCAAACATGCCGCCTTCCTCTATCCGATGGCCTCCGGCCCCTATGTGCTGGGCGTTGCGACCGACACCTGGGAAAACACCGACGAGGACGTGAAGGCCGCGATCCAGGACGCCGCCAAGGCCGCCTGGGACCGCACCAACCAGTATGACGACGATTACGAGCGCGAACTGGCCGCCCGCGAGAAGCTCGGCGAGCAGGGCGTCGAATGGCTGCCGGACTTCCCGGCCTCCGACCGCGAGGAATTCCTCGCCGCGGTCTCCGAGACCTGGGAAATGCTCGCCGAAGAAGCCGGCGGCAACGGGCCGGAATATCGCCAGCGGGTGCTGGAAGCGCTTGGCCGCAACTAAACCGGTCTGACCAGCGATGACACGGCTTGCGACCGCCCTTGAGCAGGGGATCGAGAAACTCGCCCTTGCCCTGGCGGTCCTCGCCGCGCTGGCGATGACGGCGATCGTCGGACTGATCGTCGCAAGCGTCATTTTGCGCAAGTTCGCCTCGCCGCTGCACATCACCGAGGAGATGGTGGGCCTCTTGCTCAGCGTGTCGCTGCTGCTCGCCCTGCCGATGGTGACGCTAAAGGCCGGTCACGTACGGGTCTCGATCGTCGAGACGCTGCTTGCGGGACCGGCCCGGATGCTGCTTGCCAAGGCGGCGCTGCTGGTCGGCACGCTGTTCTTCGCCTGGCTGACGATCGAGGCGGTGCCGTGGTGGGAGTTCGCCTACCGGCTCAACCTGAAGACGGAGACCGCGCGCATCCTGCTCTACCCCTGGATGGCGCTTTTACCGATCTCGGTCGGGCTTACCGGGCTGATCTTCTTCCTGCGGCTCGTCGGCCTGATCGCAAACGCCGACGCCGCGCCCGACCTCGAAAGCTGACCCCGGACGATTAGACCCGATGTTCTGGACCACGCTGATCGGTACGCTGTTCGTTACCGCGAGCACCGGCGTCGCGCTTGGCGCGGCGTTGGGGCTGACCGGTCTCGTCATCCTCTATGTCTTTTCGAACGGCGCGACGTCGCTTGCCATCGACGCGATCTGGAACGTCTTCAACTCGTTCACCCTGAGCGCCGTGCCGATGTTCATCCTGCTCGGCGAGATCCTGCTGAGAAGCGGGGTCAGCGAGCGCGCCTATACCGCCTTCTCGCCGCTGTTCCGCCGCGTGCCGGGTGGGCTTCTGCACACCAATATCGCCGTCTGCACGCTGTTCGGCGCCGTCAGCGGCTCGAGCCTTTCGACGGCCGCTGCGGTCGGCTCGGTCGCCTATCCGGAGATGGTCCGGCGCGGCTATGACAAGGACGCCGTCGTCGGCAGCCTCGCCGGCGGCGGCACGCTGGGTCTCCTGATCCCGCCGAGCCTGTCGCTCTTGATCTTCGGGGCGCTGACGGAGACCTCGATCGGCCGGCTGTTTGCCGCCGGCATCCTGCCCGGCCTGATGGTCGGGGCGCTGTTCATGGGCTTCATCTTCCTGATGTGCCTGCGCCGGCCGGCACTTGCCCCGCGCAGCCCGGATCCGACGCCGTTTTTCCAGATCGTCAAGGGCCTTAGCGGCATCCTGCCGTTGCTCGTGCTGATCATCGCGGTGATCGGCAGCATCATCGGCGGGCTTGCGACACCGACCGAGGCCGCCGGCGTCGGCGTCGTGCTCGCCGTCCTCGTCTCCTTCGTCTGGGGCGACATGACGGTCAGAAAGCTGCTGGAGGCGGTCTACCGGTCGGTGCTGCTGTTCACCTCGGTCGGGTTCCTGGTGCTGGGCGCGACGATCCTCGCCCAGTCGGTCAGTATCCTCGGCGTTCCCCAGCAGATCCTGGAGGCCGCCGCCGATACCGGCCTCGGCCGCTACAGCGTGCTGTTGATCGTCGTCGTGATTTATCTTCTGCTCGGCTGCGTCTTCGACGGGCTGTCGATGATGATCATGACGCTGCCGGTGGTCTTCCCGCTGCTGACCAGCCTCGGCTTCGATCCGGTCTGGGTCGGCGTGATCATCACCATCGTCATCGAAATCGGCCAGGTGACGCCGCCGGTGGGACTCAATCTCTCCGTGCTGGCCTCACTGACCAATCACGAACTGAGCCTCGGCCGGGTCGCGACCGCGACCATTCCCTATTGGGTCATCCATCTCGTCGCGATCGTTCTCCTGACCGCGTTCCCGATCATCGCGCTCTATCTGCCGGGCGTGATGTTCTGATCCGTCAGGCGCCGTCCTGTTGCAGGTCGTCTCTGATCAGCCAGTCACCGATCGGGCCGACCTGGCCATGGACCATGTCGCGACCGGTGATCAGGGTCGTGCCCGCCTCGGTTGCCAATGCGGCGAGCCGTGTCTTCGGCGGATCGGCGACGATATCGGCGACGAAGCGGGCCTTCTCGACGAGGGCTTGCGGGAACGGGCTTGGGTCGCCGGACGCCATGCCGAGCGGGGTCGCGTTGATCAGAATGTCGTAGGGTCCGGTTTCCGGCGACGCGATCGCTTCGACGGGGGAGGGTGCGTTGGCCAAGTCCGCTGCGATCCGGTCGCGCAATGCCGTATCCGCGTCGAAGACCGCGAGCCGCTTGCACCCCAGCGCGGCCAGCGTTTGGGCGATTGCCAGACCCGCCCCACCAAGACCGCAGAGCAGGACGTTTGAAGCGCCGAGATCGGCGCCGGCGGTCTGAAGCGCGCGCATCAGGCCGATCCCGTCGAAATGGGCGCCGACCAGCAGGCCCTCCGCGTTGCGTTTGACGGCATTGACCCCGCCGGCCTTGTCCGCGACGTCCGATACCGCAAAGAGCAGCGGCAGCAGCGGCTTCTTGTGCGGCATCGTCACCATCAGACCGTCTATTTGCGCATCGGCATAGACATCGCGGAGGAAGGGCCTGAGCGCGTCGGGCTCGACATGCCGGGTCTCGACCCTCGCCGCGATGCCCTTTTCGGCGAGATAGGCTTCAAGCAGCGGCGGCGTGCGCACGGTGGTGACCGGCGCGCCGATCATGATGTAGCGGCGCGGTGCCATGGCGGTGTCCCGTTCAGCGGAAGTCATAGACCCCGAGCTTTTCGAAGGTTTCGTAGATCCGTTTGGCATAGGCCGAAAAATCCGGGTAGTCGCCGAGATGGGCCGGGCGCGGGCGCGGCAGGTCGATTGCAATCTCGTCGACGATCGTGCCCGGGCTCTTCGACATGACCAGGACCCGGTCGGACAGGCCGATCGCCTCGTCGATCGAATGGGTGATGAACAGGACCGTCTTGCGCGTCTCCAGCCAGAGCATTTCGAGGTCATGGCGGATCTGCGTGCGGGTGATCGCGTCGAGCGCGCCGAAGGGCTCGTCCATCAGCAGCATCGAGGGGTCGTGGACGAGCGCGCGGGCGATCGAGACGCGCTGCCGCATGCCGCCGGAAAGCTGCCAGGGATAGCGGTTCTCGGCGCCGGTCAGGCCTAGCCTGGCAAACAGCTCGGCGGCGCGGGCCTGCTGTTCGGCCTTGTTCAGGCCGCGGATCTCCTGCTGCAGCATGACGTTCTTCATCGCGCTGCGGAATTCCAGCAGGAGATGATCCTGGAAGACGATGCCGACCTCGGAGATCGGCGCGGTGAGCGCTTTTCCGTCGACCTCGACCGTCCCGCTGGTCGCCGGCTCCAGCCCGGAGACGAGCAGCAGCGTCGTGCTCTTGCCGCAGCCGGAGGGGCCGATCAGGCTGACGAACTCGCCGGGCTTCACGTCGAGATCGATCGGGCCGAGGGCATGGACGGCGGCCTCGCCGCTGCCGAAGACCTTGCTGAGGCCGCGCGCCGTTATCGAAGCACCGGTGCTAGGCATGGTGCTCCCGCGCCCAGGGCATCAGGATCCGGCCGGCGATCGTGACCGCGCCGTTGAACAAAAGCGCGACGATGGCGGTCGCGACCAGGGCGCAGAACATCAACGACATGTCCATGAAGCTCGACGCCCGCATGATGAGGTATCCGAGGCCCGCGTTGGAGGCGATGAATTCGGCGATGATAACGCCTTCGACGGCCTTGATGATACCGATCCGCATGCCCGAATAGATGTACTGCATCGAGGCCGGCATGCGGACGAAGCGGAAGGTCTGCCAGGCGCTCGCGCCCATCGACCGGGTGATATAGTAGAGCCGCGGATCGACCGAGCGGAAGCCGGACATCGAATCAACCAGGACGGGAAAGAAGCACATCAGGAAGACGATCAGCACGGAGACGAGCGGGCCGATGCCGAACCAGACGATTAGCACCGGGCCGATCACCGTCTTGGGCATGATGTTCAAGAACACGATGACCGGATAGAGACCGCGCTCGAGCGGCTTGAACAAGACGATGATCAGCGCCAGCGGCACGGCGATGACAATCCCGAGCAGGAAGCCGAGCAGGATCGTCACCGACGTCGCCCAGGCGTTTTCCAGGATCTGCGGATAGTCGGTCAGGAACCGGCCGAGAAAGTTGGACGGTGCCGGCACCAGCCAGACCGGCACCTGGAAGACGCGGACCGCCGCCTCCCACGCGCCGAGCAGGATCGCGATCGCAGCGGCGGTGTAGGCGATCGAATCCAGCCATTGCCGGCCAATACGCGTTGCACGGGTCGCGAAGGTGGTTGCTGCGCGCATTGTGCCTTCAGTCACGGATCAGCGGTTAGCCCAATCGGCAAGCAGCGGGATACGGGACCGGCGGACCGGGAGACGTCCCCCAGTCCCGCATCAGGCGGTCCCGCATCAGGCGCCGCCGCTCTTGTCAGGGACAGGCAACGGCGTCCGCCGGGAGGAGGTCGAGCGTGTAGTAGTCGGTCACCGGCTTGGTCTTGGGAAACTCCATCGCCGTCGTCATGACGCCGTAGATCTCGTCCCAGGTGGTGGCGTCCGTGACGCCGATCTCGTCGCCGGACCCGCCCGGGCAGACGGACGAGAAGCTGTACTTCGCGCTCTTCAAAAGCGCGTCCTTGGTGTTTTCCGTTTCCGGGAAGATTTCAAGCAGCGCATCGACCGCGCCGTCGGGGTCTTCCATCGCCGCGCGCCAGCCGGCCATGGTCGCCTTCAGGAAGCGCTTGTAGAGGTCGGGGTTGGCGGCGATCTTGTCGTCGCGGGCGATCAGCGACAGGCTGACCACCGGGACGCCGTGGTTGTAGAAATACATGTTGTCGACCTCGAGGCCCTCCGCGCCGAGCGGCACGACGACGTTTTCCGGCGTCTCGGCGATCGCGTCGATCTCGCCGGATGCCAGCAGGCCGAGGGCGGCGTTCTGCTTGGCCGAGACGATCTCGACATCGTCCTCCGACATGCCGTTGGCGCGCAGGAAGACCGGGACGAGGGGCACCATCGCCGTGCCTGGCGCGACCGCGATCTTCTTGCCCTTCAGATCGGCCGGCGTCTTGATGCCGGAGGAGGCGAGCGACTGGATGCCGAACTGGCCGGATTTCCAGATCGTGCCGATGATCCTGATCGGCGCGCCCTTCGAGGCGACGTTCAACGCGGCGCCGGCATCGGCATAGCCGAGTTCCGACTGGCCGGTCGCGACAAGCTGGGCGGCGACCGACGAGCCGCGGCCTTCCTCGAGTTCGACATCGAGCCCCTCGGCTTCATAGAGGCCCTGCTTCTTGGCCATGGCGAAGCCGAGATGGGCGGTATCGGCCGTCCAGTTCATGGTCATCTTGATCTTGTCGTTGGCGAGCACGCCGGCGGGCAGGGCAAAGAGCGCGGCGGCGAGTGCCGCAACAACAAGCGGCGTGGCGCGGTGCGTCCGGGGCGTTGGGTGAAGTGGTCTTTTCATCGGTTCCTCCATTGGGCTTGCTTTGTGGTTATTCGGTCGTGGCCTGCCCGCTCAGCGCTGTCGCCAGGGCAGCAGCAGCCGTTCGCACAGGATGATCGCGTAGCTGAGCAGCACGCCGATCGTCGAGCCGACCACGAGGGTGGCGAAGATCAGGCTGGTGTCGGAACTGTCCATGGCGCGCAGCACCAGGTAGCCGAGGCCGTTGTTGGAGTTCAGCCATTCGACGACGATCACCACGGTGACGGCGACGACGATCGTGATCTTCAGGCCGGAGAAGATGCTGGGCGCGGCGGACGGCAGTTCGAAATAGCGGAAGGTCTGCCACCAGGAGGCGCCGGTCGTGCGGCTCAGATAATACTGCCTTGGGTCGATCGACTTGAAGCCGGCGACGCTGTCGACCATCACCGGAAAGAAGGTGATGAGCCCGGTCAGCAGGATCTTCGGGAAGTCGGTGAAGCCGAACCAGACCAGCATCAGCGGCGCCAGCGTGATCTTCGGCAGGCCCTGGATGAACACGACGAGGGGATAGAGCAGCTTTTCACAGAACCGGAAGCGGGCGATCAGATAGCCGAGCAGAATGCCCGGCAGGGCGCCGGCGACGAAACCGTACAGGATCATCTTGGTCGTCAGCAGGCCATGCAGCAGCAGCCGGTCGTGTTCCTCGACGATCCGGAAGAGGAACTGCGAGGGCGCCGGCAGGATGAAGGCCGGCACCTCGATGGCGCGGACCAGGCCCTCCCAGAGAAGCAAGAGGCCGACGAACCAGAGCGCCGGCTCGAGGATGCGGCGGAGCGGGCCGTCGCTCATGAGGCCGCTCCACCGGCAACGGCGCGATGCGGCGCCATCTGCGCGCCGCGCTGCCGGGCGCGTAGCGGCCAGATCGCCGCGATCTCATCGGCGGCGCGCTTGAGGTCGCCGGCGAGAGCGGCGTGGCGATCGGCGTTGATGCGCAGCAGCGGGCCGGCGACGCTGATCGTGCCTGCGATCTCGGCATCCGGGGTGTCGTCGCAGCGGAAGGCAACCGCGACGGCGGCCGTGCCTTCCTCGGCCTCCTCGATCGCGGTGGCGAAGCCCTGCGACCGCGAGATATCGAGATGGCGGCGCAGGTCGTCGACGCTCGTCAGGCAGTTCGGCCCGGCGGCGCGCGGGGCGTCGAGGCCACGGGCGCAGGCGATCCGCAGCGCCTCGTTTTCGGGCAGGGTCGACAGCCAGGCCTTGCCGTTGGCGGTGGCGTGCAGGACGATCTCCTGGCCCATGTCGGGGTCGTAGCGTAGCCCGGCGACGGCCCCCTGCGCCCGCGCCACCCAGACCAGATCCTCCCCCTCGACGATCGCCAGGCGGCAGTATTCGCGCGTGCGGACGGCCAGTCGGTCGAGCACGTCCTGGACGATGTCCGGCACCGCGCGCGCGTCGAGATTGCGGAAGGCGAGCGTGCTCAGCCGCAGCGACAGGGCGTAGTTCTGGCTGGCGGGATCCTGGATGACCCAGCCGCGCGCCATCAGCGTGGTGAGGATGCGGTGCGCCGCGCTGTTGGGCAGGCCGACGCGGCCGGCAAGGCCGGACAGGTCGAGCGGCTCGGCCTCGCCGGCAAGCGTCTCGATCAGGCTCAGGCAACGGTCGACGGCGGCAACGGTCATCATTCCTCCCTTGCCGCAAGGATATAGAATTTAATTCGAAAATGGAATAGATTTCCAAAAATGACAGGAGCGGCGTCAAGCCGCGATCTCGGAACGGGAGGTTTGGAATGGGATTGGCGGGTACGGGCGCGGTTGCGATCTGGCACGATATCGCCCCTGAGGGACGGACCGCGTTCTACGACTGGCACGGCAACGAGCATATGCCCGAGCGGGTCGGGATCCCCGGCTTCCGGCGCGGCCGTCGCTATGTGGCGATCGAGGCGGACCTGGAGTTCTTCAATCTTTACGAGGCCGATACGCCGGCGGTGCTGACCGGTCCGGACTATCTTGCCCGCCTCAACGACCCGACGCCGTGGACAGTCGAGACGGTGAAGCATTTCCGCCATGTGGCCCGCTCGATCTGCCGGGTGGCGGCATCGCTCGGACCGGGGCAGGGCGGGCTTGCCGCGACCCTGCGCTACGACGTGCCGGCGGATGCCGAAGCCCGCCACATCGAGATTATCACCCGCGAGGTGCTGCCGGCGCTTCTCGCCGACAAGCATGTCGCCGGGGCCCATCTTCTGATCGCGGATGCGGACGCAAGCGCCGTCGATACCGCGGAACGCAAGGCGCGCGGCGAGGTAAACCGGATCCCGCGCTGGATTCTCGTCGTCGAGGGCTGGGGCGATGAAGCCCGATTCATGGACCACTGCGCGGCCTGCCTTACGGCTGACCGGCTCGGCCCCGTCGAACGTCCGGACGCGCCCGGCTTCTACCGGCTGCAGGCAACGGCTACGTCGCCGGGTTAGAGCCCTTTCCGCTCAGCTAGGATCAGTTCTGTTTGCGATCGGCGAGTCGATCCGGCGTTGTGAGCGCTGCAGGGCGATGCTGGGCATCGGCCAAAGCGGACGTGGCCCAGAGGATTCAGAGGGGCGGCCACCGATCGCAAACCCCCAATGATCCGTATAGGGGGGACGGGCGCTTTCGGAGCAATGCCTGCGCCGTGCTCCTTGTCCATATCCCCGATATGGCCTTCGGACCCCGACTTGACCTTGCACCGAAAGCGCAACGTCAGAATGATCCTAGCTGAGCGGAAAGGGCTCTAGGCGCTATCCGTCGGTCGCGGGACACCGCGTGTCGGTCGGCGGGCGCATCGGCTGCGGAATTCGCCTACAGTCTTCGGGTCAACCGGAGACAAGACGATGACCGACGCGCCGCTTGTCGATTGCCTGCAATATGCCAACTGGTCGGACAAGATCTTCCGGCAGATGCGCTCGGGCCGCCTCGACGCGGTTCATGTGACGATTGCCTATCACGAGACGTTCCGCGAGATGGTGCTCAATATCGAGGACTGGAACCGGCGGTTCGAGCGCCATGGCGAGCTGATCTTTCCCGGCCGGACCGGAGACGATATCCGCCGGGCCCGCAAGGAGGGGCGGACGGCGATCTTCTTCGGTTTCCAGACCCCATCGCCGATCGAGGACGATATCGGGCTCGTCGAGATCTGCCACGCCCTCGGCGCCCGCTTCATGCAGCTCACCTACAACAACCAGTCGCTGCTTGCGACCGGCTGCTACGAGGAGGACGATGCCGGCGTCACCCGCTTCGGCCGCCAGGTGATCGCGGAGATGAACCGCGTCGGCATGGTCGTCGACATGAGCCATTCCGCCGAGCGCTCGACGCTCGACGCAATCGAGATCTCGTCACGGCCGATCGCCATCACCCACGCCAATCCGCACTGGTGGCATCCCGCCCTGCGCAACAAGTCGGATACGGTGCTCGGGGCGCTCGCCGAAACCGGCGGCATGCTTGGCTTCTCGCTCTATCCCCATCATCTGAAGGACGGCTCGGACTGCACGCTTTCCGCGTTCTGCACCATGGTCGCCAGGGCCGCCGAGCGCTATGGCAGCGATTGCCTGGGGATCGGCTCGGACCTGTGTCAGGACCAGCCCGACAGCGTCGTTGCCTGGATGCGCAACGGCCGCTGGTCGAGGCAGACCGATTACGGCGAGGGCTCGGCCGCCGCGCCGGGTTTTCCCGACCAGCCGGACTGGTTCCGCGACAATCGGGATTTCCGTAACCTCGCCGACGGCTTGCGGGCGGCCGGGTTCTCCGAGGCCGAGGCCGCCGGCATCCTGGGCGGCAACTGGCTGAACTTCTACGACCGGTCGTTGGGGCCGAAGCCCGCATGAGCGGACCTGCAACCAGCGAACGGGCTGCCGGACAGCTCCACCTGCGCCCGCCCGATCAGGTCATGCGGCTTTCCCGGATGGGGTCCTTCTTTCCCACGCGCTTGAGCTTCATGCGGTCGCTGTTGCGCCGCCTGTCGGCCGAGGGGGCGACCGTGACCCGGCCCGTCTGGGAAATCGATGCCGAAGGATACGGGCGCGCGGTCTATTCGGTGCCGCTCGGCGGCCATCGCTATTCGCTCGTCGCCTTCGCGGCGCCGCTGGCGCCGGAAAACCGCACCGACCGGGTGATCGCGGAAGCCTGGGACACCGCCTACGTGCTCTATGACGGCGTTCCGTCGCGCGCCGAAATCGACCGGCTCGAGGCGAACGCGCCACGGCAGGAGGCGGGACGGTTTACCGCGCGCGACCTGGTCTTGTGCCGCGCCAACAAGTCGGTGCGGATCTTCGAGCATGTCGCCGACTGCCTGGCGCGGGGCCGCCAGCCGGCCGCCGACCTGATCAATTCGATCGGCTATCTGATGCGCACGACGGCGGTCTATGGCAACGGCAAGTTCGGCATCGCCGATCGCGCCCGGATCGAAGGGCGGCCCGGCCTGTCGGGCCCGTTCGCCGCCGAGATGCTCGCCGTCTGGCTGGTGCGCGGCTTCACCCTCGATCTCGTCGAGCATGTCGCAAGGCAGCGCGCGCCCGAAACGGCCGTGCCGCTTGACCGCGCGCTCAAGCGGCATCTGGGGATCGGCAACGCGACCGGCCTGGGCATGGCGCCGTTCCTGGTCAGCCATCCGCTGCTCTTGAACAACTGGATGATCGCGCGGGAGACGGCGATCGCCCGCGTCCGCGCCATCCGGCAGGCCGGGCCGGAAGAGATTACGCAGGCCCTGCGCCTGATCGATCGGGCGCGTGCGCATCTCGATCAGTGGCGGGTCGACGATGACCGCCAGGCGCGCCGCATCGCGACGTTGCAAGGAGAGTGGGCGGAGATCGCCACGCCGATCACGCCGGACTGGCTCGCCGAACCCTTCCCCTGGGACCGGCTGGTACAAGCCTCGAAGAGCAAGTCGAGCGAATGCCAGGAGCTGATCGCCGCGCTCGTTCTGGAGCCGAACGGGGCGGTCGTCGACGATCTCGCCGACTGCATGGCAAGCCCCGGTCCGCCGCGGCTTGAGCCGTCTATGCGCGTTGCCGCGCTGGTGCGGCTCGTGCGCGCGCGTTTCGACTGGGCGCTTGCGATCGATTTCGATGACCGGCTGGCAACGCGCCTGTTCTGGTACGTCTCGGAGGAAAAGCTCGAACCGCGGCTCGGCGAGCGCAATCGCGAGCCGGGCGCCGAACGTGAAATGCCGCTCGACATCGCCCGGCAGGTCCAGGGTTTGCTGGCGGACCTGGAAACGGCAGCCGGGGATCAGACCGTCGCCGCCTTCCTGATGGCGTTTCCGCAGCATCGCCACGTGGCGCGGCGCGTTCAGGCGATCGCCAGCCATCCCTATGCCGAGATCCGCGACAACCTGATCGGCGCCGAGTGCCTGCCGATCGACATGCTGCGCTGCAAGCTGTCCTTCTTCGGGGCCTCGAAATTCGATCCGAAATCCGACCGCTGGACGCGGATCACACTCTATCAGGGGGCGCCGCTGTTCGATGAAGTGCAGGCGGATGGTGCTGACGATTGGTGGCTGCCGGCGCTGGAGGGGATGCCGTGAGGCACTCGCTCAACGAGATCGAGATGGTTTTGCGAAAGGCGGCCGCCGGTTGTGACTTTCCGCACGGCCTTGCAGAGGACATCGGTCGCGCCGGCGCCTGGCTCTGCGCGCGGGGGCTGGACGGCCTTGGCGCGGGCCTTGCCGGGGTGATGGCGGGCCGGGCGGAGCCTGGCGGGATGCACTATGACGCGCGTGAGAAGGCGTTCTCAGACGCGCGCGTTGCCTGGTGTGGCCCGTCGGCGGTCGATCTCGTCCTGTGCGCGGAAGAAGGCGACATGATCCGGCTGACGGGGATCGATGTGCCGCTATTGCTCGTCGGCTTCGCCGGCCTCGCGGCTCTCGAAACTGGGATATCTCTACGCTTTTCGAACGGCTGCGCCGTGCTGGCCGGGCCGGGCGGCCTCGATATGCGGGGAGCGATGCCGTCCGCCGGGGTGGATGCCACCCTGGCGCTGACCGATGCGCCGGAGAGATTCCGGCCGCTGGGGGAGACGCCGTTGCTGGATGGCATCGATGTCGATCCCACGCTCTGGGCCGAGGCGCTGGCGCTTGCGGCGCGGACCTATGTTCCGGCAAGCGACGCGTCGCGCGCAACGGGCGCCGGCGCCGGCGATATCGATAACGATTGATGCCGGGGAGGGCGGCGCCGGGCGGCATCGGGGTCGGTGGAAACCGGTGCCGTCCGGGTTCTCCGATCCCGGATAATCGCCTCCGCGATTTCCGGGATGACGAGGGAGAGGGTGTCGCTTCGCCTCTTCTCATGGCGTTCATCCCCGGGCTTGTCCCACTCCTGTCCGGTTCAGCGGAGGCGGAGCTTTGATCTTCAACCTGGCCACCCCCTCGGATGTCATGCCCGGACGTGTTCCGGGCATCCATGAACACCGCCGTCAGAATGGTGGCTAGCGACTGTGTTCATGGATTGCCGGGACAAGCCCGACAATGACCACTGAGTGGATGTCAGTCCCCTCCTCTCAATCGTCATCCCGGACAGCCGAAGGCTGAGCCGGATCGGTGAGCCCCGTTCCGGGCCGATGGAATACCGGACGATCGGGACTACTCCCGCTCGCACCCTTGCGAAGACCGAGGATTCGGAAACCCTCGCCTCCATCCCGCCCCCGTTATCCCCCCCCCCCCCCCCGCAACAGGCCTTGAATATGACTGACTGATCGATTAGTCAGTATCCTATGACGGCCATCGCGAAGAGCCCCGATCCGACTACCCAGAGCGTCTCGCGGCTGCTCGATGCCGGCGAGGAAGCGTTTTCGGCGCTCGGCTTCGAGGGCACGGGCATGAAGGCGATCGCCACGGCGGCGGGCGTCTCCCAGGCGCTGCTGCACTATCATTTCGGCACCAAGGAAGCGCTCTACCGGGCCGTCATCGAACGGCGCGCCAACGCGATCAATTCGGAGCGGCGGCGCCTGCTGGCGCAGGTCGACCTGCGCGGGGAGGACGCGGTCCGGCACGTCTTCGAGGCGCTGCTCGGCCCGCCGCTCGGCCCGATCGGCGGCGGGGCGTCCTATGCGCGGATCTTCGCCGGCATGGTCGCCGGCGGGGCCCGCGAGGTGACGCTGGTGCGCGAGCTCTATGACGACACCGCGCGCGCCTTCATCGACGCGCTGGCCGAGGCCTCGCCGGGGGTGAGCCGGATCGTGGCGACGCGCGCCTATTCGATGGCGATAGGCGTTCTTGCCAGCGTGCTGGCCGGCGACGACCGGATCGCGCGGCTTGCCGGGACCACGCCGTCCGGCGATCGCGAGGCGCTGCTGCCGGAAATCGTTAGCTTCGCCTGCGGCGGCTTTGCGGCGCTGATCATGAAATCCAAGCAAAAATGAGATATCCGAGGGAGGATAAACGATGAAGCATCATCTGGCCCACCGCCTTGCAGCAGTCGCGGCGCTTGGCCTGCTCGCCGCTCCGATGTTAGCGACCGAAGCAGCCGCAGAAGACTATTCGGCGACGATCGCCGCCGGTCATCCGCCGGTATTCCGCTGGGTGAAGATGTTCGACGAATCCTTCATCCCCGCCGTCAACGCCAATCTGGACGGCACCGGCCATTCGATAAGCTTCACGCCGCAATATGGCGGATCGATCGCCAAGGTCGGCGAGGAACTGGAGGCGATCGAGGCCGGCCTTGCCGAGCTCGGCACCTGCCAGTCGTTGTTCGATCCGGCCAAGCTCGCCGAGCAGAACGTCACCTACTACACCCCCTTCGTCAGCGACGACGTGCGCACCGTCAGCGAACTGATGGGGCGGCTGCAGCTCGAAGACCCGCGCCTCCAGCAGGCCTATGCCGACAATGGCGTCGTCTATGTCGGCGCGCCGATCGCGATCGACGACTATCTGCTGATGACCAATTTCCCGGTCGAGAGCCTGGCCGATCTCGACGGCCGCAAGATCGGCGCGCCGGGCGCGGCGCTCAACTGGCTGAGCGGCACCGGCGCCATCGGCGTGTCGGGCAACCTGACGACCTACTACAACCTCTTGAAGACCGGCGTGTTCGACGGCGTCATCGTCTTCGCCTCGGCCGCCCTGCCGGGCAAATTGTTCGAGGTCGCGCCCTATGTCACGCGGGCCGGGCTCGGGGCGCAATATGCCGGCGCGATCTGCGCCAATGCCGACTGGTGGGCCGGGCTCGACCCGGTTGTCCAGACGGCGCTGATGGATGCCGCCGAGACGACGCATCAGTGGTATCTCGAAAATCTCGAGGGCTTCGTCGACCTGTCCTTCCAGAAGATGGGCGAGGCCGGCGCGACGATTACCGATGCGCCCGACGACATGCGGGCGGCCTGGGCCGACGGCATGGACAATGCCGCCAAGACCTGGGCGGAATCGCTCGACGCCAAGGGCCGGCCGGGCTCTGAGGTGCTGAAGCTCTACATGGACGAGATGCGCGCTGCCGGCGCGACGCCGCTCAGGAACTGGGACCAGGAATAGATGGCGTCCGATCGCGCGGGCGGGTCTTCGCAGGGCGACCCTCTCGCGCTGCGCTTGCTCGATGGCGTGACGCGCATCAGCAATGTCTGCGGCACGGTATTGATCCTGGCGCTGATGGTGCTGATCGGCGCCGACGTGCTCGGCCGCAACCTGTTCGGCGCGCCGATCTCCGGCGTGCCGGAACTGGTGTCGTTGTCGATCGTCGTGATCGTCTTCCTGCAGGCGCCCTTCGCGCTGAAGGCCGAGAAGCTGACCCGGTCCGACGCGCTCGCCGGTATCCTCAATCGCAGGCGGCCCGGCGTCGCGCGGGCGCTCGACACCCTGTTCGACCTGATCGGCATCGGCGTGATGGGCGCGATCCTCTATGCCACCTGGCCGCTGTTTACCCGGGCGCTCGAGCGCGGCGACTTCGTCGGGGCGATCGGTGACTTCACCGCGCCGACCTGGCCGGTCAAGGCGGTGATCCTGCTCGGCTCGGCCATTCTGATCCTGCAGTTTCTCGCCCGCATCGTCCGGCGCTACTGGATACCGGTGTCATGAGCCCCTTCGATATCGGCCTGGTCGCGCTTGCCGGCATCTGCCTGCTCGTGATGTCCGGGCTGTTCGTGCCGATCGCGCTGATCTTCTGCTCCTTCGTCGGGCTTTGGGCGATCAAGGGCTCGCCGGTGCTGGCCGCCAAGATGCTCGGCCTTGCGGCGAATGACGCGATCCAGAGCTATTTCTTCGGTGTCGTGCCGCTGTTCGTGCTGATGGGCTTCATCGTCGCCGAGACCGGCATGGGCCGCGATGCCTATGACGTCGCCGCCAAGGTGTTCCGGCGGCTGCGCGGCGGCCTCGGCGTCGGCACGGTGGCGGCCAATGCCGTCTTCGCGGCGATCACCGGCATCTCGATCGCCTCGGCCGCCGTGTTCACCAAGATCGCGGTGCCGGAGATGATGCGGCACGGCTATCCGGCCCGCTTCGCCACCGGCATCGTCGCCGGCAGCTCCATCCTCGGCATGCTGATCCCGCCAAGCCTGCTGCTGATCCTCTACGGCCTGCTGACCGAGCAGTCGATCGGCGATCTGTTCCTGGCCGGCATCGGGCCGGGCCTGTTGCTGACCGTGCTGTTCTCGATTGCCGTGATCGTGATGGCGCGGCCTGAGTGGGGCAGCCTGTCGGGCGCCGGAGACGTGGCGGAAGACGATTTCACCGTCATGGAGCTGGTCGAGAAGATCGTCCCGATCGCAGCGCTGATCGGGCTGGTGCTCGGCGGTATCTATCTGGGCTTCTTCACGCCCGTCGAGGCGGGCGCGATCGGCGCCATCGGGGCGCTCGTCATCGGCCTCCTGAAGCGCCGGCTGTCGCTTTCCGGCCTGTGGCGGGTGATGGTCGAGACCGGGCTGATCACGGCAGCGATATGCTTCCTGATCATCGCCGCGCAGATGTATTCGCGCATGCTCGCCTTTTCCGGCGTGCCGGCGGAGTTCGGCGCGCTGGTTGCCGAAAACAACCTGCAGTTCTGGGCCTTCCTGTCGCTCTATGTGCTGGCGGTGATCCTGATGGGCATGATCCTCGATTCCGCCTCGATCATGCTGATCCTGGTGCCGCTGATGCTGCCGGTGATCGAGCCGATGGGGATCGATCTCGTCTGGTTCGGCATCGTCACCGTGATCGCCGTCGAGATCGGGCTTTTGACGCCGCCCTTCGGCATATCGGTCTATGTGATCCGTGCTACCCTCGACGATGCCAGCATCGGCCTCGGCGACATCTTCCGCGGCGCCGCGCCCTTCGTTCTCATGATGCTGGTGGCGCTGGCGCTGATCATTGCCTTTCCCGCAATCGCGACATTTCCGTTGAATCGATGAGGATTTCACCGTGCCCCGTTTCATAGACCTGTCCGTCGCGCTCGACCCCGATGTCAAGTCCGACCCCGAGATCATGCATCCCAAGATCGACTATCTCGCCCATGCCGAGACCGCCGGCCAGGTGAAGGCGTTCTTTCCGGGCCTCACCGATGCCGACCTGCCCGGCGGCGAGGGCTGGGGCATCGAGATGCTTCAGATCACCACCCATAACGGCACCCATCTCGACGCGCCCTATCACCACCACTCGACGATGGATCAAGGCAAGCGCGCGCTGACCATCGACGAGGTGCCGCTGGAATGGTGCTTCGCGCCCGGCGTGCGGCTTGACTTCCGCCATCTCGACGACGGCTATGTCGCGACCGCTGCAGATGTCGAGGCCGAGCTCGCCCGCATCGGTCACGAAATCCGGCCGCTCGACATCGTTCTCGTCAATACGGCGGCGGGCGCGGCCTATGGCGATCCGGACTACATCCACAAAGGTTGTGGCATGGGGCGGGAGGCGACGCTCTATCTTCTGGAGCGTGGCGTCCGCGTCACCGGCACCGATGCCTGGAGCTGGGACGCGCCGTTCTCCCACACCGCCAGGCGCTATGCCGAAACCCATGATGCCGGGCTGATCTGGGAGGGGCACCGGGCGAGCATGGAGATTGGCTACTGCCATCTGGAAAAGCTCGCCAATCTCGACAAGCTGCCGGACACCGGATTCACCGTGTCCTGCTTTCCTTACAAGATCAAAGCCGCGTCTGCCGGGTTCACTCGAGCGGTCGCCATTCTCGACTAGGGAGTATAACCGTGCCTTCGAAAACGATCGTGACCTGCGCCATCACCGGCGCCGTGCACACACCGACCATGTCGGACGCGCTACCGGTCAATCCGGAAATGATCGCCGACCAGGCGATCGAGGCGGCGCACGCCGGCGCCACCATCCTGCATCTGCACGCGCGCAATCCCGAAAACGGCGCGCCGTCGGTCGACCCGGAGCATTTCCGCTACTTCCTGTCGCGCATCCGGGCTGAGACCGACGCGATCGTCAATATCTCGACGGGCGGCAGCATCACCATGGGCATCGAGGAGCGGATCGAGCCGGCGGAGACGTTTTCGCCGGAAATGTGCTCGATGAACATGGGTTCGATGAACTTCGCCCTGCACCCGCTGGTGACGCGCTATCCGTCCTTCAAGGAGGACTGGGAGGAGCCCTTTCTGCGCGGCTCCGAGAACGCGATCTTCCGCAACACGTTCGGCGATATCGCGCGGGTTGCGAAGACGCTCGGTGGCGGGCACCAGATCAAGTTCGAGCATGAGTGCTACGATGTCGGCCATCTCTACAACCTGAATTTCTGCCTCAGGCAGGGCATGTTCGAGGCGCCGATCTTCCTGCAATTCGTGATGGGCATCCTCGGCGGCATCGCGGCCGAGGTCGAAAACCTCGTCTTCATGAAGCGCACCGCCGACAAGCTGTTCGGCCGCGACTATCAGTGGTCGGTGATCGGCGCCGGCCAGCAGCAGATGCGGCTTGCCGCCGTATCGGCCCAGATGGGCGGCCATGTGCGCGTCGGGCTTGAAGACTCGCTCTATCTGGAAAAGGGCAGGCTCGCCGGCTCGAACGCCGAGCAGGTGCGGCTGGTGCGCGAAATCCTGGAGCGCCAGGGCAACGAGATCGCGACGCCGGCCGAGGCCCGCGAGATGCTCGCGCTCAAGGGTGCCGACAAGGTGAATTACTAGAAGTGAATTACTAGAAGACGGGGGACGCCATGACGATCGAACAGCCGAAGGACCCGCTCGAGGTCGAATTCACCTGCACCGGCACCGCGACCGGCAAGATGCGCAACGACCTCGATGTGGCCATGGTGCGGCCGATGGAGGAGCGTTTCGAGCTTGCGACCGACGAGGGACCGTTCCATGGCGGTGACGCCAGCGCGCCGCCGCCGCTCGCCCTGTTCGTCGGCGGGCTGACCGGCTGCATCATGACGCAGCTGCGGGCGTTCGCGAAGCGGATGGGCGTGACGATCGATGATCTCAAGGTCGACACGCGCGTCGTCTGGCAGTGGACGCCGAAGGGGCGGATCTACGAGACCGCGCCGAAGCGCTTCGAGATCGACGTCCTGCTGGACAGCCCCAATCCGCTTGAGGACCAACTCGCTCTGATCGCGGCGGCCAAGAAAGGCTGTTTCGTCGAGCAGACGCTCGGCCAGTCGAACACGATCCGCCACCGGCTGAAGACGGCGGACGGGTTTGTCGATGCGGATCAGTAGGGGCTACGAGATCTGACCGGAGTTGCTGCCGACAGCGGTGGCGAAGGATCGATTTGGTGATATAGGCTGGGGTCCCGTCGCGCGGCCGGCTTTACCGGCCTGCGCATTCGTAAATGCGCCAGGCAAGCAAGGACCCAATGCAATACCTCGTGACCGGATCGGCTGGCTTTATCGGATTTCATCTGGCCCGCCGGCTGCTGGCGGCAGGCCATTCGGTCATCGGGCTCGACGGGATGACGCCCTATTACGACGTCGCGCTCAAGGAGGACCGGCACCGGATCCTGGCTGAATACGATACGTTCCGGCCGATCATCGCGATGCTCGAGGATGTCGACCGGTGGCGGGAGGATGTCCTTGCGGCGAAGCCGGACATCATCGTGCATCTCGCCGCCCAGGCCGGCGTGCGCTACAGCATCGACAATCCGCGCGCCTATATCGATGCGAACGCGGTGGGCAGCTTCAACATCCTCGAACTCGCGCGCAGTCTGGAGCCCCGCCATCTCCTGCTCGCCTCGACCAGTTCGGTCTATGGCGCCAATACCGCGATCCCCTTCAAGGAGGTCGATCAGGCCCGCGAGCCGCTGAGCCTCTATGCGGCGACCAAGCTCGCGATGGAGGCGATGTCGCATTCCTATTCGCATCTGTGGTCGATTCCGACGACGAATTTCCGTTTCTTCACGGTCTACGGTCCCTGGGGACGGCCGGATATGGCGCTGTTCAAATTCGTCAGCGCGATCCTCGATGGCCGGCCGATCGATATCTACGGCAACGGCGAGATGGAGCGCGACTTCACCTATATCGACGACCTGGTCGAGGCGATCGTCCGCCTCGTCGATTGCCCGCCCGAGGCCGGCAATCCGGTCGCGGCCGATGGCCTGACCGATACGCTGTCGCCGGTCGCGCCCTACCGGATTGTCAATATCGGCGGCGGCCGGCCGACCGGCCTGATACGGTTCGTCGAGGTGATCGAGGCCGAACTGGGGATGCCCGCCAGGCGCAACATGATGGCGATGCAGCCCGGCGACGTCCGGCGCACCTATGCGGATGCCGATCTGCTCGAGGCTTTGACCGGATACCGGCCCGCGACGCCGGTTGAGGACGGAGTCCGCGATTTCGTGCGCTGGTATCGCGAGCGCTATGCGGGCTGAGCGGCGATCCGGGTGGGTCTGGCGCTACCGGATCCGCTTCCCGTCCGTATCGAACAGGAACGCGCGGTCCGACGGGATGAAGACCTGAAGCGCCTGCTTCTCCGTCTTCGACCGGTCATCGCGCAGGCCGATCACCACCTGCTGGCCTTGCGAAGAATTCGCATAGAGATAGGCGACGTCGCCGAGCTGTTCGATAAGTTCGCAGGTCAGGTCGAGCTTTGCGCCGGGCATCTCCTGAAACGACAGGTGCTCGGGCCGGATGCCGATCGTTACCGCCTGTCCGGGCTTTAGCCCGGCGTCCGAGATCGCCATCGGCAGGCGGACGCCGCCGACACTCGGCAGGTCTATACCGACCGATCCCTCCGCTTGCTGCGCCACCGTTCCGGGCAGGAAGTTCATCTTCGGGGCGCCGATGAAGCCGGCGACGAACTGGTTGTCGGGATCGTCGAACAGTTGAAGCGGCGTGCCGACCTGCTCGACCCGGCCTGACCGCAAGACGACGATCCGGTCGGCGAGCGTCATCGCCTCGACCTGGTCATGGGTGACGTAGATCATCGTCGCGTCGAGGCGCTTGTGCAGCCGCTCGATCTCGAAGCGCATGTGGACCCGCAATTCCGCGTCAAGATTGGACAGCGGTTCGTCGAACAGGAAGACGTCGGGGTGGCGGACGATCGCGCGGCCAATGGCGACGCGCTGGCGCTGGCCGCCGGACAGGGCCGAGGGCCGGCGTTTGAGGAACTCATCAAGATGCAGGATCTGTGTCGCCTCGGCGACCCGCTTGGCGACCTCCTCCTTCGCCATTCCCTGCGCGCGCAGGCCGAAGCTCATGTTCTGCTCGACATTCATGTGCGGGTAGAGCGCGTAGGACTGGAACACCATCGAGATGCCGCGCTCGCTCGGCTCGAGCCCCGTCACGTCCTTCTCGCCGATCCGGATCGCACCGGAATCGCAGCTCTCCAGGCCGGAGATCATCCGCAACAGGGTCGACTTGCCGCAGCCCGACGGGCCGACGAAGACGACGAATTCCTGATCGGCGATTTCAAGGTCGACGCCGTGGATGACCTTCGTGCGGCCGAAGCTCTTGGTGACGTTTTCAAGCGTTACGCCGGCCATGTCCCCTCCGGTTCAATCGATGTGGCGTCGCCCCTCATTTGACCGCGCCCGATGTCAGGCCGCGCAGCAGCCAGCGCTGGAAGAACACGGCGAGCAGATAGACCGGCAGCATGGCCGCCAGCGAGGCGACCGCCACCTGGCCGAAGCGCAATTGCCGGTCGCCCTGAAACAGCGAAAGGCCGACCGGCACCGTCTGCGTATCGGCGCTGCGGGCCAGGAACGAGGCGAACAGGAACTCGTTGTAGCTCAGGATCAGGCAGATGATAGCGGTCGAGGCGATGCCCGGCATCAGGAGCGGAATGACGACGGAGCGCAGCACCCGGAAATAGCGCACCCCGTCGACGCGGGCGGCTTCCTCCAGCTCGACCGGCAGGCGCCTGACGAAGGAGGACAGCAGCCAGAAGGCGACCGGCAGGTTCATTACGCCATAGACCAGGATCAGGCCGAGATGGGTGTTGACCAGTCCGAGATTGCGCAACAGGTAGAACAGCGGGAACAGGGCGACGATCGGTGGGGCGATATAGGTGCCGAGAATGACGGCGGGGAGCCAGCCGCGGCCGAGCCGGAAGCGGACGATCGCATGGGTTGCCGGCACCGCGATCAGGATCGTCAAGGCCGCGCCGAAGGTTGCGACGATCGCCGAATTGCGCAGGTATTTGTCGAGCGTGATCGCCTTGAAGGCGTCGGGATAGTTCTGCCAGAACAGGGTCGTCGGGAAGATGTCGCCGGTCGAGATATCGGCCTGGCCTTTCAGCGAGACGAGGGCCATGAACAGGACCGGGAAGGTGAAGAAGGCGAGCACTGCGGCAATCGCGACGACATAGGTCCTGGTCGTCACGACAAGGTCTCCTCGGCCTTGTCGTGGGCGATGGTGAAGGGCACGGTGGCAAGGCCGACGACGATCACGAAGAGCAGCGTCTGGGCGGCGGCAAGGCCGATATCGAATTGCTGGATCGCGACGCGGTAGATGTAGAAGCTCGACACCGTGGTCGCCTGGCCCGGCCCGCCGGCGGTCATCACGAAGACCAGGTCGAAGACCTTGAAGGCGATGATCAGTTTCAGCACTGCGATCCCGATCAGCGCCGGCAGCAGCATCGGCAGGGTGATGTGGCGGAAAATCTGCCAGCGCGAGCCGCATTCGATGACGGCCGCCTCGTAGACCTCTCCTGGCAGGGTCTGGATCGCCGCATAGACCATCAGCGCGACGAAGGGGCTCCATTGCCAGACATCGACGAGGACGATCGCCAGGAAGGCGGAGAGGGGCTGGCCGAGGAAGCTGACCGGCGAGGACAATAGCGACAGATCCATCAGCACCGCGTTGAGCCAGCCGCCCTGTGGCATCAACAGCAATTGCCACATGATCGCGACCGTCACCGGCGGGGTGAGCAGCGGCAAAAGGATCAGGGTACGTATCAGGTCGCGGCCGCGTACCGCCTTGTCGAGCAGCAGCGCCACACAGGTGCCCAGCGTGATCGCGGCGGCCGTCGACAGGAGCGCGACGAGGGCGGAGCGCCAGATCGAGTTGACGAACAGCGGATCGGCCAGCGCCGCGCCGAAATTGCCGAAGCCGGTCCATTCCTGAAACGGCCGGGCCAGGCTGCTGTCGGTGAAGGCCAGGCCGATTAGATAGAGAAACGGGTAGTAAGCGAAGACGCAGACGCCGATGAGCAGTGGCAGTGTCGCCACCCAGGCAAGACGCCGCCCCGAACGGGAGGGATCCTTTGGGGGATCCGTCGGGGCGGCGGGATTGCTTGCGGAGAGGTCAGACACCGTCTGAGCCCGCGCTTCAGCCGAGGATCTTTTCCCAGGCGGCCTGGGCGTCGGTCATCGCCTCCTCGGCGTTCTTGCTGCCGGCCAGCATCAGGCCGAGTTCGTCGGTCAGCGCCTGCATCAGTTCCGGCGATTTCGGCGTGCGCGGCCAGGGATAGGCGTCGAGAATGGCCTGCTCGACCACCTCGCCTTGCTTGGGCGCGAAGGCCTTGTAGGCTTCCATCGCCGATTTGCGCGTCGGGTCGACGCCGGTCTTGTTATTGGTCAGGACCTGTTTGTGGAACTCCTTCGACGAGGCCATCTTGATGAATTCCCAGGCCATGTCGGGATCCTTGGCGCCGGTCGAGACGGCGAAGCCGAAGCCGGCATTCATGGCAGGCCGGTGCACGGTGTTGGAGCCGCCGACCGGCATCGGCAGGACGCCCCACTTGCCGACGATCTTGCTCTGCTCGGGGTCCTCGGCCCAGGTGCCCATGTCGGTCCAGAACTCGATCATGCCGGCCTGGCCGCCGAGGAACAGCGGAATGGCGTTGCCGAAACCCGTCTCCAGCGGTGTCGGTGTGGCGTAAGGCGCGGCATCGACCATCGCCTGGGCGGCCTCGACGGCTGCGTCGGTGTTGAGCGTCGGCTTGCCGCCGCCATCGACGAAATCGCCGCCGAAACCGCCGAGGCGGTTGGCATAGGTCGAGCAGATGATGATCGGCACCTGCTGGCACATCATCACCGCGCCGTAGATGCCGTCCGACTTCTCGGCCTCCGTGACCGCAGCGGTAACGGCGGTATAGTCGTCCCAGGTCTTCGGCGGCGTCTGGCCGTTCCGGTCCAGGATCTCGGCGTTGTAGAACAGCACATGGGTGTCGCCGTCATAGGGCAGGCCGTAGCGGCGGCCGTCGACGAGCGTGTAGGTGTCATACAGCGATCCGAGGAAGTCGTCGGGGTCGATGACATCCTTTTCGGCCTCGATCCGGTCGGTGACATCGGCGATCACGCCGTCTTCGACCATCGCCTCGACATCGACGTAGAAATATTCGAACACGTCGAACTCGTTGGTGCCGGACACCACGTCGAGGATCGCCTGGGCGCGCAGCTGGTCATAGGGCACCGGGACGCCCTCGACTTCCGCGCCGGTCAGTTCGGCGAAGCCGGCGGACAGCGGCTCGATCGATCCGGCATGCGGCTGGTTGATCATCACCTTCAGTTTCTTGCCGGAAAAGTCCTTGGCCTTGAGTCGGCTTACGAATGCCGGATTGGCAAGAAGGGGCGCGGCGAGGGCGGCCGACAGCGCACCGCGTGTAAATGTCCGGCGCGTCAGGCCGAAGCGGTCGGTGCGTTCGATCTGGCGTAAATCGGACTCCGTGATCTTCTTCATGCATTCCTCCCTTTTTGATACCGGTCTGTTTTGATTTTAGTGACGAGCTTGCCTCAACTGCATGGCGTTAACAACCTGACTGTCTATGGGGTGTTGTTTTTATTTGGCGGATAACAGTTTCCAGCGATCTTGATCCTGACGAAACCACATAGAGCCCCCACGCCCGTGGTCACGATGACCGATCATTCCAGATGCATCAGGCCATCCTGCGCTCGTTGTGCCAACAGATATCATGTGGTATGACCACCTGGCAAGCTGGACCGGCGCAGGCAGCCATCCTGTCGGGCCGATTGGGGGACGCTTGCATCGACCTATGCGGAACGGGGTGCGGTCAGGTCGGATGCCGGCCCGGCCCGAGGCGCGGGCCTGTTGCCGACCGCGAATGTCTACGCGATGCCTTACGAGGGAAGTCGGATAAACACCTTGGGCGAAAAGAAGGTTCAGTTCAGCGCGTTGCAGCGGGTGCCGCTGCCTGTGCAGGTTGCCGAGAAGATCCGCGAGCGGATCGATCAGGGTGACATCCTCCCGGGCGCCAAGCTGCCGAGCGAACGCGAGCTCAGCGAGTCGTTTTCCGTGTCACGCGTCGCGGTTCGCGAGGCGATACAGCTTCTGCAGGCGCAATTCTATGTCGAGGTCGTGCAGGGCAAGGGCACCTTCGTCTTGGATGCCGGGGTGCGGCAGGCCTCGTCGCTGGAAAAATGGATCGGCACGCGCGGCGAGACGCTGCGGATGATGGTGGGCCTGCGCAAGATCGTCGAGACGGGTATCGCCGAACTTGCCGCGCAGCAGGCGAGCCGCCCGGCGGCGGAGCGGCTGATCGACGTCGCCGCGCAGCTTGAGACCTGCCCGCGCAAGGACCTGTCGGAGGTCGACGCGACGTTCCACCGGGAAATCGCGACGCTGACCGGCAATCCGCTGATCGAAGAACTGCTCGAGACCTGCCTGGCACGCACCGAACCGTTGCGCATGCGGACGTTGCGCAACACTGCCGGCCGCAAGCTTGCCGCCAACGGCCACAAGGCGATTGCGAAGGCGATCGCCGACGGCGACCCGGCCGGCGCCCGCGCGGCCATGGAGGCGCATATGAACGATGCGCTGAACAGTCTTTAGGGCGCGGGAGGCCCCGTTGGGCGATTTCGGGGAATTCATGGTTAGATAAGGGTTCGGCAGGGAACGGGGTGAGGCGATGTATGATTATGTGATCGTCGGTGGCGGGGTGGCCGGCTGCGTGATGGCCTACCGCCTGAGCGAGGACCCGAACGTGCGGGTCGCGGTGCTGGAATTCGGCAAGGCCGGCAACGCCAAGAAGACCATCGTGAAGATGCCGCTCGGCATGGTCACCTTCATGATGCCGAACCTCGCCTTCCTGGGCGGTCCGAAGATGACCTATCTCTACAAGGGCGAGCCGAACCAGGGGCTCGGTGGCAACGCGCTCGACCTGCCGCGCGGCAAGGCGGTCGGCGGCTCGTCGATGATCAACGGCATGATCGTCATCCGCGGCCAGTGGGAGGATTTCGACCACTGGGAGGAACTGGGGGCGACGGGCTGGTCGCGCGACGAGATGAAGCGCTATTTCATCAAGTCCGAGAATTTCGAGATCGCCGAGAACCCGAACTATACGCCGAACCACAGCATACAAGGTGAGCTGGTTAAGGATATTGTCGACTACAGCTATCACGGCACCGGAGGCCCCTATAATGTCGCGCCGCCGCGCGATCCCAACCGTATGTGCGAGGTCTATTTCGAGGCGTGTAAGCAAGCCGGCTATAAAATCAATCCGGATTTCAACGGGGCCGACCAGGAAGGCATCGGCTATCACTGGCTGCAGCAGAAAGGCGGCGAGCGCTGGGGGATGGAGTCGGGCTATGCGGCGCTGGCCCGGGCGCGTGACAATGTCGAGTTCATCACCGAGGCCAAGGTCCTGAAGCTCGTCCTCGACGGCAAGCGGGCGACCGGCGTGGAGTACGAGCAGGGCGGCGAGCGGAAGACGATCAACGCGACCCGCGACGTGATCATGGCGCTGGGGGCCTTCAACACGCCGCAGACGCTGATGCTGTCGGGCGTCGGGCCGGGCCACGAACTGGTCAAGCACGGCATCGAGGTCAAACACGAACTCGCCGGCGTCGGCCAGAACCTGCACGACCATCTCGACACCTGGGTCAAGCAGGAGGCGACCAATTACGAGACCTACGGCCTGTCGCCGCGCGTCCTGCACAAGAATATCGGCCACGTGCTGAAATGGATCTTCGCTCGCCGCGGTGCGTTCACCTCCAATACGGCGGAGGCCGGTGGTTTCGTGAAGTCAGGGCCTGATGTCGCGCGGCCCGACCTGCAGCTTTTCTTCTGCACGACGATCGCCTCGGCCCAGGCCGCCGACAGCTTCTTCGTGCATGGCTGGGCGATGCACGCGACCGATCTCAGGCCGCATTCGCGCGGCTTCGTCGGCCTGCACAGCGCCGATCCGCACGAGCAGCCGCTGATCCAGCACAATTTCTGCCAGGACGACCGCGACATGCAGCGGCTGGTGCGCGGCATCGAGATCATGCGCGAGATCACCGATCAGCCGGCTTTCAAGCCCTATGTCGGGCGGGAGGTCGAGCCCGGTCGCGACGTCACCAGCGACGATGAACTGCGCAGCTACATCAAGTCGCACTGCATGACGATGTACCACCCGACTTCGACCTGCGCGATGGGGACTGACAAGATGGCCGTCTGCGATCCGCTGACGATGAAGGTGCACGGGCTGGAGGGCCTGCGGATCGTCGACGCCTCGGTGTTTCCCTCGGTGACCTCCGGCAACACCATGGCGCCGACGGTGGCGGTCGCCGAGCGGTCGGCCGATCTGATAAAAGCCGGCGGATAAGCCTTAATATTAGCTGGCGTCTTGCCGCAATTCCGGGCGTAACAGGAACGGCAGGGTCCGGAAATGCCGCCGGGTCGTGCTCTCGTCGATCTCGACGGGGTGGTCCGGGTCGCGGTCGATGCCGTTCTTGAGCAACTCCTTGAGCACCATGGCGATGGTGCCGAACTCCGTTTCCTCGGCATCCTTGTTGTCGTCGGTGATATGGACGCCGACGGCGAGCATCTTGCCGAGGCAAGAATGGGCGCCGCCGCCGAAGGACAGGCCGTGCAGCGGCGTGCGGCGGGCAAGCGCGCGATGCGGGTTGAACGCTTCGGCATCCGCGCCGAACAGGTCGGGGTTGCGGTTGGCCTTGGTGAGGTCGATCGTGACGAACTCGTTCTGTTCAGCGTCGTGGCCGTCGGGCAGGTGCATCGGGCAGAGCGCGCGGCGCTTGGTGATCGGGCTTGCCGGATGCAGCCGCACCGTCTCCCAGACGAATTTCTGCATCAGCAGCGGATCGTCCACCAGATTCTTGCGGTCCTCGGGATGGGCATCGAGCCAGTCCATCAGTTCCTTGACCGCGTTCATCAGCACATTGGCCGTGGTGAAGGCGCCGGCGAGAATGAAGAAGGCGGCATCCTTCAGGCGCTCGTCATAGGGCAGGTCGTCGTCGGTCGGGCTGTGGCGAAGCTGTGCGGTGATCGCATCGTTGGGCAGCGCCTTCTCGTCCATCTCGCCGGCCTCGACCCTGGCGATCAGCTCCCGGCGGCGGGCAAGCGATGGCTCGAAGAATTCGACCCGGAAGGCTTCCAGCGCCTCCTGCAATTCGCCGAGCAGGCGCTCGCGGTCGGAGGGGTCGGTGAGCTGGCCCATGGTCGGGGCGTGGCCGAGCTTGCCGAGCAGGGCGAGCAGCCGGTCGGTGTCGGCCTCGGTGTGCCGCCGGTCGATGCCGGCACTGTCGGCGACGAGGTTGATCAGCACCCGGTAGGCGAATTTCGCCATGTCGCCGCCGCCCGCGGCGATCGCCGGGTCCATCGTCTCCTTCAGTGCCTTGGGAAAGACGTGGTTCTGGTAGTGACGGAAGAACGTACGGTTGAACACGCCCATGAAGACGCGCTTCTTGGCGATGTGCTCCTTGCCGTGCAGGCAGACGACGGTCTTCGGCAGGAAGATCGTGTCGGCGTCATAGAGCGCCTGGTGCAGGTCCGGCAGGCGCAAGGTCGCCTCGGCGTCCCCGTAGCGGGTCACGAAATGTTCGGACATGTCCTTCCTCCCTGGTCCTTCGGACCTTCATTCTTCGGGCTATTCTTCAGGCGCGAGCGTCAGTTCCAGTCCGTCGAGGGCGTCGCTTGCGGTGATCTGGCAGGCGAGCCGCGAGGCCGGCCCGGCATTGTGGTCGAGCATCTCGAGCATCGCCGCCTCGTAGTCCTGGGGCGCGTCCAGGCGGTCGATCCAGCGATCGGCAACGATGATGTGGCAGGTGCCGCAGCTTGCCGTGCCGCCGCAGGCGCCCTCGACCGGCAGGCCGAGGTCGTCGCGCAGGACGAACATCATCGGATCGCCGGTCTGGACCTCGTGGGTCGTCTTCTTGCCGTCGCGATCGGTGACGTGGAGGGTGATCAATGCAGCTCCTCCACGATCAGCGGCTGCGGCGGCTGAGCGGGGCCGAAGGCGACCTGCCGCGTCAGGCGGGTCTCGCCGATCGAGGCAAGCCGCCATCCCGGGATCGGCCGGCGCTCGGGCGGTTCCGACAGGTCCTTCTCGACGCCGTCGATCATGACGGTGGCGATGTTGTCGGGATCGCCGAGGGCCGCGATATCCTCCTCGACCTTGCCCTTGACGCAGATGATGTCGGCCCGGTAGCCCGGCGCGATGACGCCGACCTCGCCCTCCATCTTCAGGCCGATGGCACTCTTCTGCGTCGCGCACTGGATCGCCTCAAGAGGGCTAAGGCCGAAATACTTCACGAAGACTTCCATTTCCCGGTAGTGCCAGTCGCCATAGGGCACCAGCGAGAAGCCGGCCTCCGATCCGGTCAGGAGCGGCACGCCGGCCTTGTGGGCGGCGGTCATGGTGTCGATCGAATCGGTGATTTCGCTTTCGAACAGCTTCATCAGATAGTCGGCGGTGCCGATCTTGTGGCCGAAATCGACCATGTTGGCCTGGAAGGTCAGCGCCGGGGCGATCGGGATCTTGCGGTCGACCACGGCCTGCAGCGCATCGTCGTCCATGGCGGTTGCGTGGAAGATCAGGTCGAAGCCGGCCTCGGCCGCCCGCTTCGTCGCGCCGGCGCCGCGGCAATGGCCCATCACCGGGGTCTCCAGTTCGTGGGCGGTGTCGCAGAGCAGCTTCAATTCGTCGAGGGTCCACACGCAGAGCTCGCCCTTGTGGGCCTGGCGCGGGATGATCCCGGTGACATGGACCTTGATCCAGTCGGCGCCGTATTTGATCTGGCGGCGCACCTCGCGGACGATCTCGTCCTTGCTGTTGACCGCCATGTAGTAGCCGGTCGTGCCCTCGTCGTTGATCAGCCGCCCGGCGGTGCCGCCGACGCCGGTGATCAGCGCGTAGGAGCCGCAGGACATGCGCGGCCCCTCGACGATATTCGCCTCGATCGCGTCGCGCAGGTCGGTCATGTTCTCGAAGGTCGAATCCGGATCGAGGAGGCCGGTGACGCCGGCGCGCAGCAGCTTGCGGGCGTTATAGGCGGCGACCAGCGCCGACAGCGCGTTGCGGCGCTGGTGGAAGATCTCGGCATTCGAGCCGGCATCGTCGAAGGAAAGATGGCAATGGGTATCGATCAGGCCGGGCATCACGGTATGGCCCGCCGCGTCGATCCGTTTCGTGACCGGCGCTTCGCTGGCCTCTTTGTCGGCGACGACGCCGACGGCCTTGACCTTGCCGTCGCGCACCAGCACGGAGCCCTCGAAGGCCGGCTTGCCGGTGCCGTCGATAATCCGGCCGTTTTCGATGATCAGATCGGACATTGTTCACTCCTGTCGGCCGGTGCATCGATCAGCGCGCATGAGGCGCCGGGCGTTGTCGGCCAGTTTGGCGGGCGGCCGGTGCGATCCGAGATCGTCGGGCGCGTCCCAGCCGGCGAAATTGGTGCCGAAGACGAGGCGGTCGTCGCCGACAAGGTCGACGAGCAGGGCGAGCGACCGGTCGTTGTTCAGGTGATTGTCGAACCACAGCCGCGACAGCCGCGCCTCGAAGGCGCCGTCGGCGCGAAGATGGCCGGGCGACCAGGGCCGCTTGCGCGCCGCCATCGCCATGCGGCCATAGAGATAGCCGGTCGAGCCGCCGCCATGGCTTACGCAGATATCGAGGTCGGGATGGCGGTCGACCACGTCGCCATAGATCAGCCGGGCGACCGCGAGCGCCTCCTGTGCGGCGAAGCCGATCACCACATCGAGATCGTAATCGCCGAGATTGGTGTCACCCGCCGGCCCGTCGATCCCGGCCGGCGAGGGATGGATGAACAGCGGCACGTCGAGACGCACGCACGCCTCGTAGAAGGGGTCCATCACCGGATCGTCGAGCCGCTGCGGCATGTCGGTACCGATATAGGCGCCGAGCAGGCCGAGGTCCGATACCGCACGCTCCAATTCCGCGATCGCCCGCCCGACATCCTGGATCGGAATGGCGGCGAGGCCGCCGAGGCGGCCTGGATGAGCGCGCAGAAGGGCTGCGAGCGCGTCGTTATGGGTCCGGCAGAAGCCCGCGGCCACGTCGGGCGCGACGAAATGCAGGAAGGTCAGCGGATTGGGCGAGAGGATCTGGACGTCGATGCCGGCCGCGTCCATGCGGGCAAGCCGCAGCGCCAGATCCATGAACGCGCTGCCCTGATAGCGCACGCCGTCAAGCCGGTAGCCGCCGACGCGAAACCAGGGCTTGTCGCCATCCTGGCCGCCCATTTCCGGGCCGAGGTCGCCGGCCGCCCCGAAGGTTTCGGCCAGCACGACATGCGCGTGCACGTCGATGACGTCTGCCTCTTTGAGCTTGAGCGGCATGGGGCGTCGATCCGGACCAATTAAATTGTATTGAATAAAATCGTATTCGATGTAACATGTCAATGGACTGGACAGCGAATGCGCCGCGTCGCATAGCAGGCGGGCCAGGGTCTGATACGCAACAGACCCTAATTCGGTCCAGCGGAGGAACGGCCTTGGAGAGCGCGGTCAACAATCGGGTTGTGGCATCGGACAAGCGGCGCCCGCTGGAAGACAGGGTGTCGTTCCTGACTCATCGCATCAACGCCCGACTTCAGCAGGTCTGCAACCCCGTCATCGCGCCCTACCAGCTCGATCTCTATTCTTCGCGCATCATCGTCGCGCTGGCCGAAAAGGGGGCGATGAAGGTCGGCGAGCTCGTCGATCTGATGGCGTTGCCGCAATCGACGATGTCGCACCAGCTCAAACGGCTGGAGAAGGACGGCTATGTGCTGCGGACCCGATCGGATGTGGATAACCGCACCGTCGTCATCACGCTGACCAGGAAGGGCAGCGACGTCGCGGAGACCTGCAACCGTCTCAGCGATCACATCATGGCGTCCATCTCGGCGGAGTTGACGGAGGCCGAGATCATCGAACTGACGCGCCTGTTGCAACGGGTGTTTTCGAGCCTGCCCGAAGAGGGCACGATCGACGTCTGACCGGCGCTTTCCATCCGCGCCGGGTCTGACGAAATCAAAAATATTGTTGTAAATAATTTCTATTTCGATACAAAATCGAGGTCTCGCTCATTCCGGCCTGGTGTGTCTGGGCCTTTCGGGGAGGGACAGGCCATGGCGGAGCCGCATGTCGTTACCGGTGCGAACGAAATCGCCAAGGGGCTGCGCAACCCGCATCTGAAGCAGGCGCTCTATGACGAGGGCGCGGTCATTATGGACCAGACCCTGCTCACCCTGCATGGCGAGGCCCATCGCAAGCGCCGGCTTCTGGAATTCGGCGTCTTCCGCAAGGATTTCTTCAACTGGTACGAGAAGACCGTGTTTCCGGCGACGCTGGAACGGTCGATGGCCGGCGATATCGCGGCCGGCCGGAGCGAACTGGTCGATCTCGGCTACCGCGTGACCATGAACCTGACGGCCGATTTCGCCGGGATCGACCGGCCGGAGCAGTCAACGGCCGAAACGGAGCGGCTGTTGCGGCTGGTCGCGACCTTTTCGGAAGGGGCGACGATCATCCACTCGACCCGGCCCAAGGAGGCGGTGCGCGCCGAGGTGCGCGCGGCGATCGCGGATTTCGTGCCGCAGTTCCTCGAGCCTTCGATCAGGCGCCGGCGCGGGTTGCTTGCCCGGCTTGGCGCTGGCGAGATCACCGAGGACGACCTGCCGCGCGACGTGTTGACCGTGATCCTGCAGAAGGGCGATCCGGACGAGTTCACACCGGAGGTTCTGACCCGCGAGATCGCCTTCTATCTGCAGGCCGGCGCCCATTCGACGGCCAATTCGACGATCCACGCCTTTCACGACATCTTCACGTGGGCCGAAGCCGATCCGGCCCGCTGGACGCGGTTGCGTGAAGACCCGATCTTCTTCCAGCGCTGCGTTCATGAAAGTCTCAGGCTGCACCCGGCTAGCCCGGTCGCCTGGCGGCGGGCGATGTGTCCGATCGCGCTTGAAGGGACCGGGGATATCGCCGAAGGCGACATGGTCGAGTTCCGGCTGGCGGAGTCCAACCGCGATACGGCGATCTACGGCGCCGATGCGGCCGTGTTCAATCCTGAGCGCGATGTCCGGCCGCCCTATCCGCCCTTCGGCCACACCTTCGGCACCGGGGTGCATACCTGTCTCGGCCGCGATCTCGACGGCGGCATCGTGCCGCGCGCGGATGCCGATCCGCGCACGCATCAATATGGCACGATCACGCTGTTCCTGCGCGACCTGTTCGGGCGTGGCGCGCGGCAGGACCCGGACGACCCGCCGCGACCGGCGACCCATACCGAACGGCCGAACTGGGGCTACTATCCGATCGTCTTCGACAGCACGCGGGCCTGGTCGTGAAATCGGCGATCGTCACCGGCGGGTCCGGCGATATCGGGGTCAAGATCGCCGAGACGCTCATCGGCGAGGGCTACCGGGTCGGCATTCTCGATGTCCATGCGGATAAACTCGCTGAAGCCGGCGCGCGTATCGGTGCCGAGCCGCTGGTCGCCGATGTCACGGACGAAGCGTCAGTCGAAGCGGCGCTGGAGGCCTTTGGCGCCGGCCCGGATGCGGTCATCAACAATGCCGGCATCGGCCGGTTCGCGCCGCTGCTCGACATGGCGATCGCCGATTTCCGCGCCGTTCTCGACGTCAATCTGACCGGCGCCTATATCGTCGCACGGGCTGCGGCGCGCGGCATGGTCGCGCGTGGGTCCGGCGTGATCGTCAACATCACGTCGATCAACGCGATCACCACCGGCCCCGGCTCCGGCGCCTATCCGGCCTCCAAGGCCGGGCTTGTCAAACTGACCGAGATGATGGCGCTCGAATGGGGACCTTCCGGCGTCCGGGTGAACGCGATCGCGCCCGGTTTCATCGATGCCGGTATCTCGACGCCCTTCTACAAGGACCCGGAGGTGCGCGCCTTGCGCGGCGGCTCCGTGCCGCTCGGCCGGCTCGGCCTCGACGAGGATATCGCCCAGGCAGCGGCGTTCCTGGTCAGCGACAAGGCGTCCTACATCAACGGTCATCATATGGTCGTCGATGGCGGCGTCTCCGTCAGTCTGCTGACCCAATTGCCGCGGACCAGATCATGACCGTCCGCAACCTGATCCTGTCGGGCGGCATCTATCATCCCTTCGCGGAGACCTCGGCTAGCATCGCCGGCCATCTCGACGCGATCGGCATCGCCTCCGAGATTGTCGACGTCGATGCGGGTCTGACCCGTCTGGCGGCGGAGCGGTTCGACCTTTTGACCGTCAACGCCCTGGCGTTCTCTATGACGCAGGCCGAGAAATATGTGCCGCTGCGTGACGCTCACGCATTCTCGCCGAGCGAGGCACAACGCGCGGCGCTGCGCGCCCATCTTGAACGGGGAGGGGGGCTGCTCGGGCTGCACACGGCGGCGATCTGCTTCGACACCTGGCCGGACTGGCCGAACCTGCTCGGCGTCGGCTGGGTCTGGGGGCGCTCGCATCATCCCGCGCCGGACTATCTCACGGTGACGAGCGGCGGCGATCGGTTTACCGTCTGGGACGAACTCTACTGCGATCTGGAGATCGGGCCGGACTGCACGGTGCTGGCGACGGCGACGGTCGACGGGATCGATCAGCCGCAGCCGGTAATGACGGCGCGGCGCGGTGCGGCCTATCTGGCGCTCGGCCATGACCTGACCGCCACGGCCAATCCCGGCTATGTGGGCCTCATCAAGCAGGCCGCCGGTCTGGCGCTCAATCGCTAGGGGTAAGTGATGCAGCCGATCGAGGGATATTCGGTTCTGATCACCGGCGGCGGCTCTGGCCTCGGCGCGGGGATCGCCCGGCATATGGCCGCGCGCGGCGCGAGGGTGACGATCACAGGCCGCCGCGAGGACAAGCTTCGGGCGGTCGCCGAGACGATCGGACCCGCCTGCGCGATCGCGCCGGGCGATGTCACCGCCGAAGCCGACCGCCGGTTCATGATCGATACCGCCGTTGCCCATGGCGGTGGGCTGCAGGGCCTCGTCAACGCGGCCGGCAACATGCTGCGCGGGCCGATCACCGAGCTCGAGGCGGGCGACATTCTCGATCTGCTGAACACCAATGTGGTCGCCGGCATGGCGCTGACGGGCCTCGCCACGCCGCATCTTGCGAAAAACGGTGGCGGCATCGTCTTCGTCGGCTCCGTCCATACCCGCCGCGCCTTTCCCGGCGCCTCGCCCTATGCGGCGTCGAAGGGGGCGGTCGAGGTGCTGAGCCGGGTGCTTGCCGCCGAGCTCGGGCCGAAGGGCATCCGCGTCAACTGCGTCGTTCCCGGAGCGGTGCCCACCGAGATCAACGTGCGCGCCGGCATCGCGGCGAGCGAAGCGGATAACCTCGCCCGGCTGAAATCGATGGAGGACGACCATCCGCTCGGCCGTATCGGCACGCCCGACGAAGTCGCCGATGCCGTCGACTATCTGCTGCGCGCCGGCTGGACGACCGGAACCTCCGTCATCGTCGATGGCGGGTTGTCGCTGGGCGTCAGCTACAAGTGAGGACCATGCCATGATCGTCGAACAGCGGACTTACGACTTTCATCCCGGTGCCCTGCCGACCTTCTTCAGGCTCTATGAGGAGACCGGCGCGCGGGAGCTTCAGCAGCGCATCCTCGGCAACATGCTCGGCTATTTCACCACGGAGATCGGCCGGCAGCATCAAACCGTCCATCTGTGGGGCTATGCCTCGCTGGACGATCGCGCGGCGCGACGGGCCGCCTTGCTGAAGGAGCCGGTCTGGCAGGACTTCCTGAGCCAGATCATGCCGCTTCTGCAGAAACAGGAGAGCAAGGTTCTGCTGCCGACGGCGTTTTCGCCGATCGGCGGCAACAAAGATCCCGCCTGAGCGGCGGGGAGACTTTCAAGGAGGAGGAGACAATGGCCAGAATAGCACTGGACGTGAACGGCGAAAGACGCGAGGCCGAGGTCGAGCCGCGCACGCTGCTCGTCCATTTTCTACGCGATCACCTGCGCCTGACCGGCACCCATGTCGGCTGCGACACGTCGCAATGCGGCGCCTGCGTCGTCCATGTCGACGGGCTGGCGGTGAAGGCCTGCACGATGCTGGCGGTCCAGGCCGATGGCGCGTCCGTGACGACCATCGAAGGGCTTGCAACCGGCAACGAACTGCATCCCGTCCAGGCGGCGTTTTCGAAGGAACACGGGCTGCAATGCGGCTTCTGCACGCCGGGCATGATCATGACGGCGACCGACCTCTTGCGGCGTGACCCCGACCCCGACGAGGCGACGATCCGTGGCGAACTGGAAGGCAATCTGTGCCGTTGCACCGGCTATCAGAATATTGTCAAGGCGGTCCGCACCGCGGCTACCGATATGGCGGAGGAACGGACATGAACCAGCCCATTATCGGCAAGACCTTCGGCAAGGCCGTCCAGCGCGTCGAGGACCGCCGCTTCGTTACCGGCGCGGGCACCTATACCGATGACATCATCCATGACGGCCAGACCTATCTGGCCTTCCTGCGCTCGCCGCATGCGCATGCGGATATCGTCTCGATCGACACCTCGCGGGCCAAGGCCGCGCCGGGGGTGCGCAAGGTGCTGACCGGCGAGGACTACGCCACCTCCGGCCTCGGTATCCTGTTCTGTGGCTGGCCGGCGAAGTCGAAGGATGGCGAGCCGCAGAAGATGGGCGGCTATCCGCCGATCGCGCAAGGGCGGGTGCGCTATGTCGGCAATATCGTTGCCGCCGTCGTCGCAGACAGCCTCGACCAGGCCGAGGACGCCGTCGCGCTGATCGATGTCGACTACGCGATCCTGCCCGCCGTCGCCGATGTGGCGGACGCGGTCAAGGAAGGGGCGCCGCAACTGCACGAGGATGCGCCGGGCAATCTGGTCGTCGACTGGGCGCTCGGCGACAAGGGCGCCACCGACGCCGCCTTCGCCGAGGCCGACACGGTCGTCGAACTGATGCTGCGCAACAACCGGCTCGTTCCCAACGCCATGGAGGGGCGGGCGACGAACGCCGTGTTCGATCCGGGCCGGCAGGACTACACGCTCAATATCTCGACCCAGAACCCGCACGGGCTGAAGACCTTCACCGCCGTCCTCACAGGCATCGCGCCGGAGCAGAGGCTGCGCTTCATCGCCGAGGATGTCGGCGGCGGCTTCGGATCGAAGGCCTTCGTCTATGCCGAGGACGCGATCACGCTCTATGCGGCGCGCGAGGTGTGCCGGCCGGTCAAATGGACCTGCGCGCGCAGCGAGGCCTTCGTCGCCGACGCGCATGGCCGCGACCACCTGACCACGGCGGAACTGGCGCTCGACAAGGATGGCCGGTTCCTTGCTGTCCGGACCCATACGCTTGCCAATATGGGCGGCTACCTGTCGACCTCCGCGACGCTGATCCCGACCTACATGTCGGTGCCGCTGCTGAGCGGGCAATACGTGATCCCGCATGTCTACGGGGCGGTCGACTGCGTCTTCACCAATACCGTCCCGGTCGATGCCTATCGCGGCGCCGGCCGGCCGGAGGCGGCCTATGTGATCGAGCGGCTCGTCGACCTCGCCGCGCGGCAGACCGGGCGCGACCCGGCCGAACTGCGCCGGCTCAACATGGTCAAGTCGTTCCCTTACACCAATGCCGGCGACCTGACCTATGACAGCTGCGACTTCGTCACCCTGTTGGACAAGGCGCTCGCGGCCATCGACTATGCCGGTTTTGATGCCCGCAAGGCGGAGGCTTCTGGCCGTGGCAAGGTGCGCGGCATCGGCATCTCCACCTATATCGAGGCCTGCGGCTTCGGTCCCTCGAAGGTTATCGGGTCGTGGGGCGGACCGGCCGGCGCCTGGGAAAGCAGCGAAATCCGGGTGCTGCCGACCGGCGGCGTCGAGGTGCATACCGGCTGCATGAACCACGGGCAGGGGCACGAGACGGTGTTCGCACAATATGTCGCCGATGCCTTCGGCGTGCCGATGGAGACCGTCCAGCTTCTCTATGGCGACAGCGACCGGGGCCAGCACGGCAACGGCACCGTCGGATCGCGGTCCGGCCCGGTCGGCATCGGCGCGCTCGCCAAGACCTGCGACAAGGTCGTCGCCAAGGCGAAGACGGTCGCCCGCTATGCGCTGGGTGCCGACAGCGACGAGGAGATCGAGTTCTCCGAAGGTGTGTTCCGCCGCCGCGAGACCAATCTGTCGCTGACCTTCGCCGAGGTCGCCTGGGTGTCCTATGCCGGCCATGCCTTCCCGACCGACGAGGTCGAGCCCGGCCTGCATGCGGCCTCCAATTTCGATCCGGACAATTTCACCTATCCGTCCGGCTGTTACATCTGCGAGGTCGAGATCGAGCCGGCGACGGGGATCCTGGACATCGTCGATTTCGTCGTGGTCGACGACTTCGGAAACTTGGGCAATCCGATGATCGTCGAGGGCCAGGTGCATGGCGGCGTGGTGCAGGGCGTCGGCCAGGCGCTCCTGGAAAACGCGGCCTACGATGCCGACGGCCAGCTCCTGTCGGCAAGCTTCATGGACTACGCGATGCCGCGCGCCGACGTCTTTCCGGAAATCCGTGTCGGCATGCATTCCACGCCGGCTCAGGCCAATCCGATGGGCATGAAGGGCTGCGGCGAGGCCGGCGCGATCGGTGCGCCGCCGGCGGTGGTGAACGCCGTCGTCAATGCGCTCGACATCGACCACATCGACATGCCGGTGACGCCGGAAAAGATCTGGCGGCAGATCAACGGCAAGACGGCTTGAGGAGACAGGGTAATGCAGGCATTCGACTATACGAAACCGGCCTCCGTCGATGCGGCCGTCGCGGCTCTCGGCGATGCGGATGCGGCGCTTGTCGCGGGTGGGCAGACGTTGCTGCCGGCGATGAAGCACCGCCTGGCGACGCCGGGGCTGCTGGTCGATATCGGCGGTCTGGCGGACCTGAAGGGCATTTCCGTTGATGGCGGCGTCCTGACGATCGGCGCGGGCGAGACCCATGCGGATGTGGCGAATTCCACGACCGTACGGGAGGCGATCCCGGCGCTTGCGGACCTGGCCGGCCTGATCGGTGATCCGGCGGTACGGCACAAGGGGACTCTGGGCGGATCTATCGCCAATAACGATCCGGCCGCCGACTATCCCGCCGCGCTGCTGGCGCTTGGTGCCACCGTCACCACGACGAAGCGCGAGATCGGCGCCGACGCCTTCTTCACCGGCCTGTTCGAAACCGCGCTCGAGCCCGACGAGATCGTGCTGCGCGTCGCCTTACCCGTCCCGGAAAAGGCGGGTTATGCGAAATACCCGCATCCGGCCTCCCGCTATGCACTTGTCGGTGTGTTCGCGGCGAAAGGGGCCGGCGGTGTCCGCGTCGCGGTCACCGGGGCCGGCGAGGCTGGCGTGTTTCGTGCAGGTCCGATCGAGGCGGCGCTGTCGCAGCGGTTCGACAGCGATGCCGTGCCCGCTGACGCCGTCGCGGAAGACGGCCTGATGGGCGATATCCATGCTTCGGCCGAATACCGCGCTGCGCTGATCCCCGCCTTTGCCAGACTTGCGGTCGACAAGGCCAACCAGTGATCCCGCGGTGGGCCGCCGACCCTTTGTTCGGGGCCCGCCGTCACTGCTCATTCAATTGACAGGTCCAGCATAATAGGGCAATTTGAATTATATCAATATCGATCATCTTGAGATCGAAATGTGTGAGCCGGGACCAAACCCGGTCATCGGTAGGAGACGGGCGGTGGGAGACGGGCCTTGAGTGGCGAAACGCGTGCGAACCCGGCCGCGAAACAGGATAGCCGCGTCGCTCGTCACGCCGGTTCAGGACCCGCCCCGGGGCGCCGCTGATGCTCGCTCAGCAGCTTCTCAACGGCATCGTCGTCAGCGGCGTCTATGCGCTCTTCGCGCTCGGCTTCACGCTCGTCTTCGGCATTCAGCGCATCCTCAACCTGGCGCATGGCGCGATCTTCATGACCGGCGCTATGGTCGCCTATTACACGGTGAAGGGCGGCGGCCCGCTGTGGCTCGGCTTCATCCTGGCGATCCTCGCCTCCGGGCTGTTGTCGGTCTTTGTCGAACTGGTCTGCTTCCGGCGCCTGCGCAAGACGGGCGACGAGGAATTCGGCGGCATCATCTCCTCGATCGGCGCCGGCCTCGTCATCATGACGATCGCCCAGCGGGTCTCCGATACGCAGATCCTGCGCTTTCCCTTCGACACCTTTCCGGTCGTCATCTTCAAGTTCTGGGGCCTGCGCGTCTCCGCCTTGCAGCTCTTCATGGCGGGTGCTGCCATCGTCCTGGTGCTGATCCTCGGCTATTACATCTACCGCACCTCGTTCGGCCGCCGCGTCCGGGCCGTCACCGACAACGAGCACGCGGCGATGCTGATGGGGATCAACCCGAACCGCATCTATTCGCAGACCTATTTTCTCGCCGGCGCGCTGGCGGGCGCCGCCGGTGTGCTGGTCGGCCTCGCTTTCAACTCCATCAACTTCGTGATGGGCGAGCCCTATCTGATGTTCGGCTTCGTCATCATCATTCTCGGTGGCCTCGGCTCGATCCCCGGCGCGCTGCTGGCGAGCCTCGTCTTCGGCATGGGCCAGACGCTGACGATCGCCTATCTGCCGAGCGGGCTCACCGACACGATCATCTTCGCGGCGCTGTTCCTGCTGTTGCTGTTCCGGCCGCACGGGCTTCTGGGCAAGGAAGACGCCGGCAGCCTCAGGGGGCGACGATGAGCGGGCTCGTCGCGGGCTATATTCCGCTCCTCGACCTCTATTTCCTGCATCTGGGCTTCGCCTTCAGCCAGTATATCGTTCTGCGCGCCGGGGTATTCTCGCTGGCAACCGCAGCCTTCGTTGCGATCGGCGCCTATACGGCGGGCATCTTTGCCGTCAAGCTCGGGCTGCCGCCGGTTATCGGGCTGCTGGCCGGGACGCTGACCGGCATGGGCGCGGCGCTGTTCCTGTCGATCCCGCTTGCCCGGCTGCGCGGCGTCTACCAGGCGATCGCGACCGTTGCCTTCATCCAGATCGTCGTGTCGCTCAACATCTATGCCGAGGGCCTGACCGGCGGCGCGATGGGCCTGAACGGCATTCCGAAGACGATCGGCACCTTCTGGCTGTTCGTCGCAGCCGCCGGCGCGACCTATCTGATCTGGTCGATCGAGCGGAGCCGGATCGGCCGGGCCTTCAACACGATCCGCCAGGACGAGGCGGTGGCGGCCTCGCTCGGCATCTCGATCACCTGGCATCAGGCGCTCGCCTTCGCGATCTCCGGCGCACTTGCCGGCCTGTTCGGCGGGCTGGAGGCCTATCACGCCTATGCGCTCGATCCCAATCAGTTCGGCTTCCACCTGCTGATTACGGTGCTGAGCTACGTCATCCTTGGCGGGCGCAACTCGGTGCTCGGGCCGCTGGTCGGCACGGCGATCCTGATCATCCTGCCGGAGCTTGCCCGACCGCTCGCCGAAAACCGCATGATCATCTACGGCATCATGCTGATCGTCGTGATCAACTATCTGCCCAAGGGGATCGCCGATACCGGTCTTGATGCCCTGCGCAGCCGTCGCCTGAAGGCCCGCGAGGCGCCGGCATGACGATGCTGCGCCTCGACAACCTGTCGAAATATTTCGGCGGCGTCGTTGCCTCCGAGCATGTCAATATCGAGGTGCCGGCCGGCGAGATCACCGGGCTGATCGGCCCGAACGGCGCCGGCAAGACGACCATCGTCAACATGATCACCGGCATGCTGCCGGTCTCCGGCGGGACGATCCATGTCGGCGACACCGACATCACCCATGCGCCGGCGCATGAGATCTGCCGGGCCGGTCTGGCGCGGACCTTCCAGAACATCCGGCTGCTGGGCGAGGCGAGTGTCCTCGACAACGTGATGATCGGCTTCCACCGTCATGAGACGTCCTCGACGCTTGCCGCCCTGCTCGGCCTGCCGTCGGGCAAGCGCGAAACGGCGGACCTGAAGGCCCGCGCGATGGCGCTGCTCGACCGGTTCGGACTGGCCGCCTTCGCCGACTATCCCGCCGGCGGTCTCTCTTATGGCCATCAGCGCAAGGTCGAGATGATGCGCGCGGTCGCGTCCGAACCGGATTTCATCCTGCTGGACGAGCCGATCGCCGGCATGAACGATGCCGAGAGCGACGCGCTCGCCGATGTGTTCCGCGGCTTTGCGGCCGAGGGCAAGGGCGTGCTGCTGATCGAGCACAATGTCCGTTTCGTTGCCCGGCTGTGCAAGCGCGTCTACGTACTCGACGGCGGCCGGCTGATTTCGGAGGGCGCGCCCGACGCGGTGCTCAACGATCCCGCCGTCATTACCGCCTATCTGGGGGGCGAGCATGCTTGAGGTGCGGGACCTGCAGGTCCAGTACAGCGGCATCGAGGCCCTGCGCGGCGTCTCGCTTGACGTCGAGGCCGGCGAGACGGTTGCGCTGATCGGGCCGAACGGGGCGGGCAAGTCGAGTCTGCTCAACACGATCTCCGGCCTTGTCCGGCCATCCGGCGGCACGGTCGCCTTCGAAGGCCGCGACGTCACCGGGTCGCCACCCTGGACGATGACGGCGGCAGGCGTCCTGCAGGTGCCCGAGGGTCGCCAGGTCTTCGCCGAGATGACGGTTCTGGAAAACCTGCAGGTCGGCGAAACCGCGCTGCACGCGCGCGATCCCACCTACCGGCTCGACGAGGTCTACGCGCTGTTTCCGATCCTGCAGGAGCGGCGCGAGCAGCGGGCCGGATCGCTGTCCGGCGGCCAGCAGCAGATGCTGGTGATCGGCCGGGCGCTGATGGGCGGCCCGACGCTGCTCTTGCTCGACGAGCCGAGCCTCGGCCTTGCCCCGGTCATCATCACCCAGGTCTTCGCCGCGCTCACGGAACTCAAGGCGCGCGGCCTGACCATCCTGCTCGTCGAGCAGAACGCCCATCTCGCGCTGACCGCCTCGGACCGGGCCTATGTCATCGAGCAGGGCCGGATCGTCAAACAGGGCAAGAGCGCGGATCTGGTCGAGGATCCGGACGTGACCGCCCTCTATATGGGTCAAGATTAGTCGGATAATCAATTACAAAGGAGGAAATCATGAAGCACCTGAAACCGCTACTTGCCAAGCCGCTCTTTGCCGCGGCGGCGCTTGCGCTTGCGACCCCGGCGCTTGCCGATGACGTCAAGATCGCCGTCGTCGTCTCCGAGACGTCGACCTATGCCTTTGTCGGCGTGCCGCTGGTCAACGGCATGAAGCTCGCCGCAGAGGAGATCACCGCCGAAGGCGGCTGGGGCGACAACACTGTCGAGATCACCTATCAGGACAACCGCTCCGACAAGCAGGAGGCGATTTCGCTGATCACCCGCATGGCGCAGTCGGAAAATGCCGATATCGTCATCGGACCGATCGCGACGTCCGAAGCGATGGCGACCGGTCCGGTTGCCAACGATCTGAAGATCCCGATGTTCACCACCGCGACCTCGCCGGCGGTGCTGGACGCCGGGCCCTATATCTTCAAGTCGACCGAAACGGCAGATGCCTACATGGCGCCGGTCGCGGCGCATGTGATCAGCCTTGCGCCGGAAACCTGCTTTCTCGTCTCGATCCGCGACAACGAGGGCTATATCCGCCAGCGCAATGTCTTCCGCGACGCCCTGAACGAAGCCGGTGTCGAGATCCTTGGTGACGAGAGCATTCTGGCCGCCGATACCGACTTCACCGCGCTGTCGACCAAGATTGTCACCGCCGAGCCGGATTGCCTGTTCGTGACGACGCCGCCGGAGCAGGCCGCAAACATCATCATCCAGGCCCGCCAGGCAGGCCTCGAGCCCGACACGATCATCGCCAGCGATTCCGGTGCCGGCTCCAAGAAATACATCGATGCCGGCGGCTCGGCGATCGAGGGGACGTTCTTCCCGGCAAGCTTCGTGGCCGATGCGTCGGACAGCGCAGCGGCGTTCTCGAAGGCCTACGAGGCGAAGTTCGGCCAGGCCCCCGACATCTGGGCCGCCACCGGCTACACGATGATGGAGACGGTCGCCAACGCGATCCGCAATGCCGGCGACGACGTCAACCGCGAAACCTTGCGCGAGGCGATGGCGGCAACCAAGGATCTGCCCGTCGTGATGGGGCAGGGGAGCTTAAGCTTCGATGAGAACCGCATCCCCTCGATGGGCGGCATCGTCATGCAGATCAAGGATGGCGGCTGGGCCAAGCCCTGAAGCTGCGCTTCCGTTTGATCGATGATGTGGACTGCGCTCCGCTTCGGGGCGCAGCCTTTCTTTTGACTACGTGTCGAAATCGAAATTGGCGATCGTCGTCGCGGTGATCTCGTCGGTGATGAAATAGGACGGCTTCAAGAGCCGCAGGGCGCCGATCAGGGCTTCGATTTTTTCCTCGCCGCCCGAGATCAGCACGACGTCCTTCGCCCGTTTGAGCTGCGAGATGTCGAGGGCGATGACGCGGTCGTTGACCGGATGGTCGATGATCTCGCCCTCGATGCTGATGAAATTGTACAGAACGTCGCCGACGACCCCGGCATCGACTAGCGACTTCCGGTCGGCCTCGGACAGGTGGCCGACGCGGTAGGAGGTGTTCAGGCTGGCGATGCCGCCGGTGCTGACGAAGGCGACGTCGAGCGAGCGGGCATATTCGAAGATCTGGCTGATGCCGCAATGTTCGAGCAGGGCGTGCTTGGTCTCGACACTGTCGACGATCGCGGGTGCGGGGACCAGATAGCCCTCGCCGTCGAAGCGTTCGGCGAATTGCCAGGCGAATTCCGACGGGTTGAACCGCTTCGCCTCGGCGATGCCGCCCAGCAGCGAGACGACGCGGATGTCCTCCAGGTTCCTGCCTTCGATATGCGGCAGCGAGGAATAGAGTGTCCGTCCCCAGCCGACGCCGATATTCATGCCGGACTGGACATAGTCGGAGATGAAGCGGCCGGCGGCCACCGCGATCGGCTTGACCGGGTCGGTGGCGGGATCCGAGCGGGGCGCGACGATCACCCGGCTGACGTTGAAGCGGGTCTCGATCTGTCTTTGCACGGCGACGATCGGCTCGATATCGGAGTTGATCTGGATGTTGATCTCGCCGCGCTTGCGCGCGTCCGCCAGAAGCCGGGTCACCTGCAGCCGCGTGATGCCCAGCACGGTCGCGACTTCCTGCTGGTTGTGGCCGTCGATGTAGTAGAGCCAGGCCGCCCGTATCCTCTGCTCGCGAACCGCATCGATCAGCGTTGCGTCGGATCGCTTGCCGGTCGTGCCCCTGTCTTTGGCTACAGGCTTATCCATGTCGATGGTCCGGATCATGGCGGTCGAGGGAATACGGCCTCGTCAATAGATGTTTTTAGCCGAACGTCAAACCGCGGCGAACGGTCCGGTCCTAGCTAACGGCGAGAAGAACGGGGTTTTCGACAAGACCCTGCCAGGCGTTCAGCCATTTCGCCCCGAGCGCGCCGTCGACGACGCGATGGTCGCAGGACAGGCGGACGGGAAGCACGGTGGCAGCAACCGGAGACCCGTCCTCGGCCTCGACGAACTGCCGGTTCGCCTTGCCGACGGCGAGGATCATGCTTTCGGGCGGATTGATGATGGCGCTGAACGCCTTGACGCCGAACATGCCGAGATTGGAGATCGTGAAGGAGCCGCCCTGATAGGCGCTGCCGGCAAGCTTGCCCGCCCTGGCGCGATCGGCGAGGTCGGCTATTTCCCGGGAAATCGCCAGGATCGACTTTTCCTGCGCCTGCCGCACGACCGGGGTGACCAGGCCGCCCTCGATCGCGACGGCGACGGACACGTTCGCATCGCGGTAGCGCAGGATCTCGTCGCCGGCCCATGAGACATTGGCGTCGGGCACCGCCTTGAGCGCCAGGGCGCTTGCCCTGACCAGCAGGTCGTTGATCGAGATTTTTCTGCCCGCCTGGGATGCCGCAAGCGCCTCGTTGATCTGGCGGCGGAACTCCAGAAGCGCGTCGAGCCGGCAGTCGGCCTCCAGGTAGAAATGGGGGACCGATGCCTTGCTGACGCTCAGCCGCTCGGCAATCCGTGCCCGCATCCTGTCGACGCCGACGGTGTCATAGGTGATGCCGAGCGCATCGAGCCGGTCCTTTGAGACGATGTCCTCGCCGGTTGATATGGTCGGGGCGATTTCCCCGCTGCCGGCCTGAATGGCGGCCTCGACATCCCTTCGCGATACGCGGCCACGCGGGCCGCTGCCGGGCACGGCGGACAGGTCGATGCCGTTCAGCCGCGCCAGCCGCCGCGCCAGCGGTGTCGCCCGGATTTTTCCTGCCGGGATTGCAGGTGTCGCGGCCGGCGATGTCTGTTCCAATACAGTGGCCGGAGAGGGGGCGGGTGCGGGGGAGGGCTCGGCCGATCGCTCGGGCGCGACCGCCGTCCGGTCGTTAGGCGGTTCGGCGACCTCGCCGTCGGCGAAGATCCAGGCGATGCAGTCGCCGATGCGGGCCGTCTCGCCCGCCTGCGCGCAGATGTGGCGCAGCGTGCCGGACGCGGGGCTTTCCACCTCCATCGCCGCCTTGTCGGTCTCGATATCGAACAGCGCGTCGCCCTTCGTAACCGTGCCGCCGTCCTCGACATGCCAGGCGGCGATCGTGCCGGCCTCCATATCCATGTCGACCTTCGGCATGATCACTTCGGTCGGCATGTCAAAGCGCCCCGCGGCACAGGGCCGACACCCGGTCGACGATATCGCCGGTCTGCGGAACGGCTGCCCTTTCGAGCTCCGGGTTATAGGGGATCGGCGCCTCCGCGCCGCCCAGCCGGACGATCGGCGCATCGAGATAGTCGAACGCTTCGCTTTCGGCGATCAGCGCGCTGATTTCGGCGCCGATACCAAGCGTCTTGACGCCTTCGTAGACGCAGGCAAGGCGCGACGTCTTCATAACGCTGGCAACGATCGTGTCCGTATCGATCGGGCGGACCGCGCGCAGGTCGATCACCTCGGCGGAAATCCCGTCGCCGGCAAGCGCTTCGGCGGCCTCCAGCGCCCGATGCACCATGATCGAGCTTGCGACGATCGTGACATCTTCGCCCGGACGCCGTACAGCCGCCTTGTCGAGCGGTACCGTGTAATGGCCGGCGGGGACCTGCCCCTTCATCTTGTAGAGCAGCTTGTGCTCGAACACCATGACGGGGTCCGGGTCGTCAAGCGCTGCCAGCAGCAGGCCCTTGGCATCGTGCGGTGTCGCCGGCTGGACCACTTTCAGCCCGGGCACATGGCCGAACCAGGCCTCCAGGCTCTGGCTGTGCTGGGCGGCCGCGCCGGTTCCCGAGCCGGCCGGAAACCGCATGACGAGCGGCACCGAGACAGCCCCGCCGAGCATATAGCGCATCTTGGCGGCCTGGTTGCAGATCTGCTCCATCGCCAGCATGGAGAAGTCGGAGAACTGGAACTCGAAGACCGGCCGCAAGCCGGTCGCCGCCGCGCCGACGGCGACACCGGCGCCGGCCAGTTCCGAAATCGGCGTGTCGATCACCCGGTCCTCGCCATGCTTGTGGACGAGATCGCCGGTCACCTGAAAGGCGCCGCCATAGACGCCGATATCCTCGCCCATCAGGACGACGCGCGGGTCCGCCGTAAGCGCTAAATCCAGTGCCTCGCGGATCGCCTCGGCATAGGAGATCTCGACCTGGTCGTCGCGCTGTACGGTCTCATGAATGGTCATGACGCGGCCTGCGTATGGACGTCGCGCGTGACATCGGCCGGCGAGGGGTCCGGGCTCGATTTGGCAAAGGCTATGGCCGCTTCGATTTCGCGATCGACATCCGCTTCCAGTTGCCCGACATCGTCTGCCGTCAGGATCCCGTGACCCTGCAGCAGTTGCGCGAAGCGGGGAATCGGATCGCGCGCCATCCATTCGGCGATCTCGTCCTTGGAGCGATAGCGGTTGCGGTCCGATTTCGAGTGCCCGCGCCAGCGGTAGGTGATGTTTTCCACGAGCGATGGCCCGTCTCCGGCCCGCGCCCGCGTCGTGGCCGCGTCGATCGCCTCGCAGACGGCGGAAAAGTCGTTTCCGTCGACCGTCGTTCCGGGCATGGCATAGGCGGCGGCCCGGTCGGCGATCCGGGGCACGGCGGTCGAGCGTTCGGTCGAGGTCGACATGCCGTATTTGTTGTTCTCGCAGACGAACACCACGGGCAGGCACCAGACCGAGGCCATGTTCAGTGCCTCGTGAAAGGCGCCCTCGTTGTTGGCGCCATCGCCGAAGAAGCAAAGAACGATCCTGCCGGTCTTGAGCGTCTTCGCGGTGAGCGCGGCGCCGACCGCGATCGGCAATCCGCCGCCGACAATGCCGTTGGCGCCGAGATTGCCTTGTTGCACATCGGCGATATGCATCGAGCCGCCGCGGCCCTTGCAGTAGCCGGTCTCCTTGCCGAAGAACTCGGCGAACATCCTTGCGACGTCCGCGCCCTTGGCGATGCAGTGGCCGTGACCGCGATGGGTGGAGGTGATCTGGTCCTCCGGTTCCAGCGGCAGGCAGCTTGCGACCGCGCTCGCCTCCTGGCCGATCGACAGATGCATGGTGCCGTGGATCAGGCCGCGCATATAGCTGTCTTCCGCGCCCTCCTCGAACTTCCTGATGAGATACATCCGCCGCAGCGCCTCGATCAGCCGCTCGTGCGGATAGTGGGCGATCGCGAAGGGCGTGTTCGTCGGGTCCGTCATCGGGTGCGTCCGTCCGGGTCTATTGAGCCAGCATCCGGTCCTGCAGAGTCCGGATCTGCGCGATCTTTGTCGAAGCGTCGATGGCGATGCGGTCGTGGGTCAGCAGGTCCCCTCGCTTGAGGGGGCCTGTGACGGTGCCGCCGGCAAGCAGGCCGCAGGGAATGGCGTTTTCCCGCCGTGCTTCGCCGGCTTCCATGATCCAGGCGCGGTAGCAGTATTCGCCGATCTGGTCGAGTTTTTCGCCGGCTTCAAGATCGCGCTTGGCAACCGCTGCGACCTCGGCGACGGGACGGCTCAAGGGAACCATGTCGGCTTTGCCGTGCAGCATGGCGCGGGCGCAGGTGAGCGGCACCTCGAGCGAGGTCAGGTGATAGGGGCGCACGAAGGTGAAATAGGGGCCCTCGCCCATCTTCAGGTCTTCCATGCGTTCGCGGATACGTGGATGCGCCATTTCCGCGACGACGAAGACGCCGGGCGCCAGCCCCTTGCCGAGCGTGTAGTCGACGCGTCCGGCAGCCGACAGAATGCCGCCGTCGGCTTCGGGGATAAGAACCGAGGACAGTTCGTCCCTGGAGATTTCCGGGCCGTGCATACCCGGCTTGTCGGGAACGAGACCGGTCGCGTTGGCGATCGCCGCCATCTCGACCATGGTCTTTGAGCCGTCGACGAATTCCACCAGCATGCGCGGGTTCATGTTGCGGCGGGCCGCTTCCTCTTCGAATCGATCCGGCGTCGCGGCGATATCGAGCGGATTGTTCTTGCCCTTGCCGGCCGCGACGATTTTGTGGCCCATGGCAGAGACGAACTCGATCAGTTCCATGCAGGAGGACGGCTCGTCGCCGGCGCCGAGCGAATAGACGACGCCGAGCCGGTCGGCCTCGGCCTTCAGATAGGCGCCCACCGTGACGTCGGCCTCGACATTCATCATGACGAGGTGCTTGCCCCGCTCCATCGCCGCAAGGCCAACGTCCGCGCCGACGCCGGGAAGGCCGGTCGCCTCGATCACGACATCGACGAGGCCGCTTTCCAGCATCGTCGCGGTGTCTTCGACGATTCCTGTTTTGCCGGCTTCAATAGCGGCGTTGAGGGTGTCGGTGGAATTCACACGCGCCGCGCGGCCGTCGGCCTGAGCGGCAATCCTGACGGCGTTTTCGGCCACCTCCGGACGCAGGTCGGCGATCGCGGCGACCTCGATGCCGTCCATGAGAAACGCACGCGTGACGATATCCGTTCCCATTTCGCCGCAGCCGATCAGGCCGATGCGAATGGGCGCTCCCTCGTCGGCGCGGCGCTTCAGGTCTCTGGCAAGACCGGTCACGGCAACGTTCGTGGCCATCCTTATCCTCCAATCGAAGCCATAAAACGAGAACAGATGGCATTGTGTCAATACATATGTTCAAATCATTGAGGCCAGTTCGCTCGAATTCCCTTGACAAAAGGTCAGTTCAGAACATTAGTATATTGAAAATATCATTTGTGCAGTGCGCAATGATCTGTGGAGAGGAATCGCTAAATCAGCCGCGCGCCCTACAATGGGGTTAAACGCGGTCGGCCGGTGCCGATCTCGAAAAAGCGTGACGATCCGGCAGTGACCTTAAGGTGCGCCGCCGTCAACCGGGAGGAAGAAGCAATGTTTCACGATGCCAGGGGTAGCAGGGACAAGACACGCGGCCTGTCGCGCCGTGCGTTTTTGAAGTCGGGCGTGGCCGCCGGCGCGACGTCGGTCGCCGTCTCGGCGATCGCTTCGCCGTTCGTCTCCAGGGCGTTTGCCCAAGATATGCGCGATCCGGCCGCCATCCTCGACGATATCAGCGTGCGGAAATATGTCCGCGAGGACTACCAGAAGCTCTACGACATGAGCGATGCGCCGCTCTGGGACCCGAACAAGGACTGGATCCGGACCGTCGACTGGGAGAAGGTCCGCTCGGAGATGGCGGGCAAGTCGGTGCGGTTCGCGATCGGGGCGGCCGATCAGGAATCGGCTGCCGAAGGCCTCGTTCCCTTCGAGGAGCTGTCCGGCCTCAAGGTCGAGCTGGTGCCGATCCCCGACGACAGCTTCTATGACAAGGCGCTGGCGGAGTTCATCTCCGGCAACGCGTCCTTCGATGCGCTGCAGTTCTTCTCGCCCTGGCTCGGCGACTTCGCCGCGCCCGGCTTCCTTGCGCCGCTCGACGACTATGCGTCGAAATGGGGCCTGCCGCTGGATGACTTCTATGACACCTACCGGCTGAATTACGGCTTCTTCAACGGCACGATGTACGGCATCCCGTTCGATTGCGACATCCAGATGGTGCATGTGCGCAAGGTGGCGCTGGAGGAACTGCTGGGCGGTCCGGTCGACAAGTCGAAGTCGATCCCGACCTACGACGAGTTGATCCGGGTCTCGGGCGAACTGAACAACGTCCAGCCTGGCGTCGCCGGCGTCGGCCTGATGTGCGCGCGCGGCTTCTGGTCGACCTATACCTGGGAGCATATCGCCGCCCAGGCCGGGATGATGCTGTTCAACGAGGACTGGGAGCCGATCTTCAACGACGAGGCCGGCATGAAGGGCCTCGAGATCATCCTGGAGCTTGCCAAGAACGCCAATGAGGGCTTTGCGGGTGCCGGCTGGCCGGAGAACCGGGCCGCCTGGCTCGGCGGGCAGCTTGCCACCAACATCTCCTGGCAGGACAGCGGCACGCAGGCGATGCGTCCCGACCAGAGCCAGATCGTCGGCGACTTCGTGACGATCTACGAGCCGCGCATCGAGGGCGGCCGGTTCGCGCCGCCGAACATCGCCGGCTCGACCTCCTGCGTCTCGGCCTCCTCGCAGAACCCGGAAGGCGCGTTCCTGATGCTGGCCTTCCTGACGACGGCGTCGATCATGGCGATGAACGAGGCCAACGCGAACGGCGTGGCGCCGGGATACCGGTCGGTGCTGACCAATCCGCGCCTGCAAGCGGTCTCGCAGCCGGCCAAGGTCTGGGGCGAGAGCCTCGACTATGCATGGTGCGCGCCGCGTCTGCCCGGCATGTTCAACATGGAGCAGGCGATCGGCAACGAGATCAACCGCGCGGTGGTCGGCCAGATCTCGGCGAAGGAAGCGCTCGACAACGGTGTTGCCGCGGTCAAGAAGATCATGGATCAAAACGGCTTCTATTCCGGCAAGCCGCCGGTAGACTATGCCGCCGCGGCGCCGGGCCTGTATGTCGGCGAGGGCAAGGCCCTTCCGTTCTGATCCCGCCCGGACTGCGTTTACCCAGTCTGATCCCGCCGCCGCGCCCGTGCGCGGCGGCCGCAATCGGGGCGTCTCCTGGGGTTCAGACCCATAAATCTCGTTCATTCTGTTTGCTCGGGAAGGCTGGAATGAGCGGAAAGAAAAGCGCAGGACAGGTTTGGCCTATTCAAGCTTTGATTTGCGTTCAGGCCGGCCTTCCCGAGCAAACCCGAAGGGCGGGGCGTCTTTGCCCGCTGACTGCGTTGGAGATCCTTGAAAACCGAATGGTTTCCTGCGGATCTCCGTCTTGCCAGCGAACAAAGCCACTCCCGCAGAATGGACGAGATTTATGGGTCTGAACCCTAGATGACGGAATCCCTGTTGAAAGGCCCCGGGACGCCCGTCATTGCCCCGGGGGCGAAAGAAACCGTCGTGATTCGCCGTCGCAGCAGGACGCTCAAGCGGCTGTTTCCCTATCTGCTGGTCGCCCCGGCGGTGACCTATCTCCTGATGATCACGCTCTATCCGGGCGTCTACGCGATCATCCAGAGCTTCTATTTCGTCAAGTTCGGGCCGTGGCAGCCGGTCGGCTTTGCCAACTATATCGACCTGTTCAACGATCGCGAGTTCTGGGCAGCACTCTGGAACACGCTGGTCATCGGCTCGATATCGCTGTGCCTTCAGTGCTCGCTGGCGCTGCTCCTGGCCTTCTATGCCTACCGCGACCGCTGGGTGCAGGGGTGGCGGATTGTCTTTCTGATCCCGATGCTGTTCATGCCCTCGGCGGTCGCCTTCATCTTCAAGCTCGCCTTTCTCGACGGTCGGGTCTTTTCCGACCTGTTGATCCGCATCGGCCTGATCGACGGCAACCTCGCCATCCCGTCATCGATCTGGATGAGCCGCGGATTGCTGATCCTGGCCGATACCTGGCAATGGACGCCGTTCCTGTTCATCATTTTCGTCGCAGCCCTCCAGGGTCAGGACGAGGAGGTCGAGGAGGCGGCCCGGCTGGACGGGGCGAGTTGGGCGGCGATCTTCTGGAACATCTCGCTGCCGCTGATGCGCCCGGTCATCGCGGTGGCGCTGATCCTGCGGGCGATCGACATCACCACGATGTTCGCCAACGTGTTCATCATCACCAAGGGCGGCCCGGGCGGTGCGACCGAGACGATCAGCTATTTCATCTACCGGATCGGCTTCAAGACCTTCAATTTCGGCTATGCCTCGGCGGCCTCGGTCGTGATGCTGATCCTGACCGTCATCATCGCCCAGCTCGTCGTCAAGCGGGCCTTCGTGTCGAGCAGGAGATAGGCGGTGGCTTCGATCAGGCGAACCGGCGGCGACCGGCTGTGGATCCGCTATCTCATCTTAGGCTCATGGGCGCTGTTCTGCCTGGCGCCCGTCCTGTGGTTCCTGTCGATCGGCCTGCGTCCCAGGACGGAGATCATCACCCCGCAGCCGATCTACTGGCCGACCTTTAGCCTCGATGCCTGGCACGCGCTGTGGTCGGACTGGCCGATGGCGAAATATCTGCGCAATTCGGTCGCCGCGATCATCGGATCGGTGCTGATCGACCTCGTCCTGGCGATCCCGGCGGCCTATTCGCTTGCCCGCTACCAGTATCGCGGCCGCGACGATATCGGCTTCTATATCCTGTCGACGCGGATGATGGCGCCGGCGATCGTGGCAATCCCGATCTTCTTCCTGTTCCGCAATGTCGGGCTTCTGGATTCCGTTTGGGCGCTGATGTTGATCTATGCGGCGGTGAATTTGAGCGTCGTCACCTGGATCATCCGCTCCTATATGCTCGATATCCCGAAGGAACTGGAGGATTCCGCCCGCACCGACGGCGCAAGCGACCTGCGCATTCTCTGGGAGATCATCATTCCGGCGATCCGGCCCGGTATCATAACGGCAGCCGTGATCGCGATGATCTTCGCAATCAACGAGTTCCTGTTCACGCTGCTGATCGCCTCGACGCCCAAGGCCTATACGATGTCGGTGGCGCTGGCGAACTTCACCGGCGGGTCCGACGGCGTCATCTACAATGCGATCGCGCTGGTTGCCTTCCTGGCCTTCCTGCCGGTCTTCATCGTCGTCGTGGCGATCCAGAAGCATCTCAGCCGGGGCCTGACCCTGGGCGCGGTTAAGGGGTAGAGGTAGTAACGGGAATGGCACGGATCGAGCTTGAAGGCGTCCAGAAGCGCTGGGGGACGTTCTGGGGCGTGCGGGATGTCAATCTCGATATCGGCGACGAGGAACTCGTGGTTTTCCTCGGTCCCTCGGGCTGCGGCAAGACCACGACGATGCGGATGATCGCCGGGCTGGAAACCCCGTCGGAGGGAACCATCCGCATGGATGGCGAGGCGGTGAACGACGTCGATGCCCGCGACCGGGACGTCGCGATGGTCTTTCAGGGCTATGCGCTCTACCCCAACATGACGATCTACGAGAATATCCGCTTTCCGCTCAGGATGCGGAACATCCCGAAGAGCGATCATGCACGGCTCGTGCGCGAGGCCGCCGAACTGGTCGAACTGGAGGACTTCCTGGACCGCAAGCCCGGCGCCCTGTCCGGCGGCCAGCGACAGCGGGCCGCGCTGGCGCGGGCGATCGTCCGCAAGCCCAAGGTTTTTTTGATGGACGAGCCGCTGTCCAACCTGGATGCCAAGCTACGCCAGGCGATGCGCGTGCAGATCAAGCACCTGCAGCGGCAGCTCAAGACGACCACGGTCTACGTTACCCATGACCAGATCGAGGCGATGACGCTGGCCGACCGGATCGTGGTGATGGATGCCGGCCTGATCCAGCAGATCGGCACGCCGGACGAGATCTATTCCGATCCGGCCAATACCTTCGTCGCCTCCTTCATCGGCTCGCCGCCGATGAACATCGTCGCCGGGGAAATCGAGGACGGGACGTTTCGCGCCGACGGCATCGAGGTGCCCGGTCTGGCGCTCGACCATAGCGGGCCGACATCCTTCGGGATCCGCCCGGAGGACTGCACGGTCGTCACCGGAACGGACGGCGAGGGCCATTTCCGTGGCCCGGTCTATGGCGTGGAGCCGACCGGCGACCTGACCTATCTGACGATGAAGAGCGGTGATCTGAACTTCGAGGTGAAGACGGACCGGGACTATCGTGCCGAACTGGGAAGCGAAGCCGTTATCCGCTTCGATACCGCGCGCATGTATTTTTTCAGGTCCGAGAATGGGCAACGGATATCATGAGCGAAGCGCCAGCCTTCGACTACACGTCGGTCGGGTTCTACACCTTCGATTGCCTCGGGCGTCCGGTTACCGACATCCCGCCGGGCGGCGGCACCTATTTCATCGACGAACTCACGCTCGCGGTGTCGGGTGCGGCGGGCTGTGCGGCGATCGTCGCCGCCAAACACGGCCTGTCCGTCCAAGCCGTCGGCGGGGTCGGCCGCGACGACATGGGCGAGTGGGTGCTGGCCAAGCTGCAGCGTTTCGGCGTCGATACGCAGAACATGCAGGTCTGCGACGGCGTAACCACGTCGTCCTCGATTGTCACCACGAGGCCGGACGGCGCCCGGCCGGTGCTGCACAAGAGGGGAGCGACCAGCGCCTTCTATATCGACAATGAGCAGGTCGACCGTGTGCTCGATACGAAGATACTGCATGTCGGCGGTGTCGGACTGATGGACCGGATGGATGCCGGGCGAACCCGGGAGATCCTGCAGGACGCCAAGCAGCGGGGCTGCATCACGACGCTCGATGTGTTCGCCTCGACCAAAGAGGACGCAGCCCTTGTCGAGCCGCTATTGCCGTTTGCGGACTACTTCATGCCGTCGGAGGAGGAGGCGATGGCGCTGTCGGGCCTGACCGATTTCGACGAGATTGCCGATCATATCCTGTCAAAGGGCGCCGGCGCGGTTATACTTACCCTGGGCGCAACGGGCGCTATGTATCGTGATCGGACCGGCACGTCCTTCACCTTGCCCGCCTATGACGTCGAGATCGTCTGCACGTGCGGGTGCGGGGACTGTTTTAACGCGGGCTTTGCCACCGGACTGCATCTTGGCCGGTCGGTTGAGGACTGCGTGCGGTTCGGCCAGGCGACGTCGGCGCAGAACGCCACGGGGCTCGGGTCCCAGGCAGGCGTTGCCGATCTTGAAACGACGATCGAATTCATGGAACGTACGGCAACGAAATCGGGTGCGGAACTCTTGAGCGATGATCGATAGGCGCAGGCAAACGGCTCCCTCCTGTCAACCGGATCTCTTCGTTCGCGATACGTTGCGCGGCCTGCGGCATGCCGTGCGCAAGACGACGCATTTCATCGCGAATGAGGACAACCGGATTTTGCCCAAACCGATCAGCGACATAACCTCGCCGGTCATACGCAAGTTCGACGGCCTGTCCCGGCAGGTCGAGGACATGTCGTCGACGATGATCGGCGGGCCGATCCGCAAGGCCAGGCTTCCGGACGCCTCCTTCTTCGGGGCGGAGGGATACGACCCCCACGACCCGGACCGGTCCTTGCCGGAGGCGGTTTCGGCGCTGTATTTCGGGCTGTCCTGGGCGGCGCGGCAATTGGGCTCGGATACCCTGCTGATCAGCGAGACCATCTGTCTCGACTGCATCGAGGACCTGAAGAGGGATGTGGAACTGCGTTTGTCCGCCGCGCGCGCGGAGCGGCTGGCCTGTTCCGTTCTCGACCGCAGGGTGTTCCGGCGTCTGCCGTTCCGGCAGACAGCGTCCGGGGAACCGCGTTCGCGCATCGTCGTCGGCGCGGCCTATACCTGCGCGCTGTGGTTCTTCGTCCCCCGCGGTATCGGCGGTGTTGAGGAAGAGGAACTGATGGAGATCTGCTGCACCGTCATCAGGGATCATCTCGACGAGATCGTCAGGATACGTGCCGAGGGCGGATCGACCGAGGCGCTTTTCGAAGACCTGCTGCTGATCGTCTGAGGCGGTTATGAGCAAGGTGCCGCAGTTCAGATTTCCCGAAAGCGAGGACCGACCCCTGCGCAAGGTGGCGCGGCGCCTGCGCTGGTTTCTCGAGGCGTTTTCCAACCAGACCAGGGAGGTTTCCGCCGAATTCGGTCTGGAGTTCGAGATCGACAGGGCGAAGCTGCGGTCCGTGTTCTTAAGCTGGGTGCGGAATTTCGAGGCGCAGAAACCGGCGGATGCCCGGGCCAAGTCCAACTACATCACCTATTCGGCCGCCACTATGCTGATGGAGCTGATCAAGGGGCAGCCGCTGCGGATCGTCCGCGTGCCGGACGAGGCCGATGTGGATCGCCCGGCCTATTTCTGGCCGGAAGGCTACGCCTATCTGGCGTTCTGCATGAATGTCCGCTCGGCGGTCTATGTCCAGGAGCTTGACCTCGAGACCGGCATCGCGCCGGAATTCGACGACATACGCACCTGGTGGTCGTTCCGGGAGAATGCCCGGGAAAACAGCGCGACGGCGATCGGCTTCTTCGAGCTTTTCGTCGGCGACACGCCGAAATGGTCGACCCCGGAACTGTTCTCCTCGTCGCACGCGGCGGAAAACGCGCTGCGGATGGCGCAGCGGAAACAAGGCCATCTTGCCGGCTGACGGCCGCTGCTTCAGGAGCCTGTCGGGTTTTCATCGTGATCGGCACAAAACCCCGGTCGAATTCGTGAATCCGGTTGCGGCCGTCTGCTTGCGGCGAACTGGAAGACGGCAACACGATCGGTACGGCCGTCCGGCATCATGACATGTCTAACTGACTGAAAATGATGCCTGAAACCGGTCCGGATCATTACCCGCCGGGCCCGGGTCTCGGACAAGGCAGTTGACAGCGATAGAGAATATACGCTCGTCTTAGAAGCCGTTTGGCACGGGGGCTCGCTAAAGCGCGAAAGACGTAATGTGAGCGCGGGGGATCCAGCTGGGGTTTGAAATGACTTGGTTTTTGGTCGTTGTTGCGCTCGTCGTCCTCGCAATCCTGCTGATCCTTTTCCTCAACAGGTATTATCGCAAGGCCACGCGCGAAGTGGCGCTGGTGCGGACGGGTGCCGGCGGACAGCGGATCGTCACCGATGGCGGCTGCATCGCGCTGCCCTTCCTGCACAAGGTCTCCGAAGTCAACATGAAGACCTCCCGGCTCGAGATCGAGCGGGCGGGCGCGAATTCCGTGATCACATCGGACCGTCTGCGCATCGATGTGGGCGCCGAGTTCTATGTGCGCGTCGATCCGACACCGGACGGCGTGGCGACGGCCGCCCAGGCGCTGGCGAGCCGTTCGTTCCGGTCCTCCGAACTGGCCGAGACGCTGGAGGGCAAGCTCGTCGATGCGATGCTGGCGGTCGCGGCCGGCTATACGATGGACAGCCTGCAGGACAATCGCGGCGAGTACTCCGCCGAGGTCACCGCGCGGCTTGCCCCCAATCTCGCCCAGAACGGCCTCGTCCTGGAATCCGTTTCGATCACCCGGCTCGACCAGACGCCGTTCCATGCGCTTGACGAGAACAACGCCTTCAACGCCCTGGGGATGCGGCGCCTGTCGGAGATCATCGCGGTCAACAAGAAGGAGCGCGCGGCGATCGAGGCGGATGCGGAGGTCTCGGTGCGGCAGAGCCAGCTCGACGCGACCAAGCGCACCCTGCTGATCAGCCAGGAGGAGGAAGAGGCCAAGATCTCCCAGAACCAGGAGATCGAAAGCGCCCGCACCAAGAGCCTCGCCGATATCGCCGAGGAGCAGGCGGCCTCCGAACGGCGCCGTGATGCGGCGCGGATCGAGGCCGAGCGCGAGACGCGCCTCACCGAAATCGCCCGTGACCGGGATCTCAACCGCCAGCGGCTGGAGAGCGAGCTGAACATCCAGACGGCCAAGCACGACAACGCGGTCGCGCTGGCGGCGAAGAAGATCGAGGAAGTGCAGGCCGACGCGAAGGTGAAGGCCGCGGCGGCCGACGAGGCGGCGGCCGACGAACAGGTCCGCACCGCACGCGAAACCGCCGTGGCGGAGCGCGAGAAGGAACTGGCGCTCATCCGGGCGCGCGAGCAGGCCGAGGTGGACGATACCCGGGTCCAGTCGGAGGCCGGCACCGTGATCGCCATGGCCGAGGCCGAGGCGCAGGCCGCCGGTCAGCGGGCCGAGGCGGCAAAGAAGGAATTGCTCGACCGGGCCGAGGGCACGGCCGCCCTGGTGGCGGCGGAGAATTCCCAGAGCCAGCCGCTGATGCGCCACAAGCTCGACGAGGCGCGGCTGAAGGCGCTGCCGGATGTGGTCGAGAAAATGATGAAGCCGACGGAGAAGATCGAGTCGATCCGGATCAACCAGATCACCGGGGTTGGCGCATCCGGCGGGGGGGCGGCCGGAAGTTCGGGGAGCGGCGATCCGGATGGCGGCGGAAGCGGGGTCAATCAGGTGATCGACGGCGTGCTCAATCTGGCGCTGCAATTGCCGGCTGCCCGGAAGCTCGGCGAGGAGGTCGGGCTGAACATCGCCGAAGGCGTCAAGGGGGTGACCGGTCCGCTTGACGATAGCGGCCCTGACAACACCGGCCCTGACGACAGTTCCGGCGACACGCCGAAACCGGACGGTGACGCCTAGTGCATCCCCGCAGGGGGCATCCCGCCGATAGCAGTTCCGCGCATTCCCTTCCCGCGCAGTGCATTCCCAAGAGGGGCGAGGACCTACAGCAACAAGGAGAGTTCCAATGAAAGTCAATCGCAGGCAGTTTCTGGCGACCGCCTCGGCTGTCACCCTGGCCGCACCCTTCGTCGCCCGCCGCGCCCTGGCGGACGATCCGATCAAGTTCGTGTCGATCCTCGATCAGTCGGGCGGGCTCGATATCTATGGCCGGCCAATGGTCGACACCACCAAGATGGCGATTGACGAGATGAACGCCGCAGGCGGCCTGCTCGGCCGGCCGATCGAGCTGAAGGTCTACGACCCGCAATCGACGATCCAGTTCTACACGCAATACGCCACCCAGGCGGCGACCGGCGACCGGGCCGATGTCGTGCATGCCGGCATCACGTCGGCCAGCCGCGAAGCGATCCGCCCGACCTTCTCGCGCTACAAGACGCTGTATTTCTACAACGTCCTTTATGAAGGCGGCGTCTGCGACATCAACAATTTCTGCACTGGCTCGACCCCCGCCCAGACGGTCGAGAAGCTGGTGCCCTATACGATGAACAAGTGGGGCAACAAGGTCTATATCGTCGCCGCGGACTACAATTACGGCCAGATCACCGCGCAGTGGGTGCAGAAATATGTCCGCGACAATGGCGGCGAGCCGGTCGAGACCGAGTTCTTCCCGCTCGACGTCACCAATTTCGGACCGACGATCAAGAAGATCCAGGCGGCCAAGCCCGACATGGTGATGTCGGCCCTGGTCGGCGGCGCGCATGTGTCGTTCTACCGCCAGTATGCGGCGGCCGGCATGAACAAGAACATTCCGATCGCCTCCACGACCTTCGGCGTCGGCAACGAGCACAAGCTGATCTCGGCCGACGAGGGCAATGGCATGATCTGCGCCTATTCCTATTTCGAGGAAATCGACAATCCGGCCAACAAGGCCTTTGTCGAGCGCTTCAAGGCGCGGCTCGGCGACGACGCTCCGGCCCTGAACGAGCTTGCCGCGCGGGCCTATGAGGGGGCCTATATCTGGGCCGAAGCGGTCAAGGCCGCCGGCACGGCGGATCGTGAGCCGGTGATCGAGGCGCTGCGCTCAGGGATCGGCTACGACGGACCCTCGGGCCGCGTCCAGATCGAGCCGAAGACGAACCACGCCCTGCAGAACGTCTACCTGGCCGAGCTGCAGGACCAGTCCTTCAACATTCTGGAGACCTACGAGAACCAGCCGCCCAGCGACACGCTGCTGGTCTGCGATCTGGTCGCCGATCCGACCCAGAGCACCTTCAAGTTCGAGAACGGCCTGAAGGCCGCCGGTATCGATCTCTGACACGGCATCGTTCCGGCCGGGTCCGCGTTCGGCGGGGCCGGCCGGGCGGTGCATCGAAAGGAAGCCGATGGACCTCGTCCTGTCGCTGTTGCTGCAGATCCTCTATGTGATCGCCAACCTGGCGCTGATCAGCTTAGGCCTGGCGATCATCTTCGGGATGATGCGCGTCATCAACCTTGCCCATGGCGAGTTCCTGATGCTCGGGGGCTACACGGTGGTGGTGGCGACGAATAACGGGGTGAACCTGTGGATCGCCATGCTCGTGCTCGCCCCCCTGGTGGTCGGCGTTATCGGGGTGATCGTCGAGCGGCTGCTGATCCGCTGGCTCTACGGTCGCATGGTCGACACGCTGCTGGCGACCTGGGGGCTGTCGCTGTTGTTCATCGGACTGGTCACCACGATCTTCGGAGCGTCGACCTCGACGACGATCGCGCCACCGCTCGGCGTTGTTACCATCGGCGACTACACTTCGTCGGGCTATGAACTCTTCCTGATCGTGGTGACGATCGCGCTGCTGGTCGCCGTCTACGCCACGCTGAAGCTGACGACGCTCGGCCTGGTGGCGCGCGGCACCATGCAGAACGCCGACATGGCCTCGGCGCTCGGCGTGTCGACATCGACCATCTACATGATCACCTTCGGCCTTGGCGCGGCGGTGTCGGGCCTGGCCGGCGGGCTGCTGGCGCCGATCACCGGGGTGTTGCCGACGATCGGCTCGATCTATATCGCCAAGGCCTTCATCACCGTCATCTCCGGCGGCGCGGCGATCCTCGCCGGCACCGCCTCGGCCTCCGTCCTGCTCGGCGGGATCAACGGCGTCGTGTCGTTCCTCACCGGGCCGACCATCGGCGAGGTCGCGCTATTGGTCACCGCCATCATCCTCCTGCGGCTGATGCCGACGGGGATCACCGGCCGCTTTTTCAAGAAGAGCCAGTGATGCGGCTTGGCGGAGACCTGCGAGGTACCCTGATCGTCGCGGCGATCGCGGTCGTGTTCACCCTGATCGCGCCGTCGATCCTGCAGCTGTTCACGATCATCACGCTGACCCAGGTGATCGGACTGTCGATCCTGGCCCTGAGCCTGGCGCTGGTATGGGGCTATGGCGGCATCCTGTGTTTCGGGCAGGCCGCCTTCTTCGGCATCGGCGCCTATGCCTATGCGGTCGCCGCGGTCAATTTCGGCGGCTCGACCGGCGCCATCCTGATCGGCATCTTGGTTGCCGCCGCCTTCGCCGCGGTGCTCGGCTATTTCGTCTTCTACGGCCGGGTCTCGGATGTCTATCTCGCCGTCATCACGCTGACGGTCGCCCTGATCCTCTATTCGCTGATGCGCCGCACGTCGGGGCCGGAATACAAGATCGGCAACGCGCTTCTGGGCGGCTTCAACGGCACCGGGGCGCCGCCGATCAACGTGCCGGGGCGACCGGATATAATCCTATTTCCAGAGCACACCTTCTATGTGGCGATGGCCGCCCTCATCCTGCTCTACGTGTTCTGCGGCTGGCTGGTGACGACGCATTTCGGCCGGGTCTGCGTCAGCATCCGCGAAAACGAGACCCGGGCCGAACTGCTGGCCTATGACACGCGCGCCTACAAGCTCGGTATCTTCACCATCGGCGCGGCGGTCGCGGCGGTCGGCGGCATCTTCTTTTCCGTCGGCGTCAGCCGGGTGACGCCGGATGTCTTCGGCCTCAGCCAGTCGGCGCTGACGATCATCTGGGTCATCGTCGGCGGGCGCGGCACGCTGATCGGTCCGGTGCTGGCGACCTTCGGCCTCTATTACCTGACCGCATCGCTGGGCACCCAGCAGGCGCTCAACACGAACCTGGTGCTCGGCATCATCCTGATCGCCTTCGTGCTGGCGGTGCCGCAGGGCGTGGTGCCGGGCGTGCGCGACTGGATCTCCGGGCGCAGGCGGCGGCGCGGCGAGCGCGCCCGCGCGCGGCGCCTCAGGATGCGCCGGCCGCGCGGCGAGGCGCCGGATAATGGAGCCCAGCCGGGCAAGACCTTGGGGAGCGATGCATGAAGCGCGGTCAGATCGTGCTCGAGACCCGCAACCTGTCCATGCATTTCGGCGGCGTGCGGGCGGTCGACCGGGTGGATTTCTCGCTCTGGGAAAACGAGCTGCGCTGCCTGATCGGTCCCAACGGCGCGGGCAAGTCGACCTTCTTCAAATGCCTCACCGGGCAGTTACGGCCGACCGCCGGCGACGTGGTGATCCGCGACCTGCATGTCGGCGGCCACGAGCCGCACCAGGTCGCCCGGCTCGGCGTCGGCATCAAGACGCAGGTGCCGAACGTCTTCGACGGGCTCAGCGTCGACGAGAACATCTGGATCTCCTCGCGGCGCTGGCACGGTGCCAAGCGCGCCCGGACGCTGACCGGCGAGACGATCGAGCGGCTGCGGCTCGGCGACATCCGCAACGATCTGGTCGGCAACCTGGCCCATGGCCAGCGCCAGTGGGTGGAGCTCGGCATGGTGGTGGCCGCCGAGCCGTGGCTGGTGCTGCTCGACGAACCGGCGGCCGGCATGACGCATGAGGAAACCGAGCGCACCGCCGAGCTGATCAGGGAAATCAACCAGACCGCGGCGATGATCGTCGTCGAGCACGACATGCAGTTCATCCGCATGATCAGCCGGCAGGTCACGCTGTTCCACGAGGGCCGCATCCTGATGGAGGATACGATGGATGCGATTTCGGCTGATCCGCGCGCCCGCGAAGTCTATCTGGGGCACCGGGCATGAGCGCGCTTCTGGAAGTCCACGGCATCGCCTCGGGCTATGGCCGGGTGCCCGTCCTGCACGGTATCGACCTGCAGGTTAACGACGGCGAGATCGTCGGCGTGCTCGGCCATAACGGCATGGGCAAGTCGACGCTGATGAAGACGCTGATCGGCCTGGTGCCGGCGACCAGCGGCTCGGTCCTCTATGGGGGCATCGACGTCACCGGCCTGCGCCCCGGCGAGCGGGCGCAATACGGCATGGGCTACGTTCCGCAGGGGCGCGGCATCTTTCCCAATCTCTCCGTGCTCGACAATCTGCGCATGGGGGTCGCCGCGCACGGACTCGACGAGGAGGACGCGCTGCGGCGCATCCTGGTCGAGTTTCCGCGCATCGAGCGGCTGCTGGACCGCGACGGCGGCGCGCTGTCGGGCGGCGAGCAGCAATTGCTGGCGATCGCGCGCTGCCTGATCTCCGAGCCGGACCTGATCCTGTTGGACGAGCCGACCGAGGGCATCCAGCCATCGATCATCGACGAGATCATCGAGCTTCTGCGCGATCTGAACCGGCGGCGCGGCGTCGCCATCGTGCTGGTCGAGCAGAACCTCGATTTCATCACCGAACTGTCCGGCCGGGTGCTGCTCATCCAGAAGGGCATGATCACCGGCGAGATCGCGGGGTCAGAGGCGGCCGATCCCGCGCTGATCGATGAATTCACCGGTTTCGGCAGCGGCAGCGGTGGCGGGGCCTCCGCCATGCCCGTCTTCAAGGCGCAGGTTCCCGCACAAGCCGCGAATGGACCCGCCGCAAACGGGCCAATCACAAGCAGCCAAAGCACAAGCGGACCCGCCCGGTCCGCCCCACCTCCCTCTTTAAGCGACAGGATCGCGTCCATGACCGTTCAGCGTCCCACCTTCGGCCAGTTGAAAGAGATCGTCGAAGAGCTCGGCATGCAGCTCTCGGACACCCGCATTCAGGAATTCCTGGACGTCATGCAGGGCTCGCTCGACGCCTATGACGTGGTCGATTCGCTGCCCGACTTCCTGCCGCCGGTGCTCTATCCGCGCACGGCCGGCTACCAACCCTCGCCCGAGGACAATCCGCTGAACGCCTGGTACGTAAAGACGGAGATCCGCGGCGCGCCGCGCGGGCCGCTGCATGGCAAGACGGTCGCGCTGAAGGACAATGTCTGTCTCGCCGGCGTGCCGATGATGAACGGCGCCTCGACGCTTAAAGGTTATACGCCCGACGTCGACGCGACGATCGTGACGCGGCTCCTAGACGCCGGGGCGACGATTACCGGCAAAGCACATTGCGAGTATTTCTGCCTGTCCGGCGGTTCGCACACCAATGCGACCGGCCCGGTCCACAACCCGCACAGGCACGGCTATGCGGCGGGTGGCTCGTCGTCGGGGTCGGGCGCGCTGGTCGGCGGCGGTTTCGTCGACATGGCGATCGGCGGCGACCAGGGCGGATCGATCCGCATGCCGGCGAGCTTCTGCGGCTGTTACGGCATGAAGCCCACCCACGGGCTTGTCCCCTATACCGGCGTGATGCCGATCGAGGCGACGATCGACCACACCGGGCCGATGACCCAGACGGTCATGGACAACGCCCTGATGCTTGAGGTGCTGGCCGGGGCCGACGGTCTCGACCCGCGCCAGTATGACGTTCAGACCGACACCTACACCCAGGCCGTCCAGCGCGGCGTCTCCGGCCTGCGCATCGGCATCGTCAAGGAAGGCTTCGGGCGACCGGAATCGGAGACCGATGTCGATTCCGGCGTCCGTGCCGCCGCCGAGATGCTGGCCCGCCAGGGCGCGGCGGTCGACGAGATTTCGATCCCCTGGCATCTCAAGGGCCCGGCCATCTGGACCCCCATCGCGCTGGAAGGGCTGATGAACCAGATGATGACAGGCAACGGCATGGGCACCGGCTGGAAGGGCATGTACACGACCTCGCTGCTCGACTTCCACGCCAACTGGCGGCAGCGCGCCAACGAGCTGTCCGACACGCTGAAGATCAGCATGTTCATCGGCCAGTACTATCTCAAGCACCATCGCGGCCACTATTACGCCAAGTCGCAGAATCTCGGCCGCAAGCTGACCGAGGAATACGACAAGGTGCTGGCGAGCTACGACTTGCTGCTGATGCCGACCACGCCGATGAAGGCAACGCCGATCCCGGAGTCCGCGCAGGACCTGGCGCTGTGGTGCCAGCGCGGCTTCGAGATGCTCAACAACACCGCGCCCTTCGACGTCACCGGCCATCCGGCGATGGCGATCCCCTGCGGGATGTCCGACGGCCTGCCGGTCTCGATGATGCTCGTCGGCAAGCGCTATGACGAAAGCACGATCTATCGCGCCGCCGGCGCGTTCGAGGCGGCGGGCGACTGGCGGAAGATGTGATGGCGCCACCCCGAACCGCAGGGCGTGGCATCGTTCCGGTCGACGGTCTGAGCCATGTCCGCGGGACGACCGATCGGCCGCTGCTCGATGCGACGGTTCCGGATTTCCTGAAGGAAGTGGTCCGCCGCCATGGCGACCGCACGGCCGCCGTGTTCTGCCAGACGGGAGAGCGCTGGACCTATGCCCAGCTTCAGCGCCGCGCCGACCGGTTTGCCGCCGGGCTTTTGTCGCTCGGGCTCTACCGGGGCGACCGCATCGCGATCTGGGCGCCGAACCGGCCGGAATGGCTGATCGCCCAGTTCGCCACCGCCCGCATCGGGCTTGTGCTGGTCAATCTCAACCCGGCCTATCGCGCCTCCGAACTGGAATACGCCCTCAACAAGACGGACGCCAAGGCGCTGATCCTCGCCTCGCAGTTCAAGTCTTCGGCCTATATCGAGATCCTTCGCGGGCTCGCCCCTGAACTGGATAAGGCTGCGCCCGGACGGCTCAGCGCCAGGCGCCTGCCCGCCCTGCGCACGGTCATCCAGCTGTCGCCGCAGCCAACCCGTGGCGCCCTGTCGTTCGATCAGGTGATGGCGCGCGGCGAAGGCGGCCCCCGCGCCCGGCTCGACGCGATCACGCGGGGGCTGTCCCCGCAGGACGCGATCAATATCCAGTTCACCTCGGGCACGACCGGCGCGCCGAAGGGCGCGACCCTGACCCACCACAATATCATCAACAACGCCATCACCTGCGCCCGGGCGATGCGCTTTCGTCCAGGCGAGGCGCTGTGCATACCGGTGCCGCTCTATCATTGCTTCGGCATGGTGCTCGGCAATCTGTCGGCGGCTGCCTATGGCGTGACGATGGTGTTTCCCGGCGAAGGCTTCGACGCGCTGGAGACACTCAAGGCGCTGGAACAGGAGCGGTGCACCGCGATGCATGGCGTTCCCACCATGTTCGCCGCCGTGCTCGACCATCCTGAGTTCCGTCGCTTCGACCTGACGGCCATGCGCACCGGGATCATGGCGGGTTCGCCCTGTCCCGAACCGCTGATGCGCCGGGTGATCCGCGACATGGGCTGCGGCGAGATCACCATCGCCTACGGCATGACCGAGACGAGTCCGCTGTCCTTCCAGACCGAGGTGCACGAGCCGGTGTCGGTCAGGGTCTCGACCGTCGGGCGCATCCAGCCCCATTGCGAGGTCAGGATCGTCGACGAAGAGGGCCGCACCACGCCGGTCGGCGTTCCGGGCGAACTGCTGACCAGAGGCTATCTGGTGATGAAGGGTTACTGGAACGATCCCGAGCGCACCGCCGAGGCGATCCGGGGCGGCTGGATGCATACCGGCGACCTCGCGACGATCGACGCGCAGGGCTATTGCCGGATCGTCGGCCGGATCAAGGACATGCTGATCCGCGGCGGCGAGAACGTCTATCCGGCCGAGGTCGAGGAATTCCTGCTGACCCATCCCGACATCGCCGCGGTTCAGGTTTTCGGCGTGCCGGACGAGAAGTTCGGCGAGGAGGTCGCCGCCTGGATCGTGCCGCGCGGCGAGGGCCGCCTGACGGCGGATGCGATCCGCGCCTACTGCAAGGGACAGATCGCCCATTTCAAGGTGCCTCGCCACATCCGGTTCGCCGACGAGATGCCGATGACCGTCACCGGCAAGCCGCAGAAGTTCCGGATGCGCGAGGCGATGATCGACGCGCTTGGACTGAAATGACCATAGGAGCCGGCCATGAAAACGATCACCGCCATCCTTCGCTGCAAGCCCGGAACCGAGGAAACAATGAAGCAGGCGCTGCTCGACGTCGCCGCGAATGTGCGCGACAACGAGCCGGACACGCTCGGCTTCTTCCTCAGCCAGGATCCCGCCGATCCATGCGTGTTCACGACCTACGAGCGGTTCCGGGACGAAGCCGCCATGGACCAGCACAACGGTTCCAAGACCGTCGCCGCGTTCTTCGCCATTGCGCAGCCGATCCTCGACGGCGACGTGACGCTGCTGACCTGCGAGGAATTCTCGGCGAAGTAGCCGAAGTAGCCAGTGCGGCTTTCCCTAGAAGACCACCCGTTCAAGCGCGAGCGCCCCGCCCAGCAGCAGGAGGGTGCAGCCGATGACGACGGTCGCCGCCTGCGGCCCGACCCCGGCCATCTCGGCAAGCGACGTGCGCACGCCAAGGGCTGCGATCGCCGTCAGCAGCAGCCAGCCCGACAGTTGTCGCGCGGCATCGAGGACGATTTCGGGCAGGGACAGCAGGTTGCTCGCCAGAACGAGGATCACGAAGACGACGAGAAACCAGGGCAGGGCGAGCCCGGCCTTGCCTTCCCGAAAGGTCAGCGCGGCCGCGAGCACGGCAAGCGGCAGCAGCGCCACCCGCTGCAGCTTGACGAAGGTCGAGACGTCGCCGGTCTCTTGCGACATTGAATAGCCCGCGCCGACGACCTGCGCGACGTCATGGATCGTCGCGCCGATCAGGAAGCCGGCCTGCGCGGGCGCGTGATCGAGCGCGGCGAACAGGATCGGATAGAGCACCATCGCAATGGTCGAAAGCGCGGTAACGGCGGCCACCACGAACAGAACATCGCGCTCGCCGATCCGGTTGCGCGGCAGCACGGCCGCCAGGGCAAGCGCCGCCGAGGCCCCGCAAATGGCCACCGCGCCGCCGGCCAGCGTGCCGAAGGCCGATCCCCGCCCTGTCAGGCGCGCCAGCCCAAGCCCGGCGACGATCGTGCCCGCGACCAGGCCGATAACCGCCAGCACGGGCGCCCAGCCGAGCGTGGCGATGTCCTCAAAGCTGAGACGGAGGCCCAGGAGCGCCACGCCGAGCCGCAGCAGGAACTTCGACGACAGGTCCAGCCCCGGGGCGGAGCGCGGCTCGGCGGAGAGGTGATGAAAGGCCATGCCGATCAGCAGCGCGAACAGCATCGCGGGTGCGCCGTAATGGCTGCCGAGCCCGGCCGCGGCGACCGCGATCAGCGCGGCCAGCGCCACGCCCGGCAGGCTCGCGCGCAAGGTCCGCAGCCATGCGCGCGGTCCGGTTGCTTCTACTTCGCTCAAGACGCTGTGCCGAAGAACTTCTCAAGCCTGATATCGGCGGTGCGGGCGTGGCCTTCCATGCCCTCCAGCCGGCTGATCCGCGCGGTCGCCTCGGCAACCGGGCGCATGCCCTCCCGGGTGGCGCGCTGCCACGTCACGGTCTTGAGGAACTTGTGCACCGAAAGCCCGCCGGTATAGCGCGCCGCGCCGGATGTCGGCAGCACGTGGTTCGGCCCGGCGGCCTTGTCGCCGAAGGCAACCGTCGTCTCCTCGCCGAGGAACAGCGAGCCGTAGGAGGTCAGTGTCTGAAGCCACCAGTCTAGGTCCGCTGCCTGAACCTGCAGATGCTCGGGCCCGTAGCCGTCGGCGACGCCTGCCATCTCCGCGCGGTCCTCGCACAGGATCACCTCGGCATAGTCGCGCCAGGCCGCCCGCGCGTTCTCCGCGTTGAGTGGCGGTAGCTCCTCGATCAGCGCCGGCGCTATCTCCAGCACCGCCTCGGCGAGCGGGCGATGGTCGCTCACAAGCCAGACAGGGGAGTTGTAGCCATGCTCGGCCTGGCCGACGAGGTCCCAGGCGACCATATGCGGATCGGCGCCGGCATCGGCGATCACCATGCTGTCGGTGGGGCCGGCGAACATGTCGATGCCGACCTCGCCGAACAGCATGCGCTTCGCCTCGGCGACATACTGGTTGCCGGGCCCGACGAGGATATCGGCGCGCGGCTGGCCGAACAGGCCGAAGGCCATCGCCGCCACGCCCTGCACGCCGCCCAGGTTGAGCGCGGCGTCGGCGCCGGCCAGGTGCATCGTGAACAGGATCGCCGGCGGGATGCCCTCGCCGGGCTTGGGCGGCGAGCAGGCGGTGACGTGGCGCACGCCGGCGACCTTCGCCGTGGTGATCGTCATCAGCGCCGAGGCGACATGGCTGTAGCGCCCGCCCGGCACATAGGCCCCCGCCGCTGCCACCGGGATCGACCGCTGGCCGGCGATGAAGCCCGGGCGCAGCTCGGTCTGCGTATCGCTGACGGTGGCAAGCTGCGCCTCGGCGAAGCGGCGGATATTGTCATGGGCAAAGGCGATGTCGTCGCGCAGCTCCGCCGGCACGCGGTCCGCCGCCGCCGCCATCTCCTCGCGGGTGACGAGCGCCGGGCCCTCCCAGCGGTCGAGGTCGCGGGCATAATCCAGCGCGGCGGCGTCGCCCTCGGCCCTAAGGCGGTCAAGCATCGCGGCGACGCGGGCGCGCACATCCTCCTGCCCCGTCTCGGCCGTTGCCTCAGCCCGTTTCAGATAGGTCGCCATCGGCGATATCTCCTTGAGATCTTTAGCGTTGATCGGCCCGGCGGAAGGCGCCCTGCACGATCCGGTCGATGACCATCGCGACGAACAGGATGGCGAACCCGCCCAAGAGGCCCGGTCCCTTGGCGGCGAATTGCAGCGCCTCCAGGATGACCTGTCCCAGGCCGCCGCCGCCGATCAGCGAGATGATGACGACCATCGACAGGCACATCAGGATGGTCTGGTTCACACCGGTCATGATCGAGGGCAGGGCGAGCGGCAGCTCGACGTCCTTGAGCAACTGCCAGCGCGAGGCGCCGAAGGCGGTCGCCGCCTCCTTGATGCTGTCAGGCACGCCGCGCATGCCAAGCGCCGTCAGGCGGATCACCGGCGGCATGCCGAAGATGATGGTGGCCAGGATGCCCGGCGGGTTGCCGGTGCCGAAAAAGGCGATGATCGGAATGAGATAGACGAAGGCCGGTAGCGTTTGCATCAAATCGAGCACCGGCTCGGCGAAGCCATAGGCGCGCTTCGACTTGCCGAACCAGACGCCCAGCGGAATGCCGAAGACCACGCAAAGCACCACGGCGGCGCCGACCAGCGCCACGGTCTCCATCGCGATCTCCCAGTAGCCGAGGAAGGCGATATAGGCGAGGGCTGCGGCGGTGAAGATCGCAACGCGCGGTCCGGCGGCCCGCCAGCCCACCACGATGATGACCGTCATCACCACGGGCCAGGGCGTGCCGATCAAGGCGACGCTGATCGCGTCGAGGATCTGCCGCACGGCCAGGACGATGCCGTCGAAGGCCCCGGCGCCGCCGCGCGCGGCATCGTCGATCACGGCTTCGAGCCACCGGGCGGTACTCGAATAGGTCTCCGGATCGGCGGGGAACGCCACCATCCAGTCCGGCACGGCCTCGATGGTGAAGCGGTAGACCGTCAGCGGAATGATCACCAGGCCGAGCCCCAGCCCGAGCGCCAGGTTCCTCGGGTTCAGCCCTGAGGGCACCGCGCTCGGGTCGACCCGCCAGCGGGTATATTGCTTCTCATAGGCGACATTGGCCCAGACGGCCTGGATCACCCTAAGCAGCAGCAGCAGGACAAGCCCGGTCACGAGGATCGTCATCGCGTCCGCGGCCGCCGCATCCGCCGTCTCGCGGGAGCGCTCGGCGGCGCGCATCAGATTGTTGCCCAGCGTCTCGAAGCGCGATCCGTCCTCGCCGGCGGCTGTCGCATCGCGGGCGCGCTGCAGGAATTCCTCCGCCCGCGCCTGCTGCCGCTCCGCCTGGGCCAGCGCATCGGCGCCAAGCTGGCCCCAGGCGCCGCTGCCGATCCGCACGAAGGCGATGATCTCCAGGATGATGAAGGCCCAGAACATCCCCCACACGCCCCGCGCCGATGCCCAGAACGGGCCGGCCAGGAAGGCGGCGACGTTGAACGTCTTCGGGATCGCGCCGGTGCTGTCGTGGATCTTATGAAAGGCCCTGGCGTAATAGTCGGCGCGCGGTCCGGCGAATTCGGCGATCGAGGCATCGAGTTCCTCGCGATCCACCTTGATGTCGCGTACGGCACCTGTCGGGGCCGCGGCCTCCGTATTCATGTCGGCGACGTTCATCACCGTCCCCCCTGAATGCCGCGCAGAAGCACGGTCTTCGAAATCACGCCCACCGGCGCGCCGGCTTCCTCGACGACGAGCGGGCCGTCGGTATCGACCGCCACGTCGATCAGCGCATCGAGATCGCTGTCGCCGGAAACGCGCGGGACGCCGTCGGGCGCCGCGTGGCCGTTGAGCGGCTCCATGATGGTGTGCGCCTTGACGAGCTTCAGGCGCGAGATGCCCTGGACGAATTCGCGCACATAGTCGTCGGCGGGCGCCGTCACGATTTCCTCCGGCGTGCCGATCTGCACGATCACGCCGTCCTTCATGATCGCGATGCGCGTGCCGATGCGGATCGCCTCGTCGAGGTCGTGGGTGATGAACAGCGTCGACTTGTTCAGGTCGCGCACCAGCGTCTTGAACTGATCCTGGAGTTGTAGCCGGATCAGCGGATCAAGGGCGCTGAACGGCTCGTCCATCAACAGAATCTCGGGATCGGAGGCAAGCGCGCGGGCAATCCCGACGCGCTGCTGCATGCCGCCCGACAGTTCCTTGGGCAGCCGGTCCTCGTAGCCGTCCAGGTCGACGAGGTGCAGGCAGTGATCGGAGACCGCCCAGCGTTGCGATTTCGGGATCTTACGGATTTCCAGCGGGTAGGCGACGTTCTCCCGCACGCTTCGATGCGGCATCAGCGCCATGTGCTGGAACACCATGCCGATATGGCGCGCGCGCATCTCGCGCAGCGCCGTCTTGTTCATCGCGCCGACATCCTCGCCGAGCACGCTTATCGTGCCGGCAGAGGGTTCGATCAGGCGGTTGACGTGGCGCACCAGGGTCGACTTGCCCGATCCGGACAGGCCCATGATGCAGAAGATCTCGCCCCGGGCGACGGCGAAGGAGGCGTCGCGCACGCCGATCACGGTGCCGTATTCGGCCAGCGCGTCCGCCTTGCTGAGCGTGCCGCTCTTTGCGGCGGCGATCGTCTCGTCGGCGCGGTCGCCGAACACCTTCCAGACATGCGAGAGTTCGACGACGGTTTCAGTCACGGAGCATTCCCCCTGCGGCGGTCGGACGCGCGCGATACGTCGCGCGCGCCAGCCTTGTTTTTGGCCTGTTTGTTTTCGGCCTGTTCGGTGTCGACCTGACTATTGTTGTCCGGTCAGCCAGCCGAGGACAACGTCTTCGTTCGAATCGACCCAGTTGCGCGCGAAGGTCTCGACCGGCACGTCCTTGACCGACAGTTCGTAGCCCGCCTGGCTGAGCACCTCGGGCGGCATCGAATAGTTGTCGAGCATCGCGGCCACCTCGGGGAACTTCTCGCGCACATCGGCTGCATAGTGCAGGTGCAGCTTGGCACCCTTCCAGGCGGTCGAGGCTTCGGATTTCTCCAGCCAGGCCGGATCGTCGGTCGGCTGAATGATGGTCCAGGTGTCCGGGTCGTGCTCCGGCTCGTCCAGATAGACCAGGTCATAGGCGACGAAAACGAAATGCGGCTCGTAGCAGAAGCCCATCCACGGCTCGTCGGCATTGGCGGCGGCGCCCAGTTCGCCCCAGGCGACGGTGCCGTCATACTGCTTCAGGTCCATGGTCTGGTCGTAGCCATAGGATTTCGCGCGGATCTGCTCGATCACGGTGGAGGCCCAGCCAGGCGCGCCGATCCACACTTCCGGCGTGCCGTTGCCGTCCTTGTCGAAGACCGCCATCTTGTCGGGGTCGGTCAGGTCGTTGATCGAGGTGATGCCGTAGGTGTCGGCGGTGTGCTTGGTAACGCACATGCCCTGCACGGCCTGCACCGGGTTCTGGTTGGCGACGACCGATCCGGCCTCCTTGACGTAGCGATTGTGCAGGTTGGCCTGATTGGGCAGCCAGACTTCCGGATGCAGGTGCATGGAGCCTGCGTCCATCGCCTCGAAGATGATCGGGTTGGTGCCGTTCTGCAGCTCGACGTCGAGGCCGAAGTTTTCCTCGATCACTACCTTGAGGATGTTCGACGTGGCGTTGGCGGCGGGCCAGTTCGGCACGCCCAGCACGAGATCGGCGGCCTGTGCGGCCCCGAAGGTCATCGGCAGCACCGCAGCGGCGCTGAGCAACATGGTCTTCATGGACATCAGTTCATTCTCCCTGCTCTGGATGGTTTTGTAGGTTCAACCGGCAGCCGCCCCGACCCGGACAGCGCCTCGATCCGGCGGAGATCGTCCGCCGCATCATTCGATGTAGAGGCCGTCACGATCGCGTCGACCAGCAGGTCGAGCGAATCGAAGACCGGCACGGACAGGCCCGCGAGGACCTCCGTCATCAATGAGAACTCGGTGCAGGCGACGCAGATCGCGCCAGCCTCCCGGGCAATCAGCGTGTCGGCCAGGGCGCGTATCTCGCGCGCGGTGGCCTCGGACGCGCCGTCGGCCTTGATCCGCCGGATGAGGCCCAGCGCGGCGTCTCCATCCGGCACATGCATGGCCGTCAGCCCGTGCGCTGAAAGCGCGCGATCGTAGACGCCGATGGTCGCCAGCGCCGGCGAGCCCAGCACGCCTATCCGCCCGGCAGGGGCCAGTTCCTGAGCCCGCGCACCGGCCAGCTCCACCATGTCGAGAAAGGGCAGGTCGGTCGCCGCCCGGATCGCCGGCGCGTAGTGATGCGCCGTGTTGCAGGGCATCGCCAGCGCCACCACCCCGGCGCGCTCCAGGTCCCGGGCCATCGCCGCCAGAACGGGCGCGGGGTCCTCGCCATGGCCCTCGATCAGCGCGGCGATGCGCGAGGGCACCTGGCTGTTCTGGTGGACGATCAGCGGGATGTGATCGGCGTCGTCGCCCGCATCGACCGCCGCGATCACCCGCGTCATCAGGTCGACGGTCGCCTCCGGCCCCATTCCGCCCAAGATGCCGACGGGCCGCTTCATGCCGCAGCCTTCACGTGGCGGGAAACGACATGGCGCAGGATCGCGGCGATTTGCGCGCAATCGTTGAGGTCGAAGGTCAGCGGCACCCGCATGTCGAGGAGCGTGAAGAGCACGCGATCCGTCTGCGGCAGGTCCTGCGATCTCAGATAGCGCCACGATGTGTGTGCCGAGGTGAAGCCGTGCGGCTCGGGATTGCCGAACCACTTCAACTCGATGCCCAGGTCGGCCGCGTCCGTCACGACGGCGCGCATCTCGTCCGCGCTCGCGCCCGGCAGCCGAAACTGAAAGGAGGAGCCGACATAGTGCTCGGCCTCAGGCCGGTGCGCCAGGGCCACGCCCGGCACCCCGCGCAGTCCGTCGGCAAGCGCATCGTGACGCGCGTTCCAGCGGGCGATCGCATCCTCGATTTCGGCAAGCTGCGGGAGCAGGATCGCCGCGCGCAGATGGTCCATCCGGGCCGACATGTTCGGCGTGTCCAGCCGGGCATCGGCAAAGGCCTCCGGCGACGGCACGGCGCCATGCCGTTCGTAGAGCATGTAGGAGCCGGACAGCATCACCGCCCGGGCCATGGCCTCGGCATCGTCGGAGACGAGCAGCCCGCCCTCGCCGGAATTCATGTGCTTGTAGGTCTGTGTCGAGAAACAGCCGAACAGGCCGAACGATCCCGAGCGCCGTCCGTTCCAGGTCGCGCCCATCGTATGGGCGCAATCCTCGACCAGCGGCACGCCCGCCTCCGCGCACAGGGTGCTCAGCGCTTCCATGTCGGCGAGATGGCCCCGCATGTTCGACAGGAGCACGGCCTTGGGCTGGGTACTTTTCAGCTTGGCTTGAAGATCGGCGAGGTCGATCACCAGATCCTCGGTGATTTCAACCAGCACCGCTTCCGCGCCCACCGCGGCAATGGCGCCGGGCACCGGGGCCAGGGTGAACGCATTGGTCAGGACCCGGTCGCCCGGGCCGATGCCGGCCGCCCTAAGCGCGATCGACATCGCCTGTCCGCCCGACGCGACGGCAAGGCAATAGCGGCTGCCCTGCCAGGCGGCATAGGCGGCCTCCAGTTCCGCGGTCGCGCCGGCCTCCTGGCCGACGAGGTTGTAGCGGTGCAGCCGCCCTGAGCGCATCACCTCAAGGGCTGCCGCGATCCCCGCCTCGGGGATCGGCTCCTGCTGTGTGAAGGGCTTGGCGAAGCGCTGCATTCGGGTCACTCGGCCGCCATCGGCATGCCACCCGCGACGCCATAGTCGAACCGCTTCGTATAGCCGAAGAGGCCGACGGCGCCGCCGGTATGGAGAAAGACGATGTTCTCGTCGCCATCAAACGCGCCCTTGCGCACAAGGTCGATCAGTCCGGCGCCGCCCTTGCCGGAATAGACCGGGTCCAGAAGGATCCCCTCCAGCCGCGCGAACATCTCGATCGCGGCCGTGCCGGCCTCGGTCGGAATGCCGTAGCCCGAGCCGACATAATCGGTATTGGCGACGACATCCTCGCGCGCCACGATGCCGGGGCAGCCGAGCTTCTCGGCCGTCGCGCAGGCGAGCTTGTAGACGTTCTCTTCCTGCTTGGGCCGCGGCGCGCGGGTGCCGATCCCAAGCAGTGGGATGCCCGCGTTGATCGCCTTCAGGCCGACGATCAGGCCCGCCTGCGTTCCGGCGCTGCCGGTTGCATGGACGATCCGGTCGATGCGCAGGCCCGTCGCATTGGCCTGCGTGACGAGCTCCATCGCGGCGTTGGCATATCCAAGCGCGCCGGTCGGGTTCGAGCCGCCTCCCGGGATGGTGTAGACCTTGCGGCCCTTGGCGCGCATCTCCTCGGCGCGCGCCTCCATCAGGCCCGGCATGTCGGCGCCGCCCGGATGCTTCTCCGCCGTGGCACCGTGCAGGAAATCGAGGAAGACGTTGCCGCTGCCGTTGTAGTCGAAATCGTCATAGCCGGTGCGGTCTTCCAGCAGCACATGGCAGTCCATGCCGAGCTTTGCCGCGAAGGCCGCCGTCTGGCGGGCGTGGTTCGACTGGGTCGCGCCCTGGGTCATCACCATGTCGGCACCCTGGTCCAGCGCCTCGGCCATCAGGAATTCCAGCTTGCGGGTCTTGTTGCCGCCGGTCGATAGCCCCGTGCAATCATCCCGCTTGATCCAGATGCGCGGCCCGCCGAGTTCCTTCGACAACCGATCCATCGGTTCAAGCGCGGTTGGAAGATGCGCCAGGGTGATGCGCGGAAAACGGGAAAGATGCATAACGGCTCCTCATGATGCGATCCTTATCAACAACACCAGAAAGCGGCGGCGGTCAAATGCAAGCTTGTGCCATTAAATGCACAAGTTGCATACTGAGAGTATGAGAACGGACTGGATCGAAGACATCATCGCGCTCCTGGATGCCGGCGGGGTCGCCGAGGCGGCGTATCGGCGGAATGTCACCCAGCCCGCCTATTCCCGGCGTCTGCGCGCGCTCGAGGATGTGCTCGGTATCGACCTTGTCGACCGCACCTCGCGTCCGTCCGGTCCCACGCGCGTCCTGCGCGATCATGCGGACCGGTTTCGCCGCCTCGCCGACGAGCAACGCGCGCTTCTTGCAACGATGCGTCAGGCGCAGGCTCAGGGGGCGCCGCAACTGGTGGTCGTCTGCCAGCATGCCATCACGACGTCACTTGGGCCCAGGATCGTCGCGGCCCTGCGCGATGCGGCGGGCGGCAGCGTGCGGCTGCGCTCGGCCAACCGCGATGAATGCGACATCGTGCTCTATGCGCGCGGCGCCTCGATTTCCGTCACTTACCGGGTCGAGGGCGAACGGTCCGAGGGCATCCCCACCTTCCTCGAGGAGGCCGTCCTTGCCGGCGAGCGGCTTCTGCCCGTCATCGGTGCGGATCACGCCAAGCGCGCGATGTGGGCGTTCCATCAGGGGCGGCTGACGATGATCGGCTATCCGTCGGATGTTTTCTTAGGCACGACGCTGGCGCGGCACGTGACGGTCGATCTGGCGCGCCGCTGCGAGATCGACGTCGCCGCCGAAACCGCGCTCACCCCGGCGGCGATGCAGATGGCACGCGCCGGCGTCGGCATCGCCTGGGTGCCCGGCGCGCTGGTGCAGGAGGCGATCAGGGCGGGCGAGCTTGTCGCGTTGGCCAAGGAGCTTGGCGCCGTCGAGATGCAGCTCGTCGCGCATCGCTGGTCGAGCGGCGGTGATGCCCGCGTGGAAGCGGCCTGGCAGGCGCTGTGCTGCGGCGTCGTCCAGTCGGGCGCTCGATGACCCGTCGGCTGGCCGGGTCTGCCGTCGCATCACTCTGCGGAATTCTGGCGGTTGAATCCGCTATCGGCTTCGATCGATAATCAGGAAAAGCCCGATAAGGAAAACCAGGAGGGGGAGGGGAATGAGAGTCATCTCCTACAAGGAGCTACCGAACTACGCGCCTGGAAACTTACTTGGCAGCGGCGACGGGCGTGGCTGGTCGGGCTTGAAATACCGTGGCTATCAACATCTCGGCATGGAAATAGTGCTTCCGCCGGTGGAAGACTATCTGGTGATTGCGTATGACAAAGGCCGCACCCCGGTGCGGCGCAAGGTCGAAAACAAATGGAGCGACTATCACCTCGGTGTTGGAGATCTTACGCTTTTGACCAAATCTCAGATATCCGAATGGTCATGGTCTGAGACAATCGAGGTTTCTCATGTATACCTCGAGGCGGGGCTTGTCGAAAACGTCGCCAACGAAGTGTTCGAGCGCGAGGTCAGCGATATCCGCTTGAAGGACGCCTTGCGCGCGCGTGATCCGGGAATATCGAGATGCGTATCGGTCATCAAGGAAGAGGTGGGCGATCAGAGCATTGGCGGCCCTCTCATTGTCGAGGCTGCGGCACGGGAACTGTCCGTCCGGCTTCTGCGGAAATTCGCGGACACGCGATTCACCTCCGAGGCTCGGTTCGGCAAATTCTCAAAGGGAGAAACAAGGCGCGTGACGGCCTTGGTGAAGGATCAGCTGAGAGAAAAAGTGACGTATGAGCAAGCCGCTGCCGAAATGGGCTTGGGGGCGTGGAACTTCATGCGCAAATTCAAGGCGACGTTCGGGCAGTCTTTTCACGACTACGTTCTGGTTCAGCGGGTGGAGCGCGCAATCTCCCAGCTGGAAAACACACGAAAGCCCCTGAAAAACATCGCTCTGGACTGCGGTTTCTACGATCAGTCACACATGAACAGGGTGTTCAAGAAACAGACGGGAGTAACCCCCGGAATGTTTCGCAAGGCCTGAATATCATCCGATAGCATTCGATCCGTGATCGCTGTCAGGCGCCGCGTTCAACATGCGGCCGGCGGCGAGCCGGTGTGCAGGTCCGTCCAATGTTTTTCCAGAATTTTCCAATAATGCGCCCGGAGAAATTGATTGTATGATCGCTGCAAAGCTCCGCGCTTGTCACTGGGCATGCTCCAAGTACGGGCGGTGGAAAAGAGCGCGATCACGATTTGGCCGCAGGCCCTATCTGGGAGGAAAACAATGCGCATGAACTTCGGAATTTTCATGGCACCGTTTCACGCACCGGGCCACAATCCGACAATTTCCCTGGAATACGATCTGGAGCTTTTGCAGCACCTGGACACGCTGGGCTACGACGAGGCGTGGATCGGCGAGCACCATTCCGCGGGCAGCGAAATCATCGCCTCGCCTGAGATCTTCATCATGGCGGCCGCCGAGAGGACGCAGCGTATTCGTCTGGGCACCGGGGTGGTGTCCATGCCCTACCATAACCCGCTCTGGGTCGTGGAACGCATGGTGCTGCTGGATCACCTGACGCGCGGTCGCGTGATGTTCGGCATGGGGCCCGGCGCGCTGCCGACCGATGCGTCGATGCTGGGGCTGGAACCGCAGCAGATGCGTCCGATCCTCGAAGACTACATGGAGATCGCGGTCAAGCTGCTGACCACGGACGAGCCGGTCAACTACGAATCCGATCGCCTGACGCTGAAGGATGCGCGGCTGCATTTGCGTCCCTATTCCGATCCGCTTTTCGACCTGGCCGTTGCCGCCGTCGCCTCGCCGTCGGGCGCGAAGCTGGCCGGGCGCTATGGCGCCGGCCTGTTGTCCCTGGGTGCGACGGTCGCGGTCGGCATGGATGTTCTGGCGCATCACTGGACCATCCAGGAACAGGCCGCGGCGGAATACGGTCAGGTCGCCGACCGGGCCAAATGGAGGCTCGTCGGACTGATGCACCTGGCCGAATCCGAAGAACAGGCCCGTGAAGATGTAAAATACGGCATGGTTCAATGGTTCAAGTATTTCCAGAACGTCGCCGCATTCCCGCAGATGGCTGTCGAGGGTGGTAATCTCGACGAAATGATCGACTTCGTGAATGGCGGGCTCGGCGTCATCGGCACGCCGGAAATGATGGTCAAGCAGATCCACGAGTTGATCGAGCAAAGCAATGGCGGCTTCGGGGCCTATCTGACGCTGGCGCATAACTGGGCGAATACCGCCGCCACCAAAAAGAGCTTCGAACTGTTCGCGCGCGAAGTCATGCCGCATTTCCAGTCGTCCGGCGGTGGTTTGCAGGCCGCCGCAGACCGGGCCCAAGCGCAGCGGGATGGTCTGGCGGAGAAGCAGCTTCAAGCCGTGGCCGAAGCGACAGAGCGGTATGAGAAGGAAACCGGAACCGGCGGCTGAACCGCCCCTGGCTGCGGTTCGTCGAAGACACTGACTGTCGGTCAAACCAGCGGGTGCGCAACAGGCGCTGAGGCGCATCCGTTGTTTCCTTCTGGTGGTAGATTGATGAATGACGAGTCTGTCGGCGAGGCAGCGTTCCGGCGCGCTTGCGGCAATTTTCCTACTGGCATCGCGGTCATCACGACGCTGGACGGCGATGCCCGGCCCGTGGGACTGACGGCAAGCAGCTTCACATCGGCAGCCTTGTCGCCTCCGATGGTGCTATGGACGGTCGGTCCGCATGCGCGCAGCTTCGATAGCTTCCTGCAGGCGAGCCACTACGCCGTGCACGTTCTGCACAAGGAACAGCAAGCTCTTGCCGCGCATTTTGCCGGCGGCAGCGACGACAAATTCGCTCGTCTTGACTGGCGTACAGGGGTGCAGGGCCTGCCGATCCTGCCGGACTTTTCCGTCTGCCTGGAATGCGCGGTCGAAGACGTGCACCCTTGCGGAAATCAGAAGCTCATGATCGGCCGTGTCGTCAACATCATCAGTCAGGACCGCGAGGACGCCCTGGTGTATTTTCAGAGCGAGTTTCGCCATATCGGCAGATCCTGAACGCGCAACTTCGCCCCGACACCTCCCTCGTTTACCGGAGGGGCCGCCTCATCAATTGTCTTCGGCGCGCTCGCCGTTCGCCAATCGCACCCAGCCGTCGACGGCGATCACGCCGCGGCCTTCGGCCCCGACGATCAGCGGGTTGATCTCCGCTTCGGCAGCCCCGCCATCGGGGGCCGCGGCCAGCCCGGACAGGTCGGCGATCGACCGGGCCAGGGCGTCCACATCGCCCTTGGGCGCCCCGCGCGCGCCGAACAGGGGCGTCAGGCCCTTGACCTCGCGGATCATCGCCAGCGCCTCGTCCGGATCGACCGGGGCCAGCCGAATGGCGAGGTCCTGATAGATCTCCGCCAGCACGCCGCCGACGCCGACCATGACGATCGGGCCGGCCAGAGGGTCGATATGGAAGCCGACAATGGCTTCCGCAACGCCTGCAGCCATCGGTTGGACGAGGATGCCGTCCAGCCGCGCTTCCGGCCGGGCTGCCGCGACCGAATCGTGGATGCGCCGCGCCGTGGCCAAAAGTGCTGTGGCGTCGGGTATATTCACGGCGACGCCGCCCATGTCGCTTTTATGAGCGATTTCCGGCGACAGGATCTTGGCGACCACGGGATAGGCGATGTCGCTCGGCGCCGGGCCGTCCGGGGCCATCACCCGGCAGTCCACCGTCGGTATGCCGAGGGTTTGGAACAGGGCCAGGGCATCGCGTTCGTTGAGCGTGGCCGCCCCGCCGTGGCGTGCAAGCTCCCGGCGGACGGCGGCATCCGGCGGAGCGCTCGCCCGGCGGCGCGGCGGCGTCCAGCGCAGATAAGCATTCAGCGCGTCGGCGCAGGCCTCGGGCGTGCGGAAGGCGGCGATACCGGCATCCGCCAGCAGGGAAAGTGACCGCTCGGCATTGGGCAGGAGGAAGGCGGTGACGGGTTTGGCGGCCCTGGCCCATTTGGCCAGCGGCTTGACCGCCAGGTCCGGATGGAATTCAGACGAGGAGCCGACGACCATGACGACGGCATCGACGTCCGGCGACTCGATCAGCGCGCCGAGGCAGGTATCCACTGTTTCCGCGCGCGTGCCGGCCATGGTCAGGTCGACGATCCGGGACGCGCCGATCTCCAGGCCATGATCAGCAAGCGCCTGCCGCAAAGGCGCCGGTGGTGGAACGACCTCGAGCCCTTTTTCCCCGAGATGGTCGGCGACGACGGCGCCGCCACCGCCGGTGGTCGTCACCACGGCGACCCGCTGCGCCTCCGGTGCCCGCCGGCCGGCCAGCAGCGGCGGTGCCTCGATCAGGCTTTCGAACAGATTGACGCGCAGGATGCCGACGTCGCGCAGGAAGGCGTCCATGGCCCGGCTCCTGCCCGCCAGCGCGCCGGTATGCGACTGGGCAAGGCTCTGGCCGATTTCGGAGCGGCCGAGCACATAGGCCATCACCGGTTTGCCGGCGGCATGGGCCTTGACGGCGGCTGCTTCCAGGGCGGCGCGGTCGCGCAGGGTCTCCAGGAACAGGACGACGACGTCGGTCAGAGGATCGTCGACCAGCATGCCGGCCACGTCGCCGACCGAGAGATCGGCCTCGTTGCCCACCGACACCAGCGTCGAGAAGTGAATGCCGCGTGCCTGGCCGCGCGAGACAAGTGCCCCGATCAAGCTGCCGGACTGGGAGACCAGCCCGAAGCGGCCGGCCGGCAGGGCCTCGCGTTCGAGCACGGCATTGGCGCTCAACGTCATCGGCAGATGCGTGTTGATGACCCCCAGGCTGTTCGGGCCAAGCAGGCGCAGGCCGCCCGTCCGCGCCCGCGCGACCAGGTCCCGCTGACGGGCTATCCCCGCCGCGCCGGCCTCGGCGAAGCCGCCGGTGAAGATCGTCGCGCAAGGGACGCCGGCCTCGATGCAATCGTCGATCACCGCCTCCACCGCCTGGCCGGGCACCATGACGAGGGCGTGGTCGATCGGGCGCCCGACGGCGGTCAGCCTGGGATAGCAGGGGACATCGCCCAGCGTCTCGTAGGCGGGATTGATCGGATAGACCGGACCGGGATAGCCGTGCTTCGCCAGATAGCGCTGCGGCCGGCCGTTGTTCTTCTCGGGCGCCCCGGAGGCGCCGACGATCGCCACGCTGTGCGGACGCAGCAGGCAGTCGGCAATCGGTCTGGTCGCCAGTGTGCTCATTCAGCCACCCCGGCCGCCCTCGGCGGTCTTTGTGGGAAACGGCGCTCGAAGATGCCCTCGGCGATGCGGTTGCGCATCATCTCCATCGAGCCGCCGGCGATCATCCAGCCGCGGGTCTTGCGGAAGCAGTATTCGACCAGGTGCTCGTCGCAATAGCCCGTGCCACCCATGACCTGCACTGCCTCATTGGCGGCATCGAAGCCGGCCTTGTTGCACATCAGCTTGGCAAGGGCGGTATCCTGCGCCGAGGGCAGGCCCCGGTCGGCCTTGACCGCGGCCCGGTAGAGCAGCAGCTGCGCGGCCTCCAGCGCAAGCAGCGCATCGGCGAATTTCCACTGCACCCCCTGGAATTCGCACAAGGGCCGGCCGAACTGATGCCGGGTCAGCGCGTGCTCGCGAGCGGCCTCGAACGCGAACTGGCCGAGCGCGCGGGCCCGCGCCGCATTGCCCAGGCGCTCGGCGTTGAAGCCGGCGATCTGCCTCTTGAAGCCGCCGGGGCCCAGCAGCACGTTTTCCGGATCGACACGGACCTTGTCGAAATAGAGCGCGCACCATTGCTCGCCATTCATGTAGTTGCTCGGCTTGCCGAAGGTGAGGCCTTCCTGGCCGCGTTCGAGCAACACCGATCCGATGCCGCTGACGCCGGGGCCGAAGCGGACATAGACGAGGAACAGATCGGCCTCCGCCGAGTGGCTGGTGAACACCTTGCCGCCGCTGATCCGCCAGCCATCGCCGTCGGCCTCGGCGCGGGTGGTCAGGTCGGTGACGGCGGAGCCCGCATCGGCCTCCGTCATGCCCAGGCCGATGACCGTCTCGCCCTTCAAAAGCGGCGGCAGATAGCGGGCCTTCTGGTCCGGCGTCGCATATTCGGCAAGGGTCCGGATGGCGCCGAAATTGCCTTGCTGGACGGCATCGGCGCCGCGCGGGTCGACCAGGGCGACCTGCTCGATGGCGATGATGGAATCCATCAGCGTGCCGCCCTGGCCGCCATCTTCCTCGGGCAGGGTGATGCCCATCAGCCCGGCCTGCGCCGCGGCGCGGGCGGCATCGAAGGGAAAGCCCGGCGCATGGGCGCGCTTAAGCGCGCCATCGGCCAGATGGCGCTCGGCAAACTTGCGGACGCTGTCGCGGAACAGGACCTGTTCCTGGCTTAGCTCGAAATCCATGCGGTGACGTATCCTCGCCTTGTTGCGGCCGGTCCCGGGACCGGCGCTTGGACGCTGGTGGTTGGCTGTGCGACGTGTCGCTTCGGCTACTCGGCTGCCGGAGAGGTCGCGGCGGACGCGCCGAAGCGGCTTTCGAGTTCCGCGACGACGCGGTCGAGCGGCTCGACATCGGCGAACTTCATATCCATGTCGAAGAGGCTCGCCCTGTGCGCGGAGGCGCAGCGATCGCCGACGGCTTCCTGGGGGATGATAACCCGGAAATTGTGGGAGAAGGCGTCGGTGACGCCGGCACGCACGCAGCCGCTGGTGGAGATGCCGATACACACCAGCGTGTCGACGTCGTCGTAGCGCAGGAAGGATTCCAGCGGGGTCTCGAAGAAGCAGGAGGGCTTGTTCTTGTAGACCATGACGTCCTGTTCGCGCGGCGCGTAGCTGTCAGGCCATTCGTCCGCCCGGGGATCGCGGCTGTACTGGAAGTCGTCGGCGATGCCGAGCTTCAGGTTCCACATCCCGCGCCGGACCGGATGCGTGCGGTCGTCGCGCCGGCTGTAATAGATCGGCAGGCCGAGCCGGCGGAAGGTCCCGGTCGCCCGCTCGATGGCGGCCAGCAGCGCGGGATCCTCGGCCCCGCACTGGCTGTAGGCCGGATCGACGAACATATAGGTCGTATCGATATTGAGCAGGGCAGGCCGCCGGCCCATGCCGATCCTGTTGCCGAAGCGCCCCTTTGCATAGGTTTCGAGCTCGTCATCGGGGACGAAGCCTCTCCATTTCTCGATCTTGTCCCATTTCTCGATCTTGTCATCAGGTGTCATGTCGCGTCCTTCTCTTCGGCGTCGGCAAGCCGGTAGCGATGACCGCGCCGCGCGGGCGGTCTTCGTTGGCGATCCGATACGGTCCGTGACCCGGTCGTTGGCCGATTGCGGAACCGGCTAGCGCAGCATCGGCGCGAGGCTGCGGCACAGATAGGCAAGCCGCGGCCCCAGCTCCTCCTCGAGCTGCTTGCGGTCGACGACGAAGGCAGGCGCCCCGCACATCATGCCCATCACCGTCTGCTGATCCAGGGACGCCAGCGGCGTCCCGACGGCGCGCATGCCGTGATGCCATTCGTCCTCGAGATAGCAAAAGCCGCGATCCTTGACCTGGGCGACGGCGTCCTCCACCCGGCCCTTGAGCGAGGCCCATTCGCCCGCGCCCAGCCGCTGCGCGAAGCGTTCGTAGAAGAATTCCCGCTCCTGCTCCCGCACGCCGGCGAGGAAGGCCCGGCCGACGGCCGTGTTCGGCATCGGCACGCGCGAGCCGATCTCCAGGCGCAGCGTGCCCAGCGAGCGGCTGTTGCAGACGTCGACGAAGATCATGCTGAGCCGGTCGCGGCTGGCGAGACCCACCGAGACCTTGTGCTGCATCGCCAGCTCCTGCATGGGGTCGTGGGCGATCTGGCGCACGAGCATGTTGGAGAGCACCGCATAGCCGAGCGCAAGGATCGATTCGGTGGGCTCGTACCGGCCCTCCGCCTTCAGATGGCGAAGATAACCCAGTTCGGACAGCGTGTGGGTCAGCCGGGACACGGTGGCCTTCGGGATGCCCGTCAGGCGCGAAAGCTCCTGGTTGCCGAGCGCGCCGCTGCCCGGCTTGAAGGCACGCAGGATCTCGAAGCCGCGCGCTAGCGCCGTGATGAACTTACGGTCGGCGCTGACATCGGGCGATATCGCATCGTCCTGCTCGAGATAATCGTCCTCGGTGAGGGGGCCGGGGGTGAGGGGGGCGGGGCTGGTTTTCATGATCCGATCATTTGCTCGCAAACGAGCCTGTTCAGCCTGCCGGTGGGGAACCGCCAGGAAGTTTCACCAACGGTATTGTTACCGCAGTGCCTCTGGGCTGACAATAGTGATTTTTGAAAACCGCATTGCAGAATAATTGACGCAAAAATGCATTTTTGATATCGCTATTCCGCGAGAATGATGAATGATGCGGAATGCGCACAAGGTAGGGGTTCGGATTGGATGCTTGAGAGACCGGGCAGGGCGGAAACGGCCGCAAACCGGGAGGCCGCGCTCACCGCACGGCCGCCGGCGGAGGCCGCTCAGGCCCTGATCTCCTATGAGGGTGTCGGCAAGAGCTTCGAGACCCTGCAGGGCGAAGTGGTCGCCGTGCGCGACATCACGCTGGATGTCCGCGAAGGCGAATTCGTTACGCTGGTCGGGCCCTCCGGTTGCGGCAAGTCGACCCTGCTCAACATGGCGGCCGGACTGTTCGAGCCGACGACGGGCACGGTTCGCTACCGCGGCACCACGGTCGCGCCCTATAACCAGCGCGTCGGCTACATGACGCAGAACGATCACCTGCTGCCCTGGCGGGACGTCGTCGGCAACGTCATCGTGCCGCTCGAAATCCGCCGGGTTCCGAAGGCCGAGGCCCGCGACCGGGTGGACGACCTGTTGGCGACGGTCGGACTGAAGGGCTTCGAAAAGGCCTATCCCTCCCAGCTCTCCGGCGGCATGCGCAAGCGCTGCGCCCTGGCCCGGCTCCTGGCCTACGACCCGGAAGCGCTGCTGATGGACGAGCCGTTCGGCGCGCTCGACGCCCAGCTTCGCCTGAAGATGCAGATCGAGATCCGCAATCTCGCCCTGTCGCTGGGCAAGACGGTGGTTTTCGTCACCCACGACCTCGACGAAGCCGTTTCGCTCGCCGACCGTTGCGTCGTGTTCACCCATCGGCCGGGCACCATCGCGCGGGTGGTCGACGTGCCGTTGCCGCGCGAGCGCGACCTCATGCGGCTTCGACACAATTCGACCTATCTGGATCTGACCGCCGAGCTCTGGGACCTGCTGTCCCCGGAAATGGAGGGGGATATGGAAGGGGGCATGGAGGGCTGAGATGACCGAGACCACGCAACGCGACGCAGCGCCCTCGGCGATTGCCGGATATTCGCGGACAGGGCGAAATGCGGCCGAAACGCGCAAACAGGCCGAACGCCGGCGCCGTCAAAGAAAGATATGGATCGCCCGTGTGGTGCTGCTGGTCGGCATCATCGGCTTCTGGCAGTTCGCCGCCGGCCGCCTGGTCTCCGACTTCTTCATCGGCAAGCCCTCGGAGATCGCCGAGACCCTCTATATCTGGGCGATGTCGGGCAAGCTGTTCTTCCATGCCGGCATCACCAGCATCGAGGCGCTGCTGGGCTTCCTTCTGGGCAGCGCGATCGGCATGGCCGTCGGCGTCCTGCTTGGCCGCGCCGAGACGCTCGCCGACGTGCTCGATCCCTTCATCATGATGTTCTACAGCCTGCCCAAGATCGCGCTCGCGCCGATGTTCATCCTGTGGTTCGGCATCGGCATCGACATGAAGATCTATCTGACGGCGACGATCGTGTTCTTCCTGGTGTTCCTGAACACCTATTCCGGCGTCCGCGCGGTCAGCCGCGAGCAGATCGCCATCATGCGGCTGATGGGGGCAAGCGAAAGCGACATCCTGCGCAAGGTCGTCGTTCCCTCCGCGATCACCTGGGTGTTCAACGGTCTGCGCATCTCCGTGCCCTACGCCCTGATCGGCGCGATCGTCGGCGAGCTGATCGCCTCCAACAAGGGCCTGGGCTACCTGCTTGCCGATGCCTCGGGGCAGTTCGACACCTCGGGCATGTTCGCAGCCCTGATCGCCATCATGGTCCTGGCCCTGGCGCTGAACATTTCGGTGAAGTGGCTCGAGAAGAGGGCCATGCCCTGGAAAACGGTAGAGGACGAGCGGGAGATGTCCATCTAGCCGTGGGCCGGCTGCGGGTGGCCTGCCGGCCGACCCGTGCGGTGCCCCTTGTCTTCACCATTCTCTCGCAATCACACGCACAACAGGGAGTGACACGACTATGAGCGTTCGAAACCGTATCGCCGGGGCAGCCGCAGGCGCGGTCCTGCTGCTTGCCGGGATGGCCGCCACCCCGGCCACCGCCGAGGACAAGCATGACGTTACCTTCGCCATGCCGAGCGTCGGCATGCTCTATCTGCCGGTCTATGCCGCCGACGTCATGGGCTATTTCGACGAGAACGGCATCGAAGCCGATCTGCAGGTCTTCAAGGCAGGCGGCGGCGCGGCGCTGGCCTCGGTGATCAGCGGCGACACGCATGTCTATCCGGGCACGCCGGCAGCCGCCATGCGCGCCGTGCAGCAGGGCACCGACGTCAAGATCTTCACCGCCCTGATGACGCAATATGCCTCGAATGTCGTGATGCAGGGCGACATCGCTAAGGAGCGCGGCCTGAGCGAGAGTTCGAGCGTGGAAGACCGCCTGAAGGCGCTGAAGGGCCTCAGGATCGGTGTCACCGGCGCCGGTAGCGGCACCCACCAACTGGCGCTCTATATGCTGGAGCAGGGCGGCTACAATCCCGAAACCGATGCCACCGTCGTGTTCGTCGGCGGCAGCCGCGATCTGCTGGCGGCCTTCGAGCTTGGCCGCATCGACGCCTTCATCCTGTCGAACCCGACCTCGGACACGGCGATCGCCAAACATGACGCCTTCCTGCTGTTCGACATGGCCGACGGCCATATTCCCGACCTGGACGGCTATCTGTACATCACCCTGAACGCGCGCGAGAGCTGGCTTGAGGAAGACCCGGAGCGTTCCGCCGGCCTCGTCAAGGCGATCCACGCGGCGACCCAGGCGATGCATGATCCCGCCCGTACCGAGGAGGTCCGCGACAAGATCTACGCGGCTTATTTCGACCAGTTCGACAAGGCCCTGTTCGATGCCGCCTGGAGCCGCGTCGTCAAGGCCTATCCGAATTCGCCGGAGGTTTCGCGCGAACAGCTCGTGCGCGTCATCGAGTATCTGAACCAGTTCTCCGAGCGCAAATTCGAACCGTCGCTCGCCGATACCGCCTTCACCAGCAAACACGTGGACAAGGCTATGACGGGGAACTGAGATCCCCGCCGAACGACGCAAAGCAAAAGGGCGCGGCCGCCATGCCGCGCCCTTTTCGCAAAGGGGCTGCCGCAACGGGCGTGCATCGAAGGGAACCGATCATGTCGGAGAACGCCAAGCCGGCCTTCCCGCCGGGCCTGCGGGTTACAGAAAATCGAAACGCACGCCTGCGTGCCCGGTTGGCGCAATCCCCGCTGCTGATCGCGCCGGGCTGTTTCGATTGTCTGAGCGCGCGCCTTATCGAGGTCGCAGGCTTCGAGGCCGCCTATATCACCGGATCCGGCCTGTCGATGAGTTGCCTCGGCGCGCCGGATGTCGGACTTGCCTCCTTCTCTGAGGTTCTCGACCGGGTCAAGCGGATTTGCGATGTCCTCACCATTCCGGTGATCGCCGATGGCGACACCGGTTTCGGCGGACCGCTTAACACCGTGCGCGCCGTGCGCGATTTCGAGCGTGGCGGTGTCAGCGCGATCCAGCTCGAGGATCAGCAGGACCCCAAGCGCTGCGGCCACGAGCATGGCCGCAGACTGGTCGCGCCGGAAGAGATGGCGGCACGGATCCAGGCTGCGTGCGAGGCGCGTCTGGACGACGCTTTCCTCGTCATCGCGCGCACCGATGCCCGCACGGAGTTAGGGCTACAGGCCGCGATCGACCGGGCGGGACTTTATAAGGAAGCCGGTGCCGATGTCCTGTTCATCGAAAGCCCGGAAACCGAGGCGGAGATGGAAACAATCTGCCGCGCCTTTCCCGGCACGCCGTCGCTTGCCAACGTCGTGGAGGGCGGCAGGACACCGTGCCTGCCGGCCCGGCGTCTCGAAGCGCTGGGCTATGCGCTGGCGATCTTTCCCAATTCGCTCACCCGGCTGTTCGGTAAGGCGGGACTCGAACTGTTGCAGGAACTGAAGGCCACCGGCACCACCGCCGGCCGGGCCGAGCATATGTTCGACCATCGGGCCCTGTGGTCCCTGTTCGACTACGATGCCTGGCTGTCCCTGGAAGCGCGCTATGGCGGGCCCAGATGACGGGCGCCGATGTCAGGACGCCGCGCCGTCTTCAGGCAGGGTGGTATAACGCCGCTCCATCTCGCCCACGCGGTCCATGCCGGTCAGGCCGTGCACCTCGTCGAAACCGGCCAGGTCGGCTCGATAGGTGGCCGGGTCGCCGCTTGACCGGAGCCTGGCCAGGGCTTGCTCCATTCCCCGGACGGCCGCAAGGAGGGCGGTCAGCGGCAGGCTGACGCGGGCAACGCCCAGCGACTGCAGGCGCTCCACGGTCAGCCCCGGCGGCGTTTTGCCGCCCTCGACCATGTTCACCGCGACCGGGCCGGGGATCGCCTCGACGAGGCGGGCGATACGCTCCTCGCTGTCGGCACCGTCGATGAACACCATGTCCGCGCCGGCTTCCAGATAGGCCTTGCCGCGGCGGATGGCATCGTCCATGCCGGTGACCGCCAGGCTGTCGGTGCGCGCGTTGATGACGAGATCGGGGTCCCGCCTGGCCTCGACCGCGGCCCGGAGCTTCTGCACCATCTCCGCGGTCGGTATGATCTGCTTGCCGTCGAGATGGCCGCAGCGCTTGGGCTGTTGCTGGTCTTCCAGGTTGATGCCGGCGGCGCCGGCAGCCTCGAACTCCCGGACCGTCAGGAAGGTGTTGACGGCATTGCCGAAACCGTTGTCGCCATCGGCCATCACCGGCAGATCGGTCGAGCGGACGATGCGCGCGGTCCGCGCGGCCATGTCGGTCATGCCGATGACACTGTAGTCGGGCAGGCCCAGGCCCGCGGCCGTGATGCCGAGACCGGTGCACTGGATGGCCTCGAAGCCTGCCTGTTCGATCAGGCGGGCGCTGATCGGGTCATAGGCGCCCGGCATGACCAGGATCTCCCGCCTGAGAATCATCGATTTCAGCAGCGTCGATTTTTGCATCGGATGCTCTCCATGACTTGCGGCCTCCAGGACTTCCGAATCCCGATCTTCCGGCCGATCTGTGCCGCATATGGTCACCGTTTCGATTAAATAGTGATTTTGTAATTCCGCATATCAAAAAAAGAGTTTGAAAATACGATCCTTGTGGTTCATATTTTCACCTGCTCAATCGGCTGACGGAATGCCAATGGATCAGCCGGGATAATCGAGGGGAGGCGGCGATGGTGCCGCGGCACGGGTGTCGCCCGGGTGGTTCGAGCGTGTGGTTCGAAACGGGCGGCCTGCCTGCGGTCTTCCTTCATCAGGCTCAAGGCATGGTCGAGGCGGATGCGTCCCGGCCCTGCGAGCGACCTTCCTCGATGAGACGAAACCCAGCTTGAAAAGAAGGGACCCAATCATGCCGAACAGAGTGCTTCGGACTCTCCGGGCCGCCGGCGTGGCGGCCGTGATGGCGGCTGTGATGCCAAGTGTGATGGCGACATCGCAGTCGGTTGCCGCGGACAAGACTTTCCTGACGATTGCGGCGACCGGCCAGTCGTCGTCGCTCTATGCCTATCATGTCGCCCAGGCGCAGATGCTGAACGAGCTCTTCGACGACCTGGAAGTGACCGTCATGGAGACCGGCGGCGGCGTCGACAACCGCAAGCGGCTGGCGCGCGAGGAGGCGGATTGGGGCCTGTTTGCCGAGCCCGAATTCTTCGAGTTCCAGCAGGGCGTGGGTCCCTGGGAGGGCCAGGCGCTGCCGGACTTCCGGCTGTTCTGGGTGACCAGCCCGCTCGCCTACTATGTCGTCGTCAATGCCGACAGCGATGTTCAGACCATCTCGGATCTAGCCGGTGAGGACTTCAGCGGCGGCTCGCGCGGCAGCTCGACGGAACGGGTGACCCGCAACCAGTTCGAGCTGATGGGCGTTGCGCCGGAGTGGTTTTCCGGCAGCTATGGCGATGCCCGCGATGCCATGAAGGACCGCCGTATCGTCGGTCTGGTGAAAGCCGGCCTGTTCGATCGTCCCGACGGTCTCATCCTCGATGCCGGAACGGCCGTGCCGCTGCGTTTCCTGAGCTACAACGAGGAGGAAATCGCCAAGGTCCAGGAGGCCTTCCCGCACTATCAGTTCGTCAACATGACACCGCCCTATGACGGTGCGGAGGAGACCATGGTGCGCGGCGTCTTCATCGCCCAGGGCACCACGAATCGCCTGCCGGAGGAGCTCGGCTACCGCATCTTCAAGGCTATGGTCGAGAATCAGGATAAGGTTGCCGAGACCTATCCGGCCATCGCCTCGATCGATATCGTCGAGAACACCTTGAAATACGGTGCCGCCCCGCTCCATGCGGGCGTTTACAGGTATCTGACCGAACAGGGCCACACCGTGCCCGAGCATCTGGTTCCGCCGGAAGCGAAGACGGACTGATCCAGGTGAAGGCAGCGCCGGTCGCCGCCACCGATAAGAGGCGGCGACGGCGCCCAAGCGTAAGCCGGCGGGCAAGATGGACGTCATAACCTCGCGCTTTCTGCCCGCCCGGCTGACCCTCGCGGTCCCGGCGGTCGCGCTCGCGCTTGCCTTGTTTCACCTCTATACGGGCGCCTTCGGCGCCTTCCCGAACATTCAGCAGCGCGCGCCCCATGTCGGCCTCTGCCTGGTGCTTGCCCTGCTGCTGTACCCGCCGGACCGGCGGCTTGCCAATTCGCGGGCCGCTCTTGCCTTCGACGGGTTGCTGATCGCAGCCGTCATCGTCACCTGCGGCTGGGTCGTGGTCGAGTATGACCGCATCATGTCCATCGGGTTCTTTCCGACCGCGACCGACACCTGGTTCGGCGTCGTGCTGACCCTGATCCTTCTGGAGGTGTCGCGCCGGGTGGTCGGCTGGCTGTTTCCGGCGCTTGCGGTGATTTTTCTCTCCTATGCCTATTTCGGCCCGCTGGTGCCCGGCGCCTGGGCGCATCGCGGCCTGTCGCTGGAGCTGATCAGCGAGATCCTCTACAGCACCGACCGCGGCATATGGGGCCTGGTCACCGGCGTTTCGGCAACGGTGATCGCGATGTTCATCATCTTCGGCAGCACACTCTTGAAGACCGGCGGCGGCCAGACCTTCATGGATCTGGCGCTCTATCTCAGCGGCCGCTTCACCGGCGGCGGCGCCAAGGTGGCGACCGTGGCCAGCAGCCTGTTCGGGACCATTTCCGGGTCGGCGGCCGCCAATGTGGCGACGACGGGCACCTTCACCATCGCCATGATGCGCAAGCTCGGCTACCGCCGCTCCTTCGCCGCGGCCGTCGAGGCGGTGGCCTCCTCGGGCGGTCAGATCATGCCGCCGATCATGGGGGCCGGCGCCTTCATCATGGCCGAGTTCCTGGGCGTGCCCTACTACGAGGTGGCGCTGGCCGCGGTCATTCCGGCGGTCCTCTATTTCACCAGTTGCTTCGCGGCGATCCATTTTGAGGCGAAGCGCAGCGGCTATGGCGTCGTCGACCGCAAAGATATCCCCCGGCCGCGTGACTTTCTTCACTGGCGGCGCAGCCTGCCCGTGTTCGGGCCGCTCGCCCTGCTGATCGGCCTTCTCGTCATGGGCTACACGCCGACCACGGGCGCGTTCTGGGCGACGGTGGCGCTGATGGTGTCCTACCTAGCGCTCGGTGGGACGGACAGTCTGGGACAGCGCCTGTATGACCTGCTCGACGGGCTGGTGCTGGCGGGGCGCGGCCTGGTAACCGTCGCCATTCTGATCGCCTGTTCGCAGATCATCCTGGCGATGATCGCCGGAACCGGCGTCGGCGTTAAATTCTCCGCCCTGATCATCTCGCTGGCCCAGGAGCATCTGCTGCTGTCGCTGCTGCTGGCGATGGGCATCGCCATGGTGCTGGGCATGGGGCTGCCGACGTCTGCGGCCTATATCCTAGCGGCCGCCGTGGTGGCGCCGGCGCTGGTGCGCCTCGACCTGCTGCCGATGCAGGCGCATCTTTTCGTCTTCTATTTCGCCATCCTTTCAGGGATAACGCCACCGCTCTGCGCGACCGTGTTCATCGCCGCGGCGATGGCGGAAGCGAACTGGCTTAAGACCGCCCTTGTCTCCCTGCGTCTGGCGCTCGCCGCCTTTATCGTTCCCTTCCTGCTGGTCTACCACCCAGAACTCATCCTGGTGGGGAATCCGATGCACGTCGTCCTGGCCGCCGTAACGGGGTTCGTCGGCACTGTGGCACTGGCGGCCGCGGCCATCGGCTGGCTGGTCGGGCCGGCGGGCTGGCTGCTCCGGTGTGGGCTGGCGGCATCCGCGGCTGCGCTCATCTGGCCCGGCCTGCAATCCGACCTGATCGGGCTTGCCCTGCTTGCCGGCTGCTTCGGCTTTCAGCTTCGAAAAGGGGGCGCCGCGACGCAATCGGCAAGCCCGACGGGAAAAAGGACAAGCGAATGAGACGAATCCAGGGGATCGAGGTTTATGACAGCCTCGCCGAAATGGCGGCCCCGGCGCACACGGCGGTGCTCAGCGTCGATATCCAGAACGACTTCTGCCATCCGGACGGGCATTTCGCCCGCCACGGCAAGGACCTGTCGCTCACCACCCGGAACCTGCCGACCATGGTCTCCTTCGTGCGCGAGGCCCAGGCGCTGGGCGTGCCGGTGATCTTCATCCGCCAGATCACGATGCCCGGCGGCCATGCCGACAGCCCGGCCTGGCTGCGCTTCAAGACCCGTGACGGCAAGGATCCGAACTACACGGTTCCGGGCACCTTCGGCTGGAATTTCGTTGACGGTCTGGAGCCCGGCGATAACGACACGGTGGTCGAGAAGACGCGACCCGATGCCTTTCTGAACACTCCTCTCGATCGGGTGCTCAAGGCGCGCGGCATCGAAACCGTGGTGGTGCTGGGCGTCAACACCGAGGGCTGCGTGGAGTCGACCGTGCGCAGCGCCTCCTACCGCGACTACTACACGGTGGTCGTCGAGGACGCGCTCGGCAGCCCCAGCCGCGAGCGTCACGAGGCGAGCCTCGGGCTGTACCGGGCGCGGTACCCCATTCACACGGCAGATGAGATCCTGACGGTCTGGCGCGGTTCCGGGCAGGCCGCCCTATAAGCCGCGCGAACCGGGCCCGTGGAGACTTTGGTCCCCAGCCGGCCTTCCCGGCGGCAACGGATCGGCGAGCCGCCACACGCCTGCGCTCGCGCTCGTCACGCGCCCTTCGGGCCACGCCGGTTTCCAGTGGATACCACGATTGTGCATACATCGTTTTTCAATGCGGAACTTGAAGATCATTTTTGCATTATATAATTTCGATATACGATCAACAGGCTGACTGAATGACGATATGGCACGCGACGTTAGGGCGATGGAGAAGAGGCAGGCCGGCGGTGAATGCGCCGGAAGGAGTCCCCGGGAGAGCACCATGACCGCGGCGAGGGCCGCACCCGAAGAACCGGCGGCCGTCATCGGCGCCGGCACGATGGGGCGCGGCATCGCGCAGACCCTGGCGGTTGCGGGATATCAGGTGCTGCTGTTCGACCGGAACGAAGCGGCGGCGCGCGACGCGGTCGCCTTCGTCGGGACGATGCTCGATCGGGCGGCCGGGAAGGGGCAGATGTCGGCGGAGGCCGCGACAGCGGCCGGGGCGCGGATCACGGTGGCCGCATCGCCTGCCGACCTCGCGCCCGCTGCGATCCTGATCGAGGCGATCGCCGAGTCGCTCGATGCCAAACAGGCCCTTTTCGCCGAGCTGGAGGGCATTGTCGGCCCGCAGGCGGTTCTTGCGACCAATACCTCGTCGCTTTCCGTTTCGGCGATCGCGGCCGGTGTCGAAGACCCCGGGCGGGTGGTCGGGTTGCACTTCTTCAATCCGGTCCCGTTGATGAAGATCGTCGAGGTCATCCCCGGATTGCGGACGCATGAGCGTGCGACGCGGGCGGCGCTGGATGTCGCCGAGGCGATCGGCTATCGCGCCATCCTCTGCCGCGATGCGCCCGGCTTTCTGATCAACCATGCGGGGCGCGGCCTGACGACCGAGGGATGCCGGATCGTTCAGGAGACCATCGCCACCGAGGTCGACGTGGACCGCGTGATGCGGGAGGCGGCGGGTTTCCGGATGGGGCCGTTCGAGCTTCTTGATCTGACCGGTCTCGACGTGTCGCTGCCGGTGCTGCGTCTGATCTACGACCAATTCTATCAGGAGCCGCGCTATCGGCCCGGTGTGCATCTTGCCGCGCGTGTGGCGGCAGGCCTGAACGGTCGCAAAAGCGGCGAGGGTTTCTATCGCTATGCGAACGGCCAGCGCATCGACCCACCCGAACCCGAGCCGCCCGCAGGTCCGTTGCCGAAGCTCTGGGTGCCACCGCAGATGCGGGACGACCTGTCCGGGCTGCTCGGCGCCTGTTCAGACCGCGGCGTGGTTGTCGACGACGATCCGTCCCCGCCCGCAGAAGGCGTGCTTCTCGTCGCCCCCTGGGGGTGGGACGCCACCACCACGGCGCAACGACTTGAGCTCGATGCGCGGCGGGTGATGGCGGTCGACCCGCTGACCGTGGACCGAGCCCGCGTGACCATCATGTCGACCCCTCTCACCGATACGGCGGTTCGGGACGGCTTGCACCATGCCCTTCATGCGGCGGGGCGGCGCGTCACGGTGATCGCCGACAGTCCCGGTTTCATCGCGCAGCGGGTGCTTGCGACGATCGTCAATATCGGCTGCGAGATCGCGCAGATGGAGATCGCCGCACCCCGCGATATCGACGACGGCGTGCGGATTGGCCTTGGCTATCCGGACGGGCCGCTGGCGCTCGGTGACAGGATCGGTGCCGGACGGGTGCTCGCGATCCTCGAAGCCATGCAGACGCTCTACGGGGATCCGCGCTATCGGCCGAGTATATGGCTAAGGCGTTGTGTCACCCTGGGCGTGCCTCTGTCGTCATAGCACTGCGGTGAAGAGCCGGGAGCATCCCCGGATTGATGGACGCTATTCCGTTGATGAAGGCAGGGGTCAAGGCTTTGGCGGCGGCGTAGCGGCATGATCTTACGAGAACGACCGGTTTCCTTGCGCAAACAGTAAAGGGGCGGCGGTCCGTAGTGACACGTCAGAGCGCCAACGAGCCCCTGTTCCTGATCCCCGCCAGGATGGCCACTCCGCAGGCAGCCAAAGTCCATGCCAGCAGCAACATAAGATAGTGCGTGCTCCATGCCGTTCCGCTGACCGCCGCCCAGCTCAGCTCGCCCATGGCTCGGGTCGGCGTCCATTGCGAGATCGTGTTGATGACCTCCGGCATGGCCATCGGCGGCACCCACAGGCCGCCCAGATAGGCAAGCGGCAGGTAGATCAGATTGGCAAGGGGGACGGCGGCGCGGGCCGTCGACAGGGAGCCAAGCGCAATCCCCATGACCGTCGCCGTCACCACGGATAACAGGCAGACCAGGCCCAACCGGATCCAGGCCGTCGCTGTCAGTCGAACGTCAGTCATCAGATGCGCGAGGGAAATGACCAGCAGGACCGCGATGGTGACGAAGACCAGGGAGGCGACAATTCGGGCGATCCATTGATCGACAAGGCCGCCGGGCAGGCTCCTTTGCCAGGTCGCAAAGGGGCTTTCGCGATCTTGCGCGATGTTGACGCCAAACTGGTAGAAGCCGACACCTACGACGGCATAGATCGCGAAGGAGGCCATGGCGTTCGCGGCCCACTGACCGCCGCCGCTCTGTGCGCCAAAGAAGCCGTATAGCATCGCCGGGAACAAGACGGTCGGGACCCAGAATCCTGGCTGCCGGAAGAGGATCTTGAGCGTCAGGACGCATTCTGCGCGCAGAGCACGGCTCATTCGGACACGTCCTCCCGGCGGATACGATCGATCAGTTCCTTGAGCTTGAGAGGCTCAAGCGTGAGCCCCTGGAAGGGAAGCGCATCCTCGACCATCCGTCGCAGGACGGTGTCACTGTCAGCGGTCTCGACCGACCAGAGGTGTCCGTCGTGTCGGGCATGCAGCCATTCCGGCGGCACGGTTCCGGCTGGCAAGGCGAAGCTCAGCCGGTTCCCTGTCGTGCGCGCGCGCATGGCGTCGACACGACCGCTCAGGACCGTCTCGCCTCGATCGATGAGTGCGATGGTGCCGCAAATGGCTTCGATTTCATCCCAGTTATGGGAGGTCAACACCAGCGCGCCGCCCTGGGTAACGTAGTCGCGGGCGATGTCGTGAAGGGCCTCCTGCGACGCGATATCCAGCCCGGTCGTGGGTTCGTCCAGGAACACCAGCTTCGGGCTGCCCACGAAGGCCAGCGCCAGCGCGACGCGACGCATCTCGCCGCCTGAAAAGCCCGCAACGCGTCGGTCGATCAATTTTTCCAGACCAAAGCGACCAACAAGGTCATCGATCTTCGGCCGCGTGCCGTAGCGTGCCGCCGTATAGGTCAGAATTTCGCGTGGCGAGAGCTGATCGGGAAAGCCGGTCGATTGCGGCGTTGCCCCGGTCATGCCGCGCGCGCGGGGGCTGCCTGCGGGATGGCCGAATATCAAGGCCTCGCCGGCGTCGGGGCTGCGCAGCCCCATGAGCATCGAGAGCAGAGTGGACTTGCCCGCCCCGTTCGGACCCAAAAGGCCGACGGCCTCGCCGGCCGCGACGTCCAGATTGATGTTTGCGGCGGCCTGAACCGCGCCGAAGCGCTTGGACAGGCCCCGAGCGTGTACGGCTCCCCGGTCCCGGTGTGTTGTCATGGAGTGTGTCGGCATGGAAGTCTCGATGCTTGTGAATTTGCCTGCCGGACGTATCTATGCAGGGATGAGCCGATCCAAGCCCGATTGCGCAACCGACCTTGAAAACAGCGCGAATGACACGCCGCTGTCGTTGACGCTTCGCGAGTTGCGGGCATCCCTTACCGGGCCGACCTACTGGATTATCATTGCGACGGCCGTGCTTCTGGCGGCGCTGGCCGGGCCGTATTCCACCCTGGACCGCCTGAGTTTCCCCGAGAGGTTGGTGTATTGGGGAACGACCGTTCTGAGCTCCGTCGTCCTGATGACGTTTTTGTCGCTGTTTGCGTATTACAGGCTGACGGAAGCGCGTGGATGGAATTGGGCGCTCGTGTCCCTGATGGCGGGCGCGGTCGGCACCCTCCCGGTGGTCGGCGCCCTCTATCTCGCCGAGGGGTTGGCAACCGGGTTTGCCCAGGGCTGGTTGGAATGGGCCTCGTTTTCGTCCCTTTTGATGAGCGTCGCCCCGCCACTTGTCGCCGTCACGTTCATGGTCAATCTGGCAATCCGGCTCAACGAAACGGATCGGTCGCGCATAGAGCCGGCGAGCCCGAATGAACCGGCCACGAATGAAACGGACGGTAAGGGTCTCTCCCCCACCTTGCTGCAACGAAAGCTACCGCCTCATCTGGGCCATGACATCGTCGCGGTGCGGGCGAAAGATCATTATGTCGAGGTCACGACTCCCAAGGGCAGCGCGATGGTTTTGATGCGGCTGGGCGACGCAGTTCAGCATCTGGAGCCGCTCGCCGGGCTTCAGGTCCATCGCTCGTGGTGGATAAACCTGTCGCACGTGGTGCGCACCGAAAAGGGCCCCAGCGGTACCGCGCTGGTGATGACCACGGATCAGCGGATACCGGTGGGCCGCAGCTTTCGCGCGGCGTTTCAGGCAGCGACGCAAAGGCGGATCGAGCGGCCTGAACAGAGCTGACGCGCAGGACGCGGCCGATGCGGCAACGTGGCGCACAAAGCGGGCGTGACGTATCAGAACGCTGCCATAAGTCCGTTTTCAGGCTTTTCTGAAACGGCGAAAACGGGCGATGCAGCTTACGGCACTCGAGCAGGAATTGGTCCTGTATTTTGGCGAGATGGGCTCCCGCCGGGGCATCGATCGGGCAGTCGGGTGCATCCATGCGTTGCCGTTCAGCCGTGCCAAACGGACGTCTGCCCGGACGGCAAAGACATCTACCCGCTCGAAAGAGGCTAGGGAGTCCCTCTGATGGAAACCCTGATCCTGTCGCGCATCCAGTTCGGCGCGAATATCTCGTTCCACATTCTTTTCCCGACCATCACCATAGCGCTGGGCTGGGTCTTGCTGTTCTTTAAGCTGCGGTTCAACGCAAGCGGTGACGAGCGCTGGATGGAGGCGTACCGGTTCTTCGTGAAGGTGTTCGCCCTGTCTTTCGCGCTCGGCGTGGTGTCCGGCATCACGATGAGCTTTCAGTTCGGGACGAACTGGCCGGGCTTCATGGAAACGGTCGGCAACATCGCCGGCCCGCTGCTGGCCTATGAGGTGCTGACGGCCTTCTTTCTGGAAGCGGTCTTCCTCGGCATCATGCTGTTCGGGTTCCGCCGGGTTCCGGGCTGGCTTCACACGCTGGCCACCTTCCTCGTTGCCTTCGGCACGACGATGAGTGCCTTCTGGATCCTGGTCCTGAACTCCTGGATGCACACGCCGGCGGGCTTTGAAATGGTCGACGGCGTTGCCCACGCGACGGACTGGGCGGCGATCCTGTTCAATCCATCGATGCCCTACCGCCTTGCGCACATGCTGCTGGCCAGCGGGTTGACGGTGGCATTCCTGATCGCCGGCCTTTCGGCGTTCCGCCTTCTGGTCGGTGACCGAGGCGGTTCGGCCCTTCTGACGCTGAAGACCGGTGTAACGATGGGCGCCTTGCTGATCCCCGTGCAGATTTTCGCCGGCGACCTGCACGGCCTGAACACGCTGGAGCACCAGCCGGCCAAGATCGCGGCCATGGAGGGCAATTGGGAGACGGCCACCCGCGTACCCCTTGTCCTGTTCGCGATTCCCGACGAGGAAACGCGCGAGAATCGCTTCGAGATCGCGATACCGGCGCTCGCCAGCCTCATCCTCACACACGACTTCAACGGCGAGGTGCCGGGCCTGAACGACTTCGTGACCGAGGATGGCAAGGTGTTGCACCCGCCCGTGACGCCGGTGTTCTGGTCGTTCCGCGTAATGGTGGGCACCGGGCTTGCCATGCTGGCGCTGTCGTGGACCGCCGCATTCCTGATCTGGCGCAGTGGCAGGGGTAATCACACCCCCCGGCTCAACTCCTGGCTCCTGCGCGGGTTCGTGGCAATGACGTTCTCCGGCTGGATCGCCACGCTGGCGGGCTGGTACACCACCGAGATCGGCCGCCAGCCATGGCTCGTCAACGGCGTCATGACCACCGCGGACGCCGTCGCCGACGTTCCCGCGCCGATGGTGCTCTCCACGCTGCTGGTCTACCTGGCAATCTACATCGGATTGACGCTCGCCTATGTCTCGGTGCTCTTCTACCTCGCTCGAAAGGCAGCGAAGGGCGAGCGTTCGACGTCGCTCACACCGGCCTCGGGCGAGGCCGAAGTCCGACTCTTGCCGGCGGAGTGAGCGGGATGGCGTTCGACTTCGATAATCCCGCACAGTGGCTGCCGGTTGTCTTCGCGGGCCTGATGGGGCTGTCGATCCTGATTTACGTGATCCTGGACGGCTTTGACCTGGGTATCGGCATGCTCGCCCCGCTGGGCACGGACGCGCAGCGCGATCGCATGATCGCCTCCATCGGTCCGTTTTGGGACGCCAACGAAACCTGGTTGGTGATGGCGGTCGGCCTCCTGCTGGTGGCTTTTCCGGCGGCACACGGGGCCATTCTGACGGCCCTGTACCTGCCGGTCGCCACCATGCTGGTGGGACTGATCCTGCGCGGCGTTGCCTTTGAATTCCGCGTCAAGGCACCCGCGCCCAACAAGCCGTTGTGGAACCTCGCCTTTTTCGTGGGCTCGCTGATGACGGCCTTGAGCCAGGGCTTCATGCTGGGTCTCTACATCATGGGTCTCGAATGGACGGCGGCGACGGTCGCCTTTGGCCTACTCACCGCCCTGTGCATCGCGGCCGGATATGCGTTCATCGGCGCCTGCTGGCTGATCATCAAGGCGGAGGGCGCGCTTCAACGCAAAGCGGTGCGTTGGGCCAGGCTGGGTCTTGCTGGCGTTCTGATCGGGTTTATCGCCATTTCGGCGGCGACGCCGCTCGTCAGTCCTCGCATCTTCGACAAATGGTTCTCCGTGCCGGAGATCATATTGCTGGCGCCCCTGCCGATGACCGCGCTCGGCATCACCATGGTCCTTGCCTGGGCGCTCCAGCATCTGCCGGATCCGCAGGACCGCTTCCGGCACATTCCTTTCGTGGGCGGCTCCGCGCTGTTCGGGCTTGCCTTTCTTGGCCTGGCCTATTCCTTCTACCCCTACGTGGTGCCGGAGAGGCTCACGATCTATGAGGCAGCCAGCGCTCCGGAGAGCCTGATGATCATCCTGTTCGGCGTCATCGTGGTGATGCCGATGATAGCGGCCTACACGGCACTGGCCTACGTTATCTTCCGGGGGAAGGCGCGGGAGCTCACCTACTATTAGAGCATCGGTCGATAAATCAGACGCTCTAGGTGAAACCTAGCCCGCAGGCACGATCTGTAGCTTAAACCCTCGACGAGCCTGGCCGAGAAACGGGGAGTAGCTCACTGAAGTACCGTGAACTTGGAACTGAACGGAAGACTTGCTGCGCCCATTGCCTTCGGCGAAACGGACAATTCACCCCGCCGAGCCTCAATCGGTGCATTTGAATTGGCAAGTTCGACTGCAATTCGTTCGCAGACATCGTTTGGCGCGTAGGATGACACGATCACCGTCCGTATCGGCAGGAACAAAGATGCCGATCGCAGCGCTGTATCAATTACACTGACGCAATCGCCAAGCCAGGTGTCGACCAGGTCGCCCAGATCAGGCCAGTCCGCCTCCCGTTTCCAAAGAAATTCGGTATCGCTTCCAACCTCCCGAAGGCGCCGTTCCAGATCCAGAAGCCCGATCCCGGAGTTGTCCTGCGACTCGCCTTTGAAGATCTGATGCTTCAGCACCAAACGGTGATGAATATGCGCGCCCAGATAGAAGAACAGGTAATCGTCGAGCGAACGGGCTGCGCCGAACATGCTTTCGCCAGCGGCGGCGGCGGTTATGTCGTTCTGTACATAAACGTCAATGCCGAGCGCCTGTTCAATTTCCGCGCTGAGGCTCTTGTACCGCTCCGGCAAACCTGCCGGCGCCAGCGCAAGTTCGTCGCGGTCTTCCGGCAGGGCAAGTCCAATGCCGATAATGCGGGAGCGATCGCGTTCAGGCACTGACTTCATCGCCGCCTGGACCGTGTCGATGAGGCCGGTCTGATTGCCAGACATGTTCACCTTCGGGTTGGGAAGCGCCGTGTGGAAGCGAATTTGCCCGACAAAGTCCACCAGCACGACATCCGCCTGCCGGTGGCCGACACTGATCCCGACCGCGAATGCGCCTTCCGGATTCAGCGAAAGCGGAATTGTCGGCGGCCCCATCCGGCCCTTTTGGGCTTTGCCATTGGCAACGAGGCCCTCCTTTTCCAAAGATCGGACCAAAACGGAAACCGTCTGTGCCGAGAGGCCGGTCCGTCTTCCGATCTCCATTCGCGATATTCCCTGGTTCTGCAAAAGGAGAGAAAGGACGAGACGTTCGTTGTATGTGCGGACGCTGGTCGCGTTCATGCCGCTCGATCTGTCAGCGATCCGGATCGGGTTTGGAGGAGCAAAGCGCATATCCGGCATTTCAATCCCTCCATCCTATCGCGCGCACTTCCTGCGCGATCGCGCGCCCAAGCGTCGCGTGCGCCTCCTGACTGAGGTGAAATCCGTCGGCCGGATCAGGCCTGACGACGCTGCCTGCATCGAAAAAATGGACTTCCAGTGAGTCGGACATGACTTCGAATTCGTGTGCCAGCTGGTGGCTCTTGTCCTGCGCCCCGGCGAAGATACCCTCCCACTCCTTGATATCGTCGAGCATGGGCGGCGGGGATACGACGAGGATCTCGGGGACTGTACCATTCGATCCGGGTTCGAGTTCCTTGATGTCGTGGATCAGACAGCCGATGCCCATGGCGACTTCGGAGGCGGGCTGGCCAAACCGCGCCTTGAGATCGTTTGTTCCCAGCATCAAGATGACCAGATCGAGCGGGGCGTGGCTCATCAGGCAGGGACGCAGATAGGTCCGGCCGTTCTTCAGATCCCCTTCGATCGGGTCGTTGTAGACGGTCGTCCGTCCGCTCAGCCCTTCTTCGATCACATGCCAATCGGGCGCAAGCTCCCGGCGCAAGACGCCCGGCCATCGTTCGTCCGGTCCAAACCGGTCGAGCGGCGTACCGCCGGGAGCCTGTCCGTGCGTATTGGAGTCTCCATAGCAAAGCATTGATTTGACGGCCATGTTTGCTGTCTCCGGCGACACGATCAGGATCGCGCTTGATAGATTCTGCTTGGGCCGAAAATGGCAGCACGGGTGCGACCTTACAAGCGGGCCACTTAATCAATCAATATGAATAAGTATTGACACCTCCGCTTTCGGGTGTTTGAACGAATGTGGAGGGAACGAACACCGAAGCCCCGCAACGCGCTGAACCGCTCGCTCCGGATCAGGCGATCGGTGCCGGAACGTCAACGAGCGTCATTCAACAAAACCCGGACCAGAGTGGAGGAATTCAAGATGCTGGCTCAATCTCGCAAGGTTGCCGCAGTCGCTTTCATGGCGACGGTGCTCACAGGCGCTGGAGCGTTGGCGCAGGACGTGAAGCTGATGGACGGCGTCGAACCGCGTCCGGCCGACAACAGCGTCGTGGCCGCCGATACCTTCAAGAAGGCACCGCCGTGGAAAGTGGCGATGAGCCATTTCGGTGTGAATGCGAACACCTGGACGGTTCAGACGGCGCATGAGGCCCAGGGAATTGCCGATGGCGACGACCGCATCGGCGAATTCATCATGCTGGACGCCAATTTCGACCAATCGAAGCAGGTCGCGGATATCGAAGACCTGATTGCGCAAGATCCCGACGTTCTCATCGTCATGCCGGTGACGCCCACGTCGGCCGACTCCGGCATTCAGAAGGCAATTGATGCAGGCATTCCCGTCGTTGTGCATACTGGCCGGACGGTAAATCAGAACTTCACCGTGGACATCCAGGGCGGCGCGGAGAATTTCGGCCGCGTTATGGGCGACTTCCTCGTCGAACAGCTCGGCGGTGAGGGCAAGATCTGGGTCTTGCGGGGGCTTCCTTCACACCCGGAAGACATTAACCGCTACAACGGCCTGATGCAGGCGCTCGAAGGCACGAACATCGAGATCACTCAGGAGGATCACGGCAGCTGGGTCTATGACCTGGGAAAGAAGCTCTGTGAGACGTTCTATTTGAACGACCCGCAGGTCGATGGCATCTGGTCTTCCGGAGCCGATATGACCCGTGCCTGCGTCGATGTTCTCACCCAGTTCGGCGCCGAGATCCCGCCGATCACCGGAGAGGGCAACAACGGCTTCTTTGGCCAGTGGATCGAAATGGGCTACCCGTCGATCGTCGCCGAATACAGCCCCTCGCAAGCCGCAGCCGGCGTTCGCGCCGCCACGGCGCTGCTGGCCGGCGAAGCGCTGCACAAACACTATATCTACGAGCCGGAAGGGTGGGATATCGAAAAGGCGAAGCAATACCACCGCGCCGATCTCACCGCGAACGTCTGGTGGCCGACCGAGTTGCCGGAATCCAAGCTCCAGGAGCTCTACGGAAAATAACGCCGGCTCCAGCAGGCGTGCCCCCGCCGTCGACGAAGGCGGGGGCGTTATCGCTCTACCCGTTTTGCGATGGTAGTAGGACCCATGACGCCCCTTGCATCGCTCAAAGGAATTACGAAAGCCTTCGGACCGAGCGTCGCGGTGTCGGATGTCAGCATCGACCTCCTGCCTGGATCCGTGCACGCCCTCATGGGCGAGAATGGCGCCGGTAAATCGACGCTGATGAAGATCCTGGCCGGCGTCCTTTTGCCCGATGCCGGACGGATCCTGATCAACGGCAGCGAAGTGTCGTTCCCCAACCCCCGGCAGGCCTTGGACGCGGGCGTTTCGACCGTTTTCCAGGAGCTGATGCTGCTCCCGAATCTGACGATCGCGGAAAACATGTACCTTGGGCGCGAGGTGCTGACCCGCTGGGGCGTCCCTGACCGTGCCGCCATGGAAAACATGGCGGCTGAAGCGCTTGCGGAACTGGGCCTGTCGGTCGACCCGGCAACGCTCGTATCGGAGTTGACCATCGCCGAGCGGCAATTCGTCGAAATCGCCCATGGCATCAAGGCGGATGCCGACGTGTTCATTCTAGATGAACCGACCGCGGCATTGAACGCCGCTGACGTCGAGGCCCTGAATACCCAGATTGGAAGGCTGAAAGCTGCCGGCAAGTCGATCGTCTATATCTCGCATCGGATAGATGAGATCTTCGAGATCTGCGACACCGTCACGGTGCTCAAGGATGGCAGGTTCGTTGCCACCAAACCCGTCAGCGAACTGACGCCAAACAGCCTCATCGCATTGATGGTTGGCCGGGAGCTTGCGGATCTCTTTCCCGACCGCGGCGGCGATAGCGGCGAAGCGCTGCTGGTCTGTCGTAACCTGAGGCTGACACCCGCTTCCGCGCCGATCGACTTCAGCGTTCGCGCGGGCGAAATCGTTGCTCTGGCCGGGCTTGAAGGACAGGGCCAAAGAGAGATCGTCCGTTCGCTCATCGGCGCCTATGCGCCGCACAGCGGGGAAGTGACCATCGGCAAGACAACGGTCACACTTCCTCAGTCGGCGAATTCCGGCATCCGGGCGATGAACGCGCACGGCCTTGGTTTCGTTCCGGAAGACCGAAAGGAGGAGGGCCTGCTGCTTGGCCTTTCGGTATCCGCGAACATCGATCTGGGCGTTCAGGCAACGCGTCCCGCGTTCTTTCCCGTCCGCAACCTGCGCAAGCTCGTCGATCGGCTGCTCGGCGAATTGCATATCAAGACCAGCGGCGCACGGGCGGTGGTGAATTCCCTGTCGGGTGGCAACCAGCAGAAGGTCCTGCTTGGACGATATCTTGCTTTGTCGCCGGACGTCCTCGTCGTCGAAGAGCCGACACGGGGCGTCGACATCGGCGCCAAGGCGGAAATCTACGCCCTGCTGAGATCCATTGCGGACAGCGGCAAGGGCATCCTCGTCCTGTCTCGCGAAACGGTCGAACTCATCGGTCTTTGCGACCGTCTGTTCGTCGTTCATGACGCCAGGATCGTCTCCGAAATAGCCGGCGCGGAGGCAACCGAGCATGCCATCCTCCGGTCTGCCCTCAACGCCTGAAAACCCGCACGGCGAAACAGTCTTCTCTCCATGATCTCCAGTCTCACAAAGCGCGCATTCGGCAAGAATTCCCGACAGGGCAACTGGCTGGTACCCGCGGTCCTGATCGTTGTTCTTGTCGTGCTGTTGGTCGTGACCACGCCGGAGTTCGGGACGGCGCAGAATGCGTCGAACCTCTTGGCTCAGATGATGCCGCTGATCATCGTGGCGATTGGTCAGATGATCGTGATCGTTCTCGCCGGTATGGATCTTTCCGTTGGCTCCGTCATGAGCATGACGACGACCATTCTTGCCCTGGACGGATCGCCACTTGCCCTTATTCCACTCGCCTTCCTGGCGGCGGCTGTCGTTGGCGTTGGCAATGGGATCGCAATCGCCCGGTTGAACGTTCATCCGATCATCGCGACGCTCTCCATGCAGTTTATCGTGCTTGGTATAGCCCAACTCCTGCGACCCGTGGCAGGCGGCTCGGTGCCCGAGTTCGTCGTGACGATCGTGACGGGGTCCGTGCTCGGTCTGCCCGCGGTCTTCATCTGGCTCGTAGTCGTCATCGGCGTTTCCTGGAAGATTCTGCATGGATCGCGCTTCGGGCTGCACCTGTTCGCCATCGGCGGCGGGGTATCTTCGGGCCAGCAGGACGCCGCCCACAATTTCGGACTGGCGGACAAACGAAATGTCGTGATCGCCTATACGCTGAGCGCGCTCTTCGCGGCGCTGGCGGGCGTGTTCGTGGCGGGCCGGATTGCCTCGGGCGACCCCGGCGTCGGCGCGCAGTTTGCGCTGGACTCGGTCACCGCGGTCGCCATCGGCGGCACACAGCTATCGGGCGGTATCGGCAGTCTGCACGGTACGATCCTCGGCGCTCTGCTCATGGCCCTGCTGGCCAACGGGATGAACCTCGCCAACCTGTCGGCATTTCTGCAGGGGGCGATAAAGGGGACCATCCTGCTGATTGTCGTTGCGCTGCAGTCGCGGACGCGGATGGGCCTCTGACATGCACCGGATCGTCTGGCGGATCGCCCGCGTCCCACCGTCCTATTTTGTCTTCGCAGCGCTGCTGATTACGCTCTGGCTGACCAAGCCGCAGTTGATCAACGCCAACGTTCTCGGCATTTTCGTGCGGCAGGTGGCACCCCTGGGCATTCTCGTGCTCGGCCAGCTTCTGGTCATGCGCGTGCGATCCATCGACCTCTCGGGTGCCGGCGTCCTTCTGGTGATCAACTATGTGATCGCCTCCGGGTTCTTGGGGGCTCAGCCGCCAGTCGTTGTCATCGGTCTCTCGCTGGCCTTCGGCGCCGCTGTCGGCCTCTTCAACGGCTATCTTGTCGCCCGGCGCCGGGTCTCGGCCGTGATCGCCACGCTTGCGGTCACCGTGATTCTGACGGGCTTCGTGCAGTTTCTGGCGAGCGGAAAACCGCCGGGCAACATGCCCGAATACATGAACGACCTGTACAATACCAAGATTGGGGTGCTCCCCTCTCCGGTCTTGTTCTGGTTCCTCCTGGCAATCGCGCTATCGATTTTTCTGTCGCGTTTCGTCTTCGGCCGCTTCGTCGGCGCAGTCGGCGAAAACCCCGTCGCCGCTCAGTTTGCCGGAGTTCCTGTCGAGCGGACGGTCATCCTGTGCCACGTTCTGTCGGGCGTCTTCGCCGGGCTCGCGGCGCTCGTTCAATCCTCGTCGGTCGCCGTCGGCAGTCTGCGTCTTGGGCTTGAAATGCCGATCGATGCGGTTGCCGCCACCATCCTCGGCGGCGTCGTGTTCGGCCGCGGCGACGGTGGGGTCTGGGGACCCTTTTTCGGTGTCCTGTGCTTTGCCTTTCTCTTCGTTGTGTTGACGAGCTTCGGCGTCGAGGAGCCGGGAAAGCTGATCGTTCGCGGCCTGATCATCCTGCTGGCGGCCGTTTTCTACGGGCTGAGCATCCAAAGAAATCAAGTATGAGGAGGGATTTGACATGACCAAGAAACGCATCATGTGCTTTGGCGATTCCCTGACATGGGGATGGGTTCCGGTCGAAGAAGGCGTTCCCACCACGCGGTACCCGGACGATATCCGTTGGACGGGGGTTATGAAAAAGGAACTCTCGCCCGAATTCGAGATTATCGAGGAAGGCTTGAGCGCACGCACGACGTCGCTGGACGACCCGACCGACCCGCGTCTCGACGGTAGCGCCTATCTGCCCTCCGCGCTGGCAAGCCATCTGCCGCTCAACCTCGTCATCATCATGCTCGGGACCAACGATACGAAAGCGTATTTCAACAGAACGCCGTTCGAAGTTTCCGCCGGCATGTCGAAGCTGATCGGCCAGGTGCTGGCCGGCGCCGGCGGCGTGGGTACGGCCTACCCCGCACCACAGGTGCTGGTCATGGCGCCACCGCCGCTGAGGCCTATGCCGCACCCCTATTTCCAATCGCTGTTTGGCGGCGCCCATGAAAAAACCGCCCAGTTCGGCAAGCTTTACGGGGACCTGGCGGACTTCATGAAAGTCCATTTCCTGGACGCCGGTTCCATCATATCGACAGATGGCGTCGACGGCATCCACTTCACCGAGCAGAACAACCTGGATCTCGGCAAAGCGGTGGCGAACAAGGTTCGTGAGATATTCCGACCGGGCGCAATCGCGGCCGAGTAAGGGGGCCTGCCTCCAATGATCCAGTCGGAAACCATATCCTCAAGCCGACCAGGACCTGACATTGTTTCAGCGAGCATTCGCTGCGACTTCAACCGAAGTCTGCTTAGCGAACGAAACGGTCATTGGATAAGCGGCTGCCCTGACGAAACGGCTTGTCGGTGTTGTCATCCTTCGGTGCTTCGACGGCCCGGGCCGTGATCGGCGAGCGGCGCGTGGTCGAGCGGTGCATGCCACACTATCTTGTAAGTCATTGGGGACAAGGCGGAGTGGAAACGCGTGCACACCATCACCTCGAACGACACGCTCTTTGCGTTCGACAACAGCTATGCCCGGCTTCCCGAGCGGCTGTTCGCCAGGGTCTCGCCCGCTCCCGCCCCGACACCTCGGCTTCTCCAGCTCAATCGGCCTCTGGCGGAGGAGTTGGGGCTCGATCCGGACCGGCTCATGCGGCCGGAAGGCCTCGACATCCTTTCGGGCAACCGCGCTGCGCCGGGCTCGGACCCGATCGCAATGGCCTATGCCGGGCATCAGTTCGGCAATTGGGTGCCCCAGCTCGGCGACGGCCGCGCAATCCTCATCGGTGAGGTGATCGACCGGGAAGGACGCCGGCGCGACATCCAGCTCAAGGGCGCGGGACGTACGCCCTTCTCGCGCATGGGGGACGGCAAGGCCCCGCTCGGACCCGTGTTGCGCGAGTTTATCGTCAGCGAGGCGATGGCGTCGCTCGGTATCCCCACGACCCGTTCCCTTGCGGCCGTCGCAACGGGCGAGCGGGTGGTCCGCGAAACGATCCACGCAGGTGCCGTGCTCACGCGGGTTGCAGCGAGCCATTTGCGCATCGGGACCTTTCAATTCTTCTACGCCCGCAAGGACGTTGAGGCCCTTCAGGCGCTGGTCGACCATGCAATCGCCCGCCACGACCCGGAAGCGGCGGCGAGCGATATACCGGCGCTTGCGCTGCTTGAGCGGGTGATGGCGCGCCAGGCCGATCTGGTCGCCCGCTGGATGGGTGTCGGATTCATCCACGGCGTGATGAACACCGACAACATGGCGATCTCGGGCGAGACCATCGACTATGGACCCTGCGCTTTCATGGATGCCTACCGCGAAGCGGAGGTTTTCAGTTCGATCGATGTCGGCGGGCGCTATGCCTACGGCAACCAGCCGCGGATCGCCCATTGGAACCTGGCGATGCTCGCGCAGGCGCTGCTACCGCTTCTGCCGGGTCCGGAAGAGGCGGCCGTGGAGGCGGCGCAGGCGGCCGTCGACCGCTTCTCCGAGAGGTTCCAGGAGGCCTGGGTCGGCGTAATGCGACGCAAGCTCGGGCTCACCCGTGCGGCCGAGGACGATGCTGACCTTGCCGCGACTCTGTTGTCGATCATGGAGGCCGACGGGGCCGACTTCACCCTGACATTCCGTGGCCTTGCCGAATGCGCCGGAACTGATTCTGGGACCACGCCTTCTGGGACCACGTCGCAGGTCGGTGAACTCTTCAGTGAGCCCGCATCTGTCGCGGCCTGGGCCGATCGCTGGGCAGCCCGCATCGCCGACGACCCGCTGTCGCCGGCCGAACGCCGGACCGCCATGCGCGCGGCGAACCCGCTTTTCATTCCGCGCAACCACCGCGTCGAGGAAGCCCTTGTGGCGGCTGAGGAGGGCGATTTCGGTCCGTTCGAACGGCTGCGCCGGGTGCTCGCGCATCCCTTCGAGGATCAGCCCGACGAGGTCGAACTCGCCAGACCGCCGCGGGCTGGTGAAGCCGTCACGCGCACCTTTTGCGGCACATGAGGGCACCGTCGCCCGCCGATAGCGCCGGTATCAGGGAATCGTGACAAAGAAGGTTGTTCCCTTTCCGGTGTCGGTCTCGAAGCGGATCGTGCCGCAATGCGCCTCGACGATGCTCTTGACCAGCGCCATGCCAAGACCCGTGCCCTTCTCCTTGCCGAAGGTGACGAAGGGATCGAACAGCCGGTCGCGGATCGCCTCGGGAATGCCCGGGCCGTCATCGGCGAGTTCGAAGGTTACCGCATTCCCCTCGCGCCGCGCCCGTATAGTGAAAACACCGTCGGCGGCCAGCACATCCGAGGCATTGCCGGCGATGTTGACGAAGGCGCGGATCAGGCGGGCGCTGTCGATGCGCACCGTTCCCGCCGTCTCGTTGACGATCTTAAAGCCGAGATGTTTCAGGCCAAAGGCGGGACGGATCGCAGCTTGCACCTTGATAAGGAAATCGTCGACGGCGATGTCCTCGGTTTGAAGGTGCATCTCGCCCTGGGCGTAATCCAGGATCTCGTGGGCCATGGCGCCGATGCGGTCGGCCTCGGAGGAAATCGTCGAGGTGAATTCGCCGACCCCGGAAGCCTCCTCCGCAATCATCTCGGCATAGCCGCGGATGACGTTGATCGAGTTCTTGAAGTCGTGGACGATACCGGTAGCCACCTGGCCGATCGCCGCCAACTTCTCCCGGCGGATCATCAGCGCCTGGATCTGCAGCAGTTTCAGATGGGTGTCGACGCGGGCCAGCAACTCGGGGCCGGCGACAGGCTTCGGCACGTAATCGTTGCCGCCGCTCTCGAAACCGGCCACCAGGTCCTCGGTCCGGTCCTTGGCCGACAGGAAGATGACCGGCAGATCCGCTTGGTCCTGCTCGCTACGGATCGTCCGGCACACCTCGTAGCCGTTCATCTTCGGCATCATGATGTCGAGCAGCACCAGGTCGGGATGCCTTTCACGGACGAGCTCAAGCGCCTTCTCCCCGTCTTCGGCTTCCAGCACGGTGTAGGATCCGAGACCCAGGAAGTTCGCCACCACGTGCCGGTTGATCTCGTCGTCGTCGACCACCAGCACGGAAGGAAGCGGGTCCGGACCGTCTCCCGGGCTTGCCAGTTCCGTCGGCCGAACCTCTCCCGCGCCTGGCGCCCGCTCATGTGGTGTCGGCAGGACGATCGGCTGGGGCACCTCCTGCTTGCGGTCCGGCGCCAGCGCCGGGATATCCGCTCTTTCCGCGCCGGCGGCGGCCTTCTTCAGGGTGAAGGTGAAGCGGCTGCCCTTGCCCTGTTCCGATTCCACCCGGATCGTGCCGCCATGCAGTTCAACGAGCCGCCTGGTAATGGAAAGGCCAAGGCCGGTGCCGCCATATTCGCGCTCCGTCGAGGCATCCGCCTGCTCGAAGGACTGGAAGATGGAGTCGAACTTGTCCTGCGGGATGCCGATGCCTGTATCCTCGACCCATATTTCGATGTCGTCACCGCGTTCGGCGGCGCCGACGGTCACGCTGCCGGCATGGGTGAACTTGATGGCGTTGCCGATCAGGTTCTGCAGGATCTGCTGCAACCGGTTCTCGTCGGCATCGACGAAGGGCAGGTCCGGCGGCACGGCATTGCGCTGTTCGAGGTCCTTGTTGTCGGCGAGCGTGCGGGAAAGCTGCAACACCACCTCGACGATCTCGTGCAGGTCGACGGCATGGCGCGACAGCGTGATGTCGCGGTTGCGCAGCTTCTCGGCATCCAGAATGTCGTTGACGAGTGTCGCCAGCCGCCGGCCGCTGGCGGCAATCATCGCAAGCGACCGGTCGACACTCTGGCTGACAGGCCCGTTGGACCCCGCGCGCAGGGATTCGGTCAGCCCGATGATGCCGTTGAGCGGCGTGCGCAGCTCGTGCGAGGTGTTGGCCAGAAACTGGTTTTTCAGTTCATCCAGCCGCTGCAGACGTTCATTGTTGCGGGACAACTCCCCGGACAAGGCCTCGACCCGGTTGAACGACCGGGAAAAACGCCGCGACAGGACGAAGGCCTGCACGGCCACGAAACACAGTATGCCGTACTGCATTGTTTCCGCCGCCCTGACCAATCCGAACAGGTGAAATGTCGAAAGCGCGAATAACGGCATGCTGCCAAACCAGCCGATCGCGAAAAGAATACTCTCGTTTCGGCGGCGCACGAGCCCGATGATCGAGAGGTATGTGACGTGCAAAAACACCACCAGCGTCATGACGAGCACGGTGTACATGGGCAAAGGGCTCGACCATGCGTTGCCCGGCAGGAAGCACGATAGAGACAGCAGAAAGGGAATGCCCGCCTCTATCAGCAACAGCCGTCTGGGAATGTCCTGCGGGAAGATGCTCGCGGAAAACAGGATCAGCAGGGACACCGCGTTGAAGGCGCAGAACGCCACGATCTTGTAGACCAGCCAGAAGTAGTCCTGGCTGACGAGGTCCCATATGAAGGGATACCAGATGGTCATGGCGCGAAACAGGATGACAAAGCAAAACAGGCCGAACCAGAGGGTCGACCTGTCTGACGGGCGCATCGCAAACAGGCCCAGATGATAGAAGCCGAAAATGAACAGGATGCCGCCGATGAACCCGGCCAGCCCGAACTTGAACGAGTCCAATTCGCTGAAATAGGGCTGGAATCCGATTGATACGGGATCACGCAAACTGCCGCCACGCCAATCGACATAGTTGGATATGCGCAGCGTCAGTCTTACGCTCGTCAACCCGTCGGGCACGGGGATGACAATGTGGTCGATCCGGGCTTTTGCCTGTTCCGGCGATGTCCCGACAGTCCCCACCCCGCCGACGGGCTGGTCGCCGATATCGACTTCATAAGCGAAAAATATGTTGCCGAAACTGAGCGCAAGATCCTTGGAAGGAGACGGCAGCAACAGTGTCAGTTCCAGCGTCGCGTAGCCGAAACTCTTCATTGGCCCTTCGGGCGTATTCAGCCCGGTCCAATACCCGGGACTGGAATAATAGATCTCCGATTGCGGCGGATCGGATGTGTCGAAATCCTTGCCGTGGAGAAGCTGGTTGCCGAAGAATTTCCATCTGTTGAGAGCGATCGGGCCGTCTTTTTCGAAGTTCCATCCCGTTGCGCGCAGATCGAGAACACCGTTCTCGACGGCTGGAATCGCCGGTTGCGCGCTTGCATGTCCCGGAGCGAGCACAATCAGTGGCAGCAGCAGGAACAAACAAAAACTCAGAACGATATCGCGTGGTGTTGAGGTATGCCTGACGTAATCTTCTATCAGGATAACCACATTGCGATTGATGGCCGGCCGTAACGCAATCAATCCGACTTCTCCCAAATGCACACAAATATGGCGATGAGCTTGGCATATCGGCCTCCATCCTCCAAGCTGGCGATGTGTTTGCGGAATCGTCGGTTGTTTGTCGGGGGTGTTGCGACTCTTCAGGCGGGAATTGATCGGGTGTTGGACAATTCTGACCCCTTTCGCTCATGCAGTGACTGTCTGCAGCCAAAAGAGGCGATTGGTAGCGTTGGACGTCAGGTTTGGGCCGGTTGTGTCGAATTGCCCGAGCACTTTCTAGGACGCAAACCCTGAACCTGGGCGCTGGCAATAGATTTCCCATGCGGTCCCACGAAGTCAGCCTGAACTCCCGCGAAACACGCTGGGATGAAAGTCTTCTGCTGCGTCAATTCCGACAAGCGGTGGGGTATTGAACCGTCAACCGTCCGGTCCGCCGTATTTTCCCACCGCGCCAACCGCACTGCATCAATGTGGCGCTGAGGCAGCGGCCGGCCTTTGCCAAATAGAAAGCGAATACTGCCGAAAACGCGGAGCGAAAAGCCTCTCGAAAGCCCATAAGTCTCCGCAAAAACGGGAGCTTTCTGTATGGGCGTATTGCAGCGCTGAAAGCCCCAGATTGGGTGGCGGAGGGAGAGGAAGCCAAAATTGCAGATCAAAATCCTGTTTTTGAAGGGTTTTATTTTCTCGCGTTTAGATGGGTGCCCCTTCATGTACCCGGATTTGCGAGGATTGGTTCCAAATGGTCCCGTCTTACCGAGTTGTGTAAATCTGCAATCGGGACACAGACACTGACACATCGCATTTTCGAGTTCGGGAGGCGGGACGGGCCGGAGTGCCGACCTTCGTGGCCGCTATCTCCGCGTCTGCAACGGACGATAGAATACAACCAGATCGCGCGGACTTCAGCTCAGCTGCGGGATTCGATGTTATCTGCACTATTAAGCTTCTATTGAAGCATATAGCCATCTAATTTTATGCATATTCAATTAATAGCCAATGTCAATACGTAATATTCAAATAGTTCTATCAAAATAAAATTGACAACCATAAATTGCTGTGGCTGTCATTGCGGTACCTAAACAGTGACCGAATGCGACTTTCGAGTGCATCGATCTGCGTTTGGGGTATGCGTTTGGTTTGGCTAACTGGGGGCAGTGATGGCGATCGACAAGACGGCTGACGAAGCCGGGATCGGCGGAAACGGTGCGGTCACGGGAGATGCCGTGATCTCCGGGGATCGCGCCGTGGCGCCGCAGTCCGCTGCCGATCTGGCGCAATCGCTCCTCGGCGACGACGGTCTGGATGTTGTGCCGGAGGCGGTGGCTCGGTCCGCGGCGCCTGATTCGGATGAGGTGCTGTCGGCCGAAACGGCGCCGCCAGGCGGTGCGCCGGCGGTCGATCCGGAAACAGCCGCGCGGCGCAGCGCGCTGGCCGCCGCGGTGACGGCGCGGCTCGGCGAGGTGACGGCGATGCTGATGGGCGTGCCGCGCTACCGGTATCTGTCGCTGCAGGATCTCGATTGGCTGGTGGTCGCGCCGCTGATGGCGGACCGGCTGGCGGTGGCGAGTGCCGGCGTGAAGGGCCCGGACGGCAAGGTCGGCGCCGCGCGCAGCCCGGCCGGCGCGGTGTTTACCGCGACGGTGTCGGAGGAGGTGGACCAGCGCATCCGCGAGCAGATCAAGGCCGGCGTTTTCCCCGTGCGGCTGAAGCCCGCCAACTGGGCGAGCGGCGAGATCGCCTGGGTGCTGGACGTGGTGGCACCGGCGAAGCCGATCGCCCAGCGGATCGTCAAGGAGGTGGTCGAGGCGCGGTTCAAGGATGGAAAGGTGAATGTGCATCCGGTGGTAAAATTAATGGCATGGCGTGAAAGTTCTACGCCCGTTTATCAAACTGAAACATAGGAGCTCCGCTTCTTGTCAGTCACCAACAAGAAAATTGGTCGTAGCTGGATAGCCATCCCAGTGATGATTGCTGGGCTTTCAGTTTTCGCTCTGCTATATTTTTGGGCTAATCAATCGGTGCTTAGCCGTATTTTTCCGACGGCAGGATATTCTCGCAGTGAAAGTATGAAATTAGTGGATGTTTCGCTGACGGAGAAATATGGAGACCGATCAATTTCGTTTCGTATTCCTGCTGCCTATCTAACGGATACTGAGAATCGCCGCGGAGGCGAGCAAGATAGCCTTTGGATTGAAATGTATTTGCCCGATTTATTACCATATTCAGCATTTCAACAAGAACAGGAAATGACTATTTCAGAATTTTCCGGTAATAATGTGCCCAAGAGGGTGGATCGAAAAATATCTCTGCATTTTACAAAAGAAAAAAGTGGTGATTTACTAAATTATATCCAATGTAGCGATGATAATCCAAATTATAAATTGACTATTTCAAATTTTAGTGGATTAAATGGATGCATAAAAAATCACAAATATGAATCATCTAATATAAACCACAATTATCCGTTGAATGTCGCGGAATTTTGGTCTGCAAAGGATGATAATGGAAATTATTTTCTTAGAATTCGCTGCGATCAATGTATCTCTGCTTCAGTCGATACGAGATACAAGGGATGGTTGATCGGATACACACTGCCTTTGTTATATTTTAAAGAATGGTATTTGATCGATGAAAAGGTGAAAAAGAAGCTGGAAGAATTCGAATCTGAATTTTTCCGTGGTTGACAATAGATGGGGCATGTCATGCTGAATACGTTCGCTGATGATAGGCTGGAGTTGACCACGGAGGAGCTGGGGTATCTTGAGAGGATTCTGGAATCGGGTAATAGAGCAGGTTTCTATCTCGCCTACTATAATATGACTGGTAGCAAAGAGGCAGTTCTGCAGTCAAAAATCGCCACGTTCAGTGAAACGGTAGGCGGTGTTGCATATCTCGCTAACGCGTTATTGCAGTTTTTTTTAGATAATGGACCCGACTCTTTTCCAGAAAAGTTCCCATACGCGGCCCAAGATTTTCACTATCAAGGGATTTATTATCTATCCCAGCAGGTTGCAATCGAGGCTCTTGAAGGTATTCAGGAGGCGCAGGGCTCTGGACACGTTATCGGCGATGCGGAAATGGGCGAGACAGCCCGAGAGGCTTGGATCGCGGCGGGTTTAGAAGAGTATTTTCCTGGAAATTTTCTACTTTGGAATCCCCTTAATGTTTCCATTACACCTGGTTTTGCTAAGGAAAATCTGGTAGAATTGCTGCTTGATTTGTGGAAAAACTTAGAAAATATCGCGGGCGGGAATGTATCAGAAATAGAGTTTCAATCATTTATTACCAGTTGGGGATCACTGGCGGCGCTTCAAGCTTCCATATTAGCGGTATTTTCAAGCCCGTTAGAATTTGGAAAGCGTCTTAGCGATTATCAAGGGGATGAAAATTACGAAATAAAGAAAACTCCAAATGAAGCCTTGAATGTTGTTGTCAGTAAATCCGATGGGATGGTGGTCGGTGTATTTGATAATCTAATTGATCCAGAAGCTTGGTCTGTCCAGGGTTTGGATGAGATTATTATTGATGGGTTGAATGCTGCTGCTGAGATCGCGCCAATATCAGGATTGATTGCACACGACCCGTTGTTCATGAGCGAAATAAGAAAGAAACTCTCGGAATCTATGGATCCAAACGAGTTTGACGGTGATATTGATCCGGAGTTGACAAACGATAGTTTCTTGGCACCGGACTTCAAAATCACAGAATATGCAACCGGTTACAACGATACGCTTTGGGGAACCGATAGCACGCTGAGCATTGGCGGAGACGACACAATAGATGGGCTGGCAGGTAACGACGTGATTTTCGGTGCCGGCGGTAGTGACACTCTATCGGGTGGCTTAGGCAACGACATTTTGTGGGGGCAAGAGCACGGTGACAGACTCGATGGCGGTAAAGGCAACGACGTACTAAGAGGCGGGGCCGGAGATGATATTTTAGTCGGTGGAGAAGGGAATGATGTTCTGGATGGTGGAGACGTTACGGTCGATGGATCGTCAGATGGCTTCGACATCGCGGAATATAAAGAATTGGATCATGGAACGTTAGTTCATATCGCGGATAGCATAGGCACCTTTAAAGTATTGGATGACGGATTTGGTGGTACCGATACACTGCATTCAATCGAAAAGCTGCTTCTTTCGGAAAAGCGCGATCAGCTGATTGTTGACGAGGCGTTTCTGAACAGGCCTAACGGTGAACCTACTGGACGGCAATCCTCCAATGTGAACAGCTCCGACCTTACGATTGATATGGGTAGCAGCGAGCAGACAGTCGAAGGCGGCGATCTGATCGATATCACTGCCATATCGGATCGCCTCATCGTCAATCTGGGGGGCAATCACTATCCGGATGCGAGGGCTGGAATCTATGACTACGCCCCGAATGCATCCGAGTTCTTGTTTGGCATCGAAAACGCCAATGTCGTGCGTGCCGGCGATGGCACGCAGATTCTGTTCGGCAACGGGGGCAAGCAGGCGGATGGCGAGGGCTTTTCGGTTCTCGATGGCGGCGCCGGCATCGACTATCTGTTCGGCGATGGCTGGGAAACACATCTCTATGGCGGCGGCGACGAAGACCTCGACCTGTTCGGCCTTGCCAACAACACCTTCGTCAAGGACGCCACCGAGGAAGACCGGCTCGAATGGGGCACCTTCAACCTGACCGGCGGCGTCAGCCAATGGTGGAACGAGGGGAACTTCGCCCACTGGACGCCGTTCACCAGCCTGATCAACGCCTTTTCCGGGCCGACATCGTCGCTGTTCTTCGTCGACGCGGCGATGATGATGCTGATGGACGTCGCGTTCATGACCCGCTTCGCCTACGGACGGAGCGATAGCGACCAGTTGCTGATTCGCGCCGGCAAGGAAGGCTATACCCTTCAAGCGGTGGTCGAGAACTACGAGATGGATCTCGACACCGGCAAGGGCACGGCCGGCATCGCCGTTTCCTCGCAACAGAACATCACCCACGCCGACCGCACCGACGAGCAGGCGCTTCAGGTCGTCAACCTGGCGCTCTACGGCAATTTCGGCGTCGGCATCCCGATGTACGATCCGCTTATTATCGATCTGGACAATGACGGACTGGAACTGAGCAGCACGCAGGCGCGGAACATCTATTTCGAGATGGACGGCGACGGCTTCGCCGAGCGGACCGGCTGGATCCGCGAGGATGATGGCTTCCTCGTGCGGGACCTGAACGGCAACGGCCTGATCGACGACATCACGGAGATGTTCGGCGACGCCAATACGGACGGGTTCGCGGCGCTCGGCGTGCTGGACAGCAATGCGGACGGCGTCATCGACGCCCTGGATACCGATTTCGCCGACCTGATGATCTGGCAGGATCTCGACGCGGACGGGGTTACCGACGCGGGCGAATTGCTGAGCCTTGCCGGCCATGACATCACGTCGATCTCGCTGACGACGGGCGACTATACCGGCGAGACCGGCTGGCTGTTCGGCAACGAGGTGGCGGCAGAGGCGACGGTGACGCGATCCGACGGCAGCACGACCCGGATCGGCGACGTGCTGTTCGATTATTTCGAGACCGACGCCATCTATCTCGGCGACAAGACAGTCAGCGCCGCAGCGGCCGCCCAGGCCGATCTGAAAGGTTATGGCGAACTGACATCGCTGGCGGTCGCGATGACCGGCGACGCGACACTGCTGACCCAGGTCAGCGGTTTCGCCGCGCTGCCCTCGACGACAAGCTATGCGGGCCTGAAGGCGGATGCGGAGGCGATCCTCTACCGCTGGGCCGGCGTCGACGGCGTGGCCGCGACGGCCATGGGCCCGGATTTCGACGAGCGCAAGCTCGCGCTGCTGGAAACCTATTTCGGCTATGAAATGGCGCCGCGCGACGCAAGCGGCATCCCGGGCCAGGATGGCGTCGCCGAACTGATCGCTGCCTGGGACGACGTTCTGGGAAAGGCCACCGCGAGGCTGGCCGTGCAGGGGCCGCTCGCCCCGGTGTTCACCGGCGTCACGTATGATGTCGATCAGGACGGTTTCAAGGCGGCGAGCGTGACGACGCTGCCCGGCATCTTCTCAAGCGTGTTCGGCCTTTTGTCGCCCGACGCGGCCACGGCCGAAACCGAGTGGAACGACACGTTCGGGCCGCTGATGGCCGAGTTCGCCAACGCGCTGGTGCGATCCGACGGGATCAACGTCTATGTCGATTACGCGATTTCGAGCATCGTCACCGCGCTGAATACCACGACGGCCCCGCTCAGCCTGTCCCAGCTCGTTGCGGGGATGGGATACGCGGATGTGGCCATCGGCACTGCCGCCGGCGAGTCCTTGTCGCGTACGACCGACGCGACGACATTCGTCTTTGTCGGCGATGACGGCAACGATACCCTGACCGGCGGCGCCGGCCAGGACGTCTATGTCTTCGGTGACACTTTCGGCAACGACACGATCATCGACGCGGAGGCGCAGGGGACGGAAAGCGGCGATCGGATCCGCTTTGCGACGCTGACGGCCAATGAGGTGTCGATGGCGCGCGATGGCCTCGATCTGGTGATCACGGTCGATGCGACGGGCGATTCCGTCAGGGTCGTGAAGCATTACGAGGTTCCGACGACAGCGGTCTCGGGCCGGATCACTTCCAACAACTGGCGTATCGAGGAAATCCAGTTCGCCGACGGCGACATCTGGCACGATACCCAGATCGCGGCGCGGATCGGGCTGGGCACCGCCGGCGACGACATCATGAACGGGTCCGCGTTTGGCGACGAGATCGAGGGGCTAGCCGGCGACGATCTACTGATGGGCGGCGACAGCGGCGACTACTATTACTACAAGCCTGGCCACGGCAACGATACCATCCACGACGTGATGTCGAACCCGCTTCTGGCGGACCCTGATATCCTGTTCTTCGGCGGAGACATCACGGCCAGTAATATCTCGCTGCACCGGGAAGGAAAGGGCGAGGACCTACTGATTACCTTCGAAACCCCGGGCGACAGTATCCTGATCAAGGATCAGTTCGCCTATAACGCACTGGGTTTCCACCACTACCTGGCACCGGACAGCAGGATCGACTCCTTCTTCTTTCAGCAGGGGCCGGCGTGGGGCTGGACGACCGTGCAACTGAATCTGATCCGGCAGCACACGACTTCGGGCGACGATGCAACTTATGGATTCGGGACGTCCGACATCTTCCGCGCCAGCGCGGGCAATGATCTGTTGTCCGGCCTGGACGGCGGCGACATCTATCACTTCGGTATCGGATCCGGGAACGATACGATTTTCGAGGATGCTCAATATGTCGATCTGCCGGATGTGGCCGGGCTGCCATTTTTTCACATCGAGGGCGTCGACCGCTTGATCTTCGACGGGGCGCTGACGGTCGCTGACGTTGTTTTCCAGCGATCTCCGAACAATCTGAATGACCTGCTGATCTCGATCGTCGGGGAAACGGATACGCTGACCATCACTGATCAGTTCCATGCCTATAAAGGCGATCTGTTCGATCTGTTTGGCGTGTTCTGGCTAGACCGGATTGAAGAGTTCGAATTTTCCGATGGCATGGTCCTGTCCTGGGAAGACGTGCTCGACCGGGTCACGGATGGTGCGTCGACCGATGGCGACGATACGATTTACGGCTTCTACCGCCCCGACACCCTGGATGGCGGTCTCGGCAACGATTACCTGTCCGGCGGCGAGGACAGCGACACCTATTTGTTCGATCTCGGCGATGGCAACGATACGATCGAAGACAACCAGACAAACGTTCTGACGGACTCTATCGATACCCTCCGGTTCGGAGCCCAGATCGCGCCCGCGGACGTATTGCTGGCCCGGGACGGTGCTACCGAGAGCATCGTCATTTCTTTCATCAACAGCACGGACACGATCACGCTCACCGATCAGGCAAAGAGCAACTACACGGGTGTCTTCGGGCAGCATTGGTTCGATCGTATCGAAACGATCGAGTTTACGAACGGGTCCGGTACCGTCTGGACATGGGATGCCATTCTCGAGCAGGTCGTCGCTGATGCCGGCACCGCCGGCGACGATACGATACGCGGGTTTGACTACGAAGACCGGCTGGACGGCGGCGCCGGAAACGATCTGCTGATCGGCGGCAACGAGAACGATACCTATGTGTTCGGGATCGGCTATGGCAACGACACGATCGATGAGCAGTATTCGAACATCCTGAGCGGTGACTTCGACGTCGTCGACTTCACGTCCGGTGTCCTAGCCTCGGATATCGTGCTCGGCCGCAGCGACAAGACCCTCACTCTGCAAATCGCCGGAACGTCCGACAGCCTGTCGGTTCTGAACCAGTTCACCAGCCGGCCCCTGGCGAACGATGCCGATTGGATCGAGGAGTATCGGTTCACCGACGGTACGATCTGGACCTTGCAGGACATCCGGCTGGCCTTGCTTGATGCGTCCAGCACGAGCGGCAATGACACGATCGTCGGCTATCATACGGCCGACACACTTGACGGTGGCGCCGGTGATGATGTCCTCGATGGTTGGGATGGCGGCGACACTTACATATTCGGGACCGGCTACGGCAACGATACGATCCACGAATCCAGAACCGACGCGTCGAATGCCGGCACGGACGTTGTCGCCCTAACCGCCGAGCTTGCGCCAGGGGACTTCACTGTATCGCGCGGCACCGGTGTGGACGATGTCGTTCTCACGATCGCGGCAACCGGCGAAACTCTGACGATCGTTGACCAGAATCTCTATCACTCGGTCGGCGCTCCCCATTATCAGATAGAAGAGATTCAGTTTTCCGGCGGAACGGTCTGGACACCGGAAGACCTGCGCCAGATGCTGATCGACGGTGAAAGCACGGGTGGCGCGGACGTCATTCACGGCTTCAATCGTCGCGACGATGTGTTGGATGGCGGCGCGGGAGACGACTTCCTTCATGGCAGAGGTTATGCGGATACGTATCACTTCGGGCTCGGCTACGGTCACGACACGATCGAAGAAAACAACAGTGACGTTACAAACCATGAGGCGGACCGGGTCGTCTTCGGTGCCGGTATCACTGCGGACATGGTCGTCGTGTCCCGCTCGGCGAACAACTTCACCTTCGCAATAGACGGCACCAGCGACACACTCACCATCATCGATCAACTGATGAATTACCAGGAGATCGAGAGCTTTGAATTCGCGGACGGGACGATCTGGACAGAAATGGACATCCAGCTTGCGGCCCTCGCCAATGCGACGACCGATGGCGATGATGTGATACGCGGATACGGGACCGCGGATATCCTCGACGGAGGCCTGGGCAACGATTTCCTTCACGGTGAGGGGAACGCGGACACCTATGTTTTCGGTCTTGGTTACGGTCAGGACGTCATCGATGAGGACAATTCGAGTGTCTACAATCACCAGTCCGACCGTGTTCTGTTCGGTGCTGGCATCACTTCGGCCATGCTCACGGTCACCGATCAGGCCAACGACCTGACGATTGCCATCGATGGAACGACGGACTGGCTGAAGATCCTGAACCAGACAGCCAGCACGCCCTATCAGAGAATTGAGTTCTTCGAGTTCGCCGATGGGACTGTCCTTACTGCCGCTGAAATCGAAGCTCTGCAGTCAGGTGTGGACCCGGGCGGGATAGACATCGCCGGCACGACGGGTGCCGATACATTGACCGGTACTTCGGCGGACGAGGTTATATTCGGAGATCTCGGAGACGACACGCTCATCGGCAAAGGCGGTGGCGACACCTATTTATACTATTCGGGAGACGGGTCTGATCTCATCGACGACGGCGGGATATATGCAAGCGAAGTCGATCGCCTGAACCTGCTTGACTTGAATGCCGGTGATATCGAGTTGAGCCGTGTCGGCAACGATATGACCATCCGCACCTTGGCGACGGGAGACCTGATTACTGTCGACGATCAGTTTCGCAGTACTACCTACTCCTACGGCCTCGATGAAATCGCATTCGCGGACGGGACGATTTGGAATGGGGCCAGGATGGTTACCGAGGCCTGGTTCCGCGGGACGGATGGCAACGATACTTTGACGACGACATCGTCGGGCGACAACACGCTGTTCGGCAAGCTCGGAGACGATACGCTGGGCGGCGGTTCCGGCGGCGATACCTATGTCTACCGGTCCGGTGACGGCAGCGACTTCATCGATGACGGCGGCGTATATGCGGACGAAATCGATCGCCTTGCGCTGACCGATCTGAACGCGGCGGACATCGAGTTGAGCCGTGTCGGCAACGACATGACGATCGGGACGCTGGCGACCGGCGACGTGATCACCGTCGACGACCAATTCCGCAGCAGCACGCATTCCTATGGCCTGGATGAAATTGCATTCGCTGATGGGACGACTTGGAACGGCGCCAGGATGGTTACCGAGGCCTGGTTCCGCGGGACGGACGGCAACGACATCGTGACGACGTCGTCGTCAGGCGACAACACGCTGTTCGGGATGCTGGGTGACGACACGTTGGGCGGCGGCTCCGGCGGTGATACCTATGTTTATCGGTCTGGAGATGGCAGCGATTTCATCGATGACGGCGGCACGGCCGCAAGTGAAGTCGATCGGTTGAAGTTGACTGATCTGAACGCTGCGGACATCGAGTTGAGCCGCGCCGGAAACGATCTGGAGATCAGGACCCTTACCACAGGCGACGTGATTACCGTCGACGACCAGTTCCGCAGTACGTCTTACTCCTACGGGCTGGACGAAATTGCCTTTGCTGACGGGACGATCTGGGACGGCGCGAAGATCTATACCGATGCCTGGATACGGGGGACGAACGGCAACGATACGCTGACGACCACTCTGTCTGATGCAAACACGCTGTTCGGCATGCTCGGCGATGACACGCTGGGCGGCGGCTCCGGCGGGGATACGTACCGATATAGATCGGGCGATGGAAATGATCTCATCGACGACAGCAGCAAACCGGCCTATGACATCGATCGCCTGGACCTGGTGGATCTGAACGCCGGCGATATCGAGTTAAGCCGCGTCGGCAATGATCTCGCGATCGAAATCCTCCAGACCGGCGAAACCATCACCGTCGATTATCAGTTCCACACCAGCTACGCCTACGGACTTGAGGCGATCGATTTCTTAGACGGAACGGCTTGGGATGCCGCCACTGTCGAAGCCAATGCCTGGATCCGCGGCACGGCCGGCGCCGATACGATAACGGGCTTTTCGTCTGCGGATACGATCGATCCAGACGCCGGCAACGATCAGGTCAATGCCGGGAATGGCGACGATATCCTGCATGCCTCGGCCGGCGATGACGTGTTCGATCTCGGCAGCGGTGACGATACCTTCGTGTTCGCCATCGGAGGTGGATCCGACACGTTGTCCGACTTTACCGCCGGCGCTGCGAGCGACGATGTCATCGACGTTTCCGCCTTCTCGCAACTCCTCGACCTGCAGGACATTCTTGCTGCGGCAAGCGAGGCCGGCGGCGACACGTTCATCGACTTCGGCAACGGCGATCAGATCGGCCTGACCGGCATAGCGATCGCCGACCTCCACGCTGACGACTTCCGGTTCGCCGCCTAGCAGATCCAGGTAATCAGTATGCAGGAAGAGCAGACCGCGCCGATTGTTTCGGCGTCCGAGGCCTTGGCCGGCACCTACGATGGTCCGGTTTTCATCACGGAAGGTTGCATGTAGCCGTATCGCCCAAAATGCAGCGGGAGCATAAATTCCGTTGCTATGGCAGTATTGTTGTATATTAACTGTATAAAGCTGACTAGTTTTCAAAGCTCATAGATTAATCGAGGTGTCAACAAGCAAAATTCGAATAAAATTGTTGAAGGAAGATTGACAACCAGAAATTGCTGTGGCTGATAATGGGAGGTCACGCTGACGGGTGCAGAGGTCGCATCGGCGGGTGCACTCGCCTTCAGGGTGCAGGGATTCGGATTGCGGGTAGGGTTCGGTCGGCTGGGGGCCGCAATGGAAGTTGACAGGACGGCTGAAGACGCCGGATTTGGCGGAAATGGTGTGCTGTCGGTGAACCGCGCCGTGGCGCGTCAGTATGCTACTGATCCCGTGCAACCCTTCCTCAGAGACGACAATCTTGGGCTGCTATCGGATGGTCAGGCGGAGACCGGTTTGCGATTGAGTCGATCGGCAGACTTGGCCCGGCCTGTCGTGTGCGATCTAGATGACACGTTGTCCGCCGAAACGGCGGCTACCCTGCCCGGCGGTGTGTCGGCGGTCGATCCGCAGAAGGCGGCACGGCTCGGCGAGGTGACAGCGATTCAAGGATACAGAGGTAAATTGGCATCTCAATTTTCGAAAAGCCTCTATGGTAATGTAAATCCGGAAGAGTGATCAAATTATGATATTTGCGCCGCATTCATCGATCTTATTTTATATCTCCAATAGAGGTGGATTATCGTCGCATGTTTTTGATATTTACTGCAAATTTATATTTGTGGCAACTGTAATTTGTGCTTTACACACCTTTCAAAGCAGTTCGCATGCGAAAAGTATGATTTACGATTCAAGTTTATGTAAGAGTAGTGCTGATGACCATATCTATGTTACATTGTATGGTGCAGTATTTAAATTGCCAACTGATTATCCGCTATACATTGTAGATTTGCCAGCCAATCGCGAGGCCTATGTCCCAGAGCCACTCGACAAATCTGAGCAGAAAGGGTGTCCGGATAACCCGATTGAAGGACAAAGCTTCAGCTTTGCATATCACTATCACGATTTGAAGCGAGGCGTTAAACTCGATCGCACAGACAAGCTTGATAAACTACGTCTATTTTCTTCGCCTCCAGATTTCTACGGTACTCAGAAGATCGTGGAAGAACATTTTTATCGAAGATGTTCCGAACTTGGGTCTACTGATTACGCCCCGAAAGGATTCGTGGGATGTTATGCAACAGCGAAATATATTGATATGCTCAACACAGATATAGAATCATTTCTGATACCAGCAACATATAAGGCAAACGACAATTTTTATTCTGCGCCGTTAGGCCGACCATTCATAGTGGATTGTCCATATTCGATCGGATTCGACAGTGACATTATATGCAGTGTTACATATAAAATTCTGCCAACCGTAAATATATCTTATGAATTTAGAGGTAAGTCTGTCGACATAAGTAAGGTCCGTGAATTAGATAAACACATAAGGGGGAGCATTATGGGAAGTTATGTCGCCGAGCTGTCGAGACCGTTTCCCGATATTATGAATCACCAAAGGGATTAAGTCTCTGAATGCCCACCGAAGAGCCTGGAGAGCTGAAACATGACTAGCGTTCACTATGATCGTGGTACAAGTGGAGGAACTCCCCTTACGCCAGAGCAAATAGTTGAACTCCAGGCGCTTTATGATCAAGCGGTCATTAATTATGATTTGAATAGTTATCAAGTTGGTCTGGCGGCTCCAATGTACGCCAAAATACTGGAGTATATAGCAACGGCGCAGCATGTTCCCCTGAATGGGCATGATCAGTCTGTTGTAAACTGGCTTAGGGGCGCTGTCGATGTAAATCAGGATGTCGGCTCGCAAGCGACGTATATTCGTGAATATACGCGTGAGCAGTATCAGGCGCGATATGGTGGCTCTGACGCAAATGTCACGGACGAAGTAACGAGAGCATCTAATTTAATTGGCTTAAATCTGACGAGGGATATATTAGATAATAATGGATCTATCCCAAGTATTGAGGGGATCGCGGTGATAGATGCCGGAGCCGCGGCCAGCACGGTATTTGTTGGAAGTGAAACGCCTTTTGGTAATTATTCTCCTTGGGCTGGAACAATACTGATGCCATTTCTTGGCGTGGACAGTTTTTTCCTTGATTGGATTTTGGAAAGTGATGAAGTTTCGGGGACAGTGCACATTGACAACGACACGAAGGAATTCAAGGCGATTGGTGATGGCACGTACGATCTAATATCCATTTTGGATGCCGGGTGGGACGCGGCCATAAGCACGTGGGGCAGCTTTCCTGCGGGTACGCTTTGGCAGCTGGCATTCGGGCCCGATGGAGCTACTGATACCGATCAGTCGGACCTCGTCACTCAAACAAACAGGTATTTTAACGATTATTACGATACTAGGTATTTTGGCGAATTGGATGTTGGTGATCACCTGCCTTTTGATCTTGGCGTGTTCGATATACTTGGGAGGCGTTACACGATAGGAAGTTATGATGACGATAATTTGGTTCTAAAGGATGTTGTTGGAGTGAAATTTGATGATATAGTCAATGGTGGAATTGGTGATGACCGCATAGATGGAAGAAAAGGCAAAGATTTAATAGACGGCGGTGATGGAAACGACTATTTAATTGGTGGGTATGACAATGATTTTTTGTGGGGCGGAGAAGGCGACGATTTTCTAGAGGGTGGAAAGGGTGACGACATATATGTTGGCGGCAAAGGCCGTGATATCTACATTGTAGGGGAAGGAACGGACTTAATACAATATTCGGATCATGATGATCGAACCGAAGATCGATTGGTCTTCCGTACTAATTTAATCACGGGGATTAACTCACTGAGTGCGGACCGGATTGATGTAACGGGTATACCGCTGCTCGGGGGCATAGGTGAAGAAGGATTCTATCATTATTATCTAACAGATGGTAGGGCAGAGCATTTCTACGAGCACCCTGGCCATGATGGTGAATGGCGAGATGTAGAGGATACGCCGCTCTATTCGGAATTAGGGGAGTCGCAAACACATACAAATGGCAGTATTATATGGCTATATGATTTCGAAATCAATTACTTTAAGTATGGCTCATCAATACTTAGTAGTGAAGACCTGCGGAATATTTTGGAATTAAAGCCAAACGCTAACTCAAGCGATCTCATCATCGAAATACGGATTGGGGCACAAGGATCAAATAACATAGAGAGTAGTTTTGTAATCGTTGAAAATTTTAATGAAGGCGATTATGGAATTCAATTATTTAATGGAAAAGAAAATTATACACAGTATCAAAGCGCTCCTTCTGACCCTGTTCCGGAGCCTGGTAACCCAAATGCTGCGGAGCAGGTAGATTATATTAACAATGGCGGTCAGTATATTGATATTCCGGATGTTGAAGCGGATCCGGATGATCAAACCGGGACTCCGGGAGACGATGTCATTCGGGCCGGGTTTGGTAGCGATACGATCGATGCCCTGGCCGGCAATGACCAGGTCTTTGCCGGTTTCGGCGCTGACCGGATAGCCGGCGGGGCCGGAACCGATATGTATGACGGCCAGGCGGGCGTCGACACCGTCGATTATTCGGCACAGACGGCGAGCGTTACGGCCAGCCTCGTAGCGGGCACCGGGACGGGCGTCGGGATCGATACGGAGACGCTGCTTAACATCGAGAACATCGTCGGCGGGGCCGGCAACGACAGCCTGACGGGTGATAGCGGCGACAACAAATTGGCCGGTGGCGCCGGCGACGATGTGCTGACCGGCCTGGCCGGCGCCGACACCTATGTTTTCGGCTCCGGTGAAGGGAACGATCAGGTCGTCGAGGCCGCGGGTGCGGCGGGGACCGACAGGCTGATCTTCGGCGACGGGCTTCTTTTCTCGGCTCTCTCGGCGGTGCGGTCAGCGAACAATCCCGACGATCTCGTCCTGAGCTTTAACGGACACTCGGGTTCGATTCTGATCGCAGGCCAGCTCTCCAGTGGCGCGAATGCCGGTATCGAACAGTTTGTCTTCGCAGACGGCCTTGTTGTCGAAGCCGGGGTGATCGAATCGCTGGTCGACGGAAACGGCGCCATTTCGGGAACCAGCGGAGATGACCAGCTGGATGGCACGACCGGGAACGATGTGATCAACGCGCTTGCCGGCGACGACACGGTCAACGGACTGGCTGGCGATGACGTCGTCTATGGCGGGGCCGGCAATGACACGATCGATCCCGGCGGCGGAGACGACGCGGTCTTCGCGGGCGCCGGGGCGGACCGCATTGTCGGTGGCCTCGGGAACGATTCGTACGATGGGCAGGCAGGCTCGGATTTCATCGACTATGCGTCCACAACGGCCGGCGTGACCGTCGATCTGGCGGCTGGAACCGCAAGTGGAACCGAGATCGGCGCGGACACCCTTGCGCGCATCGAGGGCATAGCGGGTGGAACCGGCGCGGATACGCTGACCGGCAACGACGACGACAATTACATCGATGCCGGCGCAGGCGACGATGTCATCGCAGGGGCTTCGGGTTCCGATACCTACCTCTGGGAACAAGGTGACGGAGACGATCGGATTACCGAGGCTGGCGGTGGCGGATCCGCCGACCGATTGGTGTTCGGTACCGGTCTTGCTTCCAGCGCCCTGATTGCGCAGCGCTCCGACAGCGTTCCCGACGATGTGGTTCTGAGCTTTACCGGTATCGCCGGTTCAATTCTTCTGTCCGGACAACTCGGCATCGAGGACGGGTCGGGCATCGAGGTGTTCGAGTTCGCTGACGGCACGATGCTGTCAAAAACCAATATCGAGACTCTGGCTACTCAGTCCAGCTTGATAACCGGGACAGCCGGCGCGGACGTTCTGAATGGCACCGCTGGAGCGGATACCATCGATGCGCTTGCAGGCGATGATACCGTCTACGCGGCCGGCGGGGCGGATGTCCTGTACGGCACGGTCGGCAACGATGTGTTCGAGCTGGGTGGCGGCAACGACACGTTTATCATGAAGCAGGGCTATGGGTCCGATTGGCTCATTGACTTCCAGGCCGGCGCCGGCAGCGACGACAGGATCGATCTGCGAGACTTTGCCTCGATCAACAGTCTGCAGGACGTGCTCGATGTGGCCTACGAGGTCGGCGGTGCAACCTGGATTAATTTGGGCAACGGAGACGAAATCGGTCTCAATAGTGTCGCAATGGCGAGTTTGCACGAGGATGACTTTCTGTTCTCTGCCGACCAGACGGCTCGAAATGTGATCGATGGAACGGATAGCCCGGAAAATCTTAACGGAACGTCCGGCGATGACGCGATTAATGCCAAGGCCGGCGATGACACCGTAAATGCGTTCTCCGGTGATGATATTGTATTTGGATCGCTCGGAAACGACATCATCACGCTTGGAGCGGGCGACGATCTCTTCGTTATGGGAGTTGGAGACGGATCGGATTGGATTGTCGACTTCGCTGCAGGCGCACTGAGCGACGACAAGATTGACTTGCAAGCCTTCGGCTCGATTACCGATCTGCCGACTCTCCTAGGCGTCGCCAGCGAAGCCGGGTCCACTCTTTGGATCGATCTGGGCGATGGCGACAAGATCGGACTTAACGATGTTGCGATTGCCGATCTCCATGAAGATGACTTCATTTTCGCACCAGCAACAAACACGGTTATTGAAGGCACGACGAATGCGGACACGCTAAACGGTACTGCCGGCAACGACACCATCGACGCAAAGGCAGGCAATGACACCGTGTTCGCCGGCGACGGCGATGATCTTGTCTATGGTCGCCGTGGTGACGATGTTTTGGAGGGTGAAGCGGGAGCCGACAAGATATGGGGCGGGTCCGGGCGTGACAACATCGCCGGCGGCCTTGGGGCTGACGAAATTCGCGGCGACCGAGATGATGATACGATCGACGGTGGCGCAGGTTATGATTTTATTGACGGCGGCTCCGGGTCGGACGTCATCGACGGTGGCGATGGCAAGGACGAAATCTTCGGCGGGAGCGGCGCGGATAACATTACTGGTGGCAACGCAGGCGACACGATCGATGGCGGCTCAGGGGCCGATACGATCTTCGGCAATTCCGGCGCGGATAGGATCGTAGGTGGAGATGGCTCCGATACGATCGACGGTGGCGGCGGAAATGATGTGATTGCGGGTGGCAGCGGCCAAGATGATATCCTTGGCGGCGCGGGCAAGGACACCATTACCGGTGGTCAAGGCAGAGACACCATCGACGGGGGCGGCAGCGCCGACATTATTGTGGGCGGGGCGGACAACGACGTCCTACGCGGCGGCAATGGTAACGATGAATTGGATGGTGGCCGCGGAGATGATACGATCTACGGCGGCAACGGGGACGACACGTTCGTGTTCACCATCGGAGGCGGATCTGATGTGATATCTGACTTCGTCGCTGGTGCTGGCAGTGACGATGTCATTGATGTCTCCGCGTTCCCGCAATTCCAGGATTTGCAGGACATTCTCGGCGTAGCGGCTCAAATCCTTCCACCGGACTACGTTGGGCCTCCACCACCGGAACCGATTGGCATCACCACGGTTGTCGCCCTCGACAACAACAGTTCTATCACGCTCTTCAACGTCGCGGCCGCCGATCTCCATGCCGACGACTTCCGGTTCGCTGTCTAATAAATCCAGGTAATCAGTATGCGAGAAGAGCAGATCGCGCCGATCGTCTCGGCGTCCGAGGCCTTGGCCGGGCCTATCGGTTCGAACGCGCCGGCGGGCGAAAGCCAGTCCCCGGATGCCGCAAACCCTGATGGCGAGCAACCGAATGGCGGGTCGGATCGCTCAAGCCCCATTCCAAGCGAGCGGGAGAGCCAGCACCTTCCGTTCGGAACGGCCAACGGCGAGGGGCTGCAACAGCGCGTCGACGACTATCTCAGCGGCGAAAACACCGGCCCCTTTACCGGCAATCTGGGATTGGCGGATGCGGCGACGGACGGTGATGACACCATCCAGGGAACGGCTTTGGATGACGTCATCGATGGACTGGGCGGAAACGACCGGATCGATGCGGGGGGCGGCAATGATCAGATCGCCGGCGGCGATGGCGATGACGAGATCATTGCCGGTCACGGGCAGGACACTGTCATGGCCGGCGCCGGCAACGACACCGTGCTCGGCGGCAAGGACGACGATGTCCTCGATGGCGGTGCCGGAAACGACACGATCAATGGCGGTGGCGGCGACGATCAGATCGTCGGTGGTGACGGCGAGGACATCCTCCTCGGCGGTGGCGGCGATGACGCCATAGACGGCGGCGCCGGCAACGACTCGATCGACGCGGGCCACGGCGAAGACACGATTGTGGCCGGTGACGGCGACGACATCATCGCCGCCGGTCGCAATGCCGATACGATCGATGCCGGAGCCGGTGATGACGTTGTTGACGGTGCGAACGGCTACGACACCATTCTGGCCGGCGCCGGCAACGATACGGTGATGGCCGGCATGGGCAAGGATGTCGTCGAGGGCGGCGACGGGGCCGACGAGATATCCGGCGGCCAGGGCAGCGACACGATCAGCGGCGGCGGCGATGACGATATCATCGATGGCGGCCATGGCGCCGATATGATCACGGGCGATGCGGGAGCGGACCAGATCCTGGGCGGTCGTGGCGCCGACCAGATCGATGGTGGCGCCGACAACGACCTTATAGACGGCGGAAAGGGCCATGATTCAATCCTCGGCGGTGATGGCGACGATATCGTTGCCGGCGGCAAGGGGGACGACGAGATCAAGGGCGGCGCCGGCGTGGATGTCCTGACCGGCGGTGCCGGGACGGACCGGATTTTCGGCGGTCTCGATGCCGACGACATCGATGGCGGCGGCGGTGAGGATCTGATCGAAGGCGGCGAAGGCGCCGATGCCCTGCGTGGCGGCGGCGGCGCCGATACGATCCATGGCGGCGAAGGTGACGACTCGATCGAGGGCGGTTCCGGAGCCGACATCATAGACGGTGGGGCCGGTGCCGATCGACTACTTGGCGGGACCGGTGATGACGACATTCGCGGCGGTGGCGGCAATGATCTGATCGAGGGCGGCAAGGGCGCCGATACGATCGATGGCGGCGCTGACGACGACACTATCGCCGGCGGGCAGGGCGGCGACTTGCTGAGCGGCGGCGATGGCGCCGATACCGTTGACGGCGGCAAGGGCGACGACGTCGTCCGGGGCGGTGCCGGATCGGACATCCTGACCGGTGGCAGTGGCAACGACCGGATTTTCGGTGGTCTAGACGGCGATACGATCGATGGCGGCAGCGGCGACGACGAGATCGACGGTGGCGAAGGCGCCGATACGATAGTCGGCGGTGCCGGAAACGATACGCTTTCCGGCGGCGCCGGCGCCGATGAGATCGATGGTGGCGCGGGCGCGGATTCCATTGATGGCGGCGATGGCAAGGACAACATTGTCGGGGCCGCGGGCGCCGATACGATCGATGGCGGCAATGATCATGACGTGATCGATGGCGGTTCGGGCGGTGATACGCTTTCCGGCGGTGACGGGGACGACCAGATCACCGGCGGCGACGGCAACGACACGATCGATGGCGGCGCCGGAGCGGATCTGATCACCGGGGATGCCGGCAGGGACACGCTTGAAGGCGGTGCCGGCGACGACACTATCGATGGTGGGGCTGCTGCGGACGATATCGACGGCGGCGATGGTGACGACGACCTGCTTGGTGGCGACGGCAACGATACCATTGCCGGCGGAACGGGCGATGATTTCATCGACGGCGGAAGCGGCAGGGACGCGATCTCCGGCGGCAGCGGCAAGGACAGGATCGTCGGTGGACTTGGCGCTGATGTCCTGGACGGCGGGGCCGATAACGACACGATCGACGGCGATGACGGTGCCGATAGCCTCGCCGGCGGTGACGGGGACGACCAGATCACCGGCGGCGACGGCAACGACACGATCGATGGCGGCGCCGGAGCGGATCTGATCACCGGGGATGCCGGCAGGGACACGCTTGAAGGCGGTGCCGGCGACGACACTATCGATGGTGGGGCTGCTGCGGACGATATCGACGGCGGCGATGGTGACGACGACCTGCTTGGTGGCGACGGCAACGATACCATTGCCGGCGGAACGGGCGATGATTTCATCGACGGCGGAAGCGGCAGGGACGCGATCTCCGGCGGCAGCGGCAAGGACAGGATCGTCGGTGGACTTGGCGCTGATGTCCTGGACGGCGGGGCCGATAACGACACGATCGACGGCGATGACGGTGCCGATACCATTACCGGCGGCGCGGGCGATGACGTCATTTCCGGCGGCCAGGGCAGCGATGTCATCGATGGCGGCGGCGGCAAGGATGTGATCTCCGGCGGTAGCGGCAAGGATGAGATCCTTGGCGGACTTGGCGCCGACGAGATCGATGGTGGCGCCGACGATGATCTGATCGACGGGGGCGCGGGTGCCGATACGCTGAGAGGCGGCGCGGGTGCCGACACGATCGATGGCGGCGACGGCGCCGATATCATCGAAGGCGGGTCCGGCAATGATATCCTGCGCGGCGGCAATGGGGACGATCAGATCGATGGCGGCGGTGGTGACGACGAAATCGATGCCGGGGAGGGAGACAACATCGTCAGAGCGGGCAATGGCGCGAATGTCATCGAGGCCGGCGACGGGAATGACCAGATCGAAGCTGGCGACGGCAGTGATACGATCGCCAGCGGTGGCGGCGACGACACCATCGAGTCGGGCGCGGGCAACGATATCGTCAATGCCGGCCTGGGCGACGACACGATCTCGACGGGCGCCGGCGATGACCTCGTTCAGGGCGGGCAGGGCGAAGACGAGATCAATGCCGGCGAGGGCGACGATACGATCAATGCCGGGGCCGACAACGACGTCGTCGATGGCGGCGCGGGCAACGACGATATCAATGGCGGATCCGGCGATGACACGATCGATGGGGGCGCCGGAGATGACGCTATCCATGGCGGCGAAGGCAACGATCTGATCACGACCGGTCTCGGCGACGATACGATCGTCTTCCGGTCGGGGGACGGCGAAGACACGATCATGGATTTCGAGGCGGGCGAGGGCAGCGAGGATGTCATCGATCTGGCCGGCGTGACGGGCTTCGACGATTTTCAGGATGTGCTGGACAACGCGACCGAGATCGGCAGCGACACCTATATCGATCTCGGCAATGGCGACATGATCATCCTGGATTCCGTCGCGCTTGCCAGCCTGCACGCGGACGATTTCAACTTCTAGCGTCTGAGGCGGAAGCAGTTTCGTGGCTGGGGCAACGACGACGTCGCGGCGATCGCAGGTCGCGGCGGCATTGGTTGCGACGCGGGTCGCCTTTTCAAGCGTCGCGCTTTTGAGCGGGGTCAGCAACGTCCTGATGCTGACCGGGCCGCTCTTCATGCTGCAGATCTACGACCGTGTTCTGGCAAGCCGCAGTGTCCCGACCCTGATCGCCCTGTCGGTGCTGGTCTTCGTGCTGTACCTCTTTCTGGGCATCCTGGAAGTCGTTCGCGCGCGCCTGCTGGCACGCATCGGCATGAGCCTGGAGGACCGTCTCGGCCCGTCGACCTTCGGTGCCGTGCTCGACCTTCCGCTGAAACTGCCAAAATCCTACAACCTGTCGCAACCTCTGCGTGACCTCGATCAGATCCGGCAGTTCATGAGCGGGCTTGGGCCGGTTGCGATCTGCGACCTGCCCTGGCTGCCGATCTATCTGGCGATCCTGTTCCTGTTCGATCCGGTGCTGGGCTGGCTTGCGACGGCGGGGGCGGCGATCCTGGTCGTGCTGGCCGTTACCAGCGAGCTGGCGATGCGGGCACCGCTGGGCGAGGTGTCCGGCCTGCAGGCCCGGCGCAGCCGCCTGGCCGAGGCCGGCCGGCTCAATGCCGGCGTGCTGCGGGCGATGGGCATGGCCGCCAATTACGGCGCGCGCTGGCAGGAGGCAAACGACCGCTATGTCGCGGCGCAGCGCGGGGTCAGCGACACGACCGGCGGCTTTTCCGCTGCGACCAAGGTGTTCCGGCTGGCGTTGCAATCGGCCGTCCTTGCCGCCGGCGCCTGGCTTGCGATCAAGCAGGTCATCACACCGGGCGTGATGATCGCGGCCTCGATCCTGACATCGCGCGCGCTCAGTCCGATCGAGCAGGCGATCGGCCAGTGGCGCGGCTTTCTCACCGCCCGGCAATCCCGCAATCGGCTCGAGGCGCTGCTGGAAAAACTCGCAGACGACAAGGAACTGCTGCCGTTGCCGGCGCCGGAAAAGATGCTGGTGGTCAGCGGCCTGGCCGTCACCGCGCCGGGCAACACGGATCCGCTGGTGCAGAATGTCGCCTTCCGCCTGTCGGCCGGCCAGGGGCTCGGGATCATCGGGCCGAGCGGATCGGGCAAGTCGACGCTCGCCCGTGCGCTTGTCGGGATCTGGCCGCCGATGCGCGGCGCGATCCGGCTGGACGGTGCGGAGCTTGACCAATGGGCGCCGGAGGCCCTCGGGCCGCATGTCGGCTATCTGCCACAGGACGTGGCGCTCTTCGACGGGACGGTTGCAGAGAACATCTCGCGGTTTGCCGCCGACGCCGATCCGAACACGATCATCAAGGCAGCGCAGATGGCGGCCGTTGCCGAGATGATCCTGTCGCTTCCCGATGGCTACAACACCAATGTCGGGACCAATGGCGTTGCCCTGTCCGCCGGGCAGCGGCAGCGGATCGGCCTGGCGCGGGCGCTCTACGGCGATCCGTTTCTGATCGTGCTGGACGAGCCGAACGCCAATCTCGATTCCGACGGCGAGGCGGCACTTGCCAAGGCGCTGTCCGCGGCGCGGGAGACCGGGGCGATCGTCGTCGTCATCACGCATCGGCGCAACGTGCTGGCCTCCGTCGATACCGTGCTGGTGCTGGGCAACGGGCGTCAGGTCGCGTTCGGGCCGCGCGATGAGGTGCTGCAGAAGACCACCGTCCGGCCGGCGGCGAGTGCCTGATGGAGACGGATGCCAAACCATCGTTGTCGCGCTCCATTCGCGGTCATCTGCTGATCAGCATCGGCCTTGTGGTCCTGCTGACGGCGGGTTTCCTGGGCTGGGCGGCGAATGCGCGGCTTGCCGGTGCGGTCGTCGCGAGCGGTGTCGTCGTCGTCGAGGGCAACGTCAAGCAGGTCCAGCACCGCGAAGGGGGCATTGTCGGGGACATCCTCGTTCGCGATGGCGACAGGGTCGAGCAGGGCGATCTGGTCGTTCGCCTGGACGACACGCTGACCAAGGCCAATCTGGCGATCGTCCAGAAGCAGATCGACGAACTGATGGCGCGCGAAATGCGTCTGTCCGCGGAGCGGGACAATGCCGGGACCCTGTCCATTCCCGAAGCGTTCCGGGTGCGGCTCGACGACCCCGCCGTCAGGCGCCTGCTGCTGGCCGAGCGGGCTTTGTTCGAAGCCCGCAAGACGACGCTGCGTGGCCAGAAACAGCAGCTTAAGGAACAGGTCAGCCAGATCCAGCAGGAAATCCTCGGCCTGTCGGCCCGCCACGGCGCCAAGAAGGACGAGCTGGACTGGATCGAGCAGGAACTGAGCGGTGTTCTGTTCCTGTATGAGAAGGATCTCATTCCCTTTCCGCGCATCGCCTCGCTGCATCGCCAGAACGCCCAGATCGAAGGCGACCGGGGCCAGCTCACCGCCGAGATCGCCCGGGCCAAGACCCGGATCGCGGAGATCGAACTCCAGACCCTGCAACTGGACCGCGACCACCTGACCGAGGTGCTGACCGAACTGCGCGAGGTCACCGGCCAGCTTGCCGAACTGGTCGAGCGCCGCGTCGCCGCCGAGGATGAATTGCGCCGCGGCGATATCCGGGCGCCGCAGTCGGGCATCGTGCATGAGCTTACCGTCCACACCGTCGGCGGGGTGATCGGGGCGGGCGATGTCCTCATGCTGATCGTCCCCAGTCGGGAATCCCTCCTGATCGAAGCGCGCCTGCAGCCGGCCGATATCGACCAGGTCCATTCCGATCAGCCGGTCGTTCTGCGGTTCTCGGCCTTCAACCAGCGCACCACCCCGGAGCTGTTCGGAACGGTCAGGACGGTGTCTGCCGATCGAACGCAGAACCCGAACACGGGCGAGGCCTGGTACACCGCGCGGATCGATGTTCCCGAAGAGGAGATCCGCAAGCTCGGCGGCCTGCCCCTGATCCCGGGCATGCCGGTCGAGGCGTTCATCCGGACCGAGGAGCGAACGGCGTTGTCCTATCTGCTCAAACCCCTGTCCGATCAGATCGAACGGGCGTTCCGCGAGGAGTAGTGTCACTCTTTCGGTCCGGACGCCGGCGCACTGGTTAAATCCTCACTACGACCTAAAGCATTGCAGTAAAATCTATTTGGGAAAGCCCGGGACGCTCTGAAAGCGATAGATGGCTGCGCGCTGGGGGGCGAAAGTTCGAACCTTCAGGGTTCGCAAGCGCGACTGCGCGTCGGCCGGTCAGGCCGCCCCATCGGAGGCCCGAGCGAAACGAGGAATCGCCGCGAGATATGTCGAATGGCGGAGAGAGAGGGATTCGAACCCTCGATACGGTTGCCCGTATACACGCGTTCCAGGCGTGCGCCTTCAACCACTCGGCCACCTCTCCTAAACGAACCGCCCGAATACACCGGTCCGGCACCCGGATGCAAGCGCTGCCGAAGAGGCTATCAACAGGAACAGCGGCAGCGCGCCCTCGCCCCGATCAGACCGGCGCCGGTTCGGCGATCGCGTCCGCATTGGCGTGCAGATATGCGACCAGATCCGGGTCAAGCTTCAGGCGGGCTGCCAGCATCGCCAGATAGCCGCGCTCGGCGATACCGTTCGGATCGATTGCCAACAGCGAGGCCGCATAGACCTCGACCGCCTGTTCGGGTGTCGCGGCGGAGGCGGCGACCGCGTCGATGTCGAGCGGCCGGGCAAGCTCCTGTTCAATGAAGGCGCGGTGTTCGGCATCCATGCCGGCGGCTTCGATCTGACCCGCAATGCGGGTGCGTTCCTCCGTCGAAATGTGTCCGTCGGCCTTGGCCGCGGCGATCATTGCGCGGATCAGCGTGGTGCACAGGCGATGCTGGTCCTCCGGTGCGCTCGGGTTGAACGGGGTGCCGGGCGGGGGAAGCTGCGGCTGAAACCCGGTCTGCGTGCCGCTCGGGGCGCTGGCCGTCGTTGCGGCAGGAGCTGAGGCAGGCATGGGGGTTGGGGCCGGCGTTTGTGATGGCGCGGAGGCCGGCGCTCCGGCGGAGGCTGACTTGTTCGCCTGCCAGTCGCTATAGGCCTTGTAGGCCAGGCCGCCGACCAGGGCGAGGCCGCCGGCCTTGAGCGCGGTCTTGGCAAGTTTCTTCGGTTTCTTGCCGCCGAGCAGCAATCCGGCAAGCCCGCCGGCAAGCGCGCCGGTGGCCAGCGCGCCAGGGGCGTTGGCGATCCCTTTCACGCTGTCGGGGATCGACAGCGACTGGAGCGGGTTTGCGCCCGCCTGCGGCGTCTGCGTACCGGGCGTGGCCTGTGCATCGGGCGCCTGCTGGCCGAGAAACTGGTCGAGAAGGGATTTGGCGTCGATCATCGTCTTGGGCTCCGGTGCGGCGGTCGTTCCGTTAGCGCGGTGTTCAGAAAACCTAGGTAGGTGCGCCGCGACCGATTGCAATCGCTACAATGCCCAACACAAAGCGATTCCCGGCCCGCCGCATCGGCAGCGTGGCGAATGGCTTGGCTCCGCCGTGTCGGCGGACTATTTATGACGCATGAGATCACCTGACGGCGGGCTTTGCGCGGATGCTGCGATTTGTTTCACGATTCATCGGGCTCTGGTTTCTGGCCGGCGCGCTTGTCGCGCTGGTGGTTGATGGCGCCAAGACGATCGCGGCCGGCGAGATCGAGACGACGCCGCTCGGGCTTTTGTGGTTTTCGATAAGTCCCGACACGCTGAATGCGGCGCAGGCCGGCATCCAGCGCAATGTCGCGCCCTTCGTCTGGGATCCGGTCGTCCAGTCGATCCTGCTGGCGCCGGCCTTCGTGGTGTTCTTCGTGCTCGGCGTGCTGCTGATGCTGGCCGGGCGCAAGAAGCGCGAAGTGAAGCTCTCGGAGCTGGAGATCGTTTAAGCTCGACGAAAACAGGAGGTGGTCCATGTTTTTCTCCCGCAGCAAGCAGCGGATGCCGGCACCCGGCGAGGCGCTGCCCGGCCGGCGCGCGCCGATCGCGACCGCTGAGACCCATTTCGTCAACGGCAATCCGCTCAAAGGGCCTTATCCGGAGGGGACGCAGCGGGCGGTCTTCGGCATGGGCTGCTTCTGGGGCGTCGAACGGCTGTTCTGGGGCCTGCCTGGCGTTCATGTGACCGCCGTCGGCTATGCGGCCGGCGAGACGCCGAACCCGACCTATGAGGAAGTCTGCAGCGGCGCGACGGGCCACAACGAGGTCGTGCTGGTCGTCTTTGATCCGAACCGGATTTCCTACCAAGCGCTGCTGAAGACGTTCTGGGAGGGACACGACCCGACCCAGGGCATGCGCCAGGGCAATGATGTCGGCACGCAATACCGGTCCGGCATCTATGTCTTCGATCCGGCGCAGCGGGAGGCGGCGGAGGCCTCTAAGGCGGTGTTCCAGGATCAGCTCCTGGCGGCCGGCTTCGGCCCGATCACGACGGAGATCGTCGATGCCGGTCCGTTCTATTTCGCCGAAGACTATCACCAGCAATATCTCGCCAAGAATCCCGGCGGCTATTGCGGGCTCGGCGGAACGGGCGTGTCCTGCCCGGTTGGCGTGGGCGTCGCACAGGCCTGAGACGTGCAGGTTTAAGCCGAGTCTGGCACCGGAACGGCGTGGACCGAAACCGGCTGGGCGATGCCGCGCAGCTCGTAGTCTCCTATCGATACGAGATCGCCGCACACCGGATCGGCGGGCGCAGGGTCTGCGCAGGCGCAGAGAGCGAAGGCCTCCGAGGCGAGGATCATCTCCGGCCGGCTCTTCGACAGATCCTGCAGCCGGCTCGCCAGATTGACGGCCGGTCCGATCACGGTGAAGTCGAGGCGATGCCTCGAGCCGACATTGCCATAGCCCAGTTCGCCATAGTGCAGGCCGATGCCAAAGCCGATCTCTTCCGGCGCAAGGCCGATCGCCTCGGGTACGCGGGGAAAGGCGTCGGCCGTCTCGCGCGCCGCGGCAAGGGCGGACTTGCAGGCGTGCGCCGGGGTTCCGTCGCCGGGGAAGACGGCGAGCAACCCGTCGCCGAGGAATTTCAGGATCTCGCCGCCATGGGCCTCGATCGGGCCGCCGAGCGTATCGAACCAGGCATCCAGCAGCGTTACCGTCTCGGTGGCCGGCAGCCGCTCCGACAGAATCGTGTAGTTGCGCAGATCGGCGAAAAGGATGGCGGCGGAGACGGTGGTCAGGTCGCCGCGATCGATCAGGCCCTCGAAGACGCGCCGGCCCGAGCGCGGCCCGACATAGGTGTCGAGCAGATTGACGGCGATCTCGCGGATCGCCAGGCGCTCGATATGCGGGCCGATGACGGCGACGGCGGCGGCCAGCGTGGCGATGTCACGGTCGCAGAAGCCCTCCGGCGCCCGGGTCGCGAAGGAGATGACCGCGGTGCGCGCATCGTCCTGGAAGGGCAGCGGTGCGATGTAATAGTCGGTGCCGCCATTCGCGCGCATTTCCAGGACGGTCGGCATCTCAAGCTCGGTCCCGGTGAGCCGGATGCGCAGCGGTTCGCCCGTCTCGTCGACGATCCGGACCGGGCTGTTGAGATAGGCCTCGGCCTCCATGACGCCCTCGCGCGCCCTGTGGAAAGTGACGATCTCGCCGTCCGACCAGGTCACGGTCCGGCCGCTTTCGACGGGATGCAGGGTCTCGACGCCGAGGAAGCTGCGCCAGATCGGCAGGCCGATATCGGTCAGCCCCCGGCTCAGCCTGTCGATCAGCTGTTCGTAGGTGAGCGGACCGGTCTCGGCAATGGCGAGCGCAAGGCGCTCGGGCAGATCTGCGAGCAGGCCTGGCGACAGGGCGTGCGCGCCGTCTTTCGTCACCGTGACGGGATCTCGCGGGTCGGGTTGCGGCGGGGCAGGGGGGCGTTTTGCAGGGCCGGGTCGAGCCCGCGCGTGTCGGCGACGATCCGGCACTCCTGCGGCAGGCCGGACATGGTGATCGGCGGCTTCGGCTTGGCCGGCTTGTCGGAGGGGCGCCAGGGCTCGTCGCTCAGCCACCATTTGAGCGCGCTGCCGCAGCCGTCGCCCGGCGGCGGCGGGTCCTGGTTCTTGCAAGTGTTGCTGCCGGCCGGGCAGCGGATGCGGATGTGGAAGTGATAGTGGTGCCCCCACCATGGCCGCACCTTGCGCAGCCAGGCGCGGTCGGTGCCGGCGAAGTCGCACAGTGCCTTCTTGATCGCCGGGTGCACGAATATGCGCGCCGTCTGCGGGAATTTCGCGGCGCGGCGGATCAGGGCTGCGTGCTCGTTGGTCCAGATATTCGGATCGACCTCGCGGACGCCCTGCTTGAGCACCGAGGTCGCGGAGATCTCCTCGCGTTCCTGCCGGCTGAGCTTGCGGTTCGGCATTTCGGTCAGCCAGATATCGGCGTCGAGGCCGATCTGGTGGCTGGCATGGCCCGACAGCATCGGGCCGCCGCGCGGCTGGGCGAGATCGCCGACCAGCAACCCGTTCCAGCCCTCCTGCCGGGCGCCTGTGGCGAGATCCTCGACCAGCTTGACGAGTTCGGGATGGCCCCAGTTGCGGTTGCGCGACAGGCGCATGGCCTGCCAGGCCGGGCCGTCGATGGCCAGCGGCACCGCGCCGGCGAGACAGCCGCGGGCATAGGAGCCGATGGCACGGGCTTGAAGTGGCGCGGGGCCGGGCGCGCTGCCGAAGATCTGCTTGGCGGGCGTTTGGGCAAGGGCGGGCTGCGGTCCTTGAAGACCCGCCAGGATCGCGCCAAGCGCCAGAACTCCGGTCGTCAGCAGGTTGCGTCGCATGGTCCAAACTCCGAGCCGCGTAAAGCCTCATGCGATCGGCGATGCGGCCGATCGAATCGGACCCCCCTTTGGGGAACAGCGTAACCGGGCTTGCGGGCGCACCGCAATCGGTCGCGGGCGCCGCCGGGTCGGGGTCGCGTCACTCCGACGGGCCGGACGCGGGCTGCGGCGAGGTGCCGCTGGTGCTTTCGCCGGCTCCGGACCGGTCGATTTCGACGGTCGTGTGATCGATCCCGAAGTCGTCGAGCAGGCGCTGCTTGATCCCTTCCACCGTGGCAAACGGATCGGCGCCGTCGGCAAGGGTGGCATGCAGGGTGACCAGCGACTGCTTCTCGTCGAGCGCCCAGACGTGGATGTGTTGCACCGCCAGGATCCCGGCGATGGCGTTCGGGCCGCTCGTCAACACCAGGCGGATGCGCTCCGGCTCGAGGCCCGGCGGCGCGCCTTCCAGCAAGATATGGGCGGTCTCCTTCATCAGTCGCCAGGCGGCGCGGACGATCAGCAGGGCGACGAAGACGGACAGGATCGGATCGATCGGCATCCAGCCGGTCAGCATGATGATGCCGGCGGCCGCGATCGCGGCGACCGATCCCAGCATGTCGCCCAGCACGTGCAGCAGCGCGCCGCGCACGTTGAGGCTTTCCTTCTGACCGCCCATCAGCACCCAGAAGGCGGCGATGTTGACGGCGAGGCCGATGACCGCGACGACCATCATCGGACCGGCCAGGACCTCGACAGGCTCGTTGAAGCGGCCGATCGCCTCGTAGAGGATGAACAGGGTCAGCATGAAGATCGCGATCGCGTTGCCGAAGGCGACCAGGACGGGCAGGCGCTTGTTGCCATAGGTGCGGGCCTCGGTCGGCGCGGCGGCGGCGATCTTGAAGGCCCACCAGGCAAAGGCCAGCGACACGAAATCGGTGAGCATGTGCGCGGCATCGGCGATCAGTGCGAGCGATCCGGTCAGATAGCCGCCGATGAACTCGGCGAACATGTAGCCGCCGATCATCAGGGCGGCGATGCCGAGCCGGCGCCGGTTGGCCGTCCCGCCGTGATCCTGGCCGTCACCCGACCCATGCGCGTGTCCGGCTGCCATTTGCCCGTGTTCTCCCACCTGCCCGCGACTTGCCCGCAGATTCGCGGTGCTCTCACCGCAAACCGAAACGGCGGCGAAGCACACTTTACATTCCGCCCGCCATTCCCGACAATCCGGCTAACGAGGAGGCGGGGCGGCGTCTGGCGGGGCGCCCGGTGGCTGGAGTATCGCCATGCGCCGTTTCGTGTTGCTTGCCTGTTTCCTTGTCGCGTTCGGTTTACTTGCCCTTCCGGCTTCGGCGGGCGTCGTCGCCAAGATCTCCATTTCCAACCAGACCATGAACGTCTACGTGAACGGTGTGCGCAAGCACAACTGGGCAGTGTCGACGGCGCGGCGCGGCTATCGCACGCCGGTCGGGTCGTTCCGGCCGACGCGGATGCACAAGACTTACTATTCGCGCAAATACAACAACTCGCCGATGCCGCATTCAATCTTCTTTTACGGCGGCTATGCAATCCACGGCACCAACTACATCAAGTCGCTGGGCCGGCCGGCGAGCCACGGCTGCATCCGCCTGCATCCAAGCAACGCGGCGGCGCTGTTCGGTCTTGTCCAGCGGCACGGTGCGGGGGCGACGAAGATCGTCATCACGCGGTAGGGCTTTTCGAGACGCCGTCCGGGATCCGCCCCGCGGGGGATTCTCATCGCCGGCGCGATCGGATAGGGTCGTTCGAAACCGGATCAGGCAGGGAGGCCATGCATGCTCACGCCACTTTGGGGAATGCCCGAAAAGGTGATCGGGTTCGAGGCGAGCGGACGCGTTTCCAATGCCGATTACAAGGAACGGCTCATTCCGGCGCTGGAAAAGGCGATCGCCGAGCAGGGGCCGATCCGCTTCCTGTTCGTGCTCGGCAAGGAGTTCGAGGGCTACGAGCCGACGGCGATGTGGGACGATACGTTCTTCGGCCTCAAGCACATCAAGGATTTCAAGAAGATCGCGATGGTGACCGACGATTCGCTCTATGCCGGCGCGGTCCGGCTGTTCGCGCCGATGATGCCCTGCGACGTCAAGGTCTTTCCGCTCGCCGAGCGCGAGGCAGCGCTTGCCTGGATCGCCGAGTGAGTCGCGGGACGGCCGTTCGGGGCCTCATTCATGGGTAAGGCCGTCGCGCTGTTCCTGGCACTGGCGATGCTGGTCCATATCATCCGGCCGCTCGGCCTGCCGGGGCTGAAGAAGCGGTCGGATGCCTGGAAGATCGCGCTGTTCGCGCTGATCGCGATGGTCGTCCTCGTCGGGGTGCGGCCGCAATAGGGGCAGCCCCGAAGAGCGCTCCCCGACGATCCCTCTCACAGGTGCTCGACGAACCAGTCGCGCTGGACAGCCGACGACGTCTTGAACGGCGCGCCGGTATAGGCGTCGAAATGGCCGCCGGGCAGGATCAAGAGCTTCTTGGGCTGCAGCGCGTCCTCATAGGCCTTCGCGGTCAGGTCGAAGGGCGTCAGGTGATCGCCTTCCGCGACCACAAGCAACAGCGGCGTCGGCGCGATCCGGTCGATATAGCGGGCCGGCTCGTATTCGGTGAACATCTCGATCGAATGCAGCGTCACCTCGTTCTTCCAGTTGGTCTCGCGTGAAGCCTCGAACTGGGTGAAGAACGTGTAAGTGTCGGCGGTCGGCAGGGCGCAGGGCTCGCCCTCCGGGGCGGTGACCGGCATCATCGCGCCCGCTTCGCCGCGCGCGCGGGCGGCCCGGTCGGCGTCGAAGGCTGCGCGCAGGCCGGCCCACATGTCGCCGCGGATGAGCCGCCGCGCGGTCTCCAGGCCATAGGTCAGCGGCACCTGCGAGACGACGCATTTCACGCGGCGGTCAAGGGCTGCGACGACGAGCACATGGCCGCCGGCATAGCTCGATCCCCAGATGCCGATGCGGTCCGCGTCGACCTCGGGCTGCGCGCCGGCCCAGGTGATGCAGTCGCGATAGCCGTTGATCTGCGCCCACGGATCGGCATGGCTGCGCGGCTTGCCGTCGCTGACGCCGAAGCCGCGATGGTCATAGACGATGACGCCGAGGCCGGCGGCGGCGAAGACGTCGGCGAAATCGTCGAGGAAGATCTCGCGCGTCGCCGTGAAACCATGCGCCATGATGATCGTCGGCGTCGGCCCCTCGACTACGGATCCGTCGGCGTTGCGGGCGGCATAGTGCCAGCCGCGCAGGGTCGTGCCGTCTTCGGTGTTGAATTCGATATCGCGCCGCATGGCGTTTCTCCCGTTCCTGATCTTGTCGCAAGGTGCCGGCAACGCTACCGGCGCCGGACTGCCGCCTGCTTGCACCACAGGGAAGCGACTTGTTCAGGAGGGAAGCGCGTCTGTGATAGCATCGTCGTCGCCGTGCCAATAGCGGTTGGGGCGAAGGAGGATGGCTTGAGGACCGAGACGAGGCAGGCCGGGGTCTGGTCGACCGATCCGCTTCCCGCCGGCCTGCGGGCGGCGGCGGCGCACGCGATGCTGAACGCGGTGCATCTGCCCTGGGCGTTGCGGCTCGGCGACCGCGATGCCTATTCCTGCCGGATGCGGTGGCACGGGCTTGGCAACGCGACCGTCATCGCCTGCGAAAGCGGCCCATTGCGCGGGTCGCGGACGCAGGCCGAGATCGCGGCGACGGATGGCGACTATATGGGCCTACTACTGGTTCTCGAAGGCCGTGAGCACGTCCGGCAGGGCGACCGGTCGGTGCGCCTTGGCGCCGGCGACATGCTGTTGTGGGATGCCGGCGCGCCGCTCGATTTCGAGGTGGTGGAGCCGCTGCGCAAGATGACCTTGCTGATCCCCCGGCAGGCGATCGCCCGGACGATCAGTCGCGCTGCCCCGGCCGCCGGCATTCGCGGCGCCAATCCGCTTAATGGACGCTCCGGTGTCGGCGCGCTGCTGTTCCGGCATGTCGTCGGCCTCGGACGCTATGGCGATCAGATCCCGGCCGCGGACGGGCCGCTGGCGGCCGATTTCGCCATCGATCTCCTCGGGCGGCTGCTTGCGCCGTCAGCCGATCCGAAGGGCGGCGGCGATCTGCGTGACCGGGTCCTGCGCCATGTCGAGGACCGGCTTCAGGATCCCGGCCTGACGCCGAAATCGATCGCGGTCGCCTTCGACATTACGCCACGCTATCTGCACATGGTGTTCGCCGGCGGCACCACCTTGTCGGCGCATATCCGCGGCCGGCGGCTTGCGCGGATGCGGCGCGACCTTGACGACCCGCGTCTCGATACGACATCGATTACGGACATCGCCCTGCGCTGGGGATTCGCCGATTCCGCCCATGCCAGCCGGGCCTTCCGCCAGGCGTTCGGCCAGTCACCGCGTGCCTATCGGCGAGCGCGGTCCTGAGCGCAGCCGCACGTGGTGCCGGTTGCGGCAGGGACGTATGCAGGGTTGCGCTTGCTCAATGTCATCGGCCCAAAAATGTCGGATCGTGTCCGATGGTGAACGTGCCGATGAGCGGAGCAGGAGCGTCATGACCAGCGACCCTACGCCGGCGCGGATCGTCGATCTGATCGAACGGCTCGGCCGATCCGTCCGGCTGCGCAGCTATGCCGACAATCTCAATCCCGCCCAGTGGGAGGCGCTGCGCTATCTGGCGCGCTGCAACGCCCGTTCCAATACGCCGACCGCGCTTGCCGGCTTTCTTGGAACGACCAAGGGCACCGTTTCCCAGACGGTCACCGCGCTTGAGCGAAAGGGGCTCGTCCGCAAGGCGTTCCGGCCCGGGCAGGGGCGGGCACTGTCGATCAAGGTGACCAGACGCGGCCGCGACCTTCTGCGCCAGGATCCGACCGAGGCCATCGAGACGGCCATGCGCCGGCTTGTGGACCAGGACCGGTTAGGCAGCGCCGACGCTGTACGCGAGACGCTGAACGGGCTGTTGCGGATCGTTCAGGACCAGTGCGCCCAGCGCAGCTACGGGCAATGCTGCACGTGCCGTCATTTCCAGGTCGACGCGCCGGGCGGGCTGCCGCATCGCTGTGCCCTGTGGGACGAGCCGGTATCGGCCGCCCAGGCCAACGAGATCTGCGCCGAGCACCAGCCGGCTTGAGGCACGGCTAGCGTGGGTTGGCGGCCAGGAAGTCGGCGATGCGGGTGATCGCCTTTTGGATGTTTTCCGTCGAATTGGCGTAGGACAGACGGATATAGCCCTCGCCGAGAATGCCGAAATCCGGCCCGCCGATGATGGCCACCCCGGCCTCCTCGAGCAGGGCGGATGCAAGCTCCTTGGCCGCCCAGCCGGTCCCGGCGATGTTGGGGAAGGCGTAGAAGGCGCCCTTCGGCGTGCGGCAGGTGATGCCGGGCAGGGCATTCATGCCCTCCACCACCACGCGCCTGCGGCGGTCGAATTCGGCGACCATCGCATGGACCTCGTCCTGCGGGCCCTGAAGCGCTGCGATGCCGGCAAATTGGGTTGCCGCGTTGACGCAGGAAAAGGAGTTGACGGCGAGCTTGCGGGCCTTGTCGTAGAGCGCGTCGGGCCAGATCGAATAGCCCAGCCGCCAGCCGGTCATCGCATAGGTCTTCGACCAGCCGTCGAGCAGGATCAGCCGGTCGCGGATCTGCGGATAGGCGAGCAGCGTCTGGTGGGCAAGGCCGTCATAGGTCATCTGCCCGTAGATCTCGTCGGACAGGATGGCGACATCGGGGTGGCGGGCAAGTCCTTCGACGAGAGTGTCGATCTCCGCTTTCGGGGTGACGCCGCCGGTCGGATTGGCCGGGCTGTTGACGATCACCAGCCGGGTCGCCGGGGTGATCAGCGACAGCGTTTCGGCGGCCGAGAAGGCGAAGTCGTTTTCCTCGCGAATCGGGATAGGCACCGGCGTCGCCCCGGTGAATTCGATCATCGACCGGTAGATCGGAAAGCCCGGATCGGGATAGAGGATCTCGGCGCCCGGTTCGCCGAACATCAGGATCGCCATGAACATGGTGACCTTGCCGCCGGGAACGATCAGAACCGAATCAGGGCCGACCTCGACGCCGAGACGCCGGTCGATATCGGCGCAAACAGCCTCGCGCAGCGGCAGGATGCCGGCTGCCGGCGTGTATCCGTGATGGCCCTCCTGCAGCGCCTGGGTCGCCGCGCTCACGACATGTGGCGGCGTCAGGAAGTCGGGCTGGCCGATCCCCAGATTGATGATGTCACGGCCGGCGCGAGCGAGATCGGTTGCCCGCGCCAGTACCGCAAACGCGTTTTCCTCGCCGATTCGATCGAACGACGCGACCGTCCTAAGCACGACTCCTGATCCTCCTGCCCCGTTTCTCCCGGATGTTCCGGGGTGATGTAGCGCAGAAGACCACTGCCCCGCAATCATGCCGGGCGGTCGGGACCGTCGATCGACTCCAACTGGCGAATCCTTCTGGCGAATCCGGCCGGAAGGCGACGATGCTAGGCGGCGTCCTCGTCGAGGACCGGCGTTTCGACACTGTCGGAGGCCGCCGGCTCGGCGGCGTCAGCGTCCAGAGACGCCTCCACCGCAAGCAGCAGCTTCAACAGCTTGCGCCTGTCCTTTTCGGGAACCTTCTCGGTCGTGATCTGCTCAAGCTTCTTCCAGCGTTTCTTGAGCTCGATCCCGCGGGAGCGACCTTCATCGGTCAGAAACACCCGCGCGCTGCGTGCATCGGTCTCCGATGCAATGCGCCGAACCATGCCCTGTGCCGCCATGCGGGACACCATCTTGGTGACCGTCGGCGGTTTCACCTTCAAGGCGGCGGCCAGCATCGTCATCGGCTGGCCATCGTCTTCAAGCAGGACCTGAAGCACGTTTTCCTGGCCCGGATGAATTCCGATCTCACCGAGCATGGAATGGGCACGTGCCCTGTGCAGCCGAGCAGCACGGGTAAGGTGCAGCCCGACGGAGTCTTCGTACCATTTCTTCATAGTAAGGAAGTCCCCCAACTCCCTGAGTTACAGTTAGCCAACGTGGCAGTGAGGCTGCAAAGCCTACAGCGAAACGTTGACAATTCAAGCGATAACTCCGGCAAGCCGCTCAACTCGCGTCAGGAACCGTGCCCGGCTCGCCTCCGTCGAGCTGTCCATTTTGTAGTGAGCTAGATAATTTGTCCTGCATTTTGGGTGACATAGGTAGCGCAGGCCGCGCAGGATCGTTCGCCGGCCCGGTTCGCCGACAAATTTCGAGATCCACCAGGTTGCCCCACAGGTAGTTATCACGCAAAGAACCCGGATATGGGTCAGGCGCGGCCGCATCGGCTGGGTCGCGGTGGGCATCTCGAAGGTGCTGTGCGGCACGAAGACCCGGTCGCACCAGCCCTTCAGCATGGCCGGCAAACCGAACCACCAGGTCGGGTAGACGAAGACGATGCCCTCCGCCCAGTTGACCAGTTCCAGATGGTCGGCGATCGGCCGTTCGTTCACGCCGGGCGTGTGGTAGTCGCGGCGCTCCTCGGCGCCCATCGCCGGATCGAAGCCCATCGCGTAGAGGTCGATCAGGCGAATGTCGTGTCCGGCCTGCGCCAGCGCGCTGCGCGCCGTCTCCATGACCGCATGGTTGAAGCTTTCCTGGCAGGGGTGGCAATAGACGATCAGGATCTTCACGACATGGCTCCCAGTGTCGTGCCGACGGTCTCCAGGAAGGCCGATCGGCGGGCGCTGTCAGCGCGGTTCATGTCGTAGAGCGCCAGGTACCGGACCCGGGCGCGCGGCGCGATGCCGCGCATCACCCGGGTGACGATGCGGCGCGGCGGATCGCCGGTCAGCATCGCCCGCCAGCGCGTGCCGCCATAGGTGGTGACCGCCGTCAGGCTGCGGATGTTCATCAGGTTCGGCCGGACCAGACCGTCGCGCATAACGAAGGAGACGCCGGGCAGGAAGACCCGGTCGAAATAGCCCTTGAGGATCGCCGGAAAACCGAAGTTCCACACCGGGAAGACGAGGACGAGCCCGTCGGCCGCCGCCAGCCGGTCGACATCGCCCGCGACCGGAGCCCGGTTGGCCGGCGTATCATGGTAGCCGAGCCGCTCGGCGCGCGACAGGCGCGGCTCGAAACCCTCGGCATAAAGATCGCAGTCGTCGACCGTATGCCCCGCATCGCGCAACGCGGCGACCGCCCGGTCATGCAATGCAGCGCAGAAACTCGTTTCGACCGGGTGGGCGTAGAGAACGAGCAGGCGCATCAAGCAAGCCCCCAAAAGGTGTGTTGATCCGGCTTATTGCAGGCCAGGAAACAGGTATGTCTGATTCGACGCGTAGTCGAAATCGGGCTGCTCCCAGGCGATCATCTTGCCGGGATTGAGCAGACCGCGCGGATCGGCCTCGCGCTTGAAGGCAAGCTGGACCGCGTCGGTCTGCTTCATGCCGCCTTCCTCGAGCGTGTAGCGGTGCGGGTTGAAGATCGGGCAGCCCATGTCCTCGTGGATCCGCATGATCTCTTCGAGCCGTTCCTCGGTGGTGAACCTGACGATCGGCAGGCCGAAACAGGTGACGTTGCCATCGAAGCGGACGAATTCGAGATGCGCCTTGACCTCGTCGCCGAAGCGGGCGTGCACCTTGTCGACGAGATCGAGCTGGTGAGGATAAGGATAGAGCACCTGCAGATAGGTGATATCGGGATCGATCCTCAAGCCCCTGAGCGTGGTGTGGTTCCACGACAGTTCGTAGGCGGGCGGCAATCCTTTCAGATCCTCGGCGGTATCGGAGCGGAACAGTACCTCGCCCTTGCTGCGGGCGGTGAAGGCCAGGAGCGGGTCGACGGCATGCGGCGCCACCATCACCAGGCAGACGCTCTGGCCGTCTTTGAGAAACTTGCGATGACGCAGGAAATAGTCCTGCGGTATCGGCGCGGCGATCGGCGAGACCAGCTTGACCAGCAGCCCGTCATGGGTGCCGATGTCGTTGCCATAGCGGGCCGCGTCGGCGAAATCGTCGAAGCCGACGATCACGTCGACCCAGTCATAGGCCGCCGTCAGCGGCATCTCGACCTCGGTGATGATGCCGTTGGTGCCATAGGCGTGGCTGACCTTCTGCAGGTCCCAGCCGTCCAGTTCGAGGACGCGCGGGGTCTCCTCCATTGTGACGACGCGCAGGCGCAATACGTTGCCCAGGTCGCGCAGGCCGCCCCAGCGGATCGAGCCGACGCCGCCCGAGCCGCCGGCAATGAAGCCGCCGATCGAGGCGGTCTTGGCGGTCGAGGGGAACATCCTGAGTTCCTGGCCCGACTCCGCCCGCACCTGTTCGTCGATCCGGTGGATGATCGTGCCGGGCTCGCAGCGGACCCGGCCGGGGCTGATCTCGATGACGCGGTTCATCTCGGCGAGATTGAGCACGACGCCGCCCGACAGCGGCATGGCCTGGCCGTAATTGCCGGTGCCGCAGCCGCGCACCGTCACCGGTATCTCCATGGCGTAGCAGGTCTTCACGACGTGGATGACCTCGGCTTCGTCCTTCGGCGTGACGATCAGGTCGGCCGTGACGTCATCCAATTGCCGCTTCAATACGGGGCTGTACCAGTAGAAATCGCGGCTCTTCTGCTTCACCAGCGCCGGATTGTCCTCGATCTTGAGATCGGCGAGTGCCGCCTTGAGCGCAGCGATATCTCTCATCGGGCCTCTCCCTGGGGCTTTGAGTCTTCAGAACAGATCATCGAGTTCGCGATAGTCGGGCAGGGTCCGGTCGATCGGCCGGCCGGCGCGCAGAACGGTGCGGTCCGACTGCGGGCGGGCAAGCAGTTCGGTCCAGGTCCGTGCTCGAAACAGCACGAGGTCGGCCGCGCTGCCGGGCCGGATCATGCCGCGTTCGGGATGGCGTAGCACGTCGGCGGGCGTCGCGGCGATCGCCTTCGGCCAGTCGGCGAAGGGGTGATCGAGATGGCCGACGCGTGCCGATTCGCGGAACACTTCCAGGATATCGAGATCGCCATAGGCGTAGAACGGATCGCGGGTGTTGTCGCTGGCGACCGCGACCGGCACGCCGGCTGCGCGCAACTCGTGCAGCAGCGTTATCCCGCGCGAGCGCGGCGTGCGGCCGGAATGCCGGTCCTGGAGATAGAGGTTGCACATCGGCAGCGAGACGACTGCGATGCCGGCCTGCGCGACCAGGTCGATCGTCCGGCGGGCCTCGTCGTCGGGCTGGCGGGCAAGCGAGCAGCAATGGCCGGCGACGATCCGGCCGTCAAAGCGGTTGCGCAGCGCCGCCTCGGCGATGTGGCGCAGCGTTCGGGAGCCGGGGTCCTGGGTCTCGTCGACATGGAAATCGAGGTCGAGCCCATGATCGGCGGCGGCCCGCATCAGCGTGTCGAGAACCGTATCGAGGGCGGGGTCCATATAGGTCACGAAACCCAGGACGCCGGAATATCGGTGCACCATCTCCGTGATTTCGGCCACATAGGCGGGGTCAACGGCGCTTTCGATCGTGAACAGGGAAACGGCCTGCAGGTCGATCCGGCCGGCCCATTTCGCGCGCATCTCGTCGAAGACCGGCCAGGAAATCCTGTGCTGCGGGGCAATCGAATCAAGATGGGTACGCAGCAGCACCGTGCCGTGCGCATGGGCGCAACGCAGCGAGAAATCCATGCGCCGCGCCACGTCCGCAGCCGACCAGTTGGCCTGGCTGTCGGCCCGGACGGTCTCCAGCGCGCTGTCGAAGGTGCCGTCGGGGTTGGCCGCGCGTGGCCAGATATGGCCCTTGTCGATATGGGTGTGCATGTCGACGAAGCCGGGCCACACCATGCCGCCGTCAAGATCGAACACGACGTGTCTGGTCGATTCGTCGCCGTTTCGATTTCCCTCAGGCGCCAGCACCGCTGCGATCAGGCCATCGTCGATATCGATGTCAGCCCGGACGAGACCGTCGCCGGCGACGGGCAGGCCGGTAGCCGGGTCGACCAGCGCTGCAGGCAGCGTGGTGTTGGCAAGACGGTAGGGGCCGGTTGCCGGTATGGTCGCAAATCCCGTCTGCACCAGCGTTTCTCCGATCCTGCTGCCCCGCTCCCGTCGCCGCTCGTCAGTTCTCGCGCTTGAGCGCGCTCTCGTGCCACTTGTGCAGCAGCAGATGCGACAGGAAGCTCGTTGCGAAGAAGATCAGGATGCCGGTCACCGACAACAGGATGAGGGCTGCGAACAGGCGGGGAATGTTGAGGCGGAACTGCGATTCCAGCAGCCGGAAGGCAAGGCCCGACCCGGCACCGGCGGAGCCGGCGGCGAATTCGGCGACGACGGCGGCGATCAGCGCCAGCCCGCCGCCGATCCTCAGGCCCGTCAGGAAATAGGGCAGGGCCGCCGGCAGGCGCAGGAAGAACAGCGTTTCCAGGCGCGAGGCGCCATAGAGCTCGAACAGGTTGAGCAGGTTGTGATCGACGCTTTTGAGGCCCTGCACGGTGTTCGACAGGATCGGGAAGAAGGCGACGATCCAGGCGCAGATCAACAGCGCGACCTGCGTCGAGGGCGCATAAATCAGGATCAGCGGCGCGATCGCGACGATCGGCGTGACCTGCAGGATGACCGCGTAGGGGTAGAGCGCCAGTTCGATCCATTTCGACTGGATCAGCAGGATCGCCAGCGCGACGCCGCCGACGAGCGCCAGGGCGAGCGCGGTGAAGGTGATCTTCAGCGTCACCAACAGGGCCGGGAACAGGATGTGCCAGTCCTCGACCATCGCCCGTGCCACCCGGACCGGGCTCGGCATGATGTAGTGCGGCACGGCGTTGGCGGTGACGTACCAGTGCCAGACCAGCACCAGCAGCGCCAGCATGAGCGCGGGAATGCCGATCTGCAGGACGCGCGCCGCGAGGCGCCCCCCTAGGCGATCGTGCGCCGACGCCGTGCCCGCGCGATCGGGAGCCATGTCGCCGCGCTCGGCCTGTTTGGGGGGTGTGTCGCCCGTTTCGGTGTCTATCGCGGCCATGTCTGCGCCTGTGGGCCTTTGTTTTCCGCTATCGCCCGATCAGCTCTGCTCGGATGCGTTCATGGCATCGGCCAGCGCGTTTGAGGCCAGGCGGCAGTAGTCGTTATAGGTTGTCGAGGTGCGGAAGTCGTCCTCGCGCGGATAGGGCGCGTCGATCGCCATATCCGCCACCACCCGGCCGGGCCGGGCGGCCATCACCACGATCCGATCGGACAGGTAGACCGATTCAAACACCGAATGGGTGACGAAGATCACCGTCCAGCCGAAACTCTCCCACAGATGCAGGAGATCGTTGTTGAGCTTGAAGCGGGTGATCTCGTCGAGTGCTGCGAAGGGTTCGTCCATCAAGAGCAGTTTCGGACGGGTGACGAGCGCGCGGGCGATCGACACGCGCATCTTCATGCCGCCCGACAATTCGCGCGGATAGGCATTGGCGAAGGCATCGAGGCCAACGAGGTCCAGCGTCTCCATGACGCGGTCGCGGGCAGCCGATTTCGACATACCCTTGAGCCGCAGGGGCAGCCAGACATTCTTGAAGACGCTCGCCCAGGGCATCAGCGTCGGCTCCTGGAAGACGAAGCCGATCTCGTGGTCCTCGCGGCCATCCGGCCCCTGGCCATCTGGTTGGTGGGGCGATCCGGGCCAGTCGATGGTGCCGGTGGTCGGGTCACCGAGGCCGGCGATCAGCCGCAGCACCGTCGACTTGCCGCAACCGGAGGGGCCGAGCAGGCTGATGAACTGGCCGGCGGCGATGTCGAGCGACATGTCGCGGAGCGCGACGGTGCCGTTGGAGAACACCTTGTTTATACCGCTGAGCGAGACAACGGGCCGGGTGTCGCCACCCGGCGCCGCCGCGGCGGTGTTCGTGCTTACGGACACGGGCGTATCGTCCGTCTTATGCCGTCGCCGCGCTACTCGTCGTTCTTGAGGAGTTCGGCCTTGAGATCGAGGCCGACGCCCTTGCAGACGAATTCGGTCGTGTAGACCGAGGTGTAGTCGATGCCGTCCTTGACGACACCGGCCTTGACCATCTTGTCGTAGAAGCTCTTCTGGCGCTCGTCGGTCATGCAGCCGATGCCCCTGTCCAGCGTGTCGCCGGAATCGACGATGCCGTATTCCTTCATCTTGCCGATCGAATACTCGATCTGCTCGTCGGTCATCTCCGGATTGTCTTTCTTGATCAGATCGTTGGCGGCCGTGTTGTCGCCGTAGAGATAGTTGTTCCAGCCGATGATCGAAGCCTCGACGAAGCGCTGGGTGATGTCCGGATTGGCCTCGACATAGTCCTTCATGCCCTCGATCAGGGTCGAATAGGTGTCGAAGCCATAGTCGGCGAGCAGGAACAGGGTCGGCGCCCAGCCGGCTTCCTTCTCGATCGCGAAGGGTTCCGACGTGATGTAGCCCTGCTGCGCGGATTGCTTGTCGGCGATGAACGGCGCCGAGTTGTAGGTATAGGGCTTGTACTGGGCGTCGTTGAAGCCCTCATAGGCCGACTTCATCCACAGGAAATAGGAGGAATAGCCGTCCTTCGACAGGAACAGGGTCGGCAGCTTGGCGAGATCCTCAAACGTGGTGACCTCGGTGCCCGGATGGGCGATCAGGACCTGCGGCTCCTTCTGGAAGATCGCCGCGACTTCCATCACCGGAATGTCCTGCTCGGCGGCGTCGAAGGGCGAGAGCATGTTGCCCTGCATGTAGAACTGGATCTTGCCGGCAATCAGCAGCGCCTGATTGGCGGCCTGCGGCCCGCCCGGCACGATCGTCACGTCGAGGCCGTATTTCTCGTAAGTGCCGTCGGCGACGGCCTGATAGAAGCCGCCGTGCTCGGCCTGGGCCAGCCAGTTGGTGCCGAAGCTGATCTCATCGAGCGCCGATGCCGGCACAGCGAAACCGCATGCCGCGATGACCGCCGCAGCCGCCACGGACCTGTTGAACCTAGTCAGCATTCCCAGTTCTCCTTCATGCCTTGCGACCCCGGGCGATCCGGATGTCCTCTTAATTGCCGGCGTCGGACGCGTGATCCGTTCATATGCTTCCCCTCGGGTCACGACCTTTGCCACCCCGTGCCGTAACGACGATCGGCAGCAAACCGCATGCCAGCCGATCCGGTCAATGAAAACATTCACATCTATTTGGAATCGTTTTAGATTTTTGTTTCTTGCGCGATTTCTGCCCGGGTCGCCTCGTGCCTGCGTTTCTCGTTCGTCTGCCTGTTTTGCGGGCAGACGCGCTATTTGCGACCCTAGCATTACGATTACGGGATAGACCAGACTGGGCGGGGAGAAACTGGGCCAATAGAAAACGGGCAAGGCGATATCGAACCGCGTGTCGGCCGTCACCGGAGTGTCATCACAATATATCGACGAAGCAGGTATTAGAGCGAATCACACAACGAGGCGTCATGGGGAGGGCGGGGAATGCTGATCGCGCAACTATCGGATCTGCACTATCGGCTGGAGGGAGACCGGCTGTTCGGACAGGTCGATCCGCACCGGGCGCTTGCCGCTGCGATCGAGCATGTTCGCGGGCTCAATCCGCAGCCGGACGTCGTGATCCTGTCGGGCGATCTGGTGAATGATGGCGAGGCGGGGGAGTATGCCGGCCTTGCCCGGATGCTGCGGCGCCTGCCGATGCCGGTCTACGCGGTGCCCGGCAACCACGACCGGCGCGAGCTGACGCGCGAACATCTGGCCTTTACCGGCGTGATGCCGGCGGACGGGCCGCTGCGCTTCGTCGTCGACGACTATCCCGTCCGCCTGATCTGTCTCGACAGCCTCGCCGAGGGCGTGCATTCGGGCCGGCTCGGCGCCGAGCAGATCGACTGGCTGAACTGCGAGCTTGCCGCAGCGCCCGACCGGCCGACCGCGATTTTCCTGCATCATCCGCCCTTCCGGACCGGGATCGGCTTCATGGACGAGATCATGCTGGAGGATGCGCCGGCGCTGGCCGAGGTGGTGGCCCGGCACGGTCAGGTCGGCCTCGTGGCGGCGGGCCATGTGCACCGGGTCATCCAGACACGCTTCGCCGGCACGCTCGCCGTCACCGCGCCGGCGACCTCGCATCAGGTGGTGCTTGCGCTTTCGCCCGACATCCCGGTCGCCTGGGTCGGCGAGCCGGCGGGCTGCCTCCTGCATCTGTGGACGCAGGACGCCGGCATCGTCAGCCACCTGAGCCCGATCGGCGATTTCGGCGGCCCGCAGGGCTTCGGCTGAGTCCGGTCTGACCTTGTAGGCAGACCTTACGGACAAACGGTCATCTTGAGCTTCACGTAGCCCGTGCAGCTGTGATTGCCGTTGACGTCGTCATAGGCCCAGGCATAGGCGTTCTTGCGGCAGGCCTTGTGCACGAAAGAGACGTAGTCGCTGTCGGGCACCGGTCCCTTCTTGCAGGCCTTCTTGACCGCCTGGGTGCGGTCCGGGTCATCCTTGAAGCTGGGGCAGCAATACAGGATTGCCTGGTCGTCGTCGGCCTTGTAGCCGAAGCCGCCGACCGAGGTGCCCGCCGTCAGCTTCTCACAGGGCGAGAAGCAGCCGATGACATCATTGGTCGCAGGGTCGCGCGCCTTCAGGTTGACCTTCTTGTATTGCGGATACTTGCCATCGGAGCTCAGGTCCGCCTTTTTGGGGCAGGCGGAGTTGGAGAACCGGTTGCAGTTGACGTTTACGCAAGCGTCATTTTCGACGGTGCCGGTCGCCTTCAGCTTGAAGGGCAGGGTGTAGCCGTCGACCTGGCTGATATCGTAGAACGTCACCGCCTTGTCGATATCACAGCCGTGGCCGACGCAGGCGAAGGTCGGCTCGACGAGGGAATCGATTGCCGGCTGGCAGCCCGCCGCGGGGCAGGGCGGCAGGGTCTGGCCGATCTCGCAGTTCTGGCCGTCACCATCGCAGCCGACCTTGGGCCAGACGCGGGCAGACGGCACCCCGGCCGGATCGATTGCATAGGTGTAGGACTTGCCCTTCTTGATTTTGACGATATCGGGCGCGCCGGTGATGTTCTGCTGCTGCATCCAGATCTTGTAGCCGCATTTGTTCTTGACCGTCAGCGAATTGACCTTCTGCGCGGCGATCGGGCTGTAGCCGCCCGTACTCCCACCGGCATCGGCGGGCGACGCTGCGGCCAGTACCAGTCCGGCAAGAGCGGCGGCGAAGATGCCTGTCAATGAGATCCGCATCGTTAAGGCCCTCCCTGTTGCTTTGGTCTCGGCGATCAGTTCCCCGACGGCAGTGTAGCCGATTTTCGATCAGATGACCGGGATTCCTTCATCGCGATTGGATGCGCGACAGCGGATAGGCGGCGATTTCGCCGAGCAGCGTCGCATAGCCGGCAACGACGTGATCGAAGATCCGCGCGCCGATCTCAGGCGTCGCGGCGGCGGCGTTGCCCGCAACGCCGGCTGGATGGATGTCCTGGGCCTGCCAGCCGATGCCGACGCCGCCGACATAGGTGAGCTTTTCGGTATCGCCCTCGATCTCCGCCATCACGGGCTGAAAATCTTCCGCCCTGTCCATGCGAACGAGATCGGGCCGAAGGTGCAGGACGAGCGACGTCTCGACGAGGCCGCCATGGATGCCGTGGCGTTGTTCGTCGGCGGGGATCAGTCCGTCGGGCAGGCCCATGTGCCACCAGTTCGAGGTGACGCAGAGCATCTGGCGGCGGACGCGCAATTCGCGGGCGACGATTTCCATCACCTGTGGCTGGCCGCCATGGGAATTGACGAACAGAAGCTTGCGGATGCCGGAGCGGGCGACGCTCTCGCCGATCTCGCGCCACAGGGCGATCAGCGTCTCGACCGGCAGCGTCAGCGTGCCTGGATAGTCGATATGCTCGTTGGACTTGCCGACCGGCATCAGCGGCAGCAGCAGCACGGGAAGCTCTGGAACCGCTTCGACGGCCGCCTCGGCGATGCGCCCGGCGATCAGCGCGTCGGTCGCCACCGGCAGGTGCGGTCCATGCTGCTCGATCGCGCCGACCGGAAGCACGGCGACGGTGCTTTCGGGATCGAGATCGTCGAAATCGACGGTGGTCAGGTCTTGCCAGCGACGGGCGCGGGTCATTAGCGTCTCCGTTGAGCGCAATCATGAATCGATCGATGGAACGCCCATGCTAACGCATCACACGCCCGCGGGCATCTGCCCGCCATTTGCGAATTACAGTCACGGTGTCGAAGTGGCGCCCGGCGCCCGCTACGTGTTCTGCTCGGGCCAGCTCGGCATCGATCCGGACCGTGACATTCCCGCCGGCATCGAGGATCAGACCCTGCTATGCTTCGAGAATATCGGCGCGATCCTCGGCTCCGCCGGCATGACGCTCGATAACATCGTCCGGCTGAACACCTTTGTGATCGACCGGGCCTATCTCGACGGCTACATGACGATACGCGACCAATATGTCGCCGATCCGCCGCCGGCCTCGACGCTGGTGATTGCGTCGGGCTTCGCCCGGCCGGAATTCCTGATCGAGATCGAGGCGATCGCCGCGCAGGCCGTCTGACGGGAGGACCGCTACATGAGTGCCAATGCCGCCGTTTATGCCACCGTTCTGGGACCGCTCGCCGCCGTCTGGCTGGTCGGGGTTGTGACGCCGGGGCCCAACTTCCTCGTCACCATGCACATGGCGGCCCGGCACGGGCGGCGTGCGGCGCTTCTGACTGTTGCCGGGATCACCGTCGGCCTGTCGTTCTGGGCCGTTGCCGGGTTGCTCGGCATCAAGATCCTGTTCGCCACCGTCCCGGTCGCAGCGCTTGCGGTTAAGCTTCTGGGCGGTAGCTATCTGATCTGGATGGGTATCCGGATGTGGCGCAGCGCGGGTGCCGCGCCGTCGGCCGCTCCGGTCTCGGCAAGCAGCGCCTTCCGGCTCGGCCTGCTCACCAATCTCGCCAACGCCAAGACGGCGGCGTTCGCCGCCTCGCTGTTTGCCGTCGCCGTACCGGCCGGCGCGGGATTTGATCTCTACGCGGCGGCCTTCCTGACGATCGTGTCGATGTCGGCGCTGTGGTACGGGTTGTGCGGGATCCTCGGCTCCGGCGGCGCGGTGATGCGGGTCTATGACCGGTTCCATGCCTGGCTGATGCGGATCGCCGGGGCGATCTTCGTCGGCTTCGGCGCGAAACTGGCGCTGGAGCGGTAGGGCAGTGACTCCACCCCACCGCCGCTGGTCGCATCTGACCACCGCCGATTTCGACACCGATACATCAGGCTGGATCGCGATCCTGCCGATCGCGGCGACGGAGCAGCACGGACCTCATCTGCCGACGGGCACCGATACGATGATCGGCGAAGGGCTTTTGGAACACGCCATCGCACGGTTTCCCGACGATCTGCCAGCGCTCGTGCTGCCGACGCTCGCCGTTGGCAAGAGCGACGAGCATGACGGGTTCGCCGGCACGCTCAGCCTGGACGCGAAGACGCTGATCGACGTTCTGGAGGCCTATGGCGACAGCGTCGCGCGGGCCGGGCTCCGGAAACTGGTGATCCTCAACTCCCACGGCGGCAACAGCGAGGCGATGGGGATCGCCGGGCGCGCCTTGCGCATTCGCCATCGCATGCTGGTGGTCGCGACGAGTTGGGCGCGGCTTGGATATCCCGCCGGGCTGTTCCCGGACGACGAGATCGCCCACGGTATCCATGCCGGCGATGTCGAGACGTCGCTGATGCTGGCGCTCGAACCCGGTCTTGTCCGGCAGGATCGGTGCGGCGACTTCGTGCCGGCGTCGGTTTCGATGGTCGACGAATTCGCGGTGCTGCGCGGGCATGGGCGGATGGCGTTTTCCTGGATACTGAAGGATCTGAGCGAGACCGGCGCCTGCGGCGATGCATCGGCCGCGACGGCGCGGAAGGGGGAGGCGGCGGCCGACTATGCGGTCGGGCAGTTCCTGGGGCTCTTGTACGACGTCCACCGGTTTGACCCGGCGCGGATGGCCGGGTAGGTGGCACTGGTGTCCGGTTCAGCGGGAACAGGGCTTTTGTTTTCAGCTTGGCCACCCACTCTGCTGTCATGCCCGGACTTGTTCCGGGCATCCATGAACACCGTCGTTAGAATAGTCGCTGGCGACTGTGTTCATGGATTGCCGGGACAAGCCCGGCAATGACACGGAGGGGGAATCGTGGGCGATACCAAGACACCGCTTCCATTGAGGAAGTCAGAGTTGATGACCTCCGGGTTGATGGTTGAGTGAGTCCATGTCCCGCCCGTCGTTTTCCAAAAAACCAATGTAAAACAATCGGTTAATCGACTTCACCGAGATCAAACCGGATAGTAGTGGGTAGGTGGGCGGCACCCGCTACGCCTTGCGGTCCTCCGCCCTGGCCGACCCTTCTGGCGGATAGGCCAGCGTGTCGGTTAACTCTCCGCGCTCGCCGCTCTCGAAATCCGGAAACGGCAGCGAACCGCTCTCGCGCCATCGCCTGACACGCGCGCGTGCCGCCTCGGGGCCGCCGGCATCGAGCGGTTCGTCGCGGCGCAGATAGAGCGTCTGCGAGGGAAAGGCGAAGCCGGAGCCGTTCTCGGCGACGATGTCGATCATCCGGAGCAGCAGGTCCTCGCGCACGGCGAGATAGTCCTCCCAGGTCGCGGTGCGGATATAGGCGAAGACCTCGATCTCATAGGCGCTGTCGGCAAAGGCGAACAGCCGGGCGCGGGCAGGATCGGCGGAGACCTGCGGATGGGCGATGAACAGGGCGCGCAGGTCGGCCAGGATGCAGCGAAGCTGGTCGGGCGTCGTCTCGTAGCGCAGGCCGATGCGCATCCTGAGCAGCATCTGGTCGCGTTTGCCGAAATTCTCGATATTGGCCGACGCGAACTCGTGGTTCGGGATGGTGATCAGCGTGCGGTCGAGGCCGCGCAGGCGGCTTGAGCGCAGGCCGACCGATTCAAGCGTGCCGAGATGGCTGCCGATCCGGCAGAAATCGCCGACCTGGACGGCCCGGTCGGTCAGCAGGATGGCGCCGCCGAGCAGGTTCTGCAGCGAGCTTTGCGCGGCCAGCGCCACCGCGATGCCGCCGACGCCGAGGCCGGTGATGATGCCGCTGACCGGCACGCCGAGGCGCTGCAGCGCCAGCACCACCAGCCCGACGGCGGCGAGCAGCGAGAAGATCCGGAACACCAGGCTGACGGCGGTCAGGTCGGCGGGCCGGCGGTCGAGCCGGGCCAGGGTCACGAACAGATGCTCGGCGATGCGCGCCGCCAGGAAGGCGAACAGCACGGCGCCGAGCGTGAAGGTCGCCGTCCACAGGAATTCGAGGATTTCGAGCAGCGGCCCGCGCAGCCGCAATTCCCGGTCGACCGACCAGTCGAGCAGGACGCTGAGCGCCATCAGCACGGCGGGCAGGATCATCGCCCGCAGGGCCATGCGCAGCGCGCTTTCGCCCTCGCGCTTCAGGCGCCGCCCGGCCCAGAACGCGCCGGCCGCGGCGGCGATCGCCAGGAGATGCAGCAGCGTCGCCGCGGCGAGCTTCCAGGCGGGCACGAACAGGACTTCGACGCGCGCCCAGTCCGGCGTCGACAGCCGGTTCTGCTCGCCGAGCAGCCGCGTCAGCAGCGGGCCGACGCCGACGCGGAAGACCTGGTAGACATCGATCGGCAGATAGCCCGGCTGTTTCGGCTCGGCGCGGACGGCCTCGTAGAATTGCGGGGCGTCGATGACGGTCTGGCGGGTGAAGCGGAAGCCCGGCGGCTCGCCCGGCGCGTCGATGGCTTCGAGCACGATATCGGTGTCCGGCACCACCCAGCGGGTCAGGTCCTGCCGGTCGACCTGGTGGGCGTCCGGGATCCAGTCGAGCGGGACGGGATCGATGCGGCTCAGCACCTCGTAGAGCATCAGCAGCGCGTCGACGCCGATATCGGCCTGCAATTCGCGCGGCAGGTCGTCGATGTCGAGCAGGCGGACACCGCGCTGGAGCAGCAGGTCGTCGAGCTGGCGCGAGGGGACGCGGTCGCGCGCGCGGAAGGCTTCCTCGACCTCGCGATTGAGCGATTCGATCGTCGCGCGCGGACTGTCCATCGCCGGCGGCCGCAGCGGACTGTCGGACCCTTGCGCATGTCCCGTCGCCGCCGCGAGGAAGCAGAGGGCGCAGGCAAGGGCGAGAGGGCGAAACACGCGGTCGATAGCGGTCAGGACGCGGACACTCTTCTGGCCAGGGATCATCAAGGGGGAGCATAGAAAAGTTGCCAGGCTAAGGAAACCGTGTGCAGCGCCGAGAGATGGATCCGGCAACGGGCGGTTGACAATCCCGCGCGAACGTCAACGCTAGTCTCTATGCTGGCCGAAAACGAGGAACCGGACACGCGCATGACACTGGCCGACCGGGCAAAGCCGTATCTCGATGACCTGCTGGCGATCCGCCATGACCTGCACGCCCATCCCGAACTGGCGTTTCAGGAAACGCGCACCGCCGGCATCGTCGCCCAGGCGCTGCGCGACTACGGCGTCGACGAGGTGCATACGGGCATCGGCCGGACCGGCGTCGTCGGTGTCGTGCGGGGTGGCAGTTCAAACCGGGCGATGGCGCTTCGGGCGGACATGGATGCGCTGCCGATCACCGAGACGGGCACCGTTCCCTATCGCTCCAGGACCGAGGGGCGGATGCATGCCTGCGGCCATGACGGGCACACGACCATGCTGCTCGGGGCGGCGCGCTATCTTGCCGAGCACCGCGATTTCGACGGCACCGTCTATCTGATCTTCCAGCCGGCCGAGGAGGCCGGCGGCGGCGGCCGGGTGATGATCCAGGACGGGCTGTTTGAGCGCTTCGACTGTCAGTCGGTGTGGGGCATGCACAATCTGCCCGGCCTGCCGGCCGGGTCGATCGGAACCCGCTCGGGTCCGTTCCTGGCGGCAACGGATTCCTTTTCGATCGCCGTGCGCGGCGTTACCGGGCATCCGGCGATGCCGCATCTGACGCGCGATCCGGTGCTCAGCGCTGCCCAGATCATCACCGCGCTACAGACGATCGTCAGCCGGCGGGCCGATCCGGTCCACGCCGCGGTGGTGACGGTCGCCAAGGTCGCGGCGGGCGATGTCATCGACGTCATTCCGCAGGCCGCGACGCTGACGGGCACCTGCCGGACCTTCACGCCGCAGATGCGCGACATGGTGGAGGCCGACCTGCGGCGGATCGCCGAGCGGACGGCCAAGGCGCTGGGGACGACCGCCGAAACGCGCTACCGGCGGGGCTATCCGGCCTGCATCAATTCCCCGGCCGAAACGCAAATCGCCGCCACCGCGGCCCGGGCGGTCGTCGGCGAGGGCGGACATATCGACGATGTGGCGCCGCTGATGGGCGGCGAGGATTTCGCCTATATGCTGCAGGCGCGGCCCGGCAGCTTCGTGGCACTGGGCAACGGCCTGCCCGGCGAGCGCGGCGGCACGATGCTGCATGCCCCCGACTACGATTTCAACGACGCGGCGATCCCCTATGGCGTCGGCTATTGGACCGCGCTCGTCGAGGCGGTTCTGCCGAAAGCGATCTGAGTGCATGGCGGGCTTGCAGAATCACAGCCCCGTGCGGGCTGGTTTTCGCATTGTCTCCGGCGTATAGGGTCTTAAATACCGATCTGCGTATGCATAGATCCCACCGCCGCTTAGGACGACAGGAGACAATAGCGAATGTCCATCACCGACCGCGTTAAGCCCTATGTTGACGACCTCACGCACATTCGCCGCGACCTGCACGCCCATCCCGAAATCGGCTTTGAGGAAACCCGGACGAGCGGCATCGTCGCCGAGCAACTGCGGGCCTATGGCGTCGATGAGGTTCATACCGATATCGCCAAGACCGGCGTCGTCGGCGTCGTGCGCGGCTCGGGCGGTGCGGGTGGCGGATCGAACCGGGCGATCGGGCTGCGCGCCGACATGGACGCGCTGCCGATCACCGAGGCCAACACGTTCGGTCATCGCTCCAAGACCGAGGGCGCGATGCATGCCTGCGGCCATGACGGCCACACGACCATGCTGCTGGGCGCGGCGCGCTATCTTGCCGACAATCGCGACCAGTTCGACGGTACTGTCTACCTGATCTTCCAGCCGGCCGAGGAAGGCCTCGGCGGCGGCGAGATGATGGTCAAGGAGGGCCTGTTCGAGCGCTTCAACTGCGAGACCGTCTACGGCATGCACAACATGCCGGGCATGCCCGTGGGCAGCGTGTCGATGCGCACCGGCCCCTGCATGGCGGCCGCCGACCAGTTCGTCATCACCATCAAGGGTCGGGGCGGGCACGGCGCGATGCCGCACGTGTCGCGCGATCCGGTCGTGATCGGCGCCCATATCGTCACATCGCTGCAGTCGCTGGTCAGCCGCCGCGTCGATCCGATCCACGAGGGCGTCCTCTCGGTCACCATGTTCCAGGCCGGCGATGCCTTCAACGTGATCCCGGAGACGGCGGTCCTGAAGGGCACCTGCCGCAGCTTCCTTCCCGAAGTGCGCGACCTCATCGAGGAGGAGCTCTACAAGATCGCGACCAACACGGCGATGGCCTTCGACGCCATGGCCGATGTCGACTTCCAGCGGATCTTCCCGGCGACCGTGAACACTGAGGAAGAGACCGAGATCGCCGCGAATGCCGCCCGTGCCGTGGTCGGCGCCGACAATGTTTCGACCGACGGCGCGCCGAAGATGGGGGCGGAGGATTTCGCTTTCATGCTGAACGAGCGTCCTGGCGCCTATATCTGGCTCGGCAACGGCATGCCCGGCGAGACCGGCGGCGCCAATGTCCACACGCCGGACTACGACTTCAACGACGCCGCCATTCCGCACGGCGTCAGCTACTGGGCCTCGCTGGTTGAATCGGTGCTGCCGAAATCGGCCTGAGGCGGACGATGCCCTGCGCTCGGCTTTGGGCCGAGCGCGTTCGGCACTCGAAACTGGTCCCGTACCGGCGCAACTGCCGTCCGGCGCTCGACTAGGGTCTCGCGCGTTCGGCACTCGAAACGCGATGCGTTTCGTCCGCTTGCGCGGACCGTGCCTCACTCCCCCATCGCCACGCCCTCGCGGCGGGGGTCCGAGCCTGCCACAAGCGCATCCTCCTCAACGGCGATCATGTTGATGCCGCTCGTCATCGGCCCGGTGCGGACCTCGTGGCCGAGCGCCTCCATCGCCGCGACCCACTCTTCCACGCCGTTGATCGCCTCGATCTCGAAGGGCCCATTGCGGCTGGCGAAGTTGAACAGGCCGGCGGCCGCCTGCGGATCGAGACCCCAGTCGACATGGGCGACGATCGCCTTGACCACATAGGCGATGATGCGGCTGCCGCCCGGCGAGCCGAGCACCATCGCGACCTTGCCGTCGGCGTCGAACACGATCGTCGGCGCCATCGACGAGCGCGGCCGCTTGCCGCCCTCGACCCGGTTGGCGATCGCGCGGCCGTCGGAATCCTCCGGCGTAAACGAGAAGTCGGTCAGTTCGTTGTTGAGCAGGAAGCCGTCGACGAAGAGCCGCGAGCCGAAGGCGGATTCGATCGACGCGGTCACCGAAACCGCGTTGCCGTCCTTGTCGACCACCGAGACCTGGGTCGTGCCCGGTGCCTCGCGGCTGCCGTCCTTGCCGGGCGCTGGCGTGATCGTGTCCGGCGGAGTGCCCGGCTGCCGCTTGCCGCCGGCCCTGGCCGGATCGATCAGGGCGGCCCGGCTTTCGATATAGGCCGGATCGAGCAGGCCGGCTGGAACATCGACGAAATCCGGATCGCCGACATAGCGGTTGCGGTCGGCGAAGGCGAGGTTTTCCGCTTCGCCGATCAGGTGCAGCGCCTCCGGCGTCGGCTTCTCGCCGAGATCGAAGCCCTCCAGCATCGCCAGCGTCATGGTGACGGCCAGGCCGCCCGAGGAGGGCGGGCCCATGCCGCAGACCCGGTAGCCGCGATAGGGGCCGCAGACGGCCGGGCGCTCGATGGCGCGGTAATTGGCGATATCATCCGCCGTCATGTCGCCGGGGTTCATCCAGGCGTTCTTCACCGTGCCGACGATGTCCTGCGCGGTCTCGCCGCGATAGAATCCGTCCGGCCCCTGATCGGCGATCCGCTGCAGCGTGTCGGCATAGGCGCGGTTGACCTTGACCTCGCCGAGCAGCGGCGGTGTTCCCGCTGGCGTCAGGAAATACTGCCGCGCCCGCGGCGAAAACGCGTCGGGGCCCATGCGCGCGACCAGGCTCGACAGCCGTGGCGACACGCCGAAGCCGTTCTGGCCGAGCGCGATCGCGTCGTCGAACAGCCGCGCCCAGGGCCGCTTGCCGCCCTGGCCATGCGCCTCGTGCAGCATGGCGACGAGCCCCGGCACGCCGACCGACAAGCCGCCGGGCACCATTTGCGGCCACGGATTGGGCGTGCCGTCGGGTTTGAGAAACCGCTGCGGGGTGGCATTCGCCGGCGCCGTCTCCCGTCCGTCCCAGGTCGTCAGGCGCTTGGCCTCGTTGTCCCAGCTCAACAGGAAGGCGCCGCCGCCGATCCCCGCTGATTGCGGCTCGACGAGGCCGAGCACCATCAGCGCGGCAATCGCCGAGTCGATCGCGCTGCCGCCATCCTCAAGCGCTTTCAGCCCCGCCGCCGTCGCCAGCGGATGGCCGGTCGTGACGATCGCCTCGGCCGCCGTCACGGGCTTGCGGGCCATTTCGACGGTCGGCGGCTCGGGCGCGGCCTGGCTCAGTGTGTCGCCTGTGGCGGGCAGGCCCGTGAAGGACAGAAACGAGAGCGCCAGGACGCTTGAAACCAGTCGTGAGGACATCGTTTGATCGCTCGCTTTGAAACGCAAAACCGGATAAGGGCTGTCGCGGCCGGCTGAATGCGGTCCGGATCCAAACAAGCATAAGAGCCCTGTCGTGACGGACAAGACCGAAGGCACTCTCCTGATCGCCGCCCCGAACGGGGCGCGGCGCGGCAAGGCCGATCATCCGAACCTGCCGATCACGGCAGACGAGATCGCGGCCGAGGCGGTTCGCTGCCGCGATGCCGGCGCATCCGTGCTGCATCTGCATGTGCGCGACGCGGCGGGGAACCACACGCTCGATGTCGATCGCTACCGCCAGGCGATCGCGGCGGTGAGGCAGGCCGTCGGCGAGGATCTCGTCATCCAGCCGACGACCGAGGCGGTCGGGCAATATGCGGCGGGCGAACAGATAGACGTCGTGTGGGCGCTGAAGCCGGAGGCGGTATCGGTCGCGCTGCGGGAAATCCTGCCCGAGGAGGCAGGCCCCAGGGACGCTGATCAGGTCGCGGCGGCCGACTTCTTCGCCTGGATGGCGGAAACCCGCGTCTGGGCCCAGATCATTCTCTACGATACCGCCGATATCAGTCGGTTTGTAGCCCTGCATCAGGCCGGCTTCTTCGCCGTGTCGCAGCCGAGCGTGCTGCTGGTGCTCGGCCGCTACACGATCGGGCAAACCTCCGCGCCGGAAGATCTCGATCCGATGCTCGACGCGCTCGCACCGGTTCGCGACGCGGTCGACTGGACCGTCTGCGCCTTCGGCGCGCGGGAGCAGGACTGCATCGCCCATGCGATCGGGCTTGGTGGCGGCGGCCGTGTCGGCTTCGAGAACAATCTGCTGCTTCCGAATGGTGACCGCGCCGCCCATACCGCCGACCTGGTCGCGCTCGCCGCCGAAACGGCAAGGACACTCGGACGACCCCCGATGAGCGCGGCGGCCGTCAGGCAGCGGGTCAACGATTGGTTCTGAGGCGTATCGTGCGGATCAGGCGCTGAGCCGCGCGTCCCGTGCCGCGGCGATGCGTTCCTCGGCGATCCGGTCGGCGATGATCGCCGGCGACACCGCCTCCGCGTCGGCGCGCTTGAGCACCATCGCAAGCGTTTCCTGGATCTGCGAGATCCGCGCCTTCAACTCCTCCCCCGTCAGCGCCTCCGATGCCGGGGCGATCGCGACGACGCCGCCGGCATTCACCAGATAGTCGGGCGCGTAGAGGATGCCGCGATTGAGCAGGGCGGCACCATCGCCGGGGGTGCGAAGCTGGTTGTTGGCCGCCCCGCAGATGACTTTCGAGCGGATCTCGGGGATCGTCGTGGCGTTCAGCGCGCCGCCCAGCGCGCAGGGCGCGAAGACATCGGCCCGCGCCTTGTGGATATCGGCGACCGGCAGCACCGAGGCGCCGTAGAGCGACACGATACGGCGCACCCGCCCCGGATCGATATCGGCGACGATCAGCCGGGCGCCGTCGGCGTGGACGAGGGCAGCAAGCCGCCCGCCGACATGGCCGAGGCCCTGGATCGCCACGGTCAGGCCGGCCAGCGATTCGCGGCCGAGGCGATGGCGCACGGCCGCCCGCATGCCGCAGAACACGCCCCAGGCGGTATAGGGCGAGGGATCGCCGACACCCTTGGCGTCGATGCCGCGCACATGTTCGGTGTGGCGGGCGACGATCTCCATGTCGGCCGGCGTGATGCCGACATCCTCGCCGGTGACATAGCCACCACCGAGCGTATCGACATGCTTGCCGAAGGCCTCGAACAGCGCTTCCGACTTGCCGCTCTTCGGATTGCCGAGAATGACCGCCTTGCCGCCGCCATTGGGCAGGCCGACAAGCGCGTTCTTGTAGGTCATGCCGCGCGACAGGCGCAGCGCGTCCTCGAGCGCCTCGGTGCGCGTCTCATAGGCCCACATCCGGCAGCCGCCGAGCGCCGGTCCGAGCGTGGTGTCGTGCACGGCGATGATCGCGTCGAGGCCGCTTTCGGGATCATGATGGAAGCCGACATGCTCGTGATCGTCGTAGCCGGGGTGATCGGCAACCGACCGATTCGGCTGAAGCTTCTGTTGTGGTCCCAGGGACATCGTCGTCGCACTCCTATTCACATCCTCGTGTGGGCGCCAGACAGCCCGGCGCCGGCAAAGTACCGTTCCTTAAGAGAAATATATCCTGATCTGGCGATCAGATTGTTTTCTTGTGAAATTTGATTCAGGTTAAACTGTATATATGATCCTCGTTAGCGCCCTATTTGGGAAAATTCTTCCCATCGATCGGCGCGGTATTTTTGCCACGCCCCCCAAATAGGTCGCCACCGGAAGCGGGGCGCCGGTTGCCGAATATTAACCCGACGTGATTTCAATTCTCCCCGGGTGTTCGAAAGTGTTGATTTGTTCGCATTGCAGACGACAGCGGGGCATTGCCATGATCCGACCGACCATCAGACTGATTTCGCGGTTCTTCCTCAGCCTTCTGGCCGTCTCCACTCTCTGTCTGGCCGTCTCGGGGCCGGCGTCGGCGCGCGAAATCGTCGAGACGGGCGATGATCTCGGCTACGGCACGATCACCGTCAAGACATCGGAGCGGACCCTTTACTACTCGCTCGGCGACGGCAAGGCGATCCGCTATTCGGTGGCGGTCGGCAGCCCGCGCAATCAGTGGTTCGGCAAGACCTGGGTCAGCGAGAAGAAGAAGAACCCGGGCTGGACGCCGACGCAGAGCATGCGCCGGCGCAATCCCTCGCTGCCGCGCTATGTCGCGCCGGGACCGCGCAATCCGCTCGGGGTGCGGGCGCTCTATCTCGGCTGGACGACCTATCGCATCCACGGCACCAACGCGCCGGGGTCGATCGGCCGCGCGGTCTCCAACGGCTGCATCCGCATGCGCAACGAGGACGTCGTCGACCTGTTCGAGCGCGTCCATATCGGCGCGCCCGTGATTGTCGAACATTGATCGGGCAGCACTGACCGGCAAGCCGGCCCGCTTGGCGGAGAGAGTGGCGGTTCCCTTTCGAAACCGTAATCATCGGCCGGTGGCCGCGCCTTGCTTTCGCCGTTATAATTTTTTCCAAGTGTCGCGGTTCCATGGGAAAGCGCCGTATGCATCCGGGTGCGCTATTGGTCTGCAGCCGTCGCGGTATCCTGTTCGCGATGAGTCTTGTTGCCTGCCTTGTCGCAGGGTCGGCGCGCGAAGGCGCGGCCCATCCGCATATCTGGATCGAGGGGCGTGCCGACGTTCTGTTTGGCCCCGATGGCGCGATCACCGGCATCCGGCAGAGCTGGACCTTCGACGAGATGTATTCCGCCTTCGCCTCGCAGGGCCTCGATTCCGACGGCGACGGCACGCTGAGCCGTGAAGACCTGCAGCCGCTGACCGAACTGAACCTCGAATCGGTGGCGAAGTTCGGATACTTCACGTCGCTCCAGACCCTCAATGATGCCGCAGGCGCGGATTTCGAGGAACCGGTGGACTACTGGCAGGACTATGACGGCCTGCGGTTGACGCTGCATTTCACGCTGCCGCTGGCCGAACCGATCGATCCCAGGGCCGTGAAAACCGTCTTCGACATCTACGATCCCAACTATTATGTCGGGTTTTCGCTTCCCAAAACCGATCCGGTCACCCTGGTCTCGGCGCCGGAGGGCTGCCGGCCGAAGGTTGGCAGGGCCAAGGCGCTGAAGAAGGAGATCGCCGAAAAGCTCGCGCAGATCCCCTCAACCGTCCGTGAGTTGCCGCCGGACCTGTTCAATCTTACATCGGGTAACGCAAACAGCATCCGGATCGCCTGCAAATGAACCGACTGGACCTCAAACGGCTCTGCCTTTGCGCCGCGTTTGTCCTCGCGCCGTCGCTCGCAAGCGGGCATCCGCATGTCTGGGTCGACAGCCGCTCCGACATCCTGTTCGACGGAGAGGGCCGGATCGATGCGGTGCGCCATAGCTGGACCTTCGACGAGATGTTCTCCGCATTCGCGACCCAGGGGCTGGACACCGACGGCGACGGTGCCTTCTCGCGCGCCGAACTGCAGCCGCTGGCGCAGGTCAATGTCGAATCGCTGCACGAGTTCGACTACTTCACCTATCTGGGCGTGATCGGGCTCGACGCGGTCTATGGCGTGTTCGCCGATCCGATAGACTACTGGCTCGACTATGACGGCGAGCGGCTGACGCTGAACTTCACGCTGCCGCTCACCGAGCCCTTCGACCCGAAGCAGGGCGAGACGGCGATCGAGGTCTACGATCCGAGCTTCTTCGTCGACTTCGCGCTCGCCGAGACGGAGACCGCCATGCTGGTCGACGCGCCGGCGGGCTGCGGACTTCAGATCGAGCGGGCGCAGGGCTTCGATCCCTCGACGGCGCAAATGCTCTCGCAGATCCCCGCCGATATCCGCGACCTGCCGCCGGAGATCCTGCAGCTCACCGAGGCCAACGCCAACACGATCCGTGTGCAATGTCCGTGACCGGCGACCGCACACGTCACGTGATTGCCGCGATCCTGGCGATCGCGACGGCCGGCCTGCTGCTGCCGGAGCTTGCCGCGGCCAATCCCTTCGGCGTCGGCCAGCCGGAAGCGACCGTGACGATCCGCTCGGGCCCGCTTGCCGGCGTCTTCGGCTGGATCGCGGCAAAGCAGGCGGAATTCTACAAGGGCCTGTCGGCACTGGTGCTGGCCTTCCGCAGCGAGCCGGCAGCCGCTTTCGGGCTGATCGGCCTGTCGTTCCTCTACGGGCTGTTCCACGCCGCCGGTCCGGGCCATGGCAAGGTGGTGATCAGTTCCTATCTGGTCGCTACCGGCGAGACGTTCCGGCGCGGTATCGCCCTGTCCTTCCTGTCGGCCTTCGCCCAGGCCGTGACCGCGATCGCGCTGGTCTCGGTCCTGACGATCGCGCTGAATGCCACCAGCCTCGTCATGACCCGGGCAACCGGCATGGTCGAGATCGCAAGCTACGTGCTGATCGTGCTGATCGGGCTGCGACTCGTGTGGGCCAAGGGGCGATCGCTGCTGGCGCGGCCGAGGCCGGTCGTGCTGCAACCGGCAGCAGCCGGCGTCCCCGCCGATCTCGGCTCGGCCGCCGTCCATTCCCATGATCATCACCACCATCATCATGACCATGGCGCCTGCACGACCTGCGGCCATTCGCATGCGCCGGACCCGGCCGATCTCGGCGGGCCGTTCTCGCTGAAGCGGGCCTGGACGGCGGTGCTGGCGGTGGGCTTAAGGCCCTGCACCGGCGCGATCATCGTGCTGGTCTTCGCCTTCTCGCAAGGCGTCTACGGCGTCGGCGTGGCGGCGACGCTGGCGATGGCGGTCGGCACGGGACTGGCGGTGGCGATCCTCGCCGGCCTGGCGGTCGGCGCGCGCGGCCTTGCCGCCCGGCTCGCCGATGGCGGCAGCAGCTGGGCGATGGGCGGCCTCAGGGCGATCGAATTTGCAGCCGCCCTCGCCGTCCTGGCCTTCGGCATCCTGCTGCTTGGCGGCGCGTTGCAGGCGCGGATTTAGAGCACTTTCCGCTCAGATAGGGTCATTCTGACGTGGCGCTTTCGGGGCAAGGCCAAGTCGGGGTCCGAAGGCCATATCGGGGATATGGACAAGGAGCACGGCGCAGGCATTGCTCCGAAAGCGCCCGTTCCCCTGTACGGTACTTTGGGGTTTGCGATCGGCGGCCGCCCCTCTGAATCCTCTGGGCCACGTCCGCTTTGGCCGATGCCCGGCATCGCCCTGCAGCGCTCGCAACGCCGGATCGACTCGCCGATCGTAAACAGAACTGATCCTAGCTGAGCGGAAAGTGCTCTACGGTCGGGCTTTGCGAACCGGGCGTTTGACGCGGCGGGGCAAATCACGGCTCAATGACGTTCGCCAACCGCTCACCCAACCGCCCGTCGAGCAAGCCCCATGACCGAAGACACATCCGCGCAATGGTATTTCGCCCTCGGCAGCGAGCAGCACGGGCCGGTCGGCGAAGATCAGATGCTCGCCATGATGCGTGACGGCACCCTGTGGCCGGAAACGATGGTGTGGACGGCCGGCATGGCGGATTGGGTGCCGCTTGGGGAAACCGCGCTTGCCGCCCGGATGCGGGCCTCCGGCGACCCCGACGGACCGCCGCACCCGCCGCCCGACTATGGCGGCGACAGGCTCTACTGGTCGGATGACAGGCCGCTGGTGACGACTTTCCAGGAGGCGATCGCCAGTTGCCTTTCGAAATACGTCACCTTCTCCGGCCGCGCCAACCGGTACGAATACTGGTACTTCATCCTGTTCGTGATCATTGGGAGCCTGGTGACCTCGGTCATCGACGCGACGATCTTCGGCGTTGACGACCAGGCCGGTCCGCTGAATGCCATCTGGTCGCTGGCAACCCTGCTGCCCAGCCTTGCCGCGCTCAGCCGCCGCCTGCACGATATCGGCCGCACGGCCTGGTGGATCCTGATTATATTCGTGCCGCTGGCCGGCATCATCGTGCTGCTGGTCTTTGCCTGCACGCGCGGCGATGACGGACCGAACCAGTACGGATAAGCGGCGTTTACTGCTCCAACCCGAGATCCGGCAATGTACCGGTCTGCAATGCGATGACGCAGCCATCGGCGATCTGGGTCAGGGTGACGACCACGGTTGGGTTTTCCGTGGATGATCTCAAAAGCCCGCTGCCGATCCTGGCCATCGCCGTGCGGTATTCTTCGCGGGTGGCCGTGTTGTTTTCCGCGGTCTGAAGCACACGATCCCAATACGCCTTGCCGGCATCGAAGGCATCGGGCACCGGAGCCGGATTCCGCGCGTAGGCCATCATCAATTCGTAGCAGAGATGGCTAAGGCCCTCCGCCGCGCCCTTTCTAAGCGGGGTCCCGGCGGCATCGGCCGGCAATGCCGAGACAAGGAGAACGGTGCATGCAGCGAAGGCGGTGGCGAAAAACGACTGTCGAAACACATCAGGCCCCCGGGATCGGAAAGAACTGAGATCAGAGTCGTTCTTTGAATTTAGTTGGTCAACTAAAATCTGGGATTCAGGCCTCCCGGCCAAGCTCGATCGGCTCGCCATGCGGCGTCGCCCGCGCCGCCCGGTCCCAGGCGGCCTCGCGTTCGGCGCGTTCGGGCTCCGCGATCACGCCCTTGCCGGCGAGCAGGCGTTCGAGCGCCGCCAGCCAGGCCGTGTAATAGGCATCCTCGCCGCTTGCCCTGTCTCCGGTCGCCCAATCTCCGGCCGCGGCGATTTCGGTGCCCAGCGTCTCGGCCCATTCGTTCCAGGTGAACACGCCGCGGGCATTCAGCGAAACCGTCATCGCGAAGGCCTGGGCATGCCACGGCTCGGCGAAGACCGGCCCGTCCTCGTCGCGCGGCAGGTCGGGAAGCGCGGCCATCGCCGCGTGAACGGCGGCGTCAGATCCGGTCAAGATAAGGCTCCCACAGGTCGATATGGACGCTGTCGCGGCCGGCCGCCTCCTCGCCCCACAACTCGCGGGCGGAAAAGCGCACGGAGTAGAGCCAGTGCGGCCGCTCGCCCAGGCCGTGGGCGTTGGCGTCGGGAAAGACGTGGCAGCCGTGCACCCGCGCGATCTCCCCCGTCTTGCCACGGGCATAGCGGGGCAGCCGCGTGTGGCCCTGGGGATTAATGTTGCGCGCCCGGACGCGGTCGCCGACGGCGAACACCGCCGGCTGGTCCGTCGCCCGGTCGGCCGGGCCGCCCTTCCCCATCGTCGCGTCGACATCGGCGGCGTTGAGGATGCGGGCGACCGGCTTCGGCGTGCCGGCCACCGCGCCGCTTTTCAACTCCTCATCGAGAATGAGACCGTTTTCGCGCAGCAGGTTGACGATGCCGGCGTACCAGATCTGGTAGTAGGTCGAACTCAGATACTGGACCGGCGGCAGGCTTTCGCGGGCGTGGCGGGAGGTATCGATGTTCCAGCCGCCCGGCGCCGATGTGGCAAGCGTCAGGGCAAACGCGCGACGCTCCCATTCGGCATGGAACACCGGCTCGTCGGCTTCCGCGACGACCGGACCGAAATCCTGCATCCCGCCAAGATCATGCACGCCGTTCATTGCAGCAGCCCCTTCGCGCGCGCCTCGGCCGGCGACAGGGCAAGCCCGGTGCCGATCATCGAGTCGCGGGTGACAAGGGCGGCAAGCTGTTCCTCGCTCAAGCCCTCGCTGCCGTCTGGCCGCATCGGGATCACCAGATAGCGGATTTCGGCGGTTGAATCCCAGACGGTGATCTCGGTCGCCTCCGGCAGCGTCACGCCGAAATCGGCGAGCACGCCGCGCGGATCGATCACCGCGCGGGCGCGATAGGGCGGCGACTTGTACCAGACCGGCGGCAGGCCGAGCACGGGCCAGGGATAGCAGGAGCACAGCGTGCAGACGACCATGTTATGGGTCTGCGGCGTGTTCTCGACCGCGACCATGTGCTCGCCCTGGCGGCCGGTGAAGCCGAGCGCGGCGATTGCCGCTGTGGCATCCTCGCGCAGGGCCTTGAGATAGTCCGGGTCGCTCCAGGCCTTGGCGACGACCTGGGCGCCGTTGCGCGGGCCGACCTTGTTCTCGTAGCGGTCGATCAGCGCGTCGAGCGCGTCGGGGTCGACATAGCCCTTTTCGACGAGCAGCGATTCCAGCGTTCGGACCCTCAGCGCCGTCTCCGACAGTTCGGATCCCTCATGATCGTGATGATGGTCGTGCGCCAAGCCTTGTCTCCCCGAAGAACTGTTTCTGCTACCCTGATCCTAGACAGACCTGCGGTCGCAGGCCAGAGTCCGGGCGAAGTTAAGTTACGCCACCACAAGGGGGAACTCCATGAAGCTCGACGGGATCAAGGCATGCGTGTTCGATGCCTACGGGACGCTGTTCGACGTGCATGCGCCGGTCGGGCGGGTCGCGGCGAAGCTCGGTGACAAGGCCGATGCCGTCTCCAGGCTGTGGCGCGACAAGCAGCTGCAATACACCTGGCTGCGCAGCCTGATGGGCGCGCATGCCGATTTCGGCATCGTCACCGCGGACGCGCTCGACTACGCGCTTGGCGCCCATGGCATCGCGGATGCCGATCTCCGGGCCGAACTGCTCGAACTCTATATGCGGCTCGATGCCTATCCCGATGCCCGCCGCTGCCTCTCGGCGCTGAAGGAGAACGGCTTCAAGACGGCGATCCTGTCGAACGGCTCGCCGGAGATGCTGGAGGCCGCGACACGCTCGGCTGGGCTTGCCGATCACCTCGACCATGTCCTGTCGATCGAGGCGGTCGGTATCTACAAGCCTGACATGCGGGTCTACCAGCTCGCCGTCGACGAGATCGGCGTCAACGCGCGCGAGGTCTGCTTCGTCTCGATGAACCCGTGGGATGCCAGCGGCGCTGCCTATTTCGGCTTCCAGGTCTGCCGGCTCAACCGGCTCGGCGTTCCCGGCGACAACCTGCCCGGCGAGATCGCCGCCGAGATAAAGGATCTCGACGGGCTCGCGGCGATCGTGGGGTAGGGTGGCTTGCCGGGTGGTGACGCTGGCTTGAGGCCAGTATCGCTTTGACTGGCATCGAGAGCGCCGGAGGCGATCTCGAACCTGCAAACGGTGCTACCCCGCCGCCGCGATCCGCCGCGCAAGCCCGATCAGTGCCCGGTCGCTGCCCGCAGGCCCGATGATCGACAGCCCGAGCGGACAGCCCTCGTGCCGGACGAGCGGCATCGAGACCTGCGGCAGGCCCGAAATGCCGCCGATGCAGGTCATCGTCAGCACGCGGTTGCGGAAGACCTCCAGTTCCGAGACCGGCGTCGCGCAGAGCGGCGCGATGGCCGGCACCGTCGGCAAGATCAGCACCCGCCGTTCCGCCAGCCCGCGCACATGCGCGCGGATCTGTGGGCGCAGGTCGAGCGCGCTCGCCTTGGCCGCCTCGTCGCGGCTGACCCGGCGCGCCCACTCGAAACGGTCGCGCACGCCCGGACCGAATTGCGGGTCACGCGCCTCGATCCAGGCGCCGTGCTCGCCCCAGATCTCCAGCGCCTGGGTCACCCGGAAGACCTGCAGCCAGTCCTCGAGCCCGTTCGGTGTCGCGGCGAAATCGCCGATTTCAAGCCGGTCAGCCGGTCCGAGCACACGTTCGGCCTGCGCGATCGCCGGGCCCATCGCGTCGCGGGTTGGCGCATCGATCATCAGGTCAAGCACATCGGTAAGCAGCGCCGGCGGCCCGTCCGGCAGGCGCTCGGTATCCTCGCCGAGGAGCACATCGCCGACCCTGGCAAAAATATCCGCATCGCGCGCGAACCAGCCGGCCGTGTCGTAGCCCGGTGCCAGCGGCATGCAGTGGGCCAGATCGATCCGCCCCTGCGTCGTGCGGATGCCGTAGAGGCCGCAATAGCTTGCCGGCGCCCGCACCGAGCCGCCGGTGTCGCTGCCGAGTGCGAAATCGACGAGACCGCAGGACACCGCCGCCGCCGATCCAGACGACGACCCGCCGGGAATGCGGTCCGGCGCGGCCCCGTTGACCGGTGTGCCGTAGTGGGCGTTCTGGCCCTGCAGCGAAAAGGCCAGTTCGTCGGTGATCGTCTTGCCGACGAAGACGCCACCCGCATCGAGCAGCGCCTGTACGCACGGGGCGGTGCGCCCGGCGGTCGCCGCTTCGGCAAGCTTTGCCGGATTGCCGCAGCCGGTCGGATAGCCCGCGACGTCGAAGAGATCCTTGATCCCCATGGTCAGGCCGGCGAGCGGCCCCGTCTCGGCCCGGGTGACGGGAACGGGCGAATAACGCATGAACCCGCTGGAGGGGTCGGTCTCTAGAAGCACGGCGGAAGTCCTCAGGTTGCGAATCCGCGCGATACTGCGCGCTATCGCACGCCTTACGCAACCGCGTCGGGGAAATACTGGTAGAGCCAGGTCTCGCTCAGCGCGGCGTCCTGGTGGCGCAGATAGAGCCGCAGGTCGACCGGCGCCTCGCCGGTGCTGTCCAGATCGAACAGGGCCCGCCAGCGATCCGTCCCGACCACCGGATAAGCCGCGATGTTGCCGAGGCTGCCGCGGCTTGCCTCGACGATAGCCTCGACACCGCTATCGCGGTCGAGGCCGGCGAGGATCGCGCCGGCAAAGTCGATGGCGAATTTGCGCAATCCCGCCGGGCGCGGCTGGCCGGGAATGCCGCCCATGCCGATCCGGGTCGCGACGACGCGGGCCGTCTCGGACGGATAGGGCGTATCGGCGAGCCAGTGCAGCCGGTAGGCGAAGTGAAAGGCCTCGCCGCCGCGCACCGGCTCACCCGGTACCCAGAAGGCGGCGATATTGTCGTGGATCTCGTCATCGGTCGGGATCTCGACGAGCTGCACCGATCCCGCGCCCCAACTGCCCTGCGGCTCGACCCAGAGGCTGGCGCGCTTCTCGTAGAACACGCCGTCATCCTGATAGTTCTCGAAATCCCGATCCCGCTGCATCAGGCCGAAGCCGCGCGGGCTGTCGTCGAGAAAGGCGTTGGTGGTGACGGCCGGCGGGTTCGACAGCGGCCGCCAGATCCGCTCGCCTGAACCGGTCCAGATCTCAAGCCCGTCGGAATCGTGGATTTCCGGGCGCCAGTCGCGCGCATCCTGACGGTTGGTCTCGGAATACCAGAACATCGAGGTGAGCGGCGCGATACCCAGTCGCTCGACCGGCCGGCGGGTGAACAGGGCCGTGTCGACATGCTGGACAATTCCCTTCTCCGGCGGCGGGCTGACGATCCGGTAGGCGCCGGCGAGGCTCGGCCCGTCGAGCAGCGCATAAATCGTCAGGCCGCCATCTTCGATCGGCTCGAGCCAGAATTCGGTAAAGCGCGGAAACTCCTCCGCGCCCGCCGTCGCCGTGTCGACCGCGATCCCGCGCGCCGACAGGCCGAACTGGCCTTCCGGTCCGGCGGTGCGGAAATAGGAGGCGCCGAGCAGGGCAAGCCAGTCGCTCCGGCCCGTCTGGTCGAGAACGCGGAAGCCGGCAAAACCGATATCGGCGGGCAGATCGGCTGCGACATGACCATCCGGGATCTCGAACAGGTCCGGCGAATAGAGCAATTCGCGGGCGATGCCGTTTTCCAGCGCATGCAGCCGCACCGGTGTCTGGAAATAGCGCCCGAGGTGGAACAGGCCGATTTCGGGCCCGTCCGCCTCCTGCCACGGCGAGACCGGCTGGCGCAGGCGGATCGCCTGATGGGCATCGAAATCGATCGCGTCAAGCGTCTCGCGGGCCCGCGCTGGCGGGTCGGCGAAGGGTTTCGCCGCAAGCGCCTCGGCCCGTCGTTTCAGCGCTGCGTAGGAAAACGCCTCCGAGGGACCGAATGCCGGCCTGCCCTCGGGCGCCGCCAGCGCGATGCCGGATCCGGCGATGCCGCCAAGCACGGGCAGCGCGCCGACGGCCAGGCCGGTTTTTATGAGATCGCGACGGTTCGGGAGACGTTTGTTGCGGTTATTCATATGCGGGCGCCTTTTCGGTTTCTGCCCCATCTTCTGTTCGTTCTATCGCCAGACCCGGCGATTTGATCGGAAAGGAAGGTGGAAATTCTAAGGCAGGCATGGCAATCGGGGAATTCGCGAATGGAAGACGAGACCGCATGTCCGGACGAAACCGTTTCATGGCTTTGACGGAGCGCCATGTCGCGCGGGTCACCCGCGACGTGCCGTTCACGGGATACAGCCCCGATTTCACCTATTGCACCGACGAGGATTATGACGCGATCGTCCGCGGCCTGATCGACAGCTGCCCGACGCCGGACGATCTGTGGCTGTTTGCCTCCGGCTCGCTGATCTGGAAGCCGGAAACCGATTATCTGGAAAGCCGGATCGGCCGGATCGGCGGCTATCACCGTTCCTTCTGCATGCGCATCATCCAGTATCGGGCGACGCCCGACGAGCCCGGCCTGATGATGGCGCTCGACCGGGGCGGCCAGTGCAATGGCGTGGTCTTCCGGCTCGATCCCGAAGCGATGGAGGACCAGCTCCATAAGCTCGCCCGCCGCGAAATGCGCACGATGCCGTCAAACAACACGCCGAAATGGGTGACGGCGGCGACCGACCGGGGCCCGGTCAAGGCGCTCGCCTTCGTCATGAACCGGGAGGGGCCAAGCTATGTCGGTCGCCAGCCGCTGGATCAGACGGTGCGCATGCTCGCCCGCGCCTGCGGCCATGTCGGCTCCTGCGCGGAGTATCTCTACAACACGGTCGCCCATCTGGAGGAACTCGGAATCCACGACCGGCACCTGTGGATGCTGCAGGAGCGGGTCGCCGCCCAGATCGCCGAGGATTGCGGGATGGCGGGGGATCAGGGGTGATGGTTTGGTGTCAGGCGGCAGTGGTTGCTGAAGCTCCGATGACGTTGGGGATGACGAGCAGGACCGATAGAGTGAAGGCCCTCCCGCCCTCTTCAGCTGTCATGCCCGGACTTGTTCCGGGCATCCATGAACACCCACGCTAAAGAAGGTGTTCATGGATTGCCGGGACAAGCCCGGCAATGACATCAGAATGGGTGGCGGCGGGACACAAACCTTCCCTCGTCATCCCGGAATTCGCAACAGCGAATATCCGGGATCGGAGAACCCGCGCGTTCCGTCCTCGCTTCGATCGCCAGGCCGGGGCTCCCCGATCCCGGCTCGGCCTAGCGGCCGTCCGGGATGACGACAGTAGGGTACGTGGAACACTCTACTCCTCCGAGGTCAGCCGCGCCCGGAACTCCCTCGCTTCACACCACCAACACTAAACCCGGAACGAACACCCGCCGGGCGCCTACAACTCCACCCGCCGCAGCCGCAGCGAATTGCCGATGACGCTGACCGACGACAGCGCCATCGCCGCCGCCGCCACCATCGGCGAGAGTAAAAGGCCGAATACCGGGAACAGCACCCCGGCGGCGATCGGCACGCCGGCTGAGTTGTAGGCGAAGGCGAAGAACAGGTTCTGGCGGATGTTGCGCATCGTCGCATGGCTCAAACGCCGCGCCTTGACGATGCCGGTGAGATCGCCCTTCAGCAGCGTCACCCCGGCGCTCTCGATCGCCACATCGGTGCCGTGGCCCATGGCGATGCCGATATCGGCGGCCGCCAGCGCCGGCGCGTCGTTGACCCCGTCGCCGGCCATCGCGACCACGTGGCCGGCCGCCTGCAGCCGTTCGACGACCGCGCTCTTCTGGTCCGGCATCACCTCGGCCTCGACCTCGTCGATGCCGAGCTTTTCGGCGACCGCCAGCGCCGTCGTCCGGTTGTCGCCCGTCAGCATGACGATGCGCAGGCCGGCGGCATGCAGCGCGTCGATCGCCGCCGGCGTCGTCGGCTTGATCGGATCGGCGATCGCCAGGACACCGACCGCCTTGCCGTCGACGGCGGCGAAAATCGCGGTCGCCCCGCTTGCGCGCAGCGCCTCGGCGCGGTCGAGGAACGGATCGGCGACAATGCTATTGTCTCGCATCAGGTCCGCCGTCCCAAGCAGGATGGTCCGGCCTTCGACCGTGCCGCGCGCGCCCTTGCCGGCCGGCGCCTCGAAGTCGACGACGTCGCTCAGGCTCAGGCCGCGTTCCTCGGCCGCTGCGACGATGGCGGCTGCCAGCGGATGCTCGCTTGCCCGCTCGACGCTGGCGGCAAGCCGCAGCAGCTCGGCCTCGTCGATCCCGTCGGTCTCGATCGCCGTCACCGCCGGCTTGCCCTCGGTCAGCGTGCCGGTCTTGTCGCAGACGAGCGTGTCGACCTTTTCCATGCGCTCCAGCGCCTCGGCGTTCTTGATCAGCACGCCGGCGCCGGCCCCGCGCCCGACGCCGACCATGATCGCCATCGGGGTTGCAAGCCCGAGCGCGCAGGGACAGGCGATGATCAGCACGCTAACGGCGGCGACGAGCGCGAAGACGAAGCGCGGCTCCGGGCCGAAGATCGACCAGACGATGAAGGCCGTCACCGCCACCGCGATCACCGCCGGCACGAACCAGCCGGCGACCTGATCGGCCAGCCGCTGCACCGGCGCGCGGCTGCGCTGCGCATCGGCGACCATCTGCACGATGCGCGACAGCATGGTGTCGCGGCCGACCTTGTCTGCCCGGATGACGAGCCCGCCTGACTGGTTGACGGTACCGCCGATGACGGCCGCGCCCTCGGCCTTGGAAACCGGCATCGATTCGCCCGTCACCATCGATTCATCGACCGACGACCGCCCCTCCAGCACCGTCCCGTCGACGGGCACCTTCTCGCCGGGCCGCACGCGAAGCGTGTCGCCGAGGCCGATATCCTCGAGCGCCACCTCTTCATCACTGCCGTCGGCCCCGATCCGGCGGGCGGTCTTCGGGGCGAGATCGAGCAGCGCCCTGATCGCCCCGCCGGTCTGTTCGCGCGCCCGCAATTCGAGGATCTGGCCGAGCAGCACCAGCACGGTAATGACGGCCGCCGCCTCGAAATAGACCGCGACAGCGCCAGCCGAATCCCGGAAGGCGTCCGGAAACAGGCCCGGCGCGAGGGTCGCCACGACGGAATAGAGCCAGGCCACGCCCGTGCCGATCGCGATCAGCGTGAACATGTTGAGGTTGCGCGAGACGATCGACTGCACGCCACGCTCGAAGAAGGGAAAGCCGCACCACAGCACCACCGGCGTCGCCAGAACCAGCTGCACCCAGTTCGACAGCCCGGTCTCCAGCAGGTGGATGCCGAGCACATGCCCGCCCATCTCGAGGATGAACACCGGCAGGGTCAGCACCAGCCCGATCCAGAACCGGCGGGTGAAATCGACGAGTTCCGGATTCGGCCCGGTCTCCGCCGTCACCATCATCGGCTCCAGCGCCATGCCGCAGATCGGGCAGGTGCCGGGGCCCTCCTGCTGGATTTCCGGATGCATCGGGCAGGTATAGAGCGCCCCTTCGACGACCGCCGCCTGTTGAGCCGTTCCGGAGAGATAACCCTCCGGATCGCCGATAAACTTGTCGCGGCATCGACTGGCGCAGAAGTAGTAGGTCTCGCCGTCATGGGTCGCCGTGTGCTCGGCGGTCGCCGGGTCGACCTGCATGCCGCAGACCGGATCGGCGACGGTCGCCGTCTCGGCGCCCTCGGCTACGTCGTGGCAGGCGGCAGGCTCGCTCGTCATGGGATTTTCCCGAACACAAGTTTGAACGCCAGGGTTAGGACCCTAGTCCGGCACCGCCCGAGGCGGTTGCCCCTTGACCACATATACCCCCAAGGGGTATCTGGCAACCATGCAGAACGACACGAAACAGGCGGTCGGCAAGCGTTTGAGCCGCATCGAGGGACAGGTGCGCGGCCTTGCCCGGATGGTGGACGATGACCGCTATTGCATCGATATCGTCACCCAGATCGACGCGGTGCGCGGCGCCTTGCGCCGGGTCGAGGAGGAGATCCTGCGCGATCATGTCGCCCATTGCGTCGAGCATGCGATCACAAGCGGCGACAAGCAGGAGCAGCGGCAGAAGATCGCCGAGCTGATGGACGTGCTGGAGCGGTCGGGACGTTAGAGCCTATGCGCGACCAGCCTAGCTCGCCGTGCGCATCACCGGGCGGCGCGCCTGGTAGGCCCGGATCGCCGAGCCGAAGGCCTCGAACAGTTTTTGCGAGGGATCGTCTGTCGTCGCCCAGTATTCGGGGTGCCACTGGACGCCCATCGTGTAGCCCGGCGCATCCTTGACGATGATCGCCTCGATGGTGCCGTCCTCCGCGCGTGCCTCGACCTCAAGGCCCGCGCCGAGCCGGTCGATCGCCTGGCGGTGCAGCGAGTTGACCTTGATGGGATCGGTTCCGACGATGCCGGCGAGCCGGCTGCCGGGCGCGATGTTGATCGTCTGGCGGAGGGCGAAGCGCTCCGCCTGGACATCGGAGACGGGGGCGCGGTGGTCCTCGCGTCCTTCAAGGTCCTGGATCTCGGTGGCGATCGAGCCGCCATAGACGACGTTCAGTTCCTGAAATCCCCGGCAGATCGCAAACAGCGGAATGCCGCTGTCGATCGCCGCCTTGATCAGCGGCAGGGTGGTGGCGTCGCGGGCCTCGTCGAAGGGTTCGTAGGCCGGCGTCGGCTTAACGCCGTACCGGCCCGGATGGACGTTGGAGCGGCTGCCGGTCAGCAGCAGGCCGTCCATGCCCCGAAGCAGGGGCGCGTAGTCGAGATCGGCGCCGTAGGCGGGGATGACGACCGGCTGGGCGCCGGCGACCTGAACGACCGCATCCAGATAGGGTGTGGAAACGGCGTGCCAGAGATAGCCGTCGGCGGCGCGAAGATCGGCCGGGACGGCCACGACCGGGCGGCCGGTTTCGGGAGACCGGGTCTCAGGAGCCTCGGTATGGGGGCGCCGAATGCCAGACGTCATGTGATCCGTTCCGTTGCAGTCGCGGGGTTGATCTTGAGCCCTCATCACATATCCCGGCGCGGCAGCCGACGCAATTCTCCGGGGCCGGCGGCAGGTCCGCTCCTGCGATGACCGGTGGGGACACTTGACTTTGTCCCTTTAAGCGCGAAATCGGCGGCACGCTTGCGCCAGACCAGGCGGCCCGTGCCGTTTTTTTGAGCAGGTGGGCAAAACGCGACACTCTTGTGTTGATATGCCGCCTGCGCTTTAGTCCATCGCATCGCGTAAAAAAGCGTCCGGATCAATTCGGATATTGACTTGCCGGAGGTGATTTGGGCTTAGAAGACGCAATCGCGATCGCGAACCAGAGGCGCGGTCGTTTTCCACAGAGGGAGGAAACCTACATGGATCGCCGTTCATTCCTTAAGAAAGCCGGCGTTGCCGGCGCCGGTGCCGCCACCGCGGCCGCCACGACGCTCGCCACGCCCGCGATCGCGCAGGGTAACATGGAACTGAAGATGGTGACGACCTGGCCGAAGAACTTCCCCGGCCTGGGCACCGGCGCGCAGCGCGTCGCGGACCGCATCACGGCAGCGACCGAAGGCCGCATCACCGTCAAGCTGTTCGCCGCCGGCGAACTGGTGCCGCCGTTCGAATCCTTCGACGCCGTCTCCACCGGCACCGCCGACATGTATCACGGCGCTGAATACTACTGGCAGGGCAAGCACAAGGCGTTCAACTTCTTCACCGCGGTGCCGATGGGCCTGACCGCGCCGGAAATCGACGCCTGGGTCAATCACATGGGCGGCCAGGCGCTGTGGGACGAACTGTCCGCGCAGTTCAACGTCAAGCCGTTCCAGGCCGGCAATACCGGCGTTCAGATGGGCGGCTGGTTCGCCAAGGAAATCAACTCGATCGAGGACATCAAGGGTCTCAAGTTCCGCATGCCCGGCCTGGGCGGCGAGGTGCTGCGGCGGCTCGGCGCCAACGTGGTGGCGCTGCCGGGCGGCGAGATCTTCCCGGCGCTGCAGTCGGGCGCCATCGACGGCACCGAGTGGGTCGGGCCGTGGAACGACCTGGCCTTCGGCTTCTACAAGGTCGTCAAGTTCTACTACTGGCCGGGCTTCCACGAGCCGGGCTCGAGCCTGGGTGTCGGCGTCAACAAGGGCGTCTACGACAAGCTGTCGAAGGCCGATCAGCAGATCATCGCCGATGCCTGCATGGCCGAGAACAACTACATGTACTCGGAATTCGTCGCCAATAACGGCAACGCGCTGGCAACGCTGGTCAACGATCACGGCGTGCAGCTTCGCGAGTTCCCCGAGCCGGTCTGGGATGCCTTCGGCGCGGTCTCCGAGGAGGTCGTCGCGGAAGTCGCCGAGGGCGACGATCTCGGCAAGCGCGTCTATGAAAGCTATCTCAAGGCGCGTCAGGCCGCCGGCGGCTGGACCAAGATCTCCATGCAGGCCTACACGATCGCCCGCGACCGCGTGCTCGGCGTCTGATCGTGACCGTCATGGCATAAATTCCGCGGCGCGGCCGGGCTTCGATCCGACCGCGCCGTTTTGTTTCTCCGATACGCCGGACGACATACAACCAGACGAATGCCGGCGTCTCGGACCTGAGGGGGACATCCATGCGCGGGATCGCGGCCCTGATCGACGGGCTAAACGAATGGGTCGGGCGGACGGTATCGTGGCTCGCCCTGTTGATCGTCATCGTCCAGTTCCTGGTCGTCGTCGGCCGCTACGTCTTCGGCATCGGCTCGATCTGGGTGCAGGAACTGATCGTCTACATGTTCGGCTTCCTGTTCATGCTGGGGGCGGCCTATACGCTCCGGCATGACGGGCATGTGCGTGTCGACATCCTCTACCGGGAGGCGCGGCCGCAGGTGAAGGCGCGGGTCAACCTGATCGGCTCGCTCGTGTTCCTGATCCCGATCTGCGTGCTGATCTTCTGGGTGGCGTTCCCCTACGTGCTGCAGTCCTGGCTGATCCTGGAGGGGTCCCAGGAGGCAAGCGGCATCCCCGCCCGGTTCCTGCAGAAGACGGCGATCCTTGCCTTCGCGGTGCTGATGGGCCTGCAGGGCGTGGCGCTGGCGATCCGGTCCATTCTCGTGCTTCGGGGCGATGACGAGGAGATCCTCGCCCTGACGTCGGGCAAATAGCGGGCGGGAGACGGGATCATGCACGGACTTGCCCACTTCCTCGACATCGCGATGTTCGTCACCGTCTGCGTGGCGCTGTTGGCCGGGTTTCCGGTCGCCTTCACGCTGAGCGGCGTCGCCTTCGTCTTCGGCATCATCGGATACGTGCTCGGCGTGTTCGACATGTCGTTCTTCCTGGCCTTCCCGCAGCGCATCTTCGGCACGATGATCAACGAGGTGCTGATCGCGGTGCCGCTGTTCGTGTTCATGGGCGTGATGCTGGAGCGCTCCAAGGTCGCCGAGGAACTGCTGGAGACCATGGGCCGGCTGTTCGGCAAGATGCGCGGGGGCTTGGGCATCTCGGTCACCATCGTCGGCGCGCTGCTGGCGGCCTCCACCGGCATCGTCGGGGCGACGGTGGTGACGATGGGCCTGTTGTCGCTGCCGACGATGCTGCGCTACGGCTATTCGCCGCGGGTCGCCACCGGCTCGATCGCGGCCTCGGGCACGCTCGGCCAGATCATCCCGCCCTCGATCGTGCTCGTTATTCTCGGCGACCAACTGTCGAACGCCTATCAGAAGGCGCAGCTCGACATGGGCATCTTCTCGCCCGACACGGTGTCGGTCGGCGACCTGTTCGCCGGTGCGCTGATCCCGGGGCTGATGCTGGTCGGCCTGTACATGCTCTATCAGGTGGCCGTCGCGATCTTCCGGCCGGAGAGTTCGCCGCCGATGCCGGCGGCCGAAGCCGGTTCCGTCAGCCTGGGCAAGGTTCTGCACGCGCTGCTGCCGCCGATCCTCTTGATCATCGCTGTGCTCGGCTCGATCCTGGCTGGCGTCGCGACCCCGACGGAAGCCGCCGCCGTCGGCGCGGTCGGCGCGATCCTGCTCGCCGGCTACCGGCTGAACGAGGACCGGCCGTGGCCGGTCTATCTGGCCGGCCTGTCGCTGATCGCGCTCCTGATCCTGATCAACTATGTCGACCTGCGAGTGGCGCGCACCGAGATTCCGACCGGCGACCGGATCGGTATCTGGGTCGCGATCGGGCTGTGCCTGGTGCTCGCCTATGGCGCACTCGTTTCGCTGTGGCGGGTCTATGGCGGTAACGTGCTAGTCCCGGTGATGCGCACGACGACGCAGATCACCGCGATGGTCTTCGTCATCCTGATCGGGGCGGCGCTGTTCAGCCTGGTGTTCCGCGGGCTCGGCGGCGAGGAGATGGTGCATGCGGCGCTGACCGGCCTGCCCGGCGGGGCGCTCGGGGCGATGATCGCCGTGATGCTGCTGATGTTCGTGCTCGGCTTCTTCCTCGACTTCCTGGAAATCGTCTTCGTGGTCGTGCCGCTGGTGGCGCCGATCCTGCTGACGCTGGAAATGGCGGACGGATCGACGATGAGCCCGGTCTGGCTCGGCATCATGATGGCGGTCAACCTGCAGACCTCGTTCCTGACGCCGCCCTTCGGCTTCGCGCTGTTCTACCTGCGCGGGGTGGCGCCGCCGACGGTCAAGACGATGGACATCTACAAGGGCATCATCCCCTTCGTGTTCATCCAGGTGCTGGCGCTGGTCGTGTTGTGGTATGTGCCGGTCCTGGCGACCTGGCTGCCCAAGGTCGTGTATGGAGGCTGACGAATAAGATGACGATACGAAAGGCGGCGGATCTGTTCGATCTTGCCGGAAAGACTGCGCTGGTCACCGGGGCGTCGAGCGGGCTCGGCTGGCGCTTTGCGCGGACGCTTGCGGCAAACGGCGCGAAAGTGGTCGTCGCGGCACGGCGGCTTGAGCGGCTGGAAGCGCTGAAAGCGGAGATCGAGGCAGCAGGCGGCCAGGCTGCCGCCGTCACCCTCGACGTGACCGACCAGGCCGCCGTTCCGGCAGCCTTCGATGCGGCCGAAGAGGCCTTCGGACCGGTCGACATCGTCATCAACAATGCCGGCATGGCTGTCGAGGCGACGATCGCCGAGATGACGTCCGATCAGTGGCGCAAGGTGCTCGATACCGATCTCGACGGCGTCTTTTATGTCGGTCAGGAAGCGGCCCGGCGGATGAGTGCATCGGGCGGCGGATCGATCGTCAACATCGCTTCCGCGATCGCTTTCACGGTTTCGAAGACGCTCAGCGCCTACGCGGTCGCCAAGGCCGGGGTGGTGAAGCTGACCCAGGCGATGGCACTGGAGCTTGCCGATGCCAATGTCCGGGTGAATGCGATCTGTCCGGGCTATATCGAGACGGAAATCAATCGCGACTTCTTCGCCACCGAGCGCGGCCAGCAGATGATCAAGCGCAACGTGCCGATGAAGCGGCTCGGCGCGATCGGCGATCTCGACGGCACGCTGCTCTTGCTCGCCTCCGACGCCGGCGCCTTCCTGACCGGCGAGGCGATCGTCGTCGACGGCGGGCTGGTGTTGTAACGCCGGGCGCTATTCCTCCGGATGGCAGCCATGCGCGCCTTTTGCTTGAACCGGCTCCCCCGACCGGCGATGCTTCGGGAAAACTAGGGGGAGTGCCCATGGACTTCACGCTTGATCCGCAGGTCGATGCCCTGCGCCTGAAGGTGCGGCAGTTTATCGCCGACGAAATCGTCCCGCTCGAGAGCGACCGGGCGAACTACAACGAATACGAGAACATCCGCATGGCGTTGCGGGACGAAATGCGCGCCAAGGCCCGGGCGGAGGGCATCTACGCCCCGCAGATGCCGAAGGAACGCGGCGGCCTCGGCTTGCCGATGGCCGGGCAGGCGGCGTTCTACGAGGAGGCGAACCGGTCGATCTTCGGCCCGGTCTGCCTCAATTGCTCCGCGCCCGACGACGGCAATATGCGGCTTCTGTCGATGGCGGCGCGGGAAGACCAGAAGGACAAGTGGCTGCAGCCGATCATCGACGGCGAGGTGAATTCCTCCTTCGTGATGACCGAGCCGCATCCAGGTGGCGGCTCCGATCCGGGCATGATGCTGACCCGGGCCGAGCGCAAGGGCAACATGTGGGTGGTCCATGGCCGGAAATGGTTCATTTCCGGCGCCGACACCGCCGGGCATTTCATCCTGATGGCGCGCACCGACGACAATCCGGAGGAAAAGCGGCGCCATCTCACTGCCTTCCTGTTCCATCGCGACCAGCCGGGCTGGCGCATCCTGCGCCGGATCGAGAACATGGGGCCGGACGAGCATGGCGGCATCTGCGAGCTGGAGTTCGACGGGCTGGAAATCCACGATTCCGACCGGCTGATGGAGGTCGGCGACGGGCTGAAGGTCACCCAGATCCGGCTCGGGCCGGCGCGGCTGACCCATTGCATGCGCTGGCTCGGACTTGCCAAGCGCTGCATGGAGATCGCCGCCGAGTATACCGCGACACGCGAAGGCTTCGGGATCAGGCTCGCCGACCGCGAATCCGTCCAGCTCAAGATGGGCGAACTGGCCCATGACATCCAGATCGGCCGGCTTCTGGTGATGAACGCGGCCTGGAAGCTCGACCAGGGCGATTATGCGCGCAAGGAGGTCTCGATGGCCAAGGTGCATGTCGCCGACACCCTGCACAAGGCGGCCGACGTCGCGATCCAGCTCAATGGTGCGCGCGGCTATTCCAAGGACACGATCCTGGAATGGATCTACCGCTACGCCCGCTGCGCGCGGATCGTGGACGGCGCGTCGGAGGTGCACAACATGGTGCTGGCGCGCTTCTACGCAAAAGAAGCGCAGGATTTCTGGCGTTGGGGCGTCTAGGCCTCCAGACCTCAAGGGGCCTCGAACTTACGAGGAAATTCGATGTCAGATCCGATCGGTTTCCGTATGCCCGCCGAATGGACGCCGCATCGGCGCACCTGGATGGCCTGGCCGTGCTACTCGGTGATCTTCGAGGAGATCGGCGAGGAGCGCGCCTATGAGGCCTGGGCGGCCGTCGCCAACACGATCGCCCGCTTCGAGCCGGTGGTGATGATCGTGCCGCCCGGCGAGCGGGAGGCCGCGCGCGGCCATCTCTCCGACCGTATCGAGATCGTCGAGCATGAACTCGGCGATTCCTGGATGCGCGATATCGGCCCCTCCTTCGTCTTAGGTCCTGCGGGCGAACTGGGCGCGGTCGACTGGACCTTCAACGGCTGGGGCGGCCGGGCCTTTCCGGAAACGGCGGCGGACGCCGACATCGCCCGCTTCGTGGCGGAACGCGCCGGCGCGACGCGCTTTGCCTCGCGGCTCGTCAACGAGGGCGGCGGCATCCATGTCGACGGCGAGGGGACGCTGCTCGTGACCGACACGGTGCAGCTCAACCGCAACCGCAATCCGAACTGGACGCGCCCGGAGGTGGAAGCCGAACTGCACCGGATGCTTGGCACGCAGAAAGCGATCTGGTTGCCGCGCGGCCTTGTCGCCGATACCGCCGAGATGGGCACCGACGGCCATGTCGACACGCTTGCCTGCTTCATCAAGCCGGGCGTCGTCGTCGCGCATGGGCAGCCGGATCCCGAACATCCCGATTTCGACACCGCGCGCGAGAACATCGCGATCCTGCGCGCCTCGCGGGACGCGGCCGGGCGTGACCTTGAGGTGATCGTGCTCGATCCGCCGGAGGAGAAATACATAGCCGGCGAGCCGCTGTCCTGCTCCTATGTGAACTTCTCCTTCGTCAATGACGGCGTCGTGCTGTGCGCGTTCGACGATCCGCAGGACGAGGCGACGCGGTCGATCTTCGCGCGGCTGTTTCCCGACCGTGAGATCGTCACGGTGCCAGCCACCGCGATCTTCGAGGGCGGCGGCGGCATCCATTGCATCACCCAGCAGGAGCCGCTTGCCGGCCGGGCCGGATAGTCCGTGACGCTGCCTGTGAAGCTGCTGGGGCCCGCCAACCGGCTCCTTCTCGCCGGCGGGCTGACATTGGCGCTCGTGATGGGTGTCGGGCGGTTCTACTACACGCCGCTCCTGCCCTTCATGCAGGCGGAATACGGCTTTGACGCCGACCTTGCCGGTCTGATCGCCTCGTCCAACTATGCCGGCTATCTCCTCGGTTCGATTGCTGCGACCTTCGTGCGGCCCGGCCCGCGGCGGATCCTGATCTTCCGGATTGCGATTCTGCTCAGCGTTGCGACGACGGCGGGCATGGGTCTTACCGATTCGACGGCGGTCTGGATTGTGCTGCGCTTCCTGTCGGGGATTGCCAGCGCCTATGCGATGATCCTGGCAACGATGGTGATCGCCGAGGCGTTGCAGGCGATCGATCAGCCGGGCCGCATCGCCTGGATGTTCTCCGGCGTGACGATCGGTATCATCTCCTCAGGCCTGCTCGCCATCTATCTGGGCGGGCACCTGTCGATCGATGTGATGTGGTTTCTCGGTGCGCTCATCTGCATCGTGATGCTGCCGTCGATATTGATCGACATGCGTGATACGCAGCTTGAGAGCGAGCCCGCGCCACGCCGCAGGCCTTTGCGCCAGCCCCGCCCGATCGCGTTTGGCCCCTTACTGTTCGCCTATACCTGCGAGGGGCTCGGCTATGCCGTCTACGCCACCTTCATCATGGCGATGGTGAAGCAGTATCAAGGCTTTTCCGGCGGCGCCGACTGGGTCTGGGTGATGGTCGGGCTGGGCGGCATGTTCTCGACGGTGCTCTGGGCCAAGCTCGCCGGCCGGATCGGCTATGGCGTGACGCTGCTGCTTGCCTTCCTGGTCCAGATCATCGGCGTCGCGGCGCCGGCGATCAGTCCGGCACCTTGGGTAGCGATGATGTCTGCCGTCATGTTCGGCAGCACCTTCATCACGATTACGGTGATGGCCGTGGCGGTTGGCCGGAACAGTGTCAACGGGCGCGGCGTCGGCATCCTGACAGCCGGCTTCGGCTTCGGTCAGATCATCTCTCCGGCGATCGCGGGCTATCTCGTCGCCGCCGGGATTACCTATGCGCACGCGCTGCTCGGTTCGGCGGCGGTGTTGATAATCGGCTTCCTGGTGCTTGCCTTGCCGGTGCTGCGGCGCGATCTTTCCGCCACCCCGTATCAGCAGGAACGGGCATAGATAAAAGGGCTAGGGAAACATGCGGGAAATAACGGTCGCGGCCACCCAGATGGCCTGCAGCGACGATGTCGCGGAGAACGTCGCCCGGGCCGAGGACCTGATCCGCGAGGCGGCGGGCAAGGGCGCTAACCTGGTGCTGATCCAGGAGCTGTTCGAGGGGCTCTATTTCTGCCAGGACGAGCTGCCCGAGCATTTCGACCGGGCAAAGCCGGCCGATGGCCATCCGACGATCCGCCGCTTCCAGGAGCTGGCGGCCGAACTGAATGTCGTGCTGCCGGTCAGCTTCTTCGAGCGGGCCAATGCCGCCTGCTTCAATTCGCTGGCCATGGTCGACGCGGACGGGTCGATGCTCGGGGTCTATCGCAAGTCGCATATCCCGCAGGGCTCCGGCTATCAGGAGAAGTTCTATTTCAATCCCGGCGACACGGGGTTCCGCGTCTGGGAGACGAAATTCGGGCGGATCGGCGCGGGGATCTGCTGGGATCAGTGGTTTCCCGAGGCGGCCCGCGCGATGGCGCTGATGGGCGCCGAGGTACTGCTCTATCCGACCGCGATCGGCTCTGAACTGATCGAGCCGGACTGGGATTCGAGCGCCCACTGGCAGGCGGTGATGTGCGGCCATGCCGGCGCCAACCTGATGCCGCTGGTCGCATCGAACCGGATCGGGTCGGAAGCGGGCCGCAACGGCACGTCGCTGACCTTCTACGGCTCCTCCTTCATCGCCGACTGGGCGGGCCAGAAGGTCGCCGAGGCCGACCGGGAAAGCCAGACCGTCCTGACCGCGACCTTCGATCTCGACGAGATTGCCATCAACCGGACCGCCTGGGGCATCTTCCGCGACCGCCGGCCGGACCTCTATGGACCGCTGATGAGCCTCGACGGCGCATCGCGCTAGGTTGAATGCCGCCTCAGGGTTCCGAAGATCGGAACAAGGCCCGGTTTTCAACGTTTTTCCGGTGGCCGGGCCTTGTAAGGCAGTATTGCTGACCTACCCTGTGATGTATACGCTACGCAGAACGGCAGAACCCCCGACGCCGGTTACGAACGAGCGGCGCGGCAGGAGGAAGATTTCATGGCGCTGAAGCCCGTCACTCTCGACGACAAGTTCGATCTTTCGAAGGATCAGGTCTTCGTTTCCGGAACCCAGGCCGTGCTGCGGCTCTGCCTGATGCAGAAGGAGCGGGACCGGCGCGAGGGCTTCAACACCGCAGGCTATGTCTCGGGCTATCGCGGCTCGCCGCTTGGCGGCCTCGATCTGACCTTCGGGCGGGCGAAGAAGATACTGGACGCCTCCGATATCGTGTTCCAGCCGGGCCTCAACGAGGACATGGCGGCGACCGCGCTGTGGGGCACCCAACAGGCCGAGCTGCGCGGATGGGGCAAGTTCGACGGCGTGTTCGGCATCTGGTACGGCAAGGGGCCGGGCGTAGACCGCTGCGGCGACGTGTTCCGCCACGCCAATCTCGCCGGATCCTCGCCGCGCGGCGGCGTGCTGGCGCTGATGGGCGACGATCATTTGAGCGAATCCTCGACGACGGCGCATTCATCCGAATTCGCCATGATGGACGCGATGATCCCGGTGCTGCATCCCGCCGGCGCCCAGGAGATCCTCGATTACGGCATCCACGGCTGGGCGCTGTCGCGCTTTGCCGGCACGTGGTGCGGGCTGAAATGCGTCAAGGACAACATCGAATCGACCTCGATCGTTGATGGCCGGGTCGACCGGGTCGAGGTCGTCATCCCGGACGATTTCGACATGCCGCCCGGCGGCCTCAACATCCGGCCGTTCGAGCATGCGCTCGTCCAGGAAGCGCGCATGGTCGACTACAAGCGGGACGCCGTGCTCGCCTATCTCAGGGCCAACAAGCTCGACCAGGTCATCCTGAAAGGCGGGCGGGCGCCGAAGGTCGGCATCGTCTCGGTCGGCAAGAGCTATCTCGACGTGCGCACCGCGCTCGAGGATCTCGGCATCGACGAGGTGAAGGCGGCCGAGCTCGGCGTGCGGGTCTACAAGGTCGCCTGCCCCTGGCCGCTCGAGCCGACCGGCCTGAAGGCCTTCGCAGAGGGGCTCGACCTGATCATCGTGGTCGAGGAGAAGCGGTCCCTCATCGAGTTCCAGATCAAGGAGCAGCTCTACGGCATCGCCAATCCGCCAATCGTCGTCGGCAAGACCGACGAGGAGGGTAAGGTGCTGTTTCCCGCCAAGGGCGCGCTCGACACCAACGATATCGCGATCGCGATCGGCGAGCGCATCGAGCGCCATTCGCCCGACACGGGCGTCAAGGAACGGCTTGCCGAGCTGCGCAAGTTCCAAAAGGTCCTGAGCGAGACCCAGGACGTCGCCGTGCGGATGCCGACCTTCTGCGCCGGCTGCCCGCACAATTCCTCGACCGTGGTGCCGGACGGCAGCCATGCCTATGCCGGCATCGGCTGTCACTACATGGCGCAGTTCCTGCCACGTCATACCGAGGGCTTCACCCATATGGGCGGGGAGGGCGCCAACTGGATCGGCGAGGCGCCGTTCTCGACGACCGACCACGTGTTCCAGAATCTCGGCGACGGCACCTACAACCATTCCGGCTATCTGGCGATCCGGGCAGCGGCCGCCTCCGGCGTCAACATGACCTACAAGATCCTGTTCAACGACGCCGTCGCGATGACCGGCGGCCAGCGCCACGAGGGCGGGCTGACGGTGCCGCAGATCGCGGCTCAGGTGGCCGCCGAGGGCGCCAAACAGGTGGTGATCGTCACCGACGAGCCCGATAAATACCCGTCGGGAACCGAATTCCCGGCCGGCACGACCATCCATCATCGTTCCGAGATCATGGATGTGCAGAAGACCTTGCGTGGCATCCCGGGCCTCACCGTGCTGATCTACGACCAGACCTGCGCAGCCGAAAAGCGCCGGCGGCGCAAGCGTGGCCAGTTCCCCGATCCGCCCAAGCGCATCTTTATCAACGAGATGGTCTGCGAGGGCTGCGGCGATTGCGGCGTGCAGTCGAACTGCGTGGCGATCCAGCCCTCCGATACCGAGTTCGGCCGCAAGCGCAAGATCGACCAGTCGAGCTGCAACAAGGACTACTCTTGCATCAAGGGTTTCTGTCCGAGCTTCGTGACGGTGGAAGGGGGCACGGTGAAGCGCGGCAAGCGCCAGACGGTCGGCGCCGATGCGCTGCCGGACCTGCCGGATCCGGTGTTGCCCGAAATCGACGGCACCTATGATGTCGTCGTTACCGGCGTCGGCGGCACGGGCGTCGTCACCATCGGCGCGCTGATCGGCATGGCCGCGCATCTGGAGGGCAAGGGCTGCGGCATCATCGACATGGCGGGCCTGGCGCAGAAAGGCGGGGCGGTTCTCACCCACCTTAAGCTTGCCGAGAAGCCAGACGACATCTCCGCGATCCGCGTCTCGGCGGGGGCGGCCGATCTGGTGCTCGGCTGCGACATCGTCGTGGTGGGGTCGAAAAAGGTTCTCGCCGCCGTCCAGCCCGGCGTCACCGAGGTGGTGCTCAACACGCATGCCGCCTATCCGAGCGATTTTGCCCGCAACGCCGATTTCAACCTGCCGATGGAACGGCTGAAGCGAGCGATCCGCTCGCAGGCCGGCCAGGGCCATGTCCATTCCATCGACGCGACGGGGCTTGCCACGTCGCTGATGGGGGATGCCATCCTCGGCAACATCTTCATGCTCGGCTTCGCCTGCCAGCATGGGCAATTGCCGCTGTCGCCCGAGGCACTGGAACGGGCGATCGAGTTGAACGGTGTCGCGGTCAAGCAGAACCTGGCCGCGTTCCGCTGGGGCCGCTACGCGGCGATCGACCCGCAGGCCGTCGAGGACGCCGTCGAGCCCGCCAAGGGCACCGATCCGGTGCATGAACTGTCGACCAGCCTGGAAGACGTCATCGAGCGGCGCGTCAAGCATCTGACCGGCTATCAGAACGCCGCTTACGCGGAGCGCTATCGCGGCCTTGTCGACCGCGTGCGGATGACCGAAGAGGCGGCAAAGCCCGGCGAGGCGGCGCTGAGCGAGGCGGTGGCGCGCAATCTCGCCAAGCTGATGGCCTACAAGGACGAGTACGAGGTTGCCCGGCTCTATACCGACGGGACCTTCCGCAAGGCGCTGGCGGAGACCTTCGAGGGCAAGTACAAGCTGACCTTCCATCTCGCCCCGCCGTTGCTCAACAAGACGGATCCGGCCACCGGACGGCCGGCCAAGACGGCCTATGGCCCCTGGATGATGAGCGCCTTCGGCGTGCTTGCCGCGCTGAAAGGCTTGCGCGGCACGTGGTTCGATATCTTCGGCCGGTCGGAGGAGCGCAGGACCGAGCGGGCGCTGATTGCCGACTACGAGGCGCTGGTCGACGAGATCATCGGCAAGCTCGACGCCGACAATCATGCGACCGCCGTCGCGCTTGCCGCCATCCCGGAGAAGATCCGCGGCTATGGTCCGGTCAAGGAGCGCAATCTGGAAACGGCCAAGGCCGAGGAGGCCGCGCTTCTGGAGACGTTCCGCAATGGCGGCGCGGTGAAGCAGGCCGCGGAATAGGTAGGCGCTTAGGCGCCGGGGGGAGGGCGCGGGGGCGTCCTCCCGTGGTTTGTGTGGTTCTTCCCCGTTGCCGGGCGCTACGCCGCGTCGGCCTGCGCGAGGCCGCCATAGACGGCGGTTTCGAACTCCAGGTAGCTGCCGAACGAGACGGGATCGCCGAAGGGCAGGATCTGGGTGGCCCAGAAGCCGCCCAGGCCGTTCTGCCGGTCGATCCAGTAGAACAGGTTGGCCAGACCCGCCCAGCCGATAGCGCCGGCGGGGCGGCCGGTCGGCGCGGCCTCGTCATTGACCATGAAGGTGTAGGACCAGCTTTTCTTCAGGCCGGGGAAGAACTCGGCATCGTTTGACAGAGAGGGGATGACGCCGGGCAGCATCACGACCTGCTGGTGCGGCTGCAGCCCGTTGGCGACCGCGGCCGCGACGGTTTCGGGCTTCAGCACCCGGCCGTTCGGCCCCATGCCGTCATTGAGCCACATGCGGATGAACTTCATGTACTCGCCGACCGAGCCGTAGAGCCCGTGCCCGGCCATGTCGACCTCCGGATCGTCGGGCAGGGCGAAGTCGAGCGGCGCAAGCGATCCATCGTCACCGCGGGCGTGGATCGTCGCGGTGCGCGCCTTCATGTCGTCGGTGCGGCTGAAGGCCATGTCGGTGATGCCGAGCGGCTCGAACACCCGCTGCGCGATGACCTCGCCGAGCCGCTTGCCGCGGATGCCCTCGACCACCTGGCCGGCCCAGTCGATATTGGTGCCGTATTCCCATTTCTCGCCCGGATCGAACAGGAGCGGCGTCTTCAGCGCCGCCTTCGAGCAGGTGACGACCGAGGGCTGGCCATGGTCGGTCGCCATCTTCAGGTAGTGCTCGTTGAAGAAGTCGTAGCCGAAACCCGCCGTATGCAGCATTAGCTGCCTTGTGGTGATGTCGGATTTCGGCGGGCGCAGGCGCGGATTGCCGTCGGTGTCGAAGCCCTCCAGCACCATTAGCTCGCCGATCTCCGGCGCGTAGTCCCTGGCCGGCGCGTCGAGATCGAGCAGACCCTCCTCGACGCATTGCATCACCGTCGTGCCGCCGACCGCCTTGGTGGTCGAAAAGATCGCGAAGACCGTGTCGGTGGTCATCGCGGTCCCCGTACCAAGGTCGCGGACGCCGGCGGCGCCCTCGAACAGGTTGCGCTCGCGGTCCGTCACCATGGCGACGACACCGGGAACCCTCTCGGCCGGCGCGCCGGACGAGGCGCCGTCGAGGATCGCCGTCAGGCTGTCTTGCATGCTGGTCATTTAAGTCCTCCCAGGTTGTCTGTTGCGGGCGTCCATCACGAGATCGAAAAGCCGGTGTAACCGTTCTCGGCGACCTCGGCGCATTTCTGGCGGTAGGTTCCGACCCCGCCGGTATAGGACAGGACGCGGCGCGGCTTGCCGGGGATGTTGGAGCCGAGATACCAGGAGTCCGTCTTCGAGATCAGGGTCGCGTTGGCGGTCTCGTCGTGGTGCTGCACCCAGGCCTCCTCGGCTTCGGCGGTCGGCTCGATCACGGCGCCGTCGCGGGCGCGCAGATGGGCGATGCAGCCGCTGATCCATTCGGTCTGCTGCTGCAGGCAGGTCGTCATGTTGCACAGCGCCGCCGACGGGGCGAGCGGTACCGCGGTGGTGAACAGGTTGGGATAGCCGTGCACCTGCAAGCCCATCATGGTGCGGATGTCCTTGCCCCATTCCTCGCTCAGCGACCGGTCGTCGCGGCCGCGGATGTCGATGCGCGTGAGCGCGCCGGTGCCCGCGTCGAAGCCGGTCGCCAGGATGATCACGTCAAGCTCGTGCAGCGTGCCGTCGGCAAGCTCGATGCCCTTGGGCGTCACGCGGGCGATCGGATTGTCGCGGACGCCGACGGCCTCCACGTTATCGCGCAGATAGGCCTCCAGATAGTTCATTTCCAGGGGCACGCGGTGGGTGCCGAAGCCGTAGTCGGTCGGGATCAGCAGGTCGCAGAGCCACTCGTCCTTCAGCCGCTCGCGCATCTTTTCGCGGACGAATTCGGAGATTTCCTCGTTGATGTCGGCGTCGAAGAACATCTCGGCGAAGGAGGCAAGCCAGAGCTTCAGCGAGCCGTCGGCATGGATCTCTTCCAGCCGCGCGCGCCGCTCGGCGGGCGTCAGTTCCGCCCAGGTCGGGCCGAAATCGTATTCGAAGCCGGTGAAGGTGGTCGGCAGGACGGCCTTGAGCTCCTCGAAGCGGGCCTTGTAGGCGGCGCCGTCCTTGTCGAAACGCGGGTTCTTCATCGGCAGGACATATTGCGGCGTGCGCACAAAGACGGTGAGGTGGTCGACCTGGTCGGCGATCGTCTGGATCACCTGGATGCCGGTTGCGCCGACGCCGACGACGCCGACCCGCTTGCCGGCAAGCTCGACGGCCTCCTGCGGCCAGCGCGAGGTATGGAAGATCGGGCCTTCGAAGCTGTCCTGGCCTTCGAAGACGGTTTCGAGCGGGGCCGACAGCATGCCGCAGCAGGTGATCAGGAACTGGGTGTCGATGGTCTCGCCGCTATCGGTGGTGACCGTCCAGCGGCGCGTGTCCTCGTTCCAATGGGCGGCGGCGATCGTCGTGTCGAACTGGATATCCTTCCTTAAGTCCAGTTCGTCGGCGATGTAGTTCATCCAGCGCTCGATTTCCGGCTGGCCGGGGAAGCGTTCGCTCCAGGTCCAGTTCTTGTAGAGGTCTTCGGAAAACAGATACTGGTAGATGTAGGATTCGGAATCGAACTTGGCGCCGGGATAACGGTTCCAGAACCAGGTGCCGCCGACGCCAGACGCGTTGTCATAGGCGCGTACGGCAAGGCCCTGGGCGCGCAGTTGATGCAACTGGTAGAGGCCGGCGACGCCGGCGCCGATGATCAGCGCGTCGAGCGTGCGCGTACCGTTCGCCTTCGAGCCTGACCCGTTCTGGCCAGATCCGTTTCGAGTCGGTGCAGTGTTCATATATTCCCTCCTGATTTATAGTCGAGCGGACGGGATGCCGCCGTCTTGTGGATGGAGGAAAGGGTAGGAAGGCGCGCCGACCCCGGTCTTGGAGCATCTCGGCAACGGCCTGCAGCATTTCGGAATTTGTTTGAACGAAAACGGAAATTACTTGAACGATCCGGTCAAACGACCGGCCGCGCCGGGGCCTTCATTGAAGGCGAGCCGCACCGCCGCTAAATTCCCTGTCAAGGCCGGCATCGAACCGGCCATCCTGAAAATTTCGGGCGGAACGGCTGGGGCGGGAGGACGTCAGTATCATGGATCTGATTGCGCCGGAGGAGCTGCCGGTCTTCGTGCCCGGCCGCATCGTGGCCGACAGCCGGGGGCTCGGCTGGAACGGGGTATCGTATCGGCGCTATGCCTATCTCGGCCAGGATGTCGAGATTCCGCCGGTTCGCGACTATCTGCTGGTGTCCTATCAGCAGGGCGTCACGCCGATGGAGCGGACCTTCGGCGGCAAGTGGAGCAAGGCGACCTGCGGCCCCGGCGCCGTGTCGCTGCTGACCCGGTCGCAGACCTCCCACTGGCACTGGACCGAGGATGTCGAGGTTACCCATGTCTACCTGACCCAGGGTTTCGTCGCCGATATCGTCGCCGAGGTCTCGGGCCAGGCCGCCGAGACGGTCGATCTGGCCGATATCCTGCGCACCGACGATCAGGTTATGACAATGGCGATCAATGCGATCGCGGCGGAAGCCTCCGGCGCCGGGATGGGCACCGAACTCTACGTGGAATCGGTCGCCCGCCAACTCGTCATCCATCTGTTGCGCAACTATGCCGATGTCAGCTTCCGGGCGCGGCCACGGCACGGACAACTGAGCGAGACGCAGAGGAAGCGCGTCGAGGCGTTCATCGATGCCGGCCTGCACCGGGCGCTGTCGCTCGACGAGATCGCCGCCGAACTCAATATGGGGACCTGCACGTTTTCGCGCTACTTCCGCCGGACCACCGGGACGACGCCCTATGCCTATGTGATGGAGCGCCGGCTGGAGCGCGCCCGCCGCCTGCTGCGCGATACGACCGTGCCAACGAAACAGGTGGCCGCGCAATGCGGCTTCTGCGACCAGGCCCATCTGACCCGGCTGTTCTCGCGGCGCTACGCAACCAGCCCGATCGCCTATCGCAACGCGGTGCAAGTTAACGCGTAGCCGTTCAAACGGATCGCGTGATGCCGCCGTCGATACGGATGTTCTGGCCGGTGATGTAGCTCGACCGGTCGGATGCCAGAAAGGCGATCAGGTCGGCGACCTCGCGCGCTTGGCCATAGCGGCCCATTGGAATGCGCGCGCGCCGCTCCTCGGCTTCGGGGAGCGAATCGATGAACCCCGGCAGGACGTTGTTCATGCGGATGTTGTCGGCGGCGTATTTGTCGGCGAACAGCTTGGTGAAGGCGGCAAGGCCGGCGCGGAAGACGCCGGAGGTGGGAAAGGTCGCTTCCGGCTCGAAGGCCGCGTAGGTCGAGATGTTGACGAAGGCGCCGCCGCCCCGGGCCTGCATCACCGGCGTCGCGATCCGGGCAATCCGGATGACGTTCATCAGGTAGAACTCCATGCCGGCGTGCCAGTCCTCGTCGGAAATCTCCAGGACCGGGCCTTTCGGGCCATGGCCGGCGCTGGAGACGACCGCGTCGATGCGGCCCCAGCGGGCGCGCGCCTTGGCGACGATTTCGCCGAGATCCTCGTTCGAGCGGTTCGAGCCGTTGAGGCCGAAGCCGCCGAATTCCTCTGCGAGCGCCACGCCCTTGCCGGAGGATGACAGGATCGCGACCTGAAAGCCGTCTTCGTGAAGCTTGCGGGCGGCCGCGGCGCCCATGCCGCTTCCCCCGCCAATGATGATTGCGACCGGGTTTTGGGAGCTTGAGGATGTCATCGCGAGGCTCATGGTCCATGGGATCGGAAAGGCAGCAGTCGACACGCATTTTCCGCCACGGGTCAAGCCCTTGCCCGCGCCGATCCGCCGCGCCGCGGCGCTTGAGCGAACCGGCCGCAGGGGCGATACTCGTTCTTCCTCGACAGAAGCGGCGAATCGGATGGTTCCCGGCGCCGGGCGCGCGTTTTACGCGGGTTTTTACGGGCCGCTCGATCCGGTCGCAGTCGGGTCTTGGCAGTGTGGTGAGGATCGGGTGATCGACGTTGAGCAATTGCGGGGTTTCGCGGTCTGGTCAGAGGAACTGACCGACGTGGAACTCGAGCGGGCCGCGCGTGGCATCAGCCTGCGGACGATCGATGCCGGCGGCTATCTGTTTCACCGCGGCGACCGGTTCGATGCCTGGGCGGGCATCGTCGAGGGTATCGTCAAGATGAGCACGGTGACGTCGAGCGGCAAGGCGGTCAGCTATACCGGGCTCACGTCGGGCGGCTGGTTCGGCGAGGGGTCGGTAATCAAGAACGAGCGCCGCCAATACGATATCGTCGCGCTGCGCCGTACCGAGGTTGCCTGCATGAGCGGTCCGACCTTCCGCTGGCTGTTCGAGAACTCGACCGGTTTCAACCGCTTCTTGGTGACCCAGCTGAACGAACGGCTCGGCCAGTTCATCGCCTTTCTGGGCCATGACCGGGCCTTCGAATCCACGCCCAGGGTCGCCCGCTGTATCGCCTGGCTGTTCAATCCGATCCTGTCGCCGAATATCGGCTCGCATCTGGAGATCAGCCAGGAGGAGCTCGGCTCGCTGTCGGGCCTGTCGCGCCAGATGACCAACCGCAGCCTGAAGACCCTCGAGCAGGCGGGGCTCGTGCGCATCGAGCATGACGGCATCACGGTCATCGACCGGGATGGACTTTTGCACTATGGCGAATAGGCTGGGAGCCGCAGGGAAACAGGCGGCGCCCATGCGTTTTGGCGTCCCGTCATCATAGTCGGCTTCAGGCCGTTCAGTACCGTTGCAGGAAGTCGAGGCGAGCCGGCGTGCGGATCACAAGACCCAGAGTGAGCCGGTCGATGCTTGCACGGTTTTGGACCTGTCTGGTAACCGGCGGGCTTGTTTTCACCGCAGGGCTCGTCACTGGTGAGCTCGATGCGGCGGACCTGATCGGCACACCCCTGGCAGAGCGCGATCCGGTCGTTGCCTGCATCATGCCCGGTTCGTTGCCCTATCAGGACCATGTCGCGATCCCCGGCACGGATCTGTGCGTGAAGTTCGGCGGCTATGCCCGCCTGGCCTCCACGGTGCTGGACAAGAACTGGATCGGCACCAACGACTATGAAGTGCGCAATCTGGCGGTGCAGGGCTATTCGGTCTCGCCGGACGGCGTCGTGCCGGATGTGACCTTCGCCTACCGCGACAATCTGACGGAAGCCTATTCGCAGGCGCGGGTGATCTTCGATGTCTGGACCGCGACGGATTATGGCGCCGTGCGCGGCTATGTCGAACTGCAGGCCGACGGCGATACCCAGCGCACCGGCGATTCCTTCGCGCTTCGGCACGGCTACCTGCAATTCGGCAACTGGCTGTTCGGCAAGACCTGGTCGACTTTCTCGCTTGTCGAGGCCGGGCCGCTCTACAGCGACCCTTACGCGGTGGTCGGCGACAATTCCTTCACGATGCGGCGCAACCAGATCCGCTATACGCATCCGTTCGGCAGCGGCGTTTCGCTGGCGCTCGCGCTCGAGGACCAGGCCTTCGATTCTCCCTCCGCGGCGATCGTCGGCTTCGGTCCGAATGCCCCGAACAAGGATCCGGCCGCAAAGAAGCTGAAGGTCGTCAACGCCGACAACAACGTTCCCGATCTCGTCGCGGCGCTGAAATGGCAGCGCGATGCCTTGAGCGTCTTGCAGGTGTCCGCCGGCTTTACCCAAAACAGGTTCGTCGAGGAGCAGAAGATCGGCGGCCAGAAGATCCAGACCTTTCGAGATGACGATATCGGCTATGCGCTGTCATTGGGATTGAAGCACGCGCTGCCGACCGGGCAGGGCAGCTATATGACGCTGATCGCCAACTATACCGATGGTGCCGGCCAGTATCTGATCGACGTCTTCGGGTCGGCCACGAATGTCGTGTGGGGGCGCTGCGGCGGCGAGAACTGCATCCTCGACCAGGTTCGCAAGTGGTCGGTCCTGTCCTCGGTCACGCACCGCTGGACGCCGACCTTGGCGACCACGATCGGCGCGGGCTACGGCGACACCGACTACGGCGTTTCGGGCACGGCCTGGGTGGCGTCCGCTTCGCCGGCGGGTGTCCGGCCCGGTGTGCTGAACGCGGCAAGTTTCGAAGGCTTCGTCAATTTCCTGTGGACACCGGTCAAGGGCACGGAGTTCCTGCTCGATGTGCATTACGGTCGAATCGACTTCGGCGATTTCGATCTCGCCCCCGCCGTCGCCGGCGTTCAATCCGCGCAAGGCGCCTGGGCCGGGACGCTGCAGGTCACCCGGCGGTTCTAGAATACGCGCGTTGCAAGGCCTGGTCGCAAGGATCGGCGGACCTGGTCGATGCGGCAATTCTATATTGGCTAACGGGAACCAGCGGCAGATCCCTGTCCGCCGACCACAAACTTAACAAGCCAAGTAATAAACCCGCGACTATACATGACGACTCAGCGGCTTGTCTGTCAACTATCGAGTGGAATTAATCGCGCGTTTCTCGCAAAGTAGTCGAGCCTGAGGCAGGTCGGGTGCGGCAACGATGCGTGTTCGAAGCGCTTGATTGTCGATCGGGCTTGACCGTAACGTCACAGAATAAAATGCGCCGATTAACGGCGCGGATATCTGGGTGGGACAATTAATGGCGCAATCCGTGTCGTCCACGGGTGCTGAGGACACGTTTCCAAAGCTTCTTGATCGCAACGCCAGAATCTGGGGCGAGCGGCCGGCTATCCGGGAGAAGGATCTCGGCATCTGGCAGACTTGGACCTGGGCCGAGGTGCGCGAGGAAATCCGCGCCTTCGCGGCGGGGCTCTCCGGGCTTGGTGTCGCCAAGGGCGACAAGGTCGCGATCATCGGCTCGAACCGGCCGCGGCTCTACTGGACGATCTGCGCGGTGCAGTCGCTCGGCGCGGTGCCGGTGCCGCTCTACCAGGACGCGGTCGCGGCCGAGATGGTCTATGTGCTGCAGCACGCCGAGGCCCGTTTCGCCGTCGTCGAGGATCAGGAGCAGGTCGACAAGATCCTGTCCCTGTCCGACGAGCTCGAAGTGCTCGAACACGTCATCTATGACGAGGATCGGGGCTTAAAGGACTACGATCACACGCGCCTGCATGCCTTCGCCGAGGTGCAGGAAACCGGCCGCAAGGCGCTGCAGGCGGACGCCGCGACCGGCGCTGCCCTGGACAAGTCCATCGCCGAGGCGACCGGCTCCGACATCGCCGTGATGCTCTATACCTCCGGTACCACCGGCCGGCCCAAGGGCGTCATGCTGTCCTATGACAACACGGTGGTCAGCGCCAAGCTGAGCTGCGAGTTCGACAAGCTGACCGAGGACGACGAGATCCTCGCCTATCTGCCGATGGCCTGGGTCGGCGACCACATGTTCTCCTACGCCCAGAGCTACTGGAGCGGCTTCTGCGTCGCCTGCCCGGAATCGTCCGATACGATGATGCAGGACCTGCGCGAGATCGGCCCGACCTACTATTTCGCCCCGCCGCGCATCTTCGAGACGCTGCTCACCACCGTGATGATCCGGATGGAGGATGCCGGCGCGATCAAACGGGGAATGTTCCACTATTTCCTTGGCGTCGCGCGGCGTTCCGGCGAAAAGATCCTCAATGGCGAGCCGGTGTCCTTCGGCGACCGGCTGCTCTACGGCATCGGTCGGCTGCTGGTCTACGAGCCGCTGAAGAATGTGCTCGGCCTGTCGCGGATGCGGGTCGGCTATACCGCCGGCGAGGCGATCGGGCCGGAGATCTTCCGCTTCTACCGCTCGCTCGGCCTCAACCTGAAACAGCTCTACGGGCAGACCGAGGCGAGCGTCTTCGTCACCGTCCAGCCCGACGGCGAGATCCGCGCCGATACGGTCGGCAAGCCGGCGCCGGAGGTCGAGATCCGCATCGATGACTCAGGCGAGGTGCTCTACCGATCGCCTGGCGTCTTCGTCGGCTACTACAAGAACGACGAGGCGACGCGGTCGACCAAGACCGAGGACGGCTGGGTCCTGACCGGTGATGCCGGCTTCTTCGACGAGGAGGGGCACTTAAGGATCATCGACCGGGCCAAGGATGTCGGCCACCTGAAGGACGGCACGCTGTTTGCGCCGAAATATATCGAGAACAAGCTCAAGTTCTTCCCCAACATCAAGGAAGCCGTCGCGATCGGCGATGACCGCGACTTCGTCACGGCGATGCTCAATATCGACCTGGTCGCCGTCGGCAACTGGGCCGAACGCAACAATGTCTCCTATGGCAGCTATCAGGAACTGACCGGGCTCGATCAGGTCTGCCAGATGCTTGCCGCGCATGTGGTCGAGGTCAACAAGGACCTGGCGGGCGAGCCGCGCGTCGCCGGCTCGCAGATCCGCCGCTTCCTGATCCTGCACAAGGAACTGGATGCCGATGACGGCGAACTGACCCGCACCCAGAAGGTGCGGCGCGGCTTCATCGCGGAGAAATACGAGCCGCTGATCACCGCGCTCTATGACGGGTCGAGCCAGCAGCATATCGAGACCGAGGTGACCTTCGAGGACGGCCGCAAGGGGGCGATCAGCGCCGACGTCAGAATCGTCGACGTGGAGACCTTCGGCCTGGACGCGCGCCGGGAGGCAGCCGAATGAGAGCACCCGAGCAGGAAGCGGGCGCGGGCGAGACGCTGCTCGCCGTCGACAACATCACCCTGTCGTTCGGTGGTGTCCGGGCGATCCGCAACGTGTCGCTCGACATCAGGAAGGGCGAAATCCGCGCGATCATCGGTCCGAACGGTGCCGGCAAGACGTCGATGCTGAATGTCATCAACGGTTTCTACCACCCCCAGGAGGGGCTGATCTCCTTCCGCGGCGCCGAGCGCCGGCGCATGAAGCCCTATGAGGCGGCAAGCCAGGGGATCGCCCGCACCTTCCAGAACGTCGCGCTGTTCCGCGGCATGACGACGCTCGACAACATCATGGCCGGCCGGACCCTGAAGATGCACCGCAACTTCTTCTGGCAGGTCGTCCATTGGGGGCCGGCGGCGCGCGAGGAAGTGGAAAACCGCCGGAAGGTCGAGGAGATCATCGATTTCCTGGAGATCCAGTCGATCCGCAAGACGCCCGTGGGGCGGCTGCCCTACGGGCTGCAGAAGCGCGTCGAGCTTGCCCGCGCGCTCGCCATGGAGCCCGATCTGTTGCTGCTGGACGAACCGATGGCCGGCATGAACCTTGAGGAGAAGGAGGACATGAGCCGCTTCATCCTCGACGTCAACCAGCAGCTCGGCACGACGATCGCGCTGATCGAACACGACATCGGCGTCGTCATGGACCTGTCGGACCGGGTCGTGGTGCTCGATCACGGCGAGAAGATCGCCGACGGCCTGCCCGCCGAGGTGCAGGCCAACCAGAACGTCATCGACGCCTATCTCGGCGTTTCGCATTGAGGGGCCTGAGGGAACGGCAATGGAGTTTCTTTACAATCTGCTGATCGACCCCTTCGTCCAGATGGTCGAGCTGCCGGACTTCTTCCTGCAGGTCTTGTGGGAGGGCTTCGTCTCCGGCGTCCTCTATGCGCTGATCGCGCTCGGCTTCGTGCTGATCTTCAAGGCCTCGGGCGTGTTCAACTTCGCGCAAGGGATCATGGTGGTGTTCGCCGCGCTGTCGCTGGTCGGGCTCTACGCGCTCGGCATGCCGGCCTATATCGCCCTGATCGCGACGATCGCGATCATGGGCATCCTGGCGGTCGCGGTGCAGAAGACGATCTTCCATCACCTCGTCAACCAGCCCGACATCATTCTCCTAATGGCGACGATCGGGCTCACCTATTTCCTGATCGGCTTCGGCGAGTTCGTGTTCGGCGGCGACCCGAAGGTGATGATCACAGAGGAACTGGGTCTGCCGACCGGCTCGACGGCCTTCGACGTGCTCGGCGGCCTGGTCATTCTCCAGCATATCGATATCGCGGCGGCCGTGATCGCAATCATCATGGTCACGGCGCTGGCGATCTTCTTCAACAAGACCCGCATCGGCCGGGCGCTACGCGCGGTTGCCGACGATCATCAGGCAGCGCTTTCGGTCGGCATCTCGCTCGACCAGATCTGGATCATCGTCTGGTTCGCCGCCGGTATCGTCGCGCTGGCAACCGGCATCATGTGGGGCGCGCGGTCGGATGTCTCGTTCGCGCTTGAGATCATCGCCTTCAAGGCGCTGCCCGTGCTGATCCTCGGCGGTTTCACCTCGATCCCCGGCGCCATCGTTGGCGGGCTGATCATCGGCATCGGCGAGAAGATCGGCGAGATCTACTGGGGGCCGCTGGTCGGCGGCGGCATCGAGAGCTGGCTGGCCTATGTCATCGCGCTGATCTTCCTGTTGTTCAGGCCGCAGGGCCTGTTCGGCGAGAAGATTATCGAGCGCGTCTGAGCGAACCGGTTGGAGTAAAAGACAATGCTGTACCGCGAAGCCGGCCAGTTCAAGACGACATACGAGGCCGATCAGGCAGTCTTCCCGATCGCCCAGGACCGCATCGGGGTTGGCGTCATCCTGGCAATCGCACTCGTTATCCCGCTTGTGGCAAGCGACTTCGTCATCGCCTCGATCATGATCCCGTTCCTGATCTTCGCGCTGGCGACGATCGGGCTCAACATCCTGACCGGCTATGCCGGGCAGTTGTCGCTGGGCACCGGCGCCTTCATGGGGGTCGGCGCCTATGCCTGCTACAAGCTGACCACCATCTTCCCGGATGTGAACATCGTCATCCTGGTGCTGATCTCCGGCCTGTTCTCGGCCGGCATCGGCATCGTCTTCGGCCTGCCGTCGCTCCGCATCAAGGGCCTTTATCTTGCCGTGACGACGCTTGCCGCGCAGTTTTTCCTGGAATGGTGCTTCATCCGCATTCCCTGGCTCTACAACTACAACAATTCCGGCGCCATCGAGGTGCCCGAACGGACCGGCTTCGGCGGCTTCGTCCTGGCCGGACCGGCTTCGCCACCGATCACCCGCTACTACGTTGTGCTCGGCATCGTCATCGTGATGACGCTGCTCGTGAAAAACATCATCCGTGGCCGCATCGGCCGGACCTGGATGATGATCCGCGACATGGATATCGCGGCCGAGCTGATCGGCGTCAGGCCGCTGGCGGCGAAGCTGTCGGCGTTTGCGGTGTCGTCCTATATCTGCGGCGTCGCCGGCGCGATGCTGGTGTTCTTCTGGCTGGGCGCGGCCGAGCCGTCTGCCTTCGCGATCACGCTGTCGTTCCAGATCCTGTTCATGGCGATCCTCGGCGGGCTCGGCAGCCTGATCGGCTGCTTCTTCGGCGCCGCCTTCATCTGGGTGCTGCCGGTGCTGCTGCGCACCGGGCTGCCCTCGATCGGCATCGAGATCGGCGCGGAAACCGTCGAGCATGTCAGCCGGATGATCGTCGGCGCGCTGATCATCTTCTTCCTGATCGTCGAGCCGCACGGGCTCGCCCGTCTCTGGCAGATCCTGAAGGAAAAGCTCAGGGTCTGGCCGTTCCCGTATGCGTGAGCGTTTCACGCATGCCAACAAAGGCGTGTGGTCGCTCAAGGCCACCCGTTTTTCAAGAACCCGCCGGCAAGGGACCAGGCCCGCGGGTTCGACACCATCGTGGTCCACACGGCTGGACACAGCCGACCAACTGGGAGGTTCGCGACTATGCTGAAAAAATGCGCTCTCGGTGTCGCCGCAATCGCTTTCGCCGGCAGTCTTGCCGCCGAGGCCGTTGCGGAAGACTCCATGTTTATCCCGCTATTGTCCTATCGGACGGGCCCGTTTGCAGGCTCCGGCATTCCGGTCGCCAACGGCATGTACGACTATCTTGCCATGCTGAACGAGCGTGACGGTGGTATCGGCGGCGTCAAGATCGAAATCGAGGAATGCGAGACCGGTTACGACACGCAGAAGGGCGTCGAGTGCTACGAAGGCACCAAGGGCAATAACCCGCTCGTCTACAATCCCTATTCGACCGGCATCACGCTGCAGCTTATCCCCAAGGCCTCCGTCGACAAGATCCCGGTCCTGTCGATGGCCTATGGCCTGTCGGCCGCGGCCGAGGGCGGCGTGTTCCCGTGGGTGTTCAATCCGCCGGACACCTATTGGGACGGTGCGTCGGGCGTCATCAAGCACATCGGCGACATGGAAGGCGGCCTTGAGAACCTGAAGGATAAGAAGATCGGCTACATCTTCCTGGATGCCGGCTATGGCCGCGAGCCGATCCCGCTGCTGGATGAACTGGCCACGGAATACGGCTTCGAACTGCTCAAGTACCCGGTGCCGGGCAAGGAGATGCAGAACCAGTCCTCGCAGTGGCTGAATGTGCGCCGCGACCGGCCCGACTACATGGTCATGTGGGGCTGGGGCGCCATGAATCCGACCGCGATCAAGGAAGCCATCAAGATCCGCTACCCGATGGACAAGTTCATCGGCATCTGGTGGTCGGGCGGCGATGACGACGCGCGGGCCGGCGGCGAAGGCGCCAAGGGCTACAAGGCGATGAACTTCCACGGTGTCGGCGCCGAGTATCCCGCGCTGCAGGACATCCAGAAGCACATCGTCGATGCCGGCAAGGGCCATACCGAAGACGGCAAGATCGGCGAAGCGCTGTACAATCGCGGCGTCTACAACTCCGTGCTGATGGCCGAGGCAATCCGCACCGCCCAGGAGATGACCGGCAAGAAGGTCATCGATGCTTCCGACATGCGCATGGGGCTGGAAAACCTCGAGATCACCGAGGAGCGCTGGAAGGAGATCGGGCTGGAAGGCTTCGCGCCGCCGATCAAGCTCTCCTGCGGCGATCACAGCGGCCATCACATGATGTATGTGTCGCAGTGGGACGGCGAGAAGTGGGTCCCGGCGTCCGACTGGTTCGAGCCGATGACCGACAAGGTCCAGCCGCTCTTGCAGGCCGCCGCTGCCGAATATGCCGAGAAGAACGCGCCGTGGCCGGAGCGGACCGAGCCCTGCGCCGGCGACAGCTGATCGCCCCAAGAAACAGGAGGGGCCGCGGTTCGCTGCGACCCCTCCGCCAAGACACCAAACCGCGCCGTTTCGGAGACCCGATCGATGAGTGCTGTCGAAACCGTTGCCGATGAGACTGCCGCAAAGGCGGCGCAGGATCCGATCCTGTCGGTCAACAATATCGAGGTGATCTACGATCACGTCATCCTGGTGCTCAAGGGCGTTTCGCTGACGGTCCCTGAGGGGGGAATCGTCGCCTTGCTGGGCGCCAATGGCGCCGGCAAGACGACGACCTTGAAGGCCGTTTCCAACCTGCTGGGCGCCGAGCGGGGCGACGTCACCAAGGGATCGATCATCTTCAAGGGCGAGGAGGTGCAGTCGCTGTCGCCGAACGACCTGGTGCGGCGCGGCTGCATCCAGGTGATGGAGGGGCGGCACTGCTTCGGCCATCTGACGGTCGAGGAGAACCTGCTCACCGGCGCCTATACGCGGCGCGACGGCTGGGGCGCGATCCAGGCCGATCTGGAGATGGTCTATACCTATTTCCCGCGGCTCAAGGAACGGCGGACGAGCCTTGCCGGCTACACCTCGGGCGGCGAGCAGCAGATGTGCGCGATCGGCCGGGCGCTGATGTCGAAGCCGACCATGATCCTGCTCGACGAGCCGTCGATGGGGCTGGCGCCGCAGCTGGTCGAGGAGATCTTCGAGATCGTCAAGCAGCTCAACGAGAACGAGCGCGTCAGCTTCCTGTTGGCTGAGCAGAACACCAACATGGCGCTGAAATATGCCCGCTACGGCTATATCCTCGAAAACGGCCGGGTGGTGATGGACGGCGAGGCCAGCGACCTGCGCGAGAACGAGGATGTGAAGGAATTCTATCTCGGCGTCGGCGGCGGCGAACGGCGCAGCTTCCGGGATGTGAAGAGCTATCGCCGGCGCAAGCGCTGGCTGAGCTAAGCGACCCGGATGATGCAGGATACGGCCTGACCGGGACTGCAACGTCGCGGCTCAATAAGCGGACGATCGGGCAAGTAGGCGGGCAAGAGGGAATGTCTTCGCAATGACCGAGTATTTCGACACCAAGGAAACCCTCGATCCCGACGAACGGGAGCAGTCGCTGTTTGCCGCACTGCCGGGCTTCATCGGCGAGGCGGTGCGGGCGGCGCCCGGCTGGGCGCGGCAGCTTGAGGGCGTCGATATCCCCACGATCGGTGACCGGGCCGCGCTTGCCACGGTACCGGTGCTGCGCAAGCCGGACCTGATGGATATGCAGCGCGATCAGCCGCCCTTTGGCGGGCTGCTCACCAAGGCGCCGGGTGCCTTTGCCCGCCTGTTCATGTCGCCGGGGCCGGTCTTCGAGCCGGAGGGCGCCGGCAAGGACTGGTGGCATGTGGCCCGCGCGATGTTCGCCGCCGGCATCCGGGCCGGCGATACGGTGCACAATTCTTTCGCCTATCACATGACGCCGGCCGGCCATATGTTCGAATCGGGCGCCCGGGCGCTCGGCTGCGCCGTCATTCCCGCCGGCGTCGGCAATACCGAGCAGCAGGTCCAGGCGATCGCCCATCTGCGGCCGACGGGCTATGCCGGCACGCCGGATTTCCTCAAGGTCATTCTCGACAAGGCCGCCGAGCTTGGCCAGGACGTCTCGTCGATCCGCCGCGGCCTCGTTTCCGGCGCCGCCCTGCCGCCGTCGCTACGCGAGGACCTGTCCGGCCGCGGGGTCGATGTCGTGCAGGCCTATGGCACGGCGGATCTCGGCATCGTCGCCTATGAGAGCGAGGCGCGCGAAGGCATGATCGTGTCGGAGGATGTGATCTTGGAGATCGTCCGGCCCGGCACCGGTGATCCGGTCGAGGAGGGCGAGGTCGGCGAGATCGTCGTGACGCGCTTCAATCCGGACTACCCGCTGATCCGCTTCGGCACCGGCGACATGACGGCTGTGCTGCCGGGCGTCTCGCCGTGCGGGCGCACCAACATGCGCATCAAGGGTTGGATGGGCCGGGCCGACCAGCGCACCAAGGTCAAGGGCATGTTCGTCGATCCGGTCCAGATCGCCGAGATCGCCAAGCGCCACGCCGATCTCGGCCGGCTGCGTCTCGAGGTCGGTCGCGAGGACGAACAGGACGTCATGACGCTCAAGGCGGAATCCGACCAGCCCGAGGAGGGCCATGACGCTCTCAAGGCGACGCTTGCCGAGACGCTCCAGTCGGTCACCAAGCTGAAGGGTGACGTGGAGATCGTCGCGCTGGACAGTCTGCCGAAGGACGGCAAGGTCATCGACGACACGCGCAGCTACGAATAGGGCAGCGTCGCCGCGACCGGGCTTTATCCTTCCAGGCGGCGCTGCGCGCTTCCTCAGGATAACGAAGGAGAGGGTATCCCGGAGCGCAGCCACCCCCTCCGATGTCATCCCCGGACTTGTTCCGGGGATCCATGAACACCTCGCTGACATCTGTGTTCATGGATTGCCGGGACAAGCCCGGCAATGACACTGAGGAGAATGGCGGGCGGTACTAAGACACCGCCACCATTGAGGAAAGCAGAGTTGATGACGTCCAAGGGAATGGCCAAGCTGAAAAAAGGCCCTGTTCCCGCTGAACCCGACACCAGTGGGGCAAGCCCGGCAATGACAGCAGAGTGTGGTGCAGGGAGACTCGGGCCTCTCCCTCGTCATCCCGGAAATCGCGGAGGCGATTATCCGGGATCGGGGAGCCCCAATCGGGGCCGGTGGGACACCGCGCCGCCCGGGTTCTCCGATCCCGGATCAGCCTGCGGCTGTCCGGGATGACGAGGGTGGGGTTTGTGGTCCATTCCCCCAGGCCCTTACGTCATCGCGGGGCTTGTCGCAGCAATCCTGAACGCCCAGGCGAAAAGGCCGCGTAGCGGCCGTCTCGGACCGTGGACGACGCATCCGGGCGCGCTGTCTTGCAATCAGCGCAGCGTGATCCGCTTACCGACCGCCGAGTTCTTCATGCCGTGCGCCTGGAAATAGGCGATCACCTCGCTGGTCATCAGCTTGCCGTCGGTCGATGGCACGATCACCGTTGCGTCCTCGAAGACCGCATAGCCGTCACCGCCGCGCTGCAGGAAATCGTTGGTGGCGACCGTGTAGGTGCGGGCGTCGTCGACCGGTTCGCCATCGACCAGGATCGTCTCGACCCGGCTGCCCGGCGCCTTGCCGGGGTCGGCCACGAAGCTGAACCCGGAGATCTGCGGGAAACGGCCCGATGTCTGCTCGATCTCGGAGATGCCGTTTTCGAGCGCCTCGCGAAGCTGCGCGCCGGTCAGCGCGATGACGACGGTGCGGTTGCCGAAGGGCAATTCGGTCAGGATGTCGCGGCGCGTCAGCACGGTGCCGGCCGGATAGATCTTGTCGCCGCGGATGCCGCCGCCATTGGTGATCGCCACATCGGCATTCGTCCCGGTGCGCAGGGCATCGGCGATCAGGTTGCCGATCGCCGTCTCCTGGCCGCGAACCATCCGCCGGCGGCTGTCAAGCTCGACGGCCGTCTCGCCGATCACCAGGTCGAGCAGCTTCGACAATTCGCCGCGATAGCGCTCCAGACGCTCGGTGATTTCCGGGTCGGGGTCGATCGCCGCCGTATCGACGACGCGGAACTGCGGCGTCCATGTCACCGTCCGTTCGCCATCCTCTTCTCCAACCTCGATCGCCAGATCGAGCAGCGCGACATGTTCGGCCTGGGAGCGGGATTCCAGCAACACGGTAACCCCGTCGAAGAACACCGTCAGATCGTGGTCGTCGCCGGACAAGAGGACGTCGACCAGACCGCTGCGGAGGATCTCCATGTCCTCCGTGCGGTCGGTATGCGAGACGGCGACGATCAGGTCGGCCCCGTCCTGGCGCAATTCTCCGGCCGTCCTCTCGAGCGCCGCCAGGACGTCTCCGATCATCAGATCGTCGAGGTTGGACTTGACGTAGGTCTTGCGCGAGATCAGGCCGACGAATCCGATCCTGATGCCGTTGACGTCGACGATCCTGGTGTCCAGCACGCCGGGTACAGGGTGGTCGTCAAGATCGCGCAGATTGGCGCCCAGAACGGGGAAGCGGGCCTCGCTCATGCGTTGCCGGAACACATCCGATCCGAAGTCGAATTCGTGATTGCCGGGAACGAAGATGTCGGGCGGGGTGGCGTTGAGCAGCTCGATGATGTGGCTGCCCTGGTCGAAGCCCGATAGCAGCGACGGCGAAATGACATCGCCGGCATTGACGTAGAACACGTTTTCGCTGGCCGCCCGTTCTCGCGCCACCAGACCAGCCAGCCGGTCGAAGCCGCCGCGTGTCTCGTCGGCTTCGATCGTATCGATGTCGTTGGCAAGGATGAAGGTGACGTTTACCGGCTCGGCCTGCGCACCGGTTACCCCCATTGCCAGCACACCGGCCAGCAGCGCCGATGCGATACCGTCCCGGATCGCAGGCCACTGCATCGCGATGCGGCCGATCCGCGCGGTCCAAACAGACGTCATCATTGTCTCCCAAAATTCCGGTCCGTCCCTTTCCCCCGGGACAGTGTGCAACAAATTGACGACATATGCATGATGGTCAAGGATCGCGGTCGACGCTTTTTTGCCGTCGTCGATTGGAAAAGCGGCCAGGGTCCGATAAGTCCGGTTGGACAGGTCCGGTCGCTACGACGACGCGTATACCGGTCGCCCGGCCTCCGGCATGTTACCGGCGGCATCCCCGACGGATTGGCATACGGCCCAAGCATATGGATCAGTCCATGCTCAAGACATCAGCCCCCGTGACATCCGGGGTTACCCCCTTTGCCGGCGCGCCGGCCCGGCTACCGGCCGATCATCCGCGCGTCGGCTTCGGCAAGATCGGTGTGCTGCTCGTCAATCTCGGCACACCGGATGCGACCGACTACTGGTCGATGCGGCGCTATCTGAAGGAGTTCCTGTCGGACCGGCGGGTGATCGAGGTGCCCCGCTACATCTGGTGGCCGGTCCTCAACCTGATCGTGCTGACGCGCCGGCCGAAGTCGAGCGGCGAGGCGTATGACCTGATCTGGAACAGAGAGCTGGACGAGTCGCCGCTGCGCACCATCACCCGGTCGCAGGCGGACAAGCTGGCCGAACGGTTTTCCGCCGATACCGACCGTGTCGTCGTCGACTGGGCGATGCGTTACGGCAATCCGTCGATCGCGTCTCGCCTTGAGGCGCTGCAGGCGGCCGGCTGCGAGCGGATCCTGGTGTTTCCGCTCTATCCGCAATATGCCGCCGCGACGACCGCGACCGTCAACGACAAGGCCTTCGAGGCGCTGATGGCGATGCGCTGGCAACCGGCCGTGCGCACCGTGCCGGCCTATCACGACGATCCGGTCTATATCGAGGCGCTGGCGGCGTCGATGTGGGCGTCGCTTGCCGCGCTGCCCTTCGAGCCGGAGGTTGTGATCGCCTCCTTCCACGGGCTGCCGAAGGAGTATTTCGACAAGGGCGACCCGTATCATTGCCATTCGCATAAGACCGCGCGCCTGCTACGCGAGGCGCTGGGCTGGAGCGATGACAAGCTGATGCTGACCTTCCAGTCGCGGTTCGGCAAGGCGGAGTGGCTGCAGCCCTATACCGACGAGACCGTCGAACGGCTGGCGCGCGAGGGGGTGAAGCGGCTGGCGGTCGTAACGCCGGGCTTCGTCGCCGATTGCGTCGAAACGCTTGAGGAGATCGCCGAGCAGAACAAGGAGATCTTCCTGGAGCATGGCGGCGAGCACTTCGCGGCGCTGCCCTGCCTGAACGACAGTCCGGAGGGGATGCGTGTCATCGAAACGGTCGTCGACCGGGAATTGGCCGGCTGGATTTGAGCGGGCGCAAATCGCCGCCCTTTTCAGCCGGCTATTCTCCCCACCGAGTGACGACCGGGCGACAGAACCGGGCAGGCAGGGGAGGGAACGACTATGGGCAAGGCTGACAAAGAGGTAAGGGGGAAAGAGACGGGGGGAAAAGAGGCAAGGGGGCGGCTTGGTACACTCGATATGTCGGTGCGCCTGAAGCGCGGCGACTATGAGAAGAAGCTCGCCAGGCTGCAGACGGCGCTGCAGCGCATTCAGCAGGCCTATCTGTTTTCCGGCGATCATGCCGCCATCGTCTTCGAGGGCTGGGATGCTGCCGGCAAGGGTGGCACGATCCGGCGAATGGCGGCGGTGCTCGATCCGCGCGGCTTCAAGGTCTGGCCGATCTCGGCGCCGCGGCGCTATCACCTGGAGCGCCACTATCTGACCCGTTTCTGGGAGCGCCTGCCGCCGAAGGGCGCGATCTCGGTGTTCGACCGGTCCTGGTACGGCCGGGTGCTGGTCGAACGGGTCGAGGACCTGACGCCGAAGGTGCGCTGGAAGAACGCCTATAAGGAAATCAACGAGTTCGAGAACCTGCTCGTCGACGACGACATGCGGCTCGTGAAGATCTTCATGCACATCACGCCCGAGGTTCAGCTCAAGCGCTTCAAGGCACGGCTCAAGGATCCGATGAAGCGCTGGAAGCTGTCCTATGAGGATTTCCGCAACCGCGAACACTGGGCGGCGAACGAGGCCGCCGTCGAGGAGATGATCGCGAAGACCTCGACGGACTACGCGCCCTGGCATCTGATCCCCGCCAACGACAAGAAATACGCACGGATTGCCGCGCTGGAGGTCATTGTCGAGGCGCTGTCGAAGAACGTCAGCCTGAAGCCGCCGCCGCTCGACGCGCGGGTCGCGCGCGAGGCGACCAAGATTTTTCCGGCCCCGACGCTGATCGCCAGCACGGTCGGTCGATCGGAATAGGGGGATTGGGGGCCGGCGAAGGCCTTATCCGATTCCGGGTCAGCCGTTAGCCATCCGGGCCAGACACCGGGGCGAGGCCGGTGAACGCTGCGGTGGGAATGCGAGTCTCTGCCGCCCAATCGTCATCCCGGCCAAGCGTCAGCGCGAGCCGGGATCGGAGAGCCCGTGTAGGGGCTGGATGTCGAGGCCGAGCGAACACCGCACCGTCCGGGTTCTCCGATCCCGGATATTCGCTACCGCGAATTCCGGGATGACGGGGGAGAATGTCGTGTCCTGCCGCCTCACTCCTGTCATTGCCGGGACAAGTCCGGGGATGACCCCCGAGGGGGTGGCCAAGCTGAAATCAAAAAGCTCCGTCCCAGCTAAACCAGACAGTAGTGGAGCACGTCCGGGGATGACAGCCGAGCGGGTGGCCAAGCTGACACAGGGGATACCGGATCTCGCCTCACCTGTGAGATGACGCTTGAATGTGTGGCCAGACCACCCGGATTCTTGTGTCCGTCACCTGCCCATAGGACAATGCGCGCAGGCAAGCGAATCACCTCACCAAAAGGCGGTGCGTCATGGAAATCGGGGAGATCGGGTTGGATTTCGGGTTTGATATCGTCATCATCGTTTTCGTCGTCCTCCTGATCCTGCTGGTCATTTCCGGCGTCAAGCAGGTGCCGCAGGGCTTCAACTACACGGTCGAGCGGTTCGGCCGCTATTCCAAGACGCTGCGGCCGGGGCTCGGCTTCATCGTGCCGCTGATGGACCGGGTCGGCCGGCGCATGAATATGATGGAGCAGTTCCTCGACGTGCCGAGCCAGGAGGTGATCACGCGCGACAACGCGACGGTTACGGTCGACGGCGTCGCCTTCTTCCAGGTGCTCGATGCGCCCAGGGCGAGCTACGAGGTGCACGATCTCGACAACGCCATCCTCAACATCACCATGACCAATGTGCGTACGGTGATGGGCTCGCTCGACCTCGACGCGCTGTTGTCGCAGCGCGATGAAATCAACACTCGGCTGCTCAAGGTCGTCGACGCGGCGACCGAGCCATGGGGCGTCAAGATCACCCGCATCGAGATCAAGGACATCAATCCGCCGCGCGATCTGGTTGACGCGATGGCCCGGCAGATGAAGGCCGAGCGCGACAAGCGCGCCTCGATCCTGGAAGCGGAAGGCGAGCGGCAATCGGAGATCCTCAGGGCCGAAGGCGAGAAGCAGGCCGTCGTGCTGGAGGCCGAGGGCCGCAAGGAGGCCGCGTTCCGCGACGCCGAGGCGCGCGAGCGCGAGGCCGAGGCGGAGGCGCGGGCGACCGAGATGGTGTCGAACGCCGTCCATGCCGGCAGCATTCAGGCGATCAACTATTTCGTTGCCGACAAATATGTCGGCGCGCTCAAGGAACTGGCCGCCGCGCCCAACCAGAAGGTCATGCTGCTGCCGATGGAGGCCTCCTCGATCCTCGGAGCGCTTGGCGGCATCGGTGAAATCGCCCGCGAGGCGTTTACCCCGAAGGACGGGTCGGATGGCCCCGGAGGTGGTTCCGGTCCTGCAGGCGGTCCCGGGGGCGCCGGCAGGGGCAGCGGCCCCCGGCCAGTCCCGTCCTCATCGGGGGCGTCCCCGCAGAGCGTCTCGCCTCCGCCGATCCCACCGCAGGCCCCATCCGGACGCCGGTCATCGGCCGATCGGGATGCCCCGCCGGCGAGCGGGCCCTGGGGCGCATCGTGAGCGCTGCCGAGACTGCGCAAGTCGCCGAACCCGGAGAGCTGTGAACCGTGATTGTCGATTTTCTCGAACAGCTCGGCGTCTGGAACTGGTTCCTGCTCGGGATTGTGCTCCTGTGCATCGAACTGGTCGCGCCGGGCACCTTCATGCTGTGGTTCGGCGTCGCCGCGCTTGCCGTCGGTGTCCTCTCCCTGCTGGTCGACTGGTCCTGGCAGCTCCAGGTCGTTGCCTTCGGGGTTCTGGCGATACTCAGTGTCGGTCTGTCGCGGCAGTTGATGCGCAGTCGGCACGCTAAGAGCGACACGCCGTTCCTCAACCAGCGGGCCGAGGCGATCGTCGGGCGCGGTTTCGTGCTGGACGAGCCGATCGTCAACGGGCGCGGGCGGCTGTCCGTCGACGATACGATCTGGCGCGTCGAGGGGCCGGACCTGCCGGCGGGGACGCCCGTCACGGTGTTGGGTGCCAGTGGGTCGCTGCTGCGGGTCGAAAAGGCGGACGGGGCCGTCTGACGTCGCTACGGCCGGTAGTCCGACGGCAGCGGCGGCTGCTCGGCCAGCAGCAGGATCTCGATGCGCCGGTTGGCGGCCAGGAAGGCATCCTCGGGAAAGAGCGGTTCGGTGTCGGCCTTGCCGGTGACGCCGGCGAACTGATCCTCGGGTACACCATATTCGGACAGGATGGCGCGCACTGCGTTGGCCCTGCTGGTCGACAGGTCCCAGTCGGTCTGGCCGGGCAGGTCCTCGCCGGTGTCGGCGCTGGTGTGCCCGGTCACGGTGATGCGGTTGGGCATGTCGCGCAGGACCTCGGCGACCTTGGTCAGCAGGATCCGCGTCCGCTCATAGGGGTAGGGCTGGCCCGGCGGGAACATCGCCCGCCCCTCCTGGTCGACGATCTGGATGTTCAGGCCCTCCGGCACCTCCTCGACGAGGATCTGGTCAGAGATCTCGAGGATTTCGGGCATTTCCTGCCAGGCCTGGCGCAGCGAGGCGGCAGCGGTCGCGAACTGGCGCGGCTTTTCGATATCGGTCTTGTCGATATCGTGGGTGTTGGCCTCCGGTCCCTGCTTGCGGCGCATCTCGTGGCGCTCCTGCTGGAACTCGGTGTCGTTTTGGGTGTCGACCGAGGTGACGTCCTTGACGTATTCGCGCATCGGCGAACCCTCGATCTCGATCATACCGCTCTTGCGGGTGTCGTCGCGCACGCCGAAGGCATCCTTCATCGAGCCGGCGACGACCTGGAGCTTCTTTTCGTCCTGGATGGAAAAGGAGATGATCAGGACGAAGAAGCAGGCAAGCAGCGCCATCAGGTCCCCGAAGGTGACCATCCATTCCGGAACGCCGTCCTCTGCCTTTTTCGGCCGTGCCATGGTCGCGCTCCCGTCTCGCTCAGGCCGGCGCGGCGGCGGCTTCGATCATTTCCGCGCGGTGCTTTTCGGGCAGGTAGGAGACCAGCATCTCGCGGATCAGCGCCGGGCTCTTGGAATCGCGGATCTGCATGATGCCGTCGATGACCAGCGTCTGGTTGACTTCCTCGACCCGCGCCTTCAGCGCCAGCTTGTCGGCGATCGGCAGGGCGATCAGGTTGGCGATCAGCGCGCCGTATAGCGTCGTCAGCAGCGCGATCGCCATCGACGGGCCGATGCTGGAGGGGTCGTCCATGTTGGCGAGCATCTGCACCAGGCCGACCAGCGTGCCGATCATGCCGAAGGCGGGCGCGGACGCGCCGATCGCCTTGAAGATATTCTGCCCCTCGTCGAGCCGCTCCAGATTGCGGTCGCGTTCGCGTTCGAGCGATTCGCGGATGAACTCGGGGTCGTATCCGTCGGCGATGTATTGCATGCCCTTGGCCAGGAATTCGTCGTCGACCTCGGCGTTCTCGAGCCCCAGCGGGCCGTTCTTGCGCACCAGGTCGGCCAGATTGGCGATCTCCTCGATCAGCGCGCGCGGCTCGATTTTCTTGTGCGTGAAGGCGACCTTGCCGCCGAGCACCAGGGCGGACAGGATGCCGGTGATCGGATAGCGGATGATCGTCGCCGCCATCGCCCCGCCGACAACGATCAGCATCGAGGGAATGTCGACGAACAGGACGAAGTCGCCGCCGACGAAGATCGCCGCCAGCACCACGCCGATGCCGAAGACGATGCCCAGAATTGTGGCGATATCCATAAAGCCCCGACCCTCTACGCAAATACTTTCGACCCGCCAATACGCCCGATTGACGGTCACCCCGGGCCGAGAGTGTAGGCGGGGAATCTGAGCAAAGGCTAAACGCGGCGGCTGCGCCGGCTGAAAAAACAGACAAATCCGGACCGGCAAACGGGCCGATGCCTGGCCCTGGCCGGGGGCTCGCCAGCCAATCCTTAAATCCGCCTTAACCATGTTTCCAATACCGTTTGCCCATGCTGACGGCCTAGTTGCTGTGTTGGCCGACAGGAACGGGTTCGCGGTTCGTGACGTATCCGCTTGAACGACGAAAACCGATGAGATCCCGGGCGCTCGCCGCGGCCGCGATGCTGCTTGGCCTTGCGGGTCTGGCCTGCCCGTCGACGGGCTTCGCGCAGGCGCTGGACGATGACGGGTTTCCGCTGCCGTTGCGTGGGGCCGCCGATCAGGACACCCAGACGCAGGAGGAGGCCGAGATCGACGCAGCCGAAGTCGAGGCGGCCGAGGACCTGACGCAGTTTCCGCCGCGCCGGACGCTGCCTGAGGAAGCCGACCCCTACGCGCCGCTTGGATTGCGGATCGGAACGTTTCGGCTGTTTCCGGCGATCGAGGCCTTTATCGGCCATTCCAACAACGTGTTCACCTCGAGCCGGGACCCGGTGGCTGGAGGCTATTACCGGCTGCAGCCGGAACTGGGGGTTGAATCCGACTGGTCGCGCCATCTCCTGCGCGGTTTCGTCGCCGTCGATCACGAATCCTTCTTCGATCAATCGAGCGAGACGACGACGGCCTTCGATGCCGAACTGGAAGGCCGCCTCGACATCACCGCGCGCGATGAGGCAGGCCTGATCGTGTCCTATGAGATCGAGCCGGAGAGCCGCGGCGACCCGAACGTGCCGAACTCAGTGGTCAGCCCGCCGGATTCCGAAACCGCGCTTGTCGAGGGAACCTATGCGCATCAGTTCGGCCGGCTCGAAGTGTCGCTGCGCGGCGCGGCCGAATGGCTCAACTACGACAACGCGCTATTGGCCGACGGATCGGTCGTCGACAATTCCGACCGCGACTACCGGGAGATCAACGGCGCGGTCAACGGCCGTCTGGCGCTCGACGACGCGGGCACCCGCGCGGTCTTCGTCGAACTGGGCGCTAATCGCCGTAAATACCGCCGTCCCTTCGATTTCAACGGCGTGCGCCGCGGCTCGAAGGGCTATGACGCGCTGGTCGGGATCGCCTTCGATACCGGCGCGCCGCTGCGTGGCGAGATCGGCATCGGCTATCAGGTGCAGACGCCCGACGATCCCGGCCTGCCCGACATCAACGCGATCGCCTTTCGCGGCTCGCTCGTCTGGCAGCCGACGGCGCTGACCACCGTCACCTTCGACGGGTCGATCCTGCCGGAGGAATCGATCCTGGTCGCGACCTCGTCGGGCGCGCTCGTCTATTCGGCCGAGGTCGGGGTGGAGCACGCGCTGCGGCGCAACCTGATCGTCTCGGCGGGCTATGGCTTCTCGCGGTCCGACTTTATCGGTTCAACCCGCATCGAGCGCGAGCACAGCGTCGATGCCGGCCTTGAATATCTGGTCAGCCGTTGGCTGTCCTTCCGTCTCGATGCCTCCTGGTTCCGGTTCGAGTCCTCGTTTGCCGGCGAGGACTACGAGGAGACGCGGATCGAGGCGGGCGTAAGGCTGCAGCGGTAGGTTGGGAGCGGTATCGCCCTACCGCGCCAGAAGCCCCTTCAGGATCTCGCGGAATTCCGGTTCGATCTCCGGACGGTCCAGCGCGAAGGCGACATTGGCGGAGAGGAAGCCGACCTTCGAGCCGCAGTCATAGGTCTCGCCGTCGAAGCGGAAGCCATAGAAAGGCCGGTCCCGCATCAGCTTGATCATCGCGTCGGTCACCTGGATCTCGTTGCCGGCGCCGCGCTCCTGATTGTCGAGGATATCGAAAATCTCGGGCTCCAGGATGTAGCGCCCGGAGATCATCAGGTTGGAGGGCGCGTCCGCCGGAGCCGGCTTCTCGACCATGCGGGTGACCTCGAAGGCGGGGCCGTGGTCCTTGCCGACGCCGACGATGCCGTAGCTGCCGACATTGGCCGGGTCGACCTCCTCGACGGCGACGAAATTGCCGCCGCCGATCGCATCGCGGGCCTCGACCATCTGCTTCAGGCAGCCCGGCGTCGAGCGCATCAGCATGTCGGGCAGGATCAGGGCGAAGGGCTCGTTGCCGACCAGTTCGCGGGCGCACCAGACCGCATGGCCGAGGCCGAGCGGCTCCTGCTGCCGGGTGAAGCTGGTCTGGCCGGCCGCCGGCAGGTCCTTTTCCAGTTCGGCGAGCGCTGCCGTCTTGCCACGCTCGCGCAGGGTCGCCTCCAGTTCGAACTGCTTGTCGAAATGATCCTCGATCACCGCCTTGTTGCGGCCGGTCACGAAGACGAAATGCTCGATACCGGCCTCGTGCGCCTCGTCGACCACATGCTGGATCAGCGGCCGGTCGACGACGGTCAGCATCTCCTTCGGCATGGCCTTGGTGGCGGGCAGAAATCGGGTTCCCAGTCCGGCGACGGGGAAGACAGCCTTGCGGATCTTGCTCATGAAACCTGTGCGGGTTTGATGGAAAGGAAGTGCGGATCGTGTTAGCGCGCTAGTTACCAGACCTGGTGCAAGCTGCGCTAGGTCCTTTTCTGGCTTATATATAGGACGGACAATATGACGGTTTTGGTGACGGGCGGTGCCGGCTATATCGGCAGCCACATGGTGCTGGCGCTGATCGACCGGGGCGAGGACGTCGTCGTTCTCGACAACCTGTCGACCGGTTTCGACTGGGCCGTTCTGCCGCCGGCCAGGCTCGTTATCGGCGATATCGGCGACGTCGATTTCGTGCGCGGCGTGCTTGAGGACAATCGGATCGACGCGATCGTCCATTTCGCCGGGTCCATCGTCGTGCCCGATTCGGTCAGCGATCCGCTCGGCTACTATCTCAACAACACCGTCAAGTCGCGGGCCCTGATCGAGGCGGCTGTTACGACCGGCGTCAAGCGCTTCATCTTTTCTTCCACGGCCGCCGTCTACGGGATGCCGAAGGTCAATCCCGTGCGCGAGGATGCCGGTCTCGATCCGATCTCGCCCTATGGCAGTTCCAAGATGATGACCGAGATCATGCTGCGCGACACCGCGTTTGCCCATGATTTCAATTATGTGGCGCTGCGCTATTTCAATGTCGCCGGCGCCGATCCGAGGGGCCGCAGCGGCCAGTCGACGCCGCGGGCAACGCATCTGATCAAGGTCGCCAGCGAGGCGGCGCTCGGCAAGCGCGGCCATCTCGATGTCTACGGCACCGATTACGACACGCCGGACGGCACCTGCATCCGCGACTATATCCACGTCTCGGATCTCGCCAACGCGCATCTGCTGGCGCTCGATCACCTGCGCGCCAATGCCGAGGACCTGGTGATGAATTGCGGCTATGGGCGCGGCTTTTCGGTGCTGGAGGTGATCGACGCGGTGAAACGGGTCTCCGGTGTCGATTTCGAGGTGCGGATGGCCGATCGCCGGGCCGGCGATCCGGCCGCCCTGGTCGCTGGCGCGGAGCGGGTCAGGGAGCGGCTTGACTGGCATCCGCAGCGCGACGACCTCGATTTGATCGTTCAGGACGCACTCAACTGGGAAGAGCGCCTTAAAACGCGCAACACCACGGGTTAGGCCGCGGTCGCTGCGGCGCGAAGGCAAAGGGAGTAGGGCATGTCGACGGAAGCGTATATCGCATGGGTTCGGATGAGCCTCTTCCGATCATTGCTGGTCCTCGCGGTGATTGCAGCCATCGCGGGCAGCGCCGGTCCGGCGCGCGCCGATACCGGTTTCGATCAGTGGGTCCGCTCGTTCTGGCCGACCGCCAGCGCGGCCGGCATCTCGGCCGATACCTACAACCGCGCCTTCGCCGGCCTGACGCCTGACGCGTCCGTCATCGAGAAGGCCAACTATCAGCCCGAATTCACCAAGTCGGTCGCCGACTACCTCAATGCAGCGGTCTCGGAGAAACGGATCGCCAAGGGCCGCGAGATGCTTCAGCGGCATTCCGGCATTCTCGATGCGATCGAGGCCAAGACCGGGGTGTCGCGCTATGTCGTGGTGTCGATCTGGGGCATGGAATCCTACTATGGCGAAGTGCTCGACAACCCGAAGATCGTCAAATCGACGATCCGGTCGCTCGCGACCCTTGCCTACAAGGGCGGGCGCCGGGCGAAATTCGGCAAGCAGCAGTTGATCGCGGCGCTGAAGATCCTGCAGGCCGGCGATGTGACGCCGCAGGCGATGGTCGGCTCCTGGGCCGGCGCGATGGGCCATACCCAGTTCATTCCGACGACCTATCTCGCCTATGCGGTCGATTTCGACGGCGATGGCAAGCGCGATATCTGGGGCTCGATCCCCGATGCGCTGGGCTCGACGGCGAATTACCTGCGGGTCAGCAAATGGACGCCCGGCAAGACCTGGGGCTACGAGGTGACGCTGCCGCCGGGCTTCAATTACGCGCTTGCCGATGATACCGCGCGGCCGATCGGCGACTGGGCGGCGATGGGGGTGAAGCGGACCTTCGGCCGGCAGTTTCCCCGACCCGCCGACCGCGCCACCTTGCTGCTGCCGGCCGGCGCCCGGGGACCGGCCTTCCTGATGCTGCCGAACTTCAGGGCGATCCTGCGCTACAACAACGCCAATTCCTATGCGATCGCCGTCGGGCACCTGGCCGACCGGCTGGCCGGCGGCGGGCCGTTCGCACAAGCGTTTCCCGACGAGCCGCCGCTCAATTCCGCCGCCAAGCAGGAGTTGCAGCGCCTGCTCAGCCGCAGCGGCTTCGACACCGGCGGGATCGACGGACGGATCGGGCCGCGCACGCGCGCTGCGATCCGCGCCTATCAGACCCGGTCGGGCTTGCCGGCGGACGGCCATGCGAACCTGGCGCTGCTGCAGCATCTCAGGCGCGGCGGGTGAGGCGGTCACGCAAGGGTTGATTTCCGTTTCGGCGCGGAGCCGGCTATAAAGGCGTGACCGAGCCGGCGGGCGGCCAGACGGCCCTGAGATTGTGACCGGCCTCCTTTTGGGTTTTGGACCATGCGTATCGGAGTCCCCCACCTCATCCTCGCCTGCCTGATGGCCGTGCTGATCGCCGGGCCGGCGGGTGCCCAGGCGATCGCGCCGCATGGCGCCGGCCTGCCGGGCAAGGCCGAGATCGGCGATGCGGTCGGCGGCACGACGCTCGTCCAGCAGCGCGATCCGGTGGGCTCCTTCTTCAAGAAGCTGTTCGGCGGGTTCACGCGCAAGACCCCGCCGGCGCGCAAGGCCGCGCCGACAACGCGCTCGACGTCGCGGTCCGGCAGCGGGCCGGTGCTTTTGCAGCGCAAGCAGCGGCCGAAGGTCGCCCAGAAGGCGGCGGACGCCAAGCGGGTCGTGGTGTTCGGCGATTTCTTCGCGGCAGGCCTTGAAAAGGGGCTGCACGAGGCATTTCTGGCCTCCTCCTCGGTGATCGTGGAGGGGCTCAACAGCGCCAGTTCCGGCCTGGTGCGCGACGATCACTACAACTGGCCGGCGGCGATGGCCGGACGGCTTCTCGATCCGGCCAACCCGACCGACATTGCGGTGATCATGATCGGCGGCAACGACCGCCAGGCGTTGCGCGACGAAAACGGCGAGCACGCGCCGCGCAGCGAGCGCTGGCGGGAGCTCTATGCCGCGCGGATCGACCAGGTCATCAAGGTGTTCACCGACAAGAACGTGCCGCTTTATTTCGTCTCGCTGCCGCCGGTCGCCTCCGGCCAGATGAGCCGCGACTATGCCTATATCAACGAAATCCTGCGCGAGCGGGCCTATCGCTACGGGGTCGAGTTCGTCGATATCTGGAACAGTTTCGTCGACGAGGCCGGCAATTACACCGCGACCGGCCCCGACGTGAACGGCGAAATCCGCCAGTTGCGCGCCCAGGACGGGCTGAACTTCACCCAATCGGGCAACCGCAAGCTCGCCCATTTCATTGCCCGCGAGATCCGCCGCGATTTCGGCCGCGAGGGCGGGCTGTTCCTGGCCCTGCCGGGCGGGCCGACCGGGCCGCAGCCGTTCCTGCCGAGCGACAACCAGATCCGCACCGGCGTCGGCGAGGTCGTCGCGCTGACCGGCGCGCGCGGCGGCTCCGGCACGTCGCTGGCCGGCGGCCCCGACCCGACGCCCAAGGCGCCGCGCGATTCGGCGTACTTCCAGGTGATCCTGGAGGGCGAGACCCCGGAAACGGCGCCGGGCCGGGCCGATGATTTCAGCTGGCCGCGCCAAAGCACCACCCTGTCGCGCGCCGTGCCGCCGAAGCCCGAGGCGGAGACGCCCGAGGGCGAGGGAGAGCAGCCTGCTGGGTGAGGTATGGTCCGCGAAGTGGACGAAATGCGAACGCATTTCGAGTGCCGAATGCGTGAGGGTTGGAGCCCGGTGCCAGCGAAGCTGGCAGCGGAAGCACCGCTTCCGCAGGGCGGAAACGCGATGCGTTCAAACGCATCGCTGGGAGCCGAGCACCGGGAGGCGGCGTATCCCTACACCAGCCTTTCCCTCGTCATCCCGGAATTTGCGTCAGCAAATATCCGGGATCGGAGAACCCGGGCGGTGCGGCGTTCAACCGGCAGCCACCCGGGCTCCCCGATCCCGGCTCTCGCTGTCGCTCGGCCGGGATGACGACCGAGAGGGTGTGTGTGGTCGTGGCGGCCGAAGCCACCATCATCCGCGCGCCGCAGCACGCCTATGGCGAAAACGCCGCCTCGCGCGACTGGGTGCTGTTTGCCCAGGCCTGGGATCCGACGCAGGTGGAATACGTCTAGTCGGGCAGGCGCCCGCTTGAGAGGAGTGTAGGCGGGGCGTGCCAGGTGCACGCCCCGCCTGCCCGCGAGGTTGGCGGATGGGAAGAGGACCGCCGACTCGTTCAATCAACGCGCCGTCGGGCATCTTCTGACTCACCGCTATTCGTGACCGTTGTCTCTTGAAAGACCGGGAAGGGGACCGGGTGGTGGAGGCAAACTTTCGTCGTTTAATTGCGGGAGGGGTGTTCTGTCCCGACCTGAAGTCCTCTGCTTCTTGCCGTCCTTTGACCGGCGGCTGGATACAAAGCAGGTAAACTTACTGCTCCCCAGCCACTCAACTGCCAGTTCAGCATCGAACACGTGCATCGTCACGGGCGGATCGGCGATTTCGGCAGCCTCGTGCAGCAATCCTACGATAGACTTGACAACTGCCGGGTCTTCAACCCCGGTGGCGAAGGCGACGGCCCAGCTACAGGCGGTCTCCTTGGCGGATCCGGCCTCGGAGCCGCCCCAAGAGCGAATCGAATGTCTGCGGGAAACACGAAAGCCGAATTCGCCAATGCCTGATTTCTGGAAATAGCAGGACGGTATGTCGGGAGAGCAAACGGGCTCACCAATGGGGGCGATTCCGATAGCTTCTGCTGTCTCGCGCGCCCGGCGAATTTCCGATTCGATGCGTTTACTTAGCTGCACTGCATCGCGAGCCTTGCGAATTTCTGCCCTAGCCTGGTCGTTTGGCTCGAACACTTCCGTTTCGCCAGATTGAGCGCCTGCATGGTTCGCGTCAATACAGGCGAGAACCAGAAGCGCCGCGAAAATCATTCTCCACTCGGAGAACAGATTCGGAAAGAGCCAAACCTTCATACCGCTTCTCCTCAATCCCGGAATTCACAATCTATAGGACAGGATCCGTCATGCCCGAACAGAAGATCGACGATGTCACCATACGCTGCGAGAAGCTTCCCGCCCGGGAGGCGCAGCGGCTTCTTCTGCGCCTCGGCAAGATGTTGGGGCCTGCACTTGAAAGCGTTGCTTACCTTCAGTCTGTTTCCGGGGACGAAGATGTTGAGCGGGTCACGGCGGCGATCCTTGGTGATGTCCTCGCCAAGGCCGACGTGGACCAAGCCGATGCGCTGCTGACGCAGCTAATCGAGGCGGCGCAAATCAAAAGTGTGAAGAGCGGTGGCTATGAGCCGATCGTCTTCGATCATCATTTTCAGGACAATCTGATCGGCGCCTGGAAGGTCGCCGGTTTCGTTCTGAAGGTAAATTTCGCGGATTTTTTCGGCGCCGCCACCGACAGCATATTCGGGGCGATGGCGGCGACATCCCGTCAAAGCAGGAACTCGAACGCCTAGCGCCGAACATTCACGAGGACCTGTGGCTGTGGCGCCCGGTTTTGGCGGATCCGCCGCTCTGCACCTGGCGAGACATTTGTAGCCATCTGACTATCGATGATGTTGCGGATATGCACGAGGCTCTCGATCTGCGCGAGGAGATGGCTCGCCGCGCTATAGAAAAATCGAAGAATAGGACGTGATCTAACTGCCATTCGCACATCCCGCAAAGGAAAAGGCAAGCAGTGTGCCATCCGAGAAACTTATGCGGGATTGTGACCGTCGTGCGACAGTGCCCAGGAGAAGAAGCCGACCCCGGTCGCGTATTCCTAATCAGATCGATTTAAGGCCAGCGGCGGCTTCAGTCCGATACCGCCGCATCTAATCTTCTCATCAGAATACCAATCAACCGAAATGGCGTAAGTTTCGTAGTCGCCGTCCAGCACCCGCCCTCCGGTTTCGGGATCGTCCTTCGCGTCAGTTTCGGCTTCGGCGATCAATCTGGCGGCAATATCCCGAGCGTCATCGGGATTCTCGATACCCGCAACGAACGCCACGATCCAGCCGCACAGGTTAATCTGTACTTCTCTTGTATCATCAACCCGGATATGGGAAGAACTCCGACCTGAGTAGCCGATCGAAGTGTCAAAATAGTCGCTATTTTGGGTGCGGACAAAGCAGGTCCTTGGAGGGCTGCATTTGTAGTCTCCAGACAGCTCGATCTCGAAGATAGCCGCAATCTCGACGGCCTTCTCGATGTTCGCTCTGGCCTGCTGGAGGCGCGCCTCATCCGTTATCTCGGCGTGGCCGGCATTTGCCAATCCGATGCAACCGAAGATCAACAGCACTATGCGGTAAAGGCTGAACCGATTTAGTCCATTCCGGTGGTGTCGATTGCCCATCGCGTCCCCCTTTGCACCCCCGTTAGCACACCGCCACGCCGCGCCAGTGGACCGCCTCCCCCCTACCGCGGCAACGTCGTCTTCCCCATCAGCGTCAGATCGATGGACCGCGCCGCCTGGCGGCCTTCGCGGATGGCCCAGACTACCAGCGACTGGCCGCGGCGGTTGTCGCCGGCCGTCCAGACCTTGGGGTGCGAGGTCAGGTAGCTGTCGGTGTCGGCCAGGATGTTGCCGCGGCCGTCGAGCTGCAGGTCGAGCTCCTCGACCGTGCCCTCGTGCAGCGGGTGGGAAAAGCCGATGGCGACGAGCACCAGCTCGGCCTTCAGGAAGAAATCGGTGCCCTCGATCGGCTCGCGCTTCTCGTTGACGCGCATGCAGCGCACGCGCTTGACGTGGCCGGTGCGGCCGCCCTCCATGCCCATGGTGGCAGCCGAGAATTCGCGCTCTGCGCCCTCCGCCTGGCTGGAGGAGGTGCGGAACTTGGTCGGCCAGTAGGGCCAGACCAGCATCTTGTCCTCATGCGCGGGCGGGATCGGGCGGATGTCCATCTGGGTGACCGAGACGGCGCCCTGGCGGAAGGCGGTGCCGACGCAGTCGGACGCCGTGTCGCCGCCGCCGATGACGACGACATGCTTGCCGGCGGCCGAAATCGGCGGCTCCTTGATCACCGGCTCGTTGCCAAGCCGCCGGTTCTGCTGGACGAGATAGGGCATGGCATAGTGCACGCCCTCCAGATCCTGGCCGGGCAGGTCGGGATTGCGCGGCGCCTCGGCGCCGGTCGCCAGCAGCACCGCGTCATGATCATCGATCAGCGCCTGGGTCGAGATGGTGTGGCCGATATTCATGTCGTAATGGAAGATCACACCCTCGGCCTCCATCTGTGCGACGCGCAGGTCGATATAGTGCTTTTCCATCTTGAAGTCGGGGATGCCGTAGCGCATGAGCCCGCCGGCCTTCGGCTCGCGCTCGTAGAGGTGCACCTCGTGGCCGACCCGGGCAAGCTGCTGGGCGGCCGACATGCCGGCCGGGCCTGAGCCGACGACCGCGACCCGGAAGCCGGTGCGCTGTTGCGGTGGCTGCGGGCGGATCCAGCCGGCGGCGAAGGCGCGGTCGGCGATCGCCTGTTCCACCGATTTGATCTTGACGGGAATGTCCTCGAGGTTGAGCGTGCAGGCCTCCTCGCACGGCGCGGGGCAGATGCGGCCGGTCATCTCGGGGAAGTTGTTGGTCGAATGCAGGTTGCGGGAGGCCTCCTCCCAGTCGCCCGCATAGACCAGATCGTTCCAGTCGGGGATCTGGTTGTTGATCGGACAGCCCTGCGGCCCGTGGCAGAAGGGGATGCCGCAATCCATGCAGCGGGCCGCCTGGCGGCGCACCTCGCTCTCGTTCAGCGGGATGATGAACTCGCGGTAGTGGCGAATCCGGTCGGATGCCGGCTGATAGGCCTGCTCCTGCGGGTCGATTTCGAGAAATCCGGTTACCTTGCCCACGCTACTTGCCTCACTATTGCGCCAATCACTCGGCCGCCAACGCCGCTTCGCGGGCCTGTTCCATTTCCTGAAGCGCCCGCCGGTACTCGACCGGCATCACCTTGACGAATTTCGACCGGTAGGTCTCCCAGTCGTCGAGGATCTCACGCGCCCGGCCGGAGCCGGTGTAGTGGAGATGGTTGGAAATGAGCTGATGCAGCCGCTCGTCGTCGTGCCGGGTCATGTCGCCGGAGACGTCGACACGGCCGTGCCATTCGATGTCGCCGCCATGGTGGTGCAGGCGTTCGAGCAGGTCGTCCTCCTCGGCGACCGGTTCGAGATCGACCATGGCGAGATTGCAGCGCTCGCCGAAATCGCCGTCCTCGTCGAGCACATAGGCGACGCCGCCCGACATGCCAGCGGCGAAGTTGCGGCCCGTGCGGCCGATGACGACGACGACCCCGCCGGTCATGTATTCGCAGCCATGGTCGCCGGTGCCCTCGACGACGGCGACGGCGCCGGAATTGCGCACCGCGAAGCGCTCGCCGGCGACGCCGCGGAAATAGCACTCGCCCTCGACGGCGCCGTAGAGCACGGTGTTGCCGACGATGATCGATTCCTCCGGCACGCAGGGGCTCTTCTCGGACGGCCGCACGACGATGCGGCCGCCGGACAGGCCCTTGCCGACATAGTCGTTGGCATCACCGATCAGTTCGAGCGAGATGCCGGTGGCCAGGAAGGCGCCGAAGCTCTGGCCGGCGGTGCCGGTGAGCTTCACCGAGATCGTGTCCTCGGGCAAGCCCTCGTGGCCATAGGTCCGGGCGACCTCGCCCGACAGCATCGCGCCGACGGAGCGGTCGACGCTGTGGATCGGCATCTCGATCGTCACCGGCGTCTCCGTCTCGATCGCCTCCCGGGCTTGCACGATCAGCTTGCGGTCGAGCACGTCGTCGATCGGATGGGCCTGGGATTCGGCGTGGCGGATGTTCACGCCGTCGGGCACCTCGGGCTTGTAGAAGACGCGCGAGAAATCAAGCCCACGCGCCTTCCAGCGGTCGACCAGGTCATGGGTGTCGAGCCGGTCGGACTGGCCGATCATCTCGGCGAAGGTCCGATAGCCCATCTCCGCCATCAGCTCGCGCACTTCCTCGGCGAGATAGAAGAAGTAGTTGATGACGTGCTCGGGCGCGCCCTTGAAGCGCTTGCGCAGCACCGGGTCCTGGGTGGCGACGCCGACGGGGCAGGTGTTGAGATGGCACTTGCGCATCATGATGCAGCCCGCCGCGATCAGCGGCGCGGTCGAGAAGCCGAATTCGTCCGCCCCCAGAAGCGCGCCGATGACGACGTCGCGGCCGGTGCGGATGCCGCCGTCGACCTCCAGCCGGACGCGGCCGCGCAGGCGGTTCTCGACCAGCGTCTGGTGGGTCTCGGCAAGGCCCATTTCCCAGGGGCTGCCGGCGTGCTTGATCGAGGTGAGCGGGCTTGCGCCCGTGCCGCCGTCATAGCCGGCGATGGTGATGTGGTCGGCGCGCGCCTTGGCGACGCCGGCGGCGACCGTGCCGACGCCGACCTCGGAGACGAGCTTGACCGAGATGTCGGCGGCCGGATTGGTGTTCTTCAGATCGAAGATCAGCTGGGCGAGATCCTCGATCGAATAGATGTCATGGTGCGGCGGCGGCGAGATCAGGCCGACGCCGGGGGTCGAGTGGCGCACCTTGGCGATCACCGCGTCGACCTTGTGGCCGGGCAGTTGGCCGCCTTCGCCGGGCTTTGCCCCTTGCGCCATCTTGATCTGGATCTGGTCGGAATTGACGAGGTATTCCGTCGTCACGCCGAAGCGGCCGGAGGCGACCTGCTTGATCGACGAGCGCTTGGAATCGCCGTTGGGCAGCGGGATGAAGCGCTCGGCCTCCTCGCCGCCCTCGCCGGTGTTCGACCTGCCGCCGATCCGGTTCATGGCGAGCGCCAGCGTCTCGTGCGCCTCCTTGGAAATCGCGCCGAACGACATGGCGCCGGTGGAGAAACGGCGGACGATCTCGCCGGCCGGCTCGACCTCCTCAAGCGCCACGGGTGCGCGGCCAACCTCGGCTGCGTCCTTGATGCGGAACAGGCCGCGGATCAGGTAGCGGCTGCCGGCGGCATCGTTCATTTCGCGGGCATAGTCGCGATAGGTCTCGTAGGAGCCGCCGCGCACGGCGTGCTGCAGCTTCACGACGCTGTCGGGCGACCACATATGCGCCTCGCCGCGCGTGCGCCAGGCATAGTCGCCGCCGACGCTGAGCGCATCGGCGAGGACGGGATCGTCGCCGAAGGCGGCGGCGTGCCGGCTGATCGTCTCCTCGGCGACCTCTGAAAGGCCGATGCCCTCGATCGTCGTGGCGGTGCCGAAGAAGAACCGGTCGACGAACGTGCTCGACAGGCCGACCGCGTCGAAGATCTGGGCGCCGCAATAGGACTGGTAGGTGGAGATGCCCATCTTCGACATCACCTTGAGGATGCCCTTGTCGATCGACTTGATGTAGCGGGAGATGACCTCCTGCTCGTCGACCTCCTCGGGGAAGTCCTTGCGCATCGCCGACAGGGTCTCGAAGGCGAGATAGGGGTTGATCGCCTCGGCGCCGTAGCCCGCCAGCACGCAGAAATGCTGCACCTCGCGGGCTTCGCCGGTCTCGACCACCAGGCCGACCGAGGTCCTGAGGCCCTTGCGGATCAGGTGATGGTGGACGGCGGCGGTCGCCAGCAGGGCGGGGATCGGAATGCGGGTCGGGCCGACCAGCCGGTCGGACAGGACGATGATGTTGTGGCCGTGCCGCACGGCCTGCTCGGCGCGGTCGCACAATTCGTCGATGGCGACCGCCATGCCGTCTGCGCCGCGCTCGGCGGAATAGGTGATGTCGAGCGTCTCGGTGCGGAACTGGTTGTCGGCGACGTCGCCGATCAGCCGGATCTTCTCCAGATCCTCGTTGGTCAGGATCGGCTGGCGCACCTCGAGCCGCTTGTGGGTCGACAGGCCCTTCAGGTCGAAGATGTTCGGCCGCGGCCCGATGAAAGAGACCAGGCTCATCACCAGTTCCTCGCGGATCGGGTCGATCGGCGGGTTGGTGACCTGGGCGAAGTTCTGCTTGAAATAGGTGTAGAGCAGCTTCGACTGGTCGGAGAGCGCGGAAATCGGCGTGTCGGCGCCCATCGAGCCGATCGCCTCCTGGCCGACGGTCGCCATCGGCGCCATCAGGAGCTTCAGGTCTTCCTGAGTGTAGCCGAAGGCCTGTTGCCGGTCGAGCAGGCCGATATTGGTGCGTGGCGCCATCGGCGGCACCGGCGGCAGGTCCTCAAGGACGATCTGGGTGCGGGCGAGCCACTGCTTGTAGGGGTTGGCGCGGGCAAGCTCGGTCTTGATTTCCTCGTCGGAAATGATTCGGCCCTGCTCCAGGTCGATGAGCAGCATCTTGCCCGGCTGCAGCCGCCACTTGCGGACGATCTTTTCCTCGGGGATCGACAGCACCCCCATCTCCGAGGCCATCACGACGCGGTCATCGTCCGTGACGAACCAGCGGGCGGGCCGGAGGCCGTTGCGGTCGAGCGTCGCGCCGATCTGGCGGCCGTCGGAAAAGGCGATTGCCGCCGGCCCGTCCCAGGGCTCCATGACGGCGGCGTGGTATTCGTAGAAGGCGCGCCGGTCCTCGTCCATCAGCGGGTTGCCGGCCCAGGCCTCGGGCACCAGCGTCATCACCGCGTGGGCGAGGCCGTAGCCGCCTTCGGTCAGGAACTCGAGCGCGTTGTCGAAACAGGCGGTGTCCGACTGGCCCTCGTAGGAGATCGGCCAGATCTTGGAAATGTCCTCGCCGAACAGCGGCGAGGAGACGCTCGCCTGGCGGGCGGCCATCCAGTTGACGTTGCCGCGCAGGGTGTTGATCTCGCCGTTGTGGGCGACCATCCGATAGGGGTGGGCGAGCCGCCAGGCGGGGAAGGTGTTGGTCGAAAAGCGCTGATGAACGAGCGCGATCGCCGATTCGAAGCGCGGGTCGGTGAGGTCGCGATAGTAGTCGCCGAGCTGGAAGGCGAGGAACATGCCTTTGTAGACCAGGGTGCGGGCCGACAGCGAGACGGGATAATAGTCGGGCGTCTCAGCCGCGCAGGTCTCCAGGCGGCGGTTCGAGACGATCTTGCGGATCAGGTAGAGCCGGCGCTCGAAATCGTCCTCGGAGGCGACATCCGCGCCCCGGCCGATCAGTATCTGGGTCTGGACGGGCTCCGTCTCCAGCACGGAATCCGGCAGGCCGGAGCGGTCGACGGGAACCTCGCGCCAGCCCAGCAGGGTCTGGCCGTTCTCGGCGATCACGGTGGTCCAGAGATCGCGCATGATCGCCTGGCCGTCCGGATCGCGCGGCATGAACAGGTGGCCGACGCCGTAATGGCCGCGCGCCGGCAGGTCGATGCCGTTGGCGGCGCAGTCCTCGCGCAGGAGACGGTCGGGGATCTGGACGAGAATGCCGGCGCCGTCGCCCATCAGCGGGTCGGCGCCGACGGCGCCGCGATGGGTGAGATTGACGAGGATTTCGAGGCCCTGCTCGACGATGTCGTGGCTGGCTTCGCCTTTCATATGGGCGATGAAGCCGACGCCGCAGGCATCGCGCTCGTGGCGGGGGTCGAACAGGCCCCGGGCGGGCGGGCGCCCAGGGATTTGTACGTCTGTCCGCATCTGTCCCTCGGGCCGCTGCCCGTCCGCAGGCTTGTGAAACGTCGAAACGGCGTTCATGTCGCCTCGCTCCCTCTTCTCTGTCTTCGTCCTGCCGGATCCGGCAGGGCGGCGCGTCCGCTACGCGGTCGGGCCGGGTGTCGGCCGGCCGGCCGTCGCAACGGGTATTCGAATGTGCCGTGGGTCCGCGCCTCGCGGTCCAGGCCACCGATACGCCGGCATGCACACAAGGTTAGTGCCGCTGCCGGCATTCGGCTCGTCCAGACCTGCCTGTCGCCCGCGATCGCCCGCATTTCTCCCCGGCGCGGCGATGGTTGCGACAAATTGGGTCAGTAAGGCTGTCCTACCTCGTATGCAAAATGCCAGATTTGAGCGGTTGCCGCAAGGCCGCCGATATTCGATCGTTGCGCAGAATACCGCGAATACGACAGATCCGGAAATCCGGCGGTCGGTCGCGTGTCGCAAAATAAACACGCAAACTCGCGAGACTTCGCAAATGCGTAACGCCAAGTTGACTTTCACTTGATGCTTTGCTTGGCGCAGTGTGGATCCGCCAACGGGCCACACGGTCCTGGCGCCGCATGTGGGTCAGCGTGCCTCGTCACGAACGTTGCATGCGGCAACCGGATCTTCTTTTTTAGGGAGAGAGATGATGAGCACCACCAAGACCCTCACCGCGCTTGCCGTCGCCGGCGCCATGGCCACCGCGCTGTCGATGACCGCCGTGCCGCACACCGCCCAGGCCCAGGACATGGAAAAATGCTTCGGCGTCGCCATGAAGGGCCAGAACGACTGCAAGGCCGGCGCGCATGACTGCAAGGGCCAGTCGACCGTCGATTATGACGGCGACTCCTTCAAGATGGTCGCCAAGGGCACCTGCACGTCGATGCAGACCCCGCACGGCCCCGGCTCGCTGGAGCCGATCGAGCGTCCGGCCTGATCAGGCCGATTGCGTGCTTCGGAGTGCCGCCGCGTTGGCGGCATTCCGAAAAAGCAAGTAAACTGCACGTTCCACGCGTAGCAGGTTGATTTCGCAACGAAGCCCCGACGGACACGTCGGCTTCAATCAGAAGGAGCAGAATCGATGATCAAGTCCAAAACCACTGCCGCGGTTGTCGCCGGTGCGCTCGTCGCCGCGGTTTCGACGGTCGCTGCGCCGACGGGCGCGCTGGCTCAGGAGCAGGAGAAGTGCTACGGCATTTCGAAGGCTGGCCAGAACGATTGCGCGGCCGGCCCGGGCACCACGTGCGCCGGTACCTCCACCATCGACTACCAGACCAATGCCTGGAAGCTCGTGCCCAAGGGGACCTGCGTCACGACCGAGGTTCCCGGTGGCGCGCACGGCACCCTGGAGCCCTCCGACGAGCGTATTCCCAGCTAAGTCCGGGATTTAAGTCCGGGATTTAAGTCCTCTGGGCTTGCCTGAACGCGGGTGCCGGATCTTCAATCCGGCACCCGCCCCAGCGCGTCTTAGATTCCGCGTCTTAGATTCCGCGTTTTAAATTCCTCGCCTTATACTTCGCGTCTCGTCCTTCACGCCTTGCATGGAGTGTCCCATGACGATCGATCCGCAATTCGCCAACCGGCATGACGGGCAGGAGCCGCGCGAGAGGGCTATTCCCGCGCGCGCAGGCGTGGGCCTCAAGGCGCAGCACTACCGGACGATACTCGAAGATGGCCCCGATATCGGCTGGTTCGAGGTGCATCCGGAAAACTACATGGGCGATGGCGGCCCGCCGCATCGCTATCTCACCGAAATCCGCGAGCGCTATCCGCTGTCCCTGCATGGGGTCGGCCTGTCGATCGGTGGAGACCGGCCGCTCGACAAGGATCACCTGAAGCGCCTCAAGGCACTGGTCGATCGCTATCAGCCCGGTCTGTTTTCCGAGCATCTGGCCTGGTCGACCCATGACGAAGGCTATCTGAACGACCTGCTGCCGCTGCCCTACACGCAAGCGACGCTGCAGCGCGTCGCCGAGCATGTCGACGAAGTGCAGACGATGGTCGGACGCAAGATGCTGTTCGAGAACCCCTCGACCTATGTCCGCTTCGCCGAAACCGACATGAGCGAGATCGATTTCATCCGCGCGCTCGTCGACCGTACGGGATGTGGCCTGCTGCTAGACGTCAACAATGTTTATGTCCAGGCGACCAATCACGGCTTCGACGCGGCCGCCTATATCGACGCGTTTCCGGTCGAGCATGTTGGCGAGATTCACTTGGCTGGCCATGCACGCGAGACCGATGATCTCGGCGAGCCGCTGCTGATCGACGCCCATGACCGCGAGGTCGACCGGATCGTCTGGGATCTCTATGCCCGCACCATCCGCCGCGCCGGGCCGATCCCGACGCTGATCGAATGGGACGCCAATGTTCCCGACTGGCCGGTTCTGTATGGCGAGGCGATGCTGGCCGAAGCGGTGATGAAACGGGAAGCCGGATTGCCGGACCTGACGCCGGGCGGCCGGCTTGTCGAGGCCGCGGAGTAGGCCGGTGTCGTCGCTTGCGGACATCCAGTCGCGGTTCTTCGATGCCCTGCGCGACCGCGATCTGCCGCCGCCGGCCGATATCGTCGGGCGCGCCGAGGAGCGGCCGGAGCGGCGCTTCGGCATCTATCGTAACAATGTCCATGTCAGCCTCGTCGAGGCCCTGATGGCGACCTATCCGGTCGTCAACCGGCTGGTCGGCGACGAATTCTTCCGCGGTATGGCGCGCGTCTATGTCGGCGCGAACCTGCCGCGCACGCCGATGCTGATCCGCTACGGCGGGGATTTCGCCGATTTCATAGACGCCTTCGAGCCGGCGCGGACGGTGCCGTATCTGGCCGATGTGGCGCGGCTCGAATGGGCCTGGCACGGCGCCTATCACGCAGCCGACGTCGCACCGATGACGCCCGAGGCGCTGGGTGAGGTGCCGCCTGAGCGGATGGCCGAGCTTATCCTGCAACTACACCCTTCGCTCAGCACCGTCTCGTCGCGTTGGCCGGTCCTGGCGATCTGGGAAACCAATACCAACGATACCGAGGTACGGCCCGTCGACCTTGCCGGCGGCGGCGAGGATGTGCTGGTGCTGCGGCCGCAATACGAGGTGGAACTGCGCACGCTGCCCGGCGGCGGCGCGGCGTTCATCACCGCGCTCGGCGCCGGCGCGCCGCTGGGGTCCGCCTTCGAGCAGGCGGTCGGGGCGAGCCCGGATTTCGACCTGACGGCAAACCTGCAGGGACTGATCGGTTCGGGTGCGATTGCCGGGTTCGCGTTTGCCGGCGATTTGCCCGCGGCCGACGGGTGACGCATCATGCCTGCGCGAGAGGAGGGCTGACGATGGCATCTGGCGAGCTTGGCCCGTCCAGGCAAATGCATGTCGGCCTGACTGCCGTGCTCGGCAGAATAGGCCGCCGGACCCGAGGGATCGATCCTGCAACGGGCCGTGGCCCCGCTTCTGTTCTCGTCAAACCGCTATCCTTTATGAAATGGCAAACCAAACAACAGACCTGAGGTAAAAAATGGGCGCGCTGGTGAGCTTACTCGTAGGTCTCTATCAATCGGTGTTCGGAGCGATTGAAAGGTTCACAAACGGCTGGCTGCTCGGACTTGCCGCGCGGTTTGTCTTTGCAGGCGTGCTGCTCGTCTATTTTCTGGATTCGGCCCTGACCAAGCTGGGCAGCGGTATCTTCGGTTTCCTTTCGCCCGGGCCCGGCGCCTATGTCCAGGTCTTTCCCAAACTCATGGAGAGTGTCAGCTACGATCCGAGTCAGGTCAGCTTCTTTCCGTATGGTCTGATCGTTCTGCTCGGCATGTGGGCGGAACTGATCCTCCCGTTTCTGGTTGTTTTGGGTTTGTTCACCCGCGTCGCGAGCCTTGGCATGATCGTATTCATCATCGTCATGAGCTACGTTGATATTTTCGGCCACAATGTGGAAGCAGCCACGATCGGTGCTCTCTTCGACAATACCTCCGGTTCGCTTATCCTTGATCAGCGGTTGCTGTGGATCTTTGTCCTGCTGGTTCTGGTGCTCAAGGGCCCTGGCATGATTTCGCTCGATACCCTGTTCGGCCGGATGTACCGCCGTACAGACTACTGAAGGACGACGCCGGAGGATCCGGCGGGCCTGCCCGGCGTTTCCGGCGGACCTTATATTTGCAAGACATGCTCTAACTTCGCGATTCCCGTTTGCCGCCCGGACGGTTAAGGTCCGGGCGGTTTTCGTATGGAACAGGCAGGCGCATGAACTTCGCAAGTGACAATACATCGGGCATTTCGGATCGGATCCTCGCGGCGATCGGCGAGGCCAATTCCGGGTTCGCCGGCTCCTATGGCGGTGACGACCTGACGGCGCGGCTCAACGACGCCTTCGGCGCCCTGTTCGAGACGACGGTGACCGTCCTGCCGGTGGCGACGGGTACGGCGGCCAACACGTTGTCGCTTGCCGCGATCACGCCGCCCTGGGGCGGCATCCTGTGCGGCGACCATTCCCACGTGATGACCGATGAATGCGGTGCGGCCGAACTTATCACCGGCGGGGCGAAGCTGTTCGGCATGGCGACCCGCAATGCCAAGATGCGTGCCGATCGTCTGAAGGAAGCGCTTGCCGCCTGGCCGGGCGGCGTTCCCCATCACGTCCAGCCGGCAAGCCTGTCGATCAGCCAGGTCAGCGAATTCGGCGCGGTCTGGCGGCCCGACGAGGTTGCGGAGATCGGCGCGATCGCTGATGCGCATGGCCTGAAACTGCATATGGACGGGGCCCGTTTCGCCAACGCCGTGGCGACGCTTCAGTGCGCGCCCGCCGACATCACCTGGAAGGCGGGTGTCGACATCCTGTCCTTCGGAGCGACCAAGAATGGCGCGATGGCCGCCGAGGCGATCGTCGTGTTCGATGCCGCGCTTGCCGAATCGCTGCCGTTCCGGCGGATGAAGACGGGCCACCTGTTGTCGAAGAGCCGGTTTCTGGCCGCGCAACTGCTCGCCTATATCGAGGACAGCCACTGGCTTGCGCTGGCCGGCCATTCCAACGCGATGGGTGCGCGGCTTGCCGCAGCGCTTGAACAGGCGCCGAATGCCAGGCTGGCCCTGAAGCCTGACGCCAACGAGGTCTTCGCCTATCTGACTGCGCCGCTTGTCGAGGCCCTGAAGGCGGCCGGCGCCACCTTCCACGGCTGGCCGGCCGGCTATCCCGATGAGGCCAATCCGCCGCGCGAGGGCGAAAGCCTGATGCGGTTCGTCACCTCGTTCCAGACGGTGCCGGAGGAAGTCGACCGCTTTGCGGAGATCGTCGCGGCGACCTGACTGTGACAACGCCCCGGACATGAAAACGCCCCGGCGAACGGATTACGTTCGAGCCGGGGCGTGGCCTCTATTTCAGGACTGTTCAGACCGTCTTCAGGAGACCTGCTGGTCGATGACCTTGGCGTCGTCCTTGGTGGCGATCTCGATCGTCCGGGGTTTCAGGGCTTCCGGGATCTCGCGGACGAGATCGACATGCAGGAGCCCGTTCTCCAGCGTCGCGCCACGGACCTCGACATGGTCGGCGAGCTGGAAGCGGCGATCGAAGCTGCGCTCGGCAATGCCGCGATAGAGCACGTCACCCTGCGGCGCGCTCTCGTCAGCGGCCTTCTCGCCATGGATCTGCAGGGCGTTCTCCTTGACCTCGATGGTCAGGTCGGCTTCGCCGAAGCCGGCAACCGCCATGGTGATCCGGTAGGCGTTCTCGCCGGTGCGTTCGATGTTGTAGGGCGGATAGCCCGATCCATTGTCGACGGTGCCGAGCTTGTCCATCAGGGAGAACAGCCGGTCGAAGCCGACGGTCGAGCGATAAAGCGGGGAAAGATCGTACTGACGCATATCTCACATCCTCCTTCAGAAGCGATATGGGTCGTGTCCGCCGCATCGGGCCGGACACTGAATGATGCGCACCCGTCATTGGCATACGCGAAGAAGGATGTGGGAATGCCCGCCGCCCGTTTCAAGACAGTCTTCCAGCCACCCCGGATGGGGGTATTCTCTCTTCGGCTGTCATCCCCAGACGTGTTCCACTCCTGTCCGGTTCAATCTCGGGGACGTCGATTAGCCGGTTGTCTGGCATGGCTTTTTCGGCAAGCGATGGTCGCGGGACATGGGCTTCCCCAACCACACACCCGGACATCATCAACTCTGTTTTCCTCAACGGAAGCGGCGTCTGGCATCGCCTGCCGTTCACCCTCCGTGTCATTGCCGGGCTTGTCCCGGCAATCCATGAACATAGTCGCTGGCCCCCATTCTGACGGCGGTGTTCATGGATTGCCGGAACAAGTCCGGGCATGACATCCGAGGGGGTGGCCAGGCTGAAACCAGAAACCCCCGCCCCGCTGAACCGGACAGTAGTGGGACGAGCCCGGCAATGACAGCATGGTGGGAGAGGCTGGTGTCTTGTCCTTCCCCAACACGATGCCCCTGACGCTACGTCATTCCCGCCCTTGCGCGGATGAATGCACGATGAACGGTGCCTTCCGGCACCGTTCAGGAAGGCTGCGCCATAGTCGTCCTCAACAACGGGGTTCGGATGGTTTCCCCCTCCCGACCATCCGATCCGGACCGGACGCAGTCATCGCCCCCGGTGCGTCCGGCAAGTGGCCGGCGATCCTCCCTCGGGTCGCCGGCCGGCCTTTCTCAGGACATGCTCGCTTCAGGGCACCCTCTCGTCTTTCCTGTTCAGACAAGTGCCTGTAAAACGGCTGAGAAAGCACCCGCCGTGCAGCCTGCGACGCCCGCCCTGCACCAGGTGCGCTGCCCAGACCGAATGGACGCGCCGACATGCATCTCGTCGATATTCCGGACAATCCGGTTCCCAGCGGCGCGGTCTGCGCGGCGATCCGGGCAAGCGACGGCGTCGAATTGCGCTTTGCCCGCTGGCGGGCGACCGGATCGCCGGGGCTCGGCACCGTCTGCGTGTTTCCCGGCCGCACCGAATTCATCGAAAAGTATTTCGAAGCCGTCGGCGACCTGCGCCGGCGCGGCTTCAACGTCGTGGTGCTCGATTGGCGCGGGCAGGGCCTGTCGCAGCGACTGCTCGGCAACCGGCGCAAAGGCTATGTCGACAGTTTCGAGGATTTCGACAAGGATCTGGCGGCCCTGATGCAGCAGGTGGTGCTGCCGGATTGCCCGCCGCCCTTCTTCGCCTTCGCCTTCTCGATGGGTGGCAATATCCTGATGCGCAACGCGGCACGGGCGCCGGCCTGGTTCGACCGGCAGATCCTGGTCGCGCCGATGCTGGGCTTCCACGACCGCTTCGGCTCCTCGCCGGCTGTCCGGATCCTCTCCGAAGTCGTCGGCCTGATCGGCTTCGGCAGCGCCTTCATCCCGTTCTATGGCGGGGAGACCCATGCGAGCATGGTCAAGTTCGAGGGCAATACCCTGACATCCGACGAGGAGCGCTTTCGCCGGTCGAACAGGATCGTCGAGGCCGAACCGGCGCTCGGCCTCGGCGCGCCGACGATCGGCTGGCTGAACGCGGCCTACGCGACGATCGGCGAGGTCATGGAGTCGGATTTCGCCCAGCGCGTGCGGGTGCCCACCCTGATCGTCGCCGGCGGCGCCGAACAGGTCGTCTCGCTCAAGGCGATCGAAACCATGAGCTTTCGCCTGAAGAACGGATCGCAGATCATCGTGCCGGGCGCCCGGCATGAGCTGCTGATGGAGCGCGACCTCTACCGGGCCCAGCTCTGGGCGGCGTTCGACGCGTTCATTCCCGGATCGAAGCTGTTCGATTAAGCGTTCAGCAGCGCCAGCGTTTCGGCGTGGACGCGCGGATCGCCGGCCGCCACCGCCGTTCCGCCGTCGCGGATCGGGTCGCCCTGCCAGTCGGTTATTATGCCGCCGGCGCCCTCGATGATCGGCACCAGGCCGACGATGTCATAGGCTTCGAGCTTGGATTCGACGACCAGGTCGATCTGGCCGCTGGCAACCATGCAATAGGCATAGGCATCGGCGCTATAGCGCACCAGGCGCACCGCCCGTTCGACGCGCAGATAGCGGTCGAGCTCGGTTTGCGGATCGAACAGTCCGGTGAATGTCGTCATCAGGATCGCATCGGAAAGCGTCGCGCAGGCGCGCGGTGCGATCGGCCCCTGCGCGTGCCCCTCGCGACCATGCGCCGGCCGGAAGGCCGCGCGCCCCGCGCCGCCCCAGAAGCGGTCGCCGATATACGGCTGATCTACCATGCCGAAGACCGGGACGCCTTCGTGGCGCAGGCCGATGATGGTGGTCCATAGCGGGATGCCGGAGACGAAGGCGCGGGTGCCGTCGATCGGGTCGACGACCCACTGATAGGCACTGGCGCCCTCGACGACGCCGAATTCCTCGCCGAGCAGTCCGTGATCGGGATAGGCGTTGAAGATCAGGTCGCGGATCGCCCGCTCGGCGTCGCGGTCGGCGGCGGTAACCGGATCGAAGGCGCCTTCGAGCTTGTTTTCAACCGCAAGGCCGGCGCGGAAATGCGGCAGGGTCGCTGTCGCCGCGGCGTCGGCAAGCCGATGGGCGACGTCTTCGAATTCGCTGAAATCCATATTGTCAGGGCTTCTATGCGCAGACGGAGGTTGTGAGGGGTACGGCCAAGCCTATAGGACGAAGCAGGCGGTTCCGCAATGAATTCGGAACGGAAAACGGGATGAAGCATAAATCCCGGGCGAACATGTGACTGGCAAGGAACGCGGGATGGGAAACGACAACCAGGCGACCGGTGAGCCGTTGCGCGCGCCCGCGGTGACGACCGTCGCGCTGCTGATCGCGGCCTTGTGCTCGATCTACGTAGTCAGCCAGTTCCTGCGCAATTCGGTCGGCGTTATCGCGCCGGACCTGGCCGCCGAGCTTGACCTGGCGCCGCAGGCGCTCGGGATGCTGTCGAGCGCTTTCTTTCTCGCCTTCGCCGCCGCCCAGGTGCCGCTCGGCGTGGCGATCGACCGCTATGGCCCGAAGGCCTGCATGCTCGCCTCGATCGGCCTGGCGGTGCTGGGTTGCGCGGTTTTCGCCTCGGCGGAGTCGGTGACCGGCCTGACGCTCGGACGGATCCTGATGGGGCTCGGCTGCTCGAGCTTCCTGATGGGGCCCCTTGCGATCTACACCCGCTGGTTCCGGCCCGAGCAGTTTTCAACGCTGACCGGTATGATGCTCGGGATCGGCACGATCGGGACCCTGTTCGCGACCGCGCCGCTTGCGGTTTCGGCGGCGGTCTATGGCTGGCGCACCACCTTCCTGTTCGTCGGCGCGGGGGCCGCCGTCGTCGGCCTGCTGGTTCTGGCGATCGTCCGCGACGATCCGCCGGGCGTCGTCCGCCGGGCGGACCGCTCCGCTGGCCTGCTGGCGAGCATCCGGGGGCTGGTAGATGTCCTGAAGGTGCGCGGTTTCTGGCCGCTCTTTGCCATGCACTTCCTCAGCTATTCGAGCTTTGCGGCGATTCTCGGCCTGTGGGGCGGACCGTTTCTTACCGATGTGCTGGGCTTCGATCTGGCAGACCGGGGCAACGCGCTGTTCGGGATGGCGGCCGGTCATGTCGTCGGGTCCTTCGTGTGGGGGCCTTCGGATCGTCTGATCAACGGCCGTCGCCTGCCGGTGACCGCCGGCGTTTTCGCCACCGCCGCGATGATCCTGGCACTGTGTTTCCTTGGCGATCGCGGCGGTTATCTGATCTATGCGATCTTCATCATGCTCGGCGTGACGGCGGCCTATGTGCCGGTGCAGATGGCGCATGGCCGCTCGCTGTTCGATGCCCGGCTGGTCGGCCGGGGCATCACCATGCTCAATCTGGGCACCATGAGCGGCGTTTTCGTAATGCAGCTCGTCACCGGCGCGATCATTGGCGCCTTCGCGCCGGTTGCCGGCCCGGAGGGGACGCCGGTGCGGCCGCTGATCGCTTACCAGTCGGCCTTCGTCTTTCTGGTCGCCGCCCTGCTGCTGGCCTGGCTGTATTACCGGACCGCGCCGGATCCGAGCGTCGGTGAGCCCGCCGATCGCTGATTAGGTGATGCGGCAAGCGATCACGAAAGGTTTAGCGCGGGTGTAGCGACTGCAATGCCGGCTGAACGCTGGAAATGCAGATTTCCGCTACGGTCCGCTGCGTTTCCTGGGTTTTCGTTGCGACGGTGGACTGAAATTTGCCTTTTTCGGGCATTTTCAGCAAGTTCCGCGCCATTGCCGGTTTAGTGCGCGGCGCTACTTAACATGGCAGCCATGCACAGTTGCAGGTCAAATGCATTGACTTTTGTGCGGTGCAGCGGCATATTTTTGCAGTGCGGTATCGCCCTGCCGTTTTGCGATACCGCTGCCCTCCTTGGGCGTTTCCTCCCTAGACTTGGGCCGTCCTGACGGACGGCCCTTTTTTCTTTTTGGGGGGTCGGCTGGTGTGTGTGGCCTGCTATTCGGCGGCCGCCTGGACCGGGCTGAGCGCCTCGGCGGAGACGGCCATCAGCCGCCGGCACAGGTGGGTTATGTCGGCGACCAGCCAGGCGAAGCCGCCGCCGCGCACGAAGCGCAATTCGTCCATATAAAGCGACCGGTTGATCTCGATCTGCAGGGAATGCAGTCCGTTTCCCGGACTGCCGTAGGTCTCGGTGATGAAGCCGCCCGCATAGGGCTTGTTGCGCGCGACCGTATAGCCGAGCCGCTGCAGGGTCTCCTGGGCGACGTCGGTGAGGATCGAGGCGCAACTGGTGCCATAGCGGTCGCCGAGGACGAAATCGGGCCTGCGGCGGTTCTCCTGCGTGACGCGGGCCGATGGCATGGAGTGGCAGTCGATCAGCACGGCCGTGCCGAAATGGCCGTGCGCCTGGTCGATCAGCGCCGACAGGGTGCGGTGATAGGGCTTGTAGTAGCGCTCGATCCGGTCGAGCCCCTCGGCGACGCTGATCGGGGCCGAATAGATCTCGGTGCCGTCGGCGACGATGCGGGCGATCGTGCCGAGCCCGCCGGCGACCCGCATCGAGCGGGTGTTGGCGAAATTCGGCAGCCGCCCGTCGAACATCGTCGGATCGAGCTCGTAGGCCTCGCGGTTGACGTCGACATAGGCGCGCGGGAAGCAGGCATGCATCAACGGCGCGCCGAGCTCGACGACGCCGGCGAACAGCTCCTCGACGAAGGTGTCCTCCGAGCGGCGCAGCGTGGTCGCGTCGAGCCTGGAGGCGGCAACGAAGGGTTTGGGGTAGTCGCGGCCGCTATGGGGCGAATTGAAGATGAAGGGAGAGCGGATTCCGCCCTTCGGGGCGACGATCTTGTGCGTGTGCTCTTCGATGGTCTCGGTGGACTTCGTCATGGGCCGGCGTAGCTGCGATCGAATGGGCCCGACTGTGCCAAGAACCATGGCGGCTGTCCATGCGGCTTGGGGATGAGGCGCTTTGAATCGCGGGGAATTCGTGAAATCTTTACAGTGCTGGGGTTCATTTCCCCGCCATGGAGACGTAGGAGTTACCGGGCAGGCCGTGATGTGTGGCCTTGATATGTAGCCGGGATCCGCGAAAGGCCAGGGGACAGAGTGTCAGGAATGACAAAAATACTTCTCGCCGAAGACGATAACGACATGCGCGGGTTCCTCGTGCGGGCGCTGGAAAATGCCGGCTACGAGGTCATCTCCTATGACAACGGCCTGAGCGCCTATAACCGGCTGTGCGAGGAATCGGTAACGCTGCTTCTGACCGATATCGTGATGCCGGAAATGGACGGTATCGAGCTTGCCCGGCGGGCGACCGAACTCGACCCGGACTTGCGCGTCATGTTCATCACCGGCTTCGCCGCCGTCGCGCTCAACCCGGATTCGGAGGCGCCGAAGGATGCCAAGGTGCTGTCCAAGCCCTTCCACCTGCGCGACCTCGTCAACGAGGTCGAGAAGATGCTGGCGGCGTAACACCGCAACGGGTTCAGCGCCTTACAGCGCCTAGCGCTCTACATCTTCCAGCGCCTCACATTTTCCAGCGCCTCACATTTTCCAGCGATTGTGCAGCCACAGCCACTGGCCGGGGGTGTCCCGGACCCAGCCCTCGACGATGGAGTTGACCACGCGCATCGCGCCTTCCGGGTCGATGCGGCCGTCGTCGCCGCGCGGCAGGTCGAGCGCGTCGGTCAGTTCGAGGCGGAAGCGATTGCCGGGCAGGCGGATGACGCGGACGCCATGGACGGGACAGTCGAACTGACGGGCGAGCCGGCCGAGGATCGGGTTGGTCGAGGCGGGCCGGCCGAAGAAGTCGATCTTGAAGCCGCGCGTCAGCCGCTGGTCGACCAGCATGCCCAGATGCCCGCCCTTTTCCAGAACGGATGCCATGGCGAAGGCGACCTGCTGCCCCGAGCCGGCGGCCAGCAATTCGCCCATCGTGCCCTTGCGGATCTCCAGGAGGCGGCGGGCGATGCGGGCGTTGTTGGGGGTGCGGAAGACGGCGGTCACCGGCAGGCCGTGCCGCGCCGCGCAGACCGCCGGCAGCTCCCAGTTGGCCAGATGCGCGGTAAAGATGATCGCCGGCTTGTCGTCACCGCGCAGGCGGCGGAAATGGTCGAGGCCGACCGCCTCGACCCGGCCGGCGCCGGGATTGTCGTCGTCCCAGTCCCAGATTTCGTCGAGATAGGGATATTCGGCCGCGGTGCGGCCGAGATTGTCCCAGACCTCGCGCAGGATCGCCTTCAATTCGGCATCGGTCTTGTCTGGATAGGCGGCGCGCAGGTTGGCCATGCCCCTGGCATTGACCGGCAGCAGCGGGCCGATCGACCGGGTGATCCGGCCGCCGAGATTGCTGGCCCGGTCGACGCCGAGCAGCCGCACCAGCCGGAAGGCGCCAATCGCGATGCTCGCCACGAGCCCGTCGATCAGGGGCCGGACGACCCGGTTCAACCGGATCTTCAGCGTCCACAGCCATTTCTGAAAGGGCGTCATGTCGCTGCCGGCCGGTCGCTACGGGGTGTGGAAAGGACGAGGCTTCAGAGTTTCGTGACGATCTTGCCGAAGACCTTGCGACTTTCAAGCCGGTCGAGGCCCTGTTCGAAATCGGCGATGTCGATCTCGGTGTCGATGACGGGCCGGACGCCGTCGGCCATCTTCTGAAGTCCCTCGGCCATGTTGCGCATCGAGGAGCCGAAGGAGCCGAACAGCTTCAACTGCTGCTGGAACAGTTGGTAGAGGTTGATTTCGGCGGTGATGCCGGTGGTCGAGCCGCAGGTGACGAGCCGGCCGCCGCGTTTCATCGACAACAGGCTGCCCTTCCAGGTGTCCGGGCCGACATGCTCGAACACGACGTCGACGCCCTTCTTCCTGGTGATCTTGCGGACAAGGTGCTCGAAGCGGTCCTCGCGGTAGTTGATGACGTGATCGGCGCCGAGCGCCGCGGCCTTCTCGGCCTTCTCGTCGTCGCCGACGGTGGTGATGACCGTGCAGCCGATCGCCTTGGCCATGCGGATCGCCGCCGTGCCGATGCCGCTGCCGCCGGCATGGACGAGGATCGTCTCGCCGGGCTCGAGCCTGGCGTTGTCGAACAGCATGTGCTGGACGGTGCCGAAGGTGATCGGCGCGCAGGCCGCATCGACCCAGGAGACTCCGTCGGGCACCGGCACGGTGAGACGGGCCAGGGAGTTGACGAGATCGCAGGCGAAGCCGTCGACATGGAAACCCCGGAGGCCGGCGACGTTTTCGCAAAGGTTGTCGCGTCCCGCCAGGCAGGCAGGGCATTCACCGCAGGTCAGTGCGCCGTAGAACGCGATCTTGTCGCCGACGGCCCGGTCGGTGACGCCTTCGCCGACCGCGACGATCTCGCCGGCCGCCTCCGCGCCGACAATCAACGGGAGTTTGCGCTTGGCGAATGCCATGCCGCGCCAGCCCCAGACGTCGATGTGGTTGAGCGCCATCGCCTTGACGCGGACCTGAACCTCGCCGGGGCCGGGGGCAGGCGGATCGGGCTGTTCGATCAGCTCGAGTTTGCGGTCGGAGACGAGCGTGAGGGCGCGCATCGGGGGCTCTTTCTTGAACTGGAAGGCGACGGTCGGTTTCGCCAGGGTCGGTTTCGCGGGGTTATAGGCGCAATGGCGGCGTTTGGCGAGATCAGCGATGCACCGGCATCGCCGCCATCAGGCCACCGTCGACGGGCATCTCGATGCCGGTGACATAGCCGGCCGCCGGCGACAGCAGGAAATCGATGACGGCGGCGATATCGCCGGGCTCGGCGAAGCGGCCCATCGGGATCTGCTTCTCCATGTTCTCCCGGTAATTTTCGTAGGGCGCCATCATGTCGGTGTCGATGAAGCCGGGCGCGACATAGTTGACGGTCACGCCGCGCTTGGCGGTTTCCATGGCGAGCGTACGCATGTAGCCAAGCATGGCGGCCTTGGAGGCGGCATAGGCGGCGTTGCCGACGCTGCCGCGCATCGCCACGACCGAGCCGATCATGACGATCCGTCCGGTGCGGGCCCGCGTCATGCGCCGGACGAGGGCGCCGCAGAGCTTGGTCAGCGACCAGAAGTTTATCTGCATGACGCGCTCGGCGCGCTCCTGGTCCATGACGGCCGCCAGGCTGTCATAGGACTGGCCGGCATTGTGGACGAAGCCGTAATAGGCGTCCTCGCCGGCAAGCGTCTCGGCGAAGGCTGAGACGCTGTCCCGGTCCGACAGATCGACCTCGCGGACGGAGAAGTCGCGGCCCGGATAGGCGCCGCGCAACTCTTCGGCAAGCGCCTCGGCGGCCTCCGTTGAGGCGTTGCAGGTGAAGGTGACGTCATGGCCGGCGGCGGCAAGCGTCGTGACGATGGCGCGGCCAAGACCGCGCGCGCCGCCCGTCACCAGGACGCGCTTGGCCGAAGCGTCGTCGGACGCCATCAGGAGGGCTCCGCGGCGATGACGAGGGAGACGTTCTGGCCGCCGAAGCCGAAGGAATTCGACAGGACGCGGCTGACGCTTGCGTCACGGGCCTCGTTGGGCACCACGTCGAGCGGGATCGTCGGATCCGGGATCTCGTGATTGATGGTCGGCGGAATGCGGCCTTCCAGGATGGTCATCAGCGAGAAGGCGGCTTCGACCGCGCCGGCGGCCGTCAGCGTGTGGCCGATCATCGACTTGTTGGAGCTGATCGGCACCGCCTTGGCGTGGTCGCCGAACACGGCCTCGACGCTCAGGCATTCCATCTTGTCGTTCTCCGGCGTGCCGGTGCCGTGGGCGTTGATGTAGTCGATGTCCTCCGGCACGATGCCTGCGTCGGCAAGGGCGGCTTCCAGGCAGCCGATGATCGCTTTGCCGTCCGGATTGGAGCGGGTGCGATGGAAGCTGTCGGCGCGTTCGCCGGCCCCTTCCAGGACGCCAAGGATCCTGGCGCCGCGCGCGCGGGCGTGTTCTAGGCTTTCCAGAACCAGGGCGGCAGCGCCCTCGGCCATGACGAAGCCGTCGCGATTCTTGGAGAAGGGCTTGGCCGCGCCCTCGGCCGGGTCGTTCTGGGTCGACAGGGCGGATAGAAGCGAAAAGCGGATCAGCGCCTCGGCATGGATCGAGCCGTCGGTGCCGACCGTCAGCGCCGCGTCGGCGTCGCCGCGGCGGATCGCCTCGATGCCGAGCTGGATCGCGGTCGCGCCGGAGGCGCAGGCCGTCGACAGCGAGATCGGCGAGCCCTTGGTGCCATAGCGGTCGGCAAGCGTCTCGGCGACGCCGGCGAAGACGAAGCGCTCGTGCAGGTCGGGCCGGCCCCTGTGGGCCGCTTCAAGCAGGGTGTGGTAGTCGGACGGATCCGGCGCGCCGACGGCGTGGGCCAGTTCCTCGCGCTGCGGCCATTCCATCTCGACAGGCGCCGCGGCCAGGAACAGCGGTCCGGGAAAGTCGCCCCGCGCCCCGATCGCCGACTGCTCGATCGCCTCGGCCATTGCGATATCGGCGAGATTTTCCGACAGGGCCGGCGCGCAGAACGGCTCGGCCTCGACGAAATCGACGGTGCCGCCGATCGTCGTGCGCAGGCCGTCGGTGGGGAACCGGGTGATCTGGTGGATGCCCGACCGGCCGGCGGTCAGCGCCGCCCAGTTGTCCGCGCGGCCCTGGCCGAGCGAGGTGACGATGCCCATCCCGGTGACGACGACGACCGGGCGGCCCTTCTTGTCGAGCGTGCCGTTATTCGCAGCCATGTTTGATGCTCCCGTAACGGCGTATTCGCCACGCCGCGGTACTTGATACTACCCGTTATATCACGTGGCCCGATATCATGTGGCCCGGCTTACCAGCGCCATGCCTTCGCCGCGCCAGTGGCCCCAGCTTGTGATCAGGGCCCGCGTTATCGATTCGGCCGCGTCGCGTTCCAGCCCGGTCGAATCGAGCGACGGGAACAGGGATCCGTGCGACACGGTCAGCGCGGCAAGCGCGACGAGGGCTGGAAACTGCGCCTCCAGGCCATGACCGATCCGCGAGCCGGCCGCGCGGACGGCGAGATCGGTGCCCTGTTCGGCAAGGCCGTCCAGAAAGGCCTTTTCCTCGCTCGCCAGCGGTTCGACGCCGGTGGCGCCGCTCAGCACGGCGATCGGGCCATCGCCGATCCTGTCGCGCAGCGCCTCGAACTGGCCCTTTGCAACTGCCGCCGCGTCGCCAGGCTGCCGCTTACAGCGGTCGGCGAGGACGTCGTCCAGCCTGGCGATCGGCGTGCCGCCGCGTTTTTCGGCGTGATCGGCCGATTCCAGGATCAGGAAGACGCCCATCGACCCGGTGACGAGGCCGCCGCCTTTGGCGATCCGGTCCCAGACCGGCGCCCAGTCCTCGCGCCACAGGTAATTGCCCAGTTCAAACAGCAGCATCATGTCGAGCCGCTCGGCATTGTAGGAGCCGCCGACCAGGCAGATGTCGCTCTGGCGGCTTGCGACGCGGGCATGCGCCGTGCGCACGGCGTCGATGCCGGCGGCTTCCTCGCCCATGAAGGTGCGCGAGGATCCGGTCACCTTGTGGACGATCGAGATGTTGCCGGCGAGGAGGTTCGGCAGTTGCGCCAGGAACAGCGTCGGCCGCAGGTCGCTCGACAGGCGCTCGTTCAGGAGCAGGCCGGTTTCGTTGGTCTTCAAGAGATCGGTCAGGATGGCGCTGTCGGCCTCGACGTCGCGCTCGCCGCCACCGGCCGATACGATCATGTCGGTGCGCTCGAGGATCTCCGGCTGGTCCTTGATGCCGGCGCTTTCCAGCGCAAGGCCGGCGGCATAGGTGCCGAGCCGTTGCCAGGGCTCCATCTGGCGCTGGTCGCCGCGCTTGGGGATCTGGGTGCTGAGATCGAGCTCGACCATCGGATGGACGGGATAGGGGGCGAAGGTCGCGTTGTCGACATTCGGGCTCGCCGCGTTCAGCGCCGTCCAATGCTGGTCGAGCCCCTCGCCGAGCGAGGAGACAATGCCGATCCCGGTGATCAGGACGTCCCGTCGATCGGGGCGGGGGGCCGATTTCGTCTGTCCGTGAGACGTCATCCCAGCAGCTCCATCGGATAGCCGAGCCGTTCGGCGTTGTCGCGCATCAGCGTGCTGAAATCGCCGGTGGGGAACGGCATGACCTTGAAGGTCAGCTTGCTGTCGCAGATCCGTTTGCCCGCGCAGGTCACCTTGGCCGTGGTCATCGCGTAGCCGGACCCGTCATGCTCCAGGAACCCTTCCAGGTCGAGCACGTCGCCCGGCTCGACGAAGGTGCGCAGCTTGGCCTCGCGGACGCCGGCCAGGAACGGCATGGCGTTGAAGCCGTTCGCGGTCAGGACGAGATATCCACAGGTTTGCGCCATCGATTCGATCAGGAGGACGCCGGGCATCAGCGGATGGCCGGGGAAGTGGCCCTCGAAGATCGTGCTTTCGTCGGGCACCGTCGCGCGGGTCTGGATGACGCCCGCCTCGGGGTCGATCGACACGATCTCGTCGATGAGCTGGAAATACTCGATACGCATTGAACCGGGTGTCTTGGGGTGAGGGGATGTAGGAGTGTGGGCGGGGCGGGTTGCTAAAGCGGCTCAGTCTTCCTTTGCGGCGATCAGCTCGTCGATACGCTCACACAGGTTCTTCAGAACGAAATACTGCTCGGCTTCCGCCTTGCCTTCATTGACGTCCTGCGTCCACTGCTCGAACGGCATCTTGATGCCAAAGGCCTTGTCGATCGCAAAGGCGATGTCGAGGAAGTCGAGGCTGTCGATGCCGAGATCGTCGATGACGTGGCTGTCGGGGGTGATATCGTCGCGCGGAATGTCGCACGTTTCCGAAATGATGTCGGCGACCGTGTCGAAGGTGGACGACATTGCGCTTCTCCAAATCTTGATGGCGGCTGTCCGGGCCGGACAGGCCGCGCCATGAGGGTCGGGGCTGCGGCGGGCTGTGCATCGAACGGGCACCTTGCAGCGCAGCAATACTATGCCAGGGCCTGCACGATCTAAACGAGGCGGACGCCAAGTGCAACGGTCTGACGACATTGGCGTGCGAGAGGTGCTTGCACATGTCGGCCGGTGGCGCTATATGCCGTCTCCTGTTTCCGGCAGTGGCCCTGCGCCGCTTAAAGGCCCGCTCGTCCCGCGAGCGGTGCAATCAGGAAACCGGAATGGGCGCGTAGCTCAGCGGGAGAGCACTACGTTGACATCGTAGGGGTCGCTGGTTCAATCCCAGCCGCGCCCACCATTTATTTGTCTCGCGGCTATTCCTCGCTGCGCTCGGGCCTGCGACGGCGCGCCCTTATGGGCGGCGGCCGGTCGGCCTTGCGAGCCCTCGCGGGCTCGGCCCTGTTTTCAGCGGGTCTGCCAACCAAGCCGCTATAGAGTGTCGCGGCGTTGACAGGGTCGGGGGCAGCCACTATGTTCCGCGGCGAATTCGAGGTCGGCCGCGCGCCGGCTTTTTTGTGCTCCGTAACGCACATGTGACCCCGGCGCTGAAACAGCCGCCGATCAGCACGGACAAGACCGATGAAAGTCAGAAACTCGATCAAATCGCTCGCCAAGCGCCATCGCGACAACCGCGTCGTCCGGCGCAAGGGCCGCATTTACGTCATCAACAAGACGAACCGCCGCTTCAAAGCCCGCCAGGGCTGAGGCCCGCGCGACGGTAACGTTCGGTCACATCCGGTTCGGCCGCGTCCGTAGGCGTTGACCGGCAGCCGCCGCTGCCCCATCCTCTTTCGCCATGGACAATGTTCGTGGCGTTTTTATTACGTGCGTTTTAGGCGGTGCATTGACGATCCTGCCGCCGGACGTGCGCGCGCAGACTTCCGCGACGCCCGGCGAGACCGAGCCTGCGCAGACTTCCGAGCTTTCAGAACAGACAAAGATGATCGAATCGCTGCTTGACCGGCTCTCGAAGGCCGAAAGCAAGCGCGAGGCGAAATCGCTCGAGCGCCAGGTCGTGACGGCCTGGAACGCATCCGGCAGCGATACGGTCGACCTGCTGGTCGCGCGTGCCGGCGGCGCGATCAAGGCGAAGGATTTCGGCGTCGCCCTGCAATATCTCGATACCGCGATCGCGATCGAGCCCGACTTCGCCGAAGCCTGGAATATGCGCGCGACGGTCTATTACCTCATCGACGAATATGAACTGTCGCTCGCCGATATCCGCCAGGTGCTGGCACGGCAGCCAAGGCATTTCGGCGCACTCAGCGGGCTCGGCCTGATTTTCCGCCAGCTCGATGAACCGGAGAAGGCGCTCCAGGCGTATCGCCAGGTGGAAGCGGTGCACCCTTATTTCGGCACCGTGCGCGAGTCGATCGAAAAGTTGGAAAAGGAAGTCGAGGGCAAGGCGATTTAGGCCCGGTTCGGCCGGCTGTCCCATTTGGGTGTTGCCGTCGGGCCCGCCGGGTGCTGTCATTGCCGTGTCCCGATGGTTGTTCGGGGCGTACGGGGCGTGTGAGACCATGCGGATGCTGATTGCAGGGCTGGTTGCCATCGCCGTCATTGTCGGCGGCCTTGCCGCCTATTCCGCATCGCGGACGGCGCGGCTGTCGGAACTGCATCCGCCGGCCGGCAATTTCACCCGCGTCGACGGCCTGCGCATGCACTACGTCCAGCTCGGACACCGCCGGGCGGCCCCGGTCGTGCTGCTGCATGGCGCTTCGGGCAATCTCAACGACCCGATGATGGCGCTGGGCGAGCGGCTTGCCGAGACCAAGCGAGTGATCGCGATCGACCGGCCCGGCCATGGCTGGAGCGAGCGCGCCGACGGGCCGCAATCGGCGCTGCCGAGCGACCAGGCCCGCTATGTCATCGGCGTGCTCGACAATCTGAAGATCGACCGGGCCGTCATCGTCGGCCACTCCTGGAGCGGCGCGCTGGCCCTGTCGCTGGCGCTCGATCATCCTGACCGTGTCGCCGGCCTGATGCTGCTGGCGCCGGCCTCCCATCCCTGGCCGGGCGGGGTGCGCTGGTACTACACGCTGGCCTCGCTGCCGGCATTGGGACACCTGTTCACGCAGACGCTCGTCCTGCCCTTCGGCGAGTTGATGGTCCGGCCCGCCGTGCGCCGGTCGTTCGCACCGCAGGAGCCGCCGAGCGGCTATCTGCCAAATTCCGGGGCGGCCCTGGTATTGCGCCCGCCGGACTTCCGCGCCAATGCCACCGACATGGCCAGGCTGCTGGATTTCCTCGCCGACCAGGCGCCACGCTATGCGGAGCTGTCCGTGCCGACGGTGATCATCACCGGCAACGCGGACAAAACGGTCGCGCCGCGCATCCACAGCCGGCCACTTGCCGGCCAGATCGCCGGCGCGCGGCTGATCGAGTTCGATGGCGTCGGCCACATGCCCCATCACGCCGATCCCGACCGCGTCGTCGCCGAGATCAAGCAGCTTGCCGCCGAACTCGATCCGCCGATCGGCGGCAAGGGGCCGAAGACCGCCGGCACCGACGAAACGACCGTTCAGTAGACGCGCCGCACGGCGCCCGGCCCGTATGCGGACGCGATGTCAGTCGGCATCCGGCTGGGCCGCGCCGACAAAGGCGATCCTCAGCATGTTGGTCGCGCCCGGCGTGCCGAAGGGGACCCCGGCGGTCACGATGATCCGCTGGCCGGGCTGGGCGAACCCCTCCTGATAGGCGATCCGGCAGGCGCGATCGACCATGTCGGTCTCGTCATGGGCATCCTCGGTGCGCACGCTGTGCACGCCCCAGACGAGCGCCAGGCGGCGGGCGGTATCGATCTTCGGGCTCAGGGCGATGATCGGCAGGTTGGGCCGCTCGCGGGCTGCCCTCAGGCCGGTCGCTCCCGATGAGGTGTAGCAGACCATAGCCGGCAGCTTCAGCGTCTCGGCGACGGTGCGGGCCGCCGCGCTGATCGCGTCGGGGCCGGTCGGTTCGGGATCGGCGCGCTGGGCATAGATGATCGAGGCGAAGTTGGCGTCGGTCTCGACCTGTTCGGCGATCCGGTCCATCGTCGCGACGGCTTCGGTGGGGAAATCGCCGACGGCGGATTCCGCCGACAGCATGATGGCGTCGGCGCCCTCGAACACGGCGGTCGCCACGTCCGACACCTCGGCGCGGGTCGGCACCGGTGCGGAGATCATCGATTCGAGCATCTGGGTTGCCACGACCACCGGCCGGCCGGCCTTGCGGCAGGCCCGGGTGATGCGCTTCTGGACGCCCGGCACGGCCTCCAGCGGCATCTCGACGCCGAGATCGCCGCGCGCCACCATCAGTCCGTCGGCCATGTCGATGATCCCGTCGAGCTGCTCGACCGCCGAAGGTTTCTCGATCTTGGCGAGCAGGGCCGCGCGGCCGCGGATCATCTTGCGCGCCTCGGCAAGATCGTCCGGGCGCTGCACGAAGGACAGCGCGATCCAGTCGACGCCGACATTGACGGCCGCGTCGAGATCGGCACGATCCTTGTCGGTCATCGCGCCAAACGGCAGCAGCGTGTCGGGTAGGCTGATGCCCTTGCGGTCCGACAGCTTGCCGCCGACCTCGACCTCGCAGTCGAGCCGGTCGCCACTCGCCTCGATGATCTTCAGGCGGATGCGGCCGTCATCGAGCAGGAGGCGATGGCCGGCTTCGGCCGCCTCGAAGACCGGGCGGTGGGGCAGGAACACCCGTTCGGCCGTTCCCGGCGTCTCGTCGGTGTCGAGGCAAAAGCGATCGCCTGGCTCGAGTGCGGCCGGGCCGTCGGCGAAGGTCCCGACCCGCAGCTTGGGGCCCTGCAGGTCGCACAGGATGCCGATCGGTCGGCCGGCCTCGGCCTCGACTGCGCGAATGCGCCCGTGCAGCGTCCGCAGCAGGTCGTGCGGCGTATGGCTCATATTGATCCGGAAGACATCGGCGCCGGCTTCGAACAGCGCCCTGATCCGGTCCTTGTCCGACGTCGCCGGGCCAAGCGTTGCCAGTATTTTTATCGATCGTTGTCGGCGCATGGATCCGACGCCCCCTTTGTCTTTTCAGTGTGAAACCGGCCCGGGAAACGAGCCTTCGATCCGCGGATCGGTCCGCGCCGCCGGGACGGCCCGCCGGGACATCCCACAGGATGCGGCCGCGCGCGCTTATCAGCAGACGTCGAGACCGCCGGGCGGGTCGGACAGACTCCAACCTGCCGGAGTATACAGGAACGAACCGGAAATACCGCTCCGCCATCCCGCATATCGACATGCGGACGTAATCAGAACACCGGGCGACAACAGGAGCGTGACGCCCCCCGGAAGGATCGACACGAGGATCAACGCACGGATCGGGACTATTCGCCGCCGGTTCCCTCGCTGCCGAGCACCGGGTCCTTTAGTTGTACCGTCCAGGTGGTCTGCTCGTGGGTGTCGATCTCGAAGAAGCCGGTCTTCTTGTAGCCGCGGTCCTTGCATTCCGAGATCCCGCGGATCGTGAACATCTGGTCCTGCGTGCACATGAAGGCCTCGCCGGCCCACTCGCCGCCATGGTCGTAGTCGATCGCGTAGAGATAGTAGTAGCGGGCCGCCAGTTCGCCGCGCAGCAGCGTCTCGCAGGCGTTCGGCTTGATGTTCCACCAACCCTCCGTCGCCCAGCCCTTGTCGTCCTTGTAGCCGACGGCGACGCCGACGCGGCCGACGGTGGTGTTGCAGATGCGGAAGTCGCCGCTTGCGTCGACCGGCAGGGCCGCGACCAGGAGCGACGCGGCAAGGCCGGCCTTGCTGAGATGCCCTATGGGAAGATGGAGGTTTCGTTTCGTTGCGGTCGTCATGGAATATCGGTCAGGCGATCGCTTGGTCCCCAGTTCGAAGCTGACGTCAGGGCCGCACCGTGTCAACGACGATGGCCCGCAAATCGTTGACATTGGTAAAGGTGGGGCCGGGTTTGAGCAAGTCGCCGAGTCTCTCGAAGAATCCGGTCGAATCGTTGTCTTCCAAAAAAGCGTCAGCATCAAGGCCGATTCGGGCAGCCCTTGCCAAGGTATCCGGCGAAATAATCGCGCCGGCCGGATCGTCCGGCGCGCCGCGGCCGCCATCCGTGCCATCCGTATCGCCGGCGATCGCCCAGATGCCGGCGCGGCCGTGCAGGGCGATCGCCAGGGCCAGCGCGAACTCCTGATTCGGGCCGCCGCGGCCCTTGCCCCTGAGCGTCACCGTTGCCTCGCCGCCGGACAGGAGGATCGTCCGGCCGCCGGCATCGGCGCGTTCGCGCGCCATGGCGGCCTGGTCGCCGGCCAGGTCGCGCGCCTCGTCCTCGAGATCGGTGCCGAGCAGCACCGGGTCGAAGCCGAGCGAGTGGGCCTTCGCCTCGGCCGCGGCAAGGGAAATCGCCGGCGTAGCGATCAGCCGGAAGTCCGTCCGGGACAGGCGCGGATCATCGAGCGATGGGGTCTCGTTGGCCGGATCGGCCAGGAGGGTGGCGATTTCGGGTGCCGATATCCGGTAGCGCGAGAGGATTTCGGTCGCGTCTGCAAGCGTCGTCGGGTCGCCGACCGTCGGGCCCGAGGCGATCGCGGCGGGATCGTCGCCGGCAACGTCGGAGATCGCCAGCGTCAGCACCGGCGCGGGCGCTGCGGCAAGCGCCAGCCGGCCGCCCTTGACGCGCGAGAGATGGCGACGGACCGTGTTGATGTCGCCGATCGGCGCGCCGCAGGCCAGAAGATCGCGGGTCAGCGTCTGCTTGGCCTCCAGCGTCAATCCGGCGACCGGGGCGGTCCACAGGGCCGATCCGCCGCCGGACAGGAGCACGAGGACGAGATCGTCCGGCCCGGCCGAGGCGGCCAGATCGAGCGCGTCCTGCGTTGCCGCGACGCCGGCGGCATCGGGCACGGGGTGGCCGGCCTCGACCATCCGGATGGTCCTGGTGGGGCGGGCATAGCCGTAGCGGGCAATGGCAAGGCCGGCCAGCCGGTCCGGCGCCAGGCCGAGCGTGTCGAGATAATGGGCCTCGGCGGCCTGCGCCATGCTGCCGGCGGCCTTGCCGGCGGCGAGCACGATCAGCCGGCCGTCCGGCGGTTCCGGCAGGTGCGGCGGCAGGCAGGTTTCGGGCAGCGCCGCGTTGACGGCGGCCTCGTAGAGGGAAAGCAGGATCTTCCGGTGGTCCAAGGTGTCGTCCCCGTCTCGCAAGAGCGGCCATACTTGCCGCGAACCGGCGATCAAGTCCAGCCGGCAGGTCCTGCTGGTTCGGGCCGACCCGAAAACTCTGTTGACCGGATGGCGCGATCGCGCGCGGGCCATTGCCGGGACGGCCGCGATCGCCTAAACAAGGGGCTTGTCCGCGGGCCGTCTTACCGGTCCGCCACCAGGTTCACCCCTCACGAATCGTCCCATGGAGATGATGAGCAAGGATCGGGCGGCTGTTGCCCGTTCAGACGATGGTGCCGATGCGTTTCCCGCTTTCGAGGAGATCGTCGGCGCGATCGAGACGGGCTGGCTGATCCTGTGCGATCATGCCTCGAACGCTTTGCCTGCCCGCTATGGCGATCTCGGCCTGCCGGCGTCGGAATTCGAGCGGCACATCGCCTATGACATCGGCGCCGAAGCGGTGACGCGGCGGCTTGCGCGCGATACCGGCGCGCCGGCGGTGATGTCGCGGTTTTCCAGGCTGCTGATCGATCCCAATCGCGGCCGCGACGACCCGACCCTGCTGATGCGTCTGTCGGACGGCGCGGTCGTGCCCGGCAACGCGCATGCGGATGCTGAGGAAAAGCAGCACCGGATCGACAGCTATTACGAGCCCTATCACCAGGCGATCAATTCAGCGATCGAACGGGCGATCGAGGCCGGGCATCCGCCGGCGCTGATTTCGATTCACAGCTTCACGCCGCTGTGGCGGGGAACGCGGCGGCCCTGGGAAATCGGCTTTCTGTGGGACAAGGACCCGCGCCTGGCCGAACCGTTCATCGAGATGTTCCGCCGCGACCCGCTGCTCACCGTCGGCGACAACGAGCCCTATACCGGACAGTTGGTCGGCGACTGCATGTACCGGCACGGCACCATACGCGGCCTTGCCCATGTGCTGGTGGAACTGCGTCAGGACCTGATCGCCGAAGAGCCGGGACAGGCGGAGTGGGCCGGCCGGATCGCCGATGCGCTTTCCGCCCTTGCCGGGAGGCAGGGTCTGAACGAGATTCGTCACTATGGATCGGCCACCAAGGCATCAGGAGGCGAAGAATGAGCGAACTCGATCAACACACGAAGCTGGAATTGGAAGCGGCGGCCTTTCGCCGGCTGGTCAGCCATTTGCGCGAGCGGACGGATGTCCAGAACATCGACATGATGAACCTTGCCGGATTCTGCCGCAATTGCCTGTCCAACTGGTATCGCGAGGCGGCCGAGGAGCGCGGCCTTGCCGTCGACAAGGAGGCAAGCCGCCAGACCGTCTACGGCATGCCCTATGCCGACTGGAAGGCGAAGTACCAGACCGAGGCGACGCCGGAACAGAAGGCGGCTTTCGAGGCTGCCAACAAGGATCACTAGAGGATACGAACCCGACCATGTCCGACACCGATTTCAGCGGCACCGAGGGTGCCGCGCGCAGCCAGTTGCATTCCATCGTCCAGCGCATCGAGCGGCTGGAGGAAGAGAAGAAGGCGCTCGCCGACGATATCCGCGACGTCTACGCGGAGGCGAAGGCCAACGGCTTCGACACCAAGGCGCTGCGTTCGGTGATCCGCCTGCGCAAGCAGGACCAGGCGGAACGGCAGGAACAGGAAGCGATCCTGGCGACCTACATGGTCGCGCTCGGCATGGTGACCGAGGAGTAGGCGGGCTCACGGCCTGGCTACCTGTGTCCGGATGTGTTGCCGGCATCGGCGCATAAAAGGCCGGCGCCGGTGGTCATGGATTGCCGGGGCATGTCCGCCGATGTCCGGTTTAGCGGTCGCCTGGCTTTGCGGGCGGTGATTGACCGCAAACCGCTGACGGGCTCTCACCCGGCCCTTCGGGCCACCCTCTCCCGCCAAGGGGGAGAGGGAAAGAGTCCTGCAGCACCCCCGTTCTCCCTCTCTCTCCTTACTGGAAAGAGGTAGAGTTTGCGGGAAGCGGGCCGCGTAGCACGGACCCCCTCCCCCCCAATATGTTCAGACTGGGGGAGAGGGTGGCGAGCGAAAGCGAGCCGGGTGAGGGGGCGTCAAAATCACCACCGAGAGGACTGGATCCCAGCAATCCATGACCACAGTCGCTTGCGTTAAATGGCTATAGACCGTGAGACAGGCCCGGCAGCGCGCGCCCTCCATCCGCAACCGGCTGAAGCCTGCCTCTAGCGCAGGATCGTCGCCGTCGGATCGACACGGCCGACGCGGTTGGTGCGGACCGGCTCGGGCTGGCGCGAGGCGAGCTGGTAGGTGCGGGTCGCGACCGGCACGACGACCGGGCCGGTGAAGCGGCGCATCGGGAACTCGAAGGGCGGCCGGTCCTCGAAGCGGGAGTCGACGACCGGGCCGGTCAGCGTGGCCAGCGCGCCGATATCGGCGTGATCGGGCTGGCGCAGGACGACCAGGGCGGGATCGCGCAGGCAGGTGCCGCTGGCCATGAACGGATCGAGCGCCTCGCGCCGATGATCGATCGCCACCAGAGCCGGGCCGGACCGGATCGGGATCCGCTGGCCGGTGAACGTCGCCGAGAACGGCGGCATCTCCGTAACGGCGCCGGGATCGGCGAGCGCGGTGACGATCTCGCCGGCGGGGTCGGCAAGCAGGTCTGTGATGGTGCCGGACCCTGCGGCCGGGCCTGCTGTTTCGGCGAGCAATGGCCGCTCGCGCGGCAGGGCAGGGGCTTCGTCCGATGGCGTCAGACTTGCGACGACAATGGCTTCCGGGACAATGGTTTCCGGGACGACGGGCTTGGCTGCGGGAAGCGGCGCGGCGATATCCGGCGCCGTGTCTTGAGGTGTGGATGCGGCCGCGCCATCGGGTTCCGTGCCGCTGGCAGGCTCCAGCGCTGCGACCAGCACTGGCTTGGGTTCGGGAACCGGTGCGGTCACGTCGGTTCCGCTATCGTCGACCCGGTCGTCGTCGGCTGGCGTTTCAGATGCCGAAATCTGCGGTGTCGGACGCTGGCGGGGCAGCGGCGCGTCGGCGCGCGCGGCAGGCGTCAGCGAGGCGACTACCGTCCGTTCTGGCGTCCGTTCGGGGACCGGTTCGCTCGGCGTGGTGTCGGCGTCGCGCCGGTTGCGGTTGAACAGGCCGGCAAGGCCGGTGCGGGTGCCGGCGTTGCCCGACGCGGTCCGTTCGGTGCCGGCCGTGCTCGCGGTGCTGGCGCGTTCGACGCTGGCCGGCCGGCTGTTTGTCGCGCTCGCTGACCGGCTGCTTGCCGAGGAGACCGAAGCCGTCGTCAGGATTGCCGCGTCCTCGCGCGCCGCGCCGACCGCCGTCCGCGTTGTGGCGCCGGAGGAGGCGAAGGCGAGCCGGGTCCGCGAGGATGTGCTGCCGCCGCGCGCCAGTTGCGCCTTGGCGGCTTCGTAGCCCTTCATCGGCTTGCCGTCGGAAGGCATGTGGACCGTCTTGCCGTCCGGGAACACGCGGGCGAGCTGTGAGCGCGTCATGCGCGGCCAGTGGCGGACGCTGCCGGTGTCGAGATGGACGAAGGGCGAGCCCGATGTCGGATAGAAGCCGACGCCGCCGCGCTGGAATTTCAGCCCGATCTCGCGCAGCTTGGCCAGCGGCACGCCGGGAATGTAGAAGTCGAGCGCCTTGCCGACCGTATGCTGGCTGGTCTTGGCGACGCCGCGCGAGCGTGACCGCAGCATCGCGTTGGTGACCGGCGAGCGGTAGCCCGACAGGATATAGATCGGTCCGTTCGAGCCGGCCTGTCGGCGCACCTCCCAGATCAGGTCCACCAGCTTGGGATCCATGGTGGTCGCTTCGTTGCGCCGCCAGTCGCGCATGATGTAGTTGATCTTCTTCATGGCGGCGGAGTCGTAGCGGCCGTTGCGCTTAAAGGTGACCTCCAGGGTCTCGCCGGTGTGGAGCTGCTTGAACGACAGGCTGCGGGTTTCGGCGAGTGCCGTGGTCGAGATGCCGGTAAGGAGCGCGAAACCGGCAACCGCCACGGCGCCCGCGAACAGGCCGCGCCTGTCGCCGCCTGCTGGCGACCGCCATATCGGGCCGCACAGGCCCGCTACCCCCGTTTTGCGCTGCTTGCTCAAGAAGTCCCGTCCGCGGCCTTTTACCGTTCTCGCCCTACCCCGAATGCCTGGTCCCGATGCGTTGCCCGACGCTTTGGGGGCCGTCCGCCGCCTGCATACTCCCATTCTGCCGGACTATGTCTGGCGGAGCGTCCGATCGGGCGATTTTCTGCGCTATTGGTTAATCGATTATGAGCCTGACTGTATTGCGCTATCCCAAGATCGTGGCGCCATTTTGCCGCAGCCAATGGGCATATCGCATTTTTTGCCCCGTCCGATCAACTCTGCCCGTCAGCCGCCCAGTTCCATCGCCGCCTTCATGCGGCTGTCGTAGTCATAGAGGTCGGCGCGCTTCTGGGTCTCGCCGGCCTCGTCCACCCAGACGGTGAAGTAGGTCAGGTGCACCGGCACGTGCCGCTTCAGGTTGTGGGCGCCGTTGTCGCCGCCGCCGATCAGCTTCTTGATGCGCTGGCCGTTGAGCTGATCTTCGCGCGCCAAAAGGGCGTCGGCGAATTCGACCGGCTTGTCGACGCGCACGCAGCCGTGGCTGAAGCTGCGCACCGAGCGGGCGAACAGGTTGCGGGTCGGCGTATCGTGCAAATAGACGGCATGCTTGTTGGGGAACATGAACTTGACCCGGCCGAGCGCGTTGGCGCCGCCGGGCGGCTGGCGGAAGCGGAACGGCATGGTCTCCGGGTTCCACAGCGTCCAGTCGACGGAGCGCGGATCGATCACCACCTCGCTGCCGCCGCCGGTATAGATGACCTCGAGGCCGCGGCGCGCGAAGAAGCTCGGGTCCCGGCGGATCTGCGGCATCATCTCCTTGGCCGCGATCGAGCGGGGGACGTTCCAGTAGGGATTGACGTCGACATATTCGATCTTGTCGGAGAAGACCGGCGTCTGGTTCTTCTTGGTGCCGACGATGACCCGGGTCTCGAAGAACGGTTCGCCGTCGGCGACGACCCTTAAGCGGTATTCGGGAATGTTCACCCAGACGTTGAAGTCGCCCATATCGCGCGGCACCCAGCGCCAGCGCTCCATGTTGACCAGAACATCCTCGACCGTGATCTCGGTGCCGCCGTTGAGGGCTGCCAGCGTCTGCGGGCCGACGACGCCGTCGACATCGAGGCTCGCGCGTTCCTGAAACGCCTCGACGGCTGCGACGGTCGCCTCGTCATAGACCAGCGCCGCCTCGCCCTCGATCGCCGGCAGGCCGAGGCGGGCGCGCAGGGCGGGCAGGCGGTCGTCCGTCTTGCCGGGCTTCATCGACGCGCCGGCCGGCACCGGCGGCGGAACGTCGGCGGGATCGCGGCTGCGCAGGTCCTCCAAAAGGGCCTGCAGCGCCTTGAACTGGGGATGCGGCGGATTGAAGCCGTCGAGATAGGCGGCGCGGTCGTCGGCGTCTGACAAGCCGGCCAATACGGTCTCGGCCTGCGGCCGCGCGCGCTTCGGCGAGGTGAACTCACCCAGCGATTCCGGTTCGAACGTGCCGTATTGCGCATCATCGGCAAAGCGCAGGGCGGCTGTCGTCAGGTCGAGCTCGGCCCTGGCGAGCGCTGCGCTGCGCGGATCGGTTCCCGCCGCATCGAGCGTGCCGAGCGAGGCCACGTCGATGCCCGCTTCGCCGACATCGAGGCGCGGCGTCGCGTAACGGGTCGGGTCGAGCCCGTCGAGATCGGCGCGGCCAAGCCGGTCGATGACGCCGCGGGCGGACGCATTCAGCTTGCCCTGGCCGAGCCAGAGCGGGGCAAAATCGCGGTCGGAATAGAACGCGGCGACCGCCTTATCGAGGCCCTTGTCGGCCGAAATCGCGGCTTCGAGCGCGGCGGCGATATCGTCGCTGCTCGGCGCGGTGTCTCCAGCCGGCGCGGTCGGGGTTTCGGCCGTTTCGGTTTCCAGGAGCTCGGTCTCAACAGCCGGTTCCGCGGCAATCGGTGCCGTGGCGCTGTCGGCCTCCGGGATCGCGCCGGTCGTCAGCGGCGTCTCGATCCGGGCGCTTTCGATATCGGGTGTTTCCGATATCCCGGTATCGAGCGGTGCGCTGTCGACGGGGTCGAGCTTCGCCGTGCCCGTAGCGGTATCTGCAGCCGCAGGATCAGCCGCAGGATCCTCGGCCTCGATCGCGGCTTCCGCCAGGGGCTTTGCCACCGGCTTCGGCACCGGTGCCGTCGGCGCGGCGCTTGCGACCGTATCGGGATCGATCACCCGTCCATCCGGAGGCGAGGCCACGGGCATGGCGCTGGCGGAAGACGCGGCGAGGCCCGCGGCAAGCGATACGCTGGCGACGAGGGCGGCCCGAAACCTTGGCCGGAGCCTTGGACGGCGCATGGGGCGGGCAACGATGCGGCGATGATCCTTCATGCGCGCGACGCTACCCGAATTCGGCTGAATCGGCTAGCTCACAAATGTGTCAGCGCTGCCTTATTCCGCTGCGTCCAGTTCGAGTTCCTTCAGCCGCCGGTAGAGCGTCGAGCGGCCGATACCCAGCCGGCGCGCCACCTCGCTCATGCGACCGCGATAGTGGTCGAGGGCGAAGCGGATGAGATCGGCCTCGATGTCCTCCAGCGGCCGCACGTCGCCGTCTTCCGACAGGATTGGAACGGCCTCGCGTGCGGTGCCGGGCAATCGCCAGGCCCCGGCAGGGTGTGGCATGGCGGGATGGGGCGTGGCGACCGGTCCGGACGCAAACCGGTCCGTCCGCAGTTCTTGCGCCATATCGAGGTCCGGTTCCGCCGTCTCCAGTGGCTCTGCGGCGATCGGCGGGATCTGCGTGTCCGCCACGCCGGTCTCGCGCGCCTGCTGCAGCACCTGCGGGAAGTGGTCGGCATCGAGAACGGGCCCGTCGGCCAGGACCACGGCGCGGAACACGGCGTTTTCGAGCTGGCGGACATTGCCGCGCCAGCCGTGGCCGCGCAGCAGGGATATCGCCTCCGGTGTCACCGCCTCGATCCGCTTGCCTTCCTCGGCGGCGAACCGGGTCATGAAGTGCTTGGCGAGCAGCGGAATGTCCTCGGCGCGCTCGCGCAGCGGCGGCAGCAGGATCGGGAAGACGTTGAGCCGGTAATAGAGGTCCTCGCGGAACCGGCCCTGCTGGACCAGGTCGATCATCGAGCGGTTGGTCGCGGAGACCAGCCGGAAATCCGTCTTGACCGGGCGGCGGGCGCCGACCGGGTCGACCTCGCCCTCCTGCAGGGCGCGCAGCAGCTTGACCTGGACGTCGGGGGGCAATTCGCCGACTTCGTCGAGGAACAGCGTGCCGCCATCGGCCTCGACGAACTTCCCGACGCGCTTTTCGGTGGCGCCGGTGAAGGCGCCCTTCTCGTGGCCGAACAGGGTCGATTCGACAAGGTTTTCCGGGATCGCGCCGCAATTGACGGCGACGAACGGCTTGCCCGACCGGGCACTCGAGCCCTGGATGGCGCGGGCGATCATCTCCTTGCCGACGCCGGATTCGCCCTCGATGATGATCGGGATGTTGGAGGCGGCGGCCCGTTCGCCAAGCTCGATCACCCGCCGCATGGCCGCCGACCGGGTGACGATGTCCCTGAAGGTCAAGGTCCCGTCGGCGCGGCGCTTGATGCGGGCGATCTCGCCTTCCAGCGCGTTGACCTTGAGCGCGTTGCGGATCGAGATCTCCAGCCGTTCAGGGCTTACCGGCTTGACGAAGAAATCGATCGCGCCGGCCTTGATCGCGCCGACAACGGTGTCGATGCCGCCATGTGCCGTCTGCACGATGACCGGCACGGACCTGCCATCCTCGCGCAGGCGATCGAGCGTGCCCATGCCGTCGAGATCCGGCATCACGAGGTCGAGGACGACGAGGGCGATCTTGTCCGACTCCGGGCCCGACAGCGCGGCCAGCGCTTCGTCCCCCGTCGCCGCCGAAACCGTCTCGAAGCCGAACCGCTCGATGGTTCCCTCGAGAATGCGGCGTTGCACGGGATCGTCGTCGACGATCAAGATCCGATCGACCATCGGTCCTCCAGACGGGCTGCCGGCGCGCAATGGTCCGGCGGGTGTGCGAATACGGGCGCCAGTCTGGGGCACAGTGGGTAAAGGGGGCCTTAAGCCGATCGTACACATCGCGAAACGGAGCGGGAACGCGACAACCCTGGCGCGTTGAAAGCGTCTGAATCGCAAGGTGGTAAAACTTTTTCGCGAAAAACCGGCGGCGGCGAATGTCGCGGTGGATTTCCGCCCATGTTCTGCACACGCGTTCTTGAAGCAGGGGGACGCAAGGCTAATATCCGGTAGGCGTCACGGGACTGGCGCGTGCTTTAAGGCCACGATTCGGGTCGTTTACGGTTCGGCGGCTTTCCCCAAGAGGAGTGAACAAGACAATGCGGGTTTCCACTGTTGCAGGTGCGGGCGCAGGCGCCGGTACCGAGGATCTCGGGGCGCTGCCGGTCTGGAACCTGACCGATCTCTATCCCGCGATGGATTGCCCGGAGGTGCTGACCGACCTTGACCGGATGGCGCGCGAGGCGACCGCCTTCGAGACCAAATGGAAGGGCACGCTTGCCGGCCATCTTGACGCGGCAGGCGGCGCCGGGACGCTTGCCGAGGCGATCCGCGCCTATGAGGGTTTAAGCGATCTGATCGGTCGGATCATCTCCTACGCCGGGTTGCAGCACGCCCTCGATGTCAGCGATCCGCAGCGCGCCAAGTTCTTCGGCGACGTGCGCGAGAAGGTGACGGATGCCAGCGTCCACCTGCTGTTCTTCCCGCTGGAACTGAACCGGCTCGACGACGCCAAGATCGAGGCGGCGATGGAGGAGCCGGCGCTCGGCCACTATCGCCCGTGGATCGAGGACGAGCGCAAGGAGCGGCCCTATCAGCTCGACGACAAGCTGGAGCAGCTCTTCCACGAGAAGTCGGTTACCGGCCGGGCGGCCTGGAACCGGCTGTTCGACGAGACGATGGCCGGCCTTCGGTTCGAGGTGGACGGCGAGGAACTGACGCTCGAGCCGACGCTCAACCTGATGCAGGACGCTGACGAGGAGAAGCGCCGCAAGGGCGCCCGCGCCCTGATCGAGACCTTCCAGGACAATCTGCCGGTCTTCGCGCTGATCACCAACACGCTGTCGAAGGACAAGGAGATCTCCGACCGCTGGCGCGGTTTCGAGGACGTCGCCGATTCGCGGCATCTGGCCAACCGGGTCGAGCGCGAGGTGGTCGATGCGCTGGTGGAAAGCGTGCGCGGCGCCTATCCGGTGCTGTCGCACCGCTATTATGCGCTGAAAGCGCGCTGGTTCGGCAGGGAGCAGCTCGAATTCTGGGATCGCAACGCGCCGCTGCCGGAGGTCGAGCAGAAGACCTATGCCTGGCCGGAGGCGCGCGACACCGTGCTGTCGGCCTATTCGGCCTTCTCGCCGGAAATGGCGAAGCTCGCCGAGCCGTTCTTCGAGCGCGGCTGGATCGACGCACCGGTGAAGCCCGGCAAGGCGCCCGGCGCCTTCTCGCACCCGACCGTGCCGAGCGCGCATCCTTACGTGCTGCTCAACTATCTCGGCCGGCCGCGCGACGTGATGACGCTTGCCCATGAGCTTGGCCATGGCGTGCATCAGGTGCTGGCCGGGCCGCAGGGCGCCCTGATGGCGCCGACGCCGCTGACGCTTGCCGAAACGGCCAGCGTGTTCGGCGAGATGCTGACCTTCAAGGCGCTGCTTGCCCGCACCACAGACGCCAAGGCACGCAAAGCGCTGCTCGCCTCCAAGGTCGAGGACATGATCAACACGGTGGTCCGCCAGATCGCCTTCTACGTATTCGAGCGGCGCGTCCACACCGCCCGGCGGGAGGGCGAATTGACGGTTCAGGATCTCAACCGGATCTGGCTGGAAGTGCAGGGCGAGAGCCTGGGGCCGGCGATCCGGCTCGGCGACGGCTACGAGGGCTTCTGGTGCTATGTGCCGCATTTCATCCACTCGCCGTTCTACGTTTACGCCTATGCGTTCGGCGACTGTCTGGTGAATTCGCTCTACGCGATCTACGAGAACGCTTCGGACGGGTTCGCGGAGAAGTATTTCGCCATGCTCAGGGCCGGCGGCACCAAGCATCATTCCGAACTGCTCGCCCCGTTTGGCCTCGATGCGCGCGATCCGGATTTCTGGACCATGGGCCTGAAGGTGATCGAACGGCTGATCGACGATCTGGAAGCAATGGAGGCGTAACGCCATGCCACTCCTGCTGATCCTGGTTCTGGCGGTGATCATCGCCCAGATCGGCTTCTGGAAGACGTTCGGGGCAATCCTCGGCGCGGTCGCGATGATCGTCCTGCTGATCCTCCTGGCGATTGTGGCTGTGGGGCTCGTCGTCGGATTAGCAATGCGCCGGGCAGCCCGTCGCTATCCGGACCAGCGCTATTGAGCAGGATGACATGAGCGAACGCGGCCCGACCTCGAAAGATCGCGAGCAGAACCGCTTTCACAAGCGGGCGCGCCGCTATGCCAGGGTCGGCACCAATGTCGGCGGGGTGGCGGCCAAGATGGCCGGCCGGCGGCTGCTCGGCCGCGAGGACAATCGGGAAAAGAGCGCGCTGGAACTGGCCGCCGCGCTCGGCGGCCTGAAGGGCCCGATCATGAAGGTCGCCCAGCTCATCTCGACCATCCCCGAGGCGCTGCCGGCCGAATATGCGATCGAACTGGCCAAGCTCCAGTCGAACGCGCCACCGATGGGCTGGGCCTTCGTCAAGCGCCGCATGGCCGCCGAACTGGGACGGGACTGGCGCAGGCACTTTGCCGAGTTCGAACACGAGGCCGCAGCGTCCGCCTCGCTCGGCCAGGTTCACAAGGCGGTGTCGCTTGATGGCGAACCGCTCGCCTGCAAGCTGCAATATCCCGACATGCAGTCGGCCGTCGAGGCGGATCTCGCCCAGCTCGATATCCTGTTCGCCATCCACCGGCGCATGGACCCGGCGATCGACACCTCCGAGATGGGCGGCGAGATCGCCGCCCGGGTGCGCGAGGAACTCGACTACGAGCGCGAGGCAGCCCACATGCGGCTCTATGGCGAGATCCTGCGCCAGGAGGTCCATATCCGCGTGCCGGCGGTGATCGAGGACCTGTCGACGCGGCGGCTGCTCACCATGGGCTGGCTTCAGGGCACGCCGATGCTCGACCATACCGGTGATGCGCTGGAAGACCGCAACCGGCTCGCCACCGCCATGTTCCGGGCCTGGTGGTATCCGTTCTCGCGCTACGGTGTCATCCACGGCGATCCGCATCTGGGCAATTATTCGGTTTACGAGGAGGACGGCGCGCCTGGGGGCATCAACCTGCTCGACTATGGCTGCATCCGTATCTTCCCGGCGAAATTCGTCGGCGGCGTCATAGATCTCTATAACGGACTGCGGACCGAGGACGAGGCGCTGATCGTCCATGCCTACGAGACCTGGGGCTTCCGCGGCTTGTCGAAGGACCTGATCGAGATCCTCAACATCTGGGCGCGGTTCATCTACGGCCCGCTGATCGAGGACAAGGTGCGGGCGATCGCCGATGGCGTGTCGGCCGCCGAATACGGTCGCAAGCAGGCCTTCACGGTTCACAAGGGGCTGAAGGAAAAGGGGCCGGTCAAGGTGCCGCGCGAATTCGTGTTCATGGACCGGGCGGCGATCGGGCTTGGCGCGGTGTTCATTCACCTGCGCGCGGAGCTCAACTTCCACCGCCTGTTCAACGAAACGATCGAGGCCTTCGATCTTGACCACCTGGCCGAGCGGCAGGCGGAGGCGCTGAAGCGGGCCGGTGTCGACACGGATGCGGCGGCATGAGCGGTGACGTGAGCGGTGATGTGAGCGACCGGGAGTTCCTCAATTTCGCAACCGTCGTCGAGCGGATGCTCGGCGATCTGACCGGGCTTAAGGTCGTCGATATCGGCTCGGGGACGGGGCCCGTAACGCGACGGCTTGCCCAGTTCGGCGCGGACGTGGTCGGGGTCGAGCCGAACGCGGATGTGGTCGCCATGGCCGAGGCGAAGGGCGGCGGTCCGGCCTATGTCACCGCGCCGGCGGAGGCGACCGGGCTCGATGACGGTGCCTTCGATCTGGCGTTCTTTTCCAACAGCCTGCATCACGTGCCCGACATGGCGGCGGGCCTGCGCGAGGCCTGCCGGATCACGCGGGCCGGCGGACGCATCGCCGTGATGGAGCCGGAGGCGCCCGACCCGTTCTTCCCGATCATGCGCCATATCGATGATGAGAGCGCGGTTTATGCGCAGGCGCAGGCGGCGCTTGGCGATGCCGTCTCGGCGGGATTGCTGCGGCGGGTCGGCAACCTGCACTATGCCGCGAAATACCGGGTCGCGAGCCTTGAGGCGATGCTGGAGAATTTGATCACGGTCGACTCAGGCCGCAGCCTCGCCGATCAAGACCGGCCGGCAGTAGAAGCCGCCTTCGCCGCGGCCTTCGTGCCGGACGACAAGGGCGGCTACATCCCGACCTGGTCGCGGCTCGACGTGTTCGAACGCCGATAGGCGTTCGCTAACCCGCTTTCGCCACGCCCCGCTCGCTGAGCGCCAAGCTGATCTCGTCGAGGATCGCCGGGTCGTCGATCGTGGCGGGAACCGTATAGGCCTCGCCGTCGGCGATCGAGCGCATGGTCTTGCGCAGGATCTTGCCGGACCGGGTCTTCGGCAGCCGGCCGACCGTCACGACGATCTTGAAGGCGGCGACCGGGCCGATCTTCTCGCGCACGAGCAGGACGATCTCGCGCTCGACCTCGTCGATGCTGCGGCCGACCCCCGATTTCAGCACGACGAAGCCGGCCGGCACCTGGCCCTTCATCTGGTCGGCGATGCCGATGACGGCGCATTCGGCGACATCCGGGTGGCTTGCCAGCACCTCCTCCATGCCGCCCGTCGACAGGCGGTGGCCGGCGACGTTGATGATGTCGTCGGTGCGGGCCATGATGTAGAGATAGCCGTCCTCGTCGCGGTAGCCGGCATCGGACGTGGAATAGTAGCCCGGGAACTCCGCCAGGTAGCTGTCGCGGAAGCGCGCGTCGTTCTGCCACAGCGTCGGGAAGCAGCCCGGCGGCAGCGGCAGCTTGATGCAGATCGCGCCCATCTCGCCGGCCGCGACCGGCGCCTGCGCCTCGTCGAGGATGGCCATGTCGTAGCCCGGCATCGGTACCGTCGGCGAGCCGTATTTCACCGGCAGACGGCCGAGCCCGACCGGATTGGCGGCGATCGGCCAGCCGGTCTCCGTCTGCCACCAGTGATCGATCACCGGCACGCCAAGCATCCGTTCGGCCCACTGGATCGTGTCCGGGTCGGCCCGCTCGCCGGCCAGGAACAGGGTTCGGAAGCCCGACAGGTCGTACTTGCCGATCAGGCTGCCGTCGGGATCCTCCTTCTTGATCGCCCGGAAGGCGGTCGGCGCGGTGAACAGGGCTGCGACATCATGCTCGGCGATGACCCGCCAGAAAGTGCCCGCATCCGGCGTGCCGACGGGCTTGCCCTCGAACAGCACCGTCGCGCAGCCATGCAGGAGGGGCGCGTAGACGATATAGGAATGCCCGACGACCCAGCCGACGTCGGAGGCTGCCCAGAACACCTCGCCGGGGCGGACATCGTAGACCGCATCCATCGTCCATTTCAGCGCGACCATGTGGCCGCCGGTGTCGCGGACGACGCCCTTGGGCTGGCCGGTGGTGCCCGAGGTGTAGAGGATGTAGAGCGGATCGGTCGCGGCGACCGGGACGCAATCGGCCCTGTCGCCGGCGGCTGAGGCGGCTGCGGTTTCATCGGCCCAGTCGAAATCCCGGCCGGCGATCAGGTCGGCCGTCTCCATCTCGCGCTGATGGATGATGCAGACCGACGGCTTGTGGGCGGACAGTTCGATCGCCTCGTCGAGCAGCGGCTTGTATTTGACGATCCGCCCGGGCTCGATGCCGCAGGAGGCCGACAGGATCAGTTTCGGCGTCGAATCGTCGATGCGGGTGGCGAGCTCGCGGGCTGCGAAGCCGCCGAACACGACGGAATGGATCGCGCCGATGCGCGCGCAGGCGAGCATGCCGATCGCCGCCTCCGGGATCATCGGCATGTAGACTATGACCCGGTCGCCCTTTTCCACCCCGTGTTTGCGCAGGACCGCGGCGAGTGTCGCGACCGCGTCGGTCAGTTCGCTGTAGGTATAGGTCTGCTTCGCGCCGGTGACCGGGCTGTCATAGATCAGGGCTGCCTGATCGCCGCGACCGGCGGTGACGTGGCGGTCCAGGCAATTGTGGGCAGTGTTGCATTCGGCGCCGGCGAACCAACGGCCGTAGACGCCGGCATCGGCGTCGAACACCTTGTCCCAGGGCCGCGACCAGTCGATATCGGCTGCCGCCTGCGCCCAGAAACTCTCCGGATCGCGTTTCCAGTTTTCATAGACGTCATGATATCGGCTCGCCATTTCGGCCCTCCCGGATGCTCTTAGTGCCCCCTCCGCTTAGAGGGCTTGCGTCTTGGCCGCGATTGTGTCCGTCATGGCCGCCAACGCAAGCCCAAATCCTAGTCCTTTCGTTTGACCCCCGACGCGATTGAAAGCGCTGACGCTGCGGCAAACCACCGCATCGCCGTCAAGGAACCCGAGAACACCGGATGATCACCGATCCGTTCTTCTATGCCGTCGCGATCCCGGCGATCCTGCTGACCGGCCTGTCGAAAGGCGGCTTCGGCGGCTCGATCGGCATGCTGTCGGTGCCGCTGATGGCCCTGGTCATCCCGCCGGTGCAGGCCGCCGCGATCATGCTGCCGATCCTGATGATGATGGACGCGGTCGGCCTGATTGCCTGGCGCGGCACCTTCGACCGCACCGCGATCGGCATCCTGGTCCCGGCGGGGATTGCCGGCACGGCGATCGGCTGGGCGACGGCGGCCTATGTGACCGAAGCCCATATCCGCCTGATCGTCGGTGTCGTCGCCGTGCTGTTCACCGCGCAGTATTTTCTGGCCGGGTCCGCCGGCCATGTCGCCAAACGGCACAACAGGGTGAAGGGAACAATCTGGGGCACGCTGGCCGGCTTCACCAGCTTCGTCAGCCATGCCGGCGGGCCGCCGTTCCAGATGTACATGCTGCCGCTGCGGCTCGATCCCAAGCTCTATGCCGGCACGGCGATCCTCGTCTTCTCGATCGTCAATGCTTCCAAGCTGGTGCCCTACTACGTGCTCGGGCAGTTCTCCGCCGACAATCTGTGGACCTCGGCGGTGCTGCTGCCGCTGGCGCCGGTCGCGACGCTATGCGGCGTCTGGCTCGTCAAACGCCTCCGCCCCGAGCCCTTCTACAAGGTCATGTATGCGGCGCTCCTGGTGATCGGCTGCAAGCTGATCTGGGATGGTGTCCTTTCAATTTGAACGGCGGACGGCTATTGCCTATCAGAATTGCGATCCTTTCAGCCGCAAACAGGCAAAATCTATAAGACGCCTCAGGGAAGCCGCGCCGATGACCAGCCAGTACGACCTCGATCTCGACAAGAATCCGGCCAACTACCAGCAGTTGACGCCGCTTGCCTTTCTCGAACGGGCCGCCAGTGTCTTCCCGGACCGCACCGCGATCATCCACGGCGACGCCCGCACGTCCTACGCCGATTTCTACGCCCGCGCCCGGCGGCTCGGCTCGGCGCTTGAAAGGCGCGGCATCGGCAAGGGCGACACGGTATCGGTCGTTCTGGCCAACACCCCGCCGATGCTGGAAGCCCATTACGGCGTGCCGATGACCAGGGCGGTGCTCAACACCATCAACACCCGGCTTGACGCCCAGATCATCGCCTTCACGCTGGATCACGCCGAAACCAAGGTGCTGATCGTCGACCGCGAGTTTTCGGGCGTGGTCAAAGAGGCGCTGGCGCTCAGCGAAGCCGATCCGCTGGTGATCGACTATTCCGATCCGGAGTTCCCGCAGGCAGGCGAGCGCATCGGCTCGATTGACTACGAGGAGTTTCTGAGCACCGGCAACCCCGACTACGCCTGGCACATGCCCGACGATGAATGGGACGCGATCTCGCTCAACTACACCTCCGGCACGACCGGCAATCCGAAGGGCGTCGTCTATCACCATCGCGGCGCCTATCTGCTTGCCCAGGGCAACGTGCTGACCGGCTCGATGGCCAAGCACGCGGTCTATCTGTGGACCTTGCCGATGTTCCACTGCAACGGCTGGTGCTTCCCCTGGACGCTGTCGGTGATCGCCGGCACCCATGTCTGCCTGCGCCAGGTCCGCCAGAAGCCGATCTGGGACGCGCTCGCCGATCACCGGGTGACCCATCTGTGCGGCGCGCCGATCGTCATGGCGACGATCCTGAACGCGGCCGAGGAGGACAAGCGGGCGCTCGACCACACCGTCGAGTTCTTCACCGCCGCCGCGCCGCCGCCCGAGGCGGTTCTGGCGGCGATGGCCGAGAACGGCTTCAACGTGACCCATCTCTACGGACTGACCGAGACCTACGGACCGGCCGTCGTCAACGACTGGAAGGTCGAATGGGACGGGCTCGACGGGGCCCATCGCGCCGCCCGCAAGGCGCGCCAGGGGGTGCGCTATGCAGCGCTGGAGGCGCTCAGCGTCCGCGATCCGGAGACGATGGCCGAAGTGCCGGCAGATGGCGAGACGATCGGCGAGGTAATGTTTCGCGGCAATGTGGTGATGAAAGGGTATCTGAAGAACCCGCAGGCCAGCGCCGAGGCCTTTGCCGGCGGCTGGTTCCATTCCGGCGATCTCGGCGTCATGCATCCCGACGGCTATATCCAGCTCAAGGACCGCTCGAAGGACATCATCATTTCCGGCGGCGAGAACATCTCCTCGATCGAGGTCGAGGACGTCATCTACAAGCATCCCGCCGTCCAGGCCGTCGCCGTGGTCGCCAAGCCGGACGACAAATGGGGCGAGACGCCCTGCGCCTTCATCGAGGTGAAGCCGGGGGAAACGGTGTCGGACGAGGCGATCATCGCCTGGTGCCGCGAGCACCTGGCGAGCTTCAAATGTCCCCGTGCGGTGGTCTTCGCCGAGTTGCCGAAGACTTCGACCGGCAAGATCCAGAAATTCGTATTGCGGGAAATGGCGAAAGGTGCCTGAGGCGCCTGCCTCGGGCGCTGGTGTCGGCTTTTGGGGCTACCTGGAAACGGGGCTATCGCGGCATCGCGCCTGATCCCCGGTTGATTTGCCCGAAGATTTCGATTCGCCCGGAAATCTGATCCGTTCGAAACTCTCCAGGCAACCCGGCGTCCGGTTGGTTGGCCGCCGGGCGGAAACGGTATCCAGTATCGGCGCCCCCGCCGAAGGAAAATCAAATCCGAAGTGCGGACTGGATCAGGGTGCCCGGATCAGGATGCTGGACCTGCCGGCACCGGCCGTCCTCTATCGCTTTAGTGGATAGAGTGTCCGTCCGCGCGTATTCGTTCGATTTCCTCTTTCAATCGCAGTTTCTTCTTCTTCATGTCCGCGACCCGGACATTGTCTGCATACGGCCTCGACATTTCCTCCTCGATGGAGCGCTCCAGCGCCTGGTGCTTCTCAACGAGTTCGGCTAAATGCGCTGCCAAGGTCATGTGCTTGCCTCCTTTGGCTGCCGCTGAAAGTGTCAGATAAGTGTGACACAGACCCACTAGGTTGTCGAATTTTTCGACCCCCTCGCCCTGTTGATATTGTCCCGCCGAAAGGCCGTTTCAAGACGCGATTCACCGCTTTCGCGTCGCGATGCGCGCGCCCGATCTGCTATACTGTTTTCCTGTCTCGCGTGTCTGTCCGGACGGCATCTGATTCGAACGGCCGGTCGCCCCATGCGCAAGGAAACCGATGAGTGAGGAAGACGAAGAGGCGCTTCGCGCGGAACTGGTGGCCCTGCGCCAGGAGCATCGCGACCTCGACGGGGCGATCGCGGCGCTGGAAACGTCCGGATCCGGCGACAATCTCCAGATCAAGCGGCTGAAAAAGCGGAAACTCGTCCTGAAGGACCGTATTTCCCATATCGAGGACCGGCTGACGCCCGATATCATCGCGTGAGACCCGCCCCATCGATGGCTGACCGGGGCTGCTTGCCCGCCCGCCGCCGATCCCTATAATCGCCGGCTTTTTCGGGGGAGACTTCAATCAGGGGAGACTTCAAGACGATGGCACGGACGCCGCCGGTGGCGATCATCATGGGCAGCCAGTCCGACTGGCCGACCATGCGCCATGCAAGCGAAACGCTTGAGGCGCTGGCAGTGGACTGCGATGTGCGAATCGTTTCCGCGCACAGGACGCCGGAGCGCCTCTACCGATTCGCCCGCGAGGCCCGGGAGCAGGGCTTCAAGGTCATCATCGCCGGGGCCGGCGGTGCGGCCCATCTGCCCGGTATGACGGCGGCGCTGACGCCGCTGCCGGTGTTCGGCGTTCCGATCGAATCGAAGGCGCTGAGCGGGCAGGACAGCCTGCTGTCGATCGTCCAGATGCCCGGTGGCATTCCGGTCGGCACGCTGGCGATCGGCAAGGCCGGCGCGATCAACGCCGCGCTGCTGGCCGCCGCCGTGTTGGCGCTCGGCGATGACGCGCTTGCCGAGCGGCTCGATGAGTGGCGCCAGGCGCAATCCGACCGCGTCGCCGAAGTGCCGCAGGATTGAGCGCGGGGGCGATATGACCGAAACGGCGAAGGAGGGAACCGATCACGGCGCTGCGGCGCTTGAGCCCGGCGCGACGATCGGCATCCTCGGCGGCGGCCAGCTCGGCCGGATGCTGGCGCTTGCCGCCGCCCGGCTCGGCATGCGCTGCCACATCTACTGCCCCGATCCGCAAAGCCCGGCCTTCGACGTCGCCGCCGGCAAGACAGCCGCTGCCTATGACGACCGCTTAGCGCTCACCGCGTTCGCGGCGGATTGCGATGTCGTCACCTATGAATTCGAGAACGTGCCGGCGCTGACGGTCGATACGCTGAGCCCCCTGGTGCCGGCCCGGCCCGGCGGCCGGCCGCTCGCCGTCTGCCAGGACCGGCTGGAGGAAAAGCGGCTGCTGGAAGAACTGGGCATCGGCTCGGCGCCCTGGCGCAAGATCGACAGTCTCGACGACCTGCGCGCCGGCGCGGCTGACCTCGGCGGCCCCTGCGTACTCAAGACCCGCCGGCTCGGCTATGACGGCAAGGGCCAGGCGCGGCTGAAATCCGCAGGCGATGCCGATCGCGCCTGGGAGGCGATTGCCGGTGCGCCGGCGATCCTGGAGGCCTTTGTGCCGTTCTCGCGCGAGGTCTCCGTCGTCTGCGTGCGCGGCGTCGCCGGGGATTTCGCCGCCTACGACGTCACCCAGAACCATCACGACGCCGGCATCCTGAGGGTAAGCCGGGTGCCGGCCGGGATCTCGGAGGCGGGCGCCGCGGTCGCCGTCGACATGGCCCGGCGGATCGCCGAGGCGCTCGGCCATGTCGGTGTGATGGCGGTGGAGATGTTCCTGCTGCAGGACGACAGCGGCGAGCGCCTGCTCGTCAACGAACTCGCCCCGCGCGTCCACAATTCCGGCCACTGGACGATCGAGGCCTGTCCGGCAAGCCAGTTCGAGGCGCATATCCGGGCAATCGCCGGCTGGCCGGTCCCCTCGACCGCCCGGATCGGCGATGCGACGATGACGAACCTGATCGGCGAAGAGGCGCTCGACTGGCAGGCGCTCGCTTCGGAATCGGGCGCGGCGCTGCATCTCTACGGCAAGCACGCGGTGCGGCCGGGCCGCAAGATGGGCCACGTCACCCGCGTCAGGCCGTTCGGCGCGTGAGGCGCAGTTGCCTTAGATCTCTGTGATATTGGCGAGCACGATCTTCTGCAGGACCAGGGTCGGATTGATCCACTGGTCCATCCGGTTGTAGTTGCCCGAATAGGTGACGACGGTGAGGTTAAGCGAAGGCATCACAAAGAGCCGCTGGCCACCGTTACCCATCGCGAAGATCGCTTCGCGAAAGCCGTTCGCCGCCGGCACCGGCTGGCCCGACAGATACCACTGGTTGCTGTACTTGTTGCCGTAGGAGGCCTGCACCTGCGGTGTGCGGCAGCGCTTGAGCCACTCCAACGAGACGACCTGCCTGCCGTCATGGCGTCCGTCGGCGCGCATCATCTCGCCGATGCGGGCAAGGTCGCGGGCGTTAAGCCGCAGGCCGGAGGCGGTCGCCACCGCGCCGTCCTTGCCCCGGTTCCATTCGAAGGTCTTGATGCCGAGCGGCGCAAACAGCGCCTCGTTTGCGAAGTCGTCGAGCCGCTGACCGGTTCCGCGCTCGACCAGATAGCCGAGCAGCGCCGAACAGCCGCCATTGTAGTTCCACTGGGTGCCGGGATCAGAAACGATCGGCCGGTCGAGGATGAAGCGGTAGCGGTCGTCGGCCTGCTCCATCGCGATTTCGCTGTTTCTCGGATCGGTATAGGGAAGCTGCTCGTTCCACTCGGTGCCGAGCGTCATGTTCAGCGCATCCGAAACCGTCCAGGCGTTCCGCTGCGGATCCTCGGCGAGGTCGGGGTATTGCGGAAACGAATCGAGCAGCCGGTCGCCGGGTGCCGCAACGCGACCCTGATCGAGCGCGATGCCATAGACCAGGCTGGTGATGCTCTTGGTGACCGAACGCAGGTCGTGCAGCGTCGCCGCGTCGAAATCGACACTGCCGAGCGGCCGTCCCCAGTCCTCGTCCTGCCCGGAAAAATAGCGTTCCAGAACGATGTCGCCGTTGCGCAGGGCGAGCACCGCGTGCAGGTTTGACAGCAGTCCCGAGCGTACGCCCAAGGTCAGCCGCTCGTCGATATCGGCGGCGAATCCGGCGCTTTCCAGGGTCTGTTGCGATGCCATGCCGGTTCCTCCCGCGATGCTCAACCCGCCTGTCAGTGCAGCGCCGCCCGTCAGCGCCAGCGCGGTGCGTCGTGTCATTGCCATGGTCTTGCCGATCCCTTCGCAGGCCGTGTCGGGAAAACAGGCCGGATATGGTTTCGCCCGTGACGTTCCGCAAGGTGAATACTATATGATGACCAAGGCATGGCAGCTTCTCGGCAATATGGCTGTTGCCAAGTGGACTTTGCCGGGATTCTCTGCTATGGCCACCCTCGACTTGCTGCCGGCCGGTTTCCGGCCGCGTAGCGTTGGCCGCCGTTTGGATCGATCCGGCGGACATCTTTAAGACTTTAACAGACCATTCGACGACCACGGGAAAGGTGAGTGCGTGCAGGTTATCGTTCGCGAAAATAATGTGGATCAGGCTCTTCGTGCGCTGAAGAAGAAACTGCAGCGCGAAGGCGTGTTCCGGGAGATGAAGCTCCGCAACTTCTATGAAAAGCCGTCCGAGAAGCGGGCGCGCGAAAAGGCCGAGGCGATTCGCCGGGCCCGCAAGCTGGCCCGCAAGCGGGCGCAGCGCGAAGGCCTGATCCCCGGCAAGCGCAAGCGCTGACATCCGGCCGGGTTTCAAGACAGGACCGGGTTCTTAAAAAAAGCCCGGTCGTCCAGAGCCTGACCGAAATCCGGGCGCGCCCGAGCGATGCCATGTGCCGCAAGATCGTGCGCGCTCTGTGATCAGCCCTCCAAAAATTGCCTAAGTGGGCGCGTATGCCAGCGCATTGTCCGTCAACCGTGCCGGCCCTGGAGCGCATGAGAGACCCTGTTAGCGTACGACCTGCCCGTATCAAGCGCCTGCTGACGACAGCGGGCGCGATTGTTGTGGCCGGCCTGCTGACCACTGCCTGCCAGACGATGCCCGGCGAGACCTTCGCGTCCGCCGATTCGGGCACGTTTGCCGGCGCATCGGTCAACATCGCCTCGCTGAGCGAGGTCATCAAGCGCGACCCGAACAATCCCAGCGCCTACAACGTGCGCGGCACCGCCTATGGCGCGTCGGGCCGCTATGACGAGGCGCTGGCCGATTTCAACAAGGCGGTCGAGCTCGACCCGCAATTCCATCAGGCCTATGCCAACCGGGCGCTGGTCTATCGCCAGCTCGGCGACATGGACAAGGCGCTGAAGGACTATGACAAGGCGATCGCCAACGAGCCGCGCTATGCGCCGGCCTATATCGGTCGCGGCAACGTCTATCGCCAGAAAGGCCAGATCTCGCTGGCGCTGTCCGATTTCGACCGGGCGATCCGCCTGCAGTCCGACGATCCGCAAGGCTTCCACAACCGGGCGCTGATCTATCAGAACCGGGGCCTGCACAATTTCGCCATCGAGGACTTCACCACCGCGATCGGGCTCGACCCGACCGCGCCTGAGCCCTATCACGGTCGCGGCATCTCGAACGTCTCGCTGGGCAACACGGACGCCGCGCTCGAGGATTTCAACCGGGCGCTCGAGATCAACGTGCGCTACTACGAGGCCTGGGTGAGCCGTGGCCTGGCGCTCGAGCAGCAGGGCGACTATGCCCAGGCGATCGCCGCCTATAACCGCGCCCTGTCGATCAACGAAGGCTATCAGCCGGCCCGCGAGGGGCTTGCCCGCCTGCGCGGCAAGGTGCCCGGCGGCGGCATTCTCGGCGTGCGCTGAGCGTCGAGGCGGGCCTCGGCGCCCGCCAGTGACGCCGGCGGGAGGGCGTCGGGCAGGGTGGACAGGGACATGTCCGTTTCCATCGCGATATTCGGAGGCGCGGGCATAGACCGCGTTGCGCTGACGGATGGCAGGCCGGTCTCCGGCGCCTCCAATCCCGGACGCCTGACAACCGCGCCCGGCGGTGTCGGCTTCAACGTCGCCTGTGTTCTAGCCCGCCTTGGCGCGACGGTGCGGCTTGTTGCCCGTATCGGCAAGGACCCGGACGGGGACATCGTCCTGAACGCGGCGGCGCAGGCCGGTATCGCGACCGGCGCGGTCACACGCTCGGCGATATCCCCGACCGCGACCTATCTCGCCGTGCTCGACGACAATCGCGATCTGGTCGTCGGGGTCGCCGATATGGCGGTCCATGACGAGTTAACGCCCGAAATCCTCGAACCGGTGTTGTCGCACGCAGCCGGCGATGCCATCTGGATGATTGATGCCAACCTGCCGGCGGCAAGCCTTGCGGCGATCGCGGCGCGGGCGCGGCGTCTCGACAAGCGCCTCGTCGCCCTGCCGGTCTCACCCGCCAAGGCGATGCGGCTGCTTGGGATCCTCGCCGAAATCGACCTGCTGATCGCCAATCGCCGCGAGGCCGCGATGCTGCTTGGTGAGCCGTCCGCCGAACCCGGCCGGCCTCCATCCGATCTTGCGCGGGATCTCCGCCCGCGTTTGCGGCAGGGCGGTGCGGCGATCGTCACCGATGCGGGCGGTCCGCTCGCGCTGAGCGTCGCGACCGGCGTGACGCGGTTCACGCCGCTGCCCGCCGAACCATCAAGCGTCAACGGCGCCGGCGATGCCTTTGCCGGCGCCGTGATTCATGGCCTGGCGATTGCCCGGCCGTTGGCGGATGCCGTTTCGCTTGGACTGGCGGCGGCGGCATTGACGGTTGAGAGAGAAGGCACCATACCGGCGGACCTGACCGGCGAGGCGATCGCTGCCCGGCTCCGCCAGGCCGGAAGATAGGGCCGCACCGTAAACAGGCGCCCGGATCGGAGCTGCGATGGAACCGCTTTACATCAAGGACGAGGTCGCCGAGGCGCTGTCGGTCGGCCGGCCGGTTGTCGCCCTCGAATCGACCATCGTCAGCCACGGCATGCCCTGGCCGCGCAATCTCGAGACCGCGCGTTCGGTCGAGCAGGCCGTGCGGGCGGCCGGCGCCGTGCCCGCGTCGATCGCGGTGATAGACGGCAAGGCGCATATCGGCCTGACCGACGCCAACCTCGAGCGGCTCGCCAGGGCCGACGACGTCCTGAAACTGTCGCGCGCCGATCTTGCCTATGGCCTGTCGTCGGGCCGGCTCGGCGCGACGACGGTCGCGGCCACGATGATCCTCGCCGAACGGGCCGGCATTGCCGTCTTCGCTACCGGCGGCATCGGCGGCGTGCATCGCGGCGCGGCGGACAGCTTCGATATCTCCGCCGACCTCACCGAACTCGCGCGCACCGGCGTAACCGTGGTCGCCGCCGGCGCCAAGGCGCTGCTCGACCTGCCGAAAACCCTGGAGATGCTGGAAACGCTCGGCGTTCCGGTTATCGGCTATGGCGCGGACGCGTTCCCCGCCTTCTGGTCGCGCGACAGCGGCCTTGCCGCGCCGATCCGGCTCGATGCGCCCGCCGAGATCGTCGCGTTCCTTCAGGCCCGCGAAGCGCTCGGCCTTGGCGGCGGCGTGCTTGTCGCCAATCCGGTGCCGGAGGAGGCCGAGATCCCGGCGGGCGAGATGGCCGGCGTCATCGAACAGGCCCATGCTGAAGCGATCCGCGACGGCGTTTCGGGCAAGGGTGTGACGCCCTATATGCTCGCCCGCATCCTGGAGCTAACCGACGGGCGCAGCCTGGAGACCAATATCGCGCTGATCGGCAACAACGCGCGGCTCGCCGCCGGGATCGCTGTTTCGCTCGCTCGCGGATAGGGGCGATCAGGACCCGTCGGCAACGACCTCGTGCCGGTCAAGCCGCCAGCGGTGGCGCGGATCGGGCAGGGTCTCGACGATCGCCTTGCGGGTGGCCTCGTCGGCGATGATCCGGGCGATGAAATCCTCAAGCCCTCCTGTATCGCCGGCATGGCGCTTAACGCGGGCGATCATCTCCCGCTGGCCGGCCGGACGGTAGCCGGTCGTCTGGCCGCCCGTCTGCGGTAGCAGCACCGGGTCGCCGTCGAGCGCCAGCGCGCCGCGCCTGGAGACATAAGCAAGCGGCCGGTCGATCGTGATCGCGCCGATATTTGCGGTGACGCCATCCGGCGCGGCGAGCACATAGTTGACCCCAAGCGATTCCGTCGCGTTCATGTGGCCGAGCTCCTCCGCCGGCATGAATAGGACAGGCAGATCGGCGGTCGCAGGCCCGGAAACCGTGCCGACCGGCCGGTGCATGGTCGCGGGCACCGAGCCGTAGCGGGCCAGATGCGCCGAATAGACGCTGACAGCGCCACCGACCTTCGCCGGCGCGATCAGGGTCGGCGGCGCTGCGCTGCGCTGCCGCCACTTGCGCGCAAGCTGCGTGGCCGAGCCGTTCGAGCCGGCGGCGATCAGCGCCACCGCATGTTCGATTTCGATCACCTGTCGCTCGACCGAAACGGCGACCGCCCTGACGGCAAGAGGCCGGTCGATCCCGGCAACGGCCTGTTCGCGCTCGGGGCCGATATCGGCGATTTCGGCGGCATGCGGGCCCGATCCAGGGTCGAACAGCACCGCGTGCGGTTCGCGCGGATAGGGATAGTCGAGTGCCCGGGCGATCGGGTCTTCGTCGGCGTCTTTCATCATCACCCGCGACTATGGTCTCGGCCGGCGCAATCGGCAATCCGGATCCCGGCGGGGTCTCGACGGGACGACAAAAGCAAACCGGCCGGCCCCCTGCGGAGCCGGCCGGTTGATTTCAAGCGATATCGGCCCGCTCACTTGGCCTGAAGCGGCAGCAGCTTCACCTGGATGTAGTTCGGGTCGAAGACGGTGAAGTCGGAGGCCTGGTCGCAAACATCGTCCCAGCCGAAGCCGTAGGCCTTGTGGTCGTGCGCCACCCGGTGCATCCGCTTGGAATACTGATTGATCGGGGCGTTCTTGTAGTAGGCCTTGTTCGGGTTCTTCGGACAGGCGCTGATATGGCCGTTCTTGAGGATCGTGGTGCGCATCAGGCCGGCCTGCAGGTAGCGGGCGAGTTCCGCGCCTTCCGCCTGCAGGTTGGAATCGCCGGGATCCGACAGCGTGCCGAGATAGCCGTTGAACGCCATCAGGCTGGTCGGCTTGGCGAAGGTGACCGTGTCGCCGGAATTGCCGACATTGGTGAAGACCAGGGAGCTGCCCTGCACCAGGCCATGGAAAGTCGCGCTCGGGCCGGTCGTGGTGGCCAGCATGTGGGTGCCGGCATATTTCGACCAGACGCTGTCGATATAGCTGTCGAGGAAGTCGGAGGGAAAGGTGCCCAGCCCGATACCACCGCCCAGGTCCATGCCGTTATAGGGCGATACGACGCGGAACGGGACCTTCCTGTTCTTGCCGACGAGCAGCTTGTTCCACGGCTTCGGCGCCTTCTTCATCAGCCGCATCAGCTTGGTGCGCGACTTCTTGTTGGAGAAGCCGGCGGCGGTGAAGACTTTCTGCTGGGTCGCGTTCTGGCCGTTCAGCCTGAGCAGCATCGGAATGCCGACCATGTCGACCTGCGTCAGGTTGCCGTTGAAGGAGGTCGTGAAGTTCGAGGGCTGCTGGACGTCGGCCCAGGTGTATTCGAACCAGTCGAAGATCGTCCTGTAGTTGGGATTCTCCACCGTCGAGGAGGGGATCGTCCAGCCCGACGGGGTGCTCGGCGCGTTGTTGCTGCCGACGGTCACCTGCATCGCCTTGCCGAGCGAGAAATAGACGCGGGCCGCGCTCAGTTGCGGCAGTTCGACCGAGATCCGCTTCTTGGAGCCGATATTGATGCCGATCGTCTCGTAGTCCGAGGAGGGCGAATAGGCCGAGACGTCGCCGTTCGTATCGGTGACGTAGTACCAGGTATCGCCGGACTGGCCCCACACATACATGTAGAGATCGTCTTTGCTGCCAGTCGTGTTGATAACCTTCAGCTCGATCGTGTCGAGCCCGATATTGTTTGCGGCCGTCGCGGGCCCGAAGGATGCCAGCGACGCCGCCGCGAGCGCTGCGGCACCGGCGGCAACCCGCCCCAAGATTGCATGAATGGACATGTCCCAACCCCTTGTTCGCCGTTTCCGGCAGCCGGACCGGCCGTCGAAAGCCGGGTCCCCCGTCCAGAGGCATAGGCGAGAGGCGCTAACGAAACGATAAGGTAAGGCGGAGAAGGCGCCCGTCGCGTGGCGACAGACAGGTCTCCGCTTGTCTGGGGCGGCTGTCTCTAGCGCTCGTCCGCTGCCGCATCGCTGCCGAACAGGACGGAGGCGAGTGGCCGGCCGCCTTCCCGGTCCATGCGAACGGCAAGCGAAAGGCTCGATGCGCCGATCAGTCCGCCCGCGAGGATCAGGATCAGGTTGCCGAGCAGAAAGCCGGTCGCGGCGATCGCCAGACCGCAGCAGGCATTCAGCACGAATTGCGCCGCCGCCATGTCGTCGCGGCTGAACGACACGGTGACCAGCATTCCGACCGGCAGTGCCAGCAGGGCGGTCAGCCAGAAGAGCGCGGGGTGAGCGCCGACAATGAACGCGATCCCCAGAACGAGGATCAGCGCGCCAAGCGCGACAAGGATCGGGATATGCCCCGGCAACCGGTATGGGGCCGCGCCGATAAATCCGCCAAGCCGCAGCAACGCGGTCACGCTTCCGGCAAAGGCGATGGCGCCGAGCACCGCAGCGATCGCCACCCCGGCCAGTCGGCCGGGCGACACCGCGCCCGTCTTGCCGAGGCCGAACGCGTCTGGCGCCTGCAGCACAGCGGTGGCGATGAGGACGATCGCGAGACCGGTGAGCGCCTGCAGCGCGGCGATCAGGTGTGGCACGCCGCTCATGCGGATGCGCCGGGCGATGGTCGCGCCGATCGTGCCGCCAATCGCGATGCCGCCGATGACGAGCAGCCAGGAACTGCCCGTCGAGGGCGCCGCAAGGCCGAAGGTTGCCAGGACCGCCACGGCAAGACCGGCGATGCCGCACGCCACGCCGGGCCGCGCCGTCCGTGGCTGCGGGCTCCAGCGCAGGGCGAGGATGAACAGGGTGCCCGCGGCGAGATAGAGGAGGGCGATCAGGGTCGCGGACATGGTCTAGCCGCCATCCGTCCGGGTGGCTGTCATCAGCCGTTGGGTCACCAGGCGCCGGGTGACCAGAATGCCACCGAACAGGGCGACCGAGGCGAGCGTCAGCGCGGCGAAGCCGAAGCCCTTGGCGCGGATGCCGTCATCGTCCAGGGGCGAGACGACGTCGATCCCGACAGCGATCAGGCCTGCGACCATGATCACCGAGCCGAGCATCGCCGACAGCGACAGGACAAGCGACTGCAGCGATGACGCGACGGGCGTCACCGCGTACCAGCCGACGAAGACCGCCAGAACGAAGACCGATATCCGCAGCACGAGGGGATCGAACGCGCCGCCGCTTGCCGCATGGCCGCCGGCGGCCAGGGCATCGGCCAGCGCGTCGGCATGGGCGGCGGCCGCGTCGGCTGCCTTCTGCGCCTTGTTGGCCAGTTTCTCGGCCTGTTCGATCGCCTGCTGCGGGGACAGGTCGGACATCGTTCAACTCTCTCACGGCGCAAAACGGGCACGGCGCAGACGGGACGCCCGCGAGCCCGCTAGCCGAGCAGCAGCTTCAGGACCAGGATGCCGAGCGTGACCGCGGCGATCGGCAGGGCCGATCCGTTCATCAGGAAACCGACGATCGCGGCAATCACCGACAGGAAGATGCCGAGCCCGGCAAGTCCCCAGGCGCCGCCCACGCCGCCCACGCCGAGCATGATCACGACGGCAATGCAGAATGCGGTTGTCAGCACGGTGAGATGGATGAAGCCCGTATAGGTCTTCTCGTGCTCGGTCATATCGACGGTGGCGTCGCCGTTCTCTGCCATGTTGGCACCCCCGGAAAAGGAATGGATGGTTTCGCCCGGTTTATAGCAGAGGTGCGGGCCGGGGCAATGGGGCGTTCTGTCAGAGGGGGCTGTCAGGGGGCGTTGCGTCCGGGGGTGTTCCCTTTGGGGCGGCGGGTCGACGGCGACGGCCTGCCATGTTGCGCGCGCACTACTCATCGGGTGCGAACCGGATATAGTTCGGTGTCCGCAATCGCGCCGCACATCAACGACATCAGGAGCCTCCATGACACACGGCATGATTTCCGCCCCCCAGCCCGAGGCCGTCGAGGCCGGGCTCGATGCGTTGAAGGCCGGTGGAAATGCCGTCGACGCGGCGATCGCCTGCGCGCTGGTGCAGACCGCCGTCGACCCGCAGATGTGCGGCATCGCGGGCTTCGGCAACATGCAGGTCTATCTGCCCGGCCCGGGCGTCCACACCACGCTCGATTTCCACGGCCGTGCGCCGCTCAGCGCCAGGCCGGACATGTGGGAACACCTGATCGAACGCGAGGCAGCCGACGGCTGGGGCTTCATCCTGAAAGGCCGGGTCAACGAATACGGCTATGGCGCGATCTCCTCGCCGCGCTCGCTGGCCGCCTTCGAGGCGGCGCTCACGCGCTGGGGCACGATGTCGCTTTCCGATCTGCTGCAGCCGGCGATCGGCTATTGCGAGGACGGCTTCACGGTGCGCCCGCATGTGCGCGAATACTGGGACAAGCCGCCGGAGGCCGGCCGCGACGGCACCATCGGCATGATGACCAATGTCGCCGCGACCCGGAAGATCTACTGCCACGACGACGGCGGCCTCTACCGGGTCGGCGAGGTCCTGAAGAACCCCGACATGGGGCGCACCTATCGGCGCATCGCCGAGAACGGCATCGCGGAGTTCTATTCCGGCGAGACGGCGGACAGGATCGTCGCCGACATGCAGGCCAATGGCGGCATGCTGTCGCACGCGGACCTCGACACCTGCGCACCGGAGGAGAACCCACCACTGAAAGGCACGTATCGCGGCTTCGAGATCGCCTCCAACCAGCCGCCCGGCGGCGGCATCCAGCTGATCGAGATGCTGAATATTCTGGAGAATTTCGACCTGGCCGCGCTCGGCCACAACAGCCCGGACTATATCCGCGTCGTCGCCGAGGCGATGAAGATCGCCACCATCGACAAGGACCGCCATGTCGGCGATCCGAAATTCGTCGACGTGCCCGTCGAGCGGCTGACCTCCAAGGGCTATGCCGCCGAGATGGCCGAGGCGATCCGGCGCGGCGACAAGGCCCATGTCGAGCGGCTCAATCCCGGCGGCACGGAATCGAAGAACACGACCCATATCTCGGTGGTCGACGAGGCCGGCAACTGCGTCACCATGACCCACACGCTCGGCAATCCCTCCGGCGTCGTCACCGAAGGGCTCGGCTTCATGTATAACGGCTCGATGACGGTGTTCGATCCGCGCCCCGGCAGGGCCGGCTCGCTGGCGCCGGGCAAGGCGCGTTTCTCTGCCCTGTCGCCGACCATCATCTTCAAGGACGGCAAGCCGTTCCTGGTGCTCGGCTCGCCGGGTGCGACGCAGATCACCATGGGCAACCTGCAGGTGATGCTGAACGCCATGGATTTCGGCATGAGCGCCCAGGACGCCGTCTGCGCGCCGCGCTTCTCGGCGACGTCGGACGTGATCGATCTGTCCAACCGCATCCTGCGGTCGACCGAGCGTGATCTGAAGGCGATGGGTTATCCCGTCCGGCGCTGGCCCCAGAGCTATGTCTTCGCCTGGGTCCACGCGGTCCGCATCGTCGACGGCGCGTGGGACGGCGGCGCCGATCCGGCGACCGACGGCATGGCGATGGCGGTCTAGGGAATTAGAGGCGGTCCGCGATGTGGACCGCCATGCAAACGGTTACGGCTGTTCGTCGGGTTCGGGGTCCTCGCCCTTCATCGATTTCAGCTTGGCGAAGACAGCATCGGCGTCGAGTTCGTCGGGGTCCGACGGCGGCGGGCCGATATCGGGCTGTTCGGTGTCGAGACCGTAGGCGAGGCTTTCCTCGGGCGACAGCAGGCGCGGCCCCTCTTCGGCCTCCGGCGGCTTGTGCTTGGCGGCCGCCTGGACTTCCATGTCCAGGTCGATCTGCGAGCACAGGCCGAGCGTCACCGGGTCCATCGGCTGCAGGTTCGCCGCGTTCCAGTGGGTGCGCTCCTTGATCGCGTTGATCGTCGTCTTGGTGGTGCCGACGAGGCGCATGATCTGGGCGTCGCGCAGTTCGGGGTGGTTGCGCACCAGCCAGAGGATGGCGTTCGGCCGGTCCTGGCGGCGCGACACCGGCGTGTAGCGCGGGCCTTTGCGTTTCTTGGTCGCGGGAATGCGCACCTTCGGATCGGCGAGCTTGAGCTTGTGGGCCGGGTCGTTCTGCGCCCGTTCGATCTCCTCGCGGGTCAGTTGCCCGGTCAGCACCGGATCGACGCCCTTGATGCCCTGCGCGGCCTCGCCGTCGGCGATCGCGTTCACCTCAAGCTCGTGCAGGGCGCAGAATTCGGCGATCTGCTTGAAGGACAGCGAGGTGTTGTCGACCAGCCAGATCGCCGTGGCCTTCGGCATCAGCAGTGTATTCGACATGAGTTTCTCCCTTGCGCGCCGCCGCCTGAAGCGGGGCGTCCCGGTCGATTTCGACGTGTCGTGGGATGCCCCTATATACGCATGCCGGCGCCGGGACGCAATTCGCAAGCGACGCGCTACAGCCCGGTTTCCAGAACAATCTTGCCGATGTGATCCTCGTCGAGGCGGGCATGGGCGGAGGCGGCCTCGGTGAGGGGATAGGTGGAGTCCATAACGACCTTCATCGTGCCGGCGGCAAACAGCGGCCAGACGCGGTCGTAAATCTTGTTGGCGATATCGGCCTTGAACTCGACCGAGCGTGGCCGCAGCGTCGCCCCGGTATGGGTCAGCCGCTTGCGCATCAGAAGGTTCAGGTCGGTCTGAGGCTTGAAGCCGCGCAGGAAGGCGATCTGGACGATGCGGCCGTCCTCGGCGGCGGCCTTGTAGTTGCGCGGCACGTAATCGCCGCCGACCATGTCGAGAATGACGTTGACGCCGCGTCCGCCGGTCGCTTCGGCGATCACCTCGACGAAATCCTCGGTGCGGTAGTTGATCGCGACATCGGCGCCGAGATCGCGGCAGGCCTGGCATTTCTCGTCCGAGCCGGCGGTGGTGAAGACGGTCGCACCGAAGGCCTTGCCGAGCTGGATCGCCGTGGTGCCGATGCCGCTGGTACCGCCATGGACGAGCATCGATTCGGCCGGGCGCAGGCCGCCGCGGTCGAACAGGGTGCTGCAGACGGTGAAATAGGTCTCCGGAATGCCGGCGGCTTCGGTGACCGAGACGCCGGCGGGAACGGGCATGGCGTTGGATTCGTGGACGGTGGCGTATTCCGCATAGCCGCCGCCGGGAACCAGGCCGGTGATCACGTCGCCGGCTGCGAATTTGGTCGCGCCGGGACCGGCCGCGACGACCGTTCCGGCGATCTCGAGGCCGGGAATGTCGCTGGCGCCGGGCGGCGGCGCGTAGTTGCCCATCCGCTGCAGCACGTCGGGCCGGTTGACACCGGCCGCCGACACGCGCACCAGCACCTCGCCGGGACCGGGCTGCGGCACCGGCCGCGCCGCGGGTTTGAGCGCCTCCGGACCGCCGGGCTCGGTGATTTCGATCGCGATCATCGTATCGGGCACTGTCTCAGACGGGGCGGTCATCGTTGGATCCTGTGTTGATTGTGGCTTGGGAATATAGGCGGATGCCTATCCTGGCAACGTCTTCCTGCGTAGTGTTGCGGTTTCGATGGTATCGGTCCCAAGCGGATGGATCGCGGCGCCCGGAATGGACCGGGGAATGGCGGACACGGCGACGGACCGGTGAGGAGGAGCGACGATGTTCATGGAAGACGACCAGCCGAAGCGGACATACGCGCACGAGATCGGAATGGATCTGTCGGCGCTGTCGGTTGCCGAACTCGAAGAGCGGATCGCGCTCCTGCGGGCCGAGATCGCGCGGCTGGAAGCCGATATCGAAGCGAAAGGGTCAACCCGTGCCGCAGCGGAAAGCCTGTTTTCGAAATCCTGACGCTGGTTGCGAGGGCGTCTTCGCTCGATCTTGACTAAATATATACCGGTTAACTGCTTGTTAGGCTTTTCAAGGTAAACATGACGTTATCCAGTCTTCTGGATTTTGAGTGGCTCCTGTCCACTCTGTTTGACGCCTCCCTGTTAACCAACTGAGCCGCTTTTGCAGCGGCTCTTTTCTTTTGGGCGTTGCGCAGCCGTCTCCCAGCCGCAATTATCGCGTTAAGGAATCGACCGGTCCCCTACGGATCTGCTCTGTCTGGCATGCCAGGTGCACGTCCGGGAGCATAGCCGTTTGACGCGTATCGAGAAGACACCGAACTGTCCCGATATGCGAATTGGCCGGTCAAAAAGAGACGACAGGACGACAATGAACAAGGATCTGACGGGGAACAAGGATATCCCCGGCCCGAAAGCGGGCGCACCCTATGACCTGGACCCGGTATCGTTTGCCGAACGCATGGCCGGGTCCGGCAGCTTCACGGCGCTTTTCCGAGACGGCATGGGGCTTCTGGAAGAAACGGCGGACTATCTCGACGGGCCGGGCCGCGGCGAGTCGCGGTCGCTCAGCCGGGTCACGGGCCTTGCCTATGCAACCGAAAGCATGAAGCTGACGACGCGGCTGATGCAGATCGCCTCCTGGCTCTTGTTGCAGCGCGCCGTCAATGACGGCGAGATGTCGTCGACGCAGGCGGCCACGGAGAAATCGAAGGTCCGTCTCGACCATCCCGAGGACCGGGAGCGGTCGGTCGGATACGAGGATCTGCCCGATGGGCTGCAGGCGCTGATCGAGCGCAGTCTGCGGCTGCAGGCCCGCGTCCGCCATCTCGACCGCCAGCTGCGCGGCGAGCGGCTAGGCGCCTCAGCCGAAGCGGCCGATGGCTCCGATGACCACCCGGTGCTCAGCCAGTTCGACAAGCTGCGCTCCGCCTTCGGCACCCCCGACACCTGACGGTGACACCTGAATCAAGAAAGCCAATCGCGCTTCGGTCAGGATCCCGCCGAAAGCAACTCCCCCAAAAGCAAAAGCCCCGGCGAAACCGGGGCTTTTTCGTTTCTCAACCGACTGCCGGTGACAGCGGCGATCCGACCGGGATCAGATGAAGCCTTCGAACTTCTTCTTGAAGCGGCTGACGCGACCGCCGCGGTCGAGCAGGTGCTGGCTGCCGCCGGTCCAGGCCGGGTGCGTGGTCGGGTCGATGTCGAGATTGAGCTTCGCGCCTTCCTCGCCATAGGTCGAGCGCGTCTGGTACTCGGTGCCGTCGGTCATGACCACCGTGATCATGTGGTAGTCGGGATGGATGTCTTTCTTCATTGGTCTGAACCTTCAAACTCGCTGCGACCGGATGTGCGGCCGATCCGGCCCGCCCCGCTGGCATCGTCGATCGCGGATGTCGATGAAATCGGCGGCTCCTATAGCGTGAAACGGGCGGAAGGGCAAGCGGCGCGTATCGCCTGCGCGCTCAGGGCAAAGACGCGACCCGAAGGCCGCGCCTGATCGTTCCGGCCCTGTTTTTGACCGTCCTGTTTCTTATCGGGCGCCTCAGCGCCAGCCGAACTGGAGGGTCGCGCCGGTCTGGCCGTTGCCGTTCTGGGTGACGTGGCCGTTGGCGCCGTCGCCGAACTGGAACAGGCCGTGGGCATTGTTGTTGCCGTTCTGCTCGATCGAGCCGTTATGGTTGTTGCCGTCCTGGTGGACGATGCCGAGATTGCCCGAACCGTTCTGGCCGATGCCGGCGATGTTGCCGAAGCCGTTCTGGCCGATATGGCCGCCGGCCTGCGCGCCCTTGACGATTGAGAAGATCTGCAGGCCGGCACGCAGTGCCTGGGCCTGGTCATGGTCCTGGGGCACGAAGCTGACCGAGACCGAGCCGCCGGCGGCGGCCGGGGTGGTCAGGACTGGGGTGGCGAGTGTGGTCGTGGCAATCGTCGCGGCGATCAGCGTGGCGGTTAGGGTCTTCATCGTTCCGTCTCCTGGATATCTTGTCTGGCTGGCCGGGTGTCTCCCCAGCCGATGAAACCACTCTAGGAAGGCGGCGCTGAACCGGACCGGAACCCGGCGTTCAGAAAGCGTTCACCCAGAAGGCATTCACCATGAAAAACCAGGCAAACGGAAAAAGGGGCCCGGTTGCCCGGACCCCTTGTCGAAAAACAGGGACTGTAGATCGGTCAGATGTTGCCGCCGACCGTTTCGGTGCATTTGACGGTCTTGCCGGCGGCCGTCACCTGCAATTGCGCGTCATAGACCGCGCCGGACTTGCCGAGCATCACCTGGCCGAGCAGGGCGGGGGATCCGGGGCCGGCCTGGAAGGCGCCGCCCTGGCGGATATTGGTGTTGCCCGATCCGCCGCCGCCGGTGACGCGGAACGTGTAGGATCCGTCCGTCGCAGCGTCCGCATGGACGACGCCCTGCAGCGTGATCGTGCGGCCGGAGGCGATTTCCTTGATCTCGCATCGCACCGGACCAGAGGGTTCTGTGGTGGCGCCGATCGCAGCACCCCCGGCCAGGCCCGCCGCGGTGGCAACGGCGCCGAGCGCGAGCAGGACCGGGAGGAGGCGGGCGGCGACCCGTTTGTGATTGGCATGCATCGCTTGAAGTCTCCGTTGGTCGGGTTTTCAGGACGAACTGCTTCGACTGGCGGCAAGGTCCGGGCGGCTACCGGGCCGGCCCGGGCCCTTGCGTCGCATACGGCTTACGGGCAGGTCTGGACGAAGGCTGCGACATTGCCGCCGCCGGCCTGGGAGACGCTGCCGGTGCAGCCGTTGCCGACCTGCACGCCGGCGGCGATGTTGCCGTTGCCGTCCTGGCTCATGATGGCGTTGTGGTTGGAGCCGAACTGGCCGATGCCGGCCTGGTTGGCGTTGCCGTTCTGCCAGGTGTCGCCGGAATTGTTGAAGCCCTGCTGGCCGATCGCGGCGACGTTGCCGTTGCCGAACTGCTGGGAGGCCGCGCCGTTGAAGACGCCGTTCTGATCGATGCCGATCGAGTTGCCGAAGCCGGTCTGGGCGCCGCCGGCTGAATTGCCGAAGCCCCACTGGTTGAGGAACACGCTGTTGGCGAAGGCCGGTCCGGTAGTGACCGAGAGAACCGTGGCGAGGGCGGTGGCGAGGATGAGCTTGCGGGTCATTGTTCCGTCTCCTGGGGTTTGCGGCCGTGCTGCCGCGTCGTTGACGGATACGGTTCTAGAGGGCGCTGCCGGAACCGCGCCTGAACCCGGCGTTCAGAAAGCGTTCACCAAGGCATCCCGCTGTCGGATGCCTTGCTAAGGCACTGTCAAAAAGAAGAAATTCCCCTGGCTCCGCGACTGCATCGGAAGGTGGATCAGGCCCGAACAGGAAAGGGGCGCCGCTGGGGCGCCCCTCGAAAACCGATATCTGGTGGTCTCCGGCGCTATTGCGCCAGTTCGCGCTCGAGCGCCTCGATGCGGCGCTGCTGTTCCTGAACGACGGCGATCAGGTCGGCGACGATGTTCTGCATCTTGACCGTATAGGGGGCGTCGTCCTTGAGGCCGACGAAGGCGGGCTCGACGGCGGCGACCTCTTCGGCGATCAGCCAGTGTTCCGGCGTGTCGGGCGTCTGCTTGTAGGCGCCGGTCTGCGGACGCAGCGCCATGATGTTGGCGCGGGCGACCTCCGGCGACAGATCGCCGGTGACGATCTTGAACTGGCGCGAGGAGGTGATGCAGGACAGTTTGCCGTTGCCCGCCGAGCGGATGCCCGCCGAACAGCCGCCGACGCCGGCGAGCCGCACGCTGCCGGCGACATGCAGGTTGGCCTTCGGGCTGGCGACGCCGATGCCGACCCGGCCCGACTTGTTGATTTCCAGGCTCGACGACGGCGCGCCGGCGCGGATGCGGAAGGGCCTCTTGTTATTGCCCGTGACGTCGCGGACGAAGAACTGCTTGTGGTCGGCGCCGAGATCCCAGATCCGCGCGGCCGCCTCGCTGTCGTCCTGTTCCAGCCGGATGGTCGGCATATCGCTGCCCACGAGGCTCAGAGTCCGTTTCGGGTCATTGGTGCCGAGACCGACGCTGCCGTCGGTGGCGACGAACAGAGAATTTACAGGAGCACCCGCCCTGACAACGAGCAGCGGGTTTCCGAACTCTGCTCCCGCAGAGTTATCGTTGCCCATATCGACAATCGCGAAGTGATTGGGCCCGCTGTTTTGCGAACTGTTTGCCTCAAGTCGCCAATCGTGGCCCGGGAAGCCCGGGCTGATACTTGTGTCGACGAAGTCGATCCGTGCGTTGTTTTCCTTCAATCGGATCGTGGCGAAGCCGAACGCTTCGTTTTCCACGCAGTCCAGGCCGGCGCACAGGCTGCCGTCGACAATGACATCGTCGATAAAAACCGTGTCGGCCGCTTCGGCGCCGGCGCTCAATGCGAATGCAGACATCAGCGATATACCGGCGAGCGCGCTGCGGTTGATCATGTCCATGGTCCTATCCGTTTTTTGATACAGGGGATTCCTGTCCAGATCGTCTGGTTCTTGTTGTGGGGTCGCAGACGGCGGATCTGCTTGCCGGTAACGTTAGGTGAGTTATCAATCAGTCTCAACTCACATGTCCGGGCCAATGCGGAAGGCTGCGCCGTGACATTCCGTCCGGCGTGGCGTTGACGGCTTGCCTATCGGCCCGCCGGTGTTGCATTTTCCCGCTCCGAAGCGATAACCCAGACCACACGATCAGACAGGTAGGCAGCCATGCCTGAAGACCCGGCGCCGATGAGCCCGGAAGCCAAGCAGGAAGCCGAGCAGGAGGCGCACATCCGTTCGCGCCGGAATCTCGGGCCGTTGCGCCTGTTGCTGCCCTATCTCGGCCGCTACCGGGCGCGCATCGTCTTCGCGCTTATCGCGCTGGTGACGGCGGCCGCGGCGACGCTTGCGGTGCCACAGGCGGTGCGGCGGATGATCGATTATGGCTTCGACGAGCAGAACCCGGCGCTGGTCAACCAGTATTTCTCGATGCTGATCATCGTCGTTCTGGTGCTCGCGGCCGCCAGCGCCTCGCGCTACTTCCTCGTCACCTGGCTCGGCGAGCGGGTGGTCGCGGACATTCGCGCCGACGTGTTTGAGCGGGTGATCGGGCTTGGCGCCGATTTCTTCGACACCAACCAGTCCGGCGAGGTCGTCTCGCGGCTGACCGCCGACACCACGCAGATCAAGGCGGCGGTCGGCTCGAGCGTGTCGGTCGCCATGCGCAACATGCTGCTGGGGGCCGGTGCCGTCGTGATGATGGCGGTTACCAGCCTGCGCCTGTCGGCGATGGTGCTGATCGTCATCCCGGTGATTCTCGTTCCGGTCATCGCCTTCGGCCGGGCCGTCAGGCGGCGTCAGCGCCTGGCGCAGGACACGCTGGCCGACGCGACCGCGTTCGCCTCGGAGAGCATCGGGGCGGTGCGGGTGCTGCAATCCTATACCAACGAGGCCTACGCCGCCGGCCGTTTCCGGGGATCGGTTGAAAAGGCGTTCGACGCGGCGCTGGCCAGCACCAAGGCGCGCGCGGCGCTGACCTTCATCGCCATGTTCCTGATCTTCGCCAGCATCGTCGCCGTGCTGTGGTACGGCGCCCGCGACGTCATGGCCGGCAACATGTCGCCGGGTACGCTTGGCCAGTTCGTGCTCTACGCGGTCTTTGCCGCCGGCGCGCTCGGGGCGTTGTCGGAGACCTGGGGCGAGGTACAGGCGGCGGCCGGCGCGGCGGAGCGGCTCGGCGAGCTGATCGCCGAGCAGCCGTCGATCCGGGCGCCGGAGGATCCGCAGGCTCTGCCCGTGCCGCCGCGTGGCGCGGTTTCGCTTCAGGACGTCCGCTTCGCCTTTCCGGCCCGGCCGGACAAGCAGGCGCTCGATGGCGTCAGCTTTAAGGTCGCGCCGGGCGAGACGGTGGCGATCGTCGGGCCGTCGGGGGCGGGCAAGAGCACGCTGTTCCACCTGCTGCAGCGCTTCTATGATCCCGACGACGGCGTGATCGACGTCGATGGCGTGCCGCTTACCCGCGCCGATCCCCACGCCCTGCGCGACCGCTATGCGGTCGTCCCGCAGGATACCGTGATCTTCGTCGGCACGGTTGCCGACAACATCGCCTATGGCCGGCCCGGTGCGTCGGAAGAGGAGATCCGCGCCGCCGCCAGGGCAGCCCATGTCGACGAATTCGTCTCCGGCCTGGCCGACGGCTACGATACGCTGGTCGGCGAGCGCGGCGTGACGCTGTCGGGCGGCCAGCGCCAGCGCATCGCGATCGCCCGGGCGATCCTCCGGGACGCGCCGATCCTGTTGCTCGACGAGGCGACCAGCGCGCTCGACGCCGAAAGCGAGACTGCTGTGCAGACGGCGCTGGAGGACCTGATGAAGGGGCGGACGACGCTGGTGATCGCGCACCGCCTGGCGACCGTGCTCACTGCCGACCGCATCCTAGTGCTCGATCAGGGCCGCATCGTCGAGGAGGGCACCCATCAGAGCCTGACGGCCGCCGGCGGGCTCTATGCGCGGCTGGCGAAGTTGCAGTTCCAGAAGGGCGAGGCGCCCGAGGATGCCTCACAAGTGGCGGCGCAATAAGGTCGGTTCATCTTTCGGGGCGCCGGCGTTTCTTCGCCATTGTGAGACGCGGTCTCACCGTTCCGTCAGTTTCAACTCGATGCGCCGGTTGGCCGAATAGGCATCATCCGTTTCGCCCTCGACGAGCGGATGGTTGTCGGCGAAGCCGGCGGCGACGAGATGTTGCGGGTCGACGCCTTTGTCGATCAGGTAACGCACCACCGAGATCGCGCGGGCAGCCGCCAGTTCCCAGTTGGAGCGGAAGCGGGCGGAGCTGATCGGCCGGGCGTCGGTGTGGCCGTCGACGCGCAGCACCCAGTTGATCTCGGCGGGGATCTCCTGTTCCAGCTCCAGGATCGCCTCGGCGAGCTTGTCGAGTTCGACCGTGCCGGCCGCGTTGATCTGGTCGGAGCCGGAGGGAAACAGCACTTCCGACTGGAACACGAAACGGTCGCCGACGACGCGGATATCGGAGCGCTGCGACAGGATCTCGCGCAGGCGGCCGAAGAAATCCGAGCGGTAGCGCGACAGTTCCTGCACCTTCTGGGCCAGCGCCACGTTCAGCCGGCGGCCGAGATCGGCGATCTTGGCCTGGCTTTCGCGGTCGCGGTTCTCGGAGGCATCGAGCGCGTCCTCGAGCGCCGCGATCTGGCGGCGCAGGGCGGAGATCTGCTGGTTCAGCAGTTCGACCTGGGCGAGCGCGCGCTGGCTGATGCGCTTTTCCTCGTCGAGCTCGATGGAAAGCTCCGAGACGGCACCGGAGGCAGTCTCGGCGTCGCCGGTCTGGATGGCGAGCAGGCCCTGCAGCCGGTCGCGCTCGGATTCCGATGCGGTCAGGGTCGACTGGAGCAGGGCGAGCTGGTCCTCGATCGAGCGCTTGCCCGCCCGCTCCAGCGCCAGCAGTTCGGTCAGTTCGGCGATCTGCGAATTGAGGCGGTTGAGCACCGTGTCGCGGCCGGAGATCTCCTGGCTCAGGAAGAACTGCGCCAGCACGAAGACCGAGAGCAGGAAGATGAAGACCAGCAGCACATTGGTCAGGACGTCGACGAAGCTCGGCCAGTAGTCGATCTGGCTGCGCCGCCGCCGTCCGAGGCCGGTTGCCATCGCTTCAGGCCTTTTCCTTGTCGGCGAGGCGGGCCAGCAGGTCGCGGATCTCGTTCTGGCGATCGGCCTGCGCCTCGACCCATTCGCGGATCATCTTCTGCTCCGAGCGCATGTGCTGGACGAGGCCCTGGATGCCCTCGGCGAGATCGGCCATGGCCGCTGTCGCAGCCCGGTTCGGGCCGCCCTCGCTCATCACCTGGCTGAGCTTGTCGATCGACTTCTGGAAGTCCTCCAGATCCGGACCGGCGGGTGCCGGCGGGGCGGGAGCGGGCGTCGGGGCCGGCTGGGGGATTGGCCCGATCGGGGCCTGTAGCGGTTCGTCGCGGGCCGGCTCGGCCACCTCGGTCAACTCGGTGACCGAGGACAGCCAGTCTTCCAGGTCGTTGTAGAAGCGGTTCTGCGCCTGGCCTGCCTGCAGATCGAGAAAGCCGAGGATCAGCGAGCCGGCGAGGCCGAACAGCGAGGACGAAAAGGCCGTGCCCATGCCGGCGAGCGGGGCCTGCAGGCCGGCCTTCAGGTCCTCGAAGATGACGCCGGTATCGCCGGAGCCGATATCGAGCGACTGGATGGTGCCGGCGACCGAACTGACCGTCAGCAGCAGGCCCCAGAAGGTGCCGAGCAGGCCGAGGAAGACCAGCAGGCCGGTCATGTAGCGGGCCAGATCGCGCGATTCGTCGAGCCGCATGCCGATCGAATCGAGGATCGAGCGCATGGTCTGCGCCGAGATCGCCATCTGGCCGACCCGGTCGCGCAACAGCGAGGCCATCGGCGCCAGCAGAACCGGCGTGCGGACGACCTCCAGCCCCGGATCGGCGAGGCGGAAATCGTTGACCCAGGCAACCTCGCGGAACAGCCGGAAGACCTGGCGCAGCGTCAAAAGGATGCCGATGAACAACACGCCGATAATCAGGCCGTTCAGTCCCGGATTGGACATGAAGGCTGAATAGACCTGCGGAAACAGGATCGCGCCAATGAAGCCGGCGATGACCAGGAACACGACCATCCGCAACAGGTAGACGCGGGGCGTGGACAGCTTATGGGGGTCTTGGCGACGGGCCATGGCTTCCCGAATGGCTCTCCATAGATGCGCTGACCGCCCCAATCGTGGGCGAATCAGGGCGGCTTCCTGAAAGTCAAGTTACCGCCGAGTTGCCGCCATGTCCAAAGGGAAGCGGCGATGAGGGTTAGTGTGCGGCGATCCGGCGCTGGACCTCCTGGTGGATATCCGGATTGCCGGCGATGATCGAGCCGGCGTTGAGAGGATCGCCGCGCCCGGAATAGTCGCTGACATAGCCGCCGGCCTCGCGCACGATCAGCATGCCGGCCGCGACATCCCACGGGTTGAGGCCGGTTTCGAAGAACCCGTCGAAGCGGCCCGCCGCGACCCAGGCGAGATCGAGGGCGGCCGCCCCCATGCGCCTGATGCCGGCGGCATCGGCCATGATCGCAGCGAGTTCCTTCAGGTAGGTCGGGTGATGGCCGCGGCCCTGATGCGGCACGCCCGTGGCGATCACCGCCTGCGACAGGTCGCGCCGCTGGGCGATGCGCAGGCGGCGGTCGTTCAGATAGGCGCCGGCGCCGCGTTCGGCCGTGAACAGCTCGTTCATGACCGGGTTGAAAACGACGCCCGCGACGATCTCGCCATCGCGCTCCAGGCCGATGGAGACCGCGAACATCGGGATCGCGTGCAGGAAATTGGTGGTGCCGTCGAGCGGGTCGACGATCCAGCGGTGGGCCGGATCGCTGCCCTCGATGACGCCGGATTCCTCCATCAAAAGGCCGTAGGTCGGCCGGACGCGCTGCAATTCCTCGCGCAGGATCTTCTCGGCGCGGTGATCGGCGGCGGAGACGAAGTCGGCCGGGCCCTTCATCGAGACCTGAAGCTGCTCGACCTCGCCGAAATCGCGGATGAGGGCACGGCCGGCCTTGGTGGCCGCCTGCACCATGACGTTCAGAAGCGCCGAACGGGCCATCGCTGTGTCAGTCCGCGCGCTTGACGTAGGTGATTTCGTTGGTGTCGACGACGATGCGTTCACCCGTCGTGATGAACGGCGGCACCATCACGCGGACACCGTTCTCAAGCATCGCCGGCTTGTAGGAGGAGGCCGCCGTCTGGCCCTTGACCACCGGGTCGGCCTCGGTGATCTCGAGCGTCACGTGCTGGGGCAGGGAAATGCCGATCGGCCGTTCCTCGTAGAGTTCCACCGTCACCGTGATCCCGTCCTGCAGGAAGGCCGCGCGCTCGCCGACGAAATCCTGGGCGAGTTCGAGCTGCTCGTAGCTTTGCAGGTCCATGAAGACGAGCTGTTCGCCCTGGGCATAGAGAAACTGGAAGTCCTTCTGCTCCAGCCGCACCTTCTCGACCGTTTCGTCGGCGCGGAAGCGCTCGTTCAGCTTGGTGCCGTCGATCAGGTTCTTCAGCTCGACCTGGTTGAAGGCGCCGCCCTTGCCGGGCTTCACCGCGTTGGTCTTCACCGCGACCCACAGGCCGCCCTTGTGTTCGAGCACATTGCCCGGCGTGATCTGGTTTCCGTTGATTTTCATGTCGTTTGACTCAAAAGAGAAAGGCTGTCGCGTTGCTGGCACATCCCCCGGCGGGTGCGTCTCGGTTTGGCCCCGGGGGCTTGCCCCAGGCACTCGCTACCGTCCGCTCGATGCATTCATCTCAAGGCCGATCGGGGGATGGGATGGCCGGGTTCTAGCAAACCTTCCCCGTGGACGCACTAGGAAAACGTCGCGAGTGCAGGCGAGTATGGAGCGGCCCGGGGCCGTCCGTGGCGGGCGCCCGTGAGGTTCAGAAAATCACGTTGCCGATATTGGGCTTCAGGTCCTTGAACCAGGCCTGGACACGCTTCTCGGCTTCGGTGATCTGCTCGGCCTCGAGCGATCCGACGAAGCCGTCGAGCCAGATGTCGCTGGCGCCGGCCGAGCGGGCGATCAGATGCCACTTCGCGGCCTCGATCGGATCGAGCTCGGTGCCGCGTCCGTTGGCATAGAGGCGGGCGAGCCGGTTCTGGGCGACCGGATTGCCCTTTTCGGCGGCCCGCTTGAACCAGATGACCGCCTCCGCCTCGTCGGCTTCCGCGCCCTCGCCCTTGAACAGCATGACGGCGTATTCGACCTCGGCGACCGCCATGCCGGCTTCGGCTGCCCGGCGCATCCAGTTCAGTGCCTCGGTCTTGTCGGTGGAAACGCCCTGGCCTTCGGCGAGCAGCAGCGCGAGATTGTATTGCGACTGCATATGGCCCTGGTTGGCGGCGAAGGCCAGCAGGTCGGCCGCCGTCTCCAAATCGCGCTCGCGATGCTCGCCCTCGACCAGGATCAGCGCCAGATTGTAATGCGACTCGACATGGCCCTGGGCGGCGGCCGTCTCGAACCAGCCGGCGGCCTTGCCGACATCCTGTGGCGTGCCGTCACCGCGCGCCAGCGCAAGCGCCAGGGCGAACTGTGCCTCGCGGTTACCCGCCAACGCCGCCTTGCTGTACCACCAGACGGCCTGCGTCATGTCGCGGGGCACGCCGTGACCCTTGGCATAGAGTTCGCCGAGCAGGGTCTGGGCGGCGGCGTCGCCCTTTTCGGCGGCCTCCAGGGCGGCGCGGAAGGCGGTCAGATAGTAGCCGCGCTGGTAGGCGCCATAGGCGATGTCGCGCGGCTTGCCGCTCTCCTCGGCGCGCGCGGCGGGTGCGTCGGCGGGAAGGAACTGGCAGGTCAGCAGGATAGCGGCGAGGGCAGCAAGGGCACGCATCAGGCGGCGCGCTCGTGCCGGCGTCCGGCGATCGCCAACGCCCGCCGGACCGCTTCGGCCGGGCCGCCCGGGTTCTGCCAGACGAGATCGCGCAGGCCGATGAAGTCGGCGCCGCCATCGACGATCGTGTCCACCGTTTCCCAGTCCTCCGCGCACAGGGCGATGCAGGGGATCTGGAACAGCTCGCACCACCATTCGACCAGATTGTGGGTCGCGGCGATATCGTCTTCCGCGTCGAGGCGGCCGAGCAGCACGTAGTCGGGCCCGTGTTCGCCAAGCAGCATCGCGGCGTGCCGCGTCGTGCAGTCGCCGGCGCCGACGATCAGGTCGGGCTTGCAGGCGTCCTGGGCGGCGGCAAGCGCTGCCGCGTTGCCAGTGACATGGACGCCGTCGGCATTGGCCGACGCGGCAAGGTCGGGACGATTGTGCACGAGGAAGGCGGCGCCGGCCGACTGCGCGATCGGGCCCAGCGTGGTCGCGGCGGCGCCCCAGGCCTCGTCATCGGCGTCGGCCAGGTCGAGGATCACGGAGGCGCAGTCGCCGGCTGCCAGCGTGTCTGCGAGAACGGGCGCGAAGACCTTCGGATCGAAGGCCTTCGGGGTGATCAGGACGAGGCGGGTCGCGTCGGTTTCCATGGATCTGCAATCGGGTGTCTTCAAACGCCGCAGCGGCTGCGCGAACAGGCTGGCAGTCTACGAAGAGATTACCAGCTATCCGGCAATTACGGCAAAAGCGGGGAGCACTATGCCCCCCGCTTTCTAAACACTTTGTTAACCATGTTCGCCGGTCTTTAGTTTGCCGGGATCTTCAGTTTGCCGGGGTCTTGAGTTGCCGGGCCCGCTGGCGGACCGTGGGATCAGGCGGCCTGCTTTTCCTTCTCCGCGCTCCACTGGCCGGTGGCGGCGAGGCCGTTCATCCGGGCGCGATGGGCAAAGGCGCGCTGGCCGGCTGCGACATTCTCGCGCTTGCCGCCCCAGGCGGCCAGCGCGGCTGCCTGCAGCGCGCGGCCGTAGGAGAAGGTCAGCTTCCAGGGCAGCGGGCCCAGTTCGTTCATCAGCGACAGGTGCTGCGTCGCGGCCTCGTCGGACTGGCCGCCCGACAGGAAGGCGATGCCCGGAACGGTGGCCGGCACGCAGGCCTTCAGGCAGCGCACGGTCTTCTCGGCGACTTCCTCGGGGCCTGCCTGGTTCGCCGCGTTCTTGCCCGACACGATCATGTTGGGCTTGAGGATCGAGCCTTCCAGCACCACGCGCTGCTCGAACATCTCCTGATAGAGTGTCTTCAGCGCCCATTCGGTGACGTCATAGCAGCGGTCGGCGTCGTGGGCCGCGACCGGGCCGTCCATCAGCACTTCCGGCTCGACGATCGGCACGATGCCGTTTTCCTGGCACAGCGCCGCATAGCGGGCCAGCGCATGGGCGTTGGCCTTGATGCAGCCCCAGCTCGGGGTGCCGTCGGCGATATCGATCACCGCCCGCCATTTGGCGAAGCGGGCGCCGAGCCCGTGATATTCCTGCAGCCGCTCGCGCAGGCCGTCGAGGCCCTCGGTGACCTTCTCGCCGGGATGGCCGGCCATCGCCTTGGCGCCGGCGTCGACCTTGATGCCGGGAACCGCGCCGGCCGCCTTGATCAGGTCGACGAGCGGCGTACCGTCGGCGGCCTTCTGGCGGATCGTCTCGTCGAACAGGATGACGCCGGAAATGCTGTCGCGCATCGCCTCATCGGAGCGGAACAGCATCTCGCGATAGTCGCGGCGGTTGTCTTCCGTCGACTCAACGCCGATCGAATCGAAGCGCTTCTTGATCGTTCCCGAGCTCTCGTCGGCGGCGAGAATACCCTTTCCCTCCGCCACCATGGCCTGGGCGATGTCCTCGAGCCGTTCGCTCATTCTCGGTCTCCTTATGCTTTGCTTCTAGGTCTATTTGCGTAATGCCTCGACGCCCGGCAAGGCCTTGCCCTCGAGCCATTCGAGGAAGGCGCCGCCGGCGGTCGAGACGAAGGTGAAATCTTCCGCGACGCCGGCCTTGTTGAGGGCGGCGACCGTGTCGCCGCCGCCGGCCACCGTCAGAAGCCGGCCCGAGCGGGTCTCGCGGGCCGCGGCGCGGGCGACCGCGTTGGTGCCGGCATCAAAGGGATCGAGCTCGAAGGCGCCGAGCGGTCCGTTCCACAACACCGTGCGGGCCCGGGCGATGCGGTTTTCAAGGTCGCGCTCGGTCGCCGGGCCGACATCGAGGATCATCTCGTCGGCCTCGACGCCGGTCAGTTCGCAGACCCGGTGCGGCGCCTTGGCCTCGAAGGCCTTGGCGGCAACGACATCGATCGGCAATACGATCTCGCAGCCGGCCTCCTTCGCGGCGGCCTCGATCTCGCGGGCGGTCTCCAGCTTGTCATGTTCGCACAGGGACTTGCCGATGGCATAGCCCTTCGCCGCCAGGAAGGTGTTGGCCATGCCGCCGCCGATGACGATCTGGTCGACCTTGCCGGCGAGATTGGCGAGCAGATCGATCTTGGTCGACACCTTGGCACCGCCGACGATGGCGATGACCGGCCGCTGCGGATTGGCGAGCGCCTTTTCAAGGGCGCCGATCTCTGCGGCCATGGTCAGGCCGGCAGCCGACGGCAGCTTCGCCGCGATCCCCGCCGTGGAGGCATGGGCCCGGTGGGCCGCCGAAAACGCATCATTGACGAAGACGTCGCCGAGGCCAGCGAGCTTTTCCCCGAATGCTGCGTCATTGGCCTCGTCGCCGGCGTGGAACCGGGTGTTCTCGAACAGCAGCACATCGCCGGGGACGGCCTTTTCCGCCGCGATTTCGGCTGCATCATCATGCCAGTCGGTCGCAACGAAGCGGATAGGCGCGCCGACGGCGTGTTCGAGGGCGGGCAGAACCGTCTTCAGCGACATGTCCTCGACCACCTTGCCCTTCGGCCGGCCGAAATGGGACAGCACATGCACCGACGCGCCCCTGGCCAGCAGCGCCTTGATCGTATCGGCGGCACGGTCGATGCGGGTCGTGTCGGTCACCTTGCCGTCGGCGACCGGCACGTTGAGATCGGCGCGCAGGACGGCGCGCTTGCCATTCAGCTCAAGGTCGTCGATTTCGCGAAACGATGTCATATCAGGCGGCCTCCGGGTCCTGGAAACGCTCTTCTGGAATGACGGCGATCACCGTCAGTTCGACCAGGAGCTCCGGCTCCCACAGGCCGGCGACCCGAATCCCGGTTGCCGCCGGCCCGGTTTGCATCTCGAACACCCGCGCACGCGCCCGGCTGATCGCCTCCCGGTCCTCGTCGCGCACGTAATAGGTCGTTATCGAAACGACGTCGTTGATCTGACCCCCGAGATCGCGAAGGATCGCCCGGATGTTGTCGAGCGCGACCTCGGTCTGCCGTTCGGCGTCGCCGATGCCGATGACCTTGCCGTCCCGATCCCAGGCCACCTGGCCGGTCAGATGCACGCGCCGTCCGGACGGCTCGGCGACGGCCTGGTTCATCGGAAACGAACCAGGCGTCCAGACGTCAGCCGGATTGGCGTTAACGCGTTTCATCGGCGGTCAGGCCCGGGTGTCCGCGGATCAGTCGAGACGTCCCATCGCCACGGCCGTGTCGGCCATGCGGTTGGAGAAGCCCCATTCGTTATCGTACCACGACAACACGCGGACGAGATTGCCTTCCATCACCTTGGTCTGGTCGAGCGCCAGCGTCGAGGAGGCAGGGTCGTGGTTGAGATCGGCGGAGACGAGCGGCTCGCTGGTGACGGCCAGGATGCCCTTCAACTCGTTCGACTGCGCGGCCGCCTCGATCGCGCCATTGACCTCCTCGACCGTGGTCTCGCGCTTGGTGACGACCTTCAGGTCGATCATCGAGACGTTCGAGGTCGGCACGCGCACGGCGACGCCGTCCAGCTTGCCGTTGAGATCAGGCAGCACCAGGCCGACGGCGCGGGCGGCACCCGTCGAGGTCGGGATCATCGACATGGCGGCGGCGCGGGAGCGGTAGAGATCCTTGTGCAGGGTGTCGAGCACCGGCTGGTCGCCGGTATAGGCGTGCACGGTGGTCATGAAGCCCTTGTCGATGCCGATCGCATCGTTGATGACCTTGGCGACCGGGGCCAGGCAGTTGGTCGTGCAGGAGGCGTTGGAGACGACCTTGTGCTCGGCCGTCAGCTTGTCGTGGTTGACGCCGTAGACGACGGTGAGATCGGCATTGCTGGCGGGCGCGGAGACCAGCACGCGCTTGGCGCCGGCCTCCAGATGCATCGCCGCCTTGTCGCGGGCGGTGAAGATGCCGGTGCATTCCAGCGCGATATCGACCTTCAGGTCCTTCCACGGCAGTTCCTTGGGATCGCGGATCGCGGTGACCTGGATCGGTCCGCGGCCGACATCCATGCTCTCGCCGTCGACGGTCACCTCGGCGGGAAAGCGGCCGTGCACGCTGTCATAGCGTAACAGATGCGCGTTCGTCTCGATCGGACCCAGGTCGTTGATGCCGACCACCTCGATATCGGTGCGGCCGGATTCGATGATCCCCCGCAGCACAAGCCGTCCGATACGGCCGAACCCATTGATCGCTACACGAACTGCCATCGTCTCATATCTCCCGTTCGTTGACCCGCTGGGACCCGCCAGGCGGGCCCTAACTGTAAACACTGACCGCTCAGGCCTCGTCGACTTGCTGCAGCGCCTCGACCCGGGCCATCGCCTGCTCGGCGACCGCCTCGGCGGTGATGCCGAAATGCTCGTAGAGCTCCTTGTAGGGGGCGCTCGCGCCGAAGCCGGCCATGCCGACGAAGCCGCCGCTGCGGCCGACCAGCCGGTCCCAGCCCTGTCTGACCGCCGCCTCGACCGCGACCCGCACGGGCGTGTCGTCGAGGATCGCGCGCCGGTAGACGGCCGGCTGCTCGGCGAACAGTTCGAAGCAGGGAACCGATACGACGCGGGTCGGAACGTTGTTGCGTTCCAGGATCTTGCGCGCGTCCAGCGCGATCGCGACCTCCGAGCCGCTGGCAAACAGCGTGACGATCGCCTGGGTGGAGGCGGGAACCAGTTCATAGGCGCCGCGCGCGCAGAGGTTTTCCTCCGAATAGGCGGTGCGGACGGCCGGCAGCCCCTGCCGGGTCAGCGCCAGCACGCTCGGCCGGTGGCGGCAGTCGAGCGCGAGCTGCCAGCATTCGACCGTCTCGGTGGAATCGGCGGGACGGAACACGTTGAGGTTCGGGATCGCGCGTAGCGCCGCCAGGTGCTCGACCGGCTGATGGGTCGGTCCGTCCTCGCCGAGCCCGATCGAATCGTGGGTCATGACGTGGATCACGCGGATGCCCATCATCGCGGCAAGCCGGATCGCCGGGCGGGCGTAGTCGGAGAACACCAGGAAGGTGCCGGAATAGGGAATCACGCCGCCATGCAGGGCCATGCCGTTCATGGCGGCGGCCATGGCGTGTTCGCGTACGCCGTAATGGATGAACCGGCCGGCATAGTTGTCGGCGGAGAAGACGCCGAGATCGGGCGTCAGCGTGTTGTTCGAGCCGGTCAGGTCGGCGGAGCCGCCGATCAGGTCCGGAGCGACGGGATTGATCGCCTTCAGCGCCGTCTCGGAGGCCTTGCGGGTGGCAACCGTCGGTTTTTCCGAGGCCAGCTGCTCCTTGAGGTCGCGGATCGCGCCGGACAGGTCGGCGGGCAGTTCGCCGCGCAGGCGGCGGTCGAATTCGTGCCGGGCATCGTGGTCGAGGGCCGCCAGCCGCTTCTCCCAGGCGCGGTGGGCCTGGCCGCTGCGCAATCCGGCGATGCGCCAGGCATCGCGGACGGGAGCGGGGATATCGAAGGGCTCGTGCGGCCAGTCGAGCTCGGTGCGGGTCGCGGCGATCTCGTCGCCGCCGAGCGGCGCGCCATGGGTGGAGGACGTACCCTGCTTGTTCGGCGCGCCGTAGCCGATCGTGGTCTTGGCGGCGATCAGGGTCGGTAGTTCGGAGGCTTTGGCCTGCTCGATCGCGGCTGAAATGGCGGACGGGTCATGGCCGTCGACGGCGTGGGTGCGCCAGCCTGAAGCGTTGAAGCGGGCGATGTTGTTGGTGGAATCGGTGAGCGAGACGGGACCGTCGATGGAAATGCCGTTGTCGTCCCAGATGACGATCAGCTTGTTCAGCTTGAGATGGCCGGCAAGCGAGATCGCCTCGTGGCTGATGCCTTCCATCAGGCAGCCGTCGCCGGCCAGCACATAGGTGTAATGATCGACGAGGTCGTCACCGTAGAGCGCGTTCATGTGGCGTTCGGCGATCGCCATACCGACGGCATTGGCCAGGCCCTGGCCGAGTGGGCCGGTCGTCGTCTCGATACCGGCGGTGTGACCGTATTCGGGATGGCCGGCGGTCTTCGAGCCGAACTGGCGGAAGTTGCGGATTTCCTCGATCGGCAGCGCCTCGCTGCCGAGCAGATGCAGTACCGCGTAGAGCAGCATCGAGCCGTGGCCCGCCGACAGCACGAAGCGGTCGCGATCGGCCCAGTCCGGCGCCTTGGGGTCGAATTTCAGATGCTGGGTAAACAGCACCGTTGCGATATCCGCGGCTCCCATCGGCAGTCCGGGATGGCCGGACTTGGCGGCTTCGACGGCATCCATGGCAAGCGCCCGAATGGCATTGGCCATCGCGCGGTGGTCGACCTGTGCGGCGTGTTCTGACATTACGATCCGATTGGAGCGATCCGATTTGGCCACCGGTCGCGCCTGGCGGGCTCGCCTGAGGCGGATACGGTGGCGTCCGGGTTGGGCCAATCGCGAAGCATCGCAAGGGTGCAAGGCCGTCCGGCATCGGATAGCAGCACCGGCTCCGCGAAACGGGGCGATCAATACCACCTCGTCGAGGTGAGTCAATCGATCGCGGCGACGAATGGTGTCGCAGGCGCTTGGCGATCCCCGGGACCGATCCCTGGCGCCGGCAAACGAATGACGCGGGCGCAAAATCGCGGTGACACCGCGATGACGAGGCGACAACGGGGGCGACGACGGGCGCAAGAAGCGGTTATGAACCGGTATTGAGGCTTTGTGGACGGTTGACCGCGGCTTGCAGCAATGCCTAATCTCTCGACGCTAATCCGTTGACCCTTGGGGGATTCGCGTAACTCGCCGATCGGACGCTCGGACCGGTTGGAAACAGCCGGGGCCGTGGAACCAGGGTCCTGACAGGCGCGCGGGGAGGCGTCGTTATGATTGATGTATCGGGGAGCGGGGCCGACTATCCGCTGGACCGGGCCCGGAAACGGTTTTCCAGCGCGCTGGACGGTCTGGAGGCGGCGGTACGCCGGCGAATGGAGCGCGAAAAATCGAATGCCGCGCTCGAAGCCGAACTGAGGACGCTTGGCGAGGATCGGTCCAGGCTGGCGCAGGAACTGGACAAATCGCAGGCGCGGGCGGTCAAGCTCGCGACGATTTCCGGCGACGTCTCTGCGCGTCTCGATTCGGCGATCGGGGTGATTCGGGGATTGGTCGAGACCAGGTCGAACGGGGTCGACGCCTAGGTCGCGATGCCTGGGGTCCCGATGCCCGGGGTGACGAACGGGGCCTGGGGTGACGATTGGGGACTTCGGGCGGGAAATACGAGCGGGGACTTTCGGGAATTTCGTGCCGGGCCGGGTCCCGGCGCGGCGGCAGCGCCGGGGTTTGGGGGCGAGCGGCGGAGAAAACATCATGCCTCAGGTTACGGTCACGATAGACGGCCGTGTCTACCGGATGGGATGCGATCCCGGCCAGGAGCAGGTGCTGACTGACCTGGCCAACGATATCGACCGGCGGATCGGCGCCTATCGCAACAGCTTCGGCGAGGTCGGCGACATGCGGCTGATGCTGATGGCGGCGATGGAGCTCGGCGACGAGTTGAGCGACGCGAAGCGGCGGCTGCGCGATCTGGAGGGTGAACTGGCGAGCTTGCGCGAGGCGCGGTCGGCGGTTCTGGAAAAGGTGACCTCGGCGCAGGATTCGATCGTCGAGATGCTGGACGAGGCCTCAGAGCGGATCGAAAGCGTGGTCTCGATCATGAACGGCGCCCCTGATCAATCGGGCGATCGATCGGGCGGCGCCGGGTAGGTCTTTCCACACCGGTAATGCTAGTTGCGACGCACTGCTTTCCGGTTCAGCGGGAACGGGGATTTTGTTTTCAGTCTGGCCACCCCCTCGGAGGTCATCCCCGGACTTGTCCCGGGGATCCATGACCACAGTGGCCAGCGAAGGTGTTCATGGATTGCCGGGACAAGCCCGGCAATGACAGCGGAGGGGGAATGGCGAGCGATACCGAGAGGCTGCTACCATCGAGGAAAACAGAGCTGATGACGTCCGCGTTAGTGGTTGAGTGAGGCCATGTCCGGCCGCTGTCGTTTGCCGAACCCGTTATGTCAGACAGTCGGTTAGTCGACGTGGCCGGACTTAGACCAGACAGTAATGTTTCCGATGGGGAAGGCGGAGCGCTTCGCGCCCCGCTAGTCCGCAACGCAGGCAATTCCACAACGCAGACGATGATGCCCGCTCAGCCGTGGCAGGCGCAGCCGGCATGGTCGCAGCCGGCCCCTTTCGGATGCCCGTCGGCGCAGGCCTCGCTGCAATAGTTGCGGTCGCTGCGTTTCACCGCGTCATCGACACCAACGATGCAGACGCAATCGGCGCAGGCGCATTTCTGTTGCGTGACAGCTACCATCAGATATCTCCTTCCGCTGGTTGGCCACCGTGTTCATGGGCGAACAGGTGATCGATCATGATCTTCAGAACGTCGCGCACGCAGTCATCGGCCAGCGTGTAGAAAACCTGCTTGCCGCGGCGCTCCGCACGCACCATGCGCGCGGCGCGCAGCAGCCTGAGATGGTGGCTGACCAGCGAGGCCGAGAGCGCCAGCTCATTGGCGATCTCGCCGGCGGCGATCTCCCGGTCCACGCAGGCCACCACGATCGACAGGCGAGTCTGATCCGCCAGCAAACCGAAGGTCTCCGCAAGCTCGGCCGATTGATCCGGCTGTAATTCAACGCTCTTCATTATTGAACAATTAAACGATTGTTCAATTGTTTTCAAGAGAGGGCTTTCGAAATCTGTGAGCGGCGGTTGTTCGGGGTATAGACGGGTGTGCGGCCACGTGCCGGACCGGCGGTTTCAGGGTGCGGGACCTGCTGTCCTCGCCGGGCCCGCTCGCCAGCCGGTGTCGAACGTCATTCGAACCGTGCTGCCGAACTCTGGCGTTTTCATCGCGGGTTCCCTATCTGAGGGATCTGATGTCAGCGTGAAAGTTGGTCAACATCGCCGATGAACGCAGACGAAAGGACAGTCTGCCGGGCTCCGTCTGCAGCTGTCTGGATAAGGGGGGCGGAGCTTTTGTTTTCAGCCTGGCCACCCCCTTCGGATGTCATGCCCGGACGTGTTCCGGGCATCCATGAACACCGCCGTTAGTATAGCCGCCAGCGACTGTGTTCATGGATTGCCGGGACAAGCCCGGCAATGACAGGGAGGGAAATTGGCGGGCGATGCCAAGACGCCGCTTCCAACGTGGATAACGGAGTTGATTGTTTCTTCCCGACATGGCCCGACATGCTATGAGGTTAAATCAGGCGAGGCTGCCCGGCGCGACAGGAGACTTTATCCCCGGGGCCTTACGATCTCGACGGGAGCTGTCCCTGGTCTAGCCCGTGGGCTTTTTCATACGGCGCCCACCTACACTAGTAGGATCCCGGGATCGCATTCTCCACCGGCCGCGGCGGCCTCGCCTTCCTCAACCACAAGTCAATCCCCGCCGACCTGCTTACGAATGCGCAAATTCCGGACAGTCCACCAATGACCGACAGACAGGCCGAGAAGGCCCGATACCGTCGGCTCGGCCAGGCCGCGCGCCGGCGCATTGCCGCCGACCGGCGCCGCGCCGCTGCGCAGGCGGTCGCCGGCTGGGCGCCGGACCTGAAGCGGCTGGCGCAGCGCGGGGCCGTATCGTGCTTTTCGACCTATGGCAGCGAACTCGATACGGCGCCGCTGATCGCGGCACTCGCCCGCTGCGGCTGCCCGGTCGCGCTGCCGATCGTCACGGGCCGGGGCAAGCCGCTCACCTTCCGGCGCTGGCGGCCGGGCGATTCGACACGGGCTGGTGCGTTCGGCATCCGCGAGCCGCTCGAGACCGCGCCGCTGGTCAGGCCCTCGGTGCTGCTGGTGCCGCTGTTGTGCTTCGACCGGCGCGGCTTCCGGGTCGGCTATGGCGGCGGCTTCTACGACCGGACGATCGCGGCGGTCCGGGCCGAGCGGCGCATCGCCGCCGTCGGGCTTGCCTTTGCCGATCAGGCGGTTGGCCGGGTGCCCGTCGGCCGCTACGATCTGCCGGTCGACAGCGTCCTCACCGAACGGGGACTGGTGATCTGCTCGGGAGGTGCGCGTGCGGCTGCTCTTCGTTGGTGATGTGGTCGGCCGGTCGGGCCGGGCGATCGTGCTGGACAGGCTGCCCGGACTGATCGAGCGGCTGGGGGCGGATTTCGTCGTCGTCAACGGCGAGAATTCCGCCGGCGGCTTCGGCATCACCGAGGCGATCCATGCCGACCTGATCGATGCCGGCGCCGATGTGGTGACGACCGGCAACCATGTCTGGGACCAGCGCGAGGCGCTCGTCTTCATCACCCGCACGCCGACGCTCTTGCGGCCGGTCAACTTTCCAGCCGGCACGCCGGGTGCCGGCGCCGGCGTGTTTACCGCGCGCAACGGGGCCCGCGTTATGGTGATCAACGTGCTCGGACTGGTCTTCATGCAAGCGCTTGACGATCCCTTCGCCGCGCTTGAGCGGGAGATCGCCGCCTGTCCGCTGGGCGAGGGCACAGATGCGATCATCGTCGATGTCCATGCCGAGGCGACGAGCGAGAAACAGGCGATCGGCCATTTCCTCGACGGGCGGGCAAGCCTGGTCGTCGGCACGCATACCCATGTGCCGACCGCCGATCACATGATCCTGGCCGAGGGCACCGCCTATATGAGCGATGCGGGCATGTGCGGCGATTATGATTCGGTGATCGGCATGGACAAGGACGAGCCGCTCAGCCGCTTCACCTCGAAGATTCCGTCCGCCCGCTTCGAGCCGGCGCTGGGGCCCGCGACGCTCTCGGCGGTGCTTGTGGAGACAGACGATGCGACGGGGCTTGCGGTCAGGATCGCGCCGGTGCGCGTGGGCGGACGGCTGTCGGAGACGATTCCGGATTGGTGAGCGGGGACTACCGGTGTATTCGGCCGCGACCGCTTTCCGGCCCGGCCACGCCGGTGGATTTTCGGTCGGGGGCGCCCTATAAGCTGGCCAATTCGCGTTGACCAATTCGAGCAGAGACGAGGGGTGTCATGGCAGGACATTCACAATTCAAGAACATCATGCACCGCAAGGGCCGGCAGGACGCCGCGCGCTCGAAGCTGTTCTCCAAGCTCGCCAAGGAAATCACGGTCGCGGCCAAGATGGGCATGCCCGATCCGGCGATGAACCCGCGGCTGCGGCTCGCCGTCCAGAACGCCAAGTCGCAATCGATGCCCAAGGACAATATCGAGCGGGCGATCAAGAAGGCCGCCGGCGGTGACGAAGAGAATTACGAGGAGATCCGCTACGAGGGCTACGGGCCCGGCGGGGTCGCGGTGATCGTCGAGGCGCTGACGGACAACCGCAACCGGACGGCGGGAGCGGTCCGCGCCGCCTTCACCAAGCATGGCGGGGCGCTGGGCGAGACCAATTCCGTTTCCTTCATGTTCGACCGGGTCGGCGAGATCGTCTATCCGGCCGAGGCCGGTGACGCGGATTCCGTTCTGGAAGCGGCGATCGAGGCCGGCGCCGAGGACGTTCAGAGTGATGCTGAGGGTCACACCATCATCTGTGCCTTCGAGGAACTCGGCGACGTCTCCAGGGCGCTCGAGGACGGGCTGGGAGAGGCCAAGTCGGTCAACCCGGTGTGGAAGCCTAAGACGATGACCGAGGTCGACGAAGACAAGGCCGGCACGCTGATGAAGCTGATCGGCGCGCTCGACGACGACGACGACGTGCAGAACGTCTACGCCAATTTCGAGGTCTCCGAAGAGGTTCTGGAACGGCTGACGGCGGCCTAGCGCAGCAAGTCATCCAGCACGGGCAGGCTGGTGATGACGGCGAGCGCGATCACCGAATAGGCGATCCGGCGATACAGGCGTTCCGACGCCAGCCCGAACATGCGTGATCCGGCAAACAATGCGAGCGCGTAGACCGGTGTCAGGATCACCGCCAGTTCGACCGACTCGCGTGTGAAGATCCCGGTCCAGAGGTAGGCGATCGCCGCGGCAAGCCCGGAGCCGCCGAAGAAGGCGATGATATTGGCGCGAATGACGGCGGGTTTGTACGGTCCGGCGATCCAGAAGGCGACCATCGGCGGCCCGCCGATCTGGGCGACGCCGCTCAGGATGCCCGCCGTGCCGCCGGCGCCGAAGGATATCGCCGGATGCGGCCTGCCGGTGTAGCGCCAGCCCGACATCAACAGGATGAGCAGCGCCACAACGATGGCGGTCAGGCCCCAGCGCAGCAGCACGGGATCGGCGGTCGCCAGGATGGCCGCGCCGACCGGGACCGTCAGCAGCGCGCCGAGGATCGCCGGCAGCACGGTGCGCCAGTCGCACCGGCCGACCGCGCGTATCAGTAGCGGCAGCGCCAGGATGTTGTCGAGGATCAGGAAGCCGGCCGCCGCGACGACGGGCCCGATCGTGGCGGCTGCGACCGGCATGAAGATCATCCCGGCGCCGAAGCCCGAAAAGCCGCGCACCAGGCCGGCCACGAGCGCGGCGAAGATGACGACGATCAGGGTCGGATCCAGGGACATCGAAATTCCGGAGGAACGGCAGGACGGGCCGATTGGGGAACCGGCAGGGCTTACAAACCACAGGACGCGGCGCGGCGGTAGGTGCCGCGTGCGTATGGCAGCTCTGCCCGGATGCCATTTCCGGCTGGCCATCGGCCCCGCCGGGCGACTAAACCGGAGGCATGGGTCAACAGACGATTCGCATCCTCGGCATCGATCCGGGCCTCAGGCGCACCGGCTGGGGCGTCATCGACATGCGCGGGACGTCGCTGTCCTTCGTTGCCGCCGGCACGGTCACGTCGGACGCCAAGCGCGATCTGGCGGCGCGGCTGGTCGAGCTGCATGACGGCCTTGCCGACATCGTGGAGCGGCAGGCGCCGCACGAGGCCGCCGTCGAGCAGACCTTCGTCAACCGCGACGCGACCGCGACGCTGAAGCTTGGCCAGGCGCGGGGTATCGCCTTGTTGGTGCCGGCCGCGCGCGGCATCGACGTTGCCGAATACGCGCCCAACCTGGTCAAGAAGACCGTTGTCGGATCGGGCCATGGCGACAAGAAGCAGATCCGCATGATGGTTGCCGTGCTTTTGCCGAAGGCGAAGGTCGATTCCGACGACGCCGCCGACGCGCTGGCGATCGCCATCACGCATGCTCATCATCGGGTTTCGCGACTGATCGCGGCGGCCGGGGCGTGAGATGTTCTTGACTTGTTCCATGGTCGTCGGCTAGGCACGGCCAACGGAGGCAGCCGATGCGTGTCACATCGAGGGGACGGATAACAATCCCGAAGGAGATACGGGACCGTCATGGCATCACGCCTGGCACGGAGGTCGATTTCTTTCTGGAGGATGGGTTTCTCGTTCTTCGCAAGAGGAAAGCGCAGCCAGATAGCCGGAAACCCAAGGTCGAAGATCCGGCCGGGTCGGAGAAGCCGTCATGATCGGCAAGCTCAAGGGTATCGTCGATTCCTATGGCGAGGATTGGGTGATCGTCGATGTTGGCGGGGTCGGCTATCTGGTCACCTGCTCGACGCGGACGCTGGCCGATCTGGCCAAGCCGGGCGAGCCGGCGGTCGTCTTCGTCGAAACTGTGATGCGCGAGGACGCGATCCGGCTCTATGGCTTTGCCAGCGAGGCCGAGAAGGAGTGGTTCAAACTGCTGCAATCGGTGCAGGGGGTCGGCGCACGTGTGGCGCTGGCGATCCTGGGAACGCTGTCGGCGGCCGATCTCGCCAACGCGATCGCCATGCAGGACAAGGCGATGGTGTCGCGGGCGCCCGGCGTCGGGCCGAAGGTGGCCGGCCGCATCGTCTCGGAACTGCGCGACAAGGTGCCGGCAATCGGCGGCGATATCGAATTCGCCAAGGTGTCGGGCGACATGGCCGAGACCCGCGTCGCCAGCCCGGCGCGGGACGCGGTCTCCGCGCTCGTTAATCTCGGCTACGGCCAGTCGCAGGCAGGCAGTGCCGTCGCCGCCGCGATGAAGGAAGCGGGCGAAGAGGCGGGGGCGGAGACGCTGATCCGGCTGGGGCTGAAGGAATTGGCGCGGTGAACACCGATACGCCCGGATCAACGACCTTCAGCGACGAGACCCTGCGGCGCATTCAAAGCACTGTTATGTTTTTGTTCCTGGGGCCGCTGATCTTTTCGGCAGGGACAGCGCTTATCTATTTTGCACTGGACACCGTGTTCCCGAGCGCATTTGCCAATCCTGAAGACGCGTTGAGCCTCGTCGTTGCGGCGGCATCCGTTTTATCGATTATACCGTGTCTGCTCGCGGGATTGCTCGTCAACCTTGTCCTATCGAAGACCCGGAGGGATCGTGTCGGGTGGCCGGCGATGTGCGGCGCTGCGGCATTCTTTGTTTATGGGTTGCTGTTGCTGACGCTTCTCGATTTCAAGACGATTGAAGCGATTGGCGTGTTTCTTGTCGGCGGAACGATTCTGACAGCAATTGCGGCCGAAATCGTCTGCTGGCTGTCGCGCAATTGGCGCAGGCCGTTGCTCAGGTCATCCAGACAAAAACCGATCACACCACCATGACCGATCGCCTCATCGCCCCTGACCAGACGCCTGAAGACGAAGCCGCCGCCTCGCTGCGGCCGCTGGCGCTCGACGACTTCGTCGGCCAGCAGAAGGCCGGCGCCGCCATCGCCGCCGCGATGACGGAAGCGGGGGAAGAGGCAGGGGCGGAGACGCTGATCCGGCTGGGGCTGAAGGAACTGGCGTGGTGAGTGGCGGGACATCTGGGTCGAAAGTCTTCAGTGATCGGACCCTGCAACGCATTGCCAGCGTTCTCGTGTTTTTCTTTTTGGGACCCTTGTTCGTATTCCTCGGCGCGGCGTTTGTATATGCAGTGATGAGAGTTGCGTCGCCAGATTCGTTTTCTAATCCCTTTGACACATGGTTTCTCGTGGTTGCGGCCGCTTATATTTTGTCGCTCTTGCCTTGCTTGCTTGCCGGACTGCTCGTCAATTTGGTCCTTTCAGATGCTCAGAAGGAACGGTTCGGGCGATCCGCGATGTGCGGTGCGGCTGCGTTTTTCCTGCTAGGGTTGCTTTCACTCACGCTTCTGGATTTCAAGGAGATGCAGCCTGCGATCGTATTTCTTGCGGGCGGAACGATTCTGACAGCGATATCGGCGGAACTTGTCTGGTTCCTGTCACACCGTCGGCACCTGAAGAGATCGAACACCAGCCTATGACCGACCGCCTCATCGCCCCTGACCAGACGCCTGAAGACGAAGCCGCCGCCTCGCTGCGGCCGCTGGCGCTCGACGACTTCGTCGGCCAGCAGAAGGCGCGGCAGAATCTGCGGGTGTTCATCGAGGCGGCGAAGGCGCGCGGTGAGGCGCTCGACCATGTGCTGTTCGCCGGCCCGCCCGGCCTCGGCAAGACGACGCTCGCCCAGATCGTCTCGCGCGAGCTCGGCGTGAATTTTCGCGCGACCTCCGGCCCGGTGATCGCCAAGGCCGGCGATCTCGCCGCCCTGCTCACCAATCTGGAGGAGCGCGATGTCCTGTTCATCGACGAGATCCACCGGCTCAACCCGGCTGTCGAGGAAATCCTCTATCCGGCGATGGAGGATTTCCAGCTCGACCTGATCATCGGCGAGGGGCCGGCGGCGCGCTCGGTGCGGATCGATCTGGCGAAGTTTACCCTCGTCGGCGCGACCACCCGCTCGGGCCTGTTGACGACGCCGCTGCGCGACCGCTTCGGCATTCCGGTGCGGCTTGATTTCTACACCAACGAGGAACTGGAACTGATCGTCCGGCGCGGCGCCCGGGTGCTCGGCATCGAGATCGCCGATGACGGCGCCCGCGAGATCGCCCGCCGCGCGCGCGGGACACCCCGTGTCGCGGGACGGTTGTTGCGGCGGGTGCGCGATTTCGCTTCCGTCGCCGGTGGCGGGATAGACCGGGCAATCGCCGATTCGGCGCTGGCCGAACTCGATGTCGATTCGCTGGGGCTCGATGGCATGGACCGGCGCTATCTCAATACGGTCGCGCTGAAATTCGGCGGTGGCCCGGTCGGCATCGAGACGATCGCCGCGGCCCTGTCGGAGCCGCGCGACGCGATCGAGGAGATCATCGAGCCCTATCTCATCCAGCAGGGCTTCATCCAGCGCACGCCGCGCGGCCGGATCCTGACCCCGCATGCCTTCCGCCATCTGGGGCTTGCCGTACCGAGCGAGTTCGCGCCGCAGATGGGTTTGTTCTCTGAGGGGGAGTGACGTCCAAGTCACCCCTCGAAGCTCTGCCAGCCCGGCAAGCTCTCCACCTTGTTGGTGTCATCCCAGCCGCAGGCGAGGCCGAGCCGGGATCGGGAAGCCCCAGTCCAGGCCGGCGAGACCCGGAAGCACCTGGGTTCCCCGATCCCGGCTCGGCCTGACAGCCGTTCGGGATGACGAGGGACAGGCGTGTGGCCTCTCGTCTCGTGCCGAGGTCATCCCCGGACGGTGTCCCACCGCTGTCCGGTTCAGCGGCGACGGGCCTTTTGATTTCAGCCTGGCCACTCCCTCGGCTGTCATGCCCGGACTTGTCTTGATGATTTGGTGCAAGATTGTGTGGCTCGCGGGAGATGTACCCCGCGAGCCTTGAGGCGGGAGGCCGTTTTCCGGACCGGTCGACTGAGACCGAGATCAAGCTTGGCCCCGCCTCTCGATGTCTCCCGAACAGTTGCAAGGGGCGCCGCGTCGGCGACCCCGCATGACAAGCCAGGGACATCCCATCATGACAGACTTTCGCACTTTCGTCGGCGTCGATGTGGGCAAGGACTTTCTCGACGTCCATCGCCATCCCGACGGGCTGGCCTTTCGGGTCGCCAACTCCCCCGCCGGCATCTGCCGACTGCTCAAGCGCCTCGGCGCGGGGCCCTACGCGATCGGCTGCGAGGCGACCGGCGGCTATGAGGACCGCCTGCTGCTGGCCCTCGGCCAGGCCGGTCGCCCCGCCTGGTGCCTGCATCCGGCCGATGTCCGCGCCTTCGCCCGCCTGCAAGGGGTGCGGGCCAAATCCGATGCGATCGACGCCCGGCTGATCGCCGAGGCCCTGGTGGTGGCCACGGCCCGCCGCGCGCCGACGCGCCGCACGCCAATACAAAGCAAAATCAGACAGATGGCCACCGTGCGCCGGCGCCTCTGCGCCGCCATCACCCAGCTCAAGAGCCTGCTCTCCAGCCTCGACGATGCGGCCGCCCGCGCCCCCCTGCTCGCCCTCCTGCAGGCCCACACCGCCGCCCTCAAGGCCCTCGGTCGGGACCTGCAGCAGGCCATCCAGGGCGATCCGGCCAGCGCCCGCATGGCCCGGCGCATCACCACCGCCCCCGGCGCCGGGCCCGTGCTCGCCATCGAACTGATCGCCGCGATGCCCGAACTGGGAACCCTCTCCAGCCGTCAGGCCGCTAGCCTCGTCGGCGTTGCCCCGCATCCCAGGCAGTCCGGCAAAACCACCAGGCCCGGCCGCTGCCAGGCCGGACGATCCAACATCCGCCGGGTGCTCTACATGGCAACCTTGAGCGCCATAAAAGCCCGCTTGCACCCCATCTACCCCTTCTACAAACGCCTCCGCGCCGCCGGAAAACCCTTCAAGGTCGCCATCGTCGCCGCCATGCGAAAGCAAATCGTCATGCTCAATGCCATGAGCAAAAACCAGACCGACTGGAAACCAGAAAACGCCGCATAAATTCGACAGTTGCTTGTTCCGGGGATCCATGAACACGGTGGCCAGCGTCGGTGTTCATGGATTGCCGGGACAAGCCCGGCAATGACAGCGGAGGGGGAATGGCGGGCGATGCCAGACACCGCGTCGATTGCGGCGAACAGTGGCGATGAAGGGGAGAGGTGTCACGACAAACGTAATCGCTTCCGCGCGCGGCGGTCCGCAGCGGATGGCTTTGCGTCCGGCACCTACGCCATTTACCCGCCGTCTTTCCCGGCGCATAAAGGCTGAATGAGCAGCGATCCCGCAACCGAACCACAGTCCCCTTGGCCCGACCTCTCCGGCCGCATCGTCGAGCACAGGCATATCCTGCCGATCCGCGTCTACTTCGAGGACACGGATTTCTCCGGCGTCGTCTATCACGCAAGCTATCTGCGCTTCATGGAGCGCAGCCGGTCGGACTTCATGCGGCTGTCGGGGGCCGATCACGCGGATTTGTTTACGGGCGAGGATCCCGTCGCCTTCGCGGTCCGGCGGATGACGATTTCCTATGAGCGGCCGGCGGCGATCGACGACATCCTCGAGGTCGAGACCTTCGTCAAGGAAATGCGCGGTGCCTCGATGCTGCTCAGGCAGACCGTGCGGCGCGGCGAGACCGTGCTGGTGACGGCCGACGTGCAGGTGGCGCTGGTGTCGCGATCCGGCAGGGCCAGGCGCATTCCGGCCGACCTGCGCCGCATCCTCGGCGAACCGGCCGACGAGGACTGAGGCGTAGACCGGACCAGGAGCGCGGTCCTGCCGACGGTTGGCCATCGGCTCGGCGGTAACGAAGCCTTAACCATAGTCGCGGCTTTCTGGCTTGTGGGCGCAATGCGAGTGCTGCCCATAGATTCGACACAATCGACCGCGACCAGATGCACCCGAAAAGCCAGGCGTCGCGCGCGGGCGGGGCGCGTTTTAGTCCGGAACCGTATCGCGCGGCATGCGGGGAGGCCGTCGGAGCCGGGTTTGCCGCCGGGCGCTGTCCTCCGTTTCGCCCCCCTTACAGCGAGGTCTAGTCCATGCTCGAAGCCACGACACTTTCGGCGCCTAGCGAGGTGTCGATGCTGTCGCTGTTCCTTCAGGCGGATATCGTCGTCAAGCTCGTCATGATCGGGCTGCTGTTCGCCTCGATCTGGTGCTGGGCGATCATCTTCGAGAAGATCGTCACCTACCGGCGCACGCGCGGCCGCATGGATCAGTTCGAGAAGGTGTTCTGGTCCGGCCATTCGCTGGAGGAGCTCTATCAGAGCCTGTCGGCGCGCACCAACCATGCGATGGCGGCCCTGTTCGTCGCCGCGATGCGCGAGTGGAAGCGCAGCCACGAGACCGGCGCGCTGTCGATGATGGGCGTGCAGTCGCGCATCGACAAGGTGATGGACGTGACGATCGCGCGCGAGACGGCGCGGCTCGAGGGCCGGCTTTTGTTCCTGGCGACCGTCGGGTCGGCCGCGCCTTTCATCGGCCTGTTCGGCACGGTCTGGGGCATCATGAACAGCTTCCAGGCGATCGCGGCGTCGGAATCGACCAATCTCGCCGTCGTCGCGCCGGGTATCGCCGAAGCGCTGTTTGCCACCGCGCTCGGCCTGCTGGCGGCCATTCCCGCCGTTATCGCCTACAACAAGCTGTCAAGCGACGTGAACAAGATCATCACCCGACTTGAGGGTTTCGCCGACGAGTTCAGCGCCATACTTTCGCGGCAATTGGACGAAAGGAACTAGGCCATGATGCAGGTTGGGCCGTAAGCCATGGGCGCATCGCTGGCAGGCGGTTCGGAAAAACGGCGCCGGCGCGGCCGCCGCAACAAGCCGATGAGCGAGATCAACGTCACGCCGTTCGTCGACGTGATGCTGGTGTTGCTGATCGTCTTCATGGTGACGGCGCCGCTGTTGACCGTCGGCGTGCCGATCGATCTGCCCGAGACGCAGGCAAAGCAGCTCGCTGACCAGGGCGAGCCGCTGACCGTCAGCGTCGACAGCGAGGGCCGCGTGTTTCTGCAGGACACCGAAATCGTGATAGAGGAGCTCATTCCCAAGCTGACCGCCGTTGCGGAGCAGGGCGTGGAGGAGCGGGTGTTCGTGCGCGGCGACAGGACCGTCGACTACGGGACCGTGATGCGGGTGATGGGCCGGCTGAACGCGGCCGGCTTCCGCCGGATCGCGCTCGTCACCGACATGGAACAGAGCGAGCGGTAAGGCATGCGGGTCGCGCTTTCCGTCTCGACCGTCGGCCATGCCGCCATCATCGGCTGGGGGCTGGTGTCGCTGAACGGGGTCGACCCGTACGACGCGGCCCTGCAGCCGCCGCTGCCGATCGATATCGTCTCGATTGCCGAATTCACCGAGATCACCGCCGGGACCAGCGACGGCGACGAGACGCTCGAGCCGACGCCGCCCGAACCGGTCGAGGAGGCCGAGCCGGTCGAGCAGCCGCAACCGGACCCCGAGGCCGTCGAGGCGCCGGCGCCGCTGCCCGAGCCTGTGCCGCTGAGGACGGCCGCGCTGACGCCGGAGGACCCCGAGCCCGTCCCCGACCCTGATCCGGAGCCGGTCGTCGAGGCCGAGCCCGAACCGGCGCCTGAGCCGCTTGCCGATGCGCCGATCCCGCGACTGAAACCGAAGCCGCCGGCGCGACCGCAGCCTGCGGTGGCCGAGACGAAGCCGGAACCTGACCAGTTCAACGCCGACAATATCGCAGCGCTCCTCAACAAGATCCCGGACAGCGGAGGCACCTCGCCGTCGACGACCGGATCGCTGACACCGTCGCTTGGCACCGCGAGCGGGACGGGCGGCACGCTGACGGTAAGCGAGATCGACGCGCTGCGCGGCCAGATCTCGCGCTGCTGGAGCCCGCCGGTCGCCGTGCTCGATGCCGGCGAATTACGGGTCCGCGTCGGCATGACGCTCAATCAGGACGGCACCCTGTCGCGCCCGCCGGAATTGCTCAATCCGTCGAGCGATCCGATTTTCAACGTTGCCGCCGAGGCAGCGATCCGGGCGATCAACCGGTGCCAGCCCTATTACCTGCCGCCGGAAAAGTTCCATGTCTGGCAGCAGGTCAATCTGACATTCGATCCAAGGGAGCTGCTTGGTGGATAGCGCAATCGGAGCCCCCGAAATGGCGTTCAACTTCTGCAGGCGGACGGCAATGAAATCGTTTCTTGCGCTTGCCGGCGGCCTTGCCGCGCTCGTCGTTGCGGCGGCCGGCCCGGCCCGCGCGCTGGTCGAGATCGACATCACCCAGGCCAACATCCAGCCGCTGCCGATCGCCATCACCGATTTCGGCGAGAGCGGCGGCGACGCGGAGATGGGCCGGCAGATCGCCGATGTGGTGGCGGCCGACCTGCAGCGCTCCGGCCTGTTCAAGCCGATCGACCGGACCGCCTTCATCGACAAGACCGGCTTCGACCAGCAGCCCAATTTCGCAAGCTGGCGGGTGATCAACGCCCAGGCGCTGGTGACGGGCCGGGTGACGCGGCAGCCGGACGGGCGGCTGAAGGCGGAATTCCGCCTGTGGGACGTGTTCGCCGGCCAGCAGATGACCGGGCAGCAGTATTTCACCAATCCCGACAACTGGCGGCGCATTGCCCATATCATCTCCGATGCGATCTATGAGCGGCTAACCGGCGAGCGCGGCTATTTCGACACGCGCATCGTCTTCGTCGACGAGACCGGGCCGAAGGATGCCCGCGTCCGGCGGCTGACGATCATGGATCAGGACGGCGCCAATGTGCGCCATCTCACCAACAACCCCAACGAGATCATCCGCAATCCGCGCTTCAGCCCGTCACGCCAGGAGATCACCTATGTGTCGCAGCCGATCGGCGAGACACCGCGGGTCTATCTGCTCAATATCGAGACGGGCCAGCGCGAAGTGGTCGGCGACTTTCCCGGCATGACGTTTGCTCCGCGCTTTTCGCCGGACGGCCAGCGGGTGGTGTTCAGTCTGCAGCAGGGCTCGAACGCGAACATCTACATGATGGACCTGCGCAGCCGGCGCACGACCAGGCTCACCAACACGCCGTCGATCGATACAAGCCCGTCCTTTTCGCCGGATGGGCGGCGGATCGTGTTCGAATCCGATCGCGGCGGCTCGCAACAACTTTACGTGATGAATATTGACGGCACCGGCCAGAACCGCATCAGCTTCGGCAATGGCCGCTACGCCACCCCGGTCTGGTCGCCGCGCGGCGACATGATCGCGTTCACCAAGCAATCGGGCGGCCGTTTCTCGATCGGCGTCATGCGGCCGGACGGGTCGGCCGAGCGCATCCTCACCGAAGGCTTTCATAACGAGGGGCCGACCTGGTCGCCGAACGGGCGCGTGCTGATGTTCTTCCGCGAGACTCAAGGAGCGTCGGGCGGGCCGCAACTGTGGACAGTCGATCTGACCGGCTATAACGAGCAGCGGGTGGCGACGCCGTCCTTCGGCTCCGACCCGGCCTGGTCGCCGGTTCTCAACTGACCCTGAGGCCGGCGTCGGGGAGGGCGCCGGACAATTGAACAAACGAACAGCCAAGCGGGGCGCTTTGGGGGCGTTAACCACGTTTCGGAACGAGCGGTTAAGGAAAACAGACTAGGTCTGATTTTCATTAAAGTGGGGCAAACCGCTCCGGTATCCGGTCCAGTTTTCGAGGAGTTCACCGGAATGTCGACAGTATCGGGTTTCAGCCGGGGCCTGCGTGTCGCAGCAGTGCTGGCCGTGGCGCTGACGATCGCCGCCTGCGCCCAGAACAAGGCCCAGCAGACCGCCGACGGCAATGTGACGCCCGGCAGCGCCCAGGATTTCGTCGTCAATGTCGGCGACCGGATCTTCTTCGAGACCGATTCCACCTCGCTGACCGCTGTCGCCCAGGACACGCTCAACAAGCAGGTCCAGTGGCTCCGGGTTTATCCGACCTATACGGTGACCGTCGAAGGCCACGCGGATGAACGCGGCACGCGGCAATACAACCTGGCGCTGGGGGCGAGGCGGGCCCAGATCACCCGCGACTACATCGTCTCGCAGGGCATCGCGCCGAACCGCATCCGGACGATTTCCTACGGCAAGGAGCGGCCTGTCGCCGTCTGCAACGCCGAATCCTGCTGGTCGCAGAACCGCCGCGCCGTCACCGTGCTCGATAACGCGCCGCCCAGCTAGCCGGCGTTCGCCGGCCCGACTCGCGTGTTCAGACTTACAGGCCGTCCGCCTTGCGGGCGGTTTGTTCTTGTGAAACGTCAAACTTTGGACGCACTCGCACCTATGGTATGAGCCGCTCCCGATAACACTCTGACATGATCGGCATCACCGCCATGACGCTTTCGTCACCCCCACGCCTGACGCGGCTTGCCTGCGTCGCCCTTGCCGCCGTGCTGTTGCCGGCCGCCGCCTCGGCGCAATTCAACCAGCGCCTCAGCCAGGCCGACGCGGCCGCGATGTCGGTGCGCATGACGACGCTGGAAGAGCAGGTCCGCCAGCTCAACGGCCAGATCCAGCAGATGACCTACCAGATGCAGCAGTTGCAGGATCAGCTGCGGCGGATGTCGGAGGACAACGAGTATCGCTTCCAGATGCTCGGCCAGGGCGGTGGCCCAGGTGGGGGATCAACGTCTTCGGCCACCGTTGTGGCCCGGCCGCCGGTCAACCAGCCGCAGGTCAACCAGCCGCAGGTCAACGTGATCCGCCCGGCCGTGCAGCCGCAGACGCTCGGGCAGGTGCCGGCGGGGCAGGCCGGTATTCAGGGGGGCGGACAGCCGCTCGACCTGTCGTCGGCGCTCAACCAGCCCTTGCCGAATTCCGGCATCGTCCAGGACCAGAGCTTCGGCACCGGCGGGGGTGCGACGCAAGGCGGTGTAAACCAGGGCTTCGGAACGCAGGACAACACCCAGCTCGTGCTGGCGCCGAGCGGCGATCCGAAGGACGCCTATGATCTGTCCTACGGCTATATCCTGCGCGGCGAATTCGATCTCGCCGAGCAGAGCTTCCGGCAGTTCCTCGCCCAGCATCCGGCCGATCCGCTGGCCGGCAACGCGCAATACTGGCTCGGCGAATCGCAATTCGCGCGCGGGCGCTACCGCGAGGCGGCCGACACCTTCCTGAAGGGCTATTCGCAATATCCCTCGTCCGCCAAGGCGCCCGACAGCCTCTACAAGCTTGGCATGTCTTTAAAGGAGCTCGGCCAGACCGACGCGGCCTGTTCCTCCTTTGCCGAGATCGCCCGCACCTATCCGAACGCGCCGCAGGCGGTGCAGGAGCGGGCGCGGAGCGAAATGCAGAAAAGTGGCTGCTGACCGCACTGCTCCTTCCAGTGAACGCCCGCTGACGCGCGCGGAGGCGGACGCTCTGTTCGCACCGCTCGTCGATGCAGGCGGCATCGCGCTCGCCGTCTCGGGCGGGGCGGACAGCGTCGCGCTGATGCGGCTCGTCGCCGACTGGCGGGCGCGGAATGGCCTCGCTATGCCGGTCACGGTCTTCACCGTCGATCATGGCCTGCGCGCCGAGGCGCGGGCGGAGGCGGAGCAGGTCGGTGCGTGGGCGCGGGCCGTCGGGCTCGACCACGACATCCTGACCTGGCATGGCGAAAAGCCGGGCGCCGACATTCAGGCAGCCGCGCGGGCGGCGCGCTACCGGCTGTTGATCGAGGCGTGCACGCGGGGCGGATTGTCGCATCTCGTGCTCGCGCATCACCGCGACGATCAGGCCGAAACGGTGCTGATGCGGCTTGCCCGCGGCTCCGGCGTTGACGGGCTGGCGGCAATGGCGGAAGACACCGACCGTGACGGTCTGACCATCCTACGGCCGCTCCTCGATCTATCGAAGGCCAGGCTGGTCGCGACGCTTCGCGCGCTCGGCCAGGACTGGATCGAGGATCCGACCAATGCGGACCGGCGCTTTGCCCGACCGAGGCTGCGGTCGCTGATGCCGGCGCTCGAGGCCGAAGGGCTGACGGCGACGCGGTTGGCTGAGACCGCGCGGCGCATGCAGCGGGTGCGGGCCGCGCTCGATCAGGCCGCCGGCGATCTGCACGAACACTGTGTCAGCGAGGACCAGGCGGGCTTCTGCCGGCTCGACCGGCGACGGCTTGCCGCCGCGCCCGAGGAAATCGGGCTGCGCGTGCTCTCCCGGCTGCTGATGGGGATCGGCGGGGGCGACTATCCGCCGCGGCTCGATCGCCTGGAGCGGCTCTACAGTCTGCTGATTGCTCCGACGGGTGAAGACGGCGGCACGATCGCGACGCTTGCCGGCTGCCGGATCGGCGCGCGGCGCGGCGAAATATGGGTGTCCCGCGAATGGGGTCGCGCCGGCCTGCCCATCGCCGAAATCGCCGACGCGCGGCCGGTTACCTGGGACGGCCGGTTCGAAGTGACGTCCGATATTGTAATGAGCGGGGACGCTGCTTATGCAGTCCGGGCGCTCGGGCGGGACGGGTTGCAGGTGCTGCGTACCGGGTCCCGCCTGCGGGAAATGCCGGCCGCCGTCGCGCATGTCGCTCCGGCCGTCTTTCGCGGGCCGCAACTTATCGCCGCGCCGCTGGTCGAGGCCGAGCCCGGCCCCTATTCGCCGCCGGGTTTCACGTTCCGCTTCCTCGGGCGGACAAAGTTCGCAAATGGCGGTATGGTGCCATGATACGACTTGTCTATTGCACTTCGTTTCGGGCTTTGATTAGTGATCGTTTACGCCAATCCTCTTTCTTGAACCCACCGTCATTGGCAGATCGGCATCAGGTGCCTATCTTAACAGGCGAGAACGCTTAACCGCCGAGCTTCAATCTGTCTAAAAATCGCCCGGTCAAACGGGTCAGTCAGGAAACAGATGAACGCAAATTTCCGCAATTTCGCACTTTGGGTGATAATCGGCCTGCTGCTTATCGCTCTCTTCAACCTGTTCCAGAGCCCCAGCCAGCGCGGCTCGACGAACGAGATGAGCTATTCGCAGCTTCTGTCCGAGGTCGAGCAGGGCCATGTCCGCTCGGTAACGATTTCCGGGCCGCAGGTGACCGGCAACCTGAACGACGGGCGGACGTTCCAGACCTATCTTCCCGACGATCCGAATTTCGTCACCAAGCTTGAGGATGCCGGCGTCTCGATCTCCGCCAAGCCGACGTCGGAGGACGTGCCCTCGCTGCTCGGTGTGTTCGTGTCCTGGTTCCCGATGCTGCTCCTGATCGCGGTGTGGATCTTCTTCATGCGGCAGATGCAGGGCGCCGGCGGCAAGGCGATGGGCTTCGGCAAGTCGAAGGCCAAGCTTCTGACCGAGGCGCATGGCAGGGTCACCTTCGAGGATGTCGCCGGCGTCGACGAGGCCAAGGAAGACCTGGAAGAGATCGTCGAGTTCCTGCGCGACCCGCAGAAGTTCCAGCGCCTGGGCGGCCGTATCCCGCGCGGCGTGTTGCTGGTCGGTCCGCCCGGAACCGGCAAGACGCTGCTCGCCCGCTCGGTCGCGGGTGAAGCGAATGTGCCGTTCTTCACCATTTCCGGCTCCGATTTCGTCGAGATGTTCGTCGGCGTCGGCGCGAGCCGCGTACGCGACATGTTCGAGCAGGCCAAGAAGAACGCGCCCTGCATCATCTTCATCGACGAGATCGACGCGGTCGGCCGCCATCGCGGCGCGGGCCTGGGTGGCGGCAATGATGAGCGCGAGCAGACGCTGAACCAGCTTCTCGTCGAGATGGACGGCTTTGAGGCGAACGAAGGCATCATCCTGATCGCCGCGACCAACCGGCCCGACGTGCTCGATCCCGCCCTGCTGCGGCCTGGCCGCTTCGACCGCCAGGTGGTGGTGCCGAACCCGGATGTGACGGGCCGCGAGAAGATCCTGAAAGTGCATGTGCGCAAGGTGCCGACCGCGCCGGATGTCGATCTCAAGGTGGTGGCGCGTGGCACGCCGGGCTTCTCCGGCGCCGATCTCGCCAATCTCGTCAACGAGGCAGCCCTACTGGCCGCCCGCCGCTCCAAGCGGCTGGTGACGGCGGCCGAGTTCGAGGACGCCAAGGACAAGGTGATGATGGGCGCCGAGCGCCGCACCCTCGTCATGAGCGACGAGGAGAAGCGCCTGACCGCCTATCACGAGGCCGGCCATGCGCTCGTTGCCCTGCACATGCCGGCATCCGATCCGATCCACAAGGCGACGATCATTCCGCGTGGCCGGGCGCTTGGCATGGTGATGCGCCTGCCCGAGCGCGATCAGATCTCGCTGACCCGGGCGAAGTGCTATGCCGACCTCGCGGTTGCCATGGGTGGCCGGGTCGCCGAGGAGATGATCTTCGGCCATGAGAAGGTCACCTCCGGCGCGTCCGCCGACATCCGCATGGCGACCAAGCTCTCGCGGGCGATGGCGACCCAGTTCGGCATGTCCGACAAGCTCGGGCCGCTGATGTATGGCGAGAACGAGGAGGAGGTCTTCCTCGGCCACTCGGTGGCGCGCCAGCAGCATGTCTCTGACGAGACCCAGAAGCTGGTCGACGAGGAGATCAAGCACTTCGTCAATTCCGGCTACGAGACGGCCCAGCAGGTGATCACCGAGCATCTCGAGGATCTGCACACGATCGCCAACGGCCTGCTCGAATACGAGACGCTGTCGGGCGACGAGATCCGTGACCTGCTGGACGGCAAGCCGCCGGTGCGCGACACCGATATCGGCGGTGATCCGAAGCCGAAATCCTCGGCTGTGCCGAAGGCGGGCAAGTCAAGCCGGTCCGGCGAAGAGCCGGATGCCGGCGGCATGGAGCCGCAGCCGCAGGCCTGACACCTGAAGGCCAACACCCGTTCTGCCGATGCGGCGGTCTTCCCGGAAGGCCGCCGCATTTCTTTTGACTCACATTTCCTTTGATCGGTGCGTCAGGTCCTTGGCGCCGACAGGGTGGCGATCGGCTCAAGACTCTCAAAGGCGCGGGCAGCCCTGAGCACCAGGTCGTCGCGGCGCGGCGGCCCGACGATCTGCAGGCCGACCGGCAGGCCGCTTTCGGTAAACCCGCACGGGATCGAGGCGGCCGGCTGCTGGGTCAGGTTGAAGGGATAGGTGAAGGGCGACCAGTTGACCCACTCATCGCCGAAGCGGCCGTCCGACGGGGTCACGAGGCCGGCCTCGATCGCCGGCACCGGCATCTGTGGTGTCAGCAGCAGGTCGTAGCGCTTGTGAAACTCGAGCATGGGCAGCGTGAACGCGGCCCTGTCGACCTGCGCGGTGAGATAGTCCTTGAGCGAGAAGCCGGCGCCGATCTCGGCGATCCGCCGGTAGCCGGGGTCCAGTTTCGAGCGGTCCTCCGGCGCCACCTTTTCAACGGTTGTGGCGGAAACCGCGTACCAGATCGTCCGGAGCATCTCGACGGGATCGGCGAAGCCGGGGTCGGCCGTCTCGACGATCGCGCCGAGTTCGACGAAGCGCTCAGCCGCCCTTGTGGCGGCCGCCTCGACATCGGCGTCGATGTCCTCGACATAGCCAAGGCGCGGGCTCCAGGCGATCCGCAGTCCGCGGACGCCGTCCTCCAGGCCGACCCGAAAATCCGGCGCCGGTGTGTTCCAGGCAGCCGAATCGCGCATGTCCGGGCCGGACATCACGGTCAGCATCAAGGCCGAGTCGCGGACGGTCCGGGTGAGCGGCCCCTGATGGGCCAGCACGGTCATCGCCGAGGCGGGATAGGCCGGGACGCGGCCGAAGCTCGGCTTGATGCCGAAGACGCCGGAAAACGCGGCGGGGATGCGGATCGATCCGGCCGCGTCCGTGCCGTGATGCAGGACGCCGAGATTGAGGGCGGCTGCCGCCGCCGCGCCGCCGGAGGAGCCGCCGGGGGTGCGCGCTGCATCCCAGGGGTTGCGGGTGATCCCGGTAAGCGGCGAATGGCAGGCGCCGATCCAGCCGAATTCCGGCAGCGTCGTCTTGCCGATCAGGATCGCGCCCTCCTCGCGCAGGCGGGCGACGGCGGGCGCATCCTGATTTGCCGGGTCTGGGCTGGTGGTCGCCGAGCCGAAACGGGTCGGCAGGCCCTGCATGTCGACGATATCCTTGATCGTGGCGGGAACGCCGTCGAGGAGGCCAAGCGGCTCTCCCTTCATCCAGCGCGCTTCGGATGCGCACGCCTGCTCAAGCGCCCCGTCCGAATCGACGAGGACGAAGGCGTTGACCACCGGCTCGAACGCCTCGATCCGCGCAAGGATATCGCTGACAACGGCGACCGGCGACAGCGCCTTGCGCCGATACAGGCGAAGCAGGTCTTCGGCATTCAACTCGGCGATTTCGTCTGACCGTGCCATCCGGTTTCCTCTGTGCGTTTTTGGGGAATGCGTTTTCTTAACATCTCATGCGGACCTGTCGAACCCTGCCGGGCTCCGGCCGATCGCCCCTCTTCGGCAATCGCCGCGGGACAGACACGCTGGTGATTTTTCAACGCTTTTGCGCTAGCTTGCCGCCGAAAGGGCCCATTGAGCGCGTAAGGCTTTCCACCCCTATCGTCTCTGGTTCGGGCTAAATCGAGAAAAACAGGACACTGGCCGATGACCCGGAAATTCTTCGGTACCGACGGCATTCGCGGCGAGGCGAACCGCTATCCGATCACGCCTGATATGGCGCTGAAGGTCGGGATGGCGGCCGGAATCACCCTGCGCCGCGGTGCCCATCGCCATCGCGTGGTGATCGGCAAGGACACGCGGCTGTCGGGCTACATGATCGAAACGGCGATGATGGCCGGCTTCACCTCGGTGGGCATGGACGTGTTCCAGCTCGGCCCGATGCCGACGCCGGCAGTCGCGATGCTGACCCATTCGCTACGCGCCGATCTCGGCGTGATGATCTCCGCTTCCCACAATGCCTATCAGGACAACGGCATCAAGCTGTTCGGTCCGGCCGGCTACAAGCTGTCCGACACGGATGAAAAGCGCGTGGAAACCCTGTTGCAGTCCGATCTGTCGGACTATCTGGCGGGGCCGGCCGATATCGGCCGGGCAAAGCGGATCGAGGGCGTGCATGCGCGCTATGTCGAGTTCGCCAAGCGGACGCTGCCGCGCGATCTCCGGCTCGACGGATTGCGGGTCGTCGTCGACTGCGCCAATGGCGCCGCCTACCGGGTCGCGCCCGAGGCGCTGTGGGAACTCGGTGCCGATGTGGTGACGATCGGGGGCGAGCCGAACGGCTTCAACATCAACAAGGACTGCGGCTCGACGGCGACCGACGCGCTGTGTCGCAAGGTGCACGAGGTGCGCGCCGATATCGGCATCGCGCTCGATGGTGACGCCGACAGGGTGATCATTGTCGACGAGCGCGGGCGTGTCGTCGACGGCGACCAACTGATGGCCGTCGTCGCGCAGTCCTGGAAGGAACGCGGCCGGCTGTCGCAGCCGGGGATCGTCGCGACGGTGATGTCCAATCTCGGTCTGGAGCGCTATCTGGCATCTCTCGACCTGAGGCTCATTCGCACGCCGGTCGGCGACCGGCACGTGCTGCACGAGATGCGCAATGGCGGCTTCAATGTCGGCGGCGAGCAATCCGGCCATATCATCCTGTCGGATTTCGCCACGACCGGCGACGGTCTGGTCGCCGCGTTGCAGCTGATGGCGGTTGTCGCCCGGTCCGGCAAGCCGGTCAGCGAGGTCTGCCACCGCTTCGAACCGCTGCCGCAGCTGTTGCGCAACGTCCGCTACAAGAACGGCAAGCCGCTCGAGGCCGGCCCGGTCCGCAAGGCGATCGAATCGGGCGAGGAGCGGCTCGGCGCGGCCGGACGGCTGGTGATCCGTCCGTCGGGAACCGAGCCGGTCATCCGCGTGATGGCGGAGGGCGAGGATCCGCGCCTGGTCGAGGCCGTCGTGTCCGACATCGTTTCGGCGCTGGAAAAGGCGGCCTGACGGGCTACAAATTCGTCTCGAGCGCGCCGATCAGGCGGTCGATATCCTCATCGTCGTTGTAGACGTGCTGCGTGATCCGCAGCGCGTCGCCGCGCTGGCTGATATAGACGCCGGCCGCGTTCAGCCTTGCCAGCAAATCGTCAGGAATGCCGGCGGCGCGGCGCAGGCCGAGGAAATGCGGGGCGCGGCCCGGCTCGGGCAGGGCCGTAAAGCCCAGCGGCGCAAGCCGGTCGACCAGGTCGCGGTTGCGGGCGCCAAGCGTCTCGGCGATCGCCCCGACCTGCCAGTCCGTGATCTGCCGGAGCGCTGCGATCGCGACCGGCAGCAGGTGGAAGTTCGACCGCTCGCCCATGTCGAAACGCAGGGCGCCGGGCTGATAGGCGTCCTGATAGTCGACCAGCCGGGCGAAATCCTCCGATCCGGCCCGCGCGATCCAGCCTTCTTCCAGCGGTCGTCCGGACTGGCGGTGCGGCGCGACATAGAGAAAGCCGAGCGAATAGGGGCCGAGCAGCCACTTGTAGGTGGCGGCGATCATGAAATCCGGCTGGACGGCTTTCACGTCGAAGGGCAGGGCGCCGAGCGACTGGGTCAGGTCGAGCACCAGCGCGGCGCCCTTGTCCCGGCAGGCGGCGCCGACGGCTGCCAGATCGATCAGCGAACCGTCCGTCCACAGACAGTTCGGGGCGGCGACGATTGCCGTGCGCTCCGAGATCGCTTCCAGGATCAGCCCGGTCCAGTCGACGCCCGTGTTCGTGCCGGGCGAACCGCTTCGCTCAAGCGTGCGAACTTTCGCGCCGGTGTCCGCTGCAAGCCTGCGCCATGAATAGACGTTGGAGGGAAACTGATCGGCGAGGACGAGGATCTCCTGGTCCGGGCCGACCGGGAGATTGGCCGCCGCGGTGGCGATGCCGTAGGAGGCCGACGGCACGATCGCGACATCCTGTGCGGTCGTGCCGATCAGGTCGGCAAACAGCTTCCGGGCCGTATCGGATTCGGAGAAGAAGTCCGGCGGACTGATGGTCCAGGGCCTTGCCTTGCGATCGATGCCCGCCCTGCCGGCCGCCGCCGCCGGTTTCATCAGCGGCGCCATGTAGGCGCAGTTCAGCCAGGCGATATCGCGGGGAATATCGAACAGGTGGCGCTGGCTGTCGATAGCCCGGTGCGGTGCTGGAACGGTCTTGGTGGTCATACGGGATATCCTTGAGTCGGCTTGATTTTTCCGGCTCCCCGGGCGTCCGGATCGGGGTGATCGGCGGGGTCCGACGGGATCCGGCATGGTTAAGGAACAGGGTTAAACGGCTTGGTTAAGCGGGCTTTAAGGTTTTGTCGCGCACACTCCGGGCAGAAAATGAGTATCGGCGCAGACGCGCCGTTTGAGCAACCGTTATGCGGACAGACAAGTCATGAGAACCTTCGCACGAATTGTCGCCCTTGCCGGTCTTGCAGGAGCCGTGGCTACCGGGCAGTCGCAGGCGGCGGATGTCGCAGCCGTCGCGCCTGCCTTTGAGGAAGTCCCGGTGAGCAACTGGTACCTGCGCGGCTTCATCGGAATGACGAACCAGGAAGTCAAGAAGATCGACAACGTGCTGTTCTCGACCGGGTACTTCGAGTTCCTCAACGAGCCGGAATTCGATTCCGGCGTGTTGTTCGGCGGCGGCGTCGGCTACCGGTTCAATCCCTGGTTCCGGACGGACGTGACCGGCGAATATCGCGGCAAGACGAAGTTCAGCGCCTTCGACCGCTACGATTTCAACGACGACGGCATCTGGGACGGCTCCAACGATTACAGCGCCAACAAGAGCGAATGGCTGTTCCTGGCCAACGCCTATGTGGATTTCGGTGCCTGGCGGGGCATAACGCCCTATGTCGGTGCCGGTATCGGTGCCTCGCGCAACACGATCAGCGATTTCGTCGACATCAACGCGCCGGTCAATGGCCAGGCCTATGCGGCGTCCGATTCGAAGTGGAACCTGGCCTGGGCGCTGCACGCGGGTCTCGGATGGGCGGTGACCGAGGCCGTGACCATCGATCTCGCCTATCGCTACGTCAATCTCGGCGACGGGCAGACCGGTGACGTCATTGCCTATGACGGGACCAACAACGTCTACAATCCGCTCTATTTCGAGGACATCACCTCGCACGATATCCTGTTCGGACTGCGCTACAACTTCATGTAGGCCGCGCCCGGCCCGTCGCAGCCGTATCCCCATCCACGCTTAAAAGGGCGGCGCCGGAAACGGCCCGCCCTTTTTCATGCCGCATCCGCCGCTCGCGGGCGATCTTCCGGGTCGGATGGTTCCACCAAGATTCCGCACAAGTAAACAGAAGCTTAACGCGCTTGGTTAAGCATCGTGGTTAAGTCAACCTTAACGATTGCACACGCATAGTCGCCGAAGAACGCGGTTGCCTCGTCTCATCGGTTCGGATGGAGACATGAGACCGGGCGCAAGAGTGTGGAGTCGTGGCAATGCACAGCCTCAAGAAACTGACGATTGCGAGTGGTTTTGCTTTTGCCGCCCTGGGGGGTGGCGCACAGGCAGCCGACATGACGCAGCCGTTTCTGGAACCGATCCTGCCGGTCGAGGTCGCCTCGTCCTGGTATCTGCGCGGCGACATCGGCTACAAGATGTACACGACGCCGAGTGCGGCCTATTCGAGCCTCGTCCAGGGCTATTACGACTATTACGACATCGATCTCGACAATTCCTGGACCATCGGCGGCGGCTTCGGCTACCAGTTCAACCCCTGGTTCCGGGCGGATCTGACCGTCGACTACTCGGCGCCCGCGAGCTATTCGAGCCGGCTGACCTGTTTCATCGCCTGCAACGGGGCGCTCTATACCGAGGATTCCAGCAAGATTTCCACCTGGGCGATCCTGGCCAATGCCTATGTGGATCTCGGCACCTGGGCGGGCATCACGCCCTATGTCGGCGGCGGCATCGGCACGGCCAATGTCCGGCTGTCGGACTATGGCGGCTACTATGCCCTGCCGCCGCTCAATCCGGTGGCGACGGTCGCGGCGAGCAGTTCGCAGTGGAATTTCGCCTGGGCGGTGACGGCGGGCGCCAGCATCGACATGACCGACGCCCTGCTGCTCGATCTGAACTACCGCTATCTGGCGGTCGGCGATGTCAGCACAGTCGACCAGTATGGCGGCAAGATCGACGTCAATGATGTCGCCTCGCACGAGATCAGGGTCGGCTTCCGCTACATGATCAACTGAGTGGTCAACCGACGGGCGTCCTCCCGGACGTCGAGAACAGACTTCGGACCCGGTAGCACCGATGCTGCCGGGTCCTTGCGTTTTGCCGTCCGGTGTTGTTTGTCCGGTGATGATTGCCTGGCCGGCCGAAACGCCAATGGCGGAGACACCGCATATCGTGGCCGCGCCGCATCCATTGAACACTGCCGTTCCATCGGCCTGCGGAGTTACGCCCATGACTGACCTTGCTTCCGCTCTCGAGCGCTGCGGTATCCCATCGGATATGGTGTCCGGGGGATCGCTCACCGTCTCCTCACCGATCGATGGCAGCGAAATCGCCCATCTGCACGAAACCCCGATGGCGGCGATGCCTGGCATCATCGATGCGTCCGTCGAAGCCTTCAAACAGTGGCGGGTGACGCCGGCGCCGGTGCGTGGCGAACTGGTGCGGCTGTGGGGTGAGGAACTGCGCGCGCTGAAGGCCGATATCGGCCACATCATCTCCGTCGAGGTCGGCAAGATCACCGAGGAGGGGCTCGGCGAGGTCCAGGAGGCGATCGATATCTGTGATCTCGCCGTCGGCCAGTCGCGCCAGATGTTCGGCAAGACCATCGTCTCGGAACGCCCCGGCCACCGGATCATGGAGCAGTATCACCCGATCGGGCCGGTCGCGATCATCACCGCCTTTAATTTCCCCTGCGCCGTGTTCGCCTGGAACGCCACGATGGCGCTGATCACCGGCAATCCGATCCTGTTCAAGCCGTCGGAGAAGTCGCCCTTGTCTGGCATCGCGACCCTAAAGGCGCTGGAAAAGGCGATTGCCCGGTTCGGCGCGGCGCCGGACGGGCTCGCCCAGCTCGTGATCGGCGGCGTGCCGCAATCCGAGGCGCTGGTGGAAAGCCCCGCCATTCCCGTCGTCTCGGCGACCGGCTCGACGCGGATGGGGCGGATCGTCGGCCAGAAGGTCGCCGCCCGCTTCGGCCGGCGCATCCTCGAACTGGGCGGCAACAACGCCATGGTGGTGACGCCGGACGCCAATCTCGACCTGGCGGTGCGGGGCATCCTGTTCGGCGCGGTCGGCACCGCCGGCCAGCGCTGCACGTCGCTGCGCCGCCTGATCGTGCACGAGCGCGTCAAGGACGCCCTGATGGGGAAGGTGCTGGCGGCCTATGGGAGCCTGAAGATCGGCAATCCGCTTGAACCCGGCACGCTGGTCGGGCCGCTGATCGATGCGCGGGCCCATGAGACCTTCACCGCGGCGATCGCGCGGGCGCGGGAAGAGGGCGGCACGCTGCTGACCGGCGGCGACCGGGTGCTTCAGGATACCGCGCCGGATGCCTATTACGTGACGCCGGCGATCGTCGACATGCCGGGCCAGAGCGCGGTGGTGAAGGAGGAGACCTTCGGTCCGCTGCTCTACGTGCTGACCTATTCGGGCGATCTGGAGGAGGCGATCGACCTGCACAACGACGTGCCGCAGGGCCTGTCGTCATGCATCTTCTCCGACAACATGCGCGAGGTGGAGATCTTCGTCTCGGCCGCCGGCTCCGATTGCGGCATGGCCAATGTCAATATCGGTCCGAGCGGGGCGGAGATCGGCGGTGCGTTCGGCGGCGAGAAGGAGACCGGCGGCGACCGGGAAAGCGGCTCGGACGCCTGGAAGCAATACACGCGCCGGACGACCAACACGATCAACTATTCGACCGAGTTGCCGCTTGCCCAGGGCATCAATTTCGGCTGACAGGCTCTAATTCGGAGTCGAAATTAAAGTCGCCCGCAGCTAACCAAAGTCAAGTACGCTCGGCCGGCGATCGTCGAGAGTTACGTCGAACCTTAACCAGGGACGGCGTTCTCCGGCAGACAGATGACCAGGGCCGGTCGGGCATTTTTCGTAACTCTCCTGCTGATGCTCTGCGTCGCACCCGCTGCGGCAAGCGACCGGCTCGCCGCGTTCCTGCGCGATCTTTCACCCTCCGACCTGCACCAGGACGCCGACGCTTTCGGGCCGGTGCGCGGCGATATTCCCGTCGTCGCGCTCCTCAAGGGCGGCGAAGCGATCGGCTATGCCTTCCTGACATCCGATTTCGTCTCGACGACCGGCTATTCGGGCAAGCCGATCCACATCGTCGTCGGCGTCGACAGGGAAGCGGTCGTCACCGGGGTGCGGCTGGTCGAGCACGCCGAGCCGATCGTGCTGATCGGCATTCCCGATTCCAAGATCAAAGCCCTCACCGAACGCTATGCCGGCCTCGACCTGAAGGCGGAAGCCGATGCTGAAGGGGCCGGCCACGACCTGGAGATCATCTCCGGGGCGACGGTCACGATCATCGTCATCGACGATTCGATCGTCCGAGCCGGCCTGAAGGTCGCGCGGGCCTTAGGCCTTGGCGGGCTGGCCCCGCCGGTCGCCGATACCGGGCCGGTCTTCGAGATCGACCCGGAGGCTGCGGCGGCCGAAGACTGGCCGGCGCTGCTGGCCGACGGCACGGTCGGCCGCCTGACCCTCGATATCGGCCAGGTCAACCAGGCCTTTGCCGAAGCCGGCGATCCGAAGGCCGCGGCAAAGCCTGAGCCCGGCGATCCGACCGACACCTATATCGATCTCTATGCCGCGCTCGTCAGCGTGCCGGCGATCGGCGAGCGTCTGCTGGGACCGGCCGAATACGCCAATCTGGTCGCCGAGATGGCCGACGGCGAGCAGGCGATCCTGGTCGGCGGGCGGGGGCGCTATTCCTTCAAGGGATCGGGCTATGTGCGCGGCGGCGTGTTCGACCGCATCCAGGTGATCCAGGGCGACACGAGTGTCCGGTTCCGCGACCGGCAGCATCGGCGGATCGGCGAGATCGCGGCGGCCGGCGCGCCGAGCCTCACCGAGCTTGACCTGTTCCGCATCCCGGCCGGCACCGGTTTCGACCCGACGGAGCCGTGGCGCCTGCAACTGCTGGCCCAGCGGGCGGTCGGGCCGGTCAAGAAATCCTTCCTGACCTTCGACCTCAACGCGGGGCTGCCGGACACCTATCTGCGCCCGGTTGCCGCAAGCGGCGATCAGGCCTTGGCGCCCGTCGTCGACCTGACCGACGAAGCCGCGGCGAAGACGGCGCTGTGGCAGCGGATCTGGCGGGACCGGACGGTCGATATCGCGATCCTGTCCGTAGCGCTCCTCCTGCTTACCGTCTTCTTCTTCTTCCAGGTGCCGCTCACCCGCAACGAGCAGGCGGTGTTCTGGTTCCGCATCGCCTTCCTCACCTTCACGCTCGTTTGGATCGGCTGGATCGCCAATGCCCAGCTTTCCGTCGTCAACGTGCTGGCGCTCGGCAATGCGGTCGCCACGGATTTCAGCTGGGACGCCTTCCTGATCGATCCGCTGGTGTTCATCCTGTGGTTCAGCGTCGCAGCCTCGCTGCTGTTCTGGGGGCGTGGCGCCTATTGCGGCTGGCTGTGCCCGTTCGGTGCGCTGCAGGAACTGACCAACCGGCTCGCCAAGCTTGCCCGCATTCCGCAATGGACACTGCCCTGGGGCCTGCACGAGCGGCTCTGGCCGGTGAAATACATCATTTTCCTCGGCCTGTTCGGCCTGTCGCTCTATTCGCTGCCGGTCGCCGAGCACTATGCCGAGGTCGAGCCGTTCAAGACGGCGATCGTGCTGAAGTTCCAACGCTCCTGGCCGTTCGTCGCCTTCGCGGTGGGGCTGGTGCTGATCGGGCTGTTCATCGAGCGGTTCTACTGCCGCTATCTGTGCCCGCTCGGGGCGGCGCTGGCGATCCCCGCCAAGATCCGCGTGTTCGAATGGCTGAAGCGCTACCGCGAATGCGGCGCGCCGTGCCAGCGCTGCGCCAATGAATGCATGGTCCAGGCGATCCACCCGACCGGCGAGATCAATCCCAACGAGTGCCTCTACTGCATGCACTGCCAGGTGCTCTACCAGCACACGCAGAAATGCCCGGTGGTGATCAAGCGGGAGAAGAAGCGGGCCGACTTCGCCAAATCCAATCCGCCGGTAATGCCGCTGCCTGACCGTGGGGCAAAGCCTGCCCGCGTCGCCAGAACGACCCTCTATCCGAAGCCAAAGCCGGTGCCCGAGATGAGTCCGGCCGAGTAACCGCTATCTGAAAGCTGAAAGGGAGAAAGACGATGACCGACAAGACGTCAGATACGAAACACGAGGAAACAGGTTTCAACGTCACCCGCCGCGGCATGCTGGGCGGCACGGCGACGACCGCGCTGGTGGCCGGTGCAGGCGCCGTCGGCGGCGGCGCGGCGCTGATCGGCGGTGCCGGCGTCGATCAGGCCAAGGCCCAGGGTGGCGGCCAGCACCACGCGCTGGCGCCCGGCGAGCTGGATGAATATTACGGCTTCTGGTCGTCCGGCCAGTCCGGCGAGATGCGCATCATCGGCGTGCCCTCGATGCGCGAATTGATGCGCGTGCCGGTGTTCAACCGCTGCAGCGCCACGGGTTGGGGCAGCACCAACGAGAGCCTGAAGGTGCTGACCGAGGGCCTGCTGCCGGAGACTAAGGAGTTCCTGGCCGCCAGCGGCATGAAGACCTACGACAACGGTGATCTGCACCATCCACACATGTCGTTCACCGACGGCACCTATGACGGCCGCTATCTGTTCATGAACGACAAGGCCAATACCCGCGTTGCCCGGGTGCGCTGCGACGTCATGAAATGCGACAAGATCATCGAGATCCCCAATGCCAGCGACATCCATGGCCTGCGCCCGCAGAAGTTCCCGCGCACCGGCTATGTCTTCGCCAATGGCGAACACCGCATCCCGCTGCCCAATGACGGGATGATCCTCGACGATCCGGAGAAGTATGTCGCGATCTTCACCGCCATCGACGGCGACACGATGGAGATCGCCTGGCAGGTGATCGTCGACGGCAATCTGGACAATTGCGACGCCGACTATCAGGGCCGCTATGCGATCTCGACCTGCTACAATTCCGAGGGCGGCGTGACGCTTGCGGAAATGACCGAGAACGAGACCGACTGGGCGGTGATCTTCAACATCGCCCGGATCGAGGAGGGCGTGAAGAACGGCGATTACAAGGAGTATAACGGCGTCCCTGTCCTCGACGGCCGCAAGGGCTCGAAATACACAGCCTACGTCCCCATTCCCAACAGCCCGCACGGTTGCAATACCGCGCCGGACGGCAAGCATGTCGTCATCAACGGCAAGCTGTCGCCGACGGTGACCGTGCTCGACGTCGACAAGATCGAAGCCGTGTTCGACGGCGCCGATCCGCGCTCCTGCGTCGTCGCCGAGCCGGAACTGGGGCTCGGGCCGCTCCACACCGCCTTCGACGGCAAGGGCAATTGCTTCACCACCCTGTTCCTCGACAGCCAGATGGCGAAGTGGAACATGGATGCGGCGATCCGCCAGTATGCCGGCGAGGATGTCGATCCGATCCTGGCCAAGACGGATGTGCAGTATCAGCCGGGCCACAACCACGCGACCATGGGCGAGACCAAGGAAGCGGATGGCAAGTGGCTGATTTCGCTGAACAAGTTCTCCAAGGACCGGTTCCTCAATGTCGGCCCGCTGAAGCCCGAGAACGAACAGCTCATCGATATCTCGCTCGACCAGCCCGAGGTCGTCCATGACGGGCCGACCTTCGCCGAGCCGCATGACTGCATCCTGGTGCACCGCTCCAAGGTCAATCCGGCGGCGATCTGGCAGCGCGACGATCCGATGTGGGAGGATGCCCGCAAGCAGGCGGCCGCCGACGGCGTCGATCTCGACTATGATGACACGGTGATCCGCGACGGCAACAAGGTCCGGGTCTACATGACCTCGGTCGCGCCGACCTTCGGCCTGGAGCAGTTCACCGTCAAGCAGGGCGACGAGGTCACCGTCTACGTGACCAATCTGGACGATGTCGACGACCTGACCCACGGTTTCACGCTCGGCAATCACGGCATTGCCTTCGAAGTCGGCCCGCAGGCGACTGCCTCGGTCACCTTCACCGCCGACCGGCCGGGTGTGCACTGGTACTATTGCCAGTGGTTCTGCCATGCGCTGCACATGGAGATGCGCGGCCGCATGATCGTCGAGCCGCGGTCGTCCTAGAGCCGGGGCGGGAACCATGATCGGCCTTTCCTTCCGGATGGTCCTGTTCGTCGCCGCGCTTGTGGCGGCGGACTCCGTGCATGCGCGCGAATGGACCGTTACGGCCGGTCACGGTCGGCTTCAGGAGACGATCGACGGGGCCGGGCCGGGTGATGTCATCCGGCTCGGCACCGGCGCCCATGACGGGCCGGTAGTGCTCGACCGGCCCGTCACCCTGATCGGCGCCGACGGGGCGCGGATCGTCGGGCCGGGCACCGGAACGGTCGTAACCGTCACCGGGACGGACATCACGGTTGAAAATCTCGACGTGTCCGGATCGGGCGATTCCCACGAGACGCTCGATTCCGGCATCAAGGTCACCAAGACGGCGCGCAACGCCCGGGTGATCGGCAATACGCTGACCGGCAACCTGGTCGGCATCGACGTTCATGGCGGGCGCGACACGCTGGTTGCCGGCAACACGATTACCGGCCGGCAGGACCACCGCATGAACGCGCGCGGCAACGGCGTCTATATCTGGAACGCGCCGGGCACGATCGTCGAGGACAACGACATCCGCTATGGCCGCGACGGTATCTTCGTCAATACCAGCCGCGACAACATCTTCCGCAACAACCGGTTTCAGGACCTGCGCTTCGCCGTCCACTACATGTACACGAACGGCGGCACGGTGACCGGCAACGTCTCGCGCAACAATCATGTCGGCTACGCGCTGATGTATTCGCGCGACCTCGATGTCGCCGGGAATGTGTCGCTCTACGACCGCGACCACGGCATCATGCTGAACTATGCCAACGACGCGGTGGTGCAGGGCAATCTGGTACGCGGCGGCGGCGAGAAATGCCTGTTCATGTACAACGCCAACAAGAACCGGCTGATCGGCAACCGCTTCGAGGCCTGCCCGATCGGCATCCACTTCACCGCGGGCTCGGAACGCAACGCGATTTCCGGCAACGGCTTCATCGGCAACCGGGCGCAGGTCAAATATGTCGGCTCGCGTTGGCTCGACTGGAGCGCGGAAGGGCAGGGCAACTATTGGAGTGACCATGCCGCGTTCGACCTCAACAGCGACGGTATCGCCGATGTGCCTTACCGGCCGAACGATCTGATCGACCACATCCTGTGGACCCAGCCGGCCGCGCGGTTGCTGCTCGGTTCTCCGGCGGTGCAGCTCATCCGCTGGGCCCAGTCGAAGTTTCCAGCGCTGCTGCCCGGTGGGGTCGTCGATACCCGCCCGCTGATGGTCCCGCCCGATCTTGGCGATCAGACGGCTGAGGGAGGCCCCGCATGAGCATCTCGGCAATCGAACTCTCGCGTATCGAAAAGCGCTTCGGCGCACTCACCGCGCTCAACGGGGTGACGCTTCAGGTCGCGCCCGGCGAGCGGCTGGCGCTGCTCGGCCACAACGGCGCCGGCAAGACGACGCTGATCCGGCTGGTCCTCGGTTTAATCCGCCCGGATGGCGGCACGCTTCGCGTGCTCGGCGGGGCGGCGGGATCGATGGCGGCGCGACGGCGGATCGCCTATCTGCCCGAAAACGTCGCCTTCCACGGCGCGCTCACCGGCCGCGAGCAGCTTGCGCTGTTTGCCCGCATGAAGGGGCAGCGCGCCACGATCGTGCCGGGGCTGCTGGAGCGCGTCGGGCTCGGCGAGGCGCTCGACCGGCGGATCTCAACCTGGTCGAAAGGCATGCGCCAGCGGCTCGGGCTTGCCCAGATCCTGATCGGCGAACCCGATCTCGTCGTCCTCGACGAGCCGACCTCCGGCCTCGATCCGATCTCGCGCGGCATGTTCTACGACATCGTCGCCGAGCTTGCCGGCCGTGGCGCGGCGGTGCTGCTGTCCTCGCATGCGCTCACCGAGATGGAGGCGCGGGCCGACCGGATCGTCATCCTGAAGAAGGGCGACATCGTCGCGGACGGACGGCTTGCCGAGTTGCGCGCCGGCGCCGCCCTGCCGATCCGGCTGCGTGTCTCGGTGAAGCCCGAGGCGGCCGACCGGGTCGCCGAGACCGTCGGCGGATCAAGGATCAATGGTTGCGCGGTCGAGATTTCCTGCAGCGCCGACGACAAGCTTCGTCACCTCGCCGCCGTCACCGCGCTTGGGCCCGCAGTAGAGGATGTCGAGATCGTGCCGCCGAGCCTTGAGGATCTCTATCGCCATTTCAATCAAACGCGCTTACCCGCGGGAGGCCAGCCATGATCGGCCAGATCGCTGCCATAACTGTGACGGAGATGCGCATTGCGTTGCGCAACCGCTGGGTGATCACGGCGACCGCGCTGATGACGGTGTTCGGCCTGATCCTGGCCTTTGCCGGCTCCTCGCCGGCGGGCACGCTGGGTGTCGACCGGCTGACGCTGACGGCCTCGAGCCTTGCGACGCTCAGCGTCTATCTGGTGCCGCTGATCGCGCTACTGCTCTCCTATGATTCCTTTGCCGGCGAACGCGAGCGCGGCACGCTGGCGCTGCTGTTGACCTATCCGGTGCCGCGCTCGGGCCTGCTGGCCGCGAAATTCGCCGCCCAGCTCGGCGTTCTCGCCGGCGCGATCATCGTCGGCTATGGCGCGGCAACCGTCGTGGTCGCCGGGTTGCACGGGGCGAGCGCGGATGGCCTCGGCCATATCGCCCGGCTGGCGGTCACCGCGATCCTGCTCGGCGCGGTGTTTCTCGCCGTCGGCGACCTGATCAGCGCTTCGGTGCGCCAGCCGGGCACGGCGGCGAGCCTGGCGCTCGGCGTCTGGGTCGTCGCGGTGGTGATGCTGGACGTGGCGCTGCTCGGCGCGGTCGTCGCCGATGATGGCGGTGTGTTCACCAAGACGGTGTTCCCGGTGTTGCTGGTGGCAAGCCCGACCGACGCGTTCCGGCTGTTCAACCTGCTGGCGATCGAAGCGGATTCCGCCGTGCCGGGCCTGGCATCCGCGCCGCAGACGCTCTCGCTGCCGGCCTTCGCGCCGATCGTCACGCTCATCGCCTGGCCGCTTTTGCTGCTTGCCGGTGCCCTGGCAACACTCAGGAGGATCGAGCCATGACCAGGCCGCTGCTGCTGCTCGCCGCGCTGCTGGCACTCACCGCCTGCAACGAGGAGACCTCGGCCGAGCGGCCCGGCCCGGTCGCGCTGACCGCCGAGGCGGCGGGACACTATTGCCAGATGATCGTGCTCGACCATGCCGGCCCGAAGGCGCAGGTGTATCTGGCCGGCAATCCCCATCCGCTGTGGTTCTCGCAGGTGCGCGACGCGCTTGCTTATGACCGGATGCCGGAGGAGGACGGCGAGATCGTCGCGATCTATGTCAGCGACATGGGCGCGCCCGGCGCGAGCTGGTCGGCGCCCGGCGAGGACAACTGGATTGCGCTCGCCGACGCCGTCTTCGTGGTCGACAGCGACGCGCGCGGTGGCATGGGGGCGCCGGAGCTGGTGCCGTTTTCCGATGCCGAGGCCGCCGCGGCCTTCGCCGCCGAGCAGGGCGGGCGGGTCGTCGACCTTGCCGGGATCTCCGATGAGATGGTGCTGTCGCCGGTCGACGTGCTGGCCTTTCCGGCGGAGACGCCGGCCGAGAGCGGAGCGGGCGGATGAGCGGTCTTTCGAGGCGGCGGTTCCTGACGATCGCGGCCGGTCTCGGCGCCGCCGGCATCGGCGGGCTCGCTTTGCCAGCGCGGTCGGACAGCCGGGTCGTCTGGTCCGGCGTTGCGCTCGGTGCGAAGGCGCGGATCCTCGTCGATACCGGCGACCGCGCGCAGGCGGCTGATCTCGTTACGGCCTGCGTTGCCGAGATCGACCGCCTGGAAGGCCTGTTCAGCCTGTATCGGTCTGATAGTGAAATAAGCCGACTCAACACCTGGGGGTGGTGTCAAGCTGATGGCGATTTCCTTCACATCCTGTCGCTTGCCGAGGCGGTTCACCGGGCAAGCGGCGGTACGTTCGATCCGACGGTCCAACCGCTCTGGGCGGCTTTGGCGGGCGACGATACGGATTGTGAATCGGCGCAAGGCGTCGCCGGTTTCGAGCATGTCCGCTACGACCCGGAGGGGATTTCCTTTGACCGTGCGGGCATGGCGCTGACGCTGAACGGCATCGCGCAGGGCTATGTGACCGACCGGATCGCCGCGCTGTTCGCCGCCGCCGGGCTCCGGCATGTCCTGGTCGATATCGGCGAGTTGCGAGCGCTTGGAGGGCATCGCGACGGAACCGGCTGGCCCGTGCGGATCGCCGGGTCCGACCGGGTCGTCGCGCTCGGGGACCGGGCGCTTGCGACATCGGCGACGCAGGGCACTACGATCGACCGGGCGGGTACCGTTGGCCATATTATCGATCCGCGAACCGGGCGTCCGGTTGCGGGGAACCGACAGGTAACGGTCTCCGCGCCGACGGCCGCGCTCGCCGACGCGCTGTCGACGGCGGCCTGCATATTGCCGGGGGATGAGATCGAGGGTCTTGTCAGAGCGTTCGACGGGGCACGGATCGAGGCGCGTGCCGGCTTCGGTATTTGATTTGTAGCTGTCCGGTTTGGCGTTCGCGTGGGTTCGCCCGCTGTGTTCCAGATGCCAGCGCAGGGGTGCTGGGTATCCGATCAAGTTGGGAATGACGTCTGAGGGGGCGCACTCTCTTTTCGGCTGTCATGCCCGGACTTGTTCCGGGCATCCATGAACATCGCCGTCAGAAAGGGGGCAAGCGACTGTGGTCATGGATTGCCGGGACAAGCCCGGCAATGACAGCGGAGAGGGTGGCGGCAAGGCGCCAACCTCTCCCTCGTCATCCCGGAATTCGCGACAGCGAATATCCGGGATCGCCATTTGCTATGGCCTCTCCGTCGAGATCATGTCGATACGCCCGGGCTCCCCGATCCTGGCTCTCCACCGCGTTGCGGCCGGGATGACGAGGGAGGGGTAGAGGCCTGCATCGCTCACAGCAATCCTTGCCGGGCTTGTTCTGGCATTGCACCTGACACCGAGGCGTCCAACACAAAATCGGCGCACCCGTCTTTCGGATGCGCCGATCGGTATCGTGCGGCCGCGACCCGACTGGGATCGCGGCCTATTCTTTGATGAACCACTCAGGCCAGGTCGAAGCGATCCGCGTTCATCACCTTGGTCCAGGCGGCGACGAAATCAGCGACGAACTTCGCCCTGGCGTCGTCGCAGGCATAGACCTCGGCGACCGCCCGCAGTTCCGAATTCGAGCCGAAGATCAGGTCGGCGCGGGTGGCGGTCCACTTGACGTCGCCCGATGCGCGGTCACGCCCCTCGAACACTTCCTCGTCCTCATCGACCGGCTTCCACGTGGTCGCCATGTCGAGCAGGTTGACGAAGAAGTCGTTGGAGAGTGTTCCCGGACTATCGGTGAAGACACCATGCCCGGAGCCGTCGAAGTTCGTCCCGAGCATGCGCATGCCGCCGACGAGCACCGTCATCTCCGGCGCGGTCAGCGTCAGCAACTGCGCCTTGTCGATCAGAAGTTCCTCCGTCGACACGGTGAACTTGGTCTTCAGATAGTTGCGGAAGCCGTCGGCCTGGGGCTCGAGGACGTCGAAGGACTCGGCGTCGGTCTGCTCCTGGCTGGCATCCATGCGGCCCGGCGTAAACGGAACGCTCACGGCATGGCCGCCCGCTTGCGCTGCCTGCTCGACCGCCGCGACGCCGCCGAGAACGATGATGTCGGCAAGCGACACCTTCTTCGTTCCGGACTGCGCACCGTTAAAGGCGTTCTGGATGCCTTCCAGCGTGGAGATGACGCCGGCAAGCTGACCGGGCTGGTTGACGTCCCAGTCCTTCTGCGGGGCAAGGCGGATGCGGGCGCCGTTGGCGCCGCCGCGCTTGTCGGAGCCGCGGAAGGTCGAAGCGGAGGCCCAGGCGGTCGAGACGAGCTGCGCGGTCGTCAGGCCGGAGGCGAGGATCTTCGCCTTCAGGTCGGCGATATCGGCGTCATCCACCAGGTCGTGATCGACGGCGGGAATCGGGTCCTGCCAGATCAGGTCCTCGGCCGGAACCTCCGCGCCGAGATAGCGGGACTTCGGGCCCATGTCGCGGTGTGTCAGCTTGAACCAGGCGCGGGCGAAGGCATCGGCGAACTCGTCCGGGTTCTCCTGGAAATGCCGCGAGATCGGCTCGTAGATCGGGTCCATGCGCATCGCCATGTCGGCGGTGGTCATGAAGATCGGCACGCGCTTGGAAGCGTCTTCCGGGTCGGGCGCCATGTCCTTCTCGGCGAGATCCTTCGGCGTCCACTGCCAGGCGCCGGCCGGGCTCTTGACCAGTTCCCATTCATAGCCGAACAGCACGTCGAAATAGCTGTTGTCCCATTTCGTCGGATCGGGCGTCCAGGCGCCTTCGAGACCGCTGGTGATGGCGTCGCGACCCTTCGTGCTGCCGTAGCTGCTGATCCAGCCCAGCCCCATTTCCTCGATCGGCGCGCCCTCGGGCTCGGGACCGACATGGGCCGGATCGCCGGCGCCGTGCATCTTGCCGAAGGTGTGGCCGCCGGCCGTCAGCGCGACGGTCTCGTAGTCGTTCATCGCCATCCGCGCGAAGGTCTCGCGGATGTCGCGGCCGGACGCGACCGGATCGGGCTTGCCGTCCGGGCCTTCCGGGTTGACGTAGATCAGGCCCATCTGGACGGCGGCAAGCGGGCTTTCCAGCTCGCGCTCTCCGGTGTAGCGGCTGTTGGCCTGGTCGGAGGTTGCGAGCCACTCGGTCTCAGCGCCCCAGTAGACGTCCTCTTCCGGCTCCCAGATATCGACCCGGCCGCCGCCGAAGCCGAAGGTCTTGCCGCCCATCTCCTCGATCGCGGCATTGCCGGCGAGGATCAGGAGATCGGCCCAGGACAGCGCCTTGCCGTATTTCTGCTTGACCGGCCAGAGCAGCCGGCGGGCCTTGTCGAGATTGCCGTTGTCCGGCCAGGAGTTGAGCGGGGCGAAGCGCTGCGAGCCGGCGCCGGCGCCGCCGCGGCCGTCGGCGGTGCGATAGGTGCCGGCGGCGTGCCAGGCCATGCGGATCATCAGGCCGCCATAGTTGCCGTAGTCTGCCGGCCACCAGTCCTGCGAATCGGTCATCAGGGCATAGAGGTCCTGTTTCACCGCGTTCAGGTCGAGCGCCTTGAAGGCCTCGGCATAGTCGAAGCCTTCGTCCATCGGATCGCACAGGGACGAGTTCTGGCTCAGGATCTTCAGGTTGAGCTGGTTCGGCCACCAGTCCTTGTTGGACCGGATCCCGAAATGCGTGGCGCCGTGCATTACGGGGCATTGGCCCAGTTTATCGTCAGTCTTCGCGTCCATGTCCTTCTCCGTTCGTGGCTCTGTGTGGTGGCGTCTCTTGCGGTAGGGCGTAAACCGTGTTGGCCGGCCCGGTCAGGGCTCCAGGTCGCCTGCCGATCCCTATTTTTTAGAATCATACCAAACTTTATGCATCAGGCGAAGTTGAATAAACTGATTTATGCGATAAGATATTCTGATGATAAGCCTCACCCTCAGACAGCTCCGCTATTTCGACGCGCTGGCGACCCATGGCCATTTCGGCCGGGCGGCGGAGGCCTGTTCTATCTCGCAGCCGGCCCTGTCGATGCAGATCAAGGAGATGGAGGAAGCGCTCGGCGTTGTGTTGTTCGATCGCGGCGCGCGGCAGGTTCGGCTGACCCAGTTCGGCGAGGCGGCGGTGCAGCGGATCCGCGAGATCCTGCGCTCGGTGGACGAGCTTGGCGACCTGGCGCGGGCTGCCCGCGACCGGCTGGTCGGACGCTTGCGGATCGGCGTCATTCCGACGATCGCACCCTATCTGCTGCCGGCCGTCATTTCCGATCTCGCCGCGGCCCATACCGAGCTCGATATCCATGTGCGCGAGACGTTGACGCCGAAGCTGATCGAGGAGCTGACGGACGGCCGGCTCGACACCGCCATTCTCGCCCTGCCGATTTCGGAGCCGACGCTTGCTGAGGTGCCGCTCTATACCGAGCCGTTCGTGCTGGTGCGGCCGGGCGCGGAGGCCGACACGCCGGTTCCCAGCCGCGACGCCTTGCGCGAGATGCGGCTGCTGCTGCTCGAGGAGGGGCATTGCTTCCGCGACCAGGCGCTGTCGTTCTGCAATCTGCAGTCGACGCCACCGCGCGAGTTGCTCGATGCCAGTTCGCTGTCGACACTGGTGCAGATGGTCGGCGCCGGGATGGGGGTGACGCTGATCCCGGAAATGGCGGTCGCCGTGGAGACCCGGTCGGCCGCCGTTTCGATCGCCCGCTTCGGCGAGCCGCAGCCAGCCCGAACGCTCGGCATGGTCTGGCGCAAGGCAAGCCCGCTCGCCGGGCAACTCTCGGAGATCGCCGAGGTCGTCCGGCGCGCCGCAGAGGGACTATAGCGGGGTTGTAGAGGGGGCTGTAGGCGCGGGCCTTACGCCTTGTTGAACTGGCCCGCGTCGATCATCTGCTGAAACATCTCCTCCATCGATGTCTTCAGCGGCCGGTAGGTTGCGCCCAACTCGCGCTTGCCCTTCGAATTGTCAGACAGCCAGGGAATGTCGACATTGTTGGCGACCGCCTTGCGTGTCAGGCCGTCGCTGAGCATCGGCGCCATCAGCCAGGCAAGCCATTTCGGCGCGGCCCGTTTCGGCAGGGGATAGTCCTTGCCATACTTGTCCTGAAGGGTCAGCGCCATCGCCAGCATATCGGTGTCGTGGCCGGAAATGATGTTGCGTCCGTTGGCTTCGGGTTCGAAGCCTGCCGCAATATGCGCATCGGCGAGATCGCGAACATCGACCACCCCCATTCCCCAGCGCGGTGCGCCCGACTTCAGCGCACCTCCGCCGATCTGGCGCAGGATGTTGAAGCTTTCCGACGTCGGCCGATCCTGCAGGGCAGGGCCGATCACAAGGCTTGGATTGATCACCACCAGCCGCCAGCGCTCCTGCGCTTCGGCAATCTTCCAGGCTTCCTTTTCGGCAAGCGTCTTGGAGTAGAAGTAGGGATTGTGCGCGATCGACGAGGATGTGTTCCAGACGCTCTCGTCGAGCCGGCCGTTCGGCGCGTTGGCGATGTCCGCGTTGTCGCCATAAATCGCCGCGCAGGAGGAGGTTAAGACGACCCGTTTGACGCTCTCGGTCCGGTTCGCGGATTCGAGCACGTTGCGCGTGCCCTTCACCGCTGGATCGATCAGTTCCTTCTGCGGATCCTTCACGTCGACGGTGAAGGGCGAGGCGGTATGAAAGACGACCGCGCAGCCCTGCATCGCCTCGTCATAGGAGCCGTCTTCCAGCAGATCGGCCTTGAAATAGCGGATTTCGCCCGGTGCGTTCGCGGCGGCATCGTTCAGGTGCTGCAGCTTGGCGGTATTGCCCGGATCGCGCACCGGCGCGTGGACGGTGCAGCCGGCCTCCAGCAGGCCCTTGACGATCCAGCCGGCGACGTAACCGGTGGCGCCGGTGACGAGCACCGGCGCGGCGGTATCGATATCGGTCATGGTCCTGGTTCCTCTCTCGCAACGGCGCAGCGTCAACGCTTGCCGGTTTTCTCGAAGCTGTCAAAGGCGTCTTTGAAGTCTGCGTGCCAGCGCGACAGGGCCGGGCGATTTTCGGCGATGTCGCCGATCGCCCATTCGGCCCGGCGTGTGTCGCGGGTCTCGTCGACATCGTTGTCGGGGCACAGGATGTAGAAATCGCCCTGTTTCATCCGGGCCAGAAAATAGTCGACGGTCTGCTCGCTGGTCCAGGCCGCTGCCGGTTTTTCGGGAATGCGGGCCGCGATCATGCCGGTATAGGTGAAGCCGGGCACGAAGAGATGTGCCGAAATCGGCGCGCCAGCCTCGCGCAGCTCGTGGGCGAGCTGTTCGGTCAGGACTTTCACCGCCGCCTTGGACACGTTGTAGGCGGGATTGCCGGGCGGCGTGGTGATGCCCTGCTTGGAGCCGGTATTGACGATCGCCGCCGGTCGGCCCGCCTCGACCATGCGTGGGACGAAGGCGTGCACGCCGCGCAGGACGCCGAGGAAATTGACGTCCAGCAGGGTCCGCCAGTTGTCCATATGCGTCCAGGCGGTGGTCGGCAGGCCGCCGATGCCGGCATTGTTCATAAGGACGGCGACCGGCCCGAGGGCGAAGGCGCGGTCGGCCAGCGCGGCGACCTGCTCATCGCTGGTCACGTCGGTGGGAACGGCCTCGACGGTGGCGGCGTTTGCGGCGACGGCGCGGATCGTTTCGGCGGCGGCATCGAGCCTGTCGCCGGGCAGGTCGGCGAGGATGACGCCGAGGCCTGTTTCCGCGAACCGGCGGGCGGCGACAAGACCGACGCCGCTGGCTGCCCCGGTGACCACCGCGTTGCCGCCGGCTGAAACAGCTTCATTGAACATGGTCTGATCCCGTTGTTTCGCCTCGTCTTCAACCCGCGCGGCGGATGCCGGACATGCCGCCCCGGCTTGTGTTGGCGGGTGACCGCCGCACTGTCTTTACCGAAGTCCGACGAGATTTTGATGAAGAGACGTGTCGGTCGCAAGGGGCGGGTTGTCCGATTCGATTGTCAGGAACTGGGCCTTTGTGCCCGCAAAACAAGGGCCGTGGGTGCCAAAAGGCCGGAGCATCCCACCAAAGTCGTAGTCTTCGGCCGGTTACTGGACTGCCGCCTTGCCGCTCAGGTCGCGCAGCGCCGCTTTCAGCACCTTGCCGTTGGCATTGCGGGGCAGGGGGGCATCCAGGAAGGTGATGAAATCCGGCACCTTGTAGTCGGCGAGCCGGTTGGCGCAGAAGGCGCGCAGGTCATCGGCCGTCGGCGCGGGGTCGGCGGCGCGGACAAAGACATGGGTCTTCTCGCCGAGCACCGGATCGGGCCGGGCGACGGCGGCGCATTCGATGACGCCGGGGTGATGGACAAGCGTGTTTTCCAACTCGGCCGAGTAGATGTTGTAGCCGCCGCGGATGATCATGTCCTTCTTGCGGTCGTGCAACGACAGGAAGCGGTCGGCGTCGATCGCGCCGATATCGCCGGATTTCCAGGCACCGTCGACGAACCCCGCCGTCGTCCGCTCCGGATCCTGCCAATAGCCCGGCACAACCATCGGCCCACCGATCAGTACCTCGCCGTCGGTGCCCGGCGCTACCGGGTCGCCATGATCGTCGACGATACGGATATCGCCGCACAGGACCGGCTTGCCGACGCTGTCGGGACGGTCGCCGGTTCCCTCCGGCGGCGAGATGGTCGCCGGCGACGTCACCTCCGTCGACCCATAGGCGTTCATCAGGATGAGACCAGGCAGCGCGTCGTTCAGGGCGGCGATCGTCGCCTCGGGCATCGGCGCGCCGCCGAAGCCGCCGATCCGCCAGGCGCTCAGGTCATAATCGCCGAAATCGGCGCGCAACAGGCAGAGCGTGTACATCGCCGGCACCAGGATCGAGTAGGTCATCCGTTCGCGCGCTGCAAAGCGTAGGAAAGCTTCGGCCTCGAATTGCGGCATGACGAGACTGCAGCCGGCGACCCGGATCATGGTCAGAAGATTGGCGACAAGACCGGTGACGTGCGAGGCCGGAACGGCGAGCACTGAGCGATCGGCTTTAGTCAGCGCCATGCCGAATTCGTAATGCATGACCGAATGGACGATGTTGAAATGGGTCAGCATCGCGCCCTTCGGCCTGCCCGTCGTGCCAGACGTATAGAGGATGACGGCGATATCCTCCTCGTTAAAGTCGCAGGGGGGTGCTGCGGCGACACGCGTTTCGACGAGGGTCTCGAAGGGATCGGCGCCCGGTGCGTCGCCGCCGACCGAGAACCGCCGTTCGAGTGCCGGCAGGTCGGCTGCGGCCGGCAGCCGATCCGTCACATCGGCGCCGTGGACGAGCATCCGCGCGCCGCAATGGTTGAGGATATAGGTAAGCTCCGGGGTCTGCTCGCGGACATTGACGGGAACGACGATCGCACCGAGCCGGCTCGCGGCCATCAGCGCGGTCAGGAATTCGGCGCAATTGGCGAGCACCAGCGCGATCCGGTCGCCCTTGTCGAGGCCTGCGCGATGCAAATTGCCGGCGATCCGGTCGACCTCGGCGTCGAGTTCGGCATAGGTCAGGCGGGTGTCGCCGCAGATGAGGGCCTCGCCCTCGCCGTTGCGGGTGACGGCGTCACGCAGCATCTGGTCAAGGCTGTGCGGACGCTCCGCGAAACAGCGGACACGGCGGTTGCCGAAATGGACCTCCTCGCGGATCGGGGGCGGGTTCGGCATCGCGCCTAGCCGCCGGACCGGACGATCTCGCCGCGCTCGATCGTCACCTCGCGGTCGAGCACGGAGACAGCGTGGGTCAGTTCCGACTGGGCGATCAGCGCCGATAGCTTCTCGCCCTTCAGGGTGGCGATCACCTCCGACAGGCGCTGCGCGAGCGCCGGGGCGACACCCTCGAAGGGCTCGTCGAGCAGCAGCAGTTTCGATCCGGCGAGCAGGGCGCGGCCGAGCGCCACCAGCTTTTGCTGGCCGCCGGACAAAAGCAGCGCCTTGCGGTCGCGCATGGCGGCGAGTTCCGGCATCAGGTCGTAGACGAATTTCAGCCCCGCCTGCTGATCGATCGCGTCATTGACCCAGGCCGGCAGCAGCATGTTTTCCTCAACCGTCAGGTCGGGCACCAGGCGGCGGTCCTCCGGCATGTAGCCGAGCCCCAGCGCCGGCCGGCGATAGGCGTCGAGGGCGGTAACGTCTGTCCCGCCGATCTCGACCGTTCCGGCGACCGGTTTGATCAGGCCCATGATGGTGCGCATGGTCGTCGTCTTGCCGGCGCCGTTGCGGCCGAGCAGGCCGACCATCTCGCCCTCGGCGATGTCGAGGTCGACGCCGCGCAGGATCGGCACCGACTGGATCTTCACATCGATCGATTTCAGAGACAGGATCATTTCGCCGTCCCCGTCACGTAGCGCTGCACGACCTCGTCGGCGAGGACCTCGTCGGGCGCGTCGTTGGCGACGATCGCCCCGTCATAGAAGGCCAGCACCCGCTCGGAATAGCGGGTGACGATATCCATGTCGTGCTCGACGAACAGGATCGTCACGTCGGAGGCCGACAGCGCCTCCATCACAAGGTCCATGATCGGGAATTTCTCCTCGGCCGCGACGCCGCTGGTCGGCTCGTCGAGCATCACCACGCGCGGGGTGCCGGAAATCGCCATGGCGATGTCGAGCAGCTTGCGCACGCCGGCCGACAATTCGCCCATCAGCCGGTCGCTGTAGTCGGCGATCTTGAAGCGCTTGAGGATGTCCATCGCGCGCTCGACGTCGTCGGCCCCTTGCGCGCCACGCCAGACCGAGGGCGGCCGCTCGGCGTTGATCGAGCGCGACACCAGCATGTTCTGCAAGACGGTGAGCTCGGCATAGAGCTGCGGCATCTGGAACGACCGCCTTATCCCGAGCCGGGTGATCTGGCGCGGCGACAGGCGGGTGATGTCGCGGCCCTGAAACAGGATCCGGCCCCGGTCCGGCTTGATATAGCCGGTCACCATGTTGACGAAGGTGGTCTTGCCGGCGCCGTTCGAGCCGATCAGGCTCCAGATGGCGCCTTTCGGCACCTCCACCGACACCTCGCGGGCCGCCGTGACGGCGCCGAACGTCTTGTTGACGTCCTCGGTGACAAGAATGGCATCACTCACGACGTCTTCCTCCGGCGCTTGCGCCAGGTGAGCATCGATCCGAGCCCGTTGGGCAGGAGCAGGATCACCGCCAGCAGGAAGATGCCGAGCGAGAGCTGCCAGGTGTTGGGGAAATAGAGGTTGGAGAACGACCGCACCACCTCGAGCAGCAGCGAGCCGACGAAGACGGCGGGGATAGACAGATAGCCGCTCAGGATCGCGACGAAGACGAATTCGCCCGATGTCGTCCAGTAGGCCGTCTCGGGATCGACATGACCGATGGCGAGGCCTGAGATGACGCCGCCGATGCCTCCGAGGATGCCGGCTGCGACATAGCTGAAGACGATCTCCTTGCGCACCGAGGCGCCGAGATACTCGACCCGCAACTCGTTGTCGCGGATGGCGAGCGCGATCAGGCCGCGTTCGGAATCGAAGAAGGTGCGCACCAGCCCGCCGGCGATAACGACGATCGCGCAGGTATAGACATAGAGCGACAGCCCGAGCGCCCGGCCCTCCGGCGCGTAGCCGAGGAAGGTGGGGGCGGCGACATTGAGACCGTCGGTGCCGCCGAGCGCCGTCATCTTCGATAAAAACCCGTAGAGGATCATCGACAGCGACAGGGTCAGCATGGCGAAGAAGATGCCGCGATAGGTGGCTAGCAGCGGACCGAAGATCAGGGCGGTTACGCCTGAGGCGATGATGCCGAGCGCGGTCAACAGAAAGATGTCGGTGATGCCGGTCCAGTTGGCCATCAGGCCGGCGACATAGGCGCCGATGCAGAAATAGAGGCCCTGGCCGAAGGAGACGAGGCCGGCCCGCATCAGGCAGACGATACCGAGCGCGACGAGGCCCTTCGCAAAGGCCATGGTGGTCAGGAACATCGCCCATTCAGGCAGCAGGACGCCGACGATGATCAGGGCGACGAAGCCGATCGCGCAGATGACGGGAAGGGAGCGGGTCGCATTCATATCTTGCGCGCCTCCGTCTTGCTGAACAGGCCCTCGGGCCGGAACACCAGAACGACCGCCATCACCAGATAGATGATGAACAGTTCCGCCTCCGGCAGAAGGTGGACGGAGGCCGCGCGGGCAATGCCGACGAACAGCGCGCCGATCGCCGCGCCCTCGATCGAGCCGAGGCCGCCGATGATGACGACGGCAAACGCGATGATGATGACGTTGACGCCGATGCCCGGCGAGACGGAGATCATCGGCGCGGTCAGCGCGCCGCCGAGCGCTGCCAGGAACACGCCGACGGTGAAGCAGACGAGGAAGACCCGATCGACATTGACGCCCATGGTCTGACTCATCTCGCGGTCATGGATGACGGCCAGCACCACCTTGCCGCGCCGCGTGCGGTTCAGGAAGAACCAGACGGCGAGGCCCGAGATGATCGCGACCGCGATCACGAGGAAGTCGTAGGCGACGTAGAACAGCGGGCCGAGCTCGACATTGCCGAGCAGCGAATAGGGCTCGGAGACGAACAGTGGCGTCACGCCCCAGATCAGCTTCATGATGTCTTCCAGGATCAGGAAGACGCCATAGGTGACCAGCACGACGATGACATGGTCGCGGTCGTAGAAATGGCGCAGCAGGCCGCGTTCGAGCAGCGGCCCGAGCACGACCGCGACCAGCAGTGCGCCGATCACCATCGCCAGGTAGCTGCCCATCGGAAAGGCGTCGCCGCCCAGCGCGAAGTAGGCGCCGACCGCGCTCGCCGTCGCATAGGCGCCGATCGCGTACAGGCTGCCATGGGCGAGGTTCAGGATGTTGAGGACGCCGAAGACCAGCGTCAGGCCGACGGAGACGATGAACAGCCAGGCGCCGTAGATCAGTCCGTCGACGAGGATGAATGCGAGAAGCTCCATCGATGCCCTTTATAAGTCGCCGCGTCGGTGAAGAGTGCCCGCCGTCGACAAACGGCGGGCGTCATGGTTGGAGTTCAGGGCCTCAGGCCCTGTCAATCGCACTTGGCGCCGGGGAAGCCTTCCTTGATCCACTCGACCGCCTTGACGCCGTCGGGCGGGTTGACGCATTCGGCGGCGTAATACTCGATGTCGATCAGCGTCATCTTGTTGTTCTCGGCGTCCCACTTGGTGGTGCCGATGGCGTTGGGCTGGATCGCCTGGTGGCCGTTGCCGAGCGCCATCTTGATGGTGCCGGAGGGGGCTTCCCATTCCAGGCCCTTCATGGCGGCGGCCAGTTGCTCGGCGGTCGGCTTGGTGCCGCCGTTCTCGGCCATCGCCTTCTCGACGGCGGTCTTCAGGCCGAGAACCGCCTGCCACATGCGGAACGGCGCCTGGACGGGGAAGGTGTCGTATTCCTTCTCATAGGCCTCCCAGAGCACGTTGGTCAGTTCGGTTGCCTTCGGCTTGGCCGACAGGCCGTTCATGCCGCGCGCGCCGATGATGACGCCGTCGGGCATCTTGTTGCCGAGCTGCGGGATGACGTGGTCGCCGGCGGCAAGCGCGACCTGGGAGCGCTCGAACAGGCCGCGCGGGCCTGCCTGCAGGACGAAGGCCTGCAGGTCGCCGCCCCAGAGGCTGGAATGGACGACATCGGCATTGTCGCGAATGAGCGCGGAGATCTCGGTGCCGTACTGGCCAGCGAAGATCTTCGGGAACAGGGCGGTATCGGTCGTCGCGTCCGGTGAGATCACCGACATCGAGGCGACGAAATCGGCCCAGGAATCCTGGCCCCAGGCATAGTCCTGGTTGATGCCGGCGAAGGTGCCGACCTCGATGCCGCGGGACTTCATGTATTTGGCCAGTGAGATGTTATCCATCGCCGCATGCGCCGCGGTGCGGAACACATAGGCGTATTCGCCCTCCTCGAAGACGCGCGGCGTGCCGCAGTCATAAAGGATGGTGAAGGCCTTCAACTCGTCAGCAACCGGCGGGATCGCCAGGCAGTCGCCGGAGGAGACATAGCCCAGCACCGCATCGACCTTCTCGCGCTGGACGAGGTTGCGGAATTCCTGCACCTGCTTGGTCGCGCCGCCGGCCTCGTCGACCGGAATGGCCTCGATGGTCATGCCGCCGAAGCCCTTCTTGTCGTAGGGCGGGGGCAGGACGCCGCCCTCGTTCAGCATGTCGATCAGGATCTTGCCGCCGTTCCAGGCCGGAACGCCGAAGCTTTCCGCCGCGCCGCCCGACAGGAAGGTGACAACACCAACCTTGAAGGTCTCCTCGGCCTTTGCCGTGCCCAGTCCACCCAGTCCCATGAGGCCGACGGCTGCGACCGCCGCCAGCAGGCGCGACGTCAGCCGTCCCGCGCTGGATTTGCTAACCTTATCGATCATGGCATTTCCTCCCGACATTGGTTCTTTGCGTGTTGAAACCAGTCTAGCTGCTTAACGGATACGTTGTCATACCGAAGTGGCATCGTCTTCATGCCTCCCCCGCTGCCCGGCACGCCGAAATGGGCGCGTCGAGGGGCAGGCCGGCCAGCTCGAAACCGCGCTTGAAATCCTCGATATGCCGGCGCATCCAGGTGCGTGCCGTGTCCGGCTCCCGCGCGCGGATGGCGGCGATGATCGCCTGGTGCGCGACGATCTGCCGGTCGGCTGCCTGGGGCAGCCGCGGCGCCAGCACCTCCATGCCCGAATAGAGCAGGAAGCCGATCGGCTCGCGGGCAAGCTGCAGGGCTCGGTTGTTGCCGGCCGCCGCGACCTTGTCGTGGAATTCCGTATCGATCGCGACCTGGCTGTGGCCTGCGTGCGTCGCCCGTTCGAGCCGTTCCTGCGTGTCATCGAGGGCGGCAAGCGCCTCTGGCCCGGCGAAGCGGGCGGCCAGTTCGGCCGAGAGCGGCTCGATTGCCAGCGCAACGTGCCACAATTCGAGGAAGCTGACGTCGAGCATGCGCAGCGCGCGGGTATGGCGCGAGGTGAGATCCTTGGCGCGCGGCAGGCTGACGACGAGCTTGCGCGGCGAGGGGCGGCGCACCAGGCCTTCGCTTTCCAGGAGCCGGATGCCCTCGCGGATCGTCGAGCGGTTGACGCCGAAGGTTTCGGCAAGATCGATCTCGCCGGGAAGCTGGTCGCCCGGCCGCAGGGTGCCGTCGAGGATCTGCGCCTCGAGCTCGGCGGAGACCAGCTCGTAGGCGTGGGCAACCCGAAGCTTCTTCGGCTTCAGCGTCATCGAACGGTATCGCCTCCCATGCGCACCGGCCGGTGCGCGCCAGACTGTCTTTGTCGACAATTATTGTCTGTTTGTCGGACACTAAGTCGATCCATCCCCCCTGTCAAACCGGCGGAGCCGGGCCAACTGTACCGGGCCGGCTGTGTCGGGCCGAAGGAGTGGTTGGCGCATCAATCGATGCCGGATCGGCCGTTAGGTGCTGGCGGCGAGGATGGTGGAGACGGCATCGCCGATGCCGTCGAGAAGGGCGGTCGGCGGCATGTCGGCTTTTTGCTCGTCGCCCGGGCGGTACTTGCCGGTGCGGACCAGATAGGCCGCGGCAACGCCGGCTTTCAGTGCCCCGGCGATATCGGCTTCGGCGTCGTCGCCGATCATCGCGACCGTGTCGATCGCGCAGCCCATGCTCGATGCCGCGGCAGCGAAGAAGGCTGGCGCCGGCTTGCCCATCACGATCGGGTCGACCCGGCTTGCGTATTGCAGCGCCGCGACGAAGGCGCCGGCATCGATGCTGAGGTCGCCGTCGGCATCCTGGAAGACGCGGTTGGTCGCAAGCGCCAGGAACGGCGCACCGCCGGCAAGCGCCCGGAAGGCCGCGTTCAGGGTGTCGTATGTGAAGAAGCGACCGGCATCGCCGACGACGACGGCCGTGCGATCCGCCGCCGCGCAGCCGGAAAAATCGACCTCGAGGTCGGGATGGACAAGCAGATGCGGCGCGTATCCCGCCTCGTTAAGCCAGGTCACGGCGGCGATCGCCGGGGTGAAGACATGATTGCGCTCGACGGTCAGCCCGAAGCCTGCGAGTTGGTCGAGGATCGCAGCGCGCGGCTTGCTGGTCGTATTGGTGACGAAGCGAAAGGGTAGTCCGGCAGCCTTCAGGCGCTTAATCGCGGCCGTCGCGCCGGGCAGCAGCGACGGGCCGGAATAGACTACGCCGGACAGGTCGATCAGGACGCCTTTCACCATGGAAAAACGATGCGGCCACGGGGCTGCGAGGTCAACCGGTAAGGCTGCTTTCCCTGGACCGTTTCCGCGTCCAGAATGGCGTGAACCGCATCCGATCGAGAGAGCCATGGCCGGCGACCACAAACTCAACGCCTATATCTATTTCGAGGCGGTCGCCCGCCGCGGCGCGATCAACCGGGCCGCCGAGGAACTGGCGATCTCGCCGTCGGCCGTCAGCCAGCAGATTAAACTGCTCGAACAGCAGATGGGCGTCCGGCTGTTTCGCAAGGACGGGCGGCGGCTGAGTCTGACGCTGGAAGGCGAGCAGCTTTTCCAGGCAAGCTCGACGGCGATGCGCATCCTGCGTGACGCGCGCCAGAGCCTCGGTGCGTCGAAGACAGCGCGGCGGCTTAACTTGAGGGTCGCGCCCAGTTTCGGGGTGCGCTGGCTCGGGCCGAGGCTGTCGGATTTCATCGACCGCAATCCCGGATGGGACCTCCGCATCGATGCGGCGCCCGATCCGACCAATTTCGATGTGGAGATCATGGATCTCGACATCCGCTACGGCCTTGGCGACTGGACTGGCCTGTTCGCCGCCCCGCTCACCTGCGACTATGTCCTGCCGCTATGCAGCCCGGACTATCGTGTGCGTATGCTGGAGGGCGGTGACATCTGGGCCGAGGCGCGGCTGATCGACAGCGCGCGTGCGTTGTTGCAATGGGACCCCTGGCTCCTGCGCAACGGGATTACGGCAAAGAACGACAAGGCGATCCTGATGGACCGCTCGTCGATGGCGATCCAGCTTGCGCTCGACGGGATCGGGGTCGTACTGGAATCGCTTGCGGTGGCGAGCAAGGCGGTGCTGTCGGGCGGGCTGGTGCCCCTCACGCCGGCGATCCCGGTCGTCGCCTTCGAGGCCTACTGGCTGATCTGCCCGTCGCGGCACTTGAGCCGAAAGGCGGTCCGCACCTTCCGCGAGTGGCTCGCCGATGCGGTCGAGGCGCATGAGAAGGATGTCTCGGACATTCTCGCTGCCCATCGCATGAGCATTGATCACATCGACGCGCCGGCCGAACTGGTGGTGCGGATGGCGGGCAAGCGGTGATGGCGCCGGCCGGCTCTAGTAAATGGTCACCGCCGGCACGTAGCTGATCAGCGCCAGCACGATCAGCGAGACAATGTAGAAGGGCAAGAGCGCGCGGACCGTCGATCCGATCGAGGTCTTGGCGATCGTTGCCGATATGAACAGGGTAGTGCCGACGGGTGGGGTGTAGAGGCCGATCGCCAGGTTGATCACCATCATCAGGCCGAGCTGGACCGGGTCCATGCCGATGCCGGTGCCGACCCCGATGAATAGGGGCCCGAGCAGCAGCATCGCGGCGGGCAGGTCGAGCACCGTGCCGACGATCAGCAGGATCACATTCATCGCCAGGATCACCATCCAGGGCTGGTCGAGGCTGCCGATGATCCAGTCGGACAGAAGCTGCGGCACGCGCTCCAGCGTCAGGATCCACTGCACGACCGAGGAGGCCATGATGATCAGCAGGACGGCGCCGGTCATCACGGCGGTCGCGACCATCGCCTTGACGATCACCGACCAGGTCAGGTCGCGGTAGATCAGGCCGCTGACGGCCAGCGCATAGGCGACCGCCATGACGCTGACCTCGGTGGGGGTCGCGATGCCGAACCGCAGTGTGCCGATCACGAAGACGGGCATCAACAGGGCCGGCATCGCCCCCAACGCCTGCCCGCGCCACGCCCGGAATCCACCGGGCGAAGGCGACGCGGGAAGGCCACGAAACAAGGCTGAGAACCAGCAGGCGGACATCAGGCCGAGGCCCAGGATAAGGCCCGGCAGGATTCCGGCGACGAACAGGTCGACGATCGAGGTCGAGGTGACGAGGCCGTAGAGGATCAGCGGGATCGAGGGCGGGATCAGCAGCGAGACGGTCGCCGAGGAGGCGTTGATCGCGGCCGCGAAGGCCGGCGGATAGCCCTCCTTCTTCTGCACCGGGATCAGCGCCGAGCCGAGCGCGGTGGCGTCGGCGACGGCCGAGCCCGAGACACCGCCGAACATCACCGAGCCGATGATCGAGACATGGCCCATGCCGCCCCGGAACCGGCCGACGACGAGCTTGGCGAAGCCGACCAGATAGTCGCCGAAGCGGCCCGACATCATCAAATTGCCCGCCAGGATGAAAAAGGGAATGGCGAGCATCGGGAAGCTCTGGGTCGGCGTGTAGAGGCGCTGCGCCATCACCGCGAGCGGCTTCGCCTCGACCATCAGCGCGATCGCCGCCCCGCCGATGAGCGCGAGCGCGACCGGCATCGAAACGATCAGCAGTGCGAAGAAGACGATGGCGACGATCAGCGACATCAGCTCAGGCTCTGTTCCCTGGCCGCGGCGAGATACGGCCCGCCGGCGACAAGCCGCAGGGTCTCGATCAGCGAGACGATGGCGATCGCGGCGAACGCATAGACCAGCGAGGCCATGCCCCAGACCTGCGGAATTCCCGTCTCGGCGAGCCGCATGAACTGCGAGGCTTTGAGCGTCGGCGTCGCGGTGACGAGGACGGTGACGGCGATCGCGGCTGCGGCCAGATAGACGGCGATCCCAATGGCCCGGCGCAGCGGCTCGGGCAGGATCAGGACAAGCAGCGCGATCTGAATGTTACGCCCGAGCACGGTGGCGACCACGACGGCCGAGGCGACCGACCAGGGAAACAGGATCGAGGGGATCTCATAGGCCCAGGTGATCCCCTCGGCGAACAGGTAGCGCAGGACGACATTGACGAACAGCGCCAGGAACAGGGCGCCGATCGTCGCCATGAAGATCGCCACCGCGCTCCAGTAGATCCCCGTAAGCAGCGGGTCCGTCAGACGCCGAACGGGGCCGGCCGGCCCCGTTCGGGTTTCGTCGTCCTGCTGCACGGATCAGTTGCCGCGCAGCTTGTTGACGATGTCGCCGTGCTTTTCGGCGTATGTGTCGTAGACCGGGGCGGTCGCCTTGGCGAAGGCAGCCTGGTCGACATCCATGAACTTGGCGCCCTCGGCCTCCATCTTGGCGCGCAGCGACAGGTTGTCCATGTGGCTGCGGCCGCGCTGGTACCAGCCGGCCTGCTCGACGGCCGACGAAATGCAGTCGCGGTCGGCATCCGACAGGCCCGACCACCAGGCCAGGCCGGCGACGACCGGGGTCGATTCATACTTGTGGCCGGTCATGGTGATGTAGGGCGTGATCTCGTGCAGCTTGGCCGAATGGATGTTGGTGAGCGGGTTCTCCTGACCCTCGAAGGCGCCGGAGCGCAACGCGGATGGCAGCTCCGACCAGGCGAGCGGGGCCGGGTTGGCGCCCATTTCCTCGAACATCGCAAGCGTCACCTCGTCGGGCGGGGTGCGGATCTTCATGCCCTCCAGATCGGCCGGCGTTGCGACATGCTTGTCGACATGGGTGACGTTGCGGATGCCGTTGTCCCAGAAGCCGACCACCTTCATGCCGGCATTCTGCGCCTTCTGGTCGATCATGTCGCCGACCTCGCCGTCGAGCACCACCCAGGCGTCGGGCAGGCTCTGAAACAGGAAGGGCAGGCCGAGCATGCCGACTTCCGGAATGATCTGGGACATCGCGCCCTGGCTGTTGGCGGTCATCTGGATAACGCCGGACTGGGCGGAGATCAGCATCTCGGCATCGTCGCCCATGGTCGCCGACGGCGCCACGTTGACGGTGTGGTCGGAACAGGCGCCGACCAGGTCGGCGAACATGTTGGCGGCGTCATAACGCGGATTGCCGGCGTTTGCGCCGTGGGCGAAGATGATCTCGTCGGCGTTAGCGATAGCGGGCGCCTGGGCGATGGCGGGCAGTCCCAGCAGCGCCGTTATGGCGGTTGCTTGCAGCAGTTTCTTCATCGGTTTCCTCCCAACTGTGTTGATATCAGTGGATGAGCGATCCACCGTTCACATCGACCTCCGATCCGGTCACGTAAGCCGACAGGTCGGAGGCCAGAAACAGACAGCAGCCGGCGACGTCCGAGGCTTCCCCGGCGCGCCCCATCGGGATGCCGTCGAGAATGGTCCTCTTCATGTCGTCGGTAAGCTTGCCGGCGGTAATATCGGTTGCGATGAAGCCCGGGCAAACCGCGTTGCAGCGCACGCCGGCAGGCGCGAGTTCGCGGGCCATCGCCTTGGTCAGGCCGAGGATGCCGGCCTTGGCGGCCGAGTAGTGCGGGCCGCCGAAGATGCCGCCGCCGCGCTGCGCCGAGACCGACGAGATATTGACGATGCTGCCGCGCCCTTGTGACCGCATCTGCGGGATGACGGCCTGGCTCATATAGAGCGTACCGCGCAGGTTGACGTCGAGCACCGCCTCGTAGTTCTCCGGGGCGATGTCCATGATCTTCAGCGGCTGGGTGATGCCGGCATTGTTGATGAGGATGTCGACCGGACCGAGTTGATCCTGGATCGATTGCAGCGCGGCGTCGCAGGCCGCGCGGTCCGTAACGTCGCAGGCAAGGCCGATGTGGCCGGCACCCAAATCGGCGGCGGCGGTGGCCGCTGCCTCGCCATCGAGATCGAGGATCGCCACCCTGGCACCGTGCTCGGCGAAGAGCTGGGCTGTCGCCTTGCCGAGGCCACGCGCGGAGGCGGCGCCGGTAACGATCGCGATGCGTCCCTCAAGCAGTTTCATTTAAGAGCATGTCCCTCACAGCCAAGATTTGACGGATGCGGCGACCGCGTCGACGGACAGGCCGTATTGGTCGTGCAGCGTCGGCAGGGCGCCGGCGTCGAGAAAGGCGTCGGCCAGGCCGATCTGGCGGAACGGTGCGGTCACGCCGGCGCGCATCAGGCAGGCGCCGACCGCCTCGCCAAGCCCGCCGATCACGGAGTGGTTCTCCGCCGTGACGACCAGCCGACCACCCGTCGAGGCCGCCGCGATGATGGTTTCGGTATCGAGCGGCTTGATCGTCGGGCAATGCAGGACGGCGCAATCGACGCCGTCTGCGGCCAGCCGGTCGGCGGCGTCGAGGGCGCGCATGGTCATGAAGCCGGTCGACACGAACAGCACGTCGTTGCCGCCGCGGATCTCCTTGGCCTTGCCGATCTCGAACTTGTAGCCGTAGCGGCTGAGAACGTCCGGCACCTGGCCGCGCAGCAGGCGCATGTAGACCGGGCCCGGATGATCGGTGATCGCCGGCACGGCCTGGGCGATCTCGGTGGCGTCGCACGGATCGATGATGGTGAGGCCCGGCATGCCGCGGAAAATGGCGATGTCCTCGGTCGCCTGATGGCTCGGTCCGTAGCCGGTGGTCAGGCCCGGCAGGGCGCAGACGATCTTGACCGGCAGGTCCTCCTCGGCGATCGCCATGAAGATGAAGTCGTAGGCCCGCCGCGAGGCGAACACCGCATAAGTCGTCGCGAAGGGCGTGAAGCCCTCGCGGGCAAGACCGGCGGCGGCCGAGATCATCACCTGCTCGGCCATGCCCATCTGGTAGAACCGGTCGGGATAGGCCTTCGCGAAGACGTGCAGGTCGGTGTATTTGGCAAGGTCGGCGGTCAGGCCGACGATGTCCTCGCGGCTGCGGGCAAGGTCGCACAGCGCATGGCCGAAGGGGGCCGCGACGGTCTTGCGGCCTTCCGCGTTGAGCGAGGCGATCATCGCCGAGGTGGTCAGGCGCTCGCCGGTCTCGCTGACCGGCACCGTGCGGGGCACATGCTTTGCGGGCAGCCGCGAGAGGGCCCTGCTGTTGGTGGCCATGCTCATTGCGGCCTCCGCGTATCGTGATAGTCGAGCGCCTTGCCCCATTCGTCGGGCTCGACGCGGACGAAATGGGTGATCTCGCGCTCTTCCAGGAACGGGATGCCCTTGCACATCTTCGTCTGGCAGATGATGGCGCGGGGCCGTGGCTCGTCCAGGGTACGGGCGGCATCGAAGGCCGCGACGACCGCATCGATATCGTTGCCGTCGACGCGCTGTGTGTACCAGCCGAAGGCCTCCCACTTGGCCTCGATCGGCTCGGCGCAGAGCGCGTCGGTCGACTTGCCGTCGGCCTGCTGGTCGTTGAAATCGACGATGGCGATCAGGTTGTCGAGTGTGTGCTGGACGCCCGACATCACCGCTTCCCAGGTCGAGCCCTCGCCCAGTTCGCCGTCGGACAGAAGATTGTAGACGAAGGCGGGATTGGCCTTGCGCTTCAGACCCATCGCCATGCCGACCGCAATCCCGAGCCCGTGGCCGAGCGAGCCGCCGGTGATCTCCATGCCGGGCGTATAGGCGGCCATGCCGGACATCGGCATGCGGCTCAAATCCATGCCATAGGTGCCGATCTCGTCGTCGGGCAGGATGCCGGCCTCGATCAGGGCGGCATAAAGCGCGATTGCGTAGTGGCCGATCGACAGGAGGAAACGGTCACGGCCTTCCCACTCGGGATTATCGGCCTTGTACGTCAGCGCGTGGAAATAACTGACCGCAAGGACGTCGGCGACGCCGAGCGCCTGGCCGATATAGCCCTGGCCTTGCACCTCGCCCATCAACAGCGCGTTGCGCCTGATCTGCCAGGCGCGCTGCGCAAGGCTGACATTCGATGGGTGGGTCCCCGAAGTGTGGCTCGTCTCTGGGGTCGCGTTGCCTGACACGCGTCGGTATCCTCCCGGTCTCGGCGAGGTTGCACCTCGCTCTCACGGGTCGATAGCAGCATCGCGGCCCATCATATACAATCACATTTTTATAATCATATACTTAGAAAAACTTAATCTTTAAATCTTTCGCGAGCGGATTTTTCCGGCACCTACGGGCCCGCCCAATCTTGACGGAGCCGAACGAACCGCGCGACGTTGCGATACCGTCTTCGAAGAGCGCAAAAGGACAGGCAGATGGCCGAGACCGATCCCGATAGTCCAGTGCCGCTGTCCGCGGACCGCCTGTGTCCGACCTGCGCGATCGACAGCGTTGCCGCGGCGATCGCATCGCTGCCGGATGACTCCGCGCCCGCCGACACCGCAAAGGACGACGACGGCTTCATTGGTCAGGACCGGGCGCAGCGGGCGCTTAATCTCGGCACCCGGATTCCCCATCGCGGCTTCAATATCTTCGTGCTCGGACCGGAAGGCGCCGGGCGGCATTCGCTTGCCCTGAAGGTCGCGAAGGAAGCCGCCGCCAATGCGCCGGCGCCGGACGACTGGATCTATGTGCATGACTTCAAGACCGAGTGGGTGCCCAAGGCGTTGCGTCTTCCCAGCGGCACCGCAATACGGTTCCAGAAGACGGTGCAGTTCCTGATCGACCGGCTGCGCCGGGAAGTGCCGGCGATGTTCGAAACCGATGCCTATCGGGAACGGCGGCGGCGGATCGACGAGGATCAGACGCAGAAGACCGAGGGCGAATTCGAGGCGATCAGCAAGCGGGCCGGCGAACAGGGCATCGGCATCATGCGCACCCCGATGGGCTTTGCGATGGCGCCTGTCAAGGACGGCGAGGTGGTTAAGCCGGAGGCCTTCGCGCAACTGCCGCAGGAGGAGCAGGAGGCCTATCAGCAGAAGATCGCCGCGCTGCAGGAGGAAATGGCCGCCCTCTTGCGCGAGGTGCCCGAGCGGGAACAGAAGCATCGCGCCGAAATCCGCGCGCTGAATGCCGAAATGGCGGCGACCGTCATCGACGCCGCGATCGCTCACGCGCGCAAGGGCTTCGAGGGACTGGACGTCGCGCTGAAACGCCTCGACGAGATCCGCGCCGACCTGCTCGACAAGGTCGAACTGTTCGTCATGGACGATGGCAAGGGCGGCGCCGGGGCGTTTCCCGAGGCGATGGTGCCGATCACCGAGGATCGGCGGTTCCGCCGCTATCTCGTAAATGTGATCGTCGGCCGCGAACCCGGCGAGGGCAAGAGCGCGCCGGTCCTCTACGAGGATCATCCGACACTCGCGCGGCTGGTCGGACGGATCGAGTATCTGGCGCGGATGGGAGCGCTGGAGACGGATTTCAACATGATCCGCCCGGGCGCGCTGCACCGGGCCAATGGCGGTTTCCTGGTCGTCGACGCCAACCGGCTGATCCGCGAGCCGTTCGCCTGGGAGGCGCTGAAGCGGGCGTTGCGGGCGCAGACGATCACGATCGCCTCGCCGGGCCAGGAAATGAACATGCTGAGCACGGTATCGCTGGAGCCGCAGCCGATCCCGCTTGACCTCAGGGTGGTGCTCGTTGGCGAGCGGCGGCTGTACTATCTGCTGGTCGAGCTCGATCCGGAATTCGGCGAATTGTTCAAGGTGCAGGCCGATTTCGAGGACGACCTGCCGTTGAACGCCGATGCGATCGCCGACTATGCCAGGCTGTTGCGCCGGGTGGCGGCGAAAACCGGTCTCAAGGTGCCCGACCCCGCCGCGATCGCCGCCTTCATCGACGAGGCGGCGCGGATGGCCGGCGACAGCGAGCGGCTGTCGCTTCGGGTGGGCGATCTCACCGATCTGATGCGCGAGGCCGACTACTGGGCCGGCGAAAGCGGCCGCGGGGCGATTGCAGGCGAGGATGTCCGGCGCAGCATCGAGGAACGCACCTACCGGGCCGATCGCCTGCGCGAACGCTGGCACGAGCGGATCGACCGGGAAACGGTACTGATCGATACGGACGGCAGGCAGGTCGGCCAGATCAACGGCCTGTCGGTGATGCAGGTCGGCGGCTTTGCCTTCGGCAGCCCGACCCGGATCACGGCGCGGGTCAGGATGGGATCGGGCCGCGTCATCGATATCGAGCGGGAAAGCAAGCTCGGCGGGCCGCTGCATTCCAAGGGCGTCCTGATCCTGTCGGCCTATCTGCTCGCCAATTACGCAACCGACGTGCCGGTGTCGCTATGGGCCTCACTGGTCTTCGAACAGTCCTATGGCGGGGTGGAGGGGGACAGCGCCTCGTCGGCCGAGCTCTATGCGCTCCTGTCGGCCTTGTCGGGCATTTCGATCCGCCAGGATCTCGCTGTCACCGGCTCGGTCAACCAGCTCGGCGAGGTCCAGGCGATCGGTGGCGTCAACGAGAAGGTCGAGGGCTTCTTCGACATCTGCGCCGGGCGTGGCCTGACCGGAACGCAGGGCGTGCTGATCCCGCAATCGAACGTCAAGCACCTTGTGCTGCGGCGGCGGGTCGTCGAGGCGGTGCGGGCCGGCGACTTCGCGATCTGGCCGATTGCCACGATCGACCAGGGGATCGCGCTCTTGACCGGGGCGCCTGCCGGGCGGCGCGGTCCCGACGGGGCGTTCGAGGCGGGCAGTGTCAACGCCGCCGTCGAGGCTCGGCTTGCCGGCTTTGCCGAAACCCGCAAGGCGTTTTCGGCGAAGGGCAATGGATCCGACAGTGAAAATGGGGAGCGGAGCGATGACGACGGCTGATCGGGCCCGGTCCTTCCGCTGGCAATCGGTTTCCCGGGTTATCGTCGCGATGTCGGGGACGCAGCGTTCCGGACCGCTTCTGCGGGCAAGCATTGCGGCGGCGCGCGCGCTCGACGCCGAACTGCACGGCGTCTATGTGCGCGATACGGCGATCGGCGACCTGGCCGGCCTGCCCAATGCGGCGATCCTGGGGTTCAGCGGCGGCGGAGCCCGTCCGCTCAGCCGGGCCGATCTCGACCGGGCCTGGGCGCGGGAGGAGGAAACCGTCCAGGCGACGCTGTCGGCGACGGCGGCGGGTACGGTCCGCAAGTGGAGCTTCGAAAGCGCGTCGGGACAGCTTGGCCGGGTGCTGGCCGACCGGTTGTCCGGATCGCCGCTGGTGGCGATCGAGGCGGGCGAGACCTGGGCGGTCGAGCAGGCCTGGGCGCTGGTCGGCCGGTTGTCGGCGGCGGCGGGCGCGCTGCTTGTCGTCCCTCCCGGTGCTGTCGACGGTGCGGGCGACGGTGCGGGCGACGGCGGTAAGGGACCGGTACTTGCACTCTATGATGTAGCGGCGAAAGAGGCGGAGACGGGGACGGCGGAGACAGGGACGGCGGAGACGGGGCCGGCGGCGCGGATGGCCGATGGGGCGGAAATCATCGCGCTTGCCGACCGCATCGCGCTTGCCGGCAACCGGCCGCTGACGATCCTCGCTCTGTCGACACCGGCGCATGCCAGGCACATTGCCGATCGCATCCACAGGGATCCGCATGTGCATCAGCATCGCGTCCTGAGCTGGCCGGACTGGCGCGCCACCGACCTGGCCGAGCCGATCGCTCATGTCGCCCCCTCGATCGTGGTGGCGAGCCTGGCAAGCCGGGTGTTTGCCGAGCGTGCCGCGGCGCTTCGGCTGTTGCGGCGGGCGACCGCGCCGCTGCTGCTGATCCCGCCGGCCTGACCGCTGGAATATGGGCATCCCGACAGCATGACCCTCGATCGCACAACCGATGAATCGGCCCTGCCAGCAGACCCGACCAGGCCACGAGATCCGACCTTCATCTGCATCGGCAGCCAGAAGGCTGGAACCGGAACGCTCTACGATATGCTGCGCGGGCATCGCCAGGTGTGGATGCCGCCGATCAAGGAGTTGCATTTCTTCGACGACCCGTATGACCCGCACCGCAGGGCGCGGCTTGAGCGCAAGCTTGCGCGGATCGTCAGGCGCAGGTCGGCGAATCAAAAGGGAGCGAATCGCCAAGTCGACTTCATGCGCCGTTATCTGGCGATGCAGGATGAAGAAGACGCGACGCTTGAATGTTACCGCGACCTGTTCGGGTTTGCCGGCGAGGAGGTCACCGGTGACGTGACGCCGGGCTATTCGGTCCTCGATACGGAGACGGTGGAGCGGCTTTCCAACGTATTGCCGGATGTCAGGATCCTGCTGACGCTTCGTGATCCGCTGGCGCGGGTCTGGTCCCAGGCGCGGATGGAGGCGCGCGCCTTCGGCGACGAAGTCGTCACCAGTCCGGCCGCCTTCAAGCGGTTCGTTCAGCAGCGATATGTCGTGGACCGCTCGCTTCAGTCGGTTTTTCTCAAGCGATGGCAGCGGGCCTTCGGCGGGCGGTTCAAGGTGATGTTCTTCGACGACCTCGTCGAAACGCCGCAGGCCTTCTTCGCCGATGTCTGCAATTTCATCGGTATCGACCCCGATCCAGCGGCGACGCGGTTTCGACTGGGCGAAAACAGCAAGGATTTCGGCCGGTTGCCGATGTCGCCGGAGATCCGGCGGATCGCGATCGAGGCCTTCGGCGCAGAATACGACCGGCTTGTCGATCTCGTCGGCGGACATGCGGCCGACTGGCGGGAGACGGCGCGGGGCGCGCGCCCGGACCGGCGATAGCTGTGCTAAATGCTCGCACATTACCAAACCGTCATCTTCCGGTTGTGGTGAGGCCCGGCGGCGTGATGTAATTTGCCGGCATTCGCTGGATTCGCGTGCCGGACTTCGGTGTGCGGCGGCGGTAAACGAGGCCGTATAGAACCGTTTTTGCATGCTCAGGGCAATTTCCCGTCTTGTCAGACGCTCGCCGCCATCCGCGCCGGTGCCGCGAGACCCGACCTTCATCTGCATCGGCAGCCAGAAGGCGGGCACCGCGACGATGTACGACATGCTGCAGGGGCATCGCGACGTGTGGATGCCGCCGATCAAGGAACTGCATTTCCTGACCGGTCCTGTCCGGCCCGGCCGGCTCAAGTCGATCATCAACAAAAGGGACACCCTGGAGGCCCGGGAGCAGGAAGGGCGGTTGCGCGATCTCCGCAACCTGCAATTCATCCGGCGCTATGTCGAGGCGATGGAAACAGGCGATCTGTCGATCGAGCGCTACCGGTCCCTGTTCGCCCCGGCGGAGGCGAAGGTAACCGGCGATATCACGCCGTCCTACGCGGTGCTCGATCTCGAACGGGTCAGCGCGCTTGCCGCCGAATTGCCGTCCACGAAGATCCTCTACACCCTTCGCGAACCGATCTCGCGCGTCTGGTCGCAGGCGCGGATGCGCGAGCGGCGGAAATATCTGAAGGGAAGCGCGATCCTCTACGATCCGTCGGCCTTTCAGGCCTTTCTGGACGATGAAAACGTTCTGGGCCGCTCGGCGCAATCTGTTGTCGTGGAGCGTTGGCGCGCGGCCTTCGGCGACCGGTTCAAGGTCATGTTCTTCGATGATCTGGTGCAGACGCCGGAGCAATTCTTCGACGAGCTGTGCCGGTTCGTCGGCATCGATCCCGATCCGTCCGCCACGTCCTTCGAGATGGGGGCGAACCGCAAGGAAAGAGACTCCGATCCGATGCCGGACGACCTGCGTGCGCTGGCGCTCGGCTACCTGTCGGGGGAATATGACCGCCTCGCCGAGCTGGTCGGCGGCCATGCGGTCGAATGGCGCGACAAGGCCCGGTCGGCACCATAGAAGCGGGGCCGGCTGTCCGGTCGCGCAGGTGTGATAGGGTGGACGCCTGAATTCTCCTGTTCACCTTCGCTCTCTCCCGCTACTAAACGCTCGTCTTCTCTCTCTCCCAAGTAAGGAATTCCCCATGGCCGATACCTACACCCCGCCGAAAGTCTGGACCTGGGATCAGGACAACGGCGGCAACTGGTCGAAGATCAACCGGCCGATCGCCGGCGCGACCCATGAAAAGGAGCTGCCGGTCGGACGCCATCCCCTGCAGCTCTATTCGCTGGGCACGCCGAACGGCGTCAAGGTGACCATCATGCTCGAGGAACTGCTGGCGCTCGGCCATGAGGGTGCCGAATACAACGCGCATCTGATCAGGATCGGCGACGGCGATCAGTTCGGCAGCGGCTTCGTCGCCGCCAATCCGAACTCGAAGATCCCGGCGCTGGTCGACCGCAGCGGTGCGGAGCCGGTCCGGGTGTTCGAATCCGGCGCGATCCTGCTCTATCTCGCCGAGAAATTCGGAGAATTCCTGCCGTCCGATGGGGCGGTGCGGGCCGAGACCTATTCCTGGCTGTTCTGGCAGATGGGCAGCGCGCCCTATCTCGGCGGCGGCTTCGGCCATTTCTACGCCTACGCGCCGGAGAAGTTCGAATATCCGATCAACCGTTTCGCCATGGAAGTGAAACGCCAGCTCGATGTGCTCGACCGTCAACTCGCCGAAAACGCGTTTATCGCCGGCGACAGCTACACGATCGCCGACATGGCGATCCTGCCCTGGTACGGCGCGCTGAATGCCGGGGCGATCTACGACGCGGGCGAATTCCTCGACGTTCAGTCCTACGAGAACGTCACCCGCTGGCGGAAGATGCTGCTGGAGCGTCCGGCGGTGCAGCGCGGCCGCATGGTCAACCGCACCTTCGGCGATCCGGCGCACCAGCTGCACGAACGCCACGAGGCGAGCGACTTCGACACCAAGACGCAGGACAAGCTGGACGCGGCTGAATAGGGGGCGCAGCCCTTCAGCGGCGGCCCGCCAGGGCCTTGCTCAGGGCCCTCAGATCGAACCCGGTCTCTTCCAGGTGCCGGCGGGTGATGTCTCCGCCGGCGCCGAGGACCTTGCGGGCCGCCATATGCGCGGCGGGGACGTTGACCGTTTCCAGCCCGATGAACCGGTCGCCGGAAAAGCAGAACACGCTCAAGCCCCCGGTCTCGTGCTCCTTGACGACGTGATCGTCGGCACCCGCTGTGAGGCCGGCGATCTGCAGCTTGTGGGGGCCTTGATCGCTCCAGAACCAGGGCAGGGCGTCGTAGGGGGTGGCGTTGCCGGCCAGCCGGGCAGCGACGCATTTCGCCTGATCGACGGCGTTCTGGACGGATTCGAGCCGGATCCGGGTGCCGGATTGCGCGGCGATGAAGGACGCGCAGTCGCCGATCGCCGAGATCGCAGGATCGCCGGTCGAAAGCACGCCGTCGACGGCAATGCCGTTGTCGACCGCCAGGCCGGCATCGGCGGCAAGCTCGACATTGGGGACGGCGCCCGCGGCGATCAGGACCAGATCACCGAGGATCGTCTCGCCGTCGGCCAGTTCGACGCCGGTCGCCCTGCGGCGGTCATCCGAGAGAATGCGGGAGACGGCGGTGCCGAGCCGGACCGTCGCGCCGGCGGCGCGGTGGGCTTCAAGGAAATGCCGTGAGGTATCTTCGCCGACGGCCCTACCCATCAGCCGCGGCGCGGCTTCCAGCACCGTCACCTCGCAGCCGTGGGCGCCGGCGACGCTTGCGAATTCAAGCCCGATGAAGCCGCCGCCGATGACGATCGCATGCGAGGCTTTCTGCAAGCCCTCGCGCAGCCGGTCGGCATGGGCCATGGTCCGCAATTCGACGACATTGGCGAGGTCGTGGCCCTCGATCGGCAGCCGGCGATTGCGGGCGCCGACGCACAAAACGAGGTGCTCATAGGCGTAGTCCGAGCCGCTTTCGAGGGTCACGGATCTGGCGCGGCGGTCGATCCGGGCGATCCGGGCCGCATCCATCAGCGCGATATCATTGTCGTGGAAGAACGCCTCGGCGCGCAGCAGGAGCCGATCCGCATCGCCTTCCTTCAGATAGGCCTTCGACAGGGGCGGGCGCTGATAGGGCAGGCCCGGCTCGTCGCCGATCATCAGGACCGGGCCGTCATAGCCGCCCTGGCGCAGGCTGGCGGCAGCCTGAAGACCGGCCTGTCCGGTGCCGGCGATGATGATCGGATCGGTGGGCATGGGTTTCCTTTTTATGAGCTCGTTTGCGGGTGGAGCCGAGCCGGCGCACCATAGACGCTGCCGGCCTCGCGGCTCAATCCCCCTGGGCGCGTGCTTCGCCTGACGGAGTCAGACCCGCTCCAGGCCGCACCATTCGGCGACGAACAGGGCGATCGCGCCGGTGATGCGCTTGACTGAACTCAGGCTGACCCGTTCGTCGAAGCCGTGGATGTTCTCCGAATAGGGACCGTAGACGAGGCAGGGGCAGTCGCCGTAGAGCATGAAGACGCGGCCGTCGAGATAGCCGGGCGTGACGAAGCTTTCAAGCGGCTTGTCATAGGCTGCGAAATGGGCGCGGCCGAGCGTCTTTTCGGCCTCCGTGCCTTCCTCCAGCACATAGCCTTCGGCGAGGAAGCCGTTCCATTCGATCTCGGGCGGATTGTTGGCGAGATAGGCGTTCTTTCGGGCGGCGGCGGCCAGATGGGCCTCGATTTCCTTTGCCTTCTCCGCCGCGTTCCAGCCCGGGAAGATCGCGATCCGGCAATCGAACGTGCACCAGGCCGGTACCGAGGAGGCCCAGTCGCCACCCTCGATCTTGCCGACATTGAAGTTGATGGGGTGGTCGAGATCCTCGAAATACTGGCGTCCGGCCTTCTCCGCGTTCCATTGCTCTTCCAGGTCGCGCAGGGCGGCGATCAGCGGGAAGGCGGCCTCGATGGCGTTGGCGCCGGCGCCGGCCTCGCGCACATGCACCGGCGTGCCGCGCACATGGACGCGGAACCACAACACGCCGGTATTGGCGCGCACCAGCTTGTCGTCCTCGGGCTCAGGGATAATCGCCGCGTCCGCCTTGTAGCCGCGCACAAGACAGGACAGCGCGCCGTTGCCGGTGCATTCCTCTTCCGTCACCGACTGCACGTGGACACGGGCGGCCGGCTGGTATCCGAGCCGGCGCAGCGCGTCGAGCGCGTGGATATTGGCGGCGATCCCGGCCTTCATGTCGGCGGCTCCCCGGCCATACATCCAGTCGCCGTCGACATGCGGCTCGAAGGGCGGGCGCGACCACATCGACAGCGGTCCCTCGGGCACAACGTCGATATGGCCGTTCAGGATCAGCGAGCGGCCGGTTTCCTCGCGCGGCCGGTGGGTGCCGACGACATTGATGGCGTTGGTGTAGTCGACCTTGACGGGCGAGAAGCCCGGATGGCTTTCGATCTCGGAGACATCGACCGCCCAGCGGTCCATCGCCAGGCCGCGTGATTTCAGGCGGTCGAAGACGAAGTCCTGCGCGGTGTGTTCCCGGCCGCGCAGGGAGGGGAAGCGGACGAGGTCCTGGGTCAACGCGATCTGATCGTCAAAACCGGCATCGACGGCAGCGAGGATTTCGCTGCCGAGCGTCTTGTCTAGCATGGTGTCTCCGGGCATTCAGCGGCAGTGGGCGGAAGGCGGCAACCCTACCGCACCGCGCCGCGCCGCTCCAGAGACTTCGCGCTCAGTCAGGTGTCCCCCAGCCGCCGCCCGAGGGCGTCTGCATGACGAAGGTATCGCCGGGATAGACGTCGACCTGGTCGTTGCCCTTGAGCTTGACGGTTTCGCCATCGGCCCGCTCGACCCATTCACGGCCGCATTCGCCGGGTGAACCGCCGTCGACGCCGAAGGGCGGGACGCGGCGATGCGAGCACAGCGTCGTGCAGGTCATCTCCTCCAGGAACAGCATGCGCCTTGTGATGCCGTCGCCGCCGGTATGGGCGCCCCGGCCGCCGGAGCCACGCCGGATCGCGTATTCCTCAAGCCGCACGGGGAAGCGGAATTCCAGCATCTCCGGATCGGTCGAGCGGGTGTTGGTCATGTGCGTCTGGATCGCCGAGCAGCCGTCGAAGTCCGGCCCCGCGCCGGTGCCGCCGCAGATCGTCTCGTAGTTCTGGATCCGCTCGTTGCCCCAGACATAGTTGTTCATCGTCGCCTGGCTGCCGGCCATCACATGCAGGGCGCCGATCAGGGCGTTGCACATCAACTGGCTGACCTCGGTGTTGCCGGCGATGACGGCGGCGGGATACTGCGCGTTGATCATCGAGCCCTCCGGCGCGATTATTTTCAGCGGCGCGAAACAGCCCTCGTTGAGCGGAATGTCGGCACCGACCAGGGTGCGGAAGACGTAGAGCACAACCGCCTTGCAGACGGCGAAGGGCGCGTTGTAGTTGAACGGGTTCTTGTCGGCTGTACCGGTGAAGTCGATTTCGGCGGAGCGGTTTTGCTTATCGACACGGACGGTCACCCGGATGAACTCGCCATTGTCGAGCTCGTAGTCGAAATGGCCGTCCTTGAGTGCCGTGATCACCCGGCGGACGGATTCCTCGGCATTGTCCTGGACGTGGCCCATATAGGCGTGCACGACCTGAAGGCCGAACTGGCGGATCATCTTCTGGACTTCGCGCACGCCCGTCTCGTTGGCCGCGACCTGGGCTGCGAGGTCGGCCATGTTCTCGTCGACATTGCGACAGGGATAGGGGCCGGAGGACAGCAATTCTCTCGTTTCAGCCTCGCGGAATTGGCCGCCGTCGATCATCTTGAAGTTGTCGATCAGCACGCCTTCCTCCTCGATCCGGGTGGAATCGGGCGGGGCGGAGCCAGGCGTCTTGCCGCCGATATCGGCGTGATGGCCGCGCGAGGCGACGTAGAACAGCACGTCGGTGCCGGCCTCGTCGAAGACCGGGGTGACGACGGTGACATCGGGCAGGTGGGTGCCGCCGTTGAACGGCGCGTTCAAGACGAAGACGTCGCCGGGCTTCATGTCCGGGTTGAGCCGGATCACGGTGCGGATCGATTCCGACATCGAGCCGAGATGGACCGGGACATGCGGGGCGTTGGCGACGAGCCCGCCTTCCGGATCGAACAGGGCGCAGGAGAAGTCGAGCCGCTCCTTGATATTGACCGAGTAGGCGGTGTTGGCGAGCGTCACGCCCATCTGCTCGGCGATCGACATGAACAGGTTGTTGAACACTTCGAGCATCACCGGATCGGCATTGGTGCCGATCGCCTCGGAGCGTTCGAGCGGCACGACACGCTTGAGGATCAGGTGACCATAGGCGTTGATCTCGGCCTGCCAGCCGGGCTCGATGACATTGGTCCCGGTCGGCTCCTTGATGATGGCGGGGCCATCAACGCCCTGGCCCGGCAGCATCGCCTCGCGGTCGTAGAGCGGTGCATCGAGACGCGCCCCGCCGCTGACGATCGACAGGCGGTCAACCACGTCAGGCGTTGCATCACTTGACGCGCCGGTGCGGTCGGCCACCTCCGAGGCGCCGCCGATCGCCTCGACGGCGAGCGATTCGATGATCAGTTCGCGCTCGCCTGCGGTGAAGCCGAAGCGGGCCTTGTGCGCCTCGTCGAAGCGGTCGTGCAACTCGGCTTCTGAGCCGAAATCGACCTCGAGCGCCTGGTGCGAGCCACGATAGCGGATATGGGCACGCCGTTCCAGGCGGATGGAGGCCGGATCGACGCCCTGGTCGCGCACCGCATCGACCGCGGCCTGCGACAGGTCCTCAAGCATCGCCTCCGCGCCGGCCATTTCCGAGATCGGCTTTTCGTATTGATGCTCGCGCAGCGCCCGGATCTCGGCAAGGCCCATGCCATAGGCCGACAGGACGCCGGCATAAGGGTGGACGAACACCGTCTCCATACCGAGCGCGTCGGCGACCAGACAGGCGTGCTGGCCGCCGGCGCCGCCGAAGCATTGCAGCGTATAGCCGGTGACGTCATAGCCGCGCTGGACGCTGATCTTCTTGATGGCATTCGCCATGTTTTCCACCGCGATGCGCAGGAAGCCCTCGGCGGTCTCCTCCGGGCTGCGCGGGGCCTCGCCCGTGGCCGCGGCGATCTCGGCTGCCATCGCCTCGAATTTCTTACGCACGATACCGGCGTCCAGCGGCTCGTCGGCATCGGGGCCGAACACGGCGGGGAAGTGGTCGGGCGACAGCTTGCCGAGCATGACGTTGCAGTCGGTCACGGTAAGCGGGCCGCCGCGCCGGTAGCAGGCCGGCCCCGGATTGGCCCCGGCCGATTCCGGTCCGACCTGGAAGCGCCCGTCCCGGAAGGTCAGGATCGAGCCGCCGCCGGCCGCGACCGTGTGGATGTTCATCATCGGCGCGCGCATGCGAACGCCGGCGACCTCGGTCTCGAAGGAGCGCTCATAGGCGCCGGCATAGTGGCAGACATCGGTCGAGGTGCCGCCCATGTCGAAGCCGATCAGACGGTCGTAGCCTGCGAGTTCGCCGGTCTTGACCATGCCGACCACGCCGCCCGCCGGACCCGACAGGATCGCGTCCTTGCCCTGGAACAGGCGCGCATCGGTGAGGCCGCCATTCGACTGCATGAACATCAGCCGCGTCTGGGTGTCGGCTCCCGGCGCGCCGGTTCCCAGTTCAGGCGCGCCGGTTCCCAGTTCATCGGACACCTGATTGACGTAGCGCCGTAGGATCGGACTGAGATAGGCGTCGACGACGGTGGTGTCGCCGCGCGACACGAGCTTCATCAGCGGCGAGGTCTGGTGGCTGGTGGAGATCTGGCCGAAGCCGATCTCCGCGGCGAGGGCCGCGATGCGGGCTTCGTGCTCGGGGTTGAGATAGGCATGCATCAGGGCGATTGCGACGCCGTCGATCCCGTCGTCCTTTGCCGCCTGCAGCGCCTCGCGGACGGCCTGTTCGTCAAGCGGGGTGATGACGTTGCCCTTGGCGTGGAGGCGTTCGGGCACCTCTGCGACGCGTTCATAAAGCAGTTCGGGCAGCTCGATTTCCAGCGCGAACAGTTTCGGCCGGTTCTGGTAGCCGATCCGCAACAGGTCGCCGAAGCCCTTGGTGATCATCAGCAGGGTCCGGTCACCCTTGCGCTCGAGCAGGGCGTTGGTTGCGACGGTGGTTCCCATCTTCACCGCCTCGATGGTGCCCGGCGGGATCGGCGCGCCTTTCTTCAGGCCGAGCAGGTCGCGGATGCCCTGAACGGCGGCATCGCGATACTGTTCCGGGTTTTCGCTCAACAGCTTGTGCGTGATGATCGCGCCGTCCGGCCGGCGTCCGACGATATCGGTGAACGTGCCGCCGCGATCCACCCAGAATTGCCACATGGTCATAGTCTCCTTGCCGCCGGCTTGCCCGGCGTCTTTGTCCTTGGCGTTGGTATCCGATTCGTCTCAGTAGACCAGTGAGGGCAGCCACAGGGCTATGGACGGGAAGATGAGCAGGAGCGCGATCATCGCGAACATGGCGACAACGAAGGGGGCTGCGCCGATCATCGCGTCGGTGATGTCGCCGCGGCCGCGCACGGCCTGGACGACATAGAGGTTGATGCCGATCGGCGGGGTGATCAGCGCCGTCTCCAGAAGCACCATCAACAGGATGCCGAACCAGACCGGATCATAGCCAAGCGCGATGACGATCGGCGCGATCAGCGGCGCCGTCGTCAAGAGCATCGACAGTGTCTCCATGAAACAGCCGAGCAGGATCAGCACGGCGATCAGCAGCAGCATTGTCTGTGTCGGCGTCAGCCCGAGGCCGGTGACGAAATCGGCGAGCGCCTGGGTCAGGCCGATAATCGACAAGACGAAGTTCAGGAACACGGCGGCCATGATGATCAGCATGATCATCGAGGTGGTGCGCATCGTGCCCTCGATCGCCCCGCGCAGCATGGAGATCGACAGCGAGCCGTTGAACCAGGCAAGCGCCAGCGCCGCCATGACGCCCAGCGCGGCGGCCTCCGTCGGCGTGGCGATGCCGGCATAGATCGAGCCGACGACGACCAGGAAGATGCCGATCGGCGGGACGAGATCGGGCAGGGCGGCGATGCGTTCGCCCCAGCTCGCCCTGACCCGTTCGCCACCCCAGCCGGGCCTGGCAAGACACAGGATGATGACCGTCACCATGAACAGGGCGGCGAGCAGGAAGCCCGGCAGGAAGCCCGCGAGATAGAGTTCGGGAACGGAGGTGTCGGTCAGCAGGCCGTAGAGGATCAGGTTGATCGAGGGCGGGATCAGGATGCCGAGCGTGCCGCCGGCGGCGATGGTGCCCAAAAACAGCCGTTCGTTGTAGCCGCGGATGCGGATCTGCGGGATCGCCACCGTGCCGATGGTCGCAGCCGTTGCGACGGACGAGCCCGAGGTCGCCGCGAACAGGGCCGACGAGCCGGTATTGGCGTGCATCAGGCCGCCGGGCAGCCAGCCGAGCCACTTGACGATGCCTTCATACATCTTCGCCGCGATGCCGGCGCGTAAAAGGATCTCGCCGAGCAGGATGAACATCGGGATCGCGACCAGCAGGAAGTCGGTGCCGGTCTGCCAGACCATGTCGCCGAGCGCGCGATGCAGCGGCATCGGGCTTTCGAGATATTGCATGGTCAGGCCGACCCAGCCGAGCGTGGCTGCGACCGGGACGGCCAGCGCGATCAGCGCCAGCAGGATGAGGAGCGTCTTGGCGAGCATCAGGCCGTCTCGTCTTCGATCTGCTCGCCGAGCGACTTCAGGCCGATCAGGCGGCTGGCCTCTTCGTCGTGGCCGCCGAGCGTTGCCGCGAGCGCCGCGATGCCTAGCAGCACGCCGCAATAGACGAAGAAGATCCAGCCGGCGAGCCAGGGGATCTGCGGGATGGCGAGCGGGGTGCGCATCGGGGTGATCGAGCGCGAGCCATGGGTGAGCGTGTCGGCGACCAGTCCCCAGGCCGTCCAGGTGACGACGGCGGCAAAGCCGACCAGCAGGACAAGGCCGAACAGATTGATCCAGACCTGCAGTTCGCGGGGAAAGCGCAGCACCAGCGCGTCGACGCGGATATGGGCGCGTTCGAACAGGGCATAGGCGAAGCCCAGCGTGGTCGCGACGCCGAAGGCGTAGCCGGAGATCTCGTCGGCGCCGCCGATCGAGATGTTGAACAGCTTGCGCATGAAGACTTCGGCGGTGACGAGGGCTGCGGAGAACAGGATCAGGGCGCCGCCGATCCAGACAAGCAGATGGCTCAGGCGTTGCGATTGGAGGATCAGGACGCGCAGCATCGGTTCGGCTCCCCTTTTTATGAAACCGGCCGCTGACGCGGCCGGTGATAGTTTGTAGCAGAGATGATCCCCGGGATCAGTTGGCCTTGGCGGTCAGGCCGAGGATTTTGCCGACCGTATCGTTCCAGTTGGCCGCGCAGTCTTCGCCGCAGCGCTCGGCCCAGCGGGCGAGCACGACGTCGGTGGCGATCTTGTCGCGCGCGGTCAGGTCGGATTCGGAGGGTTCTACCAGCGTCATTGCGCCCTTTTCGCCGATCTCGCAGTCGCCGCCGGTGATGCAGCTGATGGCGACCTCGTCCTCGGTCGCCGTCTCCGCCCACATGCGGTCTTCCAGCGCGTCGATCTCCTTCATCAGAACCGCCTGCTGGTCGGCCGACATGGCGTTCCACTTGTCCATGTTCATGGCGCCGAAGGCGAGGCCCCAGCCGACCCGCAGCGTGTAGGCATGGCTCGCCGCCTGGTGCCACTTGGCCTTGTAGGCCGACATGGTGCCGGTGATGCCGCAATCGACGACGCCGCGCTCCAGCGCCGGGATCACCTCGGCGAAGGGCACCGTCACCGAGGTGCCGCCGGCGCCCTCGACGAAATCACCCAGCGTGGTGGCATAGACGCGGATCTTCTTGTCCTTCAGGTCCTGGATGCCGCCGATCTCGGTGTTGCACCAAAGCGTCTGGCTGGGGAAGGGATAGAGCATCAACAGCTTGGCGTTGTAGATCTCGGCGAAGGCCTTCTCCAGGATCGGGAAATAGGCGTCGGCGACCTTGCGCTGGGTGTCGATGTCCTGGGTGAGCGACGACAGGTCGCCGCCCTCGAAGACCGCGTTCTCGGCGGCGACGTAGCCGGGCAGGCCGAAGGCGAAGTCGAAGACGCCGTTCTTGACCAGGCGCATGATCTCGAAGCCCTTGAGGCCGAGTTCCGTCTGCGGCTTGATCTCGCCGATGATCTGGCCATCGGAGGCCTCGGCGATCACCTCGTTCCAGAACGGGCCCTCATGTTTCTGGTAGTTGGTCAGGTTGCCCCAGGTGCCGACGGCCTTGACGACCACCGGCCCCTCGGCTGCGGCAGCCGTCGCCGTGCCGAGCACGAGCGCGGCCGACAGAAGTCTACGAAGTCCCCTCATTTTCAGTCTCCCTTGGTTGGGGTTGATTGTGTTCAAAGATCCTGACCGCCGACGAATGGCTGGTCGGCGCGTTCGTCGACATCGGTGATCAGCATCCGCCCGGGCGTATGGGTGATGCAAATCGGTGGCCGGGCGAGCCGCAACGCGTTTTGCGGCGTCACACCGCAGGCCCAGAAAACGGGTACGGCATCCTCGTTGCCCGCCGGGGCGATCGGCGGGTCACCCCAGTCCGGCGCGGCCAGGTCGGCAATGCCGATCTCCTGCGGATCGCCGACATGGACGGGCGCACCATGGGCCCAGGGATAGGCGGCCGAGACGCGGATCGCATCGTCGACCCGGTCGCGCGCGATCAGCCGCATCGACACGACCGTGCCGCCGCCGAAGGGGCCGGCCCTGCGGGTCTCGATGCTTGAGCGATACATCGGAACGGTCGTGTTGGCGGTAATATGGGGCATCGCAATGCCCGCCTCCTGAAGCGCCCGCTCGAAGGTGAACGAGCAGCCGAGCGCGAAGGCGACGAAATCGTCCGCCCACAGGTCCGTGATGCTGTCGACCGCGCCGGCGAGCGTGCCGTCGCGATAGATGTTGTAAGAGGGCACGTCGGTGCGGATGTCGATATCGCCGGCCGTCGTCATCATCGGATCGCCGGTATCGGTGACGGCGACCAGCGGGCAGGGCTTTGGATTGCGCTGGCAATAGCGCATGAAGTCGAGGGCGTGGGAGGCCGGCAGGATCGCGATATTGGCCTGCAGCTTGCCGGGGGCAAGGCCTGCGGTCTGGCCATTGAAGCGATCCTCACGGATCGCTGCGCGGACCCGTCCCACGGGCGCGGCTTTCAGCGAATCGTAGCTGTCGCTTTCGCCCGTGCGGCCTTGATCCGAGGTGTGTGCATCGGGGGCGTGTGTCTCAGCCATTCCGGTTCCGCTGCTCCGACAGGGTCTAGTGAACACGGATGTCAGGAGAGCACAGCGCTGGCGATCAATTCAAATCAAAAGAAAATATCTATTTCGATAAAAGAGATTTATCGTATTCCAGGGCCGTTTCCAGCGCCAGGGCCGCGGCATGGGCGCTGACGGCCGAATCCGGCTCGCGCAGGAAGGACGCGGTGAAGGTGAGCGGATCGGGCTGCCAGCCCGGATCGAAGGTCCTGACCTCGCCGGAGCGCAGGTAGTCGGCGGCGAGTGCCACGGGCAAGGCGCCGATGCCGAGCCCGGCGCCGACCATGCGGAAGGCAGCCGACATGGATGATGATCCAAACAGCAGCGCACCCGGTCCGTAGCGCTCCAGCATCACGGTCTTGAGCACACGATAGGGGCGGGTGCCGCGGGCGAACGTGACGAGCGGGTGGTCGCGCAACAGGTCCTCGGGATCCTGGGGAACCGCGACATGTCCGGCGCGGAACCAGGTCAGCGGAAATTGCGGCAGGTCGATATTGTCGACGCGGTAGTCGGAGACCGGGCCCATCAGCAGGGCGAGATCGATCGCGTTGCGCAACAGGTCCTCGCGCAGGTTGATGGAAATGTCGACGCCGATTTCCACCTGGAGGTTGGGATAGGCGGTGCGCAGCCTGGCGATAAAGGCGGGCAGCCAGGCTTGCATGATGGTCTCGGAGACGCCGATGCGCAGATTGGAAGCGATCGCGTCCGGCACCGCCACGTCGCGCAGGATCAGTTCGTTGAGCTGCAGATACTGCTCGGCATAGCGGATCAGCGCCTCGCCGCGCTTGGTCGGCGCCATGCCGGCCGATCGATCGAACAGGGTGACGCCGAGCGCCGTCTCCAGCGCTTTGATGCGTGTCGAGACGGCCGGCTGCGTGACATTCATCCGTTCCGCGGCGCGGCGCACGCCGCCGGCCCTGACGACCGCCAGGAAGGTTCGAAGCTGTTCGATATTCAGGCGCATGGGTGTGTCATGGCGCGCTTGTCCCGCTTTGCACGATTCCAGGCTCGGGCCCTCCCTTTGGGCTGTCCCGGCGTTGTCTTCAATCGGGCGCGAAACGGCTTCGAGAGGTGACCGAGTGTAGCGACTCGCGCTGCCGTTTTCGATTCCCCCGTAGACGCGTGTCTCATCGGTATGCGGGCCTCGAATCGCGACAAAGAGATTTGCCGAATGAAAATGCGCTGTCTCAATTTCGCAACATATTTTGTCGTCGATATAATGAGATAGAAATCACAAAAATTCAATAAAATCAACATTCTATATCCTGATCACAACTTTTAATAGCTGCATCAATAAAATGTGGCTAAAGGTTGACTTAGCGTGAATGGGTTTGCTACCAATGCGATTGTCAATTCCATTTTGCAACCGATTTTCAAGGAGTAAAGACATGTACGGGGCATTGACAGAAACGATTCTGCGAAAGGGGCTGCCGTTCGCTTTTGCAGGTGCCGTTGCCCTCTCGGCCAATAGTGCGGCGAATGCGTCGGACTTCTACATGATCAATCCCGAAGACCTGAATATGTCGGTCATCACGTTCAACGCGGGATGTGATCTGGAAGAGCCGCTTCCTTATGTGATCAAGTGCATTTACGAGCGGTTTGAGAACGAAGAGCCTCTTGCCAGCGGGCGTGACGATTGGCCGCCGGATAGCCTGATCGGCCTCTATGCGCTCTATGAAGATGCCGAGATTCCGTGGGAAGGCGGCGGTGCGCTCGCCCTGGCCTGTGGCCACGCCTCGATCAAGCTTCCGCAGGGTGCGTCGCTTGAAAAGATCCGGCTGACGCTCAACACGGACGAATACGCCTATTACGACGTCAAGATCTGGCAGGTGAACGGCAAGCGGACCGACAACACGTTGCTGTTGTCGGAGGATTTCGGATCCGCTCCGATTACGCCGGATGCGCCGGCCGACAACTTCAAGATCGACCACCGGACCAAGAATCTCGCCGGCACGATCAACAACAAGAAGTATTCCTACACGATGCAGATCTGTGGTCTGGGAATCTTCTATCAGGCGCGGATCAAGTACGAGCCCGCCAGCTGATATTCCGCAACCGAGATTACCTTGCGCCGGCGGCTACGATGCCGGCGCAAGGAACTAAAGAGATTTTCAGTCAAATACTCTAGGTTCTTTGTCTGTATCTCGATTCCAAGCGGAAAGGGGGGATTGTTTCTGTAGTTGTTTGCCCTGCTTGCCCCGGCGATTTCGCCGGGGTCTTTTTGTTTGCGGGGGGCAACGATCCAGGCGGTCCCGGCTCAGTAGACGATCGACCGGTCGCAGGCCATCACCAGTTCGATGAGGCGGGCCGGCGTTCCCTTTTCGTGATCGAGGTCGTCGAGATCGGCATCGGTGACGCCGCGCGCCGCGCAGGAGGCTTTCGACACGACGAGCCGGCCGCCGCCGACGATGAAGGCCTCGAAATGCTCGCCGAATCGGCCGGTGCCGAGGCCGACGAGGCTTTCGCGAACCGCCGGGCGGACCAGCTGAACGGCATCGCCGGCCAGGAACAGGGTGACGTCGTGATCCGCCGCGACGGCGGCGGCCGCGACGAAGCCGGCGAGCGCGGCTTTCGTCGGATCGTCGGGTCCGCAGGTTGCGTGGACGAGCAGGCTTGGCATTTGCGATCTCCCTTTAGCCAGGCATGGTTTGGACGGCACCGCGGCCGCGGCGCCGTCTGAAATCGTGGTCGTCGTATCCGAAGCGATGCGGTCCGGTCCGCGACGCCTCACGGCGTCAGGTCGAGCACCTCGATCACCTGCTCATAGGGCAGGCTCGCCGTATCGTTGAGGGCGCGCACCCGGTCGGCGCTTTCGCTTTCGAACAGACACTGGCAGCGGCCGGTTTCCGGCGTGAAGGTCGAACGCAGGTAGCGGATCGGGACGCCGGACCCCGACATGTCCTCCGCCGTCGCGATCGCCGCCTTCTGTGCGCCGGCGAGGTCTTCCATGCTGATGCCCTGAAGATTGCGGTCCACCATGAATACAGGCATGACAAAGCTCCTTGTTGCTTTGCGTTGATCTCTTTCCCCGGACCTCTTTCCCCTGGGGCATAGGGGAGCGCAATCCGGCGCGGCGGGCCAATGGCGATCGGCCATCGATCGATAACTGCAGGTTTGGATCAATCGATGGTAGTATCGGCCGCGGCCTGTCCGGGACCCAGGCTTCAGGAAGGCCCCGGATCGTCCGGCCGGCCCAGACATGCCGAGGCAAGCCTATGGAAATGTCTCAGATCCGGTATGTGCTCGCCGCTGCCAAGCATCTCAACTTCACCCGCGCGGCGGCGGCCTGCAACGTGACCCAGCCGGCGCTCACCAAGGGGATCAAGGCGCTCGAGGCACAGCTCGGCGCACCGGTGTTTCACCGCGAGGGCAAGCGCATCCTGATCAGCGAGTTCGGCCGCTCGATGCTGCCCCATCTGCAGCACATCGCTGACGAGGCCGAGGCGACGCAGGTGCTTGCCCGCAATTTCCGGCTGATGAAGAAGGCACCGCTCCGGCTCGGCGTGATGGCGACGATCGGCCATGTCCGGCTGGCACGGTTCCTGAGGCAGCTCGAACGCGAGCACGCGGGTCTGGAAATCTCCGTGAGCGAAGGCCTCGTTTCCGATCTGACGCAGCGGCTCGACCAGGGGGGCCTGGATTTCGCGGTTATCGAGGCAGGGCAGGTCGGCGAGCAGGCCTTGCGGCTCCAGGACCTCTACCGCGAGCGCTATGTCGTCGTGTTTCCGCCCGATCACGCGCTCGGCGACCGCGACGCGGTGCGGCTGGCGGATCTGTCCGGCGAGCCCTATGTCGACCGGCTTGCCTGCGAAATGCGGGAAATGGTGATGGCGGTGTGCCAGGATCGCGACATCGAACTCTACGCCAGATTCCGTTCCGAACGCGAGGATTGGGTGCAGGCGATGGTGCTGGCGGGGATCGGCTTCGCCTTCATGCCGGAATTCTCGGTGACGCTGCCCGGTTTGCTGCAGAGGCCGCTGGTCGACCCGGCGGTGGAGCGGCAGGTCGTGCTGGCCGGCATGCGCGGACGCCGGCACACGCCGGCGATGGAGACATTCCTGCGCGCCGCCGGCCGGTTCGCCTGGCCTGGTTAGGCGCGAGGCGCCTACGGTTTTTCCGCGACACGCAAGACGGCATCCGGCATCGCCATCCCGATCTCGATGCCTGCGGCTTCGGCCGCCCGGTTGCCTCGGCTGATCCTGCCCGTGCGCAGTGCCGACAGGGCATCGCCGATGCGGGCGCTCAGATGGGAGACGGTGACCGCGGCGACGCCGAGCCGGTCGAGGGCAGGCAGGCGGGTGGTGCCCGCCTCGTCCTTGCCGATGCCGGCGTCGTTGAAGACGGCGAGGCGGGCCGCAGCCTTCAGCGCGCGCGCCGGATCCCCGCCGATCAGACCGCCGTGCGACCCCGTCACGATGACGCGGTCGCGGTCCTCCGGTTTAACCAGCGAGGCGGAATCGACGCACAGGACAGTGACGCCGTCCAGAGGGTGCTCGAACCGGCTTTCCGCGATCGGATCGAGCCGGGCGCGCGGCGGCTCGGCGGCCATCAGCAGACGGGCGGCCTCGGCGACCGGCTGTCCCAGTTCGAGGCCGAGCGACCGGGCCGGCGCGTTGACGGTGCTGACTACGCCCGTCTCCATCATGTCCTCGGCCGATCCGATGCGGCAGGTCATGCAATCGGCGGCGGCCGCCGCCATGTCGGCATCGCCAAGCGCCAGCACACCGGCGACGCCGGCCTGCTCGCATCCGATCCCGGCGTCGTTGAAGAGGACGGCGCGCAGCCCGGCCCGCGATGCGAGCGTCGCGGGATAGCGGCCGCCATGCGAACCGCAGACGGCAACGCCGCCGGCCATGTCGGTGGTGACGTCGGTGATCGAGCCGAGAAGACGGGGCGCATCCATGCCGTGCTCGATAGATCGGTTGACACGTATACACAAGTAATTCCTATAATGAAGGATAATTGTTCCGATAATCGGAATTTGTTCGGAGGAACCGGTGATGGCGGAGGCGTCAGCGACAGGGGAGGTGGCAACGACGGGGTCGATCGCGCGCGCCGCGGCGATCCTGACGGCGTTGTCGGATGCCCCCGACGGCGAGACGCTCACCGTCCTGGTCAGCCGCACCGGCTTCACCAAGACGACGACCCACCGGGTCCTGGCCTCGCTCCAGGCCGTCGACTTCGTCTTTCAGGACCCGCTCAGCCGGCGCTACCGGCTTGGCGGCCGACTGGCCGAGATCGGCTGGCGGGCGGAAGGACTCGACCTCGCCGCCATGGCCGAGCGCGGCATGAAGCGGCTCGCCGCGCGGACCGAGGACACCGTGTTTTTGTCGATGCCCGAAGGCAGCGCCTCGATCTGTGTGGCGCGCGAGGTCGGCGCCTTTCCGATCAAGACGCTGACGCTGGAACGCGGCGACCGGCGGCCGCTCGGAGTGGGCGCCGGCGCCCTGGCGCTCTATTCGGCGATGCCGGATGCGCGGCGGATCGCGACCAACAAGGCCAATCGCCACTGGCTTGCCGAATACGGCGCCGACAAGTACCGGCTCGAAACGTTGCGCGACGATGCGCTGAAGCGCGGCTACGCACTCAATCGCGGCGGCATCGTGCGTGGCATGAACGCCATCGGCCTGCCGATCATAACGAAGGACGGCCGGTTGGTCGCAGCGCTTGCGATCGGTGCGATTGAGGACCGGACGACGCCGGAGCGGATCGAAACGGTCCTGCTGCCGGCCTTGCGGGAGGAGGCGGCACGGCTTTCGGACAGTCTGAGCGCCTTCAGGGACACGAACGGAACCGAAAGAGACGTGAGTAAAGGGGAGACGCAGGCTTGAGAGAGGATAATCACGGCCGGGCCAATCTGGATCGGGAGCAGGGCCTGTCCATGCTTGTGATGATGGAGCGCATCCGCGCCTTCGAGGAGCAGGCCGAACTGGCGGCGACCCGGGACGGGCTGGTGCTCGGCGCGATCCATCTGTCGATCGGCCAGGAGGCGATCCCCGCCGGACTGATGCCGCATCTGCGTCGCGACGACCTGCTTCTGTCGACCCATCGCGGCCATGGCCATACGCTTGCCAAGGGTGCCGATCCGACAGCGATGATGAAGGAGCTGCTTGGCCGTGAGGGCGGCTGCTGCGGCGGCAAGGGCGGCTCGATGCATATCGCCGATTTCGATGTCGGCATGCTTGGCGCCAATGGTGTCGTCGGCGCCAATATCACGATCGCCGCCGGCGCCGCCCACGGCATCAAACTCTTGGGGGATGATCGTATCGTCGTCGATATCTTCGGCGACGGGGCGATCAATCGCGGGCCGTTCCTGGAGGGGATCAACTGGGCCGGCGTGTTCGATCTGCCGATCCTGTTCATCTGCGAGGATAACCAGTATTCGGCCTCGACCCTGACCGGCGACATGACCTCCGGCCCGGGACCGGCGGAGCGGGCGCGGGCGCTTGGCCTGCGCACCAGCGAGGTCGACGGCAACGACGTGCAGGCGGTCCACGCGGTCGCCGCCGAGATCGTGTCGCGGATCCGGGAAACGCGCCAGCCGGAATTCCTGCACGCCAGGACCTATCGGCTGCACGGGCATACCTATTTCGATCCGGCGACCTACCGGCCGGAGGGCGAGGCCGACCGGATGCGCGAAACGAGCGATCCGATCACGCGGCAGCGCGCGCTGCTTGCCGCAGCCGGGGTCAGGACGAGCGAACTCGACGCGCTACGCCACGCCGCGCACGAGGAGATGGCCGCAGCGCTTGCGAATGCGACCGCTGCGCCATGGCCGGCCGACGAGACCGTGTTCGACGACGTTCAGGACATCGGCTCGCCGGTTCGGGAGGCGTTCTGATGGCGGTGATGACCTATGGCGGGGCGGCGAAACAGGCGATCGCCGATGCGATGCGCGCTGATCCCGCAGTTTGGTGCGTCGGCGAGGATCTCGGGCGCGGCGGCGTCTTCCAGCAATACAAAGGCCTGCGCGAGGAATTCGGGCCAGACCGGATCTCGGATGCGCCGATTTCGGAAGCCGCGATCATGGGCGCGGCCTTCGGCGCTGCGATGGTCGGCACGCGGCCGATCGTCGAGATGCGGTTTGCCGATTTCGCCCTGTGCGCGACCGATGAACTGGTCAACCAGATCGCCAAGGCGCGCTTCATGTTCGGCGGCCAGTCGCGCGCGCCGATGGTGATCCGCAAGCCGATGGGGCTGTGGCGGTCGTCGGCCGCGCAGCATTCCCAGTCGCTGGAAAGCTGGTACGTCCACGTTCCCGGCCTCGTCGTCGTCTGCCCGGCGACGCCGCAGGACAATTATTCGATGATGCGTGCCGCGATCGCCTGCGACGATCCCGTCGTCTATCTGGAGCACAAGAACATCTGGGGGATGGAGGGCGAGGTCGATACTGGGCTTGAGGTCGCGTTCGGCTCGGCGCGGCTGCGGCGCGAGGGCTCGGACCTGACGATCGTCAGCTGGTCCGACTGCGCCAACCGGGCCGAGCAGGCGGCCGAGGACTTGGCGGGCTCAGGTGTTGAGGCCGACGTGATCGACCTGCGCAGCCTGTGGCCCTGGGACAAGGCCGCCGTGCTGGCAAGCCTGCGCAAGACCGGGCGGCTGATCGTCGCCCATGAATCGGTTGCCGTCGGCGGTTTCGGCGCAGAGGTCTCGGCAACCATTGCCGAGCAGGCCGGCGATGCCTTGAAAGCACCGGTCAGGCGGATCGGCGCGCCGCGGGCGCTCGTGCCCTACGCCCCCAATCTTGAAGACAAGTTGCGAGTGACGGCGGACATGATCGCCGAGGCCGGCCGTGCCATCTGCCAGCAGGAAGTTGCGGAATGACGATGAATGAAATGATGGGGAACGAAATGACGGGCGGCGAAGCACTGGTGCGGATGCTGCTCGCCTTCAAGGCCGGGCCGATGTTCGGCATGGGCGGGTTCCAGCTCCTGCCCTTCTATGACGCGGCGCGGCGGCTTGGGTTGAACCACAACCTGATCAATGACGAGCGTTGCGCGGTCTTTTCAGCCGACGCCTATGCCAAGGTGTCCGGCCGGGTCGGGCTGGTCGACGCGACGCTCGGGCCGGGGGCGACCAATCTCGTCACTGGGCTCGTCGAGGCGCTGAATGCCGGCTCGCCGATCGTCGCGATCGTCGGTGACGCCCAGCGCGACCATGCCGGCAAGAATATGACCCAGGAGACCGACCAGGTTTCGATCCTGCGGCCGGCCTGCAAGGAGATCCTGCGCATCGAGGCTGTCCATCGGATCCCGGAGATCATGCGGCGTGCCTTTGCGGTCGCCACCTCCGGCCGGCCCGGACCGGTCGTCGTCGACGTGCCGGAGGACATCGCGCACGGCACCTGGGGCTTCGAGGAGACGGATTTCGACGTCGATCCGGCCCATGAGCGCGCGCCGGCATTGCGCTGCCGGCCTGATGCGGAGGCGGCCCGGCGGGCAGCCGGAATGATCGCCGAGGCGAAGCGGCCGATCATGCTATGCGGCGGTGGCGTGCATATTTCCGATGCGACATCTGAGGCGACGGCGCTGGCGGAGGCTTGCGGCATCCCGGTTGCCCATACGCTGACCGGCAAGGGCGCGATTGCCTGTTCGTCGCCGCTCAATGCCGGGCTGTTCGGCCGCTACGACCGGATCGCCAATGCGTTGATAGAGGCTTCCGACTGCCTGCTGGTGGTCGGCTGCAAGCTCGGCGAGATCGCCACCAAGCGCTTCACCATCCCCGGTCCGGGCCGGCCGGTCATTCATCTCGACATCGTCGCCGAGGAACTGGGCCGGACTTACGAACCGGAAATCAAGCTCTGGGGCGATGCCAAGGCCGGGCTTGCCGATCTCCACGCCTTCCTCGCCGACGGCGCCGCAGCGCAGCGCGCTTCCAGGGCCGATTATCTCGCCGAGGTGCCGCAGCGCATGGCCGCCTGGCGCGATGACGTGTCCGACAGGCTGAATTCCGACGAAAGCCCGGTCCACATGGCCCGGCTGATCACCGAGATCCAGCGGTTGCTTCCAGCCGACGGCTATCTCATCGCCGATGGCGGCTTCGCGGCCCATTGGGGCGGGCTGTTGTTCGACACCAAACAGGCCGGTCGCGGCTTCGTGCCTGACCGCGGCTTTGCCTCCATCGGCTACGGCCTGCCCGGCGCGATGGGCGCACAGCTTGCGCGGCCCGAGGCGACCGTCGTCGGGCTGACCGGTGACGGCGGTTTCAACATGGTGCTCGGCGAACTCGAAACCGCCCGGCGGATGAGGCTTGGCTGCACGGTGATCGTCGTCAACAATGCCGCCTCCGGCTACGTCAAGGCGCTGCAGCATCTGATGTATGGCGAGGGCGCCTATCAATCCTCCGACCTTGCCGAGACCGACTATGCGGCGATCGCCGAGGCGATGGGCTGTCACGGTGTGCGGGTCGAGCGGCCCGATCAACTGGAGATCGCCTTGCGCTCCGCCTTCGCCGAGCGGACCCGGCCAAGCGTTATCGACGTGATGGTGACCCGCGATCCGGCGCGGATGCTGCCGGCCGTGGACAACCGGGCGGTGCAGGTCAAAAAGGGAGACCGGGTGGCATGAGCGAGAAGGCAGCCATCGTCACCGGTGGGGCGGGGACGATCGGACTGGCGATCGCCCGGGCGCTGCGCGCCGCCGACTGGCCGGTTGTGCTGTTCGACCTCACAGAGACTGTGCACGATGCGGCCGATGAGATCGGCGCGACGGGTGTCGTCTGCGACATCACCGATGCCGCAGACCGCCAAAAGGCACTCTCCGGGCTCGGGCCGGTCGGGGCACTGGTCAATTGCGCCGGGCTCGGCGACATGACGCCGATCTTGGACATCGACGAGGCGCACTGGAAGCGGATCATGGCGGTCAATGTCGATGCGCCGTTCTTTCTGAGCCAGGACGTCGCGCGGCTGATGGCGGAAACCGGCGGTGGGGCGATCGTCAACATCGCCTCCGTCTCCGGCGTCCGGGCAGGCTTCGGCCGTGCCGCCTATGGCGTTTCGAAGGCGGCGATCATCCAGATGTCGATGCAGCTCGCAGTCGAACTCGCGCCGCTTTCGATCCGCTGCAATACGGTTGCGCCGGGGCCGATCAAGGGGCCGATGGTCGGCATGCATCCCCCCAGCCAGGTCGCTGACTTCGAGGAGAAGATCCCTCAGGGGCGCTACGGCGAACCTGAGGAAATCGCGTCGCTTGTCGCGTTTCTCCTGTCGCCCGGGGCGTCCTTCATCACCGGACAATGCGTCGCCGCCGATGGTGGCTTCCTGTCGGCCGGCGTCGGCGTGCGCGATGCGCAGACGCATTTCGACACGACCGAATAGCCGGCGGCACGCTCGCGCCTTTCCACCTTCGTCGATTCGCGCGCGCCTATCGGCCGGTCCAGCCGAATAGTGCTGGTCGTGTATCTCTAAACCGTCCGGAAGTCGCTGATACCACATGATTTCCGCCCGGATCGCGTGGCGATGTCGCAATACGACTATTGGATAAGTTTAGAAACCGGCTAAAATAGCGCATGGGTTTATCGAATCCCTGACCTGGACTGTATCCGGACCGGCAGCAACCAGGCAGGAGATTCACCTCGCTGCAGCCGGCATTCATGCAGGGATGTGTTCAAGGCTTGCCAAAGCAGGGGCGAACGGATGATATTTATTAATTCCGGAAGAACATAACGAGAGGATCGAAAGTACAGCGCCGGCCAAGACGTATCGCTCTTTGTTGTCGAGATACATGTCTACTGCGCTGGTGCAGTTTATGTCGCCGCCGGCGAGACCGCCGCGGCAAACCGGTTATTGAGACGGTTTTCGTCCGCTGTTCGTACGGGAAGTATATGCGTCTTGTAGTCAGTATTCGCGCCCACGGTCGCAGTTTTGAATTCGTGAGGCCATGTCATGTCGGGTAGAGATCGTTCACCGGTAACCAAGCCGGCGTCAGCGATCGGCCGCGTGGCGGCACGGTCGCATTTCGGGTCGGAAAAGCCCGCACCGCCCTATCGGATGCTCGTTGTCGGCGATTTCGGGTTCACGCAAACCGGCGAGCATCACCGGCTTGTCGACGGCAATTTCGCGGATATCCTCGCCGAGACCGGCGGAATATTCGTTTCGGTCGACAATCTGCTCGGATCGTTTCCCACGACCGTTTCGGATACGGTGCGTCTCAGCCGACCCGGCGACCTGAAGCCGCACAACCTGCTTCGCCAGTTCAGCCACCATGCCGTCGCTTCCCAGGCGATCGCAATGGGCGACCTCCGGCCCATCGAGGCCGCTGGGCAGCTTTACGACCGGTTCCGCCCCGAGGATCGGCCCAACCCGGAGCCGGATCGGGTCGATCCGTTCCGGCAACGGTCGGTGGCGCTGAAGGCGGGGCCCAGGCATGATCGCGACACCGAACTGGAGGCGTTGTTCAACCTGGTCGAAACGCGGCCCAGTCCAAAGCCGACCGCGCCGCAGCCAAGCGACCGGGTCGCAGAGATACTCATGGATCTCGTGTCGACCGCCGGATCCGGGAGCGGATCGGGGACGGGTGCGGGAAATCGGGCACGCCCGGCGCCGCCGGCCAGTGCGGAGTCGCAGTTCGCCACGCTGCTCGACCAGCAGGCCAGACTGTTTCTGTCGAACCGGCGGTTGCGCTCTATCGTCGAAAACTGGCAGGGCGTTCGCCTGCTGTGTGACAACATGGCCGGTGACTACCGGGTCGAGGTGACCCTGGTGCAATTCGCCGCGCAGGAAAGCGCCGCCTCGATACGCGATGTGCTGGTCGGCGACGGCGCCGTCCTGCGCAACAATCTGTTCGACGTCATCGTGTTCGCCAACCGGAAGGACGCGCAAGGCTGCGACGTGCGCAAGCTTAAGGCGATCGCGGAAACCGCCGGCATCTTCGATTCGCTTGCGCTGGCGACCCTGCGGGCGGAATTCGCCGAGCGGCCGGCCGACGATCTTGCCCGCCTCGAAGACCCGGACCAGGTGCTGCGCGGGCCGGTATTCGACGACTTTCGCAGCCTTGCGACGGCGCCGGACAGCGAGCGCCTTGCTCTCTTCTGGAACGACGTCCTGGTGCATCCGGTAACGCGCACCGGTCCGGCCTATTTCATTCCGGCCGCGCTTGTCGCCGCGGCCATGCTCGTGCGCAACGTGGCGGTGTCGGGCTGGCCGGGCCTGATGGCTTCGGCGCGCAACCGGCTGTCCGGATTTCCGGTCGCTCCACGCTCGGGTGTCGGCCCGGCGCTTTCGGGGCCCCCGGTGCTTTCGGACCCGGAAACCTCCGGCGGGGGATATTCGACCGCGACGCGAGTGGACCTGAGCGACGAGGCGATCCGCGGCCTCGGCAGAATGGGTATCGCGACGCTGAACGGCGTACGTGACCGGGACAGCGTGCAGTTGATGTCCGCGCCCCTGATCGCGGCCGCATCGACTGAGGCCGTCTACGTGCCGAAGCTCAACGATCAGCTGGTGGTCGTTCGCCTTCAGCAGCTGTTTCAGGATCTGCTGCCCGAGGTTTTCGGCGGCGACGGCAATGCCCTGGACAAGGCGCGCCGGCTCGTTGCCCTGTCGGAGGATCTCAGCCAGTCACTGTCCAATACCCTGACGTTTGCGGCAAGCCCGGCCAAGGACGACAGCGGCGCTTCGGTGCTCGATGTGACCGTCATGGTCTCGGAGGGCATCGCGGCGAGCGATCGCTTCAATTTCGAGATACCCTGCTGAGCGGGCGAGGCCGAACGGAACCAGTCCCGGAAACTCCTGGTGCGATGAAGAGTTGTGCGGATTGCCGATTCCGTGGATCAATACCGTAGCGGCAGCGGGGATGTCGGTCTGCCGCAGCGTCGGTTACGGGCGGTCATGGATTTAGGATCGGTTGCATAGCCGGAACGGTTGCAAAATCGGTATTTTGTAAAGTCATCGGGGGTATTCACCATCATGCTCGATATCACGGAAACAAAGGAACTTGGTATCACGATCCTGCATCCGTCGGGCAAGCTCGATACGCTGACGGCGAATTCGTTCGAGGCCCATATGACCATCCATATCGAGAACGGGGCAGGGGATCTCCTCGTTGATATGGAGGAGGTCGACTATGTCAGCAGTTTCGGGCTCCGCTCCATCCTGATCGTTGCGAAGAAGCTCGCCCCGCTCGATCGCAAGTTCGTGCTGTTTTCTCCCAATCCCTCCGTTTATGAGGCATTGCGTTATTCGGGCTTTCTGAACATTCTGACCGTGATGGACAGCAAGCAGGAAGCCTTGGCCGTGGTGGCGCCCGAGGCCGACACCGCAGGGTAAGCGGTACATGGCGCCGAGGCCTGCCGACGCTGCGGGGACGTGATCGTATGAACGACGCCACCCAGGTTTTCGAGGTCGAGAACACGATCGAGGCGCTTGGCTGCCTGACAGAGGATCTCGCCCGGTTCGCGCGGACCAGCGGCCTCGACGACATGCCCCGTCGCACTTTGATGATGGTGGTGGAGGAACTGTTCACCAATACGGTGCATTACGGCTATGACGACGGCGTCGTCGATACGATCAGCATATCGGTCGAACGTGTCGGCGACCGGGTCGACCTCGTCATCCGCGACAACGCAAGGGCCTTCGACGTGGCCCGCTGCCCGCCGTACCCCGACCGCCCGCCGAAACTGGAGGATATCGAGGTCGGCGGGCTCGGCCTTTTGCTCGTTCACAATTTTGCCCACTCGGTGGCAAGTCGCCGCGACGGGGCAACGAACATCACCGAAGTGGTGCTGCCGGTCTGAGTTCCGATTTAAAACAACCGGACCCTGGACCCCGTCCTCCGGCGCCTGCCCACCATGATCGTTTCGCCGTCCCGGCTGCGCGGAAGCCCTCCAATCATGACCGAAAGGTGGCAAGTCTTATCACTGCAACCCGTCTTTGCTACAGTTGCGTCACCTGCTTCAACAAGGATGGAAAAAATGCCAGGGGCTGCCACATCGTTCGGATCACTTGTTCGGGATCGGTTTCGGGGGCTGGTTCCTGCACCGGCCCTTGCGCTGATCGCTCTCCTCTTGGCCGTGATCGTCGCCGTTCAACCCGGCATGGCGCAGGAGGCCGAGCCGGTCAGCGGTGATGCCGAGCAGGTTGCCAGCGAACTGGCCCCGCTGTCGGCGACCGACCGGTCGGCGCTGATCGGGCGGTTGACCGATGAGCAGGCCCGCGACCTGCTGCTCTTCTATCTGGGCGAAACGGCCCCGGGCGCAGGCAGCGAAGGCGATGTGACGACGGCGGCCCTGTCGATCGCGACCCTGCAGGCGCAGGGAACGGCGATCCGCGCCAATCTCGACGCCGTGCTCGGGCAGTTCGGCAATCTGTTCCCCGAATACGCGCGGAAGATGGACGAGCGGCTGGGCATCGGCATCGGCCAGGGCGGGTTGCTGATGGTCATCGGCTATCTGCTGCTGATGTCGGCCGTTGGCCTGGCGGCGGAATACGGGTTCCGATACCTCACTAGGGGCATCATCGCGCGCAACGAGGCGCGTTCGGCCGAAACGGTCCGGGAGAAGCTTACGGGCGCCGGCGTCCAGTTTCTGCACGACCTGCTGGCGGTCGCAGCCTTCGGCGTCGGCTTCATCGTGATCTTCTTCGCCCTTTGGGAGGGGGATACCGCGCGGCGCGATTTCGTCATCGTGGTGTTGATGGCCATCCTGATTACCCGGGTAACGGTCGCCATCGTGCGCTTCATCTACATGCCCCGCCATCCCGCCTGGCGCATCATGCCGGCTGATGACGAGGCGGCGGCGCATTTCGTCCGCGGCACGCGGCGACAGATCATCGTCGGCGTCGTGCTGCTGCTGTTCGGCACGCTCGGGGCGATGTGGGGCGTCGACGAGGATACCTGGCGTCTGGGCGCGCTGCTCAGCGGTATCGTGTTCACGCTGACCGTCTCGGTGTTCCTGTGGCGCTATCGCCGCTACATGATCCGCGGCGTCGAGGCGGCCATCGTCGACGGCGACGTGCCGGCCTGGGCGGAGGCTGCCGCCGGCTGGGGCTGGTATGTCCTGGCGGTGTGCTACGTGGTGCTGTCCTTTGTGCTGGGCACCTATGCGTTGCTGCTTGGCAACAGCTTCGATCCGACGGCGGCGGTGCTGGGCTTCTTCGTCCTGTTCGTGTTCAATCCGTTCGTAACGGCGATCGCGACCGGCCTTTTCGTTCCAGACCCCTCCGAGGTCGTCGATCATTCTGCGCCGCGTCGGGTCTACGTCACCGATCCCGATGACGGGGTTTCGGTTCCCGCCAAGCTCGAGCCGGAGCCTGCCCAGAGCGAGGAGGCCGACGTCGAGGCGGCGATCGAACACGCACCGGCGGTCGTGCAGGACCGGCGCATGCTGCGGCGGGTGATTTCGGTGACGGTTCTCGTCCTGTCGCTTGCCGCCTTCGCGATGGTGGTCGGGATCGACATCTTCTCCAAGACCGCCGAGTACCCGATTGCCCAGTTCCTGATCCGGGTGCTGTTGAATGTCGGCATCATCGCCCTGCTCGGCTATGTCGGCTGGTCGTTCATCGCCCGCTGGATCGACCGCAAGCTTGCCGAGGAACAGGCGAAGTCGCCGATCGCCCAGGAGGTCGAGGAAGGCCCGATGCAGGCGAGCGGGACGCGGCTTCAGACGATCCTGCCGATCATTCGCAAGTTCATTCAGATCTCTATCGCGGTGATCGCGCTGATGGTCATCCTGGCCTCGATGGGCGTCAACATCGCGCCGCTGATTGCCGGCGCGGGCGTGATCGGACTTGCCATCGGCTTCGGTGCGCAGACCTTGGTGAAGGACCTGATTTCCGGGCTGTTCTTCCTGATGGACGATGCCTTCCGGATCGGCGAGTTCATCGAGTCCGGTCCGGTGTCGGGCACCGTCGAGCGCTTCAACGCGCGTTCGCTCGTGCTGCGCGGCTATCTTGGCGCGGTCTACACGGTGCCCTATGGCGATCTCGGCATGGTCACCAACTACAGCCGCGACTGGGTCATCATGAAGCTGCGCTTCCGGGTGCCCTACGACACCGACATCGACATGGTCCGCAAGATCTTCAAAAAGATCGGCCAGGAGATGCTGGAGGACGAGGAACTGGGCCCCAACTTCCTGCAGCCGTTCAAGTCGCAGGGCGTCATCAAGATGGACGATTCCGCCTTCATCGTGTCGGGCAAGTTCATGACCAAGCCCAACAAGCAGTGGGGCGTGCGCAAGGCGGTCTATGAGCGGGTGCAGGCGGCCTTCAAGCATTACGGCATCAAGTTCGCGCCCAAGCGCGTCATCGTCGATGTGCCGAACGCCGCCGACATGGAGGACGAGGACGACGCGCCGCAGACGCCCGCGCAGAAGCAGGCCGAGAAGACCGCCGTCGCCGCCGCGGCCGCCTCGCAGACGGGTTAGATCGACCGGTCGGGGCCTGCGTGTCCGGTCCCGACCGTGTCAGAGGCGCTTCAGCCGTAGAGATCGGCGATCCGGCGCGATGGTCCGACATCGAGCCGGAAGACGCCGGTCTCGTCCGCCCCGGCGATCTTCGGAAACAGATCGCAGACCAGCGGATCATGGCCCGGCACGACCAGGTCGATGGAGCTGGCAAGCTGCTTGATCGTCTTAAAGCCATCGAGCTTGCGGGCGACATCGACGACGATCGGGAAGACCTTTCCGGTCAGGAAATTCTCGTAGAAGTGGGAGGCGTCGGAGGCGACGACCAGATAGCCGCTGGCCGTCTTGACCCGCACCGATTGCAGGCCGAGCGAATGGCCGCCGATCGCGTGGACCGTGACGCCCGGCGCGACCTCAGCGTCGCCGTCATGGAAGATCACCTTGCCTGAATAGATCTTGCGGACCATGTCGCAGACATGATCGGCGGTGAATGGCGCGCGCAGGTGATCGTGGCACATGCACGGGCCGGTCGCGTAGGCCATCTCCGTTGCCTGGAGATGGAACATGGCATTGGGGAAGGCGTTCAGGGTGCCGGCATGATCGTAGTGCAGATGGGTGACGATCACCGTCTCGACTGTCTCCGGGTCGATGCCGAAATCGGCAAGGCAGCGGGCCGGCGACTGGAACACCGGCCGGTCTCTGCGGCGTCCCTCGGCTTCGTCGTAGCCGGTATCGACGATAATCGTGCGGTCGGCGTTGCGGATCACCCAGATGAAATAGTCGATCGGGTGGGGACTTGCGTGGTCGTCGTCCATGATGAAGGAGTCGGCGCGGGTGCGGCCGCTGCGCGTGCCGTATCGCAAGGCAAAGACTTCATAGATGTCGCTCAACCGCCGGCCCTCCCAAGACGCGTCCAGAAGATTTGGGAACGGTAGCCCGTTGCCGGCGGTGGCGCAAAGAGCGTTTTGATGGAGCCTTGATCAACGTACGCTGCTGTCCGGTCTAAGTCCGGTGGCGCGGTGGACGGGCCCTCAGCGCCTGCTGTCGGTCACCGCCCTCGAAGCGCCCGGCCGCCGCGACGGCGTTTCGATCGACGGGTTCGGGATGACTCGGGAGAGGATTGTGTCATGCCGTCCCCCTCCGCTGTCATTGCCGGGCTTGTCCCGGCAATCCATGAACACAGTCGTCGGCGATTGTTCTAACGGCGGTGTTCATGGATCCCCGGAACAAGTCCGGGGATGACCTCCGAGGGGATGGCCAGGCCGCAAATCAAAGCTGTTATCGCTGATCCCGGCAGACTCAGCCGGCGTCACCCGTCGCCGCTCTTGCGCCGTTCGATCGCGCCCAGGACCGAATGCTTCAGGCCTTTAAGCTGCGCGAGCAGCAGTTCCTGGTCGGTCTCGTTAAGCTCGGCGAAGAAGGCGCCGATCCAGTCGGCGTGTTCGGCGGCCATCACCGCGAAGTCGCGCCGGCCCTTCGCGGTCAGCCTGACACGGACTGCGCGGCGGTCGCGCTCGCTTGCGATGCGCTCGATATGGCCGGACTGGACGAGCCGCTCGACGAGGCCGGTGACATTGCCGTTGGACACCATCATGCGGCGCGACAACTCGCCGAGCATCAGGCCGTCCTCGGTCCGCTCGAGCTGCGCCATCAGGTCGAAGCGCGGCAGGGTCGTGTCGAAGCGCTCGCGCAGCCGCTGGCGGATTTCCACCTCGATGAGATTGGCGCAGGCCAGCATCCGCAGCCACAGCCGCAATTCGGTCTTGTGGTCCTCCGGCCGCTCGGCGACCTTGGATTCGGCGTCGAGATGATCGTCGAACCGAGTTTCCGGCGTCTCGGCGGGGCTGGCATCGGTCTTGGTCATCGAAGCTCAAATGTCCTTTCCGGTTTCCAACCGGCGGCTGTCCTGCGAATCACCGCGTCACGGCATCCAGCCACGCTCGCATTATGGACTATTGCGATGCAAGCCAGCCTTGATCCACCTCCGGCAGCGGGATCGCCGCCTTGAGTTCGGCGGTATAGGCGTGCGCGGGCGCCTCGAACAGCTCCGCCGTCGGACGATTCTCGAGGATCTCACCGCGACGCAGCACGACCACCCGATCGCAGAGCCGGCGCACGACGGAGAGATCGTGGCTGATGAAGACGACGGTCAGCTTCAGATCGGTCTTCAACTGGTCGAGCAGGGTCAGGATCTGGGCCTGGCTTGAGACGTCGAGGCCGGAGACCACCTCGTCGGCGAGCACGAAGCGCGGCTCAGTGGCGATCGCCCGGGCAATCCCGACCCGCTGGCGCTGGCCGCCCGACAGCTCGTGGGGATAGCGGGCCGCAAACGCGGTTGGCAGGCCGACCCGCTCCAGCGCTTCCTCGGCCAGCCTGCGCGCGGCGCGGCGGTTCCGCGCAAGCCCGTGCAGCATGAGCGGCCGGCCGATGATCGCCGCGATCGTGTGGCGTGGGTTGAGCGCCGACAGCGGGTCCTGGAAGATCACCTGCAAATCGCGCCGGAAGGGCCGCATCGCCTGCTCGTCGAGATGGCTGATATCGGTATCCAGAAAGCGGATCGTGCCGGCGGCAGGCTCCAGAAGCCGGACCAGCGTGCGCCCGAGCGTCGATTTGCCGGACCCGGATTCGCCGACGAGGCCAACCACCGAGCCTTCCTCGATCTCAAGGTCGATATTGTGCAGGATCTCGACCATCGGCATGGTGCCGAGCAGGCTCTTGTGGTTGGGGTCGGGCAGGGCGACGTTGACGCCTTCGACGGAAAAGAGCGGCTTCGTCATGACGCGGCCTTCAGCGTTTGGCCACGCTGCGACAGCCATTCGGCGTCGGCCTTGGCAATCTCCGCGCGGGTCGCCTCGATAACGTCTGCGGGGACCGGCAGCAGCGACTGGTCGGGCCGGTCGTAGCGCGGCGTCGCGTTGATCAGGGCGGCTGTGTAGGGGTGGGCTGGATGGGCGAACAGGCCCTTGACGTCGGTGTCCTCGACGACCCTGCCGCCAAACAGGACGGTGACGTTCTGGCAGATCTTGGCGACGACGCCGAGATCGTGGGTGACGAACAGGAGCGCGGTGCCGTGATGGGCCTGCATCTCGGCGATCAGCCGCAGGATCTGCTTCTGCACGGTGACGTCGAGCGCGGTGGTCGGCTCGTCGGCGACGATCAGCTTCGGCTCGGCTGCGAAGGCGGCCGCGATCAGCACGCGCTGGCGCATGCCGCCCGAAAGCTGGTGCGGATAGCTTCTGAGCACCCGCTCCGGATCGTTGATATGGACTTCCTCGAGCAGCGTCAGGGCGCGGTCGCGGGCAGCCTTCTTCGAAAAGCCGAGGATCGCGGTGAGCCGGTCGGTGATCTGGCCCTCGATGCGGCGGACGGGATTGAGCGCGGTCAGCGGGTCCTGCGGGATCAGCGCTGCGGCGGCGGCGATTTCCCGGCGCCTTGCGTTGCTCGACAAGGCGAGCAGATCGGTGCCGCCGAGGGTTACCGCGCCTTCGACGGCCTCGACGGCGCGCGGCAGGATGTCGAAGATCGTCTTGCCGATCATCGACTTGCCGGCGCCGCTCTCGCCGACCAGGCCGCGCACTTCACCGGGATTGACGTGCAGGTCGACGGAGCGCAGCAGCCGGTGCGCGCGGTCGGCGCGCAGCACGATGCTCAGATCGGTGATATCGAGAAACGCGTCCGCCATTAGTCCCGCCTCATTGCAGCACCGGATCGAAGCGGTCCTTCAGGCCCTCGCCGAACTGGCCGAAGGCGAGCACCGTCAGGAACAGGGCGATCAGCGGGAAGACCAGGACCCACCAGGCGAAATAGATGATCGTGCGGCCCTCGGCGATCATGCCGCCCCAGGTCGGGTCGTCGGTGGAGATCGACAGGTTGACGAAGGACAGGATGGCCTCGACGATCACGGCGATGCCCATTTCCAGCGAGAGCAGCGCGACGATCGTCGGCAGCGTGTTGGGGAACACCTCGCGGATCAGGATGGTGAAGCGGGAGAAGCCTGCGACCCGGGCGCTGTCGACATAATCGAGCTTGACCTGCACGAAGGTCTCCGCCCGCACCACCCGGCAGAAGCGGATCCAGTCGATGACGATGATCGCCAGGATCACCGAATGAAGCCCTGTGCCGATTACGGCGACCAGCAGGATCGCGAACAGCACCGGCGGGAACGACATCCAGATATCGACGATGCGCGAGACGACCTGATCGACGAAGCCGCGATAGTAGCCGGCGATCAGGCCGAGCGCCGAGCCGATCACGCAGGCCGCGGTGGCGGCGACGAAGGCGACGGTGAGCGCGATGCGGGCGCCGTAGATGATGCGCGAAAGGACATCGCGGCCGAGCCCGTCGGTGCCGAGATAGTAGCCGGGCTCCGATCCCGCCATCCAGAACGGCGGCAGGCGTTCGAACAACAGGTCCTGGGCGAGCGGATCGTGCGGCGCGATGACGGGGGCGAAGACCGCGCAGACCAGCACGACGAGCAGCCACGATCCGGACAGGACGAGGCGCAGCGGCAACGGCCTGCGGCGGCGGGCCGGGCCGGCCTGCTGGCTGGTCGGCTGGCCGGTCTGGGCGATATCAGCCATGCCGCAGCCTCGGATTGAGAAGCGTATAGAGCAGGTCGACGATCAGGTTGATGGCGACGAACAGCACGGCGAACAAGAGGACGATGCCCTGGATCAGCGGCAGGTCGCGGTTGATCACCGCGTCGATCGCCAGGTTGCCGAGCCCCTCATAGGAAAACAGCCGCTCGATGATGACGGTGCCGCCGATCAGGAAGGTGAGCTGGACGCCGGTGAGCGTCATCGTCGGCAGGATGGCGTTGCGCATCGCGTCGCGGGCGATCACCCGGCTTTCGGGAAAGCCCTTGGTGCGGGCCAGCATCACGTAGTCCTGGTTCATGGTCTCCTTCAGCGAGGATTTCAGGAGCTGCGAGATGACGGCGGCAAGCGGCAGCGCCAGCGCGATGGCCGGCATGATCATGTGGGACAAGAGGTTGAGGGTGATGTCGAACCGCAAGCGGACCAGGCTTTCGATCAGATAGAAATTGGAGGTGAACGGCAGGTCGAGCGTCGGCGAGACGCGTCCGGAAATCTCGAAGATCGGCCAGGCGACGCCGAAGGTCAGGATCAGTGCCAGGCCCCACAGGAAGTCGGGCACCGACAGCGCGATGCCGTTGATGACGTCGACGGTGCCCTCCGCCGCCGTCTCGCGGTAGCGGGTCGCCAGATAGGCAAGGCCGACGCCGATGGTGCTGGCGATGGTCAGGGCGAGAAAGCTCAGTTCCAGCGTCGCCGGCAGGCGGCCGAGCACGATGCCGAGCACGTTCTGTCGGATCGAGATTGAGGTGCCGAAATCGCCGTGCAGCACGTTGCCGAGCCAGATGAAGAACTGCTCGACGATCGACTTGTCGAGGCCGTAGAGCGCGCGCAGGCGGGCGATGTCCTCGTCGCTCGCGCCCGGCGGCAGCATCATCGCGATCGGATCGCCGGGGGCGATCCGGATGACGACGAACACGATGACGGCGACGCCGAACAGCGTGATCGCCGTCGTCACGATACGAGTCAGTATCCCGCGGAGAGCGTCCATAACATTCAGTCTAGTCCACGCCGCGCTCCGCGGGATCCCCCAAGGCGATCCGTCAGGCCGACGGCTTCATGCGATAGGGCAGCACCGCGCCGGAAACGTTCGGCGTCACGTCGATGCCGTCGGCATAGACGATCGGCTGGACATATTGCAGCAGCGGAATGGCGAGCGCGTCCTCGGCGATCTTCTTGTCGACGGCGCGGTAGCCGGCGATCCGCTTCTCGTCGTCCGGCTCGCCCCAGAGCGGACCGATCATGTCGATCATCTCCTGGCCGTCCCAGACCGAATGCGGCGAGGGGCCGAACATGGCAAAGCCGGTCGAGGTCGCCGGGTCGCCGATCGAGTTGCCCCAGTTGTAGAAGGCGGCGGGCGCGAGCTGGTCGGCGGCGCGCAGCTCGAAATGCTTGGCGATCTCGTAGACCTCGATCTCGGCCTCGATGCCGACCTTGCGCCACATGCCGACGATCGCCTGGATCATCTCGTAATCCTTCGGCTTGAAGCCGCGCGTCGTCTGGATCTTGAACTTGACTGGGTTTTCGGTCGAGAAGCCGCTGGCCTTCAGAAGCTCGACGGCCTTGTCGGGATCGTATCCGACGACGGTATCGGGATCGAAGGCGGCATATTCGGGCGCCTGCAGCGTATCGATCGCAACGCCGTAGCCGCTGAGCAGCCGGTCGATCAGCAACTGCTTGTTGATCGCGAAGGCGGCTGCCTGGCGGACGTTCTTGTCGGTCATCGGCTCGACATCGTTGATGAAAATCATCGCGATATCGGAGATCGGCGTGGTGACGCCGTTGAGACCGGACTTGGCCTTCAGCCGGTCGAACTCCTCATACGACATGTCGAAGGCGACCTGGCTCTTGCCGGCCTCGACCTCGGCGACGCGGCTGGTGGCGTCCGGCACGAACTTGATGATCACCGACTTGTAGGCCGGCGCGCCGCCCCAATAGTCCTCATGGGCCGAGAGCTTCAGGAAGGCGTTGCGCTCGAACTGCTCGACCTTGTAGGGACCACAGCCGACCGGGGCCTTCTCGAAGCCTTCTGGTCCGACCTTCTCGTAATAGGCCTTGGGCATGACGTAGCCGGTCAGGAAGGCCATCCATTTGAACAGGGTCGGCTCGAATTCCTTGACGTCGGCGGTCACGACATTGCCGTCGATTGCGAAGTTGCCGATCTTCGACCAGACGAACTGGATCGGATTGCCGGTTTCGGGATTGCCGGCGCGCTCCAGCGACCAGACGATGTCTTCCGGCGTCACCGGCGACCCGTCATGCCAGGTCGCGCCCTCGCGCACGGTCATCGAGACCTTGGTCTTGTCGTCGTTCCAGCCCCATTCGGTCAGGATGCCCGGCTCGAACGACAGGTCCGGCTTCTGGCCGATATACATGTCGAAGATCGACTGATAGATGCCCTGGATCGTCGGATTGACCGCCGAGAGGCCGACCGTCGGGTCGAAGGAGGGCAGGTTGACGTTGTAGGCGATGGTCAGTTCGTCGCCCTGCGCCGATACGCTGAGCGGTTTCAGGCCCGCCGCCAGGATCGCGGCACCGGCGGCGCCGTGTTTCATCAAGTCGCGTCTGCTTAGCATTTGTCTTTTCTCCCGTGGTGCCGCGGCCGGACCCTCTGAATTCCGTCCGCCTGGTCTTAACGCGCTGGACGCCGCCCGGATGAGACCGGCTCGTTTCCAAATTAGTTTAAGTCTAGAGATATGCATATGCATAGGTCAAGCGGCCATCGCGCGCTTGGATCCATGCCCCAGCGTAACATTTCGAGCCTATCACTTCGCCCGACCGGTTGATACCGGCCGATATGGTCAGCCTCCGGCGAGCGCCTTGGCGAGCATGTAGCCGGAGCCGGCACCCGCGCCGCCGCCCGGCCAGGTGGCGGCGCCGATCAGGTAGAGGTCCTTGACCGGCGTCTTGTGGCGGGCCCAGCCGGGCACCGGGCGGAACAGGAAATGCTGGGAGATATGATGGCTGCCGCCGGCGCTGTCGCCGCCGACGAGATTGGGGTTGCGGCGTTCCAGATCGGCCGGCGTCTCGATATGGCGGCCGAGTATTTTCGCTTTTGTGCCAGGGGCATAGCGCTCGATGATATCGACGACCCGATCGGCATAGGCCTCACCGGCTCCCGCCCAGTCGGTCGCGGTGATCAGGCCCGCTGCATCGCCCCGGATCGTGGCCGGCAGGGTGCGCACCTGGATCCACAGCGTGTGCTGCCCCTCGGGCGCGCGGGAGGGGTCGACGGCGGTCTGCTGGCCGACGACGAGAAGCGGTTCGGCCGGCAGCAGGCCCGCCATCGCGTCGGTATAGGCCCGCGCCATGCTGTCGAGATCGGGCGCGAGATGGACATAGAGAAACTTCTTCAAGTCTTCGTTAGCGGCCCAGTCGGGCAGGCCGGAGGTGGCCAGATGGACCATCATCGTGCCCGGTCCGTGACGGAAGGCGCGTGCGCCGCGGTCGTAGCGGGCATTGCCGGTGCCGCCGTCGAGCAGGCGGTCGACAAGGGCTGCCGGCATCACGCCTGCGATGACCGCCTTCTTGGCCGAAACCCTGGTGCCGTCGGCCAGCACGATGCCGCTTGCCCGGCCGCCCGATGTCTCGATCTTTGCGACGGCTGCATTGGTGCGCACGGTGCCGCCCTGCGCCTCCAGTTCGGCGACCATCGCGTTGATCATCGTGTCGGCGCCGCCCTGGCCGATCACCATACCGAAGCTCTGGTCGGCCATGCTTTCCAGATAAGGGAACAGCGCGCCGCCGCCGATATCGGGCGAGAAGTCGAGATGCATGCCCCAGGCCGCCATGGTTGCGCGGATTTCCTCGGATTCGAAATTCTCCTCAAGGAAGGCGCGCGGCGAGGCGGTCAGCAGGCGGGCAGTGTCGAGCATCCAGGCCGTGCCCTTGTCGCGCCATGCCTTCCAGCCGACCTTGGCGAGGGCGCGTGCGCTCATCGGTGAGCCGAGCAGGGCGAAGAGATGCGGCGCGTCGCCGCCAAATTGCTCCAGCATCGTGCGCCAGCGCGCAGCGTCCACCTCCGACAGGGCGGCTGCCCGGGCGACTGTCTGTTCGAGGTCCTTCGAGACGCCGAACCAGCGGCCGGACGGGGTCGGCGTTGCAAAACAATGCTCGGCCGGGGCGAAGGCGAGGCCGCGCTTTGCCAGCGTCTCGCCGTAGTCGGTATGGAAGGCGGAGCCTGCGAACAGCCCGAGATTGGTGGCGTAGAGATCGTGGTGGAAGCCTGGAAGCGTCACCTCCTCGGTGCGGATCGCACCGCCCGGCGTTTCGTTGCATTCGAATATGCCGACGGACCAGCCCTTGGTCGCAAGATGAACACCCGCGGCAAGCGCGTTGTGGCCGGCGCCGATGAAAACCGCATCGAATTCCATGGATTTCTCCCTTCCCACGCCGCCCGGCCGGGCGCTTTCGTGGCGTTTTTCGGATATTATTTCAGCGCCAGATATTTGCAAATGCATAATTCCGGTCTAGGATACCCCAAAGTGCGACACCGTGCCGTGCCGTCTTCGAAATTCCGGCCGCATCCGACGCGATAAACGGCCCCATGCGATACCCTCGGGAGGAGATTTGAACCAATGACCGCGACCGATATGCTTGCCAATCTGGGCGCCGCCCTCATTTCCGGCGACGTCGAAGTCGTCGATCTCGCCGTGCCGCTCGGGCCCGATACGCCGCTCATCCAGCTCCCGGACATCTTCAACCAGACGCCGAAGGTCGAGGTCGAGGAGATCTCGCATTATGACGACAACGGGCCAGCCTGGGCCTGGTACTGGTACAAGCTCGGCGAGCATTCGGGCACCCATTTCGACGCGCCCATCCACTGGATCACCGGCAAGGACTACGCGGACGGCAAGACCGACACGATCCCGCCGCAGAACTTCGTCGCCCCCGTCAACGTCATCGATTGCAGCAAGCAGACAGCCGAAAACGTCGACTTCCTGCTGACCGCCGATGGCGTCAAGGCCTGGGAGGCCGAGCACGGTGAGATCGAGGCAGGAAGCTGGGTGCTGATGCGCACCGACTGGTGGCCGCGCAATCGCTCAACGGAAGAGTTCCTGAACGCCGACGAAAACGGCCCGCATTCGCCCGGCCCCTCGGTCGACTGCGTCGAATACCTGATCGGTAAGGGCATCGTCGGCTGGGGCACCGAGACGGTGGGCACCGACGCAGGCGCCGCCGGCGGTTTCGAGCCGGCCTATCCGGCGCATAACCTGCTGCATGCCAACAACCGCTACGGGCTTGCCAGCCTGTCGCATCTCGACAAGCTGCCGCCGAAGGGCGCCGTGCTGATCGCCGCGCCGCTGAAATTCGTCGGCGGCACCGGCAGCCCGATCCGGGCGCTGGCTCTGGTGCCGAAGGGCTGACCGATCTGGCGGGGACAAGGATCGGGCAATGGCGGATGTCGCGGATTATGTCATCGTCGGGGCAGGCATAAACGGCCTGACCTGTGCGGCCTTGCTCGGCAAGAAGGGCAAGTCGGTCATCGTGCTCGACCGCGAGGCGGAAGCCGGCGGTTGCATGAAGACGGCCGAGGTGACCGCGCCGGGCTACCGGCACGACATCATGGCCGCGACCTTCGTGCTGTTCATCACCTCGCCGGCCTTTGCCGAGATCGGCGAGGATCTCGGCCGGCACGGGCTCGATTTCGCCCATACGCCGCATCCGACCGCCGTGCTGCTGCCCGATGGCCGCAGCCTTGTCCTGACCACCGACCGGGCGGCCAATGTCTCAGCCTTCGAGGCGTTGGCGACCGGTGACGGCACGCGCTTCAAGGCCGATGTGGAAACCGTTGAACGGGATGCCGAATTACTGTTCGGCCTGCTCGGCGGCCGGCCCTGGTCCTGGGCGACGGCGAAGCTTTTGTTCAGGGAAATGCGCAAGCGCGGCCTGCGCGGTCTTGCCGGTCGCCTCGGCGAGGGGCTGCGCACCGGGCGGGGCTGGCTGGAGACGCGCTACGATTCGGACCTCGTCCACGCCCTGTTCGCGCCCTGGGTGCTGCATGCGGGGCTCGGGCCGGAGAGCACGTTTTCCGGCGAGATGGCCCGCATCATCGCCTTCGCGCTGGAAGCCGCCGGCGCGCCGGTCGCCAAGGGCGGGGCGGCGAGCGCGGTCACGGCGTTCGAGGGCCTGATCGCCGAGCAGGGCGGGTCGGTGCGCACCGGCGCCGACGTCACCGAGGTGATCGTTGCGAACGGCCGGGCAACAGGCGTCAGGCTTACCGGCGGCGAGACGATCGAGGCGCGCCAGGGCGTCATCTGCTCGGTGACGCCGAACCAGCTTTACGGGTCGCTGCTGCCGCAAGCCCATGTCGACGCGGCGACGCGCGATCAGGTCAAGACCTATCGCTACGGCAAGGGCGACATGCAGATCCACTACGCCCTGAAGGCGCCGCCGCGCTGGAAGAGCGAGGGGCTCGATCAGGTCGCGCTCACCCATATCACGCCCGGCCTCGACGGTGTTTCCAAGGCGGTCAACGAGTGTGAGCGCGGCATGCTGCCCGAGGTGCCGACGATCTGCGTCGGCCAGCCGCATGCGCTCGATCCCTCGCGTTGTCCCGACGGCGCGGCGATCCTGTGGCTGCAGTTGCCCGAAGTGCCGCGCCATGTGAAGGGCGACGCGGCGAAGAAGATCACGGTGCCGGAGGACGGCGCCTGGAGCGAAGACCTGCGCGAGGCCTATGCCGACCGGGTCGAGGCGATCCTGAAGAAGCACATTACCGGCTTTGCCGCCAATGTGGTCGCCCGCAAGGTCTACTCGCCGGCCGATCTTGCCGCGATGAACGTCAATCTGGTCGGCGGCGATCCTTATGGCGGGCTGTGCACCATCGATCAGTTCTTCCTGTTCCGGCCGTTTGCGACGACGGTCAACCACCGCACGGCGGTCGACGGGCTCTATCACATCGGCGCCTCGACCCATCCGGGGCCGGGACTGGGCGGCGGATCGGGCTTCGCGCTCAGCCAGGCGTTGAAATAGCGAGCGGTGATGTAATGAACGGCCAGGGGCAATGAAACCGATCACCAGCGATCAGAACAAGGCGGTGTTGGAACGGGCGGAGCGGCTGCCCTCGCTCGGCGAGATCGGGCTCGATCATTTCGCGCCCTATCTGATCAACCGCATCGCCGCGCGCTGGAACACCGATCTGCAGGAGACGCTGAAGACCTTCGGCCTGACGACGGTGCAGATGCGGGTTCTGTCCGTCCTGTCGGTGATGACCGGGCTGACGATCAACGAACTGGCGGTGTTCTCCGTCACCGAGCAGTCGACCATGAGCCGTACGCTCGATGCGATGGAGCGTGACGGCCTGGTGCAGCGGCAGAACCGGTCGGGAGACCTGCGCGTGCGCGAGGTGCACCTGACCGACAAGGGCCGCGAGGCCTTCCGCGAGGTGTGGCCGGCGATGCACGGCTCGCTGAAGCACATGTTCGACGGGTTCTCCGACGAGGAATACGAGACCGTGATCGGTCTTCTGTCGCGGGTCCTGCGCAACATCAGGCGGCACGACTTTTAAGTCGTGCTGACCGGCCGCCGGCAGTCTCCGCCTGGTCGGGCCACCAAACGAGACAACAAGCGGAGACGACAGGGAGAAGAACAATGGCGAAACGCCTTCAGGCGATGGTTTCGGGAGCGGTGCTCACCCTGCTGGCGGCGAGCGCGGCGATGGCGGGCATTCCCGGCCTCAAGGGCCAGGACCATGTCGGCATCACGGTGCCGGACATGGCTCAGGCCGAGGCCTTCTTCGTCGATGTGGTCGGCTGCCAGAAGGCGATGTCCTTCGGGCCGTTCCGCGACGACGAGGGCACCTTCATGCAGGACCTTCTGAACGTTCATCCGCGCGCGGTGATCAAGCAGATCACGCTCATGCGCTGCGGCAATGGCAGCAATGTCGAATTGTTCGAATACGAGGCGCCGGACCAGAAGACCGAGATACCGAAGAACAGCGACCATGGTGGCCATCACCTCGGCTTCTATGTGGAGGACATCGACGCGGCCGCGGCCTATTTCAAGGAAAAGGGCGTCCGCACGCTGCTCGGGCCGTTCCCGGTCGAGGCCGGTCCCGCAGCGGGGCAGACGATCCTGTATTTCTTCGCCCCGTGGGGGCTGCAGCTTGAGGCGATCTCCTATCCCGGCGGGATGGCCTACGAAAAGGACGGCGGCCCCGTCTTGTGGACGCCGCGCGATCAGTAGCGACCAGGACCTTGCGCGGGGCCGCCCCGACCGGACCCGCGCAAGGCCCGACGCTCAGACATGAGGATGGAGGACGATGGCCGAGCGGTCATTTGCGAAGGAAGTCGAGCAGCTTCGGATCGGTGAGGGCGAGGAGTTTCGCGGCGAGGGCATCCTTGCCGTCACCAAGGCGCTGCTCGAATGCGGCGTCGGCTATGTCTGCGGCTATCAGGGCGCGCCGATCTCGCATCTGATGGACGTGCTGGCTGATGCCCAGGACATTCTGGGCGAATTGGGCGTGCGCTACGAGGCTAGCGCCTCGGAAGCCGCGGCCGCTGCGACGCTTGCCGCGTCCGTCCACTATCCGATCCGCGGCGCGGCGGCGTTCAAGTCGACGGTCGGCACCAATGTCGCCTCCGACGCGCTTGCCAATCTTGCCTCCGGTGGCGTCACCGGCGGCGCGCTGGTCATCGTCGGCGAGGATTATGGCGAGGGCGCCTCGATCATGCAGGAGCGCAGCCACGCCTTTGCGATGAAGTCGCAGATCTGGCTGCTCGACCCGCGCCCGAACCTCGAGATGATCGTCAGGTCGGTGCGCGAGGGCTTCGAGCTCTCGGAAGTCTCGAACACGCCGGTGATGCTGGAGATGCGCATCCGGGCCTGCCATGTGCATGGCCGCTTCAAGGCGCGCGACAACGTCAAGCCGACGATGCCGCTCAAGGAGGCGCTGGAGAACCCGAAGCGCGATCTCAACCGGATCGTGCTGCCGCCCGCCTCCTTCCTGCACGAGCAGGAGAAGATCAGCCACCGCTGGCCGGCCGCCGTCAATTTCATCAAAGAGCGGGGCCTGAACGAGTTCTTCGGACCTGAAGACGGTAAGGTCGGCATCGTCATGCAGGGCGGCATGTATAACGGCGTCATGCGGGCGCTGCAGCGGCTGGGCCTTGCTGACATCAACGGCAACACCGACGTGCCGCTCTACGTGCTGAACGTCACCTATCCGCTGATCGACGGCCAGTTCCTCGATTGGGCTCGGACCAAGGACGCGGTGCTGGTGGTGGAAGAGGGCCAGCCCAACCATATCGAGCAGGCCTTCGGCGCGATGCTGCACAAGGCTGGCGTCGACACCAAGCTCTACGGCAAGGACCCGTTCCCGACGGCGGGCGAATATACCGGCGCGGTGATGCTGTCCTCGATCCGCGATTTCCTGCGCGATCAGGCCGGCGGCCTGCTCGCCGACCAGGACCGGGCGCCGAACGAGCCGGACGCGCCCTCGGTGCCGGACCTCTCCAAGGCGGTGCCGCCGCGCCCGCCGGGCTTCTGCACCGGCTGTCCGGAGCGGCCGATCTTCGCCGGTCTGAAACTGGCCCAGGAAGAGCTCGGCGAGCACCACATCGCCGCCGATATCGGCTGCCACCTGTTCTCGATCATGCCGCCCTTCAATATCGGTTCGAGCACCATGGGCTACGGCCTCGGGCCGGCCTCGGCGTCGGCCTTCAATGTCGAGGCCGAGAAGCGGCCGATCGCGGTGATGGGCGATGGCGGCTTCTGGCATAACGGGCTGAACAGCGGCATCACCAACGCCGTCTTCAACAAGCATGACGGCGTCATCCTGATCGTCGACAACTATTATTCGGCGGCGACCGGCGGGCAGGACATTCCCTCGTCACGAGCAAAGAACCGGTCGCGCTCGACCAGCCATCCGATCACCGACGCGGTGAAGGGGGTCGGTGCGAAATGGGTGCGCCATATCGACCGGACCTATGACGTCACCAAGGTGCGCGACACCTTCCGCGAGGCGCTGACGACGGAGGAGAAGGGCCCGAAGATCATCGTCGCCTCGTCGGAATGCATGCTGAACCGGCAGCGCCGCGAGCGGCCGCTGGCGGCCAAGGCGATCAGGAACGGCGAGCGGGTGATCAAGCCGCGCTTCGGCGTCGACGAGGACGTCTGCACCGGCGACCACGCCTGCATGCGGCTGTCGGGCTGTCCGTCGCTGTCGCTGAAAACGCTGGACGATCCCTTGCGCGATGATCCGATCGCCGCGATCGACGAGAGTTGCGTGGGCTGCGGCAATTGCGGCGAGGTGGCCGATGCCGCCGTCTTGTGTCCGTCCTTCTACCGGGCCGACGTCATTCACAATCCAAGCGGCTGGGACCGGTTCGCCGCGCGCATGCGGGCGCGGATCACCGGCTGGCTGCAGGCGCGGCGCGCGCGCAAGCGGCTCGTCTTCGTGGAGGCGGCCTGAGCGATGCTGGACAAGACCGTTCAAGCCGACGAGGTGATCAAGATCGCGGTTCTCGCGGTCGGCGGCCAGGGCGGCGGCGTCATCACCAACTGGATCGTCGATGTCGCCGAGCGTAATGGCTACTACGCCCAGTCGACCTCGGTGCCCGGCGTCGCCCAGCGCACGGGCGCGACGATCTACTATGTCGAGATGGTGCGCGATACCGGCTCGACGCCGATCCTGTCGCTGATGCCGGCTCCCGGCGATGTCGATATCGTGCTGGCGGCTGAACTAATGGAGGCGGGCCGGGCGGTTCAGCGCGGCTTCGTCACGCCCGACCGGACGACGCTGATCACCTCGACGGGCCGGACGCTCGCCGTCTTCGAGAAGATCGTGCCGGGCTCCGGCATCGGCGATCCGGAGCCGATCCTGGCGGCCGCCAATGTCGCCGCGCGGCGATTTCTCGCCGCCGATCTCGACACGGCGGCGCGCGACAATGGCAGTGTCATTTCGGCCAGCCTGTTCGGCGCGCTGGCCGGGTCGGACACGCTGCCGTTTCCGATCGAGACCTATGAGGAGACGATCCGGGCCGGCGGCCGCGGCGTCGAGGCGAGCCTGAAGGCGTTTCACGCCGGCGCCGCCTCGATCAAGGCGCCGGAAGCGCCGTCGGCGCGCTCGGATGATGCCGCAGGCGAAGCGACGATTGCCGGCCCGGAGGCCCAGACCCGGATCTGGGCCGATCTGAATACCCGGATCGACACCGAGTTTCCGGCATCGGCGCGCGAGATGCTGCGGGCCGGCCTGAAGAAGGTCGTCGACTTCCAGGATGTCGGCTACGGAACCGAGTATCTCGACCGGCTGCGCGAGTTGCATGTGGTCGATATCGAGACGAGCGGGGCGAAGCGCGATTTCGCCTTCACCGAACAGGCTGCGAAATATGTCGCCAACGCCATGGCCTATGACGACGTGATCCGCGTTGCCGACCTGAAGACCCGGGGGACGCGCATGAAGCGCATCGAACGGGAGATGGATGTCGGCGACGATCACGTGATGCATGTCACCGAATTCATGCATCCCGGCATCGAGGAGGTCTGCGGCACGATGCCGGCGGGGATGGGCCGGTTCATTCTTGCCCGGCCCGGCCTGACGAAGACGCTCGACCGCTTCGTCAACAAGGGCCGGCGGGTGCGCACGGATCAGGTCCGCTGGTTCCTGCCGCTCTATTTCGTCGGCGGCCTGCGCCGCATCCGTCGCCGGAGCCTGCGCCATCAGATCGAAACGGCGCATATGGAGGAGTGGCTTGAGCTTGCCGGCGAGACGGTCGCGAAGGATTACGCGCTCGGTGTTGCCGTCCTGCGCTGCCGGCGGCTGATCAAGGGCTATTCCGACACGCACCGGCGCGGCCAGTCGAAATTCGACAAGGTTTTATCGGCGCTGCCGACGCTGGAGGGCCGCGACGATGCGGCGGAGTGGCTCAATCGGCTGATCGAGATGGCGCTGAAGGACGAGCAGGGCGACATGCTCGACGGGGCGCTGAAGACAATCGAGACGTTGTAGAGGCGGGGCTCCGCGCTTTTGTTTCGGTTCCTGCTGGTCGTCCGCTGGTTCGAGATCGCCTCCGGCGCTCTCGAAGTCATCCCGTACTGGCGCAACCGCCGTCCGGCGCTCGGCTCCCAGCGATGCGTTTGAACGCATCGCGTTTCCGCCCTGCGGAAGCGTTGCTTCCGCTGCCGGCTTTGCCGGCACCAGGCTCCAACTCTCGCGCGTTCGGCACTCGAAATGCGATGCATTTCGTCCACTTCGTGGACCGTGCCTCACCCCTCACCAATTCTGCATCGACTCCCGCAGGATCCGCTCCAGATCCGCGCGCTCCGGCGCCTTCGGGGCGAGCACCAGCAGCCGCTGCTGCTTCAGCGCGCCGTCGATGATCGCCGGAATGTCCTCTTTCGTGTAGCCGAGCTCCGCAATCCCGCTCGGCGCGCCGACCTGCTTCATCAGGTCGATCAGCGCATTCGGCAGGCTTTCGGGTCCCGGGTTCTCGACAGGTGCGCCGGTCAGCAGTTCGGCCGCCCTGATGTGTTTCTGCGGTGCCGCGTCATAGGTGAACCGGAAGGCGGCCGGCGCGGTGACGATGACCGAGAAGCCGTGCGGCACGAAGGCGTGGTTGGTGCGGTAGCCGGGCGGGGTATAGGCGTGTTTCAGCCCGGCGATCGGATAGGCGCAGGAATGGGGGATATGAACGCCCGCCGTGCCGAAGCCGATGCCGGCCATGGTCGCGGCCAGCATCATCCTGCCGCGCGCTTCCAGGTCCTCGCCGTCCTTCACCGCGCGGGCGAGATAAGTGCCGCCCATCGACAGGGCCTGCATCGACCAGATGTCGGCGACCGGGTTGGAGCCCTGATAGGGCGGCCGGTCGCCCGGATCGGCGGGTTTCTGGCGGGTGTCGAAGGGTTTCGAGATGTAGCTCTCGGCGGCGTGGCAGACGACGTCGAGGCCGGCCGACGCGGTGACGGCGCCGGGCGTCGTGCGGGCAAGTCCGGGATCGACGATCGCCAGCAGCGGCCGCATGACGCGATGCGAGATACCGGTCTTCACCTTCAGGTCGGGGATGTCGAGGATCGCCGCCGTCGTCGCTTCCGAGCCGGAACCGGAGGTGGTCGGGATCGCGATCAGCGGGCGCAGCGGTGAGGCGGGCTTGCGGCCGGCGCCGATCGGCGGATTGACATAGTCCATGATCTCGCCGCCATGAACCGTGATCAGGTTTGCGACCTTGGCGGTGTCGATGGTCGAGCCGCCGCCGAGGCCGATGAAGCCGTCGACATCCTGCGTGCGGGCGAAATCAGCGGCCTGCTGCAGGCTTTCAAGCGTCGGCTCGACGGCGATGTCCTCGTAGAGCACGGCCTTAGCGCCGGCGCCCTCGATCTGGGCGATCACCCGTTCGGTGACGCCGAAGTCGCGCAGCACCGGGTCGGCGACCAGCAGGACCCGCTTCAGGCCGAGCCGGCCCAGTTCCCAGCCCAGTTCGTTGACGGCGCCTTCGCCGTATTTGAGCTGGGCTGCTTCCAGCGAAAAGACGGTTTCGAGCGCGGACATGGTGAGCCTCCCGGTTGCCTCAAGCCGGGCGCATCATAGGAAGGCGCGGCGCGCTCCGGAAGCCGTTTTCCGGCAGGCCCGTCATTCCAGTCTGGCTGGGAACCCGTCGGCGCGCAGCCTGGTCGACAGGGCATCTTCCAGGAGCTTGACGATCTCCGGCGACCAGGCATCGCCGCCATAGGCCTCGCGGGCCTGAATGAAGGTCTGGGCGGTCATGCCGGCAAGCTCGAGCGGCACGCCGAACTCACGGCCGCACTGCATGGCGAAGCCGAGATCCTTGCAGGCCAGATCCATGGTGAAGCCGATATCGTAGCTGCCATTCAGGATCACCTGGCTCTCGGTCTCGTGGACGAAGGAATTGCCCGAAGAGGCGCGGATTACCTCGAAGGACTGAGCAAGATCGAGCCCGCCGCGCTTTGCCAGCATCAGGGCCTCGCCGGCGGCTTTAAGATGGATGAAGGCGAGCATGTTGGTGATCACCTTGATCACGGCTGCCGAGCCGAGCGGGCCCATGTGGAAGATCTCGTCGCCCATCGCCGCGAAGGCCGGTTTGTGCGCTTCAAACAGCGCCGCGTCGCCACCCACCAGAACGGTGATGTCGCCATGGGCGGCGCGATGGACGCCGCCGGTTACCGGCGCCTCGAGCGTCTCGATGCCGTGCTGCCTCGCCCGCTCGGCGAAGGCGCGGACCTCGTCGCGGCCGAGCGTCGACATCTCGATCCAGGTGCCGCCCTCAAGCCCTTCGACGATGCCGTCCTCGCCGAACAGGACGGCTTCGCTCACCGCCGGCGAGGGCAGGCAGGTGATCACCGCGTCGCAGGCCGCCGCCACCGCCTTCGGCGTGTCCGCCCAGGCCGCGCCCGAGGCGATCAGCCGGTCGGCTGTCTGCCGGTCCCGGTCGGAGACGGCGACGGCAAAGCCGTGTTTCAGAAGATTGGCGGCGAGGTTGCCGCCGAGATGGCCAAGTCCAATGAAGCCGTAGCGCATGGACGTTCCCCTTGTCCGGATCCGTTTCAGGAGATTGGCGTATCGGCGGGCATCAGGTGCAGGTCGTTGCCGACGTAAGGATGCGCACGTGCGACATCCTCGTTCAATTCGACGCCGAGCCCCGGAGCGTCCGGCGGGATCACATGGCCGTCCTCCCAGCGGATCGGGGTTTTCAGGATCTCGGTATGGAAGCCGCCCCAGTCGCGGATCGATTCCAGGATCAGGAAATTCGGGCTCGCCGCCGAAAGCTGGATGTTGGCGGCGCCGACCACCGGGCCGCAATAAAGATGCGGGGCGATCTGGGCATAGCGGGTCTCGGCCATGCCGGCGATCTTCTTGGCCTCCAGCAGGCCGCCGACCCGGCCCAGATTGAGCTGCAGGATCGCGGCCGCGCCGGTGTCGAGCAGGCGGGCGAACTCGTATTTCGTCGTCAGCCGTTCGCCGCTCGCGATCGGGATGGCGGTTGCCCGGGCGACCTTTGCCATTTCCTCCGGCATTTCCGGTGGCGTCGGCTCCTCGAACCAGAGCGGATCATAGGCTTCGAGCCGCCGGGCAAGCCGGATCGCGCCGGACGGGGTGAACTGCCCATGGGTGCCGAACAGGAGGTCGGCCCGGTCGCCGACGGCCTCGCGGATGCGCCTGCAGAAGGCTTCGGACCGGTCGAGGTCTTCCAGGCGCGGCTGGCGCGGATCGAAGACGGAATAAGGGCCGGCCGGATCGAACTTGACCGCGGTGAAGCCTTGTTCGACGCAGGCAAGCGCGGCTTGAGCCGCCGCATCGGGATCGGAATAGACGGGGGATTTGGAATAGGCGCCGTCGGCGGGATCGGGATAGAGATAGGTGTAGCTGCGCAGCCGCTCGTGCACCTTGCCGCCGAGCAGGTCGTAGACCGGCTTGTCGAGCGCCTTGCCGGCGATGTCCCACAGCGCCATCTCGAAGCCGGACAGCACGCCCATCAGGGAGATATCCGGCCTCTGCGAATAACCGCGTCCATAGACCTGCCGCCACAGCGTCTCGATGCGGAAGGGATCGGCGCCCATCACATGCCGCTCGAAGACGTCGGCGATCATGGCGGCAAGCGCCGTCGGTCCGAAGCTTGCCGTATAGACCTCGCCGATGCCGGAGATGCCGTTATCCGCCGTCAGCTTGACGAAGACGAAATAACGGCCGCCCTCGTGCGGTGGCGGATTGCCGACGATGAAGGTGTCGAGCGCTGTCACTTTCATGGCGGTCCCCGGTAGGGTGCAGTCGGCCGGCGGAGAAGAAGAACCGGGCCAGGGCGGCCCGGTCCATATGGTCTCGTTGCCGGGGTGCCGGCCGTGCGGCTCAGCTTCCCACCGACCCGTCGATGACGGGGCCGAACAGCTCCCAGCCCTCGCCGTTGAAGCGCATCATCTGCATTTGCTCGATCGGGAAGAAATCCGTGTCCGAGGTGTTGATGACGATGCCGGGCAGCAGCAGGCCGAGTTCGAAATCGTTCAGGTTGGCGGCCTGCTTCATGATGTTTTCGCGGGTCAGGTCGTCGCCGGCCTGTTCGAGAACCTTCTGCAGCGTCTGGGCAGCGGCATAGCCGTAGACGGTGAAGCTCGAGGACTTGTCGCCTTCGGGATAGTGCTCGTCCATGAAGGCGACCCATTCCTTGTAAGCCGCGTCGTCGGCCCACTGCTTGTCGGTCGGATCCTTCAGATAGGCCGTCGACAGGATGCCCTTGGCGTTCTCGAAGCCGGCCGGCTTCAACACGCCGCCAACCGACTGCGAGACGTTGTTGACGATGTGCAGGGGCGTCCAGCCGCTCTCGGCGACCTTGCGGATCGCCTGGGCGGCGAATTTCGGCGTGGCGATCGTCACCAGCACGTCGGCGCCGGAGGCCTTCAGGTTGATGATCTGCGAATCGACCGTCGGGTCCGACGTCTCGTAGGGCACCTCGGCGACGATCATGTCGGTCTTGTCGCCGAGCCCGTCCTTCAGCCCCTGAAGCAGGTCCTTGCCGTAATCGTCGTTCTGGTAGAGCACGCCGATCTTGGCGTCCGGCTCGTTCTCCAGGATGTAGGACGCATAGATGCGGCCTTCGCTCTGGTAGTTGGGCTGCCAGCCCATCGTCCAGGGGAAGTTGCCCGGATCGCCCCATTTGGTCGCGCCGGTGGCGACGAAAAGCTGCGGCACCTTCTTGACGTTCATGTATTTGTGGATCGCCGTGTTGGTCGGTGTGCCGAGGCTCTGGAAGATGAACAGGACCTCGTCGCTCTCCACCAGCTTGCGGGCCTGCTCGACCGTCTTGGGCGGGCTGTAGCCGTCGTCATAGGAAATCAGCTCGATCTGCCGGCCGTTGATGCCGCCCTCGGCGTTGAGCTTGTTGAAATAGGCGTCGATCGTCTTGCCGATCGTGCCATAGGCGGATGCCGGGCCCGAATAGGGGTTGATGTTGCCGATCTTGATCGCGGTGTCGCTGGCGCCCGGCCCGTAATTCTGGGCGGACGCGGGGAGCGCGGCCAGTGCAAGGGCCGCTATCCCGGTCAGTACAGTCAGGGAACGCTTGATCATTCCTTTCCTCCCGTTTTGCCGGCGGCTTCAGGCGCGCCGGTTCAGCAGTTTCATTACCGTGGCGCGGACGAGGCCGGCCGCACCCGCCGGCATCAGGTAGATGACCAGGAGCAGGATCGCGCCATAGGCTGCTCCGGCAAGTCCCTTGGAAAGCTCTTCGGCGATATTCGGCACATAGACCAGGAAGGCACCGCCGAACAGGGCGCCGGGGATCGAGCCGACCCCGCCGATCACCAGGCCGACGAACAGGCCGATCGCCAGAACGAAGGTGAAGCTGTCTGGCGCCACGAACTGCACGACAACGGCCGACAGCGATCCGGCAATCCCGGCATAGGCCGCCGACACGCCGAACGTGGTGGTCTTGTAGAGCGCGATGTTGATGCCCATCGCGCGGGCGGCGATCGGGTTGTCGCGGATCGCCATCATCGCCCGGCCGGTGCGGCTGCCGACCAGGTTGACCGCCAGGAAGGCGAGTAGGAGGCCGATGACAAGCGTGACGAAATACATCCACTGATCGGAATTGAGCGGAATCCCGAAGGGGGCCTCCGGCTTGAAGACGAGCAGGCCCTGGACGCCGCCCGTCCAGGGCTCGAAGGGGGCGGATTTCAGGAGCTGCGGCGTTGCGACCGCAAGCGCGAAGGTGGCAAGCGCCAGATAGATGCTTTCAAGCCTGAGCGCGGGCAGGCCGAACAGGAAGCCGACGATGAAGCAGAACAGGGCGGCCAGCGGCAGGGTCGCGTAGAAGCCGAAGCCGCCGAACTCCATCAGGATCGCCGTGGTATAGGCGCCGATCGCGATGAAGGTCGAGTGGCCGAGCGAGAACTGGCCGTTGAAGCCGGTCAGCAGGTTGAGGCCGAGAATGGCGATCGCGTAGATCATCACCGTGGTGAGCTGGAAGATGGTGAAGTTCTTGACCATGAAGGGCAGGGCGATCGCGATGATCAGGCCAATGAGCAGGGCCGTGCGCTTGAGCGCGACGGGGATGCCCGCGCGTTCGGTAACGGGCTTGTCCTTGCCTTGCGCGGGCGCCTGAGAGGTCATGCTTTGATCCGTCATGCTCACACCCTCGTCACGAGCCGCGCGCCGAACAGGCCGGTTGGCTTGAACATCAATACCGCGACGATCAGCGCCAGCGCGATCGTCAGCTTCATTTCCTGGCCGACCACGGGCACGTAGGTTCCGGCGAGGTTTTCGACGACGCCGACGGAAAAGCCGCCGATCACCGCGCCGCCGGGACTGGTCAGGCCGCCGACCACGGCGCCGGCGAAGCCGTAGATCAGGATCGCCAGCATCATGTTTGGCTCCAGGAACACGACCGGGGCGATCAGCATGCCGGCGACCGCGCCGATCGCAGCCGCCATGCCCCAGCCCAGTGCGATCATCCAGCCGACCCGGACACCGACCAGCCGGGCGGAATCCGGATTGCTGGCGGCCGCCCGCATGGCAAGGCCGATGCGGGTGTGGCGGAAGAACAGGAACAACAGCCCCAGCAGCACCAGGGTGACGACGATCATGCCCGTGTCATGGGCGCTGATCAGGCCGCTGCCGAACAGCGACTGCTGGCCGAACGGCGTCGGGAAGGACTTGATGGTGAAGTCCCAGATGAAGCCGGCAAGCGAGTTGAAGATCGCAAACAGGGCGATGAAGGCGACGATATGGGCGAGCACGGGCGCGCGGTGCAGTGGCTTGAACACCGTGCGCTCGATGACGACGCCGCCGACGAAGGAGATCGCGATCGTCAGGAAGAAGGCGATCCAGTAGGGAAAGCCCCATTCGATGAGCTGCCAGGCGATGAAGGTCGAGAACATCGCCATCTCGCCTTGCGCGAAATTGAGGTGATGGATCGCCTGGTAGATCATCACGATGGCAAGCGCCATGCAGGCATAGATGCCGCCGGTGGCGAGGCCAGACAGGATCTGGTGTGCGAACAATTCCATAGCCTAATACCCCAGATAGGCGCGGCGGACATTCTCGTCCTGGCCGATGTCACGGGCCGGGCCGGACATCACCATCCTGCCCGTCTCGATCAGATAGGCCTCGTCGGCGATCTCGAGCGCCAGCGCGGCATTCTGCTCGACGATCAGCATTGACAGGTTTTCCTCCGCCTTCAGACGCGTCAGGATCGAGAACAGTTCCTCGACGATCAGCGGGGCGAGGCCGAAGGAGGGCTCGTCGAGCAGCATCAGGCGGGGCTTCAGCATCATCGCCCGGCTGATCGCCAGCATCTGCTGCTCGCCGCCCGACAAGGTGCCGGCCTGCTGGCGGCGGCGCTCGGCAAGGCGGGGAAAGTAAGCGTAAGTGCGCTCGATATCCTCGGCAATGGCGCGCATGTCGCGGCGCGTCATGGCGCCGAGCTGCAGATTTTCCTCCACCGTCATCGCGGTGAAGGTGCCGCGGCCCTGGGGCACATGGGCAACGCCGAGCCGGACGATGTCTTCCGTGGCGCGGCCGGTCAGGTCGGTGCCGTCGAGACGGGCCGTACCGGCGGACCGGATCATGCCGCAGAGCGCCCGCAGCGTCGTCGTCTTGCCCGCGCCGTTGGCGCCGAGCAGGGTCGTGACGCCGCCGTCGGCGACGGTGAAGTCGAGGCCGAACAGCGCCTGGATGCGGCCATACCAGGCTTCGAGCCCAGACACTTCGAGCAGCGTTCCTGTCATTGGCGGCTGCTCCCCAGATAGGCGCGGATCACGTCCGGATCGTTCTGCACCTCCTGCGTGGTGCCCTGCGCGATCTTGCGGCCGAAATCCAGTGCGACGACCGTGTCGGAGATCGACATGACGAGGCCCATGTGGTGTTCCACCAGCAATACCGTGACGCCGCGCTCGTCGCGGATGCGCTGGATCAGGCCGCCCAGATCGTCCACCTCGCCATGGGTCAGGCCGCCGGCCGGTTCGTCGAGCAGCAGCAGCTTCGGCCGCCCGGCGAGCGCGCGGGCCAGTTCGACGCGCTTCTGGGTGCCGGTGGGCAGATCGGCGACGAGGCGGCCGGCGACGTCTTCGAGTTCCAGATCGGCGATCAGGGCGTCGATCTCGGTCCAGTCAGGCTCGCCGCGCCTTAAGCCGAGCGCGTCGTCGAGGAAGCCGGAGCTGGTCTGCGGGTGGCTGCCGACCAGCACGTTGTCGCGCACGGTCATGGTGCGGAACAGGGCGAGGTTCTGGAAGGTGCGGGTGATGCCGAGGCCGGCGATCTGGTGGGCGGCCAGCGCCAGCACGCTCTCGCCGCGAAAGCGGATATCGCCCTCATTGGGCGTGTAGAGCCGGCTGACGCAGTTGAACAGCGTCGTCTTGCCGGCGCCGTTCGGGCCGATCAGGCCGAGGATCTCGCCCGGCGCGATATCAAAGGAAATCCCGTCCAGCGCGACGATGCCGCCGAACCGGATGGCGATGCCGTCGACCGACAGCAACGGCGCCCCCGCGCCATGGACCCTAGGCGCCGCCTGCCCGGACGGGCCGGCGCCCTCCACCTCCAGTGTCACGTCGTCCTCCCCACGTGGTGTCGTTTTGTTGTCTGTTCTCGCCTGGATGTTGTCTGTTCTCACCAGGTATGGCAGCAATCGGCGGCGTGCCCGGATCACCGGCCTGGCCAGTCAGGATCGCGGAAATCCGGCGCACGGTCTGGTGCAGCCTCGGGCCGATATCGCCGATCAGCGCCTCGCGCGTCAGGCTGTAGGCCGGCGCGCCGCAATTGATGGCGAACAGGCCCGATCCGTCGGGCAGCGCCAGCGGCGCGGAGACCGCATTCACGTCGGGCTGCCAGTCGCCGATCGACAGCGTGAAGCCGTAGCGCTCGTAGTCGGCGATGCCCTGGTCGATGCCGGCCTTCAGGCCCGGCCAGCGACTGCCGTAATGTTCGGCGAGCCCGTCGAGCAGCGTGATGCGCTCGCGCGCGTCCATCGCCGCGATCAGCGCCCGGCCGGACGCCGTGGTGGCGATCGGGATGCGCGAGCCGACCTCGAGCCGGATCGACAGCACCGAGTGGCTGAAGCAATGCTCGACATAGATGACGCGCATCCGGTCCGGTGCCCCCAGCGCCACGGAGGCGCCGGCATGGTCGGCGAGATCCTGCATGAATGGGCGTGCGATCTGGCGGATGCCCATCTGGGCAAGCGCCGAATAGCCGAGCCCCAGCACGCCGGGCGCCAGCGCGTATTTGGAAAAGCGCGGCAGGTGTTTCAGATAGCCGAGCGTCGTCAGGGTGTAGGTCAGGCGCGATACGGTCGGTTTCGGCAGGCCGGTGCGCTCGGCGATCTCGGTATTGCCCAGCATCCCGTCATGGGGGCGGAAGGCGCGCAGAACCTCCAGGCCGCGGGCCAGCGCGACCACGAATTTGCGGTCATGCGGCACCGGTGCGGGCATCATCGGGCCGGCTCCGGTATGCATCCGGACCAGCGCCATCCGACCGCCGGGGCGGCAATTGGAACCGGATGGAGCGCAACCGCGTTGACAACCATAGAGACACTATCTAGCGTCTTTGCCGAGATGTAAAATGAAATTTCGCACAGCGGAATAAGGTTCGTCGGCGTCACATCGCGACGAGTGGCGAATGCCAACGGCCGATATGCGGTTTCAACAGGGAAACCGGGATATCCGGCCGAAATGTGTTCGTCGGCAGCGTATGACATCCGCCGGACCTGCCGGTCTGCTGGACGGCTTTCGGATGGACCGGGGAGGCCATCGGCATTGCATCGATCGACTGAAACGGCTCTCGATCTGTTTCGAGCCGGCGGACGGAACCCGGCCATACCGGGGCCGTACCTTGACCGCACCTTGACCGTACCCCTGGGGCCTCACGCGGAGAAGACTTCGCGCGCGCCATGCGCTACATACCGTCGCGACTTTCCGCGAATAGAAATCACCGAAGGGAGACTTGAATGAGCGACGTCGTCAGCGTGCGCAAGGAAGGCGCAATCGCGGTCGTGACGATCGACAATCCGCCCGTCAACGCGCTGGGCCATGCCGTGCGCAGCGGCACGTTCGAGGCGATGGCGGGCCTGCGCGACGACGATACGGTTTCGGCCGTGGTGCTCGCCTGCGCCGGACGCACCTTCTCGGCCGGCGCCGACATCACCGAATTCGGCAAGCCGCCGCAGGCGCCGGGGCTGGGCGAACTGGTCGATCAGATCGAGGCGATGCCCAAGCCGGTCGTCGCCGCCCTGCACGGCACGACGCTTGGCGGCGGTCTCGAACTCGCGCTCGGCTGCCACTACCGGATCGCCGCGCCCGGGACGCGGGTCGGGCTGCCGGAGGTGAAGCTCGGCATCCTGCCCGGCGCCGGCGGCACGCAGCGCCTGCCGCGCATCATCGGCCCGGTCGAGGCGGTCAAGTTCATCGTCTCCGGCGAATTCGTCGCCGCCGACAAGGCGTTGTCGCTGGGCATCATCGACAGTCTCGCCGAGGGCGACCTGACCGAAGCGGCGATCGCCTTTGCCGGCAAGGTCGTCGAGGAGGGCCGGCCCGTCGTGCGCATCCGCGACCGGGAGGACAAGGTCGCGCCGTTCCGGGACGATTCATCGGCGTTCGACGCAGCGGTGGCCAAGGCAACCGCGCGGGCCCGTGGCCTGGAAGCCCCCTTTGCCTGCGTCGAGGCGGTGCGGGGATCGTTCGAACTGCCGTTTGAAGAGGGTATCAAGAAGGAGCGCGAGGGGTTTCTGAAGCTCGTCGTCGGCGATCAGTCGAAGGCGCAGCGGCACCTGTTCTTCGCCGAGCGCGAGGCCGCCAAGGTCACCGACATGCCGAAGGGCACCAAGCCCCGCCCGGTCGCCAAGGTCGGCGTGATCGGCGCTGGTACGATGGGCGGTGGCATCTCGATGAACTTCGCCAATGTCGGCATCCCGGTGACGATCGTCGAGACCTCGCAGGAGGCGCTCGATCGCGGCTTTGCGACGATTGAGAAGAACTACCGCATTTCGGTCAATCGCGGCCGGATGAGCGAGGAAGACCTGCGCCGGCGGATGACCTTCCTGACCGGCTCGACCGACATGAACGATCTCGCCGATGCCGACCTGATCATCGAGGCGGTGTTCGAGGAGATGGACGTCAAGAAGACGATCTTCCGCAAGCTCGACGAGATCGCCAAGCCCGGCGCGGTGCTCGCCTCCAACACCTCCTATCTCGACATCAACGAGATCGCGGCCTGCACCAACCGGCCGGGATCGGTGCTCGGCATGCATTTCTTCAGCCCGGCCAATGTCATGCGGCTTCTGGAAATCGTCCGTGGCGCCAAGACCGACATGGACGTGCTGGCGACCGCGATCGATATCGGCCGCAAGATCAAGAAGGTACCGGTCGTGGTCGGCGTCTGCTTCGGCTTCGTCGGCAACCGCATGCTCAAGGCGCGCTCGCTGGAGACCGAGCAGTTGCTGCTGGAGGGCGCGACGCCGCAGCAGGTCGATCAGGCGCTTATCGCCTTCGGCTTTCCGATGGGGCCGTTCCAGATGGGCGATCTCGCCGGCCTCGATATCGGCTGGCGCATCCGCAAGGCGATGGGATCTGATTCCGACGGTGGCAAGGCGGATATCGCCGATGCGCTGTGCGAGATGGGCCGGTTCGGCCAGAAGACCGGGCGGGGCTTCTACATCTACGAAGAGGGCAGCCGCGGCGGCACGCCGGACCCGGAGGTCGAGGCTCTGATCGTCGAGACGGCGAAGAAGCATGGCATCGAGCGCCGCGAGATCAGCGACGAGGAAATCGTCGAGCGGCTCGTCTATCCGATGATCAGTGAAGGCGCGCGGATCCTTGAGGAAGGCATCGCTCAGCGGCCCGGCGACGTCGATGTCGTCTGGGTGTTCGGCTACGGCTTTCCGATCGGCAAGGGCGGGCCGATGCACTATGCCGACCGGATCGGCCTGAAGCATATCCGCGACCGGCTTGCCTACTATGCCGAGCGGTCGGGGAACAACAAGCTGAAACCCGCGCCATTGCTGGAAAAGCTCGCCGAGGATGGCTCCGGCTTCGCCGCACACGCCAAGGCAACGGCTGCGTGATGGAGCGTCCTTTCGCCTGGGAGAGATACTATCCGCCGGGCGTGAGCTGGGACGATCCGATCTGGACGTCCTCGGTGCCGGCGCTGCTTGACAAGGCGGTTGCCGACCACGGGGACAGAACCGCGATCGAGTATCGCGACCGGGAGATGAGCTTCATCGACCTTGGCGGCCTGGTCGACCAGGCCGCCGCCGCCCTGCTGGCGGGCGGGATTAAGCGCGGTCAGACGCTGGCGCTCTATCTGCCGAACACGCCGTTCCATCCGGTCTGTTTCTTCGGAGGGCTGAAGACCGGGGCGCGGATCGTCATGCTGAGCCCGCTCGATGCGCCGCGCGAGCTTGCCTACAAGCTCGATGACAGCGGCGCGCGGGTGCTGATCACCGTCAATCTCGGCGACATGGCGCAGAAGGCGGCGGGCCTGCTCGCGGACGGCCATCTCGACCGCGTCATCGTCTGCGACGACCGCGATCTGGGCGCCCCGGGAGACGGGGTCTCCGCGCTCCCCGACAAGGCCGGCGTGATGTCTTGGCGCGACTTTGCCAGGGGTGCCGTCTTGCCCGCGACGTGGCCGGCTGTCGAGGACGGCGATATCGCGCTTCTGCAATATACCGGCGGCACGACCGGCCGGCCCAAGGGGGCGATCCTCACCCATGCCAACCTGACGGCGGCAACGGCGATCTACGAAACCTGGCAGGACGGCATCGGTTTGACCGTGCCGGGCCAGGAAAAGGTGCTGTGCTACCTGCCGCTGTTCCACATCTACGCGCTCACGGTGATCCTGCTTCGGCAGGTGCGCAGCGGCAACGAGATCCTGATGCGGTTGCGCTTCGACACCCAGTCCGCCCTGCGCGACATCGAGGAGAAGCGGGCGACGATTTTCTACGGCGTGCCGACCATGTGGATCGCCATCACAAACCTGTCCGATATCGATACGCGCGATCTGTCGTCGCTGCGCACGGCCAGCTCCGGCGGCGCGCCGCTGCCCGTCGAGGTCGGCCGGCGCTTTACCGAGTTGACCGGCATGAGGCTGCTCGGCGGCTGGGGCATGACCGAATCCTCGCCGGCCGGCACCAACCTGCCGTCGGAGGGTCCCGACAAGCCCGGCTCGATCGGCGTACCGATGCCAGGCCTCGAGATGGGTTTCGTCGCGCTCGACGATCCGACCCGCGAGCTGGGCCCCGGCGAGACCGGCGAGATGCGTATCCGTGGCCCGAACGTCACCCGGGGCTACTGGAACCGGCCCGAGGAAACCGAGGCCGCCTTCGCCGATGGCTATTTCCTGACCGGTGATATCGGCTACATGGACGAGGACGGCTTTTTCTTCCTGGTCGACCGCAAGAAGGACATGATCCTGTCGGGCGGCTTCAACGTCTATCCGCAGGTGATCGAACAGGCGATCTACGAGCATCCCGCCGTCGCCGAGGTGCTGGTGATCGGCGTCGACGATGCCTATCGCGGCCAGTCGGCCAAGGCCTTCATCAGCCTGCGCGAGGGGGCGGACGCGCTTTCGCTCGATGCGCTGCAGGCCTTCCTGGCCGACAAGGTCGGCAGGCACGAGATGCCGCAGCACCTGGAAATCCGCGATGCCCTGCCGCGTACGGCGGTGGGAAAACTGTCGAAGATCGCCTTGCGCGACGAGGCGCGCGCGAAGGCGCGTGAGCGAAACGACCCGTGACCATCTCACAGTGAGGAGACGCCCAGAATGCCCGAAGCCGTGATTGTCTCAACCGCGCGTACGCCGATCGGCAAGGCCTATCGCGGTGGGCTCAACAATACCGACGGGCCGACGCTCGCCGCCCATGCGATCAAGCCCGCGATCGAGCGCGCCGGCATCGAGGGGGCGGAAGTCGAGGACGTGGTGATGGGTTGCGCCATGCAGGAGGGCTCGACCGGTGGCAATGTCGCCCGCCGGGCGCTGCTGCGCGCCGGACTGCCGGTGACGACCGCCGGCACGACCATCGACCGGCAATGCTCGTCGGGCCTGCAGGCGATCGCGGTGGTCGCCCGGTCGATCCTGCATGACGGCATGAAGATCGGGGTTGCCGGCGGGCTTGAATCGATCTCGCTCGTCCAGAACGATCATCGCAACACCTTCCATCAGTTCGATCAGGCATTGCTCGACATGAAGCCCGAGGTCTATCTGCCGATGATCGATACCGCCGAGGTGGTCTCCGAGCGTTATGGCATATCGCGCGAGGCGCAGGACGCCTACGGCCTTGAGAGCCAGAAGCGGACGGCGGCGGCCATGCAGGGCGGGCGGTTTTCCGACGAGATCGTGCCGGTGACGACAACGAAGGCCGTCGTCGACAAGGAAACCAAGGAGATCTCCTATCAGGAGGTGACGATCGAGCGGGATGAGGGGCCGCGGCCGGAATCCACGGCAGACGGGCTCGCCGGGCTCAAGCCCGTGCGCGGCGACGACAAGACGATCACCGCAGGCAATGCCAGCCAGTTGTCCGACGGGGCGTCGGCCTGCGTGGTGATGGATTCCAAGCTCGCCGAGCAGCGCGGGCTCGAACCGCTCGGCACGTTCCGCGGCTTCGCGGTGGCCGGCTGCGAGCCCGACGAAATGGGCATCGGTCCGGTCTTCGCCGTGCCGCGCCTGCTTGAGCGGCACGGGCTTTCCGTCGACGATATCGATCTGTGGGAGCTGAACGAGGCTTTTGCCGTGCAGGTGCTCTATTGCCGCGACCGGCTCGGCATCGATCCGGATAAGCTCAATGTCGATGGCGGGGCGATCGCGCTCGGTCACCCTTATGGCATGTCGGGGGCGCGGCTCACCGGCCACGCGCTGATCGAGGGCCGCCGGCGCGGCGCCAAGCGGGCGGTCGTGACGATGTGCATCGGGGGCGGCATGGGCGCTGCCGGCCTGTTCGAGCTCAACACGTAAGGCAGGATTATGGACCTTTCCTACACCGACGAGGAAAAGGCGTTTCGCGCCGAGGTGCGGGCCTTTTTCGACGATGCCCTTCCCGGCGATATCCGCGAGCGCATGGTCGACGGCCATCATATCGGCAAGGACGACATCGTCCGCTGGCAGCGCATCCTGAATGAGAAGGGATGGGCGGTGCCGCACTGGCCTGTCGAACATGGCGGCACCGGCTGGGGGCCGATGCAGCTCTATATCTTCAACGAGGAAATGCAGCGCACGCCGGCGCCCTCGCCGCTTCAATTCGGCGTCTACATGGTCGGACCGGTGATCTACACCTTCGGCAGCGAGGTCCAGAAGGCGCGCTTCCTGCCGCGGATCGCCAATATCGACGATTGGTGGTGCCAGGGCTTTTCCGAGCCGGGGTCCGGTTCGGACCTTGCCTCGCTCAGAACCTCGGCGGTGCAGGACGGAGACCATTATGTCGTCAACGGCCAGAAGACCTGGACGACGCTTGCCCAATATGCCGACTGGATCTTCTGCCTGGTGCGCACCGACCCGCAGGCGGAAAAGAAGCAGACCGGCATCTCCTTCCTGCTGATCGACATGGCGACGCCGGGCATTACGGTCCGGCCGATCCAGACGCTTGACGGGGGGCATGAGGTCAACGAGGTGTTCTTCGACGACGTCCGCGTGCCGGTCGGGAACCTGGTCGGCGAGGAGAATCGCGGCTGGGACTATGCCAAGTTCCTGCTCGGTAACGAGCGCACGGGGATCGCCCGGGTCGGCGTCTCCAAGCAGCGTCTGCAGCGCATTCGCGAGCTTGCGGCGGATACGACGGAGAACGACCGGCCGCTGATCGAGGCGTCCTGGTTCCGCGACAAGCTGACGGCCGTCGAGATCGAGTTGAAGGCGCTGGAGATCACGCAATTGCGGGTCGTCGCGGCGGAAGCGAAGCGCGAAAAGGGCAAGCCCGACCCGGCTTCCTCCATTCTCAAGATCAAGGGCTCGCAGATCCAGCAGGCGACGACCGAACTGCTAATGGATGTCGTCGGCCCGCTGGCGCTGCCCTATCAGGAGGAGGAAATCGACGGGTCGAACGAACTGCCCGTCGGCCCGGACTGGGCGGGACCGGCCGCGCCGACCTATTTCAACTGGCGCAAGATTTCGATCTATGGCGGGTCGAACGAGATCCAGAAGAACATCATCGCCAAGGCGATCCTTGGGCTGTGATGGGGCGATGGACCCATTGTCGCGTTGGCCCGGAGGCCGTGTGTGGCGGTGTGGGGTCGGGAGGCTCGAATTCGATCGATGGGGCAGGGGCTCCCCGATCCCGGCTCTCGCTTCGCGCGGCCGGGATGACGATTGAGAGGCGGGGGCTGACATCCACTCAGTGGTCATTGCCGGGCTTGTCCCGGCAATCCATGAACACAGTGGCCAGCGACCCGTGTTCATGGATCCGCGGAACACGTCCGGGGATGACGTCCGAGTGGGTGGTCAGGCTGAAAACGAAAGCCCCGTCCCCGCTGAACCGGACAGCAGTGGAACAGGTCCGGGCATGACATCCGCAGGTAACTGGACGCCCCTGCCCACCAGGCAGGTAAGAGCAGCAAAAATAGCAGGCTAATCACATGGACTTCGATCTCAACGACGAGCAGCGTCTTCTCCAGGAAAGTCTCGGCAAGCTGCTGGCCGATCACTACGCCTTCGAGCAGCGGGCCGAAATGCTCGGCGGCGATCCGGGCTGGAGCCGCGAGATGTGGGCGCGCTACGCCGAGATGGGGCTGCTGGCGCTGCCGTTTTCGGAAGAGGACGGCGGCATGGGCGGCGGGCCGGTCGAGACGATGATCGTCATGGAGGCGTTCGGCGGCGCGCTGGTGCTCGAGCCCTATCTGTCAACCGTGATCCTGTGCGGTAGCCTGCTGCGCAACGGGGCGAGCGACACACAGCGGGCGGCGCTGATCCCGAAAATCGCAGACGGCGGCCTGCTGATGGCCTTTGCCCAGGGCGAACGGCAGTCGCGCTACGACCTGTTCGATGTTGCCACGACTGCGCGCCGCGATGGTGGCGGTTACGTCCTCGACGGGGCCAAGACCGTCGTGCTCGGCGGCGACAGCGCGGACCGGCTGATCGTCTCGGCGCGCACGGCGGGCGAGCGGCGCGATTCCGGCGGCATTGGCCTGTTCCTGCTCGACGCCGGCGCCGCCGGCGTGTCGCGGCGGGGCTATGCGACGCAGGATGGCCACCGCGCCGCCGAGATCATCCTGGAAGGCGTGCGGGTCGACGAGGCGGATGTCCTCGGCGATCCCGAAGGCGCGCTGCCGGTGATCGAACGGGCCGTCGACGAGACGATCGCCGCACTCTGCGCCGAGGCGGTCGGGACGATGGCGACGATGCATGCCGAGACGGTCGAGTATCTCAAGGTGCGCAAGCAGTTCGGCGTGCCGATCGGCAGCTTCCAGGTGCTGCAGCACGCCGCCGTCGACATGTTCGTCGAACTGGAGCAGGCCCGCTCGATGGCGATGTTCGCCGCGATGATGGCCGGCGAGGCCGATGCGGGCATCCGGGGATCGGCGATGTCGGCGGCCAAGGTGCAGATCGGCCGCTCGGGCAAGGCCGTCGGCCAGGCGGCGATCCAGCTGCATGGCGGTGTCGGCATGACCATGGAGTTCCAGGTCGGCCACTATTTCAAGCGCGCCACCATGATCGACCAGACCTTCGGCACCGTCGCCCATCACATGGCGCGGGCCGGCGGCGGCGACAGTCTGGTTGCGGCATGACCGACGCACCCGCTCATCCCTTCCGCCTCGACGGCCAGGTCGCCGTCGTCACCGGGTCGAGCAAGGGGATCGGCCGGTCGATCGCCGAGACGATGGCGGTGCTCGGCGCCAGGGTCGTCATATCGAGCCGCAAGAAGGAGCCGTGCGAGGCCGTCGCCGCGGCGATCCGCGATGCCGGCGGGGAGGCGATCGCCATTCCCTGCAACGTCTCGCGCAAGCCGGAGGTGCAGGGACTGATCGCCCGCACGCTCGAGCAGTTCGGCCGCATCGACACGATGGTCGCCAACGCCGCCGTCAATCCGCATTACGGCCCGCTGACGACGCTCGAAGATTCCCATTTCGACAAGATCATGGAGGCGAACGTCAAGGCCAATGTCTGGTTCGCCAACCTGGTGCTGCCGGGCATGGCCGAGCGCGGCAGCGGGACGATGATACTCATCTCGTCAATCGGGGGCCTGTACGGCTCCGGCGAGATCGGCGCCTATTGCGTTTCCAAGGCGGCCGACATGTCGCTTGCCCGCAACCTCGCCGTCGAATGGGGACCGCGCAACGTGCGCGTTAACTGCATCGCGCCTGGCCTGATCAAGACCGACATGGCCCGGGCGCTGTGGGAGGACAGGGTCCATTTCGAGAAGCGCATGGAGCGCACGCCGCTCAGGCGGATCGGCCGGCCCGACGAGATCGGACCGGTCGCCGCCTTCCTCGCCTCGCCGGCGGCCAGCTACATCACAGGCCAGACCATCGTCGCCGACGGCGGGGTGACGATCGCCTGACGGATCCCGCCATGCAGCTGCGGCATTCCGGCCAATCTGCCGCCGGACTTGCCTTGCACGCCGCGTGTGATGTCCTATAGCGGCCGAAATCGGCCCTCGGGCAAGCAACGACCAGGCGGGGAGAAGAAGAATGACAGCGCGCGTCGATATCGCCAAGCGTGTCCACGACCATACGTGGAAGCTCGATCCGATCGTGCGAACACTGCTCGATACCGACTTCTACAAGCTCTTGATGGGCTCGCTGATCCACCGTCTGCATCCCGATGTCGGCGTGACCTTCTCGCTGGTCAACCGGACGACATCCGTGCGCCTGTGCGATGAAGTGGACGAGGGCGAGTTGCGCGAGCAACTCGACCATGCCCGGTCGCTGAAATTCGAAAAGAACGAGCTGATCTGGCTTGCCGGCAACACGTTCTACGGCCGCCAGCAGATCTTCGATCCGGACTATCTGGCCTGGCTCGCCGATTTCCAGTTGCCCGACTACGAGCTGACCCGCCATGACGGCCAGTACGAGCTGCGCTTTTCCGGGCCCTGGCGGGACGTCACGATGTGGGAGGTGCCGGCGCTTGCAATCATCACCGAACTGCGGTCGCGGGCAGCCGTGCGCAAGATGAGCCGGTTCGAGCTCGACGTGCTCTATGCGCGGGCGAAGTCGCGGCTGTGGGACAAGATCGAGCGGCTCCGGGTGCTGGCCGGGGAGGGGCCGCTCAAGGTTGGCGATTTCGGCACCCGGCGGCGGCACTCCTATCTGTGGCAATTGTGGTGCGTGGAAGCGCTGAAGGAAGGCGTCGGCGAGTGCCTGACCGGCACCTCGAACGTCAAGATGGCGATGGATCTCGGCCTTGAGGCGATCGGCACCAACGCACACGAGCTGCCGATGGTCTATGCGGCGCTGGCAAAGGACGATGCGGAACTGCGCCAGGCGCCCTACAAGGTGCTGGCCGACTGGGCTTCAATCTATGACGGCAACCTCAAGGTCGTGTTGCCGGACGCCTATGGGTCGACCAATTTCTTCCGCAACGCGCCTGGCTGGGTGGCGAGCTGGACGGGCGTGCGGCCGGATTCCAAGCCGCCGATCGAGGGCGCCGACGAGATTCTGCTGTACTGGCGGCGGCATGGGCAGGACCCGATGGACAAGACGATCATCCTGTCGGACGGCATGGATATCGATTCCATCGAGGCGGCGGTGCGCCATCTGCGCGGCCGGACCAATGTGCTGATCGGCTGGGGCACCAATCTCACCAACGATTTCCGCGGCTGCGCGCCGAGCGGCGTCGACGGGCGGCTGAAGGCAATTTCGCTCGTTTGCAAGGTCACCGACGCCAATGGCCGGCCGGCGGTGAAGCTGTCTGACAACATCACCAAGGCGACCGGCCCGGCCGACGAGATCGAGCGCTACCGCCGTGTCTTCGGCGAGGAGGGGATCGTCAAGCTGCCGGTGGCGGTTTAGGACGCGATACCCGGCGCTCGACTCCCAGCGATGCGTTTCGTCCGCTTGCGCGGACCGTGCCTCACCCCTTCCGATCATCGCGCCGCCGGGCGATACTGCCGCGCCACGAGATGCCAGAAGGGGGAATCCCGATGTGCCGACTGCTCGCCTATTCGGGTGCGCCGATCTTTCTCGAAACCGCCCTCACCGATCCGCCGCATTCGCTCGTCAGCCAGTCGAAGACGGCGCATGAATCGATGTCGTCGGTCAATGCGGATGGCTGCGGCATCGGCTGGTATGGCGAGCGCGCCGAGCCGGCCCGCTTCCGCTCCGTCCATCCCGCCTGGGGCGACGAGAACCTGCGCTCGCTGTGCCGGCAGATCCGCTCGCGCCTGTTCGTCGGGCATATCAGGGCGGCGACGTCGGGCGGCGTCTCCTCGGTCAACTGCCACCCCTTCGTCGCCGGCCGGCACATGTTCCTGCACAACGGCTCCGTCGGCGGCTTCGCGCGGATGCGGCACCGCGTCGAGCCGATGCTGCCCGAGGCCTATTACGCGCATCGGCTCGGCACGGCCGATACCGAGGCGATTTTCCTGAACGCGCTCGGGCATGATCTCGACAAGGATCCGATCGGCGCCGTCTCCCGGAGCCTGTCCGATTTCCTTAAGCTGATCGCCGATATGGGGCTCGACGAGGCGATCCAACTGGCCGCGATCCTGACCGATGGGGAAACGGTCTGGGCCTTCCGCTGGGCAAGCCGGCATCTCGCCCCGACGCTTTACACGCGACGCATCGAGACGGGCATGATCGTCGCGTCGGAGCCCTATGACGACGATCGCGGCGACTGGGATTCGGTGCCGGAGGACAGCGTCACGATCATCACCGCCGATGGCGGCGTCGACCGGCAGCCGTTTCGGCCGTCCTGACGCCGGGGGGGCTCGTCAGCGCGCGCCGATCAGCGGGGTGAGCGTCATCGACCCCGACAGCGTCTCGCCCGGTGCCAGCATCACGAGGCCGGTGTCGTCGCGCACGGTTGCGAGATTGACCGCGTCATTGCAGTGGGACACGGGCTCGGCGCAGAAGAAGTCCTCGCCCGGTGGCGTGTAGACCACGAGGTAATCGAGCGGGCTGGTGGTCGTGATCCGCAGACCGCGGGCGGTCTCGCGCCAGCGGATATCGAGCGTCCGGCCCCAGCCGCTGAAGCAATTGTCGAGAATGACGCTGCTGGCTTTGACCGGTTCGTTCGCCTTCCAGATCGAGCCGGCATCTTCGAGGCGAACCGGCATGACCTCCGAATCGGCCCGCCAGATCCCGGCGACCGAGCCTGTAAAGGTCGTATAGCGGGTGCGCGGAAAATAGGGATGAAAGCCGATGCCCCCCGGCATTGATCCGTCCAGCATCGACCCGCCCGGCATCGGTTCCCGCGAAAGGTTGGTCAGCGACAGGGTGAGGCCAAGCGACGTCTCGGAGAGCGCAACCACCTGCTCGGCCCGATACGGCCAGGGCCAGTCGCCGGCAGCGTGTTCATAGACAAGGCGGACCATCCTGTCGTCGGCCTCGGCGACCTGCCAGGCGTTCTGCCAGCCATGGCCGTGGATCGTGTGCGGGTGGGTGCCGAAATTCGGCGGCAGCCGCACCGTGCGCTCGCCGAGGGTGAACCGCCCGTGGCGGATGCGGTTGGAGAAGGGCACCAGCGGAAAGCAGGCCATCGCCAGCACCTCGCGCTCGCCTGGCCGTGTCCGCCGCAACCAGTCGAGCCGCTGGCCGGGATAGTCGCTCCAGAAGCCGCCGAGCGCGCCGCCGATATTGGGTCGGATATCCGCCCGCAGCGGCCCGCAACGCAGCGCTATGGCCCGTTTGCTCGCCTTGGTCGCGGGGGGCGTCATCGCGGCGGCCGTTCGTCCGGAGGCGGATACCAGTAGGCGGCGTCGCGGGCGCTGCGCTCGACGATGACGAACTGATTGGCGAAGACCCGATAGGGATGGCTCCAGTCGCCATCCGGCCAGCGGATGCGCAGTTCGGCCCGCTCCGTCGTTCCAAGCCCGAAATGGACGAAGCCGAGTTCGCCGGAGCCGTGGCCGCCGCCGACGGTTATGTCGCGGGTGAGCACGCGGGTGCCGATCTTCGCGGTGATGCGCGACCCCACGGCGAAGGGATTGCCGCCTTGCTGTTCCAGGCGTACCGCCAGGAAATTGCCCATCGGGCGCGGCGCATCCGGGGTGCCGACACCGAGATTGCGAAACAGGGAAACGGACGCGGACCGGTTGACGACGACAAGATCCAGCATGCCATCGAGATTGAGGTCGACCACCGCCGCGCCCCGACCCCGCCGGTCAAGCGCGATGCCGGCGCGGTCGCCCGCCTCGCGGAAGCGGTTGTCCCAGCCGCCGATCAGCAGGTTGTCGGGGTCGTAGGCGGCGAAATCCGGCATTGCCTCGACATTTCCCTTGGCGATGAACAGGTCGATCAGGCTGTCATTGTTGAGGTCGTCGAACTCCGCGTGCCAGCCGGTCGAGGGGCGGATCTCCTCGCCGGCATAGGGCCGGTGCGCGGTGGCGCCGATCTCAAAGGCGATATCGGTATAGACCGGCCGGCCCTCCTCGGCGTCCTGGTCGAGCGTCTGGATGCGGGTATCGCCCATCGAGGTGAGCGCGTAGTCGGGCTGGTTGTCGCCGTCGATATCGGCGGCTGCGATCCCCATGCCCCAGATTTTCAGGGGCCGCCAGCCATCGGCTGCGCGATAGAGGCGCGGCGGGCGGTTCGGGGCGAGCCGCCATAGCTGCTCCTGCCCGCCGCGATAATAGTGGCGGTCGTTGCTGATCCTCAGCGCCGGCTCGCCGCGGTTTGCCCAGTCGGTGAACATCAGCGACAGCGAGCAGTAGCCGGGGCTGAGCGCCGTCGGTTCGGAATAGTCGGGCGTCTCGGCCCCCTGCGCGGGGCGATGGAGCCGGTTGTCGTGGCAGGTGCCCCAGGGCGCGCCAGGCGCGCTGCGGTCGACATAGTTGCCGACGGCGAGTGTCGGGTGCGCGTTGCCTGCCTCCCAGGTCGCGGCGAAACCGGTCGACCAGGCGCGGTCGCCATCGAAGGACCAGGCCTTGTTGGCAGGTGTGAACGTGCAGTCCGGCCCGCCCTTCAGGAGCATGTTGCGGCCGACCCGCGTTAGCGCCAGGTCGATGATCCCGTCGCCGTCGATATCGACGGGCCAGAGGCCGGTGACGGCGGTCAAGTCCGTGTCGTCCGCGCCGAGATGGCGTCGTTCGAAGGTGAGTGCGCCGCCGGTCGGGCTGCGGTTTACGTACAGGGCTGCTGGCCGCTCGCCGCCGGCGAAGGCGAGATCCGGCCGGCCGTCGGCATTGCAGTCGAAGGCTGAGACCCCGCCACCAACGAAATACTCCCACGGGCCGTCATAGACATGGTCGATGCTGGCGGCGGCCGCTTCCTCGTGCAGCGCGGGGATGTCGGCGGTGATCGGGGTTTCGTCGTTGGCGATGGCGGGGGTGTTTGCGAAGAGGACGGTGAAGACGGTGGCGATCATCGCCGCGGCGAGCCCCCTTCGTCCCGCCTTCGCGGTCGTCCGGGATAACGCTTGCGGGGTGGGAATCTCCTCCCGATCCACACCCATTCCGGTCATGCCCGGACTTGTTCCGGGCATCCAATCCACGGTGCTCTTTGCCGCATCGGCCAATGGATTGCCGGGACAAGCCCGGCAATGACCTCTGAGAGTGTTGCCACGCCCCACCCTTTCAATCGTCATCCCGGCCGAGCGGTGGCGAGAGCCGGGATCGGAGAACCGGGGCCTTGCCGATGGGGCGGGGGCTCCCCGATCCCGGCTCGGCCTTGCGGCCGTCCGGAACGACCCATACGAGATGAGTGCCCCTCCGCCGCCCATCACTCGATCACCAGGGTCTTCAGGAAGGCGATGATCGACTGCCGGTGCGGCTCATCAAGGGCCTCGTAGGCCTGCCGCGCGTCCCGGGCGCTGCCGGCATGGGCGCGGATCGCCGCGTCGAGCGTCGTCAGGTCGCCGCGATGGCCATAGGGCGCCGTGGAGCCGACGCCCCAGAGTTCCGTCGTCTGGAAGACGTCGCGATCGACAAAACGCTGCGAAAGAAGTTCGTTGCCGAGCCAGTCGCGCTGATCATCGGCGATGCGGTGGCGTTTCAGGTCGCCGAACAGCGGCACCAGCAATCGGCCCTGGTCGTCACGGGCAAGGCCGGCGCTCAGGTCGAGGGCGATCTCCGTCGTTTCACCGGGCCTGAGCGTGCCCGCCGTATCGAACGGGTTCGGATCGGTGAAGACGGCCGTTTCAAGCGGCAGGGCGGGAACATGGCAGGCCGCGCAGCCGATCGCCGAAAACCGGTCCTCGCCATCTTCGGCAAGCGCCTGCCAGTCGGGCGGCAGACCGCGCCTGCGGCCCGGCGGCGGGCGGGTCGCCTGCCAGGCAACGAGGGCGGTGATGTCGTCGTGGCTCAGTTCGCCGGACACCCCGTCCGCGTCGAAATCCGTGTCGCCGGTCCAGCGCGGGCCGAAGCGCTCCTCGGCCTGCATGCCGTGATGGTGGTTCATGGCGTTGACGGTGAACTGCCTCAGCGAGGTCATCACACCCTTCTGCGAGAACGGCCGGATGACCAGATCAGTATCGACGCCGTCGACCTTCGACAAGTCGATGCGGCCGTCCGGCCGGGCGGTCAGGCTGCCGAAGGCGACGCCCTTCGACACGAGGTCGGCTTCGACCGTCTCACCGCGCTGTCGCGCTTCCCGCAGGGCGGAATCGCGGGCGGCCTGCAGATCCGCCGTCATCTCGCGGGCAAGCAGTTCAACCAGCCCGGCGCCGAACAGGTGGTTGGTGCCGCGCTCGTTGGAGAATTGCGGATCGAGCGTATCGAAATCGGCACTCTCGAAGCCTTCGGTGACGAAGGCGTTGGCGGTAAACGGGCCGGCGCCGCCGATGACGGGATCGTGGTGGCAGGAGGCACAGGCATTGGCGTCGGGCCCTGCAAGGCGCTGGAACGGCATCGGCGATGGCCGGCGCCGTTTGGTCGGGACGATCGCCTGGGTCGCCATCGGTCGGCCGGCACCGTCGAGGTCGGTGAACTTGGCGATGAACAGGTGCTCGCCGCGGGCGACCAGGCGGTCGCGATCGGCCGGATCGGCGAGATCGAGGGTTTCAACGTCGAGCGACGCACCGCGGGCGGCCTCCGACCAGGGCGGGGCGTTGGCGAGCGCGGAACCGGCAAGGACCGCCCCGGCAAAGATCGTACAGGGAAGCGCGAGGCCCGGCAGCCCGGCGCGGTGCCGGACCTTCGGGCCCCGGAGAGCAGGAAGGCAGGCTTTGCCTGTCACGCCGGCTCCACCTCCAGTGCATCCATAGCGCCGGGCCCGGGCGTCGCGCCGGGCGGACATTTACCCAGGATGATCATGCCGAGCACCTCGTCCTTGCTGACATCGCCGGTCCGGGCGGTGCCGACGAGCTGGCCGTTCTTCATGACCGCGACGCGGTCGGACAGGTCGAAGACGTCGTGGATGTCGTGGCTGATCAGGAAGATGCCGATGCCTTCCTTCTTCAGTTGCAGCACCAACTCGCTGACCTGCGCGGTTTCCTGCGGTCCCAGCGCTGCCGTCGGCTCGTCCATGATCAGGATGCGGGCGTTGAAATGGATCGCCCGGGCAATCGCCACCGACTGACGCTGGCCGCCCGACAGCGCGCGGACCGGGTCCTTGAAGCGCTGGAAATTCGGGTTGAGCCGGCCCATCACCTCGCGGGCCGCAGCCTCCATCGCGACATCGTCGAGCGTGCCCCAGGGCGTCATCAGCTCGCGGCCGAGGAACAGGTTCGCCGCCGCGTCGACATTGTCGGCGAGCGCCAGCGTCTGGTAGATCGTCTCGATGCCCAGCGCCTTGGCGTCGCGCGGGTTTTCGATATGCACTTCCTCGCCGTTGATCAGGATCGTGCCGGAATCGCGGCGATAGGCACCCGACAGGATCTTGATCAGCGTCGACTTGCCGGCGCCGTTGTGGCCGAGCAGGCCGACCACCTCGCCGGGATAAAGGTCGACGCCGACATTTTCGACGGCGTGAATGCCGCCAAACGCGATCGAGATGTCGCGCATCTCGACCAGCGGGGCTTGGCCCGAAGCCTGCGTATCGCTCATGTCGTGCGCCTCCGATAGACCGTGTCGACCCAGACCGCGAGAACCAGCGCGATGCCGACGACGATGTTCTGCAGCGGGGTGTCGAGCCCCATCAGCACCATGCCCGATTGCAGCGACTGCATGACCAGCGCGCCGAGCACGGCGCCGGCGACCGTGCCGATGCCGCCGCCAAGCGAGGTGCCGCCGATGACGGCCGCCGCGATGACGTAGAGCTCGTCGAGCATGCCCTGCGCGTTGGTCGCGGCGTTCAGCCGGGCCGTCGAGATCGATGCCGAGATGGCGCAGAGCGCGCCCATCAGCATGAAGATCTTCATGGTCACCCAGCGGGTGTTGATGCCGCTCAGGTTCGCCGCTTCCGGATTGCCGCCGATTGCGAAGACGTAGCGGCCGAAGCGGGTGCGGGTGCCGATGAAGGTCATGACGATGGCAACGCCGATCGCGACCAGGACGGGGATCGCAATGCCGTGGGCGATATAAAGGCCGCCCTCGGGGATCGGGATATTGTTGGCCTCGGCGTAGCGCTTGGCGATGCCGACCGGCCAGGGATAGGCATTGGCGATCCAGACGGCGCCGAGAACGGCGGCCGAGGCGATGCCGGCCAGGAAGGCTTCGGCCCAGAGCGGGCGCAGCGGGAACTGGAAGCGCTTGCGCCGCCTCCGGCCGGCCGCGATCGCCGCGATGATCGCGACGCAGGCGATGATGCCGACGATCCAGCTTGCCGCAGCCCCGATCGATCCGTCGGCGCCGCCGCCGAGCAGCTCGAAATTCTGGTCCATCGGCGCCACCGTGCGCCCGCTCGTCACCCACCAGGCCGCCCCGCGCCAGACGAGCAGGCCGCCGAGTGTGACGATGAAGGCCGGCACGCCGAGATAGGCGATGATGAAGCCGTGCAGACCGCCGATTAGCACGCCGACGACGACGCCGATGCAAAGCGCGATCACCCAGATCAGCGAATGGCCGAAGCCGAACAGCTGCGGCAGGTATTCGGCCTGCGCGACGCCGATGATCATGCCGATGAAGCCGAGCACCGAGCCGACCGACAGGTCGATGTTGCGGGTGACGATGATGAACACCATGCCCGTCGACATGATCGCGATCGAGGCGGTCTGGACCGACAGGTTCCAGAGGTTTCTCGGGGTCAGGAAAATGCCGCCCGACAGGATGTCGAAGCCGATCCAGATGACGGCGAGCGCGCCGAGCATGCCGACCAGGCGGGTGTCGATCTCGGTGGCGGCGAAGAAGCGGGCGAGCATGCCCGGGCTCAAGGCCCGGCCGGCGCCCGCGGTGATCGGTCTGTCTGTCATGCGACCAGTCCCTTCAGGAAACGGTTCATGAACGGCGCAAGTTTAACATGACACCCGGTTTGAGCCGAGCATCTGTTTACGCTACGGAATATTTGGAACTGCGCCCCGTATCGGCTGCACGCGCAGCCTTCCGCAGCCGGGCTAAAAACCCCGGCTGCGGGTGGTCCGTTCGCTCAGTCGCAGAGGGCGAGCGCGCCCTTTTCGACGCCCTGGCAGACGACCTCGAGCGGCACCCAGCCGGCATCGACGACGAGGTTCAGGTTGTCGCGGGTCACGGGGACGGGCTTCAGGAAGATCGAGGTCATCTCGACGCCCTTCGGACCGCCGGAGAACTTGACCGCGCCGTCGACCTCGTCCATCGCCTTGCCGTCGGCGAGCTGTACGGCGATTTCGGCGGCGTTCTTGCCGAGGTCGCGGGCATCCTTCCAGACCGACACGGTCTGCGTGCCGAGCGCCACGCGGTTGAGCGCGGCATGGTCGCCGTCCTGGCCGGAGACCGGCACCGAGCCGTCGAGCCCCTGCGAGGCAAGCGCCGCGACGACGCCGCCGGCCGTGCCGTCATTGGAGGCGACCACCGCGTCGACCTTGTTGTCGTTGGCGGTGAGGATCTGCTCCATGTTCTTCTGGGCGTTGGCGGGCAGCCAGCCGTCGGTATAGGCCTCGCCGACATTCTTGATCTTGCCCGCATCCATCGCCTCCTTCAGCACCTCCATCTGGCCGGAGAACAGGAAGTCGGCATTCGGGTCGGCGGCCGAGCCCTTGATGAAGGCGTAGCTGCCCTCCGGCATCGCCTCTTGCACAGCGCGGGCCTGCATGCGGCCGACTTCCTTGTTGTCGAAGGTGATGTAGAAGACCTCCGGATTCTCGATCAGCCGGTCATAGCCGACGACCGGAATGCCCTCGTCGGTCGCCTGCTGGACGGCCGGGCCGATCGCGTCGGAATCCTGGGCGAGGATGATCAGCGCGTCGGCGCCCTGGGCGATCAGGCTTTCGATGTCGGTGAGCTGCTTGGCGGCCGAGGACTGCGCGTCGGCGGAGATATATTTGGCGCCGGCTGCATCGAGCGCTTTCTTGATCGCGGCCTCGTCGGTCTTCCAGCGCTCTTCCTGGAAGTTCGACCAGGACACGCCGACCGTCTTGTCGTCGGCGCTGACCGTCACGGCCCCTGCGATCGTGGCAAGCGCGACGGCTGCCGGCAGCAGATAAGTCTTCATTGCGGTTCCTCCCTTGAGCGCGCCTTCCTGCTCAATGACGACCGGTTTTCGGTCCGAAAGCGCGGTATTATTCCCGGTATTCGTCGTTCCAGCCGACCGCACGTGATGGCCGGCACTCTGTTTCAATTTTGAGTTACGCACCTCAAATTGAAGGTCGATGCGTGTCACAACGTCATTCTTCCGGCGCAGACTGGATTTTTTAAAGCCGGTTCCTTCGCCGGTTTGATCTTCCGCCAGCATACCTAAATCGGAAAATGAGGTACGTCAATCATTTTGCGGAATTTTCTCTGATGGACCGGTGCGACCGCCCTGGCCGCCCGGTTTGATCGAGGATTGATGGCGTGTGAAAGGCGCGGCGATCGGGGATCACGCGCGGGGTGGTTGAAGCCGGCATCACCCGAGAGTGATTGGTCTGTGACCGGCTGCGGCGTTCATGGTGGAGGTATACGCCGGATTTGCCTGCCAGGCCTGTTCACGAGGAACGCCGAATGCCCCGTATCCGCAACATCATCGCTGCAACCGGCCCTGCCATCACTGGCCCTGTGCCCGCGGTCCTTCTGGCGATCGTGCTGGCGATTGCAGGGTTTGTGTCCGGTCCCCATGCCTCGCCGAAGCTCTGGCAGGGGCACGGCTGGAAGACCGACTTCTCCAAATCCGAGGTCCCGTTCGAGGAGATCCTGTCCGGCGGGCCGCCGCGCGACGGCATTCCCTCGATCGACGCGCCGATGTTCAAGCCGGTGGCGGAGAACGACGACTATGCCGACCGGGAGCCGGTCATCGCGCTGGTCGTCGACGGCGTCGCGCGGGCCTATCCGCTCAGCGTGCTGACCTGGCACGAGATCGTCAACGACACGATCGCGGACAAGCCCGTGGCGGTGACCTATTGCCCGCTCTGCAATGCCTCGATCGTGTTCGACCGGACGGTCGATGGCCGCGTCCTCGACTTCGGCACGACCGGGCTTCTGCGCAAGTCCGATCTCGTCATGTATGACCGCCAGACGGAGACCTGGTGGCAGCAATTCACGGGAGCCGGCATCGTCGGCGAGATGGCCGGCACCGAGCTCGACATGATTCCGTCGCGGGTCGTCGCCTATGCCGATTTCAGGAAACGCCATCCCGACGGCGCGGTGCTGGTGCCGAACAATCCGGCCGCCCGTTCCTATGGCCGCAACCCCTACGCCCAATACGATACGCGGGCTGCGCCCTATTCGCTGTTCAAGGGCGATCTGCCCGAGGAGATCGAGCCGATGGCCCGCGTGATCGTGGTGCGGCATGACGGCAGGATCACGGCGGTGGAGATGTCCCATCTGCGCGAGCAGGGCGCCTTGGAGGCGGATGGGCTGAAATTCTCCTGGCATGAAGGCGTCGCCTCGGCGCTCGATTCCTCGATGATCCGCAACGGCCGCGATGTCGGTGCCGTCGATGTGGTCGACGCGGAAACCGGCGAACCCGTGGTGCACGACGTCACCTTCGGCTTTGTCGTCTTCGCGTTCCATCCAGACACGCCGGTGCTGACCGAGGCCGGACTGACGCCGCTGACCGTCAGGCGGTAGCTCACGCAGATGTGACCTTCCAAGGCCACGAATGCGGCCGGGCGGTTGCCCGTCGCAAGGAAGCGTTAAGGCAAACCGGCTTAGCTCTCAAACCCTGTATCGGTCTGCTTGCCGCTCGGCGCCAAGCGCGTTTGCCGGGGTTGTCGTGTTCAAGGTCGTCAACGGATTTGTCTGCACCAGCGGGTGCGACGAGCATCTGGCCAAGAAGAACATCGACCCGCGCAATCCGCGTAACGACCCTGTCAAGCAGGAGCAGCTCGACCAGAACGATCCGTCGAAATTCATCGAGAAGGTGATCGAGGAGGCGCAGGAGGCCGGCCTCGAAGCGCGGCGTAATCCGCACGACCTGCACGGGCCGGCGGTGGTCCTCGGCGGGTCGCTGAGCGACCGCGGAGGCGGTTCGGCCGGACAGTCCGCGCCCGAGCCGCAATCGGTAACCGGCGCCCGTCTCAATATCGTCGTTTGAGCCGTCCCTATTGCAGCCGCTGGATCAGGTCCGCGGTCGGATAGGAATCCGCCGGCAGGCCGAGTTGCGCCTGCACCGCCTTGACGGCTGCCCGCGTGTTCTTGCCGAGGATGCCGTCGACCTTGCCGACATTGTAGCCGCGCGCCACCAGCGCCTTCTGCAGCGCGATGATCTGCGCCCGGCTCAGCGCTGCCGCGTTGCCGCGGCTGACCTTCGGTTCCCCCGCAAGCCGGGTCGCCAGATAGGCCGCCGTCGTCGCGTAGACCAGCGAGCGGTTCCATTGCAGATAGACCTGGAAATTGGGATAGGCCAGGAAGGCCGGGCCGGTGCGGCCCATCGGCAAGAGCAGCGAGGCGGGAAGCCCGTCGGCCGGCAGCGCCGATCCGTCGATGCGGGTGACGCCCTGACGCGCCCAGTAGGAGCGCGGGTGCTGGATGGCGATATCGGCCTGGTCCCATTGAATCGAGCCCGGCGCGCGGACTTCCTGAAGCCACGGCTCGTTCGGCCGCCAGCCGTGTTTGCGCAAGAGCGCGGCAGAGGAGGCAAGCGCGTCGGCGGAACTGCCGATCAGGTCGCGCCTGCCCGAACCGTCGAAATCGACGGCGGTCTCGTAATAGTCCTTCGGCAGGAACTGGGTCTGGCCGAGTTCGCCGGCCCAGGCGCCGCGCATCTGGGCGGGCGTCAGGTCGCCGCGTTCGATGATCTTCAGGGCGGCGATCAGCTGTGCGCGGAAGAGATCCGGCCGGCGGCAGTCATAGGCGAGCGAGGCGAGCGCCGTCAGCGTCGGGAAGTCGCCGGTATTGGCGCCGAAATCGGTTTCCAGCGCCCAGAAGGCGACGAGCACCGGCCCCGGCACGCCATATTGCTGCTGGATGCGGTCGAACATCGCCTTCTTATTGGCCAGATGCCTGCGGCCATGGTCTAGCCGGTACTGGTTGACCATGCGGTCGGAGAACTGCAGGAAGCTCTGCGAAAAGACGCCCTGGCCCCGGTCGCGCTTGACGACGGCGGGATCATAGCGCACCGAGTTGAGCGCCGCGTTGATGGTGCCCTGCGAGACCCCTTGCGCGGCGGCGTCCGCCTTCACGCCCTGAAGCCATTGCGCGAATGTCGCCCCGCCGTGGCAGCTTGCCGCCTGGGCGCTGCCGGGGGTGGCGGCCGTGATGAGAAGACCCGCGAGCGCGACCAGTGCGGGCGCGATGGTTTTCAGGCGCGGGAAGACCGGCTTGCGGGCGACGAGCGTCCGGATCATGGGCTTTGCGTTCCTCTGATCATCGAGAAGGGGCCGAATCGCTTTCAGCGTCACTTTGCGGTTAGCCGGTGTCGGTTTCAAGGCGGCTTGCGCCGCTTCGCCCATTCAGGGTTGGTTCATGATCGAGGACCTATTGTGAAGTCGGCGTCATTGACAGAACAGTGGTCACGGCGCACAAATTCCCATGTGTCGACGCGCATTTCCGAGCGCGGGCACGAAAACGACGACAAGATGGCCGGGTAGCCGATATCCGGAACACCCTTGGAAGGGCAAATGATGACAGCAAAGACGTTTGGAGCGGTGCTCGGCGCCGCGCTTCTGGTCGCGCCGGTCGCAGCGTTGGCGAGCGATGCCAACACGCCGATTTCGGCGCGTGGTGCATCCTTCAATGCAGAATCCTTCGGCGGCACCGCCCGCGTTTCGAAGGGCTTCGAGGGCAAAGCCTATTCGTCCGGTATCTCCGCGGCCCTGTCGCAGACGCTTTCCGACGACGACGTATCGGCCTTGCTCGATACGATTCCCGTCGGCACCGGTTCGATTATCGGGCCGGATGAGCGGAAGCTGGTCAAGAACACAAAGAAGTATCCCTACCGGGCGGTCGTGTTGATCCGCTTCAAAACCCCTGAGGGCTCCTCGCGTTGTACCGGCTGGATGATCAACAAGAATACGCTGGCAACCGCCGGGCACTGCCTCTACAAGCCCGGTGTCGGTTGGTATAACTACAAGAAATACAAGATGTATCCGGGTTATACCGGGTCGAGTGCGCCCTACGGGTCGTGCAAGGCCAAGGACCTCTATACGGTCGCCGGCTGGGCCAATGATGGCCGGGACGACTACGACTACGGCGCGATCAAGCTGAAGTGCAAGGTCGGCAAGAAGACCGGCTGGTTCGGCTACTTCTGGACGTCGGCCTCGCTGCAGGGCAAAAAGATTAAGATCGCCGGCTATCCCGGTGACAAGCCCTTGACACAGTGGAGGAGCAAAGGGACAGTAAAAGTCTCGCAAGTCCGCCGTGTCTACTATGACAACGACACGTTCGGCGGCATGAGCGGATCGCCTGTTTATTTCAAGAAATCGGACTGCGGACAGTGCAGCATGGCGGTCCATGCCTATGGCGTCAATCCGGCAGCGAGCTATCCAGACAATACCTATAACCACGGTACCCGGATTACCGAGGACGTCTACAAGAACCTCAACAAGTGGAAAAAAGCGAAGTAACGAGGTTCGCCTCCGCAAGATCAGGGAGCGGCCTTCGGGTCGCTCCTTTTTTGCGCGTTCAAGCGGGGCCGCGTCAGGTAATCGCGACGAGCGCCAGCAGCACGGCTGCCTCGGCGAGCATGGCGGTCGCGCCGAGTACGTCGCCGGTCTGGCCGCCGATCTGGCGGTGTGCGATCCAGGCGCAGAGGATCGTCGACAGCGCCACGACGAGGATCGCCGCAAGCGCGGCGCCGGGCGACAGCACCAGAAAGGCCAGCAGGATGGCGGCGGCAAGCGCTTCGGCGACGGGCCGGCCGGCGGGGCGGCCGACGCTGACCGATAGACCGTCGGCGCGGGCATGCGGCATCAGATGCATCAGCGGCGGCAGGGCGCCGCGCGACAGGGCGCCGGCGGCGATCAAAGCGGCTGCGACGGCGCCCCAATCGGCCAGCGCGGCAAGGGCGCCGAGGCGCAGGGCGAACAGCAGGATCAGCGCGATCACGCCATAGCTGCCGATGCGGCTATCGCGCATGATCGCAAGCTTTGCTTCCCGGTCCCGCCCGCCGCCGAAACCGTCGGCGGCATCGGCCAGGCCGTCCTCGTGCAGCGCGCCGGTTGCAAGCACCAGGACGGCGATCGCGACAACGCCTGAGAGAACAGGCGGCAGGCCGATCCAAACGGCGAGCCCGTAGGCGATCGCGGATAGTCCGCCCACGACGGCGCCGGCAATCGGATAGGCCCAGACGGCGGCTGCCGGATCGGCCGGCTCGTCGGGGATCAAGGCGCGCGGCAGCGGCAGCCGCGTCAGCAGGCCGAAGGCCAGGACAAGCTCGGCAAGCCGCTGCGCCATTTTGCCCTCAGTCCTTGTCGTCGACGCCGGCCTCGGCGAAGGTCGCCATGCCCGCATGGCAGGCGACCGCTGCCCGCAGCACGGGAACGGCGACGGCCGCGCCCGAGCCCTCGCCAAGCCGCATGTCGAGATCGAGCAGCGGCCGCTTTCCGAGCGCCTCGGCAAGCCGCCAATGGCCGGCCTCGGCGGATTTGTGGGCGACCAGCGCATGATCGAGACCGCCGTCGCAGAGCCGGGCAAGCGGCGCGGCGGCCGCCGTCGAGACGAAGCCGTCGAGCAGGACCGGAATGCCATGGGTGCGGGCGGCAAGGGCCGCGCCGAACATCGCGGCGAGTTCGCGCCCGCCGAGCGCCTGCGCGGCCAGAATCGGATCGGCGAGGATATCGGCGTGGCGGTCGAGCGCGGCATCGATCGCGGCGCGCTTGCGGGCAAGCCCCTCATCGTCGACGCCGGTGCCGCGGCCAGCCCAGTGTTCGCCGTCGCCGCCGAACAGCGCTGCGGCAAGGGCCGCGGCGACCGTTGTGTTGCCGATCCCCATTTCACCGAGGCAGACGAGGTCGACCTCTGCCGAGACGGCCTCGTAGCCGGTCGAGACGGCAGCAAGGAATGCGGCGTCATTCATGGCGGACGTTATCGTGAAATCGGCGGTCGGCGTGTCGAGATCGAGCGGGATGACGGTGAGAGACGCCCCCGCCGTCCGGCTCAACTGATTGATCGCCGCGCCGCCGGTCTCGAAGTTCAGCACCATCTGCGCGGTGACGCTTGCCGGGAAGGCCGATACACCCTGATCCGTGACGCCGTGATTGCCGGCGAAGATCAGCATGTCGACCCGGTCGAGCCGCGGCATCGGCCGGCCCTGCCAGCGGGCAAGCCAGGCGGCGAGCGCTTCGAGCCGGCCGAGGCTGCCGGGTGGCTTGGTGAGCTGCATCTGGCGCTCGGTGACCGCGCCGGCTGCGGTCTCGTCGCCGGCCGGCAGGTCCATGCAGGCGGCGCGCAGCGCGTCGAGGGACGTAAAGCGGGGCATCGGAACTCCGTTTTGGATGTCGTTGTCAGCCGGTTTCGGCCGTGGCGATGGCGTGGAAGAACGTGCCGGAGACCATGCCGCGCCGGCCTCCTGAAACACCGATTACCTTGCCGGTGCCCTCGGCAATGTCGGCGAGCGGTTCGTCATGCCCGGGGTCGGTCACGGAGGCGTAGTGGAACTCGTGGCCGCGCAGGGTCTCACCGGCCGACCCGGCCGCGCAGTCGCCACGCAGGGTCGCCTGCCGGTAACCGAGATTCATCTTGCGCTTGGCGAAGCTCGTCGCATGCGACAGGAGGCCGGTCATCGCGTGCAGGTTTCCATCGGCATCCTTGAGCCCCGCACCGAGCACCATGAAGCCGCCGCACTCGCCATGGACCGGGCGGGTCGCCGCGAAGGCCCTGAGGCCATCGTGAAATCCGTCCGCCGCGGCGAGTTTCGCCGCGTGCAGTTCGGGATAGCCGCCGGGCAGCCAGCAGCTATCGCAGCTGTCTGGCGGTGCCTCGCCGGCAAGCGGTGAAAACGGCACGATCTCGGCACCGGTGGCCCGCCAACTTTCGATCAGATGGGGATAGATGAAGGTGAAGGCCGCATCCCGCGCAAGCGCGACGCGCTGGCCCGGCGGCCGGATCGCCGGTCCGTAGTTGGCTGCCTCGATCGACAGCGGCTTTGCCAATGCGAGGATCGCGTCGATATCGAGCCGGTCCTCGGCGAGATCGGCGAGCCGGTCGAGGATCGCGTCCAGGTCGCCGTGTTCGGAGGCCTGGACCAGGCCGAGATGGCGTTCGGGCAGGGCGACCGTCTTGTCGCGCATCAGGCTGCCGGCGACGGGCAGGCCGATCTGGTCAAGCGATTCGACGACCTGAGTGAGATGGCGGTCGCTGGCGACGCGGTTCGGGATGACGCCCGCGACCGTCACGTCCGGGTCGAGCGTCGCGAAGCCGTGCGCGACGGCCGCGGCTGATTGCGACTGGCCGGAGACGTCGATGACGAGCAGCACCGGCAGGCCGAGCCTTGCGGCGAGATCGGCGCCGGCGCCGCGCCGTCCCTTCGGCTGGTTGATGCCGTCGAACAGGCCCATCGAGGATTCGACAATCAGGATGTCGCCGCTCTCCGCCGCCTGCGAAGCGATGTCGGCGACGAGATCGGGCGGCATCGCCCAACTGTCGAGATTGACGCCCGCTTCGCCGCTTGCCGCCGCATGGAAGGCCGGGTCGATGTAGTCGGGGCCGGATTTCGCCGTCTTGACCTTGAGGCCGCGCCGCTTCAGTGCGGCGATCAGGCCGAGCGTCACCGTCGTCTTGCCGGAGCCGGAGCGCGGCGCGGCGATCATCAGGCCGGGTGTCGCGCCCGCGCTCACGAGACATGCTCCAGGACCTGCGGGATCAGGCGCATGAGCTGCTCGCGGACGGTGACGATCTCGCCGATCGCGACGATTGCCGGCGGTTCGAGGCCGGCGGCGGCGGCCCGGTCGGCGATGTCGGAAACGGTTGCGATCAGGATCCGCTCATCGGCGAGTGAGGCCGATACGATGATCGCCGCCGGCATGTCGGGCCGCATGCCGCCGGCAACGAGCGCTTGCGTGATCTGCGGCAGCGTCTTCATCGCCATATAGAGGATGATCGGCTGGCCGGTCGCGGCAAGCGCTGCCCAGTCGAGGCCGTCATTCGTATCGGCGCCATGGCCGGTCGCCAGGATCACCGCCTGGTTGATGCCGCGCACGGTTGCCGGGATCGAGGCGAGCGCCAGGCCGGACAGGCCCGATGTGATGCCCGGAATGACGCGGAACGGGATGCCCGCTTCGGTCAGGCTGAGCGCTTCCTCGCCGCCGCGGCCGAAGACGAAGGGGTCGCCGCCCTTGAGCCGCAGGACGCGCTTGCCCAGACGCGCCAGCACGATAAGGCGCTCGGAGATATCGGCCTGGGTCGCCGATGGCCGGCCGCCGCGCTTGCCGGCGAATTCAAGCGCGGCCCCTTCGCGCGCCATCGCCAGCACGCGCGGATCGACGAGCGCGTCATGCACCACCACGTCGGCCTGGGCGAGGCCTGCGACGGCGTCGAGCGTGACATGGGCCGGATCGCCCGGCCCCGCGCCGGCGAGCCAGACATGGCCCGGCTCCAGGACCGGGATGCGGCCCATCAGGGTGCGGAGGGTATCGAGGGTACTCATCGGGCTACTCTATCGCATTTCGTGACGCTGGCGTCTCGGGGCGGGCGAATGGATGTGTCGCGGGATTTGCGGGTGTGTCGCACACGAACCGTCGGTGGTCTCCGATCCCGAACAATCGCTGGCGCGATTTCCGGGATGACAAGGGCAAGGTGTGGGCAGAGCCACCCTTCTCGGCCGTCATTTTCCCGCTGAACACCGCCCGGTGCGGCGTATCGATCATCCGCTGTCCCCCACCATCCCCGCCAGCGGCATCGCCAATGGCCCGATGACACTGGCCGGCGGACGCGCTATGTGCGCGTCCATGGACGACACGCGCCCGCTCAGACGCGGCTGGACAACCGGCACCTGCGCGACCGCCGCGACGAAGGCGGCCTTCACCGCGCTCGTGACCGGCGAGTTTCCCGACCCGGTCACGGTGACGCTGCCGGGCGGCCAGACGCCGGCCTTCGCGCTCGCCCGGCAGGCGCAGGGTGACGGCTTCGCCCGGGCCGGTGTCGTCAAGGATGCCGGCGACGATCCCGACGTCACCCATGGCGCGCTGGTCACCGTTACGGTGCGGGCTGCAGAACAGGGCACAGGCGTTGTGTTCAGAGCCGGCGCGGGGGTCGGCACCGTTACGCGGCCCGGCCTGCCGATCCCGCCCGGCGAGCCGGCGATCAACCCGGTGCCGCGACAGATGATGCAGCAGGCGATCGAGGAAGTTTGCGCCGCAACGGGGGCGGCCGGCGACGTCGAGATCGAGGTGGCGATCGCCGATGGGGAAGCACTCGCCGAAAAGACGCTGAACGGCCGGCTCGGCATCGTCGGCGGCCTGTCGGTATTGGGCACGACCGGCATCGTCGTGCCCTATTCGTGCGCGGCCTGGATCGCCTCGATCCATCGCGGCATCGATGTGGCACGGGCAACGGGCATGCCCCATGTCGCCGGCGCGACCGGCAATGCGTCCGAACAGGCCATCCAGGCGATGCACGGCCTGCCGGAGGAGGCGCTGCTCGACATGGGCGATTTCGTCGGCGGCACGCTGAAATACCTGAAGAGCCACCCGGTCGAAAAGGTGACGATCTGCGGCGGCATCGCCAAGATGACCAAGCTGGCGCAGGGGTTCCTCGACCTGCATTCGAAGCGCGGCCGGGTCGATTTTGGCGCGCTGGCCGAGGTCGCGGCAAGCCGGGGCGGATCGGACGCGCTGCAGGCGGCGATCCGGTCGGCCAATACCACGCCGGAGGCGTTTGAGACGGCCGAGGCCGCCGGCATCGCGCTCGGCGATACGATCGCCGCCCAGGCCTGGCAGACGGCAGCCGGGGTGATCGGCGGATGCGATATCGCGCTGGAAATCGTGCTGTTCGACCGCGAGGGGCGCCGCGTCGGCCATGCACCGTTTGTCTCGGTGAAGGATCATGGCCCCTCCCGGCCGCGGAAGCGGCGCTGATAGTCCGGATCGTAGAGCGCGCTGTCGCGAAAGCCGCGAGCGCCAAGCACCTTGCCGACCAGGATAAGCGCGGTGCGCTCGATCGGCTCGGCGGCGGCGATGTCGGCGATCGTCGCCAGCGTGCCGCGCAGGATGCGTTCGTCGGGCCAGCTTGCCCGATAGACGATCGCGACCGGGCAATCCGGGCCGTATCGGGGTTCAAGCGCTGAGACGACGCGGTCGAGCGCGTGGATCGACAGGTGGATTGCAAGCGTCGCACCGGTTTCGGCGAAGGCTTCAAGCGTTTCCGTCTCCGGCATCGAGGAGGCGCGGCCGGAGGTGCGGGTCAGCACCACGGACTGGGCGACCTCGGGCAGCGTCAGCTCCTGCTGAAGTGCTGCGGCGGAGGCGGCGAAGGCGGGCACGCCCGGTGTGATCGTGTAGGGGATATCGAGCGCCTCCAGCCGGCGGAGCTGCTCGCCGAGCGCGCTCCACACCGACAGGTCGCCCGAATGCAGCCGCGCCACATCCTGGCCCGCCGCATGGGCAGCCTCGAACTCGGCGACGATCTCGTCAAGGCTCATCGGCGCGGTGTCGACGATCCGGGCCCCCTCCGGGCAAAACTCGAGGATCCCGGCATTGACCAGCGAGCCGGCATAGAGACAGACCGGAGCACGTGCGATCAGGTCGCGGCCGCGCAGGGTGATCAAGTCCGGCGCGCCGGGGCCGGCGCCGATGAAATGCACGGTCATCGCGTCCGTTCCTCAGACGCGAGGCCCCGTTCGGCAAGCGCGCAGGTCGCGGCGGCGCTGTTGATGCGCGGCAGGATCAGCCGGCTGCCCGGACCGGCGGCAGCGAGAGCGGCAGCCTCGGCAACGGAGGCGAAGCCGGTCGCTTCAAGCGCCCTGTCGGAGCGCGTTTCACAGCGCGGCTCGGCCGCATGCATCGCCGCCTCCTCGATCCATAGCAGCGGCAGGCCGAGATCGGTCGCCGCGTCGAGCAGGGCGCGCTCGTCTTTCTTGAAGGCGGGCGCGGCAAGTGCGGTGACCCGGCAGCGGCCAATGCCCGCGTGGTTGCGGGCGCGATCGATCGCCTCGCCGACAAGCGCGACGATCTCGTGCGCCTCGCAGGCCCGTCGGGAGCCCAGGCCCGCGACGACCAGTGCCCGGCCTGATTTAGTCTGGCTGTTCATCGCTTTACCGCCGTCCATTGGGTGACCGCCATCGCCGGGCGGAAGCCGTGCAGGCCGCCGATCCGGTCGAGCCGTTCGACGGAGAGCCGGGTGAGCGTGCCACCGTAGCGTCCATGGGCGGCGATCAGGGCCGCGTCCGTTTCGAGCGTCACCGAATTGACGACCATGCGACCGCCCTCGGCAAGCGCATCCCAGGCGGCTTCGATGGTTCCCTCGCGCCCGCCGCCGCCGATGAAGACCGCGTCCGGCCGCGCAAGGCCGGCGAGGCCGGCCGGTGCCTCGGCTTCGACGATCTTCAGGCGCGGGACGCCGAGATGGGTGGCGTTGCGGGCAGCGCGCGCGGCGCGGTCGGGCGCGCGTTCGATGCCGGTCGCCGTGTTGGCGGGGTGACGCAACAGCCACTCGATCGCCACCGATCCCGAGCCGCAGCCGACATCCCACAGCCGCTCGCCGGCGCGGGGCGCCAGCGCCGACAGGGTCACCGCGCGGATTTCCCGCTTGGTCAGTTGCCCGTCATGCTCGAACAGGTCGTCGTCGAGCCCTGCGGCAAGTGGCAGCACGATCGCGTCGGGGCCGGCGACGGCCTCGATCGCGACCAGGTTGAGCGCGTGAATATCGTCGAGACCGAACGCCTCGGCCACCGTCTCGCGGATACGCTCGCTCGCGCCGCCGAGCGCCTCCAGGGCGATCATCCGCGACGCGCCGAAGCCGCGTGCGCTCAGGTAATCGGCGAGGGCCGCGGGCGTCGTCTCGTCGGCGGAGAGGACGAGCAGGCGGCGGCCGGGCTGGAGATGGGGCGCGATGCCCTCGACCGGCCGGCCGCAGCAGGTGAGCGTCGCCGTGTCGGCGAGTGACCAGCCGAGCCGGGCGCAGGCAAGCGAGAAGGCCGACGGGGCGGGCAGGGCGGTGATTTCGCCCGCCGGAACATGACGGGTAAGCAGGGTGCCGACGCCGTAGAGATAGGGATCGCCCGAGGCGAGCACGGCGACCGGTGTGTCGCGCCGGGCGAGGATGTCGGGCAGGGCGCCTGAAAGCGGCGAGGGCCAGGCATGGGCCTCACCACGGATCAGCGGTGCGGCGAGGTCGAGATGGCGCCTGCCGCCATAGACGGCGGTCGCGGCCGACAGTAGCGTTCGGGCGGCCGGCGCGAGGCCGTCGATGCCGTCCTCGCCGATGCCGATGATCGAGAGCCAGCGGGAATTGACTTGCGCCGGGCCGGTCATCGGGGCATGCCCCTCTGGTTATGGGTAGACCTAAACTCCTGATCCTCGGCGGCACCAGCGAGGCAAGCGAACTGGCAAGGCTGCTTGTTGGTGATGCCCGGTTCGATCCGCGCCTGTCGCTTGCCGGACGCACCAAGGCGCCGGCCACACCGCCGATCAGCTTTCGGATCGGCGGCTTCGGCGGGATGGAGGGATTGGCCGACTATTTGCGCGCCGAGGCGATCGATTTGCTTGTCGACGCGACCCATCCCTTTGCAGAGCGGATGAAGCACAACGCGGTCGCCGCGGCGGCGCAGGCCGCTGTGCCGCTGCTGGCGATCCGCCGGCCGGAATGGCAACCGCAACCGGGCGATCAGTGGACGGTCGTGCCGGACATGCAGGCCGCTGTCAGCGCGCTCGGGGAAAACACGCTGCGCGTGTTCGTGACGATCGGGCAGAAGGAGCTGGCGCCGTTCCGGGCCGCGCCGCAGCATTCCTACGTGATCCGCAGCGTCGATCCGCCGGCGCCCGACAGCCTGCCGCCCGACACGCAGGTGATCACCGCGCGCGGCCCGTTCGACGAGGCGGCCGAGCGGGATTTGCTCGAGCGCCTGGCGATCGATGTGGTCGTCACCAAGAATTCCGGGGGGGACGCGACCTATGCGAAGCTCGCTGCCGCGCGGGTGCTCGGGCTGCCGGTGATCCTGGTCGCCCGGCCAGCGCATCCGACGGCCGAAGCCGTGGAGACGGCGGGGGAGGCGTTTGCGTGGCTTGAGGCGTGGCTTGCGTGACGCGGATAGGGCGGGGACGGGCCCATGAGCACAGAGGTCATCCCCGGGCGTGTCCCGGGGATCCAATTCACCGTGCGGCTTTTGGCAGGCGCCAATGGACTGCCGGGACAAGCCCGGCAATGACCGGGGAGTGTTGGGCAGAGGGACACAAACCTCTCCCTCGTCATCCCGGCCCCACGGATCCGGCCTTTGGCCGGTCCGAGGACAGGCTCCACGAAGTGGAGAGCCGGGATCGGGGAGCCCCAGTCCCATCGATAGGACAGGGGCTCCCCGATCCCGGATATTCGCTGACGCGAATTCCGGGATGACGAATGTTAGGGCTGTGCTCCGTTGTCTCTTTCCGAGGTCATCCCCGGGCGTGTCCCAGGGATCCAATTCACCGTGCAGCTCTTGGCGGACGCCATTGGATTGCCGGGACGAGCCCGGCAATGACCGAAGGGTACGTCTGGACCACCACCCCTCAATCGTCATCCCGGCCGCAGGCCCACGGGTCCGCGCGACGCGCTGCCCGAGGATAAACTCCGCCGGAGAGCCGGGATCGGGGCGCCCCGGCCTTGCTGCGGTGCGATAAGCGAACCGTCCGGGTTCCCCGATCCCGGATAGTCGCTTGCGCGATTTCCGGGATGACGAGGGTGAAGCAAAGGTCCGACACCGTCCCGTCATCTATCCGGCAGCCTTCGTCTGCGGCGCGGTGTCACCAAGATCGCTGCGGCGCGGCGTGTAGAGCCACGCATCGCCACCGTCCCGATCGATGCGGCGGGTCGCGCCGGAGCCGATCAGGACAAGCGTGCGCATGTCGGCAAGCGCCGGGTCGGCGCTGGCAATATCGGTGATCACGATCGTTTCGTCCGGACGGCTGACGGCCGTTGCGAAGACAACAGGCGTTTCCGGCGGATGGACCGCGCGCAGCAGGTCGAAGGCCGCGCCGAGCTGCCAGGGTCGGGCCTTCGAGATCGGATTGTAGAGCGCGATGACGAAATCGGCCTCCGCCGCGAGCTTAAGCCGCCGGGTCACCGTCTCCCAGGGCTTGAGATTGTCCGACAGCGAGAGCGCGCAGAAATCATGGCCGAGCGGCGCGCCGATCCGGGCCGCCGCCGCGAACATCGCCGAGAGGCCGGGCACCACCGTGACCTCGATATCCCGCCAGGCCGGATCGCCGAACTCGATCGCCTCGAACACCGCGGCCGCCATGGCGAAGACGCCCGGATCGCCGGAGGAAACGATCGCCACGGATTTACCTGCATATGCAATCTCAAGCGCTGCTCGGGCGCGGGCAATCTCCTCACGATTGTCCGATCCGTGCTTGTTCTGGTCCGGACGGACGGGCACGCGATCGAGATAGGTTGTATAGCCAAATAAATCCGTCGCGCGGGCCAGTGCGTCCTTCGCCTGCGGCGTCTGCAGGTCTTCGCTGCCGGGTCCCAAGCCGATGATCGCGAGCGAACCGGTCATCTCGCTTGCCCTCACACCGTCATCCGCGTCGTCGGCACCAGGACCAGCGAGAAATACGGCCCGGTGTCGTCGGATTTCTCGGCCAGCGAAACGATGCGCTCCTCCTCCATCGTGCCGCGCTCGACATAGACGGCCCGGTCGAGCCGGCCGCACTGCTCAAGCACCACGCGGATCTTCCTCAGGTTGCGGCCGGCCTTCATGATGACCGCGGCCTCGGCGCTTGCAAGCCGCGCGGCCAGGCGCTCTTGCGCCATCGTGCCGCTGAGCACGGCGAGCATGTCGTCGCCGCGCGTCATCGGCGTGCCGGCGCGGCCCCAGCAGCCGCTCATCGCGGTGATGCCGGGCACGACCGTCGTCTCGAAGCGGTCGGCCAGCCGGTCGTGCACATACATGTAGGAGCCGTAGAACAGAGGGTCGCCCTCGCACAGCACGGCGACATCGGTTCCGGCGCCGAGCCGGCCGGCGATCGCGGCAGCCGCGGTGTCGTAGAACGCCGCCATCTCCGCGTGGTAGCGCGGGTCGGAAACCGGGATTTCTGTGGTGAAGGGATAGTCGAGGCGCAGTTCCTGCGCGTCCGGCCCGATCAGGCCCTCGACGATGCGCCGCGCGTTGCCTGTGCGCCCCTTCTTGGCGAAGAACGCCACGACCGGCGCCGACCCGATGATGCGGGCGGCCTTCAGGGTCAAGAGATCGGGGTCGCCGGGACCGACCCCGACCCCGAACAATCTGCCCGGTATGGTTCTTTCCGCTGTCATTCCCGTTCGCTTGCCAGCGCGTTCACCGCCGCCACCGCCATGGCGCTGCCGCCCTTGCGACCGCGGATGGTGAGGAAGGGCAGTCGGCCGTTGGCCTCCAGCGCCTCCTTCGATTCCACCGCGCCGACGAAGCCGACCGGCATGCCGATCACGGCGGCGGGCTTCGGCGCGCCGGCATCGATCATTTCGAGCAGATGGAACAACGCGGTCGGCGCGTTGCCAATTGCCACCACGGCGCCTTCCATGCGCTCGCCCCACAGTTCCATGGCGGCGGCCGTGCGGGTGTTGCCGATCATCTCGGCGAGGCCGGCGACCTCCGGGTCGGCGAGCGTGCAGATGATCTGGTTGTCGGCGGGCAGGCGGCTGCGGGTGATGCCGTTCGCCACCATGCGGGAATCGCAGAGGATTGGCTTGCCGTCGACCAGGGCTGCGCGGGCCTTTGCGGCGAAATCCTCGGAAAAGCGCAGGTCGGGTGCGACCTCGACCATGCCGCAGGCATGGATGATGCGGACGGCGACGCGGGCCTCGTCGGGCGTGAAGCGGCCAAGGTCGGCCTCGCTGCGGATGGTGGCGAAGGACTTGCGGTAAATCTCCGCGCCTTCGCGGATATAGTCGTATGGTGCATTCATCGGTATGGGGTCTCCAACTCCGGATCTGCGGCCGGTACTGGATCGACAGGCGGCGATAGGGTTACGGGACCGCGCTGAGATCGGCGCGGATCGTGAGGATCAGTTATCAGATCGAGGGACGCGAGCGCGTGTTCTAGCGCTTCCCGGCGCGCCGCGTCCACCTTGGCGAAAACAATCGACCGCCAGGGCGTCAGGCGCAGGGTGGCGTCCGCGTGACGGTCCGACAGGTCGGCGAGCGTGGCAAGGGTCTTCGCGTCGAGGCGCCCGCCGGGGATGCCGATCGCACAGGCGCCCGTTTCGGAGAGCGGGACAAACCCGATGGGGCTGTCGGCGGGTGGCGGCGCATACATCAGGTCTAGATGGTCGCGGCGGGGTGTCCCCTCATTCGTCATCCTGGCCGCAGGCCCACGGGTCCGCGCGAAGCGCTGCCCGAGGATAAACTCAGCCGGAGAGCCAGGATCGGAGAGCCGCGTTTCCATCGACAGGGCAGGGGCTCCCCGATCCCGGATAGTCGCTGTCGCGCCTTCCAGGATGACGAGGCAGAGGTCTTCGCTTTGCCTCTTCGCTGCGAGGTCATCCCCGGGCTTGTCCCGGGGATCCAATCCACCGTGCGGCCCGGTACTCGCGATTGCCCGCGCGAACACGGTTTCGGCACCGATCTCCGCGATCAACTCGCGCATCCGGTAGGGCGGCCGGTCCGCCGGGCCGGCGAGGTCGAGGAAAGCATGCGCCAGGCGAAGGCACAGGTCGACGATCGTTTCCGGCGTCGCGACAAGCGCGCGGTCGCCGCCATCCGGTTCGACCGTCAGCCGGCCGTCGCGGATGTGGATGAAGATGTCGCCGCGCGCGCCGGTGAGCGGCAATGCGTGGCCGCAATCGATGACGAAGCCGAATTTCGGCGGCAGAGTCTTCAGACGCGGCTCGGCGGCGAGCCCGGCCTCCAGCGTCCGCGCAAGCGCATGGGAATCAAAGCTTGCGTCCGGATCGTCCGGTCCGAGCGGGTCGGCGGCGATATTGCGGATTTCCTCGAACTTTGGATCGTCCGCCGCAAGCCCGGCCGCCTGCATCGCCTCGGCGAACGGGGCGGTCGTATCGGGGCGCAACCCGCGGACCTGCAGGTTTGACCGATTGGTCAGGTCAATCTGTGCGTTGCCGAAGGACTGGCAGGACTCGGCCAGGACACGGGCCTGATCGGTGGTGAGCGCCGAGGCGGTCGGCTTGACGCGCACCAGCAGCCCATCGTCCGCTGCCATCGGGGTAACGACGCTCGGGCACCAGCCGACCCGGGTTTCGGCGCGTGTTACCGTCATTCGGCTGCCTCGCTTAAAAGTTCGGCGACGGCGTTGCGACGCGGCCGCCACAGGTCGCGGCGGATCGCCTCGTCGAAGCGGGCGACCATTGCCGCGCGGGCGGCCGGATTGTTCTCGCGCAGGAAGCGGTCGACCACCTCGTCGCCGAGCGTTGCGTCGAAGACGAGGTCGAACTGCCGGTCGAGCCGGTCGGGCAGCGTCGCGGCGAAGCCGTAAAGGCCCTCCAGGCCACGGGCGATCTCCGAGCCGCCGCGATAGCCGTGCCGCATCATGCCTTCAATCCAGGCCGGATTGGCGGCCCGGCCGCGCACAACGCGGGTCACCTCCTCGGCGAGGGTGCGGGTCTTCGGCGCCTCCGGCTTCGACGTGTCGGTGTGATAGAGCGCCGGTTCGGCGCCCAGATGCTCGGCGGCGGCGGCGAAGCCACCCTCGTGGGCGGCATAGTCGACCGTGTCGAGCAGGTCGGTCTCGGCATGGTCCTGCTGGTGGACGAAGGCGCCGGCGGCGCGGACGCGGGCCGCGAAGCCATCATCGTCGCGGACGCCGTCGAGCCCCTTGCCATAGGCGTGCGCGGAGGCGTTGAGATAGGCGGTTCCCAGATCGGCGCGGGCTTCCCAGGCGCCGGCCTCGACGAGATGGGTGACGCCGGCGCCGTAGCTGCCGGGCGCTGCGCCGTAGATGCGCGTCGTCGCCTTGCGCAGGGCATCGCCCTCAAGGCCGCGCGCGGCGGCGGCAAGCGGGTTCCAATCGGCCTCCTCGTCGCGCTCGGCGACCGCCCGCACGACCGCATCGAACAGCGCGATCTGCGCCTCGAACGCATCCCGAAACAGCCCCGACACACGGAGTGTGGCGTCCAATCGGGGGCGGTCGAGTAGGGCCAGGGGGAGGATCTCAAAGCCGTTTACGCGGTTGGAGCCGGTGTCCCACACCGGCTTTGCGCCGATCAGCACCAGGCCGAGCGCTAGGTCCTCGCCGCCGGTGCGCATGGTGGTCGAGCCCCACAGGTCGATAACGATCGCGCGCGGCCAGTCGCCATGATCCTGCAGGTGGCGGCGGATGAGATCGTCGGCGGCCTTTTCGGCGAGCACCATGGCGGAGCGGGTCGGAACCGCGCGCGGATCGACCGCAAAGAGATTGCGCCCGGTCGGCAGCACATCGGCCCGCCCCCGCGTCGGCGCCCCCGACGGCCCGGGGGACACGAAGTGTCCGTCCAATGCCGACAGAAGGGCGGTCCGTTCGGCTTGAGCCGAGGCATCGAGACGGGCTTCCAGATGCCCTGGATCGAGATCCGGCGAGGCGGCTTTCAGGGCGTCGATCAGCGCGGCGCGCTGTTCGGCTGCCGGCATCCGGCCGAAGACGTGCAGGCCGTCGCGGATCTGCAGGTCCTTGACGTCGCACAGATAGGCATCGAGACGGGCGAGCCGGTCGTCGGCGTCCATGTCGGGCGTCGCGCCGCTTTCGGCGAGGAGGCCGACGTCGTCCGCGCGTTCGAGGATCTCGGATTTCAGGATCGTCGTGCGGCGGCGGTCCATGCCGTCGGCGGCGGCGAATTCGTCGATCAGGCGTTCAAGTTCGGTCGCCGCGCCGTGGCTGCCGGCAAGCTTCAGGGGCGGGGTCAGATGGCCGATCGTGACCGCGCCGAGCCTGCGTTTCGCGGCCGCCGCCTCGCCGGGATTGTTGACGATGAAGGGATAGAGGACGGGCGTGCCGCCGATAAGCGCCGTCGGCGCACAGGCCGGCGACAGGGCGACCGCCTTGCCGGGCAGCCATTCCAGCGTGCCGTGGGTGCCCAGATGCAGGATCGCGTGGACCCGCTCGACCTGCTTCAGCCAGAGATAGAAGGCGACATAGGCGTGGCGTGGCGGCAGGTCGGGATCGTGATAGCTGTCCTTGCGGTCGAGCGCGTTGCCGCGATCGGGCTGGACGGCGGCGATGATGCCGCCATGGCGGGCAAAGCGCAGAGCGAAATGGCCGTCCTTGACGTTCGGATCGTCGGAGGCGGCGCCCCAGGCCTCGGTAATCTGAGCGCGTGTTTCCTCCGGCAGAGCGCTGAAGGCGCGATGATAGTCGGCGAGGCTCATAAAGGGGGTCGGCGCGGTATCACACAGGGCGGCGACGATGGCGCGGCTGTCGGGCGACGTGTTGCCGGTATCGAAGCCTTCCGTGTCAAGCAGGCGCAGTACCTCAGCCGTGCTTTCGATTGAATCGAGGCCGACTGCATGGGCGTCCTGGCCCGCGGCGCCGGGATAGTCGGAGAGGATCAGCGCGATCCGGCGGCTCGCGCGCGGCGTCCCGGCCAGCCGCGCCCAGCCGGTGGCCCGGTCGGCGGCAAGCGCGATGCCGGCCGGATCGGGCCGGTGGACCGTGCGGGCGAATTCGAGGCCGGGGATTTCCGCCTCGCGCTCCTTGAACGAGACCGCCGTTGCCAGCAGCCGCCCGTCGAGTTCGGGCAGCACCACCTGCATGGCGAGATCGGTCTGGCTCAAGCCCCGCGCTGATTCGGCCCATGCCTCGCGGTCGGCGTTTGCCAGCACGACCTGCAGGACCGGCGCATTGGCCGCATCGAGCGGCGAGGGGCCGTCCTCCAGGCGGGCGGAAAAGCCGGTGGCGTTCAGGATGACGGCGGGCCTGAGGCGCCGCAATTCGGCATCGATGAAATCCGCCGTCTCGCCGATCTTCAGGCTTGCGACCTGATAGGCATGGACGGCGAAGCCGCGCTCGGCAAGCGCGGCTGCAAGCGCATCGATCGGCGCCAGGTCGCCGGCGAGCAGATAGGCGCGGTAGAAGACGATCACAGCCTTTAGCTGCCCATCCGCCGGGGTCGCCTTGGTGCGAAGCGTGTAGTCGCCATGCAGCGGCACGGGCTCGACCGGTTCGCCATCATCCGGCCCGAGGCCGGCCAGATGGGCGGCGAGCCTGAGCGCGCGACCGGTATTGGCCGGCCCGCCTTCGGCCAGCAGCGTGTCCAGCCGGCCGCGCATCGCGGTATCGACCGTCGACAGGTCGATCAGGCGTTCGTCCTCGCGGCCGTCGCCGGGAACGATCGCCAGCGGAATGGACCGCTCGCGGCAGGTCCGGGAGATTTCTTCCGCCCCGTAGCGCCAGTAGTCGAGCCCGCCGAGCAGTCGGATCACCACGCAGCGGGCGTGCTCGATCACCTGCTCGACATAGAGATCGACCGACAGCGGGTGTTTCAGCGCGGCGAGATTGGCAAGCCGCAGGCCCGGCAGGTCGTCGGCTTTGCGCCAGACATCGGCTGCCGCGCCCAGGTCGGAATCGGAAAAGGACAGGAAAACGAGCTCGGCCGGCGACTGGCCGAGATCGACGGCGACCTCGGTATCGTCCAGCGAGCGGGTTTCCCTGACCAGGATGTGCATGTCAGCGCCCCGATGCGGCGATGCGGGAGGGGGCGGCGCGATGTTTCGGGTGCGACAAGACGCTGACGCGGTGTTGCGGATCGTTACCGTCGGTGTTCATGGATTGCCGGGACAAGCCCGGCAATGACAATCGGGGGACGCGGCAAGCGCGGAGGGCTGTCGCACCCGGACGACTGCTGTGCCTGCGTCTGCACACTGCCTTCTCATTCGTCATCCCGGCCAAGCGGAGCGCAGAGCCGGGATCGGGGAGCCCCCGTCCCTGCCAAGTTTGGGGCCGGTGGGACTCCGATCCGCCCGGGTTCTCCGATCCCAGATCGGCCTGCCGGCCGTTCGGGATGACGACGGAGAGGGGGGTAGCCGGCCTTTGACCACAGAGGTCATCCCCGGGCTTGTCCCGGGGATCCAATCCCCGGCGCAGACTGGTGCAGCCGCCAGTGGATTGCCGGGACGAGCCCGGCAATGACGCCTGTCTGACGGTCTGTGCACCCTTGCGCCGGGTCATGGTCACCCCCGGATCGCCGCCTCGATCGCCTCGCGGTCGAAGCCGGTTTCGGCGATCACCACCAGATGACCGTTGCGCGGCTCGTCCGGCGCCCAGGGGCGGTCGAAGGCGTGGCGGAAGCGGGTGCCGACGCCCTGGACGGCAAGCCGCATCGGCTTGCCGGCAACCGGCAGGAAGCCCTTGATGCGCAGGATGTCATGGGCCGCGGCGGCAGCCTCGAGGCGGGCGATCAAGGCGTCCGGCGTATCGATTTCATCGATCTCCATGACGAAGGTGTCGAAATCGTCGTGTTCGTGATCATCGGCGCCGTCGTGATGGGAGGGGCGGGCGTCGAGATCGTCCTCGGCGGCCGCCAGAAGGCCGAGCAGCACGGCTGGATCGATGCGGCCCTCGCGCGCTTCGACGACCTTCACCGCGCGCGGCGTGGAGGCGGAAATCGTCTGCTTCAGCGGGGCGATGTCGCCCTTCTCGATCAGGTCGGTCTTGTTCAGGATGATCAGGTCGGCGGCCGAAAGCTGGTCCTCATAGACCTCGTGGAGCGGGTTTTCGTGGTCGACGGAGGGGTCGGCCGCGCGCTGCTTCGCGACCGCATCCGGGTCATCGGCGAAGCGGCCGTCGGCAACCGCCGGCCCATCGACCACGGCGATCACCCCGTCGACCGTCATGCGCGAGCGGATATCGGGCCAGTCGAAGGCCTTGATCAGCGGTTTCGGCAGGGCGAGGCCCGAGGTCTCGATCAGGACATGCTCGGGCGGATCGTCGCGGTCGATCAGCGCCTGCATGGTGGGCAGGAAATCGTCGGCAACCGTGCAGCAGATGCAGCCGTTCGACAGTTCGACGATATCGTCGTCCGAGCAGCCGGCGATGCCGCAGCTCTTCAGCAACTCGCCGTCGATGCCGAGCGAGCCGAATTCGTTGACGATGATGGCGATGCGGCGGCCATTGGCGTTTTCCAGCACATGGCGGACCAGCGTCGTCTTGCCGGCGCCGAGAAAGCCGGTGATGACGGTTGCCGGAATCTTGCCGGCATTGGTTGTGGCGAGGCTCATTCGGCGGCGTCCTTGATTACGGTTTGGAAGGCGAGATGGGCGGGGAAGCGACCGACGATCGCGTGGCGCAGGGATTCAGGCCGGCCGGAGCGCATGACGGCGCCGGTCTTGGAACTGGCATAGGCCGTGCCATAGGCGATGAGGTCATCGGCCTCCTCCGGGCCGATGCGGCCGACCATATAGGCCCACTTGCCTTCCTGGATCAGACCGGCGGAGCAGCCGTGATCGCAATTGGCGAAGCAGACGACCGGCTCGACATCGATGGGCGCGTCGGCGCCGAGCGCCGAAACCCGTTCTGAGACGGCGTCGTAGAGCACCTGTCCGTCGCGCGGCTCGTCGTCGGGTCGGGGATCGCTGCCGGCCTTGCGGCAGGTGGTGCAGACGAACAGTTTCGGTCTTTGGCTCTCGGCCACCGCAAATCTCCCATCCAAAAACAGCGCATCATTGCGCCGATGAGGGTGCGAAAGCCGTTCCGCAAGCGACATGTCCGAAGACATATCCGGCGGAGATGCCGGAGGGGGATACCAACCGGCCTGCCGCAGTCCGCCGGCGCACCCCGCCCGGCATCGCGGTCGTCTCAAGTGACGGCAGGTCTCCTGGCTTGCGGATCAAATCGCCATCCGTCGCCTTCCCGGGCGCAATGCAAGGCCCAGTGGACACGTGACGGGCAGCTCTCCGCCTACAGTTGCGGGGGCAGCCGCGGATTTCGGCCTGGACGCTCATCATGCATCCGACCGGGACCGCGTTCCCTTTTCGCCTTCCCAAGGGAAGGACCGTCGCCTATGTCCCTATGGGCTTGGGTTGCCCAAGTCAATCGGAACCGTTCGGCCAAGAGGCGACGCATACAGGTATCTGGAGCGGGTGGAATGAAAGTCACTCTCGTCCTTGGCGGCGCCCGGTCGGGCAAGAGCGAATTCGCCGAGGCGCGTATCGGGGACCTGCCGCCGCCATGGACCTATATCGCGACGGCGCAAGCCTTCGACGACGAGATGCGGACGCGGATCGAGGCGCATCGCAGCCGGCGCGGTGACAATTGGCAGACATGCGAGGCGCCGATCGCGCTGCCTGAGGCCGTTCGGGAGGCGCCGGAGGATTGCCCGCTGCTCGTCGATTGCCTGACGCTGTGGCTGAGCAATCTGATGCTCGGCGATCACGATATCGAGGCTGCAAGCGACGATCTGGAGGCTGCGCTGCTTGCCCGCATGGCGCCGACCGTGCTCGTCTCCAACGAGGTCGGCCTGTCGATCGTTCCCGATACGCCGCTCGGCCGCCGCTTCCGCGATCAGCAGGGGATCTTGAATAAACGGATCGCCAAACGAGCCGATAGCGTCTATTTCCTCGCCGCCGGACTACCGATGACCCTGAAAGGCCCGAAGGCAGAGCAGCTATGAGCGAAAACAACGACGCCGATCGCCACAAGGCGAAGATGGAAAAGCGCAAGGCGATGCAGGACGCCGAGGTCGCCTCGAAGACCATCGAGAAGGGCCTGCTAATCGTCAATACCGGGCCCGGCAAGGGAAAGTCGACGGCGGCCTTCGGGCTGGCGATGCGGATGCTCGGCCATGGCCGCAAGGTCGGCGTCGTGCAGTTCATCAAGGGTGCCTGGTCAACGGGCGAGCGGGGTGCTCTGGAGCGCTTCGGCGATCTCATCGAATGGCACACGATGGGCGAAGGCTTTACCTGGGAAACGCAGGACAAGGCGCGCGACATAGCGGCGGCCGAGAAGGCCTGGGAGAAGGCGCGGGCGCTGATGGTGGATCCGGAGATTGCGCTGGTCATTCTCGATGAAATGAACATCGCGCTGCGCTACGACTATCTGCCGCTCGCCGATGTCGTCGCGGCCCTGAAGGATCGCCGCGACGACCTGCATGTCGTCGTCACCGGCCGCAACGCCAAGCCGGAGCTGATCGAGGCGGCTGACCTCGTCACCGAGATGACGCTGGTCAAGCACCATTTCGCCGCCGGCGTGAAGGCACAGGAAGGCATCGAGTTCTGATGTCGACGTCGCCCGGTTCAGGTCGCGCCCTGATGTTTCAGGGCACGGGCTCGAATGTCGGCAAGTCGCTGATCGTCGCGGGCCTCTGCCGGGCGTTGGCGCGGCGGGGGCATCGGGTCGCGCCGTTCAAGCCGCAGAACATGTCGAACAACGCCGCCGTGACGCCGGAGGGCGGCGAGATCGGCCGGGCCCAGGCGCTGCAGGCGCGCGCCTGCGGGCTGAAACCGCATGTCGACATGAACCCGGTGCTGCTGAAACCGCAGAGCGAGACCGGCGCGCAGATCGTCGTGCAGGGCCGGATCCATGGCCAGGCCCGGGCGCGGGACTTCCAGGCCGTCAAAAAGGGCCTGCTCGCCCCTGTGCTCGACAGCTTCGAGCGCCTGAAGGCCCGCGCCGATCTGGTCCTCGTCGAGGGCGCCGGCAGCGCGTCCGAGATCAATTTGAGGGAAAACGATATCGCCAATATGGGCTTTGCCCGGGCAGCCGACGTGCCGGTGGTGCTGATTGGCGATATCGACCGGGGCGGGGTGATCGCCAGTCTCGTCGGGACCAAGGCGGTAGTCGAGCCGGAAGACGCCGCGATGATCGAGGGATTCCTGGTCAACCGCATGCGCGGCGACGCCAGCCTCTTCGATGCCGGCATGGCGGCGATTTCAGAGATGACCGGCTGGCCGCCGCTGGGGCTCGTGCCGCATTTCCCGGAAGCCGGAAAGCTGCCGGCGGAAGATGCCTACGGCCTGTCGGAGCGCGATGACGCGGCAAAGGGGGAGGCCCGTTTAAGGGTTGCCGTGCCGGTCTTTCCACGGATCGCCAATTTCGACGATCTCGACCCGCTGCGCGCCGAGCCCGACATTGATGTCACGATGGTCGAGCCGGGGGGGCCGCTGCCGGTCTGCGACCTGGTCATTCTGCCGGGCTCGAAGGCGACGATCGCCGATCTTGCGGCGCTTCGTCGATGCGGCTGGGATATCGATATCCTGGCGCATGTCAGGCGCGGCGGCCGGGTGCTCGGCCTGTGCGGCGGCTATCAGATGCTCGGCAAGTCGATCGCCGATCCTGACGGCATCGAGGGACGGCCGGAGACCGTCGAAGGGCTCGGCCTGCTCGATGTCGAGACCATGCTGACGCCGGACAAGACGCTCGTCGCGGTGCGAGGCGAAACCGTCGCCGACGGTCTGCCCTTCTCCGGCTACGAAATGCATATCGGCCGGACGACGGGGCCGGATACCGCCCGGCCGCTGGTGCGCTATGGCGATGGCCGCGTCGACGGTGCGGTTTCGCCTGACGGGCGGATCGCCGCGACCTATGCGCATGGCTTCTTCGCCGATGACCGGCAGCGGGCCGCCTGGCTCAAGCGGTTCGGGGCGGCATCGTCGGTGGATTACGAGGCCGGCGTCGACGCGGCGCTTAACGGGCTCGCCGATCATCTGGAGGCGCATGTCGATATCGACCGGCTGCTCACCATGGCCAGATGAGCGCCAGCAGCAGGGCGATGGCTGCGACCTGCACGGCGCACGCGGTGCGGTAGAGGGCGAGCGCGTTGCGTATGTCAGCGGCGCCGATTTCTTCGCGACCATCGCCCATCCAGTGATCCTCCCGCCGGACGCCGCCGTAGCTGCGCGGACCGGCGATGCGAATTTGCAGCGCGCCCGCCATCGCCGCCTCCGGCCAGCCGGCATTCGGCGAGCGGTGGCGGTGCGCGTCGCGACGAATGGCCCGCACGGCACTGCCGACGTCCAGGCGCATCAGCAATGCGGCGATCAGGATCCAGACGGCCGATAGCCGCGAGGCGGGCAGGTTTATGAGATCGTCGAACCGGGCCGCCGCCCAGCCGAAGGCGCGATGCCGGTCGGTGCGGTGGCCGATCATCGAATCGGCGGTGTTGACCGCCTTGTAGGCGGCCGCTCCCGGCAGCCCGAGAAGGCCGCACCACAGCGCCGGGGCGACGACGCCGTCGGAAAAGTTCTCGGCCAGGCTCTCGATCGCCGCCCGCGTGATGCCGGCCTCGTCGAGGCTGTCGGGATCACGGCCGACGATATGGCGCAGGGCGGCGCGGCCGCCGGCAAGTCCGATCGCCTCAAGACCCTCGGCGACGGCCGCGACATGGCTCCACAGGCTGCGCTGGGCGAACAGGCTTGAGGCGACGATGCCGAGGAGGAGGACGGCCAGGGCCGTCGGCATTGCTGTGATCACCAGCCATTGAAGGGCGACAGCCGGCAAGGCGACAATGCACAGAAGCAAAAGAAGCGCGGCAACGCCGCCAAGCCGGCGCGTCCGCTCCGGCGCGCTCTCCCGGTTGAGCCATCGGTCGAGCCAGCCGATCAGCGCGCCGATCCAGACCACAGGGTGGCGCAGACGCCGGAACAGCGCGTCGGGATAGCCGGCCGCCGCCTCCAAGAGGAGCGCGACGAGCAGGATGGCGAGGGCGATCGCTAAATCGTGCATCGGCGAAATCGCTAGCACGGCTTGAGCGGTCGCGGCAGCGGAAAAGTTGTGGGGAAAGGCAATGGCTTGCGCCCGAACTGCCAGGCGCCTCGGCCGCGGCGCTTGAGGCCCGGCAGGTCTGGCGGCGATCGCCGGATATGCGATTTCGCGGATGAAGCCGGCTTAACGGGCTTCAGGACGCGTCGAGGTTTTCAAAACCCGTGGCAAAAGCCGCGGGTTTTTTGGTTTTGCTGTTGGCGCCACGTCATGCTCATGACCTAATTACGATCGGACCTCGAAGGATCCGATTCGACATAAGGAGGGATACGCAGATGAGGACGACCATGGGTTTCGGCCTGTCGGCCCTGGCCGCGCTTGCGACGATCGCCGCTGCGAGCGCGCCGGTGCAGGCAGCGTCCTACGGCTATTGCAGCCGCTATGCGGCGCGCATGTCGCATGACTATGCGCCGCCCGCGCCGGCCGGCGCCTTTGCCGGCGGGGCGGCCGGCGCGATCGGCGGGGCGGTGTTCGGCGGCATCGTCGGCGGCAAGAAGGGCGCGGGCACCGGGGCGATCATCGGCGCGGGGATCGGCGCCGTCGCTGGCGCGGACGCCAATTCGCGCAAGCACCGGGCCATCTACGACCGCGCCTTCACGCAATGCATGTCCGGCCGGGTCTACTGACGGCCTCGGGCCCGCACCCCGACACGGACGACGAACAGACGATTGGAGTTTGACGATGACTATCCGCACCCTTGCCGCCGCCTTCTGCGTCGCCGGCACCGCCGCCTTCGCCGCGCCGGCGCTTGCCGACAGCCACGCGATGTCCCCCGACAGCATCGAAATCGCCGAGTTTTCCTGCCGCGACCTGCTCGGCCTGCCCGACCAGGAGCGCGAATTCGGCCTCATCTACTATACCGGCTACATGGACGGTAAGGCCGGCGCCACCGCGATGAACGATGCCGAAAAGGGCGAGCTGACGGACAAGGTCCTCGGCCTGTGCCTGGACGATCCGTCGACGGCGCTGCTGACGGCCTTCGAAAATGCGATGAAGTAATCGGGGAAGTAATCGGGGGAAATAGGCGATAGAGCCGTCGGGCGGGCTCAGAACCGGTAGCTGCGCGCGCCTGCGGCCTCCGCCAGCGCCTTCGGGTCGACCGAAAACACGCAACGCGGCGTGCCGGCGGCGGCCCAGACCGCGTCGAAGTCGAGCAGCCGCAGGTCGATCACCGTCTCGATCGGCTGCGCGTGGCCGATCGGCGGAATGCCGCCGATCGCGTAGCCGGTCAGATCGCGCACCGTCTTGCCGCTCGGCCGATCGAGCGTTTCGCCGAGTTCGGCGGCGATGGCGGTCTCGTCGACCCGGTTCTCGCCGGAGACGAGCAGCAGGTAGGGCCGGCCACTATCGGCGCCGACGAAGACCAGCGACTTGACGATCTGTCCGACTTCGCAGCCGCAGGCGGACGCGGCGTCTTCGGCGGTGCGGGTCGATTGCGGCATCTCGACGACCGAGATGTCCAAACCGGCGGCTGCGGCGGCATCGGCCACCTTGCGGGCGCTGTCGGGAAGGGTGTCTGTCATGGCTGCGACCATAGCACTACTGTCCGGTTTAGCGGAACCGGGCTTTGGCTTGCGGCCTGACCACACACTCAAGCGTCATCAACTCTGTTTTCTTCGATGGGAGCGGTGTCTTGGTATCGCCTGCCATTTCCCCTCCGTGTCATTGCCGGGACAAGCCCACTACTGTCCGGTTTAGCGGGGACGGGCCTTTGTTTTCGGCTTCGCCACCCCCTCGGCTGTCATGCCCGGACTTGTTCCGGGCATCCATGACCACCGCCGTCAGAAAGAGCGCAAGCGACTGTGTTCATGGATTGCCGGGACAAGCCCGGCAATGACAACGGAGGGGGATGGTGGGCGATACCAAGACACCGCTCCCATCGAAGAAAACAGAGTTGATAACGTCCGAGACGGTGGTTGAGTGAGCCCCTGTCCCGGCACCGTCGTTTGCCGAAAACGCCATGTCAGGCAATCAGTCAATCGACGTCGCCGAAATTAAACCGGACACCAGTGGGACAAGTCCGGGGATGACAACCGAGGGGGTGGCGAAGCTGAAAACAAAGCCCGGTTCCGCTAAACCGGACGGCAGTGCGACGATAGCGGCGATTGGCGGGTCAGAAAACCCACCTCCAAGCCCGCTACCAGCGTTACCAGATCCGCGACCGAGCCCGACGTGGAACGCCGGTTAAGGATATCCGAAGCGATCGTCTCGTTTTCGCTTGAAAGCATGGTAAACTGACCGTTAATCAGCGGCCCCGACCGATCCAGGCAATATCGACACGGGGGCGGAGAGCCGAAGCGAAGGATCATGTCCGAAGACCGTATCGCCGATGCACCCGCGGGGGACGAGCCCGACACGTCGGATGATGTCCGGGCCGTCAAGCAGACCAGGGGGCCGAAGCCCTATACGCTGCGCGATGCGATGCGCAAGGCGCGCCAGCAGGAGGTGGACCGGTCGGATGTGATCGTCGATCTGCGCGAGGCCGAACTGGCGCGGCTCGAACTGCTGCAGGACGCGCTCAGCGACGTCTATGACGAGATCGACGCCGAGACCGACCTTCTGGAATGCGCCCTGACGCCGACGACGCCGCCGCGGCTGTGGATCGATGTGCTCGCCCATGTCGTGATGGGGCGGGACAAGCGGACCTACCGCTTCGTTAAGGACACCCGCTACGGGCGCCAGGTGATCCTGGAATCGACCAGCCTGGAGGAGACGACGGCGCGGGTCACCGACTATGTGGCGCATCGGCTGCTGGAGCGGGAGCGGGCGCTCGAAACCGATAGCGATCGTCTGCAGGCGGGTTCGCCCGAAGCCGAGCCCGATGGGGCGCCCGAGGCAAAGGCGGGGTCGGAGGCACCGGTTGCCGAACGCAGGCGTGGCGGCTTCTGGCGCGCCTTCCTGATCTTCCTGTTCGGCGCCCTGATCGGAGCGGCGGCGCTGTTTGCCGCGGGGATCATCGCGACATTGCCATAGCTGTCGGAATCGGCTTTCCGGACCGAAACAGCTCTTTTGCTTCCGTTTCGGTGAAGCCATCCGCCTGCAGGCCGAACCGCCGCATCGTGCAGTCCCAGCGTCCGGGATCGCCCGCGATCTCGTAGAGATTGTAGCCGGCCGCCGGCCTGTGACCATGCGCCTTGGCCGAGGCGGAGGGAACGCCGATCACCGGCACGGGATGAACCGGCCCCGGCGTCCAGCCAAGCGACGCGGTGTGCTCGTGACCGTGCAGGACCAGTTCGGCGCCGCGCGCGGCGAGAACCGCCTGCACGTCTTCCCGGTCGGTCAGGCGCCGGTAGGCATCGCCTGGAAGGGCCAGCGGCGGGTGATGGATCAGCACGACGCGGAACAGGCCGGCATCGGCTGTTTCGGCCAGGACGCGGTCAAGCGCGCGCACCTGGTCCGGACCGAGCCGGCCGGTCGCCATGAAGGGCGGCGTCGCGACGGCCGAGGAACAGCCGATGATCGCGACTGGCCCGCGCCGGCGCAGATAGGGGAAGTGCGGCGGCCCGGAGGCATCGTCACCATCGCCGCACAGATAGGGATCCCAGGCCGCGAGCGCCCCGGCGAGGGCGCCGCGCACATAAGCATCGTGATTGCCGGGTATCAGCGACAGGGCTTCTGGAGAGGCAACGCGATCGAGCCAGGCGCGGCCGGTGGTCCATTCGGTCCGCGTGGAGACGATCGCAAGGTCGCCGGTGACCGCGATGTGGTCGGGGGCCTGCGCACCTATGGCGGCCGTCAGGGCATCGAGGATCGGACGGCGATGGATGTCCTTGCGGCCGCGCTGCCAGTTCGCCCAGCCGATGATGCGTTTTGACAAGAGGTCGCGCACGCTCGGCGGGGCATCGGGCGGAATATGCGGATCGGAGAGATGGGCCAGAACGAACATCGCCCGCCTTCTAGAGCATATCTTGCAAATATAGGGTCATTCTGACATGGCGTTTTTGGGTCCCATGTTGTGTTTCTGGGGTCAAGCCGGCATCTGAAGGCCGTATCGGGGATACGGTCGAGGATGACGGCGCAGAATTTGGCCCAAAAACGCCTGTCCCGAAGGGTTTGCGCTCGGCCGCCGCCCGACGCCAAGCCCGCCTTGGCCGATGCCCCGCATCGACCTGCGCCGATCTCGACGCCGGATCGACTCGCCGATCACAAACAGAACTGACCCTATATTTGCAAGATATGCTCTAGCGGAGGCGGGCGACGTTAGCCAGTCACTGGTTCGGGCGGGTCGACTCCGTCAATTGTACGGGGTCAGTTATACGGGAAGGTCGACAGCGCTTCCGCGATCCGGCGGTCCCGAAGGTCGATTGCCGGACGCCAATGATACTTGCGGCTCTTGAAGAGATGCCGGAACATCGTGTCCTCCATACAAAATCGCCGCCTGAAGCGGCGGCGTCGATACGCATGCGGGATATAGGGAGCCTGCTCCCTTTGTGTAAGCCGTCTTCGGGTAAATCTGATCTGCGTGGTTTGCATGGCGTGGTGGGGTCCATGCTCTACAGTGTGGGCGTAGCGTGAGGGTGCGGATGCCTCGTGGCGGCAATGCGAAAGGAAGCTCATGCGGTCGGTTCTGACGTCGGCGCTGGTCCGCCCCTTTCTGCGGCTGAGCCGCGGACTGACGCTTGGGGTGCGCGGCGTGGTGGCCGGGCCCGACGGCGTGTTGCTGGTGCGCCATTCCTATGTGGCGGGCTGGTACCTGCCCGGCGGCGGCGTCGAGCGCGGCGAAACCGTGCGGGCAGCGCTTGACCGAGAACTGGCCGAGGAGGCCAATGTGTCCCTGCGCGGCGAGCCGCGCCTGCACGGGCTGTTTTCCAACAACAAGCGGTTTCCCGGCGACCATGTGCTGGTCTTCGTCGCCGACGGGTGGCATCAGGACGGCGCGCCGAAGCCGAACGCGGAGATCCGCGAGACCGGGTTCTTCGCCCTCACCGACCTGCCGGAGGGCACCTCGCCCGGCACGCGGCGCAGGCTCGCCGAGATCTTCGAGGGCGCCGATCTGGCCGAGGACTGGTAGGGAGGCGGTCAGGCGGCCTTCAGCCCGCCTCTGTCATGCGGCCGGTCGAAGTCGAGCGCCGGTCCGACCGGGACGATGCCGAGCGGATTGACCGACCGGTGGCTGAAATAATAGTGGCGCTTGATGAAGCCGATATCGACGGTCTCGGCGATGCCCGGCATCTGGTAGAGGTCGCGCAGATAGTTCGACAGGTTGGGATAGTCGTCGATGCGCCGGATGTTGCACTTGAAATGGCCGACATAGACCGCGTCGAAGCGGATCAGCGTCGTGAACAGCCGCCAGTCGGCCTCGGTGACCTTGTCGCCGACAAGGTAGCGGTGGCGGGCGAGGCGGCCTTCCAGCATGTCCAGCGTCTTGAACAGCGCGGTGACGGCGTCCTCGTAGGCTTCCTGCGAGCGGGCGAAGCCGGATTTGTAGACGCCGTTATTGACCGTGTCGTAGACGACCGCGTTGATCTCGTCGATCCCGGCGCGCAGGGCCTGCGGGTAGAAATCGACCGAGGCGTCGGCGCCGATCCCGTCGAAGGCGGAATTCAGCATGCGGATGATTTCCGAGGATTCGTTGGAAACGATCGTGTTACGCGCCTTGTCCCACAGGACGGGCACCGTGACGCGGCCGGTATAGTCGGCATCGGCCTCTTGGTAGACTTCATAGAGCCGCTGCTTGCCGAACAGCGGGTCGGGGTTTTCGGCGCCGAACACCCAGCCCTCGTCCATCATGTCGGCGTCGACGCCGGATACGCTGATCATCGCCTCCAGGCCCTTGAGCCGGCGGATGATCAGGGTGCGGTGGGCCCAGGGGCAGGCCAGCGAATAGTAGATGTGATAGCGTCCGGCCTCCGCCTTGAAGCCGCCTTCGCCGCTCGCGCCGGCGCCGCCGTCGGCGGTGATCCAGTTCCTGTACTGGGAATTGGGCCGGAGGAACTTGCCGCCGTCCGCCTTCGCCGATTTCGGCGCTTCGTCCCGCCAGCGTCCCTCGTATAGCTGTCCCACGATGTGTCTCCGTTCTTATGCGCGCCGGCTCGTGCTGCCGCAGTCTGGCCGTTGGTCTGGCCGCGCGTCTCTGCGCAAAAGGTAGCGGTTGCCTGAGGAAAGGAAAGGTATAACGTACGGGATAATATTGTTGCCGCCAGGAGAACAATGTCGCGGCTGTCCGAAATCCAGTTCTTTGTTCAAGTTGCCGAATCGGGCGGTATCGGTGTCGCGGCAGACCGGCTTGGTGTGGCCAAATCGGCGGTCAGCCGGCGGCTCAAGGATCTCGAGGGCCGGCTGGGGGTTCGCCTCGTCAACCGGACGACCCGACAGCTCAGTCTCACCGAGGCCGGCCAGTCCTATTATGAGCGGGTGTCGCGGATCCTGGCGGATCTGGAGGAGGCAGACCAGAACGCGGCGGCCGTCCACGGGGCGCTGACCGGCCGGCTGAAGATCGCCGGGCCGCAATCCTTCGGCGTGCAGCACCTGATGCCGGCGATTACCAGTTTCCTGGACAAGAACCCGGGCGTCTCCATCGAGATGGACGTCAATGATCGCCGGGTCGACCTGATCAACGAGGGCTTCGATCTGGCGGTCAGGATCGGCGAGTTGGAGGATTCCAGCCTGATCGCGCGCCGGCTCGCGCCGGTGCGCAATCTCGTCTGCGCCAGCCCGGGCTACATCAAGGCGCATGGTGCGCCGCAGCACCCCAACGATCTCGTCAATCACACCTATCTGCGCTACGCCAACGTGCCGGAGCGGCGGATCTTCAGCTGGTTCGACGAGACGGGGCGCGAGCACGCGGTGACGCCGAAAGCGCGGCTCATCGCCAATAACGGCGAGATCCTGCAATCGGCGGCGGAATCGGGACTCGGCATCATCTCGCAGCCGACCTTCCTGATCTACAAGGCGATCGAGGAGGGCAGGCTGGTGCCGATCCTGACCCATGTCGAGTGGTGGCAGCTCGGCGCCTACGCGGTCTATCCGCCCGGCCGGCATCTGTCGGCCAAGGTGCGTGTGTTCGTCGATCACCTGGCCAGCTATTTCGGCGACCCGCCCTATTGGGACGAGAACATGCCGGTCGCGAAATCCCGTCCGGACGCCCGGTTCCAGCCGGTTCGTGCGACCTGACGGCCCGGCCCTGCCCGGTCGCTGCTTCCACGCCCCAGTGATGTTTCCAAAATTCGGCCCGGTCGTCCGAATTTAATTTGACTCTCAAAGTCCGGATAAGTACGGATGTATTTAGTTGCTGACGCAACTATTTAGAATCGTTCAAAAAAGGGCTGTCGCAGGTGATCGTCTGTTCCTGTAATGTCTTGTCGGACAAGTCGATTCGCGCCTGCCTTGCGCCGGGCCCGCAGTGTCCCAAGACGGCGGCACAGGTCTATCGCTGCCTCGGTTGCTCTCCGCAATGCGGGCGCTGCGCCCGGACGATCCGCGAAATCGTCAACGATGCCCTGCCGTCCGTGCATTTGCAGTGTACCGAGCAATGCAGCACCAGATGCCCGCTCGCGCAGGCTCACGGTGAGGTACAGCAGAACGCTCCGATCGCCGAGGAGATCCGTATCGGCACGAACGGCTATCTCGCGGGAGACGATATCAACACCGGCGAAACGGTCGCGGCGTGACGATCGGACAGAGATTTAACTAGAATAATTCTAAGCTATCCGCTACTCTTCGAATCCGACGTGGACAGGAGACACTGTGCCGCGACCGGCCGCGTCGACGCGCCGGGGAAGACTGCCGGCGTGCGGGACATGGCCGGACTGCAGGAGGAGAGTGGCGATGAAGGGTGACGCGAAAGTCATCGAATATCTCAACAAGGGCCTGAAGCACGAGTTGACGGCGGTCAACCAATTCTGGCTGCACTATCGTCTGATGGACGATTGGGGCTTCAAGGGTCTCGCCAAGAAGTGGCGGGAAGAATCGATCGAGGAGATGGAGCACGCCGACAAGATCATCGAGCGGATCATCTTCCTGGAAGGCTTCCCGAACCTGCAGGAACTGAACCCGCTGCGCATCGGCGAGAACGTGCAGGAGATCCTCGAGGTCGACCTGGCGATCGAATACGACGCGCGCGCGGTCTATCTGGAAGCGGCCAAATACTGCGACAGCGTCGACGACCGGGTCTCGATGAACCTGTTCGAGCGCTTGATGGAGGACGAGGAAGGCCATATCGATTTCCTCGAGACGCAGCTCGATCTGGTCAAGCAGGTCGGCATCCAGCTGTACTCGCAGAAGCATATCGGCGACCTGGACGACGACTGAGGCCGGCCCCGGCCTTCTAGGTATTCCCGGGCTTTGATGCCCGGCGCAGATCTTCAGGCGTCCCCGCTGGACCGGCGGGGGCGCCTGTGCTATTCAGCGCGGCCTTGACAGACAGGAGCGATGTCCGGTGCCACGTTATCCGGAGACGGGGATTTTCCAGCGACGACGAGCCGACACGCGCATTCGCGCGCGCCGCCTTGCCGCGCTCCGCTCCCCGTGTTCCGCCGTCCGCTCCGTCGTGCCCGCCTGATCAAGCCCGACCCTTTGCAGACCGTCCGGAACCGCATCGCGGGATCCGGAGCGCCCGACCGACACCTCGGGAGCTCCGAATCATGACCGTTGCCGCATCCAGACTTGTCCATATCGATCTCGAACAGTGCCATCACGGCGATATCGTCGAGACGCTGCTCGACGAGGCCTTCGGGCCCGGCCGCTTCGCCAAGACCGCCTACCGGCTGCGCGAGGGAACGGCGCCGATCCCCGAATTGAGCTATGTCGCGCTGCTGGGCGATCATCCCGTCGGCGCGGTCCGCCTGTCGCCGATCACGATCGGCGGGACGCCGGCGCTGTTCCTCGGGCCGCTGGTCGTGCATCCCGACCACAAGAACCAGGGCTACGGCCTGGCGCTGATGCTGAAGGCGCTGGACGAGGCGAAGCGGCGCGGCCACCGGCTGGTCGTGCTGGTTGGCGACGCGCCCTACTATGCGCGGGCCGGCTTCAGGCCGATCCCGGCGGGGCAGGTGACACTGCCCGGCCCGGTCGATCCGGCCCGGTTGCTGGCCTGCGAACTCACCGAGGGCGCGCTTGCCGAGGCCGGCGGCATGGCAAGGCCCGCGCCCGGCGGGCGTTGAAGCGGCTGGTGTTTGGACGACCGGAACACGCTTGGGCATCTCGTCGGAGGCGGTGGTTGCGTTCCGGTCTCTGCCTCTCCCTCGTCATCCCGGACGGCCTTTAGGCCGAGCCGGGATCGGGGAGCCACTGTCGGTGGCAGCTTCACCGCCGAAGGGACACCGAACCGTTCGGGCTCTCCGATCCCGGATAGTCGCTGTCGCGCCTTCCGGGATGACGAGGGAGAGGGTGGTGTCCCGCCGCTACCCGCTCCGCTGTCATTGCCGGGCTTGTCTCACTGGTGTCCGGTTCAATCTCGGGGATGTCGATTAACCGATTGCCAGACATGGATTTTTCGGAAAGTGACGGTTGCGGGACATGGACTCACTCAACCACCGCCTCGGACGTTATCAACTCTGTTTTCTTCAACGGACGCGGTGTCTGATGTCGCCAGCCATTCCCCTCCGTTGTCATTGCCGGGCTTGTCCCGGCAATCCATAACCACAGTCGCTGGCCACTGTGGTCATGGATCCCCGGAACAAGTCCGGGGATGACCTCTGAGTGGGTGGCCAACTTGAAAACAATGCCGCGCCCTCCGTTGAGCCGAACAGAGTGCGTGCTGCCCGATCGTTCCCCGATTCGGTCGGGGCCACGGACGGAGCGGCCTCTACCGCCCCTCGCGATACCAGGCCGCCGTCAGAATGCCGAGCAGCAGGACGAGGCCGAGGAGGCCGGCGAGCAGGGGCATGGCGCGTACGCCCTTCAGGATCGAGGCGTCGGTGACTTCGAGCCCGAGCCAGTCGCTGCCATGCATGCGCGTCGCGGACCGGATCGGCAGGACGCGCGGCACCGAGACATCGCCGTTGCCCGCGACCCGGAAGACGCCGCCGCCGGTCGCCTCGGCGAGCGGGGCGAGCACGGATTCGGTGGAACGGACATCGAGATATTCGCGCGGATTGTCCGGGCCGACATTGGTGAGCGTGCGCAGGTCGCCCTGGTCGATGCGGTGAATGCCGAGTTCGCTGACCGGCATCCGGCCGCGCCACAGGCCGGGCTCGATCTCCTCCAGCACCGTTTCGGCAATCGTGCCCGAGGGCAGTTCGACACGGGCCGGTCCGGTCGTCTCCGCCATCGTCCGCCGCTCGATGATCAGATCGTCGCCCTGGGCCTGAGCGATCAGCGCCTCTTCCTCCAGGTCGGTTTCCTTCATCAGCCAATGGGCGAGCCGGCGCAGCAGCGGCACATAGGGGCCGCCGCCCTCGTAGCCGCGCGCCCACAGCCAGGCATGGTCGGACAGCATCTGGGCGACCCGCCCCTCGCCCTCGCGGCCGACCACCAAAAGCGGCCGGTCGTCGGGGCCGGTCATCAGCGTCGCGCCGCCCTCGATATTGGCATCGATCAGACGGAACCAGCGGCTCCAATCCGGTTCGCCGTCCTCCGCTTGGCCCGACCGGCCATCGAGATTGCGGGTGATCGGATGGCGGTGGCCATCCTCGGAGATCGCCGCCTTGTAGGGCGTCTCGATAACGTCACCGGTGGGCACGGCCGGCAGCACGGTCGCCAGCGGCGTCAGGAAGATCGAGCTGTTGTCGGCATATTCGGGGCCGGCGGCGACCAGCACCGCGCCGCCATCGGCGACGTAGCGGGCGATGTTGTCGTAATAGAGGATCGGCAGCACGCCGCGGCTCTGATAGCGGTCGAAGATGATCAGGTCGAACTCGTCGATCTTGACCGAGAACAGTTCGCGGGTCGGGAAGGCGATCAGCGAGAGCTGCGAGATCGGCGTGCCGTCCTGCTTCTCCGGCGGGCGCAGGATGGTGAAATGGACGAGGTCGACGGCTGCGTCGGATTTCAGAATGTTGCGCCAGGTGCGCTCGCCGGCATGCGGCTCGCCGGAGACGAGCAGCACCCGCAGGTTGTCGCGGATACCCTCGATGGTGATCACCGCGCGGTTGTTGAGCGCCGTCAGTTCCCCGGGCAGCTCCTCGACCTCGATCTCGATGATGTTGCGCCCACCATGGGTGATCTCGACGGGGATGGTCACGTCCTGGCCGAGACGGGCATTCATCGCGGCGACGGGTTCGCCGTCGCGCGAGACGGTGACGCGGGCCGTGCCGCTAGCACTTGCTGTGCCGAGATCCTCGACGCGAAACGTCACCGGCTGTTCCTCGCCGACGATGCCGAAGCGCGGCGAGGACTGGATCGCAAGCCGCCGGTCGGTCTCCTCCTCGTTGCCGGTGACGAGCACGTGCAGCGGCGCGCCGATGCCCAGTTGCTCGGCTCGTTCGGGCACGTCGTGAACCTGGCCGTCGGTGATCAGGATGGCGCCGGCGATGCGGTCGGAGGGGATATCGGCAAGGCCGCGTTCGAGTGCGCCGAACAGTTCGGTGCCGTCGCCGCCCGACGGCGTCACCTCGATGAAGCGCGGCTCGATATCGGCCAGTCGGCCGATCCTGGCCTCCAGTTCGGCGCGCGCCTGGTCGGTTTCGGCAGCCCGGTCGGCCAGCGTCTGGCTGGCGCTTCTGTCGACCACCACGGCGACGACGCCGGGCAGCCGTTCACGATCCTCGTCCTTCAGAGAGGGGTCGAGCAGGGCGAGGATGAACAGGGTCGCCGCCAGCGCCCGCAGCCAGGCGCCGGGCATGCGTTGCAAGAGCCCGATGATCGAGACGAGCGCGACGGCGGCCGCCAGCACCGCGATGAGGCGCCAGTCGATCAGGGGGGCGAAGTCGATGCTCAGGCCCATCGTCTATTGCCCCAGCCGCTCGAGCAGCGCGGGAACGTGGACCTGATCGGCCTTGTAGTTGCCCGTCAGCGTGTACATCACGATGTTGACGCCCGAGCGATAGGCCATTTCGCGCTGCAGGTCGCCGCCCGGCGCGACCGGGTAGAGCGATCGGCCGTCGTCGTCCGTCGCCCAGGCGCCGGCGAGATCGTTCGAGGTGATCATGATCGCCGAGACGCCGTCGGCGTTGCGGGCCGGCCGCGATACCTCGTCTGGATCGCGCAGGGCGGCCTCGACCCAGAGCGGCCCGCCGTCCCAGCGGCCGGGGAAGGCCTGCAGCAGATAGAACGCCTTGGTCAGGACGTGATCGGCGGGAACCGGTTCGAGGTCGGGAATGTCGAGGCCGCGTAAAAGCGTGCGCAGGCGCAGCATGCCCGGGCCGGCGATCGACCCGTCGGCGCCCGGCCGGGCTTCCAGTTCGTCGCGCGTGTCGAACAGGATCGTGCCGCCCTGTTTCATATAAGCGTCGATCTTGGCGAGCGTGTCGGGGACAGGCGGCTCGGCATCGGGGTCGATCGGCCAGTAGAGCAGGGGGAAGAAGGCGAGTTCGTCGCGGTCGATATCGATGCCGATCGGTTCGGCCGGCTCCAGCGCAGTGCGATCGGTCAGGACCGCCGTCAGGCCGCTAAGCCCTGCCCGACTCGTCTCGTCGATATCCGGATTGCCGGTCAGGACATAGGCGAGCCGGGTGGCAAGCGTGGCTTCGAGCGCAAGCTGGTCGTCGGCGTCGAGGCCCACCTGTCCGGATTGGGCCATCGCGGGACGATCGGCGGCGAGTGCGCCGGCGATGGCGAGCATGACCACCAGTCCGGTCGCCCTGGGCCTGAGGACCGTGGGAAGCAGACCGCGCCCGCTCAGCAGCAAAACCGCGATCCCGTCGGCGATCAGCAGCAGCACGGCGAGCGCCAGGAGCCATGGCCCGATCGAGCGCGGCTCGGCGTCCGGATAAGGGGTTATCGAAAGCCCGTCGGCGGCAAGCGCTGCGTAGCGGCTTCCGGCGTCCATCACGTTCAGGCTGCGGAAGGCCTCCGGCTCGCCGTAGAGGCCCGGCGGATGGCTCGGGCCCGGCCGGATCTCGGCGAAGTCGATCGCGGCGATCGGTTCGGCCGATGGCGGCGGGGCGGACAAGAGGCCGGTCGCATCGAGGCTGCGCAGCGGGCGCAGGACGTCCGCCGAGGCATCGCCGGTTGCGGCATCTCCGCCCGAGGCGCCGGACAGGTCGACGATCCGCCGCAGCATCTCGACGAAGACACCGCTCAAGGGCAGGTTCGACCAGGCCGCGTCGGCGGTGACGTGGAACAGGATGATCCAGCCGTTGCCGCGCCGCACCGCCGTTACCAGCGGGGTGCCGTCGGCAAGGCTTGCCCAGGTCTTTTCGTAAAGATCGATCGAGGGTTCAGCCAGGACCTGCCGGGTGACGCGCACGTCCTCGGGGACGGGAAGGCCGGCGAATGGGCCGTCATCGGGGAAGGCGGCGAGCGGCTGCGGTTCGCTCCACGACAGGGTGCCGCCGAGCGCCCGGTCGCCGGACCGAAGCTCGACGGGAACCAGCGTATCGGCCTCGCCGCCGGCAAGGCGCGGGCCGGCAAAGCGCACCAGTACGCCGCCGTCAGCGACCCATTCATCGAGCGTCTCGCGGGTATTGCCGATCAGGGTGCCGATATCGGCGAGAGCCATCACCGAAACCCGTTCCCCGACCAGCCGGTCGATCGCAACCGTCAGGTTCGGGTCAGGGCTTTCGCGCAGGTCGGCGAAGGGCGTAAGCGCCCGTGTGATGTAGTAGAGCGGCGAGAGCAGCGGCTGGGCGCGCTCGCGCGTTTCGCCGGAGACGAGGCCGATCACCCGGCGGCGCCAGCGGTCGTCGAGAAGCTGCACGGCACCGGCGGTCTCCTGGCCGGTGATCTCCAGGCGGGCGATGTCGTTGCGTAATTCGACCGGCAGGTCGACGACCGCCTCGGCCGAAGTCTCACCATCCGTAAAGGCAAACGCCGTCTCGGTGATGATCCGGTTTTTCAGGTCGCGGGCGCGGATGTCGCCCGACACGGCACCGCTCGCATCGGCGCGGAGCACGGTGAGCTTGAGGTTGCCGGTCTCGTTCAGCGCCGGACCAAGCGCCAGCGGCAGGTCGCCCGTCTCCGGTGCCGCCACCTCGACCGTTTCGGCGCCGGTGCCCTGCAACGCGGTGGCGAAGGCTTCCCCGTCGGCATAGGCCAGGCCGTCCGACAGCCACAGGATCTCGCCGATGCCATGGGTCTCGACGGCTTGGGCAATCGCCGGGCCGAGCGCCATGCGATCGGGTTCATGCGGTTCGGCGGTCAGGCCGGCGAGCCGGTTGCGGGTCTCGTCGGCGGTTGTCGGTGCGCCGATTGCCGTGTCGGACGCGGTCGCGGCCAGCAGGGTCGGGCGGCCGTCGCGGCCTGCTTCGGCGAGTACGTCATCGGCGGTCTGGTAGATGCGCGGCCAGTTGGGCGCGGCCCCCCAGCCATTGTCGACGATGACGAGGACCGGGCCGTCGCCGCCCGTGGTCACCGCCTGCGGGTTCCAGATCGGCCGGGCCATCGCCAGGATCACCAAGGTCGCGATCAGCAGCCTGAGCAGCACCAGCCACCAGGGGCTGGTCGCGCTCGTCTCCTCGCGCTGGTCGATCTCCAGCAGGATGCGGGTTGGCGGAAAGGCGATGCGGGTCGGGCGCGGCGGCGTCAGGCGGAGCAGCCACCAGATCGCCGGAAGCGCGATCAGCGCGGCCAGGATCCACGGGTTGAGAAAGGCGAGCGGCAGGCCGGCGATCATGGCACGGCCTCCGCGGGCTTGCCGGCGGGGCGGATATCGGCATTGCCCGACAGCCGCCCGTGCAGCATCAGCACAGGCTCCTGGGCCGGGCGATCGGTATGGTGGATAAGGCCGCTCCAGCCGATCCGGTCGGTGACCGCCTTGAGCCGCACCCGCCGTTCGGCCATGCGGTTGAGATAGGCCTCGCGCACGGTCTCGGCGCGGCCGGCGACGTAGCGCAGGCCGCGCGCGCCGTCATGGAACTCGGTGCGGCCGCGGAACGGAAAGGTCTCCTCGACGGGATCGAGCACCTGGGCGAGATGGCCATGCACGCGGCGGCCGGCAATCGCCGTGATCGCCGGCTCGATCGCCTCGAGCGGTTCGAGGAAGTCGCTGATGGCAATCAGCTCGGAAAAGCGGCCGAAGGGGGCCGCGTCGGGCAGGATATCGTCGGTCAAGGGCTCGCGGGCGATCGCCATCGCGGCGCGCTCGACGGCATGGCGCTGTGCGGTCGGGCGCATCAGACCGACGAGGCCGACGCGCTCGCCGCCGCGGATCAGGAGATCGGTCATGGCAAGCGCCAGGACGATCGCCCGGTCGATCTTGCGGGCGAGGCCCAGATTCGAGCCGAAATACATTGAGGCCGAGCGGTCGAGCCAGATCCAGACCGTGTGGGCGGCCTCCCATTCCTTCTCGCGGACATAGAGATGGTCGTCGCGGGCGGAACGGCGCCAGTCGACGCGCCGCGCCGGTTCGCCGGACTGGAAGCGGCGGAACTGCCAGAAGGTCTCGCCGGGGCCGGCCCGCCGGCGGCCATGGATGCCATGGGCGACCGTATTGGCGACGAAGCGGGCCTGCATCAGGAGGTCGGGCATGCGGGCCGAGACACCCGCAGCCTCGCGGCTCAGGTCGATTGCGACTGGAGCGGCTAGTTCCAGCTCGGGCCGGGCGACCGCCAAGATCCTCTATCCCACCTTCTGAACGAAACGATCGATGAGCGAGCCGACATCGATCCCGTCGGCGCGGGCGGCGAAGGTAATCGCCATGCGATGCTGCAGGACCGGCCTGGCAAGCGCGATCACGTCGTCGATGGAGGGCGCGAGCCGGCCCTGGACAAGCGCCCGGGCGCGGACCGTCAGCATCAGCGCCTGGCTGGCGCGTGGCCCCGGACCCCAGGCGATCTGCTGGTCGGTCTCGGAGTCGCCGTTGCCCGATCCGGGTCGGGCGGCGCGCACCAGCGCCAGGATCGCCTCGACGACGGAATCGCCGACCGGCATGCGACGGACCAGCCGCTGGGCCGCCATCAGCGTATCGGCGTCGAGAATGCCCTCGACCGCCGCCTCGCTGTCGCCTGTCGTCTCGAACAGCATGCGGCGTTCGGCCTCCAGGTCCGGATAGTCGACGTCGATCTGCATCAGGAAGCGGTCGAGTTGGGCTTCGGGCAGCGGATAGGTGCCTTCCTGTTCGAGCGGGTTCTGGGTGGCGAGCACGTGGAAGGGGGCCGGCAGGTCGTGGCGGACGCCGGCGACCGTTACGTGGTGTTCCTGCATCGCCTGCAAGAGCGCCGACTGGGTGCGCGGGCTGGCGCGGTTGATCTCGTCAGCCATCAACAACTGCGAGAAGATCGGACCGCGGATGAAGCGGAACGAGCGGGCGCCGTCCTGGCCTTCTTCCAGCACCTCGGCGCCGAGAATATCGGAGGGCATCAGGTCCGGCGTGAACTGGATCCTGCGCGCGTCGAGGCCGAGCACGGTGCCCATGGTCTCGACGAGCTTGGTCTTGGCAAGGCCCGGTACGCCGACGAGCAGGGCGTGGCCGCCGGCGAGCACCGTCACCAGCGCCTTCTCGACCACGTCCTCCTGGCCGAAGATAACGGTGCCGATCGCGGCGCGGACCTGCTGGAGCCGGGCGGCGGTCGCGTCGGCCGCCGCGACGATGTCCTCGTCACTGTTGGCCGCGGGGCTGCCGGCCATGGCGGGACGGGCCTGTCCGGACGGATTGCGGCCGGTCTGATCGGGGGGTGTCTGATTGATCGCTGTCATAGCCTCAACTATATGGCGCTTGGAAGCCGCGCTGGAAGTTCCAAACGCTCACAGCAGCGTGATAAAGTCGGAACAAATAAGCCAGCGGTGGATATCCCGGTGATTCTGCGAGCCTTTCCGCGCGGGGTTTCGGGCTTGGGTGGTGTGAATTCTTTTGTGATTTCTTCTGGGGAGATGGGCAGAACTATGACCGCACCGACACGGACCGAACCGCAAGGCCCCGGCGAATCGCCTTCCGCCGGATCGGGCGGCCTTGCGGCGCTGGCCGAGGCGGCCCGGTCGGCGGGGACATCGGCGAGTGCCGGCGGAACGCCACCGGTCGAGCGCTGGAACCCGGAATTCTGCGGCGATCTCGATATCCGTATCGCCAGCGACGGCACCTGGTTCTACATGGGCTCGCCGATCGGCCGGAAACCGCTCGTGAAGCTGTTTTCCTCGGTGCTGCGCAAGGATGAGGATCAGAAGACCTATCTGGTCACCCCGGTGGAGAAGATCGGCATTACCGTCGACGACGCGCCGTTTCTGGCCGTCGAGATGGCGGTCGAGGGGGAGGGGCGAAATCAGCGCATCGGCTTTCGCACCCATGTCGACGATTTCGTCGAGGTCGACGCCGCCCATCCCGTTCGTTTCGAGATCGAGGCGGGATCCGGCGGCCTGAAGCCCTATGTGCTGGTGCGCGGGCGGCTGGAGGCGCTGGTCGTCCGGTCGGTCTTCTATGATCTGGTCGCGCTCGGCGAGGACCATGAGATCGACGGTGAGAGGATGTTCGGCGTGTGGAGTTGCGGTGCCTTCTTTGCGATGGCGCCGTCGAATGCCCTGGACGGGTTGCGATGAGCGGCGTGTTCGACAGCCCTGACGGCCGTCCGGAACACGGGGGCTTGCGCGATTTCGCGCCGAACCTGTTTCGCGAACGGGCGCTGACGCGCCTGCGCTCGGCGCCGCCGCCCGGTGATCTCGATCCCAAGTTGCCGCCGGATGCCGGCGACCATGACCTGAATGCCGGAAAGCCGCGCCTGCGCATCTACGAGGGCGCGCCGCGCCGCGCCGCCGTGCTGGTGCCGGTGGTCGCCCGCCCGGCGGGGGCGACCGTCCTGTTGACGAGGCGCACCGAGCATCTGAGTTCGCATGCCGGCCAGGTGGCGTTTCCCGGCGGCAAGGTCGAGGCCAGCGATACCGGTCCGCGCGCGACGGCCCTGCGCGAGACCTGCGAGGAAATCGGCCTGGGGTCCGAGGTGATCGACACGGTCGGCTATCTCGACCTCTACGAAACGGGGACCGGCTTCCGGGTCGTGCCGGTGGTCGGCGTCGTCGATCCGGAATATCATCTCGTCATCGACGAAAACGAGGTCGCCTCGGTCTTCGAGGTGCCTTTGTCGTTCCTGATGGATACCGCCAATCACAAGCGCGAGTCGCGGCTTTATCGCGGCATCGAGCGACACTTCTATGCAATGCCCTACGCCGACAACTATATCTGGGGGGCGACGGCGGGCATTATCCGCAATCTCTACAACCGGGTGTATCGCTGATGGCGCGCGTCATTGCCCTGCAGGTGTTCCTGTTCGCCCTGCCGTTCATCGGCTATGGCTTCTACCTGTATTTCTCGCGGATGGACCCGATGAAGCGGGAGTCCTGGGAGAGGAGCCCGGTCTACTGGCTGGCGATCGGCGGGCTGTGCCTGACCCTTGCCGGCTTTGTCCTGACCGCGACCTTCTCGGGCGCGCCGCCGGACGCGACCTATACGCCAGCCCAGGTCCGCGACGGCAAGATCGTGCCCGGCGAGATCAAGTAAGAGGGCGGGATCAGGTGAGTGGCCGGGAGCCCCTTGAGGTCGATTGGGACCGGTCCTGGCTCGATGCCCCGGCGCTTGCAACCGTCCTCGCCATTCTGAACCCACCCGACGGCGGTGAGGCGGACGGCGACGGGGCGATCGAGACGCGCGTGGTCGGCGGGGCCGTCCGCAACGCGCTCCTAAACCAACCAGCCGGCGACATCGATCTTGCCACGACGGCACCGGCCGAGACGGTTATGGCGCTTGCGCGGGCGGCCGGGCTGAAGGCCGTGCCGACCGGCATTGCCCATGGCACGGTGACGGTCATCTGCGAGGGCGCACCGTTCGAAGTGACGACGCTGCGCCACGATGTCGAAACCCATGGCCGTCACGCGACCGTCGCCTTCGGCGCGGACTGGGTCGAGGATGCCCGCCGGCGCGATTTCACCATGAACGCACTTTATGCCGACCGGCAGGGACGGCTCTACGATCCGGTCGGCGGGTATGGGGATGTGTTCGCCGGCCGGGTCCGGTTCATCGGCGATGCGAACGCACGGATTGCCGAGGATTTCCTGCGGATCCTGCGCTTTTTCCGCTTTCACGCGCAATATGGCCATGGTGATCCGGATGCCGCCGGGCTTGCCGCGGTTATCCGCCAGCGAAACGGCCTGCTCGGCCTGTCGGCGGAGCGCTTGCGCCAGGAAATGCTGCGCCTGATCGTTGCGCGTGGCGCGGCATCGACTGTACGGGTGATGGCTGAAAGCGCGATCCTTGGGATCGTTACCGGCGGGATCACCTATCTGGGGGCGTTTTCTCGGGCCTCCGCACTTGAGACCGCGGGCGTCGAGGGGGAGGACGGGCCGGACGCGATCCTGCGGCTCGCCGCCCTGTGTGTCGTCGTTGCGGAGGATGTGGACCGGCTGGCAGGGCGGCTCAGGCTGACCAATGCGGAGCGGAAACGGCTGACTGCCGCGGCATCCCGGTGGTGGGCGATCACGCCGGCGTTAAGCGGCCATGATCGCGCCGGGATGCTCTATCGCATCGGACGCCAGACGCTTCTCGACCGCGCCCGCCTGTCCTTTGCCCGTTTCGGGCCCGCGCCCAACGATCCCGATTGGCAGGCGCTGCTGGCGGACCTTCGGCAGCGCGCGATCCCGCGGTTTCCGGTGACGGGCGGGGATCTCGTCGGCCTGGGGCTTGCCAGCGGACCTGCGGTCGGCGCGCTGCTTGAGCGGCTTGAAACGCAGTGGATCGAGGCGGATTTCGCGCTTGACCGGGAGGCGCTTCTGCTGAGCGCCGCGGCGCTTATCCAGCGACCGTGAGCAGCGCCGATTGCATGCGATGGACTTCGGGCTGTCTGGAGGCGACGCTTTCGCGCGGCTCGCCAAAGAGATTGCCCTGGACCTGATGGCAGCCGACGGCGCGCAGATGGGCGAGCTGCTCATAGGTCTCGACGCCTTCCGCGACGACGGTCGCGCCCAATGATCGTCCCAAGCCGACAATCGCATCGACGATCGCCGTCGTACCGCCATCCTCGCCGATGCGATGGACGAAGGACCGGTCGATCTTGATCTTGTCGATCGGGAAGCGCGACAGATAGCTCAGGCTCGAATAGCCGGTGCCGAAGTCGTCGAGCGCGATCGAAACACCCAGACCGCGCAGCCGGCGCAGCATGGTCAGGGCGCTTTCGGTGTTCTGTATGAGCACCGATTCGGTTATCTCGACCTCCAGCCGGTGCGGCGGCAGTCCGGTCGCGATCAGGGTTCTTTCGATCATGTCGACGAGGTCGGCGTTGCGGAACTGCGTGGCGGACAGGTTGACCGCCACCGTCGCGGGTTCCTCCCAGGCCACCGCCGACTTGAAGGCGGTGCGGATCACCCAGGCACCGAGCGGCACGATGAGCCCGCAGGTTTCGGCGATCGGAATGAACTCCGACGGCGGAACCGCGCCCAGTTGCGGGTGGATCCAGCGCGTCAGCACCTCGTAGCCGACCAGTTCGCCGGTCGTCAGGTCGATCTGCGGCTGGTAGACGAGATGCATTTCATCCCTGGCCAGCGCCCTGCGCAGCGCGGTCTCGATTTCCCGGCGGCGGCGCATGTCGCGGGCCATGTCCTTGGTGAAGAAGCGCATGGCGCCGCGCCCGTCGGCCTTGGCCCGGTAGAGCGCCAGATCGGCGTTCTTCATCAGCGTGCCGGCCGTCAACCCGTCGTACGGCGCCATGGCGATGCCCGCACTGATTGTACAAATGAGCTCGTGGCCGCTGATCATCAGCGGAATCGAGGTCATCCGCAGATAGCGCTCGGCGGTGCGGGTGGCCGCCCCGCTGTCGGCCAGGTCTTCGAGGAAGACGGCGAATTCGTCGCCCGACAGGCGCGAGATGGTGGCGTTGCGGCCGCTTGTTGCAACGAGCCGCTCGGCGATGCCCTTCAGCACCGCGTCGCCGACCGGATGGCCGAGCGTGTCGTTGATCTGCTTGAAATTGTCGACATCGATGCAGATGACGGCAAGGATCGAGGAATGGCATCTCGACCGGTCGAGCGCCGCCGTCAGCGCGGTGTTGAACTGGGCCCGGTTCGGCAGGCCGGTGAGCGGGTCGTGCATCGCCAGGAAGCGGATATGCGCCTCCGCCGAGCGCCGCTCGCGGATGCGGCGCCACAGAATGGCCCCGACCGTCGACAGTACGATGAGCGCAAGCAGGCCGTTCAGTGTCATCCGCGTTCGCTCGTTGCTCCCAAGCAGCGCGGCGACCGCGGTCTGGTCGACATCCAGGCGCAGGCCGCCGAAGAAATCGCCATCGAAGTGGAGCGGTAGATAGAAGATCGTGCGCTTGACACCCCCGTCACCGGAGTCCGGCACCAGATATTGCGGCCGCATCGTCTCCAGCATGCGATTGTAGATGTAGAACTCGCGGGCCGACAGCATCGCCGGAGCGGCATCGCCGGGCCCGGCTTGCCAGACGAACCGGCCGGCCGGATCGAGCAGGCCGGCAGTGCGCACATCCGCACCCGTCGACGATCCCGCCCACGCGAGCGCTTGATCGGTTCCACCTTCGACGAGCGGTGCAAACGGATCGGCCAACGCCGGATCGATCCGCTGTTCGATTGCCCGCTGCCAGGCGAAGGCTGTCGCCTCCGCGTCCTGCCGCAACTGTCGAAGCACCGTCAGTTCGCCGATCGTGTAGCTCAGGGCGAACAGTCCTACCGCCATGGCACACAGGATCGGAAGGATCGCGAGATCGGCCCAGCTCGTTCTTTCAGTCACGTGGTTCCCCGAAAACCCACCAGCTTTGAAGGGGGGAATTTATTAGCCAGGCATTAAATTTCCCGTAACTGGCATTCTTTACGGGAGGTAAAATCAAGGGTTGTGCCCGCGTGCCCGAACGGGTCGGTTTTCAAGGCGGAGCCGCAGACGAGACAGCAGGCCGTTCTATGGCCACTTCACCAGCGGCGGCATGGAGGACAGGATCGAATCGACATTGCCGCCGGTCTTCAATCCGAAGATCGTGCCACGGTCGTAGAGCAGGTTGAACTCGACATAGCGGCCGCGCCGGATGAGCTGCTCGTCGCGGTCGGCATCGGTCCAGGGCGTTTCGAGATTGCGCGCGACGAGACCGGGATAGACGGATCGGAAGGCCTCGCCGACGGACCGCGTGAAGGCGAGGTCGGCCTGCCAGTCGCCGGTATCGACGTAGTCGTAGAAGATGCCGCCGATGCCGCGCGGCTCGCCCCGGTGGGCAAGCCAGAAATAGCGGTCGCACCACGCCTTGTATTCGGCCCAGTCGCGGCCGTTGTCCTCGCAGGCCCGGCGCAGGGCGGCGTGGAAGTCAACCGAATCGGGGTCTTCCTGCGTCCGCCGCCGGTCGAGCACCGGGGTCAGATCCGCGCCGCCACCGAACCAGGCCTTGGTGGTGACGACGAAGCGGGTGTTCATGTGGACGGCGGGGACGTTGGGATTGTGCAGGTGGGCGATCAGCGAGATGCCGCTTGCCCAGAAGCGCGGATCCTCGGTGGCGCCAGGGATCTGGTCGCGGAATTCCGGCGAGAATTGGCCATGCACCGTCGAGCAGTGAACGCCGACCTTCTCGAATACCCGGCCGGTCATCATCGACATGACGCCGCCGCCGCCATCGGTGCCGGTATGGTCGGTGCGCCTCCACGGCGTGCGGACGAAGCGGCCGGGGGCCTGCCCCGGCATCATCGAAGCGGCCTCGTCACTTGCCTCGAGCGCCTCGAAATCGGCGCAGATCGCATCGCGCAACGTCTCGAACCAGGCGCGGGCCCTGTCCTTGCGGTCGGGAAGATCTTCGGATTCGTTGCGCATTTCAGGCTCCTTCGATCGATCACATAAAGCCGAACGTTGCCTAATCGCAACATTATGTCGATTTGGCGTGAGCGGGTTGTATGTGTTGGACCTTCCACGTATACAGGCGTCCGTCCGATGCCGGCGCGAACACCCCGGCATCCGTCTATTTGGAGACTGAGCATGTACAGCATCGCTGGCCGCATAGAAGCGTTTCACCGATACTGACGCACCTCTGACGAGTTCCCGGGCCGACCACGTGGCCCGCCGGCTCCGCATTCGGTGCGTCGTTTTCCCAATTCACGCAACGAAACTGTCGGAGCCGAACAATGTTCGCCCTATTCGAATCTATTATCGATCCCTTGCGCGACGGCCCCGACGGGCGTCCGCCTGAACGGCTGAACGCCTTCGTCTGGCACTATGTGCGCCAAGCCTGGCCGCTGCTTGCCATCCTTGCCGTCGTTTCCGGCGCGGTCGCGCTGGTCGAGGTCTATCTGTTCGACTTCCTGGGACGGATCGTCGACCTCTTGAAGGACACGCCGCCGGATCGACTGTTCGCCGAGCATGGCGGCACGCTGATCCAGATGGCGGTCGTGCTGCTGGTCGTCTGGCCGCTCCTGTCGCTTCTCAACATCCTGATCGTCCATCAGGCGATCGAGCCCAACCTGACCAATCTCGTGCGCTGGCAGACCCATCGCTACGTCCTGCGTCAGAGTCTGGGCTTCTTCCAGAACGACTTCGCCGGGCGGCTCGCCAACCGGATCGTCCAGACCGGTCCCTCGCTTCGGGAATGCGTCGTCGAGCTGATCGACGCGATCTGGTACGTGGCGATTTACACGGTCGCGGCGCTGATCCTGTTCGCCGAGGCGGACGCCAGGCTGGCGATCCCGCTGGTGATCTGGATCGCGGTCTATATCGCCGTGCTCTGGCACTATGTGCCCAAGGTCAAGGACCAGTCGGCGATCATGTCGGATGCCCGCTCGGCGCTGACGGGCCGCATCGTCGACAGCTACACCAACATCATGACGGTGAAGCTGTTTGCCCATGCCGACCGGGAGGACGGCTATGTCCGCGAGGCGCTTGCCGATCATACGGTCAAATTCCACGCGATGATGCGCAAGATCAGCGCGATGCAGATCTGGCTGATCGCCATCAACTGCTTGCTGATCGCCGGCACGCTGGGCATGGCGCTGTGGCTGTGGCAGGCAAGCGCGATTACCGTCGGCGCGGTGGCGTTCGCCGCTGGCCTGTCGATGCGCATCAACGCGATGGCCTGGTGGATCATGTTCGAGCTGACGGGCATCTTCGAGAATCTCGGTACGGTCGCCGAAGGCATGGAATCGATCTCCAGGCCCTATGCCGTGACGGACGAGAAGAATGCCCGGCCGCTGCGTGTCGAGCGCGGCGGGATCCGCTTCGAGGACGTGACGTTCCACTACGGCAAGACCAGCGGCGTCATCGAGAGCCTGTCGCTCGACGTGAGGCCGGGCGAGCGGGTCGGCCTGGTTGGCCGGTCGGGGGCGGGCAAGTCGACGCTGGTCAACCTGCTGCTGCGCTTCCATGACGTGGAGGCCGGCCGCATCCTGATTGACGGGCACGACATCGCCAGGGTCGACCAGGAGAGTCTGCGCGGCGCGATCGGCATGGTGACGCAGGACACCTCGCTGTTGCATCGCTCGGTGCGCGACAACGTCCGCTACGGTAGCCCGCATGCCGATGACGTGGCGATCTGGGCGGCGCTTCGGAAGGCCCATGCCGACCAGTTCGTGCCGGATCTCGTCGATCCGCACGGCCGGCGCGGGCTCGATGCCCATGTCGGCGAGCGCGGCGTCAAGCTGTCGGGCGGCCAGCGGCAGCGGGTGGCGATCGCGCGGGTCCTGCTGAAGGATGCGCCGATCCTGATCCTCGACGAGGCGACGTCGGCGCTCGATTCAGAGATCGAGGCGGCGATCCAGGAGGATCTCGCCGCTTTGATGTCGGGCAAGACGGTGATCGCCATCGCCCACCGGCTGTCGACGATCGCCCAGATGGACCGACTCGTGGTGATGGACCAGGGCCGGATCGTCGAGACCGGCACGCATGCCGAACTAATCGCCCGGGGTGGCATCTACGCCCGGCTCTGGCAGCGCCAGTCCGGCGGCTTCCTCGGCGATCCGGCAGCGGGCGAGGTGGCGTAGGGACCGCCGGAGCGGTTTTCGCGTTGGTCGTATTGTGATTTGCCTTGGGGCCGGGAACGAGAGGTAATGACCTCGTCATTTTCGGCCCCTGGGCCAAGCTCGTTGAAATGATACCTGGCGATGCCGGCGGCTACTGAATTCCGCGGTTGAAACGGGCGGAAAAAGACCTCTGAGAAGGTCGGTCCGTTGCGGGCTAGTGATTTTGCAAGCGCAGCGCAGTATTAGGGTGCGTCAGCTTGCCGGTGTGTATTGAAAGGGTTGATTTTGTTTCATTATATTTCGACATATAAGTATATAATGATTTGAACTTCAATGGATATTGATATTTGAGCTTAATTGATGATCGGGGGTATCGCAGTGTTTATTGTTCCGATTTCAAATGAAATTTCGAAAAGTAGATGCATCGATGTCGATAGAAAAATATATATTCGCACAAATATCGATTTTCAAACCGCTAGAGCTGTTGCAAAATTGAGAAATGAAAAATATAAAAAGAGCGGAATATTTCATCTTCCTGAAAAGGAGGATTTCTGGGATGGAAAATGCGCAATTGTTACATTGAGCGACGGTGATCAAAATATAATTGGCGCTGCCAACGCGAATGTATGTTTCGCCCCTTTTAACGGAGAGGAATTTTATTATTATCAATACTGCAAGGAAGGGGATTGTTTCGAAGAGGAATTGAATGGCATCAAGATGGATGTCATATTTGAAATATTTCGAGTGTTTACAAAAGATGGGCACAATAATGTTCTAAAATACACCCCTTATGTCGTTCGATGCCTGCTCAATATGATAGGATCGGAAAATTATGTTGATAAAAAAGTCGGATTTCTTGTTTGTCCCATAGATATAAATTACAAGAATGCCTATATTGCTTATTCAAAACTGGCAAATCTAAATATTCATATTATGAAATCTCGAAATGATATTGGTTCAGGTCGCGATCTTGAGCTTATTATGCTCAAAATGACAGGATGAATACGGAGTTAGCCCCGATTTTAGCGCGTCCCCAGAATCCATGTGATTGGGCGCGTTTGAGATTCTCCGGCACTTAATATCGCCTTCTATCAGCGCCTCGTCATTTGCAACGCGTCTGCCGAAGCGCTTCCCCCAGCACCATCGCGCCGGCGATCGCCACGTTCATCGAGCGCAGGCTCGCCCGCATCGGGATCACCACCCGCGCATCCGCCGATTCGTGCACGAAATCGGGAACGCCGGCGGTTTCGCGGCCCAGAAGCAGGATATCCCCAGGCGAAAAGGTGAAATCGACGTAGGAAACCACAGCCTTCGTTGACAGCAGAACCAGCCGGCGGTCGGCGCCCTTTCGCCAGGCCTCGAAGGCGTCAAAGGAATCATGCCGTCTGAGATCGACCGCGTCGAGATAGTCCATTCCTGCCCTCCGGAACGCGCGGTCGGACCAGGGAAAGCCCGCTGGTTCAATGATGTCGACACCGATACCCAGGCAGGCGCCGACGCGCAGCAGCGTGCCGGTGTTCTGCGGGATATCGGGTTGGAAGAGCGCCAGACGGATCAATGGGAAAGGCCCGTTTCTAGAAAGATTCGCGACAATTGGACCCGTCCCCCTTTGGTATGCTGGACAACGCGGGTCAAGAGTGCAAAAAGGATGCGATCCCGCCGGTGGGGCGGGACGCTTCGGCCTGTCCCCCGGCCAGTTTGTCGCGAAAAACAAGACGTTCTCGCGGAAACGATCCGGGGCGGAGGGGCCGAACGCGCATTCGCAGACCAGTATTTCGGGGATTTGGACGTGGCGCACGCCCATACGGACACGGAAGAGCCGACTCGCAGGGATTTCCTCTACATCGCAACCGGAGCCGTCACCGCTGTGGGTGTCGGTGCCGCTATCTGGCCGTTCATCGACCAGATGAACCCGGATGCGAGCGTTCAGGCTCTGGCTTCCATCGAAGTCGACATCAGCGCAATCGAGGTCGGGCAGAGCCTGACGGTGATGTGGCGCGGCAAGCCGGTCTTCATCCGGCATCGCACGGAAGCGGAGATCGCCGAGGCCGAGGCAGTGCCGATGTCGGATCTGCCCGATCCGCTGGCGCGCAACGCCAATCTGCCGGAGAGCGACCCGGCGACCGACACCAACCGGGCGCATGCACAGGGCGAGGCGAAGCCGGAATGGCTTTTGATGATCGGCGTGTGCACGCATCTGGGCTGCGTGCCGATCGGCGAATCCGGCGAGTATGACGGCTGGTTCTGTCCCTGCCACGGATCGCACTACGACACGGCCGGCCGTATCCGCAAGGGACCGGCGCCGCGCAACCTGGACATTCCGGAATACGAGTTCGTTTCCGACACGCTCGTCCGCGTCGGCTAGGAACTCGGGGGCTTGAGGCAAAAGGTATGAGCGGACAGTCAACCTATCATTTCAAGAATCCGGCAGTGCGATGGCTCGACAGCCGCCTGCCGATCATCTCCGCCATGAAGGTCAACGCGCTGGATTTTCCGACGCCGAAGAACCTCAACTATTTCTGGACGTTCGGCGGCATTCTGACGCTGTTCCTGGGCATCCAGATCGTCACCGGCCTGGTGCTGGCGATGCACTACACCGCGCAGGTCGATCTCGCCTTCAACAGCGTCGAAGGCATCATGCGCGACGTCAATTACGGCTGGCTGTTGCGCTACATGCACGCCAACGGCGCATCGTTCTTCTTCATCGCCGTCTATATCCACATCTTCCGCGGCCTCTATTATGGCTCCTACAAGGCGCCGCGCGAGTTGCTGTGGATGATCGGCGTGGTGATCCTGCTGATCATGATGGCCACCGCCTTCATGGGCTACGTGCTGCCGTGGGGCCAGATGAGCTTCTGGGGCGCCACCGTCATCACCAACCTGTTCAGCGCCATTCCGCTGGTCGGCACGCCGATCGTCGAATGGCTGTGGGGCGGCTTCGCGGTCGGCAATCCGACGCTCAACCGCTTCTACGCGCTGCACTTCCTGTTGCCCTTCGTGCTGGCCGCCGTGGTCTTCCTGCACATCTGGGCGCTGCACGTGCCGGGTAACAACAACCCGACCGGCGTCGAGGTGAAGTCGAACAAGGACACGATCCCGTTCCATCCCTACTACACGGTGAAGGACTTCTTCGCGATCATCGTGTTCCTGATCTTCTACGCGGCGTTCGTGTTCTACCTGCCGAACTATCTCGGCCACACGGACAACTACATCCCGGCCGATCCGCTGGTGACGCCGGCGCATATCGTGCCTGAATGGTACTTCCTGCCGTTCTACGCGATCCTGCGGGCCATCCCCGACAAGCTCGGCGGCGTCATCGCGATGTTCGCCTCGATCGGCATCCTGTTCATCCTGCCCTGGCTCGATACCTCGAAGGTGCGCTCGGCGGCGTTCCGGCCGCTGTTCCGCCAGTTCTTCTGGATCCTGGTGCTGGTCTGCATCGGCCTTGGCTACCTGGGCTCGCAGCCCGCGGAAGGCGGCTATGTCATCGCGGCCCGCATCCTGACGGCCTATTACTTCCTCCACTTCCTGGTCATCCTGCCGCTGCTCGGCCTGTTCGAGAAGACCAAGCCGCTGCCGGGCTCGATATCGGAATCGGTGCTGCCCAAGGACACGGATGGCGGACCGAAGGAAGGCGGCGGCGGTACGGTCGCCGCGGCCGCGGCGTCCGCGCCGGAAAAACGCGGCTGACGGCTTGAAGGGAACCCGAACAATGAGTCAGATCAAGATCGCGACCCTCGGGCTTGCCGCCGCGGTTGCCGTATCCGGCGCGCTTGTCGCCGGCCCGGCCTTCGCGGCCGGCGAGGCGCATGCGCCAAAGAGCGTCCATTTCTCCTTCGAGGGGCCGTTCGGCACCTATGACCGGGGTCAGCTTCAGCGCGGCTACAAGGTCTACGAGCAGGTCTGCGCGGCCTGCCATTCGATGGATCTCGTGGCCTTCCGCAATCTCGGCGATCCCGGCGGCCCGGAATTCTCGCCCGCCGAGGTCAGGGTGCTGGCCGCCGAGTTCCCGCGCGAGGTCGTGGACGGACCGGACGATCTCGGCGACATGTTCGAGCGCCCGGGCAAGCCGTCGGACTACATCCCGCCGCCCTTCCCGAACCAGGCTGCGGCGCGCGCCTCCAACAGCGGTGCCTATCCGCCCGACTTCTCGGTCCTCGCCAAGGCGCGTCCGAACGGTCCGGCCTATATCTACTCGCTGCTGACCGGTTACGACGATCCGCCGGCCGGCATGGAGCTGCGGGACGGGGCCTATTACAACACCTATTTCCCGGGCGGCCAGATCGCCATGGCGCCGCCGCTGTTCGACGAGATGGTCGAGTATACCGACGGCACGCCGATGACGGTCGAGCAGTATTCCAAGGACCTCTCCGCCTTCCTGATGTGGACGGCCGAGCCGAAGCTCGAGGAGCGCAAGCGCATCGGCTTCCAGGTGATGGTGTTCCTGGTCGTGCTGGCCGGGCTTCTCTACTTCACCAAGAAGAAGCTCTGGCGGGATGTCGATCACTGAACGGTTCGACACCGACGTGATTGAAAGGGGCCCGCGCGGCCCCTTTTTGCTGACCGGTCCGCTCGCTGACGGGTAACGGAGATCGTCAAACCGTCATCGATTGCGTGCAAGGTCGCGCGGGGAGGGGCTTCTTGAGCATGGATGCGCAATCGAAAGACGTGCGGCCCGGCGATGTGGTGCCGCTCGGCGAGGCGGTCCGGGTCTGGGCCAGGATCGCCGCTCTCAGCTTCGGCGGACCGGCCGGGCAGATCGCGCTGATGCATCGCATACTTGTGGAGGAAAAGCGCTGGATCGGCGACACGCGCTTCCTGCACGCGCTCAATTTCTGCATGCTGCTGCCCGGCCCCGAGGCCCAGCAACTGGCGACCTATGTCGGCTGGCTGCTCAATCGGACGCTCGGCGGCATCATCGCCGGCGTGCTTTTCATCCTGCCGGGTGCTGCCGCCATTCTGGGGCTCAGCATCATCTATGCGCTCTACGGCCAGCTCGCCCCGGTCGAGGCGCTGTTCTTCGGGCTGAAGGCGGCCGTGCTGGCGATCGTCGTCCAGGCGGTCGTGAAGATCGGGCAGCGGGCGCTGAAGAACGGCGTGATGATCGCCATCGCCGCGATTTCGCTCGCTGCGATCTACGCCTTCGACGTGCCGTTCCCGGTGATCGTCGCGGTGGCGGGGCTGATCGGCTTCATCGGCGGCCGGCGGGGCGTTTCGGCCTTTGCGCCGGGTGGCGGCCAGGGGCAGATCGGTGCCCATGTCGAGGATGCCGATACGGTATTGGGTCTCGACGTGCCGGCCCATGCCCGTCCGGACCGGGGTTTCCGCTTCGCGGTCGCGGCGATCCTCATGATCCTTTGGCTCGGGCCGGTCGCGCTGCTCTATGCGGCGCTCGGGCCGGACAATGTCTTTGCCGAGATCTCGGCCTTCTTCTCGATGCTTGCGGTGGTCACCTTCGGCGGGGCCTATGCGGTGCTCGCCTGGGTGGCGCAGGCCGCGGTCGAGACCTTCGGCTGGCTGAAGCCCGGCGAGATGCTGGACGGGCTGGGGCTTGCGGAGACGACGCCCGGCCCGCTGATCATGGTGACGCAGTTCGTCGGCTTCCTCGCCGCCTTTCGCGAGGCGACCGGCCTGCCGCCGGTGCTGGCAGGCATCCTCGGCGCCGGTCTGACGACCTGGGTGACTTTCACCCCCTGTTTCCTATGGATCTTCCTCGGTGCGCCCTATGTCGAGCGGCTGCGCGGCAACCGGGCGCTGTCGGCCGCCCTGCAGACGATCACGGCCGCCGTGGTCGGCGTCATCCTCAACCTGTCGATCTGGTTCTCGCTGCATGTGCTGTTCGGCGAGGTCGTCGCGGTGGCGGCGGGGCCGTTCGCCATCGATCTGCCGGTGCCCTCGACGCTTGATCCGCTTGCCGCCGGGCTGACGGTCGCGACGCTTGTCGCCGTGTTCTGGTTGCGGGTCGGGGTGACCTGGGTCCTGGGCGGATCGGCGCTTGCCGGGCTGGCGCTATGGGCGTTCGGGCTTGGCGGTTAGCGGCTGCTTGCCCGGCTGGTCGTGATGTGCGGCCGTCGCCGCGCTTGGGGTGGCTGGCGTCACCGGATAGCCCAGCGCCTCGACCACTGTTTGTATTTCCCCTTGGTTGTCGGAGACATACTGCCGGCCGATTTGCCGGATCAGGTCAAGCAGCTCAGGGCTGCCGCTGAATTGGTTCGTGCTGGCCGGCACGGGGGGCGCGATGCGGTGGACCTCGACATTCTGGGCATCGTTTTTGCCCAGAATACTGGTGAGTTGCCGGGTGATGTGTTTTTCCTGATAGGTCATCGAGAGTGCGATCAATGGGATGGCCCAGGTCGCCGCCCCTCCCTCGGCGACCATCGGCGATATCGTTTCGTCCGTAGTTTCGGTGCCGACCGACACCAGCACGAGCCTTGCGTCCGGACTGCGTCTGCGGGCTTGCTCGAAGGCGAAGAGCGACGGGTTGGTGACGAGGAAGGCGGCGTCCAGGTAGTAGCCCTCCAACTCCTCGGTGCCGCTGAGCGTGACGGCCGCGAACATGATCGGCGCGCTGGTCACCGCGGCTATCACCGGCCCAACCCGTAGTTCGGCGTCTTGCGCATGCAGGTTGGAGAACCGGCGGATATCGTTCGTCTTTTGCGAGAAGCTCAAAATGGCTACCGGGTTCAGGAGGTCGCCGAACCGGAGCGATTCGAAAACCTCCCGAATCTGAGCGATGCGTGGCTGATTGGGGAATCGCGGGCCGATCAGTCCGTCGAGCGTCGCGATCGTGTGGGCAGGCGGGGCGGAAAAGATCTTCGGCGGAATGGTCTGATACAACTCAATGATCTCGTCGACGCTGTATTTCGGAGTCCCGTCTGTGCCTGGAATGTTGAGCAGGACGGCGATCAGCGCACCGGTCGACGTACCCACGAACAAATCGAAGCTTTCCGAGATCGGCTGGCCGGTGCGATGCTCGATCGCGCTGAGCGTTTCCAGCATGCTCAGGCCAAGTGTTCCACCGCCGTCGATCGCCAGAATGCGGACCCGGTTCGGGTTGTCGGGCGTCCAGTCCAACGGCTCGGCCGGCTCATCGGAGGGCTCCAGGGCGACCAGGTGCGAAGCCGCGTGATCCAACGTCAGGTGAATGTGAGAGAACAGGGCGAAGGTCGTGCCGAGCACGGCGACGACCACAACGGCGTGAAGGACCATCCGGGCTAAAAAACGCATGGAACCCTCTATCGAATTCCCTTGTGTAAAATAGCCCCGTTACCGGAGCGGGGTTTGATGTTTTCCAATCCCGACATTCCTGCACAAGGCCCCGTCGATTGGAAGTCTCTTCCGCCTCCGGTTGAATCCCTATCCCTGGACACGGCTTCTTTACGGTCCTGGCCCAAGGTTGCGGCTATGTCGGCGCGTTCGGTGAATGCGGCAACGAATTGGGGGACGATATGATGAACTGGATCAAGCGGAGACGATCAGGCTTCGTCTGCTGGCTGATAGCGTTCGGGATTCTTGGACATCTGGCGGCGGGGAGCGTCTTTGCCCAAAGCGCGCCTGACGATGGCGCCGAAGTACCGGCCGCGGGCGAGCAGGCCGCCGCACCTGCATCCGGCCCGGCAAGTCCGGTCGAGCGGGTCCGGGTCGGGCTCTATGTCAATCCGCCCTTCGTGATCAAGGATGGCGAGGGCTATTCGGGCATGGCCTATGATCTGTGGGCCGCGGTCGGCGCGGATCTGGGCGTTGAATCCGACTATGTCGCGCTGCCGACGATCCGCGATCTGATCGCCGCCACGGCGAGTGGCGATGTCGATGTCGCGGTGACCAACCTGACGGTCACGAAGCGCCGCGCCGAACAGATCGATTTCACGTATCCCTGGTATGACGCGGGGCTGCGCATCATGATCGACGATCGCGCCGGTGGGGGCTTTTGGGCGTTGATCGAGGGGCTCTACGACGCCGGATTCATACAGTTCTATGCCTGGATTATCTTCGTCATCCTCATCGCGACCGTCGCGCTGACCGTCTTCGACCGCCGGTTCGACAAGGACTTCCCCAAGCGCTGGCGGGAGGGCATTGCCGAAAGCTTCTATACGGTCATGTCGGTGGCGACCTCGGGCCGCATGTCGCGAAAGAACCTGTTTGGCTGGCGCGGACGGATCTGGTCGGCGCTATGGCTCGTCTGCGGCGTTGCCGTTCTCGCCTTCGTGACGTCGTCGGTGACGAGCGTGATGACCACGATCGCGCTGACCAGCCAGATCAACAATGCCGGCGATCTGCCCGGCCGTCTGGTCGGCGTGCGGGCCGGCGGCACGGCGGAGGAGTACGCGATCGAAACCGGCCTGACATTCGAGGTCTACGATGATATCGACCAGGCGGCCGAGGCGCTGGTCAACGGGGATGTGGAAGCTGTGATCGGCGACGGGCCGGTGCTGGAATATTTCGCCTATTCCAACCATGAAGATCATCTGCGCGTCGTCGGGCCGATCTTCCAGCCGGAGAAATACGCCTTCGGCATATCGCATGCCTCGCCGCTGGCCCGCCCCGTGACGCTGGAACTGATAGGCGCATTCGAGATAGACCAGGTCGAGGCGCTTCGGGCAAAGTATTTCGGCGACAGGCCGGGGTGACCGGCCCGATGGGCACATCGATCGGGAGACAGGCATGACGAAAGCCAAGCTCGGCATAATCGGCGGTTCGGGTCTTTACGATCTGCCCGGACTGACGAACACGCGCAGCGAACATATCTCCACACCCTGGGGTGAGCCGTCCGATCATCTGTTCTTCGGCGAGATCGATGGCCGGGAACTGGTGTTCCTGCCCCGACACGGGCGCGGCCATCGGCTGTCGCCGACCGATATCAACTACCGTGCCAATATCGACGCGCTGAAGCGGGCAGGCGTCACCGATGTCTTGTCGGTGTCGGCCTGCGGGTCGTTCCGGGAGGATCTCGGGCCGGGCGCGTTCGTTCTGGTCGATCAGTTCATCGACCGGACGTTTGCCCGGCACAAGAGCTTCTTCGGCGCCGGCTGCGTCGCCCATGTGGCGTTTGCCAACCCGGTCAGCCCCGGCCTGGTCGACCGCGTCGCGGCGGCGGCCGAGGCGGAGGCCATCGCGGTGCATCGCGGCGGCACCTATCTGGTGATGGAGGGGCCGCAATTCTCGACGCTTGCCGAATCGAACCTCTATCGAAGCTGGGGCTGCGACGTGATCGGCATGACCAACATGCCCGAGGCCAAGCTCGCCCGCGAGGCCGAGCTCTGCTACGCGACGATCGCGATGGTTACCGACTATGACTGCTGGCATCCCGATCACGGCGATGTCGACGTGCCCTCGATCCTCAGGACGTTGACGGACAATGCCGACCGGGCCCGCCAGCTGGTGCGCCGGGTCGCCGCCGACATGCCGGAGGAGCACGAAGCCTGTCCGCTCGGCTCGGACCGGGCGCTCGATACGGCCATCATCACGGCGCCCGAAGCGCGCGATCCGGTCGTTACCGCCAAGCTCGACGCGGTCGCGGGGCGGGTGTTGTAGGGGATCAACCCGCAAACCGGCCCGCGCCGGTTTGCTCGTTTAAGCACAATAGCGGACATTCGAATGGCCAATTCCATCAACGGACCTGCCGGCAATACGCGTGCCGGGCTCGACCTCAAAAGTCTCGTGCGGACCATTCCGGACTATCCGAAACCCGGCATCCAGTTCCGCGACATCACCACGCTGCTCGCCGATCCCGCCGGCTTGCGGGCGAGCATAGACGAGATGATCTGGCCATTTCTGAGCGCCCATATCGACCATGTCGCGGGTATCGAGGCGCGCGGCTTTATACTGGGCGGAGCGGTTGCCCATGAACTCGGCCGGGGCTTCGTGCCGATCCGCAAGAAGGGCAAGCTGCCCTACAAGACCATCGGTCAGGACTACGAGCTGGAATACGGCGTCGATGCCGTCGAAATCCATGCCGATGCGATCAGCGCTGGTGACCGGGTCCTGCTGGTCGACGATCTGGTGGCGACCGGCGGGACGGCCGATGCGGCGATCGATCTCATTCGCAAGTCGGGCGGCGAGGTCGTCGCGGCCTGCTTCATCATCGACCTGCCGGATCTCGGCGGCGCCGACCGGCTGCGCCGCAAGGGCGTCACGGTCCATACGCTGATGGCGTTTGAGGGCGACTGATTCCGATCCCAAGCCGTCCATCAGGCAGCAGCGGCGTACTATGCCGACGCGGAAATGCGCCGCCGGACAGAGGACGATCCCGCGGCCGTGGCTATTGGCAGTCTATTGAAGGGCGGGGGCAATTAAATTTCACCGACTCATTATTGCTCCCCGAGTAAATCTTCTGAATTGAGTCCGTCAAATACTGCGATTTTTAGCAATTCAATTGCACAACGGTTAACTGACGATTCAGGGATCGGCGGTTAAATCGTCGATGTTGTCGCGGGTCGGGCCGCGCATTTTCTATGGGGGCACCTTATGACCAAGGCGGATTTTCCAGCACATGGCGACGCTGCTGAGACGCAGCCGGCCGAGATGGGGGAACCGGTGGCCGTCGAGCACGATGTCGACGCCGGCGATCCTGATCACGACCTCGGTGAGGCAAACGACGCTAAGAGCAAGAAAAGCGGCGGCTTCGGGCTTCGTGGCCGCCTGACCCTTGCTTTCGGTGTCGTGGCTGCGGCCGGACTGATTTCGGCCGGCGTTGCGTGGATGCAGTTCGGCGGCATCAAGTCGAGCATCGACCAGGTGACCCGGACGAACCTGCCGGCGATCATCTTTGCCGAGGAAATCGCCATCGAAAGCGCGCAGCTCGTCGGTGCGGCGCCGATCCTGGATGGCGCCCGCGACCACGACGCGCGACTTGCCACGATGGATAGCCTGAACGGCCAGTTCGACGGATTGTTCGCCGATATCGAGGCCCTGACAGACCTGGGCATGGATCAGTCGCAGATCGAGGCGATCGATGCCCAGGCGCGCGAAATGCTGTCGGAGACCAACGCGCAGAATGACTTCGTGCGGGACAGGCTCGATGCGGCGGCTACGCGTGAGACGGCGGAAGCTGGCCTGGCGGTTGCGCATAGCGATCTGCTCGAAACGCTCGATCCGCTGATTGCGGAAACGGATTCCCTTTTCTCGATCGCCAGCACCCGGGTTCTCCTGACCGTCGAGGACGGCATAGAGACCCTGGCGGAGGACGGCACCAACCGGCTCATCGAGCTCTATGAGGTGCAGGACGGTGCCACCAAGATCGTCCGTGCGGCGACGACGGCGACCATGGCGGCGACACTCGAGGAGGTCGACGATGCCTGGCGGGAGTCGGTTGGACCGACGTCGCGGCTGTCGATCGTGGCCGACAAGTGGGAAAACGACAAGGCGATGGGCGATGTCGTGGCGGCGCTGCGGCAGTTGACCGGTATCGTGATCGGCGAAGACAGCGTGTTCGAACGGCGCAAGGGGATTCTTGAGCCCAATGCCGGCAGTCTCGGCAGCCGCGTTCGCGCCAACGCCGAGGTGGACGCGATGATCGAGACGGCGGTTGCCGCCGAAAAGGAGATCCAGAAGCTGCTTCAGTCGCAGATCCAGGCGACGCAGGTCAGCATCAAGGTCGCCGCGATGGATCTGAAGAACGGCACCACGGACAGCATGCAGGACCTGGTGGAGAACCAGATCCCGGCCTTCAAGGCGTTCCTGCAGATCGCCGCGCGCTCGAACCGCCTGGCCGGAATGACGTTGACGGCGGCCGCTACGCCAAATCTCGAGGACCTGGCGGTGGCGAAGAAGGAGCTCGGCGCGGAAGTCGGATATCTGAAGATCGTCATGCTCGAACTCGGCAACGAGCAGACCGAACTGGTCGACAAGGTCAACGCTCTGATCGCCTTCGCAGAGGGCGAGGCCAGCCTGCCGGAGATCCGTCAGCGCGAGCTGAACGCGATCGCGGCGAGTGCCGACAGCCTCGCGACCGTTCGCGCCGAAGCCGAGGGCCTGCAGGCAATCGTCAACACCCTCGTCGCATCGGCGAAGGCCGCAGGCGACCAGAGCGCCCTGGAGGCCGATCAGGCGCTGGCGCGGATGCAGGTCTGGCTGCTGGTCGCAGCGGGCATCGGCCTGCTGGTCGCACTGTTCTGCGTGTTCATCTACGTGCCGCGTCAGATCACCAATCGCCTGATGCGTATCGGCACCGCGATGGAGCGGATCGCCGATGGCGACCTGGAGGCCGAGATCCCGACCGGCGGCAAGGACGAGGTGTCCCGCATGGCCGACGCGCTTGTGGTCTTCCGCGACAACGCCCGCGAGGTCGAGGCGGCGAATGCCCGCACCATCGAGGAGCGCCAGCGCGCTTCGGAGGAGCGCCGTCAGGCGCGGCTCGAACTGGCGAATGCCTTCGAGGCAAGCGTCCAGGGCGTCGTCAACAACGTCGCCAACTCCGCCTCCGGCATGCATGACAGCGCCAACCGGATGTCGGGGCTTGCCGGGACGACGAGCGACCAGGTCCGCGAGGTTGCCGGGATCTCCGAAGAGGTGGCGAGCAACGTCCAGGTGGTGGCGTCGACGGCGGAGGAACTGGCCAGCTCCATTTCCGAGATCTCTCGCCAGGTGACCGATTCCTCGACGATCGCCAGCGGCGCGGTCGAGGAGGCCGAGCAGACCAATCAGACGGTGCGCGGCCTGGTCGATGCCTCGGCCAAGATCGGCGAGGTGGTCGGGCTCATCCAGTCGATCGCCGAGCAGACCAACCTCCTGGCGCTGAACGCCACCATCGAGGCGGCACGGGCGGGCGATGCCGGCCGGGGCTTCGCGGTGGTTGCCGGCGAGGTCAAGGAACTGGCCGGTCAGACCGCCAAGGCGACCGACGAGATCAGCGAGCAGATCGCCCGGATGCAGACGGCCACGCAGAATGCCGTCGGCGCGATCGACGGCATCGTTACGACGATCGGCAAGGTCAACGAAATCGCCGGTGCCGTTGCGGCCGCCGTCGAGGAGCAGCGCGCCGCGACGTCCGAGATCGCCCGCAGCGCGCAGCATCTGACGACCGGGACCGCGTCCGTCTCGTCGAATGTCAACACGGTCGCCGGCGCGGCGGGCGAGACAGGCGATGTCGCCAAGACGGTGCTCGATTCAGCCGGTGAAATGGCACGGGAAGCCGAGCATCTCAACGAGGAGGTCAACCGCTTCCTCGATCAGATCCGGGCGGTCTGACACAGGCTGGCTGATCCGGCGGTCGCCGGGCCGAAGAGTGGATATGACGGGGCGCGGCTTTGGTCGCGCCCCGTTTTGTGTTTGGGTGGGGGTGTGAGGATCTCTCGATCGTCATCACGGAGGGTCGTCAGGCCGAACCGGGATCGGCGAGCCCTCGTCGGGCCGGTGGGGCTCTGAACCGCCTCGGTTCCCCGATCCCGGATAATCGCTGACGCGATTTCCGGGATGACGAGGGATAGGTATGGCGAAAACGCGCCCCTACGCTCCGCTGTCATTGCCGGGCTTGTCCCACTACTGTCCGGTTCAGCGGGGATGTGCTTTGGTTTTCGGCCTGGTCACACCCCCTCGGAGGTCATCCCCGGACTTGTTCCGGGGACCCATGAACACAGTCGCCAGCGGAGGTGTTCATGGATTGCCGGGACAAGCCCGGCAATGACACCGAGGGGGAGTGGTGAGCGCTAACAAGACACTGATTTCGTTGAGGAAAACAGCGTTGATGACGTCCGAGGGGGTGACCAGGCTGAAAGCAAAGCCGCCCCCGCTGAACCGGACAGCAGCAGAACACGTCCGGGCAGACGATCAGCCCGTGTTCCGCCGCCCCAGGAAGAACCGTCCGTTGAAGCTGATCACCGTCACGCCGTCCTGGTTGATACCCTCGGCGTGATAGGTGATCAGGCCCCAGTCGGGCCGGGATTTCGACGCGCGTTTGTCGGTGACGGTCCAGGAATAGGCGATCGTGTCGCCGACATAGACCGGCCGCAGCCATTTCAGGTCGAACAGGCCGGGGGAGGGGCCGATCCTGGGAACCGGCCGGCCGGCGGCCATGGCTTCGCCAATGCGGCGCGCGCCGTCCTCGACATTGAGCCGCATCCAGGTGCAGGCGGTGTGCCAGCCGCTGGCGCACAAGGCGCCGAACTGGCTCGCCTCGGCGGCCTCGTCGTCCAGGTGAAACGGCTGCGGGTCCCAGCGCCCGGCAAAAGCGATGATCTCGTCGCGCGTGAAGGTATGCGTTCCGATGTTGGCGCGGTCGCCGATTTCAACGTCCTCGAAGTCCATCACGCGTCCGCTCCGGTTGCCTGCCTGCGCGCGAACATGATCGGCGACACCATGGTCATGATCACCTCGCCGTCCTGATTGGTCATCGCCAGATGGAACAGGACGATGCCTATATCGGGCCGGCTTGCCGAGGCGCGGGCGCTGAGCACCTCGTAGGACAGCGTCAACGTATCGCCCGGGCGCAGCGGGCGCTGCCAGTTGAGTTCCTTGACGCCGGGCGAGCCCTGCGACAGCGAGTCGAGCAGGAACCCGTCGCACAGGCCGCGCATCATCAGACAGGCCATGTGCCAGCCCGAACCGGTCAGCCCACCGAGCATGCCGGCCTGGCCGGCGGCCTCGTTGAGATGCATCGGCTGGGGATCCCAGTCGGAGGCGAAGTCGATGATATCGGCCTTGGAGACGGTGACGGTGTGAAAGTCCCGCTTGTCTCCGGCCTGGAAATCCTCGAACGCGCGCTTGCCCTCCGGCATCGGTCTGTTCCTTATGCCGCGAAGCGGAAATGCATGACGTCGCCGTCCTGGACGACGTAGTCCTTGCCTTCCAGCCGCATCCTGCCGGCGTCCTTCGCCGCGGTCTCGCCGCCGAGATCGACGAAATCGGTATAGGAGATCGTTTCGGCGCGGATGAAGCCGCGTTCGAAATCAGTATGGATGACGCCGGCTGCCTGGGGTGCGCGGGCGCCGCGATTGACGGTCCAGGCACGCGCCTCCTTCGGACCGGCGGTGAAGAAGGTGACCAGGTCGAGCAGCCCGTAGCCGGCCCGAATCAGCCGGTTGAGGCCCGGCTCCTCCAGTTCCAGCGTCTCCAGGAACTCGGCGCGCTCCTCGCTCGGCAAAAGCGCGATCTCCGCCTCGATCTTGGCCGAGATCACCACCGATGCAGCCCCTTCGGCGGCCGCCCGCTCGGCGACCTTGTCCGACCAGGCGTTGCCGGTCGCAGCCGAGCCCTCGTCGACATTGCAGACATAGAGGACCGGCTTGGAGGTCAACAGGTTCAGGCCCTCGAAGGCCTTGCACTCGTCGTCGGCGACCTCGATCATCCGGGCGGGCCGGCCCTCGCGCAGGACGTCAAGGGCCCGCTCGACCAGAGCATTGGCGAGCTTTGCATCCTTGTCGCCGCCGCGGATGCGTTTTTCCAGGCCGGGCAGCCGCTTCTCCAGGCTTTCCATGTCGGCGAGCATCAGTTCGGTCTCGATCGTCTCGGCATCAGCGAGCGGATCGATGCGGCCCTCGACATGGGTGACGTCGTCATCCTCGAAGCAGCGCACCACGAAGGCGATCGCGTCGACCTCGCGGACATGGCCGAGGAACTGGTTGCCCAGGCCTTCGCCCTTGGAGGCGCCGCGCACCAGGCCGGCGATGTCGACGAAGGTCAGCCGCGTCGGGATGACTTCCGCCGACTTGGCGATGCCGGCAAGGGCGGACAGGCGCGGATCGGGCACCGCGACCTCGCCGACATTCGGCTCGATCGTGCAGAAGGGATAATTCTCCGCCTGCGCCGCCGCGGTCTGGGTGAGCGCGTTGAACAGGGTCGACTTGCCGACATTGGGCAGTCCGACGATGCCGCATTTGAATCCCATCGACGTCAGGTCTCCAGCTTTCGGGATTGGCGTTTCGCGTTTGCTTTTTCCTGGCTGCCGAGCGCCAGGGCTGTCCGGTTCATGAAGCCGGCATCATCGCCGGCAGCCAGCATCGCCGCGTTGTCGGCGACGGCGACCAGCAGCGGCCCCAGCCAGTCGTGGTCTGACTTGGCGAAATCGGACAGGACGTAGCGGTGCACCCGGTCGCGATGGCCGGGATGGCCGATGCCCAGCCGCACCCGCTTGAAGTCGGGGCCGATATGCGTGGCGATCGAGCGGATGCCGTTGTGGCCCGCCGCGCCGCCGCCGATCTTGACGCGGACCTTGCCCGGCGCCAGGTCGAGTTCGTCGTAGAACACCACCACGTCCGCCGGCTTCAGCTTCAGCCAGCGCATCGCCTCGCCGACGCAGCGGCCGGACTCGTTCATGAAGGTCGCCGGTTTCAGGAGGACGGCGCGGGTCTCGCCGAGCCGGCCCTCGCTGCTATGGCCCTGGAAGCGATTGCGCCAGGACGGGAACCGGTGCAGATCGGCGACGGCGTCGATTGCCATGAAGCCGATATTGTGCCGGTTTCCGGCATATTTCGAGCCGGGGTTGCCGAGGCCGACCAAGAGCTGCATGGGCCGTATCCTCCCGTCGCGCCGTTCTCCCATCGTGTCGGGCAGCCCTCCAGCTTCGCCGCCGGGGTCTTCACCGGCGACGAAACGGGGTATGCCCGATCGGGCGGTCGTCCCAGGGGCGGTGGTCCTTTAGGACTCCTCGCCGCCCTCTTCGGGCTCGGCCGCGGTCTCGACCTCCTCGCCCTCTTCCTCGTCTTCCTCGCTCTTGAGGCCGGCCGGCGCGGCGATCGTGGCAACCGTGAAGTCGCGGTCGGTGATCGTCGGCGTGACGCCCTCGGGCAGGGTGATCGCGGAAATATGCAGCGAATCGCCGATATCGAGGCCGGTCAGATCGGCGTCGATCCCGTCGGGGATCGCATCGGCCGGGGCCATCACCTCGATCTCATGGCGGACGACGTTCAGTACGCCGCCGCGCTTGATGCCGGGGCTGTCTTCTTCGTTCAGGAAGTTCACCGGAATGTTGACGGCGATCTCCGCGCCGCGCGTCAGGCGCAGGAAGTCGACATGGATCGGAAAGTCGCGCACCGGGTCGGTCTGCACGTCGCGCGGCAGGGCACGGACCTTCTTGCCACCGACGACGATCTCGAACACGGTGGTCAGGAAGCTGCCGCCCTTGAGCTGCATGTCGAGCTCGTGGCGGTCGATCGAAATGGGGGTGGCGGTTTCCTTGCCGCCGTAGATAACGGCGGGAATTCGTCCAGCGCGGCGCTCGGCACGGGCAGCCCCCTTGCCGACCCGTTCGCGCGCCGTCGCCTGAAGCGATACGGTCGCACTCATCTTCAAAGTCTCCTCAAGAAATGAAAGCGCCGACCCAGCCGGCCGGCACATCTTAAGCCCGTCTCCTCCAGGGGTGCGGACGGGCACGCAGCCGGGCTTATAGCGCCGGATCGCCGTCAAGACAAGGTTTTGCGTGGTGACAACATGGACAGGATATGCTGGCCTTCGCGCATCGAACCCGCGACTCGCACATCATATCATCAGGAGCAAGCCATGACCGACGCCAACCCGGCCAAGACCTTTCTGATCACCGGCGCCTCCACGGGCATCGGCGCGGCAACGGCGCGGGCCGCCGTCGCGGCGGGCTACCGGGTGGTGCTGGCGGCGCGATCGGCCGACAAGCTTGCCGCGCTCGTCGATGAGCTCGGCGGCGCGGAAAAGGCGCTGGCGGTGCCCTGCGACGTCCAGGACCTTGGCCAGCAGCAGGCGATGGTCGATGCCGCGCTTGCCGCCTTTAAGCGGATCGACGCGGTGCTCGCCAATGCCGGCCTCGGCTCGACGGCGGCGGGCGTTGAGGGCGGCGACCCGGACAACTGGCGCGAGATGATCCTGACCAATATCTACGGCGTCGCGCTGACGGCGAAGCTCTGCCTGCCGGAACTGCGGCGCACCAGGGGCCACATCCTGCTGCTCGGCTCGCGGGCGGGGCGGCGCATCAACAAGGGCTCGGTCTACGGGGCGACCAAATGGGCGGTGACGGGGCTCGGCTACAACCTCACCGAGGAACTCGCCGGCACCGGCGTCCGCTCGACGCTGATCGAGCCGGGCATGGTCGACACGCCGTTCTTCGACAATCCGGTCACGGGCGCGCTTGCCGCGGACGATGTCGCGAACGCGGTTATGTACGCGGTGTCGCAGCCGGCGCATGTCGACGTGTCGGAGATATTGGTGCGGCCGGTGGGGCGGTGATGTTGGGGGAGTGGGGTATCAGTCCGGCGGTTGAGAGCGAGTGGATCGTTGTATTCGGCGTAGCGGGCGGCTGCTTTGAGCCCTGTTTACCCAATGCTGCATGGTGCACGAATGGTGGCTCACTAAGTTCTAGCCAAAAACGTGCCAAAACTGTTTGGAGTTTTGCCCAAGGTTTGTGGCACGTGATTCTGGGGCGTCTCTATGGCCTTTGCCGCAAGTGAAAAACGACCGTTTTCGGCGTCTTATGCGGGTGAAGGCCAAACCTTGGCGGCAAGATCGGCCAAGGCTTCGCCCCGCGCTCGAATGTTCGTTTCATCCCACTTGTCTTGCTCAGCAATCCGCCGGTTCATGGTAAGATTCGAGTGTTCGACCAGCTTCGGGGCTTTGTCTGAAAAAGCAGCTTGGCCCAAGGATCGGTTAAGTTGGTCTGTGGTGATTGTCAGGTTCCCAAGAGTTTGAAGAGCGGCTTCGCGCTCCCAGTAGCCTGGTATGTCACCGCTGCCCGCCTCGACTAATTCGCCTTTCAACGGCCAGTTCTCTTCCCAATTTTGAGGCATGACGTGTTCAATCCATATTGAAGGCGGACGTGCAGTGGCTTCCGTCATGCTGGTTCGGCTCGCCAGTTCCAGTGACCACAGCATTTCAGACAAGATGCGCGAAGGGATACGACCGTAGGCCCGCTTCTCAAGTATCCCTGATTTGAGCTCAGAGTCTCCGGGAAATCTGGTGGTGTCCGTGGTCAGGCCAACAAAGAAGTCGCTGACAACTTCTGTAGAAATGCCGTTTCTGTGCAGTTTATCAGCCAGCCTTGGAAAAACTTGATTCAGGTTCTTAGGGGTAAGATCACAGAGCAGACGCCTTGCAAGATAGCTATCAAGCCATCTTGCAATCTCCCGCCGTGTTTCCCCATCTACTGTATCTAGAGCAATTTGGAATGCTATCGGATAAGCAGTTGTGTTCTGCCACAGGCGTAGCCTATCGCCTAGCCAGCCGATGGCTTCATCTCCCTCTTTGCGGCCCTCCAAAGTCTCAAAGGCTAGGACGTGACGCTGAAGAACCGCGAGTTCGTCTTCTACCTTCTCGAATCTTGGCTGTCGATTCGGTGTCGCCCACGCACGGTATTCGGCATACAACTCTCGGACCGTAATCCGATCACCGGTCTCAGCAGTAAGCACATTTGCAAGGAAGTGGTCGATACGAGGACGAGCCGGTCGAGCATTTGGTGCATTCTCGCGCCACCAACCATGATCAAATGGTCCCCAAACCTCATGATAAAGGCTTTCAGCCCTATCCCGGGCGTCTTCCGCTCCGCGATGCTGCGCTTCGGCCCTGTGGAAAATGTTGTTTCTCACAAGGTCCATAGCGAGAAGGGGTTGGGACTTCGAGTTCAAGGTCTCAAAAATGACTTGCGCGTCGTCTTCTGGCCCAAGAGTGATAACAATCAGTTTCAGATGAAAAACTAGAGCTTCGAGTAGAGCGTCCAGCCGTCTCCGGCCTTCTTCAACGCTATCGATATCAGTGTTCTCCGAAGATTCTTCAGAATCGATGTCTATTTCTGTTTCATCGCTCATACCGCTGGAAACAAAATCACTGATCTGCGCATGAAAATATTCGTATGCCCTGAGTGAACGTACGGGCGTATTTTGAGGCACGCCCCGTCCCCAATAATACCTATAATTATTTGATCGGACCGTTAAGTAAGGACTCTCCAGAATATCAAGGAATACTGTTCGATCTACAGGCGTAGGCGTGAGCTTGAAGCGAGAAAGGGGGTCAGTGTCAGCACGACCACGTTCGTTGAACAGATACTTCTCAATTTGCTCGATCAGGGCTTGATGATCATACCGTCGGGCGACCTCACGCATTGCTGCTAGCATTATCAGGAAAGTGGTCAGGCGCTGCTGCCCATCAACAACTTGAACAACAGGTGTTGCTCCAAATGAGCGCGACATCGCCTCAGGAGCTAATAGTAGTGCTCCCATATAGTGATCAAATCGAGCGTTTCCATCTATGACTTCCGAGGCTTTTGCGACAACGTCGAGCCAGAAAGCGCTTGTTCGGCCTTCATAACTCTTATGATCATGCCATTGATATTGACGCTGATATAGCGGAACGACGAATCTTTCGTTCCGGCTCAAGATGTCAGTGACTTTGAACTCTCTGGCGTCCACGATGACCCCCTCATGCGTTCAATGTGAGCTACTCCCCAACCTTTGGACACTATCAAGCGAGATGTAAGCTGATCTTGCTCCTGCTGATCAGTTTAGGCTTCATCCTCTTACGATCAGTAGATCACGGCTTGGGGGGTGCCGCCAAGCGCGGAATATGGGCGTTTTCGGTTGTAGAACTCGATCCATTTTCGACGCGGACCTTTGCCTTCGATCAGGTTTCCCAAGCGTGTCGATATACCAAAACTCATAGGTTTCGGTCACAGGCAAAAGGGACCATTCTGGCATGCCTTCGCAAGCCGACATTGGAGCCCTAGCAGCGAAAGCTCACTTGGTCCGCAGAGCCGTCATTAACAAGCACTGCGAGACAGCCGGCTGCTTTCTCAATTCAGCCAGCCCGCTCCCTCACCGCGCCGTCCTCATCACCCCCCGAACATATTTCGCCGCCGACCGAAAATGGCTCGGGCCGGCTGCCTCGGCCCATCGGCCGGGCGTCCATTTGTTGTTCGCGCCCTTCATCGGGCCGCCATAGAGCGCGGCCTCGGAGTGGTCTTCGATGAAGGCCTTCAGTTTGCCGTAGCCCTCGTGCAGCGCCGTGACGGCGTCGGGCCAGGTCATGCCGGCCTGCCGTGCCCGTAATTCGGCGTTGTAGCGCTTGAGGTCGTTCCACTTGTAGCCTTCGGCCGGGAAATAGACGGTCTTTCCCGCCTGTCCGTCGGCATACCAGCCCAGGAACAGGTCGATCCAATGGGCGCGGTGGGCGATGACGTCCTTGATCGACGTGTCGTCCTCGTCCTTGCGCAGGGCGAGGCCCGCGTCGATCGGCTCGATCAGCTTCGCGAGCTTGTCGAATTCCTTAGTTGTGATGTCGAGCAGGTCCGCCTTGCTGGTCGCCGCCATGATGCCTCTCCGTTCCGCCCGAGGCGTACGGCCTTCCCGGATGTCTGTCGTTGATCGAGATCAGCGTAGCAAACCGGCTGCGGCTTCGACCGGATGTCGGGGGGTGAGCTTCTACCCGCCGGCTAGTCGAACAGGCTCGACACCGATTCCTCGCTCGCGGTGCGCCCGATCGCCTCGCCGATCAGCGGGGCGATCGACAGGACGCGGATGTTGTGGGCGACGCGGACGGCCTCGGTGGCCTGGATGGAATCCGTGATCACCAGTTCCGACAGCCGCGAGGCGGAGACGCGGGCGACCGCGCCGCCGGACAGGACGCCGTGGGTAATATAGGCATAGACGCCGGTGGCGCCCTTGGCGAGCAGCGCGTCGGCGGCGTTGCACAGGGTGCCGCCGGAATCGACGATGTCGTCGAGCAGGATGCAGGTCATGCCCTCGACATTGCCGATGATGTTCATGACCTCCGATTCGCCGGGCCGCTCGCGGCGCTTGTCGACGATCGCCAGCGGCGCGTCGATGCGCTTGGCAAGGCCGCGGGCGCGCACCACGCCGCCGACATCGGGCGAGACGACCATCAGCTTCGACACATCGAAGCGCTCGCGAATGTCGCGGACCATCACCGGCGAGGCATAGAGATTGTCGGTCGGGATATCGAAGAAGCCCTGGATCTGGCCGGCATGCAGGTCCATCGTCAGCACCCGGTCGGCGCCGGCGCGGGTGATCAGGTTGGCCACCAGCTTGGCCGAGATCGGCGTGCGCGGGCCGGGTTTGCGGTCCTGCCGGGCGTAGCCGTAATAGGGAATGACCGCCGTGATGCGTTTTGCCGAGGACCGGCGCAGCGCGTCGATCAGGATCAGCAGTTCCATCAGGTTGTCGTTGGCCGGAAACGAGGTCGACTGGACGACGAAGACGTCCTCGCCGCGGACGTTTTCCTGGATTTCGACGAACACTTCCATGTCGGCGAAGCGCCGGACGAGGCAGCGGGTCAGGGGGGTGTTCAGATAGGCGGCGATGGCTTCGGCAAGGGCCCGGTTCGAGTTGCCTGCGACAAGTTTCATGGAGCTTCCGAGCTTTTGGCCGCGCCGGTCGGGTGAGGCCGGCCGGTCCATGCTGAACCGTGGGACGCGGGCTAAATAGCAAGGCACCGGTGGCTGCGCAAACGGGAATCGCGGGAAAATGCGATCCATGCCGGGATTTTTATCGATCAGGACGAACCGTCCCGGGGATCGGTGGTTTTCGTCAGCCGGCCGACGCCGCCCCGCCGGCCTGGCTGACCGGAGGGCAGGGCGTGTCCGAATAGGAGCAGAACACGCAGCAGTCGCCGGGGCGCGGGCGCAGGAGGGTCCGGCAGGCGCCGCATTCATGGAAGAACAGGCAGGCGTCGGTCGGCATCGCGAGGCGTTCCGCGTGCCCGCATTCGGGGCAGGTCAGGATCGCGGTGGGTGGCGGTTCGGACATCGGTTTCCGCGTCAAAGAGATCCTTGTTTTTCAGCGTTTCATGGACTGGCTGGCCGGATAGGGTTTGCGGGCCGGTCTTCGCCGGCTCTGGTTTCAGTCTGCATCCTGTAGCGGCTACGGGTTCAACCCGCGCGGGCCGCAAAGCCACAGAACCGGTTACGCCCCTTAAGTTGACCGGCATCCGGACATACGGGAAGCTACAGCAGCGCAACCGGGAGCGGTGGGTCTTGCCGTGCTAGAGGACGGACTATCGATCGGACAACTCGCCGCCGCCGTCGGCGTTCATCTGGAGACGGTGCGGTATTACGAGCGCATTGGCCTGATGGCGCCGCCGGCCCGTAGCGCCGGCGGGCATCGGGTCTACGATCGCACGGCGCTTGAGCGGCTCGGTTTTATCCGCCGGGCGCGGGCGCTGGGCTTCAGCCTGGCCGACACGCGGGCGCTGCTGTCCTTCAACGACGTCGAAGTGGGCTGCTGCGCCGACGTGCAAAGGCTCGCGAACGCCCATCTCGCCGCGCTCGACAGCAAGATCGCCGATCTTGTGGCATTGCGGGACACGCTCGCCGCCGGCCTTTCGCATTGTGATGGCAATACCGATGCATCTTGCGCGATGCTCGATTCGCTGCGCGTTGCGCCGTCGTCGGACAAGGGCATCGGGTGAGCGGGCAAGCCCCGCGGATCGGCCGCTTCGGCGAGATCGGAATGGTTCCGGTCGGCGATACGGGGCTATGCGTTCCACGCCTTTGGTTCGGCACCGCGCCGATCGGCAGCATGCCGAATTCCTACGGTTTCGAAGTCGGCGACGAGGCTGCCGCGGCGATGCTCGACGCGGTGTTTTCCGGCCCCAAGACCTGTATCGATACCTCCCGCAACTATGGCGACGGCCGGGCCGAGGAGCGGATCGGCCGGGCGATCCGCGATTACGGCGGACTGCCCGGCGGATTCCTGATCTCGACGAAGCTCGATCGGGAGATGCGCTCAGGCCGCTTCGACGGCGAGCGCGCCCGGCGTTCGCTCGAGCAGAGCCTCAGGGCGCTCGGGCGGGACCGCGTGGATATCCTGTTCCTGCACGATCCCGAATACGCCGCGACCTTGAGTGAGGTCACCGGCCCCGGCGGCGCGCTTGAGGCGTTGTTTGCCATGAAGGAGGAGAGACAGGCGCGGGCCGTCGGGCTGGCGGGTGGCCGGGTCGATGTCATGATGCCGCTCATCGAGCGGTGGGATTTCGACCTCGTGCTGACCCACAACCGATTCACGCTGGCAAACCGCAATGCCGAGGCGATGATCGCGCTTGCGGCCAGCCGGGCGATGGCGGTGGTCAATGCCGGTGTCTTTGCGTCGGGTGTCTTCGCCAAGGGTCCCGACCGTCTGCCGCGTTATGCCAACCAGCCGGCGCGCGAGGCGCAGCTTGCGCCGGTGCGGCGCATCGAGCGCCTGTGTCGCACGCACGGCGTGGCGATGGGCGCCGCGGCGCTGCAGTTTTCCATGCGTGATCCGCGTATTGCCGCGACGGTTTGCGGCTGCAGCAGGCCAGCGCATTGGCGGCAGATCCTGGACTGGGCCGCCGAGCCGGTCCCTGAGGCGGTCTGGGAGGCGGTCTGGCAGGCGCTCGCCGCGCAGCCGGTCGCCCGCGACGATCCCGAGGCGACCCGCGACTACAAGCCGAACTGATCGGTCAACCGGGCCGGCAGGCTATTCGGGAATAAGGGCAAGCACGCCGGGGGCGGCGGAGGCTGCGGCGGTATGGGCCGACTCCCCCCACCTCTTTTTCAGCTGCCCTTCCGAAACGCGGGCGATCTGGCGGACGCTGCCCAGTTCGGCGCCGGACCGGTCGGCGACCGCCCAGATGATCGCGACGATCTGCCGGCCCTTGACCGGCGGGGCAATCGTCGCCTCGCCGGTGATCGTGTAATCGGCCTTTGAACGGTCCGATATGCGGGCGCCGCCGGCAAGGCGCAGCTGATCCGACAGCGATGTGGCAAGCGCATGCGGCCCGTCGCCGGTCGCGCCGGTGACGGCGTCCAGATAGTAGGTGAAGCGGGCTGCGGGTTGCCGTGGCGCCTCTTGTGTGCGGACAACGGCGGTCTCGCGCATGGAGGCGGCGGCGTCATCCGGGATCCGGCCGGCCCGGCCGGTCGCGATCAGGCGGGTATCGGTGATGCCGGCGCGGGTTCCAGCGGCTCCGCTCTCGCCGATCGGGTTCTGCGGCCCGCTGTCGAGCGGGTTCTGGTTCAGGGGGGCAAGCGCGGTCACGGCGCCGGCCGGCATCGGGTCGCCGGCGACCGCCGTGGTTGGGGCGCCCTGGTCGATCCAGTCGCGCAGGCCCGTAATGGTCTTGCGGGCGATATCTTTCAGCGTCTCGTCGGGAACAGCCGACCAGGGGTCGGGCAGGGCGGCGGGGATCGTCTCGTTGCCGGTGATCCGATGGACGCGGGCGCCATCCTCGGCGAACAGGTCCCAGATGAAATTGACCCGCGTCGACGTCCCCTCGTGCATCGCGCTGAAATAGCCCTTGATGCGGTATTCGACGCCGGGCTGGTTGCGTCCGATGATCGGCAGCCTGGCCTGCGCCGCGCCGACGCCGAGTTCGGTCGCCAGCACGGTTGCCCGGTCGGCGGGAATGCCGACCACGGGCTCGAAGGCGAGCGCCAGTTCCGTCTGTTCCGCCGGCGGTGGCGTCAGCGCTGTATTCGGCGCGGTCGTCACCGTGCCTGCCGTGTTCGTCTGGCAGCCGGCAAGGGCCCAGCCGACAAGGCAGGCGACCGCGACGAAAACCGCCCGGCTTCTTGGCAAGACCAGCTCAGACCCCATTCGATTCACAATTCGCGTCGCAAGCCCGTGTGTAGGGTCTCGTAGCCAGTATTTGTGGCGAGGTCTAGCCGGACGTGCTCTTAATCAGAATCGCCGGTCACGCGTCATGCCGATTCGGCGCATGAGGAGAGCCCCCGGTTTCGCAGGGATCGTGAGCCGGGATCGTGAAACGACAAAGCGCCGAGGTAAGGACGCCATGAATTCCATCATTCTGCTGATCGCCCGGGTTCTCCTGGCCATCATCTTCGTTCTGGCGGGTTTTCAGAAATTCGGCGCGATCGGCGGCACCGCCGGCTATATCGAGTCCGTCGGATTGCCCCTGCCGACGATCCTGGCGTGGATTGCCGCGATCTTCGAAGCGATTGCCGGACTGGCGATTCTGGTCGGCTTCCGCACGACGATCGTTGCCTGGCTGCTGGCGCTGTTCTGCGTGTTCACCGGCGTCGTGTTCCACTTCGATCCGGCCGACCAGATGCAGATGATCAGCCTGATGAAGAACCTGGCGATCGCCGGCGGCTTCCTGGCACTCGCGGTGGCCGGGCCTGGGGCGATCTCGGTCGACCGGGTCCGTGGCTAGTCACGGGGGCTAATCACAGCTTGCCCTAACGCACGACCAGGTCGAGCGGGGCTCGGGACAGCGGTTCCGAGCCCGTCTCGGTGACGAGCGAGGTGCGGCCGAGGCACATCGCCGTGCCGGTTTCGGAGTCCATGATGATCATGTGGGCGAACATCACCATGCCCGGCTCAAGCACCCAGGGGTTGTCCGCATAGAACATCGGCCAGTCCATCCAGGACGGGGTGAAGGCGGCACCAAGTGAATAGCCGCAGGCATTGAGCTTGGCGTCGCTGAGGCCATGCGCGTCGAGGACGCGGGCATGGGCGTCGAATACCTCGCCGGCGGTGCGGCCCGGCGCGATCGCCTCCTCGACGGCGACGAGCGCCTCTCTTGCCGCTCCATGCAGTTCGACGTGGCGGTCGCTTGCCTTGCCAACGCAAGCGGTGCGCATCAGGGCGGCATGGTAGTGGCGGTAGACGCCGGCCCATTCCAGCGTGATCTGGTCGACCGCGTCCAGTTTGCGCCGGCCGGCCTTGTAGCGGCACAGCAGCGCGTCGCGGCCGGAGCCGATGATGAACTCGTTGGCGGGATAGTCGCCGCCGCCGGCAAAGACCGCGCCCTGCATGGCCGCCAGGATGTCGGCCTCGTCGGCGCCGGCGCCGATTGCCGCCATGCCGGCGTCATAGGCCGCATCGCCGAGCTCGGCGGCCTTGCGGACATAGGCGATCTCGGCTGCCGATTTCACCGCGCGCAGGCGGGTGACGATGCCGGAGGCATCGGTCAGGGTGCAGGAGCCCGCAAGCGCTGCGTCGAGGGCGCGGCCGTTCGAGGCGATCAGGCCGTGCGATTCGTATTCGACGCCGAGGTGCTTTCCCCCCGCGCCGAGGTCGTCGAGCATCGCTTTCAATTGCAGGACCGGCGAGGCGCCCGCTGAATCGGTCCAGACGCGGATATCGGCGATGTTGGAGGTGTGCTGCGCCTGGCGCAGGTCGGCGGAGCGGGTGAGCAGCGCCATCTTGCCGTCGCGGCCGACATAGAGGCACTGGAAGAAACAGAAGCCGAAGGTGTCGAAGCCAGTCAGCCAGTACATCGATTCCTGGGAAAACAGCAGGATGCCGTCGAGTTCGGCGTCGGCAAGGGCCGTATCGAGCGCGGCGCGGCGGCGGGCGAATTCGGGTTCGTCGAAATGCAAGGCCATGTGTCCGTCCTAGGGGCAGTCCAGGGCTATCGCGGAAATGAGCCGGCCATAATCCGGCTCTTCACGGTGGGTGGTGCGACGGAAGGAGAAGAACAGGTCTTCCTCGCCATAGGTGCAGCGTTGAAGATCAGTGACGGTTCCCGCGCCCGCGGCTTGAAGGCGATGCGCGGCATAGCCCGGCAGGTCGAAATGGGCCTTCCGCCTGCCTTCGGGAATCGTGAACCAGCGCGCGTTGCCGGGATCGGCGTCGAGGAACTGTTGCTTAAATTCCGGGCCGACTTCGTAATTCGCCTGCGAGATCGTCGGGCCGATCACTGCGACAATCCGCGACCGCTTCGCGCCGAGGCGCTCCATGGCGTTCAGCGTTGCCTCCAATACACCGCGGAGCGCGCCGCGCCAGCCGGCATGGGTCGCCCCGATGACCCGCGCCTGCGGATCGGCGAACAGGACGGGCGTGCAGTCGGCCGTCGAGATGCCGAGCGCCAGCCCCGGCGTCGCGGTGACGACGGCATCGGCCTCGGGCCGGTCGTCGGCGGTCCACGGCCTTTCGAGCGCAAGGGCTATGTTTGAGTGATACTGCCAGGGCGTGACCAGGTTTCCCCGGGGCACGCCCAGCGTGTCGGCGACGCGGCCTCGATTCTCGATCACCCGGTCCGGATCGTCCTTCGAGCCCAGGCCGATATTGAGGCTGCCATAGAGTCCCTCTGAGACGCCGCCGTTGCGCGTGAAGAAACCGTGGCGGAGGCCGGGCAGGCTAAGCGGATCGGCGGTCAGCATCATGGCGGGACGGTTGCGGGTCTGACGGTGAATCGGGCGGAGCGTCGCGCGTCGCGCCGGGCTTGTCAAACGTGCGAGGCATGCCGCCTCAAAACGGGTTCAAAACGGTGGGGGCGCCGGCAGGCCGGGCGTGGTCAGCGCCAGCACCTTGAACAGGGTTCCCATGCCGCCCGCGCCTGTCAGGCGCTCCAGCGCGAGCGTCAGGTCCCCGGCGTCGGCGCCAGCGGCGCGCAGGCGTTCGGCGCGCAAGCCGATGCCAAGCGCGGTCAGGTAACTGCCTTGCGTGATCGGTCCGTGGGCGGTTGCGCCGGCGGTGCGGGCGGCTTCGGCGATCGCCGAAAAATCGACATGGGCGGTCAGGTCGGCGTCGCCGGGGCGCGAAAGCGGATCGGCGAAGCGCTTGTCGCGCAGCGCCTGCAGGCTGTCACCATGGGCGGGCTCGCGGTAGCCGTAGTCGATCACAAGCGCGAAGCCGGGAGCGTTTGCAAGCTTTGCGCCGATCGTCGCGGCAATCTTAAGGGCAAGCGGTGCGGTCTCGATGATCGCGCCGTCGTCTGCTTCGATGAGACCGGCGGGAAGCGCGTCTTCGGGGACCGGGTCTGCATCGACGAAGACAAGTCCGTCGGTTTCGTCGATGCCGACGCAGACCGTTCGCCATTGCCCGTTACGCATCACCGCCTGGCGGATCGGCAGGGCATCGAAGAATTCGTTGGCGACGATGAGCGTCGGGCCATCGGGGACCGTGTCGATCGTATCGTGCCACGCGGGCTGATGGCCGTCCTCCTTCAGACGGTAGGCTTGCGCCTTGCGCAGGCGCGGGCTGGTCTCGACCAGATGGATGTCGGTTGCCGCGCTGAGGCCGGGCACCAGCCGGAAGACGCGCAGGATGTCGCGCATCAGCGTCGCGCGGCCTGGGCCGAGCTCGATCAGCCGGACCGGGTCGGGGCTGCCCATCTGCTGCCAGGCATGGGCAAGGCTCGCGCCGATGATCTCGCCGAACATCTGGCTCGTCTCCGGCGCGGTGGTGAAGTCGCCGGCCGCGCCGATCGCCGGTTTCGCCATGTAGTAGCCGTGTTCGGGATGGCCGAGGCACAGCGCCATATAGCGCTCCAGCGGCATCGGCCCTGTGGCGGCGATCTCGGCGCGGATGAGGGTTTCCAGCGGGGTCACCCCGCCGTCTCCGCCTGCCGCACCTCCGCCTGCCGCATCGGCCGCCTGAGCGCCATCGCGACGATGAGGGCGCCGATCACCACCATCGGGATCGACAGCGCCATGCCCATCGTCAGCCCGCCCCACAGGAAGCCGATATGGGCGTCGGGCATGCGGAACTGCTCGCCGATGATGCGGGCAAGGCCGTAGCCGATCAGGAAGGCGCCGGTGGTCATCCAGGGGCGGCGCAGCGCCTCGAAGCGGTGGGTCAGGAGGCGCAGGACAAGGAACAGGACCAGGCCTTCCATCGCCGCCTGATAGAGCTGGCTTGGATGGCGCGGCTCGGGGCCTGCGCCGGGAAACACCATCGCCCAATAGACCTCGGAGGGGCGGCCCCAGAGCTCGCCGTTGATGAAATTGGCAAGCCGTCCGAGCATCAGGCCGATCGGCGTCGAGGCGGCGGCGATGTCGGCCATCGCGGAGACCGGCCGGCCGCGCAGGCGGGCAAAGATCAGGACGGTGACGACGACTCCAAGAAAGCCGCCATGGAAGGCCATGCCGCCCTGCCAGAGCTGCAGGATCTCGCCTGGATGGGCAGCGAAATAGGCGGGCTTGTAGAACAGCACATAGCCGAGCCGGCCGCCGAGCACGATGCCGAGCGTCGCCCAGAGCACGAGATCGTCGGCGTCGCGTTTTTCCAGCGGGCTTTGGCCGCCCCACAGCCGCGCGTTGCCGACGAGCCTGAGCGCGTACCACCAGGCAAACAGGATGCCGAGCACATAGGCAAGCGCATACCACCGCACCGCAAAGGGGCCGATCGAAACGGCGACGGGGTCGATGACCGGAAAGGGCAGGACGAAGAGGGGCATGGTTCCCGTTGAGCGGTTTTGCGACGCGTCGCGGTTGGAAGGACCCGGACCGTTCGCGCGGGTCGAGCAATAGGCGTGCGGCCCTCGAAGCACAAGAGGTCAAAGCACAGGCGGGCGGCGACCATGCCCACGGTCGAAAACGCTGGCGCGGCCGAAAGGTTCCGCCGAAAGGTTCCATTGTGGCGGATTTCGCCTTCGAGGCCGGTTTCGGCGATCTGGGCTATTTCAATCGCTCCTTCCGGCAACGCTGCAGCATGAGGTCGTCGGATGTGCGCGGCACTGCTTCCGCCGAGAAGAAGTGGCGGCAACGGCGGCTGGTGAACAGTGTCGACCCCGGCGGGGTTCATCGGAAATCTGGCGCATTGGAGACAGCTTGCGTATTGTGCGATTCACGTCGGAGTTGAGGGGCCAACCGATCGGGACCGCCTTTGGAACGCACATATCGAGCAGGGGCGTACGCAGTTGGACGCCAGACGTGGCGCTGGCCTGAGTTTTCCTACGCCCCTGTTTTCGGCACCCTGATTTTGTGTGCCTGCCTGCTCGCGCCGCTGCCTGCCGCCGCCCTCAAGATCACCAAGGCGTCGATTGAAGAGGGCAAGCTCGTCGTCGAGGGCACGACGCGAAAACCGCGCGAGCTGATCACGCTCGACCGGCGTTTCGACACCCGCTCGGACGCCGATAACAGATTCCGCTTTTCCGTTACCTATCTGCCGGCCGACTGCATCGTCGATATCCGCCGTCGTACGATCGGCCGGCGGGCGGTTGTCGCCAATTGCGGGCCGCGCGGCAAGGCGGGTCCGCGCGGACCGCGCGGCGCGGTCGGTCGCAAGGGGGAGCGCGGCGAGCAGGGGCCGGCGGGCGAACCGGGGGCGGGCGCCGGGCGTTGGTGGCATCGCGAATTGCTGGCAAGCGCGGACGCGCCCGCGGAAATCCTCACCGACAGCGGCCACCGCCTGCCGATCCCCTTCGTCGGATCGGTCTTTTGCGCAGCGAAGATCGATGGCAGCGCGGTGCTTCCCGTCGCGGCCGCCTATTTCGTCCAGCTCGACGGCACCGGCGTGCGCTGGGTCATCCACCGCACGACGCCCGACAGCCAGGACGACCGGCTGCCGGTCGTCTTCACCGAGGACGATGTCCTGAAAGTCCGCAACAACAGCGGCGGCGAGCCGGCGCTCTATCGCTGCCGGATCGAGCGGCTGTATCCGTAAGCGGCGCCTGCGGGCGCTACTGTTCAAGCAACTCCGCGATCGCCCGGTCGATCACTCCGGTATCGGTCTCCGACTGCCCTGCGCCGCACATGTGGCCCCAGTCGGTGTCGATGTCGCGGTAGTCGGCATTGGTGATCATCGCCGCGTCGGCGGCGCAGTCGGCGGGGGTGAAGTAGAGATCCGTCTTCGCCGTCATCACCAGCGTCTTCGCGGTGATCCGGCCAAGCGCTGCCGACAGGTCGCCGCCGTCGGCGACGTCGTTGCCGATCCAGGTGCGCGCCATCGCGGTGATGACGCCGGCGTCGCGGGCCATGAACAGGGCGTCCCAATAGCGCTGAAGCCAGTCGTCCAGCGTGTCGTAGCCCATCGCGCGAAACGCTTCGCGTTTCAGCCACGGCTGCGAATAGGCCCAGCCGGCATAGATCCGGCCGACGGCGCGCAGGCCATCGACGGGCGGGTCAGTCTCGAAGCGGTCGGCGCCATAGCGCGGATCGGCCTCGAGGGCCGCGATCAGGCTTTCCAGGAACACCCGGTTGTGCGGCGTCGTGCGGGCGGTGCCGCAGACGGTCAGGAGCCGTTCGACCCGGTCCGGCTCCTCGACGGCCCAGCGATAGGCCTGTTGCGCGCCCATCGACCAGCCGACGGCGAGCTTAAACGGCGCACCGCCGAAATGGTCCGCGAACATCCGCCGCTGCAACTCGATATTGTCGGCATGGGTGATCCGGGGAAAGCGCAGGCCCCGCTGTTCGGGGTTCGCGTTGTTCGGCGAGGTCGAGACCCCGTTGCCAAGCATATTGGGCACGACGATGCAGTAGCGCTCCGGGTCGAGCGCCATGCCCGGTCCGATCAGGAAGGCGTTCTGCTCATGCGTGCCGCCGAAGCGGGTCGGATGGACGATCAGGTTGTCGCCGGCATCGTTGAGCGCTCCCCAGACCGCGTAGACGAGCCGGGCGCCGGGGAGTGTTCCGCCGCCGGCGAGATCGAGGTCGGTGGTGAAGGTGCGGATGTCCATTCGTTCGGATCTCCAGGATACCGGTTCGGTGTGAAGCGAGACTGTGGCTGTGCAATTTAACTCGAAGCACAGGTCGCTACTGGAACCTATGGCAGTCTCGGGCACAGGCAGTTTGTACTCTGTGTCCCCCTCGTACTCGGTGTCATTGCCGGGCTTGTCCCGGCAATCCATGAACACCTCCGCTAGCGCCCATTCCAACGGCGGTGTTCATGGATGCCCGGAACAAGTCCGGGCATGACATCCGAGGGGGTGGCCAGGCTGAGAAAAAAGCTCTTCCCGCTAAACCGGACAGTAGTGGAACACGTCCTGGCATGACCGGAGTGTGGCGGGCTCACGATTGAGCGGAAGGCGAACAGGCCCCGCCGCCTTTAGAAGAACCTCAGATAGCGCTCCATTTCCCAGTCCGAGACGTGGTTCAGGTAGCTCAGCCACTCCTGTTCCTTGAACTCGACCCAGGAATTGAACATCGCCTCGCCGAACACCTGCTTCGACAGCGGATCGGCCTTGAAGGCAGTGACCGCCTCGTCGAGGGTGCGCGGCAGCATCTCGATGCCGCGGCGGGCGCGCTCTTCGTCGGAGACGAGATACATGTTGTCGGTGTTCGGATCGCCGGGGTCGAGATCCTCGGCGATGCCCTCCAGCCCGGCTGCCAGGCAGAGGGCTGCGCCGAGATAGGGGTTGCAGGCGGAATCGGCGGCGCGCAATTCGACCCGGCCGCCGCCTTTGGGGATGCGCATCGCGTTGGTGCGGTTGTTGTCGCCGTAGCAGGCGAAGACCGGGGCCCAGGTGAAGCCCGACATCGAGCCCTGCTTGACCAGCCGTTTGTAGCTGTTCACCTGCGGCGCGACGACGGCCATGATTGCCGGCAGGTGCTTCAGGATGCCGGCCAGGAACTGGTAGCCGAGCCGCGACAGGCCGCAGCCGCGCGGATCGTCCGAGGACTTGAACAGGTTCTCGCCGGTACCCTTGTCGGCAAGCGACATGTTGAAATGGGCACCCGAGCCGGTGCGATCGCCATACGGCTTCGGCATGAAGCAGGCGAAGGCGCCGTGCTTGCGGGCGATCGCGTTCGCCATCATGCGCAGAAAGACATAGCGGTCGGCCATGGTGCGCACGTCGGCATAGGCGAAGTCGATCTCGACCTGACCGATGCCGTCCTCGTGGTCGAAGGAATAGACGTCCCAGCCGAGCGCATCCATGGCGGCGACCAGTTCGCCGAGCCAGTGGATGTTGTCGAGCAGCCGGGTGGTGTCATAGGCCGGCTTGTCGAGATCGTGCAGGGGGGAAACCGGCTTCGGCGTGCCGGCTTCGTCGCGGAAGACGAAGAACTCCGCCTCCATGCCGAGATTCATCGTGAAGCCCAACTCGGCGGCGCGATCGATCTGGCGGCCGAGAATGACGCGCGAGCAAGCCTCGAACGGCTTGCCCTCGGTCCACAGGTCGCAGGAGAAATAGGCGATTTCGGGCTGCCAGGGCAGGATCGTCGCCGACGCCGGGTCCGGCATGCAGGCGACTTCCTCGTCGTTGATCTCCTGGGGCACGCCGTCGAGCGCTGCCCCGGTGAACATCTCCGAGCCGCCCATCATGTTGTCGAAATGCGTGATCGGCGCGAATTTCGATTTCGATACCCCGTGCATGTCGACATAGGACGCGATGCAGGTGGTGACGTTCTTGTCCTCCAGCGACGTCTTCAGCGCGGCCAGATCTGTCATTCCAATTTCCCCCAAAGTCTTCCGTTCGCAAAGGACGGGCCGCGAAAACGCGGCCCGTCCCGTTTCCCTAACGTCGGCAACCTAGCACGGTTGCGCGGCGATTGCCGATATGTCCGGCGCGATCAATCGTCCTTGTGCGCCCGGTAGGCCTCCTCCTCGTGACGCATGCCGTAGACGATGCAGCCGAAGCAGACGATGACCGAGAGGATCAGGATGATGACGGGAGACGACCCTCCGGCGCCGGTGAAATAGGCGCCCGCGCCCTCCCAGGTGGTGATTGGCGAACCCATGATGCGTGTTCCTTTTCCAGTGTAGGGGGTTGCGTTGGGGGGCGCTGTCGCCCCCCGGTGTCGTTCGATCACTCGGCGGGGGCCGCCGCGGTGCCGATGCCGCCAGTATGCATGCCTTCCGGATAGGCCGCGATCGGCACCTTGGCCTTGTCCATGCCCATGATCTCGACCTTCTCCGGGATGCGCAGCAGGCCGAACATCTTGAGGATGTAGGAGGCGACATAGCCCGGGATGAAGCCGAGCAGCAGCATGGTGATCGCGCCGACGAGCTGGCCGAAGAAGTTGGTCGGCGGGTAGTCGCCATTGGGATAGCCGGCGGCGACGATGCCGAAGGCGAGCACACCGAATGCACCGGCGATGCCGTGCACGGAGACCGCGCCGACCGCATCGTCGATCTTGAAGGTGCGCTCCAGGAAGCGGGCCCCCAGCGGCGCGATGATGCCGCCGCACAAGGCCGAGCAGGAAGGCAAGCGGCGGCCAGTAGACGTCGAGGCCGGAGGCTGCCGCGAAGATGCCGGCAAGCGCGCCGGACATCATCCAGAACGGATCGCGCGTCGTCACCCAGCCGCCGATGATGCCGCCGGAGAAGCACATCAGCGTGTTGAAGGCGACGGCCGACAGGGTCGCCGGGTTGCCGAAGATCGTCGTCCACTGGGCGGTGCCGTTATAGATGATGCAGCCGCCGAGGAAGCCGAAGAAGCCGACGATCAGCACCATCAGGCCGAACACCGCCATCGGCACGTTGTGCGGGGCGATCTCGTTGGCGGTGCCGTCGGCGTTGAACTTGCCGATACGGGGCCCGAGATTGATCAGCACGCCGAGCGCGAAGAACGCCGCGACCATGTGGACGCAGCCGGCCGCGCCGAAATCGTGCCAGCCGAATTGCGTCAGCAGCCAGCCGTCGCCGTGCCAGGCCCACGACGCGCCGATGATCCAGACGCAGGAGCCGAGCAGGATCGCCAGGATGATGAAGCCGCCGACCTTGATGCGCTCGATGACCGCGCCGGAGAAGATCGAGGCGGTGGTCGCGGCGAACAGCGTGAAGGCGGCCCAGAAGATGCCGGTGGCGTTGTCCTCCAGGTTCGGCCCCATCGCCTGCGACCAGGGCGCGCCGCCGGTCTCCATCGAGAAATCGGGCAGGCCGCCGGGCGAGGCGAGATAGAACCACCAGCCGAAGAAGAAGAAGGTCGGGATCATGAAGGCGAAGGCGAGAATGTTCTTCACGCCGGAGGCCAGCACGTTCTTGATCCGCGACGCCCCCATCTCATAGCCGAGAAAGCCCGCGTGGATGATGAACATCAGCGCGGTACACCACCAGTAGAACACCTCCATGTTGACCGTGGTCGCCCAGGTCAACCCTTCCTGGATCGAAGCCAAATCGTCCATTTCTGTCCCTCCATGCACGATGCAAGTCCGTGGATGGCAACACTCTCAGAGAAGAAATGTGATTCATAGGAAAAACTGCACGAAATAACGGCAGATAGGTTTCTTGCCTATAATATCAGCAAATGCCCTGCCGGTTTGAACGGGAAACGGGCGGCGCAGGGTAGCGGCGCTGCTCGAGTTCCTTAGCGGAAGGCCAGGAAAAGGAAGGCGTACCGTCGCCCGGTGCCCGGCTGGGTGCCGTCTTGGGCCTGCCGGGGCTGTTCAGGGCTGCGGCGTGGCGCTTATTCGCCAATCGGGCGAATTGCTTCGCTGTTCGCAAGACTTCGGCAAGAGTTTGCCAAGTTGCATCTTGTCGTGAACGGACGGGCCTGCGATAAAGCGGTCGCCGGTGCGGGCCAAGGTGGCGCGCACCCTCAGGATTTCGGTTATCACGGTGCTGCCGCCCAAATAGGGTTGCCTTGGGGCACATTCGCCACATCCCGAACATCCGAGAACGTTGGGCCGTCCGTCGCGGCCCAGGCTTTGGTTTGACATCGACGGACTTCGGGACAGGAGCTTCCCCTATGCGCCAAAACGGCACGATCAAGTTTTTCAACCATTCGCGTGGCTTCGGCTTCATCACGCCGGAGGCCGGCGGCAAGGATGTGTTCGTTCACATCACCGCGCTCGAGCGGTCGGGCCTGCCGGCGCTCGACGAGGGCACCAAGGTGTCCTACGAGGTCGAGGATGACCGTCGCGGTCGCGGCCCGCAGGCCGTCGGCATCGAGCTTGCTTGATCGGTTCACCGGTAATTCCGCACTTTATGGCGCCGCCGGCTTGTCCGGCGGCGTTTTTTCGTTCCCCCGTTTTCATACCCCCATTTTCATTCCCTTGGCCCGGTGGACGTCCCGTCGTTTGCCTTGAATATCGCGGGCGCGGCCCCCATTGTCTTGGCGAGGTCCGGTCCGGCCTTGCGGGACGGCGCGTTTAACGTGCGACCCGGTGGTTACCAACAGGGAGCGGGTGGTCGAACGCCGCCCGAACCGACATGACGCAGACCAGCAACCGCATTCTCGACGAATTCGCCCGCCTGATGACCGATGCCGCCGGCGTCGCCAAGGGGGTGCGCAGCGAGGCCGAGACGGTGTTCCGCACCCAGGCCGAGAAGGTTCTGCGGGATCTCGACGTCGTCCAGCGCGAGGAGTTCGAGGCCGTCAAGGAGATGGCCGCGAACGCACGGGCGGAGGCGGACGACCTGAAGGCGCGGATCGAGGCGCTGGAGGCAGCCGCAGCCAAGAAGAAGCCGGCATCCCCCAGGAAGACGACCGCCTCGGCGGCGAAGCCCTCCGCAAGCAAGTCCTGACTCCCTCACGGCGCCCGGGCTTAGGCACCGCGATCGAAATCGGTTGGGTCTTTCCAGGCCGGCCGGCGTTCCGTGCCAAAATCGTGACATCATCGTTAACAGGACGTTAAGGGAAAACCTCCATACGATGTAGCGCACGTCGTTTTGGCCACGATATATTGGCGTTATGTCGCGATTCGACTCCGCGCAACGACGATCTGAAAACGGGCATTGGGGCCCGATCCCACGCTATCGCGCAAATTCCCGGGCCGGCCTGCGCCGGCCTGATTTCGTTTTCGCTCCGGCCTGTCCCGGCGGTTGTCCGTGGCTTACGCCGGATCTTTCACGCTCAGCATGGAGGTTGAGGCCATGACCCTTGTCGTCGAACACGAGATGGAACGCCTGATCAATCCCGTCGACACGATCGAGCAGATCGCCGCGTTCAATGACTGGGCCTTCGACCGCTCCGGCGAGAACGAGATCACGATTTCGGTGTCGGGAAGCTGGACCGACTATCACATCTCCTTCACCTGGATGGACGACCTGGAGGCGCTGCACCTGGCCTGTGCCTTCGACCTCAAGGTGCCCGACGCCCGCCGCCGCGAGGTGGTCGAGCTGATGGCGCGGATCAACGAACAGCTATGGATCGGCCATTTCGACCTGTGGGCGCAGGAGGGCGTGGTGATCTTCCGGCACGCCCTGCCGCTTGCCGGCACCGAGACCAGCCCGCGCCAGTGCGAGGCGCTGCTGGATGCGGCGGTGGAGACCTGCGAGCGCTATTTCCAGGCCTATCAGTTCGTCGTCTGGGCCGGAAAGACGGCCGACGAGGCGATCGAATCGGCGTTGTTCGAAACGGCGGGCCAGGCATGAGCCTGACGGAGCGTGTCGGCTCCGTCCTGCTGGTGGGGGCCGGCAAGATGGGCGGGGCGATGCTCGACGGCTGGATCGAGCGCGGCCTTACCGCCAAGAGCGTGGCCGTCCTCGATCCGGCGCCGGGGGAGGCGCTGACAGCGCTTGCCGACAGCGGCGCGATCCGGCTCAATCCGCCGCTGCCCGAGGATCGCGCGGCGAAAGTCGTCGTGCTGGCGGTCAAGCCACAGATCGTCGACCGGGTCCTGCCGGACGTCGTTCCCCATGTCGGCGAGCATGCCGTCGTCGTGTCGGTCGCCGCCGGCAAGACGATCGACAATCTGGCGCGCCACTTTCCGCTCGGCCAGCCGGTTATCCGGACGATGCCGAACACGCCCGCCGCGATCGGCCGGGGCATCACCGTGTGCGTCGCCAATGAATTCGTCAGCGAGGCGCAGCGCGACGCGGCCACCGCGCTCCTGGAAGCGTCGGGGGAGGTCGCCTGGGTGGAGGACGAGGGCCTGATGGACGCGGTCACCGCCGTCTCCGGATCGGGGCCCGCCTATGTTTTCCTGCTGGCCGAATGCCTGGCCGAGGCCGGTGTCAGGGCGGGGCTTGCGCCGGAGCTTGCCGCCAGGCTTGCCCGCGTCACGGTGTCGGGTGCCGGCGAACTGATGCGGCGGTCCGATCTCGATCCGGCGGTGCTGCGCAAGAACGTCACCTCGCCCGGCGGCACGACCGAAGCGGCGCTCGGCGTGCTGATGGATGAAAACGGCGTCCATGCGCTGATGGCCGAGGCGGTCGCGGCCGCCACGCAACGCGGCAAGGACCTTGCGGGCTGACGGGCGGTCGCCCATGATCGGTCGGACCGCAGGCGATCGGAGACGGCCGTGATCGATCAGGCAACCCTCATCACCTATCTGACGATCCTGATCGGTTTCGTCTTCATCCCCGGACCCGCCGTCATCCTGACACTTGCCCGCGCGACGGGATCGGGCACGCGGGTCGGCCTGTCGACCGCGCTCGGCATCGCCGCCGGTGATCTCGTCCACACGGTGATGACGGTGCTCGGCCTGTCGGCGATCATCCTTGCCTCGGCCTTCCTGTTCAGCCTCATTAAATATCTTGGCGCCGCCTATCTCGTCTATCTGGGCATTCGTGCGATCCTCGACCGGTCGCACCTGCAGCTCGCAGGCGAGCTGCCGTCGATCACGCCGAGGCGGGCATTTCGTCAGGCGGTTCTGGCGGAGGTGCTCAATCCGAAATCGGCACTGTTCTTCCTGGCCTTCCTGCCGCAATTCGTCAATCCGGCGAACGGCTCGGTGGCGCTGCAGCTTTCCGTGCTCGGCGTCCTGTTCGTTGCGATGGGCCTGCTCAGCACGGTCGCCGTCGCGCTGTCGGCCGGCGGCGTCGGGTCGTTCCTGCGCCGCCATCCCGCCGTTCTGCGCTGGCAGGGCAAGGTCGTGGGAACGATCTATTGCGCGCTTGGCGCACGGCTCGCGTTGCAGGAAAAATAGTGGGTCCGGATCGCGGCGGATCGCCACGTTGCCGCGCGGGCCGCAGGCCCTAATATGACGTTTGGAGGTGCCGCATGACCACCGACACGGAACCCGCGCCGAAGCCGCGCAAGACTCCTGCCCGCAAGCCGGCCGCGAGCAAGCTGCCCGATGTCATTCTCGACGCCGCGCTGGCGCTTGCCGCCGAGCAGCCTTGGGAGCGCGTGCGCTTGAGTGATATCGCGGAACGAGCCGGCGTCACGCTCTCCGACCTGCGCGGCATCTATGACGGCAAGACCGATATCCTCGCCGCCTTCTCGCGGCGGATTGACCGGGCGGTGCTCGACAATCTCGATCCGGACGTTGCCGGCGAGCCGCCGCGCGAACGGCTGTTCGACGTGCTGATGACGCGGTTCGACATGCTGATGCCCTATCGCGAGGCGGTGCGCTCGATCATCAAGTCGGTTGAGGCGCGGCCGGGCGACCTGATCGCCTGGAACCCGGTCGCCGTGCGCTCGATGACCTGGATGCTGGAGGCCGCCGGCGGGCGCACCGACGGACGGATCGGCGCGATTGCCGCCCAGGGGCTCGCGATCGCCTTCGGTCGGACCCTGCGCGTCTGGCTGCGCGATGAGGACGAGGGCATGGCGCGGACCATGGTCGCGCTCGACCGGGCCTTGAGCGACGGCGAGCGCTGGCTGCGCCGCCTCGACAGCCTCGGCAACATCGCCACCGGCCTGCGGCGCATGCGCCAGATGCGCCGGAGCAGACGGCGTTACAGGGACCGGTATCGGGAGCGTCGCTACGACGACGATGAGCGCTACGGCGAGCCCGAGTGGCGGGAGGATGGCGGCTATCCCCCCGATGGCTACTCCGACGACGGGGCCGATGCCCGCTAAAGGCTGAGCGAAGCGGTGTCCGATTGGGGTTGCGGCTTGCCGCCCGGCCACCTTGCGTGCTACCCGCCGCATCCAAGATGGATGCGGGAGGGTGCGATGAGCGGCGGGGCAGGCGAGCAGATCGTCTTCGATGATTTCCTGAAGGTCGATATCCGGGTGGGGACGGTGATCGAGGCCGAGCCCTATCCGGAAGCGCGCAAGCCGGCCTTCAAGCTGCGCATCGATTTCGGGCCCGAGATCGGGGTGAAGAAGACCTCGGCGCAGGTAACGAAGCACTACACCTGCGAGGGCCTCGTTGGAAAACAGGTCGCAGCCGTCGTCAATTTCCCGCCACGCCAGATCGGCAAGTTCATGTCGGAGGTGCTGACGCTCGGCTTTCCCGACGAAGACGGCGAGGTGGTGCTGATCGAACCGGGCAAGCCGGTGCCGGATGGCGGCAGGCTCTACTGAGCTTGCCTCACGGATTGACCGCCTGCGGCGCGGCCGTCGTCGCTCGCGACCGGCCGGGCAGGAACCAGGACAGCACGAAGACCACGCTCATCGCAGCCGACATCACCATCAACAGGCTCGCCGTCGAGCCGGTGCGCTCGTAGAGCACGGAAATGATCGGCACGATCGCCGAGCTGACGCCGAGCGTCAGCAGGAACTGGATCGAATAGACGCGGCCGCGCCACTCCGGCGCGACATAGCGGCCAATCAGCCAGGCGCCGACGGGGATTTCACCGAACACGGCGAGCATCAGCGGAATGGCGACCAGCACGGCGACGAAGCCGTCGATCTGGCTCAAAACCAGAAACAGGGTCGCCTGCAGTCCGGTCATCGTGAACATGATCGGCTTGGCGCCGATCCGGTCGAGCAGGCGGCCGACCGGGATCTGCGTGAAGGCGGCCACCGCGAAGACCAGCGAGGCATAGGCGCCGATCGCGGCGATCTGGTCGGGGCCGAGCGCGATCTTCTCCTCGAACACCTTGGGCAGGGCGACCGTGATGCCGTTGAACGAGATGCCGCCGAACAGGGCGGCGGTGAGCACGATCGCGAGCACGCGCATGCGTTCGGCCCGCGAGGCATCGATCGTGTTGCTTTGGCCGGCCTCGGCGCCTTCGGCCCGGACATCCTCGTTGATCCGCAGGAAGGCGAGGCCGAGCCCGGTGGTGACGATGCCGGGAATGATGAAGGCATAGCGCCAGCCCAGATAGCCGGTGATCAGGCCTGTCGCGCCGGCAGCTGCCGCGACGCCGAGATTGCCGTAGACACCGTTCACCCCGAGCGCCCGGCCGGTCTGCTTTGCGACCCGCACCACCATCGCCGTGCCGACAGGATGGTAGATCGCCGCGAAGATGCCGATGCCGGTGAGCCCGAGCGCCAGCGTAACCGGGCCGGTCGCAAGGCCCGTCAGGATCGCGGCAAGGCCGATGCCGATGAAGAAGGCCGCCATCAGCGGCCGCTCGCCATAGCGGTCCGACAGCCAGCCCGCCAGCGGCGTGCACAGCGCGAAGGCGACGAAGCCCGGCGTCCCCAGTGCCAGCGCCGCGCCGTAGCTCATATCCCAGGCCGGATGGATCGCCAGCACGGCTGTGGGAAAGATCAGCAGGAAATAGTGGTCGAGCGCGTGGGCGATGTTGACGAAATGCAGTGTCCGGCGCATGGCGATTTGTCGGGCGGGTCCGTTCAGTTGCGTTCACGCCGACTATAGCGCGTCCGCGACCGGCCTGCTTGCGCAGAAATGACAAATAGTGTCGAGTATATGCCAGATTGTATGGGGCGGAATCGCATCCGATGGAGCGGAAGGACCATCAGGGACCGGAGACGGTCGCGCCGCTTGCCCGGAATTACGCGCGCGGCGCGGAGATCGGGCAGCATGCGCATGACAGCGGCCAGCTTATCTTCGCGCGCAGCGGGGTGATGCGGGTGACGGCCGATCGCGGCCTGTTCCTGGTGCCTCCGGCGCGCGCGCTATGGATGCCGGCACGGATGGTGCACGCCATCGACTGCCGCACCGACGTGGCGATGCGCACGGTCTATGTGGCGCGCGATGTCGCCGATCCGTTCGGCGGCCGCTGCGCGGTGATCGATGTCAGTCCGCTCATGCGCGAGATTGTCCTGCGCCTGGTCGAGGGGGCAGCGGAAGGTTCGGCGGAAACGCCGGCCTATCGGGCGGCGCGGCCCCATCTCGTCGCGCTGTTGCTTCTGGAACTGGAGGCGGGGAGGGTCGAGCCGCTGCATCTTCCCGAGCCCGCCGATGCCCGGCTGACGCGCGTGACCGCCGCCCTGCGCGCCGACCCGGCGAGCCGGGATGGCCCGGCGCACTGGGCGGCGCTGGCGGGCATGGCGGACCGCAGCTTCGCCCGCCGCTTCGCCGCCGAGACCGGGCTTCCTTTAAGCGCCTGGCGGCGGCGGGCCCGCATGCTGCGCGCCATCGAGCGGCTCGCGGCCGGGGTGCCGGTGACGGAGGTGGCGCTGGATACGGGCTATGACAGCCTCAGCGCCTTCATTCATGCGTTCCGGCGGGAGTTTGGCCGGACGCCGGGACGGTATTTCGGGGGAGGGGGCAATGATGACGACTAGGTCCGGTTATGTTGGGGTATAGTCCGGTAGAGGTTCCACGGTGCCAATCGCGTTGGAAAGAAGGGGCCCATGTCGGACGATAGACATTCCGAGCCGAGCCGAGCGCTTCTCGAGGCGATTTCGGTGCTCACCGGCGTTGAGTTGGCCGGCCCGCGCTCGGATCTTCCGGAAGAAGAGGCGCGCCAGATCGTCAGCCAGCGCTTCGAAACGCTCGAAATCGGTGACGCTGACACGGCTCTTGACGCAAACGAGATCATCGCCCTCGTCAGCGACAGGTCCATTTTCGGCGTCGACTATGATGGCGATCCCTATGTCATTGCGTTTGCGGCGGACGGGCGAGGGACATTGAACATGGCCGGGCGGCTGCCGGATGCGGGGCGCTGGTGGGTCGATCCGGACACAGATACGATCGCCTCGCAATGGGAAACGGTCGGCGGCGGGCGCGAGATCGTCTGTCGCTACTATCGCACCGACGTGCCGGGCCTCTACAAGTCGGGATGGTCCGGGTCGGGCCGTTGGAGCGTCTTCTTCGTCGTTTCCATGAGCGCAGAAGGGGCGAACTAAACCGGCATCCGCACCGTCGCCCGCAAGCCCCCCAGCGCGCTTTCGCCCAACGTAATATCGCCGCCATGGCCGCGGGCGACGTCGCGGGCGATCGCCAGGCCCAGGCCCGTCCCGCCGCTGTCGCGGTTGCGGGAGTGGTCGAGGCGATGGAAGGGCTTGAACACCTCCTCGCGCTGCGGCTCCGGGATGCCGGGCCCGTCATCGTCGATGACGATGGTCAGGAAGGCCCCGCCGCGCGAGCCGGAGATGCTGACGGTATCGCCGAAGCGGCAGGCGTTGCTGACCAGGTTCGACAGGCAGCGCTTGAAGGCCTGCGGGCGCACCGTGATGTTGGGATCGCCGGAGAAGGTGACCGAGGCGGCGTGGCCGGAGCGCTCGGCGTCGGATTTCAGCGTCTCGAGCAGGTCGTGGATGTCGATCGGCTCGGGCTGCTCGGCGGAGTCGCCGCGGGCGAACGCCATGTATTCCTCGAGCATCTGCTGCATCTCGTCGACATCGGGGGCGAGCATCTCGATCTCGGGCGAATCGCCGAGCAGCGCCAGTTCGAGCTTGAAGCGGGTCAGGATGGTGCGCAGGTCGTGGCTGACGCCGGCGAGCATCGTCGTGCGCTGCTCGATCTGGCGCTCGATGCGCCGCTTCATCTCCAGGAAGGCGAGCGAGGCCTGGCGCACCTCGCGGGCGCCGCGCGGGCGGAATTCCTCGACATTGCGGCCCTTGCCGAAGCTGTCGGCGGCCTCGGCCAGGCGCAGGATCGGCCGGATCTGGTTGCGCAAGAAGGCGACCGCGACGGCGAGCAGGACGAGCGAGGTGCCGATCATCCAGACGATGAAGATGTGCGAGTTCGACGCATAGGCCTGGCTGCGCCGGGCAAAGACGCGCAGCACCGCGTCGTCGAGCTGGATGCGGATCTCGACCAGGTTCGACTTGCCGACCGTGTCGATCCAGAAGGGGCGGCCGATCTGGCGGGTGATCTCCTGGCTGAGCGTGCGGTCGAGCAGCGAGAAGAACGGCTTCGGCCCGGCCGGCGGCAGCGGCCCCTCCGGCAGGAAGGTGATGCCGAGGCCGAAATCCTTCGCCGCGATCTGGGTCAAAAGCTCGTTGTCGGGGTCCTGCGGATAGGCCTCGTAGATCGAGATGATCGAGGCGATCTCCTGGGTGACGGCCTCCGACAGGCGCGCGGTGACGCGCTCCCAGTGGCGCTCCATGAAGACGAAGGCGACGACGGCCTGGAGCAGCACCACGGGCAGGATGATGATTAAAAGCGAGCGGGCGAACAGGCCCTTCGGCATCCAGTTCGCCACCTGGCGCCAGAACCAGCGCCAGGCGCTGCGGCCGGCGCGGGCGGGAAAGCCGAAATCCGCGATCGATGCCAAGGCCCTTCGCTCCGTCTAGTTGATCTGCAGCCGGTAGCCGATGCCGCGCACGGTCTGCAGGTGGACCGGATTGCCCGGATCGGTCTCGATCTTGCGGCGCAGGCGGTTGATCTGCACGTCCACGGCGCGCTCGCTGCCATTGGCGCCGGCGGCGAGATCGAGCCTGGCGACCGTTTCGCCCGGCTGGGTTGCGAAGGTGCGCATCAGTTCGCGCTCGCGCTCGGTCAGGCGGATCACTTCCTCGCCGCATTTCAACTCGCCGCGGCCGAGATGAAAGGTGAAGGTGCCAAAGGCGACCGCCTCCTCGGCCGGCTGGGCGCGCGACTGGCGGCGTAGGATTGAGGAAATGCGCAAGAGCAGCTCGCGCGGCTCGAAGGGCTTGGGCAGATAGTCGTCGACACCGGTTTCAAGACCGGCGATGCGGTGTTCGGGCTCCGACAGGGCGGTCAGCATCAGGATCGGCACGTCGGACGTACGGCGCAGGTCGGTTGCGAAATCGGTGCCGGATTCGCCGGGCATCATGACGTCGAGCACGATCAGGTCGAAGGCGAGGCCGGCGAGGTGGCGGCGCGCCTCGGCGGCGGTCTCGGCGGTGGTGACCCGGTAGCCGTTTTCCATCAGATAGCGCGACAGCAGGGTGCGGATGCGCCGGTCGTCGTCGACCACCAGCAGATGGGATGCGCCGTCGTCGGGCGGCTTGCGGTCGGGTGCCGGCCTGTCTGGTGCCGGCCTGTCTGGTGATTGCGTCGGTGTCGTCATCATGGTCCCCGCCGGTTTATGACCCTTCTTGTCGATCGGCCATCCGGCCGTTCAGCAGTTCGGCGACCCGGGCGCGGTCGCGCGGATTGACCATCGCCACGAGAAACCGCCGCGCGGCCTCGGCGTCGGCCTCGCCGGTCTCGGCGATTGCCGCCTCGAACCGGGCGAATTGCGGCGAGGCTAGCCTGAGCGCCAGCGCGCTGCCGCGATCGGTCGCGTAGAGCAGGCGTTGGCGCCGGTCGGAGGGGCCTTCGCGCTGGGCGATGAAGCCCTCGTCGACCAGTTGCTTGAGGACGCGGCCGAGGCTCTGCTTAGTGATCTTGAGAATATCGAGCAGGTCGGCGACCCGCAGGCCGGGATTGCGGTTGACGAAATGCAGCACGCGGTGATGGGCCCGGCCGAAGCCGTATTCGGACAGGATCTCGTCCGGGTCGGAAATGAAATCGCGATAGGCGAAGTAGAGCAGCTCGACGAGCTGGAACAGATCGGCATCGGATTTCGGCGGCGCCGACGGCGTGCCCCGTGTCCCGGCGGGCGCGGGGCGTATTGGCGCGGATCCGGCCGCTTTGTCGATCCCGGGGCCGGAAGGGTCGCTTTCCATGGCGGCGCTTTCCATCGCAGCGGGGCCAGAATTTACGTCAGCCATATTGACATATTTTTTTGCGATTGTTACGGATGAGCCATCCTTCGCGAAATAAATGAAAGCGAAGGGTCGCTCGAACGATGCTTTTCCATAATGCGGCCGGGAGTCGAACCGGTTATGGCACTGCATTTGAAGCGAAAGATAGCGATTGTCGTATCAACACGCAAAGCCCACGCATCGGTTCCCTTGAAGATAAACCGTGCGGGGCAGGGCCTTTCCAAGGAGTAGACTATGTCGTCCCTGCCTTTCGATCAGCATGATGGCGTCATCTGGTATGACGGCCAAATGGTTCCCTGGTCGGACGCCAAGCTGCACGTACTCAGCCACGGCCTGCATTACGCGCGTGCCGTGTTCGAGGGTGAACGGGCCTATGGCGGTGTCGTCTACAAGCTGGAGGAGCATACCGAGCGCCTGCATGAGTCGGCCCGGCTGCTCGGCTTCGAGATTCCCTATTCAAACGCCGAGATCAACGATGCCTGCAACGCGCTTTTACGGGAGCACAACCTGAAGGACGCCTATGTCCGGCCGATCGCCTGGGCGGGATCGGAGATGATGGGCGTCTCGGCGCAGCAGAACACGATCCACCTGGCGATCGCGGTGTGGGAATGGCCGTCCTATTTCGATCCGGCCGAGCGGGCGAAGGGGATCCGGCTCGACATCGCCGAATACCACCGGCCGGACCCGCGCACCGCGCCGTGCAAGTCGAAGGCTGCCGGCCTCTACATGATCTGCACGATCTCCAAGCATGCCGCCGAGGCCAAGGGCTATGCCGACGCGCTGATGTATGACTGGCGCGGCTACGTGGCCGAGGCGACCGGCGCCAACATCTTCTTCATCAAGGACGGCGTGATGCACACGCCGACGCCGGACTGCTTCCTGGACGGGATCACCCGGCGCACCGTGATCGAGCTTGCCAAGAAGCGCGGCATCGAACTCATCGAGCGGCATATCAAGCCTGAGGAGATGAGCGATTTCGAGGAATGTTTCATCTGCGGCACGGCCGCCGAGGTGACCCCGGTTTCGGAGATCGGGCCGTATCGGTTCACGCCGGGCGAGATCACGCTGACTCTGATGACCGACTATACCGAGGAAGTGCAGCCGACGACGGCGCCGCTACAGATGGCGGCGGCGGCGAGCTGAGGCGAGCCGAACTGACTTAATCTTTGGGTGCGGCCTGGAAACGGGCCGCGCCCATCTATTTTTAAAGGCTAGCCTTCGGCTGCGGGCAGCGGCTCGTGGTGGGGGGCGAACAGGCGGCCGCGCTCGGTGATCGCGACGACCACGAGCCCGATCAGGCCGCAGATGAAATAGCCGGCCAGCAGCGGCATGTAGCTGCCGTCATAGAGGCCGCCGATATACCAGCCGATGATCGCACCGCCGGCAGTCGTCACCGCGCCGATGAACGAGGCGGCGGTGCCCGCGATCTCGCCGAGCGGCTCCATCGCCATGGCGTTGAAATTCGGCATGATGACGCCGAAGAAGAACATCTGGACGGCCAGGAAGCCGCAGAACAGCCAGACGGAATGGCTGTCGCTCATCAGGCCGATGACGAGATGCAGCACCGAAGCCGCGATGAAGCCGATCACCGCGCCGTGCGACAGGCGGCGCATGCCCATTGCGCCGACCAGTCGGCCGTTCAGGAACCCGGCGGCGGCAAGCGCGATCGCGACGATGGCAAAGAACAGCGGAAACAGCTCGTTCTGGTCGAACACCTCGGCGAAGATCTGCTGGGCGGAGTTGATGTAGCCGATGATCGGTCCGAACACGAAGGTGGTCGCGATGGTGTAGCCGAGCGTTTCGCGTGTGCTCACCGTCGTTTTCAGCGATTTGCCCAGCCAGCGGATCGACAGCGGCTGGCGCATCTGTGGCGGCCGGGTTTCCGGCAGGCGGGCCTGCGTCCAGATCGCGATGCCGACGCCAACCAGCAGCAGGGCCAGGAACACCGTCTGCCATTCGCCGAACAGGAGAAGGCCGCTGCCGATCGCCGGCGCCATCACCGGCAGGAGAACGAAGATCATCATGACGAAGGACATCACCTGCGCCATCTCGCGGCCGGCGAAGCGGTCGCGGACGACGGCGATCGAGACGATGCGCGGCGAGGCGCAGCCGATGCCCTGGACGAAGCGCATGAGGAGCAGGGTCGAATAGTCCTCGGCAAGCATCGTGCCGGCCGTTGCGACCACATAGATCAGAAGGCCGAATGCCAGCACCGGCTTGCGGCCGAAGCGGTCCGACAGCGGGCCGAAGAACGGCATGCCGACAGCGAAGCCGAGCATGTAGGTGGTGATGATCAGCTGCCGGTCATTGGCGTCGGCAATGCCGAAATAGTCGTCGATGGCGGGAAGGGCCGGCAGCATGATGTCGACTGACAGGGCTGTCAGCGCCATCAGCAACGCGATGATCAGAACGAACTCGAGAAAGGAAATCCGTGGCGACAGGTCTTCGCCGGCGGGGCGTGACATCATGGATGTGCTTTCGGTGCATTGATCGCGCTGGCGCGCGCCGGGACGGAGGATTGGCAAACGTGGCCCCATGTCCAATCAACGACGGATGAGACCCGTTCGCAATGGCGAAGTTGCATGGCTGCCCTGCCCGAGGCCGGTTCGGGGCAGGAGCGGGCCTTGGTTTGCGGGTTGGCCACGCACGCGAGCGTCATCAACTCCGTTTTCCTCGATGGAAGCGGTGCCTTGGTATCGTCCGCCATTCCCCCCCTCCGTGGGACAAGCCGGGGGGATGATCTCGGAGGGAGACGGGAGTCCATAGGCCTCTCCCTCGTCATCCCGGACGGCCGTCAGGCCGAGCCGGGATCGGGGAGCCCATGTTGGTGCCGGTGGGACTCCGCACCGCCTCGGTTCCCCGATCCCGGATAATCGCTCATGCGATTTCCGGGATGACGAAGGAGAGGGTGATGTCGTGCCGCAACCCATTCTGACGGCGGTGTTCATGGATGCCCGGAACACGTCCGGGGATGACGCCCGTGGGGGTGACCAAGCTGAAGATAAAGGGCCCCGTCCCCGCTGGACCGGGCAGAAATGGGCGGTCCCGGGCTTGAGATGCTACTCCGCCGCGATGTCGGTGCCGTCGCGTGGCTCGGCGGCCCAGCGATCGGCTGCCTCGTCGTCCGCCGCCTTCGCTTCGACCCAGGGGCCGGCGGAGCCGTCGGCGAAGAGTTCGCGCTTCCAGAACGGTGCGCGGGTCTTGAGCCAGTCCATCAGGAATTCCGCGGCCTGGAAGGCAGCGGCGCGATGCGCCGAGGCGGTTACGACCAGGACGATGTCCTCGCCGGCGGCGATGCGGCCATGACGATGGATGGCCAGCGCCGCGCTGATCGGCCAGCGGCGCGCGGCCTCTTGCGCCACCCGTTCGATCTCCGCTTCGGCCATGCCGGGATAATGCTCCAGTTCCAGCCCGGCCAGCCGCCCGGCCTCGCCCCGGCAGATGCCGGTGAAGGTCACCACGGCGCCGGTATCGGCGCCCTTCGACAGCGCGGCGATCTCGGCGGCGACGTCGAACGGAGCGTCCTGGACGCGGACCGATATCGAAGCGGTGCCTGTCTCCGGCCCGGCCATGCTCAGCCCCCGGTCATCGGCGGGAAGAAGGCGATCTCGCTGGCGCCATCGATCGGCTGGTCGAGCCGGGCGTGGGTCTTGTCGATCGCGACGCGGACGACCGCCTCGTTCTCAAAGGCGTGGGCGTATTGTTCGTCGCGCGATTTCAGCCAGCCGATCAGGTCGCCGACGGTTTCGATGTCGCCGGGCAGGTCGATCACTTCCTCGGCGTGGCCGGTGCGCTCGCGGATCCAGGCGAAATAGAGCAGTTTCAAGGGCCTACCTCTTCGAAACGCTGGATTTTCACGTCTCGCGCGCGTGGCGGAACCCGGCGCGCAGATACTCCCAGCCAGTATAAAGCGTCAGGATCGCCGACATCCAGAGCAGAACGATGCCCATCAGCGTGACACCCGGTATATAGGCGTCGGCGGCCGGTCCGGCGATCAGGAAGCCGATGGCGATCATCTGGATTGTCGTCTTCCACTTGGCAAGCTGGGTGACCGGGACCGAGATGCGGTAGGCGGCGAGGAACTCGCGCAGGCCCGACACGAAGACCTCGCGGCACAGGATGATGACGGCGGCGATCAGCGAGACGCCGCCGATCGTGCCGATGGCGGCAAGCATCAGCAGGGCCGCGGCGACCAGGATCTTGTCGGCGATCGGGTCGAGCATCTTGCCGATCGCCGATTGCTGCTCCCAGCGGCGCGCCAGCACGCCGTCGAAATAGTCGGTGATCCCGGCGACGATGAAGATCACCAGCGCCGTCCAGTGGGACGCCGGGGCGGGCAGATAGAAACAGAGCACCATGACCGGCACCAGCAGGATGCGGCCATAGGTCAGGAGATTTGGCAGGGACCATGTATGCCCCTGCGCCCGGACGTCGGAACCGGTCATGTGATCAGTGATCATGCGCCACCCGTCAGGTCAATGTCTGACGGCCTGTTTAGGGCGTTTCTGTGACAGATGGTTAGCAATGGGCGGCATGAAGCGTGCTTTCGGGCGACAGCTTGGGGCGGGGTCGTCAAGGGCCGGTGGGTCCGTTCGGGAGCCGCCGGCCCGAAAGTGTTCAATCGCTGCTGCGCTGGGCGTTCTGCAGCAGGAAGCTGATCGTGTGCAGGGGATCGTAGGCCGGCCCGAAGGAGGGCAGCGGCAGCGTGACCCCTTGCGGGAAGGCGTTCTGATGGCAGAGCGCGCAGCTCCAGCCGGCCTGGGTATAGGATTCCAGCGCCGCGTTGATCAGGTTGTTGGTGCTGGAGACCTGGGCGCCGCGCGTTCCCGGCCCGAGATTGGGATTGGGCTCGTCGATATTGCGGTTCTGGGCGCCGATCATCTGATAGTAGAAGAACACCGAGCCCTTCAGCCGCTTGCGCCATTCGGCATTGACGTCGGCGACGTCGTCGGGGATCGGCACCTGCCGTGAGACGTTGGAAATCTTCGGTCTGTCCGGCAGCGCTTCGCCGTCCATGATCGAGGGTAGCAGGTTGCCGCCGATGCCGGCCTCGCAGTTTTCGCCCCTGCGGTTGCAGATCTCGTAGCCGTTGGGATAGTCGTCGGGATTATTCCTGGTGCCCGGATTGAGCGAGGCATGCGCCGGCAGGTCGGCCGCGCCATTCACCTTGGCCGAACTGTACTCCCTTTGCAGCGTCGTGTTGTCGACCTGCTCGAAGGTCGTGCCGATATGGCCGAGATCGGGCGTCACGCGGTGGATATGCAGGGCGACCAGGCCGACCTTCACCGGGCCCTCGCAGGAGCCGTCCGGATTGAGGAAGAAGGCCCAGCGGCGGTAGAAGCGTTCTTCGACGTCGTCGCCGTCGAGCACCTTCCAGGCCGCCTTCCATTCGGCGATGCCCTGCCGGGCATAGTCGGGAAAGCCGAGCAGATAGCGTTCCGTGCCGCCGGGCAGCGCCTGGAAATACTTCGCGTTGCGCTTGAACTGGATCGGCGGGCGCTTGCCCTTCTTGTCGGCAAACGCGATGTAGTTCTGGACGGCGGGATCCTGGATGTCGGCGTCGTAGTAGCGGTAGTGGCCGACATATTTGAAATAGGACCGGTTGATGCCGACCTCGTAGCGCAGGAAATGGCCGTTCTGGTCGGTTACCGGTCCGGTTGGATAGTTGGCCTGGATATAGGGCTGGTTCACGCCGTCGGAATAGTCCGAGTAGTTGGTTCCGTGTGCGCTGATCGTCATCACGGGTAAGCCAAAGGTATTTGCCTCCGGGCAGACGACGAGCGGGCCCTTGGGCGGCGAATTCCAGTTGATCGGCCAGTCGTCCGGATCGACGAACACCTCGTTGGGCCGGCGATAGGACTGCCAGACGACCGGGCCTTCCGACTGGTCCGTATCGGCCCAGGGGGCGAGCGAGGCGCTGCTGTCGGGCTCGGCGCGCTTGCCGTTCGTCTTCTGCGGCCAGTTGATCGCGACGAAGGTCTTCCACATGAAGTCGTAGACCTGACGCTGGCTCTCGATGCCCGTCTTGTTCGACGCGGGGAAGCGCTGGTCGACGTCGAAGGGCATGATCCAGGGCTTCGAGTAGTCGAGGTCGGTGGCGGCGGCCGGGGGTGCCCAGGCCGACAGGCCTGCCAAAAGGCCGATACCCGCGAGCGCTGCGAAACCCGCAGCGCGGCGATCAGGTCTGCTCATAAATCTATCTCCTCCAACATCCCCCCGGTGGCTTGCTGCCTCGTTATGCCAAGGGGATTGTTTGACAGCTTAGCAGGTGTCGATGCGGTGGGGGAATGGGGCGCCTGGGGACTCGAGGGTGCCGTCGCGCTATTCCGCGCTCTTCTCGTGAAAATGGTCATAGACCGCGCGGGCCGTCTGGGCGCTGATGCCGGGCGTTGCCTCCAGATCGGCGAGGCCGGCGCGGCTGACCGCCTTGGCCGAGCCGAAATGGCGCAAAAGCGCGCGCTTGCGGGTCGGGCCGACGCCGGCGATCTCGTCGAGCGGGTTGGCGGCCATCGCCTTCTTGCGGCGGGCGCGGTGTGAGCCGATGGCGAAGCGGTGGGCCTCGTCGCGCAGGCGCTGGACGAAATAGAGAACCGGATCGCGCGGCGCCAGGCGGAAGGGCTTGCGGCCGGGGATATGGAACTCCTCGCGGCCGGCGTCACGGTCGAGCCCCTTGGCGATCGCCACCAGCGGAGCGTTCTCGATGCCGAGTTCGGCCATCACCGCGCTGGCCGCCGAGAGCTGTCCGGGGCCGCCGTCGATCAGGATCAGGTCGGGCCAGAGCGTCTCGGTGTCGTCGTCCTGCGGTGCGCTTTCGGAACTTGGCGGCTCCTCCGAGGCGGGTCCGGCTTCCTTCAGCAGGCGGGTGAAGCGGCGCGTCAGCACCTCGCGCATCATGGCGTAGTCGTCGCCGGGGGTTAAGTCCGTCGACTTGATGTTGAACTTGCGGTACTGGCCCTTCTCGAAGCCTTCGGGGCCGGCGACGATCATCGCGCCGACCGGGCTCGACCCCATGATATGGGAGTTGTCGTAGACCTCGATGCGGCGCGGTGCCTCGTCCAGGCCGAAGGTCTCGGCCAGGCCCTTGAGCAGGCGGGCCTGCGAGGCGGATTCGGCAAGCCGGCGGCCGAGCGCCTCCCTGGCGTTGGCAAGCGCGTGGGCGACCAGTTCGCGCTTCTCGCCGCGCTGCGGCACCGACACCTGCACCTTGTGGCCGGCCCGGATGGCAAGCGCGTCCGCGAGCAGGTCGGCATCCTCGACTTTGTCGGACAGCAGGACCAGTTTCGGGCAGGGCTTGTCGTCATAGAACTGGGCGATGAAGGAGCCGAGCACCTCGGCGGGCTCGAGCGATTTGTCGGCGCGCGGGAAATAGGCGCGGTTGCCCCAGTTCTGACCGGTGCGGAAGAAGAAGACCTGGATGCAGCTCTGGCCACCCTCCTGATGGATGGCGAAGACATCGGCCTCCTCGAGGGTGCGCACGTTGATGCCCTGATGGGACTGGACGTGGCTCAGCGCCGCCAGCCGGTCGCGATAGACGGCGGCGGTCTCGAATTCGAGATTTTCGGCCGCCGCTTCCATCTGGCGGGCGAGATCCTCGCGCACCGCGCGGCTCTTGCCCGACAGGAAGTCCTCCGCCTCGCCGACCAGTCGTTCATAGGCGTCGGGCGCGATTTCGCCGGTGCAGGGCGCCGCGCAGCGCTTGATCTGGTAGAGCAGGCAGGGCCGGGTGCGGCTCTCATAGACCGAATCCGAGCAGGAGCGCAGCAGGAAGGCGCGCTGCAGGGCGTTGATTGTGCGGTCGACCGCGCCGGCCGACGCGAAGGGGCCGAAATAGTCGCCCTGCCGGTTGCGGGCGCCGCGATGCTTGACGATCCGCGCGGCATCGCCGCCACGGGTGATCAGGATATAGGGAAACGACTTGTCGTCGCGCAGCAGCACGTTGTAGCGCGGCCGCAGGCGCTTGATCAGGTTGGCTTCGAGCAGCAGCGCCTCGGTCTCCGTCTCGGTGGAGACGAATTCCATCGAGGCCGTCTCGGCGATCATCCGGACGATGCGGTTGGTCTGGCCGCCGATGCGGGCATAGCTTGCGACCCGCTTCTTCAGGCTGCGCGCCTTGCCGACATAGAGCACCTCGCCGGCGGCATCGAACATGCGATAGACGCCCGGCCCGTTGGGCAGGCGCCTGACCATGTCGGCGATCACCGCCGGACCGGTTCTGGCCGGCTTGGCGGGGGCCTCGTGCTGGTTTGTGTCTGCGGTCATGCCGGTCGGGTCGGGGGTCGAGATTCGAATAGCGCTGCGGTTGTTTTAAACGTTGTCGACGTGTTCGTCTTCGGCAGTTGGATATGTAACAGGCGTGCCCCAGCCACCATCTGCCTTCTTCGGTGTCATGGCCGGAACAGGTCCACTCCCGCCCGGTTCAATCTCAGTAATGTCGTTTAACCGATTGCCGGACATGACTTTTGTGGAGCAAACTGAGGTCGCGGAGCATTGACTCACTCAACCATCAACTCCGTTTTCCTCAACGGAAGCGGCGTCTTGGTATCGCCCGCCAATAACCCTCCGTGTCATTGCCGGGCTTGTCCCGGCAATCCATGAACACAGTCGCTTGCGTCCATTCTTAACGGCGGTGTTCATGGATGCCCGGAACAAGTCCGGGCATGACATCCGAGGGGGTGGCCAGGCTGAAAACCAAAGCCCGTCCCCGCTGAACCGGACAGCAATAGAGCAACTCCGGTAATGACAGCAGTGCGCGGGTTGGCGCATTTTAACCCCAACCGGTTCGCAAACGCCTTTGATCAGCCTCCACCGGCCATCGCTACGCCCTGATGCCCCGCTACTCCTTGATGCCGACGACGTCCGGGGTCGCCCAGGCGAGATGCTGGCCGCCATCCACCGTCAGCAACTGTCCGGTGATCGACGGCGCTTCGAGCAGGAAGCGGACCGCGTCGGCGATCTCGGACGCATCGGGACCGTGCCCCAGAATGACGGCTTCCTGTTGGCGGCGGAAATCCTCCGGGTCCTGGCGGATATTGGCGATCGTCGGGCCGGGCGCGACGGCGTTGACGCGGATGCGCGGGGCGAAGCTCTGCGCCATCATCCGGGTCGCCGAGGAAAGCGCCTCCTTGCCGATCGCATAGGAGAAGAATTGCGGCGTCGGCTTCAGTACACGCTGGTCGGTGATGTTGACGATGGCGCCGGTTTCCGCAGCCGGCAGCGTCTCGGCGACATGCCGGGCAAGCAGGACCGGCGCGCGCAGGTTGACCGCGAGTTGCCGGTCCCAGAACTCCGGGGATACGGTTTGCGGCGTGTCGGCCTCGAAGGTCGAGGCGTTGTTGATGAGCGCCGTGACCGGTCCGAGCGCCGCCGCCGTTTCCGCGATCAGCCGGCGCGGCGTATCGGCATCGGCAAGATCGCCGGCGATGCGGATCGCGCTGCCGCCCGCCGCCGTGATCTCGTCGACGACGGTGCCGGCGTCCTCGGCGGAGTGATTGTAGTGGACGGCGACCGCGTAGCCGTTTGCCGCGAGATCGAGCGCGATCGCCCGGCCGATCCGTCTGGCCGCGCCGGTAACGAGGGCGGTGCGTCGTGTCGGGGCTGCGGACATGGCGGGGCCTTACGGGGTCATCATTGACGGGGAGGAGGGCGGGCGTGTTTCGAGTCGATGATATGGAGCGCGAGCGGATACCGCCAACCGGGGTCGGCGCCGATCGGGCGGGTCACATTGTCCGGTGACCGACGATCGTGATGACGTATACGGCGTAGGCGACGATGAAGATCAGTCCGACCAGCCGGCCGATCGGGATCTTCCAGATGACGAAGGGCACGATGGCAAGCGCCGTCGTCGCCATTACCCAGATGTCGATGGTCAAGAGGTCCGGGCTGATCGGGACCGGTGTGACGATCGCGGTGATGCCGAGAATGGCGAGCAGGTTGAAGATGTTCGAGCCGATCACGTTGCCCACGGCGAGCCCGCTCTCGCGGCGCACGGCGGCCATGGTGGTCGCCGCCAGTTCGGGCAGCGAGGTGCCGACGGCGACCAGCGTCAGTCCGACGGCGGCCTCCGACATGCCCGAGGCAAGCGCGATGTCGCGGGCGCCCTCAACGGTCAGATGCGCGCCGAAGGGCAGGCCGATCAGCCCGGCGAAGACGAAGACGATCGGGACCAGCAGCGAGTCCTCGTCGTCGGCCGGTTCCGCCGTTTCGCCGGCCTCGACCGTGCCGTTCTTCTCGTTGATGGCGCCGATGGCGTGGGTGGCCGAATACCACAGGAAGCCGGCCATCAGCGTGACCAGGACCAGGCCCTGCCAGATATGGAGCGGCTGGGTGTGGGCAAGCGCGATGAAGACCGCGGTCGCGCCCAGCATGAACAGCGTGTTGCGGGTGAGGGCTGGCTGGTCGCAGCGGGTTGCGGCAACCAGCGAGGGAAGCCCGAGCACCAGCAGGATGTTGGCGACGTTCGATCCGATCACGTTGCCCAGCGCGATGCCGGGCGCGCCGGACAGGGCGGCGTCGAGGCTGATCACCAGTTCCGGCGCCGAGGTGCCGAGCGCGACGATGGTCAGGCCGATGATCAGCGTCGGGATGCCGAGCCGTTTGGCGATCGTCACCGACCCGCGCACGAGCAGGTCGCCGGCGAACACCAGAATGATCAATCCGGCAATCAAGACGACATAGGCCACGGCGGGTCTTTCACGGAAATGTGTGTAGCGTGCCGGGCATTCCAGCGTACCGGCCAGGGTGACGGCCGCACGAGCGGGCGGGACGCCGGGTTGAAGCCCCCGATATAGGCTATCTGCGCCGGAGCGAAAGAGCGAAGCGGGAAACTCGTCGCAAAACTATGCCGAATTTTACCTTCCGATAAGGTTAAGGAGCCGCGAAATGGGTCCCGTGCGGTCGCCGTCCTGCCGTCGGTCCGCCCAAATTTCGCCGCGGCGGAGCGGTGAATCCGCCATTGCCGGTTTTTCAGCGAACGCCAAGACCGGGTCCCCGACGCGCGGCTGTGGGAGCCGTGCCGCCCCCGGGGGACGAACCGATATGTTGAACAAGAGGATGAAACCCATGCGTCGCACCTCGATGCGGCTTGCCTTAGGCGCCCTGGCCCTGTCGGTCGCTGCGCCCGCCATCGCTGCCGATATGATCACCACTCCGGCGCCCTATGTGCCGCCGGCCGTGCCGGTATCGACCACCTATGACTGGTCTGGCCTCTATATCGGCGGCCATGCCGGCTATTTCTTCGGCAATTCCGATGTCGACTTTCCGTCCGCCTTCGGACCGGCGGTTAGCACCGATCCCGACGGCTTCGCCGGCGGTGCCCAGATCGGCTACAACTGGCAGATCGACCAGTTCCTGATCGGCGGCGAGGCCGATATCTCCTGGGCCGATATCCAGGGCTCGACGGGCATTGCCAACGGCACGGTGTCGACGCGGGCCGACTGGCTGTCGACCGTGCGGGCGCGGGCCGGCGTTGCGATCGACCGCGTGCTGATCTACGGCACCGGCGGTGTCGCCTTCACCAAGTTGAAGACCGACCTGAACGGTCCGATCGGCTTTTCCAGCGACAGCCAGAACCTGACCGGCTGGACGATCGGCGCCGGCGTCGAACTGGCGCTCACCGAGAACCTGTCGATGAAGGGCGAGTACCTCTACACCGATTTCGGCGACAAGGACTACGGCATCGGCGGAACGACGGTGCCGGTCAGCTTTGATGGCTCGACCGTGCGGCTTGGTCTGAACTACCGGCTGAACCTGTTCTAGGATCGGCCGGCAGACGATGCGTGGCGGCTTGAATGCCGCCACGAAATCACCAGATTGACCGGTAATGGATTGACCGTCCTCGATATGCGGGGAGAGGGCGCATCTGCATTGGGATCAACAAACGCACGTGAAACCGGGGGCGCAGTCGGTTTTGCGATATCGGCGCCGAACAGGTCGGTATCCGGCTGACGCAATCGGGAGACGTTGAAGAAATGCCGGTTCACGCGACGGCCTGGCCTGCTTTCGGACGATTTTTCGCCTGCGTCCTTATGATCTGTGGCGCCATCTGGCCGCTGTCGGCGCCGCAGAGCGCCAGAGCGCAGAGCCTCGATCAATCTCTGTTCACCCCGGCGGCACCCGTCGTCTATGACTGGTCGGGCGCCTATGCGGGCCTGTCGGCGGGGGCGACCTGGGAAACCTTCGAAACACTGATTGGAACGCCCTCCACCCGGGTCAATCTGGATGCCGACGGGTTCTCCGGCGGCGTCTATGGCGGCATGAACTTCTCAAGCGGCCCGGTTGTCTTCGGCGTCGAGATCGATGCCTCCTTCACGACGGGTAAGGACACGGCAATCGTCTCGGGCGTTCCGGTCACGGCGCAATCCGATTGGTTTTCGACCCTGCGCGGCCGCGCCGGCTACGCGCTCGACCGTTATCTCATCTACGGCACCGGCGGGCTTGCGGCCGGCAATGTCTCGATCGGCACGCCGGCCGGCAGCGCCAACGAGAGCCGCTTCGGCTGGACGATCGGCGCCGGCGTCGAGGCGGCCCTGAACGATCGTTTCACGCTGCGCGGCGAGTATCTCTATACCGATCTCGGATCGGTCGACGGCACAGTCGGCGGCTCGCCCTTCTCGGCGGAGTTCGACAGCCACACGCTGCGCGCCGGCGTGACCTACCGGTTCGATTGAGGGATGCCGCCTGCGGTCTGCCAAGGCAGGCCGTCAGTGCGGGGCCGAATAGGCCTGGGGCCACGCCATCGGATTCGAGGCGCCGGTGCAGCTTTCCCGGTAGCGGTATTCAATCAGCGCGAACCGGATGTCCTTCCATTTCCACCGACCGTAATATCCGCAGCCGTCGAGATCGGCAGCCGTGGACTGTGCGATCAGTTCGCCCGCCTCCTTGTCGAAGCGGATATTGGCGAGCGCCTGTGTGCCGGTCCAGCCGTAGTCGGAACTGAAACGGGCAAAGCTCAGGCTCTCGATCCCGCCGATCTCGCCGGTTTCGACGACATAGAACCGGTAGCTTGTGACCGCGCCGGACCTGGTGCAGGGCAGGCCGAACAGCAGGGCGGTGTCCGACAGCCTGGCGATCAGCGGCGCGGTCGCGTCCAGCAGCGAACTGTTCATGTCCTCGCATCCCTGGACAGCGTAGTGCCGGGCAAGAACGCCTTCTGGCAGGCCGATTCCGCCATCGCTGCCGTCGACCGGTGTGCGGATGCCGTTCATCGAGGCATGCGGTCTCAAGCGCGTCGGCGCCGCCACCTGTCGGTCGCCGTCGGTGCGCTGCTGGTGCGCGTCGATCCAGTCGAGCCCGGCGGAAAGGCCGTCGAGCTTGAACAAAACGACTGCGCTGCCGCCGCCGTCCGGCTCGTAGTAGAGCGTCGCGGCCCTGCCGGCCAGGAGCGCCTCGAGCAGCCGGTCTGCCAGGCCTTCGTTGACCAGATAGAGCGAGTCGGCGCTTTCATAGGCGCGGAAGTCGTAGCCCGGATTGAAGGTCAGTTTCGGCCCGCCATCGACGCCGATGGCAAAGGGATGGGTCAGGTCGATGAGCGGCGCCAGCGGTGTGGTCAGGATGTGCCAGCGGCTATCGGAACCCGGCAGGCGGCGCAGGGCGAGGATGGCCTCCTCGCCGTTCGGCCCCATGCCGCGGGTGACGATCCGGCAGCCCTGGACGTCATCGCATTTCATTCGCCAGTGGCCGGAGGGCGTGGTGTCGTCCCCGCGCGCTATCAGGCCGGTGCCGAGCAGGGCGCAGAGAAGGATGGGGATCGATATCAGACTGCGGAGGAGCATCTGGCCGGATACGTCAAGCTGCCGTCTTCAGGGGACGTTGATTGGGGGACATTGTTTCCGGCCGGGGTGTCGGTCCAGGGTTTCGGGCCAGGATTTCGGGCCAGGATTTCGGGCCGGACTTGCCGGGGGTGCCGCGGGGCAGATGTGCAATCGGTGTCGCATGGGTGCCGAAATGCAACGATCCATGATGAAATGTGTCTGATCATGCGGTTGCGGGATATCCGTTTCTTGACCCGTCAAGGCCCCCGACGCATCTTGATTTTCAACGTCACTCTGCATGGTCTGGGGGGGCGGCACAATAACAAGCCGGGTCGAAGAGGGGTAAAGATGTCGCGTCTTGCGGTCACCATGATGTGTTTGCTGTCCGGTCTTGCGGCGATGGGCCTGCTTGCGCCGAAGCCTGCCGGCGCCGACAATTTCACCTTCTTTTCGAATGCCCACCGCAGTGCGCCCTGGAAGGGGCCGACCTGCGACGAGGATGCCGTGCTGCGGCGCATCACCGCCCATTTCGACCAGGCCGAGGCCCGCTACTGGCACACCGGTGTCCGGATGGCCCAGATCACCCAGGCGCGAGAGACGGCGTTTCGCGACTGGGACCCGAAGATCATCGCGACCCGCTATTGTTCGGGGACCGCCTATCTGAGTGACGGCTCGCGCTACGGGCTGGTCTACTGGCTGCGCAGCGAGCAGGGCTTCGCCGGCGTCGGCTGGGGCGTGCAGTTCTGCCTGGTCGGGCGCGATCGCGACTATTCCTACGCGCCGCATTGCCGGAACCTGCGCCCGCTCTGACACCCGGTGGGTGTTGTCCATGGTGCTGCGGTGCGCTTGCACCGGAAGCGGTGGCCGCGCGCCGACGGCAATAGCGACCGGCGCTAACCCGGCACTAACAACGACAGCGATGATTATGATGGCGGCGTGGCCGGTCGTACCCGTGCCACCGGGCATGGCGTCTTCGATATCGACCAGGACGTGTTGTTCAGGAAGGTCTCGCATACGGCGAGATTGCCGCGAATGCAGACGGATTCGCCGACCATATAGTCCTGGCCACGATACCGGCAGGTGCAGTCAATGATCGGGCGGACGGCGTCCCTGGCGGGAGCAGATTGATGCGGATCAGCCTGGACGCGTCTGATTGCCCGGTCGCCGGACGGATCGGAACGGGACGGGCCTGCTTCCGCCGGTTCGGCCGTCACGTCCGGTCCCTTCGGGCTGAAATCGGCAAAAACCAAACCCGGCCCTGCTCCGAGAAAAAGGAGAGAGATCACGAGAACCGGGATGTGCAATCCCGGTCGCAGGCTCTTCTTGCGGCGACTGTCTATCCCATCGGCTGAAAGCCTAACAGGAATCGCCCTCCGCCGACAGTGCCGTTTCGAAGGCGCCTAACGGAATGCGGCCTGTCCGGGCGCGCACCTCCCGGCGAGACCCGACGCGGGATCCGGAATCCCCGCATCGGGATATTCCCCCTATCGAGGGGTGCGTGCGAACAGGCCGTTTTTTGGCCGTCAGCCGGCGATCTGCAGGTTGATCGCCTTCGGGCCCTTGCCGCGCTTGTCCGGCTCGGTCTCGAAGGAGACGCGATGGCCCTGGTCGATGGCCGGAATGCCGGAGCGTTCGACGTCCGAAATATGGACGAACACGTCCTTGTCACCCTCGTCAGGGGTGATGAAGCCGTAGCCCTTGGACTGGTTGAAGAATTTCACGGTTCCCGTCTGGCGCATGGGACTCTCCTTCCCGAAAACGGCCCGCCGCCAGCGCGGCGGCGAGGCGACGATGAGGGCAGCCAACAGATTTCATCGGGACAGGCATTCCATGCAACAGCAGGCACGTTATAGTCCAATCCGGTAGTCCGATCAGCCGCCTTCCCTCTGGTGATGACGGATGAAGCAGGCAATAGCAAGCAAAATTCACATGACAGTCCTGTAAAACTGCCCGAATCCCGGGAAGATGGCGATTTCCGGGCGAATCTGCAAAAAAGCTATGGAATCCTGCCCATTTTCTTTGCAGCCGCTGAAGGTGTCGTTACGGCAGGCGAGGCCGGGCGCCCGCGCTCGTTCGCCGTTACCCCTTCCGTTGGGCGGTGGCATCGGGTACTCAGCGGTACGTCAGCCTGTCGGCGAGGAGCCATCATGACCACCCTGCGTGCGGCCGTATTGCCGGTCACCCCGTTTCAGCAGAACTGCACGATCCTGTTCGACGACGAGACGAAGCGGGGCGTGGTCATCGATCCTGGCGGCGAGCTCGATGCGATCGAGGATGCCATCGCCCAGATCGGCGTGAGCATCGATGCGATCGTCCTGACCCACGGCCATATCGACCATGCCGCCGGCGCCGACGAGCTGCGCGAGCGGCTCGGTGTCGAAATCGTCGGGCCGCACAAGGCCGACGCGATGCTGCTGGGCAATCTTGAACAGCAGGGCGCCGCCTATGGCATCGAGGGCGCCCGGAATGTCGTGCCGGACCGGTGGCTCGAAGAGGGCGAGGCCGTCGATATCGCCGGGCATGCGTTCGATGTGTTCCATTGTCCCGGCCACAGCCCCGGCTCGGTGGTTTTCTTCAACGCGCCGGCACGGTTCGCCGTTGTCGGAGACGTCCTGTTCCGAGGATCGATCGGGCGCACGGACCTGCCGGGCGGCGATCACGAGACGCTGCTGGCGTCGATCCGCGACAAGGTGTTCCCGATGGGTGACGATGTCGCCTTTCTGTGCGGCCACGGACCGGGCGGCACGATCGGCGAGGAGCGGCGGACGAACCCGTTTGTCGGCGAGCAGGCAGGCTGATCTCGATTTGTCGGACCTGTGTTAGCTCTTGCAGTTGTCGCCGCCCTTGATATGCGCGGGGACATCGCCGATGACCGTTATCTTTACGTTTGCCGTGCCCCTGTCGATCATGCCGAGGCGTTCGGCGGCGCCCTTGGTCAGGTCGAGGATCCGGCCTTTCACGAACGGCCCGCGATCGTTGATCGTCACGTCGACCGATTTGCCGTTGTCGCGATCGAACACCTTCACGCGGGTGCCAAGCGGTAGCGTGCGGTGTGCGGCGAACATGCCGGCGGGATCTTCTTTCTTGCCCTCGGCGTTGAGGCCGGTCAGGGCGTACCAGGAGGCGACGCCGCATTGTGTTGCACCGGTGTGCGTTGTCTCCGATTTAGGCGTCCTGGATTTGGGAGCCTCGGGGGGCGGCTTCAGCCAGAGTTGCCAGTAGATCATGCCGCCGATGGCGGCGATCAGGACGACCGCGCCCGCGGCGAGGCGGCGCGGGCCGGGGCGTTTCCATCTGGTTTTGAGGACCTCGCTCGTTCTCCTGTTCAACATGCCTTGCCCCCTTGAAGCCAGCCAGGGTCCTGCCCCTGGCGTACTGCGGGAGTATAGACCGTTTCCGCTGCGGAATTGAGCGCCGATCGCGATGCGTGGGCCAGTGAGCGCGGGTTGAGGTCGGGTCGGTCAGGCTATGTCGGTCAGGTGGACCTGTCAGGTCGCCACGCCCATCATGCGCAGGCTCATGGCGACGCCGAGCCAGCAGGCGGTCCATAGCAGGGTGCCGAGCGTCGCACCGGCCACGACGCCGGGGACGCGCCAGCGCGGAAAGGCGGCCGCGCCGACAAGGCCGCCGGCGACAACGCCGGGCCATCCGAGCCACAAGGCAAGCTGCGGTCCGTAGGAGGTCATGACGTCACAGAAGATTGCGTACATCGTCGCCGATCCGCCGCGCCGTGCCGTCAGTCGGAACAGCGTGACCGGATCGTCGCGTGCCAGTCGGTGCGGGCCAGCTCGAGCTGGGCGACCTGATCCTGGCGGGCGAAGCCGGTCAGGCACTGGGCGTAGACCGAGCGCGCGGTCTCGATTGCCGCGACATGGCTGCGATAGGCGACGCAGCGGTGCGCGGGATCCTGGCCGGCGACGCTGCGCAGTGCGGCGACGCTAACACCGAAGCCGCGTTCCACCTCGACCAGCCGGGTCTGGCATTCGCTCCGGTCCGGCACCGCCGGTCCGGCCGCCGCGTCGGTCGGCACCGGCGCCAGCGACAGGGTCAGGGCGAAACCGCCGCCAAACAGCGCGAGTGCGGCGGCGGCAAGGAACAGCGGTCGGTTTCTCACAGGCTTCGTCATCGGTGTGTGTCGCTCCGGGTATCGGGGTCTAGACGAGTCTGGTTGCGGTGTCTGTTGCGAAAATGTCAGCCGGTGATCAATTCGCGCCGGGTCTGTCGGGCCGATCTCATGGATCTCGGTTTCATCGGGGGCTATCGGGAATTGCAGGTCAGCGAGACCCGTTCGGCGAAGATGTCGATATGTCCGTTCATCCGTCCGACCCGCTCGATCCGCTCCGCGCCGGTGGCGCAGCGGTTATAGACGTTGCGGGCAGCCAGCATGACGCGGATCTGGCCGTAGAGGGCGTCGCAACTGGTCTCCCGGGCGAGCTCCCGCTGACCGGTCAGCGCCGCGCCGGATTGTGTCAGTTGCGCTTCGATTTTCTGAAGATGCGCCCGGCAGACGGCGCTGTCGACGAAGCCGGCGCTGCCGATGCCCGGCATAGCGGCAAGGGTCGCGGTAAGGCAGAGCGTCGCGGCAAGCTCCCGGACCGGTGGTCGGCCTGCCCGCAGGCGTGCGATTGCCGAGGCGATCGCCGTCGCTACTGCGCTCCCTGCTTCACGATTGCGGCGCGTGCCCATCGTGCCTGGTCCCATGCCCCGTTCAACCCAGCTTGCCGTTGCCCATGCGGCACCTTACTCAGCAAGCCGTTTCAAATGTCCTTATGATGGAGCGGGATTTCATCCGTATTGCGACGAATGTTTCATTCGTTTCAGGGCCGGCATTTTGGTTTGCCGATGCAATTCGGCCACACTGGCGCATCAGGCGGCGGCTATCCGTCGCCGCCTTCGGGGCACAGTTTTTCGGGCCCGGCTACGAACAGAAGTGATAGCGGCCGTCATAGCCCAGGAAATAGCCGGTATTCGGGTTGAAGCTGCGATACTTCGAAGCGCAGTAGGAATACCAGGCCGGGGTCCAGGGGGCCGGCGGGCCATAATAGACCGGCGGCGGCGCGTAGTAGCGCGGCGTGGTCATTGCCGATCCGAGGATCGCGCCGGCGGCGAAGCCGAAGATGCCGGCGGCGGCGGCCGCGCCGTTGTTGTGGCGGCGGTGTTCCCAGCCGGCATCGGCGGCGGCGGGGAGCGCGGCGGCACCGACGGTCGCGATCAGGCCGGCGGCGACAACGCTTTTCCAGGTGCGGATCATTTCATCTCTCCATCGATACCTGCGCGAAGGCCTGTTCCAAGCAGGTGAAGGCCTTGCGGACGGGGCGCCGGCCCGGCTGCCATGTCGGGACTTGAGCCGCACCCGTTTGATGACGACGGTTCTGGCAGGTCGCGCCTGAACCGGGCCTGAATGCCGCGTGGGTGGTTTTGTTCAGGATTGTCGCCGGCGAGTGGATCCGGCTTTTCGCAGACATGAAACGGGCCCGTCATATCGCCCGATGCTTCAATGGTGTTGCCCGATGCTTCAATGGTGTTGAATGGGGACGGACCGAACCGGAGGAACCGCCATGCCGTTGAAGAAAAATGCCCTTGTGCTCTCGCTCGCCTTTGTGCCGCTGACCATCGCGGCATCCGCCGATGCCGCCTCCTTCGACTGCGCCAAGGCGGCGACCCCGACCGAACACGCGATCTGCGATAACCCGCAGCTCTCCCATCTCGATGACCAGACCGCCGGTCTCTACTATTCCTTCATTTCCAGCGGACGCCCGGCCGACAAGGTCGAGGCGGTCAAGAAGGAACAGGCCGATTTCCTGACCCGCCGCGATGCTTGCGGGGCGAACTACAATTGCCTGATCGACGCCTATACCAGCCAGATCATGTATCTGAAGGCGGAATCCGGCGACGGCATGTAGCCGGCATCAAAACGTGCCGTCCAGCCGTGTCCTTCGGGTGCGGTGGGGCCCGTTCCGCGCGGGGTTCGATCCGACACGTCATGAACATTTAAGCCGGCAACCGTTGTCTCGCGACGCGGTTTCCGGCATGTTTGACGCTGCGTGAGACAGCGCGCGATTCATTCCTGTCGATGACCGCTCACAAGGAGCGCCCGGGGGCTGGCGGGAAAAGCAAACGGAGAGAAGGGTCAAGGGAATGAGCAGACTATCTATCGGACCTGTGCTGGGCGTTGGAACCCTGCTGGCCGCCTCGCTCGCGGTCACGGCGCTCGGGGCGGGCGCGGCCGTGGCGGACGAATCCTATGCCACCTATGACGCGGCGACCGGCCAGCGCGGCGGCGACATCTATTACGACACCGACCACGGCAGTGACGCGATCTGGCGCAGCAATGATCAGTCGCGCTACTACTACATCTACGGCATGGCGGGGGTCTATCAGAACCGCGGTATCTACGACGGCTACTGGATCGACATGAGGCCGAACTATTCGGCCGGGGCAATAAATTGCCCGAGCGGGACCGCCGGTGATCATTTCGGCAACCAGTATCCCGTCTGGGGCCGGTTCCGGCTCGACTGGACGCAATACGGCAACAATCCGCAGCACTGGGTGATGTATACCGGCCAGTGCGACAATCAACTGGGCTCGGACGGCGTGATCACGTCACTGCAGACGCAGGTCATGCAGCCGGGGGCGAACAACGCTCAAGGCAAGAAAGGCAAGAAGAAGAACAAGAACAAGAACAAATAGGCGCCGGCCGTCGGCCGGATCGGATCAGCAAACGCCGGCGGGGTCTCCGCCGGCGTTTTTCGTGAAGTCCTCTATTCGTGCAGGCCGCGTTTCAGATCGTCCAGGTTGAGCACCGGCATGATGGTAATCGAAGCGTTCAGGGCGGCGAACATCGGTTCGTTGAGTTCCGGCAGCCGTGCCTGATCGGTCTCCTCGAAGAAGATCAGCCCGGCGCGCTGGCCGTTGATCGTCGTGAAATAGGCGGCTTCCGCGTTGGTCGCCTCGACCAGCGCCTCGATCGCCTTGGCGATCGAGCCATCGGCGGCGGCGACATTGCCGCGGTCGACGGGGATGGTGAATTGCAGCATCAGTCGCATGGCGGTGGTCCTCCGGCCTCTCGTGTCGGTCGTGCCCGAACCGCGTGATCCTTTAGCGACAGGCCAACCGTCCGGTGGTCCCGCCCGCGTCGGTTCGGCGGCTTGCAGACAGTATACCGGTTCCCTGGTTCGCCAAACGGGGGTGTTTGTCGTTTTGGCAAGTGAGCCGGCCGCCCCTTGGAGCGGCCGACGGGAACCCTTGCGGGCCGGTGTGCTGGAAAGGGCGGCGCGATCAGCAGTGGCTTTTGTGGGCGGTGCAGGTGTCCTGCATCAGCTTGCCGATATTGCCGGCGCCGTAGCCGCCATAGTTCGACTTTGGAAACTCGGTGTTCCGGCCGAAATAGGAGGCGCCCTGGCGATTGAAGCCGACCGTGTTCGAACCGTAGCTGGTGACGCCGATGACAGCCTGCCTGGTCTTCCTGCCGAGCGAGGCTTCGCTGGCGTCGATCTTCGGCCGGGTGCCGAGATTGACGAGCCAGGGGCCGCCGCTGGAGCCGCCGGTCTGGGCCGAGCCTATCTGCGTGTTCTTGAGCTTGCCGTCCTTGGCGAACCAGCCGACCGCGTCGGTCCGGATCATCTGATAGCCCTCGTCGAAGGCGGCGGGATAGCCGAGCTGCGTGATCTGCACGACCGTGTTCCCGAACGGACTGAATTTCTTGTAGGAATAGCCGTTCCAGGCGTAGTCGTACCAGCCGACGGTATCGCCGACATGGCGGCCGTCCTTGGTCTTCAGGACGATGGTGGCGAGGTCGTTGTTGCACACCACGCCGGTCTGGGCGCAGGTATCGGTGCCGTCGAAATAGGGGGTCAGGACATAGGCGTCCTCCCACTCCCAGGTGCCGTAGACGCCGCCGTCCTTGTCCTCGTTGGCCGGGACCCACAGAACCTCGTCGGCCCAGCCATCCTTCTTCTCGCCATAGTGGAAGACGCAATGCCCCGCGGTGATCAGGATGCCCTTCTTGACCAGCGAGGCGGTGCAGACGAACCAGTCCTGGCCGAAGCGCGCATAGACCTTGCCGGTGGCGCGATAGGGATAGCTGGTCACCGGGGTGCGGGCCCTGGTATCGGACTGGCCGCGCTTGGCGACCGCGACCCGCGCCGTGGTATAGGGCGCCCTGGCGCTGCCGAAGGCCTGCGGCGCCGACAGGTCGCCTGCGTCCGAGGAGACGCCCGCAACGCCATCGGATCCGGCCTTCAGCCTGGCCGGTTTCATTCTGAACGCCGATTTGTCGGCGAGCGGCATGCGGCTGCGCGTCGTGCGCGGCAGCGTCGACCGGGCGGCCGTGTCCGTGCCGAGCGACACGGCGCCGGGTTTCGTTTCGGCAAGGCTCGCGGTGCCCGCCGTCTCGGCGGTGGCATCGGTCGCCGCGAGTGATACGGCAAGGGTCAGGGAAAATCCCGCGATCGCGGGCAGCCTGCATCCAGGCATGGATGTCCTCCAGTGGGTTTCAAAGCCGGAATAGACCGGTCGGCGGCGCCGATCCGAATCAGCCGAAATCTAGGAGGAAACTATGAACGCAAATATAAGGGCGGGGTTTTATTGTGAATTTGACGACGGGGTGGATTTGATCGGTAGTTTTTATTTAGGCGAATGCTATTAAACCCCGCCCCTCGAATGCCGTAGCGGAAGGTTTGTCGAAGGTGGGCAGTCCGCGGAAGTGTTTCTTTCCACAATTATCAGATTTAGAGAGGGAGGATCCCAGCTGAAAAATCGGTGCAAATTTGCACTGACGACCTACTCCATCGTGATCAAAAAGGTTAAAACACCTTAACCCAAAATGCTCGTAGATGAGTATTCTAAATACGATTCGTTGGCTCAAGCGGGAGAAAAGCATGCAAAAGTTGCATAAAGGAATGCTTGTCGGGATACCATGCACGGTTACCGAGGGTGCATTTGAGAGCGAGCGGCTCGTCGATATCGAAACGATGGAAGGAAGAGTGTCTGGATTTACGGATTCAGATAATGTTAGAGAGATAGAAGGGAAAATGTATATCAAAGCTGAGGTAATGTCGGTTGAGTCAGAATCTTTGACGGTACGGGTTGTTGGTTCCTTCTTCTCAACAAATGGGCTTGCGCAAGTGCCATCTAATCAGGCTATGCAAATAGCAGCTTAATTCATGGTTTTATCCAGTCCCGATATTCGGAAAGAGGTGGAAAGCGGAGCGCTCAAATTCGAGCCTCCACTGGAAGAAAAACAATGGGGCGAAGCCTCAGTCGATCTTCGTCTGGGATTTGATTTTACCAAATTGAACGTTGCAAAAGGTGCAACATTTTCTGTTGCGTCAGGGCTTAGCTTAATTGGATCTGCTGGGCTTTATTCTAAACGTAAACTAAAACCTGATGATGGAATGGGGCGGCCCGAGAGGTTTGATTTGCACCCAGGCGAATTCATATTAGCGCTTACCCATGAAAAAATATGGATGCCCAACCATCTAATCGGATTAGTAGAAGGGCGAAGTACCTATGCGCGAGTAGGTCTTTCTATGCACCAAACTGCACCGTGGATTCAGCCAGGATGGAGCGGGCAAATTACTCTTGAGATAAGAAATAGCGGTCCGCTCACTATTTCTCTTCAACCTTTACTGGATCAACCATGTCAACTTACATTCTTTCGGCTTTCTAGCGGATTGGAAGCAGAGCAGGCGTACGGTGCGCAAGATGGTGGGAGGTATCAAGGCCAAACAACTGTCCTTCCGGGACAAGACCCTGTCGATTAATTAAGCTTGCCTCTTTTAAAGACTTACCGCCCCTTCTTCCGAAATGTCCGCGTCCCCGGCTTCCCGCCCGAACTCCGCCCGCCGGCACGCGGCTTGACGGTCGTGCCGACCGGCTCCGGCCGTTCGCCGGGCGCCCAGTCTTCGGGCGCAATCGGTTCCGGCCGATCCTTCATGCCCATTTCGTCAAGCGTGTGTTTCCTCACCCGCTCGGAAGGAGCGGGTGAGGACATGTTCTCTTCCCGGTCACTCGCTTCGCTCGTTCCGCGCCTCTTGTTGCTGGCCCGACGCTCGCTCTGGGAGTTTTGTTCCTTAGCCCGCCGCGCCTCCTGCCGCTTCTTCGTCTTCTTCCCCTTCGGCGAAACGCCCGCGTCCGGATAGGCCATCGGGTCGTCGGCGGCCGCAAGCTCGGCGTCTTCCAGCCGCTTGATCTCGTCGCGAAGCCGCGCCGCTTCCTCGAATTCGAGATCGGCGGCGGCCTCGCGCATCTTTTTCGACAGATCATCGATCACCGCGCGCAGATTGTGGCCATAGGTCGCCCCGGCCTCGGCGAGGCCGGTGTCGACCGTGACATGGTCCTGCTCGTAGACGGAGCCGAGAATGTCGGCGATCTGCTTCTTCACCGTCTCCGGCGTGATGCCGTTCTCGGTGTTCCAGGCCACCTGCTTCTCGCGGCGGCGGGTGGTTTCCGCCATCGCCCGCTCCATCGAGCCGGTGATCGTGTCGGCATACAGGATTACCTTGCCATCGACATTGCGGGCCGCCCGGCCGATGGTCTGGACCAGCGAGGTCTCCGAGCGCAGGAACCCTTCCTTGTCGGCATCGAGGATCGCCACCAGCGCGCATTCGGGGATGTCGAGGCCCTCGCGCAGCAGGTTGATGCCGACCAGCACGTCGAAGGCGCCAAGCCGCAGGTCGCGGATGATCTCGATGCGCTCCAGCGTGTCGATGTCGGAATGCATGTAGCGGACGCGCACGCCCTGCTCGTGCAGGTATTCGGTCAGGTCCTCGGCCATGCGCTTGGTCAGCACGGTCACCAGCGACCGATAGCCGTTCGCCGCGACCTGCCTGACCTCGTCGAGCAGGTCGTCGACCTGTGTGGTCGCCGGACGGACCTCGACGGGCGGGTCGACCAGGCCGGTCGGGCGGATCACCTGCTCGGCGAAGACGCCGCCGGTCTCGTTCATCTCCCAGCCGCCCGGCGTCGCCGAGACGCAGACGGTCTGCGGGCGCATCGCGTCCCATTCCTCGAAGCGCAGCGGCCGGTTGTCCATGCACGACGGCAGGCGGAAGCCGTATTCGGCCAGCGTCGCCTTGCGCCGGAAGTCGCCGCGATACATGCCGCCGATCTGCGGCACCGTCACGTGGCTCTCGTCGACGAAGACCAGCGCGTTGTCCGGCAGGTATTCGAACAGGGTGGGCGGGGGTTCGCCGGGCGCGCGCCCGGTCAGGTAGCGGGAGTAGTTTTCAATCCCGGCACAGGAGCCGGTCGCCTCCAGCATCTCCAGATCGAACACCGTGCGCTGCTCCAGCCGTTGCGCCTCGAGCAGGCGGCCCGCCCGATTCAGGTCATCCAAACGAAGTTTGAGTTCCTCCTTGATGCCCTTAATCGCCTTCTGCAGGGTCGGGCGAGGCGTCACGTAGTGGGAGTTGGCGTAGAGCTTGATCGCCTTGAACTGGTCGGTTTTCTTGCCGGTCAGCGGGTCGAACTCGGTCAGCTCCTCGACCTCGTCGCCGAACAGCGAGATGCGCCAGGCGCAGTCCTCCATATGGGCGGGCCAGACCTCGACCGTGTCGCCGCGCACCCGGAAGGTGCCGCGCTGGAAGGCGGCGTCGTTGCGGCGATAGTGCAGGGCGACGAGATCGGCGAGCAATTGCCGCTGGTCGATGCGCTCGCCGAGCTTCAGGGCAAAGGTCATCGCCGTATAGGTCTCGACCGAGCCGATGCCGTAGATGCAGGAGACGGAGGCGACGATCACCACGTCGTCGCGTTCGAGCAGGGCGCGGGTGGCCGAATGGCGCATCCGGTCGATCTGCTCGTTGATCGAGCTTTCCTTCTCGATATAGGTGTCCGAGCGCGGGACGTAGGCCTCGGGCTGGTAGTAGTCGTAGTAGGAAACGAAATACTCGACCGCGTTGTCGGGAAAGAAGCTCTTGAACTCGCCGTAGAGCTGGGCGGCGAGCGTCTTGTTGGGGGCGAGGATCAGCGCCGGGCGTTGGGTCGCCTGGATCACCTGGGCCATGGTGAAGGTCTTGCCCGAGCCGGTGACGCCGAGCAGCACCTGGGTGTTTTCCTGCTCGCCGACGCCGTCCACCAGTTCGCCGATTGCGGTCGGCTGGTCGCCGCGCGGCTCGTAGTCGGAGACGATCTTCAGTTCGACGCCACCTTCCCATTTTTCCGGCCGCGGCGGGCGGTGCGGCACCCATTCGGGCTGGTCGTCGGGCACGTAGAACGGCCGGCCGCGCTCCAAGAGCGCCTGCAGGGTGTCCTGCGCCTCGCGCACGGCCATCGACTTTTCGATGTCCTGCGGCTTCGGCGCCTTTGACGATGGCGCGATGCCGCCGCCCGGTTCCATCAGGTCGACGCCTTCGGTGCCTTCGATACGCGGCGCGCGGGCGGGGCGAGAGGCCTTGGAGTTGGGAGCCCTCGAAGAGGGTTTGGGGGAAGACTTTGTTTTTGCCCCGGCTGCCCGCGCTTTCTTTCCCGCTTCGCCGGACTTCAGCATCGGTGGCAGCAGGTCGTCGAGGTCGAGGGATTCGGCGGCTTCAAACGCCGTCTGCGGCGCTTCGGAGAAGCCGTCGGTTTTCTTGCGTTTCGCCATGGCGCCAATATGGGCCGAGTCCGCGCGGAAGGCGAGGGGGCCAGACGCCGCGAACCGCGATCTACTGACAGCAGGTGTCAGGAGCCTGCCGGAATGGCCTGACCCTATCGTACGAAGCATGACCCTGGCGAAGCATGACCGTGGCCGCTACCCGGCAACCAAAGCGATGGCCAAAGCGGTGCGGCGGACGTGCTTCTCGCCGGGCGCCCGTCCCGGTATCGTGTCTTAAACAAACACGCACCGGAGCCCTATCCGTGACGCATCGCGCGCCCTTTTTCCTCTCGCTTGTCTACCTCACTGTCCTGACAGTCGCGACGGCCATTCCCGTAGCAGCAGCCGACGATCCACCCAACGCGATCGACTATTCGATGTGGTTCCTGTCGGATGTGCGCGACACGCCGGAATGCGACCTGACCTATGCCGACGGCCGCTACGATTTCGGGGCGACGGTCACCAATCCGGCGATGTCCTGCCCGGATTCCTTCGCCTGGACGCTGTTCGCCAAGGCGGTCAAGGCGGGGTTCTGGGAAAACTGGACATCGGACCGGCAGGCCTTTCCGCCGGATCCCTGGCCGCGCTGCAAGCCGGGGGAGGCGGCGGAGACCTGTTGCAGCGGGCTGGTTATGTCGAACGAGGCCTGGCCGCAGCATTGCCCCGTCTTTCCGGGCGCGACGCCGGGCATGCCGGACTATGTGCTGGAGCCGCCGAGCAAGGCGCATGCTGCGGCGCTCTTCGCCGCCACCGGCACGATCGACGCGACGCTGGGCGATTGGGACACCGTGCCGGACAACCTGAGGGCGGCGGTGATCGGCAGCATCCAGAACGAACTCGTGTTCCGTAACGAAGTGATGATGCAGTATCTGTTCGACCGCCAGATGTATCATCTGGAGGGCCTGAAGGCGATTTTCGATGCGCATGAGCGGGCGCTCGGCGCCTATGCGCCCTATCATCCGAAGATCCTCGCTCCGAATACCCGGTTCGCCGACCCGCAGACGCCGTCGATGGTGCAGTTTCCGATCGGCGCGATCATGCTGAAGGCGAATTTCGTCTCGTTCGACCATGCCCGCAAGCTCGGGATCGACCCGGACGATCCCGACCATCCCTATATCGTCGTCAACCTCGCGCCGAAGCCGGACGACATCCGGCCGGCGGGCCCGGATATCGAGCCACAGCCGCAATTGCTGCTGTCGTTCCATATCTCCAGCAAGGATGTGCCGAACTGGTTCTGGGCGACGTTTGAACATGTCGCCAATCCGGGCCGGTGCGACTGGCTCGGCTGCAACGACAGTTTTGGCTATCGGGTCACCGGCAAGCTCGACGCGCGCGGCGATATCGACACCCTGCAGGGGCCGTCGCCGACCTATCTGCCGCCGCATCAACTCCGCGATGTCGACGGCAGCTCGGTCGGCGCGTTCGCCCTGTCGCGCCCCTATGTCGGCCGGGACACCATCACACCGGCGCTCGACGCGCTGTTCCGGTCCCTCGACATCGGCACGGCGGCGGACGCCAACACCGCGGGCCGGCCGACGGCGCGGGATCGGGCCTGGCGCTCCTATCGCCTGAAGGGCAGCCAGACGGATTTCGTCACCTCGACCGGCCGGCCGACGCGACTGGGCAACTCGGTAACGGAGGCGGGGTTCGTCAACAATGCGTCATGCATTTCCTGCCATTCCCGGGCCGCGATCGATCGTGAGGGCGCGCCGGCGCTCGACATCTTCGTCGACGACCTGAGTTATGCCGGGATCCCCAGGAGCCATAGCGGGCCGCCGAACGCGGCCTGGTTCTACGTCAACGGCTATTATGGCGTGAACGATGAGCGGGAGGCGCCTGCGGTGCGGGCGGTCCCGGCGGATTTCGTCTTCGGCCTGCGCAATGCGTGCTCGATCCGTGAAAGCCCGTTCGGCCCGCCGTGGTGCGCCAACCGCAAGGCGGCGGATTAGGCGGGCGAGGCGGCAGGCGCTGGGCAAGCGGATCGCGTAAACTTGCCGGTCTGGTCAAGCCGGGCCATCATTCCGTTTTGATTGATCGTCTCCGGATCGAGAACTGGAAACAGATTTTCATGCCCCGATTTATCCCTCCGCTGTCCCGCCGTGCCGTTCTGAGGACCGGCGTCGCCGCAGCCGGCCTTGCCGCCTTCCCGCGCCTGTCGGGATTTGCCCTCTCCGCCCAAACCCGCCCCGCGCTCCCCATCCCGCCATTGCTCAAGGCCGACGCAGGCGGCGTTATCGCGCTGACGGCCCGGACCGGCACGATGCGGTTTCTGCCGGGCGTCGATACGCCGACCTATGGCTATAACGGCGACTATCTCGGCCCGGCGATCCGGGTGCGGCGCGGCGAGACGGCGACGTTTCGCGTCACCAACGCGCTCGGCGAGGACATCTCCACCCATTGGCACGGCCTGAAGATTCCCGGCAAGGATGACGGCAGTCCCTATTCGCTGATCAAGCCGGGACAGACGGTCGATGTCCGCTTTACGATCGCGCAGCCGGCGGCGACCTGCTGGTATCATCCCCATGTCTATCCGACGACCGCCGAACTGGTGATCAAGGGGCTCGCCGGCCTGTTCGTCATCGACGACGAGGAGGCGGATGGTCTCGGTCTGCCGTCGAACTGGGGCGTCGACGACATTCCGCTGGTGCTGCAGGACCGCAGGTTCAATGCGGACGGAACGGTCTTCCACCGCTTCAATCTGGCTGCGGTGACGACCGGCTATGTCGGCGACACGATGCTGGTCAACGGGGCGGCCCGTCCGGTCGCCAAGTCGGCGCGCGGCTGGGTGCGGCTGCGCATCCTCAACGGCTCGAACGCGCGCGGCTACCGGCTTGCCGCCTCCGACAACCGGACGCTCTATGTCATCGCAAGCGATGGCCGGCTGTTGAGCGAGCCGGTCGCCGTCTCCGAATTGCCGATCCAGACCGGCGAGCGCTATGAGGTGCTGGTCGATTGCCGCGATGGCAGGGCCTTCGACCTGTTGACCCTGCCCGTCACCCAGATGGCGATGGCCCTGCCGCCCTTCGACAGGCCGCTTGCGGTTGCAACGATCGACCCCTCCGGCGCGGAGGGAACCGGCGCGATGCCCGACAGCCTCGTCGCGCTGCCGCCGCTGGTCGCCGACCTGCCGCCGGCAAGCCTCCATCTCGCAATGGGCATGAATCTCGACAAGCAGGGCATGGGCGCCTTCCGCGACGCCGGGCTGATGGAGATGATGAAATCCGGATCGACGGATCCGGCGATCGTCGAGCGGGTTCGGGCGCTGCTCTATGACGGGCCGGCGCTCAGCCTCGAAGAGCAGCTCTCGGCGAACGCGATCAACGGACAGCCGTTCAGGATGGGCGCGGTGCCCTACAGCACCATCACCGGCCGCGACGAGCGCTGGATCATCTCGGAGGGCACTGACCGGATGCTGCATCCCGTCCACATCCACGGCTGCCAGTTCCGCATCCTGTCCTTTGACGGCAAGCCGCCGCCGGCCCATATGGCGGGCTGGAAGGACATGGCGCCGATCTCGAACGGGCAGAAATGCGAAATCCAGATCCGCTTCGATCATCCCGCGCCGAAGGCGGCGCCCTTCATGGCCCATTGCCACAATCTCGAACACGAGGATTCCGGCATGATGACGGACGTCTCGGTGGAGGCGGCCGGCTGAAGACAAAACCGCCGGCCCAGGAGTCCGGGCCGGCGGCGTAGCCTGTGCGATGCCGGCGTCCCGATGGGGAACCATCGGGACAGCCAATCGATATTGGCCTATTTCGATGTCTGCCTATTTCTGGGCGACCGTCTCGATCTCGTAGATGGCGATCGTGCCGCTTTCCTCGTGCGAGACGATGAGCAGCGGCTTGCCGGTCGGGCTGGCGTTCTTGTGGATGAACTTGATGCCTTCCGGGCTGATGTCTTCGTCGCGGCGGACGTACTGGACGAATTTCGGCTTCCAGGCCTTGCTGACGTCATAGACCATCACGCCACCGATGCGCTCCAGGCCGACAAAGGCGTAGGTGCGGCCGGCGATCTTGCCGGTATCGACGCCCTCGGGCTCCGCGCCCTTGTTGTCGGAGCGGCCGTCGAAGGATTCCGATGTGCCTTCGGAATTGAACAGCGGATCGCCCTCGCCGTCGGTGACCGAGCTGGTCATCCGGGCGAAATCGTCGCCGGAATCGTAGACCTGCCGGCCGCGATGGTTCCAGATCGAGAAGGACCGCGATCCGTAGGAATGCAGTTTCTGGTATTCGCCTTCGGAATTGCCGTCGATCGTGCTGACCTGAAGGCGGCCGAGATTGCCGTCCTCCTGCAGGGTCGCCGCGCCCGGGAACACTGTGGGATCGAGGGTCAGCTCGCCGATCCGCTCGTCCTCCTCGCGCGCGTCGCCCTCGTTGGCGGAGATAAGGAAGGTGCGGAAGCGGGCGCTGCGGCGGTCGTCGCCGTTGCGGGTCTGCTGCTTCTTGTACTTCCGGAAGTTCTTGTCGCTCATGCCGAAGGAGGCGATGGCGTCGGGCATGTACATGCCGTAGACCGGCCAGGTCTGGATGTTGATCCCATCGTCGCGGTCGCTTGCGTCGAGGCCGTTGCCGTCGGCCGAGTGGTCCTTAAGGCCGAACGACGTGATCCGCTCGACGACGCCGTTCTTGACGTCGACCCGGGCCATGGCGTTGGCTTCCTGCAGCGCCACCCAGGCCTTCTTGCCGGACTTGCTGACGGCGATGTATTCCGGCTCAAGGTCCTCGGAGGCCGTCTTGTCGGGGAAGATGCGCACGCCCTTGGCGCGCAGGGCGTCTTCGGAGCCATTGAAGCCCTGGAAGTCGGCGGTCCTGGTGGTGCCGATGCAATTGCCGTTGGTCTTGAAGGCCTCGACATCGAGAATGCTGATGCTGCCCTCCGGATCGACGCCCTCGTCCGGCTCGCCCTCGTTGGCGACGAGGAGTTCGTTGCCGCTGGGGGTGAAGGTCACCATGTCGGGCAGCGCGCCGACGACGCAGGAGGCGATATAGGCGAGCGTCCTGGTGTCGTAGAAGGCGACGTAGCCGGGATCGGTGACCGGGTCGGCGGCGATCGCGACGGCCAGCAGGCCCTTCTTGACATCGACGGAATTGGCTTCGGCGACAAGCTGGCGCACGTCGTTCTGAACGTCGGTGGCGACGTCGATCGTATTCTCCTGCGTCGGGTCGGTCGGATCGCTCAGATCGAACACCCGCAACGTGCTCGACCCGTCGACGACGAACAGCCGCTTGGTCTTGGGGTCGAAGGTGGAGATTTCGGCGACACCGACGAGCGCCTCGGCGCTAGCGGGCGGGGTTATGTTGACGGTTGCCGAACCGATCAGGTTCAGCTCGATCGTTGTCTTGTCGCTGCTGCCGGCATTGGCGTCGGCTACCGCGGCCATGGTCAGGCCGGATGCGACCGCCAGGCCGAGTGTACGGAATTTCATCGAGGGGGCTCCCTTCCAGGATAGATCAATCAGGCGAGCCCACTTGCCATACTGAACATATCAATCGGATGACGTTTGCATGACAAATCCCCGCACTGTGGATGGTGGCCAGGGAGGGTGCGGATGCGGTCAAAATGCCACGACAGGAAAAAGAGGTCGCCGGCCCGGAAGGCCGGGCCGGCGTGGTTGTATGCACAACAGATGATGGTCAGGCGATCGGCCGATCAGGCTTTCTCGTCGTCGTCATTGTCATCATCATTGTCGTCGTCATCATCGTTATCGTCTTCGTCATCATCATCGTCGTCGTCGAATTCGAGATCGTCGAAGTCGATGGTCTCGAAGTCGAAGTCCTCGAACTCGAACCCGTCTTCGTCGCTGAACAGGCCGATCTGATAGACGAGGATCAGATTGCTGTCGGCGTGGGTGACGACCAGCAGCGGATCGGCGATCGGGCTGTCATCGGCGCCGATGACCAGCAGGTCTTCCGGCACGATGTCGACGCCGCTCCAGACGAACTGGACGAATTCCGGATCCCAGGCCTCGGTGATGTCGAACACCATCACGCCGCCGACCCCTTCCAGGCCGATGAAGGCATAGGTCCGGCCGTGGATCTCGGCGATCACGACGCTGTCGGGCTCGGCGCCGCTGTCGTTGGAATCGTAGTTGCCGGACGGATCGGTTCCCTTGAACATCTTCGGGAACTCGTTGGCGATCTCCCGGGCGAAGAAGTCGCCGGAATCGAAGACCAGTTCGCCATAGCCGTTCCAGATCGAGAAGGACCGGGCGCCGTAGGCGTGCAGTTCGTCGATGTCGCCGTCGCCATCGGTGTCGCCGTCGATGGTGCTGACCTGAAGGCCGCCGAGCGCGTTGCGGCCCTGCAGGTCCTTGCGGTCGGGAAAGGCCTTCTTGTCGAGCTTAACCTTGGCGACCGGCGCGCCTTCGCCGCGGGTGCTGCCCTCATTGGCGGTGACAAGGAAGGCCTTGCCGAGCTTGCCGCCGGTGCGCACGCCCTTCGGCGCGTGCTTCTTCTTGTAGGCCTTGAAGTCCTTGCCGCCCATCCTGTAGGCGGAGACCGCGTCGGGCATGTACATGCCGCTGACCGGCCAGGTCCGGATCCTGGCCTTCTTGTCCTTGTTGCTGGCGTCGATGCCGTTGCCGCGCTTGGAATGGTCCTTCACGCCGAGCGCGACGATGTCCTTGACCTTGGCCTTGCGCAGGTCGACGCGCGCCATGGCGTTGGCTTCCTGCAGCGTTACCCAGGCCGTCTTGCCGTCTTTCGACAGGGCTATGTGTTCGGGCTCCAGGTCGTTTGCGACCTTGGCTCCGGCGAATAGCCTGACGCCCTCTTTCTTCAGGGACTTCCTGGCTTTGTTGAACTTCTCGAATCCCGCCGTTTCGACGGCGGCGGTGCAGGTACCCTGAAGGACGACGGCGTCGATATCGATGATGCTGACACTGCCTTTCGGGTTTTCCTGCTCGCTCGGCGTGCCCTCATTGGCCACGACCAGTTGCTTGCCGTCCTCGCTGAAGGTCAGCATCGTCGGTTCAGGCCCGACCTCGCAGGACAGGAGATAGACGCCGTCTGCCTCGTAGAAGGCAACGAAGCCGTTGTCGGTCGCAGGCTCCGCGGACACGGCGATCGCGGCCAGTCCGTTGGAAATGCCGATGGCGTTCGCGGTGCCGGCCTGGCGGCCGGTATCGCCGAATATGGCGGCGCCGATATCGGTCGGCGCGCCGACTTCCGCCGGCAGCTCCGGATCGGAGATATCGACACGGACGAGGCCGTTCAGCCCGTCGACGACGAGCAGTCTGGCCGAGGGCGCATCGAAGGCGGCGAGCTTGGCGATACGGGTCTGGTCGCCGGCACCGGGCGCGAGCGCCAGATGTCCGATCGGATAGATGCCAAGCATCAGGTCATCATCGTCGTCGGCGAATACCGGTGATGCCAGTAAAGCACTCGACGTAATTGCGATAGCTAAGGTTCTGATAGGCATTTCTGTAATCCCCCAATTGCAGAAATTGCATTATAGCGAATTCGGCAAAGGTCGTGTCGGGAGATTACAGTGCTATGCCGGCTGTATTTTTGTTATTATTAGTTCCGGATAAACTTTTTAGTGTGGCTGTTTCTTAAAATTGTCGCCACTTTTTCCAAAAAAAAGACCGTCCGGGGGTACCGGACGGCCCAAGTCTAGGGAGGAAACGCCCAAGGAGGGCAGCAGCACTGCAAGCGATGCTGCGACGCAACATATAGGGATGCGTTAGCGATATCACAAGCCCAATTTGCGTGCATAAACTGCCGGAATATTCATCTGTCCGTCGTTCAGTGGGTGATTCCGCCGGAATCCCGCGGTTTAGGCGGTGTTTGCGTCGCGGTGCGGCGCGCGTTCATACCCTGCCCGCGACCCGAAAACCGAGATTGCCGGTGGTGGTGTCCGGCTCCAGGGCTTGCCGGGACGATGTCCGGTAGCGGGCGCAGTAGGAGGCATGGCAGAGATAGGAGCCGCCCTTGGCGACGAACCGCGTGCCGTTGAGGGGACCGGCGGGGTTTTTCACGGCGCGCGCCGAATGCAGGGTGGTGAATCGGTCCGACACCCACTCCCAGACGTTTCCGGTCATGTTGAAGAACCCAAGGCCGTTGGGCCGGTAGGCGGTGACCGGCGCCGTTCCGGCATATCCGTCGTCTGCGGTATTGCGGGCGGGAAATGCGCCCTGCCAGACGTTGGAACGGTGTTCGCCTCCTTCTTCGAGCACCGCGCCCCAGGGAAAGGGCTGGCCGTCAAGGGTGCCGCGCGCGGCGAACTCCCATTCGGCTTCGCTGGGCAGGCGGGTGCCTGACCAGCGGCAATAGGCGAGGGCATCTTCGCGGGCGATATGGGTGACCGGGTGGTCCGATCCGCCGGCCATATGGCTTTCGGGACCGTCGGGTGTATGCCAGCAGGCGCCCGCCACCTGTCGCCACCACGGCGCCTGGACCGCACCCGGGCCGGCCGTATCGGGATCGCAGAACGATTGGAACACGAAGGACGTGCCGGCCCGTTCGGCCAGGGTGCGATAGCCGGTGTCGGCGATAAAGGCGGCGAACTCGGCGACCGTGACGGTCGTAGCTGCGAGCGCGAATCGATCGACGAAGACGTCGCGCGCCGGCCCTTCGCCGTCCTCGGGGTGGGGGCCGTCATCGGCGCCCATCCGGAACCAGCCGCCGGCAAGGTCGATCATCCGGGCCGATATCCGGCCGCCACCCGCTGAAAATCCGGGCTTAACGTCCGTTCCGCTGCAACCGGTGCGATCGCTCCCGGCGGGCAGGCAGCAGCGCGGCCTTGCCTCACGCACCATCATCGTCGGCGCCGTAGTCATAGACGGGCTTCCAGGCCTCGCCCCAGGCATCGCGCCAGAACTCGTTGCGCTCGCTGTGCTGCAGCGGCACGCCGCCATGCCACAGATCGGCGGCGCGACGGGTGTGGGCGGCGAAGAAGTCGGTCAGCATCGTATCCAGCGCCTTGCGGATGTCGGCGAAGGCCGGATCCCCGGCGAGATTGGTCGTTTCGCGCGGATCGTGTTCGACGTCATAGAGCTCGTCGCCGATCGGATGATTGGGGGCCGCGTCGAAGCGCTTGAAATAGGCCCATTTCGGTGTCCGCACGACCCGGGTTTCCTCCTGTTCGGAATAGACCGCGTCCTCGCCCCAGTCCGCAGGGTTGCCGGTGAGCAGCGGCATCAGCGACCGGCTCGGCACCGCCATCCCGGCCTGGTCGCGGGGCTGGTCGGTATAGTCGAGAATGGTCGAGAACACGTCCATGTTCGACACCATGACCCTGGAGCGCTGCCCGGCCGCTATGCTCGGGCGATGGCGTATCAGCAGCGGCACGGAATGGGCCGCGCGGTGCAGGTTGGCGGGAAAGGTGGCCGCCCCGTGCCCCCAGAAGCCATGCTGGCCGACCGAAAGTCCGTGGTCGGAGGTAAAGATCAGCATCGTCTGCCCGGCAATGCCCAGACGGTCGAGCGCGGCCATGATCTGCCCGACGCCGTCATCGACCATGGTGATCTGGGCATAGTAGTTGCGAAGGGTGGGCAGGTCGTTCGGCGCGCGCAGGGTCATCGAGTAGTCGAGACCGCCGCCGGAATATTTCTGCCGCATCAGAAAGGCGTCGATGGACGCCTTGCTGAGCCCCTCGCGCGGGACGGAGTGCATGGGGCAGTCGTCGTACAGCGCGGAATAGCGGCAGCGGTCGGTTTCGCGCGTTGCCGGCCAGTGGCCATAGGGCGCCGGGTAGGGCAGGTACAGAAAGAACGGCTGGTCCGCCGCGACCTGCCTCTCCATGAAGGCGATGCCCTTCTGCGTGAAGAAATCGACGGTATGGCCCTCGTGGGGATAGGTCTTGCCGTTCTCGGTGATCTGGTTGCGGTAGAAACTGCGCACATGGCCGTCGGCCATGGTGCACCATTCATCGAAGCCCGGCATGGCCGAGGTCGGCTCGCCGAGATGGTACTTGCCGGACAGGGCGGTCTTGTAGCCTGCTGCCTGCAACGTCCCCGGCAGGGTGCGCAGCCCGGTGAGCGCGTGCCAGTTGTCCGGCCATTCGGCCATGTTGCGGTCGTCGATCCAGCTGTGCACGCCATGCTGGGAGGGCAGCAGCCCGGTCAGCACGGAGGCACGGCACGGTGAACAGAAGGCGTTCGGGCAGAAGGCGTTTTCGAAGACCATGCCCTCGCTGGCCAGGCGGTCGAGATTGGGCGTGTGGATTTCCGAATTGCCGTAGCAGGCCAGCGTCTCGGCCTGTTGGTTGTCGGTGAAGATCAGCACGATGTTGGGGCGGTTCGATGTCTTCATTCCGGGGTCCCCCCAAGCGCTGCGGTTTGTTGTTTCCTGCGGTCCCGGTGGGCGCGGACAAGCACGATGAGAATGAGACCCAGACCGGCGACGATGAAGAACACGGCCGCCGGATAGTTAAGCAGGCGCGCGGGATCGCCGCGGGTCAGGATCATCGCCTGGGTCAGCGGGAACTCCCAGATCCGGCCCAGGACGAAGGCGATGATGAAGATCACCACCGAGAATTTCATCACCCGCAGCAGGTAGCCGAAGGCGCCGAACACGCCCAGCAGCACGAGTCCCACCGCGCCGCCGCCGCTGACCCAGGCGCCGGCCATGCACAACAGGATGACGGTCGGGAAGATGTAGATCGCGCTGACCCTGGCGACCAGTCCGAACAGGTTCAGCCCCATCCGCCCGATGATCAGGTTGCACAGATTAGCGATCACCATGCAGGTGAAGATGGAAAACACCAACTGGCCCTCGTCGCGCATCAGGGTCGGGCCGGGAATGATGCCGTGGATGATCAGCGCCCCCATCAGGAAGGCGGCGGCGACGTTGCCGGGCACGCCCAGCGTCAGGAGCGGGATCAGGTTGGCGCCCGACACGGCGGAATTGGCCGCCTCGGTCGCGGCGACCCCTTCGATGGTGCCCTTGCCGAATTTCTCCGGCGTCTTCGAGGCCCGCCTGGCCGCCGAATAGCCGATCGTCGCGGCAAGCGCCGAGCCGATGCCGGGCACCGCGCCGATCAGCGTGCCGATCACGGCTGATCGGGCCATGGTGCCCCTGACCGACAGATATTCCGCCAGGCTGAGCCGGGCGTCGTCGCCGGTCGACGGCGGGGCGACGCTGCCCTTTGCCGAGACGCGGCGTCCGGCAATGGCATGGACGATCTCGCCCAGCACCAGCACACCCATGCCGACGGCGACGAGGGGAATGCCGTCTTCCAGTTCGGCAAAGCCGAAGGCCAGGCGCGGCGTCGCCTCCTCGGGCGCCTGGCCGATAGAGGCCAGCACGAAGCCGAGCGAGGCGACCACCAGCCCGCGCAGCGGATTGTCACCGATCAGGGCGGCCAGGACGCAGATCGAGAAGAACACCACCGCCGACTGCTCGACCGGGCCCATCATCATCGCCAGCACCGACAGCGGGGCGGCGGCTTCGAACAGCACGATGTCGGAGAAGGTATCGCCGGTCACCGAGCTCAGATGGGCCATCTTCAGGGCCTTGCCGGACTGCCCCTTCTGCGCCAGCGGATAGCCGTCGAGCGTGGTGATCATCGCGTCGGGCGTGCCGGGCGTGTTCATCAGGATCGCCGGCACCGCGCCGCCGACCGTCGAGCCCTTCATGATGCCGACCAGGAAGCCGACCGCGGCGATCGGCTCCAGATAGAAGGTGGCGGGCACGGCGATGGCGATCGCCATCGGGCCGTTCAGGCCGGGGATCGCCCCGACGAACAGGCCGAGCATGACGCCGGCCGCGACCAGCAGCACGGTCCACAGCGTGAACGCGTCAACAATTCCCGCGGCGATGACTTCCAGGCTTACCGGCACGGCATGTTCACGGCAAAGGCCGCCCCAACAGGAGTTCGAAACCGCCCCAGACGAAGAGCGGGGCTGCGATTGAGATCGCCGCGATCAGCGGCCAGCGGGTCTCCCGCATCAACAGCAGCGTCCCCAGACAGATGATCGCGCCGGCGGGCAGGAACCCGATCAGCGGCGTTAGCGCCATCGCGGCAACCAGAAGCACGAGGGCCAGGGCGAACCGGATGGTCGTGCGGAAGACCGCGATTGCCGAAATCGGCGGCGCACGGTTGAACAGGCCGGCGATGAGGAGCCCGAGGCCCGACAGGATGAGCAGGCTGCTGGTGAAGTTCGGATAGAAGCCGGACGGCACCGAGGCAAAGATCGCCGGAACGGTCTGCGCGGGGACGACCCAGAGGATCAGGATGGCGCCGAGCGCGATGGCGGCCAGTCCGGTCAAAATGTTCGAGACGTCTCGCATGGCGGCTGCGGTCCGTGAGACAGCGCCGCTCCGCCCCTTTCCCCCGGGGTGTTCAGACTGGGGGGAGGGGCGGAGGGCTACATGGTCAGCGAAGAAACCCGATCAGGGTCTCGTTGGCGCCGCGCCCGCCGATGATTTCGTCCTTGAGCGCGTCGCCCGGCGTGAACACCATCTTCAGGCTCATCTTGTCGGTGATGAAGGCGCGCAGCTCCTCGTTGTCCATGGCGCTTTCGATCGCAGCCGACCAGGCGTCGAGTGCTTCCTGGGGGACGCCGGCCGGGGCGGCCAGCAGCCACTTGACCCGGAAGGTCGCGACATCGGCACCCGATTCGCCCACCGTCAGCGCGTCCTCGCCGACGACCAGCCGGTCGGCCTCGAGCGAGGCGAGCACCTTCAGGTCACCGGAGCGCACATAGGGAGCCTGCGGTCCGGCGGCCAGCGTCGTGGTCAGATGGCCGTTCAGGACGTTGTTCACCCCTTCGCGGCCGCTTTTGACGGGAACCGGGGTGAACTCGACGCCGAAATGCTTGCCGATCGCGCGAACGGCGGCATTGGCACGGGGGCTGAACACGCCGACCTCGATCTCGGCGCCGCCCTTCGCCGCCTCCACCAGTTCTTCCAGCGAACTGTAGGGGGCGTCGGCCTTGGCGACCCAGCCGATCTGGGTGTTGGCGACGGCACCCAGGAAATTGAAGTCATCGGGGCCGTAGCCGACCTTGGGGTTCATGACCGGGGCGAAGGAAAAGGTCTCCGACACCGCAAAGCCGATTGTGTTGCCGTCGGCGGGCGCGTCCTTCAGCACCTTGGCCATGGCGGCGCCGCCGCCGCCCGGCTTGTTGTCGACGACGACGTTCCAGCCCAGCGTGTCCTCGAAATGCTTGGCCACGGCGCGCGACAGCACGTCGCCGCCGCCGCCCGGCGGGAACATGGTCATCATGGTGACCGATCCGTCCGGCTGCCAGTCGGCGAGCGCCGGGCCGGCCATCAGCGACAGCGCCATCGTCGCGCTTGCAATCAGGTGTTTGAACATCGGTTTCCTCCCGGATTTCTTGTCGTAGTCAGGATTGAAAGTGTTTGGTCAGGCGAACCCGGACCTGCCTGTCCGGATAGAAGCCCTGCGCGCGGTGTTCGTCGGAATGCATGTAGCAATCGACCACCGCGTGGTCCGAGCCGTCCTCGAAGGTGAACAGCCGGGAATGCGGCATGGCGTGCAGGTGGACGAACCAGCGCGTCAGCGCCGAGACGTTGACGAAGGTGACGCCGCCGTGGCGGGTTTCGACATGGCCCTTGCCGCCGTGCCGGTCGTCGGGATTGGTGTGGGTGTGGCCGCCCAGCCAGAAATCGACCTTGCCCGGATTGTTGTCGAGCCAGGTCTCGAAGGCGCCACCATCGGAGTTGCCGCCAACCCAGTAGAGATACGAGGCGCCCTGCGGCGTGCCGTCGGCATAGTAGCCGTGATAGTCGGTTGCCCAGCCGCCTTCGGCGGTCCGCCTCATCCCCTCCCAGGCGCCGGTCGCAACGGTGGTATCCTTCAGCAGATAGTGATGGGCGGTGACGATGATCCTGTCGCGGTGGTTGCGCTCGACCTGATCGACCCACCAGTCGAAGGTCTCCCGCGTGACCACGCCGCCCGGATTGCCGCCCAGTTCGCCGCGGCCCCTGGCCTGCGAGGCCTCGTTGACGTCGCTCATCATCAGGAAGCGGATGTTGCCGACGTCGAAATGATAGCGCTCATGGGTGCCCACGGGCGCGAAGCGATAGCGGTCGCGGTGGACGCCCGAGGTGTCGCTGTGCTCGCCCATCGGATCGATCCAGCGGCGAAACCACATCGCCTCGGGTTCGTCCGGCGCGTTGCGGTCATGATTGCCGCAGATCGTGTAGATGTCCTCGCGGCGATGCCGCTTCAGCGCGCCGAATTGCCGAACGATCTCGGCGCCTTCCTCGTCGCTCGGCAGACCGAAGGCGGCCGAGAAGTCACCGACATTGATGCCGATATCCCAGTCGAAATCGCGCTCGGCCTGGCGGATCGCCTCGGCCAGACTCTCTCGCCCCCGCGCCTTGTCGGCGGACACATGCGCGCAGCCCGAGGCCCATATTTTCAATTGCGAGGCCGACATGGCAACTCCAAAAGAAAATCCAGAATCTCTTTATCACTGCCCTGCGGCATTTTGTCAATAAAAGAGAATACAAATTCTCCAAATTCGCCTTTCCGGTATTCTCCGGTTATATGAGCGGGTGAGTTTCGCCGGGCCGGCGGACCTCCACATCCCGCGTTCATTCTGATTGTATGGGCTGACTTTTTCGGCTGGCCCGACAGGAGGCTTCCTTGAACCAGCGCAGTGCCGTAGTCGCCGACAGTATCGAGGCCGGAAGCTTTCAGACCGAGGCCATTCGGGGCGTGTTCGAGGCCCGGCAGGAGCGCAGCCGCCGGTCGCGGGATGCCTTTATCGAGTCCGGCATCGCGATGCTGAACGAGATGCGCTTCAACGATCTCAAGGTATCGGACGTGGCGCGGCATTGCGGCCGGTCGGTCGGCAGTTTCTACAAGCGCTTCGAGGACAAGGAGGCCTTTTTCCGGGCCTTGCAGGCATCGACGGTTGCCCGCGACCGCAAGATCATCGAGCAGCGGCTCGACCCCGAGCGGCTGACCGGTCTTCCGCCTGCGGCGGTCCTGGATGAAATGATCGACACGCTCGCCGATATCTTTTCCAGCGAGGTGCGCGGCGTGTTGCGGGAATCGCTTTTGCGCATTCTCGAACCCGAAGACGGCTGGGCGCCGATGCGCAAATCCGGCAAGGACGTGCAGCAACGCATCGTCGACCGGCTGAAGACGGCCTATCCCGGCAAGAGCCCGACCGAAACGGAGCGCAAGCTGCGGTTCTGCTACCAGATTACCGTCGGCGTCCTGCAGAACGATCTGGTCAACGACTTCCACGCCTTCTCGACCGCCGACCGCTCCATTCGGGCAGCCCTCAAGGCCGCGGTGGCGGATCACATGGCGAGCGATTCCAGCTACTGACCCGGTACGATCTGCCTAGCCGCCGGCGAGCCTGGTGGCGAACAGGGCGATCGTGCGCGAATAGACCGACGCCTTGTTCCATTTCTGGATGACGCGGAAATTGGCGGTGCCCTCATGCCAGGGCTGGCCACGGCGCCAGCCATGCGCCTTGAGGTAGTTGCCGGTGGAGCCCAGCGCGTCGGGAACGCTCCTGATCAGGTCGCGGCGGCCGTTGCCGTCATAGTCGACGGCGAATTTGACGTAATTGCTCGCCAGGAACTGCGTCTGGCCGAGTTCGCCCGCCCAGGCGCCGCGCATCTGAGAAGCCGACATGTCGCCGCGCTGGATGACCTTCAGGGCCGAATAAAGCTCGTTCTGGAACATCTCGGTGCGGCGGCAGTCATGGGCAAGCGTCGCCAGCGACCGGATCGACGACATGTTGCCGACATTGCCGCCGAAATCCGTTTCCAGGCCCCAGATCGCGACGATGACCGGGCCGGGCACGCCGTAGCGCCGTTCGATCGAGGCGAGCAGGTCGGCATGCCTTTGCAGCAGGGCGCGGCCCTTGTTCAGGCGGCCCGAGGTGATGCGCTGTGCGGCGAACTGCTCGAAGCTCATCCGGAACGCCTTCTGGTTCCGGTCGAGATTGAGGACGCGCTGATCGGACGTCAGGCCATCGAGGACGGCGAGCACGCCGGGCGAGATGCCCTTGCGGGCCGATTCCGCCTTGAACTGGACGATGAAGGCGTTGAAGCCGCCGGGCGGCTGGCATTGCGCCGCTTCAGCCGGAACCGCGACCAGCCAGGCGACCGCCGAGGCCGCCGCGCCGAGACACCATGGGATCAATCCGCGCATCGCGCCCGCCTTTCTTCCCGCCCGTCCTGTCCGATCATTCTGGTCGATCGTTCTGGCCGGCCCATCTTATACGTCATTTCATGACCGTGGCTTGTCACGCGCCGTCGGGTCCGGAATCCTGAGGCGAAACTAGCATTGAGCCGACGCATGAATGTTGCGCTATTGCAACGTCTAACTTTATTTTGGCTTTTTGCGTTCGGATTCATTTGCGATTCACCACTGGGTGGCCAGATTCCGGGCGCGCGCCGCGAACCAACATGTATGATGTGGTTCGGCAGGCTTTAGACTGCCCTTGAACCCGGTCCGAGTTCGGCCAGTCTGTGGGCGAGTATCAGAAGGGACAGAGTAGATGTTCATTAAGCGAATTGTAATGGCGGCCGGCGTCGCGACGATTGCCGCTGCCGTGCCGTTTGCGGCACAGTCGGCCGACATTCCCCAATATACGCCGCCGCCGGTCGTCACGGCGGTCCCGGCCTGGGACTGGTCGGGTTTCTATGTCGGCCTCAACGCCGGTTACGGCTGGGGACAGAATGACGGCGTCACGATGGGCTTCACCGATCCGGGCGGAACCTGGTTCGGCCCGTGTCTGACCGCTGGCTCCTGCCCGGGTAGCCTGTCTCATTCCAGCGACGGCTTCGTGGGCGGCGCCCAGATCGGCTATAACTGGCAGATCGATCAGTTCGTGCTCGGTCTGGAAGCCGATATCCAGTATTCCGACATGAGCGGGTCGACGACCCTCGGCACGGCGGTCGCGCCGTTTGCCGCCGGCCGTTTCCACTCCTCCAGCGAGATCAACTGGCTGTCGACCTGGCGCGGCCGCGCCGGCTTCACCTTCGACCGCGGTCTGATCTATGCCACCGGCGGTGTCGCGCTGGGCGGCGTGAAGGACCGGTTCTCCTGGGGCTATCCCGGCCTCGGCCAGGTCTATAACGGCAGCTCCAGCGATACCGAATGGGGTTGGACCGCCGGCGGCGGCATCGAATATGCCGTCACCAACAACTTCATCCTCGGCGCCGAAGTGCTCTATTTCGACCTCGGCGATACCACGGTTCCCGGTGTTCCGGTTGCCGGTTTCGTGCCGCCGGCCGGCACGTCGATCTCCGGCAAGTATGACCACAGCGGCGTGATCGCGCGGGCGCGGGCGAGCTACAAGTTCTCGTCCGGTTTCTGAGCAAGCCTGAGCAGGCAACCCTGTCAGACTGGCCTGCTTGAGCAACGCATCAGGCGTCAAACAACAAAATCGGGCGCTTCCCGTCATGGGAAGCGCCCTTTTCATTGCGCCAGGCTTTCTTAACCGGGATGACCAGCGTGGTCAGCGCGCGCCGCCGCCGGTACCGCCGCTGATACGGGCGCCAGATCCACCGCCGCGCCCGAAGCCGCCCCCATAGCCACCGCTGCGGGCGGAGATGCCGCGGTTGGGGTTGTAGCCGCGATAGCCGGGCGAGACGCCGCCGCCGGGGCCGGGATATCCGGGCGAGACCCCGCCATGCGGAGGCCGCCAGGGCTTGACCGGGCGATAAGGGGGGCGCCACGGATAATAGGGCCGATAGTAGTAGGGCCGGGGGTAGTAGTAGTTGTTGGCGATCGCGCCGCCGATGATCGCGACGCCCAGAAGCGCGCCGATCGCCGGCAGGGGGCTGGCATAGCTGTAGCCCGGCGCGACGGCCTGGAGATAGCGGCCGGAGACCCAGCCGCGATAGTTGCCATATTGCGTGTCGCACCAGCCATAGCCGTTCGAGCAGCCGAAGATCGTCACCGGCGCGCCGGCGGGGATCGTGGTGATGCGGCCGCAGCGGGTGCTGCCGCAGGTGCGCATGTTGACGTTGCCGGTGGCGTAGGCGCCGGTCGCGGCCTCGGCCGAACCGGGCAGGCCGGCCAGCGCCGTGAAGCCGGCCACCGCCACACCGGCAAGCGTGGCGAGCGGCCTGACGTTAAGGGATTGTGCGCGAGAACGAGATGTCATTCGACCTCCTTTGGCGCAACCGCGCCGAACACAGTCACTGCAGCCGGTCGTCGGCGGGACAGGCGGATGCGAGCGGCCTCATCCCGACTTCCGAGCGGCATCATTGCTGCGGATCTTAGCCGCCTGGGCTGAACCCAGAATGAACACCCTTAAATATGGGCATCTTGCGACCGACAGCGTAGGGCGGTGCTGCTATTCGGCCGCCGCAGGTGTCACCGGCAGATCACCCTCGCTGTCGCCCAATTCGCTGTCGCCCAAGAAGCCGCCCGACTGGCGCCGCCACAGACGGGCATAGTGACCGTCGAGCGCCAGCAGTTCGGCATGCGTCCCGGTCTCGACGATCCGGCCCTCGTCCATCACCACGAGCCGGTCCATGCGGTGGATCGTCGACAGGCGGTGGGCGATCGCGATCACCGTCTTGTCGGCCATCAGCGTGTCGAGGCTCGACTGGATCGCCGCCTCAATTTCGGAATCGAGCGCCGAGGTCGCCTCGTCGAGCACCAGGATCGGCGCGTCGCGCAGGATCACCCGGGCGATCGCCACCCGCTGGCGCTGGCCACCCGACAGCTTGACGCCGCGCTCGCCGACATGGGCGTCGTAGCCTGAGCGGCCCTTCCAGTCCTGCTGACCGAGGATGAAGTCATGCGCGTGGGCGAGCTCGGCGGCCCTCTGGATCTCGGCGTCGGTCGCGTTGCGGCGGCCGAAGGCGATGTTGTCGCGGATCGAGCGGTGCAGCAGCGAGGTGTCTTGGGTGACGACCGAAATCGCGCTGCGCAGCGATTCCTGGGTGACGCCGGCGATATCCTGGCCGTCGATCGCGATGCGGCCGGTATCGACGTCGAAGAACCGCAGGAGCAGGTTGACCAGCGTCGACTTGCCGGCGCCGGAACGCCCGACCAGGCCGACCTTTTCGCCCGGTTTGACGGCAAGCGTCAGGTCGTCGATCACGGCGACGTCGCGACCGTATCCGAAGCTGACATCCTGAAACCCGATCGCGCCCTGGGTGACCTGAAGCTCGGCCGCTTGCGGCCTGTCGATCAGGCCGATCGGCTGGGCGATCGTCTTCATGCCTTCCTGGACGACGCCGATCTGCTCGAAGATCGAGGTGATCTGGAAGGCGATCCAGCGCGACATGTTGGTGAGCTGGACGGTGAGCGGCAGGGTCATGGCGATGACGCCGACCTCGACGACACCGCGCGTCCACAAGCCGACCGCGAGCGCGCCGGCGCCGGCAATCAGGGCCGCGTTCAACAGCATCATCACGCCGACGAAGATGGTGAACAGCCGGAGCTGGTCGGCGACCCGGTCGGTGTGTTCGTCGACGCCGTCACGCACGAAGCGGTCTTCTTCGCTGGATCGGGCGAACAGCTTGACGGTGAGGATGTTCGTATAGGTGTCGACGATCCGGCCCATCAGGGCGGAGCGGGCTTCCGAGGTGCGCCGCGAGCGCTTGCGCATGCGCGGTACGAAGATCGCGAGCAGGCCGATATAGGCCGCAAACCACAACAGGACCGGCACGGCGAGCCAGAGGTCGGCGGCGGCCAGCATGGCGATCGCGGTGATGCCGTAGACGATAATGTACCAGACCGCGGTGATCGCGTTGGTCATGCTCTCGCGCAGCGAGAAGCCGGTCTGCATGACGCGGTTGGAGATGCGGCCGGCGAAGTCGTTCTGGAAGAATCCCCAGTTCTGCCGCACCACGTGCCAGTGGCTCTGCCAGCGCACGAGCGAGGAAAACGGCGCCGACAGGCCCTGATTGTTGACCAGCGACCGGGAGAAGGCCGCCAGAGGCCGTGCGATGACGACCACGGCAGCCATGCCGAGAAGGACCGGCCAGGTCTCGCGCAGGAAATCCTCCGGCGGCACCGTGGTGACCAGGTTGACCAGTTTGCCGATGATCCAGGGGATCGCCGCGTCGCTTAGCGCCAGCGCGATCTCGACGACGAGCAGCAGCGCGAACATGCCCTTGGCCTGGCGGACGAAGTGCCAATAGAACGGCAGCAGCCCGGACGGCGGCTCGGGCCGTTCGGGATCGGCGGTCGGTTTGATGCGCGTTTCGAAATAGCGGAACATCGGCCTTCCGGGCGCCTGGCCTGATATGGCGCTTTGGAGACGTTAGGCCATTCCGCCGCCCTTTGGCCATAGAGGCGGGCGGTCTCTTCGCGCCGGGCAGCCATGCGTGGCGTGCCGTTCCGAGGGGCGGAGCCGCTTCGCTGTCCTCCGTTATGCGCGGACGTGTTCCACTGCTGTTGGGTTTCGTTCAGGCGATGTCGATTAATCGCTTGTCTGACATGACGTTTTCGACAAATGGCGATCGCGGGATATGGATTCGCTCAACCATCAACTCAGTTTTCCTCAGCGGAAGCGGTGTCTGGTATCGCCCGCCACTTACTCTTCGTGTCATTGCCGGGCTTGTCCCGGCAATCCATGAACACAGTCGCTTGCGCCCATTCTGACGGCGGTGTTCATGGATCCCCGGAACACGTCCGGGGATGACTCCCGAAGGGGGTGGCCAGGCTGAAAACAAAAGCCCCGCCCCCGGCTGAACCGGACAGGAGTGGGGCAAGCCCGGCCACGACACCGAGATCGATCGAGAGCATAGCGGGCCCCAAATCCGCGGCCGCTCGCGCGCTACGCGGCCCGCCGCCCCTCAGCGGTATTTCGAGATCGCGCTCTTGGTTTCGCCGAGCTTGCGGCCGGCATCGGCGGCGCCGGTCTTGCCCTTCTTGATGCCGAGCTTGTCGCCCTGATACTTCTTGTCGGGGGTCGAGTACATCGGCACGCGGGTGCAGTTGTAGCCGTTGTCGACGCACTCGCGGTTATAGGCCATGATCGAGCGAACCCGGGCGTTCTTGTTGACGTGGCCGAAATTGTACTCCGTCTTCGGCGGGTTGCCGCCACCCTCGATCGCGACCTGATAGCGGTCATGCTCCAGGCCGCTGTTGTGGCCCATCTCATGGGCGACCGAATGGTTCGTCACGCAGCCATGCGTGGTGACCGAGAAGCCCCAGATGGCGTCCGCGGGGGTCGGGGTCTCGACGAAATAGCCCACACCGCACAGGCCGCCGTCGTTCTTGCGCAGCATCGCGACGAGATCGGCCTTCTTCTTGTCCCGCTGCTTGTGGACCGGCTTGAACTTGCCGGCGTTCTGGCGAAGATTGGCGAGATCGGTGGTGAAGCCCTTCTCCTTGTAGCCCTTCACCTGCATCGTCTTGACCAGCTTGTATTTCTGCTTGACGCCGGCATTCTTCAACGCGGTGTTGGCAAGCGAGATCGCCAGATTGGCGTCGCCCTTGATATCGGCCGATTCCTTCTTGGCCTTCTTGGTATAGGGGATCAGGACGGTGACGGTCGTCTTGCCCTGCGGCTCGGAGAGGTCGGAGGCGTCGTCGGGCGTCTCGTCGGGGGAAGCGCCGAACGGCTCGCGATAGGGCGCAGGCACGACGATATCGCCCGGGAACCGGTTGGAATCGATCTCGCTGATCCGGTGCAGGCCGCCCGACAGCGGCGTGATCTGATAGGTGTCGAGGCCGTCCTGAATATAGCCTGTGACCCGGCCGCCGGAGATCACGAGTGTGCCGAAGCCGTCGCGGCCCTGCAGGCTGCCGGTCCAGACATAGCCGCCGCCGGTCGCCTTCTTCAGGCTGTCGCGGGTAAGCGACACGCTGACGCCGTCGAACAGGTCGATCTGCGCGGAGCTCTGCTCGGGCGCCCGGCGCAGCCGGTCGCCGGCCCTGTCGATGCCCGTGGGCACGAGATTGGCCTCAAGATAGTCGGGGTCGATCGCCACGATCCGGCTGCGGACGGCGGCCGTCGGCGCGGCGGGCCCTTCGGCCTGCGCACCGGCCGCGCCGGAGACGCTGTCGAACAGGCCGGCCGCGGACGCCGCGGAGCCGAGCGTCAGGGTGAAGACGGAGGCGAACAGCGCGGTCGCGATGCGGTGTGATCGGGGCAGGTGGGGAAGGGGTGTCATCGGACTTCGGTCTCCCGTGGGGACTTTGATATCCGGCACCGGTTTCAGTCCGATCGGTCGGGATTTGATCCGGTCAAGACGCGGTGCCGCTTTCTTGTTTGCCGGAGAATATATCGGAAATATGGCCGATAGGACAGGGTAGTTGCCGCAAGGGCACAGCGAAGTGATCGGGACTGGAACGCAAACGGCGCCGCGGTCCTTGCGAACCGGGCGCCGAATGCTGCGTAACCGTAACTGCCGGCCGAGGCGCCGGCACGCGCGCTTACTGGATGTACATCAGGTCCATCGACGACACGCCGGCGGCGATGTTGAGGCCTTCCTGCGCCTGTACGCTGAGCGGCTGCAGGATGATCGAGCGGTTCGATCCGCCGATCATGGCATTGGCGCCGATGCCGACGCCGACGGTCGCTTCCGCCGACAGGCCGCCATAGGAGCCGGCAAGAGAGCCCGGCGCGACCTCGCGGCTTGGACCGAGCACGCCCCAGACGATCACCGTTTCCTTGGTCTTGCCGATATCGAGGCCGAACTTCTTGATGACGCCGGAATACTGGCCGACGCTGCCATCGGTGCGCTCGAACTTGCAGGACAGATCCTTGGTCGAGCCGACGATGAAGCCGGTTCCCCCGGAGACCGTGCAGTTCAGAAGACCGATTTCGACATGGTCCTGGGCGGAGGCTGAAAACAGGGCGCCTGAGAAGACGGCGAGGGCCGCAGCGGCTGCGAAACGTGCGAAAATGCGCATGGTGGTCTCCTTGTATAGGGGGGCTTGGACGATCCAGCGTCCCGGAATAGGGGATCCTGGTCCAAACCGATATGGTCCAACGGCAAAGCCGCGGTCGATGATCGGCATCAACGCCGTTCACCGGACCGGGTTTCCGGTTACAGGTACAATGCACGAGCGAACCGGGCAATTCCGTGACGACAATAATGTTCGCAATCCGCTAGAGCACTTTCCGCTCAACTAGGATCAGTTCTGTTTGCGATCGGCGAGTCGATCCGGCGTTGCGAGCGCTGCAGGGCGATGCCGGGCATCGGCCAAAGCGGACGTGGCGCCGGGCGGCCGCCGATCGCAAACCCTTCGGGACGGGCGCTTTCGGAGCAATGCCTGCGCCGTGCTCCTTGTCCATATCCCCGATATGGCCTTCGGACCCCGACTTGACCTTGCACCGAAAGCGCCACGTCAGAATGATCCTAGTTGAGCGGAAAGTGCTCTAAGGCCCTGCGTCGGTGGGATTGCGGGTCCGGTGAGCGCGTCGCTCACGTCTGCGGCCAGGGCGGCAGGTGCTTCTCGGCGTCGGCGGCGATCGGGTCGCCCGAATCGCGCTCCGTGACAGCCTGCTTGAAGCCGACCTCCTCGGCGCGCGCCTTCCACCAGACGCCCTCCGGGGAATGGCGGGTGATGCCGTCGAACAGGGTGGCGAATTGCTGGGTCGTGGTCAGACCCTGGTTCTCCAGCGCCGAGTTGACCATCAGTTTCGACATCATCAGCTGGTTCTTCGGCACGCCGGCGATCCGCCGGGCAAGCCTGTCGACGGCCCCGTCGAGATCGGCGGGCGGGGCCGCCTCGATCGCCAGGCCCCAGTCGACCGCCTGCGCCCCGTCGATCAGGTCGCCGGTGAACAGCAGCCGCTTTGCCCGCTGCGCGCCGATCCGGAACGCCCACAGGCCGACCGACGGGCAGCCCCAGACGCGCGCCGGCGGATAGCCGATGCGGGCATCCTCGGCCATCACGATCAGGTCGCAGCAGGTGGCGATATCCGAGCCGCCGGCGACCGCATAGCCGTGAACCTTCGCGATCGTCGGCTTGTAGGACCGGTGCAGGCTCATGAAGGCCTGGGTGTTGCCATACATGAACTTGAAGTCGAGCATCGGATCCCACGGCATGTCCTGAATGCCCGGATTACCGCCCTCGGCTTGCGCGAAGTCCTGCAGGTCGTAGCCCGCGCAGAAGGCGCGGCCGGCGCCGGCCAGCACGATCACATGCACCGCGTCGTCGTCATTGGCGCGGGCAACCGCGGCCTCGATCTCCTGCGGCATGTGGCGGTCGATCGCGTTCAGCCGGTCGGGGCGATCAAGCGTGATCGTCGCGACGCGGTCGGCGACGTCGTAGCGGATCGACCGGTAGCCGTCCGGTTTCGTGTCTGTCATCTGCGAGCCTCCCAGAGTTCCTTGGCGCTTTGCTGTGTGGCGGTTGGGGGCATCGTAGGACATCGCCGGCCACGGAACAAAGCTCTCGTTTACGTCAACGGAAATTCGAGTTTTCGCACCCGGCGCTATCTCGACATTCCGCCGATTCGGCCCACATAACGGGGCCATGCGCATCTGTGTCTTCTGCGGCTCGCGGGCCGGAACCGATCCGAAATTCACCGGAGCCGCCGGGCGGGTCGGCGCCCTGCTTGCCGGCCGTGGCATCGGCCTTGTCTATGGCGGCGGCCGGGTCGGGCTGATGGGCGTGGTTGCCGATTCCGCGCTTGCGGCGGGCGGCGAGGTGATCGGCGTCATTCCGCGGGCGCTGCAGGAGCGCGAGCTGGCGCATACGGGGCTGACCGGGCTGCATGTCGTGGAGAGCATGCATGCGCGCAAGACCATGATGGCCGACCTGTCGGACGGTTTCATCGCGCTGCCCGGCGGGGCGGGGACGCTCGAGGAGATCTTCGAGCAATGGACCTGGGGCCAGCTCGGCATTCACGCCAAGCCGAACGGCTTTCTCAATGTCGACGGGTATTACGCGCCGGTCCGGCAAATGGTCCAGGACATGGTCGCGGCCGGATTCCTGACGCGGGAATACGCCGACATGCTGACCTTCGAGACGGATCCCGAGGCGCTGCTTGACGCCTTCGACCGCTACCAGCCGCCGCCGCGCAAGTGGTTCCCGGCGCAGGACGGGGTGAAGCCTTAGGGGCTGGCCGGGTGAGGGCCCGTCAGCGGTTGCTGTTGGTCACCGCCCGCAAAGCCCAGTCACCGGATCCCGATCCCGCCAGCCTCTACCGCAAGCCGCCGCAGAAGCGTTGGATGCGGCTGCAGGCCTGTTCCAGCAGGTCGTTCGACGTCGCGTAGGAAACGCGGAAGAACGGTGCCAGCCCGAAGGCTGATCCGTGCACGACGGCAACGCCTTCCTCCTCCAGGAGCGCGGTGACGAAGTCCTCGTCCGTCTTGATCTCGGTGCCGCCGGCCGAGGTCTTGCCGATCGTGCCGGCGCAGCTCGGATAGACGTAGAATGCGCCCTCCGGCGAGGGGCAGCTCAGGCCGCTCGCCTGGTTGAGCATCGAGACGACCAGGTCGCGGCGACCCTTGAACAGTTCGGCGTTCTTCGGAATGAAGTCCTGCGTGCCGTTGAGCGCCTCGACGGCGGCATATTGCGCGATCGAGCAGGGGTTGGAGGTCGATTGCGACTGGATCGTGCCCATCGCCTTGATCAGCTTCTGCGGCCCGCCGCCATAGCCGATCCGCCAGCCGGTCATCGCATAGGCCTTGGAGACGCCGTTGATGGTCAGCGTGCGGTCGTAGAGCGCCGGCTCGACCTCGGCGACGGTGGTGAACTCGAAATCGTCGTAGACCAGGTGCTCGTACATGTCGTCGGTCATGATCCAGACATGCGGATGGCGGACGAGGACGTCGGTGAGCGCCTTGATTTCGGCGCGTGTGTAGGCGGCGCCCGATGGGTTCGACGGCGAGTTGAAGATCAGCCACTTGGTCTTCGGCGTGATCGCGGCTTCCAGCGCCTCGGGCGTCATCTTGTAACCGGCTTCGGCCGTCGTCTCGACCGGAACCGGCGTGCCCGCGCACAGCGAGACCATTTCCGGATAGCTCACCCAGTAGGGTGCGGGAATGATCACCTCGTCGCCCGGATTGAGGGTCGCCATCAGGGCGTTGAACAGGACCTGCTTGCCGCCGGTGCCGACCGTGATCTGCGAGACATCGTAGTCGAGCGCGTTCTCGCGCTTGAACTTCGCCTGGATCGCCTGCTTCAGCTCCGGAATGCCGTCGACCGCGGTATATTTGGTCTTGCCGTCGGCGATCGCCTTGACGGCGGCGGCCTTGATATTCTCGGGCGTGTCGAAATCCGGTTCGCCTGCGCCCAGGCCGATGACGTCGCGGCCGGCGGCTTTCAGTTCGCGCGCCTTGTTGGTGACCGCGATGGTGGCAGACGGCTTGATGCGTCCCAATGCGTCGGCAAGAAAGGCCATGACCCGGTACTCCTCGGGATCGAGTTCAGTCCATAGATGAAGCGATGTAGCGGTGACCCGCCGGCGAGCAAGCCGCCAGATGGTTTGGCGGACTGTCCAGCGGGTCGGGCGGACCCTAGTTGGCACGCCCCAATGAAGCAAGGGGCAAAGCAAGGGGGCGAAGTAAGGGGGAGGCGCGCAAGCGCGACGGTCCGATAAACGGAACTCCCTGTTTTTTATGGATTATCCGGCCGAATGGCGGCAAATTGACGGGGTCCTGAAAACCGGTACCGAAGACGATTGGGGGATACGATGAATTTGATGGGATTGCTGCAGGACCGCGTGGATGATGGCCGTCCGGTGCGAGTCGGGCTGATCGGCGCGGGCAAGTTCGGCTCGATGTTCCTGAGCCAGGTACCGACGATCCCCGGCCTGGAGGTCGCGGCGATCGCCGATCTCGACGTCGACAAGGCCAGGGCGTCCTGCCGCAGCGTGTGCTGGGACGAGGAGCGCATCGTGGCGACCGATTTCAGCGACGACGGCGCGGCCCTGTGCGCCCGCGACGACATCGAGGTTCTCGTCGAGGCGACCGGCAGCCCGATCGCCGGCATCGCCCATGCGCTCGCCGCGATCGAGGCGGGCAAGCATGTGGTGATGGTCACCGTCGAGGCGGACGTGCTGGCCGGCGCCGCGCTTGCCAGACGGGCGAAGGCGGCCGGCGTCGTCTATTCGATGGCCTATGGCGACCAGCCCGCGCTGGTCTGCGAGATGGTCGACTGGGCGCGCGCCTGCGGGTTTCCGGTTGCCGCCGCCGGCAAGGGCACCAAGTATCTGCCGGCCTATCACACTGCCGTGCCGGACGATATCTGGCCGCATTACGGCCTGACCGCCGAGGAGGCGGCCGAGGCGGGCATGAACGCGCAGATGTTCAATTCCTTCCTGGACGGCACCAAGTCGGCGATCGAGATGGCCGCGATCGCCAACGCGACCGGGCTCGGCGTCCCTTCCGACGGGCTGTTGTTCCCGCCCTGCGGCGCCGACGATCTTGCCCATGTGCTGCGGCCGCAATCGGTCGGCGGCGTGCTGGAGCGGTCCGGCATGGTCGAGGTTGTCTCCAGCCTGGAGCGCGACGGGCGGCCGGTGTTCCGGGACCTGCGCTGGGGCGTCTATGTGGTGATCGAGGCGCCGAACGACTATGCCCGGGACTGCTTTGCGCAATACGGCCTGGATATCGACGAGACCGGGCGCTACGGGGCGATGTACAAACCGTTCCACCTGATCGGGCTCGAACTGTCCGTTTCCATCCTGAGCGCGGCGCTGCGCGGCGAGCCGACCGGCACGACCCGCGCCTTCAACGGAGATGCGGTGGCGGTCGCCAAGAAGCCGCTGAAGGCCGGCGAGATGCTCGACGGGGAGGGCGGTTACACCGTCTGGGGCAAGCTCGTTCCCGCGAAGGCCAGCCTGTCGATGTCGGCCCTGCCGATCGGGTTGGCGCATGGCGTGCGCCTGACGCGGGATGTCGCCGCCGGTGATGTCGTCAGCTTCGGCGATGTCGACGTACCGGACACCGCCGCGGTGCGGCTGCGGCGGGAAGCGGAGGCGCTCGTCTGATCCTCCGGAGCGGGGCGCTTGTCTGCGACATCGTCCCGGTCTGATACAGGCTTGCGATAAACGTTACGGATTCCTTACGAAAAAGCCGCAAATCCGCCGCGATAACTGTCCGGTCGCGCCCTTTTCCGGGCGCAGGGCCGCCTGAAAGGCCGTGTCTTCTGCAAACCTGCAGTCAGGGGTGACTGTGGGCGTGAGAGGATCAGGCCGATGAAGGCTCATCAAAGACAAGTTGGCGACCGAGGGTATGCCAATGGGCGGCACCCGAACCGGACGTGGCGGCGCAACCTGCGCGGAGCGACGCTTCTATTCATGGCCGCCGGCGTTCTCCCCATGGCCTTGCTGGCCGGATCGGCGGCCGCCGCCGGACAGGCCGCAGGCGATGCGGCCACGATTGCCGAAACGGTGCTGGACAGCCTGTCCGGCGAGACAGCGCTCTATAGCGCCTATGTGCCCGGTGTCACCCAGGACCTTGCCGATCAGGCCATGACCCTGCCGGGGCGGATGACCGCTGCTGCCATCGTCATCATCCTGCTGATCGGCCTTGGCGGGATTACGCTGGCGCTATGGCGGGATCTTGGCGAGCGGATCCGCCGTTCGCGCTGAGCGGCTTCCTTCCCGACCATCCCTTTGGGCCGCCACAATCAAGCCGCTTAATTGATCCGACGACGCCACGATGCAGGCAAACGCATGCCGGAAATCCGCGCCAAAAGAAGGCCCAGAGCAAGCTGATCACAGCTTGCTCTAGTCTGCCCTCTCATCGGAGAAAACAATGTCTCGGTTGTCTGCCGGCGGACGCGTTGCGGCGGGCCGTCGATCGACACCGCCGAATTGCGCCCGCCCAAGTCGCGCCCCGCTGCCGAAGCGACTGACATCGGAACCCGCGTGCCGTTGCCGCTTGCGTCCCGTTTGCCCGCGTGTTGTCGGGATCGCGCTGGTTGTGTTGGCCGCTGCTATCCCCGCCCGTGCCGCCGATGGCGACGCTCAGGCGCCCGCGCAGCCGGAGGTCCGGGCGGTCGTCAGTTTCGCAGCGCCGCTGGTGCCGCTTGCCGGCAGCGATAAGACACGCGACGGCCGTGCGATGGAACGGCCCACGGGACAGGACGCACACTGGACGCTGCGGTCGCCGGTCTATGTCAGGACGTCGGGGGCTGAGACGATGACGGCAGGGGAGACGGTGTCGGGGGGCGAGACGGTTGGGCCGGCCCCCCAGCAGACAGGCCGGACCGGGCGGGCCGCCGGGATGCGCACCGCGGATGTCGCGATGTTTTCCTGGAAGGAGATCGCGGCGGTTGGCCTCGTCTTGGCTTTCGTGCTCGGCGCGCTTCTGGCGCTAACAGGTGGTGGCGCGCGGAGGCCGTCGCAGCGACCGTCCAAAGACTACTGAGCACTCATGGCCCGTTCGTCGGCGTTTCGCACGGCCTTCAGGAAATCGGCGAGCCTGCCGGGGTCGAGATGCCCGTCGCGGCGCACACCGGTGCACAGATCGACACCGAAGGGCCTGACCGTCGCGATCGCCTCGCCGACATTTTCAGGCGTCAGGCCGCCGGCCAGGAAGACCGGGCGCGGGCTCTGACGGACGGCCTCCCGGCTGATCGACCAGTCATGGGTGCGGCCGGTGCCACCGAGCTCGGCGATTGACAGGCCGGGGCGGCCGGAATCGAGCAGGAAGGCGTGGACATGGTCCTGATAGGCCCGCATCAGGCCGAGTGCCGTGCTGTCCTCGACATGAATGACCTGGATGATGCGTGTCGCCGGCAGCAGGGCGCGGAGCCGGGCGGACTGTTCCGGCTCGATATGGCTGACGATCTGCACGGTCGAGACGCCCGTGCCGGCGACATGGGCGGCGATCGTCGCGGCATCGCGCCTGGATGTCAGCAGCACGCTTGCCACCGGCGGCGGGACCGTCGCGGCGATCCCAGCGATCGTCGCATCGTCGATCGGACCGGGGCCGGAGGGCATCGCACCGACCAGGCCGATCGCGTCGGCCCCGCATGCAATGGCGAGCCTTGCCTCGGCCGGGGAGGCGATGCAGCAAATCTTAACGCGCGTTCGCATGGGTTAAAAAAAATGCGCTGCCGAAGGGCAGCGCAAGAGAAACTTGGAGCGAAAAGAAGAAAACTCGAAGCGGCCCGGATCCGAACGCCGTTTCCCGGCCGCGAAACTCGAGAAGCACTGTATGCGGACACGTTACAAATTGGAAACCTTTGCGGGAGTTAACGTTAAGGGCGGCGTCCGGCCCGTTTCCACACAACCTCTCCGCGCGCCTTCCCCGCGCAGGGCTGCGCGCTAGCTTGTTCCTTTAAGGAAAACCAGTCCGGAGTGGATCGATGAGTTGGAAGCGTATCGGCCTGATCGGCGGTGCCGTTGTCTTGATGAGCGCCGTTGCCGTCGTGGCGGATACACCCGTTATCCAGACAACAGCTGGGCCGATCCGGGTCGAGACGGTCGCAAGCGGGCTTGCGCATCCCTGGGCGCTCGCCTTCCTGCCCGGCGGTGGCATGTTGGTCACCGAGCGGCCGGGCCGGCTGCGTTTCGTTTCCGACGACGGCGCCGTCTCGCCCCCGCTCAAGGGCGGGCCGATCACCCGGGAGTGGGGACAGGGCGGCCTGCTCGACATCGTCCTGGATCCCGATTTCGCGGACAATTCTTACGTTTATTTCAGCTATGCCGAGATCGATGGCCGCGCGGCGGGGACGGCGGTTGCCCGGGCAAGGCTCGTGGGCGAGGGGCCGTCCATGCGGTTTGAGGACCTCGAAACGATCTTCCACATGAGCGGCAAGACCAGGGGAACGCGGCATTTCGGTTCGCGCCTCGTGTTCGCGCCGGACGGGACCCTGTTCGTCACGATCGGCGAACGCGGCGAGCCGGACCGGGCGCAGGATCCGGACGATCACGCCGGGTCCGTCGTGCGGATCAATCCGGACGGGTCGGTGCCGCCCGACAACCCGTTCGTCGATGGCGGTGCTCTGCCGGAGATCTGGTCGATCGGCCACCGCAATCCGCAAGGGGCGGCGATCAATCCGGCGACCGGCATGCTCTGGACGGTGGCGCACGGCGCCCGGGGCGGCGATGAGATCAACATCCCGCTTGCCGGGCGGAACTACGGGTGGCCGGTGATCTCGTACGGACGGCATTATACCGGCGGGCGGATCGGCGAGGGCACGGCGAAAGAAGGCATGGAACAGCCGGTCTTCTATTGGGACCCGTCGATCGCGCCATCGGGCATGACCTTCTACTCCGGCGATGCCTATCCGGGCTGGTCTGGCGATCTGTTTATCGGTGCGCTGAAGGAGACCCATCTGGCACGGCTCGACCTTGATGGCGACCGGGTGGTCGGCGAGGAGCGGCTGCTTGAGGATCTCGGCGAACGGATCCGCGATGTCCGCCAGGGGCCGGACGGCCTACTCTATCTGCTCACCGATTCCGGCGACGGGCAGGTCATCCGGCTCACGCCCGCTATCTCTGATTGAAGGGGCGCTGATTGAGGGGGCGCTGACCGATAGGCCGGGCCACCGGGGCGTCGTCCGGCGAGGGCGACGGCTGAATGGGGCTTTGCTGGGGACGCGTCGCGTCCTTCGCGGCGGCAAGCGCGCGGGCCAGTTCGATGTTCTTGCGCTGGGCGGCGGTCAGGTTCTCCTCGCCGCCGCTCTGCCGGATCAGGTCGCCGATGATCTTTTCCGTTGCCTGGGACAGAAAACCCGAACGTTCGTGGTTCAGGACACGCCGGATGGTCTCCAGATCCGACTTTAGCGCCGGATCGGAAAGGACATCGAACGGGAAGGCCGCGTCCGGCGCGTCCGCCGGGTCGGTCGGTGCCCCGTCGCCGTCGCGTGTGCGGCGTCCGCGCGGCAGATTCGGCGGCATCGGCGTATCCCGGCGGGACAGCAAATCGCCGACCGGACTGTTGAGGGCGTCGGCGATCCGGGCGAGCAATCCGATCGTCACGCTGATCGAACCGCGCTCGATTCGCCCCAGATGGCGACCCGTCGCGCCGACCAACCGGGCGAGTGCCTCCTGTGAAAGTCCCATTTCCAAGCGTAGACGCCGGATATTCACGCCGATCTGGTGTTCGATATCCATCATGAATTTTGCGTAATGTTTATCAAAACAAGCATATAGGGAGCCGGAAAACGATGCCAACCACCGCCTGTGAAGCGCGGCATTCGCAGGGGTAGACTTATAAGTCGCATTTGATATCTAAAGAGCAAATATGTCTTTAATTTGTATAGTGCTTTTAGGTGCAGTGCATGATTGCGATATTAAGCTTCGGAAACCTACACAAGTTCTTCACGCGGCCGTGAGCTAAGAAAACAGTAGCGGTATCAGGCATTTATAAGTCAGCGTAAAATTATCCGGCTATTTGTCGCGTGAATGCAACACTCGCCTCCAATTGCGGCCCTGCCGTGGCCTGCGCCGTTGTGTCTGCATTCAAATCCGAAATATATGTCTCGTAGGTCGCTGCGTGGCATTCGGACACGCCTTTTTCGCATTCGCTATCGATGGCGCATGCGAAGCCAAGGGGCGGAAAAGACATGCGGCAAGGCGTCCGATCCTCAGGCGGGGGTGAGGTGTTCGGTCTTCAAGATCATCGCGCTGGCCTGAATGGGGAGCCGCCGGACACGCCGTGTGCAGGCGGTGGGAAGAAACTGAATCGACCAAAAGGGGTCAAAATGAAATCGTTTAGAAACCTCTTCCTCGGCACGGCCGCTGCAGCGCTTGCGGTGACCTCCGGGGCCGAGGCCGCTGACATGATCATGGATGTCAAGGCGCCTCGCGAGCCGGTGTACCGGTGTGACATCACCGGCTTCATCGAGCTTCCGGGCACCGACATCTGCTTCAAGGTCGGCGGTCGCGCCCGCTTCGTCGTCGTTGCTGGTGAGGACCAGTGGAACGGCGATGCGTTCTATCGTCCGGACTTCATCGTTCCGGATGGCAAGACGCTCACCGATCGTGTGCAGATGTACGGCCAGGGCCGTATCAACTTCGATGCGCGCACCTCGACCGAGTACGGCACCGTGCGTGCCTTCGTCGAAATGCAGGCCGGCGACAACGACCGCCGTACCGGTGGTTCGTTCGACCTTCGTCATGCCTTCGTTCAGTTCGGTAACTGGACCTTCGGTAAGACCTGGTCGACCTTCCTGCACCTCGACTCGTCGGCTTCGACGACTGACCCGTACGTGATCATCGGCGACAACTTCATGCGCCGGAACCAGATCCGCTACACCCAGTCGTTCGGAAACGGCTTCTCGGTCTCGGTCGCCCTGGAAGACCAGGAATACAACGACCCGACGGCCATCCTGTCGCCGTTCAACTTCATCCCGGGCAACGCCTATGCCGTGGTCAACGACCGCACCTCCATGCCCGACATCGTCGGTCACGTCCGTGTCGACGGCGACTGGGGTAACGCACAGCTCGCCGGTGCGCTGCACAACAACAAGTTCCGCATGGTGACGCCGCTTGGTACGGCGCCGTCGTTCAACTCCGGTCAGCAGACGGATGAGGAACTGGGTTGGGCGGCTCTGTTCGGTCTGGTCATCAACACCCCGTCCGTGGGTGATGGCGACTTCTTCGCCTTCAAGGCGATCTACACCGACGGCGCGCACCAGTACTTCCAGGACAGCCTTGCCGGCTCGTCCAACGTTGTCTGGGGCACCTGCAGCCTGATCAACCCGGCCGCGGGCGGCTGCATCGTCGACTCCGTGACGACCTGGTCGGTTCTGGCCAGCTTCACGCATAACTGGACGCCGACGTTCAACACGACGCTTGGTGGCGGTTATGGTGAGGTTGAGCTGCCGAACACCCTGATCGGTGCTTCGACGACTGCGCCGTTCCTGTACCCGACCGACTCGAACAACGAGTTCTGGGAAGTCTACCTCGACTTCGCGTGGACCCCGGTCCCGCGGACGACCTTCGCCTTCGACATCGTTTACGGCAACGCCGACTACGGCTGGGCCCAGAGCGGTGGCTGCGTCGGTCCGGTCGCGCTTTGCGGCGCCGGCGTCGACTCCTCGGATGGTGCCTTCTCGGCCGCCTTCCAGGTTACCCGCTCCTTCTGACGTCACTTCATCCTGACCTCTTAGGAATTACGGGTAAGAGGCCCCGGCATGCGCGAGATGCCGGGGCCTCGCTTTTTGTAAAAAGCACCTTGCGCTGTTTATTTATTCTGATTGTGCAGAAGGCCGACCGCGCGGCCGACCAGGATGGCCAGGTAGAGTGTTCCCTGCGCCGCCTCGATACCGGTACAGATACGGGCGAACGGGTTAATCGCCGTGATGTCGCCGTAGCCGAGCGTGGTGATCGTCACCAGCGAGAAATAGAGAAGCTCGCCGCTGCGATCGTCGCTGCCGTCTGAAAAGCGGAAAGACCCCGGCGTCCAGATTTCCAGCTGCGTGTAGAACAGCGCCCAGAGGACGGCGAGCAGCAGATAGCCGAACACGGCGCCGGCAAGCGCGTCGATATCGGCTTCCGGGTTGACGATCAGCGCCCGCAGGGTGAAGCCGAAGACGGTGATGCCGATCACCATCGTGATGAGCAAAAGCGGCGCCTGCAGCGCCGAGGTGACCGAGAGGTGGGCGAGCCAGCCCAGCACCAGCCAGACCGCGATCAACGCATAGGTCGGGTAGCGGGCCCTGCGCGGCGGTTCGGAGACCAGTACGGCGCCGAACAGGATGGTGCCGAACAGGCCGGTCATGATGATCTCGCCGCCGCGGCCGGTCAGCAGCGGCTCCAGGAACAGGACCCCGGTCAACAGGCCCAGAAGCAGGCGAAACCGCCATATCTCGATCAGGTGGATAAGACTTCGCAGCGGCGTGAAATGCATGGACATGAGCGAACGCGCGCGCCCTTTGCTGGAGGTAACGGACTGCCACAGGGTAGCCCCGCAACGGGGATCGGCTCAATCCGCCAACCGGTGTGTAAGGACCGATACGGGAAGATCGGTGGCGGAAGATTGTTTGGGGGGATCGGCGGCGACCGGGATCACGCCGGCGCCGGGCGCAGCGTGCGTGCGCGGCCGAGGATCAGCAGGATGACGGCGATGTTCAGGAGGTTCCAGGCAATGCCGTTCAGGAAGGCGGCGCGATAGGAGCCGGTCAGGTCGTAGATCCAGCCTGACATCCAGCCGCCGAGCGCCATTCCGATAACGGTTGCCATGATCACGATGCCAACGCGCTGGCCGGCTTCCTTGGCGGGCAGGTATTCGCGGATGATGATCGCATAGCTCGGCACGATTCCGCCCTGCGACAGGCCGAAGATCAGCGAGACGACGTAGAGCGAGGTGAGCCCGTCGAAGGGGATGTAGAGCACCAGCGCCAGCATCTGGCCGATCGAGCCGATCAGCAGGGTTCGCACGCCGCCGATATAGTCGGCCAGGAACCCGGACGCGATTCGGCTTATCGTGCCGCCGAGCAGCATCAGCGAGAGCATCTCCGCGCCGCGCGCGACGCCGTAGTTGAGGTCGGCGCAATAGGCGACAATATGGACCTGTGGCATCGCCATGGCGACGCAGCAGGCAACGCCCGCGACGATCAGCAAGGCCTGCAGCGTGCGGGGCGACAGGTCGATCTGCCGGACCGCCTGCGCCACCGCGCCGCCGGCCGGATTGATCTCGACCGGCGCGGACCGGCGCAGGAGCAGCGCGAGCGGTATAATCGCCACGATGCAGGTCACGGCGATGATAAGATAGGTCGCCCGCCAGCCGTCATTGGCAAGCAGCGGGGCGAGGATGTTCGGCCAGATGGCGCCGGCGATGTAGTTGCCGGCGGCCGTCAGCGCCACGGCAAGCCCGCGCCGCGCGCGGAACCAGTGGGAGACGTCGGCGATCAGCGGGCCGAAGGTCGCCGAGGTTCCAAGCCCGATCAGCACGCCATGGACGGCTGCGAACTGCCACAGATGCGAGCTCGTGGCGGCAAGCGAGAACCCGGCCGCCAGCGCGATCGCCGACAGGATGACCGGGATCGTGATGCCGATCCGGTCGACATGGCGGCCGATCAGGACATTGCCGAGCGCAAAGCCGATCATCGTGGTTGTGTAGGGTAGGGAGGCCTCGGCCCGGTCGACGCCGAAATCCTCCTGGACCGCCGGTAGCACGACCACATAGGCCCACATGCCGACGCTGCCGACGGCGCCCAGCAGAACGCTTACCGCGAGCCTGAACCAGGCATAGGAACTGTCGTGGATGTCGGTGCGGGCGTGCACGGCGGGCTGGCTTTCCTAAGGTTTCGAAACCGGGCCAGAGATCGGTGCGGCCGGTTTTGGGTGCGCCTGTGACCGGCGCGAACCGTCGCCGTCTCCGACACCTGCCGTCCTCGACGCTCCGCCGCTTTACCCGCCTCGGCGCGGCAACTCTACAGCATCGCCCTGCGTCACGGCAGGGCGTTTGCCGGAGGGCGGCCATGCGCACGGTGAATGCGAGCCGGCGGCAAGAGCGGTTCGATGCGGTGGTCCGGGCTGTTGGCTGCGATAGCTGTCGCCTCCGCCAAAAAGTCGGCCGCCACGGCGGCGTTTCAGCCGAGAGGCCCGGGCTCTCCGATCCCGGCTTGTCAGCCCTCCGGGATGACGAGGGAGAGGTGGCGGTCAACACATTCTCCCCGGTCATTACCGGGCTTGTCCCAGGCATCCATGAACACAGTCGCTTGCGTCCATTCTGACGGCGGTGTTCATGGATGCCCGGAACACGTCCGGGCATGACATCCGAGGGGGTGGCCAAGCTGAAGATAGAAAGCCCCGTCTCCACTGAACCGGACAGCAGTGGAACACGCCCGGGTATGACAGCCGAAGAAAGAGCGCGCCCCTCAGGCCTGCACCGCCGTTTCGGCATAGGCGGGGACCAGCGATTCGAACGTGTCGAGCCAGGCGACGAGCTTGGGATGACCCTCGCGCCAGCGTCCCTCGAAGCGCAGGTCGAGATAGCCGAGCGCGCAGGCCAGCGCGATATGGCCGACATGGGGCGTTCCTGCGATTTCCGGCGGCGCCGCTTCCAGCGAGGCTAGCGCCCGGCTCACCTTGCCACCCTGACGGTCGAGCCAGGGGCGGTGTCGCTTTTCCTCCGGCCGGAAGCGGCCCTCATAGACCTGCAGGAGGGCTGCATCCATCAGGCCGATCGCAAGCGCCTGCATGCGCAGGGCGAGATAGCGTTCAGGGCCGTCGGGAAGGATCGAGACGCCCTCGGCCATATCGGCGAGATAGGTGATGATGACACGGGAATCGAACAGGGTCGTGCCGTCCTCCAGGATCAGCGTCGGGATCTTGCCGAGCGGGTTGTCCTCGAGGAAGTCGGCCGACGGTGCATTGGAATCCGTTTCCTTCAGCTCGATACGGTCGGTGAGCGAGAGAAGGGATGCGGCAATGCGCACCATGCGGACAAAGGGGGAGGGGCCGGCGAAACGCAGGGTCAGCATAGAGAAGCTCCGTGGGACTTTGAGTCAGATAATTTGTGGCAGCCTAACGGCTTGTCGACGAATTTTCCATGACACCGATTCGGGCGCCGTCTACCTCTTGTGAGCAGGCGCTCTGCTGAAAGGATCCGGGCGGGAAGCGATGACGATCCCGCGTCTATTGCCGGCCCGACTTGTCGCGCAGAATCTGCGGCAGGAAGGACCCGTCATTGACGCCGACTTCGGCGGCGATCATCTGATTGAGCAGCGCGTTCATGCGCAGGATCAGGTCGCGATTGGTCTCAGGATCGATGCCAAGATTGTCGACTTCGTCCGGATCGGCCTGCAGGTCGAACAGCTCGATTTCGTTATTGGCCAAGAGATCTTCGAGCGTTTCCGGCGTATTGAAATCGTCCGGGGCATAGTAGCGTGCGAACTTGTAGCGGCCGTCGAAGGCGAAGCTGATGAAGCCGCGGCGGCTCATGTCCGGCCAGGCTTCGCTGAACGGTGGTGCGAAGCGGCCATGGGCAATGTCGCGGCACACCCTGATCATGTAGAGCGAATCAACTGTCTGCAGCCCGACATAGTTGAACAATACCGCCGGGCGCACCGCATCGGGCGCCGCCTCGCCGGGGGCCTCCAGCAGGTTTGAAAAATCGTGGCCGGGCAGATCCCCGAGAACCGCCTTGCGTTTGTCCGGGTCCGCACCCGTCAGTCCAACGAGGGTCGGTATCAGATCGACGTGGCTGGTCAGCGCCTCGCAGGTCCGCCCGCCGGGATATTCGGGATGGACGATTACGGCCGGCACGTGACTTTCCTGCTCGTAGGGCAGCGGCCCCTTGCCGCGCAGACCGCCATGCGAGCCGCCGAGCTCGCCATGGTCGGCGGTTCGCATCACCACCGTCGTGTCCCACAGGTCAAGCGCCGTCAGCGCGTCGAGAACGGCTTGCAGGTTGCGGTCGTTGTCGCGGATCAGGTTCAGATAGTAGTTGTAATAGGTGTGCCACATCTGCGTTGCGCCGACGGGAATCTCGCCGAGGAAGGCGGACCAGCCGACGAGATAGGACAGATGGGCGCGCGGCCGGCCCGGCGTATCCATCGGCTGGAGGTGGCTGGGCGACGGTGGAAACGTCCACTGTGTCGCGTAATGAGTGTTGTCTGGCGGCGGCGTGATGGTCTGGCCGACCTGGGAGACCTGCTCCTCTCCGCCGGGCTTGTTGGCGTCCGCATACATGATGTCATGTGGCGAAACGAAACTGACGACCAGGAGCCAGGACTTGCCCTCATCGTTGAGCTGCCGGGCATTGGTTCTGAGCCAGCGGATGGCCGCGCCGCCGGTATAGGTGTCGGTGTCATAGGCCTGGTCCGGCGCGCCGACTTTGTCGCCGTCGGGTGCGAAGGTGTCGAAACCGTATTCTCGCAGCGCGTCGGTGTAGTTTATGTCGGTCTTCGGTGTGATGATGTCCTTGCGCAGCTCGAACTTGCCGAAATAGGCAGTTTCATAGCCGAGCGCCTTGAAGATCGTGCCCATGCTCGGCTTGTCGGTCCGCAGGCTCGGGACGTAGCCGAGCTCCATCTGGTCGTAGATCCCGTTCACCTGCGGCGGCTGGCCGGAGAACATGACGCCGCGCGACGGCGTGCACATCGCCGCGCCGATATAGTGGTTGTTAAAGCTCGTACCGCGCTGTTTCAGGTGGTCGCGGGCCGACGTCGTATATCCGTCCGCCGGGCGCAGGTGGTAGGCCTCCTCGTCACTGATGAACAGGACGATATTATAGGGCCGGTCGGGCGCGTCTGAGCGCGCGGCCGGCAGCGGGCCGGCGGTGACTTTCGTGACGGTGCTGTCGTCGGCCTTGGTCTGCCCCGCGGAGAGAACGCCGGCCGCGGCCGCGCCGGTTCCTGCCCTGAGCACATCCCGGCGATTGATCGCCGCCTTCGACCGGTGTGCGGAATGTGGGGGCGCGGTCCTTTTGGACATGGCGGCTATCCACGATCGACAAAGGAATGTGACTTGCGGCACGGCGCGACGGCCGGCACAGAATACAGGAAATCTTACGAACTCGATGGTATGTCGGCAATCCCCAATCGCTCCCGCGCCGAAAAGCGATAGGCCGTCAGGATGCCGACCACGCCCAGCCCGACGATGAAGCCCGACCAGATGCCCGGTGCGCCGTAGCCGAGCGTGAAGCCGAAGACATAGGCAAGCGGCGCGCCGCAGACCCAGTAGCCGATCGCGGCGAAGGCGAGCGGAACGCGGGTATCGTTCAAACCGCGCAGGATGCCCAGCCCGACGACCTGGGCGCCGTCGAACAGCTGGAAGACCGCCGCCACCGCAAGCAGCGACGCGGCAATGCCCAGCACCGTTGCTGCGTCGGGATCCTCCGCCGTGATGAACAGCCGCGCAAGCTGGTCGGGAAACAGCCAGAACATCAGGGCCGGCAGGCACATGAAGACGATGCCCATGGCGAACGCCGTCCAGCCGGCGCGGCCGATCCCGGCGCGGTCGCGGCGGCCGGCGGCGATCCCGACCCGGACGGTGCCGGCCTGGGCGATGCCGAGCGGCACCATGAAGGCGACCGCGGTGCATTGCAGGGCGATCGTGTGGCCGGCGAGCGTGATCGGACCGAGCCAGCCGACCATCAGGGTGGCGGTGACGAACAGCCCCTCCTCGAGCAGCATCGTCAGCGCGATCGGCCAGGCGACAATCGTGATCGCCTTGAGCCGCTCGAAATCCGACCGCCACATCCGGTCGAAAATCCGGTAGCCGCGCGTGGCCGGATGGACGGCCACGTAAATCGCCAGGATCACGAAGCCGGTCGCCGAGGTTACGACGAGGGCGATCGCCGCGCCGGCGATCTCGAGCCTGGGAAAGCCCCAGTTGCCGAAGATCAGGAGATAGTTGAGGGCGGCATTCATGACGATGCCGCCGGCGGTGATGACGAAGACGATCGCGGCCCGGTCGATCGTCGACAGAAGCCCGCGCAGCACCATGATCCCCAGAACGAAGGGCAGCGACCAGGCGGCGATCGACAGATAGGTGCCGGCCTTCGCCGAGGCGGTCGGATCCTGTCCGAGGAGCAGGAGCAAGGGCTCGCCGAACATCAAGAGCGCGATCGTGGGGACCGAATAGATCGCGACCGCCCAGAAGCCCTGGCGAACCGTGCGCCGCACCCCGGTTGTGTCGCCGGCGCCATAGGCCTGGGCAGCCAACGGGGCGACCGCGGTCGCCACCCCGAAGCCCATCAGCAGGACGAGCGCGATCATGGTGAAGCCGAGCATGCCGGCGGCCAGGGCCTCCGCGCCTAGCCAGCCGACCATCACCACATCCGTCGTGTTCATGGCGATATTGCCAAGATTGGTGAGGGCCAGCGGCACCGCGACCGACAGCGTCGCGGCCGTCTCGCCCCTGGATGCAGGCGCGGGCGCGCCATCGGGGTGGCGCGGCGGAGCGGTGTTCGGGGCGGTGTTCGGGGCGGCGGAGTCACTCATGGCGGCGACACCATGCCGCGAAGTTCGGCCGCGCGCCACACCCATATTTGCAGCCGACACCCGCGTTTGCGGCCTGCCTACCTGCCGCGCTCGCTCCCTCCTGCTCGCCCTCCTGCTCGCCCTACGTAAGGATTTCGTGTAGGCTTGGTCCCGCGAGGCAATCGCAGTGACTGCCCCGGCAATGCCGATTTCGTAGCACCGCATTCGCCGGGACGAACACCCTAGCTGCGTCAACATCGATAGGAGCAATTGATGTCTGCACGACTACTGTTCGCCGTCGCTTTTGCGGTATCCGCCCTGTTTGCCGGATCCGCCGCCCATGCGGGCAAGCCGTTCGAGAATGCCCAGATGGCGATCTACTACGATGGGGCCAGCGTCGTTCTGGGCGAGAACGTCAAACTCGTCAAAAACCCCTCAACGGGGATCTTCTGCGTCCGTCCGATCTGGCCGAACAATACAATCAAGCATATCCTTTTCGTTTCGACGGAAGTCGACACGTCCGGCGACCCGGATTCGATGGCCCGCTGGGCCTATGGCGCCGGAAACTGCAAGAACTCCAAACATTGGTTCGAAGTGCGCACCTACGAACGCAACGGCAGCGGCAATCTCGTCCTGTCGAACAGCGTTTCGTTCACGGGCTTCGTTCCCTAGGCAAACGACGTAAATTCTCCCGGTGCTGGTCGATATCGCGATGTCGCTCAGACGCCCGGGATCAACCAGGGGGCAGCGCCGCGCGGAAAATCAGCGCCGCGACGCTGCCCTTTTCCATGCCCCCGCGCCCTGCGGCCGTTCCTTCCTTGAGGATAATTCACAATGCGCCATTTGCTTGCCTTCGCCCTCCTGTGCCTCGCCTGCGTTCCGGTCGCGCGCGCCGATACCGGCGGGATCGGGATCGTCATGGCGCCGGAATCCAACATCTGGACCTGCACCGGCGATACGCCGGACGCGGCGTTTTCCTGCGCCCGGAAGAAGTGCAAGGACAGTGGCGAGATCGATTGCTATCGGATCGCCTGGTGCTATCCGGGCGGCTGGAGCGTGCTCTATTCGATGCGGGCCGGCGACTTTCATACGCCGGGCGGCTTCTGCGGCGCGCCGACCAGGGCAGCCGCGCTGAACACGCTGAAGCAGTGGTGCAAGGCGCAGGACTATGTGACGTCCTGCTACGCCTACATGTTGCTCACGCCCGACGGCGGCGAGGAGGAGGCCGACAAGGAATTCACGTTCAAGCGGTAGCGGCGCCGGTTCGTCGCGCCGCCCCGCGGTTTCGCTACGACCGGCGCTTCAGCATCGCTTCGTGGTCGGCGATGGCCTCGGCGAGCAGCTTGTATTCCATGCAGTCGGTGCCGCAGCGGTCGGCGATTTCGCCGAGCTGCTCGCGCGCCAGTTCCAGTTTGCCGAGCGCCAGGAACGCTTCGCCCATATATTCGCGTGCCAGCACGAAATCCGGATCGATGCTCAGCGCCTGGCGATAGTAGCCAAGCCCGACATCGAACCGCCCCTGCTGGCGGTGGGCATAGCCGAGATAGTTGAGGATGCGCGGATCATCCTTGTTTTCGGCCAGGCTGAGCGCGTCGATCGCCTCGCTGTAGCGGCCGGACTGGGCAAGGTAGGCGCCATAGGCATAGCGGCTCTGGTCGTCGAGCAACTGGCTCGATTTGTCGACGCAGGAGCCTGTACCGTCGCGGATCTGGCCACGCGGGCAGGGCAGGATCGGACCGGATCCGCCGCCGCCGGCGCCACCGCTGCCACCACCCCCGCCGCCGGCGGCCAGGACGGGGCCTGCGAGGCTTGCCAGCATCAGCGCGGCCGCGGCACTGCGGCAGGCGCGCGTCAGAGAACGGGTGCGTGCTTTTTTCGACATTGTCTGTCTCCGAACTCGAAAACCCGAAGGGTCAGTACGCTTGAGCATACGGTCGCGACCGTAAGCCGCCAGTCACTTCTACGTAAGGTCAGCTTCGTGGTTCACTCTAACCGGTTCGGCGGCGAAGGATAGCCCACATGTTATCGCTTGTCGGGATGGCCCCCGTCAGGCCGAAATCGGCCTTGAAGCCGTGTCGCGCGGCCATCTCGGTGAGGCTCTTCGGCGTGAAGTAGTTGACGTGGTCGGGATAGCGGAAGCCGCACCACTTGCGGCCCGTCAGCCGCCGGTTGAGGGAGGCGAAATTCGGCACCTTGACGATCGCGATCCCGGATGGGCTGAGCGTTCGGGCCAGTTCGGCGAGCACGGTATGGGGTTCGGTCTCGTGTTCCAGGAACGAGCGCAGCATGGCCGCGGTGAAGAAGCCGTCGTCGAAACGGGTCAGGCCGACGGAGGCCGGCGCGTGCTCGCAGCGGCCGCCGCGGGCGGCGAAACGCCGGTCCGCCTCGGCACTCAGATCGGCGGAGATCTCGATGCCGAAGGGAATGTAGCCCTCCTTCAGCGTCATCGCCCGGCCGCCTTCGGCGCAGCCGATATCGACGACATTGCCGGGCGGAGCATGCTGCTCGGCCATGCGGGCGATGTCGCGGCGGGGAAATAGCCGGTTGCGCTTGCGCAGCGCGGTGGAGACCTTGTAGCTGACCGGCCGCTCGCGGGCGCGGCGGGCGTTCTCCGCCTCCCGGCTCTTTTCCCAGGACAGGGTTTCGTTGAGCGCCTCGTAGCGCGGGACGGGATCGAGATAGACGAAGGCGCAGGCCGGGCAGGTCTTGATCGCCCAGGGCGGGCGCGAATAGGGGCCCGGCGCAACCGCCTCGTTCGTCGCGCCGCAGGCCGGGCAGACGCGTGGCGTCACCGGCACGGGGCCGAGCGGTGTCTCTACGGTTGTCGGCGTCCCGGTCCGGTCCGGGCGCTCATCGGAGGATGCTTCTGACATCGTCTATCGCATGCGCTATTGCCGGGCGTGCGTCAACCGGTTTGCGCCCGGGGGTGTGTGCGCCTGGGCGCCTCGGCCGGGCTTGCGCTCGGCGCATCGGCGGATTATCCGGGCGCGTGACCCGCGCGCTTGCCAATCTCGTCCTGCTGTTTTCCGCTTTCGTGTGGGGCACCGCCTTTGTCGCCCAGGCAACGGCGATGGAGGAAATCGGCCCGTTCCTGTTCACCGGCCTGCGCTTCGTGCTGGCGGTGCCGGCGATCCTGCCGTTTGCGCTGCGCGAGGCGCGTGCGGCGCGGCTGTCGGGGCAGCCGGCGCGTGGCCGCTGGCCGGTGGGGTGGCTGGTTGGGCTGAACGGGCTTGTGTTCTTCTGCGGCGGCGCGCTGCAGCAGATCGGCATCCAGTATACCAGCGTCACCAATGCCGGTTTCCTGACCGGCGTCTATGTGGTGATGGTGCCGTTCGTTGCCTGGGCGATGTTTCGCTCAGCGCCGAACCGGATCGTCTGGCTGGCGGCGCTGGTCTCGGTTGCCGGCGTCTTCCTGCTCTCGGGCGGCGGGCTGACACCGTTCGGGATCGGCGATGTCCTGATGCTGGTCGGATCGGTGTTCTGGGCGGTCCAGGTCGCCCTGCTGGGGCTTCTGGTGGTGCGCACCGGCCGGCCGATCGGCACGGCATTCGTTCAATTCGCGATTGCGGGCATGCTCGGGCTTGTCCTGGCACTGATCCTGGAGCCGATCGAGATCAGAGGAATTGTCGCCGCCTTGCCGGAGATCTTCTATGCGGGGCTGTTGTCGGGCGGCCTTGCCTATACGCTGCAGGCGATCGCGCAACGCTGGTCGCCGCCGGCGGAGGCCGCGGTGATCCTGTCGTCGGAGGCGGTTTTCGCTGCGATCGCGGGTCTTGTGGTGATGGGGGATCGGCTGTCGCTGCCGGGCTATGGCGGCGCGGCGCTGATACTCGGGGCGATCCTGCTGGTGCAGCTTTGGCCGAATGCGCGCAATGCGCGGTGATGACGCGGTCCCCCTTTCGTCACACGTCTGCAACATTCCCCTTGCGCCGGAGCGAAATGATTGGAACGATGCGGGATGGCGCGGCCACGGGCGGGCCACTCAGCGCTTCATGACGTGAGAAACGGCGGTCCGCCCGGCGAAGGGAGGATTGCTGATGTCAGATACAAGCGGACAATCGAACGGCGGCAGGGCAGGCGGGGCTGCCCGGTGTATCGCGCTGGTCGGCCCATACCTAAGCGGCAAGACGACATTGCTCGAAAGCATCCTGGCGCGGACCGAGGCGATCGGCCGGCAGGGTCGGGTTACCGAGGGCAACACGGTTGGCGACGCTTCGCCGGAAGCCAGGGCGCACGGCATGAGCGTCGAGACCAACGTGGCCTCGACCGAATTCATGGGCGACACCTATACCTTCATCGATTGCCCCGGCTCGATCGAGTTCCTGCACGAGGCGCGCAACGTCTTGCCGACCGTCGACATGGCGGTGGTGGTCGCCGAGCCGGACGAGAAGAAGGTTCCCGCCCTGCAGCTCATCCTCAAGGAGCTTGAGGATGCCGGTATCCCGCGGCTGATCTTCCTAAACAAGGTCGACAAGGCGGAAGGCAATCCGCGCGACATGCTCGCCTGGCTGCAGCCGGCCTCGGCCCAGCCCGTGGTGATGCGGCAATTGCCGATCTGGGAAAACGACATCGTCACCGGTTTCATCGACCTGGCGCTGGAGCGCGCCTTCATCTATCGCGAGCATGCGCCGAGCGAAGTCGTCGAGATGTCGGACGTGGCCAAGGCCGAGGAGGTCGACGCGCGCTTTTCAATGCTCGAGGCGCTGGCCGACTATGACGACGAGCTGATGGAGCAGTTGCTCAGCGATGTCGAGCCGCCGCGCGACAAGGTGTTCGACGATCTGACGTCGGAACTGCGCGAGGGCCAGATCGTGCCGCTGCTGATGGGGTCGGCCGAGCATGGCAACGGCATTCTGCGGCTGATGAAGGCGCTGCGCCACGAGGCGCCCGGCGTCGCCCAGACCGCTGAACGGCTCGGGCTTGGCGCCGATGGCGGCACGGTCGCCCAGATCCTCAAGACGTTCCACACGACCCATGGCGGCAAGCTGTCGGTGGCGCGCGTCTTGCGCGGTACGCTGAACGACGGCGATACGGTCACGGGCGCCGACGGCAACGAGGAGCGGATCGGCGGCCTGTTCACGCTTAAAGGCCAGGACGCGGCGAAGTCCGGCTCGGCGGTGGCCGGCGATACGGTCGGGCTTGGCCGGCTCGATACGATTGCGACCGGGGAGACGGTCGCGATCGATGCCACGCCCGAGCAGCTCGTAGCGGTGGCGCCGCCTCCGCCGGTGCTCGGCAAGGCGATCGCCGCCAAGGAGCGCAAGGACGAGGTCAAGCTCACGTCCGCCATCCACAAGATCATCGACGAGGACCCCTCGCTGTCGCTCGACCATAATCAGGAGGCCGGCGAGATGATCCTGCAGGGGCAGGGCGAGATGCATCTGCGCGTTGCGCTTGAACGGCTCACCGGCAAGTTCGCCATCGATGTGGAGACCCAGGAGCCGCGCGTCGGCTACAAGGAGACGATCCGCAAGCCGGTCACGCAGCGCGGCCGCCACAAGAAGCAGTCCGGCGGCCATGGCCAGTTCGGCGACGTGGTTCTGGAAATCAAGCCGCTGCCGCGCGGCACCGGCTTCGAGTTCACCGACACGATCACCGGCGGCGTCGTGCCGAAGCAGTATATTCCCTCCGTCGAGCACGGCATCCGCGAGTATCTGACCACCGGCCCACTTGGTTTCCCGGTGGTTGATGTCGCGGTCAACCTGTCGGACGGCTCCTATCATTCCGTCGATTCCTCCGACATGGCCTTCAAGACGGCCGGCCGGATCGGCATGAGCGAGGGCATGCCGCAATGCTCGCCGGTGCTGCTGGAGCCGATCATGCATGTTGACGTGATGGTGCCGTCGGAGGCGACTGCGCGGGTCAACACGATCGTGTCGCAGCGGCGCGGCCAGATCCTCGGCTTCGATTCCCGCCCCGGCTGGTCGGGCTGGGATGTGGTGCAGGCGCAGATGCCGGAAGCGGAAATGCGCGACCTGATCGTCGAACTGCGCTCGGCGACGGCCGGTGTCGGCAGCTATGTCTGCCGCTTCGATCATCTCTCGGAGCTGACCGGAAAGCTTGCCGACACGGTGATCGCAAGTCACCGGCAGGAGGCGGCGTAGCCGCGAGGCCCGAAGCCTAGCGCCGGATGGTGGTTGCGCCGGTACGAAACCGGCTTCGAGTGCCGAACGCGATGCGTTCAGACGCTTCGTTGGCTGTCGGGAGGCGGTCGCCAAGTCGGGGATAACGTCTGAGGGGTTTTGGACGTATGCCTCCCCCTCCGGAGGTCATCCCCGGACTCGTTCCGGGGACCCATGAACACCTCGCTGACGACTGTGTTCATGGATTGCCGGGACAAGCCCACTGCTGTCCGGTTTAATTTCGGCGACGTCGATTAACCGTTTGCCTGACATGACGTCTTCGACAAATCACGGTGGCGGGACATGAGCTCACTCAACCACCAACTCGGACATCATCGACTCTGATCTCCTCGATGGAAGCGGTGTCTGGGGAAGCGGTGTCTGGGGAGGCGGTGTCCGGTATCGCCTGCCATTCCCTCTGAGTGTCATTGCCGGGCTTGTCCCGGCAATCCATGAACACAGTCGCTTGCGCCCATTCTGACGGCGGTGTTCATGGATGCCCGGAACACGTCCACTGGTGTCCGGTTTAGGTTTGTTGATTGAACAGGGTCATCTGCCTGTTGTCTGCCACGGGCGGTGGCTCGGGGCTTTTGAGGGCGTTGATTGGTCGCCTGTGCATGAGGTTGATGCGGACGAGGCGGCGGAAGGCGGTGGGCTGTCTGATGGCTTTCTGCGTTGCCTTGGCAGCCCGCAGGAGCAGGTATGCGATCAGGGCGACATAGACCTGGATGCGCACGGCGTTCTCGGAGGTTCCCAGGACGTGCCGGATCTTCAGGTTCTGCTTGATCCACTTGAAGAACAGCTCGATCTGCCATCGCTGTTTGTAGAGATCGGCGATCTCTTCGGCAGGCGCGTCGAGATCGTTGGTGACAAGGCGGATAGTCTTTCCGGTGGACAGGCGCACGGTGATCTCGCGAACAGGATCAGCGCACGGGTTGCGGCGCGACCGGCTCATGCGCTGCGGCAACAGGCCGATCCTGTCGGCGATGACCGGCCCTTGGTCTGATCCCTTGGCGGATCCCTGGGCGGCTGCCTGGGCGGTTGCCTGTTCGCACACCGGGTGTTCGGCCGTCACCTTGAGCCTGGTATTGGTCTTCAGGCGCGTGACGAAGCGGCAGCCGGCGGCATCGAGCCTGGCCCACCAGCCGTAGTCATAGTAGGCCAGATCGAACACATAGGTCATGCCCGGCTCGATCGGCATGGCCTTGGCAGGCGTGATGTCGTTGACGGTCTGGCCGGTGACGTCGAGGCGGCAGGGCGCCTCGGCGCACGGGTCGTAGACGACATGCAGCTTGACCGCCCGCGCCCCCTTGACGGCCGCCACCCAGCCGCCGCTCAGCGACGACACCTGCACGCGGGTGGCATCGAGGATGCGCACCGCATCCGCCATATGCCGGCGGGTGCGGCGGCCGGCGGCGGCGGCCATATGGGCGAACAGGTCGCCATACAGGGCAGCCGGGCGGCGGGCATTGGCATCGGCCAGGGTCGAGCGCGCCACGCAGCATCCGCCGGCATGGTAGAGCCGGGCGCGCTGGCTGATCAGGCCCGCTTCGATCTCGCGCAGGCTCGAGGCGCCGGCCAACTGCCCGAACAAGAGCGCCAGGAACTGCCCCTTGCTGGTCAGGGACCGGGTCCGGTAGTCGGCCCGATGCCGGTCGACGAGACGGTCGAACACGCCCCAGGGAACATGCTTCAGAACCTGATGAAAAACGCTATTGTGATGCCGCATGACATTGACCCCCTGTTCGTGTCTCAAACGCCGCGAAACGTCTGAAACCGAGTAGAATCAATGTCATGCACTACGTCCACAAAAATAAACCGGACAGCAGTGGGACAAGCCCGGCAATGACACGGAGGGGGGATGGCCGGCGATACCAGACACCGCTTCCGTTAAGGAAAACCGAGTTGATGATGGTTGAGTGAATCCATGTCCCGCCACCGCCTTTTGCCGAAAAGTCATGTCCGGCAATCGGTTAATCGACGTCCCCGAGACTAAACCGGACAGCAGTGGGACGAGCCCGGCAATGACCTCTGAGAGGGTATCGTCCCCTACCTCTCAATCGTCATCCCGGCCAAGCGGAGCGCAGAGCCGGGATCGGGGAGCCCATGCCCTTGCAGATGGGGCACCGCGCTGGCGCCCGGGTTCCCCGATCCCGGCTCGGCCTTGCGGCCGTCCGGGATGACGAGGGAGAACTTGCAATTTACCGTCGCCCACCCCACACCCATCACGATCCCGTCGCGCAAGCGTGACTTGCGCCGCCCTGCCTGGCGTCATAATCCGGTGCGATACTCGCGGAGGAGTGCATGCTGATCAGACGCCGGCCCGGCTGGGCAATCCCCGAAACCGCCCGTGAATCCGCGGCGACGCCCGAAGCCGTGTTCTTCAACCGCCGCCAGATCCTCGCCGCCGGCGGTGTTGGTCTTGCCGGCACCATCCTGCCCGCCGGTTTGGCCCGCGCGCAGGATCAGGACCCGACCGCGGATCTCTATCCGGTCAAGCGCAACCTGAGTTTCAAGATCGACCGCGACATCACGCCGGAAGAATTCAACCTCGCCTACAACAATTTCTACGAGTTCGGCTCACACAAGCGCATCGCGCGGGCCGCCCAGCGCCTGCAGACCCGGCCGTGGACGGTCCGCATCGACGGCGAGGTCGAGCGCAAGATGACCGTCGATATCGATGACCTGATCCGCAAGGCGCCGCTGGAGGAACGGCTCTACCGGCATCGCTGCGTCGAAGCCTGGTCGATGACCGTGCCGTGGTCAGGCTTTCCAATGCGCCACCTCGTCGAAATGGCCCGGCCCCTGTCCGGCGCGAAATATATCCGCATGGAGACCTTCCAGGACCCGGCCGTCGCACCCGGTCAGAAGCAGAGCTGGTATCCCTGGCCCTATGTCGAGGGGCTGACGATCGAGGAGGCGACCAACGACCTGGCCTTTCTGGTCACCGGCGCCTATGGCAAGCCGGTCGCCAAGCAGATGGGCGCGCCGCTCCGGCTCGCCGTGCCGTGGAAATACGGCTTCAAGTCGATCAAGTCGATCGTCGCCTTCACCTTCACCTCCGAGCGGCCGCAGAGCTTCTGGGAAGAAATCCTCCCCGCTGAATATGGCTTCTGGGCGAACGTCAATCCGGAGGTGCCGCATCCGCGATGGAGCCAGGCGGAGGAACGGGTTCTGGGAACCGACGAAACCGTGCCGACGCAGCTCTATAACGGCTATGGCGAGCAGGTCGCCGCGCTCTATTCCGGGCTTGCGAGCGAACCGCTCTTCATGTGAGCGCGCTTACCCGAGGAGCGGAAGGGCTGCCCATCCGGCCAGCATGGCGCCGAGCCAGGCAAGCGATACATAGAACACGACGACCGGCAGACGGACCAGCGCGATCACCGGCACGATCGCCCAGGCGCTGACAATGCCGCCGGCGATCAGAAACGACAGCGCCGCGCTGGTGCCCATTCCGCTGTCGATCAGGCCGCGCACGAGCGGCAATGCCGCATATCCGTCAAGATAGATCGGTGCGCCGACCGTTGTGGCAAGCGGCACGGACCAGACATTGTCGCCGCCGACGGCGGTGGAAACGAAATCGGCGGGGAGATAAGTCTTCAGGAAAAATTCGCCGACAAAGGCTGCGGCAAGCCAGGGCACCATCAGGCGGACCGCCGAAACGGCGCGGCTGCGGAACGCCTTGCGCCGCGCCGGGTCGATCCAGAACCGCCAGCGAAGGGTGGCGACCGTGTCGCAACCGCAGCTATTCGCGGCGATACCGCCTGGCTTGACCGGATCGGCCAGACCACCTGCCCGCACGACCGCATAGGTCACGGCGCCGCCGAACAGGCCGATACCGAAAGCCGCAAGCGTCTTGGCGATGGCGAAGGGCAACCCAAGCGTTGCCGCCGTAATCGCCAGCATGCCCGGATCGGTCACCGGCGAAGACAGCCAGAACGCCATGATCGGCGCAAGCGGCACACCGGCGGCAAGCAGGCCGGCGACAAGGGGCAGCACTGAAATGCCGCAGACCGGCGTCAGCGCGCCGATCAGCGAGGCCAGGACGATCATGCCTGCCTGCCGCCCCTCGAACGCGGTTGCGATCAGGTTGACGGCGCCGGTTGCCGCGGCGCCTGCGACGACCAGTGCGCCGATCGCGATCACCGGTGAAATCGCAACGAGGTTGCGCAGCGCGAAGATCGCCGCGTCCAGCCACATGTGCGGGGACAGGGCGACCAGGGCCGTGATCGTCAGCGTGATCATGCACCAAAAGAGGTGTTTTCGATCAAGGGTCGATATGGCGATGCCGGACATGGGGCTCTCCCTTCGCACCCCATACTCTCAAGCCCCTATCGTTCGTACAAACGAATAGATATTATGCTTGATATGAACAAAATCGAACACTTGTCACGCCGTGTCGATAGCGATCTCCTGCGGACCTTTGTTGCCGTCGCCGATTTTGGCGGTGTATCGAAGGCCGGCCGGCAGATCGGCCGGACGCAATCGGCCGTCAGTGTACAGATCCGCAAACTCGAACGCGCGTTGGACACCGCGTTATTTTCCCGCGAGGCGCGCGGCGTCCGGTTGACCGATTCCGGTCTCGCCCTGCTGCCGCTGGCCCGCTCGGTGCTGGTGCAACTGGATCGGATCGGATCTTACTTCGCAGCACCGCTCGTCGGGCGGATCAGGATCGGCATTCCCGACGACTATGGCAGCGCGCTGCTTGAACGGATCCTCGCCGGCTTCAGCGCCTGCCATCCGCAAGTCGAGGTCTCGATGCGCTTCGGCAATAGCGGGCGCTTTCCCGAAGCGCTTGATGATGGCGGACTCGATCTTGCCGTCTATGCGGCAACCGCGCCGGAAGAAGGCGGGACGATGCTGATGACCGAGCGCACCGTGTGGGCCGCAGGACCGGACTGGCCGTCGCCGTCGCCCGTTCCGCTGCCGCTTGCCTTGTTCGACCAGTCCTGCTGGTGGAGGGAGGCTGCAATCGATGCGCTTGCAGCGGCCGGCACGCGCTACCGGGTGGCGGTGACCAGCGAAAGCGTCTCCGGCGTCAAGGCGGCCGTGCGGGCAGGCCTTTCGGTTGCCATGCTTGCGGAAGCCGCTGTCGAGCCGGATATGCGCATCCTGAAAGAGAAGGATGGGTTTCCCGCCCTGCCGGCCTCGGCGTTGATCCTGCGGCGAAGCAGAACGGCAACTGCTGCGCCGGCGCTGGAGATGGAACGGGCGATCGTTGCGGGATTTCTAGGCGGTCAAGGGAGGTCATAAATTGACCGAGAGCCGCAAGGCGGACAAAAAAAGGGCCGGATCGCAAGCGATCCGGCCAATTTAGTCGATCATCTGTCGAGGGGGGATCCGACAGACGATCGCCTTCCAGAGGGGAACAGCTGACCGCATCGAGGTTTGGCGCCGGGAGGAGGTAGCGCCGCACCTTGCTGCCTACAGCTTGATCAGACATATGGCGCGTTATGCGGCATTGCACAATGGCATTGCACTGCATGTCAGCCATGAGCGCTCTTCATGGCTTCCGGCCGATCGATCAGAATTTCCAACCCTTGGCCTTGGCCACCAGAAAATCGCGGAAAACATTGATCCGCGCGGTATCCTTCAGCTCCTCGGGATAGACGAGGTAGGTGTCGAAGGAGGGCAGTTCCTCTTCCGGCAGCAGCAGGACAAGCCCGGAGCCGGCCTCGATCAGGTAGTCGGGCAAGACGGCGATGCCGATGCCGGCGTCCACCGCCTTGCGGATGCCGTGCGTGGTGTTGATGCGCAGGATGGGGCTGCGCGGCTCCGCTTCGCCGCGACTGACCGTCTCCAGCCAGTTCATGTCCCGGAAATAGGCGGGCGAGGGATCGCCGAAGGTGATGATGCGGTGCCGGTCGAGATCGGCCATCGACCGGGGCGTGCCGTGCCGCTTCAGATAGTCGGGCGAGGCGTAGATATGGAAGTGGACGGTGAACAGCCGTCGCATGATCAGGTCCGGCTGGACGGGCTGGCGTAGGCGGATGGCGATATCGGCCTGGCGCATCGACAGGTCGAGTTCGCTGTCATCGAGGATCATCTGCAGATGGATGTCGGGATAGAGCTCGACGAATTCGCGCAGGCGCGGCGTCAGCCAGGTCGTTCCCAGCGCCAGCGTCGTGGTGACCTTCAGGTCGCCACCGGGCTTTTCGCGCGAATCGGTCAGCCGGGTGCGCACCGATTCCAGCTGCATGAACACGTCATGGGCGGTGCGGTAGAGCAGTTCGCCCTGTTCGGTCAGGATCAGGCCGCGGGCGTGACGGTGGAACAGCGGTGTCTTCAGGTCGTGCTCGAGCGCGCTGACCTGGCGGCTCACCGCCGATTGGCTCAATCCCAGCGTATCGCCGGCATGCGTGAAGCTGCCCGCATCCGCCGCGGCATGGAATATGCGCAGCTTGTCCCAGTCCATTGTCCCAGTCTCCCCCCGTCAGGAAGGTGTTCACCGGCTTGAGGCCCGCAGGCTCCGACCGGCTCATTCGGCGCCGAAGTGATCCGGCGCCCTCGAAATCCGACGCCGTAGAAGTATGGCGCCTGGTTATTCGGCGGCTACGCGGTCCTGTGCGTGCGCCAGAAAACGCTCGGCGTCGAGGGCCGCCATACAGCCCATGCCGGCCGCGGTCACCGCCTGGCGATAGGTCTCGTCGGTCACGTCGCCGGCGGCGAAGATGCCCGGTACGCTCGTGGCCGTCGTCCCCGGCTCGGTGACGATATATCCGTTCGAGCGCATCTTGAGCTTGCCCTTGAACAGCTCGGTGGAAGGCGCATGGCCGATCGCGACGAAGATCCCGTCGAAGGCACGGTCCGTGACCTCGCCGGTCTTGACATTCTTCAGTTTCACGCCGGTGACGCTGAGCGGCTGGTCGGTGCCGACCATTTCCTCGACGACGGTGTCCCAGACGACCTCGATCTTGTCGTTCTTGAACAGGCGGTCCTGCAGGATCTTCTCGGCGCGGAACCCGTCGCGGCGATGCACGACGGTGACCTTGGAGGCGAAGTTGGTGAGGAACAGGGCTTCCTCGACCGCGGTGTTGCCGCCGCCGATCACCAGCACTTCCTTGCCGCGATAGAAGAAGCCATCGCAGGTCGCACAGGCGGAGACGCCGAAACCCTTGAATTTCTGCTCCGAGGGCAGGCCGAGCCACTTCGCCTGGGCGCCGGTCGCGACGATCACCGTGTCGCCGATATAATCGTCGCCGGAATCGCCAATCAGCCGGAACGGCGGGCCGTTCACGTCAACCTCGGTGATGAGGTCGCGGATCAGCCGCGTGCCGACATGTTCGGCCTGCTTTGCCATCTCGTCCATCAGCCAGGGGCCCTGGATGACCTCGGCGAAGCCCGGATAGTTCTCCACATCGGTGGTGATGGTGAGCTGGCCGCCGGGTTCCAGGCCCTGGATCAGGATCGGCTCGAGCATCGCGCGGGCGGCATAGATCGCCGCGGTGTAGCCGGCCGGTCCGGACCCGATAATGAGGACTTTCGAGCTGTGCGTTGCCATGACGGACCCGTGGGTTCGAGAGAGTGTCGCAGGATGTGGCGGTCCGGCGTTGCCGGTCAGGCGGGCGCGCCCCAGTTGCGCGGATTGAGCTTCTTCAAGGTCGTGGAAATGCGGTGGCGGCGCTGTTCATAGGCGACGACGCCGGAATCCGTGACCCAGTTCATCTGAACGGCGCGGCGCTGGCCCTCGAAGGGCTCGTGGCCGTGCCAGGAATTGTCGGCGCGCCGGAACACAAGCAGCGTGCCGCCATGCGGTGGGACCTCGGCGACATAGTCTTCCAGATCGGTGCCGTTGCGCAGGATCCGCAGCCGGCCGCCATCGGCGTCCCAGCGCTGGTTCATGTAGAGCAGCACCGTGATGACCTTGGTCTCCGAATCCGTGTGCATCTTGCCGTCGGTCTTCCGACAGAAGCCGCGCACCGTGTACATGGTCGGCTTGTCGGTGAGATCGACGCCGAACTTCTCCTCGATCAGGTCCTGGAAGCGGGGACCGTCGAGTTCCTGCATGAGCGCCTCGAACTGGCCTTCGATCTTCAGCTCGCTGGGCGGATGGGAGCCCGGTCCGGGCACCGCCGGATAATCGGCGACGATGGCATCGAACCGGTCGGCGCGCACGAAATCCGGGACGATCAGCCAGTCATAGGGATCGGTCTGAAGCGGCGTGCGGGCCAGGGCATCGTAGTCGAGCAGCGACATGGTTTCACAGTTCGGTTCGTATCGGGTCTTTGGTCGGGAACGGCTTTTAGGGATCCGTCGGGTGCCGGTTTCGGTCGGCGAAAATCCGGCGAATGGCCTCGGCGACCGTCTTTGTCGCATCTAACGGGTCATAGGTCCAGTTTTCCAAACCGCCATCGTACCAGCGCAGCGCGCCGTGGGTCGCCATTGCCTCCTGAAACCGTTCGAATTTAGACGTTCCGCCGGGCAGCCGATAGGCGTAGATCGGCTTGCCGGTAAACGCGGCTTCGCCGAGCATATTCACCGAATCACAGGTGACGATGAAGGCATCCGCCAGACCCATATAGGCGAAATACGGGTTTTCGCCAGTCAGATCCCACACCTCGGCGGGTTTTCCGGCGAGTGTTTCCTTCAAAATCGCCACCTTGCCCATGCCGGTGCGGCGCGACGGCGTGACCAGCAACCCGCAGCCGTTGCGCTCGGCGAAGGCGGCCAGCTCGTCGGCAAGCTGCCGGCCCTCGCGGCTGGTGAAGGTGTAGGCGCTGCTGGCGCCGCCGATCAGCACCGTTACCAGCGGCCGGGGCAGATGCGCCACGGAGGCCGCATGGGCGTTCGCTTCGGCGCGCAGGCGCGCGGCGGTCAGCCGGTGCGGCGAGGTCGGCGTCGCGAGCACGTTGTCGCCGCGCAGCCGGTCGTGCTCGGGCACCCAGACGAGGTCGAACCAGGACGCCGGCGCACCGGGGCTTTGCAGGACGACAGTGATCGTCTTGCCGCCGGAGCGCTTGCGGATCATCCGGGCGTAAGGGATCGCCTGGCGGCCGGAGACGACGAGAATATCGGGCCAGGGCGGGGCGAGCGCCGGATCGGGGGCCGCCGGCCCCCACGGCGCCAGGACCCTGTAGGGTCCGCGCGGATCGACATGCTTGATGACCGGGTCGATGCCGAGCGCCTCAAGGACGCCGAGACACTGGACCTCGTGGCCCGCGCCGCCGGCGGTGAGGGCCCAGCCGGTCAACTGCGGGTCCGCGAGGGAGAGGTCGTCGTCTGCCGTTGCCCGGGTCGGCTGCGCTTTCGTTTCGCTCACGGTCTGCTTTCGGAAGGATCTATAGGCATCGCGCCGACATAGACCCTTGCTGGCCCCCTGTCATCCCGACTGTCATCCCGAACCCGCGGAGCGGGTGTCCAGAACCGCGGCGGGTTGGCGGATTCAGAGGTCCAATCGCCATAGTTCGACGATCTGACCCTCGCCGAATGCGCGTTCCTGCTGCTCCTCGACGAGCCGAAATCCTTCATTGCGATAGAGGTTGCGGGCCGCGTCAAGCATGCTGGCGGTCTGCAGGACGACGGATTTATAGCCCGAAAGCCGGGCGAAGGTGACCGCTTCGCGAACCAGTTGCCGTCCAAGCCCGGTGCCGCGCGCCTCCGGTTCGACATAGAGCATCCTGAGCTTGGCGACCGTTTCGCTTTGCCGGACGATGAACACCGAGCCGAGGATCTGTGATCCGCGTTCGGCGACCCAGCACCGCTCGCCGGTCGGATCGTAGTTGCGCAGGAAAGCCGCGGCGATATCGGCGACCACGGCCTCGAAGGCCTCGTCGAAGCCGAATTCCTCGACATAGAGGACGGCGTGGCGATGGACGATCCAGCCCATGTCGCCGGGGCGGTGCGGGCGCAGGACGATCGGTCCGCCATGGTCCTGCCGCTTGTCGAGGACGGTCTCGATCGTCGTCATGGCGTCGACCATGCGGCTTCGGTCGGCTGCGGGAAGCGCTGCGAGCATCGCGCCGACCTCGCGGCTTGCGGTCGTGTCGATATCGGCAAGCGCCTCCTGGCCGCTCTTCGACAGGGAGAGGTTCTGGCGGCGGCCGTCGGATTGCGAGGCGGTCCTGTCGATCAACCCCTTGCGTTCCAGCTTGCGCAGCGTCCGGCTCAGATAGCCCGGATCCAGTCCCAGATCGCGGGAGAGGTCGCTCGCGGTCACCTCGGGCTGGTGGGCGATCTCGAACATCAGCCGCCCCTCGGTCAGGGTGTAGGGGGTTTGCAGCAGCCTGTCGTTCAAGAGGCCGATCTGCTTGGTATAGAAGCGGTTGAAGCGGCGGGCCGCGTCGACGTCGCGGTGTGCACTGTCCATTGTCATGCCTCCTATTAGTTGCCAAGATCAATTAATTAATTGCTTAAGTCAACTTGTTTTGCTGCGTTCCGTCATCGCCGCGTCAGAAAGGTGACCTGTGGCTGCGCCATGAGCGGTATTTCCTCTGCCAGATCGGGAGCGACATATTGTGTCGCGGGCGCGCAACGATTATTCGTGAAGTGGATGGATTTGACGGATTCGGGTCCCCGTGCGGGAGCGGTCCAGCAGACGGAGCGCGCGGGTTGAAGGTCAGGCTCGATCAGATCGATCGCAAGATACTCAAGGAACTGCAGTCGGACGGGCGCATGACCAATGTGGAGCTTGCCCGGCGGGCGGGCATATCGGCGCCGCCCTGCCTGCGCCGGGTCCGGGCGCTGGAGGAGGCCGGCATCATCCGTGGCTACCGCGCGCTGCTCGACGAAAAGAGCCTCGGCTACGACGTCACCGCCTTCGCCTATGTCAGCCTGGCGCGGCAGGCCGAGGCCGATCTGATCCAGTTCGAGGAGCGCGCGGCGCAGTGGCCGATCGTGCGGGAGTGCTTCATGCTGTCGGGCGAGGTCGATTTCATGATGAAATGCGTCGCCCGCGATCTGCGCGACTTCCAGACCTTCATCATCGAACTGACCGGCGCGCCGAATGTCGAGAGCGTCCGCACCAGCCTGACCATCCGCGAATCGAAGAACGATCCCGCGGTCCCGATGGATTAGGGGGCGGGGCCCCCGTCGTCAGACTTCCACAAACCGGTGGTCGTATGCCCGATCCGCTGATAGGGGTCTGGGCCAAGGGGATCCGGGGCGATAAGGAAAGACGTGAAAAGGAGCGACGATGAGCGGCATCCGGTATATCGTGGAAGGCGGCCGGCGGCTGTCCGGCGAGATCATGCCGTCAGGCAACAAGAATGCCGCCCTGCCGATCATCGCGGCGACCCTTTTGACCGATCAGCTGGTGACGCTGAACAACGTACCGCGCATCCGCGATGTCGAGACGCTGGTCGATCTCATCCGGTCGCTGGGCGCCGAGGCCGTCTGGACCGGGCCGCAATCGCTGAGCGTGCATGCGCGTGAGGTGCGTGCGGTCGATCTCGACGCGGAGGCCTGTGCGCGCATCCGCGCCTCGATCCTGCTGGCCGGGCCGCTGCTTGCGCGCTGCGGCGAGGTGACGCTGCCGCCGCCGGGCGGTGACGTTATCGGGCGGCGGCGGGTCGATACGCATTTCCTCGCCTTCGAGCAGCTCGGCGCGGAAGTGGATGCCGCCCGTAACTACCGCTTCAGCGCGCGCCGGCTGAAGGGCACCGATGTCTTCCTCGACGAACCGAGCGTGACGGGCACGGAGAACGCCCTGATGGCGGCAGCACTTGCCGAGGGAACGACTATCCTGCGCAATGCCGCCTCCGAGCCGCATGTTCAGGATCTCGCCGAGTTCCTGGTCGCGCTCGGCGCGGAGATCGAGGGGATCGGCACCAACACGATGACGGTGCACGGCACCGACGCGCTCGGCGGTGGCGATCACACCATCGGACCGGACCATATCGAGGTCGGCTCGCTGATCGGGCTTGCCGCCGTGACCGGCTCGGAATTGCGTATCCGTAAAGCCGGCGTGGCGCATCTGCGGGCGATCCGGATGAATTTCGAGCGCCTCGGCGTCGCCTGCCGGGTCGACGGCGACGATATCCTGGTTCCCGCCGGTCAGGAGATGGCCATCAGCTCGGATCTCGGCGGCCATATTCCGAAGATCGAGGATCAGCCCTGGCCGGCCTTTCCCGCCGACCTGATGTCGATTGCCGTCGTCACCGCGACCCAGTGCGAGGGCGTCGTGCTGATCTTCGAGAAGATGTTCGAGTCGCGGCTGTTCTTCGTCGACAAGCTGATCAGCATGGGCGCGCGGATCGTGCTATGCGATCCGCACCGGGTGCTGGTCACCGGTCCGGCCAAGCTCAGGGCGGCCAATCTGACCTCGCCGGATATCCGCGCCGGCATGGCGCTTCTGATCGCGGCGATGTGCGCCGATGGCACCAGTGTCATCCACAACGCCAACCAGATCGAACGCGGCTACGAGCGCATCGACGAGCGGCTGAACGCGCTGGGCGCGTCGATTACGCGGGAGACGGGGTAGGGGGCGCCGGAAGGTCGTCAGGCCGGGACGGGATGACGAGGCAGAAGGTCGTTCCCCGCCGGCCGCCTACCGAAACGCGATGTCCAGGATCTCGTAGCCGCGCGCGCCGCCCGGCGCCGCGACCTCGATGGAATCGCCGACCTCCTTGCCGATCAGCGCGCGGGCGATCGGCGAGGAAATCGAGATCTTGCCGGAGCGCACATCGGCCTCCATGTCGCCAACGATGCGATAGACCTTTTCCTCGTCGGTGTCCTCGTCGACGATCTTGACCGTGGCGCCGAAGGTGACGGTATCGCCGTCCAGCTTGCTGACGTCGATGACATCGGCGCGGCCGAGCGAATCCTCCAGTTCGGCGACCCTGGCCTCGTTCATGCCCTGCGCTTCCTTGGCGGCGTGATATTCGGCGTTCTCCGACAGGTCGCCATGGGCGCGCGCCTCGGCAATGGCCTGGATGATGCGCGGCCGCTCGACCTGCTTCAGTCGCTTCAATTCGGTGTCCAGGGCCTCGTATCCCTCGGACGTCATGGGAATCCTGTTCATCGGACTACGGTCACTCCAGCAAACGATCGCCGTGCGGCGCTTTTCGCATCGGCGCCGGGACAATCCGGGATGTTCGAATAAGTTCCAAAAAAGCGCAATGCTTTCCTTCTTAAGGGGTCGGAGGCCTCACGAACCGGCGCCGACATACGCCTGAAGCGGCTCGACTTCAAGGGTTCCGGTCTTCATGGCGCGAATTCCTTCCGCAGCGGCAACGGCGCCGGCCACGGTCGTGTAGTAGGGCACCTTGTTCAACAGCGCGGTGCGCCTGAGCGAGCGCGAATCACTGAGCGCCCGCGCGCCCTCCGTGGTGTTGAAGACGAGCTGGACCTCGCCGTTCTTGATCGCGTCGACGATATGCGGACGGCCCTCCAGCACCTTGTTGATCTTGGCGCAGTCGATGCCCTGGTCGGCGAGATAGCGCTGAGTGCCGCCGGTCGCGACGATGCGGATGCCGCACTCGGCGAGCATGCGCACGGCCTTCAGGATGCGCGGCTTGTCGGCGTCGCGGACCGAGACGAAGGCGGTGCCTTCCTGCGGAACCCGGGTGCCGCTGCCAAGCTGCGACTTGGCGAAGGCGAGCGCATAGTCGCGGGCAAGCCCCATCACCTCGCCGGTGGAGCGCATCTCCGGGCCAAGCAGCGTGTCGACGCCAGGGAAGCGGGCGAAGGGAAAAACCGCCTCCTTCACCGCGATGTGGTCGAGTTGTCCGGTCGGCAGATTGAAACTGCTCAGGGGCGCGCCGGCCATCACCTTGGCTGCGATCTTGGCGATCGGCGTGCCGATCGTCTTGGCGACGAAGGGAACCGTGCGGCTGGCGCGCGGATTGACCTCGAGCACGTAGATATCGCCGTTCTGGATCGCGTATTGCACGTTCATCAACCCGCCGACCTCAAGAGCCAGCGCAAGCGCCTTCGTCTGGCGTTCGAGTTCGGCGATCGTCGCCGCCGGCAGCGAGTGGGCGGGCAGGGCGCAGGCGGAATCGCCTGAATGGATGCCGGCCTCCTCGATATGCTCCATCACGCCGCAGATGAACACGTCGGTGCCGTCGCAGAGTGCGTCGACATCGACCTCGATGGCGCCCGACAGGTAGCTGTCGAAGAGCAGCGGGTTCTTGCCCAGAACCGTATTGATCTGGCCGGTCTTGTCGTTGGGATAGCGGGTCTTGACGTCCTCGGGCACCAGTTCGGGCAGGGTGCCGAGCAGATAGGCGTCAAAGGCCTTCTCGTCGTGGATGATCGCCATCGCCCGGCCGCCGAGCACGTAGGACGGGCGCACCACCAGCGGAAAGCCGAGCTCGGCGGCGATCAGCCTGCTCTGCTCGATCGAATAGGCGATGCCGTTGTGCGGCTGGCGCAGGTCGAGCCGGTCGAGCAACCGCTTGAAGCGGTCGCGGTCCTCGGCGAGATCGATCATGTCCGGCGAGGTGCCGAGGATCGGAATGCCGGCCTCCTTGAGCGCCTGCGCGAGTTTCAAGGGCGTCTGGCCGCCGAACTGGACGATGACGCCCTTTAGCGTGCCGCGCGACTGCTCGAGCCGGACGATCTCGAGCACGTCCTCGGCCGTCAGCGGCTCGAAATAGAGCCGGTCGGAGGTATCGTAATCGGTCGACACGGTCTCCGGATTGCAGTTGACCATGATCGATTCGATGCCGATCTCGTCGAGCGCGAAGGCGGCGTGGCAGCAGCAATAGTCGAACTCGATGCCCTGGCCGATTCGGTTCGGTCCGCCGCCGAGAATGATCACCTTCTCCCGGTCGCTGACCTCGGCCTCGCTGACGAGCGCGCCTGCGAACGGTTCCTCGTAGGTCGAGTACATATAGGCCGTCGGCGAGGCGAATTCGGCCGCGCAGGTGTCGATGCGCTTGTAGACCGGATGGACGTCAAGCCGGGCCCGGTGAGCTGCGACCGCGTCCTCGCTCTGGCCGGTCAGTTCGGCAAGGCGTGCATCCGAGAAGCCCATCGATTTAAGCTGCCGCAGGATTGCCGGCTCGTCTGGCAGGCCGAGCCGGCGGATATCGGCTTCGGTCTCGACGATCTCGCGGATGCGGGCGATGAACCAGGGGTCGTATTTGCAGGAGGCGTGGATCTGCTCGTCGGTGGCGCCGGCGCGGATCGCCTGGGCGATCTTGAGAATGCGATCGGGTACCGGCGCGGCAAGGGCTGCGCGGATGGCGTTCTTGTCGTCGCCCTCGCCGAGGCCGGGGATCTCGATGTCATTCAGGCCGGTCAGGCCCGTTTCGAGGCCGCGCAGTGCCTTCTGCAGGGATTCACCGAAGGTCCGGCCGATCGCCATTACCTCGCCGACCGATTTCATCGAGGTGGTCAGATGCGGCTCGGCGCCGGGGAATTTCTCAAACGCGAAGCGCGGGATCTTGGTGACGACATAGTCGATCGTCGGCTCGAAGGCGGCGGGTGTCGCGCCGCCGGTGATGTCGTTTTCGAGCTCGTCGAGCGTGTAGCCGACGGCGAGCTTTGCGGCGACCTTGGCGATCGGAAAGCCGGTCGCCTTGGAGGCAAGGGCCGACGAGCGCGAGACGCGCGGGTTCATCTCGATGACGACCAGCCGGCCATCTTCCGGGTTGATCGCGAATTGCACGTTGGAGCCGCCGGTCTCAACGCCGATCTCGCGCAAAACGGCGAGCGAAGCGTTGCGGAGGATCTGGTATTCCTTGTCGGTCAGCGTCAGGGCGGGCGCCACGGTGATCGAATCGCCGGTATGGATGCCCATCGGATCGACATTCTCGATCGAGCAGATGATGATGCAGTTGTCATCCTTGTCGCGGACGACTTCCATCTCGTATTCCTTCCAGCCGAGCACCGATTCCTCGATCAGCACCTCGTCGGTCGGCGAGGCGTCGATACCGCGTTCGACAATTTCCAGGAACTCCTCGCGGTTATAGGCGATGCCGCCGCCGGTGCCGCCGAGCGTGAAGGAGGGGCGGATGATCGCCGGCACGCCGATCACGTCGAGCGCCTGAAGCGCCTCGGGCAGCGAATGGGCGAGCATCGAGCGTGGCGTTGCCAGATCGATCGTCTTCATCGCCTCGCGGAACAGTTCGCGGTCCTCGGCCTTGTCGATCACCTCCGCGCGCGCGCCGATCATCTCGACGCCGTATTTCTCAAGCACACCGTCACGGTTGAGCGACAGGGCGGTGTTCAGCGCGGTCTGGCCGCCCATCGTCGGTAAAAGCGCGTCGGGGCGCTCCTTTTCGATGATCCGGGCGACCACGTCGGGCGTGATCGGCTCGATATAGGTGGCGTCGGCCAGTTCCGGGTCGGTCATGATGGTGGCCGGATTGGAATTGACCAGGATGATGCGGTAGCCCTCGTCCTTCAGCGCCTTGACGGCCTGGGTCCCCGAATAGTCGAATTCGCAGGCTTGGCCGATGACGATCGGTCCGGCGCCGATGATCAGGATGGACTTGAGGTCGGTGCGTTTGGGCATTTGCGTCCGGCAGGTTGGCTTGAGCGAGCCGTTTGCGCCGCTTGACAGGGGCGCAGGCCTACTCGCTTCAGAGATTGGATTGAGTTCGATCGGGCCGGATACATAGGGTAAAACGCCCGGCCTTGGAAGCCCGTCGCGCGGCCGGCCCGGGATTTACCGGCGCCGGAGCGGCCGGCTACTCCTCGGAAGCATGCGAATCACCCAGCGGAATGACCGCCGATCCGTCGAAATCGGCGACACCCTGCATCAGCGCGTAGCAGGCCAGGCGAACGGTCTTCGGGATCGCGACATGCTTTCCGTCGCGCTCACCCTTTTCATAATACTGGATCATCCGCTTCTTCAGGCCGAGCACATCTGCAGCCTCTTTCTGCTTTAACCCCAAAGCCTTACGCCATGCCCGGAACTGCCCTGAAGACATCGGCGGGTGGCCTTTCCCTGAATGCGGCATCGTGTTTCGTCCCCCGAAGGTCACGCACTCTTCACGAAACTGACATGCACAAAGTGCGGTTTTTGCTTGACTGAGTCGCACTGGGTGCACATATTTCGACTTACGTAAAGCGCACTATGTGCTCTCGATCAACCCTTTCGGGCAACCCTATAGCGGGTTCGGGAGCCGGATTGGAGGTGCAATGCTTGTTGATCTTTTGATTTCCCGAGCTGCCAGGGGCCCCGGTTCCATGGACATGCATCACTCGGCAAAACTCACCTGTCGGTTCAATGCATTGATGCGGAAAGCGGGGAAACTGTTCGGCTGATTTGGCCGGATCTAATGCAAAACGGGGCGCGGACGAAGAGTTCGCGCCCCGTTTTGCGTTTTGAGCCCGCCCTTATCGAACGGGCAACGCGCGGCGGTTGCGGGGCCATGGAAGGGACCATAGTGGGGGATTGCAATGTACGCCGGTTCATAGGAACCTTGATGCGGTAAGGCGACGTACTTTTTCGGGAGCGTCGCTTACGGCAGCCAGGGAGGCGTTGCATGAAAGCGAGTGCGTATAGGGGGCTCGCCCTGTCCACGTTTGTGGTGCTTGCGGGCGGTGTTTTTCATCCCGCCATGTCGGGCGATCTGGCGAGCTGCAAGAACGAAAACCTTCAGGGACAGTGGCGCCTGATCTTCAATCAATCATCGAGCGCTTATTGCGAGCTGGGTGTCAAGAAGACCGGCAAAATCAAGGGTTCAGCCTGCTATCAGGCAAAGGGCATTCCCGCTGCGATTGCGCTGTCCGGCGCCTTCAAGCTGAAGAAAAACTGCAACGTTCGCGGCGAGGTTCAGTTTGCCACCGATGAAGTGGTCGACCTCGCGCCCGACATGCAGCTTAGCGAGGACCGGTCGACAATAATCGGCCCCATGAATACCGGTCCCGAGTTCATCGGGGCCATCATACAGAGATTCAAATAGGCCTGTTCGCCGTGTCGGTCTTGCCGGACGTTCAGGTCCGCAAGTTCAGGTCCGCAAGTTCAGGGGTAACGATGATGTCCGCACGTTTGTTCGTCACCGTAATCGCAGGAGTCGTCTCTCTGGCATCGCCGGCGGTTGCCGGTTCCCTATCGTCTTGTACCCAGGAGACCCTCGAGGGCACATGGCGATTGATGATCATGGGGCAGAGTTCCGCATATTGCGACCTCGTCCTCAACGCCAACGGAAAGATAAAGAAGGACGATTGCTATTCTGCCAAGAATATTCCGGTCGATCTGACATTCGCCGGCAGATTAAAGCTCAAGGAAGATTGCCGGATTGTCGGCAATGCCACGGTTAGCCAAGGCGATAACGACGCCGAATGGGAATTCCTCACCCATTTGCGCGAAGATAGGTCGCTCCAGTCCGGTGTCGTCTTTGCCGGGAGTAATCTGGGCGCGATCACACTGCATCGCATCAAGTAGTCTTGCCGCGCATTCGCGGTCAGCTTTCCGGCAGCGCGCTTTCGCCTTTACGCTCCCGGATCAGGTTGACGAAGCGCGTGAACAGATAGTGCGAATCCATCGGGCCGGGCGAGGCCTCGGGGTGGTATTGCACCGAGAAGACCGGCTTTCCTTTGAGCCGGATGCCGCAATTCGACTGATCGAACAGCGAGACATGTGTCTCCTCGGCGTCCCCCGGCAGGCTGTCGCGATCGACGGCGAAGCCATGGTTCATCGAGGTGATCTCGACCTTGCCGGTGGTGTGGTCCATCACCGGGTGATTGGCGCCGTGGTGGCCCTGATGCATCTTTTCGGTCTTCGCGCCGAGCGCCAGCGCCAGCATCTGGTGGCCGAGGCAGATCCCGAAGACGGGCAGACCCGCCTCCACGAGCGCCTTGATCACCGGCACCGAATAGGTCCCGGTCGCCGCCGGATCGCCCGGGCCGTTCGACAGGAAGATGCCGTCGGGCTGCATCTCCAGGATTCGCTCCGCCGGCGTCGTCGCGGGCACGACGGTCAGCCGGCAGTCGAGGCCGGCGAATTGCCGCAGGATGTTGCGTTTGACGCCGTAGTCGATGACGACGACGTGATGGGCGCCCGCCCCGAGCCGTCCGTAACCCTCGCCCCATTGCCACGGGGTCTCGTCCCACGCGGTGGTCTGGGCTGAGGTGACGTCGGGGACGAGGTCCATGCCAACGAGCCCGGGCCAGCGCGCGGCCTCCGCCTTCAGCGCGTCCAGGTCGAAACGGCCGCCCGGGTCATGGGCGATCACCGCGTTCGGCATGCCGCCGTCGCGGATCCGGGCGGTCAGCGCGCGGGTGTCGACACCGGCAAGCCCGATGATGCCGCGGGCGGCGAGCCAGTCGCTGAGCGGCCGGATCGACCGCCAGTTCGACGGGGTGGTGATCGGCGCGCGCAGGATACAGCCGCGCACGCCGGAGGCCGCGGCCATGTTAACCGTCTCGATGTCCTCGTCATTGGTGCCGACATTGCCGATATGGGGGAAGGTGAAGGTGATGATCTGGCCGGCATAAGAGGGATCGGTGAGGATCTCCTGATAGCCGGTCATCGCGGTGTTGAAACAGACCTCGCCTGCCGCCGTACCGGTCGCGCCGAGGCCCTGGCCGCTCAGCACGGTGCCGTCGGCCAGCACCAGGCGGGCGGTATCGGGGCGTTTGCGCCAACCGGCGCCCTGATCGTTCGGGCCTGCTTCACGGGTCGTCAACAAACCGCCATCGCCATCTTGCGAAACCATGCAAATCTCCATACATACCCGCGGCGTGATGGACCGGTCCGCAGCCTTTGGCGGCAGCGGCCTTCGAAAATCCGGTCATACGGGATCCGGGCGGAAGCTAGGACACGGACGCATCCCCGTCAAGAAAACGGGGCTAAGAAAATTACTCAGAAATATCAACAGCTTGTGGAATCTCTATCGGTTGCGCCGAAGGTGCACGGTGCTGTATTCTTCAAGCCCGTCGGGCAAAGGGACGGTGATACATGCTTCGCGACGAAATCAATGAAGCGCTGAAAAAGGCGATGAAGGATCAGGACAAGCGGCGCCTCGCGACGCTTCGGCTGATCAACGCGGCCGTGAAGGACCGCGATATCGCCGCGCGGACGGACGGCAAGGATGCCGTTGAGGAAGACGATATCCGCCAGCTTCTCTCGAAGATGATCCGGCAGCGCGAGGAATCCTCGCAGGTCTATGCCGAGGCCGGCCGCACGGAGCTGGCCGAGGACGAGCGGGCGGAAATCGAGATCATCAAGGACTTCCTGCCGCGCCAGCTTTCCGCCGACGAGGTCAAGTCGGCCTGTGAGGCGGTCGTCAAGGATATCGGCGCCAGCGGCCTGCGCGACATGGGCAAGTGCATGTCGGCGCTGAAGGAGCGCTTTCCCGGCCAGATCGACATGGGCCAGGCCAGTTCGGTTGTGAAGGGCATCCTGAACTGACGGTGCTTGCCGCGCAGGATGGGGCGGGCCGTCAGGCCTGTTCCTTCTTCTTCTGATCGATATAGCTGCCCGATAGCTGCTCAGCACCGCCTTGATATGGGTCTGGTAGCCCCGCCCCTGGCTGCGGAAAGCACCCGCGGTGCGCCGAATCGATTCGCCCGACTCGAATCACTTCCCTATAATCGCGGTCTTGGCCCCGGTGCCCCGCGCCGCACCCCTGACCGTTGGACCGCATGCGATTTCCACCCTCGTTACTCGACGAGATCCGTGCCCGACTGCCGGTGTCCGATGTCGTCGGGCGCAGCGTGAAGCTGCGCCGGCAGGGGCGGGAATTCGTCGGCCTGTCGCCGTTCAACGCCGAAAAGACGCCGTCCTTCACGATCAATGACCAGAAGGGCTTCTATCACTGCTTCTCCTCGGGCAAGCATGGCGACATCTTCCGCTTCCTGATGGAGACCGAGGGGCTGAGCTTTCCCGAGGCCGTCGAGCGGCTTGCAGGCGAGGCCGGCGTGCCGCTGCCCAAGCCCGATCCGAAGGCGGAGCAACGGGAAAAGGAGCGCGCCGGCCTCACCGAGGTGCTGGACGCGGCGGCGGCCTATTTCCAGAAGGCGCTGTTTTCGCCGGAGGGCCGCGACGCCCGCGATTATCTCGAACGGCGCGGCCTCGACGAGAAGACGATCGAGCGCTTTCGCATCGGCTATGCGCCCGGCGGCCGCTATCAGCTCAAGGAACATCTCGGCAAGGCCGGTATCGACGGCGAGGCGATGGCCCGCGCCGGCCTGTTGATCACCGGCAGCGACATCGCCGTGCCGTTCGACCGGTTCCGCAACCGGGTGATGTTTCCCATCACCGATCTCAGGGAGCGGGTGATCGCCTTCGGCGGCCGGGCGCTTGGCCCCGACCAGCAGCCGAAATACCTGAACTCGCCGGAAACGGAGCTCTTCCACAAGGGCAGCGTGCTGTTCAACATGGCGGCCGCCCGCAAGGCTGCCCAGGGCGGTGGGCAGGGCGGCGGACAGGACACGGCGGGCCTTGCCGGGACGATCATCGTCGCCGAAGGCTATATGGACGTAATCGCGCTGACGCGGGCTGGCTTCGCCAATGCGGTCGCCCCGCTCGGCACCGCGCTCACCGAGGATCAGCTCGGCCTCTTGTGGCGCGTTGCCGACGAGCCCGTCCTGTGCTTCGACGGCGACGCGGCCGGCCTCAGGGCCGCCTTCCGCTCCGCCGACCTGGCGCTACCGCTGATAAAGGCGGGCAAGAGCTTGCGTTTTGCGCTTTTGCCGGAAGGCCAGGATCCCGACGATCTTCTGAACAGTGAAGGGCCGCAGGGGCTCGCCGAGGTGATCGGCAAGGCCCGGCCGCTGGCCGAGATGCTGTGGACGCGCGAGGTGGAGGCTGCCCCGCTCGACACGCCGGAGCGGCGGGCGGCCTTCGAGACCCGGCTTGCCGAGACCGTCGGGCGCGTCGCCGACCAGCGCGTCAAGCGGCACTACGGCGAATTGTTCCGCGATCGGCTTGCCGGTTTCTTTGGAAGAGCGGAGGGCCGGAGCGGTGGACGTGGTGATGGTCGGGGCGCGGGGGATCGCATGGCCTTCGGCGGCCCGCAGTTCCGGGGTGGGCCCCGGGGCACGTGGTCCGGTTCATCGGACCGCCCGCTATCGGGACGTTCGCTTTCGGGACGGGGGGACGGCCGGGCGAGTTCCGATCTCGTCCGCCAGCTTGCCGGCGCGCGCCGGGCGCTGCCGCGCCGGGAGGCGATCCTGCTGCTGACGCTGGTCAACCATCCCGACATGCTGGGCGAGCGCGTCGAGATGGTCGCCGGGATGGATTTCGCCAACCGGGATCTGGCGCTGCTGCGCGGCGCGCTTCTGGACATCGCGGTCGAACCGGATCTCGATGCCGAGGCGGTGCGGGGAGCGCTTGCCAGGCGCGGCTTTGCTGACCTCATCGCGCGGCTCGATCAGCTTTGGTCGGGGGCCGGCCGGGCGGAGTGGTGGGTCGCCGCGGAGACCGCCATCATTGACGTGGAGCGCGGATGGGATCATACCGCAGCCTTGCATCATAAGCTGGTGACGTTACATAGGGAGCTTAAGGCAGCCGAGATAGCGCTTCAGGCGGAGCCGAGCGACGAAAATCTTGCACGGCTGTTCGACATTCAGACACAGCTCATGAACGCTGAGGGTACCGAGGCGCTGATGGAGGGGTTCGGCCAGGCTTCGGGGCGACCGGCGCGGGCCTTCTGACGGGAGTAGTCCCGGTCCTCACCGGCATCGCGCGGGACTTGGAAAGCGCTGGCCGGTCCGGATCGATGGAACACGGATTGAGTTAACTTTAATCACGGATTAAGAGGCACGCGGTAGCACGGACGAAGGAAAAAAGCGGTCGGATCATGGCAGCAGGGCTTTGATACCACCAGCACTATCCATCGAAGCAGCTCGCTTATAGCTGATTCCGTCCGGGACGCATTGTCGGGAGACACCTATATGGCAACAACCGCCAGAAAAGTCGAAGAGACGCCGGAACAGCAGTCGGAGACGCCGGACGGCCCGCTGCTCGACCTGTCGGATGCCGCGGTCAAGAAGATGATCAAGGCCGCCAAGAAGCGCGGCTACGTCACCTATGAAGAGCTCAACGAGGTGCTGCCCTCCGAGGAGGTCACCTCTGAGCAGATCGAGGACACGATGGCGATGCTCTCCGACATGGGCATCAATGTCGTGGAGACCGAGGAGGCCGACGACAGCGACGAGTCCGGCGGCGGTGACGGCGAGGCGGAAGCCGGCGGCGAACTGGTCGTCGCCCAGACCAAGGCGGTTACCACCACCACCAAGACCTCGGAACCGGCCGACCGGACCGACGATCCCGTCCGCATGTATCTACGCGAGATGGGTTCGGTCGAGCTTCTGTCGCGCGAGGGCGAGATCGCGATCGCCAAGCGCATCGAGGCTGGCCGCGAAGCGATGATCGCCGGGCTTTGCGAAAGCCCGCTGACTTTCCAGGCGATCATCATCTGGCGCGACGAACTGGCCGAAGGCAAGATCCTGCTACGCGACATCATCGATCTGGAGGCGACCTATGCCGGCCCGGACGCCAAGGCGCCGGCCGCCGGCAACGAGGCCGAGGGGGAGGCCGAGGGGGAAGCGGGCGCCTCGCAGGCCTCGGCGCCCGGCGCATCCCATCAGGCGACCGGGCAGCAGGCGGGCGCGACGCCCTCGCCGGGCGACGGCCCGGCGGCGGCCGGCACGCCGGATGCGGCCAACGAGAATGCCGAGGGCTCCAGCGACGACGATGACGACGAGTATGAAGCCAACATGTCGCTTGCCGCGATGGAGGCGGAGCTCAAGCCCCAGGTCGTCGAGACCTTCGACAACATCGCGTCGAACTACAAGAAGCTGCGCAAGCTGCAGGACCAGCATGTCGAGAACCGGCTGAAGAACGCGCACCTAAGCCCGAGCCAGGAGCGGCGCTACAAGAAACTCAAGGAAGACATCGTCGTCGACGTGAAGTCCTTGTCGCTCAACCAGAACCGCATCGAGGCGCTGGTCGAGCAGCTCTACGACATCAACCGCAAGCTGCTCGGCTATGAGGGCCGGCTTCTGCGGCTGGCCGAATCCTACGGCGTCGACCGGGAGGATTTCCTCAAGCAGTATCACGGCCACGAACTCGATCCGAACTGGATCCGCCGCGTCGCCAATCTCGGCGCCAAGGGCTGGAAGGAGTTCATTGCGTCCGAGAAGGACACCGCCAAGGACATCCGCGGCGCGATCCAGCAGCTTGCGACCGAGACGGGCCTGGAGATCGGCGAGTTCCGCCGCATCGTCCACATGGTCCAGAAGGGCGAGCGCGAGGCCCGCATCGCTAAGAAGGAAATGGTCGAGGCCAACCTTCGATTGGTGATCTCGATTGCCAAGAAATATACCAATCGCGGGTTGCAGTTCCTCGACCTGATCCAGGAGGGGAACATCGGCCTGATGAAGGCGGTCGACAAGTTCGAGTACCGCCGCGGCTACAAGTTCTCCACCTACGCCACCTGGTGGATCCGCCAGGCGATCACCCGTTCGATCGCCGATCAGGCGCGCACGATCCGCATCCCGGTCCACATGATCGAGACGATCAACAAGATCGTCCGGACCTCGCGCCAGATGCTACACGAGATCGGCCGCGAGCCGACGCCGGAGGAACTGGCCGAGAAGCTGGCGATGCCGCTCGAAAAAGTGCGCAAGGTCCTGAAGATTGCCAAGGAGCCGATCTCGCTGGAAACGCCGATCGGCGACGAGGAGGACAGCCATCTCGGCGATTTCATCGAGGACAAGAATGCCGTCCTGCCGATCGACGCGGCGATCCAGGCGAACCTGCGCGAGACGACCACGCGGGTGCTTGCCTCGCTCACCCCGCGCGAGGAGCGGGTGTTGCGCATGCGTTTCGGCATCGGCATGAACACCGACCATACGCTTGAGGAAGTCGGCCAGCAGTTCTCAGTCACCCGCGAACGCATCCGCCAGATCGAGGCGAAGGCGCTCAGGAAGCTGAAGCACCCGAGCCGCAGTCGCAAGCTCAGGAGCTTCCTGGACAACTAGGCTGGTTTGGGCTCCGAGACTGGGTGATCGGCTGTAGGTTCGATAGCGCCTCCGGCGCTCTCGAAGCCGCTTAGCGGCACCCCGCTATGCGAACAGGCTCCAGGCCTCCTCCTCGAGCACGCCGCTGGTGATGCCGATTTCGATGAACGGCGCCTCGCGGGCGATCTCGGTGCAGGGTATCATGATCTGGTTCAGGACCGTCGCGAGCCGCTTGATCGGCACGGCGTAGACGACCCGGCCGAGCCGCGACCAGACGATCGCGCCCATGCACATGGGGCAGGGCTCGCCGGTCGTATAGAGCGTCGCTCCGCGCAGCGCATCGGCGCCATGCGTTTCGACGCAATTGTTGATCGCGACCATTTCGCCATGGTTGGTCGGATTGAAGCCGCCCGGCGCGTTGCGGCCGGGATTGAAGCCCTGTGCGATGATCTCGCCATTGGCGACGATCACGGCGGCAAAGCGTTTGCCCTCCGCCCGGGCGAGGTCGATTGCCGCCTGCATGAACGCGTCGTCTTCGGGAATGGCGGGCAGCATCACCGCCTTGGCATTGGCGGGACCCGCGCCGAGTGCTGCGGGCGCGACAAGGGCCGCGGCAGCGGCGGTCGCGACATGGCGGCGGGTCGGGCGGGGGGTGTTTCCATCGTCGTTGCTCATGTCGGGTCGCCTGCCGCGCGTCGTGAAGGTGGGTTGCTGAAGCATATAGGGACGGGTCGGGCTTCGGGCGATAGGCGGGGCCCAACATTCAGCGGCAGCGCTCTTGCGGCTCGCGCCAAACGTGTGCAGTGTTTGCGAAATCGTGCGTGGGGGAGCCGGTGGCGGACGCGCCAGAGTTTGCCGATAGGGATCAGTTAAAGGCGTGGCTTGACGACAAGCCGCCCGAGTGGGCGCAGGCGATTGCTGTTCGTGCGGCGTTGCGGGTGTTGCCGGTCTATATGGGGGCGGCGGCCTCACGCGGTATCGGGGATCCTCCGGAGCACTATTGTCTGATGATCCTGCGCGCGCTGTCCATATCCTGGGCCGCGCGCACATATCCGGCCCAGGGTATTGCCACCTACGCCGCCGCCTTCAGCGCCGCCGAAGCCGCCGCCATCTACGCCGCCTACGCCACCACCGACGCCGCCGACGCCGCCGTCTACGCCGCCGATGTCGCCGCCGCCGCCGCCACCGACGCTGCCACCGACGCCGCCGCTATCTGGGATAGCGCAAGCACCGATGCAGCTTGGCTCGAGCAAGAAGAGCGCGGCGGTGACGGGGCGGCGGCGCGCGCGCTTGTCATGCAACGGCTCTGGCTGGACGACGTTCGTGGCGATGAGGGATACAATCTAAATTTTCCGCCCTGGGCGCGCAGTGGCTGGGATCAGTTCAATGCATCCGATCTTGCGTCCGCGCATGGTTTCGATCTCTGGATGAACTGGTACAAAGCCCGGCTCAGGGGCAAGGAGGTCGGCGGGTTTGATCCGACGCTGACGGGCGATGTGGCGGAGACCCTCGATGTCCATGTTGCGACGCAGCCGGAGGCGTTCTGGGGGCGCGATGCGGAGGATGTAAACGCGGAAATCAGGTCGTGGATCGAAGAGGCGAAGGGTAATCGATTCTATCCGCCGACACTTCTCGACGCTCCAGTTGAACCGTCGGCCGGGCCCGGGCCGCAATACGGATTGCATGGCGGAAAAATCTCGGAGCTTGCGAGCCAACCGGTTGAAAACGAAGCGGATCGGCTGGCCGGTTTGCATCGGCATCTGCGCCGGGATGCCAGGGTTCTTTCCGAAGCGTGCTCGCGTGTCGCCAACCGATATCCCGAGTTTGCGAATGCAACGCGAGAGTATTCGGAGTTGATCGACGTCGAAACGGCTGGTTTGGACGTGACCGCAATTTGGTCGGTAGGCGGGGCGATTGCGAATTTTTCGAGTGCTTATCAAGTGCAAAACGTGGCTCGAACGCTGTCCGAGCCGCTGGAGCCGAACATAGACGCCTTGCTGCGAAACGTTGTCCGTCAGCATGGCGCTTTCATCATGGGCTTTGCCGAAGGGCGGGATCTCGTCGAACGTGCTGACCAGTTTGCCGTCGACAGGGCTCGGCTGGAAGAAATCGAGGCCCCCGGCCAGATCCTTCTAAGCGAGTTCACGGACAACAAAGAACTGGTGGATGAAAGAACACGTGCACTGCATCGCCCTGTCCGGGCAAGTGTAACCGAATTCGGTTGGGTGGCTTCGCGATCGGGGTACTCAGCCTATCTGATCGTTCGCAATGCCGTTAGGGCGATGATCAAATTCAGCGTTGGGAGCGACCCCAATCTCGGCGCGATCGCGGGTATCCTCCTGGGTGGATCGGCTCTTGCCGGTGATCCGAATGCCGAGTTCATCCGCGCGGCTGTGCCCGTGCTTCAGCAATACGGCTCGCAACTGACCGCCTTTTTCAACCATTCCCCGGAAATGCGGGCATATGTAGAGTGGGCATTGAAGGTGCTGGACGCAGATAGCAAAAAACCGGCGCATAAACCGCAGTCCTGACCCGAAGAGTTTGTTGCGGGGTTAGGCTGGCATCACCAGAACGGAGCCCCCCATGACCTGGCACATCTACCTCTCCGGCGAAATCCATACCGACTGGCGCGAGCGGATCGAGGCGGGGGCGGAGGCCGCCGGGCTCGATTGCGTGTTTTCTTCCCCCGTCACCGATCACGCCGCATCCGATGATTGCGGCGTCGCCATCCTCGGCGCGGAGCCCAGCAAGGTCTGGCACGACCACAAGGGCGCCAAGGTCAACGCGATCCGCACGCGCACGCTGCTGGAGGCCGCCGATGTCGTCGTGGTGCGGTTCGGCGAGAAATACAAGCAGTGGAACGCGGCCTTCGACGCCGGTTACGCAGCCGCGCTGGGCAAGCCGATCATCGTGCTGCATCCGCCCGAACACGCCCATGCGCTGAAGGAAGTGAATGCCGCGGCCCTGGCCGTCGCCGAGACGCCGGAGCAGGTCGTCGCGATCCTGGCCTACGTGATCGACGGCGCGCTGCCTGGCTATACGGAAGGCGCCAAGGCCGCGCAGTAGTACAACGCCGGTCCGCTGCCGGCTGGCCGTTTCCCGCAGAAACCGTTCAGGTCCCGTTCAGGCCGGTGCGCCTATAACCGTCCCATCACACATTGTTTCGACGGCGCAGGTCCCCTATATTTCGGGTATCCCGGAAGGCGCCCCGCGAAGAGGAGCCTGAAATGTCCATTCGCACTTTGACCCTGATCGCGATCCTGGTTGTCGGCGGCAGCTCGGTTTCAGGTGGCGCGCCGGCCAATGCCGGTCCCTACACGCTGACCGATGTCGGCGACATCGTCATCAGCGAAGACACCAAAGATCAGGGAAACTGATCGCGCCGGACCGAAGGTCACCGGCCGGCGGGACATCCGCCGGATCGCGCCCGGACGGCAAATCCGGACACGCCTCGAGTGATACCAGGCCTGTAGGCGTCCCGTCCGGCGGCGCTCAATCCGGTGAGGTCGGGATCAGCCCGTCCAAGACCCTTCGGCCCCCGGCGCATTCCCAAACGACACATCCTCAGTCGCAACGCATCCCGCAGCCGATGCGCCAGCCCATGCGGCTGTCGGGGAGCGGGTCAGCGAAGGCCGACCTCGTCCCCCAGGTCGATGCCGTGCAGCCGGGCGATGCGCCTGAGTTCGTGGGCTCCGTCCCGGCACCGGTGATAGAGATGGGGCCCTGAACTGTCGATCCGCGTGCCGATGAACAGGGTGTCGTCGTGGATGTCGTCGAGACGCTGCTGGCGGCGGTTGTCGAGCGCCAGCAGGCAATGGGCATAGCCGTCGCTGGCAAGCTTCAACAGATCGGCGATCCTGTAGCGGCGATATTCGGCGCCCGGCAGGTCGCGCGCATAGGCGACGAAGGTGCTGGCCGCCGTCTCGAGATTTTCCAGGATCGCGTAGTTGATGTCGCGCGGCGAGGCGCAATCGATCGAATAGTCATGGATGCGGACGGCCGCGCGCAGCACATCCTGAGCGTGCAGGATGGTGTCCTGGAACGTCCGCGAGCCGTAATAGGCATAGGTGTTGGAATAGTTGATGTGGAAGGTGGTCAGATAGTCCGCCAGGTCGCCCGATTCATCGACCTTCAGCGAGACCGTACGGCAGGCCTTGTTCTTCGCGTAGAAATCGTCCCAGTCGCGTGCGCCCGCCAGCCGCTCGATGTCGCTGAGCGTCTCCTTGGCGAGATCGGCAAGCAGCGGGGTCACATCGGGTATCTCGTTATTGGCACCCATCGCGCTCAGCAGCGCGATCATGTCGCGGTTCAGGCGGAACCGGTGCCAGTAGCGGATCGAATTGTCCGCGTCTCTCGACGTCGGCCCGTGATCGCGGCGCCAGCGGTCGATTTCCGCGACGGCTGCGACTTCCGAATCGGTCGCCATCAAAACATAGGCCAGGAACAGCGTGAGATAGGGGCGCTTGTCGCTCGGCAGGTCGCGCAGGATCGCCGAAATCCGGTCCGGGTCGTCGCTGATCGTCGGTCCCGCCGGCCCGAATGCCCGGTCCCGCAGGGTCTTGAACAGGTCGGGCGGGCAGAACTGCTCGAGGCTGAAGGACCGGCCGGCGGTCAGCGGAACACCGCGCGCGCCGCTGCGGGCAACGGCGATCTCCTCCAGTTCGGTCAGGATCAGGGCGACATCCTCAGACACGCCGCTCGTATCCGGCAGGTCTCCCGTTCCCGCCCGGTGCGACACGGCCCGCAGCTTTGGAACGACGGGACGCAGCAGCTTGGCGATGAAGGCCCGGTCGCGGTCGACGAGATAGATGAAATAGAGGCAGCGCATGATCGGCGCGACCGTGTCGCGATAGATCACAGCGTTGACCGTCGGGGCGACGAAGTCGGTGGTGCTCGCCTGTTTGCCGCCGGCGACCAGGGCGGAGGCGTAGTGCCGGTCGGTGTCGAGGATCCGGTGAAACTGGGCAAGCTTGGTCAGCGCGATGCGGACATTGTCGTCGATGGTGGCCTTGGCTGAAACAACTGTTGCAGCACTGCGGCTGGCTGTGCCACCGGCGTCGGAATCGGCGACCTGCAACTCCGCGAACGGCGTCTTGAAGACCCGCACCCGGGCGAGCAGGTCGCTGACCGTGTTGCCGCTTGCCGTCAGCAGGGCGGCCAGGACGAGCGCCGCCAGGCCCGATGCGTAGAACCGCCGGCGACGCTCGATCAGGTCGCGCGCCTTCTCGTCTCCGGCCCGCCCGGCGAAGTAGGACAGGTCGATGATCCGGCCGACCGTGAAGCCGGCGGAGACACCGAAAAACACCTGTGCGGCGAAGGGACTATGCAGATAGTCGAGCGGGCCGAAGGGGTAGACCGTCGGCTCGTAGAGATAGCTGAACATCAGGTAGCTGATCAGCCAGAGCGCGGCGACGAACAATAGCGCGATGATGATCAGCCGCACCGGTCCGTCAATGGTCAGCCAGTTGCGAATGGTGCCCGGCGCCTGATCGGGGGGAGGGGTATCGGGGTCCGGCCTATCCTCCGGTGGGCCCTGTTCGACATCGAAATAGGGTGGCAGGCGCCGAATGAAGAAATAATAGGTAATCAACGCGATGAGGAACGACAGCAGAAAGATCAGCATCGCCTTCGATCTCCCGGGGGCGTCCGGTTTGGAACAGGTATGCGAGGCGGATCTGTGCCTCGAAATATGAAAACGACCGAAATCTGTCGAATTCGACTAAAATTCGCTTGCCGGCCGAAAGGTCTCGGCAAGACATGCAGCACTGTAAGCTTAGGCGGTTTCTTTCTTCCCGTGAACCCTGAGAAACCGGATCCTGCCCGGCACGGCATGGAGCGGCGCGAAACCCGGTGGAGTCGCCCCGCGACGCGGGGTGTGTACGTTTATTTTGGTATTCCGTTTACCGTTGCCGAAGAGAGAAAGTTCCGTTGCGCTTTCTGGTCTTGAAACGTCCTGAAACATTCGAAACAATTTTCCCTGTCGTCGGCGGTCGAGTTGAAACCCTGACCCGACACAGTGTTTCCCGTTGGTTACGGCCTGGTGCCGCCAACGGGATGAATGGAAGCGCTACCGGCATTATGCGTCCGGTCTGGGCCCCCAACCAGATCTGGCGTCGCCTGGAGGCAAGCCTGCAGGCAAATGCCGGTAGTCGCCCACCCCCACCGTCCCCCCGCGCCTCGTCCCGTAAGGCGCCGGCGCCGTAACCAACTAAAGTGTCCGCGTTCCTCCCCGCGTAAGGACATGAAAACCAACTTCTGCAAGCGGCGGCGCGGCATTGCCCACCGCCGCTCTTTTCGTGGCGACCCAGACGCAGCCGATGGCGCGAACGCGGACGGTCAGGACCGCATGCTCAAGATCGAAACGCTGACGGGCGACACGTTGCCGCCGATCATCGACGACCTGGCCGGGCTGCGCATATCGGTGTTCCGGGCTTTTCCCTACCTCTATGACGGCGATCGCGCCTACGAAGCACGCTATCTCGGCGACTTCCTGGCAATCGAGAATGCCGCCGTCGTGACGGTCCGGGATGACGGGCGGCTTGTCGGTGCCTCGACCTGCGCGCCGCTTGCCGGCGAGGTCGATGCGTTTCGCGCGCCCTTCGAAGCGGCCGGGTACGACGTCTCGGAGATCTGCTATTTCGGCGAATCGGTGTTGCAGGACGGCTATCGCGGCCGCGGCCTCTATCACGCCTTCTTCGATCGTCGCGAGGCGCACGCGCGGGCGTTGGGCTTAAGAAAAGCAGCCTTCTGCGGCGTCATCAGGCCCGATGACCATCCGTTGCGGCCGGCGGACTACCGGCCGCTCGACCCCGTCTGGCAGGCGCGCGGCTTTCACAAGGTCGACGGGCTGACCTGCCGGTTCCCGTGGAAGGATATCGGCGACAGCGGGCAAACCGAGAAGCCGATGCGGTTCTGGATGCGGGATCTGTAGGCCGTATGCGTCCGGGACGGGCCCGCCCGTCAGTTTTCGATCTTCCAGGTCACGGCGACGGAGACGGACAGCGTCTGTTCGCCGGTCTCGATCGGCACGGCGGAGACCGCCGCGTCGCGCATCATCATGGCTTCCTGGCGCGGAAAGGGCTGAAAGCCGCCGCCTTCCGAAATCGACACGATTCCGTCGAGTTCGACGCCGGCCGCCTCGGCATAGAGGCGGGCCTTGCGGGTTGCGTCCCTGATCGCCAATGTGCGCGCCTCGTCGAGGCGCTTGTCGGCATCGGAGACCAGAAAGGCGATGCCGCCGATGCGGTTGCCGCCGGCGCCGACGACGGCATCGAGGACGCCGCCGAGCGTATCGAGATCGCGGACAGCGACCATCACCGTGTTGCTGACGGTATAGCCGATGATCTTGCGTTCCGGCTGGTCCGAGTTGCGGTCGGCGCGCTGGTAGCGCGGCTGGACATTGAAGCCCGAGGTCTGGATATCGCGCGCCTCGATGCCGGCGTCCTTGAGCGCGGAGATGACGGCGGCGATCGCCATGTTGTTGGCATCAAGCGCCTCCCGGGCCGTGCCGGCCTCGCTTTCGACGCCGGTGCGGATGGTCGCCATGTCCGGCGCAACCGCGATTTCGCCGGTTCCGGTCACCGACAGGGTGTTCACCGTGCCGCCATCGACGCGGGCATCGGCGCGGGCGGGAAGGGCATAGAGGGCAGCACTTGCAAGCGCGGCCGCAACGAGCCCGGCCCTGAAGATGACGCTCAGATGCATATCGAGCCTTGTCCTGTCTGTTGATGTTGCGCCCTCGTTGACCATCGAATTGAGACGGCAATGGGGCGCCGGTCGCCGATTGCCGGGTGTGGAAACGGTCTGCCCGACGCGGGCGTGGGGCGACAGGCCGGCACCGGCGCTTGCCGGAGCAGCGTTCCCCTGCAATAAGGGGCCGGCAACAAGGAGCGGGAAACCGCACCGACCGGCCGGACCCTCCGGCCGTGTTCGGGCCAGTAGCTCAATTGGTTAGAGCCGGCCGCTCATAACGGTCTGGTTGCAGGTTCGAGTCCTGCCTGGCCCACCAAAAAAAAATTGGATATGCTCTAGTTGGTTGCTTCCTGTTCGAACCATTTATCGATCGCGGCTATGATTTCGTCGGCGAAGGGGCGATTCCGGGCAACGATGAAATGATAGGTAATACGATGCATGTGGGGATCGAGCCTTTCAAAATCGCCGGGATCAAGATCAGCCTCGTCCATCGCTGCTTCAGCATCGTTGGGTGTTGAAATGACCATGTCTGTCCGCTGAAGTCGCAACATCCGAAAGCACTGTGTCATTGTGGGGACCGAGATGCGCGCGCCCGGGTATTTCTGTACCAGTTCCTTGGTGCGGTCGAATTCGACATAGCCAAGCGGCAGACAAAACCCCCGTTGTGACGGTTTGTCCGGCGAAACGGCCGATCCCTTGCGGATCCAGGCATGGGCTGAATTGAAGAAAAGCGGTTTCGAATAAAGGACATCCTGCGCACGTTCAGGCGTGTAGCCCCATGGAAAGGTACCGTCCGTATTGCCGTCGCGGGTTTCCTCAAGCCCGCGTTTCCACGGCCACCATCCGAGCGGCTCGACCTGAAATCCGGCCTTTTCGAGTGCAGATATGACGCCGGCGGTCACCCACCCCCCGCCGTCCAACTCCCTGTCGACATAGGGCGGATAGTTGTCGCCCGTCACCAGCTGAATGACTTTGCCTTTGTTCTGCGTGCCATCGGTGGCAAACGCCACATGGGGAAGTGTAAGAAGTAAAAGAGTGAGAATGCTCGTGCAATATACCTTCATGCTCGACTCCCTGAAATACATGGTAGTATACTATTAGATTATCAGTTTGATTTTCTCCTTTGGATCGGAGTCATCGCGCACCTGCCGGTTTCTTCCGTTGCCGGTGGCGGCATCTAAGTCGAAGCGACCGGGCGGAGCGCCTGCCCGATCGTCGCCATGAGACGACGCGCGGCGAATGGCTTGGTCAGATAGCTGAAGAAGCCTGCGGCCCGTCCTCTGGCGATGTCGGCATCCGTTGCTGCCGCTGTCAACGCGATGACCGGAATGTGACGGGTTTCCGGCGCGACCCTGAGCGCTTCCAGAACCTGGTACCCGCCAAGATCGGGAAGATTGATATCCAAGAGAATGACATCCGGGATCTCTGCGCGGGCGCGCTCTATCCCCGTTTTGCCGGTCGCCGCTGAAATGAAGTCGATCCCCGGCCGGCGGGTCGTGATCCTGCGCACGAGTTCCAGATTGGCTGGGTTGTCTTCGATGTAGAGGACCAGGCCCTCAATGTCGGTCGTATCCTGCGACCCGCAGGCCTCCGGTTCAATCCTGGGTTTGACCGGGCTATCCGAGATCGGCATCTCCAGCCAGAATGTCGACCCTTTTCCGGTAACGCTATCGACGGAGATCTTCCCGCCCATCCGGTCGACCAGGCTCTTGGTAATAGTCAGGCCGATACCGGACCCTTCGATAGCGCTGTTTTCGGCGCCGAGGCGGTCGAACGGGTTGAACAGGTCCGCCAACCTGTCATCGGCAATTCCAAGTCCGTCGTCACGCACCGCAATCCGCAGCATTCCAGGCGCCGCCGCGCCTTGGAGAATTTGAACGCGCCCCGGATCCTTGTTGTATTTGATGGCATTGGACAGCAAATTGAGAAGGACCTGCTTGACACGATTTCGATCCGCTTTCACCGGCGGCAGAGCCTGCGCGGTCAGCTGATTGTCGATTTCGACGTTCTTGCTGGCGGCGAAGGCCGAAAGGAGGGAGACGCATTCATCGGCGACCTCCCGAAGGTCGACCGCCTCCAGCGACAACGAAATGGCATCCGCCTCGACCTTGGAAAGATCGAGGACGTCGTCAATCAGGACCAGCAGGTGCCGCCCGGCCTTCACCACCTGAGACAGGGACTCTCGTTGATCTTCGGTGACGGGCTCTTCATCGCTTTCGAGCACATATTCGGTAAAGCCGATGATTGCGTTCAACGGCGTGCGCAACTCATGGCTCATGCTTGAGAGGAAATCGGATTTCGCCCGGTTGGCTTCCTCTGCCAGTCGTTGTGCGACTTGTGCCGTGTTCGTGGCCTGCTCCAATTCGGATGTTCGCTCCTGCACCATCTGGCCCAGTTTTGCATTGTGCTGCTCGAGTTCTTCCTTGCTGGCGCGGAGGTCTTCGACGAGCTGCTTGATCGCATCGCGCATTGTTTCTAGGTTTTGCGCCAACCTGCCGATTTCATCATCGGCGCCGACCTTGAAATCGGTCCCGATATCGGCTTTGAGGTCCCCGCTGGCGATGGCGGTTGCCGCATGTTCGAGTTCAAGCAACCGGCGGGTGATGTATCGGCGTGTGATCAATCGAGACGTTGTCAGGATGGCGAGCAGGATCATTACGCTGACGGCGACCAACACCGCGATGTTCGTTGCGAGGTCTGACTGCACACGTGCACGGGAAATTGCCAACTGAACTTCGCCGATCACGCTGCCGTTGTAGAGAATGCTGCGTTCTGTTGTTATAAAGCCCGATGCCATACGAAAGTCGTCAAACGTGTTGCCTATGAATTTCGATTGGCTCATGCCAGCGATATGCCGATCGTCTTCGCGGATTGCCATGTAGGCAATATCGTTGTCCTCAAGAAACGATGAAACGATATTTTCGACCGTTAAGTAGTCGAGGTTCCACATGGGCAGTTCGAGGCTTTGGACGGCGAGTTCGCTCATAACCTGAGCGCGCCGTTCTAACTCTCGGTCCGCGTATCTGAAGTCCAAGATCATCAAAATCGGCGCAAATATAAATAAATAAACAGTAATTACCCCGGCCAACGCGTAATTGAAGCGCCGGCTTACGCTATCTAGCTGTTTTAACCGTATCTTTTGCTTCATATCGCCGATACTAACAAATCATCAGGACATCAACCGGGCGAAGACCGTTGACGAACCGAACGCAGGCGCTAGAGCGGCGTGCATTCAACTGGAATCGCGGTGCCGCTCTATCTCTCTATCTGCGCATCGGATTTTCCGAAAACCGGTTCCCACTTTTCGGTCCGATGCTCTAGCGCGAAAACGAAGCCGCAATCGACGAGAAGCTAGGGTGAGCCCGAACGTAGGTCACTGCAGGCGTCAAAGACATTCGCGACTGCGACAGCCTTGAAATCGTATTGATCCATCTCTTTTTGTTCGCCTTCCCGACGCAATTGAAAGGTCTCGGAAACAGCAGCGAACCGTCCGTAATTTTTTAAAGGTATCAGCATTGTTTATCGATGGGCAACCATCCGATAGACGCTGTGCCGTGACCGCCGGCAAAGATGTCCGGTCAAACGCGCGGCCTGATCCGGCTCGATCGCGTTCTCGCCTTGGAGGGCTCCATACCATTCTGTCGGCGCGCGCAACACGCAACGACGCTGATCGGGCCCTTTCGACACGACCAATTGATTAGTCGGCCGCCGCCGAACCGCACGTGATCGCAAGCCGGAGTCAATCCAGGCGATGTCGACGGCTCACTACTATAAGTATGGACATTAGAAAACTTAATGATATATTTTTCCGGACATAATGTGTTGGATCCGGAGAATTGGAGAGCGGCATGATGAGCTATGCGACGGCGAAGAAGGTAGACGCCCATCAGATCCCGGTGATCGACATCACGCCGTTGCGCGACGGGTCGGATCCGGCGGCGGTTGCGGCAAAGCTTCACGCGGCAAGCCAGGGTCTGGGGTTCATCTACATTACCGGGCACGGCATTCCCGACGCCGTCATCGAGGCCGCCCGGGCGTCCGCCTATTCCTTCTTCCGCAACGATGCCGCGCATAAGGCGCGCGTCGGCGTCTCGGCCAGCCATCGCGGCTGGATCGGTCAGGGCGGCGCGAAGATGCAGACCGACGCGAAGGCGGACTTCAAGGAGAGTTTCATCTGGGGCTGGCAGTCGAACGGCTCGACAGCCGGCGAGGGACATCCCCCGTCCGGCGACGGTCATCCTTTACGCGGCGACAATCTCTGGCCGGATTTCGTGCCCGACATGCAGGCGCGTTCGATGGCCTATTTCGAAGCCGTCCACGAGGTCGCCTACCACCTGATGCGTGGCTTCGCGCTCGGGCTCGACCTGTCCGAGGATTTCTTCCTGAAGACCACCGACCGGCCGCTGTCGCGCGCGTCCTATGTCTACTATCCCGCCCAGCCCGAGGATATGGGCGAGGACCAGTTCGGCGTTGGTCCGCATACCGATTTCGGCGTGCTGACGGTGCTGTGCCAGGACGATGTCGGCGGGTTGCAGGTCGAGACCGTCGACGGCGAATGGATCGAGGCGCCGCCGATCCCGGGCTCGCTCGTGGTCAATGTCGCCGACCTCTTGGCGCGCTGGACGGCTGGCGCCTACAAGTCGACGCCGCACCGGGTGGTCAACAGTTCCGGCCGTGAGCGCCTGTCGCTGGTGCTTGCCTATGATCCCAATCCGGAGACGATGATCGACGCGCGCGCGGTGTTCGGATCCGATGTCGCCGATGCGGAAGAGCCGATCACCTGCGGCGACTATCTTGTCTGGCGCTTCGGCAAGGCGTTCAGCTACCGCAAGGACTGAGCCGGGCTCGCCTAAAGATCGACTGGGACGCCGGTCAGATAGACGAAATCGCCGCGGCGGACATCGGCACGGGCGATCATCGAGGTGACGACCCCGTCATGGGGAAAATGCAGGGTCAGGGGCGGTGCGCCCTGATCCTCCATCGGGTAGAGCCGGGCGGCGATCTCGCCGGCCCGCACGGCATCGCCGATGCCTCGTTGCGGAACGACAAGCCCGCTGACCGGTGCGATGACGGCGCGGTCCGGCCCGAAGGCGAGCCGGACAAAAGAGGTCGCTACGCCCGCCGGCACGTTGTCCGGGGCGGTTTCGAGCGCGCCCCAATGGACGAGCAGCCGGTAGAGGCCGGCGCGGCCCGCGGCGATTGGTTCGCGTTCCAGCGTCGTGCCGCCGGAGATCTCGGCGGCGATCGCCGGCACGCCCGTGCGGTCGCAGGCCCCGAGCAGGGAGCCGGCGCTGATCGGCGCATCGACCACCAGCGTGGTCGCGAGCCCGAAGGCGCGGGCCGCGGCGAGCTTCGCTTCCATCAGGTCGCCATCGCGCCGATACAGGAAGCCGCTCGGGATATAGCGGGCGGTGGTGCCGCCGGAATGCAGGTCGACGGCGAAATCGACCTGCGGCAGCAGTGTTTCTTCGAGGTAATCGGCGATCTGTCCGGTCGGCGACCCATTAGCGGCGCCGGGGAAGACGCGGTTGAGGTTTTCCCCGTCCAGCGGCGAAACGCGTGTGTTCTCAAGGCAGGCGGGATAGTTCAGCTGCGGCAGCAGGATGACCCGGCCGGTCACGGCTTCGGGGTCAAGCTCGGCAATCAACTGCCGCACAGCCGCGATCCCCGCATATTCATCGCCATGCACGCCGGCGGTGATCAGGACTGTCGGGCCGTCGCCACCGTTCACCACGCTCACCGGGATCGGAATGACCGAATGCGCGTGGCGATGGTCGGAATGGATGAGGCCGAGGAATCCGTGGTGCTTGCCCGGCGCATCGAGGTCGAATGAGGCTGTCAGCATGGGAGGCTCCGGTTGCGTGTCAGCCGGCGAAGGCCAGCCGGCCGGCGGCGCCAAGGCCGATCTCGCGGGCGGGCTTTTCGAATAGCTGCCGCAGGCCGTCGAAGCGCTCAAGCAGTGCTTTGCCGCCGGCGAGCCGGTCGGGATAAAGGATGCCGTCCTGCCACAGTGCGGTGTCGTCGGTCGTCACGGTGGGGTCGACGATGTTGAGGGAAATCTCGCCCGGCGGATAGGCGCCACAGGTGTGGAAATGCAGGAGCCGCGGATTGCCGAAGGCGCCGCCGGACCAGCGCTCCAGATTGTCGCCGGCAGGCTCAGGAAAGGCGCAGCCGGGATGGATGCCGGCGTGCCAGGAATGCACGTACCATGGGTCGATGCCGAGCGTCTCGCCGACATGGCGATAATGCGCTTCGGCGGCAGCGACGTCGTCCGGATCGCCCTCAAACCCGGTGATCCGGGTGCCGTCGAACAGGACGTGGAGTGTTTCCTTCAAAGCGATGCCATAGGGCGCGTAGTAGTGCGATCCGGTGCCGACCAGGAAGCCTGCTTGGGCGATGCGTCCGCGAAAGCCGGAGGCGGGCACGGGCGTGAAGACCGACAGCGGAAACCGGATGACCGATGTATCGGCGCCGGTCTCGGGAAAGGCGGCGCCGGTGCCGGCGACATCCGTTCCAAGGGGGCATGTGATCCGGATCTCCTCGGCCGATGCCAGGGCCTGGTTGACCAGGTTCTTGAGGGCAACCATGGCGTCATGGCTTGCCTGACCGAAGCCGGAGGCGAGCATCTCGCTGTCGAGCGCATAGCAGACGATCGGCTTCGCCTTTGACATGGCGGCACTGAAGCGCAACTGGTCGCCCAGCCGGTGCAGGAACACCGTCTGGTCGTGCGCCTGCATCCTGGCGAGCAGGCCGGCCGGCATCTCGATCTCATCCGGCGAAAAGGGCAACGCCTCCAGCGTGACCGACAGGGCCATATCACGGGCTGCCTGTGCGAGGTCGCCGGCAAGCTCGGCGCCATACATGCCGCAGCCGGGTTCCTCGGTGACGATCAGCAGGCTCTGGCCGGGGCTGAGGCCGGCGCAGGTTTCCAGGAGATTGCGCGCGGCGAGAGGGAGATCGGAGCCAGGGGACATCACACGGCCTCCGTGCCGGTCGTGGCGCGGCGGTCCCATGCACAGACAGGGGCGTGCGTTGCTGTCATTTGAATCGAGCTAATCATTGGATTAGAACACCTAATATGAAGCCGAAACTGCCGTTCACGGCCTTGCTTACCTTCGAATCGGTTGTCCGCCTGCAAGGGTTTGCCCGCGCAGCCGAAGAACTCGGTGTGACGCAGAGCGCGGTCAGCCAGCATGTCAAATCGCTGGAGGACTGGCTGGGGCGCCGCCTTGTGGTGCGCCGGCCGGGCCGCACCCAGCCGACCGAGGAGGGGCGCCGCCTTGCCGCGACCGTTGCGGAGAGTTTCGGCAATGTCGCCACCGTCTGCACCGATATCCGCGAAAAGTCGAACCCGAACCTGACGATCGGGCTCTCCAGCCTGCCCGGTTTCGCCTATATCTGGTTGATCCCGCGGCTGATCAATTTCAACCTGCGCTTCCCGCAATATCAGGTCTCGATCATCGCTTCGCACACCCCGACGGATTTCGCCGGTGACGAGGCCGATATCGAGATCCGCTACGGGACGGGCAACTATCCCGGCCTGCATGTGGAGCCGTTCCTGTCGGAGCGGCTGTTTCCCGTCTGCGATCCGCAGATCCTGGCACAGACGCCGCTGTCGACGATCGACGAGCTTGCCGGCCACACCCTGCTGGTCGACGATCTCGACCAGAGCGACGGCATCGCGCCGACCTGGGAGTACTGGGCGCGCGAACTCGGCGCCGACCTGCCGCGCCCGGCCCGCACCATGCGGTTCGGACAGTCGAACATGGTGATACAGGCAGCCGTGCGGGGCTTCGGCGTCGCGCTGGGGCGTGAGCCGCTGGTGATCGACGAGCTGGAGGCCGGCCGGCTGGTGCGCCCCTTCGCCGATCTGGTGCCCTCGCTTTACGCCTACTGGATCGTCTGTCCCAAGGCGGCGGTTGATACCGAGCGGGTGAGCGCGGTTCGTGACTGGCTGCATGAGGAGGTGCGCGCGCAGCCGCCGGTCAGCGATGCATCGCTTGCCCGACATGCCGAGGCCGGAGATCCCTAGACGCGCTTTTCGGTTCATTTTTCCAACCGCGCGAAGAGCTGCGACAGGCCGAAGCAGATGATGAAATAGAAGCCGGCGCAGACCAGCCAGGCCTCGAAGATCAGCCGCGTCGAGGCGACCAGTTCCAGCGTTTTGAAGGTCAGTTCCTGCACCGAGATCAGGGAGACGATCGAACTGTCCTTGATCAGCGTGATGAACTGGTTGGCGAGCGGCGGAATGACCTTCTTCACCGCCTGCGGCAGGATCACGTAGCGCATTTCCTGCATGTAGGTCATGCCGATCGAGCGGGCGGCCTCGCGCTGCCCCTTGTCGACGGACTGAATGCCGGCGCGGACGATCTCGCCGACGAAGGCGCTTTCGAACAGGGCCAGCACGACGGTGCCGGCGACGAGTTGCGGAAACAGCCGCATGTCGCCGAAGAAGAAGATCCAGATCTGATTGTTCTCGGACCGGGCGATCGCGCGGGCCCAGCGCTCCAGGCCGAGCGCGTCGATCATCGGCACGGACAGGAAGAAAAAGAAGATGAAGATGACGACCAGCGGCGGAATGTTGCGCAGGAACTCGACATAGGTTCGTGCAAGCAGCCGCACGGTCATGTTGCGCGAGGTGCGGGCAAGGCCGAGGCCGATGCCCAGGACCAGCGCCAGGATCGAGGCGTAGAGCGTGATGCGGATGGTGACCATCAGTCCCTGTAAAAGGACGTTGGCGAACCATTCCTCGCGTTTGGTGTGCCAGCCGACGATGTAGTTCGGGATCAGGTGCCAGCGCCACTTGTAGTTCAGCGTGCCGGCGATCTGCAGCCAGATATAGAGCGCAAACCCGGTGATCAGGGCCAGGATGAGCCAGTCAACCCAGTGCAGACGGTTCAGTATCTTCATGTCGGGGGCTCAGGAGAAGCGGGCCGGACGCTGAGCGACGGCCGGCCCGCTCGGACTTTTCGACTTAAAGGAGGACCGACTTATTCGGGGACCTGATCGGCCCATTCGTCAGTGCGGAACCAGTAGTCGTGGCGCTCCTTCAGCCAGCCGTTATTGGTGTAGAACATAATCCAATTGTTGAAGAAGTTGAGCGCGTCGGGATCCCCCTTTCGCACCGCAAAGGCCTCCGCGGCCGAGCGGAAGGGATAGTCGTAGGGCACGTGCAGCGTCTCGGGATAGCGGCGTGCTTCCGTCGAGGGCAGTGGCTCCGACGACATCAGCGCGTGCGCGGTGCCGTTGAGGACTTCCTGGGTTGGCGCGCCTTCATCGTCGAACAGGACCAGGTTCGCCTTCGGAAAGAGCTGCTTGATCGTCTCGGCCGGGGTCGCCCCGCGCCGGGCCGCGAACGTCACGTCGGGGCTGTTGTAGTCCTCCAGCGTGAAGCCTTCCGTCATCTCCTTGTTGGCCAGGATGGTCGCACCCGATTTCGCGTACGGATGGGTGAAGTTGACCGTCAGGTTGCGCGACGGACGGATCGACATGCCCGAGATGATCACGTCGAACTGACCGGAAATCAGCGACGGGATGATGCCGTCCCAGGCAGTCGGAATGAATTCGACATCGACATCCATGTCTTCGGCAAGCTTGGTCGCGACATCGATTTCGAAGCCGATCAGGTCGCCGTTCACGTCGCGCATGGTCCATGGCTTGAACATGGAAATGCCGACCTTGATCACGCCCTCCCGCTTGATCGTTTCGATCACGCTTTCGCCGGACAGCTCCTGGGCGACCGACTGGGCCAACGCGGCCGTCCCCGGCAGCGTCAGCGCGGCGGCGAGTGCAAACCCCAATGCGCGTCTCGATATGGTCATTTTCCCTCTCCTGTTTTGGTTTGGCTCAAAGGATGTGGCGCCGGTGGCGCGCTCGAAGCGGGTCGGATCATGGTCAGGCATTGTGGCTGACCCGCTTCTCGAGCGCCGTGACGACCAGTGAAATGGCAAGTGTGACGGCCAGATAGATCAGCGCGACGGTGAACCAGATCTCGAAGCTCATATACGTGTCGGAGATCAGGTTGCGGCCGATCGTGGTCAGTTCGGCGACCGCGATCACGCTGACGATCGCCGAGGACTTGATGAGCTGGATCACCTCGCCGGTCAGTGGCGGCAGCATCAGCGGCCAGGCCTGCGGGATGATGATGTAGCGATAGGCCTGGCCCCGGGTCATGCCGATGGACCGCGCGGCTTCCCACTGTCCCTTCGGGGTCGCGAGGATGCCGGCGCGGAGGATTTCCGAGATCAGGGCGGCGTAGAACACGCCGAGGCACAGGATCCCCGCCGTCAGCCGGTCCCAGCCGAAGATCGGCCCGAGCACGTAGTAGAAGAGATAGACCAGGACCAGGAGCGGAATGTTGCGCAGGAACTCCAGAAGGCAGATCGCCAGCCACTTGCCGATGATGAGGTCCGACAGGCGCAGCAAGGCGATGACGAGCCCGAGCACGAAGGCGAGCGCAAACGAGGTCACGCACAGATAGATCGACATGGCGAGCCCGAGCGTCAGTTCGCCGAGCTGGAAGCCGTCATCGGTGAAGCGGTAGAGGTAGCGGGGAATGTTGTACCACTGCCAATTGTAGCCCATCCGCGCCGCGCCGGCATAGGAGGCGTAGCCGATGACGGCCAGCACGACGGCGTAGACGAGGATCGAAAAGCCGGTCGACCGCATAAGGCGGCGCAGAAAGGGCGGGCGGCGCAGTTCGGGCGCAGGCGGCTGCGGCGCTGCGAGGGATTTCGACAGCCCGGCCATCAGTGATGCAGAACCTTCTCCAGAAAATCCCGGCACCGTTCGCTCCTGGGCGCGGTGAAGAAGGTCTCCGGGTCCGCCACTTCGACGATCTCGCCGTCGTCCATGAACACCATCCGGTCGGCGATCTTGCGGGCAAAGCCCATTTCGTGGGTGACGCAGACCATGGTCATCCCGTCCTCGGCAAGTTCGACCATCACGTCGAGCACCTCGTTGATCATCTCCGGATCGAGCGCGGATGTCGGCTCGTCGAACAGGATGATCTTGCTTTCCATGCACAGCGACCGCGCGATCGCGACGCGCTGCTGCTGGCCGCCGGAAAGCTGGCGGGGGTACTTGTCGGCCTGGTCGGGAATGTGCACCCGGTCGAGATAGCGCCGCGCGGTCGCCTCGGCGTCGGCCTTCGAGACCCGGCGGACCTTGAGCGGGCCGATCATCAGGTTTTCCAGGACGGTCAAGTGCGGAAACAGGTTGAACTGCTGGAACACCATGCCGACATTCTGGCGCAGGCGGATGATCTCGTTGGAGCCCTCGTAGACTTCGATACCGTCGACGATCAATTGTCCGGACTGGTGATATTCCAGCGCGTTGAAGCAGCGGATCAGGGTGGATTTGCCCGAGCCGGACGGACCGCAGATCACCACGCGCTCACCCTCCGCCACATCGATGGACAGATTCTTCAAGGCGTGGAACTCGCCATAGAACTTGTCGAGGTTCCTGGCGCTGATCACCGGCGTTTTCGTCACTTCCGCTTCCCCTCGACATCAGGCTACAACACCTATCAGTTTATGTTAAGTTGGAACTAATGGTACGCCAATGCCTCATGTGCATAAATTTGGGCAATCCGCGCTTTGCCTGATTTTTATGCACATGGGGCTGCCCTCCAGGCGTGTGGCGCAGGAGGGCAGTGTCGCGCAGGATGTCGAGCCGGAGAGGATGATGAAACCGATTGTTACCCCGCTGACCCAGGCCTTGTCCGAGGGTAAGCTGACGCGTGACGAGTTGCGGGATTTCATGGTCCGCTCGGACGGGCCGGCGCTCAGGCTGCTTTTCTTCTGGGTCCTGCTCCTTCTGGCGACCGGCAGCCTGATCTGGCTTGCCTGGGATAGCTGGCTGATCTGGCCGGCCATGTTCCTGCACGGCATCGTCGTGGTCCACCATTTCTCGCTGGAGCATGAATGCGTGCACAGCACGGTGTTCCGCACGCGCCGGCTCAACAAGATCGTCGGCACGATCTGCGGCCTGATCATCATCCTGCCCTTCAAGCATTTCCGCTACGAGCATTGCGACCACCACACCTATACGCAGCTCAAGGGCGACGACCCGGAGCTGATCGAGATGCCCGAGAGCTTCGCGGGCTATCTCTACTATATCTCGGCGATCCCCTATTGGCGCGCGAAGTTCACCGAACTGGCGATGCACGCGGCGGGCCATCTGACCGAGGCCGAGAAGCGGTTTATCCCGAAGGTCGAATACGGTGCCGTCATCTTCGAAGCCCGGGCGATGCTGGCCTTCTATGCCGCCCTGTTCATCCTGATGGCTGCGATCGGCTGGTGGGCGCCGATCTGGTTCTGGCTGATCCCGCTGTTTCTGGGCGAGCCGGTGATGCGTTTCGTGCGCATGACCGAGCATGTCGGCCGGCCCACGGTCGCGCAGATGCGCGACAACACGCGCACCAACCTGGTCTCGCTGCCCTGGCGCTTCCTGTGCTGGAACATGAACTATCACGCCGAGCATCACTATGCCTCGTCGGTGCCGTTCCACGCGTTGCCGCGCCTGCATGAGAAGCTGAAGGATCACATCTGCGTCGAACCGGACGGTTATCTGGGCGCCCACCGGGACATCCTGCGGCAGTTGCGGCGCGCCCCGCATGGCTGACGAGACGTGGAGCGACCTGGTCGCCGTCGCCGACCTGCACGAGAACTGGGTGACGCGCGTCGATCTGGGCGGGCGGGCCTTCGCCGTCTACGACGCGCCGAGCGGTATCTATGTCTCGCTGGCACTGTGCAACCACGGCGGCGCCGACCTGTGTGACGGCTATTTCGAAGGCCACCTGATCGAATGCCCGCTGCACCAGGGCGCCTTCGACGTGCGCGACGGCCGGCCGCTGGATACCCCGGCGACCCGACCGATGAAGACGTTCCCGGCCCGGGTGGAGAACGGCATGGTGCAGATCGCGCTTCCCGCCCGCAGGCAGCGACAATAACGGCGACAATAGAGGACAAAGACGTGTCTGCCTGGATAGGAATGGTGTCGGACGAGGACGCCGACGAAACGCTGAAATCCGCGCTTGATCTCGCCCGCACGCCGCATGGCACGGTCGACAACGTGATGCGGGTGCATTCGCTGCGGCCCTCGACCATGGTCGGGCACGTGAAGCTCTACCGCGCCTGCCTGCATGACGATGCCAACACCCTGCCGGTGTGGTTTCAGGAGGTGATCAGTTCCTATGTCTCAGTACTCAACGATTGCTCCTATTCCTACGCCAACCACTGGAAGAACGCCGCGCATCTGATCGGCGACGCCGACCGGGCGGACGCGATCGAGGCCGCCTTGCGGGCACGCCGGCCGGAGCAGGCCTTCGACGGCGCCGAGCTGGCGATGCTGCGCTATGCGGAAAAGCTGACGCTGCGGCCCGGTGAGATGGTCGAGGCGGATGTCGCCGCCTTGCGGGAGGCAGGCGTCGACGACGGCCGGATACTGGAAGCCAACCAGATCGTCGGCTATTTCAACTACGTCAACCGGCTCCTCAACGGCCTCGGTGTGACCACCGAAGGCGACGTGGTCGGCTATTACAAGGACTGACCTGAGGGCCGCTCGCGCCCCCTTGCCCTTGATTTGAAGCTTTGCTTTTGCGCGCCGTCATCCTCGGACGCCGACGCGTCGGGCATAGGGTTTCAACCAAATACACGTATAGAGTTTAATTTTTAGAAATATGACAAATTTGCTCTTAATGAGAGCATATGCTATATAAATTCAATGAAAGATGCGAAGAAGATAGTTAGTCGAATGTCTATCTATCAGAAAAGCATGCTGAAAATAACAAAAACCGGATCTATCGGTGTCTACAAATCGCTATATCCTTGATGAGGGTCCTCCGAAAGGAGGTTAACTCGTGCATCCTGAACGCAATAAATTAGATAACGGCAGAATTGATTCAATATCAATTCAGCGTAAGCTCGCGCGATTGGGGTGTTATCACGGCCGTATCGACGGGGTGGCGGGCGAAAAGACACGGTTGGCGATCAGTCAGTTCCAGAAGCGCGTACATCTTGTCGCCGACGGAATCGCCGGGCCGGCGACGATGGCGGCGCTGGGAAAGGCCCTGGAAAGACATCACGCCAGAAAGGCGACCCCCGTTGTCGGTATGTTCGGGGCGTTCCTGGGGAGCGTCTATGCTGTTGCGATCGATGAATTCGTAGCGGTCGCCGATATGGCGCTTTCGGCGGTGGCTTGGGGTTTGGGCGCCGCGGCGCTTACCATCGCCGCCGGCGCCCTCTACTGCAATCGTGGGCTGTTGCTCGGCCGCCGGACATAGCAGCGCAAATTCGCCGGTTCTCCGGGGGCTGGCTCAGGCGGCTTCCAGGCCCTCCAGCGCGACGACGCGGGCCGGGGCGCCGTCGGCGTTCGGGACCCGGATCGGCAATGCGCACAGAAATGTCCGGCTGCCGGTCAACTGGTCGGTGCCGACCAGGTATTCGATCAGCGTAATGCCGTCGCGCAGCAGGATGTCGTGCGAGACATGCTCCTCGATCGGCCGCATCTCGCCGTCGAGCAGGCGGCGGATCGTCCAGTCCTGCGGGAAGTCGAAGGCGACCGCGGTGGGCGCGCGGGCGTGCAGCCAGCGGCAGGCATCGGCCGAAAGCCACGGCGCGTCGCGCCAGAAGGCTTCCGTGCGCCAATCCCGCTGCCGGTCCCAGCAGGTCTTGAACAGCGCGATCTCGCCGCGCCCCAGATGGCGTCCCGCTGCATCGAGCCGGTCCGCCGTGATCTCCTCGTCAGGCGCAATGTCGCTTAGGTCGAGGATCGCGGCGGGGCCGACGACGCGGGCAAGGTCCAGGCCATCCAGCGTGGCGCCGCCGGGCACCATGTGGCAGGGCGCGTCCATATGGGTGAAGCCGTGGCAGGTCGTGCCGATCGACGTTATTTCGAACAGGTCGCCGGCGGAGAAGTCTCCCGTCTTCGCGCGGGTGATCGGCCAGCGGAAATGGTTATCCTCGATCGGCATGGACAGGTCGATGACGCGCATTCTCAGCCTCCGGAATACAGTTGCGGGAGCGTCAGGACGACGGCCGGGAAGACGATGCAGATCAGCAGGGCCGCGATCAATGCCGCAAGGAAGGGCAGGCTCTCGCGGATGACCACCTCCGGCCGTTCCCTGGCGATATAGGCGGACAGGTAGATCAGGTAGCCGACCGGCGGTGTGGTCAGGCCGATCATCAGGTTGAGGACGACGAGCACGCCGAACTGGATCGGGTCGACACCGATCTCCTGCATGGTCGGCAGGAACACCGGAACGATGATGACGAGGCCGGCGAGCGGATCCATGAACAGGCCGATGAGCAGCGTGAACACCATCACCAGGCACAGGGCGACGAACGGATCGTGGCTGACGCCGAAGATCAGTTCCGAGGCGAGCGTCGAGATCTTCAGGTCGGCGACGATCCAGGCGAAGACCGACGAGGCGCCGACGATGACGAGGACGGTCGAGGTGCCCTTGGCGGCGGCGACGAGCGCCGCGCCGCAGTCTGTCCAGCTCAGTTCGCGGAACCAGAACCGGCCGACGAGGAAGGCATAGGCAACCGCGACCGCGCCGGCCTCGGTCGCCGTCATGACGCCACCGAGGATGCCGCCCAGGATGATGATCGGCGTCAAGAGCGCGACCAGCGCCGACAGACCGGTGCGGGCGATGGCGGCAAGGCCGGGCCAAGTGCCCGCCGGATAGCCGCGCCGGCGGGCGATCATGTAGACCACGACCATCAGGCACAGCCCGACGACGAGGCCCGGCACGATGCCCGCCAGGAACATCTCGCCGACCGATTGCTGGGCGAGCACCGCGTAGACGATCATCGGGATCGACGGCGGGATGATCGGGCCGATGACGCTCGAGGTCTGGGTGATGGCGGCGGCGAAGCCGCGCGAAAAGCCCACCCGTTCCATAGCCGGGATGAGGACGGAGCCGACGGCGGCGGTATCGGCGACGGCGGAGCCGGAAATACCGGAGAAGAAGATCGACGAGACCACGTTGACATGGCCGAGCCCGCCGCGGATATGGCCGACGCAGGCCGAGGCGAAGTCGATCATGCGGCGCGTGACACCACCGCGGTTCATGAGTTCGCCGGCCAGGAAGAAGAAAGCGACGGCGAGCAGCAGAAACGTATCGAGACCCGACAGGAAGAGCTGGGCGACGACCTCCAGCGGAATGCCGGGCCGGTAGACCATAAGCGTCAGGGCGGAGGCGAGCAGGATCGCGAAGACGAGCCGCACCCCGGCAAGGGCGAGCAGGATCATCGAGCCGAGCAGAATGGTGATCGCCATCAGTGGTTATCCCGGGGGTCTTCGCTCCCGTCCTCAGGCACGGTCTTGCCCCTGGCGGCGGCGAACAGGCTGGCGACGAGCCAGAGCGATCCGCCGGCGATGGCGGCGGCGAAATACCAGGATTTCGACAGATCGAGCGTGGTGTAGCGGTCGAAGGCGAACATCGCCTGCAGGCGCCAGCCGCCCCAGACCAGCAGCACGAGCGCGGCGGCGGCGGCGATCGCGCCGAACCACCTGAACGGGACGCTGAAGCGCGGTCTGTCGGCGATCAGGCCGATCCGCATGTGGTCGGCACCGGCGGCGGCGAGCAGGATCATCCAGACATAGAGCAGCCGGTTGAGCTCCTCCGACCAGGTCAGCGAGGAATTGAACCCGTAGCGCGCGACGACCTGAGTGACGGTCAGCGCCGTGACCGCCAGCAGCAGGCCGCCGACCGTGATGCGCCAGAGGCGCACCACGATGGTTTCGATCCGGTTCATGCGTCCGGATCCGGCTTATTGCCCGGCAAGGGCGTCGACCTTCTTGACCAGGTCGTCGCCGAACTTCTCGACATAGGCCTTGCGGGTCTGTGCGGCGACCGCGTCACGGAAGGCTGCGACATCCGGGGTTTCGACGACCTCGACGCCGGCATCCTTCATCGCTTGCAGGCTGGAGGCGGCCTCCTCGGCGTTCAGCTCGCGCTCATAGACGGCAGCCTCGATGGCGGCGGCCTTGATCGCCTCCTGCTGCTCGGGCGTCAGCTTGACGAAACGGCCGTAATTCATGACCAGCGGCGCGGCCGTATAGGCGTGTTCGGTCAGCGACAGATGCTTCTGCACCTCGTGCAGCTTGGAGGCGTAGATGTGGTTGACCGGGTTTTCCTGGCCGTCGATGGTGCCGGTCTGGAGGGCCGAATAGACCTCCGAGAACGGCATCGGCGCCGGGTTCGCGCCGAGGATCCGGAAGGCCTCGATATGGGCCGGATTGGGCGTGGTGCGCAGCTTCAGGCCTTCAAGATCGGCCGGCGTCGCGACCGGGCGGACGCTGTTGGTCAGGTTGCGGAAGCCGATTTCCCAGAAGGCGAGGCCCTGCAGGTTCGACTGGTTGATCGAGTTCATCAGTTCCGCGCCGATCTCGCCGTCGAGCACCGCATAGGCATGGTCGGCCGACTGGAACAGGAAGGGCAGGTCGAGCAGGTTCACCTGCGGTGCGAACGCAGTGAAATAGGGGTTGCCGGTCAGCACGATGTCGATCGTGCCAAGCCGCGCGCCTTGCAGCATGGTTGGCGAATTACCGAGTTCGCCGGCGGGATGCAGCGAGATCTCCAGGTCTCCGTTGGTCGCCGCCTCAACCTTCTCCTTGAAGAACTCGGCGGCCCGATAGGCCGTATCGCCGGGCTGGGCGTAATGGGCAAAGCGCAGGGTTTCGGCCGCCTGCGCGGCAAGCGGCAGCGTGACCGCCAGCGCGGCGATGCCGGCTGCCTTCATCAGGTGTCGTCGGTTCATTTTTCAGTCTCCCTAGTGGTGGTGATTGGTGTTTGGGTGGACAAGCCGTAGAGCCGCGCCGCCGTGTCATGAAACAGCGCCGTGCGGTCTGCCGGCGTGTCGCAGAGCGTCGCCCGCTTGAAACCGTTGAAGATCGTGTCGAAAGAACCGCACAGCCCGTCGACCGGAAAGTTCGAGGCGAACATCGCCCGGTCGGGGCCGAAGGTTTCGATGCAGATGCGGATGATGTTGATATTGTCCTCGATCCGCCACGGCGTGCCGGCAAGGCCGAGGCCGGAGATCTTCACGTAAGTGTTTGGCAGAGCAGCGAAGTCCGAGAGCGCGGCGCGCCAGCCGGCAAGCCCTTCGGCCGAGCGGTCGGCGGGCAGGCCCGCGTGGTTGAGGATGATCGGGATGTCGGGCGAGAGCGCCGCCATGTCGATCGCCTCGCCGAGATGCCACCACGGCGTCTGCAGGTCGAACATCAGGCCGTGGTCGGCAAGCCGGCGGAAGCCATCGCGAAAGGCGTCGTCCGTCATCCCGCCGGGTTCGCCGCCCGGTGCGGGATTGGCGCGGGGCTTGTGGCGCACGGACCTGACGATCGGCAGGCGGTCATAGACCGCGAGGACCGCTTCGAGATTGGGCGAATCGAGCCAGGCCTGGGCGACATGGGCCGCCGGGCGGCCGGTCTTATCGGCAAGCCGCTGCATCCATTCGGCTTCGCCGGTCGGATCGGATGGGGTCCATTCGCCCTCCATCGTCACCGAGGCGACTACGTTCCAGTTACGGCTTGCGGCGTCGTAGTCTTCCGGCATGAAGCGGCGGCGGATCGCGGAATAGTCGCCGTAGCGGAACGGGATCATCGGCTCTTCGCGGAGCCACGGGTGATCGTTGACCGCCGGGTCCCAGAAATGGTGGTGGGCGTCGATGATCCTCATCGCCGCATCCGCTTGATCAGCGGGGTTGCCCAGACGATCAGCACGCCAACCGCGAGGATTGCGCCGACGGGTCGCTCGATGAAGACGAGCAGGTCGCCCTGCGATTTCAGCATCGAGGTGACGAAGTTGAATTCGAGCATGCCGCCGAGCACGATGCCGAGGATCGCCGGGGCGACCGGGATGCCGTTTTCCTCAAACAGCCAGCCGACCACCCCGAAGGCGAGCATGGTGACGACGCCGAAGGCGGTGTTGTTGATGGCGAAGCTGCCGACGATGCAGCAGGCGAGCACCACGGGCACGAAATAGGCCGCCGGCACGCGCAAAAGATGGCGCGACATGCGGATCACCGCCCAGCCGAACGGGATCAGCAGCAGATTGGCCAGCAGGAAGGCGAAGAAGATCGCGTAGACCAGTTCCGGCGTCTTGATGAAGATGATCGGGCCTGGCTCGAGTCCTTTGAGATAGAGCACACCGATGACGATCGCGGTGATGCTGTCGCCGGGGATGCCGAAGACCAGGGTCGGCACCCAGGCCCCCGACAGGGCGCCGTTGTTGGAGGCGCCGGCCTCGATGATGCCCTCGTCATGCCCCTTGCCGAAGGCTTCCGGCGTCTTCGAGCGGCGCTTGGCGACCGCGTAGGAGACCCAGGCGGCGATATCAGCGCCGGCGCCGGGCAGGGCGCCGATGACGGAGCCTGAAAGCCCGCCACGCAGGACGTTGTGCCAGCGGGTAATCAGCGTGCGGCCGAGGCCGGCAAAGACCGGGCCCATGCGCGGCGGCGTCTGGATCGGTGCCCTCGCGGTGATGTTGCGCAGCACCTCGGGGAAGGCGAACATGCCGATCATCGCCGGGATGAAGCTGACGCCGCCCATCAGCTCGACCGAGCCGAAGGTGTAGCGCGGCTGGCCGGCGACCTCGTCGATGCCGATCATCGCGACCCACAGGCCGAAGAGCAGCGACAGCAGGCCTTTCAGTGGCGTGCCGGTCGAGATGATAGCCGCGCAGCTCAGGCCCAAGAGCGCCAGCCAGAAATATTCGACCGAGGAGAAATTGGTGGCGAAGCGGGCGAGCAGCGGCGCTGCGACCATCAGGAGGATGACACCGATGATGCCGCCGATGCAGGCAGACGCCATCGACAGGCCGAGCGCCCGCTCCGGCCGTCCGGCCCGCGACATGGCGTTCGAATCCGCCACATAGGCGGCCGAGGCCGGCGTGCCGGGAATCCGTAAAAGTGCGCCCGGAATGTCGCCCGCGAAGATCGCCATGGCGGCAAGCGAGGCGATCGCGGCGATCGCCGGGACCGGCTCCATGAAGAAGGTGATCGGAATGAGCAGCGCGACGCCCATCACCGCGGTGAGGCCCGGAATGGCGCCGATGACGATGCCGAGCGCGCTTGCGACCAGAACGGTCACCAGGACGTCGGGCTGCAGCACAAGCCCCAAGGCTTCGGCGAGCACGCTCACGTTAAGAGCCCCTCGATCGGTCCGCGCGGCAGCGGCACCCGCAGCACAACGGCGAAGATGACGAAGAGCAGGCAGGACATGGCGATGCCGACGGCGAGAGCCCGGATCGCCCGCGCCCCGGCAACGACCGACAGGGCAGCGATCATCAGGGCAGTCGTCGCGATGAAGCCGAGCATCGGGGCGACCAGCACCCAGCCGATCACCGCAAGGACCACGCAGAGCGACTGGATCGCGCCGCGCCCGTGCAGCACGTCGGACAGCTTGAACCAGGCGCCGCGCCCGCCGGCCCGGATGCCCGCCCAGATCTGGGCGAGACCGGCCAGGATCACCGCGACCGCGAGGATGCGCGGAAAGAAGGCGGAGCCGAATTGCTGGCCCGGGATCTCACGGAACCCGAAGGTGCCGGACATCACTGCAAAGCCTGCGAGGATGGCGAGCACGCCGATCAGTCGGTCGTTCAAGCGCATGAGAGGGAAGGGGGCCGCCGGCGACACGTCGCCCCGGCGGCCCCGTCTCCTGTTACGTGTCGATTGCTACTTGGCGATGCCGAGGTCGGTCAGCAGCGTGTTCGCCTGGCCGGAGAACTCGCCGGCAAAGGACGAGAAGGCCTCGGAGCCGTCGAACAGCGGCGTGATGCCGCGCTGGGCGAGCGCGTCCTGAACCGCGGCCGAGCCGTGCGCTTCCTTGGCGGCGGCCTCGATCTTTGCCTTCACGTCATCGGGCAGGCCCTTCGGCGCGCACAGCGAGAACCAGTTGGTCAGCGACCAGTCGACGCCGCTTTCCTTGAGCGTGGGCACGTCCGGGAAGGCCGGCGAGCGCTCGTCCGACATGATCGCGAGGATCTTGACCTCGCCGGCATCGGCCAGCGCGCGCGCCTCGATCGGCGAGCCGGTGAACATGCTGATGCCGCCCGAGACGAGATCCTGCAGCGCCGGCGCGCCGCCCTTGGAGGGAATGAAGCGCACGGTATCGGCCTTGCCGCCGGCCGCCTTCATCATGCCGGCGACCGCCATGTGCCAGGGGCCGCCCAGGCCGGAACCGGACGAGGTCAGCTCGCCTTCCTTGGCCGCTGCGATCACGTCGCTGACCGTTTCATAGGGGCTGTCGGCGGCAACCGTGACGCCGGCCGGTATGATCGCCAGCCGCGAGATCAGGTCGTAGGAGTCCGGCGTGATGTCGGCGATGCCGATCGTGTCGAAATAGGTGATCTCCGAGGTGCAGGCGCCGAGCGTGTAGCCGTCGGGCTGTCCCATGGTGATGGCCGAATGGCCGACGACGCCGGAGCCGCCGGTGCGGTTGACGACGTTGATCGGCTGGCCCATCGCCTCTTCAAAGCCGACCGCGAAGATGCGGATGATCGTGTCGGTGCCGCCGCCGGCGCCCCACGGCACGATGATGGTGACCGGACGGTCGGGATACTCGGCCTTGGCCGGCGCGAGTGCTGCAAGCGCTGCGATCGAGGCGACCGCGGCGAACAGGCCTTTTTTGACGAAGTGCATCGGAGTCCTCCAGGTGTGCCGCGCGTTTTCCGAACCTGGTGGAGCGCGCCCGCGCGGCGATCGGCACGCTCCTTGTCTTGTCGGATCGAAGCCGCGCTTCAGGCGGCCGCCTCCTTCTCCCAGTGGGAGACCATCCGGCAGGCGATATCGAAGGCGGCCCGCGTCGCGCCGAGATCGGCGACGCCTGAGCCCGCGATGTCGAAAGCGGTGCCGTGCGCCGGCGTCGAGACCGGGATCGGCAGCCCGCCCTGGACGGTGACGCCGCGGTCGAAGCCGAGCAGCTTCAGCGCGATCTGACCCTGGTCGTGATACATCGTCACGACCGCGTCGATCTCCCCGGCCACCGCCTTCAGGAACACCGTGTCGGAGGGCCAGGGGCCGCTGACGGCCATCTGCGTATTCGCGAGCTTTTCAACGGCGGGAGTGATGAGATCGATCTCCTCGGTTCCGAAATTGCCGTTGTCGCCGGCATGGGGATTGAGCGCGGCAACCGCGATGCGCGGCCGCTCGACGCCGGACCGCCGCAGCGTCCGGTCGATCAGGTGGACGGCCTCGTGGATCCGCTCCTCGCTCAGCGTATCGGCGACATCGCGCAGCGGGATATGGCTGGTCACACGGCTCGTCCACATGGTGTCGAGCACGTTGAGCTCGGAGACATAGCCGGTGACGCCGAGCTTCTCGGCCATGTAGTGGAGCTCGTCGTCATGGCCGAGACCGGCCAGATGCATCGACCCCTTGTTGAAGGGGCCGAAGACGATGGCGTCGATCACGCCGGCCTGGGCGAAGGCGAGCGCCTGGTCGAGCGTCCTGAGGACCGACGCGCCGCCGGCCTGCGTCACCTCTCCGACCCGCACCGCGTCGGGTGCGATCGTCTCCATGGCGTGGAGGGCGAAGGGGGCGGTATCTGTCCAGGTCCCGGCGCTTGCGTCGACCGGATGCATCTCGTGCGACAGGCCGGCGACCTTCTGTCCGGCCTCGAAGACATGGGCATCGCCGATCAGCAGGATATCGGCGCTGTCCTTGACGCCGTCGGCGCCGAGCAGTTTCGCGGTCAGTTCGGGGCCGATGCCGCTCGGATCGCCTGGAATGATGCCAATTCTGGGTCGGGTCATGATGAGCCTGCCTTGTCGCCGGTGCCGGCGTCGGTGGATTGCGAGCGGACGCGCGCGATGTTGTCGATCGTACTGCGCAGGTGGTCGCGCAGCGCCGCGGAGGTCTCGGCGGCGTTGCGCTCTGCAAGCGCCGCTGCGATGCGGCGATGTTCGGTATTGGTGTTGGCGCGCCGGTCCTGCTGGCGCGAGGACAGGAAGCGGGCACGCCACAGGCGGGCGTTGTATTGCCCGTGCGTCTTGATCAGCGGCGCGTTGTGGGCGGCCGCGACGATCGCTCGGTGGAACGCCATATCGCGCTCGAAGAACGCCATTTCGGGAAAGTCGCCGCCGCGCATCTCCTCCTCGATGGCGCAGATCGCGGCGATTTCCTCATCGCTTGCCTCTTTGCAGGCGATCTCGCCGGCAAGCCCCTCCAGGCCGCCGAGTACCGTGATGTGCTGGCGCAGTTCCTCGACCGACGGATCGGCGACGCTCGGGCGGCGGGTTGCGGAGTATTCGATCAGCCCCTCCGCCTCGAGGATGCGCAGCGCGTCCTTCAGCGGCGTCCGGCTGATGCCGAGGGCTTCCGACAATTCCCGTTCCGGCACCGGGCGGCCCGGCGGCAGCTTTTCCTCAAGGATCAGTTCGCGCAGCCGGTCGGCCGCCTCCTCGCTGAGGCTGCGGCGCGGCGCGATCGACAGTTCGTCGCCGAACTGGTCCTTGATGTTGGCGGTCAGCTTGACCATGACAGTACAACCGGATCGAGGGGCCTGATCAGGTCGATCAGTTCGGCGCGGGGGTCGGGATGAAGCGGCGGGATCGGATGCCGGCAGAAATCCGAGGCGATGACGCCGCCTTCGGCCATCGCCGCCTTGGCCGCGCGGAAGCCGCACTGGCGGTTTTCGTGGTTGATCGCCGGCAGCACGCGGGCATAGGCCGCCTTGGCGCCGTCGCGGTCGCCGGACGAGAACTTGTCCAGCACCGGCTTGATCTGGTCGGGGATCAGCGCCGAGGTCATCGTGCCGGTTGCACCCGCGTAGAGATCGGCCATCAGCGTGATGCCCTCCTCGCCGTCGAAGGGTCCCTCGATCGCCGCGCCGCCTTCGGCGATCAGGGCGCGCAGCTTGGCGGCGGCCTGGGCGCACTCGATCTTGAACAGCTTCACCATCTCGATCTCGCGGGCCATGCGGACCAGCAGCGGCACGGTGAGCTCGACGCCGGAAAGAGGCGCGTCCTGCACCATGATCGGCAGGCCGACCTCGCCGACGCGGGCGAACTGCTCGAAGGTCTGCTCGGCGGTGCCCTTCATCAGCGCGCCGTGATAGGGCGGCATCATCATGACCATCGCCGCGCCGAGCGATTTGGCGTAGCGGGCGCGCTCCACGACGATCGGCGTGGCGAAGTGGCTGATCGTCACGATCACCGGGACGCGGCCGGCGACATGCTCGATCGACAGCCTGGCAAGCACCTCGCGCTCGGCATCGGAAATCAGGAACTGCTCGGAATAGTTGGCCAGGATGCAAATGCCGTCGACGCCCTGGTCGATCATGCAGTCGAGCACGCGGCGCATGCCGTCTTCGTCGACGCGCCCGTCCTCGTGAAACGGCGTCGGCGCGACGGGCCAGATACCGGCATAGCGGGTCATTCGATAATCTCCATCTTGTCGAGATGCTTGTCTGAAATGCGGATGCCGAGGCCCGGTGTATCGTCGTCGAGCTGCAGGAAGCCGTCGACCGCCTCGGCGTCGCCCTCGAAAATGTAATAGAACAGCTCGTTGCCGACCTCGACGTCGAAGACGGGGAAATACTCGCTGATCGGGCAATTCACGTTGGCCATCGTCAGGTGGTAGTTGTGCATCTGGCCGGCATGGGGAATGACCGGCACCTGGAAGGCCTCGGCGACGGCGTTGATCTTCTGGGCCGCCGTGATGCCGCCGACACGGTTGGTGTCGTATTGCAGGACCGAAACCGCCTTGGCGCGCAGTAGGTCGGCGCAGCCGATCAGCGAGAATTCATGCTCGCCGCCGGAGATCGGCACGATGTTCATGGCGTTCAGTTCGGCATAGCCGTTGACGTCGTCGGCAATCACCGGCTCCTCGAGCCAGCGCGGCTCGTATTTGGCGAGCTTGGGCAGCATCCGCTTGGCGTAGTCGAGGGTCCAGCCCATGTAGCATTCGAGCATCAGGTCGTTGTCGTAACCGATCACCTCGCGCACCGCCTCGACGCGCTTCAGGTTCTCGCGCATGCCCGGCATGCCGTCCTTGGGGCCGTAGCCGAAGCGTGACTTGTAGGCTGTATAGCCGTTCTTCATCGCCTCTTCGGCCTCGCGCTGCATGTCCTCGACCGGGCCGGCGTAGAGCTTGGAGTAGTAGACCGGGATCTTCTCCTTGGTACGGCCGCCGAGCAGCTTGAAGACCGGTTTGCCGGCGAGCTTGCCCATCAGGTCCCAGATGGCGATGTCGATCGCCGAGATCGCCGTCATGCCGATGCCCTTGCGGCCCCAGGCATGGGTGCGGCGATACATCTTTTCCCAGATATAGGCGTAGTCGAACGGGTCCTCGCCGATGGCGAGCGGGGCGTACCAGTCGTCGATCGCCTTCTTGACGACGCTCGGCGCGAGCGCGGCGTTGCCGATGCCGATCGTGCCGTCTTCGGCCTCGACCTCGCAGGTCAGCCACTGATGGAACCGGAACGAGGCCATCGCGTCGCCCTTCATCCACAGCGCGTCGGAGGCGTTGGTGCAGAAATTGCCCGACGGCGGGACGGTCGGTCCCGTCCAGTTCCAGACGCGGGTGCGGACGGACTTGATCCGGTTCATTTTAGAGCATCTCCTGTGAAAATAGGGTCAATTCTGTTTGCGATCGGCGAGTCGATCCGGCGTTGAGACCGGCGCAGGGCGATGCGGTGCATCGGCCAAGGCGGGCTTGGCGTCGGGCGGCCGCCGATCGCAAACCCTGCGGGACGGGCCCATTTGGGCCAATGCCGGCGCCGTCATTCTCGTCCATATCCCCGATATGGCCTTCGAATGCCGGCTTGACCTTGACCCAAATGGGCCGCGTCAGAATGACCCTATTTTCACAGGACATGCTCTACTCTCCTGTCGACTTCAAAGGCGCGCGCTGCGTGAAGATCCGGCCCCAGATCAGCGGGCCGAACAGGGCGAGCGCGGTCAGAACGAAAAAGAAAAGGGCGAGCGGCCGGGTGAACATCAGCCACCAGCGTTCATCAAGCATAACCATGCTCTGGCCGAGACGGGTCTCCAGCATGCCGCCGAGGATCAGGCCGATGGCAAGCGGCACGACGGAGAAGCCGTAGCGGCGCATCAGGTAGCCGATGATGCCGGCGCCGATGGCGATCCAGACATCGAGCATCGACTGTTCGAGCGCATAGGCGCCGACGATCGAGAAGGTGAAGACGACCGGCCACAGGATCGTCACCGGCACTAGCGTGACCCGGGCAAACAGCCGCGCGCCGAACAGGCCGATGAAGAAGAACATCAGGTTGACCAGCAGCATCGCCCAGAAGATGGCGAAGGCGAAGGTCGACTGCTCGGTGAACATGGTCGGGCCGGGCCGGATGCCGTGCACCATCAGGCCGGCGAGGATCACCGCTGCCGTCGGGCTGCCGGGGATGCCGAGCGCCAGGGTCGGCACCATGGCGCCACCGGTGGCGGAATTGTTGGCGGCCTCGGAGCCGGCGATGCCCTCCAGCGAGCCCTTGCCGAACTCCTCCGGCGTCTTCGACCAGCGCCGCGCCTCGTTGTAGCCGATCATCGAGGCAACCGTGGCGCCCTCCGCCGGCAGGATGCCGATGAAGGTGCCGATGCCGGAGGACCGCAGGATCGCCTTCCAGGTCTTGCGATAGTCGGCGCGCGAGGGCAGGCGGATCGCCTTCATGGTGATCCGCTCGCGTTTGACGTTCAGGTTGGAGGCCTGCACGAGCAGTTCGGAAATCCCGAACACGCCGATCATGACCGGAACGAAACCAATGCCTTCCGACAATTCGTTGAAGCCGAAGGTGAAGCGCTCCACCGTGGTCAGAAGGTCGATGCCGACGGTTGCGAGCAGCACGCCGAAGGCGCCCGCGAGGATGTTCTTGACCGGTGACCCGTCGCCGATGGTCGCGAGCATCGACAGGCCGAAAAGGGTCAGCGCGAAATATTCCGGCGGCGCGAAATTATAGGCCGCGCGCGCCAGCAGTGGTGCGGCCGCCATCAGGCAGACGATGCTGACGCCGCCGCCGATCGTCGAGGAGACGGCGGCCATGCCGAGTGCCCGGCCGGCCTCGCCGCGCTGGGCGAGCGGATAGCCGTCGAGGCAGGTCGTCGCCGACGCCGAGGTGCCGGGTGTGTTGATCAGGATCGCGGTGATCGCGCCGGCAAAGGTCGCCGCGCAATAGATGGTTATCAGGATGGCGATCGCCGGGATCGGCTCCATCGTGATCGTGAAGGGCAGAAGCAGCGCCACGCCGGTGGTGGCGTTGAGGCCGGGCAGGGCGCCGACGAGGACGCCGCCGAGCGTTGCCGCGAAGATCAGCAGCAGCAATTCGGGATCGGCAAGCGCGACAAGGCCGGAAAGCAGAGCGTCCATCGTCCTGACCGTCCCTAGCCGTACCAGAGGTTGGTCAGGACGCCGCGGGGAAAGCGGATCTCGAAAACGATGTCGAACAGGAAGAACACCGCGACGGGCACGACAAGGCCGACAAGGGCGAGTGCCCAGGCCCGGCGTTCGCCCCAGACCGCCGACATGGCGACGGCGAAGGCGCCAAGCGCGATGAACAGATCGACGAGGGCAAGCACCGAGAAGCCGATCAGCAGGCCCATCGTGATGTAGACGGTCGCCGGCAGCCGTTGCGGCGCCGGTTCGCGGTCGCGCAGCGCGAGCCAGAGCGCGAGGGCTGCGATCAGCAGGATGACGAGCTGCGGAAAGTCGGAGGGCTGGATGCCGCGTTTCAGGATCGGCGGCACGCGATCGAAGGTCGTCGTCAGATAGAAGGCGGTGGCGCACAGGACGAGGATGACGAGCGGCACGATGACGCGCGGGGCCGCGCGCGGTCCGGTCTGATCGGGTCGTGAGATGTCCATTGCCGCCTGCTTTCAAGGACAATCAGGAAGAAGGGCCGGCATTGCGCTCCGCCGCGCCAGGGCAGGGCGCAATGCCGTCTTCGGGCCCCAGCTTTCAGTCCCCCAACTGTGGAGCCCAATACCTGTGGGGAGCCCGGTACGGTGGCCCGGCACTCGCCGGGCTCACCTTCGGTCTCAGTTCTCGATGAAGCCGAGTTCCTTCAGGGCGGCCTGCATGTCGGTCACCATGGTGGTGAGCTGGTTGCCCCATTCCTCGGAGCCCGCGACCGAGGTGGAATCGAGGCCGACCGAGGTCAGGAAGCCCTGATAGACGCCGTGGTTCATCGAGGCGAGGAGGGCGGCTTCGATCGCTGCGGCGACCTCGTCGGGCGTGTCGGCATGGACGACGAAGCCGCGCACGGTGGAGAAGCTCACCGGGATATCCATTTCCTTTGCGGTCGAGACGTCCGGCAGCGCCGACATGCGCTGGTCGGCGAGCACGACGATCGGGCAGATCTCGCCGGCATCGATCTGCGAGCCGGCCTCGGCGAGGTTCAGCACGGCCGCGTCGACCGCGCCCGCGACAAGCTGGGTGGCCAGTTCGCCGCCACCCTCGAAGGGAACGATCTTCGGCGTCGCCATGCCGCCCTTCAGCGTGAACATGAAGGCGGAGACGTCGTCGATATTGCCCAGATGCGTCGTGCCATAGGTCAGCGGCGTCTCCTTCTGGGCGTCGACGAAGGCCTGAGCGCTGTCATAGTCGCCGCAGCGCACCATCAGGATCTGCGGATCGTCGGTGCCGCGCGCGATCGGCCGGATGTCGTCGAGCGTCATCTCGGTGCGGCCCTTGGCCATCTCGGCGGCGTGGCCGATGGTGAAGGTCAGGATGGAGTGGCCGTCGGCGGGCACGTCAAGATAGTAGTCCATCGCCACCGAGCCGCCGCCGCCGGGCTTGTTGACGACGACCATGTCCTGGCCGAGCTCGCGGCGGGCGCGCAGCATCATCATGCGCGAGGTGACGTCCGTTCCGCCGCCGGCGCCGGCATGGGTGACGACCTCGACCGTCTTGGAGGGATAGTCCTCGGCAATCGCCGGACCGCCCACGATCGCGACCGCCATGATCGCCGCGCCAAAGTACCGTTTGATCATCGAAGAACCTCCCTGATGACATGTTGTTCGGCTGATATTGCCCCTTCATTCTCATCCTGGGTGGCTGCTTGTCAATGGAATTTGGCATGCCAAATTTGAAATTCAGACAATTTTTGTTTGCTCCGGATGCCTCGACTACGGCGGGTTAGGATGGCCGAAGGGAGAGTGCGCCTGTCGTCACCCTCTGGGGGTCATTGCCGGAACACGTCAGGGCATGACCTCGAAGGCGGTAGCTGCGCTCCGGTGTCCCCTCTCGATCGTCATCCCGGATAATCGCTGACGCGATTTCCAGGATGACGCGGGAGAGGATTATGTCCTGCCGCCAACTCCGCTGTCCCCCTTGGATGTCATCGCCGGGCTTGTCCCACTGCTGTCCGGTTCAGCGGGGATGTGGCTTTGGTTTTCAGCCTGGCCACCCCCTCGGATGTCATGCCCGGACTTGTTCCGGGGATCCATGAACACCGCCGTTAAGAATGGACGCAAGCGACTGTGTTCATCGATTGCCGGGACAAGCCCGACAATGACTGCGGAGGGGGAGTGGCCGACGACATCAGACACCGCGTTCGTCGAGGCAAACAGTGTTGATGACGTCCGAGCTGGTGGTTGAGTGCGTCCGTGTCCAGCGGCCGTCTCTTGTCGAAAAATCCATGTCCGACAAGGGGGTAATCGACGTCACCGAGATTAATCCGGACAGCAGTGGAACGCGTCCGGGGATGACGACGGAGAGGCTTCAGGGACGACGAGGGAGGGGGCGCCCCGCCGCAACCCACCCTGCCGCCCCTCACCGCCGGAATTTCAGCGCCCTGGAGTATTTCTTCAGTTCCAGCCGCACCTCGTCGATGAAGTCGCGAGCGATGCCCGGCAGCGACTTGTCGCCCCGCACGACCGCGCAGGCGACGACAGTCGTCACCGGCAGGAAGGGGCGTGTGACGATGTTGAGGTTGCTGGCATAGGCGGCCGAATAGGGATCGACGATCGAGGCGCCGATGCCGGCGCCCGACAACGTGCAGGCGGTGTGGCAGTAGCGCACCTCGACCTTGGTCAGGAAGGGAACGCCGCGGGCATCGAAGGCATTGCGGACGACCATGCCCAGATGCGTCTCCAGGCCGATCAACTCGTGGCCGGCGAGATCTTCCGGGTAGATCTCCGGCTTCTCGGCAAGCGGATGATCCTGCGGCAACACGCAGACCAGGTCGCCTTCGGCGAGCGGAATGATATCCAGTTCGACATGGCTGCTCAGCCCGATGATGAAGCCGATGTCGGAAATGCCCATCTGGACGTTCTGCAACACCGTATCGGCGCGCCGCACCGCATATTGCACGGTGGCGTTCGGCCGGTCCTTGAGGAAGCCGGCCAGGATCGCGGGCAGGGCGGCATGGCCGAGCGGCGGGGTGGTGGACAGCCGCAAGCGGCCCGATGTCGAGGCCCTGAGCGCCCGGGCCTCGGTCTCGATATTGCGCAGCACCTCGAACAGTGGCTCGACCTCGGCGTGAAACAGCCGGGCGTCCTCGGTGGGCTTGAGCTGCCGGCCGGAGCGTTCGAACAGGGTGAAGCCGAGCTGGCGTTCGAGCGACTTGATGCCGTTTGAGACGGCGGGCTGCGAGATGCCGAGATCCTCGGCCGCCCCGACGGTCGTCTGGCAGCGGAACAGGGCCTCGAAGGTCTCGAGCAGGCGCAGGCTCAGGTCGTTCTTGCGATTGATCCTCAAGGTCGATCCCGAGCCAATATCCCTCTAATCGAGCAGCACCGCCGCCAAAGCCTGCGCCGTTGCGGCCTGCGTCGGGTCCGTTGCTGGCACGCCGATCGCGGCTTCAAGCGGCTTGCAGTGGGCGGCCATGCCGGCGCATCCAAGCAGCACCGTATCGGCATAGTCCTGCTCGACCAAGCCGCGGGCAACCGCCTCGATGCGCGGGAAGGCCTCCGGCTGCTCGCTTTGCTCGACGGACATATGCAAGGGGCGTTCGGCCGCGAGCCGGTCATAGAGGCCGAGCGCGCGGATATAGGGCAGGTGGCGGGCGATCGATTTCGGCCCGAGCGCAACGACCCCGACGCGCTGGCCGCGCTGGAGAGCTGCGAACAGACCGCTTTCCTGGATGCCGTAGACCGGCTTGCGTGTCGCCTCGCGGCAGAGCGCCAGGCCCGGATCGGAATAGCAGGCGATCACATAGGCGTCGGCGTCGTCGCGCTTAAGCACGGTGCGGCGCAGCGGTAGCACGACGCTTTCCATGTCGTGGCGCGTCTCGATGCCGAACGGACCCTCAGGGAGGGTCATGCACTCGATTTCGGCGCGGCCGTCGATGTTGAGGGGGGCAAGCGATTCGGCCAGTCCGTCGGTGACGTGCTGGTTCGAGTTCGGGTTGATTACGAGAATCCGTTTCATCGATCCGTCCTAAAACAGGTCCGCGCCGAAATTGGTGGCCGCGTTCATTTCCGGCGCGCGCGGCGGCAGGAAGCCGGTCGGGTCGAAGGGCTTGCGGGCCAGGAACTCCCCGTCGCCGGCCCTAGCCTTCAATTCGCCGCCGTCGACGATCGTTCGGCCGCGATTGATCACCGTGACGGGCCAACCCTTCAGCTCCCAGCCCTCGAAGGGCGTGTAGTCCATGTTGTCGTGCATGCCGCCCGCCGTGACCTCGACGGCCTTGTCCGGGTCCCAGATTGCGATATCGGCGTCATAGCCGATCGCGATCGTGCCCTTGCGGTCGTCCATGCCGAAGAGCCGCGCGGCGTTCGCCGCCGTCAGCGCCACGAAGGTGTTGAGCGAGATACGGCCCTTGCCGACCCCTTCGGAGAACAGCAGCGGCGCGCGCAGTTCGATCCCCGGCATGCCGTTGGCGATGCGGTTGAAGGGCGGATTGGGGCCGGCGGACAGCTTGCCGGTCTCGTCGAAGCGGTAGGGAGCGTGATCGGAGGAATAAAGCTGAAGCGAGCCGGCGTTCAGGTGCCGCCACATGTCGGTCTGGGTCTTCAGGTCGCGCAGCGGCGGCGAGCAGCAGAACTTGCCGCCCTCTGCGCCCGGCCGGTCGAGATCGTCGGCGGTCAGGAACATGTATTGCGGGCAGGTCTCGCCGAAGATCATCCGCCCGTCCATGCGCGCATCCGCGATCGCCCGGGCGCCGGCATCGGTCGAAATATGCACGAACAGGAGCGGCGCCTCCACGAATGAGGCAAGCGCGATGCCGCGCCGGACCGCCTCCACCTCCGAGGCGGCGGGATGGCTGACGGCGTGATATTTCGGCAGGGTGTAGCCGCGCTCGGTCAGGCGGCGGACCATCCATTTGATCAGCGCGTTGTTTTCGGCATGCACCATGGTCAGCCCGCCATTGTCGCGGGCCATCACCAGGATATCGAGCATCTGCTCGTCGGACACGATCATCTTGTCGTAGGTCATGAAGACCTTGAACGATGTGATGCCACGGGCGAATGCCGCCGGCAGTTCGTCCTTGAGGGCGGCCTCGGTCGGGTCGGTGACGATCAGGTGATAGGAGTAATCGATCACCGATTTCGGCCCAGCCCGGTCGTCATAGAGGCGCACGACGTCGGCGATCGACTGGCCGCGATGCTGGGCTGCGAAGGGCACGATGGTGGTGTTGCCACCGAAGGCCGCCGAGACGCTGCCGGTATAGTAGTCGTCCGAAGTCATCGCGCCGGTGGCCGATTCCTGCTCGATATGGCAGTGCGTCTCGATGCCGCCGGGCAGCACGTATTTGCCGGTCGCGTCGATCGTCTCCCGGCCACCGGTCAGGCCGAGGCCGAGGGCCGCGATTTTGCCGTCGCGAATGCCGATATCGGCGGTGAAGGTCGCGCAGGCATTCGCCACCGTGCCGCCCCTGATCACAAGGTCATAGTCCGCCATCGCCTGTCTCCCCTAAACCGATTTGATCGCGCCGCCGTTGCGGTGCCCGCATTCGCTGAAACCAGTACGTAGGTGCTGCCCGGGTCAAGATCCAAGTTCCTTGAGGCGCGCCTCCAGCCGCGCCATCAGCCGGGTGATCTCGGCCTGGTCGGCCTCGGTGAGCTTCGGACCCGGCGCCCGCGCCGCGTTGCAGGCGAGCGCACCGCGACGACGCAGGATCTCCTTGCGGATCGCCAGGCCGAAGCCCGGCTGCTGCTCGAAGCGGATGAGCGGCAGATAGGCATCGAATATGTCGCTTGCCCGGTCCGCCTCGCCGGCCTGCGAGAAGCGCACCACATCGACCAGCATCTCGGGGTACGCAAAGCCCGTCATCGCGCCGTCGGCGCCGCGCTGCATCTCTTCGGGCAGGAAGATGCCGCCATTGCCGCACAGGATCGAGACGCGCCGCGCGCCGGCCTCCTCGGCGGTGCGGCGGACGGCGGAAAGCTTGTTCAGGCCCGGCCAGTCCTCGTGCTTCAGCATGACGAGCTGGTCGAAATCCTTGACCAGCCGGGTGAACAGCGCCGCCGAGATCGACACGCCTGTCGACAGCGGGAAATCCTGATAGCAGACCGGCACGTCCGGGCCGAGCGCCTCGAACGCTTGCGCAAAGTAGCCGTGGTGCTTCTCATCGGTCGCAAGGCCGCGCTGCGGGGCGATCATCACGCCGGCGGCGCCGGCATCCATCGCGGCGTGGCTCAACGCCGCCATATTCGTAATCCCGGGATTCGAGACGCCGACCACGACCGGCACACGCCCGTTCACCCGCTTCAACATGTGCGCCATGAAGGCGTGCGATTCCTCGCCCGACAGCTTTGGCGCCTCGCCCATCATGCCGAGGATGGTCATGCCGGTGACGCCCTTGTCGAGATAGAACTCGACCAGGCGGTCAGCGCTGTCGAAATCGATGGCGCCTGTTTCGGTAAACGGCGTGGCTGAGATGATGTAGACGCCGGCGGCGGACTCGGTGAGTTTCCCGGGGGTCTGATTCACGATCGCTCCAGTGCTGCGGGCGGGGTGGTCTCGGCGAAGTCGAAATACATTGCTTACTCGTCCGGCGCGACGGCACCCGTCTGCGAGGTGATCAGCCCGTAGTGCTCGATCCGGCGGTGGCGCTTGAAGTCGAAGATCGTCTCCTTGCCGAAGGTGCACAGGTCGAGGTCGCAGGCATGGACGAGCATTTCGTCCTCCTCCGTCTCGCTCTCGGCGACGATCTTGCCGTTCGGGTCGACGATCAGCGAGCCGCCGATCAGCGGATGGCCGTCCTCGACGCCGGCCTTGGCGACCGCGACGATCCAGGTGGCGTTCTGATAGGCGCCGGCCTGGACGCAGAGGCGGTGGTGGAACAGCCGGTCTTCCGGACCTTCGGAAGACATCTGCGAATTGACCGACGGGGTGTTGAAGCCGAGCATCACCATCTCGACGCCCTGAAGGCCCAGCACGCGGTAGGTCTCCGGCCAGCGGCGGTCGTTGCAGATGCACATGCCCATCACGCCGCCCTGCGAGCGCCAGACCGGGAAGCCGAGATCGCCCGGCTCGAAATAGCGCTTTTCCAGATGCTGGAAGGCGCGCTCGGTGTCGTATTCGGCATGACCGGGCAGATGCACCTTGCGGTACTTGCCGATGATCTCGCCCTCGGGGCTCGTCAGGATCGCCGTGTTGAAATGGCGGCCTTCCGGGGTCAGTTCGGCATAGCCGACATTAAGTCCGATGCCGTGCTCCCTGGCGCGCTTGAACAGCGGCGCCGTCTCGTTGCCGGGAATGGCCGTTTCGAACCATTGATCGACCTCGGCCTGATCCTCCATGTACCAGCGGGGGAAGAAGGTGGTGAAGGCCAGTTCCGGAAAGACGGCGAGCGTCGCGCCGGCCGCCTTGGCCTGGTCGAGCAGAACGATCATCCGCTCGACCACATCCTTGCGGCTGTCGGCCTTCTGGATCGGGCCCATCTGCAATGCTGCCGTGACGACCTCGCGCATCGGCAAGTCTCCTCAGGATTTGAGTTTGTGTTCAAGGCTGCTGGCGAAGCGGACTGCCGGCCACAGCAAGGCGAGATACATCAACGCCGCCATGACGATCGGCGAGGCGTTGTAGGTGACGGATCGGGCCATCTCGGCCGAATACAGCAATTCGGCGAAGGCGACGACGGAGGCAAGCGAGGTCAGCTTGACGACCTCGATGGTGTTGCTGACGAGATCCGGCAGGACGTTGCGGATGGCCTGCGGCAGGACGACATAGGTCTGCGTCTGCAGGGCCGTCAGCCCGGTCGAGTGGGCTGCCTGGCGCTGGCCGTCGCCGATCGATTCGATGCCGGCGCGGATGATCTCGCCGTAGTAGGCGGAGTTGTTGAGGAAGAACGACAGGCACACCGCCGCGAACGGGCTCAAGCGAATGCCGGCGAACGGCAGGCCGGCGGAAATGAAGATCAAAAGGGCAAGTGGCGGCACGGCGCGGAAGATGTCGACGAGGACCGCCGTCGTCCAGCGCACCGCGCGCGAGGACGAGGTCGAGGCAAGCGCCACGATGAGCCCGCCAGCGAGACCGAGCGGGATGACCGCGAGACAGAGCAGCACCGTCATGCCGAGGCCGCGCAGCATCATCGGCCACGCCTTCAGCATGATCTCCAGGTTGAAGAACTGGGTGATCAGCGCGTCCATCAGGCGTGCTTCCAGGCAAAGCGGGTCTCGATCCAGCGGCCGAGATAGACGACCGGCACGAACAGGATCAGATAGGCGACGGTCGCCATCATCATCGGCGTGGCGTTGCCGGCGAAGGATTGCGCGGTGGTCGCCTGGTTGAGCAACTCGCCGACGCCGATCACCATGCCGAGCGCGGTGTTCTTGGTGATCGCGATGGTGCGGTTGGTGAGCGGCGCGATGGTCAGGCGGACGGCCTGCGGCAGGATCACGTAAATCAGCGTCTGCAGATAGCCCATTCCGGTCGAGCGGGCGGCCTGCCACTGGCCTGCGTTGACGGACAGGATGCCGGCCCAGAAGATCTCCTCGGCGAAGGCCGCCAGCACCAACGTCAGCACCAGCCAGAGCACGATATAGCCCGACAGCAGGACGCCGATATTGGGCAGACCGAAATACAGGATCAGGATCAGAACCAGCGGCGGCAGCGAGCGCAGCACGTCGACGAAGACGATGAGCGGCGCGTTGATGGCGCCGATCCGGAAGCTGCGGACGATCGCCAGAAGAAGACCGAGTCCAAGGCCGGAAATCACCACCAGGATCGCGATCTGGCAGGTTACGAAGAAGCCGTCGATGATATCGGGTAGGTATTGCCGCATGACCGTGGCATTGAAGAAGGTGTCCAGAAAGACGTCGGTCCGGGACATCGCGACGGGCCCTTAGTGCTCGGCCTGGGCGACGAAGTCGCGGGTGCGCTGGACCTGCGGATTTTCGAAGATCTGCTCGGGCGGGCCGGTCTCGACGATACGGCCCTCGGCGATGAACACCACCTGATCGGCGGCGCTGCGGGCAAATCGCATCTCGTGGCTGACCACCACCATGGTCATGCCGTCATCCTTCAGCGCCCGCATGACCTTCAGGACCTCGCCGACGAGTTCGGGATCGAGCGCGCTGGTCGGCTCGTCGAACAGCATGATCGCCGGCTCCAGCGCCAGTGCGCGGGCGATTGCCACGCGCTGCTGCTGGCCGCCGGACAATTGGGCGGGGTACTGATGGGCATGGCCGCTGAGCCCGACCCGGTCGAGCTGCGCCATGGCGATCGCGTCAGCCTCGCTGCGCGACTTCTTCAGCACCTTCTGCAGCGCCAGCCGGACGTTTCCGGCCGCGGTCATGTGCGGATAGAGGTTGAAAGACTGGAACACCATGCCGATGCGGCGGCGGATCCGGTTGAGATTGGCGCCGGGCTTGGTGATGTCCTCTCCGGCGATCAGGATGCGGCCGGCAGACGGCTCCTCGAGCCGGTTGCAGCAGCGCAGGAGGCTGCTCTTGCCCGAGCCGGACGGGCCGATGATGAAGGTCATCTCGCCACGGCGGGCCTCAAGATCCAGCCCTTTCAGAACCTCGGTCGCGCCATAGGACAGGCGCAGGCCGGAAATGGAAAGGAGCGCGGCGTCGTCTTGCAAGGGACTACTCACGGGCGAAGAGCGGCGCTCTGCGCGGCGCCAGGGCAGGATCGGGACCGCCCCTGCGCAGGTGGACGCCGGGGCGGGGTTTTTGGAGCGGCCTAGCTGCAGGTCAGCTCATGCTCTTCGGCGACATAGCCTGGCAGATCCGGCACACCGAAGCCCGGATAGACCGTGACGGCGGCCGATCCTTCCGCCGGCGTCACGCCGAACCATTTCTCGGAGAGTTCGGCGATCGTGCCCTTTTCCTTCAGGCATTCCAGCGCCATCTCGACCTTGGCGCGCAGATCGGCGCTCGCCTTGGGGAAGGGAATGGCGAAGACCCGGCCGGTGGAATGCAGATGGGAGAGCTCGAGCGCCGGGTTCTGCTTGACCGCCCAGGCCGACACCGTGTTGCCGGCGACGTTCGCGAAGGCGCGGCCGGACAGGACCGCCTGCACGGCGTCGGAATTGGTGCCGTAGGATTCCACCGTCCAGCCGATCTCGTCTTCCAGCCCGCGTGCCCACTTGTCATAGGCCGAGCCCTTGTTGACGGCGATGGTCTTGCCCTTGAAGCCTTCAAGCGAATCGACCGCCGGCGTGCCGGCCTTCACCACGAACTGATAGTCGGTGTTGAGATAGCCTTCGCTGAACAGCATGTTGGCGGCGCGCTCGTCCGTCACCGTGGTCGGCGCGACGAGGAAGTCGTAGGTGCCCGCCTGCATGCCCGGCAGCAGGCCGGACCATTGCGCCGCCGTCACGTCGAGCTCGGCGCCCATTTCCTCGGCAAGGGCTGCGGCGAGGTCGACATTGAAGCCCTCGACGCCGCCATCGAGCTTTGGCATGGCGTGCGGCGCGAAGGTTCCATCGAGCGCGACGTTGTAGGTTTCCTGGGCAAGCGCAGGCATGCTTGCGAGGCCGAAGGCCAGGGCGATGATCAGAGATTTTGCGGATTTCATGAAAGTTCCCCGAGTTGTGATGGGCCTTGCTCCCGATCCTCGTTATCCGAGTGTTTTTCGAGACCCGTTCAGCCCGTGATTGTGCGATGCATTGATCTGGCAGGCGTCAGAGTAGCCCACTGTGCGACCGCAGCAATCACCTGACCTATGAAATTTCGAATAGATCTATAATCACGGATTATATATTGCACTGCGATCCGTCGCGGTCGGGGGCGTTCGTCTCCGAACGTGTTCCGGGCATCCATGAGCACGTCGGCCAGCGTGGGTGTTCATGGATTGCTGGGACAAGCCCACTACTGTTTGGTTCAATTTCGGTGACGTCGATCAACCGCTTGTCTAGTATAACGTTTTCGACAAACGACGGTGGCAGGACAGGGACTCGCTAAATCACCAGTTCGGACGTCATCGACTCTGTTTTCCTCGATAGAAGCTTGTCTTGGTATCGTCGGCCATTACCCCTCCGTGTCATTGCCGGGCTTGTCCCGGAAATCCATGAACACAGTCGCTTGCGCCCATTCTGACGGCGGTGTTCATGGATGCCCGGAACAAGTCCGGGCATGACAGCCGAGGAGGTGGCCAGGCTGAAAATCGAAGCCCCGTCCCAGCTAAACCGGCCAGTAGTTGGACGAGCCCGGCAATGACAGCGGAAGGTGGTGGGCGTGCGATACCAGACACCGCGTCCGTCGAGGAAAACAGCGTTGATGACGGCGCGTCGCCCTACGTCCTATACGGTCAAGTGAACACTCAGGATTGCAGCGCGGCTTTGGTCCTGTGCTCTTGGCAAAATGGTCCTTATCGCCAAGCGTCGTGGATCCGATAGTCTTGCCGTTGAAACACACGGGACGCACCATGGATCGATCCGGCGAAGAGACCTTCGCGACCACCCCCTACTGGTGGGACGCCACCCCGCGGCCGCAGCTCGACCAGCCGTCCCTGTCGTCCGAGGCTGACGTGGTCGTCGTCGGCTCCGGCTATACCGGGCTCAATGCCGCGCTCGAAGTGGCGCGCGGCGGGCGCTCGGTGCTGGTCTTCGATGCAGGCGATGCCGGCTTCGGCTGCAGCACGCGCAATGGCGGCCAGATCTCGACCAGCATCAAGCCGGGCTTTACCGAGCTGGCGCGCCGGCATGGCGAACAGGCCGCCTTCGCGATCCTGAAGGAAGGCCAGACGGCGCTCGACTGGATCGGCGGTTTTCTCGCGCGCGAAGAAATCGACTGCGCCTTTGATGTTTGCGGTCGCTTCCATGCCGCCCATACGCCGCGCCACTTCAAGGCGCTCGCGGCGAGCGTCAAGGCGCAGCCGAAGGGCCTCGAGGTGCCCGTCCATGTCGTGCCGCGCGCCGAGCAGCGCCATGAACTGGGAACCGACTACTATCACGGCGGTGTCGTCTACGAGGCGCACGCCTCGCTCGACCCGGCGATGTACCACCAGGGCCTTCTCGACCGTGTGCTGCAGGCCGGCGGCACGGTCGTTCCCCACTGCGCGGTCAGCGGATTGGCGCGCGACGGGGCGGGGTTCTCCGTGACGACGCCGCGTGGCGCGGTGAAGGCCGGGAACGTCATCGTCGCGACCAACGGCTATACCGGGCCGCTAACCCCGTGGCTGCGCCGTCGCGTCATTCCGATCGGCAGCTACATCATCGCGACCGAACCGCTGCCGCCCGAGCAGATGGATCGGCTGATGCCGACGAAGCGGGTCGTCAGCGATACCCGCAAGGTGGTCTATTACTACCGGACCTCGCCCGATCGCAGCCGGATCCTGTTCGGCGGCCGGGTGACCAACGCGGAGACGGATCCGGGCAAGAGCGGCCGGTTGCTGAAGCAGGAGCTTGTCCGTCTGTTTCCCGAACTCGCCGATGTCGGCTTCACCCATTCCTGGAGCGGCACGGTCGCCTATACGTTCGACACGCTTGCCCATGTCGGCTGCCATGACGGCGTGCACTACGCCATGGGCTATTGCGGCTCCGGGGTGTCGATGGCGGGCTATCTGGGGATGCGGATCGGCCAGCAGGTGCTCGGCCTTGCCGAGGGCCGTACCGCGCTCGACGGCCTGTCCTTTCCCACGCGTCCGCTTTATTCGGGCAAACCGTGGTTCCTCGCCCCGGCCGTTGCCTTCTATCGCTGGCGCGACAATCTGGGCTGGTAGGCTCAGGTCGCGTCGGCGAGGATCAGGTCGCTGGCCTTCTCGCCGACCATCATCGCCGGCGCATTCGTGTTGCCCGATGTCAGCGTCGGGAAGATCGACGCATCGGCGACGCGTAGCGACCGGACGCCATGGACTTTCAGGGTCGCGTCGACGACATGGCGCTGCGGATCGGGCCCCATGGCGCAGGTGCCGGCGGGGTGGAACACCGTGCCGCCTTGCTCGCGGGCATAAGCGAGCAGGGCGTCGTCGCTCGCACCGGCCGGATAGGGATCGACGGGGGCTTCGATGATGGCCGACAGGGCGGGCGTCTCGGCGAGTTTCAAAAGGACCCTTAGTCCGGCGATCGCCTCCTGCTGGTCGTGGTCGGTTTCCAGATAGCCCGGATGAATGAGTGGCGGCGCGTCCGGGTCGGCCGAGCGCAGTTCCAGGCGTCCGCGGCTTGTCGGCCGGCACAGCGTGGCGCTGATCTGGAAGGCGGAATACGGGTCCGGGTTCATCAGCGGCCGGGTGCCCGGCGGGGCCCTCAGATAGCTGAGCGGTGAGAAGTAGATCTGCACGTTGGGCCGGCTCTGGCTTGCGTCGGTGCGGACGAAGCCGCCGGCCTGGTTCAGGCTCAGGGCCAGCGGGCCCTTGCGGGTCAGCACGTATTGCAGGCCGGCCCATAGCTTGCCGTACCAGGGATAGAGCCTGTCGTTCAGCGTCGGGACGGTGGAGCGATAGAAGACGCAGATGTCGTAGTGATCCTGCAGGTTCGCGCCGATACCGGGCAGGTCGGCGAGAACCGGAATGCCGTGGCCGGCAAGCGCGTCGGCGGCGCCCAGCCCGGACTGCATCAAGAGCTTCGGCGATCCGATCGCGCCGGCGCAAAGGATGACCTCCGCGCGGGCGGTCGCGCGTTGCTCCGATCCATTGCGGCGATATGCGATGCCGGTGGCGCGGCTGCCGTCGAACAGGATGCGCTGAACGTCCGCGCCGGTCTCGATCTTGAGGGTCTTGCGGCTTCGCACAGGCCAGAGATAGCCGCGTGACGCCGACATGCGCCGGCCGTCCTTGATGGTGAGGTGGTAGGGGCCGACGCCCTCCGAGGTCTTGCCGTTGAAATCGGGGTTGCGTTCAAGGCCGGCCGCCTCGCAGGCGCGGAAAAACGTCTCGCAGGTCGGATGGAGTTCGGACGAGGGCGCGATGATGCCGATCGGCCCGTCGCCGCCGTGCCAGTCGCTTTCGCCCCAGGCATGGGCCTCCATGCGCTTGAAGACCGGCAGCACGTCGTTGAAGCCCCAGCCGGGGTTGCCGGCGTCGCGCCAGGCGTCGAAATCCTCGCGCTGGCCACGGATATAGACCATCGCGTTGATCGAACTCGACCCGCCGAGCACCTTGCCGCGCGGCCAGTAGCTTTCACGGCCGCCGGCGCTTTCGACCGGCTCGGTCATGTACATCCAGTTGACGTCAGGGTCGTAGAAGGTGCGGCCGTAGCCGACCGGCACCTGGATCCAGAACCGCCTGTCATCCGGCCCGGCCTCGAGCAGCAGCACGGAATGCCGGCCGCTTTCGCTCAGGCGGGCGGCGACCGCGCAGCCGGCCGACCCCGCCCCGACGACGATATAGTCGAACGCGGACATCAGGCGTCAGCCGGTCGACCGGTCGCGCTGCACGAGGACCGTGACCAGCGCCAGGAGGCCCGATGCGATCATCAGGAACAGCGAGACGGCGTTCAGCACAGGGGTCGAGCCGACCTTGGCCATGCGGTCGAACATGGTGATGGTCAGCGGCGCCTCCGAGCCGACCAGGAACAGCGTTGTGTTGAAGTTCTCGAACGAGACCAGGAAGGCGACGATGCCGGCTGCGATCATCGCCGGCCGGAGGAAGGGCAGGGTGACGGTCAGCAGCACGCGCAGGCGGCTTGCGCCGAGATTGTAGGCGGCTTCCTCCATCGCCACGTCGAACTTGCGCATGCGCGCGGTAATGACCAGCGAGGTGATTGTGGTGATGAAGGAGAACTGCCCGAGCACGACGAGCAGCAGGCCGGGCCTCAGGAATCCAAGCTCGATGCCGTAGCGATCGTCCGCGCCGTTCGCGATGGTACTGGCGAGCACCAGGATCGAGATGCCGAGGATGACGCCGGGAATGACCAGCGGCACGATCATCATGATGTAGAAGAAGTTCTTCGCCGGAAATTCGCTGCGCACGAACAGGAAGGCGTTGCAGGTGCCCACGAACACCGACAGGGCCGAGACCCAGCAGGCGATCACGAAGGAGTAATAGAGGCCGCGCAAGAGGCGCTGGTCGTAGAACATGCCGAGCTTGGGCTCGGTGTCGTTGAAGAACCAGTCGAGCGTGAAGCCGCGCCAGGGCAGGGCGGGAAACATCGAATCGTTGAAGGCGAACATGCCGGCCGCGAACAGCGGGGCGGCCAGGAAGATGAAGAAGGCGATCAGATAGGCCCGGTAGCCGATCAGGAAGATCTGTGTCTGCCGTCGCATCGTTTACCCCCCTCAGCTTCGCGCGACGGTGCTGGTGAGCGACTGGCCCGAAAGCCGCAGGCCCAGCCACACGACGAGCGAGGTAAACGCCAGGAGCAGGAAGCCGAAGGCGGCACCCGCCTCCCAGTTGTAGCGGGTGATGAACTGCTCGTAGATCGTCTCGGTGAACCAGCTCGAATTCTTGCCGCCGAGCAATACCGGCGTCAGGTAGCTGCCGGCCGTCAGCATGAAGACGATGATGCAGCCGGAGACGATGCCCGGCATCGCGTAGGGGATGATGATCCGGCGCAGCACGGTGAAGCCGTTGCCGCCGAGATTGTAGCCGGCCTCGATCATCGCATCGTCCATGCCGTCGAGCGTCGAGGTGAGCGGCACGATCATGAACAGCATCACGGTATAGACGAGCCCGACGATGACGGCGGCGTCGTTATAGAGCATCTCGACGGGCTGAGAGACGAGGCCGACATATTGCAGGACGCCGGAGATGATGCCGGTCTCGCGCAACAGCAGGATCCAGCCATAGGCGCGGATCAGGTCGCTGACCCAGAGCGGCACGAGGCAGAGCAGAAACAGCGCGCCGCGCGACCGGCGGCCGGCGATCTTGGCGATGTAATAGGCGATCGGAAAGCCGATGATCAGCGCCAGCGCGGTGACCAGAAGCGACATCGAGCCGGTGCGCAGAAGCGTGTTCCAGTAGATCGGCTCCTGGGCGAAATCGATATAGTTGCCGAAGCCGAATTCATACTGGCGCGGGCCGACCTTCTCGCGCAGCGACAGCACGCCCATGCCGATATGCGGCAGCAGGATCAGAAGCGCGATCCACAGCGCGAACGGCATGAACAGGAGGATCAGCGCCAGGCGCCGGGCATCCCTGCGGTTCATGCGGATCGCCCCGCCGCGGCAAAGCAGAGCGCGTTTTCCGGTGCCCAGGTGAGGCTCACCCGCTCGCCGGGCCTGATGTCGTCGGTGCCGCCGGTGAGCGTGATATCGGCCTCGACCAGTTCTTCTGAACCGGTGCGCACCAGCGCCCGGCTGTTGGCGCCGTTGAACAACAGGCTGTCGACGACGCCGACGAGCCCGGACGTTTCCGAGCCGCGATCGATCGAGATGAATTCCGGCCGCACGAACAATTCGACCGTATCGCCTTTTGCAAGCGTGGCGCTATTGGCGGCGGCGCATTTCACCGGCAGGCCGCCCTCGGTCGCAACCTCGAGCGCTGCGCCGTCGACTGACTGGACGCGGCCGCTCCAGCGGTTGGAATCGCCGACGAAGCCGGCAACGAAGGCCGTCGCCGGCTTGTGGTAGAGCTCCTGCGGTGCGCCGACCTGTTCGAACCGGCCGTTGTTCATGACCGCGACCCGGTCCGACATGACGAGCGCCTCGGACTGGTCGTGGGTGATGTAGACGAAGGTTGTGTTGAACTGGTGCTGAAGCAGCTTGAGCTCGATCTTCATCGCCTCGCGCAGCTTCAGGTCGAGCGCGCCGAGCGGTTCGTCGAGCAGCAGCACGTCGGGGTCGAGCACCATGCAGCGGGCGATCGCGATGCGCTGCTTCTGGCCGCCGGAGAGCTGGTGGATCTCGCGGTCGGCGACGTCGGGCAGGGCGATCCGGTCGAGCACGTCGTGCACCCTGCGCCGGATCTCCTCCTTGCCCATGCGCTGGCAGCGCAGGCCATAGGCGATGTTCTCGTAGACATTCATCATCGGGAACAGCGCCAGGTGCTGGAACACCATCTTGACGTTGCGCCTGTTCGGCGGGACCTGGAGAACGGAGCGTCCCTTGATCCGGATGTCACCGGCGCTCGGCTCCTCGAAGCCGGCGATCATCCGCATAAGGGTGGTCTTGCCGCATCCCGAAGGACCCAGGATGGAGAAGAAGGATCCGCTGGCGATGTCCAAGGAGATGTCCTGGACGGCCTTGACCGATCCGAACGACTTGGAAACGCCCAGGCACTGGAGATCGAGATCGTCAGGCCCCATCGTCAAATGATCCCCCAATTGCTCCGGTGCAGCGGAAAGACTAGCGCGAAATCCGAGGCGTGCGCGATAGCCTGCTGTGTGTAGCGGGCCGGGAACCGCGATTTCCGCATTCCCGGCCCGGAAACGCTTCTCGTCAGCCGCCAGTCGCCGCCTTGATCTTCTCAAGCGTGCGGCCTTCCATGTCCTCGACGCCGGGCGGGATGTTGGCGAAGAACTTGAGGTTGGCGATGTCCTCCTCGGTGAAGGCCGCGTTGACGGCCGCCTTCTTGTCGTCGGGCAGCAGGTCCTTGCCGCCCTTGACCGCGGCGATCGCGCCGGTGCTCGCCGACATCATCTTCACGTTTTTGGGCTGCAGAACGAAGTTGATCCACTTGTAGGCGGCATCGTCCGCCTTGCCCTTGGCCGGCAGCGCAAAGGTATCGATCCAGGCCAGCGCGCCGGTCTCCGGCGGCACGAAAACGATGTTCTGGTTTTCGTTGTAGAGCTTGTAGGCGGTCGAATCCCAGGTCTCGGAACCGACGATTTCACCCGACAGCATCATCGCCGCCAGATCGTCGCCGCCGTTCCAGTAGGCCTTGATGTTGCCCTTGCACTCGATCAGCTTCTCGGCGACCTGGTCGAGGATCTGCTGATACTTCTCAAGGTCCGAATAGGCCTCGAAGGGGTTCTCGCCCATGGCAAAGGCCGTGCCGAGCAGGATCGTGCGCTTCAGGCGCATCGACGTCTTGCCCTTGTATTCGGGATTGCACAGATCCGCCCAGCTCTTCAGGTTCGGCGCCTTGGTCTTGTCAGCCATCAGGCCGGACGTCCCCCACTGATGGGGAACGGCGTAGACCGCGCCCTCGATCGTCGTGTTGGCCTTGACGCCGTCGAGCAGGCTCGGCTCCATTACCGAGGTGTCGATCTTGCTGAGGTCGAGCGGCTTGTAGATGTCGTATTCGAGCTGGGCCGCATAGATGCGGTCATGGCTCGGCTGGGCGAGGTCGAAGCCCGCGCCGCCGGTCGCCCGCAGCTTGGCGATCATTTCCTCGTTGTTGGAAAAGGTCACCTCGACGTCGATGTCGGGATATTTTTCCTCGAATTTCTGGATCAGCGCTTCCGGCGCGTAGGAGCCCCAGGTCAGGAGCCTCAGCGTTTCGGCCTGTGCGCCCCCCGGCGCCAGCGCGATCCCGGCCGTGACGAGCGCGATCGCCGTCAGGGTCGGAAAGCTAGGAATGCAAGCAGGTTTCTTTCGCATGGTCGGACACCTCCCGTTTTTGCTCAGCCCGGCGGAGTTGGCGGACTAACGCATAAGGTCGGAAGGCTACGGTGCCATTGGACTGTGCCGTATATCCATTATCAACACTGGGTCAGTCCAATTCGTTGATCGATTTGCCGGCTGCCCAGTCGGTCGATTTTCCGTTTCCTAGCCGGCCGCCATCCCAACTACGGGCGCAGGCGTCCCGCCCTGAAGCGCGGGGAGCCCGGCCAGCGCCTCGACGCCCTGGCGGATCTTGTCCTCGCCGACGGCGCCGAAGCCGAGCGCGACGGCGTGCTGGTCGATCGGTTCGAGGCAGTAGCGCGAGAGCGGTGCGAGAATGACGCCGCGTTCGGCCGCCTGCGCGGTGATCTCGTGTTCGTCAAGGCCGGGTCCGAGAACGCCGATGGCGTGAAAGCCGCTTGCCGTCGGGGCGATATCGATGCGGCCGGCAAGCGCGGAAAACGCCGTGACGAGCGCGCCATGTCGGGCGCGGTAGACCTGCCGCATGGCGCGGATATGGGTGGCGAACAGGCCCTCGTTCATGAAGTCGGCGACGATCGCCTGGTTGGCCGTCGGCACGCCGCTCAGCCAGTAGGCGCTGACGCGGGCGAAGACGTCGATCAGGCCGCGTGGCACCAGCACGAACCCGAGGCGCAGCGAGGGAAACAGCGTTTTGGAGAAGGTGCCGACATAGATCACCCGCTCCTGCGTATCGATGCTCTTGAGCGGTGGCGGGGGCTTGTCGCCGAAATAGAATTCGCCGTCATAATCGTCCTCGACGATCAGCGCGTCGGCCTCCTCGGCGGCCTGCAGAAGCGCCAGGCGGCGCGACAGGCTCATCACATGGCCGAGCGGCTGCTGATGCGAGGGCGTGACGAAGGCGAGGCGGAAATGCGGGGCCCGCTGCATACCGTCCTCGACGCTCAGGCCCTCCGCGTCGACCGCCACGGGCACCAGGTCGGCGCCGGCGGCGATAAAGGCGTTGCGCGCGCCGACGGCGCCGGGATTTTCGAACCAGACATGTTCGCCGGGATTGAGCAGCAGCGAGGCGATCAGGAAGAAGGCCTGCTGGGCGCCGCCGACGATCAGGATCTGGTCGGGGTCGCTGCGGATGCCGCGCACCGCGTTCAGGTGGGTGGCGATCGCCTCGCGCAGGCCCTGATGGCCGAAGGGATGGCCGTAGCCCATCACCTCCTCGCGGCCGCCGCGCCAATGCCTGGAACTGATCCGCGACCAGTGCGCCATCGGGAACCGGTCGAGCGCCGGCAGCGCGGTGATGAAGGGCTGGGCCCGATGCGGCAGCCAGTCGCGCGGCGTGAAGAAGCGGTCGGCGTGATAGGCGGCATGCGACAGGCGCGGTTCGGCAACGGCCGACCCGGCCGGGCTGCGCGCCGGCTTCGGCGGGCGTTTGGACAGCGTGTCGCTGACATAGGTGCCCGAGCCGACGCGAGCCTCCAGGAGGCCTTCCGATATCAGCCGGTCGATCGCATCGACGACCGTGGTGCGCGACACGCCGATCTCGGCGGCCAGCGTCCGGCTCGCCGGCAGTCGCTCGCCGGGCTTGATGCCTTGCGTCAGCAACAGGTCTTTCAGCCCCATATAGAGCTGGACACTGATATTCCGGTTCGAGCCGCGGTCGATATGAATGGACGACAGCAGCGCCCCGCCATGGGTTTTCATCCCGCTTTCCCGCCTCAGCTGGCCGTATCGGCAAAATTGGACCCTAGCCCAAACGATAATGGCCCTACGTTCAAGTCCAATTTTTCCTAGGGTCCTGCGGTATCGTCCAAAATCAGCCCGTCATCCGGTTTCATGAATATCGCCCGCATCGAGACATTTTCGACCGAGTTCGTCTGCTTCGTCCGCGTCACGACGGACGCGGGCGCCGAAGGCTGGGGCCAGGTCGCGCCCTACTATGCCGATATCACCGCCACCGTGCTGCACCGGCAGGTCGCGCCCTATGTGCTGGGTCGGGACGCGTTCGATATCGATGCGCTGGTCGACGACGTGCCGCGCCGCGAGCACAAGTTTCCCGGCTCCTATATCGCGCGCGCCATCGGCGGCCTCGATACCGCGCTGTGGGACCTGCGCGGCAAGCTCGAGGACAAGCCGGTCTGCGCGCTGATCGGCGGATCGCCTGGGCCTTTGCGGGCCTATGCCTCGTCGATGAAACGGGACATCACGCCGGACGACGAGGCCGACCGCCTGAAAGGTCTCGCCGATGCCCACGGCTTCGACGCCTTCAAGTTCCGGGTCGGTGCCGAATGCGGGCAGGATATCGACGAGTGGCCGGGCCGCACCGAGGCGATCGTCCCGGCGGTGCGGCGCGCGCTCGGCGACGGCGCGACGCTTTTGGTGGACGGCAATTCGGGCTTCTCGCCGGGCCGCGCGATCGAGGTCGGGCATCTGCTCGAGGACCATGGCGTCGTCCATTTCGAGGAACCGTGTCCCTATTGGGAATACGAGCAGACCAAGCAGGTGACCGACGCCCTGTCGCTCGACGTGACCGGCGGCGAGCAGGACTGCTCGCTGGTCGACTGGCGGCGGATGACGCGGGAACACATCGTCGACGTGATCCAGCCGGATGTCTGCTATGTCGGCGGCCTGACGCGCGCCTTGCGGGTCGCGGCCATGGGCGGGAGGGAAGGTCTGCCCTGCACGCCGCACAGCGCCAATCTCTCCATGGTGACCCTGTTCACGATGCACTATCTGCGGGCGATCCCCAATGCCGGGCCGTATCTGGAACTGTCGATCGAGCGCGAGGACTATTATCCCTGGCAGTACGGGCTGTTCGTCGAGGATCCCTATACCGTCACCGACGGACATGTAACGGTCACCGATGCGCCGGGATGGGGCGCGGAGGTCAGCCCGGCGTGGCTCGAGCAGGCCGACTACGCCAGGAGCGAGATTGCGTCATGACCCGCTTCCTCGAAATCGCCAGGCAAACCGGGACCGTTCCCGATCTTCCGACAGGCCATTTCATCGGCGGGCGTTTTCAGCCGTCGGTGAACGGCGCCGAAATGGAGAGCTTCGATCCGGGCAGGGCCGAACCGTTCGCGCGGTTCGCGCGCGGCGGGCTGGCCGATGTGGCGGCTGCGGTCGAGAGCGCAAGACGTGCCTTCGATACGACGTGGCGGGACATGGCGCCGGCCGATCGCGGCCGCATCCTGATGCGGACCGCCCAGGCGATCCGCGACAATGCAGACCGGCTGGCGACCGTCGAGTGCCTCGACAGCGGCAAGCCCTATGGTGAGGCGCTGGGCGATGTGGGCGGCGCGGCGCGGGCGTTCGAATATTATGCCGGGGCCTGCGACAAGCTGCAGGGCGACACGTTTCCGCTCGGCCCGGAATACATCGGCTACAGCCTGCATGAGCCGGTTGGCGTGACGGCCCATATCCTGCCCTGGAATTTCCCGATCTCGACGGCTGCCCGCGGCATCGCGCCGGCGCTGGCGGCGGGGTGCACGGTTGTTGCCAAACCGGCCGAGCAGACACCGTTCACTGCGCTGCTGCTGGCCGAGATCCTGCACGACTCCGGGCTGCCGGAGGGCGTCTGCAACACCGTTACCGGCACCGGCGCGGAGGCCGGCCAGGCGCTTGTCAGCCATCCGCTGATCGATCACATCACCTTCACCGGATCGGTCGCCACCGGCCAGCGGGTCATGCGGTCGGCCGCCGACAACGTCACCCGGCTCGTCCTGGAACTGGGCGGCAAGTCGCCGGTCGTGGTGATGGCCGACGCCGATCTGGATGCCGCCGCCGATGGTGTGATCGGCGCGATCTACGAGAATGCCGGCCAGATCTGCTCGGCCGGCGCGCGGCTTGTCGTCGAGGCGTCCGCGCGCGATGACCTGGTGGACAGGCTGTGCCGCCGCGCGGCGGCGCTGACGCTTGGCCATGGCTTGCGCGATCCGCAGCTTGGGCCGGTCAATTCCGCCGAGCAGCTTGCCAGGGTCGCCGGCTTCGTCGACCGGGCGAAGCAGCGTGGCATCGAAATGGCGATCGGCGGCTCGGTAACGGCCGATCCGGAGACCGGTGCCGGCTGGTTCTTCGAGCCGACGATCGCGCTCAGCGGTACGGCGGAGGACGAGCTGGTGCAGGAGGAGATCTTCGGCCCGGTGCTGACCGTTCAGACGGCCGATGACGCAGACCACGCGATCGCGCTTGCCAACGGCACCCGCTACGCGCTGGTCGCGGGCATCTATACCCGGGATTTCGGCCAGGCCCACCGGATGGCGCGGCGGATCGATGCCGGCCAGGTCTATCTCAACGAGTATTTCGCCGGCGGCATCGAGGTGCCCTTCGGCGGCAACCGGCATTCGGGCTTCGGTCGCGAGAAGGGCCTGGAGGGGCTGCTGAGCTACTGCCAGACGAAGAGCGTCGCGGGGCGGATCGCGGGTCCGTGACGGTTTCCCACGCGCGCGGCAACGTGGCCGGGATGACGAGGGAGAGGTGGGTCGCTCCGTACTGCCACCTCCACGGCTGCCATGCCCGGACGTGTTTCACTGCTGTCCGGTTTAATTTCGGCGACGTCGATTAACCGTTTGCCTGACATGACGTCTTCGACAAATCACGGTGGCGGGACATGAGCTCACTCAACCACCAACTCGGACATCATCGACTCTGATCTCCTCGATGGAAGCGGTGTCTGGGGAAGCGGTGTCTGGGGAGGCGGTGTCCGGTATCGCCTGCCATTCCCTCTGAGTGTCATTGCCGGGCTTGTCCCGGCAATCCATGAACACAGTCGCTTGCGCCCATTCTGACGGCGGTGTTCATGGATGCCCGGAACACGTCCGGGCATGACATCAGAATGGGGGGCAGCAGAACACTACCTTCTCCCTGGTCATCCCGGACAGCCAAAGGCTGATCCGGGATCGGAGAACCGGGGCGGCTTGGTGTCCTACCTGCCTCGACATGGGCCCCGATCCCGTCTCTCTCGCGCGCTTGGCTGGGGTGACGAGGGGCAGGCGATAGTCTCATCCGACATGTCCTTGTCTTTCCATCGGCGAGCGTGATAGCCCCGGACTTGACTTTGTCAGGCCTGCCTGTCGACTTGAGATGAAAAAACCTGTGCATATCCGGCGCTTGAAGGACCTGATCCGATCATGACCGCATTGAGCGAAGCCGACCGGACGATCCTGCGGATGGTGCAGGAGAACGCGCGCGAACGGCTTGAGACGATCGCAACGGAAACGGGCCTGTCCGTTGCCACCGTTCAGCGCCGCATTCGCAGCCTGAAGGCCGACGGCGTGATCACCGGCGAAAGCGCGCTCGTCGATCCGAAATCGGTCGGCTATGCGATGACCTTCCTCGTCTTCGTCGAGCTGGAGCACGAGCGTATCGATCAGATCGACGCGTTTCGCAGGAAGGCGCGCGCCGAGCCGCAGGTGCAGCAGTGCTACTACATCACCGGCGACGCCGATTTCGCGATCATCGCGCTGGCCCGGGACATGGAAGACTACGAGCAGCTCACCCATCGGCTCTTCTTCGCCGATTCCAACGTCAAGCGGTTCCGAACCTCGGTGGTGATGGACCGGACCAAGGTCGGCGCGCGCGTGCCGCTGTAGCCGGCGCGGTCAGACGATCATCAGTGACAGTTGACTGGCGTGTGTCAGAATTCGATTTCGGATTGCCCGATTTTTTCACAGATGCCGGCACTTTGATGGATCTCAATCGCATGTGTCGCCTATCGTGATCTGCATGAGATACGAAAACGCACGCAGCGACTGGCCGCCGGCACCACGCCGGTTTCGGTCTGGCGCCGACCGGCCGATGGCGATGCTGCGGCAATGCCCGGTCTATCGGCCGATACCACTACGCGCGATGCCAGGCCTGGCGAGCGGAGCCGGAACGGTTTTCGTCAAGGACGAGACGCAGCGCATGCGCCTGGGCAGTTTCAAGGCGCTCGGCGGCGTGTTCGCGGTCGCCCAGATGGTCCGCGATGCAGCGGGAGGCGCCGACCTGTCGAGCGAGCAGGCGCGCGTGGTCGCCGGCGCGATGACCTTCATTACCGCAAGTGCCGGCAATCATGGTCTGTCGGTCGCCGCCGGCGCGCGCATTTTCGGGGCGCGCGGCGTCATCGTTCTGGGCAGCGCCGTGCCGGAGGCCTTCGCCGCGCGGATCCTCGGGATGGGGGCCGAGGTCGTGCGCGTCGATGGTACCTATGAGGACAGCGTCGCCTATGCGATCGATGCCGCCGATCGACGCGGCTGGCTGCTGCTCGCCGATGGGTCCTGGGAGGGGTATACCGAGCGCCCGGCGCTCGTCATGGAAGGCTATACGGTGCTGGCGGAGGAATGCCGCGGCGCCTTTTCGGCATCCGGCGACTGGCCGACCCATGTTTTCCTGCAGGCCGGTGTCGGCGGGCTGGCGGGCGCGGTTTCGGCCCATATCCGCGATCGTTGGGCGGTGCAGCCGCATATCACGATCGTCGAGCCGGAGGCAGCGCCCTGCCTTTTGAGGAGCATCGAGGCCGGCGCGCTCACCCACGCCGACGGCGGCTGGTCGAGTATGGGCCGGCTCGACTGCAAGGATGCCTCGCTGATCGCATTCGAGGCGCTTCAGCGGGATGCCGATTGCTTCGTTACCGTGACGGATGCCGAGGCGGAGGTCGCAACGCGGCTCTATGCCGAACACGGCCTGTTCACGACGCCCAGCGGTGCTGCGACGCTTGCCGCGCTCAGGGCTACCGATCTGGGAGCCGATGCCCGCTGCCTGCTGATCGCGACCGAGGGCCCGGAGACAGCGTAGGCACAGGCCTCAGATGACGCCGGCGCGCAGGAAGTCGTGGATGTGCAGGACGCCGAGCGGCGCCTGCTTGTCGTCGACGACCATCAGCGCGCTGACCTTGCGTTCATTGGCAAGCGCGAGGGCGGCCGGCGCGAGCCAGTCGGGCGTCACCGTCACCGGGTTCGCGCTGGCGATCTCGCCGGGGCGCCGGTCCATCAGGTTTTCCATGTTGCGCCTGAGGTCGCCGTCGGTGATGACGCCGCACAACACGCCGTCGCGGGTCAGGGCGGCGATGCCGAAGCCCTTCGAGGTCATCGTCAGGAGTACGTCGCGCATCGTCGCGCCGTGGTCGAGCACCGGCAAGGCACTGCCGGTATGCATCATTTCCGAGACGGTCTTGAGCTGTGCGCCGAGTTTGCCGCCGGGATGATAGATGCCGAAATCCTCGGCCAGGAAGCCGCGATCCTCCATCAGCGCCACCGCCAGCGCGTCGCCGAGCGCCAGCGTCAGGGTGGTCGAGGTGGTCGGCGACATGCCGATCGGGCAGGCCTCGGCAAGCTTCGGCAGCGTCAGGCGGAAGTCGGCCGCCTTCATCAGCGTGCTGTCCGGGTTCGACGAGATCGCGACCATCGGAATGGAGAAGCGCTTGGTGTGATAGATGATGTCGCTGAGTTCCGACGTCTCGCCGGAATTGGAGATGAGCAGGCAGATGTCGTCGGCCGTGATCATGCCGAGATCGCCGTGGCTGGCCTCGGCGCAGTGGACGAAATAGGCGGGCGTCCCGGTCGAGGCGAGCGTCGCGGCGATCTTGCCGCCGATATGGCCCGACTTGCCGATGCCTGAGACGATCACACGCCCCTTGGAGGCCGCGATCCGCTGCACCGTCCGCGTGAAATCGGCGGGCAGGTGGTCGGCCATGTAGTTGAGGGCGTCGGCCTCGGTGCGCAGGGTGCGCAGGGCCGAGGCCTTTATCTGTTCGGTCGTATCGTGCGTTGAATCCATCGACTGACGGCTCCGGTCGCTGACGGTTCGGGAGTGTCCAGGTGCGGCGCTTCGGTAGCGCATCCGGGCCCGGAACGCCAGACGCCGAACAGAAGGCGGGCATGCGTTGACCTTGGCGCGCAAGCGTATACATATACGGGCATTCTCAGGGCGGGGTGAAAGTCCCCACCGGCGGTGATAGCCCGCGAGCGCTCTTGATGTCTTCGAGAGGTCAGCAGATCCGGTGAAATTCCGGGGCCGACGGTTACAGTCCGGATGGGAGAGAATGGGGAAGGCGGTCCGATGCCGTCGGTCGCGCCTGCCTCGTGACGCTCTGGGATTCTGTCTTGTTTGAAAGGACCCAAGAGCAATGACACAATCCCGCAAATTCGCCTTCATCAAGGCGCGCTGGCATGCCGATATCGTCGATCAGGCGCTTGTCGGCTTCCGCGACCGTCTCGCAGACATCTGTCCCGAGGCCGAAGTCGACACGTTCGACGTACCCGGCGCCTTCGAGATGCCGCTGAAGGCGCAGAAACTCGCCGAGACCGGCGACTATGATGCGATTGCCGCTGCGGCCTTCGTCGTCAATGGCGGCATCTACCGGCACGACTTCGTCGCCCAGGCGGTCGTGTCCGGGCTGATGGACGTTGGCCTGAAGACCGGCGTGCCGGTGCTGTCGGTGTCGCTGACGCCGCACAACTACCAGCCGACCGACGAGCACCATGCCTTCTTCCATGCTCATTTCGTCGAAAAGGGCAAAGAGGCTGCTGATGCGGCGGTGGCGGTTACCGCAGACGTGGTGCCGGCGTCAGGCCGGGTGCGGGCGGCGTGAGGGCTCGTCAGCCCCTGCGTCGTCCCGACCGTGGTAAGCTCAAGCTCGGCCCCGACACGCCCTATGACATAATCAGCCCGCCATCGACATTGATCGTCTGGCCGGTGATGTAGGCGGCATCGTCGCTGGCCAGGAACGCGACCAGGCCGGCGACATCCTCGCCGGTGCCGGCGCGCTTCATCGGCACGTTGTTTTCAACCCACGAGGCCATCAGTTCGCCGGGGCCGTAGTCGCCCAGCATCTCGCCCCAGACCTTGTCGTTATAGTCCCACATGTCGGTGTGGATGATGCCCGGGCAGATGGCGTTGACCGTGATCGCGTCGAGCGCCACCTCCTTGGCGAGGCTCTGGGTCAGGCCGACGACGCCGAATTTCGAGGCCGCGTAATGCGGCGTGTAGATGAAGCCGTCGCGGGCCTGGCCCGAGGCGGTGTTGATGAGCCGGCCGCCCTTGCCGGCCCGTCCCTTACCAGCCCGGCGCATGCGCGAGATCGCCTCCTGGCAGCACAGGAAGACGCCCTTGGTGTTGACCTGCATCGTCGCGTCCCATTCTTGCTCGGTCAGGGTCTCGACCCTGGCGATCGTGATGATGCCGGCGTTCTGGACGGAGATATCGGTGCCGCCGAAGGCGTCGTCCGCGACATCATAAAGCGCGTTGACCGCCGCCTTGTCGGTGACGTCGCAGACGACGCCGCGCGTCGGGATGCCCTCAGCTTCAAGCGCCTCGGCGGCCTCGCCGACGTTGGTCTCGATAGAGCCGAGGACGACGTTGGCGCCCTCGTGGCCGAACCGGCGCGCGATCGCCAGGCCGATCCCCTTGTTGCCACCCGTGACGACGACCGTCTTGCCCTCAAACCGCTTCCCCTCAAACTGCTTCATTCCGGGTCTCCATGCGGCCGGCGCCCTCGGGACTTGCCTCTTCGAGCCCCGTCAGGCGCGCGGCGGTGAACTTGTCGGTGATCAGGAGATCGATGACGCCGGTGCGCAGCGCCCCGCGGATCGCCTCGGCCTTGGCACGGCCGCCGGCAAGCGCCGCAACCCGGTCGATCTGTCCGAGCTCCTCGCGCGATATGCCGATCACCCGGTCGCTGAGCGGCGTCTTTACCGTCCGTCCCTCGCTGTCGAAGAAGCACAGGCTGAACTCGCCGACGCCGCCGGCCTCCGTCACGTCCCGCAACTCGTTGGAGGAAAACACGTTGCCGCTGCGCGCCAGCATCGAGGAGGGCTCGATGCCGCCGATACCGAGGATCGCCAGGGTGATTTTCGGGAACAGATCCATCGTTTCGCGCACATAAGGGTCGCTCAGCATGACGAGCTTGGCCTCGCGCGACTGGGCGACGCCCTGGGCGGCCAGCAGGCGCGGCTCGGCGCCGGTCAGGCGGGCGAGCCGTGTAATCAGCTGCGTTGCGTGGGTCTGGACCGCCGGATCGCCCATGCCGCCGAGCGTCTGGACGATCAGCTTGGCCTTGCTGGATTTCGCCGGATGGATGTTCTCGACCATCTTCAGGACGGTCTCGCTCCAGCTCGACACGCCGATGATCTCGTCGGATTGCAGGGTCGCCTCGAGGAAATGGGCCGCCGCCTCGCCGATCCGCGCCATGATCGCCGCGTCGCGGTCCTCGGTGCATTCGACGACGATCGCCTCGGAGAGCCCGTAGAGGTCGCGCAGCCGGGCCTCCAGATCGGTGAAGGTGCCGGACGGGGCGACGATCGTCGTGCGGACGATGCCTTCCTGCTGGGCTTTTTTCAGCATGCGCGAGACGGTCGCCTGGGAGATGCGCAGGTGCTCGGCGATTTCCGACTGGCGGCGACCTTCCTGGTGATACATCTGCGCCACGCGGGCGATCAGGCGAAGTTCGTTGAGACGCGACATCGGGCAGGATCCTCGTCGATGCCGCGGCCGGTCACGGCATCACGCTTCTTGCAACGGCACGGGTCCAGGCGGCGATCGTCTCGTCCCGCGCCGCGCTGCCGGGCTGCGGGTCGACGATCCGGGCCTTGGGAATCAGAGACGCTATCGCATCCCGGTCTTCCCAGAAACCCGTCGCCAGCCCGGCCAGGTAGCCGGCGCCGAGCGCCGAGGCCTCGGCCGCGTCGCGGATCGCGATCGGGCGGTCCAGGATATCGGCCGTGACCTGCATCAGGAACGGATTGCGGGTCGGGCCGCCATCGGCATAGAGGGTGCCGAACTGATTCCGCCCTGTTCCGCCATCGATGGCGGCGAAGACGTCGCGCACCTGCAATGCCATGCTGTCGGCTGCGGCGCGGGCGATCTGGGCAGGGCCGGAGCCGAAGGACAGTCCGCTGATCAGCCCGCGCGCCTCTGTGCTCCAGTGCGGCGCGCCGAGGCCGACATGGGCGGGAACAAGGCTGACGCCGCCGCTGTCGGGCACCGTCTCGGCGAGCGCCATCAGCGCGTCGACATCGTCGAGCCCGAGCAGCTCCGCCGTCCAGGGAAAAATCGCGGCGGAGACCAGGATATTGCCCTCGAAGGCATAGGTTGGCGTTCCGCCGAGCGCCCAGGCGATGGTCGTCGTCAGTCCCGCCGGCGGGGCCGCGAAGCCCGCGACCGTCGTCATGATCGACGAGCCGGTGCCAAACGTCACCTTGCCGTCGCCGGGCCTGAAGGCGCCCTGGGCGAACAAGGCCGCGTGCGAATCGCCGATCGCGGCGGCGACCGCAATGCCGTCGGGCAATGCGGGCACGCCGCTGGTTTCCCCGAACAGGCCCGAACTGTCGCAGACCTTCGGCAGATAGCCTTGGTCGACGCCGAACAGGTCGAGCAGCGCGTCGTCCCAGGCCATATGCTCGATGTTGAGAAGCTGGGTGCGCGACGCGTTCGCGGCATCGGTCGCATGGACCGCGCCGCCGGTCAGGTTCCAGATCAGCCAGGAATCGACCGTGCCGAGGCAGATCTCGTCGGGGCCGCGGCCCTCGGCGCAGGTTTCGAGCAGCCAGGCGAGCTTGGTTGCCGGAAACATCGGATCGAGCGGCAGGCCGGTGCGGGCGAGAACGTCGGGACCGGCCCCGGCCTCGGCAAGGCGGGCGCAGGCCTCGGCCGTGCGCCGGCATTGCCAGGAGATGACCGGCCCGACCGGCGCGCCCGTCTTGCGGTTCCAGGCAAGCACCGATTCGCGCTGGTTCGAGATGCCGATCGCGGTAACCGAAACCTCGGGTGCCGACGCCAGGCAGGCCCGGATCGCGTCCTGTTGGCTTGACCAGAGGTCGTTTGCATCCTGCACGACCCAGCCGGAGCGGGGATGGGAAATGCCGACCGGGGCTGACCCGCGGGCGATGATCTCGCCCGTTTCGGCGATCAGGATCGCCTTGGAATTGGTCGTCCCCTGGTCAATCGTGAGGATCGCGCCCGCCATCGTCTCATCCCCGTTCGCGCTTACTTGCGCCTGATCAGTGCCTCCGCGCTCGCCGCGATACCATCGGGCGCCATGCCGAATTCGTCGAGCAGGAAATTCGCCGATCCCGTCGGCGCGAAGATACCCGGTACGCCGAGCCGCTTCATCGGCACGGGCGCCTCGTCGACCACCACCTCGGCGACCGCGCTGCCGAGCCCGCCGAAGATCGTGTGCTCCTCACAGGTCAGGATCGCGCCGGTCTCGCGGGCCGCCCGAACGATCGCGTCTTTGTCGATCGGCCGGACGGTCGCCATGTTGAGCACCCGGGATGCGATGCCGCGCTCGGCGAGCAGGGCGGCCGCGGCCATGGCGCGGTGGGTGAGGGTGCCGTTGGCGATGAGGGTCACGTCATCGCCGTCGCGCAGCCGGTCGGCCCGACCCATCTCGAAGACGTGATCCTCGGGCAGGAGGTCGGGAACGCCGACGCGGCTCAGCCGCAGGAAGCAGGGGCCGTCATGGGACTTCGCCCAGGCAACGGCGCCGGCCGTCTCGATGCGGTCGGCGGGCGCGATCACCGGCACGTTTGGCAGCGCCCGGATCCAGGCGAAATCTTCGATCGAATGGTGGGTCGCGCCGAGCTCGCCATAGGCCATGCCGGAACTGATGCCGACCAGCTTCACATTGGTGTCGGAATAGGCGATGTCGGCCTTGATCTGTTCGAGCGCGCGGCCGGTCAGGAAACAGGCAGCGCCGCAGACGAAGGGGATCTTGCCGCCGTTTGCCAGGCCCGCGCCGACGCCGACCATGTTCTGCTCGGCGATGCCGACATTGATCAGCCGGTCGGGAAACCGGTCGCGAAAGCCGGCAAGCTTGGAGGAGCCGACGGAATCGTTGCAGACGGCGACCACGTCATTGTCCTCGGCGCCGAGGCGTTCCAGCGTCGCGACGAAGGCGTCCCGGCAATCATAAAGGGCGGTGTTCGACGGGGCGGCGGTCATGATGCGGCCTCTTCAAGCTCGCGCATCGCTTCGGCGTATTGCTCGGCGTTCGGGACCTTGTGATGCCAGATCACGTTGTCGCTCATGAAGGAGATGCCCTGTCCCTTGTTGGTATGGGCGATGACGCATTTCGGCCGGCCCGGAACGATCGCCTCGCGGTCCAGCGCCGAACAGATCGCGGCCATGTCGTGGCCGTCGATTTCCTGAACCGCCCAGCCGAAGGCCTCCAGCTTCGGGGCGAAGGGGGCAAGATCGTTGGTGTCGGCGAGCCGCGCGCCCTGCTGGAGGCGGTTGTGATCGATGATCAGGGTCAGGTTGTCGAGGCCGAACTGGGCGGCGGCCATGATCGCCTCCCAGTTCGAGCCCTCCTGCATCTCGCCGTCGCCGGTGATCACGAAGGTGCGCCAGTCGGCGCTGTCGAGCCTGGCGGCCTTGGCCATGCCGACGGCGACGGGTAAACCGTGGCCGAGCGGGCCGGTATTGGTCTCGACGCCGGGAACCTTGGTGCGGTTGGGATGGCCGTTCAGGCGGCTCATCGGCTTCAGGAAGGTCGAGAGCTCCTCCTTCGGGATGAAGCCCTTCTCGGCGAGCACGACGTAAAGCGCGTTGGCGGTATGGCCCTTGGAGAGGACCAGCCGGTCGCGGCCCGGATCGAGCGGGTTGTCCGGGTCGACCGACAGGACATGGAAATACAGGGCGGTCAGAAGGTCGATGACTGACATCTCGCCGCCGACATGGCCGGCGCCGGCCTCGAACACGGCCTGCAGATCGCGGCGTCTGATCCGGTTGGCGAGCCGTTCCAGCTCAGCGGTCATTCCTTACGCTCCTGAATAAATATTCTAATATAATTATTCATGCGCAATGGGAACTTGTCAAGAACAAGTAACGCTTGACGCGTCCCCGTCCGACACTCTATCGTATTTCCTATCAGGCATGAATAATTATGCGCTGGGAGGATAGCTTGTCGACCATGTCGACCGATCCGATCGACGGGTGGGATGCGGATGCGCTCGCTCGTTGAGATGTTTTCGCTGAAAGGGGCGACGGGGCCGCTGATCGGCCTCGTCCTGCTGTGCCTGTTCCTCACCTTCGCCACCGATTCGTTCTTTTCGATCCGCAACTTCCTGAACATTCTCGACCAGATCACTGTGCTTGGCATCATGGCGGTCGGCATGACCTTCGTCATCCTGATCGGCGGCATCGACCTGTCGGTCGGCTCGGTGATGGCGCTGGCGATGATGGTGCTGGGCTATCTGAACGTCGAAGCCGGCATGTCGATGCCCGCCGCGATCACGCTGGCGCTGGTCGCCGCCGCCTTTACCGGCATCATCGCCGGCATCCTGATCACCGAGTTCAACGTGCCCGCCTTCATCGCGACGCTGGCGATGATGTCGGTGGCGCGCGGCCTTGCCAACATGATCACCAACGGCTCGCAGGTGATCGGCTTCCCACCCTGGTTCAACATGGCGGCGATCATCCGCTACGGCGGCTATCTCACCATGACGGTCGCGGTGATGCTGATCGTCTTCGCACTAGCGCTGCTCTATCAGCGCTACCGCTATGGCGGGCGTACGCTCTATGCGATCGGCGGCAATCCGGAAGTCGCCCGGCTTGCCGGCATCAACGTCAAGCGCACCACGGTGCTGGTCTACATGACGTGCAGCCTGCTCGCCGGCCTGGCGGGCATCCTGCTGGCGGCCCGGCTCGACGCGGTACAGCCAAGTTCCGGCGTCGCCTACGAGCTCGACGCGATCGCCGCCGTGGTGATCGGCGGAACCAGCCTGTCGGGCGGCACCGGCGGGGTCGGCGGCACGATCATCGGCGTGCTGATCATCGGCGTGCTCAGGAACGGGCTCAACCTGCTCGGCGTCTCGCCCTTCCTGCAACAGGTGATCATCGGCCTCGTCATCGTGCTGGCGGTTGCCGCCGAAACGCTCAAGACGCGACGAACATGAACTGACGGAAAGCGAATTCGCGGGGGCGGTGACGCGCCGCCGGTGGTTGGGGGAGGGCCCGGGCAACCGGGCCTTCGAAAAAGTCCAGGTCAGCCAATGAAACCGACTGCAACAAGGAGAGGAAGTCCATGAAAACGACACTGAGAGCACTGCTCGCCACCGCCACGCTGGTGGCCGTAGCCGGATCGGCAGTGGCTGAGGAGGTCAAGAAGATCGGTCTCGCGGTGCCAAACCTGCAGGCCGACTTCTTCAACCAGATCAAGCTCGGCGTCGAGAACTATGCCGGCTCCAAGGGCATCGAGGTGATCGTCGTCGATGCCAAGAACGACACGGCGACGCAGGTCAGCCAGGTCCAGGACCTGATGACCCAGGGCATCGACGCGTTCATCTACATCCCGGCCGGCGCGGCGGCGGCCGCGGTCCCGACGCGGCTTGCCCGGGCCGAGGGCATTCCGGTGATCAATGTCGACCGCACGCCGGAAGGCGAGCCGGGCGATACCTTCATCGCCGGCGAGAGCGTCGAGTCGGCCTATGCGGTCTGCGACCACATCATCCGGCTGCAGGGCGGCCAGGGCAAGATGGCGATCATCCACGGCCAGAAGGGCACGACGCCCGAGGTCGACCGCTTCAAGGGCTGCAAGCGGGCCATCGACGAGCATGACGGCGTCGACCTGGTCGCCCAGCAGTGGAGCCAGCAATGGTCGCCGGACGAGGGTTTCTCGATCGCCCAGAACATGCTGCAGGCCCATCCCGACATCACCATCATCTTCGGCCAGGCCGACGGTCTGGCGATGGGGGCGGCCAAGGCCGTCGAGGTCGCGGGCATCGCCGACAAGGTGATCATCGGCGGCTATGACGGCGACGTCGCAGCGCTTGAATATCTCGCCGAGTGCAAGGGGCCGTTCTGGGCGACGGCGACCCAGAGCACCCAGCGGATGGGCATCCTGGCGGTTGATTCCGCGCTTGCGGTGGCAGCCGGCGAGGATGTACCGGAGCGCCAGATCCCGGACGCGGTGCTGACGACCTGCGCCAACGCGCCCCGCTTCGTCGCCTCGCACCCGTAATCGCGCCGAAAGCGCGCCGAGAGCGTCATGACCGCGGGGGAGCCCATCCTGAGCCTGCGCGGGATCCGTAAATCCTACGGGCCCGCGGAGGTCCTGCACGGGGTCGATCTCGACATCCATGCAGGCGAGGTCGTGGCGCTGCTGGGCGAGAACGGTGCCGGGAAGTCGACGCTTTCCGGCATCATCGCAGGCTCGATCGATCCCAGTGGCGGTAAGATGACATGGCAGGGCGCCCCTTACGCGCCCGCCAACCCGCGCGAGGCAATCGATCGCGGCGTCGGGCTCATTCATCAGGAACTCAGGCTGCTGCCGCATCTGTCGATCGCCGAAAACGTCTATGTCGGGCGCTATCCGACGAAATTCGGCTGCATCGACCGGGCTCGGATGGTTACCGACGCGACCGAGCAGCTTGAGCGCCTCGGCCTGACGATCCCGGCGACGCGGCAGGTGCAGGGCCTGTCGACCGCCAATCAGCAGCTCATCGAGATCGCCAAGGCGCTGGCCCTGAACGCCAAGCTCTTGATCCTGGACGAGCCGACCGCGTCACTGGGGGGTGCGGAGGTCGAGCTTCTGTTCAGGCAGGTGGAGAAGCTGCGCGCCGAGGGCGTCGGCATCGTCTATATCTCGCACCGGCTCGAGGAGATCCGCCGCATCGCCGACCGGATCGTCGTGCTGCGCGACGGCGAGAAGGTGCGTGAGTTCGAAAAGGGCGATGTCGAGGTCCGCGCCATCGTCGAGAGCATGGTCGGCCGCAGCCTGGAGCGGATGTTTCCCGAAATGCCGGTCCCGCGCGACGACGTCACGCTGTCGGTGGAAAACCTGTCGTCGCCGCGCGGCGATTTCAACGATGTCAGCTTCCAGGTGCGCAAAGGCGAGATCTTCGGCATTGCCGGCCTCGTCGGCGCTGGCCGGACCGAACTCGTCCGGGCGATCACCGGGGCCGATCCGATCGCGTCGGGCCGCGTCCTGATGAACGGCGAGGAGATCACGCCGCGCCATCCAGCCGACGCGATCCATCATGGCATCGCGCTGGTGCCGGAGGACCGCAAGGATCAGGGCCTGATCCTGAAACACTCGATCGCCGAGAATATCGGCTATTGCAACAGGGAAGCGGTGACACGCGGCGGCTTTATGCTCGCCGGCAAGCTGCGCGCCTTCACCGACCGCAATATCGAGCGCTTCGGCGTGAAGGGGCGCGGCGCGCAGAACGCCGACGAGATGTCCGGCGGCAACCAGCAGAAGGTGGTGCTGGCCAAGTGGCTTGCCCGCGACCCTGAGGTCGTGGTGATGGACGAGCCGACGCGCGGCATCGATGTCGGCGCGCGCTCGTCGATCTACGAGATCATTCGCGATCTCGCCAGGGATGGCCGCAGCGTCGTCGTCGTCAGTTCCGACCTGGAAGAGGTGCTCGGCGTGTCGCACCGCATCCTCGTCATGGCGCAGGGGCGGCAGGCGGGTATTCTCGACCGGCGCGAGGCGAATGACGTCTCCGTCATGGAACTTGCGACGACCTGAAGGACCCGACGAAATGACCGAAATCACGCTCGATGCCCCCAGACTGTTCGACCTTGCCGGCCGCACCGCGCTGGTGACGGGCGCCGGCAGCGGCATCGGCCAGCGCATCGCACTGGGCCTGGCGCAATGCGGTGCGAACGTCGCCTGTCTCGACCGGCGCACCGATGGCGGGCTCGACGATACGCTCGGACTAGTCGGCGCCACCGGCCGCAAGGCGATTGCGATCGCCGCCGACGTCACCTCGAAGCAGGCACTCGCCGACGCGGTGGCGCGGACCGAGGAGGAAATCGGACCGCTTGCCATCGCCGTCAACGCCGCCGGCATCGCCAACGCCAATCCGGCCGAGGCGATGGAGGAGGACCAGTATCAGACGCTGATGGACATCAACATGAAGGGGGTGTTCCTGTCCTGCCAGGCCGAGGCGACCGCGATGCTGCGTCACGGCAAGGGCTCGATCATCAACATCGCCTCGATGTCCGGGGTCATCGTCAACAAAGGCCTCGACCAGGTCCACTACAACGCCTCCAAGGCGGGCGTCATCCACATGTCGAAATCGATGGCGATGGAATGGGTCGGCCGGGGCGTCCGGGTCAATTCGATCAGTCCCGGCTATACCGCGACACCGATGAACACGCGGCCGGAAATGGTCCACCAGACCAAGGAATTCGAGGCGCAGACGCCGATGGGCCGGATGGCCTCGGTCGACGAGATGGTCGGCCCGGCGATCTTCCTGGCAAGCGATGCCTCGTCCTACTGCACCGGCGTCGACCTGTTGGTCGATGGCGGCTTCTGCTGCTGGTAGGGGCCGGGGCCCGCCTGCGGACCGGCGCCTGTCGGCAATGGCCGGGAGGGAAGCGCTGCTGTCCGGTTCAGCGGGGGCGGGGGCTTTGGTTTTCAGCTTTGCCACCCCCTCGGATGTCATGCCCGGACGTGTTCCGGGCATCCATGAACACCGCCGTCAGAATGGACGCAAGCGACTGTGTTCATGGATTGCCGGGACAAGCCCGGCAATGACACTGAGAGGGAATGGCGGGCGGCATCAGACACCGCTTCCATCGAGGAAAACAGAATTGATGACGCCTGAGGGGGTGGCAAAGCTGAAAACAAAAAGCTCCCGCCCCCGCTGAACCGGACAGCAGTGGGGAAAGCGGACCGTTGGGGCTGATACCTGCCTGATGGCATTTGCCGCCGGCGCGTGGACGCCGTAGTCTGGCCGATGTGAGAGACGGGCGATGGCCAGAGTATATCGTGCCGGCGCACCCGTGACCCGGGCCGAAGACCGACGAAATGACCGCTCAGAAGCTGATCTTCACCGGCGATGTGTCCGCGCCCGACTATCCCGACTGGATCGTCCATCGCGCCCGCCGCCTTGGATTGCGCGGCTGGGTACGCGCCGAGACCGGCGACCGGGTCGAGGTACTGGTCGCCGGCGCGCCCGACCTGATCGACGCGATGGAGGTCGGCTGCAGCCTCGGGCCGATGAGCGTACTGGTCGATCGCGTCCTTCGCGAGGATGCCCCCGACGTCACCGTGCCGAACGGCTTTGCTGTTCTCGGTGGATAAGGGCGCGATTTCCAGAGTGTGCGGGCAAACGCGTATTGCACAGCGTTTCGCCTTGCTTCAATTTAAGGCAGGTTTGCGTTTGGAAAGGGTTCCGGATGCTTGGGGGTAGCAGCCGGAGCGGACCTTGGGGGAGACATGAGTAAGTGGGTGCCCGTCGCGCTTGCCGACGGGCTGAAGCCCGGCGGGGTGATGCGCGCCGTTGTCGGGGAGCAGGATCTGGTCGTCTGGCGCACGACCGGGGGCGTGGTGAACGCCTGGAACAACCGCTGCCCGCATCGCGGCATGCGGCTGTCCTTCGGCTTCGTGCGCGGCGACCGGCTCGCCTGCCTCTATCACGGCTGGCAATTCGGCGCCGATTCCGTGTGCCGCTACATTCCGGCCCATCCCGACCTGGAGCCGCCGGCGACGATCACGGCGACGGTCTACGGCGCGTGCGAGCGTGGCGGGCTGATCTGGGTGAGCCTGTCGGGCGAGGGCGAGCCGGACATGCCCGATATCGCGGCGCACCCGGTCCGCAGTCTTGCCATCGATGTCGCGCCCGGTGACGTACTGGCCGCGCTACGGCGCGCCTGCTTTCCCGTAAGCGAGGCCTGGCAGGCGGGCAGCGGGACCTTTTCCCACAGAGAACTTGGCGATGCGGTGGTCGCGATCGACGGCGTCGATGGCGATGCCCGGTGCAGGCTCGTCGCGGCGGTTCAGCCGCTGCCAGGCGACCGTGCTATGCTTCACCTGCTTGTCGATGAAGGGCCCGATGATGGTCCGTCGGCGGCGCTCAAGCTGCGTCTGTCGGACTGGGCCGAGCGGCTGCGCTGGTTTCTGGAAAACCCGCAGGCGACATCCGCGTCCTGGACGCCGGTCTTGGAGGAGGAACGAGCCGCATGACTAAGACGGTCGAAAAGAAGGATCCGGCCCGGGACGAATGGTACGCGGTGGGTATTTCCGCCGACCTCAAGCCCGGCGAGGCGCGCGAGACCGTCCTGGTCGGCGAGCCGATCGACATCCGCCGCGAGCCCGGCGGGGCGGTTATCGTCACCAAATCGGATGGTCGGGCCTGCCCGGTCAGGGAGCGCTACGGCCATATCTGGACGTCGATCGGCGCGCCGGATCATGATCTGTTCGATATCCCGGAGGCGGATCAGGAGGGGCGCGTCCTTGTCGATGTCGGCGCGGTGCGGGTGCGCTGCTCGCCGCTGCGCGCCGTCGAGAACTTCCTCGACATTGCCCATTTCCCCTATGTCCATACTGACATTCTCGGCGCCGAGCCGCAGACCGAGGTCGTGCCCTACAAGGTGCATGTGGAGGAGGCCGGTGACGAGGTCTGGGCGACCAAGGTGAAGTTCTTCCAGCCGCAGGCAGCGAAATCGGCCGAGGGCGGCATCGTCACCGACTACAAATACCGGGTGCCGGCGCCGACGACGGCGATCCTCTACAAGACCTGCCCGCCCAGACCCGGCGAGTGGGATGTGATCACCATCTTCGTCCAGCCGATCGCCGAGGACCTGTGCGACGTCTGGCCCTGGATGGCCCTGTTCGACGAGGACAACAGCCTCGCCGAGCTCATCCATTTTCAGCAGATGATCTTCCTGCAGGACCGCTCGATCCTGGAAAACCAGGTGCCGAAGCTTTTGCCGCTCGATCCGAAGATGGAGATCCCGACCCGGGCCGACATGACGTCGGTCGCCTATCGGCGCTGGCTGAAGCGGCGCGGCATGACCTATGGCGCCCAAACGGCAGCCGCCTGAGATCCGAGAAAACGGTCCCGCGATGCTGAAGCTCTATGACTACGTGCTGTCGGGAAGCGCCTACAAGGCGCGGCTGATGATGGCGATCCTCGGCGTGCCCTACGAGGCGGTTCCCGTCGATTTCTATCCCGGCAACGAACACCGGCAGCCCGACTTCCTCGATCTCAACCCGGCCGGCACGCTGCCGGTCCTGGTCGATGGCGACCTGGTGCTGACCGATTCGGCCGCGATCCTGACCTATCTGGCCGGCAAGCATGACCCTTCGGGCACCTGGCTGCCGGCGGGCGACCCGGCGCGGCTGGCCCAGGTCGTGCAGTGGCTCGCCTTTTCGCAGTCGCTGACGGCGACCGCCGGGGCGGCGCGCCTGCACGACATGATCAACCGGCCGCTCGATGTCGAGGCTGCCCGGGCCGGCGCCCATCGCGCCTTCCGCGAGCTGGAGCGGCACCTGACGGTGCAGGCATTCGACGGTAGTGCGTTCCTGGTCACCGATCAGCCGACGATTGCCGACATTGCCTGTTTCCCCTATGTCGCGCTGTCGCCGGATGGCGGCATCGCCCATGACGACTATCCGGCGATCCGCGGCTGGCTCGACGCGGTCAAGCGTCTGCGCGGCTTCATCGAGATGCCCGGCATCCATGCGCTGCACGAGGTCAGGGAAACCGAGCCGGGTGTGGTGGCGATGGCGGCGGAAGCCGGTTAGGGTCGGGGACACTGGCACAGGATTTGAATGAAGATGCCCGGCCCACGAAAGACCGCCCCTATCGGATGACCCCCCTCCTGAAACTCACCGGAATGACCAAGGTCTATCCGTCCGTCATCGCCAATGACGGGATCGACCTGGAGGTCTATCCGGGCCAGATCCACGCGGTTCTGGGCGAGAACGGTGCCGGCAAGTCAACGCTGATGAAGATCATCTATGGCGTCGCCGAACCGGATTCCGGCACCATCGAGTGGCAGGGCGCGCCGGTGACGATCCGTAATCCGGCGCATGCCCGTTCCTTGGGCATCGGCATGGTCTTTCAGCATTTCTCGCTGTTCGAGACGCTAACGGTCGCCGAGAATATCGCGCTGGCGGTCGAGGGCAGCGTCACCGACCTGACGAAGCGGATCGAGGCGGTGGCGGATCGCTACGGCCTCGGCGTGCGCGCCGATGCGCGCGTCAAGGCGCTCAGCGTCGGCGAGCGCCAGCGCGTCGAGATCCTGCGCTGCATTTTGCAGGATCCCAAGCTGATCATTATGGACGAGCCGACCTCGGTTTTACCGCCGCAATCGATCGCGCAGCTCTTCGAGACGCTGAAAGCGCTTGCCGCCGAGGGCTACGGCATCCTGTTCATCTCCCACAAGCTCGACGAAATCCGCGCGCTCTGCGACACCGCCACCGTGCTGCGCCACGGCAAGGTGACGGGCCGCGTCGATCCGCGCGAGGAGACGAGCCGGTCGCTTGCCCGCATGATGATCGGCCGCGACCTGCCACAGGCGCGCCACGGCGCCGTCGATACCGTCGGCGAAGAGCGGCTCGGGCTGTTCGGGCTCGACTTCACCCCCGAAGACCCCTTCGCGGTGGCGCTGAAGGATATCTCGATGGAGGTCCGGGCCGGCGAGATCGTCGGGATTGCCGGCGTCTCCGGCAACGGCCAGGACGCGCTGACGCGCCTCATCTCCGGCGAGGAGCGGCTGGATGCCGCGCAAAGCGAGTGGGTGCAGATCGACCGCGAGCCGGTCGGCCATCTCGGGCCCGCCCAGCGGCGCCGGCTCGGCCTGCATTTCGTGCCGGAGGAGCGGCTCGGCCGCGGCGCGGTGCCGGCCCATACGCTGTCGGAAAACGCGCTCTTGACCGGGCACGGATCGGGCCTGTCGAAGCGCGGGTTTCTCAATTTCGGGGCGATGAAGCGCTTCGCCGGCTCGACCATCGACGATTTCGACGTGCGCTGCGGCGGCTCGGCGTCTGCCGCGCAGAGCCTGTCGGGCGGGAATTTGCAGAAATATATCGTCGGGCGCGAGATCGCGCTGAAACCGAAGGTGCTGCTGATCTCGCAGCCGACCTGGGGCGTCGATGTCGGGGCGGCCGCCGTGATCCGCCAGCGGCTCATCGACCTGCGCGACGAGGGCGTCGCGGTGCTGGTCGTTTCGGAGGAACTGGAGGAACTGTTCGAGATCGCCGACCGGCTGCATGTGATGTTCCGCGGCCGGCTGTCGCCATCGGTGCGCACGGCTGAGACCGATATCGAGCATATCGGCCTGGCGATGACCGGCGATTTCGACCACATGAGCGTCGAGGAACCGGTTCCGGCAACCGCAGACGAGGCGGGGGCGCCTGGCGGGGTAGGGGCGTATGGCTAGGTATCGCCTCGAAGCCCGCACCGAGCGCTCGGCGGCAGCGCCCTTCTTGGTCACCGGCATGGCGATCCTGCTGACGTTCGTCGCGGGCTCCGGCCTGTTCCTGATCTATGGCAAGTCGCCGGTCGCCGGCTTCACCGCCTTCTTCATCGAGCCGCTGCAATCGGCCTACGGGATTGGCGAGGTGCTGCTCAAGATGGGGCCGCTCCTGCTGATCGCGCAGGGGCTTGCGATCGGCTTTCGGGCGCGGATCTGGAACATCGGTGCGGAGGGGCAGTTGATCCTGGGCGCGATCGCGGCCTCGGTGCTTGCCATTTACTTCGACGGGTCGACGTCCTGGCTTTTGCTGCCGGCGATGGTTGTCGCCGCGATGCTCGCCGGCATGGCCTGGGCGGGCATTGCCGCCTGGCTGCGCAACAGCTTCAACGCGAACGAGATCCTCGTCACCTTCATGCTGTCGTCGATCGCGCTGCAACTGCTCTACTATCTGGTGACCGGGCCGTTGCGCGATCCGATGGGCTTCAACTTCCCGCAATCGATCACCTTTTCGCCGGCCGCGACCTTTCCGCTGCTGATCGAGGGGACGCGGGTCAATGTCTCGCTGCTGCTTGCCTTCGTTGCCACCGTGCTCGCCTGGATCTACATGCAGCGCAGCCTGCCGGGCTACAAGCTGGTGGTTGGCGGGCTTGCCCCGCAGGCCGCGCTCTATGCCGGCTTCTCCGACAAGCGCGCGGTCTGGATTGGCCTGCTGATCGGCGGCGCGGCGGCTGGGATTGCCGGGGTCGGCGAGGTGGCGGGGCCGCTCGGCATGCTGCAACGGAACATCTCGCCGGGCTATGGCTATGCGGCTATCATCGTCGCCTTTCTCGGCGGCTTGCATCCGATCGGCATCGTCTTTTCCTCGGCGCTGATGGCGCTGATCTATGTCGGTGGTGACTTCGCCCGGCTCTCCGTTGGATTGCCGAGCGCGGTGACGACGATCTTCCAGGGGCTGCTGCTGACCTTCTATCTGGCGAGCGCCCTGTTCCTGCAATACCGGCTGCGCCGCGTCGATGCGCGACCACCAGTCCAGGCCGCGACGGCGGAGGGGGCGGGATGACCGAGACCGTCATCTTCATCGTCGCCGGCACGCTGGCCGCCACCGTGCCGCTGTTGTTTGCAGCACTCGGCGAGTTGGTCGCGGAGAAATCCGGCATGCTCAATCTCGGCGTCGAGGGCATGATGGCGACCGGGGCGGCGGCCGGCTTCGTCGCCGCCGTCGTGACGGGATCGCATACGCTCGGCTTCCTCGCCGGCGCGGTCACCGCCTGTCTGCTGTCCCTCGTCTATGCGATCCTGACGACGATCTTCCTCGCCAACCAGGTCGCTTCCGGCCTTGCCGTCGGCGTACTGGGCCTAGGGGTCTCGGCCGCGATCGGCAAGAACTACGAGGGTACGACCGTCGATCCGCTGGCCGAACTCAATCTCGGACCGCTCAGCGATATTCCGGTGATCGGCGAGGCGCTGTTCGAGCATGACATCATGGTCTATCTGGCGATCGTTTCGGCGATCATCGTCTGGTATGTCCTGCAGCGCACCAAGCTCGGCCTGATCATCCGCGCCGTCGGAGAATCGCCGTCATCTGCCCATGCGCTCGGCTATCCCGTGACGCTGGTGCGCGGCGCCTGCGTGCTGTTCGGCGGGGCGATGGCCGGCATCGGCGGTGCCTATCTGTCGACGGCCTATACGCCGCTCTGGGCGGAGGGCATGGTGGCGGGGCGCGGCTGGATCGTCGTCGCGCTGATCGTATTCGGCTCGTGGATGGTCCACCGGGTGGCGCTCGGGGCCTATCTGTTCGGCGCGGTGTCGCTTCTGGAACTGTCGATCCAGGGGCTCGGCCTCGACATTCCCTCCCAGATCCTCTCGGCCTCGCCCTACATCATCACCATCATCGTTCTGGCCGTGATCTCGCGCAATCCGGCGCTGATCCTGCTCAACAGCCCCGTCAGCCTCGGCCAGACCTTCAAGGCAAGTAACTAGAAAAACCGAAACCAGACAGGAGAATGGCATGACCGCACCTAAAAGAAGACTGCTCGGCGCCCTTGCCGCAGGCACCCTGGCGCTTGGCCTGGCCACATCGGCCATCGCCGACGACAAGACCAAGATCGGCTTCATCTATCCCTCGCCGGTCGGCGATGTCGGCTGGGCCTACCAGCTCGACGAGGGCCGCAAGGCGGTCGAAGCGCATTTCGGGGACAAGGTCGAGACCTTCGCCGTCGAGAACGTGCCGGAAGGCCCGGATGCCGCCCGCGTCATGAACCAGATGGCCGCGCAAGGGTCCGACGTCATCATGATCGGCTCGTTCGGCTACATGAATGACGGGCTGAAGCTCGCCGCCCAGAAGCCCGACATCGATTTCATGCATGCCAGCGGCTACAAGACCGCCGACAATTTCTCCAACTTCCAGACCCGCAACTACGAGAGCAGCTATATCGCCGGGATGGCGGCCGGTGACGTGTCGAAATCCGGCGTGCTCGGCGTGGTCGCCGCCTATCCGATCCCGGAAGTGGTCGGCATCATCAACACCTTCACGCTGGGCGCCCAGCGCACCAATCCGGACATCACGGTGAAGGTCGTCTGGCTGAACTCCTGGTTCAACCCGTCCAAGGCACAGGAATCGGCCCGCTCGCTGATCGCCCAGGACGCCGACGTGATCTTCTCGCTCTATCAGGACACGCCGTCAGTGGTGACGGTTGCCGAAGAGGAGGGCGTCTATGTCGTCAACACCTCCTCGGACATGAAGAAATACGCGCCCAACCACCTGCTTGCCTCGATGACCATCGACTGGGGCCCGTATTTCATCGACCGGGTGCAGAAGAGCATGGACGGTAACTATGACGGGCTTGCCTATTGGGGCGGCATGGCCGACGGCGCGGTCGGCGTCGCCTCGCTGTCGCCGGATCTCACCAAGGAAGACATGGCCGAGATCGACAGCGTCATCGCCGAGATGAAGGCTGGCAAATTTCATCCGATGACCGGGCCGATCGTCGACCAGGACGGCGAGGAGAAACTGGCCGCAGGCGAGAGCATCGACGACGACTCCATGCGCGGCATCAACTGGCTGGTGAAGGGCGTCGAGACGCGTATCCCGAACTAAAGCATACACGCGATGTTTGCTCCGCCGGCACGCGGTCGGCGGAGCCGGAGGTTGACATGCAGTCCCTTTGCGGCAAGACGCTCCTTGCGACCCTGATGCACGCGCCGGTGCGCGGCGATGTCGAGATCATCGAGGACGCGCTGATGGCCGTTGGCGGCGACGGGGCGATCGCCGCCGTTCTCAGCCCTGGCGACGACGCCTATGCCGGGAGCCGCCGCGCGGCCGAGGCGGGGGGCCGGCTGGTCACCACCGCAAGGCACACCTATCTGGTGCCGGGCTTCGTCGACCTGCATATCCACGCGCCGCAATTCGCCCAGCTCGGCAAGGCGCTCGACGTGCCGCTCGAAGTGTGGTTGCAGACCCATACCTTCCCGCTGGAGGCGCGCTACCAGGACGCCGCCTTCGCCGCGCGGGTCTATGCCGCCCTGGTCGATGCGCTGCTGGCCAACGGCACCACGACGGCGGTCTACTTCGCGACGATCCACGGCGAAGCCAATCGCATTCTGGCGAAGACCTGCCTTGAAAAGGGCCAGCGGGCGCTGGTCGGCAAGGTGGCGATGGACAATCCCGCCGAATGCCCCGATTTCTACCGCGACCCGGACGCGCAAGCGGCGATCGACGAGACGCTCGCCTTCATCGAGGACGTCCAGGCGATGCCGGGGAATGCGGAGCCGCTGGTCCATCCGGTGATCACGCCGCGCTTCATCCCGAGTTGCACCGACCGGTGCCTGGAAGGGCTCGGCGAGGTCGCCCGCAAGACCGGTATCTCGGTCCAGACCCATTGCTCGGAAAGCGACTGGCAGCACGGCTATGTGCGCGAGCGCTTCGGCAAGAACGACGCCTTCGCGCTCGACGATTTCGGCCTTCTACGCCATCGCACGGTGCTCGCCCATTCGAACTATATCAGCGACGAGGATATGGCGCTGATCAGCGAACGCGGGGCCGGCGTCGCCCACTGCCCGCTGTCGAACGTTTATTTCTCCGATGCCGTGTTTCCGCTGCGCCGGGCGCTGGAGAAGAGCGTGCGCGTCGGTCTGGGCACCGATATTTCCGGCGGGCCGAGCGCCTCGATGCTGGAGAGCTGCCGGTGGGCGGTCTCGGCCTCGCGGCAGCTTGAAAACGGCGTCGACCCGACGAAAGAGGCCGGCGCGCGCGGCACCCCCGACAGCCGGATCGACTTCCGCGAGGCCTTCCATCTCGCCACCGCCGGCGGCGCCAAGGTGCTCGACCTTCCGGTCGGCCGGTTCGCGCCTGGCTGTCTGTTCGACGCTGTCCTGATCGACGCGGATGCGGAAGCAGCGCCAGTCTTCATCGCCGAGGATCTCGATACGCTCGACGATATCCTGCAGAAGCTGGTGATGACGGCGACGCAGGCCAATATCGCCTGGACAGCGGTCAACGGCCGGGTCGTTTCGGGCGCGGTGTAGATCTGCCACTACGGCTGCTCCGACGCGACCGTTACGAAGGGGATTGCGCCGGCGTCGCGGATCTCCGCTGCGATCACCCCGCGCGCAGCCTCCGGCGCGGTTTCCGCAAGAAGGACCGGAATCCCTGTTCGGACCGTGGTTTCAAGGGCGCGACCGCGCCGCTCCTGCTCAGCATCGCCGTATCGCTCGCCGGTCGCGTCGCGCAGGACATGGCGCAGCAGGAGGGCATCCGCGCCGAGCGCCACCCATTCCATGTCGGGCGCCTGATCGCCAAGGTCCAGGATGACCAGAAAATCGGGATTGCGAAGGCGCAGGAAGCCGAGCAATCGCGCAGCCGCCTCGACGCTTGCCTGATCGGCTGAAACGGGCACCGAGATCCCGTCGAAGCCGGCCGCCATGGCCGCCATCGCCCCTTCGGGTTCCAGGGTCGGCAAAACGGCGAGGATGAGGTCCGACTGGCGTTCCGGCGCGACCGTGTCGTTCGGCGGGCCGGGTTGGCCGGTGTCCCAGTCTGTGACGATCAACACCCCGTCCCCCGGCCTTGCCGCTACCTGCGTCCCTTCGACTTCCGCCCAGGCGGTGGCCTGGCGAAGCCGCATCGACGGCAGCGGCGCGACGACCATGCCGTCCGGCGGATTGGGCCTGGCGCCCGTGGCGGGCGCCGCGTCGACAGCCGAAAGGACGAGGCCGGCCGACAGGAGCATCGGGATTGCCCGCGTCACGACCGGCACCGTGTTGGGGGACCTACCCCGGCGACTGGCTCGATCTTTCAAAGCCGATCTCATTCAAGTTAGTCTGTTAAAGAGAATCTCGGATTTCAACAGCGCCCGACCGGATGCGCACGCTGGGGTCAATCATGGTCAAACCTGCATTGCTGACGACGGCGATCGGCGCCGTGGCACTGATCGGCATCGGCGGATACATGTTGTATCCGCAAACGCGGGCCGATGCGCGCTATGCCTGCGCCGATAGGCAGATGACGATCGACGAGCTCGCCGCCCATCGCGGCATCGATCTTCAGATGGTCGAGTTGCTGCGGGTGCGCCGCAGCATCCTGGCCGAGGACCTGTGCGACATCCCTCAGGCCAAGCTCGACCGGGCGATCTTCCGCTCGGAGAACCCGAAGCCCGATCACCCCGGCGAGGCCGCCGCGTTCCGGCTCCTGCAGCAGCGTGACGAGACTGGCGAGGTACCCGCCGACGGGCTCCTGCGCGCCGCCGAACAGCTGGACGACCTGCAGGCCGCGCAGGCCTCGGGGGGGCCGGGGGGCGAGATCGCCGGCATCGCGCGCACCGACTGGAAGTGGATCGGCCCCGGCAATATCGGCGGGCGGGTTCGCGCCCTGGTCATTCATCCCGTAAGCCCGAACACGATGTTCGCCGGCAGCGTCTCCGGTGGCTTGTGGAAGACGACCAATGGCGGCGCGAAATGGAAGGTCGTGGAGGATTTCCTGTCCAACATGGCGATCTCCTCGCTGGTCTTCCATCCCGCCAATTCGAGCATCCTGTATGCCGGGACTGGCGAAGGCTTCTTCAACTCCGACGCGGTGCGCGGGGCGGGCATCCTGAAATCCACCGACGGCGGCAAGACCTGGAACCAGCTCGGCAGCACCAACACGTCCGACTACCTCTATGTCAACCGGATCGCCATTTCGCCGAACGGGGCGACCCTGCTGGCGGCGACGCGGACCGGGATATACCGGTCCGCCAATGGCGGATCGTCCTGGATGCGGGAGCTGACCGGCGAGGTCCTGGATGTCGATTTCCATCCAGGCGACAGCAACAAGGCGGTTGCCGGCGGTCGCAACGGCAAAGCCTGGTACACGACGAATGGCGGCGATACGTGGACGCCGGCGACCGGATTGCCGACGCCCGGCGGTTTCGCCGGCCGGGTCGAAACGGCCTATGCCAAGAGCGCGCCAGCCACCGTGTTCGCATCGGTCGACAGGAATGGCGGCGAGGTCTGGAAGAGCACCAATGGCGGGGTGTCCTATTCCCTCGTCAATACCGGCGCCAACTATCTCGGGCAGCAGGGCTGGTACGACAACATCATCTGGGTCGATCCGACCGATCCCGGCGTGGTCATCGTCGGCGGGATCGACCTGTGGCGCAGCACCAATGGCGGCACATCCTTTATCAAGATCAGCGAGTGGTTCGAGGCGCCGAAATCCGCCCATGCCGATCACCACATCATCGTCGAGCATCCAGGCTATGACGGTTCTTCGAACAAGACGGTTTTCTTCGGCAATGACGGCGGCGTCTACAAGACGGCCGATGTGAAGAGCGTGGTGGGGACGACCGGCTGGACCGAGCTCAACAACAATTTCGGCATCACCCAGTTCTACGGCGCCGCCGGCCACCCGAAGACCGGCCATATCAATGGCGGCACGCAGGACAACGGCACGCTGTACTACACCCCGTCGGCGGGCAGGGAAGGCTGGAAGATGATCTATGGCGGTGACGGTGGTTTTGCCGCCGCCGATCAAAAGGATCCGGACTATTCCTATGGCGAATATGTCTTTCTGAACCTGCACCGCAATTCAACGCGTGGTGCGTCGCCATCGGTCGAGATCTGGAACGGCATCACGGACGCGGCGAACGGAAGGGCGAATTTCATCGCGCCGTTCATTCTCGATCCCAACGATCCCGACCGCCTGCTCGGCGGCGGCCTCAGCCTGTGGCGATCGAACAACGTCAAGGATCCCATACCCACCTGGACGGCGATCAAAAGCTCGATCGGGCCGGTGCCAAACGACCATTCCATCAGCGCGATTGCCGTGGAGCCGAAGGATTCGGATGTCGTCTATGTCGGCCACAATGACGGATCGGTCTACAAGACCACCAATGGCACGAACGCTTCGCCGAACTGGTCCAAGATCGACGGGACGCTTCCCAATCGCTACGTGACCCGCATCGTCGTCGATCCGGTGAAGACGAACCGGGTCTATGTCGCCTTTGGCGGCTATACGCCGGACAACGTTTATTATTCCGACAATGGCGGCGCGACCTGGACGAACCGCAGCGGCACGTCCGGCAATGACCTGCCGGCGGCGCCGGTCCGCGGCTTCGCGGTCAATCCGCACAATCCGAAACGGGTCTATGCCGGAACGGAAGTGGGCGTGTTCGCGAGCAAGGACCGCGGCGTGACCTGGAAGGCGCCGCATGACGGGCCGAGCAACACGTCGGTCGACGAACTTTTCTGGATGAACGCCGCCCTCGTCGCCGTTACCCACGGGCGCGGGTTGTTCATGGCCGAGACCTTCGGCTGCAAGAAACTGAAGGTGAAGACCAAGCCGGGCGCCGGCGGCAAGGCAAGCGCGACGCCCGGCAAGAACTGCGCCGATGGCGGCAGCAAACTGTTCTCCAGGTACAGCAAGGTCGCGTTGAAGGCGACGCCGAAGGCCGGCTACAAATTCGTCAAATGGCAGGGCGACAGGAAATCGAAGAAGGCGAAGACGTCGGTCACGATGGACGGCCATAAAACCGTTACCGCGGTCTTCAAGAAGCGGTAACGTGGCGCGAGCCGATTCCGTCGGCGGCCACCCGGCTGCCGGCCGGCGCGGCGCGGTACAGTTCGAATCCTTTTTTAAGCGAGGCAGCATGACAGTCGACCAGCCCGGTCTCCCCCTTACCCTGCCCCTTACCCTGCATGGCTATTTCCGGTCGTCGACGTCCTTCCGGGTGCGCATGGCGCTCAATCTGAAAGGTCTGCGCTATGCCCAGAAGACCTATGATCTGCGCCAGGGGTTGCAGCGTGGCGAGGCCTATCTGGCCGAGAACCCGCAGGGGCTGGTGCCGACGCTCGAACTGGGCGACGGCACCCGGATCCCGCAATCGATGGCGATCATGGAATGGCTGGAGGAGGCCGTTCCCGAGCCGGCGCTGATGCCGGCGACCGCGCTTGAGCGGGCACGGGTACGTTCGCTCGCGGACATGGTCGCGCTCGATACCCATCCGCTCAACAATCTGAGGGTCCTCAATTATCTGCGCGGCGCGTTCGGCGCCGACGATGAAGCGGTCGCGACCTGGTTCCGCCATTGGGCGAGCCTTGCCTTCGATGCGCTGGAAATGCGGCTTGCCGGCGATCCGCTAACCGGGCGCTATTGCCACGGCGATAAGCCGACGATCGCCGATATCTGTCTCGTCGCCCAAAGCGTCAACAACCGCCGCTTCCAGGTCGACGAGACGCCCTATCCGACGATCCGCCGGATCGTGGCGGCCTGCCTCGACATTCCCGCCATCCAGGACGCCTTGCCCGACCGGCAGCCGGACGCGGATTGAGGGTTTGTGATCGTTTGCAATTGGTCCAGTTTTGGACTGGTTTTTACCTGTAAGGCCCCGATCTTTATTCACCTGCTCTAGGAAGGAGCTTGCGCTGTTCTAGATGCCGGATCGGCGAAATACATATTGTTAACCATAAGAACCTAGAGTTTACCCTACGGATTTCCGAAACGTTGCTTAGCCGGAAAATGGGGGGTGCGGTGACTGAAACAGCGGAAGCAGGCGAGAAGCTCGATCTTCTGGAGAGCACCTTCGCGCAGGTCGATGCGCTTATTTATCGCTGCAAGAACGACGAGAACTACACCATGTCGACGATCGTCGGCAGGGCGAAGTCGATAACCGGGTATGAAACGGACGATATCGTCGGCAACAAGCGGGCCTCCTGGGTCGAGATCACCCATGCCGACGACAAGGAGCGGGTGTTCGCGGTGGTCGACGAGGCGATCGACGCCGGTCAGCCCTGGGACCTCGACTACCGGATCGTGACCCCCGAAGGTGCGTCGAACTGGGTGCGCGAACGCGGCTGCGCGGTCTACGAGAACGGCGAGCTGACCTATCTGCAGGGGCTTGTCGTGCGGGCCGATGCCGAGGTCGAGCTGCGCAATTCGATCGAAACGACGGCCTCGGCGGCGGAAGCGGAAAAGAAGGAAATCGTCAATATCGCCAAGGCCATCCTGACCTCGATCAAAACCCTGTCGCTGCTCGCGATCAACGCGCGCATCGAGGCCGCCCATTGCGGCACGGCGGGGCAGGGCTTCGCCGTGATCGCCGAGGAGATCAGCCGGCTTGCCGATGACAATGCCGTACATGCCCGCCAGATCGCCGACCGGATGAACGAGACGAAATCGCGGGATAGTGCCGCCGTGGATACCGCCAACGCGGCCTGATGGAGCAGGGCCATCTGAGGTCGTCAGGAATCGGGTGCCGGCGGCGGCGGTCGGATGATAAACTGATTGCATGAGTGATGATTCCGCCGGACTGACGCTGTTCGACACCGCGATCGGGCGCTGCGGCGTCGCGTGGCGCGGTGCGCGGCTTGTCGCCGTTCAACTGCCAGAGGCCGATGACGCCATCACCCGGTCCCGCCTGCGGCGCAAGGTCGGCGGCGCAGCGGAGGAGGGCGCGCCGCCGCTGGCGATCAAACGGGTGATCGACGACTGTATCGCGCTGCTTGACGGTGAGGCGCGTGACTTTGCCCATGCGGATCTTGAACTGGAGACGGTGACGGCGTTCAACCGGCAGGTCTACGACGTCGCGCTCGCCATTCCGCCCGGCGGCACGCTTACCTATGGCGAGGTCGCCGCCAGGATCGGCGAGCCGGGTGCAGCCCGGGCCGTCGGCAAGGCGCTGGGCGAAAATCCCTGGCCGATCGTGGTGCCCTGCCACCGGGTGCTTGCCGCCGATGGCAAGACCGGCGGCTTCTCGGCCAATGGCGGCGTCGAGACGAAACTGAAGATGCTGTCGATCGAGCGGGTTCACAAGCGCGGCGCGCCAACCCTGTTCGACGACGATCCGGCGTTCAACTATGCGGCGCGGCGATAGCGGTCCATTCGGCCCTTTTGTATGAACCACCTCAATAAATCCAACAGCCTTGCCGTGGCTTGTTGACAGGCTAATCATCTCCCAGTGTTATCGTTGCGTCATCCAGCGTATCGGGGCCATCGTGCGGGGGACTGGAGACACCTGCCGGCGCGACCGGCGGGCTATATTGGCTGTCCGGTACGTCCGTGCCGGCCCGAGGGCTGGGAATACCCATGCGCGACCTATCATTCTGCGGTCTGCTGCTGGCGACCATCGCGATATTCGCGTCAAGCGCTGAGGATGCGCGGGCGCAGGCCCCGGTGCCCGTCGACAAGGAAGCGACGGTGACGACGCTGACGTCCGTGGTCAATCCGGTGGAACTCGGCGAGGAGGTGACGCTGGAGATCGACGTCTCAGCCGTCAATCCAACCACCGAAACACCGACCGGCACCATCACGGTCTACCGCGACGATTTCGTCTGGCATATTATCGACAATTATCCAGGCGGTACGGCCACGTTTCGATACACCGCTTCCAGTGTCGGAACGGAAGTCTTCAGGGCCGTCTACGACGGCAACGACAGTTTCGAGGGCTCGCAATCCGATGCGCTCAGCCAGGTCGTCAACAAACGCGCCACCGCAACGACGCTGACCTCGGACATCAATCCGAGCGTTGTCGGCCAGGAGATAACGCTGTCCGTGTCGGTTGCGCCCGTCGCGCCGTCGACCAACACGCCGACCGGCACGGTCACCATTCTCAGCGACGACGTGCCGTTTCTGATCGTCCCCTATTCCGGCGACACGATAACGGCCGTATTCCCCATCGATGCCGCCGGCACGGTGATTTATCGGGCGCTCTATAGCGGCAACGATGTTTTCGCGGCGTCGACCGCGCCGGATCTGTCGCAGATCGTGACGCCTGGCGAGACGACGGTTGGCCTGACCGTTTCCGCCACCGATGCCGTGCCCGGGGAAACCATCAAGGTCACGGCGACGGTTGAGGCCGTCTCGCCGGCAAGTGGGACGCCTCAGGGACAGGTCAGGTTCAAGGATGGCGGCAAGACGATCGCCACGGTGGCTCTGAAGAACGGCGAGGCGCGCTTCAAGACCAAGGCGCTTGCGATCGGCGCCCATGAAATCATCGCGAAGTATCGCGGCAGCGACGACTGGGCGGCAAGTGCGTCCAATATGGAAACGATTACCGTCGACCCGCGCGTCGGCGCCGAATTCCCGGTCAATGAGACGACCGCGGGCGCGCAGCGCGACCCGGCCCTTGCGGCGCTTGCCAGCGGCGGCTTCTCCGTCCTCTGGCAGGGGCCGGATCAGGACAGGACCGGCAACTTCGGGCAGCGTTTCAATGCCGAGGCCAAGCGGCGCGGCGGTGAATTTCAGGTCAATTCGGACGCAGATCAGGCCCAATCCATGCCGGCCGCCGCCGGATTCGCGGAAGGCGGTTTCGTCGCGACCTGGACCTCGGACACCGAGGATGGCAACGGGGCGGACGTGCTTGGCCAACGCTTCAGCGGCACCGGCAAGCCGCGCGGCGATGCGGTCCAGGCCGACGGCTCCACGGCCTCCGGTCAAGGGGAACCGGTCGTGGCGGCTCTGAACCAGGGCGGCCATGTGCTGCTGTGGACTGCGGATGAGCAGGAGAGCCGCAGCGCTAGCTTCGAGGGCGGCGCGCCCGGTATCTTCGGCCGGCGCTTTGGCGCCGATGGCAAGCCGGCGGGCAAGGCGTTCCAGGTCAACACGGCGACGGCGAAGGATCATGTCGCGCCGGCCGTCGCGCCGCTTGCCGATGGCGGGTTTGTCGCCGCCTGGGCCTCCCGGGGCCAGGACGGCTCGGGCTTTGGCGTCTTCGCGCAGCGGTTCGACGAGAAGGCGCGACCTCAGGGTGAGGAATTCCAAGTCAATTCCGAAACCGCAGGCAACCAGGCCATGCCGGCCATTGCCGGTCTTTTAGGCGGCGGCTTCGTCGTGACGTGGCAGTCGCACAAACAGGATGGATCGGGGCTTGGGATTTTTGCCCAAAGGTACAGCGCCAGCGGCAAGGCCAAGGGCAATGCGTTTCCGGTCAACACGACGACGAAGAGGGATCAGTGGCAGCCGGCGATCACACCGACGGCCACCGGCGGCTTCCTGATCGCCTGGGCGTCGAACCGCCAGGATGGATCCGGCCAGGGCGTCTACGGGCAGATGTTCGACAGAACCGGCGGCCGGGTTGACGCCGAATTCCCGATCAACGTGACGACCAGGCAGGATCAGTGGGGACCGGATCTGGCGACGCTGGACAGCGGCGATCTTATCGCGGTGTGGACCTCGCGCAAGCAGGACGGCTCGGAGGACGGCGTGTTCGGCCACCTGCTGCGCTTCTCCCAATAGGGCTGCGGTCCGAACTTGCTCTAATTGACCGTGCCGGGATGGTGCGGGCTTAAGCCGAGCTTCTGGCGGATCTGGCCCTTGCCGATCGCCAGCCGGCCGCGGATGGCCGAGTGCCACCAGGGCTTGCCCGTTGCCTCCTCGATCACCTTGCGGGCGGTCTTCATGTCGTGGAAGGCGCCGGTCAGCAGCGCCGGATCGTTGAAATTGTCGCAGAACAGGTCGGCGATCTTCTGGGCGCCCGTCTTATGAGCAGCGGGTGCAGCCTCGCGGCCGCCATCGCTGCCATACTGGGCGATCAGCAGTTCCTTGCCGGGATCGGTGATCGGTTCGAGCAGGGTGTTGTTGAACCGGTCGATCCAGCGGTGCCGGTCCCAGAAGCTCTCAAACGTCGACTGCATCCACGGCGCGTCATAGGGGCGGTCCGCCCGGGCGACGATCTCGCTAACGAGGTTGCGGGCCATCTTGTTGCCGTTATTGGCGCCTTGGCCGCCGATCGGGTCGAGCGACATGGTGGAATCGCCGACCGAGAGGACCTTGCGGCCGGACGGCAGCGTGCCGACCGGCATCCGCACCTCCGGCACGAAGGTGCCTTTCAGCCAGGCATTGTCGTCGAGCAGTTCCATGTCGCGGCACCATTCGTAGTCCCACGGCATCACGTCCCTGATCACCTCGCGGCCGATATCGACCGCATGGTGGCCGTCCTTGACGTCATCGAAGCGGTCGAGCGGGCCACCCTCCTTGGCCTCGAACAGCATCGACCAGCCCGGACCGTGATCCTTGTGATACCAGGGCACCCAGAAGGCCTCGCCGAACGTGGCGAAGAAATTGAACTTCACCGGCAACAGGTCGATGCCTGGAAAGGCGAAGGGCTGACCCCTGGTGCAGATCATGCAGAGCTTGCGCTGCGGCTTCGAATAGGTCGAGCGGGCCTCGTCGCGCGGGAACAGCCGGTGGATATCGCCGCGGCCGGCCGCGACGATCGCCAGGTCATGGTCGCCGGCGATCTCGTCGAGCCGGTCGACGGTGACGTTTTCGATCTCGATCCTGCCGCCGCGCGCTTCCAGTTCGTTCATCCAGCGGTGGCTTTGCAGCCGCAGGTCGATCGCCAGGAAGTAGTCCGAGAACCGGCCGACCAGCGTGAGCAGGCGGTTGCCGGCGTCGGGCGAGAAGGTGAGGTGGATGCCTTCGCCCTTCGGCGCGCCGTCCTCCCAGAAGTCCAGGCCGAGTTCGCGTTCATAGTCGAGCGACATGTCGAAGCGCGCCGCCGTGCCCGTCGGCCGGGCCTTGGTGAGGAAGTCATCGGCCGACTTGTCCGAATAGAGCGTGACGTCATAGCCGCGACGCAGCAGATCGTGCGCCGTCAGCAGGCCGGCCTGGCCGGCCCCGACGATGGCAATCGAGCGCATTGGTTCAGTCCTCGTTCAGAGCGTGTAGCGTTCGGGGCGTGTAGCGTTCAGGGCGTGTAGAGCGTCACCGGCGCGGTCGCGGCGAAGGCCTGCTTGTCGAACTCGACCAGTTCGAGCTGGTTGCCGAACGGATCGAGGAAATAGTTGCACAGCGTGTAGTTCAGCGGCCCTTCGTCGAGCACCATCGGGCCGGACATCAGTTCGCAGCCGCGTGCGGCGAGATAGGCCTTGGCGGCTGCCATGTCGGCGACCTTGAAGGCGATGTGGTGGCCGCCATCGTCGCAGTTGCGCGGCGGCTCGGTGCGACGATCCGCCGGCTTTTCGTATTGGAACAGCTCGAGATTGAGGTTCGGCCCGATCTGGACCATCGAGATCAGGATACGGGCGCCGGCCACATTGACATGGGCGTCCGTCCAGTCGCGGCCGTCGTCTCCCTTCGGCAGTTCGGCGGCGTCGAAGGGCCCGATCCTGTAAAGCTCGGTGCCGCCGATCACGTCGGTGTAGAAGGCGACCGCCTTGTCGAGATCGGGGACGGTCAGGGCGATGTGATCGACATGGGACAGGCCGGGAATTCCGGTTTGCCTGGATTGATCGTCGGTCATGGGGGTTCCTCTGCGTGTGTTCTGGTTTTGCCAACCGGCGCGTCGGATGGGGTTGAAACCAAGGCTCAGCGTTTCCGGATCGCGCCGCAATCCGGATTTTCCGCGGCCTGTCCGATTTCTCCAAATCATTTTACGCAATCAAATCCCCGGGGCGTCAGTTGCCGCATCGCGTCGCCTTCGATTACGCTCACCCGATTGGAGGGTTCGCAGACCGGATGGCCGCGCCGCTTGAGCGATATCGCGTATTGGCGACCACGCATCTCGACGAGGCGCGGGACAAGGTCTCGCGCTATTTCTGGCCGCACCGCATCGACGTCGCCGGCCGCAAGGCGGCGCTCGCCGCGTCGTTCCATCACGCGCCGGTGGCCGCCTCGTCGCTCAACTATGTGCGCTACGGTGCCGATACGCTGATCGACGCCGGCGAGCAGCCCGACTGCTACATGTTCAAATACGCCGTCGACGGACCGCTCGGGGCTGCCCGGCGCGATACGGACTATCAGGTCCGGCCCGGACAACTGATCGTCAGCGCCCCGGCCCGCGATCTGAAAGTGCGCTTTGCGCGCAAGACCGGCCTTCTGATCTTCAAGGTGCCGCGCCGGCGCCTGAACCGGCACCTGACGCGCATGCTCGGCGACACGGTGGCGGGACGGACGGCTTTCCGCGATGGTCCGGTCACCGCGACGGGGGCAATGCAAAGCTATGTCCGGGCGCTGACCCTTTTGCGGCTCGAACTCGATGCGTCGCAGTCCCTGGCGCGCAACCCGGCGGCGGCGGTCGAGTATGAGGAATTCCTTCTCTCCGCGCTGTTGCGCGCCTGGCCGCATTCCCAGTCGCACCGGCTCGATGCGCCGCCGGCGATCCGGCCGTATGCCGTCAAGCGGGTGATCGACTATATCGAGGCGAATGCCGACCGGCCGCTGCGGGCCGGCGATCTCGTCCGGGTCTCGGGGGCTGGAACGAGCGCGCTCTATGCCGCTTTCCAGCGGCATGTCGGCTGTTCGCCGATGGCCTATCTGCGCGGTGTCCGTCTCAGCCGGGCGCGCGCGGCGCTGCTCGCCGCCGGCGAGGCGGAGACCGTGTCGTCGATCGCGCTTGATTGGGGCTTTTCCCATTTCGGCCGGTTCGGCGCCGCCTATCGCGAGGCCTTCGGCGAGACGCCCAGCGAGACCTTGCGGCGGTCGCGGCGCTGAGGGCGGGGGGGCGTGTTCCACCACTGTCCGGTTCTATCTCGGCGACGTCGATTAAGCGCTTGTCTGGTATAACATTTTCGGCGAACCATGGTGGCGGGACACGCACTCGCTAAACCACCAACTCGGACGTCATCAACTCCGTTTGCTTCGACGCATGCAGTGTCTGATGCCGCCTGCCGCTCCCCCTCCGTGTCATTGCCGGGCTTGTCCCGGCAATCCATGAACGCAGTCGCTTGCGCCCACTCTGACCGCGGTGGTCATGGATGCCCGGAACAAGTCCAGGCATGACATCCGAGGGGGTGGCCGGGCCGAAAACCAAAGCCATATCCCTGCTGAACCGGACAATAGTGGGACAAGCCCGGCAATGACATCAGAGTGGGGAGCGGCAGGACGTGCGTCCCTTCCAGGACGACGACGGTGCGGTTTTCGCCTTGTCTCTTCCCTTCCGCGTCATCCCCACTTGGCCGCGGAAACACAGCTTTTCCGGGCCGGCCGGTCGCGCCAGTGGCATCTCGATGCGGCGGCGGTATAAAAGGGTCCGGATTTACCCTCCAGACGGATGCCAGCCATGACCGATACCCTGAAGAGCCTGCTTGCCGATCATCCCGATGACGCGGACGCGATCGGCGCGCCGGAGCGGGGGTGGCTGAGCCATGGCGGCTTGCGAGACCTGAGCGCGAGAACGGCACGACGGCTTGCCGGCTTCGGCATCGGGCCCGGCGACCGGGTGGCGATCGTGCTGCCGAACGGCCCGGAGATGGCGGCGGCCTTCATCGCGCTCGCCCAGGGCTGCGTCACCGCGCCGCTCAACCCGGCCTATCGGGAAGAGGAATACGATTTCTACATTACCGACCTGAAGGCCAGCGCCCTGGTCGTCGTCGCCGACTATGACGGTCCGGCGCTGGCGGTTGCCCGCCGGCATGGCGTGCGCGTGTTGCGGCTCGGCGTTCAGGCGGACAGCCCGGCCGGCTGGTTCGACCTGACAGACGAGGAGGGGGCCGCGCCCGATGGCACGCCGGCCGAGGCGGGCGCGGACGACGTCGCGCTCGTCCTGCATACGTCCGGGACCACGTCGCGGCCGAAGATCGTGCCGCTGTTGCATCGCAATCTGGCGGCCTCGGCCGGCAATATCGCCACGGCGCTCGATCTGACGCCCGGCGACCGCTGTCTGAACGTGATGCCGCTCTTTCATATCCACGGGCTGATCGCGGCGACGCTCAGTTCGCTTGCCGCCGGCGGCTCGGTGTGGTGCGCGCCGGGCTTCAACGCGCTGTCCTTCTTCGGCTGGCTCGATCAGGCGAAGCCGACCTGGTACACCGCCGTTCCGACCATGCATCAGGCAATCCTCGCCCGCGCCAAGCGCAATGCCGGGATTGTCGAGGCGGCGGGCCTGCGCCTTATCCGCTCGTCGTCCGCCTCGCTGCCGCCGCAGGTGATGACGGCGCTGGCGGAAACGTTCTCGGCGCCGGTGATCGAGAGCTACGGCATGACCGAAGCCTGCCATCAGATGACCTCGAACCCGCTTCCCCCGCGCGACCAGAAGCCCGGCTCGGTCGGCATTGCGGCGGGACCGAAGGTACGTACCGCCGATCAGGCCGAGAACCGGCTGCTGGAGCCGACCGAACTCGGCGAGGTGGTGATTTCCGGCCCAAACGTCACGCCCGGCTACGAGGCGAACGACGCGGCCAATGCCTCCTCCTTCTTCGAGATCGACGGCGAACGCTGGTTCCGCACCGGCGACCAGGGCCAGTTCGACGACGAGGGCTACCTGCGCATCACCGGGCGGCTCAAGGAGATCATCAATCGTGGCGGCGAGAAGATCTCGCCGCTGGAGGTCGACGAGGTGCTGATGGATCATCCCGCCGTCCAGCAGGTGGTGACCTTCGCCATGCCGCATGACAAGCTCGGCGAGGAGGTCGCCGCCGCGATCGTGCTGCGCGAGGGGCAGGCGGCGAGCGAACGCGATATCCGCGACTTCGCGTCGACCCGGCTCGCCGATTTCAAGGTGCCGCGCAAGGTGGTGGTGCTCGACGAGATCCCGAAGGGCGCGACCGGCAAGCTGCAGCGCATCGGCCTTGCCGAAAAGCTCGGACTGGCGGGCTAAGAATGAAGATCTGCATCTACGGTGCGGGCGCGATCGGCGGCTATATGGGCGCGAAGCTGGCGCTGGCCGGCCTGCCGGTCAGCCTGATCGCGCGCGGTCCGCATCTTGCCGCGATGCGCGAAACCGGTCTGACGCTTATCGAGGGCGAGGAGCGCAAGACGGTATCCGTCACCGCGACCGACGATCCGGCCGAGCTCGGCCCGCAGGACTATGTGATCGTCACGCTGAAGGCCCATTCGGTGCCGGCGATCGTCGAGCGGATGCAGCCGCTGCTCGCTCCGGACACGACCGTGGTGATGGCCGTCAACGGGGTGCCCTGGTGGTATTTCCACGGGCTCGACGGCCCTTGGCGCGACCGGCGCATCGAGGCCGTCGATCCCGGCGGCCGGCAGTGGGAGGGCATCGGGCCGGAGCGGGCGCTTGGCTGCGTCGTCTACCCCGCCGCCGACGTGCCGGAGCCCGGTGTCATCCATCACCTGGAGGGCAACCGGTTTTCGCTTGGCGAACCGGAGGGCGGCAAATCCGAACGCGCCACGGCGCTGTCGCAGGCGCTGGTCGAGGCCGGCCTGCGCGCGCCGGTGCGACCGAAGATCCGCGACGAGATCTGGATCAAGCTGTGGGGCAACCTGTCGTTCAATCCGATCAGCGCGCTGACCGGCGCGACGCTCGAGGTGCTCTGCACCGATCCGGGCACGCGGCCGGTGGCGCGCGCGATGATGGTCGAGGCGCAGGCGATCGCAGAAAAGCTCGGCGTCAGGTTCCCGATCGATGTCGACAAGCGCATCGACGGGGGGGCTGCGGTCGGCGCGCACAAGACGTCGATGCTGCAGGATCTCGAACGCGGCCGGCCGATGGAGATCGACGCGCTGGTGACGGCGGTGCAGGAACTCGGCCGCCTGACAGAGACGCCGACGCCGACGATCGACACGGTGCTGGGCCTCGTGACGCTGAAGGCGCGCGAGGCGGGCTGTTATTCCGGCTGACGTCCGGCGGGAGGCTTGCCGGCGGCTCACGTTCATGGATTGCGGGGGCAAGCCCGCTGGTGTCGGGTTCAGCGGAGACGGGGCTTTTATCTTCAGCTTGGCCACCCCCTCGGACGTCATCGCCGCCTTGGTCGGGGATGACCTCGAAGGGGCGCACTCTCTTCGGTTGTCATGCCCGGACTTGTTCCGGGCATGACAACCGCCGTCAGAATGGATGCAAGCGACTGTGTTCATGGATTGCCGGGACAAGCCCGGCAATGACACGCAGGGGGAATGGCGGGCGATACCAGACACCGCTTCCGTCGGGGAAAACAGAGTTGATGACGTCCGGGTTGGTGGATGGGCAGCGCGTGTCCCGCCGCCTTGGTTTTCCGAAAGCGTGTTTCCGGGCAATCGGTTAGTCGACGTCTCCGAGATTAAACCGGACAGCAGTGGGACCAGCCCGGCAATGACATCGGTGTGGGTGGTGGCGGGACACCACCCTCTCCCTCGTCATCCCGGAAATCGCGATAGCGATTATCCGGGATCGGGGAGCCACCGATCCATCGATTGAAAACACCAGCGGGCGCCCGGGTTCCCCGATCCCGGCTCTGCGCTTCGCTTGGCCGGGATGACGACCTGAAGGTACAGATACTATGGCGATGGGGCTGCTATCGCTGCTCCAGATGATTTTTCCACTCCGCCGCCAAGGAATGGCCCCCCATCGTCGTCTAACCTGATGACATGGACGGATTGAACGACGCAGCGCTCATCGACAAGGCGCGCAGCGGCGACCGCGAGGCCTTCGCGGCGCTGCTTGAGCGCGCCTATCCGTTCATCTACCGGGTCGCCTACAAGTGGTGCGGCGCGAGCGCCGATGCCGAGGATCTCGCCCAGGACGTCTGCGTCAAACTCGGCGCGGCGATCCGGTCGTTCGACGGGCGGTCGGCATTTTCGAGCTGGCTCTACCGGGTGACCCTCAACACGGTCCGCGATCAGCGCAAGGCGCAGGCGCGGCGCGACAGGCGCATCGCCGAACTGGCGCTGCTCGCCCAGGCCGAAACACCGGAACCGCAGGCCGACGACCAGATCGACGATCTGTGGATCGCCGTCCGCGACCTGCCGGATGGCGAACGCGATGCCGTGCTGCTGGTCTATTCGGAAGGCCTGAGCCACGCGGAGGCGGCGGCCGTCCTCGGCTGTGCGGAAGGAACGGTCGCCTGGCGGATCTCGAAAGCGAAGGGGCGGCTCAAGGCGCGCCTTGGAAGTGACGTGACATGACGGATCGACTGACACAGCTCAAGCGGATCTCGGTGCCGGAGCCCTCGGACGAGGCGGTGTCCGCCGCGCTTCAGGCCGGGCTTGCCGCCTTCGACACGGCGGGAACGGACCAGGCTGCCGAAAAAGTCGGCCGGGCGGACCAAGGATCGGCCCGGCGGCGGCGTCTGAAAGGGTGGGGGCCATTCACCCTTTGGAGACCGCTCATGCACCTGTCCCGAATTCCGACACCGGTCGCAGCTTCGCTCGTCCTGCTGCCGGCCGCAGCCCTGCTCGCCTACGAGATCAGCCAGCGCTACCCACTCACCGGGTCCGAACCCGTCGAAACGGCGGTTCGGCAAACGCCCGCCAAGCCGGCGCCACAGGCTGAACGCATGGTGCTGCAGCCGATGGCCGACCAGGCCGCGCCGGCCCATCAGGTCGGTGGCCTGCGGACAAAGGTGCTGCCGCCGCCGGATGACCATGTCGTGCCCCTCCCCGAGGCGTTCGCCGACAGCTTCGCCTCCTTCGACACCAATCCGGTGAAGTCGGTGGGGATCGATCCGGTTTCGACCTTCTCCGTCGATGTCGACACGGCCTCCTATGCCTTCGTGCGGCGGATGCTGAACGAGGGGAGACTGCCGCCGGCCGATGCCGTCCGCGTCGAGGAGATGATCAACTATTTCGACTACGACTACCCGCTGCCGGCCGACCGGTCCGCACCGTTCTCGACCAGTGCCGCGGTCTATCCGACGCCGTGGAACCCGGATACGAAGCTCATGCATATCGGGCTCAAGGCCTACGACGTCGCGCCCGAGACGCGGCCTGCGTCGAACCTCGTCTTCCTGATCGATGTCTCGGGCTCGATGGACAGCCCTGACAAGCTGCCGCTTCTGAAGAACGCTTTCCGGCTGCTGCTCGATGAATTGGGGCCTGAGGATACGGTCGCGATCGTTACCTATGCCGGCGATGCCGGAACGGTGCTGAAGCCGACGGCCGTCTCCAGGAAGGCCAGGATCCTGAAGGCGCTGGATACGCTCAGGCCCGGCGGCAGCACGGCCGGCGCGGCCGGGCTTGAGGAAGCCTATCGGCTCGCCGAGAGCGCCAGGCGCGAGGATAGCGTCAATCGGGTGATCCTGGCGACCGACGGTGATTTCAATGTCGGCGTTGCCGATCCAGACGCCCTTGAAGCGATGATCGAGGACCGGCGCGACAGTGGCGTCTTCCTGTCGGTGCTCGGCTTCGGCCGGGGCAATTATCGCGACGACGTCATGCAGGCGCTGGCCCAGTCGGGCAATGGGGTCGCGGCCTATATCGACACGCTCGGCGAGGCGCGCAAGGTGCTGGTCGAGGAGGCGTCGGCGGCGCTGTTCACGGTTGCGAAAGACGTCAAGATCCAGGTCGAGTTCAACCCGGCGACCATCGCCGAATACCGGCTGATCGGCTACGAAACCCGCGCCCTGAACCGCGAGGATTTCAATGACGACCGCGTCGATGCCGGCGATATCGGCTCGGGCCACACCGTCACCGCGCTCTATGAGATCACGCCGGTCGGCAGCCCGGCCCGGCTGTTCGACGACCTGCGCTATGGCCAGGCTGCCGCAACAGGCGGTGCGTCGGACGACTACGCCGTCCTGAAGCTGCGCTACAAGCTGCCGGAGGCGGACACGAGCAGTCGCATCACGGTGCCGATCACCGCGGCAATGGAGCGGGCGTCGATCGGCGATCTGCCGGAGGACTACCGGTTCGCGGCAAGCGTCGCCGCCTTCGGCCAAAGCTTGCGCGGGACGCGCTTCGTCGACGGCTATGATTACTCAGAGATCATCGATCTTGCCAATGGCGCGCGCGGCGCCGACCCGTTCGGCTACCGCAGCGAGTTCGTCGGGCTCGTCCGGCTCGCCGACAGCCTGGATCGCTAGACCGGGGGGCGCTCTGTCTTCGGTAGTCATTGCCGGACTTGTCCCCTGGTGTCCGGTTCAGCCGAGTGGGGGCTTTTTGTCTTCAGCCCGGCCACCCCCTTGGCTGTCATGCCCGGACTTGTTCCGGGCATCCATGACCACCGCCGTCAGAAAGAGCGCAAGCGACTGTGTTCATGGATTGCCGGGACAAGCCCGGCAATGACACTGGGGGGAATGACGGGCGGCATCAGACACCGCATGCGTCGAGGAAAACAGAGTTGATGACGTCCGAGCTGGTGGTTTAGCGAGTCCGTGTCCTGCCACCGTCGTTTGCCGAAAACATCATGTCTGGCAATCGGTTATTCGACGTCGCCGAAATTAAACCGGACAGGAGTGGAACGCGTCCGGGCATGACACCGAAGAAGGCCGGAGGCGCCGACTGGCCGCTACCGCCTGGCCGTTAAACCCGAGCGTTCGATCACCTCGGGGATCGATGCCTCGTTGAGCGGCGCCATGATGTGGGCGCCGGCGATGCCGGGGATCTCCGCCAGTTCCTGTAGAAGATCGACGCAGATCGCACGGCCCTCGGCCTTCGGGTCGGCGGCCTGGTCCATGCGGTCCACCATCCAGTCGGGGATGGTGACGCCGAACAGCTTCTCGCGCATCCAGCGTGCCGATTTCGCCGATGCCAGCGGGGCGACGCCGATCAAGACGTGCAGGCGCTCGGTGATGCCGTGTTCGGCGAGCCGCCCGGCATAGCGGCGGACGACATCGGTATCCATGCAGAACTGGGTCTGGACGAATTGCGCGCCGGCGGCGACCTTCCCGGTCAGGCCATCCGGCCGCCAGTCCGCCGGCGGATCGATCGGGGCGTCGGCCGCGCCGATGAAAAACGGCGCGTCGCCCTGGACCGCGCGGCCGGAGGGGAGCGCGTGATCGTCGCGGATGCCGATGGCGGTCGCCGACAGGCTGCGCGAATCCAGGTCGAAGACCGGCTTGGCATCCGGCTGGTCGCCGGCGGTCGGATCGTCGCCGCGCAGGAGCAGCAGGTTGCGGATGCCGAGTGCTGCTGTGCCCATGAGGTCGCCCTGGAGAGCGATCCGGTTGCGGTCGCGGCAGGTCACCTGGAGGATCGGCTCGATCCCGGCATCGACCAGGATCGCGGCGGCGGCGAGCGAGCACATATGCGCCCGCGCGCCGGCCCCGTCGGTCACGTTGACCGCATCGGCCAGGCCGCGCAGGGGCAGCGCCTTGTCGAGCAGCAGGCGGGCCTGCGTGCCGGTCGGCGGCACCACCTCGGCGGTGATCGCGAAATGGCCGGCGGCCAATGTCCCGTGCAGGTGGCTGGCGGGCTCCGGGGCCGCCTGCGGCGCGTCTGCGGTCATGAGTGTATTTCCTTGCGAACCGGACTGTTTCATACTGCGACTGACAGCGCGTTTGCGCGGTTTGAGTCAAGAGCCTGTCGCGGATTTGAAGACGGCCGGCGGAACACCGATTGCCGTTCTCAAAGATGTTTGCGGTGAAACTGATTTCAAAACGATGTCACCAGACGTCTGCTCAATACCAGGTTTTGCGTACCGATTGCATCGATAGGGTGATCTGGAAGAGGGGTTCAGATGTACAATAGTAATTCGGCTTTGCTTTAAGTGTAATATTATTCACGATATGACCTAGCGGAATTAATTGTAAAGCGCTCTGGAAATGTTATTGTTAAATTCTAATTTAAGTAAAATATACGTTTTTCGAGGGAATGAGGCGGGATATGGCGCGTCTGTCTGATCTCGAAGACTCCCCGTTCAAAGACGGTTTCGTCGATGTCGCCAGGCAAAACGACACGAAGACGTTCGTCGATGCGATCGTGTTCTTCAGTCAGCGGCGATTTCCGGAGATTGACGGCGAGGCGATCCGGTTCAATCTTCTGATGGCGAGACTCGCACGGCGTCTGGAAAACGACCTGGAGGGGCACGGGCTGCGGCAGTTCGGGTTCAGCACGGGCAGCTTCCGCCTGTCCTTCCTGATCTTCCTTGCCGGATCGATCGAGGGCGCGCAGCTGATCTCGATCGCCGAGATGAGCCGGGCGAATGCCTCGGGCATCCTGAAGACCCTCAAGCGCAGGGGGTTCATCCACAAGGCGGCCTCGCCCCGGGATGCGCGGACGTCGCTCTTGACGCTCACCGAGCTTGGACGGAAGCAGTTCCTGGATGCCTGGCGGGCGGTCAACGAACGCGAACGGGCCTGGGCGGATACCCTGTCCGCGCAGGAGCGCGATACCTTCATCCGATTGCTTGAGAAGGTCGTTCAGGCCGATCCGGGACGGCCTTGAGGTCGCTACCGGCCGGTCGCGGTGAAGGCGTTCGCAGCCTCCGCGATGACGTCGACCAGCCGGTCTCCGGCTGCGTCCGGGGCCGCGTCATTGACGATTTCCGCAAGCGTGACGCCGGGCGGGACCGACAGCGGAATCGCCTGGAGCCGCTCGAGAATGTCCGGGCCGGTTTCGCGGCCCCGCGCTTCAAGCCGTTGCGCCAGGATCTCGGGCGGCGCGGTGACGTGAACGACGATGACGCGCTCGTAGCGGGCCGCCGCGGCATCGATCATCCGGCGCGATGAATTGGCGATCACCGTGTCGCCGGCGGCAATCCAGGCGTCTATCCCGATCGGCAGGGCATAGCCGAGCCCGTGGGCGCGCCAGTGCAGGGCCGCGCCGCCGGCCGCCAGCAGATCCTCAAAGGCTGCCTCGCTGAGACTGTCATGGTCCTCGGATCCGCTATCGGCATTACGCGTGATGAGCCGCCGGGCGAAGTGGACGTGTCCCAAGGCGGGCAAACGCGCCATGGCGTGCCGGATCACCGTGTCCTTGCCGGCGCCCGAGGGGCCGACGACGAGGATCAATGCGCCGGGACCTATGCGCTTGAACGCGTCCGTCATGTGCGGACGGCGGGGCCGGTGCTCATGCGACCCGCTTCCCCTCACGCCAGACGCCGCGGGCGACCGGCACGCCATCGGTGAAATGGACCCGCGCCAGATCGGCGCGCAGGCTCGGCTCGATGGCGCCGCGGTCATCGAAGCCGACCGCGCGCGCCGGGTTGGCGGTGACCATGCGGACGGAGTCGGGCAGGGAAATCGCGTCGATCCGCTCCGGTAGGAGGAAGACCGCATGCAGCAGGCTGAACGGCACGTAGTCCGATGACAGCACGTCGAGAAGGCCCGCGGCGGCAAGGTCGGTGGCCGACACGTTGCCGGAATGCGAGCCGCCGCGCACGACGTTGGGCGCGCCCATCAGCACCGCCATGTCGGCGTCCTTCGCGGCGCGCGCGGCCTCGATGGTGGTGGGGAACTCGGACAGCACGACGCCCGCCTCGGCGGCTTCGGCGACGTGTTCCTCGGTCGCATCGTCGTGGCTTGCCATGACGATCTGCGCGTTGCGGCACAGTTCGAACAGGGCGCTCCGGTTGGGCACCGCGTGCTCCAGGTGCAGGGCGTGCCGCTCGGCGATGTAGACTTCCAGTTCATCGGGCGTCATCAGCGACTTGCCGAGATAGTATTCCCGGAACTTGTCGAGGCTGACGAACTGGCGCTGGCCGGGCGTGTGGTCCATCACCGAGATGAGCTTGAGGATCGGGTGGTGGAGCATCGCCTCGGCCTCGGCAATCACGTCCGGCGAAGCGATCTCGCAGCGCAGATGCACATAGTGGTCGGCGCGCAGACGGCCGTTGCGGCCGGCGTCCTGGATCGCGTCGGCCAGCGTGCGCATCTGTTCGGCCAGGGCCCGGGCGTCGGCGTCGGTGCCGGCGCGCAGCGCGTCGAGCACGGTGGTGATGCCGGAGCCCGCGACCTGCATGTCGTGCGACTGGACGGCGGCGATCGGGTTCCATGTCACACCGGGGCGCGGCCGGAAATGGCTTTCCAGGTGATCGGTGTGCAGTTCGATCAGGCCGGGAATGAGATAGTCGGCCTCGAAATCCTCGGCGCCGGGAACCGCGGTTGTGCCGCTGTCGACCGAGGTGATCGTTCCGTCGGTGACCGCGACGCAGCCGGAAATGATTTCATCGGCCAGGACGATCCGGGCGTTCTTGTAGATTGTATCCGTCATGACCTGTTCAGATCGCCAATTTGCGCAGTTGCTGGGACAGGATATCGATCAGCGATACCGTGACGACGACGACAATGATGATCGCGGCGGTTTCGGCGTAGAGGAACCCGCGGATCGATTCAAACAGGATCTGGCCGATACCACCAGCGCCGACAATGCCGAGCACGGTTGCAGAGCGCACATTGGTCTCGAACCGATAGAGCGAAAACGAGATCCACAATGGCATCACCTGCGGCACGACGCCATAGATGATCTCCTGCAGCCGCGACGCGCCGGTTGCGCGGATGCCCTCGACCGGGCGCGGGTCGACCGCCTCGACGGCTTCGGAGAACAGCTTGGAGATGATGCCGAGATTGTGGATGAACAGGGCCATGACGCCGGCGAACGGGCCGAGACCGACGGCGACCACGAAGAGGACGGCGAAGACCAGTTCGTTGATGGCGCGGCAGGCATCCATCAGGCGGCGCACCGGCTGGACGATCCAGATCGGGGCGAGGTTGTTCGACGACAACAGCGCGAAGGGGATGCCGAAGATCACCGACAGGACCGTGCCCCACAGCGCGATCTGCACCGTCAGGATCATCTCCTCGACATAGTATTCCCAGTCCCGGAAGTTGGGGGTCAGGAAGCCCCTGGCGTATTCCGCCATGTTGCTGGCGTCGGTGAAGAGATAGACGAAGCGGTTGATTTCCGCCGGTCCGAAGCTCCAGACGAAGACCAGCAGCAGGCCGCCCCAGACGACGAGACGGTAGAGGAGGTCGCTTGTCGAGGGACGCGGCGGTTCCGGAACCGCGACGGTCGTCTCGCTGGTCGAGACGAGGTGCGGAGGGGTCAGGGTCGGTGTGGTCATCGTATCGTGCGGATGGCGTGTGCGGGGGGGCGCCGCGGCTTGGGCGGGGCGGAGACGCCGCAGGTGGCGGCGTCTCCGTGATGATTTGAAGGACAGTCCGCCAGTCTGCTGAAAGCGGGCGACTGCCGGGCAGCGATCACGACTGCGGGATCGTGTCCATCAGCTTCTGGTACTTGGCCTTGTCGGCTTCCAGCGCTTCCAGCTTGGCCTTCTTGTCGGCGTCCGACATCTTGTCGTCGGCCTGGATCTGGAACTCTTCCTTGGTGATCGACATGATGCGGATCGGGTAGAGCTGGGCGTCCGAAGAGGGCTTGAACGGCGCCCACTGCAGGTCTTCGAGCACCTTGCGGGCGGTCTCGACCTGTTCCGGTGCGCCGAGGCGGCCATAGGTCATGATGAAGGTGTAGATCTTGTCCTTGGTGGCCTGGTCGAGGTCCTTGCGCCAGACCAGCGGGTCGGACGGGATCAGCGGCGACTGCCAGACGATCTTGACCTTCTTGGCGGCTTCCGGGTTGGTGGTCTGCAGGCGGCGCAGGTTCTCGGTGTTGTTGGTGGCGACGTCGACCTGCTTGTTGGCGACCGCCATCAGGTTGGTTTCGTGGTTGGCGTTGCGCACGGTCTTGAAGCAATCCTTCGGATCGACGCCGTTGGCGGCGAAGACGAAGGTGGTCGGGACCAGGAAGCCGGACGTGGAGTTGGGATCACCGATGCCGAAGTTGAGGTTGCCCTCGCACTTCATGACATCGTCGAGCGAGGCGAGATCGCTGTCGACATGGGCCAGCAGCAGCGACCAGTAGCCAGGGTTGCCTTCCGCGTCGACGGTCTGGGCGAACACCTCGCCATCGGCGCGGTCGACGGCTTCCATGGCCGACTTGTTGCCGTACCAGGCCAGATGGACCTTGCCGAAGCGCATACCCTCGATGATGCCGGCATAGTCGGTGGCGAAGAAGGCGTTGACCTTCAGGCCGGTCTCGTCTTCCATCGCCTCGAGGAAGGGGTTCCAGATCGTCTTGAGGTTCTGGCTCGATTCCGTTGAGATGATGCCGAAATTGATTTCGGTGGTCTCGGCCTGCGCTGCGCTGACCAGCGTGGCGGACAAGGCCGCGGCGGCCAGTCCCTTGGCGACAAAATTCATCAGATTCTCCAATCCAGATCGCTTTGGCCGGTTGTTCCCGGGCCAGATGATGCGGGGTACTCGGTTTGACTGACCGTCTGTGGCGACGGTCACGTGCCGGCGAGAGCGACCGCCGCCGCAACGGCGGGCTCCGGAGCGTCGGTTCTTGCCGGGACGTCGGGGAGCACGAGTTCTTCGGAAGCGTCTCCGTAGAGTTCGCGCAGAAAATCATGCGACAGCGCCGTGCTCGGCCCGTCATAGGCGATCTCGCCGTCGCGCAGGGCGATCGTGCGCGGGCAGTAGCGGCGCGCGTATTCGACCTGGTGAAGCGAGACGATGACCGTCACCTTGTCCTGGGCGTTCAGTTCGGACAGCGCCTGCATGACGCGCTTGGCCGAGGCGGGATCGAGCGAGGCGATCGGCTCGTCGGCGAGCACGACGCGGGCGCCCTGGACCATCGCCCGGGCGATCGCCGCGCGCTGCTGCTGGCCGCCGGACAGGGTGGAGGCGCGCTGGGCCGCCGTTTCGGCGATGCCGACCCGGGCGAGCGCCTGCATGGCGGCGCGCTTTTCCTCCGGCCGGAACCGGCCGAGCGTGCCGCGCATGACCGAGATGCGGCCGAGCACGCCGATCAGCACATTGGTGATGACGGACAGGCGGCCGACCAGGTTGAACTGCTGGAAGATCACGCCGATGTCGCGGCGAATGTCGCGCGCCTCGCCCGACAGCCTGCCGTCGCATTGCACAGGCCGGTCATCGACCGTCACCTTGCAGCACGACTCGCGGTCCGACTGGACGAGGCCGGCGATGTGCCTGATGAGGGTCGACTTGCCGGATCCCGACGCGCCGATCAGGGCGACCATCTCGCCGCGTTCGATGTCGACCGAGACATCGTTCAGCGCCCTCTTGCCGCCTGGAAAGGTCTTGGTCAGATGCTCGACCCGAACCGTCGACATGGCCATTCCTCTTTGTTTCATCCTGGCGCGCAAAGCGTCGCGCGGGGCCGACATATCCATCGGAACGATGCACCCAATAGCGAGCCGGCATGACAGGTGTGCAGCGTTTCGATGTCAGTTCGGCGACAATCCACAATGCCGCCAACCCTTAGGTTTTTTGGTGTTTCGGCAGTCACATGGTTGCAATGTGACGATGCGGGCGCCCGCCATTGCATCGGTTGTATGATGATGTGCGGGCACGCCTGCGCGTGACCCATTGCCGCCTGGTTCTGCGAGGACGGGGCTTTGGTTTTCGGCTTGGGCTCCCTTGGGCGTCATCCCCGGCTTGGTGGGAGCCTGTGTCAATGCCGGCGGGACTCCGAACCGCCCCGGATCCCGGGTCCCGGATATTCGCTTTCGCGAATTCCGGGATGACGCGGGAGAGGGCGATGTCCGGTGTTCGCCCACTCCGTTGTCATTGCCGGGCTTGTCCCGGCAATCCATGAACACAGTCGCTGGCGACTATTCCACCGGCGGTGTTCATGGATCCCCGGAACCAGTCCGGGGATGACAGCTGAGTAGGTGGGTGGGTAGTGCGTGTCCCGCAACCATCGTTTGCCGAAAAATTCATGTCCAACAAACGGTTAATCGACGTCCCCGAGATTGAACCGGACACCAGTGCGCATAACCCGGCGCGGACGTGCCGGGCGCCGCCTTCAGGCGGTCGTCGCGGCCGGGATCGGCCGATCGGCCTCGAACTTTTCGAGAAAGGCTTCCGCCGTCAGGCCGCGAAAGGCCTCGAGCGCATCGCGCAGCCTGTCATGCGGCCAGTCCCACCAGGCGAGCCGGTCCATCCGCGCGCCGATCTCTTCGGGGAAGCGGCGCTTGATTTCCTTCGCCGGCACGCCGCCGACGATCGTGTAGGGCGCGACATCCTTGCTGACGACGGCGCCGGCGCCGATGACCGCGCCATTGCCGATCGAAACGCCGGGCAGGAGGATTGCGCCATGGCCGATCCAGACGTCGTGGCCGATCCGCACCGCATGGTCGCGGCGCCAGTCGAAGAAGGCCGTCTCGACCTCGGCATCGGCGAAATAATCGGCAGCGCGATAGGTGAAATGATGCTGCGTCGCCCGCCAGGTCGGATGGTTGGTGGCGTTGATGCGGACATGGCTTGCGATATTGACGAACTTGCCGATCTCGGCCGCCCAGACCTCGCACTCGCGCATCATGTAGGAATAGTCGCCGAGGCTGGATTCGGCGACATGGCAGCGCTCGGCGATCTCCGTGTAGCGGCCGATCGTCGAACTCGTCACGATCGCGGACGCCTCGATCAGGGGCTGTTCGGAAAGCCGGGTCATCGCTGCCGCCCCTTCTCAGACCGAGGCGAAGGAGCCGACATCGATTGCCCGCGTGGCAACCCGGCGCCGGACGCTGCCGTCATGGAAGATGCCGAGCATCGCGGCACCAGCCTCGCGTCGCTCCTCGATCAGCTCGGCGACGATGTCGCGGTTGGAGGCATCGAGCGAGGCGGTCGGCTCGTCGAGGATCAGGATGGGATGATCGGTGACGAGGCCACGGGCGATGTTGACGCGCTGCTGCTCGCCGCCCGAGAAGGTCGCCGGCGGCAGCGACCACAGCCGTTCGGGCAGGTTCAGCCGGGCCAGCATCTCGGCGGCGCGGTCGCGGGCTATGTCCGGCTCGACGCCGCGCGTTTTGAGCGGCTCGGCGACGATGTCGATCGCCGCGACCCGGGGCACGGCGCGCAGGAACTGGCTGACATAGCTGATCACCCGGTGGCGCAGGTCGAGGATGCGGCGCGGCGAGGCGGTCGCCACATCGATGATCTTGTCGCCGTCGACCACCAGCACCTGGCCCTCGTTGGTGCGGTAGTTGCCGTAGATCATCCGCAAGATCGTGCTCTTGCCGACGCCGGAGGGGCCCGACAGGACGACGCATTCGCCTTCCGATACGGCGAGCTCGACATTGCGCAGCACCGGCAGGCGCGTGCCGTCGCGCATATGCATGGTGAAGGTCTTGCCGACCCCCGATAGACAGAGACGCATCGTCATGGCCGAACCTCGAAACGCGCGTTGAACCGGGACAGGGTGATCATGGCTGCAGCACCGAGGCGACGAGGAGCTGGGCATAGGCGCTCTGCGGATCGTCGAGGATCTGGTCGGTCAGACCGCTCTCGACCACGGTGCCGTTGCGCATCACCATCATGCGGTGCGAGATCATCCGGGCGACCGCGAGATCGTGGGTGACGATGATCGCCGACAGGGACAGATCGGAGACCAGGCCGCGCAACAGGTCGAGCAGGCGGGCCTGGACCGAGACGTCGAGGCCGCTGGTCGGCTCGTCCATGAAGACGAGGCGCGGTCCGGTGACCAGGTTGCGGGCGATCTGCAGGCGCTGGCGCATGCCGCCGGAGAACTGCTCGGGCCGGTCGTCGATGCGATCGGCGTCGATCTCGACCCGGCCGAGCCAGTCGAGCGCCTCGCCGCGGATCGCGGCGTAGTTGCGGTTGCCGATCGCCATCAGCCGCTCGCCGACATTGCCGCCGGCGGAAATCGTCATGCGCAAGCCGTTGCGCGCATCCTGATGCACGAAGCCCCAGTCGGTGCGGGCGAGAAAGCGCCGTTCCGCCTCGCTGAGATCGAAGATGTTGCGGGTCGCCTGGTCGCGCATCCGGTATTCGACAACGCCGGCCGTCGGGGTCAGCCGGCCGGACAGGCAGCCGAGCAGGGTCGACTTGCCGGAGCCGGATTCGCCGACGATGGCGAGCACCTCGCCCGGCCACAGTTCGAAGCTGACATCCTGGCAGCCGACGCGGTTGCCGTAGAAATGGGAGACGCCGCTGGCGCGCAGCAACGGCGGGTCGTCGGCGGTCACCTCCGGCACGAAGGCTTCGCTCGGGGTGAATTCCTCAAGCATCGGTCATTTCCGTCTGTTCGCTCGCCGGTGCGGCACTCTGGTTTCGGGCGCTCTGGTTTCGGGCAACCTGGCGTTCGCAGAAGTCGGTGTCGGAACACACGAACATGCGTCCGCCCTTGTCGTCGGTGATGATCTCGTCGAGATAGGTGCCGCGCGTGCCGCAGATGGCGCAGGGCTCCTCGAATGTCTGCACCTCGAAGGGATAGTCCTCGAAATCGAGGCTGACGACGCTGGTATGCGGCGGGATCGCGTAGATCCGCTGCTCGCGCCCGGCACCGAACAGCAGAAGCGCGTCGGACTGGTGCAGCTTCGGATTGTCGAATTTCGGGATCGGCGAGGGATCCATCACATAGCGCCCGTCGACCAGAACCGGATAGGCGTAGGTCGTGGCGATGTGGCCGTGCCGGGCAATGTCCTCGTAGAGCTTGACATGCATGATGCCGTATTCCTCGAGCGCGTGCATCTTGCGGGTCTCGGTCTCGCGCGGCTCAAGGAAGCGCAGCGGCTCGGGGATCGGCACCTGGAACACCAATACCTGATCGGACTGAAGCGGCTGTTCGGGGATGCGGTGGCGGGTCTGGATGATCGAGGCCTCGCCAGTCTGCGTCGTCGTCGCGACGCCGGCGGTGCGGGCGAAGAAGCCGCGGATGGCGACCGCGTTGGTCGTGTCGTCGGCGCCCTGGTCGATCACCTTCAGGACGTCCTCGGGGCCGATGATCGCCGCGGTGATCTGGACGCCGCCGGTGCCCCAGCCATAGGGCATCGGCATCTCGCGGCTGGCGAACGGCACCTGGTAGCCGGGAATGGCGATGCCCTTGAGGATCGCCCGGCGGATCATCCGCTTGGTCTGCTCGTCGAGATAGGCGAAATTGTAGGGTGTCGCCTCAACAGCACTTGCCGTCATTCCGCTGCCTCGCGATTGGGACCGACGGGGTCGGTGTTCTTGGGGTCGGTGTTCTCGGGATCGATCTCCGGGTCCGACACGCCGGTTGGCTCGTTCGCCCGTTCGGCGATCTCGGCGCGCATCCGGCGCACCAGCTCCAGCTCTGCCTGGAAATCGACATAGTGCGGCAGCTTCAGATGCTCGACGAAGCCGGTCGCCCGCACATTGTCGGAGTGGGACAGGACGAATTCCTCGTCCTGGGCCGGCGCCGTCTGCTCCTCGCCGAGTTCCTGCCAGCGCAGCGACCGGTCGACGAGCGCCATCGACATCGCCTTGCGCTCGCTCTGGCCGAAGACGAGACCGTAGCCGCGGGTGAATTGCGGCGGTGCCTTGGCCGAGCCCTTGAACTGGTTGACCATCTGGCATTCGGTGACGCCGATCCGGCCGATCGTCACCGCGAAGCCGAGTTCCTCGGCGAAGACCTCGACCTCGACATCGCCGAAGCGGATCTCGCCGACGAAGGGATGGGAGCGGGCATAGCCGCGCTGGGTCGAGTAGCCGAGCGCCAGCAGGAAGCCCTCGTCGCCGCGGGCAAGCGCCTGCAGGCGTAGGTTGCGGTCGGCGGGAAACTCCAGGGGCTCGCGGGTCAGGTCGGCGACCGGCCGGTCGGGCTCCGCCTCCGGCGCGTCCTCGATCAGGCCCTCATAGCCGAGCACATCGGTGACCCGGGGCACGGGGTCGCGGTTCGGCGCTTGCGTGGCCGGCTGCTCCGGCGCGTCGTTTTCGGCGATCTCGGGTTCCAGCAGGCGGTGGGTATAGTCGAAGGTCGGTCCGAGAAGCTGGCCGCCGGGCAGGTCCTTGTAGGTTGCCGAGATGCGCCGCCGGATCTGCATCCTTGCCGTGTCGACCGGCTCGGAGGCGCCCAGGCGGGGCAGGGTGGTGCGATAGGCGCGCACCAGAAAGATCGCCTCGATCAGGTCGCCGCGCGACTGCTTGATCGCCAGCGCCGCCAGGTCGCGGTCATAGAGCGAGCCCTCCGCCATCACCCGGTCGACGGCAAGCGCCAGTTGCTCGGCGATCTGCGCGAGCGTGAGGCCCGGAACGTCGCGATCGCCGCGCCGGGCATGGGCCAACAGCCGGTGGGCGTTGGCGATTGCCTGTTCGCCGCCTTTCGCCGCCACATACATGGATTCTAGCCCTCCCTGGAGGCGTTGGCCCGAATGCGGGTCGATCGGGGCAGGGCCGCGATCTTGCCGGGGCTTGCGAAAAGGATGTCGACGCCGCGCGGAAACAGCGCGTGGTTGGCGCCGACCTGGTCCCAGAAATTGACCGGAAGCGGCGCCGGCGCGATCGTCTCCGTCGTCTCGATGCCGGGGCCCTCAAGCCTGACGATGTCGCGGCTGTTGAGCGTATCGACCATCATGATCAGCGTCGTCGAGCGGTCCGGATACTCGGCGGTCCCTTGCGCGAAGCCGGACAGCGAGGGCATCCGGTCGCAGGCGCTGATCAGCGCGAAGGCGGCCTGGTCCGGTCCGGAGGCGACCGGCGCGCCGGTATGGAAGGCAAGCCAGTTGCGCAGCGCGGGGTCGCCGGCAAGCGGCGCATCGCACCAGATCGGCGTGTCCTGATCGAACAGCGCCAGAGCGATGGCGCCCGCTTCACCGGTCAGCGGCGGTGGCGGCGCGACCCTGGTGGGCAGGGCAACCGACCGGCCGGGGCGCGAAAAGGCCTCCATGACGGACCGGAAAACGAACTGAGCATCGACCACCGGCTGCTCGAAGCCGCCCGCCAGGGCCGCGCCGCCCGCAGACGGGCGCGGACTTTCCAGGATGTCGCTCATAGCTCTTCGTCCTCTCCGCGCGCCAGGGTGAAGAAATCGACCTTGGTCGCCGCGGTCTCTTCGGCAAGGCGCTCGTCCTCGGCGGCCAGCGCCTTAAGCGCCGGGGCGATGACGGTGCGCTCGACCAGGTCGCGCCGGTCCGGCATCTGCCACAGGGCGTCGAACAGGGCGGCGAGCCGTGCCTTTTCGCCGTCGCGGCCCATGATCCAGGCAAAGCCTGTCGCCGCGCCGCCCGTTACGCCGCCGCCCGTTACGCCGCCGCCGGTCGCGCCGTCGTCAAGCGTCACCGCGCAGCGCGTGACCGAGGCCTCGCCGAGATTGAACGGGCTGCCGTCGCCGCCGGTCCGGCCGCGCACCATCACAAGGCCGCATTCGGGCTTGCGCAGCCAGGTCCAGGCGGGCGGGCTTTCCAGCGCCTCCCACGCCGCTGCCAGCATGTCGCGGCTTGCCATCGCCATGGCCCGCATGGCGCGGCGGCGTTCGGCGTTGGGGTCGGCGGTTTGGGTCGTCGCCTCGCCATTCGGCGAAGGAGTCTCCGGCAGATCGGATGCTGTGTGATCCATCATGGTTTCGGGTTTCATTTGCAGATTCGACTCGACGATGCGTCGCAATATGTCTAGTAATCTAGACAAGTGTCAATTGATATCGGAGCTAAGTGACACAACGATGACGGACGGGCCGACTATCAGCCGAAATGTCGAGGCGTTCGCGGAGGTTACGGACGCCCACACTCTGAATCGCGATGGTATCGCGCTTTGGCGACGTATTTCGGACACTCTGCGACGAGAGATTGCATCGGGCACGTTCGAACCGGGCAAGCGGCTTCCCTCCGAAGCGACGCTGGCGGAGCGTTTCGGCGTCAATCGCCACACGGTGCGACAGGCGACCGCCGCGCTTGCAAAGGACGGGCTCGTCAGGGCCGAGCGCGGCCGCGGGACGATCGTCATCAGCCGGCCGCTCGACTATCCGATCCGGGAACGGACACGGTTTTCCGAGATCGTGTCGGGACAGGCGCGCTCGCCCTCGGGACGCCTGATCTCGGCGGTCGAGACGCAGGCCGATGTCGAGGTGGCGACCGCCCTGGAAATCGCGCGCGGCGCGCCGGTGTTGCGGATCGAATCGCTCGGCGCGGCCGATGGCGTCCCGCTGAATGTCGCGACCGGCTGGTTCCCGGCCGACCGGGTCCCGGGCTTCGTGCCGCACTATGCCGAAACCGGATCGATCACCAAGGCGCTCAAGCGCTGCGGCATCGACGACTACCGGCGTCGCGAGACCCGGATGACGGCGCGGCTCGCCGACCCGCAGGATGCCAATGCGCTGGGGATCGAAACGAACAGTCCGCTGATCGTCACCGAGAGCATCAACACCGATCCGGACGGTCGCCCGATCCAGTACACGGTGGCGCGATTTGCCGCCGATCGGGTCCAGATCGTGGTAGAAAGCTGACCCTCGGGCCGATTTCGCCGTAAACCGGCCCGGTCGACGCCGATCGACGGAACGGATAACAGCGGGAGAGGCCGGTATGACGACTGTTCAGACGCGATGCTGCATCACCGGGGGCGGTCCGGCCGGCATGATGGCCGGGCTGTTGCTGGCGCGTGCCGGTGTCCCGGTCACCGTCCTGGAAAAGCATGTCGATTTCTTCCGCGATTTTCGCGGCGACACCATTCATCCCTCGACGCTCGAACTGATGTATGAACTGGGCGTGCTCGACGATTTCCTCAAGCTGCCGCACAAGAAGACGTCGGTGTTGTCGATGCGGTTCGGCGCGTTCGAATCGGAAATGGTCGACTTCCGGCATCTGCCGACCAAGTGCAAGTTCGTCGCGATGATGCCGCAATGGGACTTCCTTGACTTCGTGTCCGGCCTTGCCCGTCGGTACCGGACCTTCGATTTGCGGATGGGAACGGAGGCGACCGGCCTGATCGAGGAGGGTGGCGCGGTCGTCGGCGTGGGCGCCAAGGGGCCGGACGGGCCGCTTGAAATCCGCGCCGATCTCGTCATCGCCGCCGACGGGCGGCATTCGACGCTGAGGGCGCTCACCGACCTTGAGGTCGACGAGCTTGGCGCGCCGATCGACGTGTTGTGGTTCCGTCTGCCGCATGACGGTGGCGATCCGGAAACCTCGAGCTTTTATTTCGAGGCCGGCCACATCGTCATCATGCTCGACCGGGGCGACTACTGGCAGATTGCCTGGGTGATCCCCAAGGGCGGGTTCGACACCGTCAAGGCGAAGGGCCTCGCCGCCTTCCACCAGGACCTCGTGAAGGTCGCGCCGTTCCTGTCCGATCGCGTCTCGGCGCTTGCCGACTGGGATGGGATCAAGCTTTTATCCGTACAGGTCGACCGGCTTCGTACCTGGCACAAGCCCGGCCTTCTGCTGATCGGCGATGCCGCCCACGCGATGTCGCCGATTGGCGGTGTCGGGGTCAATCTCGCTATTCAGGACGGGGTGGCGGTGGCAAACCTGCTGGCTGACAAGCTGCGCGAGGGGCCGGTTTCGGAGGCCGATCTTGCCAGCGTCCAGGCCCGGCGGCTGTTTCCGGTCAAGCTCACCCAGAAACTGCAGATCATGATGCAGGATCAGGTGATCCGCCCGCTGCTTGGCGATGAGGAGGCGGACGAGCCGCCGCTGGCGTTCCGGCTGGCCGGGCGGTTTCCCAAGCTCCGGCGGCTGCCGGCGCGGGTCATCGGCGTCGGCGTGCGGCCCGAGCATATCGAGACGCGGGAAGACCCGGCGGCGCTGGCTTGAGCCGCCGGGCCAGTTCTGTCGGTTCCCAGGCTTACTTCTTGGGGCCGACGCAGGTCTTGTCGATCGCCGCTGCGGCGACCTTCAGAAACTTGCGGGCCGGGCAGTGGCCGTCGACCAGATCCGATCCGCAGGCAAGCCCCGTCAGATTGGTTCCGGCGGGCGGGGCCTTGAGCGTCAGCTTCGTGTTCTTGCGAAGCTGGTCGATGCTCTGCGCCCGGTAGCGGACCGAGACGAACGGCTTGCCGGTCTTGTTGTCGCGCCAGAGTTCGAAGGCGATGCCGGCGCCCGGCGGCACCTGGTTCTGCTGGTAGCTCTCCACGAACCAGGAGAGACCGAGCAGGCCGGCGACGTTGAGCAGGTTGTTGTCATGGGCGACGATCACCGACAGGTTGGCGCCGCGTCCGTTCGAGGCTTTCTTCAGGCGACCGACGATCTCGTCGAGCAGGTTCGAGCCCTGATAGCGGGCCGTGTACGGATTGGCGTTGTAGGACCAGAAGGCCGTGGCGTGCATGGCATTGAGGGTGCTCAGGTGCTGCGGCGAGGATATCCGGCCCCAGCCAACCTTCTTGTTGGACATGCCGTTGGCATATTGCATCAGGAAGACCTCGGACGTGGTGGTCGCGATCCCCGAGATCGCCGAGGCGGGCAGGTCGGCGAGCGTGCAGCCGGACTTGACGTCGTATTTCTCGCAGATGCTCGGCTGGCAGCAGTTCAGAACGTCCTGCAGGTCGTCCAGGGAAGAACTGTAGGCGAAGACCGACGGGTCCCACGATCCGCCCAGCAAGCCGTTCAGCGCGGCGTCCTCGTTGTCCTCGTCCGCCTTGCAGATGCCGTAGTCGACCGGCGCGATCAGCGGATCGATGCCCGAGGCGACGGTGTTGACCTTGTAGTCGCAGCCGGGAAGCATGCCCTTCTGCAGGGCCTCGGCCGTCTTGATCGTGCGCTGGTCGTTGTCGCTGCGGAACCAGACCTTGCTGTTCGCCGGGCAGCCCTTCGCCGGCAGGAAGCCGTCGTCGCGCGCATAGGCGCCGTAAAATTTGCCCAGCGTTTTGGACAACGTCTTGCCGCGCTTGGTCAGATTGCCGTCCTTGACGCCGAAGCTCGGCCAGGGCTTGTCGGCGAGCGGCGCAAGGTCGCTGGTGTTGAGCGGAGAGCGGACGCCGTGCCGGTTGAGCAGAACGAGCGCCTCCAGCGAGTAGCCGGCCGCCTTCGAGGTGGCCTCCTCGGCCTGGACCTGAGTGACGGCGATCGGCACTGTCGTCGCCAATATCAGTGCAGTAGCGGCAAGTAATGATCGCATAGCCGAATAATCTCCAGCGTGTTTCCCCAACGGACATGAAGTCGATTTCATGTCTTTCCAATGCTCTTGTGCCGGAAATCCGTTAAGCGTTGTTGAAGGTGAAACCCGATTTTGGTCGCCTCCGCCAATCGTCGGCGGCGTCAGGCTGTGCACGTATTCGTGAGCCGGCTGCATTAGTCGCCGGTGACGTCTTGTTCGTATACTGCCGCGGGCCATTTAGAACATGTCCTGTGAAAATAGGGTCAGGACTCCCACGGATTCCCTGCAAGAGACACGCAATGACCGGCCAGGCGTTCGAATTCTACGAGGCGATCCCCAGGTTCGATCGTTTCGAAACGGTTGGAGAGACCGACCAGTACCTGCCGCTTCCGGGCGACTGGCGGATCGGCGTCGCCGATATCGAGAATTCGACGGCGGCGATCGAGGCGGGCCGCTACAAGGCCGTCAACATGGTTGGTGCCGCGGTGATCGCCGGCATGATGAATGCGCTCGACACGCGCCGATTTCCCTTCGCCTTCGGTGGGGATGGCGCGGCGATCGCCGTGCCGCCGGAAGCCGCATCGGCCGCGGCCGACGCACTGGCCCGCGTCCAGCGTTTCGCCCGCGAGGGGCTCGACCTCAACTTGCGGGTCGGTCTCGTGCCGGTATCGGATATCCGCGCGGCCGGACAGGATGTCCGCGTCGCCCTGTTCGGCGCCTCGCCCGACTTGTCCTATGCGCTGTTTGCGGGCAACGGGTTGAAATGGGCGGAGGCTGAATTGAAGGCTGGCCGGCTCAACCTTGCGGAGGCGGCGCCGGAGGCATGGCCCGATCTGTCCGGCCTGTCCTGCCGCTGGGCGCCGATCAGAGCGCGCAACGGCAAGATTGTGTCCCTGATCGTCGTCCCGGAGCCGGCGGCCTCGGCAGAGGCGTTCGCCCGGCTCGTCACGCGGATATCGGCGATCGCCGAGGCCGCGCCGGACCAGGGCGTGCCGATATCGCCGCAAACGATGCGGCCGATGTTTTCGTCACGCGGGCTTGCCATCGAAACGCACAAGGCGCGCGGTCTGACGGGGCGCATGAAGGCCTATGTCGAACTGTTCGTGCTGTCGGTCGTCGCCGGGGTGAGCTTCCTCACCAATCGCGGCTTCGGCGGCTTCCGTCCGGACCACTACAAGGAGGTCTCGGTGCGCAATTCCGATTTCCGCAAGTTCGATGACGGCCTGCGGATGACGCTCGATTGCGATGCCGAGGCCGAGGCCGCGCTGCGCGCCGTGCTCGAGGAGGCCCGGGCCGGTGGCGTCGCCCGCTACGGGATGCATGTCCAGGACGCGGCCCTGATGACCTGCCTGGTGCCGTCGGTGATGACGGACGACCATATGCATTTCATCGATGGCGGCGACGGCGGCTATGCGCGTGCTGCCGCGATGCTGAAGCAGCAGGCTATGCCTTCCCGATAGCGGCCGGTTCGCGATCGGGCGTGAACAGCCAGGCGCAGACGCCAGCGGCAAGCACCGCGCCCGCAAGCTGCGCGACGATGAAGGCCGGCGCGTCGAGCGGGCGGATGCCGGAAAACGTGTCGGTGATGGAGCGGGCGATCGTCACGGCGGGATTGGCAAAAGACGTCGAGGCGGTGAACCAGTAGGCCGAGGTGATGTAGAGGCCGACCGCATAGGGTACCGCCTCGACCCGGTAGCGCACGGCGCCGAGGATGGTCATCACCAGGCCGAAGCAGGCGATCGCCTCGGCCAGCCACTGGCCGGTACCGGTGCGCATCGTCGTCGAGGCCTGGACGGCGTCCTCCACGAACATCAGATGCGCCAGCACGGTTCCCGCCAGGCCACCGGCGATCTGGGCTGCGACATAGGCAAGGGCGAGGCCGGCGGTGATTTCGCGACGTAGGGCGAAGACGAGGGTGACGGCGGGATTGAAATGGGCGCCGGAGACCGGACCGAGGATCAGGATCAGCACCGCCAGGATCGCGCCGGTCGGGATCGTGTTGCACAACAGCGACAGCGCCGTGTCGTCGGTCAGCCGGTCGGCCATGATGCCGGATCCGACGACGGCCATCAGCAGGAAGCCGGTGCCGAGAGCTTCTGCCGTCAGCCGGCGCGCGGGTGCGGTGTCGTTCGCCATGATCTTTTCAGGGGGCCGTTTCAGGGTGTCGCGTCGTTCGGGCGCTCGCCGGTCAGGCCGCCGGCTGTTTCTGTTTGCGCGTCATGCCGATGGAATCGAGGTGATCCTGCAGGGCGAGCTTGTCGAGCCCTTCCAGCGGCAGGCTGGTGAAGATCGAGACGCGCTGGTGCAGCATGCGATAGGTGTCGGCGAAAGCGGCGCGCCTGACGGCCTCGTTGCCCTCCGCGGCGACCGGATCGGGCAGGCCCCAATGCGCCGACATCGGCTGGCCGGGCCAGACCGGGCAGGTCTCACCCGCCGCGTTGGCGCAGACGGTGAAGACGAAATCCATCCTCGGCGCGTCGGCTCCGGCGAATTCATCCCAGGATTTCGAGCGCAGGCCGTCGACCGAATGATTGAGAACCTTGAGGATGTCGAGCGCGAAGGGGTGCGGCTCCATCTTGGGCTGGCTGCCGGCCGAATAGGCGGTGAAACGGGGCCGTCCAAGCCTGTTCATGATTGCCTCGGCGATGATGGATCGGGCCGAATTGCCGGTGCACAGGAACAGCACGTTGTAGTGTTTCGATTCGCTTGTCATGAGGCGGCCTTATAGTCCTGGTCAGGATCCGAACAGTGCGCGATCGCCCGGGCGAGACCTCCGCAGATCTCCGGGTGGCCATCGCAGCAGTCCTCCGTCAGATACACCATGAGCTGACGCATCTCGTCGATGGCGACGGCGTAAAAGATATTACGGCTCCGTCTCCAGCTTGTGACAAGACCTGCGTTTTGTAGTTGATTGATGTGGAAAGAAAAAGCGGAAGGTTGCAGGCCGCAGGCGCGCGCCAGGCTGCCGGCCGTCATGCCCGTGGCGCCGGCGCGGGTCAGATGCTTGAACAGCGCCAGCCGGTGGCCGTGCCCGAGCGCTGCGAGGCGCGAGACTGCGATGTCGTGGTCCATGGTTCAATAATACAAGTATTGTTGAAATTTCAAGTCCGACCCTTGGCGGATTTGGGTGTCGTGCGGATGAAACGAAAAGCCCCGGGCTTGTGGCCCGGGGCTCGATAGCTCAGGAAACGAATATTCTGATCGCGGTCGATCAGTAGTTCTTCATGACGTTCTTGACCCACTTCTGGAAGTCGCCGAGATCGGTGTAGACGCCTGGGAAGTTCTTCCGGGCGCAGCCGATGCCCCAGCTGACGATGCCGGCCTGCGTGCGCCACTTGCCCTTGTACTTGACCATCAGCGGGCCGCCGGAATCACCCTGGCAGGCGTCCTTGCCGCCCTTCATGAAGCCGGCGCAGATCATCCGCTTGGTGATATCGCCGTTATAGGAGTTCGACCCGTTGCACTTCTTGGTGGAGACGAAGGGGACCATCACCTCGCGCATGTCGACCGGATAGGAATTGCCGGTCGTGCTGGTGTTGCCCCAGCCCATGACATAGGCGTCGCGGCCGGGCTTGGTCAGCTTCTTCGCCTTTTTCTTGCTGACATTCTTGTAGAGGGCCTTGGGCTTGGCGTTCTTCTTGAGTTTGATCAGCGCGATGTCGTAGTCGAAGGTCTGCGGGTTATAGCTGCTGTGATAGAGAACCTGCTCCGCCTCGACACGCTTGCCACCCTTGTTGAGCGAGGTGGTGTTGTAGAGCACCTCGACCTCGTTCACATAGGTGAGCGGTTCGACGCAATGGGCAGCCGTCAGCACCCATCTCTTGTGAATGAGCGACCCGCCGCAGAACTGCGCGTCGTAGTTGCTGGAGACGTTCGACCGGAGCAGCGCCGTCTGGCCCGGCCACTTGCCTTTCGGCGACTTCTTGCCGTTGATGATATGCGGCGCGTCAATGTCCGAGGCTGCGGCAGCAGCGGCGTCGGAACCGAACAGCCGTTCGATGACGGCGAGCTCGTTCTGCCGGATGATGTCGCGCATGTTGCCCTGGGTCGCGCCGATCGTCGCGGGCGAGCCGGCCTTGAGCGCGATGGCGTCGCCGCCGGCTGCATTGGCCTGTGCGGTCAGGCCGACGCTGAGCGCTATTATGCCGCCGGCTAATAGTTTCGAAGCTCTGAAATCAAGTACAGGTCGCATAGTTGCCCCGTATGGTTTGGACAAAACGAAACGTTTGTTCATGGGTTTCGGCCGCGGATTTCGACGGCTGGACTGGAGATAGCCGCCGACGGTGCAGGCGATAGGAAACCCGGCGAGAGCGTATACATTTCGGCCGCGCATGGCTAGCTGATAACGCAGCGTAATAATCCGCAATTCGTTCGTATGCTGTGAAATCCGTTAAGGGGGCGGGTCGTCGGGCGGGAAGGTTACCCGTTGCCGTGCCCGCCAGCCCATCGCAATCGGGCGCCATTGCACTGGCGCGCGCAATCGCCTATGTCGACGCCGATCTTTCCCGACACGCTAAGCGATCAAGGGCGAACCATGGCGCGCCAGTTCATCTACTTCATGCAGGGCCTGACCAAGACCTATACGGGCGGCAAGAAGGTACTCGAAAACATCCATCTAAGCTTCTATCCCGACGCCAAGATCGGCGTGCTCGGCCCGAACGGCTCGGGCAAGTCGACGCTTCTGCGGATCATGGCCGGCCTCGACACCGAATTCGCCGGCGAGGCCTGGCTCGCCGACGGGGCGACCTGCGGATACCTGCCGCAGGAGCCGGAACTCGACGAGACGAAGGACGTGCGCGGCAACGTGATGGACGGCGTCGCGGCCAAGCAGGCGATCCTCGATCGCTACAACGAACTGATGATGAACTACTCCGACGAGACGGCGGAGGAGGCCTCGAAGCTGCAGGACGAGATCGACCGGCTCAACCTTTGGGATCTCGATTCCCAGGTCGAGCAGGCGATGGACGCACTGCGCTGTCCGCCGCCGGACGCCGACGTCGGGCCGCTGTCGGGCGGTGAGCGGCGCAGGGTCGCGCTGTGCCGGCTGCTGCTCGAACAGCCGGATCTGCTGCTGCTCGACGAGCCGACCAACCATCTCGACGCGGAGACCGTGCACTGGCTGGAAAATCACCTGCGCGAATATCCCGGCGCGATCCTGATCGTGACCCATGACCGCTACTTCCTCGACAACGTCACCGGCTGGATCCTCGAGCTCGATCGCGGCCGCGGCATCCCCTACGAGGGCAACTACTCGGTCTATCTGGAAAAGAAGGCCAAGCGGCTGCAGCAGGAAGGCCGCGAGGACGCCGCCCGCGAGCGGGCGCTGTCGCGCGAGCGCGAATGGATCGCCCAGAGCCCGCGCGCCCGGCAGGCCAAGTCGAAGGCGCGCATCCAGGCCTATGACGAACTGCTCAGGCAGAACGAGGACCGGATGCGCTCCTCCTCGGCGCAGATCGTCATTCCGCCCGGACCCCGCCTCGGCGACGTGGTCATCGATGTCGAGCATCTGTCGAAGGGCTATGGCGACCGGCTGCTGATCGACGATCTGACCTTCAAGCTGCCGCCGGGCGGCATCGTCGGCGTGATCGGGCCGAACGGGGCGGGCAAGTCGACCCTGTTCCGCATGATCACCGAGCAGGAGGGGCCCGATTCCGGTGAAATCGGTATCGGCGAGACGGTCAAGCTCGGCTATGTCGACCAGAGCCGCGACAAGCTCGATCCGAACAAGACCGTCTGGGAGGAAGTCTCCGACGGCAATGAGCTGATCGAGCTTGGCAAGCGCGAGGTCAATTCGCGCGCCTATACCTCGGCCTTCAACTTCAAGGGCGGCGACCAGCAGCAGAAGGTCGGCTCGCTGTCGGGCGGCCAACGCAACCGGGTGCATCTGGCGAAGGTGCTGAAATCCGGCGCCAACCTGCTCCTGCTCGACGAACCGACCAACGATCTCGACACCGAGACGCTGGCGGCGCTGGAGGACGCGCTTGAGGATTTCGCCGGCTGCGCCGTGGTGATCAGCCATGACCGCATGTTCCTCGACCGGCTCGCCACCCACATCCTCGCCTTCGAGGGCGATAGCCACGTGGAATGGTTCGAGGGCAATTTCGAGGCTTACGAGGAAGACAAGAAGCGCCGCCTCGGGCCCGACGCGGTGATGCCGAAGCGGATCAAGTACAAGCGGCTGACGCGGAACTGATCCGGCAGATGCCCGCCTGGTCGTCCGCCCAATATCTGGAATTCGAGGACGAGCGCTCCCGTCCCGTCGTCGACCTCCTTGCCCGCGTGCCGCTCGACGCTCCGCAGGTCGCGGTCGATATCGGCTGCGGGCCGGGTAATTCTACGGAACTGTTGACGAAACGCTGGCCGCAGGCGCGGGTCGAGGGCTTCGATACGTCTGATGCGATGCTCGACGCCGCGCATGAGCGGCTGCCTGGCGTCCGCTTCTTCAAGGCCGACGCCGCCGACTGGCTGCCGGACGAAACGGTCGATCTGCTCTTCTCGAACGCCGTGTTCCAATGGGTGCCGGGCCATCTCGCTGTGCTGGAGCGGCTGTTCACGGCGCTGAAGCCGGGCGCGGTGCTCGCCGTGCAGATGCCCGACAACCTGGCCGAGCCGAGCCATCTGGCCATGGAGGCGGCGGCACAGGCGGGACCGTGGGCCGACACCCTTGCAAAAGCGGGCCTTGCCCGCGATCCACTGCCCGACAAGACGGTCTATTACGACCGTTTGCAGCCCCACGCCGCGCAGCTCGACATCTGGCACACGATCTATACCCATCCGCTTGACGGGGCCGGAGCGATCGTCGACTGGGTCAAGGGAACCGGCCTCAGGCCCTATCTGGAGCCGCTGGGCGAGGACGAGCGGACCGCGTTCCTGGCTGACTATACCGCCCGCATCGCGGACGCCTATCCCGCGCGCGGCGACGGCAAGGCGCTGCTGTGGTTTCCGCGTCTGTTCATCGTCGCCGTGCGGGCCTGATCGCGGCCCCCCAATATCAGGAGATCAACTTCCCGTCCTTGACCGGTATCCGCGTATCCGACGAATGCTTGACATCTTCGCCGCGTATCTCCGCCCAGGCATGTTTCCGGTGCTCGTAGACGGAGTAGCGCGGCGTGGGGAAGTCCGGATCGGCGAAGGCGCCGACGGGGATCGCGACGACACCGGGCCAGCCCTCGATGACATAGGCAACCGTCGATCCGCAGGTCGGGCAGAAGGTGTAGGTCGCCCGGTGGCCGCTGTCGGCGATCCGGACCCACGTCTTGCTGTCTCCCGTAAGCGTCACCTTGTCGTCGGGCCAGCGGGCCTGGGTGGCGAAGGCGCTGCCGCTGCGCTGCTGGCAGGCAAGGCAGTGGCAGACGGAGACGCGAACCGGATCGCCGACGCAGCGGGCCTTGAGGGCGCCGCAGCGGCAGGTCGCGGTTCGGACGGGATCACGGGTATCGGACATGTCGCATCACGGGTTTGCTGTTTTCATCGGCGCGAAGCTTAGCGCGCCGGAGGCCGGGTGTGCATTGACCGGCCGGTGTAAATCGCCAGTCGAAATCGCTTGCGGACGACGAGTTGCGCCTTTGCGGTTCCCAGTGATATCGATCATGCGCCCGACCGACCCCGCCGTAACAACACCGGAAGCCCCCATGCCGTCCCTCTACCAGCGTCTTGCCCGCCACTTTCCCGCGCCCGACCGGCGGTTTCTCGAAACGCAAGACGGGACCGTGATGACCTATGGCGATCTCGAGGCGGAGACGGCACGGATCGCCGGCGCGCTGGTGGCGCTCGGCGTCGCGCCGGGCGACCGGGTCGCCGTGCAGGTGCAGAAATCGCCGCGCGCGCTCTGCCTCTATCTCGCCTGCGCGCGGGCGGGCGCCGTCTATCTGCCGCTCAATACCGCTTATACCCTTGCCGAACTCGCCTATTTCATCGGTGATGCCGAACCGGTGATCGTGGTCTGCGATCCCGCGGCACAGGCGGGAATTGCCGCCTTGCCGGAGGCGGCCGGCGTCAAATCCGTTCAGACGCTTGATGCCGAGGGCAACGGATCGCTCGCCGATCTCGCCGCCGACAAGTCCGCGACGTTTAAGGACGTGGCGCGTGAGGACGATGATCTTGCCGCGATCCTCTACACGTCGGGAACGACGGGCCGGTCCAAGGGGGCGATGCTCACCGTCGGCAATCTCTATTCGAACTCGGAGGTGCTCGCCGGCTACTGGGGCTTCACGGCCGACGACGTGTTGATCCACGCCCTGCCGATCTATCACACGCACGGGCTGTTCGTTGCCACCAACGTCACGCTGATCTGCGGCGGGACGCTGTTCTTCCTGCCGAAATTCGACGCCGACGAGGTGCTTGCGCTGATGCCGCGGGCGACCGCGATGATGGGCGTGCCGACTTTCTATACCCGGCTCGTCGATCACCCCGGACTGAACCGGGACGTGGCCAAGTCGATGCGCCTGTTCGTCTCCGGCTCGGCGCCGCTGCTGGCCGAGACCCACAAGGCCTTCGAGGCAAAGACCGGGCACCGGATCCTCGAGCGCTACGGCATGACGGAAACAAACATGAATACGTCGAACCCCTATGACGGCGAACGCCGGGCCGGCACGGTCGGCTTCCCGCTGCCCGGCGTTTCGCTGCGCATCGTCGATCCGGAAACGGGCGCGGACCGTCCGCGCGGGGAGGTCGGCATCATCGAGGTCAAGGGGCCGAATGTCTTCAAGGGCTATTGGCGGATGCCGGAAAAGACGGCGGCCGAATTCCGCGATGACGGGTACTTCATTTCCGGTGATGTCGCCTTCGTCGATTCCGACGGCTATGTCCATATCGTCGGCCGCGACAAGGACATGATCATCTCGGGCGGCTTCAACGTCTATCCCAAGGAGATCGAGGCGGAGATCGACGCGCTGGACGGCGTCGTCGAATCAGCGGTGATCGGCGTGCCCCATCGCGACTTCGGCGAAGGGGTGACGGCGGTGGTCGTCGCGCAAGCCGACGCCGGGCCGGACGAGGGCCAGGTCCGCGACGCGCTGAAGGGCCTGCTGGCCGCCTACAAGGTGCCGAAGCGGGTGTTCTTCGTTCCCGAACTGCCGCGCAACACGATGGGCAAGGTCCAGAAGAACGTGCTGCGGGACGCTTACGCCGACACCTATTCGGCCTGAGGTCGAGGGCACGCCTCGCAATCCTGCAAGGCGGCTCTGCGTATACACGGATTGCGCATAGCCGTCGGGCGCGGCAGAACAGGGGCGCGCCTCACCTCAAGCTCCAGCGAGCCCGTTCTGACCCAGCTCATCGGCATCGGCTTCAAGGTTGCAGCCACCTTGTTGTTCGTCATCATGGCGGCGGTGGTCAAATATGTCAGCGAAAGCGCGCCGATCGGCCAGATCGTGTTCTTTCGCAGCTTCTTCTGCCTGCCGGTGCTGGTCGTCTGGGCGATCGCGCTGGGCGAATTTCCGACCGCCTTCCGGACGCGCAATCTGCGCGGGCACTTCTACCGCTGTCTGTTCGGCGGCAGCTCGATGACGCTGTTCTTCATCGCGCTCGCCCTTCTGCCGCTGCCGAACGTCACCGCCATTCAGTTCGTCTCGCCGCTGGTAACCGTTCTGCTCGCCGCGCTGATGCTCGGCGAGAAGGTCGGCATCTACCGTAGTGCTGCGGTGGTCGTCGGCTTCTGCGGCGTCCTCATCATCCTGTCGCCCTATCTTGCGGAAGGGTTCCAGTTGTCCGACACCAAGGCGCTGGGCACCGTGCTCGCTGTCGTGGGTGCGATGTTGATGGCGCTTGCGATGATCCAGGTTCGCCAACTGACGGGGTCTGAGACGACGGTCGCGATCGTCTTCTACTTCTCGGTGTTCTGTTCCGTCTTCGCGCTCTTCAGCGCGCCGTTCGGCTGGGTGATGCCGGACCTGGAGACGCTGGCGCTGCTGATCGTCATCGGACTGATCGGCGGGGTCGCGCAGATCCTTCTGACGCAGGGCTACCGCTATGCGCCGGCCTCGCTGCTGGCGCCGTTCGACTACACCGCGATGCTCTGGTCGCTTGCGATCGGCTATGTGATCTTCGCGGAGGTGCCGACCGCAACAATCCTGCTGGGGGCCGGAATCGTCATCTCGGCGGGGCTGTTCGTCATCTGGCGCGAGCGCCAGCTCGGCCTGCGCCGCGAGCGCGAAAAACAAATCGGCGGCTGAGATCATCAGCCGCCGATCCGTGTGAAACGATAGTTCAAGCGTCCGGCGAAACGCCGCGAGACGCGATCCTAGTTGATCTTCTTGATCCGGATCTCGGCGACCGGGTTGCGCCAGTCGTGCTGACGGGCGTCGACATAGGCGCCCAGTTCCGCTCCGCCTGCGTTATTGGGAAGGTTGTGCACGCCGGAATGGACATGGACGACGCCGCCTTCGTCGGGGCCGTTCTCGCCGGGCGTGATCGCGCGCTGCTTGCCGTTGCCGCAGGGCGGGCCCGGAATGTGATCGCACGATTCGGTGTTCACCTCGGTGCCGGCATCATAGGCAATGACGCGATAGACCGAGCGGCCCTGTTCGGCCGGATCAGCGGCGTTGAGGCCGAGAAAGGCGTCATTCGTCGTGACCAGCATGCCCAGAACCGTGATGTAGGAATTGTTGCCGCTGGCTTCGACGGTGATGACGGCCTTCTTGCCCGGCGGCACCGGTCCGTCATTAACGGCGACATCCGCGCCGGCATCTTCGAGCGCGGCAACGAGATCGCCGGTGGCGCCGTCCTCGGCCATGATCTCGAGCGGCTTGCTGGCGGGCTTGCCGGCGGTGAAGGCCCTGACGCTGCCCGGATGGACGGCGACGACCGGCGGTGAAAAGACCTGGCCAAGCGTCAGGTTGCGGACCGTCACCTTGTAGGTGTCGGCGCTTGCGGCGGATGCCAGGCCGAGCGAGAGGGCGGCGGCCGCGGCCGTCGATGCAAGTGCCATTCCCAAAGTCTTGGTTTTCATGAAACGAACTCCTCAATGCGATGGATGCAGGCGCATCCTTAAGCATCGAAGCAGTCACTGTCGCATCACGAATTCACTAGCAGAATTTTGGTTCCATCAAGTTTATGTGAGGCATGGAAGTGTTGTTTATTCTTATTTTAAAAATACAGCCGCCTCACAAAAAGTTGAGTTCGCATGATAATGTTGTGATTTGCGTCAATGAGGATTTGCGCAGCACGCATTATCCGATTTGTTTAGAGTCAGAGCGAAGCTTATTCAAATGATGGGCGGCGAGTAACTGGCTTTTTACAGAGTGTTACTCCGCATCATAACGCGGCGGATGATCCTGCCACGCGCGACAGGTCCTAAAACGCCTTGAACGTAATGATCGTATAGGTGTCGCGGATTCCCTCGAACTGGTGCACCTGCTGATTGACGAAATGGCCGATATCGGTGTCGGCATCGACATAGAATTTCACCAGCAGATCATAGTCGCCGGCGGTCGAATAGATTTCCGAGGCGATTTCCGCATCGGAAATCTGGTCGGCCACCTCGTAGACGCGACCGAGATGACATTTGATCTGGACGAAGAAGGGGATCATGCGTGTCTCCGCAGACGGTTTGGGGGCGCTGCCCCGATCGGGTGCGATGTGATCAGATGCGGCGGGCTGCTGCAAGCCCGGACCGACAGGTCTCAGGCGGATCGGGCGAGCGCGACCAGATCGCGAGACAGATCGCTGCCCGGGTCGGCCAGCGGATTGGCGGCGATGAAGTGGTTCGCGTGCGGCACCTCGTCGTAGCGGGTGGTGACGCCCGCCTCTGCCCAGGTCTTCGCCAGGGTCTTCGACTGCCGCTTGAATTCGCCGCTTTCCTCCGATCCGACCCACAGATGCGCCGTCCTGCCCGCGGGCGGCGTCCAGAACAGTGGGCTTGCGGCGCGCGCCTCGGCTTCGCTGAACCGCAATTCGGCGTTGTGCGAAGTCTTGAGCAGCGGCAGCAGGTCATACAGGCCGGAGATGAGCAGCGCGTTGTCGATCTTCGGACCGTCCGCCCCCCAGTCGGTCGCGAGCACCGTCGCGGCCAGATGGCCACCGGCCGAGTGGCCCGATACCGTGATCGGCAGGCCGTAGCGGTGAAACAGGAAACGGCAGCAAAGCCGCATGTCCTCGATCACGTCGGCGATCCTGACCGCCGGCAGCAGACAATAGGAGGGGATCGCGACGCTCAGGCCAGCGGCGAGGCAGCCTCGCGCCAGGTGGCTGAAACAGCTCTTGTCGAAGAACCGCCAGTAGCCGCCGTGAATGAACATCACGAGTCGTTCGGGACGGTGGTCGGGGCCCGGAAAGAACATGTCGAGACGGTGCCGGGCCGAGGGGCCGTAGGCGATGTCGGCCTGCATCTCGGCGGTCTGTCGAAAGGTGGCCGCGTCGCGCGCCCAGGCGTCGGTGATCGCGGGGTGATCCGGGACGCGACTGCGATTGTCGTATTCGGCTTCGTAGTCGATTACCTTCATTTGGGCCTCTTGAAAGTCCGCATCTTGTCAGCTAGTTGACTGTGGAACAACACGATCTCATTGGGGTGTCCCGCGCGGGACTGAGAGGCCGAATGACGGTCAACCCATGGAACCTGATCCGGGTCATTCCGGCGGAGGGACATGAGATGAGCAATCTCGTCGGCCGCATCAAGTCTAGTTCCGTTTTACGACAGCCCGGTCACCATCCGGTGCAGACGTCCGGTCGCGGGCGCGTTCGACTGCCTCTTCAACCCTGTGATCTTCCGATGGGCGGGCTATGACCGATACGCCCCACGACACCGGACGGATTTCCGCCGAACGGACCGCGCAGGTGATCGCGCGGTTCCGGGCCCGGCGGCCGCGGGTCCACTGCATCACCAACGCCGCGGCGACAAATTTCACCGCCAACGTGCTGCTGGCCGCCGGCGGCGTTCCATCGATGACCATCAATCCGGAAGAGGTGGGCGGCTTCATCGCCAGCGCCGACGCGCTGCTGATCAATCTGGGAACGCTCGATCCGTTGCGTCGCGAGGCGATCGATATCGCCATCGATGCCGCCAGGTCGGAGCGGAAGCCCTGGGTGCTCGATCCGGTCTTCGTCGACCGCTCGCCGCCGCGCCTGGCGCTTGCCTGGACGCTGGCGCAGCGCGGGCCGGCCGTCATCCGGATGAATGCCGATGAACTCGGCGCCCTTTCAGGCTCCGACACCGGCGATGACCGCGACCGCGCCGGCGCGCTGGCGCGTGCGCTCGGTGTGACGGCCGCCCGGACCGGCGCGGTCGATTTCGTCACCGATGGCGCGCGGACGATCGGGATTGCCGGCGGCCATCCGCTGATGGCGGCGGTCACGGCGACCGGCTGCGCGACGACCGCGCTGCTGGCCGGCTTTCTGTCGGTCGAGGACGATCCGGTCGCGGCGGCTGCGGCCTGTCTTGCCTTCGTCAAGACGGCTGCGGAGCGGGCAGGCGATAGCGCAGCCGGTCCAGGCTCCTTCGTGCCGGCCTTTCTCGATGCGCTGCACCAGCTAACGCCAGAGACGATTGGCGAAACCGCGAGGCTTGCATGACCCCTTTCGATCTCAGGCTCTATGGACTGGTCGATCCGGCCCGCAACAACGGCCGGCCGCTCGCAGACCTTGCGCGCGAGGCCGTTCAAGGCGGCGCGACGCTGATCCAGCTGCGCGTCAAGGACGCCGTGACCCGAAGCTTCGTCGAGGAGGCGCGCTCGGTCCATGCGGCGCTGCGCGGCACCGGTGTGCCGCTCATCATCAATGACCGGGTCGACGTGGCGCTCGCCGTCTCCGCCGGCGGGGTGCATCTGGGCCAGGACGACATGGACCCGCGCGACGCCCGTCTGCAGCTTGGGCCCAACACGGTGATCGGCCAGACGGTCAAGTCGCAGGCACATGCCGATGCGGTGCCGGTCGGCGCGGTCGATTATGTGGGGATCGGCGGGGTGTTCGAGACCCTGAGCAAGGAAAATCCCGATCCGCCTGTCGGGATCGAGGGACTGCGAACGCTGTGCGCGCGGGTCAGGGCGCGGCGTGCCGGCCTGCCGGTCTGTGCGATCGCCGGAATAAGCGAGGACCGGATCGCCTCGGTGATCGGCGCGGGCGCCGACGGGGTGGCGGTGATCTCGGCGATCTTCATGGCCGACGACCCCGCGAGCGCGGCGCGGCGGTTGCGCGGCGCGGTCGATGCGGCGCTTGAGGAAAGGAACAGGACATGACGGCAATCGCGGTGACGATCGCAGGCACCGACCCGACCTCCGGCGCCGGGATCCAGGCCGATCTCAAGACCTTCTCCGCGCTCGGCGTCTACGGCGCGACGGTGATGACTGCCCTGGTCGCCCAGAACACCACCGGCGTCCAGGCCGTGCACGACGTTCCGCCGGATTTCGTCCGCGCCCAGATGGACTCGGTCTTCACCGATCTTCGCGTCAAGGCGGTCAAGATCGGCATGCTGAGCGTTCCCGAGACGATCCGCGCCGTCGCCGACGGGCTCAAGGCCCATGCCACCGAGACGATCGTGCTTGATCCGGTGATGGTCGCCCAGAGCGGCGATCCGCTGATCGCGCCGGAGGCGGTCGACAGCCTGCGCGAGACGCTCTTGCCGATGGCGAGCGTGATCACGCCGAACCTGCCCGAGGCCGCCTGCCTGCTCGATAGCGAGCCGGCGGTCGACGAGGCGGGCATGCGGGCGCAGGGCGAGGCGCTCATGGCGCTCGGCCCGAAGGCGGTGCTGGTGAAGGGCGGGCACGGGTCGGGGGCGGAGTCGGTCGACCTGCTGATCACCGAGACCGGGATGAAAAGGCTTTCGGCCCCGCGGATCGACACGCGCAACACCCATGGCACCGGCTGCACGCTGTCCTCGGCGATTGCAGCCGGGCTGGCCAAGGGCCTGGCGCTTGAAGATGCCGTCGAGCAGGCCAAGACCTATCTCACCGCGGCGCTTGCCGCCGCCGACACACTCGCGATCGGTCGCGGCAACGGGCCGGTCCATCACTTCCACGCCATCTGGCCGACTGCTTAAAAGGGGGAGCCGACATGACGATCAGAACGCTGAACCGCCGCCAGGCGCTCGTTGCCGGTGTTGCCGGAACCGCCGGATTAACGGCGCTGGCCACCCCCTCGCTCGCGCAGGGGCTGACCAGATGGAAGATGGTGACGTCCTGGCCGAAGAACCTGCCCGGACCGGGCGTGAGCGCGCAGCGGGTCGCCGACCGGATCGGGACCTTAAGCGGCGGCCGGCTCACAGTCGAGTTGCTGGCCGCCGGCGAGATGGTGCCGGCCTTCGGCGTGTTCGACGCCGTCTCGCAAGGGGCCGCCGAGATGGCGCATACGGCCTCCTTCTTCTGGCAAGGCAAGGTGCCCGGCGCGGTCTATTTCACCACGGTGCCCTTCGGCCTGACGCCTCAGGAGCATTCGTCCTGGGTTATGAATGGCGGTGGCCAGGCGCTGTGGGACGCGCTCTATCGGCCATTCGGGATCAAGCCGTTCATGGCCGGCAATTCCGGCTTCCAGATGGGCGGCTGGTTCAAGAATCCGGTCACCTCGGTCGACGACCTGAAAGGTGTCACGATCCGGGCGGCCGGGCTCGGCGCCGAAGTGTTCCGGACGCTCGGCATGAACGCCGTCGCGATCCCGCCGGGCGAGATCTTCGCAGCCCTGCAATCGGGCGTCGTCGACGCGGTCGAGTTCCTCGGGCCCTTCTCTGACCTGGCGCTCGGTTTCGACAAGGTCGCCAAATATTATCTGTGGCCGAGCTTCAACAAGCCGAACGGCACCGGCGAGGCGCTGGTGTCGGCGAAGGCCTTCGAAGCGCTCGACGGCGAGTTGCAGGCCGTCGTCAGGACCGCCTGCGAGATGGAGGCCGCCGCCGCCCTTGCCGAAGCCGACTGGATGAACGGACGGGCGATCGCCTCGATCCGGCACAAGGGCGAGGTGACGCTGGAGCGCTGGCCGGAGCCGGTTGTGCAGGCCGCGAAGAAGGCCGCGTTCCAGGTGATGGAGGCGATGGCGACGCAATCACAGGAAACGCGGGCGATCGCCGAATCCTACTCCCAGGCGCTCGCCGTGCTCGGTGGCTGGTCGGCGGTCTCGGTCGCGCCCTATCTTTCGGAACGCTAGGCTTTAGTTGGTATAGGCCACCTCGAAGGCGACGGCGTCGCAGGCGTTGCCGTCATTCTGGGCCGGCCGCGTCGTCAGGACGATGTCCCGGCCGGCCAGCGTGGCATTGCTCAAGGTCGCGACCTTGTGGCCGCAATACTCGCCGGCACCCTGGAAGTCCGCGTCCACGCCGGGGCCGTAATGGTGGATCTCGACGGTGACGATGTATTGGCACGCGGCGTCTTCCGGCTTGTGCACCCAGATCCGTCCGAAGCGGCCAGCCGTGCTGGTTTCGCGTAGGTTTTCCTCCGAAAAGGCCGACCGCAACTCCTCGCCGCAGACCTCCTCGACCTGGGTCGAGCGGACCTCGTAGCGGGCGGACGGGCGGATATCGATCGCCGAGCAGTCGCTCTCCTCCGTCCAGCAGATCTGCTCGGTTTCCTCCCAGGCCATCTGCCAGTCGGCGGCAAAAGCGGGGGCCGCGGCAAGCGGCAGGGAAATTCCGAGGACCATAATCAGGCTTCTGAAGATCATCTTGTTTCTCCCGGCCCGGGTGCCAAGCCCGGTATCGGCTCAGTTGACGAAGGCCAGCGGCGGTTCGATCTTGCGCAGGCAGGTTCCGGAAACGACCAGCTCGTCCATCCCCGTTGCCACCGGGCGCAGCGGGTCGATCGGCATGGCGAAGGCCAGGCGCGTCGGCGACAGCGGCGAATCGGGCAGGTTGAATTCGATCTCGCCGAAGCGGCGGGTCGGATCGAAGACGATCTTGCAGGTCGACGGATTGAGCTCGACATAGCGGGCGACCCCGCCGACATTCAGGAACACCTCGCCGAACAGGCAGAAATCCTCATCCGCGTCGTGCGTGTTCTGGGTGATCTTCGTATACCAGAAGGCGTGGCCCGAAACCGGCAGCCCGACAAGCGGCCTGGCAGGATGGTCCTCGGGAACCGGACCGACAACGCCCTGAACCTGACAGAGCGTGCTGATCAACTGGTCGAGCCGCCGTGCCGGCGACGCAGGTTGCTCGCGTTCCGGGCCGACGGCGGTCTTTGCGGCGGTGTCCTCGGCGCTTGCGGGGCTTGAGAGGTCGCCGAAAAGAACGAGGGCCGACAGCGTAGCGGCGAACCCCGGTGCAAGGCCGCGCGCGATCGAGCGCGCCGCGCAGACTGGTTCGAAAAACCGCATGCCCCATCCCCTTTTAATCAATCATCTAACCATCCCGCAGGCGCGCGAATGGCTGCAATCACTCATCGACAATGCCGTAACGCTAGCACTTTGGCCGGACGTTGTCATCTTGGCGCCCAGGCGCGTCAGGGTGAGCCGCGTCGGGGTGATTGGAGGGGGCTGTTGGTGTGTCTCGGCCCGCATGGCCATCCGGCCGGGGTCTTCATGCGGTCGGCAAGCGGCCCGCTGAGGCCGCTTGCCCGGTCGGATTATCCCGCGACGACCTTCTGATGCTGTTCACCGAGGCCTTCGATTGCCAGATCGACCGTGTCGCCGGCCTTCAGGAACAGTTTTGGCGACATGCCCATGCCGACGCCGGGCGGGGTGCCGGTGGTGATCACGTCGCCGGGAAGCAGTTTCATCAGCTTCGAGGTGTAGGCAAGCGTCTCGGCGACGCCGAAGATCATCGTCTCCGTCGAGCCGGTCTGGCAGCGCTTGCCGTTGACGTCGAGATGCATCGCCAGCTTCTGCGGATCGGCGATCTCGTCGGACGTGACGAGCCAGGGGCCGAGCGGGCCATAGGTCGGCGCGCTCTTGCCCTTGACCCACTGGCCGGTGCTCTCGGTCTGCCAGAACCGCTCGGACACGTCGTTGCAGACGCAATAGCCGGCGATGTGGTCGAGTGCCTGGTCCTCGCTGATGTTGAAGGTCTCCGTGCCGATGACGAAGGCGAGTTCGACCTCCCAGTCGGTATGGGTCGAGCCCTGCAGCAGGACGATGTCGTCATCCGGGCCGGAGATCGAGGTCGGCGCCTTGTTGAAGATGATAGGCTCGCGCGGCGGCTCGGCGCCGGTCTCGGCGGCGTGATCGGCGTAATTGAGACCGATCGCCACGAAGTTATACGGCATCGGCACGCAGGGCCCGTAGCGGGTTCCGGCGGGGATCGGCGGAAGCGACTCCGCGTCAAGCGCCCGCAGCCGGTCCAGTCCGGCCGGCGACAGCACGTCGCCCGACAGATCATCGATCACCGACGACAGGTCGCGGATCGTCCCGTCCGCTCCGACAATACCGGGCGTCTCGCTACCCGGGTTTCCCACTCTGACCAGTTTCATGGCTTTCCCTCAACCGCTGTTATGTCGACCGACCCGATCGGACCAGACTGGGCTGGGCCCTAGGCTGGGCCGGTGCTGAACGCGCCGCGAACTTTAGTCATCGATGCGTCCGCGGCAAGCTTCGTGTCGGGAATATCAGACTTTCTGTCACGTTCATGCCCCCGTTTGATGCGCCGTCATGCTCAGGAGAGGTGCTTTCCAGGCAGGAGGGCGCTTGCTTAGGCCGTCGCGACAGTCTCCCGACGGGTCGTTGAGGGGTAAATTCAGGGCCATGATTGTCCGTCATGCGCCTGTCATGTAACAATCCGCAGGCGAATTCGGAGATGGCCTGTGTTGAAACTTTGTGACTTGCGTCATAATCCTGCCAACGGAATCGCGTTTATCAGCGTCCGTCAACGGATGGGCCGAGGTGTATTTTGAGCCAACCGCCGGAAACGAAGTCGTATCGCGCCCTGTTCATCTCGGATCTCCATCTGGGTGCCAAGGGCTGCCAGAGCGATCTGTTCCTCGACTTCCTGAAACATCACGACGCCGAGACGATCTATCTGGTCGGCGACATCATCGACTTCTGGCGGCTGAAGCGCTCCTGGTACTGGCCGCAACAGCACAATGACGTCATCCAGAAGCTTTTGCGCAAGGGCCGCAAGGGCACCAAGATAATCTACGTGCCCGGCAATCACGACGAGTTCCTGCGCGAATATATCGGCACGCATTTCGGCGGCATCGAGGTGATGCGCCGCACGGTGCATACCACCGTCAGCGGCGAGAAGCTGCTGATCATCCACGGCGACGAGTTCGACGTCGTGGTGCGCTATGCGCGCTGGCTCGCCCTGGTCGGCGACGTCGGCTATTCGATCGCGCTGTTCTGCAACACCAAGTTCAACTTCTTCCGCCGCAAGCTTGGCTTTCCCTACTGGTCGCTGTCGGCCTGGCTGAAGCTGAAGGTCAAGAACGCGGTGAACTTCATCGGCGACTTCGAGGAGGCGCTGGCCCAGGAGGCCGCCCGCTGCGATGTCGACGGGGTCGTCTGCGGCCATATTCACCATCCCGCCGACCGGATGATGAACGGTATACACTACCTGAACTGCGGCGACTGGATGGAAAGCTGCACCGCGCTCGGCGAGCGCGAGGATGGCACGATCGAGATCATTCACTGGCCCAAGACCCGTGCGCGCGAAGAGGCGCGGGACGATGTGGAGGCGGCGAAAGCGGCCGCGTGACCGGCAGATCATGGACAAGCTCGTAATCGTAACGGATGCCTGGCATCCCCAGGTCAACGGTGTCGTCCGGGTGCTCGACCGGCTGCGGCACGAGACGCCGAAATACGGGCTGGATATCGAGGTGATCTCGCCCGACGGCTTCACCACGGTGCCGCTGCCGACCTATAGCGAGATCCGGCTTGCCCTGTGCACGGCCTCGGATGTCGGCCGCAAGATCGAGGCCGCCCGCGCCGACTTCGTCCATGTGCCGACGGAAGGGACGCTGGGCCTCGCCGCCCGTCGCTGGTGCGGCCGGGAAGGGCGCGGCTTCACCACCAGCTATCACACGCGCTTTCCCGAATATCTCGCCTCGCGGCTGCCGGTGCCGACCGACCTGACCTATGCCTGGCTGCGCCGGTTCCACAATGCCGGGCTGGCGACCATGGTGTCGACGAAGCGGCTGGCGGACGAACTGACCGAACGCGGCTTTACCAAGACGGTGATCTGGCCGCGGGGCATCGACACCGATGTGTTCTGCCCCGGCGAGCCGGCCGATCTGGATTTTCCCGGACCGATCTTCCTTTATGTCGGCCGCGTCGCGGTGGAGAAAAATATCGAGGGCTTTCTGCAGCTCGACCTGCCGGGAACGAAGGTGATCGTCGGCGACGGACCTCAGCGCGCCGAACTGCAGGAGAAATATCCGGACGCGAAGTTCCTCGGCGTCCATATCGGCGAAAATCTCGTGCGGCTCTACCGGGCCGCCGACGTTTTCGTGTTCCCGAGCCGGACCGATACGCTCGGCCTCGTGTCCATCGAAGCGCTTGGATGCGGCGTGCCGGTCGCAGCCTTCCCGGTGCTCGGCCCGGCCGATGTGATCGGTGCTTCCGGCGCCGGGGTGCTGGACGAGGATCTGCGGGCAGCGGCCCTCAAGGCGCTCGACATTCCGGCCGAGGTCTGCCGCGCGCGGGCGATGGAATTCAACTGGGCGCGCAGCGCGGAAGCCTTCACCCGGATCGTGCAGCGGGTCAATCGGGACCGCTCGCCCGAGCCGCTGGCGATGGTCGGCTGACCGACCGTCTGGCTCACCGCCTGGACCCTGCCCGAACCGATCGATGGAATGACGGACCTTCCCACCTTTTGCCCCACCTTTAGCGATGTCGAGGCGGCGGCGGCGCGGCTCGACGGCGTTGCGACGAAGACGCCGCTCATCCGGTCGGCCGTTCTTGATGAACGCACCGGCGCGCGCGTTCTGCTCAAGGCTGAAACGCTGCAGCGGACCGGATCCTTCAAGTTCCGCGGCGCCTACAACGCCGTGTCGCGCCTGTCCGATGCGGCGCGGGCGCGCGGCATCGTCGCCTGCTCCTCGGGTAATCACGCGCAAGGCGTCGCGGCGGCCGCCGCGTTGTTTCAGGCGCCAGCAACAATCGTCATGCCGACCGATGCGCCGGCCCTCAAGCGGCAGCGCACCGAGGTGTTGGGCGGGCGGATCGTCTCCTATGACCGGGCCAGCGGCGACCGCGACCAGATCGCCGCCGATATCGTCGCGGAGACCGACGGCACCTTCGTTGCCCCTTACGACAATCGCGACGTCATATCCGGCCAGGGCACGACGGGACTGGAACTTGTGCGGCAGGCCGAGGCGATGGGGCTTGTGCCCGACATGGTCTTGACACCCTGCGGCGGCGGCGGGCTGACCGCGGGGCTTGCGCTGGCGCTGTCGGCCCTGGTGCCGCAGGCAAAGCTGATGACCGTCGAGCCGGAGGGTTTCGACGACCATGCCCGTTCCTTCCGGTCGGGCCATAGGGAACACAATCAGGCGAAGTCAGGTTCGGTCTGCGATGCGCTTCTGGCCTATCGGCCCGGTGAACTGACCTTCGCGGTCAACCAGCCACGGGTAGCCGAGGGCCTTGTCGTCAGCGACGACGAGGCGCTCGCCGCGGTTGCCTATGCCTGGCACAATCTGAAGCTCGTCGTCGAGCCGGGCGGCGCGGTCGCGCTCGCCGCCATTCTCTCCGGCCGGCTCGACATTCGCGGGCGCACCGTGGCGGTGGTCCTGTCGGGCGGCAATGCCGATCCGGACATCTACACCCGGGCGGTCGCGACCGGTTCCGGCACGGCCTGAGCGCGCCCCGCACCTCGTCAGCTGAACAGGATCATCTTCTGGTCGAAGGTGAGGCCGGTCAGATCGCCTGGCCGGACCGTCGGTCGCTTCGGGCGGATCGAGATCGGACGGGGCGTGTGCCTTGCCGTATCGCCCGTTGTGACGGACGCTGGCTCGATAACGACCGGTTCGGCGGTGTCCAGTTCCGCGGCCGGCTCGACCGGACCCGGTTCGATCGGGCCGGGCAGGCGCGGTTCGACCTGGTTCGGTTCGACCGGCGGGGGCACCGGCGTAGCGGATATGGCGCCCGGCGGGTCCAGATCGACGAAGGCGATGTCGTCGAGGGCGATGGATCCCGAACCGGCATGCGGCCCGGGCTCGGCTGTGTTTGGCCGGTCCGCCGGATCGGCGGACGGCAGGGGGTCGCCGATCGCCGCCTCGATCTGCTCAAGCGCCCGGCCCATCACATCGAGCCCGGTCATCACACCGGCCGCCGACGAGATGCCGGTCGCATAGCGTTGCAGGATCTCGCAGTGCTCGGCGGGAATGCCGTATTGCCGCAGCGCGGTGGCGATGACGCCGATGCGCTCACCGGCGGTCTTCAGCGTCATCGCCGCCATGCGTCCGGCCTCGGCTTCCGCAGCAAACAGGACGGCGCCGGGATCGGGCCGGTCCGATGATCCATTGCCGGCCGATTTCGAACCGGCGATCTCAACGCGCGTCCGCGCGATAGCGGCGGAGATGTCGCGTAGCGCGGCGATGCGGGTGACGTCCTCGGCGTCGGTCTGCCGGTCCATCCGGCGCTCGATCCGGTCAAGCGCGTCGAGCAGGGTCGTGGTGTCGGCGGTGCGGTTGCGGCGGGCATATTCATCAAGGAACCAGCGGCCGCGGGCGGATTCGCTTACCGCAGCGAGGATCGCCTCATAGTCGGGTTCCAGATCCCGCGCGTGTGCTGGCACCGGAGGAGCAGGGTCTTCGCTGCGTGCGTTTTCGTCTGGAGCGGTATAGTCAGGTCCCGCCTCGTCGACCGTCTGGCGCGGGGCGGGGGTATTCGCGGGCATCGTCATGGACCGGACTCGATTCGCCTTCAGCTTGTCGCTCTACTACACGACCTTGTTTCTGTTGCTCGGGCTGCAGCTCCCCTACCTGCCGCTCTGGCTGGAATCGCGGTCGCTGACGCCGACGCAGATTAGCCTGATTCTCACGATTCCGATGATCGTGCGGCTCGGGGCGACGCCGGTGATGGCCTATTTCGCCGACCGCATGCCCTCGCGCGGCTTCGCCGTCCTGGTCTATTCGGCCGCCACGGCCGTCCTCTATCTCGGCTATCAGGCCTCCGCCGGCTTCTGGTCGATCGCGCTGGTCACGGCGCTCGTCTCGGTCGTCCTCAATCCGCTGATGCCGATCACCGAGGCCGTCGCGCTGCGCGGCGCGCGGTTCTACGATCTCGACTACGGCCGGATGCGGCTGTGGGGATCGCTGGCCTTCATCGTCGCCAACCTGATCGGCGGCGCGGTGATCGCCGAGCGCGGCGGGCCGGGCGCGCTGGTCGCGATGAATGTCGCCGCGATCCTGCTGGCGCTGGCGGCCCTCGGCCTGCCGCGCCGCAACGCAGGGGGCGAGGGCGGCGGCGAGGGAGGTGGCGGGCGGGCGGACCGGCCGAAGCCGAAAATGAGCGAGTTGTTCGCCTTCCTGCGCCGGCCGACCTTCGCCGGCGTGATGGTCGGCTCCGGTCTGATCCAGGCCTCGCACGCGGTGTTCTACGTGTTCGGGTCGATCGCCTGGATCGAGCAGGGCATCGCGCCGACGACGGTCGGCATGCTGTGGGGCTTCGGGGTGCTGGTCGAGGTCGGCCTGTTCTCGGTCTCCGGCCGTGTCACCGGGCTGATCGGCATTCGCGGCCTGTTCGCGGCGGCCGCCGGGCTGGCGGTGCTGCGCTGGCTGTTGATGACCGTGCAGTGGCCGGTCGCGGCCTATTTCCCGATCCAGGCGCTGCACGCTGCAACCTTCGGCGCGACCCATCTGGCCGCCATGGCCTATCTGACCGACGCCGCGCCCGAGCATCAGGCCAGCGGCGCCCAGGGCCTCTATTTCATGATCTACGGCCTGCTAGTCGGCTTGGCGACGCTGATCGCCGGTCCGCTGTTTCGCAGCTACGGCACCGGCGCCTACGCGGCGATGGCGCTGATCGCGGCGCTTGGTGGTCTTGTGCTCTGGATGTCGCTACGAACGCCGCGCGGGGCTCACCCCCACAGCGCCGGCTCGGGCGGGTAGAGCGTGCTGCCGTCATAGCGCAGGCCGGGGTCGCGGTCGCGGTCGAGCAGCAGCGGGCCATCGAGATCGACCCATTCGGCCCCCTGCGCAACCAGCACGGCCGGGGCCATGGCAAGCGAGGTGCCGACCATGCAGCCGACCATGATCTTCAGGCCCTCTGCCCGTGCCGCCTCCGCCATGGCGAGCGCCTCGGTCAGCCCGCCGGTCTTGTCGAGCTTGATGTTGATGGCGTCATAGCGTGCCGACAGGCCGGTCAGGCTGGCCCGGTCGTGCACGCTCTCGTCGGCGCAGATGGTGACGAGGCGGTCGATATCGGCGAGCGGCTCGTCCTGGTCGGCGGGCAGCGGTTGCTCGATCAGTTCCGCGCCATTGGCCGCACTTGCCGCGATCAGGGCCTCGAGCCGGGCTGGCGCCCAGCCTTCGTTGGCGTCTAGGATCAGGCGGGCGTCCGGGGCGCCCCTGCGGACCGCCTCGATGCGTTCGGCGTCGTCCTCGCCGCCATTCGGGCCGCCGAGCTTGACCTTCAGCAACGGCCGCGTGGCGGCGGCCCTGGCCGCCTTAAACATCGCGTCCGGATCGCCGAGGCTGAGCGTGTAGGCGGTCGTGAGGGGGGAGGGTGCGGCAAGGCCGGCAAGCGCTGCGGCCGGTTTGCCCGCCTGCTTGGCGGCAAGGTCCCAGAGCGCGCAATCGACCGCGTTGCGGGCGGCGCCCGCCGGCATCGCCTCGCGCAGGCCCTCGCGGTCGAGCCCGCCGGCGATCCTGTCGGCAGCCGCCAGGATCGCGTCGCGCACGCCCTCGACAGTCTCGCCGTAGCGGGCATAGGGCACGCATTCGCCACGGCCGACATGATCACCGTTACGGATCTCGGCGACGACGACGCGGGCCTCGGTCTTCGTTCCCCTGGCGATCGTGAAGCCGCCGGCGATCGGCCAGCTTTCGATACCCGCGGTGAGGTGTGGTGTGCCCGTCATTCTTCCGCGAACGCCTCGATCAGCCGCTCGACGATTGCCTCAACGCCGAAGCGGACCGGGTCGGTCGCCGGCACGCCGTGGGTGGTGGCCGTTTCCGCGCAAATCGCCTTGGCCGAGGTCTCGTCGAGCTTCTCGGTATTGATCGCAATGCCGACGCAGCGGATGCCCGGATTGGTCAGCGAACCCGCCGCGATCGTCGCGTCAATCACCTGCTGGATGGTCGGCAGGGGATGCTGGACGTTGCGCATGTTGGTGCGCGTCGGCTCGTGACAGACGACGAAGGCGTCGGGCTGCGAGCCGTGCAGCAGGCCGAGCGTGACGCCGGCGAAAGAGGGATGGAACAGCGATCCCTGGCCCTCGACCACGTCCCAATGGTCCGGATCGTTGGCCGGCGACAGCCATTCGGCGGCGCCCGAGATGAAATCGGCGACGACGGCGTCGACGGAGACGCCGCGGCCGGAAATGAAGATGCCGGTCTGGCCGGTGGCGCGGAAGTCGGCGTTCAGGCCGCGCTCGCGCATGCCCTTTTCAAGCGCCAGTGCTGTGTATTTCTTGCCGACCGAGCAGTCGGTGCCGACGGTGAGCAGGCGCTTGCCGGGCCGCTTCGTGCCCCGGCCGGTGGCGAATTTCTCGCGGCTGTGGCGCACGTCGAACAGCGTCCGGCCGCAGCGGGCGGCGGCCTCGGCGATCTCGGGCACGTCGCCCAGGCGCATGTGCAGGCCGCTTGCAATGTCGAGGCCGGCCTCGAGCGCGGTGACGATCGTGCCGATCCAGTGCCCCGGCAGGACGCCGCCGGGATTGACCACGCCGATGATCATCGTGCGGGCGCCGGCATGGACGGCCGCAGCGATGTCGAGATCCGGCAGCTTGGCGTCGGCCTGGCAGCCGGGCAGGCGCAACTGGCCAACGCACCAGTCGCGACGCCAGTCGACGATGCCATAGGCGGTCTTGGCGGCGAGGTCGTCGGGAACATCGCCCAAGAACAGCAGATACGGACGCGCTATTTCCATGCTATCAAAACCCCGATCGGTGGATTTGAAAGGTGGCCCGCACTTGCCCCGGCGCGCACCAATCATCAAGATGCGCCGTATTATCGGGGGGAGGGGCGCCGTTGCAAGTCGATTGCGGCGGCTTTTTCGAGGATCGGGTCAGTCACGTCTGCAATGGACACGCAACCGGCACTTATCGCATCCGGCGCAGGCGATGCCCTGACGCTGAGCGCGTCCGGCGACTGGATCGTCGGCGAGGCCGAACGGCTGCAGGGCGAGATCCGGCAGGTGGCGTCGGTGCCCGCCGGAACGCGCCGGGTGGCGATCGACCTTGCCGGCATCGGCAGGCTGGATACCGCCGGGGCCTGGCTCCTTCACCGCACCGCCAAGGAGCTTGCCGGCGCCGGTGTCGAGGTCGTCTATACCGGGCTTGGACCCTCCCGCGAGATCCTGATCGGCGAGGTCGAGCGCTCGGACCGGGAGCCGGCGCCGCCGCGCCGGTCGCCGCCATTCGCCTATCAGATCGTCAGCGACATGGGCGACACGGTGATCGAATCCGGCCGCGACGTCGTCGAGATGTCGACCCTGTTCGGCCGGGTCCTGCTGATTTCGGCCGGGTTCATCGCCAGGCCCTGGCGCTTCCGCCTGACCTCGATCACGTTCCACCTGGAATCCATGGGGCTCAGGGCGGTGCCGATCGTCGCGCTGATCACTTTCCTGATCGGTGGGATAATCTTGCAACAGGGGGCCTATCAGCTGCGCTTCTTCGGCGCCGAGGTGCTGGCGATTGATCTTGCCGGCATTCTCGTCCTGCGCGAGATCGGCCTGTTGCTCACCGCGATCATGGTGGCCGGCCGCACGGGCAGCGCGATCACCGCCGAGATCGGCTCGATGAAGATGCGCGAGGAGGTCGACGCGCTGAAGACGCTGGCGCTCGATCCCGTCGAGGTCCTGATCGTGCCGCGCCTGATGGCGCTCTTGGTGGCGCTGCCGCTCTTGACCTTCGTCGCCGATATCGCGGCGCTGGCCGGGGCGGGCGTGGTGGCGTGGATCTATATCGACATGCCGCCAGGCGCCTATATTCCCTATCTGCGCAGCGCGATAAACATGAATATGTTCCTGGTCGGGATCATCAAGGCGCCGTTCATGGCGATCGTGATCGGCATGATCGCCTGCCTGGAAGGGCTGCAGGTCGGAGGTAGCGCGGAATCGCTCGGCCGCCGGACCACCGCCTCGGTGGTCAAGGCGATCTTCGTGGTGATCGTGCTCGACGGGTTGTTTGCGATGTTCTTCGCCGCGATCAATTTCTGAAGGCAGGCAGCGCGATGACCGAAACCAACCCGAATCCCGTTTCAGAAACAGGCGCTTCGCCGGGGAACGGCACAGCCGGCGACGCGCCGGCGGGCCAGGCCCTGAACGCGCCGGGAAACGGGCAGGGGAACGGCCCCGGGAATGGGGTAGGCGAGCCGATCGTCAGGGCGCGCGGGCTCACCGTCGGCTTCGGCCCCAAGACCATCCACGAACATCTCGATCTCGACATTTATCGCGGCGAGGTGCTCGGCGTCGTCGGCGGGTCGGGGACGGGCAAGTCGGTGCTGCTGCGCACCCTTGTCGGCCTGCTGCCGCGCCGGGCCGGCACGATCGAGATGTTCGGCACCGATATCGACAGCGCCAGTACCCAGCAGCGGCTGGCGGTCGAGCGGCGCTGGGGCATCCTGTTCCAGCAGGGCGCGCTGTTTTCCTCGCTGACGGTTAAGCAGAACGTGCAGGTGCCGATGCGCGAGCATATGCGGCTCGATTCCAGGCTGATGGACGAACTGGCGCTGCTCAAGATCTCGATGGTGGGGCTTGCCGCCGACGCCGCCGACAAGTTTCCCGCCGAACTGTCGGGCGGCATGATCAAGCGGGCAGCGCTTGCCCGGGCGCTGGCGCTCGATCCCGATCTCGTCTTCCTCGACGAGCCGACATCCGGCCTCGATCCGATCGGCGCCGCGGACTTCGACGACCTGATCTCGAAGCTGCGAGACACTTTAGGTTTGACCGTTTTCATGGTAACCCACGATCTGGACAGCCTGTTTTCGATCTGCGACCGGATTGCTGCGCTGGGCAACAAGCACATCATGGTCGCTGGCGATCTGAAGACGGTGATGCAGTATCCGGACCCGTGGATTAAGGAGTATTTCCACGGGAAGCGTGCCCGTGGGGCGACCGAGGGTCGGGCCGGTGGGGCGTGAGCGCGCTTTAGACGGCTTTAAGGAGTAGGCGGCGGGGAATGGAAGTCCGGTCAAGTCCGTTCATTGTCGGCCTGTTCACGATCGCGGTTATCGTCGGCGCCTTCGGCTTCGTCTACTGGATGGCGGCGTTCGGGGAATCCTCGGGCCGGGTCGCCTATCGCGTCATCTTCTCCGACGAGGTGACGGGCCTGAACAAGGGCAGTTCCGTCCTCTATAACGGCATCAAGGCCGGCGACGTGACCGAGTTGTCCGTCGCCAAGGACGATCCCGCCCAGGTGGTCGCGCGGATCGAGGTCGACCCGAACTATCCCATCAATGTCGACACCACCGCGCAGCTTCAGTTCACCGGCATCACCGGCGTCGGTTTCATCCAGCTGAAGACGGCGAAGGCCGACGCCATGCCGCTCACCGAGGCCTGGGGCAAGTCCGACGAGCCGCCGATCATCTATGCCGAGAAGTCGACCTTCCAGGACCTGATCGAGGGTGCCCAGTCGCTGATGGCCAAGGTGGATTCGGTCGCCTCCAGCATCGACACGCTGGTCAAGACGAACGAGACCTCGGTGTCCAACACGATCAAGAACATCGAGACTTTCTCGGCCGCGCTGGCCGACAATTCCGACAAGATCTCCACCTTCATGAGCGACGCGAGCGCGGCGGCGAAGTCGCTCTCCTCCGTCGGCGAGCGGGTCGACAAGCTCGCCACCAACCTCAACACGCTGGTTGCGGCGATCTCGCCGGACGAGGTACGGGCGATCGTCGGCGACGTGCGCACCTTCGCCGATTCGCTTGCAGCGAATGCCGACACCATTACGGTGATGGCCGAGAATGCCGGTGACGCGGCCGAGCGCATCAACAAGATCGCCCAGACGCTGGAAGGGGCCGCCAACAACGCCGTCAAGGTGATCGAAGCGGTCAATCCCAACCAGGTTTCGCAGATCGTCGCCAATCTCGACAAGATCAGCACGACGATCGCCGGCAAGGATCAGGAAATCACGTCCTTCATCGACGATGCGAAGGCGACCGCGGCCGAGCTCAAGCAGGCCTCGGAGCGGGTCAACACGCTGCTTGCCAAGGTCGACGGGATGGTCGGCAGCCCCGAAGGCCAGAACATGATCACCAATGTCAACCAGGCCGCCAAATCGATCCGGGAACTGGCCGACAATTTGAATTCCAGGATCGGTACCATTACAGCGGATGTCGAGCGGTATGGCGTGGGGGGCTTGAAGGACTTCCAGGCGCTGATGGCGGAAGCCCGGCGGATGGTGTCCAATCTCGATCGCACGCTGACCTCTCTGGAAAGCAATCCGGGGGGATTCCTGTCGGGGCGGCCCCCGGTGCCGGAATACAGCGCCGGGCGTCGGTTCTAGACCATTGGCACCGGCGATGAGAGAGGGTGGGGGAACGAGATTGCGAACCGCGTGGCAGCCATTGGTCGCGCTTCTGTGCGCTGCTGTCTTGAGCGGCTGCTCCTTCCTTGCGCCCAAGCCTGCGCCCGACACGTTCGATCTTAAGGCAGCCACCGCCTTTCCGGGAACCGTCGGCGGCACCTCCATCCAGTTCGCGATCACCGAGCCGAGCGCGGTCGGCGCGCTCAACAGCGAGCGGATCGTGGTGCGGCCCGAACCCACCGAGATCACCTATCTGGCCAAGGCGCAGTGGAACGACAGGGTGCCCGTGCTGGTCCAGGCGCGGCTGATCGATTCCTTCCGCAACACCGGCAACGTGCGCTCCGTCGGCCTGCCCGGCGGCGCCGTTGACAACGATGTCGGGCTCGTCACCGATCTGGAGGACTTCCATATCGATGCCGAGACGGGCCAGGCGCGGATCACCATCGCGGTCCGGATCGTCTCAGATCAGACCGGTCGGGTGCTCGCCTCGCGGATCTTCCGGGCAGCCGCGCCGGTGTCGGGCGATTCGATCGACGACATGGTCGACGCGATGAACGCGGCCTTCACCACGATCGCCGCCGATATCGTCGTCTGGACGCTCGCGCGGATTTGACCCCGGGGACGCAGATCTAAGCCAGGCGGGGCCGGATCTGAGCCTGAAGGCGGGCTTTGCGCCCGGCTGGCCCTGCTGCGACCATTCGACCGCAGCCGTTGCCTGCCCGAATCCCCGGATCATGTTATTGTGCAGGTCGTTTCAAGCACAGCGGGACGGTCGTCATGGATCTCGATGTCGTATTGCTTGCCCGAATACAGTTTGCCTTTACCGTTGCCTTTCACATTATCTTCCCGAGCTTCACGATCGGTCTGTCGGCCTGGATCGCGACGCTGCTGGTCATCTGGCGGCGCACCGGCGACGAGCGCTACCGGACGCTTGCCCGGTTCTGGACCAAGGTCTTCGCCGTCTCATTCGCCATGGGCGTCGTCTCCGGCATCGTGCTGTCCTATCAGTTCGGCACCAACTGGAGCCATTTCTCCTATGTCGTCGGCAATGTCGTCTCGCCGCTGATCGGCTACGAGGTGCTGACCGCCTTCTTCCTGGAGGCGACGTTCCTGGGCATCATGCTGTTCGGCTGGAACCGGGTGCCGCCCTGGCTGCATGTGATGTCGGCCTGTTTCGTCGCGATCGGCACGCTGATGTCGGCCTTCTGGATCCTGTCGGCGAACAGCTGGATGCAGTTTCCGACCGGCCATGTGGTGCGCGACGGCATCGCCTATCCCGAGGACTGGCTGAAGATCATCTTCTCGCCGACCTTTCCCTTCCGGCTCGCCCATATGGGGATCGCGGCCTATCTGACGACGTCCTTCGTGATCCTGGCGATCGGGGCGCGCTACGTCCTGGCCGGCACGCATCCGAAATATTCCGGCATCATGCTGAAGATGGGACTCGGCATGGCGATCGTGCTGGCGCCGCTGCAGGCCTTTATCGGCGACCAGAGCGGCCTTGCCGTGCGCGACCATCAGCCGGTCAAGCTCGCGGCCATCGAAGGCCATTGGGAGGCGGATGCGCCCGGGCCGGTGCCCCTGGTCCTGTTTGCAATCCCCAACGAGAAGGAGGAGCGCAACGATTTCGAGATCGCCGTTCCCTATCTCGGCAGCCTGCTCCTCACCCATTCGCTGACCGGCTCGTATCCGGGCCTGAAGGCGGTTCCGCCGGAAGACCGGCCGCCGCTGTGGGGGCCGTTCTACGGCTTCCGGCTGATGGTCGGGATCGGCTTCCTGATGATCTTCGTCGCCTTCTGGGGCGCCTTCCGCTGGTGGCGCGGCGACCTTCTTCAAGCGCGCCGGTTCCTGACCGTTGCCTCCTATATGTGGCCGGCGGGCTTCATCGCCGTCCTGTCCGGCTGGATCGTCACCGAGGTCGGCCGTCAGCCCTGGGTCGTCACCGGACTTCTGCGCACCGGCGATGCGGCCTCGCCCGTTTCCGCGGCTGTGGTGCTGACCAGCCTGATCCTGTTCGTCATCGTCTATGGGATCGTCTTCTCCTTCGGCATCTACTACATGAACCGGCTGCTTCATCGCGGGCCGGAAGAGCCGGCTGAGGGCGAAGACGTCGAGGGTGTCGGCAGCCGGCCGCTTGCCGGCGTCGGACCCGCCGGCTCAGAGGCCTATAGGGGGTAGGGCCATGGACACTGGTGGAATGGACCTTACGCTTTCCTACTATCTGCCGGTCATCTGGGCCGGCCTGATCGCGACTGCCGTGTGCATGTATGTCATCCTCGACGGTTTCGATCTCGGCATCGGCATTCTGTTCCCCTTCGCCCGCTCGGAGGAGGAGCACGACCAGATGATGAATTCGGTCGCGCCGTTCTGGGACGGCAACGAGACCTGGCTGATCCTCGGCGGCGGCGGCCTGTGGGTCGCCTTCCCGATGGCCTATGCGATCATCATGCCGGCGCTCTACCTGCCCGTCATCGTCATGCTGCTGGCACTGATCTTCCGGGGCGTGTCGTTCGAGTTCCGCTGGGTCGCCAAGCCCCGGCACGGCCGCTGGGATTTCGCCTTTGCCGGTGGGTCGACGCTTGCCGCCTTCTGCCAGGGGCTGATCCTCGGCGGCCTCATACAGGGCATCAAGGTGGAAAACGGCGCCTTTGCCGGCGGCACGTTCGACTGGCTGACGCCGTTTTCGGTGATCTGCGGGCTCGGCATGGTCGCCGGATACGCGCTTTTGGGTGCGACCTGGCTGATCGCCCGAACCGAAGGGCCGGTCGCCGAGCGGGCGCGCAGCCAGGCCCGCAACGCGCTGCTCCTGGTACTCGCCTTCGTCGCGCTGGTCAGCCTGTGGACACCGTTCAGCGTCGAGCGGATCGCCGAGCGCTGGTTTGCGACGCCGAACATCTACTATCTGTGGCCGGTGCCGCTGATCACGCTGCTGCTCGGCGTGTCGCTGTGGCGCGGCATTGCGCGGGGGGCGGATCTGGCGCCGTTCCTGTCGGCGGTCGGGCTGTTCCTTCTGTCCTATCTCGGCCTTGCCATCTCGACGCTGCCGCTGATGGTGCCGCCGAGCGTCACCATCTGGCAGGCTGCCGCCGTGCCGCAGAGCCAGATCTTCACGCTGATCGGCGTCATCTTCATGCTGCCGATCATCCTCGGCTACACGGTGTTCGTCTACTGGACCTTCCGCGGCAAGGTGCGGCCGGGCGAGGGCTATCACTGAGGCGCGCGTCGCGGGTTGTCTGAAGTGGGGAGAACTGGCGGCGGTTTGTTTCCTTCGAGACGCCTCGGTTCCCCGATCCCGGCCCCTCGGAACCGGCCTTCGGCCGGTCCAAGGACAGGCTCCGCGAAGCCGGAGAGCCGGGATCGGGGAACCCGGGCGTATCGAGGGGTGCACATGACCGGGCGCGTTTCCCGGTCCCGGATCAGCCGGCGAACACTTCGCCCTGAATTTTCCTCACCGCCCCTGTTGCCGCGGCGCGGAACCGGGCTATGGTTTCGGCTGGGTGTGAAGTAGTGCGTAGCCGGGCTTTACGAAGATGACGTTCCGCCGTTTTTTCCCCTTAGTGGGCCTTTTCCTCGCAATGGGCCTCGTCCTGTCCGCCGGTTCCGCCACGCAGGCGGAGGAAATCGTGCTGCGCGGCACGCTCTACGAGGCCGGCGACTACAAGGTCGGCTCGCGCATTCCCAATTGCGGCCGTTCGCGGACGATCCTGACGGCTGATCTCGGCGATTACGGCGCCTCGATCGGTGCCTTCATCATCCTCAATCCGAAGAAGCTCGACCGCTTGTCGGCGGCAACGCGGCTGTTCGTCTACAGCCACGAATGCGCCCACCAGCTCTACGGGCCGGGCGAGGAGCGGGCCGACTGCTACGCCGCCAAGCGCGGCAAGGCGGAGGGCTGGCTGCGCGAGGCCGATATCGCCCAGGTCTGCAAGATTTTCCCGCACAAGAGCCGCTCGACCGCCCATCCCGATCGCGCCGCCCGCTGCGAGGCGATCCGCGCCTGCTATGCCCGCGGCACGACGCCCGCCGCCGTCCGCGCGCCGGACGCAGCGCCCGCCGGGCGCGACCTGCGTTAGGGGAAACGGGGCTTTTTGTTTTCAACCGGGCCACCCCCACTGACGTCATCAACTCAGTTTTCCTAAACGGAAGCGGTGTCTTGGTATCGCCCGCCAATTTCCCCTCCGTGTCATTGCCGGGCTTGTCCCGGCAATCCATGAACACAGATGCCAGCGAGGTGTTCATGGATGCCCGGAACAAGTCCGGGCATGACATCCGAGGGGTGATCAGGCTGAAATCAAAAAGCCCCGTCTCCGCTGAACCGGACAGTAGCGGGCTTGTCCCGGCAATGACACGAGGGGATACCAGGGGACAAGCCCGGTAATGACCGGGGAGAATGTATCGACCATCACTTTCCCCGCGCCCTCCTGGCCCGTCGCTGACGCGACTTCCGGGATGACGAGAGGAGGCGGGGGCAGTCATCCTCGAACCGGGGGCGGAGCCGATTTTCACCGCCCGCCCGCCGCCACGGACCGCCCGGGGCTTGATTTGCGCGCGCCGACGCCCCAAAACGAGGGCAGCCAATCGCTTGCCGCTCTCAAGAGGATGTCCCCCATGGACGCGTTCAAGACAATCAATAGCGTCGCCGCGCCGCTGCCGATCGTCAATGTCGACACCGACCTGATCATTCCCAAGCAGTTTCTGAAGACGATCGAGCGCCATGGGCTCGGCAAGGGCCTGTTCCACGAGCGCCGCTTTCACGAGGACGGCAGCGAGAACCCGGATTTCGTGCTCAACAAACCGGCCTATCGCAGCGCCGAGATCCTGATCGCCGGCGACAATTTCGGCTGCGGCTCCTCGCGCGAGCACGCCCCCTGGGCGCTGATGGACTACGGCATCAAATGCGTCATCGCGCCGTCCTTCGGCGATATCTTCTTCAACAACTCCTTCAAGAACGGCATGCTGCTGATCAAGCTGCCGCAGGAGGAGATCGACAAGCTCCTGGACGACGCCGGCCGCGGGGCCAACGCGACGATCACCATCGACCTGGAGAGCCAGACCATCTCCGGCCCGGACGGCGGCACGATCGAATTCGAAGTCGACCCCTTCCGCAAGCACTGCCTCCTGCACGGCCTCGACGATATCGGGCTGACCATGGAGAAGCACGAGATGATCGACGCCTATGAGGCGAAGGCGGGGGACGAGCGGCCCTGGTTGTGAGGGGGTAGTCTAGGCCCGAAACCGTGATTGAGTAGGATTGGATGATGGTCGATCCGGCACAGGACCTGTTCGGCTTTCAGCGGCCACCGGGATCGTTCCGGGGCGATTGAGCGCTCCACCGGTGTCCCTGTCCACCCTTATAACCCTCCTGCTCGCGGCCGTTCTCGGATACGGCTTCATCGTCGCGGCGATGTATGTCCTCCAGCCGCGCCTGTTGTTCCTGCCCGATATGCCGTCGCGGGTCGTCGAACGCGATCCCTCCGCGATTGGTCTTGCCTACGAGCCCGTAACGATCGAAACAGCCGACGGCGTTTCGTTGTCTGGCTGGTATGTGCCGGCGGACGCCGGTCGAGGCGTGGTTGTGTTCTTTCATGGCAATGCCGGGAACATCTCGCATCGCCTGGAGTCGCTTCAGATCTTCAATGCACTCGGCCTGGACACCCTGATCTTCGACTATCGCGGCTATGGCGGGAGTGAAGGCGCGCCGTCCGAGGCCGGGCTGAAACGCGACGCGGTTGCCGCCTGGCGCTATCTGACGAATGAGCGCGGGATCGCACCGGACCGCATCGTTTTGTTTGGCCGGTCGCTCGGCGCGGCCGTTGCCGCGGGGCTTGCCGCCGATATCGAGCGGGACGGGCGCGCTGCCGGGCTGATCGTCGAAAGCGGCTTCGTCTCGGTGCCGGATCTCGGGGCGAGGCTATATCCCTGGCTGCCGGTGCGCCAGCTCAGCCGGTTCCGGTTTCCGACCGCCGAATACCTTGGGACCGTGTCCATGCCGGTGCTTGTCATCCACAGCCGCGATGACGAGATCATTCCGTTTGCGCAGGGCGAAGCGCTGTTTCAGGCAGCTGGTGGGCCCAAGCGGTTCCTGGAGATACGCGGCGGTCATAATGACGGCTTCTGGGTGAGCGGCGAGGCATACCGGCAGGGGCTGGATGGATTTTTCGGATCGGTGTTACAGTATTGAGCGATATTCCAGGGTAATTAGATGGCTATATTTTAAAGCAATTCTAACTATCAATATATATTCTAGATTTTATATATATGAATAATATTCTACAGCAATGATTCCATGCTTAATATTTTTACTATAATTATGCTCTTAATTTTTCCAGTTTTGCTTGTTCTTCGATAGCACTCTACGCCGATGTCGCCATCCCCGCGCGACTTGTCCAGCGCGTTCGCAGATAGGCTGCCTGTAATTGTCGATATACTCCTTGTATCGCGAGCATTTTCCGCAATTTCGAATGAAATTGGGCGCTTTTCTGAATATAGATAAATTCTTCCTCTATAAGTATTGACGTTGTAGCTAGATACTCTTCCGTTAAGTCGTTCTCTATGATCCGATTCAATTGTATATATAATATGTTCATATGTTTTATTATCCAGAGATTTTCTGATTTTGTAATTATTTCTACCTACTCTTGAGTATATATTCGCTTCAATCGCTGTCTCAGATTTCACGATTGGCCTATGCATTTCTCTAATAGCAGGTTCGCATTTTTCTATTACGCTATCAAATCGAGATTGCTCTAGGGGTTTAATAATTTCATCTTCTCTGTATTTTAGATCTTCGTATTGCTGTCCGAGTGTTTTTTCAAAATCTACATGAAATCCGAGTGTTTCAGAAACAACATAGTCATAAGCCGATGCTATTAAGTGCCCTAGCGGAGTATCTATTGGAGCTGTTCCGATTGTATAAATACCTACGGCAATAGCGGCTGTTATCTTCCAGCTTCCATCTTCGGCGGGGAGGGCAAATATTTGCGCTCCTTTAAGGGAGGGTGCTTGGGTAATAACTTTGTCATTTATTATCAAATGGGTGGTTATCGCTAATGATCTTTGAAATCCAACCATAGCTTGAGATACATCGTAGAATTCGATCTGGTGCTCATCTGCGGCACCGCCGGTGTAACTTAAAGTGAAGCTCCCAACCGACATATCTGATGTCCTTCCGCGCCGATAGCGAATGGCTATGCATACTAGCAATCGATTTGCGTGTTAGACTAGCAGTTTAACCGATTTGCTTAGTTTTCATCCAATTGGTGGTGTTCAAGAAATGTGAGCTTCGATTGACGCATTCGAGCACCTAAGCAAGTCCACGCTGCAGGAGTTCAAGCGACACCTGTAGGCCTCTCCCGGTGTGTTAACCGCCATTAACCCTAACAAACCCTTACCCGTATCCCCGCGCGCCATATTTTGGCACCATCGCCCAGCGAGGATATCCATGATCGGGCACGGTGGATCGGCCCGGAACCCGTCGCCGCGCGCAGGGACACACGATGCTCAGGAAGGCCGTTTCGAGCCTCGACATCACGACCAAGACGACGCTCGGCGTGCTGGCGCTGGCGAGCGGCGTCTATACCTATCTGGGCGTGCGCGAGTTGCTCGACGGCTCGGCGCTGCTCGTGTTCTTCGCCGCGATCATCTATTCGGCCGCCGTGTCGATCGGCATCTATGCCTTCTGGTCCTATCTGATGCGCTTCCTGCCGCATGTGCGCGACGGGGTGAGCCGCGTCCTCCTGGTGCTGGCAATGGGGATCGGCTCGCTGATGATCATCGCGATGTCGTCCTGGCTGAACGCGGCGGCGCTGGCGGGCTCGGCGGCGCTGGAGCAGCATCTCGCCAACAAGCTCGAGCGGTTCGCGACCGATCTCGACCGCGCCCACAACAATGCGCTGGCCGCCCAGAGTCTGTTGCCCGATATCCAGATGGCCTCGCTGCGCTTTGCCCAACTGGCCGAGGATGAGCGTGTGCAGGGTTCGCTGACCGGTACCTCCGGGTCGGGCACCGTTGTGCAGCTGCTGAGCCAGATGTCCCGGCAGCTCGACGGGCTGGCCGACGAGGTCGAGGCCTCCCGGGCGCAGGTCGCGACGCTGTTCGAAGAGGGCAGCGCCCATATCGCCCGGATGCGCGAACTGGTCTCGGCGCGCGGGCCGATCAATCCGAGAAGCGACCAGTTCGCAGCCGATTCGATGGCGCTGATGGGCGTTATCGCCGCCATGCAGCAGACCTCGGTCGCCCCCTCGGTGAAGCGGGCGGCCGAAGATTTGGCGCGCGGTTTCATCGCCCCGGTCGCCGATGGCCGCTCCGTCGATCTGGCCGAGCGGCAGACGCTGGTGGTGGGCAACGTGGAAGCCGCCGTTGCCGCGCAATCGGAGGCGCTGGCCGAGGCGGCGGGCGAGATCCTGGCCGCCGAGCCGGTCCGGCCGGAGCGCTTCGAGCCGCTGACGACGGCCGAGGCGGTGCTGCGCTATGCGCCCGATTTCCTGCCGAGCTGGGCCGGCGCCATTTCGATCGACCTGCTGCCGGCCGTGCTGATCCTGATGCTCTGCGTCGTCCATGCCGGCATCCGCCGCGAGGAGGAACCGGCCGAGGCCGCCACCATGAGCGCCGCCGACCTGATCACCGCGGCCCGCATCCTGCGCGAGGTCGAGGACGAGGCGCGAATGATCGGACCCGCTGGGCCGGGGGTCGGACCGGATGATCCGGAGAAACGGGACGACGCGCGCGACCAGATCGCCGAAACGGACAATCCGGACGGCCCGAAGGACAAGACGAAGGCGACGGTGACGCCCCTGACAGCATCATCGTCGACCGCTTCCAACCGGACGGGATCGGGCGAATGAGTCTCGCAGGCGACGGCCGGTTGGCTGTATCGAAGGAGGAGGGGGCGAATACGCCGGCCGGCAGGGCCGGACGCGCGGTTCTCCGGGTCCTCGGTACGCGGCCGGACGAGACGATCCTGAAATGGCTGTTCCGGGGCCTGCTGGCTGCGACCGTCATCATCCTCGGCGTCGATCTGGCGCAGATGCGCACGGCGGACCAGAGGGCGGCGGCGCTTCCGGGCGCGGCGCCCGCCGTCGAGCCCTATCTGCCGTCGCCGCGCGAAAACGTGCCGCCGCATCCCGTCCTTGCCTCGCCCGATGCGCTCAGCGCCCCGGCCCGCTTCGAGCTGGTCTCCGGCGGGCGGCTCCTGCTGGAAGGGGCGATCGATGCCGGTGCGGCCGAGCGGTTCGCCGCCGAAATCGACAAGCGCGGCGACTATGTCAACACGGTGGTGCTCAACTCGCCGGGCGGGTCGGTCGGCGATGCGCTGGCGATTTCCGGCATGATCCGCGACCACGGCTTCTCGACTTTCGTCGAATCCGGCGGCTATTGCGCCTCCTCCTGCCCGCTGATCCTGGCTGGCGGCATCGACCGCACGGTCGCGACCGATGCCTCGGTCGGCGTGCACCGTGTCTCGGTGGCGTCAAGCCAGGCGATGTCGGCGCAGGACGGCATGGACAATGCGCAACGGGTTTCGGCCGAAATCCAGCGCACCCTGGTCGAGATGGGCGTCGATCCGCGCGTCTGGCTGCATGCCATGGAGACGCCGAGGGAGGAGCTGTTCTACTTCAGCCCGGAACAGCTGATGACGCTGCAACTGGCGACTCGCCTGATCGCCTCGAATAGGCAATAAACGTCGCCGGCGACTTAACCAGCGGGCGACATGACCAGTTTCTTCCAATGTTCTTTCAATCGCTGACCGTCACCGCGGTCCTGCATATCTGCCTTATCGTCCTTGTCGGCGTCCGGGTGATCATGAACCGGCCGGCGACCGGGGTGGCACTCGCGTGGGTGATGCTGGTCTCCGCCGTGCCCTTCGTCGGGGCGATGATCTACATGATGATCGGCGAGCGGCGCATCGGCAGCAAGCGGGCCCGCGGGCTTGGCCACCTGCGCGCCCGCTACCGGCAGATGTCGGAGGCGATCATCAGCGAGGGCTATGCGGATGTCGACTGGTCGCAGCATACCTCGCGGGCGCGTGGCCTCGACAGTCTCGGCCGCACGGTGGCGGGGACGGCGACCGTCGGCGGCTCCGAATTCGCCATGCTGACGACGCCGGCGGAGATCCTGAAAGGCATCGCCGCTGATATCGACACCGCCGAGATCAGCGTGCTGATGGAGTTCTATATCTGGAATGCCGGCGGCGATGCCGATCTCGTCGTCAAGGCGCTGATCAGGGCGGCGGGCCGGGGCGTTGCCTGCCGGGTGCTGGTCGACCATATCGGCTCGCGGCCGTGGCTGCGCGGCGACCAGCCGGCCCAGCTCAAGGCAGCCGGCGTCGAGGTGACGGTCGCCCTGCCGGTCGGGCTCTGGCGTCTGATGCTCGGGCGCAACGATCTGCGACTGCACCGCAAGATCGTGGTGATCGACGGCGAGATCGGCTGGACCGGCAGCATGAACCTGGTCGATCCGCGTTTCTTCAAGAAGGAGAAGGGCGTCGGCGAATGGGTCGACGCGATGGTCCGGCTGCGCGGGCCGGTCGTGCCGGTTCTCGCCGCCACCGTCATCGGCGACTGGGCGCTGGAGACCGGCGAGACGGTCGATCAGCTCGTCGAGAGCGCCAATCTGCACCTGCACGGGCCGATGGGCGACACGCATATGCAGGTGATCGGGTCGGGACCCGGCGAGACCGGCGACGGGATTCTGCTGATGCTGCTGGCGCTGATCAACGCCGCCCGGGAGGAACTGATCCTGACGACGCCCTACTTCGTGCCGGACGAGGCGCTGCTGCGGGCCTTGCGCGGGGCAGCGGGGCGCGGCGTCGCCGTGACGCTGATCCTGCCGGAGAAGATCGATTCCTATCTCTCCCGCCACGCCAGCCGCACCTATTACGACGAACTGTTCGAGACCGGCGTCGAGATCCGCTTCTATCGGGGCGGCCTCCTGCACACCAAGTCGATCACGGCGGACGGGGCGATCTCGATGTTCGGCACCGTCAATCTCGACATGCGCAGCCTGTGGCTGAACTACGAGGTCTCGCTGTTCGTCTATTGCGCGCAGTTCACCGGACGGCTGCGGGCGCTGCAGGAGGACTATATGAAGGCCTCCGTCCGTCTCGATCCGGCGGAATGGCGCAAGCGGCCGATCCATCACCGCTTCATCGACAACACGTTCCGGCTGGTCAGTCCGCTTCTGTGAGGGTTGGTCACACCCGCCGTCGGGAATACGCTGGGTTCGTCATATTTGTTCCTGTTATGTTCTTGACGGCGCGCGCCGTTTCGGCTTCAATCGCCGGGCGGACTGGAACGAGGGAAACGCAATGAGCGAGGCTGTGGCCGACGGGCTGATGCAGCGGGAAGACGGCCGGGTGTCCTGCTGGTGGCCGGGAGACGATCCCTTCTATCAGCGCTACCATGACGAAGAGTGGGGGCGGCCGGTCGGCGACGATCAGAGGTTGTTTGAAAAGCTCTGTCTGGAGGGCTTCCAGTCCGGCCTGTCCTGGATCACGATCCTGCGCAAGCGCGAGAATTTCCGCAAGGCCTTCGCCGGGTTCGATATCGCGACGGTGGCCCGATTCGGCGAGGACGACGTTGAGCGGCTCCTTCAGGATGCGGGCATCGTCCGCCATCGCGGCAAGATCACCGCTGCGATCAACAACGCGCAGCGGGCGCTGGAATTGCAGGCGGAGGCCGGGTCGCTGGCCGCCTTCATCTGGCAATACGAGCCGGCGCCCGAGACGCGGCCCGAACGCATCGACCACGCCGCGATGCGAACACTTGCCAAGACGCCGGAATCGACCGCGCTGTCGAAGGCGCTGAAAAAGCGCGGCTGGCGCTTTGTCGGGCCGACGACGGTCTATGCCTTCATGCAGTCGATGGGGCTCGTCAACGATCACCTGGAAGGCTGCGAGTGGCGCGAGCCGACGGAAGCGGCGCGGGCGGCCTTCAAGCGGCCAACCTGAGGGGCGGAGGACAACCGGATGGGCCATGACACCGTCACCATAGAGCGCCGCGATACGACGGCGATCGTCAGGTTCGACCGGCGCGGCCGGGCCAACGCCATCGATTTCGCCATGATGGAGGCGCTCACCGAGGTCGCCCGCGGCTTCGAGGGGGATACGCGGACGACGGCGGCGGTGCTGCTCGGGGCGCCGAACATCTTCTGCGGCGGCATGGATCTGCGCGATCCGGCCTTTGCGCGGCTTGACGACATGTGCCTGGCCGAGCTTCGGGCGCTTGCCGACCACGGTACCCGTCTGGCGCGGGCCTGGGCGCAGATCGAGTTTCCGACGATCGCGGCGGTCGAGGGACCGTGTATTGGTGGCGGAATGGTGATCGCGGCCGTTTGCGACTTTCGCGTCGCCGGACGTGGCGCCCGCTTCGGCGCTCCGGAAATCGCGATCGGCCTCAACATGGCCTGGCAGTCGGTGCCGCGGCTGATTGACCTTGTCGGGGCGCCGGCGACGCGCCGCCTGCTGCTGCTGGGCGAGGAGTGGGATGGCGCGGAGGCCCGCCGGCTCGGTTTCGTCGACCGGGTCTGCGAGGACGGGACCGCCTTCGACGAAGCGCTGGCGATGGCTGAGATGCTCGGCGCGCGGCCGGCCGTTGCGACCCGCATGGCCAAACGGCAGATCGATGCGGCGGCGCACGGCCATGACTGGATGTCGAGCGCAACCGACAAGGACCAGCAGGTGCTGGCCTGGCTGTCGGAGGATTTTCGCGCCACGCTCAAACGCTTTCGGGACGCATGACGGCTGTTTGGCGGGCGCGGCAAAACGGATCGGGGCGAGGCGCCCCGATCAAGGCCGGCGCAGGGTTTACGTCAGTCGCCCCGCGGCGGCATCGTCGCCTGGACGCTGTCGCGTTCGTTCATCCGGTCGAGCCAGGCCGCCAGGTTGCCGGCCGCCTTGATCTTCTCTCCGCTCTCCGGCATGCCGCTGCAATAGTGGATGATCGGCAGCAGGTTGAGATCGGCAAGGCTTAAGGAGCCGCCGGCCAGATAGTCGCTATCGGCAAGTGCTGCATCGAGGATGCCGATCTGCCTGTCGAGCTCTTCCAGGCTGGCGTCGATGCGGGCGCGGTCCGGTTTGCCGTCCTCGGTGCCCGGAAAGATGTAGGCGAACAGGTATTTCCGCACCATCAGCGGATCGATCGCGGTGTTGACCGCCGAGACCCATTCCTCCATCCGCGCATAGGCCTTCGGGTCTGCGGGGGTAAGCGGCGGGCCGTCGAAGGTGCGGTCGATATAGGTGTTTATCGCGTGCGATTCGAACAGCGTCACATCGCCGTGGCGCATCGCCGGCATCTTGCCGAAGGGGCTGATCGCCGTGAGGTCTGGCGTGTGTGGCGCGGCGTGGACGAGTTCATGATCGACGCCCTTCTCGTGCGCGCTCATGCGCGAGGTTCTGACATAGGTGCTGGGCGGCAGTCCGTAGATCTGCAGGGTGGCCATGGCGGGGTCCTCCGTGGGGGTGGGCGATGATAGCCTGGTCTTCGATCAGCCGACCAGCCGTTCCAGGCAATCGAGCGTCGACGACCAGCCGCCGTGATGGGCGTCGCGGGCCTCGCGGGTTTCGAACGGCTTCTGGGTCAGCACGATCGTCGTGCCCTCCGCCGTCGGCGTGAAGCGGATCGACACCACGGTCTCGTGGCCGTAGGTTCCGTCTTCCTGCTCCCAGGCCCAGGTGAATTCCAGGAACTGCGGCCCTTCGATCGCCCGATAGATGCCGCCGACCGTGTGGCGGCTGCCCTGCGGCGATTCCATCACGACGCGCCAGCGCCCGCCTTCGCGCGCATCGATCTGATGCTCGCTGACCCGGTAACCGTCCGGGCCCCACCATTGCGAGATCAGTTCCGGTTTCGTCCAGGCATCGAACACGCGTCCGGGCGGCGCCTTGAAGTGGCGTTCGATTTCCAGAACGTCGTCTCCAAGCAGTTGGTCGACACTCATGTTCTGTTTCCTTCCGGTTCCTCAAGCAGTTTTTCCAGGCGGTCGAGCGACCCCGACCAGAAGCGGCGCTGGGTGTCGATCCAGTCGGCGAGGCCGGAGAGCGCCTGCGGCCGGATCGAAATCCGCCGCCATTGCCGGTCGACCTTGCGCTCGATCAGCCCGGCGCGTTCGAGTACGGCGAGATGACGCGAAATCGCCGGCTTGGAGATGGCGAAGGGCTCGGCCAGTTCGCCGGCGGTCCGGTCACCCTCGCGCGCCAGCCGCTCGACGATGGCGATCCGGGTCGGATCGGCCAGCGCGGCAAAGGTCTCGGAGAGCTGGGTGTTGGCAGTCAGCATGTTTTCGATTTCCATTAATTAACGGTATTGTTAAATGATATTTGTGCGGCTGTCAATCGGCTTGCCTGGCTCGATGCCGGTCAAACCGATATCGGCCACCGACAACGCGAGGCAGGAGGCTTCCTCGGATCAGCCGGCCACCGGTCTTCAGCCCCCCTCCATCCGCCCCTGCGGCGGCAGCGGCCTTGCCCGGCGCTCGTGCCAGCCGACGCGGGCCTGCGGCTTTGAATCGGTGGAGGCGAAATAGGGCTTGATGTCGATGAGCGGCGTGCCGTCGAAACAGTCGACATGACGGACCAGCAGGCCGTCCCCGGTGACCTCGACGAGATCGGCGACCGCCAGGCCGATCGGATTGGGCCGGCCCGGCGCGCGCAGGGCGAAGACGCCATGGGTTGCAAGATCATTGGGCGGGGTCAGGGTGATCGTCTGCCGATCGGCGCGGTCGAGCCAGTAGAGCAGGAAAACGTGCGTGCACGTCTCAAGCGATTTCAGGCCGGCGCGGTAGGCGGGATCGAGGACGACCCGGCAGACCGTGTCGGTCTCCATGGCGTTGCGCGGACAGTCCTCGGCCCGCGTCCAGGGCGTCTCGATATGGCCGATCACGGTGAGCGTCGGGGCGTCGGTCGGGCGGTCTGTCTGCATCTTGAGGCCTGATTGATCGCTTTCACCGCCGGATGACTGTGGCAGGACCCCGGCAGGATTATCGGGGGCGAGATCCGTTTTGCGGCGAATTCGGTCCATCTTCAAGCAATGGTGTTCGCTAACCGCTGTTGACAATATAAAGATATCTTTATATCCAAATTTACGAACCTGGACTTGAGCATGCAGACCCTGTCGACTGATCAGCTGTTGAATGCCCTGCGCGCGGCCGGCGAGCCGACGCGGCTGCGGCTGATCGCGCTCTTGGCCGAGGGCGAGCGCAGCGTCAAGGACCTCACCGATATCCTCGGCCAGAGCCAGCCGCGCATCAGCCGGCATCTGAAGCTTCTGGTCGAGGCCGGTCTCGTCAAGCGGATCGCCGAGGGGGCCTGGGCCTTCTTCCGCATCGCCGATACAGGGGCTGCCGGCGAGATCTGTGCCAATATCGTCGACCGGCTTGATCGCAACGATCCGGTCCTGGTGCGCGACCGGGCCCGGCTGGAGGCGGTTCGCCGCGCCAATGCCGAGCAGGCAGCCGCCTTCTTCCGCAAATATGCCGGTCAGTGGGACCAAATCCGCTCGCTGCATGCCAACGAAGATCGGATCGAGGCCGGTCTGCTTGAGTTGACCGCGGATGGCGCGCGCGACGACATCGTTGACCTGGGCACCGGCACCGGCCGGATGCTGGAGGTCTTCTCCCCGCATATAAGGCGCGGCATCGGCATCGACGTCTCACACGACATGCTGACCTATGCGCGCAGCCGGCTCGACCGCGAGGGCCTGCGCAACTGCCAGATCCGCCAGGGCGACATCTACAATCCGCCGCTGGCCGACGGATCGGCCGATCTGGTGATCATCCATCAGGTGCTGCACTACCTGCAGGACCCGGACCGGGCGATCGCCGAGGCCGCCGAGTTGCTGCGACCGGGCGGGCGGCTGCTGATCGTCGATTTCGCCCCGCACGGGCTTGAGTTCCTCAGGGCGGACCAGGCCCATCGCCGGCTCGGCTTCGCCACCGGGCAGATCGCCGACTGGATGGACGCTGTCGGTATCGATCTCGTCAGACAGGTCGATTTCCCGCCCGAAGACACGGATTTTCTCGAGATCGGGCGGCTCACCGTCTCGGTCTGGCTTGGACAGGACACCGGCCGGCGGATCCCGCGCGGCGTCAATCAAGAGGCTGCCTGATGATCGCGACCCTCCCGCCCTCGAAGCAACCGGCGCAAAGGCCGCCGGCGCCGCTGTCGATTTCGTTCGAGTTCTTTCCGCCGAAGACGGAGGCGCTGGAAGCCCAACTCTGGTCGGCCTTCGAGCGGCTGTCGCCGCTTCAGCCCGCCTTCGCCTCTGTGACCTACGGCGCCGGCGGCTCGACCCGCGACCGCACCCACCGGATCGTTGCGCGGATGCGGCGGACTTCCGATGTCGAGCCGGCCGCGCACCTCACCTGCGTCGATGCCAGCCGGGCGGCGATCCAGGAGGTGATCGAGTCTTATCTGAAGGTCGGCGTCCGCCACATCGTCGCCCTGCGCGGCGATCCGCCGGCCGGCGTCGGCGAGGCCTATATCCCGCATCCGCAGGGCTTCCAGACGACAGCGGAGCTCGTCGCGGCGATCAGGCGCACCGGCGATGTCGAGGTCTCGGTCTCGGCCTATCCCGAGAAACATCCCGAATCGCGCGATCTCGACGCCGATATCGACGTGCTGGCCGCCAAGATCGATGCCGGCGCGAGCCGGGCGATCACCCAGTTCTTCTTCGACAACACGCATTTCTATCGCTACCGCGACCGGCTCGCCAAGCGCGGCATCGACATTCCGGTCGTGCCCGGCATCCTGCCGATCTCAAACTTCGCCCAGGCCAAGCGCTTCGCCGATGCCTGCGGCACGGATGTGCCGGCGTGGCTGGCAGCGCGCTTCGAGGGGCTTGAGGACGATCCGGAAACGCGCCGGCTGGTCGCTGCGACCGTGGTGGCCGAGCAGGTCTTCGACCTCGTCGCCAACGGGGTGGGCGAGTTTCACTTCTACACGCTCAATCGCGCCGAACTGGTGTTCGCGACCTGCCACATGCTGGGCCTCAGGCCGTCAACCCGGGATGCGGCGGCCTGATCCGGTCGCCATCACGCGCGCAAAGAAAAATGCAAGAGGAATACGATGTCTGAACCGGGGTCTCAGGCGGATAACGCGGTGCTGGGCCGCCTCCGCGCCCTTGCCGCCGAACGGATCCTGCTGCTCGACGGCGCGATGGGAACGCAGATCCAGGCGCTCGAGCTTGATGAAGCGGGCTATCGCGGCAAGCGGCTTACCGGCTGGAAATCGCCGCTGCAGGGTAACAACGATATCCTCAACCTGACGCAGCCGGACGCGATCCGCGACATTCACCTGAGCTATTTCGAGGCCGGCGCCGATATCGTCTCGACCAATACGTTCAACGCCAACGCGATCTCGCAGGCCGATTACGCCGCCGAGGCGCTGGTAAACGAGATCAACGCGGCCGGCGCCCGGCTCGCCCGTGAGGCGGCCGTCACCGCCGAGGCGGCCGACGGCAGGCAGCGCTTCGTCGCCGGGACGCTCGGGCCAACCAACCGCACCGCCTCGATCTCGCCGGACGTCACCGATCCTGGCTTTCGGGCCGTCACCTTCGATCAACTCGTCGCGATGTATGGCGAGGCGGTCCGGGCGCTTTTGTCGAATGGCGTCGACCTCCTGCTGATCGAGACGATCTTCGACACGCTCAACGCCAAGGCTGCGATCTTCGCCTGCGAGACGGTCTTCGCCGAGACCGGCACGCGGCTGCCGGTGATGATTTCCGGCACCATCACCGACCTCTCCGGCCGCACGCTGTCGGGCCAGACGCCGGAAGCGTTCTGGAACTCGGTGCGCCATGCCGATCCGTTCACCGTCGGGCTCAACTGCGCGCTCGGTGCGAAGGAAATGCGGCCGCATCTGGCCGAACTGGCGCGTGTCGCCGAGACGCTTATCTGCGCCTATCCGAATGCCGGCCTGCCGAACGCCTTCGGCGGCTATGACGAGGGGCCGACGGAGACGGCCGACCTGATCGGCGAATTCGCCGAGGCGGGACTCGTCAACGTGGTCGGCGGCTGCTGCGGCACGACGCCGGAGCATATCGCCGAGATCCGCGAGGCGGTCGCCCGGCATGCGCCGCGCCAGATCGCCAGGCCGAAGCCCTATCTGCGGCTGTCGGGGCTTGAACCGTTCACGCTCACCGAGGAGACCAATTTCGTCAATATCGGCGAGCGTACCAACGTCACCGGCTCGGCGCGGTTCCGGCGGCTGATCAAGGAAAACGACTACACGACTGCCCTCGACGTCGCCCGGCAGCAGGTCGAGAACGGCGCGCAGATCATCGACGTCAATATGGACGAGGGGTTGCTCGATTCCGAAGCGGCGATGACGACCTTCCTGAATCTGATCGCCGCCGAGCCCGATATCGCGCGGGTGCCGATCATGATCGATTCGTCGAAATGGTCGGTCATCGAGGCGGGGCTGAAATGCGTGCAGGGCAAGGCGGTGGTCAATTCGATCTCGCTTAAGGAGGGCGAGGAGGCGTTTCTGGAACAGGCCGCGCTGGTGCGCCGCTATGGCGCCGCCGTCGTCGTGATGGCCTTCGACGAGACCGGCCAGGCCGATACGCTTCAGCGCAAGATCGAGATCGCGGAACGCTCCTACAAGCTGCTGACCGAGACGGCCGGCCTTGCGCCGCAAGACATCATCATCGATCCGAACATCTTCGCGGTCGCCACCGGCATTGCCGAACACGACAATTACGGCGTCGATTTCATCGAGGCGACGCGCTGGATCCGTACCAACCTGCCGCATGCCCATGTCTCGGGCGGGCTGTCGAACCTGTCCTTCTCCTTCCGCGGCAACGAGCCGGTGCGCGAGGCGATGCACAGCGTGTTCCTTTATCACGCGATCCGGGCGGGCCTCGGCATGTCGATCGTCAATGCCGGCCAGCTCGGCGTCTATGACGATCTCGATGCGGAACTGCGCGATCTCTGCGAGGATGTCGTCCTCAATCGCCGTGCCGATTCGACCGAGCGGCTGGTCGATGAGGCCGCCCGCTTCAAGGAGGGCGGCGCTCGGGAAGTCGAGGCCAAGACGCTGGAATGGCGCGGCCTTGCCGTCGACAAGCGGATCGAGCACGGGCTGGTTGCCGGCATCGACGAGTTCATCGTCGAGGATGTCGAGGAGGCGCGCCAGGCCGCCAACCGGCCGCTGGAGGTGATCGAGGGGCCGCTGATGGACGGCATGAACGTTGTCGGCGACCTGTTCGGGTCGGGCCGCATGTTCCTGCCGCAGGTGGTGAAGTCGGCCCGCGTCATGAAGAAGGCGGTCGCCTATCTCGAACCGTTCATGGAAGAAGAAAAGCGCCAGTCCGGTCAGGAAGGCCGGCCGGCGGCCTCCAAGATCGTCATGGCGACGGTGAAGGGCGACGTCCACGATATCGGCAAGAACATCGTCGGCGTCGTGCTCCAGTGCAACAACTACGAGGTGGTCGATCTCGGCGTGATGGTGCCGGCCCAGAAGATCCTCGACACCGCGCGCGAGGAGCAGGCCGACATCATCGGGCTGTCGGGCCTGATCACGCCGTCGCTCGACGAGATGTGCCATGTCGCAGCCGAAATGGAGCGGCAGGGCTTCGACCTGCCCCTGCTGATCGGCGGGGCGACGACCAGCAAGGTGCACACCGCCATCAAGGTCTCGCCGAACTATACCCAGGGCCAGGCGATCTATGTCACCGATGCGAGCCGGGCGGTCGGGGTCGTCTCCAACCTGATGACGACCGACGGCCGGGCCGATCTCTATACCGCGACGCGGGCCGACTATCAGAAGATCGCCGAGGGTCACGCCCGCGCGCAGGACACCAAGATACGGCTGCCGCTGGCGGATGCGCGGGCCAACAAGGTGTCGATCGATTGGGAGGGCCACCAGCCGCCGAAACCGACCTTCCTCGGCACCCGGGTCTTCCAGGGCTATGACCTAGAGACGCTGGTCAGCCATATCGACTGGACGCCGTTCTTCCAGACCTGGGAGCTTGCCGGGCGCTATCCCGACATTCTCGACGATCCGCGCCAGGGCGAGGCGGCGCGCCAGCTCTTCGCCGATGCGCAGGCGATGCTGCGGCGGATCGTCGATGAGAACCTGCTTGCGCCGCGCGCGGTGATCGGGTTCTGGCCGGCGAATTCGATCGGCGACGACATCACCGTGTTTGCCGACGAGACGCGCGGCGTCGAGCGCGCGAGGCTGCATACGCTGCGCCAGCAGATGACGCGGAAGGGGAAGGGCAGGGCGAATGTGGCGCTTGCCGATTTCATCGCGCCGGCCGAAACCGGGCTGGCTGACCATATCGGCGGTTTCGTCGTGACGGCCGGCGATCAGGAGGCCGAGGTCGTCGCCCGGTTCGAGGCGGAGAACGACGACTACGGCAAGATCCTGTTCCAGGCGCTCGCCGACCGGCTCGCCGAAGCCTTCGCCGAGCACATGCACGCGCGGGTGCGGCGCGAGTTCTGGGCCTATGCGCCGGACGAGGCGCTGTCGAACGAGGAACTGATCGCCGAAGCCTATCAGGGCATCCGGCCGGCGCCGGGCTATCCCGCCCAGCCGGACCATACCGAGAAGGGCACGCTGTTCGATCTGCTTGACGCAGCCGAGGCGACCGGCGTCACCCTGACTGAATCCTTTGCGATGCAGCCGGGCTCGTCCGTGTCGGGGCTTTATTTCTCGCACCCGCAGTCGCGCTATTTCGGCCTTGGCCGCATCGAGCGCGACCAGGTCGAGGATTATGCCGCGCGCAAGGGCTGGACGGCCGAGGAGGCCGAACGCTGGCTGGCGCCGGTGCTCGCCTATATTCCCGCCGCCAGGGCGGCGTGACCTCAGTACCGTCCGGCACGCGCCGTAGCGCCAACGGACCGGGCCCGCAGGCCCGGTCTGAGGCCTTTAAGGCCTTGCATTCTTTTATTTATGGACTTTGAGTTGTCGTGTACGGGTTTCGCCGTCTTCGGATCTCGTGTTTGGCCCCTACAGGGCGCCGAAGACAATGGCGGCGACGAACACGAAAGCCATGATCGTGCCGAAAAACTGCAGCCGTTTCGAATTTGTCATCGTAACACTCCCCGGACGCTGCTATCGGTCCCCCGCAGTCACAAAATGGTAACCCGGCTGTGGCGTCAAGCGAAGAACTTTCTTTGCTGCAATGCAATATTGCAATGTTAAGTTCTTTGAAGCTTTGAGTATTGTCGATTAACGTCTTCGATCCGTTGCAGAATTGGGAACGGGAATGCGTCGCGTTACAATCGTTGGAGTTGTGATCCTGTGCACAGCCTGCGGCATTATGCCGAGCCTTTCCGCGCGCGCGGCTGCGACGGATCGTCCCCCGCTGCCGCGTGAACGGCCGAATCCGGTGCCGATTCCCGCAGCCCCACCGGACGATGTAGGCGGTGAGGAGGCAGGCGCAGACGGGGCAGCCGTCCCGGTCCCGCAGGCCCGTCCGGCCGGGGGTGCCGAAGAGCCAATTGAGGCCGAGCCGGCCGAAGAAGCGGGATCGGGCGACGCAGAACCGTCACAGACGGTCCCCGTCTTCGCGGAGGACGCCATTTCGCCAGCCTGTCCGGTGCTCGAGGAGGGCAGGGTGTCCGGGCGGCCGCTCAAACCCATCGTCGACGAGGCCGGCTGCGTGGTGCCGGCCGTCTACGCGATCTCTGCGGTCGGCGTCGAACGGGCGGTGACGTTGACGCCGGAAGCCATGCTGACCTGCGATTTCGCCGACCGGCTCGACCGGTTCGTCGCCGGGACCGTCGAGCCGCTGGCCGTGGACATGCTCGGATCGCCGCTTGTCGGGCTTGCGGTCGCCGGCTCCTATGTCTGCCGCAGCCGCAACAACGAGCCCGGCGCGCGGCCAAGCGAGCACGGCAAGGCGAACGCCATCGATATCGCCACCTTCCTGCTGGCCGACGGCCGGCGGGTTTCGGTTTCGCACGACTGGACGCTGCCGCCCGAGCGGGTCGGGGACCCGTCAGACGGGCCGGCGGACGACAGCGGTGATGCGGCCGCAGCGGCGGCAGAGGCTGGCGATGGGGCAATCCCGCTGCCGGTGGCAAAACCTGTGGACAACACTCGGAACACCAGAGGGGAGAAACAGCAGGATATCCCTGTGGAAAACCCTGTGGAGAACGACGGGGACAACCCTGTTGAGAACCGGGAGAAAAGGCCGGTGGACACGTCTGTGGACGGAGCGGGCAAAACACCGGAGGAGCGGTTCCTGCGGGCGGTGCACGAAGCCGCCTGCGGTCCGTTCTCGACGGTGATCGGACCGGACGGTGATGCGCATCACCGCGATCACTTTCATTTCGACCTGGCAACGCGCGGCGCGAGCGGGACGGCGACGTTCTGCCAGTAAGTCGTTTGTCAGCAGGTCAGTCGCCGGCCGCCGGGTTGGGCGTATAGCCCGGACCGATCGTTGGCGCGACCGGTGGCAGGACGTCGGAGCCGACCTTCGAGGTGTATTGCGCCTCGTGCGTCTCCAGGACCGCGCCGGTCCCGTCCTTCAACGTGAGGGTTACGGTGTAGGGCTGGTCGGCGACGATGCCGGTGACCGGTGGCGACTGGATCGGGAACCGCTTTTGGCCCGCCTGCGATCTCAGTTCGGCAATCAACGGGGCGCCATCGGGCAACGGGTCGGCCGGGTTTTCGAACGCGGCGACGAAGACGGTGCCTTCCGGGACGTTGCGCCGGGCGGTTGCGACCATCGTGTAGGTCGCCTCCGCCAGCCGGTAGTTGAGCTGGAAGCCGCCGCCGGTGACCTCGACATAGTCGCCATCGGACGGTTCGCAGGCCGTCAGGGCGGCAACGGCGAAGAGCGACAGAAGGGCGTTCCGATATCGGGACTTGCGCATCGATCCGACTTCTCAAGGAGGCATGAGCTGCGATGAGAGGATCGGCACTATAGCAAGTCGCCGGGCGTGGCAGCCCGTTTCCGGTAAGAAAGCCTTAACCTTTCTTCTTAACGCGGCATTCGTCTCGATTTCGAATGATCGGGGCCATGCAGAAACTGGTGGCAATCGTCCTGATCGGTGTGATGTTGTTCCTGTTTGGCGGCTGCGCCAATCGGGGGCTCTATTCCTACCGCGACCAGGCCTGGCGCAAGGATGCCGAGGCGATCTGTCTTGCCAAGGGCGGCTATGAACGCTCGTCCTATGTCGAGCGCCTGCGGCGCATCAACGATCGCGGCGCCTGCGGCATCCACTATCCGCTTAAAGTGAGCGGCGCGCTGCAGGGCTATGTCGCCTTCTCGCAGCCGGCGACGCTCAACTGTCCCGTGACCTCGGCCTTCGAGGGCTGGCTCTATCATGTCGTCCAGCCGGCGGCGTTGCAGGCCTATGGCGCCTATGTGAACCGGGTGACTGTCGCCGCCTCCTATTCCTGCCGCACCCGCAACCACAAGGCCGGCGCCAAGGCCTCCGAACATGCCTTCGGCAACGCCATCGACATTTCCGCCTTCACCCTGACCGACGGGCGGACGGTGACCGTCCGGGGCGGCTGGCGCGGGTCGCAGGCCGACCGCGCCTTCCTACGCCAGGTGCATCGCGGCGCCTGCGAGCTGTTCACCACCGTCATCGGGCCGGATGGCGACCGGTATCATACCGATCACTTCCATTTCGACCTTGCCCGGCACAGCGCCGACGGGACGTATCGTTACTGCCGGTGAGCGGGTCTGACGCGCTCAGGCGACCTGCCGCCCCTTCCACCAGGTCTCGCGCACCTCGATCCGCGCGATCTCTTCCGGCGCCAGTGCGGTGAGCGGTGTGTCGAGGACAATGAAATCGGCCGATTTGCCCGCCTCAAGCGACCCGGTTTCGTTTTCGATGCCGAGCGAGCGGGCGCCGTTGATCGTGAACAAGGGCAGCGCGGCGTTAAGCGAGATCGCCTGATCGGCGCCGACGGTGCCTGGAAGGCCACCCAGCGGATCGCGGCGGGTCAGCATGCCGGCAAGGCCGATCCAGGGGTTGGCATCGGGGGCGGCCGCCGGCCAGTCGGAGGCATAGGTGACCTCGGCGCCGGCTTTGAGAAAATCGCCGATCGGGTGGCAGCGGTCGGTGCGGTCCTTGCCGAGCACGGCGATCTGGCCGGCCGTGACGGGATTGGGAAACCACAGTTTCGGCGAACATTCGGCGATTGCGCCCAATTCGGCAAAGCGGGGAATGTCGGCGGGCGCGACGAAGGCGGAGTGGGCGATTTCGTGGCGCAGCCCGCTGTCGCCGTTGCGGGCACGGGCCGCCGCGATCGCGTCGAGCCCGGCGTTGGCGGCATTGTCGCCGACGGCATGCATCTTGACGACGAAGCCGCGCCGGTCGAGTTCGGCCACCTCGTCGCAGAGCCGGTCCCTTGCGATCAGCAGGGTCGCGTCCGGATCGTGGTTGTCCGCGTCATAGCCGCTGTCGGCGCGATAAGGCTCGATGAAGGAGGCGGTGTGGCTGGGCGCGACGCCGTCGAGAAACAGCTTAGCGAAATCGGTGCGCAGGTTTTCCGTCCGATAGGCGCGTTGCAGCCGTTCCATCTCCTCGAAGGGCACGAAGTCCGTCGAAGCCGGCGACGAGCGGACGATATGGGCGGCGGCATGCAAGCTCAGGCGCCCGGCGCGGTCGGCATTGGCATAGGCCCGCAATTCCGGCTCGAAGGCCATCGGCTCCTTGAAGGCGGTGAAGCCGAGGCCGTTCAGATAGGCGACCGCCGCCGTCGCGGCTGCGTCGAGTTCGGCCTCGCTGTGTTCGATCAGGGCGCGGACGGGGGCGGAGGCGTTTTCGGCGAGGATCCCGTTCGGCTCGCCGGTCTCTTCGCGCTCGATGATGCCACCGGGCATGTCGGGGCTGTTCGCGTCGATGCCGGCGCGCTGAAGCGCGAGCGAATTGCACCACAGCGTATGCTGGGTCGCGTCCTTGACGACCACGATATGGCCGGGCGCGATTTTATCGAGCAGGTCGCGGGGCCGGGCGCCCATGGCCGGTCGCATGTCGAGGCGCCAGGGGGCGGCGATCACCGGCCGGCCCGGCGGCGTGATCTCTGCGCGTGCCCGGATGGCGCCGAGAAGATCATCGAGGCCTGCCCGGTAGCCGACGAAGACCTCATAGAGATCCCGGCAGGCGCCCCACAGGGCATGGGTATGGCTTTCGACCAGGCCGGGCATGACGAAGCGGCCGTGCAGGTCGTTTGAGACCGTGCCGGGGCCGGCAAGCGCCAGGATATCGGCATCGGAGCCGACGGCGGCGATCCGGCCGTCCGCGATCGCAAGGGCGCTTGCCCGCCGCCTGGACGGATCGAGCGTTTCGATCACCCCGCCATGCCAGATCTGATCCGCCGGTCCCGTCATGTCTGCCCTCTTCCTGGTTCGTCCAGTCGCTGTCCGTGGTATGCAAGCCTCCGGCAGGAAGTTGATTTTGTCAACTTAATGGTTGATTTTTTCAACTATATAGCGGAAGCTTGTCCTCGGAGGGACGTTCATGACCGAGGCAGCGGCCGACCATTCGGCCCGCGAGGATGCGGGAAACGGCGACGAAGACAAGGGCGGTGCGGGGACGGCTGAGCGGATTCACCCGCCGATCGGCAGGATATCGGATGCGCTGAGCTTCCGGCTCGTACGGCTTGTCGGGATCAACGAGCGGTCCGGCGGCCGGTGGAGCCGTCGCGTCTTCGGGCTCAGCCTGAACGAATGGCGCGTCATGGGGCTTTCGCACGAACTGGCGCCGGCGACAGCCGCGCAGATCGGCAAGATGCTGCAGATGGACAAGGGGCAGGTGAGCCGGATCGTCCAGACGCTGGTGGAGAAGGGCTATCTCGTCTCCCGGCCGTCGGCGCGCGACGCCCGCGTCGCGATCCTCGACCTGACGGAGGCCGGACGCGTGCTGCACGATCGCGTGCTCGCCTATGCGACAATCCGCAACGAAATGGTCGTCAGTTCATTGAGCCGCGAGGAGTGCGCCACGTTCATGCGGCTTCTGGAAAAGATCACCGCGCACAACGAGGATCTTCTAGAGCGCGCGGAGACGGGCGCATGACGGCGACGAAAACACCAATCGAGCGTGTCGGCTATGTCGTGGCGGGTCTGTTTTCGCTAGCGATCATCTACACGATCGCCTTCCTGGTGCTCGACGAGGCCAATGCCCGCTTCGGTGTGATCGCGCTGAGCGCGGCGATTGTGGTCATGGTGCAGCCGTCTTTCCTGAACCGGCGCCTTGCCCGCGCGCCCTGGCTCGGCTGGGTCTTCGACCTGATCCTGATTGCGGCGTTCGCCTGGTCGGCCTACTGGTTCTTCCAGGTCAAGCAGCAGCTGTGGACCGGCTTCTATATGGCCACGCCGATGAATGTCGCGGCGGGCCTTGCCGGCATGACGGCGATGATCCTGTTGACCATCCGCGCCTGGGGCTGGTCGCTGGTGATCATGGCGATCTGCTTTATCGCCTTTGCCTTTGCTGGGCCCTGGCTGCCGGGGTTGCTTGAGCATTTCGGCGTCAATATCCGCGATTTCCTGCAGATCGTCTGGTATTCCTTCGACGGTGTGTTCGGGCGCACGACCGGGCTCGTCGCCGACAACGTGCTGATCTTCCTGATCCTCGGCGCGGTGCTGGAGCGGACCGGGGCGGGCGAGAGCCTCATTCATATCTCGACGGCGCTGACGGCGCGGATCCGGGGTGGCGCGGCGCATGCGGCGATCGTTGCGAGCGCCGTGTTCGGCATGATGTCGGGCTCTGTCGCGGCCAACATCGCCGGCACCGGCGTCTTCACCATCCCGATGATCAAGCGGCAGGGCTTCTCGGCCAATTTCGCCGGCGCGGTCGAGACCGCCGCGTCGTCTGGCGGCCAGCTTACGCCGCCGATCATGGCGGCGGCCGTCTTCGTCATGGCCGATCTCGTCGGCATGCCCTTCGTGCTGGTGATCGCGGCAGCCGCCCTGCCGGCGCTGTTCAAATATATCGGCCTGTTCGCCCAGGTTTACGCCGAGGCGATCCGGCTCGACATCAAGACGCTGCCGAAGGAGCAGGTGCCGGTCCTGACGCGGCGCGACTGGCTGAATTCCGCGCTGGTCGTGCTGCCGATCCTCGCCCTGATGATCACCTTCATCTCCGGCAAGTCTCCGGCCACCGCCGGCCTCGTCGGGGTGATCGTCGCGGTCCTCACCGGCTTCGCGCTCAATCCGGATTTCAGGCGCGAGCCGATACGGATCGCCCATGCGCTTGCCGATGGCGGCATCGCGGCAGCCCGGATCATGCTGGCCGTCGGCGTCATCGGCATCGTGCTCGCCGTCGTCAACGAGACCGGCGTCGCGATCCGCTTTGCGACCGCGATCTCGTCCTTCGGCGAGGGCTATCTGATCGGCGCGCTGGTCTTCGCGATGCTCGGCGCGCTGGTGCTCGGCATGGGGCTGCCGACCCTGCCGGCCTATCTGATCATCGCCATCATGATCGCGCCTGCGATCGTCAAGGCCGGCGTGCCGCCGCTCGCAGCCCATATGTTCGTGCTTTATTTCGCGGTCTATTCCTCGATCGTGCCGCCGATCGCCTATGGCTGCTATGTCGCCGCCCCGATCGCCGGCGGGCACCCGCTGCAGACGGCCTTCGTCGCGCTCCGGATCTCGATCGTCGGGCTGCTCGTGCCCTATGTCTTCGTGTTCTCGCCCTCGCTGTTGCTGGTGACCGGCGATTTCGCCTGGCAGGAACTTATCTTCACGATGATCCGGCTCCTGGCGGCGATCTGGATGTTCGCCTCCTCGCTCGGCGGTGCCGATCCGCTGCTCGGTCGCATCGGTACCGGGCAGAGGGTGATTCGCTTTGCCATCGCGGCCGCCGCGATGATCCCGGTTGCGGCGATCTGGGCGCCCGCCGTGGTGCTGGCGGTGCTCGTCGGACTGTTTTCCGGACGGCTGATGCCGTCCATCCAAAGCAAAGAATCCTAAAAGCAACGGAGAGGAACGATGAACCGGACAATCCTGAAAACGCTCGGGCTGGCGCTCGCCGGCGCGCTGGTCGCCTCGGTGGCGACCGCCAAGGTCTACAAGGTCACCTCGATCGCGCCGGGCATGTCGCCCTTCGTCGTCAACACGGCGATATCCAAGGTCGTCAACAACCACGTCGACGACGTCGATTTCCAGGTGCGCGCGACGGGGGCCGCGACCAAGCATTTCGTCGACGCGGCGACCGGCAGCGTCGATTTCCTGTTCGGCTCGCCGACGATCAACTGGCTGCTGGTCAACCATTTCGGGCCCTACAAGGATTTTCAGAACGGTCCGGAGCTTGAGAAGAATGTCGGCATGATCTTCTCCTACCAGATCGGCCCCTATCACTATGTCACCCGCGCCGACAGCGGCATCGAGACGCTCGAGGACCTGCGCGGCAAGAAGGTCTTCGCCGGTCCGCCCGGCGGGGCCGCCAAGGGCGTCGTGCTGCGCGCGATCGAGCAATCGACGGGTATCAAGCCGGACGAGATGGATGTGCAGGCCTATGGCTTCGACGCAGCGATCCAGGCCTTCCAGGACGACAAGATCGACGTCATCGTGCTGCCGACCAATGTGCCCTCGCCATCGATCCAGCAGTTCGCGCTGACCAAGGACATTCGCGTTCTCGACGTTCCGGTCGAGAAGATGACCATCAACAAGGCGACTGGCGGCACCGTCAATGAGATCGCGCCGGATGCGTATGGCGATAACCAGAAAAATACGGAAACCGCCAGGACGCACGGCGCGATCGTCAATTTCTCCGCCGGCATGCATGTCGACGAGGACACCGTCTATGAGGTGACCAAGGCGATCTGGGAGAATATCGGCGAGATCCAGGAAACGGCGCAGTGGATGCCCTCGACGATCAACGAGGACACCGCGCTCGGCTTGGTCGCCGGCCGCCTGCATCCGGGCGCCGAGCGCTACTACCGCGAGCAGGGCTGGGAGATCCCGGAGCCGGTGACCTTCGAGCCGGCGAAGTAGGAACGAGGCCCGGGCGGCGGTCGCTTCGCTCTCCCCTGTCATGCCCGGGCGTGTTCCACTGCTGTCCGGCTCAGTGGCAACAGGCTTTGGTTTTCAGCCTGGCCACCCACTCGGATGTCATCCCCGGACGTGTTCCGGGGATCCATGACCACAGTCGCTGACGGAGGTGTTCATGGATTGCCGGGACAAGCCCGGCAATGACAGCAGAGTGTGAGGCGACGCGACACAATTCTCTCCCTCGTCATCCCGGCCAAGCGATAGCGCGTGCCGGGATGACGAGGGAGAGCTTAGAGAGCCGCCGTCACCCCCTGCGTGATCGCAGGGTCGTCCATCGTGCTTTGGCGCGGTCTGTCCGGTTTGAAGCGCACAAAAAAGCCGCGGCACTTCGCAGAGCGCCGCGGCCTGTTGCTCCTGTAGAGCCGTGTTAGGCGAAGTCGACGCCGTTTTCGCTCATCGGCAGGGTCGTGACGCGCGGGCCATCGGCGGCAATCGCGTTGGCAAGCGCCGGGCCGGCCGGCGGCACGCCGGGCTCGCCGACGCCGGTGGGCGGTTCGGTCGAGGCGACGATATGCGTCTCGATCGCGGCAATGTCGCCGATGCGCAGCGGTTCGTAGTCGGGGAAGTTGAATTGATCGACCTCGCCGTCGGTCAGCGTGATCTGGTCGCGCATGACGGCGCCGAGCCCGTAGCCGATGCCGCCCTCCATCTGCGCCTTGATGACGTCCGGGTTGACCGGCAGGCCGCAATCGACCGCGCAGGTGACCTTCTCGATCTTCACAACACCGTCCTCGTCACGGGAGATCTCGACGACCTCGGCGACATAGGATTCAAACGAGAAATGGCCGGCGATGCCGCGCGAGCGTCCGGCGGCGGGCGGCGTGCCCCAGCCGGCCTTGTCGGCGACATGTTTCAGGACACCGGCAAGCCGCTGCTGCTTCTTGCCGTCGCCTTCAAGATGGGCGAGCCGGAAGTCCAGCGGGTCGCGGCCGGTGGCTTTGGCTGCCTCGTCCATCATGCTTTCCATGACATAGCCGGTATGGCTGTTGCCGACCGAGCGCCACCAGTTCACCGGGATCGCCGACTTGATGTCGGTAAGCCCGACATACATGCCCGGCAGCGCGTAGGGCGTGTCCGGAACACCTTCCACGGAGGAATGGTCGATGCCGTCGTGGACGATGAAATCCTCGAACGCGGTGCCCTTGAAGATCGACTGGCCGGCGATGCGGTGGTCCCAGGCAACGATAGTGCCGTCTGAATCGAGGCCGACACGGACCTTGTGGGCCATCGCCGGGCGGTAGTAGCCGCCCTGGAGATCATCCTCGCGCGACCAGACCAGCTTGACCGGCTGCTTGCCGCCGCTCATGGCGAAGGCGAGCGCGGCCTCGACATGATAGTCGGCGGTCATCGTGGCACGCCTGCCGAACGAGCCGCCGGCATAGACGGTGTTGATCTTCACCTTTTCCGGCGGCAGCTGCAGCACGGCGGAGATTGCCTGGTTGGCGCCGATCGGGAACTGGCAGCCGTCATGGACGGTAACACCTTCCGCCGTCGGCTCGATCGTGCAGGTCAACGGTTCCATCGGCGCGTGGGCGAGATAGGGGAAGAAGAAGTCCTTCTCGATCACGGTGTCGGCGTTGGCGAGCCGGTCCGCGATTTCCGAGGCCTCGGCGTCCTTGCGGGCAACCAGCTCCGGTTCGGCATTGACGGCGGCCATCATCGCGGCCTTCAGTTCGTCCGTGCCGCGGGTCTCGGCGTTGGTGAAATCCCACTCTGCCTCGACCAGGTCGCGGGCCTGCAGAGCCGACCACGTATCCTTGGCGAAGACGATCGCGCCGGCGCCGGTCGGCATGGCGACCGCGTTTATGAAGCCTGGCACGTCCTTGGCCGCCTCCGCATCGACGGAGACGATCTTGCCGCCGAATTTCGGGCTGCGCTTGATCACCGCGACGATCTGGCCGGGCAGTTGCATGTCCATGGCGAAGAGGCCGGTGCCGGTCGTCTTGTGATGGTTGTCGCGGCGCGCGGTGTTCGGGTTGCCGATTAGTTTGAACTCTTCCGGGCGCTTGAGCGGCGGCTCCTCGGGAGCGGTGAGGGTGGAGGCTGCGGTGACGAAGTCGGCGATCGGCGCCGATTTGCCGGCGCCGGAAATGACGCCGTGATCGATCGTAAGCTCTGCGGCATCGACGCCCCAGGCCTTGGCGGCGGCCTCGATCAGCATCGCCCGGGCCGCAGCACCCGCCTTGCGATACTGCATGAAGGAATTGGCGAGCGCCGTCGAGCCGCCGGTGCCCTGCATGCCGAACAGAAGGTTGTGATACACGTCGTTGTCGAAGGGGGCGAATTCGACCTCGACCTCGTCGAGATCGACATCGAGTTCCTCGGCGATGAGCGTCGTCAAGCCGGTCGACGTGCCCTGGCCCATCTCGAAATGTTTGACGATCGCCGTGACGTTGCCGTCCGGCGTGATCTTGACGAAGGGGGTGAAGTCGATCGTGCCGGCGGGCTCGGCGGCAAGCGTGCCGCGCCCGGTATAGCCGACCATCAGGGCGGTGGCGGCGACGGCGGAGGCACCTTTCAGGAAGCCGCGGCGGGAGGTTTGTATCGTCATGATCAGGCCTCCAGGATGTCGGATGCGCGCTGGATTGCGGCGCGGACGCGCTGATAGGTGGCGCAGCGGCAGGCATTGCCCCACATGTAGTCGTCGATCTCCTGAACGCTCGGTTTGGCGTTCTCGCTCAGAAGCCCGACGGCGGACATGATCTGGCCGGACTGGCAGTAACCGCACTGGACCACGTTCTCTTCCTTCCAGGCCTGCTGGACGGCGTCGGAGACCGTCGTGTCCAGGCCCTCGATGGTGGTGACCTCGGCGCCGTCGAGATCGCCGACGAAGGTCTGACAGGAGCGTACCGGAGACCCGTCGACATGGACGGTGCAGGCGCCGCAGGCGGCCACACCGCAGCCGAACTTGGTGCCGGTCAGCTTCAACTCGTCGCGAATCACCCACAGTAGTGGGGTATCGTCAGCGGCATTGACGGCGCGGTCGACGCCGTTAACCTTCAGATTGGTGGGCATGTCGGGGGACTCCCATTGCAGGCTTTGAGGAAACAACCGGATGCGAGACGCTGGTGCGCCCGGATCCCTGGAACCGAGGTGGCCGACCCGGTCTCGAAGCACTCCAGGGGTGTCGGACGGCTTCTGTCGGGACGACAAACTGTGTCTCTTTGTCGTATATTGACAGATGGTCGATGATTGTCAATATGTCGCCGGAGCTTGAATGCGACCATGACCGAGCGTGAAGAACATATCGTCGAAGCCGCCGCACGCGTGTTTACGCGCTACGGTGTCAAGCGGACCACTATGAACGACATTGCCGGCGAAGCCGGCCTGGTCCGGCAGACGCTCTATACGGTCTACAAGAGCAAGGACGAGGTGCTCTGCGCGGTTATCCGGCACTACACCGACCAGGCGCTCGAAGAGGTCCGGCGGCAATGGCAAACAGCCGGATCGCTTGGCGAGAAGCTCGATATCTATTTCGACGTGGCGATCCTGCCGTCTTTCCGGATGGTCAGGGAATCGCCGGATGCCGACGACGTGATCAGCGGGTTCAACTCGATCAGCAAGGACGAACTGGACCGGGCCTTCGAACGCAAGCGGCAGGCGCTGGCCGAGATGCTCGCGCCGGAAGCCGAGGCGTTGGCGCGGTCGGGCGAGACGGCCGATACGCTGGCGGACTTCATCCAGTCGGCTTCGGCGAAGTTCAAGCACGCGGCCCGCGACGAGGCGCATCTGAAGACGCTTCTGGGGACGTTGAAGGCCGCCGTTATCGCGGTCGCCGAGCGCTAGGACGCCGGTCGGTGAGCCGTCGGCTGACTGGCGGCGGCGCATGCCTGCCAGACAAAGATAGCGGGCGCGGGCGGCCCGGATTGGTGCTATCACCGGTTGCTTCCACAGCGTCACCTCCGCCGGCCGTCCATGTCCCCCTCCAAGCTGCCCTTGCGACTGCCGGTTTTCTACGGATGGGTCGTCGTCGCCGTGGCGTTCGTGACGATGGCGGTGGCGGTCAACGCGCGCACCGCCTTTTCCCTGCTGTTTCCGCCGATCCTCGATGAATTCGGCTGGCAGCGCGGCGAGACCGCGGCAGCCTTCACGATCGGCTTCATCGCGGCGACCGGAATTGCACCGATCGTCGGGATGCTGATGGACCGGACCGGGCCGCGGCTGGTCATTCCCTTAAGCGCGGCGATCGTGGCCTGCGGCTTCGCCGCTGCCGTCTTCATCGAAACGCCGATCGGGCTGTATGCAAGCCTGGGCGTGCTCGTTGTCGGCGGGTCGATCGGCATGAGCTATATCGGCCACTCGATGTTCCTGCCGAACTGGTTCGTGCGCAATCGGGGGCTTGCCATCGGCATCGCCTTTGGCGGCGTCGGCCTGGGTGCGATGGTGCTGTTGCCGGCCGCGCAATTCGTCATCGCCGCATATGGCTGGCGCATCGCCTGCCTGTCATTCGCGGTGCTGATCGTCGCGATCATCATTCCGCTCAACTTGCTCTTGCAGCGCCGCAGCCCCGAAGACATCGGCGACGTTCCCGACGGCCGGCGGCAGGGCCCGGCACAGGATCCGGCATCCGACGAGAAGGAGGTCGCGATCGATCCCGTCGTCGACCGGGCCTGGGCGGAAACCGACTGGACGCCCGGCAAGGCGATCCGGACAGGACGGTTCTGGTGGATGACGGCGGGCGCCGCCTCGGCGCTGTTCGTCTGGTACACGGTGCAGGTCCACCAGACGCGCTACCTTCTGGATGTTGGCATCGGGGCGGGCGAGGCGGCCTTGGCGCTCGGCCTCGTCGGCCTGTTCGGCATCGCCGGCCAGATCGCGGTCGGGGCCTTGTCGGACCGGATCGGCCGGGAATGGGCCTGGACGCTTGCCTGTATCGGCTTCGCGCTGTGCTATGTCATGCTGATCGCGCTGCAGGACTATCCCGCGCGCTGGCTGGTCTATGCGATGGTGATTTCGCAGGGCGCGCTCGGCTATGGCCTGTCGGCGATCACCGGCGCGCTTCCCGCCGACATCTTCGCCGGCCGGCGGTTTGCGACGATCTTCGCGCTGACCATGATCGGCGCCAATTTCGGCGCAGGCATCGGCCCCTGGGTGACCGGCCTGATCTTCGACTATACCGGGTCCTACACGATCGGCTTCGTGATCTGTGTCGGGCTCAGCCTGCTTTCCGCCTTCTGCATGTGGATGGCGGCGCCGCGCAAGGTGCGGCTGGTGCCGCGGCAGGCGGCGCGTCTGGCCGCCAGGGGGCGTTAGGCCGGTCCCGGCGCTTGCGAGACAGCCCGGTGTGTCTGCTATGGTAAGCCGTTTTCAGAGTGCGGCGGCTTCGGCGGCGGGAGAGGACGCGGATGGACTATTATGATCTGGGCGCCTATTCGCGGCGCGTAACGACATCTTCGCAAGAGGCTCAAGCCTGGTTCACGCGCGGCCTCGTGTGGACCTATGGCTATCACCATGAGGAGGCGATCGCCTGCTTCGAAAAGGCGGTCGCGGCCGATCCCGATTGCGCCATGGCGCATTGGGGCATCGCCTATGCGATCGGGCCGAACTACAACAAGCCGTGGGAGGCGTTCGAGGCGGAGGAGAAACCGGCCGCGCTCGATGTGGCCAGGCAGGCGATCGCCGCGGCGACGGCGCGGATCGACCAGGTGACGCCGCCGGAACGGGCGCTGATCGAGGCGATCGCGACGCGCTACCCCGACGACCCCACCGTGCCCGATTGCGGCCCCTGGAACGATGCCTATGCGGATGCGATGCGCCGGGTCTACAAGGCGCATCCCGACGATCTCGACATCTGCGCGCTGTTTGCCGAGGCGATCATGAACCGGACGCCCTGGGCGCTATGGGACCTGCCGACGGGACAGCCGGCCGACGGTGCCGATACGCTGGAAGCCATCGAGGTGCTGGACCGGGCCTTCGAGACGCTGGAAGGGGCCTGGGAGCATCCCGGCCTCCTGCACATGTATATCCACCTGATGGAGATGTCGCCGTATCCCGAACGGGCGCTCCGGCACGGCGATGCGCTCTCGACGCTGGTGCCCGATGCCGGCCACCTGTTGCACATGGCGACCCATATCGACGTGTTGTGCGGCGACTACCAGAACGTCGTGTCGCGCAATCACGCCGCGATCGTGGCGGACCGGAAGTATCTCGACCGTAACGGGGCGAACAATTTCTATTCGCTTTATCGCTGCCACAACTATCACTTCAAGATCTACGGCGCGATGTTCCTCGGCCAGCCGGGACCGGCGCTTCAGACGGCCGACGAACTGATCGCCACCCTGCCGCCGGAAACGCTGTTGCCGCTGGCCGACTGGCTGGAAAGCTTCGTGCCGATGAAGCAGCACGTGCTGATCCGCTTCGGGATGTGGCGCGAGATCCTCGACCAGCCGCTACCGGAGGACCAGGCGCTCTATAGCGTGACGACCGCCCTGATGCGCTACGCGCGCACGGTTGCGCTTGCCAACCTCAAGGATATCGCCGCAGCGGACACGGAACGCGATCTGTTTGCGCAAGCGAAGGCGCGGGTGCCGGAAAGCCGGACGCTGTTCAACAATACCTGCGTCGACATTCTAGCCGTGGCCGAACAGATGCTGCTGGGCGAACTCGAATATCACCGGGGCAATCACGAAGCGGCGTTTGCCTATCTGCGCCGGTCGGTCGAGTTGGACGATACGCTGCCCTATGACGAGCCGTGGGGCTGGATGCAGCCGGCCCGGCATGCGCTCGGCGCGCTGCTGCTCGACCAGGGCCGTTACGAAGAGGCGGAAGCGGTCTACCGGGCCGACCTGGGGCTCGATGCGACGCTCAGCCGAGCCTGCCAGCATCCCCGCAATGTCTGGAGCCTGCACGGCCTGCATGAGTGCTTGGCCCGACGCGGCGAAACCGCCGAGGCGCTGCATGTCAGGCTGCTGCTCGATCAGGCGACGGCCCGCGCCGAGGTGCCGATCCGGGCGTCCTGCTATTGCCGGTCAGTGGCTGCGGCTTGAGGGAGGGTTCACGCGGTCAGCCGTTGAAGGCCGCGACCGACAGACCGCGTCCGTGCAGGGAAGCATCGCCGCCGCGGCGGGCCGGATGCACGGCGAATTTCCACTGGCCGCGCTTCAGCTCGGGATAGATCCACTGGGTCGCGCGCACCGGCGTGCCCGGAACCGGACCGGCCGCCAGCTCGTAGCCGGCGCCGCCCGGCGTGCCGAAATGGCGTTCGCCCGGTGTGCAATGGGTGGCGAACCCGCCCGATCCGATGCATTCGGCGATCAGCACGACATAGAGGAAGGCCTGCTCGCCGGGCGCCAGGACGCCGGAGGAGAAGCGGACGAGCACCGGGCCCTTGCATGGCTTCGTCATCTCGACGGAGGCTGCCGGCGAATTGTCGACCGCGCTTTCGTCTTCGGGCGTCAGGCGGTGGGTCTGGATATCGAAACCCGACTTGCAGATATGCCGCGATTTCACCGGGATGCCGAGGCTCGATCGCGGCTCGGCGCCATGACCATCCGCGCGTGCGGTCTCCTGCGTGCCGGAGCTAAGGGCCGGCCCGGTCAGCATCGCAAGGGTTGCGATGAGGGCGATGCCCGTCTTCAGTGTCCGGCCGGTCAGCGACATGGCGGTGCTCCCGATGGGTTTCGATAGGAAACGTGCAGTCGACAGGATGGGAAACGGACGTTTCAAGTGGATTTCGGTCTTGTTACAGAACGATTTCAATGATTGCCGGGCAGGGCCCACTGCTGTCCGGCTTAAACCCGGCAACGTTGCCTAACCGATTGCACGGCATGGCTTTTCGAGCAATCGGTGGCTGAGAGGCACGTGACATCCCACCCCCTCGGAGGTCATCCCCGGACTTGTTCCGGGGATCCATGAACACCTCGCTGGCGACTGTGTTCATGGATTGCCGGGACAAGCCCGGCAATGACACGGAGGGGGAATGGCGGGCGGTACTAAGACACCGCCACCATCAGGGAAAGCAGAGTTGATGACGTCCGAGTGGGTGGTCAGGCTGAAAACAAAAGCCCCGTCCCCGCCGAGCCGGACAGTAGTGGGCAGGGCCGGAGACCGGCGGTTTTTCGCCCGCAGTTGGGCTTGATCCGGGCCGGTTTGCGGTCCAAGGATGGGAAATCGGCCGGGATATGGTACCTATTGACTCATGAGACGAAATCGATCCTGCGGCAGCCAGTCCCGCGGTCCGGGCCGATCGTTTGTCGGCGGCGATACGAGCGGGCAGGGCGGCGAGAGCCCGCCGGCCGGCAGGCGGCGCGGCTATCATCATGGTAATCTGCGTGAGGCGCTGATCGACGCGGCGCGCCGGCTGCTGGCCGAAAAGGGGTCGTCCGGGTTCAGCCTGAAGGACGCGGCCAAGGCCGCCGGTGTCAGTCCGGCCGCCCCCTACCGGCACTTCCGCGACCGGGCGGCGCTGATCGAGGCGGTCTCGGATCGCGGCTATGACCTGTTTTCGAAACGCCTGCAGGCCGCCGCCGCCGAGGGCAGCGACCCGGCCGATGCCTTCCACCGGCTTGGCGCGGCCTATCTCGCCTTCGCCGCCGAGGAGCCCGGCTATTACACCGCGATGTTCGATGCGGAAACGGCCGGCATTCCCGACAACGACACGGGCGCCGGCGCCTTCTCGATCCTCGTCGACGGACTGGTCAAGGCCTATGGCGAAGCCGCCTTCAACGGCGCGGATCCGCGCGTCGTCGCGCTGAACGTCTGGGCCCTGTCACATGGCATCGCGACGCTTGCCGCCGCCGGCCGCCTGCCGCGCGGTCCCGGCGTGCCGACACCGGCGGAGGCGCTCTCAAGCGGCGTCGAGGCCCTGGTCCGCGGCTCGACCCGCGGAGCCGGCAGCGGCTCAACCCAGGGGGCGGGCGCGGCGGCCGGCGCAGGCCGGGTTCCGGATGTTCCCCTGACCACGGCCTGATTTTTTCAGGCCTCCCGCCCTTGCAGCCTCTGGCGAATGCGCCTATGTAAATCCTGTTCACATTACTCGAGCATCGGATTTCGGGAGGTTGCCGCTATGGCATGTGGAGCGAGTTGGTCCCAATCCTGGGGACCTGGTGTGGAAAGCGGCGGCGCGAACAGTTCCGCGTCGCCTGATCAATCGGCCGAGGGACAGCGCGACCGCTCCGGCCCGGGCTGGCGGCATGGCTGGAAGACCTGGGAACTGGTGGCGATGGTCATCGGCTTCATCGTGTTCTGGCCGATCGGACTGGCGTTCCTGGTCTGGAAACTCTGGGGAGAAGGAAAGATGTGCAGACAGTCACGCAGCCGCTGGAGCGACAGCCGCTGGGCGCGCAGGGCGCATCGCGAGGATGGCCTGAGGCGCAAGTCCGGCAACCTGGCCTTCGACGAATACAAGGCCTCGGAGCTGGAGCGGCTGGAACGCGAACGGCAGCGGTTGGCCGACGAGCAGAAGGCGTTCGGCGAGTTCCTGAACGAGCTCAAGATGGCCAAGGACCGCGAGGAGTTCGACCGGTTCATGGCAAGCCGCGGGCCGATCATCGACAACGGTGAGGGCGCGCCCTCCCAGGCGGGGTAGACCCTCGCGAGGCTAGCCCCTGGGGTAGATCCCAGGGGACGGGGCCGCCTGCGGCAATCGCGACAGCGCCGGGTTCTTGGCGCTGTCATGCGAAACTGATAATCACGGGACCGGGTGGGCCGCGCCTCCTTGACGGAGGCGTGGCCCAGGTTCATGCGGGCCCGGTTCCTGAAGGCTGTCGGGCAGGAGCGGGCGCCCGCCGAAAACGCGCCTGAACGGTGCGAATATAGGGTTCTTCATGAGCGCCAACGCGCAGAACGAGGCCGAGGGGAAGGCCTCCTCGTCGCGGAGCCGGGTTCGTTTCTCCTATTCCACGCCCGATCAGCCGCGTCTGCAACGGGCGGTGATTCGCGCAATCGAGCTTGTCGGCGGCCAGCGGCGCCTGAAGCGGCTCTACGAATCGCAGGCCTATGAGCGCGGCCCGGACGAGACCTTCTTCGACGTCTCCATCCGCAAGCTGAAGCTCGATGTGGTCTACAATCCCGACCGCCTCGCCGCCGTCCCCGCCGAGGGGCCGGTCGTCTTCGTCGCCAATCATCCTTACGGGGTCCTCGACGGGCTGGTCTTGTCGGCGCTGACGCTGAAGGTCCGGCCGGACACGCAGATCATGGCCAACGAGATCCTGTCGCGGGTGCCGGAAACGCGCGAACACCTGCTGCCGGTCGATTTCGCCGAAACCCGCGAGGCGCTTGCAACCAACATCGCCTCGCGCCGCGCTGCGCTCGGCTGGCTTAGACAGGGCGGCGCCGTCGGCATCTTTCCCGGCGGTGGCGTGGCGACCAGCGAGCGGCCGCTCGGCCGGTCCGTCTTCGATCTGCCCTGGCATCCCTTCACCGCCAAGCTGATCCGCTCGACGCGCGCCACCGTCGTGCCGATCCTGTTCAACGGCCACAACAGCCGGCTGTTCCAGGTCGCAAGCCATGTCAGCCTGACGCTGCGGCTGTCGCTGATGTTTCACGAAACCGCGCGCCGCATCGGCTCGCGGCTCGACGTCGCGATCGGCGAGCCGATCCCCTATGACGCGCTTAAAGAGATCGAGGACCGGGAAGAGCTGGTGGCGGAGCTGCGCCGACGTACCTACGCGCTCGGGGCGGCGACGCGCATCGATTGGTCGCGGCATGGCCGCATCCGCGGCGATCGCCGGCAGCGCGCCGGCGCAAGCGCCGCGCGCGACGACAGGCGCCTGCGCATTTCCTACTGAGTGAAGGACGTCGGGCGAGAGCCAGACGCTCAGGCGAAGGCCGAATAGCCGGGCGGCAGGGCGATGCCGCGCGTCTCGGCCTCGCGTTCGAGAGCGCGCAGGAGATCGAGCCGCGTTTCCTCGAAATCGGGCAGGGGCCGGCCTTCGGCGAGCGCCAGCCGCTCGATGCCGATCAGGCCGTATTCGACCGGCGACAGGCCCTCGCGGGCCGGACCGACGCCGATCTCGGCGATCTTGACGGTGCCTTGAGGGGCGTGATCGGGCTGTGGACCGATGGCGCCGCCGGCGGTTGGATAGAAGATGCCGACGGTGGTGATATCGACACCGAACGGGTGGCCCTGCGGCGCGTAGACGCCCGCCCCGTCGGCGGTATGCCGGGCCTCGGCGACGCTGCGCTCGACGCGGTTGCCATCCGCGACCGGGCCGACCGCCTCGAGCAGCGGGAAGACGCTCGCCGTCGACACGAACTGCATTCGCGCGGAGCCGAGCGCGCGATGGGCGGTCAGGAAATCGAGAACGTGCAGCAGCAGGTCGCCCGGCTTGTCCTGGACGCGGCCCTGCAGGCCGATGACGTTGAAGCTCGCCAGCACGCCGGGCGCGTCGCGGTTTTCCGCATCCGCCACCCGGGCAAGGCGCTGGATGACGAACTGTCCCTTCGGGTCGAAGTCCCGCCGGGTCGGATCGAAGCGCAGGCCGCCATTGAAAGCATCGTCGCCGGTGATCAGGCTCAGCGGCGGCAGCGCCTTGTAGCCCAGCGCGCCGAAATAGGCCGATGCGGCTTCGGCGATATCCGGATCCGCTTCGCCGGTCGCCGCGGCCCGGCCCGGCGCTATCGACAGGGCGGCAATACCCGCCCCGGAGAGTTTCATGACGTGACGACGGTCAATGGACATCGCAATCGCATTCCAAGTTTTGCCGAGCGAACCGCTTAATTAGGGCGAGACTAAGGTGAGTCTCCTGCCCCGACAATTGCTGTCGGCTGCCGGATATTCATAGTCGGGGATCAGGACCCTAGTTGCGATAGTCCGGTTCTTCCGTGTCGAGGATCGCCTTCAACTCGCGCAGGTGCATTTCGGGCAACTCCGGCTGCTCCTCCCACTGGCGCGCGGTCTTCTCGGCCACCTCGTCGGAAACCACGCGCAAATCCCGGCCCGTCATCATCGCGGTGATCAGGGTCCGGCAGCCGCGTTCGAAGTAGTACATGAGGTCGAACGTCTCTGCGACGGAGCGGCCGACCACCATGACGCCGTGATTGCCCATCACCAGCACCGGCTTGTCGGGATTGTCGCGCACCAGGCGGGCAAAGCGTTCGGCCTCGTCGCCCAGCCCCATGCCGTCGAAGCCGTCGTCGATGGCGATGCGGTTGTGGTAGCGCATGGTGGTCTGGTCGATCGCCGGCATGCGCGAATCCTCCAGACAGGCGAGCACGGTTGCGTATTTGGAATGCACGTGCATCAGGCAGCGCGCATGCGGTGCTTGGCGATGGATCGCCCCGTGCAGCCACCAGGCGGTGGGGTCCGGGGCGTCCGGACGGTCCATGGTCTCCGGGTCGTTGGCATCGATGACGAGCAGGTCGCTGGCCCGGATCCGCGAGAAGTGGCGGCCGTTCGGGTTCATCAGGAAGCGCGAGCCGTCCTCCGACACCGCTAGGCTGAAATGGTTGGCGATGCCCTCATGCATGTTGTGCCGGACGGTCCAGCGGAAGGCGCAGGCCAGGTCGACGCGGTCCTCGACGTGATCGAGATTGCGGCGCCCGTCGTGATCGTCCGAGCCCGATCCGCGGGCGCCCTGCATGTCAACGATGCTCATGGCGATGTCCTTGCGTTAGTGTATACATAGACATCGTAAGGCGCAGGCGCCCGCGCCGCAATCGCCGATCGGCAAGAATGACGCGGGCCCTGCGGGATCAGGGCTTGGAGATCCGCTCCGTCTTGAGAAGCCGGCCCGACTGGTCGACGAAGAACAGCTCGATCAGCGACTGGGGGCCGCCGACCGGCATCGTTCCCGTCACCAGTCGGCTCTTGCCGCAGCCGCGCGGGTTGGGGCCGATCGTCACGGTGACGGGAATCGTGTCCGGGCCGACCGAACGTCCCGACGGTGCGCCACGCCGTATGGACGTCACCTTCTGGCAGGTGTCCGAGGCGACGAAATAGGCGTGGAGGATCTGCGGGCCGGTGTAAAACCCGCGCGATTCCACGTAGCTGCCGGGTCCCTGGGCCTGGGCCGCGCCGGCGGTCAGGATTAGAATTGCGAAAAGCGTTGCGCCGAAAACTCTCATGACAGGCCTCTTCCAATGGGGCTCGATTATCTAAACCGGGCTCAAAACCGAGTTCTGAAGATACGCATCGTCCACGAAAACAGATTTATGTTTCAGTCCTGCTTCGCAAGGGTAACTGTCGGAAACGTTACAGGGCGCGATCAATTTCGGGCAGGCGGTTCTAGGTCGTGGTGAGGATTTAGCCGTTGCGCCGCGTGGCGCAACGGCTAAATCCTCACCACGACCTAAAGCGGGCAGGGCTCGGGCAGGTAGGGCTCACGGATCATCCATATGTCGCGTTCATAGATGAACCAGCCGTCCGGTTCGTCCTCGTCCTCCATTTCGCTGCGCTCGTGATAGCCCTGCTCGACAAAGCCCGTGGGAATGGACAGGCCGAGATCGCGGTCCAGGCTGTGCGTGCGCGGATTAAGCGGTGTCCAGGTCTGGCTTGGATGATCGCGGTCCTCGAAACCGTGGCCGTAGTCGATATCGGTAAAGATGCCGACCTCGCTCGCCCAGGCCTCCGGCTGAAACAGCGCGACATAGAGGCGCTGCCAGGACAGGGCGGGCGGCCGCGCCGCGCGCAGATGGCCGGCGACATCGAGCAGGAGCTGGAATGCCGCGGCGCAGTGGGTCGGCTCCGCCCAAGGCGGATCCATCAGCCGCCGGTCGACGGGGGCATGCCAGTGGATATGTCCGCTCCGGCGTGCCTCCTCGCTGTCTTCGGGATACCAGCCCTTGAAGGCATCCGCCCAGTCGCGCATCGCCGTAAGATGCTTCTCGGGCTTGCGCAGGGCGCGCGCCGGCTCGAAGACGATGCGGCGGATGCCGTAGGTCATGAGGCGGGCCTCGCCGGACCGGTTTGCGCTCTCGGTCCGGTCCGTGATGACGGGCATGCGCGCTTCACAAACTGATTCAAGTCGCTTGCGATCTGATTCAGATGGTAGCCATAAGGGATTGATTTTGTTTGCTCATTCATATCTTTAACATGCAAATGAATTTAAAGTTCTGATTCTGCTTGAACAGGGCGCAGGCGGTGTTGGCGCTGGCCGCCTCACGGATCGAAGATCAGCACCGCGAACATGCAGAACAGGACGAGGTGGACGGCGCCCTGCAGGATGTTGGTGCGCTGGCCGCCGAAGGTCAGCGTGCTGACGATCAGGGTCAGCGCGAGCAGGAACATCTCCTGGCGATGCAGGCCGAAGACCAGGTTGCGGTCCGTTATGACCCCGACGATCAGCACCGAGGGCAGTGTCAGGCTGATGGTCGCCAGCGCCGCGCCCAGGCAGACATTGACCGCGCGCTGCAGCTTGTTGGCCAGCGCCGCCCGCAGGGCGCTCGTCGATTCGGGCGTCAGCACCACCATCGCGACCAAGACGCCGAGCAGCGCCTGCGGCGCGCCGACGGCATCGATGCCGTCCTCGAACAGCCTGCCGAGGCTGTCGGCGAGCAGGGTCACCGGAAACAGCGCCGCCAGCAGCAGCACCGTGTGAAAGACGAGGCCGCCTGCCGGGGTCGCGGCGGCGGGTTCGGCGATGGGTTCGGCGGGGGGCTGCGCATCGTTGGCCGCATCGTCGGCGTGGGGCTTAACGCCGGGGTCCTGAACGTCCGGATCCTTGAAGTAGCTCGTGTGCCGTCTGGTCTGGATGGCCAGGAAGACGCCGTAGAGCAGGATGGTCAGCGCCGCGACGAAGGCTGCCTGCAGATGCGACAGCGTCGGGCCGGGCGAGGACACGGTGAAATTGGGCATCAGCAGCGAGATCGCCGAGACCGGAATGATCACCGCCAGGAAGGCCTGCGCGCCTTGCAGGTTGTAGGCCTGCTCGCGGTGGCGCAGGCCGCCGAGCAGCAGGCACAGGCCGGCGACGCCGTTCAGCGTGATCATCAGGATCGCATAGACGGTGTCGCTGGCCATCGAGGAATCGGCGTCCGTGCGCAACAGGACGGACAGGATGAAGGAGACCTCGATGGTGGTGACCGCCAGCGTCAGGATCAGGGTTCCGTAGGGCTCGCCCAGCTGGCGGGCCAGCGCCTCGGCGTGGCGGACGACCGTGATCGCGCCCCACAGGACGATACTCAAGAGCCAGATGAACAGGAGGAGGCGGAGCGCGATGTGCGGCGTGGCGAGCATCGCATCGCCGAACAGGGCGAACAGGATGACGGTCAGCCAGCCGAGTACGGGTTGCAGTTCCTTGCGGGCGGTCTTCAGCACCGGGGGCTCCTGAATGGCGGGAAGGTGAAGCCGGGCGGGATTCTCCTTCGGTCGCAAGCATGACACCGGTCGACCGCCGCGTCGATTGTCGGCGGTCCGGACATGCCCAGTGGACTGAAAATAAAGCGATAAAACAGGTGATTTCGGATCGCCAGCCAGCCATCCGTCCCCTATGCTGCATTGCGAACAAGTTGGGCGAATATGTCGGGCAACCGCACAGGACGGGTAGAGGTGATGAAGGCCGAATCGTCATGAGCATCTGGGGAAAAATCGGCGGTGCCGCGGCCGGGCTGGCGCTCGGCGGGCCGCTCGGCGCCCTGATCGGCGCGGTGGCCGGACACATGATGTTCGATCGGACCAAGTCCGCGCCGTCGCCCCAACAGGCCCAGCTTGCCTTCACCATCGGCGTCATCGCGCTTGCTGCCAAGATGGCGAAGGCCGACGGCGTCGTCACCGAGGACGAGGTGCGCGCCTTCCGGCAGGTGTTCGAAGTGCCCGAAAGCGAGGCCGCCTCGGTGTCGCGCCTGTTCGAGCTGGCGAACCGCTCGGTCGACGGCTACGAGGCCTATGCCCGCCAGCTTGCCGGTCTGTTCGGCGAGCGGGCCGACATCCTTGAGGATGTGATTGACGGGCTGTTCCACATCGCGGTCGCTGACGGCGCCGTGCATGAGCGGGAACTGGCCTACCTGCAGAACGTCGCGGCGATCTTCGGGTTCGACGAGGCGGATTTCGAGCGGATCACCGCCCGCCACGTGCGGCCGGCCGGCGAGGACCCCTACAGGGTGCTGGGGGTCGATCGCTCGGCGACGGATGAGGAGATCAAGCGCGTCTATCGCAGGCTGGTCGCCGAACACCATCCCGACCGGGCGATGGCACGCGGCCTTCCGGAGGAATTCGTCAAGATCGCCACCGACAAGCTCTCGCGCATCAATGCCGCCTATGACCGCATCGAGACGGAGCGTCGCCTGTGAGCACGCGGCCCGCCAGAGAACCAGCGGGAGAACCGGCGCACGCATCCGACAAGCCGAACCACCTGACGCTCAGCGATCTTGCCCTGCTGATGTTCATGCAGATCGCCTGGGGCGGCAATTTCGTCGTCGCCAAGGCGGTCTATTCGGAAATCTCGCCGCTGCTCCTGTCCGCCCTGCGGTTCCTGATCGTCGCGGTCGTGCTGGTCCGGTTCCTGCGCTGGCATCCCGGGCAGATGCGCCTGGTCTTCGCGATCGCGATGTGCACCGGCGCGCTGTTCTTCGGCTTCATGAATCTCGGCCTGTTCTATGCCGAGGACGTGGCGCCGGTCGCCATCGTCGTTCAGTTGACCGCCCCGTTCGCGACGGTGCTGTCGGCGATCGTGCTGCACGAGACGGTCGGGATCCGGCGCATCCTGGCGCTGGCGATCTGTTTCGGCGGCGTCGCCGTGATCGGCTTCGATCCTTCGGTCCTGCAATACTCACTGGCGCTCGGGCTGGTCGGGCTCGCCAGCCTGTCGATGGCGGTCGGCACCATCCTGATGCGCCAGGTTCGCGGCGTTCCGGTCTATTCGATGCAGGCCTGGGTCGCGGTGATGTCCTTTCCGATCCTGTTTACCGCCTCCTTCGCGCTGGAAGGCTCGCCCGTCGATGACGTGATGAATGCCTCGCTCGCCGCCTGGGCGGGGCTCGCCTTCATCACGCTGGGTGCCGGCCTGTTCGCGCAGGCCGGCTACTTCTACATCATCCAGCGCCACGAGGTCGGGCTGACCGCGCCCTTCATGCTGCTCGCGCCGATCCTCGGCGCGCTCGGCGGGGTCGTCTTCCTGGGCGATGTGATCACCGTGCGGATGATCATCGGCGGCGCCATGACGCTGAGCGGCGTGCTGTTCATCATGCTGCGGGAAAGCCGCATCCGTCCCAGGCCCGCGCCACCCCATGCGCCGTCCGACAAAACCTGAGGATCCGGTCCGATGGCGGTTTCCTACGATATCCGCGAAAGCCCGAACCATAACGCCCGCGGGGCCGCTGCGACCGATATCCTGCTCATGCACTATACCGGCATGCGCAGCGCGGAAGAGGCCCTGCAGCGGCTGTGCGATCCGCAAGCGCAGGTCAGTTGCCACTGGTTCGTCGATGAGGACGGGCAGGTGATACGGCTCGTGGAGGAGGGCAGGCGGGCCTGGCATGCCGGCCGCGCGGCCTGGGCCGGCGAGACCGATATCAATTCCCGATCGATCGGCATCGAGATCGTCAATCCGGGGCACGAATTCGGCTATCGCGCCTTTCCCGTGCCGCAGATCGATGCGGTGATCGCGCTCAGCCGCGAGATCCTGTCGCGCCATCCGATCCCGCCTCGGCGGGTGCTCGCCCATTCCGATGTCGCGCCGGACCGCAAGGAGGATCCGGGCGAACTGTTCCCGTGGGACCGGCTGCACCGGGCCGGGATCGGCCATTGGATCGAGCCTGCGCCGATCGTCGCGGGCGACAGCCTGGAACCGGGCGATTCCGGCGAGGCGGTTGCCGCGTTGCGCCGGGACCTGGCGTCCTACGGCTATCCGATCGGCGAGGGGGCCGCCTATGACGGAGCGACGAGCAGCGTCGTGCGGGCGTTTCAACGGCATTTCCGCCCCGCGCGCGTCGACGGCATCGCCGATGTTTCGACGCGGGCGACCCTGGCACGCCTGTTACAGCCCTGAAACGAACAGCTTGTTTTCGTGAATATTCGGCCGTTTCGGCCGCCATTCCGCGAAATCTCCCCGATCCTGCCGCAATTGGCGCGAGGTCTTGCCGCAATCCCGGCTTAGCGGCTTGGCGCCAATGCATCCTATGCGGGGTTAAATCGAATGATGACTGTCAATGGCGCGGCGCCTCGAATGACCGCGCGGAAAATCGCCCTATTCGCCGGCCTCGGTTTCGCTCTTGCCGTTTCGGCGGCCTCGACCGGGCCTGCAGGCGCCGAGGCGCTCGACCCTTCCGAGCGCTCGATCGCGCGTCCAGCCGCCAAGACCAAGGCGCCGGGTACCACGTCCGCAACGCGTAGCTTCGGCTTCACCGGTGGCGCCGCGACGCGCAATATCGTCGTGCCCAAGTCCGGGTCTTCCCAACCGGCCCGGATCGGGCGGGGCAATGACGATGCGCTGATGCCGGCGGATCGATCGACCGGTACGGGCGGCGCGGGCCGCTCGCCATCCTTGGCACCCAAGGCGCCGGCCAGCACGAAGCCCTATGCCGACGCGATCGCCCGGCACGCCCGCGCCAATGGCGTCCCGGTGGCGCTCGCCATGGCCGTCGTGCGGATTGAATCGAACTACAATGCCAAGGCCCGCGGCCGGGCCGGCGAGGTCGGCCTCATGCAGATCAAGCCGCGCACCGCGCGCGGCATGGGCTTCAGCGGTTCGACCGCCGCGCTCTACGACCCCGACACCAATCTGCGCTGGGGCATGAAATACCTGGCCGGTGCCTACACGCGCGCCGGCGGCGACACCTGCGGCACGATCATGCGCTACCAGGGCGGCCACTACACCACCCGCATGTCGAAGGCGGCCGTGGCCTATTGCGCCAAGGTGAAGCGCCACATGGCCGGCGGCTCCGTCTGACCGGGAGCGTCACGGCATATATAGGTCGCGGCGCTCGGGCCCCGCGACCGAACTACGTCACCAATTAAGTTGCCAACCAAGTCACCGGGCGACTCTGATCGACTTTCTGCCGGAACAGATCTTCCCGCGGAGTTCTCCGATTTGCCGCCGGGCCCTCGGCGCGGGCCGGGGATCGTGCTAGCGTTTCCGCTTTGCCGAAGATTGGGGGCGCCGCATGCCGCAATCGGAAACCGCCACGGATCAGGGCGATCCAAACCGCTGGCGTGCGCTGGTCGGCATCAGCCTGATTTCCTTCATCGTCTTCGTCGATTTCACCATCGTCAACACGATCCTGCCGGGCATCCAGCGCGACCTGCATGCCTCGATGGACCAGCTTCAATGGGTGATCAACGCCTTCGTGCTGATGCTGACCGTGTGCATGGTCACGACAGGGCGGATCGGCGATATCTACGGCCGCCGCAAGGTACAGTATGCGGGCGCGATCGTGTTCGCGCTTGCCTCGTTCGCGGCCGGCCTGTCGCCCAGTCCCGAGTTTCTGATCGCCTGTCGGCTCGTCCAGGGAATAACCGGGGCGATCCTGCTGACCTGCGCTGTCGGTCTCGTCAACCACCACTTTCCGCAGGAAGAGCAGGGCAGGGCGCTTGCGATCTTCATGAGCATCACCGGTTTCGGCATGGCCATCGGCCCGGTTCTCGGTGGCGCGTTCCTGAGCTGGGCCTCCTGGCGCTGGGCGTTCTATGTCAACGTCCCCGTCGTGATCGCGGGCTTTGCGATCGGGCTTCCGGCGATCCGCGAAACGCCGCGGCAGTGGAGCGAAAAGGTCGACTGGCTCGGACTGTCGGTTATGACGCCGGGCATGACGGCGATGCTGATCGCCATCATGAGGGGCAACGAGTGGGGCTGGACCTCGCCCTACACGCTCGGCATGGCGGCTGCGGCTATCGTCCTGCTCGGCGCCTTCGTCGTGATCGAGCAGCGGGTCGCGCAGCCGATCATCCGGTTTGACCTGTTTCGCCATCCGAAGTTTCTCGCCTGCTCGGTGATCGCGATCACGCTTGGCGGCTTCATCACGGTCGGCACCTTCTTCGCCGCGCTCTATCTGCAGACCGTCCGCAACGAGCCGCCCTTCGTCGCCGGTCTGATGCTGCTGCCGATTTCGGCGCTGGTGGTGATCGTGCCGCCGCTGATCGGCAGGCTGGTGGACGACCTCGGCCCGATGCGGTTCATCTTCGCCGGCCAGGTCTGCCTTGCCGTGTCGGCGCTCGTGCAGATCTTCTTCCTGCCGAACAGCCCTGCCGTGATGGTTCTCGTCGGGCTCGGGCTGTTCGGACTGGGCTGGGGGCTTCAGCAGGCTTCGTCCGCCGTGGCGGCCACGTCGCCGTTTCCGCCGGAACGGGCAAGCCTCGTCATCGGTGTCCTGTATTCGGTCTGGAACGTCGGGTCGGGCGTCGGACTGGCCATCGCGGGTACCGTTTTCGAGATCCTGGAGAAACGGGCGCTCGACGCCTCGCTTGCTGCAAACGGTGTCTCGATCACCGGCCAGGACCGGCATCTGGTGCACAGCCTCCTGTCCGACCCGAGCCAGGCGCGCACGGCCCTGTCTTCCGTATCGCCCGGTCTTGAGGACAAGATCCTGCCGCTGTTCAAGGACGCCTTCATGACCGGCTATGGCGGCGCGATGTGGTATTTGCTCGTGACGTGCTCGATCGGAGCGGTGCTGGTCGCGATGATCACCTGGGGTCGGCGGTCGGCGACCGGGTAGAGAACGCCACCCCACTCGTTACTTGGCTGCCGTGTTCTTCGACTGCTTGTCGTAGAGCGACACCCACCATATGGCCCCGGCGCCGGCGAAGAACAGACCGAGGCCGCCGAGAAAAATACCAAGCGCGGAAAGCATTGAACCAGCCATATCAATATCGTCCTCTCGTAATGAACAAGTCTGATCGTTATCCGCACCGTTGCGGAGAATCATAGCGTGCCATCTGGCGCCGGGACTCTCATCGCGTCTTTGATGGCCATCAATTCGCTAATTCGCCGCAGGCGGTCTTGACCTTTCCCATTGAAGGTCCCTTATTCTCGTCCATCGTCAGCTGGCCGGACGGCCGCTTGGGCGGGCTTCAATGGCCCGGCCCCGAGAGGAAAGTCCGGGCTCCATGGAAAAACGGTGCCGGGTAACGCCCGGCGGGGGCGACCCCAGGGACAGTGCCACAGAAAGCAGACCACCGGTTTCGGGCGACCGACGCCGGCAAGGGTGAAAGGGTGCGGTAAGAGCGCACCGCGCGACCGGCAACGGAAGCGGCACGGTAAACCCCACCGGGAGCAAAACCGAATAGGGATGGCAGCGGCCCCAAGGGGCCGGGGTGATTTCCACACCGCCGTCCGGGTTGGTTGCTAGAGACGTCCGGCAACGGGCGTCCCAGATGAATGGCCGTCACGCGGGCCTGCCCCGCGCTACAGAACCCGGCTTACAGGCCAGCTGGCGCTCTATTTTTCCTCAAGCAAAACAAGCCATTGGACAGGCATGGGCGAAACTCGCCGAGGAATCAACCGGTTCTTAAGGCGTCTGGGTAACACTCCGGAAAGGTTAACGATCCGGTGCGTCCAGGCCCGGGGAGAAATGCGGCCAACCGATTGACCCCCATGTCAGCCCATGCTATCCCATTATATCCCATGCAAAGGCCGATCGCCCTTGCGGGGGATGTCCAGACCGCGGGGGCGCGGTACGGCATCGCCGGGGCCGACCTGAGGCCAGGTCAACCGCGGCATACCGAGGCGTTGGGTCGCGTGGCGGCGCGACCCAACTCCGCACCTTCCGGTCCGGACCGGTTCCCAGTAGTGCGTGCGTGTGAGGCCGGGAGGCGGGATCAGTCATGGATCGGTTCGTGTCGTCTTTCACGAACAAGATCGATTCCAAGGGGCGGGTCTCCGTGCCGGCGACGTTCCGGGCCGCGTTGGCGCGGGACGGCTTCGATGGCGTCTATGTCTATCCGGCTCTCGGCATTGCCGCGCTTGATGCGGGCGGGAACCGGCTGGTCGAGGAGATCAACGGGCTGCTCGACAGCATGCCCCGGTATTCCGATGAGCACGACCTTCTGTCGACCCAGCTCTATGGCGACAGCGAGATCCTCAAGCTCGACGCGGAAGGCCGCATCTCCCTTACCGACCGGCTCAAGGACTGGGCAGGCATCGACAATCGCGTCGCCTTCGTGGGGCTTGGCCACAAGTTCCAGATCTGGGAGCCTGATCGCTTCGCTCAGCGCCAGGAGGAGGCCAGATCCAAAGTGCGCGAGCTGAAGCAATACATGAGCAGCCTGTCGAAGGGCAGGCCGCCCGGCAGTGGCCCCGATGGCGGTGCCGGCAGTGGAGTAACGGAATGATGGCGGGTCGCGGCACTCCCTTAGGTGAGACCGCTGGCGGACCGGCCCGCCACATTCCGGTTCTCCTGAATGAGGTCATCGAGACGCTTAAACCCCGCGACGGCGGCCTGTATGTCGACGGCACGTTCGGCGCCGGCGGCTATTCCCGCGCCATTCTGGACGCTGCGGATTGCCGTGTCCTCGCGATCGACCAGGACCCGACCGCGATTGCCGGCGGGGCGGAGATGGCGGCCTCTTACGGCGATCGCCTGTCGCTTTTTCGCGGGCGGTTCTCGGCGCTCGATACGATTTCCCGCGATGCGGGCTACGATCTCGTAGACGGCGTGACGCTCGATGTCGGTGTTTCGTCGATGCAGCTCGATCAGGCCGGGCGCGGCTTCTCGTTTCAGAAGGACGGGCCGCTCGACATGCGGATGAGCGGCGAGGGGCCGAGCGCGGCCGATGTGGTCAACACGCTTGGCGAGGGCGATCTCGCCCGGCTGATCTTCGTGCTCGGCGAGGAGAAGAAATCCCGCGCCGTGGCGCGTGCGATCGGCAGGGCGCGGGCAGACGCGGAGATCGCGACGACGGCGGCGCTTGCCGAGATCGTCGCCCGCGCGGTGGGGCCGCGCCGCGACGGCAAGCACCCCGCGACCCGCACCTTCCAGGCGCTCAGGATCTTCGTCAACGGCGAGTTGTCCGAACTGGCCGAGGGACTGGCCGCCGCCGAGCGGATCCTCAAGGCGGGCGGGCGGCTTGCGGTCGTCAGCTTCCATTCGCTGGAGGACCGGATCGTCAAGCGGTTCCTGGCCGAGCGCGCAAAGACGGTGCGCGGCTCCAGGCATATGCCGGAAGTACAGACAGAGGCGCCGACCTTCACGCTCGTCCCGCGCCAGGCCGTCTCGCCGTCGACGGCGGAGACCGACGCCAATCCGCGCGCCCGTTCGGCGCGGCTGCGCGGCGGCGAACGGACCGATCAGCCGGCCCGGCCGATCGACCTGAAGGCGCTTGGCGTTCCGGCGCTCCCAGACCTTGAGCCGAGGCATCCGCAATGAGCCGTGTCGTCAGCCTGATCGCCATCATCCTGGTCGTTGCCGCCGCCGTCGGGCTTTATCGGCTGAAGGGCGAATCCCAGTCGCAGGCGCGCTACATCGCCGAGTTGCGCGAGGAAATCGCGGCCGAGCGCGAGATGATCGCGGTGCTCAGGGCCGAATGGAACTATCTCGACCAGCCGAGCCGCATCCAGGAACTCTCGGAGCGCTACCTGGACCTGTCGCGGCTGGCGGTCGAACAGATCTCCGTCGTCGAGCAATTGCCGATGCGGCCGATCGACATCAATCCGGCGGACGTCAATCCGCTCGGCGGGTTCGCCGGCGGTGATGAACGGACGATTCAGTAGTGGCGTTTCTTGGGTGGGGCGGTTTCGTGATGCGTATGCCTGGATTTCTGAAAGCAAGAGCGACCCCTGATACCGGTGGGCCGGTCGCAGGCCGCGCGGGCGCGGCCGCGGCCAAGGCCAGTGCGGGGGCGGGCGAGCGGCAGATGCGCAACCGGCTGATCCTGGCGATGTGTGCCTTCGCGGCGATCTATCTGGTCATCGCCGGCCGGCTGGTGCTGCTTGCCACGATGACGCCGTCGACGCCGGTGCACTATCTCGACCCCGGCCAGCAGGTCAGCCATGCCCGCCCCGACATCCTCGACCGGGCCGGCAACATCCTGGCGACCGACATCAACGTACCCTCGCTCTTCGCCGAGCCGGTCAAGATCATCGATGTCGACCGGACTATCGAAGACATCACCGCGGTGCTGCCAGGCCTCGACCGTCCTGCCCTGCGTCGCCGGCTGACCAGCGGCAAGAAATTCGTCTGGATCGCCCGGGAGATCACGCCGGCGCAGAAGGCGGCGCTGCATGATCGCGGCATTCCCGGCATCGGCTTCCTTGAAGAAAACAAGCGCGTCTATCCGGCCGGGCCGATCACCTCGCATGTGCTCGGCTATGTCAATATCGACAATCAGGGCATCGCCGGATACGAAAAACACCTTGATTCGGAATGGCTTGGCGCCCTGCATTCGGTCGGGCTGGCTCGCGATACGGAGCTTGAGCCGGTCAAGCTGTCGATCGATCTGCGCGCCCAGCACGCAATGCGCGACGAGTTGCTCGCCGCCATGGACAAGTTCGACACGATCGCGGCGGCCGGTGCGATCATGGACGTTCACACCGGCGAGTTGCTGACGCTGGTCTCGCTGCCCGACTTCGATCCGGAACGGCCCGTCGAGGCGCTCGACAAGGACCGGATCAACCGGGTGACCACCGGTGTCTACGAGCTCGGCTCGGCGTTCAAGGCCTTTACCACGGCGATGGCGCTCGACACCGGCCGGATCGGCATGCAGACGACCTTCGACGCGCGCGCGGCGATCCGCGTCGGCGGCAACACGATCGGCGACTATCACGCCCAGAACCGCATCATGTCGGTGGAGGACATCTATATCCACTCCTCCAATATCGGCACGGCGCGCATGGCGCTCGCCGTCGGCATGGAAGGGCATCAGGATTTCCTGCGCAAACTCGGCTTTTTCGACCGCTTGACCACCGAACTGCCCGAATCCGGTGCGCCTATCATCCCCGATCCCTGGCGGGAGGTGAGCACGATGACGATCGCGTTCGGGCACGGCATGTCGGTCGCGCCGATCCAGGCGGTCGCGGCGGGCGCGGCGCTGGTCAATGGCGGCCTGCTGATCCCGCCGACCTTTTCGCCGCGCTCAAAGAGCGACGCGGTGAAGCTGGCCAGGCCGGTCATCCGGCCGGAAACGAGCGAGAGGATGCGCTACCTGATGCGGCTCAATGTGGTAAAGGGCACCGCCAAGAAGGCCAACGTTCCCGGCTACAGCGTCGGCGGCAAGACCGGCACGGCGGAGAAGGTCGTCAACGGGCGCTACAACGGCAAGAAGGTGCTGACGACGTTCCTGAGCACGTTTCCCACCGACAATCCGAAATATCTCGTCTTCGTGATGCTTGACGAACCCAAGGGCATCACGGAGACCCATGGCTATCGCACCTCCGGCTGGAATGTTGCGCCGACCGCCGGGCGCATCATCGAGCGGGTTGCACCGATCCTCGGCGTGATGCCGAAGATGGCGCCGGTCGGCGATGCCAAGACGCTCAGCGTGTCCTACTAGGGGGGACGGACATGCGGGCGACACCAGACCTACGCACGACAATGACGAACCGGCCACATCCATGGAGCTTCATGCGCTACTAGACGCCGATATCGCGGACGCGGCGCCCCACGCAACCGGCGGCGCCACCGACATCGAGATCACAGGGCTCACCGCCGACAGCCGCGCGGTCGAGCCCGGCTATCTGTTCGCCGCCCTGTCCGGCAGCCGGACGGACGGCGCGCGCTTTGTCGGCGATGCGGCAGCGAGCGGCGCCGCCGCCGTGCTGGCGGGTCCGGACGCGGTCATCGACGTCGATATCCCTGTGATCCGTGTCGCCGATCCCCGGCACGCGCTGGCGATCGCGGCGGCGCGCTTCCATGGCGGGCAGCCGGAGACGATGGTCGCCGTCACCGGCACCAGCGGCAAGACATCGGTGGCAGCCTTCGTCCGACAGATCTTCGCGGCCGCGGGACATCGGGCGGCAAGCCTCGGCACGATCGGCGTGGTGGGGCCCGACGGCGGCACCTACGGATCGCTGACGACGCCCGATCCGGTCGAACTGCACCGTATCCTCAAGGCACTCGCCGACGGCGGTGTTACCCATGGTGTGATGGAGGCCTCCAGCCACGGGCTCGATCAGCATCGCCTCGACGGGGTCCGCCTTGCCGCCGCCGCCTTCACCAATCTCGGCCGCGACCATCTCGATTATCATCACAGCTTCGAAGCTTATTTCGCCGCCAAGATGCGGCTGTTCGAGAATCTGCTGCCCGAAGGCGCGCCAGCGGTGATCGACGCGGATTCGGCGATCGCCGTCCGGGTCGCCGACATCGCGCTGTCGCGCGGCCAGCAGGTCATGACGGTCGGGCGGACCGGCGGGTTCATCCATCTGCTCGATGCCAGGCCGGACGGATTCCGCCAGCGGCTGACGCTCGCGATCGAGGGCGACCGGCGCGAGATCGTGCTGCCGCTTGCCGGCGGGTTCCAGGTCTCCAACGCGCTCGTCGCCGCCGGCCTTGCGATAGCCGCCGGCGTGCCGGCCGATGACGCTCTCGATGCGCTGCAGACGCTGGAAGGCGCCCGGGGGCGGCTTGAGCATGTCGGGACGATGGCCGACGGTGTCGGCGCTGACGGAGCGATGGTCTTCGTCGACTACTGCCACAAACCCGATGGCGTGGTGAACGCGCTGAAGGCCCTGCGTCCGTTTGCGCGGGGCCGCCTGTCGATCGTGATCGGCGCGGGCGGTGACCGCGATCCGGGAAAGCGGCCGATGATGGGCCGGGCGGCGGCCGACAATGCCGATACCGTCATCATCACCGACGACAATCCGCGCAGCGAGGATCCCGCCGACATCCGCGCGGCGATGCTCGCCGATGCGTCGGGCGCGCATGAGATCGGCGACCGGCGCGAGGCGATTTTCGCTGCCGTCAACGCTTTGGAATCAGGCGATATCCTGCTGGTCGCGGGCAAGGGGCACGAGACCGGCCAGATCGTCGGTGACACGGTGCTGCCGTTCTCGGACCATGACGTGGTCGCCGAGGCGCTCGCGGCGCGCGAAGCCGGCGCGATTGGGGGAGGGGCGGCATGAGCATCCTGTGGACGGCCGCGGATTTCGTTCTGGCCCTGAATGGCCGCGTGATCGGCGACATACCGCCGGTCACCGGCATCTCGATCGACACGCGGACGCTTGAACCCGGCGACGCCTTCTTCGCGATCCGGGGCGACCGCTTCGACGGTCACGATTTCGTTGCCAAGGCCTTCGAAGCCGGCGCTTCGGTCGCGGTGATTGACGAGGCACACGCCGACGCCTTTGATCCCGCAGCCGAGGCGCTCGTCGTCGTGCCCGACGTGCTCGACGGCTTGCGGGCGCTCGGGCAGGCAGCCCGCTCGCGCACGGATGCGAGGATCATCGGCATCACCGGCTCGGTCGGCAAGACCGGCTCGAAGGAGGCGCTGCGGATCGCCCTGTCGCGGTCCGGGCCGACCCATGCGTCTGCTGCCTCCTACAACAATCACTGGGGCGTGCCGCTGACGCTTGCCCGGATGCCGGCGGAGACGCGCTACGGCGTCTTCGAGATGGGCATGAACGCGCCCGGCGAAATCGCCGCGCTGACCCGGCAGGTCCGGCCGCAGATCGCGATCATCACCACGGTCGAGCCGGTGCACCTGGAGTTCTTCGGCACGGTCGAGAAGATCGCCGATGCGAAGGCGGAGATCTTCGAGGGGCTGGAGCCCGGCGGCATCGCCGTGTTGAACGCCGACAATCCGCAATTCGATCGGCTCTCGGCGGTGGCGCGGACACGGGCCGAGCGCCTCGTCTCCTTCGGCGAGGCGGAGGGGGCCGATGCCCGGCTGGAACAGGTTGCGCTGCATCCGGACTGCTCCTGCGTCGATGCCGACATTCTTGGCACCAAGGTGACCTACAAATACGGCGCGCCGGGCCGGCATCTGGTCGGCAACAGCCTCGCCGTGCTGGCCGCCGTCAAGCTCGCCGGCGCCGATCTGGCGCTTGCCGCCGTGGCGCTCGCCGACATGCAGGCGCCGAGGGGCCGGGGCGCGCAGATGGTGCTTAAGGTGCCGGGCGGAACCGTCACGCTGATCGACGAGAGCTACAACGCCAATCCGGCCTCGATGCGCGCCGCGCTCGACCTGTTGCACCAGACCGAGCCGGGGTTCCGGGGGCGGCGGATCGCCGTGCTCGGCGACATGCTGGAACTGGGTGAGGCCGCCGAGGACCTGCACCGGGAGCTGGCCGGGCCTGTCGAGGACGCCTTCGTCGACCTGCTGTTTGCCTGCGGGCCGCATATGCGGGCGCTCTACGACGCCGTGCCGCAGACGCGCCGCGGCCGCCACGCGCAGACCTCGGACCAGTTGGTCCAATCCGTCGTGGGCGAGGTCAAGGCGGGCGATGTGATCATGGTCAAGGGCTCGCTCGGCAGCCGGATGGGGCCGATCGTCGAGGCGTTGCGGGCCGCCTATCCGGTGGCGGACAAGACAACCGAAACCGAGGGAGCCGCCTGAGATGGGTTTTCAAGCCGGTGACCTTGCGACAATCGGGCGAAACGCGATGGGACGGACTGACTGATGCTCTACCTGCTGGTCGATTTCGCCGACACGGTGCCGCTCTTCAACGTGTTCCGCTACATCACGTTCCGGACCGGGGCGGCGATGATGACGGCGCTGGTCTTCGTGTTCCTGTTCGGGCCGCAGATCATCAAGTCGCTGCGCATCCGCCAGGGCCATGGTCAGCCGATCCGCGAAGACGGGCCGGAAGGGCATTTCGCCAAGCAGGGCACGCCGACCATGGGCGGCCTGATGATCCTGACCGGCTTCCTGGTCGCGACGCTTCTGTGGGGCAATCTCACCAACCCTTACGTCTGGATCGTGCTGATCGTCACCGTCGGTTTCGGCCTGATCGGCCTTTACGACGACTATCTGAAGGTGACGAAATCCTCCTCCAAGGGCTTCGGCGGGCGTCAGCGCATCGCGCTTGAACTGGTGATCGCCGGCCTTGCGGTGTTCGCGATCGCGCAGGTCGGCGCCAAGCCCTTTTCGACGTCGCTCGCCTTTCCCTTCTTCAAGGATTTCGTCATCAATTTGAGCTGGTTCTTCATCGCCTTCGGGGCCTTCGTCATCGTCGGCGCGGGCAATGCTGTGAACCTGACCGACGGGCTCGACGGGCTTGCCATCGTGCCCGTGATGATCGCGGCGGCCTCCTTCGGGATGATCTCCTATCTCGTCGGTAACGCGGTGTTTTCCGACTACCTGCAGATCAATTTCGTGCCCGGCACCGGCGAACTCTCGGTTTTATGCGGGGCGCTGATCGGCGCGGGGCTCGGATTCCTGTGGTTCAACGCGCCGCCGGCCTCGATCTTCATGGGCGATACCGGCTCGCTGGCGCTGGGTGGCATGCTCGGCTCGGTCAGCGTCGCAACCAAGCACGAGATCGTGCTGGCGATCATCGGCGGGCTGTTCGTGCTGGAGGCCGTCTCCGTCATCGTCCAGGTGATCTCGTTCCAGATGTTCGGCAAGCGCGTCTTCAAGATGGCGCCGATCCACCACCATTTCGAGCAGCTTGGCTGGAAGGAGCCGCAGATCGTTGTGCGCTTCTGGATCATCGCGGTCGTGCTGGCCCTGATCGGCCTGTCGACCCTGAAACTGCGGTAGGCGAGATGATCCCGGTCACCACTTACGCCAATCGGACCGTCGCGGTCTTCGGCCTGGCCCGGTCAGGGCTCGAGGCCGTGCGCGCGCTGATGGCCGGCGGGGCGCAGGTGCTGGCCTTCGACGATTCCGAGCCGCGGGTGAACGAGGCGCGGGACCAGGGCTTTCCGGTCGCTGATCTGCATACGGCCGACTGGTCGAAGCTCGACGCGCTGGTTTTGTCGCCCGGCGTGCCGCTGACCCATCCCAGGCCGCACTGGACGGTCGAGCGGGCAAAGGCAGCGGATGTGCCGATCATCGGCGATACCGAATTGTTCTTCGAAGAACGCGCGCGGATCGCGCCGCAAGCCCCGGTCGTCGCGATCACCGGCACCAACGGCAAGTCGACCACGACGGCGCTGATCGGCCATCTGCTTTCGCAGGCAGGGCGCACCGTCTCGGTCGGCGGCAATATCGGCAAGGCGGTCTTAAGCCTCGAACCGCTGTCGACCGACCGGGCCTATGTGCTGGAGCTCTCCTCCTATCAGATCGACCTGACCCCGACCCTGACGCCGAGCGTCGGCGTGTTGCTGAATGTCACGCCGGATCATCTCGACCGGCACGGCACGCTTGCGAACTACGCGGCGATCAAGGCGCGGATCGGTGAAAAGGCGGACAGGGCCGTCATCGCCGTCGACGATGACTGGACAGCCGGCACCGCCGATCGGCTGGAGGCGGGCGGGCGATCCGTCACGCGGGTCTCGGCGGCGAAGCCGCTCAAGGTCGGTGTCTATGTGGCGGACGGCAAGGTCTGTCTCGCCGATCATGGCGCCACCACGACGATCGCCGACCTCGCCGAGGCGCCCGCGCTGCGCGGCACGCACAATGCCCAGAACGCCGCCGTGGCCGCTGCCGTGGCGCTTGCCCTGGGGCTGACAGCCGAAGAGATCGCGGCGGGGCTTGCGAGCTTCCCCGGCCTGGCCCATCGCATGGAGCAGGTCGGCCGGGTCGGCCGGGTGCTGTTCGTCAACGATTCCAAGGCGACCAACGCTGATGCGGCGGCGCGGTCGCTGGCAAGCTTTCAGGCGATCCACTGGATCGCCGGCGGGCGGGCGAAATCGGGCGGCATCGAGCCGTTGCGGGATTACTTCGCGCGTATCAACCGGGCCTATCTGATCGGCGAGGCGGCGGACGATTTCGCCGCCACGCTCGGCGATACCGTCGCGCACGAGATCTGCGGCGATCTCGATCGGGCGGTTCAAGTAGCGGCGCGCAACGCTTCGGCAGAGGCTGCGGCCGAGCCGGTCGTGCTGCTGGCGCCGGCCTGCGCCTCCTTCGACCAGTTTCCCGATTTCGAGGCCCGTGGCGCGGCGTTCCGCGACGCGGTCGCCCGGCTCGACGGCTTCGCGCCGGTCACGACTAACAGTGAGACAGGGGAGGCAGCGTGATGTTCGCGCGGACCGATGACCGTCCGATCGCGCGGTGGTGGTGGACCGTCGACCGGGTCCTGCTCGGGGCGATCCTGGCGCTGATCCTCGGCGGCCTGGTGCTGTCGCTTGCCGCAAGCCCGCCGGTCGCCCAGCGCCTGGGCATCGACCAGTTCCACTTCGTCAAGCGCCACGCCATGTTCGTCGTCCCGGCGCTGATCGTGATGATCGGCGTTTCGATGATGACCCCGCGCCAGATCCGGCGCACCGCGCTGGTCGTCTTTATCGGCGGGCTCGTCATGATGGCGCTGACCCTGCAATTCGGCGCGGAGGTAAAGGGCGCGCGGCGCTGGATCTCGATTGCCGGCATCGCCATCCAACCGTCCGAATTCGTCAAGCCGGCCTTCGTCGTGCTGGTCGCCTGGGCCTTTTCCGAACGCCTCAAGCGGCCCGACATGCCCGGCAACCTGCTCGCTGTGATCATGCTGCTGATGTTCGTCGGCCTGCTCGTGCCGCAGCCCGATTTCGGCCAGACCATGCTGTCGGTGATGGTTTGGGGCGCGCTGTTCTTTGCCGCCGGCATGCCGTGGATCTGGATCATCGCGCTCGGCGGGCTCGGCATCGGTGGGATCGTCGTCGCGTATCTGTCGATCTCGCATGTGCGCGGGCGCATTGACCGTTTCTTCGATCCGGAGTCCGGCGACACGTTCCAGATCGATACCGCGATCGAATCCTTCGTGCGCGGCGGCTGGCTCGGGCGCGGACCGGGCGAGGGCACCGTCAAGCAGAGCCTGCCGGATTCCCATACCGACTTCATCTTCGCGGTGACGGCGGAGGAATTCGGCATCGTCGTCTGCCTGATCCTGGTCGCAGCCTTCGCCTTCGTGGTGCTGCGGGGTTTGACCCATGCGCTCAACGAGCGCGAGCCCTTCCTGCGGCTGTCGGTGACCGGGCTGATCGTGCTGTTCGGCCTGCAATCGGTCATCAACATGGCCGTCAACCTGCACCTGATGCCGGCCAAGGGCATGACCCTGCCGTTCATCTCCTATGGCGGCTCGTCGATCCTGTCGCTCGCCTTTGCGATGGGCATCGTGCTGAGTCTCACCCGCCGCCGGCCGAAGACCAAGCCGGTGATCACCGATCTCGCAGCCCCGACCGGAGTGCCCGCAACGTGACTGGTTCAAAGGACGACAAGGGCCTGATCCTGCTGGCGGCGGGCGGCACCGGCGGGCATCTGTTTCCCGCCCAGGCGCTTGCCGAAGTGCTGCTTGAGCGCGGCTACCGGGTCGATCTCGTCACCGACGAGCGTGGCGACCGCTACGGGAGCAAGTTTCCGGCCGGCAAGACCCATATCGTGCCGGCTGCCACTGTCCGCGGCGGCAATCCGCTGTCCTACGTTAAGACCATGTGGGTGCTCGGCCTCGGCGTTATCCGCGCCTTCTTCCTGATCGGGCGGCTGAAGCCGCGCGTTGTGATCGGCTTCGGCGGCTATCCAACGCTCACCCCCGTGATCGCGGCAGGCCTGAGGCGCGTCAAGACGGTGATCCACGACCAGAACGCGGTGATGGGCCGGGCCAACCGCCTGCTCGCCGGCCGGGTCGACGTCATCGCCACGAGCTTCCCCAAGGTCCATATGCTCGGCGAGGCGAACGCGGCGAAGGCCGTCCAGACCGGCGCGCCGGTGCGCGCCGCCGTCAAGGAAGCCGCCAAACCCTATGTCGCGCCATCGGAGGACGGCCCGTTCAATCTGCTCGTCTTCGGCGGCAGCCAGGGCGCGCGGATCTTTTCCGACGTGGTGCCCGGCGCGATCGCCCGGCTCGACGAGGCGCTCCGCGTCCGGCTGACCCTCGTCCAGCAATGCCGCGAGGAGGATCTCGACCGGGTCCGCTCGGCCTATGATGCGATCGGCTTCGAGGCCGAACTTGCGCCGTTCTTTCCGGACCTGCCCAAGCGGATCGCCGATGCCCATCTCGTCGTCTCTCGCTCCGGCGCCTCGACGGTTGCCGAACTGGCGGTGATCGGCCGGCCGGGCATGCTGATCCCGCTGCCGCACGCAATCGACAACGACCAGCTTCTGAACGCGACAGCGCTTGCCCAGGCCAAGGGCGGCTGGCTGTTGCCGCAGCCGGCCTTCACGCCGCACCGGCTGGCCGAGGAACTGACCCAGCGCATGCGCGAGCCGGGGATGCTGGCGGACGCGGCTACGGCCGCGAGCACCGTCGGCAACCCGATGGCCGCCGAGACGCTGGCCGACGTGGTCGTTGCGCTGGCCGACGGCCGGCCGGTCGAGGCGAAGGGGGCGAGCGTCGCATGAGACCGCCCGAGGACACCGGCGCCATCCACTTCATCGCCATCGGCGGCATCGGCATGAGCGGCATCGCCGAGATCCTGCTGGGGCGAGGATATGCGATTCAGGGCAGCGACATAGCCGACAGCGCTAACGTTAAACGTTTACGTGAGAAGGGCGCGACCGTCTTCGTCGGCCACGACGCGGCCAATCTCGGCGACGCCCGCGTCGTCGTGGTCTCCACCGCGATCAAGCCGGGCAATCCGGAACTCGTCGCGGCGCGCCAGCGCGGCCTGCCGGTCATTCATCGCGCCGACATGCTGGCCGAACTGATGCGCGGCAAACGCGGTATCGCGATCGCCGGCACCCATGGCAAGACCACCACGGCGACGATGATGGCGGCGCTCACCGAGGCCGGCGGGCTCGACCCGACGGTCGTCAATGGCGGCATCATCACGGCGTGGGGCAGCAATGCGCGGATCGGCGGTGGCGACTTCATTGTCGTCGAGGCCGATGAATCCGACGGGTCGTTCCTCAAGCTGCCGTCGGAAATCGGCATCATCACCAATATCGATCCCGAGCATCTCGATCACTTCGGCACCTTCGAGGCGATCCGGGCAGCGTTCCGGGATTTCGTCCTGGGCCTGCCGTTCTATGGCTGCGCGATCGTCTGCATCGATCATCCGGCGGTGCGTGACCTGTTGCCGGAACTGCGCGACCGGACGGTCCTGACCTATGGCGAGAGCGCGGATGCGGATATCCGGCTGGTCGACTTCTCCCACAGCGGCACCGGCACGGCGTTTTCCGTTGTCTTCGGCGAGGATGAGCGTCTCGACGGGATCACGCTGCCGGTTCCAGGCAAGCATAACGCACTGAACGCGGTCGCGGCGATCGCCGTCGCCCGGCGGATCGGCATCGCGCCGGAAGCGATCGTCGCGGCCTTCCGGACCTATGAAGGGGTCAAGCGCCGCTTCACGCTTGCCGGCGAATGGAACCGCGTTCGCATCTATGACGATTACGGCCATCATCCCGTCGAGATCGCCGCGGTGCTGTCGGCGGCGAAGGGGGCTGCGTCTGAAACGGGAGGCCGTGTCATCGCCGTTATGCAACCGCATCGCTATACGCGGCTCTCCAGCCTGTTCGACGATTTCGCTGCCTGTTTCGCTGACGCCGATACGGTCTTCATCGCCGATGTCTACGAGGCCGGCGAGAGCGCGATCGCCGGCGCTGATCGCGACAGTCTCGTCACGGCGATCACCGCGACCGGGCATCGCGATGCCCGCGCGCTCTCCGGCCCGGAGGCGCTCGCCGACGAAATCGCTGCCGAGGCGAAGCCGGGCGATATCGTGATTTGTCTGGGCGCCGGCTCGATCACCCACTGGGCGCATGCCCTGGCCGGCGACCTCGCCGGGCTTCAGGAGGGGGAGCCGGCATGAGCTTTGCCGATATCGTTCCCGACCTGAAGGCGGCGCTGCCCGATCTGCGCGGCCGGCTGACCGCGAATGCGCCGCTTGCGCCGCTCACCTGGTTCCGCGTCGGCGGTCCCGCGCAGGTGCTGTTCTCGCCGGCCGACGAGGTCGATCTCGCCTATTTTCTCGCCGGCATCGACGCCGACCTGCCGGTCACCGTGATCGGCCTTGCCTCAAACATGATCGTCCGCGACGGCGGCGTGCCGGGCATCGTTATCCGGCTCGGGCGCGGTTTCATGGAGATCAAGATCGAGCCGGAGCACCGGGTGCGCGCGGGCACCATCGTGCCGGACGTCAAGGTCGCGCGGGCGGCGGCGGAGGCGGGCATTGCCGGTCTGTCCTTCTTCCGCGGCATTCCCGGCTCGATCGGCGGCGCGCTCAGAATGAATGGCGGGGCCTATGGCGGCGAGACGGTCGATGTGCTGATCGAGGCCCGGGCGGTCGATCGCAGGGGCGAGATCCATATCGCCAAGGCTGCGGATCTGAACATGACCTATCGCCATTCCGGCGCGCCGGATGACTGGATCTTCACCGAAGCGTTGTTCCAGGGCCGGCCCGGCGACCGCGACGTGATCCTGGCCGAGATGGATGCGATCACCGAGCGCCGCGAGGCCTCGCAGCCGGTCAAGAGCCGCACCGGCGGATCGACCTTCAAGAACCCGGCGGGCGGGAAGTCTTGGCAACTGATCGACGCGGCCGGCTGCCGTGGCCTGCGGGTCGGCGGGGCGCAGGTCTCCGAGAAGCACTGCAACTTCCTCATCAATACCGGCGAGGCGACGGCGGCCGATATCGAGCGGCTCGGCGAAACCGTCCGCGCCCGTGTCGAGGAGACCAGCGGGGTGACGCTGGAGTGGGAAATCAGGCGCATCGGGGTGCCGGCAGTCGGCGAGGAGGGGAACCCACAATGAGAAAGCACGTCGCGGTTCTGATGGGCGGCTGGTCGGCGGAGCGGCAGGTGAGCCTGGACACCGGCATGGCCTGCGCCGAGGCGCTGGAGGGCGAGGGCTATAAGGTCAGCCGTGTCGACGTCGACCGCACCCTGCCGAAGGTGCTGGCCGATCTCGAACCCGATGTTGTCTTCAACGCCCTGCATGGGCCGAACGGCGAGGACGGGACCGTGCAGGGCCTGCTCGAGATCATGGGGCTCCCCTATACCCATTCCGGCGTCGCAGCCTCCGCAATGGCGATGAGCAAGTCGGTGTCGCGGGCGATGTTTGCGGCAAGCGGCATTCCGATCGCCGAGGGTAAGCTGGTCAACCGGCTGGCGGCCGCCAGGGATCACGTCTATCCGCCGCCCTATGTCGTCAAGCCCGAGGCGCAGGGCTCCAGCGTCGGCGTCCTGATTGTCCGCGAGGACCAGACCCATCCGCCGCAGGAACTGTTCTCCGACGATTGGGCCTTCGGCGACACGGTGCTTGCCGAACGCTTCGTGCACGGTCGCGAACTGACCTGCGCGGTGATGGGCGATGTGGCTCTGGGCGTTATCGAAATCGTGCCCACGCACACCTTCTACGACTACGATTCGAAGTACCTGCCGGGCGGGTCTAAACACATCCTTCCGGCCGACCTTAAACCAAATATTTACCAAACGGTGCAGAAGCTAGCGCTACAGGCGCATCAGGTGCTCGGCTGCCGTGGTGTGAGTCGGGCGGACTTCCGCTTCGATGACCGTGCCGAGGGAACGTCTGGCCTCGTTTGCCTCGAGGTCAATACGCAACCCGGCATGACCGAGACATCCCTGGTGCCAGAGATGGCGGCCCATGCAGGGCATTCTTTCGGCGACCTCGTTCGCTGGATGGTGGAGGACGCATCGTGCGATCGTTAGGCGGCGGCCTGCGACAGATCGAGGATACAGCGCAAACCGGCGGCGCCGGACCGCGTCGGCTCGTCTATACGAACCTGCCCCGCAAGGCGGAGGCGCCGCGCGAGGGCTCCGCCAATGGCGTTCCCTCATGTGATGTTCCAAGGCGCCGCCCGCCGCGCGGCGGGCTGGGGCGGCTTCTGGCGCCGCTCGACGCTGTGTCCCTGCCGCCACGGCTGGGGCTCTATCTGGCCGCCGCGCTGATGGCCGGCGCCGGGCTCTACGGCGCGTTTCTGGGCGGCCATGTGGCGAGCGCGCGCGCGGGAATCGGCGGCGCTTTCGACCAGGTGACGGCCCGCGCGGGCCTGGCGGTGCAGTCCGTCGTCATCACCGGCCACGCGGAAGTGCGCGAGGCGGACATCCTGCGGGCGCTCGAAATCGGCGACGCCACATCGCTTCTGACCTTCGATGCCCATTGGGCGCGCCAGCGCCTGGGCGAGATCGCATGGGTGAAAAGCGCCACCGTGCAGAAGCTCCTGCCCGGCACCCTGCGTATCGATATCGTCGAGCGCCAGCCCTATGCGCTTTGGCAGCTCGGCGGCATCGTCTCGATTATCGATCGCGACGGCGAGGTGATCGGCGAGTTGGGCGATGAACGCTTCGCAAACCTGCCGCTGGTCGTCGGCTCGGGCGCCAATACGCGCATCGACGACCTTATGGCGATGATCGAACCCTATCAGGCTGTTTCGACCCGGCTCAGGGCGGCGGTCCGCGTCGCCGACCGGCGCTGGAACCTGAAACTCGACAACGGCGTCGAGATCCGGCTGCCGGAAACCGATCCCGGCGCGGCGCTGACCGTTCTTGAAGACCTTGCCGAAGACCATGGCCTGATGGCGCGCGATATCGTGCTGATCGACCTGCGTCTGGCCGACCGGGTGGTGGTGCGGCTGTCCGACGAGGCAGCCGTCCAGCGCAACGCGGCAATCAAGGCTCAAGGCGCGGCGAAGTCCCGAAAGGGGCAGGACACGTGAGCACCAAGAGCACCCACTGGCTGCCACGGGCACGGCCGCTGGGGGCGGGCCGGTCGCAGACCGTCGCCGTCCTGGATATCGGCTCGAGCAAGATCTGCTGCCTGATCGCCAAACTCAGGCCGCAGCGTGGTGTCGATATCGGCGACCGGACCCATTCGATCGAGGTGATCGGCGTCGGCCATCAGCGCGCGACGGGCGTGAAACGCGGCGCGATCGTCGATATGGAGGCCGCCGAGCGGGCCGTCCGGCTCGCCGTCGACGCGGCCGAGCGGATGGCCGGCGTGACGGTCGAAAGCGTCGTCGTCAACGTCTCCTCGGGCCGGCTTGCCAGCGACCATTTCGCCGCCCGCGTGGCCGTCTCCGGCGAGGCGGTGAGCGGCGACGACATCCAGCGGGTGCTGGAGGCCGGGCGTTCGCACACGGTGCAGCCGGACCAGGTCGTCCTGCATTCCCTGCCGATCGCCTTCACGCTGGACGAGACCGGCGGCATCCGCGATCCGCGCGGCATGGTCGGCCGGCAGCTTGGCATCGACATGCACCTGGTCACCGCCCAGGCCGCCCCGGTGCGCAATCTCGTGCTGTGCGTCGAACGCAGCCACCTGCATGTCGACGCAGTGGTCGCAAGCCCCTATGCCTCTGGTCTTGCAGCCCTTTCCAGCGACGAATTGGAACTCGGCTCGGCCTGCATCGACCTTGGCGGCGGGACGACGACCTTCGGGGTTTTCGCCTATGGCCGCTTCGTGTGCACCGACGCGATCGCGCTCGGCGGCCATCACGTGACGATGGATCTGGCGCGCGGCCTGTCGACCTCGATCGAGGCGGCCGAACGCATCAAGACGCTCTATGGCAGCGCCATGGGGGCGGGCTCCGACCATCGCGACATGATTTCGGTGCCGCTGGTGGGCGAGGGCGACATTCCCGGCGCCAACCAGGTGCCGCGCTCGGTCGTCACCGAGATCATCCGGCCGCGCATCGAGGAAATCCTCGAACTGGTCCGCGACCGGCTGCGGGCGACACCGTTTTCCAGCCTCGGCGGGCGCCGGGCGGTCTTGACCGGGGGGACGAGCCAGCTTCCCGGCGTCGCCGACCTGGCCGAACGGATCATCGGCTACAAGGTGCGGATCGGACGGCCGATCGGCGCCTCGGGACTGCCCGATTCCGGCCGTGGCCCGGCCTTTGCGACGACGGTCGGGCTTTTGGTCTATCCGCAACTGGCCGGCATAGAGCGGCACGAACGTTCTGGCCGGCGCATCGCGGTGGCGGGAGAAGAAGGCTATCTGGCACGGGTCGGCAACTGGATCCGCGACAGTTTTTGAGTGGCCTCCGCGGCGGAGGCTTGATTTTGGACAGGAGCCCAGGGGTCGGGCTTTAGAGATGCGAGTGAAGGACGCGACAACGCCATGACCATCAACCTCAAGATGCCGGATCTGACGGAACTAAAACCAAAGATCACCGTGTTCGGCGTCGGCGGTGCCGGCGGCAACGCCGTCAACAACATGATCGAGTCGGGCCTGTGCGGGGTCGATTTCGTGGTCGCCAACACCGATGCCCAGGCGCTGACCATGTCGGCGTCCGAGCGCATCGTGCAGATGGGCGTGGCGATCACCGAAGGCCTGGGCGCCGGCTCGCAGCCGGAAGTCGGCCGGGCGGCCGCCGAGGAGGCGATCGACGAAATTAACGATCACCTGAACGGCTCGCACATGGTGTTCATCACCGCCGGCATGGGCGGCGGCACGGGCACGGGTGCTGCACCCGTCATCGCGCAGGCTGCCCGCGACATGGGCATCCTCACCGTCGGCGTCGTCACCAAGCCGTTCGATTTCGAAGGCAAGCGCCGGATGAGGGTCGCCGACGGCGGTATCGAGAGCCTGCAGCAGAGCGTCGATACCCTCATCGTCATTCCCAACCAGAACCTGTTCCGCATCGCCAACGAGAAGACCACCTTCGCCGAGGCCTTCTCGATGGCCGACCAGGTGCTCTATTCGGGCGTTGCCTGCATCACCGACCTGATGGTCAAGGAAGGCCTGATCAATCTCGACTTCGCCGACGTGCGCGCCGTCATGCGGGCGATGGGCAAGGCGATGATGGGCACCGGCGAGGCGACCGGCGACAGCCGGGCGATCCAGGCGGCTGAGGCCGCGATCGCCAATCCGCTGCTCGACGAGACCTCGATGCGCGGCGCCCGCGGCCTGCTGATCTCGATCACCGGCGGCAACGACCTGACCCTGTTCGAGGTCGACGAGGCGGCAACCCGGATCCGCGAGGAGGTCGATACCGACGCCAACATCATCCTGGGCGCCACCTTCGACGACAGCCTGGACGGTGTCATCCGCGTCTCGGTCGTTGCGACCGGCATCGACCAGGCCGCGACGGTCGCCGAGCGGGCCGCCGAGGAATCGATCGCCGACCTGACCGCGCGCCTGCGCGCCCGCACCGCCAAGGCCGGGCAGGCCCAGGCAGCGACGGCTGCCGAACAGGCCGCGCCGCAAGCCGCGCCGGCACCGGCCGCGATGATCGAAGCCGTCGAGGAGGCCGTCGCCGCGCCGATCACCGAACAGGCTCCGGCACCCGCCCGGGCTGCTCAACAGGCGGCCCCCGCGCATCCGCAGGCAGCCCCGGCGCAGGTGGCGCAGGACACCGGTGTCCAGATCAGCCGGATGGAACCGCCGGCGATCCCGCAGATCGCCGAGGAGCCGCAAGCCGCGGCGCCGGAGCAGGCGGACGGTTACGACGCCGCCTTCGTTCCGCCGGCGGCAAGCCGGCCGGAGAGCGCCCAGCCGCGCATGCCGCGGATCGAGGACTTTCCGCTGATCGCGCAGAAGGAGATGCAGGCGAAGGCCGGCGAGACGGAAGACGCGCAGGAAGACCGGCGCCGGCCGGGCCTTTTCCAGCGGCTGGCCGCCGTCGGCCGAGGCCGACGGGACGAGCAATCCGAATCGGTTCCCGCCCCGCAGCCGGTCGCCGAATCAGCGCCGGTCGAAGAGCCGGCTTCGGAATATGCCAAGCGCCCTGTTGCCGCGATGCAACAGGAAGTGCCGCAATCGCCCCAGCCGGCGGCCGCGCCGGTTGCGCCCCAACCCGTGCCGCAGCACGCGCCGCAGGTCGCCAATGCGCCCCGGAGGCCGGCTGCGATGGATGACGACCAGTACGAAATCCCTGCATTTCTGCGGCGTCAGGCGAATTAGGCGAAGGATTTGCAAGACGGTTCGTGAGGCTGGCGAAACAGGGCGGCCTCACGGACCGGAGAGATTTGTTACAAAACGGACGGTTAGGCGTAACAGACCGTAAAAAAGCGTGATTTGGCGTCCGCGCACCCAGCCGGTATTACATTCGGCCAACTCAGGGGGTTCAATCAAAAGGCTATCTTTCGAAGCCAGCCTTGCGGCGGAAAACGGGCTTGAACAAAGCGCCCGATACGCCCAAACCGGTTTCAAGCCTCTTTGATTTGGACGGGACTCCGATCCACCAAGGCCGCGGGGGCGGCCGGATCGGAAAACAGCGCGGGACTTCATGAAGGCGCATTCGCAGACGACTTTGCGGGACCGTGTGTCCCTGTCCGGAGTAGGTGTTCACAGTGGCGCGGCATGCGCGGTGACGCTCCTCCCGGCCGATCCGGATACCGGTATCGTTTTCCTCAAGAGTGTCGATGACGCGGCGGTGGACATCGAGGTCGCCGCGATCCACGGCAATGTCGTCGCGACCACGCAGTGCACCGTTCTCGGCAGCAAGGATGCGGGCACCATCGCCACGATCGAGCATCTGATGGCGGCCTTCGGCGGCTTAGGCATCGACAATGCCGTCGTCGAGTTGTCCGGTGACGAGGTCCCGGTGATGGATGGCAGTTCGGAAGCCTTCGTCGAGGCGATCCGCCAGGTCGGCACCCGCCGCCAGTCCGCCCGCCGCCGTTACATCAGGGTCGTCAAGCCGGTCCGCGTCGAGATCGGTGATTCGGTTGGCGAGTTGCTGCCCAGCGACAATCGTGTGTTCGAGGTCGAGATCGACTTCGCCGATACGATCATCGGCCGCCAGGCCTATGTCTATGACGCCGAGGAAGGCGATTTCGGGCAGGATATCGCCCGGGCCCGGACCTTCGGCTTCATGGCCGATGTCGAGAAGTTCTGGGCCAAGGGACTGGCACTCGGCGCCTCGCTTGAGAATACCGTCGCGATCGGCGACGATCAGGTGATCAACCCGGAAGGCCTGCGTTTTGCCGACGAGTTCGTCCGCCACAAGGTGCTCGATGCTATTGGCGACCTGATGCTCGCCGGCGCGCCGATTCTTGGTCATTTCCGCAGCTACCGGGGCGGCCACAAGCTCAACAGCGCCGTCGTCAAGGCGCTTCTGGCCGACCGCAGCGCCTGGGAGTGGTCGAGCATTCCCACCCGCCGGGAAGCGACCCAGGCCGATGTCGGCGCCATGCTGCCGGCCGCAGCACTCGGGCCGAACGTCACCTGATCCTGCGCCCGCTGGCCGGCCCCGCGAATCCGAACCGGACTTGCCAACTCTGACCCGCCGCTGTGCTGTTCAGCGGGGACGGGGCTTTGGTTTTCAGCCGGGCCGCCCGTTCGGATGTCATCCCCGGACGTGTTTCGGGCATCCATGACCACAATTGGCCAGCGATGGTGTTCATGGATTGCCGGGATAAGCCCGGGTGTCTCGTGGGTACTCCGATAGTAACGTCAGCCCCCGATCCCGGCTCTCCGGCTTCGCCTGCGGCCGGCATGACGCGGGAGAGGGGTTATCCGCATTCCTTCAGCGGTCATTGCCGGGCTTGTCCCGGCAATCCATTGGCCGTCGCATTGGATATCGAGGTGGATTGGATCCCCGGGACAAGCCCGGGGATGACCTCGGTGGGAAGAGGCGAGACCACTGCCTCTCGATCGTCATCCCGGAAGTCGCGAAAGCGACTATCCGGGATCGGGGAACCGGGGCGATTCAGGGTTTCCTTGGTCGTGAAATCGGCACCGACACGGGCTCCCCGATCCCGGCTCGGTCTGGCGGCCGTCCGGAATGACGAGGGAGGGGATGGTGTCCTGCCTCCGCCCATTCTGATGCCATGCTCCGGTGTGTTTACCGGCTGTCCGGTTTCGCTGCGATGCGGTGGATCAGCCGAATTCCATGGCATAACTTTTTCCAGCAGTCGCCGTGAGTTACGCGTACGCCTGCGCTTCGGAGTCGCGTGGCGAATCGGAGACGGCCCGAGCGGTTGACCGGCCCGGCCATCGCCACAAATTCGCTGTATTCCCCCGGCAGCCAGAAGGCTACCGAAACGCGTGCGGTGGCGATGTCGATGAACTGGCTTGTCGCGCCGAGTTGAGCTAAAGTCCGCGCCGCCCGGCAGGGCCCGGACCGACGCGGTAATGCGCGCTGTTTTCGGGGCTTGCGGATCGTGGCGCGTGACGCCGGCCGGCCTGATCGCGCAGGTTGCGGGCGCGCCGGTTGCGCCGACACCGTTTAGGGGCGGCGCCGTTCAGATGGATCGAATGCGGACATGAGTTTGCGTAGCGACGAGACTTTCAGATTTACGGCGACCGGGCTGCGCGGGGCGGGGCGGTTGATCGCGATTGCCGCGCTCGGCTTAAGCCTGGCGGCCTGTAATACGCTGTTTTCCAAGGACGAGGACGAGTTCGCCGTCATCGAGGAGGAGCCGGCCGAGCTGCTCTATAACGAGGGGCTGGTCCTGTCGAATTCCGGCTCCTTCAAGAAGGCGGCCGAGAAGTTCGACGAGGTGGAGCGCATCCATCCCTATTCGGAATGGGCCCGCAAGTCGCTGATCATGTCGGCCTATTCGAACTACGAATCGCAGCGCTATACCGACGCCATCTCCTCGGCGCGGCGCTACGTCACGCTCTATCCGGGCACCGAGGATGCGGCCTATGCGCAATATCTGATCGGTGAATCCTATTACAATCAGATCGCCGATATCGGCCGCGACCAGGAACGGTCCGAAAAGGCCGCCGTCGCCTTCCGCGAACTGATCGAGAAGTATCCGGAATCGGAATACGCGGTCGAGGCGCGCGGCAAGCTCGAGGTCGCCGAGGACCAGCTCGCCGGCAAGGAAATGGAGATCGGCCGCTACTATCTGACCAAGCGTCAGTATCTGGCCGCGGTCAACCGCTTCAAGACGGTGGTCAGCGACTACCAGACGACGCGGCATATCGAGGAGGCGCTGCACCGGCTGACCGAGTCCTACTATTCCCTCGGGCTGGTGTCCGAGGCCCAGACCTCGGCGGCGATCCTCGGGCATAACTATCCCGACAGCCAGTGGTACAAGGATTCCTACGCGCTGCTGTCGCAGGGCGGTTACGAGCCGCAGGTCAATGACGGCAACTGGCTGAGCCGGATGTACCGCAAGGCCACCGGCGCGTTGTGAGAGGGCGATGCTCGCCGCCCTGTCGATCCGCGACATCGTCATCATCGACGCGCTCGATATCGGTTTCGGGCCGGGCCTGAGCGCGCTGACCGGCGAGACCGGCGCCGGCAAGTCCATCCTGCTTGATTCGCTGGCTCTGGCGCTCGGCGGCCGGGGCGACGCGGCACTCGTCAGGCGCGGCGCCGAGCGCGGCCAGGTGACGGCCGCCTTCGACGTGCCGATGGACCATCCCGCCCGCGCGATCCTCACCGAACACGGCATCGACTGTGACGGCGACATCATCCTGCGGCGGATGCAGTCGGCCGACGGGCGCACGCGCGCCTTCGTCAACGACCAGCCGGCGAGCGTCCAGCTTATGGCGCAGGTCGGCGCCCTGCTGGTCGAGATCCACGGCCAGCACGACAGCCGCGCGCTGGTCGATCCGGCCGTGCATCGCGGCCTGCTTGACAGTTTCGGCGGGCTCGCGGCCGAGGTTGCCGCCGTCGGCGCGGCCTGGCGGGCTTGGCGTGCGGCCGAAACGGCGCTTGCCGATGCCGAGGCCGCGCTGGAGCAGGCAGCCTCGGAACGCGACTATCTCCTGCATGCCGCCGACGAGCTGGAGAAGCTCGATCCGCAACCCGGCGAGGAGCAGCATCTGGCCGAGCGCCGGCAGGTCATGATGCAGGCGGAGAAGCTGACCGAGGATCTCGGCGAGGCCGGGGAGGCGGTCGGTAGCGGTTCGGCCGTGCCGCTTCTATCGGCGGCGCTCAGGCGGCTGGAACGGCGCGCACCGGACCTGCCCGAATTGCTCGAGCCGGTCGTCCATGCGCTGACGCGGGCGCTCGACGGGCTGGAGGATGCCCGCTCCGCCGTCGAACGGGCCCAGGCCGAGGCCGCCTTCGATCCGCGCGAGCTGGAGACGGCGGAGGAGCGACTGTTCGCATTGCGGGCCGCGGCGCGCAAGCATCAGGTCGATGTCGAGGGGCTTGCGGCCCTGCGCGAGCGGATGCGCCAGTCGCTCGACGAACTAGAGATGGGCCAGGAGCAGCTCGACGCCCTGCGTGCGGCCGCGGCGGAAGCGCGCTCGACCTATGACAGCCGGGCGGGCGCCTTAAGCGCGGCGCGCCAGGCCTCTGCACTGCTGCTCGATCAGGCCGTGATCGCCGAACTCGCACCCCTGAAGCTCGACCGGGCCCGCTTCGAGACCCGTATCGAGACGCGCGCCGACCTGGATGGACCGACCGGCCGCGACCGGGTCGAGTTCTGGGTTGAGACCAATCCGGGCAGCCATCCCGGACCGCTTTTGAAGGTCGCCTCCGGCGGCGAGCTGTCGCGGTTTTTATTGGCGCTCAAGGTCGCGCTCGCAGACCGGGGCAGCGCGCCGACGCTGGTCTTCGACGAAATCGATACTGCCGTCGGCGGCGCCGTCTCCGATGCGATCGGCGTGCGGCTGCAGCGGCTGGCGGGCAGCGTGCAGGTTCTCACCGTCACCCACGCGCCGCAGGTCGCAGCGCGTGCCGACCAGCACCTGCTGATCCGCAAGGAAGCCGGCGCCGAAATCGTGTCGACACGGGTCGATGCCTTAAGCGACAAGAAGCGTCGGGAGGAGATCGCCCGCATGCTTGCCGGCGCCACGGTGACCGACGAGGCGCGCGCGGCGGCCGGGCGGCTGCTGGCGGAATCCGGATAGTTCGGAATGATGAGGCAGCCATGAGCGGGGGCATCGATCTGAAAGCCGTCGGCGATCTGAGCCGCGCGGAGGCTGCCGCCGAACTGGAGCGGCTCGCCGCCGAGATCGCGGACCACGACCGGCGCTACTATCAGGACGACGCGCCGAGCGTGTCGGATGCCGACTACGATGCGCTGCGGATGCGCAACGCGGCGATCGAGGCGGCGTTTCCCGATCTCGTCCGCGACGACAGTCCGTCGACGCGGGTGGGTGCGGCGCCGGCGGAGAAGTTCAGCAAGGTGCGCCACGCCGTCCCCATGCTGTCGCTGGGCAATGCCTTTTCCGAGGAGGACGTCGCCGAATTCGTCGAGCGGATCCGCCGCTTCCTGAAGCTCGACGCGGAGATGCCGATCACCTTCACGGCTGAACCGAAGATCGACGGCCTGTCGGCGTCGCTGCGCTACGAGAACGGTGTCCTGGTGCAGGCGGCCACCCGCGGCGATGGCGAGACCGGCGAGGACGTCACCGGCAACATCGCGACGATCGCCGAGATCCCGCAACGCCTTCAAGGCGTGGACTTCGGCGCTGTCTTCGAGGTGCGTGGCGAGGTCTATATGAGCCATGCCGATTTCGCCGACCTCAACGCCCGCCAGGAGGCGGACGGCAAGCCGGTCTTCGCCAATCCGCGCAATGCCGCGGCCGGCTCGCTGCGCCAGCTCGATTCGGCGATCACGGCGGCGCGGCCGCTGAAATTCTTCGCCTATGCCTGGGGCGAGGCGGGCGCGCTGCCCGCCGACAGCCAGTGGGGCGTGCTCGAGGCGTTCAGGGCCTGGGGCCTGCCGACCAATCCGCTCACCCGCCGGGTCTCGTCCGTCGCCGAGATCATGGCGTTCTACCGCGACATCGAGGCGGACCGGGCGCGGCTCGGCTACGATATCGACGGGGTGGTCTACAAGGTCGACCGGCTCGACTGGCAGACCCGGCTCGGCTTCGTCTCGCGCAGCCCGCGCTGGGCGATCGCGCACAAGTTTCCCGCCGAGAAGGCGACGACGATCCTGCAGGCGATCGAGATCCAGGTCGGCCGCACCGGCGCGCTGACGCCGGTCGCCAAGCTGAAGCCCGTGACCGTCGGCGGCGTCGTCGTGTCCAACGCGACGTTGCACAACGAGGACGAGATCGCCCGCAAGGACGTGCGGGAAGGCGACACAGTGATCGTCCAGCGGGCCGGCGACGTCATCCCGCAGATCCTCGGCGTCGTCGAGGGTACGCCGCGCGGGGCCGAGCCTTACCAGTTCCCGACCACCTGTCCGATCTGCGGCAGCCACGCGGTGCGCGAGATCAATCCGCGCACGGGCAAGGAGGACGTCGTCCGTCGCTGTACGGGAAGCCTGATCTGCCCGGCCCAGGCGGTCGAGAAGCTCATCCATTTCGTCTCCCGCAACGCCTTCGATATCGAAGGGCTGGGCGCCAAGCAGGTCACCGCCTTCTTCGAGGAGGGGCTGATCAAGACGCCGGCCGACATCTTCACGCTGGAAGCGCGCGACAAGGCGTCGCTGAAGAAGCTCAAGGACAGGGAGGGCTGGGGCTCGACCTCGGTCGCCAATCTGTTCGCCGCGATTGACGAGCGCCGCGAGATCGATCTTCGTCGGTTTATTTTTGGTTTGGGCATTCGACATGTTGGCGAAGTTACCTCTAAGGATTTAGCGCGTTACTTTGAAAATATAGATGGCTTCTTTGGTTTTATAAAATCTGCGAGAAATAAAAGATCTGAAATTTGGATCAACTTTATTGAGTATCTTATACAGGAATTCAGAATAGATGAATCCAAATTTAAAACGAATGCAGATTGGATTGAATTTGCCTCAATTTCTAGATCAGCTTATTGGAAGAATCTGTCTTTAATATCTCATCTTCGACGCATAGATGGTATCGGTCCAGTCAAAGCGACAAAAATATTTTCTCAAGCAAACTCTGTATTCTCAGCGCAGTTTGTGGATGTTAGTTCGAATCTGAAGCCAAATTTAGAAGAAATACAGAATAAGATTAAACCTTTTTCAAATCCAGAAAACGTGGATATAGTAATTGAATTTCTCGAAAAAGATCTCATTACAAACAAATTTTCCTGGGAAAATGCAATAAAAAATTTGGAAAATAGGGTATTTAATTCGAAAAATAGTATGGATAATTTGCAATATGATCCAGCTGGATGGGAGATTTTTTCCAATATGGCTTCTGATAAATGTAGAGAAGAAGAAAAACTGGTGGCTGAAATATCTTCATTAGAGGGTATTGGAAGCTCTGTTTCCTTTAGTTTCTTAGATTTTGTTGTTGAGGATAATAACTACGATTACATAGAAAGACTGCTAACAGAAAGTGCAGTCGGAATAAAAGTACTGCCGATCGAGAAGATGATCGTCGCCTCGCCCGTTTCCGGCAAGACGGTCGTCTTCACCGGCTCGCTTGAAAAGTTCACCCGCGACGAGGCCAAGGCGATGGCGGAGCGGCTCGGGGCGAAGGTCGCCAGTTCGGTGTCGAAGAAGACCGATCTCGTCGTGGCGGGGCCGGGCGCCGGCTCGAAGCTGAAAAAGGCGACCGAGTTGGGCATCGAGGTCATCGACGAGGATGGCTGGCTGGAGCGGGTGGGGTGAGGCACGGTCCGCGATAGCGGACGAAATGCGAGAGCATTTCGAATGCCGGGCCAGCGGTTTGGATGTTGGCTCGATCTGGGGCTCCCCGATCCCGGCTCGGCCTGCGGCCGTCCGGGATGACGAGGGAGTTTGCGCGGACCAAGCTACCTTCCGAGGTCATCCCCGGGCTCTGTCCGGTTCAGCGGGGACGGGCGGTTGTTTTCAGCCTGGCCACCCCCTCGGATGTCATGCCCGGACTTGTTCCGGGCATCCATGACCACCGCCGCCAGAATGGACGCAACCGACTGTGTTCATGGATTGCCGGGACAAGCCCGGCAATGACAGCAGAGTGTGCGGAGAACGGACACCATCCTCTCCCGCGTCATCCCGGCCAAGCGCCAGCGCGAGCCGGGACCGGGGAGCCGGCCGATCGATTGAAACGCCGGCCGTTCTCTCCACCCATCCGGATGCCGAACAAACAGCAATTCTGTTCAAGATTTTCGCGCCAGGCCCGACTATCTTCTCCACCATGAGAGCGATGGAACAGATCGAGGCGCTTGCCCTGTCCGGCGATCCCGACACGGAATCGCGGCTGGCGGACGAGGCGCAATACTGGCGGGCCGAGCGCTATGACGGGCTGGAATGCCTCGCCGCGCGCTTTTCCAACCATCGCTATACGCCGCACACCCACGATACCTATGTCGTCGGCGCGATCCTGTCGGGCTGCGAAACCTATATGCTGAACGGCGTACGCTGTTATGCGCGGCCGGGCGACGTCTGCTTCGTCCATCCAGGCGATGTCCATGACGGCGAGCCGCATGGCGACAGCTATGCCTATCGGATGTCCTATCCCGATGTCGGTCTGATCCAGGACGTCGCCTCGGAACTGACGGACAGGCGCGTCCGCGAGATCCCGCATTTCCCCGCGCAGGTCGTCCATGACCCCGATACCGCGCGCGGCTTCATCGCCGCCCATTGCGCGCTCGGCTCCGGCGACACACTTGCCGGCGACGAGCGCTTCGTTACCGCGCTCGCCGTCATGCTGTCGCGCCATGCCCGGCTCGGCGCGCCCAAGCCCGTCGGCCGCGAAGGCGGACCGGTCGGCCGCGTGCGCGACTTCATCGATGCGCACTATGGCGACGATATCGACCTGCAGCGGCTCGCCGGCGTCGCCGGCTTAAGCCGGTTTCACCTGATCCGTGCCTTCCGAAAGGAAACCGGCATGACGCCGCATGCCTGGCTGACCGATCGCCGGGTGCGCGCGGCGCGGCCGCTCTTGATGACGGGCAAGAGCCCGGGCGCGGTCGCGGCGCTATGCGGCTTTGCCGACCAGAGCCATCTGACGCGCGCCTTCAAGGCCAGGGTCGGGGTGACGCCCGGCCGGTTCCGCAAGGCAAGCCTGGAAGCGACCGCCCGCGATGCCGCCTGAGACGATGTCCGAGGCCAGGGCATCGGCGCTGGCGGTCCTGCCCGCGATCATCGCCATGATCCCCTTCGCCCTGCTGCTCGGTGCGCTGGCGGCCCAGAAAGGCCTGTCGCCGCTGGAGATGGCGCTGATGAGCGCGCTGGTCTTCGCCGGCAGCGCGCAGTTCGTCGCAATCGACATCTGGACCGAGCCGGCGCCCTGGGTGCTGCTCACCGTGACGGCGCTGCTGATCAACTCCCGGCACCTGCTGATGGGTGCGTCGCTCGCCCCGAAGATCCGGCATTTCGGTACCGGTGCAAGCCTCCTCGCGCTGTTTTCCATGGTCGACGAAACCTGGGCGTTGAACGAGCAGCGGGCCCGGTCGCGGCGGACGACCTTTGTCTACATGGTCACCATGGGCGCGGTGCTGTGGGTCAACTGGGTCGCCTTCACGACACTTGGCACCTTCGTCGGCGCGCTGATCGGCGATCCGGCCGCCTACGGCTTCGATTTCGCCTTCTCCGCCCTGTTCCTGACCCTGATCGTCAGTCTGTGGCGCGGCGCTGCGAGCGGCGTCGCCATTGCGGCCAGCGCCGTTGCCGCGACCGGGTTCCATCTCGCCTTTGACGGCCCTTGGTACATCGCTGCGGGCGGCATCGCCGGCGCGCTTGCCGGGGCGCTCTACGGGCCCTCCGGCGATGTCGGCGATCTCGTTACGGAGGCCGGAGAGTGATCGGGCAGGAAGCGTTTAGTGTCGATCCGCTGGTGTTGCTGGCGATCGCCGGCATGGCGCTCGTCACCTATGCGACCCGCGTCGGCGGCTGGCTGGTGACGCGGCGCATGGTGCTGACGGGCCGGATGCGGGCAGCGATGGACGCGGTGCCGGCCGCCGTGCTGACCGCCGTCATCGTGCCGATGGTGCTGGCGACGGGTCCGGCGGAGACGCTTGCGGCCGGCCTGACCGTGCTGATGAGCCTGCGGCTGCCGCGCCTGCTCACCGTGGCGCTGGGGATGGCGGCCGTGGTGGGCTTGAGGGCGCTGCTTTATTAGAAGATCGCCCGGCCGCGCGTTTCCAGGAGCCGTGAGGCGGCGATCGAGAGCAGGGCGGCGAGCGCGAAGAACCAGATGCCCGGTAGCGCGAAGGCATCGGCGAGGCCCGATCCCTTGATGGCGAAGACCACCAGCGCCAGCACCAGAACGTCGAGCATCGACCAGCGGCCGAAAAAGCCGGCGAGACGGACGGTCGCCGCCGGCATGCCGCGCCCCTCGATGCGGCCAAGCGAAAGATGGCCGAGAACGAGCAGCTTTACCGCCGGAAACAGCACGGAGAAGACGCCGAGCACGATGGCAAGGAAATACTCGCGCGCCTCAAACAGCGCCAGCACGACGCCGACCAGCGAATGGCGCTCCGACAACAGGAAGAAGCGGCGGAATTCGAGCGACGGCAGGAAGAGGCCGAGCACCAGGCAGGCAGCGGCGACCAGCACGATGAGGCCGGGCCCGTAGCGCCGCCACCATCCGCCAGAGGGCAACCGGTTGGTGACCGGGTCTTCGGTTGTGCCTGCCACTGCTTTTTCCCGATTGCTCATCGCCTCCCCATGTGGCTATCTCCCGCGCACTGTCAACCGATACTCTGGAGGCCGGCATCTTTCGCGTTCGACTCCCCGCAGCCGACATGGCCGAGGCCGACCGGCTGTCCGATGCGCTGCGCTACGCCCTTCGCCCGGAGACGGAGGCCGCCGGCATGATCGAAACGGAGGCGGGCTGGCTTGCCGAGGCCTTCTATACCGAGGAGCCGGACCCCATCGACCTTCGGGCAATCGTCGTCCGGACGCTGGGCGAAGACGGGGCCGACCGGCGGATCGATTGCATAGCGCTGGCCGACCGCAACTGGGTCAGGGAGAGCCTGGAAGCGATGCCGCCGGTCGATGCGGGCCGTTTCGTCGTCTACGGCCATCATGACCGGACCCGCGTGCCCGGCAACGCGATCGGCATCGAGATCGACGCGGGCCTTGCCTTCGGCACCGGCCATCACGGCACGACGCGGGGCTGTCTGATGGCGCTCGACCGGCTGTTGAAGCAGCGCCGGTTCCGCCGCCCGCTCGATATCGGCTGCGGTACCGGGGTGCTGGCGGTCGCGGCTGCGAAGGCGCTGAACTGTCCGGTGCTGGCGACCGATATCGACCCGGTGGCGGTCCGGATCACGCGCGAGAATGCCGCAAAAAACGGTGCGCACGGCTTCGTCCGGGCCGTCGTTGCCGACGGGATCGGCGAAGTGTCGATCGCCGCGGGCGGGCCTTATGATCTCGTCCTGGCCAATATCCTGGCGGGGCCGCTGATCCGGCTTGCGCCCTCGGTCCGGCCGCTGGTCGCGCCCGGCGGGGTCGTCATCCTGTCGGGCCTGCTGACCCATCAGCGCCGCGCCGTCGAGGCGGCCTGGCGGGTGCGCGGATTCGTGCCCCAGTTCCGCATCGTGCTGGACGGATGGATGGCGCTTGCGCTGCGGCGGGCCTGACGCGCTTTGTAAGGGGAGCGGGCAAACAAAACCCCCGGCGCGGAGTCGCGGCCGGGGGGCTTTGTCAAACGATGACCTGGGTCAAACGATGGTCTATGTCAGACCATCGGGACTTCGCGGTCAGCGCCGGGCGTCATCCACACCGAGGATCTCGGCGCGGCTCAGGCCGTACTGGTTGAGTTCTTCATCCGTGTAGCTGGAAAGCGTGACGGACATCCGGTTGCGCGCTTCGCGCTCGCGCGCGGCGATGAAGCGCGCGAAGATCCGCTGCAGAAGTCCGCTCTCGCTGTCCCGGCTCTCGATTGCGATATCGGCCGGTGAATAGGCTGTGGTCATGATCAAATCTCCTGACGTTCGGTGGCGATGTATACGCACCGTTGTTGGACCTGAAAGTAAGCACTGCCGCCGGTCTGACCACCCGGGCAAACTCATGACAGATCTGCACCATTCGCATGCGCAAAAAACAAACGGTGCAGTGCACAATATTTGGTAACGAATTGCCCTTCTGGGGCCAAGTTTAGGATTGTTTTCCCTGTTTGTGACAGCCGCGCGTCGGCTCCATGCTGATTGCTTATGGGGGCCATGCGCACTACGAAGGGGTATGTTCCAGTCCTTCGACGAAATCAGCGACAAAAGCCTCGGCGCGCCGCGCCTGGCCCTGCTTCGCGGCGAATTGCGGGCCCGCAAACTGGACGGGTTTCTGATCCCCCGCTCCGATGCGCATCAGGGCGAATATGTGCCGGCGGCCGACGAGCGGCTGAAATGGCTGACCGGCTTTTCCGGCTCGGCCGGGCTGGCCGTCGTGCTGGCCGACGAAGCGGCGATCTTCGTCGACGGCCGCTACACGATCCAGGTGCGCGAGCAGGTCGATACGGACGCCTTCGCGCCACTACACTTGATCTCCGACGGCTATGACCGCTGGCTGGAAAAGCATCTGAAGCCCGGCGCCCGCCTCGGCTACGATCCGTGGCTGCATACGATCGCCGGCGTCCGACGGCTTGAAAAGGTCGCCGAGACGACGGGCGCGGTTCTGGTCGCCGTCGACACCAATCCGCTCGACGCCGTCTGGGCCGACCGGCCCGCGCCACCGCTTGGCGAGGTGGTCGTGCAGCCGGACGATCTCGCCGGCCGCACCGCCGCCGACAAGATCGCCGCCATTCAGGCGACGCTCGCCGCCGGCCAGGCGGACGCGACCGTGCTGACGCAGCCCGATTCGATCGCCTGGCTGTTCAACATCCGCGGCGCCGACATTCCGCACACGCCGACGCCGCTCAGCTTCGCCGTCGTTCCGGAATCGGGGCGCCCGACGCTGATCATCGACGGCCGCAAGCTGACCAACGCGTCGCGCGCGCATGTCCATGCCGTTGCCGACATCGCCGGGCCCGAGGCGTTCGCCGATCTGCTTGGCCGAGCAAGCGGACGGGTCCGGCTCGACGCGGCGACAACGGCGCGCTGGATCGCCGACCAGGTGGAGGCGGCCGGCGCCCGGATTGTCGAGGGCGCCGATCCCTGCCTGCTGCCCAAGGCGACCAAGACCGACGCCGAGATCGACGGCGCCCGGTCCGCCCATCTGCGCGATGGCGTTGCGCTCTGCCGGTTCCTGGCCTGGCTTGACCGGGAGGCGCCGGGCGGCGGCGTCGACGAGATTTCGGCGGCCAAGGCGCTCGAGCGCTTCCGCGCCGAGACGGGCCGGCTCAAGGAGATTTCCTTCGATACGATCTCGGGCGCCGGCCCGAACGCCGCCATTCCGCATTACCGCGTATCGACCCAATCGAACCGGCCGTTGCGGGCCGGCGAGATCTATCTGACCGATTCCGGCGGGCAATATGTCGACGGAACGACGGACGTCACCCGCACGGTCATCGTCGGCGCGCCGAAAGACGACGTGCAGGGCCGGGAAATGCGCCGGCATTTCACGCTTGTCCTGAAAGGTCATATCGCCGTTGCCACCGCGCGTTTTCCCGACGGTGTCAGCGGTGCCCAGCTCGACACGCTGGCGCGCTATCCGCTGTGGCGGGCCGGGCTCGATTTCGACCACGGCACGGGTCACGGCGTCGGCAGCTACCTGTCCGTTCACGAGGGGCCACAGCGCATCGCCAAGACCGGGTCGGCGCCGCTCAAGCCCGGCATGATCGTCTCCAACGAGCCGGGCTACTACCGGACTGGGGCCTACGGGATTCGGCTTGAGAACCTGGAACTGGTGCGGCCGGCCGAACCGGTCGATGGCGGCGAGAAGCCGCTTCTGTCGTTCGAGGCGCTGACGCTTGCGCCTTTCGACACGCGGCTTGTCGATCCTTCCGTGCTGGATCCGGGCGAGATCGTCTGGCTTGATGCCTATCATGCCCGGGTGCGCGCGGCGATCGGCCCGTTGCTCGAGGGCGAGGACAGGGCCTGGCTCGACCAGGCGACAGCGCCGTTGGTTGGGTGAGGCACGGTCCACGAGGTGGACGAAATGCGAAGACATTTCGAGTGCCGAACGCGCGAGACCCTAGTCGAGCGCCGGGAGGCGGTTGCTGTCAGTCACAGCCCTCAAAGCTCGCGACTGCTAAACCGGGCAACAGTGGAACACGTCCGGGCATGACACCCGTATATGCGGCGGCGATGAGCGCACTGTCTGTCCGCATCATCCCGGCCGGAACGGAGTGTAGAGTCAGGATCGGGGAGCCCCGGCGTTGCGATCGGTGTACCCACGAGGCGCCCGGGTTCCCCGATCCCGGATATTCGCTAACGCGAATTCCGGGATGACGAGGGAGAGGGTGGTGTCCAGTCTCCGCACGCTCTGATGTCATTGCCGGGCTCGTCACACTGCTGTCCGGTTTAGCGGAGGCGGGGTTTAGATCTTCAGCCTGGCCACCCCCCTCGGATGTCATGCCCGGACTTGTTCCGGGCATGGCAGAGGTGAGGTGAAAGGCCGGGGAAGAGGCCGTCTCCTGACACCTCCGCCGCAGGTCGGAGAAACCTCTCCCACCAACAAAAAAGCCGCCCTTCCGGGCGGCTTTTCGATCCGAAGGCGGGACGTGCCTAGCGCGAATAATATTCGATGACGAGGTTCGGCTCCATCATCACCGGATAAGGCACCTCGGAGAGGGCCGGAACGCGGGTCAGCGAGGCCGACAGCTTCTTGTGGTCGACGTCGATATATTCGGGAACGTCGCGCTCCGGGCTGTCGACTGCCTCGAGCACCAGCGCCATCTCCTTGGAGCGGTCGCGCACCTCGACGACGTCGCCGACCTTCAGGCGGTAGCTTGGGATGTTGACGCGGCGGCCGTTGACCTTGACGTGGCCGTGGCTGACGAACTGCCGGGCAGCGAAGACGGTCGGCACGAACTTGGCGCGGTAGACGACAGCGTCGAGGCGGCGCTCCAACAGGCCGATCAGGTTGGCGTTGGCGTCGCCGCGCATCCGCGAGGCCTCGTCATAGATGCGGCGGAACTGCTTTTCCGTGATGTTGCCGTAGTAGCCCTTGAGCTTCTGCTTGGCCTTGAGCTGCAGGCCGTAGTCCGACGTCTTGCCGCGGCGGCGCTGGCCGTGCTCGCCGGGGCCGTATTCACGGCGGTTGACGGGGCTCTTCGGGCGGCCCCAGATGTTCTCGCCCATGCGGCGGTCAAGCTTGTGCTTGGCCTGGATACGCTTCGACATTGTCTTCTCAGTCCTCAGTTTCGGCTTCGGGTTTGATCAAACCCGCTCCTCCTTTGCCGTTTCGAACAGGAACGGCTGACAGGCGAGAGGCGGTCGTGAAACACGATCCCGGCCAAAATCGGCGCCGGTGCCCTCACCACGGAAGCGGAAATGAAGACGCGGACCTCCCGGCCCGCGCTGGCGGTTAGATATAGGCGCCGGGCGGCGCTGTCAATCAGGTGCCCTGTTTACAGGCGCTGGAAGCGGCTCGCCAAGCGCCAGGTCGAAGCGGGTGAGCAGCCGGCGCATCGCCGGTTCGTCGTCGACCGGTCCGGTAAAGCGGGCCAGCCGGTGTGGTGCCGCCGCCGGATCGGGAGCTGGCAGCAGGTCGCAGACCCGGCGGGCGATTGCCGGGGCGGGGTCGAGCCACAGGACCGGCCAGGGCGCCACGTCGACAAGCCGGCCGGTGATCAGCGGATAATGCGTGCAGCCCAGCGCCACGACATCGGTACGGCCTGTGCCCGTTTCGACGAAGGCAGGCGCGATCTCGGCGCGGAGGTCGGCATCGGCGACGCAAACACCATGCATGATCGCCTCGGCCTGTTCGGCCAGCCGCGGCGCGCCGACAAGCGTCACGGCGACATCGGCGGCGAAGGAGTTGATCAGCGCCTCCGTGTAGTCGCGTTTCACCGTGCCGGGGGTGGCGAGCACGCTGATCAAGCCGGATTTCGTGTGCTCCGCCGCCGGTTTGATCGCGGGGACGGTGCCGACGAAGGGAAAGTCGTATGTCGCGCGCAGATAGGGCAGGACCAGCGTCGTGGCGGTGTTGCAGGCGATGACGGCCAGGTCGGGACGGTGTTCGGCGGTGACCGCGTCGAACACCGCCAGGGTCCGCCGGACCACATCGGCCGCGCTGCGCGGGCCATAGGGAAAGCCGGCGGTATCGGCGGCATAGGTGATATCCGCGTCCGGCCGGGCGGCACGGATTTCCTTTAAGACCGACAGGCCGCCGAGGCCTGTATCGAAGACGGCGATATGGGGCATTTACGGGTTCGTAGTGGAGGAACTGTCCTGTCTGCCCTGTCTTATGCGGGGGACGGCCCGGTGCCAACCGGTCCGGGGAGGGAAAAGACCGGCTGGGGATCGCGGATGCCCTTCATCGGGAAGGCGCCGAGCGGTTTGCATCCCTCCAGATGGGCGGCGGCCGCAGCCGAGCAGACCAGGTCGTCGCCGGTCTCGCCGCTGACCTTCATCAGCCGCGCCGCCATGTTGACGCCCGGACCGATCGCGGTGAAGTCGAGCCGGTCGCCGCCACCGATATTGCCGTAGGCGACCGGGCCGACATGGATCGCGGCGCGATAGGGCAGGCGCTGCTCCGGCGCCTCGGCGAAGGCCGCCTCGGCCCGTTCCAGCGCGGTGCGCGCGGCCCGTACGGCTTGAGCCTCGGCTCCGGCCTCGCCGTCCTCGCCGACGGGAAAGATCGACAACACCTCGTCGCCGATGAATTTCAGCACCTCGCCGCCGGCCTCCGTGACGGCCGCGACGATCACGTCGAAGAAGCCGTTGATCCGGGCGATCGTCTCCTCGGGCGGCAGGTCGCTCGTCATCTTCGTAAAGCCCTTGATGTCGACGAACAGGATCGCCGGGGTGATCTTCTCGAAGTCGCCGCGCATTAAATTGCCTTCGAGCACGCGGCGACCGGCGTTGCGACCGACATAGGCCGACAGGAGGCTCGCGGCGTTCAGGCGGAGCATGTAGATCTCGGTGAGCCTGGCAAGCGGCGCGCGAAGGCACTCCAGGGCGTCGATCTGCTCATCCGAAAACCCGCCGGGCCTGCTCGTCGCCCAACTCACGCCATGGGTTTCGCCGGTCGTGTAAACCAAAGGCACGATCATGTAGTCGGTCATGCCCTCGTCGCGGATCTCCAGCACATCGGAATAGGGCGGCAGATCGTTGTCCTCTTCGAACCGGCAGCGGTAGGTTTTGCCGGTTTCCAACACGTGGACCGCCATGGAATTGCGATAGCTGGGCTGTTGCGCAAGCGTATGGTCGGCCTCGCGCATGGTCAGCCCTTCGCCGCTGCGCCAATAGAAAGCGCGGCCCTGCATGTTCGGATGAAGGGTCAAGATGAACAGCGCGAACCGATCGATCGGCACGCCGGCTCCGAGCAGCCGGTCGCACATGGTGTTGATGATGTCGGCCGCCCGGGCCGACGGGCGCGCGCCGTCGATCATCCAGTCGCGCAAGGCGGCAAGCGCGGCCTGATCGACCTGTCCTTCCGGGACATCGTTCATGGCGCGATCATAGCAGCAAATAATCGCGGCCGGACATCAATGCCCCGTTCGCACATCAATGCCCCGTATCGGCACGCCGCGTCTTCAGTTCGCTCAGGGCCCGGATGACACCGCGCAGGGAGCGGACCTCCTGCTCGGTCAGCTCGGCCTTCAGGAAGATCGTCCGCAAGTTGCGCACCATCGACGGCCGTTTTTCTTCCGGAAACAGGAAGCCGGCGGCGTCGAGTTCGCCTTCCAGATGGTCGAACAGGCGTTCCAGATCCGCCTTCGGCGCAAGCGGCGGCGGTTCGGCGCGCGGGCGCCCGCCTTCCAGGCCGCGGGTGCGGAACCAGGCATAGCCGGTCAAAAGCACCGACTGGGCGAGGTTGAGCGAGGCGAAATCCGGGTCGGTCGGGAAGGTGATGATCGCGTCGGCCAGCGCGATGTCGTCATTGTCGAGGCCGGCCCGCTCGCCGCCGAACAGGATGCCGGCGCCTTCGCCCGCGTCGATGCGCCCGGCAAGCCGCGCGGCGGCCGCCTCGGCGTCGTGCACCGGCTTCGCCATCTCGCGGGGGCGGGCGGTGGTTGCGAGCACCAGGCCGAGATCGGCGATCGCCTCGGCGGTCGAGCCATAGAGGCGCGCGCCGTCGATCACCCAGTCGGCGCCGGAGGCCGAGGCGCGTGCCTGTTCGCTCGGCCAGCCGTCGCGCGGATTGACGAGGCGTAGGTCGGACAGCCCGAAATTCGCCATTGCGCGGGCGACCATGCCGATATTCTCGCCAAGCTGCGGGGCGACGAGGATGACGGCGGGGGCGGGCGCCCGATGGGATGCGGGGGAACTGGAATCGCTCATGGCCTGCTCATAGCATTGCGCTCCCGTCTAGGCGACAAGTCGCAGTGCAGATGGCTTCAAACCCGGCAAAGGGGGTGCTATACGGGCCGCGACCATCACCGCCGGGGCGCCGCTTGCGGCCGACCCGGCATTTCCGCGACAATTTTCCTGACACGCAGGCGAGGCTTCAAAACCCATGGCGAAAATCAAGGTCGACAATCCGGTCGTCGAGCTCGACGGCGACGAGATGACCCGCATCATCTGGCAGCTCATCAAGGACAAGCTGATCCACCCTTACATCGATGTCGACCTGAAATATTACGATCTGGGCATCGAGCATCGCGACGCGACCGACGATCAGGTGACGGTCGACGCCGCCGAGGCGATCAAGCAATACGGTGTCGGCGTCAAATGCGCGACGATCACGCCGGACGAGGCGCGTGTCGAGGAATTCGGCTTGAAGCGCATGTACCGCTCGCCGAACGGCACGATCCGCAACATCCTGGGCGGCGTCATCTTCCGCGAGCCGATCATCTGCGACAACGTTCCGCGCCTGGTGCCTGGCTGGACCAAGCCGATCATCATCGGCCGTCACGCCTTCGGCGACCAGTATCGCGCCACCGATTTCAAGTTCCCGGGCGCCGGCACGCTGACCATCAAATTCGTCGGCGAGGATGGCGAGACGATCGAGCACGAGGTGTTCCAGGCGCCCGGCTCTGGCGTCACCATGGCGATGTACAATCTCGACGCCTCGATCCGCGACTTCGCCCGCGCCTCGATGAATTACGGCCTCAATCGCGGCTATCCGGTCTATCTGTCGACCAAGAACACGATCATGAAGGCCTATGACGGCCGCTTCAAGGACCTGTTCCAGGAGGTCTTCGACGCCGAATTCAAGGACAAGTTCGAAGCCAAGGGCATCACCTACGAGCATCGGCTGATCGACGACATGGTCGCGGCCGCGCTGAAATGGTCGGGCGGCTATGTCTGGGCCTGCAAGAACTATGACGGCGACGTGCAGTCCGACACGGTGGCGCAGGGCTTCGGCTCGCTCGGCCTGATGACCTCGGTGCTGATGAGCCCGGACGGCCGGACGGTGGAGGCCGAGGCCGCCCACGGCACGGTGACGCGCCACTACCGCCAGCATCAGCAGGGCAACGAGACCTCGACCAACTCGATTGCCTCGATCTTCGCCTGGACACGGGGCCTGAGCCATCGCGCCAAGCTCGACGACAACGAAGCGCTCGGCAAATTCGCCGCGACGCTTGAGAAGGTTTGCGTCGACACGGTCGAATCCGGCTTCATGACCAAGGATCTGGCGCTGCTCGTCGGCCCCGACCAGAAATGGCTGACGACCACGGGCTTCCTCGACAAGGTCGACGAGAACCTGCAGGCGGCGATGGCCTGACAGGCGTAGCCTGATGCGCGGGGCCTGACCGGCGCGGCCGGCGGGCCAAATAGCGGAATAGAATTAAGGGCGCGGCGTGGTCGCGCCCTTTTGTCTGTCTAAGCGGCCTCGGCCCGGACAGGCGGCAGGAAGAACGATGCGCGCACGTCCGGCTGCGCCAGGAACGCGGCCGGATAGTAGCGTTCGAGAAAGGCGCGTTCGAACAGGTCGGGATTGCGAGCCGCAAAGTCCGGCCAGCCGATGCCCGGATGTTCGGCGCGGCGCACATTGATCGCCGCCATATAGGCAATTGTGATCGTCGCATGATAGAGCCCGTCCTTGCCGTTTGCTGCGGCGAAGGCGCGAATGGCCCGCTCCATCCGGTCGAGCGCCCGCCCGAAGGTCGGCTCTGCCGACAGGATCAGAAAAGCGGCGTCGCTCATGGTCTCGCGCGGCGTGGCGGGCTGCGCCCGTTCGGTCACCGTCATGTCTTGTCTGCTTCTTCAAGCCGATGCGCATCCGCCGCCGTCAGGTCGAGGCCGTAGATCCGCTTGAGATCCGCGATCGCGGCAAGCGTTTCATCGGAAAACGGTGCCTTATTCTCGAAGGCATGGAGGACGATACCCTCGAGGAGGTCGCCAAGCGACATGTCTTTCAATTCGGCTAGCGCCTTGAGGATCTTCAAAAGACGCTTCTCGATCCGGACACCGGTCTGGACGCGTTCGATATTGGGCGTGTCTTTCATGTTACCTGTGTGCCAAGATAACATGGCTTTGCCAACCCTCTTGGAAACGCCAACGCTACGTCGACTCGACAACCTATGGGTGCTAAATTCCGATTCGAATGCTAAGAGGGGGCATCGGATACGATGAAAATGCGATTGGCGGTGATGGCTTTGTTGTCGCTCGGACTGATTACGGCAATGGACTCAGCGCCGACACTGGCCGCGAGTTCTGTTGACAAGAGGCTTAAGAAGCTCGAAAAGAAGACTGAATACTACAACAAAAGGGTGAGGAAAAAATCAAGGAAATATACGCGAAATACAGAGCGGAATTTGGAAGGCTGCGGTGATGTGGAATTCAAGCTTGATACAAATATAAGAAAATACGGAACAAGTCATAATTGGATTGAAGTGGTCGCGCGCTATACAGGAAATCCTGGGACTATTTTTGTAAACTGGGGCCCGATCGGTTTTGGGTTTCCTTGTGGGGAAGGGGAAACCGCCAAAAATGGCACCGTCACGATCAAGCATTATTGTTCATTTGATGTTGGTCCCGAAGATACCTTCAGAATTTCTGTTGGTACGGGGCGCGGTTGCCCTAAAGATCTTCTTTCAGAAATTGACGTTAATTTGAAGCAGACGCTTATTGAAGTAATTGAGCCGGAGTAGAGGTAGTTTTCTGATAAACCTGCCGCATTTTTGGCATATGCGTACGGACAATCAGGTGTATCCGCTGTTATCGTGGAATACTAGTTAGAGTCGCTTAGGTTTGACCTAATCAGCTCCCGTTCCTGCTCGAGTCGCCGCGTAACCGTCTCTTCCGGATATCCGAGGCCGGTCAGGATGCGGCCGGCTAATTGCAGGCTGCCTTCCATGGCTTCCTGGACGACGTCGTCGGCGCCGATGCCGGCAAGCAGAGCGGCGTGCTCGGCGTCGCGGGCGCGGGCGTAGATCGGCACGTCCGGCCGCGTGTGGCGGGCGGCGCGGACCATGTGTTCTGCCTTTTCGGTCGAATCAACCGTCACGATGAAGGCGCGTGCGCGGTCGGCGCCGGCCCGGTCGAGGATCTCCTCGCGGCCGGCATCGCCGAAGAAGATCTGCCGGCCGGCCTTGCGCTCCTTGCCGACCAGCCGGGCGTTCTGGTCGATCGCGACGAAGGGCACGTTCTGCGATTCCAGGATCGCGGCGATTGAGCGGCCAACCCGGCCGAAGCCACCGATGATGACGTGACCCTCCAGGTCGCCGACCGTTTCCTCCGACGAGGCCGCCTCATTGGAGGCCTTTTCCAGCCGCTCGCCCGCCGACCGGCCAAGCCGCGACAGGAGCGGCGTCACCGCCATGGTCAGGCCGATCACGACCAGCAGGAACTGGCTCGCCTCGGCCGAGATAACGCCGTTCGACCCGGCGAGCGCGAAAACGACAAAGCCGAATTCGCCAGCCTGGGACAGGAGAATCGCGGTCTCGGCTGCCTGCGGCACGGGAACCGAGAAGACGCGCGCGGCGAGAAAGGCGGACACCGTCTTGATCGCGACCAGGCCGACGACGGCCAGCAAGATCCAGAAGAAGAAATCGGCGACCACGGCAAGATCGATGCTCATGCCGACGGTGGTGAAGAACAGGCCGAGCAGGAGGCCGCGGAAGGGATCGATATCGACCTCGATCTGATGGCGGTATTCGCTTTCGGCCAGCAGGAGGCCGGCCAGAAAGGCACCGAGCTCCGCCGACAGGCCGGCCGCCTCGGTGCCGATCGCAGCCCCGATCACGGCGAGCAGCACGATGCCCATGATCAGGTCGCGGTTGCCGGTGAGTGCTGCCTGGCGCAACAGCGGGCGCAGCACGAGCCGGCCGATCAGCAGGATCGCGGCGACCGCGATCGCCGCCTGGACGAGCGCGCGGCCGATCTCGATCCAGATATTGGCCTCCGAATCGGCAAGCAGCGAGACGATGACCAGGACCGGAACGACCATCAGGTCCTGCATCAGGAGGATCGACAGCGACAGCCGGCCGGTCGGCGTGGCGAGCCGGCGCTCCTCGACCAGGGTCTGCATGACGATCGCCGTCGACGACAGCGCCAGCGCCAGGCCGACGACGAGGGCGAGCGGGCCAGGCTGGCCGATCAGCAGGGTGACGGTTGCGATCGACCCGGCGGCGAAGACGATCTGCGCTGTGCCGACGCCCAGCACGTAGCGCTTCATCTCCCACAGGCGGGTAAACGAGAGCTCCAGCCCGAGCACGAACAGCAGGAACACCACGCCGAGCTCGGCGAAGGGTTCGACCTGATGCGGATCGTCGATGACGATAAGGCCGATCAGCGGGAAATCGAGCTGGAAGCGGCCAAGCCCGTAGGGGCCGACGACGATGCCCGCGATGATGAAGCCGAGCACGGTGCCGAGCCGGAAGTTGTGGAACACCGGCACGATGATGCCCGCGACGATCAGAAAGACGAGCGCGTCCTCAAGCCAGACCAGGTCTTCCACGCGTCTCCCCCTCGGCTAGCCGCCGGTCGCAATCCGACCATCCTGGGGCCACCCCGGGCGGCCCCACGCGGCAGCGCCATCGCGATTCGCAGTCTAGCGGATCGGCGGGCGCGGCGCCGCCTCAATTCGGGCAACGACCTTAAACCGTTCCGCTCACGCAGCCGGCGCGGCCGCGCGCAGGCACTCGGTGATGGCGGCGATCGCGGCGTCGCCCTTGCTGCCGTCCGGGCCGCCGGCCTGGGCCATGTCCGGGCGACCGCCGCCGCCCTTGCCACCGAGCGCGGCGGCGCCCTCGCGCACCAGGTCGACCGCGCTGAGGGTGGCCGTCAGGTCGTCGGTGACGCCGACGACCAGGCCCGCCTTGCCGTCGTCGTTGACGCCAACGACCGCGACGACGCCGGAACCGAGCTTGCGCTTGGCATCGTCGGCGAGGCCGCGCAGGTCCTTCGGCTGGACGCCCTCGACGACCCGGCCGATAAACTTCACCGCGCCGATCGACAGGATCTCCGGACCGGCCTCGCCGCCGCCGCCGATTGCCAGCTTGCGCCGCGTGTCGGCCAGATCGCGCTCGAGCTTCTTGCGCTCCTCGATCAGCGCGGTGAGGCGCTGTTCGACCTCGTCGGGTGGCACCCGCAATTCGGCGGCGATCGCACGCAGGCGCCGGTCCTGGCGGCTCAGGTAGTGGCGCGCGGCATCGCCGGTCAGCGCCTCGAGCCGGCGGACGCCGGCTGCCACCGCGCCCTCCGAGACGATCGCCACGACGCCGATATCGCCGGTGCGGCGCACATGCGTGCCGCCGCACAGCTCCAGCGACCAGGGGTGGTTGCTGTCGCCGCTGTTATCGCGTTGGCCGTCCGCCACGGGCGGCAGGCCCATCGAGACGACGCGAACCTCGTCGCCGTATTTCTCGCCGAACAGCGCCATCGCGCCGAGCTCCATCGCCTCGTCGACCTCCATCACCCGGGTCGTCACGTCGTCGTTCTGCAGGACGACGGTGTTGGCGAGGTCCTCGATCGAGGCCATTTCGTCCTCGCCGACGGGCTTGGGATGGCTGAAGTCGAAGCGCAGCCGGTCGGGGGCGACCAGCGAGCCCTTCTGGACGACATGGTCGCCGAGCACCTGGCGCAGCGCGGCATGGACGAGATGGGTCGCGGAATGATTGGCGCGGACGGCTGAGCGGCGGGCATGGTCGACCTCGAGCTCGAGCGGCTGGCCGATGGCGATCTCGCCCTCCTCAAGCCGGCCGGAATGGGCCCAGACTGCGCCGAGCTTCTTCTGCGTGTCGGTGACGGCGAAGCGGACGCCGGCTGCGCGCATCACGCCGGCATCGCCGACCTGGCCGCCGGATTCGCCGTAGAATGGCGTCTGGTTGAGGACGATGATGCCGGTGTCGCCGGGACTGAGCCGTTCGACCTCCTGGCCGTCTTTCAGGATCGCCACGACCTCGCCCTCGGCGGTCTCGGTGTCATAGCCGAGGAATTCGGTCGCGCCGACCCGGTCGCGCAGGGCGAACCAGACGGTCTCCGTCGCCGCCTCGCCGGAGCCGGCCCAGGCGCGGCGGGCCTCTTCCTTCTGCTTCGCCATCGCCGCGTCGAAGCCGGCGGTGTCGACGGTGATGTCGCGGCTCTTGAGCGCGTCCTGGGTCAGGTCGAGCGGGAAGCCGTAAGTGTCATAGAGCTTGAAGGCGACCTCGCCCTGCAATTCGCCACCCGACTGCATGTCGGCGGTCGCCTCGTTCAAGAGGTCGAGGCCGCGGGCAAGCGTCTTGCGGAAGCGCTGTTCCTCCAGCTTCAGCGTGTCGGTCAGAAGCTGCTCGGCGCGGACCAGTTCCGGATAGGCGCGGCCCATCTCGGCGATCAGCACCGGCACCAGCTTCCACAACAGCGGCTCCCGGACGCCGAGGAGCTCGGCATGGCGCATGGCGCGGCGCATGATCCGGCGCAGAACGTAGCCGCGGCCTTCGTTGGAGGGCAGCACGCCGTCGGCGATCAGGAAGGAGGAGGCGCGCAGGTGATCGGCGATGACCCGGTGGCTGGGCTTGTGCACGCCGTCGGCGGGCACGCCGGTCAGATCGACGGAGGCCTCGATCAGGTGGCGGAACAGGTCGATCTCATAGTTGTCGTGGGTGCCCTGCAGGACGGCGGCGATACGCTCCAGCCCCATGCCGGTATCGATCGAGGGGCGGGGCAGCGAGACGCGCTCGTCCGCGGTCACCTGCTCGAACTGCATGAAGACGAGGTTCCAGATCTCGATGAAGCGGTCGCCATCCTCGTCCGGGCTGCCGGGCGGGCCGCCTGGAATGTGGTCGCCGTGGTCGTAGAAGATCTCCGAGCAGGGACCACAGGGGCCGGTCTCGCCCATCGCCCAGAAATTGTCGCTGGTCGGGATGCGGATGATCTTCTCCTCCGGCAGCCCGGCGATCCGGCGCCACAGGTCGAAGGCCTCGTCATCCTCGTGATAGACGGTGACGAGCAGGCGGTCCTTGTTAAGGCCGAATTCGCGCGTCACCAGGCTCCAGGCGAGTTCGATGGCGCGATCCTTGAAATAGTCGCCGAACGAGAAATTGCCGAGCATCTCGAAGAAGGTGTGGTGGCGGGCGGTATAGCCGACATTGTCGAGGTCGTTGTGCTTGCCGCCGGCGCGCACGCATTTCTGCGAGGTGACCGCGCGCGAATAGGGCCGCGTCTCGGCGCCGGTAAAGACGTTCTTGAACTGCACCATGCCGGCATTGGTGAACATCAGGGTCGGATCGTTGCGCGGCACGAGCGGGCTTGAGGGGACGATCTCATGGCCTTGGCCGTGAAAATAATCCAGAAACGCGGTGCGGATGTCGTTGACGCCGGTCATCGGGCGGTTCACCTGTCAGATGGGACCATGAATGCGGTTGTCCGGAATCGGAGGCGGAGCCCCGGCCGACCACACGCCGTGTGCGGCTGCGATCGACCTGTTCCGGACAAGCCGCGCCGGTTTTAGCCGGGCCGTCAGGCAGTGTCCACACGCCAGCGGCCGGTCGGGTAAGCGCGGACAAACGAAAACGGCGCGCCGGCCAAGCCGACGCGCCGTCAAATTCCAAGGCCTAATTCCAAAGCCTTGAGTGCCGAAAAGGCCGTCTTCCGGAGGAACTCGTTCCGGCCGCTGCCGTTGCGATCAGGCTTTCTTGCTGTTTTTGCCGGCGGGCGCACCGGCTGGCGCGTCGGCCGCTGCGTTGGCGGGCGGCTCGACCAGGCCGACCGCAAGGCCGGCGCTCTCGCGGATCGACGTTTCGATCTCGTTTGCGATCTCGACATTGTCGCGCAGGAACTGCTTGGCGTTCTCGCGGCCCTGGCCCAGGCGCTGGCTGTCATAGGAGAACCAGGCGCCGGACTTCTCGACCACGCCGGCCTTGACGCCGAGATCGAGCAGTTCGCCGGTCTTGGAGATACCCTCGCCATACATGATGTCGAATTCGACCTCGCGGAAGGGCGGGGCGAGCTTGTTCTTGACGACTTTCACACGGGTCTGGTTGCCGACCACCTCGTCGCGGTCCTTGATCGAGCCGATACGGCGGATGTCGAGACGGACGGAGGAATAGAATTTCAGCGCGTTGCCGCCGGTCGTCGTCTCCGGGCTGCCGAACATCACACCGATCTTCATGCGGATCTGGTTGATGAAGATCACCATGGTATTGGAGCGGGAGATCGAGCCGGTGAGTTTCCTGAGCGCCTGGCTCATCAGGCGGGCCTGCATGCCGGGCAGGGAATCGCCCATCTCGCCTTCCAGTTCGGCGCGCGGGGTGAGGGCGGCAACCGAATCGATGACGAGGACGTCGATCGCGCCGGACCGGACCAGCGTGTCGGCGATCTCGAGCGCCTGTTCGCCGGTATCGGGCTGCGAGATCAACAGGTCGTCGAGATTGACGCCGAGCTTGCGGGCATAGGTCGGGTCGAGCGCGTGCTCGGCATCGACAAAGGCGCAGATGCCACCACGCTTCTGCGATTCGGCGACCGTGTGCAGGGCAAGCGTCGTCTTGCCCGAGGATTCCGGGCCATAGATCTCGACGACCCGGCCGCGCGGCAACCCGCCGACGCCAAGCGCGATATCAAGCCCCAGCGACCCGGTCGGAATGGTGGCGATCTCCACCACCTTGCCGTCCTGGCCGAGCTTCATGATCGAGCCCTTGCCGAAATGGCGCTCGATCTGTCCAAGGGCCGCTTCCAGCGCCTTGCTCTTGTCCATACCGTCTCCTTCGACAAGGCGGAGGGTAGAATTCACCATAGATCGGCTCCTTATTTCACAGCCGCCCCGATTCTGACAGGGCCGATTGGGGTGTGGACGATGCCGCGTATCGCGCGGGTTGAGTGAGTATGTACTCTATTTGTTCACGGAACGCAAGGGGAACATTCACATGGGAGAACATGCTGGCCAGGATCGCGATGGGCCAATCCGACAACAGGTGCAGTCGTCAACGAAACAGCAGGGCGGCCAAGCTTAAGAACGGCGGCGCAGAACCTGTCCGATGTGCCCCAGGTGGTGAAAATCAGGCTAGAGTATCGGGCACGACCACCCTTACCCATGCCGTTTGTGGAACGGCTAGGTCGGCGGCCGGAATGGGCGAATACCGGGTATCGCGGGCCCTTCGATGCCCTAGCTCGAAATCACTTCCTTCACCGTAGCCGCCAGCTCCTTCAGGTTGAAGGGCTTGGCCAGGAAGTGGAACTGCTCGCCGCCGTCGAGGTTCTTGGCGAAGGCTTCTTCCGCATAGCCGGAGACGAAGATGATCTTCAGCTTCGGATTGCGCTGGCGGAGTTCCTTCAGAAGCGTCGGGCCGTCCATCTCGGGCATCACGACGTCGGAGACGACGAGGTCGACCGTGCCGTCATGCTCGTCCATCAGTTCGAGCGCGGTGACGCCGGTATCGGCCTCCAGCACCGTGTAGCCGCGCGAGGCAAGCGCGCGGGCTGCGAAGGCGCGGACCGAATCCTCGTCCTCCACCAAGAGGATCGTGCCGCGGCCGCTTAGATCCTTGGCGGTCTCGGGTGCGGCCTCCTTCGTCTCGGGCTTTGCCTCTTCCTGCTTGCGCATGTGGCGGGGCAGGTAGATCCGGAAGGTCGTGCCGCGATCCGGCTCGGAATCGCACAGGATGAAGCCGCCGGTCTGCTTGATGATGCCGTAGACGGTCGACAGGCCCAGGCCGGTGCCCTTGCCGACCTCCTTGGTGGTGAAGAACGGATCGAAGATCTTTTCCAGCACCTCGGGCGGCATGCCGGTGCCGGTGTCGCTGACTTCAAGCCGCACATAGTCGCCGGCGGGCATGGTGCCGTCGCCGATCTTCAGGTCCTCGCCACGGGTTTCGTTGGCCGTGCGGATGGACAGGTCGCCGCCTTCGGGCATGGCGTCGCGGGCGTTGACGGCGAGATTGATGATCACCTGCTCGAGCTGGTTCAGGTCGGCCTTGACCAGCCAGGGATCGCGATCGGCCTCGAGCTTTAGGTCGATCTTGGCGCCGAGCAGCCGGGCGAGCAGCACCTGCATGTCGGCCGACATGACGTCGGACAGCATCAGCACCTGCGGCCTCAGCGTCTGGCGGCGCGAGAAGGCAAGCAGTTGCCGCACCAGGCCGGCGGCCCGGTTGGCGTTGTGCTTGATGTTCATGATGTCGTTGAAGGAGGGATCGGTCGGCCGATGGTTTGCCAGCAGCAGGTCGGAAAAGCCGATGATCGCGGTCAGCACGTTGTTGAAGTCGTGGGCGATGCCGCCGGCGAGCTGGCCGACCGCCTGCATCTTCTGGCCCTGCGCGAACTGCGCTTCCAGTGCCTTCTGTTCGGTGATGTCGAGGGCGTAGACGATCGCCGCCTCGCCGTCGCCGTCCTCGACGGGGCTGACGAAAAACCGGCCCATCCGGTTGGCGCCAGACGCGATCGGCGCGTCGACCGGTTTGATCTCGGCCTGGCCGGAGAAGGCGGAATCCAGCGCCTCGGTCAGCGCGGGGCGGTCGCTGTCGCCGACGCAGTCGCCGATCGCGCTGATCTTGGCGGGCGCACCCGTCGATGTGGCCGAAAACAGGCGGGCGAAGGCTGCGTTGGTGCGGCGGATGCGGCCGTCGCGGTCGATGGTTGCGATCGCCAGCGGCGTGTTGTTGAAGAACCGGGCGAAGCGGACCTCGGCCGCCCGCACGGTCTCGGCGACATCGGCGCCGGCATCGCCGCCGGCTGAGCGGTTGAGCACCAGCGTGCGCGAGATGCCGGGATTGCCCGCGCTGTCGAAGGCGACCCGGTGCAGCAGCCGGACGGGCAGCGGATGGCCGTTGCGCTGGATTAAGTCGAGGTCGATCGTCTCGGTGCGCAATTCGCCGGGTGCCGGCTCGATGGCGCGTACCAGCGCCGCGCCGTCGCCGGAGACGACCTGGTCGAGCGTCAGGCTCGCCGTTTCCGTTTCGGCGATGTCGTAGCCCAGCCAGTCGGCGAGCGTTGCGTTGAGATAGCGCACGCGGCCGCCGGGATCGGCGGAGAAGAAGCCGGCCGGCGCGTGGTCGAGATTGTCGATCGCCCGCTGCAACTCGCGGAACACGTCCTCCTGGCGGACCCGGTCCTGGGTGATGTCGGCGACCTGCCAGAGGGTCGTGCCCTTCTGGCCACCGCGCGGGGTCAGTGGCAGGACGCGGATGCGATACCAGGTCGCCCTGCGGTCATCCGACATGCCGGCTCCGGCGGCGGGACGCTCGATGCGGATTTCCTCTTCGGCGCGCCGTCCGGCGGCGGCGGCCCGCGACAGCCGGAACATCGCCTCCGAGGCATCGGCATCGCCGGCGAAGGCGCGCTCGACGCCGCGGATATCGGCGTCGCGTTCGGCATCCGTCAGGCGCTTGTAGGCGTCATTGGCATAGACGATCCGACCGCCCTTGCCGGTAATCAGCATGCCTTCTGGAATGTCCTGTGAAATCACCTGGCCGAAGCTGTCGGCCGGCCGCCGGTCGGAAAAGCGGATCAGGCCGACGGCGGCGGCAAACAGCGAGAAGACGCCTATCACCGCCAGCAGCGCGAGCAGGCCGAGCACCAGCGGCCGCGCGTCCTCGCGGCCCATCAGCGCCAGCGCCAGCGCGATCGCGATGAAGGCCGCGGCCAGCAGCATGACCAGGCCGATCGAGCCTTCCTTTCGTGGCGTGTCGCTCACAGGCGCCTCGCTTGCCGGATGCTTGCCTCTAAGGGCCAGGGATCCTGACGGTCCGGCGGCCGTGTCAGGCAGAGACCCGTCCATACGTAGTTCGCTCATCGTCGTAATCCCAGGGTCAGTGGCCAATGGGCGCCTGATCGGACCTCGAAATCATACGCGCTCCTGTTTATCCGATTCTTACCGGATTACCGGCGATTCGACCGCCAGCTTCCGCGTGTCCTGGCCTGCATGACGTGGCCGATGATCTGCGCGACCGCCTTGTAGTGCTCGGGCTCGATGGCCGCGTCGACATCGATCGCGGCATGCAGGGTACGGGCAAGCGGCGGATTCTCGATCACCGGCACGCCGTGCTCCTTGGCGACTTCGCGGATGTTGAGCGCGATCCTGTCGACGCCCTTGGCGACACAGACGGGTGCGGGCATGCCGGTTTCGTATTTGAGCGCAACGGCATAGTGGGTCGGGTTGGTGATCACCACGGTGGCGTCAGGCACCTCGGCCATCATCCGCTTGCGGCTGCGCTCGGCGCGCACCTGGCGGATCTTGGCGCGCACATGCGGATCGCCCTCGGTCTGCTTGAACTCGTCCTTCAGCTCTTTCAGGGACATGCGCTGGCGCTTCAGCCAGCTATGCCGCTGCCAGGCATAGTCGAGGGCGGCGAGGATCGCCATGATCGCGACGACGCCGGCCAGCAGCTTGATCGACAGGATGCGGATCGTCTCCATCAGCGCCGCCGGGTCGAGGGTGACGAGCCCGTCGAGCCGATCGCGCTCCGGCCAGGCGATCGCGAACATGACGCCCGACACGATGACGAGCTTGGCGATCCCCTTGGCGAAATTGACGAGGCTCTGCACGGAGAACAGCCGCTTGAAGCCGGCGATCGGCGATATCTTCGACAGTTTCGGCGTGACCGGATCGGCCGAGAACACCATCCGGTGCTGGATCGCGTTGCCGGCGATTGCCGCCAGCACGAGGACGAGAAACGGCAGGCCGAGTGCTGCGACGCCCGTCAGCGTGACCGTGATGAACAGCTCCTTCAGCGCGTAGCCGTCCATCGGGATGGTGCCGAGATTGGCGAACAGGCCGGCGAAATCGGTCGACAGCGCGGTGCCCATCGTGCCGCCGAAGACAAGCACGATCAGGGTCGCGGCCGTCAGCACGAACCAGGTCGAGACCTCCTGACTCTTGACCACGTCACCGCGTTTCAGCGCCTCGTCGAGTTTTCGCTCGGTGGGGTCTTCTGTGCGTTCCGATTCGTCTTGTTGTTCCGCCATCGGGCCGCCCGTCTATTGCGCGATGAAAGGCGAGATCGCCTTGCCGAAATGGTCGAGATACCAGGCCATCATGCCGCCGATCAGCACGGCGAGCAGCAGGAAGCCGAGCAGGATGTTGGCCGGCATGGCGATGAAGAAGATCTGGATCTGCGGCATCAGCCGCGACAGCACGCCAAGGCCGAGATAGAAGATCAGGCCGAAGGCGATGAAGGGTGCGGCGATCTGGACGCCGACACGAAAGGTGCCGGCGAAGGTCATGATCGCAAGCTGCGCGGCATCCTCCACCGGCAGCACCGTGCCGGGCCTGAACAGGATGTAGGAATCGCGGATCGCGGCGATCAGCAGATAGTGCAGGTCGGTGACGAAGATCAGCGTGATTCCCAGCATCGACAGGAAGCTGGAGAACAGGGCGCCCTGCACCCCTTGCGTGGGATCGACATTCTGGGCAAAGCCCAGGCCGACCTGAAAGGCGATGGTGGAGCCGGCCACCTGAATGCAGAAGGTGATCATCCGGGTGATCAGGCCGATCAGGAAGCCGATCAGCATTTCCCCGATCAGCAGCGTCAGCACGGTGCCCAGCGCTGCGGGCAGGGCGGGAAACTCGGAAAACACCACCGGATAGAGGACAAGCGCCAGCGCCAGCGCGAAGACCAGCCGCAGGCGGGCGGGAAAGCTGGTCTCGCCGAGCGCCGGCATCAGCATCAGCATCGTGCCGACGCGGGCGAAGATCAAAAGGAAGACGAAGGCCGCGTCGGGGAGAAAGGAGATCTGCATTCTGCCCTATCCGCGTTGACCCATCCGCGCTGGCCTGGCCGGGATCCTCGATCGATGCGTCAGCCGGCGGCGATCCGCTCGGCGATGCGCGTCATGTAGCTGCCCAGCGCCTCGCCCATGAAGGGCAGGGCGATGATCAGCGCGAGGAACATGGCGATGATCTTCGGCACGAAGACCAGCGTCATCTCCTGGATCTGCGTAAGCGCCTGGAACAGCGCGACGATAAGGCCGACGACGAGGCCGACGATCATCAGCGGACTGGACACCTTGATCAGCACCCAGACGCCGTCACGGGCGATATCGAGAACCTCGGCGCCGCTCATGTCGTCGTATCCTTTACCGGCGCCTCAGATCGGCATCCGCAGAATTTCCTCATAGGCCGAGATCACCTTGTCGCGGATCGAGACCATCGTTTCCAGCGCCAGTTCGGTCTCGGCGACCGCGGTGACGACGCTGACCGGATCGGTCTTGCCGGAGATGCCGGCAAGGCTCGTCTGTTCGGCAACCTGCCCCGATTCGACAACCGATTCGACAGCGGATGTCACCATCTGGGCGAAATCCGGGGCGCCGGGCGCTGCTTCGCTGGCGCCGGTTTCGGGCTTGAGCGCGGTGTTGGCGGCGGTCGCGTAGGCTTTGGCGGCGAGGGCGGGATTCATGATCTGCTCCAATCAGGCGCGAAGGATGTCGATGGTGCGCTGGATCATCGAGCGCGCCGACCGGACGATGTTGAGATTGGCCTCGTAGCTGCGCTGGGCCTGGCGCATGTCCGTCATCTCGACCAGCGAGTTGACGTTGGCGGTCTTGACGTAGCCCTTGGCGTCGGCGGCCGGATGGCCGGGCTCGTGGCGCAGCGAGAAATCGCTCTTGTCGACGGCGATGCGCCCGGGTGTCACGACATGGGCGCGCAGTTCGCGGTCGAATTCCGCCTTGAAGGTCGGTATCTGGCGCCGGTAGGGATCGCCGCCGGCGGTCTTCGCCGTGGAGTTGGCATTCGCCATGTTCTCCGAGATGACCCGCATCCGGCCCGACTGGGCGCGCAGGCCGGTCGCGGCAATGAAGATACTCTTGATCAGATCCATGCTTTCCCCCCAACGCGGACCCGCCCGACCGGATCCGCCTCAGCCAGCGCCGATGCCGGGCTCAGGCCCGCTTGCCGAGCGCCGTCCTCAAAAGTCCGATGCCGCGGCCGTAGAGGCTCGTGGCCATCTGGTAGTCCAGCTGCGTTTCCGCGACCTTCATCATCTGTTCCTCGAGCACCACAGAATTGCCCGACGGCGTCACCTCGAACGACCCCGATTCATCCGCGCCCCACCGGTCCGCCCGATTCGGACCGGTGGCGATGTGCATCGCATTCGTGCGCACCGTATCGAGCGGCCTGATCCCGCCTGGCCGTGTGCCGGCGGGAAGCGCGAAGGTTTCGATCTCGCGGGCCTGAAAGCCCGGCGTATCGGCGTTCGCGACGTTTTCAGCCAATACGGCCTGACGCGCCTGAAGCCAGTTCAGGCGCGATTTCAGCGCGGAAAACAAGGGGATATCGGTTATCGCCACTGTTGCCCTCGGGGCCTGCTTGCTCCATTAGATGGGTACAGATTGCCGGCCGCGTGGTTAACGAGTGGTTAATGCCGTTAACCGGTGATTAAGGTTGGAAACGGGAAAAGGTCCGGAATTCCAAGGGGTCTGGCGCCCCGCGTTAACCTTTTGTTAGCCTTGATCCCGGCAAATTTTGCCTGCATCTGTTAACGATGCCGGTGAATGTCGACGGCATGCCGGCATTGCCGGCCGGCGGTCGAAGCCGCCGGGACATTGGTAATGCAGCCTGGGGCGGGCTGGGGGACGAAGGAGGCAAGTCGGATGGATTTTGTCGAGGAACTGCTCGGTGTGCAGCTCAGTCTGCCGGCGCGATTCATCATCGCCTTCATCTTTGTCCTGCTGCTGATCGCGCTGACGGCCTGGGTGATCCGCCGCGTGGCGTCCGGCGGCGGCGGTTTCGGTGGCAGCCTGAAGGCCAGGCAGGACCGGCTGGCGGTGGTCGACGCGACCCATGTCGACGCCAAGCGCCGCCTCATTCTGGTCCGGCGCGACAATACCGAGCATCTGATCCTGATCGGCGGGCCGTCGGACCTGGTGGTGGAATCGGGTATCGGCGCGACGCCCGGCGCGATCGTCGCCGAGCGGGCGCGTGAGCCCATGGAGGCGCCGCGCCCGGCCGCGCGCGCCGGCGACACGCTACGCACGCGTCCTGCCGAGCCGAGCGTTCCGCCACGCCTGTCCGACACCACGCCGTCCCGACTGACGGATACCACGCCCTCCCGGCTGGCGAAACGCCAGGACCGCGCCGCCGATCCCGACCGGCTGTCGGCCGCCGCCCGCGCCGATGCCGAGCCGCCCATACCGCCAAGGCCCGCCGCGCCGGCGACCCGTCCGCTGGCCGAAAGCGCCCCGCCGGCGCCGCCCGCGCCCTTAGCCTCGCCGGCAAGCCAGGCAACGCCGCGTCCGGCCGCCCAGCGTGCGCCGGCGCTCCAGCGGGCTCCCGCGTCACCGGGCCCCGCAAGCCCGCCGCCCGTTAGTCCTGCGCCATCCGGTCCCGCCCCATCCGGTCCTACCTCGTCCGGTCCGGCGCCGACGAGCGGTGCAGCGAAAGGGATCGCCGCGCAGGACGCGGTTGGTGCGGGCGTGTCGCCATCGAATGCCCCCTCCGGGCCGGCCGAGACGGTACAGAAGCCGGCAACGCCGCCCCCGTCGTCTCCATCTTCTCCGGCGCCAGCAGCATCGAAGGGGGCTCCGCCACCCAGTTCGCCCCCGCCCGGATCGCCCCCGCCGGGGTCGCCTCCACCGGGATCGCCAGCCCAGAGCACGCAGGTCAAGAGCACGCAGGCATCCGGATCTCCGAGCCAGCGCCCGTCCCAGGCAACACCTGTGAAGCCGCCGGCACCGCCGGCGAAACCGGCCTCGTCGCCAGCGCCGCCACCACCACCCTCCGGGGCCTCCCAACCGGTGTCCAAGGCGCCCCCGGTCCCGGCTCCAGCCCCGGCCAAGGCCGATATGGCGCCGGCCGGCAAGCCGGCCCCCGCTTCCCAGACACAGGCATCCCAGACACAGGCATCCCAGCCGGCTCCGGCGTCGCCGCCGAAGGGACCCGCATCATCGCCGGCAGGGCCGGCATCGGATCCGGCTCCCGCGGGTGGCGATTCGTCGAAGGATCGCGAGGCGCAGCTTGAGGAAATGGCGTTGCGGCTCGAAGCCGCGCTGAAACGACCGCTGACATCCGCAACGGAACCGGCCGAAGCCGACACGCCGACGGCAGACACCGGCGAAGCCGGGGCGGCGAAAGCGGAGCCAGCAAAAGTCGAGCCGGAAAAAGTCGAGGTCGCGACAACCGAAGCGGGGAAAGCCGAGGCGGGCAAGGCGGAGACGCCAAAGCCGGCGGCGACAAGCCCGGCTCCGGCCCCGGGCACTTCCCCGTCAGCGGCGGCTCCCAAGCCGCAGCCGGCGGCCCCGCCGCCATCTGCCCCTCCGCCATCGGCTCCCCCCTCATCGGCCCCCCCCTCATCGGCCCCGGCGGCAACGGCTTCGCCCGTGACATCGGTACCATCCGGGCAACCGGCAGAGGGCAAGCCGTCGGCCGCGTCCGGCGCGCCCGCAGGCGCTGCGGAGTTCGACCTGGCGGCGGCGCTGTCGGCCGAACTCAATCTCGATGCCGACAAATCGGCCGAAACGCCCGATCCGGACGCCGGCAAACCTGCGGACGAGAAGTCGGCGGATAAAAAGCCGGCGGACGTCAATATCTACGACGAGCTCGCCAAGCGGGATACCTGATCATGGATCAAGTCGCGCTTCGCCGCCGTGTCGTTTCCGGCGCGGCGGCCGGGGGGAGCGTGCGCGCAAAGCTCTTCCGACCGGTCCTCGCTAGTGTGATCATGGCCGCGGTCGTGCTGTTCGGCCTCGGCGGCGGCACCGGGCTCGCGCAGGACGTCAATATCAGCTTTGGCGAGGGAGCCGGGCTGACCGAGCGCGCGGTTCAGCTCATCGCGATTATCACGGTGCTGAGCCTGGCGCCGTCGATCCTGATCATGGTGACGTCGTTTACGCGGATCGTCGTCGTCCTGTCGCTGCTGCGCACCGCGATCGGCCTGCAGACCGCGCCGCCCAACTCGGTGATCATCTCGCTTGCCCTGTTCCTGACCGCCTTCGTCATGGCGCCGGTGTTCCAGACCGCCTACCAGCAGGGCATCGAGCCGCTGGTCAATCAGGAAATCGAAGTGCCCGAGGCCTTCGAGCGGGCCGTCGAGCCGTTCCGCACCTTCATGCTGTCGCAGGTGCGGGAAAAGGACCTGGAACTGTTCGTCGACATGACAGGGGCCGAACCGCCGGCGACGCCCGCAGATATCGAACTGCGCGTGCTGGTGCCGGCCTTCATGATCAGCGAGTTGCGCCGTGCCTTCGAGATCGGCTTTCTGCTGTTCGTGCCGTTCATCGTCATCGACATGGTGGTCGCCTCGATCCTGATGTCGATGGGCATGATGATGCTGCCGCCGGTGATCATCTCGCTGCCGTTCAAGCTGATCTTCTTCGTGCTTGTCGACGGCTGGAGCCTGGTGGCGGGAAGCCTCGTGCAGAGTTTCTCTTAGCGTAGGCCCTGTCCGCCCCACCTACTTCGGTCGCCCCCGGGCGACCGTCTCGTCGGTGGAGAAGTCGAACTCGTCCTCTACCTCGTAGAGGCCGTGCAGCGTGGTGGTCTCGACAACCTCGGCGATGCGGTCGTGGCGGAGGCGTTCCTGCGCGCCGACGCGGTCCAGAACATCCTCCAGGCTGTCGCGGTCCGGCAGGTCGATCAGGCTTATCGCCAGGATCTCGCGGTCGTCGGCGATGTTGCGCGCCAGGACCGGACCGCGTCCGGCGACATCGAACCCCTTGTCGGGATACCAGGCCTCGACGAAGTCGCGATAGGTCTTGCCGGCTTTGATGTGGCGGGCGAGGACGGCGATGAACATGGGTGGCCTCCGGCTGGTGCTGCATCCAGGTTGCGCAAATCGCTGGGGCGCCTATTTCTTCCTGCGGTGTCCCGTTTCCGTTCCGCGCGGTAGGGTGCCAGCGTCGCCGACCCTTATACCCCCGTCCCCGCGCATCACACTCCGCCCATGCGTCTGCTCGCCATCTCCGACCTTCATATCGATCACGCCGTCAATCTGCGGGCCGTGGAGGCAATGCCGCATTGCCCGGACGACTGGCTGATCGTCGCCGGTGATATCGGCCATACGCCCGAGCGCATCGAACAGGCCTTCCGGCTGCTGACGCCGCGCTTCAGGCAGCTCGTCTGGGTGCCCGGCAATCACGATCTGTGGTCGATGCCCAGGGATGGCGCCCGTCCGCGCGGGGTGCATCTTTACAAGGAACTCGTGGCGCTGGCGCGGGCCTATGGCGTGCTGACGCCGGAAGACCCCTATGCGACGTTCAGGCATGCGAGCGGGCCCATGCTGATCGTGCCGCTGTTCCTGCTCTACGACTATACGTTCCGCCCTGACACCGTGCCGCTCAGCGAGGTCGTCGCCTGGGCGGATGCGCGCAAATGCGTCTGTTCGGATGAGTATTTCCTGCATCCCGACCCGTTTCCCTCGCGGATCGCCTGGTGCGAGGCGCGCTGCCGGGCGACGCTTGCAAGGCTTCGCGACCTGCCGCCCGGCGTGCCGACCGTGCTGATCAACCACTATCCGCTGAAGCAGCGCCTTGCCGTGCTGCCGCGCATTCCCCGCTTCACGCCCTGGTGCGGCACGACGCAGACGGAGGACTGGCATATCCGGTTCTCGGCGCGTGCCGTCATCTACGGGCATCTGCATATCCGCCAGTCCCGCTGGGTCGACGGCGTTCCCTTCCAGGAGGTCTCGCTCGGCAACCCCAGGCAGTGGGATCAGGATGTGGGGATAGACGGCTATCTGAACGAGGTCATCCTGGCGCCGCCATCAGCGCTCACGCCCAGCCGCCGGCGACCGGCACCACCTGACCGGTCATGAAGCCGGCGCCGGGGCCGGCGAGGAAGGCGATCAGCGCGCCGACCTCGTCGGGCCTGCCGAGCCGGCCAAGCGGGATGTTCTTCTCGATCTTGGCGCGCTTCTGCGGATCGGCGAGCAGGGCGTCGGGAAAATAGGTCGGGCTTTCGATGAAGTTCGGTGCGACCGCGTTGACCCGGATACCGGTCGGAGCGAGCTCGCGGCCAAGCGAGACCGCAAGCGCGTTGGTCGCGCCGCGGGCCGACGCATACATCGCATAGTTCGACAAGCCACGCAGCGGGGCCGCGGACGTCACGAACAGGATGACGCCGGCGCCCTGCCGCTTCATCGCCGGCACGGCGGCGCTCGCCCATCGCATCGGAGCGACCGTCAGCGCGTCGAGGGCGCGGCGGAATTCGTCCGGATCGATGTCCTCGGCCGGCGCGCGGATTGCGGGATAGACGTCGTTCAGCACCAGGATGTCGAGCCGGCCCTCGGCCTCGACGACGGCGTTGACGATCTCCGCCGGCTCGCCGGGCATCAGCGCGCCAAGGCCCGGATTGGCCTCGGCGAAGGCGCGCGAGGCGGCCTCCTCGGCGAAGCCTGCGTCATGGCACAGCGTCAGCGCGCCGGCGGCCGACAGCGCCGTGGCGGCCGGCTTGCCGACGAAGCCGGAGACGTTGGTGACGATGGCGACCTGGTCGCGAAGCTCCATGGCTCAATCCTCGATGACGGTGGGCTATAGCGCGGCGTATACTGCACCGGTCCCTGATTTTCCTGCAACGGAGGTCTTTGCATGCGGATTGCGCGGCTCGATCATATCGTCCTGACCGTCGCCGATATCGACGCGACGGTTGCCTTTTACCACCAGGCCATGGGCATGGAGGCGATCACCTTCGCCGGCGGCCGCACCGCGCTCAAATTTGGGCAACAGAAGATCAACCTGCACCCGGCCGGCCACGAGTTCGAGCCGAAGGCGCGCCGGCCGACGCCGGGCTCGGGCGACCTGTGCTTTGTTACCGAGGCGGCGATCGGCGACGTGGTCGCGCATCTGGAAAGCTGCAGCGTGCCGATAGAAGAGGGGCCGGTGCCGCGCACAGGTGCACTCGGAGCGATCACCTCGGTCTATTTCCGCGATCCGGACGGGAATTTGATCGAGATGTCCGTTTATGGGGATTGAGGGTCAGCCGGGGCGCCGTCACCACGCGCCCCTGATCCAATCGACGAAATCGTCGACGCCCTCCCGGGTCCCGTTGCGCCGCGGACGTGCGAGAAAGTAGCCGTAGTCCGAGAGTTCGCGGTCGGAGAGGCGGAAGAGCACGCCGTCCATGAGCTCGCGCTGCACCAGCGAATCCATCAGCGCGATGCCCTGGCCGTCGATGACGGCTTGAACCCGGACATTGGGATCGGGGATGATCAGCGTGTCGCGGCGCGTCTGGCGCGGCAAGCCGGCGACGGTCAGCCAATCCGTCCAGGCGTTGCTGTCGTCATGGTCGCGCAGCAGCGTCAAGCGGGATATCGCCTCGGCCATGCCGACCGTTTCGACCAGCGTCAGCGCCGCCGCGTTGCCGAGCGGATAGGCGGGGCAGGGCATGAACGGCAAGATGTCCGCGTCGTCCCAATGTCCCGTCCCCCACCTGATGGCGACATCGACGCCCTGGGCCTCGAGATCGAACAGCCGGATCATCGGCTGCAAACGCAGCTGAATATCGGGGTGTGCCTGCATGAAGGACATCAACCGTGGCGAAAGCCACCGGGCGGCGAAATAGGTGGAAACGCCGATCGTCAGGGCGCGGGCGGAGAGCCCCTTCAGCGCCAGTATTTCGCGCTCGACCTGCTCGTAGTGTCCCTGACAGGCGGTCAGGAGCTTCTGCCCCTCCGGGGTCAGGTCGACGCCGCGCGCGGTTCGCGTGAACAGGACGAGGCGCAGGTCCGCCTCCAGCGTCTTGATCTGATAGCTCACCGCGCCCTTAGTCATATGCAGGGCGTCGGCCGCGTCGGAAAAGCTGCGATACCGGGCTATCTCGACGAACAGTCGCAGGATGTCGTGATGACGGAATGTCACGGGCATGGCTCTAGCGTACAAAGATTTTGAACAGGTAGGAAAATAAATTCGATTGTTGAACGGCCTGTTAGCCCAAAAATATAGGCCTCAGGGAATGCTCCGGAGGTGCATGTGTTGAATCATTTGGACGCTAACAAGCCTGTCTCCGAAACGGATGTAACCCAGGGGCATATCACCCGGCGGGGCCGGTCGCGCCGGGGGCGGTTGACCCGGCATAACAGGCCCGTGGCGACGCCGGTCTACCACCGGCGCGCGATACCGGCCTACGCGCTTCTGGGTGAAGCCGATCTGGCGCGGATCGAAGACCAGGCGGATTGGATCCTCGAGCATGTCGGTGTCGAGTTTCGCGGCGACGACGTGGCGCTTGAGCTCTTCGCTGAAGCGGGCGCCCGGGTCGAGGGCGCGCGCGTCCGCTTCGCGCCGGGGCAGGCCAGGGCGTTGTGCGCGACGGCGCCCGCCGCGTTCCGGCTGCATGGGCGGGACCCGGACCGCACCGTCACCCTGGGCGGCGACAACCTGGTGCTGATGCCGGGATACGGATCCCCCTTCGTCAGCGATCTGGCGCAGGGACGGCGCTATGCGACGCTCGGCGATTTCCGCAACTTCGTGAAGCTCGCCGCGCTCTCGCCGTGGCTGCATCATGCGGGCGGGACGGTTGTCGAGCCGACGGATGTTCCGGTGAACAAGCGGCATCTCGACATGATGCTGGCGCATCTCACGCTGTCGACCAAGCCTTTCATGGGCGGCGTCACCGCGCCGCAGCGCGCGCGCGACAGCGTCGACATGGCGCGGCTGGTGTTCGGCGCGGAGTTCATGGCCGAGCATGCGGTGATGCAGGCCAATATCAACGTCAACTCGCCGCTGGTCTACGACGACACGATGTCGGGCGCGTTGCGGATCTATGCCGCGGCGAACCAGTGCGTCTGCGTATCGCCGGCGATCTTCGCCGGCGCCATGGGGCCGCTGTCGCCGGCCGCGGTTGCCGCCCAGACCCTGGCCGAGGCCATGGTCGGCATCGCACTTGCCCAACTCGTCCGGCCGGGTTGTCCGGTGGTGTTCGGCAGCTTCCACTCGTCGATGAACCTGAAGACGGGTGCGCTGACCTTCGGCTCGCCCGAAGCGAACATGGCGACGATGGCGCTGTCCCAGCTTGGCCGCAGGCTGGGTGTGCCCGTGCGGTCCGGCGGCGGCCAGATCACCGCTTCGAACGCGGCGGACGGCCAGGCGATGCAGGACAGCGCCGACGCCATGTGGGCGACGCTCCTGTCGGGTGCCCATCAGGTCTGGCATGCGGCGGGCTGGCTCGAAGGCGGGCTGGTGATGTCTTACGAGAAGTTCATCATGGATCTCGACCATTGCGGCGCCATGCTGACCATGCTGCAGGGGTTCCAGGTCGACGACGAGGCCTTCGGCCGCGACGCTTACCTTGAGGTCGGCCCCGGCGAGAACTTTCTGTCGACCGGGCACACGCTGCGCCACTACGCCGACGCGAACTTCCAGCCGCAGATCCCCGAGGCCGGCCCCTACGAGACCTGGGACGAAAACGGCCGCCCGACAGCCGAGCAGCGCGCCGCGACGCGCTGGCGGGAGATGCTGGCCGCCTATCAACCGCCCGCGATGCCGGACGATACCCGCGCCGCGCTGGAGGACTTCGTGGCCGACCGCAAGGCCGCGGTGCCCGATGAATGGTATTAGCAAAGGAGAACAACAATGACCGAGGAACTGAGCCGGACATCCGTGCTTGCCGCCCGCCACGCCGCTCTCGGATCGGGGTTGGAGGATTGGAACGGAATGGGCACCGCCTGGACCTATGACACCGATCCCAATGACGAACATGACGCGGTGCGCGAGCGGGCCGGCATGTTCGACATGTCGCCGCTGAAGAAGGTCTTCGTGCGCGGGCCGGACGCGCAGGCGGTGCTGGACCATCTGACCACGCGCGACATGGCGCGCATCCCTAAGGGCAAGGCGGCCTATCTGTGCGTGCTCAACGAGGCCGGCGGCATCGCCGACGATGCGATCGTCTCCAACAATGGCGGCGAGGAATGGATGATCGTGCACGGGTCCGGCGATACCATGGCGCTGCTGGAGGCTTCCGCGCGCGGGCGCGACGTTGCGCTGGACTTCACAGACGACCTGCATGATTTGTCGGTCCAGGGCCCGCAGGCGCTTCAAATCCTGAACGCCAATTGCGATATCGATCTGGCCGCGCTGTCCTATTTCGAGCATGCGCCGGCCACCCTGTTCGGCCATCCCTGCCGGATATCCAGAACCGGCTATTCCGGCGAACGCGGATACGAGATCTTCGCCGATCGCGCGGTCGTCACCGACATCTGGGATGGGCTCGTCGCCGCCGGCGTCATGCCCTGTTCGTTCACGGCGCTGGACAAGCTCAGGATCGAGGCCGGGCTTCTGTTCTATGGCTATGACATGACCGAGGAGAACACCCCGTGGGAGGTCGGCCTGGGCTTCACGGTGGCAAAGGCGAAGGGCGATTTCCGCGGCAAGCAGGCGCTGATGGCGGCGAAGGGCAGCGAAAAGGTCAACAATGTCTGCCTCGATATCGACCATACGGACATGGTGGCCGGCGGCGAGACCCTGTCGCTGGATGGCCAGGCCGTCGGCGTGATCAACAGTCCGTGCTATTCGCACCGGATGGGAAAATCCCTGGCGCTCGGCCATATCCGGCCGGACATTTCGGCGGGCTCGGTGCTGGCGGTGACGGGCGAGGGCCTTCAGACGACCGCGACGGTGGTGCCAAGCCCGATCTATGATCCGCAGAAACTGCGAACCCATGCGTAGTTAAAAACTCTTCGCGCACCGGACGGATGATCGCGGTTGCTCAATGCCGCTCCACAAAGCTGTCCAGCACCCGCTTCGGCCCGGAATGGTCGAAATCGACCGTCAGCTTGTTGCCGTCGACGGCGGTAATCTCGCCATAGCCGAATTTCTGATGGAAGACCCGCTCGCCGCGCGCATAGGCGGACGCCGTGCCGGTCGAGCGGGCGAGGACCTCGCCCTCCAGCATCGGTGCCTCCTTCCAGGGGTTTGAGGCGGCGCGGGCCTTGTTCTTCTTCGCGCGCTGCCAACCCGGCGTCGAATAGGTCGAGGCGAAGGGCTCGGCCTCGTCGAAGCGGCTCGAGCCGTAGTTGCCACCCCCGTGTCCGTATGCGCCGGAGGTGCGCAGGGACCCGGTGTCGATCACCTCGATATTCGCTTCGGGCAACTCGTCGAGGAAGCGGGAGGCGGCCGTTGCCTGCCACAGGCCGTGGATGCGGCGGTTGGTGGCGAAATAGAGCGCGGCGCGGCGCTTGGCCCGGGTCAGGCCGACATAGGCAAGGCGCCGCTCTTCCTCCAGCCCGGCGCGGCCGTTCTCGTCCATCGAGCGCTGATGCGGGAACAGGCCTTCCTCCCAACCGGGCAGGAAGACGGTGCCGAATTCCAGCCCCTTGGCGGCATGCAGCGTCATCAGCGAGACCTTGTCCTCCTGGTCGCCTGCCTCGGTGTCCATGACCAGCGAGATATGCTCCAGGAAACCGGTGAGCGAGTCGAACTCCTCCATCGAGCGGAGCAGCTCCTTGAGGTTCTCAAGCCGCCCCGGCGCGTCCGGCGAGCGCTCGCGCTGCCACATCTCGGTGTAGCCGGATTCCTCCAGGATCACGGCGGCAAGCTCCGACTGCGGCATCTGGTCGAGCTGGCCGCGCCAGCGGGCGAAGTCTGTCACCAGGTTGCGCACCGCGTTGCGCGCGCGCGCCTTCAACTCCTCGGATTCGGTCAGTTCGAGGGCTGCCTGCATCATCGGAATGCCGCGCGACCGGGCAACGTCGTGGATGGTGCGGACCGTCACGTCGCCGATGCCGCGGCGCGGGGTGTTGATGATGCGTTCAAACGCCAGATCGTCGGCGGGCTGGGCGGTGGCGCGCAGATAGGCGATGGCGTCGCGGATCTCGGCGCGCTCGTAGAAGCGCGGGCCGCCGATGACCCGGTAGGGCAGGCCCAGCGTTACGAAGCGGTCCTCGAATTCGCGCATCTGGAAGGACGCGCGCACCAGGATCGCCATCTCATCGAGATTTTCGCCCTTGCGCTGGAGCTGTTCGATCTCCTCGCCGATCAGGCGGGCCTCTTCTTCCGAATCCCAGGCGCAGGTGACCGTCACCTTGTCGCCCGCCTCGCCCTGGCCATGCAGCGTCTTGCCGAGCCGGCCCTCGTTGTGGGCGATCAGGTGCGAGGCGGCGTCGAGGATATTGGAGGTCGAGCGGTAGTTGCGCTCCAGCCGGATGACCACGGCGCCGGGGAAATCGGCCTCGAAGCGCAGGATGTTGTCGACCTCGGCGCCGCGCCAGCCATAGATCGACTGATCGTCGTCGCCGACGCAGCACAGATTGGCCTTCTCGTCCTCTCCCGTTCTTTGGGCAAGCAGGCGCAGCCAGAGATACTGCGCGACGTTGGTGTCCTGATACTCGTCGACCAGCATATAGCGGAAGCGCGACTGGAAATCGGCGAGAACGTCGGCGTTTTCCCTGAACAGGCGGATGGTCTCGAGCAGCAGGTCGCCGAAATCGACCGCGTTCAGTGTCTTCAGGCGGGCCTGATAGGCGGCGTAGAGTTCGTCGCCCTTGCCGGCGAAGGCATAGGCATCGCCGGGGGGCACCTTGTCGGGCGTCAGCGCCTTGTTCTTCCAGCCGTCGATGAAATTGGCGAGCTGCCGGGCCGGCCAGCGCTTTTCGTCGAGGTCGGCTGCCTGGATCACCTGTTTCAAGAGGCGGATCTGGTCGTCGACATCGAGAATGGTGAAATCGCGCTTCAGGCCGACCAGTTCGGCGTGGCGGCGCAGGATCTTCACGCAGATGGAGTGGAACGTGCCGAGCCAGGGCATGCCCTCGACGGATTCGCCGATCAGCCCGCCGATCCGTTCCTTCATCTCGCGCGCCGCCTTGTTGGTGAAGGTGACGGCAAGGATCTGGCCGGGACGGGCGAGCCCGAGGGTCAGGATATGGGCAAGGCGCGTTGTCAGCACCCGCGTCTTGCCGGTGCCGGCGCCGGCCAGCACGAGGACGGGACCGTCGAGCGTTTCCACCGCGCGCTGTTGCTCGGGGTTGAGGCCCTGCAGATAGGCCGGCCCGGCGGCAGCCCGCGCCCGCGCGGCGATGCCGCCCTGGCGTGCCGGTGGCACGGGGGCCGGTGAGGGGTGAGGGTCGGTCATGGCACTCAGGTTTTGCTCACTGATTCGAAATCGGCCTCCACTTTACTCCTATATGGGCCGAATGTGCGCCTCGTCCGGGAAGCGCCGTGTCGGTCCCGTCTGACGCAGCAAACCGCCGCGCTCGTCATTCGGCCGTCACATGGAACGTTATAAGTTTTCTAAACGGTGGTCAGCCGAGTCCCCCGACAAAGCCTGACGGCACCAACGAAATCGCAGGCACAGCCTGCCAGACCTGAATTCGGATAGCCCGTGCGGGCGCGTCTCCGGCTGCGGCCGGACGCGCCCGTTCGATATCCGATATTCGTCATTCAAGGAGCGTTCCCCCGATGAACAAGCCTGTCCTGACCGACACTCACGACCTGTCCTTCGACGATTTCGATGAGGCGGTGAACCCGCGTCCCGAAGAGACCGATTTCGACCGGATCGTCGAATCCGCGATCAGCCGCCGCGGCCTGTTGGGCGGCGTTCTGGCCTTCGGCAGCTTCACCGCGCTGGGCGGCGCGCTTCTGCCGTCGGCCGCCAAGGCATCGAGTGACCGCTTCGCCTTCACCCAGATCCCGACCAATACCGAGGATGCCATCACGGTTCCCGACGGCTACAAGGCCGAGGTCCTGGTCGAGTGGGGCGATCCGCTGTGGTCCGACGCCGCCGATTTCGATCACGACAGTCGCGGCACCGCCGAGACCCAGGCCCGTGCCTGCGGCGACAATACCGACGGCATGGACGTGTTCTCGCATAACGGCCACACGCTGCTGGTCGTCAACAACGAGTACACCAACCGCAGCATCATCTGGGGCAATCGCGGCGAGGGCGAGGACGTCACCGCCGACGATATCCACAAGGGCATGCTGGCGCATGGCATCACCGTCGTGGAGATCGAGAACAAGGACGGCGTCTGGCAGATCGTCAAGGACAGCCCCTATAACCGGCGCATCACGCCGGAATCCGACATGGTGCTGACCGGCCCGGCCGCCGGCCACGACCTCATGAAGACCGAAGCCGATCAGACCGGCACCAGGTCCAAGGGAACGTGGAACAACTGCGGCAATGGCGTGACGCCCTGGGGCACCTATCTGACCTGCGAGGAGAACTTCAACGGCTATTTCTCCTCCAGCGAAGAGGTTCAGGATCAAAAACCCGTCACGATCTCGGCGGAGCTGGCGCGCTATGGCATCAGTCCCCAGGACTGGGGCTATGGCTGGGCCAAGATCGACGACCGTTTCGACGTCGCCAAGCATCCCAACGAGCCGAACCGGGCCGGTTACGTTGTCGAGATCGACCCTTACGATCCGGCCTCGACGCCGAAGAAGCGCACCGCGCTTGGCCGCTTCAAGCACGAGAACGCCGAGAGCGTCGTCAATCCGGACGGTCGCGTTGTCGTCTATATGGGCGACGACGAGCGTGGCGAGTTCCTCTACAAATACGTCTCCAACGGTGTCTACGCGCCGGGCGCCGACACCGACGACCTGCTCGACAACGGCACGCTCTATGTCGCCAGGTTCGCCGATGACGGCACCGGCGAATGGCTGGCGCTGACGCCGGAGACGACCGGCATGGCCTCGCCGGCGGAGATCGCGATCCATACCCGCCAGGCCGGCTCGGCGGTCGGCGCGACGACGATGGACCGGCCGGAATGGGTCGCCACCCATCCCAAGAAGGCCGAGCTCTACGTGGCGCTCACCAACAACAAGAACCGTGGCGTCAAGCCGAATGCCGGCGGCGACGAGACGCCGGTCGGTGGCCCGAACCCGCGCGCCGAGAACCACTATGGCCAGATCGTCCGCTGGCGCCCGAAGGGTGGCGACCACACCAGCAAGGATTTCGACTGGGACATCTTCGTCCTGGCCGGCAATCCGACGGTCCATGACGACGCCTATGGCGGGTCGGACAATCTCGATGCCGGCAACATGTTCAACTCGCCGGACGGCCTGGCCTTCGATTCGAACGGCCTGCTCTGGATCCAGACCGACGGCAGCTACTCCAACGAAGGCAACTTCGCCGGCCACGGCAACAATCAGATGCTGGCCGGCGATCCAGCGACCGGCGAGATCCGCCGCTTCATGGTCGGCCCGAACGAGTGCGAGATCACCGGCCTGACCTGGAGCCCGGACAGGCGCACCATGTTCGTCGGCATCCAGCATCCCGGCGAAAAGGGCAACAGCCAGTGGCCGGGCGGCGAAGGCACCACGCCGCGCTCGGCGATCATCGCGGTGACCCGCGAGGATGGCGGCCTGACCGGCTGAGGCGGGTTCTGAAAGACGGCTTGAGAGGCGCGGGTGGCTTCCATCCGCGCCTTTTTTCGTCGGGTGGCGTGTTCAGCTTCGGTCTCTTGCGCTTGCGGTATGGTGTAGGCTGGACGGCATGCGGGCGCGCGTCGCGACAAGAGGGATATGGGGCTTGAGCGCCATTGCCTTCTCCAACGTGAGCGGAAGGGTCGCGCGTCGCGTGGGTGCGAACCGCAGACGAGGCAAGCGCTTTCATTGAACGAGGTGTAGGAATAATATCTTATTCTGGTTGTGTTCAGGGATCGCTACGATGTTCAAACCGAAATCGGAAAATTCCAGTTCAATCTGGCCCTGATCAAGGGGAAGGGACAGAGCGACCTATCCACAATTCCAAACAGAGTTACCAATAGTATAAACTTCTATCCGCGAGTCCGTTTGCAACGGAGCTCGATTGGCTATTGTCGGGCCAGAACCATGCGCGTAGCCAGCGCATCGGGACCCGCTTCAATGACAATGACCTCCATCTTATCCGACCCGATCATACGTGCACGATGGACCGTCGTGTCATTATGATCGACCCAGAACACGGTTTCGTTGTCCCAGTCGATCACGCCAAGGATCGCGTCTTCGGCGATGTGGCCTTCGCTGTCGTGGTCACGGAAAGTCGGCCCTGTCGAATCGTTATCATAGCGCATGATTCCGCGGAACACGCCGCCCAGTTGTTCGGCCACCTTAAGTGTGGCTACGGTGGTGCCAAAATCGCGCATGGTACCATTCCAGTGAACGTTCTCACCACGGATTGATTTCCATGTTCCAGTTAGGTCAGGAACTTCCGATTGAGCAGCGGCTCCCGTCTGAAAGATCATTATGATACAAAAAACAACAGAAATCAGCCTCAACATAGTACCTCCAATAGGTTCGTCAGTATTGCGCAAACGATATCAACAATATAGAAAATTGGCTAAAAATAAACACCGGGAGTTATGGTGGCGCCTGAGAGTCTGTTTTGAAATCAGGAATGGGTGTTTTGGCCTTATAGGATATCTCAAATAAGGTATGGTATTCAGCCAATTTTGCCAAATTTGAAAGTAAATTATACCATTATGCTGCAATTTATTCAAGTGTTACCAACGAATCAATAATGTCGCCGATTCTGAATGAGCTTTCTACATTAACGCAAGCTCGATCGGCACCCCGCGCCGCAGATAGGCGTCGAAGGCCCGCTTGTACTCCAGATCGCTCGTGCGCATCCCGGCTCCTGCTGCTCGCTTGCGTTGCAGGGAGAGTAGCGCGGATTTAAAGGCGTAGGAAAAAAATCATATGCTCGTATGCCGGGCTGCTGCGCGCAACATCCGGACACGGCGCGGCTATCGCGGCTTCGGCTTCTTCGGATCGCCGCCCGCAAGCACGCCCCTGACTGTCGCTTCCATCGACCGGGCCTTGTCGCGCGTCCGCCGCGTTTCCGTGCCGTAGGGCGAGGCTGCCAGGCGCCGCATCACTGCCTCGGCGCCTTCGTGGAAATCGGGCGGCAGGCCGATCTCGGCGAAGGTTCGGGCGATCTGGCGCATCTCGTCTTCCCAGCGCGCGGCGTCGCAGGGCAGGCGGGGAATCGCAGCGCGGGCCCGCTCGGCGAGCGGGCGCTGGCTTGTCTCGGCCTCCTTGACGAAGAGATCGAGAAAGCCGTGCGCCTCGGCCGCCAGCATCACGGCGGTGAGCAGCGCGTTGCTGCCCTTGGTCATGGCCGCATAGGTCATCTTGAAGGCGGAGGCGGCGCCGGGCGGGCCTTCCATCGCCACAAGATCGAAGCCGCTGCCGTCAAGCCGATGCAGCAGGCTGAGATCCGCGCCGCAGGCATAGAGCCGGGGCCGGGCCTCGTCGCTCGGCGGCGGGCCGACGAGGCCGGCATCGATGAAAGTCACCGCCGTGCCGTCGAACAGCGCTGCGATCTCTTGAGCAAGCGCCGGTGCGATCGCGTTCGCCTCGACATAGGCCGGCGACAGACCAGCGCGGCGCGCGATTTCGGCAATTCGAGCTGCTTCGGCTTTCGCGCATTGGGTCGGCAGGGCGGAAAAGACGATATCGGCGGCGGCCACCTCGGCAAGCGTTGCGGGCGCGATGCCTGCCTCCTTGGCCCGGGCCCGGCTTTCCGCCGAACGGCCGGCAAGGTCGCAGACGACCGTGTTGCCGGTGGCGATGAAGGCGCGGGCCAGTCCCGCGCCCATCTCGCCGGCGCCGATCAGTCCGATCGTGATCGGTTTCATGTCGGGGGCGCCAGCATGGCGGTCGCGACGATCTGCAGGCAGCAGCCTTCGGGCAGGATCACCTGATGGGCCTGCCGGGCGGGGCGGCGGGCGGGGTCGGGATAGAGCCGCTCCCAATGCGTGTTGGCAAGCGGTCGGTCGGCCTTGTCGGCGAAGTAGAGGTCGAGCTTGACGACATCCTGCAGGTCAGCCCCGGCCTCGGCGAGAATGGCTTCGAGATAGTCGAAGGCGAGCGCGATCTGGCGCTGCCTGTCGGCCGGGTAGGTATCGGTCTCAAGCTCCTTGCCGAGGATGCCGGAGGTGATCAGCAGGCCGTTATGGACGGCCGCATTCGGCACCGGATTCTTATGCTGCGCAGCCTTCGAACTGTAGATGGCGCGCACCATCAGGCACCGCCCTTCTGGTGCCGGATCGGGTTTTCCAGGCGGCCGAGCGGCTCGATCTCGATGCCGATCACCCCCTGTTCCTCGCCGATCAGCAGGCTCTTGTGGCCGCGCGGGAAGCGGCCGGCGCCCTTGCCGGTGGTGCCGAAGGAAATGAGGTCGCCGGGCTCCAGCGTGAAATAGCGGCTGGCCTCGGCGATGCAGGTCTCGATGCGAAAACGGTAGTTGCCTGTGTGGTCGAGGGTGAACGTTTCGCCGTCAAGCGTGCCGCGGACATTCAGGTCGTTGGGATCGGCGACCTCGTCGGCGGTGGTGATCCACGGCCCCATCGGCCCGAACGTGTCGGTGCCCTTGGAGCGGGTGTGGTAGACGTAATAGGCGTCGGTGTCGTCGGGCCCGTTGAGATGCCGCCAGGTGTAGAACTCAGGCCGCGCCATGTCCTTGTCATAGGTGACGGCGATCGAATCCTTCTGGAACTTCAGGCCGTGGCTGGTCACGTCGTTATGGATCAGGTAGCCGAACACGTAGTCCAGCGCCTCTTCATCACGCAGATGCTTGGCCCGCCTGCCGATCACCGCGCAGACCTCCGGCTCGGGGATCACGGCGCCCCAGTCGGGATCAACGATGATCGGCTTGCCGTGGCCCTGCAGCGCCGAGGGGGGCTTCAGGAAGAAGTTCGGCACGCCGGGATCGCGATGGGCCTTCTTCATCAGCTCCTTGTTGTTGAAGGCGACGCCGAGGATCTTGGAGGGGTTGGTCAGCGGCGCAGACCAGTCGGCACCTTCGAGATCGAAGCCCTCAACGGTATCGACGGCTGCGCGAAGGGCCGCCAGCAGCCCGGCATCGGCACCGGCCAAGCGCACCAGCGACAGCATATCGCTCAAGGGATCGAGCCCGGCCGCCGCGCAGACGGAGGCGAGGGTGCGGGCCTTGCCGTCGGCGCCCTGGAGGATCGCCGCCGCCTCGCCGTTCAGGATGATCGTGCCGAATTTCATGTGCCTACCAGGTCGCCAGGAAGTCTTCGAGGGTGACGGGGGCGGCGTTGACCAGCGGTTCCTTCACCTCGACACCGTCGAATTCGCTTGCCTCGAAGAACCATTTGCGCGGCGCGGGGAAGCCCCAGAGCTGCGAGCGGCGGGTGTCGGTCAGGTCCCAGCGCTTGGGCTTATGGTCGATATCGATGACGTTGTAGTGGCTTGAGAAGATCTCGATGCGGTGTCCGTCAGGATCGCGGAAATAGATGAAGAAGGCATTGCCGATGCCGTGGCGGCCCGGCGCGCGGTCCATGCTGCCGGCCAGATCCAGCGAGGCCATGACGTCGGCTGCGTGGATGATCGAGGAAATCTCCGGCGTGTGATAGGCGAAATGGTGCAGGCGTGGGCCCGGACCGTTGCCGAACACGACGTCCTGGGTGTTGTTCTTGCGCTTCAGCCAGACGCCCCACATCTCGTCGGTGCCGTCCTTGGCGGTGTACTCGGTCAGGCGGAAGCCGAGATCGTTGTACCATTGATAGGCGCCGGCAACGTCGTGGCAGGCGATCTGGATGTGATCGAGAAAGGCGAGCCTGCCGCCCGAATGGGTGTGGAAGCGCTGCATCCGGTTTTCCGACTGATCCATCGTGGCGCAGAATTCAACCGGCACGCCGACACCGTCGTCAAGGCGCAGGGTCAGGCCCTGGTGGAGGCGCTCGACGAACTCCGCCTGTTCGCCGCGCGCGTTGAAATGGTCGTGGGCGCGTTTCAGGTCGTCGTCGGAATACATCCGGTAGCCGATGTGGCGCACCACGCCCGGGCCCTCGGTCTCCGCCTTCTCGAACACCAGCGAGTGATGGCTCGCCTCCTCGATCGCGCGGAGGCAGAGCCTCTCTTCGTCATGGGAGGTGACCTCGAGACCGAGACCCGTTTCGTAGAAATAGCGGGTCTTGTCCAGATCGCGGCTGGTCAGCACGATGTGGCTTAAGCGCGTGATGTTGAAGGGGATGTCGGGATTGGGTGTCAGGATCGTCATCTGCGGTCTCTCAAGGGGCGATTGTCCGGGCCGGAGCGTCGTGCAGTCTTATCGCGCCGACGTCCGATCCAGGCGGGCTAAGCAGCGCAGCTTCACGGTATGAAGCATAAGCGGACCGCTACCGGAGCGCACGCGCGGTGTCCGGCAGCCAGGTAACCAGATCGGGCAGCAGGAACACGATCACGATCAGCACAATCTGCGCCAGCACGAAGGGAATCACGCCGCGATAGATGGCGCTGAGCGGAACCGACGGCATCATGCCCTTGATGACGAAGATGTTCATGCCGATCGGCGGGGTGATCAGGCCGAGCTCGACCACCATCACCACGATGATGCCGAACCAGACCGGGTCGAAGCCGAGCGAGGCGACGATGGGAAAGAAGATCGGCACCGTCAGCAGGATCATCGCCAGCGCATCGAGGAAGCAGCCGAGCACGAGATAGATCAGCAGGATGATTGCCATCGTCACCATCGGCGGCAGCGCGAGTGCGGAGATGAAGCCGGACAGGCCGCCGGCGATGCCGGAAAAGACGATCAGGTTGTTGAGCGTCACCGCGCCGATCAGCACCACGAAGATCATCGTCGTGGTCGTCAGCGTCTCGCGCAGCGCGGCGATAAGGCGCTTTCGGCTGAGCTTGCGGCGCAGGGCGGCGATCGCGATGGCGCCGACCGCGCCGACGCCGGAGGCTTCCGTTGGCGTGAAGACGCCCAGATAGATGCCGCCGATGATCAGCGCGAACAGGAGCAGGATCGGCCAAGTCCGGCCAAGGGCTGTGAGCTTTTCGGCAACCGGCGTCGCCTCGCCGGCCGGGCCGATTTCCGGGTTGCGGCGGGTGATGATCGAGACCACCAGCATGAAGCCCGCGATCGTGAGAAGCCCGGGGACCAGGCCGGCGATGAACAGGTCGCCGATCGAGGTCTGGGTCAGGACGCCGTAGAGCACCATTACCACGGAGGGCGGGATCAGGATGCCGATGATGCCGCCGGCGGCGACCGAGGCCGTCGACAGGCTGTCGGCATAGGCGAAGCGCTTCATCTCCGGCACGGCGACGCGGGTCATGGTCGCAGCGGTTGCAACCGATGAGCCGCAGATTGCCGAAAAGGCGCCGCAGGAGGCGATCGTCGATAAGGCCAGCCCGCCGCGCCGGGCGCCGAACCAGGCGTAGAAGGCATGGTAGAGCTCGCCGCTTAAGCCCGCGCGCGAGGCAACCGCGCCCATCAGCACGAACAGCGGAATGATCGACAGGTCGTAGGTGACGATGGTTTCGGTGACCGTGGTGCCGAACAGCGCGAAGGCGGCGTTCCAGCCGATGATCATGGCGATCCCGACGAGGCCGCACAGGCCCATCGCGACGCCGATCGGCACCGTGGCGACCAACAGCACGAAGAGCGCTGCCAGGGCAAGGGTGCCGATCGTCAGCGGGTCCATCGGTCAATCCCAGTCGTCGATATCCTGCCGCGGCGCTTCGGCGCCGAACAGCAGGGCGAGGATGGCGACCGCCGAGACGATCGCCGCCAGCATGGCGAAGAGGATGACCGGATAGGTCGGCCAGCCGAGGATCGGCGTGACCAGCCGGGTCTCGGCCTGGTCCAGCCCGCGCACCGCAAGCTGCCAGGCGATCAGCACGACGAAAACGAGCGTCGCCGATGTCGAGATCAGCGACAGGACGCGCCGGGCGCTTCTGCCAGCGGCATTCTCAAGCAGGTCCACGGCGACATGGCCGCGCGCGAAACTGGTCAGCGGCAGGGCGCCCATAACGGTGATCGCGACCAGCAACTCGATCAGCTCGACGGCAAAGGGCAGGGGGCTGTTGAGCAGATAGCGGCCGAAGACGTCGATGAAGATCAGCACCGCCAGGCAAACGAGGCTGGCGCCCGCGATGACCGCGAACGCCAGGTTGAGCCTCGCAAGCGTGTTTGCCAGCCGTTTCATTGCCGACCTGCATCCTCGCCTGGACGCCTACTGATCGGAGTATTTGTCCATGGTCTTGACCAGCGCCTTGTAGAGCGCCTCGCCGTCATGGCCGCGCTCGTTGGCGACTTCGATCCAAGCATCGGTGACGCTCTGGGCGGACGCCTTGAACCGGGCTAGTTCCTCATCGGAGATGACGCTGATGGTGTTGCCGGCCGCTTCGGCCGCCGCGCGGCCGTTGGCGTCCGCCTCGTCCCAGCCCTTGCCCAGGATCGCCGCGCCGGCAACGCCGCCGGCCTTGGTCAGCACCGCCTTGTGCGCGTCCGACAGGCCCTCGTACTTCTTCGGGTTCATCAGCACCACGAAGGGCGTCGTATAGAGGCCGCCCGGGATCTCCAGGTGATGGTCGACCAGTTCGAACAGCTTGTAGCCGGCGACCGCCTCGAAGGGGAACATCGCGCCCTCGGCGACGCCCTTCTGGATCGCCTCGTAGGCCTGGTTGCCGGGCATCACCACCGGGGTCGCGCCGAGCGCTTCCGACAGGCGCACGCCGCCGCCGCCGACGCGCAGCTTGAGGCCTTCCAGGTCCTCAAGGCCCGCGACCGGTTTCTTGGAATGCACCATGCCGGGGCCATGGACCATTAGGGTGATCACCTTGACGTCGCTGAATTCCTTATCGAAGCCGACATTCTCGTCATACCACTCGTAGCCGGCCTGCGAGCCGACCGTGGCATTGGGCGACAGGAAGGGCAGTTCGATGCCGCGCATCACCTCGAACGGGCCCGGCGTATAGGCGGCGATGTGATAGGCAAGGTCGGCGGCGCCGCTCTTGACAACGTCATACTGGCCGGCGGGCTTGGCGATCGGCGCGGGGTCGAGCTTGATGATCAGCGTCCCGTCCGAGGCGTCCTTGACCGATTCGATCCACGGTTCGAGCGACCCCGTGACGATCTGATGGTTTGGCGGCAGCCAGGTGGACATCCGCAGCGTCACCGTCTCGGCGGCGACCGGCGCCGTACCCGGCATGGGGCTGATAAGGGCGGCGAACGCCGCGCCCAGGGCCAGTTCTCGGAGTCTCATAAGCGCAATCCTCCCGTTTTTTGGCCGCTTCCGCATGGCGCTCGAAAAAGGGCGTCCGATACGGCGGCCATTAGCGGTCACGTTTTCGGGAGAACGGTGTCGATGCGACCGGAAAAACCGATCACTTCATCTGTTGAAGCGTTTTAACCGCGCTCGGCAAGGGTCTGCAGGCGGCTGGTCGCGTCGCGCATATGGTCGAGAATGGTGTTGCGATCGGCGCCGGCGCCGCGAAAGAAGGTGACGCCGATCGTGGCGCGGATGCGGTCGTCGATCATCACCGGCATCGCCAGCGTCGTTGTCTGCGGATCGATCTCGTGGTCGCGTTCGGCGTAGCCGAGATGGCGGACATGCGCCAGGATCGGACGCATGCGCGCTTCCAGCGCGGGCGGCGCCAGGGTCGTCAGCTCCTCCTGGTTCAGCCGCTTGTAGAGGCTTGCCCGTTCCTCCGGCGGACAATTGGCCAGATAGGCCCGACCATGGGCGCGGACCAGCAGGTCGAGCCGTTTCTGCAGCGTCGAGTGGGTATGGGCGAGCGGGCTTTCGGGGATGGTGGAAAGCCGCACCACCATCGCGGTGCCTTCCAGTGTCGCCAGCGCCGCCGGCCAGCGTATCGTCGCCGTTAACGCCAGCAGCACGTCCTTAGCGCTTTCCAGAAACAGCGGCAGGCCGTGATAGCCGGCGCTGAGCTCGAGCACCTTCTCGGTCAGTGTATAGCCGACCCGGCGGCCGTGGTTCTGAACGAAGCCCAGATCGACCAGCGTCTCGACGATACGGACGACGGTTGCCGAGGGCAGGCCGGTCTTGCGCTGCAGGTCGGCAATCCGCGAGATGGTGTCCTCGTTCATCGCCCGCAGGACGGAGAGGGTGCGTTCGACGGATCTGATGGTCGTGAATGACGGCACGTGAGCGGATCGCTCCTTTCGCTGCGTAATGCCGGTCTTTGGGCCGGACGGCTGATTGCCAGGCTTCTACCGAACTTTACACAGGTCGGGAACGATCCGTCAGGTATGCTTCACCACATGAAGCGATCTCACTAATACAGGTTTGCGGCTGGTTTCTGTGCAACTTTGTCAGCTCTTGTAACAGGAGCGCGCACATGTCCCGCAGCCTCAACGACAAGCTCAAGGGCTTCCCGAACACGCTTTCGATGCTGAAGAACGCCCCGGTCGGCTTCTATCAGTTTCCGGTGCCCGACGAGCATTCCAACTGGCGCGTCGAGCAGGCGGCCTGGCAGAACACCGCCGTGTTGTTCGACCAGTCTTATCACATGACCGATATCTACGTGTCCGGGCCGGACAAGATCCGCTTCCTGTCGGATATCGCCATCAACGATTTCTCCGGCTTCGATCAGTTGAAGGCGATGCAGATGGTGGTCTGTTCCGACAGCGGCCACATCGTCGGCGATGCGATCGCGTTCCATCTGCGCAGCGGCGAGTTGCATATCGTCGGCAAGCCGTCCTGCGGCAACTATGTCGAATATGCCGCCGCGCAAGGGGGGTACGACATCGCCTTGCGCAAGGACATCCGCCTGCTGGAGGGCGACGGCCGGCGCGAGATGTACCGGTTCCAGATCCAGGGCCCGAACGCCTTCAGGATCCTCGAACAGGTGAACGGCGGTCCGATGCCCGGGACCCGGTTCTTCGGCATGTGCGAGTTCGAAATCGCCGGCTGCCGGGTCACCGGCCTGCGCCACGGCATGGCAAGCGCGCCTGGCCTTGAGTTCTGGGGTCCTTATTCCGATCGCGAAAAGGTGCTCGAAGCCGTTCTGCGGGCGGGTGAGGCCCATGGCCTGAGGCGCGGCGGCGGCCGGACCTATTCGACCGCCGGTCCCCAGTCGGGCTGGGTCGGCGCCGTGCTGCCGGCGGTCTACACCGGCGACGACATGGTAGCTTATCGCGACTGGCTGCCCGACACCGCCTATGAGGCGACGCTGTCGGTCGGCGGCAGCTTCGACAGCGACCGGATCGAGGACTACTATCTCGATCCTTGGGATGTCGGTTATCATCGCCTGATCCATTGGGACCATGCCTTCAAGGGCCGCGACGCGCTGGCCGCGAAGAAGGATCAGCCGCACCGCAAGAAGGTCTGGCTGCAATGGAATCCCGACGACGTTCTCAAGGTTCAGGGCTCGATGCTGCGTGACGGGCCGACCTACAAATATCTCGAGATGCCGGCGGCGCACTACGCGACCTGTCCCTATGACAGGGTGTTGAAGGACGGTCGGCCGGTCGGCATGTCGGTCTATGCCGCCTATACGATGGCGGTCGGCGGCTGGTTCTCGATCGGCATCGTCGACGAGGCGGATGTCGCCTTCGGCGAGGAGGTCGAGATCGTCTGGGGCGAGCCGGGTGGCGGTACGCAGAAGCCGACGATCGAGCCGCACGAGCAGACGGTGATCCGCGCGAGAATGACCAAGACCGCGCTCGGCTGAGGGGCGGAGCCCCTCCGCTGAAGGACAACCGGATTGGCTAATCGGTCGATTTCAGCAGCTTGCCGGGGTTCATGATGCCTTTGGGATCGAACAGCGCTTTCAGGTCCTGCATCATCGCGTATTCGATATCCGACTTCTGCCCGCGCATGCGGTCGACGAAGAGGGCGCCGACGCCATGTTCGGCGGTGATCGAGCCGCCGAGGTCCCAGATCAGGGCGTCGATCTCGCGGATATAGGTTTGCGACAGCGCGTCGATATCGGTGCCCGCCTTCGGCAGCGGGAAGATCGAATAGTGGATGTTGCCATCGCCGACATGGCCGATGGCATAGGAGATCGCCTCGGGCTGATGGGCCGTCGCGATCGCCTCGGCGCGTTGAAGGAACGTCGTGATCCGGTCGATCGGCACGGAGACGTCCCATTTGCACATCGGCCGGTCGGGGAAATACTGCTTGGGGATCATCTGGTCGCGGATCTCCCACAGCGTCTCTTCCTGCGCCTTCGTCTGGGCCATCACGGCATCGGCGAGATAGCCCTGATCGAAGCCCGCCTCGAAGATCGCGGCAAGCGTATCGTCGACCGGCTCGGCGCCGGCCAGCCGGATCAGCACGTACCAGTCGGCCCGCGTCTCCAGCGGCCGGCGCAGGTCGGGGTAGCGCTTGAGCGCGTTTTCGTAGCCGATGCCGTTGATCAGCTCGAAGGCGACGAGCGTATCGCCGGCAATCGAGCGGGCAAGATTGAGATAGTCGATCAGGCGGGCCTGATCGGTCAGCACGGCCATCATCGAATTGCCCGTGACCGGAGCCGGATGCAGTTTCAGGACGAGCCGGGTGATGATGCCGAGCGTGCCCTCCGAGCCGATGAAGAGCTGCTTCAGGTCATAGCCCGAATTGTCCTTGCGCAGGCCGCGCAACCCCTCCCAGATCCGTCCGTCCGGCAACACGACCTCCATCCCCAGTACCTGTTCGCGCGTTGTGCCGAAGCGAAAGACATTCGGACCGCCGCCATTGGTCGCCACGGCGCCGCCGATCATGGCGCTGCCGCGCGCGCCCCAGTCCGGTGCGAACAGGCGGCCGTGCTCGGCGGCGGCCTCCTGAACGACTTGCAGGATACAGCCGGCCTCGACCGTCATCGTCGAGCGGGTGGGGTTTACTTCGAGGATGCGGTTCATCCGGGCAAGGTCGAGGAAGACGCAGCGGCGGTCCGTCGGCGGCTCCGTCATCGCGCAGACATTGCTGTTGCCGCCGCGCGGCACGATCGCCAGGTCGAGATCGGCGCAGGCTTTCACCGCGCTTGCGACTTCGGCCGTCGAGGACGGCTTGAGGATGGCGACCACCGTGCCGTCCTCCCCGCCCTTGGAGACGATATCGTGGCCCAGGGCCGTTTCGAGTGCTTCGAGGAGGGGGCGGGTCACGGGTTTCTCTTGAAGGTCTATGCGGCGATCGCGGGCCGGCGCCGTTGCAGGACGGCGAGCGCCGCCATGGCGATAAGTGCCGAGCCCCAGACGAGCGGCGAGGGGACGATCATCAGCAGGCCCAACACGACCCGCCCGGTGCTTTCGGCGGGATGCAGGGGACGGGCGTCGAACCGCGACGTGCCCGAGGCCAGCAGATAGGTCATCGCCACCAGCCGGACCAGGATGAAGAGGAACTCGACCATCTCGAAGGGGACGCCGGTCTGCGGCACGACCAGCATCATCGGGTTATAGGCCCAGAAGAAGGGCAGGGCGAAGATGATCAGCCCGATGCGCACGGCCGCGACGCCGGTCTGGATTGGCCGGCCGCCCGAAATCGCCGCGGCCGCATAGGCCGTCAGCGCAACCGGCGGCGTGATCGATGAGGCGACACCGAAATAGAACACGAACATATGCGCCGTCAGTGGCTCCAGGCCGAGCGTGCGCATGGTCGAGCCCATGATCACGATAATTGTGAGATAGGCGGGCAGGGTGGGCATGCCCATGCCCAGAAGGATGCTGGCGCCGGCCGCCAGTAGCAGCGTGATCAGGATACTGCCGCCGGAGATCTGGTTGAGGGACAGGGCGAGCTCGGTCGGCAGCCCGGTCGACGACAGAGCACCGACGACGATCGAGATGGTGCAGACCGCGATGAACAGCCGGGCAAAGGTCAGGCCGCCCTCGGCGAAGCCGATCACGAGCTTGAAGGGATTGCGGCGGATATCCGGATTGATGAAGCTGATCGCGATCAGCACGGCGAGTGCGAACAGGGCGGCGCCGGCCGGCGAGGCGCCGCGGATCAGGGTGACGATGACGGTCAGGATCGGAATGCCGATCAGCGCCAGGTTGATGTAGTCCTGCCGGCTGACCTTGAGCTCGTCCGCGACCGTTTCGCTTGCCTCGATGCCCAGGCGGCGGCTTTCGAAGACGATCGCGGTGAACAGGGCGAGATAGTAGAACACCGCCGGGACGATGGCGGCGACGATGACGTAGATATAGCTCAGGCCGATGAAGTCGGCCATCACCAGGGCGGCCGCGCCCATGATCGGCGGCATGATCTGGCCGCCGGTCGAGGCGGTCGCCTCGACGCCGCCAGCGAAGTTCGACGAGAAGCCGCGCTGCTTGATCAGCGGAATGGTGATGACGCCGGTGCCGACCACATTGGCGACCGAGGATCCGGACACCGTTCCGAACAGGCCCGAGGCGAGCACGGCTGCATGCGCCGGGCCGCCGCGAAACTTGCGCATGGCGTGGAACGACACCCTGATCAGCGACATGCCGGCGCCCGTGCCCTCCAGCATGGCGCCGAGGATGATGAAGGGGAAGACGGTCGACAGCACGATGTCGGCGATATTGCCGAGGATGCCGTCATCGAGCGCCATCCACATGTTCTCGGTCAGCGAATCGACGATCGTGTCGCGGAACTGCCACATGAAGTAGGCGAGCGCGATCAGACCGACGATCGCCAGCGGCGCGCCCCAGATCCGGTAGGTCAGGAACAACAGCGCCAGGCAGACGAAGAACACGGTCCAGGCCTGGTAGGGCTCGAAGAACATGATCGCCGTGTGCATGGCGGTCACGTCGACATAGAAGCGCCAGCTCGCATAGGCGATGACGGCAAAGAGCAGCGCGTCGATCCCGTAGCCCGCCCATTGCAGGCGCCCCCGCTCGGCCCACTTGCGGCCGAGCGAGGCGTCGATGATGACGATCAGGGCGCAGAAGACGAGGACGGAGGCGCGGAACGGCTCGGCGTTGAACGGGCCGATGCGCGGCAGCGCGCCGATGGCGGGAAACTTGTGCGCCAGCGGGATCAGCGCCATCAGGAAGGACAGGACGAGGACGACCGTCCGCACGCGGAGCAGGCCGGCCAGGGTGCGCGCGCTCATGGGTCTTGCGCCTCTACACAAAGGCCGGGCCGCAATCGGCCCGGCTCATGTTGTCAATCGCGGTATCGGCTTATTTGGCGATCAGGTTTTCCGGGATGTCCAGACCCTTTTCGCGATAGTATTTCACGGCGCCGGGATGCAGCGGCATCGGGTTGCCGGCAAAGGGCGTCATGTCGGTATAGGCCAGCAGCGCGACGTCCTTTTTGTTGTTCTCGAGATTGTCCCAGAACGCGGCGGTGAGCTCATAGGCGACGTCGTCGGACATCGAGGCATTGACCGCGTTGAGCAGGGTGTAGCCGGCGGTCTCGACCGGGGCGTCATTGTTGACCTGGCCCTGATAGAGGCCGGCGGGAACGCGGCCCGGGATTGCGCCGTTATTGGCGAGAAAGTCTGCAAAGGCCGGCGACTTGGCAATCTCCTCGTCGACGCCGAGCATGCGGATGTCGCGCAGGAGCGCGAGCTGGACCAGCGAGGCCGATCCGAGCGCGGTGGGGAAAACGAGAACGTCGAACTGGCCGTCCTGGAAGGCCGGCACCGCCGCGCCCCAGCCCATCTTGATCGACTCATAGTCCTCGCCGGGCTCGAGCCCGCCGGCGACCCTGAGCAGGCCTTCGATCTGGGCACCGGCGGCGCCGCCGGGCGGTCCGGAGAAGACGCGCTTGCCGCGGATGTCGTCCCAGCTCTCGATGCCGGAATCGGCAAAGACGACCGGGTGGAACGTGCCGGCGGTGAAGCCGAACAGCGAGCGCAGGTTCGGCGCGAGCTGCTTGGCCTGGTCGGGATTTTCCTTGTAGGGGCCGACGCCCTTGGTCATCGCGAGATACGCGCCGGGCGGCACGATCGCGACGTCGATCTTGTCGGCTGCGAGCTTCAGCGCCGAGCGGGTCAGGGTCTGGTCGGTGTTGATCTGCAGCGACGTGTCGCTGTCGTCCAGTGCCCGGGCGGTCACCTGCAGGACGATGGTGGTCAGGCCCGAGGCGCCGGCGCTCTCGGCCTGCAGCCTCTCGGCATAGCCCGCTCCCGATGTCGCGATCAGCGCGGCGAGCGCGCCGGCAAAAACGGATCCTGCTCGTTTCATGTCTTGTTCCTCCCATAAAAACCAGCGGCGCTTCCAGGCGGAAGCGGCCATCAACGTCTGCAGACGAACCCTAGTCAAATTACTATATGTGTCAACAAATTTTGATAAGTCATATAATTTCAGGCAGGTCGGCATCGACCGATAGGTGGCGAGGGCCCTGGCCCTAATCGGTGCCTTCGATATCCTCCGTTGACCGCCGCGATCTCGTGACGATGGTTCTGAGGCTCCTGAGGATCAGGTCCGTTTCGTCGTCGCTTAGAAAGGTGGTCAGCTGGGAGTTGTGCCTGAGGATTGTCGGGCGCACGGCCTGGAACGCGGCGCGACCGGCCGGCAGCATCGAGAACAGGCGGATACGGCGGTCGTTGGGATAGGCGCAGGAGGTGACGAGGCCGCGTTTTTCCAGCGAGGCAAGCGAGCGGCTGATCTGTCCCTGCTCCATATGGGCCGCTTTTATCAGCTCTTTTTGTGTTGCGACCTCCGATCTGTTGAGGTGTCGCAGGAGCCGGAAGTCGACGAGGCTCAGGTCGCCGCGCGCGAGCAGCATCCGGTTGAGATCGTTGCGCAGCATCCGCGAGGCGCGCTGGATGGCGATCGAAACGATGTTCGCGCTTCTCGGGATATCGCTCAGATAGAGCGGATCGTCCTCTTCGCCGCTCCCATCGTCGATATCGATCCCGGTGTCCTGGTTTCCGGCGTCCCGGTTTCCGGTATCCTTATCCGCTGTTCGTTGCCGCATGGTCCGCATGGTTCCGTTCGCTTCGTGGCGTTTCGCCCACTATCCATCCAATGCCGCGCCCAATTCAATCCTTGATAAGGCATGTAATTACTGATAGCGAAAAAGAATGACTTATCATGGAATATGAGGCGGGCGTGTTTCAAGTCTTTCCCGAACCGCAGCCGGACGGCATCCTGCAACTGACCCAGGACTTTCGCGCAGACCCGCGCGAGGGCAAGATCGATCTCGGCATCGGCGTGTTCCGCAACGACAGTGGGGCGACGCCGATCATGGCCGCCGTACGTGAGGCGGAAGGGCGGCTGCTGGCGACCCGCGACACCAAGGCCTATATCGGCCTGCTCGGCGATGTCGCATTCGCGGATGCGATCACCGACCTGGCGCTCGGCGCGGCGCTTGCCGGCACCGATCGCCTCGCCAGCATCCAGACGCCCGGCGGTACCGGGGCGCTGCGGCTCGGCTTCGATCTGATCCTGACGGCCCGGCCCGAGGCGACCGTCTGGGTGCCCGGTCCGACCTGGCTCAACCATATTCCGCTGATCACGCGGGCGGGCCTGAAGCACAAGGTCTATCCCTATTACAATGCCGCCACCGGCGCGGTGGATTTCGAGGCGATGGTGGAGGCGGTCGCCGCCATTCCCGCCGGCGACGTGATCCTGCTGCACGGCTGCTGCCACAATCCCTCCGGCGCCGATCTTGACCTTGAGCAGTGGCGGCAGATCGCGGCGATGCTGGCATCGGGCGGTGTCGTCGCCTTCGTCGACATGGCCTATCAGGGTTTCGGCGACGGGCCCGAACCCGATGTCGCCGGCCTGCGGACGATATTCTCCGCGCTGCCGGAAGCGCTCATGAGCTATTCCTGCTCGAAGTCGTTCGGGCTCTACTGCGAGCGCACCGGTCTCCTCTGCGTGCAATGCGAAACCGCGCGGAACAGGACGCATGCGCTCGGGCAGATGAAGCTCCTGGCGCGGACCAGCCATTCGATGCCGCCCGATCACGGCGCCGCCATCGTCTCGACCATCCTGCAGGATGATGCTCTACGGGCGGACTGGTTTACCGAGCTTGACGGCGCGCGGCAGCGGGTCGTCTCGCTGCGCTCAGCCCTTGCCGAAGCGTTCGGCGCGGCCGGTTTCGGCGACCGGTTCGATTTTCTCAAAGACAACAAGGGTATGTTCTCGCTGCTTGGCATCGGTGCGGATGCGGTCGCGCAGTTGCGCGCGCGGTATGGCGTCTATATGCCCGCTAGCGGCCGCATCAATATCGCCGGCCTCCAGGCGCAACAGGTAACCCGGCTCGTCGAAGCCATCTCAAACTGCCTCGAAACGGAGCCGGTTGAATGACACAGAAAAATGCAGGGACGCAAACGATCGCGGGTCTCGTCGCGCAATCGCTCGTCGACAACGGCATCGATCAGCTCTACTGCCTTCCCGGCGTTCAGAACGACGATTTCTTCGATGCGCTCTACGATGTCCAGAACCGGGTGACGCCGATCCCGGCGCGGCACGAGCAGGGCGCGGTCTACATGGCGCTGGGGGCGGCGCTCGCGACGGGCAGGCCGCAGGCCTTTTCCATCGTTCCAGGTCCGGGTTTCCTGAATGGCGCCGCCGCGCTGTCGACGGCCTATGCGGTCAATGCCCCCCTGCTGTCGCTGATCGGGCAGATCCCGCGCGGGGCGATCGGCAAGGGCTTCGGCCTTCTGCACGAGATCCCCAACCAGAGCGGCGCGCTTGCCGGGCTGACCAAGTCGAGCGATCTGATCGCAAACGGCGAGGAGGCGGCCGGCAAGGTGGGCGCGGCCTGGGCGCAGGTGACGTCCGGCCGGCCGCGTCCGGTCGGGCTCGAGGTGCCGGTCAATGTGTGGTCGCAGTCGGTTTCGGGTGATGCGCAGGCCATGACGGCGGGCGCGCCTGCGGCGCCATCCGTCGATCAGTCGGCGCTCGACCGGGCCGTCGATCTTATCCGGGCGGCCCGCGCGCCGATGATCGCGGTGGGTGGTGGCGCCCAGTCGGTCAGCGCCGATGTCCGCGCGCTTGCCGAGCGGCTGTCGGCGCCGGTGATGGCCTTTCGCACCGGGCAGGGCGTCCTGTCGAGCGAGCATGCCCTGCGTATCGACATGCCGACCGGCCACCGGCTCTGGCCGGACTGCGACCTGGTGATCGGGCTTGGCACCCGCCTTCAGGCCCAGCGCATGGGATGGGGCATGGATGATGGCCTCAAGGTCATCCATATCGACATCGATGCGGAGGAACTAACCCGCATCTCCGTCCCGGACGCGGCGATCAACGCCGATCTGCGCGACGCGCTGCCCCTGCTGATCGAGGCGCTCGGGAGCCAGCCTGACCGGGCGGACTGGGCGGCAAAGGTGGCGCGCGTGAAGGAAGAGACCCGTGCTGAACTGGTTGAGGCGCTCGCCCCGCAGATGGCCTGGCTGATGGCGATCCGCGATGCCTTGCCGAGGGATGGCATCTTCGTCGACGAACTGACCCAGACCGGCTACGTCTCGCGCATCCTGTTCCCGACCTACGCGCCGCGCACCTTCCTGTCGTCCGGTTATCAGGGCACGCTCGGCTGGGGGATTGCGACCGGGCTCGGCGCTGCGCATGCCCGCCGGGACGTACCCGTCGTGTCGATCTCAGGCGACGGCGGCGCGCTGTTCACGATCTCCGAACTGGCGACCGCGGTGCGGCACAAAATCCCGCTGACCGCGATCATCTTCAACGACAACGCCTTCGGTAATGTGCGCCGGTTCCAGATCGAGAACTACGACAACCGGACGATCGCGTCCGACCTGACCAGCCCGGATTTCGTCGCGCTGGCCCAGAGCTTCGGCGTTACGGCCGAGCGCGCCGACACGCCCGAGGCTCTGCGCGCGGCGCTTGGCCGGGCAATCGACAATGACGGGCCGAACGTCATTGAGGTACCGATGACCGGCGACGTTCCCTCGCCTTGGAAATACATCATGATGCCCAAGGTGCGCGGCGTGTGAGCGGGGGCCTTAAGACCATGGCCGGAAAGAAGCCGAACTTCATCCTGTTCATCACCGATCAGCATCGCGGCGACTGGCTTAGCTGTGCCGGCCATCCGGTGGTGAAGACGCCGCATATCGACGCGATCGCTAAGCGGGGTACCCGGTTCGCGCAGTTTCATGTCGCAAGCCAGGTCTGCATGCCGAACCGGGCCTCGCTTTTGACCGGGCGCTTTCCCTCCGTGCACGGACTGCGCTCGAACGGTGCGCTGCTGCCGCGTTCGGCGAACACCTTCGTCGACGTGCTGGCGGCGGGCGGCTATCGCACGGCCTCGATCGGCAAGAGCCATCTGCAGCCGATGACGGGGACAAAGCGCCCGGGCCCACGCCCCGACACCGGCCCGATCGCGGAAGCCTGGAAGGATGACGGCGAAGATTATCTGACAGAGGACCCGACACGGTTCGCCGACGATGCGTCGGGCGAGGTCGACTTGCCTTACTACGGCTATCAGACCGTGATTGCCGCCAACGAGCATGGCGACCGCTGCGGCGGGCATTACGGGCGCTGGTTCCGCAGGCAGGCGAACGACTGGCGTGCCCTGCATGACGATGCCAACGAACTGCCGCACGACTATACCTGTCCGCAGGTCTACCGGACGCCGGTGCCCGAAGAGCTCTATCCGACCGCCTTTATCCGCGACCGGGCGATCGACTATCTCAGCGAGCGGGCAGGGGAAGACGATCCGTTCTTCCTGTTCGTTTCCTTCCCTGACCCGCATCACCCGTTCAATCCGCCGGGCCGCTACTGGGATATGTACCGGCCGGAGCAGTTCGAGGTGATGCTGCCCTATCAGGCCCACCGGAATCCGACGCCGCCGCTGCAGTTCCTCGACCGTCAGCGGCGCGAGGGCGCCACGCCGCTGACGGCACAGACCGCGTTCATGGCAGACGACCGTCAGCTTCGCGAGGCGATGGCGCTGACGGCCGGGATGATCACCATGGTCGACGATGCCATCGGGTCGGTGATAGCCAGCGTTCGGGAGCTCGGGCTCGACAACGACACGGTTATCGCCTTTACCTCTGATCACGGCGACTATCTGGGCGACTTCAGCATGCTGCTGAAAGGCTCGCCGCCATTCCGGTCGGTCACCAATGTCGCCTTCCTCTGGTCCGACCCCAAGGACCCGACGCCGCGGGTCACCGACGCGCTCGGTTCGACCGTCGATATCGGCGCGACGATCCTCGATCGCGCCGGTTTGAAGCCTTACAACGGCATGCAGGGCCGGTCGCTTGCCGCTGCGATCGCCGGCGGGACGGGGCCGCGCGCGCATCTGTTCAGCGAATACAATGACGGGGCTGCGCGGCTTGGTTTTCCCACGCCGCCCCTGGTCCGCTCGCTCATCACGCTGACGCACCGACTGACTGTCTATCTGGGCGAGGACTGGGGCGAGCTCTACGATCTGGTCGCGGATCCGCATGAGACCTGCAATCTCTGGGACGAACCGGAGCAGGCGGCGCTGAAGGCGGCGCTGGTGTTGCAGCTAACCCATGAGCTGATCGACCAGATGGACCGGTCGCCGGCGCCGGTTTATGTGGCTTGAGGAGCTTGGGAAAGCGGTTTTCGAAGGGGTTTAACCACGGCCTCTCCCTCGTCATCCCGGACGGCCGCAGGCCGAGCCGGGATCGGGGAGCCCCGGCCTTGCGGCAGAAATGACCACGATGCGCCCGGGTTCCCCGATCCCGGATAGCTGCTGCGCAGCTTCCGGGATGACGAGGGGGAGGGTGCGGCCTCTCGTTTCCCTCCGAGGTTATCCCCGGCCTTGTTCCACTGGTGTCCGGTTCAGCAGGGATGGGGCTTTGGTTTTCGGCCTGGCCAGCCCCTCGGATGTCATGCCCGGACTTGTTCCGGGCATCCATGAACACCGCCGTCAGAATGGACGCAAGCGACTGTGTTCATGGATTGCCGGGACAAGCCCGGTAATGACACGGAGGGGGAATGGCGGGCGATACCAGACACCGCTTCCGTTGAGGAAAACAGAGTTGATGACGATCGAGAGGACGGCGCGAACAACGGCCCCACAGTATGCGGCCCACCCTTTAACCCCTCACGCAAACGCGATGTCGACCGACCCGAACGGCCCGAAATCGGCGTGGATCTCCGTGCCCGCCGGGCATTCCACCGGGCGGATGAAGCTGCCCGACAGGATGGTCTGGCCGGCTTCGATGCTCTGGCCGTACTGCGCCATGCGGCGGGCGAGCCAGACGACGCTTTCGACCGGATCGTTCAAAACGCCCGCGCCAAGGCCGGTCTCCTCGATCGCGCCGCCGCGGAAGACCATCGCGCCGACCCAGCGCAGGTCGAAGGCGTCCGGCGCGTGGCGCTCAGATCCGAGCACGATACCGGCATTGGCGGCGTTGTCGCTGATCGTGTCGAGGACGGACCGGGTCTGGCCGGTCTCGGGGTCGGCGCGCAGGATACGGGTGTCGAGGATTTCGAGCGCCGGGGCGACGCTCTGCGTAGCGGCGAGAACGTCGGCGCGGCTGACCTGCGAGCCGGCCAGCGGTGCCTTCATGATGAAAGCGATCTCCGCTTCGATGCGCGGCTGGATGAAGCGGCCCTGCGGCACCGTCGCGCCGGTCTCAAACAGCATGTTGTCGAACAGGATGCCGCTGTCGGGAATGTCGATGTTAAGCGCCTGCTGCATCGCCCGGGAGGTGAGGCCGATCTTCCAGCCGAGCACCGTGCGGCCCTCGCCGCGCTTCGCATCGAGGATGGCGGACTGGATCGCATAGGCATCGTCCATATCCATCTTAGGGTGGCGCAGCGACAAAAGGCCGATCTGGCGGCCGGTGCGTTCGGCCTCGAGCAGATCGGTGGCGGCGCGGGCGTGGTCTTCCGGCGTCATGCCTCGTCCTCGATGCCGTTGCGCAGGGTGCCGATGCCCTCGACCGTGACCTCGACGATATCGCCGGGCGCGAGGAATTTCGGCGGATCGAAGCGGGCGCCGGCGCCCGATGGTGTGCCCGTGACGATGATGTCGCCGGGCTGAAGCGCCATGAAGGTGGAGATATAGGCGATCTCCTCGCGGATCGGGAACATCATGTTGCGCAGGTAATCGTCCTGGCGCAGTTCGCCGTTGACGCGGGTCTGGATATGCGCCTCGTCGAGCTGGGCGGCATCGGTAAAGGGGACGAGCCACGGCCCCATCGCGCCGGAGCGGTCCCAGTTCTTGCCCTGGGTGACGTTGAACTTGGCATGGCGCACCCAGTCGCGGATCGTGCCTTCGTTGCACAGCGTCAGCGCGGCGATGTGGTCGTAGGCGTCCTCCTGCCGGATGCGGCGCCCGCCCTTGCCGATGACGATTGCGACCTCGCCCTCGTAGTCGAGCTTGTGGCTCTCCGGTGGGCGGATTAAGGACCTCTCGTGGCCGGTGAAGCCGCTGGCGAAGCGGGGGAACAGCGACATGAATTGCGGTTGGGCGCTGCCGTCCTTGTATTCGGCGTTGCGGTCGGGGAAGTTCACCCCGACGCAGAGGATGCGCCGCGCATTGGGCAGCACCATCTCGTAGTCGAACACCCTGTGGGTGACGGCCTTGCCGTCGGCGGCATCGCTTAAAAGCCCGAGCCCGCCGGCGACGACTGCGTCGAACAGCGTCGGCCACTGTGGAAAATCCGGCGACAGCGCAATCGCGCCGTCATCGGTTATCGCGCCGTAGAAGGTTTCGCCGGCAGCGGTATAGGTCGCAAAGCGCATTCCGTATTCCTCTCAAACCAAAAGTCCGCCGTCCCCCGGTCAGGGCGCGATGATCGGCGTTGCGGCCAGACCGGATTCCCTGACCCCGGCGCCGACGAATTTCGTGCCGTGCTCGAACCAGGAGCGCGGCGCAGGCGCCCCCCACAGGGTCTGGCGCTGCGGGTCCTTCAGGTCCCATTTCAGCGGCTCGTGATCGGGATCGAGCGTCTGGTAGTCGGAACTGTAGATCTCGATGCGATGGCCGTCCGGGTCGAGGATATAGAGGAAGAAGGCGTTCGAGATGCCATGCCGGCCGGGGCCGCGCTCGATGTTGTCGACATAGCCGGTGGTCGACATGACATCGAGCAGGTCGATGATGTGCAGTGGATTGGCGACCCAGAAGGCGACATGGTGCATGCGCGGGCCGGTGCCGTTGGTAAAGGCCATGTCGTGGACGCCGCCCTTGCGGTGCATCCAGGCCGCCCACAGCTTCGCGGTCTCCTCGTCCTCGGTGTATTCCGTCACCCGGAAGCCCATGTCGTTATAGAAGGCGACGCTTTCATCGACATCGGGCGAGAAGCAGTTGAAATGGTCGATGCGGAGCGGGCGCACGCCGTGATAGCGGCCGTATTGCTGGTGGATCGTCGGCAGGCGGTCCATCCGGGCGTAGAATTCCAGCGGAATGCCCATGTTGTCGGCGGTTAGCAGCGTACGCCCCTGATAGGGGCGCTCGATCCAGGAGATCGGCCGGCCGCGGGCGCGGAACCAGGCTTCGGCGCGGTCGAGGTCGGCCTCGTCGAACACCTTGAAGCCCATCACCTCGACCGTGCCGGGCTGATCCGATTTCTGCAGGATGACGCTGTGATGGCCCCGCTCCTCCAGGGCGCGCAGATAGATATGCGCGTCGGTCTCGGCGCTGATCTGCAGACCGAACATGTCGGTGTAGAACGCCTTCGATGCGGCGAGATCGCCGACATTCAGGCAGATATGGCTCAAGCGGATCGTGTTGAAGTCCGGGTAGAGGTTCGGGGCTGGAACGGGCATTCGGGCCTCCTGGTGTCCCTATTGTACGGGAAAGATGACGTTGGTCTGGCCGGTGCCGGAGGAGGGGAAGTAAGGCGTCACCACCTCGCAGGGCGCGTCATAGGCGTCCCATCCAAGCGCGCCGTAGAGCATCGCCGTGTCGTGCATCGAGCCTTCGCCGCAGCAATACTGGGCATATTCCGGCAGCATCTTGAGGAAGGTCGCGTGATCGCCGCGCTGCCACATGTCGAGCACGTGCAGGTCCATCTGCCGGTTGAACTCCGAGCTGATGGTGAAGGTGCCGTTGTTGGCGGCATAGTCCTTGTTCGGCCAGATCTTGTGGCTGAGGCTGCCCGAGGCGACCAGCAGCACCTTGTCGTCGCTTGCCTCGACGGCTGCGCGGATCGCCTCGCCGACGACGCGGCTTTCCTGATGGTCGTGCACGGTGCACCACGCGGCGACCGAGACGACCTTCATCTCATGCTGGCGGCTCATGAAACGCATCGGCACCAGCGTGCCGTATTCCATCTCGAGGCTGTCGAGATGGTGGGCCAGGGTATGGACGCCCATGTCGGAGGCCGTCCTGGCGATCGCGTCGCCCAGCTCCGGGTTGCCCTGATAGTCATAGGGCATGTCGCGGATGAATTGCGGGAACTCGTTGGAGGTGAACAGCCCTTCGAAGCGGCTGTTGGCGTTGATGTGGAAGCCGGCATTGATCACCCAGTGGGTGTCGCAGATGACGACGGTATCGGCGCCGAGCGCCTTGGCGCGGCGGGCGATTTCATAGTGGCCGTCGATGGCCGCCTGCCGCTTGCCCTTTACCGGGCCCTCCTGCTCGGACATCAGCATGGTGGGCACGTGCGTGCATTTGGCGGCGAGAACGATCTCTCCCATAACGGGTTCCTTTCAAACAACAGGGTCCAGTGTTGCCCGTGATGCCGGGCGGCCCCTTGCTGCGACCGGGTTCAGACGCCCAGGCGCGTTATCTTGTGTTGTCCTGTGGCGAAGCCGATATGCTTCTGCTCCATGTAGAATTCGAACGACCAGTCGCCGCCGTCGCGGCCGATGCCGGAGGCCTTGACGCCGCCGAACGGCGTCGGCAGGTGGCGGACATTCTCCGAGTTCACCCAGATCATGCCGGCTTCCAGCCGGTCGGTGACGCGTAGCGCGCGAGTCAGGTCGTTGGTCCACAGATAGCCGGTAAGCCCATAGGGAATGTCGTTGGCGATCCGCAGCGCCTCTTCCTCGCTTGAGAAGGGGATCGAGGTCAGCACCGGGCCGAAGATCTCCTCGCGGGCGATCCGCATGGTGTCGTCGGCATTGGTGAACAGGGTCGGGCGGACGAAATAGCCCTCATCGCCGACCGTCTCGCCGCCGGCTGCGATCGTCGCGCCGTCCTGCCGGGCGATGTCGAAATACGAGGTGACCTTGTTGAAGTGCTCCTCGGTCACCAGCGGGCCGATCTCGGTTGCCGGGTCGAGCGGATGGCCGACCTTGATCCTGTTGACGCGCTCGACGAGCTTTGCCTCGAACTCGTCGCGGATCGTGTCCTGTATCAGCAGGCGGGAGGAGGAGGTGCAGCGCTCGCCGTTGATCGAATAGATCATGAAGATCACCGCATCGAGCGCCCGGTCGAGATCGGCGTCGTCGAAGACGATGACCGGGTTCTTGCCGCCGAGTTCCAGATGGTTGCGCTTCAGGGTATCGGCGCCCTGCCTGGTGATCAGGCTTCCCGTCCGGCTTTCGCCGACAAAGGCGATGGCGCGGATCTTGGGGTGCTCGCACAGCGCTTTGCCGACCTCCTCGCCGAAGCCGTTGACGGTGTTGAGCACGCCCGGCGGCAGGCCGGCTTCCTCGGCGATCTCGACGAGCAGGCGGGCGGTCAGCGGGCTTGCCTCGGCCGGCTTGTGCACCACGGTGCAGCCGGCCGCCAGCGCCGGCGCGACCTTCCAGGTGCTGAGCATAAAGGGCGTGTTCCAGGGCGTGATGACGCCGACGGGGCCGATCGGCACGCGCGTCGTGATGTTCATCAGCGTCGGCGATTTCAGGTGCTGGCCGTCGCGCGCCTGGACGACCTGGTCGGCGAAATAGCGGAAGTTCTCCGCTCCGCGCAGCGCCGCCTTGGACATGAAGCGCAGCGCCTGGCCGGTGTCCCAGCATTCGCACAGCGCGATCTCTTCCGCGCGTGCCTCGATCGCCTCGGCGACACGGATCAGGATCTTCCGCCGCTCGGTCGCCGGCATGTCGCGCCAGGCCGGGAAGGCTTCCGCTGCGGCGTTTGCAGCCGTGTCGATATCGGCCGCCGAACCATGCGCGACGTCGCAGATCACCGACCGGTCGACGGGGGAGATTGACTGGAACACGCCGTTCGACCCGGCATGATCCTCGCCGGCGATGCGGTTGGGAATACCATCCTGCCTGAAGCGGGCGAGATATCCGTCCAGCCTGGCGAGATTGTCTTCGAATGCGCTCATGATTTCGTCTCCAGATGATCCCGGCCCAGATGATCCCGAATACTGCCTGTCTTGGGAGACAGGTTCGGGTCGATGTCCCGCATCTCCAGCGAGAGGGCGAGCGGGTGCTTCGCCATCACCGGCGCCAGAAAGGCGCGGGCGGCCTCGAAAAGGTGCTGCGCGGCGGCCTGCTTGACCTCCGCTGGCCGGCCGCCGCGAAGGCGCACCGACATGTCGACAAAGGCGTGGTCGGGATTGCCGTCGGCAATCGCATAGTGATCGACCCGGATCGCCCGGACCCGCACGCCCGGCAGCGGAAAGGCGTCGATCTGAACCGCGGCCGCGCGGATGTGCTCGCAGAGCGCGGCCATGTCGATCAGGCCGTCGAGATTGGCGGAATAGTCGATATGGATATGCGGCACGGTGATCTCTTCATTTGTTAACTGTTGCGATGTTAACTTTTATCCGGCGCGCGATCAAGCGCTTTTATTAATATGAGAAGTAATGTATCCCGAAGGCGTGACGAAAGAAGCCGGACCATACAGGCCGAAGTCCCTGCCGGGAACCGCGCGATCGCTGCCCGTGTCGCTCATCCGGGCGCGCGAGTGGGTGATGGCCCCGATCCGCAGGATGCTCGCCGACACGGGCATTACCGAGCAGCAGTGGCGGGTGCTGCGGGTGTTGCAGGAATACGGGCCCCAGGATGCCACCAAGCTTGCCGAGCGCGCCAGCCTGATGCCGCCGAGCCTGACCCGCATCGTGCAGACGATGGAGGCGGCGGGCTTCATCCGGCGCGATGCTGACGCCAACGACCGGCGCCGCCAGACGATCGCGATCCTGCCCAAGGGCGAACGCCTCATCGAGGACAATCTGGAGCAGGCGCTCGATATCGCCGCGCAGTATCGCCGCAAGCTCGGCAACGAGGATTACGAGCGGCTGCTTGATCTGTTGGAGAAGCTGACGCGCGAGTCCGAAGAGGGTGCAGACGGCACCAAGGCGCCCTAATCCTCGGCCGATCGACCCTTCGGCCTGTTTCCAAGTGATCGGCAATCGGCCAAACTACGTAGCCGTCAAAGCACGGCAGCGGGTCGACCGCAGCGTCGCTTTCAGTACCAGCCATCCTTGGAATGAGGTTCGTTTCATGAACACCAGACCGGCAATCGCGGCGATCGGCCTGTTGCTTTCGCTCGGCATGGCGGCGGCCCACGAGCACGAGAAGCCGATCGGCGAGGCGGTTAAGGACCTGCCGCTATTCGATGCCCATGTCCATTACAAGGAACCGGCCTGGGAGCCCTATCCGGTCGAACGGGTGATCGAGCTGATGGACGGCAACGGCGTGGCGATGGGGCTGGTCTCCTCGAGCCCGGACGAGGGCACGATCATGCTGTGGGACTACGCGCCGAACCGCATCGTGCCGGAACTGCGCCCCTATCACGGCAATGCCACCTCCTCGAACTTGACCTCGGTCGACGGCATGGACGCCTATCTGCAAGGCCGGCTGGAGACATATCCGCACGAGGGGATCGGCGAGTTCCATATCCGCAGTGAGGCGATGTGGAACGAACCGCTGATGCGCAAGGTCATCGAAATGGCGAAGGAACGCGACATTCCGCTGCACATCCATTCCGATGCCGAGCCGATCCGCTGGGTCTACGGGCTCGATCCGGACGTCAAGGTGATCTGGGCGCATCTCGGCCTCGGCGAGCCGGCCTCCGAGGTCTACAAACTGATGGCTGAGTATCCGACACTCTATGCGGATACCTCGCTGCGCGAGCGGGAAATTCTCGGTTCCGGCGAGGATCTCGATCCGGAGTGGAAAAAGGTCGTGATCGATTTCCAGGACCGGCTGATGGTCGGCTCGGACACCTGGGTCAACAGCCAGTGGGACCGCTACGACGATATCATCGATATCAACCGCCGGTGGCTGTCGAAGCTGCCGCGCGATGTGGCCGAGAAGATCGCCTACAAGAACGCGGAAGCCTATTTCGGGCGGGATGTCTCGATGGAGCTGGTGGGGACGCGGTGATCTGGTCCGGGTTCGGCCGATCCGCATTCACGGTGAGGGAACACGAACCGGCGAAAATCTGGAGGTCGGACGCCCGGCCTACGGAATCGTCATCACAAAGGAGACGTCGTCAGACTCGTTTGTCGTGCCGCCTTCAAAATCATAGGTTCTGACCTGAACCCAGACGGAACTGTTTTTGCAGCTTGATGACGATGCCTGCCAATAGGCAAGAAGATCATCGTCATTCGAGGACCCCCACTCCACAGTGACGCTCGGCATCAGTTCTCCCGCATCAGGCTTGACGCCATTGTATTTCTTTAATTTTATGCAATAAATTCCAGTGGATATTTTTTCAACTTTCTGGACATTCTTTTGCCGAACGATTTCGCCTCGGTCATAAAACACCGCGTAGCGTACGTTTGGCGCGTCAACTTCCTGGCCGAGATCGATTGACTGGGTCCCTGAATTGCTTGCCCCTCCGGCTGCTGCTGTGGCGACGCCCATTGCCAGAAACGCCCCAGCGAGTGCGAGTTTTCCGTAGTCTTTGTTCATCAGAACAGATGTCCTTCTTTGTTGCCCAAGCTTTCATTCGTCTGGCGGGCCGCAGTTAACGGATCAGCGAGTAGCCGCAGCCCGACCGTTGCGCACCAGACACGACGGGAGACTAACCGACTAACGATCCGTGTTCTACGATTCGTATCCCGGCTTATCGGTGGAATTTGTGGTGCTTAACTACGCCAAGGCAGAATGCGTCGCCGCCCGGCGCTCGGCGGCCCTGCAACGCGCTTGGGCGCGTCGCGTTTCCGCCCTTCGAAAGTCATGCTTTCGCTGCCGGCTCTGCCGGCACCGGGCTCCAACCCTCGCGCGTTCGTCACTCAAAATGCGGTGCATTTTGTCCGCTTAAGCGGACCGTTCCTCACCCCATCTCCTGCGTTGCCAGGAAGCGGATCTCCGGATGATTCTTCTCCGCCCGCTCCAGCGCCCAGCGGGAATTGGCGAAGAACACCGGCTTGCCGTGCCGGTCCTCGCCCATCGTCGACTTGTTCTTGTCGAGAAACCGCTTCAGGTCCTTGGGATCGTCGCTTTCCACCCAGCGCGCGGTGTCGTAGCCGACCGGCTCGAAGCGAATCGGCACGCCGTATTCGCCTTCCACCCGCGTTGCCAGCACATCGAGTTGTAGCGGGCCGACGACGCCGACCAGCCAGTCCGCGCCGATCACCGGACGATAGACCTGGGTGACGCCTTCCTCGGCCAGATCGTTCAGCGCCTTGGCAAGCTGCTTGGCCTTCATCGCGTCCGACAGGCGCACCCGGCGGATGATTTCAGGCGCAAAGTGGGGAATGCCGGTGACGCGGGCATTCACCCCTTGCGTCAGCGTGTCGCCGACGCTCAGCGTGCCGTGATTGGGGATGCCGATGACGTCGCCGGCCACCGCTTCGTCCGCGGTCTCGCGGTCCTGGGCGAAGAAGAACATCGGGCTCGTCACCGAGATGTCGCGGCCGGCGCGGACGTTCTTCAGCTTCATGCCGCGCCTGAAGGTGCCCGAGCACAGCCGCAGGAAGGCGATCCGGTCGCGGTGGTTCTTGTCCATATTGGCCTGGACCTTGAACACGAAGCCGGACACCGCGTCGCTGCCCGGCTCGATCGGCGCGGGGTCGGCCGGTTGCGGGCGCGGGGCAGGGGCCCAGTCGCCGATCGCCTGCAACAGTTCGGCGACCCCGATCGACTTCAGCGCCGAGCCGAAGAAGACCGGCGTCATGTGGCCGCCGCGATAGGCCTCCAGGTCGAATTCGGGCAGGGCGGCATGGGCAAGCTGCAGGTTCTCCACCGAATTGGCCGCATGCGGGTCGGCCATCAGTTCGGCATCGTCGGACAGCGCGTCGATATCGCGTGTGACCGCGCGGCCCGGTGTGCCGTCGGGATTGACCAGCCGGCCGCCGTTCAGGTCGATGCAGCCCTTGAAGTCTACGCCCATGCCGAGCGGCCAGACCGCCGGTGTCACGTCGAGCGCCAGTGTCTCGGCGATCTCGTCGAGCAGTTCGAGCGGATCGCGGCCCTCGCGGTCGACCTTGTTGATGAAGGTGACGATCGGGATGTCGCGCAGCCGGCAGACCTCGAACAGCTTCAGCGTCTGGCTCTCGATGCCCTTGGCCACGTCGATCACCATGATGGCGGAATCGACGGCCGTCAGCGTGCGGTAGGTGTCCTCGGAGAAGTCCGAGTGGCCCGGCGTGTCGAGCAGGTTGAAGGTCAGCCCGTCGCGTTCGAAGGTCATCACCGAGGACGACACCGAGATGCCGCGTTTCTGCTCGATCTCCATCCAGTCCGACCGGGTGCGGCGCTGCTCGCCGCGGGCGCGCACGTTGCCGGCAAGCCGGATCGCGCCGGAGGCCAGCAGCAGCTTTTCCGTCAGCGTCGTCTTGCCGGCGTCGGGATGCGAGATGATCGCGAAGGTGCGCCTGGTAGCGAAGCCTGAGCCGTTCGCGGCGGTCTTGGACGGTGCGGCAAGGGTATCGGTCATCGGTCGTTCGGTTCTTCGGGTTTTCGGGTACGCGGGCAGGCAGGCACTCTATCTAGTCATTCGATGCCCCACTGCAAAACGCCGGCTGCGACGCATCGGCCATGCCTCTTTAGCCGAAGGCTGTGAAATCGCAATCGGGAATCGCCTGCGAAGCGGGTGGGGCGGGGCTTTGGCGCGGCGATCACGAGCGGATCCCGCACCGGTTGGCAGAAATCGGCTTTTTCCGCGCCCGGCCGGTTTGTAGCGTTTCGCCGGCTCCATCGGGGCCCCTTTTCGACGGACCTTTTTCGCTCAAGCGCCAGTTCGTCCCCCGAAAGTCACCCGCGCAACAAGCCCTCCTGTCAATTCGGAGCATCGGACCATGAGTGATTTCGCCAAGACACGCCGCGAATTCCTTGAAATGAGCGCCAGCCTGGGCGCCGCCGCCTTGGCGGCCGGCGCGGCCCCGGCCCTTGCCGCCGGCGATGTGGGAACCGGCACGGTGATGAGCGTCCGCGGCCCGATGCCGGTCTCGGAGCTGGGGTTCACCCTCATGCACGAGCATGTCTATTCGGACTTCACCGGCTATTTCGAGGAAACCAAGCCGGACTTCGAGAAGATCGACAAGAAAAAGTACTTCGTCGCCGATCCCCTGGCGCCGGTGCAAATGAAGGATCTCGCCTATCTCCGTATGGGCGGCTACGCCTTCACCCGGGACGCTTGGTCGCTGCGCGACCGCTCGACCATGTTGCGGGAGCTCGACGACTACAAGCAGGTCGGCGGCCGGTCGATCCTTGAGGTGTCGCCCTGGGGCAAGAACCAGGGGCCAGAATATCATACCGTCCTGAAGGACTTAAGCGAGACGACCGGCATCAACCTGATCTGCTCCACCGGCCTTTATGGCGGCAGCGAGCTGTTCTGGTATGACGAGGCGCTGGACAAGACGGCAGCCGAACTGACCAAGATCTTCGTGGGGCACGTCGAGCAGGGCTTCGGCCATAGCGGCGTCAAGGCCGGCCACCTGAAAACGGCGCCCAATTCCTGGAACGATAACGAGCAGCGCGCGGCGCTGGCCGTCATCCGGGCGCAGAAGGAAACCGGCCTTCTCTACACGATCCATCATGGCGCCAAGTTCGATCAGGCCAAGGCGGAAGAGGTCCATGCCGATCTGATCAGGATGGACTGCGTTCCCGAACGCACGGTCTTCGCCCACATGCAGTCCTTCGTGACCAATGACAGTTTGCGCAATCAGGTCGTCAATCCGGGCGACCGCATCGCGGTCGACCTCGACTTCTTCAAGGCCATTCTCGATCGCGGCTTCGTGCTCAGCTTCGATACGTTCGGCACCTGGGACGGCTTCGAAATCTTCGAGTTCCTGCTGAGCGACGAAAAGCTGAACGCGTTCGAGGGCAATGGCGGCCAGAGCGATGTCGAGGTCATGGCGATGGTCTATTTCCTGATCCAGCAAGGCTATGCGGAGCAGATCGTGCTGAGCCAGGATTGCTACGCCAAGACCCATCTGCGGACCTATGGCGGCCACGGATATGCCCGCATCTCGAACTTCGTGCTGCCGCTTCTGAAGAATGTCGGGGTTAGCGACGAAGACCTGTCGGCGATGGTGATCGGCAATCCCGCGCGCCTTCTGCAGCCGGCCTGATACCGCCCCGGCATTCCCGCCCGTCAGGCGTCGATCATGCGCCGGAACTCGCTCGGCAGGCGGCCGAAATGCTGTCGGTAATAGCGTGCGGCGCGGCCGAAATGCTCGAAACCGGCGTCCAGGGCCGCCTCGGTCACGCTGGCATGCGCGTTGGCCTTGAGGAACCGGTGAAAACTGTGCAGCCGCGCGAGCCTTACGTAACTGGCCGGGCCCATACCCAGGATTTCGTTGAATGCGCGATGGAATGACCGAATCGGTACGCCGGCAGCCTGCGCCATGTCCTCGACCGTCGCGCGGTGGTCGATCGCGCTTGCATGCAGGAGCTCGTCGGCTTCCTTGACGAGCCGGTAGCGCGGGTGGGCCGAAATGGCGGCGGGCGCCTCAAGGCACTCCATCAGTGCCGAAGCGAGCATAAACGCGATGTCCTGGCGCTGATGATCGGCGTTCGAGGCGGGCAGGATGCTCAAGTCCGATGCGTGTGACAGCCTCAGGCACTGGTCGATCAGCACGCGATGGGCCTTCAGATCGCTGTTCCAGATCCCCGCGGGCAGGCAGAACAGCCCGGTCGCTGCCGCGATTTCCATCGAAAACTGCAGGGTCAGCCAGACGCCGCCTTCCGGCAGAACGAGGTCATGTTCAAGGGACCCGAAGACCAGAACCTGGCCTTCTGTAACCTCCGATCCCCTCCAACGGGCTGGTTCGCGAACGGAAACGAGCGTTGCGGCATTGAACGCGGCATGCCGTTTGAGCTGGAGACTTCTGATGGTCTGGGCGGACGTTTCCAGTAGTACTTCCAGTCCGGGCAATTGCACCTGCGTCACCTTGTAGCCAAGCGGCCCCGTGCCGAGCTTGAGCAACTCGAATTCCCAGTCGGGTGTCGGCGAAAACACCTCCTCGATGTCGTCGATCGCGCGACTCCAGTTGACGAGCAAGGTCATTGGCGGATCGGAAAGCCTCGACGGGTTTGACCGCGCGCCCTAGGTCGTGCGGGTTTCGACAAATAGACCACATAGGGGCGCTGGTCCGATAGACCAAACCGGATTGTCCTCAGAGCTGTTCAGCGTCGCCTGGCGCGCGCGCCGGCGGATCCTGATGTCCCGTGCTCCCGCGCGGCATCACCGATGCTCCTCGACATTGGCCTCGACCAGTTCCTTGGCGAAGCGTTCGAGCGCGTCGATCTGGCGGGCCCAGCCGATCAGCTTCGGCGCGCGGTCGTCCGATATGACGGCGATCCGCGCAGCCCCCGTATCGTCGAACCGCCGCAGCGCCATTTCCAGCGTGTCCTCGGCATGCAGGACGGGGGCGTCGGCGGGCGGCGGATCGTCTGGCTCGTCGGGCGCGCGTTTTTGCATGAAGTCGCTGACATGGATCTGGTGGCCGATGCGCCGATGCGCGCCGCCATGCAGGAACAGGCCGCGGCTTTCAAGCTGCCATTCGAAGAAGCCGTAGCGATTGAGCGCCCGGTTGACGCCGTTGGCGATCGATACTGTTAACAAGAGCGCGATCGACAGGGCGTAGCCGCCGGTCAGTTCGAAGACGATCAGGGTCGTCGAGATCGGCGCGCCGAGCACGGCGCCGGCGACCGCGCCCATGCCGAGGATCGCGTAGAGTCCGCCACTGGAGGCGAGTTCGGGAAAGGCCGACGACGCGATGACGCCGAAGGCGCCGCCGGTCATCGCGCCGAGATAGAGGGAGGGCGAGAAGATGCCGCCGCCCATGCGGCTTGCCATGGTGATCGAGGTCGCGATCGTTTTGATGACGATCAGCGTCATCAGCATGGTCAGCGGCAGCTGGTCCTTGAGCGCAAGATCGGTCGCCTCGTAGCCGACGCCGAGGATTTCCGGAAAGACCAGCGCCATCGCCCCGATGGCGAAGCCGCCGAGCACCGGGCGCATCACCAGCGGGATCGGCAGCCGCCGGGCGATCCAGTCCGAGCCGATCAGCGAGAACTGGAACAGCACGGCGACGACGCCGCAGGTAAGACCCAGCAAGGCGAAGGCGGGGACCTCCCAATAGGAGGTGACCTGGTAGTCGGGGATGATGAAGGCGGGAAAGTCGCCGAACCACCAGCGCGAGATGACGCTCGCCACCGTCGCCGCCACGACGATCGGGGCAAAGGCCATCGGCGCGAAATGACCGAGGATGACCTCCTGGGCAAATAGGACACCGGCGATCGGCGCGTTGAACGAGGCGGAGATCGCGGCCGCGACGCCGCAGCCCAGCAGGGTGCGGCGCTCGGCCGGCGGCAGGCGCAGAAGCCGCGTCAGCGCTGTTGCCAGCGTCGCGCCGAGATGGACGACCGGGCCTTCGCGGCCGGTGCTCGCGCCGGTGCCCAGCGAGATCGCCGAGGCGACCGCGCTGCCGATGCCGACGCGGAAGCTCAGGCGGTGGCTGGGCAGGGCGCGCGCCTCGATCACGTCGGCGACCACCTCGACCCGCTTGCCGGGAAGGACGTATTCCAGCATCAGCCCGACGATCAGGCCGCCCGCGGCGGGCGCCAGCAGCACGAGGTACCACGGCGCCTCGCGGGCGGCGGTGGCGACCTGCTCGCTCATGGTGCCGAGCCAGGGCAGCTGCACAATCGCGATGCCGAGCCGGAACAGGATCGCGCCGATCGCAGCGGCGATGCCGACCGCGATCGCCATCAGCCAGACGACCGGCTGCCGGGTCTCCAGGAAAGTCTTCAGATTGGGCGCGATCCAGTCGCCGACAAGCGTTGCGGCGCGCCGAATGAGACTGATCATCAACGCCAGCGCCCCGACCTGCCGGCCGGCGCGCCTCCAGCCCGTGGGGCAAGTCCAGGATCGCCCGGACTGCCCAATTCCCTCGATTTCACTTCCGTTTCCATAGACATACGCGGATCGCAGGCGGTGCGGTAGGTCCTTTGCGTGACACTGGCAGGAAAAGTTTACCCAAAGGCGTAGCCGCGTCCGGTCCGTTGCTGTCCGGTTCAGCGGCGAGGGGGCCTTTTGTTTTCAAGTTGACCACTCCCTCGGCTGTCTTCCCCGGACGTGTTCCGGGAATCCACGACCACCGCCGTCAGAATGAGCGCAAGCGACTGTGTTCATGGATTGCTGGGACAAGCCTGGCAATGACCCCGGGAAAGGGAAGGCAGAACACCACCCTCTCCCTCGTCATCCCGGAATTCGCGCCAGCGAATATCCGGGATCGGAGAACCCGGGCGGTTCGGACCTCTCTCGGCCTCGATATCCAACACCGACACGGGCTCCTCGATTCCGGCTCTCCGGCTTCGCCTACGGCCGGGATGACGAGGGAGAGGTCTTACGACCGCCCAACCGTTGCAAAGGGTCTCGTGCCGGGGCGTTTTCCGGTCCTTCGAACATAGTTGCCGACCAAGTCGAGGGTGACACTCGAGGCGGCGCGCCGGCTCCCGCGACACGGGCGTTTGGCCGGCGGTGGATTTCGGATAGTCTCGCGATCAGCGCGTTTAAGGGATTCGCTTCCAAGCGTTACCTGCGGCGGCGTCAACAGGGGCGGATCTTGGCGGACGGCAACGACGATACACGCTCGGACGAATTACGGTTCTTCCTGCTCGCGTTCCTGGTCGGGATCGGCGCCGGGCTCGGCGGGACGGTGCTGCACCTGACGGTCGATTTCCTGCTGCACTGGCCGGGCTGGCTGACGGAGCGGATCGGCACCGGGGCCGCGGCGATCGCGGCGGCTGCCGCGATTTCGGCGATAATGGCGGCACTGTCGGCCTTCATCGTCCGCCGCTACGCCCCGGAGGCCGCCGGCAGCGGGGTGCAGGAAGTGGAGGGGACGCTCGAGGGCCTGCGGCCGCTGCGCTGGCGCCGGGTGCTGCCGGTCAAGTTCGTCGCCGGCGTCCTGTCGCTGTCGTCGGGCCTTGTGCTCGGCCGCGAGGGACCGACGATCCATATCGGCGCGAGCATCGCCGGCGCGGTGTCGGAATGGCGCAAGCTCGGGCGGCTTGAACGCAGCGGCCTGATCGCGGCGGGCGCGGCGGCGGGCCTTGCGGCCGCCTTCAACGCGCCGCTTGCCTCGGTCCTGTTCGTCATCGAGGAGACGCGGCGGCAGTTTCCCTACTCGTTCAAGACCTATATGGGCGTTGCGATCGCCTCGATCCTGTCGGCTTTCATCACCGAGGATATCGCCGGTGTCGGGCCCGACCTGCAGATCATCGCTCCGGCGATGCCGCTTTGGTCGCTGCTCGGCTTTGCCGGGCTCGGCATCGTCGTCGGCGGGCTTGGCGTCCTGTTCAACTGGATGATCCTGAACGGCCAGACGCTGGCGATCGCGATCGGGCGGCGCAATCCCAACCTGGTGCCGCTTGTGGTCGGCGCGATCATCGGCGTGTTGCTGATCGTGCTGCCGCAGGCGACGATGGGCCATGAGGACCTCATCCTGCATCTCGTTTCGGCCAAGCACGGCGCGATCCTGCTGCTTGGCATCGTCGCGATCCGGCTGTTGACCTCGGTCGCCAGCTATGTCTCGGGCGTGCCGGGCGGCATCTTCGCGCCGATACTGACGCTTGCCGCCTGCACCGGCCTTGCCCTGGGCGGCCTGCTGATTGAGGTGGTGCCGGCCGACCACGCCATCGCCATCGCCTTTGCCGTCGCGGCGATGGGCGGACTGTTCACCGCCTCGGTGCGCGCGCCGATGGTCGGTGTCGTGTTGACGCTCGAACTGACCGGCGCCTATGAGATCCTGTTGCCGGTCCTGGTCACCTGCCTGATCGCCAACATCACCGCGGAGTGGCTCGGCGGGCGGCCGATCTACGAGCAGTTGCTCGAACGCACACTGGAACGGGCCGGCATCGTCCGCCACGAGCCGGAGCGCGAGACGAGCGGGTTGGCCTGACGGACGACATGGCGCCGGGAGGCGTTGTGGGCAAACGGCTGTCCCCTCCCACCATGCTGTCATTGCCGGGCTTGTCCCGGCAATCCATGACCACCGATGCCAGCGACTGTGTTCATGGATGCCCGGAACACGTCCGGACATGACGGAGAAGGACGATGCGTAGAGGGTATCTCCCGTCCTGCGGCGGACCGGATCGTCACACGCGCTATCGCGCGTCGCTCTTCACCTGCATCACCCGGCCGACCTGCGGCGGCATCTCCAGATCGGCGTGGGCGGCGCGCATCGCGGCGAGATTGGCCCGGATATCGTCGGGCCAGGGGCTTGCCCGCTTGGCTGCCATGTCGACATGCAGCGACATCTGTTCCAGCGTCGCGCTCGTCCAGCCCTCGCGGGCATGCACCAGCTCCTCGAAGACATGGGCGCGCTTGTCGTCGAAGGCGAGCAGGCGGACATAGACGTGAACCGGATCGTCGAGCGCCAGTTCGCGCAGATAGCAGACATGCGCCTCGACGGTGAAGAAGGAGGCGTCGCGCTCGCGCACATAGTCCGGGCCGAGACCCAGCGTCAGAAACGCCTCGTCGATGCCGCGATCGAACAAAACATGGTAGAAGGCCATGTTGAGATGGCCGTTATAGTCGATCCAGCCCGGTTCGATCGCCATCTCGCTGGATTTGAACGGTGCCGGGATTGGCGCTGACGTAATCATGGCGTATGGCTTTCCCGCGACTGTGCCCGTCACCGTTTGGCCGTGTTGTTGTTTTGCCAATCCGGGCTATCTGTTAGTGTGCCGTGAACACTACCAATTTTCGCGATCCGCGAAAGGACTGAGCCTATGAATCTCGCTGATACCAATATCCAGCCCGTCGGCGATCTGAGCGGCGCGCTGGAGCGCCTGTCGGAGCGCTTCCACAACAACCTGTCGACGGCCCAGGCGGTTCGCGAGCAGCATGGCCACACCATGACCTGGCACGAGAACCTGCCGCCGGACGCGGTCGTGTTCGCGCAATCGACCGATGATGTCGCCGAGGTGGTGAAGATCTGCGCGGCGCATCGCGTTCCCGTCATCGCGTTCGGCACCGGCACGTCGCTGGAAGGCCATGTCAACGCGCCGCTCGGTGGCGTGTCGATCGATACCAGCCAGATGAACAAGATCCTGGCGATCCATCCCGAAGACCTCGACTGCGTCGTCGAACCGGGCGTCACCCGCGAACAGCTTAATTCCGATCTGCGCGATACCGGCCTGTTCTTCCCGATCGATCCCGGCGCCAATGCCTCGATCGGCGGCATGACGGCGACGCGCGCCTCGGGCACCAACGCGGTGCGCTACGGCACGATGAAGGACAATGTGATGGCCGTCACCGCGGTGCTCGCCGACGGCTCGATCATCAAGACGGGAACGCGGGCGAAGAAATCCTCGGCCGGCTACGACCTGACACGGCTGATGGTCGGATCGGAAGGCACGCTCGGCATCATCACCGACATCACCCTGAAGCTCTACGGCATTCCGGAGGCGATCTCCGGCGGGGTGTGCCCGTTCGACACGCTGGAAGGGGCCTGCAACGCCGTCATCAGCACCATCCAGTGCGGCATTCCGGTTGCCCGGATCGAACTGCTGGACGAAGTACAGGTCGGCGCGATCAACGAATACGCCAAGATGTCGATGCGCGTGACGCCGACGCTGTTCCTGGAGTTTCACGGCTCGGAGGCCGGCGTTGCCGAGCAGTCGGAACTGTTCGGCGAGATCGCCGCGGAATATGGCGGCGGTCCGTTCGAGTGGACTAGCAACACCGAGGAGCGCACCCGGCTGTGGAAGGCGCGCCACGAGGCCTATTACTCGGTGATGCACCTGCGCCCCGGCGCCGAGGGCGTGGCGTCGGATGTCTGCGTGCCGATCTCGCGGCTTGCCGAGTGCATCCTGGCGACCAAGGAGGATATCGAGGCGAACGGGTTCATCGCGCCGATCGTCGGCCATGTCGGTGACGGCAACTTCCATGTCTCCGTGATGGTCGACAAGGACAGCGAGCAGGAGCAGAAGGCGGTCGACGGTTTTCTGCGCAGGCTCGTCGAGCGGGCGATCGCGATGGACGGCACCTGCACCGGCGAGCATGGCGTGGGGACCGGCAAGATGAAGTATCTCGATGCCGAACTTGGCGGCGCGGTCGATGTCATGCGCACGATCAAGCAGGCGCTCGATCCGTTGAACATTCTGAACCCTGGGAAAATCATACGCGTTTAGCAGTTTGGCGAGTGTGGGGGCTGGCGGACCAGCGCTGCGGCGGCGACGCGGCAGCAGGACTCTCGCCGCGCGTATCAGCGAGTAATCCGGAACCGGCACGGTGAATGCATTCCTGCTGTCCCTTGGTATTGCGATCGCGCTGATCCTCGCTGCGGCGTTTACCGCCCCGTTCTTCATCGACTGGTCGAGCTATCGAACCTATTTCGAGGCGCAGGCAAGCGAGGCGCTCGGGCGGCCGGTCGCCATCGATGGCGCGTTCGACGTGCGCATCATGCCCTATCCGAGCCTGATCGCCGATGATGTGCGGATCGGCGCTGACGGCTCGCAGGAGGGCGTCGAGCGGATCGAGCTGCGGGCCGCCCTGACGCCGCTGTTGAGCGGCCGGTTCCAGGTTACCGACTTCACGCTGATCGAACCGCGCGCTGTGCTCCGGCTCGCCGCCGACGGCGCCGTTTCCTGGGCCGCCGACGACAAGCCCGTGATGCCGGTCGATCCGGACCGGATCACGCTCGACAAGATCGATATCACCGCCGGCCACTTCACAATCGAGGACGCGCGCTCCGGCGAGACCTATCTGCTGGAGGGCGTGAACCTGACCGGGTCGGCGACGTCGCTGCGCGGGCCGTTCAAGGTGGAGGGCGGCGGTTCGCTCGACGGTGACCGCTACACCGTCAAGCTGGCGACCGGCCGGATGGCCGATGACGGATCGGGCATGCGCGTCAAGGCGTCGATCCTGCCGGCGGCGACCGCGCTTGACATCGACCTGGACGGGGCGCTGCTGCGGATCGACAACATGCCGGTCTTCGACGGCCGGCTGGTCGTCAAGCGGCCTGGACCCGAACCCGAAACGGAAGCCTGGCGGCTCGACGGCGCGCTCGTCGCCAGTCCCGAAGCCCTGGTCATGGATCAACTGTCGGTGCGGCTTGGAACCGAGGAGCGGCATGTCTCTTTGAGCGGCGCGGCCAATGTGCGGTTCGGCGCCGACCCGCGCTTCGATGCCGTCATCTCGGCGCGTCAGATCGATTTCGACCGCTCTTTCGGCAGCGGTCCCGACGCGCCGGTCAGCACCCAGGCGGCGGTGGGAACCTTCGGGTCGCTGCTCGATCCGGCGATCTTCCCGCTGCCCGGCCATCTGGCGCTCGACGTCGAATCACTGGTCGTCGCCGGCGGGCTGCTCGAGCGGTTGACCGTCGATGTGGAGATCGACGGCGACATCTGGGCGATCGAGCGCGCCGTTGTCGCAGCCCCCGGCCGCTCAAACCTCGGCATCGCCGGCACGATCGGCTTCGGCGGCGCCGATCCGGTCTTCGACGGCGCGATGCGGCTGGATTCCGAGCAGGCCGGCGTCTTCGCCAACTGGCTGTTTGCGACACAGGCCGATGCGACGCGCTTCGGCGTGCCGGTCGGCCGGATGGAGGCATCGGCGCAGGTGCGGCTGGATGCTGCCGGCATGGCGTTCGAGCGGGTCGATATCCGTACGCCCGACAGCGAGGTCCAGGGCTCGGCCCGCTATGCGCCGGCCGGCGAGGGCAGGCGCGGCGAGGTCGCCCTGGCGCTGACGGCGGACAGCTTCGACCTGCCCGATCTGGGGCCGGGCGGGCTTGCCGGCGAGGCCGGCCTGCTGCCGGCGCTCGAAGCGTTATTGTCGGATGTCGATCTCGGCCTCCAGCTTCAGGCCGGGGCGCTGTCGTCGGGCGACATCTCTGCGAATGGCGTTCAAATCGACGTGCTGCTGTCGGACGGGGACGCGCGTGTCCGGCAGCTTTCGATTGAGGATCTCGGCGGCGCGCGCCTGTCCGGCAGTGGCGCGGTCGAGGCCTATGCTTCGGCGCCCGATGGCGACCTCGATTTCGGACTGTCGGCAGACGCGCTCGACGGCGTCATCGACGTTCTGCGGACGCTCGGGGCTGACAGGACGGTCGACCTGCTCGCCGACCGGGCCAGCGCGCTGGTGCCGGTCGACCTGACGGTGGCGCTGACGGCGGCCGGGTCGGAGCGCGGTTCGGCCGGATCGATCGATCTGGGCGGGACCGCAGGCGCCAGCGACCTCTCCGTCGCGATCGGCTTTGACGGCGATCCGGAGGCGATCGAGGCCGCCGATCTCGACATTCGGGCAAGCGGCTACAACCCGGATGGCGGCCTGCTCGCCCGCCAGCTCGGTCTGGTGTCCCCGATGGGTTTGGGCTCGGGCGTGGCCGGCGAGGTGAGCCTGACGGCGCGCGGGCGTCTCGACGATGACATGGACCTGGCGCTTCGCGCCTCGGGTATCGGTATCGATGGCGAGATCCGCGGCAACGGACGGTGGAGTGCTGCTGATGGCGTTCAGGCCGGCGGCAGCGTTTCGGCGGATATCGCCGATTTCGAGGCGCTGCTGGGTCTCGCCGGCATCGTCCTGCCCTCGATCGACGCGACGCCGGTCGCGGTCAAGGCAACGATCGCCGCCGCCGACGGGGTGTGGGAGCTTGACGGTCTGGAGATCACCGATCCGCTTGCCGGAATGGTCGGGGCGCGGGGAAGCCTGTCGTTCGACCTCAGCGGCGAGGACCGCGTCATTGGCGGCGCCCTGGATGCCGATCGCCTGAGCCTGGAATGGCTGGCGGGGGCGCTGGTCGGCACGCCGGCGGTGGTGTTTCCGCAGGCGCCTGACGGCGAAACGGCGTTTCCCAGCGCGCCGCTGGCGCCCGTCGAGCGGGTTGGATGGCGCGGACGCATCGGCCTCACCGCCCGGACGTTCGATCTGACCGATACCGTCTCGCTTGGCGATGCCCAGGCCGATTTCAGCTTCGATCCGACACGCCTGTCGCTCGAAAACCTGCGCGGCAACGCCTATGGCGGCCGTATGGTCGCCGGTGTCGACCTGACCACCGAGGACGGCTTCATCGAACTCACCGGGCGGCTCGACCTGAACGACGCGCGGCTTGAGGAAATCATCTGGCAGGCGAATGGCCGGCCGGTCGCGACCGGGGCGGTTTGGGCCGGCGCCGAATTCACCGGCCAAGGGCGCAGTCTTTCCGGGATCGCCGCGACCCTGACGGGGACGGGAACGTTCCGCGCGGTCGATGGTGTGTTGCGGCGGTTCAACCCGATCGCCTTCGACCAGATCGTCAGCGCCGCCGATGCCGGCCTGGACCTCACAGAGGACAAGGTCGGGACGGCCTTTGCCGGCCATCTCGATTCGGGCAGTCTGCGGTTCGAGGCGATGGACGGCGCGTTCTCGATCGCGTCCGGCGTCGTGCGGGCCAGCAATATCCGCATCGATACCGACGCCCTCGACTCGTTTGCCTCCGCCACCATCGATCTGCCGGAGCTTCAGCTCAGTTCCGAATGGACCCTTCAGGTCACCGACGACGAGGAGGCGAGCCGGACGCGCGAGGTCGCCGTGGTGTTTTCAGGCCCGCTCGATCAGCCGCAGCGCCGCATCGATGTCTCGCCGCTGCTCGGCTACCTGACGGTGCGCGCCTTCGAGCAGGAGGTGGAACGGCTTGAGAACCTGCAGGCCGAGATCCTCGAACGGCAGCGTCTTGGCCGCGAACTGATCCGCCAGGGACAGGAGCGCGTGCGCCGCGAGCGCGAGGAGGCCGAACGGGCCGAAGACGAGGCAGCGCGCCTTGAAGCCGAGCGCGAAGCAGCCGAAGAGGCGGCGCGACGGCGCGAAGAGGAGGCGGCCGAACGGCTGCGCCAGGAGGAGGCAGAACAGGCCCGCCTGCGCGAGGCCGAGCGTCAGGCCGCCGAAGAGGCGCGCCAGCGCGAACAGCAGTTGCGCGAGCAATACTGGCAGGACCAGCAGCGGTTGGAACAACAACGGCTTGAGGAGGAGCGCGCGGCGGAACAGGCTGGCCTGTCGCCGACCGACCCCCTTGCGGGAAGTGGTGTGGGGGCCGGTCCGGCAACGCGCCTGGACAGCGACGCCTTCCGCCGCCGGATCGAGGATCTGCTCCAGGAAATTCCGGCAACCCCCGACGAGCCGCTGCCGACCGGCGGCGTCCTCGCCCGCGAGCCGCTTCCCAGTGCGGGTGCGGCGGGGACGACCTTCGGCGAACCCGCGCCGAGGCTGAACGCGCCGGTCATCATCGTGCCGCGGCCGTCCCGACCCGTCGCCCCGGCGCCGCGGCTCGATAATGATCCGGTCGGCGGGGCAGCCGGCACGCGGCGCGAGCGAAGCTTCCGTTAAGGCGTCAGTCGCCGGTGGACGGTCGCCGAACTTCGTTGAGGACGAAGACGCGCAGCGCCGAGGACAGGCCGCTGTCTCCGCGCCCGGCATCGATCTCGGCAATCAGTTTCGCAACCGGTAGCCCGCGCGCAGCGGCGATTTCGGCGAGGGCCTGCCAGAACGCGTCTTCCAGCGAGACGCTGGTGCGGTGTCCGGCGATCGTCACCGAGCGCTTGCGCTGATTGGCGCTCATTCCGGGTCGTCTTCGGTGCGCCGATGGCCGTCGAGATGCCGGTCGGCGCGCTCTTTGAGCGCGTCCTGGCGCTGCCGCTCGCCTTTCGTGCGGCCGAAGCGGGCGCGGTTCTCGTCCGCCCGCGCGGCCTTGTCCGCACGGGCCTTCTTCTTGCGGGCCTTGTTGAGATTGACGATTCCCGCCATCGATGCCGTCAGCCCGGATGGATCATCTTTTCCGGCCGCACGGTCGCGTCGAATTCCTCCGGCGTCACGTAGCCGAGCCGGACGGCCTCCTCGCGCAGCGTCGTGCCGTTCTTGTGGGCGGTCTTGGCAACCTCGGTCGCCTTGTCGTAGCCGATCTTCGGGGCAAGCGCCGTGACCAGCATCAGCGAGCGTTCCATCAGGTCGTGGATGCGGGCCTCGTTGGCCTCGATCCCGACAACGCAATGATCGGTGAAGGAGATGCTCGCGTCGGCAATCAGCTTGATCGACTGCAGCATCGTATAGGCCATCACCGGCTTGTAGACGTTCAGCTCGAAATGGCCCTGGCTGCCGGCAACCGTCATGGTCGTCTCGTTGCCGAAGATCTGGCAGCAGACCATGGTCAGCGCCTCGCACTGGGTCGGGTTGACCTTGCCGGGCATGATCGAGGAGCCCGGCTCGTTGGCCGGCAGCACCAGTTCGCCCAGCCCCGAGCGCGGGCCGGAGCCGAGCAGGCGGATGTCGTTGGCGATCTTGAACAGCGAGGCGGCGATCGTGTTGAGACCGCCATGGGCGAAGACATATTCGTCATGGGCGGCGAGCGCCTCGAACTTGTTGGGGGCGGTGCGGAAGGGCAGGCCGGTGATGGCGGCAACCTTCTCGGCGAATTTTTCCGCAAAGCCGATCTTGCTGTTGAGGCCGGTGCCGACCGCCGTGCCGCCCTGGGCGAGATTATAAAGACCGTCGAGGACGAGCTTCGCGCGGGCGATGCCGTTCTCGACCTGGGCGGCGTAGCCCGAAAATTCCTGGCCGAGCGTCAGTGGCGTCGCGTCCTGGGTATGGGTGCGGCCGATCTTGATGATGTCCTTGAAGGCTTCCGCCTTGTCGCTGAGCGCCTTGTGCAGATGTTCCAGAGCGGGGATCAGCGTGTTGACGAATTCCTCGGCCGCGGCAATGTGCATGGCGGTCGGGAAAGTGTCGTTGGAGGACTGGCCGCGATTGACGTGGTCATTGGGATGGACCGGATCCTTCGAGCCCATCGTGCCGCCGAGCATCTCGATCGCCCGGTTCGAGATCACCTCGTTGGCATTCATGTTGGACTGGGTGCCGGAGCCGGTCTGCCAGACGACCAGCGGGAAGTTGTCGTCCATCTTGCCGTCGATGACTTCCTGGGCGGCCGCCGAGATGGCGTCGGCCAGATTGGCCTCCAGCGAACCCTGCTCCTTGTTGGTTTCGGCGGCCGACTTCTTGATGATGCCGAGCGCGCGGATGAGCGGTGGCGGCATGCGCTCGCCGCCGATCTTGAAATTGCCGAGCGACCGCTGCGTCTGCGCGCCCCAATACTTGTCCGAGGGGACTTCGAGCGGGCCGAAGGAATCGGTTTCTGTCCGTGTTTCGGGCCGTGTTTCGGGGCGGGTCGACATGGCGGGATCCTCAAAAGCGTGGACTGTGGTCTGGCGGGCTTCTAGCACGCCATTCCGGCGCGCGAAATCGCTATGCGGCGACAGGCATCGCGATTACGTCGTCCGGCGTTCGCGCGCGCGGCGCTCTATGACTTGCGGAACTTGTCGAGGCTGACGACTTCGGCGCCGGCGGGCTCGGTTGCCTGATCATCCGGTTCATCGGTCTCCAGCGCCGGCTTGTCATCGGCCTGCGAGGTCGCGACCGCAGGCTTTGCGGCAGGGCGTTCGCGCGGCGACGGATCCGTCCCCCGGCTCGTTTCGGCCGTATCGCCGGAAGCGGGTGCAGGGGAGCGGTCCTGCGATCCGAGCTGCTTGGCATCGCCATCGGCGGCAGGGGCGGCGGAGGGGGTTTCGGCCTCGCCCGATTCAAATTGCAGGCCGAACTGGACGCTTGGATCAAGGAAGCCCTTGATCGACGAATAGGGCACCACCAGCCGTTCGGGGATGCCGTTGAAGGACAGGCTCACCGAAAATCCGGTCTCGGTCACCTCGAGATCCCAGAACTGGTGCTGCAGAACGACCGTCATTTCTTCCGGGTAGCTTTCGCGCAGCCGGTTTGAAATGCGCACGCCCGGCGCCGTGGTGTCGAAGGCAATGAAGAAGTGATGTTCGCCGGGCAGGCCGTTGCGGGCGACATCGGCGAGGACGGAGCGCACGACGCCGCGAAGCGCCTCCTGCGCGAGAAGATCGTATCGAATAAGGTCCTGCGCCATTGTCGGCTTGTGCCCGGGCTCTGTCGTTCAAAACATCCATGCCGGGCGTGTGCCCGACGGAATCCGGCCGCAACAGCGGCCGGGAGAGTTAAGGTGGAGGCTTCTGTTGCCAGGTGCCTCCGAACCCCGCCTGAGGGTGCTAACCCGTCAGGGCTTTAGATCGGTGTTTCAAACTGCCTTACGCAGCCTGAGCAACCGGAGCATAGTTGTCGTTGGCAACTATAAAGATGGCCCGATATCGGCGGTACCATGCCGAGCGAAAGCACGTCCTTTACACCCTCGTCGATCCTGTTTCGCCCCCGCCGCAGCCGACCAGGACGGGTTTCTCGTCCGTGCCGGATCGGTTCCGGTGGAGGCGCCGGGTACTGCCCCCGGGTCCGATGGGTTTATTGCGACGACCGTTTATCGCCATAGCCGACCGAAGCCGACAGACCCAATATATGGGGGGTTGGGGTCCATGAAAAGACGGTTGTCGCGCAATCGTCTTCAACAGCGCAAGAAAAGGGAGGAATGGCGATGGGCGTTACCACCGAGAAGGACGGGGCCGTCTGGACCGTCGTGATGGACCGGCCGGAGGCGAAGAACGCCGTCGATCCTGAGACCGCCGAGGCGCTGGTCGAGGCGTTTTCGGCGTTTGAGGCCGATCCGGCCGCCTCGGTCGCCGTGTTTTACGGCGCCGGCGGGGCCTTCTGCGCGGGATATGATCTGAAACACGCCGCCGGCGGGGCGGGCGAGATCGCAACGCTCGGCTTTGCCGATACCCCGCAAGACGACGCGCGCGGACCGATGGGGCCGACGCGCATGGCGCTGTCGAAGCCGGTGATCGCGGCGATCGCCGGCCCGGCGGTTGCCGGCGGGATGGAACTGGCGCTGTGGTGCGACCTGCGGGTGATGGAGGAAACCGCCTTCATGGGCGTCTATTGCCGGCGCTGGGGCGTGCCGCTCATCGACGGCGGCACGATCCGCCTGCCGCGTCTCGTCGGCATGGGCCGGGCGATGGACCTGATCCTGACCGGTCGCCGGGTCGAGGCCGACGAGGCGCTCAGGATCGGCCTGTGCGAGCGGGTCGTGGCACCCGGGCAGGCGCGCATCGAGGCGGAAACGCTTGCCCATGAGATCGCCCGGTTTCCGCAGGCCTGCGCACGCGCCGACCGGGCGTCGGCCTATGCGCAGTGGGACCTGCCGATGCGGGATGCGCTGCAACAGGAGTTCAAGGGCGGCATGCCGGCGCTTGCGGCCGAAGGGATATCCGGGGCGGGCCGTTTTGCCGGCGGCAAGGGCCGCGGCGGCGATTTCGGCGATCTGTGACCTATCCACAGCCCGCTGGAACGGCAGTTGGAATCGCGTAAGCTGCGATTTACGGACTTGGAGCCACGGCTTTCGGGACAACCATGCGCGCCTATCATGAGCTTCTCTACCGCATCCTGGACGAGGGCATCGTCAAGGACGACCGCACCGGCACCGGGACGCGCAGCGTCTTCGGCCATCAGATGCGGTTCGATCTCGCCGACGGATTCCCGCTGGTGACGACCAAGAAGCTGCATGTGAAGTCGATCATCCATGAGCTGCTGTGGTTCCTGAAGGGCGACACCAACATTACCTATCTGACCGAAAACGGCGTCCGGATCTGGGACGAGTGGGCCGACGAGAACGGCGATCTCGGCCCGGTCTACGGCCATCAGTGGCGTTCCTGGCCGGCGCGCGACGGCGGGACGATTGACCAGATTGCGCAAGTGGTTGAGCAGATTCGCTCAAATCCCGATTCACGCCGGCTGATGGTCACCGCCTGGAATCCGGCCGACGTCGATAAGATGGCGCTGCCGCCCTGTCACTGCCTGTTCCAGTTCTGGGTCGGAAACGGCTGGCTCTCCTGCCAGCTCTATCAGCGCTCCGGCGACGTGTTTCTGGGCGTGCCCTTCAACATCGCCTCCTACGCGCTGCTCACCATGATGGTCGCGCAGGTGACGGGGCTCAAACCCGGCGACTTCGTCCATACGCTCGGCGACGCGCATCTCTACTCTAACCATCTCGACCAGGCGCGCCTGCAACTGACCCGGCAGCCGAAGCCGCTGCCGACGATGCACGTCAATCCGGCGGTCACCGACATTTTCGGCTTCGTCTACGAGGATTTCGCGCTGGAGGGCTACGAGGCCCATCCGCATATCAAGGGCGAGGTCGCGGTCTAGGGATGGCGTAGCCACCTGACCATGGATCACCGAATCGCGGGACCAAACCGGGGGCGTCTGATGCCTGTGCACTACATCTATCTCTTCGTCGCGATCGTCTGCGAGGTCATTGCCACGACGGCGCTCAAGGCGGCGAACGGCTTCACCGTTCTCGTTCCGTCGGTCATCGTCGTCGTGGGATACGCCATTGCCTTCTATTTCCTCGGTCTGACGCTGAAATGGCTGCCGGTCGGCATCACCTATGCGATCTGGGCCGGGCTCGGCATCGTCCTCGTGGCGATTGCCAGCGCCGTGGTCTATCGCCAGATGCCCGATTTCTACGGGATCCTCGGAATGACGCTCATCGTCGCCGGAGTGGTGATCGTCAACACGCTGTCGAAGACGAATGTCCATTGAGGCGGGCGGTCAAACCGTGCGTCTGTCGATCATCGCCGCCGTGGCGGAAAACCGCGTTATCGGCAGCGACAACGACATGCCGTGGCGGCTGTCGTCCGATCTGAAGCGGTTCAAGGCACTGACGCTGGGCAAGCCTGTCGTCATGGGCCGCAGGACCTATCAGTCGATCGGCCGGCCGCTTCCCGGCCGCGCCAATATCGTCGTGACCCGCAGCCCGACATGGCGGGCCGACGGTGTCCGCGTCGCCGGCTCGCTCGACGATGCCCTGCGGCTGGCCATCGAGGCGGCGCAGGCCAACGGGGCCAACGAGGTCTTCGTGATCGGCGGCGGGCAGATCTATTCCGATGCGATGCCGTATGCCGATCGCTTGTACATCACCGAGGTCGCCGCGCGACCCGAAGGCGATGTCGTCTTTCCCCGGATCGATGCGGCGGTCTGGCGGGAAACGGACAGCGAGGGGCCGGTTCAGAGCGAACGGGATTCGGCGCCGATCACCTTTGTGACCTACGAGCGGCGCGAGAGATCGGTTGCGACACCGCTTCCGGTCTGAAGCGATGCGGCTTGCGGGGATGGGCACGCAGTCGTCGACTTGCGTGCGGTAAAATTCGCGCAAAGCGCTTGCCGCAGCGCCACCTGCCGGGCAAAGTGCGGCGGACGTTCAATCGGGAGGAAACCGCCAATGAAAACCCGCGCCGCCGTGGCCTTCGAGGCCGGAAAGCCGCTTGAAATCGCCGATGTCGATCTGGAAGGCCCGCGCGAGGGCGAGGTTCTGGTCGAGATCAAGGCGACCGGCATCTGCCACACCGACGAATTCACCCTGTCGGGCGCCGATCCGGAAGGCCTGTTTCCCTCGATCCTCGGCCATGAAGGCGCCGGCGTCGTCGTCGATACCGGCCCCGGCGTGACGAGCCTCAAGAAGGGCGATCACGTCATCCCGCTCTACACGCCCGAATGCCGCCAGTGCCCGTCCTGCCTGTCGCGTAAGACCAACCTGTGCACGGCGATCCGCGGCACCCAGGGCCAGGGCCTGATGCCCGACGGCACCTCGCGCTTCTCGCTCGACGGCAAGCCTCTGTTCCACTACATGGGCACCTCGACCTTCGCCAACCACACGGTGCTGCCGGAGATCGCGCTGGCCAAGATCCGCGAGGACGCGCCCTTCGACAAGGTCTGCTATATCGGCTGCGGCGTCACCACCGGCATCGGCGCGGTGATCAACACCGCCAAGGTGGAAGAAGGCGCGACCGCGGTGGTGTTCGGGCTCGGCGGCATCGGCCTTAACGTCATCCAGGGCCTTCGACTCGCCGGCGCCGACATGATCATCGGCGTCGACATCAATAACGGCAAGAAGGAATGGGGCGAGCGCTTCGGCATGACCCATTTCGTCAACCCGGCCGAGATCGGCGAGGACCTCGTTCCCTATATCGTCAACATGACCAAGCGCGGCGACGACCAGATCGGCGGCGCTGACTACACGTTCGACTGCACCGGCAACGTCAACGTTATGCGCAACGCGCTGGAATGCGCCCATCGCGGCTGGGGGGAATCGATCGTCATCGGCGTGGCGCCGGCCGGCGCCGAGATCGCCACGCGGCCGTTCCAGCTGGTCACCGGACGGGTCTGGAAGGGCACCGCCTTCGGCGGCGCGCGCGGCCGCACCGACGTGCCGAAGATCGTCGAATGGTACATGGAAGGCAAGATCGAGATCGATCCGATGATCACGCACACGATGCCGCTTGGCGACATCAATAACGGCTTCGACCTGATGCATGCCGGCGAATCGATCCGCTCGGTGGTCGAGTATTGAGGCGCGAGGCGGCGGCGGTTGCCCGGTTGCCGTCCGATCGCCGCCTGAGAATTGTCGTCTGAGAGTAGGGGACATTTGGGCGTTTTTTCCTGCGCCGAGAGCCCGGCCGCCAGCTTGACAAGCGGTCGGGTGAGTCCCAACTGACACACCAGCCCCGGCTTTCGTTGAAAGGCCGGGACCCGTGGCCTATAACCCGCGCTGAGCGAAGAAAAGCGGCAGTAGCGAACAACGGCGGCAGTCCGGCGGCCGGGCGCGGCCAATTCATCAGGCAAGGAGCATTCATGCCCTGGAGCAATCAGAGCGGCGGCGGCGGTAACGGCTGGCGCGGGGGGAATGGCGGACCGTGGGGCAGCCCGCCCGGCGGTGGCGGCAGCGGCGGCGGCGGCCAGGGCGGCGGACAACCGCCGGACCTTGAGGAAATTCTCAGGCGCAGCCAGGACCGGCTGAAGACCGTCATGCCCGGCGGCGGCGGTTCGCTGGGAGCCAAGGGCCTGCTGTTGATCCTGCTGGTCGTGGTCGCGCTGTGGGGCTTCAGCGGCTTCTACCGGGTCCAGGAAGGCGAGCAGGGCATCGTCCTGCGCTTCGGCGAATATGTCTCCCAGACCGGCTCGGGCCTGCACTACCATCTGCCCTATCCGATCGAGACGGTTCAGACCGTTCCGGTGACGCAGATCCGGCGGACCGAGATCGGCATGCGCCTGCTGGAAGACGGGCGCTCGACACAGACCCGCGACGTGCCGGAGGAAAGCCTGATCCTGACCGGTGACGAAAACATTGTTGACGTCGACGTGTCGGTGTTCTGGCGGATCAGCAATGCCGCGGACTACCTGTTCAAGATCCAGAACCCGCAGGGCACGGTGAAGGCGGTCGCCGAAAGCGCCATGCGCGAGGTGATCGGCCGCAGCCAGCTCCAGCCGGTGCTGACCCAGGCGCGCGCGATCACCGAGCAGAACGTCCTGGAACTGATCCAGCAGACGCTGGACGAATATCAGGCCGGCATCCAGATCACCCAGGTGCAGTTGCAGAAGGTCGACCCGCCGGCTCAGGTGATCGACGCGTTCCGCGATGTCCAGGCCGCCCGCGCCGACCAGGAGCGTCTGCGCAACGAGGCCCAGGCCTATGCCAACCGGGTGGTTCCGGAAGCGCGCGGCCAGTCGGCCCAGATCACCCAGCAGGCGGAAGCCTATCGTGAGCAGACCGTCAACGAGGCGACCGGTCAGGCCGACCGCTTCTCGCAGGTCTATGAGGAATACCGCAAGGCACCGGAAGTCACCCGCGAGCGCCTGTTCCTGGAAACCATGGAACGCGTGCTGGGGACCACCGACAAGATCATCATCGACGAGAGCGCCGGCGGCGGCGGCGTGGTGCCGTATCTGCCGCTCGACCAGCTCAATCCGTCGACCACGCGTTCGCGCGGTAATTCGAATTCCGGAGACTCACAGTGAAACGCTCTTTCCTCGTAGGGATACTGATTCTGGTCGCGTTGGGGCTGTTCGCCGTCTATCTGTCGATCTTCACGGTCTACCAGACCCAGAACGCGCTCGTTCTCCGGTTCGGCCAGGCGAAGCGGGTGATCATCAACGATCCGGGCCTGCACTGGAAGCTGCCGATCGACAGCGTCATCTTCGTCGACAACCGGATCCTCGACCTCAACTCGCCGGCCCAGGAGGTCATCGCGTCCGACCAGAAGCGTCTCGTCGTCGATGCGTTCGCCCGCTTCCGGATCACCGATCCGCTCGAGTTCTACCTTGCAACCACGGGTTCGGTTCGCGATGCCAGTTCGCGGCTGTCGTCGTTCCTGAACTCGGCGGTTCGCCGTGTTTTGGGCGACGCGAGCTTCTTCGCCGTCGTGCGCGACGACCGGCCGCAGCTGATGACCCAGATCACCCAGCAGGTGAACCGGGAAGCGCAGAGCCTCGGCATCACCGTGGTCGATGTGCGCATCCGCCGGGCCGATCTGCCGCAGGCGAACTCGGAAGCGGTGTTCCGACGCATGCAGACGGAACGTGAGCAGGAAGCCGCCCAGATCCGCGCCGAGGGCGCGGAGGAAGCGCGCCGTATCCGCTCGCGCGCCGATCGCGACGCCACCGTCATCGTCGCCGAGGCCAATCGCGACGCCGAGCAGGTCCGCGGTGAGGGCGACGCGCAGCGCAGTGCGATTTTCGCGGAGGCCTATAACAAGGATCCCGACTTCTTCGCCTTCTACCGCTCCATGCAGGCCTACGACCAGGCGCTCGCCCAGCAGGACACGCGCTTCCTGCTGTCGCCGAATTCGGACTTCTTCCGCTATTTCGGCTCACCGCTCGGCAACATGCCGCAGCGCGGCGCGGGTGGCGTCTCGCCGCAGGCGGGCGCAGGGGCCAATACGGCCAACACGGCTGCGAATGCGGGGTCCGCGACCGCTCAATGAGCGATCTCGTCGTCGCGCTCGGGTTGGTGCTGGTTATCGAGGGGGTGCTGTACGCGGCGTTTCCATCCGGCCTGAAACGGATGATGGAACAGGCGCTCGGCACCCCTGACGCGACGCTTCGGGCCGGCGGCCTCGCGGCGGCGGCGACCGGGCTGTTCATCGTCTGGCTGGTGCGCGGCTGATATCCCCTTGAGACTGCGTCACACGTTTGCGTGACCGGTGGCCGAGCCGGAACGTGTTGATGTACCGTGATCGGCCGAAACACGATACGATCCGATTGCCGGGCCGCTGCGAATAAGCTCTAAGGCGGTTCCGCCCCACAGATACCGGAGGACTTCAGATGGATCTCGAGCATCGTTCGGTCCGCGCGTTGCGGACACGGTGTGCACGACTGGGCGCGGTGGCGCTTGCCGCGGCTGTGCTGATGGCGCCGCTCGAGCGCCCGGCGGCGGCCCACGACCAGAGCGCGCCGGAGAGCTTCGCCGAACTGTCAGAGTCGCTGATCGATGCGGTCGTCAACATCTCCACCTCGCAGCGCGTCACCGGATCGCGCAGCATTCCGATGCCGCAGGTGCCGGACGGCTCGCCGTTCGAGGAGTTCTTCGAGGAATTCTTCGATCGCGACGGCGAGGAGGACGAGCCCGAGCGCCGCGGCCCGCGGCGGGTCAGCTCGCTCGGTTCAGGCTTTGTCATCGATGAGGCCGGCATTATCGTCACCAACAATCACGTGATCGCCGAGGCCGACGAGATCGTCGCCAATTTCAACGACGGAACCAAGCTGCCGGCCGAAATTATCGGTCGCGACGAGAAGACCGATGTCGCGGTGCTGCGCGTCAAGCCGGAGGCGCCGCTGAAGGCGCTGAGCTTCGGCGATTCGGATGGGCTGCGTGTCGGCGACTGGGTGCTGGCGATCGGCAATCCGTTCGGCCTGGGCGGCACGGTCACTGCGGGGATCGTTTCGGCCCGCAACCGCGATATCAATGCCGGCCCCTATGATTCTTTCATCCAGACCGACGCATCGATCAACCGGGGCAATTCCGGCGGGCCGCTGTTCAACATGGATGGCGAGGTCGTCGGCATCAACACGGCGATCATCTCGCCGTCGGGCGGCTCGATCGGCATCGGCTTCGCGGTTCCCGCCAATATCGCCGTCAACGTCATCGATCAACTGATCGAGTTCGGCGAGACCCGGCGCGGCTGGCTCGGCGTGCGCATCCAGTCGGTCACCGACGACATCGCCGAGAGCTTGGGCATGGACGAGGCGCGCGGCGCGCTGGTTGCCGGCGTCAGCGACGATGGTCCGGCCAATGAAGCAGGCATCAAGACCGGCGACGTGATCCTGGAATTCGACGGCAAGCCCGTGCCGGAGATGCGTGATCTGCCGCGGATCGTCGCGAACACCAAGATCGGCAAGGAAGTCGACGTCATCGTTCTGCGCAAGGGCGAGGAGCAGACCCTCGGGGTCACCATCGGCCGCCTCGACGAAGGCGAGCAGGTCGCCTCGCTATCGCCCGGCGAGGAGGCGGAGCCGGAGGAGCCCGACACGACGACGGTGAGCGCGCTCGGCCTCGATCTCGCCGACATGACCGACGAATTGCGCGCCCGCTACGAGATCGACGAGAGCGTTAGCGGCGCGATCGTCACCGAGGTCGACGATGCGGGACCCGCCGCCGAGCGGCAGATCCGCGCCGGTGACGTGATCGTCGAGGTGGCGCAGGAGAAGGTTGCGACGGCCGAGGACGTCAAGACGGAGCTTGAGGACCTGAAGAGCAAGGGCCGCAAGTCGGCGCTGCTGCTGGTCGCCAATCCGGCCGGCGAATTGCGCTTCGTGGTGGTGCCGTTCGAGTGACGATTCGCCCTTGACCGAAATGCGAACGGCGGGCTCCAAGGCCCGCCGTTTTCTTTAGCGAACGAAGTCTTCTGCGGCGTAGCCCTGAATGAACAGCAAGGCCGTCAAGTTGCCGTGATCGATGTGGATGTCGGCGGCTTCCGCCACCGCCGGCTTGGCGTGGTAGGCGATCCCGAGCCCGGCCGCGTCTAGCATCGCCAGATCGTTGGCGCCGTCGCCGACGGCGATCGCGTCCGCGGGCGTCGTTCCCAGCGACTGCGTGATCTCGGCCAGCGCCTTACGCTTGGCATCGCGCCCGAGGATCGGTTCGCGCACGGTTCCCGCTACCTTGTCGCCGTCCATGTCGAGGACGTTGGCGCGGTTTTCGTCGAAGCCGACGCGGCGGGCGATTGCGGCGGTGAACAGGGTAAAGCCGCCGGAGACGAGGGCGGCGTGGCCGCCATTGGCGCGCATGGTCTGGACAAGCGTCCGGGCGCCCGGATTGACCGTGATCCGCTCGGCGATCAGGCGTTCGATCGTCTCCATGGTGATGCCCTTCAAAAGGCCGACCCGCTCGCGCAGGGCCGGCTCGAAGGCGATCTCGCCGCGCATCGCCCGTTCGGTGATGGCCGCGACATGGTCCTTCAGGCCGACCATGTCGGCCAGTTCGTCGATGCATTCCTGGCCGATGATGGTCGAATCCATGTCGGCGATCAGAAGCCGCTTGCGCCGGGTGTCCGCTCTAACGAGGGCGATATCGACGGGCTGGCCGCGCAGATGCGGTCGCAAACCCTGCAAAAGCGATTGGGGGTCGGCGAGGGGGCCCGGCAATGCTATGTCGCAGGCGACCTGGTGCTGGAGCCAGCGCGGCTCGCCGCCACCGGCGGCCGATCGTATGGTTTCGGCAAGCGCCACCGTGACGGCCGGCCTGGCCGGATCGCTGACTAAGACGACATAGTGCATGAACACGTCCGATCTGATTGAGAGCCTTGCCGCCGAGCCCCGGGATGGAGAGCAGTCGGATGGAGCCGCGCGCCCGATCCTGATCGCCGGGCCGACCGCGAGCGGCAAATCGGCGCTGGCGCTGGCGCTTGCCGAGCGCCTCGACGGCATCGTCATAAACGCCGATTCGATGCAGGTCTATGACGCGTTGCGTATTCTGACCGCCCGCCCGAGCCTTGAGGAGGAGGCGCGCGTGCCGCATCGGCTCTACGGGCATGTGCCGATCGCCGAGCCGTATTCCGTCGGGCGCTGGCTCGATGATATCGCCGGCGTGCTGCGGCAGGAGACACAGCGGGCGATCATCGTCGGCGGCACCGGGCTTTACTTCAAGGCGCTGACGCGGGGGATCGCGACGATACCCGACATTCCGCAGGATGTCCGGACAGCGGTCAGGGCGCGGCTGGAGGCGGGTGACCCCGCCGCGCTGCACGCGGAACTGCGGGCTGTCGATCCGCGCGCCGCCGACCGGATCCTGGCAAGCGATCCGCAGCGTCTCGTTCGGGCCCTTGAGGTGCATGCGGCGACCGGGCGGAGCCTTTCGGACTGGCAGGCCGATCCGGCCGCGCCGCCCCTGATCGATCCGCAGTTTGCCCGCCGCGTCGTGCTGTGGCCGGACCGGGACTGGCTCAGGGCCCGCATCGACCGGCGGTTCGAGGCGATGCTGGCCGATGGCGTGCTCGACGAGGTGTACGCGGTCAGGGCGCTCGATCTCGATCCCGACCTGCCGAGTTTCAGGGCGCATGGCCTGCGGGCGCTGATCGCGCATCTGAACGGCGAATGGACGCTTGCAGAGGCTGGCGAGCGGGTCCGTATCGAAACGCGGCAATATGCCAAGCGGCAGTTCACATGGTTCCGCAACCAGATGGTGGACTGGCAGCGAGTGGATCCGTCCGCGTAAGTCGTTTTCATGTCAATGAAACCGGTTCACAGCTCTTTCCCGACTTCAAGGTGATGTTTTATTTGCAGAAACGCGTATTTATTGTATTATTATGAATTGATTTTTCCGTGTTCTAAATGATATCCGCGCGGTGTATTGACACATCGTCGGTTCGATAAGTTTCGTAATTTCGCCATTCTTTCTGCCGATTATCCTGGTGCGAATGACTGGCGCCGGTAGGCCAATCTCAGTTTCGAGGGGAGAGCTCCTGCGATGTCGAGAAACAACCTGATCATCGTCGTTGTCGTTATCATCATCGCGATCGCGGTTGCCTGGCAATACGGGTTCCGGCAGCCGCCCGGCGAGGCGGAAAACGCGGGCGGGTCGACGCCGACCGCAACGACGGAGCAGTCCGGCTCCGCCACGCAGACCGATACCGCTACACAGTCGGATACCGGCACACAGTCGGAAGCCGAGACGCAATCCGACAGCGGTACACAGACGGACACCGCCACGCAGTCGGATAGCGGTACGCAAACCGATACCGCCGGGCAGTCGGACAGCGCTACCCAGTCCGATACCGGGACGCAGACGGATACGGCCACGCAGTCGGACAGCAGCACGCAGTCCGACACCACGACCGATACGACGACGGGAACGGACAACAACTGAGTTGCCAAGGTCGCCCGGTCCGGCAGGTCCCGGGCCGGGCTACTTGACGATCGTTATCCGTTCGGCCGCCCGGGTGATCGCCGTATAGAGCCAGCGCTCGCGGGTGTCCTTGAAGGCGAAGCTTTCGTCGAACAGCAGGACATCATCCCATTGCGAGCCCTGCGCCTTGTGCACGGTCAGCGCGTAGCCATAGTCGAACTCGTCCGAATTGCGGCGCAGCGACCAGGGGATTTCCTCCGTTCCCGGCTCGAACATCGCCTTCAGCACGCGGATCTTGGCGATGTCGCCAAGCGGGCCGGCATCCTCTGCCTTGACCATCATCGACAGCGCCTTGGCCTTGCCGGTGCCGACCGACATGGCGCGCCAGAGGCTGCCGTTCAGCAGGCCCTTTTCGGAATTGTTGCGCAGGCAGACGAGCTTGTCGCCGGCAGCCGGCAGATGGCCCTCGAAGCCTTTCAGTTCGCGAATGCGCTGGTTATAGCGCCGCCGGGTGCGGTTGATGCCGAGCAGCACCTGATCGGCGGCCAGCACCTGGTCCGAATCGATGTCGCCGCGGCCGATCACCCGGCTGTCGCCGTAGCGGCCATGCTCGAGGGTGCCACCCTCCCGGACGATCTGCGCAAGCTCGATGATTGGGTTGTCGCGGGCCTGGCGGTGCACCTCGGTGAGCATGGCGTCCGGCTCCTGCTCGGTGAAGAAGCCGCCGCCGGAGATCGGCGGCAGTTGCCCCGGATCGCCAAGCACCAGCACCGGCGCGCCGAAGCTCAACAGGTCGCGGCCGAGCTCCTCGTCGACCATCGAGCATTCGTCGACGATGACGAGCTTGGCGTTGGATACGGGGCTGGTGCGGTTGAGCGAGAAGGTCGGGTTGACCGTGGTCTTGCCGCTTTCCTCGTCCTCGACGGTTTCCTCGCCGCGCGGACGGTAGATCAGTGAATGGATGGTGCGGGCGCCCTTGCAGCCGCGATTGCGCATCACCTGGGCGGCCTTGCCGGTGAAGGCCGCGAACAGCACGTCGCCGTCGATCTCCTCGGCGATGCGCTGGGCGAGCATGGTCTTGCCGGTTCCGGCAAAGCCGAACAGTCGGAAGACCTGCGGGAACGGCTGCTTCAACCAGTCCGAAACGGCCTTTAGCGCCGCATCCTGTTCGGGCGAGAGTTTCACGAAAAGCGCATCCGGGACTTGGGAATCACGTCGAGTCCTAAGTGTACACCGGTGCGCCCCGATTCAACGCCCCTGTTCGCGCCGCGGCGCGGTTCACTTCGGCGTCGCGCTACCCTTCTGCTCGTGATGGTGCCGGCCGGCCCACGGCATAGCCGTTCGACGCCTTTTCGGCCGGCCCGGGCACCGTGCGCGAATTACACCCGGGCCGACCACCCCACGCGAGGGATCCGGTTACGAGGGGCGAGGCCCGCGAACCAGTTTGCGCGGGTCTTGCTGGGCCATGCCCGGCGCTGGTGCGGACACCGCGGGTGTCCGTTCAGTCGATTTCGACGGGGGTGCCGCGGAAACAGCCGATTGAGTAGGGGTACTGCCAGGTCAGGTGGTAGTGGTACATTTCCTTGACCTTGCCGTCCCAAAGCACCTCGCCGACATGTCCGTGGCATTCGTCGAGTTTCTTGTTCTTCATGATCTTGTTCTTGCTCTCGTGCTCGGCATAGATGCCGAAGCCGTCGAGGGCATAGCCGACGAGCTTGCCGTGTCCCGTCTCGTCGCGGCCGTCGGGATGGCCCTTGGCCATGTCGTGATAGTGATACTGGCCATCGGCTTGGGGATGACCGCCCCATTTGTCGAGCATCTCGTAGGCCGCCGCGTCGCGGCCGCGGGCATCGAGCGCGTTGTAGATCGCGCCACCCTTGATCGAGAAGCCGATCATGCCCATCGGCACGCAGCTTGGCTCCTTTGCGATCTCCGGCGTCTTCGGCAGTACCAGCTTGATCTTCTGCGGTTCGATCTCGTTGGGATTGCGGTCGTATTGATAGGCGTCGTCATCCGGGTCGATCGGAAACGTGCCGGTCTTGTGTTTCGGCAGGTTGTTGGACGAAATGATCCGCTCGTCCCCGCTGGTCCGGATGGTGATGCGATGATCGTCCCAAGTTACCTTGCCATCGACGATCGGCTTTAGATCCGGAGTGAGTTTCTTGCCGTCGACCCAGTCCCCGGGGTCGCCGGCGCCCGGCGCGGTCTCGCTGAACTGCTGCTGACAGGAAAACAGCGATCCGACTTCCGGTTCGCTGGAAATCCTGCCGTCACCGATATTGCGGACCTCGTGCGCCTGCGCGGCGGTTCCGAGCAGCACGGCGGGGATGAAGGCGAGCTGCGCCGCCTTCGAGGCAATCGTCTTTGCACGCATAATATCTGTCTCTCTGAACATCGTTGATTGTCCGCGAGAGATAAATGCATGTTGACGCCACGCAACCGGCGGGTGCGGTCTTGTTGTAACGAAATGTCGCAATGACGGGGAAATGCTAAAGTATTCGACAATTTCATCCATACAGTGTCGGATGAACATTACTGGAAATTAATATTTCTGGAAATCTATACCAGGATGCAAGCCAGCGCCAAGTCCTGGATGCGGTTTTTCGACGCTGGCAGGATGACTTGAATCGGGCTACATCGCATCCGCGCCGCGCTGGATCGCGGCGACGCCGGTGCGGGCGATCTCGACGAGACCGAGCGGTTTGAGGATGGCGATGAACTGGTCGATCTTCGAGGTGCGTCCGGTGATCTCGAAGACGAAATGGTCTGTGGTCGCGTCGATCACCTGGGCGCGATAGGCATCGGCGAGCCTGAGCGCCTCGACGCGGTGCTCGCCCTGGCCGGCGACCTTGATCAGCGCCAGCTCGCGTTCCAGCGGCTTGCCGCCGGCGGTCAGATCGACGACCCGGTGCACCGGCACGAGGCGCTCCAGCTGATGGCGGATCTGCTCGATCACCATCGGCGTTCCGGCCGTCGCGATGGTGATGCGCGACAGATGCTGCTCGTGTTCCGTCTCGGACACGGTCAGGGAATCGATATTGTAGCCGCGGCCCGAAAACAGGCCGATGACACGGGCGAGCACGCCGGGCTCGTTGTCGACGAGCACCGACAGGGTGTGAGATTCAACCTCTTGGAGGGGCTGGAGCATTGTCGTGTTCCTTCGGTGGTGCGCCCGCGTGGCGCTCATGTCTCGCTTAAGGCCGGTTCGTCGACCTCGTCGTGTTCGAGGATCCATGGCTCGGCCTCGCCGGCGGCCTTCCAGTCGGCGTAGGCGTCGGTGCCCTGCACGGTATCCATATAGGCGCGCACCGTTTCATCGACCGGCATCGAATAGCTCTCGAAGCGGGCGACGATCGGCGCGAACATGGCGTCCGCGGCGGAAAACCAGCCGAACAGGAACGGCCCGTCCGCTTCGTAGCGGCGCCGGCATTCGGCCCACATCTGCTGGATCCGGGCGACCTCGCGGGTGACGTCGGCGCCACGGTCGCGATAGGCGAAGCGCTTGCGCAGGTTCATCGGGCAGGCGGCCCTGAGCGCCGGGAAGCCGGCATGCATCTCCGCCGACACGGTGCGGGCATGGGCGCGGGCGGCCGACCGCTCGGGCCAGAGCCGGCGGTCGGGGAACTTCTCGGCGAGATATTCCAGGATGGCGAGCGATTCCCAGACGGTGACGTCGCCGTCGCGCAACACCGGCACCTTCCCGCCGGGCGAGTGGGCGAGGATGCGCGTCTTGGTTTCGGGTTGATCGAGCGGGATCAGGATTTCCTCGAACGGGATCTCAAGGTGCCGCATTGCAAACCATGGCCTGAGCGACCAGGACGAGTAGTTCTTGTTTCCGATGACAAGTTGCATGATCGCCTCGATCCGTTCAGCTTCGAAACGGGCCGCCGGGACGCGACGGCTCATAGGGTGCGCCGGTGGTTTGCTGTGTCACTGGTCTGGCGCTTTCCGCGATTGCGCCGAAAGGTCCGCGATGTCCTCAAGCAGGCCCTTTCGTGTCAGGAGGCCGGGAATGTCGCTCCAATCGCCCTCGTAGCGGTTGAGGCGTGCGAATACCAGGGTTTCCGGCCCCTTCTCGGCCCAGCCGACAAACCAGCCGACGCCCGGTGTCCTGGCGCCGGCCTTCTGCTCGCTGCGGAGCCGGGCGGAGCCGGTCTTGCCGTAAACGGTCCAGCCGGCGCCGGCCGGATATGCCGGCATCAGGCCGATCGTCTTCTTCGTTGCATCGGCCGAGACCGGCAGCCCGACAGCGCGCAGGCGGGTGAGGAAGGCGACCTGCTCCAGCGGCGAGATTTCCAGGGAGGAATCGATCCAGGAGTCCGTCAGGGCATTGTCCTTGCCGTCATCGCCGGACAGGTCGGCATTGCCGTAGTCGAAGTCGCGCGCATAGGTCTCGAGCCGTTCCAGACCCAGATGCGGTGTCATCCGCTGGGAATACCAGAGGACCGAATAGCGCATCCAATGGGCGGGATCGGTCGGCTGGCGCCAGGTATCGCCGCCCCAATCCGGATAGCCGTCCTTGAAGGGAAGCTCCGGCGTGTGCGCGTCGGTCAGGATGCCGGCGTCGAAGCCCATTGCCGCCAGCGCGACCTTGAAGGTCGAGGCCGGCGTGGCGCGGCCGGCGCAGTCGCCCTGCTGCAACAATACGGTCCCGTCCGCGGCATCGGCTACGACCGTGCAGACCGTCACCTCGCCGGCCCTGGCGCCAAGCGTCAGGGCAAGCGCCGCGACGGCGAAGACGGCGCACCGCATGGCCAAAGCCGGATTTCGGCCGGTCATCATCCCCGGTCTCCCCAATTGCACCGCCATCGCAAATCAGACCAGGACCTTGCCTTTCTCGTCGACCGCCGAGGCGATGTCGTCATCGTCGACCTCCGAGCCGAGCAGCATCTCGTTATGCGCCTTGCCGGAGGGGATCATCGGGAAGCAGTTCGCCAGCGCGGCGACCCGGCAGTCGAAGATCACCGGCCGCTTCACCGCGATCATCTCCTCGATCGCGCCGTCGAGATCGCCGGGCTTGTCGCAGCGCAGGCCGACGGCGCCATAGGCCTCGGCGAGGCGGACGAAATCGGGCAGGGATTCGTTATAGGAATGGGAGATGCGGTTGCCGTGCAGCAATTGCTGCCACTGGCGCACCATGCCCATGTAGAGATTGTTCAGGATGAAGATCTTGACCGGCAATTCGTACTGAACCGCCGTCGATATCTCCTGCATGGTCATCAGGACGGAGGCGTCGCCGGCGATATCGATGACGAGTGAGTCCGGGTGCGCAAGCTGCACGCCGAGCGTTGCCGGCAGGCCGTAGCCCATGGTGCCGAGCCCGCCAGAGGTCATCCAGCGGTTGGGTTCGTCGAAATGGAAGAACTGGGCCGCCCACATCTGGTGCTGGCCGACTTCGGTGGTGATGTAGGTGTCCTTGTCCCGGGTCAGGTCATAAAGCCGCTCGATTGCGTATTGTGGCATGATGACGTCGTCATTGGGCCGGTATTTCAAGCAGTCGCGGGCCCGCCACGCCTCGATCGTCGCCCACCAGGCCTTCAGCGCCGGCTTGTCGGCCTGGGCTGCCGAGGACCGCCAGATGCGGATCATGTCTTCCAGCACATAGCCGACATCGCCGATGATCGGAATGTCGACCTTGACGTTCTTGTTGATCGAGGAGGGGTCGATATCGATATGGATCTTCGTCGAGCCCGGCGAGAAGGCGTCGAGCCGGCCGGTGATGCGATCGTCGAAGCGGGCGCCGATGCAGACCATGACGTCGCAATCATGCATCGCCATGTTGGCCTCGTAGGTACCGTGCATGCCCAGCATCCCCAGCCACTGCTTGTCGGAGGCGGGAAAGGCGCCCAGGCCCATCAGCGTGGAGGTGACCGGATAGCCGGTCATCCGGGCGAGCTCGCGCAGGAGCTGGCTTGCCTCGCGGCCCGAATTGATAACGCCGCCGCCGGTATAAAGGATCGGCCGCTTGGCGTTCGCCAACAGGTCGACGGCTTCGCGGATCGCCTCGAGATCGCCCTTCATCTGCGGCTTGTAGGAGCGGTGCTCGATATTCTTCGGCCCCACATAGGTCCCCTCGGCGAACTGGATGTCCTTGGGGATGTCGACGACGACGGGGCCGGGCCGGCCGGATTTGGCGACGTAGAACGCTTCGTGCAGGACGCGGGCGAGATCGTCGACGTCCTTGACCAGCCAGTTGTGTTTCGTACAGGGGCGGGTGATGCCGACCGTGTCGCATTCCTGGAAGGCGTCGTTGCCGATCAGATGGGTCGCGACCTGGCCGGAGATGCAGACCATCGGGATGGAATCCATCATCGCGTCGGTCAAGCCCGTGACCGCGTTGGTGGCGCCGGGCCCCGAGGTGACCAGGACGACGCCGACCTTGTCGGTCGAGCGCGCATAGCCCTCGGCGGCATGGGTCGCGCCCTGTTCGTGGCGCACGAGCACGTGCTGGATTTCGTCCTGCTGGAAGATCGCGTCATAGATCGGCAGCACGGCGCCGCCGGGATAGCCGAAGATGAATTCGACGCCCTGATCCTTCAGGGCCTTCAAGACGATTTCCGCGCCGGTCATCGGTTCGCTCATGACGGCTGCTCCTCCAGTTTCCTTGCGGTCGTGAACGGCCGGACTGCCGTTCAGGCATTAAAAAAGGCCCTTCCGGGCCTTGCATGCGCGCCTTCGTTCGCGACGGTGTTCAACCCGTCGCGCTTCCGGCGCGCCTTCCTACGATAAGAACGGTCCCCGACATCGGGCTCTCCGATTGCTTCGATTTGGCCGGGACATTAGGCAGGGGGAAGCGGGGCGTCAAGGGGATGGTGAGCGATTTTGGGAGGTATCGGGACGGGAAGGCGATCTACGACCTCTCGTTCGTCATCCCGGAATTTGCATCAGCAAATATCCGGGATCGGAGAGCCCCTGATCTTTCGATAGCGCGGGGGCTCTCCGATCCCGGCTCTCCGGCCGGAATGACGAGGCAGGGGGTGCGGGATGATCGTGTAGGGAACCCGGACGACAGGTCCTACTGTCTGGTTTAGCGGGGACGAGGCTTTCGTTTTCGGCCGGGCCACTCCTTCGGAGGTCATGCCCGGTCTTGTTCCGGGCATCCATGAACACCGCCGTCAGAATGGGCGCAAGCGACTGTGTTCATGGATTGCCGGGACAAGCCCGGCAATGACAGCGGAGAGGGAATGGCGGGCGATACCAAGACACCGCTTCCATCGAGGAAATCAGAGTTGATGGCCGAGAGAGGCCACGTCCAGCGACCGTCGTTTGCCAATAGATCGTGTCCGACAAACGGCTAGTCGACGTCACCGAGATTGAACCGGACAGCGGTGGACGACAGGAAGGCGGGATTGCCGAAAAAGCGGCGGCCCAGACAACGACGGCAGGATGGGGACGGCAGGCGATCGGAGCGGCGCGCAAGAACCGGGCGCGCTGCCAATTGCCCGACTCCGGGGCACATCCTAGAGTGAAACAATGGGGCGTCTTCTCGAAACCGAACTCTACCCGCCGATAAAGGCGTTTCTCATCGGGCAGGGCTACGAGGTAAAGGCGGAGGTCGGGGCCGCTGATATAGTCGCCTGCCGTGATGACGCGGAGCCGGTGATCGTTGAACTGAAGACCGGGTTCTCGTTGAGCCTGTTCCATCAGGCGATCGAACGCCTGTCGGTCACGGACGCGGTCTATGTCGCGGTCGCCCGCGGGCCCGGGCGACGGTTTCAGCAAGCCCTGAAGAAGAACGTGAAGCTTGCCCGGCGCCTGGGGCTCGGCCTGATGACGGTCCGGCTGTCGGATGAACTGGTCGAGGTGCATCTCGACCCGGGACCCTATGCGCCGCGCAAGCACAGGCAGCGCAAGGACAGGCTGTTGCGTGAATTTGCCCGCCGCGTCGGCGATCCGAATACCGGCGGATCGACGCGGGTGAGGCTGGTGACGGCCTATCGTCAGGATGCCATCCGGTGTGCCGACTATCTGCGGCAGAACGGGCCGAGCCGCGGGGCGGATGTGGCGAAAGCGACCGGAGTGGACCGCGCCACGCGCATGATGGCTGACGATCACTATGGATGGTTCGAGCGCGTCGAGCGCGGCGTTTATACGCTGAGCCCCAAAGGCCGAGCGGACAGTGAATCCGGGGACGTATCTCCTAGTCCGGGCTCCAACGCTCCCGAATGATCTCCATCCCCTCGCCAGCAAACCGCGCCGCCTCATCCCCAACCTGCTTCCCCGACAACACCAGGTCCGGCCTGATCTCAGCCAGGGGGATCAGCACGAAGCCCCGGTTGAACAGTTCCTTGTGCGGGATCGCCAGGTCCGGCTCGGCGATCTCGTCTTCGCCGTAATAGAGGATGTCGACGTCGATGACGCGCGGGCCCCAGCGGAAGGTCTGGCGACGGCCGATCTCGGTCTCGATGGCCTTGCAGAGCTTGAGCAACCGGTCCGGTGTCAGGGCCGTCCGGCCGGTCGCGCAGGCATTGACGAACCAGTCCTGATCCTCGTGCCCCCATGGTGCGGTGCGGTAAAAGGACGAGCAGGCGGTAAAGTCGATCCCCCTATCGCCGAACAGTAGCTCCAGCGCCCGGGTCAGGTGGCCGACCTTGTCGCCGATATTGCTGCCGAGGCTGAAGCCGACCTCCTTCATTCTGGCCGCGTCCGATGGATCGAAATGCCGGCATGGTCGAACACGCCGGGGATCGGGGCCGACGGCTTGCGGATTTCGATGGTGACGGCGACAAGGTTTTCGAACGCGGTAAACAGGCGGGCGGCGATCTTTTCGGCGAGTGTCTCGATCAGCTTGCAGCGCGCGCCCTCGACCACCTCGCGGACGATTGCATAGGCAACGCCATAGTCGATCGTGCGGGAAACGTCGTCGGCTTCGCCGGCAGCCTTCAGGTCGACATGGAAATCCAGGTCGATCTCGAAGCGGTGGCCGAGCGTTTCCTCCTCGTCGAACAGGCCGTGCCGGCCGAACAGGACGATGCCGCGCAGGAAGACCCGGTCGTTGACGCAAGGGTCAGGGCCCATTGATTTAATCCATTCTGCGCAGCGCAATTGGTCTGTGAGCAGGCAGGAAAGCGCAGGAAACCTCATGGTTTTCAAGCTTTTCTAACGCACTCACAGACCAATTGCGCGGCGCCCGGAGGGTTTGGCCAGGAGGGCCCGCCTGCAGGCAAACAATGCTCGAAAAGGCATAGAGCCTTATCTTGCGCTTGTTTTCCAGCATTCGAACCCTCCTGGCCAAACAGAATTGCATCAAATCAATGGGTCCTGACCCTAGACGGCATTGAGCGCCTCGATGATCCGGATCGCGTCGAGATGGGCGGCGACGTCGTGGACGCGCAGGATGTCGACATGGTCGCGGATTGCCCAGGCGTTCATCGCGATCGTGCCGGCCAGCCGCATTTCGACCGGGCGGCCGGTGATCATGCCGATCGAGGATTTGCGCGAGACGCCGAGCATGACGCGGAAGCCCAGGGCGCGCAGGTCGGGAATGCGCTTCACCGCGATCAGGTTCTGCTCCAGCGTCTTGCCGAAGCCGATGCCCGGGTCGAGGATCAGCTTGTTGTCCGGGATGCCGGCCTTGCGGGCAATGCCGATCGTTTTCTCGAAGAAGCCGCACATGTCGTCGAAGATGTCGACCGCGGCGTCGACGTCGTCGCGATTGTGCATGGCGACCACCTCGACCCCGGTCTCCGCGGCAAGCGGGGCAAGGCCGTCGTCGCGCTGCAGGCCCCAGACGTCGTTCAGGATCGAGGCGCCGGCTTCGATCGCCGCCCGGGCGACCACCGTCTTGCGGGTGTCGATGGAGATCGGCAGGTCGAACTCGGCGGCGACCTCGCGGATCGGCGCGATCACGCGGGCAAGCTCGGTGCCCGGATCGACCGGCGTGTAGCCCGGCCTCGTCGACTCGCCGCCGACATCGATGATATCGGCGCCCTCCGCCGTCATCCGCCGGGCCTGGGCAAGCGCGCGATCGAGCAGGTTGAACTTGCCGCCGTCGGAGAACGAATCCGGCGTGACGTTGAGAATGCCCATGATCCGGGTGCGTTTCGCGCCCGTGTCGCCATGCGCTGCGGACATGGCCTGCGGGGAAACGCGCGGCTTTGTGACGGTTTTATCTTCCAACTTTCGGTCCACGACGCTACAAACCGCCCCGATCCACATCGGGGACGACAACCGGGGACGGACCGTCCCCACCAATCAAGCGCCATTCACACGGATTCCCAAGGAGAAGCAATCCCATGCGCGTCTACTATGATCGAGATGCCGACCTGAACCTGATCAAGGGCAAGAAGGTCGCCGTCATCGGGTATGGCAGTCAGGGCCATGCCCACACGCTGAACCTGAGGGATTCGGGCGTCACCGAGCTCTGCGTCGCGCTGCGGCCGGGCTCGGCGTCGGCCAAGAAGGCGGAAGCGGAAGGCATCGCGGTGAAGTCGGTCGCCGAGGCCGCCGCCTGGGCCGACCTGATGATGATGTGCACGCCGGACGAATTGCAGGCCGACATCTGGGACGACCACATCCGCGACAATATCCGCGACGGCGCGGCGATCGCCTTCGCGCATGGCCTCAACGTCCACTTCAACCTGATCGAGGCGCAGTCGACCATCGACGTCGTGATGATCGCGCCGAAGGGGCCGGGCCACACCGTGCGCTCGGAATATGCCCGCGGCGGCGGCGTGCCCTGCCTGATGGCGATCGCCCAGGATGCCTCCGGCAACGCCCATGACCTCTGCCTGTCCTATGCGTCTGCCATCGGCGGCGGCCGGTCGGGCATCATCGAGACGACCTTCAAGGAAGAGTGCGAGACCGACCTGTTCGGCGAGCAGGTCGTCTTGTGCGGCGGCCTTGTCGAGCTGATCCGGGCCGGCTACGAGACGCTGACCGAGGCCGGCTACGCGCCGGAAATGGCCTATTTCGAGTGCCTGCACGAGGTCAAGCTGATCGTCGACCTGATCTACGAGGGCGGCATCGCCAACATGAACTACTCGATCTCGAACACCGCCGAATTCGGCGAATACGAGACCGGCCCGCGCATCATCACCGACGAGAGCCGCGCCGAGATGAAGCGCGTTCTCAAGGACATCCAGACCGGCGCCTTCACCACCGAATGGATCCGCGAGTGCAAGGCGGGCCAGCCGAAATTCAAGGCGACGCGCCGCATGAACGATGCCCATCCGATCGAGGAGGTCGGCGAGAAGCTGCGTGGCATGATGCCGTGGATCAAGGCGAACCAGCTCGTCGACAAGGACAAGAACTGAAGCGGCGGAGCCGCTTTCCATAGTGGTTTGTATTCGGGCGGCGGGCCATCGGTCCGCCGCTTTTTTTGTTTCCTCCGCGGGGAGGATTATGTCCTGTCGTCACCCTCTGGGTGTCATTGCCGAGCTTGTTCCGGCAATCCATGAACACCTTCGCTGGCCGGCCCGGTCCGGCGTGTCAGCTTCCTCCTGATCAATACGCGTATCCAGACGCCCGAAACCGGTCCCGTACTGGCGCAATCACCGCCCGGCGCTCGACTAGGGTCTCGCGCGTTCGGCACTCGAAATGCTCTCGCATTTCGTCCGCTAAAGCGGATCGTGCCTCACCCCCCAACTCGCGTCCTCCCGTCATCCGCGTTACGCTACGCCACCTAAAACCATCGGGTGCTGAGATCGGGGGGCTCGATAATGCTGATGATCCGTCTTGCCAAGGTGCTGACGACGGCGATGCTGGCGTGTTTCGCCGCGCTCGTGGCCTATAACAACATCGTCGACTACGACACCAATTTCGAGTTCGTCCGCAACGTCATGTCGATGAGCTCGGTCCTGCCGGGCAGCGCGCTGATGGACCGGGCGATGACCAGCGACGTCGCCTGGCATTTCGCCTATGTCCTGATCATCGCGGCGGAACTGCTGACCGCGCTGTTCCTGGCCTTCGGGGCGCTGGCGCTGCTCTTCACCATCAATGCGCGGGCCGAGCGGTTCAACAATGCGAAGGGCTGGATGGTGGTCGGCGCGACGATCGGCTTTGCGCTGTGGTTCTTCGGCTTCATGGTCATTGCCGGCGAATACTTCGCCATGTGGCAGTCGGAGCAGTGGAACGGACAGGAGGCAGCCTTCCGCTTCTACATCACGCTGATCGCCGTGACGGTCTTCGTGTGCCAGCGTGATGACGATCTGGCCTGAGACCGATGAATGGGGAGCTTGGTTGGCATGTTAATAAACTGCTTCAGGTGCTTCCCAATCTGAATCAACCGGGCTCGATTGTTGAGTCGTTTGAATCGCATGCGGGTGGTTCCGAAGGGTTCGATTCACCTGCTTAAGACGGTGATTCAAGTCCGAAACGCGCCCTTCCTCGGCTGGTCCCCCTTAGGTCGTGGTGAGGATTTAACCATTGTGCCGGCGTGGCGCATTTCGTTCCTGGCTAGCCGGGAAATGCGCCGCAGTGTAGGTCACTTCAAGCATTTCACTGCGACGTCCAGGGGCGAAATGCGCCTCGTCCCGAAGGGATTTGTCTGGATTTGCCCATGATCGGCCCATTCGTCGTCGAATATGCACCAGCATGTCCTTCCTCCTCGTGAACCAATCCTGAACAAATCCAGACAAACCGGCGCAGTGGTTAAATCCTCACCACGACCTAGGGCGCCGGCAGCGTGATCTCCTCGTAGAAGATGGTGATGTTCGACTCGATCTGCTGTCCGCCGACATCCGTCACCATGTTGCGGAAGGCCGGCTTACCGGTGTCGGGATCGACCCAGACGGTCGAGCGGGTCACCGATTCCGGGATGCCCGTATCGCCGCCGCCGTTCACCTGCGTGTGGGCGTATTTCAGATAGTCCTTGCCGTCGCGCGTCTCGGTGCCGCATTCCGGCTCGGTGATGGTCTCGCGGCTCAGCTTGCCGGCGGCGAGAGACTTCTCCAGCCAGTCCGGTTCGCGGGTCTGGTAGGGCGTAAGCGCGCCACCGTCGGACGCCATGTATTCCTGGTTGCCGAGCAGCAGCCACTTCACGCCCGTCTCCTTAACCTCCTGATAGAAGTGGCTGTAATCCTTGTAGTATTGCACCGTGTGCTGGACCGGCTTACCGCCCATCAGCATCTCGGTCTCGAGCCGGAAGTTGGTTTCCGCCTCCGAGGCCTTCATCAGGGCCTGGATATCCTCGCGGCAGCCGGCGAAGGCGGATGTGCCGCTAAGGAGCGTGAGGATGAGCGTGGACAGCAGGACGAGGCGCATGGATATCTTCCCTCCAGGCAGGTTGCCGTGAACACCCGATAAAAGCCGTGTGCTATGGTCGTGGCAAGACCCGTTTGCCGGTTGAGCGTTCAGGGTCGCCGTAACCAGCGATGAGGCCGTAGCGATGTCCGACAAGGTGCCCCATTTGCGCGCCGCCCTGCCGCATGAGGCGGTCCTGCTCACCGACCTCGTGCTGCGGGCCAAGGCGCATTGGGGCTATGACGATGCCTTCATGGCCGCCTGCCGGGCCGAACTGACGCTTCAGCCCGTCCATATCGAGACCGGCTATGTCTGGGTCGCGGAGCAGGGCGGTCGGCTTGCCGGCGTGCTCGAGATTGCGCCGGGCGTGCCGCAGGCCTTTCTGGAAAAGATGTTCGTCGATCCCGCCTTCATCGGCTTCGGCATTGGCAAGCATCTTTGGGAAAAGAGCGAGGGGCTTGCCCGGGATGCCGGCGCCAGCGAGCTTGCGCTCGATTCAGACCCCTTCGCGGAGGGTTTCTATCTGGCGATGGGCGCTGTCCGCGTCGGCGAGGCGCCGTCCGGCTCGATCCCCGGGCGTGTGTTGCCGCGGCTGGTGAAGCGGTTGCGGTAGGGCCTGCTATTCAGCCCCTACCGGACCGGTGCGCATCCGTGCTAAGGGGCGGTTTCCTGACACGCACCCCGCCCGCCATACTCGTTCCTCGAAAGTGACCGCACGTGAAACGCGCCTATCATATCCTCGACGTCTTCACCAACACGCCGCTTGCCGGCAACCCGCTTGCCGTCGTGCATGACAGCGAGGGGCTCGACGGGGCCCGCATGCAAGCGATCGCGCGGGAGTTCAACCTGTCGGAGACGGTCTTCGTGATGCCGCCGGACAATCCGGCCCATTCGGCGAAGGTGCGGATCTTCACGCCGACCATTGAGTTACCGTTCGCCGGCCATCCGACGGTCGGCACCGCGATCATCCTCGCCAAGCAGCGCTGGGGAACCGACGACGGCGGCGAGCAGGACGGGCTGGTGGTGCTGGAAGAGGAGGTCGGTCCGGTCCGCGTCGGCGTCGTGCTTAAAGATGGCGCGGCCTTCGCCGAGTTCGACATCCCGCAGAAGCCGGCCGCGCTCGACGGCGAGATCGACACGGACCTTGCGGCCGCGGCGCTCGGGCTGGTGCCCACCGAGATCGGCTTCGAGAACCACAAGCCCTGCCGCTATACCGCCGGCGTCGATTATGATTTCGTGCCGGTGCGCGATCTGGCCGTCCTGAAGCGCATCAGCGTCGACACGCGCACCTTCGACAAGGCTTTCGTGTCGCGCTCGGCCTTTGTCTACACCCGCAAGACGATGTCGACGGAAAGCGCGTTCCATGCCCGCATGTTCGCGCCCAGCGACGGCATCGCCGAGGATCCGGCGACCGGATCGGCGGTCGCCGCGTTTGCCGGTGTCGTGCGGCAGTTCGACCAGCCGCTCGGCGGTGTGCACCAGTACCGCGTCGAGCAGGGCCATATCATGGGCCGCCCGAGCCACATCAATCTGGAAATCGACGTGCAGGGCGGCCTGCACGCGGTGCGCATCGGCGGCGGCGCGGTGGTCGTCGCCGAGGGGGTGATCGACGTCTGAGCCGGCCGGCGCGACCGCATGCCGGGCTGTCCGTTACCGTTGCTTTACCATGATGTGCTTGCCTGTGCGGGTAAGGTCGGGTAGATAACGCGACAGTGAAAGGGTGTTTTGCCGGTCCGTTTCGGGCCTGCCGCGCTTTGATCGGAAAGCAGGATCATCGGGATGATCATCAGGGACGATATCGGAATCGTTCGGGCGCCCGCGCCCGGCGCCGACGCGCGTCCGACGTCCCGGCCCCTGGTTTTCCGGCGCGACCTAATCGCTCTCCTTCTCCTTACCGGCCCCTGAGCGCCGGCTGCCCGCACGCGCGGGCGGGTACTCAGGGGATGACGATCCGGTTCAAGCACATCTGGCCCGGAACGGGCCGCCTTCGAGAAGGACTTTTTCAAGATGACTGATCAGACCAAGGCCGCGTCCGGTGGGGACGACCTGGAACCCGTCGTAATCTTCGACACGACGTTGCGCGACGGTGAGCAATGTCCCGGCGCCTCGATGACGTTCGAGGAAAAGCTCGAGGTCGCCGAACTGCTGGACGACATGGGCGTCGACATCATCGAGGCCGGCTTTCCGATCGCGAGCGAAGGCGATTTCGAAAGCGTCAGCGAGATCGCAAGGCGTTCCAAGAACGCCGTTATCGCCGGCCTGTCGCGGGCAGCCTTCAACGATATCGACCGCTGCGCCGAAGCGGTGAAACATGCCGCCCGGCCGCGCATCCACACCTTCATCTCGACCTCGCCGATCCACATGAAGCACAAGCTGCAGAAGGAGCCCGAGGCGGTTCTGGAGGCGGTGATCGCCTCGGTGAGCCGGGCGCGCGGCCATGTCGCCGATGTCGAGTGGAGCGCCGAGGACGGCACGCGCACGGAATTCGATTTTCTGTGCCGCTGTGTCGAGGGCGCGATCACCGCCGGTGCGACGACGATCAATATTCCCGATACGGTCGGCTATTCGACGCCGGAGGAATATACCGACCTGTTCCTGCGGGTTCGCGAGGCGGTGCCGAATTCCGACAAGGCGGTGTTCTCGGTCCATTGCCATGACGATCTGGGCATGGCGGAGGCCAATTCGCTGGCTGGCCTGAAGGGCGGCGCGCGGCAGATCGAGTGTACCATCAACGGCATCGGCGAGCGGGCGGGCAACGCCGCGCTGGAAGAGATCGTCATGGCGATCAAGACGCGCCCGGACGTGCTGCCCTACCGCACCAATATCGACTCCACCATGCTGACGCGCGCTTCCAAGCTGGTCGCCGCGGTGACCTCCTTCCCGGTGCAGTACAACAAGGCGATCGTCGGCCGGAACGCCTTTGCGCATGAATCCGGCATCCATCAGGACGGCATGCTGAAGCATACCCAGACCTACGAGATCATGACGCCGGAATCGGTCGGCGTGAAGGAGACCTCGCTGGTGATGGGCAAGCATTCGGGCCGCAACGCCTTCCGCGAGAAGCTGAAGGAACTGGGCTACGAACTGGGCGACAACGCCTTCCAGGATGCCTTCAAGCGCTTCAAGGATCTCGCCGACCGCAAGAAGCACGTCTATGACGAGGATATCGAGGCGCTGGTCGACGAGGAGATCGGCAATGCCGACGACCGCATCAAGGTCGTCTCGATGACCGTCGTCGCCGGCACCGGCGGGCCGCAGAAGGCGACCTTGACGATGGATATCGACGGCCGCGAGGAAACGAAGGAAGCGACCGGCAACGGCCCCGTCGACGCGATCTTCAACGCCATCCGCGCGCTGGTCCCGCACGAGGCGAAGCTGGCGCTCTACGACGTGCACGCCGTCACCGAGGGGACGGACGCGCAGGCCGAAGTGTCGATCCGCCTGGAGCAGGGCGGCCGCGAGGTGTCGGGCCGCGGCGCCGACCCGGACACGCTGGTCGCGTCCGCCCGCGCCTATGTGCACGCGCTCAACAAGCTGCAGGCGCGCAGCGAGCGGATGCACGCCCAGACGGGGTAGGACCCGGGTGACGCTGGGACAGGAGTTCTTCTTTACCGCAAGGGCGCGGGCCCGCCGTAAGGTCGGTTCGCGCCCTTGTCTTTTGGCGGATGCCCGCGCGATGATCGGATCGCATAGCCGGAAACGGCACCGGCGACCAAACCACTCGGGACAACGCGCATGACAGAGAAGACCGTTCACGTCTGGGATCCGCTCGTCCGGGTCGGACACTGGCTGCTGGTCGTCTGTTTCCTGATCGCCTATGTGACCGAAGGCGACCCGCTGCTCGTTCATATCTGGGCGGGCTACACGATTGCCGCCTATGTCGTCATCCGCGTCGTGTGGGGGTTCGTCGGGCCGCGCCATGCCCGGTTCACCGATTTCGTCTGCGGTCCGGGCGCCGTCTTCGGCTATCTCGGCGGACTGATCCGGCGAAGGTCGCCGCGTTTTATCGGGCACAGCCCGGCCGGCGGGGCGATGACGGTGGCACTGCTCTGCCTGCTTGCGGCGACCACGTTTTTCGGGATGATGACGCTGGCCGACACCGACAATGCCGGCCCGCTGGCGCCGTGGTTCGGCAATCCCGGCGCGGCGGATGCCGCTGCGAGCGGCGGGTCCTATGAATCACCTTATGAGGAGATCCACGAGACCTTCGTCAATGTCACGCTTATCTTCGTGTTCCTGCATCTGTGCGGTGTGGCAATGGCCAGTTGGGCGCATCGGGAGAACCTGCCGCGCTCGATGGTGACCGGCGACAAGCGGGCCGAGTGACCCGCGAAGCGGGCGTTAAGCCTGTTTGAGCATAGGGCCGGTAAGTACAGGGTTGGACCGGGTATTGGTTTGAGTGCCGGCTCACTACGATGCTACCTTTCCGACCCTTAGGCCTCAGGAGACTACAACATGGATCGTCGCGGGTTTCTCAGGATTGGCGGTGCCGCGCTTGCCGGCGGGATGGCCGCGGCCGGTGCGCCGGCGGTCGCGGGGATTGGAACACGACCGGATGTCTCCCGGATCGAGGCGGCACTGGCGGCTTTTCGCGAGCTACCGGGCCCGACGAGCTACATGCTGCGCGTCGATCATCCGCAATGGCCCTGGCAGACAAGCCATCGGCCGAATGCCGACCTGTTCGTCGGCAGCGCCATCAAGGCCTTCATCAACGTCAAGTTCCTGCAGGATGTCGAACGTGGGAAGCTCTCCGAGGACGCGCCGTTCGCGATCGACGACGACGTCCGCTCGCTGTCCAGTTCCGTGTTCATCGATCTGACCGGGACGACGCCGGGCCGGTCCATTCTGGAAGCGATGATCACCCATTCCGACAACACCGCGACCGACGTGGCGCTTGCCGCGGCCGGTGTCGAGCGCGTGCGCGGGTTCATCGCGAAGGCAGGCCTGGACAGTGCGAAAATCCCAGGCTCGACGCGCCTTCTGTTCTCCTATCTTGCCGGTGCGCCGTTCGGCGTCGACAAGGGCTGGAAGGGCATGAAGAAGATCGCCAACGGCAAGCTGTTCGGCAAAGCCCGATCGCCGATGAACAACAAGGAAACGATGCGGTGCACCGCGTCGGATTTCGTCACGTTCTACCGCCGGGCGCTGGCCGGTCGCTATTTCCGCGAGGCCTCGACGCTTGCCGAATTCAAGCGCATCCATGCGATGCCGGGTATCATTTCCCAGATCGCGCCGCCGAATACCCCGACCTGGGTGAAGGGCGGGAGCATCGAATGGGAGGATTTCAACGCGCTCTGTGTGCCGGGCCAGATGCGGATTGGCGGGACCGTGCCCGTGACCTTCTGTTTCACGGCCAACTGGGACGGGCCGCCCAGCACGATTCCCGAAGTTGGCAGCGCCTTCGCATCGGCGGTTCGCGACGCCTTGCAGGAAACGGCGAATACGTTCGGTTAGACGAACCCATTCGTGGCGTTATTCGGGTCTATGGCTGTCCCGATACGATCGGACCAGCCAGCCTGTCGGACCGTTTCCGCGTTTGAACAGGGTCTTCCCTAGCGTTAGGGTTGCGATCTGATTGGATCAAGAGGCCCTTTTTCATGACATGCGATGACGAGAAACAACACCGCCTCCAGCTGGCCACGACCTTTGCGGTCGATCCCGTCGCGCCGGAGAACCAGGCGCGGCAACTGGCCGAGTTTTCGGTCACGTCGGACAGCGTCGTCGCGACCGCGCAGCTCGTCTACGAGGACGGCCATGAGTTCGTCAGCATCGCCTGGGGCGACGGTGAGGCAACCAATATCGATCTGCGCCGCGAACGGCTGGCGATCGATCCGGACCTGCCGCCGAACACGCTTAAGCTCCAGCATGTCTACGGAGAGGACTACAAGGCCGGCCAGTCTCTGGTCGTCGCGATCACGCGGGACAGGCAGGGGCGCAAGTCACTTGACGCCGACGTCGTCCGCATTCGGCCGCGCTACCGCTTCGTGCACTATCCCCTGGTGATCGAGTTCAACGACCACCTCGACACCGCCGTGGAGACCCATTCCGACGTCGATGTCTTTGTTACGATGAAGCGGGATAAGGAAAAGATCCTGTCCCGGCACTGGCACGCCCGGGAGCACACCAGCGGCGGACTGACCGGCAATGTACCGGCCTGGCCGCCGAGGCATTTCCTCAAGGACAGTTTTTTCTCGTTCGAAATGGATCCCTCGAAGGGTGCCATTTTGTACGATCTCGAAATCTACGAGGATGACGGCGGTTGGGGGTCGATCAAGTCAATTTTCGGCGGATTGAAAAGCTTGCTTGAAGGCTTCGATACGGATGCCGAAATCCTGGAGTTCATTCATCCCGACGTCTTTACCGGGCACAAGGAACACGCGGTTCGCTACGATTTGCGCGACGGCAAGGTAACCGTTTACTTCAGCATGGAGCTGTCGCTGATCGTGCCTTTGGATCGCGGTCCGGGCAATGTGGTCGCCGCGCGCGGATGATCGTCAATAGGGCGCCTCGACCCCGCCGAGATTGACATAGACGCTCTTGCGCTCGGAGTAGAAATCCAGCGCGGCAAGTCCGTTCTCGCGGCCGATGCCCGACATCTTGGTGCCGCCGAAGGGCATCGCGACCGGAGTCAGATTATAGGCGTTGAGCCAGACGATGCCAGCCTCAAGCCGGGCGGCCATGCGGTGACCGCGGGCAAGGTCGCGGGTCATCACGCCGGCGGCGAGGCCGAAGGGCGTGGCGTTCGCCCGCGCGATCACCTCGTCTTCGCTATCGAAGGCGAGCAGGCTCATGACCGGGCCGAAGATCTCCTCCGACACGATCTTCATGGCGTCCGTGCAGTCGGCGAAGATGGCGGGCCGGATGAAATAACCATCCGCCAGCGGGTCTTCCACAATCCGTGAACCGCCGGTGACGAGCCGTGCGCCCTCGGCGCTGCCCGCTGCGACATAGCCGAGGACCTTGTCGAGATGATCAGCCGAGATCAGCGGGCCCATCTGCGTTTCCGGGTCGAGCGGGTCGCCGATGCGGATCGCCTGTGCGCGCGCCGTCGCCTTTTCCAGGAACGTGTCCATCACACCGCGCTGGACGAAGACGCGGGTGGCGTTCGAGCAGATCTCGCCCTGGGTGTAGAAATTGCCGAGCATGGCCGCCGAGACCGCGTTGTCGATATCGGCGTCGTCGAAGACGATCAGCGGCGACTTGCCGCCGAGTTCCATGGTGACGTGTTTCAGCGTTCCGGCGGCCGCTGCCATGACGCGGGCGCCGGTCGGCACAGAGCCGGTGAGCGAGATCTTGGCGATGCCCGGATGGGCGGCGATCGCAGCGCCAACATCGCCCTTGCCCTGGACGACGTTCATCAGCCCCTTCGGTGCGCCCGCCGTCTCGATGATCTCGGCGAGCGCCAACGCCGAAACGGGCGTCAATTCGCTCGGCTTGAACACCATGGCATTGCCGGCGGCAAGCGCCGGGGCGGTCTTCCAGCTTGCGATCTGGATCGGATAGTTCCAGGCGCCGATGCCGCCGACGACGCCGAGCGGCTCGCGTCTGGTATAGGCGAAGGCGTCCTGCCCTAAGTCGATATGCTCGCCATAGGCCGACTGCAGCACGCCTGCGAAGAACTCGAAGCAGTCGGCGGCCGAATCGATATCGGCCTCCGGCACCTCCTGCACCGGCTTGCCGGCATCGAGCACCTCCAGGCGGGCGAGTTCGTCGCGCTTTTCGCGCAGGCGCACCGAGACGGCATGCAGGATGCGGGCGCGCTCGGCGGGTTGCAGCGCGATCCATTCGGCTTGGGCGGATTTCGCTGCAGTGACCGCATCGTCGACATCGGCGCCGGCGGCGGCCGAGACCTCGGCAAGGGCTGCGCCGGTTGTCGGGTTAATCGTCTCGAACGGCGTGCCCGAGCCCTCGCGGAGCTCTCCGCCGATATGGTTGCGCAAGCGGCCGAGGCTGTTCATACGGGATCTCCTGCAAGGTCGGGGTCAAACAATCATCGTTGCGCGGCCGGTCTTGCCCGAAACCGCGCGTCCTATCAATCACGATCGGACGCGACGGTCTGGCGCATTCCCGCCACGGCCTGCCTGAATTCCGCCAATCCGCTCTCTGCCGATAGGGCGACCAGATGGGCCGGGCAGGTCGCGCAGTCGCTGGCGCCGAAGCCGGGCAGCGGGATCGTCGCGCCGGGCAGGGCGGCCAGGGCCCGGAACAGCCGGCACTCATCGTCTCCCGGAAAGGCGAGGGGATGGATTTCCAGAGCGTTCAGCGTCAGGTGGTCGACATGCCAGCGCGCGGTCTTCTCGGCGGCCAGATGCCGTCTGACGCGGGCAGCGATCCCGCCCGGGCCGCGCGCCGATCCGGCATAGGCATACCAGCCCGGTAGCAGCGTTGCGCCGGGCAGCGTGCGGACGGCAATCGCGATCGGTCTGCCAAGGCGGATCAGCAGGACATAGGCACCGGACCCGATCGGCAGCCGTGCGATGGCGTCGTCGCGGGATGGGGTATCGGCTGGCATCGGGTCGGGTCGGGACATCGCGCCAGCACACACCGCTTTGCGCAAAGAGGAAAGACCTGAAAAAGCGCATCGGCTATCTGGACGAAACGGATCGGCGTTGCTATATCCGCGCTTCGGACCCGGCGGTGCATTGCCGCTCTCCGCTTCGGCGGGCGCATAGCTCAGTTGGTAGAGCAGCTGACTCTTAATCAGCGGGTCCAAGGTTCGAGTCCTTGTGCGCCCACCAATTTTTTCAATGGTTTAGCAGACTGAGCACATCAATTTAGGCTCGCCCTAGGCTCATGAATGCCGTTCCTATGGGCGAGTGACTGCCCGTTTAGAAGCAAATTTCAGCAGGACCGTAGTGAGTTCGGCGCCCAAATTGGGAAGGCGTTAGCGGTTCAAGATTTCTGAAATTTGATTCCCCAAGACTGGCCGCGCACAATGGAGATCGTTGCGTTTGTGAATATAAAAGCGCCGGTCCCAGACCGGCGCAAGGCATTCTAATGCTCCTCGGGGAACATGATCGTCATCACCCGCGTTGTCTTATCCGGATCAGCCGGGTCCTCGGAATGGAACCGGAGTTCCTTGTCGAAATAATCGATCTTCCAAAGCACCCGATGCCCGTCGACGGTGACGATGGCGCAGTCGTGTTCCCCATAGGGGTCATTGTCGCCCGTGAAGTCGTCAAAGACGACCACCGCCGAGAGAATGTTGACCCGTGCCACCTCGTCGAGGTCGGCAATCCCTGCCGACAGGAACACGCGTCCAAGTCCCCAGTTCTTCCTGAACGCGTCATTGAGCGCGCGGATACGATAGACGGTTTCGGCTTTCTGCCCCGCCATGGAGTACCTCCTTCTGCCTCTCGCTCGGAACGAACCATTTCGCGCCGAGCGATGGTCGGAGGAGGCCGATGTGGGGAGCTTTGCTGCTATATCGCAGCTCACGAGAATGTTATCAGCTGAACGCGGTTGAACATGGCGTCGCGTATCTGCGCATAACAGGAAACAGTGAACGGAGACGGGATGTTAGCGGCGCGATAGGCCTCAGTCCTCACGTAACCACGGAGGACTAACCCATGGCCAATATCCACCTTTCGTCCGGAGCAGAACAGGCGCACCCGCTCACTGGTATGGAAGCGGTTGAGCCGGTCAAACCCGCAGCGCCCTATTGCGGCGGCAAGAAGCGCCTGGCACGCACCATCATCGAACAGATCGACTGCATCCCGCACCGGTGCTACGCCGAGCCGTTCGTCGGCATGGGCGGTGTATTCCTGCGCCGTCCGCAAAAGCCGAGTGCGGAAGTCGTCAATGACTTCAACGGGGACGTCGCCACCTTCTTCCGCATCCTGCAACGCCACTACGTTCAGTTCATGGACATGCTGAAGTTTCAGGTGACCAGTCGCCGGGAGTTCGAACGTCTGTCGGCAACTGACCCCGAGACGCTGACCGACCTCGAACGTGCCGCGCGCTTTTTGTACATGCAGAGGGCGGCCTATGGCGGCAAGGTGACGGGGCAGGCGTTTGGCGTGGCCGCTGGTGGCGTTCCGGCGCGGTTCAACCTGACTAAGCTCGGTCCGATGCTCGAAGACCTCCATGAGCGCCTGTCAGGCGTGGTCGTCGAATGCCTGCCGTATCACGCGTTTATCGCCCGCTACGACCACACCGACACGCTCTTTTATCTCGACCCGCCCTATTGGGGTACGGAGGGCTCTTATGGCAAAGACCTCTTTGCCCGGTCCGACTTCAAGCGGCTGGCAGAGCAACTCGGTGCCATCAAGGGCCGCTTCATCCTGTCTCTCAACGATACACCGGAAGTGCGGCGGCTCTTTGCGTCGTTTCTCATCGAGGAGGTTCCGGTGACATACACCACGCAGCGAGACGGCGTGAAGCACGCCCGCGAGTTGCTGATCAGCAACTGATCGATTTCAACGTCATACAAAAGGCACCCGCGTCGGGTGCCTTTCTGCTATCTGGTCTCGCGAAGCCGCAGGGCGAGCGCGAGCGCTTCAAACAGGATCATCCGCTTCGGCTCATTCAGCCAGCACTTTGGCTTCTCCGGCACATGCGGTAGCAGTTCCGGGAATTCCTCGGCCAAGGCAGCCGCCTCCCGGTACTTATCCTTGTATCGCCGCACCTTGGGGGTGGTGACGCTGATGGCATCGCTCTCCCGGACGGTCTCATAGACCGCCTTCATCATGCACAGCGTCCTGCCGCGCTTGCGGGGGTTGCTGCCGACTTTCTCGGTGACGATGGCACCGGGTTGTACGAGCTCGATCCAGGCCTTCACCTTGGCTGCGGCGTCCTCCGGCGAGCGGGCTGCGGTCTGTGACGCGCCTTCGTCCAGCAACTTGTCGTCCTGCGAGAGCACCGCGTAGCCAATCCGTCCCGAGGCAACGGCAATCCCCATGGTCCGGAACTCAGGCATGGACCGCGCGGCCGTCCTCCAAACGCTCGGCCAGGGCGTTGAGTGTGTGGCGCCGGTTGAGGCGGCCAAGCCATCCGCCAGTCTGTCTGGGTAACGTCTCAAGGCGGACCGCAAGGTCGCCCTGCACGTCAAGGAACACCGACCGGAACAGGCTTTCGAAGCTGCGTCCGAAGATGAGCGACAGCGCGCAGATCTCCGGCACCGAGGGCAGCACCTTGCCGGTCTCGAATGCCGATATCCGGCGCTTGGGGACGCCGAGCAGGTGGCCGCAGTCAGCCTGCGATAGCCCTGAACGGCGCCGGGCCGTCTTCAGGTCGTGAGCAAAAGAACTGAACATTATCGTTGATTGGTCCCCGGTACGCGGCCCGATGGGCAGCCGCAACGCGGGGGTTATTGCTAATACGCTAAAGACCTGACTGCGCGCGTATCGGTCCGGTGTGCGGCATCGATGGAGGGGTGGAACCCCTCCATGGCAGCGACCGTCCCGACCCGCTCAACCGTGTCCGCGATACCCTTAATCCCGGCACGCGATACCCGGTATTCTCCAGTCTTTCCCACCGCAGGGACAGCGTACCGTTTCCGCACCTCAAAACAACGTCCTCACTTGTGCAGAATTCTGCACTTTTCGGTGCCTTTCGCTCTTTGGCACCACCCGTACACTGATGGCATGTGGCATGACAAGCATGAGCTGCGGCCCGATGGTCTCGGGCGGTCAGACGAAGGCGTTTTCGGCGAGGGCCGAGATGGAAGGGAGGAATTGCTCGGACAACCCCTATAGTCCGCATGAATAATTTCGGCGGGAAGTGGTCATTCGCTGCAGGTGCGAATGCACTTCCTACCGCGGGCAAGTATAGGACTGATAAGCTGAGATCTTCCGGTTCCGAAAAACTCCGCGCTCAGATGTGCCACTGTTGAGCGAGAGAAATCGCCTTGGCAAATTTGGCCCGGCGATGCTGTCCTCCAGATTCCGGCGCGACAATTTGCCGAGGCGTGTCTGGCGAGCGCAGCACACCCACAGCTTCACCGGCTAGAAGCGCTGTTCCCAGCGCCGTTACTTCCGGGTCTGTTTGTCGTGCGAGCGAGCATCCAGTCGCATCTGCCAGGAACCTTAGAAAATATCGATTGTCCGTGAGCCCTCCATCAACAGCGATTGCCTCACACACGGACTCGGTAGAGTTCATGGCGTCAAGCACTTCTGCTGCCCTCAGTGCGACGCCTTCAAGCACGGCCTGCATCAGGTCGCGCGGTGTGTGGTCCAGTCCGAGGCCGAGCCAAACACCGCGTGCGCGACGGTCCCAATGGGGACAGCCAAGTCCCGCTAAGGCAGGAACGAAAACCAATCCGCGATCAATAGCGGGCGCGACGGAAAAGCGATCGATCTCGTCGAAATGCCTGAACAGCCCGAGTTCGCGAGCCCAGTTAACGGCTGCGGCAGCGGTGAAGACACCGCCGTCGAGCGCGTAGACAACCCCCTCTTCGCCCTTCCGCCAGGCGACGGTCGGCAACAGGCCGCGGGTTTGATCGCGATGTATCGTCGGACCGGTGAGCATCAATGCGAAGGCGCCGGTTCCAAAAGTAATCTTCGCCTCGCCCGGTGCCCGACAGCCGGCGCCGAACAGAGCGGCCTGCTGATCGACGATCAGCGCGGTTACCGGAATCGGGCCGGCTGCTGATGCTATTGCGCCAAAACTTCCGGTGTTGGACACGATCTCCGGCAGACATTCCATCGGCACACCGAAGAGGTCGCAGAGCTCCGGATCCCACTCGCAGGACTCCAGGTTCATAAGGGCTGTGCGTGAAGCGGTGGACACATCGGTGACGAAGCGCCCCGCCAGGCGATCCATGAAAAAGGCGTCCGTTGTGCCAAGGCGTAGCGTGCCACGGGCAAGCGCGGCGCGCGCCTGGGGAAGGTTGGCGAGGATCCAGGCAAGCTTGCTCGCGGAGAAATAGGTGTCGAGCGGCAGCCCCGCGCGATCAAAGGTCATCTCCTCTGCGCCATCGGCCTTGAGCGCGTCAATCGCCTTTGCCGAACGGTTGTCCTGCCAGACGATAACCGGACTTAGCGCCGCTTTTGTTTCGGCGTCCCAGGCCAGACAGCTTTCACCCTGATTGTCGATACCCAATGCATCAAGCGGGCCGGCTATATCAAGGCAGGACTGGATATTGCGGATAAGCTCTTCGGGTTCATGCTCGACCCAGCCGACTTCAGGATAGATCTGCCGATGCTCGACAGCGTGAGCGATCCTGGATTCGCCGGACGGTTCGACAACGAGAATGCGGGTGCTGGTGGTGCCTTGATCGATAGCGCCGACTCTCATCCTCAGCTTTCCTCCAGTGTAACCTCAATGGAGGCCGCGCCGCGATGCCGCAACAACGGTGCAAGCGGGGCCAGCAGACGGCGCTCGGGCAAGCTGTCGATCGGTTTGGACCAGATCTCCTTTCCGTCCGTAAGCAACTGCAATCTCCCGCGGGCACGACGGTTAAGCCGGATTTGCAAGTGCTCCATCGCAGCTTGTGCATCGGATTCCGATAGTCGTTGAGGCAGCACATATCGGATCGCCTCGTTCACGGCCCGGACCTCGGTGGTCGATATCGGTGCAGAATGCTGTTCGCTCAGGTCCCGGGCGATCATTTGCGCCGTTTCATGACCCTCACGGGCGCACCAGGCGGACGTTTCGATCGGCCTCAAAAGATTGCCAGCGCAGAAGTAAGCCGGATCGGAAGCGCGGCCATATTGATCGATCACCGGTCCGCCTGTGGCGGGATCGACGGCCAAGTGGCCAGCCTGTAGCAGTGCCGATTCTGGTCGAAACATGCCGCTGCAGATCACTCCGTCCGCCTCAATGACGCGGGTATTTCCGCCGGCGCATGCGATTTCCACTCCTTCGACGACGCCACAGCCAAGAATGCGTTTCACGTCGGCGCCCAGGATCATAGGAATGCCGAGCGCGAAAGGAAGCGCTTTGGCGAACGCCGAAGCGGTGATGCGATCACGCGCCTCGATCATCGCGGCCGGGCGAATTCCCGCGTGGCGGCAGGTCAGCAGCGCGGAGAACGACACGAGTTCGGTTCCCAGAATCACCGGCCGATGGAACGGTTTGAGGCCTTCAAGGTAGACGAGTGCCTGCAAGGCGCCGGTCGAGATCACACCGCGCGGGCGGCTACCGCCGATCATGCGTTGCGCGCGACTGGATTCCCGTGCCCCGGCACACAAAGCGACGCGACTGGCCTGTAGTTCGCTGATACCCTCATGTGACGAAAGGCTCAACCGAGCGCCGTCGCCAAGAGCGGCTACCGTAACGCCGGTTCGTATGTCGACGCCTGCGGCCTCAGCCGCCGCAACATGGCGCCGGGCGTAGTCCGGACCCTTCATCAACCGGTGAAATTCGCGAACGCCGAAAGGGTAGTGCCCGCAATGGCGCGGCACGCCCCCGGCCTGCCGATCACGCTCCAAAACGATCACGCTTTCGATGCCTAGACGCTTGAGACCGGTCGCAAGCGACAAGCCCGACGGTCCGCCTCCAACAACGGCAACATCACATCTTTCGGCGACGTCAGGCGACATCGTTTGCCACGTGGTCTTGCGGGATGATGGGCTCGTACAGTTTGTCTTGGGTCAGCGCAGCCACCGCTGCAAGGCAATAAAATCCCTGGCAACGCCCCATGCAAACTCGCGTGCGCCGCTTGAGGCCGGCAAGGCTGCGGGCTGGAACCGGCCCGGACAGGGCGGCCTCGACATCGCGGCGGGTCACTTTCTCGCAATGGCAGACGACACCGCCATTGCCTTGGCGGCACCAATCGCGTGCGTGGTAATCCGATAGGTGCTGCAACGAGACCGGCTGCGGCTTTTCGACCGGCGGCTGCGCGAATGCGTCGGCACCGATAGCCTGGGAATATTCTGTGACCAACAATTCGGCGAGGCCGAGGGCACTGCTGAGACCGGTCGAACGAATGCCGCCCAGATTGACATAGCGGCGCTCTGCTTTTGCTATCACGCGATAGTCCTTTTGATCCGAAGCCGGGCGAAGGCCCGCGTAAATCGCAGTGACGTCGCAATCGGCGATCGCCGGGATCATGTCCATTGCCCTGGCATGCAGCCGCCGCAAAGTCTCGTGATCGACCGATGCATCCTCCCGGCTCTCCTGCTCTTCCGCGGTCGGACCGATCAACACGTTTCCGAAGATCGTCCGGCACAAAACAACCCCTTTGGTCCGCTCCGTTGGAACTGGCAACAGGATCGAGCGCACCAGTCGAGAGGCCGCCTTATCGAATACGATGAATTGACCCTTGCGCGGTTTGATAGCGAACCGTGCCTCGCCGAGCAGCTTCTGCTCTACCAGATCGCCATACAGCCCGGCACAGTTGACAACCGCCCGCGCCTCAACGGCTCCAAGCGAGGTGTTCAAGCTCCAGGTCGCTCCGTCCCACTCGCCCGCGAGCACCTCGCAGGAAGGAAGGAAGGAGGCGCCATGGGCGATCGCCTGCGCGAGATAGGCATAAGGAGTGGTCCAGGGGTCAATGATGTGCTCGCCAGGCACGCGGAAGCCGGCGACAACCTTGTCAGACAGGTTGGGTTCCAGCGATCTGATTTCCGAGAGGCTGAGCATTGCGGCATCGGTGACGCCGTTTTCATGCGCCTTTGCAATGAGACTGTCGAGTTTCTCGGCCTGTTCCAAGGTCCAGGCCAGAACCAGCGCGCCGGTTTCGTGGATCGGCAGTCCGAGATGGCCGTGCAGTTCTAAATAGAGCCTGCGGCCCTCCGCGACACAGCGCTGCTCCAGCGATCCGACCGGCGCATCGAAGCCGGTATGGAGGATTGCGCTGTTGCCCTTCGACGCGCCGTCGATAGGATCAACGCCCTTTTCGAGAATGGCTACCCTTGCCCCCTGAAGCGCCAATCGTCGTGCGGCCGCAGCACCGACAACCCCGGCGCCGATCACCGCCACGTCGAAACGGCCCTTGGCAGCCTCCTGATTACCCATGCATCATCCCTGTGCCGAGTCCCGGCTCCATCCGCTTGCAGCCAAAAAATACTTGTTTCGGTCGCTTTTCAAGCTTATTCTCCGAAAATTATGACCGATCGGGCAATTTTGCAATTCCAAATGCCCGAATTGTGGTTTCGCAGTGGGGGAGCTGAACGCAGTGCAGGTGTTGAGGGACAGTGCAACAGATGTGCGGAGCCTGAAGCCATCATGACCGTCCGCGCGCAAATGCGCCGGGAAGAGATCTCGGCACTGGTTGCCCGTCACGGGGAAGTAAGCGTCGACGAAATCGCTTCGCGGTTTGGCGCATCGCGCGAGACGATCCGTCGCGATCTGACGGTTTTGGAGAATTCCGGAGCGCTGTTGAAGGTTCATGGCGGAGCCAAGCCTATGCCGCGGATTGCGGAAGGCTCTTTCGACGAGCGGATGGCTGAAAACCGCGAAGGCAAACAGATCATCGCGGATAAGTTGGCCAGCTGGCTGCAGCCGAACCAGATGGTCTTCATGGACACAGGCTCGACGACACTTGTGGCTGCGGAAGCGATGGCGCAGGTGTCCGGACTGAGGGTGGTGACAAACTCGCTGAAGATTGCAAACGCCGTTGCCTCGCATGGTGGTCGACCGGAAGTGTTTCTGTTGGGGGGACGTCTGGAACCTGATAACCGCGAAACGGTGGGGCCTTCGACAATCGAAGCAGTGAATCAGTACAACGCCGATTGTGCGGTCGTAACGATAGGAGCGATTAACGCATGCGATGGCGCCAGCGACTTCGACTACGACGAGGCGCAGGTGGCACGCGCGATGATCGCGCGTGCGTCACGGACGGTTATTCTGTGTGACCAGTCAAAGTTCGATCAGCGTGCTGCGTTCCCGGTTTGTCGATTGGACGAGATTGACGTTATGATCTCGGATACCCCCCCCACCATAGCGCTTGCGTCGGCCCTGGATGCTGCGAAGATAAGCAGCCTATGAGATCGGGCCATGTGTGACACTCACGATCAGGAATTCACGCCGGGGCTTCGGGCCCGATTCCGCCAGGTGACCGACCCTACCCTGGGACACGGTCTTGACGGAACAGGAGACCTCTTTTGCCCTGGCTAGCCGTTCAATACGTCCGGATTGTCGACCGCATGAATTACTGGGTCGGCAGAGTAGTGATGTTCGGTTTGTTCGTGATGATCGCGATATTGCTGTGGTCATCGATCTCGAAGGCCGCTTTTGTCGTTCCGGCATTCTGGACACTGGAAGTCGCGCAATATGCGCTGGTCGCTTACTACATGCTTGGTGGCCCGTATTCGATCCAGCTTGGTTCGAATGTTCGCATGGATCTCTTCTACAGCACCTGGTCGACGCGACGGAAAGCCTGGTTCGATTCGTTCACCGTATTGCTGCTGATTTTCTACCTCGTGGTGTTGCTATGGGGCGGGTTCGACTCAGTTTCCTATGCCCTGCAATACAACGAGCGCAGTCCGTCCCTTTGGCGGCCATTGCTGTGGCCGATCAAGACGATCATGTGCACCGGCATCTTCCTGATGCTCCTGCAGGCAGTTTCCGAATTCATCAAGGACGTGGCGACGCTGCGCGGCGCGCCGATCCAAAGCCCTAATCGGGAGCCTGATCATGTCGTATGAGATGATCGCCCTTGTCATGTTTGCCTCCATGATGCTGATGCTCATGACCGGGCAGCGCGTGTTCGGCGCGATCGGCGGCATTGCGGCAGTCGCGGCTTTAGCTCTCTGGGGCGGCGGCGGGCACGACATTCCCTTCGCAGCAGCGATGAAGCTGATGAAGTGGTACCCGATGCTGACGCTGCCAATGTTTATCTTCATGGGCTACGTCCTGTCGGAGAGCAAGCTCGCTGACGACCTCTACAAGATGTTCCACGTCTGGATGGGGCCGATCCACGGTGGGCTGGCGATCGGGACGATCGGTCTGATGGTGCTGATCTCGGCCATGAACGGATTATCGGTTGCCGGAATGGCCATCGGCGCAACCATTGCACTTCCCGAGCTTCTCAAGCGGGGCTACGACAAGCAGATGGTTACCGGTGTGATCCAGGCCGGGTCGAGCCTTGGCATACTGGTGCCGCCCTCCGTCGTGCTGGTGCTCTACGCGATGATCGCCCGACAGCCGGTCGGTCAACTTTGGCTTGCCGGCGTCGTGCCAGGGCTGATGATGGCGGCGATGTTCATTCTCTATATCGGCATCCGCTGCCGGATCCAGCGCCATCTCGGTCCGGCCCTTCCGGTCGAGGACCGCACAGTTTCGATGGCTGAAAAGCTGAAGCTGCTCAGGTCTGGCCTGCTGCCCGTTGGCATATTTGCGTCGATGATGGTGCCCTTCATCAGCGGCTGGACGAGCCTGGTCGAGAGCTCTGCGATCGGGGCGATGGCAGCCTTCCTGGCTGCGGTCGTCATGCGGCGCATGACCCGCCGGGTCTTTCAGACATCGGTGCGGCAGACCCTGGCGATCTCGTGCATGTTCATGTGGATCATTCTCGCGGCGCTGGGATTCGGCGCGGTGTTTGACGGGCTCGGTGCGGTCAGGGCGATCGATAATCTGTTTACCGAGCAACTGGGTCTGGATCCCTGGATGATCCTGATCCTGATGCAGCTGTCGTTCATCGTGATGGGGACCTTCCTTGATGACACGGCAATGTTGGTCATCGTGGCGCCACTCTACGTGCCGCTCGTCAAAATTCTGGGGTTCGATCTGATCTGGTATGGCGTGCTCTATACGATCACCACGCAGATCGCCTACATGACGCCGCCCTTCGGGTACAACTTGTTCCTGATGCGGGCGATGGCACCGCCGGAAATCGGCCTGAAGGACATCTACCTGTCCATCATACCCTTCGTCATGGTCATGATTGCAGCCTTGGGGGTGATCATGGCGTTCCCCGAAATCGCAATGTGGCTGCCCAACTATGTCTATGGAAAATAGCAAGAAGCCCCGACTGCGGTCCGGCTTCGGTTAGGCTTGGAAATTAAGAAAGGGAGAAGAGTATGACCACCAGACGTAAGTTCCTCACCAGTGCGGGCCTCGTTGGCGCCGGCGCCATTGCGGCCCCGGCGATCGTCAAGGCGCAAGCGCCGATAAAATGGCGCCTGCAGACCTATTCCGGTGCGCCGCTCGGGGCGCATGTGATCCTGCCGCAGATCGAGGCGTTCAATGCGGCGGCGAATGGCGAGATGGAAATCGAGCTGTTCTATGCCGACCAGTTGGTTCCCACCGGCGAGCTCTTCCGGGCACTGCAAAGTGGTGCGCTGGACGCCGTCCAGTCGGACGACGCGACCATGGCCTCGCCTGTCGATATATCGGTGTTCGGCGGTTATTTTCCGTTCTCCACCCGCTACAGCCTGGACCTACCGGTGCTGTTCGACCGTTACGGTCTGAACGAGATCTGGGCCGAGGCCTATGGCGAAATCGAGGGTGTCGAATGGCTCGGTGCCGGGGCTTGGGATCCTCTACACATCTTCACAACCGAGAAGCCGATCCGGTCGATCAAGGATATGGCGGGCCTGCGCGTGTTCGGCGTGCCCACCGCGGGCCGCTTCCTTGCCCGCTACGGGCTGATCCCGGTCGAAGTGCCGTGGGAGGACGTCGAGGTTGCGATGCAGACGGGCGAACTGGACGGTGTCGCCTGGTGCGGTTTCACGGAAGCCTATGAGGTCGGCTGGGCCGATGTCTGCAACTATGCGCTTCTCAACAACGTGACCGGCGCCTGGTGCGGCTCCTACTTCGCCAACTCCGAAAGCTGGGCGAAGGTTCCGCCGCACCTGAAGGAACTGTTTCTGGTGACGATGGACCAATCGCACTACTACCGGCAAGTCTGGTACTGGGGCGGCGAGGCCGACTTGCGTGTCAACGGCAAGAAGATGGAGCTGACCACCATTCCGGCTGAGGAATGGGACCAGGTCGTCGCCGATGCCGAGGGCTTCTGGGAAGAACTGGCCTCGATCAGCGATCGGACGAAGCGGGTCGTCGACACCTTCAAGCAGTACAATGAAGTCATGGAGAAGGTCGGCGTTCCCTATCGGTATTCGTAGGACGCTCGATTGAGAAGCGATATAGAGCGAGCCCTGACAAGGCTCGCTCAACGCTACTATGCGCGAATATGCAAGGCTATGGCCCAGCAGCGGTCTTCGTATTGTTGCTCTGCAACAATTGGCACGTCGGCAAATGTCCGCTCTGGGCCGATTTTGATGAAAAAGGCTTTGACCTGCGGGCTTTTGGTTTCCGGCCGAGCTTATCCCGGTCGGCTTTTCAGGCTGGCTGAGGGATGAGTTTCGCGAGTTTGCGGAGGTTTTGGGCTGTTGCGGCGAGATGGAACTCATCTCTTGCCCCGTTTGGTCCTCGAAGGCGCAATCGATCGAGCTTCATAATGCGTTTGAGATGGGCGAACAGCATTTCGATTTTCTTTCGTCGTCGCTGTGTCTCGACATAGGCATCGCTCGTGGCGATCTCTCTGGCAAGATCACGAGCCCCTTCGTAGATGTGGCGGGTAACTGCGCGCGCCGGTTGGTTGGGTGTGCATTGCGCTTTCAGCGGGCAGACCGAGCAATCGCTCTTGCTGGCGAAGTAGCGCATGAAGCCTTCTTTCGTGACGCCCGACCGGGGCTTGGTCATCTTGCGCCAGTATTTCTTCAGCGGTTTGCCGGCTAGACAGATATATTCATTGGCCTTGTGGTCGAAGGTAAAGGTCGTGCTGGGAAATGCCCCATCCTTGCGCTTCGACTTATCGAACACCGGGATATGCGGCAGGATACCTTCTTCTTCCAATAGCCAATTGAGGTTCTCCGCTGATCCATAGGCCTGATCTGCTGCCAGTATCTCGGGATAGAGACCGAACCTGTCGCGGGTTCTTTGGATCATGGTTCTTGTTGCGCCGACTTCAGCCTGTCTGATCGCCCGGCTGGCCTCGACATCCACGATGATCGCATTGTCGGTGTCGATCAGATAATTGTCTGCATAGGCGAAGAAGGCCGGTCCTTTCAGTGCGCCTGTCCACTGGGAAGCCGGATCGCTGTGAGACGTGAACTTCGGCTTGACCTCGCTGGCAGCACCGAAGGCGGCATCGTCGAGAACGTCCAGATATTCCCGAACGGCACGTGGCACGACTTCCGGATCGAGTGCAGCAGGATCCCATTCATCCTTCGGCGTTGAGTTCTGCTTGTTGGCGTCTGCTCGAATGATGCTGGCATCGGCGGCAAACACATCGCCACCGACCAAACCTTCGTCGATGCAACGGGCAACCACGCTCTCAAACAACTGACGGAAAAGATCGCTGTCTCGGAACCTTCCATGCCGGTTCTTGGAGAATGTCGATTGATCGGGGACGGGGTCGCCCAGGTCCAACCGGCAGAACCACCGATAGGCGAGGTTCAAATGTACCTCTTCGCATAGTCGCCGTTCAGATCGGATACCCATGATGTAACCGATCAAAAGCATGCGGATCATCAGCTCGGGATCAATCGAAGGGCGTCCAATGTCGCTGTAGAAAGGACGAAGGTGCGTGCGTATGCCGGATAGGTCAACAAACCGATCTATCGAACGCAGCACGTGATCCGCGGGAACGTGATCCTCAAGATTGAACTCATAAAATAGCGCCGACTGCACTTCCCGACGTGACCCCATCATCGACTTCAGTCCCCCAAATCACTTGAGAAACTGAATCAATCGACAACGGCACAATCAAGGCGGCTTTTTCATCAAAATCGGCTGGAATCGACACGGGTGCTAATAGCACTGGCCGAAGTACCTGGTTAGCGGATGCGCCGTGTACCCCAAACAACGTCCTCACTTGTGCAGAATTCCGCACTTTCCGGCACCTTTCGCGCTTTGGCACCGCCCGTACACTTGTGGGCATGTCACATGACAAACAACAACTACCGCCTGAGGTGGAGCGCTATCTGGCGCTCTGCGAACGCGCCTATGAGCGCATGGTCAGGGAGGGCACCTGGCCGTGGAGGGATTCGCCAGATTTTGAGGATGTGGTAGAGTCCCACGATAATCCCAACGACATATGAAAACCTGTTTTGGCTACATACGCGTCTCCTCGCACAGGCAGGGAGGAGGCGTGTCGCTTGACGTGCCGCAAGACGCCATCCTGCGCTTTGCCGAACGCAACGACATTGCGATTATTCGCTGGTTCGAGGAAGAGCAGACGGCCGCGAAGTCCGGCCGCCCGGTCTTCAACCAGATGCTGAAAGCCTTGAGGGCGGGCAAGGCAGATGGCGTGGTGATATATAAGATCGATCGCTCGGCGCGGAACTTCTTCGATTGGGACAGGATCGGTAAACTCGCCGACAGCGGCGTCGATGTGCACTTTGCCACCGAGAGCCTTGGTTTCTCTTCGCGCGGCGGACGACTCACGGCCAATATCCAGATGGCGGTGGCCGAGTGTCTCGCCCCCCTAAAACTGTGCCATGTTTTGGTTAGCAGTTTGGGAGTTTGGCATGGCCCGGAAGCGTTATTCGGACGAAGATATCCTGAAGCTTTTGCGTGAGATCGAACTACATCTGGCAGGCGGGGCGGACGTGGCGACCGCGTGCCGTGCAGCCGGAGTGAGCGACGCCACGTATTACAATTGGCGCAAGAAGTTCGGTGGCATGGGCCGGTCGCAGCTCTCTGAGTTAAAGGCGCTCGAGAAAGAGAACCAGCGGCTCAAGAAGATCGTGGCCGACCTCGAACTCGACAAGCTGATCCTCAAGGAGAGCCTCGATTTTTTAAAGCCGAAGGCCTGACAACCAACGATCTTCGTCGGGCGGCCGTACATGTGCGTCAGAAGCTCGGCGCATCGGAGCGGCGGACCTGCCGCGAGATCGGCGTCGCACGCTCAACGCAGCAGTACAAATCCAGATCTCAATATGATGATGACCTTCGCCTGGCCCTGATCCGGCTGGCCAAGCAGTATGGGCGGTATGGCTACCGCAAGATCGGTGAACTTCTTGTGGCCGAAGGCTGGCGTGTGAACCACAAGAAGGTCGAGCGGCTGTGGCGCGAGGAGGGCCTGCAGCTGCCGGCTCGGCACAAGAAGCGCAAGCGCCTCTATCATCACGATGCGTCTGTGATCCGGTTGAGGCCAAAGTACCCGAACCACATCTGGGCGATCGATTTCGTGCATGACAAGCTGAGCAACGGCTGGCCGTACAAGATGCTCACGATCCTCGATGAATACACGCGCGAGGCGCTGTGTGTGAGCGTCGCGGTCAAGATGAGCTCTCCCGACGTGTTAGAGACCCTCTATCCTGTGCTGCTCAATCGCGGCAAGCCCGAGTATCTTCGTTCCGACAATGGCCCGGAGTTCTCAGCCACACCATTCCAGGAGTGGCTCGGGCGTGTTGGCATTCAACCCGTCCGGATCCATCCGGGTTCACCTTGGGAGAACGGCTATAACGAGCGGTTCAACGGCACACTCCGCCGAGAGGTACTGAACGCGGAGTGGTTCACAACCACCCGACAAGCACAGGTCGTCATCGATACGTGGCTCAAGCAGTACAATCACGTCCGCCCGCATCACGCCCTTGGCATGCGTGCGCCAGCGCCGGAAACGATATTAGAGAAACCCTAAATCCGTGGCCCAGACACAGGGGGCTAGACAGTGCAGGTGATGCTAGTTCTGCAGAACACGCCGGATGCGTCGGCCTCGCTTGTCTTGCCCGGGGTTGAGACGTCGTCGTTTGAGGCGGACACGGACGCGGCGCAGTTTGATCTGTCGTTCAACCTTCGGGAGACGGCTGAGGGTCTTGTGGGCTCGCTGTCCTATGCGAGCCAGCTGTTCGACACGGCGACGGCGGAGCGTCTTGCGGGGACGTCCGTGCGGTTCGTCGCGGCGGCGACCCGGGCGCCCGAGGCGCTGGTGGTGGATCTTCCGCTTCTCGATGGTGTGGAGCGGGACCGCCTTGTGCGGGGCTTCAACGAGACGGCCGTTGCGTATCCCGGTGACGCGCTGGTGGTTGACCTGTTCGGCGACCAGGCTGCGCGGCGGCCGGATGCGATTGCGGTTGTCGACGGGGAGCGGTCGCTGCGCTACGGCGAACTGGATGCGGCGTCGAACCGTCTGGCGCGGCATCTGATCGGGCTCGGGGTTGGGCCCGAGAGGGTTGTTGGGGTGTGTCTGGAGCGCTCGGCGGAGCTGATCGTGACGCTGCTGGCGATCTGGAAGGCCGGTGGGGCGTATCTGCCGCTGGACCCGTCCTATCCCGAGGATCGTCTCGCCTTCATGCTTGCAGACGCCGGGGCGGTGGCGGTGGTTGCGACGTGCCGGTCGGCGGCGCGGCTGCCGGGTGCCGACAGCGGCGGGCGTCCGGTCCGTGTCCTTGTCGATGCTCCGGACACGCAGCCGGTGATCGTGGCGCAGAGTGCCGCGCCGCTCAGCGATGCCGACCGCCTCGCGCCGCTAACGCCCGACAGCCTCGCCTACATCCTCTACACATCAGGCTCGACCGGACGGCCCAAGGGCGTCGCCGTCGGGCACCGAGCGATTATGAACCGCCTTCACTGGATGCAGGCGGACGGCGGATTTGGCGAGGATGACGTGATCCTCCAGAAGACGCCGGCCACCTTCGACGTCTCCGTCTGGGAGTTCTTCGGGTGGGCGATGTGTGGCGCCCGGGTGGTGATGCTGCCGCCGGGCGCGCACCGGGACCCGGAAGCGGTCGCGCGCGCGATCCATGCCCACGATGTGACGAGTGTGCACTTCGTGCCCAGCATGTTCGAAGCGTTTCTCCCGCATCTGGAGAATTTGCGCAGGTCCTCGCTTCAACAGATCTACACCTCCGGAGAGGCCCTGCCGGCGCATCAGGTTCAGGCGTTCGATGCGGCGCTTAAGCCTGTTCGCCTTGTCAATCTCTATGGACCGACGGAGGCAGCCGTCGAAGTAACCTCTTATGAAACGCGCGGCGATGAAGCGTCTGTCCCGATCGGCGCCCCGTTCCGAACACCCAGCTCTATGTGGTTGACGCGTGCCTGGAACCGGTCCCGGATCGGGGTGGCGGGCGAGCTCCTCATTGGCGGGGTGCAGGTTGCACGAGGCTATCTTGGTCGCCCTGCGCTGACGGCTGAGAAATTCGTTGCCGACCCGTTCTCTGATGCCCCTGGGGCTCGTCTTTATCGGACCGGCGATCTGGCACGGTGGCGGCCGGACGGTACGCTGGAATTCCTGGGCCGGATCGACCATCAGGTGAAGATCCGCGGCATGCGGGTGGAGCCCGGCGAGATCGAGGCGGCACTGTCCGGCATCGACGGCATCGGGCAAGCAACCGTTGTGGCGCGCAAGAACGAGACCGGCGATACGCGACTTGTGGCGCATGTGGTCCCGAGCGCGGTTCCAGATGCCGCGCTGGCAGCCGCACATGGTGTTTCGGAGGAGGCCCTGACGGAGGTGGCTCGCGCGGAAGCCGTAGCCCTTAACGCGGAGGGCCTCGTGGACCTGGAGGCCGTCCGGTCGAGCCTTGGAACGGCACTGCCCGAGCATATGGTTCCCTCCGGTTTCGTCGTCTTGTCGCGTCTGCCCTTGACATCGTCCGGCAAGGTCGACCGGAAGGCCCTTCCGGAGGCCGAGATGCCGATCTCGGTGGCAAGCTATGCCGCACCCGTCGGTGAGATGGAGACAGCCGTTGCCCTTGCTTTCGCCGAGGCACTCGGCGTCGAACGCGTCGGGCGGAATGACAATTTCTTCGATCTTGGGGGCCATTCTCTGCTGGCCGTGCGGCTCGTTTCGCGGCTGGAAGCCAACTGCGGGCGAACGCTTGCATTGCGGTACGTATTCCAGGCCCCCACGGTGGAGGGGCTGGCAGCATTGCTCGGGTCAGACGGGCCAAGACCGGCCTATCAGCCGTTGATAGATTTGTCGAAAGGAGCGCGCCGCGCGGGAGCACCTTCAATCGTTTGTTTTCCGCCGGTATTCGGGAACATCGCTTGCTACGCCCATCCGCGTGTCCTGGGCCCATTGTCACGGTTCGGAGATGTACTGGCGGTTCAATCTCCAGGGCACGAACCCGGCGAAGTGCCTTTCGAGCGCTACGCCGATATGCTTGAGGCCTACACAAGCGCTGCGTCGCAATGGATGGAGGCTAAACTCGGTCTTCCGCCGCTGGAGTGAAGAAAACCCGATCTCGAAGGATAAAATGTAGATAGACGAGAATTTTAGGTCGTCAGGAAAGGAGACTAAGAGATGGATGACGAACGCCACGAGTTCATGGTTCTGGTAAACGATGAAGAGCAACACTCGCTTTGGCCAACGTTCAAACCCATACCGGCAGGATGGCGTCAGGTCGGACCTGTCGGGACCAAAGAGCAGTGCCTTGCTTATGTCGAGGAGGCTTGGCCCGACATAACGCCTTTGTCGGTTCGAAAAGCTCTTGCCAGGGCTGACGCCGAGGGTGAGTAGGGTGAAAAATCCTGAGTGGTATTTCTGAACGCCTCGTCGAGCAGAGGAAAGGCCATGTCTTTTCAACATATTATTTGAATTATGAGCATCAAGTTCGTATCGGTATTTTCAATATTTGATATAGATCGAATAAATGTTTACATATCTCGCATTACTGGTATTTATAGTAGCGGCGTGCTATTTGGGTTCAATTGCGCTGCTTTATAGCGGCTTGGTAGCGTTTATAATTACATCGGCTTTCGCGGTTTACGCGGTCGTGTTTTTGATTTTTTCGATTTACATCGAGCCTGATTCGGGTTTCCATCTTTTCAATTCACTTAAGTTTATATCCGTCACTGTGCCCACCGCGGTTCTGGCCTATGCGAATTGGCGGGTAAAGAGTGGGGGAATACATAACGCTCGTGTATATGGTCTTATATTTTCTGTAGTTATTGCAATCAACTTGCTTGAAACACTCATTGTTATTTATGGGGATATGAGTGTCCATAATATTATATATATGGTTTTGATTATTTCTCTTTGTGTGTCAATATTTACACTGAGGTGGGAGGGTTATGCAGAAGCGATAGGATTCAACAATAAATTATGGACAATATCGTTCGGATTCACGCTTTCCTATTTGTATTTATTTATTTTCCTTCCAGGCCCGGGACTGTTTGCATTCGCGATTTTGATGATCGCCTACGTGCCCGCTTCTCGTGTTGGGCCGATGTGGTTCGTATTTCGCGGATATTCGCTATGGATTTACTTTATATTTTATTTTATAATTGGTTTTCGCCCGGCAGTATTAGACATCTCGAAGGAAATGGAACAACTTATCGAATTGATGAGATTGAGCGTTCTCAATGAAGCGATGCTCGGAGCAGGTGTCGTAGCTGCTTCTCTCCTTTGGTATAAGATAATAAGGGGCCGATTTTCGACGGCGTTTAAGCTTGCTCCCTAAAGTAGGTCATGTTCTATCCGGCTCATGGGAGGGATCCCGGGTCGTTTCGAATGCAATTCAAGATGGCGGCTGATCATCGAGGCCAGCCATCATGTCGAAAGCGCCCTCGCTGGGCCTCCGTCACCGGGGCGTCCAAGCCATTGAAGATCATCTGTCGTGTTGCCAGGCGGCAGCCTGGTTCAATGTCGGCGCTTGGCCACTGCTTCCGCCGGCACCGGATAACGCGCAAAGGAGGCCGGCCTCGCCGCCGAGCAGGACCGCCCCGATGCCTTGAGGCGACGACAGTTCTCGTTCGATGCCCAAATCGATATTGACCCGGAGCGGCTGATCTTCGTCCCCTATCGCCATTCGCTGCGCGATTGCCTGCCGGGCAATGGTGGCCGGGCTGCCTCTCAAGGGTATCGTTGCGCCGATAGTTCTTAATTCGCGCCATCAAACGCCACTCGACGCCATGGCCGCGCCGGACATATAATTGGCATGGGCGGCCATTTTAGGCAGGGTGTCCGGAATGTTTGAAAGTGATACATTGCGAGAGGCGACAAGCCTGCGTCTGCTCCTGGATGCGGCGGAAGCGCTGGGGATTGAAAGATCGGCCTGTCTGGAGCGGACGGGCATCGCCGAAGACGAGATTTCCGACCCGGAGTTCAAGCTGACGCTGGCGCAGGAGATTATCGCAACAGAGAACGCCGTTGCGCTGGCGCCGAAACAGGTCGGTCTGGGGAATGCGGTTGCCAACGGGTTCAACATGCATGCCTTCGGGATCTGGGGCTATGCGGTTCTGACCAGTCCGACCATCGGTGCGGCCTTCGAGACCGGCGTCGAATTCGGCCGGCTCTCCTTTGCTCTTTCGGACCTTCGTTTTGTCGAGGAGCCGGACATTGCCAGGCTGGTCTACGACGTGTCGAAGCTGCCGCGCTCCATCCACCCCTATGTGCTGGAGCGGCAGGCAACGACGGCGCTGAAGCTCTTCCGCGCGGGCCTCCCGGACGACAGCTATTGCGCCTGCTGGGTCGAGACCACCCAAAACGATCCTGCCTATCTGGCGGACCTGTCCGATTTGCTCGGTGTCCGGGTTGTCGGCGCGGCGGAGCACGAGGCCTTCGTCACCCCGGTCGATCTGCTCGAAAGACCGCTGGCCAACCACGACCCGGCCACGCTGAAGTTTTGTCTAAGGCAATGCGAGTCTCTGCTGGAGCAATTGCAGGCAACGGATCAGCCCTGGTCGGTAAAGGTACGGGAGGCGATCATGGAGGATCTGGCGAGCGAACATAAGCTTGAGCATATCGCGGAGAAGCTCTCGATGACCGAGCGGACGCTGCGCAGGCGGTTGGCCGAAGAGGGGACCAACTTCAGGGATCTCTACACGAATGTCAGGCTCGCGGTTGCGCGGGAGCTGATAGAGATCGCGGGTCTGAGCATCAAGGCCGTTTCCTGGCGGATCGGATATTCCGAGCCGGCCACGTTCGCGCGCGCCTTCGTCAACAAATATGGAATATCGCCGGGTCGTTTGAAACGGCAAGCGGCCTGAAGGAAACCGTGATCAGCGCCACCTGCGCGGCCCGGTTTGGGCTCTCGCCCCCCCCCCCTATACGATTCATTGGAGGGGTGTGATCGGCGGACGCCCGTCACCAAGCCCGCCTTGGCCCGATGCCCGGCATCGCCCTGCAGTGCTCGCAGCACCGGATCGACTAACCGATCGCAAACAGAACTGATCCTGCCTGCAAATTTTATTTGCATTGTGATTAACTGATTAGCAGAATGCTGGCCGTAATCGTGTCCTCAAGGGGGTCCGGCAAGCCGTTGCGTCCGCAAAGAACGATCATTCTCGTTTCGACCGATCAGCGTCTCATTGAAACCGCGGGCGAGGCGTTGCGGCGGTCCGTCGACTATCGGCTCGTGGTCTGCGACGATGCCCGCCAGGCGAAGGGTCGCCTGCAGCAGATCGAGGCGCATCTGCTGATTTCAGATCATCTGACCTCGGACCGTTCCGGGTCGGGGGAAGAAAGCGCGGATCTGCTGGTCGATGCCCGCGTCTCGCATCCGCGTGTTCCAAGGCTCCTCATTGCCTCGCCGGAGGCCGCCGAAGCCGGTGCGCGGACCGCCAAGGCGGCGGCGGCCTACCTGTTTCTCATCAAGCCGATCGTGCCGGCGCAACTCGAGATCGCCATCAAGCGCGCCCTGGAATTGAACGAGCTCTCGCGCCGGCATCGCATCCTCTCGCGCGAGCTCAGGATTTCCATGGATGACGATATCTTCGACAGCGGCGAGAAACTGTCGGTGAAGGGCGGCGTGTCGCAGTTCGAGAAGCTGGTCTACGCAAGCCCGAAGATGGCCGAACTCGTCGCCGAGGCGAAGCAGGCGGCGGCGACCGAGCTGCCGGTGCTGATCCATGGCGAGACCGGAACCGGCAAGGAATTGCTGGCGCGCGCGATCCACTTCAATTCCAGCCGCATGAACTCGCCGCTGCATGTGCAGAATTGCGGCGGCATGAACGAGGAGACGCTGCATTCGGAGCTGTTTGGCCATGTGCGTGGCGGTTTTACCGGGGCGGTGGCCGACCGGCTCGGCCTGTTCCGTGCCGCCGATGGCGGCACCGTGTTCCTCGACGAGATCTCGGAGGTCTCGCGCAACTTCCAGGTAAGCCTGTTGCGCTTCCTGCAGGAAGGCGAGGTCAAGCCGCTGGGCTCCGACAAGATCTTCCATTCCAACGTGCGGGTGGTGGCGGCGTCGAACCGGTCGCTGGAGGAGATGGTCGAGCGCGGCGAGTTCCGCCGCGATCTCTATTACCGGCTGAAGGGGTTCGCCCTGTCCATCCCGCCTCTGCGCGAGCGTCCTGAGGACATTCCGGTGCTGGCCGAGTTCTTTTTGGAAAAGTATGCCGGCGTCGTCGGCCGGCGGGTAATCGGCATCACCAACGGCGCGCTCGATGCGCTCGGCGCCTATGGTTTTCCGGGCAATGTGCGCGAGCTGGAGACCGAGGTGCAGCGGATGGTCGCGGTCGCCGACCAGGGTGGCTATGTGTCGGAGCGGCATTTGTCCGCCGCCGTGCGCGAGGCGGTGCCGTCCGGCGGGGCCGCGACTGGTCACCGGGCGATCGAGGGGGCCAACCTGAAGGAAATGGTCGAGAACCTCGAACGCACCGTCGTCCGCGAGGCGCTTGCGCGGACGCGCTGGAACCAGAGCCAGGCGGCAAACGCGCTCGGCCTGTCGCGCGTCGGGCTTGCCAACAAGATCAAGCGTTACAATCTGCAGGCGGAGTAGGGCATGTCCGGCCCGTCGGATGATGATGAAGGCGGCGATTGCGTCATCCGCTTCCCGCAATCGCGGACGCGGCCGGGACCGGCGGAGCCGGCACGCAATCTCGGATTGACGCCGCTGTCGCGCGCCGTCGGCTCCAGCGGGCGCGCCGCCAAGGGCCACTGGTGCAGCCGCTGCCGGGGTATCTGGTACAGCTACTTCCTGGAGGCCGAATGCCCGGTCTGCGGCAACAGGCAGGGGTAGCGCGCCGCCGCAAACTTGGTTTTCACTTGCAAAGTTAGTTTCTTTGCGTCGAGCGGGTCCGATCAGCGATCCGATCTGGCCTTTCCTCTTATCTCACTGAAATCAAAGAAGAATATTTTTCTCCGCCAGACTGGCCCGCTGCTTGCTTCATCCTGCCGCGAGCAAACGCCCCCGGTTTGCGAACCAAGAGCGGCCGTGTTCGCAGCCGCTAATCAAGGAGGAGGAAACCATGGCCAATCTCCTGTGGCTCCAGGGTGGAGCCTGTTCGGGAAACACGATGTCGTTCCTGAACGCCGAGGAGCCCAGCGCCTGCGATCTGGTCACCGATTTCGGCATCAACGTCTTGTGGCAGCCCTCACTCGGGCTGGAGCTTGGCGACGACGTCAAGGCGATCCTGCAGAAGTGCATTTCCGGCGAGATCCAGCTCGATATCTTCGTGTTCGAGGGCACGGTGATCGACGCGCCGAACGGGACGGGTGAGTGGAACCGGTTCTGCGGCCGGCCGATGAAGGAGTGGGTGAAGGAACTCACGGCTGCGGCGCAGTTCGTCGTGGCGATCGGCGATTGCGCGACCTGGGGCGGCATTCCGGCGACCGCGCCGAACCCGTCGGATTCCAAGGGCCTGCAATTCCTGAAGCGCGAGAAAGGCGGTGCGCTGGGCGCGAATTTCACCTCGAAGGCCGGCCTGCCGGTGATCAACATTCCGGGCTGTCCGGCCCATCCCGACTGGGTCACCCAGATCCTCGTCGCGGTCGCCACGGGCCGGGCCGGCGATCTGACGCTCGATGAATTCCAGCGGCCGAAGACGTTTTTTTCGAGCTTCACCCAGACCGGCTGCACGCGGAACATGCATTTTGCCTACAAGGTCTCCTCCACCGCCTTCGGCCAGCGCAAGGGCTGTCTGTTCTACGATCTGGGTTGCCGCGGCCCGATGACCCACAGCCCCTGCAACCGGATCCTGTGGAATCGCGTTTCGTCGAAGACGCGCGCCGGCATGCCGTGTCTTGGCTGCACCGAGCCGGAATTCCCCTTCTTTGATCTCGCGCCGGGAACCGTCTTCAAGACGCAGACCGTGATGGGGGTGCCCAAGGACCTGCCCGAGGGCGTCGACAAGAAGGGCTACGTCAAGCTCACCGCCGCGGCCAAGGGCGCGGCGCCGGCCTGGGCCGAAGAAGACATCTTCGTCGTCTGAGCGACGATCAGGGAGAAAACGGAAAATGTCAGCTGCTGTTCAAACACTGGACATCTCGCCGGTCGGCCGTGTCGAAGGCGATCTGGATGTCCGCGTCGACATCACCGACGGTGTCGTCACCAATGCCTGGACCAATGCGGAGATGTTCCGCGGCTTCGAGGTGATCCTGAAGGACAAGGACCCGCAGGCCGGTCTGGTCGTCACGCCGCGCGCCTGCGGCATCTGCGGAGCCTCGCACCTGACCTGCGCGGCCTGGGCGCTCGACACCGCCTGGGGCACGACGGTGCCGCGCAACGCCATCCTGGCGCGTAATCTCGGCCAGATCGTCGAATCGATCCAGTCGCTGCCGCGCCATCACTACGGCCTGTTCATGATCGATTTCACGAACAGCAACTATAGCGGCTCGGGCTTCTTCGAGGAGGCGGTCAAGCGCTATTCGCCGTTCACCGGCACCTCGTATGAGGCCGGCGTGACGATCTCCGGCCGCCCGGTCGAGATTTATGCGCTGCTCGGCGGCCAGTGGCCGCACAGCTCCTACATGGTGCCTGGCGGCGTCATGTGTGCGCCAACGCTCACCGACGTGACGCGCGCCTGGTCGATCCTCGAGCATTTCCGGCGCAACTGGATCGAGCCGCTGTGGCTCGGCTGTTCGATGGAGCGCTACGAGGAGATCCAGACGCTTGACGACTTCGAAGCCTGGCTCGACGAGCGCCCGGAGCACGCCAATTCCGATCTCGGCCTCTACTGGCGGATGGCCAAGGACATCGGCCTCGACCAATACGGCAAGGGCCATGGCAAGTTCGTCACCTGGGGCTACCTGCCGCATGAGGACAAGTACCAGCAGCCGACGATCGCCGGCCGCAACGAGGCCGTCATCATGAAGTCGGGCGTCTATGACGGCGCGACCGACAGTTTCAAGCCGATGGACCAGATCCATGCGCGCGAGGACATGGTGCACGCTTGGTATGACGAGGGCGACGGCATCCATCCCTTCGATCGGGTGACCAATCCGGTGCAGAAGAACGATATCGATCCGGACGGGAAATACTCCTGGTGCACCGCCGTGCGCCACGCGGAAAACGGCCGCCTGGAGGCCGGTCCGCTTGCGAGGCGCCTGGTGGCTGCCGGCCCGGGCAGCGATTTCCAGCATGCCGACAGCCTCGTCTACGATATGTACAAGAAGATGGGCGGCGCTTCGATCATGCTGCGCCATTTCGCCCGCATGCACGAATTGTGCATCCTGTATCGCGAGGCCGAGCGGATCCTGCGGGAATTCCGCCTCAACGACGAATGGTACATCAAGCCGACCGAGAGGGACGGTCGCGGCTGGGGGGCAACGGAAGCGATCCGCGGGGCGCTGTGCCACTGGATTGATGTCGAGGGCGGCAAGATCAAGAACTATCAGATCATCGCACCGACCACCTGGAATGTCGGTCCGCGCGCCTCCGACGGCGAACGTGGCCCGATCGAGGAGGCGCTGATCGGCACGCCGATCGCCAACAGCGCCGACCCGGTCGAGGTCGGCCATGTCTGCCGGTCCTACGACAGCTGCCTCGTCTGCACGGTTCATGCGCATGACGGCAAGACGGGAGAAGAATTGGCCCGGTTCCGGACAGCTTAGTACCATCGACGGAAAACCTGATCCGCCGGGGCCGCCGAATGGTCCCGGCGTATAACAACAAACGATTGGGAGAGGGTGCGATGGATTCGCGCGTCGAAGGCCTGTCCGTCGCGGCCGAGGCAGAGATGTATCGGAAGCGTTATGGGACGACACCGGCCGAAGCCGATCATTCCACGCTTATCCGGATGATCGAGGACCTGCTGAACGAGGGGTTGAAAACCAAGGTCGATCCATTTCCCGAGACGGATCGGGAATTCTCGGCGATTCTCGACGAGTTGCGCGGCCTGCCGGCCGATGCGCTGCGCGAGAAGCTGGTCATCTCGGGCTGGCTCCTGAAGCCGCACGGGCCCGACGAGATGCGCTGCCAGGAATGCATGTATTTCCTGGTGCACCGGCGGTGGTGCGACCTTCCGGAACTGAACCTGCCGGCGGAACCGGAATGGTGGTGCCGCCTGTGGCGGATCTAGCCAGCCATGTAGGGAGGAGATCATGGCGGATAGAAACTCAAGTCCGCAGGACGATGCGCTGCGGCAGAAGATATCCGGACTGCTGTCCGGCGGCCTTGAAACCGAGGCCTGGCCGCGGGCGGAGACATCGGAGATGGTCAACGAGATCGTTGGCCGTCTGCACACCGATGCTGGCGACGACCTTGAGAGGAAGCTGGTGATCGGCGGCTTCACCGATCATCCGATCGAAGCCGACGAGATCGAGCAGCCCTGCGAGACCTGCATGTACTATCTCGTCCATCGCCGGTTCTGCGAACTGCCCGAATTCATGCTGCCGGTCGAACCGAACTGGTCGTGCAGGCTGTGGCGGATCTGAGCGCGACGACCGCCATCATCGGCTGCGGCAACGCCAACCGGAGCGATGACGGGATCGGCTCTTATGTCATCGGTCTCTTGCGGGAGCGGCAGCTTGACGAGGATATCGCGCTGTTCGATGGCGGCACCGACGGGATGGGGGTGATGTATCGCGCCCGCGGCGTTTCCCGGCTGATCATCGTCGATGCGCGCGTTCCCTCCGGCACGCCCGGCGCGATCTACGAGGTGCCGGGCGCAGCGCTCGAGGCGCCGCCGCCGCAAAGCCTGAACCTGCACGATTTCCGCTGGGATCATGCCCTCCATGCCGGCCGCCGGATCTATGGCGACGCCTTTCCCCAAGACGTTTCCGTCTTTCTGATCGAGGCGGAGACCCTTGCGCTTGGCCTCGACATCAGCGAGCGGGTCGCCGAGGCCGGCCGGCGCGTCGCCGATCGGATCGTCGACCTGGTCGGGCAGAACCGTGCCGATTGCGGGGAGGGGGCGGCATTGGGGGGCGACCGGTGACCGCCCGCATCACCGTCCGCAACGGCTCCGTCTATCTCGACCGGCAGACGGTCGACCGCTACTTCCCCGGCATCGACGCGGTCGTCATCCTGATCCGCGATGGAGACTTGCAGATCCTGCCGGTCCACCGGATGGCGGCCGGCGGCTGTCTTCTTAAGATCCGCAACGCCGCCGGCGACCGCGTGGCGAGTGCCGCCGACGTCTTTCTGGAACATGGGCTGCAGGAGTGGACGGCCGTCGATCTGGAGGCCGCCTGGTCGCGCGATCTGGGCGCGTTGACCGTCAATTTATCTGTAAACTAAGTTTGCAATACGAAAAAGAACTAGACATCTCTCCGCAAACAAGCTTTCCTACCTGCAAATAAGATTACAGGCGCCAGCAAGCGCCGGACCTTTGCAGGAGGAGACGTCATGGTGGCGCGCAGCCGCACCGACGATCAGGTCAACGCAGCGCTGAAAATGGTCGCGGAGGCCGATGCGCCGGCCGGCGACAAGGCCGAGATGCTCATGGAAATCGCCATGGGCCTGCAGCAGAAGCCGAAGACCGCCGACGACCTGCACGCCGCCGTCTCCCTGTATCGGCAAGCGCTCGATCTCATCGGGACGCCAGACGCTCTGCTTCGCGCCCGCATCCAGGGTCGCTTGGCGACCGCTCTGATGGTCGTGCCGGCGGAGGATGTCCGCTTTCTCGAGGAGGCCCGCGACGTGCTTGAAGGGGCGCTCGAAACGCTCGGGTCCGACGGTCTTCAGGCAGAGGTCGCGGAAGCGGAGATGAATCTCGGGCTCGTCCTGCAAAATCTCGCGGGCGCCGGCCGGGCGCAGATCAAGGATGCGATCTCGGCCTATCAGCGGGCGCTCCGGGTGTTCGACAAGGCCGGTCATCCGGCCGAGTTCGCGATCCTGCAAAACAATCTCGCTACCGCCTTCCTGTCCATTCCCTTCACCGACACCGCGGGAAAGATGCGCGAGGCGCTGGCCGTGCAGGCCTTCGAGGAGGGGCTGAAGGCGGTCACGCTGATCGATCACCCGAGCGAATACGCGATGTTGCAGAACAATCTCGGCAACGCCCTGCAATATGCCTCGACCAGCCACCGCGTCGAGAACGGCTTCAGGGCGCTGCAGGCCTATGACGAGGCGCTGAAGGTCCGCAACAGTCGCGACACGCCCGGTGAATACGCCAACACGATCGCCAACAAGGCGAACTGCCTGGCCAACCTCCCGGACGATCCCGCCGCGCCGGAGGCCGGCAATGCCGCCAACATCGCCGCCGCGCGCGATCTCTATACCGAGGCGCTCGGCATCTTTCAGGCGACCGGCGAGGTCGCGAAGGCCGAGACGGTCCTGGAGGCGATCGCCGAACTCTCGGAGCCTCTGTCCGCGCCCCCCCAACCTGCCATTCACTGATCAGGAGACTTCCATGGAGCCACTACTCTTCGTTCTAGCTCTCGTTCTCGGCATCGCCGCGTCGCTCGGGGCCGGCGCCCTGTCGGGACTGCGGATCGGCGGGGAGGCCCTGGGCGCCGAACTGGCTGCCTATATGGGCGGGTTCTACGGGTTGTTGTCGGGCAGCGTCGCCGTCGTGATCGGCCTCGTCGTTCTGGCCGTGATCTGAGGAGACACCGATGCTCGCAATGGCACTGAACTCGGCCAAGCTGTTCTTCACCGGAAAGCTCTTTCAGGACACCAGCACGGTCATGCGGCAACTGGCGCTCGGGATTATCGCCGGCGCGGTCGCGATCATCGTCGTCGGCCTGTTCGCGCCAGCCTGGATCGCCGCGATCGTCGGCGGCGCGGTTGCCGGCTTCCTGCAGCCGGTCCTGTTCAAGGACCTGAAATACGCGTGACCCGATGCCGGACGGAAGCCCCAGATCGCTAGGCGAACCGGAAGAGCCTTCACTGGACACGCTTCTGCGTGACCTGTCGGCGCTCGAGGAGCTGTCGGCGACCTGGGGCGAGGCCGAGCGCAACGGCGCGCAGGCCCGGGCCGAGGCGGTCGATGCGCTGAACGCGGAAGCGTTCCGCAGGCTGATCCGGTCGCTGCGCGATGTCCCCGGCATGAGCGCGGCCCTGCGCGAGGCGGCCGGAGATGAGATCGTCTATGCGGTGTTGCGCCGGCACGGAATCCTGAAGGCCTCGCTATTCGAGCGCGTCAACGCCGCGCTCGACAGCGTTCGGCCGATGCTGGCAAGCCATGGCGGCGATGCGGAGCTGGTTGCGGTCGAGGCGGGTCGGGCCGAGGTGCGGTTTCTCGGCGCCTGCGATGGCTGCCCGGCCTCGGCGCTGACCTTCTATGCCGGCGTCAAGAAGGCGATCCAGGCGCAGGTGCCTGAGATCACCGAGGTCAAGCAGGCCAAGGGCCTGGGCGGCGGGGCGGGCACAACACATTTCGTCTCGCCCTTTGCCGCCTACAAGACCGACGGATGGACGGTCGCCGCAGACCTGGCCGACCTTGCCGACGGGGCCACGCGGATCGACGAAATCGAGGGCCGGTCGGTGCTGCTGTCGCGTTTCGGCGACCGGGTGACCTGTTTCGCCAATTCTTGCGCCCATATGGGCATGGCGATGGATGGCGGCGAGATCGCCGGCGGCCTGATCACCTGCCCCTATCACGGCTTCCAGTATTCGCTAGAGACCGGCGAATGCCTGACGGCGCCGGAGGTTCAGCTACAGCCGCATGGCGTGCGCGTCGTCGGTGACAAGGTCGAAGTGCGGCTGACGGAATGAAGATCAGCCTCGCCCCCTCGTTCCAGCCGATAAAGGCGCCGGGCACGGTCCGGACGGGGGCGCCGCTGCTTGATCCGGCTGGGCCGGTGGCAGTGCTCGGCTGGCGGGCGGGCGACTTCGCCGCACCGCTTCAGCCGGCGTCCTCGACCCTGTTTGGCCCGCGCGGCGTCTGCCTGCATCCGGACGGGACCTTGTGGATCGCCGATACCGGCCATCACCGGCTGCTTGGGTGGCGTGGCGTTCCGGAAGACGACAATGCGCCCGCCGATATCCTGATCGGCCAGCCCGATTTCGGCCACGAGGGGCGCAACGCAAAGACGGAGCCGGCCGCGAACACGCTCAACGTGCCGACCGGTGTCGCCGCCTGGGGCGACGGCCTGGCGGTTGCCGATGCCTGGAACCATCGCGTTCTCTTGTGGCGGAGGGTGCCGACACGGTCCGGCGAGCCCGCCGATATCATTCTCGGCCAGGACCGCGCCGATGCCATCGAGGCCAATCGGGGCGCCGATCACCCGACGGCGGCGACGCTGCACTGGCCCTATGGCGTATCGGCGATCGGAGGCCGGTTGATCGTCTGCGATACCGGAAACCGGCGCGTCCTGATCTGGAACGATCCCGACGAGACCGGTGCGCCGGCGGATCTGGTGCTCGGTCAGGCGGATTTCACCACACGTGACGAAAACAGCGGCGGGGCCGTCGGTGCCGGCTCGATGCGCTGGCCCCATATGGCAGCGGACTGGCAGGGTCGGCTGGCGATCGCCGATGCCGGCAACAACCGTGTCATGCTGTGGGAGCGCTTCCCGGACCACGATGGCGCGCCCTGTGACACCGTGCTCGGCCAGCGCAGCATGGGCGACTGCGACCACAATCTCGCCGACTACTATCCGTGTGCGGCCGCGCTGAACATGCCCTATGCCGCCTGCGCCGCAGGCGAGACGCTGATCGTCGCCGATACGGCGAATTCGCGTCTGCTCGGCTGGGAAGAACCGGCGACTGGCGCCGATGCGGCCTGTCTCACCGGCCAGCCCGACTTCTCGGCGAAGGGCGACAACCGCTGGGGCTTTCCTGAGCGCGACACGCTGTGCTGGCCCTATGGCCTGTCGGTCCGCGACCGTCTCGTGGCGATCGCCGACAGCGGCAACAACCGGGTCCTTTTGTGGAGGCGCGCCGATGGCCGGTGATCTCCACACCATTCGAGGGCAGGTGCAGGGGGTCGGCTTCCGGCCGACGGTGTGGCGCGTCGCGCGCGATCTTGGCCTCACGGGTGACGTCCGCAACACCGGCGACGGTGTCGTCGTCCGGCTGTGGGGCGACAGGCGGTCAGCCTTCCCGGAGGAGCTTAAGAAGGAGCTACCGGCGCTTGCCCGGATCGAGGGCTGGGAGCGCGCGCCGCTGCGGGAACCTGCGCCCGGCGCCTTTTCGATCGCGCCGTCGGCGGGCGAGGGGATGCGGACCTCGGTGACGCCCGATGCCACGATCTGCCCGGACTGCCTTGCGGAGATCACCGACCCGTTCGAGCGGCGTTATCGCTATCCCTTCGCCAACTGCACCAATTGCGGGCCGCGCTTTTCGATCGTTCAGGGCGCGCCCTATGACCGCGCCGAGACGACCATGCGCGCCTTCGACCTGTGCCCGGACTGCGCCGGCGAATACGCCGATCCGGCTGATCGCCGGTTCCATGCCCAGCCGATCGCCTGCCATGCCTGCGGGCCGCGCGCCTGGCTGGAAAAGCTCGGCGGTGGCGTCGTCAACCTCGAAGCCTTCTCGATGATGGACGATGTCGACGCGGCCGGCGGGGCGCTGATGAACGGGTTCATCGTCGCCGTTAAGGGGATCGGCGGCTTTCACCTGGCCTGCGATGCGACAAGGGCCGACGTTGTCGCGGACTTGCGCACCCGCAAGCGGCGGCGTGGCAAGGCGTTTGCGTTGATGGCGCGGGATCTCGATGTCATCCGGCAGTATGCCGAGGTCTCGGACGTTGAAGCAGGCCTGCTGAGCGCGCCGGAAGCGCCGATCGTCCTGCTCAAGGCCCACCGGCAGGCGTTGCCCGACGCGGTCGCGCCGGGACTGGACCGGCTCGGCTTCATGCTGCCCTATACGCCGCTGCACCACATGCTGCTGCGGCGGATGAAACGCCCGGTCGTGATGACCTCCGGCAACCCGTCGGGCCAGCCGCAATGCACCGACAACGAAGACGCGCGAACGCGCCTTGCCGGTATCGCCGATTTCGCGCTGATGCATGACCGGGAGATCGCCAACCGGATCGACGACAGCGTCGTCCGCGTCGATCTCGGCCGCCCCCGCCTGATCCGGCGCGCGCGCGGCTATGCGCCGGCAGCCCTCACCTTGCCGGAGGGCTTCGAGACGAAGACGGAGATCCTGGCGCTCGGTGGTGAGCTCAAGAACACGTTCTGCCTCGTCCGTAACGGCCAGGCGATCCTCAGCCAGCATATGGGCGATCTGGAGGACGCCGCGACCCATGCCGATGTCGAGCACAATCTCGGGCTTTACCGGCAGATCTATCGGCATGCGCCCGACGTGATCGCGGTCGATGCGCATCCCGAATACCTGTCGACCAAGCGCGGCCACGCGATCGCCGGCGATCGACCGGTCGTCGAGGTCCAGCATCACCATGCCCATATCGCTGCCTGCCTTGCCGAAAACGGCCGGCCGCTTGGCACCGCCCCGGTGCTCGGCATCGCAATGGACGGGCTCGGGCTCGGCGATGACGGGACGATCTGGGGCGGTGAATTCCTGATCGCCGACTATCGCGGCTACCGGCGGGTGGGCTGCCTGAAGCCGGTCGCCCTGCCGGGCGGGACGGCGGCGGTGCGCGAGCCGTGGCGCAATGCCTACGCCCACCTGATGGCGGAGATGGGCTGGGCCGAGTTCGCCATGAACTTCGCTGACCTGCCGCTTTTCAAAGCGCTCGATGCGGCGCCGCGCGCGACCCTCGATGCGATGATCGCCTCGGGCACCAACACGCCGCTGTCGTCCTCCTGCGGCCGGCTGTTCGATGCCGCAGCCGCGATCGCCGGGCTTGCCTGGGACCGCCAGGACTACGAGGGCGAGGCGGCGATGGCCTTCGAGGCCGTGATCGACCCGGTAGCGCTTGGCGAACCGGACGATCTCGCCTATCCGTTCGCGATCCCGCTCCTGGGCGGCGCCGGCCTGCCTTATATCGAGCCGCTCGGCGTCTGGCGGGCGATGCTCGGCGATCTCCTTCTCAAGACGCCGCCGGGCGTCATCTCGGCCCGGTTTCACCGGGGCTTGGCCAAGGCCATCGCGGCGATGGCGGCCCGGATCACCGCCGGCACGGATATCGACACGGTCGCCCTGAGTGGCGGCTGCTTCCAGAACGCGACGCTTTTCCGGCTGGTGAATGAACACTTGGGCCAACTCGGTCTCACCGTTCTCAGCCACTCCGACATCCCCGCCAATGACGGGGGTCTAGCCCTCGGCCAGGCCGTCATCGCCTTGGCCGACAGCCAACAGGGAGAAAGCCATGTGCCTCGGGATACCGGGCCGGATCACTGAGATCTCCGACCCCGCCAGGAAGCTTGCGACCGTCGAAATCTCCGGCGTGCGCCGTGAGGTCAATGTCGCCTGCGTCGCCGGTGATAGCGCGCTGGACGATCTCGTCGGCGCCTGGGTGCTGGTGCATGTCGGCTTCGCCATGTCGCTGATCAACGAGGAGGAAGCGGCAAAGACCCTGGAGGTTTTGAAGATGCTCGGCGAGGCGCAGGAGGAACTGGCCGCGATGCGTCAGAGCAAGGAGATGCTGGAGCGGGCGTCATGAAATACGCAGAGGAATTCCGCGATCCCGTTGCCGCCAAAGGCCTGCTGGCTGCGATCGAGACCGTTGTCGCCGAGATCGGCGCGACGGCGGACAAACCGGTCTGCATCATGGAGATCTGCGGCGGCCACACCCATGCGATCTTCCGCTACGGGCTCAACAAGCTGACGCCGTCGGGCCTTGAGTTCATCCACGGCCCTGGATGCCCGGTCTGCGTGCTGCCGATGAGCCGGGTCGATGAATGCGTCGAAATCGCGGAGCGGCCCGAGGTGATCTTCACCACCTTCGGCGATGCGATGCGGGTGCCGGGCACGCGCAAGTCTCTGATGCAGGCGAAGGCCGATGGCTGCGACATCCGCATGGTCTATTCGCCGCTCGACGCGCTCGAACTGGCGCGGCGCAGTCCGGACCGGGAGGTGGTGTTCTTCGGGCTCGGCTTCGAGACGACGACGCCGTCGACGGCGCTGTCGATCCAGCAGGCGGCCGCCGAAGGCCTGACGAATTTCTCGGTCTTCTGCAACCACATCACCGTGCCGCCGCCGATCAAGGCGCTGCTCGACGATCCGCGCATGATCCTCGACGGTTTCGTCGGCCCCGGCCACGTCTCGATGGTGATCGGTACGCGACCCTACGATTTCATCGCAGAGGATTACGGCAAGCCGATCGTGGTCGCCGGCTTCGAGCCGCTCGATTTGCTGCAATCGGTACTGATGGTGCTCGAACAGATCCGCGACGGCCGTGCTGCGGTCGAGAACCAGTATGCCAGGGTCGTGCCGGAAGAGGGCAATCCGGTCTCGATCGCCGCCTGCGAGGACGTCTACGAACGTCGCAAGAGCTTCGAATGGCGCGGCCTCGGCGAGATCGACCTGTCCGGCCTCAAGATCCGCGACAAATACGCAGCCTTCGATGCGGAGCGGAAGTTCGGCATCGGCTACGGTGCCGACCGCCAGCCGGTCGCCGAGCCCGAGGGCTGTGCCTGCGGCGACGTGATGACCGGCCGGCTGAAGCCGCATCAATGCCCGCAATTCGGCACCGGCTGCACGCCGGAAATGCCGCTCGGCGCGCTGATGGTCTCCTCGGAAGGTGCGTGCGCTGCCTACTACCAGTATGGCGGCGCAGAACTGGAGTTGGAGCCGGCGCAATGAACATGGCCGCTCCGATTGCCCGCGTCAAAGCCGACCGGGTGACGCTTGCCCATGGCGGCGGTGGCAAGGCGATGCGCGACTTGATCGAGGACGTCTTCGTGTCGGTGTTCCGGCCGGACGGCCTGGAGGACCAGGCGCGGCTACAGGCTGACGCGCTTGCCGAGCCCGGCGCGCGGCTGGCCTTCACGACCGACAGCTTCGTCGTCGATCCGGTCGAGTTCCCCGGCGGCGATATTGGCCGGATCGCCGTGTGCGGCACGGTCAACGATCTCGCCGTCGGCGGTGCCCGGCCGCTCTGGCTGTCGGCCGCCTTCATCATCGAGGAAGGCTGCGAGGTCGCGCTGTTGCGACGGATCGCGGCCTCCATGCAGGATGCCGCCGACGCGGCCGGCGTGCGCATCGTCACCGGCGACACCAAGGTCGTCGGCAAGGGCTCGGCCGATCGCGTCTTCGTGACGACCGCAGGCGTCGGCGTCATTCCGGCCGGCCGGACGCTTGCCGCCGACCGCGTCCGGCCCGGCGACGTCGCGATCGTCAACGGCGTCCTCGGCGACCACGGCGCGGCGATCCTGGCCGCGCGCGGCGACATGGCGCTGTCGAGCGATATTGAAAGCGACTGCCAGCCGCTCGGCGAACTGATGGAAGCGGTGATCGCGGCGGCGCCCGACACACGGGCTGCCCGTGATGCCACCCGTGGCGGCCTCGCCTCGGCACTCAACGAGATCGCCGAAAGCGCCGGCTGCGGCATCGAGATCGACGAAACGGTCCTGCCGCTGCGCACCGAGGTCAATGGCGTCTGCGAGATCCTCGGCCTCGACCCGCTCTACCTGGCGAATGAGGGAACGCTGGTCGTTTTCGTTCCCCAAGAGATGGCCGATGCCGCGCTTGCAGCGATGCACGGCCTCCCGGCTGGCCGCGAGGCGGTGGCGATCGGCCGGGCGGTTAAGAGGCATCCGGGGACCGTGGTCATGAACACCCGGTTCGGGGGGAAACGGATCGTCGACATGCTGGTCGGCGAGCAACTTCCCCGGATTTGCTAACCCATTTGTTGATTTAAGAGGGACCCATGATCAGCTTTCTCGTTCTCGGCTTTCTGATCGGCATGGCCCATGCGCTGGAGGCCGACCATCTCGCCGCGATCGGGTCGATGGCCGCGCGCGGCAGCGGTGGCGTACGGCACATGGTTGTCCGGGGCATGAGCTGGGGGCTCGGACACACGATCACGCTGTTTGCGATCTGCGCGCTGGTGTTGCTGTTCGGCTTCGCGCTCACCGACGAGCGGGCCGCGGCGCTGGAATTCGCGGTCGGGATCATGCTGGTCCTGCTTGGCCTCGACGTGCTGCGGCGGATCAGGGTGAAGCGGGTTCACTTCCACCTGCATGATCACGGCGACGGCCGGCCGCATCTGCATGCGCATTCCCATGCCGGCGCGGATGTCCGGCACGCTGAGGATCCGCATGATCACGCCCATCCGCAAGGCCTGTCGCTGCGGGCGCTGGCGGTCGGTCTCGTACATGGCGCGGCCGGGTCGGCGGCGCTGCTGGCGCTTGCGGTCGCTGCGGCCGGGGAGCCGTTGGCGGCGCTTGCCTATGTCGCCGTATTCGGTGTCGGATCGATTGTCGGGATGGGCTTTCTGTCCTTCGTCGCGGCCTGGCCGCTGGCCGGTATCGAGCGTCATGCCGCGATCGCGCATCGGTTGCTTGCGGGCGGGGCCGGCGCGGTCGCGATCTTCATCGGCGCGGAGATCATCATCTCCACCGGTCCGCTCGCCTGGGAGATGCTGTGATGCACGAACTCGGCCTGTCGCGGAACATCGCCGCGATCGTCTCGGAGCACGCGGCTGGACGGCGCGTCAAGCGCGTCCGCGTTGCGATCGGACCGCTTGCCTGCGTCGAGCGGTCGGCACTGGAATTCTGCTGGGAAATCGTTTGCGACGGCACCGGATTGGCCGGCGCCGAACTGGTGTTCGTCGAGGCGGATGCCGACACGTTCCTGATCAAGGACTATGAACTGGAGGAGGCGGCCTGATGTGTGGGACCTGCGGATGTTCGGACCCGACCAACGACGTGACGCTCACCGATCCGGAGACGGGCGCGAAGACCGTTCTGCGCAAGGGCGGCCTGCTCGGCCATGGCGAGGGCGCGCACGATCATCACCATGATCACCATCACGACCACGGGCACACCCATGCCCATCCGGGCGACGACCAGCCGCATGTGCATGGGCCGAATGGCGAGGTGATCAGTCTCGAGACCGCCGTCCTGGCCAAGAACGACGGCATCGCGGCGCGCAATCGCGGCTGGTTCGAGGGGCGCGGCGTGCTGGCGCTGAACCTCGTCAGTTCGCCTGGCGCCGGCAAGACGGCGCTGCTTGAGCGGACCATCCGGGACCTCGGCGACCGCGTTCCGGTGGCCGTCGTCGAGGGTGATCAGATGACCGCCAACGACGCCGAGCGTATCCGCGCCGCCGGCGCAAGGGCGATCCAGATCAATACCGGCGCGGGCTGTCATCTCGAGGCCGACATGATCGCCCAGGCCGTCAAGCGGCTCGATCCGGCGCCGGGCTCGATCCTGATGATCGAGAATGTCGGCAATCTCGTCTGCCCGGCGATGTTCGATCTGGGCGAAAGGATGAAGGTCGCGGTGATCTCGACGACGGAGGGCGAGGATAAGCCGCTGAAATATCCGCACATGTTCCGGGCTGCGGACATGGTGCTCATCAACAAGATCGATCTTAGCCCGCATGTCGATTTCGATGAGGCGCAGTGCCGCGCCAATATCGCCGAAATCAACCCGCGCGCGCGGGTCCTGGCGCTATCGGCGAAGACCGGCGAGGGAGTCGCGGCCTGGACGGATTTCCTCGTGGAAACCGCCGGGACCTGACGGCGCATCGGATCCGGGTCGCGTCTGGTCGGGATCGACGCTCAGCCGGCGCTTTGCCGTTTCTTGCGGTGTCTGAAATCGTGGCAGTCGGGGAGGGTGGTCGGGTCCTCGCCGTCGGCGAAGATCTTCTGCTTCTGGATCTTCTGGGTGCCGGTCGTCGGGATCTGCGATCGGAAGACGATCCAGCCCGGCGCCTTGAAATAGGCAAGTCGGGAATAGGCGTGCGCGAAGATCGCCTCGGCGAGGGGGGCGTCCGGTTCGGTGCCGGGCATCGGCACGATGCAGGCCAGCACCTCCTCCTCGCGAACCGGGTCGGGCAGGGCGAGGACGGCCACCTGCTGGACGGCATCCATCGCCTGAATGCACGCCTCGACCTCGGAGGCTGCGATGTTCTCGCCGGAGCGGCGGATGATGTTCTTTTTGCGGTCGACGAAATGGATGAGGCCGCCACTGTCGCGGGTGACCGTGTCGCCGGAATGGAACCAGCCGCCGCGCCAGGCTTCCGCCGTCGCCTGATCGTCCTTCAGGTAACCGGCGAAAAAGCCCCTGCGGGGCTTGGCCGCCGAATGCCGGACGACAAGCTCGCCCTCCGTGCCGTCGGCAACCTCCAGGCCGTTCTCGTCGACCACACGCGCCTCCAGGCCGGGCATGGAGCGGCCGAAGGCGCGCGTGTCGATTAGGCGCGGCTCGACGCTGTTATGCAGGATCCGGCCGGTCTCGGTCATGCCCCAGACCTCGATCAGCGGAAAGCCGAAACGCTGCTCGAAGCCCGCATGCAGGTTCGGCTCGATGCCGGCGCCGACACCGAAGCGGATCTCGTGTTGCGTTTCCAGGGGATCGGGCGGCAGGTTCAGGAGCATCGGCGCGACGACGCCGAGATAGTGGATGATGGTGGCGTGGGTTGCGTTGACGTCCCGCCACCAGGCCCGCGGATGGAAGCGGTCGGGAGAGATCAGGCAGCCGCCGGTCAGAAACATCGCGGTCGCGCAGATCGCCAGCGCGTTCATGTGGAAGAGCGGCAGCGGATTGTAGAGCCGTGCACCGTCCTCGAAGGCCGCCATGCCGCCCATGTCGCGGTACCAGGCGCCGGCGGTGAGGAAATAGTCGTTCGTGAGGATGCAGCCCTTCGGCCGGCCGGTGGTGCCTGAGGTGTAGAGCAGTGCGCATTCGCTGTCGCGACCGGGCGGGTCGGCGTCTATAGGCTGAACGGTCGACAGAGAGGCCGGGAAGGCTTCGAAATCGACGACCACGGGTCTGGTGCCGACCTCGGCTGCGGCGGCTTCGATATCGGCGCGCCGTGCCGCCTCGGTGATGACCGCGACGGCCTCGCTATGGGCGATCAGATAGGTGAGTTCGTCGTGGCGGTAGTCTGGATTGACCGGCACGATCGAGACGCCGAGGCTGTTCAGGGCGAGATAGTGGATGAAGAATTCCGGCCGATTGCCGATAAGGAGCGCGACGCGATGGCCGGTCGAAAACCCGCTCGACGCATAGGCGTCCCGCGCCTCGGCGACCTGGCTTGCGAGGTCTGCGTAGGTCAGTTCAAGCCCGTCGGGATGATAGGATCGGCCCGGCGCCGGCGGCGCAGCGACGGCGCCAGCCTGCGGCCAGCGCCGCACCGCATGCGCGAAGGCGTCGTGGACGCTCTTGAACTCGGTCATGTCGCACCGCTCCCCAATCGCCGGATCGCAGGTGTCCAGGCCGGCGGATAGTGCATCGCCGTCATCCGCACGCCTGCAGATCCACGATCCCGGCCAGCGCCGCATGATATTCCTGAGAGAGGCGGGTGCACAATTCCGCAGCCGACGGGATATCGGCGATCGAGCCGACGCCCTGTCCGGCGGCCCAGATGGTCTTCCAGGCTTTGACGTCGCCGGTTCCGAAGTCGTATTTTTCCGGTCTGCTCAGCGCCTCCGGATCGAGCCCGTTGGCAACGAGGCTCGGACGCAGGAAGTTGCCGTTCACGCCGCTGACCGCTGGCGTGTAGAGGATGTCGGCGGCGTCGCTGTCGACGATCATCCGCTTCTGGCCCGCCGGCGCCAGGCTCTCCGTGGTGGCGATGAACCGCGTTCCCAGATAGGCGAGATCGGCGCCGAGCAGCCGCGCGGCGGCGATATGGCGTCCGGTCGACAGGCCGCCGCCGAGGATGATGGTGCCGCCGAAGATCCGGCGGATCTCCGGGATCAGGGCGAATGCACTCAGTGTGCTGGCATGGCCGCCGGCGCCGGAGCAGACGGCGATTATGCCGTCGACCCCGGCCTCGGCAGCCTTGCGCGCATGATGCGTGTTGGTGACGTCGTGGAAGACGATGCCGCCATAGCCATGTACCGCGTCGACAACTTCGTTCACTGCGCCAAGCGAAGTGATCACCAGCGGCACTTCGTTGTCGACGGTTGCCTTGAGGTCCGCGTCGAGCCGGGCGTTCGAGCGGTGTACGACCAGGTTGATCCCGTAGGGAGCCGCATCCGTATCCGGCGGGTCGCCGCCGAGCCGGGCGCGGACCTCCTGGAGCCAGTCGATGTAGCCGCTGGTGGTTCTCTGGTTCAGCGCTGGGAACGTTCCGACGAGGCCGCTCCGGCAGGTCTCGACGACGAGATCGGGGCCGGAGACCAGGAACATCGGCGCGGCGATCGCGGGCAGTGTCAGCCTGCCGTCCAGAAGGTTCGGAAGAGGCATTCAGGTGCCCTCGGCGGATTGTGGGCTATGCTGTGGCGACGGTGCGCGTTCCGGGCGCCGGCGGCGCTTCCGGCGGGCCGGCGAAGCATTGCGCGACCGCCATCCAGCGCGTTGCGTTCGGTCCGGTGACCTTGAGTGTCGTGTCGAGGATGTTTCGGGTCTGCGTGACGACCTGGCAGAAGGCTTCCGCCGGCCCTTCGATGCGTTCGACGGCTGATTCCTCCCCGAAGTCCCAGATCGCGCCGGAGGGCGCGGTCAGACGCATGAAGGGCGCGGGCTCGGGAACGTCTTCGCCCCGGTTCTTGAACGTCCAGCCATAAGTGTTGACGCCGATCACGACGATGTTGCGGATGCGGTCGGTGTTTTCCCGACGCAGGCCGAGCACATCATAGATCGCCTGGCCGTGCGCCCAGGTCTCCATCAGCCGGGCGGTGATCGAGGAGCGCGCGCTCATGCTGGGGCCGGCCCATTTCACCCGCGTCGACGGATCGACCGGGGCGAACAGGTTGGCTGTTTCGTCGTAGCCGCTTTCCCACGCCGCCAACAACGCGCGCCCGGACAGGCCGTGGAGCCAGTCGCGCTCGAACGCCCGCAGGCCGCGTTTGGGAATGTGGGGCAGTACCTGCCGCATGAAATCGTCGAAGGTATCGGCGCCCTGAAGCGACTGGTCGGCGACCCAGTTCCAGACATGCAGATGGCGCAGGATCTCGTTGATCGTCCAGTCCTTGAAACCGGTGGGTCGATCGAAGTCGTCTTCGATGAGCGGGTCGAGTATCGCGCGCAGCGCCTCGCATTCGGCGCGGAAATCCTCGGCTTGCTGCATTCTCGGTCTCCGACTGTCTTGAACGAATGGGGGATTCAGGCGGGGAGGCGGCCGAGCAATTCGCCGGCGATGATCATCTTGCGGACTTCCGAAGTGCCGGCGCCGATTTCGAGCAGCTTGGTCGAACGGAACAGGCGGTTGATCTCGTTCTCCCAGATATAGCCCGATCCGCCATGGATCTGCACCGCCTTGTCGAGCACGCGGTTGACGGCCTCGGCGGCGAACAGGACGGAGGCGGCGGTGAGCTTGTGGATGTCGCCGCGTCCGCCGCCGCCGATCTCCAGCGGGGCCGCCGCCGCCAGGCCGCGATAGGTGAAGCTGCGCATGGTCTCGACATCGACATAGATCTCGGCCAGCAGCGACTGGACCATCTGGAAGGCGCCGATCGGCTTGCCGAACTGCTTGCGGGTCTGCGCGTATTCGACGGACAGCTCAAGCGCGCGTTCCGCGATGCCCAGACAGATCGGCGAGATCATGGCGCGTTCGAGGTCAAGCCCGCTCATGACGATCGAAACGCCGGTGTTTTCGGTGCCGACCAGGTTTTCGGCGGGAACCCGGCAATCGTCGAAGACGAGTTCGGCCGTCTGGCTGCCGCGATAGCCCATCTTCGTCAGCTTCTGGGCGACCGAAAAGCCGGGCATGCCCTTTTCCACGATGAAGGCGGAGATACCGTGGGCCCCAAGGTCGATATCGGTCTTGGCGTAGACCAGCACGATGTCGGCGACCGCGCCGTTGGTGATGTAGATCTTCGAGCCGTTCAGCACGTAGTGGTCGCCGTCGCGCCGGGCTGTCGTGCGCATCGAGCCGAGCGCGTCCGATCCGGCGCCCGGTTCGGTCAGGCCAAGCGCGCCGACCGCGCGACCCGAACACAGGTCGGGCAGATAGCGGCGGCGCTGGTCGTCATTGGCGTTGCGATAGATGTTGTTGAGGCAGAGATTGTCATGGGCGACGCAGCTCAGCGCCAAGGCATGGTTCCAGCGCGAGAAGGCCTGCATCACCGCACCGGCCTCGACCAGGCCAAGGCCGACGCCGCCGAACGCCTCGGGAACCGTCAGGCCGAAGAAGCCGTTTTCGCCGATCTGTCTGAACGCCTCGGCCGGCCACCATTCCTCATCGTCCATCCGTTGCGCGACAGGATACAGCGCGCTTTTCGCGAACCGATCGGCGGCGTCCAGGATCTCGCGGTGCTCGGGCAGCATGCCGTCGATCGATGCCGGCAGCGTTGCGCTGTTCGATCCGTAAGTTTCCTCAGGCGCGACGTTCATCGTGACGGTCCCCTCGATTGTCCCTGGCATCCCTGATTTCGAATTATGAGTTATATTTAATTAGTATCCCTTATTATCATTCATCTCACCCTCTGTCAAAGCCGGAAAATAGGAGCATAGATTGATTGGATCATGCTGTATATTGCTCAAATATCTAGCTTTTCATTGAAATGAGGCTCCCTTATTTTTTGATTGACAACGGAAGTGAGTGATGCTCACTATAAGTGCAACAACACAAGTGCATTCGGGAGGCTCCCTTGGGAGACGTGGTGACAACCACAGCGCGCGGTGCCGTCCTGACGGTGACGATCAACCGTCCGGACCGGCGCAACGCCATCAACGAGGCGGTCGCGGCGGGCCTTCACGATGCGCTCGATGCCGCCGAGGCGGATCCGGCAATCCGCGTCGTCGTGCTGACCGGGGCCGGCGACAAGGCGTTCTGCGCCGGCGGTGACATGCAGAAGGACGCCGAGGGGCCGCCGTTCGAATTGCAGGCGAGCGATCCCCGGCATTACATCGTCCGTCTTTTCACCCGCATGAACGCCTGCCGGCTGCCGCTGATCGCGCGGGTCAACGGGCATGCGCTGGGCGGTGGTCTCGGGCTTGTCTGCGGCTGCGACCTCGCGGTGGCGCGCGACGACGTGCTGCTGGGGACATCGGAGGTCAAGGTCGGGCTGTTTCCGATGATGATCCTGCCGCTGCTCCTGCGCATGCTGCCGGCGCGCCAGTTCATGGAGATGTGCCTGACCGGCGAGCCCTTCACCGGCGCGGAAGCCGCCGCGGCCGGCATCGTCAACTATGCGGTGCCGGCGGACGAACTCGATGACAAGGTTGACTGGCTGGTCGGGCGCGTCGCCGACAAGTCGCCGACCGGTATCCGGCTCGGCAAGCAGGCGCTCGCCTCGATCCGCGAGATGGGCTTTGCCCAGTCGCTCGAATACGCCCAGTTCATGCTCGCCAACATGGCGACGACGGAGGACGCCCGCGAGGGGTTCGCAGCCTTTGCCGACCGGCGCAAGCCAAACTGGACCGGGGCCTGAGACACATGGGCAGGACGGTTCGCATCGGCTGCGGGGCGGGTTTCTGGGGCGACAGTCCAGCGGGGCCGGCGCAGCTCGTGCGATCCGGCGAGATCGACTACCTGATCCTCGACTATCTGGCCGAGGTGACGATGTCGATCCTCGCCCGGCTGAACGCCCGCAATCCCGAGGCCGGCTATGCGAGCGATTTCGTTTCGATCGTGATGCGGTCGCTTGCCGCCGAGATCGCCGGGAAGAAGATCCGTGTCGTCTGCAATGCCGGCGGCGTCAATCTGGAATCCTGCCGCGATGCGCTTGAAGCGGTGCTGGCCGAGGCCGGCGTCGACTTGAAGGTCGCGATCGTGCGCGGCGATGACCTGCGCGGCCGGGCGGGCGAGCTGGCGGACCGGGATATCCGCGAGATGTTTTCCGGCGCGACGCTGCCGGACGCCCTTAACAGTGTCAACGCCTATCTTGGCGCCTTCCCGATCGCGGCGGCACTGGGGGAGGGCGCCGATATCGTCTTGACCGGCCGGGTCGTCGATTCTGCCCTGGCGCTCGGGCCGCTCATCCACGAATTCGGCTGGGCGCCGACCGACTATCACCGGCTCGCCGCCGGCAGCCTTGCCGGGCATGTGCTGGAATGCGGCGCGCAGGCAACCGGCGGTCTGTTCACCGACTGGGAGGCGGTCGCTTCGGGTTGGGACGACATGGGCTTTCCGATCGCCGACTGCAGCGCCGACGGATCCTTCGAACTGTCGAAGCCCGACGGCACCGGCGGGCTGATTTCGCCGATGACCAGCGCTGAGCAGATCGTCTACGAGGTCGGCGATCCGGCGGCCTATATCCTGCCGGACGTGGTCTGCGATTTCTCCGGTGTCCGTTTGGAGCAGACCGGGCCGGACCGCGTCCGGGTGAGCGGCGCGAGGGGCCGGGCGCCGACCGGCAGCTACAAGGTCTGCGCCACGTATTCCGACGGCTACCGCTCGGTTGCGACGATCATGCTCGCCGGCCGCGACGCGGTCGCCAAGGCGCGGGCGGTCGGCCAGGCGATCCTGAAGCGCAGCGGGCGGCTCATTGCTGAGGCGGGCTTTGCGCCCTTCACCGAGACGCTGGTCGAGGTGATCGGCGGCGAAACCACCTATGGCGCGGCAAGCCGGGCGCGGGCTGCCCGCGAGGTCATGCTGAAGATCGGCGTGCGCCATCCCGACAAGCAGGCGCTGCGGATCTTCGGCCGCGAGGTCTATCCCGCCGGCACCGCCATGGCGCAAGGGCTCACCGGCTTTGCCGGCGGACGGCCGGAGCCGCAGCCGGTCGTGCGGCTGTTCTCCTTCCTGCTTGAGAAGACGGATGTGCCCGTCGAGATCGAATTTGCCGGAAAGACGCGGGCGATCGCGCCCTTTATGGCAAACGATGCGGAGGAAAACCCGCCGGCGGTTGCGACAGCCGAAGGGGAACCCGAAGCAATCGAACCGGGCGTCGCGATCCCGTTGTTGGCGCTGGCGCACGGGCGCAGCGGCGACAAGGGCGACACCGCCAATATCGGCCTGCTCGCCCGCGACGCGGCCTTCCTGCCGGTGATCGCCGCGCAGGTCACACCTGAGGCGGTGCGGGCCCGGTTCGCCCATCTCGCCGCCGGCGATGTCGAGCGCTACGACTGGCCCGGCCTGAACGGGTTCAACTTCCTGCTGCGCGAGAGTCTCGGCGGCGGCGGCATCGCCTCGCTCCGGCAGGACGCGCAGGGCAAGGCCTATGCGCAGATGCTGCTCGACATGCCGGTCCGCGTGCCGGCGGCGTGGCTTCAGGCCGGCGGCCCCCTGGAAACGTGGAAAGAGGAGGCGGCCTGATGGCGGAGGTCGTGCGAAAGAGCTTCCGGCGACGTCCCAAGGCGGAGCGCATGGCCGAGATCGAGCTTGCGGCGCGGCAGGCCTTCTCGACCAAGGGCTATAATGCCACGTCGATGGCCCAGATTGCCGAGGATGCCGGCATCTCGGAAGGGACGATCTACAAGTTCTACGAGAACAAGCGTGATCTTTTGCTGGTCATCCTGCTGCGCTGGTTCGAGGACGTCCGCAACGCCCATCAGCTCGATCTGCAGAAGATCAGCGGCACGCGGGCCCGGGTCCGGGCGATCATCCACCGGCACTTGAGCGCCGTCATCGCCGATCCGGATCTCGCCCGGCTGCTCTTCGCGGAAATTCGCGATTTCGAATATTATCGCGAGACCGAGCTCTACCAGATCAGCCGCCAGTATACGCGCGTCCTGATCGATGTCCTGAAAGAGGGAATCGCGCTTGGCGAAGTACGGCCGGACACCCGGTTGACCCTTGTGCGCGATGCTATTTTCGGCGGTATCGAGCATCACATCAGTTCGTTTCTGTCAGGCTATTCGGACATCGATCTCAACGCCGTTTCTGACGACCTGTGCGATCTCGTGATGGTCGGTATCGCGGTGCCGGCCGCCCCGCCGCCCGATATCGAGGCCGTCGTCGGCCGTCTCGAACGGGTCGCCGATCGCCTCGAGGCGGGCAAGCCCGACGGCGGGGACGGCTGATCCGATGCTGACGCTCACGAACGTCCAGATCATGTATGACCGCGCGATCGAGGCGGTCCGGGACGTTTCGCTGACCGTCGAGCCCGGCCAGATCGTCGCGCTGCTCGGCTCGAACGGAGCGGGCAAGTCGACGATCCTGAAATCGATCTCCAACGTGCTCTATCCGGAAGAGGGCGAGGTTCTGCACGGCGAGATAAGGATCGGCGAGGAGGACGCGCTGGCGCTGTCGGCCGACGACATCGTGCGCCGCGGCATCGTCCATGTGCCTGAGGGGCGGCGGTTGTTTCCCCTGATGACGGTCGAGGAAAACCTGCGCATGGGCGGCTATCTGCACGGCCGTGCCGCCGTCGCCGAGCGGCTTGAGCGGGTCTATGCGCTGTTCCCGCGCCTGAAGGAGCGCCGGAGCTATGTTGCCGGCTACCTGTCTGGCGGCGAACAGCAGATGGCCGCCGTCGGCCGGGCGCTGATCGCCGATCCCAAGCTGTTGATGCTCGACGAACCCTCGCTCGGGCTCGCCCCGCAGATCATCGACACGATTTTCGAGACGATCGTCTCGCTCAACCGCGACGAGGGCATGGCGATCCTGCTCGTTGAACAGAACGCCGCGCTGGCGCTGAAGGTCGCCGATTACGGCTATGTCGTAGAGAACGGCCGGGTGGTGCTCGACGGGCCGGCGGAGCGGATTTCGCAGAACGAGGACGTCAAGGAGTTCTATCTCGGCTTCACCGAGGGCGGCGCCCGCAAGAGCTTCCGCGAGATCAAGCACTACAAGCGCCGCAAGCGGTGGCTGTCATGACCGCGATCCTGACGCTCGACACGGTGTCCAAGCGCTTTGGCGGCCTCGTCGCCGTCGACCAGGTCAGCTTCAGCGTGCCGGAACGGGCGATCTACAGCGTGATCGGGCCGAACGGGGCGGGCAAGACCACGCTGTTCAACCTGATCAGCGCGCTGTTTCGCCCAAGCGAGGGGGCGATCACCTTCGATGGTCATCGGATCGAGCAGGCCAGGACCCATCAGCTCGCCGGCTTCGGCATCGGGAGGACCTTCCAGAATCTCGCGATCTTCTCCCATTCGACCGTTGTCGAGAACCTGCTGGTCGGCCTGCATCACAGGCTGAAGGCCAGTCTCCTGACGTCTGCCCTGTTCTGGGGGCCGGCCAAGCGCGAGGAGGTCGCGGCGCGGCGCAAGGTCGAGGAGATCATCGACTTTCTCGAAATTCAGCATCTGCGCGATACGCCCGTCGGCCTGCTCTCCTACGGCTTGCAGAAGCGCGTCGAACTGGGCCGGGCGCTCGCCACCGAGCCGCGCCTGTTGCTGCTCGATGAAATGGTGTCGGGCATGAACAGCGAGGAGACGGAGGATATCGCCCGATTCATCCTCGACCTGCGCGAGGCCTTTGGCACGACCGTCGTGATGGTCGAGCACGACATGGGCATCGTCATGGACATCTCCGACCGCATCGCCGTGCTCAATCACGGCGCGCTGATCGCCGAAGGCACGCCGGCGGAGATTTCCGGCAATCAGGCCGTCCTCGAAGCCTATCTGGGGAAGGCCTGACCATGCTGCGCGATACCGCCCTGTTCGAGAGGTCGACCCTGCCGGGGCTGTTGCGGTTCTGGGCGGACAATCATCCAGACCGGCTCGCCTTTCGCGAAAAGGATCTCGGCATCTGGAACCGCGTCACCTTCCGCGATTATTATGAGCGCACGCGCGATTTCGCCCATGGCCTGCGCGCGCTCGGCGTTACGCGCGGCGACTATCTGGCGGTCGCCTCGGAAGATACGCCGGAATGGATGTATGCGGACCTGGCGATTCAGGCGCTCGGCGGGGCCTGCATCGGCATCTATCCGACCAATCCCTGGCCCGAACTGCGCTACATCCTCGAACATTCCGGCGCCCGGATCGTCGTCTGCGGCGATCAGGAACAGACGGACAAGGTCTTCGACGCGATCGCGCAGGACGGTCCGCTGCCGAAGCTCGAAAAGATCATCTGCGTCGATATGAAAGGCATGACCCGCTATCCGCGCGACATGCTGATGAGTTTCGACGAGGTCATAGAACTCGGCCGCTCGAAGCGCGGCGACTATTGCGACTTCTTCGAGCAGTCGATCGAGGCGCTCGATCCTTCCGACGTCGCGGTGATCGTCTACACCTCCGGCACGACAGGCATGCCGAAAGGGGCGATGCTCAGCCATCGCGGCCTGATCTGGGGCGGGCTCCGGCTGTCGGAGCGGCACGGCATCGACGAGCGCAACTGGGAGGTGCTGTGCTACCTGCCGCTCTGCCACGTCGCCGAGCGGCTGTGCTCGACGGTGATGCAGCTGATCAACGGCACGCCGGTCAACTTCGCCGAGTCGATCGACGCGGTGAACCAGAACCTGCGCGAGATCGCGCCGACCGGCTTCCTCGGCGTGCCGCGCATTTGGGAAAAGCTGCAATACCAGGTGCTGGTCGGGCTGAAGGACGCGACACCGCTGCAGCAGAAGGTCGTGGAACGGGCGCTTGCGATCGGCAGGCCGATTGCCGAACGGCAGATGGCGGCTGGCGGCACCCGGGCCGGTCTGCGCGACCGGGCGGTGTTCCTGCTGCTCTGGCTGATCTGTTTCCGCGCCTTGCAGAAGCGGATGGGCCTTGACCGGGCGCGCACCATGCTGTGCGGCGGTGCCTCGATCTCGCCCGACGTGCTTGAGTTCTTCTGGACGATCGGCCTGAAGGTCTACCAGGTCTACGGCATGACGGAACTGTCGGGGATCTCGCATTCCCAGTATCCCGGCCACACCGCGCTCGGCCAGTCCGGTCCGCCGCTTGAGACCTATCAGCAGACGATCGCCGAGGATGGCGAAATCCTTGTGCGGACCGAGGCCGCCTTCATCGGCTATCTGCACAATGAGGCGGCGACGGAAGGCGCCTTCGAGGAGGGCTGGATCCGCACCGGCGATGTCGGGACGATCGCGGAGGATCAGTCGATCGCCATCACCGACCGCAAGAAGGACATCATCATTACCTCCGGCGGCAAGAACATCACGCCGTCGCTGATCGAGAACCGGCTGAAGGAATCGATCTTCATCCGCGAGGCGGTGCTGATCGGCGAGCGGCGCAACTATCTGACCTCGCTCATTCAGATCGACTACGAGACCGTCGGCAAATGGGCGCAGGAAAAGGGGCTCGCTTATACCACCTTCAAGAACCTCGCCGGCCTTGACGACGTGCGCGACCTGATTTCCGGCGAGGTCGGCACCGTCAACAAGGAATTCGCCCGCGTCGAGAACATCCGCAAGTTCGCGCTGCTCGACAAGGAACTCGACCACGACGACGGCGAGGTGACGGCGACGATGAAGGTGCGCCGGTCGGTCATCGAGCAGAAGTTCAAACCCCTCATCGACCAGATGTACGGGAGCTGAGCCATGGACCTGTTCCTCAACCTCGTCGCGTCGGGCCTCGTCATCGGGTCGATCTACGGCCTGATCGCGATCTCCTTTGCGATCATCTTCAAGACGACTGGCGTCCTGAATTTCGCCCAGGGCGAGGTAATGATGCTGATCGCCTACCTGAGCTGGAGCCTCGGCACCTCGCTGGCGCTGCCCTTCGTCGCGTTGATCGTCGCCTCGATCGTCATCTCGGTCGTGGTCGGCGTCGTCGTCGAGCGCATCTTCATCCGGCCGATGATCGGCCAGCCGGTCTTCGCCCTCGTCATGGTGACGATCGGCGTCGCGGTGACCCTGCGCAGCCTGACCGTGCTGATCTGGGGCCCGGACGCGGAGCCCTATGCCGCGTCGATTGCCGGCGGCATCGTCGAGATCGGCCCGGTCGTCCTGTTCAGCGAGCAGGTCTTCGCGCTTGTCCTGTTCGCCGCGGTGATGGTGCTGGTGTTCGCCTTCTTCCGCTACACGCGCATCGGCAACGCCATGCGGGCGACTGCGATGGATGAGACCTGCGCGCTCCTGATGGGCGTCGATGTCCGGCGGATCTCCTCGATGGCCTGGGCGGTCTCGGCCGTCGTCTCCGGGCTTGCTGGCGTCAGCTTCGCGATCATGTTCTCGCGCGCGCCGGACCTGTGGTTCCAGGGCCTGCGCTCGTTTCCCGCCGCGATCCTGGGCGGCCTCGATTCGCCGATCGGCTCGGGCTTCGGCGGCCTGATCATCGGCGTCATCGGCGACCTGTCGGAGGGCTATATCGGCCAGGGCCTGAAGGAGATCTCCGGCTTCGTCGTGATCATCATCGTCCTGATGCTGCGCCCCTACGGCCTGTTCGGCGAAAAGGAACTGGAGCGGGTCTGATGCGTACACATCACTTCGTCGAAACCTACGAGCGGCATCTCGCGCTTTCCGACAATCCGGTGACCTGGTCGTGGACCGGCGCCCTGCTGGTCGGCCTCGTCGTGCTGCCGTTCCTGGTCGGCGGCTACGCCCTGTCGATCGCCATTGCGATCGGCATCGCGGTGGTCGGGGCGATCGGCCTCAATCTGCTGACCGGCGTTACCGGCCTGATCTCGCTCGGCCAGGCGGGGTTCCTCGCCGCCGGCTGCTACACGACCGCGCTGCTGATCGACGATTACGGCTGGTCGACGGAACCGGCCTTGTTGGCGGCCGGCGTCATGTCGGCGCTTTTGAGCCTGCTGGTCGGCATCCCGTCCCTGCGGCTGAAGGGCCTCTATCTCGCGATCACGACGATGGCGTTTTCCTTCATCGTCACGCATTTCCTGCTCTACGCGGAATCGATCACGCACGGTCCCTATGGCGTCCGCATCGAGGATCTCGACTTCCTCGGCCTCGATCTGGGCTCGGCCCGGCAGCTCTACTATCTGGTGCTGGCGATCGCGCTGATAACGACGCTCGCGGCGCTCAACATCCTGCGCACGCGGATCGGCCGGGCCTTCATGGCCGTGCGCGACCATGATGTCGCCGCCCGGGTGATGGGCATCAGCCTGACCCGCTACAAGCTGTTCGCCTTCGTTACCTCGTCCTTCATCGTCGGCATCGCCGGCGGGCTGATGGCCTTCCAGTTCCGCTTCATCAATGTCGATATCTTCACCGTGCTCCTGTCCGTCGAGGCGCTGGCGATGATCATCGTCGGCGGGCTCGGCTCGGTGGCGGGCGCGATCCTCGGGGCGGCGTTCATCGTGCTTCTGCCGGAAATCACCCGCAGCCTGCTCGATTTCCTGCCGGCGGCGGCCGCCGAGGCGCTGTCCATCCACATCTTCGAAATCCGCGGCCTGCTCACCGGGCTCGCGATCATCGTCATGTTGCGGATCGAACCGCACGGGCTGATCGGCCTGTGGCGCCAGACCAAGCGCTACTGGACCGGCTGGCCGCTCTCCGTCTAGCCAGCGAAAAGACCAAACCAGGGAGGACTAAAATGCAAAAAATCACAATGTTCGCATCGGTTGCCGTACTTGCCGGCACGCTTGCCGCGCAGGCCGAGCCCGGGGTCACGGATACCGAGATCACCATCGGCAACATCCTGCCGATGACCAGTTCGGCGGCCCTTGTCGGCCGGGCAGCCCACTTCGGCTCCGTCGTCGCGGCGCATGAGGCGAACGCGGCCGGTGGCGTCAACGGGCGCGAGATCGTCATCCGCACCGAGGATGACGGCTATGTTCCCGCCCGCACCGTCCAGAACCTGCGCCGCTTCATCGACGAGGGCGTCTTCGGCCTGATCGGCACGGGCGCCGGCGCGGGGACGGCGGCGATCCTGCCGATCCTGGAAGAGGAGGGCATCCCGGCGATCGTCTCCTTCTCGCCGCTGCAGGCCGCCGTCGATCCGATCAAGCCGACCGTGTTCATGATCGGCGCGTCATACCAGGACCTGCTGTTCGCGCAGCTCAAGCATATCCACGACACCAGGCTGCCGGAAAACCCGGTGTTCGGGGTGATCCGCCAGGACGACGATTTCGGCAAGCAGGTCGAGGAAGCCTATGACCGGGCGATCGAGGCCTTCCCGAATGTCAAGGCAACCGATCCGATCCGCTACAAGCGCGGCCAGAAGGACTTCAACGCCGAAGTGCTGAAGACCCGGAGCAACGGCGTCAACGTGCTGATCGCCGGCGGCGTGACGACGGAAATTCCGGCAATCCTCAAAGGGGCCGGCAAGTTCAAGATGCCGCTGGAGGTCGCCACCGTGCCGACCTCGACGCTTGCGCCGATCATGAAGCTCTCGGCACCGGCCGGCTATACATATTTCAGCGGCGACTACATCTCGCCGCTCGGCTCGGAAGGCGCGGCCGGCTTCGAGGCCGCCGCCAAGGCCGCGCTCTCGGAAGAAGAGCTTCAGGCGATCAACCGCTACGCGGTCACCGGCTATGTCGCGACGCGGATGATGATCGAGGCGATCCGCCGCTGCGGCGACGAGCCGACCCGCAAGTGCGCGGTCGAGAAGCTGGAATCCGGCGAGCCCTTCGACACCAACGGCGTCACCCTGCCGCTGACCTTCGAAAAGGACCGGCATATCTCGGCGACCGCCGTGCGCGTGCTCGAGGTCGATCCGGCCGCCGGCACCGTGACCGCCGTCACGGAATTCGAAGAGTACTGATCAAGGTTGCCACGGGCGTCATCCGGCGCCCGTGGCCTGCCCTATGGCCAACAGGGAATACCCATGTCTCCTCCGTCCCCGCTCTTTACGAAAGTGCTGATCGCCAATCGCGGTGAGATCGCCTGCCGCGTCATCGAGACGCTGACTGCCATGGGCATCGGCTCGGTCGCGATCTTCCACGAGACCGAACGGGCGGCGCGTTTCGTCGGGCTCGCCGATGAAGCGCTGCAAATCGACGGCGAGACGCCGGTCGCCGCCTATCTTGACGCCGAACAGATTATCGGACTGGCAAGACAGGCCGGCGCGGAGGCGATCCATCCGGGCTACGGGTTCTTGTCGGAGAACGCCGCCTTCGCCAGGGCGGTGACGGAGGCCGGGCTCACCTTCATCGGCCCCGACCCGCAAGCGATCGACCTGATGGGTGACAAAATCCGGTCGCGGCAATTCGCCGCCGAGCACGGCGTGCCGGTCGCCCCGTCAGTGCTGCCGACCGGCGACATGGATCGGTTCCTGAAAGACGCCGAGGCGATCGGCTTCCCGCTGCTGATCAAGGCATCCGCCGGTGGCGGCGGGCGCGGCATGAGCATCGTCTACAGCACGGAAGAGCTGATCGAGCGCTCCAAGATCGCGGCAAGCGAGGCCGAGCGCTATTTCGGCGACGGCCGCATCTATGCCGAGCGCTATGTCGAGCGGCCGCGCCATATCGAGGTGCAGGTGCTCGGCGACGGGAAAGGCCAGGTCGTGCATCTGTTCGAGCGGGAATGCTCGATCCAGCGGCGGTTTCAGAAGATCATCGAGGAAGCGCCCTCGGTTGGCCTTCCGCAGGCTCTGCGCACCGAAATCTGCGAGGCCGCCGTGCGTCTGGCGGCCGCTGCGAATTACAAGAATGCGGGCACCGTCGAATTCGTCCTGGCGCCCGACGGCACCTTCTACTTCCTGGAAATGAACACGCGACTGCAGGTCGAGCATCCGGTCTCGGAAATGATCACCGGGATCGATCTCGTGAAAGCCCAGGTCGAGATCGCGGCGGGCCGGCCGCTGCCGGTCGCGCAGGACGAGATCACCCAGACCGGCCATGCGATCGAATGCCGGATCTGCGCGGAGGTGCCGGAGGCCGGTTTCGCGCCGAGCACGGGCAAGGTGTTGAGGTTGCGCGCGCCCGACGGCGAGGGCATCCGCTTCGAAAACGGCCTGCGCGAAGGCAATGCGATCACGCTGAACTTCGATTCCATGCTCGCCAAGCTCGTCGTGCACGGCCCGGACCGGGCCGCCGCCATCGAGCGGACCCGCGCCGCGCTGCACGACCTCGTCCTGCTCGGCGCGGAAACGAATATCGACTATCTCGCCCGTGTCGTCTCCATCGCGCCGTTCCGCGAAGGCGACATGCATACCGGCTTTCTCGACGAGCACGCGGACGCGCTTGCGCCAGAGCCGCTCGATGCGGAGCTGCGCGATGCGGCGCTGCTGGCCGCCGCCCTGTCCTATCGCGAGATCGGCACCCTCATCAACGACGCGCCCGAGCCCTATGCCTCGATCGGCGCCTGGAGGAACTAGGCGATGGCCTTCAGACTGACACTTGACGGCGAAACGCACGATCTGGCGATCACGACGATCCGCCCGCGGATCGGCATTGCCGTCGATGGCCGCGAGCGGGCGGTCGTCGATCATGGTATTTCGGCCGATACGCATGCAATCGAGGTCGACGGGCAGCGCCATGCCTTCATCCAGGCCCGCGACGGCAACCGCGTCTTCCTGAGGGCCGGCGGTCGTACGCTCTGCGTCGACCTGATCGACCCGCGCGACGCCGCCGAGGAGGAAGGCCGCAGCGCCGACGATATCCGCGCGCCGATGCCGGGCGTCGTGATCGAGGTGATGCGGGCGGACGGCGAAACGGTTCAACGCGGTGAGACCATCCTCACCATCGAAAGCATGAAACTGCAAACGAACATCACCGCCCCGCGCGACGGCGTCATTGCCCGGGTGGGCAAGGCGGTCGGTGACTCCTTCGACAAGGACGAGGTGATCGTCTCGCTTGCAACACAGGACGGTGAGTAGGCCATGCGCAGGATTCAGTCAGCGATCAACACATCCAGCGCGGCCTATCGGCAGAACCGCGACGCCTATCTGCGGCTCCTCGAGACGTTTCGCGACAAGCAGGACAAGGCGCGCCACCAGCGTCCGGAGCGCGATGTCAACCGGCTGGCGCGGCAGGGCAAGATGATGCCGCGCGAGCGCGTCGAGAAACTGCTCGATCCCGGCACGCCGTTTCTGGAACTCTCCTCGCTTGCCGCCAACATGGAGTATGGCGGCGACTCGCCGGGCGCCAGCATCATCACCGGCATCGGCATCGTCTCCGGCCGCGAGGTGGTGATCCACGCTGATGATTCCTCGGTCAAGGGCGGCGCCTGGTATCCGCTATCGGTCAAGAAGATCGTCCGCAGCCTCGATATCGCGCTGGAGAACAACCTGCCGGTCGTTCACCTGTGTGATTCCGCCGGCGGCTTCCTGCCGCTGCAATCGGAGGTCTTTCCCGATCGCTACATGGCCGGGCGGATCTTCCGCAACCAGTGCCTGTTGTCGAAGGCCAATGTGAAGCAGCTTGCCCTGGTGTTCGGCCATTGCACGGCCGGCGGCGCCTATATTCCGGGCCTGTCGGACTACAACGTCATCGTGCGTGGCACAGGCGCCGTGTTCCTCGGCGGGCCGCCGCTGGTCAAGGCCGCGACGGGCGAGGAGGTCGGCGTCGAGGAACTGGGCGGCGCCGACATGCATACGAGCGTCAGCGGCACCTGCGACTATCCCGCCGCCAGCGAGGACGAGGCGATCGCGATCGGCCGCGAGATCGTCGCGCAGTGGGACAAGCCGAAGAAATGGGACTGCCAGCGCGAAGAGCCGGTCGATCCCTATTACGATCCGCAGGAGCTCTACGGGATCCTGCCCGACGACATCAAGAAGAGCTTCGACATGCGCGAGGTCATCGCCCGTATGGTCGATGGCAGCCGGTTCCACGAATACCAGCCGAACTACGGCACGACGCTTGTCTGCGGATTCGCCAATATCTGGGGCTGGAAGGTCGGGATCCTCGCGAACAATGGCGTGCTGTTCAACGATTCCTCGCTGAAGGGCGGCCATTTCATGGAACTCTGCAACCAGAACCGGACGCCGCTCGTCTTCCTGCAGAACATTACCGGCTACATGATCGGCCGGGACTATGAACGCCGCGGCATCACCAAGGACGGCGCCAAGATGATCATGGCGCAGACCTGTTCGCGGGTACCGAAATTCACCGTGATGTGCAACGGCTCGTTCGGCGCCGGCAATTACGGCATGTGCGGGCGCGCCTACGACCCGCGCTTCATCTTCACCTGGCCCAACCACCAGATCGGCGTGATGGGCGGCGATCAGGCGGTCAACACGCTCGCCGATGTCAAGATCGCCCAGATGAAGCGCAACAACCAGGAAATCGACGAGGCGGAGATCGATAACCTGCGCGAGACGACGCGGGCGGCCTATCTCGAACAGCTTTCGGCCTATTATTCGACATCGCAGATCTGGGACGACGGCATCCAGGACCCGGTCGATACCCGCAATGCGCTCGGCATGGCGATCACCGCCTCGCTGAACAAGCCGCTCGGCGAGCAGGGCTACGGGATCTTCCGGTTCTGAGGCGGGTTGCCGGTGGCCGCAAGGGGGCAGTTGCATGAACTACGAGGACATTTCGGTTTCGGTCGCCGCCGAGGTCGCAACCGTCACCGTCTGCCGGCCGGACAAGCTGAATTGCCTGCGCGACCGGACGGCAGACGAACTGGTCGATGCCTTCAAGGCGCTCGAAGCGAATGGAGATGTTCGCGCCATCGTCCTGACGGGGGAGGGCCGGGCCTTTGGCGCCGGCTACGACCTGTCGACGCTGTCGAGCGCCGACGACCTGCGCCTCGAGCGGGTCCTGGACGACCACTTCAATCCGCTGATCCGCACGATGCGGGATTTGCGCCTGCCGATCGTCGCGGCGGTGAACGGGCCCTGCGCCGGCGTCTCGGTCGGCATCGCGCTTGCCGCCGATATCCCGGTCGCCGGGCGGTCAGCCTATTTCTACGAACCCTTCGTCGGTCTGGCGCTCGTGCCCGACGGTGGCAACACGCTGTTCCTGCCGAGCCTTGCCGGCCGCGTCCGGGCGGGCGCGGCGGTGCTGCTCGGCGATCGCATTCCCGCAGACGACGCGCTTGCCTGGGGGCTCGTCTGGCAGGTCGTTGACGACGGTGAGCTTATGTCCCGCGCCACGGAGATCGCCTCCCGGCTCGCGAGCAAGTCGCCGGAAGCGCTGGCGCAGTCCAAGCGCCTCATCCGGACGGCCAGCGAAGCCGGGCTATCGGAGCAGCTTGATCTGGAACGCGATATCCAGGGCGCGCTGGGGCGTTCGCCGGAGGTCGTTGCCGCCGTAGAACGGTTTCTGGCGCAGGCGAAGAGCGGGTAGGCGGTCCCGCCCGGGGTAACGCGGGAGGGGCCTTTTTCTTTGTTCTCGCAACCCACTCCGCTGTCGTGCCCGGACGTGTTCCACTACTGTCCGGTTCAGCGGAGATGGGGCTTTGATTTTCAGCTTGGCCACCCCCTCGGCTGTCATGCCCGGACTTATTCCGGGCATCCATGAACACCGCCGTCAGAGTGGGCGCAAGCGACTGTGTTCATGGATTGCCGGGACAAGCCCGACAATGACACTAGGGGGACAAGCTCGGCAATGACACTCGATGGAGGCATTGGGTGCCAGTGAAAATCCCTCCCACGTCATCCCGGATAGCCTTAAGGCTGATCCGGGCTCGGTGAGCCACCGATCCATCGATGGAAAAAGCCAGCGGGCGCCCGGGCTTTCCGATTCCCGCTCTCCGGATCCGCTTGGGATGACGACAGCACGGGCGCTTCGATGTCGGGCGAATTCGCAAAAATAGTTTTACTACGAAATATCCCTTCTCAATAAGCTATCGACCCGATTGAAAGGCGATCTCTCCGCGCCTTTCACGCACTTCGACAGCTATAAAAGCTCATAAATATCTATATATAAATGAAAAATTCGAAATCTCCGCAAAATCCACGCTCCCTTGACAATCTTCTAGTAATACTAGATCGTGGATGTGCAAAAACAAACACCGGGAGGAAAATCATGCTGTCGCCGAGACTGAAACGTATCCTCGCGATATCCGCCGTGGCCGCGGTGGCGGGCGCGGGGCAGGTCGCCGCCAAGGACGACTTTACCCTGGACGATATCCCCGAGATCGAGAACAAGGAGCCGATCCACGTCGCGCTCGAGGCCGGTGGCGCGGCCGATCTCATCATTCCCTACCTGCAGAAATTCTCCGAGGCGACCGGGGTGCCGGTCACGTCGGAATCGATGGTCTTCGCCACCATCTATTCCAAGGAGGTCGTCGAGCTTCAGGGGCGCACCGGGGCCTATGACGTGGTCGTCACCGAGACGTCCTGGACGAATGAGTGGCGCGACTATCTCTATCCGCTGAACGAACTCGCCGAAAAATACGATCCGCAAGGCGTCGCCGGGCTGCAGGCCGTTGTCGACGGCATCGATCCGGGGTTGCTGCGCATGGCCTCGACGCGCGACGGCGTGCTGGTCGGCGTGCCTTATTACACCTACACGATGATCTCGATCTATCGCGAGGACCTGTTCAACGATGCCGGCGAGCAGGCCGCCTTCAAGGAGAAATACGGCTACGACCTTGCACCGGCGACGGAATGGCAGCAACTGCTCGACCAGGCCGCGTTCTTCACCCGCAAGAAGGGCGAGACGCTGCGCGGCGAGGCGCTGGACCACGATTTCTACGGCGTCTCGATGATGGCCGGTCGCTTCCCGCATGTGCAGGACGAGCTTGCCGCGATGATCTGGAGCAAGGGCGCGAACTGGGCCTCGCCGGTGCGCGAGGACGGCAAGCTCGTTGCCTTCGAGATCACCGACAAGGACCGCGAGACGCTGGAATGGGCGTTCACGCTTTATCAGGACCTGATGAAATACGCCCCGCCCGGCTCCGAGAACGCCTTCTGGGACTTCGCCACCGCGCAGTTCGTCGAGGGCAACACGGCGATCATCCCGCTGATGTATAACGGCTTGTGGAACTGGGCCTCGAGCGTCGCCGACGAGGTGCCCGGTGCCCGCGCCGCGGCCGCTCCGGTGGTCGGCGAGCGGCCCTATACCGGCGCTTTCCATTTCGCGCCGAGCCGCGACAGCGGCAATCCGGAGGCCGCCTACTGGCTGCTCAAATATATCGGCTCCTACGCGACCCAGAAGGAGATGATCGAGGGCGGCTGGGCCGGCACCAATGCCGACGTGCTGGGCGAGCCGGACAAGACGGTGGAGACCAACTACGCCGCCTATGGCTGGATCCCGCCGACGCTGGTGCAGTGGCAGGCGCAGGCGCCGGATGTCGACGACTACCTGCATTTCAACAGTTCGGCCTTCGGCAAGATCTACGAGCAGATGACCATCATCGGCCACGAGAACGCTACCGGTGCCACCACGCCGGCCGAGAGCGTCGAAGCCTGGGAAAAGGCCTTCGGCCGGCTTCAGGGCAAGTTCGGCGAATTGCCGGTAAACTGACGACCTGAACGAAGAGTCGCGGCCCGGCGGCTTGCCGTCGCCGGGCCGATCCCGCCCCGACCGAGCAAGGATGAGCTTGCGCATGTCCGCTGCGCCACGACCCAGGCTGTACGAAAACGACCGCGTCATGAAGTGGCTCCTGATCGGCCCGCTGGTCTTTTTCCTGCTGGCCTTCATGGTCTACCCGACGCTCTACAGCCTCTACATGTCCTTCACCGACTACGTGATGAAGGGCGCGCCGAATTTCGTCGGCCTCGACAACTACCGCTGGGTCTTGTCGGATGAAGCCTTCTGGGCGGCGCTCGGCCGCACGATCTACGTGCTGTTCTGGTGCATCGCTATCGAACTGGTGCTCGGCATGGCGTTGGCGCTCTTGCTCAACCGCGAGTTTCCCGGCCAGGGCATCGTGCGGGGCCTGTGTTTCATTCCGCTGCTCGTCTCGCCGCTGTCGATGTCGCTGATGTGGAACTACATCCTGCACATCCAGTTCGGCGTGGTGAACACCGTGCTTGGTTGGCTCGGCCTCTCCGCCGTGCCGTTCCTGTCGACGCCGTCGCTGGCGCTCAACACGATCATCTTCATCACCGTCTGGCAGTGGCTGCCGTTCTCGATCTTCGTGCTGCTGGCGGGCCTGAAGGGCATGCCGCGCGACCAGTTCGAGGCCGCGCAGATCGACGGCGCCTCGCCGATCCGGGTGTTCTTCCGGCTCACCCTGCCGCTACTGAAGCCGCTCATCATCATCATCATCCTGTTGCGGGTGATGTGGCTGATGCGGCTGTTCGATCCGCTCTACGGCACGACGCGGGGCGGGCTTAACACCGAGCTGCTCGACTGGATGATCTACCGGGTGTCGTTTGTGTTCTTCGATATCGGCCAGGGCGCGGCCTATGCGCTGTTTGCGCTCTATCTCACCCTGATCGTCGGCGCGCTGCTGTTCAAGCAACTCATCAAAGCGATGGATGGGCGCTAGGCCGATGCGAAGAGTGCTCTTCTGGTTCGCCGTCGGCCTGATGGTCTTCGTCTTCGTGTTCCCGGTGCTGTGGATCTATGTCACCGCCCTGAAGGCGCCGGACGACATCTTTTCCGACAATCCCTTCCTGTTCACGCCGACGCTGCAGAATTTCGACTATATAATCAACGTGCGGCCGGCCTTCGGCGAATTGCTGAACTCGATGATCATGAGCGTGTGCAGCACGATCATCGTCATGCTGATCTCGCTGCCGGCCGCCTACAGCTTCGCCCGGTTCAACACCGGCAATGGCCATATCCTGTTCATCACGATTTCGACGCGGATGTTTCCCGGCGTCGTCGCGGCGATCCCGTTCTTCCTGTTGTTCCGCACGCTCGGCCTGCTCGACACGCATCTGGGGCTGGTGCTGCTCTACACCTATTTCAACATGAGCTTCGCGACCTTCCTGCTCTACGGCTTCTTCCGCGAGATCCCCGAGAGCCTGGAACACGCCGCGATGCTCGACGGCTATGACCGCATCACCATCCTGCGCCGCATCGTCTTTCCGCTGATCAAGCCGGGCATCGCGATCACCACCATGTTCTGCCTGATCTGGTCGTGGAACGAGTTCCTGTTCGCCTTCCTGTTTACCCGGCGCGTCGCGCGCACCGTCTCCGTCGGCCAGTCGACCTTCTGGGGCTCGGTTGAAATCCAGTGGGGGCCGATGGCAGCCCTGATGTGCATCGCCGTGCTGCCGACGCTTATCGCCGCCTGGATCATGCAGCGGCACGTCGTGCGCGGGCTCACCTTCGGCGCGGTCAAGGGATAGCGGCGATGGACCTGATGGACCGCATCTTCTGGGGCATGATCGGCTTTATCGGGCTGCAGTTCCTGCTGCTCGGCGGGGTCGAGAACTACATCAACTACTATTTCGGCGCCGCCCTCTCCTTCGTTTTCCTGATCTGGTTCATCGGCTGGGGCTATCGCCTGTTCGACCGGTCGCCGGAGGGCGAGCGATGAGCGTGTTGCGGCTCGATGGGGTGTCGAAAAACTACGGCCGGACAGAGGCGCTGCGTGAGGTCTCGTTCGAATGCGAGGAGGGCGAGTTCTTCACCCTGTTCGGCCCCTCCGGCGCCGGCAAGACGACGATCCTGGAGCTGATCGCCGGCATCAAGGAGGGGTATTCCGGCCGCATCGAGATCAAGGGCCGGCCGGCCGAAGATCTTGCGATCCAGGATCGCAACGTCTCGATGGCGTTCGAGTATTACGCGCTCTATCCCCACCTGAGCGTCGGCGAGAACATCGCCTTTCCGCTGCGCTCGCCGCGTGCGGAAAAACTGACCGAGGCGGAGATCGGCAAGAAGGTCCAGTGGACGGCGGACGAGTTGGGGATCGGGCATCTGCTCGACCGCAATCCGGTGCAGCTGTCGGGCGGGCAGAAGCAGCGGGTGTCACTTGCCCGCGCGCTGGTACGGCCGGCCGACGTCTATCTGCTCGACGAGCCGATCGCCCATCTCGACGCCAAGCTGCGCAGCATCGCGCGGGCGAACCTGAAGGCGATGGCGCGCAATCTCGGCGCGACGATCCTCTATGTGACGCATGATTTCCGCGAGGCGCTGGGCCTGTCCGACCGGGTGCTGGTGCTGAACGAGGGCAGGGTTTTGCAGATCGCCGGGCCGCGCGATCTCTATCACCGGCCGGCCACCGATTTCGTCGGCCATCTGTTGGGGGATCCGGCGATGAACCTGGTCGACGGCGTTCTCGCCGATACGCCCGAGGGACCGGTGTTCGAGGCCGCCGGCATCCGGATCGCGTTGTCGGACGCGCTTATAGACGAGGCCCGCGCCCGGCTGGCGCGCGGCGCCGCCGATATCCGGCTCGGGGTCCGGCCAAGCGGCGTCGAAGTCTCGGCGGACGCGGTTGAGGGCGCGACCCGCCTGCCGGTCTACACGGTCGAGCACGCGACCGATCATGCGCTTGTCTATTTCCGGATCGGTGACGCGTATTTCGGTGGGACCGCGCCGTTTGGCGCCCCCCTTTCAACAGGCGATCAGGCCTGGCTGCGGCTGAAGGATGGCGCCGGCTTCCTGTTCGATGCGAGCTTTGCCTTGTCGGCGGCGAGCAGGATGAAGGAGGCTGCCCGGTGACCGCGCTCAGCCTTCGCAATGTCTGGAAAATCTATGGCGGCGACGTCGTCGCGGTGCGCGATGCGAGCTTTCAGGCCGCCGATGGCGAGTTCGTTGCGCTGCTCGGGCCGTCGGGTTGCGGCAAGAGTTCGACCATGCGGATGATCGCCGGGCTGGAGGACATCTCGCGCGGCGACATCCTGTTCGGCGAAGAGGTCGTCAACCATCTCTCGCCGAAGGACCGCAACGTCGCGCTGGCCTTTGAATCCTACGCGCTCTATTCGCCGATGACGGTGCGCGAGAACCTGGAATTCCCGTTGCGCTCGCGCGGAGCGGCCGCCGATGTGATCCGCCGTAAGGTGACCGAGGTGGCCGAGACGTTTCAGATCGACGACCTTCTCGACCGCCGGCCCTCGAAACTCTCCGGCGGCCAGGCGCAGCGGGTCTCGCTTGCCCGCGCGCTCATCCGCGATCCCAATGTCATGCTGCTCGACGAGCCGCTGTCACATCTCGATTACCGCCTGCGCACCGAGTTGCGCGTGCGCATCCGGCGCATCCATGACGAGCTCAACGCGACGACGATCTATGTGACGCATGACCAGGAGGAGGCCGTCGCGCTGTCGGACCGGATCATCGTGATGAACCACGCCGAGATCCAGCAGTTTGGCGAGATCGAGACCCTGTGGAAGCGGCCGGTCAATCGCTTCGTCGCCGGCTTTCTGGGCGATCCGGCGATGAATTTCGTCGACGTGACGCTGGCCGATAGCCGTGCCGTTGCCGAAGCGGGAGACATTTCATACGACACGGGTATCGGAAACGGACAGGCCGTGCTCGGCTTCCGGCCCGAGGAGGTCGATATCGTCGCGGCAGCGGAGGCAGACGGTGGGCTTAGGGGCGAGATCCTGGTCAATGAGTTCCACGGCGAGCGCTGCGTCCTGACGGTCGACAGCGGCAGCGGCCAGCTCAAGGCGGTCGACAGGGGCGACAGTCCGTGGCGGGCAGGCGACACGGTCGCTCTGGTGCCGCAGCCCGAGGCGGTGCATCTGTTCGACAGCGATACCGGTCTGGCGGTACGGCACGGTACGGAGGCACAGTGATGATAGCGGCCAAGATGCTGATCGACGGCGCCTGGGTGGACGGCCGGGGCGCGCGCATCGAGGTCGTCAATCCGGCGCGCGGGAAGGCGGTCGGGACGGTTCCCGTTGCGACACCCGAGGATATCGACGAGGCCCTGCGGGCAGCGAAATCAGCCCTGCCGGATTGGTCTGGAAAACCGCCAGCGGAACGCGCCGCCGTCCTGAAACGGATCGCGGCGGTGATCGCCGAGCGGGCCGAGAATCTCGGCCGGCAGATGACCGCCGAACAGGGCAAGCCGGTCAACGAGGCCGTCGGCGAGATCCGCAAGCTCGCCGACACCTTCGCCTTCTATGCCGAGGAGGCGACCCGCGTTCACGGCGAGATCATCCCGAACACCTCGAACGCCTATCAGAGCCAGGTGGTCTACGAGCCCGTCGGTGTCGTCGCGGCGATCACGCCCTGGAACTATCCCGCCGAACTGATCGGCTGGAAGCTCGCCGCCGGCCTTGCCGCCGGCTGCACGCTGGTCATCAAGCCGCCGGAACTGACGCCGCTCTGTCCGCTCGCCATCATGGCCTGCCTGCAGGAGGCCGGCCTGCCGCCGGGCGTCGCCAATATGGTGACCGGGTCGGGCGCGCGTGTCGGCCAGCACCTGATCGAAAGCCCGCTCGTCGACAAGATCGCCTTTACCGGATCGAGCGCCGTCGGCCTGCACATCCAGCAGTCAATGCAGGACATCAAGTCGCTGTCGCTGGAACTGGGCGGCAACAGTCCGCTGATCGTCGCTGCGAAGGCGGATCTCGATGCGGCGGTGAAGGGCGCGGTCCGGCGCAGTTTCCGCAATTGCGGGCAGATCTGCATCGCCGTCAACCGGATCTATGTCGCCGAGACGGTTTATGATGCGTTCCTGGAGACATTCGCCGCCGCCGCCGACGCGCTTGTCGTCGATGACGGGCTCGACAATCCGGCCGCCGATCTGGGCGCGCTGTGTTCTCAGGAGCCGCTTCAGAAGACCGAGGCGCATCTGGCCGATGCGGTCGACAAGGGCGCCCGGCTTGTCTGCGGCGGGGCGCCGCCGGAGGGCGCGAAATTCGAGAATGGGTTCTTCTTCCGGCCGACGGCGGTCGCCGACTGCACCCACGACATGCTGGTGATGACGCAGGAGACCTTCGGGCCGCTGGTCGGGATCGCGCCGTTCGCAACGCTCTCGGACGCGGTTCGCCTCGCCAACGACACGCCTTACGGGCTTGCCGCCTACGCCTACACCAAGGACATGGACGAGATGCGCTTTCTGAGCCGTCATCTCGACTACGGCAGCGTGGCGGTCAACACCGTCGATCCCGGCATCATCAACGCGCCCTATGGCGGCCGCAAGCAGAGCGGCATCGGCGTCGAACACGGCCGCGACGGGTTGTTTGAATATCTGCACGCCAAGCATATCCGGGTGTGCTTCGACGAGGATGCGGTCTCATGAGCGCGGTCTATCTCGGCATCGATATCGGCACCTCGGCCTGCAAGGCACTGCTGATGGGGCCTGAGGGCGAGGTCGTCGATACCGAGACGGTCGGTTATCCGGTCCATGCGCCACGCGAGGGCTGGTCCGAGCAGGCGCCGGAAGACTGGATTTCAGGCGCCGCGACCGCGGTTCAGGCCCTGGTCGCGCGGACGAGCAGGCAGCCGCGCTGTATCGGCCTGTCGGGGCAGATGCACGGCATGACGGCGCTCGATGCCGATCACACCGTGCTGCGCCCGGCGATCCTGTGGAACGACCAGCGCACCGGGGCGGAATGCGCCGAGATCACCGAGCGAGCCGGCGGGCTGGACGCGCTTCTGGGACTAACAGGCAACCGCATGCTGCCCGGCTTCACCGGCGGCAAGATCCTCTGGATGCGCCGGCACGAGCCGGACCTGTTCGACAAGACCCGGATCATCCTGAACCCCAAGGATTATCTCCGCTTCCGGCTGACGGGCGAATTCGCAACGGAGGTGTCGGATGCCTCAGGGACGGGCCTGTTCGATGTCGTCGGGCGTCGCTGGTCCGCCGATCTTTTGGATCGGATCGGGCTCGACCGGGCGCTTCTGCCGGACTGCCATGAATCCGATGTCGTTTCGGCGAAGGTCTCCTCAACCGGTGCAACGCTGTTCGGGCTCGATCCCGGCATTCCGGTCGTCGGCGGGGGCGGTGATGCCGTCATCCAGACGCTCGGCGCCGGCGTCGTCGAGGAGGGCGTCCTGCAGACGACGATCGGGACCGCCGGCATCGCGGCCTCGGCGCTCAACCGGCCGATCGCCAATCCGGAGGGGCGGTTGCAGGTGTTCTGCAACGTCGCGCCCGAGCTCTGGCATTGCATGGGCGTCTCGCTCAATGCCGGCGACGCCTTCGTCTGGCTGCGCGACCTGTTGAGCGAAAACGGTCCGGCGCTCGATTTCGACAACCTCACCGAGGCCGCCGAAGATGCGGGGATCGGGGCCGGTGGCCTGCTCTTCCTGCCCTACCTGATGGGCGAGCGCTGCCCCTGGCCGGACCCGGCGGCGCGCGGTGCGTTCATCGGCCTGCGCCGGCACCATGGCGGCGCGCATATGGCGCGCGCCGTTCTGGAGGGCGTCGTCTATGCGCTGCGCGACATGGCCGCGCTGATGGGGCAGGCGGGCCTTGCGCGCACGCGGGTCGTTCATGCGTCGGGCGGCGGGGCATCGTCGGCGCTGTGGAACCAGATGCTGGCCGATGTCTTCGACGCCGAAGTGGTGACGACCAGCAGTGCGGCGGAAGGGGCGGCCTTCGGAGCGGCGATGCTGGCGGCCGTCGGCATGGGCGACTGGCCGGGGCTTGCAGAGGCGGTTCGCGTGTGCGGCGTCGAGCAGCGCTGGCGGCCTGATCCGGCCCGGCACGAGGCCTATGCGGCGCTCTTCGAGCTCTATCAGGGCCTCTATCCCGCCCTGCGGCCGGTCAATGACCGGCTGCGCGATTTCAGCCAAAGGGGATTTGACGCGTGAGCGCGGTAAAGTCATTGCCGAAAGGCATCATCTTCGACCTCGACGGCACCCTCATCGACAGCGCGCCGGACATCGCCGCCGCCGTCAACAAGGTCATCGTGACGCTCGGCCGCGAGCCGCTCAGCGTCGCCTATGTCGAGGGTTTCATCGGCGAGGGCGCCCGATCGATGCTGCGGCGGCTCTTCGCCGATCTCGGCATTGACGTCAGCGCGGAAGACCTCGAGCGGCACCTTGCCGCCTATCTGGACAACTATCAGGCCGAGCCGGTGGTCCGCACGCAATTCTATGCCACGGTCGAGGATGATCTGCGGCGCCTGAAGGCGGCCGGGATCCGGCTCGGCATCTGCACCAACAAGCCGCACGGTCTGACCAGGATCGTCCTCGACGGGCTTGGCGTGTCCGACCTGTTCGACGCGGTGCGCGGGGCCGATGCCGTCGAGCGGCGCAAACCCGATCAGGCGCATCTCACGGCGGTCGTCGACGATATGGGGCTTGCCGGCGAGGACATCTACTATGTCGGCGATACCGAGATCGACCGGGCCTGCGCCCATGCCGCCGGGATCGCCTTCTTCATCGTCGACTGGGGCGGCGGTGTTCATCTTACCGATGGCGGCGATACCCGCATCAAGCGGCTTACCGACCTGCTCGCGCTGAAACGAACCCCCGAGATCCAGCATAAATGACCCCGTCAGGCAGTCTCCTTCATCAGATATCCTCGGAATTCGCCAATCTCGGCGCCGCCGAACGGCGCGTTGCCGAGGTGGTGACCGCCGATCCGAACCGGGCGATCAATCTCAGCATGGCGGCGCTGGCCGCCGAGAGCCAGGTCAGCGACCCGACCATCGTGCGCTTCTTCCGCCGCTTCGGCTTCAGCGCCTACAACGACTTCAAGATGCGGCTCGCCCAGGACCTCGTGCCCGCCGCGCCGTTTGAATACGAGGGCATCCACGCCCACGAGTCCGTTGCGGAGGTGGTGCGCAAGACCTGCAACAACTCGATCAATGCGATCCAGCGGGCGCTGCAGGATTTCAGCATCGAGGAGATCGAGCAGGCGACCGACGTACTGCTCAAGGCCGACTGGATCGCCATTGCCGCGACCGGCATTTCCGAGATCGCAGCCCTTGACGCAGAGCACAAGTTCTTCCGGCTCGGTCTGCGCTGCGCGGCGGTGATCGGCTCGTCGCGCCAGACCGCGCTGACGCGCACGACGCGGGAGGGCGAGGTCGTGCTGATCTTTTCCCAGTCGGGCGCGACGCGCAGCATGGTCGATATCGCCCGGCGGGCCGGCGAGAAGGGCGCGACCACGATCGCCGTCACCGCGCCGGGCAGCCCGCTCGCCGAGGCCGCCGATCATCTGATCGGCATCAAGCCCTATGAGCGGATTGAACTGATGACGCCGCTCGCCTCGCGCCTCAACCACCAGCTTCTGGTCAACATGCTGGTGACGACCATGGCGATCGCCAGCGGATCGCCGTTTCCCGATCAGTTGCAGGCGCTCGATTCCTGGGTCACGGACAAGCTTTAGGAACCGGATCAATCTCATGACACCGCAGGACAGGGCCAAGATCGCCGCCGGCCGCAAGGCGCTGGAGGCGTTTGTCGAGGACGGCATGACGCTGGGGCTCGGATCGGGCACCACCTCGCATTTCTTCGTGCGCCTGCTCGGCGAGCGGGTTCGCGCCGGTCTTTCGATTACCGCGACGACCACCTCGCGCAGCACGACGGCCGTCGCCGAGGAGGTCGGGATCAAGATCACCGACGTCAACGATGTCGGTACAATCGACTTGACCATCGATGGGCCGGACGAGATCGACGGTGCGTTCCGGATGATCAAGGGCGGCGGCGCCTGTCTTCTCTGGGAGAAGATCGTCGCCCATGCCTCGACGCGCATGATCACGGTCTGCGACGAGAGCAAGATCGTTCCGCAATTGGGCGGGTTTCCGCTGCCCATCGAGGTCGTCCGGTTCGGCTGGCGCCAGACGCAGCGCCGCATCGAAGACGTGCTGGCGTCGAGCGATGTCGCGCGGATTGATCTTTACCGACGCGAGAAGGATGGCGCCCCGGTTATCACCGATAGCGGGCATTTCATCCTGGATGCGCGATGCGGGGCGATTGGTGATCCGGAGGGGCTGGAACTGGCGCTGAACGCGATCCCCGGGGTCGTCGAGAACGGCCTGTTCACACGCGAATCCGAGGGCATGTGCGTCGGGCGGTTCGACGAGACGGTGTATGTCGCGCTGCGTGATAGGGATGTGTCTGCCGGGTAAGGCGGGAGGAGGGGGTATAATTCACCCGAGCCGCTGCCGCCTCCTCGGCGTCATGGCCGGACGTGTTCCACTGCTGTCCGGTTAAGTGCGGACAGGGCGTTTGCTTTCAGCTTGCCCACTCCCTCGGCTGTCATGCCCGGACTTGTCTTGATGATTTGGTGCAAGATTGTGTGGCTCGCGGGAGATGTACCCCGCGAGCCTTGAGGCGGGAGGCCGTTTTCCGGACCGGTCGACTGAGACCGAGATCAAGCTTGGCCCCGCCTCTCGATGTCTCCCGAACAGTTGCAAGGGGCGCCGCGTCGGCGACCCCGCATGACAAGCCAGGGACATCCCATCATGACAGACTTTCGCACTTTCGTCGGCGTCGATGTGGGCAAGGACTTTCTCGACGTCCATCGCCATCCCGACGGGCTGGCCTTTCGGGTCGCCAACTCCCCCGCCGGCATCTGCCGACTGCTCAAGCGCCTCGGCGCGGGGCCCTACGCGATCGGCTGCGAGGCGACCGGCGGCTATGAGGACCGCCTGCTGCTGGCCCTCGGCCAGGCCGGTCGCCCCGCCTGGTGCCTGCATCCGGCCGATGTCCGCGCCTTCGCCCGCCTGCAAGGGGTGCGGGCCAAATCCGATGCGATCGACGCCCGGCTGATCGCCGAGGCCCTGGTGGTGGCCACGGCCCGCCGCGCGCCGACGCGCCGCACGCCAATACAAAGCAAAATCAGACAGATGGCCACCGTGCGCCGGCGCCTCTGCGCCGCCATCACCCAGCTCAAGAGCCTGCTCTCCAGCCTCGACGATGCGGCCGCCCGCGCCCCCCTGCTCGCCCTCCTGCAGGCCCACACCGCCGCCCTCAAGGCCCTCGGTCGGGACCTGCAGCAGGCCATCCAGGGCGATCCGGCCAGCGCCCGCATGGCCCGGCGCATCACCACCGCCCCCGGCGCCGGGCCCGTGCTCGCCATCGAACTGATCGCCGCGATGCCCGAACTGGGAACCCTCTCCAGCCGTCAGGCCGCTAGCCTCGTCGGCGTTGCCCCGCATCCCAGGCAGTCCGGCAAAACCACCAGGCCCGGCCGCTGCCAGGCCGGACGATCCAACATCCGCCGGGTGCTCTACATGGCAACCTTGAGCGCCATAAAAGCCCGCTTGCACCCCATCTACCCCTTCTACAAACGCCTCCGCGCCGCCGGAAAACCCTTCAAGGTCGCCATCGTCGCCGCCATGCGAAAGCAAATCGTCATGCTCAATGCCATGAGCAAAAACCAGACCGACTGGAAACCAGAAAACGCCGCATAAATTCGACAGTTGCTTGTTCCGAGGATCCATGACCACAGTGGCCGGCGATTGTGTTCATGGATTGCCGGGACAAGCCCGGCAATGACACGGAGAGGGAATGGCGGGCGATACCGGACACCGCATGCGTTGAGGCAAACGGAGTTGATGACGTCAGAGCTGGTGGCTTAGCGAGTGCGTGTCCCGCCACCGTGCTGCGCCGAAAATGCTATACCAGACAAGTGCTTAATCGACGTCGTCGAGATTGAACCGGACGGTAGTGGGACAAGCCCGGCGATGACATCAGAATAGGTGGCGGCGGGACGCCACTCTCTCCCTCGTCATCCCGGAAATCGCGAAAGCGATTATCCGGGATCGGAGAACCCGGGCGCCCGCCGGGGTTTTCCATCGTTGGATCAGGGGCTCCCCGATTCCGGCTCGGCCTGCGGCCGTCCGGGATGACGAGGGAGAGGTATGGGCCCTTTGATGTTGGGCAAATAGAGGTTCATCTGCCTCTGCGGATGTTCGATGGCGCTGAGGAAACGCCGCCAAACGCCCCGCCCCTATCCCGCAACCATCGCTTCCGCCTCGATCTCGACCCGGTGATCGCCGATCAGCCCGGCCACGACCACCAGCGTATTTGCCGGCTTGATCGCTGAAAACACCCGCCCATGCGCCTGTGAGACCGCCTCTGTATCGGCCTCGTCGACGATGTAGATCCGCGTGCGGATGACGTCGTCGGCCGTGGCGCCAAGCGCCGTCAGCGCGCCGAGGATCTTGTCGAGGATGAAGGTCGCCTGCGCGCCGGCATCGTCGGGCGCGACGGCCCGGTCGGTGCCGGCCGTGGCGGTGGTGCCGGAGACGAGGATACGATTGCCGACCCGGCGGGCGCGGCAATAGCCGGCAATGTCCTCCCAGACGGTGTGGCTCAACAGGCGGGCGGTGCCGCGCTCGGCGTCTTCCTCAAGCGTATAGGCCGACGGCAGGTCGGCGAGGTGGTGGCTCAAGTCGCCCGACGCGGTCAGGAAGGGCGGGCGGCGGTATTCGTCGCCGCAATCGCCGGGCACTGGGCGTGTCTGCGCGAACGCCTCCTCTAGCAGGGCGACGTCTTCGCCGTCGAGCGCGAAGGAGAAGGCGCGGGCGTTGTCCTCGGCGTGGTTGCGCTCGCCGAGCCGCGCGCCGACGATGACGCCGGCGACCGCCGGCTGCACCAGCACCCAGGCGGTCGCGACATTAGCGATCGAGGCGCCGTGTTTATCGGCGATCGTCCTTGCCGCGCGCAGGATCGCCTGAAAACCCTCCCAGCCGCCGGTTTCGTCGATGAAGCGCTTGTATTTCATCTTCGACCAGTCGGCGACCTCGTCCGGCTCCGGCGTGCCGAGCCATCGCTCGGAGAGAAAGCCGCCGCACAGCGTGCCGTAGGCGAGCAGGGACATCCCCGTATCGGCGCACAGATCGGACAGGGGACCGAGCGCCCGCCGGTCGATCAGCGAGAAGGACACCTGGTTCGAAACAAGCGGAATCCCATCCGACAGCGCCACGCGCAGATGGGCGGCATCGAAATTGGTGACGCCGAGATTCCGGATCAGCCCGCCCTCGCGCAACCGGGTCAGTTCGTGCAGAGCATCGAGCCAGGCGGGGTGTTCGAAGGTCCACCAGTGGAACTGCAGCAGATCGATCGCGTCGGTGCCGAGCCGGTCGAGCCGTTCCTGAACGCCGGCGCGGACGACTTCCGCTGTCATCGGGCCGGGCGGCGGGCACCATTTGGTGCAGATCTGCGGACGAACTCTGTCACTGCCCCCGTCAACGCGTCGCGCCAGCAGCCGGCCGGCGATGATCTCGGCGCTGCCATAGTGGTCGGCCATGTCGAAGGTGGAAAAGCCGGCGTTCAGATAGCGCTCCAGATCGTCGGCGCCGAGATCCGGGTCGATCGCCGTGCCGCCGCGCTCGATATCGGCGACCTGCCACAGGCCGGTGACGATGCGGCTGATCTCGAGCGTCTCGGTCAGGTGCCGGCGTGGCGGTGCGTCTGTCATCGGGAGGGTCTTCATGCTGTTTGGGGAAGGAGCAGCTGGAAGCTGCGCTCGATATCGTCGATCAGCGCCTGCCGGGCGGCCGCCCGGTCTGACTTGCGCAGGGCGGCGATGATCTCGCGGTGGTGCTTGTGCTCGGGGATCTCCCAGGCCTCCCGCTCGCGCACCACGAGATTGAGGAAGGCGCCGTATTGCAGCCAGAGCGCCTCGACCAGCGGCAGGATCACTTCGGAGCCGGACAGGCGATAGAGCGCGAAATGAAAGTCGTGGTTCTGCCTAAGATCCGGGCCGCCATCGGCGGGCCGTGGCGCGGCGATCGCCGCCTCCAGCGTCGCGATCGCGGCGGCGTCGACATGGGGCATGGCCTCGTCCAAAAGCAGGCATTCGAGCGCCAGCCGGGCCGATTTCAACTCGCGCATCCGGCCCTGCTCAAACGGCGGGACCTCCAGCGTCCGGCTTGGCGTGTCGATCAGCGCGCCCTCGGCGACCAGCCGGCGCACGGCCTCGCGGACGGGCGTCATCGACGTGCCGAGCTGGTCGGCTAGCGATCGCAGGCTCACCGTCTCGCCGGGCGCGAAGGCGCCGCGCGTGAACGCGTCCCGCAATTCCGCGTAGACGGTTTCGCGCAGCTTGAACTGATCGACGCGGGCGACCTTCGGTTCCGTCATGTCCTTGGCATTTCGCTGGTTCCGCTTTCGCCTGGCAGGGGCCAACCGGCCGGGCTGACGCTCTATTGACAGGTTCTATCCAAGACATAGTATAAAATATCACAGATCACAGGCAAGGGTCTGCCGGGCTTTCAACATCCGCCTCACAGCCGGTTTCAACGGATGGCCGGCGGATGTGAAGCGTCTGGCCGATACCAGTTTCGGGGGAGACTTAGGTGACCGGAACGGCGGATACCGGCGACGATGGATTTTGGCTCTACGACCTGCGGGTCGAAACCGTGCTGGACGGCCGCCAGCCCGTCTGCCGGCATATCGAGGGCGAAGTCTTCACCGTCGAGGGTGAGCAACTCGTCTTTGCCGAGGGCCAGCGTATCTCGATGTATGCGCTTGCCGCGCTTTTGCCGCTGCTGCCGGCCAAGCAGCGGGATACCGACCGGAACGACTGGATGACGAGCGACGCGGAGATTGCCTGTCCCGACCCGCATTGCGGCGGCCGGTTCAAGGTGACGCGGATCGGCAAGCGCCGGTTCAGCCACGCCGGGACGACCGGCCTGCCGGATAAGCGGACGACGCCGTATTGGCAGGAGGACGGGCAATGAGCGCCGTCGAGACGAACAGGCTCGCGCCCGGCTACCGGATCTCGCGGGTGATCAAGGGGGGCTGGCAGCTTGCCGGCGATCACGGCGCGGTCGACCGGCAAACGGCGATCGCCGACATGGAAGCCTTTGTCGATGCCGGCATCACAACCTTCGACTGCGCCGATATCTATACCGGCGTCGAGGAGATGATCGGCACCTTCATTTCCGATCTGCGAACCCGGCGTGGTGCGTCGGTCGCCGACCGGATCAGGGTGCACACCAAGCTCGTGCCCGATCTCGGCCTGCTCGCCGATCTCGAAGACGCGCAGATCGAGGCGATCGTTGACCGGTCGCTCCGCCGCCTGAAGCTCGACCAACTGCATCTGGTGCAGTTCTACTGGTGGGACATGGAGCTCGGTGAACCGCTGCGCCGGCTCGAGGTGCTCAAGCGCTGCCAGGAGAAGGGCAAGATCGCCCATCTCGGCGTCAACAACTGGGATGTCGCGGAAACCGCGCGGTTTGTCGACGCAGGCTTCGATCTCGTCTCGACGCAGGTGCAGTATTCGCTGCTCGACCGGCGCCCGGCGCGGACGCTGGCGCCCTGGTGCGCCGACAACGGTATCGGTATCCTCTCCTTCGGCACGCTCGCCGGCGGGTTTTTGACGGATCACTGGCTCGGCAGGCCCGATCCGGGCTTCGACTTCGAAAACCGCTCGCTGATCAAGTATCGGCTGATCATCGAGGAATTCGGGCCGTGGGCACGGTTCCAGGAGCTGCTTTCGGTGCTCAAGGGCATCGGCGAGCGGCATGGTGTCAGCCTCAGCGCGGTCGCAACGCGCTGGGTGCTCGATCAGCCGGGCGTTGCGGCGGCGATCGTCGGGGCGCGCTATGCCCGCCATCTGCCCAAGACGCTGGAGGTGTTCGGGTTCACGCTGAGCGACGCCGACCGCGCCGAGATCGATGCGGTGCTCATCGCGTCTCAAGGCATACAGGGGCCGGTCTTCGGGGCCGAAAGCGACCGGTCGGGCAAGCACGGGCGGATCATGAAATACAATCTCAACACCCGGCCCGACGACACGGTTCACGGTGCGGCGCATGGCTGAGGCGATCCTCGAAACTGAGGCGCTGTCGCGCCGTTTCGGAACGCTGAAGGCCGTCGACGACGTGTCGATATCTGTCCGGGACGGCACCATCACCGGCCTGATCGGGCCGAACGGGGCCGGCAAGTCGACCCTATTCAACCTGCTCACCGGCGAGTTGCAGCCAAGCGCCGGCCGGGTCTTCCTGTCGGGCAGCGACGTCACCGGCCTGACGCCGGACCGCCGGTTCGCGCGCGCGCTTGGCCGGACCTTCCAGATCCCGCGTCCCTTCAAGCGGATGAGCGTTCTGGAAAACGTCATGCTCGCCCCGCTCAGGCAGACCGGCGAGCGGCTGCTCGGGCCGATTTTTCAGCGCGGGCTGATCCGCCGCGAGGAGGAGGCCATTCGCGACAAGGCGATCGAGGTGCTCGATTTCGTTACGCTGCTGCCGCTCGCCGACCAGCCGGCGGGCAAGATCTCGGGCGGGCAGGCGAAGCTTCTGGAACTGGCGCGCGTCTTGATGGGCGATCCGCGCCTCATCCTGCTCGACGAGCCGGCCGCCGGGGTCAATCCGGTCCTGACCGAGGTGCTGATCGACAAGATCGAGGCGCTCAACCGACAGGGCAAGACCTTCATCATCATCGAGCACGACATGGATTTTGTCATGCGCCATTGCGATCCGGTGATCGCTATGGCGGAGGGGCGGCGCGTCTTCGAAGGGACGGCGGCCGAGGCGCAGGCCAATCCGGTGCTGCTCGATGCCTATCTGGGGGCGCCGGTCCATGCCTGAGCCGATCCTTCAGGTCGACGGCCTCGAAGCGGGCTATGTCCGCGATCTGCCGATCCTTAACGACATATCGGTCTCCGTGCAGCCTGGATCGCTGACCGTGGTCATCGGGCCGAACGGGGCGGGCAAGTCGACGCTGATCAAGGCGATCGCCGGGCTGGTTTCGGTGACCGCCGGCAGCGTGCGCCTCGACGGACAGGACATCACCGGGATGCGGCCGGACCGGCTGGCGCGGGTCGGGCTATCCTACGTTCCCCAGACCGACAACATCTTCCGCAGCCTGACGATCCAGCAGAATCTCGAACTGACCCTGCGCGGCCGCGATATCGACATGAAGGCGCGGATCGACGAACTCTACGCGCAGTTTCCCGTTCTCGCCGAGCGCCACCGGGCGCGTGCCGGCGTGTTGTCGGGCGGGCAGCGCCAGTTTCTCGCCGTGGCGATGGCGCTTGCGACACGGCCGCGGCTGATCCTGATGGACGAGCCGTCGGCGGGTCTCTCTCCGAAGGCAGCGGAGACGGTGCTCGATCACACGCTCTCGCTGACCCGGCAGGGCATCGCGGTGCTGCTGGTCGAGCAGAACGTCAAGCAGGCCCTTGCGCGCGGCGACCATTGCTACGTCTTCGCCGAGGGCCGCAACCAGATCGACGGGCAGGCACAGGCGCTGCTTGAGGATCCGGAACTCGGCCGGATCTATCTGGGCGGCCGGAGGCGCGAACCGGCATGATCCAGCAACTGGTCGACGGCGTTCTGGTTGGCTCCTTCCTGTCGCTCGGCGCGATCGGCCTGACGCTGGTGATGCATATCCTGCGCTTTGCCAATTTCTCCCATGCCGAATTGCTGTCGATCGGTGCCTATGTCGCGCTCGTCTTCGACAAGCTGTTCGAGGCGCTTTTGCCTGTGTTCGCGACCAAGATCGGGCCGCTGTCGATGGACTGGGCGCTGGTGTTGGCGCTGTTTGCGTCGATCGGGATAACGGCGCTGTCGGCAGTCGTAATCGACCGGCTCGTCTTCGCCCGGGTCCGCGAGAAGGGCGGCGAACTGTCGATGGTCTTCGCCTCCTTCGGCATGGCGCTGATCATCCGCAACGTGATCGGCCTGATCTTCGGCCTGCAATCAGTGCTCTATTCCGACGAGATCGCCTTTGCGATGGTGCTGTCGCGCGATCCGCTGCTCCTGGTGAAGCCCGATCAGGTCTTCGTACTGATCGCAGCCCTTGCGATCATGGTCGGGCTGCACTTCGTGCTGTCGCGCACGACCTTCGGTTTCGCCCTGCGCGCCGTTGCCGAAAATCCGGCTCTGGCGCAGATCCACGGCGTCAATCTGAAGCGAATGATCATGATCGTCTGGCTGCTCGGCGGCGGGCTCGCGGCGGCGGCCGGCGTCTTCTACGGGCTCAGCTACCAGATCTCGCCGGTGATGGGCCGCGATCTCGTGCTGCCGATCTTCGCGGCAACGATCGTCGGCGGCATCGGCAGCGTCTACGGGGCGGTGCTCGGCGGCTTCGTCGTCGGGATCGCCTCCAATATCGCCCTGTCGATCCTGCCGTCGGGCTACAGCCCCTCGGTGCCGTTCCTGATGATCCTGCTGGTGTTGCTCATCCGCCCGCACGGCCTGTTCGGCGAGGCGCGGGCATGATCGGCGTCATCTCCTATCTGGTGTTCTTCTCGACAGTGGCGGCGATCCTGGCGATCGCGGTGCTCGGCCTCAACCTGCAATGGGGCAATACCGGCCTGTTCAATGGCGGCGTCGTCGCCTCGTTCGGGGCCGGCGCCTACGGCACGCTGCTGCTCGGCGGACCGGCGCAGGCGGGCCACCTTGGTGGCTATGAGCTTGCCTATCCGGTCGCGCTTCTTGGCGGCCTCGTCTTCGCCGGCGTTCTGGCCTGGGCGATCGGCGTTCTGACGCTCCGCCTGCGTCACGACTATCTGGCAATCGCCACCTTCGGCGTCGCGGTGGCGTTTGAAAACCTGATGCGCAACGCCACCTGGCTTGCCGGCGGCGCGCAGGGGCTGCGTGGGTTCGAGCGCCCGCTGCGCCAGACGCTCGGCGACGGCTTTCTCTACAACGTCGCGTTCTTCGCCTTCGTGCTGGCCTTCCTCATTCTGACCTATGTCTTTCTCGAACGGCTGACGACCTCGCCGTTCGGGCGGATGCTCAGGGCTATCCGTGAGGACGAGACGGCGGCCCGGTCGCTCGGCAAGTCGCCGTCGCGAGCCCGGCTCGTCGCCTTCGTCACCGGCTCGGTGATCATCGGCCTGTCGGGCGCGCTCTATGCGACCTTCTACGCCTTCGTCAGCCCGCAGGACGTCCTGCCGATACTGACCTTCCAGATCTGGGCGATGCTGATCGTCGGCGGCGCCGGCAACAATCGCGGCGCGATGTTCGGCGCGTTCCTGATCTGGGGCGCCTGGAGCTTCTCGGGCTGGGCGCTCGCCCGTTTCGCGCCGGTGGAGGCGCAGCTCTTCACCGGGTCGATCCAGTTCATCCTGATCGGCGCGGTGATCGTCGGTATGCTGCTCTGGCGCCCGCAGGGGCTGTTTCCGGAGCGGCTGATCGTTTCGCAACCAGGGGATTTCAGCACCACAAAACCATAGGGGAGTTCGCTATGAAGAAAATCCTGCTCACTACCTTGCTGGCGGCCGGCTATCTGGCCCTGCCATCGGGCGCCTCGGCCCAGGACTGCACCACCAAGATCGGCGCCGTGCTGCCGACTTCGGTCGACTGGGGACGACCGATCGCGGAAACCGCGCAGTTCGCCGTCGATCAGGTCAACGAGGCCGGCGGGGCGGCCGGCTGCAAGATCGAGATGGTGTTGCGCGACACCCAGGTCGATCCGAAGGTCGGTGTCGACGCGGCCAAAGCGCTCGTCGATCTCGACGGGGTCGACGTGCTGCTCGGCGCGGTGTCGTCCGGCGTGTCGATGCCGATCCTGACGTCGGTGACGGTACCGGGTGACGTCATGCAGATGTCGTGCTGCTCGTCCTCGACCGCCTTCACCAAACTTGCCGAGGAGGGCAAGACCGACGGTCTGTGGTTCCGCACCTTCGCGACCACGGCGGTGCAATCGGCGATGGGCGCCAAGATCGCCAGGGACAAGGGCTACAAAAGCATCGCGATCCTCTACAAGAACGACGACTGGGGCCAGGACATGGCCCGTCTGCTTGCCGCCGACTTCAAGGCCGCCGGCGTCGACGTGACCGCGTCGGTTGCCATCAATGACGGCCAGCCCTCCTACCGCGCCGAGGTGACCGAGGCGCTGGCGAGCCAGCCGGAAGCGCTTTATCTGGCGCTCTATCCCAACGAGGGCAGTTCGGCGGTGCGCGAATGGCTGTCGCTTGGCGGCACGCAGGACATGATCCTCGCCAATTCGCTGAAATCCGACGAGTTCCGCGACAAGGTCGGCCTGCAATATCTCGGCAAGGCGCTCGGCACCGACACCGCCTCGCCGCGCGTCGCAAGCGCCGATGCCTTCGTCGAAGCCTACAAGAAGCGTTTCGATTCCGAGCCCAACGGGCCGGGCCTTGCCAACAGCTATGACGCGGCGATGATCGCGCTGTTGGCGATGGAAGCAGCCGGCGCCGATGCGTCGGGTGCCGAGATCGCCGCGGCCGTTCCCAAGGTGACCGATCCGAAGGGAACGCCGATCACGGCCGACACCGCGGGCTTCGCCTCGGCCAAGGACGTGCTCGCCGGCGGCGGCACGGTGATGTATCAAGGCGCGACCGGCAATGTCCGCTTCGACAAGAACGGCGACGTCTCCGCGCCGGCTGTGATCTGGTCGTTCACCGAGGACGGCATCAAGGAAGACGAGTACATCTCGCTTGAACAGGTCGACCAGTTCATCGCGTCGCTGAAATAGGCGATACCGCAACGAACATGCGGCCGGGCCCGGATCGGGTCCGGCCGGCTTAAGTCCAGCTTCCTGTTCAGCCCGGCATCCTGTCGAAGCCCTGGATCTCCGGGTCGACCGGCGTTGAGGCGATCCGGCTCGACAGAAAGACGTTACGGCCGGGCTTCACCGCATCGGTCTCCTCCAGGATGCCGGCGCGGATCAGTACCATGCCCGGCCGGCCACCGGATTCGGCGAAAACCGGCGTTCCGCAATTCGGGCAGAAATGCTTGGTCATCGTCGTGCCGCGATCGGACGGATGGCTGTAGGCGTTGGTCTTGCCCTCGATCTCGACATCGGCGCGGTCGTAGAACAGCATCGTCGCGAAGACGGCTCCCGTCGCGCGCCGGCATTCCGTGCAATGGCAATTGGCCGCAGCCAGCGGCTCGCCGGGACAGGTGACGCGCACAGCGCCGCACAGACAATGACCGTGAATGTCGCTCATGGGGGATATCCTTTTTCTGGTGAGCCGAACGGGTGATGGCCGACATCCTATCCCCGGCCATGGCGTCTGCAAGTGGCTATCGCAGGGACTTCGGCACCAGCAATTCGAGCAACCGCAGCAGTCCGCCGGGCGCAAGCCGCAGGACGAGGATCATCGCCACCGCGATGACGATGAAGCGGGCTTCCTCGAAGCCGCGAATGCCGGCGAGCGCCTCGGTGGCGAAGGTGAGCGCCAGGGCTGCCGCGATCGGGCCGTAGGTGGTGCCGACGCCGCCGATCAGAACCATCGAGAGGGCAAGCGACAAGGTGCCGAAGCCGAATACGTCAGGCGAGGCGACGCGCAGATAGATCGCGTAGAAGCCGCCGGCGATGCCGGTGAAGATCGCGCTTAAAATCAGCACCAGGGTGCGCTGGCGCGACACGGAGATGCCGCGGGCGGCCGCGTAGTCCTCGGCGTCGCGCACGGCTTTCAGCGATTTGCCGAAGGGCGAGTCGATGACGAGCTTCAGGAACAGCGTCGAGACGACCAGGAGGCCGAGCGCGACATAGTAGTAGCCGAGCTTGTAGTCTTTCAGGAAGGAATAGTCGCCGAGGCGCAGATAGGGGATGCGCACCATGCCCTGGGCGCCGCCGGTCGTCGCCGACTGGCTTAGGACGAGCTGCATGACGAGCTGGCCGAAGGCGAAGGTGACCAGCACCACATAGATGCCCTTCAGCCGGGCGACCGGGGCGGCGATCAGGAAGGCGGCGACGGCCGCCGCCGGGCCGCCGAGCAGGATCGCGATCCACGGGTCGACGCCATAGGTTTTGGCGGCGATCGCGGCGGTATAGACGCCGACGCCGAAGAAGGTCAGATGGCCGAAATTGAAGACGCCGCAATGGCCGAGGCTGAGGTTCCAGTTCGACGCGATGATGGCGTAGATGAAGGCGATGATGAACAGGTGCCGGGTGAAGGATTCGATCGCGAAGACCGGCACGACGGCAAGTGCGACGAGAGCGACAAGCGGCAGGGCGGCACGCAGGAGGGAGGTCTTCATCCGCGTCCTCCGAAGATGCCGTTGGGCCGGAAGACGAGCACGACGATCATCAGCGCGAACAACGCGAACGGGGTCCAGTAGAGCCCGATCCAGAGGATCAGCAGCGCCTCGATGAAGCCGATCACATAGGCCGCGCCGGCCGTCGCGCCGAGGCTGCCGAGCCCGCCGAAGATCACCACGATCATCGCCTTGACCAGCGGCTCGACGCCCATGGTCGGCGTGATGAACCGGATCGAGCCGAGCAGCGTGCCGGTGAGGCCGGCGAGCGCCGCCGAAAGGCCGAAGGCGATAGCGAAGGCGACCGGCACGTCGATGCCGATGAGGGCCGCCGACTCCTGGTTCTGGCCGACGGCGCGCAGCGACCGGCCGGTCGCCGAGCGGACCGTGAACTGCCAGATTGCGATCAGCAGAAGCGGCGCCAGCACCACCAGGATCGCCTCATGGGCGGAGATCGTCGCGCCGAGGATCGCGACTTCGCCCTCCACCAGCCGGGGGAGCTGCTTTAAGCGGGCGCCCCATAGCATCAGCGCGCCCTTTTCCAGGATGATCATGGCGGCCAGCGTCGTCATCACCGTGATCAGCAGCATCGCCCGGCTGCCGTAGAAGGGGCGCACCAGAAAGCGCTCGATGACGATACCGATCACGGCGGCCGCCGCCGTGCCGCCGGCGATGCCGGCGATCAGGCCCAGCCCGAGCGCCTCGCTGATCGTCCAGGCGATGAAGGCGCCGATCATCATCAGCGCGCCATGGGCGAAATTGAAGACGCCGAGCGTCGTCCACACGACGCTCAGGCCGCTTGCCATCAGCGCGTAGAGCGAGCCGAGCACGAGGCCGGAGACCAGGGTTGCCAGCAGTGTTTCCATCAGCCCATCGCCTCGCCGAAATAGAGCTGCATCACCTCGTCATGGTCGGGCGTGCTGGCGCGGTCGATCTCGCGGACCACCTCGCCATGCTCGATCAGATAAAGCCGGTCGGTCAGCGCCATCAGGAACTCGATATCCTGCTCGACGATGACGAGCGGCACGCCGGTTTCGGATATCCGGCCGATCGCGGCCGAAAGCTCCTCCTTCAGGCGCGGCGACAGGCCAAGTGTGGGTTCGTCGAGCATCAGGAGCGCCGGCGCGCACATCAGCGCGCAGCCGATCGACAGCATCTGCCGCTCGCCGCCCGACAGCGTCCGGGCAAGCTGTCCGCTGCGCTCGCCAAGGCGGGGAAACAGGTCGAGGACGGTGCGCAGATTGTCGGCCCGATGCGGCCGCGCGCGCTTGGTGAAGGCGGCCAGTTCGAGGATTTCCAGAACCCGCATGTCGCCGAACAGCACATTGCCCTGCGGCGACTGGACCAGCCCGGCATTGACGATCTCGGGCGGGCGCATCGTCGTGATGTCGGTACCGTTGAAGCGGATCGTTCCAGCGCTTGGCCGGATCAGGCCGGAGACCGTCTTGAGCAGCGTCGTCTTACCGTGGCCGTTAGGCCCGAACAGACCGATGCGCTCGCCGGCATCCAGATGCAGGGACATGTCGCGGATGACCGTGATCGGACCGTATCCGGAAGAGACGCCACTTATTTCAAGGATGGGATCCACTAGGCCCGCGCTCCCAGATAGGCCTCGATGACGGCCGGGTCCTTGACGACGTCGGCCGGCGCGCCGGCCGCCAGGATCTCGCCGTAGTTCAGCACCATCAGCCGCTGCGAGACCGACAGCAGCAGGCTCAGCACATGCTCGATCAGCACGATGGTGATGCCGGATCGGTTGAGGCCGACCAGCAGGTCGTCGAGCTTGCCGATTTCCGGTTTGGTGAGCCCCGAGGCCGGCTCGTCGAGCATCAGCACGGCGGGGTCGCAGACAAGGGCCGAGGCGATCATCAACTGCTTCTTTTCGTAGATCGAGAGGTCGCGCGACGGCAGATCGCTGCGGGCTGCGCTGAATTCGACGCGTTCAAGGATCGCGCCGGCCCGTGCCGCCGCCTCGCTACCACGCAGCCTGCCATTGTAGACCGCGCTCACGAGCAGCGTTTCCCGGGCGCTCAGGTCGGGAAACTCGGCATCCTTCTGGAACGTCCGGCACAGGCCCGACTGGGCGATCCGGTAGGGCGGCCGCCTGTCGATCCGCTCGCCCTTGAAATAGATCTCGCCGCTCGTCGCCGTGAACGGGATCGAGGTGATGATGTTGAAGAGGGTGCTCTTGCCCGAGCCGTTCGGGCCGGCGATCCCGAAAATTTCGCCAGCGCGTACCTCGAAGCTCACGTCCTTGACCGCCGTCAGGCCGCCAAAGACCTTGGTGACGGATTTCGTCTGCAGGATGGGGTCGGTCATGACGTGAACCGCTAAAAAGGGCCGGGGCCGCCCGGGAGCGGCCCCGAACGGGGTCAGTTCATCCAGGGCGGCTGGACGAAGTCGCCGGTTGCATACTGCTCGGGATAGAACAGGATGCGCTCGCCGTCGCGGATCTGGTAGAACTGGATCGGCACGCCCTCATTGCTCTGCACCGACAGATGCGTTGCCGGGTCGAAGCTGATCCGCCCCATCGCCGTCTGCTTGCTCGCCTTGCCGATCTCCGCGCCGATCTCGGCCCGCTTGGCCGGGTCGCCGACCTTGGCGAGCGCGTCGGCATAGAGCAGCACCTGCTCGTAGAGGGCAGGGCCGTAGGTGCCCGGCTCGCTGCCGAACTTGTCCTTGTACTTGCCGAGGACTTCGGCGGCGCGCGGGTTCTTCGGCGTGTTGAGGACGCCGCCGAGCAGGTTGTAGACGACGCCGGATGACTTGTCCTTGGTCAGTTCCAGGAATTCGGGAACCGACGGGGCGTACTGGATGAACACCAGGCTGTCGGTCGGGTCCTCCATGAACTGGGTCATGAAGGTCGCCGCGTTGCCGGAGACGTAGTCGGTGTTGATCAGCACGGCCGGCGGGTTCTCGCGGATCTTGGCGAGGAAGGCGCGCCAGTCGTTGATCTCGCCGAAGGGCAGGAGATCGTTCTCGGTCACCTCCCAGCCGGCGCCCTTGAAGGAGTCCACCATGCCGTCGGCGATCCCCTTGGAGTAGGGATTGTCGGAGGCGACGATCGCGACCTTCTTGTTGGGCAGCTTGAGCTTGCCCTCCGCGACCAGCCCCTCGATCACCGGGACGATCTCGGTGTTGTAACCGGCATAGGACGGCGTCATCGACCAGACCGTGCCGAAATCCTCCGGATTTGGCTTGATGATCCCTTCCGTCTGGGCCGAGTTTGCCGAGATCAGATAGACCATGTCCTGTTCGGCCATCATCTCGATCTCGAAATTCGATCCCGATGCGTAGCCGGTCATGATGGCGCCCATGGCGCGGTCGCCCAGCAGGCGCTCGGCCGCCGTCGCCACCGCATCCGAGCTCGCATCGCCGACATCGCCGACGACCACCTCGAAGGTGTGGCCGGCAACGCCGCCAGCCGCGTTCAACTCGTCGACGGCCAGCTCGACGCCGTTGACCATCTCCTGTCCGTCGGCGGCCGCCGCGCCCGTGACCGGGGCCAGGACGCCGATCTTGACGACGTCGGCAAGCGCCGGCCCCGTGGCGACGGAAAGCGCCAGCACGGCGGTCGCGCCCAGTATCATTCGCCTGTTCAGCATTTGATGTCTCCCTTATCCGTTTTTGAAACTCACTTCGTGCCGCAATTGTCGATGATGGCGGCGGCAAGCACCTTGGTCGCCTCGACAAGGCTGTCGATCTCGACGCATTCGTTGTCGCCGTGGAAGCCGTCGCCGCTTGCGCCGTAGATCACCGCGTCGACGCCCGCGCCGGCATAGTGGGCGGCGTCGGTGACGGCCTCGAAGCCCCTGATTTCCGGCGGTTTGGCCTGGATCTGCTTTGCCCGCTCGTAGAGTGATTGCGTCAGCGGATGGTCGACCGGCGTGTTCATCGGCGGGAAATTGAGGTCGAACAGGTCCCACAGGATCTTCGGCGGGTGTTCGCGCATCCAGGGGTCCATCGCGGCGAAATTGGCGACGAAGGCCTCGAACTCCGCTTTCACGTCGTCGAAATCCTCGTTGGGCATGAACTTGTAGTCGAGATCGATCGTCACGACGTCGGAGATCATCGCCGCGTTGGTCATGATCGCCGGGTTGCCGTCCTCGCCCATGCCGGCGCCGCCGCGGATGACGCCGGGATTGATGGTGGCAAGGCCCGGCGGCACCAGCGGATGCCAGTTGTTGCGGCAGCGCGAGGCCTCGAAATCGCGCAGGGCGTTGAGGAACCGCGTGGCAAGCTCGATCGCGTTGACGCCGGGCTCGATGCGGTCGTCGGTATGCGGCTGCGGCCAGATCGAGTTGAACCGCCAGCCCGCATGGGCCTGCTTGCCGAAGATGGTGACGCGCACCCAGGTGAGCCCGCCCTCGGCGGGAACGATGCCGCCCCAGGTCGGCTCGGCTATGATCGCACGTTTGGCAAGCCGTTTCGTCTTGACGAGGTCCATGGCGCCGAAGCCCCCGGCCTCCTCGTCGACGACGCTGTGGATGGCGAGCCGGCCTTCGAGCTTAATTCCGGCCCGGCGGATCGCCTTGGCGGCTGCGATGCAGGCGGCGACGCCGCTCTTCATGTCGACCGCGCCGCGCCCCCAGATCCGGCCGTCGGCAATCTCGGCTCCGAAGGGGTCGCGATCCCAGGCCGAGGCGTCGCCGACGGGCACGACGTCGATATGGCCGCACAGGATAAGGCTCCTGTCGTCGCTGCCCTCCCACTCGCCGATCACGTTGGGCCTGTCGGGAAAGACGTCCCAGCGCTCGGTCGCAAATCCGGCGCCGTCGAGATGGCCCTGAACGAGGTCCTGGACGTCGGCTTCGCGGTTCAGGCCCTGTTCGATCTGGAACTTCGGATTGACGGAGGGAATGCGGACCATGTCCTGCGTCAGTTCGACCACCTCGTCCCGATTCCGGTCGATCTCTTCCCAGACTTTTGCAACGGCGTCGCTCATCGTGTCGGTTCCTCCCATCGGGTCATTTGTTGTCCTGGAATTCGCTTATCGCGTCGCCAATGAGCGACGCCCAGTATCGGCAGCCATCGTCGCTCAGCAGATGGTCGTTGCGGATTTCGATCAGACTATGGGCAAGGCCGCGGCGTTCGCCGTGGTAGGGCACGAACCAGTCGGAGCGGTCGTCGATGCAATAGGGCTCGTTCATGCCGATGACGACATCCGGCGAACAGCGTCGGATCGTGTTCGCCAGGGCCTGCGAGGTGGCGGTGTCCTGCCGGAACAGGAAGGCAATGTCCCAGGGGCGGGCGCTGTCGCCCAGCATCGGCGTGAAGCTGTGGATGGCGAAGATCGCGCGCCGGGCGTGCCGATCGAGCAGGCCGGACACCGCGTCCTGGAAGGGGGTGAAAATCTCGTCGATGCGCTGCCGGCGATCGGTTTCGGTGAGGTTTTTATTGCCGGGGACGGCAACCTGGTCGGAGATCTCCGGGATTGAATCCTCTGCCGCGACCGGTCGGTTGCAATCGATGACGAGCCGGCTGTAGGGCTGCAGGATGAGGGGTGTGTCAAGCCGTGCCGACATCAGCCGGGCAACGGTTTCGGCGCCAATGTCGAAGGCGATGTGCCTGTCAAGCTGATCTCCGGTCAATCCGAGCGTGCCGAGCAAGGCCGGGATATCGCGCCCGGCATGTTCGCAAACGATGACTACATCGCTGTCGCTGGCCGCGTTGACCAGTTCGAAGGGCGCCGGGTCGCTCGCCTGAAGGAGCCGGGCGGGGGCGTCCATCACCGGATGGGCCTGTCCTGCCCGGGGTTGTCCTGAAGATTGGGGCCGTCCTGAAGAGGCCTGTCACTCTCAACGATGGACGCGCGCATCTTCGCTCTCTGCCCGAGGGCTTCTGGTGGCATCCGGACGGCTGTCCGCCCGGATCTGGTGGGCCGGATCTGGTGGGCCGGATCTGGCGGTCCCGCCGAAGGTGTCGGGCCCCGGATGTCGGGGATGACGGTAAGTCAAGTATATTGACAGGATGCGGTAAATTTTTTTCAATGTCAATTATATCGACATTGGGTGAAATTTCTTTTTCCTTGATGCCTGCGGCATCTGCCGGAACACTCCTTCGCGATGACCATCAAAGACCGCATCGAGCGCGCCGCCCCCGATCTCACCGCAAGCGAACGCAAGCTCGCCGCCGCGCTGCTGGCCGACTACCCTTACGCCGGGCTGGTGGCGATCCAGGAACTGGCCAGGCGGGCGGAGACGTCGGCGCCGTCGATCACGCGCTTCGTGGCCAAGCTGGGCTTGAGCGGCTATCAGGAATTCCAGCGCGGCCTGCTTCTTGAGTTGAAGGAGGGGGAGACCTCGCCGGTCGAGTTGCACGCGCGCAGCGGCCGGCCGGCGGGCGGCTATCTGTCCGACTTCATCGACCGGGCGGCCGGTCTGATGGCCGATTCGGCCAAGGCGATCACCGAGGACCAGTTCGCCCGGATCTGCAAGCTGCTCTCCGAACCGCAGCGCAGCGTCTATGCGATCGGCGGCCGGATAAGCAACACGATCGCCTTCCACATGACCTTCCATCTGCGCCAGATCCGCAAGGACGTGTTTCACCTGCCCGGCGACATGGAGACCTGGCCGGAATATCTTCTGCGCATGCGCTCCGGCGACGTGCTGTTCGTCGTCGATTTCCGCCGCTATCAGCACGGCCTGGAGCGGCTGTGCCGGAAGGCGGCACAGGATCGCGGCGTGCGGATCGTGCTGATGACCGACAAGTGGCTGTCGCCGATCGCCAGAAACGCCTCCGAGGTGCTGGCCGTCCCGATCGAGAGCGGCACGCTTTGGGACACCTATTCCTCGGCGCTTGCCGTGACCGAGGCGATCGTCACGCGGATCGCCGAGGACAACTGGGACCAGACCCGCGCCCGCATCAAGGCCTGGGACGACGTGCGGTTCAGCGATCAAGACACGGAGAAGTAGGGCGCCACGCTTAGAGCATCGGGCGGTAAAATCAGCTGCATTCTGCTTGTTTGCGCTGTGGCGTTTCGCTGGCGGGCGCCCGGCGCAGACAAGCCCTCCAGGACGGGCGGATTTGCGCCAATGCCGGCGCTTAGCCGCTCGACCGTATCGACGGATACGCCCTTCGCGACCAAGCTTGGCCCTGACGCAAATCCACTCCGTCAGAATGCAGCTGATGTATCGACCGATGCTCTAAACGGTCAGCACCGCGATCGCATAGGGCGCCAATTCGACGACAGGTCCGGTCTGATCACGCCGCAGCGGTGTGGCCGGGTCGCGGCAGAAGGCCTCGAAGGATGTCTCGTCGAGGATGGCGCAGCCGGTAACCGATCCAAAGCCCTCGATCCGCACCGATTGCGGCGTGCCCGTCAGGTTGCTGAGCACCAGCGTCCGCGTGCCGCCGTGCTCGACTGCGAGCGCCTGGACGTCGCGCGGCGCGGTCGTATCCGTGCGCATCACCCGGCCGTTCTTCAAAGCCGCGTGGGTTCTGAGCGGAAACAGGTTCGGCATCGCGGTCGCGCCGGCGTCGTCGAACCAGGGCTGGACGTGGTCCTGCGGACTGTAGACGACGCCCGAGGGACCCGCGACGGCGGCAAGGGTCACGGCCTCGAGGCCGGCGCGGGCGGCATGGGCGAGATAGCCGGAATACCAGGCCGCTCCCAAAAGGCCGCGGTCGCGCGGGTCGACCCGGTTCATCGCCTGGCGGATGTTGTCGGGGTTTTCCGCCGGCACCGCGCCATAGGGATTGTCGCGCATGGAAACGGCGGCGGGGAAGATCCAATAGGGTTTGCCGCCGGCGAAGGCGCGCACGGTGGTGAAGATCGAGGGCAGGGCCTCCAGCGTTTCCGTCACCGAGATGTCGTCGCCGGCATGGACGATCGGACTGCCGGAATGGCAGATGAAGTCGAGCGCCTCGGCGGGTGGGCGCTTGCGGTTCAGTTCGGTGAAATAGCTGAACATGCCGCCGCCTACGCTTGCGCCGGGAAAGGCTGAGCGGGCCTCGGCGAACAGGTCCTGCCAGGACGGGGCGGGCGGAAAGATCGAGCCGGGCAGGGTGCATTTCAGGTCGGAGGCCGGCGAGACCGCAACGCGGGTGAAGGCAACGCCGTCGGCTGCGTCGCGGATCAGCGCCATGTCGCCCCTCAGGATGGCGGGATCGGCGGTTGGATTGCCGTCCGCATCGAGGCAGGGAACGATCGCCTCCAGCACCAGTTCGGCGCCAAGCGCCTTGCCCAAGTCGCCGAAGCGGCGCATGTCGGCTGCGCCGTGGCCTTTGCGCAGGTCGAACCCGCAGACGAGGTGGTCCGCGCCCACGGAGCGCAGCAGGTCGGCGCGGTCGAGGGCGGCCTCGGCGTGTTCTGCGGGAACGGCAAGGCCGACACGCGGCATCGTTGCGATCGTCTCGTCGGCGATGGTCACGACGACCGGGCCGGCGCCGGCCTCCGCGCCGGCGGAGGCCGCGCCCTCAAGCGTCAGCGTCACGCTTTGCGTCGTCGTCTCGCCCTTGGCGATCGTATAGGGCCAGGGCTTGGCGAGCGGCCGGACATAGGTCTTGTAGGAGGCGTCCATCCAGTTGCGGTGGTCCTCCATCTCGAAGGCATCGCCCTCCATCCGGCAGGATAGCGTCAGACCGGGCGCGATTTCGTGGCTGAGTGCGCGAATGTCCTGGAACGGACAGGCCGGATCTACCTGTTCGGGGAAACGGCTTTCGACGATCCTCCCGTCGGTGTGTTCGACGGTGACCGGCTCCCCGACGACGCCGGCCAGCGCATGCAGGACGACGAAACCGGTGCGGTTGGTGACGAAGTCGGTGAGTGCTTCGCCTTCGGCCGAGAAGGTCAGGCTGCCGTCGGCGCGGCCCTCGATGCGGGCTGCGTAGCGGAAGCTCTGTTCGTCGTCGCGGCAGACGGCATCATAGGTGACCGTGAAGCTGTCGTCGCTCTGCGTAATGTCGAGGTTGGAGATCTCAGGGTTGTAGGTGCCCCAGTTCTTGTCGCGTACCAGGAAGGCGATGCCGCGCAGGGCTTCGGTCCCGCCGATCGTGATGTAGCGCAGGTTGCCGGCATCCAGGCCCGCCTCCAGCACGCCGGCCTTCAGCGGTGTCATCGCACCGACCGGCTCTTCGGTTCCAAACAGCATGATCGAACGCGAGGGATGCATGGCGGAGCCTCCTTATCGTGGTGTGCGGGCGGTTATCCCGCTTCGTCGGTGCCGTTCGACAGGACCTTGTCGGTCTCGGGATCGATCAGGACCACGCGGGTCATGTCGACCAGGAGATCGATGGTCGTACCGGGATGCTCGACGATATGGGCGGGCAGTTCCACGGTAACCTCGACCTCGCCGATGCGGAACTGCGCGTAGGTCCGGGTGCCCGTCGGCTGGACCAGGTCGACCAGCACGCTGATCGGCGCTGAACCGGCCGCCGGCGGTCGGTCGGGCAGGGCGCGGCTCATGTGCTCGGGGCGGATGCCGATGACGAGGTCGCGGCCCTCATGGGCTGACAGGTCGGCGGACCGCTCGGTGCCGAAGGCAAGCGTGCGGCCGTCGGCGAAGACGATGGTCGCAGCTCCGTCACGCCGTTCGAGTTTGCAGGGCATGAAATTCATCTGCGGCGAGCCGAGGAAGCTTGCCACGAAGCGGGTCGCGGGCCGCTCGAACAGGTCGAGCGGCGCGCCCTGCTGCTCGATCAGCCCGTCGCGCATCAGCACGATCCGGTCGGCAAGCGTCATCGCCTCGATCTGATCGTGGGTGACGTAGATCGTCGTCTTGCCGATTTCCTGATGCAGCCGCTTGATTTCAGCCCGCATGCCGTCGCGAAGCTGTGCGTCGAGATTGGAGAGGGGCTCGTCGAACAGGAACAGACGTGCGTCGCGCACCACCGCCCGGCCGATTGCGACGCGCTGGCGCTGGCCGCCCGAAAGCTGGCGCGGTGTGCGCTCCAGCAGGGCGGTGATGCCGAGCATTTCGGCTGCCCGTCCGACCCGTTCGCGCACCTGGGTATCGGGTGTCTTGCGGGCGCGCAGGCCGAAGGCGATGTTCTCGAAGACGGTCAGATAGGGATAGAGCGCGTAGTTCTGGAAGACCATCGCGATGTTGCGGTCGCGCGGCCTCAACGTATTGACCACCTCGCCGTCGATCTCGATGGCGCCGTCGTCGACGTCTTCGAGCCCCGCGATGGTTCTGAGCAGGGTCGACTTGCCACAGCCCGACGGGCCGACGAAGACGCAGAACTCGCCTTCGGCGATGTCGAGATCGATGCCCTTCAGGGCCTCGAACTTGCCGTAGAACTTGTGCAAACCCCGGATCGAAAGCCGCGCCATTGACTACCCCTTGACCGCGCCCAGAGAAATGCCGCGCACCAGGAAGCGCTGCAACAGGGCGACCGCGATGAAGATCGGCACCGTGCCGAGCATGCTCATCGCGGCGATCTTCGCCCAGAAATTCGATTGTCCGCCGAAATAATGCGTGACCTGAACCGGGAAGGTGGTGACCTCCGAGCGGGTCAGCACGAGCGCAAAGATGAACTCGTTCCAGGCGAAGACGAAGGTGAAGACGGCGGTCGCGAACAATCCGCCGCGCGCCATCGGCAGCACCACCTTCCAGAACACCTGCCAGCGGGTGCAGCCATCGACCAGCGCCGATTCCTCGAGTTCCAGCGGGATGTCTTGGATGTAGCCGCGCATCATCCAGATGACGTATGGCAGGTTGAAGGCGGTGTAGAGGACGATCAGGCCGATATAGGTGTCGACCCAGCCGAGCCTGACGTAGAGCAGGAAGACCGGGAAGACGATGACGATCGGCGGGATCATCCGGTTGGAGATGATCCAGTCGGAGAACAGGTTGCCGCCAGTGCGGAAGCGGGCGATCGAGTAGGCGCACATCGTGCCGAGCAGCATGGCGCAGACGGTCGAGACGCTGGCGATGACGAGACTGTTCCAGATGGTGACGACGTCGCCGTCCTTGAACAGGACCGCGTAATTGGCGAACTGGATCTGTTCCGGCCACCAGGCGGGCGGGCTTGCGAAGATCTCGTCGGGCGTCTTGAAGGAGATCGAGGCGAGCCAGTAGATCGGGAACAGGAACAGGATCGTCACGGCGATCGCCGCGACGTAGCGCAGGGCAAGCCCGGTTCCCTTGTCGGCCCTCATCGGTCGATCTCCAGACGGCGCAGCACCAGCGTTATCGAGACCGCCAGGATAACGATCACGACGAAGGCCATGGCGGCGGTATAGCTTGTCTCGAACTGCTGGAAGCCGGCGACATAGGCATAGATCGAGATGGTTTCGGTGCTGGTGCCCGGCCCGCCGCGGGTCAGCGCCCAGACGACGTCGAACAGCCGGAACAGGTCGAGCGCGCGGATCAGCACGGCGATCGCCATCACCGGCCAGATCGCCGGCAGCACGATCAGCCGGAAGGTGCGCAGGAAGGAGGCGCCGTCCAGTTCGGCGGCCTCCGTCTGGCTCTTGTCGACATTGGACAGCGCCGCCAGCAGCAGCAGGAACATGAACGGTGTCCACTGCCAGATTTCGGCGATCAGGATTGCCGGATAGACGAAAGTCGGATCGACCAGCCAGATGATCGGCACCGGCTCGCCGGCGAACCAGCCGAGGATCTGGTTGATCGGCCCGAACTGGTTGTCGAACAGGAGCCGCCAGGTGGCGCCCGCGATGATCGGCGAGGTGACGACCGGCAGCACCAAGAGGGCGACGAAGATCTGCCGGCCGGGCAGGCGTTCCAGGAACAGATAGGCCATCGCCAGGCCAAGCAGCAGTTCGGCGGGCAGGGCGACGGCGACGAAGATGAAGGTGTGCAGCAGCGATTCCCAGAACCGGGCGTCCTCGAACAGGGCGCGATAGTGCATCAGCCCGTGAAACGAGGTGTCCTCGTCCATCATGGTGAGGTTCTGGAAGCTGATGATCAGGGTGTAGATGACCGGAAACAGGCCGATCAGCAGGATCACCAGAACGGCCGGGAAGATCATGTAATATTTGAAGTTCCGGTCGGCCAGCCGGCCCGGCGCGAGCGCGATTGCCGATCCGCCCCCGCCGCTCACGATGAACCCCCGGTCGTTAGCGCGGTTGAAGCCCGACGCACCGCATCACCCCATTTCAATCTTGACGTACAGATCCGGCCGCCGGCGCTGGCCGGCGGCCGGTACTTAAGCCTATCAGGACGGATAGGCGTTTGGCTTCGAGGCCCAGGCCGTGTAGGCCGCCTTCTGCTTGTCAACGCCGATCTTGTCCGTGATCTCGTCCCAGGTCGCGGCCGTGTCGTTGAGGATCGCCTGCGGATCGTCACCTCCCCACAGTCTGGAGATGCCCTGGCGCAGGGCCTCCTCGTAGCGGTCGGTCTGGATCAGCGACAGGTCGAGCAGGCCGTTGATGGCGCCGGCCTTCAGCGCTGCGAGATATTCCGGCGCCTCCGGCCACTTCGCCTTGTATTCGGGCGACTCGAAATGGCCGTCGCGGAACGGGTCGCGCAGGGCATAGGGAAGCTGCACACGCTGAAGACTCGTCTCTTCGGAGTTCAGCCACTGGATGAACAGATAGGCCGCTTCCTTCTGTTTCGACGAGGCCGAGACCGACAGGGCGAAGCCGGCGGCAAGCTGCGGATGGCCGCCCGGCGGCATCGAATAGCCGACCTTCCCGGCGATCTGCGATTTCGGCACCCAGGACAGCGCCTCCTCGTCGGTGCCGTAACCCGCGCCCCAGCGGCCATAGGGCGGCCAGGAGATGGTCATGGCGGAATCGCCCTTCAGGAAGGCGGCGAGGTTTTCAACGAAGCCCCAGGTCTGGACACCGGCCGGCATCCATTCGTTTTCCGCAAGCCAGTCGTTGAAGACCTTCAGGCCGGCATCCGAATTGATCGTCGCCTTCATCGTCTCCGGGTCGAAGAACCGGCCGCCTTCATTGCGGAACCGCTCCTGGAACATGAACTGCGCATAGGGCGCGTCGCGGAAGAAGGTCGCGCCATAGGGCTTGTTGTCGGTGAAGTCGGAGATGAAGGAGCCGACGTCGTCGAATTCCTTCCAGGTCGCCGGCGGCACCGGCAGGTCGTAGCCGTGCTTCTCCTTGAAGGCGGCCTGGATCTTCGGATCCTCCAGCACGTCCTTGCGGTAGTACATGATGAAGACGTCGCCGTCGTCGGGGAAGCCGTAGATCTTGCCGTCGACCGTCATCTGGTTGTCGCGGTAGACCGGCGCGATCGTCTGCAACTGATCGCGATAGCCGTATTTGTCGACCATGGCGTCGAGCGGCTCCAGCGCGCCGGCGCGAACGAGATCGGGCATCCAGGCGGGGATGACGTTGAGCGCGTCATAGGCGCCGGTTCCCGCGCGATGCTCCTGCAGGATCTTGGTGAACATCTCCGCCGTCGGCACCTCGATCACCTTGACCTTGATGCCCGTCAGTTCTTCCCACATGGGACCGGAGAAGTTCAGCGGATCGAGCGATTGCAGGCCGGCTTCCCAAACGATACTGATCTCGGTGCCGGAATACTGCTTGGCCGCCTCCACGGCGGTCTTGGCGGCGTCCGCCCGCGCCAGGCGCGGCAGGCCGAAGGCCGATGCACCGGCAAGCGCCGATGCCGATACCAGGAACTTCCGTCTATCCATTTGTAGTCCTCCCTTGTCGCCGGGCGGTGCGGGACGTCCGGTCCGCCCGGGCCGAAGTGTGGGTCAAGTCGCCGGTTTGGCCTGCGGCGACGGTCTGTTGTTGTTTTTGTTCAAGCGAATTGATGTTTTAAGCGAATTGACTGGCAAATCCCTCCAGTCTCGCCCGCCAGCGCGGATCGTCCTGAATGGCGCGGTTGACGATGCCGCGCGGCACCTCGCCCTTCATCAGCGACAGGACGGCGGTTATGTCGGCGGCGCCGTTCCCGGCGAAGCATTCGTCCGTCCAGCAGATCGAGTGCGGCGTGACGATGACGTTGTCGAGCGCCAGGATCGGCTCGTCGGCCGGGCACGGCTCGGCCTCGAAGACGTCGAGGCCGGCTCCGGCGATCGTGCCGTCGGTGAGGGCGGTGTACAGCGCCTGCTGATCGACGATCGGGCCGCGCGCTGTATTGATCAGATAGGCGGTCGGCTTCATCAGCTTTAGCCGCTCGGCATTGACGAGATGCCGTGTCTCGTCCGACAGCGGCACGCTGACCGACAGGAAATCCGACTGCCGGAACACGTCTTCCATCGAGACCAGTTCGACGCCGAGATCCCGGGCGGTTTCCGGGCTGACAAAGGGATCGTGGGCGATGAAGCGCATGCCGAAGGGGGCGGCCATGCGCAGCACCTCGGCGCCGATATTGCCGAGGCCGAGCTGGCCGAGCGTCTTGCCGATTAGGCCTTCGCCCATGAAATCGGCCCGCTTGGCCCAGCCATCGGGGCCTTCCCGGCAGATCCGGTCCTTGATCATGAGTTTCTGGGAGAGCGCCAGGATGTAGGTCAGCACGGAAACGGCGACCGGCCGCCGGACTCCGTCCGGTGTGATGATCACCGAAATGCCGTTGTCACCGCAGGCTTCCAGGTCGACATTGTCGTAGCCGACCCCGAAGCGGGCGACGGCTGCGAGCGTGTCGCCAGGGGGGATGGAAGCGCGCGTGAATTTCGGCACGAGCAGGATGAGGACGTGGCAGCCCTCCAGTCCGGCGGCCGGTATGACGCCGTCGACGGGGTCGACCCACACGACCTCGATGCGGGGATCGGTCGTCAACGGCGTCAGGTCGAAGCTGGGATAGGTCGGCGATCCGTCGGCCTTGCGAAAGTCACCGGACAGGGCGACGCGGAACCGCGACATGGCCGCCTCCTATTTCGTCCTGCTGCGCTGAGTGGCGCCGCGTCGGGCGGGAGCTTTCTTCGGCTTCTTCGCCACCGACTTGCTGGCCGCGGCCGATTTCGCCGCAACGGTCTTTGTCGGCCCTTTCCTGGCCGCCGCCTTTTTCGCCGGCGCCCGCTTCGGCCCGGCCATCCCGCAGCCGCAGCCATCGCGGATCGCCTTGACGGCGTCGGTGAGGGCTGCCTGCAGCAGCCAGACGTCGCCGGAATAGCAGATGAAGTCGAAGCCTTCCTGGAACAGCGCGACGCCGGAGGCGGTATCGGGCACCAGCCGGCCAACCGCCTTGCCGTGCTTGCGGCCCGCGGCGATCGTGTGGGCGATCGCGTCGGTGAATTTCGGATGATCGAACTTGCCCGGGATGCCGAGCGAGCAGGACAGGTCGAAATGGCCGACCCAGAGGCAGTCGACGCCGTTGGTGGCGGCGATCTCCTCGGCGTTCTCGACTCCCTCGGCGGTTTCGATCTGGGCAAACAGCGTCGAGCGCGCGTTCGTCGCCGCGAGCTTCTTCATGACGTCGCCGGCGAGATAGTTGTCATGGGCGATGCCGAGCGCGACGCCGCGATTTCCCTCAGGCGTATATTTCATGCAGTCGAGGATGGCGCGGGCCTCGCCGGCATTGTTGACCATTGGCACCATCAGGCCTTCCGCGCCCATGTCGAGGGCCCGGGCGATGTGATGGTATTCCTTCGAGGGGACCCGGACGATCGTGGGCAATGCGGCCGCTTCGAAATAGCGGATCGCGTTCTTGATCGTCTCGTTGTGGAAGCCCGAGTGCTCGGTGTCGAACAGGACGAAGTCGCAGCCGGCATTCTTGAGGATGTGCCCGATGCCCGGCGTCGCGAATTCGACGATGAAATGCCCGACCTTGAGTTTGCGCGTGCCGCACAGGGCGCGCAGTGCCGCGTCTGCCAAGGATGCCTCCCGTACGTCTTGTGAGAATTCTTCCGGTCTTGCAGCCGGTTTGTCTACTGGTAATACCAGTTCAGGATGCGCGGTTTGTCAATAGGTGGTGCGGTAGCAAATGTGCTGCAGGGTCATTTTTTCGGCACGAGATGGGTGCGGTGATAGAGGATGTTGGCGCGCGTCAGGTGGTCGTGCATCGCCTTTGCGGCGCGCGCGGGGTCCTGTGCCTCGATCGCTTTCAAGATTTCGTCATGCTCATCGAGGGTGAGCTGCTCGCGACCGGGCAGCCGGACGAGATCGATGTGGAAGTCGGCGAGCCAGCGGAAGATCGCCTCGCTCAGCGCGGTATAGATCGGATTGCCGCTGATCGAGGCGATTTCGCGATGGAACTCGGAATCGTAGTGCAGGAACTGGGTCTTGTCGTTCCGCGCGGTCTCCTGCGCGTCGAGGATCTTTCGCAGGCGCACGACATCCGCCGTCGTTCTGCGGCGGGCGGCGGCCTCGGCCATGGCGGTGAAGAAGGCCAGCCGCGCTTCTTTCAGATGTTCCAGGCTTGCCGGCGAGTTCGCCAGCAGGTGGCGCATCGTGTCGCCGAACTGCTCGGCCATGCGGCCAAGCGACGGCTCGGCGACCCGGGCGCGGTCGCCGTGGCGGATTTCGATCAGGCCCATGTTCTGCAGGCTCTGCATCGCTTCCCTGACCACCGGGCGGCCGACATCGAACATGCGCATCAATTCGCGCTCGGAGGGCAGCGGGTCGCCGGGCGCAAACTTGTCGCTTTCGAGCAACGAGCGGATGTGTTCGCGCACGCTATGGGCGCGCTTCGGCTTTTTGCGCTGCGGCATCTCAGAGGTCATACCAGTATGATGGGTCATACGACGGCCGGGCTCAAGGTCGATCGTCTCTTTGCCGCCGGGAGGGGAGGGTCGCCGGGCGGGTCAGCTTGGCCACTCCCTCGGATGTCATGCCCGGACTTGTTCCAGGCATCCATGAACACAGTCGCCGGCCTGGGTGTTGATGGATTGCCGGGACAAGCCCGGCAATGACAGCGGAGGGGGCGGCCGAACTCAATCCCCTCCCTCGTCATCCCGGAATTCGCGACAGCGAATATCCGGGATCGGAGAGCCACTGATCCAACGATGGAAAATACCAGCGGGCGCCCGGGCTCCCCGATCCCGGCTCGGCCTTACGGCCGTCCGGGATGACGATTGAGAGACATTGGACCAAACCCTCTCCCCGGTCATTGCCGGGCTTGTCCCGGCAATCCATTGGCCTCGGCGATCAATGGTGCGGTGGATTGGATCCCCGGGGACAAGCCCGGGGATGACCTCGGCGGGATAGGGTGATCCGCATGCCGCCAGTCCTTCGAAGGCATGCTCTGCAATCAACACCAAACCCCGGCTTGTCCTCCGCAGAGGGTTTTCGAACGAGGCGAACGCCCGCCCGTCCCGGCCTTAGTCGAGCCGCAGACCCGCATGCCGTTCGATCAGTTCGGCGATCTGCGTGTGATCGGCGCCCGCCTCGAGCGTTTCGGCCGCTTCCGTCCACAAGGCTCCGACCGAGGCACCGAGCGGGGCGATCTCGCCGCTTCCCTCGACCATGTCGAGCGCCGTGCGGATGTCCTTCTGCATCAGCGCGAGCGCGAAGCCGGAGGCGAAGCTGCGCGACAGGACGAATTGATGGATCTTCTTGTCGGTCGAGTTGTTGCGCCCTGTCGAGACGTTGAGGACATCGGTCAGCATGTCGAGGTCGAGGCCGAACTTCCGGCCGAGCAGCAACGTCTCGACCGTCAGCGCCAGCGTCCCCGCCGACAGGAGATTGTTGAGCGCCTTGGTCGCCTGTCCGGAGCCGAGCGGGCCGGTGTGAAAGATCGTCGTGCCCATCGCTTCGAGAAGCGGCATCGCCCGTTCAATCGCCTCGTCTGTGCCGCCGGCCATGATCGACAGCGCGCCGGTTTCGGCCCGCGCGACACCGCCGGAAACCGGCGCATCGACGATGTCGAGGTGCTTGTCCCCGAGTCGCTCCAGAAGCGAGGCATAGGTTCCAGGCGCCGACGAACTCATGTCGATCACCAGGCCGCCCGGCATAAGCTGGTCGAGCACGCCGCCCTCCGACAGGACGCTTGCGACGATCTTGCCGTTCGGCAGGCTCATGATGACGGCGGCGCTGCCGGAGGCCGCCTCGGCGGGGCTCGAACAGACCGTGACGCCGGCCTCACCGGCAAACGCGGCGCGGGCGTCCGCCTCCGCATCGAAGACGCGCAAGCCCTCCGGCGCCGTCTTGAGCAGATTGCGGGCCATCGGATTGCCCATATGGCCAAGGCCGATGAAGGCGATGGGTCCCATCGCGGGCGTGGTGGTCATGGAAGCCTCCCGTGTCATCCGCCCTTCCAGAGGCGTATCGCCGGGAAGGGTACGCCTGCCTTCATGGCACGGGAAGAGTGAAACCGACCCTGTCGGTCGATGTCTCTGTCAGGCCATGCCGACCTGGGTCCGGTTCGGGCCGATATCGTTCGGCCGTGCCATCAGAAGCGCGGTCAGCTCGTCGCGCAGGGCCCTGTGGGCGGGATCATCGAACAGGTTCGTCAGTTCGTGCGGATCGGCCACAAGGTCATACATCTCGCCGGCGCCTGATTGCAGCTCCATGGTCAGCTTGGCCGAGCGCGAGCGCACGGTGCGCAGGCTTAAGCCTACGCCGACGCGGCCGGGCAGCAGCTCCCATTCGCTGAGGGCTGCATCACGGGTTCCGGAGCCGGAGACGACGTCGCGCATCGAGCGGCCATGGATCTCCATCAGGCTTTCCGCGCCTGCCCAGTCGAGAAAGGTCGCGCCCATGTCGAGGGTCGACAGCGGCTCGTGCGACGTCTTACCGGAGGGGACATCCGGCCCCTTGACGATCGCGCCGACATTCAAAAGCCCCTCGAACGGCATAGGCCCTTTAAGCACCAGGCCGTGGTCGCCGAGCCAGTCGCCATGGTCGGAGGTGTAGACGATATAGGTGTTGTCGGCGAGACCGCGGTGTTCGAGCGCGGTCAGGATACGGCCGACGCAATGGTCGATCAGCGCGATCTGGCCATAGGTGTTCGCGGTGATCTCGCGCAGATGGTCATCCGACACCTCCGCCATGCGCGAATAGCTCTCGCGGATTTCGCGGTGCTCCTCGGGGATCTCGTTTTCCAGCGCCGCGCGATGCCACCACGGGCGGCCGTCGAGCTTGCGCCGGCGGTGTTCGGGCAGGTCGACGTCCTCGGGCCGGTGCAGCGAGGCCCAGGGCTCCGGGGCGTCGAAGGGGTGGTGCGGATCTGGGAAGGAGACCCAGAGGCAGAAGGGCTGGTCGCGGTCTTCCTGCATGTAAGCGATCGCCCGGTCGGCGATCCAGGTCGAGTTGTGCCAGGCAACCGGCAGTTTCGACGACCAGACTTGCGGCGCGCCCTTGTGATCGTGATGGCTTTCCCAGAGCAGCTTGTTTTTCAGGTTGCCGCGGCCGTCGCCATAGTACCACTCCTCGTAGGCGAGGCCGCCAGGCGGCCTTTCCGGCAGCCACCAGTTATGGCCGACCACCAGCAGTTCGGCGTGGTCGAAACCCATATACGGGCCGCGCCAGCCGGGCGGGACTTTGGCGGAGCCGGAAAGGCTCTCCACCGTGCCGGTGTCGGCGAATGTGTGATAGGTGGCGAAATGGGCCTTGCCGATCTTGGCGGTGTGATAGCCGGCCGCCGACAGCGATCCGGCGAAGCCTTTCTCCCCGATCGCCGGGTCGAGGTCGATGCCGTTGTCGTGGACCCCGTGGGTCCGGGGCAGAAGGCCGGTGAGGATCGAGGCGCGGGCGGGCTGGCAGACGACGCAGGGCGTGATGACGGTTTCCAGCGACGTGCCTTCGCTTGCCAGCAGGTCGAGATGCGGCGTCAGGACCTTGCGGCCGCGAAACCCGTAGCAGTCGCCGCGCTGCTGGTCGGCGGTGATGAACAGGATATTCGGTCTGCTGCCGGGCATCATGCGCTCCGTTGGGTTGGTCCGGGAATGCCGGTTAGTGCGACATCAGGATCGGAATGGTCGAGTGGTCGAGGATCTGCTGGGTCACGCCGCCCAGCAGCTCCTCGCGAAAGACGCTGTGCTCGAAGGCGCCTATTACCAGGAGGCCGGCGTCGGAGCCCGAACAGAAGTCAAGCAGGGTGCGGCCGACGCCCTTGGGATGGCAGGGCAGGTGGATCGTCTCGGCCGCGATGCCGTGGCGGGCGAGTGCCGTTTCGACGTCAATGCCCCGCAACGGCGTGCCGAGCCTGCCGGCGTCGACGGTGACGACCGTCACCTTCTGCTTGGTTTCGAGGATCTGCATCGAATCGTGCAGCGCCCGCGTCGCCGTGCGCCGGCCGTCCCAGGCCAGGATCGCATGCTCGCGGATGCGCACATCGCTGAATGTGCGCGGCACCACGAGCACCGGTCGGCCGCTGCGCACGGCGATCCGGTCGGGATGCAGCTCCATCCGCCGCTGCCCTTGCAGGATGTCGCGGCGGCCGACGATCGTGAGGTCGAACATCAACGCGTAGTCGGCAACCGTCGCGTCGGCGTTTCCGTGGTGCTCGATCCAGTGCAGCTTGTCCTTCGCGACGCGGGGGTCGGCCGCCGCCAGGAAGGCATCGCGGATCTGGCGGTGGGCGGAGGCCTCGAGTTGATCGAGCGAGGCGGAGAGCTCCTTGGGGATCCAGGTTTCGTCGCCGAGCCGCGCCTTGGCGCTGCGATGGGCGAGAAGGCCGGTGACGTGGGCCCCGTATTTCTCATGCGCGAGGATGGCGGCCTTAAGCGCGGCGTTCGAGGACTCCGAGCCGTTATAGGCGACAAGGATGTTGCTGATCGTCATCGCGTTTCGTCCTGCATCAGTCGGCCCCCATCGATCGGCCCCATCATTCGGCCCTGCCGCGCCGGATGGCCGCGACGACGACGATCGCGGTCAGGGCCATGAAGGCGATCGAGACCGGGCTGCTCACCAGGAACCAGGGATCGCCGCCGGTTGCCGCAAAGGCCTGGCGCGAGGTGTCCTCCAGCCGTCCGCCGAGGATGAAGGCGATGACGAAGGGCAGCGGCGAGATCGCCAGGACCCGCATCAGATAGCCGAGCACGCCGAAGCCCAGCGTGAACCAGACCGCGGCCATGGCGGTTTCCTGGACATAGATCGCCGTCAGCGTCAGCAGCAGCACGACCGGCAGCAGCACCTGCTTGGGGATGCGTGTCATCACCGCCATCGCGCGCATGAAGACGCCGCCGATCGTCCAGTTCATCAGGTTGGCGAGGATCATGCAGGTGAACAGGCCGAAGGCGACGACGAGCTCCGGATTGACCTGATCCGTGGTGAACTTGAAGACGGAGGGCCCCGGCGTGAAGCCGCCGATGCTTTCGGCGGCGAGGATCAGGAACACGGCGGCTGCGTTGCCGGGGATGCCGAGCGACAGGACGGGGATGAGATTGGCGCCGGAGACCGACGAGTTCGCCGCTTCGGTTGCCGCGACGCCTTCCGGCACGCCCTTGCCGAAATCCAGCGCGTCGTGCTTACGCACTTTCTGATAGCGACGCTTGCCGACCGTGTAGCCGATGGTGGCGGCCAGCGTCGAGCCGATGCCGGGCAGGGCGCCGATGACCGTGCCGACCACCGCCGAGCGGCCGATATAGGGCATCAGCCGGCCGATGTCGCGGAGCGACAGTCGCTGGTTGGCTTCTTCCTCCATCACCGTGCCCGCCGTACCGTCGTCGCGCCGGCGCCAGTAAAGGGCGAGTTCGTGCAGGACCGCGCCGACGATCAGCACACCGAGTACGGTGCTTGCCAGCGGAAAGCCCTCGCTCAGCGCCTCGTTGCCGATCGACAAGCGGGGGTAGAAGTCCTGGCCGGTGCCGACATAGGCGGCCAGCAGGCCGAGGCCGGTGGAGATCAGGCCCTTGGCGAGCGAGCCGCCGACGGCGGCTGCGATGAAGGACATCGACAGAATGAGCAGCGCCGCCTTCTCCGGCAGGTCGAGATAGCCCTCGACGAGCAGCGCCAGGAAGGGCGCGCAGATGATCAGCACGATGTCGGAAAAGGTATCGCCGGTGACGGAGGAGAAATGGGCGACGCGCAGCGCCTTGCCGCCGAGCCCGCGGCGGGCCATCGGATAGCCGTCGAGCGTCGTCATGAAGGCGTCGGGCGTGCCCGGCGTGTTGAACAGGATCGCCGGCACCGCGCCGCCGATGGTCGCGCCCTTCATGATGCCGATCAGGAAGCCCAGAACGGGCAGCAGGGCATCGGGCGTGAAGCCGAAGATGGAGATCAGGATCGGCAGCGAAATCGCCATGGCGATCGGCCCGGCGAGCCCCGGCGTCGCGCCGACGGCGACGCCGAGCAGGAAGCCGAAGAAGATCATCGCCAGCGTCACCGAGATCGAGATGCCGGCGAGCGAGACGAACTCCGGCCCCTGGAAAACGGCGAGGATACCGAGCCAGATATAGTCGAGCGTGCCCATCAGAAGTCACCGTTGGGCGGCAGCAGCAGGTCGTCGAAGGGCAGGTCGTAGATGGCGATCATCGCGATGACGGCGACGATCGCGACGACGAGCGCCTTCAGCGAGACTCGCCGCTCGGCAAGCGAGATGACGCCGAGGATCGCCAGGGTGCCGCCGGTCAGGAAGCCCAGATACTTCCACGGGACGGTGTCGCGCAGCAGCCGGTATTCAAGCGCCGATCCGGTCGCCTGATTGGCGACCCAGACGGCGGCCGGGCCGGTAACGAGCATGACGAGGAAACAGACGCCCAGATACGCGACGATCAACAGCGCGAAGCGGATCGCCTGGCCGTCGACGGGCGTCGGCTCGCTCGGCGGCCGCTCGACAAAGGCCAGGATCACCCCGCCGAGCAGCAGGAAGACGCCGGCCACCGTCGGCCCAAGCGCATCGCCGATCTCCACCTGGCGGCGGATCTTCTCGACGATCCCGGTTTCGACGTCTAGCGGGATCCAGACGAACAGCAGGACCAGCGCCAGGACGCAGACGACAAGGCCGATCCAGCGGTTCTGGGTCATGGCCATGGCGCTGTTCCCCGTCTTGCCGGTCCGTCTCTTGCCGGTCCGCACCCGTCACGTTGTGGCGGGTGCGGACCGGGTCAGAGTGTGGCCGCTATTCCGACGCGGCCTTGAGCAGGGCCTCGGAAGACTGGAAGCCGGCCTCCAACTGGGCGTCGAGTTCGGCGCCCTGGATGATCACCGGGCCGCCGAAGGCCTTCTGGATCAGGCCGCCGGGCTTGGAATTCACATCGGAGACGGCGTCGGCGATCGCCTTGGCCATCGTCTCGATCGCGTCCTGCGGCATGCCGGCGGGGCCGACGAAGAGGAACTGTCCGTCGGAATCGAATTCGACACCAAGGGTGGCAAGCGTCGGCGCGTCGGGGGTCTGCTCCAGCGGCACCGACAGGGCAGAGGCGAGGTTGACGAGATCGCCGGCCGCGACGCCGGCGCGCTGGATGCCGGCCATGAAGCCGACATCGAGGTCGCCGGCATTGACGCCATCAAGCACGGCGCGGCCGCCCTGGACGCTGACGATGTTGAAGTCGACACCTTGCGCCTTGGAGAGCAGGTAGGCGATATCGGCAAGCCTGGGGCTCATCACGCCGAAGCGGATCTGCTCGCCGCCCTTGGCTGCCGCGATCATGTCGTCGATCGATTTCCAGCCCTTGGACGATGCCGAGACGACGCCCATCTGGAAGCCGGCGGTGGTGGTGATGCCGGCGAAATCGGACGGTTTCATGCCGGCATTCGGCGCGGCCGCCATGTTGTAGCCGAAGGTCTCCGTGACCGCCATGCCGACGACCGTGCCGTCCGCAGGCGCCTTCTTCAGCGCGGCCGCCATGGTCAGGCCGCCCTTGCCGGTCGCTTGCTCGGGAATGAACTTCCAGCCGAGCTTGTCTTCCAGCGTCTCGGCGATCAGGCGGGCCTGCGTATCGGCGCCGCCGCCGGCGCGGAAGGCGATCAGAAGCTTGATCGGGCCCGGCGGCGTCCAGTCGGCGGCCATTGCGCCCGTCGCGGTTGCGAGCATGGCGGCGCCGGCGATCAGTGTCTTCCAGATGGATGGCATTCTTTTCTCCCTGGCCAGTCGGATTTTGTCCCAGTCCAATTTTGTCGATGACTGTTCATGCATTTGACGTTGGCCATAGAATGCCGGTGTTTAGTTGATCGGTCAACCAAAAAGGTTGACACCTCAACATAGGCATGCGAGCCTTCCAGGGCGAGAGAGGTTTGAGATGCTCGAAAAGAACCGGTCTCCGGGTGCGGAATCGCAGGTTCCGCTAAGGGAGATGCTGACTTACCGGCTGGCCCGGCTGAATGCGAAACTGTCCGCCCAGGCATCGCGGATCCTGAAGGATTCGGCGGAGATTTCGCTCGGCCAATGGCGCATCCTCGTCTTTCTGGACGTCTACGACGCCTGCAAGATGACCGATTTCGTCCGGTTTTCCGGCTTCGACAAAGGGCAGGTCAGCCGCAATGTCAGCGATCTGATCAAGCTCGGGCTGGTCTCGGCGGAACGCAGCGAAACCGATCAGCGGACCCAGAACCTCTCGATGACATCGCTCGGGCGGCGGACCTTCGAGCGCGCGCGCCCGGCGATGCGCCGCCGGCAGGCCGCGCTCCTGGATATGCTCAGCGAGGACGAGCGGGCGATGTTCTATTTCATCATCGAGAAACTCGAGGATGTGGCCGGTGCCGCGCCGGAGATCTTCGTGGATGAAGACGCCGGCTCCGGAAGCACGGAGTGAGATGCTTCGCCGATCGCGCCAGCGGACTGAACTCCAAACAACCCGGCGAGTGTAAATGACGTCCAACTTCCTGATCATCATGTCGGACGAGCATCAGGCGCGTGCAATGGGCTGCGCCGGGCATCCGTTCGTCCAGACGCCATACATGGACGCCCTGGCCGCGCGCGGCACGCGCTTTGCCAACGCCTATACGCCAAGCCCGATCTGCGTGCCGGCGCGGGCGAGCTTCGCGACGGGGCAATATGTCCACCAGACCCGGCTGTGGGACAACGCGATGCCCTACACCGGGGCGATCCGAGGCTGGGGGCATGCGCTGCAGGAGCGTGGCGTTTCCGTCGAATCGATCGGCAAGCTGCACTACCGCGACGAACGCGATCCCGCCGGCTTCGATGTCGAGCACATTCCGATGATGGTGCAGGGCGGCGTCGGCATGGTCTGGGGCCTGATCCGCAACGAGGACGAGCGGCGGACGCCGGATGCAAGAATGCTCGGCGACTATATCGGTCCGGGCGAGAGCAAATACACCGAATACGATGCGGCCGTGACGACGCGGACGAAGCAGTGGTTCGCCGAGCGGGCGGCCTCGGGCGACGATCGTCCGTGGTGTCTCTATGTCGGGCTTGTCGCGCCGCATTTTCCGCTTGTCGCGCCGCAGCGCTTTTACGACCTCTATGGGGACCTGCCGATGCCCGAGGTGAAGCTGCATCCGCGCGACGGCTATGTGCGTCATCCCTGGGTTGAAAAGCAGAACGGGCCGATGGACAGCGAGGCCGCCTTCGCCGACGAGGCCGAGCGGCAGCGCGCGTTCCGTGCCTATTACGGGCTAACCACCTGGCTCGACCATAATGTCGGGGAAATCCTGGAAGCGCTTGAAGCGCATGGATTTTCGCAATCGACAACCGTCGTCTACACATCCGATCACGGCGACAATCTCGGCGCGCGCGGGCTGTGGGGCAAGTCGAACCTCTATGAGGAAAGCACGCGGGTGCCGATGGTTATGGCCGGGCCCGGTGTGGACAGTGGCATCTGCGAGACGCCGGTGTCGCTGATCGATCTGTCGGAGACGATCGCCCGGCATTTCGGCGGGGAGATTGAAGCCGCGCCCGGCGCGCGGTCGCTTGCCGATATCGCGGCGGAACCTGACGACCCGGACCGGCCGGTCTTCAGCGAATACCATGCGATCGGAGCGGTCTCGGGCGGCTACATGCTGCGCAAGGGGCGGTGGAAGCTCAACCACTATATCGGCTTTGCGCCGGAGCTTTTCGACCTTGTCGAGGATCCGGAGGAACTGGTCGATCTCGCCGGCGATCCGGCCCATGCCGCCCGGCTTGCGGCGATGGAAAGCGCGCTTCGCGACATCGTCGATCCGGACGCCGCCAACGAACTGGCCTTTGCCGACCAGGCCGCGCTGATCGACAAGGTCGGCGGCAAGGAAAAGGCACTGACGATGGGGCCGAACGCCGCGACGCCGCCGCCGGCGGTTTGACGGGTCAGGTTACCCGCGAAACCGTCTGATACTTCTCCTCGCGCCACAGCGCCTTGCCGATCACCTCTTCCAGCACCTCGCAGGCGCGCAGGACATCGTTTTCGTCAAGATAGAGCGGCGTGAAGCCGAAGCGCATGATGTTGGGCGCGCGGAAGTCGCCGATGACGCCGCGATCGATCAGCGCCTGCATCGCCGCGTAACCATGCTCGAAGGCAAAGGAGACCTGCGATCCCCGTGCGCGGGGATCGCGCGGCGAGGCGAGCGTCAAGTCCGGGCAGCGCGCCTCGACCTCGGCGATGAAGCGCTCCGACAGGGCGATCGAGGCAGCGCGGAGGTCGGCCATGTCGACGCCCTCCCAGACGTCGAGGGCCTTGTCGAGGATCGCGAGCTGGACGATCGGCGGGGTGCCGACGCGCAGCCGTTCCGTCGACATCGCCGGGCGGTAGCCGAGTTCCATGGCAAACGGCGCGTCGTGGCCCATCCAGCCGGCGAGCGCGGGATCGATATCCGTGACGATATCCGGCCGGGCATAGATGAAGGCCGGCGCGCCGGGGCCGCCGTTCAGGTATTTATAGGTGCAGCCGATGGCGAACTCGGCGTTGCTGCCGGCGAGGTCGAGGGGCAGGGCGCCGGCGGAATGGGCGAGGTCCCAGATCATCACCGCGCCGGCGTCCTGCGCGCGGCGGGTAATGTCGGCCATGTCATGCAGGCGGCCGGTGCGGTAGTCGACATGGGTCAAGAGGACGGCCGCGACGTCGTCGGTAATGTGATCGGCGACGGCTTCCGGCGCCGGCGTCTGGATCCCGTAATCCTTGCCGATCGTGCCGATCAGCCCCTGCGCCATGTAGAGATCGGTCGGAAAGTTGCCGCTGTCCGACAGGATCGTCTTGCGGCCGGGCCGCATCTTAAGCGCCGCGTCGAGGGCCTGATAAACCTTGATCGACAGGGTGTCGCCGGTCGCGACGGAGCCTTCGGGCGCACCGATCAGGCCGGCGATCCGGTCGCCGACCTGCTTGGGCAGCGAAATCCAGTCGGCCTGGTTCCAGGCGCGGATCAGCAATTCGCCCCACTGGGCGCGGATCACCGTCTCGATATGCTCGGCCGCCCCCTTCGGCAGAACGCCGAGCGAATTGCCGTCGAGATAGACGATGTCGTCGGGGAGGCTGAACAGGTCCTTGCGGGGAAGGGAAGCGGGCATGATCAGAGGTCTCCGCGGACGTTCCAGAGTTCGGGGAAGAGGACGACATCGAGCATCCGGCGCAGATACTGGACGCCGGAGGTGCCGCCGGTGCCGCGCTTGAAGCCGATCACCCGCTCCACCGTCGTGACGTGGTTGAAGCGCCAGCGGCGGAAATAGTCCTCCAGGTCGACGAGCTTCTCGCCGAGCTCGTAGAGCGTCCAGTAGGTCTCGGTGTTCTCGTAGACCTGTTTCCACCGGTCCTGGATCTCGGGCACCGCCTCGTGCGGCGATTTAAGTTGCGGAGCCGGGGCGTTCTCATCGGAACCGTCCAGCGTGCGATACAAAAGCCCGACGACCTCGTCGTAGAAGCTCGACCGTTCGAGTTCTTCGGCCAGCATCGCCCGGACGTCGGGAACATGGGCGTGCGGTTTGAGCATGTTGGGGTTCCGGTTGCCGAGCACGTATTCGATCATCCGGTACTGGTAGGACTGGAAGCCGGAGGAGGGGCCGAGCGCCTCGCGGAAGCGGGTGTAGTCGGCCGGCGTCATGGTGCGCAGCACGTCCCAGGCGCTGTTGAGCTGCTCGAAGATCCGCGACACGCGCGCCAGCATCTTGAACATGCCCGCCGTATCGCCCGACCGCAGGCCCTCGCGGGCGGCGGCCAGTTCGTGGATGGCGAGCTTCATCCACAATTCGCTGGTCTGATGCTGGATGATGAACAGCATCTCGTCATGGGCATTGCTCAGCGGATGCTGCTGGGTCAGCACCGTGTCGAGATGCAGATAGTCGCCATAGGACATGGCGGCGCGGAAATCCATCTTCGCGCCGTCGCTGCCGGGGTTGTAGGCCCCCGGCTCGCCGCCTTGCGCGCTCATGTTCCCGGCCGCAGCCGGAAGCGCTGGATCTTGCCGCTTTCGGTCTTCGGCAGTTCGCGCGTGAAGACGATCGAGCGCGGGTATTTATACGGCGCGATCGTTTCCTTGACGTGGTCCTGCAGGCGCTTGACGAGATCTTCGCTCGGCGTCTCGGAGGCGCCGAGCACCACATGCGCCTCGACGATCGCGCCGCGCTCCTCGTCGGGCACGCCGATCACGGCGCATTCGGCGACCGCGTCATGGGAGAGCAGGGCGGCCTCGACCTCGGGGCCGGCGATGTTGTAGCCCGACGAGACAATCATGTCGTCGGCGCGGGCGGCGAAATGGAAATAGCCGTCGGCGTCTTCAAGGAAGGCATCACCGGTAATATTCCAGCCGTTCTGGACATATTCGGTCTGTCGCTCGCCGCCCAGATAGCGGCAGCCGGTCGGCCCGCGCACCGCGAGCCGGCCGATCTCGCCGGGCTTTAAGCCTTCGCCATCGGGGCCGATCACCTTCGCCTCGTAGCCGGTGACCGGCTTGCCGGTGCAGGCGGGCTTGTGGTCCTTGAAGCGGTTGGTGATGAAGATGTGCAGCATCTCGGTCGCGCCGATGCCGTCGAGCATCGGCTTGCCGGTCTTGTCCATCCATTCCTGGTAGACGGGGCCGGGCAGGGTCTCGCCGGCGGAGACGGCAGCCCGCAGCGAGCTTAAGTCGGCGCCTTCGTCCATCGCCCGCATCATCGCGCGATAGGCGGTCGGCGCGGTGAAGCTGACGGTCGCCTTGTAGGTCTCGATGATCTCGATCATGTTCGGCGGCGTCGCGTTCTCAAGCAACGTCGCGGTGGCGCCGAAGCGTAGTGGAAAGATCGCAAGCCCGCCGAGCCCGAAGGTGAAGGCGAGCGGCGGCGAGCCGACGAAGATGTCGCCGGGATGGACGTCGAGCACCTCCTTGGCATAACCGTCGGCGATGATCAGCAGGTCGCGGTGGAAATGCATCGTGCCCTTGGGCTCGCCGGTCGAGCCGGAAGTGAAGCCGATCAGCGCGACATCGTCCTGTGCGGTGTCGACGGGATCGAATTGCACCGGCTTTTCCAGCGCCAGCCGGTCGAGTTCGGCATCGTGATTGGCCGTTCCGTCGAAGCCCGCAACGATTTTGAGGTGCTTGCTGTCCTTGGCGCAGGCGATCATCTCGTCCATCAGGCGGGTGTCGCAGAGCGCGTGGGTGATCTCGGCCTTGTCGACATATTTCTTGAGTTCGCCGGCGCGCAGCATCGGCATGGTGTTGACGACCACCGCGCCGGCCTTGGTGGCGGCGAGCCAGCAGGCGACCATCGCCGGATTGTTGGCCGAGCGGATCAACACCCGGTTGCCTGGCCGGACGCCCAGATCGGCGGTGAGCGCATGGGCGAGCCGGTTGGTCCAGTCGGCCAGTTCCTTGTAGGTGCGGCGGCGGCCATTGCCGATCAGCGCGGTGTGGTCGCCGAAACCCTGGTCGACCATCCGGTCGGTCAGTTCGACGCCGGCGTTCAGCCGGTCCGGGTAGTCGAAGCCGTCAAGCAGCAGGTCGGGCCAGGTCCCTTCCGCTGGCAGATTGTCCCGCGCGAACGGATCAGTGTGGGCGGATGGTCTGAGCATGATCAACGGGTCCCCTGGTCATCGATGCCCCTTGGTATCTATCGCGCCGGGCATCGGATTTCATGGCGCCATGGCCCGGATGCCGTCAGTCGAAAGCGTCCGGGCCGGCTCCATCAGCGAAGATTACAGGAAAATCATATTTATTTGAAGCTTAAAATAAATACCGGATCGGTTTTTTTGAGTTGGGTCCGCCTGCGTTACCGGAACGTCCGATGCACTCTGTACACAAACGGAACTATCGAATCCTCTGATCCATCAGGCACCATCTTCAAAAATTTCTTCAACCGTCCGCTCAAACAGCCGCGCGATTCTGAACGCCAGCGGCAATGAAGGGTCGTATTTTCCGTTCTCGATTGCGTTGACGGAGTTCCGCGAAACGCCGAGCTTCTTGGCGAGGTCGGCCTGCGTCCAGCGGCGCTCGGCGCGCAAAATCCGGATGTTGTTTTTCATCGTTGTTTCAGTTGTCCGCACCCGCTACCGCTTGGACGCCCACCACACCGAATTGGCGGTGACGAGCACCGCGCACATCACGAGAACGGTGAACGACACGCCCAATCCGAAGCCGGCTGCGGCAGGCGATAGCGGGCTCAGCGCTGCTAGGCTTGCGATGCCGCGCTGAACATCCAGCGATGCGACCATCAGCATGACAAACGCGATGGAAAGGGGGGCGCCAATCCCGCTCGCGGCCGCAAGGGCGTACCGTACGCCTGCCGACTTCAATTCATCGGTCCCCCGAAAGATCGAGATGAAGATCCACGCCGACCACATGACACACAGAACCACGAAAATGACGTTCACGAAAAACGGAGGAGAAAAGACCCAGAAGTAAGCGACGCCAAGAAAGATGACGATCGACGCCACTATCTGAGAGCGAGTGGAGGTAGGCATGACAAGTACCCTTATCGAAAAGACAAGCTAACTTGTCATTTCCCGTAGGCAGATGTCAAGCACCCTTTGCATACTCCTCGGCTGAAGGGACAGGCTGCCGCATACACGGGCTGGAAGTGAAGCGTCCTAGCCGCCGCTGACGACCTCCGGCAGGCGGCCGGCCGGCGGCGTATTGCGGCTGCGTTCGCTGCGCACGATGCCGTCGATGATCGTCATGCCGACGCCGGGCAGGTTGCCCAGGCTGACGGACTCCAGGATATCCTTGCCCGGCGCGTGCTGGGCCTGGTCCATCAGCACAAAATCGGCCGCGTAACCCGGCTCCAGCAGGCCGACATCGAGGTCGCGCTGGCGGGCGGTGTTGCCGTTGGCGAAGCAGAAGGCCAGTTCGGCCGGCACGTTGCCGAGGCTCGAGAGCATCGCCACCATGCGCAGGATGCCGAGCGGCTGGACGCCGGAGCCGGCCGGGCCGTCGGTGCCGAGGATGACGCGGTCGAGCTGTTTGAGCTCGCGGGCGGTGTTGAGGGTCAGGAGGGCGGCGCGCTCGTTGCCGTTGTGGACGATCTCCAGGCCCTTCGTGCAGCTTTCGCACAGGCAGACGATCTGGTCGTCGGGCAGGGCGGAGTGGCCGCCATTGATATGGCCGATCACGTCGGTGCCGGTCTCCAGCACCATGTCGGCATCGACGAGGCCGGAGCCGGGAATGGACGGGCCGCCGGTATGGATCGTGCTCTGGATGCCGTATTTGCGTGCCCAGTCGACCATCTGCTTGCCGGTCTTGCCGTCCTTGACCGAGCCGAGGCCGACCTCGCCGAGCAGCTTGACGCCGGCATCTGCGAGATCCTTGAAGTCCTGCTCCACCATGCCGTGCTCGATGACCGGGGCGCCGGCATGCACCTTGACGCCGGAGGGGCGGAAATTCTCGTACCAGCGCTGGGCGGCGATCGCCATCGCCTTCAGGCCGACGACATCCTTGGGCCGGCCGGGCATATGCACCTCGCCGGCCGAGATCATGGTGGTGACGCCGCCATGCAGGGTCGAATCGATCCAGTGAAGCTGCTGCTGGCGCGGCGTGTAGTCGCCGACGACGGGGTGGATGTGGCTGTCGATCAGGCCGGGCGCCAGCGTGACGCCCTTGGCGTCGACCGTGGTCGTCGCGCCCTCGGTGTCGAGGTCCTTTTCGTATCCGAAGGCGGAAATCCTGCCGTCGATGGCGATGACGCAATCGCCGTCGGCGATCGGCGCTTCCAGCTTGCCGGTCAGTAGGAGACCGATATTGCGTACAACCAGCTTCTGTTTGACATCGCTCATGCCGTCCGCCTCCGGATTTTGCCCATACTGTTTGTATGCTAACAGGTATGCGATCCGGATCAAGCAAACGCAGTAGCGCCGGTCGTAAGCCGCCTGTAGTTTCGGTTCGATAGGCAAAACCGCGAGAGACCATGGACGCCCGGGTGCCCCAGACTGAAGACTCCGATACGCCGGACTACCGGCTCGACGAGCAGATCGGCTATCTCCTGCGGCTCGCCAGCCAGCGCCATGCCGGCATCTTTCAGACGCATGCCGTGAGCGGCCTGACGCCGACTCAGTTCTCGGCGCTGGTGCGGCTCGGCGAACTGGGCGAGTGTTCGCAAAACGAGCTCGGGCGGCACACCGCGATGGATGTCGCGACGATCAAGGGCGTTGTCGATCGGCTGAAGGCGAAGGGCTTCGTCGACCTGCGGCCGGACCCCGGCGACAAGCGGCGCACGCTGATCTCTATTGCCGCGACGCATCGCGACCTGGTGCGGGCCCTGCATGAAACCGGCCGGGAGATCACCCGCGAGACGCTGAAACCTTTAACTGCCGCCGAGCAGCGCACCCTGGTCCGGCTGATGAAGAAGCTTATCTGAGCGGCTGCGGCGTCCCGCTTCCGGCGGGACGGGCAGCGGGCGATTGACTTCCCGCGCGCTCGGCAATTATGTTTGTATGCAAATGAATATCGCGGGCTGGAGGCGCGCTTGATCTACCTGACGCCCACAACCGTTGCCGAGGCGCTCGGTCTGCTTCAGACCGGCGAGGCGACGTTGGTTGCCGGGTGTACGGATTTCTTTCCAAGTCAGCGTCCGGGCTGTCAGGACCGCAGTATTCTCGACATCACCCGCGTGCCCGAGCTGCGCGGCATTTCAGCGACGCGAACCGGCTGGCGGATCGGCGCGGCGACGACCTGGACCGATGTGATCGAGGCGCCGCTGCCACCCGCCTTCGACGGCTTGAAGCTTGCCGCCCGCGAGGTCGGCTCGGTGCAGATCCAGAATGCTGGCACCGTCGCCGGCAATATCTGCAATGCTTCGCCCGCCGCCGACGGCGTGCCGCCGTTGCTGACGCTCAACGCCGAGGTCGAGGTGGCCAGCGCCGAGGCTGTCCGTCGGGTGCCGCTGTCCCGCTTCATCACCGGCGTTCGCAGCGTCAATCTGAAGCCCGGCGAGATGGTCGTGGCTTTGCATGTGCCAGCCGTTGCCGACACGGCGCGAAGCGCGTTCCTGAAGCTCGGCAGCCGCAAATATCTGGTGATCTCGATCGCGATGGTGGCTGTTGTCCTCGACCTTGACGACGGCCGGATCGGCGATATCCGCATTGCCGTCGGCGCCTGCTCGCCGGTCGCGCAGCGTCTGCCGGCGCTGGAGGATCATCTGCGCGGCCTGACCGCCGAGGCGGTCGAAACGGCCGTGATCGATGCGGACGCGTACCTGGCGCCGCTGCGGCCGATCGATGATGTGCGCGGCACGGCGGGCTACCGGATCGAGGCGGTTCAGGATCTGTGCCGGCGCGCCGTCCGTCAGGCGATGGGCGCGGCATGACACCGGTGGGGCATCATGGATAAGCGCACGAGCGAGACACGCATCGGATTTTCGCTGAACGGCGCCGAGGCCGAGGTCGTCCCGCTGCCCGGCGAACGGCTGTCGCAGAGCCTGCGCGAGCGGCTCGGCGCCCGCGACGTCAAGATCGGCTGCGATGCCGGCGATTGCGGCGCCTGCTCGGTGCTGGTCGACGGCGACGTCGTCTGCGCCTGCCTGATGCCGACCCATCAGGTGTCGGGCCGGACGGTGGAGACGCTTGCCGGTCTGGTCGAAAGTGACGGTCGGGCCCGCGCGCTCGCCGAGCGTTTCCAGGATCACGGCGCGGCGCAATGCGGCATATGCACGCCGGGCATGATGGTCGCGGCCGTGGCGCTTTTGCGCGACAATCCGAAGCCGAGCACGCTTGAGGTGCAGGACGCGCTCGGCGGCGTTTTGTGCCGCTGTACGGGGTATCGCAAGATTATCGACGCGGTTTGCGATGTGCCGCCGGCTCTGTCTGGCAGTGGCGCCGTGGGCGACGCGATCCGGCGGCTCGATGGGGTCGAGAAGGTGCATGGCGCGGAGCGCTTCGGTGACGATGTCGCGCCGCCTGGCACGCTGGAAATCCGCGTCATCCGCTCGCCGTATCCGCATGCGGCCTTCTCCTTCGGCGATCTCGACGCCTGGCGGGCAGCGCGCGCGGGTATCGAAGCCGTTCTGACCGCCGATGACGTACCCGGTTTGAACCGTTTCGGCGTCATTCCCGGTTTCATCGACCAGCCCGTTTTCGCCGAAGGGGTCGCCCGGTTTCGCGGCGAGGCGGTCGCCGCCGTCGTCGGCGTGCCCGACGTGATCCGCGATCTCGATCCCGACGACTTTCCGGTCACCTTCGAGCCGTTGCGCGATGTCCAGACCGTCGAGGCTGCCCGCGCCGGGGAGGCGCCGCGCCTGCATGATGCCCACGAGGGCAACGTCATGTGCCGCGGCTTCGTCACCTGCGGCGATCCGGACGGTGCCCTCGATATAGCCGATGTCACGGCGGAGGGGGTGTTCTCGACCGGTTTCGTCGAGCACGGTTATATCGAGCCGGAGGCGGGTTTTGCCCGGGTGATCGATGGCCGGGTGGAGGTGCATGCCTGCACCCAGGCGCCGACCATGGATCTCGATTCGCTCGAAACGATCCTCGGCATGGATCGCGGTCTGATCCGCGTGGTGCCGACCGGTGTCGGCGGCGGCTTCGGCTCGAAGCTTGATATCTCGGTCCAACCCTATCTGGCGCTCGGCGCGCTGAAGACCGGCAAGCCGGTGCGGATCTGTCTGACGCGGACCGAATCGATGCAGTCGACCACCAAGCGGCATCCCGCCCGGATGCAGGTGAAGATCGGCGCGATGCGCGACGGGAGGCTATCGGGCTGCGATTTCTATGGCGATTTCAATACGGGCGCCTATGCCTCCTGGGGCCCGACGGTGGCGAACCGCGTGCCGGTTCACGCCTCGGGGCCCTACCGGGTCGCCGACTATCGGGCGCGGTCCTGCGGGGTCTACACGAATTGCGTGCCGGCCGGCGCGTTTCGCGGCTTCGGCGTGCCGCAGGCGGCAATCGCCCAGGAAGCCCTGTTCGACGACCTGGCCGGGCAGCTTGATATGGATCCGCTCGAATTCCGCATCCTGAACGCGCTCGAAAACGGCGTGCCGACCGTCTGCGGACAGGTGTTCGAGACCGGTGTCGGCATCCGGCCGTGTCTCGAGGCGCTCAGGCCGGACTGGCAGCGGGAGCGGGCGGCGGCGGAGGCTTTCAACGTGGAGGACGGCAACCTGCGGCGCGGGGTCGGGGTCGCGGCCGGATGGTATGGCTGCGGCAACACATCGCTGCCCAATCCCTCGACGATCCGTGCCGGTATCCGGCCAGACGGCCAGGTCGTGCTGCATCAGGGCGCGGCCGATATCGGCCAGGGTGCCAACACGGTGATTTCCCAGATTTTCGCCGAGGCGCTTGGTGTGCCGGTGTCTTCGCTTGCGCTTGTCGGGCCGGATACGGACATGACGCCGGATGCCGGCAAGACGTCGGCGTCCCGTCAGACCTTCGTGACCGGCAATGCCGCGCGGTTGTGCGGCGAGGCGCTGCGGCGGCGGATTCTGCGGCGGGTCAATGCGTCGGAGGCGGCGGAATTGATTGTCGGGGATGGCGAAATCGGCATCACCGATGGCGACGGCGCGCATGTCATCGCGCTGTCCGACCTTCCGTGCGACGCGCATGGCTATGTCCTGAGCGCCGAGGAGACCTACGATCCGCCGACCAGGCCGCTTGATGAAAACGGCCAGGGCGAGCCCTATGCCCAGATGGGCTATGCCGCGCAGATCGCGGTCCTGGAGGTCGATACCAGGCTTGGCACCGTCCGGCCGGTGCGTTTCGTCGCAGCCCACGATGTCGGCAAGGCGATCAACCCGATGCTGGTCGAGGGTCAGGTTCATGGCGGTATCGCCCAGGGGCTCGGCATGGCGCTGATGGAGTCCTATCTGCCCGGCCGCACCGAGAACCTGCACGACTATCTGATCCCGACGATCGGCGACATTCCGCCGATCGACACGATCATCGTTGAACAGCCCGACGGACATGGCCCTTACGGCGCCAAGGGGCTCGGCGAGCATGCGCTGGTGCCGACGGCGGCGGCGATCCTGAACGCGATCAGGCATGCTTGCGGCGTCCGCATTCATGCAGTGCCGGCGACGCCGTCCGCGATCCATGCGGCGTTGCGCGGGCGCGACGAGACGGGCGCGTGATGCCGGGTCCGGTCGCGGCACGGCTGGGCGACGGCAGGCGGTTGCATCTCCAGCACGGTCCGATCGATCTGATCATCGAGGCAACGGGCGCGGGGCCGGCGGTGCGCGAGGCTCACGCGGCGGCTGCGGAACGGTTCGATGGCCTGCTCGAGGCGCTTGTCTCGGAGTTGCCCTTCCTACGCGCGCGCCTGCGGCCGGGCTCGCCCTTGCCCGACGGACCGGTCGCCCGGCGGATGGTCCGCGCAGCGCAGCCTTTCTGCGCCGATTGCTTCGTCACGCCGATGGCGGCGGTCGCCGGCGCGGTCGCCGATGAAATACTGGCGGCGATGACGACGGCCGCACCGCTTGCCAAGGCCTATGTCAACAATGGCGGCGACGTCGCGATCCATCTGGCGCCGGGCGAGAGCTTTACGGCGGCGATGTTCGCGGTTCGCGGGTCGGATCTCGGGCGGCTGCGGCTAAAGCCATCGGACGGGATCGCCGGCATGGCGACCAGCGGGCAGGGCGGGCGCAGCCTGTCGCTCGGCGTCGCCGACAGCGTCACTGCGCTGGCCGAAAACGCGGCCCGCGCGGATGTGGCCGCGACCTTGATCGCCAACGCGGTCGACCTGCCGGATCATCCCGGAATCGCGAGGCAGGCGGCAAGCGTCCTGCAGCCCGACAGCGATCTCGGTGACCGGCTTGTGGTAACCGGCGTGCCGCGCCTGTCGCGGGAAGAGACGGAAGCCGCCCTGCGGTCCGGTGCTGCTCGGGCGGAAACGATGATCGACAGCGGCCTGATCAAGGCGGCCGCCTTGTTCCTGCAGGGCGAGGCGCTGACATTGGGTGAACCCCTGTCACACTATCAACAACTGGAGGGAGCCGGGAATGCCGGAGCTTGAGGTGCGCAAGCGGGTGCTTGTGGTCGAGGAGATCTTTCACGAGGGCGGGCCGGTCGCCGAGACCCCGCTCAAACGCGGTGCGGCGTTTGCCGTCATCAAGAACCCGTTCGCCGGCCGCTACGAGCCGGAGATCCAGGGCTTCATGGATGACCTTCGGCCGCTCGGCATCGAGATGGCGAATGAACTCGTCGCAGCGCTCGGCGGGGGCGGCAATATCGAGGGCTATGGCAAGGCCTCGCTGGTCGGCGCTGCCGGCGAACTTGAGCATGGCGCGCTGTGGCATGCGCCGGGCGGCTATGCGATGCGCGAGGCGATCGGCGGCTCCAAGGCGATCGTGCCGTCGTCGAAGAAGGTTGGCGGACCGGGCACGCGGATCGACGTGCCGATCACCCATATCAATGCAAGCTATGTGCGCAGTCACTTCGATTCGATGGAAATCGGCCTCAACGACGCGCCCCGCGCCGACGAGATGCTGGTGGCGCTGGTGATGACGACGGGCCCGCGCGTGCATTCGCGCTCGGGCGGGCTGGAGGTGTCCGAGATCAAGGGAGAGGATGGCCTGAGATGAGCGCGAAGATCCGCAAGCTCGGCGTGTTCGTCGAGGAAACCCATGAGGAGGGCGGCAAGGCGATCTCGCCGCCGACCCGCAAGGCCGTCGCGGCCGCCGTGATCGAGAACCCGTTCGCGGGGCAGTATGTCGAGGATCTGTCGGCGCTGATGGAGATCGGCGCGGAACTCGGCGGGTTGCTTGGCGAGAAATGCGTCGCAGCCCTCGGGATCACGCCTGAGCAGGCCGAAAGCTACGGCAAGGCGGCAATGGTCGGCGAGAACGGCGAATTGGAACACGCCGCCGCGATCCTGCATCCGAAGATGGGCGCGCCGCTGCGCAAGGCGGTTGAGAAGGGCGCCGCGCTCGTGCCCTCGTCGAAGAAGCGCGGCGGCATGGGGCAGGATCTCGACGTGCCGCTCGGCCACAAGGACGCGGCCTATGTGCGCTCGCATTTCGACGGCGTGGAGATCCGCTTCAACGACGCGCCACGGGCAAACGAGATCCTGGTGGCGATCGCGGTGACCGATTCGGGCCGGCCGCTGCCGCGCGTCGGCGGCCTGACGGCGGACGAGGCAAAGGGCGAGGACGGCCTGCGGTAGGGCAGGCCGTCGGGACCGACGTCTAAAGTGGTGGCGGCGAATAGGGATAGCCGGCGGGATAGACGACCTCGCCGGTCTCCATCATCGCACTGCAGGCTGCATCGATTTCCGCGGTGATGCCCAGGGAGTGGTCCCGCAGGGGTTGATAGGCCGAATAGGGGGCAAGCTGCGCATAGGCGGAAATGGCACCCAGGGCGTGGTTCTGATAGCCGAGAGCGACGTCGCCGCCGATCGGCTCCGACTTCGCCTTGGCGTTGATGTGAAACAGCTTTTCGATCGCATCGAAGCTCAGTTCGATTGCCTGGTTTACGCTGTCATGCCAGTTCTGCGCTGTGGTTGTCGTATGGGTCGGGACCACCTGAGTCCCGGCAATCAGGGCGGAGCATACATTGCCGAGCGCGATGGCGATGCCGCCATCGAGCGTCGTGGTCTGCGCGTGCGCGGAGCCGGTAACGACGGCCCCCGATGCGAGGGTGGTTGCCAGGGAAAGCGCAATAGCCGTTCGCTTCATGTTGATCTCCACTGCGCCGGGCAGGTTTTTCCAAAGGTCTTCATCGCGATATCTTTCCATCGAAGCGGCTCTTCGCCACGCGGTTCAAGCGCTATTGGGTCTCGCTATAGGGATAAGAGGCCGGGTAGACGGCCCTCTCCTGCTTTATGGTTCGCTTGCAGGCGAAATAGAGTTCCCGGACAAGCGGCAGCGCCGACATTTCTCCAGGGGCCGCCCTGCTTGTGATGTTCATGGAGTGGCCGGCGGCGGCGGCGCCGAGCCGTGCGAAGCCCAGCGCCTTGTCGCCGGCCACGCCGCGGTCGCCCTCGCGGTCGGTGGTATTGAGGATGCGCGTGATCGCATTGTATCCCAGATCAACGATCAGGTTCATCTCCGCCACCGCCCTGGGCCCTGCGGTTTCCGAATCGAGCCAGATGTTGTGCTGCGCGATGTTCTCCATCATCGCCTCGCACACGTCGGCGATTGCCAGAATGGCGCCGTCCGCGTGGGCGCCGCGGGCCTCCGGCGCAAGGTGTCGCGTGGGAGCACCGAGCAGGACGGCCGCCAGCGCCATGGAGGCCAGAAACCTGAATGTCGGAACCCTGAATTTCGGAACCGTGATCATTTACCGTCCTTTCGACTTGCGTTCCGCGCAAAGCGCTCCCTCGGCCGTGGCCTGGTCGGAACGCGTGATCCACAAAAGCCCGTTGCCCGTCAGTCCTCTGCGCTGTAGGGGTAGCCGGCGGGATAGATCAGCCGTCGCTGCTTCATCGTCTTCCGGCAGGCGATATACATCTCGGCGATGGCGTCCTGCACAACCTCTTCGTCCGAAGAACGGGATCTCCTCGCCACCGCGATCTGTTCGATCGCCACGGTTGCGAGCCGTGCATATCCGAACGGCTTGTCGCCACCGACCGAAGCGTCTTGTTCCACTCTCTCGATGTCGAGAATATCGCCGATCGTCTCGTAGGTGCTTTCCACCAGCCGGTTGACGATCGGAAACCCGAATTCGGGATTGTCGTTCACCAATTGGTTGAATAGAGGTCTGACCGCTTCCGACATCATCCGGCCGCAGAGGTCTCCTATGGCCAAATAGGTGCCGGGCTTCGGCTGGGCTGCCGTCGCCGTTTGTGCGCTCAGGCCGAGCGCCAGGGCGAGACAGGGAAGAAAGGCAGCGAAGGATTTTTTCATCTTACAGGCCTGTTGCTAAAAATCGGATCAGGCGAATATTTATGCAGTCGAATTCGATCTAATTGTATTGGCGAAACCGCGAGATGGCGCGTCAACGACTGGGCTGAGGAGCGGGCGGCTTAATCGTCCGGAACCTCATAAGGGTAGTTTTCGGGAAACACCGCCTCGCCGGTTGCGAGCATCTCTCGGCAGGCCGTATCGATCTCATCCGATATGGTGTCGACATAGTCGTTCAGGTCGCTTCCCGTGCTGAACGAATTGATCGCATCGAGCGCCCCGCCGGCATGCTGGCTCATGCCCATCGGAATGTCGCCTGCGAGCGGTTCGGCGTTGCCGTTGGCGTTGATGATAAGGATGCGATTGATCGCGTTGTAGCCGATCTCGATCGACTGGTTGAGCGCTGTGTGCCACTTGGGGCCCACGACACCGCTATGCGTCCACGGTGCGTTGACTTGAAGCGCCGATACCATGGACGAACAGATGTCGCCGACCGCCATCGCCGCGCCGGCCGAGAGTTCCACGGATTTCGCCGAGGGCGTGTGTGCGAGTGTCACAGCCGCAGCGATCGAGACGGCGAACGGCACCGAAATTCCCAGTCTTGTCATAACTCTCTCTCCCAACCGGAGGACGATGGGCCAGTCCGTGGCTCAACCAACTGAATTCAGACAGATGTCCGGCCTATTCCACGCCATAGGGATACAGGCTTGGATAGACGACGGTTTTCTGTTTCATGGTCTTGCGGCATCCGAAGTAGATGTCGTTGACGATTTCGATGTCGGTGGTGTCCTCTTCCACGAGGTTCGCCATGCCCATTGTCACCCCGGCGGCCGTCGCGGCGAGCTTGCCCCAGCCCAGCAGGGTGTCGCCACCGACGGGCTCGTCGTCTTCCCGGTTCGCCAGCTTGAGGATCTTGTCGATCGCGTCATATCCGAGCGCGACTGACCGGTTCAATTCGGCGATGCCGGCTGCGCGCTTATCTTCATTGTTGAACTGTTCTCTGACGGACAGGACGCTTTCCAACATCGCCGCGCAGACTTCGCCGATCGCCATGATGGATCCCGGCGTCTGGGAAGCGCGGGCTTGTGTCGTCGCGTGGGGCGTTGGGGCAAATGTCAGCGTCAGTACCAATGCTGCGAGAGCAACGGGAGTGCGCATGAAAGATCCTTTCACAGCGGTCAAATCCTTGCATTCCGACATCCTCGGTCCCATCGGTGATCAGTTCGAGTTGTAGGGGTAGCCGGAGGGCAGGTGGACGATGCCGGTCCGCATCGTCTTCTTGCAGGACTTGTACATGTCGATGATGATTTCCTGATCGGCCTGCTCGACCGAACCATCGTCTCCGCGCGCGCCGGGGAGCGCGAGGATCGCTTGCTCGGCCAGTCGGCCATAGCCATGGGGCCGGTCGCCACCCACCGGGGCGTCTTCCGCACTTTCGCTTGTCGCGACGATCGCCTCGATCGCCTCAAACGCCCGTTCGACCAGCGTATCCAGCATCTCGTAGCCGAACTGCGATCCGGCCTGCAGGTTCTCTCTTTGCAAACGCGGACCGGCATGCGTCATGAGGACGCCGCAGATCTCGCCAATCGCCATGTAGGCGCCCGGTTTCAGGGACTTGGCCTTCGCGGCGGGGGATACGGCCAGAAGGATCGCAACGGACAAGGCGGCAAGGATCGGCGCCGGTCTAGGCTTGAACATCATGAAAGGCTCTCTCGCGCGGACGGTTGAGATGACAAGGAACGGGGCGGAAAAATCGACTTCTCCAGCGCGCGCCGGTGCAGGCGCTGCGGGCGAGAGAAGGCGCGTCGGGGGCGATAGGCGGCGAGGGAATATGACCTACGTGTCGAAACAAACGAATACAAATACACATCCTCCGCGATAACTCGCGATCAAATCAACTCAAAGTATAAAATGTGCGGCGGCGCTATTTAATGCTTCAGTTAGCATCGCCGTCGAGGACGGTAGCACGGGAAATTTGCCGCCGCAACATCTCAAATCGAGCCGCGGTCAGGCGGCCTCCGCGCGGGCTTGCCGCCTGCCGCGCAACGCCTCAAGGCAGAGGCGCAGACGCATAGGTGTAGGGATATCCGACTGGCCAGACCACTTCGCCGGTTTTCAGCATTTGCTGGCAGGCGGCGTCCATATCGTCGGCGACCTGGAAGGCGAAGGGGGGATAGGTGTCGTCGGGATTGAAGATGTACAGTGTCTGGAGATCGGCGAGCGCCACGTTCATGTGTCCCAATGCGGTATCACCGGGAACCGGAGCGGCGCTGGTCTTGGTGTTCTGTTTGACGATTTTCGCAAGCGCGCTGTAGCCTAGTTCAATCGCCGTATTGAGCGCGGCGCTCAAGCGCGCATCCTCTTCGCTGGTTGTCGAACTGCGGGGGGTGAGAAGAAATGGCAATCGAATGAGCTCGGCACAGACGTCTCCGAGCGCCGTGGCGGCGCCGGCAGTGTTCAACTCATCGGACCGGGCAGGCGTAATCGACAAGGATGCGGACAGGATCAGGGAGGCGGCAAGTGTCGCTCGAATTGCAAGGCGTTTCATCGCGTGAACTTTCGCTTAAATAGGGGTAATGATTGTAGCGTGTAACTATCGGGCCTAATGGTCGCCGTAGGGATAGGAGGCCGGATAGACGAGACTCTTGCTTGAGATCGTCCTTTTGCAGGCGACGTGCATTTCGGTCACGAATGCCAGTATTCCCGTAATCTCGAGACCGGATGAATGCGCAAAGGTTGCCGCTTGAATGCTGCCGATGCCAAGTCGTGCATATCCCGATGCGACATCGCCACCGACCTGCGGGTCGGTCTTCGCGGCGTTCAGCCTCAGAATGCGGTCGATCGAACTGAAACCGACCTCGATTATCGTGTTCAGCTTGTCGTAGAAATACGGCTTGTCGTGCGACACTTGCGCCGATCCCACCAGGGATTGACCGGTGCTCGACAACTCATCGCAGATCTCGCCGATCGCGATCGCGGCGCCCGGCTCCAATGCCTTGGCCTGCGCGGAGGGGACGAGTGTTCCCGAAGGCGCGACTGCAATGAGCGCCGCCACGGACACCGATGCAAGTAACCTGATCATGATAATTCCTTTCAAAACGAGAATTTCACTGGACCTGTTCTTGTCCAATGTCCCGGGCGGATCGGCGACGCCGTCAGTCCAGGCTGTAGGGATAGCTATCCGGCAGGATCACCTTGTTGCGCTTCATCGTCTTCCGGCAGGCGGCGTACAAATCGAGCAGGGCGCCTTCAATCCGGTCCGTGTTTGTGCTGCGGGTCGGTGGAGGTGGCGCGGGTTGACCAAGAGCGAGCGCCCGAATCGCCTGCACCGCCAGGCGGCCGTGGCCTTGGGCCTCGTCGCCGGCGAGGCGCGGCGCTGTCTCCTCAACTGGCCGCTCGATCAGAAATTCGATCGTTTCATAGGCCCGTCTCACCGTTTCATTGGCGTTATCGACGGCCTGCTGCCGAAGCTCCGGCGGCAGTTCGCTACCGTGTTCGGGCCAGATGGTGGCGGCAAAGTTCCGTAATCTTGAGATCGCCAGTCCGCAGACGTCACCGATCGCGCGGTAGGCGCCAGGGTCGAGCGGCTTGGCGTTTGCTTGCGGGGCGAGCAGGACGGTTGCGGCGAGCGTCAGGGCCGCGACGGCTGGCAATGGGCTGTATCTGGATCTCATTGAAAGGCCTTTCGTGAATGAAACGATGGAGAATGGCGTGTCGAACAGGGGCTGCATCGCGTTGATGATCGCGACGCGGCCGAAAAACGGTGCGTTCCATCCCGGTATCGGAGCAGGGAATACAAGCGCATCTCAGGCATATGGAGAGAAAGCCCGCAGCAAAGCGGCTAAGATGTCCGATGCGCTGAAGCGAAAGTCGATTTCAATACGTGTCTATTGTGCATCTTGGCATTATCCCCAGCCAAACCTTTGAAAAACAACGTGAAACATCAAGCGCTCCGGCAATGCGAAGCCGGCAATAGGCAAAACGCTATCATGCAAAGTTGAAGCGTGCAACTTAAATGAACGATCGTTCAGTCAGCGTTTGCCTCCGGCCGTTAGGCGACCGCTGCTTAGACAGACGTCCTTCATTTGACGCCGATCGTTGGTATAAAAACAATGGCGTGACGCAATGCATGTGTTTGATTTCCGGCCGTCGCGGGGACGTGGCCGGCCAGTCCCGAAGGGAGGGTATCGATGAAAGCAATTCTGACCTCGGTAAGTGCGGCCGCCGCACTTGTCGCCGCCAGTGTCCTGCCGGCCTCGGCGGATACGATCCGCGTGCTCAATTGGCAGGGCTACGGCACCGACGAGGGCTGGGCGCTGGAGGAATTCGAAAAGCGGACCGGCCACACCGTCGAGCACGAGTATTTCAACTCCGAACAGGAGATGCTGACCAAGCTCCGGACCAATCCGGGCGCCTATGATGTCGTGCTGATCAACTCGGCCTACACGCCGCAGGCGGCGCAAGAAGGGCTGATCGTGCCGGCGGATCTCTCCAAAATCGCCAATTCCGGCGACATCGTTGCCGAGATGCTGGGCAACAAGAACCTGACGATCGACGGCAAGACCTATGGCGTGCCGTGGGTCTGGGGCGCGACGTCCTTTGCGGTGAACACCGACAAGATGGATCCGCTGCCCGATTCAATCGAGGTGCTCTGGTCGCCGGAGCTTGCCGACAAGCTCGGCTGGCGCGACGACGCGGTCGAGGCCGTCCAGATGGCGGCGATCGCGCTCGGTCAGGACATCAACGATCCCTCCGATCTTGACGCCATCAAGGAGAAGCTGCGGGCGCTTAAACCCCAGATCCGCACCTTCTGGACCTCGGAGAACGACTGGAACCAGTTCGTCTCGGCCGGCGAGTTCGACGCTGCGACCTACTGGAGCGGTTCGGCCTCGCGCTCGGCCAAGAATTTCGGCCTGCCGGTTGCCTTCGTCGTTCCCAAGGAGGGCGCGATCGGCTGGCTCGACGGGTTGTCGGTCGCCAAGGACGCGCCGCATCCCGAAGCCGCGCACGAATTCATCAACTGGATGATCGATCCCGAGTTCTACGTGAAGTGGGACACGGATGTCGGCGCGCCGGCGTCGGCCAATGCCAAGGCGATGGCGGAATTGCCCGAGGACGCTTTCAACCGGGCGGTGCTCGGCAATCCGGAGGTCGCCGCCAAGCTCAAGTTCATGGGGCCGATCGACGACGACATGCGCGAGAAGATGCTGGAGCTCTGGCAGGAAACCAAGACCTACTACCAGCAGTAGGCCTAAGGCCTTACGGGCCCTGCCATGGCTCACGAAGCCACACGCGACCGACCGGGAAACGCGGCGCAGGCGGATCGATCCGCCCGCGCCGTGTTCCTGCTGACCGGGCCCGCCTATCTCTGGCTGACCGTCACCGTGCTGCTGCCGCTGGTGGCGATGCTCTATTTCAGTTTCCTGAGCGAGGCGCCGATCGCCGGCCGGGTCGGCGAGTTGACGCTCGAGCAGTACCGCGCCTTCTTCGAGCACGCCTTCTACCTGGAGCTGATCCTGCGCTCGCTCAGGCTCGGGGCGGAGGTGACGCTGTTCTGCTTCCTGCTCGGTTTCCCGTGCGCCTATGTGCTGGCCAAGACCATCAAGGGGCGCTGGCGCGAGGCGCTGTTCCTGCTGGTCATCATTCCGTTCTGGTCGAATGCGCTGGTGCGGGTCTTCTCCTGGACCATGGTGCTGCGCGGCAACGGCCTCTTGGAACGGGCGATCGAGACGGTGTTTCCCGGTGCGGGATCGCTCGACCTGCTTTTCACCTACAACGCCGTCGTGATCGGCCTCGTCCACTCCTATCTGCCCTACATGATCCTGACCTGCTACATCTCGCTGCAGGCGATCGATGACGATCTGATCGCCGCCGCCCGCTCGCTCGGCGCCTCCTGGCTGACGATCCTGCGGCGGCTGGTCCTGCCGCTGGCCATGCCGGGTATCGTCGCCGGCGCGGTGCTGATCTTCGTTCCCGTCATCGGCTCGTTCATGGAGCCGCGCATCCTCGGCGGCCGGCAGGGCACCTTCATCGGCACGATCATCGAGGATCAGTTCACCGCGGTGTTCAACTGGCCGCTCGGCGCGGCGCTGTCCTTCATCCTGCTGGCCTGCGTGCTGGTGATCTTCATTCCCTTCACCTTCGCCGCCCGGAGGATGAGCGCATGAAGGTGCTGGGTCGGGTCTATCTCGGGTTTGTTCTGGTCTTCCTCTATGCGCCGATCGCGGTGATGGCGGCGATGTCGTTCAATTCCTCGCAGTTCTACCAACTGCCGATCGACTGGTCGCTGAAATGGTACGGCGCGCTTGCCGGCAACAGCCGGCTGATCGATGCGGGGCTCAATTCGATCCTGGTCGCGGTCATCACCACGATCATTGCCGGCACGCTGGGGACGGCTGCGGCGCTCGCCTTCTTCCGCTACCGGTTCCGGGGCAGGCGGTTCCTGCAGGCGCTCTTGTTTCCGCCGATCGCCATTCCCTGGCTGATCACCGGCACGGCGATGCTGCTGTTCTTCTTCTGGACCGGCATCGGCCGTGGCCTGCACGCGATGGTGCTCGGCCATGTGGCGCTGGCGCTGCCCTATGTGATCATCGTCGTCTCGGCGCGGCTGCAGGCCTTCGATCCGGACCTGGAGGCGGCCGCCCGCTCGCTCGGTGCCAACCCCTGGCAGGTGGTGCGCTACGTGACGCTGCCGTTCCTGGCGCCGGGGATCATTGCAGCCGCGCTGTTTGCCTTCGCGGTCTCCTTCGACCAGTTCGTCATTTCCTATTTCCTCGCCGTCCCCGGCGTCTCGACCTTGCCGGTGGAGATCTATACATCGATCCGCAAGGGCTTCACCCCGGAGATCAACGCCATTTCGACGATCGTCATCATCGCCTCCATGGCACTCCTGATCGGGGTCGCGCGCTTCTACCGGTTCGGCGGAGAGCGCTGATGGCGACCGTTTCGGCAAAGGGCGTCAGCAAGCTGTTCGGCACGTTCAAGGCGCTCGACGACGTCTCCATCGATTTCGACGACGGCGGCTTCTACGGCCTGCTTGGCCCGTCGGGCAGCGGCAAGACGACGCTTCTGCGCCTGATCGCCGGTTTCGAGTTCCCCGATGCCGGGACGATCTCGATCGGCGGGGAAGCGGTCGAGCGCGTGCCGACGGAGAAGCGCGACGTCGGCATGATGTTCCAGAGCTACGCGCTGTTTCCCAATATGAGCGTGTTCGACAATGTCGCCTTCGGGCTTACGGTACGCCGGCTGCCGGCATCGGAGATCCGCAAGCGGGTCGGCGAGGCGCTCGACCTTGTGCGGCTTGGTGGGCTTGATCAGCGCCGGCCGCATCAATTGTCCGGTGGCCAGAAGCAGCGCGTCGCGCTTGCCCGGGCAATCGTCATCCGGCCGCGCGTCCTGCTGCTAGACGAACCCTTGAGCGCGCTCGACAAGGCGCTCCGGACCGGCATGCAGGTGGAACTGAAGCGCATCCAGCGCGAAATCGGCATCACCACGATCTTCGTCACCCATGACCAGGAAGAGGCGCTGACGCTGAGCGACCGCATCGGCGTTTTGCGCGAGGGCAAGCTGGTACAGGAGGGCGCGCCGCGCGATATCTACGAGCGCCCGAACAGTGCCTTTGCGGCGACCTTTTTAGGGGATGCCAACCTGTTCGAGGGCGTGGTCGAGGAAGGCGCCGTGCGCCTTGCCGGCGGGCCGCTGATGCGCACCGACGATCCGCTTCCCGCTGCCGGTGCGCCGGTAACGGTCGCGGTGCGGCCGGAGCGGATGACGGTGCGTCTGGAGGGTGACGACAGCGGGGCCGAGCACAACGAGATCGGCGCGCAGGTGGAGGCCGCGATCTTTGCCGGCAACAGCCTGACCTATCATCTGAAACGCGGCGAGATGCCGATCCGCGTCTTCGTCCAGAATACCGGCGCCGCGCCCGTCGCCGCCGGAATGCCGGTGCGACTCACCTGGCAGCCGGCGCATACCATCGTGGTGTCGCGATGAGCGCGCTCCGCCACGGCCCGGTGCCGCCGGACGCGCTGGTTCTGTGCATCGACATGCAGCGGGTCTTCATGGAGCCCGGACCCTGGCACTGCCCGGAAGCGGAGGCGATCCTGCCGGCGGTCACCAAGCTCGTTTCGGCGCGGCCGGACCAAAGCCTGTTCACCCGGTTTATCTCCGCCGAGACGCCCAAGGATGCGGTCGGTGCCTGGCAGCGCTATTACCGGCACTGGGAGAGCGTGACGATCAGCCGGATCGGCCGGGCGCCCTATGACCTGCACCCCGATCTCGCGACGATCGCTCGGGCCGAAAACACCTTCGACAAGGCGACCTATGACGCTTTCGACGCACCGGCTTTCGCCGATACGGTCGGGACCCGCGCGCCGGGTGCGCTGATCCTGTGCGGGGTCGAGACCGATGTCTGCGTGCTGGCGACCGTCTTCTCCGCCGTCGATCTCGGCTACCATGTGATCCTCGCTCGCGATGCGCTCACCGGCGCCGATCCGAAGACGCACGAGGCCTGCCTGCATATGCTCGAAGCGCGCTTCGATCTCCAAGTCGAAATCGCCGATACCGATGTGATCCTCGCGGAGTGGAATACGCCATGAAACCGGCGGGCTGGGGAACATGGTCGGCGGACCGGCCGGTGGAACTGGTGCATCCCGAAAGCGACCTGACGGTGACGCCGGTGCTCTATTCGGCGCGGGCGGGCACCGTCTCGCGGATCGGCATGGGGCCGGATCTGACGCTCGGCGAGCGGCCGCTCGACGGCCGGTCGATCGCCTTTCGAACCGGCCATGCCGAGACGGTGCTGCACTGGCGATACGCGCTGGGCGATGGCAACACGGCCGCGATCGACTGGGAGACGCGGGCGAATGGCGAATGGGGCCTGCGGTTCTGGGTGATCCTGTGCCTGTCCGGTTACGGTTTCGCCTTTCGCCATGATCCCGAGACCGGCCGCATAACGGCATCTAAGGGCGAAACGGCATTCGAGATCGTATCGGCCAAGAAGCCGTTGCTTGTTACAGCCCATGCGGATCTCGACGCGCTTGAGGCGGAGTATCACGAACACGGCTATTTCTATCTGGCGTCGCGAGCGACCGAGGGCGAGTTCCTCGCGCTCCGTTTCAATCTGGAAGAGGGTCCGGCAATGCGGGTCGCGATCGCGCCGGCGGGGAGGGTGGGTGACCGACCGGCGCTTCCCAGTGGCCCGATTGATATTGTATCGGCCAATGCGGAAAAGCCGCTACAGGCCATCCATGACGTGATGGCCTGGAACCATGTCCACGACCATGTCAACGACCGGCCTTATACCGTCCTGACCCGGTTCTGGAATTCCCACAAGTTCGGCGGCTTCGGCGTCTGGATGAACGATATCATCTACAACGCCATGCTCTGGGGCCTGTTCGATGAACACGCCGCGCGCGCCAATCTGGAAGCGGTGTTCGCCTGGCAGACGGAGGACGGCAATTTCCCCTGCCTGATCACCGGCAACGACCAGTGGCTCGACCGGTCGCAGCCGCCGATCGTCTCCTACGCGGTCTGGTCGCTGGCCGCCCGGTTCGGCGATACGGACCTCTTGGAATGGGCCTATCCGGCCCTGAAGCGCAATCACGACTGGTGGTGGCGCCGACGCTCGGCAGGTGATGAGGGGCTCGTCGTCTACGGCACCAGTCTCGATGTCGGCGAAGGGCTCTACAAGGGCACCAAGCTTGCCGCCAAGGATGAATCCTCGATGGACAACATGGCCGTCCACGATCCCGTGCCGTTCGACGAGGAAACCGGGCTGTTGATGTCCCACGATGTTGGCCTCAACAGCCTGCTGGCGCTCGACGGGGAGTGTCTTGCCCTGATCGCCGACAGGCTCGGCCTGCCGGAAGAGGCGGATCGCTACCGGGCATCGAGTGATGTGCATAAACAGGCGATCCGAACCCATCTCTGGGACGAGACGCGGGGCGTCTTCGCGAACCGGCTGGTCGGGGGCGGGTTCGTCGAACCGCTGGCGCCGACGTCCTTCTATCCGATGGCGGCGGGGGCGGCGACGGCCGATCAGGTCGATAGCCTGATCGCCAATTACCTGACGAATGAAGAGAAATTCGGCGGCACGCCCGGTTTGCCGTCGGCGACCCGCGATCATCCCGCCTATCACGACAACGTCTACTGGCGCGGCCGGATCTGGGCGCCGCTCAACTTCTGGACCTGGCAGGGCCTGCGCCGCGCCGGACGCGAGGCGGAAGCCCGCGATCTTGCCGCCATGAGCTGGGCGCTCTTTTCCAACGGCTGGTGCGACCGGCAATGCGGCGAGAACTACAATGCCGAAACCGGCGCGATCCTCGATCAGGCCGACACCGATGCCTTCTATTCCTGGGGCGCGCTCATGGCGATGATGCCGGTTGCGACCGCGCTCGACGTGACGCCCTGGCGGGGTTTCAGCCTGGAGCGGCCGCTGGATGCGGCGCCCGTCGGGCCGGTTGCCTCGCCGCTTGGCGCGTTGGACGTGGCGGTTGAGGACGGCGTGCTGCGGGCGCGGCGTGGCGATGCCGCGGTCATCGAGACGTCGCTTGGCGGTCTTCGCCAAATCGACTGGACCGACGCGGGATTTTCCGCCGAAATCCCTGCCGGACCCGCTGGAGACTGGATCGCGCTGCCGGATCGGGATATGCGAGGCGCGGTTCTTGACGGCGTTCCGATCGAAGCGGGGGCGGCCGGCCGCATCGACCTGCCGGATCGCCACGCGCCGTCAACACTCGTTGTCCCCGGAGCGCGCCTGCCATGACCGACCCCAGGAAGATCATCATTGATTGCGATCCGGGCATAGACGATGCCGTCGCGCTGATGCTGGCGACCGCGTCGCCGGCGCTCGATCTGGTCGCGGTGACCGCCGTGCACGGCAACAAGCCGATCTCCACGACGGTCGCGAACGCCCGCCGCGTCCTCGATCTTGTCGGCGCCGACGACGTGCCGGTCTATCAGGGCGCGGCGCGGCCGCTGTTGCTCGATGCGGTTCCCGACAACGACTATTACGGCGCGGACGGCCTCGGCGATGTCGGCCTGCCGCCGGCCTCGCGCGAGCCGGATCCGGGGATCGCGGCGGAAAAACTCGTCGAGATCGTGATGGCCGCGCCGGAGAAATCGATCACGGTCTGCCCGATCGGCCCGATGACCAATCTGGCGCTCGCCATGCGGCTGGAAGGCCGGTTCGCCGGCCGGCTTTCCGGGGTCTGCGCCATGGGTGGCGATTTTGGCCACGGGCCGAAGGAGGAGTTCAACGTTCGCACCGATCCGGCCGCCGTCGATATCGTCCTTCGCAGCGGCGCGGCCCTGACGCTGGTGCCCTACGACGTGACGCGGATCCTTCACGCCGATGACCCGACGCTTGCGACCCTGGCGGCCTCCGGCGACAGGCGCGGCGAGGCCGCCGCCGCGATGGAGCGGCAGCGCAATCCGGTCGGCTCGGCCCTGCATGACCCTTGCGCGATCGCCGCGCTGATCGATCCGGGCCTTATCACGAGCGAGCGCGGCACGATCCGCATCGAGTGGCGCGACCAGCAGGGCGAGGGGATCACCGAATTCGAACCGGCGGACGACGGCCCCCATCGTCTCGTGCGAAGCGTCGATCATGGCCGCCTGATGGCGCTGCTCATCGCTCTGCTGACCGATCAGGCCTGACGATGATGACCGGATCAAACCCGTTTGCCCGCGTCGTCGTCTTTGGCTCGATCAATACGGACGTCGTTGTTCCGGTACCGCGCCTGCCGATCGCCGGCGAAACCTTGCTGGGCGGCGACGCGGCGATCCTGCCGGGCGGCAAGGGCGCCAACCAGGCCCATGCGGCGCGGCTTGCCGGCGTCGCGGTGGCGATGGTCGGCCGGGTCGGGCAGGACGAGCTTGCCGTGCCTGCGCTGTCGATGCTGAAGGCGAGTGGCGTCGATCTGGGGGCCGTGCGGCCCTCGCTACGGGCGACCGGCTGCGCGATGATCTGGAGCGGCCCCGACGGCTCGAGCACCATTGTGGTCTCGCCGGGCGCCAATCAGGACCTGAAGGCCGAAGACGTGCCGGATGCGCTTGTCGGCCCGGACACCGTATTCATCCTGCAGCAGGAGGTGCCGCTTGCCGAGAATGCCCGGCTCGCCGCGCGTGCCCGCGAGCGCGGCGCGACGATCCTGCTCAACATGGCGCCGGCCCAGGTGCCGGACCGCGAGACGCTCGCCGCGCTCGATTATCTGATCGTCAACGATATCGAGCTCGCGATGATCGCCGCGGCGCTCGGGATCGCCGGCGCCGACCCGGCCGAACGGCTGGCGCGGGCGATCGGCGCAAAGGTCCTTTCCACCCATGGCGAGGCCGGCGCCGCGCTCACCGATGGCGAGACCACGATCCGGCAGCCCGGCCGCGCAGTCGATGTCGCCGATACGACCGGGGCGGGCGACACCTTCACCGGCGTCTTCGCCGCCTGCCTTGTGCGCGGGCTTGACGAGGCCGCGGCCCTGGCCCACGCCAATGCGGCGGCGGCCCACTGCTGCACCAGACAGGGCGCGCAGACGGCGCAGGTCGGCTGGGATGTCTTCGCAAAAGAAGTCTGATCGGGACGAAGCCATTGAAATTCGTCGCGAATGGGGCTTTATCCGGGTCGTATCACCGTCTTCCGTCAAAAAGGGGCGCCGGCATGGCCGAGCAGGGACTTCACTCCGGGTTTGCGCCCGCACTTCTCAAGGCCGTTCGCGACCGGTTCGCCCATGTCGGCGACTGCCCGGTCCAGGGCGAGCGGATCTTCTTCGAGAATGCCGGCGGCGCGCTGACGCTGAAATCGGTGGTCGAGACCTCGGCGAGGCACGCGGCGATCCCCGACAACCAGGGCCGCGACAATCCCGCCTCGCACGAACTCGTGCGGATCATCAACAAGGCCAAGGCCGACATGGCCGTCCTGATGAATGCAAGCGGCGGCCAGTTCTTCGTCGGCGAGAGCGGCACGGAACTGCTGTTCCGGCTGATCATGAATGCGTGTCTGGGCACGCAACGCGGTGGCACGGTGCTCGGCTCGACGCTGGAGCATCCCGCGACCCGCAGCGCGTGTGCCCGCTGGGCCGGTGTGGCGGGACAGGCCCATGTGCTCGTGCCGCATGACGACGACACGGGCACGGTGACCGTGGATGCCTACCGGCCGCACATCACGCCGGACCTGGCGGTCGCGACCATCATCCATACCTCGCCGGTGACGGGCATGGGCGTCGATATCGCCGCGATCACCGCCGAAATCCGCGCCGCGGCGCCGGATTGCATCATCATCATCGACGGCATCCAGCATGCCGCGCACGGACGGATCGACATCGACGCCTATGGCATCGACGGCTATGTGATCTCGCCCTACAAGGCCTATTCGCGGCATGGCTACGGGCTTGCCTGGATTTCCGACCGGCTGACGGCGCTGCCGCACAACGCGCTGCTCGACGGGCCGGGCGACAACTGGGAGATGGGCACCCGCGATACGGGCGCCTATGCGACGCTATGCGACGTCGCCGACTATCTCGACTGGCTCGGCGGGGAGGCCGGGGTCTCCGGCGACCGGCGGGCGCGCTTCGTTGCGGCGGGCGATCTGATCCATGCCCAGGAGAAGGCGCTGACCGATGCGATGATCCACGGCACCGGCAACCTGCCGGGGCTTGCCGAGATGCCGGGCGTCCGAATTATCGGCGGCGCCGACAATCCGGCTCGCGAGGGGCTTGTTTCCTTCTCGGTGGACGGTATCGATGCCGCCGAGGTCGTCGCCCGCCTCAATGCCGAGCGTATCCGCACGCATCTGCGCAAGGCCGACCACTATTCTGGCAATATCCTGACGCCGCTTGGCCTTAAGGGCTGTATCCGGGTGTCGATGTGCCACTACAATTCGGTGTCCGAGGTCGCCCGGTTCCTGAGTGTGATGAAGAGCATGCTGTCGTAGGGTATAGTAGCGATGCAGGAGCGTGGGATCAGGCTGATCGGCTGTCCGGTCGAGACGGGCGCTGGGCGGCGTGGCTGCCAGATGGGGCCGGACGCGCTGCGGACCGCCGGTATCGGCGACATGTTGTTCGGGCTCGGCTTTGCGGTCGAGGATAGCGGCAATATCGCGCCGGCCGCGATCGCGCCTATCGAAGGCCGGCCCGGGCTGCGCAATCTGACCGAGACGGTTGCCTGGACCGTGGCGCTGCAGGAGGCGGCCGGGCGGGCCTTTGCCGATGACCGGTTTCCGATCTTCCTGGGCGGCGACCACAGCATCGCGCTCGGTACCGTTTCGGCGGCGGCGGGCCATGCGGCGTCGCGCGGACGGCCGTTCTTTCTGCTCTGGCTCGATGCCCATCCCGACTTCCACAGCCTCGATTCGACCGACAGCGGCAACCTGCACGGCACGCCCGTTGCCTATGTGACGGGGCATGACAGTTTCGCCGGTCTCTTTCCGGACGTTCCGTCGCCCGTGGCGTTCCAGAACATTTGCATGATGGGTATCCGCTCCGTCGATCCTCTCGAGTGGCGAAAGCTCTCGGAAAGGGGCGTCGAGGTCCATGACATGCGCCGTCTCGACGAGACCGGCGTCGTTAGGCCATTGCGGGATTTCCTGGAGCGGGTCCGGGCTGCCGGCGGCGTGTTGCATGTCTCGCTCGACGTCGACTTTCTCGACCCGACGATCGCGCCCGCGGTCGGCACGACGGTGCCGGGCGGGGCGACCTTCCGCGAAGCGCATCTGATCATGGAAATGGTGCACGAGAGCGGCCTTGCCCGTTCGCTCGATATCGTCGAACTGAACCCGTTTCTCGATCAGGCCGGCATGACGGCGACGCTGATGGCCGATCTGTGCGCGAGCCTGATGGGCAAGACGGTGATGGATCGGCCGACGTGAGCCGCGCGCCGGCCTTGCGGGCACCGGTTCAGATTTTGGCTTGCGAAGAGAGTTAGCCGGTTTGATAATGCGCTCATTGCGCCAAACTGATTTTTGACGGCATTGCGTTTTCGCTCCCTGTGCGGGGCGTGTTCTATCCGGAGCGATAGTCGGAGTCGGCGACTAACGGATTTGGTGCCGGAAGACTGTTTTGAAGAGGTTCGATTTCAGATGAAGACAGGTGTTTTTGTGTCCGCGGTCGCCGTTGCGATCGCCCTTACAGCCTTCAATCCGAAGGAGGCGGACGCCCAGAGTCCGGCGGCGGGGGCGGAACTGGCCGTTGGCCAGGTTTGCCACACCATGGTCGCGACGGTCGGCAGTCTCGTCCGCGCGATCAGGATCCCCGAGCAGGAGCCCGCTTTTTTCTTTACCGCCGATCAGGCGATCGAAACGGGCTATGCCGGGATCAAGGTGATCCTGAAGCTGAAGTCCACCGCGGCCAAGGATCGGGTCGGCGGTGATCGGGCGCTCGGATACCGGGAAATCACCACCGGTGTCGTCGGCCAGGTCGCGGCGATCGCGCCGGACGATCCGCAACCGGAGCGCACGCGCGCCATTCTCACCTCGGTGTTCGATGCGTGTTGGAAGATGCTCAAGACCGGGGAGGTCGTCTGGCCGGACATGTATCCCCTGAGCGACCTGGCCGAGTAAACATCCGAAGAAAAGCCACCGTCACTGGCTATTTTGACAAAACAAAGAGTTTATATGGCAATGAACAGTAAATCAGCGATGTTTTTTGCATGCGCCTTCAGTGTTGCGATAGCGGCAATGAGCACACCAGGCCTTGCGGCAAAGACGAAACCCGGCTCCACCCTGGCGATCGGTGACGTCTGCGCCGATCTGATCGGAACCACGCGACAGGTCTTGAATCGAATTGAACGGGGAGAGTCGGAGGAAATCCTCTATGACAACGTGAACATGTCGATCGATGTCGCCTATCGAACGATCGGGAAACTTCTGGGGTCGACACAGAAGTCATCCGATCCGATCGTCGGCGGCGATGCGCCTCTGGGCTTTGCGCGCCTGACCGGTGTGGCGATTGGCGCGATCGGCGGAACCTTTTCGGTCGAAACGGAGCTTTCGCCGACAAAGGTCGTGCTTCAGGAGATCTTTGTCGCCTGCAAGCGCACGATGAGAAGAGGCGAGGCCATCCTGCCCAAGGGCTATCCCTACAGCGACCTCTTCTGACGACCGCGCGGACTACCGGTCCGGGCGGAGGCGTTCGGCCTACAGCGCGACGCGCTGGACGGTATCGGTCCGCTCGGAGGCCTCCAGCACATGCCGGGCCGCAGCCAGGTCCTGCGCGATGACGCCGAGCGAGCGGTAGAGCGTGATTTCGTCGCTGCCCTGCCGGGCGCGCGCGGTGCCGGACAGGACCTCGCCGATTTCGCCGATCACGGCGCTCTCGTCGATCCGGCCGGCAGCGATCATGTCGACCAGTTCGCCGGCCTGTGCCAGCGCCGACGGGCGGTAGTCGACCCATAGCGACGACCGCAGGACGACCTCGTCGTCGACCTCGCGCTTTACCGGGATCGAAGCGCCGACGAGGTTGAGATGCTGGCCGGGTCGGAGCCAGGCACCGGACAGGACGGGCGTGGCCGAGGAGGTGACCGTGCAGACGATATCGGCATCGCGCACGGCGCTTTCGACGTCCCCGGTGGGGGTGATCGTCAGCGCGGGATAGCGATCCGACAGGCGGGCCGCGAAGGCTTTGGCGCTTTCCAGGGACCGGCCCGTGACCCATACCTGCGATAGCGGGCGTACGGTGTTTATGGCTTCGAGATGGAACTCGGCCTGCTCGCCGCATCCGATCAGCGCCATGGTTGAAGCCCCCTCCGGGGCAAGCGCCCGGGTCGCAACGGCGCTGGCGGCGGCGGTTCTCACAGCGGTCAGGCGCGCTGCGTCCATCATCGCGGCCGCGCCGCCGGTCTCCGATTCAAACAGCACCACGGCGCCGCGATGGGAGGAGAGGCCGCGAGCGGGATTGCCCGGAAACAGGCTGACCAGCTTGACGCCGAAGCAGGCCGGGTCCGAGAGCGACCCCGACATCACCCCCATGGCGTTGCCGTCGCCGGCCGGCACCAGATGGCGCAGGGGTTGCTCGGCGCCGCCGGCCGAGACCGTTCGCATGGCGCGTGCGACCACCTCGATCGCATCCGCCATCGGCAGCAGCCGGGCGACATCGGCGTCGGTGAAGACCTTCATAGGACATACTCTCCAGGTGCGGTCCTCTCTGTCAGGCCGAGCACCTGTTCCAGGATCGCCGTATAGGCCTCGGGCCGGACCACATACGGGAAATGCCCGCCCCAGGAAAAGCGCCAGGCATGGGCGGGGTTGAGTGCCCGCCGTACGGCATCGCGCATCGGCTGTGGGATGAGCGGGTCGTCATCGGCCTCGATCGTCGAGATCCGCTCAGGCGGCAGCGGGCAGGGGCTGAGCGATGGCGCGACCTTCAGCGCCTTCAGGCGGGCGCGCAGTTCCGGCTCGGGGATGCGGCCGCCGACTTCCTTGAGCAGCAGGTCGACGAGGTCGGCCTGGTCGGGATGGGCCTTGGCCCAGGCCCGCAGGCCGTTGCCGAAGCCGTCGCGCAGCGTGTCGATCGGGCCGTTGTCGAGATCGAAGGAATAGGGCGGGCGCTGATCGAGACCGGTCGTATCGCCGAGCGTGTTCGCGGCGATCAGATGGGCCACGCGGTCGGGCGACGCGGCCGCGAAGGCCTGCGCGAGATAGCCGCCGAGCGAGGAGCCGAGCACGGCTGCGGAGCGGATGCCGGTTACCTCCATCAGCGCGCCGAGATCGGCGACCCACTCGGCGATGCCGCCGTTTGCCGGATAGGTCGTGGCGATGACGCGGGCTCGGCCCGATAGCGCCGCGATCTGCTGCCAGAAGATATCGGCGCGGCCGAGCGTTCCCGGGATCAGGATAAGCACGGGCGCGTCGTCAGAAGGCGCGCCGGTGTCGATCATGCCCCAGTCGCGGCCGTTTAGGTCGATGCGGCGTTCGGGGTGGGTCTGTGCGAAGCGGTCGCGGGCGTCGATCAGCGGATTTGTCATGCGAACGGGTCTTCCACGGCTGGATAATAGTCGCGCGCGCGGCGCTTGAAGGGGATGTTGGCGAAGTCCGGTGAAATGGCGCCGGGGGTATTGACGGAGATCATCGTCGAGGCGATCGGGGCGAAGCCGGCCCGGAAATGGTTGGAGGACTTCACGCAGACGATCTTGCGCTGGCCGAGCGGGATGCCGATGCCGGTGAAGGCTTCGGGATGAAAGGTCTGGCCGCGCAGATCGTTTACGACGATGTCGATGCCCTCGGCGGTGATCCAGGCGCAGTCGCCAAGCGACACGGGCAGGTCGCCGAAGCGCTGGGTCAGGCCGGAGGCGAGTTTGTTCACCTTGACGTCAAGGTCAAGCGGATCGCCGGACATCGGCCCCATCTTGCCGCCGAGCCGCAGCGCCAGACGCGCGCCTTCGCCCGCCTCCTGGCACATCCGCAGCGCGATCGGGTCCCAGTAGAGGCCGCTTGCCGCGTTGGTGACGCCCTTGTCGAGCAGCGCGCGCAGCAGGAAGGTTGAATCCGATGGCGCGCCGCCACCCGGATTGTCGGAGACGTCGGCGAGCACCACCGGGCCCTCCGGCTCGGCAAGCGCCGCGTCGATCGCCTCCGCGATCGGGATGAAGGTGACGCCGACATCTTCGCGCAGGGCGAAGATCCGTTCGCCGACGCGCTGGGCCATTTGATCGGCAAGCGCCGGGTCGCCATCGGTTACGGCGAAGGCGCGGGCGCCGGTGCGCGGGTGGTCGCCCCAGGGAAAGCCGTGGGCGAGCGACAGCGACAGGATGCCGGGCGTATCCTCCCAGCCCGTCATCTCGTCGACGAAGGCGCGCATCGCGCCGTCGGGCGTCGGCATGGCCTGGATCATCCGGCAGTCGAAGTCTCGCATGACCGGACGCGTGCGGCCGCCGGCCGCGTCGACGCAGATCCTGTAGAGTTCCGGCGCGCGCTGCGGCACGTCGACATGCGGATATTCCTTGAAGGCGATCAGCGCGGTGGCCTTGGTCAGCATCGCCCCGGTCAAATGGCAATGCGGGTCGAGCAGGCCGCCGATCGCGGCCTGGGGGACGATCTCGCGCGCCCGGGCGATCAGGTCGCCCTCGCAGTCCTCGTAGCCGTCGGCGATCATCGCGCCATGCAGGGCGAACAGGACGATATCGGGCCTGGCCTGGTTGATATCGCGCAGGATTTCGTCGCGAAAGGCTTCGTAGACCGTCCGCACCGTCGGGCCGGCCGGCTGGGCATGCGCCGACAGGCTCTCGACAACCTCCAGCCCGTCGTCTTCCGCGAGCTTGCGCCAGATATGCAGCGGCCCGGTGGGGTAGTCGATCGGGTGGGCGGTCGCGTCGCCATGATGGATGCCGCCTTCCTCAAAGCTCTTCAGGCCGGTGGCGAGCGGCGAGAAGGTGTTCGTCTCGGTCGAAAGGCCGGCAATCAGAATTTTCATAAGACGCTCTCCTTGGGGTCGACCGCGCCGGTCGCGCGCTTTGCCATGAGGGCCAGGAGGTGGATCAGGATGATCAGGAAGGCGAGCGGCACAGCCGAGGTGAACCAGATCATCGAGACGGGCAGCATTTCGGCGGTGCGTTCCAGGCTGCGGCCGAGAAAGCCGCGGGCCGGGTCCATCCGGGCGTTGAAGACGGAGTACCAGAGCACCGGAATGGCGAAGAGCAGCACGCCTGCTGCCCGGATCAGCGACAGTGCGATGCCCGGCCCGCCGCCGATCTTCAGCATCGCGGGGAACAGTGTCGGATTGGTGCCGGCCCGGAAGGCGCAGGCCGCCCCCATCATGCCGGCCCAGACCATCGCCCGGCGGGCCAGTTCCTCCGTCCAGATCGGCGGGGCGGCGAGCAGGTAGCGGGCGACCACCTGCCACAGCGCCGATCCGAGCATCACCAGGATCGCCAGCACGGCGATCACCATCGCGATGCGGTTCAGCATCGACGAAAGGCGCTCGAGTTGGCTGGCGATCCGGTGCATTGCGGGTCTACTGGCTCTTGGCTTTCCGCCAGTCGTCGATCTGGTCGGGCGTCAGCAGGCCGCTCTCGTAAGTCGCCTCCGAGGCCTTGCGGAATTCCTCGCGGGCCGCGTCATCCAACATGACGACCTCGACGCCGGCCTCCTTCAGCTTGTCGATCACGCCGGCCTGGGTGCCGAGCCAGGCGCGGTTTGCGGCATTGGCGGCAGCGGTCGCGTCGTCGACGGTCTTGCGCTCCTCGTCCGACAGGCCCTGATACCAGTCCTCCGAGGCGATGGTGATGCGCAGCGACGGCGAGATCGCCGCATCCGTATAATGCTTGATGAAGTCGGTGTGGCCGAACAGCAGCGGCACGAAGGCGGGGTTGAGATAACCGTCGGCGACGCCGGTCTGCAGGGCGTTCGGCACCTCGGCCCAGCTGACGATCGTGCCGTTGGCGCCCCAGGTCTTGTAGAGCTCGATCTGGCTCTCATCGAGTGCCCGCATCCTCAGGCCCTGCATGTCGGCGAGCGTGTTGACCGGCTTTTTGGTGTTGAAGATGCCAGAGGCCGGGCCGACCGTGTTGACGGCGAGCACACGGACACCCTCGGGCGTCGTCTTCTCGTTGATCCGGGCGAGCATGCCGCCTTGGTTGAGCGACCTGTCGACCTCTTCCATGTCGGCGAAGAAATAGGGCAGGCGCAGGCCGAAGATCAGCTTGTCGAGCGAGCCGACGATGTTGAGCGGCGCCATGCCGATCTCGACGAGGCCCTGGCTGACCTGGTCGAACACCTCGTCGTCATTGCCGAGCGCGCCGCGCTGGAACTCTTCGGCCTGCATGCCGTGCTTGTTCAGATAGTTGGCGAAGGTGTTGGCCCAGACATAGGAGCCGGAGCCTTCGAGATCCGGCGGGCTGTCGAGGGCGATCTTGACCTCGGCATGCGCGACCGGCGCAAGGCTCAGCATCGCGGCGAGGGCAGTTATCAGCTTCAGACGTTTCATTTTTTCTCTCCCTGGTTATTCGGTGGTTTGGCGGTCATGAGCCTCCGGTCGAAAAGCCGAAGGCGCGGGGCAGGAACAGCGAAATCTCGGGGATCCAGACGAGCAGGATCAGCACGAGGATCTGGGCCAACAGAAACGGCAGGACGGCGCGCGCCAGCGCCCAGTAGTTGACGCCGGTGACGGTCGCGACCATCAGCAGGCAGCCGCCGAGCGGCGGCGAGACGAGGCCGATGCACAGGTTGAAGCACAGCACGATGCCAAGATGCACCGGATCGGCGCCGTTCTGCAGGGCAAGCGGGGCAAGCAGCGGCACCAGCAGGGCGAGCGCGACGGGCACGTCGAGCACCATGCCGGCGATCAGAAACAGGATGTTGATGGCGATCAGATAGCCGACCGGCCCGAGGCCCAGTTCGGCAACCGTCGCCGATAAGAGTTCCGGCAACCGCTCCAGCGCGCTCAGGTGGCCGAGCGCGGAGACCGCGCAGATCAAAAGGAAGATCGCGCCCGACAGCATGGCGGTCCGCTGCAGCGCCTGCCAGAGCGATGAAAGCGGAATGCCGGCATAGCTGCGTCCGGCGAAATAGGCGACCGCGACGGCAACGGCTGCGGCCTCCGTCGGGGTCATCAGGCCGAAGACGATGCCGCCCAGGATGATCGCCGGGATGACGAGCGCGGGCAGGGCGCGGACGAATGCAGGCAACAGCGGCGGCACCTCGCCACGCGTCAGGCGTGGATGGCCATCGACGATCGCGTAGACGGCATTCACCGCCATCAGCGCGCCGGCCAGCAGCAGGCCCGGCAGGATGCCGGCGATGAACAGCGCGGTCACCGATGTGCTCATCAGCGCGCCGTAGAAGATCAGGATGATCGAGGGCGGCACGATCGGGCCGATGATCGAGGAGGCCGCCGTGATCGCGCCGGCATAGGGCAGGGCATAGCCACGTTCGCGCATCGCCGGGACCAGCGTGTTCGACACGGCGGCCGAATCGGCGACCGCCGAGCCGGAAATGCCGGCGAAGAAGACGCTGGTCATGATGTTCACGTGGCCGAGCCCGCCTGGCAGGCGGCCGACGATCGCCATCGACAGGTCGATCAGCACGCGGGTGATGCCGCCCCGGTTCATCAATTCGCCGGCCAGGATGAACAGCGGCATCGCCATCAGGGCGAAGACGTCGATCTTGGAGAAGATCTGCTGCGGCAGGATCGCCAGGTAGCGGGCATTGTCGGTGGCGATGAAGGCGAGCACCGTCGTGCCGCCGATGACATAGGCGATCGCCAGGCCCGACCCGAGCAGGACGATCCCCGCCAAGGCGACCAGCGCACCCATCAGCCAAGGCCCGGGCGTGCCGGCGACAGGGCGGATGCAGCGACGCCGGCCGCGGTGATGTCGTCAGGGATCTGCTCGCGACAGACGAGGGCTGCCGCCGTACGCCCGAGCGCGGGAGCGGTCTGGATGCCGTAGCCACCCTGGCCGGCAAGCCAGAAGAAGCCCGGCGCGTCGGCCGCGTAGCCGGCCACCGGTTCGCCGTCGGCGACGAAGCTGCGCAGGCCGGCCCATTTGTGGGCGATCCGGCGCACCGAGATATCGAAGGCCGTTTCGATGCGATCGACGCAGATCGCGATGTCGAGTTCTTCCGGCTGGGCGTCGCAGGGCGGCGAGGGGGTCGTGTCGGCCGGCGAGATTAGCAACTGCCCGGCCTCGGGCTTCAGGTAGAACTGTTCGTCGACACTGATCACCATCGGCCAGCGCTCGGCCGAGACGCCCTCGGGGCAATCGACGATCAGCGCGGTGCGGCGCTTGGGCTGCAGTCCGACCGGTTTCACACCGGCAAGCTTGGCGATCTCGTCGGCCCAGGCGCCGGCGGCGTTGACGACGACGGGCGCGGTGAAGGTCCCCTTCGGGGTCTCGACACGCCAGTCCTGGCCCGCCTTGGCGATATCTGTCACACCGGTGTCCGGCACGATCTCGCCACCGCCGGCGCGAATGCGCCTTTGGAAGGTCTCGTGCAGCAGCGCCACCTCGATCTCCTCGGTGCCGGGATCGAGCAGCGCCTGGTCGACATAGGTCTCGCGCAACAGAGGGCACAGGTCCCGCGCCTGCGCGCCGGTGATCAGTTGCAGGGTGTCGCCGATCTCGCCGCGCAGTGTCTCGACGGCGTCGGCCTGGTCGGCGCGGGCGATGAACAGTGCCGATCGCGGCAGCGTCAGCGGCGTTCCATCGGGCGCGGGCATGCTGAAGGCTGCGCGGGAGGCCCGGGTCAGCGCGCGGACGGTCGTCGGCCCATAGCTTGGCGCGTAGATCGCCGCCGATCGGCCGGTGGTGTGATAGCCAAGCCGGGATTCGCGTTCCAGAACGACGACGCGCAAGGCGGGACGATTCCCGCTGCCGTCGGCAAGCTCGGCGGCAACCGACGTGCCGGCGATGCCGCCGCCGATGACGATGACGTCGGTGCTGTCCGTTCTTTGCATTTTTGCCGTTCCCTCTGCCTTCTCTGGTATCACGGTTTTTTCAAAACGGGCAAGGATTTTTTCTTATATGAAAATCGCTTTTCGGATACTCTAGACGGTGCGTGTTCGCCTCGAAGCGACTCGTTTCAAGGGATAAGGACTGGTCAAGGGAAAGGACTGGATATGCCGGCATCCCGCTCGGTCGCGCAGCGCAAGGAGGCCGCGCAGCGCAGGGAACCGGAAGAAACGGCACAGGACGCTGCAAGGGACGCTGAAGAGCAGCGCCTTGCGTTCGGCGCGCGGCTGCGCGCGCTGCGGCGCAGCCGGTCGATGACGCTTGCCGCGCTGTCGGAGCGGTCCGGTCTGTCGATCGCGACCCTGTCGAAGGCCGAGCGCGGGCTCGTCGCGCTGACCTATGATCGCATGGCGCTGTTGGCGAACGGCCTCGATGTCGACATGAGCGAGTTGTTCTCCGAGGGCGGCGCGCGCTTTGCGCAGGACAGCCTGTCGCTTGCACGCAAGGGCGACTACACGCGCTACCAGACCAGCAACTACGTCTACGAGATGCTGTTCACCGACCTGCGTCACAAGGCGATGACGCCGATGCTCGGGTCGCTGAAGGCGCATGACATTCTCGAATTCGACGATTTCGTCCGCCACGAGGGCGAAGAGTTCCTGATGGTGCTGGAGGGCAAGGTGACGGTGTTTCTGGAGAACCGGCCGCCGGTGACGCTGCTTGCCGGCGACAGCCTGTATTTCGACAGCGCGATGGGGCATCTCTACGCCTCCGCCGGCGATCAGGATGCGCGCATCCTCGTCGTCTGCGCCAATCCGTGACCGGAAGCCCGTTCCATGAAGATCACCGAAATCCACGTCTTTCAGGTCGACCTGCCGCTGCATGAAGGCCGCTACAGCTGGTCGAACGGCAATTTCGTTGAGGTGTTCGATTCTACCGTCGTCGAGATCCGGACCGATCAGGGCCTCGTCGGACATGCCGAATGCTGTCCGCTCGGCTCGGCCTATCTGCCGGCCTTCGCGCGCGGCGTCCGGGCGGGGCTTGAGGAACTCTGCCCGCATCTGATCGGCCGTGACCCGCTCAATATCGGAGGCATCAACCGGGTGATGGATGCCGCCCTGCGCGGCCACCCTTACGCCAAGGCGCCGATCGACATCGCCTGCTGGGACCTGCTGGGCAAGGCGACCAGGTTGCCGCTCTACGCGCTGCTCGGCGGCAAGGCTCAGGACGATATCGTGCTCTACCGGGCGATCAGCCAGATCGCGCCGGACGCGATGGCGGCCAACGCGGCTTCTTACGCCGATCAGGGCTACACCCGGTTCCAGCTCAAGGTCGGGGGCGAGGCCCATGAGGATATCCACCGTATCCGGGCTGCCCGTGAAGCGCTTAATCCGGCCTTCCTGCTGGTGGCGGATGCCAATACCGGCTGGACCCGCGCGGATGCGGCCCGCGTCGTTGCCGGCGTGCGGGACCTCGACGTGACGATCGAGCAGCCGTGCTCGACCTACGAGGAATGCCTGTCGGTGCGCCGGCGCACGGCGCTGCCCTTCGTGCTCGACGAGGTGATCGACAGCCCGATGACGCTGACGCGCGGGCTCGCCGACGACGCGATGGACGTGATCAACCTGAAGATCTCCAAGGTCGGCGGCCTGACGCGGGCTCGGCTGATGCGCGACCTGTGCGTCGAGGCCGGCATCCCGATGACGATCGAGGATACCTGGGGCGGCGACATCGTCACCGCCGCGATCGCCCATCTCGCCCAGTCGACGCCGGCGGACTTCTGCTTCTCGGCGACAGACTTCAACAGCTACGGACCGGTGCGGATCGCCGCTGGCGCGCCTGAACGGCAGAATGGTCGGATGGTTGCATCCGACCGGCCGGGGCTCGGGGTCGAACCCGACTATGCCGTGCTCGGCGAACCGGTTCTGACGTTTCGTTAGCGGGCGAGAGGCGGGGCATGCGTAGCAGCAAGGCCATCCATGTTGTCTCCTGCCATGCCGAGGGCGAGGTCGGCGACGTCATCGTCGGCGGGGTTCAGCCGCCGCCCGGCGATACGCTGTGGGAGCAGCGGCGCTGGATCGCCGAGGACCGGGCTTTACGCAATTTCGTCCTGAACGAGCCGCGCGGCGGCGTCTTCCGGCATGTCAACCTGCTGGTGCCGCCAAAGCACCCGGAGGCCGATGCCGGCTTCATCATCATGGAACCGGAGGACACGCCGCCGATGTCCGGCTCCAATTCGATCTGCGTCGCCACCGTTTTGCTGGACACCGGCATCGTCGACATGCGCGAGCCGGTGAGCGAGCTTGTCCTGGAGGCGCCGGGCGGGCTCGTGCGGGTGCGGGCGGACTGCCGGGATGGCAAGGCGGAGCGCATCACTGTGCGCAACCTGCCGAGTTTCGCCGACCGGCTCGATGCCGCGCTGGAGGTCGAAGGCGTCGGGACGCTCAGTGTCGACACGGCATTCGGCGGCGACAGCTTCGTGATCGTCGACGCCGATGCGCTCGGGATTGCGATCGCGCCCGACGCGGCCGCCGATATCGCGACGCTCGGGGTCGCGATCACCGAGGCGGCGAATGCGCAGCTCGGCTTTGCCCATCCTGAACTGGCGGGCTGGGACCATATTTCCTTCTGCCTGTTCGCCGGCCGGCTCGAGAAGGCGGAAGGCGGCTATTCGGCGCGGTCGGCGGTTGCCATCAGGCCGGGCAAGGTCGACCGCTCGCCGACGGGAACGGCGGTGTCGGCGCGCCTTGCCGTGCTGCATGCGAGCGGGCGGATCGCTAAGGGCGAAACACTGACCGCGCGGTCGATCATCGGATCGGAATTCGCCGGTCGGGTCGTCTGCGAAACCCGGGTCGGCGGCAGGCCGGCGATCGTGCCGGAGATCACCGGCCGGGCCTGGATCACCGGCATCCACCAGCATCTGCTCGACCCCGCCGATCCGTGGCCGGAAGGCTACCGGCTGTCCGACACGTGGGGCCGTCGCTGACTTCGCTTCCGGCCGCGATGCTGTCCCGCGTCAGTCCAGCAGGACGCGATTGGTGCGCTGCTCGATCGTGTAGAGCCCCTGCGCGCCGTCCTTGCGGCGGTTGGTGTCGAGCAGGGCACGGAAGGCCTGTTCGGCCGAGCGCAGCTGACCGAGCCGCATATGCGACCAGCCCTTGATCACGAGCATGTCCGGATCGCTCTGGATCGCCGGGCTGCTGGCGTTGAGGAGGCGGAGCGCCTGGGCGTAGTCGCCCGCCTGATAGGCGGCGACCGTGCGCTGGGTCGCGAGCGTTGACTGCAGTTCGGCGGCGCGCCGGTCGGAGGAAGGGATCGCGGCAGCGGCCGCCTCGGCCTTGTCGGACTGTCCGGTGCGCATATAGGCCAGCGCCTGGCCGTAGGCTGCCTCGGCCGAGGTCGCGCCCGATGACCGCGCCCGCTCGAAATAGGCCAGCGCCTCGTTCGGCTGGTTGCGGTTCATCAGGCACCAGCCGAAGGCGATCGAATCCCTGGGCCCGAGCGATTGCGGAGCCGGCGAGGACGAGGCGCAATTGCGCGCGGCCCCGCCCGAGCGCACCGGAGCGGATGCTCGGGCCACGGCCTTGTCGTATTCATCGGCGAGCTTGGCGATCCGCTCGGACCGGGTCGACCATTGGGCGGCGAGTTCGCGGAGCTTTTCGGATTGGCGCAGCCGCTGCAGGGTGATGGCAAGGCCGAAGGCGGCCGATTCGAGTTCCGGGTCCCACTCCAGCGCGGTGCGGAAGACGGGCCCTGCCTCGCTGGTGCGCTTGGTGTTCAGGAAATAGAAGCCGACGGCCTGGGCGGCCTGGGCGGAGCGGGACAGGCGCATATAGGTCGAGAAGTCGTCGATCTCGCCGGCGCTGAGCTCGGGCGGTGGATCGGACGTGAACAGCCGGATCATGGCGCCGAGATAGGCCGCCTTGTTCTCCTCGCTGGCGTCGCGCCACTTGCGGCCGATATCGGCGGCCCGGCGGTAGTCGCCGGCCTGGGTGAGCGACAGGGTCAGGCCTTCGGCGGCCTTGGCCTCGCCGCCCAGATCCAGCGCCTGCTCGAACCAGCGAATGGCGTCGGCGGCCTGCTCGCGGCTGTAGAAGTAGAAGCCGAGCGTGATCGCGTCGCCGGAGGCCCGCGACTGGTTGGCCAGACGCTCCAGGTAGGACAGATCGTCCGGCCGCACGAAGGCGGTCTTGTCCTGGGCCGCCTTGCCGACGGAGGCGCGGACCAGGTTGTCGCGGACGACTTGGAACTCGCCCTCGCCGTCAAGCCCCTTGCGTTCCAGCTTGAACAGGTCGTCGACCAGGTCTGGCGGCAGCAGCTGCATCGCCTTGTGCATCGAGCCGACGCGGGCGCCGGGATCGTCGCAGTTGGTCAGGATGTAGGTGTGGATCTGGAAGGCGCGCTGCGGGTCGCCGGTGCGGGCATGGGCCTCGCCGATATTCCACAGCGCCGACATCTCGTTGCAGGAAAATAGTTCGGGATGGGCCTTGGAAATCGACAGGACCGTCTGCCACTGGCTGAGAACGGAGGCGTTGGTCATGCGCTGGCGCGCCTCGGCGGTCTCCAGAACCCGGATCAGCGCCTCGGGCGGTTCCCATTCCGGATCGCTTTCCTTCTCCGAGGCGATCGCGTCGCGCAGGCCGGCGAAATTGCCCTCCGACAACAGGTCCCAGAGATAGCGTGCCTTGGGATCCGACTGCGACAGCAGTTCGTGCACGTCCAGGGAAGGCTCCCAGCCGGGATAGAGGCTCTTCAGCCGCGCGATCTCGGCGCGGATGCGCTCGATATCGCCTTGGGCCGTGAAGTAGCGCAGGGCGCTTTCATCGACCGCGACAGGCTTGGCGTCTTGCTGGTCCTGCCCGGCCGCGGGGCCTGCCGCCAGCAGTCCTGCTGCGAGGGTTGCGCCGATGCACAGGGCCGGAAACCGGCGCCATTTCGGTACGCTCAACATTGCGGATACCCACCTCTTGCCAATGACAGACCCAATAGATGCAGGGTAGAAGGATAATACATAGTCGGGGAAAAAGACTTCAAATCCTCCGGAATAGGCGTTCCCGCCGTGGCGCAGGCAACGAGCGCGGCCAGGATCCGGTAGCCGGGATCGTTCGGGGTCTCCCGGGTCGCGCCGGTGTTCAGGTCGACGATCATCGGCGTGCCGCGATCGCGCTGCACCCAGTCGTCATAGAAGGGCTGAAGAACGGCGGGCTGGTTGTAGCCGGCTAGCATCAGATAGAGCGGGATCCGCAGGCCGTCATAGCCGAATACCGGCGTGCGGGCGGGGTCCGGGACGATGCCCGACGGTGACACCTGAAGCCAGTCGGCCGGCAGTTTGCGGTCGCCGAAGCGGGCTTTGCCGAGGACCTCAAGACCCGTCGTCATGGTCTTGTCGAGGCGTTCGGCCGATCCCAGCCGCTGCAGCATGCGCAAGGCGGGGAAGACCCAATAAGAGGGATTGATGACGATCGTGTCCGGCTCCTCGGGCTTGCGGAACCCTGTCGCGCCCGGCAGCAGATAGGCGCCGCCGTCAATATCGACGATGAGCAGGTCGGCGATGGCCGTGGAGATCCGGCGGGCGGCCTCGCGATAGATCGGATTGTTCCAGCGTTCGGAGGCCAGATAGAGCGCGTAGGCGATCAGCAGGTCGCCGTCGGTCGCGTTGTTGACATCGGTGACGTGCGGGCTCGCCTCGGGGCGCCAGACCCAGGCGGCAAGCCCGTCGTCGCGCACCAGAAGCTCCGTTCTGGTGAAGGCCCAGATGCGCTCGAAGGCGGCCTGGTCATCGGCTGCGGCGGCCAGCAGCATGCCGTAGCCCTGGCCCTCGCTGTGCGAGATATTGTCGTTTGCGGTATCGACGATGCGCCCGTCCGGCCGCAGGAAGGCGGCCTTGTAGGCCTCCCAGTCGGCGGACGTCACGGACATGCGCAGCGGTGGTCCGGGGACGAGGCCGGCGGCGAAGGACGAGGGCAGGGTGTTGCAGGCCATCAGGCCGGCGCAGATCGCCAAGGCCGCGATCCGCAGCACGCGAAGGGCATAGCCGTTCACTCGTTCCTCCGTCCAATTCGGACCATCAGGGTCGTTGCCACACCGAGCAGGACGCACAGTGCCACCATGAGGATAGCGAAGGCGACGATATTCGTGGAAAACCAGTTGGCGGCGATCCGGCGCAGGTTGAGGAAGCCGAGCGGACTGGTCGCGACGAAGACGAAGGTCTCGACGGGCTCGGTGCTGACCTGATGCGTTTCACGGGCAAGCTCGGTCGCCCGGCCGCCGATGCCGCTCCACACGAAGGGGCTGCTGATGTCGCGCAGGCCCGCGTCGATATCCTCCGACGACCGGCCGGTGACCAGGGTCCAGGCGGCATTGCCGCGGAAATTCGAGGCCTGGGCGATGATCATCTCGGTCTCCTCGGAGGAGAACCGCAGCTTGGACTGATCGATATCAATGCCGAGTTCCTCGCCGGTGATGCCGGAATTGACCAGGAACCAGTCCCGGAAGCCGCGGAAGACGCGCGCGACCAGATTGCCCGACACCTGATCGCGCCATTGCGAGCGCAGATCGTCGTTGTCGCCGTCGAAGGAGGGGATCGCCGAAACGGGCCGATCGCCCTGCAATGTCCGGGGGGCGCCATTCGCCGGCGTGCCGCCGTTGCGCCGGTCGCGCGACTGGGGCAGCTCGGTCTCGGCGATCTGTTCGATGCCGAACCGGTTGAGCACGCCGGTCGGCAGGGTGTGCATGGGCTGCACCAGAATGGCCGGCCGTCCCTCGATGGCGGCAAGCGAATTGGTCACCTCGATCGGCAGCGGCTTGCCACGCACCCCGGCCAGCCGTGCCGCCAGCGTTCCGCCCGCCGACACGGACAGGGGGTCGCCGGCGTCCATCGAGACATAGGTGGGCACCTCGCCGAGGCCGTAGGGAAAGGCGCCGGCCGCAAAGGGGGCGAGATCGGGCCGCCGGGTTATGCGCGCATAGGGCGGCAGGCGGAAGCGTGTTGTGTCGAAGATGGCGAAGCGCGGGTCCCGCGCGCGGGTGGTGCCGGGCGTACAGGCCCAGTCCGTTTCGGATTCCAGCACCGCTTCCAGGCGCAGGACGTTCAGGCCGGGCCGGAAGTTCTGCATCGGAATGCGGATCGGCTGCTGCGACATCAGCGCGCCTTCGGTGGTGCGCAGGCGCATCGTCGAGGCGGTCTTGTCATTGACATAGATGTCGATCCGGCTCTGCGGCTCGACATCGCGGGAGAAGGCGGCGTCGAGATAGAGGATGGCCTCGCCATAGGCCTCGGCGTAGAAGTCCGGCGCCAGGGCAAACAGGAATTCCGTCTTGTAGCGGCGGCCGCTGAACTGCTGGGTGGCGACGCCGAGATCGGCGAAGGTGACGCTGCGGCCATGCTCGAGGAGCGGTGCGTTCGGCGACGACCAGGGGCCGGTCGGCACCACCGAAATCGCCTCGAAATCCATCGATGCCCGCTCCGACGCCGTCGCAAGCGCGTCCTCGACGGCCGAAGCGTCGGGACCGGAGGCGACGACGATGGGGACGACGGTGCCATTGCCGGAGATGACGTCGAAGACCGGGCCGTCGGAGGATCCGTCCGGCTTGAACCCGAGCGCGTCCTGGATGCGGTCCGCGGTTCCCACGATCAGCACCAGGTGGCCGGAGGGGTCGGCGACGTTCAGTGGCTGATCCGTCAGCTCGACCACCGGATGGGGAAAGCGGCCGAGCAGCGAGACCGCCTGCACCGCGTCGATATAGTTCTGCAGGCTTTCCGGGCTTGAATCGAACAGGTTGATAACGTGGATCGTCGTCTTGCCCTCGGGGCCGACACCGATCGCGGGAAGGTCGGCGATGCCGGTGATTTCGCCCGTATCCGCGTCGGCGAAGCGGAAGCCCGTGCCGAAGGGCAGGATGCTTGTCCACAATTCATAGGTCGCCTCGACCGAGCAGTCGACGCGATGCGCCTGGCGGACATCGATCCGGATCGTGTTGGTGCCGGGACGCAGCACCCCGTCGGGGACCACGAAGCGGTCGGCGCGCGGGGCGTCGGACGCATCGACCGCCGTGCGGTAGACGCTGATGCCGTTCATCGAGATGCCGAGTTCGGAATATTCCGGCGCGACGACGACCGAATTGATGAACTGCAACTCGAAGTCGGCCGGCGAATTGGCCTGTGCCTCGGTGAGAAACACCGTCCATTGCCTGGAATCGATCTCGCCGGTCAGGCTCATGTCCTTGGCTGGAATGACGAAACGGTTGATCGGCGGTTCCTCGGGGGCCGGGTCGGCCGCGGCCTGGTCGTTTCCTGAAAGCAGCGTCGGATCGGCCCGCGAGAAGGGGTCCTCGGCAAGGTCGCCGGTTTCGGACGGCTGGCCTGGTTCTTCATCGGGGCTGAAGGCCTGTCCGGTGTCTTCGACCGAACTCCATCCCGACTGGCCGCTGCTGCCCGAGGGGGCGTTGAGCGGGCCGCCCTGCCATCGGTCGGGAAAGGGAAACAGCGGTTCGGGCCCGGTCTGGGCGCGGCTTCCGGTCATGCCGGGAGCGAGCCCCAGTACCAAGGCAGCGGCGATCGTTCCGATAATCAAGCGACGCATGGCAGCACCCGGTTCAATCGCGCGTGTTGACGCTGACGGCCGATCGCCGGAACTCCAACAGCATGTAGAGCAGGCCGCGACCGGTCTGATAGGTGGCGAGCATCAGGAACCAGGCTGTCGCCTTGAGGATCCCGATATTGTTGCGCCGGCTTTCCTGGAACTTGACCCAGTTTTCGGAGTCCGAGAACACGATGTCGGCGACGATGCGGTAGGTATCGGCCGAATTGGCGTCGATGCCGCAGCCAAGCTGGATCACGTCGTCGTCCTGCCGGACGCTGCGGATGGTCATCGGCAGGTGCCGTCCGACCGTGTCGGACCGGGGCTTGACCAGGCCGAGTTCGAGGTTGTCGCCGGGCCTTATGGTGCCAAGGTCGGCCGCCGGCAGTCGCAGCCGGACACCGCCCGTCGAGGCGTTGACGATCGTGCCGGGCACCTGTCTGCCCTGGATGGCGATCTCGCAGCGGCGCATCAGATCGACCCGTTCGGACCGGCGCAGGTCGCGGCGCTCCGAGACGACGCCGAGCGCGCCGCCCACCAGGATCAGATTCAGCAGGTTCCAGCCGCCGACAACCAGCGTGATGTCGGCGTCGTAGGGCTGGGCGATCAGGCGCCAGATCGTCGCGAACACGCCGACGATCAGCACGGCAAAGATGATGTAGAACGGGATCGCCAGTTCCGAGATCCGGTTTTCGGCAAGCGAATCGCCCTTCGCCGTGACCCGGAAGGTCGGCTTTCGGGGGTTGAAGACGGCGGAGATCACCGCCCGGAACAGATAGACGCTCTGGACGTATTCGTAGAGTTCCGAAATCCATGACCAGCGGTATCGCCCGTACAGATAGTTCTGCAACAGGATGTTGATCAGCATGTAGGTGGCGATATAGCCGAGGAATTCCTCGCCCGAGGCGTTGAAGATCTTCAGCGAGCCGAACAGGAAGAACAGCGGTGCGATCAGGAAGATGAGCCGTGAGAAGGGGAAGAGCCAGAACAGGGTGCTGGAAGCATAGCACATGCGCTGGGCGAAGCTCAGGCCGCGCTTGATCAGCGGCCGCTTGAGCATGATGATCTGCATCATGCCCTGGGCCCAGCGGGTGCGCTGGCCGATGAAGCTGGCGAAGGTGGCCGGCTGCAGGCCGGCGACCAGCGGCCGGTCGACATAGAGGCTGCGCCAGCCCCTGGCGTGCAGGTCGATCGCGGTTTCGCAGTCCTCGGTGATGCTGACGCCGCTGAAGCCGTTGCTCTGCTCCAGCGCGGCGCGGCGCATCAGGGCGGCCGATCCGCAGAAGAACGAGGCGTTCCAGCGGTCCAGACCGCGCTGGATGAGGCCGTAGAACATCTCGTTTTCGGACGGCATCGACTTGAAGGTCTGAAGATTGCGCTCGAGCGGATCCGGATTGATGAAGAAGTGCGGCGTCTGGACGAGGAACAACCGCTCATCCTCTTCGAAATATCCAACCGTGCGGCGCAGGAAATCCTGGGTGGGCGCGTGGTCGGCGTCGAACACGGCGACCAGATCGGCCCGGGAATTGGCAAGCCCGTTGTTCAGGTTGCCGGCCTTGGCGTGTTCGTTCCTGGCGCGGGTCAGGTAGCGGACGTTCAGGTCCTTGCAGAGCTGCTGGAGGCGCTTGCGGCGCTTCTGGGCGGCGATCGCGTTGGCGGCGTCCTCATCGTCGCATTTCTGGTCGGTGCCGCCGTCGTCGAGCAGCCAGACTGTGAACTTGTCGGCGGGATAGTCCATCGCCTTTGCCGCGGCGAGCGTGGTGCCGAGCAGTTCCTCGTGCTCGTTGTAGCTGGGCACGAACACGTCGACCGTCGGCAGGTCGGCATCGGATATCTCGGCGGGCGGCTTGCGGCTTGGCAGCGGATCGAGCACGGCGAACAGGCTGAGCGCCAGCATGGCGACGCTGTACATCTCGGCGGAATAGAGCAGGATGCCCGGAATGAAGTTCTCCGGCTGCGTGATCGGCGGCAGCGTGTTGGTGGTGCGCCAGTAGACGTAGCGCAGCACCACGGCGGTCCCCAGCGCCAGCGCGACATGGCGCCAGACGCCTTCCGGCCGCAGCCATTTCAGGACCATGATCATGGCGGCCGCCAGCAGGGCCGCGACCAGATGTGCCTGCAGGCTGACCGGCTGCGTCACGAAGAACAGGACACTCAGGGCAACGATGAACCAGAATATGACGGTCATTCGGGAAGGCTCGTTTCTTGTTCCGGATTGCGATGTTCGGATCGACCCCGAGCCTTGATGCGTTTCTTCCGGAGATGCGTTTGTTCCGAAGCCCTTCAAAGCAGGTGGCGGGCGAAATCGCAATATTGCCTAAAAGGCGAATTATCTCTTGGTTAAGCCCGTACGGCACCAAGGGAAGGGCTGATTTTTTAGTGGAGCTTCAGTGCTGAAATGTAAAAGTCGACTCAAGTTCACTTGATTTAGACGGTCTGACCGGATTTCCGTAAGGATATATGTATTGCTTAAGGTCACGGCTCGTTTTTTGCTGGCTAATTAACTCGTTTAATAATCTTGTTGGCGTCAATTTTCCATAAACAGATACCGGGAAGGGGCCCGCACTGCTTTACTACGCTGGAAAAGAACTGGAGCGTGGGCGCGGTAACACCGTCCGGGCCGTCGTGGCAGGGGAGCCACAAGTGATGAACTTTTTTGATCGGACGGTCCAATCTCGTCCTTTCGTCTCATATCGGCCCCGGCGGCCGGACGGGCCCGCCGCGCCATCCACAGGCAAACGGGCGAGATGCCGGCGGGTGCCCCGCTAGCGGGTTTTCGGAACCGGGCCGGTATAGAAGCCGGACACGTCCGCGCTGACGTCGTCGGGCTCGTAGACGCCGATCAGCACGCCGGTCGTCGGGGACCGGCGGCGCATCTCGTCCAGGTCCTGCTCCGAGACGGTGACCCGCTGCGCGTTGCGGCGGCCCCATTCGCCGAGCCGCCTGTACATCAGGTCGATGATGTCGGCGTGGTCCGGGCTTGCGCCGAGATCGTGAAACTCCTGCGGGTCGGTCTGCATGTCGAACAGCATCGGCCGGAAGCCACCCTCGGCATGCATGAACTTCCAGCGCGTATCGGCGACCATGAACAGCCGTGCGTCATCGGAGGAGAGGCCGAGGGCCGTACGCATCGGCGTCGTCGAATAATCGTACTCGCTGATGACGAAGTCGCGCCAAGTGTCCGGCGCCCGGCCATGCAGCCACGGGGTCAGCGAGCGGCCCTCCAGGATGTTGCGGGTGATCTCGCCGCCGGCGGCCTCGACGAAGGTCGGGGCGAGGTCGATGGCTTCCACCAGCGCATCGCAGACCGTGCCGCGGGTCAAGTCGGCCTCCGCGCGCGGGTCGTAGATGATCATCGGCACCTTGACCGACGGCTCGTGGAACAGGTCCTTCTCGCCCAGCCAGTGGTCGCCCAGATAGTCGCCATGGTCGGCGGTGACGACGATCATCGTGTCGTCCATCCGGCCGGTGTCGCGCAGATACTGAAACAACCGGCCCATCTGGTCGTCGCATTGCTTGATGAGGCCCATATAGGCGGGAATCGTCTTCTGGCGCACCTCTTCGCGGGAGAAGGCCTTGCCGACCCGGTTGTTCATGAAGGCGTCGTAGACGGGGTGCGGGTTTTCCCGCTCGGAGGGGTGGCGGGTCGCGGCGGGCACGTGGTTGCGGCCATACATGTTGTGATAGGGCGCCGGCACGATATAGGGCCAGTGCGGCTTGATATAGGAGACATGCGCGCACCAGGGGGTGTCGGCCTGTTCGATGAAGCGGATCGCCTCACCGGTGAGCCACGGTGTTTCGCTGTCCTCTTCGGCGATATTGGCCGGCCGGTCGGAATTGGTCATGAACCAGCCCGACGCGATGTCGCCGTCGATGTCGCCGGAATTGGCAAAGTCGTGCCAGGGGTTCGATCCGGGATAGCCCTTCGCCTTCAGGAATTCGTTGTAGGGCGACGGTCTTTCGTCATAGACGCCGCCGGGTCCCTCCGCCCAGAGCCCGTCGTCGCGGACCCAGACATCGAAGCCGCATTCGGCCTGACGCGCGCCGATGACGCTGTCGGGCGCGAGCCCGAGCCGCTCCATGCCCTTCTTGTCGACGCTCATGTGGGTCTTGCCGATCAGCCAGCAACTCGTGCCCGCCTCGCGCAGGTGATCGGCCAGCGTCACCTCGCCGACGCGCAGCGGGAAATTGTTGCGCTGGGCGCCGTGCGAGCTGACATAGCGACCGGTATAGAAGCTCATCCGTGAGGATCCGCAAATCGGCGACTGCACATAGGCGCGGGTGAAACGGACGCCGCGGCTTGCCAGCCAGTCAATATTCGGCGTGTGCAGATGCGGATGACCGGCGCAGCTCAGATAGTCGAAGCGCAGCTGGTCGAACATGATGAACAGGATGTTCACGGATGGCAGTCCCCGGTATGTGACGGTGCGACCAAGGTGACCATCACACGCGCCGTGTCAACCGCCCGGAGTTTGGCCGGGGGACATGCTGGGGGACACGTCGCGCCGTCCCGATGCGTCCGCCTGAGGGGCGTGCGCAATTCCGCCGTGATTGCGGCGTAGCGGGTGGGACTCTGTTTCGCAAAGGGAACCTGTATGGAAACCGGGTCCGTCTATGTCGTTCCGGATTTCGTCGCGCTGACGATCGGCATCGTTGTCTACTTCAGCGGCGTCGCTGCCACGCGCCGATTTGCGGTCCTGCGCGACTACAATATCCCCGAGCCGGTCTCGGGCGGCATTCTGGCGGCGCTCGTCACGCTGGCGCTGTTCATCGGCTTCGACCTGTCGGTCGAATTCGAACTGATGAGCCGCGACCTGCTGCTGGTCTATTTCTTCACGACGATCGGCCTCAATGCCCGGCTCGCCGATCTTGCCAGGGGCGGCAGGGCGCTTGCCCTGCTGCTGGTGCTGACGGTTGCCTATATCGTCATCCAGAACGTCGTCGGCGTCATCGGGGTGACGCTGTTCGGCCTGCCCGAGGCGGTCAGCGTACTGGTCGGCTCGGCCGCGCTGATCGGCGGACACGGCACCGCGATCGCCTGGGCGCCGGAGATCGCCGAGCGGTTCGGCATCGCCAACGCCATGGAGATCGGCATTGCGTGCGCCACCTTCGGCCTGATCCTGGCCAGCATGGTCGGCGGCCCGATCGCCCGCTATCTGATGGCGCGCCATCGCCTCGAAGACGCGGCGAACGGCCGGCCGCCGATGGTCGGGCTGCCCTACAAGGCGGAGCGCGAAGAGGCCGGGCCGCAGATCAACCACATGACGCTGATGGGCGCGATGCTGGCGCTCAACGTCGCGATCATCATCGGTTACGCGATCAATCAGGTGCTCGATGATGCCGGCATCCGCCTGCCGCTGTTCGTCACCTGCCTTCTGACGGCGATGGTGATGTCGAACACGGTGCCGCACCTGCTGCCCGGCCTCGACTGGCCGGCGCGGTCGCCGTCGCTTGCGCTGATCTCCGACTATTCGCTCAACATCTTCCTGGCGATGTCGCTGATGAGCATGCAGCTTTGGACGCTTGCGGAGCTGGCCGGACCGCTGTTGGCGATCCTGGTGCTGCAGACGTTTGCCGCCTGCGCCTTCATCCTGTTCGTGCTGTTCCGGGTGATGGGCGGGAACTACGAGGCCGCTGTCCTGAGCGCCGGTTTCGGCGGCTTCGCGCTCGGGGCGACGCCGACGGCGGTCGCCAACATGACGGCGGTGACCAAGAAACACGGGCCGGCGCCGAACGCCTTCCTGGTGCTGCCGCTGGTCGCGGCCTTCTTCGTCGATATCGCCAATGCGATCATCATCGGGCAGTTCGTGGGGTAGGGGCGCTCACAATTTCAGCGCTTAAACGGCCGTCCAGCCGCCATCGACCGGCAGGACCGCTCCCGTGACCATCCGGGCAGCATCGGAGGCCAGGAACGCGATCGCCTCGGCGATGTCGTCGGCCTCGGCCAGACAGCCGAGCAGGGTCTTGGCGAGGATCTCCTCGCGCAGGCTGTTGCTGGACAGGAGCGCGGTGGTGAGCCCGGTTTCCGCGAAGGTCGGCAGGACCGCGTTGACGCGAATGGATTTCGGCGCCCATTCGGCCGCGAGCGCCCGTGTCAGGTTGACGAGGCCGCCCTTGCTGGCGTGATAGGAGGCGTTCGGATAGAGCTGGTTGCCGACGACGCCCATGATCGAAGCGACGTTTATGATCGCGCCGGGGCGATCAAGTCGTTTCGCGAACTCGCGCGACAACACGAAGGCCGCGGTCAGGTTGACGTCGACGACCCGCAACCAGGTTTGCGTATCGAGCTCGGTCGCCGGCATGCGGGCGCCGGTGCCGGCATTGTTGACCAGGATATCGACTGCCATGCCCCGGTCGGCGGCCGCATCGAAGGCCTGGGCGATATCGGCCTCCCGCGTCACGTCGCCGGCACGCGCGATCAAGGTGTTGCTCTTGTCGGAAAACGCCGCTTCCAGATCGCTCAAGCCGTCCGCATCGGCATCGAGCACGATGATATCGGCGCCGCGCCTCGCCATCAGCAGGGCGGTCGCCCGGCCGATGCCGCTGGCGCCGCCGGTGATCAGCGCGGTGCAGCCCGACAGAGCGAGCCGGTCGAAATCCTGGTCGTGCATTCTTGTTCGCCCTTCCGCGCCGGATTAGGGGCGGGACTCTAGCCCGGTCGCGCGTCAACACAAGTCGCCCGCGACCGCGACAGCAGGATGCGCTCGGCCGCTACACCGAACACGGTGGCGACGAGGTCGTCGGTCAGAACCGCCTCCGGCGCGCCGTCGGCGACGATCCTGCCGGCATCCACCACGATCAGCCGGTCGGCATAGTCGGCTGCCAGGTTGAGGTCATGCAGGATCGCCAGACAGCCGCCGCCCCGGGCGACATGATCGCGGGCGATGTCGAGGATCTCGAACTGGTGGCGGATATCGAGGCTTGCTGTCGGCTCGTCGAGATAGAGCCAGTTCGCGGCCCCCTCGCTCACCGGCGCGCCGAGCTGGCAGAGCACGCGGGCAAGATGCACGCGCTGTTGCTCACCGCCGGAAAGCTGCTGGTAGAAGCGGCCTTCATAGCCCGAAAGCCCGACGCGGGCGAGCCGGTCGCGGACGAACTGGCTGGGGTTTGCGACGCGGTGAGCACCGGCGCGCAGCCCGAGCGCGACCACCTCGTGGACGGTGAACGGGAAGGCGAGGTGGGAGGATTGCGGCAGCACCGCCCGGCGCTGGGCTAGCGCCCGGCTGGGCCAGGCCTGGAGCGGGATACCGTCGAACCGGACGATGCCAGAAGCGGGCGCAAGGTCGCCGGTCAGGGCGCGCATCAGGGTGGTCTTGCCGGCGCCGTTCGGCCCGGCAATGACGGTCAGTGCCCCAGCGGGGAGGTTGAGCGATATCTCGTGCAGGACCGGCCGTCGGGCGAGGCTGACGCTGAGGTTTTCGGCTTCGATCATCACAGGTCCACGATCGAGCGCTGGCGTAGAAGCAGCCACAGGAAGAACGGCGCGCCGAGGATGGCGGTGACGATGCCGATCGGCAGTTCGGCGGGGGCTGCCACCGTGCGTGCGACTATGTCTGCGGCGACCAGCAGGACCGCGCCGAGCAGGGCGCAGGCCGGTAATAGCCCGGCATGGCCCGGGCCAATCAGCAGGCGTAATAGATGCGGCACGATGATGCCAATGAAGCCGATCGGGCCGGCAACCGCGACCGATGCGCCGACGGCAGCCGCGACCGCGAAGATCGCAAGCCGCTTCATCGCCTGAACGGCGATGCCCAGATGCCGCGCTTCGCCCTCGCCGAGTAAAAGCGCATCGAGGCTGCGCGCCAGGGCAGGGGCGGCTGCCAGCACCAGGCCCAGGAATACGACGGCGATCGCGACCTTCTCCCAGGAGGCACCGGCCAGGCTGCCGAGCGTCCAGAAGGTAAAGTCGCGCAATTGCGTGTCGTCGGACAGGAAGACCAGCATGCCGGTTCCGGCCCCGAACAGCGCGGCGATCGCGATGCCGGCAAGCAGCATGGTCGCGACCGAGGTGCGGCCGTGGCGGGTGGCGATGACGTAGAGCGCCAGTGTCGTCAGGAGCCCGCCGGCAAAGGCGGAAACGGGCAGGGCATAGACGATCGATGCGCCGAGCAGCGGTACGAGGACGCCGCCGCCCAGCACGATGGTGGCGACGGCGGCAAAGGCCGCGCCCGCCGTGACCCCGACAAGGCCCGGATCGGCGAGCGGATTGCGGAAAAGGCCCTGCATGATCGCGCCCGATACGGCAAGCGCCGCGCCGACGGCAAGGCCGAGCAGGGTGCGCGGCAGCCGTATTTCCAGGATGATCAGGTCGGCGCGGGCAGCCGCGATCGAGGTTTCGCTGGCAAGCGTCAGGACGAGCGTCTCGGCGACCCGCCCCGGCGTGAAGCCTGCCGGCCCGGTCGCAAGCGACAGGAACGCCACCACGACAACCGCACAGGCGAGCACGGCGATGGTTACAACCGCGTGGCCGGTGCGGTCGCCGGGGCCGGCGTCGCGGACGCGATTGAGGACAGTGGCGAGGGTCATCGTTCCCGGTTCGCTGTGGATTTCACTGGGCGTATTTCACTGGGAAGCAGCATCCCGCGCGGTCCAGGACCGGTCCGCGAGGGCCGGCAGGTCGAGATCGGGATGCAGCGCCGCCGCCAGATCGCGGACGGCATGGGCGATGCGCGGCCCGAAGCCGAGCAGATAGAGGCCGTCCATCCGTACCAGGCGCCGCGACCGCGCGGCGGGGGTGAAGGCGAGCGCCGGCTGCGAGAACACATCCGCGGCTTCCGCGCGGTGGTCGCCCCGGTCCATCATGACGATCACGTCGGGCGCCGCCCCGATGACCGCCTCGTCGTTGACCGGCTTATAGCCGCTGAAGCCGGTGAGCGCGTTTGTGCCACCGGCGAGTTCGATCATGGCGGCGGCCGAGGTGTCGGCACCGGCGGCGAGGATCCGGCCGCCTGACAGGCTCAGGATGAACAGCGCGCGCGGCCGGTCGTCGGCGCTTTCGATGGCGTCATCAAGCGCGCCGGTGACCGTCGCGAGATCGGCGGTGACCGTGCTGGCCAGGTCCTCGCCCCGCGCGGCGACATCCATTGCGTTTGCGACGAAGCGGATCTTGTCGGCAACGCCGGCTGCATCCATCGCGGCGGGAACGGAGACGAACGGCACGGAGGCCTTCTGCAGGATGGAAACGGTCTCGGCCGGGCCGGCATCGGCCTCGGCAAGGATCAGGGACGGCGTTACCGACAACAGTCCTTCGGCCGACAGGGCCCGCAGATAGCCGACATCCGGCTTGGCCTTGAGCGCGTCGGCGGGATAGCGGCTGGTCGTGTCGACCGCGATGATCCGATCGGCGAGCCCGAGGGCATAGAGGATCTCGGTGACCGATCCGCCGGCGGAGACGACGCGGTCCGAATCGGCAATCGTCACGGTCCGGCCATTGGCGTCGTCGATGGTGACCGGCGCGGCGGCAAGCGGTGTGGGGGCAAGCGGTGTGGCGGCAAGCATGCCGGCGAATGCGCAGGCGCGTATGCGGGGCAGTCGCGTCATTCTGAAGCGATACATGAGAGAATCCTGATTATAACCTGAACTAAAGGCATAAATGTGCTTGCCTTATTTGTTCAGGATGAGCTTGCCCTGCCGGGTGATGCGCAGCACGTAGCGGTCGGCATTGTGCAGAATCACCAACTCGCGATGGCCGGCGAAGAGTGCTTTGGAATCGATTGCCGGATTCGATTTCCCTGATGATCCGATAGGGGTCCGGGGCGTCGCCACAGGGTCTTTGCGCGTCGGATAGGAAGGGCTGGTCATGGGCTTTTCCACATCAGGAGGTCCGGTTTTCCAGGGCCGCGGCGATGTGTTCTGCATCGCCGCGATCAGCCTGCTCGATATATCTTGACTCTAATAGTCAGATTAAAATAGAACGCAACCCATCGGCATGGTGATTGCGGGTTCGGCCGCACCGGCTGCTGATGAGGAATGCGAGCGAGCGGCCTCCGGTCGGGTAGCCAGCATCGCGCCGTTTCAAGGCGCTTTGGAGCTACTGACAGCGTCTGCCTTTCGGCGGGCGATGTAACCGGGGGATTGGAATGCAGGTGGAATACGGTCGGACGGGCGTGGATTGGGGTCGCAGCGCCCTGTTCATGTCGACCGCTCTGGCAGCGAGTGTCGGGTGGGTCTGCGTGCAGCAGGCTCACGGACAGGAAACGGACGTGACGAACGTGTATCTTAGCGAGATCACCGTCGTTCCCTCCAAGGTCGAGGAGGATGCCGTCGAGGCGCTTGCCTCGGTCAGCGTCGTGACGCCGTCCGAACTGGAGATCCTGCAGCCGACCGATACCCAGGACATCTTCTTCGGCATGCCGAACGTCTCCGCCGGCGTTTCCCAGGACACGACGGGCGTCGGCACCAGCTTCAACATTCGTGGCCTGCAGGATTTCGGCCGTGTCGCGGTGATCCTCGACGGCGCCCGCAACAACTTCCAGCGCAACGACCATGGCGCGACGTCGACGGCCTGGATCGAGCCGGAAATGATCAACGAGGTGACCGTGGTGCGCGGCCCGGTGTCGAACCTCTACGGTTCCGGCGCGATCGGCGGTGTCGTCGTGTTCGAGACCAAGACCGCCTCCGACTTCTTGGCACCCGGCGAGCGGGCGGCTGGCTCCGTAAAGGGCCGCTACGAGACGAACGGCAATGCCTGGACGGCGACCGCGACGGGTGCTGCCCGGTTCAGCGACGTAATCGACGTCATCGGCAACGTCACTTATCGCGAATCGAGCGACTACAAGGACGGCGCCGGCAATACCGTTCCCTATTCGCACTACGACGTGCTCGGCGGCCTGGCGAAGACGCAGATCGCGCCCGGCGAGGACCACCTGATCACGCTTGGCTGGATCGGCGCGCACGACAACTGGAACGAGGAAGGCACCCAGGACGTCACGCTGGACGAGAACACGTTCACCGGCAAATACGAGTATTCGCCGTTCGACAACCAATGGGTCGACCTGACGCTCAGCGGTTTCTATGTCGATACCACTCAGTCCCAGACCCAGCTTGTCGACACGATCCGCTTCGACCAGCAGACCGGCGCGCCGATCGTGGTGCGGGCCGGCAATGTCCGCGACTTCAAGCTGAATACCGGCGGTTTCGACATCTGGAACACCTCGACCTTCGATACCGGGCCGTTTCTGCACACGCTGACCTTCGGCGGCGACTGGTATCGCGACGACGCGCAGACGGTCGACGGCAGCGGCGTCTCAGGCGTCTACAATCCGAGCGGCGACCGCTCGACCTACGGCGCCTATGTCCAGAACAAGGTCGAATATTCGAACTGGTTCGAGGCGATCGGCGCCCTTCGCTGGGACGGCTACGAATTGCAGGGCAGCGATGTCGACAATTCGGCAAGCCGCGTCTCGCCGCGCCTGTCGGTGGGCGTCAAGCCTTTCGAGGATTCCTTCCTGAACGGCGTCCAGCTCTATGGCACCTATGCGGAGGGTTATCGCTCGCCGAGCATCATCGAGACGCTGATGATCGGCCTGCATCCCGCCGGCGTGCTGTTCCCCTTCCTGCCCAATCCGGACCTGATCCCGGAAACCGCCAAGACCTGGGAGGCGGGGCTCAACTACGCCCGCGACAACGTGCTCTATGAAGGCGACGGCGTGCGGATGAAGGCGGCCTGGTTCCACAACGACGTGGACGACTATATCGGGCTCACCTATCTCTCGCCCTTCGTCCCCGACAGCGGTTGCTTCTTCGTGCCGACGCCACAGTCGATCCCGATCTGCGCGCAGTACCAGAATTTCGACACGGTGCGGATCCACGGCTTCGAGCTGGAGGCGGTCTACGACACCGGCTGGTTCTTCGCCGGGTTGCAGGGCGCGGCCATCCAGGGCGTCGACACGTCGACGACGCCGTCGACGCCGCTCTACTCGATCCCGCCGGATCAGGTGACGGGCCGCGTCGGCTTCCGGGCGCTCGACGAAGCGCTGGTGATCGGCGGCGAGGTGCAGCGGGTCATGCCGCATAACAGCCTGTCCTTCACGCCGTCGGCTCCGTTCGAACCGACGATCCGGGACGGCTATACGCTGGTCAACCTGTTCGGCTCCTACGAGGCGAACGACAACCTGCGCATCAATGTTCGGCTGGAGAACCTCTTCGACGTCGAATACGCCAACTACATGAACATCGCCTCGGGCACGGACGTCTTCGAGCGCGGGTTCAACGCGAAAATCGCGGCAACACTTCGCTTCGGCGTCGTGCAGCCGTCACTGGTCGGCGATGAGATCGTCGTCAAGAACTGATGGGCAACAGGCTAGGGAAGAAATGAGTTTCGAGACGAGCGCCATGTCAGGATTGCAGCCACTCAAAGGACGGTTCGACCCGGTGTCGGGGGACGCGGTTTCGTCTGTCCGGTTGCAGATAATCCGATGGCGGTCGTGGTCAGTCGTCGGGTCGGTGTTGGTATTCCTTCTCCTCCTTACCAGCATCGGCTCGGCGGCTGCCGCCTCCGAGACGATTACCATAGAACTCAATCGACTTGAAGACGTTGAATCCGGTTGCCGAATGAGTTTCGTGATGACGAACGGGCTGACGGAACCCGTCGAGGGCATCACGATGGAAGCGGTGCTGTTCGATCGTGACGGGATCGTCGCCCGGTTCCTGCTCCTGAAGTCGCGGCCGATGCCGGTCGGCAAGACCCGCGTGCAACAGTTCGATGTCGCCAATACCGCCTGCAATGCCCTGGGACAGGTGCTTCTGAACGATGTCACTGCCTGCGCCGGCCCGGCGCTGACCCCCGAGCGCTGCCTTGAGGTGATTAAAACCACCAGCCGCGCGAGCATTCCCTTTTCCACGACGCTGACCCCCAGCAGCGATCGGACGGACAGTCAGTAGGAGGAGTTTCATGGACGAGGATATCGGGCTCCTGGCGCAGGCCGCCGGGACCTCTTCGGCTGTTTCGGAGCCTGTCGCCGCGCAAACCGATTCGGGTTCAGTCGCGGCAGAGGGAGCCGGCTCGGCCCCGGCCTCTGGCGAGGCCGGGGCGTCAGCAGTCGAGGCCACGGGCGCGGAAACGGCACCCGCCGAAGCCGCTGCCGAAACCGCCGGCAGTGCCGAGGTAGTGGAACCCGCCGCAATGGAGCCCGTCACGCTCGATCCAGGCGTGCTCGAGGGCGGCGATATCGAGGACTATGTCGAAGCCGCCGTCGACGGCGTGACCGGTCTTGTCGGCCTCGGCGGTCCGATCGTCGGCCTGCTGCTGTTCCTGTCGGTCGTGGCGCTGACGATCGTGCTCCTCAAGCTCTGGCAGGTAAACCGCTTCGGCGTCGGCAAGCGCCGGCTGGAGCGGGCCGTCCGCCACTGGTGCGTGACGCCGGGCATGGAGGCGGCCGTGCGCGCCGGCGAGGTGCCCGGTCCGTTCGCCGCCGTCATCTCCCGGGCGATGACGCGTCTTTCCCAGGGCAGCCCCGAAGCGATCGTCCGCGAGGAACTGGAACTCGGCGCCGATCAGATCGTCGGCGACATGCGCTCCTACCTGCGGGCGCTCGAGGCGATCGCCCAGGCCGCCCCGCTGCTCGGCCTGCTCGGGACGGTGCTCGGCATGATCGATGCCTTCCGGGTGCTCGAATCAAGTGGCGGCGACGTCGATCCGGCCGGCCTTGCCGGCGGCATCTGGGTCGCCCTGATGACGACCGCCGTCGGCCTTGCGGTCGCCATTCCCACCGCGCTGGCGCTGCACTGGTTCGACGGCCGGGTCGACCGCGAACGGCGGCGCATCGAACGTCTGGCCACGCTCGTCCTGACCCACCCGCCGCTGCCGGCCGGCCATCACCTGATGCCCGGTCAGGTGGCGGGTCAGGTGGAGGCGTTGTCGGCGCAGGCGACCGATCCGGCAAATCCGCCGGAGGTGCGTTCCCAGGATCTGCCGTCTCCGGATCTGCGGTCCCCGGGTCAGGCCCATGCGGTCTGAGCGGGGTCAGGCGGTCCGCAGAACCACGAGCCTGACCGCCCTCGTCGATGTGGTTTTCCTGTTGCTCCTGTTCTTCATGCTGGCCTCGACCTTCTCGCGCTTTTCGGTGATCGAGGTCGGGCTTGGCGGAACCGGGCGCCCGGGCGCGGCTGCCGTGCAGACGCTCGACCGTGTTCTGCTGACCGTCGACGTCGAAGGGCAGTTGCGCGTCAACGGCCGACCGGTCGACCGTGCGATCCTCGTCGAAACGCTCACGCGCTCCGGAACGGCCGATACCCAGCGGATCCTGCTCAGGCCGACGGCGCGGGCGACGACCCAGGATATCGTCTCCGCGCTCGAACTGGCCCGGTCGGCCGGCGCGGGCGACGTCATTCTCGTCAGGTGAGGCGCCGCCGTGCGTATGCGAACCACCGTCAAGCGACCGCCCGACGACGGCATCGTGCCGCTCATCAACATCGTCTTCCTGCTGCTGATCTTCTTCCTGATCGTCGGCACCATCGCGCCGAGCGCCGACATTTCGGTTGCCTATCCGGAAACGGAGAAAAGCCCGGTGACGCGCGCGCCGGCCGAGGCGCTCTATGTCTCGGCGGGCGGGTTCCTGTCCTATCGCGGTACGGCCCTGAAGCCGGAAGACCTGACCGAGGTCGTGCGGGCGGACATGGCCGGGCGGGAGGAGACGATCCTGCCGGTCGTCGTCGACCGGACGCTGCCGGCGCGCGAGCTGGCGCCGCTGCTCGGCAAGCTGACGACGGCGGGCGTCGTGCGGATACGGCTGATCACCGTGCGTGGCCGGGGGGAGCGTAGCCGGAGCGGGGCGCCCTCCGGCGCTGGCCCCTCAAACGGGGGAGGCGGGACGTGATCGGGCCGGTCCATTGGCTTTGCGCAGGTGTCGTTGCCATCGTCATTCATCTGGCGGTGCTTGGATATTCCGCCCTGACGCCGGAGGTGATGATCGAGAGCTCGGCCGGCAATGTCGGCGATGTCTGGGGCATGCCGGTCGAGACGATCGCCGATCTCGTCGAACCGACGCAAGCCGCCACCGCGCTGACCGATCCGACCGAGGTGACGGAGGTCGACGAGGTCAGCGAACCGGAACCGGTCGAGGTGGCCCGGACCGATCCGGTCGAGGATATCGAGGCGGAGCCGGTGCGCGAGGGGGTCGAGGCCGATCGCCTGCAGGAACCGGACCGCCCCGAACTGCAGGAGGTGGTGGACGAGCCGCCCACGCCCGCCACCAGCCGTCCCTCGGAACCGGTCGAAGCCGAAATCAGCGAAGACGCCGCGCCGGCGGAAACCGCCGAGGCCGACTCCCCGGAGATGGTCGAGATGGCAATGGCGGCGACGGAGGTGGACGATCCGGCCGATGTCGATCCGCTCGAGGCCCCCGCCGTGCCGCTGTTCGACGGCGGCATAGCCGTGGCCGCGCCCGTCAGCGAGCCCGTTGAAGCGATCGAGGAGGTGCGCGAGGAGGTGCTGCCGGAGCCTGTCCTTGAACCGGTACAGGACGCTGTCGAGGAGTCGGTTCAGGACCCCGTGCGGGAGCCTGTCGTCGCGATGGCGCCGACCCCGTCCGCCGAAACTGCGCTCACCGAGCCGACGGTCGTCGCCGCCGTCGCGCCGGCGGAGGCCGTCGAGCCTGTCGAGACGGTCGACCCGCTCGATGCGACCGACGTGACGATCCCGATACCGCGGATCCGGCCCGCCGACGTGCCCCGCGTCACGGCGCCGCCGAAGCGGGCCGAGCCGGTTCGCAAGCCGCAGACGAAGACGGCCGCCAAACCGAAACCCGCGCCGCAGCAGGCAAAGCCGACGCCGCGGGCGACGCAACAGCGGATGGCATCGGCGCCCGCCGGTCGGCAGTCGGGAAGTCGCGGCGCGATGAACGCGCTTGCTGGGCGCCACGCGGTCTCCAACTATGCAGGGCGGGTCGCCTCGCATCTGCAGCGCTACAAGCGCTATCCGGCCGCAGCACGGGCGAAGCGGCTGACCGGGACGGCTTCGGTGACCTTTACGCTTGGCGCGAACGGCCAGGTGCGCAGCGCGCGCCTGTCGCGGCGGTCTGGCGTTTCGGCCTTCGATCAGGAAGCCGCGGCGATGGTGCGCCGTGCCGCGCCGTTTCCGCCGATCCCGTCGGCGCTAGGTAAGAATTCCATGACGTTCACGGTGCCGATCCGTTTTCAACCCAGATAGCAATGACCAGATAGACGTGACCCAGTGGAAGTGGACCATTGGAAGTGGACCAGTGGAAGTGGCCAGGGCGGGCGGACAGTCTGACCATCCGGGCGAACAGCAAGGAGAACTGAACGATGTTTTTGGCGATGAACCGCTTCAAGGTCGTCAAGGGGGCGGAAGCCGACTTCGAGGCTGTCTGGCGCAATCGCGACAGCCATCTCGACACGGTGCCGGGATTTGTCGAATTCCATCTGCTGAAGGGCCCGGAACGGGACGACCATACGCTGTATTCCTCGCATACGATCTGGACCAGCCGTGACGATTTCGAGAACTGGACCCGGTCCGAAGCGTTCCGCAAGGCGCATCGCAATGCCGGCGACAACAAGCCGCTCTATCTCGGCCATCCCGAGTTCGAGGGCTTCGAACCGGTCATGTCGCAGGCGGTCGATACGGACGCCGCCTGACCGGCCGTCTCCATGGCATGCGGCGCGCGGCCAGGCTGCGCGCCGCCGGATCCGCGCTGTCGCGGCGTGCGGATATGGTCGCCCCGTCGCCAGAGACATGGCGTCGTTCCAACGCCTTGTTTTTGCGTATTGTTTTTGAATTGTCCCGGGGATGATTTCCGGTCGCTAGCCTTCGACTCTAAAGCTAGTCGGCGAACATCACGCCAAGATATTTGTCGTCCCGCCACCGCACTTCGCAATTCCTGTCCGGTCCGCCGGAATCGAAGACCAGGCGAAAGCGGTTGGGTATGGTGACCGACCCTTCGACCTCAAGCTTCGCCCCGTCATCGGTCAGGTTGCGGATGATGCAATTGACCGTTGAGAAGTTCTGATTGAAGACAATGCGTCCACCTTTGAGAGTGCGAGGGCGGACAGGTATTCGACGATTTTCCATGGTTTTTTCGGCAAAGGAACCGCAGGGTGGCGGACAATATCGAGCAGTTGTCACCGGCGATTCAAGGTATACTGCTTCCCCACCGTAAAGGCTAGTTCTACTTATTTCCCGGTTTAATACTTAGTCCCCTATATTTATCTACTGAGGAACTCGGCGCCCAAACCGGTCGGATCCAAGCGCCGAATGTCGTTTCCCGTATCTCAGGCCGCGCGAACGACGGTTATGAACCGATCCACTTCCTTTTGCAGAATATCGGCCTGCGACGTCAAGTCCCCGGCCGCGTCGAGCACGTCACCGGCACCGCTGCCCGTTTCGCCCGCAGCCTGAGAGACACTCCCGATCGTATCGCAAACCGCGCTCGTTCCCAATGCGGCGTTTTGGACGTTTCGGGCGATTTCCTGCGTTGCGACGCCTTGTTCCTCGACGGCGGAGGCGATCGCGGTGGCGATTTCGTTGACGCCGTTGATGGTCGAGAGAATCTTGCCGATCGCCGCTTCGGCGTTTCGCGTCGCGCCCTGGATGCCGGAGATCTGGCCGATGATCTCTTCCGTGGCGTTGGCGGTCTGGCCGGCCAGCGTCTTGACCTCCGCGGCGACGACGGCAAAGCCCCGGCCGGCCTCGCCGGCCCGGGCCGCTTCGATCGTTGCGTTCAGGGCGAGCAGGTTGGTCTGCGCGGCGATGTCGTTGATCAGCTTCACGACGTCGCCGATCCGCTCGGCGGCTTCGGTCAATTCGCCGATCTGCCGGGCGGCCTGCTCGGATTCGCCGACCGCGTGGCCCGACGATTCCGTCGACTGGGTCACCTGCCGGCTGATCTCCGAAATCGAGGTGGCCAGTTCCTCCGCCGCCGCGGCGACCGTCTGGACATTGTCGGTTGCCTGTTCGGCCGCCGTTGCCACGGTCGTTGCCTTCTGGGTCGTCTGCTCGGCGCCCTGAGCCAGATTGCCCGCCGTGCCGTTCATCCGATCGGCGGCGCCGCGGACGGATTCCAGTGTGGCGCGGATCGTCTCGTCGAATTCGACGATTGCGGTATCGATGCGGGCCTGCCGGGCCGCGCGCGCCTCCAGCATCGCCTCCTGGTAGACGGAGATGGCCAGGTCGATGTCGAGCATCACCGAGGCGTTGAGCGCGGTAATGACCGATTGCAGCTTGTCGGGCTTGCGGCGATAGGTCTTGACCGCCAGCTCAACCAGGCGGGCGAGAATGAAATTGTACCCGCCGATGTACCAGCGCGGCTTCAGTCCGATCTTGTTGTGGACCTTGCCAATGGTGCGGACACCCTCGATGTAGTCGTCGCCGAAGCGGCCGGCGAACAGCCTCGACCAATGGCTTGTCTGGGCTTGCTTGAGGCGGGCTTCCTGCCCGCCGATGCGTTTTGACAGTTCCGGGATCGTACCGATATGCCGGTAGAAGGCTTCCAGGATCACAGGCAATTCCGGTTCGACGATCTTCCAGAATTCGGAGAGGACGAGGCCGGTCTCCGATCCGATGTTCATGAATTCAAGGCGCTGTTCCCGATCGATTGTGTCGGAGTCCACGTCTCTATCGCGTGTCAGGGTTTCCATCCGATTCGAGCTCTTTTTGTTGAAAACGAGGGAAGGGGGACGACTTTCTGTCGTTTCTTCGTCCAGGTATTCGAAATCAGAATGGTTAACAGTGAATAAAATAAGCTGGCTTTTTCAATATCAAGATCGGTTTTACCCGGCTTTATACAAATGTTGATATAAAGTCCCGCGTGTTACTGGTTGCGGTCGCCAAATACCAAAATTTTAGCGTGTTTCAGTCCGAGCCGGGGGCTCAGAGCCGCTCGGCGGGAGCAGGGTTGAGGTAGATCAATGACATCCGGCCCCGACTGCGGCTCGATTGAGGCTCGTCAATCGAACCAATAGCGGGTGGAGATGTCCCATGACCGGAGCCGAACAGCTTATCGCTTTGGCAATTCTTGCCGTTTTCGTGTTTTTCATGGGGATGGTCGCTTGGGGCGATCGTCACACCCGCGACGCGCGCGCGCACTGGGACTGAGATTCGCGTGAGAACCTGTCAGCGGCGCAGTCTGCCGGGTCACTGACCGACTGTCACGTAACGAAAAACCAAAAAGGCCGCCCCGGAGGGCGGCCTTTTCGCATGGGCCCGGAGAGCGGCCCTTTCGCATGGGATGGTGGGGGCCGATCAGGACATGCGGCCTGTCGCGTCCGCCAGGATCGCGTAGACCTTGCTCGGCTCCGAGGTCAGGTACATCTGCCGCATCACGCCGTCGCGGTCGGTGCGGGAGATCGTTTCGATCAGGTGCTCGAAGCCGGTCAGATAGCGGTCGACCGCATCGCGCAGCTCGGGCTCGCGCCGGTACTTGCGGCGGATCTCGTCGATGACGCCGCGATCGCGCTGGGCAAACAGCCGGCGGATGAAGATATCCCGCTCGCCGCGCCGATAGCGGTCATACAGGTCCATGAAGGCGTTGTCGTCGACGGAGCGGACGATATCGACCGCGATCGCATTGAGCGATTCCATCATATGCGCCGGCGACCGCTCGACCGGCTGGTCTGCTTCGGCCCGACGGGCGCCGGCGGCGGCTTCTTCGGTTCCGGCCCGGGCGAGAACATCCGATAGCGACCAGTTGTCACCGCCCTGCGTTGCCGCGCCGGTGGCGTCTGGGCGGGCGGCAGGGGCTTGCTCACGCCGTGCTTCGGCGGCCGGCGCCGTTTGCGCGGCCCGCGTCGCGGCAGGTGCCGGAGTGGGGGCTGGCGCGGGGGTTGCGGCGACCGGGCGCGGCGGCGTGTTCTGTCCAACCGCGATATCCGCCGTCCGGACCGACTGCGTCGTTTCGGGCACGGCGACGTCGATTGCGTTGCCGTGCCGGGAGACGATGGTGGTCAGCTCGTTCAGCGCCTTGATCTGGTCGGCGACGGCGCGCCGCATCGCGGCGGCGTTCTCCTGCGTCTCGCGCGGCAGTTCGAAGACGCCGCGCTTCAATTCGGTGCGGGTGGCCTCCAGCTCCTGCGAGATCGACTTTGCGGCTGCCCGCATCTCCGTCGAGGCGTCGTTGAAGCGGGTGGTCGCGGCCTGGAGCAGGGCGGCGATTTCCTCCGACGCCGTCTCGAAGCCGGCGCGCACGGCACCTGCCGTCCGCTCGCCTTCCTCGCCCGCCGTCAGCCGCATGTATTCAAGCTGCTCGGCGACGCTCTGCGACGAGGACGAGGCGGTCTCGGCCAGCAACTGGCGGATCTCCTCGGCGGAAGCACGCAACGCGTCGAACTGGTCGGAGACGATGCGGCCCGACAGCTGGGCGCGATCGGCGATGCCGGCGCTGGCCTGATCGGCGGCCGACTGGATGCCCTCGATTTCCTCGGCCACCGAGCGGGTCGCGTTGATCGCCCGGTTGGTGATCGCCGAGGCAACCGTGTCGGCGGCCTCCTGCATCGCTTTGAGTTCTTCGTTGACCAGGCTCCTGGCGCCGACGGCCCGATCGGTGATCGCGCCGGTGATGCCGTCGGTCGCCTCCTGGATGCCCTGCAATTCCTCGGCGACCGACCGGCTGGCGTTGATCGCCCGCGTGGTGATCGTCGCTGCGACACCGTCGGTGGCGTCCTGGATCTCCTTGAGCTCGGCGGCGACCGTGCGGGTCGCCTCGGACGCACGTCCGGCGATGGTGTCGGAAACGGTCGCGGCCGTGCCCTTGATCGTCTCCAGTTCGCCGGCGACCGAGCGGGTCGCCAGAGCGGCGCGATCGGAAATCGCCGCCGTCGCCTCGTCGGAGGCCGACTGGATGGTCTGGATCTCCTCGGCCACCGAACGGGTCGCGGTGATCGCCCGGTCGGTCATGGCCCGGGCAATGCCGTCGGTGGTCGCCTGGATGCGCTCGACCTCTGACAACAGCGACTGGGTCGCGCCGGCGGTGCGGTCGGACACGGTCGCGGCAACCTCGTCGGCGGCGCGGCGCACCGCTTCGAGCTGCTGATAGATCGACTGGGTCGAGGCAACCGCGCGCTGGCCGATCGATCCGGCGAGCTCCTCGACGGAACCGTTCAGGCGCTCGAACTCGGCCAGCAGCCGCTCTGAGGCGACGCGGGTCGAGGATTGCAGCATCTCGCCGAGCGAGTTCGCGCGGTTCTCGGCGGCAACCAGTGTACCCTCGATCGCCGAGGTGTAGCCATCGATCAGACCGTCGATCTCCTTGGCCCGGTCGGTCAGGCTGCCGGCAAGCTCGTCGAGGCGGGCCCGGCGCGCTTCGATCGCCTCGTCCATCTCGGCATTGGTGCGGTCAAGCTGCGAGGCGGTGTCGGCGAGCGCCTTGCCCTGGGCGTCGAAGCGCCCGGCCAGCGAACCGATATCCGACAGGACCTTGTCGGAAATGGTCTGGAGGAGGGCGACCTGGTCGCCCATCTGGTCGCTGGTCTTGCCGGCATCGGCGGTCGCGGCCTCGACAGCGCCGCGGAATTCGGCGACCCGGTCGTTGAGGGTCGTCTCGATCGCCGTCAGGTTGTCGCTGGCGCCCGACAGGACCGAGCGCAGCAGACCGTTGGAATCGCTGAGGCGACCCAGGATGGTCTCGATATTGGTGGTCACCGAGGTGTTGGTCTCGGCGATTTCCTCGACGATCTTGCGACCGCGCGTCTCCATCTCGTCGAAGGCCGATTTGCCGCTGTCCGAAATGGCCTGGGTGACCTCGAGGCCCTGCTGGGCGATCGCCTTGGTGATGTCGCCACCGCGATTGGTGATGGCGCGCGTCACCGTGTCGGTCGCGCTGCCGACGACCTGGTCGATCGTCTCGGCCTGGGTGGCGATCTCGTTGATCAGGCGGCCACCGCGCACGACCAGCGTTTCCTCGAGCGCCGTCGAGCGTTCCTGAAGCCGTTCGCTGATCTCGCCGGCGCGCGCGCTCAGCGTCTCGTTCAGGCTGCTTGCCCGGTGCGAGAGAAGCTGTTCGAGCTCGTTGGTGCGGGCGCCCAGCGTGGTGTTGATCTCGCCGGCCCGGTCGCCGAGCGTCTGCTCGATCTGGGCGGCACGGGTGCCGAGCGTCTCGTCGATGTCGTTGAGACGGTTGCCGAGCGTCGTCTCGATGGCGCTGGAGCGGGCGCTGAGCGCCTGCTCGATCTCGGTCGCCCGGGTGCCGAGCGCCGAATTGATCTCCGCCGTGCGATCGCCGAGCGCCTGGGTGATCTCGGTGGACCGCGTCGAGAGGGTCTCGTCGATATCCTTGAGCCGATTACCCAGCGTCGTGTCGATCTCGCCGGCCCGTTCGCCGAGCGTCTGGCGGATTTCGGCGGCCCGCGTCCCGAGCGTTTCGGTGATGTCGTTAAGGCTGCCCGTGAGCGTCGCCTCGATCTCGCCGGAGCGGGCGCCCAGCGTCTCGTTCATCGTCGCGGCGCGTTCCGACAGGGTGCGGGTGATCTCGGCGGTCCTGGTGCCGAGCGCCTCGGTGATCGTCGCCAGGCTGCCCGTGAGCGTCGCCTCGATCTCGCCGGAGCGGACGCCCAGCGTTTCGTTCATGGTCGCCGCGCGCTCGTTGAGCGTTTGCGTTACTTCGGCGGTGCGGGTGCCCAGTTCGTCCGTGATCGCCTTCAGGCTGCCGGCAAGCGTCGCCTCGATCTCGCCGGAACGGGCGCCCAGCGTCTCGTCCATGTCGCGCAGGCGGGCGCCAAGCGTCGTCTCGATCTCGGCGCTGCGCAGGTTGAGCGCCTGCTCGATCTCGCCGGCCTTCAGTGACAGGGTCTCGGCGATCGTGTCTGCGCGGTCGCCCAGCATGCCTTCGATCGCCGTCGAGCGCTCGCCAAGCATGGTCTCGATGCCGGTTGCCCGCTCGCTGAGGATCGTTTCGATCACCGAGGCGCGGTCGCCCAGCATGCCTTCGATCGCCGTCGAGCGCTCGCCAAGCATCGTTTCGATCGCCGCGGCCCGCTCGCCGAGATTGGTCTCGATCTCGGAGCCGCGCGCACCGAGCGTCGCGTCGATCTCGCCGAGGCGGCTGCCGAGCGTCTCGGCGATCTCCTTGGCCCGCCCGCCGAGCGTCTCGTTGATCTCGCGGGCCTGGGTGCTCAGCGTCTCGTTGATGTCGCGCGCCCGGTGGATGAGGGCGGCGTTGAGCTTCTCCGTGCGGTCCTCCAGCGTCGTCTCGATGGTCATGACGTTGCGGCCGAGCGATGCCTCGACCTCGCCGAAGCGGGCCGCCAGCGCCTGGCCGATCTCGTCGGCGCGGCTGGCGAGCCGGTCGTCGATCTCGCCGACCCGGCGGCCGAGCGCCTCGTCGATCCGTGTGGCGCGCTCGTCCAGGGTCTCGCCGATCGACTGGGCGCGGTCGGACAGCGTGCCGGCGAGCGTCTCGCCCTTTTCCGACAGCGTCGAGGAGATGGCGTCGAGCCGGCCGCCGAGCACGGCGTCGATCTCGCTTGCCCGCTCGGCGACGTTGCGCACAAAGGAATCGGCGCGCTTCGACAGGGTTTCCTCGATCGCGCCGCCACGCGCCTCCAGGCTCTCGTCGAACCGGCTCAGGCGCGCGTCCATCGCCGAGGTCAGCGTCTCGCCGCGATGCTCCATCGCCGTGGTGAAGGTCTCGATCCGGCCGGCGAGCGCCGAGGTGATCTCGTCGCCGCGGGTGTTCAGCGTATCGGTGAGCTGGACGATGCGGCTGTCCATGGCGGTTGCGATGTCGCCGCCGCGCTTGTCCAGCGTATCGGCCAGGCGATCGAGTCGCTCGTCGAGGGCGCCGGTGATCGCGTCGGCGCGGGACCCGATGGAGTCGGTGAAGGCGCCGATGCGGCGATCGAGCGCGGTGGTGATCTCGCCACCCTGAACGTTCAGGGTTTCGGTCAGTTCGGCGGTCCGGTTGGCGAGGATCTCGTTCAATTCTCCCGAGCGGTGATCGAGCAGTTCGGCGACCTCGGTCGACCGGAAGGCCAGCTTGTCGACCAGTTCGCCGCCCTTGACGGTCAGCGTGTGATCGACATCGGCGACCGTGCGGCGCAGGCCTTCCTCGACGTCCTGGGAGCGCGCGTTGAGCGTGTCCTGAACCTCGGCGGTGGTGGCGTTGATGCTGCGGGTGATCTCGCCGCTGCGCTCGACAATCGCCTGGGTCGTCTCGGCGCCGACCGTGGTGATCTGCGTCGTGAACTCGCCTGCGCGCGCGGCAATGTCATCGGCGAAGCCGGCGCCGGCGGCGGCCAGTTTGTCGGTGAGCTCGGTGCCGCGATTGGTGACCGTGTCCTCGATGCGCTGGCTGGTCTCGTCGATGCGCGCCGTCAGGGCGTTGCCGCTGGAGAAGATCGTGTCGGAAATCTGCGAGCCGACCTGCGACAGCCGGTCGGTGACCTCCGAGCCGCGGTGGACCAGCGTCTCGGAGAGCTGGTTGCCGGTATCCGACAGTCGCTGCGTCACCTCGGCGCTGCGGTCAGTGAGCGAGTGAATCAGCGAATGGCCGGTGGTGGCGAGCGTCTCGTTGATCGAATTGCCGCGCTCCGACAGGTCCTGGACGATCCCGGCGCCGGTATGGGCGAAGGCCTCGTTGACCTCGCGGCCGCGCTGGTCGAGCGTCGTGGTGACCATTTCACTGGCCTCGGTCAGTGTCGAGGCGACCTCGTGGCCGGTATGGGACAGGCGGCGGACGAATTCATCGCCATGGGTCGTCAGCGTGCCGATCAGGCTGTCGCCGGAGGCGGTCAGCGCGTCGGTCATCTCGTCGCCGCGGCTGGTCAGGGCCTGGGTCACCCGGTCGCCGGCGCTGGTGACCGACGTGGTGATCCGGTCGCCGGCCTCGGCGAGATCGGCGGACAGGTTCTCGTGGGCACCGGAAATCGTCGCGCGCAGGCGATCGGCATTGGTCAGAAGCGCGTCGCGCTCGTTGCCCATCTGGTCGATCAGCGTGCGGATGCGGATCTCGTTCTCGTGGTAGGCGCGTTCGAGCGAGGAGACTTCCGAATGGATCAGCGCTTCCAGCTCGCCGGCGCGGGCCAGCGCCCGCTCGACGCCGTCGCCCATGGCGGCGACCTCGCGGCGGATCGCCTGGCCGACATTCATCACGGCTTCCTTGGCGACTCCCTCCGGCTCGGCGAGGCGGATGGCGGCTTCCGTCAGCGAGCGGCCGGCGAGCCTCAGGTCGGAGGCGCGCCACATCATGGCGGCGGTGGCGAAGAACAGGATGACGGGGACGGCGGCGGCCGCCCAGATCATCAGGATCCCGGGCTCGGCGCGCACCAGTTCGGGGCTGTTGAAGGCGAAGAGGGCGGTTCCGTAGAGGCCATAGCCGGCGGCGGCGCAGATGCCGACCCAGACCAGCGAAATCAGGAACGCGACATAGAAGGGCGTGCGCGGCGCGCTGCGCTGCATGGAATAGACGACATGGCTGAGCGTCGGGCGGTCGTCATTGGCGGGGCGCTTGGGATCGTTGGCGGCGTTGGCGGCAATGTCTGCGGGGCGGGGCGTGCCGCGCCGGCGCGGTTCGACGGGGGCCACGGTTTCGGTGTCGGGCGTTGTCTGGGGCGAGGGATCGCGCGCGGCTTCGACGACGCGCTCGACGGCGCGATTGACCGATTCCGTTGCCTCTTCCGCGCTCTTTTGCGGGGCGCTCGTCTGAGGCGTGAGGTCGGCCAGCAGGTCGCTCTCGTTCAGTGACAACGCCTCTTCGACCGCCGACAACGCGGCTTCGGCCGCATCATGCTTGGACTGGGATTGTTTCGCCATTTTCAATACGCCTCGCGTCCGTACTCATTACATTCCGATCCGGTTGCCCGCCGCTTGCAAGCTCGTACCGGGACCGGCCGCAAACCGTCAGAGGAGATGCCTGAACCACCAAACCCCAACTCGCGTTTTCCCGATTGCCTTCGGGACCGCGCGCATGCAGACCGCTCGGATCGTGCCCCGTTCGTACGTTAGGGCACTTGCCGCGGGCGGCAGTGTAATGCCAAATGCCCGGCGGGAAAACACCTGCGAGGCGGTGTATTAACGCTTCTTAAAATATCGTTAACGGCGAGGGAAAGCCGTGTCGGCCAAGGCTTTAGGCGACATTAACCAAGGTGGATCGCGTGTCGGAACGCCGCTTACCAAGGCGCAGAAGCGCTATTTACAGCGCGGGCTTGGGCAGCCTGGCGGCAAGCTGCCGCTGTTCGATGAAACCGGCCGGCAGATAAATCACCAGACGATCCGGGCCTGTATCGCGGCGGGCTGGGCCGAGCCGTGGTTCAGCAATCCGATTAAGCCGGACTGGCTGGTCTGCCGACTGACCGGGGACGGCTACCGGGCGCTGGGCGCCGAGCCGCCGCGTGCGGGGAATGGCGAAGAGAAAAATCCGCAAGATTCGTGAAACCTGATTTTAACAACGAAATCATCCCGTTGGGTTAACACTCTAATGTCGCGGTGCGCCTGTTAACCCGCTCTTATCGCCTGATCCGGCAAGATCGGCCCGTCGCGTCTGATAAGGCCTGTCCGCAGGGGACAGGGCTCGGCGCGAGGTGGGAGCCATGGGCCAATCATTCCTGTTACGCCATATCGGCGAGACGACGTCCGGCGAGCCGCAAGCCCGGCCGGTCGATCTGGTACATCTTGCGCGCCACACGCTGGGCGACGAGGACCTGGAGCGCGAAGTGCTGCAGCTGTTCGTGACCCAGTCGCGCATCTATCTGAACCGGCTGAAGGAAGCCGGCGACCGGGCGCAATGGCAGCGGGCGGCCCATACGATCAAGGGGTCGGCCCGCGGGATCGGCGCCTGGGCCGTGGCCGAATGTGCCGAGCAGGCCGAACTGCTCGGCCATGACGTGGCCGAGGACCGGTGCCGCAACGCGATCGTGGCGCTGGAGACCGAACTGGAGGCGGCGACCGCCTATATCCGCTCGCTGTTCGTCGAGCACTGAGGATTTCCGGCGGGTTCGGTTGCCGCATTGCGCGCTTGCGCTATTTCACGCTGGCGACTGGGCGGCACGATACGCCATTGAAGGCGGGGCGGCTTGACGCTTGCGGGCAAGGTGTCCTAATTCGCTGTGTCCCGGCCGCACACGGCCCTGCAACGTTGGTTAGATTCCCCCGCCATGCCAAAAATCACCTATGTCGAACACAACGGCACCGTCCACGAGGTCAGCGGGGAGGTCGGCTCCACCGTCATGGAAACGGCGATCAAGAACGCCGTGCCCGGCATCGAGGCCGAATGCGGCGGCGCGCTCGCCTGCGCGACCTGCCACGTCTATGTACGCCAGGACTGGCTGGACAAGACCGGCGGTCCCTCCGAGATGGAAGAGGACATGCTGGACTTCGCCTTCGAGGTGAAGCCGAACAGCCGCCTGTCCTGCCAGATCAAGGTCTCCGACGAGCTTGACGGCCTGACGGTCGACATTCCCGAACAGCAGGGCTGATCCTCAGGGGCAGGCACTTACCCGGACGTCCGCGCATGTAGGCCAGGCGTCCGGAGAGTTGGATTCGCTTTGCGCAGGCGATTGCCGCCCGGTAGTGGGGCCCGCCTGTCAGGATTCGCCCTTCATCAGATGGTCGACATAGTCGTCCATCGTGATGGTGCCGCCGACATCGCGCGTTCGGGCCTGATCGGCATCGCCGAGCGCGCCCTGCACGAAGTCGATACGCTTCCAGCTCGGATGCGGTTGAACGCCGTCGGCATCGGGCACATAGGGGCTGGCCGAGACCCGCGTGTGCTTGTGGATGTAGCGGGCGCAATTGAGGAAACAGCTTTCGACCGCGACGCGCACGACCCCGATCGCGCCGGGAAAGTGCTCAAGCTCCGGATCGTCCGCCGACAGCGTTGCCTCGCCCTGCACGCGGACCCGGTTGGGGGTTTCCAGGTCAATGAACAGCAGGCCGACCTTCGCCGTCTCGGCGATGTTGCCGAGGCTCAGGAACATGCCGTTGCCGTCATAGGCCGGGAAGGCGAGGGTCTTCTCGTCGAGCACCCGGCAGACGCCGGTCGGGCCGCCCTTGTAGCTGACGGTGGGCCGGCCGTCGCCGTCCACCGTCGACAGGAAGAAGAAGTCGCGGCTTTCGATGAAGGCGGCGTTCGGACCCTCCACGATGTCCCAGACGATGGCGTTTCGCACCGTCTCGGCCAGTTTCTCAGCGCCGTGTTCGTTTTGAAGACGGCGCTGCGTTTCGGTGTAAAACCCGCCTGACCCGGCCATCACGCCGCCTCGTCGCTCTCCGACGCGCCGGCCTGTGCGGGATTGGCCGAGGCCGGTCCGGCATTGGCATCGAGCACATGGCGGGCGACGTCCGGGCGATAGTAGTGACCGGCGGGATCGGCGAAGATCTTCGCAGCCTCGATCATGCCCAGATCGATATCGGCGATCGCCAACCCGTCGGTGAATTCGTCGATCGGGTCGGTCAGCCGGTAGCCGTCCGGGCCGAAGACGGTGGCCGCGCCGCCACCGGCGAACACCACCTCGCGCAGCGCCTCGTTGCCCATGGTGATCTGGTCGAGGCTTTCCTCGGTGATGATCGAGTTCGGTGCGAGCACGAAGCAGCTTCCCTCCATGGCGTAGCTCTTGCTCTCGGCCATGTTCGCCTCCGCCGACAGGGCGTAGGCGGCGCGGACGCCCTTGAACATGCCGAAGGAGGGCCAGCAGGCGACGTGGATCTGCTCGCCGAGCTGATACATGCCCTGGCGGTTGAGCGGCTGGATGTTCTCCCAGCAGCACAGGCCGCCGACGCGACCGAGCGGGGTTTCGGCGACCTTGATGTCGGTGACCGGGCCTTCGCCCCAGACGGTCCGCTCCATGTGGGTGGGCTTCAGCTTGCGCCGCGACATGACGATCTCGCCGCGGTCGTCGATCAGCGCCTGGCTGCAATAGATGCTGCCCTGGTCGCGCTCGGCGAAGCCCATCATCACCCAGGTGCCGGCACGGGCTGCCGCCTCGCCGACCGCCTTCAATTCCGGACCGTCAAGTTCGATCGCGTTCATCCGATGCTTCATGACGATCTCCATCGCCACCATCGGCGGCTGCAGCCAGATCGTGAAGGGATAACCGGGCAGCCAGACCTCGCCGAAGGCGACGAGCCTGACGTCCTGGCGGCCGGCCTCCTCGATGATCGAAATCGTCTTCTCCAGCGTGCCCTGGGCGTCCATCCAGACGGGAGCGGCCTGTACGGCGGCGACTTTGACCATGGCGTTATCCTCTCATGCTGTGGTTTGAGCAGCAGGCTAGGACGGTTTTCAGTGGCCATGACAGTCCCCGTTCGGGGACCCCGGGATCACATTTGTGACTGTTCGGCGCGACCGGACGGGCCGGTGCTCCTTGTGTTTGGTTGGAGGTGAGAAACATAAGCTAACGCAAATAGTTACTGGATATCCAGCCAGGCTGGAGATAGCCTCTGAGGAAGGTGCACTTCCTCCTCGGGTGTCATGCTCGGACGTGTTCGGGGCCTCCATGAACACAGTCGCTGGCGGAGGTGTTCATGGATTGCCGGGACAAGCCCGGCAATGACAGCGGAGTGGGTGGCGGGACACCAACCTCTCCCGCGTCATCCCGGAAATCGCGTTAGCGATTGTCCGGGATCGGAGAACCCCGACGGTTCGGGTTCCCTCGGCCTCGATATCCAACACCGACACGGGCGCCCCGATCCCGGCTCGGCCTGGCGGCCGTCCGGGATGAAGAGGGAGAGGGAGTATCGTGCCGCAACCGCTGCAAAAGGCGCCCTGCCCGGACGTGTTCCAGACCCTCACGAACACCGTTGCCCGATCAGATCGGTGCGGCACGCCGCGTCAGTCCGGGCGGATGCCGTTGCGCCAGGCGGCCGCCATCGCGGTCCTGTTGCGGGTGCCGAACAGCTGGTTGAGTGCCTTCAGGTGTTTGCGGACGGCGGCCTCGCCGGTGCGCAGCTCCTCGGCGATGTCCCGGTTGCTGAGCCCGGCGGCGGCAAGGCGGGCGACGTCGTCCTGGCGCGGCGTCAGGCGGGGATGGCGGCGGCGCATCCGCAACAGCGCCGTCGAGGTGCGGGTCGCATAAGGCGACATCCGGCAGATGCCTTCGGTCGTCAGCCGCCGGGCGTTTTCCGCCGTCAGCGCGCCCATATAGAGGATACCGGCGAGCTCCTCTTCCCGGAACAGGGGGAGGGCTGCGAAACCGTGCAGGCCGAAATGGCCGGACACGCGGTTATAGAGCTGGCAGGAGGTCCAGCGGTCGCCGAGCAGGGTCTCGGTGGAGCAGGGCCACTCGGTCTCGCGCATGCGCCTGAGAACCGGGTCTATGCGCATGCCGGTGATCTCGTAGCGGCGGGTGAAGGCTTCCGGCATGCCAATGATCACGCCGTATTCGAACCGGCGTTCGGGGGTAAACCGGTAGAGACCGACCGAATCCATGCCCGAGGCTCGCAAGGCCGTTTCGGCGACGCGGGTGAGTTCCGATTTGACGTCCGGCGGCGGGTCATACATCGCTGGGTCGAGGGGCTGGGTCGAGCAACCTGATGATGCGTCAAAGGGTAGCATGACCGGGCGGAAGTGGCGACTCCGGGCGCCCGGGATGTCGAAAAATGCAAGGTTGTCCCTTGTCTTTTTCGTCTCCGACCCAACGTTTCGTGCGCGGTGCACGCGCCTTTCGCTTTGACAGAGCGCATGGCGTGCGATAGCAAACCGCGCCTATTCGTCTGCCTGTCGGCCTTGCGATTGACCGTCACGAGGACACCCAGCCAGGGAAGACGACATGAAAGTCACCGTCACCGACCGTACCGGTCGCGATCATACGCTTGAGGCCCTCGAGGGCTGGCGGGTCATGGAAGTGATCCGTGATTGGGGTGTTCCGATGAAGGCGGAATGCGGCGGCGCCGGCATTTGCGGCACCTGCCACGTCCGCGTCGATCCCGCCTTTGTGCATCTGCTGCCCGAACCGACCGATGATGAGCTTGAGCAACTCGACAAGCTCGACGATGCCGACGAGACCTCGCGGCTGTCCTGCCAGCTCCTGATGAACGATGCGCTCGACGGACTGCGGGTGACGCTGACCGACGATGCCGTCGACGGCGCGGAGGTGCCGGAGGCGGACGTTCCCGAGGCGGCTTAAGGGGGCGGTTGGGTTCGGTCGCCGGCCGGCCGCCTGAGTGTCGTTTCCGCGAGGTGTTCAGTCCCAGGAGACTTCCCGATGCGCCGGGGCTCCCCGATCCCGGCTCTCGCTTATGCTCGGCCGGGATGACGAGGGAGAGGTCGGCCGAGATGGCGACGGAGAGGATTGCATCCTGCCGCCCCACCCATTCTGACGTCATTGCCGGGCTTGTCCCGGCAATCCATGAACACAATCGCCGGCCACTGTGGTCATGGATCCTCGGAACAAGCAACTGTCGAATTTATGCGGCGTTTTCTGGTTTCCAGTCGGTCTGGTTTTTGCTCATGGCATTGAGCATGACGATTTGCTTTCGCATGGCGGCGACGATGGCGACCTTGAAGGGTTTTCCGGCGGCGCGGAGGCGTTTGTAGAAGGGGTAGATGGGGTGCAAGCGGGCTTTTATGGCGCTCAAGGTTGCCATGTAGAGCACCCGGCGGATGTTGGATCGTCCGGCCTGGCAGCGGCCGGGCCTGGTGGTTTTGCCGGACTGCCTGGGATGCGGGGCAACGCCGACGAGGCTAGCGGCCTGACGGCTGGAGAGGGTTCCCAGTTCGGGCATCGCGGCGATCAGTTCGATGGCGAGCACGGGCCCGGCGCCGGGGGCGGTGGTGATGCGCCGGGCCATGCGGGCGCTGGCCGGATCGCCCTGGATGGCCTGCTGCAGGTCCCGACCGAGGGCCTTGAGGGCGGCGGTGTGGGCCTGCAGGAGGGCGAGCAGGGGGGCGCGGGCGGCCGCATCGTCGAGGCTGGAGAGCAGGCTCTTGAGCTGGGTGATGGCGGCGCAGAGGCGCCGGCGCACGGTGGCCATCTGTCTGATTTTGCTTTGTATTGGCGTGCGGCGCGTCGGCGCGCGGCGGGCCGTGGCCACCACCAGGGCCTCGGCGATCAGCCGGGCGTCGATCGCATCGGATTTGGCCCGCACCCCTTGCAGGCGGGCGAAGGCGCGGACATCGGCCGGATGCAGGCACCAGGCGGGGCGACCGGCCTGGCCGAGGGCCAGCAGCAGGCGGTCCTCATAGCCGCCGGTCGCCTCGCAGCCGATCGCGTAGGGCCCCGCGCCGAGGCGCTTGAGCAGTCGGCAGATGCCGGCGGGGGAGTTGGCGACCCGAAAGGCCAGCCCGTCGGGATGGCGATGGACGTCGAGAAAGTCCTTGCCCACATCGACGCCGACGAAAGTGCGAAAGTCTGTCATGATGGGATGTCCCTGGCTTGTCATGCGGGGTCGCCGACGCGGCGCCCCTTGCAACTGTTCGGGAGACATCGAGAGGCGGGGCCAAGCTTGATCTCGGTCTCAGTCGACCGGTCCGGAAAACGGCCTCCCGCCTCAAGGCTCGCGGGGTACATCTCCCGCGAGCCACACAATCTTGCACCAAATCATCAAGACAAGTCCGAGGATGACAGCCGAGGGGGCGGCCGGGCTGAAAACCAAAGCCCCCTCCACGCTTAACAGGACAGTAGCGGGACAGGTCCGGAGATGGCGTCGGAGGGAGACGAGAACCCACAGGCCTCTCCCTGGTCATCCCGGAAATCGCGGGAGCGATTATCCGGGATCGATGCGCCACCGATCCATCGATGGAAAACAGCAGCGGGCACCTCGGTTCCCCGATCCCGGCTCTCGCTCCGCTCGGCCGGGATGACGAGGGAGAGGTGGGAGCGCTTGCCGCAAGCTGTCGGCGTTTTGAGAGGCCCGGCCGATACATCCCCTGGACGAGCGCCTGGCTCACAAACACCCTAAAATCACACGCTCCACGCGGCTGTCTCATGGCCGAATTCTGCCCGGAAACCGCGTCTCGTTTCTGCCAATCCCACGTTCCGGAAAATCCCATTCCATCGACCCTCCGGCACCGTAGTATCCTGTTCTACATATCTATAACCATATGAATTCGCTTGCTTTTCTTCGGCGACCCTGTTGCCTGCCGGGGTCTCCGCGCGCCATATACGGACCCAGGTCAATCGCGAGGTCCGGCAGGTTTTTCGGTCCTCAATCATCGGGGTCCGGCATGGGCGCACTCAGGACATTTCCCGTTTCAACCGTCGTCGACGGCCGGCGTGTCATCATCGCCGGCGGTGGCGAGGCGGCCGACGCGAAGCTGCGGTTGCTCGCCAAGACACGCGCGGCGGTCGAGATCTATTCGCCGCAGCCGGAGGCCGCTCTCACGGCCCGCGCCGAGGGGGTCGGCTATCCGGTTCATCGGCGCGATCCGCAGGAAGCCGACTTCGCCGGTGCCGCACTCGCCTTCATCGGAACGGAAGACGAGGCAACCGATATCGCCCTGGCCGAGCGCGCGCGGGCAGTGGGCGTCACGGTCAATGTCGTCGACCGGCCCGACCTGTGCGACGTGCTGACACCGGCGATCGTCGATCGGGCGCCGGTGACGATCGCGATCTCGACCGAAGGGGCCGCCCCGGTTCTGGCCGGCATCCTGCGGGCGCGGATCGAGGAGATCCTGGCACCGGGGCTCGGTACGCTGGCAAGGCTTGCCGGCGACCTGCGCGCCCAGGTGGCCTCGCTTTTACCGCCCGGCGCGAAGCGGCTGTCCTTCTGGCGGGCCTATTTCTCCGGCGCCGAGACCGCCGGCGCGGTGGCGCGCGGCGAGGCGGATGTGCGCCGCGCCGCCGTCCGGCTGCTGGAGGCTGAGCGCACTGGCGAAGAGAAGACCGGTTTCGTCTGGCTCGTCGGCGCGGGGCCGGGCGCGGCTGATCTCTTGACGCTTCGGGCGCGCAACGTGCTGGCCGAGGCCGATGTCGTGGTCTTCGACAGCCTCGTCGACCAGGGCGTGATGGAGGTCGTGCGGCGCGACGCGCGGCGCATCGATGTCGGCAAGCGCAAGGGCAGGGCGCCGGTCGGACAGGCCGAGATCAATGCGATCCTGGTGGAAGAAGCACGGGCCGGCCATGCGGTGGTTCGCCTCAAGGCCGGCGATCCGATGGTTTATGGCCGGGCCGGCGAGGAGATCGCGGCCCTGCGGGACGCGGGCGTCGCGCACGCGGTCGTTCCCGGTATCACCGCAGCGCTCGGCGCCGCCGCCGAGACCGCGACGCCGCTCACCCATCGCGAATTCGCCTCCTCGCTGATCTTCGCGACCGGCCATGCGGCCCCTGGCGAAGAGAGCATTGACTGGGCCGCGCTTGCCCGCAGTGACGCGACCGTCAGCCTCTACATGGCCAAGACCGTCGCCGATCAGGTCGCCGGTGCGCTGATGGCGCACGGGTTGGACGCCGATACGCCCGTCGGTGCGGTGGAGAACGCCTGCCGGCCGGTGCAGCGGCGCTTCTTCGGCACGCTCGCCGATCTGCCGCGGCTCAGCGGGCGCGGCGATCTTGCCGGACCCGTCGTGATCTTCGTCGGTCGGGCCGTCGCCGAGGGCGACTGGGCCAATGCCGAACCCTTCGCCACGTCCGAAACGCTTGCGGCCTAAAGGAGCAGGAGCGATGCCGAAACCGCCGAAAACGCAGGTCATGACCGCGAACCGCCTTGGCGACGGGCGTGTCGTCTATCTCGGCAACGAGGACTGGACCACCGATTTCGCCGACGCGCGGCTGCTGCCTGATACTGACAGTCAGGCGCTCGCCGAAGAGGTCGCCAAGGCCGCGGTCGCCGACCGGGCGATCGTTGAGCCCTACCTGATCGATGTCGACGAGGAAGCCGAGCGGATCGAGCCGGTGCGCCTGCGCGAGCGCATCCGCGCCAGCGGCGGCCCCACCACCGGCAGTTCGGTTGCCGCCTGAGGACGATAGACATGTACCGCTACGACGAATTCGACCACGCCTTTGTCCGCGACCGGGTCACCCAGTTCCGCGATCAGGTCAAGCGGCGCATTGCCGGCGACCTCACCGAGGAGCAGTTCAAGCCGCTGCGGCTGATGAACGGCGTCTATCTGCAGCTTCATGCCTATATGCTGCGGGTCGCGATCCCCTATGGCACGCTGTCGGCCCGGCAGATGCGCAAGCTTGCCCATATCGCACGCACCTACGACAAGGATTACGGCCACTTCACGACGCGCCAGAACATCCAGTTCAACTGGCCACGGCTTGAAGACCTGCCGGCGATCCTCGACGAGCTCGCCGATGTCGAGATGCATGCGATCCAGACGTCCGGCAACTGCATCCGCAACGTGACGACCGATCACTTCGCGGGGGCTGCCGCTGACGAGGCCGGCGATCCGAGGCCCTGGGCCGAGATCATCCGGCAGTGGTCGTCGTTGCATCCGGAATTCTCCTATCTGCCGCGCAAGTTCAAGGTGGCGGTGACGGGAGCAGCGCGCGACCGCGCGGCGATCCGCTTCCACGATATCGGCCTGGAACTGCGCCACGCGCCGAAGGACTTTGGCGAGGGCGCGAAGGGTGAAACCGGGCTGGGCTTCCGCATCTTCGTCGGCGGCGGCCAGGGGCGCACGCCTATGGTCGCCAAGGAAATCCGCGATTTCGTGCCCGAGCGCGACCTGCTCGCCTATCTGGAGGCTATCATGCGGGTCTATAACCGCTTCGGCCGGCGCGACAACAAGTACAAGGCGCGCATCAAGATCCTCGTACACGAGCGCGGCATCGACGAGATCCGCGAGGCCGTCGAGGCCGAATTCGAAGCGTTGCGTGGTGGGGTGCTCGACATTCCGCTCGAAGCCCGCGAGCAGATCTCGGCCTATTTCGCGGCGCCCGATTTCGAGGACCTGCCGGCGAAAAGCGAGAGGCTCGAGGCCGCCTGGACGTCCAATCCGGTGTTCGGCCAGTGGATGGCGCGCAACACCCATCCGCATAAAACACCGGGCTATGTGTCGGTGACGATCTCGCTGAAGCCCACCGGCGGCGTGCCCGGTGATGCGCGCTCGGCGCAGATGGACGCGGTCGCCGATCTCGCCGACCGCTACAGCTTCTCCGAAATCCGGGTGAGCCACGAGCAGAACCTGATCCTGCCGCATGTGAGGAAGGACGATCTGCCGGCGCTGCACAAGGCCTTGGTCGATGCCGGGCTGGAAGCGTCCAATGCCGGGCTGGTGACGGACATCATCTCCTGCCCGGGGCTCGACTATTGCGCGCTTGCCAATGCACGGTCGATCCCGATCGCCCAGCGCATCAGCGAGCGGCTCGCCGATCACGACCGGCAGGCGGAGATCGGCGATCTGTCGCTGAAGATCTCCGGCTGCATCAATGCCTGCGGCCATCACCATGTCGGCCATATCGGCATCCTCGGCGTCGACCGGAAGGGCGAGGAGTTCTACCAGATCACGCTCGGCGGCGCGCCGGGCGAGGACGCGGCGATCGGCGAGATCGTCGGCCGGGGCTTCTCCACCGATCAGGTGGTCGATGCGGTCGAAACCATCGTCGATACCTATCTGGCGGTCAGGCAGGACGCGGACGAGACGTTCCTGACGGCCTATCGCCGGGTCGGCAAGGAGCCGTTCCAGGAGGCGCTTTATGGTGCCTGAACGGCCGCTGGCGGGCGTGCCCGGCCCTGGCAACGAAGTTGTCTGCTCGGCTGCGGCGTGGCCTGACCCGGGTGTGCTCGATCGGCTGTTCACCGGCGCGCCGGCGCGCGATCTGATCGCCTATGCGCTCGCCGAACTGGCGCCGGGTCGGGCCGCGGTGGTCTCGTCCTTCGGGGCGGATTCCGCCGTGCTCCTGCATCACGTCGCGGCGATCGCGCCGGATACGCCGGTGATCTTCCTGGAGACGGGCAAGCATTTCGACGAGACGCTCGCCTATCGCGATCAACTGGTGAAGCAGCTCGGGCTGACCGATGTCCGCTCGGTTGCGCCCGATGCCGGACGCGTCGCGGCGGTCGATCCGAACGGCGATCTTAACCGGCGCGACGCCGATCTGTGCTGCGCGCTGCGTAAGGAGGAGCCGCTGAAGCAGGCGCTCGCCGGCTTCGACGTCTGGCTCAGTGGCCGCCGACGCGGCCAGGCGGCGACCCGCGCGTCGATGCCGCTGGTGGAACGGGTCGATGGCCGTCTCAAGGTCAATCCGCTGGCCGATTGGGACAGCGGCGACGCCGGCGCCTATAGGACGATCCACGAGCTTCCCGCCCATCCGCTTGTCGCGCGCGGCTATCCTTCGATCGGCTGCGCGCCCTGCACCAGCCCGGTCGCTGATGGCGAGGATGCCCGTGCCGGCCGCTGGCGCGGGTCGGACAAGACGGAATGCGGCATCCACATCGCTCGCAACGGCGAGACGGTCCGCGTCATCACCCGCAACGCGATGCCCGGCGAAAATCCCCCGACGAATGGAAAGACCATGACGGAACTATCTGAAATCTGGACGAAAGAGGGCTTTCAAGCCGATCCCTGGCAGCGGCTCGACGACGAGGAGGCGCTGCCTGAGGAGGGTGCGATCGTGGTGTCGGCCGAACGCTGGTCGGACCTGCGCGGGCGCAATACGCTCGAGAACTGGGACGTGGGCGTTGCGGTCGGCGAGGGCGATCCGATCGAGGACCTCATTCCCGATCTCGACCGTATCGCCATGGTGTCGCTGTCGTTTCCCGCCTTCACCGACGGGCGGGCCTATTCCTCGGCGCGTCTTTTGCGCGAGCGGCATGGCTACGAGGGCGAGATCCGGGCCGAGGGCGACGTCCTGCTCGACCAGATCCCCTATATGCTGCGTTGCGGTTTTTCCTCCTTTGCCATAAGGGATGAAGCCACACGCCGCGCGCTCGCGGACGGGCATATTCCGGAGGTGCCGATCTACATGCAGCCGACCGGCAGCAGCAACGAGGCGCCATTCGGCAACCGGCCGTGGATGCGCTCCCGCAGCTGAGCAGGACCGAAAGAACTTCATGTCTGATCCCATTCGTACCGACGTCGCCATCATCGGTGCCGGGCCGGTTGGCCTGTTCGCCGTGTTCGAGCTCGGCCTGCTCGACATGCAGTGCCATCTGATCGACATCCTCGACAAGCCCGGCGGGCAGTGCGCGGAGCTGTATCCCGAAAAGCCGATCTACGACATTCCGGCCTGGCCGATCATTTCCGGCCAGGATCTGACCGACAAGCTGATCGAGCAGATCGAGCCCTTCAGTCCGGTCTATCACTATGGCCACATGGTCGAGACGCTGGAGCGCCTGCCCGACGGGGACTTCCGGGTCGGTACGGATCAGGGCCTGGTGATCGAGGCGAAGGTCGTGGTGATCGCCGCCGGCGGCGGCAGCTTCCAGCCCAAGCGCCCGCCGATCAAGGGCATTGAGGCGTATGAAGGCACTTCCGTACAATATGCGGTGCGCAAGATGGAGGTGTTCCGCGACCGTGATCTGGTGATCGTCGGCGGCGGCGATTCCGCGCTCGACTGGACGCTGAACCTGCAGCCGATCGCCAAGCGCGTCACGCTGATCCACCGCCGCGACGCGTTCCGGGCGGCGCCCGATTCCGTCAACAAGATGCGGGCGCTCGTCGAGGCCGGCGAGATGGACCTGCTGCTCGGCCAGGTGACCGGGCTGCATGGCGATGATGGGACTTTAAGCGAGATCACCGTCACCGATCTCGACAAGGCCGAGCACCGGATCGCCTGTGACCGGATGCTGCCGTTCTTTGGCCTCACCATGAAGCTCGGGCCGGTCGCCAACTGGGGCATCAACCTGCATGAGAACCTGATCCCGGTCGACACGGAGAAGTTCGAGACCTCGGAGCCGGGCATCTTCGCCATCGGCGACATCAACTGGTATCCGGGCAAGCTGAAGCTGATCCTGTCGGGCTTCCACGAGGGCGCGCTGATGGCGCAGGCCGCCCACCGCATCGTCTATCCCGACAAGCGGCTGGTGTTCCAGTACACGACCTCGTCGACCAGCCTGCAGAAGAAGCTCGGCGTGAGCTGAGCGCTCATTCTCCTTGGTGCCATCCCGGCAGCGGCGACAGCGTTTCGGCCGATGGGCGCGGGTTCCCCGATCCCGGCTCGGCCTTGCGGCCGTCCGGGATGACGAAGGAGAGGGTCGTGTCCCGCCGCCCCCTCCGTTGTCATTGCCGGGCTCGCCGACTACCGTCCGGTTCAACTGGGGCGCGGGCTTTTGCTTTCAGCCTGGCCATCCACTCAGACGTCATCCCCGGACTTGTTCCGGGGATCCATGACCACAGTGGCCAGCGGAGGTGTTCATGGATTGCCGGGACAAGCCCGGCAATGACATCGGAGTGTGGGGCGGCGTGGCGCAACCCTCTCCCTCGTCATCCCGGAATTCGCGACAGCGGATATCCGGGATCGGAGAGCCCGGAGGGTTCAGTGTCCCTTCGGCGGTGAAGCCGGCACCGACCCCGATCCTGGCTCGGCCGGCGGCCGTCCGGGACGATGGCGACATCAAACCGATTGCGGTGTTTCCAAGCCGGCAATAAAATCCCAAGAAATTGTCGTTACCAGGCAATGCGCACCGCGTGCTGCCCGGTTGTTACACGGATAACATGATGTGTCCGGTACAGTTCGTGTTGCCGTTTGTGATGATATTGCCGGTTCCGCTGGAGGAAATTGCATGACGTTGAAAGTTCGAAAGCCGCGCCGCTCGGTCGGCCTGGCGAGTGGTGGCGTGTTTGCCGCGTGTCTGGCGCTTGGCCTCAGCGCGCCGGCGGGCGCCGATGCGGCTGACATGAAGGTGCTGCGCGGCACCGTGCAGACCGGCAGCACCGAGGCTGAGCCGCTGAAAGGATATTCCGTCGCGCTCTATGCCGCCTATCCGCATAACAAGACGCCGAAATGGGTATTGCTCGGCAACGGCAAGTCGCGCGCGGAAGGCAAGTTCCGGATCCGCTATGCACTGCCCGAGGGTGATGGCTACAACAGCGATCCGGTGCTGTTCGTGCTGGCCTCGAAGGGCAAGTCGATGCTCGCCGTCGTCCAGCCGGCCGGCAGCACGTCGAAGCGGGTGACCGTCAACGAGTTGACGACAGTCGCCGCCGGGACGGCGCAGGCACAGTTCGTGACGTCGAACCCGCCGGCCATCGGGCTTAAGGGTGTCGAGGTGCTCGGCAATCGCTACGGCGTCATCAACGCCGCGATGATGGCGGAAAACCTCGCCAACCCGAAGACGGGCCTGGCCGGCGATATGGTTGCCCGCATCCCGAACGGTCCGAAACGCGACACGTTCAAGGCCCTCCATTCGATCGCCAATGCCGTCGCTGCCTGCGTCGCATCGCAACGGCGCTGCGATCAGCTGTTTGCGGCAACGACGCCGCCCGGCGGCACGAAACCGGCCTCGGTGCTGGAGGCGGTCGCCAATATCGCGAAGTATCCCTCCTATCCGGGCTATGACGGCAATTCGCCGAAGGATCCGCTGTTCCGCCTGACGAAAAAGGGCAGCGTCTACGAGGATGTGCTCAAATCCCGGCCGACCAACTGGCTGCTCTATCTGAAGATCACCGGCGGCGAATATCAGGTCCAGAACGCCGACAACGCGATGAACGGGCCCGGCAATTTCGCGATCAGCAAGAAGGGCACCGTCTGGGTCAACGACAACTACGTGCCGGAAAACCGGCGAACGCCCGCCTGCGCCGGCGAGCGGCTGTTGAAGTTCAATCCGGCGGGGCATCTGCAGGATATCTTCTTCGGCGGCGGCCTCAACGGCTCCGGCTATGGCATCACGATGGATCGCAACGGCAAGATCTGGGCGAGCAATTTCGGCTTCGAATCGCAGACATGCTCGGAAGATCCGGAGACGGCGGCGAACCACAAGAGCTTTTCCGTCTTTCGCAAGACCGGCAAGCCGGCCTCGCCGGACAAGGGGTATCGCAACGGGTTCGTCTACTGGCCGCAAGGTATTATGTCCGATCCCGACGGCAATGTCTGGATGGGCAATTGCCGCAACGATTCCGCGACCCTGGTGCCCGGCGGCGATCACACCGCCGCGATCAACACGCGCCTGAAGGGCGGGGTTGTGGAATTCCCCTATCCCGGCGACACGGTGCCGCCGAGCACCGACGACCCGGCCAGGATCAAGCCGTTCGGCCTGGCGCTCGACGGCTACAACAGGGCCTGGGTGGTCGGCAATCTGGGCGAGACGTTGTCGGTGATCGATACCGACGGGACGTTGATCAAGACCATCAAGAACCCCAAGGACGGTGCGAAGATCCTGAAGCGGCCGATGGGCAACGCGGCCGATTCGATGGGCAATATCTGGGTCGCGAACTCCGACAAGATCGATGTGCCCTGTCCGCCGCCGATCGGCAATTTTGCCGATGGCGAGGACCCTTCGGTCACGCTGTTCGATCCCGATACGTTCGAAGGCGAAGTCTATCGCGGCGGCGGCCTGACCGTGCCGTGGGGGATCATCGTCGACGGCTCCGATACCGTCTGGGTGTTCAATTTCGGCGCCGAGTTCAACCCGCCTTACTCCGGCGACGAGGTGATCCCGGATACGCCGATTTCCCGCTTCTGCGGGGTAAACGCCGACACATGTCCGCGGAGCCGGACGGACGGCATCCTGTCGACAGGCGATCCGATTTCGCCGGACACCGGCTACACCTCGGACGTGTTCGAGCGGATCACGGCGGGCAAGATCGACCGGTCGGGCAACATCTTCATCACCACGAACTGGAAGAAGATCGTCGACCCGGCCGTCAATCCGGGCGGCAACTCGATCATCGTCGTGGTTGGTGCCGCGACGCCGGTCAAGACACCGCTGATCGGCACGCCCCGGCCGTTCGATTGATTTGAGACCCTGGCGGTTCGGCCGGTCAGCGGCCGGGCCGCCTTTTGGCAACAGGAATCCGGATTATTGCGAAATTCGGATGGATTTCGCGCCAAGTTACGATAGATACGGGGTTCATAGAATTCTATTCTAAGGACCCGACATATGCTTGACCGTATCGACCGCAAGATCCTGGCCATTCTCCAGGAGGATTCGACCATTCCGGTCGCCGAGATCGGCAAGCGGGTCGGGTTGTCGACGACGCCGTGCTGGCGACGCATCCAGAAGCTTGAGGAGGAGGGCGTCATCCGGGGGCGGGTGGCGCTGCTCGACGCCAAAAAGGTCAATGCCGGCGTCACCGTGTTCGTCGCGATCAAGACCAGCCAGCACGCCGAGGACTGGCTTGCGCAATTCGCCGACGCCGTCAACGACCTGCCGGAAGTGGTCGAGTTCTACCGGATGAGCGGCGAGGTCGACTATCTGCTGCGCGTCGTCGTTCCCGATATCGAGCACTATGACGTGTTCTACAAGAAGCTGATCGCGCGGGTCGCGCTGAGCGACGTCTCCTCGACATTCGCCATGGAGCAGATCAAGTTCTCCACCGCGCTGCCGCTCGATTTCGCCGAAGGTGATTAAACGGGCGACGCTATCCGGTTTGGCATGATTAGTTCCGCAGGGGGCGAACTTCGAAAGTAACGCCGAAATTCGCTTGCAATCCGGACACGGTGTGCGTCCGCTCGAAGGAAATTACCATGCCAGGTATAATACGTCGAATCTCAGGTCCATACAAACTTTTTTATTTTTATGCCTCTGCGTTATGTGATATATTTATTGCCGAGACGAGTTTTTCTCCTGAGTGATGCCATGATCGTATTGAAGCCTACACTATGCATATTGATAGCGGTATTTTGGATAGGGCTCGTGCTTGATAGCCCGGAAGCTTATGCAAGTTCATGTATACTATATTCCAACGATGAATTTGGCGGGCGAAAATGGAAAATACGCAAAGGAAAGACCTTATTCAATCTTCCTGGCGGTATTGGCGGAGTCTCGAGCCTTAAAACTTCAGGTAGCGCGGAAGTCGATCCGTACAAGTCGCATAATTGTCGGCGCCAACAGTTGCAGGCTTATAGTGGAAAATGGAAAAGGCTTCTCTATGATCACAACGATGCCTTCCGTTGTGTGATTTGCCGGGAGAAAGAAGCAACAAGTGTTGCGATCAAGCAAGTAGAAATTCAATCCGCATTCAATCCCGATACGGCTCGTACTACCACGTCAAAATTAAAAGATATACCGGGAATGAAGCTGGATTTCCAGTCGCGAGAGGGGTTTTTATTGATATCGTTTAGTGCGGAGTGCTTGTCGGAAGATAATAACGGTAATAGTGTTGCCGCAGTTATGGTTCAATTTCAGGTGAATGATGAAATTGTTGGTCCGCCTGATGGAATAAATTTCTGCAGCTCGAGTGTTGAACATCTCGTTGCGGATGCAAGAAGTATTAATTACCATTATGAGCTTTTCGAATCTGACAGCGTGAATGTCAGGGCTCGCTTTAAGTCTATGGAGGATGGGGATCTTTCTCTTCTTTTTCAATCGAATTTGATTGTTCAATATCAGAAATGATTCTTCCACATGAGTAATCTAGATAGATATAGGTCAGGAATTATTCAATAATAATTTGGTAAATACATTTATTTTATGGATCGAAGATCAGCACCACGAAGACGACGAACACGATCAGGTGCACGACGCCCTGCAGCATGTTGGTGCGCGTGCCGCCGAAGGTCATCATGCACAAGATCAGCGACAGGCCGAGAAGGATCATCTCCACCTGTGCAAGCCCGAGGATCAGGTGCGTTCCGGTGATGAAGCTGACCGCGACCACGGCGGGGACGGTCAAGCTGATCGTCGCCAGCGCCGAGCCCATGCAGATGTTGACGGCGCGCTGCAAGTGGTTGGAGGCCGCCGCGTTGAAGGCGGCAAGCCCCTCCGGCGCTAGCACCAGGACGGCGATCAGGATGCCGCCGAGTGCGCTGGGCGCGCCAAGCGTCACGGTCGCGTCGTCGACCAGCGGGCCGAACTCCTTCGACATCAGGACGATCATCACCAGGACGAAGACCAGCGTGCCGGCGTGGTAGGGGACGGTCTTGGTGTCGATGCCTTCCGGATACTTGCCGTATTCGGGGATGAGCATGGTGCCCTTACGCTTGGGCTGGCGGAAGTAGTTCTGGTGCCGGACGGTCTGCATCGCCAGGAATGTGCCGTAGAGGATCAGGGTGACGAGGGAGAAGGCGATGGCCTGGGCGGTGGTCAGCGTCGGGTCGCTGGTGGAGATGGTGTAGCGCGGCACGATCAGCGTCATCGTCGACAGGGTGATGATGACGGCGAGATAGGTGCGGGCGCCCTCCAGGCTGTAGCTCTGCTCGCGGTAGCGCACGCCGCCGATCAACAGCGAGATGCCGACCATCAGGTTGAGCACGATCATCAGGATCGCCAGCATCGTGTCGCGCGGCAGGGTCGGCTCGGCCTCGCCGGCGAACATCACCGCGGCGATGACGGAGATCTCGATCGAGATGACCGAGATGGTCAGGATCAGGGTCCCGTAGGGCTCGCCGAAGATCTCGGCGAGGCTGTCGGCATGGCGCACCGCGGCGAAGGCCGCCCAGATCATCGCGCCGAACAGCCAGATGAATTTCAGCGCGAACAGGACGGGGTCGTTGATATCGGTGCCCCAGCCCGCGCCGACCGTGTAGAGGATCAGTGCGGTGAAGGCCGCGAAAACCAGCGCCAGTTCGTTGCGAATTACGGTCAGCAAGAGCGTTCGTCCGGACCAGCTTGAAGCAATTCGCAAAGGTTCCCCTTTTTGCCGGCGAGAGGCAACCGGTTACCGTTCGTCGCCAGAGCGAAAAACGGTCTGCTCCGCCCTCACCATATGCGGCTTCAGGCCTGCACCCAGTTGCGCCGGGCGGCATGCTTGCGCAGGTCGCGCATCGCGTCGCGGCCGATCCAGCGCTCGTTTGGGTTGTCCGAGGCGGCCAGCGCCTCGGCCAGGTCCAGCGCCGGGCCGTACAGGTCCGGGGCGCGCTTGCCGATCTGGCGCAGTGCCCAGTTGACCGCCTTCTTCACGAAGTTCCGCTCGTCCCGGGCGTGGCGCGTGATCAGGTCGAAATAGGGCGGGAAGGCCGAATGCGCCGCCTTCTTGTCGTGCACCGCGCGGGCGACGATCAGCACGAAGCCCTCGCGCCGGACGAATTCGCGCTCATCCGCCGTCCAGTCGGCGATCAGGTCGTCGCGAAACGGCGTCTTCTGGAACAGCGTGGCAAGCTGGTCGCACAGGTCCCAGGAATTGACGTCGGCGACCCAGGCGTCGCAGTCGGCGCGCGTCAGGTCCTTGGGATCGGCGATCAGGGCGGACAGGATCCGCGCCTCGTGGCAGCCGGTCGCCCAGAGCGCGCGGGCAAGCGGCGTATCGCGCCGATGCTTGCGGGCGATCTGCCGCAAGGTCGGCACCGAGACACCGTAGGCCGTCTTGGTGTTGATGCCGAACCGGGCCATGCCGGCGCGGTCGCGTTCGCTGCCCAGCGCCTCCAGCCGGGCAAGGATCGTCTCGACTGTCGAGGCCGTGTCCCGCGCGGTCATGCTCTACCGGTCGAGCAGGGCGATCAGGCTCGAGGTGTCCCAGCGCTTGCCGCCCATCGACTGGACCTGCGAATAGAACTGGTCGACCAGGGCCGCGACCGGCAGGTGGGCGCCGTTGTTGCGCGCCTCGTCGAGGCAGATCGCCAGGTCCTTGCGCATCCAGTCGACGGCGAAGCCGAACTCGAAGTCGCCCTTGGCCATCGTCTCCCAGCGGTTCTCCATCTGCCAGGACTGGGCGGCGCCCTTGGAGATGACGTCGATCACCTTGGCGACGTCGAGGCCGGAGATCTTGGCCATGTGGATGCCTTCCGACAGGCCCTGGACGAGGCCCGCGATGCAGATCTGGTTGACCATCTTGGTCAGTTGCCCGGCGCCGGCCTCGCCCATGTGGCCGACCATCTTAGCATAGCTCTGAATGACCGGCTCGGCCTTGGCGTAAGTGTCCGCGTCGCCGCCGACCATGACCGTCAGCTGGCCGTTCTCGGCGCCGGCCTGGCCACCGGAGACCGGGGCGTCGAGGACGCCGATGCCATTCGCCTTTCCGGCCTCGTAGAGCTCCCGGGCGACATTCGCCGAAGCGGTGGTGTTGTCGACGAAGACGGCGCCGGGTTTCAGGCTGCTGAAAGCGCCATCGTTGCCGGTCGTCACGGCGCGCAGGTCGTCGTCATTGCCGACGCAGGTAAAGACGAAATCGCAGCCCTCGGCCGCGGCCTTCGGCGTTGGCGCCGACCGGCCGCCGAATTCGGAGGCCCATTTCTCGGCCTTGGCCGCGGTCCGGTTGTAGACCGTGACGTCATGGCCGCCGCGGCTTTTCAGGTGCCCGGCCATCGGGTATCCCATCACCCCAAGACCGATGAATGCCACCTTCGCCATATCCGTGCTCTCCTGAATTCTTGCGTGAGGATAGAAGCCCCGTTTGGGTCGAACCCTATCTAGACGATCCCACCGGGCTTGTCAGGCTTCGCTTTTCTTAAGCCGGAATGGCTATAATCTGTTCGCGGTCGGGATCCTTCCCGACCTTTTAAGGTCATCGGGATCCTTCCCGAGCCTTTAAGATCAATGGAGACAGGCCGATGCCGGCATTTCCCTCCTGGAGCCAGGTCGCGCCGCGGCTGATCGATGTCGCGACGGGCCGGTCGCCCGCCGATACCGTCATTCGCGGCGGACGGCTCGTCAACGTGCAGTCGCGGGAGATCCTGTCATCGACCGACATTGCGATCGCCGCCGGCCGTTTCGCCTATGTCGGCGACAACGCCGATCACGCGATCGGCGAGACGACGCGCGTGATCGAGGCCGACGGCGCCTATCTGGTTCCCGGCCTGTGCGACGGACACATGCACGTGGAAAGCGGTATGATCACCGTCACCGAATTCGTCCGCGCGGTGCTGCCGCACGGCACGACGACGATGTTCATCGATCCGCACGAGATCGCCAACGTGCTCGGCCTGGAGGGCGTCCGGCTGGTGCATGACGAGGCGATGGAAACGCCCGCCAACGTCTTCGTCCAGATGCCAAGTTGCGTGCCGAGCGCGCCGGGGCTGGAGCGGGCGGGCGCGGAAATCGGCCCCGAGGACGTCGCCGAGGCGATGCAATGGCCGGGTATCGTCGGGCTCGGCGAGGTGATGAACTTTCCAGGCGTCGCCACGGCCGATGCGAAGATGCTCGGCGAGATCGCCGAGACGATGGCCGTCCACAAGACGGTCGGCGGCCATTTCGCCTCGCCCGATCTCGGCGCCCTGTTCCACGGCTATGTCGCCGGCGGCCCGGCCGACGATCACGAGGGCACGCGGCTCGAGGACGCGGTTGCCCGTGTGCGCCAGGGCATGCGGGCGATGCTGCGGCTCGGCTCGGCCTGGTATGACGTCGCCGAGCAGGTGAGGGCGGTCACCGAACTGGGGCTCGATCCGCGCAATTTCATCCTGTGCACCGATGACAGCCATTCCGGCACGATCGTCGGCGAGGGGCATATGAACCGGGTGGTCCGGCACGCGATCGCGCAGGGGCTGAACCCGCTGGTCGCGATCCAGATGGCGACGATCAACACGGCAACGCATTTCGGCCTGGAACGGGAACTGGGCTCGATCGCGCCAGGCCGGCGGGCCGACGTGGTCGTGACCACGGACCTGCCGAGCCTGCCGATCGACATGGTGATCGCCCGCGGTGACGTGGTGGCGGAAGCCGGGAGCCTTTCGATCGATATCGCGCCCTATGCCTATCCCGACTTCGCCACCGACACGGTGAAGCTCGGCCATGCGCTGACGCCGGATGACTTCGACATATCAGCGCCTTCCGGCGCCGGACGGGTCACCGCGCGCGTCATCGGCGTCGTCGAGAACCAGGCCCCGACACAGGCGCTCGAACGCACGCTCGCCGTCCGCGATGGCCTGGTTGAAGGCGACCGGGAGCAGGATGTCTGCCAGATCGCGCTGGTCGAGCGGCACCGGGCGACCGGCGACGTGGTGAACGGCCTGGTGTCGGGCTTCGGCTATATCGTGCCCTGCGCGGTCGCGAGCACCGTTGCCCATGACAGCCATCACATGATCGTGGTGGGCACGGACAAGGCCGACATGGCGCGAGCGGCGAACCGGGTGGCCGAGATGGGCGGCGGCATCGCGGTCTTTTCGGAAGGGAAGGAGCTGGCGCTTGTCGAACTGCCGATCGCCGGACTGATGTCGAACGAGCGCGCCGAGATCGTGGCCGAAAAGGCGGACGGGATCGGGGCGGCGATGCAGGCCTGCGGTTGCACCCTCAACAACGCCTTCATGCAGCATTCGCTGCTGGCGCTGGTGGTGATCCCCGAATTGCGGATCTCGGACATGGGGCTCGTCGACGTGACGGCGTTCAGGATGACGGAGCTGTTCGTATCGTGATCGGCCGTATCGTGAATTGGCCGGCCGATCGGACCGGGTAGCCGGCGGATGCCATCGTGACGAACACGCGCAAGACATCGAAGCGAATGCCGGGGATCCCGATCACGGCGTTTCTGGTGCTGGTCCTCGGCGCGTTCGTGCTGGTCAGCGCGGGAAGCGTGATGCTGCTGCTGGTGCGCGCCTCGGAGGACGCGGTGCGGCGATCGATGGGCGAGCAGGGCGTGCTGTTCCTCAGCCGGACGGCCCAGGAGGCGGCCCAGTTCCTGGCCCAGGGCCCGCGCACGACCCATGCCCTGGAATCGGCGATCCGCAACAACACCGGCGATTTCGATACCCGGATGATGCCGCAGGTCGCCCTGAAGGGCGCGCTCGCCTCGTTGCCCGATGCCGTCGAACTGGTCGTGTCCAACGGTAAAGCCGCGTTGCAGGCGCGGCGGCATCTGAACGGCCAGATCCTCGTCGCGCCGGTGCCGCTTAGCGAAGCGCCGAAGACCGACGGCGGCCCGACCGGATGGCTCGCACCGCGCACGGATACCGAGAGCGGGCAGATCGTGCTCAGCTATGTCGACCGGTTCTCCGGTACGGAGAACGAAACGATCGCGGTGCGGATCGATTTTACCGCCGAGGCCCTGTCGCGCCAGATCAGCGACGGGATCGTGCCGCCGGTGGCCGCCTTCGTGCTGTCCGGGCGGGACGTCGTCGTCGCCTACAGCGCTGCGTCGGTCACCAGCGGGCAGGTCTCGACCATCGAGACGGTCGGCGACGAACGGCTTGCCTCGATTTGGACGAAACTGCCCGGCTATGCAGACCTGCCGCCGCCGCTGTCGGGGCATATAAGCCAGATGCCGGGATCGGCGGAGCGAACGGTGTTCCTCTACAAGCAACTGGATGCCAAGGCCCAGACGCCGTTCATCGCAGGGGTTTTCATGCCGGCCAGCTATTTCGGCAGCCAGTTGGATCATCTGTTCACCGCGATCCTTGTCGCGGCCGGCGTGCTGGTCGCATCGCTGATTTTCGCGGTTCTGCTTGGACGCCTGATCGCCCGGCCGGTGCATCGGTTGAGTGATGCTGCCGGTCGGCTGAAGTCGCTGGAGCTGAACACAGCTGAGCGTCTGCCGCGATCGTTCCTGCGGGAAATCGACGAGGCCAACGGCGCCCTGAACGCGGCGGTCGCCGGCCTGTCGGCGTTCTCGCGCTTCGTGCCCCGGGCGCTCGTGCAGCGGCTGATGCAGCTTGCCGCGGGCGGCGAGGTCAATCCGGAAATCCGCTCCATCAGCGTGCTGTTTACCGATATCGTTGGATATACCGCGACGACCGAGGGGATGGCGCCGGAGGAGACGGCGGCCTTTCTGAACGAGCATTTCAGCCTGATCGGGGCCTGCGTCGAACGGGAAGGCGGCACGATCGACAAGTTCATCGGCGATTCCGTGATGGCCTTCTGGGGCGCGCCGGACGCGCAGCCCGACCATGCCGCCCGCGCCGGCCGGGCCGCCGTCGCCATCGCCGCGGCGATCCGCGAGAACAACCGGTCGAGACGCCTTCCCGTCAGGCTGCGCATCGGCGTCTATAGCGGGCCGGTGATCGTGGGTACGATCGGCTCGCCGCAGCGCACGAACTACACGGTGATCGGCGAGCCGGTGAACATCGCCTCACGGCTCGAACAGCTTGGCAAGTCGGTCGACCCGCAGGCAGACGTCATCGCGCTGGCCGGCGGCACGCTCGCCGATGCCGCCCATGATGGCGACGGCCCCGGCGCGTTCATCGGCGAACACCTGCTGCGTGGCATGGAGAACCCGATCGACGTGGTCCGGCTGGTCTGAACCACTACTGTCCGGTTTGGCTCGGACGGGGCTCTGATTTGCGGCCGGTGGCCGGCAGCAGGCGCCTCCCGGCGCTCGGCTTGGGCCTCGCGGTTCGGCACTCGAAATGCTGTGCATTTCGTCCGCTTGCGCGGACCGTGCCTCACCCTCACCCGGCCCTTCGGGCCGCCCTCTCCCGCTTAAGGGGAGAGGGAAAGAGTCTCACGGCACCCTCGTTCTCCCCTCTCTCCTTTTTGGGAAAGAGGTAGAGTTTGCAGGAAACGGGCCGTATGGCACGGACCCTCTCCCCTTAGCGGGAGAGGGTGGCGAGCGAAAGCGAGCCGGGTGAGGGCCCGTCAGCGGTTGCGTTACGGTATCCCCTCGTTCGTCATCCCGGACGGCTGACAGGCCGAGCCGGGATCGGAGAGCCCGTGTCGGTGTTGGATATCGAGACCGAGAGAACTCCGAACCGCCCCGGGTTCTCCGCTCCCGGATATTCGCTGGTGCGAATTCCGGGATGACGAGGGAGAGGGTCGTGTCCCGCCGCCACACATTCTGATGTCCCATCCATTCTGATGTCATTGCCAGGCTTGTCCCACTCCTGTCCGGTTCAATCTCGGTGACGTCGATTAACCAATTGTCTGGTATAACGTTTTCGGCAAACGACGGTGGCAGGACGCGGACTCGCTAAACCACCAGCTCGGACGTCATCAAGTCTGTTCACCTCGACGCATGCGGTGTCTGATGTCGCCCGCCATTCCCCCAGGTGTCATTGCCGGGCTTGTCCCGGCAATCCATGAACACCTCCGCCGGCGTCTGTGTTCATGGATCCCCGGAACAAGTCCGGGGATGACGCCCGAGGGGGTGGCCAGGCTGAAAACAAAAGCCTCGTCCCCGCTAAACTGGACAGAAGTGGGTCCAAACCGGCCTTGCCCCTGACTGTCATCAGCGGATCGGGAAGGCGAAGTATTTCGCGCTGATCTCGTCGTAGGTGCCGTCGGCGAGGATTTGCGCAAGCGCCTTGTCCAGTTTCGCCTTGAGCGCGGCATCGCCGAGGCGGATCGCAATGCCCGCGCCGGTGCCGAAAAAGGCCTCGTCCGTCAGCTTCTCGCCGATCGCGTGGCAGCAGGCGCCGGCCTCGCTGTTTTCCAGCCAGGCATGCAGCACGATCGTATCGGCAAGCGCTGCGTCGAGCGTGCCCGCGGCGAGATCGTCCGCCACCTGTCGGTAATCCGGATAGAGCCGGATGTCGGAGCCGGGATAGGTTTCCTGCAGATAGCGGGCGTGCGTCGTGTCCTTCTGGGCGCCCAGGCTCTTGCCGGCGAGGGCGTCCGGTGTGCTGTCGGTGATGCCGGAATCGGTGCGGGTCCCGAACATCGCGCCGGAGCGGTAGTAGGGGCCGGCGAAGTCGACGAAGCGCTTGCGCTGCGGCGTTATCGCCATCGAGGCGATGACGGCGTCGACCTCGTCATGCAGCAGGGCCGGGATGATATCCTCCCAGTCCTCGACGACGATTTCACATTTTGCTTCCATCGCCTTGCACAAGGCCTCCGCGATATCCACATCGAAGCCCTTGAGGGCGCCAGCCTCGTCGACATAGCTGAACGGCGGGTAGGCGCCCTCCGTCGCGATTCGGACCGGATCGGCCTCGTCGGCGAAGGCGGAAGACGTCAGGAGCAGCGCGAACGCGGCGGCAACCACGGAGAAGGGCAAGGGCATGCTGGCCTCGTTGAATGGCAAGAGTGTTGGCGATTGTCCGCAAAACGGCGCAAATGTCGAGACGGTCGGGCCTTTTTCCGGTCGCTATGCCCGTCTCGCGGCGGGATAACGCATACGTGACTGTCCAGTGCGGTCCTGAAGGATATAGGCCGACGGGGTGGTTTCGGTATCCGGGCCGACCGTGGTAGATTGCCGCCGGCGGGGCGCGGACGAAATGCGCTTTTGGGGAGTATAGGTATGGAGTTGTGCCGTCGCAGGGTGCTCGGCGCAGGCGCACTTGCCGGATTGTCGCTGGCAGGATCGGTCGCGGGAACCAGCAAGCTGGTCGCCGCGCAGCCGAAGGCCGGCCGGCAGGTGCCCGGGATCTACCGCATCGGCGTCGGTGACTGCGAGGTCACCGCGATCCTCGACGGATATCTGGATCTCGGCATCGAGCTGTTCGCCAATGCCACGCCGGAATCCGCCGCAAAGCTTCAGAAGGCCGCCTTCGTGCCGGTCGGGCCGACCGTGCGCGGCGCCGTCAACGCGTATGTGGTCAATACCAGCGACAAGCTGATGGTGATCGACGCCGGCGGACGGGACTTTCTCGGGCCGACGCTTGGACAATTGCCGTTGCATCTGACGGCTGCCGGCATCGACCCGGCCGCGGTCGACATCGTCGCGCTCACCCATATGCATCCCGATCATGTCGGCGGCCTCGTCACCGAGAACGGGGCGGCGGTGTTTCCCAATGCCGAACTGATCGTGCACAAGGCCGACTGGGACTTCTGGATGAGCCCCGAGGTCGCTGCCAAGACGCCGGATTCCGCCCAGCCCTTCTTCGATGCCGCCCAATCGGCCGGCACGCCCTATGCCAAGCGCGTCCGGCTGATCGAGGCCGATGGCGAGATCGTGCCCGAGATTTCCGCCCTGGCGCTGCCGGGCCACACGCCCGGGCATACCGGTTACATGATCGGCAAGAAGCACGATCGGCTGCTGATCTGGGGCGACATTGTCCATTCGGCGGTGTTCCAGTTTCCCCATCCAAACTGGTCGATTTCCTTCGACATCTTTCCCGAACAGGCCGTGGCCACGCGTCGCCGGATCTTCGAAATGGCTGCGAAAGAGCGCCTGATGGTTGCCGGCATGCACCTGCCGTTTCCCGGCATCGGCTATGTCGTCAAGCGGAACGGGTTCCGCTTCGTGCCGGTCGACTGGTCCTATCAGCTGTAAAGCTTCCTTAGCATTGTTGCGCGACAGTGCCGCCCGGGATGAGGGCCGGACCGGTGTGCCGGCTTCGCCGCAGGGGAGGCCCGCGAATGTTTGCACGCTTTTCGAGAAGCTGGGCGCTGGTGAAGGCGAGCGCGGCGATCCTGCGGCAGGATCGGGAACTGGTGATGCTGCCGGTGCTTTCAGGCGTCGCCGTGATCCTGGTGACAGCCGTCCTGCTGGTGCCGGCGGCGATGACCGGCGTGTTCGAGGCCGCCATTCATGATGTCGAGACCTCGGCGGATCCGAACAGCCCGATGTCGGTCGCAGGCTATGCCGGCCTGTTCGTGTTCTATGTAATCCAGTATTTCGTCATCATCTTCTTCAACACCGCGCTGGTCGGGGCGGCCATGCAGCGGCTCGACGGTGGCAATCCGACCCTTGGCTCCGCTCTGGCGCTTGCGGCCGGGCGGATCGGCTCGATCTTCGGCTACGCGGTGATTTCGGCAACGGTCGGCGTCGTGCTGCGCTTCATCGGCGAGCGTTTCGGCGCAATCGGCCGGATCGTCGAGGGGCTGCTCGGCTTCGGCTGGGCGATCGCGACCTATCTCGCCGTGCCGGTGATGGTGGCGACCGGGGTCGGGCCGATCGAGGCGGTGAAACGCAGTTCGGCCCTGCTGCGCCGCAGCTTCGGCGAGAACCTGATCGGCAATGCCGGCATCGGGCTGGTCTTCTTCCTGATGATCTTTGCGACCATCGTTGTCGGCGGCGGCCTGGCGATGCTGGCGGGCGGGGCGGCCGGCAGCGGCATCTTCGCGGGCGTGCTGATCCTCGCAACCATCATCACGGTGCTGGTGCTGATGGTCATTTCGGCGGCGCTCGGCGGGATCTATTCCGCCGTGCTGTATCGCTATGCCGACGGCAAGCCGCTCCCGGACACGATCGATCCGGACCTGCTCGCAACGGCGTTCCGGTCGAAAGGCGCCAGTCGATAGCGGGCCTTATAGCCCGACCGCGCCGAAGGGCAGGAAGCGGACCGGATCGCCTTTGGCGAGCGACGTCACGTCTTCGGGGATCTCGATCAGACCATCGGCCTCGCGCAGCGAGGTGATCAGGCCCGAGCCGTCGCGAGGAAACTTCGTAACCCGCCGAATGCCGTCCTCGCCGTCGACCAGCATGCCGCGCAGGAATTCCCGCCGGTCGGGTTTCTTCTTGGCGATCTCGAAATCGGCTTCCAGCAGAAAGCGCCGCGGCACCTGCCAGGTGCTTCCCGCCAGCGCCAGCAGCGCCTGGCGCACATAGAGGAGGAAGCAGACGAAGGCCGCCACGGGATTGCCGGGCAGGCCGAGGACCGCGCAATCGCCGATCTGGCCGACCATCATCGGTCGGCCCGGCTTGATGGCAAGCTGCCACAGATGCCGCTTGCCGAGCGCGCCCAGCGTCGTGATGACGTGGTCCTCCTCGCCGCGGCTGGCCCCGCCGCTGGTGAGGATCGCGTCATGGCGATCCGCTGCCTCCCGCAACGCCGCCCGCACGGCCTCCGGCGTATCGGCAATGATGCCGAGATCGTCGACTTCGACGGGCAGGGTCGCCAGCAGCGCGTGCAGCAGTGGCCGGTTGGAATCGTAGACGGCGCCGGCGCGGAAGGCCTCTCCGGGTTCGACAACCTCGTCGCCGGTCGACAGGATCGTAACGCGGAGCTTTCTGTAGCATTGAAGCGACCCGGCGCCCGTCGAGGCGACCGCGCCGATATCCTGCGGTCGCAGCAGGGCGCCCGGCTCAACGAGCGCGCTGCCTGCCGTCAGGTCCTCGCCGGCCTTGCGCCGGTTCGCGCCCTGTTTCAGGCCCGGCGGGATCACCACGAAATCCCGGCCGTCCTGGCTGTGCCGCTCGCAATCCTCCTGCATGGCGATCGTATCGGCGCGGGGCGGCATGACGGCGCCGGTGAAGATGCGCGCGGCCGCGCCGACCGGCAGAGGTTTGGCGCTTGGATGACCGGCGGCGATCCGGCCTGCGAGCGGGAAGAAGCCGCCGGTCGCATCATAGTCGGCATGGGCGAAGCAATAGCCGTCGACGGCGGAATTGTCGGCTGCCGGCACCGGCCGGGGCGCGGAGACGGTCTCGGCGGCGATCCGGCCCTTCGCGTCGCTGAGCGGCACGGTCTCGGTCCCGGCGATGCAGGCGAGCCTGTCCTTCAGCAGCGCCAGGGCTTCGTCATGGCGCAGCCGGTCCTTGTCGTGCAGGAAGCAATCGTCAATCAGCTTCGGCGTTTGCATCTTTGGCCGGCAATCCGAGGGTGTCGGCAATGAAATCGGCGATTGCGGCGATGTCGTCAAGATCGAACCGCGGGAGCGGCCGCGTGTCTGTGGACATATCGCTTGCGATGGCAACGATCGTCGGATCGGCCGGCGCCAGCGCCTTACCGGACGCGCCGTCGGCCCGGCGGCATTCGATCTTGAGGTGTCCCTCGCGTTTATAGCCTTCGATCAGTACCAGATCGGCGGGCGCGAGCCGGTCGAGGATTTCGGCGAGCCTTGGTTCCTCGCCGCCGCGCAGTTCCTGCATCACGGCGACGCGGGCGCCGGAGACGACCGCGACCTCAGACGCGCCGGCCTCGCGGTGGCGGAAGGAATCGGTGCCCGGCACGTCGACATCGAAGGCGTGGTGAGCGTGTTTGACCGTGGCGACCCGATAGCCGCGCCGGACGAATTCTCCGATCAGGCGCGTCGTCAGCGTCGTCTTGCCGGAATTCTTCCAGCCGGTGATGCCGAAGACGGGCGCTTTGACCGAGGTCATGGATCGAGGTGATCGGCGAGCGCCTCGGCGACGGCGAGATCGTCGGGCGTGTTGACGTTGAAGAAGGGGTCGATCTCGGTGCCGTCGATGACCGACCCCTTGAACACCACGTCGACACGCGGATGCCGGTCGACCCACATCAGAACCTTGCGCACGTCGCCCCGGATCGCCTGTTCCAGATCGTCGGCGAGCGACACCGGCCACAGCCCGAACACCGGGTGGATCCGGTCGCCGGATTTGGCGAGCGCGATCATCGCCTCGTGGTGCCCCGCCGCGCCGACCAGGCGAGCGACGAGGTCTTCGGGGAAGAACGGCGTGTCGGTCGCAACCGTCACCGCCCAGCGCGCGTCCGGCCGGTTGGCCGCCGTCCAGCGCAGCGCGGCGAGGACGCCGGCAAGCGGCCCGGCGTGGCCGGGAACGGGGTCTTCTACGACCGGCAGGCCGAACGCGCCGAACCGGTCTGGATCGCCGTTCGCGTTGATCACCATGGCGCCGACCTGGGGTTCAAGGCGCCGGATCACGCGGGCGAGCATGGCTTCGCCGCGCAGGGTCTTGAGGCTCTTCTCATCGCCGCCCATCCGCCGCGACAGGCCGCCGGCGAGCACACAGCCCGTCGTTAGCGACGCCCAGCAGGTCAGGTCGTTCAAGAGCGTTTCGTCGTGGCCGGTGATGGAGGTCATTCTCCCGCCTCCGCGAGGCTGCCCTTGCGCTGGTGCTTGGCGGCTTCATCGGGAACCGTGTCTAGATCGATATCGAAGACGATGCGATCCGGCCCGGACAGCGCCACAAACCGCTTGCCCCGGGCCCGGCCGATCAGGGTGAGGCCCGCCCGGCGGGCAAGCGTTACGCCCCAGGCGGTGAAGCCGGAGCGCGACACCAGGATCGGGATGCCCATCATTACCGTTTTGATCACCATCTCCGAGGTCAGTCGGCCAGTCGTGTAGAAGATCTTGTCGGCGGCCGTCTCACCGTTCATCCGCATCCAGCCGGCGATCTTGTCGACGGCGTTGTGGCGGCCGACATCCTCCATATAGACCAGTGGCCGGTCCCGCCGGCACAGAACGCAGCCATGGATCGCGCCGGCGGCGAGATAAAGCGACGGGGTGGTGTTGATCGTCTTGGCAAGCCGGTACAGCCAGGACGTGCGCAGTTCAGCTTCCACAGGCAGGCGGACCGTCTCGAATTCCTCCATCACGTCGCCGAACACCGTGCCCTGGGCGCAGCCGGAGGTGCGGATCTTCTTCTTCATCTTCTCTTCGTAGTCCGTGCGCCGCGCGGTGCGCACCACCACGACACCGAGATCGTCATCATGGTCGATGCCGGTGATCTCGTCATCGTCGCGCAGCATGTTCTGGTTCTGCAGGTAGCCGACGGCGAGCAGGTCCGGATGGTCGCCGATCGTCATCATGGTGACGATCTCCTGGGTGTTCAGGAACAGCGTCAGCGGCCGCTCCTCGACGACCCGGGTCTCAATCGCCGCTCCGGTCTGGTCGATGCCGGACACGGCGGCCGTCAGCCCCGCGGCATCCGGATCGGGCCGGACAATATAGGGATCGCTCACGTAACCTCTCCGATTGGTGTCTCACCGTTTGACGGCGCCGGTCAACGGATTACATAACGCGGTCAATCCCGAAAGGCGACGGCGCGCGGCATGGGGCTGGCTTCGGGCTGACGGGCAACAAAAAGGGAACCGGAGTGTTTCGGAGAAAGAAAGAACCAATGGCGGTCACCAGGGAAACGGTTCTGGAGGCGCTGAAGCGCGTCAAGGCGCCTGATCACGCCGACGACATCGTCGCGCGGGGGCTCGTATCGGAGGTCGTCGTCAAGGACGGTCAGGTGATGTTCGCAATCGAGGTCGATCCGGCCAGGGCGCGCGAGATGGAGCCGGTGCGCCGGGCCGCCGAAGTGGTCGTCTCGCGGATTGACGGCGTCGACAAGGCAATGGTGACGCTGACGGCGGAAAAGAGCGGCGGTGGCGCGTCCGCACCCGCAGCACGGGCGCCCGCCGCGCCTGGACGTGCGCCGCAGCAAGCCGCCCGCGGCGGTCCGGCTGGTCCTGGTGGGCAGGCTGGCGGTCCGGCGGGTCCGGGCGGGCCGGCGGGTCCGGGCGGTCCGGCGCGGGGCGTGCCGGGTATCAAGCACATCATCGCGGTCGCCTCGGGCAAGGGCGGCGTCGGCAAGTCGACGACGGCGGTCAACCTGGCGCTCGGGCTGAAGTCGCTCGGCCTGTCGATCGGTGTTCTCGACGCCGATATCTACGGGCCCTCGCAGCCGCGCCTGCTCGGTGTCTCGGGCCGTCCCGATACCACCGACGGCCGTATTCTCGTGCCCATGGAAGGGCATGGGATCAAGGTCATGTCGATGGGCTTCCTGGTCGAGGAGGAGACCCCGATGATCTGGCGCGGGCCGATGGTGATCTCGGCGCTGACGCAGATGCTGCGCGAGGTGCGCTGGGGCGATCTCGATGTGCTGGTCGTCGACATGCCGCCGGGCACGGGCGACGCGCAACTGACGATGGCGCAGCAGGTGCCGCTCGCCGGCGCGGTGATCGTGTCGACGCCGCAGGATCTCGCCCTGATCGACGCGCGCAAGGGCATCAACATGTTCGCCCGGGTCAGCGTGCCGATCCTCGGCATCATCGAGAACATGAGCTTCTTTCTATGCCCAAGCTGCGGCACGCGGTCGGATATCTTCGGCCATGGCGGCGCGGAACAGGAGGCGGAAAAGCTCGGCGTGCCGTTCCTCGGCGCGGTGCCGCTGCACATGGCGATCCGCGAGACGTCGGATGCTGGCCGGCCAGTGGTTTCCTCCGAACCGGACAGTCCACACGCCCGGATCTTCCGCGATATCGCCCAGCAGGTCTGGGCACAGCTCGATCAGGGCGAGGACACCGTGCTGCGCCCGGCGCCGAAGATCGTGATCGAGAGCTGACGGGGACGGGTGTCCGGCCTCCGTGCCTTCAGTCATGCGGATCGGACTTGCGGTGATCGGAATTTGCCGATTTGCTTTGCCGGTCTAAAAACCGAAGCGAAGCCCGTTGATATGTCCGATGCGCCCGTCGTTCTCCTCCACGGCACCAATGCCGGCCCCTGGACGATGGCCGGGTTCAAGTCGTTCTTCGAGGAAAACGGTTTCGTCTGTCACAGCCCGGCCTATCGCCATCACGAGGGCCCGCCGACCGAAGCGCAGCACAAGGCCCTGGTCGATTTGAGCATCGCGGACTATGTCGACGACATCGATCGTTTCGTGCGGACGCTCGACGTAAAGCCAATCCTGATCGGGCATTCGCTCGGTGGTGTCGTAGCACAGCATCTGGCCGCCCGCGGGCTTGCGCGGGCGGTGGTGCTGATCAACGGCAGTGTGATCAACGGGACTATGCCGACGACCGCGATGGAGCGGCGGCTCGGCAAGGCTTTCATGGCCACGGGGCCTTTCTGGGAAGAAACCCTGCTGCCGGATTTCGAGACCATGTCGGAATTCGGCCTGAACAGGCTGCCCGCGCCTGAGCAGCGCGCGGTCTTTCAGCGTCTCGGGCCGGAAGCGGGCCGGGTCCTGTTCGAACTGTTCTTCTGGATGTTCGACGAAAACGAAACGACGCGGATCGATATCGGCGCCGTCGACTGCCCTTTGCTGTTCCTGTCGGGGAGGGAGGACAAAGCCATTCCGCCCTCGACGGCGAAGACCATCGCCGAACGCTATGGGGATCGCGCGACCTTCGTGCCGCTCAACGGGCACGGTCACTACATGCAGATGGAGCCGGGCTGGGAGACGATCGCGCGGCGTGCGCTTGAGTGGGCTCGAGCGCGCTAGTGCCCGCGCGACAATTCGCGCATGGCTTCATCGACACCTTCCAGCGTCAGCGGGTACATCCGGTCTGAAAAGAGCTGCTTGATCAGTGAGATCGACGGCGTGTAGTCCCAGTGCTTCTCGGGCACCGGATTGAGCCAGACCGCATTCTCGTAGATGTCGGTGAGCCGCGTCAGCCAGGCGGAGCCGGCCTCCTCGTTGAAATGCTCGACCGAGCCGCCGGGCATGGTGATTTCGTAGGGGCTCATCGAGGCATCGCCAATGAAGATCACCTTGTAGTCGGCCGGGAACTTGTGCAGCACGTCCCAGGTCGGGGTGCGCTCCTGCCAGCGGCGGCGATTGTTCTTCCAGACCGATTCATACAGGCAGTTGTGGAAGTAGAAATACTCCATGATCTTGAATTCCGAGCGGGCCGCCGAAAACAGCTCCTCGGAAATCTTGACATGCCAGTCCATCGAGCCGCCGACATCGAAAAAGGCCAGCACCTTGATGGCGTTGCGGCGCTCGGGCCGAAACTGCAGGTCGAGCCAGCCCTTGTTGGCAGTCTGTTTGATCGTGCCGTCGAGATCGAGCTCCTCGGCAGCCCCCGTCCGGGCGAAGCGGCGCAGGCGGCGCAGCGCCATCTTGATGTTGCGGGTGCCCAGCTCGACCGAATCGTCGAGATCCTTGAACTCGCGCTTGTCCCAGACCTTGACGGCGCGCTGGTGACGGCTTTCGTCCTGGCCGATGCGGATGCCTTCCGGGTTATAGCCATAGGCGCCGAACGGCGAGGTGCCGGCGGTGCCGATCCACTTGTTGCCGCCCTGGTGCCGACCCTTCTGCTCCTCGAGCCGTTTTTTAAGCGTCTCCATCAGCTTGTCCCAGCCGCCGAGCGCCTCGATTTCGGCCTTCTCCTCCTCGGTGAGGTATTTCTCGGCCAGTTTCTTCAGCCATTCCTCGGGGATATCGGCCTCGACCGCGTCCGACATCAGGTCGAGGCCCTTGAAGGCGTGGCCGAACACCTTGTCGAACTTGTCGAGATTGCGCTCGTCCTTCACCAGGCAGGCGCGGGACAGGTAGTAGAAGTCCTCGACCTTCTTGTCGGCGAGGTCCTCGGTGAGCGCTTCCATCAGCGTCAGGTATTCCCGCAGCGTCACGGGGATGCCGGCTGATTTCAATTCATGCAGGAAGGTGACGAACATGAGGGGAACCTAGAGCAACGGGATGCGATTGGGAACAGGGGGCCTTGCGGTCGGAGTGATCACGACATGCCCGGGTTCCCCGATCCCGGCTCTCCGGCTCCGCCTCCGGCCGGGATGACGGGGGAGCGGTGTCTGGATCCGGTCTCCGGTCCCTCTCAGTGGCATGCTCGGACTCGTTCCAGTACTGTCCGGTTCAGCGGGGACGGGGCTTTGGTTTTCAGCCTGACCACTCCCTCGGAGGTCATGCCCGGACTTGTTCCGGGCATCCATGACCACAGTCGCTGGCGCCCATTCTGACGACGGTGTTCATGGATTGCCGGGACAAGCCCGGCAATGACACGGAGGGGGATGGTAGGACACACTCCTCACCCGCGTCATCCCGGAATTTGCGTCAGCAAATATCCGGGATCGGGGAGCCCGGGCGTGTCGTGGCTACTCCGATCTTGAGGTCCGCGCTCTGTGGCCCGGATTAGCCATCGGCTGTCCGGCATGACGAGAGCGAACGAGGTAGGTTCGCCAGCGGTCGCGCAACCGTCTCCCGGCGCTCGGCTTCCCAGCGATGCGTTTTGGACGCATCGCGTTTCCGCTTTGCGGAAGCAATGCTTCCGCTGCCGGCTTCGCCGGCACCGGGCTCCAACTCTCGCGCGTTCGGCCCTCGAAATGCGTTCGCATTTCGTCCGCTAAAGCGGACCGTGCCTCACCCCTTCTCGAACACCAGATCGGCGGACACGAAATCACTCTTGGCCGCGTCCGGCGTGGTGCGGCCGGTGATGCGGAAGCGGGAGGATTGGGTGTCGACAACAAGCGTCGAAATCGCCCGGCCTTTCGTCTCAAAATCGTTGTGCTTGACCCGGAAGACCAGCTTGTTGCCGCTCCGCAGGCCCGTCAGTGGCGGGCTCTTGGAGCCGAGCGAATCGCGCCAGATCGCCGAATAGCTCTTCGCCACCCGGTTATAGGTCAGCGAGATCTTGAAGGTTCCGGTGAACCGTTCGCCGCCGCATCGGCCGTTCAACTCGAGGCCCTGGCCGGCATTGTCGAGCTTGCCGTCGACCTTGCAGACGATCTTTTCGGGATCGCCGTCATCCTTGATGCGCACCGCGCCGGTGCCGCGCCAGGTGCCGGTGAAACCTTCGAGATAGTCGAAGCCGCTATCAGCCATTGCCGCCGGCGCGGCGATCGCGAAGAGAACGGTGACGGCGAGGGATTTGGCGAATCGGATCATGGCAACAGATCTCGTCGAGGCGCGCGGCGAATTTGTGGCGAAGGGACCGGCGAAATGAAGCCGGGGCAGATGCGTGCTTTCTTGGACCGTTCGCTGGGGAAGGTCAATCGCCTTTCGCCTCCTTGCCACCGCGACCGGATTTGTCCGCCCCTTCGCCGCTCGCCGCCGCCAGCACGTTCATCACGTCGGCGATCTTCGGTTGCTTGTTCTCGATCCAGGGCAGGGGGCGGCAGACATCGATCGCGGCAAGGCCGATCCGCGCCGTCATCATGCCGTTGATCACGCCTTCGCCGAGCCGGGCCGACAGGCGGCCGGCGAGCCCCTGGCCGACAAGCTGCTGGATCATGCCGTCGGTGACGGCGACGCCGCCGGTCACCGCCAGGTGCTCGACCGCCAGGCGCAGCAGGCGGAACAGCGCAAGGCCGGAGGGCCGGCCGCCATAAAGCCCGCCGATGCGGCGCACCAGCCGGACCGTTTCGAACAGCACGTAGCCGATATCGATCAGTGCGCGCGGGCTCACCGCCGTGACGACCGAGACCCGGCCGGCGGCCTTGGTGACGAGCGCGCGGGCCTCCGCATCGATGGCCGTCATCAGGTTGCGCTCGGCAAGGCGTAAAAGGTCGCGGCCGTCGATGATCTCGCCGACATGCTCCTTGACCGCTGCCCGGCCGCGCGCCGTCGACGGAATGGATGTGTAAAGCGCCAGCACCTCGCGCACCGCGCCACGGGCGGCTTCCCGGTCATCTTCGGAAGCGGCTTGGTCGGCGCGTTCGCGCAGGCGGGTGACGCGGGCAAGGCGCATCAGGCCGGTGATTTCGCGGATGATCACCGCCAGCAGCCCGAGCGCGGTGAGACCGGCGAGCACGAGCGCGAGCCAGCCAAGCACATCGTTGCGCTGGAACAGCGTCGTGACGAAGTCGGTGATCCAGATGCCGAGCGCGAAGACGACAAGCCCGCTCAGTGCGCCGAAGAACAGCCGGCCCCAGCGAAAGCCGCGTCGCGGCGACGGCGCCTCCTCGGCGAAATCGGTCGCCTCGCCTGCCGGCGCGAAGGCGTCCGGTTCCGGCTGGATCAGGGTCGATGCGTCCGGACGGTCCGGTGCGCCGGCAGCGCGATCCTCGACGACAACCTTGGGATCGGAGAGCCGGAAGGCGGCCGGCGGGCGTTGCGGTTTGTCGGTCATTTCAGCCGGTCTCCGAGCAGGAACTGCAATGTCCGGTCGAGGCGGATATGGGGCAGCGACAGCGTGACGCCTTCGGCCGTGCGCTGCAGGGGCGGCGGCCGGAAGCGGACGAAGCGATAGGCGCGGGCTTCGTCTTCAGAAATCGATTCAGGGACTTCGAAGATCGATTCAGGGTGTTCGAAGACTGAGTCCGGATCGGCGGGCAAGTCGCCGGGAAATATGGCGATTTCCTCTTGGCCGTCGAAGGTGTCGGCGCCGATGCGCTGACCCTTTTCCGGCGTGCCGACGATGCAGTCGAGCTGTTCGCGGCCATGGGCGACAGTGGCCTCGCGGGTCGCGCGGACGGAGGCGAGCGCGACGGTATCGGTCTTGGCGCCGGCGAAGGCTGCCCGTTTCGCCGCCGTCTCGACGATGCGGGCGAGGATCGCCTCGAGCCGGTCGTGGCTGCGGTGATGGAGGTGATCGGCCTTGGTGGCCGCGAAGACGATCCGGTCGATGCGGCGCGACAGGATGCGCGACAGCCAGCTCGTCCGGCCGGGTCGGAAGCAGGCGAGGATCTCGCTCAAGGCCTGTTCGAGATCGGCGATCGCCGAGGGCCCGGCATTCAGCGCCTGCAACGCGTCGACCAGGACGATCTGGCGGTCGAGCCTGGCGAAATGGTCGCGGAAGAACGGTTTCACGACGACCGATTTGTAGGCCTCGAAGCGGCGCTCCATCATCGCGGCGAGGCTACCGCGCCTGGTCCTGGTCTGCGCCGTGATATCGAGCGGCGAAAAGGTCAGCGCCGGCGAGCCCTCCAGATCGCCGGGCATCAGGAAGCGGCCGGGCGGCAGGGCCGACAGCGACAGGCGCTCGTCACGGCAGGCGCGCAGATAGGCGGTGAACCTGTCGGCGGCGTCGCGGGCGGCCGCTTCGTCCTGGTCTGATTCCGGATCGAGGGTCTTGAGCATCTCGTGCCAGGGAGCGGCCGGGATATCGCGCGGTGGCTTGCGCGACTGGGCAACCGTCTTTGCGGACCATTCCGCGTAGCTTTGGGACAGAAGCGGCAGATCGAGCAGCCATTCGCCGGGATAATCGACGATATCGAGATTGAGCAGGCCGGGTCCGACATTGCGGCCCCAGAAGGTGGCGGACTCGTAGGCAAGCGTCACCCGCAATTCGCTGACCCGGCGGGTCGAGCGCGGCCAGCGGCGGTCCGCGCCGATCAGCGCCTCGACATGGGCCTCGTAGTCGAACCGGGGAACCGAATCGTCGGGCTGCGGCTGCAGATGCGCATCGGCGAGCCGCCCTTGCGCATAAGCGTCGAAGACGGGCAGGCGGCCGCCCTGGATCAGGTTGTGGACGAGGGCGGTGATGAACACCGTCTTGCCTGATCGCGACAGGCCGGTGACGCCGAGCCTGAGCGTCGGTGCGACGAGGCTGCCCGCGAAATCGACGATATTGCCGACGGCAAGGCGGGCTTCGTCGGCGATCGATGTCATCGTCAAGGGCTGCTCGTTGGCGATTGAAGTCGTTTGCAGGCGTAGATGTAGGAACGGCGCCCGGATATCGGAATAGGTCGATCCGGCTCACTCCTCGTCCTCGATCGATCGCGGCGTGTGAAATCCAGTAAGGCGGCCCTTGCCGGGGCCGATATCGGGCCAGCCGGCGAGATCGAAATCGATGATCGCCAGGCCAGCGGTCGGATATTTCATGCGCATACGAAACGCCATGTCCGGGTCGCCGTGGCCCGACAGCATCGTTGCGGCGTCTTCCATCGACGGATTGTGGCCTACCAGCATCAGCGAGGCCGCATCGCCGCCGTGCTGGCGGGCGATGTCGATATAGCCCGACCCGCCTTCCTCATAGACCCGGCGGGTGAACAGGACCGTGGTCTCGGACGCGATCCTGGGCAGCATCAACGACAGGGTCTGCTTGGCCCGCTCAGCCGATGAACAGATGATCTTCTCAGGCAGCAGCCCCCGCGCGGCCATGAACGCGGCCATGGCGGGCGCCGCCTCGCGGCCGCGGCTGTTGAGCGGCCGGTCGTAGTCGGCAAGGCCGGGATCGGCCCAGGAGGACTTGGCGTGGCGGAGCAGGTAGAGGCGCAGCATCGGCTATCCCACCTTGGAGAAGTCGGGCTTGCGCTTTTCCATGAAGGCGGTGAACGCCTCGCGCGCCTCGGCCGATGTCAATTGCGCCATGAAGACACGCATTTCCTCCTCGATCTGTGCCTCCAGCGCTTGTCGGTCGCCCCTGAGCAGGCGTTTTGCCTCGCGGATGGCGCTCGGCGGCTGGTCGGCCAGCCGGGTCGCCAGCGCCAGCGTCTTCTCCTCCAGGGCGTCGGGTTCGACGACATGGTTGGCGATGCCGAGGTCAACGGCCCTGGCGCCATCGAAGGCATCGCCGAGCATGATCAGCTCGGCGGCGCGGGCATGTCCCATGATGCGCGGCAGGAGCAGCGTCGATCCGGCTTCGGGGACGATGCCGAGGCTGACGAAGGGCAGGCGCAGCCGCGCCCGAGCGGTCACCAGCGTCATGTCGCAATGGAGCAGCGTGGTCGTGCCGACCCCGACGGCATCGCCGTCGACACCGGCGAGCAGGGGAACCGTCGCGCGGGCAAGGCCGTAGAGGTAGTTGCCGACCGGCGTGTCGCGGCTGTCGGGCGGGGCGGCCAGGAAGTCGGCGATGTCGTTGCCGGCGCAGAACGTCCCGCCGCTGCCGAACAGCACGACGGCGCCGATGCCGCGATCGGCTTCGGCCTCGGCGAGCGCCCCTGCCATGGCCGAATACATGGCGGCCGTCAGCGCGTTCTTCTTCTCCGGCCGGGCAAGCCGTATGGTCATGACGCGGCCGTCCCGCGTGACGTCGATATGTTCGCTCATTATGTCTCCTTAATCCCGCATGCGATCATGCTTGCCGATCCTTCGGCGATAGCATAGCCAGCGTGGCGGATCGCGCCAGAGGCGGTTCAGTTACAGGATGAGAGCAGATGCCGGGCTCCGGCGAAGGCCATATCGACAGCTACTATGCGGCGACGGTGACGGACGATCATGTGTGGCCGGTGTTGCGGGGCGACGCCGAAGCAGATGTCTGCATCGTCGGCGGTGGCCTGGCCGGCTTGACGGCGGTGCGGGAACTGGCGAAGGCCGGCTTGTCCGCCGTTCTGCTCGAGGCGCAGCGGATCGGCTGGGCGGCATCGGGGCGCAATGGCGGCTTCGTCTCGGCCGGCTATGCGCTCGGCTCCGAGGCGATCGAGCGGCGTGTCGGCTTGGCCGATTCCAGGGCGCTGTGGGACCTGTCGGTCGCCGGCGTCGACTATGTCCGCGACGCGATGCGGGATCTCGCCGTCCCGGGCGCGCACCTGGGCTCCGGCGGGCTGTCGGTCCAGCGCTATGACGATCCGGACGGCGTGCGCCGCGAGGCGGAGCGAAAGCACACTCACTACGGGGCGCCGCTCGAGGTCTGGCCGGTCGACCGGGTGCGGTCCGTTCTGAAGACCGAAACCTATTTCCAGGGCCTGTTCGATCCGCAGGCGTTTCACATCCATCCCCTCGACTACGCGGCCGCGCTTGCCCGCGACGCGGAGGCCCGCGGTGCCGTGCTTCACGAACTGAGCCCGGCCGAGCGGATCGTGCGGACCGGAGGCGGCTGGCGGGTCGGAACGCCCGCCGGCAGCGTCGATGCCCGCCACGTGGTGCTGGCCGGCAGCGCCTATCAGGCCGGTCTCTGGGGCGGCCTGGAAGGAGCGGTTCTGCCGGTTGCGACCTATGTGGTGGCGAGCCGGCCGATGCCCGACAGGCTGGCCGCCGCGATCACTTTCGAAGGCTGCATCCATGACACGCGCCGGGCAGGCGATTATTACCGGATCGTCGAGGGCGGTCGGTTGCTATGGGGCGGCCGCATCACCACCCGCCGATCCGAGCCGCGCCGGCTGGCGCAGATGCTGAAGCGCGATATCCTGGCGATCTATCCACAGCTTTCCGGCTTCGAAGTCGAGCATGCCTGGTCCGGACTGATGGGCTATGCGGTGCACAAGATGCCGCTGATCGGTCCGCTGCGCGACGGGCTGTGGGCCTGCACGGCGTTTGGCGGCCATGGGCTGAACACGACGGCCGTTGGCGGACGGCTGATCGCCGGGGCGATCGCGGCCGGCGATGACCGTTGGCGGCTGTTTGTGCCCTTTGGGCCGCGCTACGCGGGCGGGGTGATCGGCCGCCTGGTGACACAGGCCGTCTATTGGTCGATGCAGGTTCGGGACCGGCTTCAGGAACGCCGGCGCAACGGTTAAATCCTCATCACGACCTAGCCGGCGACACTATTCCCGTGATTGTGATCAAATTAACACGACCGTCTCAGCCGCATGTATTAGAGTGCACACCCAAGGGGCGAATTTCAGTGGGTTGTGGGAGCTCGTAGGCGCGTGCCAGAGTCAACACCGGCGGCTTGCCCGGGCATGGGGATTCTTACCCAGGGAATTGAAAACAAGACGGAATTCGCCGATGTGCTGGCATTGGTGCACCGCTGGCGGGGCCTCGCCGGGCAACAGGGCGGATTGCCGCGCCTGACCGATTTCGACGCCCTTCTCAGCGGCAGGGCCCGCGAGAACCTATGCGTTCTCAAGCGCGTTAAATCCGATTTTCGCTATCAGTCGGCCGGCGCCGCGGTGTGCGACTATCTGGGCGGTGATCCGGTGGGGTGCCTGATGAGCGATTTGGCCGGTTCGTCCGAGCCGATGCTCATCCCGCGCGGACTTGAGGCGCTTCGTGACGGTGTCCCTTGGTTTTCGGCGATTGAAAGCAATGCGCTCGGCGTGCCGGGCGTCGTCGAACGGCTCGGCCTGCCCGTCCGGCTGCCGGATGGCAGCCCCGGCCTTCTCGGGTTTCTGCGCTCCAGGGCGAACCGGTACGACCTGATCCAGTCGCTGTTCGACGCCAGCCAGAACGGCGTCATCGCCGTCTCCCCGGTCCGCGACGCGGACGGCATCGCCATTGATCTGCGGATCGACGCGATCAATGCGGTCGGTGCCGACATGCTGGCCGGCGGTGCCGATGCCGGATGCGGCAAGCGGCCTGGCGAGCTGATCGGTGCGTCGCTGAGGTCCTGCCTGTCGGCGGCGGCATGGGCGGAGTTGTGGCCGCATCTGAAGACAGGCCTGATCCGCGGCGAGCGCGTCGTGTTCGATATCGCCGCGCCGGTCGCCGGCGTGTCGGCCCGCTACCGGGTCTGCGCGACGCCGCTCAAGCAGGGCTTGTCCCTGGTGATCGCGGACCAGAGCGAGTTGCTCCACGCCTTGCAGACGCTGGAGACGCAGCACGCGACGCTGGTCAAGGTGAATGCAGAGCTGCGCTCCGAAGTGGTCCGGCGGCGGCGGCTTGAGCTGGAGCTTAAGAAGGAGGCGGCGACCGATCCGCTGACCGGTATCGCCAACCGGCGCGGCTTCGTCGATGCCGTGCTCGTCTGCCTGGCGGCGCCGAAGCCGGGGCATGGCGATCCGGCGCTGATCATGTTCGACATCGATGATTTCAAGGCGATCAATGACCGCTACGGGCATCCCGCCGGCGACCAGGTGCTGAAGATCATTGCCGGGGCGATCGCGCGGGAACTGGGCAGCGGCGCGCTGTTTGGCCGGATCGGCGGCGAGGAATTCGCGGTGTTCCTGCCGCATACGACGAAGGACGGCGCGCGGGCGCTGGCCGAGCATCTGCGCCAGGTCATTGCCGGCCTTGCCTGTCGGCCGGTGAGCGCCAAGGTGCGCGTCACCGCCAGTTTCGGCGTCGCGGCCTCTTTGGAAGCGGATTCAGGCTTCGACGATCTGATCGCCCGGGCCGACGAGGCCCTCTACAAGGCCAAGCGCGGCGGCCGCAACTGCGTGCAGTATGACATCGCCTCGTTCGGCAGCCTGGCGGTGGTCGGGCTGGAGGCGCGATAGCAGGTCACGCCGCAGCCGGTGGCGGCTTTGGCGCCACCGGCTTCGGTTTATCGGAACGGTATCGGCCCGCCTTACTGGCAGAACCGCTTCTGGCCGCTATAGGCCGTGTAGTAGCCCGTCTGCGGGTTGAAGGATTTGTACTTCGACGCGCAGTACTGGTACCAGGGCTGGGTCCACGGCTGCAGTCCGCTGCCGCCGCCACCGCCGCCGGCCGCCGGCTTCGCGGACGCCTGGTTCATGCAGTTGTAATAGGCGTAGTTATAGGCGTCCTGATAGCGCTGGGCGTGGGTTGCCGCGCCCGCCACGCCGCCTGCGCCGCCGCCGATCAGCGCGCCGGTGCCGGCGCCCTTGCCGCCATTGATGATGCCGCCGAGGATGGCGCCGCCGATCGCACCGACCGCCGCGCCGCCAAGCACTTCGGTGCCGCTGGAGACCTGCTTGGCGTAGTTCTTGGCGTAATTGTCGCAGGAGGCGTGATTCTGTGCCGCTGCGGAACCGGCCATGCCGATCGAGAACATCACGGCGATGGCCGTGGTCGCTAATCTGGTCTTCATCTGCTGATCCCTATGGTTTCGCACGCATCGTGGCGGATTTGCCCGCTCGTTTCCCAAAAGACGCCTGTGTCTGAAGAAAATGGCGTTTTGAGGGGGCTGGTCCGCGTCGCCGCCCGGCGGCTATCGAACTAGCACAGCTTGATCTCCCTGGGGAAGTCCATCCCCTTCGGGAAGCCGATCCGGTCGAAGTCTACCGCATAGTCGGCTATGGACCAATCAAATCGCCGACAGGCCCCGATCCTCCGATTCTGCTTGTCGACCGTGAACGGGCCCCGCTGTTCAGCGATACATCTGTCGACCACGTGACAAACAGAAGACGGCGGCCGTCAAGGCCGCCGTCCAACAGGTGCGTGTCAAAAAGGGGGCAGCGATGCTGCCTCAGGGCAGCAGCACGGTGTCGATGACGTGGATAACGCCGTTCGACTGGTCGAGGTCAACACCGGTCACGGTCGCGGTATTGCCCTGGGCGTCCATGATCTTCACCGCATCGCCCTCGACCATCGCGGTCAGGGTGTCGCCCTGGACCGTCTCGACCATCGCCTTGCCGTCACCCTTCTTGATCAGGTCGACGAGCTGGCCGGACATCACATCGCCGGGAACGACGTGATAGGTCAGGACGGCGACGAGCTGGTCCTTGTTTTCGGGCTTCAGCAGGGTGTCGACCGTGCCGGCGGGGAGCTTTTCGAACGCTGCGTTCGTCGGCGCGAAGACCGTGAAGGGGCCGTCGCCGGACAGCGTCTCGGCAAGGCCGGCTGCCTTGACGGCTGCGACCAGCGTGGAGAAATCCGGTGCCGCCGCAGCGGTTTCCACGATCGTCTTGTCGGCGCCGCCATGGCTGCCGGCAATCGCCTGCGCGCCGGCGAAGGAGGCGACCGCGAAGGCCGCGGCAAAGAGGGAGTTGCGAAGATAGGTCATGATCCGCTCCGTTTGATCCGTTCCGTTTGATTTGTTCCGACTGGGGCCGTCGAAGGACGACATGGCGGGGGTTACGGAGCGTTTTCGTAAGCGGCCTTATCACGCTCGATCACGGTCGCGTGATCGGTTTCGTTCCCTGTCAGTTGGCGCCGCGCCGGGTCATGAAGGCGAGCCGCTCGAACAGGTGGACGTCCTGCTCGTTCTTCAGGAGCGCGCCGTGCAGCGGCGGAATGAGCTTCTTTGGATCGCGTTCGCGCAGCACCTGCTCGTCGACATCCTCGGCCAGGAGCAGCTTGATCCAGTCGAGCAGTTCCGACGTCGACGGCTTCTTCTTCAGGCCCGGCACGTCGCGCACGTCGTAGAAGATCGACAGCGCCTCCCGCAGGAGCTGCTGCTTCAGCCCGGGGAAATGCACGTCGACGATCGCCGTCATCGTATCGGCGTCGGGAAAGCGGATGTAGTGGAAGAAGCAGCGGCGCAGGAAGGCGTCGGGAAGCTCCTTTTCGTTGTTGGAGGTGATGACGACGATCGGCCGGTTCTTCGCCGTGATCGTCTCGCCGGTCTCGTAGACGTAGAACTCCATGCGGTCGAGTTCCTGGAGCAGGTCGTTGGGGAACTCGATATCGGCCTTGTCGATCTCGTCGATCAGCAGCACCGGCCGCTCGTCGGCGGTGAAGGCCTCCCACAGCTTGCCGCGGCGGATGTAGTTGGCGATGTCGTGGACGCGCTCGTCGCCGAGCTGGCTGTCGCGCAGGCGGCTGACCGCGTCATATTCGTAGAGGCCCTGCTGCGCCTTGGTGGTCGATTTCACGTGCCACTGCAGCAAGGGGACACCCAGGCTGGTCGCCATTTCCTGCGCCAGCACCGTCTTGCCCGTGCCGGGCTCGCCCTTGACCAGCAGCGGCCGTTCAAGCGTGATCGCGGCATTGACCGCGACGCGCAGATCCTCGGTGGCGACGTAACTCTCAGTCCCGGTGAATCGCATTCCAGACAGGCTCCCTCGTCAATGGGCGACGCGCGCCGGCCGAGACGATACGGGCCGGGGCGGTCGATCCGGTCTCACCTAGCGCAGATTTCGCGTGGCTGCCAATAACAGGCGGCAATTTTTGCCGCAAGCGGGCGTTTTTGCCGACGCGATCGCCGGTCTTTACCGTGTTCTGATTCTCAGTTGATTGATTTTATTGACTTTTTCGTCTTGGCGCGCGGCTTGCTAGTTAACGCTCGGAAAAAGGGGCGCAGCGTGTCGATGCGCTCCGGGGTGCTTGATTTAAGGGGATCACGAAGATGGGTATCTATGGGGCATTGGCAACGGCGGTGTCGGGACTAAAAGCGCAATCCTTCGCGCTGGAGCACGTCTCGGGCAATATCGCCAATTCGCAGACGATCGGCTACAAGCGGACGGAAACCAGCTTCGCCGATCTCGTTCCCGAATCTCCCTATTACAAGCAGCTCGCCGGCGGCGTTCAGGCCTTCACCCGCGCGACCAACAGCGTCCAGGGCGACATCAGCAGCGCGGCCGTCACCACCTATATGGGCGTCAACGGCGACGGCTTCTTCATCGTCGAGCCGCGCATAGGCCTCTCCGACGGCAAGCCGGTCTTCGCCGGCAACGAAGCCTATACCCGCCGCGGCGATTTCGAGTTCGACAGCGAGGGCTATCTCGTCAACGGCGCCGGCTATTATCTCAAGGCGATCAAGGTCGATCCGCAGACCAGCAACGTGGTCGGCTCCGTGCCGGAGCCGGTGCAGATCACCAATGACTTCCTGCCGGCGCGCAAGTCGACGACGATCGATCTTCGCGCCAATCTGGCATCCTATCCGCTGACGGCCAATGCCGATCCGGAGGAGGATGGTAGCGAATTGCTTCAACCGTTGAGCAACGACCCGACGCCCGCTGGCGACGGTTTCGTGCGGGCTCAGGACGTTGAGGTCTTTCTGGATTCGTCGATCTCGGGCGGCGCCATTACGCTGTACGACGCCGATGGCGCGGAAGTGAACGTCCAGATGCGCTGGGCAAAGATCAGCAATGGTCCCGATGTCTGGAATCTTTTCTACCAGACGAGTTCGACAGCAACTGGAACGCAACCTGCCTGGCGAAATGCCGGCGTGGACTATGAGTTCGATGACACCGGAAAGCTATTTCCCGAAATTCCCACCGTGAATCTGACGAACGTCACGGTGAACGGGCAGTCGGTGGGTGACATCACGCTCAATCACGGTGTCAACGGCATCACCCAATATGCCGATACCGGCGGCAGCGTGCAGGTCACCGACCTGTCGCAGGACGGCTATGCCGCCGGTGAGCTTGTCGGCGTGTCGATCTCGGATTCCGGCCGGATCGTCGCCAACTACACCAATGGCCGCACGGTCGATCTCTATGAGGTGCAGCTGGCCAGCTTCAACGCGGCGAACCGGTTGCAGAAGATCGATGGCGGCGCCTTCGTCGTTACCCAGGATTCCGGCCAGGCGATCATGGGCGCGCAGGGCACCGTGCTGGGCGCGGCGCTGGAGAACTCGAATACCGACATCGCCGACGAGTTCACCAAGCTGATCGTCACCCAGCAGGCCTATTCGGCGGCCACGCGGATCGTCACGACAAGCGACGAGATGCTCCAGGAAGTTCTGAACATGGTCCGCTAGCGGCGGCCGTCTAGGACAGGTCTGTCATGGGCATCTCCGCCGCACTGGGATCCGCGCTGCAGGGGCTGGACGTCACGAGCCGGGCGCTCGAGGTCGTTTCGCGCAACGTCGCGAACGCCGACACGCCCGGCTACACGCGCAAGTCCCTCACGCCGACGAGCGTCACCGTCGGCGGGATCACCAACGGTGTGCTTGCCGGCGACGTGCGGCGGGAGGTCGACAGCCTGCTGGTTCAGAAGATCCGGCAGGAGAACTCGGGCCTCGGCTACGTCAAGATCCTGGAATCCTATTACGGCCAGGTCGACTACATGTATGGCGAGCCCGGCGCGGCGACGGCCATCGACACGCTCTACAACAGCTTTCAGAGTGCCATGGAGGCGCTCGTCTCGCGTCCGGAGGACTATATCGCCCGCGAACAGGTGCTGCGCGAGGCGCAGGTCTTCGCGGCCAAGCTCAACCAGATGAGCGACGACATCCAGGCATTGCGCGCGCAGGCCGAATCCGAGATCGGCGACACGGTCGGGCGGATCAACGAGCTTCTGACCAAGCTCGGCGACGTCAATGTCGAGCTTGCCGGCAGTGCGCATGCGGAGCTTCCGCCGCCGGCGCTCCTCGATCAGCGCGACGGCTATCTCGCCGAACTGTCCGAACTGATCGACATCAACATCACGGAAGCCGATCGCGGCGTCGTGCATGTGCGGACCGGTTCGGGCTTCTCGCTGCTCGATCCGACCCCGGGCAGGCTGCAATTCGACGAGCGCGGCACGGTCTCGGCATTGTCGCGATACGATCCGGACTCCTCCGAAAGCGGCGTCGGCACGGTCCGGATCATCACGCCGAACGGCGGCGAGATCGATCTGATCCAGGATCAGCAGATCCGCTCCGGCAAGCTCGCCGGGCTTCTGGAAATGCGCGACCGCCATCTCGTCGATGCGCAGGCACAGCTCGATTCGATCGCCCATACGCTGGCCAAGGCGCTGTCGACCGTTTCGGTCGAGGGGGCCGCGGTCACCAGCGGCGCGCAGGCAGGCTTCGACGTCGATCTGGGCGCGATGCAGCCCGGCGACAGCGTGTCGATCACGATGAGCGTCAACGGCGTCGAGCAGCGCGTCACGCTCATTGGCGTCGAGAACGCGGCGACCCTGCCGCTTGGCGACGACGTCACGCCGGATGTCGGCGATCGGGTCGTCGGGATCGACCTGTCGGGTGGCCCCGCGGCGATCGCAGCCCAGGTGTCGGCGGCGCTGGAACCGGGTATCGCCGCATCGGCGCCGGGCGGCAGCGTGCTCCGGCTGCTCGACGATGGCGACAGCCAGGCGGCATCGAGCGGCGTCGCCTATGGCGCCGACGGATCGACGCTGGATCTATCCGCCCTGAACGGCGAGAGCCTGACAGTGTCGACCAGCGGCAGCGATTTCACCTTCACCTTCGGCGCGGCGACGACCGGCCAGGACCTGCAGGCCTTCATCGCTTCGGTGCCGGGCCTGAGCGCCTCCATCGTCGCCGGCGATCTCTCCATTGCCGGCGACACGGCTGATACCGGGTTTTCGATCGCCTTTTCCGATCCCTCCGTCGGCACCGCGACGGGGCTTGCGGCGGCTAGCCACAACACGTCGTCGCTCACCGCCGTGCGCGCCGACGTCACGGCGACGGCCGCGGCCGGGCAGGGCCTCGGCCTGCCGCTCTTCGTCGATGGCGTGCTGCCCTATACCGGCAGCCTCGACGGGAACGACCAGCAGATCGGCTTTGCCGGGCGTATTTCGATCAATCCCGCTCTGCTGGCCGACAATTCGCTGCTGGTCGTCTACGACAGCGGCGTCCTGACCGGCGATCAGTCGCGCCCGGAGGAGCTGCTGCGGCGGCTGAGCGACGTCGACTACCAGTTCTCGCCGGACACGCGCGTTGCCGGCGTCACCCCTTATGAGGGGACGATCTCCGGCTTCATTCAGCGCACGATTTCCTATCAGGGCGCGGTCGCCAGCGACATCTACCAGGCCGCGGCCGCGCAGGAGACCGTCAGCCTGCAGCTTAACGAACGGTTCGCCTCGGAGTCCGGTGTCAGTATCGACCAGGAGATGGCGCGCCTGATCGAACTGCAAACCGCCTATCAGGCCAATACGCGGGTCATCACCGTCTTCCGGGAGATGATGGACCAGCTTTTGAGGATCTAATCGATGAGCATCGGACCGCTTACGACGTCGATCGGCTGGACGCAGGGGCTCCTGGATATGCGCGAGCAGATGGTCGATCTGCAGCGCCAGTTCGGCACCGGCAAGAAGGCCGAGACCTATGGCGAGCTCGGCGGCGACCGAACGATATCGCTTGCCATGCGCTCGCGGATCTCGGAGGTCAACGCCTATTCGTCGACCATCCAGACGGTGCAGCTTCGCACCCAGGCGATGACACTGGTGTTCGATCGCGGCCTGGAATTGCTCAACCAGTCGCGCTCGGACGCGGCGACGCAATCCTTCGAGGTGGTCGAGAACGACCAGACGGCGATGCAGCAGCGCGCCGCGATCTCGCTGGAGGAAATGCTGAGCCTGCTCAGCACGGAGGTGGCCGGGCGCCATCTGTTCGCCGGGCGCGACGTGGAAACCGATCCGGTCGCCGGACTGTCGGCGATCATGGATGGCGAGGGCGGTAAGGCCGGCTTCCGCCAGCATCTTGACGAGCGGCGGCAGGCCGATCTCGGCGCCGACGGCCTTGGTCGGCTGGCCGTTCCCGCGCCGGTCGCTGGCGATGTGTCGATCGCCGAGGATGCCGCCGGCAGCCCGTTCGGCTTCAAGATTGGTGCCACGACCAGCACGCTGTCTGGAACGACGGTGAGCGGCCCGGCCGGCAGCCCGGCAAGCACAACGATCTCCTTCGGCGCGACGCTGCCCGAACCTGGCGAAAATATTCGTATCGAGCTGTCGATGCCGGACGGGACGGCGACGAGTGTCGTCCTGACGGCGGTCGCGGCCGGGGAGGGCGGCGCCCCGAACAGCTTCGAGATCGGCGCCGACGAGACGGCGACGGCGGCGAATTTCCAGGCAGCGCTGGCGCAGTCGATCGAACGGGCCGCGACGACGGAACTCGCGGCGGCCTCCGGCTTTGCCGCGGCACAGGATTTCTTCGCCATAGACGATACAAATCCGCCGCAGCGGGTCGACGGCCCGCCCTTCGACAGCGCGACGGCGCTGCGCGACGCGACCGCGACCGACACCGTACGCTGGTATACCGGCGACGACGACAGCACGGTCAGCGCGCGGTCGACATCGGTCGCGAAGGTCGACGATCAGGTCAATCTCGCCTATGGCGCCCGGGCCAACGAGGAAGCCTTTACCTGGCTGGTCCAGAACCTCGCGGTGCTGGCCGCGGAAACCTTCGACGATACGGCCGAGACCGACCGGGTGCGCTATTCCGAGATGTCGGAACGGGCGATGGCGAATTTCTCCTATCCCGACGGGCGGCAGAAGATCGACGCGATCTATGCGCAGATCGCCACGGTGCAATATGTCGGCGAGCAGGCCGATACCCGCCATACGACGACGAAGACGATGGCGGAAAATCTCGTCGCCGAGGTCGAGGTCGCCGATGAGACCGAGGTGGCCGTTTCGCTGTTGTCGTTGCAGACCCGGCTCGAGGCGAGCTACCAGGTGACCTCGATCCTGGCGCAGATGAACCTGACGAACTTCCTGTAACAGTTTCTCCCGCCGTGGCGCGTCGACCGGCGCGTTCTGCCGCGCCGCTGTGTCGGCGCGCATAAAAAAGGCGGCCACGAAGGCCGCCTTGCGTCGATCTCTGAGCTTGAGCGTCAGGTCGCTTCCCTGAGGCCGGCGGCGATCTCGCGGTTTATCGAGATCAGCGTCGGCACCTTTTCAGGCTGCGGGTCGGATTGGATCTGAACGGTCTGGTTGAAGATGAACAGCGAAATGTTGGCGATGTTCTGCTTGACCTGGGCGGGAAGCGGATTTTCCGGCCGGGTCACGGAGGTGGCGAAGATTGTCCACAGCCGCCTGTTGAAGAGGAGGGCCGGCTCGAGGTCCGGTTTCCGGTTCGTCCAGTCGTCGCACACGCCCTGCAACATCGAGGCTGCCTTCATGAGCAGGTCGGCTTCCAGATTACGCGGACTGCTCGTGGCCTGTGCTGTCTTGGCGTACGCCAATGCCGCTGAATTCTGCATGCTTAAGTAATTCCTCTTCGTAGGCGATGAGCGCTTTTGCTTCGCGAAGAGCTTTATAGTGAAAACCGGTTAATATCTGATTATTGATGCGGTCTATGTAGGGCAGCGTACTTGGCGCGGCGGTGACGATCTGGTTGACCAATTCGAAATATAGGTCCCGCCGGGTCTGATCTTCACCAGACAGATACATCATTTGCACGGCTAAGTAGATGCGCTTGGCGGGCGTGTCGGCCGTTTCCGTCGTCAAGATGTCCTTTTCCCGCAGGATGGGGATATCGCCCTCGATATAGAGGCGGGCGCGCTGGGTGCCGTTGGTGATGACGGCGGTGCCGAGGATGAACCTCTCGTTCGGTTTGAGTTCGACCTTGAGCGGCATGGGACATTCCGATGCGGATTGGGGTCAGGACCCGGGGACACACGAATCGGCGAAAACCATCATAGCCAAAAGAAAACGGCGGAGCCGAGGCCCCGCCGCGATATTTTTTCGTCGGCTTTGTTGGATCAGAACAGACGCAACACCGCCTGGTCCTGCTGCGAGGCCAGGGACAGGGCCGTCGAGGAGAGCTGCTGGCGGGTCTGCAGGGCCAGCATGTTGGCCGCTTCCTCGTTGGTGTCGGCCAGCACCAGGTTGTCGGCGCCGGTTTGCAGCGTGTTGATCATCGACTGCGTGAAGTCCTGGCGATTCTCGACCATCGACAGATTCGAACCGAAGGCGGATGACTGCGAGCGGATCGAGTTGAGCGCATCGCCGACCTGGCCGATCAGCGCGTCGATGTCGGAATCGGCGTCGAGCTTGGCGGCGTCGATGGTCTCCAGTTTCAGCGCCGCCGCGTTGACCGCCGCACCCTCCTTGGTCTGGATCTCCAGCGTGGAGGTGCCGGTCTCGTTGAAGGTGATCTGCAGGTTGTCGCCGCGCAGCAGGTTGATGCCGTTGAAGGAAGCATCGTCGGACAGCTTGTCGAGCTGGTCCTTCAGTTCGTTGAACTGCGTGGCCAGATCGCCGCGGACATCGTTGCCCTCGATCTTGGTCGTGCTGCTGCTGCCGTCGACCGTGCCGGACGAGCTGACGCCGCCGATATCGAGATCCTGGGTCGACTGGTTCTCGATCCGCAGCTTGCCGTTGTCGTTGGAGGCGCGGATCTTGCCGTCGAGGCTGGAGTGGGAGTTGATCTCCGCAACCAGCGCATCGACCGTCTTGGCGGCCGCGGCTTCACCCGCAACACCGGCGACGGTGGTCGCGCTTGAACCGAACACGTCGTTGGCATTGGCGCCACCGACCGTGAGCGAGTTGGAACCGTCCGCGGCACCGGCAAGATCGATCCGGTTGCCCGAGCCGCCGACGGTCGCGTTCACATTGTTGGCGGTCAACTGACTCTGAATGTAGGTGCGAGCCGTCGACGCATCACCCGCGTTTGCCGAAGTGAGCGTGATGCTGGCGGTGTTGGTGCCGTCGCTGATGGTGATGGCCCGGTCGACCGCCGCGTCACCGTCCGTGCCACTGTTGACGCCGATACCGAAGGTGGTGTTCGCGGCGTTGGCGCCATCGGCGTCTCCAACTGCAGCGGTGATTGCCACACTCGATCCGGAACCGGTGGACTGCGACGTGAAGGTAATGTTGGTCCCGTCATTGGAGGCAACAACATTGCCGCTCAGATTGCCGTTCGCGCCAATCAGGTTGTTAAGGACGTCTGTGAGTTCGTCGATGGTGTCGACTGTCGAATCGTTGTCTCCGACCGCCTGTACTGCAGCCTGGTTGATTGTCAGCGTCTCGGCACCCGCGCCGTCGACATTGATCGATATGGTCGATGTATCCGTTGCACCGTAGGCGACAGCTGATGCCGTATACGTCTGAGAGTTTACGCCGCTGGTCGCAGCCGTCGGGGCGGTGTAGTCCGCGCTGGCCGTTACCGTGGATTGCGTCGACGTGCCGGCGTTGACCAGGTCGATATCGACCGCAGTGGAGCCAACCGCGCCACCGGAGAACGAAAGTTGCTCGCTGCCGGTCGGGCTCGATCCGGTATCGACCTCGTAGGACGTGGTCTTGAAGGACTTGTCCTGGCGGGCCTGACGCAGGGTGGACTGCATCGATTCCAGGTTGTTGGTGATCGCCGACAGGCCGTTGTCGGCGGCTTCCAGCGTCTTGATGCCGTTCGACATCGAATCAAGCAGCGACGACAGGTCCGACGCCCGCGTCTGCAGCGACGAGGAGGTGAAGAAGTTGGTCGGATTGTCGAGGGCGGAGTTGACCTCCTTGCCGGTGGCCAGACGGTTCTGCGTCTGGGACATCAGATCGGCGGTCTGCTGCAGCGACAGCAGGTTCTGCCGGACGCCGGCCGAAAGGGTAATATCAGACATTATGCAATCCTCTTCTGGATCGGTACGGTTAAACAGCATCCCTCCTGGGTGCCTTGATTCATCAATAGCGGCGTCCTCCTAAAGGGAGGTTAACCACCCGAAATTTGGTGAATTTTTCCCGGTCCGGACGGTGTCGCCGCCGACATCCTTAATCCGCGCGGGCGGAGGGTCCGTATCGAGGCAAAAGGAAGCTGAAGCCGGGTCGCTAGGCCGTCCGGACAATATGCGGGATATCGCTTTCCTCGTCCTGCGCGGCATAGGCCTGCCGGGCGATCGCGCCGATCGACCGCGGATCGGGGCCGGGTGCCGGGCTGTCCGGTGAGTGTGCCGGGAGCGTTTCGACGGGATCGCGCGGCAGCGGCGCCTGCCAGATCACCGATCCGGTGGCCGGGTCGACAGCCTGGAGATAGACGGCGGCCGGAACGGCTTCGGGCGGTGTGGGCTGGGTCGGTGAGGTTTCGGGCGATGTGTCGTCTGTCGGCGTCTGATCGGAGCGGCCGGTATCGGGCTGGACCGCTTTCGAGCCGGCGTCAGTGCTTTCCTCGTCGCCCCTCTGCCAGCGGTCGCGGCGCGCGCGGCCGGGCGGGGCGACCCGTGCCGTACCGGACACGGTCCTGTCGCCGGCTGCCGCCGGTGTGCGTGGGGCAAGGCGTGGCCCGTCTGTGCCGCGAAGGTCCAAGGCTTCCTCCAGGCGGAGGCCTGACCGCTTCGCCCATCGCGCCGGTCAGGCCGCCGAACAGATTACGTGTTGGGCCCGGCAGACTACGCAAAAACACTTGTCGTTCTGTTGGTGTTTCCGGTTGCTGTTTAGCGATTTACGTGAGGAAATCTTCACAGAGCGACGTTGCAGCTGATCGGTCCCGGTTGCGACTGCTGTACCGACTGCCGTCCATTGGCGCCGTAGACATTGGTCCGGCCGCGTTTGCGGGCGACAATATCGGAAACGCTGTGAATGAGGGTCTCGGACACCGTTCGGGCCGTGGCCAGAACGGCGAGGTTCTGGGAGATGGCGGTTTCGAGCGCCTGGTGGCGTTCGCGCAGATGGCCGACCTCGTCGGAGGCGAGCGTGTCAAGCGGACTGTCGGAGCCGCGCAGCACGCCATGCGCCTTGATATAGCGCTCCGAGGCGAGCGACTTCTCACCCGACAGGGCCGTCGCGTCCGACAGCTTGGCCGCCCGGACGAGCCGCGTCTCCTCGTTCAGGACGGCGATCAGTGCGTCGACCGTTTCGATCAGGTCGGCGCAGAAATCGGCGCCGACTGCTTGTGGCGCGGCCCCGTTTGCCGATGGTTCGGGATGATCAGCTTGCATCTGTCGTCTCCTGCAGGGAAATCAGTTCGCGAGCCACGTCGTCGGCCAGTCCGATGCCGCCGCCGGCCGCTATTTCCTGGCCGTATTGCTCGATCAGCAGCGAGCGGAACATCTCTTCGCCCTGGCCGCCGCCGAAGGGGCCGTCGGTTTTGACGCCCGCGAACATCTGGTTGAGCATCACCGACAGGAACACCGCCTCGAATTCGGATGCGGCCTGGCGGGCGCCGTCCTGGGTGTCCGCTCCGGTGGGTGGCAGGGCGGTGCCCGCGTTTGCGCCGATGTGGGGCAGGGGGTAGGCCGGTGTCGCAATCATCACATCACCGCCACGTCGGCCTGCAGCGCGCCGGCCGACTTGATCGCCTGGATGATCGAGATCAGGTCGCGCGGCCCCACGCCCAGCGCGTTCAGGCCGTCGACGAGTTGTTGCAGGCTGACCCCGCCATTGACGATGGCCAGCCGGTTGTCGGACTGGTCGTCGACGGTCACCTGCGTGCGCGGCACGACGACGGTCTGGGCGTTGCGGTTGGCGAACGGTGCCGGCTGGCTCACCTCCGGCGTCTCGGTGATCGTCACCGTCAGGCTGCCCTGGGCCACCGCCACCGTCGAGACGCGGACGTCCTGGCCCATCACGATGATGCCGGAATGCTCGTCGATGACGACCCGGGCCGGCTGGTCGGGCTCGACGCGCAGCTGCTCGATGTCGGTCAGAAGCGCGACGATGTCCTCGGCATACTTGCCGGCGAGCCGGATGCGCACGGTCGCCGGGTCGATGGCGGCCGCCGTCTCGGGCCCGATATAGGAGTTGATGCTGTCGGCGATGCGCGTCGCGGTCGTCAGGTCGGGGTTGCGCAGCGACAGCCGCAGGCTGCCGAGCTGGGTGAGTTCGAAAGCGATCTCCCGCTCGATCAGGGCGCCGTTGGAGATCCGTCCGCTGGTCGGCACGCCGCGGATGATCTCGGCGGCCTCGCCCGAAACGTCGAAGCCGGCGACCGCGACGGGCCCCTGGGCGACCGCATAGACCTCGCCGTCGGCGCCGAGCAATGGCGTCACCAGCAGGGTGCCTCCCTGCAGGCTGGTCGAATCGCCGAGCGTCGAGACGGTGACGTCGATCCGCGTGCCGTTGGTGGCGAAGGCCGGCAGGTTGGCGGTGACCATGACGGCGGCGACATTCTTGGTGCGCAGCGTCGCCTCACGGGTGTTCATGCCGAGCCGTTCGAGCATCGCCTGCAGGCTCTGGCGGGTAAATGGTGAATTGTTCAGCGAATCGCCTGAACCGTTCAGGCCGACCACGAGGCCGTAGCCGATCAGCTGGTTCTCGCGCACGCCCTCGATATCGACGAGATCCTTGATGCGGGATGTCGACAGGGCGGGCGTGGCGGTTGCGGCCAGGACGGCCAGGCAGGCAAGCGCCAGGCAGATCCGGCGTAAACCCGCAAGCCGCGCCACCGGACGGCCCGAAACGTTAACGAAGTCGATCACGGCAAATGCTCCCCTTATGCGCAATCATCCGGTATCGAAGCGAATTCCGTGCCAGTTTTCATATTTTAAGAAAATTTCGTAATGGTCTGAAGCAGCGAAAGAATACCGCCTTGGCGAAAAACAAGGGGTCATTAAGATGGCGGTAAGAATTTTCCGCCGCCCGGCAATTGTTGCCGATGGCTTAAGGGATCGTTAACCATCGCTGTTCACGCTTGTGGCGCTGCAATCAGGTTGGGGGAAAGCTGGGATGCGTATCGATGGTCCTCGTCGGCCGGGCGGGTCCGGACGGGTTCGCAATGGTTCGGGCACAACGCAGCCGACATCGGGGTTTTCCGTATCGAACGGCACGGCGCCGAGCGCTTCGGCGGCGGCATCGGCGCCGGCCGCGATCGGCGGCGTCGACGCGCTTCTGGCGCTGCAGTCGGTCGGCGAGGTCGGCGGGCGCGGCGAGCGGGTGCGTCACGGTTTTGCGCTGCTCGACATTCTCGACGAGATGAAACTGGACCTTCTGTCCGGCACTCTGTCGCCCGACAGGCTGGAGCGACTCGTTTCGACGGTGGCGCGGCGGCCGCAGCGAAATGCTGGCGAGGCGGTCGAATCCGTCCTCGACGAAATTGAACTGCGGGCCCGGGTCGAACTGGCAAAGCTCGGCCGCGAAGCCGCGTAAGCAGATCACAACTTTATGATCCGGAAGGGAAAACGCGGCTCCTGCACCGTTTCCCACGGATTTCACGCCCTATTACCATCTTGTCATATTCAGGTTGTTGTATACAGCCCGGCCTGACGCTATAAGGGCGCCCGTTGTCGACGGATCCAACAGGAATCGCCGATGGTTGGCGTTAAAGAAAAGTATCGTCCTAAAGATAGTGAGCCGTTCATGAATGACCGGCAAAGAGATTATTTCCGCGCCAAGTTGACGGCGTGGAAAGAGGATATCCTGCGCGAGAGTCGCGAGACGCTCAATCAGCTGCAGGTCGATAATCAGAACCATCCCGATCTGGCCGACAGGGCCTCGTCGGAGACGGACAGGGCCATCGAGTTGAGGGCCCGCGACCGGCAGCGCAAACTGATCGCGAAAATCGATGCGGCGTTGAAGCGCATCGATGACGGCACCTACGGCTATTGTGAAGAGACCGGCGAGCCGATCAGTCTGAAGCGGCTCGATGCCCGGCCGATCGCCACGTTGTCGATCGAGGCGCAGGAGCAGCACGAACGTCGCGAGCGGGTGTATCGCGACGACTGACCGGACCGATCGCCGCTTCAGGGCCCTGAAGCGGGCCTGCCGGTCGGCGATGATGTCCACTGTTCGGGGGGACCCGTCGTTCTGCGTATCGACGACGGCGGGTTTTCCTTTTGTCTTTTCAGCATGGTCGTGCCGCGCCAAAGAAAACGGGCGCGGTCCCGGGGGAGCTTGGGACCGCGCCCTTTGTTTGCCGTTCTGAAAAGGTGGGGAGCGTCAGAACGGCAGGACGATATCCATGAATTGCTGCCCGTAGGGCGGTTGCTGGACATCGGTAATCTGGCCCCGGCCGCCATAGGAGATGCGGGCCTCGGCGATCTTGGTGGACAGGATGGTGTTGTTGGCGGAGATGTCCTCGGGCCGGATGACGCCGGCGACGATCAGTTCGCGGATCTCGAAATTGACCCGGATCTCCTGACGCCCCTCGATCACCATGTTGCCGTTCGGCAGCACCTGGGTGACGACGGCGGCGACATTGGTACGCAGTTCTTCTTTGCGGTCGACGGAGCCTTCACCGGAGGTGGCGGTGTTGCCGCTCAGGTCGACCAGGATTTCCCCCGCGGTGATGTCTTGCGGCAGGAGCTGGATGACGGCGTTGCCGGCCGCGCCGGCGGCCGCGCGGTTTTCCGTCGCGACCCGGCTGCGCTCCGTCTTGTTGTCGAGCGTCGCCTTGTCGGAGATCAGCACATGGACGGTCAGGATGTCGCCGACCGCCTTGGCGCGCTGGTCCTTGAAGAAGGCCCGGGCGCCCGACCGCCACAGCGAGTTGGAGCTGTAGACCGCCGGTTCCGGATCGGGCATCGGCATGGAGACCGGCCGGTAGCCGGCGACCGCGGTCGGGTTCTCGATCGCGCTCAGGTAGGGCGGCTTGCCGATCTGCGCGATCTTGTCGGCGGTCGACGAGCAGCCGGCGGCGGCAAGCGCCATCACGCTGACGGCGGTGGCAAGGACAAGCCTGCGACTGTCCAGGCTGCGTGTGTTGTCTGAACTCTTCATAATGCTCCCCAAAGGCTCCCCGATTGCGCCCGTACTCGTCACCGCGTCGCCGTGGCCGCAAGGGCTGCGACCGGGACGTGCTGCGGCATCACCGCGACCTGACCGGTGCCGGTCACGATCGCCTCGATGGTCCGCTTCGACTGGATGTTGAAGACCGCGACGACATCGTTCTCGATGCCCGAGCCGAGTGCCCGGCCGCGCGTCGTCAGGATGATCCCCGGCGAGCGGAAGACGATCGTCACGAGATCGCCGCGCTGGACCAGGATCGGCTCCATCAGATGGTCGCGGGTGAGCGGTTCGCTCGGCCGCAGCTGACGGCGCGCCGACTTGCCGACGATATCGGCGAAATCCGCGATGACGCCGCCCTGGTGCGATGTCCGGGGCAGGGCCGTGCGGGCGATGCGCTCGATTGCGACGTCGCTTGCCGCGATGCGCTCGCCGCGCGGAACGACCCGGACGAGAACCGGGACGTCGACCATTTCGATCGCCCGGCCGGTCACCCGGAGGCCGCTTGCGACCGCCGCGCTGTCGCGGACCGAGAGGGTTGCCGCGAACCGGCCGTTACGCGGATCGTAGTCGAAGGTCTCGATGGACAGCGGCGCGATGGCCGTCGATTCGATCACGATCGGCTTCGCGGCCTGGTCGAGGACGATATCGAGCGTTCCGATATCGCTTGCCTGTCCGCCGTCGACCATGCGACGGGCGATCGCGCCGGTCATTTCGTCGGAACCGATGCGGCGGCCGAGCCGGCGCACCGAGACGGAGGCGATGCCGTTCGTGCGAAGGCCGGAAATGCCGTTGGCGAGTGCCGCCTCGACGATGCGGTCGGCGCGGACAGTGCCGGCGGTGCCGAGATCGGGGGCGCGGAACACCGCGATCTTCGCGGCCGCGCCGGGATTGTCGATCAGGTCGCCGAGCGTCACCAGCCCGGCATGCACGGTGACCACCGGCTTCAGGGTCGGGCCCTGCTCGCCCAACGCGGGTGTCGCGAGCGCCGACAGTGCGAGGAGGGACCCGATGAAAAGACTGCGAATGTGCATTATCCCGTCTCCCCTCACCGGATGCTCGACGTCGACTGCATCATCTCGTCGGCAGCCGAGATGACACGCGAGTTCATTTCGTAGGCCCGCTGGGCGGCGATCAGATCGGAGATCTCCGAGACCGAATTGACGTTCGACTGCTCCAGATAGCCCTGTTCCAGGAGCCCGAAGCCTTCCGACCCGGCCGTGCCGACCTGTTCGGCGCCGCTCGAGGGCGTTTCCAAGAACAGATTGTCGCCGACCGCCTCCAGGCCGGCCGGGTTGACGAAGCGGGCGAGGTCGATCTGGCCGAGATCGGTGGCTTCCGCATCGGTCCCCGAGAAGGCCTGGACGAGGCCCTCGGCGTTGATCGCGATCGCCCGGACATCGTCCGGGATCGTGATGCCGGGCTCGAGCACATAGCCGTCGACCGTCACCATCTGGCCAAGCGCGTCGCGCTGGAAGGAGCCGTCGCGGGTATAGGCGGTGCGGCCGTCCGGCAACTGGATGCGGAAGAAGCCGTCGCCGCGGATCGCCACGTCGAGATCGGTCTCGGTCATGACGATATTGCCCTGGCTCATGACGCGCGGCGTCGCGGCGGTCTTGACGCCGCCGCCGATCTCGATGCCGGTCGGCACGATCGTGCCGGTGTCCGACGTGCTGGCGCCAGGCTGGCGCAGGCTCTGGTAGAGCAGGTCCTGAAAATCGGCGCGCTGGCGCTTGAAGCCGGTGGTGCGCATGTTGGCGATATTGTTGGAGATGATCTCGACGTTCAGCTCCTGCGCCATCATTCCCGAGGCGGCGATCTGGAGGGCTTTCATCGGTGTCGTCCTTTACGTCTTGCGCGCCGGCATTCCGCGTGGCTGCGCGAATTGGCTGGCTACTGGACCCGGGCAAGCGCGCCGATGGCGTCGGTGCGCAGGTCGTTGATGCGCTCCAGCATCGACGACAGCGAGGTATAGGCGCGCGTCACCTCGATCATCCGCGTCATCTCGACGATCGGCCTGACATTCGAGCCTTCCAGCATGCCCTGGCGGACGACGGCGCCTTCGGCGTCTTCCGGCTGGCCGTCGGCCTCGAAGAGATTGTCGCCTGAATTGTAGAGAACCGCTTCGTTCTCGAAGGCGACCACGCGGATGCGGCCCTTGTCGCCGGCCTCGGTGGAGATCGTGCCGTCGGCGGCGATCGTGACGGCGCCGTCCTCCTCGCTGAACAGGATCGCTCCGCCGTCGCCGAGCACCGGATCGCCGGCATTGGTCACCAGCTGGCCGGTATTGTCGATGTGGAAGGATCCGTTCCGGGTGTAGCGCTCGCCCTCGGCCGTATCGACGACGAACCAGCCCGGCCCGTCGACAGCGACATCGAGCGGATTGCCGGTGCGCTGCATCGGCCCTTCCGAGAAGTCGACCATCGTGGCCGTGTCCATGACAAAGGAAATGTCCCGGTCGGCGGGCGCAGCGGCGCTGGCCTCGGCGACGGGCATCAAATATTCCTCGAACTTGACGTTGGAGGCCTTGAAGCCGCCGGTCTCCATGTTCGCCAGATTGTTGGCGACGATATCCATCTGTCGACGCAGAGCGCTCTGCCGCGACAGGGCAACGAGAATCGTATTGTCCATCATGTTTGCACCTTGTGCTTGCTCCCCCGAGCGAACGACCGCGGTGCCGCAGCACGTTCAGCCTTCCTTAAGCATGGTGCGTGCCAAAATGGGAAGTTAAACAAAAACAATATGTTAGATATTAATCAGTGGTGATCGGGCCCGGCAAATCGCGCCGCCAGGCAGGAATGCCCGGCAAATTTTGCCCAGGTTAACGGGCGTGGAAACCTTTCGTTAACCATCGCCTTCCTAGTCTCAATCACGACACGGGGCGGGGGCCGGTCGAGCGCAGTTCGGCGTGATGCTTCCGCTTCAAGCAACGGATCGCGTCCCTCATGCCGACAGACGTCGCACAGCCTGATTTCGACAATATCGATGCCGAGGCGTCGGCCGAGAATGCCGGCAAGCGTCCGGGACGGCTGAAACTGATGATCATCGCCGTGGTCGCCCTGTTGGTTCTGGGCGGGGGCGGCTATGGGGCGGCGAGTTTCTTCGGTGTGTTCAATTCCGAGACCGCCGTCGTCGAACAGGCGCCGCCGATCTTCTTCGACCTGCCGGAGATGACGGTCAATCTCAGCACCATCGATCAACGGCCGCAGTATCTGCGCGCGCGGATCGCGCTGGAGATGCACGACAAGAAGACGCTTGCCGCCGTCGAGGAGGTGCTGCCGCGCGTGCTCGATGCCTTCCAGGTCTATCTCCGCGAGCTGCGCGCCAGCGATCTTGAGGGATCGGCCGGCATCTACCGGCTCAAGGAGGAACTCGTCCGCCGGGTCAATCTGGCGATCCATCCAGCCGAGATCGACAGTGTCGTCTTCAAGGAAATCATCGTGCAATAGGCGCCGCCATGGGGGATGAAGAAGACATCGATCAGGACGCGCTGGCTGCGGACTGGGGCGTCGACCTGGGAGAGGGCGAGACGCCGGATGCCGATGAAATGGCGTCCGAATGGTCGCAGATGGTCGACGAGGACGAGGCCGACGGCGATGCCTCTTCGACCGAGCGGGTCCTGAACCAGGAAGAGATCGACAGCCTGCTCGGTTTCAACGCCGACGGGCTGAATGGTGGCGACAAGAGCGGCATCCGCTCGATCATCAATTCGACGATCGTCTCCTATGAGCGCCTGCCGATGCTCGAGATCGTCTTCGACCGGCTGGTCCGGCTGATGACGACGAGCCTGCGCAACTTCACCTCCGACAATGTCGAGGTGGCGCTCGATTCGCTCTCCTCGGTGCGTTTCGGCGACTATCTGAACTCGATCCCGCTGCCGGCTATCCTGTCGGTGTTCAAGGCCGAGGAGTGGGACAATTACGGGTTGGTGACCGTCGGTTCCAACCTGATTTACTCGATGGTCGACGTGCTGCTCGGCGGCGGCCGCAGCTCGATGCAGTTGCGCATCGAGGGACGGCCCTACACGACGATTGAGATGAACCTGATCCGCCGGATGATCGAGGTCGTGCTGGAGGATGCCGATCAGGCCTTCGCGCCGCTGTCGCCGGTGCATTTCAACATCGAACGGCTTGAGACCAATCCACGCTTCGCGGCGATTGCCCGGCCGGCCAATGCGGCGATCGTCGTCAAGCTGCGCATCGACATGGAGGATCGTGGCGGCACGATCGAGATCCTGCTGCCCTACGCGACGATCGAACCGATCCGTGACCTGCTTCTGCAGATGTTCATGGGCGAGAAGTTCGGCCGCGACCCGATCTGGGAGGGGCATCTGGCGACCGAGGTGTGGAACTCGGCCGTCGAACTGAACGCGGTGCTGTTCGAGGAGATGATGCCGCTCGAACGGGTGCTCGACTTCAAGGTCGGCGACACGATCGTGTTCGACCGGCGGCCCGACGATCCGGTGCTGCTGAGATGCGGCGACACGCTTTTGACGGACGGCAAGGCGGGACGGGCCGGCGACAAGGTCGCGGTGCGCGTGGCCAGCCGCCTGCGGCGTCCGAAGATGACCTATGCGGCCTTCGAACAGGCGGCACAAATGGCGGTGGAAGGACCATGAGCGGATCCATGATGGGATTGATGATTGAAGGCCTCGTGGCCGTACTGCTGATCGTGACGATCGGGTATTGCGTGCTTCTGAACCAGCGGCTGAAGCGGCTCAGGGCCGATGAATCGGCGCTGCGCGAGACGATCGTCGAACTGGTCAGGGCAACCGAGATCGCCGAGCGGGCGATCGACGGCCTGCGGCAGAGCGCGGCCGAATGCGACCGCGACCTGACGACCAAGCTGCGGCAGGCCGATCTGTTCTGCCGCACGATCGAGAAGCAGGTCGATGCCGGCGGCAAGGTGCTGAACCGGCTGGCGCGCATTTCCGAACTGGCGCGTGGCCGCGGCCTTGTCGAGCGCGAGGCCGCGCCCGTCGCTCAGCCGCAGGCAGCTCCGGCTGCCCCGACCGTCCCCCGGGCCGCCCCGCAAGCCGCGCCTCAGGCGGTTGCCCAGGCCGCTCCGCAACCGGTTCAGCCCAGTGCTCAGACGGGCGTTCAGCAAGGCGTCCAGGTTCCGGGCCGGGCGGCATGAGGGATGTCCGGCTGCTGCCGCTAGTCATTGTCGCGATCAGTGCCCTGTTGGCCTTGAAAGGGATCGGGCTCGTCTTCGATCGCGGCCCGATCCTTGGCGGCGCCGGCGCGGCCGTTGCCCAAGAGGCTGATGGCGAGGCCGGCGACGACGCGATGGCGGCGCAGGATGAGGGCGCGCAGGATGAGCCCGAGGTCGCGGAGGCCGGAGACGAGGCCGGCGACGGCGGCGAGGAGGACGACAACCCGTCGATGATCGAGCGCGTGCTCGGTGGGCAGACGACGTCGCGTGACGCGATCCTCGAAAGCCTGGCCGAACGCCGCGAAGTCCTCGAGGCGCGCAGCGCGGAACTCGATCTGAGGGAAAACCTGCTGAAGGCCGCGGAGCAGCGGGTCGAGGAGCGTATCGCCGAGTTGAAGCTGCTGGAGGAGCGCGTCACCGCAGCCGAGAAGGAGCGCCACGCCAAGGAAGATGCGCGCTTTGCCGGTCTCGTGACGATGTATGAGGCGATGAAGCCGAAGGACGCCGCGCGCATCTTCAACGATCTCGATCTCGCCGTGGTGGTCAAGGTCGCCAGCCTGATGAAGGCCCGCCAGATGTCCGCCGTGCTCGCCGAGATGGAGTCGGACGTCGCCCAGCGCCTGACGGTTGCCCTGTCGGCCGAACCCGTCGACCCGCTGATGCAGCAGGACGAGGGCGGCGAGTTGCCCCAGATCGTCGGAACGCAACCGGCCAACTAGCGCGCTTTCCGGTTTTGCCCGCTTAAGCAGACATTTACCCCGCAGACCCTAGACTCCGCCCGGAGAGATCGGCGTCGCACCTGAGCCGGTCCAGTGCCGACGCCTGATTGGGGCGCCCGAGCGGGGGAATGATGAAATTGACTGGCGGATCGCGGCGGCGGGTCGTGACGGCGCAGCGGCTGCTCAGGCCGATGCGGCGCGCCCTGATCGGTATCGCGATCGGCCTCGCCCTCACGGCGCCCCCGGACCTCCGGGCCGAGACCAAGATCGACGCCCGCCAGGCCAATGGCCACGGCCGTATCGTCCTGACGTTCAAGGAAGATTTGCCCGACTACACCGTGACGACGGCGACCGGCGTCGTCATCCTCTCGCTGGGCAGCGCCGAAGCGCCCGACGCGAAGCGGCTTGCCGCGACGATCCCGAATTTCGTCGCCGCCGCCCGCCGCGATCCCGACGGGGGCGCGCTGCGCTTGGCGCTGCAGCAGCCGGTCACCGTCAACACGATGGAGGCCGGCGAGAAGCTGTTCATCGATCTGTTGCCGATGGACTGGGTCGGCGTGCCGCCGGGGCTGCCGGCCGACGTGGTCGCCGAACTGGCGCAGCGGGCCAAGGAGGCCGAGGAGCGACGCCGGCAGCAGGAGATGCTCGAGGAATTCCTGCGCTCCAATCCGATCGAACTGCGGATGACCAGCCTGCCGACCTTCACCCGCTTCGTCTTCGTCTGGGACAGGCCGCCGCAGGCCACGCTCGAGCGCTCGCTCAAGCAGGCGCAGATCCTGTTCGACCGTCCGGCGCGGATTGACCTGTCGGGCATCAAGTCGCGGCTGCCCGACTATGTGGAGAGCATCTCCTCGCGGCTTGGTGATACGGGGCTGGAAATCGTCCTGGCGGTCGACCCGGCCGCGCCGGTACGGGGGTTTCGCGAGGAAGACACCTATGTCGTCGACGTCTCGGTGCCGCCGGGCGTCGAAACCGACGCGGCGGGGCTGCACGATACCGTCAGCGACATGCGCTCGATCCGCCAGGCGCCCACAGCGGCATCTGGCGGACAGGTCGATCCGGCCGGTCCGGAGACCGAGGCGGAACGGGGCGAGGCGGAGCCGGCGGAGGCGGACGCGCGCGACAGTCAGCCCGATCCGATCGAGCAGGCGGTCGCGCCCGCGCAGGCTCCCGCCGAGGCGGTGTCCGACCCCGATGCCAATCCCGAAGACGAGCCGCCGGTTCTCGAAGCGGCTGCGCCTGATCCCGACGTCGCGGCCGCGACGCCCGCAGAGGTTGCCGCGGATGCCACTGTAACGGAGATGATGATCCGGCCGGAGGCGCGCCGCTTCGGCGAAGTCGTCAAGCTGACCCTGCCATTCGACCGGCCGACACCGGCGGCCCTGTTCGAGCGGGCCGGCGCGCTGTGGGCGGTGTTCGAATCGCCGCATGCCATCGACACCCGACTGCTGGCGGAGACGCTCGGGTCGGAGTTCGGCACGGTCGATACGTGGCGGTCGGGTGCGGTCACCATCCTGCGCATCGGCTTGACCAAACCCACGCTGTCCTCGCTGCACGGCGACAACACGGCCTGGATCATCACGATCGGCGATGTGTCCTTCGAAAGCGGCGAACCGATCGGTTTCGTGCGGGAAATCGGATCGGACGGGCAGCTCCAGGTCGTCGCCGCCTTTCCCACGGGCGATGCGATCCACGAGATCCTCGATCCCCGGACCGGGTCGCAGATCATGGTGGTGACCGCGCTCGGGCCGCACCGGCCGGTCCCCAAGCCGCACCGCTTCGTCGATTTCGTGATTCCGCAGACGATCCATGGCATCGCCATCAATCCGGTCGCCGATGATTTGGATGTCCGTTTCGACGGGTCCTTTGTCCGCATCGCGCGCGAGGCGGGTCTTGCCCTGTCGCAGGTGCACGGGGCGTATGTCGCCGGCGCCATATCGGCCTCCGATTCGGCCCGGCCGGGCTTCGTCGACCAGTTCGATGATTCCGCGCTCGATCCCGGTGCCGTCTACCGGCTGCTGGCGATGCATGTGCGTAAGGTCGCGAACGCGGGCGCGGCGGAGAAGACCCGCGCGCGCCTGCAGCTTACCCGGGCGCTGCTGGCGACCGATCTCGGTCCCGAGGCGCTGGCGCAGCTCAAGCTGGTCGAACTGGAGGATCCGGCCGCGATGCGGATGCCCGACACGCGCGCCCAGCGCGGCATCGCGATGGTGATGATGCAGCGGCCCGAGGAGGCGATCCGCGAGTTCAATTCCTTCGGCCTCGAACAGAACACCGACGTGGCCTTGTGGCGCGGGATCGCCGAATTGCAGCGCGGGCACTGGCGCGCCGCGCTCAATGCGCTCGAACAGGGGCAGCCGGCGATCTCGAGCTACACGAGGGGGCGGCAGCGGCAGTTCCGGCTGGCCGCCGCCGAAGCCGCGATCGAGGCGAACGATATCTCCACGGCCTCCGTCCGGCTCGCCGAGCTGAACGAAGCCGGCCTGGCGGAGGACCCGGAGCGCGATCTTCTGAATGCCCGGCTGATGGCGGCGCTCGGCCGCCGCGGCGATGCCATCCAGGCATTCGACAGCCTGATCGCCTCCGACGATCGCCGGCTGTCGGCCGAAGCGGAATTGCGGCGCGCCGAGCTTTTGCGCGCGGAGCTTGACGAAGACGGACGCCAGGAGATGATCGAGCGGCTCGAGCGGCTCGCCATCTCGTGGCGCGGCGACGATATCGAACTCCAGGGCCTGCGCCTGCTCGCTGATCTCTATATCGAGCAGGACGACTATTTCCGTGCCTTCAACGTGATGAAGTCGGCGACGATCGCCGACTCGCGGTCGCCGATCACCCGGGCGCTTCAGGACGATATGAACGCCGAGTTCGAGCGGCTGTTCCTGTCCGGCGAGGCCAACAAGCTGTCCTCCGTCGATGCTTTGGCGCTCTACTATGATTTCCGCGAATTGACACCGATCGGCCGCAAGGGCGACCAGATCATCCGCGTGCTCGCCGACCGGCTCATCGAACTGGACCTTCTCGACCAGGCCGCCAAGCTGCTGCGCCATCAGGTCGATCATCGGCTGAAGGGGGCGGGACGGGCGCAGGTTGCCGCGAAACTCGCCTGGATCTACCTGAAGAACCGCAAGCCGAGCGAGGCGATCGTCATCCTGTCGCGCACCCGGCAGGCGGTGCTGCCGCGCGAGCTATCGGAACAGCGTCTGGTGCTCGAGGCGCGCGCGCTTGCGGAGACGGGCCGGATCGAGCTTGCCCGCGACCTTCTGATGTCGGCGGACGGGGCGAATGTCAACAGCGTGATGTCGGATGTGCTGTGGCGCGGCCAGCAGTGGCAGGCGGCCGGCGAATCCTTCGAGCACGGGCTCGATTCGAACTGGGACGGCACCTCGGCGCTGAATGACGATCAGCGCCTTCAGGTCCTGCGCAGCGCGATTTCCTACGCGCTTGCCGAGGATCCGCTCGGCCTGAACCGGGTGCGGGTCAAGTTCCTGGCCGGGATGGCGGAAAGCGTGGATTCCCGCGCCTTCGACGTGGTCACCATGCCGCTTCCCGAGACGGCCGACGAGTTCAGGGAACTCATCGAGCGGGTGGCCGCAGCCGACACGCTTGACGCCTTCCTGGAGGAATACCGGTCGCGCTATGGCGGGCTGTCCGGCAAGGAGACGTCTGGCACGGGCACGGACGCCACCGCGTCATAGGCGGGTGAGGCTCACTGGTATCCGGTTTAAATCCGGCGACGTCGATTTACCGGTTACCTTGCATTGCGTTTTCGGCAAATGACGGTTGCGGGACACACACTCCCCATCCTCCCACTCGGAGGTCATCCCCGGACTTGTTCCGGGGATCCATGAACACCCTCGCTGGCCACTGTGTTCATGGATTGCCGGGACAAGCCCGGCAATGACACTAGAGGGACAAGCCCGGCAATGACACGAAGGGTGAGTGGCGGGCGATGCCAAGACACCGCGTCCGTTGAGGAAAACAGAGTTGATGACGTTCGCGTATGTGGCCCGGCCGGACCGGTCAGCTTGCGGTGTGCTGGCCGGTCTTGATGCCGTTGTCGGAGAACATCTGCTGGAGTTCGCCGGCCTGGAACATCTCGCGGATGATATCGCAGCCGCCGACGAACTCGCCCTTCACGTAGAGCTGCGGAATGGTCGGCCAGTTGGCGTAGTCCTTCACGCCCTGACGGATCTCGGCGTCGTCAAGGACGTTGACGCCCTTGTAGGGCACGCCGATGTAATCGAGGATCTGAACAACCTGGCCGGAAAATCCGCATTGCGGAAAGGTCGGCGTCCCCTTCATGAAGAGCAGAACGTCGTTGTCTTTCACTTCCGTTTCGATCCGGTCGTGCGCCGTGGTCATTTCAGTCCGTCCTTTCGGTTAGCGTTCGGGTGCGACTGCCTCTGATCCAGCGATAGATGGTGCGCAGAACCCGAAAATCCATGAACAACAACAGGGCCACCACGACCGCCAGCAGGATCAGGGCAAGTACAGGCATCGTTTCGGCTCCTGTCGATTGCCGGATCCGATCTCGATCGGCCCCGGCCTCTCGCCTTACATATCAGGTGTCGGGGGCGTTCGTCTGCAGCGCCAGCGCGTGCAGCGCGCCGCCCATTTCGCCGCGCAGTGCCTCGTAGACCATCTGGTGCTGCTGGACGCGCGTCTTGCCGCGGAAGCGCTCCGAGATGACGGTCGCGGCATAGTGGTCGCCGTCGCCGGCCAGATCGCGGATCGTCACCGTCGCGTCCGGAATGTGGCTCTTGATCAAACTCTCGATTTCGCGCGCATCCATCGGCATAGTGCCGCCCTTTTCAGCCTGATCCCCAACAACGCCGCCGCTTGAACACGGCGGCCGACTCACCGCTTCATATAGTCCGGCAACCAGCCCTCGTGGCAAGCTCTAAGCGTCGACAGATAGATTGGGTCTTCGCCGTCGAGCGTCAATGCCTTGCCGCCGGTGGTGCCGATGACGCTGACATTGAGGCTCGCTGCGGCGGCCTCCCGGACGATGCGCTCGGCCTCGTCAGCGGGCGCGGTCAGGACGTAACGGGCCTGGTCCTCGGCGAACAGATAGGCATGCGGTGGCAGAGAGTGCGGGGTTCTCGAAAGGGTTGCGCCGATATCGCCGGCAAGCGCCATTTCCGCGATCGCGACCATCAAGCCGCCATCGGCACAGTCATGCACGGCGCTGACCCGCCCGTCACCGATCAGGGCGCGGACGAAGTCGCCGTTGCGCTTCTCCGCCTCTAGGTCGACGGGGGGAGGCGGACCGTCCTCGCGGCCCAGCATCTCGCGCAGATAGAGCGACTGACCGAGATGTCCGCCGGTCGCGCCGATCATCAGGATTGTGTCGCCCTCCGCCTTGAAGGCGAGGGTGGCGGACCGGTCGAAATCCGGCAGCAGGCCGACCCCGCCGATCGCCGGCGTCGGCAGGATCGCCTCGCCCGAGGTTTCGTTGTAGAGCGAGACATTGCCGGAGACGACCGGGAACGATAGCGCCTCGCAGGCCGCCGCCATGCCCTCGATCGCGCCGACCAACTGGCCCATGATCTCCGGTCGCTCGGGCGAGCCGAAATTGAGGCAGTCGGTGACGGCGAGCGGCTCGGCGCCGACGGCGGTCAGGTTGCGCCAGGCCTCGGCGACCGCCTGCTTGCCGCCCTCGACGGGATCGGCCTGGCAATAGCGCGGCGTGACGTCGAGGGTGAGTGCCAGGGCTTTCGGCCCGTCCTCGATGCGCACAACCGCCGCGTCGCCGCCGGGGCGCTGGATCGTGTTGCCGAGGATCAGGTGATCGTATTGCTCCCAGATCCAGCGGCGCGAGCACAGGTCCGGCGACCCCATCAGTTTTGTCAGCGCCTCGCCGATCGAAGCGGGCGCTGGAATACTGTGCGGATCGACCGGCGCGACCGGCTCGGTCGCAACCCACGGGCGGTCGTAGACCGGCGCCTCGTCGCCCAGTTCCATGATCGGCAGGTCGGCGACGACATCGCCGTGCCGCCGGATCACGAAGCGGCGCGTGTCGGTGGTCCGGCCGATCACCGCGAAGTCGAGATCCCATTTCTCGAAGATCGCCCGCGCGACATCCTCCTTGCCCGGGCGCAGCACCATCAGCATGCGCTCCTGGCTCTCCGACAGCATCATCTCGTAGGCGGTCATGCCCGTTTCGCGGCAAGGCACGTGGTCGAGGTCGAGCTCGACGCCGAGCCCGCCCTTGGCACCCATCTCGACGGCCGAACAGGTGAGCCCCGCAGCCCCCATGTCCTGGATGGCGATGACGGCGTCGGTCTGCATCAGTTCCAGACAGGCTTCCAAGAGCAGCTTTTCGGAGAACGGATCGCCGACCTGCACGGTCGGGCGCTTCTCCTCCGCGTCCTCGCCGAACTCGGCCGAGGCCATGGTCGCGCCGTGGATGCCGTCGCGGCCGGTCTTGGAGCCGAGATAGACGATCGGATTGCCGATGCCGGCTGCCGCCGCATAGAAGATCCCGTCGGTGCTGGCGATGCCGGCGGCAAACGCGTTGACCAGGATGTTGCCGTTGTAGCGGCGGTGGAAATTCACCTCGCCGCCGACCGTCGGCACGCCGAAGGAATTGCCGTAGCCGCCGATGCCGGCGACGACGCCTGAGACCAGATGGCGGGTCTTCGGGTGATCGGGATCGCCGAAGCGCAGGGCGTTCAGCGCCGCGATCGGCCGGGCGCCCATGGTGAAGACGTCGCGCAGGATGCCGCCGACCCCGGTCGCCGCCCCCTGATAGGGCTCGATGAAGGAGGGATGGTTGTGGCTTTCCATCTTGAAGACCACCGCCTGGCCATCGCCGATATCGACGACACCGGCATTCTCGCCGGGGCCCTGGATCACCCGCGGCCCGGTGGTCGGCAGCGTTTTCAGCCACAGCCGCGAGGACTTGTAGGAGCAGTGCTCGTTCCACATCGCCGAGAAGATGCCGAGCTCGGTGAAGGTCGGCTCGCGGCCGATCAGATCGAGGATGCGCTGATATTCATCCGGCTTGAGGCCGTGGTCGGCGACCAGCTCGGGCGTGATGGGAATGTCGTTGGGGATCATCGGCCTTCTGTCTCGATCCTACGCTGCCTTGCGGACATCCTCAGGCCTGTTCCAGCGCGGCAGCCATGCTCATGAAGATGCCGAGGCCGTCGCTGCAGCCTTGCGCGGGTTCTATGTAATCTTCCGGATGCGGCATCATGCCGAGCACGTTGCCGCGGGCGTTGCGGATGCCGGCGATGTCGTCGATCGAGCCGTTCGGATTGGCGTTTTCGGCCGGCTTGCCGTCCGGGCCGACATAGCGGAAGACGATTTGGTCCTCGCCCTTGAGGCGTGCAAGCGTCTCGGGATCGGCGAAATAGTTGCCGTCGCCATGGGCGACCGGGGTGCGGATCACCTGGCCCTGCGCATAGCGGCTGGTGAAGCGGGTGCCGGCGGTCTCGACGCGCAGATGGACGTCGCGGCAGACGAATTTCAGGTCGGCGTTGCGCATCAGCGCGCCGGGCAGCAGTCCCGTTTCGGTCAGCACCTGAAAGCCGTTGCAGACGCCGAAAACGGTAACGCCGGCTTCGGCCCTGGCGATCAGGTCGGGCATGATCGGCGAGCGCGCGGCAATCGCCCCGCAGCGCAGGTAGTCGCCATAGGAAAAGCCGCCGGGGATGACGATCAGATCGACGGGCGGCAGGCTCGTTTCCTTGTGCCAGACGATTGCCGGCGCCGTGCCGGTGGCGTGGGTCAGCGCGCGTGCCATGTCACGCTCGCGGTTGATGCCGGGGAAGAGGATGATCGCGGATCTCAAGGCAAGCTCGCTTGTCGGCTCGTTCGGCTCTCGGCCTGGATTGTCGCGCCTGCCTATAGCAGAGGTGTCCCCATTCGCGAAGGTGCCATTAGGCACTTTCCGGTTGACGAGATAGCGCGCGACGATCCGCGCTACTCACCCCGCATAGCCGAACAGACGCGGCAGCCAGAGCACCAGGCCGGGAAACAGGATCAGCGCGAGCAGGGCGGCGAGCAGCACGGCCAGGAACAGCCAGATCTCGCGGATGATCTCTTCCAGCGGGATGCCGGTCACCGCGTTGATGACGAAGAGGAGGATGCCGTAGGGCGGGGTGATCAGGCCGATCATGCAGTTGACCACCGCGACGACGCCGAAATGAACGAGATCGATGCCCAGTTCGCGGCAGGTCGGGATGAACAGCGGAATGATCACCAGGATGATCGTCGAGGCATCGAGCACGCAGCCGAGCAGGAGGAGCAGGATGTTGACGCCGAGCAGGAAGACGAGGGGATGGACGTCGAGCCCGACAAGCTGCTGGGCGAGGATATTCGGGATGTTCTCCGAGGCGACGACGTAGTTGAGGATCAGCGCGCCGCCGATGACGATGCCGACGGCGGCCGACGAGCGGGCGCTGTCGACGAGGATGCGGTAGAGCGTGCCAAGCGACAGGGCCCGGTAGAATACGGTTGCCAGGATCAGCGCGTAGAAGGCGGCAACCGCCGCGGCCTCCGTCGGCGTGGTGACGCCGCCATAGATGCCGTAGAGCAGGATCGCCGGCATCAACAGGGCCGGGAAGGCGTTGACCGTCAGGCGCGGCAGTTCGGCAAGCGGCACCGCCTCCTCGATCGCGAAGCCGCGCCGGTGCGACAGCCAGGTGTTGAGGCCCATCAGCACGGCGCCCATCAGGAGGCCGGGAATGATGCCGCCGAGAAACAGGTAGCCGATCGAGCTGTTGGAGACGAGGGCGTAGAGCACCATCGGGATCGACGGCGGAATGATCGGGCCGATGGTCGCGGACGCCGCCGTGATCGCGGCGGCGTAGCCACGCGTGAAATGGCCGCTCTTGGTCATCATCTCGATGATGATCTTGCCGATCCCTGCCGCATCGGCGACGGCGGAGCCCGACATGCCGGAAAAGATCAGCGAGGCGACGACGTTGACATGGCCGAGCCCGCCCCGGAAGCGGCCGACCAGCGCCACGCAGAAGCGTAGAAGCCGGTCGCTGATCGTGCCGGCATTCATGATGTTGGCGGCGACGATGAACAGTGGCACGGCGAGCAGCACGAAGCTCGAATAGAGCCCGTCGAGCAGGACCTTGCCGGCAATGCCGATGTCCTTGCCGCCGGCGACGAGATAGACAAGCGCCGCGATCAGGATCGCATAGGCGATCGGCGCGCCGATGCCGGCGAGCAGGAACAGGGTGGCAAGGCAGAGGAGGAATTCGATCGTCATTCGTCGAGCCGGCCCACGACGTTTTCATTCGGGTCCGGCACGCCGAAGCGGAAGGCCTGGTAGACCGACCAGAGATAGCGCAACGCGACGACGACAAGGAACAGGATGTAGATCGAATAGATGTCCCGCATCCGGATGCCGTCGCCGAACAGGGAGGACAGCGTCGCGGTCTTCTTAAGGCGCAGGATATAAAACTTGCCGAGCGTCGGATCGATCGACAGGAGGAGGCCGGTCGCGATCGCAAGGCCGGCGATGATGACGAACCAGCGGCGCAGGCCGGGGCGGACGCGGTTATAGACGATGTCGAAGGTGACGTGGTCGCGGTCGCGCACGACGAAGGCATTGCCCCAGAACACCAGCCACACCCACAGAAGCAGGCAGAATTCCAGCGTCCAGCCGTAGAGCGTCGGCTCCAGGAACGGCGCGACGTCGGGAAGCCACTGGATCCGGGCCGAATAGCGGATGAAGATCTGCAGGACAAAGGTCAGGAACATCGTCGCCATCAACGCGGCGGCGAAGGCCTCGGCAATCCGGCGCAGCAGGGTGAGGGGCGTGCGGATCGTCGTCTCCTCCTCAGTAGGTGGCGCGGCCGCCGCTCAGATCGAAGGTGAAGCCGGTGGTGAAGCTGCACTCCTCGCTGGCGATCCAGGCGACCATGTCGGCGATCTCGGTGACCCGTGCAGTCCGTCCCATCGGGATCTTCGCGGTCATGGCGTCGATGTGGTCCTGCGTCATCTGGGCAAAGAGCGGCGTTTCGGTCAATGCCGGGGCGACGCAGTTGACCGTGACGCCGGTATCGGCGATTTCGCGCGCGACCGCCTTGGTCAAGGCAATGACGCCGCCCTTGGCCGCCGAATAGCCGGCGATGAAGGGCACGCCCTCCTTGCCGGCGATCGAGGCGACATTGACGATCCGGCCATGGCCGCGCGCGACCATCGCGGGGATCGCGGCGCGGCAGCCGTGCCAGACGCCGCTCAGATTGGTCTTCAGGAGGCGGGTCCAGTCCGCCTCGGCGATTTCCCAGGAGGGGCCGACCGGGCCGTTTATGCCGGCGTTGTTGATGAGGATGTCGACGGGGCCGTACCGGGATTCGGCCGCAGCGAAGGCGTCGGCCACGGCTGCCAGGTCGCCGACATCGACCGAAAGGGCCTCGACAGCCTCAAAGGGGGCTGCGGAGAGGGGCGCCAGATCGATATCCCAGACGATGACCCGGCCACCGTCCCGGGCGAGCCGGGCCGCGATCCCGGCGCCGATGCCGCGTGCGCCGCCGGTGACGATCGCGAGCCGGTCACTGTGTCGGTCCGCCACGGAAAGGGCCTTTGCTCAGGTCTGGTGGGGAAATGGCCGGACGCGGGGCGTCCGGCCGAAAGGGCGTTAGTTTCCGAGCGCGTTGATCTTTTCGAGAACACCGTCCGGCCAGGAGGCGGCGAACTCGGAGCCGACATATTGCGACTGGACGTGATCGCGGAAGGCCTTCAGGTCGGGCTCGTAGATCTCAAGGCCCTGTTCCTTCAGGAAGGAGACCAGATCGGCTTCCTTCTGAAGCTGCTTCTGGCGGCCGCTCTCGGCAGCCGCATCGGCGGCTTTCTGCACCGCCTCCTGCTGCTCCGGCGTCAGGCTGTCCCAGACTTCCTTGGAGAAGGCGACATAGTTCAGGTCGACCAGATGCGAGGTCAGCGCGATCTGGTTGGTGACCTCGTAGAACTTGGCGTCGACGACCGTCGGCAGCGGGTTGTCCTGGCCATCGACCGAGCCGGTCTGCAGGGCGGTATAGACCTCGGTGAAGGCCATCGGCGTCGGGTTGGCGCCGAGCGCCTTGCCGAGGAACTGCCAGGCGTCGGTGCCCGGCATGCGCAGGTTGACGCCGGCCAGATCGTCCGGGGTCATGACGGCCAGCTCATCCTTGGGCTGGCGCAGATTGACGTGCCGGCGGCCGAGATACATGACCGAGAGCAGCTTGACGCCAAGCTCGTCCTCGACCTTCTGCTTGAACGGCTCCATCAGCGGATCGTTGAAGACCTTGACCTGATGGTCGGCGTCCTGATGAACGTAGCCGGTGGCGAAGATCGAGAATTCCGGGAAGTACTGGGCCAGTTCCTGGGCCGATGCGATCGACATTTCCAGGTCGCCGGAGGCGATCGCCTCCAGTTCGGAATTCTGCTTGATCAGCGAGGCGTTGTAATGCGGCTCGTAGACGGCGAAATCGGCGACCGCTGGTGCGAACACCTCGGCAAGCGCGACCGAGCGCTGGTCGGTCTCGGACGCCGGCGTGGACATCCGCAGCTTGACCTTGTCCTCGGCGAGTGCCGAGCCCGCGAAGGCCGGCGCCGCGATTGCCAGTGCGGCAAGGGCGGTGATGCCCCTCCGTGTGAAGCGTGTTGTGGGAATCGTCATCTCCATTCCTCCTGTGCCTTGGCGGGTTTCTCCCGCCGGTTTGTTTCGGGAGCTTCCCGAACCTGTGTTCAGACGCCGAGCGCCCGTCGTTTGGCGCTGTCGATATGCGCGACAATCGCCTTAACCGTAGCCGCGCCGTCGCGCGCTTCAAGCGCCGCTATGACGGCCAGGTGCTCGCCCATCACCGAGACCACCAGTTCCGGCAGCATGCGGGTATCGGCGTTGCGAATGAGCCTGATCTTGATCGCGTTGACGCGGTGGATGTCGGAGATGATCCGGTTGCCCATCTGGTCGACGACATGGTCGTGCAGGGCCCAGTCCATCCGCTGAGCGCGGTCGAGCAGGTCCGGCGTCACGCCGCGGCGTGCCTCTTCGAGTGTTGCCCGGTGCTCGCGCGCGATCCGGGCGATGTCGTCGTCGGTCGCGGACGCGCAGAACACGGCGAAGGCCTCCGCCTCGATCATGCGGCGCAGCTGGAAGGCGTTGCGGATCAGTTCCAGATCGATGGTCAGGACCTGCAGGCCGCGCTGTGGCACCGCGCGGATGAGCCCGTCGGCCTCCAGCCTTGGCACCATCTCGCGAATGGCGCCGAGCGGCATGCCGGTCAGCTCGACCAGTTCGCGTTGGGAGACGAACTGGCCGGGCTGGATATCGCGAGCGAGCAGCTTCTCGGTGAAGCTCGAATAGGCGTCGTCGCGCAGCCTGCGTTCAGCGCTAGGCATCGGCGCGTTCCCGCTCCGCCGCGGCGAGCACGAGGTCGCGGTGCGCGAGGTCGAGCGCCGTCAGTGGCGGACGCACCCGTTCCCAGGCCGTATCCTGCCGGGCATTGGCCAGCAGGGCCTTCAAACCCGGAATGACGGGCACGGAGATCAGCGCGTCGACCGTTTCGGTCAGGGCCGTATCTTCCTCGCCATGCGCGACGATCCGTGCCATCCGCTCCGGATAGACGTTCGCCATGCCGGTAATCGCGCCGACGCCGCCGCGCCGGACAGCCCGGTGCAACAGGCGCTCGTCGCCGATCAGAACGGGCACCGCCTTTGCCCCAAGGAGCGCTTCGGCGTTCTGCCAGTCGCCGGAACTGTCCTTGATCGCCCTGATCCGGCCGGGAAAGGCTGCCGCGAGCCGGGAGACCAGGGCGGGAGACAGCGGAACGCCGGTCACCTGCGGGATATGGTAGAGGATGAACCGGGTCTCTTCCGGTGTCTGGCGGAGCAGGCCGGCGTGCCAGTCGAACAGGCCATCGTCGTCGGGGGAGGGGAAATAGAACGGCGGGGCGACAAGAAAGTCGCGGACGCCAAGCGCCAGGCCCTGGCCGACCTGTTCGACGGCATCGGCAACGGCCGGTGCGCACAGGCCGACGATGATTTTCTCGGGCGGAAGGCCGGCGGCACGCAGCGCCTCAAGGCCCGTTCCGCGTTCGAGCCGTCCGATCGAGGCGCTTTCGCCGGTCGTGCCGAACAGGGTCACGCTGTCCGCGCCGCGCTCAAGCACATCGACCGCATGGGCGGCGAGGCGGCCGGAATCGATCGCGTTCTCCCCGTCGAAGGGGGTTAAAAGGGCGACCGAGACGCCGAACGCCGACATGTGCTTCTCCATCGCAAACGGGATGCGACATTGCGATACGGGATAAACATGTTATCGGTGTCAGGCGTGTGTTGCAACTGACATGTTAGGTCGGCATGCCGGTCGTTGAATATGCGGGTCTGCCAGATTCCGATGGCGTCAGAGAGGGGAGGGACATCGTGGCGACGGTCATCTGCGCGGGCATGATCACGGTCGACTTCGTCTACGACCTGCCGGTGTTTCCGCCCGAAGGGTCCAAGAACCGGGCGTCGGCGTCGCGCATGGTGGCCGGCGGCGGTGCGCTGATCGCGGCGGCCGCGGTCGCGCGTCTGGGCGGGCATGCGATTCTGGCCGGCGCGATCGGCAGGGATGCGCTCGGAGATTTCCTGCGCACCGAACTGCGCAGGCTGTCGATCGACGACCGGCTGGTCGACAGCGTCGACGGGGTCGAGACGTCGCGGTCGGCGATTCTCGTCACCGAACGGGGCGAACGGACCATCATCAACCATCGCGACGCCCGGCTGTTCGATCATTCCCCGGACCAGCGCGCGGTATCGGACTGTGACGCCGTCCTCACCGATACGCGCTGGGAAAGAGGAGCGACGGCCTTGCTGGGGGCTGCGGCGCGCGCGGGAAAGCCCGCGATCGTCGATGCCGAGGCGCCGCTTTCGGCGATCGGCGATGCCCTAGACCTGGCAACCCATATCGTCTTTTCGGAGCAGGGACTGGCGGATTTCAGCGCGGCGCCGGCGGCCGAGGCGATTCGGGCGGCGGCGACACGGTTCAAGGCATGGACGGCGGTGACGCGCGGCGCGCGGCCGGTGATCTATCTTGACGGCACCACGGTGCGAGACGCGCCGGCCTTCAAGGTCGACGCCGTCGACACGCTCGGCGCCGGCGATGTCTGGCACGGCGCCTTCGCGCTGCATCTTGCGTCCGGGCGATCGGAACGAAAGGCGGTCGCCTACGCCAACGCGGCCGCGGCGGTTATGGTCTCGCTGGGCGGATCGGACCGCTATCCAACGCCTGGAGAGGTCGAGGCGATGATCGCGAAGGGGTCCGCGTAGCGCCTATCTGCTTGTCTGAAGAACCCTACGGGGCCGCCCTCAGTCGGCGAGCTCGATAGCGTAATTCTCGATGACCGTGTTGGCGAGCAGCTTCTCGCACATCGCCTCGAGGTCGGCGCGGGCCGTGTCGGCATCGGTGCCGGACAGGTCAAGCTCGATCAGCTTGCCCTGGCGGACATCGTTTACGCCGGAAAAGCCGAGCGCCGACAGAGCGTGCTGGATCGCCTTGCCCTGCGGATCGAGGACGCCGTTCTTCAAGGTGACGGTGACGCGGGCCTTCATGTCGTGTCCTTGCGTGTGATTCGCAGCGCCTTACTTCACCAGAACGGGCCCGCGCGGGGCGTTCTGGTCGGCGCCGACCATGATGCCGAGACGGCGGGCGACTTCCTGATAGGCCTCGACGAGGCCGCCCATGTCGCGGCGGAAGCGGTCCTTGTCGAGCTTGTCGCCCGAGGCGATGTCCCACAGGCGGCAGGAATCGGGGCTGATTTCGTCGGCCAGCACGATGCGCATCATCTCGCCCTCGTAGAGCCGGCCGAACTCGACCTTGAAGTCGACGAGGCGGATGCCGACGCCGAGGAACAGGCCGGTCAGGAAGTCGTTGACGCGCAGGGCAAGCGCCATCATGTCGTCGATTTCCTGGGGATTGGCCCAGCCGAAGGCGGTGATGTGCTCCTCGGTGACCATCGGGTCGTCGAGCTCGTCGGCCTTGTAGTAGAACTCGATGATCGAGCGGGGCAGCTGCGTGCCCTCGTCTATGCCGAGCCGCTTCGACAGGGAGCCGGCGGCGACGTTGCGCACGACCACCTCAAGCGGGATGATCTCGACCTCGCGGATCAACTGCTCACGCATGTTGAGACGCTTGAGGAAATGCGTCGGCACGCCGATCTCGTTGAGGTGGTGGAAGATGTGCTCGGAAATGCGGTTGTTGAGCACACCCTTGCCCTCGATCTGGGCGTGTTTCTTCTTGTTGAAGGCGGTCGCGTCGTCCTTGAAGTGCTGGACGAGCGTGCCCGGTTCGGGGCCTTCATAGAGGATCTTGGCCTTGCCTTCGTAGACTCTGCGGCGGCGGTTCATGTGGGTTGGACCTGTCATCAAGGGGATGCCGGGCGCCGAACTGTCGGTCAAGCGGCGCTCCGGGAAGTCGAAAGCGTTCCCGTTCCGGTAAGCGAAGCTCAGGCAAGCACGGGTCCGGACACGGATTCGGCCTGCGAATTCGCGCCGCACATTATCCGAGAACATGCAGCGTTACAACGCATCTGAGCACCGTGGGGGTAACGGCGGGGCAATGGGAGACGGACCGGCGGATTCCCCTGCTTCGGGTCCTGTTGATTTGCGGCGCGGGCGCTTATATGCAAAGCGCGACACAGGAATGGGGCGGCTGGACGCGCCCGACGATCTGGAGAGGCCGATGTCTGAATTCGACAAGCGCAAGAAGGGCTTTGAGGACAAGTTCGCGCATGATGAGGAAATGGCCTTCAAGGCCAATGCGCGCCGCAACAAGCTGCTCGGCCTTTGGGCGGCTGAAAAGCTCGGCAAGACCGGCGACGATGCCGAGGCCTATGCCAAGGACGTGGTCGCCTCCGACTTCGAGGAAGCCGGCCATGAGGACGTGTTCCGCAAGGTTCGCGGCGATTTCGATGCCGCCGGCGTCGACCAGTCCGATCACCAGATCCGCCGGACCATGGAAGAATTGCTGGCGACCGCGATGGAGCAGCTCCAGACCGAGGGCTGAGCCGGGCCCCGCACCGGGTGCCCGCCGGACGTCTCGCCGCCCCTCGTCCTCGCCGCCCCTCGTCCGCGCAGATGGCGGTCAGACGACGAAGCGGTCGGCGTCCGGCATGTGGGCGGGCAGGGCGCGTTGCAGCACCCGGCCGGTGGCGATGACATAGTCGTCGCCCGACCGAGGATAGCGCAGATCCGATGCCAGATAGGTGGCGATTTTCGCCTCGCCGGTTATCGTTTGGTACAGGGCGTTGAGGCGCGGCGTGGCGTGCAGGATGTCGGGGCACCACTCGACATAGGAACTGAGCGCCTCGGCCAGGACGATGTCGGCGAAGGTCATCCGCGCGGCTGCGCAAAATCCGGACCCCTGGGCCGCGATCCGCGCCTCGAACAGCGTGCCGAACTTGGCGAACCGGGCGCGCAGGTCGGCTATCGCGATCTCGGCGCTCGGCTTGAACGGGGCCTGCAAGGCGGTTTCGGCGAAATCCGCGGTGACGCCGGCGACCATGTCGCACCACATCGCGTCGGTATCGTTGTCGCCGTAGAGATCGCCACGGCGGGCGAGATAACGGATCATCGCCGAGGACTGGCTTAAATTCAGCCCGTCGATTTCCAGAAGCGGCATCTGGTCGAAGGGAAGTTTCCCGGTGGCCCTGAGCGCGGCCAGTTCGCCTGCCGTGTCAATCGGCACGTTGACGAAATCCACGCCCGTGGCGGCCAGCATCCACCGGGTGGTTTCGGCCCGGCCGCGCCCGCGGAAATAGGTCAGGCTGGCTGCGGTCATCGTCTCTCTTTCCACGGTTGTGTTTGGCGTCAGGGCCTTCAGTCCGAACTCTACGTCCCGCCGAACACCCGTTCGAAGATCGTATCGACGTTCTCGAAGTGATAGCCGAGGTCGAACAACGCTTCGAGCTGCTGTTCCGAGAGCGCGTTTGTCACGTCCTTGTCCGCCTTCAGGAAGTCGAGAAACCGGCCTTCGCCGTTCCAGACCCGCATGGCGTTGCGCTGGACGGTTGCGTAGGCGTCCTCGCGGCTCAATCCCGCCTGGGCGAGCGCCAGCAGCACGCGCTGGGAATGGACGAGGCCGCCGAGGCGGTCGATATTGGCCTGCATGGCGTCGGGATAGACGACCAGCTTGTCGATGACGCCGGTGAGCCGGGCCAGCGCGAAATCGAGCGTCACGGTGGCGTCCGGACCGATCATCCGCTCCACCGAGGAGTGCGAGATGTCCCGCTCGTGCCAGAGCGCGACGTTTTCCAGCGCCGGCGTCACATAGGCGCGCACCATGCGGGCAAGGCCGGTCAGGTTTTCCGTCAGCACCGGGTTGCGCTTGTGCGGCATCGCCGAGGAGCCCTTCTGGCCCGGCGAGAAATACTCCTCCGCCTCCAGCACCTCGGTGCGCTGCAGGTGGCGGATCTCGGTGGCAAGACGCTCGACGGAGGAGGCGATCACGCCGAGCGTCGCAAAGAAGGCGGCATGGCGGTCGCGCGGGATCACCTGGGTGGAGACCGGTTCGGGCTGAAGGCCGAGTTTTGCGGCGACGCTTGCCTCGATGCGCGGATCGATATTGGCAAACGTGCCGACGGCGCCGGACAGCGCACAGGTGGCGATCTCGGCGCGGGCGGCCGTGAGCCGGGCCCTGTTGCGCTCGAACTCGGCGTAAAATCCGGCGAGCTTGACGCCGAAGGTGGTCGGCTCGGCGTGGATGCCGTGGCTGCGGCCGATCGTCGGCGTCAGCTTGTGCTCGATCGCCCGGCGCTTCAGCGCGGCGAGCAGGTCATCGAGGTCGGCGAGCAGCAGGTCGGCGGCGCGGCTGAGCTGCACCGACAGGCAGGTGTCGAGCACGTCGGAGGAGGTCATGCCGAGATGGACGAAGCGCGAATCGGGTCCGATGAACTCGGCCAGATGGGTCAGGAAGGCGATGACGTCGTGCTTGACCTCGCGCTCTATCTCGTCGATCCGCGCCACGTCGAAGTCGGCGGCGTCGCCCTTCTCGCGGATCGTCCTCGCCGAGTCTTCAGGGATCAGGCCGATTTCGGCCATCGCCTCGGCGGCGGCGGCCTCGATGTCGAACCAGATGCGGAATTTCGTCTCCGGCGCCCAGATGGCGGTCATCTGAGGCCGTGAATAGCGCGGAATCATGGGGTACCGATGCGATTTTAAAGGATTGCCCTAGCGGTTCAGGGGCTCTCTAGCAGAAGCCTCCCGCCGGCTCAATGCGATGCACCGGCGGGCAAACCAGATGGCGGCGATCAGCACCGCCGGAACCGCCCAGGGCCAGTAGAGCGGCATGCCATGCAGTCCGAACAGGACGATCGAGGCGATGCCGGTCCAGGCGAACTGATGGAAGCCCGTTTCCGTCCACAGCGGCTCATGGGCGATCGGGTAGGCATAGCTGTATTGCAGCAGGAAGACGCCGGCACTGGCGAGCGGACCGAAAAGCGCCAGGCTCGCCAGCATGACCGATCCGCGCAGCCAGGCGCCCCGCCGCGGCAGCAGGACATCAATTGCATAGGCGAAGAGGCCGGCGGCCAGGGCCGGTGGCAGCGTCAGGACGGCAAGCGCGATCAGGCTGCGGGAAAACAGGGCAAAGCCCTTGAAGGAGAGCCCGATCGCGCCGGCAAGTCCGAACAGGACCACGCAGATGAGGGCAAAGCCGATCGCGGGCCTGAACGCCGTGCGCAGACGGTGGCGGATCGGTGGGGTGTCCTGATGAGGCCTCATGGGCCCTGACTATGCGACTCACCGCCCATGGGAAAGCGGCGTTTCGGCTTCGAGGCCTTGATCCCGGACCGCTTCAGCGACTTGATAGAGGCAGGATAGACGGGTGTCCCCGTCAGGGAACGGGCAGGAGGGAACAGGATGGCCGATACCATCGTCGATGACGTGCTTGCGATGTATGACCGCTATCTGACGGCCTGGAACGGCCGCGACTTTGCCGGTGTCGCCGATTGCTTCGCCGAGCCGGCCCAGTTCGTCCTTTCCGCTGCCACGATCGCGCTGCCGGATCGCAAGGCGACGATCGCGATGCTGGAGCAGCTTTTCGACCGGATGATCGCCGAGGGCTTCAGCCATTCGACGATCGGCGCGGTGAGCGTGCGCCCATGCGCCGACGGGCTGGCGATCATGGACGCGCGCGACGTCAAGCGACTGCGTGACGACGGCACGGCGCTGGAAGTGATCGACGCGCATTACGTGGTGCGCCGGGAGGCCGACGGCTGGCGAATCGCGGTAGCCGTCGTCTGCGACCCGGGCTGGCGGGACTAGGGACCTAATCCTCGCGGATCGGCAGTTGCGTCGAATCCTTGACCGTCGAGACGACGATGCGCGACTGCACGTCCGACACCAGTTCGGAATTGAGCAGGCGGAAGCGCAGGAATTCGTCATAGGCGCGCATGTCCTCGGCGACGACCTTGATCATGTAGTCGACGGCGCCGGTAATCCGTTCGCAGAAAACGACTTCCGGCCAGTCGAGGATCATCCGGTCGAAGGCTTCCATGTTCTCGCGGCTCGGCAGGGCGAGCTTGACGAAGGCATAGGAGACGAAATGGAGGCCCAGCGCTTCGCGATCGATCAGCGCGACGGTCTGTTTGATCACGCCCAGATCCTTCAGCCGCTTGATGCGCCGCCAGCAGGGCGTCTGCGACATCGACACGGCCTTGGCGATCTCGGCCACCGGTCGCGAGGCGTCGCGCTGCAATTCGCGAAGGATTCGCACGTCTCCGGGGTCGAGGGAAATTTTTTCGCTTGAGCTCATTTCCAGGAATATCCTTTCAGGCTCATTCGTGATTGACGCACCGATAGCACGGTTCTTTCGGCTCATGAGGCCATAATCATCCCCACATATAAAGGCAGCCGGACGCGATTGCGCAAGCCGGCGGACTGCCGGATCGGCAGGCTGGGAGCACGAGAGGATCGGATGAACGCCATCGTTCGCGAGGTTTCACTTGACGACAAGTATATTGCCGAGCGCGGGTCCGTCTTCATGACCGGGATCCAGGCGCTGGTGCGGCTGCCGCTCGATCAGATCCGGCGCGACCGGATCGCCGGCCTGAAGACGGCCGGTTTCATTTCCGGCTATCGTGGCTCGCCGCTGTCTGGCTACGACCAGCAACTTGAGAAGGCCGGCCGGTTTCTTGACCAGCACGATATCGTCTTCCAGCCGGGGCTGAATGAGGAACTGTCCGCCACGGCCGTGTGGGGCAGCCAGAAGCTCGAAGACACGGACAAGGATGGCGTTTTCGGCATCTGGTATGGCAAGGCGCCGGGCGTCGACCGGGCCGGCGACGCGCTGCATCACGCCAATCTCACCGGCACGGCGGCGGCCGGCGGGGCGCTGGCGATCGCCGGTGATGATCATCTGGCGAAATCCTCAAGTTTTCCCAATCAGAGCGAAACGGCGTTCATTCACTCCGAAATCCCGTTCCTCAATCCGTCCGATCTGCAGGATGTGCTCGATTTTGGCCTGCACGGCATCGCGATGTCGCGTTACTCGGGCCTCTGGGTCGGGCTGATCGCGGTGGCGGACGCGATGGATTCCTCGGGCATCGTTAACGTCGATCCCGACCGGCTGTCGATCCGCCGGCCGCTCGATCATCCCGATCCGCGCGGGAGCCGCGATCTCAACCAGAATCTCGGCCTCGGCATCCGCATGGAGACCGAGGTGCTGACCCGTGAGCTGAGACTGCCGGCGGCCAAGGCCTATGTCCGCGCGAACCGGCTCGACCGCGTCGCCTTCGGCGCGAAGAACCCGCGTTTCGGCATCGTCACCACCGGCAAGGCCTATCGCGACCTGCGCCAGGCGCTCGATCTTGTCGGCATCACCGAAGCGATCGCCGAGGAGATCGGCCTTGCGGTGTTCAAGGTGGCGATGCCCTGGCCGCTGGAGCCGGAGGCGATCTCCGAATTCGCGCGCGGTCTGGAGCGGCTGCTCGTCGTCGAGCACAAGCGCGCCGTCATCGAGCCGCAGCTCAAGGACCTGATGTATCACTGGCCGGCCGACGAGCGTCCGCAGGTTTTCGGCAAGATGACGCCCGGTGGCCGGGCGCTTCTGCCGGAGATCCTCGAATGCAGCGCGCCCGATATCGCGCCGGCGCTGGTTGCCTTCCTGCCGAAGGCCGAGCGCCGCGCGGCGATGGACGACGCCGTTATCCGGCTCGACACCCGCAAGGCCTGGGCCGGCGAAAACGCCACCGACGCGAAACGGTCGGCCTATTTCTGCTCCGGCTGCCCGCACAGCTCCTCGACCATGACGCCGGAGGGGGCGAAATCGAGCCCCGGCATCGGCTGCCATGTGATGACCGAGATGGCCGGCCGGACCACCGAGGGCCTCGTTGCCATGGGCGGCGAGGGCGCGCACTGGCTCGGCCAGTATCCGTTTGCGAAGACGAAGCACATGTTCGTCAATCTCGGCGACGGCACCTACTACCACTCGGGCATCCTGGCGATCCGCGCGGCGGTCGCCGCCAAGGCGCCGGTAACCTACAAGATCCTCTATAACGACGCCGTCGCCATGACCGGCGGCCAGACCCATGACGGACCGCTCGACGTGCCGACCCTGATTGTCCAGGTGGCGGCCGAGGGCGTCGGGCGCATCGTGCTCTTGTCGGAGCGGCCGCATCTCTATGCCGGCCAGAGCCTGCCGGCCGGCGTGCCGGTGCTGCATCGCGACGATATCCTGACGGTTCAGGAGGATCTCGCGCGCTTTTCCGGCGTGTCCGTTCTGGTCTTCGATCAGACCTGCGCGGCGGAGAAGCGCCGGCGGCGGAAGAAGCAGGCCTATGAGAACCCGGACAAGCGGCTGTTCATCAACCCGCGCGTCTGCGAGGGCTGCGGCGACTGCTCCGTGCAGTCGAACTGCATCTCGGTCGAGCCGCTGAAGACGGAGTTCGGCGAGAAACGGCGGATCAATCAGTCGAGCTGCAACAAGGACTTCTCCTGCCAGAAGGGCTTCTGCCCGAGCTTCGTGACGGTCGAGGGCGCCGAGCCGCGCAAGGCGTCGGGCGCCGATTTCGATATCGCGGCGCTTGCCGCAGAGCTCGATCAGCCTGAGACCGTGATCGGCGATGCGCCGGTCAACATCCTGCTGACCGGCATCGGCGGGCTCGGCGTGACGACGACGGCAGCCGTACTGGCGACGGCTGCGCATCTTGACCATCTCAACGCGTCAACGCTCGACATGACCGGGCTTGCCCAGAAGAACGGGCCCGTCACCTCGCATGTGCGGCTTGCCGCCAGGGCGACGCCGATCGAGGGGCCGCGCATTCCCGTCGGCGCGCTCGATGTGCTGCTGGCTACCGACATGCTGGTCGCCGGCGGGGCCGAGGCGCTGTCGATGTGTGCGCCGGACCGTACCCGCGCTGTCCTCAATGCCGACGTCGCGCCGACGGCCGAGTTCGTCCTGCATCAGACGCAGAGCTACAATCCCTTCCGGCTGTCGCGGAGCATTCGCGAGGCCGTCCAGGGCGCCGACGAAGCCGCGTTTGCCCGGCTTGCCGAGGCCGTGCTCGGCGATACGATTTTCGCCAACATGATGGTGATCGGCTTTGCCTGGCAGACGGGCCTGATTCCGATCCGCAAACGGGCGATCGAACAGGCGATCCGCTTAAACGGCGCGGCGATCGAGGCGAATATCAGGGCGTTTGCCGCCGGCCGGCTGATGGCGGCGCGCGCCGACGTCTTCGAGGGGCTGTTGTCGGCGCCGAAGACGGGGGCCGACATGCCGCTTGAGGAGCGGATCGCGTTTCTCGCCGCCGAACTCGCCCGGTATCAGGACCAGGCCTATGCAGACCGGTTCCGCGCGGCGGTCGCCAAGGTGTGGGCGGCGGAAGAGGCGCTCGGCGATCCGTCGATGCGGCTTACCCGGACGGCTGCGGACTCGCTCTATCGGCTGATGGCCTACAAGGACGAGTACGAGGTCGCCCGGCTCTATTCCGATCCGGCGTTCAAGGCGGCGCTCGGCCGGCAATTCGAGGCGGGTGGCAAGGTCTCGGTCCAGCTTGCGCCGCCGCTTCTGTCGCGCACCGATCCGAAGACCGGCCGCCCCGCTAAGCGGACCTTCGGGCCGTGGATCTTCTCCGCCTTCCGCGTGCTGGCGCGGCTTAAAGGTCTGCGCGGCACCTGGGCCGATCCGTTCGGCTACACGCATGAGCGCCGCGCCGAGCGGCGGCTGATCTCCGATTTCGAGGCAACGCTCGACATGCTTTCCTCGAGCCTCGACAAGGCGTCGCTCGGGCTGGCGATCGAGATTGCCAGGGTGCCCGACATGATCCGCGGCTATGGCCCGGTCAAGGCGGCGAACATGGAGAAGGCCGCGCGGCGCAATGCGGCCCTGTTGCGGCAGTGGAAGGCACCTGAGGACAGCGGTGCGCCGGCACCGTTCCTGGAGGCGGCGGAGTAGGGGGTGAGGCCCGGTCCGCGCCAGCGGACGAAATGCCTCGCATTTCGAGGGCCGAACGCGCGACCCTAGTCGAGCGCCGGGAAGTGGTTGCGCCAGTACGGGACCGGTTTCAGGCGCCGGGAAGTGGTTGCGTCGCTAAGGGACCGGATCCGAACCCCGGTCCCTCAATCGAGGAGGAAGTCGAGCCGCGGATCCGCCCTTGCCGCCGCGATCTCGAGGATTTCGGCGGCAACCACATTTTCCGCCACGAAGGGGTCCGCGTTCACTCGTGCCGCAAGGGGGTCCCGCGCCTCGCCATGCGCCAGGATGGCGCCGCCGAGGCCCGGCTTCAGGCTGCCGACAAGCAGGAACACCCCGTCATCGAGGCCGCGCTTTATCCAGTCGTTATGCCCCTGCATATGCTCGGGCGCGGCGGCCTTGTTGTCGGAAAAGCGGAGCAGAATGACATACATGCGGTTTCGTCTCGCTGTTCGAGGCATGTTCGGTGGGTAACGGAATGTGTGTGTTCACTTTATGTTCTATATTTTCGGTGGTCAATATCGATTGGCTCGGCCGCGCATCACAAAACGGCCTCGCCGCCGCACCGACCCGTCAACGCGGGAACTTGTCCCGATAGGCCGGCCAATCCTTCGGCCCTCGGTCGTCCTGACCCGCTTCGTATATTGCCCGGGCGATCGCGCGCGAGAGGCAGTGGGCTGCCGCCGAGCCGATGCGCAAAAGCTGAATCACCGGATCGGTCATCTCCTTCTTCCCCGTCGCCGCGGCGAAGACCGTGTCGCCGTCGAGCGGCGTGTGGACGGGATGGATGGCGCGCGACATGCCGTCCTGCGCCATGATCGCCAGCCGCCTTGCGTCGGATTTTGATAGGACCGCGTCGGTCGCAACCAGTGCCGGCGTCGTTGCCGACAGCGCGTCGAGCTTGGAATAGGGCTTCAATGCCGCCGCCTCGACATGGCCCGGCCAGCCGTGGCCGCCGAACTCGTCGCCGATCTCCCAGCCGCCGGCCCAGAAATGGGGACCTTCGCCGATCACCACCCGGCCGACACAGTTGACCGCGACGATGGCGCCGACCGTGAAGCCGTCCTCGGTCACGATCGAGGCCGAGCCAAGCCCGCCGCGATGGCTCGCCGTCGTCGCGCCCAGCCCCGCGCCGACCGAGCCGAGCGCGAAGTCGTGCTGCGCGGCCTCGCAGGCCGCCCAGCCGAAATCGCGATAGGGCGGGAAGCGGCCCCAGTTCTTGTTGCCGCCATTGATCAGATCGAACAGGATCGCCTGGGGCACGATCGGCACGGTGACCGAACCGATCGCGAAGCCGCGGCCCTGCTGCCTGAGCCAGGCCTGGACGCCGGAGGCGGCATCGAGCCCATAGGCCGAGCCGCCCGAGATCACCACCGCGTCGACGGCCTGCACCGCCATTTCCGGCGACAGCAGTTCGGTATCCCGCGTGCCCGGCCCGCCGCCGCGCACGTCGACGGAGGCTGGCGTCGCCTCGTCGAACAGAACGACCGTCGTCCCGGACATCAGATCGTCGTCATCGGCATGGCCGACCTTGAGGCCGGCGACATCGCTCAGCAGGTTTTTCGGTCCGGGCGTCATCGGGGTTCTCTCAGGCGTCACTTTGAGGGGAAACGAGTCATTTCAAGGCGGTGACGGCGGACCTTAACGCGGCTCACGCAGCGATTCAAAGTTTACCGGCAACGGCAGGGCGTCTTGCGGATATCCTCGCAGGGACTGCCCCATATCGGTACCAGGCAGATCGCCAAATCAGACGCCAAGCCAGCGTAGCCACGGCATGCGCCTCAAAGCTGTGATCCCGGACGGCGATCCTGGAAAGGCCTCGCGGTTGCGGAGATTTAGCTAGGCAGCTACGCTCGTCCCCCACCAGAAAAAAGATCGCAAGCTCGATCGTGTTGCGGTTCGCGTTCGGGCATCTGCACAAGGGGGGATGCTGTGTACCGGAAACCATTTTTGACGTCGGCCATAGCCATGGCGCTCTGTTCCCTCGGTGTCCTGACAGCCGGAGCGCAGGAAGAGCGCCGGCCCGGCCCCGTTATCCATCTGCAAGACACGGACAGGACGCAGCAGGCGGGCGGAGAACTCTCCGCGCTGCGCGAATTGGTCTCCGTGCAAGGCCGCGCGGACATCATCGTCGGGCTCACCACGCCGATCTCCGCTCCGGAAGTGGTCGGCAAGGCCACCTACAGGGCGCAGAAGCGGGCGTTCCGGGATGCTGCCGACGCCTTGTCCGGCAGGGTGTTCGCCGAGCCGCCGAAGAAGAAACAGTTCAGGCCGTTCAGCGTCGTTCCCTATGTCGCGATGACCGTCACACCGTCGGAACTCGAGCGTGTGTTGGCTGCAACGGCCGTGGACACTGTCCAGGCCGAGGGCAAGATCCCGATCGTTCCGCGTCTCAATGAGATGGTTGATCTGACCCAGGCCGATTACATGTGGTCCGGCAAACGCGCCAACAAGGGGAAGGGGCATGCGATCGCGGTCATCGATATCGGGTTCGATACCAACCTGCCCTCGATGAAGAAACGCATCGTGCACGAGGCCTGTTTCACGGATCTTGCTCAGAGCATTTTCGGGTGTGTCGTCAACGACAAGGGCGACCGAAAGACCAAGGCGATCGGCAAGGGCGCGGCGTGGGGGTGCAAGGACTCTGCGGCGATCTGGGCTAAGAAAAACAAGAAGCGGAAGGTGCCGAAATACTGCTTTAGACACGGAACTCAGGCGGCTTCCGCTGCCGCTGCCACGGCTGCCAAAGTCAAGAATTTTCCGGCGTTCGAGAACGGCTTCGCGCCGAAGGCCAATCTCGTCCTCGTAAGGGAAGCTGGCGGTCGCACCAAGGACTTGGTCAAGAGCATAGAGCACGTCTTCAAGAAAAGAAAAGACTTCAAGATCCGGGCCACGACGATGTCGATCGGCCTGGGCCGCGCGACGGGCACATGCAAACAGGGTCAGTATTTGCCGGCCGTTGAAGCGGCGATCGCCATGCTGGTCGATTCCGGAGTACCGTTTTTCAACTCCGCGGGAAATGACGGGTCCAACAAGGATATCGACTATCCCGGTTGCCTCGAGAATGTTGTTTCGGTCGGCGCCTCGGAGGAATCCGACAAGAAGATCGCCAAATTCTCAGACACCAGCCATGGCGTGGATTTCCTGGCTCCAGGCGACAAGATCGGGCTTCTCGATATAAAGGACACGATTTCCGGTACCTCCTTCACGGCTCCGGCGGTGGCGGCCGGCTATACGCTGCTGAAGGCGGCAAACAAGAAGAAAAAGCCGGACGAGATCCTATCCGCCATGTCGTGTACCGGAAAACAGTTGTCACGCAAGGGTACCGATGTGGCGCTGCCGCGCATCGACCTGAAGAAGGCGCATCAGTTGTTGCAGGATTCGAAGCCGAAACTCAGCTGGAACTTCGAGGACGAGGATGACGCGCTTGGCTGGGTGTCCCATTTCGCCGACTGGGAGGTCAAAGGCGGCAATCTGGTCCTCGGGCTGCACCCTGACCTCTTCCACGCCTTCGTCTTCAACGACCTTTGCTTCGAGGATTTCGAGCTTGAGGTGCGTATGCGCAACGATGCCGACGACGCCGATGTGAGGCGCGGTATATTTCTGGCTGAAGAGGCCAAGCAAACCAACAAAGATCCGAAAAAAAGAAAGTATTCGGGTATTTGGTGGATCCTTGAGGATGCCGAATTTTCGTTTCTCGCTTACTTCAACGAAATAGTTTTCAATGTCGACGGTGACACATCTCATAAATTCGAATCTGTTGTTACGCTGTGCCGAGTCACTGACGCAACACCGTTAGCGACCGGCGAGTACAATACGCATAAGGTCGTCGTGAAGGGGAACACCGTCAGTGTGTTTGCCAACGGGGAGCAGATATGCAGCGAGGATTTCGAAGGATCCGGATTCAAGTCTTTCGGAATATATGCGGAAACCCGTGATTTTCCCTGGGTCGAACCTGGAGAATGGCATGTCGACCGTGTTTCGATGAAAGGCCTGTAGCCAACAACGAAGACGGACACTCTGCTGGATCGTCGGAAGGTTCGAATGGCGGCATAGTTCGTATCGGGTTTCTGGAGGCGATTGGTGGCCGATAACGGTTCCGCGCATTGGTGACCTCGAATGGATCGTATTCTCATCGTCGGCTGCGCAGGGGTCGGCAAATCGACATTCGCGCGCCGACTGGCGGGGATCACCGGCCTTCCGCTCGTTCATCTCGACCAGCACTACTGGCAGCCGGGCTGGCGGGAAACGGCGCCGGAGGACTGGTCGCGCAAGGTCCGCGATCTGACGGCTGCGCCGTCCTGGATCATGGACGGCAACTATGGCGGCACGCTGCCGATCCGGCTGGCGCGGGCCGATACGGTGATCCATCTCGATTTTCCGCGCCGCGTGTGTCTGTGGCGGGTGCTCAAACGGACGGCGCTGCAATTCGGAAAGACCCGGCCGGATATGACGCCGGGCTGTCCGGAACGGTTCGACGCGGCGTTTCTGGCCTATATCTGGCGGTATCGGCGTGATCACAGGCCCCGCCTGGTCGAGGCGTTGAGCGGGTTCGGCGGCACACGGGTTGACCTGCGTAGCGCCGGCGATGTGGCCCGTTATCTGGAAACCATCCGATAGGCGCCCCGTCAAAAAGAAAGCCCGGCGCGGGGCCGGACTTTCCGTTTTCTCAGTCAGACTGTTTCGATCAGGCCGGTTTTCCGGCCGAGCCGATCACTGCAGGTAGTCGTACTTGCCGTCTTTCCACTCGTAGAAGACGTAGCCCGGCAGGCTGACGTCGCCCTTGTCGTCGAAGGACAGGCCGCCCAGCACCGTCTCGAAGTCGCGCGCGTCGAGCTCGACGACGACTTCGTCGAAATTGGTGGTGCCGGCTGCCTCGGCGGCCTGGGCCCAGGCCTGGATGGCGGCATAGGTATAGAGCGCGTAGCCCTCGGCCGTCTTGCCGGCCTTCTCGAGCGCCTCGACGACCGGTTTGGCGACCGGGTTCTTGCGCGGATCGGGCGAGAAGGTCATCAGCGTGCCCTGGCCGGCGTCACCGGTGATCTGCCAGTACTCGTCGGTGACCAGCGCGTCGCCGGAGACCAGCACGGTGTCCATGCCCTGGTCGCGCATCTGGCGGGCCATCAGGCCGGCCTCGGTGTGGTAGCCGCCGACATAGAGAACGCCGATATTCTCCGCCTTCAGCTTGGAGACCAGCGCGGTGTAGTCCTTTTCACCGGCCGTATAGGCCTCGTACAGGGCTTCCTGCTTGCCGGCCTCGTTCATGTACTTCTTGGTCTGGTCGGCGAGACCCTTGCCGTAGGCGGTCTTGTCATGGACGATGGCGATGTTCTTGTCGCCGAACTTCTCGGCCAGGAACGCGCCGGCCGTCTGGCCCTGCTGATCGTCACGGCCGCAGACCCGGTAGGTGCCCGGTCCGGGGCGCTCGTCGGTGTATTTCGGATTGGTCGAGGCCGGCGTGATCTGGATGATGCCTTCCTCGGCATAGACCTGGCTTGCCGGGATCGACGAGCCCGAGCAGAAGTGGCCGGCCATCAGTTTGACGTCCTTGCCGACCATCTGGTTGGCGACCGCGACGGCCTGCTTGGGGTCGCAGGCATCATCGCCGATCTCGAGCACCAGCTTCTCGCCAAGCACGCCGCCTGCGGCGTTAATGTCCTCGACGGCCTGTTCGGCGCCGGCCTTCATCTGCGCGCCGAACGAAGCGTACTGACCGGTCATCGGACCGGCGGTCGCAATCGTGATATCGGCATAGGCCGCGCTCGAAAATGCGACGCTCACGCACAATGCGACACCGGTCAAAAGATGCTTCTTCATTGGCTTTTTCTCCCTCTGGGATATGGGTCCGAACGACCCAACGGTTGGCCCGGGCAAGTCTGCCCGATTGGTAATTTTATTGCACAGTTTTACAAGAACAACCAAGTAGTTCCGTCCACATCGCCGCAGTTTGGTTTACGTCGCCATGCCCGGTCCGTTCAGGCCCGCTCGCGCCAGGCGAAGGGGCCGGCGCGCTCGTACAGCCAGCGATATTGCGTGACCATCTGGCCGACCCGCGTGACGCGGTAGCCGAGGCTCGAAATGGCCAGCAGGATGATCAGCGTGACGACATAGTAGTGCAGCGACACAAGCGTCTCGTCGAACAGGCCGTAAGCCAGGAAGCGGACGGCGCCGGACAACAGCACCATGTAGACGAGGATCTGCCAGACCGGCCGCCAGGTCAGCGCGATCGCCCGGCCCGAAAGCCAGCCCGCGCCGCCGCCCAGAAAGACGGTCAGCAGCAGAAAGACGCCGAAGGAGTTTTCCCAGAGAAGACCCATAAATCCGTCCCCGTACCGTTGGCGCCTAGTGCCGGCCGCCTTCCAGATAGGCGGCGCGCACTTCCTCGCGGGCCAGCAGGTCCTGGCCGGTGCCGCTCATGGTGATTTCGCCATTGACCATCACATAGCCGCGATGGGCGAGCTTGAGCGCGTGATAGGCGTTCTGCTCGACCAGGAACACGGTGAGGCCCTGGCTCCTGTTCAACTCGCCGATCACCTCGAAGATCTGTTTGACGATCAACGGGGCAAGGCCGAGCGAAGGCTCGTCGAGCAGCAGCAGGCGCGGCCGGCTCATCAGCGCCCGCGCGATCGCCAGCATCTGCTGTTCGCCGCCCGACAGCGTGCCGCCACGCTGGTTCATCCGACGCTTCAGCACCGGGAACAGGGTGTAGGCGTTTTCCAGGTCGGCATCGAAATGCGACAGGTCGGTCGTCGTCGCGCCCATCTGGAGATTTTCCAGGACGGTCATGCGCGGGAAGATCCGCCGGCCCTCCGGCGCATGGGCGATGCCGCGCCGCATGATTTCGTGGGTCGGCACCCGGGTGATGTCCTCGCCTTCGAAGCTGATCGCGCCCACACGGGCGCGCGGGTCGCCGCAGATCGTCATCATCAGGGTCGACTTGCCGGCGCCGTTGGCGCCGATCAGGGTGACGATTTCACCGGTATTGACCTGCATGTCGACGCCGCGCAGGGCGACGATCTTGCCGTAATAGGTCTCGACGCCGCTGACGATCAGCATCGGTTCGCCCGATTGCGCCTTGCCAGCGCTGTTCGAAGAATGGACGCCGTTCGACGGGGGTGCGGCAGTGGTGTCGCTCATGCCTCGCCGGCCTCCACTTCGCGCTCGACCTCGTCGACTTCCTCGTCCTCGACGCCGAGATAGGCGGCGATCACGTGCGGATCGTTGCGCACGTGGTCGGGCGTCCCGTCCGAGATCTTCTGGCCGTAGTCGAGGACGATGATGTGATCAGAAATTTCCATGACCACCGTCATGTCATGCTCGATCAGCAGCACCGAGGTGCCGTGCTCGTCCCTGATGAATCGCAGCAACTCGTTCAGCTCGGCCGTCTCGCGCGGGTTGAGGCCGGCGGCCGGCTCGTCGAGGCAGAGCAGTTCGGGCTCGGTGCACATGGCCCGGGCGATCTCGAGCCGCCGCTGGGCGCCATAGGGCAGGTCGGCGGCCGGGTCGTCGGCCCGGTCGAGCAGGCGGATGCGCTCGAGCCAGTATTTCGCCCGGTCGACGGCGCCGCGTTCGGCGGAGCGGAAATGCTTGAGGCCGAGGATGCCGCCGAAGGTGAAATAGGAGGCGAGCATCAGCGGGTTGTGCTGGGCGACCATGAGGTTCTCCAGCACCGTCATGCCGCCGAACAGGCGGATGTTCTGGAAGGTCCGGGCGACCTTGGCATGGGCGGAGATCTGGAAATCCGGCATGCGCTCGAGCAGATACTGCCCGCCGCCGGCCTGGGTCATCGTCAGCATGCCCTCGGTCGGCTTGTAGAAGCCGGTCAGGCAGTTGAACACGGTGGTCTTGCCGGCGCCGTTGGGGCCGATGATCGCGGAAATGTCCTTCCGGCCGACGCGGAAGCCGAGATCGTCGACGGCGACCAGGCCGCCGAAGCGCATGGTCAGGTGCTCGACCTTGAGGATTGGATCGTCGTCCCAGGGGCCGGGCTGGGCGACGATCTCAGGCGGCGCCTCCGCCGTTTGAGACTGGGAGAGGCTCATCCGTGGCCCTCCCCGACGAGGTCGCCGGATATCGCCTTTCGTTTGCCCAGCGCGATCGATGGCTCGCGGGTGGCGATCAGGCCGCGCGGCCGCCAGACCATGATGACGACCATGGCGAGGCCGAAGATCAGCATGCGGTACTGCTCGAACTCGCGGAAATACTCGAAGCCGCCGATCATCACGACGGCGGCGATGACGACGCCGATCTGGCTGCCGAGGCCGCCGAGCACGACGATCGCCAGGATCAGGGCGGATTCGATGAAGGTGAAGGATTCCGGCGAGATGAAGCCCTGCCGTGTGGCGAAGAAGGAGCCGGCGAAGCCGCCGAACATGGCGCCGATGGCAAAGGCGGTGAGCTTGGTGTTGGTGGTGTTGATGCCAAGCGACCGGCAGGCGATCTCATCCTCGCGCAAGGCCTCCCAGGCGCGGCCGACAGGCAGGCGGCGCAGGCGCATGGTGACGAAATTGGTGATCAGCGCGAGGATCAGGATCAGGTAGTAGAGGAAGATGATCCGGTGCATTGGCGAGTAGTCGAGCCCGAAAAAGGCCGCGAAGCCGTCATCGCCGCGCGAGAATTCCAGCCCGAAGAAGGAGGGGCGGGGGATGCCGGAAATGCCGTCCGGGCCGCCGGTGAACTGATACCAGTTCAAGAGCACGATGCGGATGATCTCACCGAAGGCGAGCGTTACGATGGCGAGATAGTCGCCGCGTAGGCGCAGGACGGGAAAGCCGAGCAGCAGGCCCCAGAAGGCGGCGAGAATGCCGGCAAGCGGCAGGCAGACCCAGAAGCCCAGGTCGAAATACTGGGCCAGCAGGGCGTAGGAATAGGCGCCGACCGCGTAGAAGGCGACATAGCCGAGATCGAGCAGGCCGGCGAGGCCGACGACGATGTTGAGCCCCCAGCCGAGCATCACATAGGTCAGGACCAGGATCGACAGGTCCATGATATAGCGGTCGGAAAAGGGCAGGAACGGCATGATGATGGTGAAGCCGAGCAGCAGCGGACCGGCAACACCGCCGAAGCGATGGGCGTGGCGGGCGAACGGCATGCCGCCGGGGCGCCGGAACCACTTGTCGCCGATCGGAATCTGAACGACGCGCCGCCAGACGAACAGGTCGAGCAGCAGCCGGCCGACGAAGACGACGACGACCGAGATGAAGACCGAGGCCCAGTTCGGTACGATCGCCAGGCCGCCGCCGCCGGGCAGCGACATCGTGTGCAGGCCCATGATCGGAGCGGCGAGCGCGAAGGTGATCAGGGCGGCGAGGCCCGCGTCCTTCAGCGAGGCGGCGAGGTCGCGGGTCTGCGGCTCAGGCCGCTTGGATTGGGCGGCGTTTTCCAGTGTAGTATCCGGGGTGGCTTCGGTCGTCATACCTTCTCCACCTCCGGCCGGCCAAGGATGCCCGACGGCAGGAAGATCAGCACGATCGCGAGGATCGAGAAGGCCGCCACGTCCTTGTATTCAATCGTGAAATAGGCCGACCAGAAGGTTTCAATCAGACCGATCAGCATGCCGCCCAGCATGGCGCCGGGCAGCGACCCGATGCCACCGAGGACGGCCGCCGTGAAGGCCTTAACGCCGGCAACGAAGCCGATATAGAAGTCGATGACGCCGTAATAGAGCAGATACATCATGCCGGCGACGGCGGCGAGTGCCGCGCCCATCACGAAGGTCAGCGAGATGGTTCTGTCGACATTGACGCCGATCAGCGCAGCCATCTTGCGATCCTGCTCGCAGGCGCGCTGTGAGCGGCCGAGCGAGGTGCGGGCGATCAGCAGCGAGAACACCGTCATCAGGATCAGCGTGGTGACGATGATCAGGATCTGGATATAGGACAGGTTGACCGCGAAGGTGCCTTCCTCGCTCGTCACCTCCATCAGCGTGAAGCCGCCGGAGATCAGCGGCTGCAGCGGCTTGACGCGGGCGCCCTGGACGATCTGGACGTAGTTCTGCAGGACGATCGACATGCCGATCGCGGTGATCAGCGGGGCCAGCCGGAACGAGGTCCGGAGCGGCCTATAGGCGAGCCGTTCCACCGTCCAGCCATAGACCGAGGTCAGCGCCATCGCGATGACCAGCACCAGGATCAGCGCCAGCATCAGGATCGCGACCGAGGTCGAGATGGTCAAACCGAGCAGTATAATGAAAATCAGCGCCATGAAGGCGCCGATCATGAAGATATCGCCATGGGCGAAGTTGATCATCCCGATGATCCCGTAGACCATCGTGTAGCCAATGGCGATCAGCCCGTAGATCGAGCCGAGCGTTACGCCATTGATCAACTGCTGGAGGAAGTACTCCATGCGGTATTGACCCCCCGGTGCAGCGCGTCCCGCCCGATTTCATGATCGGCGCATGTAACGCAAAGGCAACCTTGAACACTCGTACGACTCCTCCTTAGCAAGCCCGGTTAACCCTGACAATCGGCGAGTTGGGATAGCGGTGGATTTCCTAGCCGGCTGAGTCTGTGGTTCGCATCAGGAATTGACAATCCATCGCATCGGGGTGGAACGTGGCGCCAGCGGGGTGGCCGCGCCGATGGGGCTTATGCCAGTCGGGATAGCTGAGGATGAGGCTGTGATGGCACAGGAGCGCACCTTGACGCGGCGGCGCGGACGCAGGGGGCAGGGCGCGGCGAAGGCGCCGCCGGCCAGGCCGGCCTATCACGCCGTCCGCAATACGCTCACTTCTCCGGAGGTTTTCTCGGCGGATGCGGTCGAGGATATTCACGCAACCGCGCTGCGCGTCCTTGAGGAGCTCGGCGTCCGCGTCCTCAACGCGGAGGCCCGGGATATCCTGGTCGCGGCCGGCTGCGATCTGCGCGACGACATGATGGTGCATTTCCCGCGCGATCTCGTCAGCGACTGTGTCGCGCAGGCGCCGCGCGAGATGGTCTGGCATGGCGCCGATGGCTACCGCGTCGCATTCGACATGCGATCGCTGCATTTCATGGCCGGCGGCGGCTGTCCGAACATCACCGATATCGGTCGCGGGCGACGTCCGGGGACGCTGGCCGATTTTGTCGATCTGACCCGCCTGCAGGCGCATTTCGACACGCTGCCCGCGCTGTCCCCGTCGATCGAACCGCAGGACGTGGCGGTCAACGAGCGGCATCTTCAGACGATGCGGATCCAGCTCGAGACGACCGGCAAGGTGCCCTGGATCTTCGCGCGTGGCAGCGGCCAGGTCGAGGACTGCTTCGAGATGATCCGCATTGCACGCGGCCTGGACGAGGCGGCGTTTAAGGAGCGGATCTGGACCTACACGATCATCAACACCAATTCGCCGCGCCAGATCGATGTGCCGATGGCGCAGGGCATCATGGATTTCGCCCGGGCAGGCCAGGTGTCGATCATCACGCCGTTCTGCCTGTCTGGTGCGATGGCGCCGATCACCGAGGCCGGATCGCTGACGCTCAGCCACGCCGAGGCGCTTGCCGGGATCACACTGGCGCAGGTCACCAATCCCGGCGCGCCAGTGATGTATGGCGCGTTTTCGTCGAATGTCGACATGCGCTCGGGCGCGCCGGTCTTCGGGACGCCGGAACATATCCGCACCAATTTCGGCGCCGGGCAGCTTGCCCGCCATATCGGTATTCCCTGGCGGTCGGCGACCGGCACGGCGGCCAACGCGCCGGATTTCCAAAGCGCCACGGAAACGCAGCTTGGCCTGTGGGGCGCGGTGCTGGGTGGCGCGAATCTGATCGTTCATGCCGCCGGATGGTTGGAAGGCGGGCTGACGCTGTCCTATGAGAAATTCATCATGGACCTGGAAGCCTGCCAGACCATCGCCGCCGCCATGCAGCCGGTCGAGGCGACGCCGGAAGCGATCGGCTTCGATACGATCGCCGAGGTCGCGCCGGGCGGGCATTTCTTCGCGACCGAACAGACGATGGCGCGCTATGCCGACCAGTTCTACACGCCGCTGATCAGCGACTGGCGCAATTTCGGCCAGTGGCAGGAGGCCGGCGCGATCGAGACGGTCGACCGGGCCCAGGCCCATTGGCGCGCCATCCTCGACGGCTTCGTTCCGGACGGACTGGCGCAGGACAGGCGCGAGGCGCTCGGCGACTTCGTTGAGCGACGCTGCGCGGAAGGTGGCGCGCATCCAGTCGACTAGCGTAACAAACGGATTTCATTCGGAAGGACGGACACATGGCGCAAAGCGCGGATGCAGTGGTGATCGGGGCCGGCGTGATCGGCGCTGCGATTGCGCTTGAACTCAACCGGATCGGCCTGAAGACGGTCTCCGTCGACAAGAACCCGGCCGCCGGCTACGGCTCGACGAGCGGCTCCTGCGCCATCATCCGCGTCCATTATTCGACGCTCGAGGGCACCGCGTTCGCCTATGAGGGCTATCATTACTGGCGTGACTGGGCCGATTATCTGGGCGTCGCCGACGAGCGCGGCCTTGCCGAATTCCGCGAGACCGGCTGCCTGGTCATGTGCACCGCGCAGAACAATATGATGCGCAAGCACACGGAGATCTGCGATCAGCTCGACATCCCCTATCAGCGCTGGAGCGCCGAACAGGTCGTCGAAAAGCTGCCGATCTACGACATGCAGAGCTTCTTTCCGCCCAAGCGGATGGAAGACGCCGGCTTCGGCGAGGCGGGTACGGGAACCGTTCCGGGTGCGATCCATTTTCCGACCGCCGGCTACATCACCGATCCGCAGCTCTCCACCCACAACCTGCAACGGGCAGCCGAGGCCGCCGGAGGAACCTTCGTTTTCAATCGTACGGTAACCGCGATCCGCACGGCGAATGGCCGGATCTGCGGCGTGACGCTCGACGACGGCAGCACGATCGACGCGCCGGTGGTCATCAATGTCGCCGGGCCGCATGCGGCCAAGGTCAACGAGATGGCCGGCGCGCTGTCCGATATGACCATCGGGACGCGTGCGCTGAAGCAGGAGGTCGTGCACATGCCCTCGCCGGAGGGTTTCGATTTCTTCCGCGACGGGCCGGTCATTTCCGACTCAGACATCGCCTGCTACTGCCGGCCGGAGAAGGGCAATTTCATCCTGGTCGGCAGCGAGGATCCCGATTGCGATCCGCGCGAGTGGGTCGATCCGGATGACTACGACACCAATTTCACCGAACAGTGGACGACGCAGGCCCATCGCTATGCCCAGCGCGTACCCTCGATCGGCATTCCGAACCAGACCCGGGGCGTCGTCGATCTCTATGACGTCTCCGACGACTGGATCCCGATCTACGACAAGTCGATGATTCCGGGCTACTACATGGCGATCGGCTCGAGCGGCAACCAGTTCAAGAACGCGCCGATCGCCGGCATGATGATGGCCAGGCTCGTCGACTATTGCGAGGCCGGCAACGACCACGACGCCGCGCCGCTGCACTACACGCTGCCGTGGATTGGCCGGACGATCGATGTGGGGTTCTATTCGCGCAAGCGGGAAATCAATGCCGAAAGCAGTTTTTCGGTGCTGGGGTAGGGCGGGAGGCTCTCCGGTGTCATAGGCTGCTCCGGGATCGGAGAGCCCGTGTCGCTGCTGGATGACGAGGGAAAGGTTTGTGTCCCGCCGCCACCCATTCTGATGTCATTGCCGGGCTTGTCCCACTGCTGTCCGGTTAAGCCGAGATGGAGCTTTGGTTTTCATCCTGACCACCCCCTCGGCTGTCATCCTCGGACTTGTTCCGAGGATCCATGAACACCGCCGCCAGAATGGACGCAACCGACTGTGTTCATGGATTGCCGGGACAAGCCCGGCAATGACACGGAGGGGGAACGGCAGGCGACATCAGACATCGCATGCGTCGAAGCAAACGGAGTTGATGACGTCCGAGTTGGTGGTTTAGCGGGTGCGTGTCCCGCCAGCATGGTTCGCCGAAAATGTTATACCAGACAAGCGCTTAATCGACGTCGACGAGATTGAACCGAACAGTAGTGGACTTGTTCCGGGCATGACAACCGAAGAGAGAGTGTACCCTCCTCTCAATCGTCATCCCGGCCCCTCGGAACCGACCTCCGGCCGGTCCAAGGACAGGCTCCGCGAAGCCGGAGAGCCGGGATCGGGGAGCCCGTGTCGGCGCCGGTTTCACAATCGAGGGAGCCTCGAACCGTCCGGGATAACGCGGGAGCGGATTGCGTCCTGTCCTCCCGACCGCGATGTCATTGCCGGTGAGCGGCCGAACACTCAATCCCTCAAGGCCGCTTCACTCCGCCTCTTCGGCGGCCCGCTCCAGCTTGCGCTCCAGCGTCTCGACGTGATTGGTGATCCGCTCGATCGTGCGGGCGGTCTCCTCGTGCAGCGTCTGGAGGCGGCGCAGCTCGCCGCGGATCAGGGCGACGTCCTCGAAGCCGCCTTCGGGCGCGGCGCCATCGCCGCTCAAAAGCCAGCCGGGGCTGACATTCAAAACGCCGGCCAGCATCACCACCCGGTTGGAGCGCGGCTCGCGCGCGCCCGATTCCCAGCCGGTCAGCGTGTTGGTGCGGACGCCGAGCCGGCGGGCGACCTGGGCCGTCGACAGGCCGCAGGCTTCGCGGGCATAGACGAGCCGGTCGGCAAGGCTCGCGTCCGCCGGGCGGGTGTGTACAGTCATCTCGTCCTCCGGGTGGGGCGCCCTTTCCGGGGCGCCGGGCTTAAGCGTGGCATAGCACCGCTAGGGCGCGGTTTTGCGACGGATTGCGGCGTTTTGTTGAGCGCGTGCGGCGTCGCGGGGTTTCGGCGGATCGGATCATCGGGCCTTGAGAAAGTCCGAGACCGCCGCGTTGAAGTCTGTCTCCGCCTCGATGTTCGACAGGTGGGCGGCGTCGAGCACCACCAGTTCCGAGCCCCTGATCGCCGCGTGCAGGTCGTCGGACAGGGCGGGCGGGGTCGCCGGATCGTGCTCACCGGCGATGATCAGCGTCGGCAGCGTGATCGATTTCGCCGCCTCGCGCAGGTCGCAGTCGCGCAGCGCGGCGCAGTTGCCGGCATATCCGGTCCCCGGCGTGCGCAGGATCATCGCGCGGACCTTGTCGACGGTGTCGGGCGCCTCGGCCTGGAAGCGCTTCGTGAACCAGCGGTCGACGATGGCCTCGACCATGGTGTCCATGCCGCCGGAGAGCGCGGCCTCGATGCGCGGCTGCCAGATGCTTTCATCACCGATCTTCGCGCCGGTGTTGCACAGGATAAGCCGTTCGATCCGCTCGGGCGCGTTGACGGCGAGCCACAATCCGGTCACCCCGCCCATCGACAGACCGCAGAACGCCGCCGTGTCGATGCCGATCGCGTCCATCAGCGCCAGCACGTCGCCGCCGAGCTGATCGAACGTATAGTCGCCTGCCGGCGCGTCGGAGCGGCCGTGGCCGCGCGTGTCGTAGCGCAGGATGTGATGGGTGGCATTCACCGCTTCGGCCTGACCGTCCCAGAAGGCGAGGTCGGTGCCCAGCGAATTGGACAGGATCAGCCACGGCCCGTCCGGATTGCCGCTCACCTCGTAGTTGATCCGTGTTCCGTTGGACATGACGACCGGCATCGGGGCCTCCAGAGTTGCGGCGCCGGATGGCGCGATGTGATGGATCTACGCTAGATACGGTGGGCGCGCCAACTGGAAACGGCCATATCCACCGCCGCGTCCGACAGGCCGAGATAGGACAGCGGGTCGAGGGCCGCGGCGATCTCGCCGGCGCTCAGGATGCCGGTGACCGTGTCGTTTTCCCGAACGATCTCGGCAAGCGGGCGTGCCGTTTCGATCGCTTGGCGGGCAAGCTCCTGGACGAGGTGATGCGCCGTGTGCCGGCCGATTTCGGGCGCCAGCGCCATCATCAGCGCCTCCGACATCATGGCGCCCGAGGCGATGCCGAGATTGGCGCGCATCCGCTCCGGACGGACTTCCAGGCCCTCTGCCGCCTCGGCCATGTGGGACAGCGCGCCGGACAGGCAGTCGAACAGCTCGGGCAGGGCGGTCCATTCGGCATGCCAGCCGCCGGCGCCGCGTTCGTGTTCCTGGACGAGGGCTGAAAGCAGCGTCGCCTGCAGGCCGTTGGCGCGCATCGCCGCTGCGCGGACGGCGGGTGCCGCGACCGGATTGCGCTTGTGCGGCATGGTCGAGGAGCCGCCGCGCCCCGGGCCTGCGGGCTCGGATGCCTCGCCGATCTCCGCCTGCATCATCAGTGCGATGTCGGTGGCGATCTTGGCGAGCGCGCCGGCCAGGATCGTCAGTTCCGATCCCAGCCGCACGACGCGGTCGCGGGCGGTGTGGGTCGTGACGGCGGGCAGCGGCAGGTTCAGCCGCGCCGCCAACGCCATGCGCACCGTCTGGGCGGCCGGACCGATCGAGGCCAGCGTTCCGACCGCGCCGCCGAATTGCAGCGTCAGCGCCTCGTTGGCGGCATGGCGGATCGCCGCCTTCGACCGCGTCACCATATCGAGCCAGCCGGCGACCTTGAAGCCGAAGGTGATCGGCAGGGCCGGCTGCAGCAGCGTGCGGCCGGCCATCGGCGTTTCGCGATGTGCTTCGGCAAGGGTTTCCAGCGCATCGCCGAGGCGCAGGATTTCCTGTTCGATCAGGTCGACCGCCTCGCGGCAGACAAGCGCGCTGGCGCTATCGATCAGGTCCTGGCTGGTCGCGCCATAGTGGACGAAGCCGCGGCCCGGCTCGTCGCAATGGCTGGTCAGCGCCTTGACGAAGGGGATTGCCGGATTGCCGGCGCTGCGGGTGGCCGCCGCCAGGGCAGCGATATCGGCCTGGAACGTGTCGCAGGCGGTCTGGATCGTGTTTGCCGCCTCCAGCGGGATGACGCCGTTGTCGGCTTCGGCGGTCGCCAGAGCCGCCTCGAAGGCGAGCATGGCCGAAATGCGGTTCGCGTCGGACAGGATCCGGCGCATCGCGGGCGTTGTGAAGAGGTCGGACAACAGATCGGAGGGCATGGTGTTGATCGATGGTTCGGTCGTTTCGGCGCAGACTAGCCGCAAAAACGCCGTTCCGACACCCGATGGCGCTTTTCTTTGTCGGAATACGCACTAGAATTGTTCCAAATCGGAGGAGAAAAAAATGGCAATGAAAATGAGCGGCGAGTACACGCTCCCGGCCGACCGGCAGACCGTCTGGGAGGCGCTCAACGACGCCGACGTGCTGTCGGCGAGCATCCCCGGCTGCGAAGCGTTCGAGAAGGTCAGCGACACCGAATTCGCCGCAACCGCGGTCTCGCGGATCGGACCGGTCAAGGCCCGTTTCAAGGGCAACGTCACCCTGTCGGATATCGATCCGCCGAACAGCTACCGGATTTCCGGCGAGGGCCAGGGCGGCGTCGCCGGCTTCGCCAAGGGCGGGGCGACGGTCTCGCTCGCCGATGCCGAGGATGGCGGCACCATCCTGACCTATGAGGTCGATGCCCAGGTCGGCGGCAAGATCGCCCAGATCGGCCAGCGGCTCGTCAACGGTGCGGCGAAGAAGACGGCGGACCAGTTCTTCCAGAATTTCCGCAAGCATCTCAGTCCGGAAGAAGACGCGGCGTGAGACGCCGTAATTTTGCCTGGATCGGGTTGACCCGATGCGGATTTGGGTCAAAACTCAACGAAAATAATGAATCCAAAGAGGAGGCGGAGGCGAATTGAGCCGAAAGTGCCGTTCTGGCGTATATTTTCGGTATTTGACTAGCTTACCATCTTGACAGCTCAAGCGGCGGCGGCTGCCCCCAGCCTCGCCCGACGATGGCCAATGGAGGAGAATAATGCCAACGGTGTCTATGACCGTGAACGGTCAGGCCGTATCCGCCGATGTGGATGCGCGCACGCTTCTTGTCGAATATGTCCGCGAACACTTGCGCCTGACGGGAACGCATGTCGGCTGCGATACCAGTCAGTGCGGCGCCTGCGTCGTCCATCTGAACGGCAGGGCGGTGAAATCATGCACGACTCTGGCCGCCCAGTGCGAGGGCGCCGAGGTCACCACCATCGAGGGGCTTGCCAACGGTGACGACCTGCATCCGATGCAGGAGGCCTTCCGCGAGAATCACGGCCTGCAATGCGGCTTCTGCACGCCGGGCATGATCATGGCGGCGGTCGATATCGTCAATCGTCACGGCAATGACGTCGACGAGCAGACGATCCGCGAGGAACTCGAGGGCAACCTGTGCCGCTGCACGGGCTACCACAATATCGTCAAGTCGATTTCCGCCGGCGCCGAGTCGATGGGCTCCTGAGCCTAAAGCGGAAACGGGCAATATCGCCTTTCCTGATTGAAATTTCGGAAAAGTTTCGGCTCTGGGAGGAGACTCATGAGCGATAACGGAATCGGAGCCCGTGTAACACGGGTCGAGGACAAGCGTTTCATTACCGGCGGCGGGCATTACACCGATGACCTGAACCGTGCCGGGCAGACCTATGCCTATTTCCTGCGCTCGCCGCATGCGCATGCCAATGTGAAGGGGATAGATGCGAGCGGCGCGCTGGCGATGGCCGGCGTCCATGCGGTGCTGACCGGCGAAGACCTCGCCGCCGACGAGATCGGCCCGCTGCCGTGCGGCTGGATGATCCATTCCAAGGACGGCTCGCCGATGGTGACGCCGGGCCATCCGGTGCTCGCCCAGGGCAAGGCGCGCTATGTCGGCGATCCGGTCGCCGTGGTCATTGCCGATACGCTGGGGCTGGCCAAGGAGGCCGCCGAGGCCGTCTCGGTGGACTATGAGGAACTCGCCCCGGTCATCGACCTGGAATCAGCCAAGACCGCCGCGCTGGTGCACGAGGAGGCGGCCGCCAACACCGCGTTCGAGTGGGAACTCGGCGACAAGGCGGCGACACAGGCAGCCTTCGATGCCGCCCATCACGTCACCACGCTGGAATTGTCCAACAACCGGCTGGTGCCGAATGCGATCGAGCCGCGCGCGGCAGTCGCCGAATACGATGCCGGCCTCGACCGCTACACGCTGTGGACGACCAGCCAGAACCCGCATGTGGCGCGGCTGGTGATGTCGGCCTTCCTCAACATCGCGCCGGAACACAAGCTGCGCGTCATCGCGCCGGATGTCGGCGGCGGCTTCGGCTCGAAAATCTATGTCTACCCCGAAGAGACCGTCTGCGTCTGGGCGAGCCGCAAGGTCAAGCGGCCGATCCGCTGGACCGCCGACCGGACCGAATCCTTCCTTACCGACGCCCATGCCCGCGACCACGTCACCACCGCGGAATTGGCGCTCGACGAGAAGGGCAAGATCTTAGGCCTCAGGGTCAAGACGCTCGCGAATGTCGGCGGCTACATGAACCTGTTCGCCTCCTCGGTGCCGACCTATCTCTACGCGACGCTCTTGTCGGGTCAGTACAACATCCAGAACATCTATGCCGAGGTCGACGCGATCTACACCACGACGACCCCGGTCGACGCCTATCGCGGCGCCGGACGGCCGGAGGCGACCTTCGTCGTCGAGCGGCTGATGGAAGTGTCGGCCCGCGAGATGGGCATCGATCCGGCGACGCTGCGCAAGCGCAACTTCATCAAGAGCTTCCCGCACCAGACCCCGGTCATCATGGCCTATGACGCCGGCGATTTCGACGCGGTGATCAACAAGGCGCTCGAGATTGCCGACTACAAGGGCTTCGGCAAGCGCAAGCGGGAATCGGCCAAGAAGGGCAAGCTGCGCGGTATCGGCTTCTCGAACTATATCGAGGCCTGCGGCATCGCGCCCTCCCAGGCGGTCGGCTCGCTCGGCGCGGGCGTGGGCCTGTGGGAATCGGCCGAGGTCCGGGTCAATCCGGTCGGCACGGTGGAGATCCTTACCGGTGCGCACACCCATGGCCAAGGTCACGAGACGACGTTTGCCCAGCTTGTCGTCGACCGGCTCGGCATTCCCTTCGAGAACGTCTCGATCGTCCATGGCGACACCGACAAGGTGCAGTTCGGCATGGGCACCTACGGCTCGCGCTCGGGCCCGGTCGGCATGTCGGCGATCTCCAAGGCGCTCGACAAGGTGATCGACAAGGGCAAGAAGATCGCCGCCCACCTGCTCGAGGCCGCCGAGGCGGATATCGAGTTCGCCGACGGCAACTTCACCGTCTCGGGCACCGACAAGGCGATCGACTGGACGTCGCTGGCGCTTGGCGCCTATGTGGCGCACGGCTTCCCGCCGCAGGAGATCGAGCCGGGCCTGAAGGAGACCTCGTTCTACGACCCGACCAACTTCACCTTCCCGTCGGGCTGCCACATCTGTGAGGTCGAGGTCGATCCGGACACCGGCGTCACCGACATCATCAGCTGGACGGCGGTCGACGATTTCGGCGTCGTGATCAATCCGATGATCGTCGAGGGCCAGGTGCATGGCGGCATCGCGCAGGGCGTCGGCCAGGCCATGCTGGAATGCGCCCATTACGACGAGGACGGCCAGCTTCTGACCGGCTCCTACATGGACTACACGATGCCGCGGGCCGACAACCTGCCGAGCTTCAAGATCGGAACGACGGTCACCGAATGTCCGTCCAACCCGATCGGCATGAAGGGCTGCGGCGAGGCCGGCGCCATCGGTTCGCCGCCGGCGCTGATCAACGCCATCACCGATGCGATCGGCAGCGAGAACCTCGCCATGCCGGCAACCAGCGAGAGCGTCTGGCAGGCGCTCCAGACTTCCGCGCTCAAGCAAGCCGCCGAATAAGGAGAAGATCGATGTATCCGTTTAGCTATCATCGGCCGACATCGGTCCGCAAAGCGGCCACGATGCTGGAAAAGGCTGAAGACCCGAAGCTTCTGGCCGGCGGACACACGCTGCTGCCGACCATGAAGCAGCGGCTCGCCGCCCCCTCCGACCTCGTCGACCTGTCGGGCGTCGAGGGGATGGACGCAATCGAGGTGAAGGGGCGCACCCTGCATGTCGGCGCCATGGCCCGGCATGCCGACGTCGCGGCCTCCGAGGTCGTCCAGGAGGCGATCCCGGCGCTTGCCGCCCTTGCCGGCGGCATCGGCGACCCGCATGTCAGGGCGCGCGGCACGATCGGCGGATCGGTCGCCAACAACGACCCGAATGCCGACTATCCGGCCGCCTGCCTCGGTCTCGGCGCGACGATCGTCACCAACAAGCGCAAGATCCCGGCCGACGACTTCTTTGTCGGCATGTTCGAGACGGCGCTGGAAGACGGCGAGATCATCACCAAGGTGACCTTCCCGATCCCGCGCAAGGCCGGTTACGCCAAGTTCCCGAACCCGGCGTCGCGCTATGCGCTGGTCGGTGTCTTCGCGTCGAAGCGTGGCAAGGAGATCCGTGTCGCGGTGACGGGCGCCGCGCCCTGCGTGTTCCGCGCAAGCGACATGGAAGAGGCACTGGCCGCGCGGTTTGCGCCGAAGTCGCTGGAGGGCGTGTCGATTGCCGATGACGACCTCAACAGCGACATCCATGCAAGCGCTGCCTATCGCGCCCATCTGGTCGGCGTGATGGCGCGGCGTGCGGTCGCGGCGGCTTGAGACCGCGCCCAATCGCCATATCTTAGCTAAGAATGACCGGCGCCCTTCGGCGCCGGTCGCCGTGTTGACGGGCGATGGAAACGGGGTTTGACCCGGGTCTCTTCGCCACAGACCCTCCGGAGGCCGGTTTGGCCGATCACGCTTCTCACAAGCCAGACAGCATCGACGCAACGCTGAAGCTGCTCGGCTCCGCCGACTATGTCGCCGACCGGCCGCTCGCGACCGTTCTCTATCTCGCCCTCAGGATGGGCCGGCCGCTGTTCCTGGAAGGCGAGGCCGGGGTCGGCAAGACCGAGATCGCCAAGGTGCTGGCGACCGCGCTCGGGCGGCGGCTGATCCGGCTGCAATGCTACGAGGGCCTCGATGTCGCCTCGGCGGTCTATGAATGGAACTACGCCGCCCAGATGATCGAGATCCGCCTGGCCGAGGCCGAGGGCGTCTCCGACCGGGACCGGCTCGCCGATGACGTGTTCTCCGAACGCTTCCTGGTCAAGCGGCCGCTGCTTGAGGCGCTGGAGCCCGATACGGCCGGTCCGCCGGTGCTGCTGATCGACGAATTGGACCGCACCGACGAGGCGTTCGAGGCGTTCCTGCTGGAAGTCCTGTCGGACTACCAGGTGACCATCCCCGAGATCGGCACGGTGCATGCCGAGCATCCGCCGATCGTCATCCTGACCTCGAACCGGACCCGCGAGATCCATGACGCGCTGAAGCGGCGCTGTCTCTATCACTGGGTCGACTATCCCGATGCCGAGCGGGAACTGGCGATCCTCAAGGCCAAGGTGCCCGGCGCGCCCGAGCGGCTGTCGCGCGAGGTCGTCGCCTTCGTCCAGTCGATCCGCAAGGAGGAACTGTTCAAGGCGCCAGGCGTCGCCGAGACGCTCGACTGGGCGACCGCGCTCACCGAACTGAACGCGGTGGCGCTCGATGCGGCAACGATCTCGGATTCGCTCGGCGTGCTGCTCAAGTACCAGGACGACATCTCCCGCATGCAGGGCTCGAAGGTCAAGGAGGTGCTCAACCAGGTCCAGGCCGACTTGCGGAACGCGAGCTAGGTGATGGGCGCGGGCGTCAACGGGTCGGGACAGTATCCGGGTTTCGGGGGAGACGGTGCGTCGCCTCGCGAGGCCTTCGAGGGGCGCCTTGCCGACAACATCATGCATTTCGCCCGGGCGCTACGCGCTGCCGGCATGCGGGTCGGGCCGGGCATGGTCGTCGATGCGATCACCGCGGTGGAGACGGCGGGGATCGGCAATAAGGACGATTTCTACTGGGTGCTGCACGCCGTCCTCGTCAACCGCCACGAGGACCGCGAGCTGTTCGACCAGGCCTTCAAGCTCTATTGGCGCAAGCGCGCGCTCATCGAGCAGATGATGTCGCAGCTCCTGCCGCCCGCGCCGCCGGCGCCGAACAAGGAGCAGGAGGAGGTGCGCTCGCGGGTCGCCGATGCGCTGATGAAAAACCAGCAGCCGCCGCCGCAGAAGCCGAAACCGAAGATCGAGATCGACGCTCGCTTCACCCTGTCGGACCAGGAGGTCTTGCAGGGCAAGGATTTCGAGCAGATGTCGGCGGCCGAGATCGCCGAGGCGCGCCGCCTGATCGCCGGCATGATGCTGCCCTTCGACAAGGTGAAGACGCGCAGGCTCGCCCCATCGTCGCGCGGCCGGATCATCGACCTGCGCCGCTCGCTGCGCGCCTCGATCCGCAGCGGCGGTGGCGGGGTGATCGATCTGAAGCGGCTCGCGCCCGTCGAGCGGCATCCGCCGCTGGTGGCGATCTGCGACATTTCCGGCTCGATGACGCAATACAGCCGGATGTTCCTGCATTTCCTGCACGCGCTCACCGAGGCGCGTGGCCGGGTGCACAGTTTCGTCTTCGGCACGCGGCTCACCAACATCACGCGGCAGTTGAAGGCCCGCGATCCCGACGAGGCGCTGGAGCGCTGTTCCGAAACGGTCGCCGACTGGGCCGGCGGCACGCGGATTGCGACCTGTCTCAAGGACTTCAACCGCAACTGGTCGCGCCGGGTGCTGGCGCAGGGCGCGGTGGTGCTGCTGGTCACCGACGGGCTGGAGCGCGACGGCCAGGCCGAACTCGATTTCGAGATGGACCGGCTGCACCGCTCCTGCCGGCGGCTCGTCTGGCTCAATCCGCTGTTGCGCTACGACGGGTTCGAGGCGAAGGCGGCGGGCATCCGCGCCATGTTGCCGAATGTCGACGAGTTCCGGACGATCCACAATCTGAACGCGATGACGGATCTCGTGCACGCGCTCGACGGCAAGCGCAGCCGCGATGCCAATCCGGCGCGCTGGCTGGCGGCCGAGGCTGCCTGAACGGCGCCTGATCACCCTGATCCGTAAACATTGGAGGGCCTGATGAGCGAAGCCGCCACAACACCGATCGACGATCCACTGATGTTGGCCGAGCGCTGGCGCGGCGAGGGGCGCGACGTCGCGCTTGCGACCGTGGTCGAGACCTGGGGATCGGCACCGCGCCCGATCGGCAGCCATCTGGTCATCGATTCCGACGGCAATTTCGAGGGTTCGGTGTCCGGCGGCTGCGTCGAGGGCGCGGTGATCGCCGAGGCCGTCGACGTGATCGAAACCGGTAAGCCGACGACGCTTGAATTCGGCGTTGCCGACGAAACCGCCTGGCGGGTCGGCCTGTCCTGCGGGGGGAAGATTAAGGTGTTCGTCGAGAAGGTGGACTAGCGATGCCGTCCACGGAGTTGCTGCTTGCCTTTGCCGCCGCGACGCTGATCTTCGCCTATATGCCGGGGCCGGCGATGCTCTACGCGGCGGCCCAGACGCTTGCGAAGGGTCGGCGGGGTGGACTGATGGCCGCGCTCGGCATTCATATCGGCTGCTATGTCCATGTGATCGCCGCCGTGTTCGGCCTTGCCGCGCTGATGGCGCTGGTGCCGGCGCTCTATACGGCGTTGAAAGTGGTCGGCGCGCTCTATCTCGTCTGGCTTGGGATCGCGATGATCCGCGGCGCGCGTGGCGAGAACCCGGAGGTGACGATCTCCAGCCGATCGCCGCGCCGGGCCTTCGTCGATTCGATGCTGGTCGAGATCCTCAATCCGAAGACGGCGATCTTCTTCGTGGCGTTCCTGCCGCAATTCGTCGACCCCGCCGCCGCGCTGCCGGTCTGGACGCAGCTTTTAATCCTCGGCACGATCGTCAATATCGCCTTTTCCTCTGCCGACATCGTCGTGATCCTGGCCGCTGCGGCCGCGATGGCGCGGCTGAAGGCGAGCCGGATGACGCAGGCCGCCTTACGCTGGATCGGCGGGACGATCCTGATCGGCCTCGGCGCCAAGCTGGCGCTCGACAGGGGGTGAGGGGTGGACTGTGCGTAACGACTTACCAGATGATTGTCGCGACACCCTTTGCGGTCGCCATCCCGGATATTTGCTGGCGCAAATTCCGGGATGACGAGGCAGAGGTGGATGGTTTTGCAAGTTCCCCCGAAGGTCATCCCCGGACTTGTTCCGGGGATCCATGAACACCTCGCTGGCGCCTGTGTTCATGGATTGCCGGGACAAGCCCGGCAATGACACGGAGAGTAAATGGGGCACGGAGTGTGACTGGCGGGCGATACCGGACACCGCGGCCACCGAGGCAAACAGAGGTGATGACGAGGGCGGCGCGACGTCCAACCTGTAGAGCTGACGACGGAACTGGAAGCAGATGAAGCTTGATCTCCTCACGACCCTCAACGCCGACCGGGCCGCCCGTCGGGCGGTGATTCTGTTGACCGACACGGAAACCGGCGCGCAGCGGCTGATCCGCGAGGCCGAGATCGACCAGTCCGACCGCCCGGACCTCTTCCGTGCGCTGATCCGGGCCGGCCGGTCGCGCGCGCTGAAAGACGAGGAGGGCGGCGGCTTTGCCAATGTGATGGTGCCGCCGGCCAAGCTCGTTCTGATCGGGGCGGTGCATATCAGCCAGGCGCTGGTGCCGATGGCGCGCCAGCTTGGCTATGACGTGACCGTTGTCGACCCGCGTACCGCCTTTGCGACGCCGGAGCGGTTCCCGGACGTGCGGCTGCTGGCGGAGTGGCCCGACGACGTGCTGCCGGATCTCGGCGTCGACCGTTGGACCGCTTTCTGCGCGCTCACCCATGATCCGAAGATCGACGATCCGGGCCTGATCCATGCGCTCAAGCGCGACTGCTTCTATATCGGCGCGCTCGGCAGCCGGAAGACCCATGCAAGGCGGGTGGAGAGGCTGACCGAGGCGGGATTGGACGAGGCGACGATCGCCCGCATCCATGCCCCGATCGGCCTGGCCGTCGGGGCGCAGAGCCCGGCCGAGATCGCGGTGGCGATCCTTGCCCAGATCACCGGCGCGCTCAGGCTCGCGCCGGAAGCGGCATGAGGTTCGGTCCGGTCCCGATCGCCGATGCCGAAGGCGCGATCCTGGCGCATTCCCAGCGCGCGGGCCGGCGTATGGTCAAGAAGGGCACCGTGCTGACGGCGGAGATTGTTGCCGATCTGCGGGCTGCCGACGTCAGGCAAGTCATCGCCGCGCGGCTCGGGCCCGACGACGTGCACGAGGACGCCGCCGCCGCCGTCCTCGCCGAAGCTGTCGCGGGCGTCAATATCCGCGCCGATCGTGCCTTTACCGGGCGGGTCAATCTGTTTTCCGAGGCCGCTGGCGTGCTGGAGGCGGACCGGGAGGCGATCGACCGCTTCAACCGGTTCGACGAGGCGATCACGCTTGCCACGCTGGAGGCCTTCGCGCCGGTGCGGGATGGGACGATGGTGGCGACCGTCAAGATCATCCCCTTCGCGGCGCCGAAACCGGCCGTCGACGGCGCGCTTGCCAGCATTGCCGAAGGCGGGCTGTTCCGCGTCCGTCCGTTTAAACCCACGCGTGTCGGCTTCGTCGCCTCCGTCCTGCCGGCGACCCCGGACAAGGTGCTCGCCAAGACCGCGCGGGTGCTGGCCGAGCGGCTTCAGCCCACCGGCGCGACGCTGATGGAGGAGATGCGCGTTGCCCACTCCACCGATGTGGTGGCTGGCGCGATCGCCGCGCTGACCGACCCCGCCGATCCGGGCCGCGCCGATCTCGTGCTGGTCTTCGGCGCCTCGGCGATCGTCGACCGCGGCGACGTCATTCCCGCCGCGATCGAGGCTGCCGGGGGAACGGTCACCCATTTCGGCATGCCGGTCGATCCGGGTAACCTGCTGCTGATCGGCGAGCGGGAGGGCGTTCCGGTGATCGGCGCGCCTGGCTGCGCGCGCAGTCCGAAGGAAAACGGCTTCGACTGGGTGCTGCAGCGACTGCTGGCCGGTATTCCCGTCACACAGAACGACGTGACCGGCATGGGCATCGGCGGGCTTTTGATGGAAATCGAGAGCCGGCCGCAGCCGCGCGCCGGGCAGGAGGTGGAAACCCAGATGCCGCATGTCGCCGCGATCCTGCTCGCCGCCGGCCAGTCGCGCCGGATGGGGGCGGCCAACAAGCTCACCGAGGAAATCGATGGCCGGCCGATGGTGCGGATCGTCGCAGACGCGATCCTTGAAAGCGCGGCCGGCCCGCTGGTCGTGGTCACCGGGCACGAGCCCGACAAGGTTCGCGCGGCGCTCGAGGGGATCGACGCGGAGTTCGTCCATAATCCCGACTATGCCGAAGGGCTGTCGACGTCGTTGCGCACCGGGCTTGCGGCGCTGCCCGACGACGCCGACGGGGTCGTCGTCTGCCTCGGCGACATGCCGGGGATAGGGGCCGCCATCATCGATCGGCTGGTCGAGACCTTCGATCCGGCCGAGGGACGGGCGGCGGTCGTGCCGACCGTGCGCGGCAAGCGCGGCAATCCCGTGCTCTGGGGGCGCCGCTTCTTCGAGGCACTGGCGGCTGTTCGCGGCGATGTCGGCGCCCGCCATCTGATCGGCGAGAATGCCGATCTGGTCGCCGAAGTGGAGATCGAGGGCGACGCGATCCTCGCTGATGTGGACACGCCGGAGGCGCTTGCCCGGCTGAGAGGCGGGCAGGGCGGCCGGGCGTGAGGCACATTGACCACGCCTTATGTTAGCACTCACCCGAAAATGCTGCTAACATATTGATTTGTAAGAATAATATGAGCGTTCCCGACTTGCAATTCCCGGGAATCGCACCGACACTTGTGGTGTCGCATTCCTTTTTTGGAGTTGCCCATGGCGCGCATAGAATTCGAGCAGCAGGTCAAGGGTTACGGCCTGACGACCGCCAACATTCTCTATCGGCTGCCCGATCATCCGGCGATCCTCCAGGAGTTTCTCTGGCAGCATTATGATCTGGCACCCGATTTTCCCGAACTGCTGAGGTTTCTCGAATTCTGGGACCGCAAGATCGAGGGCCCGGTCCATTCCGTCCGCGTCGCGCACAAGAAGCTGGTCGGGTCGACCGCCTGGCGCAGCGCGGGAGCGCTTTACCGGCTGCATTAGGGCGTAACGGCGGTGCGCCGCCATGCAGTAGTCGGTATCGTTTGGGCCGGTAACGAGCCGGAGGCGCTTCCGAATAGCCTGGCTCGCCTCTCCTCCGCCAACCGACATCGGAGCTACCTTCGCCGGCATGCATCTGCGCATGGCGGATGCGCCGGGAAATGGGTCGCGCACGCCCTTTCAGCATGAGAAAAAGGAGGACAAAGCGCCGGCCACGCAGGTATTCCGTTTCCGGCCTCGCGCCATGCATCGGCTGGAGGGTTGGGCGCGATGCCTCAGGAAATGACAGAGCAACGCGGCGGCATTCGTCCGTCCGGTGGGCCTGACACAGTGTCTGAAACGGCGCAGGGTGGCGGCGTCGTCGCGATCCTACTGGTCGTTTTGCTGACGCTGCTGTGGGGTTCGAATTTTCCGGCGATCAAGATTACGGTCGCCGAGATGCCGGTCCTAACGTTTCGCGTGATCGGCCTCTTCGGCGGCGCGGCGGGGGTTGCCGTTTGGGCAATCACGCAAGGCCGATCTTTCGCCATTCCGCGCGACAAATGGGGCTGGCTCCTGGCTGCGATCGTATTCAACACGCTTGGCTGGAACCTGCTGACCGCCTACGGACTGACCATGATGCCGGCCGGGCGTGGGGGAATAATCGCCTACACCATGCCGTTCTGGGCAGTGGTCTTCGCGGCGATCATTCTCGGCGAGTCGATCGGTCGGACAAAGCTTGCCGGGCTGGCGCTGGGCATTGCCGGACTTGCGACGCTGATCGGGCCGGATCTCGTTGTCTTTCACGATTCGCCGCTCGGCGTATTGTTGATGCTCGGCGCCTCGTTGAGCTGGGGTTTGGCCACCGTACTGATCAAAGGGCGGCTTCAAGGCATTGCGCCGTCGATCCTCACCGTTTGGCTTCTGGGCGCGGGGGCAATCCCGATCGTTCCGTTCGCGTTAGCGATCGATGACTTTGACTGGCGGATGAGCGCTGAAGCATGGATGGCGCTCGCGTTTGTTGTGATCGGCGGCATGATCCTCGCCCATGTGATCTGGTTCTCGATCGTTCGCATCCTGCCCGCGTCGATCGCCTCGATATCGACTCTGGCGATCCCCGTGGTCGGGGTGTGTATGAGCGCGCTGATACTCGGCGAGCCGGTGGGCGTTCTGGAACTCGCGGCCCTTTGCCTGGTCGTTGCCGGGCTGTTCGTCGTTCTGGTGCTGCCCGCGCTGCGGCGGTAGCGAGCGCGGCGCCGCGCCTCGGACCTCATCGGCCGCGCAAGGCGCATGATTCGAGAGCCGCGACAGACCGGCTTGTCCAAGGGGCTGCCGATCGGCTAATCTTTGAGGATTGACCAATATTGCCGAATTTCCATTGCTTGAAAAAGTAAACTGCCGTGTCTATTGAAAAGTCAACTGCCGCAGCACAGTCGCCGGATAGAGTCGAGACCGAAACAGTCGCCGCAGCCGCCGTCGATACGGCCGGTGCCGCGCCCCGCATGTGGATTGCAATCGGCTCGATCTGCGTGATTACGCTGATCTGGGGGGCGAGTTTCCCGCTCAATGAGATTTCGCTGGCGCAGATCCCGACGATAACCTTCCGCGCCCTGGCGCTGACATTCGGGGCGCTGGGACTGGCGGCGCTCACGCGTGGTATGGGCCATACCCTGCGCGTGCCTCGGGAACTGGTCGGCTGGGTCGTCCTGGCTGGGCTTTTCAATATTCTGCTGTGGGGGCTGCTTTCCGCCTACGCGCTTGAATTCATCCCGCCCGGCCGCGGCGCGGTGATCGCCTATATGATGCCGTTCTGGGCGTTGGGGCTGTCGGTCATTCTGCTCGGCGAGGAAATCACCGCCATGAAGATCGCCGGCCTGGCGCTCGGTCTGATGGGTCTGGCAATCCTGATCGGTCCGGACTTCAGCGCCATCGTGCACGCCCCCGCGGGATTTGTCCTGATGTTGCTGGCATCAATGAGCTGGGCGATCGGAACCGTCGTGATCAAGGCCAAATCGCAAAAAGTGCACGCGATCACGTTGACCACCTGGATGGTTGCGATTTCTGCCCTTCCAATGATTGTGCTCGCCGTGGCGCTGGAGGATTTCGACTGGCAGGCGAGCCCGGGCGCCTATCTGGCGCTTGCCGGCTTCGTGATCGGATCGACATTTATCGCGCAGCCGCTCTGGTACACGATCGTCAAGAAACTCCCCGTTTCGATCGCCTCGCTTTCGGTACTCGCCGTCCCGGTGGTCGGTGAAATCATCTCCGCCATGGCCTTCGGCGAAAGGGTCGGTTTCGCAGAGGCGCTCGCGCTCGGCTTCGTGGTAACTGGTCTGTTCGTGGTGCTAGTCTTGCCGGAATTGTGGGCCGGCAGGCAACTCGCCAAGCCGTAGGGGATCGCCTCAGCCGTAGGGCGGGCGCGGGATCGCCTTGTGGGCCGCCTTCAGGGCGTTCGACCAGCGATCCTGAAGGTCGTGGAAATAGGTGTCACTCGGCTCGATGCGGTGGGTCAGCTCGCTTTTCAGCGCATCGCGACGGTAGAGCACGATGTCGAGCGGCATGCCGACGCTCAGGTTGGAACGCATCGTCGAATCCATCGACACCAGGCCGAGCTTCAAGGCGTCCTGCAGGTCGATGTCGTGGCGGATCGCCCGGTCGAGGATCGGCTTGCCGTATTTGTGCTCGCCGATCTGCAGATAGGGCGTGTCGAGCGTCGCCTCGATGAAGTTGCCGGCCGAATAGACCATGAACAGGCGCAACTGGCCGCCCTTCACCTGGCCGCCGACCAGGAAGGTGATGTCCCAGCTCGACTGCTGCTGTTCCAGCGCTTTGCCGTCGAAGCGGTAGACCTCGCGGATTGCCCGGCCGACGAATTGCGCCGTCTTGAACATCGAGGGCTGCGACCAGATCGTCTCCGGGTCGTCGGCATCGTCGCTGTCCAGCCCTTCGGTCAGCAGGCTTAGCACGGCCTGGCTCGCCGCCAGGTTGCCGGCGGAGGCCAGGGCGACGAAGCGCTCGCCGGGGCGCTCGAACAGGTGCAGCTTGCGATAGGTGGCGATGTTGTCGACCCCCGCATTGGTCCGGGTGTCGGCAATCATGACCAGCCCTTCATCCACCAGAATACCAACGCAATAGGTCATGGGAATCGTCCAAAGTCGCCTTCGCGGTCCGTTATAGACCGGCAGGGCGTCGCGGTGGAATAGCGGCCTATTGCTGGGCAGCCATGTTCTCGGTGTGGACGGCGACGGTCAGGCCTTCTGCCTGGCCGCCGACCTGGGCGCCGCGAACGGGGGCCGCGCCCAGATAATCGAGCCCGACGGCGACGCGGACATAGCCCTCGGTGATGCAGACCCCGTTGGAGGCATCGAAGCCGACCCAGCCGAGATCGGGCACATGGGCTTCCGCCCAGGCGTGTCCGGCCTCGCTCGATACCGTCCCGTCGGCCTGGACGAGATAGCCGCCGACATAGCGGGCCGGGATCCCGAGCGTGCGGGCCATCGCCAGAAAGATGTGGGTGAAGTCCTGGCAGACGCCGTGCTTGAGCGCGAAGGCGTCGGCGGCCGTCGTTCCGGTGTCGGTCCGCTCTGTGTCGAAGGCGATGTGCTTGTTCAGGTCGGTCAGCACATCGTGCAGAAGCGCCAGCCGGTCGCCGTCATCGCGCGCGAACCTCTGCGCATAGGTTTCCAGTTCGGCATTCGGCTTGGTGAGATCGGTGTCGCGTAGGAACAGGTCGGGCGGCAGGCGTTCGGCGGTGCCGCGCACGACGCCGTTGGTGTCCTCCGTCTCGATCTCGCCATCGACGGTGATCGACAGGGCGTCGAACTGGCCGACCAGCGTGAAGCTGTGGACGAGATTGCCGAAGGCGTCGCTGCGCTCGAGCAGACGGCAGTCGCGGTCGACCTCGATGCGCCACCGGCGCACGTGCTGGCCGTCATGGCTGCGCGGCGACATGCGCAGCTTCTGGATGATGTACTTGGCCGGCGTATCGTAGTGATAGGCCGTTTCGTGCCGAACGTGGATGCGCATCGTCGTTTCCGTCAGACGAGATATTGATCGGTTATGGCGGATCCAAGGCGATTGTTCTCGGCGATGAAGTCGAGCAGGAATTCGTGCAGGCCGCTCTGGAAGATGTCGTCGGTTCGGGCGTTGCGCAGTTGCGCGTAGATGCGCCGCGCCTGGCGCTGGCTCTCGCCCTGGCGGCCATATGTGCGCGCCAGTTCGTCGAGGAAGGTCGAGAGGTTGCAGTAGCAGCTGGCAAGCGAGCGCGGCATTTCCTCGCGCAGGATCAGGAGATCGGCGATCAGCCAGGGCTTGAAGGAATCGCGGTAGACCCAGTGATAGGCCGTCAGCGCCGAGACCGAGCGCAGGATCGCCGACCACTGGAAGTAATCGAGGCCGCCGCCGACCGGCTCGGCGTCGGGCAACAGCACGTGATACTTCACGTCGAGGATGCGGGCGGTGTTCTCGGCCCGCTCCAGGTAAACGCCGAGCCGCGAGAACCAGTAGGCGTCGTTGCGCAGCATGGTGCGATAGGCCGCCCCGTCGACGCGCAGCGATACCTCCTTGACCCAGGCGATGAAGCGGTTGAGGCCGGACGGCGAGATGTCGTCGGTGCGATAGCGGTGCATCTCCAGCCATGCGCCGTTGATCGCCTCCCAGGTGTCGAGCGTCAGCGCGCCGCGCACCGCCCGCGCGTTGGTGCGGGCAAGGCGCAGGCAGTTGCGGATGGAAGAGGGATTCGCCTCGGAGAAGGCGAGGAACTCGAAGACGTTTTCGGCTGTCGGCTCGCCGCCGGTCTCGCCGAAGGCGGCTTCGCAGGCGGCGGCGGCCAGCGCCGATTCCCATTCGTTGGTGATGCCCTCGTCGGCGCCGGGCACGTTGGCCATGCGGGAGGCGGCGTGCAGGATGCGGGCGAGGTTCTCGGCCCGTTCGACATAGCGCGCCATCCAGTAGAGATTGTCGGCGGTGCGGCTCAGCATGCGGATCGGCTCCGGTGCGGCGAAGCTTTGTCGAAGACCCTAGTCATTGACCACCCAGGTGTCCTTGGTGCCGCCGCCCTGGCTTGAATTGACGACGAGCGAGCCCTCGTTAAGCGCGACCCGGGTCAGCCCGCCGGGCACGATGCGGACCTTGTCGGTGCCCGTCAGCACGAAGGGGCGCAGGTCGACATGGCGGGGCGCGAGACCGGATTCGACACAGGTCGGGCAGGTCGACAGCGCCAGCGTCGGCTGGGCGATGAAGTTGTCGGGCTCGGCCTTCAGCTTGGCGGCGAATTCCGCCCGCGCCGCGCTGTCCGCCGCCGGGCCGATCAGCATGCCGTAGCCGCCGGAGCCGTGCACCTCCTTGACGACGAGGCTTTCGAGGTTGTCGAGCACATAGGCGAGCGTTTCGGGCTCGCGGCAGCGATGGGTCGGCACGTTCTTCAGGATCGGCTCCTCGCCGAGATAGAATTTCAGGATCTCCGGCATGTAGCTGTAGATCGCCTTGTCGTCGGCGATGCCGGTGCCGACGGCATTGGCGAGCGACACGTTGCCGGCCTCGTAGGCCGACATCAGGCCGGCGACGCCGAGGGCGGAATCGGGCCGGAAGGTGAGGGGATCGAGGAAGTCGTCGTCGACGCGGCGGTAGAGTACGTCGACCTGCTGCAGCCCCTCGGTGGTGCGCATGTAGACGTGGTCGTCGCGGACGATCAGGTCGCGGCCCTCGACGAGCTCGACGCCGAGCTTGTCGGCGAGGAAGGAGTGTTCGTAGAAGGCGCTGTTATAGGGTCCGGGCGTCATCAGCGCGATGGTCGGCTCGCTCGGCGCGCTTTCCGGCGCGATCGACTGGAGCGTCGCCAGCAGTTCCTCCGGGTAGTTCTCGACGGGACGGACGTGATAGCGGGCGAACAGCTCGGGGAAGAGCCGCATCATCACCTCGCGGTCCTCGAGCATGTAGGAGACGCCCGAGGGCGTGCGGGCGTTGTCCTCCAAGACGTAGAAGGTCTCGGCGTCGATGCGGACGATGTCGATGCCGCTGATCGGCACCCAGACATTGCCGCGCACCTTGCGGCCCATCATTTCCGGGCGGAAGGCGGGATTGGCGAAGATCAGCTCGGGCGGCATGATGCCGGCCTTGATGATCTCCTGGTTGCCGTAGATATCCGTCAGGAAGGCGTTGATCGCCTTGACGCGCTGTTCGAGCCCGTTTGCGAGCCGTCCCCATTCGCTGCCCGTCAGGATACGGGGGATGACGTCGAAGGGGATGATCCGTTCTTCCGACCTTGTGTCGCCATAGACGGCGAAGGTGATGCCGATGCGCCGGAACAGCAGTTCCGCCTCGCTCAGGCGCTGGTCCAGCAGATCGTCGGGTATGCCGCTCAGCCAGTCGGCCAGCTTGCGGTAGGGATCGCGGCATCTCTCCGACGTCCCGTTCATCTCGTCGAAGGCTCGAACCGACATGTCCTCCCCTGACCCGCGCCGGAATCGGCTTGCCCGATACGTTAGGCGTGTCGAGTATTGCCCGTCATCAAGGCGACGGCAATCGTCATGACCGTCTATTCCGGGGTCACAGCCGAAAAAGCGCTAGATGATTCGCCGCGCTGCCGCGCATTGCATCAACGATGCCGCTGAATTGGGCAATTCGGTGGTGATGGCTGTGCCGGGTTCCTCTGTGGTGCATGGAGGTGTTCGGGACATCCACGACCACATCGGCCAGCGCCGGTGTTCATGGATTGCCGGGACAGGCCCGGCAATGACAGCGGAGTGTGAGGCGACGCGACACTAACCCACCGTCATCCCAACACCCGCTAAATCAGCTTCAGACCGCGCAGGCTGGCATGGCCGTCGCGGCCGACGATGACGTGGTCGTGAACCGTGACGCCGAGCGGCTGGGCGATGTCGATGATCGTCTTGGTCATGTCGATATCGGCGCGCGAAGGCGTCGGGTCGCCGCTTGGATGGTTGTGTACCAGGATGATGGCCGTCGCCGAGAGTTCCAGCGCCCGCTTGACGATCTCGCGGGGATAGACGGGGGTGTGGTCGACGGTGCCGGTCTGCTGGACCTCGTCGGAGATCACCTTGTTGCGCTTGTCGAGGAACAGGATGCGGAACTGCTCCTTCTCCGAAAACGCCATGGTGGTGCGGCAATAGTCGATGACGGCGGACCAGGAGGACAGCACCGGCCGGTCGCGGACGCTGCCGCGGGCGAAACGCTCGGCGGCGGCCTGGATGACCTTGAGATCGGTGACGACGCGCTCGCCGACGCCCTCGACCTCGCGCAGCCGCTCGGGCGGTGCGGCGATGACCTCGGCGAACGAGCCGAAACGCGACAACAGGCGCTTGGCGATCGGCTTGGTGTCGACACGGGGCAGGGCGGTGAACAGGACGAGTTCGAGCAACTCATAGTCCGGCATCGCGTCCGCGCCGCCCTTCAGGAACCGGTCGCGCAGCCGCTGCCGATGTCCCTTGCCCGCAGCGGCCGTCTCGGGCTTGAGCCGTGGTTCCTCAAAGCCCGCCATCGCTCATGCAGCGGTGTAGGGTGGCTTGGTATAGCCGGCGGGCGACAGCGTGAAGATCTCCACGCCGTCCTCGGTGACGCCGACCGAATGCTCGAACTGGGCCGACAGCGAGCGGTCGCGGGTGACCGCCGTCCAGCCGTCGCCGAGCACCTTCACATGCGGGCGGCCGAGATTGATCATCGGCTCGATGGTGAAGACCATGCCCGGGCGCAGTTCGACGCCTTCGCCCGGCCGGCCGTAGTGCAGGATGTTGGGTACGTCGTGGAACAGCCGCCCGACGCCGTGGCCGCAGAAGTCGCGCACAACGCTGGTCCGCTCCGCTTCCGCATAGACCTGGATGGCGTGGCCGATATCGCCGGTGGTGTTGCCCGGCTTGACGGTCGCGATGCCGCGCATCATCGATTCGTAGGTGACGTCGATCAGCCGTTCGGCACGCCTGGAAATGGCGCCGATCGGATACATGCGGCTGGAATCGCCGTGCCAGCCATCGAGGATCAGCGTCACGTCGATATTGATGATGTCGCCCTCGCGCAGCGGCTTGTCGCCCGGAATGCCGTGACAGACGACGTGGTTGACCGAGATGCAGGACGCCCTCGTGTAGCCGCGATAGAACAGCGTCGCGGGAACCGCGCCGTGGTCGCCGGCGAATTCGTAGATCAGGTCGTCGAGCCGGGCCGTCGTCACGCCGGGTTTGGCGTGATCGGCCGCCAGATCGAGCGCGGCGGCGGTGAGCTGGCCGGCCTTGCGCATGCCCTCGAAGCCCTCCGGGCCGTGCAGCTTGATCTCGCCGGTGTTGCGTTGGGGCGCCAGCGCCGCGTCGATATAGTTCATCGTGTCGTTCCAAAAATGCTGATCTGATCGCGATGTCCGACCCGCTCTCCGGGCCCGCTCCCTGGGGAGGAGCGACCCGAAGCCGAGCAAGGAAGGGAATCTAGTCGAATGGCGGGCGAACGAAAACCGTTTGCGTGTCCCCGCGGTTGACTTTCTTGCGCCCGCTTCCCGGATATGGTCTTTGCCGGCGATGACGCAAGATCCAGACCCCACAGCCGAGACACCCGATGGCGCGGACGCACCGCCCTTCGGGGCCTATGCGCCGACGCCGCTGGAAGCCCGGCTGATCGCCTTTTCGCGCCGCCAGTCCGAAACGTGGCTGGGCAAGCGGCTCGCCTTCCTGGCGCGCCGGCTGGTGATGATGCGGTTGACCCATCCCCTCGATGTCGAGGTGTTCGGCCAGCGCATGCGGCTCAACCCGTTCAACAACGTCTCGGAAAAGCGGGTCCTGTTCACCCCGCAATATTTCGATCCGCTCGAGCGGGAGATCCTCCAGCGCCACATCGGCGACGATTTCGTCTTCGTCGATATCGGCGCCAATATCGGCGGCTACGCGCTGTTCGTCTCAGGGCGCGCGGGGCCCGGATCGCGGATCCTCGCGGTCGAGCCGCAGCCGGGGATCTTCGAGAGCCTGGTGCACAACATCACGCTCAATCCCTCCGGCGCGATCAAGGCGATCGCCTGCGCGCTGGCCGACAAGGAAGGCGAGATGACGCTGTTCCTGTCGTCGAAGAACCGGGGTGAATCGAGCGTCAAGTTCGTCGGCGCGCCGGGCACGGAGGACCAGAGCGTCCAGGTGCCGGCGCGCACTCTGCTCGGGCTCCTGCAGGACGAGGGGATCGGCCGGATCGACGCGCTGAAGATCGATGTCGAGGGCGCGGAGGACCTGATCCTGGTGCCGTTCCTGCGCGATGCGCCAGGCAACCTGCTGCCGAGGCTGATGATCATCGAGAACGCCCGCCAACGCTGGCAGACCGACTGCATCGCGCTGCTCGAGCGGATGGGCTACCGGCAGGTCGCCGAGACCCGCCTCAATGTGGTGCTAGAGCGCGACGGGGCTCAAGCCACAAACGGCAGTGCCCGCGCAACCGAGATCGCGTCCGCCGAAACATCGCAGTCATAGGCGATGACCTCGACGCCGGCGGCACGCGCCGCTTTCAGCGCATCCGCGTAGTGCGGATCGATGTCGGCCGCGATCGCGACCTTGTCCGTATCGCCGCGCTGGACGAGATAGACCATCGCGGCGCGAGCGCCCTCGCTGACCATGTCGGACAGTTCGACCAGATGCTTGGCGCCGCGCGCCGTCACCGAATCGGGGAACTCGGCGAGACCCGGTTCACGGACCAGATGGACGTTCTTGATCTCGACATAGCAGGGCGGCCCGCCGTCGTTCTCGAGCAGGATGTCGATGCGGCTGTTCCTGCCGTATTTCACCTCGCGGCGCAGGCGCTCATAGCCGGTGAGTTCGGCGATCCGGCCGGCCTCGATCGCCTCGGTGACGAGCGTATTGGGATGGGCGGTGTTGATGCCGACCATCGTCTCGCCGCGGCCGGCATCCACCTCGACGATCTCAAGCGACCAGGCGAGTTTGCGCTTGGGATTGTCGGATTTCGACAGCCAGGCGCCGATGCCGGGATCGGCAAGCCCGAGCATCGAGCCGGGATTGGCGCAATGGGCGGTGACGACCTCGCCGCCGGGCAGTTCGACGTCGGCGAGGAAGCGCTTGTACCGCTTGATCAGGCGGCCGCGCGTCAGGGGGGCTGGAAACTGCATGGCCAAAGCCTATGCCGCGTGGCCGCCAGCCTGGCAAGCCTTAACAACGCTTCGCGCCACATGACAGGCATGTGCTCTTGAGCGGCGGGCAGACCTGCGATAGATCACCCGCCACCTGCAGCAACAGCCGGGACGGGCGGAAGACGATGGCGGACGACAGCGATACAGTGATCACCGCGGCGGTTCTGGTCATCGGCGACGAAATTCTCTCCGGCCGCACCAAGGACCGGAACATCGGCTATATCGCCGAATATCTGACCGGCATCGGCATCGATCTGAAGGAAGCCCGCGTCGTCGCCGACGACGTCGAGGAGATCGCCGCCGCCGTCAACGCGCTACGGACGCGCTATACTTACGTGTTCACCACCGGCGGGATCGGGCCGACCCATGACGACATCACCGCCGACGGCATCGCCCATGCCTTCGGCGTGCCGGTCGTGCTTCACCCGGACGCCGTGGACATGCTCAAGCAATATCTCGGCGACAACCTGAACGAGGCACGGCTGCGCATGGCGCGGGTCGCGGAGGGGGCCGAACTGATCGAAAACCCGGTCAGCAAGGCGCCCGGCTGGCGGATCGGCAATGTCCATGTGATGGCCGGCGTGCCGAATATCATGCAGGCGATGCTCGACGGGATCGCGTCGACGCTCGCGACAGGTCGCAGGATGCTGTCGGAAACGGTGGAGGGGCGCGGCGTCAAGGAAGGCGATATCGGTGGACCGCTCGGCGGCATCCAGGCGCGGCATCCGGGCGTGCTGATCGGCAGCTACCCGCATTTCGACGGAAGCCAGTTCACCACCTCGATCGTGTTGCGGTCGCGCGATGCCGGGCCGCTCGAACGCGCAACCGCCGACGTGCGGCGGCTGGTCGACACCCTGATCTCCGAACCGGACAGATAGAGGACACCATGTCAGCACCCGTGGGCGAAAAGCGGTTTCCCGTTTCCTGGGACCAGTTCCATCGCGACGCCAGGGCGCTTGCCTGGCGGCTCGCCGGCATCGGCAGCTGGCGGGCGATCGTCTGCGTGACGCGGGGTGGGCTGGTGCCCACCGCGATCGTCGCCCGCGAACTGGAGGTCCGGGTGATCGAGACGCTCGGCATTGCCTCCCGGCACGACTACAAGACGCAGGGCGACATGCAGGTCATCAAGACCGTCAGCGACGACATCCTGGCGCTCGACAAGGCAAGCGAAAAGGGGGCGGCTGAGGGCGGCGTGCTGATCGTCGACGATCTCGTCGATACCGGGATGACCGCGCGGGTCGTGCGCGAGATGCTGCCGAATGCCCATTTCGCCACCGTCTACGCCAAGCCGATGGGCCGGCCGCTGGTCGACACCTTCATCACCGAGGTCAGCCAGGACACCTGGATCTATTTCCCCTGGGACACCGGCCTGGCGTTCCAGCCGCCGATCGCCCATGACGAAGGACGTTCATGAGGGCGCGCGCCCCGTCGAAGGTCATTCCGACAAGTCGTAGGAATTGAGCATCGCGTCGAGCCAGATATAGCTGCCGTCGACGCCGCCGGCCCAATGGCAGTTCATGCAGCTGTCGACGCTGCGCTGAACGCCTTCCGCGTCCGTCTGGACATTCATCGTCTCCATCGACGTGTTGCGCAGAACCGGCGGCACCTGATCGTAGCAGGGCTGGCCGGCATGGGGCGCGGGAACGGACCAGGGGCCGCTCGGATTGCACGGCCGGTCATAGGCTTTCGCAAGCGCTGCGACCGGATGGGCGAAGGAGCCCGCCTCGCCGGTTGAAATTTCGATCGCCGCGCCGCTTCCGGCGGTGTTGGGCTTTGCCCATTGGGCGCCGATCAGCCGGAAATGCCGGAACGGTGAGCCGGCCTTCTTGTAGGCCTTCTTGAATTTCCGGCCCATGTCGTTGGAGGCGTCGATCGGTACAAGCCGCGTGACCTGGTTGATTTCGAAGCCGGGCTCGGGATCGGGAAGCAGGTTGGGGCAGCAGACATTGTCGATGTCGATGATGGCGACCTGGCGCGAACAGTTGGCCGGCGCGTCCTTGTAGCACTGCTTGGAAAAGAAGTTGTAGTCGCGCCCGTCGCCCTTGCTGTCGGCCGGCGGCACATTGTCGACATGCTCGAACGTCGCCCAGACCCATTTCGGTGAGGAATCGACCTTGCGGGCGATATGCAGGCCGACCAGGCCGACCGTGACCTCGTCGCAATTCTCGCCGTCGAAGGTGATCGCGGTCTGGGTGAAATACCGGTTCAGCTTGTCGTCGTCGGTCATCAGCCGCCAGGCCGCCTTGATCTCGATCGAACCGGCGCCCGAGGTGCCGCTCGTCTGGGTCGGGAAGTCGACGACGATATCGCTGTCGAGCGGGCCGCTATATGTATAGGCGCCGGTCTTCGCGAGACCGTTTTTCTGGATGTAGTCGTACTGGTCGCGGTTGAACAGCACCTCGTACCAGACGGTGTTGCCGCGCTGATCGGTCAGGATGCTGGTGTCGAGAAAGGCCTGCGAATCCTCGTAGAACAGCTGGAAGGACGAGGAGTTGCGTCGGAGGATGTTCTTTTCGATTTCCTCGCCGCCGCATTCGCCGATATCGCGCTTGTCGTCGAAGCTCAGCTTCTTCGGGTTCCAGTCGTCGTCGCCGACCTGAAACAGCTCGTAGGGTTCGGTATAGGTCTCCCAGACACGGTTCGAGGTCCAGTCCTTGAGGCTTTTCTTGCGGTTCTTCGTCGACGGCGTGCCGCGGCACTGCTTCTGGGCCGGCCAGTTGAGCGCGACGAAGGATTCCCAGGCAAAGCAATCCACCCAGCGGCTGCCGAAACCGTCGCTGTACTGCACCGGGTTCTCCGCCATGTCGGCCGGGATCGCCCGTTTGAGACCGATCTTGCCGGTGCACAGTTTCGACGGGCGCCGGATCGGCACCGGGCCGCATTGGGCCGCCGGCGCGGCGCGTGCAACGGTTTCGCTGGCCTGGTCAGCGAAAGCGGGTGGGGGCGCGAGGCTTGTCGCCGTCACCAGGGCGGCCACGAGAAGCGCTGCGCAACCCGCCGCGCCAATGCTATTCGTCATGATCGAGCGCCTGATCACGGGTACCGCCTCCGCGAATAGAGTTGCCAGAGCCAATCGCCCTTCTGGGCTGCCGCGTGGCAGCCGAAGCACTTGGCCTCCTTGCCGTAATCCGGGATCGTGCCCTCGGTCAGGATGCCGTAGGTCTTGAGCGCCACCTCCATGGCAAACCAGTCGCCACCCAGGCAGCTTCCCGCAACGACATAGTCGTCGGGGCAATAGTCCTTCAGCTTGATGAAGACGAAGGCGGAGGAGGGATTCTTCTGCTGGACTGAGGGGTCATTGACCTTGGACAGGTAGCCGAGCTTGTAGACGACCGTCCCGTTTGGCAAATCGACGGGCCCCTTGGCCGGATCGGTGTATTTCACCCAGGACGTATAGGCCGCGGGCGAGATGCGGGTCTCGATGAAGCGGTCGTGGAAGAAGTTCCGGTTAATCGCCATGTCCTCGCCGGGCAGGACGGGCCAGTCCGTCGAGGCGGACTGGTTGCGCGTGTAGCACTCGATCTGCTGGGCGCAGGCGCAGGCATCGTCTTCGCAGTCCGATGTGCCGGGCAGGGACGTTACGCCGGTGCAACTGTCGAGCACCGTGCAGGATTGCTGCGCCTGAACGGCGGTCGGGTCGCCGTAGACGCCCGCGACCAGAAGAAGACCGGCGATTGCGAACAGGGTGGAGAAGGACGGTCGTATCCTGGCGTTTTTCAAAACTGTGGTGTTCTGCAAAAGAGGGCCCCTGCATCAAAAATGCTGGTAAAAAACCGGTCGCAGTCATGACTTTCTGATTCCAACGGTATCTGCAATTCCGACAAATTCAAGTGGCTAATCAGGCGCGCGCCGTGTCGGAGGGCGGTCACTGCACTGTGTGGTTGAAAACCGGAGAGCCGCCGGTGACGTGGGCAATCAACGGGCGCTGCAACACGGTCGTCGTGCGTTGCGACTGCAGCTTGCGGGGAATCGTCGCTACAGCCTACACTCCATTCTCTACACTTGGCGCCGTTGTTTCGGCCTGTCTGGATCATCGCCGGGGAAGCCTCGGTCCAGAATTGCGGTTGGCCGATCCGGCTCGGGGTATCAGACTGAATGGCAAGGCGTGCAGCGTTCCAGGCGACAGGCTAGGCGAATGACCGAGGGCCGGACGCGGTACCGGGTGTGCGCGCATGTTCTCCCGCGCTGCGTCCTTGCGGCTTTGGTCTTGAGCGTCGCCGTGCCCGTGTTCGCCCAGTCGGTCCTGGAGGACCAACCTTACCTGTCTGGCTCCGGATCCGACTACAAGCGCGCCGTGCGCTTCCGGGGGATCGACACGGATGTCACCTACTACGATCCGCTGGAGCCGCTTCCGCCGCTCACGACCGACGCGCGACCGGACCATCCCGTGCCGCGAGAAACGCCGGATAACCCGCCCCCGCAGGGAGCGCCGGATCGGGCCGTGCCGGACTCCGGAGGCGGGGACTGGTCTTCGATTCCGGCCGTGGTCATTGCGGTCGCGGCGGCGGTTCTGCTGGGGCTGGCCTATCTGGTCTATCGTCATGGCGGCGGCCTTGGCGTTTCGCTGAAGCGGGAGGTGGCCAATCCACGGCGCCAGCATGGCGGCATGCAGGCGGAGGATGAGCTGCCTGAAGAGGCCGTGCCGGGCAGCCTGGACGAGGTCTTGCGGATCGGCGACCGGCAGCGTGCCCTGATCCTGCTCGCACGATCGGCGCTGGCGCGGGTGCTCGATGCGCATGGCGTGCTGTTGCAGAGAAGCTGGACCGCCCGGGACGCGCTGCGTCACATTCCCGCCGGACAGGACCACATGGCGGCGTTACGCATGCTGATCCTTGCAAGCGAACGGGTGCATTTCGGCGGGCGGACCGTGAGCGAGGGCGAATTCGACGAAATCGTCGCCCAGGTCAGGCCGCTGTTCGGAGCATCCGGCGCATGAGCGAGGCACCGACCAGCCAGCGGTCGCGCGGTCCCGGCGTCGAGATGGTGCTGATCGCCGTCTTCGCGCTGCTTGTGCTCGGCGCGCTCTGGTACACGCTGTCGCAGCGGCAGCAGGAATTGCGGAGTTCGGCATCGGGGCTCGATGGCCTGCATGTTTGGCTGTCGTCGGAGGGTATCGCCACGCAAAGCTTCTCCGGCGGCTGGCCGCTCGACCAAAGCGCTGTCGGGCTTCTGATTCTGCCGCTCTACGACACCGTTCCCAGCCGGTCGCGCGGCCAGTCCCGGACCGCTGAGGAACTGCTGTATCAGCAGGACGAGATCGATATTGATTATGACGTCATCCGCAAGAAGGCCAGCCGGGTGCCGACATTGATCGTCCTGCCGAAATGGCGCACCGGCATGCGGTTGACCGGCGTCGCGCATCCGGATCTGCAGGTCGCTTCGGATCGCGTCGAGGCGATGCTTCGGCACCTGACCGGGGAACGGGACATGCGGCTTGTCGAGCCGACCCGGCCCTTCACCGAGATCCCGCTCGAAGCCGAGTTGGAGGAGAGGCTGACAGCGGTGATCTATGCCGCCCAGATGTTCGAAGGCGCGGGGTGCGTTCCATACATCGAGCGCGGCGAGACGATGCTGTTGGCCAATTGTCCGCTGGCGACTAGGGACGGCGAGGACCGCGTCCTCATCCTGTCCGATCCCGACCTGTTGAACAATCACGGCTTGCGGCTGGGCGACAACGCGCTGATCGCAAAGACGCTTTTCGGCGCATGGGCCGGGGGGCGCAATGTCGTCATCGACTACAGCCAGGAAAACTGGCTGCGCAAGCCGCGCGCTGTCGAGCGCGCCGAACGCAGCTGGGCCGATCTGCGCCGTTTCTTTGAACCGCCCTTCACGGTGCTCCGGCTGGGCGGCGTCCTGACGCTTGCGCTGTTCCTGTGGCGCGGGGGGCTGCGCTACGGTCCCGTCACTGCCGAAGACATGGCGCCGGGGGCCGGCAAGGCCGTTGCGATCGGGGCGCGGGCGCGGCTGATGCGGCTGTCTGGCCAGGATGGCGCGATGGTGCGGGAATACGCCAAGGCCCGAATCGCGGCAACGGCGGCGCTGTGCCTCGGGCCGGCCCATGCGCGTCAACGCGCCGGACCGGACGCCTTTCTGGCCTATGTGCGGCGGCGGTATCCGGACGTCGCCGGGCCGCTGGCGGATGTGCTTGAGAGGATACAAGCGGCGCCGTCGCGGATCAGCGCGGACGAGGCGATCCGCAACGTCGACAGTCTGGAACGGATATTGGGGCAGATCAGCCATGAAACTTGAAACACTGCGCGCCTGGTCGGATCGCTTCCGCGCCGAGATCGGCAAGGCGGTCCACGGCCAGGAGGATATCATCGAACTCCTGCTGGTTGCGTTGTTCGCGCATGGCCATGTCCTGCTCGAAGGGCCGCCGGGGACGGCCAAGACGCTGATGGCGCGCAGCTTTGCCGCGGCGCTGTCGCTTGATTTCGGGCGCATTCAGTTCACGCCCGACCTGATGCCGGGCGATGTGCTGGGCACCTCGATCTTCAACTTCCAGACCAACGATTTCGTGCTGACCCGGGGGCCGGTGTTCAGCCAGATCCTGCTGGCCGACGAGATCAACCGCGCACCGCCGAAGACCCAGGCCGCGCTGCTGCAGGCCATGAACGAGCGGATGGTGAGCATCGACGGGACCGATCATGACCTTGGCTCGGAATTCATCGTGCTGGCGACCCAGAACCCGATCGAGCAGCAGGGCACCTATCCGCTTCCCGAAGCGCAGCTCGACCGGTTCCTGTTCAAGCTCGTCATCGATTTTCCGCCGCAAGCCGTCGAGATGGCGATCCTGAGGCAGCATGCCGCGCAGCCGCTGGAGGCGCGTTCAGAGCCGGCCGGGCTGGAGCCGATGCTGAGCGCCGAAGCGCTTGCCACTATCCGCGCCCTGATCGACGTGATCATCCTGGACGACGACATCCTCGACTACATCCTGCGGCTGGTGCGGGCGACGCGGGAAAGCGACGATATCGCCTTTGGCGCCTCGACGCGCGCGGCCGATGCTATCGCCGGGGCGGCGCGCGCCTTTGCCGCGCTGAACGGGCGCGACTTCGCGATCCCCGACGACGTCAAGCAGCTCTTCTTGCCGGCGCTGCGGCACCGCATCGTGCTCGGCCCGACCGCCGAGATCGAGGGGCGGCGGCCCGACCAGGTGCTCGACAACATCCTGAACCAGATCGAGGCACCACGCTGATCCGTCCCGCTCCGAGATTGCTGCTGGCGGGAGCCGCCGCCCTGGTCCTGTCGCTTCTGGCGTTGCTCTTTGCTGGCGGATCGCCGGAGGCGGCGGCGCTGCCATGGGGGCTGCTCGCGATTGCCGCGGTGGCCGATCTCGGCCTGTCGCTGTCGCGGCGCAAGGTGCTGTCCTTCGACGTGGCGCCGGAGGTGTTCATCGGCGAGACGGTGGCGTTGACGCTTGAGGTTTCCAACGCGCCGTCTGCCTTGCGCGGGCGGCTGGACTGGCCCGATGGCATAAACGGGCCCGTGGACTTCCTCTTTGAACCTGGCGGGGAGGAGGGTGCCTCCGGCGGCAATGGCGATGCCCGGGCCGCCGTTCCCTGCCGGGCGGTGCGGCGCGGGGTCTGGTCGCTCGATCATCTGTGGCTGTTCTGGCGCTCCCGCCTGTCGCTGTTTGAATTCATTCCGCGCCTGTCCCTGGGTGCCGAGATCCGGGTCGTTCCGAACATTCGCCAGGTGCAGTCGGGCGAAATCACCACCGCCGTCGTCAGCACGCTGTTCGGCATAAAGGAGAGCCGGACGATCGGCGAGGGATCGGAATTCCATCAGCTTCGCGACTTCGTGCCGGGCATGGATGTCAAGACAATCGACTGGAAGAGCTCCGCCCGGCGCCGGTCGCTCGTTGCCAAGGAACTGCTGTCGGAGCGCAATCATCACGTGATCATCGCGCTCGATACGGGTTTTCTGATGCGCGAGGAGATTGCCGGTCTGCCGAAGATCGACCATGCCGTGACCGCCGCGCTGGCCACGGCATGGGCGGCGATCATCGGCGGCGACCTTGTCGGCTACTACGCCTACGATGTGCGGCCGCGGACCTTCGTGGCGCCCCAGGCCGGCCGCGCCGCGTTTGCGCGTTTGCGCAGCCTGACGGCGGATCTGTCCTATGTCAGCCGCGAGACCAACCACGTGCTCGCGATGACTGGGCTCAACGCGCGCACGCCAAAGCGCAGCCTGATCATCGTCTTCACGGATTTCGTCGATACGACATCGGCCGAGCTGCTGATCGAGAATATCGGCATCCTGGCCCGGCGCCACGCGCTGATCTTCGTCACGTTGCGCGACCCGGAAACGGAGGCGCTGGTCGAGACCGCGCCCGACACCATGCAGGACGTGGCGATGCTGGTCGCGGCGGATCAGTCGATCAGCGAGCGCCGCCTGGTGCAGGAGCGGCTCGCCCGGCTTGGCGTGACCGTCGTCGACGCGCGGCCGGACCACGTGACCGCGCGGCTGATCTCGGCCTATCTCGATATCAAGGCGCGCGAGGTGATCTGATGGGCCAGGGGGGTCTGATAGACCGGGGCGGCCTGGCGGATCAGGGCGACCTCATGCGATCGGCCCGGTTTCGCCGGGAGCGCGAGGCGGGCTGGCGGCGGCTGGAGGCGCTGGTGGCCGAGGCGGAGACCGCCGGCCTGCAGCGCATGAGCTTCGCGGCGATCCGCGATCTGGCGGCGCTGTACCGGCAAGCCACGACGGCGCTTGCGATCGCGCGGGAGATCTCGCTCGACAAGGCGCTGCTCGACTATCTGGAGGCGCTGACGGCGCGCGCCTATCTGAGCGTCTACGCGCCGCGGGAACGCCTCGGCGGACTGTTCCGACGTTTCTTTACCGCCGGCGCGCCGCAGGCGATGCGCCGGTCGTGGCCGTTCCTGCTCATCGGACTGTTCTGTATGGCGCTCGGCGCGCTCACCGGTTTCCTGCTCTACCGGGAGGATGCCTCCTGGTTTTACGTCTTCATTCCCGCGGAGCTTGCCGGCGGTCGCGGGCCGGAGGCCACCACCGAGGCCCTGCGCGCGGTAATCTACGACCAGAACCCCGACAGTTCCGGGCTCGGCGCCTTCGCCACCTACCTGTTCTCGCACAATACGCGGATCGCGATCCTGGTCTTCGGCCTCGGCGCCTTCCTATGCTTTCCCGCGATCCTGCTGACCTTCTACAATGGCCTGATGCTGGGCGCGTTCCTTGCGCTGCATGTCGATCGGGGGCTCGGCGTCGACCTGGTCGGCTGGCTTTCGGTTCATGGCGTCACCGAGCTGGCTGCGATCTGCATCGCCTGCGCCGGCGGGGTGCAGCTTGGCGCCGCGATCCTGTTTCCCGGCGACCGGACGCGCGCGGACGCGCTGCGTCATGCCGGGCGCGATGCCGCAAAGCTTGCCATCGTCGCCGGGCTGATGCTGCTGGTTGCCGCGTTTCTCGAAGGCTTCGTGCGCCAGCTGGTCCAGGAACGGGACGCGCGCCTGGCGATCGGCTGGGGCATCGGCCTGGCCTGGCTGGCATGGTTTGCGCTCGCGGGACGGCGGCCGCGATGATCGGCCGCCGGAAAGCCGCGAACCGGCGGGCGAAACCGGGCCGGGCGGATGTCGACCGGATTTTGCCGCCCGAAGGGGTTCCGCTGACGCTGCGGGTCGCCGGCGTCGGTGTGCGGCTCGGCGCGCAGACCACGGATGTGCTGGTGACCTTTGCCGGAGCGGTCGCGGCCTTCATTCTCGTTGCCGCGTTCGGCGTCGTGGGCCCGGAGGGCGCTTTTGCGATCGCCATGCTGCTTCTCTTCGCGGTCCGGGTTCCCTACTACGTGATTTCGGAGCTGATCTGGAACGGCCAGACGCTCGGTAAGCGGATGATGAAGATCAAGGTGGTCTCGCATGATGGCGGGCCGCTGACGACGCACGCAATCGTGTTGCGCAACCTGATGAAGGAGGCGGAGGTCTTTCTGCCCATGACGCTGATCCTGATGCTCGACGGCGAGGCGCCGGTCGAAGCGCTGCTGGGCCTGGCGTGGATCCTGATCTGTCTGCTCGTGCCGCTGATGAACCGCTATCGCATGCGGCTGGGGGACCTGATGGCGGGCACCCATGTGATCCACCTGCCGGTGCCGATCCTGCTGAAGGACCTCGCGGTGGCGAGGCTTCCAGGCTCCGCCAACGAGGAGAGGTTCACCTTCCTGCCGCATCAGCTCGATCACTACGGCGCGTTCGAACTGCAGACGCTGGAGACGCTGCTGCGGGTGGAGGCCGGGACCAACGGTCCGTGGGATGCCGGCGCCAACGGGGCCACGAAGGCGGCGATCGTCGAGCGGATCCGGCGCAAGATCGGCTATTCCGACCCGATCGCGCCCGCTGATCACGGGGCGTTCCTGTGGGCGTTCTACAATGTGCAAAGGAAGCATCTGGAACAGCGCCAGCTCTTCGGCGATCGGCGTGAAGACAAGCACTTTGCCGAACAAAAAACAGACCGGTGAAGAATTCTCTCCAGCCTTTACTTTTACACAACATGCCCGCGCTAAAAGCGGCCTGGACAAGATCTGTGAGCTTGCTGTGGTCCGCCGCGACAGAGCCTTCTTCCGCTAAGGCGGGAGGATGTGACCGATCGGGCGAGCCAGTAGACCCGGAAAGAGGGACCCTGCCATGAGTGATATATCAGCTCGTCAGCGACATGCCGCCTTGGGCGTCGGGACTATCATTGCGGACAGTTTCGCCATTCTGTTCAGAAAATTTCCCGCAGTGGTGATCATGGCGTTCGTGCCGACGGTGATCGGCGTCGTTGTATCGGGCCTGATTTCCGGATGGAACGTTGCGCTGGGCCTTGCCGAGCCGAATTTCGTCTCCGCCGGCAGCGCGATCGCTTCCCTCCTGTCCTTGCTGGTGGACATGGTCGTCTATGGCGTGACGGCTGGCCTGTTGGCGCAATTGGCCTATGACGCGAGGATCGGGCGTCCGCTGCGCTTCGGCCACTATGTTCCGCGCGCCCTCGTTGCTGCCTTGCCGATCGCCATCCTGGGGACTATCTCGACCATATTGATGTTGCTTGGCACGGCCGCACTGATCCTCCCTGGCCTCTGGGTAATGGCGGTGTTCTCCGTCATGGCGCCGGCGGTCGTGATCGAGGGGATCGGGTTCAGGGGGCTTGGCCGAAGCGCCTCGCTGACCAAGGGGTATCGCTGGCCGATTATCGGGGCCCTGATCCTGCTTACGATTTTCTTGATTGTGTTCACTTTCGTCGCCGTGTTCCTCGCGGCTTCCACTATCGAGTTTGGCGTGCTTGTCAGCGTGGTGCTTTACGCGCTCTTTTTTGCGGTGGCTGGAGGTTTGTTCGGGATCGCCGTCGCCTTGATTTATGCCCGTCTGCGCGAGATCAAGGAAGGCGTCAGCGTCGACCAGATCGCATCGGTCTTCGACTGATCCGGAGGCACGTTGCGCCTGACGATCCGGGGCCGTGCAGACGCGTCCCGGATCGGCGATTCCCGCCGTCGTTCCGGCCGCGCGGAAAACGCGCCAAGTCGTGTAAGGTCGGGGGAGTTGCCTTAGAGCCGGGGAGGCGGTGAGCGATGATGGCGGAGCCGAAACGGGACGGGGGTCGGATTACGCTTGAGCGGGACGGTCCCGTCGCCGTCGCAACGCTTGTAAATCCGCCGCATGGCCTGATGGACGAGGCCATGGAGGTCGCCCTCGGCGCGGTGATCGAGGAGCTTGAGGCCGATCCCGAAATCCGCGCGGTCGTGCTGACCGGCAGCCAGGACGATGTCTTCGTCCGGCACTACGATGTCGCGGTGCTCGAGGCGCGCGGGCGCAAACTTGCCGAACGCGGATATGTGTTCACGCCGGACCGGCCGGTTCCCGAGGCACCGCTCCACACGGCCTTTCGCCGCATGGAGGAGGGGGGCAAGGCCTATGTCGCCGCGCTCAACGGCACGGCGATGGGCGGCGGCTTCGAACTGGCGCTTGCCTGCGATATCCGGCTTGTCCAGGCGGGCGAGTTCCAGTTCGGTCTGCCCGAGATCAACCTTGGTATTCTGCCGGGCGCCGGCGGCACCCAGCGCCTGCCGCGCCTGATAGGGGCTGCCCGCGCCGCCCGGATGATGCTGCTCGGCGACACGCTGTCGCCACGGGAGATGGTCGAGTGCGGCCTTGCCATGGCCTGCACCGACGGACCGGTTCTGCCAGCGGCGATCGAGGTTGCCCGCCGGCTTGCCCGCAAGCCGTCCAAGGCGCTCGGCCATATCAAGACGCTTCTCAGAAGCGCCGGCGACACACCGCTCGATACCGCGCTTGCGCAGGAGCGGACCCTGTTCTGCGACCTGATGACGGACGACGAGGCGCTCAGCCTGATGCGCGATTGGGCCGATGGCCGGCGCGATATCCGCGACGAGCCGTGAGACGACCGGACCCGCACGGACACCCGCCATGACCGATACGCTCGACGACCCGCAAGTCTATCTGCCCGACCTGTGGGCGACCCATGCGGAATTCCATCCGGACAAGCCGGCGCTCGTCTGCGCGGGCAAGACGCGAAGCTGGGCCGATTTCGACGCCGGCATGAACCGCGTTGCCAATGCCCTGCTCGCCGAGGGCATCGGCAAGGGCGATACGGTCGCGGTGCTGATGGGAAATTGCGTCGAGATCGTCGAGGTGATCTTCGGCATCGTCAAGGCGGGCGCCTGCGTCGTGCCACTGTCGGGCCTTTTGACGGGTGACCAGCTCGCCGCCCTGATCGATGATTGCAACGCGAAGCGGCTGATCGTTTCGGAGGTCTTCCGGGACCGGATCGAGCCCCATCGGGCGAGCCTCGGCAAGATCGGCGAGGGCGGTTTCCTCGCCGCCGATTTCGAGGCGCCCGGCTGGCGGCCCCTTGGCGACATGCTGGCCGATGCCTCTCCGGAGCGGCCCAATGTCCGCTACGCCATGACGGATCCGTTCAACATCATCTATTCCTCCGGCACCACCGGCCTGCCGAAGGGCATCGTCCAGACCCACCGGGCGCGGCAGCACTGGGCGTTCTCGAACGCCGTCGAAATGGGCTTTTCCAGCGACAGCCGGGCGCTGACCACCACGGCGCTCTATTCGAACGGCACCTGGCTGATGATGCTGCCGGTGCTGTTCGCAGGGGGGACGCTTTATGCGATGGACGCCTTCGATCCGGGCGCGTTTCTTCAGACGGTCGCGCGCGAGGCGATCACGCATACCTTCATGGTGCCGGCGCAGTATCTGATGGTACTCGATCATCCCGATCTCGACCGCACCGACCTGTCGTCACTGAAGACCATGCTGTCGGCCGGCAGCCCGCTCCGGCGGGACACCAAGGCGGAGATCATCGCGCGCATGGGGCCGGGCCTCTACGAGCTCTACGGCTTTTCGGAGGGCTTCGCGACAATCCTGAAACCGCATCAGCATGCCGAGAAGTTCGCCAGTGTCGGCACGCCGGTTCTCGGTTTCGAACTGAAGATCCTCGATGCCGACGGCAACGAGGCGCCGCGCGGCGAGGCCGGCGAGATCGCCGGCTACGGGGCCGGCCTGATGCGCGAATACTATCGCCGGCCGGAGGCGACGGCGGACCTCATCTGGCGGGACGAACGCGGGCGGACCTTCGTGCGCTCCGGCGATATCGGCAGGCTCGACGAGGATGGCTTTCTCTACATCCTCGACCGCAAGAAGGACATGATTATCTCCGGCGGCTTCAACGTCTTTCCGACCGATGTCGAGGCGATCGTCGGCGGGCATGCGCATGTGCAGGACGTCACCGTGATCGGCGTGCCGCACGACAAATGGGGCGAGGCGGCGCTGGCGCTGGTCATTGCGAAAGATGGCGCGGATGCCAATCAGATCCGCGACTGGGCGAATGAACGGCTCGCCAAGCACCAGCGCCTGGTCGGCGTGGAATTCCGGGAGGAGTTTCCCCGCAACGCGCTTGGAAAGGTGCTGAAGCGGATTTTGCGGGAGCCGTATTGGGAGGGTGAGGCACGGTCCGCGTAAGCGGACGAAATGCGAATGCACTTCGAGCGCCGGGCAATACTTTAACCGGCCACGCCCCACCCGTCGCTACCGTTCCAGAATGATCACCGAACAGGCCGCCTCGTCGAAGCCGATGACGCCGCCGCCGTTCTCGGCAAGGGCGATGCGCGGCACGCGATCGCCGTTCTGGCCCGCCGCCTGGCGCGGGCCGGCCTCGCCGCGCAGTTGCAGCATCAGTTCGGCGATCATCGACAGGCCCGTCGCCCCGACCGGGTGCCCCTTCGACACCAGCCCGCCCGACAGGTTGATCGGCCGCGCTCCGCCCAGCGCCGTCGCGCCGCTTTCCATATAGGCGCCGCCGTCTCCCTCCGGGCAGAAGCGCAGCATCTCGGACTGATAGATCTCGCAGAAGCTGGTGGCGTCATGAACCTCGGCGACCTCGATCTCATCCGGGCTCAAGTCGGCCAGCCTGTAGGCCTTGTCGGCGGCGATGCGGGACAGCCCGGGCTCGTCCAGATCGCGATACTTGCCGCCCGACAGGGTCGAGGCCCTGACCTTTACCGCCCGGTCGCGCACCGCTTCGGGCTGTGCGCTGAGAAAATCCGCCGAACACAGGAGGGCGGCCGCCGCGCCGTCGCCGATCGGCGCGCACATCGACCGGGTCAGCGGCCAGGACACCAGCCGGTCCTGCAAAGCCTCGTCGACCGAGACCTCGAACCGGTACTGCGCCTTCGGGTTCATCGATCCGTGATGGTGGTTCTTGGAGGCGGCAGTCGCGATCTGGCGCTGGGTCGTGCCGTACCGCTTCATGTGATAGGCGGCCTGCATGGCGTAGGTGTCCATGAACACGGTGCCGCCGCCGGCATTCGGCTTGAACGGCTTGCCGGAGGCCTCGCCGGCCTTGGCGTAATAGGCGTGCCAGTCGGCGGGATCGAGCTGGTCGATGCCGCCCTCGAAGATCTCAAGCGTTTTGTCGGCCGCGTCCGGGACGTAGGTCTTCTCCACGCCGATCGCCAGTGACAGCTCCGCCTGGCCGGACAGCACGTCCTTCCAGGCGCCGTGGAAGGCCATCGAGGCGGTCGCGCAGCCGCCCTCGACGTTGATCATCGCCACCCGCTCGGGAAACAGGCCGTCGCGCACCAGCGGCGTGAAACAGACCTGGCCGCGAATGTTGCGCTGGCCGAAGGTGCCCATGCCGCAATTGCCGAACCAGGCATTGTCGATATCCGCGCCCGTTTCCAGCCCCGCATCGTTCATAACGCCGAGATAGGCCTCCCGCGTCAGGTCCTTGAAGCTTGCGTCCGGCAGCTTGGCGAATGCCGTGCTGGAGGCGCCGAGAACATAGACATCGCGCATGGCCGCTACGCCCCCTCCAGGGTTGGCATGATCAGGATCTTGCCCGACCGGCCGGGCCGGGCGGCATGGGCGAGCGCGTCCGATATCCGGTCGAAGGAATAGCGCGCCTCGACGGGCGTGTTGAGCGCGCCGCTGGCAAGGCGCTTGGCGAGGCGCTGATAGATCTCCGGCGCCGCTCCCGCGCCTTCGCCCTGGAACCAGTGCGACAGCCAGAAACCGCGCAGGCGCACATCGCGGAAGACCAGATGGAACGGATCGATCCGGCAGGCCTCGCCGCTGAGCAGTCCGTAGTTGACGACCAGCCCGGAGTCCGCGAGGGCTGCGGCGAGGCAATCCGTCGCCGTTCCGCCGATTGCATCGATGGCAAGGCGCGGCCGGGCCCCGCCGGTGATCTCGCCGACCCTGGCCGCCAATCGCCCGGGATCGGTCCCGCCATCGACCAGGATGGCATCGGCGCCCAGCGCCTTGAGCATGGCGACCGGGCCCTCCCGCCGGACGATGTTCACCGTCCGGAGGCCACGGTCGAGGGCGGCGAGGACGATATTCTGACCGACGGCGGAGTTGGCGGCGTTCTGGATGACCCAGTCGCCTGCCTGAAGATCGACGAGCGTCAGCATCGCTTCCGCCGTCGCCGGATTGGCCTTGAGCATGGCGGCTTGTTCGATATCGGTATTGGCCGGAAGCTTCATCAAGGCGGCGGGCTTTGCCGTCATCTTCTCTCGCCAGCAGTTTCCGCCAAACGGCACGACGACATCGCCCTCAGCGAACCCCTCCACGCCGTCGCCGACCGATTCGACCCGCCCGGTGCCCTCGAAGCCCGGAATCGCCGGCAGGTCCGGCCGCACGCCGTAGCGACCCTCGATCGATAGGAGATCGGCGGGATTGATCGGCATCGCCGCCATGCGGACCAGGATCTTGCCCGGTTCGGCCTGCGGATCGGGCCGCCCGGCGACATGGGCGACGGTGCTTGGGTCGCCGAACCGGTCGAATTCGATTACGCGCATCGTGGTTCCACCCTCATCATGCAGCAACGCTCCGCTTCTTGCGATCGCGCAGGTCATAGGCATGGTCGCGCGGGTCGGTGTCTTTGGGAAAGATCAGGCCTTTCTGGATCTTCTGGGTGCCCGTGCGCGGCAGGTCTTCAACGAAGGCGATCCAGCCGGGGCGTTTGAAATAGGCGAGCCGGTCGCGTGTCGCCTCGAAGATCGCCTCGGCGCGTGCCGCGCTCGGTTCAGCGCCGTCGGCAAGCACGATCGCGGCCAGCACCTCTTCATCGCGCAGATCGTCCTCGACCGCCAGCACCGCGACCTGGGCGACGCCGTCATGGCCGATCAGCGCATTCTCGACCTCGGCCGCCGAGATGTTCTCGCCCGAGCGGCGGATGATGTTCTTCTTGCGCTCGACGAAGTGAAGCAGGTCGGTGTCGTCCTGTGTGACGACGTCGCCGGTATGGAACCAGCCGCCGTGCCAGACCCGTTCGGTTTCCGCCTCGTCCTTCAGGTATCCGGCGAAGAAGCCCTGGCGCGGATCATCGCCGGCTGCGCGCACCACCAATTCGCCCGGCGTGCCGCGCGGCACCTCGCGGTCCTGATCGTCGACGACTTTCGCCAGATACTGCTCGGTCGGACGGCCGAAGGCGCGGGTCGTGATCGAGCGCGGCTCGTAGGCATCGGCCAGAAACCGACCTGTTTCCGTCATGCCCCAGACCTCGACCATGGCGATGCCGAAGCGTTCCTCGAAGCGGGCATGCAGGTCCGGATCGAGGCCGGCGCCGAGACCGAACTGCGCTTTGTGCGCGCGCTCCTCGGCGCAACTCTCGGCCTTGAGCAGGATCGGCGGCACGACGCCGAGATAGTGCAGCCCGGTCGCCTGCGTCGCGACGAGATCGGCCCACCAGCTGCCGGCGTGAAAGCGGTCCGGCATGATCAGGCAGTTTCCGGTGAGAACGAGCGCGGTGATCGTGTTGATCCCCGCATTGACGTGGAACACGGGCAGCGGCACGAACAGGCGTTCCGCCTCCGGTGTCAGGGTCAGTTTGCCGCCGAGCTCGGCATACCATCGGCCGGTGGTGAGGTGATAGGCGTTGTCGATGAGGCAGCCCTTCGGCCGGCCGGTGGTGCCGGAGGTGTAGATGACGGCGGCTTCGCTCGACCGGCCGGGGCGCTCGTCGCGGGGGTCGTGTGGGGCGGTTGGTAGCCTGTCGACCCCGTCCTCTGCGATTGCAACGGGTCGCTTAAGCGCGTGCGCAACGTCCTTGAGCTTTTCGGCATGACCGGGGTGGGTGATTGCGAGGACCGCCTCGGAATGGTCCAGCAGATAGGCGAGTTCGTGCGGCAGATAGTCCGGATTGACCGGCACCTGGCTGACGCCGAGGGCGTTGAGCGCGAGCTGGTGGAAGAAATGCTCCGGCCGGTTGTCGAGCATCAGCGCGACGCGGTGGCCGGGCCCGTAGCCCGCTGCGCGATAGGCCTTGATCAGCGTTGTGACCTCTTCGGCGGCGGCGGCGTAGGTGACATCGAGCCCGCCCGGATGATAGGCGCGTCCCGGCCGCGTCGGGATACGCAGGAACAGGTTGCCGCCGCGCGTTGCCGCCGTTTCCGCAAAGGCGTCGTAGTAGGTATCCGGGCCTGTATCTGGAGGGGCCATGACCATGGCCCTCAGCGCTTCAGGTTCTCGATCAGCATGGCCATGCCCTGGCCCGCGCCCAGACACATCGACAGCACCGCGTAGCGGCCGCCGGTATCGGCGAGGTGATGCATCGCCGTCATCGTCATGCGGATGCCGGTGAGCCCCGGCGGATGGCCGAGCGAGATGCCGCCGCCATAGAGATTGTGTTTCTCGCGCGGGATGCCGAGATGGCGTTCGGCATGCAGGTTGACGACGGCGAAGGCCTCGTTGATTTCGAAATAATCGATGTCGTCGACGGTCATGTCCTGCCGGTCGAGCAGCTTGCCGATCGCCGGCACCGGCCCGTGGCCCATGATCCGCGGCGGGACGCCGACCACGGCGTAGTCGATCACCCTGGCCTCCGGCGCGACGCCCTGCGTTTCCAGCGCCTGTCGGTCGGCGACGACGAGGAAGCCGGCGCCGTCGGTGACGCCGCTGGCATTGCCGACCGTCACCTTGCCGTGTTCGCGAAAGGCCGGGCGCAGTGTCGCGAGCTTTTCCGGCGTCGCGTCCCGGCGGGGATATTCGTCGACCGAGAAATCCGCGACCGCGCCGCGCCGGCCGGCCGGCACCTCGACGGGCTCGATCTGCCGTGCCAGGAAGCCGCTGTCGATCGCGGCGATGGCGCGTTCCTGGCTCATCGCGCCCCAGTCGTCCATGTCCTCGCGGGTATACTGGAAATCCTCGGCCAGGTTTTCCGCCGTCTCGCCCATGTAGTCCTGGCTGAACGGGCAGCGATAGGCCCAGTCCAGCATGTCCTCCATCTCGACGGAACCGCGCTTGCGGCCCCAGCGCATGTCGGTGACCACATGGGGCACCCGCGAATAGTTCTCCGCCCCGCCGGCAAGCGCGATCCGGCTCTGGCCGTCGCGGATCTGCTGGCCCGCAGAGAGTATCGCCTGCAGGCCCGACCCGCAGGCGCGCACCACGTCGAGCGCGCCGACCTCTTCCGGCAACCCGGCCCTGGCGCCGACGACACGGGAGGCGAACAGCGTATCGCGGCCGCTCGGCACGGTGGTCGCGAAGACCATGTGGTCGAAGGCCTCGGGCGCAATCCCGCTGCGCCTTATGCAGGCGCGGCCGATCCGGCCGGCGAGATCGAGCGTCTCGACGTCTTTGAGCGATCCGCCGAAATCGCCCATCGGCGAACGCGTTCCAGCGGCGAGCACGATGTCCTGGGTCATGTCGTCAAAAGCCTACATAAGGTCCACGGGGAGACGCCGCATGCCGCGCATGATCAGGGCATCGAGCCAGTCCGGCGGGTCGTCGTCGATCGTGCGCATGTCCGGAAACCGCTCGATCAGGGCGTTGACCGCGATCTGCCCTTCCAGCCGCGCCAGCGCCGCGCCGAGACAGAAATGGCTGCCGAAGCCGAAGGTGATGTGCCGGTTGGGATCGCGTTCGATATCGAAGACGTCCGGGCGGTCGAACTGGCGCGGGTCTCGGTTTGCGGCATTGAGCATGACGAAAACGCGGTCGCCCTCGCGCATCTCGACGCCGTGCATCGCGTGGGTCCGGGCGACGACGCGGGCAGACGAATTGGACGGACCGTCGTAGCGCAGGAATTCCTCCACGGCCTTGCCGATGAGGCCCGGCGACCGGCGCAGCTTGTCGCGCTCGGCGGGATGGCGCATCAGCATCAGCGCGGAATTGCCGATCAGGTTGGTGGTCGTCTCATGCCCGCCGAACAGGATCAGCATGCAGCAGGCGATCAGCTCGTCCTCGCTTAAACCCGCCTTGCCGTCCGCGCTCGCCTCGTCGCGGGCGGCGATCAGGGTGGAGATGAAATCGTCGCGCGGCGCGGCCCGGCGTTCGGCGATAAGCTGGCGGAAGAAGGCTGACATCCTGTGCACGCCGTCGCGGGCCTGCTCGTATTTGTCGGGCACGTTGCGGGCCGATCCGATGAACAGCACCATCTGGTCCGACCAGGTCTTCAGCTCCTTGAGCCGGTCGCGCGGCACGCCGAGCATGTCCATGATGACCAGCGCGGGCACCTGCATGGCGAACTCTTCGATCAGGTCGACGCGTTTGCGGCCGTCCAGCCGATCGAGCCTCTCGGCGACGATCGCCTCGATGTTGGGTTTCAGTCCGTTGATCGCCTTCGGGGTGAAGGCGGTCGCCAGCAGGCGGCGCAGCCGCGTGTGTTCGGGCGGCGCACGGAACACCAGCCACAGATTGAGATAGCGCATCACCTCGGAAAGCACGGAGCGCTGCGCCTCGGGGAGCTTGCGGAAGAAGGGGGTCAGTCGGTCCGACGACATGTCGGCATCGAGTTTGACCTGGCGAACGTCGTCGTAGCGGGTGATCACCCAGGACTTGATCGCCGGGCTCCAATGCACCGGGTCCTCGTCGCGGAGGCGGGCATAGACGGGAAAAGGATCGGCGCGGATCGCCGGATCCCTCGGGTCATAGGAGAGGCGCGCCGGTGACGGCATTGAAGCGGTCATTCCGTTGTCCCTGCTGGCAGGTGCACTGGTTAACCAAACAATCGTTTGGTAAAGTAACAGACCAGCCTGCTGGCGGGAAGGGGGCGGATGGCTTGATGAGCGATCCTTGAAGGGCAAAGCGCGTGGCGAGCAGCGAAGCAATGAACGATGAGACCGGTACCGCCGGACAGTCCAATCGCCGCCAGAACAACCGCCGCGACGATGTGCTCGCCGCCGCTGCCCGGTTGATCGCCAGGCAGGGCTATGACGGCACGTCGATGCGCGATATCGCAGCGGCAACCGGCATGTTGCCGGGCTCGCTCTACTATCACTTCGCGTCGAAGGAAGAGCTGTTCGTCGCGGTCCATGCCGAGGCGGTCGCCTCCATCAACCGCGCGGTCGATGCGGCGATCGCGACGCAATCCGAGCCCTGGGCGCGACTGGAGGCTGCGGTCGCCGCGCATCTTGCGGCGCTGGTCGAGACGGCCGACACGGTGGCGATCGTCTCGCCGAACTTCCCGGATGGCAGCGCGGCGCTGAACGCGCGGCTCGTCGCCCAGCGCGATGCCTATGAGCGGAAATTCGCCGGCCTTGTCGAGACGCTCGACCTGCCGGACGATGTGGACAAAGGCCTGTTCCGCCTGATGCTGCTCGGCGCGATCAACTGGACGCCGGTCTGGTACCGGCCCGGCGGGCGGCATGGCCCGGCGGATATCGCCCGCGCCTTCCTCGACATGCTGCGCAGCCGCTGTGCGGTTTGAACTGCGATCCGCCTAAGCGTCGAACCGGCCGAGCTTGGTGTTCTTGTTCAGGTCGGCGGCGGCAAAGCAGCGGCCGTTCATGACGCCGTAGACGCCTTCGCCTAGGATCTGGGCTGCGATGACGGCGCCGCCGAGATTGAACGAGCCGTCGGAATGGCCGAGCGAATGCGGCCGCAGGGCGCCGGTGAAGACGACCGTCTTGCCGGTGACCCGCCCGGCTGCCCAGCGGGCGCTTTCGCCCATCGTCCCGGTGCCGTGCGTGACGACGATCGCCGTCTCGGGCGAGCGCGCGATTGCCGTGACGATCCGGTCGCGGTCGGAATCGTCGAAGTCGAGACTGTCCTTTTGCAGAATGATCTCGATCGTCGGGAAGTCGCAGCGCGCGAAGCCGAGCAGTTCGGTGATCTGCGTCGTGCCGTCGGTGGCGAAATTCAGGGTTTCGGCCATCGGGTCGTGGACCTTGTCGATGGTGCCGCCCGTGACCAGGATCCGAACCGGTTTCATGGCTTCCATCCCTCCCATTCAATAGGCCTCGGCGTAGCGCGCGCAGACCTCTTCGTCGGTGAGGCCCGCCATGATCTCGATTTCCGTGCGCTTGTGGCTTTCGAAGGCATCGATCAGCGTGTCGCCGAAGGCCTGCCGTGCCCAGGCGCTGGCCGACAGGCGGTCGAGGGCTGATTCAAGGTCCTGCGGCAGGCGCTGTAGAGACCGCTCGGCAAGTTGCGCCTCGGACAGTTCGGAGACGTCCTCTTCCGTTACGGGCGGTGTCGCGAGCCCCTCATCCAGGCCGGACAGACCGGCATGGACAAGGGCAGCGAGCAGCAGATAGGGGCTCGTCGCGGCATCGGCTGCGCGGAATTCGTAGTGGAACTTGCGGGCGATGTCGGCCTCGGCGGCGAAGATCGGGCAGATGCGAACCGCCGATTCGCGGTCCTGCTTGCCGAAATTGTTATAGGCGGCGCTCCAGCGATGGGGTGTGAGGCGCAGGTAGGAGGGCACCGAGGCCGCGGTCATGGCGGTGAAGTCCGGCAGGTGTGCGAGAATGCCGGCGACGAAGGAGCCGGCCCGGCGCGAAACGCCGTTTTCGGCGGAGGCATCGTAGGAGATCGGCGCGCCGTTCTCTTCATAGAGGCTGAAGTGCACATGCACGCCGTTGCCGACGCCTGAAGGGTCGAGGATCGGCGCGAAGCTTGCCCGCGAGCCCATGCCGCGGGCGGTCGCGCGCACCAGTTCGCGCAGGATCACGGCCTCGTCGGCGGCCCGCAGCGCCGGCTTCGGCCCGACCGTGACCTCGCATTGGGCCGGTCCGTATTCGGGCATGAAGGTATCGATCGAAAGACCGGCGGCATCGAGAATGGCCATGACCCGGTTGGCGAAGGGGCCGAGCCGGCGATAGGCGCGCAGGGAATAGCCGAGGCCGGGCTGCGGCTCGGTGCCGAAATAGTGGAACTCGTGCTCGAAGCTCGCTTTCAGCGTGATGCCGTGCCGCTCCTTGAGCCTGTCGAGTGCTGCGCGCAGCGCGCCGCGCAGGCAGCAGGACCAGGGCATGCCGTCAAGCTCGAGAATGTCGCCGAGGACAAAGGATTCATCGATACCGAAATCGGGCAGGTCGAGATCGACGGAGGTGGAGAAATCGGGCCGGATGCAGAGATCGCCGAGCGCGCCGAAGGGCGAGGGGGCGATCGGACCGAAGGCGGTGATGAAGACATTGGTCGGCGTCCAGCCGATTCCCGTTTCGGAGCGCGCCTCGATCGCCTTGCGGGGGATCGCCTTGCCGCGCACCTTGCCGGCCACATCGCTTGTGCAGATCATCACGAGATCGGTGTCGGCGCGCGTCATTCCCTTTATTTCTCCTGAGTGTGGCGGGGGTATCGTTGGCGGTGTGTTCAAGTCGGGGACCGGCAAGATACAGGCGAGGCGCGGGCGCTGTCCAACACCGTTGGCTAGTGCCTCATTCGCTAGCGCCGTCCCCAGCCATAGAGCCAGTCGAAGCGCTGCAGAAGTCGATCGGTCGGCATCAGCCTCAGCGCCGTATCCCGGGCGCGGCCGGCGATGCTGCCCAGATGATAGATCTCGCCATTGTGGCGCGCCTCGCGCTGGACGCGGGCGGTGCGCTGCATGCGCCGGGTCTCGTAGGCGCGGAAGGCCGGTTCGATGTCGGCGCCGGCCGACAGGCACTGGCCGAGCACATGGCCGTCCTCGATGCCCATCGCCGCGCCCTGGGCCATGAAGGGCAGCATCGGATGGGCGGCATCGCCGGCAAGCGTCACGGGGCCGTGTCCCCAGTGTTTCAGCGGCGCCCGGTCGGCGAGCGCCCATTTCACCCAGGTTTCAGGGGCTGCGACGAGGGCGCGGGCGAGCGGATGCCAATCGGCGAAGCGGGCGATCACCGTCTCCCGGTCGCCGGGCGCGCTCCAGCCGGGCTCGCTCCAGCGGTCGGCGAAGATCGCCACGACGTTCAGTTCCCGGCCCGCCCGAACGGAATACTGGACCAGGTGGGCGTCGCGGCCGAGCCAGAGGCCCGTCTCGAGCGGATCGAGACCGGCGGGAACCGCGTCTTCGGGGATCGTGGCGCGCCAGGCGACCTTGCCGGAATAGACCGGCGGGCCCTCGCCGGTGATCTGGGCGCGAATGCTCGACCACAATCCGTCGGCGCCGATCAGGCCGTCGCAGGCAACGGGCGGTCCGGCCTCGGCGCGAACGCTAAGGCCGTCGGGTTTTGCCTCGAAGCCGGTGATGCGGGATCCGGTACGCAGCGTGATCGCCGGTGTCTTTTCGGCGGCTTCGACCAGCGCGGCCTGAAGGTCGGCACGGTGCACGACGCGGTAGGGCGCGCCCCAGCGGGCCTCGGCCGTCTCGCCAAGCGGCACCCGGGCGATCTGCCGGCCGTCGCGGCCGCGCCGCATCCGGATTGCGTGCGGGGCAACCGAGCGGGGCAGGAGCTGATCGGCGACGCCGAGCGCCTGCAGCACCCGCCAGGCATTGGGCGAGACCTGCAGGCCGGCGCCGACCTCCTCGAAGCGCCTGGCCTGTTCGCACACGGTGACCCGCGTTCCCGAACCGGCGATCGCGAGCGCGGTCGTCAGGCCGGCGACGCCGCCGCCGGCAATCGCGATATGGCGGTCAGCGGCCACGCGTCATGCCTTTTTTGCTTGCTGCGCCTTATCTGCGGCGCCGAGGGTGTTCGGTCAGGCGGCTTCGTCTTCGCGCCAGACGCATTCCGCAGGGTCGGCTTCGCCTTCGGCCAGCGTCGGATCGTACTTATAGAGCGTCGAGCAATAGGGGCAGACGATCTCGTTCTCGTCGCCCATGTCGAGATAGACATGCGGATGGTCGAACGGCGGCCGCGCGCCGATGCACTGGAACTCGCGGGCGCCGATCCGGACCGACGCGGCGCCGTCGGTATTGTGAAAATGCGGAATTACGTGGCCCGCCATGTCTGTCTTCCCGTCGATCCTCCCCGGACGCCAAAGGTTCCGGCCCGGGACATGCGTTGATGTTTAGGGCGAATTCCGGCAAATCACCGGCAATTCGCGCGTGCGACCATATCCGCATCGGGTCGCGGTTCAAAGGGGGCTCGCGGCGCGATGCGGCGAAATGTCGATCTTGAAGGTTTCCGTTTGCGTCAACGGAAGATATTGTCCACTCAGGAGCCAACACGAATGACAGTCCAGCACTTCAATTCCGACGGCGTCGACATCGCCTATATCGACGAGGGCGAGCCAACCAGGGACCCCATCCTGCTCGTCCACGGCTTCGCCTCGAATTTCAACACCAACTGGGTGGCGACCGGCTGGGTGTCTACGCTCGTCAAGGACGGCTACCGGGTGATCGCGCTCGACAATCGCGGCCACGGCCAGAGCGGCAAGCCGCACGACCCGGAGGCCTATAGCCCGCAGATCATGGCGGAGGACGCGCGCCGGCTGCTCGATCATCTCGGCATCGGTGCGGCCTGCGTCATGGGCTATTCGATGGGCGCGCGGATCACCGCCGTTCTGGGCCTGAACCACCCGGACCGGGTGCGCAGCGCTGTTTTCGGTGGGCTCGGCATCAACATGGTGCGCGGCTTCGACAATTCCGACATCATCGCGGACGCCCTGCTGACACCGTCACCCGACACGATCACCGACCCGGTCGGCCAGACCTTCCGGGCGTTTGCCGACCAGACCGGCAGCGACCTGAAGGCGCTCGCCGCCTGCATCCGCGCCTCGCGGCTGAAGATCAGCGGCGCGGCGCTGGAGGCGCTGCGGATGCCGGTGCTGGTCTGCGTCGGCACCGACGACGACACCGGCGGCGATCCGCATGAGCTCGCAGCCTTCATTCCGAACGGACAGGCTTTCGATATCGACGGCCGCGACCATATGAAGGCGGTCGGGGACAAGACCTACAAGGCCGCCGTGCTCGCCTTTCTGAAGGACCATCGATGACCGCCACCCACGCCGCTGAGCCGCTCTCCTTCATCGGGATCGAGCAGAACCGGATCGCCGGCGACATGTGGGGCGACGTGCGGGGCACGGGACCGGTCGCCGTCCTCGTCCATGGCGGCGGGCAGACCCGCCATTCCTGGCGCGGCACGGCCGAGCGGCTGGCCGCGGCCGGCTGGCGGGCGATCACCATCGACCAGCGCGGCCATGGCGAGAGCGACAGAAGTGATATCGGCCATTACAGCGCCCGCGAATTCGCCGGTGATGCCGAGGCCGTCTACCGGCAGATCCACGAGCGGTTCGGCGTGAAGCCGGTCGCAATCGGTGCCTCGCTCGGCGGGCTGGCGTCTATCCTGGTCGCCGGTGAGGTCGCCGATCCGCCGCTCGCCGCCCTGGTGCTGGTCGATGTCACGCCAAGGCTCGATCGCGGCGGTGTCGACGGCATCATGAGTTTCATGGGCGCGCGGGCGGAGGAGGGGTTCGCCACGCTCGAGGAGGCGGCCGACGCGGTCGCAGCCTATCTGCCGCACCGGCCCCGGCCACGCTCGCTGGAGGGCCTGCGCAAGAATCTCCGCCTCGACGTAGACGGGCGCTACCGCTGGCATTGGGATCCGCGCTTCGTCAACGGTCCCAAGCCCGTCTCGACGGGCAGTGGCGCCGACATCAACCCGTTCGTCGAGGCGGCACGGCACATCACGATCCCGACGCTGCTGGTGCGCGGCCAGATGAGCGAACTCGTCGGCGAGGAGCAGGTCGCCGAGTTCCGCGAACTGGTGCCGCATGCCCGCTACACCGACGTCAGCGGCGCCGGGCACATGGTGGCGGGCGATCGCAACGATGTCTTCGCCGACGCGGTGCTGGCCTTTCTCGACGAACTGGCGCCGGCCTGAAAAGGCTGAGTCGCTGGAATCGCTTACGAGGATCGGCTGAGAAAGCGATTCGGAGGCTTCACCCGGTGGGCGAAGGGCTTCGCAAATCGAATCCGGTCTGACTGCTTAGCGCCCTTGGAACACCGGTTTACGCTTTTCCAGGAAGGCCGTGCAGCCTTCCGCATAGTCGGCGCTGGCAAAGCAGGCGTCGACAAGGGCGTCGATATCGGCGCGATCGGCCTCCAGCCGGCCGGCTGAGATCGCGGCAATCGCCTGTTTCGCCGCGCGAAGCGTCAACGGCGCGTTTTCGGCGATCGTTTCGACGAAGGCGCGCGTCTCCGCTTCCAGCCTGTCGGCGGCGACGACCCGGTTGACGAGGCCGAGGGCGAGGGCTTCTTCGGCGCCGATCCGCCTGGCGGAAAATAACAGATCGCGAGCATTGGGCGCGCCGACCGCGCCGACAAGGTCGGCCAGCCCGTCGACGGGATACCCTAAGCCCAGGCGGGCGGGTGGCACCGCGAATTCGGCATCGTCGGCGGCGATGCGGATGTCGGCGGCAAGCGCGATCGCCAGGCCGCCGCCCATGCAGAAGCGCGGGATCGAGGCGACGACCGGATTGGTCGTGGAGCGGATCGCGGCAAAGGCCGCGCCATTTGCCGCCTCATAGGCGCGTGCGGGGCCCGCGCCCATCCGCGTCTCGGCGAACTCGGAAATATCGGCGCCGGCGGTGAACGTGCCGGCCGCCCCGGTCAGCACGATGACGCGGGTTTCGGGGCGCGAATCGAGTGCCGCGACGAGGTCGGGAAGCGCCTGCCACATGGAAAGATCGATGGCGTTGCGTCGCGCTGGATTGTCGATCTTCAGCGTGGCGACCGGCCCCTCACAGGCGACCGCGAGCTTTTGCGTCGGGGAAACAGGCGTTTGGGACATGGGAGAGGCGTCTTTCGCGGCGTCGTTCGGGCAGGCTTTCGGGGGACCGTCGGCGCGCCCTGACCATCTTGTGATCGGCGGGCTTAAGCGAAAAGAGTCTTTTCTTTTCGCCAACACGCACGACATACTCTATGCAGCACTGCAAGTCCAAGACGGCTCTGCACCGGTCGTCGCCACCACGGAACCATCCGAGGGAGACCACCATGGCAAGCAGTACCGAGCGGCTGGAGCGGTCCGGCCCGATTGCCTCCTATGATCCGATCTGGCACCGCATCCGGCAGGATGCCGAGGAGATCCTGGCCCGCGAGCCGGCCCTGACGGCCTTTGTGCTTGAGACCGTCCTGAACCATGAAACGCTCGAGGGCGCGGTCGCGACCCGGGTCGCGGCGCGGCTCGATCACACCGCGCTCGGCAGCCAGTTCATCGCCCACGCCTTCGCAGAGGCGGTCAAGGACGATCCGGGCATCGGCGAGGCGTTCCGTGCCGATATCGCCGCCGTGTATGACCGCGACCCGGCCTGCAACCGTCATGTCGAGCCGCTGCTCTACTTCAAGGGTTTCCATGCCATCCAGGCGCATCGCCTGGCCCATTGGCTGTGGAACCACGGGCGCCGGGACTATGCGCTCTACCTGCAAAGCCGTGTTTCGTCGGAATTCAGCGTCGATATCAATCCGGCGGCGCGGATCGGACGCGGGATCTTCATCGATCACGGCCATTCGATCGTCATCGGCGAGACGGCGGAGGTCGATGACGAGGTGTCGATCCTGCACGGCGTGACGCTCGGCGGCACCGGCAAGGAAGGCGGCGACCGCCATCCCAAGGTCCGGCATGGCGTGCTGATCGGGGCGGGCGCGAAGATCCTGGGCAATATCGAGGTCGGCGCCTGCTCGCGGGTCGCCGCCGGTTCGGTCGTACTCAAGGATGTGCCGCCCAACTCGACGGTTGCCGGCGTTCCGGCCAAGGTGGTCGGCAAGGCGGGTTGCTCGGAGCCGGCCCGGTCGATGGACCAGATGCTCGACGGCCGCGAGGCGGAAGACGGCCGCGACGCGGAAAGCTGATCTTCGCTTGATCCACAATTGCCATATCGGGGCGGTTCCCTTCGCCCCGATCCCGGACTAGAAGGGGCCCAACGAAGGCCGCCCGGGCGATGGCTCCATTTGCGGTCGAACAGCCGATAGGTGCGCTCTTGAAAGCCCAGGAAATCATCAAACTCGAATCCTACCTGCAGAAGACGTTCAAGCTGCCGACGATCCAGGTGAAGGCCCGGCCGGTGAAGGACGATTCCGCGGAAGTCTATATCGGCGACGAGTTCATCGGCGTGATTTTCCGCGACGATGAAGACGAGGATCTCTCCTACAATTTCCAGATGGCGATCCTGGAATTCGATCTCGACTAGGCACCTTCAGCGCCCGCTGCGAAAGCCGGCGATGGTCGAGCGCATCTGCCGGTCGAGGCTGCGCCAATCCTCGAGCAGCGGCTTGCGGAAGCGATAGTCGACATCCAACCCGGCGCTGCGGAACGCGGACGAACAGACCGACGGAACGGCGGTCGTGGCGGCGGTGCAGCGGGCAACGAAGGGTCTGGTCGGATCGCTCGACACGTAGAGCGTTTCGCCGTCATAGCCGTTGCCGGCGATAAACCGCCGCGCATCCAGACCGTGGGGGCCCGCAACGACCGTGTCCTCGACCAGGCGGCTGTGTATCTGCCGGAACCGCTCCCAGGGCGACATCGGTCCCTGCGCCCGTCGCAGCGTTGCGTAGATCACCGGCGATGTCGCGGCGGTGTCGTCGAAGGCCGCGGCGCTTTGCGCGGTCAACCCGTGCAGGGTCGGCCAGTGCAGGTGAAGATCGAGGCTCGAAACGCTGCCCCTGGGCAGCGAATGGCTGCGGATCATGTTCCGGGGCAGGGTGAGGCTGAACGGGCCGACGGTCACGGTCGCCGCGCGAGCGTCCGTCAGGCTGTCTGGATCGGCCGACAGGTGATCGTGCAGGCCGAGTGCGAGTTTCGCGACAAGCAGAACCGTGCACAGCACGAGTGCGCCGAGCAGGGCGATGAGCGGCCGACGCGCATCGCCGGCGCGAATCGCCTGCGTCGTCCTGTCGAAGCCGTGCAGAATCTGTAGGCCATCCACCATCGCAGGACTTTAGCCGATACTACGGTTAATAAACGGTTGTCCCAGCGGCACCGGGGCTTGTCCCACTGCTGTCCGGTTTGGTGGAGCTCAGGTCTGTTATTGCCAGGCGTGGGGCACATCTGTGCACGGGCTTCCGTGCCCGGCCGCCCCCGGCGCTCGACTCCCGACGATGCGCTTGAACGCATCGCGTTTCCGCCCCGCGGAAGCAATGCTTCCGCTGCCGGCTTTGCCGGCACCAGGCTCCAACTCTCGCGCGTTCGGCACTCGAAATGCTTTCGCATTTCGTCCGCTTACGCGGACCGTGCCTCACCCCTCATCCCTGCCGTTGCCCGACCAAGTCGCAGATGACAGCCGAGCGGGTGGCCAAGCCGAAAACAAAAACCCCGTCCCCGCCAATCCCGACAGCGGTGAGCGGCACCCGGGCGCCAGCCGACGTGTTCGGGCCGCCCGCGAGGCTTGCCCGGCGCCACAGTCGTGATACTCAACAGGTCCTGATCAAACGGGCAAAGGGAGCACGCGCATGACCGTCTATTCGCTGGAAGGGACAGCCCCGGATCTGCCGGCGCCGGACCGCCACTGGATCGCGCCGAACGCGATGGTGATGGGCCGGGTGCGGCTCAAGGACGAGGCGAGCGTCTGGTTCGGCGCGGTGCTGCGCGGCGATACGGAGTGGATCGAAATCGGCGAGCGGTCGAATATCCAGGACAACAGCGTGCTGCACACCGATCTGGGTTTTCCGCTGACGATCGGTCCCGATTGTACGGTCGGTCACATGGCGATCCTGCACGGCTGCACGATCGGGCCGTGTTCGCTTGTGGGCATGGGGGCGACCGTGCTGAACGGTGTGACGATCGGCAAGAACTGCCTGATTGGCGCCAATGCGCTGATCCCCGAGGGGCGCGACATTCCGGAGGGGTCGCTGGTGCTCGGCGCGCCGGGCAAGGTCGTGCGGCAGCTCAGCGAACAGGAGATTGCGGGATTGCAGCTATCGGCGGCGCACTACGCGCAGAACGCCCGGCGCTTCGCCGCAGGCCTTGCAGAGGCTTGAGAAAAAAGGGAGCCGACCCTTGTTTAGCAAAGGGTCGGCTCGAAATGACCCGGTCTCGACGGACGGAGGGGTGGGGACAGGACCGGGTCGAAGTCGGTTGTTCTGCTAGCGTGTCGACGTGCCGCCGACGGTGCTCCAGGACCTGATGCGCTCGTTCCTGAGCGACACCCAGGCGTTCGGGTTGGTGGTCGACTGGCGCTTGAGATAGTCGTAGGGCGTGTCGCGCCAAAACCGGATCGTGCCTTCCTGGTTGTCGAGCACGAGGTCGCCGGCCGATGTCGCCACCGTCAGCACCGCGTGGCCGTCGCCATTGGTGTCGCGGACGACGGTGATCAGCAGGGCAGACGGTGGCCAGCCGCGGTCGATCAGCATGCGCTGCTTGAGCAGCACGTAGTCCTCGCAATCGCCGCGATCGACAGGATAGGTCCAGCGCTCCTCGACACCGTAGAGCGCCTTGTCGGTCACCGGGGCGATCGCGCGGTTGACCCGGGCGTTGACGTCGAGCAATTCGTTCATCCGTTCCTGGGTCAGGACCGGGCGCTGCGCCAGCGACCGGCCGTGATTGCATTCGGAGGGATATTGCCGGCAGAACTGCACATAGCCGATCGGCGGTTTCGTCGCCTGGAATTCCGCCATGCGCGTTTCGGCGCGGTTCTGGCCAGGCGTTGCCCGGTTCTGGCTCGCGTCTGCAGAAGAATTCGCGCCAATTGATCCAAGCAGGATCATCGCTCCCAAGACTGTACTTCGCATTTGACGGCCCCTTACTTGTTTGTTGTAAGGGACTATGGCAGGGATGTTTTGAGATACACGAAAGCCGTGGCGGCAAATTCTCAAGGCTTGCGAGATGGATTGTTAACCGCTTTCGCAGCGCTTTAGTATTTCGTTAGGATATCTGGAAAAGCGGGATATCGGGGAAACGCGGTCGGGGCCGTGAATCAGCCGATCTGGCCGAACTGCTCGGTGAGCGACTGCATCGTCTGCAGCACCGCGAATTCGATGGCGATGCCGTTTTCGATATGCCGGACAACGACGCCGCGCGCCGTGCCCAGCGTCAGCTCGGTGCCGATCTTAGGCTTGACGTCGCAATTGATGGCCGCGCCCGAAAGCGACAGATCGAGGACCTTGCAGCGGTATTTCCGCCCGTCCGACAGCACCATCTCCGCAAAGGGGTTGCGGGGCACCAGGCGGGAGTGGCGACGGTCTTCGGCCAGTCCCAGTTCGGACCGGTTGGCAAGCCAGGTCAGCTGGGCCGCGAGCTTGTCGCGCTTGCGGCTGGTGGCGTTGATCGAGATCGCGAAGCCGCCCTCGAAAATCCGGGCGATCTTGCCCTCGATGCGGCCGATATGGTCGAGATAGATGATGACCCTGTCGCCGATCTCGCCCGAGGCCGGCGCGACCAGACGCGCGCCGCCTGGCGACATGTCGACGATCTGGCAGGGGTATTCCCGCCGGTTGGGCAGCATGTATCGGCCAAGAATATTGACCCGGACGCGCTGGAAGCGGCGCTTTTCTTCGCTGAGCGGAAAAATCACGGCTTGGGTTGCGCCCGGCACGGGGAAGCACTCCGATTATCGTGGACAGTGTCGACTGACCGGCAATGGATAAGCCTGAAACCTAGATGAGAGTGGTTAACGAGTAATGATATCAGCCGATTAAGAAAAATTGGCGTGGCGCGGGGGCGCAGCCGTTCGGCCGGATCGATCGGCGTGCGGAGGCCGGATGTCCCGTCCGGCGGCGGTCTTCACGCTCAGTCCAGACGCCCGCCATCGTAGAGCGTCAGGTGTTTCTTGCGGGCGATCGGCACCGGCTCTGTCCGCAGCGGATTGCCCGGATCGGTCTTCGAGCCCGGCTTTTCCGCCCAGATCAGCTTCAGCGACGACAGGCTGAGCTCTTCGATCGGATAGCTGCCGAGCCAGTAGGGCTCGTCGAGCGGCAGCATGGCGCCGAGGATGCGGGTGTAGCCCTTGCCGCGATTGACCAGCGGTAAAAGCAGTGTTTCGAAGGGGGCGGACTGGCCGCGGCCATTGTCGCCGGAAAAGGCGATCGCGGCGGCCGCGGCGTCACAGACGATGGCGCGCAGCATCGTCGTCAGCGCCTCCCGGTCACTCTCGGGCCACGCGTCCAGCCAGTTCTCGCCCTTCAGTTCCCGGCCGAAACAGGCCCCGACCCGCGTGCCGGCGAGGCGATAGGAATAGGTACGGTCGTCGTTCGCCTCGAGAATGAAGGTGTCGGACAGGACCGGGCCGATATCGGCCGGCTCGATCTCGCGGCGCAGCGGCGCGGGCCGGTCGGCGCGCAACCTGTCCCAATAGGCATAGAGCGACCGGCACGCGGTATGTTTCAGGCTGGCACCGTGCCGCTCGCCTCGATACTCCGGCCAGTCCCACATTGTTTCTCTCCGGCTCGACAGTGTTCCCCGCTGGCACGCCCGCGCCGGCCGAGGATCCGATTGCAGCACAATGAGCAGGTTACGTGCCAAGTCCGACACTGTATGGTCCCCGGACCGATCCCGACAGTCGAGAATGCGGATTACCCTTGGAAAACCAGCGCGAACCCGTCTTTAACCTGCCCAAAACGATCGTTGTTCTGGTCATCGTGCTCACCGTAATCCACACGGTGCGCACAATGCTGCCGGACCGGGCCGACTTCGAGGTGATCTTCGCCTTCGGCTTCGTGCCGGCGCGCTATGACGCCGCCTCGCAATATGCCGGCCAGTTTCCCGGCGGTTTCGCGGCGGATATCTGGACCTTCGTCAGCTATTCCTTCCTGCATGGCGACTGGATGCACCTGATCATGAACATGATCTGGATGGTCGCGTTTGCAACGCCGGTGGTGCGCCGCTTCGGGCTGACGCGGTTCCTGCTGTTGTCGGCGGCGGCGTCTATCGGCGGCGCGCTGTTTCATCTTTCGACCCATTGGGGCGAGGTGATCCCGATGGTCGGCGCCTCGGCTGCGATCTCCGGCCATATGGGGGCCGCGACCCGGTTCGCCTTCCAGCGGCAGGTGATGTTCGGCTTCGGCCGGCCCGACGACGAAACCCGCTGGCGGCGGCCGGCCCTGCCGCTTGTCCTGGCGTTCCGGGACATCCGCGTGGTGGCCTTCGTCGCGGTGTGGTTTGCGGCGAACTACCTGTTCGGCGCGGCAAGCCTGATGCCCGGCGTCGAGGCGGCGATCGCCTGGCAGGCCCATATCGGCGGCTTCCTGGTCGGGCTTTTGCTGTTTCCGCTGTTCGACATCCCGAAATCACAACTGGTCTATCCGCGCCCCTCGCGGCCGACCGTGCCGGGCGTCAGCGGGTTTACGCCGCCGGGGCCCAATGGTGGGGGCGATCGGGGCGGGGACGGTCAGAACAGAGGCTCGGAATAGCGTTCCTCACCGTCGATCAGCAGTTTCTTGATCGCCGCCTTGCCGTTTGAGTCGATCGCGGCGACGATTGCGACGCGGTCGGTGTCGCGGATCGTCTCGATTTCGCGGCCTTCGCCCTCGGGGACGAAGAAGTTCTCGATGCCGTACTCGATGCTGAGGCGCGTGCACGGTCGTGGGCACCTGTCGGCCAGATTTGCCGGTGGTGAACTGTTGTAGGCGGATCTGACGCGGCCCTGGATGACTGCCCGGTCCGGCAGGGGCGGCGGCTGGTGCTTGAAGACACCCGTTGGCTGGCTGCGACCGGCCTCGTCGGGTTCGAGCGCGATCCAGACAGGGTCGTTCCTCTCGAAGTCCGTATCGCCGCCAACGGTCTGCGGATACACGGTCGATATTTCATAACGCAATCGAACATAGTCGCCGCGGAACAGGTCGCGGGGATCGATCGGCGCGAGGGATATCGTGACCTCGTCGCCGGTTCTCAGCCGATGCGCGCGGTCGAAGATCATCCAGCCGAGTGCGGCGACTTGCAGTGCAAGCACCAGGAGCAGGCGGAGCCCTATAGCGATCCAGCTCATGGCGGCGTCTCCCGGCCTGTTCGGGCGAACCGGTTGCCGACACGAACCAGAATACCGGCCAGTGCGATCATCAGGATGCCGCCGAACAGGAAGAACACGGCTGTATCGAGCAATGTGCCGAAGGTGACGAAGTAGAGGTAAAGAACCTCCGCGCCGAACGTGATCAGGCCCAGAACCGTGATCAGGCGGCTCTCGGTTCTGTTGCCGAAGGCGATCGCCCAGATCGCGGCAACCAGCGCCACGATTGCGAAAACGACTTGCAGCAGGAGATCCTCACGGCGATATCCAACCAGGAATGCAAGCGTAGCGACTATCGTGACAGACAGCGTCAGGACGACCGGAACGGCGTGCAGCCAAACCGCTCCCCGTTCCGCGTTCCGAATGAATGAGAGCCGCAAGGACAGCGCAAGCAGCGCTACGGGTACCAGAATAAGCGGCAGCGCGATGCTGTCCGAGCTGCCACCGTCCGCAACTATCGAGGCCTGGAGCGGTATCTGCAGTCCGAGAAACCCTAACAGCCCGTAGAGCGTAAGCGCCGGCCCATAGATGCTGGCGTGCCTGGGCGAAGTGGAAATCGCTGCCGCTCTCCCCAAGGAAAAGATCAGGACGGCGCAACTGGTAGCGAAGATACTCGCGAGAAGGGGGTGCGGGTCATGACGGATGCCAACCACGATGATCGTCGTCCCGATCCAGGCGGCGAGCGCCAGGACGGACAGGTGGACACCCGGCGACCACGCCCATACGCCTGCGACGGTCGCCACGGCCAGGATCGCGATCAGAGACGGCCAGTGGACCAACCATTGATAGTCGACGACCTCGTAGAAGCCCCAGATGCACCAGGCCACGAGGGCGAGCAGCAGGCTTGATCGCGACGGGCCGAGCAGCGCGGCGATGAAGGCGCCGGCGCCCCACAAAAGGAAGGCGCCGGGATATTCGCCGGAGATGTGATAGCTCTGGGCGACCAGGATGATCGACGCGCCAAACAGGGCGGAGCCCGCGAAGATCGCCGCGTCCGCGAACCAGCGAAAGCCCCTGATCGCCAGGATCACGGCCGCGCCGTAGCAGACCGCCATGCCGCCGGCCAGCAGCGCCAGGCGGGTCAGCCGGGGCATCTCCGCCCAGTTGGCCGCGACGAAGGCGATCGCGGCGAACGCGATCAGAACCGCGCCCAGGAAACCGACGATATTGGCCAGCCGCGGGCCGCCGCCCTGGCTTTCCAGGTTGAGCAGGATCGCTTCGGCGCTTTCGCCGGTCACCCAGCCGCGGTCGCGCCACACTTCGAGGTCGCGTTCCAGTCGCCGTCTGTACAATGTCGTCAGCATGGATCGTCAACTACGTCGCTTCGGGGCAATCGGTGGATCAAGCTGTTACAACTCAGAGTATTCACCTGCAAAGTAATTGTCGTGCCTCGGCGGATTTTCGCGGGTTTTTGGTTTACGGATTGCACAGAGCCACAAAGTCGGCGCATCATGGCGACATCAAGCCCGTATCGGAGAAAGCGACAGGAGGAACCGGGCATGACCGTAGCCGTGATATTGAGCCGGAAGGGGCGCGATGTCCTGACGACGTCTCCGCAATCGACGATGGCGGATGTCTGCCGGCTGCTCGAGGAGAAGGGGATCGGCGCCGTTGTGATCAGCGCGGATGGCGCGACGGTCGCGGGGATCTTTTCGGAGCGCGATTTCGTCCGCGCCGTGGCGCGCGACGGCGCAGGCGCCCTGTCCAAGCCGGTCAGCGACTATATGACGGCGTCCGTCGTCACCTGCGACCCGGACGACACCGTCGGCGACCTGATGCGGCGGATGACCGAGGGCAAGTTCCGCCACATGCCGGTCGTCAAGGATGGCCGCCTGCAGGGCATCGTCTCGATCGGCGACGTGGTGAAGGAGCGCATCGCGGCGGCCGAAGCCGAGGCCAGCGCCATGCGGGACTACATCACCGCCTGACCGGCGGCGTCCCGTTCAGCTGTCAGTCCTCGATTTTAAGGCGAAGGTCGTCCAGCGGCTGCGATCCGACCGGCACGGTGCGGTAGAAGCAGCTTGTCCGGCCGGTGTGGCAGCTTGCGCCGGAGCCTGCGACCCGCACCTTGATCCAGACGGCGTCCTGGTCGCAATCGATCCGCATCTCGGTGATCGTCTGCTGCGTCCCGCTGGTGTCCCCCTTCCGCCACAGTTCCCGCCGCGACCGGCTCCAGTAATGGGCGATGCCGGTATCGATCGAGCGGGCGAGCGCCTCAGCGTTCATGTGGGCGAGCATCAGAATCTCGCCGGTCTCCGCATCGCTCGCAACGCAGGTGACCAGCCCGTCGGCGCCGAATTTCGGTGTCAGCCGGTCGCCGCTTTCCAGGTCCGCCTTGCTTTCGGGCGGAGCAGGGAAGGGTATGTCGGACATCGGGTGGGGATCCCTTTCAGTATGGATTAGACGGCCGGGCGAGGCGCCGACTGGGCACTGTTTGCGCGGACTATAGGGGCGATTTGACGTGGGTTCCAAGGGAAATGACCGGCCGAGTGTGGACCGGTCCGCGCCGCTGCGGACAGCCGAAGGCTGGGTGGGAGCTGGCGCGATGAGAGGCCATGCCAGGAGTCTAGCGCACAGATGTTCTCCACGCCCTGGCAAAGCCTCTCCCAAGGTGTGTCATGCCCGAGCCTGTTCCGGTCCTCCATGAACACGGTTGCCCGATCAAGTTAGTGATGAGGATCGAGTAAGAGAACACCGTTTTCCGGTGGAAAAGGCGCCTGGAAGTTGGCAGGTTGCGGCGGATCGAACAAACAGTCGGTCTTTTTGTCGGGGGATGTCTTTTGATTGCCAGTCAGTCTTATGTCCGTTTTGCCGGTCGCGGCGTGCTGTGCTGGCTGGCGCTCGCGATCCTGGCAGGGATCGTCGCGTCCCCAGCGATTGCCGGCAACACGAGCGAACCGGCGGGACGCGACCTGCCGCGCGTTGCGATCATTACCACCGGGGGCACGATCGCCGAAAAGGCAGGCCAGTCGGGCGGTGCGGTTCCAGCCGTGACGGGGCAGGATCTCGTCAAGTCCGTTCCGGGCCTTGCGAAGATCGCCCGTCTCGACGTGATGAATTTCATGAATGTCGATTCCTCGCAGATGACGCCGGCGGACTGGCTGAACCTTCACCGGGTCGTCGAGGGCGCGCTTCAGCGCGACGACATCATCGGCGCGGTCGTCACCCATGGCACCGATACGATGGCCGAGGCGGCGTTCCTGATGGACGTGCTGCTGACATCGCATAAACCCGTCGTCTTCACCGGCGCGATGCGGACAGCGTCGAGCCCCGACCCGGACGGCCCCCTGAACATCTTGAACGCCGTTCAACAGGTCGTCCTGTCGAAGGACAAAAACTGGGGCGTGACGGTCACGCTGAATAGTTACATCAACGCGGCGCGCAATGTGCGCAAGACGCAGACGACCAACGTGCAGACCTTCACATCGGGCGAAAAGGGCTATCTGGGGGTGATGTCCGACGGGCAACTCATCCAGTTCAATCAGCCGATGCAACGCATCCACGTATCTCTGCCGGCCGGCGAAGGGGTCGTCGTGCCGCGCGCCCCCATCCTCAGGGATTACGCGGGATCGGACGGCCGTTTCATTCGCTATGCGGTTGAAACCGGCGCGCAGGGCATCGTGGTGGAAGGGGTCGGCGCGGGCAACGTCAATGCGAAGACCAACGCGGCCATATTGGAGGCGCTGAAGCAGGGGCTTCCCGTGGTGCTCGCCACGAGTGTGCCCAACGGGTTTGTCGAACCCGTCTACGGGGATCAGGGCGGTGGTGCCGAGCTTCAGAAAGCCGGTGTGATGCTGGCAGGCGACCTGCCGGCCACGAAGGCCCGGCTTCTGCTGATCGCGGGACTGATGGCCTTCGGCGACGACCGGCAGCGCCTCAAGGCGCTGTTCGAAGATCTCTATCGCTGATGTTAAGCGGGAGCCGCAGCCGGCCGGCTGCTCAGCGGCTGCGCACGAGGCGCAGAAAACGCTCCTGATCGGCCGGCTCCTCGCGGAAGCGGCCCATGAACTGGGTCGTGATCGTCGAGACGCCATGCTTCTGCACGCCGCGCAGGCTCATGCAGGAATGCTCGGCCTCGATCAGCAGGGCAACGCCGCGCGGTTGCAACACCTCGTCGATCGTGGTGGCGATCTGCGCAGTGAGATTCTCCTGCGTCTGCAGCCGGCGCGCATAGATCTCGACGACCCGGGCAAGCTTCGACAGGCCGACGACGCGGCCTTCCGGGAAATAGGCGACATGCGCCTTGCCCGTGAACGGCAGCATGTGGTGTTCGCAATGGGAGACGAAGGGTATATCGCGCAGAAGCACGATATCGTCATAGCCGCCGACTTCCTCGAAGGTGCGTGACAGCGCCTCGATCGGCGATTCGAAATAGCCGCCGAACAGCTCCTCATAGGCGCGCGTGACGCGGGCCGGCGTATCGAGCAGGCCCTCGCGGTCCGGATTGTCACCGGTCCAGGCAATCAGCGTCTTGACCGCGGCTTCCACCTCGTCGCGCGTGGGACGTCCGGCGTCGGCGCGATCGCGCGTCTCGACGGGCCCCGTCGAGAGATTGCGGATGATCGCATCCATGGAATTGTTGGTCGTACCGTCGGACATCCACCTAAATCCTTAAACTCTGCATTCGCCCCGCCCCACTTGATAACGTGATCCAAGGCAGCGCGGATCATACTGTATCGCACTTCAACGCGAGTCACGATACAAAAAGCAGGGCGTCGACTCTGTTACAACATAACATGTTTCAGCCGCTCGCATACGGCCAGTCTCGATATTGGATGCCCGCCATGACGGCCCTGCTATTGTGATGTGGCGGCAAGCGAACTAATTCAAGGGGCGGAACGCACGGGATTTGCGCAATGCTCGACGATATCTACAACAAACGCATCCTGGACCTGGCTGGCAACATCCCGCGGCTTGGCCGGCTTGCCGACCCGGACGGAACCGCGACCGCGCACAGCAAGCTGTGCGGGTCGACCGTCACGGTCGACGTTAGGCTCGATGCCGACAACCGGGTCTCGGATTTCGCCCATGAGGTCAAGGCCTGCGCGCTCGGGCAATCGTCCTCGTCGATCATGGCGCGCACGGTGATCGGCTCGTCGCTCGAGGAGTTGCGGGCGGTGCGCGATGCCATGCATGCGATGCTGAAGGAAAACGGGCCGCCGCCAGATGGCCGCTGGGCCGACTGCGCGGTGCTGGAGCCGGTGCGCGATTTCAAGGCCCGGCACACCTCGACCATGCTGACCTTCAACGCCACCGTCGAGGCCGTCGAGAAGGCACTCGCCGCGCAGAAGGAGCGCGTCGCCTGACCCGTGGCAACGCCCCGAACCGCCCGGCTCGCCCAAACCGCCTGATCCGTCTTGCGGGCCTGCCGTTTCTGGTCCTGTTCGTCGGCCTGATCAGGCTTTACCGCTATACGCTGTCGGCCTTCATCGGACGGCATTGCCGCTACCTGCCGACCTGCTCGGAATACACCGAGACCGCGATCCGCAGGCACGGCCCCTGGGCCGGCCTGTGGATGGGCATCGCGCGCTTTTCGCGCTGCAACCCGCTTGGCGGGTCGGGCTTCGATCCGGTTCCCGAGGATCGCCCTGACGCGGGCCGCTGGTTTCTGCCGTGGCGCTACGGGGTCTGGCGCATGCCCAAGGACGATGCAGCGGACGACACTGGCGGGCAGATCCACCGGAGCGGGTGAGGGGCGCGGATCGTCGGGCCCGATCACATCGGCTTGCCGTTCGCAGCAGGCCTGCTATAAGCCCATGCCGCGCCGCAGCATGCGGCGCAATCCCCACTTTCAACCGCTTACCTGCGTTCGTGTGCAGGAGTTGAGCAGGAGAGACGCCATGATTACGCTTACCTTCCCCGACCAGTCGAAACGCGAATTCGAGCCCGGCATCACGGGCGCCGAGGTCGCCGCCGGCATTTCCAAATCACTTGCCAAGAAGGCGATGATCGTCAAGCTCGACGGCGAGGCGACCGATCTGGCCGAGCCGATCACGGCGGATGCGGCCATCGAGATCGTCACCCGCGACCAGCCCGACGCGCTGGAGATCATCCGGCACGACTGCGCCCATGTGCTGGCCGAGGCCGTGCAGGAATTGTTCCCCGGCACCCAGGTCACCATCGGACCGGTGATCGAAAACGGCTTCTATTACGATTTCGCCCGCGACGAGCCGTTCAGCCTCGATGATTTCGAGGCGATCGAGGCGAAGATGCGCGAGATCATCGGCCGCGATGCGCCATTCACCAAGACCGTTTGGGACCGCGAGGAGGCGCGCCGCTATTTCGGCGAGAAGGGCGAGGCCTACAAGGTCGAGTTGATCGACGCGATCCCCGAGGGCGACGAGATCCGCTTTTATCGCCAGGGCGAGTGGACGGATCTGTGTCGCGGACCGCACGGGCCGTCGACGGGCAAGGTCGGCAATGCCTTCAAGCTCCTGAAGCTTGCGGGTGCCTATTGGCGCGGCGATTCCAACAATCCGATGCTCCAGCGCATCTACGGCACGGCTTTCGCGGGCGACAAGGACCTGAAGGCCCATCTGACGATGCTGGAGGAGGCGGAGAAGCGCGACCACCGCCGCCTCGGCCGGGAAATGGACCTGTTCCACTTCCAGGAGGAGGCGCCGGGCGCCGTGTTCTGGCACGCCAAGGGCTGGAGCCTGTTCCAGGAACTCATCGCCTATATGCGCCGGCGCCAGCACGAGGCCGATTTCGTCGAGGTCAATACGCCCGACATGATGGAGCGCACGCTCTGGGAGCAGTCGGGCCATTGGGAGAAGTTCGGCGAGAACATGTTCACGACGATGACGCCGGACGAGCGGGTGCATTGCTGCAAGCCGATGAACTGTCCCGGCCACGTGCAGATCTTCAAGAACGGGCTGAAGAGCTATCGCGATCTGCCGCTTCGCGTCGCCGAATTCGGCAAGGTGCATCGCTACGAGCCCTCCGGCGCGCTGCACGGGTTGATGCGGGTGAGGCATTTCACCCAGGACGACGCGCATATCTTCTGCACCGACGACCAGATCACCGAGGAGTGCATCTCGGTGAATGCGACGATCCTGTCGATCTATCGCGATTTCGGCTTCGAGGACGTCAAGATCAAGTTCTCCGACCGGCCGGAAAAGCGGGTCGGCTCGGATGATGTCTGGGACAAGGCCGAGGAAGCCCTGAAACTCGCCTGTGAGGCCGCCGGCATCGACTGGGAGCTCAACCCGGGCGAGGGGGCCTTCTACGGGCCGAAGCTTGAATATGTCCTGCGCGATGCGATCGGCCGGGATTGGCAGTGCGGCACGCTGCAGGTCGACTTCAACCTGCCGGGCCGCCTCGGCGCGTTTTATATCGGCGCCGACGGCGAGAAGCATGTACCGGTGATGCTCCACCGGGCGATGTTCGGCTCGCTGGAGCGGTTCATCGGCATCCTGATCGAGAACCATGCCGGCCATCTGCCGTTGTGGCTGTCGCCGGTCCAGATCGTCGTCACCACGATCACGTCGGATGCGGATGCCTATGCGGCCTCGGTCCGGGCGCGGCTCGAGGCGGCGGGATTGCGGGCGGACATCGACCTGCGCAACGAGAAGATCAACTACAAGATCCGCGAGCACTCGCTTGCCAAGGTGCCGGTCATCGTCGTCTGCGGCAAGCGCGAGGCCGAGCAGGGCACCGTCAACGTGCGCCGGCTCGGCTCCAAGGACCAGGCGGTGCTGTCGCTCGAAGAGGCGGTGGCGGCTTTCGCGGATGAGGCGATGCCGCCGGATATTAGACGCAATGCGGGAATGCTAACCACCTGAAACCATTGCCGGATCACCGGGGCGGATGCCGTTACGGCGGCTTGCCCCGGTAACCTTGTAAGCTATTGACGTTTCAGCCGAAATCTCGATCGGCGAGGCGCCTCTACACGATTTCTTAAGCGTCTTCGATGATTCTGACGCGGTGGAATTGTTCATGGGGCTGGGGAACGGACAATGCTTACCAGATTGATGCCGCGCACGCTCGCCGGCAAGACCATCGTCATGGCGGTCGGAGCGCTCATTCTTCTCGGCGCTGTCGTCGTTGCGACGACGGCGGTGATGATGCTGAACTACGCCGAGCGCAAGGCGTTTGAACGGCTGGACAGCGACATGCGCGTCGGCTGGGAAGTGCTCGGCAGCTTTGGCGACACCTTCTCCATCCAGAATGGGCAACTGCTGGTCGGCGATGTCGTGCTTAACGACAATCACGGCCCGGTCGATCACATCCAGAGCCTGGTCAACGGCACCGCCACGATCTTTCAGGGCGATACCCGGATCACCACCAACATTATGAAGCCGGACGGGTCCGGCCGCGCTGTGGGCACGACGCTCGCCAGGAACGCCGTCTACGAAGCGGTGCTCGAAAAGGGCGTTCCGTATCGCGGCCAGGCCGATGTTCTGGGTGCGCCGTTCTTCACCGCCTACGACCCGATCAAGAATGCGGCCGGCGAGACCATCGGCGTCCTCTATGTCGGCGTGCAGAAGAGCGTGTTCTTCGCCGATGTGAACCGCACGATCCAGCTTGCCGCGCTGCTCGGCGCGGCGTTCATCGTGGTGCTGGGGGCTGCGGCCTATTTCCTCCTCAACCGGCAGTTCGCGCCGCTCGGCGGCATGCGCGAGGCGATGGAAGGGCTGGCGAAGGGGGATCTGGATATCGAGGTCCCCGGGCTCGACCGCGCCGACGAGATCGGTGCGATGGCGCAGGCCGTTCAGGTCTTCAAGACGAATGCCGAGAAGGTCAAGTCGATGGAAGAGGACGCCGCCCGCTCACGCGAGACCGCGGAGGCCGACAAGCGCCGGACGATGGGCACGATGGCGGCGACGTTCGAGGAAACCGTCGGCGCGGCGATCGGCCAGGTGTCCGGCTGTGCGGGCCGGGTCGATCAGGTCGCCCAGACGCTTTCGGCTTCTGTCGACGATGCGCAGTCGCGGGCTTCGGTCGTTGCCACGGCATCGGAGAAGGCCTCCGCCAATGTGCAGACCGTCGCCTCGGCTGCGGAGGAACTGAACGCGTCGATTGCCGAAATCGCGCAGCAGGTTTCGCTGTCCTCGCAGAAGGCGGACGCGGCCGTCCAGGAAGCCAAGTCGACGAACGAACAGGTGCGCGGCCTGTCCAACGCGGCGCAGAAGATCGGCGACGTGATCGAGTTGATCAACTCGATCGCCAGCCAGACCAACCTGCTCGCCCTGAACGCGACGATCGAGGCGGCGCGGGCAGGCGAGGCCGGCAAAGGCTTCGCGGTGGTGGCCGCCGAGGTCAAGACGCTGGCCGAGCAGACCGCCAAGGCGACCGAGGACATCTCCGAGCAGATCTCCGCGATCCAGGGCGCGACCGATGGCGCGGTGAAGGCGATCGGCGGGATCGGTGCCACAATCGTCGAACTAAGCGAGATCGGCGCGACCGTTGCCGCAGCGGTCGAGGAGCAGGGGGTCGCGACTCGCGATATCGCCCAGAACATCCAGTTCGCGGCGACCGGAACGCAGGATGTGGCCGAGAACATCGTTCAGGTCACCGATGCGACGGGCCAGACCGAAAGCGCCACCGGCGAGGTGCTCGGCGCGGCAACGGAACTCAGCGGTATTGCCGAAAACCTGAGCGACGAGGTCGGCCGGTTCCTGGAACAGATCCGCGCCGCTTAACGCGCCGACCACCCTCTTCATACGCGAAGGCCCGCCCGCGCCGTTACGTCGGCACGGGCGGGCTTTTTCTTTGTCAGGCCGAACTTGCCCGGTCAGACCGACAAGCCCGCCGCCCTGGCGCGGGCGAGCAGGCGTTCGGCGCGGCGTTGGTGCGGCCGGTCGATCATCTTGCCGTCGATGCTGCCCACGCCGCTGTCGCCCAGCGCGCCGACCACCGCCTGCGCCTCGGCGATCGCCTCGGGCGAGGGCGTGAAGGCCGCGTTGATGGTTTCGACCTGGGCTGGATGGATCGCCATCTTGGCGACATAGCCGTCCCGCACGGCGGCTTCGCAATCGGCCATCAGACCCGCGTCGTTGCGAAAGTCGGTATAGACCGTGTCTATCGGCATCACCTCCGCACCCGACGCGCCGGCCAGGCACAGGGCACGGGCGAGGCGGTAGAGATCGGTATAGTCGCCGGCGGCGTCGCGATTGGTCTGCGCGCCGACATCCGCCGACAGGTCCTCGGCGCCCCAGGTCAGACCCTCCAGGCGCGGGCTGCAGCCGGCATAGCTGCCGAGCGTGAACAGCGAGGCGCCGGTTTCGGTCGCGATCGGGATGATCCCGGCCGCCCCGTCCTCTATGCCGGCAATCGCCTCGGCGGCGGTGATCTTGGCATCGGCCTGCGCGACATCGGCGCCGCATTCGGTCTTGGGCAGGAAGATGCCGTCGGGCCGGTGGGGAATGACCGCGTCGACATCGGCGTCGGTCTCACCGGTATCGAGCGCATTGACACGGACATAGAGCTTGGGCCGGTTCGCGGCCCCGATGGTCTCGGCCAGGAACGCCGCCGTGATCTTGCGTGCTTCAGGCTTGTCGGCGTCGGCGACCGAATCCTCCAGATCGAGGATCAGTGCATCGGCGCCGCTGTCGAGTGATTTCTCAAGCTTGCGCGGACTGTTGCCCGGAACGAACAGGAACGAGCGCATCGGATCACGCCTCCGGCTTCTTGCGCATGAAGGCCTGGCGCTTGCAGACCCCGACAAGCTCGTCGCGCTGGTTGAAGGCGCGGTGTTCGAGATCGACGATGCCGGCGTCGGGTCGCGATTTCGATTCGCGCCGCGACAACACCTCCGTCTCGACCCTGATCGTGTCGCCGTGGAAGACCGGCTTGGGGAACTTCACGTCGCTCATGCCGAGATTGGCGATCGTCGTTCCGATCGTCGTGTCGTTGACCGAGATGCCGATCATCAGGCCAAGCGTGAACAGGCTGTTGACCAGCGGCTTGCCGAACTCGGTGTTCTTCTCGGCGAAGTCGAAGTCGATATGGAGTGGCTGCGGGTTGTGGGTCATGCAGGAAAACAGCACGTTGTCCGCTTCCGTGACCGTGCGCCGGATCGTGTGCTGGAAGACCTTTCCGACCTCGAATTCCTCAAACCATAAACCACGCATCGCATCCCTCCATTCGTTGACGCTTTGTTACGGAGAAGCCGCGACGTTAACAACCCGTTTACCATGATCGGTGAGATTTGCCCGTGTGGCTGCCGATCCGTTCGGCGCCCTTCGTCGCGGAAAGAGCGTGAAGTCGATGGTTCTCTTCAAGTCGCCAGGCGGAACCGGTGGGGTGGACGCGGCCCTGCGCCTTGCCAGCCACCGCACCGGTGTCGACTATGACTATCTGCAGGCGACCGCGAAGCGCGAATCCGGCCTTGATCCGGCCGCCCGGGCGAAGACGTCGACGGCCACGGGGCTGTTCCAGTTTCTCGAGCGGACGTGGCTGTCGGTTCTGAAAGAGGCCGGGCCCCGGCATGGCTATGGCGCCTATGCCGACAAGATCCAGGGCTCGCCGGATGGCGGCTTTCGCGTTGCCGACAGCCGCGTACGGGCGCAGGTTCTGGCGCTGCGCGAGGATCCGAAGGCCGCGGCCCTGATGGCCGGTGAACTGACCGCGAGCAATGCCGAGACGCTTGAGGGCACGCTCGGGCGGGTGCCGAGCGAGGGCGAGCTCTATATGGCGCATTTCCTCGGCGCCGGCGGAGCGGCCGATCTCGTCAGGCTGCGCGAGGCGACGCCGCAGGCAACGGCTGCGACGCATTTTCCCGCCGCCGCCGCCGCCAACAAGCCGATCTTCTACGCGCCGAACGGGGCGCCGCGCACGGTCGATCAGGTCTATGCCCGGCTGGCGGCCGGATATGACGCGACGCCGGCTATCGCACACAACGCCACTTATCTCGCCTTCGCGCCCGGCCGGGCGAGCGAGGATCATGTCTTTCACGGCCTGTTTCGCGATGGCGCTACCGGCGCATCACGGGCGGGCGCGGAGGCGCCTCCGCCCGGTGGCGTGGCCCGCCCGAACGGAGCCGGGCTCGGACCGCTCGGCAATGCGGTCTCCGCCTTCTGGTCCGGCTTCAGGGCCGACACGCCCTTTCAGGGCTTCACGCAATCCGGCAACGTGCCCGTGACGGTGGAGGTAACCGCCGGAAGGGCCGCGTCCGGGGCCGGGTTCGCGGACGCCCCGGAAGTGCCGGAGCCGGAGGCGCCGCGCGACCTCGGGCCGTCCCGGGCACAGCATCAGGAACAGTCGCAGGAGCGTAGTTATGGCCGCTTCGCCGACGATCCGTCACGACCGGTCCGCTGACCTTATTCCTGTCCAGTCGATTTATGGTGAACGCTTCCTTAAGCCTTTGAGGCGATGATAGGTCTTGCAGCCGGATGGGGCATCCGGCCGGGGTCGGGCGTATGGCGCCAGGGGTGCCGTGCCAGGGGGTATCGTCGATGCTGGTCAAGCGGTTTCTGGACAGGCTGTCGAAGGGCACGCCCGCCGAGCGGGTGGAGATCGTCCAGGCGTTCGTGCGGGTCTATCTCGAAGTGCCGCTTGATGCCGAGAACCGCGCGGCGGCGGCGACCGCGCTCGTGGCAATCCTTGATGATCCCGCGCCGCGGGTGCGTCGGGCCATGGCCGAAGGGCTGTGTGTGGCCGAGGAGGCGCCGGCGATGGTAATCCGGGCGCTTGCGGACGATCAGCCCGACATCGCCGCAGTGGTATTGTCCCGCTCGCCGCTTCTCAGCGACGCCGAACTGGTCGACCGGGTCGGGGCGGGATGCCCGCGGCTGCAATGCGCGGTGGCGGACCGCCCGTCGATCGGGATCGGCCTTGCGGCCGCGATCGTCGAGGTGTCCGGCCCGGAGGCCTGCCTGCGGCTTCTCGAAAATCCGGGCGCTGCGATCGGCATCGATACGCTGAACCGCCTGGTCGCACGCCACCGGGGCGATCCGGCGATCCGCAACGCGTTGCTCGAACGCAGCGATCTTCCCGTGACGCTGCGGCAGAAGCTGATCGACGGGCTGAGCGAGGCGCTGGGCGATCTCATATCGCTGCGCGAATGGGTGTCGCCGGAACGCGCCGAGAGGCTTGTCGGCGAGGCGCGCGAGCGATCGGTGGTCGAACTTGCACTGGAATGTGAGGATGACCGCTTAAGGCCTTATATCCAAATGCTTCTGGCGGAAGGTCGGATCACACCGGCCGTGCTCATTCGGGCGCTGGCGCTGGGCAATGTGCGGTTCGTCGAGGAGGCGTTTGGCGCGCTTAGCGGCATGCCGGTCAGGCGTGTCGTCGCGCTGATGACCGATCGCAGCGGACGCGGTCTCGATGCGCTGTTCCGGCGCACGCGGCTGCCGGTGGACGCTCTGTCAGCGCTGCGGGCGGTGCTCGAGGTGATGCGCGAAGAGGCGCCCGACGGGTCGTGGCGGCATCAGCAGCGGCTCGGCCGCACCATGCTCGAGCGGGCGCTGACCCGGCATCGGGCGTTTTCGGCCGGCGAGGTCGACGAGTTCTTCGCCCTGATCAGCCGGCTGTCGGCCGAAGCCGCCCGCCGGGAAGCGCGCGGCGAGACCGGCGGCTATTTCCGCGCCGCCTGATATCGATAAAAGGAGAAAGGCCGGTCAGGCTTCGATCGCGCGGCGCAACTCGGCGATCTGTTCGCCGATTGCTTCTGCCGTCGTCGCGTTGGCCTCCTGGCCGGTCTTCAGGACCTGCTCGCTCAAGTGCTGCAGCCTGTGGGCGATCGCCACGATGCTGGGATAGCCGAGCATGTCGGCCTGATAGGCCAGCCGTTCGGCCAGCGCGCCGACGTCGATGGCGGCGCCATGCCGGTCCTGCTCGGCCTGTTTCTCGACCAGTGTTTCGGCGATTTCGTCGATTTCGTCTTCCATCCAGCGACGGAATTCGTGTGCGATATCGCCGGCCAGTTTGGTCGTGGCCTCGGCCGTCTTCGGGTGGAGGGCAATGTCGGCTTGCGGTTCGCGCGGGCGCGCAGCCGCTTCGCCTCCGGGCTCCCGCCCGGCGTCTTCCGCCGCCTTGTCCCCAGCCTTGTTGTTACTCATTCCAAGCGCCCCTCAAGACGCACCCCCGACTATTTACGCGACATCACAAGTAGTCGGGCGGATTTAACGATTGATGAATGGGCGGCGCGCGGGGGAGGTCCGAGACCCACGGCGCCACACGCCGCTGTCATTGCCGGGCTTGTCCCGGCAATCCATGAACACAGTCGCTAGCACTCATTCTGACGGCGGTGTTCATGGATGCCCGGAACAAGTCCGGGCATGACATCCGAGGGGGTGGCCAGGCTAAAGATCAAAGCCCCGTCCCCGCTAAACCGGACAGCAGTGGAACAAGTCCGGCAATGACGGCGGAGTGGGTGGCGCTGCAATCCTCGCTCTCGTCGTGTCGACCTTGCGAAAGGCATGTGGGCCCACGCCCCTTCCTCCCAGGGATTACACCACGGAGAGTGCGTTCTTCCCTCCAGCGGCCATCGCCGGACAGGCGCTAGTAGCCGAACTGCTCGGTCAGGATGCGTTCGTCGAGGCTGTGGCCGGGGTCGAACAGCATCAGCGCCTCCGCGCCGGTCGCCTCCTCGACATGGACGCGGACTACGTTGCGGATCTCGTCATGGTCGGCGACCGCGCTGACCGGCCGCTTGTCGGCCTCCAGGATGTCAATATCGATCTTCGCGGCGTTGGGCAAAAGCGCGCCGCGCCAGCGGCGCGGACGGAACGGGCTGATCGGCGTCAACGCAAGCAGCGGCGAACTGATCGGGATGATCGGGCCGTGCGCCGACAGGTTGTAGGCCGTCGAGCCGGCCGGCGTCGCCACCAGGATGCCGTCGCAGATCAGTTCCTCCATGCGCACCTTGCCGTCGATCAGGACCCGCAGCTTGGCGGCCTGGTGGTGCTGGCGCAACAGCGACACCTCGTTGATCGCAAGCGCCCGGTGGTCTTGTCCGGCGCTGTCGGTGGCCAGCATCGAAAGGGGGTGGATAATCGTGTTCTCGGCAAGCGCCAGGCGCTCGGCCAGGCCCGCTTCAGCATATTCGTTCATCAGGAAGCCGACGGAGCCGCGATTCATGCCGTAGATCGGCTTGCCGGTGTTCATGAACCGGTGCAGCACCTGGAGCATGAAGCCGTCGCCGCCGAGCGCGACGACGACGTCGGCCTGATCGGGCGCGACACCGGCATAGCAGGCTTCGAGCCGTTGGCGGGCGGCCTCGGCCTCCGGATGGGGGCTTGCCAGAAAGGCGATGGTCTTGAAGCTGTTCTGCGGCATAGCTGATTTCGAATAGCACCGATAACACGAATTCGCTAATGCGCGATTTCGCTATTTCCGGATAGCACTAATTGAAATCGGAATCGCGCGTGTGACGGTGGGAGGCGAGCCTCAGTTCGGCCGCTGTGGGGTGTATTCCGGGACGAGGGCAGCGAGGCGGGCCTGCATCGCATCCTCGTCGCCGTCCTTGGCGGTGGACTGCAGGGTCTTGAACTTGTCGATCAGCACGTCGGGGACGAAGCTGCGCGGCTCGGCCGACAGGATGCCCTCCAGCTCGGTCGCGTGCAGCGGCTCGCTTGCGTCAAACAGTTCCTCGTTGAGCTTCTCGCCCTCGCGCACGCCGGTGAACTCGATGCCGATGTCCTGACCCGGTTCCAGGCCGGCGAGCCGGATCATCCGTTCGGCCAGATCGACGATGCGCACCGGCTCGCCCATGTCGAGCACGAAGATCGAGATCCGGTCGCGCGAGGAGACACCGAGCGCCGAGGCCATCAGGACGAGGCTGACCGCCTCCTTGATGGTCATGAAATAGCGGTTCATGTCGGGATGGGTGACCGTGATCGGGCCACCCTGTTCGAGCTGCTCCTGGAACAGCGGCACGACCGATCCGCTGGAGCCGAGCACGTTGCCGAAGCGCACGGACATGAAACGGGTCTCCCGGCTGCCATTGCCGTTGCCGTTTGCCCGGTTGTTCGCCGCATGGCTCAAGGCGTCGAGCGCCTCGCAATAGCTTTCGGCTGCCCGCTTGGTCGCGCCCATCACCGAAATCGGCTGAACCGCCTTGTCGGTGGAGATCATCACCATCGCCTTGGCGCCGGCCTTGCGGGTGGCATCGGCGACATTCACGGTGCCGATCGTGTTGGTCAGGATACCCTCGGCGATATGGCGTTCGACGATCGGCACGTGCTTGAGCGCGGCGGCGTGGAAGACGATGTCGGGCTTGAACTGCTCGACCAGCGCGGTGATTTTGCGCCGGTCGCGCACGTCGCACAGCCGCCCCTCGACCGGCACGCCGGGGAAATCGCGGTTCAGGTCCTTGGTGATGCCGTAGAGCGCGAATTCGGAGTTTTCGACAATCAGCAGGCGCCGGCAGCTCATCGAGGCGATCTGGCGGCACAATTCGCTGCCGATCGTGCCGCCGCCGCCGGTGATGAGCACCCGCTGCCCGTCGATCAACCTGCGGATGATCGTGTAGTCGAGCTCGCGGGTCGAGCGGCCGAGCAGGTCCTCGATATGGATCGGCGCGAGCTTGAGCCGGCCGTCGCCATCGGCGCCGGCCATGGCCGGGCGCAGCAGCCGCTCGACGCTGAGGCCCAGCTTACGGGCCTGGACGATCAGCGTCTCGATATCCGGTTCCTTGGTCAGCGCCTCGTTGGTGAGGATCAGCCGACGCGGCGACTGGCCGCGCTGGGCGAGCCGCTGGACGACCCGTTCAAGATCGGCTGAATCGCCGAGCACCGGCACGTTGCGGATGCGCTGGCCGATATGCGCCTTCTTGGTCGATATCATCCCGACCGGGGTCAAAAGGTCCGAGCCGTTCGTTTCCAGCGAGCGGATGATGATTTCCGCCTCGTTGCCGGAACCGGCGATCAGCACGGGAATGGCGGTGCGGCCGGTCCGGTGGCCGCGTTTCAACAGCCGCCGGTCGCGATAGACCCGGTAGAGCAGGCGCGGGCCGCCGAGCAGCGCGGTCAGGATGAACCAGTCGGTGAAGACGATGGTGCGCGGCACCACGATCGCGCCGCGCGAGGCGAAGTCGATGAAGACCAGGAACACCGTGACCGAGGTGACGGCCTTGACGATGTTGACGAGATCGGGGATCGAGGCGAACCGCCAGATGCCCGCATACAGCCCGAACATCCAATAGGCCACCGCCGCGAATGGCAGCACCACCGCGATCAGGATGGTCATTTCGTCGGCGCGGTAGGTGAACGCGTCCGTTCCGAAACGAATATAGTACCCGATGACGATCGACGCCGCCGTCATGAAGATGTCGTGAGCGAAGGCGGCAAGCCGTTTCGGGGTTAACGGGCTCGGGGCGAAACGCATTCAATTCCGTGCGTTTGAGTAACGGGTCGTCTGACTCTCCGGATAGGGGCTGTCCTTACACCCTAAGGCGCGGCTGTCCAACCACAATATTGTTTGCCGGGACCGGCTTACGCCGATTCGAGCCGCGGACCCACCGGATTTCCGACTGGTTCCTCCGCGTCGCCCGCAGCCGTCTGCGGGGTGTCCGCCGGACCGGGCGGGGCCAGCCTGTCGGAGGGATAGTCCTCGCGGATATTGAACAAGGGCACGAGGAGCATCAGCAGGCTCGTCCACCAGGACTGCCAGGCGCCGTGGCTGACCATGCCGATCGTCAGGGCGGCGGCGGCGGCGCCATAGGCGAAGGGACGCCGGCGGGCGGGCATATGGGCGATCGACAGGACGACGCCGATGATCGCGATGACGGCGAGCACGACGCCGATCGCGCCCAGTTCGACCCAGACCTGGAGCATCGGATTGTGCGGGTGATGCACGGGACCGAGCTTCCAGTCGAGGCCGGGCAGTTGCCGGACGCCGAAGAAGCGCGACGCTTCCAGCCCCCAGCCGACGATCGGATGTTCGAGCGCTGCCTGCGAGAAGGCCTTCCAGATTTCCAGACGCCGCTCGCTGCTCAGGTCGACCATCGTGTCGACACCGGTCTGGAAGGCGAATTCGGTGATGATCTTCGCTGCGAGCGGCATCGCCAGGAAGGTGGCGGCCGTGACGATGACGACGCCGATGGTGGCAAGCCGGGTAGAGAGAAAGGCAAGCCCCATGACGATCAGGCCGGCGCAAAGACCGATCAGCGAGGACAGGCTGGAGGAGACGATCACGGCGGCGGCGACCAGCAGCACGACGCCGATCTTCTGGGCGGTGGCGAAGCGTCCCGTCGTCAGCGCCAGCGCCGGCCACATCAGAACGCTGACGGTGACGACCGAGCGGTTGAGATAGGCCGGGTTGTTGCCGTAGATCAGCGGCCGCAGCAGGCCGGATGTGGCGAGCTCGGCAATCAGGATCGCGGCGGCAAGCGCGATGCCGAAGGGGGCGGTGTAGCGCAATCGCTCCCGGTCGAGCGGCGGCATCAGCCGCAGGAGGACGACGACGACGACGAAGGTCGCCCACATCTTCAGCGCCTGGATCGCCGCCGGTTCCGGCTTGATCGCCCAGAACGCGGTCAGCCCGCCATACAGGATCATCGCCAGCAGGGCGAGCGCCCAATAGGGCAGGGTCAAGGGATTGAGCGCGATCAGCGTGCCCCTCGCGATCGATGGGCCGCGGCCCTCGAAGGAGTAGGTCACGCCGTAGAGCACGACGAAGAGCAGCGCGAACAGCAGGATGACGGGGAGCGCCCGGCTCGAATAGACGACGACGACCGGGGCCACGATCAGCAGGATGAACAGCGTTACGTCCGCGAAGAACCGTGTTCCCAGCGACAGCGCGAATGCCCTGAAGGACGCCCATTGGTCTTGTGCGTCTTGCACGAGATGGCGCCAAATCAATCGCACGGTCGGCTTGTCCTTGTCGGAGCTGGTTCGCTGGTGTCTGGCGGTGCGGGCCAGACCCGCGTTTACGATCAGACCCGCGCTTATAAGACGAGCAAGGCGTCGGGAAAAGTGGTCATCGGTGGACATTGGCCGTATTCGGTGCCATCGATACCCCGGAAAGCGCGCTTCGCGTACACATCCCGCCAATCCGTGCAGGATCGAGCACCCGGTTTTGCAATGAACACACCCGTCCCCTTTTTCAGGCCGTCGATCGGCGAGGAGGAAATCGCCGAAGTGGTCGCGACGCTGCGCAGCGGCTGGCTGACCACCGGCGACCGGGCGCGGCGCTTCGAGGCCGGTTTCGTCGATTATCTCGGCGCCGATGTCGAGGCGGTCGCCGTCAATTCGGCGACGGCGGGCCTGCATCTTGCCCTGGAGGCGCTCGGGATCGGGCCCGGCGATGAGGTCATCGTTCCGGACCTGACCTTCACCGCGAGCGCCGAGGTCGTTCGCTATCTCGGCGCCGAGGTGCGCTTCGTCGATGTCGATCCGGCGACCCTGTGCATGGATCCCGGCTTGCTGGCCGATGCGATCACGGACCGGACGAAGGCGGTCATGCCGGTGCATTTCGGCGGCGTTTCCTGCGATCTCGATGCAATCGCCGCGGTTATCGCGGGAAAGGGGGCGGGCGGGGGTATCGAAATCATCGAGGATGCGGCGCATGCCCTGCCGACCCGGTATGGCGGCCGGCTGATCGGGACTCATGGAACGGCTGCGACGGTCTACAGCTTCTATGCCAACAAGACGATCACGACGGGCGAGGGCGGCATGCTGGTCACGCCGCGGCGCGAGATCGCCGAGCGGGCGCGGGTGATGCGGCTGCACGGGATCGACCGCGATGCCTTCGACCGCTTCCGCACGCCGGGGGCGGGCTGGCGCTACGACATCGTCGCGCCGGGCTTCAAGTACAACCTGTCAGATCTGGCCGCCGCCGTCGGCGTTCAGCAACTGACTAAGACCGACCTGTTCCGCAATCAGCGCGAGGCGATCGCCGAACGCTATCTCGACGCCTTCGCCGATCTTCCCGTGCGCCTGCCGGTGCGTGGCGAGCAGGGCGGCCATTCCTGGCACCTCTTTCCGATCAGGCTCTCAGCCGACGCCCCGATCGACCGCGATGCCTTCATCGCCCGCCTCGCCGAGCGCAGCATCGGCTGCAGCGTCCACTACGCGCCGCTGCACCGGATGACCTACTGGAAGGACAGGTATGACCTGAAACCGGAGGATTTCCCGGTTTCGGAGGATGTCTTCCGGTCGCTGGTAACGATCCCGCTGTTTCCGGCGATGTCGGAGCAGGAGATCGACACCGTGATCGCAGCCGTGCGCGACTGTCTTTCGCTTAAAGCCCAGCCGGTCGCGGCGGGCGGCTGACCGGTGACTCCCACCGGCGATCCGCGCTTCATCGTCGTCCTGGGGCCGGCCCGATCCGGCACCACCGTGTTGCGCGACCTGATCGCCTGCCATCCGGCGATCGCCGCCGTGCCGTTCGACGTCAACCATATCTGGCGCAGGGGAAACGAGGGGCAGGCCGATGATTGCCTGTCGCCGGGTTCGCTGACGCCTGAGCAGCGGGCGGCGATTTGCGCCCGTCTGGTCCGCCTTGCCGGGCGTGATGGCCTCTCGGGTATCCGTTTCATCGCCGAAAAGACCGTCGGCAACGCGCTGCGTCCCGATTTTGTCGACGCGGTGCTGCCGGGCGCGCTGTTCGTGCGGATTGTCCGCGATCCCAGAAACACGATCGCCTCGACGGTCGCTGCCTGGAAGGCGCCGCCGAAGCCGGGATATCTGTTGCGCAAGGCGCGGATGTTCGGCCTGCGCGACTTAGGCTACGCGCTGTGGTTCGCCGGCAACGCCGTGAAGGGCCGGCTTGGACATGATCGCGGCCTGAAGGTCTGGGGCATCCGCTATCCGGGCATTCAGGCCGATCTTGAAACCGAAAGCCTGGAAACGGTCTGTGCCCGCCAGTGGCTGCGATCGATGGAGGCGACCGACCGGTTCTTCGCAAGCCTGCCGGCGGAACGTGGCGTGTCGCTGACCTACGAGGCGCTGACATCCGATCCGGGGACGCTGGCCGGGATCTGGGCGCGGCTTAAGATCGCGGACGCGGACCTTGCCAAGACCGTGCTGGAGACGCGTATCCGGCCGGCCAGGACGCAGGCCGGATCGTTGCCCGCGGGCATTGAGCCTGCAACGCTTGAGGCCGTCCAGGCGCGGATGGCCGAACTCGGATACGGGTAAGCGCAATGGGTCGGGATCTGGCCAAGCGCCTGTTCGATATCGCGGCGAGCACCGTCGGCCTCGTCGTGCTGATGCCGGTGATGCTGGCGGTGGCGGTTGCGATCCTTCTTGAAACGGGCCGGCCGGTGCTGTTTACGCAAATCCGCGTCGGGCGGCACGAAGAGCCGTTCCGCATCCACAAGTTCCGCTCGATGCGCATGGCGGCGGGTGCCCGCATCACCGCCGGCGGCGACCCGCGCATCACCCGGGTCGGCGCCTTCATCCGCCGGACCAAGCTCGACGAGCTGCCACAGCTCTGGGACGTGCTGCGCGGGCGGATGTCGCTTGTCGGGCCGCGCCCGGAGGTGCCGGCGATGTTCGCGCACTATCCGGCGGAGGCGCGCGCGCGCATCGCGTCGGTACGTCCGGGCATCACCGACCTGGCGACGCTTGAATTCCGCAACGAGGAGGAGATCCTCGCCGGTGCCGCCGATCCCGAACGCGCCTATCTCGACGACGTGCTGCCGAAGAAGATCGCGCTTTATCTGGACTATCTCGACCGGCGCAGCTTTCTGCTGGACCTGTCGATCCTCCTTAGAACGGTGGCTGGCCTCTTCCGGTAGAGGGCTCTACCGGATGAACGTGCCGCCGTTCAGGTCGGCGATCGCCCGGCGCAACTCGGCCTCGGTGTTCATGACGATCGGGCCGTACCAGGCGACCGGCTCCTCGATCGGCTTGCCGGAGACGAGCAGGAAGCGGATGCCCTCGTCGCCGGCCTGCACGGTTATCTCGTCGCCGGTGTCGAACAGCACCAGCGAGCGGTTGCCGGTCTGCTCGCGGATCAGGATTTCGTCCTCCGGGCCGCCCTTCTCGGTCAACACGCCGAAGGGGGCGGATGCGTCGCGGAAGGTGCCCGCCCCCTCGAAGACATAGGCGAAGGCGCGCCGATAGGTCTCCACGGGCAGCGTCTTGCGCTTGCCCGGCGGCACGTAAATGTCGAGATAGCGCGGCTCGGCGGCGATCCCGTCGACCGGGCCGGTCTTGCCCCAGAAGTCGCCGCAGATGACCCGCACGGTCGTGCCGTCGTCGTCGATCACTTCGGGGATCTCTTTGGCGGCGATGTCCTGATAGCGCGGCGCTGTCATCTTCAGCGAGGAGGGCAGGTTGGCCCAGAGCTGGAAACCGTGCATGCGGCCGAGCGGATCGCCCTGCGGCATCTCCTGATGCAGGATGCCGCTGCCCGCCGTCATCCACTGCACATCGCCGGCGCCGAGCGAACCCTGGTTGCCGAGGCTGTCGGCATGGTCGACGGTGCCCGACAGTACATAGGTGATCGTCTCGATGCCCCGGTGCGGATGCCAGGGGAAGCCTTTGAGATAATCCTGCGGATGGTCGTTGCGGAAATCATCGAGCAGCAGGAACGGATCGGTGAGATCGGTATCGCCGAAGCCGAAGGCGCGGTGCAGCTTGACGCCGGCGCCCTCCATGGTCGGGGTGGCCTGCGAGATCTTCTTTACCGGACGGATCGACATGGTTGCCTCCCAGGGACGCCCTGCAGCGGGGGCGCATCCAGCAGATGTTACTGGTCGGTAACATAGATGGGGCCGATCTGTCGAATGTCCAGGCCCTGGACGAAGCGGATCAGCTCAGGTGGTACTGAGTGCCGCTTTGATCTCCGGCAGGGCCTCGATCAGCGCGATGGTGCCGTTAAGATCGAGGCGTTCGGTATTGTGCGAGGTATAGTCCTCGAGCCGCGCCACGTCCGGATTGCCCTGCGAAAAGTATGCGGCGTAGTCGAGGTCGCGGGTGTCCATGCGGATGCGCCAGTAGTCGGTCTGGTCCTCGGCGCCGGCCAGTTCGTCGGCGGTGGCAAGCGTCTCGAACAGTTTTTCGCCGTGGCGCACGCCGATTGTCTCGATTTCCGCGTCCGATTTAAACAACGCCCGGACGGCTTCGGCGAGCGTCTTGATCGTGCAGGCGGGCGCCTTCTTGATGAAGACGTCGCCGGGCTCGGCATGGGTCAGTGCGTGCTCGACGAGGGCGACGGAATCGCTGAGCGGCAGGAGGAAGCGGGTCATCTCGGGGTTGGTGACGGTCAGCGGCTTGCCGCTGCGGATCTGCTCGACGAAGAGCGGGATCACCGAGCCGCGCGAATACATCACGTTGCCGTAGCGCACGCAGCCGACGATGGTGCTCGACCTGTTGCGGCGGCGCGAGGCGGCCTGCACGAGCTTTTCCATCAGCGCCTTCGACATGCCCATGGCGTTGATCGGCAGCACCGCCTTGTCGGTCGACAGGCAGACGACGCGCTCGACATCGTGCTTGATCGCCGAATCGATGACGTTCGAGGAGCCGACTACATTGGTGCGGACGGCTTCCATCGGGAAGAACTCGCAGGAGGGCACCTGCTTCAGGGCGGCTGCATGGAACACGAGGTCGACGCCGGAGACAGCCCGGTCGACGCTGCCCATGTCGCGTATGTCGCCGATATGGAACTGCAGGCGCGGCTCGCGCAGCCGGTTGCGCATGGCGTCCTGCTTTTCCTCATCCCGCGAGAGGATGCGGATCTCGGCGGCGCCCGCCTTTAGCGCGTGCTCGACCATCACGCCGCCAAACGAGCCGGTGCCACCGGTAATCAGGATCGTCTTGTCTTTCATGCGCTAAGCCTTCCAAGTGGCGATCATGTGCCACAGGAGGGGCAAGGGCGCAATCAACATGGTTCGGGAACGGTTCCCCTATAACAGGCGCGCCAATCAATCGGATCACCCAAAGGCCGCTGCCAGTGAAGGCAGCGGTAACAGTCGGATCGGCGCTATTGATTTACGATTTCATCCAATAGGGCGGCTAGGTGATGCTTTGCGTTAGTCCAACTGCTCAATACGACAGCGGATTGCGCGCCCGCTTATACTGTCTATTCTGACCTTAATCAGTCCATCTTCAAAATACAATATCGGCCTGAACTCGCTGACAGTATTGGATGGCGATATTTCCTCAACATCAGTCGTTGATCCATAGTTGATAGACCAATAGGAAACAAGTCGACTCGTATCTGAGGTCAATAGCGGAGAGCAGGCAATAAAGCCCTTCATGAATTCCAGAGGGGAGCCATCCTCGGATGTCAGGGCAGCTCCTTCGGCGTCGGAGACATTGACCTCGCTGTACCACCACTTGCCGGCGCCGACGCCTGCTTCACCCTTCGGACCTTCCGGCCCCTCGGGTCCCTCCGGCCCGTCCGGACCTTGCTCCCCCTGGATACCCTGATTTCCTTTGGGGCCCCTGGCCCCGGCAATACCCTGGATGCCTTGAGGCCCTTGCGGTCCCTCATGTCCGCGCTTGCCGCGATCTCCTCGCTCTCCCTGGGCGCCGCAACCGCGAATGACGGCTCTCCGCTTTTTGTTGCCCGCCTTGATTTTCACAATGCAGTCGTGCGGATGATAGGGGACCGCGAAGGAGAACAGTTTGTCGGAGTCCGACGTCGTTTTATAAAGACCGTCGAGATCAACTGTCTCGTTCTTGGCCTTGGTCGATCCTTCGATCATCAATTTGCTACTTTTGATCCGCGCTGTATCAATCTTCAGTGCGTCTGCGGCGAACGGACCGCTTCCCATAGCAACGACAAAGGCACCTGAAAACAAGGTAAGATTCAATGCGCTGATTTTCATTTGAAGCTCCAGTAAACAATCTTTTGAGGCAATATCTCCAATAAATTTAGCACGCTGGTATAGGTGTAGCCAGCTTATTTCAGTGTCTGTTCGAACATTGGATCGTCGAAAGAGTCGGCCGTCAGCATAGGCTTGTCTTTCTCGGTATCGCCTTCCAAGTGGCGATCCCGTGCGACAGGACGACGAAGGGCGCAATCAGCGTGGCTGGGCGATGGCCTGCGGATTTTTCAGCCTGCGCCTGGCGCGCCAAGTATCTACGGGCGTTCTGAGGTGCACAGTCGTTGCCGCCGGCTTGACTTCTCGCGTGCCACACCTTCCATTCGCGCCCATGAAACGGATCGCGATCACCGGTGCCGGCGGGCTGATTGGCTGGCACGCGCATGCCTGGCTGTCGGTGCAGCCCGATACGTCCGTCGTCCCGGTTCCCGCCGGTGCCTGGGAAGATCAGGACAGGCTCGCAGGCCTGCTTGAGGGCGCCGATGCGGTTGTCCATCTGGCAGCGATGAACCGCGGCGATGACGATGAAATCTATGACACCAACACGCGCCTTGCCGGCAGGCTTGTGGAGGCGCTGGAGCGGTCTGGCGCGACGCCGCACGTCCTGCATGCCTCGTCGACGCTTGCTGTTGGGGAAGGGGGGCGCGAAACCGGGCTGCATGCCGCCTATGTCCGGTCGAAACGGGAAGCGTCCGACACTTTGAACGCCTGGGCCGCGCGGTCCGGCGGCCGGTATACCGATATGATTCTGCCGAACGTCTTCGGGGAGAGTGGCAAACCGTTTCATAATTCGGTCGTCTCGACCTTCTGCCATCTGCTTGCGACGGGCGGGACGCCCCGGCTTGAAACCGATGCCGACATCGCGTTCCTGCATGCCCACAAGGTGGCGCGGGGGATCGGTGACCTGATTTCAGGGGAGGGGACGGCGGTCTGGCGGCCTGAAGGCACATGGATATCCGTGTCGGGCCTGCTTGAGCGCCTGGAAGAAATGGACCGGCAGTACCGTGCGCATTTCATTCCCGACCTGCGCGCCGATTTCGATCTCGACCTGTTCAACACCTATCGCAGCTATCTCTATCCCGCCCATTATCCGGTCGGGCTCACCGAACATTCCGATCCGCGCGGCACGCTGGTCGAGGCGGTGCGCGAGGGCAATGGCGGGCAGGTGCATTATTCCACCACCCGTCCGGGCTTCGTGCGCGGCGAGCATTTCCATTTCCGCAAGGTCGAGCGCTTCGTCATTCTCTCCGGCGAGGCGGAAATCGCGCTCAGGCCCGTCTGCGGCGACAAGATCGTCCGCTTCCAGGTCAGCGGCGGCGAACCGGGCTATGTCGACATGCCGACGCTGCATACGCATAACCTGCGCAATGTCGGGACGGGCGATCTGATCGCCCTGTTCTGGTGCCACGAACTGTACGATCCCGACGCGCCGGACACCTATCGCCAGCCCGTCGAGCGGCAAGCGGAGACGATGTCATGAAAGTGATGACCATTCTGGGCACGCGGCCCGAGATCATCCGGCTGTCGCGGGTGATCGCCCGGCTGGATGAGGCCTGCGAGCATGTGCTGGTCCATACCGGCCAGAGCCACGACCGGGACCTCTCCGATGTGTTCTTCGAGGATCTGGCGCTGCGCCAGCCCGACCACTATCTCGGCGTCAAGGCGGACTCGCTGAGCGGCCAGCTCGGCAACATCCTGAGTGGTTCCGAGCGGGTTCTGGGCGAGGAGGCCCCGGATGCGCTGGTGATTCTCGGCGACACCAACAGCGCGCTGTCGGCGATCATGGCCAAGCGCTTGCGCATTCCCGTCTATCACATGGAGGCGGGCAATCGCGGCTTCGACTGGAACGTGCCCGAAGAGATCAACCGGCGGATGATCGACCACATCGCCGACTTCAACCTGGTCTACACGGAACATGCCCGCCGCAACCTGCTGGCCGAGGGGCTGCCGGCGCGGCGGATCGCGCTGACCGGCTCGCCGATGCGCGAGGTGATCGAACACTATCGCGACCGGATCGAGGCCTCCGAGGTACTGGATCGTCAGGGATTGAGCGCGCGCGGCTATCTGCTGGCGAGCGTGCACCGGGAGGAAACCGTCGATAACCTGACCCATCTGGGTGAGGCGGTGCGGGTTCTCCATACGCTGGCGAAGCGCTTCGACCGGCCGGTGCTGGTCTCGACGCATCCGCGCTTGCGCCGCCGGCTGGAGGATGTCGATTTCGACGCCGACGAGGAGATCGTCCGGTTCCATCCGCCCTTCGGCCTGCTCGACTATGTCAAGCTGCAGAAGAATGCCTTCTGCGTGGTCTCGGATTCCGGTACGCTGGCCGAGGAGGCGGCGATCGTCGGCTTTCCCGCCGTGTCGCTGCGCAACGCGACGGAGCGGCCGGAAGGGCTGGAAGCCGGCGTGATGCTGCTGACCGGGGTCGATGCCGACGCGGTCGCCGACGCGGTCGCCTGGCAGACGGCGCGCTATGCTGCCGGCGAGCGACCGTCCTGTCCGGCCGACTACCGGATCGACGATACCTCGGCGCGGGTCGTCGGCCTGGTACTCGGGACGGCGGGACTGATGCATCGCTGGGTCGGGATCGATTCGCGGCCTGACTAGGAGCAGCCCGACTGGGAGCGACCTGACGTCGGGCGCGTATGTGCGTATTTTTAAACTGACTAATTAGTGGGGCGGCGGTGAAGATCCTGATCATCTATCGGCACTACTGGCCCGATACGCCGCCGCTGGGTTCGATGCTGCGGACGATCGCGGAAAACCTCGCAGCTCGGGGCCATCGGGTCTATGTCTATACCGCCGCGCCGTCCTATCAGGCCAAGGCAGGGCCGGCCGGCGAACCGCTTGCCAAGCGCGAGTTCAAGGGCGGAGTGCGCGTCATCCGGGCGCCGCTTCTCGCCGAGACCGGTGGAAAATTGCGTCGGCTTATCAACTGGGGCGCCTATCTGGTCTCGGCGCTCTCCTACGCGGCGCGGCATCGTTTCGATCTCGTCTGGACCGGCACGCTGCCGCCGGTGGTCGGCGGGGTTGTTGGCGCGCTATCGGCGAAGGGGGCGGGGGCGCGGTTTCTCTATCACGTACAGGACATCTATCCCGAGGCGGCGATCGTCTCCGGGCTGATGCGCAAGGGGGTCGGGTCCCGCATGCTGGCCGGCCTCGATTCCTGGACCTGCCGGCGGGCCGCCGCGGTGACCGTCCTGTCGCAGGACATGATGCGGACGATCGCCGATCGCGGCGGGAACGGGGCGGTCGCCTTCCATGTCATGAACAATTTCGTGCAAGCCGAGCTTGCCGCCGACGGCCCGCCGCCCGAACGCGTGGGCGACGAACGGTTCCGGCTGGTCTTTTCGGGCAATCTCGGCCGGTTCCAGAATCTCGACCTGCTCATCGAGGCGATGGCGCTGATTGCGCCGGAGGAGGGGATCACGCTGGAATTCATCGGCTCCGGCGCGGCGGAAGCCCGCCTGCGCGAGACGGTGAAGACGCGCGGGCTGTCCCATGTCTCGTTTCAGGCGCGGCTGCCCTCCGACGAGGCTTTCCGGCTGACCCGGACCGCCGATCTCGGCGTCATTTCGCTGGTGCCCGGGATGTACCGGGTTTCCTATCCCAGCAAGCTGATGACTTACCTGGCCGCCGGCCTGCCGGTGCTGGCGCTGATCGAGCCCGACAGCGATCTGGCCGGCTACCTGGCGGCGAACGATGCCGGGTTGGCGATTGAGGGCGACGCGGCGGCGGTCGCCGACGCGATCCGGCGCTGCCGGGACCGCTTTGCCGCCGAGGAGGGCGTCGGCACGCGCATCGAGGCGCTGGCCGAGCGCGATTTCGGCCGGGAGGCGGCGAAGGAGCGCTGGGCGCGGCTGATCGACACGTTTGTGAGCGATTGAGGGGGGTAGCGTATAGAAAGGTCGCCTAATTTGCTTCCACGAGACGTTTACTATAGTATAACTGCGCAAGCTGGCAGTATGTCCTCGATATCGAGGATAACCCTCGTTTGCTAACTGGCGCGGCAACTGAATGGTTGTACCATAGTGAGCGACTGCGAGGAAATTTTCCGGCTGAATACTGTGTCGAAGCGATGTCTGGCTCCTGCAGAATAGGCAATATTATGGCGGAATTTGAAGTGAACGGTCCTATCAATATTCCGGTGATTAAGCAGAAAAGTGGAGGCATAATTATCGATGAAGATTTATTGGATGATTTATCGTCAAATCATCCAACTTTAAATCTAACTGGTTGTTATGTGTTTTCACGGAAGAGTTCTAAAGGATCAACGCCAATCTATGTTGGTAAAACAGAGAAGCAGAATATTCGCAAGGAGGCGTTCAATAACAGCAATCTAAAATCTGTTTGCCGATGGGTAAATGATCAAAGTCATAAGAAACTTGAGTTGTGGACTGTGACGCAGGTTAAAAGTCGGGGCGCGCGCCACAGCAAAGCTATTGATGAAATCGAAACAACTTTAATTCACTGGGCGAAACAAGCAAATCCTAAATTGTTGAACAAGCATAAAACCAAAGATGCAAATTGGTCCATCAAAGGTGTCGAGCGTTCTGGGCGAGGTAGGCGGCCTGAGGCTGTAAAAGCGTTTAGGAAACTCATGGGCTTGGGGTGATCGATAGCGGTCTCGAGAAGCCTTTCATACTGATTTTCCATAGCTGTGCGGGAGCTTTAGTGCCGCCAAGCCGAATTGGGGTGTCCCTCTTTCGACTTTCTGATTTTTAGGTCGAACCAGATGCAGAGGCCGCTATTTCGGTTTGTCCTCGACCATATCCGCCCTCTTTTGCCGTTTCGGGCGTATCATAGCGGTTGGGTGTCGGGGCTTGCTACATACAGGTCGGTGTGGCGCCGGCGCGTGTTAGTGGGCAACTGCGGCGGGCATCGAGCCCACCGCAGTTGCGACCCCTCACCCGACCCTTCGGGCCACCCTCTCCTACAAGGGGAGAGGGTGAGTGCCGGTGGCACCGCGCTGTTTCATGATTGCAGGCGCCGTACGCACCGTGCTGGAGGAATTACGGTGCCTTTGCCTTTTCGCCCCCTCTCCCCTTGCGGGAGAGGGCCGGGGTGAGGGGGTGAGGCACGGTCCGCTGTAGCGGACGAAATGCGAAGCATTTCGAGTACCGAACGCGCGAGACCCAAGTCGAGCGCTGGGTATCGCTTTGACCGGCTCGATGCCCGCTTGGGCGTTCTGCGGCCCGAGCGTCCTACTCCGCCGCCTCAGCCGGCACCGCGGCCGGCTCGATCCGCGCCGCGCAGAACTTGAACTCCGGGATCTTGCCGAAGGGATCGAGCTGCGGGTTGGTCAGCCGGTTCGCCGCCGCGTCCTCGAAGCAGAAGGGGATGAACAGCATGCCCTGCGGCACGTTGCGGTCGCGGCGGGCCTTCAGGGCGATCTCGCCACGCCGGGTCGCGACCGTGACCATGTCGCCGGCCTCCAGCCCCAGGTCACGCATCTGGCGGGGATGCATGGCGACCGTCGGCTCCGGCTCGATATCCTCCAGAACCGTCGCCCGCCGCGTCATCGCGCCGGTGTGCCAGTGCTCGAGCAGCCGGCCGGTGGTCAGCACCAGCGGATAGTCGTCGTCCGGCAATTCATCGGGCGGGACGAGATCGGTCGGCACGATCTTCGCCCGGCCGTCCTCGGTGGGGAAGGATTCGGCGAACAGGATCTCGCTGCCGGGTGCGTCCGGCGCCTCGCACGGATAGGTCACGGCCCGCTCGTGCTTCAGCCGCTCCCAGGTGATGTTGTTGAGCGAGGGCATCACTTGCGCCATCTCGGCGAAGACCTCGGCGGGGCTGGCATAATCCCAGTCCTGGCCCATCCGCCGGGCGATCTCCTGAACCGTCTTCCAGTCGGCGCGCGCCTCACCGGGCGGGGGGACGACCGGTTCGGCGATCTGCACCTGCCGGTTGGTGTTGGTGAAGGTGCCCCATTTCTCGTAGTAGCTCGTCGCCGGCAGGATCACATCGGCATAATAGGCGGTCTCCGTCAGGAAGATGTCCTGAACGACGAGATGCTCCAGCTTGGCGAGCGCGGCGCGGGCATGGTTCTGGTCGGGATCGGACATCGCCGGGTTCTCGCCCAGCACATACATCGCCTTGATCTCGTCGGCGATGATCGCGTTCATGATCTCGACGACGGTGAGGCCCGCCTTCGGGTCGAGTTCCTTGCCCCAGAAATCCTCGAACAGCGAGCGGATCTCCTCCTTGGCGACCGACTGATAGTCCGGATAGACCATCGGGATAAGACCGGCATCCGAGGCACCCTGCACGTTGTTCTGCCCGCGAAGCGGATGCAGGCCGGTGCCGGGGCGGCCGACCTGGCCGGTGATCAGGGCAAGCTGGATCAGGCAGCGGGCATTGTCCGTGCCGTGCACATGCTGGGAAATGCCCATGCCCCAGAAGATGATCGAGGCCTCCGAGCGGGCATAGTCGCGGGCGACGTCCCGGATCACGTCGGCGGGAATGCCGCAGATCTCCTGCATCTTCTCCGGCGGGAACTGCTTGACCTTCTGGGCCAGCTCCTCGAAGCCGTGGGTGCGGGCCGCGACATACTGGCGATCGTAGAGCTCTTCCTCGATGATCGTGTGGATCATCGCGTTCAACAGCGAGACGTCGGCGCCGGGCTTGAACTGCAGGTGCTTCGTCGCGTGGCGCGACAGCATCTGCCGGCGCGGGTCCATCACGTAGAGCCGCGTGCCCAGTTTCGCCGCGTTCTTGATGAAGGTCGCGGCGACGGGGTGGTTCTCGGTCGGATTGGCGCCGATGACGATCATCACTTCGGCATCCTTGGCCGCCGTGAACGGTGCCGTCACGGCGCCGGTGCCGATCGCCTCCATCAGGGCGGCGACCGAGGAGGCATGGCAGAGCCTCGTGCAATGGTCGACATTGTTGGTGCCGAAGCCGGTGCGCACCAGCTTCTGGAAGAGATAGGCCTCTTCGTTCGAACATTTCGCCGAGCCGAAACCGGCAAGCGCCGATGGTCCGTTCGCCGCAAGCACGGACTTCAGGCCGCCGGCGGCCTTTTCCAGCGCCTCTTCCCAGGTCGCTTCGCGGAAATGCGTATAGGGGTTCGTCGGATCGAGCTTCATATCCGCCGTCTTCGGCGCGTCGTCGCGGCGGATGAGCGGCACGGTCAGCCGTTCCGGGCTTGCCTGGTAGTCGAAGCCGAAGCGGCCCTTGACGCAGAGACGGTTCTCGTTTGCCGGCCCGTTGGCGCCGTCGGCATAGAGGATCTTGTCGTCGGCAACGTGATAGTCGATCTGGCAGCCGACGCCGCAGAACGGGCAGCCGGACTGGATCGTCTTCTCCTCGAAGCCGGTGCGGACGCCGTTCTCGTCGAGCAGGCGGGCCTCCATCAGCGCGCCGGTCGGGCAGGCCTGGACGCATTCGCCGCAGGCAACGCAGGTCGAGCCGCCCATCGGGTCGTCGAAATCGAAGACGATCTTGGCGTGGTGGCCGCGGCCTGCCATGCCGATCACGTCGTTGACCTGTACCTCGCGGCAGGCGCGGACGCAGAGATTGCAGTGGATGCAGGCGTCGAGATTGACGGCGATCGCCGGATGGCTCGGGTCGGGGGCGGGCACGTCGTCCGGGATGTGGGCGGGGAAGCGGCTGTCCTGAATGCCCATCCGGTCGGCCCAGGCCCAGAGCCTGGAGGAGGGGTCGTGGGCATCGGTCTTGACCGGTTGGTCGGCGACCAGCAGCTCCATCACCATGGCGCGGGCCTTTTCGGCGCGCTCCGAGGCGCTGGTGACGACCATGCCTTCGGTCGGCTTGCGGATACAGGAGGCGGCCAGCGTCCGCTCGCCGTCGATCTCGACCATGCAGGCGCGGCAATTGCCGTCGGCGCGGTAGCCGGGCTCGGGCGAATAGCACAGATGCGGAATATCGGTGCCGCAGCGCTGGGCGACCTGCCAGATCGTCTCGTCGGTCGAGGCCTCGACCTCCTGTCCGTCGAGGGTGAAGCGAATGGAGTCAGTCATCCCTTTGTCTCCTCGCCAAAAAACTTCGTCACCGACCTAATCGGGTTGGGCGCAGCCTGGCCCAGGCCGCAGATCGAGGCGTCGGCCATGGCCTGGCAGAGATCCTCCAGAAGCGGGTCGTCGAAGCGGCCGGCCTCCATCAGCTTGACCGCCTTCTCGCAGCCGATGCGGCAGGGCGTGCACTGGCCGCAGCTTTCGTCCTCGAAGAATTTCACCAGGTTGATCGCCGCGCCGCCGACATCGTCCTGATCCGACAGGACCACCACCGCGTGGCTGCCGACGAAGCAGCCGCGCTTTTCCAGATAGCCGAAATCGAGCGGCAGATCGTCCATCGACGCCGGCAGGATGCCGCCGGACGCGCCGCCGGGCAGGTAGGCGGTGAAGGTATGGCCGTCCGCCATGCCGCCGCAATGCTCCTGGATCAGTTCCCGGATGGTGACGCCGGAGGGGGCAAGCTTGACACCCGGGTTCTTCACGCGGCCCGAGACCGAATAGGAGCGCGGCCCCTTGTGGCCCGGCTTGCCCTGGCCGGCGAACCACTCGGCCCCGTTCTCCAGGATCGGCGGGATCCAGTAGAGCGTCTCGATATTGTGGACGAGCGTCGGACGCCCGAAGACGCCGACGGAGGCCACATAGGGCGGGCGATGGCGGGGTAGGCCGCGCTTGCCCTCGACGGATTCGATCAGCGCCGATTCCTCGCCGCAGATATAGGCACCGGCGCCGCGGCGCAGTTCGATGAAGTCGCGGGCGACGAGGCCCGCTTCTTCGAGCGCCGCGATTTCCGCCAAGAGGATTTCGCGGGCGGCGGGATATTCATCGCGCAGATAGAGATAGATGTGCTCGGCCTCGACCATCGACGCGGCGATCAGCATGCCTTCGAGGAACTGGTGCGGCCGGGTCTCGAGATAGTAGCGATCCTTGAAGGTGCCGGGCTCGCCCTCGTCGCCGTTGACGCACATCAGCCGCGGCGCGGCGCCGGCGCGGACGAATTCCCATTTGCGCGACGACGGGAAGCCGGCGCCGCCAAGGCCGCGCAGCCCGGCCTCGGATACAGTCTCGGAGACGGTCTCATAGTCCAGCGCGCCCGACCGGACCTTGTCCCATTGCGCATAGCCGCCCTCGGCGCGATAGGCGGCAAGGTTCTGGTAGTCGGGAACCTCGGGGTGATGATGGCCGGAGCCGGCGATTTCGCCGACGGATTCCGCCGTCGCGTGATCGACATGGCGGTGGCCAACCTCGCAGACCGGCGCGCAGTCGCAGCGGCCCATGCAGGGCGCGCGCACGACGCGGATGTCGGCGGGATCGAGGTCGGCCCGCAGAGCGTCATGCAGCGCGTCGGCGCCCTTCATCATGCAGGGCAGGGAGTCGCAGACCCGGATCGTCAAAGGCGCGGGCTCCGCCTCGCCGTCGCGCACGACGTCGAAATGGGCATAGAAGGTCGCGACCTCGTAGACCTCGGCCTGGGCAAGGCGCATTTCGTCGGCCAGCGCCATCAGGTGGCGGGCATGGAGGCAGCCATACTTGTCCTGGATGAGATGCAGGAATTCGATCAGGAGATCACGCTGGCGCGGCTTTTCGCCGAGCAGCGCCTTCACCTCGTCGAGCGCGGCAGGATCGAGATCGCGTCCCTTGGGGCCATAGCCGCGCCGTTTCTTGCGGCGGCCCTCGGCAGGCGCGGGCATCGTCCGGTCGGCAACCGGATCGGCAAGATCGCTCATTAGTCTCCTCCCGGCCCGATGTGAAATCTGTCGGGGGCAACGGGCCTTGCGTTCGGAATCTTATCAGAAATCCGTTCTCGCCCAAGAAATCGAACAACGCCAATTGGTTTTGCCAATGGCCCGATAGGCGCGGGAGATCACGCTGGACGCTGCGTCAGTCGTCCGGGTCCGACCGGGCGGCGATATCGAACAGGGAGCGGGTCAGCGGCGGCATCGGCGAGCGGTCGAGCGCGATCAGTCCGACGACGTGATGGATTTCAGGCTTGATCAGCGGCCGGAAGACGATGCCCTCGATCGAGCCGAACTCCTCCTTGAAGGCGCGCGGGACGATGCCGACGACGCGGTGGGCGCGGACGGTGGCGATCAGGTTGACGATCGAGTTGGTCTCGATAACGGGCTTCGGCGTGATGCCGGCTTCGGCGAAGGCGGCATCGACGATCCGGCGAAACTGCATGTTCGGGGTCAAGAGGCAGATTTCGTCGGCGCCCGCCTCGGCCCAGGCGACGGTCTCGCCGCCCGCGAAGGGGTGGTCGGACCGGCAGACGGCCAGATAGGTCTCGTCATAGAGCGGCCGGGCGGTCATCCGGTCGATGGGCTCGCCGTCGAGATAGGAGATGCCGGCGTCGAGTTCGTAGGAGGCCAGTTCCTCGAGGATCTCGTTCGATGAGCGCGACAGGACGGAAAAGGTGACTCCCGGAAAGGCCCGGTGAACCCGCTCGGTCAGGGCTGCGACGCCGGGCAGGGCAGAGGGGATGACGCCGAGTTTCAGGTGCCCGCTGAGTGCGCCCTTGTGGGCGTCGAGTTCCTGCTGCAGGGCATCGAAATGCTCGAGGATCGAGCGCGCCCATTTCAGCACGATCTCGCCTTCCGGCGTAAAGCCGTGAAAGCGCTGACCGCGCAGGACGATCGGCGTGCCGAGCTCGGCCTCGAGCTGGCGGATGCGGCTCGACAGGGTGGGTTGCGTCACCCCGGATATGTCGGCTGCCCGGGTGAAGTGTCTTTCCTGCGCCAGGGCGACGAGATAACGCAGCTGGCGGATGTCCATGGCAACGATTCCCACGACGGCGTCTCAACTCCCTCTAGCGTTATAACCACATGGACGCTAGCGGAATTGGGACGCGCGTGCTTTGCGCTCAAACAATCCGACACGGGCTGTGTCGCGGTTTTCGCGCATTGGTCGGCCGGAGCCGGTGCCCCGGCGTCGAAGCCCGGTATCAAAGCCCGGCGGGTATCCGCCGGGCTTTGGGCCGTTCAAGCCTCAGAACAGGCCGGCCCCTAGAACAGGCCAGCGACGTTGCCGTCCGCGTCGAGCTTGATCGAATTGGCCGCCGGGACGCGCGGCAGGCCGGGCATGGTCATGATCTCTCCGGTGATGACGACCAGGAACTCCGCGCCTGCCGACAGCCTGACCTCGCGCACCGGCACGACATGGCCGCTCGGGGCGCCCTTCAGCGTCGGGTCGGTGGAGAAGGAATACTGGGTCTTGGCCATGCAGATCGGGAAGGCGCCATAGCCCTGGGCTTCCAGCGTCTTGAAGCGGTTGCGCACGGCCTGGTCGGCAACGATATCGTCGGCGCCGTAGATAGAGCGGGCGATCGTGCGGACCTTTTCCCAAAGCGGCAGGTCGTCGTCGTAGAGCGGCCGGAACTGGGCCTTGTGGGACTCGGCGAGCTCGACGACCTTGCCGGCCAGTGCCTCGGTGCCGGCGCTGCCGTTCGCCCAGTGGGTGCAGCTGACAGCGTCGACGCCGAGTTCGGCGCAGAACTCGCGGACTGCCTCGAATTCGGCCTCGGTGTCGGCGGTGAAGCCGTTGACCGCGACGACGGCGGGGACGCCGAACTGGCCGACATTGCGGATGTGACGGCCGAGATTGACGAGCCCGGCCTTGACCGCCTCGACGTTCTCCTGGCCGAGATCCTCCTTGGCGACGCCACCATGCATCTTCAGCGCGCGAATGGTCGCGACGATGACCGCGGCGGCGGGCTTCAGGCCAGCCTTGCGGCATTTGATGTCGAAGAACTTCTCCGCGCCGAGATCGGCGCCGAAGCCGGCCTCGGTGACCACATAGTCGGCAAGCTTCAGGGCCGAGCGGGTCGCCAGCACCGTGTTGCAGCCATGGGCGATATTGGCGAAGGGGCCGCCGTGGACGAAGGCCGGGTTGTTTTCCAGCGTTTGCACCAGGTTCGGCATCAGCGCGTCCTTGAGCAGGACGGTCATCGCGCCGTTGGCGTCGAGCTGGGCGGCCGTGATCGGCTCGCGCTCGCGGGTGTAGCCGATGACGATATTGCCGAGACGGCGTTCCAGGTCCTCAAGATCCATGGCAAGGCAGAGGATCGCCATCACCTCGGAGGCGACCGTGATGTCGAAGCCGGTCTCGCGCGGATAGCCGTTGCCCACCCCGCCGAGCGAAGAGACGATGTCGCGCAGGGCCCGGTCGTTCATGTCCAGAACGCGGCGCCAGGCGACGCGACGCACGTCGATGCCGAGCGTATTACCCCAGTGGATGTGGTTGTCGATCATCGCCGACAGCAGGTTGTGGGCGGATGTGATGGCGTGGAAGTCGCCGGTGAAATGCAGGTTGATGTCTTCCATTGGCACGACCTGGGCCATGCCGCCGCCGGCCGCGCCGCCCTTCATGCCGAAGCAGGGGCCGAGCGAGGGCTCGCGCAGGCACATGATCGTCTTCTTGCCGATCCGGTTGAGGCCGTCGCCGAGGCCGACCGTCGTTGTCGTCTTGCCTTCGCCGGCGGGCGTCGGCGTCATCGCGGTGACCAGGATCAGGTTGCCGTCGGGCCGGTCGGCCAGGCTGTTGATATAGTCGAGCGACAGTTTCGCCTTGTAGGGGCCGTACTGGAGGACGGCGTCGGCAGGCACGCCGAGCTTGTCCGCCACAGCCATGATCGGCTGCATCGATGCGGCGCGGGCGATTTCGATATCGGACTTCATAGCGTTTCCCTCGTCTCCCCCCGATCCGGCTCGCCTGGATCCGGGCAGTTGCGGCGTTCTTGGCGGTTGCGACCTGACGGCGATTAGTAGCAAGTCGTTCGCGATTGGCGGGCGCGCAAGCGACGTCGGAGACCTCAAATGCGCCAGAGCCGCCCGCACCGGCGACGATCGGTCTTGTGTCGACCCGGCGCGCGGCACGTCGCACAAAAGCAGGGGCGGCGCCAGCGGGAATGCACCGGCCCGGGCAACTGGCTATAGGGTTTTCTGCCGTGGCTTCAGCCTGTGAAGGGTCAGATGCCTTCGATCAGCGCGATCGTATCGCGGCCAAGACGTCGGTCCGGGTCGGTCAGGTCGATCACGATGTCGAAATGATTGCGGTCGGAGACCTCGTAGCAGTCGACGGGAAAGCCGCGCTTTGCCCAGGCGTCGGCATAGTCCCGGCTCTGGCGCTTGAACTCGCTCGTCTCGCTGCCGCCCCAGGTGACGATCAGCGGGCAGCCGCGCTCGGGCAGATGGTGGATCGGACTGTTGCGGGCGACGCTGTCGGCATCGAGGTCCAGCCATTCATTCGGCAGGGTGAGGCGGATCGGGGCCAGGTCGAACAGCCCACTGAAGGCGACCGCGCCCTTGACGACATCCTCGGGCACGCCGAACAGCTCGTGCCAGCCCGAAGCCAGGCACATGCCGGTGAGATGGCCGCCGGCCGACGAGCCGCCGACGACGATCCGGTTCGGATCGATGCCGAAGTCTTCGCCGTTGTGATGGAGCCAGGCAACCGCTGCCCGGCACTGGCGGACGATCTCGTCGAGCGAGACGGACGGGGCAAGCGCGTAGTTGACGGCGGCAACGGCGATACCGGCTTTTGTGAAGGCGCCGGCCATGAAGCTCGACTCATCCTTGGACAGCCTGCGCCAGTAGCCGCCGTGGATGAAGACGAAGACCGGCGCGCCGGGCCCCGAGGGGGAGGGGCTTGCAGGGAAAATGTCCATGGTCTCGGCTTCGCTCTCGCCGAAGGCGACGTCGAGATGACAGCTGAGGCTCGCCCGCATGTCGGCCGAGCGCCTGGCATAGTCCTCCAGGAACGGGGCGAGATCGGGCACGGTCGCGACTGCGTTGTATTCGCGGTCCAGCGTTTCCTGGTCCATGCCGTTATAGACTGCGTCGCTCATCGTTGGGTATTCCGTCTTCACACGCCGAGATAGCGATGGGCCAGTTCCGGATCGGCGTCCAGTTTCGCGCTGTCGCCGGACCAGACGATACGGCCCTTTTCCATGATGAAATGCCGGTCGGCGATCTTCTTCAAGGCCTGCAGGTTCTTGTCGATCAGCAGGATCGACTGGCCCTCGGCCTTCAGCGTTTCGATGACCGACCAGATTTCCGCGCGGATCAGCGGGGCGAGCCCCTCCGTCGCCTCGTCGAGGACGAGCAGCTTCGGATTGGTCATCAGCGCCCGGCCGATCGCCAGCATCTGCTGTTCGCCGCCCGACAGCGAGCTGCCGATCTGGGCGTGCCGTTCGCCGAGGCGGGGAAACAGGTCGTAGATGCGATCGAGCGACCATGGATTGCCACGGCGAGCGCGGTTCGCCGAAGTGGCGATAAGGTTTTCGCGGACGCTGAGCGTCGGGAAGATCTGCCGACCTTCCGGCACGAGGCCGATGCCCAGCTGGCCGACGCGGTGCGGCGAGAGGCCGGCGATCTCGGCGCCCTCGAAGGTGATGCGGCCGGTGCGGGCCTGGGTCAGGCCGAGGATGGAGCGCACCGTCGTCGTCTTGCCCATGCCGTTGCGGCCCATCAGGGTCACCACCTCGCCGGCGTCGATCGCAAGGTCGACACCGAACAGCACCTGGCTGCGGCCATAGAAAGTCTCGACACCGGAGAGCGCCAGCATCACGCTGCCTCCTCCTCGCCGAGATAGGCCTCGCGGACGGCCGGATCGGAGCGGATGTCTTCCGGCTTGCCGGTCGCGATCGCCCGGCCGTAGACCAGCACCGTGACCCGGTCGGCGAGCGCGAAGACCGCGTCCATGTCATGCTCGATCAGCAGCATCGTCACGGTGTCGCGCAGTGTCGACAGGACCTCGACGACGAAGGCGCTTTCCTCCGGGCCCATGCCGGCCATCGGCTCGTCGAGCAAGAGCAGGCGCGGTTTCAGCACCAGTGCCATCGCCAGTTCAAGGCGGCGCTGCTGGCCGTGCGACAGGGCATGGGCGGGGCGGTTTGCCTGGTCGGCCAGGCCGACGCTTGCAAGCGCTTCGGCCGCCGTTTCGTTGAGGGTGCGGTCCTTTGCCACCGGTGCAAAGAAGCGGAAGCTGTGGCCGGCCCGTGACTGCGCCGACAGGGCGACGTTTTCGAGCGCGGTGAAGTCGGGAAAGATCGAGGTGATCTGGAATGACCGGACAAGGCCGCGGTGCGGCCGCTCGTGGATGCGCATCGTGGTGATGTCCTCGTCATCGAAGAGGATGCGGCCGGAATCCGGCGCGATCTCGCCGGAGAGCTGATTGATCAGCGTCGTCTTGCCGGCGCCATTCGGGCCGATCAGGGCGTGGATCTCGCCCTCGACGACGTCGAGGCTCAGGTCGTCGGTCGCCTTGAGCGCGCCGAAGGCCTTGGACAGGCCGATCACGTCGAGGAGCGGGCGCTCAGTCATCGCCGTTCTCCTTGCGGAACAGCAGGCCGTAGAGGCCGCGCCGGGCGAACAGGACGATCAGGATCAGCATCGGCCCGAAGACGATGCGCCAGTGGTCCTTCAGAAGCGGCATCGACAGGTCGCCGAAGATAACCGGCAGGTACTCTTCCAGCATCAGGAAGGTGGCGGCGCCGAGGATCGGGCCGGTCAGCGTGCCGATGCCGCCAAGGATCACCATGATCATGATGTCGCCGGACTTGGTCCAGGCCAGGATATCGGGGCTGACGAAGCGGGTGTGGTTGGCAAGCAGCACGCCGGCAAGACCGGCGCCGGCGCCGGCGATGACGAAGGCGGCGAGCTTGTAGCGGTAGACCGGATAGCCGAGCATCGCCATGCGCCGCTCGTTCTGGCGGATGCCTTGCAGCACGCGGCCGAAGCGCGAGGCGACAATCGCCCGGCAGAGCAGGAAGAAGCCGACCAGGAAGGCGAGGCAGACGAAATAGAAGGTCCGGTCGTTGTCGAGATCGATGAAGGGCATGTGGCTGCGGCCGGCGAACATGAACAGGCCGTCGTCGCCGCCATAGCGCTGCAGCGACACGAAGAAGAAGAAGAGCATCTGCGCGAAGGCGAGCGTGATCATGATGAAATAGATGCCGCTCGTTCTAAGGCTCAGCGCGCCGAGAATAAGCGCTGCGACGGCGCTCAACAGGACGCCGAGCGGCCAGACGATCGGCGCGAATTCCGTTCCGGGCAGGCCGAACAGGGCGGAGCCGTCATAGAAGTGAAACGACAGGATGGCGATCACATAGGCGCCGACGCCAAGATAGGCGGCGTGGCCGAAGCTGACCATGCCGCCATACCCTAAGATAAGGTCGAGGCTGATCGCGGCGATCGCGAAGATCAGGATGCGCGAGACGGTTGACGTGAAGTAGGCGTTCCCCATCGCCTCGGCGAGAAAGGGGAAGGCCATCAGGAAGACGAGCCCGATCACCAGGAACGGCTTTTCGTAGGATTTCGGCATCAGCGCGCCCCCGCCGCAGCCGGGAACAGGCCGGTCGGGCGGACGATGAGCACGACCGCCATCAGCAGATAGACCAGCATCGAGGACAGTCCGGCGCCGATGCCGTCGGCCTCGGCGGGGGGGAGAAACAGTTTCAGCATATCAGGCAGGAAGGCGCGTCCCAGCGTGTCGACGACGCCGACCATGAGCGAGCCGATCAGCGCGCCGCGGACAGAGCCGATACCGCCGATGATTATGACGACGAAGGTGAGGATCAGGATCTGTTCACCCATGCCGACCTGGACCGACACCAGCGGTCCGGCCATCGCACCGGCAAAGCCGGCAAAGACGGCACCGGCTGCGAACAGGGCGGTGTAGAGCAGGGCGATATCGACGCCGAGTGCAGCGACCATCTCGCGATTGGTGGAGCCGGCGCGGATCAGCATGCCGACGCGGGTCTTGGCGATGACCAGCCACATCAGGATCGCAACGAGGATGCCGGCTGCGATGATCGCCAGCCGATAGACCGGATAGGGGATGCCGGGAATGATCTCGACGGATCCGCGCAAGGCGTCCGGCACATCGATAAATAGCGGTGTGCGGCCCCAGAGCATCGTCACCGCCTCGTTGATGAAGAGGATCAGCCCGAAGGTCGCGAGCACCTGATCAAGGTGTTCGCGGGCGTAGAGCCGTCGGATAACGACCACCTCGATAACGACCCCGGCAAGAGCGGCCGCGGGCAGGGCGGCCAGCAGGCCGATCAGGAACGAACCGGTCATCCCCGTCACCGTTGCCGCGACGAAGGCGCCGATCATGAACAGCGAGCCGTGGGCGAGGTTGATCACGCCCATGATCCCGAAGATCAGGGTGAGGCCGGCTGCGACCAGAAACAGGAAGATGCCGAGTTGCAGCCCGTTCAGGACCTGTTCGACGAAGAGGAGCATTTAAGTCGAGATTCCCCCGCAGGAAACGTGATCAATTCCTTGATGCCTCAAACCGCGCGCCAACGGTGCGCGGCCCCCACCCCGACCCTCCCCCACAAGGGGGGTGAGGCGCGGTCCGCGTCAGCGGACGAAATGCGTTAGCATTTCGAGTGCCGAACGCGCGAGGCCCAAAGCCGAGCGCCGGGGAGCGATAGCTGCGCGGCACGTTGCTTTGTCTCCCATTTCATTTGTGGAGGGATCCAGCGGCGAAGGAGCAGGTGGAAGATTAGCCGCCCTCATCTTACTGCTTGCCCTCCCTCCCCCATGTTGGGAGGAGGGAGGAGTGAGGCTGCTGCCACGGTCCGCGATCACACCCCGCGATCACGTCCGGGCGCTACTCCATCGCGCAATTCTGGTGATAGGCATCGATGAGGTCTTCGGCGATCAGGCCGGTGGTGACGAGCTGAAGCTTGCCGTCGGGGCCTTTCTCCGCCTTCAACGCGTACCAGTCGTTGATCGGATGGTTGTTGTTGGCGAACTTGAACTCGCCGCGAACGGAGTCGAAATCCGCCGCCTTCATCGCCGTGCGGAAGCCGTCCTTGTCGTCCATCACCTTGCCGCCGGTCTTGGCGAGCGCGCTGGCGATCAGTTTGGCGGTGTCGTAGCCCTGGCTGGCATAAGGGGTTGGTTCGCGGTCGTATTTCTTCCGGAAACCGTCCACGAAGGTCTTGTTGGCGGCGTTGTCGGTATCGGTATTCCAGTGGCTTGAGGTCGCAACGTCCAGAGCCGCGTCACCGACCGCGCCGAGGATGCGCTGCTCGAGGCTCGGCGAGGAAACGATAAGCGGAATCTCGCCCTTCAGACCGGACTGGTCATACTGTTTCATGAAGTTGATGCCCATGCCGCCCGGCAGGAAGTAGAAAACCATTTCGGGCTTGGCCGCGCGGATCTTGGCAATTTCGGCGGCGTAGTCGGTCTGGCCGAGCTGGGTGTAGATCTCGTCGACGATTTCGCCGTCATAGTAGCGCTTGAAGCCTGCGATCGAATCCTTGCCGGCTTGATAATTCGGCGCGAGGACGATGGTGTTCTTATGGCCGGACGCGGCCGCCGCCTTGCCGGCTGCCTCATGCAGGGAATCGTTCTGCCAGGAGACGACGAAATAGTCCTCGTGGCATTTCTCGCCGGCGAAGATCGATGGCGCTGAGTTCGGCGAAACATAGAACCGGCCCGCGCCCAGCGTCATCGGCGCGACGATCGGCGAGATGTTGGAGAAGATGATGCCGGTGATGAGCTCGACATTGTCGCGCTTCAGCATCCGGTCGGCGATCTGCTGCGCGTTCTCGGGCTTCAGGCCGTCATCCTCGACGATCAGTTCGATATCGGCGCCGCCGAGCTTGCCGCCTTCCTCGTCCATGGCGAGCAGGAAACCGTCGCGGACATCCTCGCCGAGATAGCCGGCCGGTCCGGACAGGGTGGTGATCATGCCGATCTTCACCGGGTCTTCCGCAAGCGCCGGAGCGGCGACGAGCGCCGTGCCGAGGCCGAGCGCGGCAAGGGTCAATCTGGATACCATAGGTTCTCTCCCGTTTCTTTTCCGAAGTGCTGGAAAGCAATCCGATCTTTCGGACGGCCGCCCGTTCGTATTTTTTAGTTTATACTTAAAGGATCTGTGATGCGCCCGGTCCTGTCAATCCGTCTTGAAGGCGGCCGTCTCGAATTTGGCCGTCTCGAATTTGGCCCTCTCGAATTCGGCCGGGATCGCCCGCCCGCGGCGACGCGTCCCTCCAAGGCCATCGTCGAAGCGCCCTTTGAAATCTCGCATTCTCCGCCGCAAGCAGGCTTCCCCAAGGAGTCTCAGTGGATTCAGTCGACTGTTTCCCAGACGAGATTAGCGGGCACCGCCTGGCGTGTCGATCGCTTCGCCGGAATAGCGCAATAGAAAATTTGAATATCCAATCGGTTGATGAATGCTGAAATGCATGACCGATTGCCGGCGATTCGGGGCCCCGCCGGGGCGCACATGCGCGCCGTGCATTCCTGCCGGCCGCGCGATTGTGCGTGGAACGTCCGTTGCGCCTGTTGCGGGCCGGGCCGAACGGCGGATCATCCGATACACGCATTGATCCGTAGGGTGTCATTTGGCATCCGCCCGATTGCCCGAGGCTATTTGCCGGCGGACAGTTTTCGCGCAGGATAGGGGGCGACAGGACGGAGCAACAGGCGATGATCGCGACCAGCAGCAGCGCCGCCGGCGCACATGCCGCCGACCGGATGGTCCAGGCCGAACGACAGGGCCTGCGGCTCGCTATCCTGTGCCGCACCGTCGTGATCGCCCTTGCCGCGACCTACTGGGTCGGCGCTATTACCTCTACCGGCGGGGAGGTGCGGCCCGCCGCGCTCGCCATTCTGATCGGCCTTTTGGTCTTCGGAATCGTGACCTATCTGCTGATCGGCACGAAATTCGATCGCCGCTGGCTGAAATTCGCGATCTACGCCACCGATATCCTGGCCGTCTGCGCGCTCTTCGCCTTCGTGCCGCTGCGCTCGGGCGCGGAGGTTCCGCAGATCCTGGCCTTCCGCTCCTTCGGGATCTACTACCTGTTTCCCCTGATCGCGCTTGCCTGCCTGTCCTTGTCGTGGCGACTCGTCATCTGGTCGGGCGGTGTCGCGGTGGCCGGCTGGTGGGCGGCTTTCTTCTACGTCATCAGTGACATGCCGGTCCAACTCAACTGGGGCGACTTTCCCGAAAATGCCGATCTTGCCGACTATCAGGCGATCTTCCTGTCGGAGAATTTCGTCGGCGTCGGCAACCGGATCAGCGAGACCGGCATGCTGTTCTTTTCCGCCGCCATCCTGGCGCTTGCCGTCTATCGGGCGCGCCGGGTCTTCTTCGCCCAGATCCAGGCGGAGGCGGAGCGCGAGCGCGAGCGGCAGGCGCGCGAGCGCCTGTCGGCGACGCTTGGACGATACGTGCCTGAATCGATCGCCAACCGCCTGCTGGAGGACGAAAGCGCGCTGGCGCCGCAGGAGCGGCACGGTGTCGTGCTGGTCATGGACATCGTCAATTTCACCCGCTTCGCCAGCGATCGCACGCCGACCGAGGTGATCGAGCGGCTGAACGATTTCCTCGCCGGCGCCGCCGACGCGATCGCGGATCGGGACGGTGTCGTGATCCAGTTCACCGGCGACGGGGTGCTGGCGACCTTCAACGCGCCGATCGAGATCGCCCATCCGGAGACCGCCGCGATGGAGGCGGCAAGAGCGCTGGTCGACCAGGCGCGCGAGGCCGGCTTCGCGATCCGGGTCGGGATTGCGGCGGGCACGGTCGCGGCGGGCAGCATCGGGTCCGCGCGCCGCCGCGCCTTCACCGTCTACGGCGATACGGTCAACCGGTCGGCGCGGCTTGAAACGCTTGCCAAGCAGATCGACGCGACGATCGTCCTGGATGCCGATTGCGCTGAGGCGCTTGGCGGCGCTTACGCGATCGAGCCGGCGGGCGATTATCGCCTGCAGGGCTTCCCCGATCCGGTTCCCGTCTTTGTCCCGCGATCGGGGGAGGGGACGGCCGGCTAGCCGGCATCCGGCGCAACGAACAGTGCCTTTTTCAGGATCTCGCGAACGCTCTCGGGGATCGGCGCCGAGCCCCTTGTCTTCGGGTCGAAGAACACCTCGACGATCTCGAAGGTGGCGTGCGTCTCGCCGGTTTCGGCATGGCGCATCCACAGCTTCAGGTCGGCGCTCTTGGTGCCGATACGGGTGATGGCGGCATAGATGCGCACCAGGTCGCCGGCGACGAGTTCCTTGATGTAGTTCGTCGTGGTGCGCCCGGCGACGGTGTGGACGCCATGCTCGGTCAGCAGGCCGCTCAGCGGCAGGCCGAAGCGCGACCAGGCGTGGAAGGCGGCATCGTCGAACATCGGGGCGTAGTGGCGCACGTTCATGTGGCCGAACTGGTCGTGATGCCAGGGATGCACCACGGCGGAATGGACTTCGATCGGGTCGGACATGTCTTGGGAGCCTGGACGGTGTGGGCGCGGCGGCGCGAAGGAGGGCAGGCCTGTTTAGTCCGCTTCACCGGGAATGGCAAAGAACGTGCGGGCGTTTTCACCCAGAATCTTGCGCTTGTCGGCCGCTCCGATCCGCTCGCTGCCGCGCACCAGCGCGCCCATCTCCTGTTCGCCGAGCGGGAAGGGATAGTCGGTGCCGAACATGACGTTGTCCGCCCCCATCACGTCGACGAGCAGGCGCAGGGCGCCGTCGTCGAACACGGCGGAATCGACATGGATGCGGTCGACATAGCTCGACGGCGGGTTCGGGCAGTCGGCGCGGACGATGTCGCGGTGGCGCCAGGCATTGTCGACCCGGCCGAGCAGGTAGGCGAAGCTGCCGCCGCCATGGGCGAAGCAGATCTTCAGTGACTTGGGCAGCCGCTCGAAGGCGCCGGACAGGATCAGGCTGAGGATCGACAACTGCGTCTCCGCCGGCATCGCGACAAGCCATTGCAGCATCCACTTGTCCATGCGCTCGCGGCCGAGCATGTCCCAGGGATGCACCAGCACCGGCGCGCCGATTATCGCGCAATGCTGCAGGAAGGCGACCAGCGCCTCGTCGTCGAGGTCGCGCCCGCCGACATGGTTGCCGATCTGGATGCCGAGATGGCCGTCCGCCATCGCCCGCTCGGCCTCGCGGCAGGCAAGGTCGGTGTCTTGCAGCGGCACCTGGGCAAGCGCGAACAGGCGCCTTGGCGCCTTCGCGGTGAGGTCGAGCGCGGCGTCGTTGAAGATGCGCGCGCAGTCGGCGGCTTCCTGCGGCTTGCGCAGATAGGCAAACAACACCGGCGTCGCGCACAGGATCTGCATGTCGACGCCGTCGCGGTCCATCTCCTCAAGCCGCTTTTCGGCGTTCCAGCAGGCCGAATAGACCGGCCGGAATTCGGCCTCGCCGACCATCACCATCGCCTTGCCGTCGCCAAGCGGCTTCATCCAGGGCCAGTCCGGCGTGCCGAAGCGTTCGGCAAGATCCGGCCAGGTCTCCGGAAAGAAATGGCTGTGCATGTCGATGACGGTCATGACGGGGCACCCTACGTCAGATCTCGGCCCAGCCGGGCGGTGGAACCCGTCCGGGGTGAACCGCGCTGCATTGCGGGCAGGTGCGCGCCTTTTCGTCGGAATAGAACGCGTCGTAGAGCGGCGGCAGGTCCTTGACGATGTCCTTGACGGCGACCTCGATGCGGTGGACGCGGGCGCCGCAATCGAAGCAGAACCACTCGAACCCGTCCTTCATGCCGGCTTCGCGCGGGCTTTCGACGACCAGCCCGATCGAGCCCTCCTGCGGGCGCTGCGGCGAATGGCGGACATGGGCGGGTAGCATGAACACCTCGCCCTCGCGGATCGGCACGTCGTAGATCTTCCCGTCCTCGGCGATCTTGAGGATCATGTCGCCCTTCATCTGATAGAAGAACTCCTCGACGGGGTCGTCGTGGAAGTCGACGCGACCGTTCGGGCCGCCGACGATCATCACGATCATGTTCGACTTGTTGTCGAACAGGTGCCTGTTGCCGACCGGGGGCTTGAGCAGATGCTCGTTCTCCCGGATCCATCCCTGGAAGTCGAACGGCTTCAGTGTCGGATGGATATCCATCGCCTTTTTCCTCGCGTTTCCAGTGTATTGACGGTGTTGCTTACGAATTCGAATCCGGCTTGTAGGCAGTCGCCGACAGCTCGACCAGCAGGTTGGGATGGGCGAGCTGGTGGACCGCGACGGTGGCGCGCGCCGGGCCGGAATGGTCGAAATACTCCGCATAGGCCGCGTTGAAGCCGCCGAAATCGTTCATGTTGACCAGATAGGCGGTGATATTGACGACGTCCTCGAGCCCGGCATCTTCGGCTGCCAGGATGTCGCGGATGTTCTCGATCACCGCGCGGGTCTGGGCGCGGATATCGAGCGTGCGGGTTCCCAATGCGTCGACATCGGCGCCGGCGATCGAGTTATCGGCGCGCCGCGCGGTCGTGCCTGACACGAACAGGAAATCGCCGGCGCGCTTGAGGTGCGGATAGGCGCCGCGCGGTGTTGGTTTGCCGTCGATCAGATGCGCCTTGCTGTCCTGTTCACTCATCGGCCCGCCTCGTTCCCGATACGATCATTGCGCGGGCACGATCGCATGAATTGATATTCTGGAATAATGAAATTCCGCAAAATAGATATGAAATTATGGAATATCAGTGCGCTTTCGATGCGGGCGCCTCGGCCCGGATTTCGGCCCCGACAGCCCGCAGGGCCTCGATCATCGCGGCAGCGGCCGGCGAGGGGACGTAGCCCGTCCGCAAGGTGAAGCCGACCGGTCGCGAGGTCTGGTCGAGCAGGACCGGCAGACGCACAAGCGTTCCGTCGATCAGGTCCTGCCGGACGACATGGTAGGGCCAGACCGAAATCGAATCGGTTTCCATGGTCAGCCGCCGATTGGTCAGAAGCGAAACGGATTCCACGGTGGCCGGCGGCAGGGACAGGCCCGCGTCGTGAAAGACCTTGTCGAGTTGCCGGCGCAGGGTCGTTTCGTTCGGTGGCACGATCAGGTCGTAGGACACGGTATCGGCAAGCGTCAGGGACTTCGCGCCCGCCAGCGGATGGCCGGGGCGGACCGCCATGCAGGTCGCCTCCTCGAACAGGGTTTCCTGCTCGGTGCCCGCCCGGCCGCGATATTCCGGCAGGCGTCCGACGACGAGATCGAGATCGCCGAGCCTGAGCGAAGGCAGCAGCAGGTCATTGGTGCCCTCGACGACGGAAACGGTGACGCCCGGCCGGTTGGCCCGCAGCCGGGCGATCGCGGCCGGCAGCAGGCGGGCGGAGGCGGCAAGCAGGGTGCCTACGACGATCCGGCCGCCACGGCCCTCTTTAAGTTCGCGGATATCCTCGCCGACATGGCGCAGTTCGGCCATGATCAGGCTGGCGCGGCGACACAGGGCAAGGCCGTAGCTGGTCGGCTCGACGCCGCGGTTCGACCGGTCGAACAGAGTGACGCCCAAGGTCCGCTCGGCTTCCTTGAGCGCTTTCGTCGCCGTCGGCTGGGTCAGGTGCAGGCTTTCCGCGGCCACGCGGATCGAGCCGTGCCGTTCGATCGCACAGACAATCCGCAATTGTTTGATCGTCAGCCGGTCGGCGGCAATGACGGTGTCCAACGGCATCGCGTGGTCCCTGATTTGCGGCCCTATAGAACCGCAAATCGGGCTGTAAGAAAAGCGTTTGAAAACCGAAGGTTGCTGGGGCGTAAGGAGACGTCCTAGCTTGACGGCTTCATACAGTCCGCGAAAGCGTCGGCGATCGCCTGCAGCATATCGCCATACTGCTCCGGGCCCGCATCGACGCCCGCGCCGAGCGGATCGACGGTTCCGGTCCGGGCATCCGTTCCCTCGACCACGACATTGACGAGCTTCGGCGGGAATTGCGGCTCGGCGAAGACGCAGACCTGGTCGAAGCCGTCCAGTTGTGCGCGGATCTCGCGAAGCCGCTGCACGCCGGGCTGGCGTTCGGGGCTGATCGTGATCGCGCCTTCTGATGACAGGTCGAAGCGGGCGTCGAAATAGCGCAGCGCTTCGTGGAACGTGTAGTAGGGCACGGCCCGATGCGGCGCGAGTTGCTCGTTGATAGAGGCTTGCAGCGCCTCGAGATCCTTGTCGAGCGCCTCTCCATTGGCGCTGTAGGTCGCGGCGTTGTCCGGATCCAGCGTGCTCAGCGTCTCGACGATCTGCGCCACCATGGCCCGGGCATTGGCCGGGTCCAGCCAGATATGCGCATCGACGCCGCTGTGGTCGTGATCGTGGTGGGCATGCTCTTCATGATCGTCGTCGTGACCTTCGTGGGCGTGCTCGTCATGCGCATGCTCGTCGCTGTGGTCGTCATGGGCGTGTTCGTCGTCATGGCCCTCATGATCGTCATGCGCGTGCTCGTCGCCATGATCGTCGTGCTTTTCATGGGCGTGTTCGTGACCATGATCGTCATGGGCTTCATGGGCATGCTCTTCATGATCCTCATCATGATCATGGTGCGCGTGCGCCTCATCGTGCTCATCATGGCCGTCGTGATCGTCGTGCGCATGGTCCTCGTCATGCGCGTCGTGATCATCATGGTCGGCATGCTCGTCGTGATGGTCCTCATGATCCCCATGGTCATGACCCTCGTGGTCATGGTCCTCGTGATCCTCATCCTCCTCGTCATAGGACAACAGCACCAGTCCCGGCGCGTCGATCAGTTGGACGGACGTCGCATCCGGTCCGAGATTGGCGATCGCCCGCGTCAGGAAGGTTTCCAGTTCCTCGCCGATCCAGAACACCGCGTCGGCCTGGTTCAGCGCCTCGGCATCGGACGGCTTCATGGCATAGGTATGGGGAGATTCGCTGCCCGACATCAGGAGATGCGGCGTGCCGAGGTCTCCCATGACGCCGGCGACCAGGGAATGGACCGGCTTGATAGACGCGACCACATCCGGAACGTCTGCCAGCGTCGCGGTGGAGGAGAGGAGCAGCGCGGCAAGCCCGGCCGCGGCCGAATGGCGCAGGCGATACCGGAAACCGGGGCGTTCCGGCAGATTGCGAGACGGGCGGGTGAGAGACAGGCGAGCAGATGTCATGGGACCCTTCGTGCGGCTGGAATGACCGTTGATTTGATACCTTATAACAGCTGTAATACCATAACAATTATGCAATTGTGTGGCCTCACGCGATGACGGGACGGATCGGCGACGGGCTGGCCGCCGGGGCGCGGTCGAGCAATCGACCCGGGGTCGTCTGGCTGCCAGTGTGGTGCACGCGTCGACGCGTAGCGCAGGCGCCTCGACCCCAAGGGACCAGGGAGATTTTGGATGGCCGATCCGGTTTTGCGGCTCGATGAGAAGACCACGCCGCAAGCCGAGGGCGCCGACTTGCTGCTCAGTTGCCGTGACATCGGCGTTCGCCGGCAGGGGCGGTGGCTCATTCGCGGTGTCGATCTCGACGTGCGGCGCGGCGAGATCGTCTCGATCGTCGGCCCCAATGGCGGCGGCAAGACGACACTGATCAAGACGCTGCTCGGGCTGATCCGCCCCTCCAGCGGGCGTATCATGCGGGATGCGGCCATCCGCACCGGCTATGTGCCGCAGCGCCTGTCGATCGACCGGACGATGCCACTGTCGGTTTCGCGGCTGATGACGCTGGTGCGTCCGGCCCCGCGCGACAAGGTGCTCGCAGCCCTCGAGGAAACCGAGGTGGCGTCGCTTATCGATCGCGGCGTTCAGACATTGTCGGGCGGGGAGTTCCAGCGGGTGCTGATCGCCCGGGCGCTTTTGAGCGCGCCGGATGTGCTGGTGCTGGACGAGCCGGTGCAGAGCGTCGACTTCTCCGGCCAGGTTGCGCTCTACAAGCTGATCGCTTCGCTGCGCGACCGCTATGATTGCGGTGTCGTCATGGTCAGCCATGATCTGCATGTCGTCATGCGCGCGACCGACCGGGTGCTTTGCCTGTCGGGGCATGTCTGCTGCACCGGCAAGCCGGGCGACGTGTCGCGGAGTCCTGAATACCTGCGCCTGTTCGGACCGGTCGCCGCGGAAACCCTGGCGATCTACCAGCATGCGCACGATCACGAACACGCCCCGTCCGGCGAAATCGTCCGGGAGGACGACACGGCAGGCCCTGCCTGACGTCCGGCTCGGGGTCGGGAAAGAACCGCCGCAACGGAACCGGAACGAAACGCAATGCTCGATGACTTCTTCGCCCGCGCGGTGATCGCCGGGATCGGCGTGGCGCTGGTCGCCTGTCCACTCGGCTGTTTCATCGTCTGGCGGCGGATGGCCTATTTCGGCGACACGACCGCGCATGCCGCGCTGCTTGGCGTGGCGCTGGGGATTCTGGGCGGCATCGGCCCGACGGGCGGCGTGTTCGTCATGACGATCGTGGTGGCGCTGCTGCTGGTGGCGCTTCTGCGGATTGCCCGGGTCGCGAGCGACACCGTCCTCGGCATCCTGTCCCATGCCGCCCTGTCGCTCGGCCTCGTCGTGCTCGCCTTCATGACCTGGGTCCGGGTCGATCTGATCGGCTATCTGTTCGGCGACGTGCTGGCGGTCGGCCGCGGCGACGTCCTTGCGATCTTCGCCGGCGCGGCGGTGGTGCTCGTGGTGCTGGTCCTGATCTGGCGGCCGCTGGTCGCGGCCACTGTCGACCGGGATCTCGCCCAGGCCGAGGGCGTCAATGTCGCGGCGGTCGAACTGGTCTACGTCCTGCTGATCGCGATCGTCATCGCCATATCGATGAAGATCGTCGGCATCCTGCTGGTGACCTCACTGCTGATCATCCCGGCGGCGGCGGCGCGCGGCTTTGCCGCGACGCCGGAGCGCATGGCGGTGATCGCGGCGGCAATCGGTACCGTTTCCGTCGTCGCGGGCCTGTTCGGATCGGCGACATGGGACACGCCGGCCGGGCCGTCGATCGTCGTCACGGCCTTCCTCCTGTTCCTGATCTGCGCGGGCGCCGCGACGCTCTACGAGACGGCAAGGCACCGGACGGGTTGAGGTTTCGAACCGCGCTTGCCGAGCATGTGTGCTCTGCCTAAGCATGATGACGTTGCGTAATGATTCGTCTGGCATGGTCGTTTTAAGCGGATTGCGGCCATGGGGCACTCCCCTTCGCCACCCCTCGGCTGTCATGTCCGGACTTGTTCCGGGCATCCATGAACACCGCCGTCAGAATGGACGCCAGCGACTGTGTTCATGGATTGCCGGGACAAGCCCGGCAATGACACTGAGAGAGTGGGGGGCGGCAGGACTCAATCCGCTACCTCGTCATCCCGGAAGTCGCGACAGCGACTATCCGGGATGACGAGGGAGAGGGGGGCGTATGTCGCCAAGCTGAAACCCAAAGCCCGGTATCGCCGAACCCGACAACCGTACTTGTGAAGCCGGGATTCCCCACAAAGACGGTTGACCCGTGCCGCGCCCGCGTGCATCCAACACGCAGGTGTGCAAACAGGTTTCGGGGCCTCGATGGGGCGTGTTCCGCGTATGGCGATCCGTTTCAGCGCCGCAGTGATCGGCGCGCTCGCCATGGTCGTGTCGGCGGGGTCGGAGCCAGTGGGGGCGGAGCCGTTGCGGATCCAGTCGCTGGATGCGGCCGGCAGTATCGCGACGACGGGGCTTGAGCGGCTTGCCGACGACCTGCGGTCGGCGTCGGGCGGGGAGATCGACATTCAGGTGTTGCCGGCCGGCAGCGCCGTCGGACCCGCCGCGACGCTCGATATGATGGCAGCCGGCGCGATCGACGGACATTACGGCTCGCCGGCCTATTTCGCGCAGAAAGATCCCGCCTTTGCCTTGCTCGGCGATACGCTGGCGCTCTATCCCGATCCGGCGGAGCGGCGGACCTGGTTCACCGAGGGCGGCGGGCTGGAACTGGCCAGGGACCTCTATTCCGAACATGGCGGCCACCTCGTCGGGACGGTCTATTGGCCGGAGGAATGGCTCGTCTCCAATAAGGCGGCGAGCATCCTGGCGGATCTGTCGGGCGCAGTCGTCCGGGCGCCGTCCGGTCCGGTCTCGGACCTGCTTGAGCGCATCGGCGCCGAACCGGTGGCCCTGAGCGGGCGCGACAGCCTGGAGCGGCTGCAACGCGGGACGATCGACGCGGCGGACTGGTCCTCGCTGGCCGCGAACCTCGCCACCGGCGCCCATCGCGATGCGGGTTACGCGATCCGGGCGCGGCACTCGATGCCGGTCACCGATATCGTCATTGCCAAGCCGGTCTGGAAGCGTCTGTCGACGTCGGCGAAGCGGCTCTTCGAAAACAGGGTGCGGCAGTTTTCCCGGTCCCAGGAGGCGGCGTTCAAGCGGCAGGAGGCGCGCGCGCGGGCACGGGCCCGGCAGGACGGCGTCACGCTTCTGGAAATGTCGAAGACGTCGCAGGAGGCGATGCGCCGGCATTCGCTTGATGTGTTCGAAGCGCGCGGCGAAGCCTCCAACAGGGCGGCGGGCATGGCCGCCAGCCACCGCGCCCATCTGGAATCGCTCGGGCTTGTCGAACCCGGCGACGAAGCGCCGGCGAACTGATCTGGATATGCTCTATCTCAGACCTTTTCCTTGCCCTTCAGCGCCTCGATCAGCCGCTGGTCCTCAAGGTTCGGATCCTTGGAGAAGCGAACCTGGCCGTTGGCGTCGATCCAGGCCGACTGGAAGACGATCATCAGCGGCAATCGGTCGACATCGGGGACGATCAGCGTTTCCTTGCGCGACAGGGTGCGTTCCAGATAGTCGTCCGGGCCGAGCCGGCGCTGGATCAGAAGCTTGATGAGGTCGAGCCCGTCGACGACGGCGATCGCACCCTTCGACAGGCGCGGGTCGCAGACCTCCTGTCCGGCGGCGGCGGGCGCGTCGAACAGATAGGCCTCGTCGATGCCGTCGAGGCGATAGACGAAGCGGCCGTAGGGGTTGGTCGCGCCGGGTCCGAGGCGGAAGCGGAAATCTTCCTTCTGGCTCGACAGCGATGAGCGCGGAAAGGACTTCCAGGGCAGCGAGCCGATCGGCGTGTCGACATTGCGGTAGAGCAGTTCGTAGCCCTGCTGCTCGATGGAGGCCGGTTCGCTCTGCAGGACCGGAAACAGGTTTGACTGGAAGTAGTCGAAGGGCACTTCCCAGTTCGGATTGAGCACCATGGTCTGCATCTGGCCGGCGACCACCGCCAGGTTGTCACGCGGGCAGTTGGGCAGGATGCGCCATTCCCGCGCCGTCTGGCCCTGCTCGAACAGGCGCAGCAGGCCGTCGCCCTTGTTGGCGATCAGGATGCGGTCGGACAGTTCCTCCGGCATCCAGCGCAGCCGTTCCATCGACAGCATGATCTGCTCGATGCGGCGCTCGACGGGCACGTTGAGCGCCAGCAGGGTTGCCTTGTCGAGGCTGCCGGTGACCGGTATCGCGTGGCGGAACTGGAATTCGCGCAGCCGCTTCGAAAGCGCCTGATCGAGCATGTCGGCATCGCCGCGCGGCGGCTCATAGCCGGTTTCGATGTCGAGGCGCAGGCGCAGCGCCGGTATGCGCGGATCGCGTCCGCCCGGATCGACATCGGGACCGGCCGGGATCTGCCCCCAGCCGCCCTGGTTGCGGATCTCGACATAGTCGGCCAGCGCCGTCTTCAGAAGCGTGTATTCCGGGTTATAGGGCTCCCAGGCCGTGAAGAAGCCGTCCATGTCGGAGAAATGCGACAGGGCGCGCAGCACGTTCTCGCCGTCGATCGCCTTCCGCGGCATGTAGAGATCCGGATAGACCATGCGCGGCAGCACGCGGCCGACCTTGATATCGGCGGCCAGCAGCAGGAAGTGGGAGGCAAACCAGGTCTCGATTTCGGCCAACCGCTCCGGCGAGGCGGTCTCGATCTCCTCGGCGAGGTCCTCAAGATATTCGATCGCATAGTAATCCGGATCCAGGCCGTCGAAATCAGCATCGATCATCCGGATGATCAGGCCGCGCGGGCGGTCGGTGCCGATGAAAAGCGGCATGGCGTCGTCGGATCCGTAGTAGCGGATCAGGTCGTCGCGATGCTTCTCGATCGGCAGGGCGAGACGGGTTTCGTCGGCGAGGATCGACCGGACGCTGGCGATAAGCGGGGCCGGATCGGTGTTCGTCTGGGCGGTGGCCCGAGTGATGCCGGCAAGAGCGATCACCGCGCCGATGGCTGCGGTGGCCAGCACGTTTCGCAGGTTGCGACTCCGCAAAGCATCCATCGTGAGCAGCCTAACGATTGCCGATATCTGATGAATGTAGCGGCCCAGCGCGTCTTGTCACCTGCCAAGTGCCGACTGAATCGATACACTCCGTTCGAAGCAGGCCGTCGGCGTATCCGATCGATGCCTGCACGAGAGTGGCTGCGGGGGGAATTCAGACGTGGGTCGAACCGTTTATGGCGTGTTTGCCATTGTTTTGATTGCCTTCGCGCAGATCGGTCCGCCGACGCGAGCAAACGCCGAACCCGTCGGCATAGCGGTTGAAAACAAGACCGTGCCGAGCCTGTGCTCGGAGGTCGACAACGTCTATGTGGCGTTGACGGGCGATGGCGTCTCGCGGTTTCGCGTGGCGGCCCGGCATCCGGCGTACATCGGCACGATCGTCGCCGATTCCTCGGCCGCCGACTACACCGATTGCGACCGCAGCCAGGAGCAGTATTTCGAGTTTGAGACGCGCCGGCAGACGCTCTACGAGGACCGGTCCTGGTGGCTGATCGGCTATGTGTTCGAGCGCTACTGGCGCACCAAGGACGTGCCGGTGCGGGTCGGCGGGTCGGTCACGCACGGGCTGCACATGATCCAGCTCTGGCGGCAGGGGCCGAGGGGGCCGGAGGAGATGCTCGTGCTCTATCCGCCGGACGGCTACTGGCGCTTGCGTCCGCTGAGTCCTGCCCATCTGAAAGGCACCGCCTATGGCAGTTCGGTGCTGATCGGTCCGGTGGAGGAGGCGGCGCGGCCGCTCGTCGAGATAACGGACGTCACGTTCGACCGCGAAGCGTTGCGGCTGACCATCGCCTTCGATCGCGGCGGCTCGGCGATCGTCGATCTCGTCGCGGCGGAAGAAAGCGGAACCGTCCTGGACGTGTCCGTCGCCGGTCTGCCGGAGGGGCCGGCGTTCGCGGGTTTGAGGTCGATGTATGTGATGCCGATCGATGCGGATGTCGCCGAGGTCGGCTGGCGGACGGTGGAGGGCGGTTTCTGGCGGTTCGAGCCGATCCCGGACTTCAAACAGGCCGACGATGTCGAAGCGCTGTGGCTTGGCCGGACGGTCGTCTCCCGGCACAACACGAGCGCGCCGGATATCGTGTTCGACCGGTTCTCGGGCCGGTGAGCCCGGGCGCGCCGCCCTGTATCGCCCGTCAGCACCCCTCCAGCATCTCGGCGACCGGCCGGCGGTAGATATCCTCCAGCGCCTCGGTCGTGCTGTGCAGGCTGAAGTAGCCCTCGCTGACCCATATGCCGAACTGCCACACGGGGGTGCGGCGATCGGCCGTGACATGGCTTGAGAAATCGAGCATCCAGCGCCGCAACAGCCGTCCGTCCGGCGACAGCCGGTCGACCGGCGTGGTCAGGACGCCGTCGATGAATGCGGCTTTTGTCCGCGAGAAGCCGATGAGATCGCACAGCGCCTTTGTGCGCCGGTCGATATCGCGATTACGGATACGCACGTCGTCAGGGCAGGGGATCCAGAGCGCGTTGATCGCCGCGGCAATCTGGTTGCGCTGCTCGACAAGGGTCAGGCCGGCGCGTTCCTGAGGTGTGATGGCCGGACCGACCCGCATCCGCTGCGGGACGAGGTCACAGGGAATGATCGACTTCTGCGGAAACCGCTCCGCGACCTTGGCCCACATGAGACGGACCGGGTAGATATCGAGACCGAACTTGTTGGCGACCGTCACCACGGAGGTGCCCGGCTTGCTCATATCCTCGCGTTCGGTGAAATCGAGCCGGCCTTCGCTCGCCATGAAGAACATATGCGGCTCGCCGCGCTCCAGCGTCGCCTCGAGGTCCTGGTAAGCCTTGAGGATGCCTTCGGGCGTGTAGGTGTCGATCTGCGACATCCGGCAGCGGGAAAAGAACTCGCGATTGACGTTGTCGGGATGCATCAGCAGGTGCAGCGCCAGTTCGCCGGAATGGATGGTCTGTATCGCTTCCCAGACGATGGCCGTGGCGGGATGGCCGTTCGCGGCGGCCAAAAGCGTCGCCAGGATGCCGAGATCGAAGGTCGTCTGGTGGTTGGTCAGGAAGATCTTCGGTCCGGGCGGGATCGGTTCGAGGAGTTCGATCCCGTCGAGCGCGATGGCGTAGGTGATGCGGCCGATCTCGTAGCGGTAGTCCTCGCCGCCGGTAATGTCCTTGATAACCGGATCGAGGTGAGGTCCGCCCGGATAGAAGCCGGCCTCGAGCGTGACCGGCTCTGGCCCGACATAGCGCAACGGATTGATCTTGTGGCGTTTCGTATCCAGCATCGAGCGAATATGTGGGTTGCAAAAGCAAAGGGATTTGAAAATACGATTTCGACTATACGTCCATTGATTGCCGATTTTACAAATAGATACAATACCGGACTGGAATCCGGTATCGAGATTGCCGCATTGTCGCTTAATCCGGGTGGATTGTCGGCAGCGAAGGGCGCAAGACCAATCGGCGTCGCAGACAGGGTCGTCCGCATTGCCGTTTTCCTGATCGGGACATCGTCGCACGAGATGCCGAAGTTCAGCTACAAGGCCCTGGATTCCTCCGGGACACTGCTTTCCGGAGAGCTTGACGCGGAGTCGCGCGGCGACGTGTTCGGCCGTCTCGAGACGCTTGGCCACATGCCGATCGAGGCCGTCGAGCTGAAGGGCGCGGCGGCATCGGGCCGCAGCGGCTTCGGGCTGTTCTCCTCGCGGCCGGGCCGGGAAGAGATCACCGAAATCACCCGAGACCTGGCGATGCTCTTGAAAGGCGGCGTCAGCCTGCACGAGGCGCTCAATCTGCTTGCCAAGATGGGCGGCAAGGCGCCGCTGCGCAACCTGATGGCGTCGCTGCAGAGCGAGATCGCGCAGGGCAAGAGCTTCGCCGAGGCGCTCAGCCCGCATGGCGACATCTTTCCGCAGACCTATGTGAAGATGGTGGAGGTCGCCGAATCCTCCGGCACGCTGGAGACGACGCTTGACACGATCGCCCAGGAGCGGGCCCGCTCGGAGGTGCTGCGCCGCAAGGTGACGTCGTCGCTGACCTATCCCTCCTTCCTCGTCGTTGGCGCGATCGGCGTGTTCTTCTTCGTCATGATGGTTGTCATCCCCGAGTTCCAGCGGGCGCTGTCGGGCTTCGCCGACAAGCTCGACCCCTCGGCGAAGACGATCTTCGCCATGTCGACCTTCACCCGCGACAATTTCGACTTCATCTTGATCGGCCTGGCGATCCTGCTCGGCGGCGGCCTGTTGGCGTCGCGCAGCCGCGCCTTCATCGGCTTCCTCATGCGCATGCTTGGCCGGCTTCCGGGCACCAAGCTGATCATCCAGTATCAGCAGACGGTGTTCTTCTGCTCGACGCTCGGCATTCTGCTCGGCAGCGGCGTCGACATCACCTCCTCGCTCAGGCTGGTGCGCGACATGTTCCGCGATCCGAAGACCGCGGGAAAGGTCGACAAGCTGATCGCCGAGGTGCGCCAGGGTCACCGGGTCAGCGATTCGCTGTCCGGCCTCGATCTGCTGCCGCCTTACGTCATCCCGATCCTGCGTGTCGGCGAGGAGGCCGGCGAACTCGATACGATGGCGACCCGGATCGGCGGATTTTACGAGGACCGGCTTGACAGGGCCCTTACTCGCCTGACATCCATACTCGGACCCACGATACTACTCGCGGTGAGCCTCATGATTGCCTGGCTCATCGTGACCGTCATCACCGCCCTAATCAGTGTAAACGACCTATTGGTGTAAGCGTGCTAAGACAATCGCAACTCATCTGGCGGAAGACGGGGGCAATGAAACGCAAGCGGGACTTGCAGACGCGGACCTTGCATACGGACAACCGGCGCAAGCGGGACAGACGGGGCGGCTTCACCCTCGTCGAACTGCTGGTTGTGCTGGTCATCCTCAGTCTGATCCTCGGACTGGTCGGACCCCGGGTGCTGTCCTATCTGTCGGATGCCAGGTCCAAATCGGCGGCATTGCAGATCGAGGCACTGGCTTCAGCGCTCGACCTGTTCTACCTCGATACCGGTCGCTATCCTTCCACGTCAGAAGGGCTGGAAGCACTGGTTGTCAAGGTGCCCAATGTCGACCGATGGAACGGGCCGTATCTGAACCAGACGTCGGTTCCGCTTGATCCCTGGGGAAATCCTTACGAATACCGCGCACCCGGCGACGGCGGTCCCTATGACATCGTCTCGCTCGGCGCGGACGGCCGCAAGGGTGGTACCGGGGATGCCGGGGACATCGAGAACAAGTAGGCCGGCGTCTGCGCCGATCCGCTGCAAGCCAGACCGATCCCGCTCGCGCCGAACCGGTCGCAAGCGGCGCGGCGATGGCTATGCGCTGCTGGAGATGGTCGTCGCACTGGCGATCTTCGGTCTGGTGGCCGCGCTCGTCCTGCCGCGGGTCGATCGCGATCCGGGACCGGCCGCGCTTGAGGCGAAGGCCTATGATATCGCCGCGATCTTCCGGGACGACCGGAACACGGCGATGCTCTCGCGCAAGGACGTGGTCAGCGTCATCGATCTGAAGCGCCGCCTGGCGATTTCGGGCGCCGGCAACGGTGCGGTCCGGGTGCCGGACACGGTCGAGATGGATCTGGTCCAGTCGGAGGCCGAGATACGCCCCGAAGGCGGTGGTTTCCGGTTCTATGCCGACGGCCAGGCCTCCGGCGGGGCGGTAACGCTCAGGCGCGGCAATTACGGCTACCGGGTCAGCGTCAACTGGCTGACCGCGGCAATCGATGTCGAGCCCGTGGAGGCGGTGGTGGCAGCGCAATGACGGCAGGCCGGTCAAGATCAGCCTATCGAACGGGACGTCGGTCCGGCGCCCGGGCAGGGTTCATGATGCTCGAGGCCCTGATCGGTGTCGCCCTGATGGCCTTCGTGCTGGCCGCCCTGCCGGCGGGCGTGGTGGTGTCGCGCCAGATGGTGCAGAAATCAGCCGATGTGGTCGGCGGTCGCCTGGTCGCCGAAGCGGTGCTGAACGACGAATATGCCGGCGCCGTGCTGGAGGCGGGCGTGCGCAGCGGCGTGCTGGACGGGTATGAATGGACCGTGCTGGTGCGGCCGCGAGTCTCGCTGCAGACGGCGTTCAAGGGCAATGCCCGCTGGGTTCCCTATGACGTGATCGTTTCAGTGACCGTGCCGCGCGGTCGGCGGATCGTCGTCGAGACAATTCGATTCGGACGAAGCTGATGGTCCGGCGCACCAAACGGCTTGGCGACCGGAGGGGAGGCTATGTGCTGATCGAGGCGATGGCGGCGCTCGTACTGTCGGGCCTGGTGCTGGCCTCCGTGCCGATCGCCTCGGGCATGCTGATCCGCTCGTGGCAGTCGGTGACAAGGGGATCGGACCGTCTCGACCAGCTTGCGACCGGGCTCGGGGTGGTGCGCCGGGAGCTTTCGGTGATGCAGCGCACCCGCTTCGCGCCCAAGCGCCGGAACCGGGGCGATGACGGCCCGCCGGTCTTCATCGGCACGCCGGATACGGTCGGCATGGTGCTGCCGGGCGATGCCGTGCGCACCGGCCCGAATGCGGACAAGGGCGACCGGATCGTCATGTTTACCGTCGAGCCGGGCGTGCAGGGGGCGACGCTCTTGCGCGGCTCGACGCCGTATCGGCCGGAACTTACCGGCTTCGAGACGGTCCAGTTGCAGGACCCGGTGATCCTGCTGGATGGCCCGTGGCGCTACCAGTTCCTCTATGCGGCGGCCGACAAGGAACGGCTGCAATGGCTGCCGGTCTGGGACCGGGAGGAGCGGCTGCCGGTCGCCATCCGGCTCGACGTGGTCGACAACGCGACCGGCATCCGGGTCATCCCGCCGCTGATCGTTCCGCTGCAGATCACTGCCGAGCCCGGCTGCATAGACAGCGACCTGGGGCCTTGCGGAAAATGAGCGGGCCTGAGCGACACATGATTGGACCCGGGCGACAGATGACAGGACCTTGCGCAAGACGGGGACGCCCGCACCGCCGCCGCGCGGCGGATGGCGGCTACGTGACCATCATGGTGCTGACGGTCGCAGCACTCCTGGCCGCGCTCGTCTCGGCGACGATGCATGTCGCCCGGCCAAGCGTCGGGCAGGCGCTTGTCAGCGTCGACGAGTTGCAGGCGAACGGTCTTCTGGAGGCCGGCCTTGCCTCGGCCGGGTATGTCCTGTTCGCCGCCAAGAAGCCGGCCGACAAGATCGAGGGGGCGGTGTTTCCCTTCGAGACCGGCGCGACGCGTGTGTCCGTACGCAGTGAAGCGACGCGCATCGATCTGAACGGCGCCGAGGCGAAACTGCTGGAGGGGCTGTACAAGGCGTTCGGAACCGGGGCGATGTCGCCGCGCGCCTTCGCCTCGCGGGTGATCGACTGGCGCGACAGCAATTCAAAGCCGCGGGCGGACGGCGCCGAGAAGGACGAGTATTTCGCGCTCGGCCTTCAGTACGCGCCGCGCAACGCGCCGTTCCAGTCGGTCGGCGAATTGCGCCATGTCGCCGGGATGACCGATCAGGACGTCGAGGCGATGCGGCCTTTCATCACCGTGTTCAATCCGGACGGCTCGATTTCGCCGAAAAACGTCGATCGGCGAGTGCTGATGGCAGTGCCGCAGATGACGTCGGCCCAGGCCGACACCATCGTCGAGGCCTTCGCCAATCCGGATGCCAGCCAGGCCGAACTGAAGAGCGCCATCCGGTCCTTCAACAAGTTCTTAACCCTGAGAGGGTCCGATGTGTATCGGGTCAATGTCGAGGCGCGGCTCAACACCGGATATGCGAAGGTCGCCGAGGCCGTGATCATGGAAGGCAGCAACCGCTCGCCCTATCGGGTTTTGTACTGGCGGGCCATCCCCGCGCCGCCGGTGACGACCGCCCCGGGGACGGCCCCCGGGACGGCCCCCGCCGGGGCGGGCTGAGGAGCGGCACCGTGACGGCCGGCGAGATTGCAGTCGCGTTTCCCCTTTGGCGTGGGGTAGACTGGAGCCCATATAAAGGGCATTCGGTGACGCGGTATTCGCAAACCGGGCATGCGGAGAAGGCGCATGCCGATCCGGGCGGCAGTCCGGCGGCTATGCGCCCGCGGATCGCCCCAGCCCCGGTTCGGTTTCTCATGCGTCTGGATTCGGAACGTCGATGGTATCGGTAGCCGGCTTTTTCGGATGGTGGATTGACGAACTGGCGCGGGTGGTCTCGCCGCTGGTTGCAAAGCGCGTCAGCCGTCCCGCCTTCGTCGTCGTCCAGACGGGCGAGGGCTATTCCTGCCTGCGCTCCGGCCGCAAGGGCGTGACTGAGGTCGGCCAATTCGGCAGAGATTCCGGAAATGCCGAGAAGGTGCTGAAGAAACTCAAGAATCAGGCGGTCGAACTGCGCCTCGATCCCGATTTCGTGCTCGACAAGACGCTGAGCCTGCCGGCGGCCGGTCAGGAGTATCTGGACGCGATCCTGCGTCATCAGATGGACCGGCTGACGCCGTGGTCGGCCGACAACGTGGTCTATGATTACGTTGTGCTCGATACCAAGCCCGCCGGCGATGGCCAGGTGCCGATCCGGCTGGTCGCGGCCTCGCGCGACTTCGTCGCCGCCGCGCTCGCCCCGCTGGCCGAGCAGGGCGTCAAGCCCGGCAAGGTCGGCGTCGCCAGCGATCCGGCCGAGGCGGCAAGCCCCGTCAACCTGCAGGGATCGGGCCGCAACGAGCGGGAGATCATGGTCAAGCGGGTCATCGGCTGGTCGATGGCGACGGCGGCCGTGCTGCTTGTGCTGATCGGCGGGGTGCAGACCTGGCGGATGATCGAGGCAACTGGCGACAGCGAACGCATTCAGTCGGCGATCGACGGCCGTCGGGCGCTGATCGCCGAGGCGGTCGCCCGCACCACGGCGTCCGACGAATACAAGGCGCTGGCGGCGCGCAAGACCGAAGCGCTGCCGATGGTGGTGCTGCTGGAGGAGCTCTCGACGACGATCCCCGACGATACCTATCTGACCGAGCTCAATGTCGAGGGCGACACGGTTCGCATCAACGGGGTGTCGCGCGAGGTGACGGAACTGATCTCGCTGCTTGAGGATTCCGAAACGCTCGCAGACGCGAAATTCGCCGCTCCGACGACCCGGTCGGAGAACGGCCGGTCCGACAGTTTCCAGATCCTCGTGCAGATCGGCCCGCAGGACGCGGCGGCCGGGGCCGGTTCAGGCGGGAGCGTCCAGTGAGCACCGGCCCGGCAAGCTTCAACGTCAAGCGGTTCGGCGCCGTTGCGCTGTTGGCCGTGCTGCTGCTTGCCGGCGTGCTGTGGATCGCCTGGGCCAGTGTCGCGGTCAGCACGTTGCAGGCGCGGACCGCGCAGCAGGAGCAGCAGCTCGATCAGCTGATCGAGCGCTCGCGCAACATGGTCCTGCGCCAGGGCGGGGAGAGCGGCGAGGAGACGATCCGCGTCTATTTCGACGGCGATACGCCGGCAATCGCCGGCGCCGAGGTGCAGCATGCGGTCGACGAGATCGTCGACAAGGCGGGCGGACGCGTCGTCGAAAGCCAGGTGCTGCCGGTTGACCAGAGTGAGGATGTCGCGCACCGGATCGATCTCAGGGCGTCGTTCGAGGCCGATATCGACGCGCTTCAGTCGGCGCTTTTTGACATCGAGACGCATCTGCCGATGATGTTGATCCGGTCCATGTCCATCCGCTCCTTCGTGCGTCGGGGCGGCGGGGATGCGGACGAGGAGAACCCGATCCTGCAGGTAACGCTCGTCGTTTCGGGCTATTGGACGTCAGAGGCGGGATGAGACAGCGGAGCAAACACCGCCGGATCCGTTTGATCGCCGCCGGGCTGACCGCGGCGGGCGCACTTTCGCTTGCCGGCCTCGCGGTCGCGCAGAACCAGATCCCCGCGGCCGGCCTGTCGGGCATTCTGCTCGGCGCCCTCAATGATCGCAATCTCGACGATCTGACGCAGACCCGCGAGCGGCCGCTGTTCACACCGGCCCGGCATCCGCCGAAACCACCGCCGCCGCCGGTCAAGAAGGAACCGGTCGTCAAGAAGCCGAAGGTGGAAAAGCCGCCGCCACCGCCAAAGCCGCCGTCGCTGCGCCTTATCGGCGTGGTGATGAGCGCCGACGACAAGATGGCGATGGTGATCGACAAGTCGCGCAAGGTGAAGCGCATCGGTCTCGGCGATGAGTTCGAGGGCTGGACGGTCGCCAAGGTCGAGCCCGACATGCTCGAACTGACGCTCAAGGACGAGCGCAGCGTCTATCGGATGTTCCAGATGGACGCCGCTGCGGACGCGGATGCGCGAAGCGCAGTCGACCGGTTCCGGAACCGCCGCCGGGGGAACAACGCCGACAGGCCCCGCCGCTGATTTTACCGAAAGGCAGTTGGCCGCGCTCCGGCTGCCGTTACGTCGTGACGCGCAGGACTTCGGAAACCGAGGTGAGGCCGGCGCGGCATTTGGCCAGGCCATCCTCGCGCATCAGCGTCATGCCGGCCTTGCGCGCGCCAGCCTGGATTTCGGCCGTGTCGACCTCGTCGTGGATGAGCTGACGCAAGGCGGCGTCGAATTTCAAAACTTCGAAGATCGCGATCCGGCCGCGATAGCCGGTTCCGCCGCACCAGTCGCAGCCGCCGCCGGTGAACAGTTCCTCGCCGTCGCCGAGATTGAGCAGGCCACGCTCGATCAGCGCTTCGGTCGCCGGATCGTCGTGGGAGGCCGGCTTGCGGCAGCGTTCGCACAGGCGGCGGACGAGGCGCTGGCCGACGACGCAGCGCAGCGCGGAGGCAAGCAGGAAGCTCTCCACCTTCAGATCGAGAAGACGCGCGACCGCGTCGGCGGCGTTGTTGGTGTGCAGCGTGGTGAGCACCAGATGGCCGGTCAGGGCCGCCTGGACGCCGATCGAGGCGGTCTCGGAATCGCGCATCTCGCCGACCATGATGATGTCGGGGTCATGGCGCAGATAGGAGCGCAGGGCGCTTGCGAAAGTCAGGCCGATCGTTGGCTTGATCTGCGACTGGTGGATGCCCGGCACCTGGTATTCGATCGGATCCTCGACGGTCATGATCTTGCGCGAGGGATCGTTCAGGTCGGTGAGGGCGGCGGCCAGCGTCGTCGTCTTGCCGCTGCCCGTTGGGCCGGTCACGACGATCATCCCGTAGGGCTCGGCAAGCTGGGTGGACAGCGCCTCCAGGTCATGGCGCTCCATGCCGAGCTTGGTGAGATCGAGCGCGCGCGATTCCTTGACCAGGATACGGATGACGGCGGCCTCGCCATGCAGGGCCGGCATGGTGGCGACGCGCAGGTCGGCCTCGGTGTTGACGATCTTGACGCGGGCGCGACCGTCCTGGGGCAGGCGGCGCTCGGCGATGTTGAGGCCGGCGAGGATCTTGACGCGTGAGACGATGGCGCGGGCCATGCGGCCGGGCAGCGTCTGGTAGGGCCGCAAGAAGCCATCGACGCGCAGCCTGATACGCACCGCGTCGCGGGTCGGCTCGATATGGACGTCGGTGGCGTTCAGGTCGATGGCCGCCTCGAGCATAGCGTCGACCGCCTGGACGACCGGGGCGCCGCGGGCCAGATCGCGCAGGCGCTCGAGATTTTCGTCATTGACCGTTTCGGCGTCGGTTTCTTCCGCCTCGCCCGCGTCGTCCTGCTCGACCGCCTGCTCGGCGTCGCGCTCGAACAGCATGGCGATGTCCTCGAACGCCAGCACATGCAGGCTCGGCTTCTGGCCGAGCGCCAGGGTCATTGCCCGGATGGCGTCGCCATTGGCGGGATCGGCCAGGGCGAGGGCCGCGCGTCCGTCCATCTCGAAGGGATAGATCCAGGCCTCGCGCAGGAAGCGCCGGGACAGGCCCTTGCGGATCGGCGGCTGTCCGGTGACGGCCTCGATCTTGATGCGTGGCAGGCCGTGAAAGGCGGCGGTGGCCTCGGCGAGATCGGCGCCGGTGAGGATCCCGGCCTCCCAGAGCGCGGGGCAGGAGCGCCGCGCCGGCGCGCTCAAGCCGCCGAGTGCGTCCCAATCGACACGGTCGGAAAACTCTTTCGAGTTCCGCAGGAAAGCGACAAACGTGTCGTCGACATCAAGAATCGGGTCCGCTATCATTGTGCTTGGGAACGTGTTGGTCTTCGCGGAATTGCCACAATGATCAAACAGATAGTTTGCATCGGCGTCGGTGGCAACCGGTCGGTCGCGACGGCGGAGAAAAGAAAGGGTATTGCCAGCCGGACGCGTCCCGGCGTATTGGGCCGATAAAACGAAACGGGCACCAAAGAACGGGCACCAAAAAGAGCACCGAAAAGAACGGGGCGTCTTTCGAAACAGGGCCTCAACGAACGCGAAGGCCCGGCGGGACGGTAAAACGGGACGGCAAAAGGATCTGGGGCAAGGGTCTGGGCGGCGAGGGCCTGTTCTCGATCTGACTTCTCCAAGGGGCATATCGGCGAGTTTGTCTGCGCTTCGACGGGTTCGGCTTCGGGCCGGACGGATGGACAGTATGGAGGAACGCGGTCCCGGAAAGCCGGGGCGTGGTTCGCGAACGGGTCTGGTATGGACGGTCTTTGGGGCAATAGCCGGACGTGGCGGCCTGCGAACACGCGGATGCGGGGAAGCGTTTCGAGGAACGAATGCACGTAGGGCTAGTAGCGCGTATCGCCATTTTCGTGTTCGTGGGGCTGACGGCGGTTGCCTGTCAGACACGCGAGGAATTGTTCTCGGTCAGGGGATCGGGGCCGGCCTTCTTCGGCTCCGTCCTGAATGCCGACCTGACGGCCAGGGAGCCTGATCCCAGCGCCGGACAGCCCTACGGCATCCAGCGCGTCAGCGCCGACGGGCAGGTGCTGGAACAGGTCTATTCAGGCTACGACTATACCGGCGCGCAAGGCGCGGTCGATACCGGAGACGACCAGTCGGGCGGTAACGGCCAGCGCGCGCGCGGCGGCGGCAACGGCAATTACCGGCTGAATTTCGAAAACGCCCAGATCCAGGAAGTGGTCCGCGCGATCCTCGGCGACGCGCTGGGCGCCAACTATGTCATCGACCCGGAGGTCTCGGGCCGGGTGACGCTGTCCTCGGCGCGACCGATTTCGAAGGCGAACTTGATCCCGATCCTGGAATCGCTTTTACGGATGAACGAGGCCGCGCTCCTGACCGAGGGCGACTTCTACCGGGTCGTCTACGATTCTAATGTCGGTAACCTGACCGTCGGTGGGCCGGGGCGGTCCAACCCCGGCTACGGGCTTACCGTGCTGCCGCTGCGGTTCGTCTCGGCGAAGACGATGCTAGGCCTGATCGATGGCTTTGCGACGCGCCCCGATTCGATCCGCGTTGAATCGGCGAGCAACATGCTGCTGATCGTCGGAACGGCGGCGGAACGGCGCACCGCCGTGGAAACCGTCCTGAGCTTCGACACCGACTGGATGGCCGATCAGTCGGTCGCGATCTATCCCGTCCGCCAGGTCCGTCCGGAAACGATCATTCCCGAGCTTGAGCGCATTTTCGATGTGCAGGATGGCCGGCCGGGCGCCGAACTGATCCAGTTCGTGCCGATGGCGCGGCTCAAGGCGATCCTCGTCGTCTCCAGCCGCTCCGACCTGATCCGCCGGGCCGGCACCTGGGTGAGCCGGCTCGATCAGCAGAGTTCGGCGGTCGAGAACACCGTTCATGTCTACCGGGTGAAGTATCGCGACGCGCGGCTGCTCGTGGAGATCCTGAGCGGAGTGTTCGGCGGCTCGGTGATCACCACCAGCGCGCAGGATCCCGGCGCGCAGGTTCAGGAGGGGTTCGTCTCGTTCGAGAGCAGCACCGACGACGAGGATCTCGGCGAGGACGGCGACGAGGTGGAGGATCTGGCGAGCCAGACCGGCAATACCTTCGACCAGGTCTCCGACCCGATCGCCTCGACCGGCTCCGGCTCGGATCTGTTCAGCGGCGGCGGTGGCGGTGGCAGCGGGTCGGGCCCGCGCTTCAGCGCCGACACGGCCAACAATTCGGTGATCGTCTATGCCGACGGCGACACCTATCGCAAGGTGCTGGCCGCGCTCAGGCAGATCGACGTTCCGCCGCTGCAGGTCGCCGTCAATGTCGTGATCGCCGAAATCCGGCTCAACGACGAGCTGCGCTACGGCGTGCAGTATTTCATCCAGAGCGGCGATATCGGCCTGGACGACGATGTCGGCTCGATCGGCCTGTTCAACACGGTTGCCAACACGATCGACCGTCAACTGCCGGGCTTCAACTTCCTGATCGGCAGCGAATCGACACCGGACGTGATCATTTCCGCCTTCGACCAGATCACCGATGTCTCGGTGCTGTCGTCGCCCTCGCTGGTGGTCGTGGAGAACCAGTCGGCGGTGCTGCAGGTCGGCGAGGAAGTGGCGGTGACGACGCGCCAGTCGGAATCGGTCGTCAATCCGGATTCGCCGATCGTCAACGAGGTCGAGTATCGCGATACCGGCATCATCCTGAACGTGACGCCGCGTGTCGCCGAGAACGGGGTGATCTCGCTGACCGTCGCCCAGGAGATCTCCGACGTCATCGCCGGGCAGAACACGCTGACGCCGACATTCACCAAGCGCCGGATCTCCAGCCAGATCTCGGTCGCCAGCGGCCAGACGGTGCTGCTCGGCGGGCTGATCGACGAAGCCAACGAACTCGACGATTCCGGCATTCCCGGCCTGCACCGGCTGAAGGGGGTCGGCGGGCTGTTCGGCACCGACATCAAGAAGTCGAGCCGCAACGAGTTGATCGTGCTGATCCGGCCGACCGTGATCCGCCAGGGCCAGGACGCCCAGCATGTCGCGGAGGAACTGCGGGCGCGGATGTGGAATATGCAGAGTTCGGGGCTCGGCGTCCGGTGACGGCCTATGCAGCCGTGATGGCCTCGGTTTCGCCCTCGGCGCGGCGGCAGATGCGCGCGGGTGCCGTTGGCGCTGTCTTCGGGGCCGGCGCGGGGCTTGCGCTTCTGCCGGCATCGGATGGCGGGGTGGCGGTGCTCGGCGGATCGCTGCTTGCCGCCGCGATGGCCGCGATCGGCTATGAGGACGCGCTGCGGTTCCGGATTCCCGATGCCTGGGTCTACGGCGCGCTCGCGGCCGGGCTTGCCTATGGGGCGCTGATGCTGCCCGGTCCGGTCTGGAGCCTGGCCGGGCCGCTGGGCGCGTTTGTCTCGGCGGCATTGTGCGGCGGGGCCTTTCTTGCCGTCCGCGAAGGCTTCTTCCGGCTGCGCGGTATCGACGGGCTGGGGCTCGGCGATGTCAAGCTGGCGGCCGCCGGCGGTGCCTGGCTCGGTACCCAGGGCTTCGCCTTTGCCGTCCTGGCGGCGACGGCCGGCGCCGTTGCATTCGTTCTCCTGCGGGCGATGCGGGGCGCGGGATGGTCGGCCTCGCAGCGGATCGCCTTCGGTGCCTTTCTGGCGCCCGCGATCTGGCTTGCCTGGCTCGGCCAGCATCTGTGGATCGCTCATTTGGGAATTTTGGGCCCGGTTTCGGGTTTCGGAGGCTGATCGCCATGCGGATTGCGGCCAAAAAACAAGAGGGCAGGGCGATGAACGCGGGCTCTCCAGACGTCTTGCGTGCAATGGCCCGTCGCCTCGCGCGCGCGCGCTCAGGCTGGCTGGTGCTCTTGCTTGGCTGTGTGCTGGCGGTCTCGCAGGCGGCGCCGGTCAGCGCCGGCGGCTTCGAATCGGGTGTCGCGGCCTTCGATCGCGGTGATTATTTCCGGGCCGTCCAGCATTGGCGTCCGTTGGCGGAAACCGGCAACGTTAAGGCCCAGACGGCGCTCGGCCTTGCCTATTATCACGGTCAAGGCGTGCCGCAGGACTATGGCGAGGCCGCCGTCTGGTATCGCCGCGCCGCCGAACAGGGCTATCCTTACGCGCAAGGTCTGCTCGGATACCTCTTTTTTCTCGGACAGGGAGTGTATCAGGACTATATCGAGGCGCATCTCTGGCTGAACCTGGCCGCGGCCGGCCTGCCGCAAGGACAGGAGCGGGAACTGGTGATCACCCGGCGCGGTTATGTTCAGACGCTTCTGAGCCCCGACGAGTTGCACGCAGTTCAGCGCCGCGCAGCGGAGTGGATGCCGGCGCCGCCGGTTCCCGAAGACGTTCAGTAGCTAACGTCGAGCCTACCGAATTCCTGATCGATACTTCCGTTTGCGGTTTTTTCCCGCGCTGCCCGGCTATACCTGTCGGACAGGCGGTTCTTATTCGCCGAAACGACCGTCTAGGGTTGGCTAATATTTGATTTTAATTCGTTTAATGAATTTTTTATGTCGCAATGTCCAAGATATTATTAAGTATATATATTTTATGGTAGGCTATTTTCTGTCCTCTTTTGATAATTTCCTCTATCTTGCATCTAGGTTTTTAATTGGTTTCAGCGTCGAAAGTGGCGCGCGACGGTTGTAACGGTATTTTTATTGTCTTTCCCCGATCATCGGCGTATTTTCGGCGCCAACGCGAGGCTCCGTTCACACCGGGTTTGGGGTTTCTGTGTTCTGCGGCCCGGCGGTCGCGTGAGGTTTCAGAACGGAGTCGGGGGCATCGTGCCGAAAGGCTGAACCCAACGGTAAACAGAGGATTTGGAACCAGATGTTGCATACAGTTTCTTCTTCGTTCCGGCGCGGCGCCGGAATGGGGGCGGGTCTCGGCCTGGCCGCCGCGCTTGCGCTCGGCGCCACGTCTGCGCAATCGGCCGATGTGTTCCTTGGATCGGCCGCTGGCGGGAACGTCGCCGCGTCGGCCGATCAACTGGTGTCGCTTGCTGAAAGCCGCGGCACCGTCCGCGTCATCGTCAAGCTGAACACGGATTTCGAGCCGGAAGGCGAGCTGTCCGCCTTTGGCGCGGCCAATCAGCGCGCGGCGATAGCCAGCCTGCAGGGCCGGGTCTCCTCACGGGTTCTGGGCGAGCGGAACGTCCATAAATACGAGACCGTGCCGATGATGGCGATGACGGTCGATGCGGCCGGTGCCGAGGCGCTGATGAACGATTCCGCGGTCCAGGCGATCTATGAAGACGTCGCCGTGCCGCCGACGCTCGACGAGAGCATTCCGATCGTGCGAGCCAACAAGGTCTGGAAGAAGAAAAAGACCGGCAAGGGCTGGACGGTCGCGGTTCTCGATACCGGTTATGATAACAAACACCCCGCCTTCAAGGGCAAGGTGAAGGCCGAAGCCTGCTATTCGTCGAATGTTGACAACGGGACCAATACCTCGATATCGGCCTGTAAGAAGCAGAAACCGTCCTATACCGGCAAAAACGCCGGTAAATACTGCAGCCTGAGCGTCGATGGTTGCGATCATGGTACACATGTTGCCGGCATCGCCGTCGGCAATCCGGGCGGTTCCAAGAAGAAATATCGTGGCGTTGCACACAAGGCGAACCTGATGCCGATCCAGGTTTTCAGCGAGTTCTCCAAGTGCGGCGGTTCGACCTGCAACGTCGCTCTGAGCTGGACCAGCGATCAGGTCAAGGCGTTGGAATACGTCTACTCCAAGCGCAACAAGTACAAGATCGCCTCGATCAATATGAGCCTTGGCGGCAACCCGACGTCGATCGCTTGTGACGGCGATTCACGCGCGCTAATCATTGGTAATCTCAAATCCAAGAAAATCGCGACTGTCATCGCGACCGGAAACAACGGTCTGAATGGTCTCGTTGGTACGCCGTCCTGCATCTCCGACGCGATCGCCGTCGGTGCGGTGGACAAGAGCGACAACGTCGCGCCCTACTCGAACCATTCGTCGCTGGTCGACGTGATGTCGGTCGGCAGCGACATCTATGCGCCCGTGCCGAAGAAGTCCTACGGCTTAAAAAGCGGCACCTCGATGGCGACGCCGCATATTGCCGGTGCCTTCGCGCTGTTGAAGCACACCTGCAAGTCGGCTTCGGTGAAGGACATCGAAAAGGCGCTCGAAAAGAACGGCCCGAAGGTCGAGCGGGCCGGCGTCAAGAAGCGGCGCTCCGACTTCTTCGGCGCCTACAAGAAGATCAAGAAGGGCTGCTGAGCAGCGCCCCGCTTGCGCTTGAAGACAAGGCGGCGTCCCTCCGGGGGCGCCGCTTTTCGTTTGTCGACAGGCCAAACTGCGCGGCCTTTATCAAATTTGAAATGCGTTCGGTTTCGACGGACCTTATGATCGGTCCGGTTCGACAAATCGATTGCGTGTACAAGAGTGTTTTCAAGACGAAGGAGAATGCGATGAAGGGGGGTCTGTTCGCGGTCCTGATTGCCGGCCTCGGCCTTGCTCCGGCGGTGTCCTTAGCCCAGAGCCCATCCCAGTCAGGGCTCGCCCTATCAGCACCCGCCCCATCCGCGCCGGCGTCCGTCCCCCGCCTGATCATTTCCACCGATATCGCCGCGGGTCTCGTCGATACGCATGGCGGGCAGACGCTGGTGCCGGTGCCCTTCGACATCGATCACGACTACACGGCGGATGCGAACTATCTTCCGCAGGATTTCGACGACGGTCTGACGGTCGCCGCGGCGCTGAACATGGACGCGGCGGGTCTGGTCGACGTCCTGGCGATCGTGCCGACCTTCGGCAATGCGACGCTGCCCGCCGAGATGGCGGTCGCCCGCTTCATCACGCAGACCCTGAAGGGGCGCGACGACATTCCGGTCGTTCCCGGCGCGCTTCTGCCGGCCGGCCAGATCTTCAATCCGACCGCGACCTGGTTCGACGGCAGCAAGGTCAAGGTGACGGGCAGGACCGGCTCGTTCGCCGCCGCCTGCCGCAATCCTGGCGTCGAAAAGATGGAACAGATCCTGCTCGAGGCGGGATCGTTCGGTCTGCCTTCGAAGGTGACCATCCTGAGCAAGGGGCCGGCGACCGACATCGCCTGCCTTCTCCTGACGTCGCCTAAATCGGCGCTGAAGCAGATCGAAGAGATTATCTTTCTGGCCTCCCAGCTCGAAGGCGAGGTGACAGAGATCAACGGCATTCCGATCAATGATTTCAATGTGCGCATGGACCCGCTTGGCGCGGCAATGGCGCTTGCGGTCGACCGCGTCAACGTGCCGATGCGGTTCATGACCTTTCAGCTGACCAGCGGGATGTCTCAGAAGGGCAACATCTTCGCCTGGAACAGGGCGACCTATCCCGGTCCGCCCAGGCCGGCGACCAAACAGCAGAGAGCCAGCTACAAATGGCTGATGAAGGCAACGAAGGAGAGGCGGAAGTATTTCACGAGTATCTTCGGAACGCCGGAAGGCCCGTTCGATCAGTTCACGCTGATCGCCACGCTTCGGCCCGATCTGTTCGATTGTGTCAGGGGGCGCGTCTATGTGCAGATGTGCCCCTATCCGGCCTGGAGCAGGAAATATCCGGTCGACTCCAACGGCGATCCGACGCAGGAGCCGTATAACGCGGCGAACAACCCTTGCCCGACCCACGGCGGCGAATACAGCGAGAGCCTGTCCGTCGTGCCGGCGGTGATCTTCGCGACGCAGAGCGCGGCGGACAAGCGCAAGGTCGTCAGCGGCAAGCCCGGAATCGACGGCAACCTGCCCACCTTTGGCGGCAAGCCGGCGCGCAAGGCTCTGGTCTGCACGGATTTTGTCAGCAAAGCGGCGAGGAAGACGTTCCAGGATCTTCTGACGACCTGGACCTGGTAGGCGTGCGGTCCGGGCGGAGGGAGAGGCCAGCCCGGCGCGCCAATTTTCATTTTTAAAGATATTGAGTTCCTTTGATGTTCAAAACGCTTCTGATTTTTCTTGGTGTTTTTGCCGTTTCCGGATTTTCCGGGCTTGCGGCTACCGACGGTCCGACCGGTTCGGCGACCGCCGAACCGTTGCCCCGGATCATCCTGTCGACGGATGTGGCGATCGGGCTGATCGACACCAATGGCGGCAGTTCACTCATTCCCGTACCGTTCGACGCCGACCATCCCTATTCGCGCGATGCGAATGTTATTCCGCAGGATTTCGACGACGGGCTGACGCTGGCGGCCGCGCTGAACATGGATGCGGCCGGTCTCCTGGAATTGACGGCGGTGGTGCCGACCTATGGCAACGCGAGCCTGCCGGCGGAAATGCTGGTCGCCCGGAAGATCATCGAAGATCTCAAGGGGCGGAGCGACATCCCGCTGGCCAATGGTGCGATCCTGCCTGCCGGCCAGATCCTCAATCCGACCGCGACCTGGTTCGACGGCGATATGGTCAAGGTGACCGGCCGCAACGGCACGTTTGCGGCGGCCTGCGGCAGTCCCGGCGTCGACTTGATGATCGACGTTCTCAAAGGGGCCAGTCGCGCCGGGCCGGTGACGATCCTGGCGATCGGGCCGCTCACCGACATCGCCTGCCTTCTGGAGACCGCGCCGAAGGCGGCGCTTTCCAACATCAGGGAAATCATCTTCCTGGCCTCGCAGATGGAGGGCGAGCGGGTCTTCATCAACGGGATCCCGATCAACGATTTCAATCTGCGCATCGATCCGCTCGCCGGCGCGCTGGTGCTGGCGTCGAACCGGGTCGCCGTGCCGATGCGGTTCATGACGTTCCGCCTGTCACGACAGACCTCGCTTGCGGGGCAAGACTTCGCCTTCAACCGCAAGACCTATCCCGGCCCGCAGCCGCCGACGCAAGCCGGCAAGGCGAGCTTCAACTGGCTGCTGAAAGCCTCGAAATTGGCCCGCGCCGCGTTCGTCGATGCCTTCGGGTCGTCGGAAGGGCCGTTCGACCAGTATACGCTCGCAGCCGCGCTCAAGCCGGACCTGTTCAAATGCGAGGACGGCTACGCCTATATCCAGATGTGCCCGTATCCCGCCTGGAGCAGGAAGTATCCGACCGACGACGACGGCAACCCGACGCAGGAGCCCTATAACGCGCCGGACAATCCCTGCACCAGCCACGGAACCGAGTACGGCGAGGAACTGTCGACGGTGCCGGCGCAATTGATGATCACGACGAAGAAATCCAGGCGCGGCGCGCTCATCCGCGGCAAGTCCGGCATCGACGGCAACCTGCCGCAATTCTCCGATCGGAAGGGCCGCAAGGTGACGGTGTGTCTGGACTTTGCCCAGAAGGACAGCCGCACCGCGTTCGAGGACCTGCTCAAGCGCTGGGTCTGGTAAGGCATCGCCATCCCGGTTCGTGCCTGTAAGACACGAACGGAATGCTGATATAGTCCGGCGGGCCGCCGGATTCGGGCGGCCTGTTCGTTTGGCCTGTACTTTCGGGCTTTGCTTTTGGGGCCGGATCCACGTCCACTCTCATCGCCATATTGACGCTGTTTGCGCGCCATGGCCGGCTGATGCTGGTCATCGGGCTTGCCGGCGGCGTGTTCCTGCCGGATCTCGCGCAGGCGCTCAAACCGTGGCTTCCCGAAATGGTCGCCGTATTGTTGTTTCTGACGGCGTTCCGCATCGGCGCGCGGGAGACGGTCGGCCAGGTCAGGGACATTCGCCAGGCCGTCATCGCCGTCGTACTGATGCAATGTGCGCTGCCGGTCGTGGTCGCCGGTCTGGTCGTTGCTGCGGGGGCGGGCGAGATCGATGCAGCGGTCATCTTCGTCATGCTGCTTGCGGCGCCGTCGGTGACGGCTGCATCGAACATGGCGATCCTGTTCGGCCACTCGCCGGCGCCGGGCTTGCGTATCCTGATCGTCGGCACCGCGCTTGTGCCGCTGACGATCCTTCCCGTTCTGTGGCTTCTGCCGACGCATGACAACGCCGCGGCGATCCTCTATCCCGCGCTGAAGCTGCTAGTGACGATCGCGATCGCGGTCGCGGCGGGCTTCGGCCTTCGCCATTTCGTCGCCCGCGACGCCGGCCCCCGCGCGCGTCAGGCGATGGACGGGACGACGATCCTGGCGCTCGCCGTCATCGTCATCGGTCTGATGTCGGCGTTTCGTCCGACGCTCGAGGCCGATCCGGCCGCGTTGTTTCTGTGGCTCGGTTTCGCGCTTGTCGCCAATTTCGGCATGCAACTCGTCTGCCGCTTCCTGCTCGGACCGCTGCTGCCGGCCGAGCAGGTCGTGCCGCTCAGCATCGTTGCGGGCAACCGCAACCTGGCGCTGTTCATCGTCGCGCTGCCGGAGGCGATGTCGGGGCCGTGGCTGTTGTTTCTCGCCTGCTACCAGATCCCGATGTACCTGACGCCGATCATCATGCGGCCGTTCTTCCAGAACCGGCACGCGCGATCCTGAGGCTGCGGGGCGGCAGTTCAGGCGGGAACACGCTCGATCGCGGCGGGACTACCGGCAGCCGGTCTGAACCGCGCAGTCCGTTCGTCGGCATGGTAGAGCGTCGCGAGGTGATCGACGCGGTCGGCCAGGTCGATCACGGCGGTCAGGATTGTCTCGACGTCATTCCGGCTGTGCAGATAGCTGAGGTTCAGCCGGACCCAGCCGGGCTTGTCGAGTTCATGCCCGGCCCGGAGCCGGTCTCTCAGCGCGCGCGACGCCGCCTCGTCAAGGCCGAGCAGCCGATGCGCATAGGGGCCGGCGCAGGCGCAGCCGCCGCGTGCCTGGACGCCGTAATGGTCGCTCAGCATGCGGGTGACGAGTTGATGGTGAACGGGACGACCGGCCCGGTCGCGCAGCCGGAAGGACAGGATCGGCAGGGCATCGACGGTGGTATCGCCCCCGAGCAGGTCGATTTGCGGATGGTGCCGCCACGCCGTCACGGCGCGGGCGCGCAGGTCTGCGTCAATGCGGGCGATCTCGTCTGCGCCGATCGCCTCCTTGACCAGCAGGGCGAGCGCTGCACGGATATCGCCGACGACATTCGGCGTGCCGCCTTCCTCGCGCGCCTCGATGCGGGCGCTGTAGTCCTGTGTCCAGGGCGACACGAAGGTGACCGTGCCGCCACCGGGAACCGCCGGCCTGTCCGTGCGGATGACGGTGTCGCGGACGATCAGCAGGCCCGAGGCGCCGGGGCCGCCGGGAAACTTGTGCGGTGACAGCACGATCGCGTCCTTACCGCAATCAGCGCGGGTATCCATCGCGATCGGCAGATAGGGGCCGCCACCGGCATAGTCCCAGACTGCGAGCGCGCCATGCGCCTTGAGCAGGCGGGTGACCGGATCGGGATCGGTGACGATGCCCGTCACGTTGGAGCAGGCCGAGAAGCTGCCGACAATGAGCCCCGCCTGCGCATGCGCCGTCAGGGCCGCTTCGAGGTCTGCGAGATCGACGCCGCCGCCATCGGCTTCGGCAATCTCGACGACCCTCGCGCCGCTCTCGCGCCAGGGCAGGATGTTGGAATGATGCTCGTAGGGGCCGATCAGCACGACGGCGCTGCCGCCGCCGCGCACCATGTCGCCGATCCCAAGCATCGCGACGAGCCGGTTGATCCCGGCGGTCGCGCCGGAGCCGGAGAAGATGACGTGGCAATCCGGCCCGGCGCCGGTGATCCGGCGGATTTCCGCGCGGGCGCCCTCGCGCAACCGCGTGCAGATCTGGCCGCAATAGGAGGCCTCGGTGTGGGTATTGGCGTAATAGGGCAGCACGTCGTCGCGGACGAAATCCTCGATCTGGGCAAGTGCGCGGCCGGAGGCGACATAGTCGGCATAGACGAGCCGGTGGCGTCCGAAGCCGGTCTCGACATGGGCGTCCTGGCCGATCAGGCCGCGCCGGACACCGTCGATCCCGCCGGCGCGGATCTGGTTGGAAAAAAGCTCGAATGGGCTCATTGCCGTTCTCCCGTTCACCATCACCGGCAATGAAGGCACACGCTTTATGCTGATTTCATCAATCAATATCACTTGAATACCAATCTGAATTCAGTTTTTGATATCTTCATGTCCGTGTCCATCGATCAGTTTGACATAAACCTCCTCACCGCCCTGCAGCGCTCGCCCGGCGCCTCGCAGCGCCAGCTCGCCGATCGGGTCGGCCTGTCGCAGAATGCCTGCTGGCGGCGGCTCAAGCGGCTGGAGGAGGAGGGCGTTCTGGAGGGGCGGACCTACCGGCTCAACCGGCAGGCGCTCGGTCTCGATCTCGTCGTCTTCACGATGATCCGCACCCGTCATCACACGGCCGACTGGCTGCATGACTTCGCCGGCACGGTCCGTGCCATTCCCGAGGTCGTCGAGTTCTTCCGGATCGCCGGCGACTACGACTATCTCCTGAAGATCGTCACGCGGAACATGATCGATTTCGACCGGGTCTACCGGTCGCTGATCGAGAAGCAGGACCTGGAGAACGTGACGTCCTATTTCGCCATGGAAGCGATCGCCGAGAACCGGCCGCTGCCGGTGCGGGCCGGCGCGTAGGCCGTGTTTGCCCAACGCGTCGCGTTCGCTGGGCCGGTGACCGCCGGGATGGCTTGACTTCACGCCTCGATTGGAATGCACTGAGCCTGTGTGGAATTTTAATCGGTAAACTATTGAAGACATCGGGTATTTGATATTCGCTGAAAACCGATCTCAGCCGGATTCGGTATTTGGCCGAAGCGCGTTCTTCTCCGCGACTGTGTCTGTGAACATCCTCGACCCGCGCGCGTTTCGGCGCGCGGCGATGCCCCGGTCTTTCGCCGAATTGGAGACGGGGGACACGGATCGTCGATCGGTTTTCGAAGGAGTGTCCACATGACGTCTGATCCGGCAGGCAATCGCCCGGTCAAAACGATCATCTTCCTCGCCGATGCCGGCTCCGGTCACCGCATGACCGCCGAATGCCTGAAGACCTACATTCCGCCGGACCGGCGTGCCGGCATCGAATTCGTCAATCCCTATCGCGAGATCCTCTCGAAGGCGCGGTTTCCGTTCGGGCGCGCCTCAATGATGGGCGAAGCGCTGTACAACCTCCTGCTGGCCCGGCTGAAGCGCCCGGGACCGGCCTGGCGGCAGCTCGCCACCGTCTTCATCAAGACGATGCGGGCCCGCCGCCCGATGATGGAGGCGGTCATCGGGCGCTATCTCGACGAGACGAAGCCCGACCTGGTCATCGTCCTCATTCCACTGATCGGCGATGTCATCGCGCAAGAGGCCGACAGGCGGGGCATTGCGTGTCTGATGATCGTGACGGATCAGGAGGAGGTCCATCCCGATACCTGGGTCGCGCGCGATGTCTGGCATCTGGCGGCGTTCAGCCAGCAGGTCATCGACCGGGGGCTGGAGATCGGTGCGCGCCGGACCACGCGCCTGTCCGGACCGATCCTGCGGCCGGTCTTCTTCGAACGTCACCCGGCGCTCGCAGCGGAAAGGATGCAGGCGCTTGGCCTGTCCCCTGATCTGCCGACCCTTCTGATCTTCTTCGGCGGTTTCGGGTCCCCGAAAATGATCGATATCGCCCGCGCCCTCGACCGGCTCGACACGCCGGTCCAGGTGGTTTTCGCCTGCGGCCGCGCCGACCGTGTCCGCTCAAAGCTGGAGGCCTTGCCGACCGGCTACGACAAGCGCGTGCTGGGCTTCGAGCCGCGGATCGATCTGTTGATGGAGGCCAGCACCCTGATGATCGCCAAGCCGGGGCCGGGCGTGTCTTGGGAGGCCGCCGCGAAGGGCCTGCCCGTGCTGCTCGAACTGAACGAGACCACCTTGCCGCAGGAAGAGCCCGTTGCCCGCGCGATAGAGGCGGCGGGATATGGCCGGACCTTTGCCGGTATGGATGACCTGGTCGCCATCGTTGACGAAGAACTGTCCCGTCCCGGCGGTGCTGGCACGACGCCGGCTGTGCCGTTCAGAAGTGATCTGGAGACCATCGAGATGCTGCGGGAGGTCTACCGGGACCTGGACGGCATGCGGCAAGTGGCCTTGGGGGATGGCGGGCATGCCGGGGAGGCCGGCCGCACCGCCGCCGAATAGTCCGCTTCAGTTTCGCGGCTTCAGGTCCGCCGCTTCAGGTCCGGGGCTTTAGGGCGATCATGGCGGTGGTCAGGGCCAATGCCACCAGGAGCGCGGCGATCAGGAACGGGGCGCCGGGCAGCAGCAGGGCACCGTTGGAAACGGCGAGGATCCCGAAGACCTGGCTGAGACCGATCGGGCTTGTGATCGCGGCCGCCGCATTGAGCGTGGCCACCGCACCGTGCAATTCGCCTTGCGCGTTTTGCGGGATGCGGTCGGCGAGAAGGGCCAGATAGGTCGGTGTGGCAAGGCCGCCCAGCGCCGCAAGCGGGATCATCAGGCAGGCGACGATCCCGGATGTGGTCAGTCCGACCGCGATCATCGCCGTTACCGCCGACAGATGCGCAAGCACCAGCAAGCCCTTGCGGCCGATGCGCCGCTCGATCCGGGGGATGCCCCACACTTGCAGGGTCGCGTGGAGGAGCCCGTATGCGGTCAGCGACAAGCCGACCTGAAACGAGGACCAACCGTAGACGAGTTCGGCGAAAAAGCTCCAGATCGTCGGATAGACGTAGACGGAGCAGAAGCCGAGGAACAGCGCGATCAGAAGCAGACGGACGCGCCCGAACCGCGAGAGCTGCGCGAAAGCCCCGGCGGGATTGGAACGCCGCAGGGAGAAGGGACGGCGGTTCTCAGGCTTGAGGGTTTCGCGAAACGTGAAGATGGACAAGAGCGCGCCGATCGCCGCGACACCGGCCGCCATCCAGAAAGGGGCGCTCGTGCCCAACTGACCAAGAACGCCGCCAAGCGCGGGACCGAATACCAGACCGGACCCGAAGGCGGCGGCGAGCAACCCGAAACGACTGGCTCTGGCGTCGCTGTCGGAGACATCGGCGACGATCGCGGACGCGGTTGCCTGGTTGGCGCCGGCGATGCCGGTCAGAAGGCGGGCGACCAGCAGCACCAGGAGCGTCGGCGCAAGCGCCATCACGACATAGTCGATCGCCAGGGCGGTCATCGAGACGATGATGACCGGACGCCGGCCGAATTTGTCGGACAGGCTGCCGATCATGGAACTGAAACAGAACTGCATCGCCGCGTACAGGAACGTCATGACGCCGCCCCACTGCGCCGCGACGTTGATCGGCGCCCCGCTGAGTTCGCTCAACAGGCGCGGCAGAACAGGGAGTATAATTCCCACCCCAAGTCCGTCGATAAACAGGAACAGGGCGGCGATATAGATTGGGTTGTCCGCAACCGGGAATTTGAATTTCACCTAAATGATGCTCGCCCTATACTGCTGAGTAAGATCGATTTCAGTGTCAGTTCGAATTTCTGGTATCGATCAGCAAGAATATTGCCTCGTCGTTCGAATTGGGATAGCTTGATGGTCATATTGATCTTATTCGAATTCATCCGCGCCTTGGAGTTTTTTTAGTGCCGGATCGAACCTGCGAAACGATGTCTTGCCGCTGTAGCCGGAGGGCCTGTTCCATCTGGCGGACATGCAATCGATTTTGGAATTGCGAAGAAACTGAATGCACTTTTCGATCATAACGACCGCCGCGCTTCCCTGGCTGACCGGACCGGCAATCAACGCGGTCGAACGGGCCGCCGGACTGGCGCGGCGCGGGCATCGCGTCGATCTTTACATTCCATGGATTACCAGGGAATGCGACCGGCGCGCATTCTATGGTCCCGACCATGTTTTTGATACCGTGGACGATCAGGTCGCCTGGATCACAAAGACGGCGTTGCCCGGGTCCTGCGCGGCTCTGGTCGCGATCAAGTCTTATCCGGCGAAAGCCCGCGAGGGCGCGGCGGGGCGCTATCTTGAACCCAACTACGTCCTCAAGCCACTCGATTTGACGCCAAGCGACGTCGTCATTCTCGAGGAGGTCGACAGACTGGCGGTTTTCCCCCTGAAGTCGATCGCCGCTCACCAGATTTCCATCGGGCTGAGAAGCACGAATTATCATCACTATATCGGCACGGAAGACATCCGCGACGTTTTCAGGGCCGCCGGGGCGCGGACCTTTCTTTACCTGAGCGAAACGCTGCCGCGCCGATTGGTCACGCGGGTTTTCACCCTGTCCGAAGGTCACCGCTTCGGCGCGACCGAGCGCTTCCTGCCGCTGGTCGGTGTCCGCGACGTTTTCTTTTCCGGCGGTGAGGTCGGCGAGAAGTCGGGCGCCTATTTCGCCGGCGCCCTCTCGCCTGCGAAGAATGTCGATGATCTGCTCAGCGTCGCCGCCCATCCCGACGTCGGCCGGATTGACGTCTACGGCGAGGGCGGCGCCCGCGACCGGCTGGAGCGGGAGGCGCGCCGTCGTGGTGTATCCCTGGTCTTTCACGGCGCCCGCGCGCGCCTGTGGGCCGATGCCGCGCGCCACAAGGTCTTCGTCAATCCGTCGGTATCGGAACTGTATTCCACGACGACCGCCGAAGCGCTGGCGATGGGCAACGCGGTGGTCGTTCCCGACCACATCTGCTATGCGCCGTTCAAGCGGTTCGCGAATTGCCATTGCTACGCGGATATCGGCGATCTGCCGGGTCTGGTCGCCAGGGTATTGGCCGAGCCGCTGCGGCCGCCGGGTCCGGTGGAGGACCTGTCCTGGGACAGCGTGACCTCCGTCCTGCTCGGTCAGGTCTCGGCAATCGCGGCGCGGGAAAGGCTGCGCCCGATGGCGCTTGCCCGGCTCCTGCGCCGACGTGTTCAGAGGTTCCGGACGGGGCCGTAGGTCACATTCGATCAGCCCGCGGTCCAGGTCGCCGGCAGCGAAACCGGCCCGCGAAACGAAACGTTCGGCGGGAAGTCGAGGTCCGTGTCGGCGGTGATCTTCAGATCGGCGAAGCGGTCGAGCATCTGGTTGAGAACGATGCCGATCTCCAGGCGGGCCAGATGGGCGCCGAGGCACAGATGGATGCCCTTGCCGAAGCTCAGGTGCTGGCGGGCGTCGTCGCGGGCGGGATCAAACCGGTCCGGATCGGCGAACCGGTCCGGGTCGCGGTTGGCGCCGGCAAGCGAAAGGAGCAGCTTGGCGCCCTTGGGGACCGGCGTATCGCCGATCGTCGTGTCCTCGCTGGCGATCCGCCGCCAGGCGATGACCGAGGAGACGAAGCGCAGCGATTCCTCGATGACGGCGGGGATCCGGTCGCGATCGGCGCGCAGCGTCTGCCACAGGCCGGTCTCGCAGACCGCCTGGATGCAGTTGGCAAGCTGGTTGGTCGTGGTCTCGTGGCCGGCGAAGCTCAGCCCGAAGATGATGCTCGATATCTCGTTATCGGTCAGCGGCGGCTCGACGGCTTCGTCCTGCATCAGGTCGGCGACGAGATTGTCGCCGGGATCGCTCCGGCGCCGTTTGACGTATTCGCTACAGTATTGCCAGAAGGCGACCATCGTTTTGGCGGCGCGGATCTGCTGCTCCGGGCTCGGCCGACCCCAGTTGACCACCAGCTTGTCCGCGCACCAGTCCTTGATCCGGTCGGCGTCCTCCTCCGGAAAGCCGATCATTGCGAAGATCGTCAGGGCCGGCAGCGGATAGCACAGGTCGCGGGCGAGGTCGGCTGATCCGGCGGCGGCGAACCCGTCAAGGATCTCCGTGCAGCGGGCGCTGATGACCGGTTCGAGGATCTTCATGCGGCGCGTCGAGAAGGCGCGGGCCAGCGTGCGGCGGATGCGGGCGTGGCCGGGCGGATCGAAATTCGACATGGTCGGCTCGATGGCGAAATCCGCCTTCAGGATCGCCATCGCCTCGTCGCACATCGGGCTGAGCGGCGCCTGCGCGATCGCGGCGGAGAAGCGCTTGGGGTCGAGGAAAACTTCTTCCACGTCGCGATGGCGCGTGACGATCCACATATCGATCGCCTCGCAATAGGCGACGGGCGCTTCGGCGCGGATGCGCGCAAGGAAGGGGTAGGGGTCTGCGATGGCGTCGGGGGACAGTGGATCGAATTGCGTCAGCATGGGGGCGGCCTCCGGTCCAAGGCTGCCGTCGCAAGGCAGCCTCTGGAAGGCTAGCGGAGCCGCTGATATTTCAGAAGGGGCAAAATCGTAATCTGGATATTCGTTTTATCTATTTCTGGGCCAGCATCAGGCGGACGGCGTCAAGCGACCCGGCCGACGCATTCATAGGCCTCGAAGCCCGCGCGCACGGCATCGTCGGCGGAATAGATGTTGCGCAGGTCGGCCATGCGCGGCGTCGCCATGTTGCCGGCGAGCGTCGCCAGGTCGAGGGCGCGGAACTCGTTCCATTCCGTCAGGATGACGACGGCATCGGCATCGCGCACCGCCTCGTAGGGGTCCTCGACCCATTCGACGCCGGGCAGCAGCGCGGTTCCCTCGCGCCGGCCCTGCGGGTCGACGACGCGCACCGTTGCGCCGCCGCCGACCATTGCCGGTACGATCGTCAGCGACGGCGCCTCGCGCATGTCGTCGGTATTCGGCTTGAAGGTGACGCCGAGGACGGCGATCGTGCGGCCGTTGAAGGAGCCTTCGCAGAGATCGCGGATCTTCTCGATCATCCGCCGCTTGACCGCCTCGTTGACCTCGATGACCGTTTCGACCGTGCGCTGCGGCACCGCATGCTCCTGGCCGATGCGGGCAAGGGCCGCGGTGTCCTTGGGAAAGCAGGAGCCGCCGTAGCCGGGTCCTGAATGCAGGAACTTGTTGCCGATGCGGCCGTCGAGGCCCATGCCCTTTGCGACTTCCTTGACGTCGGCGCCGACCCGTTCGCACAGCATGGCGATTTCGTTGATGAAGGTGATCTTCGTGGCGAGGAAGGCATTGGAGGCGTATTTGATCAGTTCCGCGCTTTCCAGGTCGGTCGTGACGATCGGGAAGTCGCGCAAATAGAGCGGACGGTAGATTTCCGCGATCACTTCGGCGGCCCGGTCGTTCTCGACGCCGACCACCACCCGATCGGGCCGCATGAAGTCGTCGATCGCGGCGCCCTCGCGCAGGAATTCCGGGTTGGAGGCGACGTCGAACTCCGCTTCCGGGTTGACCTCGGCGATCAGCCGGCGGACGCGGCGGTTGGTGCCGACCGGGACCGTCGATTTGGTGACGATCACCTTGTAGCCGTTCAGCGCGCGGGCGATTTCCTCCGCCGCCGCCATCACATAGGTCAGGTCGGCATGGCCGTCGCCGCGGCGCGCCGGCGTTCCCACCGCGATGAACACGGCATCGGCCCGGTCGACGGCGCTGGCAAGGTCGGTGGTGAAGGCCAGCCGCCCGGCCTCGACGTTGCGGGCGAGCAACTGGTCGAGCCCCGGCTCGTGGATCGGCACCTGGCCGGACTCCAGCATGGCGATCTTGTCGTGGCTCTTGTCGACGCAGACGACATCGTGGCCGAAATCCGAAAGGCACACCCCGGACACCAGTCCGACATATCCCGTCCCGATCATGGTGATTTGCATTGCGGACTCCGCGCTTTGCCCCGGCGTTCAACGGCAGCGGTGCTGGCTAGCAGGCGGGCGGAGCGGTGACAAGTGCGGAACGGCGCATGCGCTCGGAAGGCCGGGCAGATGGCCTCAACGCGGCGAGAGTGCCCCCTCTGCCGCCGCTCTCTGCGCCGCCACCTCGCGCAGGAAGGTCACGAAATGCTTCATGGGGCCATCGACCGAATCCGATTTCCAGACGGCGACGGTCTGCAACTGTTCCTGGACGTCCTCGATCGGGATGACGACCAGTCCCGGGCCGATGGAGTTGCGGATGTTCTCGGTGAGGACCGTGATCCCCATGCCGCTGGCGACCAGGCCCATGATGCTCGCGGTGTTGAAAGCCTCCTGGATGATCCTGGGCGCGAAGCCCGACCTGCGGCACAGCGGGATCAGGTAGGAATAGAAATGCTCCCAGTAGGCGGGCAGTCCGTGGACGAAATCCTCTTCCGCCAGTTCCTTGAGCCGGATCGTCGGTCGCCGTGCCAGCCGGTGGGTCTCGTAGACGACACAGACGAAGCGTTCCGACTGGATCAGGCATTGCTCGAAGCCGCCAAGGCCGATCGGGCCGGTGACGAAACCGACATCGAGATCCTGTTCGGTGAGCTTGGTCAGTTGCGCCGCCGTGACGTCGTGATGGATCTTGAGGACGACCTTGGGGTGCAGGGTCTGGAAGTCCTTCAGCAGGCGCGGCATGAGGCCGGTGATCGCGTTGTCGGTATAGCCGATGCGGATCGAGCCGAGCTGGCCGAGATGGGCGAGCCTGGCATCATCAACCGTCCGGTCGACCGCGTTCAGGATGGTCCGGCAGCCCTTCAGGAAGACCTTGCCGGCCGTCGTGATCTCGACGCTGCGGTTGGACCTGCGGAAGAGCGTCACGTCCAGTTCGCGCTCGAGATAGCGGATTGACCGGCTGAGCGCGGGCTGGGCCATGCCGAGCTGTTCGGCGGCGCGCCGGAAATGCAATTCCTCAGCGACGGCAACGAAGTGGCGGATATGTCTGAGGCCGATTCTCATGATACCGATTGGGTATCAATACTGTCACATTCGATATTATACACGCAATACATGCTGTGGCAGTGTCTTCCTGGAACAGTGTGGCTGGTGGAAGAACGCCGGCTTCATCCAAGGAGGAAAAACATGATACGGCGTAAGTTCATCAAATTGGCGGCGACACTCGCGGCAACGGCGGGGGTTGCGGTCGCGGCGATGCCGGCGCAATCGGCCGACGTGACTATGAATCTCGGGTTCGGGGCGCCGGAACAGTCGCTCTACGGGCGTTTTGCCAAGATCTTCAAGGAGAAGGCCGAGGATTACACCGACGGCAGCGTTGAGGTGAAGATCCGCTGCTGCAACCAGATTTCCACCGAGGACGAGGCCTTCAAAGCGATGCAGCTTGGCACCGTCGACGGCTTCTTCATCACCGCCAACAACGTCTCGCCGCACTGGCCGCTGATGGACGTGACGGTGCTGCCCTACATCTTCCAGGATACCGACCATCTGGAGCGAGTCGTCGACGGCCCGGTCGGCGATGCGATGAAGAAGAAGCTGCAGGAGGACACCAGCGTCCATCTGTTGAGCTTCGGCCCGGCGCTCTATCGCGACTTCTACAACTCGGTCCGGCCGATCAACACCATGGCCGACATGGAGGGCCTGAAGATCCGGGTGCCGAAGAACGAGGTGATGCTCGCGACCTTCGAGGCGTTCGGCGCAGAGCCGATCCCGCTGGCCTGGTCGGAGACGCCGACCGCCCTGCAGACCGGCACGGTCGACGGGGGCGACAACGGCACGTCCTTCATTCGCGACATGAAGTTCTACGAGTTCGAGCCGCATCTGGTGATCCTCGAGCATTTCGTCTCGATGGCGCCGCTGTTTGCATCGGACCCTTTCATGAAGCGGCTCTCCGACGAGCAGCGCGAGCAGATCCTGCGCGCGGCCAATGATGCCGGCGCCGAGTTCCGCCAGCAGGTGCTGAACGAGACCGAGGAAGTGCGCGACTGGCTTGCGACCGAAGGCGGCATGGCGATGACCCGGCCCGACAAGGCGGACTTCATCACCGCCGCGCAAGGCGTGCAGCAGGACTTCGCCAAGGATCGCGGCCAGGACTTCGTCGACATGGTGAATTCCATCCAGGCGGCCGCGAACTGACGCGTTCCGCATACGACCGGGCGCCGCTGGGGGGCGGCGCCCGGTTGATCGGATAAGCGGGGGCAGCGGGGAGTGCGCATGACCTGGTTTCGATGGGTTGACCGGCATCTGGAGGAATTCATCTGCTGTTCGGCGCTGGTTGTCATCGCCGTGTGCGTGTTCGCCCAGGTCGTCGCCCGCTACATTTTTTCGACCGCGCTGCACTGGACGGAGGAAGTCGCCGCCATCAGCATGGTCTGGGCGGTCTATATGGGCGCTGCCCTGTGCGTTCGGGAGCGCTTCCATATCCGCATCATGGTCGGCGTGAAATCGCTGCCGACGGCCTATGCGCGGATCGTCATTTTCGCGGCCGACTTCTGCTGGGCCTTCTTCTGCCTGTTCATGCTGAAGGTGAGCTGGGACTTCCTGGCGGTCGGCTGGAAATACACATCGCTCAGCCCGAGTCTCGGCATCGACCAGTTCTATCCCCAGACGATCCTTTTCATCGGTTACGGCCTGATGCTGGTGCGGCTTATCCAGCTCTACGTGCACTGGTATCGCGAGGGCGGCCATGGCCTGCCCGGCATGCTGGAGGAGGAGTGGGCCGATACGGCCCCTGACCAGGAGCACCAGCTTTGAGCCCGCTCCTGATTCTGGCGATCGCCTTCGTCGTCCTGACGATCATCGGCACGCCGCTCTTCGTCGCCGTCGGCCTGACGACGGTGCTGGCGATCTTCCTGATCGATCTGCCCTATACGCTGATGGCGCAAACGGGCTATTCGAGCCTGACGCCGTTCCCGCTTCTGACCATCCCGCTCTTCGTGCTCGCCGGGCGGCTGATGGAGGTCGGCGGCATGGCGACGCGGATGATCGCGATCGCCACCAACCTGGTCGGCGCCTATCGCGGCTCGATGGGCCTTGTCACCGTGTTCGCCTGTATGCTGTTCGCGGCGCTATCGGGCTCCGGCCCGGCGACGACGGCGGCGATCGGCTCGGTCACCGTGCCGGCGATGCGCAGGGAAGGCTATGACGTGCCGTTTGCCGCGGCGATCACCGCCAGTGCCGGCGCGCTCGGCAGCCTGATCCCGCCCTCCAACCTGATGATCATCTACGGTCTCGTCTCGGAGACCTCGATCCCGCGGCTGTTCCTGGCCGGCCTCATCCCGGGCTTCATGGTCACCGTCCTTTTGATGATTACCACCTATGTGATCGCACGCCGGCGCGGCTATGGCGGCGGTGGCGATCCGTTCACCTGGGGCCCCTTCCTGCAGGCTGCCTGGGACGGCAAGTGGTCGATCGGCGCGCCCGTCCTCATTCTCGGTGGCATTTATGGCGGCGCCTTCACGCCAACGGAAGCCGCCGGCGTCGCCGTGTTCTACGCGCTGTTCGTCGGCGTCTTCGTCTACCGCGAACTGACGGTCAAGAAGATCATCGAGGCGCTGCGGTTTACGGCGCTGCTGACCGGTATCCTGATCCTGCTGACGCCGACGCTCGCCTTCGGGCAGCTCACCGCCTTCTACGACGTGCCGGCGGCCGTGCAGGAGGGGATCACCTCGATCACCTCGAACCCGATCCTGGTGCTGCTGTTGATCGGCGTCTTCTACATCTTCATCGGCACGTTCATGGAGTCGCTGGCGCAGATCGTGCTGTTTACCGCGGTGTTCCTGCCGCTGGTGACATCGCTGGGGATCGATCCGGTGCTGTTCGGCGTGTTCACGGTGATCACCTGCGAAATCGGCTTCCTGACGCCGCCGCTGGGGGCCAATCTCACGGTCGCGGCGCGCATATCCAGCGTGTCGATCGAGCGGATTTCGGTCGCCGTGCTGCCGTTCATCCTCGCTTACATCATCGGCATGGTGATCCTGATCCTCGTGCCCGATCTGACGCTGTTCCTGCCGAACTGGGTTTACGGCGTCGCAAAATAGGGGCCATTCATGTTCGATCTCATTTTGAAGGGTGGCGAGATCTATGACGGCGCGGGCACGCCGTCCTATGTCGCCGATGTTGCCATCCGCGATGGCGTCATCCAGGCGATCGGTCGGTTCGCACCGGAGCTTGCCGACGAGTGCCTCGATGTTTCGGGCCTCAGCGTCTCGCCGGGTTTCGTCGACATGCACACCCATTCCGACTTCACGCTGCTTGCCGACGGCCGGGCCGAGAGCCAGGTCCATCAGGGCGTGACGACGGAGGTCATCGGCCAGTGCGGCATCAGCTGCGCGCCGGTGTGCAATCACAAGGTTATCCCCGCGGTCTCGCCCTGGTACACGCCGAAGGCAGACCATCCGCACTGGCACAGTTTCGGCGATTATCTCGACGCGCTCGGCAATACCGACCTGGGCGTCAACGTCGTCGCCTTCGTCGGCCACGGCACGATCCACCGGGCGGTGCTGGGCGATCAGCTGCGGGCCGGCGAGCCCGACGAGATCGCGGCGATGAGCCGGATGGTCGAACAGGCGATGGATGAGGGGGCCGGCGGCTTCTCCACCGGCCTGGAATACTGGCCGGGCATCATGGCGCAGCCGGAGCATCTGGTGCCGATGTGCGAGGTCGCGGCAAAGCGCGGCCGGCTCTATGCCACCCATGTGCGCAACCGCGACACCCATTACGACCTCGGTTTCGCCGAAGCGATCGCCACGGCCCGGCAATCGGGCGCGCGCCTGCAGATCTCGCATATCCAGCCGAAATTCGGCGCGCCCGACTACGCCATGGAGCACACGCTCGACATGATCGACGTGGCCCGCCGGCGCGGCGTCGACATCGCCTTCGACGTCATTCCGCATGACTGGAACCACACGCTGATGGCGGCGATCCTGCCGAAATGGGCGCAGGCCGGCGGTTTCGACGATGTGCTGAAACGCCTCGCCGATCCGGAAAAACGCGAAAAGATCAAGGCCAATCCGCAGCCGATGTGGCTGATCGTCAAGGCGCGCCGGTGGAGCGACATCGTCCTGCTCAACGCCACGCACAACAAGGACCTGATCGGTGTCGACTTTGCCGAGATCGGCCGCATGCGCGGCGTCGACCCCTATGACGCCGTCCTCGATATCCTGCTGGAGGAGGGCGAGAACCTCGGCGGCGTGATGTGGTCGTCGAAGTCGTTCCGCGACGACGATATAGACCTGTGCCTGCGCCAGCCCGAATGCGCGGTGATCTCAGACACCGTCGCGATCGCCAACGAGGGCATCCTGAAGGACCATGTCGGCTCGCTGAGCGGCTATGGCTGGGCCGCCCGGTTCCTGCAATACTATGTCCGCGACCGCGCGGTGATCTCGCTTGCCGAGGGCATCGCCAAGCTGACCTCGGTTCCCGCCCAGCGTCTCGGCCTGAAGGATCGCGGCATGCTGCGGCCCGGCAACCGCGCCGACATCTGCGTCTTCGACCAGGAGACGATCTCCAGCAACTGCTCAGCCGCCCAGCCGCGGCGCTATGCCAGCGGCATCGCCCATGTGCTGGTGAACGGTCGCATGGCGATGCGCAACGGCAAGCGGATGCCGGTCAATGCCGGCGAAGTGATCCGGGATATCGCCGCCTAAAGCGCTTCCGGCCTAAAGCGTTTCTGGCCGCCGGTCGAGCTCGCCATGGGCGCGCTCATACTGGCCCGACAGCGCGAGCACGGCTTCCTCGTCGTTGATCCCGCCGACAATCTGCATGCCGATGGGCAGGCCGTAGCCGGTAAAGCCAATGGGCAGGGATGCCGCCGGCTGGCCGGTCAGGTTGAAGGGATAGGTGTAGAAGACCCAGGACACGATCGAGCGGTCGGTCAGCGAGGCCGGCAGATCGCGGCCGGCTTCGACCGCCGTCACTGGCAGGGTCGGGGAGATCAGGAGGTCGTAGCGCTCGAACAGGTCGCGCATGGCGTCGCGGAAGGCGTAGCGGGCGAACACCTTGGCGTAATAGTCCTCCATCTGCTGGGATATGGCGGTCTTCAGAACCTCCAGCACCGCCGGGTCGATGAGGTCGGGCGAGGCATCGATGACGGGGCGCAGACGGGTGCCGACGCCGGCGTAGAACTCGGCGTTCCAGAGATCGACCGGATCGTCCATTACATGATCGAGCCTGTCGACGTCATGACCGAGGGCGGCCACGTTTTCGGCCGCCGCGTCGAGCCGGTCCAGCACATCGGCCTGCGGCCGCGCGAAGCCGAGGGTCGGCGCATAGGCGATACGCAGCTTGCGATCCGTGCGTGCCGCCTCTCGGAAGGCGGGCACGGGGCCGGCGACCGAGAACGGGTCGCGGCGATCGTGCCCGGATATCACCTCCATCACGGTTGCGCCGTCCTCGACGGTGCGCGACAGCGGCCCGACATGGGCGAGCGTCGGGGTCGCCGAGGTCGGGTACACGGGGACGCGGCCGAACTGTCCCTTTAGGCCGAACAGACCGGTCAGCGCGGCTGGAATGCGCAGCGACCCGCCGCCGTCGGTGCCGATCGCGTAGGGCACCAGCCCGGCCGCCACCATGGCCGCGCCGCCGCAGCTCGACCCGCCGGGGGTTAAGTCGGTGTTCCACGGATTGCGTGTGATGCCGGTCAGCGGGCTGTCGCCGACCGCCTTGCAGCCGAACTCGCTGGTCGTCGACTTGCCGAGCAGCACGGCACCTGCCGCCCGCAACCGGGCGACCGAGGGCGCGTCCTCGGCCATCGGCGTGTCGGGTGACGTGCGCGAGCCGAAGCGCTGCGGCAGGCCCTTCTGCGCGATCAGGTCCTTGACCGAGGTGGGAATCCCGTCGAGCGGGGACAGGCGCGCGCCTTTCATCTGCCGATCCTCGGCGGCCCTGGCATCCGCGCGGGCCCCGTCGACGTCGAGCGCTGCGAACATGTTCAGCTTCGGCTCGAGCGTCTCCAGGCGGGCCAGCACGTCGTCAAGCAACTCGGTTGCCGAGAAACGTTTGTGCTGAAGCCCGTCCGACAGGTCGGAAATCGTTGCGAATGCCAGGTCACTCATCGGCGCCGTCCTTGGCTTAAAGCGGGGTTTCGGGGCGAACTTACTCGTCGAGCACGGCGACGGCGCGGACGGGCGAGCCGGAGCCGCGCTTGAACTTGATCGGCAGCCCGATGAACTCGAATTCGCCCTTGCCGACCAGTTCCTCCAGATTGACGAGCCATTCGAAGTGGGAGATGCCCAGGTCCCGGCACAGGCGATGCTGGGCGAAGATGTTGTCCGTCGGCTTGTCGGTCGACGGTCCCTCGACGCCGTGCATGCGCGAGCCGCGATCGTGCAGCCAGCGAGTGGCTTCGACGGTCAGGCCCGGATTGCCCCAGACGATCTGCTGGCGGTCGCCCCAGTTGCGGGCGTGGAAGCCGGTGCACAGCAGCACGATATGGCCGTCGACCTTGACGCCGGCGGCGTCTTCGGCGGCCTGCATGTGGTCGGCTGTGATGTCATCCAGGTCGTTGATGTGGCGCAGATCGAAGCAGACCGCCTTGCCCATGAACAGGTCGAGCGGCATCTCGTCGATCGGCGCGCCGTCGGGGTTCACGTGCAGGAAGGCGTCGACATGGGTGCCGACATGGTCGAGCATGCCGATATAGTTGGTCTGGAAAGTCATCCGGTCGCCTTCGACGCCGAGCCCGAAGCTTTCCGTCGTCTCATGCGTGAGGGCGGGCAGATAGACCGGGCTCTGGAACAGCTTGTGCGCCGGCATGTTGTCCTCGACGGTCAGGCTGAGGTCGATGATGCGTCGTGCCATGATGGTGTCCTCCCTGTTGGCTTGAAGCGGTGCGCCACGCGGATCGCGCGGGGTCTGGAACAAGTGGTGGCTAGATCATCTGCGCCGGCAGCCAGGTGGCGAGCTCGGGGAACGTGGCGATGATCAGGACGAGCAGCAAAAGGATGATCCAGTAGGGGATCGAGCCCTTGAAGATCCGGCTGAGCGTCGCCTCCGGATCGCTGACGCAGCCCTTCACCGTGTAGACGCACAGGCCCAGTGGCGGCGTCAGCAATCCCGCCTCGATGGCGACGATGCCGATGATGGCGAAGGCGAGCGGCTCGTAGCCCATCGTCAGGGCGAGCGGGGCGAATATCGGCACCGTCAGCAGGATGATGGAGACGGAGTCGATGAACATGCCGAGCACGAACCAGACCGCGACCATGATCATCAGGATCAGCAGCGGCTCGTTGCCGATCAGCAGGAACAGCGACTGGATGAAGTCGGTGATGCCGCCGAGCGCCAGCAGCCGGGAATACATCTGCGCGGTCATCAGCAGGAACAAGAGCGGCGCGGAGATGCGGCCGGTCTCCAGGATCGCCTCGCCCAGGCCACGGATCGAAACGCCCTTGAAGAGCGCCAGGCCCAGGGCCAGCAGCGCGCCAATGCCGGCCGCCTCGGTGGGCGTGAACACGCCGAACCAGATGCCGCCGAGCACGGCGAAGATCAATAGCGTGACACCTGCGGCGCCGCCCAGCTCGCCGCGATGCCGCCTGGCGTCCTCGGGCGTCACCTCGGCCTCCGGCTGGTCGCCGCCGAACAGCTTCGGGCGCAGCATCGCGTAGGCGAGCAGGAAGCCGAAGAACATCGTCGCAAGCAGGATGCCGGGGATGATCGCCGCGATGAAAAGCTGGCCGATCGACTGCTCCGAGATCACCCCCCAGACGATCAGCAGTACGCTTGGCGGGATCAGCATGCCGAGCGAGGCGCTGCCGGCGATCGAGCCGAGCGCCACCGACCGGTCGTAGCGGTGCTGGAGCATCTGCGGATAGGCGATGCGCGAAAAGGCCGCCGCCGAGGCGATCGAGACGCCGGTCACGGCGCCGAACACGGCGTTGCCCCCGACGGTCGCAAGCGCAAGGCGGCCGGGAAGGCGGCTGAGGCCGCGATTGATAACGCTGTAGAGATCGGCGGCCGCGCCCGACCGGGAGATGAACTCGCCCATCAGGACGAACAGCGGAATGACCGCGAAGACATAGTCGCGGATCGCCTCGTAGGTGGTGCTGGCAAGCAGCGCCCCGGCGATCTGGAAGCTGCCGGTCAGGTAGGCGAGACCGAAGAAGCTGGTCAGGCCGAGCGCCAGCATGACGGGTACGCTGCAGATCACCAGGATCAGCAGGATGCCGATGATCGCAACGGCGAATTCAGGACCACCCATGATGCGTTACCCCGTCGTTGCTGTGGGGGCCGAGGCCGGTCCGCCGACCGTCTCGCCGCGCACCAGCGCGCGATAGGTCAGCAGGGCGTAGTTGAGAATGGCCAGCACGGCGCAGGTCACCACGACGAAGCGCACCGGCCAGGTCGGCACCTGGAACGAGGCGTGCCCCTCGAACTCGCCTGTCGTGATGGCCCTGACAAGCGGTTCGTAGGAGGCCCAGGCGATCAGCGCGAAGAACAGCGCGCCGAGGACGCCGATAAAGGCTTCGAGCAGGACGCGCGGGCGAAACGGCAGCAGGCCGACGAGGAACTCAGACCGCAACATCGAGCCGATGCGCACCGCGTAGGTCAGTTGCAGATAGGCGATGATGACGACGCCGTTGGCGACCACTTCGGCCACTCCGATGATCGGTTTGTTGAAGAAGGTCCGGAGACCGACATCGGTCGCAATCAGCAGCGCGACGCACAGCAGAAGCGCCGCGGCGACGTATTTCAGCAATGCGCTGATCAGATCGAGGAGGCCGTCTATGCGATCGAGCATGGGTGTGCCGGGAGGTGAAGGGCTTGGGGGCTTGCGGTATCGAGGGAGATGGCGGCGGCCACAGGCGGCGGGGGGAGGGGGTGATTGTCTTAGTCGACACGGGCCCCGCCGCCTGTGGCCTGTTCAGGTCGCCGCTACTGGATCTCGTAGCGGTGCGGCCACTCGTGGCCCAGTTCCTCGATCTTGTTGATGTAGAACTTCAGGACCTCGCTGCCCGGCAGGTCGCGGCCGTCGGCGTCCTTGGCCATGGTGTCGGGGAAATCCTTCAGCGCCACGGCCCAGTCGGCTTTCGCCTGATCCGAGATCTCGCGAACGTCGACACCCAGCTCGGCGAGCTTGGCCAGGCCTTCGGCGTCGTTGCGGGCGCAGACCTCGGCGGTCACGGCGGCCCATTCCGAGCCGAGCTCCTCGAGGATCGCCTTGACGTCGTCAGGCAGCTTGTTCCAGGTGTTCATGTTGACCGTCACGGCGTTGAAGAACTGCGCGCCGAAATCGGTCTTGGTGTAGTAGGGGGCGACCTCGTTCAGCTTGAACGTGTGCCACCACGGCGAGGCGGACAGGTAGCCCTCGTAGACGCCCGACTGGATCGACTGATAGGCCTCGTTCAGGTTCGAGGCGACCGGGGTGGCCCCGGCGATCCAGTCGAGATTGATGCCGGCGCCGGCGATCTTGTGGCCTTCGAGGTCCTCGAACGCCTCCCAGGCGAAGCTTGTGCCGACCCCGTAATTGGCAAGGCAGGCGCCGCCGAGCCATTTCTGGTTGTGCTCCGTCTCGAACACCTCGTAGAGCTCCGGAAACGCCTCATAGGTCGCCAGCGCCGCCTCGGTCACTTTGACCGCGTCCGGCGAATTGAACGGCAGGAACAGGGTGAAGTTCTGGATGAAGCCGTTCGAGGGCTCGAAGATCAGGCTGATGAAGCCGATATCGAGCAGCCCCTCGCGGGTCGCCTCGAGCACCTCGGTCACCTTGGCGACCTGGCCGGCATGCAGTTCCTGGATGTTGACCGTGTGGTCGGTGCGCTCCTCGATGCGCTTCTTCAGCTCCGGCGCGAACCACTCGGTGGCCGTTTCCGTATAGGCCAGCAGGCCAACCGGGTGGCCGGAGCCCATGCGCAGATTGATCGTGTCCGCCTGAGCCGGCGTCGCCGCGGCCGCGGCCAACGCGAGGAGCCCGCATGCGCCAGCCAGATACGTTTGCCCGAATTGTCGCTTCATCGCTCTTCTCCTGATCGTCATCGTGTTTTCCAAGCCCTGCGCCGAGGCGCCGCTAAAAACCCGGGGAGGGAGCGGCTGAACCGCAGCATCGAAGCCGGGGCGCCTCTTGGGGGCGCTCCCGGGCCGGGGTGGCCTTAAAACCGTGCGGGATCGTGAGCGTTGGAACCGAAAAGGACAATGCGAGAAAAAAGTATGCTTGCTATAAATCTGGTTTATGGCTGAAGTGGTGTTACGGCCCGCGGCGATGCCGTGTTTTCAGGCCGGGTTGGGGGCAGATTGGGGAAGGCTGGATGGAGCTTCGTGATCTTCGCGCGCTGGTGAGCATCGCTGAATATGGAACGCTGTCGGGCGCGGCGCACCGTCTCAACCTGACGCAGCCGGCGCTCAGCGCGCTGTTGCGGCGGCTAGAGGCCGAGTTGGAGGTGAAGCTCGTCAACCGTCACTCGCGCGGTGTCTCGTTCACCGTGGAGGGGCGTTATCTGCTTGAAAAGGCGAATACAATCCTCGGCGATGTGGTGGAGACCAAATCGACGCTGCGCGAGATCGCCGAGGATCCCGTCGGCTCGGTCCGCGTCGGCCTGCCGACATCGATCGCCGGCGGGCTGATCCCGCTGCTGTTTCCGGAGATCCAGCGGCGATACGCCCTTATCCAGCCGCATTTCGTCGAGGCGATGAGCGGATCGCTGGCGGAGCTTCTGCTGCTGGGGCAGCTCGATCTGGCGGTGCTGTTCGACATCCAGCCGATGCCGGGGCTGCGCAGCGAACCGATCCTGATCGAGGAAATACAGCTCATGGTCAGCGCCGATGACCGGCTGGCGGGGGTCGGATCGGCGTCATTGAGCGAGGTCGCCGCCCACAATCTCGTGCTGCCGAGCCGGGCGCATTCCATCCGCCAGCTGGTGGAGCGGGCGGCCGCCACGGAGGGCGTTCAGCTCAAGGTGGAGGCGGATATCGATTCCCTGCCCGGGCTCGTCGGGCTGGTCCATCAGGGCTATGCGACGATGCTGCCGCCCTATCTGCTGATGGATGAAATCCGCTGCGGCCAGATCAAGGCCATCAGCATCACCCGCCCCAAGCTGGAATGGACGTTGCACCTGGCGACCCGGATCGACATCAACCGCCCGCGCGCGGCGATGGTGGTGGGACGGCTGCTTGCCGAGATCTGCGGCCGGCAGGTGCGCAGCCGCGCCTGGCCCGGCAAGCTCCACCCGCGACGGCCAGGCCCGGCGCCGGATGTTTAGCTTCGGCACTCTCTCCGAACCCGCGGGGGCGGGCGCGGGCGTGCATCAGTCACTCGCACCTGCCGATTTCATAGAGGCTTTAAAGACACTGGTCCGTGCATATGGTTCCGTGTCGACCGGGTCGCTCCCGACAACTCCCGCCCGGCACATCGTATTGGCGTTGGCGAGACGATACCGGCAACAGAGCCCCATCTGGAACTGGTGCCGGTTAGACCGTTCCTCCCGCCGAGCTATTTGAACCGCCTACCGAAAAGCACATAGCCCTCTGTTTCCGGCCGGTTCGACTCCCAAATCGCGACATATCTGTTGCCGTTCAGTCCGGTCACGACAGGATAGCGTTCCTTGTCGGCGCCGGTCTTGTTGAGTATCAGCAGGCCGCCGCGTTTTTTGCCGTTCCGACTGAACCGCTGGGCGACCGCATGACGGTCGATAGCTTCGGATATACGATTGCCCCAGACAACCGCGTAACCGCCGTTGCCAATACCCGCGATCGATGTCGGACGGTTCTCGGAGGCGTCATGCAGGCGATAGCGAAACTGTTTTCCGACCTTCTTTCCGGACTTGCTGAAGCTTCGGGCGCCAAGGAACTTCCTGCTGCTGTCGCGCAGGCTCGTGTAGTACCAGGAAACGGCGTAGCCGCCGGTCTCGAGAGCGGCAATGCTTGCTCCGTGCACGCGGCGACCAGTGGCCACGATTATCGGCCCGGCCTTCTTCTTTCCGTTTTTTGAGAACCGTTGAACGAAGGCCTGGTATTTGCCGTCCACCATTCCTCGCCACGTAACGACAAAACCGCCGTCCACCAGGCCTGCGACGGTCGAGTCATGGCTTATGCAGCAGTTGGCATCATGAAGGATGCTGAACTCACCGCCAATCTCTTTACCCTTCTTGTTGAACCGCTGACCGTAAGTGCCTTGCTCGAAGCCGGTTTGCTCGGTCCACTTCACGACGAAACCATCATCGCTTGTTCTCGTGACCGAAGGCCATCTTTGCTGATATCTGCTTCTGTTGTTTATGTAGAACGGATCGCCCGCCGGTTTGGCGTTTCTCTTGAAAATCCGGCCATAGATATCCGTTAGCCGATGGGAATTCACACCCGAGGACCACACAACCACAAATCGGTCGTCGGACAGAGTGGCCACCGACGGCCAGACCACATAGTCGGTTGTTTCGGAGGCAACGAAAAACGCGCCTGTTACCGGGATGCCCTGGGCGTTGAATATGCGGCCGCGCAGTTCGTTTCGACCGGACGTATCAAAGTACGTGGTTTCCCAGATGATCACGAACCGGCCGTCCGGAAAGCTCGCCACGGCGGGCTGCCATTGGACGCCATCGGGTTCCAACACGATCTTTAGTTCAGGACCAATTTTTCCGGCCAGCGAGATGCCCGGAGTGATCAAGGCAAGGACACAGAGAAAGAAGGTGATCATGACGTGCGCGTGCATCGGCGTTGTTGCCTCCTTGACGGGTTTCATTGGACAGGTCGGCGAGGCCTTTGGGTCGAGGCCCTGCTGGCCAATGAACTTTTTTCTGCGACGATAGATTATCTTCGCAGAAAACAGCGACGTGATCACGCTATATGGCTGGAGTTCCGGCATGTTTCATTTGGGTGGCCGGGGTGGCCCGCGAGGGTTCGCAAGCCCGGCCGGAGTTGGCCGTCCCATCGGAGGCCCGAGCGAAGCGAGGAACAGCCGCGAGATGTAAAAATGATGCAGGTGAGAGGAGCAACCTCGAACCGGAACCCGCAGGTTGGGTCGGCGGGCGGCAACCTGCAAACAAAGAATCCAAAATTGGAGATTTTGGTGCAGGTGAGAGGAACAACCTCGAACCGGAACCCGCAGGTTGGGTTGGCGGGCGGCAACCTGCAAACAGAGAATCCAAAATCGGAGATTTTGGTGCCGGCTGAGGGACTCGAACCCCCGACCCACGGTTTACAAAACCGTTGCTCTACCAACTGAGCTAAGCCGGCGACCGTGCCGTGCATCCGCTGCCGGGCACGACTCGATGTCGCGACGCGTTCCGCGCCACGGGGGCACATAACCATGCGGCCAAACCGATGTCGACCGGAAAGCCGGACAACGCCCACAACGCACCATAGGATTAAGCGATGACGCATTCGGGTTTCCGTAACCAGACATGGTCTAGCTTTGCAAGGCGATCGTACCCGCAACGGGTGAAACAGGGGCCAATGACGTCTGAAAGATCCAGGATGCTGGCTGCGGCGGTGGGACTTGCCCTGGCGTTCGGCCATCCGCCAGCGGCAAAGGCGGAAAGCGGTGTCGCCGCGGCCGGTTTCGCCGGCTTCGCGCTCGGCGCGCTGTTTCCCTTCGCGCACGGCTATCAGTATCACCCGACCGGCCACTGGTATGTCCGCGATACCAGCGGCTATCGCTATCCGGTCGCCTATTACAAATGGTATCCGCCGGCTCAGGGCTACATCTATGTCGGGCCGAACTGGCGCACCTGGTATCAGAATCGCGATGCCGTCTATGCCGCGCCGCCTTATTTCGTCGTGCCGCCGAAGCGCTACATCTATCTGCCGCCGGTGCCCCACTATGGATACGGCCACGACGCTGCCCCAAAGGCGGGTGGGTACCGGTAGCAGGCCCGTCGCGTTCAGGGCGCCTTGCAATCAGGGCGCATTGCAAAAGGCATCGGGAGCCAGCGTTTCGATTAGGCTGATAGTCGCGCCGTCGCGAACGACATATTCCGAAATGCCGTAGGGATCGTCGGCGTCCGGGTCCCAGTTATAGGACCAGCCCATGCCGGTGAATGGATAGCCGGGCCATTTGAAACCCTTGGTGTAGGACGACCACATCTGCTGGAACACGAATGCCTGAGTGCTGTCTTCCCAGGTTTGGCCGATACCGGCCTGCGGGATGTTGAACGAACATGTGTCCCGCGTGATCGACGGACCGCTGGCGCAAGGTCGGAACACGTGCCTGGTGGCGACCTTGAAGCGGATCAATTCCCAACTGCCGCCTTCCGGCGGCATGCCGAGCACCATCTGCAAAGCGAGCAGTGGATCGGCGGCGCCGTCGCATTTCCGCCCGAGTTCCGAAGGGAGCGACACCCAGGTATCGCGCGTCAGCGTGCCGCGGCGCCCGGATGTGGGCGTCAACTCCAGATATCCCTTGTCCTGAGGAAACGTCATGTCCTCGCGATCGGGAGGATCGTCCTTTCGGTACAGGGAAATCACTGTAGTGCTTTCGGACGTGATCGGTATGAGCGTCTTCTTGTAGCTGCGGCGCTTCACGGCGGATCGAAGGATGGACTTGCTATAAGCCTTCATCAGCGCCTTGGCGCCGAGCGTTGAAGATGTCCTGTTTTCGGCTAAGGCAGGGCCGGTCAGGGCGCTGCCCAGGTAAATCATCAGCGCGGCGGAGAACAGGATTGATCTTCGGGTTCGAACCGGCATCGTATCCCCCTTGAGACTGTCACCAGAGACTAGAGCATATCCACTGACCCTACAGTCAGTGGATATGCTCTAGGATATCGATCGTGACGACTCAATTTGACGAACCGCGCGAAGTCCGGTCGGCGATGTAAAGCGCAAGCGCCGCCGCGTTCGAGACGTTCAGGCTCGGCATGCGGCCGGGCATGTCGATGCGGGCGAGGTCGGTACAGGTCGCCGCCGTCTTCTGGCGCAGGCCCTTGCCCTCGGCGCCGAGCACCAGCGCATAGGGGCCGCCGAAATCCACTTCTTCGATCGGCCGGTCGGTGTTGGCGTCGAGGCCGACCGTGCGGTAGCCGGCGGCGTTCAGGTCCTCAAGCGCGCTGGCGAGATTACGGACCCGGATGAGCGGCACGACATCGAGCGCACCGGCGGCCGATTTCGCGAGCACAGCCGTCTCGCGCGGGCTGTGACGGGCGGTGACGACGATGCCGGCCATGGCGAAGGCGGCGGCCGAGCGCAGGACGGCGCCGACATTGTGGGGATCGGTCACCTGGTCGAGGACGAGCAGGCGCAGGTCGCTTGTGCCCTCCGGCGCCTGCAGATCCGACAGGGTATAGTCGGGCAGGGGATCGCAATAGAGCAGGCAGCCCTGATGCACTGCGTCGGGGCCGACCAGGCGGCTGATGGCGTTGCTGGTCATCTCCTCGACCGGGACGTCCGACTCGGTGCCCGATTCGCTGAGGCGCCGCAGGGCGTTGGCGGTTGCGACAAGCCGGTGGCGCAGCCGATTCGGATTGGCAAAGGCGCTGGCGACCGGATGCAGGCCGTAGATAACATGATCGTCATCGGCCGGGAAGGCGCGGCGGGGGCCGCGAGCGGGCTGTTTTCCGGGGCGGCCGCGTCGGTCGGAAGTGCCACTTTTGGGGCGCGGCCGGGCGTGCGGAGGTCTTGGGGAACTGGTCATTTGGTGATTAAACGCAGCAAATCCTGGATTCCGGAAGAGGGCAGTTGACAACCCTTGTTTTCCTACCCATAAAGCGCGGCACGCTGCGCCAAGCGGTTGCCGCGGCGGGTTGCTGTGTCTTCGACTCTGAACAATGCACACCGGAGGGGTGCCCGAGTGGTTAAAGGGGACGGGCTGTAAACCCGTTGGCTTAGCCTACGTTGGTTCGAATCCAACCCCCTCCACCAGTGCATTGGAAAAGGTGAGGAATACGCGCTGACATTGCGGGTGTAGCTCAATGGTAGAGCAGCAGCCTTCCAAGCTGACGATGAGGGTTCGATTCCCTTCACCCGCTCCAGACCGTGCCGTGCCGGGACTGTAACGGGCCAGGGACGCCGGGGTCGGGAGGATCGGGAGGCGAAGCCTCATCGGACGGAACGCGGCAACACATATTGAAACAACGGCGGTCGGCGCCGACATGTAGCAGCGTCCGGCCGGTCACTGGACCGGACAGCGGGTCGGGGTCGGACAACAGGTCAGACGAGCGAAGTTTAAGGAATCCTGGCGATGGCCAAAGCGAAGTTTGAGCGTACGAAGCCACACGTGAACATCGGCACGATTGGTCACGTTGACCATGGCAAGACGACGCTGACGGCAGCGATCACGAAGCAGTTCGGCGAGTTCAAGGCGTATGACCAGATTGACGCTGCGCCCGAGGAGAAGGCGCGCGGCATCACGATCTCGACGGCGCATGTGGAATACGAGACGGACAACCGTCACTACGCCCATGTCGACTGCCCCGGTCATGCCGACTACGTGAAGAACATGATCACGGGTGCTGCCCAGATGGACGGTGCGATCCTTGTGGTGAACGCCGCCGACGGCCCGATGCCGCAGACGCGCGAGCACATCCTGCTGGCCCGCCAGGTCGGCGTTCCGGCGATCGTTGTCTATCTGAACAAGGTCGACCAGGTCGACGACGAGGAGCTTCTGGAGCTCGTCGAGATGGAAGTGCGCGAGCTTCTGTCGACCTACGACTTCCCCGGCGACGACATTCCGATCGTCAAGGGCTCGGCGCTGGCCGCCCTTGAGGACCGCGAGGCGGACGGCATCGGGGCTGCGTCGATCTCGGAGCTGATGGCGGCGGTGGATGATTACATCCCGCAGCCCGAGCGTCCGATCGACGGTGCGTTCCTGATGCCGATCGAGGACGTGTTCTCGATCTCCGGCCGCGGCACGGTTGTGACGGGCCGTGTGGAGCGCGGCATCGTGACGGTCGGCGACGAGGTCGAGATCGTCGGCATCCGCGACACGCAGAAGACGACGGTCACGGGCGTGGAGATGTTCCGCAAGCTGCTTGATCGCGGCGAGGCGGGCGACAATATCGGCGCGCTGCTTCGTGGCGTCGGCCGCGAGGACGTGGAGCGCGGTCAGGTTCTGTGCAAGCCGGGCTCGGTCACGCCGCACACGAAGTTCAAGGCGGAGGCCTACATCCTGACGAAGGACGAGGGCGGTCGTCACACGCCGTTCTTCACCAACTATCGTCCGCAGTTCTACTTCCGGACGACGGACGTGACGGGTGTCGTGCATCTGCCTGAGGGCACGGAGATGGTGATGCCGGGCGACAACGTTGCGATCACGGTCGAACTGATCGTGCCGATCGCGATGGAGGACGGCCTGCGCTTTGCCATCCGCGAGGGCGGCCGCACCGTCGGCGCTGGCGTCGTCTCGCAGATCATCGAGTAAGGCCGGAAGGCTGAACGGGACCTTGGATAGGAGTGTAGCTCAACTGGCTAGAGCACCGGTCTCCAAAACCGGGGGTTGGGGGTTCGAGTCCCTCCACTCCTGCCAGGGCTTTCCGTTCCGGCGGTCCTGCGCGTCCAACGAGCATTGAATCTGAGTGATCATGGCGAAAACCAACCCGTTCGAATTCATCCAGCAGGTCCGCGCGGAAACCCGCAAGGTGACCTGGCCCGGTCGGCGTGAAGTGATGATCACGACGATCATGGTCTTCATCATGGTAACGCTGGCCGCCCTGTTCTTCCTGGCGGCCGATCAGGTCCTGTCGTTCGGTGTCGGCTTCCTGCTCGGCACGCGATAGGATCTCAAGGAGAATAAGGCCAAATGGCCATGCGGTGGTACATCGTCCATACCTATTCGAACTTCGAGAAGAAGGTCGCCGAAGCCATTCGCGAGAAGGCCGAGCAGACCGGCCTCGACGACAAGTTCGAGGAAGTCCTCGTGCCGACCGAGAAGGTCGTCGAGGTGCGGCGCGGCCGCAAGATCGATACGGAACGCAAGTTTTTTCCAGGCTATGTCCTCGTGCGTATGGACATGACCGACGACGCATACCATCTGATCAAGAACACGCCGAAGGTCACCGGGTTCCTCGGGGCGGATAACAAGCCGACCCCGATTTCGGATTCGGAGGCACAACGTATCCTGCAACAGGTTCAGGAGGGCATCGAACGGCCGAAGCCGTCGGTGCATTTCGACATTGGCGAACAGGTTCGCGTCGCCGATGGTCCGTTCGCCTCGTTCAACGGAACGGTCGAGGAGGTGGACGAGGAACGGGCGCGGCTCAAGGTGGCCGTGTCGATCTTCGGCCGGGCGACCCCGGTCGAACTGGAATACGGGCAGGTCGAGAAGCTCTGACCGGCCCGTTTGCGCTTGCCCGATCAGGCCTCGGCCCGACCGGGATTTTCGTTATGAGGGCGTGGGAGATACCACCGGCCGCCAACCGGTGAAAAGCCAGATGGTCCAACGAGCTGCACGGCTCCGTGATCAAAAGGCTTCAAAGGGATCGCACCACGCAACGCCAACGTGATCGCGGCAGCGATCTTGAAGGGTGAGAAGAATGGCAAAGAAAATTGTCGGTTTCGTGAAGCTGGAGGTGCCCGCCGGTGCCGCCACGCCGTCGCCGCCGATCGGGCCCGCGCTCGGTCAGCGCGGCCTGAACATCATGGAGTTCTGCAAGGCGTTCAACGCCCAGACCCAGGAAATGGAGAAGAACGCGCCCTGTCCGACCATCATCACGGTCTATCAGGACAAGTCCTTCACCTTCGAGATCAAGACGCCGCCGGCGTCGCACTTCCTCAAGCAGGCCGCCAAGCTCAACAAGGGCTCGACGGCGCCCGGCCGCACCGTAGCCGGATCGGTGACCCGCGACCAGGTGCGCGAGATCGCCGAGGCGAAGATGAAGGATCTCAACGCCAACGACGTCGATGCGGCGATGAAGATCATCGAAGGCTCGGCCCGCTCGATGGGCCTTGAGGTTCAGGGATAAGGGGTAAGCGTCATGGCGAATAAAGGAAAGCGTCTGCGCAAGGCCCGCGAGGGCGTCGATGTGAAGACCCTGGTGGCGCTGCCGGAGGCCGTCAAGATGGTCAAGGAGCGGGCCTCGGCGAAGTTCGACGAGACCGTCGAGGTGGCGATCAATCTCGGCGTCGACCCGCGTCACGCCGACCAGATGGTGCGCGGCGTCTGCCAGCTGCCCAACGGCACCGGCCGCAGCGTCCGCGTCGCGGTGTTCGCGCGCGGCGACAAGGCCGAGGAGGCGAAAGCCGCCGGCGCCGATATCGTCGGCGCGGAGGATCTGGTCGAGACCGTGCAGAAGGGCGAGATCGAATTCGACCGCTGCATCGCGACGCCGGACATGATGCCGCTGGTCGGCCGGCTCGGCAAGGTACTCGGGCCGCGCGGCCTGATGCCGAACCCGAAGGTCGGCACGGTGACCCCGGACGTAACCTCGGCGGTCAACGAGCAGAAGGGCGGCGCCGTTGAGTTCCGGGTCGAGAAGGCGGGCATCGTCCATGCCGGCGTCGGCAAGGCGAGCTTCGAGGAGGACAAACTGGTCGAGAACGTCCGCGCCCTGGTCGATGCCGTCATGAAGGCCAAGCCGAGCGGTGCGAAGGGAACCTATTTTCAGCGTCTGGCCATTTCCTCTTCGATGGGGCCGGGCGTGCGCGTTGAACCGGGCAGCGTCACGGGCGCCTGACCGGGCTTTGTTTTTTCAGTTTCCGGCCGGGCAACCGGCCGGATTGGTACGGGTTCGACGGCTTGCCGACGGACCCGATTGCCTGTCCAAGACTGCCGGTGTTTCAGGGGTTTGCGCCTGAAACTTAAGTCCCCGCAAGAGTTGGCCATCGGGTCAGGTCGAGGGGAGCCAGCATAGACGGGAATGAACCGGATTTGACGGCGTGTTTGTCGAAACCCCGGTTCGGACCTCGTTGTCCTTGTTCACCCGCGGTCCGGGCAATCCGGGCTGAAGGCTGGCCAGGGGCGGGACAGGAACGCGAGCGTCGTCCTGGTTACCGCCCGTAACACGGCAAGCTCGGACGGCATGGACAACCCGGCGGTGGCCGTTTCGCTGCCGCCAGATTGGAGAGAGCAGGTGGATAGAGCTGCAAAGACCGAGCTCGTCGCGACGCTCCACGACGTGTTTTCGAACACGGGCGTGGTCGTGGTGGCCCACTATGCCGGCCTTTCGGTTGCCGACATGACCGACTTTCGCGGTCGCATGCGGGAAGCCGGAGGGAAGGTGAAGGTGGCCAAGAACCGCCTTGCCAAGCTCGCGCTCGAGGGAACCGAGATCGCCCACATGGCCGATCTTCTGCAAGGTCCCACCGTGATCGCCTATTCGGAGGATCCCGTGACCGCGCCGAAGATCGCCGTCGACTACGCCAAGGCCAACGAAAAGCTGGTCATTCTTGGCGGCGCGATGGGATCGACTGCCCTCGACCCTGACGGTGTGAAGTCGCTTGCGACGATGCCTTCGCTCGATGAGCTGAGAGCGAAGATCGTCGGCATGATCAACACGCCGGCGACCCGGGTCGCGCAGGTGCTGTCCGCTCCCGGCGGCCAGCTTGCGCGGGTGCTTTCGGCCTATGCCGAAGCTGACAAGGCGGCCTGATGGCCGAACTCTGACATACTGGTTCGAACCGAGTAAGGAACGAAGACAATGGCTGATCTCAGCAAGATCGTAGAAGACCTTTCCAACCTGACCGTCCTCGAGGCGGCCGAACTGTCCAAGCTTCTCGAAGAGAAGTGGGGCGTTTCCGCGGCGGCTCCAGTTGCCGTTGCCGCCGTTGCCGGCGCCGGTGGCGGCGATGCCGCGGCTGCCGAAGAGAAGACCGAGTTCGACGTCGTTCTCGCTTCCGTCGGTGACAAGAAGATCAACGTCATCAAGGAAGTCCGCGCCATCACCGGCCTTGGCCTGAAGGAAGCCAAGGAACTGGTCGAGGGCGCGCCGAAGGCGGTCAAGGAAGGCGCGTCGAAGGACGAGGCCGAGGAAATCAAGGGCAAGCTCGAGGGCGCCGGCGCGACCGTCGAACTCAAGTAAGTCCTCGAAATGGCGGCCGAACGCCGCCGTTTTGGTCCGTTGTCCGGAAAGGGCGGCGGAAACTGTTTGGGGAGGCCGCGGCGGCATGCCGCGGCCAAACCCGTCTCCGGGATCGGGCTTTCGTCACGGGCCTCGAAACCGCGCGTTAAATGGATGTGACCGATGAACGTCTCTCCCGACGACCCGTGCGAAGCCGGATACGTCAGGGGCCTTCGGGTGAGCCGTTCGTAAGCGATACGAGGAGCGAAAATGGCGCAGACCCTCACCGGACGCAGGCGTGTTCGCAAGACTTTCGGCAAGATCCGTGAAGTCGCCGCCCTGCCGAACCTGATCGAGGTGCAGAAGGCCTCCTACGACTTCTTCCTGCAGGCAGACGACGTGGAAGGCGGCCGCGACGACAGCGGCCTTCAGGCGGTTTTCGAGTCGGTCTTCCCGATCTCCGACTTCGGCGAGACCGCCATGCTGGAATTCGTCCGCTACGAGTTCGAGCCGCCGAAATACGATGTCGACGAGTGCCGGCAGCGCGGCATGACCTTTGCCGCGCCGCTTAAAGTGACGCTGCGGCTGATCGTCTTCGATGTCGACGAGGATACCGGCGCGAAGTCCGTCAAGGACATCAAGGAGCAGGACGTCTACATGGGCGACATGCCGCTCATGACCGACAACGGCACCTTCATCGTCAACGGCACCGAGCGCGTCATCGTCTCCCAGATGCACCGCTCGCCGGGCGTGTTCTTCGACCACGACAAGGGCAAGACCCATTCCTCGGGCAAGCTCCTGTTCGCCGCCCGCATCATTCCCTATCGCGGTTCCTGGCTCGACATCGAGTTCGATGCCAAGGACATCGTGCACGCGCGCATCGACCGCCGGCGCAAGCTGCCCGTCACGACGCTGCTGCAGGCGCTCGGCCTGGATGCGGAGGAAATCCTCGACACCTTCTACAACCATCTCGACATGGAGCGGTCGGATGGCGGCTGGCGCAAGCCATTCGATCCGCAGCGCATGCGTGGCGTCAAGCTCACGACCGACATGGTCAACGCGGACACCGGCGAGGTCGTCTGGGAAGCCGGCCGCAAGCTGACCATCCGCAAGGCCCGGGACCTGGCCGAAAAGGGCCTGAAATCCCTGCGCATCTCCGACGAGGAGATGATCGGCAGCTATCTCGCCGTCGACATGGTCAATGCCGCGACCGGTGAGATCCATGCTGAGGCGGGCGACGAGATCACCGCGGACCTGCTCGCGACGCTCGACGATGCCGGCGAGACGACGATCCCGATCCTCGATATCGACGAGGTCAATAACGGCCCGTTCATCCGCAACACGCTGGCGATCGACAAGAATGACAGCCGCGAGGACGCGCTGTTCGACATCTACCGGGTGATGCGGCCGGGCGAGCCGCCGACGATCGAGACGGCGGAGGCGATGTTCGCCTCGCTGTTCTTCGATCCCGAGCGCTACGACCTGTCGGCCGTTGGCCGGGTCAAGATGAACATCCGCCTGGAACTCGACTGCCCGGACACCACGCGGGTGCTGCGCAAGGACGACATCCTGGCGGTCATCAAGACGCTGGTCGATCTGCGTGACGGCAAGGGCGAGATCGACGACATCGACAATCTCGGCAACCGCCGCGTCCGCTCGGTCGGCGAGTTGATGGAGAACCAGTACCGGATCGGCCTCTTGCGCATGGAGCGGGCGATCAAGGAGCGGATGAGTTCGGTCGAGATCGACACGGCGATGCCGCAGGATCTGATCAACGCCAAGCCGGCGGCGGCCGCCGTGCGCGAGTTCTTCGGCTCCTCGCAGCTCTCGCAGTTCATGGACCAGACCAATCCGCTGTCTGAGATCACCCACAAGCGGCGCCTGTCGGCGCTCGGCCCGGGCGGCCTGACGCGCGAGCGCGCCGGGTTCGAGGTGCGCGACGTGCACCCGACCCATTACGGCCGCATCTGCCCGATCGAAACGCCGGAAGGCCCGAATATCGGCCTGATCAACTCGCTCGCGACCTTTGCCCGCGTCAACAAATACGGCTTCATCGAAGCGCCGTATCGCAAGGTCAAGGATGGCGCGGTTTCCGACGAAGTCGTCTACCTCTCGGCGATGGAGGAGGCCCGCTACTATGTCGGCCAGGCCAATGCCGAACTGGATGCGAACGGCAAGTTCGTCGAAGATCTGGTGGTCTGTCGGCATGCCGGCGACGTGATGATGGTGGCGTCCGACCGCGTCGACTACATGGACGTGTCGCCCAAGCAGCTCGTTTCGGTCGCAGCGGCCCTCATTCCGTTCCTGGAAAACGACGACGCCAACCGTGCGCTGATGGGCTCGAACATGCAGCGCCAGGCGGTGCCGCTGGTGCGCGCCGAGGCGCCGCTGGTGGGCACCGGTATGGAGGCGGTCGTTGCCCGTGACTCGGGCGCGGCCATCTCGGCGCGGCGCGGCGGCATCGTCGATCAGGTCGACGCGACGCGTATCGTCATCCGCGCGACCGAGGATCTCGACGCGGCGAAATCGGGCGTCGACATCTACCGGCTGATGAAGTTCCAGCGCTCCAACCAGAACACCTGCGTCAACCAGCGCCCGCTGGTGCGCGTCGGCGACGTTGTGGAGAAGGGCGATATCCTGGCCGACGGTCCCTCGACCGATCTCGGCGAACTGGCGCTCGGCCGCAATGTGCTCGTCGCCTTCATGCCGTGGATGGGCTACAATTTCGAGGACTCCATCCTGCTGTCCGAGCGCGTCGTGCGCGACGACATCTTCACCTCGATCCACCTTGAGGAATTCGAGGTGATGGCCCGCGACACCAAGCTCGGGCCGGAGGAGATCACCCGCGACATTCCGAACGTCTCCGAAGAGGCCCTGAAAAACCTCGACGAGGCCGGCATCGTCTATATCGGCGCCGAGGTGCATCCGGGCGACATCCTGGTCGGCAAGATCACGCCGAAGGGCGAAAGCCCGATGACGCCGGAGGAGAAGCTGCTGCGAGCGATCTTCGGCGAGAAGGCCTCGGACGTTCGCGACACCTCGCTGCGCGTTCCGCCGGGCGTCACCGGCACGATCGTCGAGGTGCGCGTGTTCAACCGCCACGGCGTTGACAAGGACGAGCGGGCGGTCGCGATCGAGCGCGAGGAGATCGAGCGGCTCGCCAAGGACCGCGACGACGAGCAGGCGATCCTCGACCGCAACGTGTTCGGCCGTCTCGCCGACATGCTGCTGGGCAAGGAAGCCGCCAGCGCGCCGAAGGGCGTCAAGAAGGGCGTCGAGATCACCCGGGACCTGCTCGACGAACTGCCGCGCGCGCAATGGTGGCAGTTCGGCCTGGCCGACGAGGCCGCGATGGGCGAGGTCGAGGCGCTGCGCAAGCAGTATGACGAATCCAAGAAGATGCTCGAGCAGCGCTTCCTGGACAAGGTCGAGAAGCTGCAGCGCGGCGACGAGCTGCCGCCTGGCGTGATGAAGATGGTCAAGGTGTTCGTCGCGGTGAAGCGCAAGCTGCAGCCGGGCGACAAGATGGCCGGCCGGCACGGCAACAAGGGCGTCGTCAGCCGCATCATGCCGATCGAGGACATGCCGTTCCTGGAGGACGGCACCCATGTCGACATCGTGCTCAATCCGCTCGGCGTGCCGAGCCGCATGAATGTCGGGCAGATCCTCGAGACGCATCTCGGCTGGGCCTGCGCGGGTCTGGGCAAGCAGATCGGCGAAGCCGTCGAGGCCTATCGCAAGGCCGGCGAGGCGGCAGCCCTGAAGGGCGCGTTCACCCGCATCTACGGCGACGATCCGACGATTGCGGAGATGAAGGACGAGGCGCTGGTCGAGCTTGGCGGAAACCTGAAGAACGGCGTGCCGATCGCGACCCCGGTCTTCGACGGGGCGCACGAGGCGGATATCGTCGAGATGCTCGACCTTGCCGGACACGACACGTCCGGCCAGGTGACGCTCTTCGACGGGCGCTCGGGCGAGCCGTTCGACCGCAAGGTAACCGTCGGCTACATCTACATGCTGAAGCTGCATCACCTGGTCGACGACAAGATCCACGCCCGCTCGATCGGCCCCTACAGCCTGGTCACCCAGCAGCCGCTGGGCGGCAAGGCGCAGTTCGGCGGCCAGCGCTTCGGCGAGATGGAGGTCTGGGCGCTGGAAGCCTATGGCGCCGCCTACACGCTGCAGGAGATGCTGACGGTCAAGTCGGACGACGTGGCCGGCCGCACCAAGGTCTACGAGGCGATCGTGCGCGGCGACGACACGTTCGAGGCGGGAATCCCCGAATCGTTTAACGTGCTCGTCAAGGAAATGCGCTCGCTCGGCCTCAATGTCGAACTGGTGACGAGCCGGGTGAACGAGACGCCGCCGCCCGCCGGGCCGATGCTGCCGCCGCCGGCGGATGCCGCCGAATGACCGCTACGGTTTGACGATGAGGCGCGGCTGCGACGGCCGCGCCTGATCGCGACGATACGCTTTTTGGAAATCCGCCGGCGGGGCACCCCCGCGCCACCGCCGGCCAACGGGAGCAGGACATGAACCAGGAAGTCCTCAACCTTTTCAATCCGACTGCGCCGCAGCAGACGTTCGACCAGATCAAGATCTCGATCTCGAGCCCCGAAAAGATCCGCTCTTGGTCGTTCGGCGAGATCAAGAAGCCGGAAACGATCAACTACCGCACCTTCAAGCCGGAGCGCGACGGCCTGTTCTGCGCCCGCATCTTCGGGCCGATCAAGGACTACGAGTGCCTGTGCGGCAAGTACAAGCGGATGAAGTACAAGGGCATCATCTGCGAGAAATGCGGCGTCGAGGTGACGCTGTCGCGGGTGCGCCGCGAGCGGATGGGCCATATCGAACTGGCCGCGCCCGTCGCCCATATCTGGTTCCTGAAGTCGCTGCCCAGCCGCATCGGCATGATCCTCGACATGACGCTCAAGGATCTGGAGCGGATTCTCTATTTCGAGAACTATGTGGTCATCGAGCCCGGTCTGACGCCGTTCAAATACGGCCAGCTGATGACCGAGGAAGAGTATATCGACGCGCAGGACCAGTTCGGCGAGGATTCGTTCACCGCCAAGATCGGCGCCGAGGCGATCCGCGACATGCTGATGGCGCTCGACCTGCACAAGCTGTCGGAGGACCTGCGCCAGGAAATCGCCGAGGCAACGACGGAGCTTAAGCCGAAGAAGCTCGCCAAGCGGCTGAAGCTGGTCGAATCCTTCATCGAATCCGGCAACCGGCCGGAATGGATGATCCTGACCATCGTGCCGGTCATTCCCCCCGACCTGCGCCCGCTGGTGCCGCTCGACGGCGGCCGGTTCGCGACGTCGGACCTGAACGACCTCTACCGCCGCGTCATCAACCGCAACAACCGCCTGAAGCGGCTGATCGAGCTGCGCGCGCCCGACATCATCATCCGCAACGAGAAGCGGATGCTGCAGGAGGCCGTCGACGCGCTGTTCGACAACGGCCGGCGCGGCCGCGTCATCACCGGCGCCAACAAGCGGCCGCTGAAGTCGCTCGCCGACATGCTGAAAGGCAAGCAGGGCCGGTTCCGCCAGAACCTGCTCGGCAAGCGCGTCGACTATTCCGGCCGCTCGGTCATCGTCGTCGGCCCGGAACTGAAGCTGCATCAGTGCGGCCTGCCCAAGAAGATGGCGCTGGAGCTGTTCAAGCCGTTCATCTATTCGCGGCTTGAGGCCAAGGGCCTGTCGTCGACGGTCAAGCAGGCCAAGAAGCTGGTGGAGAAGGAGAAGCCGGAAGTCTGGGATATCCTCGACGAGGTGATCCGTGAGCATCCGGTGATGCTGAACCGGGCGCCGACGCTGCACCGGCTCGGCATCCAGGCCTTCGAGCCGACGCTGATCGAGGGCAAGGCGATACAGCTTCATCCGCTCGTCTGCGCGGCGTTCAACGCCGACTTCGACGGCGACCAGATGGCCGTGCACGTGCCGCTGTCGCTGGAAGCGCAGCTCGAAGCGCGCGTCCTGATGATGTCGACCAACAACATCCTGCACCCGGCCAACGGCTCGCCGATCATCGTGCCCTCGCAGGATATCGTTCTCGGCCTCTACTACGTCTCGCAGGTGCGCGAGCATGAGCCGGGCGAGGGGATGGTGTTTGCCTCGATCGGCGAACTGGAGCATGCGCTCGACACCAAGACCGTGACCCTGCACGCCAAGATCAAGGGCCGCTTCACCACGGTCGACGCCGACGGCAACACCTATTCGGAGATCCACGAGACGACGCCCGGCCGCATGCTGCTCGGACAGCTTCTGCCGCGGCACGCCTCGGTGCCCTTCGACGTGGTCAACCGGCTGCTCACCAAGAAGGAGATCTCCCGGGCGATCGACACGGTCTACCGCCATTGCGGCCAGAAGGAGACCGTCATCTTCTGCGACCGGATGATGGCGCTCGGCTTCCGCCATGCCTGCCTTGCCGGCATCTCGTTCGGCAAGGATGACATGGTCATCCCGGACACCAAGGAGAAGCTGGTCGACGAGACCCGGGCGCTCGCCAAGGATTACGAGCAGCAGTACAATGACGGCCTGATCACCCAGGGCGAGAAGTACAACAAGGTGGTCGATGCCTGGGCCAAGTGCACAGACCGGGTCGCTGATGAGATGATGGCGCGCATCTCCGCCGTCCAGACGGACCAGGAGACGAAGCGCGAGAAGCCGATCAACTCGATCTACATGATGGCCCATTCTGGCGCCCGTGGCTCGCCGGCGCAGATGAAGCAGCTTGCCGGCATGCGCGGCCTGATGGCCAAGCCGTCGGGCGAGATCATCGAGAGCCCGATCATCTCCAACTTCAAGGAAGGCCTGTCGGTTCTCGAATACTTCAACTCCACCCACGGCGCCCGCAAGGGACTGGCGGATACGGCGTTGAAGACCGCGAACTCCGGCTACCTGACCCGCCGTCTCGTCGACGTCGCCCAGGATTCGATCATCAACGAGGTTGATTGCGGCTCCGAGCGGGGCATCTCGATGACCGCGGTCGTCGATGCCGGCGAGGTGATCGTGTCGCTCGGCCAGCGCGTGCTTGGCCGCACGGCGGCCGAGGACATCACCGATCCGGGCACCGGCGAGATCATCGTGCCGTCCGGCCAGATGATCGAGGAGAAGGACGTCGAGGTGATCGAGGCAGCGCAGCTGCAGGAGATCAAGATCCGCTCGGTGCTGACCTGCGAGACGCGCAACGGCGTATGCGGCACCTGCTATGGCCGCGATCTGGCGCGCGGCACGCCGGTCAATATGGGCGAGGCGGTCGGCGTCATCGCTGCCCAGTCGATCGGCGAGCCGGGCACGCAGCTCACCATGCGCACCTTCCATATCGGCGGCACGGCGCAGATCGCCGAGCAGTCCTTCGTTGAATCGAATTTCGACGGCGTGGTTCAGATGAAGAACCGCAATGTCGTGCGCGATTCGGAAGGCTCGCTGATCGTGATGGGCCGCTCGGTGTCGCTGGCGATCGTCGACCAGGAGGGCAACGAGCGCGCTGTGCACCGACTGAACTACGGCACGCGCCTGAAGGTGGACGAGGGCGATACGGTGACCCGCGGCCAGCGCCTGGCCGAGTGGGACCCCTATACCCGGCCGATCATCACCGAGGTCGACGGCGTCGTTGCCTTCGAGGATCTGGTCGAGGGTGCCTCGCTCACCGAGACGGCCGATGAGTCGACCGGTATCACCAAGCGCGTCGTCACCGACTGGCGGACCACGCCGCGCGGCAACGATCTGAAACCGGCGCTTGCCATCAAGGGCGCTGACGGCGAGATCAAGAAGCTGTCGCGTGGCGGCGATGCCCGCTACCTGCTGGCGGTCGATACGGTCATCGCGATCGAGCCGGGCGCCGAGGTCAAGGCTGGTGACGTGCTTGCCCGTATCACGCTGGAAAGCGCCAAGACCCGCGACATCACCGGTGGTCTGCCGCGCGTTGCCGAACTGTTCGAGGCGCGCCGGCCGAAGGATCACGCCATCATCGCGGAAATCTCCGGCACCGTGCGGTTCGAGCGCGACTACAAGAACAAGCGCCGCATCCGCATCGTCTCGGAGGAGGATCCCGACGAGTCGCGCGAATATCTGATCCCGAAGGGCCGCCATCTCTATGTGCAGGAAGGCGACCACATCGAGAAGGGCGAATACATCCTCGACGGCAATCCGGCTCCGCACGACATCCTCGCGATCAAGGGCGTCGAGGAACTGGCGGCCTATCTGGTCAACGAGATCCAGGAGGTCTACCGGCTGCAGGGCGTGTCGATCAACGACAAGCATATCGAGGTGATCGTCCGGCAGATGCTGCAGAAGGTCGAGATCAACGATGCCGGCGATTCCGACTTCCTGTCGGGCGAGCAGGTCGATCACGTCGAGATGCAGGAAGTTGCCGAGCGGCTTGTCGAGGAAGGCAAGAGGCCGCCGACGGGGACGCCGGTTCTGCTCGGCATCACCAAGGCGAGCCTGCAGACCCGCAGCTTCATCTCGGCTGCCTCGTTCCAGGAGACGACCCGCGTGCTGACCGAGGCCTCGGTGCAGGGCAAGGTCGACACGCTGGAAGGCCTGAAGGAAAACGTCATCGTCGGCCGCCTGATCCCGGCCGGTACCGGCTCGGTGATGAACAAGATGCGGTCGATCGCGACCCATCGCGACGACCTCATCTCCGAAAGCCGCCAGCAGGCGGCGCTGCAGCCGGTCGAACCGGTTGAGCCCGAGCCGCAGCCGGAAATCCCGGCCGAATAGACCCCATAGAGTAGACCGGAGGGTCTTGTCCGTCGCTTGACGGCGGCCGAAAACGAACAAAGGCCGGCCTTTCGGGGCCGGCTTTTTTTATCCGCTGGTTCGGTTCGCCCGAGGCGGTAGGATGGCGAGAGACGTCAGGGGCCGCGCCTTTGCGCGCGGGAGAGGAGAAGAGCCGTGTCGGGGTCGGAAGAAACCACGGTCTACATCTTGATCGGCCGCGTCTGGCAGGCCGAGCAGGACGAATCGCAGCCGCGGGAAGAGGGCGACGAGGGGGCGATCCCCGTCAATGTCGTGCTGACCGCGCCCGATGACGAGACCTGCATCAAGCGCGCGCTCGCGGCGCTCGCGGGGCAGGGCTATGGCCGGGTGGAGCTCGACCGTGTCGGCGTCATCGATGCCGAACCGGACGATCCGACCTTCGCATCGGCCTATTGGAATGCGATCGACGGGGAAGTGGCCATTATCGCCTTTCACGGATAGGGCGCCCCGCCGGCGCTGTCGGGCGCGTCGTTTTGACGAGCGGGGCCGGGTGTGGTCCCATTACCGGTTCAAGCCGGGCATCGACAAACGGGGGGCGCGCAACGGTATGGGCAAATCGGCCGACCTCGTCGGGGATCTCTACGATGCCGCGCGCGGTGAAACGGACTGGGCCAGCGTTCTGAGCGCGGTCGCCGATGCCTGCGGCATGGAGAATACGGCGCTCGTCCATGTCGACCTGGCGCTTGGCTATTCCGATGTGATCGCGCCACGCGCCGATCCCGGAGTGATCAGCGCCTACAATGCCGATTGGTGGCAATGCGATCCGACCGTCGCGGGAACGGCGGGCGCACCGGTCGGTCGTCACACGACGCTTCGCGATAGCGGCCGGGCGCGGTTTCTCGCAAGCCCCTTCTACAACGACTTCTGGCGGCATTCCGGCCTCGGGGCGGAGCGCATCGCGGTCAACCTGGTCCGAACGGATCACACCTTCGTCAGTTGCGTGCTGCAGGCCTCGCCTCATCGCGACGAAATCGAACAGGCGGCCCAGCGCCGCTTCGCCGCGCTGACGCCGCATCTGATCCGGGCCGTAACGATCCAGCGGTCGCTGCAACGCCTGATGTTGGCGAATGCGCTTCTTGGCCGTTCGGGCGGCCAGGCGGAGGGGGCGGTGTTCGTCGTGAATGCTGATTGCGCCTTGCAGAGCGCGGGGGAGGGCGCGGATACGTTTCTGGAGGCCGAGTTTCTAGGGGGTGGGCAGGCCATTCGCCTCAAGTCCGGGCGGCTGGAACTCGTGGACGGTCAGGCGGATCTTCTCTTCAAGCAGGCCGTTGCAAGCGTGACGCGATCGCGTATCGCGGGTGCGCCGATTTCGGCTTGCGATACCGATGGCGGGTTTGCCGCCATCGTCGAGGTCCTTCCCGATACCCCGGCGCTGGCATCCTTCTATGGCACGGGCAACCGGCCCGTCGCGATCGTCGTCGTGCGCCGGCAGGGGGTGCGCCGGCAGGGGGGGCGGCGGCGGGTGGCGGAGCGGGATGGCGATCTTCGTACCGAACCGTCGGTGGCGGTGTCGGCGTTAGCGAAAACGAAGACCGTCGGAGAGCGTGTCGGAGATACAAACGAAGCCGGCGGGCGGCACGGCGTTCTGGACGCGATCAAGGCGGATATCCGCGAACACGCCGCCGAGCCGGCGCTGACATTGGCCTGGCTGGCCAAGCGAAACGGCGTGAGCGCACGCAAGATCCGCGATCTGTTTTATGCCGAGAACACGAATTTCACCGAGTATCTTATGACGATCCGCCTGGAACGCGCCCGGGAGATGCTCACCGACCCCGAGTTCCGGACGGCGAATGTGGCGATGATCGCCGCCCAGTCCGGATTTGGCGACCTGTCCTGGTTCCACCATGTTTTCCGCCGGCGCTACGGTGTAACGCCGGCACAAATGCGCGCCGCAGGTGGCAAGGCCGACTGACGCGGCCTGTCATCGCGGACGCGACAACGCTCACCGTGCGATCGCTTGTGCCGGGGCAGGGGCGCTCGCCTCGACAACCCGCCTATCCACGGTGCAGGAGAGGGCGGCCTCGAGGCTGTCGAGCCGCGCGCGAAGTGCTACGAGCTCCGCCCCCTGCGCGGAAAGGGCCTGCTGTTGCGTTTGCACGGTTGAAAGCAAGAGCGTGGGCAGCAGGTGATACTTCACCGTTTCCGGTGCGCCATCCTGGTTGAAGACGGCGAGCGCCGGCATGATTTCGGCGACCTCCTCGGCGATCAGTCCATAGCGCAGCGGGTCGGTGCCGTCGGACTGGGGCGTGTTGTAGCGGAACGTCACCGGGCGCAGCCGCATCACGACATCGCTCATGTCGCCGAGCGTGCGAATGTCGGTCTTGTAGCGGCGCGACGAACTGACCGTGCCGAGCTGGCCGTTGGAATCGATCATCACGTTGACGGCGTCGGCAACGCCGGTGGTCTTGCCCCTGATGCCCGCGATGAAGGCGGAACTCTGAACGCCCTCCTCGCCGATCTTGATCGTATAGGTGTCGCTGACGCCACCATTGTTTGAGATGAAGATGCTCCGTTCGGCATTGGTCGCCGCAAATCCGGCCTTCTGGCCGATGGCAACGTTGTAGAGCCCGTTCGTGTCCAGCTTCAGGGCGTCTCGGCCGATCGCGGTATTGCCGATGCCGGTGGTGTTCGCTTCCAACGCGTGATAGCCGACCGCGGTATTCGACGACCCGATGGACAGGTTGCTCAGGGCATTCAGGCCCAGCGCCGCATTTGTGGTTCCGGGGCTGTGCAGGAAGAGCGAACCACTTTCAGCGAGTGCGATCTTGCCCGTTGCCGGCGAAAAGATGCCGGTTGTCGTGGACGAGGCGAAATTGATCGCCGGCGCGCCGACACTGCCGTCGCCTACCGTGTTCGGACCGGCCGGGCCCTGTGGTCCCTCTGGCCCTTCGGCGCCTTCATCGCCCTGAGCGCCGGTATTGCCTTTGGCACCCTTTGGCCCTTCGGGTCCTTCCGGGCCTTCCGGTCCGGCCTTGCCCTTTGCCCCTTTCGGCCCGGCCTCGCCACGCTGGCCGCAATCGGCGACGACCGGCTTTTGTGTCCCGGAACCGGCCTTGACCTTCAGCTTGCAGTCGTCGGGGTGGTAGTTGATCTTGAACTTGAAGGCCCGATCGCCGCCGGATTCGGTCTCGTAGTCGCTGTCCAGCGTAACCGTCTGCTTTTTCTTCTCGGTCGTGCCCTCGACGATCAGCTTGCCGGCTTTGATCTTTGCCTTGGTGACTTCGAATTTTGACGCTTGGGGGGCGTCGACCGCGGATACAGGGCTGACGGAGAGGGCGACGGCGATCAGGACCGTTGCCGGAAGGAGCGATTTCATGACGGGTTTCTTCTTCGCGTTGTCTTGAATTTTGGCGGCCGCGCGGGTGGCCGCCGGCTAGACCCACTCGATCTTGTCGAAGTGCAGGCTGATGACGGGACGGGCGCCAAGACCGCTCGTGTCGCGCAGCGTCGCGGCGAGATAGGGCGAGGCCTTGTCGAGCGCGCTCTGCTCCATGTCGCAGCGTATCTTCATGGTGGCGTAAACGGATTCGGACTTGCTGCCGGCATAGCTGAACTCGGCGCCCTTGCCGCGCCTGACCCGCTTTTTCTTCCGGTAGATCTCCTCGCCGGAAACGACATTCTTCAGCTTGTAGGTGAGATAGGCCGTCGACGGGCAGTTGTTGACGAGGCTCGTGATCAGATCGGAGGAGCCGTCGATGGCGACGGGCGCCATATAGAAATGCAGGCTTGCTGCCGATGCCGGTGTGGCCATCGTCAGTGTGGCGCCGATCGCAGCCGCGCCGAGGAAGAGCGGTTTCATCGAATCTCCAATCCTTCGATCCGGTTTTCGTTTGCCGCGGCAGACGACTCCCTTGGGGGAAGTAAGGCGGACGCCGAATGCCGCAGCGTGACCTGTCTACCGGCCTGCTTGATTGCCGTCTTGGGGAAGGCGGTTGGGGAATCAGCCGATATTGGCGATGGGGTGCCGACCGAATTGAAGCGCGATTCCCTTGGCTTCCGACTCATTTCTTGCGTAGTTGGCAGCGCGGCACCGGCGTGGCGCTCGATACGCAGGAAAATGTCGCGGAGCCGGCGGATTTCGCGCAAATATTGCGCTTGCCCAGGGTTGACGGGGCGAGGCGTCAGGCATATGTTCCGTCCACTTCGCGACAGGTGGTAGGCCTGTTTCGTTCCACGGCGCCGAGCCTGGAACATAAACGGCCTAGACACTGGCGCTCGTCTTATGGCGAACATGAATGACTCAAGATCGTGGTCTTAAAGGGCCGCGGTCCTCTGCATGTGAAGACCGATGACCGCTGAGGCCATCGGTCCGATGCGTTTTGTTATGGACGTCCGGTCCCTGGCGGCCGGCAAGGGCTTGAAGAAGGCGATCGATGCCGACGATCAACCAGTTGATCCGCAAACCGCGGAAGGCGCCGGTGAAGCGCAACAAGGTGCCGGCCATGGAGGCCTGCCCGCAGAAGCGCGGCGTGTGCACGCGCGTCTACACCACGACGCCGAAGAAGCCGAACTCGGCGCTTCGCAAGGTCGCGAAGATCCGTCTGACCAACGGCTTCGAGGTGATCGGCTACATCCCGGGCGAGGGCCACAATCTGCAGGAGCACTCCGTCGTGATGATCCGCGGCGGCCGCGTGAAGGACCTGCCGGGCGTGCGCTATCACATCATCCGCGGCGTGCTCGACACCCAGGGTGTATCCGCCCGCCGTCAGCGCAGATCGAAATATGGTGCGAAGAGGCCCAAGTAAGCGGGTCTCTTTTTCGTTTGGGCGGCGGATTTCCGCACCCGACGAGCCGACTACCGGTAGACGCCCGAAACGGGCTTTTGAATTGGAAAGAATGAGGACGAGCCGATGTCTCGCCGCCACAGTGCCGAAAAACGCGAGGTTATCCCGGATCCGAAATACGGTGATCTGGTTGTCTCGAAGTTCATGAATTCCGTGATGTATCACGGCAAGAAATCGGCTGCCGAGCGTATCGTCTACGGCGCCTTCGACGTGATCGAGGGTCGGTCCAAGCAGGATCCGGTCGGCGTCTTTCACGCCGCGCTCGAGAATGTCATGCCGCAGATCGAGGTGCGCTCGCGCCGCGTCGGCGGTGCCACCTATCAGGTGCCCGTCGAGGTTCGTCCCGAGCGCCGCCAGGCGCTGGCGATCCGCTGGCTCATCTCGGCCGCGCGTGCCCGCAACGAGCGCACGATGGTCGAACGCCTGTCGGGCGAACTGCTTGATGCGTCCAACAATCGCGGCTCGGCCGTGAAGAAACGCGAAGACACGCACAAGATGGCCGAGGCCAACCGTGCGTTCTCGCATTATCGCTGGTGACGAGGATCCGGAGCTGCGATCATGCCACGCACCCATAAAATCGAGGACTACCGCAATTTCGGCATCATGGCCCACATCGATGCCGGCAAGACCACGACCACCGAGCGCGTCCTGTTCTACACCGGACGCAGCCACAAGATCGGTGAAGTCCACGATGGCGCGGCCACGATGGACTGGATGGAGCAGGAGCAGGAGCGCGGCATCACGATCACGTCGGCCGCGACGACCGCTTACTGGAACGACAAGCGCCTGAACATCATCGACACGCCCGGCCACGTCGATTTCACCATTGAGGTCGAGCGGTCCCTGCGTGTGCTTGACGGCGCGATCGCGCTTCTGGACGCCAATGCCGGCGTTGAGCCGCAGACCGAGACGGTGTGGCGCCAGGCCGACAAGTATTCCGTGCCGCGGATGATCTTCGTCAACAAGATGGACAAGATCGGCGCCGACTTCTTCCGCTGCGTCGAGATGATCGAGAGCCGGCTCGGCGCCAATCCGCTGGTCATCCAGCTTCCGATCGGCGCGGAAAGCGATTTCAAGGGTGTCGTCGATCTCATTGAGATGAGGGCGATCGTCTGGCGCGAGGAGACGCTCGGCGCCCAGTTCGATCTCGTCGACATTCCCGCCGATCTCGCCGACCAGGCCGCCGAATACCGCGAGAAGCTGGTCGAGCTGGCAGTCGAGATCGACGAAGAGGCGATGGAGGCTTATCTCGAGGGCAACGAGCCCGACGTCGCCACGTTGAAGGGCCTGATCCGCCGGGGCACGATCGACAATACCTTCGTTCCGGTGCTTTGCGGTTCCGCCTTCAAGAACAAGGGCGTGCAGCCGCTTCTTGATGCGGTCGTCGACTATCTTCCCTCGCCGATCGAGGTCCCGGACATCAAGGGCGTCGATCCGAAGACCGGCGAGGAGATGACCCGCAAGTCGAGCGATGACGATCCGCTGTCGCTGCTCGCCTTCAAGGTCATGAACGACCCGTTCGTCGGCTCGCTGACCTTCTGCCGTGTCTATTCGGGCAAGCTTGATGCCGGCTCGAGCGTTCTCAACACGGTCAAGGAGAAGCGCGAGCGCGTCGGCCGGATGCTGCACATGCATTCGAACCACCGCGAAGACATCAAGGAATGCTACGCCGGTGACATCGTCGCGATCGCGGGCCTCAAGGAGGTCACCACCGGCGACACGCTGTGCGACCCCATGAAGCCGGTCATCCTGGAGCGGATGGAGTTCCCCGAGCCGGTCATCGAGATCGCGATCGAGCCGAAGACCAAGGCCGACCAGGAAAAGATGGGCCTGGCGCTCAACCGCCTTGCCCAGGAAGATCCCTCCTTCCGCGTCGGCACCGACGAGGAATCCGGTCAGACCATCATCAAGGGCATGGGCGAATTGCACCTTGAGATCATCGTCGACCGCCTGAAGCGGGAATTCAAGGTCGAGGCCGGGATCGGTGCGCCGCAGGTCGCCTATCGCGAGACGATCACGCGTCTGGCGGATGTCGACTACACCCATAAGAAGCAGACCGGCGGTTCGGGCCAGTTCGCCCGCGTCAAGCTCACCATCGAGCCGGGCGAGCCGGGCTCGGAGTTCGAGTTCGAAAGCAAGGTCGTCGGCGGCAACGTTCCGAAGGAATACATCCCCGGCGTCGAGAAGGGCATCGCCTCCGTTCTCACGTCGGGTCCGCTGGCCGGCTTCCCGATGCTCGACATCAAGGCGACGCTGCTTGACGGTGCCTATCACGACGTCGACTCGAGTGTCCTTGCCTTCGAAATCGCCTCGCGGGCCGCTTTCCGCGAAGCGATCCAGAAGGCCGGCCCGAAGCTGCTGGAGCCGATCATGAAGGTCGAGGTAGTGACGCCGGAAGACTATATGGGCGACATCATCGGCGACCTGAACAGCCGGCGCGGTCAGATCCAGGGCACCGAAGCCCGGGGGATCGTCAATCAGATCAGCGCCATGGTGCCGCTGGCCAATATGTTCGGCTATGTCAACACGCTGCGCTCGATGAGCCAGGGCCGGGCCCAGTATTCGATGCATTTCGACCACTATGCGCAGGTGCCGCAGGCCGTGGCCGAGGAAGTCCAGGCCAAATACGCCTGACTTGTAAAACGCGACCCTGACGCAAGAACGACAAGACGAGAAAGTGGAGAGCCACGATGGCCAAAGCGAAGTTTGAGCGTACGAAGCCACACGTGAACATCGGTACGATTGGTCACGTTGACCATGGCAAGACGACGCTGACGGCAGCGATCACGAAGCAGTTCGGCGAGTTCAAGGCGTATGACCAGATTGACGCTGCGCCTGAGGAGAAGGCGCGCGGCATCACGATCTCGACGGCGCATGTGGAATACGAGACGGACAACCGTCACTACGCCCATGTCGACTGCCCCGGTCATGCCGACTACGTGAAGAACATGATCACGGGTGCTGCCCAGATGGACGGTGCGATCCTGGTGGTGAACGCCGCCGACGGCCCGATGCCGCAGACGCGCGAGCACATCCTGCTGGCCCGCCAGGTCGGCGTTCCGGCGATCGTTGTCTATCTGAACAAGGTCGACCAGGTCGACGACGAGGAGTTGCTTGAGCTCGTCGAGATGGAAGTGCGCGAGCTTCTTTCGACCTACGACTTCCCCGGCGACGACATTCCGATCGTCAAGGGCTCGGCGCTGGCCGCGCTTGAGGACCGCGAGGCGGACGGCATCGGGGCTGCGTCGATCTCGGAGCTGATGGCGGCGGTCGACGACTACATCCCGCAGCCCGAGCGTCCGATCGACGGTGCGTTCCTGATGCCGATCGAGGACGTGTTCTCGATCTCCGGCCGCGGCACGGTCGTGACGGGCCGTGTGGAGCGCGGCATCGTGACGGTCGGCGACGAGGTCGAGATCGTCGGCATCCGCGACACGCAGAAGACGACGGTCACGGGCGTGGAGATGTTCCGCAAGCTGCTTGATCGCGGCGAGGCGGGCGACAATATCGGCGCGCTGCTTCGTGGCGTCGGCCGCGAGGACGTGGAGCGCGGTCAGGTTCTGTGCAAGCCGGGCTCGGTCACGCCGCACACGAAGTTCAAGGCGGAGGCCTACATCCTGACGAAGGACGAGGGCGGTCGTCACACGCCGTTCTTCACCAACTATCGTCCGCAGTTCTACTTCCGGACGACGGACGTGACGGGTGTCGTGCATCTGCCTGAGGGCACGGAGATGGTGATGCCGGGCGACAACGTTGCGATCACGGTCGAACTGATCGTGCCGATCGCGATGGAGGACGGCCTGCGCTTTGCCATCCGCGAGGGCGGCCGCACCGTCGGTGCAGGCGTCGTCTCGCAGATCATCGAGTAAGCAAGGAAATCAGCGCTGGCGCGCTCTTTTTAAACAGGCGCGCCGGCCGCTCTTGGGACACGAAACATGAACGGGCAAAATATTCGCATCCGGCTCAAGGCGTTCGACCATCGGGTCCTCGACGCCTCGACGCGCGAGATCGTGAACACCGCCAAGCGGACCGGCGCGCATGTGCGCGGCCCGATCCCGCTGCCGACGCGGATCGAGAAGTTCACGGTCAATCGCGGGCCGCATATCGACAAGAAGAGCCGCGAGCAGTTCGAGATGCGGACCCACAAGCGGCTGCTCGACATCGTCGAGCCGACGCCGCAGACGGTCGATGCCCTGATGAAGCTCGATCTCGCCGCCGGCGTCGATGTCGAGATCAAGCTCTAGGTTCTAACGGTTAGGAAAGCGACACGGTCATGCGTTCAGGACTGATCGCTCAGAAGGTCGGGATGACCCGCATCTTCACGGAGACAGGGGAGCAGATCCCCGTCACCGTCTTGAAGGTGGACGGCTGCCAGGTCGTGGCTCATCGCACCGAAGAGAAGAATGGCTATACCGCGCTGCAGCTGGGGGCGGGCCTTGCCAAGGCGAAGAATACGACGCGGGCCATGCGCGGCCATTTCGCGGTCGCCAAGGTCGAGCCGCGCCGCACGGTTGCCGAATTCCGCGTGAGCCCGGAAAACGTCATCGAGGTCGGCGCGGAGCTGACCGCCGAGCACTTCGTCAAGGGCCAGTTGGTCGACGTGACGGGCACCTCGATCGGCAAGGGCTTTGCGGGCAGCATGAAGCGCCACAATTTCGGCGGCCTGCGCGCCTCGCACGGTGTCTCGATCAGCCATCGTGCGCATGGTTCGACCGGTAACAGCCAGGATCCCGGCAAGGTCTTCAAGGGCAAGAAGATGGCCGGTCACATGGGCGCGACCCGGGTGACCACGCAGAACCTGGAAGTGGTCAACACCGATGCCGAGCGCGGCCTGATCATGATCCGCGGCGCGGTGCCGGGCGCCAAGGGCGGCTTCGTGCTGATGCGCGACGCGGTCAAGGGCAAGCTGCCCGAGGGCGTGCCGTTCCCCGGCGCGGTGCGGGCAAACGACAATGGTGCTGCTGAAGCGCCGGCCGAGAACGGCGCGGATGCGGCGCAGGTTGCCGAAAGTGGCGCGGACGCCGCGCCGGCGGCCGAGGTCGACAGCGGTGCGGAGGCCTGAGGACGATGAAACTCGACATACACGCCCTGAACGGCGACACGGCCGGGTCGGTCGATCTGTCCGATGAGATCTTCGGGCTGGAGCCGCGCTCCGATCTCCTGCAGCGGATGATCCGCTATCAGCTGTCGCGCCGCCAGGCCGGCACGCGTAAAACCAAGCGGCGTTCGGAGATCCGGGCGACCGGCGCCAAGATGTTCAAGCAGAAGGGCACAGGCCGGGCCCGGCACGGCGCGCGCACCGCGCCGCAGTTCCGCGGCGGCGGCAAGGCGTTCGGCCCGCTCGTCCGCGATCACGCCCACGACATGCCGAAGCGGCTGCGGGCGCTGGCGCTGAAGCATGCATTGTCGTCGAAGGCCAGGGCCGGCGAGATCGTCATGCTCGACAAGGCGGCCGCCGAGACGGTCAAGACCAAGGCGCTGCACGCTCAGTTCGGCAAGCTTGGCCTGTCGTCGGCGCTGATCATCGACGGTGCGGAGCTCGACGACAATTTCCAGCTCGCCTCGCGCAACATTCCGCAGATCGACGTGCTGCCGGTGCAGGGCATCAATGTTTACGACATCCTGCGGCGCGACAAGCTGGTCCTGACCAAGGCCGCGCTGGACGCTCTGGAGGCCCGGTTCAAATGACGAACATCAAGCATTACGACGTGATCGTCGCCCCGGTCATCACCGAGAAGTCGACCATGGCGTCCGAGCAGAACCAGGTCGTCTTCAGGGTCGCGCCCGATGCGACCAAGCCGGAGATCAAGGCGGCTGTCGAGCAGTTGTTCTCGGTCAAGGTGAAAGCCGTCAACACCTTGGTGCGCAAGGGCAAGACCAAGCGGTTCCGGGGCATCAAGGGCAAACAGAGTGACATGAAGAAGGCGGTCGTGACCCTCGAAGAGGGCCAGTCCATCGATGTCACCACGGGCCTGTAGCGGGCGCGGCAGGCAAGGGTTCTTAAGAACATGGCACTCAAGACCTACAATCCGACGACGCCGGGCCAGCGCCAGCTGGTGATCGTCGATCGGGCCAATCTGTGGAAGGGCGATCCGGTCAAGAAACTGACCGAGGGCCTGACTAAGAAGGGTGGCCGCAACAATGCCGGTCGGATCACCGCGCGCCGGCGCGGCGGCGGCCACAAGCGGCTTTATCGGCAGGTCGATTTCAAGCGGTCGAAATTCGACGTCGCCGCGACCGTCGAGCGGCTCGAATATGATCCGAACCGGTCCGCCTTCATCGCGCTGATCAAATATGACGACGGCGAGCAGAGCTACATCCTGGCGCCGCAGCGCCTGGGCGTTGGCGACAAGGTGATCGCCGCCAAGCAGGCCGACGTGAAGCCGGGCAACGCGATGCCGCTGGCCGCCGTGCCGATCGGCACGATCGTCCACAATGTCGAGATGAAGCCCGGCAAGGGCGGCCAGATCGCCCGGTCGGCTGGCACCTATGTGCAGCTTGTCGGCCGTGACGGTGCCTATGCGATCCTGCGTTTGAATTCCGGCGAGCAGCGCCTGGTGCACGGCCAGTGCATGGCGACCGTCGGTGCCGTGTCGAACCCGGATCACTCGAATATCAATGACGGCAAGGCCGGCCGGACCCGCTGGCGGGGCAAGCGCCCCTCGGTCCGCGGCGTCGTCATGAACCCGGTCGATCACCCGCATGGCGGCGGCGAGGGCCGCACCTCGGGCGGCCGCCACCCGGTCACGCCGTGGGGCAAGCCGACCAAGGGCAAGCGGACCCGGCGCAACAAGCAGACGCAGAAATTCATCCTGCGTTCGCGCCACCAGAGAAAGAAGTAGGGCTTAAGCGATGACGCGTTCCGTCAAGAAGGGGCCGTTTGTCGACGGCTATCTCCTGAAGAAGGCCGAGGCCTCGCGGCAGTCCGGTCGCAACGAGGTGATCAAGATCTGGAGCCGCCGCTCCACGATCCTGCCGCAGTTCGTCGGCCTCACCTTCGGTGTCTATAACGGCCAGAAACACGTTCCGGTTTCGGTCAGCGAGGACATGGTGGGCCACAAGTTCGGCGAGTTCTCGCCGTCCCGTACCTATTACGGCCATGCGGCCGACAAGAAGGCGAAGAGGAAGTAAGCGATGGGCAAGCCCGCTCGCGAGCGATCCCTGGCCGAGAACGAAGCCAAGGCGGTGACGCGCAACATTCGCGTCAGCCCCCAGAAGCTCAATCTCGTGGCGGCCTCGATCCGGGGCAAGAAGGTGGATTCGGCGCTGGCCGACCTGACCTTCTCACGGAAGCGGATCGCCAAGGACGTCAAGAAGACGCTGGAATCGGCGATCGCCAATGCCGAGAACAACCACGACCTCGATGTCGACGATCTCGTCGTCTCGGAGGCCTTCGTCGGCAAGGCGCTGGTGATGAAACGGTGGAAGCCCAGGGCGCGGGGTCGCGTGGGGCGGATCATGAAGCCGTTCGCCAATCTCACCATCGTCGTCCGGCAAGTTGAGGAGTCCGCCTGATGGGCCAGAAAGTCAATCCGATCGGCCTGCGCCTGGGCATCAACCGCACCTGGGATTCGCGCTGGTATGCCAATCCGCGTGACTATGGCTCGCTGCTGCACGAGGATCTGAAGATCCGCGAGATGTTGAAGAAGTCGCTCAAGCAGGCAGCCGTCTCGAAGATCGTCATCGAGCGCCCGCACCGCAAATGCCGCGTGACGATCCATTCGGCCCGTCCGGGCATCGTCATCGGCAAGAAGGGCGCCGATATCGAGAAGCTGCGCAAGAAGATCGGCGAGATGACCGATTCCGAGGTGCATCTGAACATCGTCGAGGTGCGCAAGCCGGAGATCGACGCGACGCTGGTCGCCGATTCGATTGCCCAGCAGCTTGAGCGGCGCGTGTCGTTCCGCCGGGCGATGAAGCGGGCCGTCCAGTCGGCCATGCGGCTTGGCGCTGACGGCATCCGGATCAATTGCGGCGGCCGCCTGGGCGGTGCCGAAATCGCCCGGATGGAGTGGTACCGCGAGGGCCGGGTGCCGCTGCACACGCTGCGCGCCGACATCGACTATGGCGAGGCGACCGCGGTTACCGCCTATGGCACCTGCGGCGTGAAGGTCTGGATCTTCAAGGGCGAGATCCTCGAGCACGATCCGATGGCCTCGGAGCGGCGCGCGACGGAGGCCGCCGAAGGCGGGCGTCCGGGCGGCGGGCCGGGACGGGACCGGCCGCGCGGCAACGACCGGCCGCGGCGCGATCGTCGTGACGCAAAGGCCGACTGAGGCCGAACCGGAGAGCTTTAAGCGAGAAGAACCATGCTGCAGCCAAAGCGCACCAAGTTCCGCAAGCAGCACAAGGGCCGCATCCGCGGCGTTGCGACGAGCGGCAATCAGTTGAATTTCGGCTCCTTCGGCATCAAGGCGATGGAGCCGGAGCGGATCACGGCCCGCCAGATCGAGGCGGCCCGGCGGGCGATCACGCGCCACATGAAGCGTGCCGGCCGTGTCTGGATCCGCATCTTCCCGGACGTGCCGGTTTCCAAGAAGCCGACGGAAGTCCGCATGGGTAAGGGTAAGGGCTCGCCGGAGTTCTGGGCCGCCAAGGTCAAGCCCGGCCGGGTGATGTTCGAGATCGATGGCGTTCCCGCCGATATCGCCCGCGAGGCGCTCCGGCTGGGGGCTGCCAAGCTGCCGATCAAGACGCGCTTTATCGCGCGCGCCGGCGAATAGTTCGGAGATTTAGGACGATGAAGGCAAGCGATGCCTGGTCGAAGACCGAAGACGAGCTCAAGTCGGAGCTCGGCGGCCTGAAGAAGGAGCAGTTCAACCTGCGCTTTCAGCAGGCGACCGGTCAATTGGAGAATACCGCGCGGGTCCGCCAGGTGCGCCGCGACATTGCCCGCGTCAAGACAGTCCTTGCCGCGAAGACAACAAAAAGCACCGGTTAAGGTTTTAGGACAATGCCGAAACGAATTCTGCAAGGCACCGTCGTCAGCGACAAGAACGACAAGACCATCGTCGTTCAGGTGGAGCGCCGCTACACCCATCCGCTGTTCAAGAAGACGGTGCGGACGAGCAAGAAATACCACGCCCACGACGCCGACAACGCTTTCAAGGTCGGCGACCGGGTGCGGATCGAAGAGTGTGCGCCGATTTCGCGTCAGAAGCGCTGGGTCGCTCTGAGCGAGAAGGCGGACGGATAGGACAGGCTCCGCGTCGAAGGCGAAACGGTTCGTTTCGTCGTTTGACCGGGTGATCAAAAGGATAAGAGGCCGGCCATGATCCAGATGCAAACCAACCTCGATGTCGCCGACAATTCCGGCGCGCGCCGGGTGCAGTGCATCAAGGTGCTTGGCGGTTCGAAGCGCAAATATGCCCATGTCGGCGACATCATCGTGGTGTCGGTGAAGGAGGCTATCCCGCGTGGCCGCGTGAAGAAGGGCGACGTCATGCGCGCCGTCGTCGTGCGCACCGCCAAGGATATCCGCCGTCCGGACGGCAGCGTCATTCGTTTCGACCGCAACGCCGCGGTGCTGGTGAACAACCAGAAGGAGCCGATCGGCACCCGTATCTTCGGACCCGTGCCGCGCGAGCTCCGCGCCAAGCAGCATATGAAGATCGTGTCGCTCGCGCCGGAGGTGCTCTAGAGATGGCAATGGCTAGGATCCGAAAGGGCGACTCGGTCGTCGTGCTGAGCGGTCGCGACAAGGGTATGTCCGGCAACGTCTTGAAGGTCATCCCGAAAGAAGACCGGGCGATCGTCCAGGGCGTCAACATGGTGACGCACCACCAGAAGCAGACGGCTGCCGAAGAGGGCGGCATCAGGCGCAAGGAAGCGGCGATCCACATGTCGAACCTGGCGCTGGCCGATCCCAAGGACGGCAAGCCGACCCGCGTCGGCTACAAGACGCTGAACGACGGCCGCAAGGTGCGTGTTGCCAAGCGGTCGGGAGAAGAAATCGATGGCTGATCAAGCGTACGAGCCCCGGCTCAAGACCCACTACAACTCCGTTGTGCGCGGGCAACTCAAGGAAGAGTTCAAATACGCCAACGAGATGATGATCCCGAAGCTCGAAAAGATCGTCCTGAACATGGGCGTCGGCGAGGCGGTCGGTGATCAGAAGCGGGCCCAGGCGGCCGCCAACGACCTGACCCTGATCGCGGGGCAGAAGGCGGTCGTCACCCGGGCGCGCAACTCGATTGCGACGTTCAAGCTGCGCGACGGCATGGCGATCGGCGCCAAGGTGACGCTTCGCAAGGCGCAGATGTACGAGTTCCTCGACCGCTTCGTGAATATCGCGCTGCCGCGCGTTCGCGACTTCCGCGGTCTGAACCCGAAGAGCTTCGATGGCCGCGGCAACTATGCCACGGGCGTCAAGGAGCACATCGTGTTCCCGGAAATCGATTACGACAAGGTGGATCAGGTGATGGGCATGGACGTCGTGGTCTGCACGTCCGCGAAGACCGACGACGAGGCCCGGGCCCTGCTGAAGGCCTTCAACTTTCCGTTCCGTCAGTGACGACGATGACGGATCGGGAATTTTGAGGAGGTTTTAAATGGCTAAGAAGAGTGCGGTCGAGAAGAACCGGAACCGGGCGCGGAAGGTGAAGCAGTTCGCCGGTAAGCGTGCGCGGCTGAAGGAGATCGCCAATGACGAGACGCTGTCGATGGAAGAGCGCTTCCAGGCGCGGCTGAAGCTTGCCGCCCTACCGCGCAACTCCGCGCCGACCCGGCTGCGCAACCGTTGCGAAGTGTCGGGCCGCCCGCGCGGCTTCTATCGCAAGCTGAAGATCTCGCGTGTCGCGCTTCGGGACCTTGGCTCCAGGGGCCTGATCCCGGGCATGGTCAAGTCGAGCTGGTGAGGTAAGAAACGATGTCTATGTCCGATCCTCTCGGCGATATGCTGACGCGCATCCGCAATGCGCAGATGCGCCGCCGCTCCAGTGTCGCAACGCCGGCCTCGTCGCTGCGCCGCCGCGTGCTCGACGTGCTGGCCGACGAAGGCTACATCCGCGGCTATTCGCAGGTCGAATACACCGGTGGAAAGTCGGAATTCCAGATCGAGTTGAAGTATTTCGACGGTGATCCGGTGATCCAGACGATCGAACGGGTCTCCAAGCCGGGCCGGCGTGTCTATGCCTCGGTGAAGACGCTGCCGACCGTCAATAACGGCCTTGGCGTTTCGATCGTGTCGACTCCGAAGGGCGTGATGCCCGATTGGAAGGCGCGCGAGGAAAACGTCGGTGGCGAGGTGCTGTGCCGCGTCTTCTGAGGCGGGTACACAAGGAAACGATTCGGAGACGATTTCGATGTCGCGTATCGGAAAGAGGCCGGTGACCGTGCCGAACGGTGTCACGGCGACGATCGAGGGCCAGACGGTGTCTGCGAAGGGCCCCAAGGGCGCCCTGTCGGTCGTATTGAATGACGAGGTCTCGGTCGAGATGACCGATGACGGGATCAAGGTGGATCCGCGCGACGAGTCGAAGCGCGCGCGGTCCATGTGGGGCATGTCGCGGACGCTGGTGTCGAACATCGTCGAGGGCGTCAGCGAGGGCTACACGAAGAAGCTCGAGATCCAGGGCGTTGGTTATCGCGCCCAGGTCCAGGGCACGTCGCTGCAGCTGGCGCTCGGCTTCAGCCATGACGTGAACTATCCGATCCCGGAAGGGATCGAGATTGCCTGTCCGAAGCCGACCGAGATCGTCGTGTCGGGCATCGACAAGCAGCGCGTCGGGCAGGTCGCCTCGGAAATCCGCCGCTATCGTCCGCCGGAGCCCTACAAGGGCAAGGGCGTTCGCTACGAGGGCGAATACGTCTTCCGTAAGGAAGGCAAGAAGAAGTAACGGGATCGGTCATGAGCAAGGCATTGAAAGGCTTCGAGAAGCGGAAGGCCCGCGTACGCCGGTCGATCCGCAGGGCGGCAAACGGCCGGCCGCGGCTGAGCGTGCACCGCTCGTCGAAGAACATCTACGCGCAGGTTATCGACGACACGTCCGGCCGCACGGTCGCGTCGGCGTCGACGATGGAGAAGGACCTGCGCGGTTCGCTGAAGACAGGCGCCGATCAGGCGGCCGCTGCCGAGGTCGGCAAGCTGGTCGCCGCGCGCGCCGTCGAAGCCGGCGTGAAGGAAGTCATCTTCGATCGCGGCGGCTACATCTATCATGGGCGGGTCAAGGCACTCGCCGACGCAGCGCGCGAGGGCGGCCTCGAATTCTGAGGCGCCTCAACCGCAAGCGAGAGTTATTAGGAAAAGGAACGACGACGTGGCAGGTCGGGGAAGAGAAGATCGGGATCGCGACAGCGAATTCACGGACAAGCTGGTCCACATCAACCGCGTTGCGAAGGTTGTGAAGGGCGGCCGCCGGTTCGGTTTCGCCGCGCTCGTGGTGGTCGGTGACCAGAAGGGCCGGGTCGGTTTCGGCCACGGCAAGGCGCGCGAGGTGCCCGAGGCGATCCGCAAGGCGACCGACGCGGCCAAGCGCGACATGATCCGCGTGCCGCTGCGCGAGGGTCGGACTCTGCATCATGACGTCTCGGGCCGCTGGGGCGCGGGCAAGGTGCTGCTGCGCGCAGCCCCTCCCGGCACCGGCATCATCGCCGGCGGTCCGATGCGCGCGGTCTTCGAGACGCTCGGCATGCAGGATGTCGTGGCGAAGTCGCAGGGCTCCTCGAACCCGTACAACATGGTGCGGGCGACCTTCGAGGCGCTGAAGAACCAGACGAGCCCGCGCTCGGTCGCCGCCCGTCGCGGCATAAAGGTTTCGGCGCTGCAGGCCCGCCGCCGCGATGCGGTCGGCGACGTTGCCGCGGCCGAGGCCTAGGGCAGCCAGTTCAAGGAGACGGTCTGATGGCCGAGAAGAGCAAGAAGACGATCACGGTCGAGCAGATCGGATCGCCGATCCGTCGCCCGGCGGACCAGCGCGCCACGCTGGTCGGGCTCGGATTGAACAAGATGCACCGGCGTCGCACGCTTGAGGACACGCCGGCGGTTCGTGGGATGATCGGCAAGGTCGCGCACCTGGTGCGCGTCGTCGAGGAAAAGTGATCGGCTCGAGGAGCGGATAGAAGATGAAACTCAACGAGATCGCCGACAAGGCCGGCGCCCGTCATTCGCGCAAGCGCGTGGGCCGTGGACCCGGTTCCGGGCTCGGAAAGACCGCCGGACGGGGCGTAAAGGGCCAGAAATCGCGCAGCGGCGTCGCCATCAAGGGCTTCGAAGGCGGCCAGATGCCTCTGCATCGGCGCTTGCCGAAGCGCGGCTTCAACAATATCTCAGCAAAGTCGTTCGCCGTGGTGAACCTCGACCGGGTGCAGACCGCCATCGACGCGGGCAAGCTCGACGGGGCCCAGGTGGTCACCTCCCAGGCGCTGATCGCGGCGGGTGTCGCGCGGCGCACCAAGGACGGTGTCCGGCTGCTCGGTGACGGCGAACTGACCGCCAAGGTGTCGTTCCAGGTGCAGGGCGCCTCGAAGAACGCGATCGCGGCGGTCGAGAAGGCGGGTGGCAGCGTCGAGATCGCTGCTCTGCCGAAGAAGGCCGCCAAGGCGGCCGAAGCGACAGCCGAGGGCTGAAGGGACCGTTAGCGGCGCCTGAAGCCTTCACCACGGTAGAGGCCACTCGGGCTTTTAAGGCTCGGGCGCAGCGAGGACAGACATGGCGTCAGCAGCGGAACAACTTGCGGCTAACCTGAATTTCGGCGCGATCGCCAAGGCGACGGAGCTGAAGAAGCGCATCTGGTTTACCCTGGGTGCGCTGCTTGTCTATCGGCTGGGGACCTATATCCCGCTGCCGGGCATCAATCCGCAGGCCGTCGCAGACCTGTTCCAGCAGCAGTCTTCCGGCATCCTCGGCATGTTCAACATGTTCGCCGGCGGCGCGGTCGGCCGCATGGCGATCTTCGCGCTGAACATCATGCCGTATATCTCGGCCTCGATCATTGTTCAGCTGCTCACCGCGGTGTCGCCGCATCTTGAGCAGCTGAAGAAGGAGGGCGAGCAGGGCCGCAAGCAGATCAACCAGTATACGCGCTACGGCACCGTCTTCCTGGCCGCCCTGCAGGCCTATGGCATCGCGATCGGGCTGGAAGGCGCGGGCACCGTCGTCAACGATCCGGGCTGGTTCTTCCGCATCTCCACCGTCATCACGCTGACCGGCGGCACCGTGTTCCTGATGTGGCTGGGCGAACAGATCACCCAGCGCGGCGTCGGCAACGGCATTTCGCTTATCATCTTCGCCGGCATCGTGGCGGGCCTGCCCGCGGCCATTGCCGGCATGCTCGAACTTGGCCGCCAGGGCGCGATCTCGACGGTCATCATCCTCGCCATCATCGTGATGGCGGTCCTGGTCATCGCCTTCATCGTGTTCATGGAGCGGGCCCAGCGGCGGCTTCTGATCCAGTATCCCAAGCGCCAGGTCGGCAACCGGATGTTCCAGGGCGAATCCTCGCATCTGCCCCTGAAGCTGAACACGGCCGGCGTCATTCCGCCGATCTTCGCCTCCTCGCTGCTGCTGCTGCCGATCACGGTCGCCAACTTCTCCAGCGGCCAGGGACCGGGCTGGCTGACGACGGTGACGGCGCTGCTCGGTCACGGCCAGCCGCTCTACATGCTGCTCTATGCCGCCGGTATCATCTTCTTCGCCTTCTTCTACACCGCGGTCGTGTTCAATCCGGCCGACACGGCGGACAACCTGAAGAAGCATGGCGGCTTCATCCCCGGCATCCGTCCCGGCGAGCGCACGGCCGAATACATCGACTATGTGCTGACTCGCATAACCGTCGTCGGTGCGATTTATCTAACCCTCGTCTGTCTGTTGCCCGAATTCCTGGTCACAGCCTGGAACGTCCCGTTCTATTTCGGCGGAACCTCGCTTCTGATCGTCGTCTCGGTGACAATGGACACCGTATCGCAGGTGCAGGGACACCTGCTGGCGCATCAGTACGAAGGGCTCGTCAAGAAGGCGCGCCTGCGAGGGGGGAGACGGAACAGATGAGGCTGATCTTTCTGGGGCCGCCGGGAGCCGGCAAGGGAACGCAGGCCGAGCGGATCGCGCAGCGCTACGGTATCCAGCAGCTTTCGACCGGCAACATGCTTCGCGCCGCCGTCGCGGCCGAGACGCCGGTCGGGCTTGCCGCCAAAGACATCATGGCGCGCGGCGATCTCGTGCCGGACGAGGTGGTCGTGGAGATCATCTCGCAGCGCATCGACGAGCCCGATTGCGCGAACGGCTTCATCCTCGACGGCTTTCCTCGCACGGTCGCGCAGGCCGAAGCGCTCGAGGGGCTCCTGGAAGACAAGGGCATGGCGCTCGACGGGGTGGTGGAGCTCGCCGTCGACGACACGATCCTGATCGAGCGCATCGAAAAGCGGGCGCGGGAGACGGCCGGCGGGCCGCGCGCCGACGACAATGCCGATGCGCTGAAAACCCGGCTCGATGTCTACCACGCCCAGACCGCGCCGCTGATCTCGTTCTACAAGAACAAGGGCCAGCTGCGCGCCGTCGATGGAATGGCCGATATCGATGCGGTCTCGGAACAGATTGTCGCGGTTCTCGAAAAGGCGGAGGCCTGACGAGAATTCGCGGTTGAAGAGAGGTTGACGAAACCCGCGGCGTTACGATATCCAGCGGTGTTACCGTTTTGGAATCGACCCGACGGGTGTCCTCCGGTCTTAAGAGCAAGGCCGGGACACCCTGTTTTGCGTTGCGGGCAAGTCTTTAGAAGGTAGCAGGCAGACCGGTCCAAAAGGGACCGGGCCCAATTGGAGCGACGAACGTGGCCCGTATTGCAGGTGTAAACATCCCGACCAACAAGCGCGTGGAAATCGCGCTGCGCTATATCCATGGCATCGGCCCAGCCAAAGCCAAGGAGATCTGCGACAAGAACAACATCCCGCCGGAGCGGCGCGTCAACGAATTGTCGGATGCCGACGTTCTGCAGATCCGCGAGACGATCGACCGCGACTATATCGTCGAGGGTGATCTGCGCCGCGAGGTGGCGATGAACATCAAGCGCCTGATGGATCTGGGCTGCTATCGCGGCCTGCGCCATCGTCGCGGGTTGCCTGTCCGCGGCCAGCGCACGCACACCAATGCGCGCACCCGCAAGGGTCCGGCCAAGCCGATCGCCGGCAAGAAGAAGTAAGACGGCCGCCCCGCAAGAGGGCAGGCATGACCGTTTAAGGAACGAGATAGATGGCCAGAGATACCACGCGCGTCCGTCGCCGCGAGCGCAAGAACATCACCTCCGGCGTCGCCCATGTCAGCGCGACGTTCAACAACACCATGATCACGATCGCCGATGCCCAGGGCAACGCGATTTCGTGGTCGTCGGCCGGTGCGATGGGCTTCAAGGGATCGCGCAAGTCGACACCGTTTGCCGCCCAGATGGCTGCCGAGGATGCCGCCAAGAAGGCCGCCGAGCATGGCATGAAGACGCTCGAGGTTGAGGTTCGCGGCCCGGGATCGGGTCGTGAGTCGGCCCTGCGCGCGCTGCAGGCGGCCGGGTTCACCATCACCGCCATCCGTGACGTGACGCCGATCCCGCATAACGGCTGCCGCCCGCGCAAGCGCCGCCGTGTCTAAGGGCCGGGTCTGGGACCGGGTCTTCATCAGACCGCGGGGCCGATCGGTAATTCGCCGGCCTTGAGGATTTCATTGGGAATTCTACCGGCCGGATACCGCGCGGGACAGAAATAGCCCCCGACGCCGCGCGGCATACGCCCAAGCTTCAAGAGGTTCGACCGTGATTGAGAAAAACTGGCAAGAACTGATCAAGCCGAACAAGCTCGATGTCATCCCAGGTGATGATCCGGCGCGGCTTGCCACGGTTGTCGCCGAGCCGCTCGAGCGCGGTTTCGGCACGACGCTCGGCAACGCCCTGCGCCGCGTTCTGCTGTCGTCGCTGCAGGGTGCTGCGGTCACGTCGGTCCAGATCGATGGCGTGCTGCACGAGTTCTCCTCCATCCCCGGCGTCCGCGAGGATGTCACCGACGTCGTCCTGAACATCAAGGACGTATCGATCAGCATGCAGGGCGAGGGCCCCAAGCGGATGGTCCTGAAGAAGCAGGGCCCCGGCCAGGTCACCGCCGGCGACATCCAGACGGTCGGCGACATCCAGGTGCTCAATCCGGAGCTGGTGCTGTGCACGCTCGATGAGGGCGCCGAGATCCGCATCGAGTTCACCGTCAACAGCGGCAAGGGCTATCACGCCGCCGACCGCAACCGTCCCGAGGACGCGCCGATCGGCCTGATCCCGGTCGACAGCCTGTACAGCCCCGTGCGCCGCGTCTCCTACCGGGTCGAGAATACCCGTGAGGGGCAGATCCTCGACTACGACAAGCTGACCATGAGCATCGAGACCGACGGATCGGTCCGTCCCGACGATGCGGTCGCCTTTGCCGCGCGCATCCTGCAGGACCAGCTCGACGTCTTCGTCAATTTCGAGGAGCCGAAGGCCGAGGTCGTCGAGGAGATGGTGCCGGAACTGGCCTTCAACCCGGCGCTGTTGAAGAAGGTCGACGAACTGGAACTGTCCGTGCGTTCGGCCAACTGCCTGAAGAACGACAACATCGTCTATATCGGCGACCTCATTCAGAAGTCGGAAGCCGAGATGCTGCGCACGCCGAACTTCGGCCGCAAGTCGCTCAACGAGATCAAGGAAGTGCTGGCCCAGATGGGGCTGCACTTGGGCATGGAAGTCGCCAACTGGCCGCCGGAGAATATCGAAGAGCTGGCCAAGCGGTACGAGGATCACTACTGAGGCGCCTGGAAACGCGCGTCAGCTTACGCTCAAGGAGAGTATCATGCGTCACGGCAAGACCGGCCGCAAACTGAACCGTACGTCGAGCCACCGCAAGGCGATGTTCGCCAACATGGCCGCGTCGCTGATCCGCCATGAGCAGATCGTCACGACCCTGCCGAAGGCGAAGGAACTAAAGCCCATCGTCGACAAGCTCATCACGCTTGGCAAGCGCGGTGACCTGCACGCGCGGCGTCAGGCGATCAGCCAGATCCGCGACACGCAGGCGGTCGCCAAGTTGTTCGACACGCTGGCTGAGCGCTACAAGGAACGCCAGGGCGGCTATTCCCGCGTTCTGAAGGCCGGCTTCCGGCACGGCGATTCCGCGCCGGTCGCGGTGATCGAACTGGTTGACCGCGATGTCAGCGCCAAGGGCGCCGAGGACCGGGCCCGCCACGAGGCCGAAATGGCCGAGGAAGGCGAGGCGGCGTAAGGCTGCCGGTCTGTCACCGGGCTCTGGCGACGCAAGGCCGGGCAACGGAGCGCGACATTTCCGTTGGGTTATCCGAACGCGGGGCGCTTGCTCCGCGTTCTTGCGTTTTGAAGCGACCGCCGGCGGCGACGCGGCGAGGCTCGGTAGTGACCCGCTACTGTCTGGTTTAACTCCGGCGACATCGATTGACCGATTGCCTGGCATGACTTTTTCGGCAAACGACGTTGGCGGGATGTGGAACCACTCAACCACCTACTCTCGGCTGTCTTCCCCGACTCGGTCGAGCAACTGTATTCATGGAGGACCGGAATATATCGGCGCGTGAGACACTTTGCGTTGGTTGCGCTGCGGTTTGTTCTTTCCCTCGTCATCCCGGCCGAGTGCAGCGGGAGCTGGGAGCTGGGAGCTGGGAGCGGGGAGCCCGTGTCAGTGCTGGATGTTGAGGCCGAGCGAACACCGAACCGTCCGGGTTCTCCGATCCCGGATATTCACTGTCGCGAATTCCGGGATGCCGAGGGAGGGGGTGGCGACCTGCCACCCTCTCCGCTGTCATTGCCGGGCTTGTCCCGGCAATCCATGAACACGGTCGCTTGCGTCTATTCTGACGGCGGTGTTCATGGATGCCCGTAACAAGTCCGGGCATGACATCAGAGGGGGTGGCCAAACTGAAAACAAAAGCCCGCCGCCGCTGAACCGGACAGCGGTGGCAAGGATCGCGCGCGTTGGCGATCAAACGACCTGCAAGAAGCAGCCGTCAAACTATAAGAAATGCACCAACCCGGCAGTGAATTACTCTGCGTATATATCAACCTATGCTAGTATTGGGTTCGGTGAAATGCCACGAATCCGCCTTGATTGCATCGCAAGCCGTCGATAACTCTTGGCTATCGACGGGGGGCGGCCATGATTCGAAGATTCGCGTTATCGGCGGGGATGGCGCTTCTTTGCTCCTTTGCGGTTTTAGCCGGATCGGGCGGTGCGGCGGCCGCGGAGCGCAATTCCGGAAACATCACCATGCCGGACGGCAGCCCGGCGGCGATCAACGGGCCTTTGCATGTCTGCGCGGACCGGCGGCTGTGCGACGAAGACGGCAACCGGATCCAGTTACGCGGCATCAGTACCCATGGACTGCAGTGGTTCGGCGAATGCGTCACGCGGCGTGCGTTCGGCGCGATCGCCAATAACTGGAAGGCCGATGTCGTGCGGCTGGCCCTCTATGTCCAGGAGGGCGGCTACGAGACCGATCCGGAAGGGTTCGAGCGGACCGTCAACCGGCTGATCCGGCGGGCGACCCGCCGGGGGCTCTACGTGATCGTCGACTGGCACATCCTGACCCCCGGCAATCCCCATCACAATCTCGACCGGGCCAGGGGGTTTTTCGACCGGATCGTCAGAAAGCACCGCAACCGCGTCAACGTCCTCTACGAGGTGGCGAACGAGCCGAACGGCACCGATGTCACCTGGGATGTTCTGAAGCGCTATCACGAGGAGATCATCCCCGTGATCCGGGCGCATGATCCCGATGCGATCATTCTGTTGGGGACACCCGGCTGGTCGTCGATGGGGCTTGCGCATGGCTGGAACGAGCAGCAGATCGCCGATAATCCGGTCGATGCCGACAACATCCTCTATTCATTTCACTTCTATGCCGCTTCGCATCGCGAAGCCTATCGCGAGGCGCTGGATCGGGCATCGCAGAAGCTCCCGGTCTTCGTGACGGAATTCGGCCTGCAGAGCCATACCGGCGATGGCGGCAACGACCTGCAGCAGTCGACGCTTTATCTCGACTTGATGAAGCAGCGGAAGATCAGCTGGGCCTATTGGAATTTCTCCGACGACTGGCGGTCCGGCGCCGTTTTCCAGCCCGGTGCCTGCCGCGACGGTGCGTTTTTCGGCGAGGCGAGACTGAAGGAAGCGGGCAAGTGGATCCGCAGTCGAATGCGGGAGGAAGACAGTTTTCCAGTTGATTGAATTAAAAAGAAAAAAGTACCGTTAGACTTTATTTACCGACCTTTAAGAATCCAATCGAGCGGAAGCAGAATCCCATCAAACCGAAACTCTCTTGATGGCAACATGGCCCCGTTGGCTGGGGATGCCATCTGGAGGGGCGGATGCGGATTGGTTCAAAGCTGGTTCCGGGCGTTGTCTTGCGTCCGGTGGTATGTGTTGTTTTCAGCGTCTTGATGATGGCGGCCGTTGCCGTCGGGGACGCGGCGGCGGGCAAGCGAAAATCCGCCGGCATCATGATGCCGGCGGGCAGTCCCGCGGCGATCAACGGGCCGCTGCATGTCTGCCGGGGCAAGCGGCTGTGCAACGAAGACGGCAATCCCGTTCAGCTGCGCGGCATCTCCTCGCACGGGTTGCAGTGGTTTCCCCACTGCCTTGCGCCGCAGGCCTTCGACGCGATGGCCGACGATTGGGGGGCGGATGCCGTGCGCATCGCGCTCTATGTGCAGGAGGGCGGCTACGAGACCGACCCGAAGAAGTTCAGGGAACTCGTCGACACGGCCATCAAGCGGGCGACGCGGCGCGGACTCTACGTCATCGTCGACTGGCATATCCTGACCCCCGGCGATCCCCACTATAACCTCGATCGCGCCAAGGCCTTCTTCGACTGGCTCGCCAAGCGCAATCGCAAGCGTGTCAACGTCATCTACGAACTCGCCAACGAACCGAACGGCGAACACGTCACCTGGGACCTGGTGAAGAGCTATCACGAGGCGCTGATCCCCATCATTCGCAAGCGCGATCCCGATGCGATCCTGCTCCTGGGGACGCCTGGCTGGTCGTCGATGGGGCTTGCGCATGGCTGGAGCGAACAGGACATCATCGACAACCCCGTCGATGCCGACAATGTCCTCTACAGCTTTCATTTCTATGCGGCCTCGCACCGCGATCACTATCGCCAGGCGCTCGACCGCGCGGCTCAGCACATTCCCGTCTTCGTCTCCGAATTCGGCCTGCAGACCTATTCCGGCGACGGCCAGAACGATCTTGCGCAATCCGCGCGCTTTCTCAATGTGATGAAGAAGCGAAAGATCAGCTGGACCTACTGGAATTTCTCCGACGACTGGCGCTCCGGCGCCGTCTTCCACCCGGGCGCCTGCCAGGACAAGGCCTTCGCCGGCCCGTCACGCCTGAAGAAGTCCGGGGTCTGGATCCGCAAGAAAATGCGCACGCCGGACAAGTTTCGGACCAGATAGGCAACGTTAGGGAAGAGTTAGTCACAAACTTACCCGATTTTCTCAACGATTTAGGCAAATCACCGCCACGCTCCAACCTTCGCAAGCGCATAGACCTCCCGTACAAACAGGAGGGTAGTGATGGCGTTAAGCAAACTGTTTCTAGCGGGATTTGCGGGTACGGCCATGATGATCGCACCATTTGTGGCCGGCGATGCCGCCGCACAGGATCGCCGGTCCGGCGGGATCGTCATGCCGAGCGGCAGCCCGGCGGCAATCAATGGTCCGTTGCATGTCTGTCGCGACAAGCGGCTATGCAACGAATACGAAAATCCGATCCAGCTGCGCGGTATCAGTTCTCACGGATTGCAATGGTATCCGCATTGTCTCGTTCCAAGGGCATTCAAAGCCCTCGCGCAGGACTGGAAGGCGGATGTCGTTCGCATATCAATGTATGTTCAGGAAGGCGGATACGAAACGAACCCGGAAAAGTTCAGGACGCTGGTGAACAAGGCTGTCAAGCGCGCGACGCGGAAAGGGCTCTACGTCATCGTCGACTGGCACATCCTCAATCCCGGCGACCCGAACTACAATCTTGAACGCGCCAAGGAATTCTTCGATTGGATCGCGCGGAAGCACCGAAAGCGGGTCAACGTCCTCTATGAGCTGGCGAACGAGCCGAACGGCCAACAGGTCACCTGGGAGGTTCTCAAACGCTACCATGAAGAACTGATTCCAGTTATCCGCGACCACGATCCCGATGCGATTCTGCTTTTGGGTACGCCAGGCTGGTCTTCGATGGGGCTGGCGCATGGCTGGAGCGAGCAGGATATCATCGACAATCCCGTGGAGGCTGAGAACGTTCTCTACAGCTTCCATTTCTACGCAGCCTCTCACCGCGAATTCTATCGTGAGGCGCTGGACCGCGCTGCGCAGCAGATTCCCGTTTTCGTCTCCGAGTTCGGATTGCAGCAATACACCGGTGAAGGCGCAAATGACCTGGAACAGTCGCAGCTCTACCTCGATGTCATGGAGGCGCGGAAGATCAGCTGGGTTTACTGGAACTTCTCGGACGACTGGCGCTCCGGCACTGTGTTCGAACCCGGTGTCTGTGACGACAAGGCCTTCAACGAGACGTCCAGAATGAAGGAATCGGGACTTTGGATCCGCGAGCGGATGCAGAGCGAGGATTCCTTTCCGGTGGATTGAATCCCTCGGGAACGAAAAAGGGAGCCGCCATCGGCGAATCAGCCTCGACGGCCTATAGATTTCGCCGATGGTTCGGCACCCGGAAATCGAAGCGCGCAAGCATGCGGTCCTGAAGGACGCGTTCGGCTTTTCGGCGTTCCGGGACGGACAGGAACCGGTCGTCGACACGGTGCTGAACGGTCGCAACGTGCTGGCCGTGATGCCGACAGGGGCGGGCAAGTCGCTGTGCTATCAGCTGCCCGCCCTGGTCAAGGGCGGGGTGTCGATCGTCATCTCGCCGCTGATCGCGCTGATGGATGATCAGGTCGCAGCGTTGAAGCTCGCCGGCCAGCCGGCCGAGGCGATCCATTCCGGCAAGCCGCGCGAGGACAATGTCGCGATCTGGCGGCGGGTCGCAGCCGGCGAAATCCGGCTTCTCTACATGTCGCCGGAGCGCCTGATGGCGCCGCGCATGATCGCCGCGCTCAAGAAACTGCCGTTGTCGCTGATCGCGGTCGACGAGGCCCATTGCATCTCGCAATGGGGCCACAGTTTCCGTAGCGAATATCTCGAACTCGGCACCTTGCGCGAGGCGTTTCCGGGCGTGCCGGTGCTGGCGCTCACGGCGACCGCAGACCGGTCGACGCGCGACGACATTACCGCGAAGCTGTTCGGCGGCGACGCGGAGACCTTCGTCGCCGGCTTCGACCGCCCGAATATCCAGCTGACCGTCGTCGAAAAGGCGCGTACGGGCGCCGAAATCGAGGCCTTCGTCAAGGCGCGGGAGGGGCAGAGCGGCATCGTCTACCGGATTTCGCGCCGCAAGGTCGACGATACGGCGGCAACGCTCGTCGAAGCCGGCATTCGGGCGCTGCCCTATCACGCCGGCATGCCGGCCGACGAGCGGGCCGCCAACCAGGAGGCGTTCCTGGCCGAAGCCGGCATCGTCATGGTGGCGACCGTCGCGTTTGGCATGGGCATCGACAAGTCGGACGTCCGCTATGTCGTGCATGGCGACATTCCCGGCAGCCTGGAGGCCTATTACCAGGAGATCGGCCGGGCCGGGCGCGACGGGGCGCCGGCCGACGCCTTCATGCTGTACGGGCTGGAAGATGTCCGAACACGGCGGCGGTTCATCGACGAGCAGGACAGTGATGGCGAACGCAAGCGCGTCGAGGCGAACCGGCTCGACGCGCTGATCGGCTATTGCGAGGCGGTCACCTGCCGGCGCGCCGCGCTGCTTGCCTATTTCGGCGAGGAGGCGGGGCCTTGCGGCAATTGCGATATCTGCCTCAATCCGCCTGTGCTTGCCGACGGAACAGATGCGGCGCGGCTTGCCATCGACATGGTCCGGGTGACCGGCGAGCGCTATGGGGCGGCCTATATCGCGTCGCTGCTGGTGGGAGAGGGTAACGAGACGGTGGAGGCGCGCGGCCATCATCGCCTGGCCCTGTTCGCCGCCGGCTCCGCGCGTAAGAAGACGGAGTGGCGGGCGATCCTCAGGCAATTGATCGCGGCCGGCCATCTCCATCAGGATATCGGCGCCTACGGATCGCTCAGCGCGACGGAGCGGGCGCAGCGGCTCGTCGACGGTGAGGAGGGTTTCCAGTTCCGCCAGCCGCGCGCGCGCAAGGGGGCAGGGCGGCAGAAACGTAGAGGTCGGGACGCGGCCGACCTGCCGGCGCTGACATCCGAGCAGGATGCCGTGCTCGGGCGCCTGAAGGCGCTACGCCGGGAGATCGCGGCCGAGCGAGGGGTACCCGCCTATGTGGTGTTTCCCGACCGGACGCTCGAGGAGATGGTCGTCCACAACCCGGCGACGCTGGATGAGATGGCGAAGGTGCGCGGGGTCGGTGCGGCGAAGCTTCAGTCCTTCGGGCGGACGTTCCTCGACGCGCTTCAGGCCTAGGGTCAGGCCCCGATACCGGAGATTTGATGCCGGTTGACAGGGGCGCGGGCCTTGCCTTGGCATTGCCCTTGTCTTTTCCTATCTGCGGAGTCCTGATCCTTCGGGTGTCAAGAAAACAAAGAAAGACGCAATCGATGTTTCGACCAAAGCTGCGAACTGTCGTCCTGCTGGTTGCCGTCGCGGGCCTTGCCGGCGGCGCAGCCATCGGATCCCTCGCGCAGACCCGCACCAACAATGCCAAGGTCGTGCCGGAAACGCAGGCCGACATCACCCTGTCCTTCGCGCCGATCGTCAAGCAGGTCGCGCCGTCGGTGGTCAATGTCTATACCAGCCGCGTCGTGCGCCGCTCGAACTACCCGCCCTTCTTCGATGATCCGTTCTTCCGCCGCTTCTTCGGCGATCCGGGCGCGCGCGGCGGGCGCGGCCAGGTGCAGAACTCGCTCGGCTCAGGCGTCATCGTCGATCCAACCGGCCTCGTCGTCACCAACGCGCATGTGATCGAGGGGGCCGACGAGATCAAGGTCGCCTTCGCCGACCGGCGCGAATTCGAGGCCGAGATGGTGCTGGCCGACGAGAGCACCGATCTGGCGGTGCTGAGGATCAAGGCGAAGGGGCCGTTCCCGGCGCTCGAATTCGACGATTCCGACGCGCTCGAGGTTGGCGATATCGTGCTGGCGATCGGCAATCCCTTCGGCGTCGGCCAGACGGTGACGAGCGGCATCGTCTCGGCGCTGTCGCGCACCCAGGTCGGCATCTCCGACTATGGCTTCTTCATTCAGACGGATGCCGCGATCAATCCGGGCAATTCCGGCGGTGCGCTGGTCGATGTGCGCGGCCGGGTGGTCGGTATCAACTCGGCGATCTATTCGCGCTCGGGCGGCTCGCACGGCATCGGCTTCGCCGTTCCCTCCAACATGGCCCGGCTGGTCGTGGCAAGCGCCAAGTCCGGTGGCGAACTGAAGCGGCCCTGGCTTGGCGCGAGTGTCCAGGAGGTGACGCCGGACATCGCCGAGAGCCTCGAGATGAGCCGGCCGGTCGGCGTCCTGGTCGGCAAGCTGCATCCGCGCGGTCCGGCCGCGCGCGCCGGGCTGAAGACCGGCGACGTGATCGTTTCGATCGCCGGCCGCGAGGTGTTCGATCCGAACGCATTCCGTTACCGGCTGGCCACCCGGGAAATTGGTTCGGAAACGGAGATCGCCATCATTCGCCGCGGCCGGACCCAGACGATGATGCTGGGTCTCGTCGCGCCGCCGGAGGATCCGCCACGCGATCTGCGCGATCTGGAGGGCCCATCGCCGTTTTCCGGCGCTCGCGTCGCCAACCTGTCGCCGGCCGTTGCCGACGAATTGTCGCTCGATACCGAGGCGACCGGTGTCGTGGTCGTCGCCGTGCAGCGGTCGACGGTTGCCCACAGCGTCGGCTTCCGGCCCGGCGATACGGTGGTGGAGATCAATGGCGAGGTGATCGACACGACTGCCGAACTGCATGAGATCGTGTCCGACCGCCGGCGCGCCTGGGAGGTCACGATCATCCGCGAGGGGCGCCGCATCACCTCCGTGCTGAGCGGCTGATCCAGCGCGGTTTGAAAGGAAAGGGGGCGACAGGGCGTGAGCACATTGTTCGAAGCCGCCGGTCTGGACCAGGCCGTGCCGCGCCCGCTGGCCGACCGGCTGCGGCCCGAGACGCTCGGCCAGGTCGTCGGACAGGACCATCTCGTCGGGCCGGACGGCGCGCTGACGCGGATGCTTGCCTCGGGCGGCCTCGGATCGCTGATCCTGTGGGGCCCGCCGGGGACCGGTAAGACAACGGTTGCCCGCCTGCTGGCCGGCGAGACGGATCTCGCCTTCGAGCAGCTCTCGGCGATCTTCTCCGGTGTGCAGGACCTGAAGAAGGTCTTCGAGACGGCGCGCCAGCGCCGGCTGAGCGGGCAGGGGACCCTGCTGTTCATCGACGAGATCCACCGTTTCAACCGAGCCCAGCAGGACAGTTTCCTGCCCGTCATGGAGGACGGCACGATCGTGCTGGTCGGCGCGACCACCGAGAACCCGTCCTTCGAACTGAACGCGGCGCTGTTGTCGCGGGCGCAGGTACTGGTCTTCCGCAGGCTCGACGCGGCCGCGATCGAGGATCTGCTAAAGCGCGCAGAGGCTGTCGAGGGACGGGCACTGCCGCTTGATGACGACGCCCGGCAGGCGCTGATCGGCATGGCCGATGGCGACGGGCGCGCCGCGCTGACGTTGACCGAGGACCTGTTTCGGGCTGCCCGCGACGGCGAGGCCTTCGATGTCGCGGGCTTAAGCGAGGTGGTGCAGCGCCGTGCGCCGATCTACGACAAGGGCCAGGACGGCCACTACAATCTGATCTCGGCGCTGCACAAGTCGGTGCGCGGCTCCGATCCGGACGCGGCGCTCTACTACCTGGCGCGGATGTTTTCCGCCGGCGAGGACCCGCTCTACATCGCCCGGCGGGTGGTGCGGATGACGGTGGAGGATATCGGCCTTGCCGATCCGCAGGCGCTGGTGATCGCCAACGCGGCCAAGGAGGCCTACGATTTCCTCGGCAGCCCCGAGGGCGAGCTGGCGATCGCCCAGGCCGTCGTCTATGCGGCGACCGCGCCGAAGTCGAACGCGGCCTATGTGGCCTTCAAGGGGGCGATGGCGGCGGCCCGCGAGCACGGTTCGCTGCTGCCGCCCAAGCATATCCTCAACGCGCCGACGAAACTGATGAAGGCGGAAGGCTACGGCGCCGGATACGAATATGATCACGATGCCGAGGAAGGGTTCTCCGGGCAGGATTATTTTCCTGAATCCATGCCGCGCCGGACCTTCTACGATCCGCCGGAACGCGGCTTCGAGCGGGAAATCCGCAAACGGCTGGACTATTGGGCCAAGCGGCGAAAGCCGCGCGACTGATGCGGTATATTTATTTCTGTCAGTAGCTTACGATCGAATCTTGAGTAACCGCTTGCGGATTTCAACAGCGGCCGACCAGAGTTTCGCGTTGCCCTTGATCGTCGATTTCGCCGCCTCGCGGAGCTTCATCGTGCCGGCGGCGGCCCGGCCGATGGTGGTCAGCGGCACGGCGGCGTTGAACAGCTCTAGCTGGGTCTCGCACCAGATGTCCTTGTAGGGCTCGTCGCCGATCGTGAAGTCGAAGATCCTGACGTTGTTGGCGATGCACCACTGCATGAGATGGTGCATGAGCTGGGCGCCGGCGGAAAACGCCGCATAGACCTCCAGGTCGTAGCTGTGCAGGACGTAGTAGTAGGTCTCCTTCCAGACGAGACCGAAGCTGACGGCGGTGATGTCGTCGCCGCACCACAGGCCGGAGAGCTGGACGGGGCTGTCGGCAGATAGGCTCGACAGCGCGAGCGCGCGGTAGAAGTCGCGCACGCCGTCGGGCGCGAACATGTCGGCGACGCCGATCCGCTCAAGGCCCGCCCGCTTCTGCGCAAACAGCGCCGCAAGCAGCGCTTCGACGGTCTGCTCGTCCGAGGCGATGCGAAAGGCCAGGTCGCCGCGTTCGGCCATCCGCTCAGCCTTCTTGCGGTCGGTGCGCCGCCAGCCGCTGCCGCGTTTCTGCTTGTAGTAGGACGGCCAGTCGGCTCCCAGGACGGTTGCGTGGGCGCGGTTGGCATTGGGATAGGTCGACAGGCGGGTGAACGGGTTCGCCGCGCCGTCGAGCACTATCGGCATGCGGATGAAGTGGGCGAGATCGACGCCGCGGAACACCGACCGGAGCGCGTCGAGCAGGGCATCGAACACGGCCGGGTCGGATGCGGTGCGATCGAGAAATTCGGGAGCGAACAACCCGCCGTGATAGTCGGCATGTTCGCCGCCGAGCCATTCCACCACGCTCGATCCGGTCTGCCGCCTGACGCCGAAGGGCAGCAGGAACAGGAGCCGCCCGTCATCGGCATGACCCATGACGATATGCGGCGTGATCGCGCGCGCCGTTGCGACATGCGCGCACCACGGCGCCACGAAGTCGAACGTCTGGAATACATGGCCGATGGCGCCAGGCTGAAATGCCCGCCAGGCCTGCTCGCAGCTCGCCAAATCCGTCGTTACCGATACCCGGGCAAGACCGCCCGACCCGGCGGGAGCGGCAACGGCAATATCGGTGGCCGCGTTCTGTGATCGCGTCATAACTCACTCTGGCTACTGTCCGCGCTTTAGCACGTCAGAGATGAACAGCCTATGTACCTGGCGAAACAATTCATCGTGAGATGGCCGGGCGCGATTCTCGGCCAGGCCGGACTGTCGGGCGACATTAAAGGAATCTGATGCGTTTCGCTCGCTCAACGCTTGACCCGGTGCGGATATGGGGACATGGGTTGCCGACCACAGCGCAGCGTTCGACCCCGTTCATGCCGTTCAACCCCTATCATCTTTTGCTTGTCGCGACCGGCGGTGCGCTGGGGGCCGGCGGGCGGTATCTTGTCGCGGTCGCGAGCCTTCGCCTGCTCGGCCCCGGATACCCCTGGGGGACGCTGTTTGTAAACATCGCCGGCTCGCTCGCCATGGGCGTTTTCGTCGGGGTGCTTGCCCGCTGGCTGCCAGGCCTGTCGGGGCAGGATGCACGATTGTTCGCCGCGACCGGATTTCTCGGCGGGTTCACGACGTTCTCGGCTTTCTCCCTGGAGGTTGCCCTGTTGTGGCAACGCGGTGGCCTGGTGCCGGCGGCGGGCTATATCGCCGTCTCCGTCATCGGCTCCGTTGCCGCCGTCTTTCTCGGCCTATGGCTCATGCGCGGGTTCGAGCCATGAGCGGCGTTCAACACATAGCCGTCGGGCGCGACGAGGCGGGAATGCGGCTCGACCGATGGCTCAGGACGCGCTTTCCCGCGCTGACGCAGGGCCGCCTGCAGAAGCTGTTGCGCTCCGGCCAGGTGCGGGTCGACGGCCATCGCGCCAAGGCGGCCGACCGGCTCGAGGCCGGGCAGGAGATCCGCGTGCCGCCGATGCCGGCCCAGACACCGGGACAGACATCCGCATCGGCTGCCAGGACGATAACGGAGGCCGACCGCGCCTTCCTGCGCGACATAACGCTCTATGAGGACGACGATATCTGGATCCTCAACAAGCCGTCCGGCATCGCCGTGCAGGGCGGGACACGGACGGCCCGGCATATCGACGGCATGCTGGCCGGCCTTGGCCGCGATCCCGACCGGCGTCCGCGGCTCGTCCACCGGCTCGACCGGGATACCTCCGGGGTGCTGGTGATCGCCAAGCGCCGGGCGATCGCGGCCGCGATGGGCCGGATGTTCCAGACCCGCTCGGTGCGCAAGATCTACTGGGCGGTGGTGAAGGGCGTTCCCAAGCCGCCGCAGGGCAAGGTCGACCAGGCGCTGATCAAGGCGGCCGGCGAGGAGGGCGACCGGGTCCGCGCAGCCCGGCATGGCGAGGAGGACGCGCAGTCCGCCGTCACCCACTATGCGGTGGTCGACCAGGCCGCGCAGAAATATGCCTGGATGTCGCTGAAACCGGTGACCGGCCGGCAGCACCAGCTGCGCGCGCATATGGCGATCATCGGGCATCCGATCCTCGGCGATACAAAGTATCACGGCGACATCGACCTGCCCGACGCGATCGCGCCGCGCCTGCACCTGCATGCCCGCCGCATCGGCTTCCCGCATCCAAAGACCGGCAAGACCATCGACGTCACCGCGCCATTGCCCGAACACATGGCGGCGAGTTTCGCAGCCCTCGGCTTCGAGGTGAGCCCGCGTGGCGGGCCGGACGAGTGATGGCGGGTGAGTGACTAGGGGCAAGTGATGTCGGAAACAACGAAGATCGCCGGCGGTGGCATGCGGCCCGGTTCAACGTCTGGTGCGGCGCCGGCCGATCAGGTCCATGACCGGATCGATTCCTTCGCCGCGAGCCTGCTGGTCACGCTGTGCATCGCCTGGGGGCTCAACCACGTCTCGATGAAGGTCGCCAACGACGGATTGCAGCCGGTCTTTCAGTCCGGCCTGCGGTTTGCGCTCGGCACGCTGGTGGTGTTTGCCTGGTGCCGGTTCCGGCGCATCGCGCTGTTCGAGCGGGACGGCACGCTGTGGTGGGGCCTTCTCATCGGCGCGATATTCGGCACCGAACTGGCGATGCTCAATGTCGGGCTCGACTACACGAGCGCCTCGCGCGGCGTCGTGTTTCTCTATGTGATGCCGTTCGTCGTTGCCGTCGGCGCGCATTTCTTCGTTCCCGGCGAGCGGATGACGTGGGTCGGTTTCGGCGGGCTGGTGCTTGCCTTTGCCGGGGTGGTGATCGCCTTTTCCGACAAGCTCAGCCTGCCATCGCCCGAGGCGGTCTATGGCGATGTGATCTGCCTGGCCGCCGGCACGATATGGGGCACGGGAACCCTGCTCATCAAGCTGACGCCGCTCAGGCATGCGCGGGCGGAAAAGCTGCTGATCTACCAGACCGCCGTCTCCGCCGTGATCCTGCTGCCGATCGCGCCGGCGTTCGGTCCGCTGGTGCGCGACATCACGCCGATGGTGGTCGCTGCCTTCACCTATCAGGTGCTCGGCGTGGTGGCCCTGTCGTTCCTGGCCTGGTTCTGGCTGATCCGGCACTATCCCGCCGGGCGGTTGAGCGCGTTCACGTTCCTGACGCCGATGTTCGGCGTTCTGTTCGGCGGTGTGCTGCTTGGCGAGCCGGTGAGCTGGAAGCTCGGGCTTGCTCTCCTGTTCGTCGCGGCCGGGATCTACCTGGTCAACGCGCCGCGCCCCAAACCGGCGCAACCAGGATAACACCATGCGGCTCGTCCTGTTCGATTGCGACGGAACGCTGGTCGACAGCCAGCATGTGATCGTCGCCTGCATGGAGGCGACCTTCGCCGATCACGGGCTCGCTCCGCCGCGGCGCGACAAGATCCTCGGCATTGTCGGATTGTCGCTGCCGCAGGTCTTCGAGACGCTGCTCGATGCTGATAGCTTGGCAAGGGGCGCGGCGATGGTCGAAACCTACAAGGACCATTTCCTGCGTCACCGGCAGAGCGGGCCGGTCGAGCCGCTTTATCCCTCGGCAGACCGCGTGGTCACGGCGCTTGCCGCCCGCGACGACGTGCTGATCGGCATCGTCACCGGCAAGTCGCGGCGCGGTGTTCAGGCGGTGCTCGGCCATCACGACCTGATCGACCATTTCGTCACCGTGCAGACCGCCGATGACGCGCCCTCCAAGCCGCATCCGGGCATGGTGCATCAGGCGATGGCGGAGACCGGCGCCGATCCGGCCGACACGGTTGTTATCGGCGACACGACCTACGATATGAAGATGGCGCGGGCCGCCGGCGCGGCGGCGATCGGGGTCGGCTGGGGCTATCACGCCGCCGACCTGCTGCCCGGCGCGGGCGCGGAAACCGTGCTCGACCATTTCGACGACCTGCTGCCATGGCTTGATGGCCTGTGGCGCGACCCGGACCGATTGCCATGAGCGAAGACAATCCGATGACCAGGGCACAGGCGGCGACACGGCCGGTGCTGCCGAAGCGGTTCTACGACAAGGCTGCCGCGGTCGGGCACGAGGGTGGGCACGGGGGCGGTTTCGCCATCCATCTCGACGGACGGCCACTCAGGACGCCGGCCAAGGCGCTGCTGATCCTGCCCGATGCCGAACTGGCGAACGCAGTGGCGGCGGAGTGGGAGGCGCAGGCCGAGGTTGTCGACCCCGCGACCATGCCGCTGACGCGCCTTGCCAACAGCGCGCTCGACACGGTCGCCGCCGATCCGGGCGCGGTCGCGCGCGAAGCGGCCCGCTATGCCGGTTCGGACCTGTTGTGCTACCGCGCCGAGGAGCCGGACGGACTGGTCGAGCGGCAGAATGACGCGTGGGACCCGGTCCTCGACTGGGCGCGCGCCGATCTCGGCCTGCGTTTCAACCTTGCCGGCGGTATCGTCCATGTCGGCCAGCCCGACGAGACGCTTGCCCGTGTCGAGACGCTGCTGGCGGGCTATGACCCGCTGCCGCTTGCCGGCCTGCATGTCATCACGACGCTGACCGGCTCGGTGGTGCTGGCGCTCGCGGTGGCGGAAGGGCGGCTTGACGCCGAAACGGCATGGAGCGCTGCCTGCGTCGACGAGGACTGGCAGATTTCGCAGTGGGGCGAGGATGCCGAGGCGATGAAGAAGCGCTCCGCCGCCTGGCGCGACATGGAAGCCGCGTCGCGACTTGCCCGCCTTCGCTGAGAGCGGCGCTTCGACTGAGCGCGGTCTGGCCCGATGCCCCTGTCTGCCGGTGCCCCTTCTGCTCCCCCGCCTGCTACCCATGGACGACTCCCCGCGCCGCGAAGTCCGTGCTATGCAACGCGCCTGACGCGACCAGGGATCCAGGGGACCATGAAGGAAATTCTCGAGCAGCTTGAAGCCCGCCGCGCGGTGGCGCGGGTCGGCGGCGGTGAAAGACGGATCGAATCGCAGCACAAGCGCGGCAAGCTGACGGCCCGCGAGCGCATCGATCTGTTCCTGGACGAGGGCTCGTTCGAGGAATTCGACATGTTCGTCGAGCATCGCTGCACCGAGTTCGGCATGGATCAGTCGAAGATCCCGGGCGACGGCGTGGTGACCGGCTGGGGCACCGTCAACGGCCGGACCGTGTTCGTCTTCGCCAAGGATTTCACCGTCTTCGGCGGCTCCCTGTCGGAGACCCATGCCCAGAAGATAACCAAGATCCAGGACATGGCGCTGAAGAACCGGGCGCCGGTCATCGGCCTGTTCGATGCCGGCGGCGCGCGCATCCAGGAGGGCGTCGCGGCGCTTGGTGGCTATGGCGAGGTGTTCCAGCGTAACGTGATGGCCTCAGGCGTCATTCCGCAGATCTCGGTGATCATGGGGCCGTGCGCGGGCGGCGACGTCTATTCGCCGGCGATGACCGATTTCATCTTCATGGTGCGCGACACCAGCTACATGTTCGTGACCGGACCGGACGTGGTGAAGACCGTCACCAACGAGACGGTGACGGCGGAGGAACTGGGCGGCGCCAGCGTTCACACGGTCAAGTCGTCGATTTCCGACGGCGCCTATGACAACGACGTCGAGGCGCTGATCCAGATGCGGCGGCTGATGGACTTCCTGCCCGCCAACAACGAGGAGGGCGTGCCGGAACTGCCGAGCTTCGATGATCCCGAACGTATCGAAGCCTCGCTCGACACGCTGATCCCCGACAATCCGAACAAGCCCTACGACATCAAGGAACTGATCACCAAGGTCGCCGACGAGGGCGATTTCTTCGAGATCCAGGAGGCGTTCGCCGGGAACATCGTCACCGGCTTCGGCCGCGTCGCCGGCCGCACCGTCGGCTTCGTCGCCAATCAGCCGATGGTGCTTGCCGGGGTGCTCGATTCCGATGCCTCCCGCAAGGCCGCCCGGTTCGTGCGCTTCTGCGACTGCTTCTCGATCCCGATCGTCACCTTCGTCGACGTGCCGGGCTTCCTGCCGGGCACGGCGCAGGAATATGGCGGCCTGATCAAGCATGGCGCCAAGCTGCTGTTCGCCTATGCCGAGGCGACGGTGCCGAAGGTGACGGTGATTACCCGGAAGGCCTATGGCGGCGCCTATGACGTCATGGCCTCGAAGCACCTGCGCGGCGACGTCAATTATGCCTGGCCGACCGCCGAGATCGCGGTGATGGGGCCGAAGGGGGCCGCCGAGATCCTGTATCGCTCGGAGTTGGACGATGCCGAGAAGATCGCCGGGCGCATCCAGGATTATACCGACCGCTTCGCCAATCCGTTCGTCGCCGCCGAGCGCGGCTATATCGACGAGGTCATCATGCCCCAGTCGACCCGCAAGCGGATCTCACGGGCGCTCGACATGCTGCGCAACAAGCATCTGGAAAACCCCTGGAAGAAGCACGACAACATTCCGCTTTAGGCGAAACGTCCCACCGCGCTCCTCCAGGGAGCCAGCATTCTGGCCCAGCGGACTATCCGCCGATGAACTCGACGCGCAAGCTGGCCGCTTCGCATAATGCTGCCAGCCGGGCGTCGGCGGTGACGATCGGTGCGTCTTCTCGAAGCGCCAGGGCGATGTAGAAGCAGTCGTAGATCGGATGATCGGTCTCGATCGCAAGTGCCAATGCGGCATCGCAAAGCGCCGGTAGCGGCACCAAAGACGGAATGTCGACAGCAAGCCGTTTCAGAGCGGCCTCGGCCTGCGCGCGTATCGAAACGCCGCGCCTGATCCGCTTCCGGAAGGCGTTGCCGACCTCGGCGAGGATGAGATCGGGGGCAACGAGATCGTCACGGCTCAGATAGAGAACTGCCTGATCCGAGCCAGGCTCCTGCGCATACCATTTGATCGCAACGGACGCGTCAACGATAAGGCTCATCGTTGTCCCTGTCGGCGCGGATCAGGTCGACGCTGTTGACGGGCGACATTGACCCCATTTCCCGTATTCGCCGCGCCTGTTCGAGGACGTCGTCGCGAGAGGGCCGCGTCGCCTCGGTCAGCAAATCACGGACGGTTTGCTCCAGCGATGTGTTGTCCCGCCTGGCCCTGGCCTTGAGCTTTTCGATAACCGCGTCATCCAGGTTCCGAACGAGTATCTGGCCCATCATCGGCTCCTTGCTATCATCGTGATAGCATATGGGCCCGGCACCGCGTCTTCAACGGTCATGAAGTGTCGCACGTCTGCAACCGTATCGACATCCAGGCGCGATGCGGGCGTCATATTCGATTGGTAGGCCATCGCAGCGGCTGGTCCCGTGGCGCCTCAGGCCACGCGGGCCGAATGCCTGCTACCCCGACATGAAACAGATGGAGACCATTCGATGCGCAGTCTGATCGCGATCGGTTTCCTTGCCGCAGCGGCTCTTCCCGCCGCCGCGCAAGACGAATTCACGGCGACGCTTAAAGGCCATGCCATCCTGCCCGCCAAAACCCTCATTGCCGCTCCGGCCGACGCGCCGACGTCGATGAAGGTGTCCGGCAAGTTCACCGGCAAGACGCCGAACCGCCTGAAGACCGAGCCGAGCAAAGGCGACACGCTGCCCTTCGACGGCCAGCCGGTGCAGGGCTTCTCGGGCATCAAGAAGCTCGAAGACGGCACCTTTCTCGTCCTGACCGACAACGGGTTCGGGTCGATGGCCAATTCGCCCGACGCTATCTTGATGTTCCACCGGGTCGCGCCGAATTTTAAGTCCGGCGATGTGGAGATCCTGGAAACCGTCTTCCTGAGCGATCCTGACCAGGTCGTTCCGTTCCTCGTCACCAACGAGGCGAGCGACACGCGCTACCTGACCGGCGCCGATTTCGACCTGGAAGGCTTCCAGCCGGTCGGCGACAAGGTCTTCATCGGCGACGAGTTCGGCCCCTACATCATCGTCGTCGACCGCAAGACCGGCAAGGTCGAGGAATTCTTCGAGACCTTTGTCGACGGCAAGAAGGTCCGCTCGCCGGATCATCACGAGGTCAGGCTGCCCAATCCGGATGGCGAGATGCCGGAGATCACCGCCAAGCGTTCGCGCGGCTATGAGGGTTTCGCCGCCTCGGTTGACGGCAAGACGCTCTATCCGATGCTCGAGGGCCCGATCTGGAACGTCGAGGCCGCGGCCTACGAGGATGTCGACGGCACGCATGCCCTGCGCATCCTGGAATTCGATGTCGCCGGCCGCGAGTTCACCGGCCGCTCCTGGCTCTATCCGATGGAAGCCAACGGCCATGCGATCGGCGATTTCAACATGATCGACGAGACCCGCGGCCTCGTCATCGAGCGCGATTCCGGCCAGGGTGATGTTGCCGAGGCCTGCAAGGACGGCCAGACCGAGGGCTGCTTCAAGAACCCCGCCGAGTTCAAGCGCGTCTACATGATCAACATGGAGGGCGTCGAGGCCGGCCAGCCGGTCCGGAAGGTCGGTTACCTCGACCTGATGAACATCCAGGATCCCGAGGGCCTGGCCCGGCTGGGCAAGCGCGAGGATGGCACGCTGACCTTCCCGTTCGTGACGATTGAGGATGTCGACCGGGTCGACGACACGCATATCATCGTCGCCAACGACAACAACTTCCCGTTCTCGAAGGGCCGCAGCCTGACCGAGCCGGACAACAACGAATTCGTCCTTCTCGAAGTCGGCGAATTCCTGAACGCCAAGTAAGCGCGATCCTCACGGGCAGGATGTGCGATGGCTCGCCGGAGTGATCCGGCGGGCCATTTGTATTTGCGGGGTCGGGCCGGGTCACCCGGCTTCGATGAACCGAACCGCCTTGTTGTAGATCAGCAGCGCGATGCAGCCGCCGTGGCTGCCGGGCGAGTGGCGCGTGCCGGGCGGGTGGGCGACGAAGGTGCCGGCCGGATAAGCGCCGTGCTCGTCATACTGGTCGCCTTCGATGACCAGCATATGTTCGTAGCCGACATGCTCGTGCAGGGCGACACGGGCGCCGGGCTCGTAGCGCAGGAATACGGCGGAGGGGCCGTCATCCGGCTCTTTGTAGAGCCAGTGGGCGGTGACGCCGGGGCGAAAGGGCTGCCAGTCCTCGGCGTTCGCGAGCCGCTTCGCGATATCCATCAAGTCGGGAAGGACGATCGAGGCCGGGGTATCGGACATGGTGTGCTTTGCTCCGGATCAGGTGTCGGTGTTCTCGGGAGTGTCGAACCAGCGGCGCTCGGCCCAGCCGAGGATCAGCAAGAGCCAGGTGGCGAGCGCGAAGGGGGCGGACAGCGACTGGACGCCGAGGCTGCCGATCGCCGGAATGAGGATCGTCGCAACGAGCGCGCCCAGGATCGCCAGCCGGAGCTTGCCACCGCACATGACATAGGCCGATACAGCGGCGAGGACGCCGTTGAAGCCGTAGAGGCCGGTGTCGACGCTCGCCGGATCGACATCCCGGTAGTAATAGGAGACGAGCGTGCCGACGGTGGCGCCCATCAACGCGATGACGGCGTGGCGTGGATTGCTGACCAGAACCCCGCAGAAGAACAACACGCCCGACAGCAGGGTCGGCGAGAACAGCGCTTCACCGAGACCGAGAACGATCGAGGCAAGCGGATGGAACGTGGCGGTCTTGTCCAGTGAAAACGCGGCCGGTTGCAGGACGCCGAGATAGGGTTCGAGCGCCCAAAGGCCCCAGAAGATCAGGAGGAAGGGCAGGACGAGGATCGGAAAGGGCAGCAGGATCAGGAAGACGCGGACGAGCACCACGGCGAGGACGACGCAGACGAGCAGAACGCCCCACATGCCGAAATCGGTCCAGCCGGTCTCGTAGAAGGCCGGCAGGGAGATGGCGATCAGTGATGGATTGAGGCCCGGCAGGCCGCTCGACAAGATCGCGCCGCGCTGGCCGAGCAGCATACGGGCGCCCGGCGCGATGATGCCGGCGACCAGCATATAGGCCGCCGTGATCGGCGAGGCGACCAGGATCGCGGCCAGGAAGAACAGGCCCGTCAGTTCGTTGCTCTGGAAGCAGAGCTGCGAGCAGCCGCGCAGTACCAGCCGCCAATAGGGCACCGCCTCCGGATCGACCGGGGCAAACAGATAGTCGACAGGTGACTTCATGGCGGCACCGCTCCCGAACGATCCGGGGCCGCCGGCGCTGCGATCGCGGACGCGAGCCGGCGGAAAGACGCGGATCAGGTCCAGTCGAGCTTCCAGATGGACTCGATGACCTTCAGCAGTTCCTCCGACTGCGCCGTCCAGCCGACGATGCCGCCCTGGGCGACCAGCGCGCGCAGGGTCACTTCCTTGAATTCCGGGAAGTAGCTGTCGCAGCCGTCCTCGATGAGCAGGCAGTCATAGCCGCGGTCGTTGGCGCAGCGCATGGTCGTCTGGACGCAGACCTCGGTCGTGACGCCGGTGATCACCAGATTCGAGATGTTGCGCTTCATCAGATACTCGTGCAGGCCGGTATCGTAGAAGGCGTCCTTGCCGGGCTTCGAAATGACGAACTCGCCTTCGACCGGCGCGTTCTCGTCGATGAAATCGGAGCCGTACTCGCCGTCGATCAGGATCCGGCCCATCGGCCCCTTGTCGCCGATCTTCTGTTTGGGGTTGCCGCGATTGCGTTTGGCGGTCGGCAGATCGGAAAGGTCGGGCTTGTGACATTCCTTGGTGTGAATGACCGGAATGCCGAGCTTGCGGAACGCGGCCTGCAGCTTGGCGATCACCGGAATACAGGGCTGGACGTTCGCCAGATTGTTTCCCAGCGATTCGGCGAAGCCGCCGGGCAGCAGGAAATCCCGCTGCATGTCGATGCAGATCAGGGCGGCATGATCCATGTCGAACTGGTATGGGAACGGTTTGGCGTCAACGGTTTCGACGGTCGGCATTTACAACCTCTCTGCGAATTCTTGAATGAACAAACCGGTTAGCTGCAAAGTCGCGTGCTTCCGTAAGCGCAGCTTAGCACGATACTAAATCGGCAATAGCTACATTTTCGTTTCCGAACATCGGCAGTTTTGAGCAAGGCCGGGCGTCGCCGATACGCCCGTTAAGGTTTGGCGCGGAGTGTTCCTGTCGCCTATCCTTTGCGACCCGCGGAGAGGCGACGGAGTTCCTCGATGATCGACACACTGGTGGTCGGGCTTTACCTGCTCGTCGTCGTCATCATCGGCTTGTGGGCCTCGCGCGGACAATCCAGTCTCAAGGACTACGCGGTCGCCGGCCGGTCGCTGAGTTCGCTCGTCATTTTTGCAACCATGTCGGCCTCGTTCATCGGCGGCGGGTTTTCGACCGGAAACGCTGCCAACGTGTTTCTCTACGGCATCGCGGGAATTGTCGGATTGTGGGGCTTCAGCCTCAAGGAGATCCTCGTTGCGACGTTCATCGCGCCGAAAATGGCGCGTTTTCCGGGCGCGATATCGGTCGGAGACGTGCTCGCCACCTGCTACGGGCGGCCCGGGCGGTTGATCGGCGGCGTCGCCGCGCTGTTTCTGTGTACGGGAATCGTCGGTGCCCAGGTCGGCGCGATCGGGGTGGTGTTCGGCGTCTTCTTCGATCTGCCGCGGCTTGCCGGGATCGCGATCGGCTGCGGCATCGTGATCGCCTATACGACCTTCGGCGGCATGCGGGCCGTCGTCGTCTCCGATGTCCTCCAGTTCATCATCCTGTCGATCGGGATGCCGCTGGTGCTGATCTTCGGCATCGCCTATGTCGGCGGTCTCGATGCGCTGCTTGGCGCCGTTCCGCCGGACCGGATCGCGATCCCCGGTCCGCATTACGGCTGGCTCGGCCTGGCCGCGCTTGTGCTGACCTTCCTGTTCGGCGAAACGCTGGTGCCGCCCTATCTGCAGCGCCTGCTGTCGGGGCGCGACACGAAGTCGGCGGCACGCGGCACGATGCTGTCGGGGCTTTACTCGATCCCGTTCTTCGCGGTGACCGGCATGATCGGCCTCGTCGCGCTGGCGATGGGGCCGGATCTGAACGCCAACCACGCGATGCCGCATGTCGTCGTTACCGTGATGCCGCCGGTGCTGAAGGGGCTGGTCATCGCAGCCGTCCTGTCGATCGTCATGTCGTCAGCCGATTCCTTCCTGAATTCGGCTTCGATCGCCTTCACCAACGATATCGTGGAGCCGCTGCGGCCAAGGCCGCTTCAGCCCGAAAGCGCCCTGCTGCTGGCGCGGCTGACGACACTCGCGGTCGGGGTCCTATCGGTTCTGTTCGCGGTATCGATCGAGGCGATCCTCGACATCCTGATCTACGCCTACACCTATTGGGCGCCCGTCGTGCTGGTGCCGCTGATCGCGACGATCTACGGGATCCGCCGGTCGGTGAGCGTGTTCGTGGCGAGCGCGTTTGTCGGCGTCATCGTCGCCACGGCCTGGGACCACCTGTTCGGCCAGCCCGGACAGGTCGCCGGGCTGGTCGTCGGCGTGTTCGCCAATCTCGCGGTTTTCTGGCTGTCTCCGTCGAGCGAGGAGGGCGGCCGGTCGGATGCGGCCGGCTAGCCGGCAAGCCGTTCGGCGTGCCAGGCGACGTGGTCGGCCATGAAGGTGGAGATAAAGTAGTAGGAGTGGTCGTAGCCGGGCTGCATCCGATAGGTCAGGTCGATCCCGGCCTTCTCGCAGGCTGAGCGGAAGGCGGCCGGATCGAGCTGCTCGGCCAGGAAGTTATCGGCATCGCCCTGGTCGACGAGGATTTCCGGCACTTTGTAGCCGTCCTCGATCAGCGCGGTCGCGTCATAGTGGCGCCAGGCGGCCTGATCGTCGCCGAGATAGGCGGGCAGTGCCTTTTGGCCCCAGGGAACGGCGATCGGATTGCTGATCGGGGCGAAGGCGGAGACGGAGCGGTAGGTGTCGGAATGTTTCAGGGCGACGGTGAGCGCGCCGTGGCCGCCCATGGAATGGCCGAAGATGCCCTGACGGGTCATATCGACGGGGAAGTGCTCCGCGATCAGGGCCGGCAATTCGCGGGTCACGTAGCTGTACATGTGAAAATGGTTGCGCCAGGGGGCCTCAGTCGCGTCGACATAGAAGCCGGCGCCCTGGCCGAGATCGTAGGTGTCCATGTCGGCGATTCCGTCGCCGCGCGGCGAGGTGTCCGGGCAGACGACGATGAGCCCCGTTTCGGCGGCGATGCGGCGGTATTCGCCCTTTTCCATGACGTTGGCATGGGTGCAGGTGAGGCCGGAGAGATACCACAGGACGGGGCAGGGGCCGGCCTCGGCCTGCGGCGGCAGGTAGACGGCGAAGGTCATGTCGCAGCCGCAGGTCTCAGAACGATGCCGGTAGACGCCCTGCGTCCCGCCGAAAGCACGATTGGTCGATACGGTTTCCATGGTGCGTTCCCCTGAATGTCGTCGCGGTCTTTAAGTCAGATCAAATCGGCTTCCAGATCGTATTCGGTGGCCTTGGCGACCCGGGCCCTGACGATGTCGCCGGGCGACAGGTCGTCCTCGTGCGGGAGGAAGACCGAGCCGTCGATTTCCGGTGCATCCCAGACCGACCGGCCGGTCGCGCCATCGCTGTCGACAGAATCGACGATCACGTCGATCTCGCGGCCGACTTTCGTCTTGAGACGGGCGGCGCTGACGGCCTGGGCGGTTTCCATGAGGGCCGCCCAGCGTTCCTCTGTCACGTCGTCGGGGACGGGGTTCGGCAGATCGTTCGATTTCGCGCCGGCGACGGGCTCGTAGCGGAAGCAGCCGACCCGGTCGATGTCGGCATCCTCGATGAAGTCGAGCAGGGTCTCGAAGTCTTCCTCCGTCTCGCCGGGAAAGCCAACGATGAAGGTCGAGCGGATGGCGAGATCCGGGCAGATCTCGCGCCAGCGGCGGATGCGCTCAAGCGTCTTCTCGGCATGGGCCGGGCGCCGCATCGCCTTTAAGACCGGCGGGCTTGCATGCTGAAACGGGATGTCGAGATAGGGCAGGATCTTCCCATCGGCCATCAACGGGATCACCTGGTCGACATGCGGGTAGGGATAGACATAGTGCAGGCGGACCCAGATCCCGAGGTCGCCAAGCTCCTTTGCCAGATCGAAAAAGCGAGTCTTTACAGTCCGTCCGCGGAAGTCGCTCTCCTGATACTTCAGGTCGACACCATAAGCCGACGTGTCCTGGCTGATGACCAGCAGTTCCTTGACACCGGCGTTCGCAAGCTTCTCGGCTTCCATCAGCACGCGGTTGACCGGCCGGGAGGCGAGGTCGCCGCGCAACTGCGGGATGATGCAGAACGAGCAGCGGTTGTTGCAGCCCTCGGAAATCTTCAGATAGGCGTAGTGGCGCGGGGTGAGGCGCAGGCCCTCCGGCGGCACGAGATCGACGAAGGGATCGTGTTTTGGCGGCGCCGCCTCGTTCACCGCGCCGACGACGGCCTCGTATTGATGCGGGCCGGTGACCGACAGCACGTCGGGGAATTCGCTGCGGATCCGGTCTTCCTCGACACCCATGCAGCCGGTCACCACGACGCGGCCGTTCTCGGCGACCGCCTCGCCGATCGCTTCCAGCGATTCCGCCTTGGCGCTGTCGAGGAAGCCGCAGGTGTTGACGATGACGACATCGGCGCCGTCATAGTCCGGCGAGACCGTATAGCCCTGCGCGCGCAGCTTGGTCAGGATCCGTTCCGAATCGACCAGCGCCTTGGGACAGCCCAGGCTGACGATACCGACGGAAGGGGCGTTCGTGCTCATGCTCTTCTTCTAGTCTGCGGCCCGTAGTCTGCGGCCGGGACGCCGCTTCCGCGTCAAGGCCCTACACCATGACCGGCCGGCCCGCCACATTTTCCGCGTCGTGCTCTCTCATCTGGCCTGTTGCCCGGTACCCGACTTAAGCCGGTACCCGACTTAAGCAGGCATTTACTGCGCTGCATCATCCGACTACAACTCGGGGAAACGCGCCTCGGGCGCGGCTCCGGGAGCCCGATCGGGGTCTGGAAGGGCCGGCTCTTCGGGGGACTGATAGAGGGACGAACGCCTTACATGTTTTCCAAGATACTGATCGCCAACCGTGGCGAGATCGCCTGCCGGGTCATCAGGACTGCCCGCAAGATGGGGATTGCGACCGTCGCTGTCTACTCCGACGCCGACAAGGACGCGCTGCATGTGGAGATGGCCGACGAGGCGGTGCATATCGGCCCGCCGCCGGCCGCGCAGTCCTATCTGCTGATCGACCGCATTCTCGAAGCCTGCCGTGAGACCGGCGCGGAAGCCGTGCATCCGGGCTACGGATTTCTGTCCGAGAACGCCGCCTTCGCCGAGGCGCTGAACAAGGCCGACATCGCCTTTATCGGCCCGCCGGTCGGCGCGATCGAGGCGATGGGCGACAAGATCGAATCCAAGAAAGTCGCCGACGGCGCCGGCGTCTCGACCGTGCCTGGCTTCCTCGGCGTGATCGAGGACGAGACGCAGGCCGTCAAGATCGCCGACGAGATCGGCTATCCGGTGATGATCAAGGCGTCCGCCGGCGGCGGCGGCAAGGGCATGCGCGTCGCCTATTCGGCCGACGAGGTGGCCGAGGGCTTTCTGCGCTCGAAATCGGAGGCGAAATCCTCCTTCGGCGACGACCGCGTCTTCGTGGAGAAATTCATCGAGAACCCGCGCCATGTCGAGATCCAGCTGATCGGCGACAAGCACGGCAATGTCGTCTATCTCGGCGAGCGCGAATGCTCGATCCAGCGGCGCAACCAGAAGGTCGTCGAGGAGGCGCCGTCGCCGCTGCTCGACGAGGCAACCCGCAAGAAAATGGGCGAGCAGGCCGTCGCGCTTGCCAAGGCGGTCGGCTATTTCTCCGCCGGCACGGTCGAGTTCGTCGCTGGCCAGGACCGCTCCTTCTTCTTCCTGGAGATGAACACCAGGCTGCAGGTCGAGCACCCGGTGACCGAGCTGATCACTGGCGTCGACCTTGTCGAGCAGATGATCCGGGTCGCCGCCGGCGAGGCGCTGCCCTTTGCCCAGTCCGATATCACGCTGAATGGCTGGGCGATCGAATCGCGCGTCTATGCCGAGGATCCCTATCGCAACTTCCTGCCCTCGATCGGCCGGCTGGTGCGCTATCAGCCACCGGAACAGGGCACGCATGACGGCTTGACGACCCGCATCGACACCGGCGTCTACGAAGGCGGCGAGATCTCGATGTATTACGACCCGATGATCTCCAAGCTCGTCACGCACGGGCCGGACCGCAGGAGCGCGATCGCCCATATGGGCCGGGCGCTCGATGCCTATTACATCGAGGGAATCCAGCACAACATCCCCTTCCTGTCGGCGCTGATGGAGCACCCGCGCTGGATCGAGGGCGCGCTGTCGACCGGTTTCATCGCCGAGGAGTATCCCGACGGCTTCCATCCGCGCGAGCCGGACGAGGCCGCCGAACGGGTGATCTGCGCGGTTGCCGCCTCGATCGATCACCTGAACAACAGCCGGCGCCGGGTTATCTCCGGGCAGATGCAGGAGGGCGGCTACCGCTTTCCCGGCCGGCGCGTCGTCCGCTTCGACGGCAGGAGCGTCCATCTGACCGTGTCCGGCGGCCCGCCCGACTATTCGATCGCCTTTGCCGCCGATGGGGAGGCCGAACCGCTGCATGTGCATTCGCACTGGGTGCCGGGGCATCCCGTCTGGACGGGAACGATCGGCGGGGAGGCCGTTTCGGTCCAGGTCGCGCAGACGCTCACCGGTTTTTCGATCGACTATCGCGGCGTGTCGTTGAAAGCCGACGTGTTCACCGAACGGGAGGCGGAGCTTGCCGCGCTGATGCCGGTGAAGGTGCCGCCGGATACCTCCAGGATGCTGCTCTGCCCGATGCCGGGCCTGGTCGTCTCCATCGCCGTCAGCGAGGGGCAGGAGATCAAGGCCGGCGAGACGCTCGCCGTCGTCGAGGCGATGAAGATGGAAAACGTGCTTCGCGCCGAGCGCGACGCGGTCGTCTCGAAAATCCATGCCGAACCCGGCGCCAGCCTTGCGGTCGACGCGGTTATCATGGAATTTGCCTGAGCCGGGAGGCGTCGGCGACGGAAGGGTTCGGATGCAGCGTGCGCAGATCAATGTCGACCGGATCCGCTTCGGCCCGGACGATCCGCGGATGGCGGGCCTTGTCGATACTCTCGACCGGTCTTTAGCTTAAAGGTCTTCGACGATGCGGCTTCTATCCGGCCTGTTGCGGAAATTCGTGCGGAACGGCCGGATGCGGCTCTACGATGCCGGCGGCGCGCTGCATGAATTCGGCTCCGGCGAGAACGGGCCGACGGTGACGGTGCGGCTCAGTGACCCGTCGTTGCATCGCAAGCTTGCGCTCAATCCCGAACTGATCGCGGCCGAAGCCTATATGGACGGGACGCTGACGTTCGAGGACGGGTCGACCGTCCACGATTTCCTGACGCTGTTCTCGGTCAATCGGTCAGGCCTTGCCTCGGCCGGGTCGCAGAAGCTGTTGCGCCGCGTCTGGCGTGGCCTGAAGCGCTGGCAGCAGGCCAATCCGCTCGGTCTGGCGGCACAGAACGTCCGTCATCACTATGACCTGTCGGGCGATCTCTACCGGCTCTTCCTCGACGAGGGGCTCAACTATTCCTGCGCCTATTTTCGCAATCCGGAGACCGATACGCTGGAGGCTGCCCAGGAGGCGAAGCTTCTGCATATCGCCGCCAAGCTGCGTCTCGAACCGGAGATGACGGTCGCCGAGATCGGCTCGGGCTGGGGCTCGCTGGCGATCCAGCTTGCCCGGCTTGGCGCCCGCGTCACCGCGATCAACGTCTCGCCGGAGCAGATCAAGGTCTCGCGGCAGCGCGTCGAGGCCGCCGGCGTGTCCGACCGGGTAACCTTCGTCGAGCGCGACTACCGCGAACTCGACGGGCGGTTCGACCGGGTCGTCTCGGTCGGCATGATGGAACATGTCGGCGTCCGGCACTTCGACGAGTATTTCGGCAAGGTGCGGGACCTGCTGAGAGATGACGGCTTCGCGATGATCCATGCGATCGGGCGCATGACGCCGCCGGGCACGACCGGGCCGTTCATCCGCAAATACATCTTTCCCGGCGGCTACGTGCCGGCGTTGTCGGAGGTCTTCGCCTCGCTGGAGCGGGTCGGGCTGTGGGCCTGTGACAACGAGATCCTGCGACTGCACTATTATTATACGATCAAGCACTGGCGCGAGCGCTTCGCCGCCAATCGCGACAAGGCCGCCGCGCTCTATGACGAGCGCTTCTGCCGGATGTGGGAGTTCTATCTCTCCGCCGTCGAGCTCGGCTTCCTGCACGGCTCCAACATGGTCTATCAGCTCCTGCTGTCGCGCGAACGCGACGCCGTGCCGATCCTGCGCGATTTCATCGTCGACGACGAGCGGGCGCTGCTTGAGGCGCCTGGAGCGTGATCCGGGCGGGGTGAGCGGATTTTAGGGCTTGGGGGCGCAAGCCTCTCGTTCGTCACCCCGGTCGGTCGTCAGGCCGAGCCGGGATCGGGGAGCCATCGATCCATCGGCCGAAAACACCAGTACGCGCCCGGGTTCCCCGATCCCGGCTCTCGTTTCACTCGGCCGGGATGCCGAGGGAGCGGTGGTTTCTTACCGCTGCCGCCTCTTCCGGCGTGATGCCGGGACGTGGTCCACTGCTTTGCGGTCCTAGGGTAACGTGGCCTTGGCGTTCAGCCTGGCCACCCACTCGGATGTCATGCCCGGACTTGTTCCGGGCATCCATGAACACCACCGCTGGCGTCCGTGTTCATGGATTGCCGGGACAAGCCCGGCAATGACCGCAGAGATAAGACGGTAGGGTGACGCTCTCCCTCATCATTCTGGAAATCGCGTCGACCGTATCCGTCATCACCACACGCCGGCCGGCCCCAGATCGTCCGCATTGGGTTTCCCGCTGACACACGGTAATCTCGGTCTCTGCTCGTCATCGAGGGGACACTGCCATGCGCACCGTCCATGTCCGCATCGAAGGCCGCGTCCAGGGCGTCTACTACCGGGCCTGGACGCAGGAGAACGCGCGGGCGCTCGGCCTGTCGGGATGGGTGCGGAATTGTCGCGACGGCGCCGTCGAGGCCGTGTTCAGCGGGCCGGAGGCGGTGGTCGCCGAGATGCTCCGGCGCTGCGGCGAGGGGCCGCGCGATGCGGCCGTCGCGGCGATGCGGGTGGTCTCGGAGGGCGGGGCCGCGCCGGACGGCTTCACGGTTCACCCGACAGCATAGTCCGGCGTTCGAAAATCGCCTCGAAGGCAGCGCGCAAGGCTGCGTCGACCTCCGCCATCGTCACGACGCGGCCGAGATCGACGAGGCTCGTGACGCCGTGTTCGGCGATGCCGCAGGGCACGATACCGTCGAAATGCGTCAGATCTGGCTCGACATTGATCGATATGCCGTGGAACGACACCCAGCGCCGGACCCGGATGCCGATCGCGGCGATCTTTTCCTCGACCTCCGGCCCCTTCTCGGGGCGGCGCACCCAGACGCCGACGCGGCCGTCGCGGATCTCGCCGTCGACGTTGAAGGTGCTGAGCGCGGCGATGATCCAGTGCTCCAGATCCGCCACGAAGCGGCGGACGTCGCGTCCGCGTCGCGACAGATCGAGCATCACATAGGCGATCCGCTGGCCGGGGCCGTGATAGGTCCACTGGCCGCCGCGCCCGGTGCGGAAGATGGGGAACCGCGCCGGATCGACCAGTTCGCCGTCGTCGGCGCTGGTGCCGGCGGTGTAGAGCGGGGGATGTTCGATCAGCCAGATGCATTCCGGCGCCTCTCCCGCCGCGATCGCCGCGACGCGGGCCTCCATGAAGGCGAGCGCGTCGGGATAGGGGACGGGCCGGTCGCTGACCCGCCATTCGATTGCGGCGTCTTCCGCTAGGTCACGCCGGTCGTTGTCGGGGAGGGTGTTAACCATTCGCTAACCATATCGGCGCCAGCTTGGGTGGCGCGTCGAGTCTGTCCGTTCGCGCCATTGGACTGCGGGGGAAGGGCGATGTCCACACTTGATGACGTTTCGATCGACCTGGCGGTTCAGCTCGGCACCGCGACGATGCCGGTGCACCAGCTTTTGCGCATGGGCCGCGGCGCCGTCATCGCGCTCGACAAGCTGGAGAACGACGACGTCACCGTGCTGGCCCACAACATGCCGATCGCCGAGGGCCAGATCCTGGTACAGGGCGAGAAGATCTCGATCGCCATCAAGCGCATGCTGCCCGTGCCGCCCGAGCGGCGGCGCCGGGAACAGATATCCCAACCGGCCGCTCAACCAGATGGGGCGGCCGCCGATACGCAGGCCGCGGACGGATCGGCGGACCGGCAGACGGACTGATTCTGTGCATGGACGGTCGCAACCGACAAACCCCTCTTGTTCGGCGGCATCTTGTTTGCTACATGACCGCGTGCCCGCTGGCTGAAAGGCCTGACGGGCGTTTTGCGGTCGTGGCGGAATTGGTAGACGCGCAGCGTTGAGGTCGCTGTCCGGTAACACGGGTGGAAGTTCGAGTCTTCTCGACCGCACCATTTTGATTTATCTCGCGCAAGTTCGCTTCGCTCACCGCTCCGATGGGGCGGCCTGACCGGTCGGCGCGCGGTCGCGCTTGCGAACCCTGACGGGTTCGAGGGCGCTCATCTCACCAGCGATATTTATTTGTCTCGCGGCTGTTCCTCGCTTCGCTCGGGCCCGCGACGGCGCGGCCAAATATGGCCGGCGCGCGGTCGCGCTTGCGAGCCCTGCGGGCTCGGGGGCGCTCATCTCACCCACACTGACTTCTATCCTGATAGACCTCGTTCAAATTCGGCGAGCCAGTCAGATGGACCGGTCAATGGCGAGCCTCACGCAGCGCCGTGCAGCTTGGACAGCCGCCTGGCGGCGGCGAGCACATTGGCGATGATGGTCTCCTTGACCTGATCGCCGAAGCGGGCGGTTGGCGTCGCGACCGCGACGGCGCCCACGGCAAGGCCGTCGAAGCCTAAGATCGGGGCGGCGACGCCGACGACGTCAATTTCATAGGAGCCGGCCACAAGCGCGTATCCCGCCTCCCGCGCCGCCTGGAGGCGAGCGAGGATCTCGGCGTCGGCTACCGGCGTTTGAGGCGTAAACGTCTCGAAATCGCGCGCCAGGATGTCCGAAACACGCGCCTCGTCGCTATGCGACAGAAAGGCGATCCCGGAACCGGTTGCGTGAAAGGGCAGGGGCTCGGCGGGGTCGATATAGACCCGCGTTCCCTTGAACGTGGTCTCCACCACCGTGGTGGTCATCAGCTTGTCGGCGACGAACGTGCTGATATGAGCGGTTTCGCCGGTCGCGGCGACGAGATCCTCCAGGATACCCAGCGATTGCCTGGCGATCGGATGGGTGCGGTCGCGCACCATCGCCAGGCGCGTCAGCGCGGGGCCGAGACAGTAGGTCTTGTCGCGCGCATTCTGTTCGAGAATGCCGCGACCGGCCAGATCGCTGACATAGCGCCGGACATTGGATTTGTCCCAGCCGAGCTTCCGGGCGATTTCCGACAGGCCCAGATTCGGTTCGCTCTCCGAGAATAAATCCAACACAGACAATGCCTTGTCCACCGTGCTCATCGCATATGCCTCCCGGATCGAACGAAACAGTTGACTCTTTCTAAGGAGTTAATGCATCATTATATGCACCAATTAATCAAATATCGACAAAAATCGACTAGGAGAGGACCATGAAAAGATCCGTCGCGGCGGTCGCCGCTGCCCTTGTCATGGCGGGCATCGCGCCTGCTTTTGCCGACTATCCCGAAAAACCGGTGAGCTTCATCGTGCCGTGGCCGCCCGGCGACCTGGAAGACGTGCTGACGCGGATGATCGCCGAGGACTTTCAGGAAAAATACGGCGTGAGCGCTGCGGTGGTGAACAAGCCGGGCGGTGGCGGCGGGCCCTTCCCGGGCGCCATCGAGGTGGCCAATGCCGAGCCCGACGGCTACACGATCGGCTCCTTCGTGATCGCGGTTCCGGTGATTGGCCACAAGATCGGCATTCCCGACCTGGCCCCGGCGAAGTTCGATCCGCTGGGGATCTTCCTGACCTATCCCTTCGTGCTGGCGGCTGCCGGCGACGCGCCGTATGACACGATCGAGGAGATGGCGGAACATGCCAAGTCGAACGATCTGGCGCTCGGCCATTTCGGCGCGCCGCTGGTGCCGACCCGCGTGACGCTCGCCTATGCCAAGACCGCCGGCTTCGAGTGGGGCTCGGAGGCGGCCTTCGACATGCTGGACTGCAACACGCTGGCCTCCGGCGATGCGGACGTGATCAACACGACGCTGCAACTGGTGCTGCCCTGTCTCGACGACATCAAGGTGCTGGCCTCGATCACCGGCGATCGCATTCCGCTGACGCCGGACGCGCCGACCATGGGCGAGACGGCGCCGGACCTGGATATCGCGCTGTGGAACGGCCTGTTCGTGCCCAAGGGGACGCCCCAGGACGTGCGCGACAAGATCATCGCGGTCGCCAAGGAAACGGTGATGGGCGAACGGGCCCAGGCGCTCGCCGCCGAGACCGGCGCCGCCGTCTACTGGCTGGATGCCGATGCGGCCGCAGCGCAGATCGTCGCCGACGAAGAAGCGCTCAACCGGATCGGCGCGCTGCTGGAATAACGGTCCAATACAGACATCGCCGTGCCGGCCGCGCCATGCGGCCGGTGCTCGGATCCTCTACGTAAGACCCTGCATACGGTCACCGGATGCAGGCACGGGGGAAATGCGATGAAACCGCAAACCAGGCCCTTCCAGCCGGGAAGCATGCTCTTCGCTGCGGCGTTCCTGATCGCGTCGCTGATCCTGCTGTCGCAGCTCGGGGCGGAGACGAAATTCTCCGCCAAGGGACAGATGTTCGCGCAGCCGCGCTTCTGGCCGGCGGTCGGCGTCATCGGCATGGTCGTGTTCGGCGCGGCCTATCTCGTCGAGACCTATCGAGGTCGGGTGCCGACCAGCGGCGTGGAGCCGCTGATCTGGCTGCGCGCGGTCGAGTATTTCGTCTGGTTCATGGCCTATGTGATCGCCGTGCCGATCATCGGCTATCTGGCCGCCTCGATCTGCTTCACCGTCCTGCTCGCCCTGCGGCTCGGCTATCGCTCGGCCCGGCATCTGGGGCTGGCGGCCGGCGTCGGCATCGCGGTGGTGCTGGTCTTCAAGACCGGGCTGTCGGTCAAGATCCCAGGCGGCGCGGTCTATGAATACCTGCCCGACGCGCTGCGCAATGTCATGATCGTGAATTTCTGACATGGATATCCTGCTGTCTTCCTTCGCCATCCTGGCGCGCTGGGACGTTCTGGCGGCTTTGCTGGTGGGGTCGGCGGGCGGCGTCGTCATCGGCGCGATCCCGGGCGTCGGCCCGGCCGTCGCGATCGCCATCCTGCTGCCGGCCACCTTTTCGCTCGATCCGATCGTCGGGCTGACGGCGCTGCTCGGTATCTACGGCAGCTCGATGTATGGCGGCGCCATTCCGGCGATCCTGATCAACACGCCCGGCACCGCGGTCAACGCGCTGACGACCTACGAGGGCACGCCGATGACGAAGCGGGGCGAGGCGCGCCGGGCGCTGAGCCTTGCCTATTCGGCGAGCTTCTTCGGCGGGGTGTTTTCCGTCATCTGCCTGATCGCCCTGTCGCCGGTGCTGGCCTGGATCGCGCCGATGTTCGGCAGCCGCGAGATCTTCCTGGCCGCGCTGCTCGGCATCATCCTGGTGGTGCTGGCCCATCGCGGCCAGATCATGGCCGCCGGCATGCTGGCCTGCCTCGGCATCTTCCTGAACACGATCGGGCTTGAACCGATCCAATATTCGCAGCGCTATACGTTCGGCCAGTCCTGGCTGTCGGGCGGCATCGACCTGATCGTCGTTGTGCTCGGCTTGTTCGCGCTCAGCCAGGCCTTCGTACTTCTGGTCGAGCCGGACAAGCGGTCGCATATCGACGCGATCCGCGGCGGCTTCTTCGCCGGCTTCAAGGAACTGGCGCTCTACAAGCGCGTGGCGACGGTCGCCTCGGGCTTCGGTGTGATGATGGGCATGATCCCGGGCGTCGGCGAGTTCACCGCGCAGTTCATGAGCTACACCTACGCCCAGAAGACCTCGCGCAAGCCGGAGATGTTCGGCCGGGGCTCGCCGGAGGGGCTGGTTGCCTCGGAAGCCTCAAACAACGCGGTGCCGGCGGCCGCGATGATCCCGCTTTTAGCGCTCGGCATTCCCGGCGAGGCGCTGACGGCGATGATGCTGTCGGTCTTCTATGTCCACAACGTCGTGCCCGGACCGGGCCTGTTCCAGAACCAGATGGATTTCGTCGTGGCGCTCTATCTGGCGCTGCTCATTCTCAACGTGCTGGTGCTGGTCTTCCTGCTGTTCTCGACCAACACGCTCCTGAGGGTCATCGAGATCCCGACCCGGTTTCTCGGCATCGCGGTGCTGACGCTCAGCTTTGTCGGCGTCTACAGCCTGCGCAATTCCGCCGTCGACTGCGCGGTCGCGGGCGCCTTCGGGATCTTCGGCTTCATCCTGAAACGGCTCAACCTGCCGATCGTGCCGATCATCCTGGGCATGGTGCTGGGCGGCATCATGGAGGCCAAGCTGCGCACCTCGATGATGCGGGTGAAGACGCCGTTCGATTTCATCGACAGGCCGATCGCCTTCATCCTCTTTCTCATCATTCTGCTCGTCTTCGCCAGCCATTTCTGGGGCGTCTGGCGGGCCTGGCGTAGCGACAGGGACGAGAGCAAATGACCGACCGGACCATCCTGATCGTCGGTACCTACGACACCAAGGACGATGAACTGGCCTATATGGCCGACTGCATCCGTCGGCTCGGCGGTGGCGTGGTGGACATGGATGTCAGCGTGCTCGGCGACCCGTCGACGCCTTGCGAGATTTCCAAGCACGCGGTGGCCGAGGCGGCCGGCAGCTCGATCCAGGCTGCCATCGACAGCGGCGACGAGAACACCGCGATGCAGATCATGGCGCAGGGTGCTGCGTCCAAGGCTGCTGAGCTTCATGCGGCCGGCCGGATCGACGGGGTCGTCATCCTCGGCGGAACGATGGGCACCGATCTGGCGCTGGACGTCTGCCAGGCGCTGCCGCTCGGTGTTCCCAAATACATCGTCTCGACGGTGTCCTACTCGCCGCTGATCCCGGCCGACCGGCTGTCGCCCGACCTGCAGATGATCCTCTGGGCGGGCGGGCTCTACGGCCTCAATTCGATCTGCAAATCGTCGCTGTCGCAGGCAGCCGGCGCGGTGCTCGGGGCTGCGCGGGCCGTCGAGAAGCCGTCGGCCGACCGGCCGGTCGTCGGCATGACGTCGCTCGGCTCGTCCTGCCTGTCCTATATGGGCAAGCTGAAGCCGGCGCTCGAAGACCGGGGGTTCGAGGTAGCGATCTTCCACGCCACCGGCATGGGCGGCATGGCGTATGAGAGGATCGCCGGGCAGGGCGGCTTTGCCTGCGTGATGGATTTCGCCCTGCCGGAACTGGGCAACCTGCTGGCCGGATCGGTCATCAATGCCGGGGCGGACCGGATGCTGAACGCGGGCAGGGCCGACATCCCCCAGCTTGTCGCGCCGGGCTGCCTCGATCTGATCGATTTCGCCGGCTGGCAGGAGATCCCCGAGCGTTTCGCCGACCGGCCGTTCCATGCCCATAACCGGCTGATCAAGTCATCGGCGCTGAACAACGAGGAGCGCCGGGAGACCGCGCGCGAGATGGGCCGGCGGCTGGCCCAGTCGGCGGCGCCGGTCCATGTGCTGCTGCCCACGCAGGGCATCGAGGAATGGGACCGGCCCGGCGAGCCCGCGCATGACCCGGAGGGGCTCGGCCACTTCCTCGACGAGATGCGCAGCGCCATCAGGCCGCCGGCGCGGCTCACAGAGATCGACGCCCATATCAACGACCAGGCCTTCGCCGATGCAGCGCTGCAAGTCTTCGATGCCTGGATCGCGGACGGCACAGTCAGGACCGCAGTTCAATGACATCGCCCTACGATATCCTGTTCGAGCCCGTTCAAATCGGCCCGGTGACGGCGCCGAACCGCTTCTATGCGGTGCCGCACGCGACCGGCCACGGCTGGAACCAGCCGCATGGCGCGATCGCGCTGCGTGGCATGAAGGCGGAGGGCGGCTGGGGCACCGTTGCCATGCAGATCTGCGAGATCGGCCCGGATTCGGACATGGCCAACCATCCGATGGAGCGGATCTGGGACGACAGCGACATTCCGCGCCATGCCGCCCAGGTGGCGGCGATCAAGAAACACGGCAGCCTGGCGGCGATCGAGCTGGGCCATGGCGGCATGCGGGCCCGCAACCTGACCACCGGCTTTCCCGTGATCGGCCCGAGCGCGCTGCCGGTGCTGCGCCCGGAGGTGCCGGCGCAGGCCCGCGAGATGGATCTCGCCGATATCCGCGCCTTCCGCGCCGACCACAAGGCGGCGGCCGAGCGGGCCAAGCGCGCCGGCTACGACATTCTCTATGTCTATGCCGCGCATGATCTGTCGATCTTCAATCATTTCCTGTCGGCCCAGACCAACCAGCGCGGCGATTGCTATGGCGGCTCGCTGGAAAACCGCCTGCGGCTGGTGCGGGAGGTGTTGGAGGATACGCTTGAGGTTGCCGCCGGCGAACAGGCGGTGGCCCTGCGCTTCAGCGTCGCCGAACCCGGCAAGCCGGGTGGCCTGACCCATGACGGGGAGGGCCGCGAGGTGGTCGAGGCGCTGGCCGAACTGCCCGACCTGTGGGACGTCAACCTGTCCGGCTGGCCGAACGACAGCCAGACGGCGCGGTTTTCCGAGGAGGGCTATCAGCTGCCCTTCACCGATTTCGTCAAGTCGGTGACGACCAAGCCGGTCGTCGGCGTCGGCCGCTTCACCTCGCCCGACAAGATGGTCGCGATGGTCCGCAAGGGACAGCTCGACCTGATCGGCGCGGCGCGCCCGTCGATCGCCGATCCGTTCCTGCCCGCCAAGATCCGCGACGGCCGCATCGACGAGATCCGCGAATGCATCGGCTGCAATATCTGCGTCAGCATGGACAGCTACGGGCTGCCGGTGCGCTGCACGCAGAACCCGACGATCTCGGAGGAATGGCGCAGCGGCTGGCATCCCGAGGCGCCGGCGATCTCGACGGGCAGACGGTCGCATCTGATCGTCGGCGCGGGGCCGGCGGGGCTGGAATGCGCGACGACGCTCTTACGCGCCGGCCAGCATGTCACGGTCGCCGATGCCGCAAGCGAGGCCGGCGGCCGGGTGACGCGCGAGGCGCGGCTGCCGGGGCTTTCAAGCTGGGCGCGCGTGCGCGACTACCGGGTCTATCAGCTTTCTCAGAGCGCGGATGCCGCCTTGTTCCTGGAAAGCCCGCTCGCCGCCGCCGACATTGCCGAATTCGGCGCCGACACGATTACGCTTGCCACCGGCGCCACCTGGCGGGCCGACGGGGTCGGCTCGACCAGCCTCGGTCCGCTCGATCTCGGTGGTCGCGAGGTGTTGACGCCGGACGACATCATGGATGGCGGGTTGGCCAACCACCCGCCGTCGCGCTTCGTCGTCTATGACGACGATCATTTCTACATGGCGAGCGTTATCGCCGAACGGCTCGCCGCCGCGGGGCACGCGGTGACCTATGTGACGCCGATGCCGATGATCGCGACCTGGACCGATTTCACGCTGGATCAGGGGCGCATCATCGAGCGGCTCGGTGCCCTGAACGTCGATCTTCGCCCCAATCTGAAGCTCGTCGCCGGCGGCTCGTTCCGGGACATGCTGACGGGTCAGGCAGTCGATCTCGACGCGCCCGCGATTGTGTTCGTCGGGGCGCGGACGCCGCGGGACGATCTGAAGGATCAGTTGGGGTCGATGGGCGGGATCGGCGAAATTCACTTCGCCGGCGATTGCCTGGCGCCCGGGATCATCCAGGCCGCGGTGCTGTCGGGCCACACCGTGGCACGGCGCATCCTGGAGGCGGGCGGAAACCGGCCGGCGCGGCTGCGCGAGCAGGTCGCGCTTGCGGTCTGAGCCGCCGCTACCCGGCGTCGCCCTTATAGAACAGCGCCTGGCGCACATCGTAGAGGTCGTGGAAGAATTTCAGGTCGAGCGCCTTCTTCAGAAACGCCACGCCCGATGAGCCGCCGGTGCCCGGCTGCGTGCCGATGACCCGTTCGACCGCCGCCATGTGATCGAACCGCCAGCGCTGGAACAGGGTCTCCATGTCCATCAGCTTTTCGGCAAGCGTATAGAGGTCCCAATAGGTGTCCGTGTCGCGATAGACCTGCTCCCAGATCGCGACGATGCGCGGATCGCCGGAATAGGGCTCGCGGACATCGCGGTCCAGCAGGTCCGCCTGCACGTCGAAGCCCTGGCGGGACAGGCAGCGGATCACCTCGTCATAGACCGACGGCTCGTCAAGCGTCGCCTCCAGCATCGCCATCACCTCGGCGTCGTGCTGGTGCACCTTCATGGTGGCGGGGTCCTTGTTGCCGAGAATGAACTCGATCTGACGGTAGCCGTAGCTCTGGAAGCCGGAGCCGGAGCCGAGCGCCTCGCGGAACAGTATGTAGTCGGCCGGCGTCATGGTCAGCAGCGTCTCCCAGGAGGTGATGAGCTGCTTCTGGATCGCCTTGATGCGGTCGATGTTCTTGAAGGCCGGGCCGAACCGGTCCTCGCTCAGATGGTCGCGCATCTGCATGATCTGATAGTGCATCAGCTTCAACCACAACTCGCTGACCTGATGAATGATCAGGAACAGAAGCTCGTCCGGCTCTGGCGGATCCTGGAACGTGTCCTGCAGGTTGAGCAGCGTCTTGAGCTGCAGGAAGTCGCCATAGCTACTGCGCTTCTTGCGGGTGAATTCGGTTATCAGCGTCTCCTCGACGCCGCGTTGAAGAAGGCGGTCTTCAGCATTCGTATCGGTCATTACGCGGCGTCCCCCTGTGATTTTTCGGCTGCCAGGTCGGTCAGGACGTCTTGCAGCTTGCAATAGGCATGCGAAGACAGCTTTACGTGCTCGCGCATCAGCCGCGCCGCCGTCTCCGCGTCGCGGGCAAGGGCTGCGTCCATCAGATTCGTATGGCCCTCGAGTGCCATCACGCACTTGGCCATCGCGTCCAGTTCGGCCCGGAGGCCGGGATCCTGCGCGCTCGCCCCGGTCGATTCGATCTGGATTTTGCTGTGATAACGCCGGAGCTGAGCGAAGATCTGGACCGAGAACCGGGTAAGCCATTGCGATCGGCTGGCGGCGATGAGGGCCTCGTGGAACGCTTTGTGCTGGCGATACCAGGCCTGGTATTGCTCCTGCGGATCGCCAAGCCCGGGGATCGGGGTGCGCGACAGCTGGTGATGGGCCGCGACCAGCGCGACTTCCCAGTCCTGGCCACCATGTTCGATCGCTTCGCACAGCATCTGCGTTTCGATCATCGTGCGCACTCTGCCGAGATCGGCCAGTTCCTCGGCCGAGCTGTCGGCGACCTTGAAACCGCGGTTGAAACTGGCGGTAACGAGATGTTCCGACTGGAGCCGGGTGAGGGCTTCGCGCAGCGGGGTCAGGCCGAAGCCGAAGCTTGCGGCAAGCGTCGAGGCGCGCAGCGGCTCGCCCGGCTCAAGCCCGCCTTCAAGGATCAGCATGCGGAGCCGCTCATAGGCCGCTTCACTGCTCGACTGAGGTGTTTCATCCATTATTGTATACAATCCACTCTATTTTATAGGAAATTGACACGCTTGGTCTTTGCTGTAAAGTCCGCATCAGTCAGCGGTGGACGCCGGCTGAAAAAGCCAATAGGCAGGATTAAGCAAGAACTGCCAAAAGGGAGGGTATTCGATGAAGTTTAAAGCCATGCTGCAGGGGGCCGTTGTGGTTGCCCTGAGCGCCGTGTTCGCCGGTTCGGGCCTTGCCGCCGACAAGATCGGCATCGCCCAGTTCGGCAAGCATCCGCAGCTCGATACGGCCGTCGACAGCTTCAAGAAGGAACTCGCCGATCAGGGCTTCACCGACCTGGAATTCGTCGAGAGCCAGGTGAATTTCGACACCAACCTGATCCCGCAGATGCTCACCACGCTGCAGGCGGCGCAGCCGAAGCTGATCTTGACGGTGACCACCCCGGTCAGCCAGGGCGCCAAGCAGCTTCTGGCGGGCACGGGCATCCCGGTGATCTTCACGGCCGTGACCGACCCGGTCGCAGCCGAACTGGTGCCGGCCTGGGACAAGGCCGATCCGATGATGACCGGCGCCTCCGACCTGCAGGACATCGAGGCGGTGCTGGAATTCTCCACGAAGTTGTTCCCGGGCGCGACGCGCGTCGGCTTCCCCTATAATCCGGGCGAGGCGAATGACGTCGCGGCGCTGGGCTTCATCAAGGAGGCCGCGGACAAGCAGGGCCTTGAGGTCGTCGAGGTCGGCATCGACTCGGTCAACGACATCCCCGCCCGCATCACCTCGCTGAAGGACAAGGCGGACTTCATCTACATCCCCGGCTCTAACCTGGTGCAGCCGGCGGTTCCTGCCGTTGCGGCTTCCGCCAACCAGATCGGCATCCCGATCGTCAACGCCTCCCAGTCCGCCGTCGAGGACGGGCAGGTGGTCGCCTCCTTTGAGGTCTCCTACGACCAGGTCGGCCGCAATGCCGGCAAGCTCGCCGCCGAATTCCTGAAGGGCAAGCCGCTGGCTGACCTGCCGCCGATCAAGGCAGGCTACGAGGATCACCGCGCGATGATCAATCTCGACATGCTTAAAGAGTCCGGTCGTGAGCTTCCGGATTCCCTCAAGGACTGCAACTGCTTCAAGCAGTAATCTAAAGCGGTTTTTGAAGGTATTGCAGCCCGGCGATCAAACGACACCAGATCGGATCGCCGGACCTCTTTAAGGACGCTGCCAGCAAGGGGGTGATGCATGCTGCGCGTCTCACAGGCCAGGAAGATCTTCTATCCGGGCACGCCGGACGAGCGGAAGGCGCTGGACGGCGCCGACCTGTCGCTTGCAACCGGCGAGTTCTGCGTCGTCATCGGTTCGAACGGGGCCGGCAAGTCGAGCCTGCTCAATGCGATCTCCGGGCGCATGCCGCTCGACGAGGGCCGCATCGAAATCAACGGCGCGGACCTGACCGACCTGCCGGTCTTCAAGCGCGCGGCCAGGATCGCCTCGGTGTTCCAGGACCCGATGATCGGCACCGCGCCGACCATGACGGTCGCCGAGAACATGCTGCTTGCCGAATTGCGCGGCCGCCGCTCCAGCCTGTCGCCGGGGCTGAATGCGGAACGGCGAGAGCTGTTCCGCGAGCGCCTGTCAGTGATCGGGCTTGGACTGGAAGACCGCCTCGATACGAATGTCGGCCTGTTGTCGGGCGGCCAGCGCCAGTCGCTGTCGCTGGTGATGGCGGTGTCGAACCAGCCCGACCTTTTACTGCTCGACGAGCACACCGCGGCGCTCGATCCGCGCACCGCTGACCTGGTCATGAAGGCGACGATCTCGGCGATCGACACTTATGACCTGACCGCGCTGATGGTCACCCACAACATGAAGCATGCCGTCGACTACGGCGACAGCCTGATCATGATGGATTCCGGCCGGGTACGGCTGTCGATGTCGGGCGAAGAGAAGGCCGCGGCCACCGTCGAGACGCTGATCGAGCGTTTCCACGAGACGCCCGACTGGCTGATGCTGCAGGAGGCCTGATGTTCGATTTCCTCATCAGCTTCTGGAACGTCGTTCCGGTCACCTTCGCCCAGAGCCTGATCATCAGCTTCGTGGTGATGGGCATCATGATCCCGTTCCGCATCCTTGGCTTCCCGGACTTAACCAGCGAGGGCGCGTTCCCGCTTGGCGGCTGCGTCGCCGCCGTCGTGCTGGCGGCGGGCTTCAACCCGCTGCTGGCGATGCTGATGGCGCTCGCCTGCGGCTTTGCCGCCGGCTGCACCACCGCTTGGATCCACCTACGCTTCCGTATCAACACGCTGCTCGCCGGCATTCTCGTGCTGACGATGCTCTATTCGATCAACCTGCGCATCATGGGGAGGACGAACATCGCGCTGTTTAATTTCGACAGCCTGTTCAAGTGGATCAGCCCGTCGATGGCCAATATCCCGACCTTCAAGATCGTCGTGGTCGGGGTTCTCGTGCTGCTCGTCTTCGCCGCCGGCTGGTATTTCTTCCTGACCGAGCGCGGCATCACGGTGCGGGCCGCCGGCGCCGGGCCGCAGATGGCCGAGGCGCAGGGCATCAACGTGTGGACGATCACCGTGCTCGGCGTCGGCGCGGGCGGGGCGCTGTCGGCGCTCGGCGGCAGCATCATGGTGCAGAGCCAGGGTTTCGCCGACGTCAATATGGGGCTCGGCATCCTGATCAACGGGCTTGCCGCGCTGATCATCGGCGAATCCGTGGTCGGCCGGTCATCGACGCTACGCCAGCTCGCCGCGCCCGTGGTCGGCTCGGCGATCTATTACCAGCTTATCTCGCTGTGCCTGACGCTTGGCCTAAAACCCGCCGACCTGAAGCTTGCGACCGGCCTGTTCGTGCTCTTGATGCTCGGCCTGCCGCAACTGCGAAGCGGCGGGCGCTACAGGACTGTTCCGCCGCAAGAGAAGGTGAAAGAGTAGTCGGGCCTTAGTCAAATCTCGGCGATCGCGCCGAGTTCGTCGTGCAGGCGGTCAAGGGTCGCGTCGTCGATCGCGGCAAAGGCGCCGGCGACCCAGCGGGCATTGGCCTCAGCCATCTCCTTGAACTGGTCGAGGCCGTAATCGGTCATCTGGATCAGGAAGCGGCGCCGGTCGTTGGGATCGGCGATGCGCGAGACGAGGCCGTCGGCCTCCATCCGGTCGAGCAGCGAGGAAATGTTGCCCGACGGCGCCAGCAGGCTCGCGCCGAGATCGCCGATCGACAGGCGCCGGCCGGGCGCCCGGTAGAGCTGCGAGAGCACGTCGAAACGCACGAAACGGACACCGAAGGCCTTCTGCATCTGCGCGCTGACATCGGCCTCGACCTTGCGCGAGGTGCGCACCAGCCGCAGCCACAGGCGCAGAACCCGGCGTTCGCGCTCGCTGTAGCCGTCCTCGATCGGCGCGTCCTCAATGGGGATCGAGGAAATAGGGGAACCTTCCCGCGTCATAATCCCGCAAATATCACCGGTTGGGGCCTGAGCCAAACCTGCTGCCAGAGGTCCGGCGGACTTTTTCCGGTCTGGCGGCCAGAAAGCCGTTGCATCTATCTTATATATGAAATATTTATATATAAATCAATTTCGCACCCTCCCGCCCGTTGGCCGTGGCCGCGGGGATGAGCGGAGGGCAGCAGGGAGCAGGCCATGAAGATTACGGTGGTGGGCGGCGGCCCGGGCGGTCTCTATTTCGCGATCCTGACCAAGAAGGCCCGGCCGGACTGGCAGATCGAGGTGTTCGAGCAGAACCGCGCAGACGATACGTTCGGCTTCGGCGTCGTGTTTTCCGACGACACGCTGGACGAGTTCCTGTCGCGTGACCCGGAGACCTACGAGAAGATCCGCGATCACTTCGCCTATTGGGACGATGTCGCGATCCACATGAAGGGCGAGGAGATCCGCTGCGCCGGTAACGGCTTCTGCGGCACGTCGCGCTTCACGCTTTTGGAAATCCTGCAGGAGCGCTGCGCCGAGCTCGAAATTCCGATGACCTTCTCCGAGCAGATCGATCCGGCGACGCTCGACACGCGCTTTGCCGATTCCGACATCATCCTCGCCTCCGACGGCATCAATTCGCAGATCCGCGAATACTACAAGGACGCGTTCCAGCCGAGCGTGACCGTCAAGTCCAACCGGTTCTGCTGGATGGGCTCGACCCGACCGATGGACGAGTTCAACTACTTCTTCCGCAAGACCGAGCACGGCATCATCTGCGCCCATACCTACCAGTACCAGAAGGACGCCTCGACCTGGGTGTTCGAGATGGACGAGGCGTGCTGGCAGGGCCACGGCTTCGAGGAGTTCGACGAGGAGGGCTCGCGGGCGATCCTGGAAGAGATCTACAAGGAGGAACTCCAGGGGCACGGCCTGCTGCTGAACCGGTCGAACTGGCGCAAGTTCCCGCGCATCTTCTGCGAGAACTGGTATCACAAGAACATCGTCATCCTGGGCGACGCCAAGGCCTCGGCACATTTCTCCATCGGCTCGGGCACCAAGCTCGCGATGGAATGCGGCATCGCGCTGTCCGACGCCGTGCTCGAACACGCCGAGCAGTCGGTCGAGGTCGCCTTCAAGGCCTATGACGAGGCGCGGCGCACGCCCTGCCAGATCATCCAGCACAATGCCGACGTCTCGCTTGCCTGGTTCGAGCATATGAACCGGTCCTGGGACATGGACCCGCTGCAATTCTCCATGGTCGTGATGTGCCGGGCGAAGTCGATCACATACGACAACCTGATCCTGCGCGATCCGGGTTATGTCGAGCAGGTCGATACGGCCTGGTACGAGCGCTATTTCCGCGAGACCGGGATCGACGTGCGCCAGAGCCGGCCGACGCCGATGTTCACGCCGTTCAAGCTGCGCGAGATGGTCGTGCTGAACCGGGTGGTGATGTCGCCGATGGCACAGTACTCGGCCGACGAGGACGGCAACCTGACCGACTGGCACATGGTGCATTACTCCTCGCACGCGCTCGGCGGCATGGGAATGCTCTATTCCGAGATGACCTGCCCGTCGCCGGACGCGCGCATCACGCTCGGCTGCCCCGGCCTGTGGACGGACGATCACGAGGCGCAGTGGACGCGGATCGTCGATTTCGTCCACGCCAATTCGGACGCGAAGATCTGCATGCAGCTTGGCCATTCCGGCCGCAAGGGCTCGACCCAGCTCGGCTGGGAGCGGATGGATCACCCGATCGCCGCCGAGAACAAGAACTGGCCGTTGATGTCGGCCTCGGCCCTGCCGTGGTTTGCAGGCGAGAGCCAGGTGCCGCGCGAGATGACCCGCGCCGACATGGACCGCATCCGCGACGAGTTCGTCGCCGCGACGAAGCGGGCCGCCCGCGCCGGCTTCGACATGCTGGAACTGCATTGCGCGCACGGCTATCTGTTCGCCTCCTTCCTGTCGCCGCTCACCAACAAGCGTACGGACGAGTACGGCGGGTCGGTCGAGAACCGGCTGCGCTTCCCACTCGAGGTGTTCGGGGCGATGCGGGCCGAATGGCCTGAGGAGCGGCCGATGTCGGTGCGCATTTCCGCCACCGACTGGAAGGAGGGCGGCCTTTCGGAAGCCGACCTGTTCGCGATCTCCGAGGCGTTCCATGATGCCGAGTGCGATCTGATCGACGTTTCTGCTGGCCAGACCGTGCCGGATCAGCAGCCGGTCTATGGCCGGATGTTCCAGGTGCAGTTCGCCGAAGCGGTGCGTAACGTGCCGAAGCTTGCCACCATGGCGGTCGGCAACATCACGGAAGCCGCCCAGGTCAATACGATCCTGCACACCCGCCGCGCCGATCTGGTGGCGCTTGCCCGGCCGCATCTGTGGGACCCGTATTTCACCCGCCGCGCCGCCGCCTTCTACGGTGCGCAGGTCGGCCACTGGCCGCCGCAATATCTGTCGGGCCGCGACCAGGCCTATCGCGAGCAAGCCAAGCAGCGCGACAACATGCTCGAATTGCAGCGCAAGGCCCGGCCGACGCGGCATGAGAAGCCGGAAGAGCGGCTGGCCGCGGAGTAATACGGGTGGCGCAAGTCTTCACCGTGACGCGGCGCCTGCGGTTCGCCGATTGCGATCCCGCCGGCATCGCGTTCTATCCACGGCTGCTTGAGCATCTGAACGGGGTGGTCGAGGACTGGTGCGCGGACGCGCTGGACTATCCGTTCCGGGACATGCATCTGGAAGACGATCGCGGCATGCCGACCGTGGCGCTGTCGATCCGCTTTGCCAGCCCGGCGCAACTGGGCGACAGGATTTCCTGGCACCTGCGGGTCGGGCGGCTCGGCCGCTCATCGCTCACGCTGTCGGTTTCCGCCGTCGGGCCGGACGGGCAGGATATCCTGCACGCCGAGCCGACCCTGGTGCACACCGATTTCTCGAAAGCGTCACCGAAATCGGAGCCGTTCCCGGATACAGTCAGAGAGAGGATCGAACCCTTCCTGATAACCTGAAACGATCGCCATCGAACCATAACGACAAAACGGGCAAGAGGGCATGGAGAACGCAACGCAGGACACGCTGTGGCGCTGGCTGGAGCGTCACGCGCAGGACACCCCGGAGGCCGCCGCCATTGTCGGCCCGGCCGGCACGACGACCTATGGCGATCTGGCCGGCGAAGTCGCTGCGGTCGCCGCCGGCTTGCAGGAGCTTGGCCTGAAAAAGGGCGATGTCGTCGCCGTCCAGCTTCCCAATATCGAGGCCTATGTCGTGGCTTTCCTGGCCGTCACCGCCTGCGGCGGCATCGTGCAGACGCTGCACATGCCCTATCGCCAGGCCGAGCTCGGCCATCTGCTGGGCCACAGCAAGGCGCGCATGGCGATCGGACTCGCCGCCTTCAAGGATTTCTCGCCGGCCGCCGAGATGCTGCGGCTCGGCGCCGACCTGGCGGGCCTTGAGCACGTCATCGCGGTCGGCGGGCCAGTCGAAAACGCGGTATCGTTCGGCGATCTCTTGCAGACGCAGGGCGCGCCCGACCTGCCGGACCTGACACCCGACGATCCCTTCCTGCTGCTCTATACCTCCGGCACCACGGCGAGCCCGAAGGGCGTGCCGCATGCCTATCGCGGTTTTCTCGGCAATGCGGCGCGGTCGGCCGAACAACTCGGCATCACGCCCGGCGAAACCATGCTGTCGGTTGCGCCTTACACCCATCTCTACGGTCTGTTCGTCATGCATATGTGTCTTGCCACGGGCGCGACGCAGGGGCTGCTACCAGCCTTCGATCCGCAGACCTTCCTGCCGCTTCTGAGCGAAATGAAACCGACCGGGATCTTCGCGGCACCGGCCCATTTCGCCCCGTTCTGCGCGGCGGGAAAGATCACACCCGCGCATCTGGCCGCGACGCGCTTCACCTGCCTGTCGGGCTCCACGGTGCCGCCGGCGCTTGCCGAGCAGGTCGATGACCTGATGGAGAATGGTGACGTCATCCAGCTCTGGGGCATGAGCGAGTTGCAGGCCGGCACGTTCGGGCGCACCTCGGACCCGCGTCAAAGCCGGCTGACAACCGCAGGCCGCGCCTCGGAAGCAACCGAACTTCGTGTCGTCAGCGGGGAGGGCGATGTCCTGCCGGCCGGCGGGGAGGGCGAATTGCAGGTGCGCGGACCCTCGGTCTTCGCCGGCTATCTCGACAACGCGGCCGAAACGGACGCGGCCTTTACCGGGAACGGCTGGTTCCGCACCGGCGACCTGGCGGTGCTGGATGCCGACGGCTTCCTGACGCTCACCGGCCGCGTCAAGGAAATCATCAATCGCGGTGGCGTCAAATACAATCCCGTCGACGTCGAGGCGCATATCCTCAAGCTTGATGCGGTCGAGGCCTGCGCGATCGTGCCCTATCCCGATCCGGATCTGGGCGAACGCGGCTGCCTGTGCGTCCAGCTTCGCGACGGCAGGTCGCTGACGCTGGAGGCTGTGGCCGATCAGCTAAACGCCGCCGGGATTGCCAAATACAAGTGGCCGGAGCGGCTCGAAATCATCGACGCCCTGCCGCAGACCCCGACCCGCAAGATCATGCGCGGCACGCTGAAGCAGATGATCGTGTGACCCATCCCCTTACCGAACAGCGCCAGGAGACGAGATGACCGATTTCACCCTTTACACGCCGGACGATGCGCCCGGAAAGTCCGGCGAACTGCTCGCCGACGTCCAGCAGAAGATGGGCTTCCTGCCGAACCTCTACGGGATGTTTGCCGAATCCGACGTAACGCTTGAAGCCTACCTGACGCTGTCGAAGCTTGTCTCGAAGACCAGTCTGTCGCCCGCCGAGCAGCAACTCGTGCTGCTTGCGGCAAGCGTCGAGAACGGCTGCACCTATTGCGTTGCCGCCCATTCTTCCGGCGCCCGCATGGCCAAGCTCGACAAGCCGGTGATCGAGGCGCTACGCACCGGTAAGCCGATCGAGGACGAGCGGCTTCAGGCGCTGCGGGCGTTCACCGAGGCGGTCATCATCAAGCGCGGCTATGCCAACGAAGAGGTCGATGCCTTCATAGCGGCCGGCTTCACCAGGCAGAACGTGCTCGAAATCCTGCTCTGCGTCGCCATGAAGACGCTTTCCAATTATACCAACCATCTCGTCGATACGCCGCTTGACGACGTGCTCGCCCGTATGGCGTGGTCGGGAAAGGACAGCGCGTAACCATAAGCCCGAAACGGGCACGTTCCAGGAAAGACCGCGCCAGACCGGCCGGCTGAAATCCAAGAGGGAGAAACTACCGTGAAAAAACTCGCATGCGCCCTGGGCGCGCTGCTGATGGCTGCTGGCGCGGCATCGGCCGAAGACCTGAAGATCGGACTGGTCGTCACCCTGTCCGGACCGCCCGCCGTTTTGGGCAAGCAGATCGAGGACGGCTTCAAGCTCGCCATCGACGACAAGGACGGCAAGCTCGGCGGTCTCGATACCGAATTGTTCGTCGTGGATTCCGAACTGAAGCCCGATGTCGCGCTGACCCGCGTCAAGGGCCTGCTGGAACGCGATCAGGTCGATTTCGTCGTCGGCACGGTGTTCTCGAACGTGCTGGGCGCGATCTTCAAGCCGGTGACCCGGTCGGAGACCTTCCTGATCAGCCCGAATGCCGGCCCCTCGACGCTGGCGGGCCGCAACTGCAACCCGTACTTCTTCTCCACCTCCTACCAGAACAACCAGAATTTCGAGACGCTCGGCAAACATGCCAAGGAACAGGGCATCAAGAGCGTCTTCATGATGACGCCGAACTACCAGGCCGGCCGCGACGCGATGGAGGGCTTCAAGAAATACTATGACGGCGAGATCACCAACGAGGTCTATACGCCGCTCGGCCATCAGGATTTCTCCGCCGAGATCGCCCAGATGTCGGATTCCGGCGCCGAGGCGCTGTTCACCTTCATGCCCGGCGGCATGGGCGTGCGCTTCGTCAAGCAGTTCCGCGAGTCCGGTCTTGCCGACAAGATGACCTTCCTGTCGGCCTTTACCGTCGACGAGGCAACGCTTCCGGCGCAGAAGGACGCCGCGCTCGGCTTCTTCGGCGCGACCAACTGGGCGCCGTCGATGGACCTGCCGCAGAGCAAGAAATTCGTCGCCGATTTCGAGGCCAAATACGGCTACATCCCGGGCGGCTTCGCCATGCAGGCCTATGACGCGGCCCTGCTGATCGACAGCGCCGTGCGTGCCGTCGGCGGCGACCTCTCCGACAAGGAGGCGCTCCGCAAGGCGCTGGAAGCCGCCGACTTCGAATCGCTGCGCGGTGACTTCGCCTTCAACAACAACCACTTCCCGATCCAGGACTTCTACCTGCTGCGCGTCGACCAGCGTGACGACGGCAAGTTCTGGACCGTGGTCGACAAGAAGGTGTTCGACGACCATACGGACAGCTTCGCGGCCGAGTGCAAGATGTAGGGCGGACAGGCATCGCGGATCCCGGAGGGCGGTCGGATGTCATCCACGCTATTCCTCATTCAGCTTCTGAACGGGGCGCAATATGGCGTGCTCCTGTTTCTGATCGCCGCCGGGCTGACGCTCGTCTTCGGCGTCATGGGCTTCATTAACCTGGCCCATGGCGTCCAGTACATGATCGGCGCCTACCTGACCTTCATGTATTTCGGCGTCACCGGCAATTTCCTGACCGCGCTGCTGCTCGGCCTCGTCACGGCGCTGTGCCTGGGCTTGGCATTGGAAGCGCTCGTCTTCCGGCATCTCTACGACCGGGATCATCTCGATCAGGTGCTCGCCACCTTCGGGATCATCCTGTTCGTCAACGAGGCGGTCAAGGTGATCTGGGGGCCGGGCACGCTGACGTTGCCGACCCCTGAATTCCTCTCCGCCTCGCTGCAGCTCACCGACAATCTGCTCTATCCGGTCTACCGGCTGGCGCTGATCGTCGTTGGCGTGCTGGTCGCGGCGGGGCTCTATCTGGTCGTCACGCGAACGCGTGTCGGCATGTTGATCCGCGCCGGCGCCTCCAATGCCGACATGGTCAGCGCGCTCGGCATCAATATCCGCCGGCTGTTCATGATCGTCTTCGGCTTCGGCGCGATGCTGGCCGGCTTCGCCGGTGCGCTCGCGGCCCCCGTCTTCACGCTTGAACCGGGCATGGGCGACAATCTCCTGATCGTCGCCTTCGTCGTCATCATCATCGGCGGCATCGGCTCGATCCGCGGCGCCTTCATCGCTGCGATCCTGGTCGGCCTGATCGACACGCTCGGCCGGTCGCTTGCCACCGATGCGATGAACCTGATCTTCGATGCCTCGGCCGCCAACCAGATCGGGCCGTCGATCGCCTCGATGCTGATCTACATCTTCATGGCCGCCGTGCTGTTCTTCCGCCCGCAAGGCCTGTTCCCGGCCAAGGGGTCGGCATGACGGACCAATCCGTTTCACAGGATAGGGCTCCACAGGGCGGAGCCGCGCCGGCGCGGCGTTTCGGCGATGCCGGGCTGCTGGCCGGGCTTGCGATCCTCGTCGTGCTCGCTTTCATGCCGCAGATCACCGAGGTGGCGGGCGGCAGCTACGTCCTCAATCTCGTCATGAAGGCGATGATCCTGGCGATCGCAGCGATCTCGCTCGATCTGCTGATCGGCTATAGCGGGCTCGTCAGCTTCGGCCATGCCGCCTTTCTCGGCCTCGGCTCCTATGTCACTGGCATCGCGCTCACCGAAGGCATCTACGGGGCCTTGCCGATCCTCGGCCTGGTGCTGCTGATCTGCGGCGGCTTCGCGCTGGTGACCGGCGCGATATCGCTGCGCACCTCCGGCGTCTATTTCATCATGATCACGCTCGCCTTCGGGCAGATGCTGTTCTTCGCGCTGTCGTCGCTGTCCTCCTATGGCGGCGATGACGGGCTGACGCTGTGGGATACGCCCGACCTGTTTGGCGCCTATGTGTTCCAGACCGGATCGGGCCTGTTCTATTCGACGCTGATCGTGCTGGCGCTCACCTGGCTTGCGGTCGGGCGGATCGCCGGGTCGCGGTTCGGCCGGGTGCTGCGGGCGGGCAAGGAAAGCCCGCTGCGGGTCGGCGTGGTCGGCTTCGATCTCTACCGGTTTCGGCTTGCGGCGTATGTCATCGCCGGGCTGTTCGCCGGGGTGGCGGGCTTCCTGATGGCCTGCCACACCGAGTTCATCAATCCCTCGACCGCCTCCTGGCAGAATTCCGGCACGCTGATCGTGATGGTCATCCTCGGCGGGATGGGCACGCGCAACGGCGCGCTGCTGGGCGCGTTGTTCGTCGTGCTGATCGAGGAGGCGCTGTCGCGCTACACGGTCGACTGGAAGCTGATCTTCGGGCCGATGCTGGTGCTGATCGCGCTGTTTGCCAAGGGTGGCCTCGCCAACCTGCTGGCGCGCCTGGGGGGCGGCCGATGAGCGTCGTGTTGGCCCTCGACGGGCTCGTCAAGAGCTTCGGCTCGCTGCTCGTCACCGACAACGTGACGCTCGATCTCAGACCCGGCGAGTGCCATGCGCTGATCGGTCCCAATGGGGCGGGCAAGACGACGCTGATCAACCTGGTGTCGGGAACGCTTGCCGCCGACCGGGGCCGGGTGGTGCTGGCGGACGCCGATATCTCCCGCCTGGCGCCGCCGCAGCGGGCGCTTGCAGGCCTTGGCCGGACGTTCCAGATCACCACCGTCATCCCGAGCTTCACCGTCCTGGAAAATGTCGCGCTTGCCGCCCAGGCCAAGGACGGATCGAGCTTCCGCTTCTTCGGCACGGCGCGCAACGAGGACGCGCTGAATTCCAGGGCGCGCGCGGCGCTGGAAACGATCGGCCTGGAGCATCGCGCGGCGGTGCGCAGCGCCGACCTGTCGCATGGCGAGCACCGGCTGCTCGAACTGGCAATGGCGATCGTCGGCGCGCCGAAGGCGCTGCTGCTCGACGAGCCGATGGCAGGCCTCGGCAAGGGCGAGAGCGCCGCCCTGACCGGGACCCTGAAAACGCTGAAGACGCAGATCCCGATGCTGCTCGTCGAGCACGACATGGAGGCGGTGTTCAAGCTCGCCGACCGGATCTCCGTGCTCGCCTACGGCAAGGTGATCGCCACCGGCACGCCGGAGGCGGTGCGCGCCGACGAGGACGCGCGCGCCGCGTATCTGGGGACGAAGCTGCCATGAGCCTGCTTGAAGTCTCAGAGTTGCAGTCCGGCTACGGCGTGTCGCAGGTGCTGTTCGGTGTCGATCTCGCCGTCGACCGGGGGGAGGCCGCGACGCTGCTTGGCCGCAACGGCATGGGCAAGACGACCACGGTGCGGTCGATCATGGGCCTGATAAAGCCGCTCGCGGGCACGATCCGCTTCGACGGCGGCGATATCACCGCGGCGGCGCCCTATGTGGTCGGCCAGGCGGGGATCGGCCTCGTGCCGGAAGGCCGGCAGATCTTTCCCACGCTGTCGGTTGAGGAAAACCTCAAGGCCTTTGCCCGGCCGCGCGGTCCGTGGGACCTGGATCGCGTCTACGGCTTCTTCCCGCGGCTTGAGGAGCGGCGGCGGCATCTGGGCTCGCATCTGTCGGGTGGCGAACAGCAGATGCTGGCGATCGGCCGGGCGCTGATGACCAACCCGTCGCTTCTGATCCTCGACGAGGCGACCGAGGGGCTGGCGCCGTTGATCCGCGAGGAGATCTGGGAAAAACTGGCCGCGCTCAAGGCCGACGGCCAGGCGATCCTCGTCATCGACAAGGATATCGAGGCGCTGTCGGGCTTTGCCGATCGCCACACCGTTCTGGCCAAGGGCGAGGTCGTTTGGAGCGGGTCGAACGAGCGCCTGAAGGCCGAATACGACACCGTCGAGAGTTATCTGCACATGTAGCCAAGTGGCCCGGGAAATGGGCTCACGCGTAAAGGGGGAGTGAGACGATGCTGATGGACATGCCGGCCGGGATCCTGCGGGCGCGCGACGGGATGGACGGGATAAGCTGGAACATCCTCGGCCAGACCTATGTGCCCAAGCAGATCTGCGAATCCTCCTTTTCCTGGCACGCGACGCTGCCGGCGGGGACCTTCGTGCCGCCGCATATCCACCCGACCCAGGACGAGTTCCTCTACATCCTCGAAGGTCGCTTCGACTTCCTGCTCGACGGGGAAGAGAATTACGCCGAGCCGGGCGATCTGGTGCACATGCCGCGTGGCATCCCGCACGGGATCTTCAACAAGAGCGGCACGACCATCAAGACGCTGTTCTGGGTGTCGCCGGCCCGCCGGCTCTACGACCTGTTCTGGGCGATCCACAACATGGGCGCCGACCCGGACCCGGCGAAGCTCGTCGCGGTATCGGCCGAGCACGAGATCGATTTCCTGCCGCCGCCCGAGGATGAGGGTGACACGGGTGAGCAGGAGGCCTGAATGAACGTTCTGATCGCCGGGGCCGGTATCGGCGGCCTGACGACGGCCTTGATGCTGCATCAGCGCGGCATCAAGGCCCGCCTGTTCGAACGATCGCCCGAGGTGCGGGAGGTCGGTGTCGGCATCAACACGCTGCCGCATGCCATTCGCGAACTGGCCGCGCTCGATCTGCTCGACCGGCTCGACGCGGTCGCGGTGCGCACGCGCGAGCTGCGCTATCTCACCAAGCACGGCCAGGAAGTCTGGCGCGAATTGCGCGGCATACATGCCGGCCACGACATGCCGCAATTCTCGATCCATCGCGGCCGGTTGCAGAAGGTGATCTACGACGCGGTGATCGAGCGGCTCGGGCCCGACGCGGTTCAGACCGGGGCGCAACTGGCGGGCTTCATGCAGGACGAGGGCGCGGTGACCGCTCATTTCGTCCAGAGCATCGACGGTGGCGGAAGCTGGACGGAGCGCGGCGACGTGCTGATCTGCGCCGACGGCATCCACAGCGTCGGCCGCAAGGCGTTCTTCCCCGATGAGGGGCCGCCAAGCTGGAACGGCGTCGTCATGTGGCGCGGGGCGACCGACTGGCCGGTCTGGGAAGACGGCGAGACCATGGCGATCGGCGGCGGCATGGGCGGCAAGTTCGTGCTCTATCCGATCGCCCCGGCGAAGGGCGGCACGCAACTGACCAACTGGGTCGTCAACGTGCGCGTCGCCGATGGCGCGACATCGCCGCCGCCGGAAAAGAGCTGGTCGAAGCGCGCCCAGCTCTGGGAGGTGCTGCCGCATGCCAAGCGGTTCGCCGTTCCGGGCATGGATATCGAGGGCCTAGTGCGGGCGACCACGGACATCTTCGAATATCCGATGGCCGACCGCGATCCGCTACCGCGCTGGACCCATGGCCGGGTGACGCTGTTGGGGGATGCGGCGCATCCGATGTATCCGGTCGGCTCGAACGGCGCCTCGCAGGCGATCCTCGACGCGCGCTGCCTGGCCGATGCGCTGGCCAATGCCGAGCATCCGCGCGAGGCGCTCTATGCTTACGAGAAGGAGCGGTTGCCGAAGACCGCCGAGGTTGTCCGCCTGAACCGCAAGGGCGGCCCGGAACGGGTCATCGACGAGGTCGAGAAGCTCAATCCCTATCTGTTCGAGGACGTCAATGACGTGTTGAGCCGCAAGGAACGCGCGGCGATCGTCAAGGGCTATGCCGGCACGGCGGGCTTCCTGGTCAAGGGGCGTGGCGTCAAGGGGCGCGGGCGGGCCTGAGCGGCGGGCTCTGCTCGTGATGCGCTGGAGCGCGGGGCGCCGAACGCCAAATGCCTCCACTCCGCTGTCATTGCCGGGCTTGTCCCGGCAATCCATGAACATCTCCGCCAGCGATTGTGGTCATGGGTCCCGATCAAGTCAGGGATGACGGCTGTCCGGGTTGCAGCGGGGCGTATCCCTCTCCCTCGTCATCCCGGAATTCGCTTGGGCGACTATCCGGATCGGGGAACCCGGGCGCACGCTGGTATGTTCAATCGATGGATCGGTGGCTCCCCGATCCCGGCTCTCCGGCTTCGCCTACGGCCGGGATGACGAGGGAGAGGCAGCGGCCCGCTCTCCCACGGCGGTGTTTGTTGGCCCTGTCCCGGTAGTCCCTGAACACAGTTGCCCGGAACACGTCCCGGCATGAAAGCTGAAAAGAGAATACGACTTCCTCGGCCGTTATCCCCAACCTGGTCCGGCGCCCACCGCCCTGAACCGGGGCTCTTGGCCGCGTTGAATGTCCCCGTGTCCTATTTCGCCGTCGCATCTTTCTCCTGTCGTCACTGGCCTGTAGTCTGACGCAAGGTGATGCCGGAGTCGGCATCCCACCCGCACGTGCGGCCGGACCCTGAACGAGAGGAACCGCAAACCTCCGGAACCGGCCGCGCGAACGACGATCCGAGAACGGAGATCCAACCATGGGCAAACTGAAATCGACCCTGTTCGGTTTGGGACTGGGTATCATTGCCGCCGGCGCCATCACCGCCGCAACCCCAGACCAGGCCGAGGCCAAGAGCTTCCTCAAAGGCGAGCGCGGCGTCATCAAGATCACCCTGAAGGACGAGAAGAACTGCTTCTTCGGCAAGAAGGAACAGGTCGTCCGGGTCCTGTATCAGCGGGACACAGAGGGCAGGATCACCAGCGTCGCGTTCGAAGGTGTCGACGGATCGCTGCTGTCGCTCTTCGCGGCGAGCGGCTTCATCGGAAACGGCAGCTATTCAGGCTTCTTCGAGGCGGTCGGCATGAAATCGGTGTCCTGGGACGGCGATTTCCAGGGGGCCGAAGAAATCACCCGAGGCGACGGCTCGGCCGGGCTCAAGATCGACGATCTCGAAACGCCGATCTTCGAGGATGGCTTCGAAACCGGCGACACGTCCTCCTGGACGCAGAATTGATCCGGGTTGTCCGGACTTCAATCGTCGCAACACGAGATTTCATGCATTCGAGGCAATCCGATGATCATCAAACGCATTTTCCTTCCCGTCCTGGCTTTCGGGCTTTTCACGGGCGTCGCCGCCGCTGACACGGTGTTCGAAGGGGCCGCCGACGTCACCGCAGCGGGCAAGAAGTGCGAGGGCGTCCAGAAACGCGACTTCCTCACCGCAACGCTTCTGCCAAAGGGGCTTAAGGGCAATCCGAAGAGCACGACGCTTGCCATGGTCGTCGCCGGCAAGACCCATTCGATGACGGTCGACGGCAAGAAGACGCTGGCGTCCGGCAAGAAGAAGTCCGTGTCCTTCGTCCAGGACGACGGCCTGATCGGCTCGTACAAGATGACCTACAAGGCGAAATCGATGAAGCCGAAAAAGATCAAGAACAACACCAAGGAGGTCACCGGCGCGCTCGAACTGAAGGGCTTCGGCGGCGTCAAGAAGTGCACGATCAAGTTCGATCTGATCGTTCTGCAGCTTTAGGGCCCGTTCCCCTCTGGACCCGATACCCTCTAGACGCAGTGCCGTCTCTGCCTCTAAGCATCGGGCATGGACAGCACCGATGTCATCGTCGTCGGCGCCGGCGTCATCGGTCTCGCGGTGGCCCGGGCGCTGGCGCTCGCCGGCCGCGAGGTCGTCGTCGTTGAAGCCGCAGAGGCGATCGGGACGGGTACGTCGAGCCGCAACAGCGAAGTGATCCATGCCGGCATCTACTATCCGCCCGGCAGCCTGAAGGCGCGGTACTGCGTCGCGGGCAAGCACCGCCTCTATGCCTATTGCGCCGAACGCGGCATCCCGCATCGGCGGATCGGCAAGCTGATCGTGGCAAGCGATGAGGCGCAGGCGCCGGGGCTCGACACCTTGAAGGCGCGCGCGGAGGCAAACGGTGTCTCCGATCTTGAGGTGCTCGACCGCGACGCGGCGCTGGCGCTGGAGCCGGCGCTGCGGGTCGTTCGCGCGCTGAAGTCGCCCTCGACGGGGATCGTCGACAGCCATGCCCTGATGCTGGCTTTGCAGGGTGACATCGAGGATGCCGGCGGCGCGGTCGCCTTTGCCTCACCGGTTGGCGGCGGGCGGGTGCTTGGCGACGGCCGCATCGCACTTCGGTTTGGTGGAGATCAACCTTACGAGATCGCCGCGCGGCTCGTCGTCAATGCCGCCGGTCTTCAGGCCCATCGCGTCGCGGCCACGAATGACGGTGTTGCCGCCGATCTCATCCCGACGGTGCGCTACGCCAAGGGGAACTATTTCGCATTGCATGGCGCAAGCCCGTTCTCGCGACTGATCTATCCGGTGCCGGAGCCCGGCGGGCTCGGCGTTCACCTGACGCTCGACATGGGCGGGCAGGCGCGGTTCGGGCCGGATGTCGAGTGGCTCGACCGGGCCGGCGGCGAGATCGACTACACGGTCGATCCGCAGCGTGCCGAGCCGTTCTATTCAGCGATCCGGACCTACTGGCCGGACTTGCCCGACGGCGCCCTGTTTCCCGACTATTCCGGGGTTCGGGTGAAACTCGACGGCGAGGCCAGCCCGGATTTCCGCATCGTACCGGCCTGCGACGGCGCGCTGATCAACCTGTTCGGCTTCGAATCGCCGGGGCTGACTTCGGCGCTCGCCGTCGGAGCGCATGTCGCCGACCTGGCGGGCGGTCGCTGAGAGGCGATTTCCCGCCCACGCCGCCGGCGCCGTTTGCCACGTCGCGCACAATCTGTAGAAAGCAGCGCAAGGACGGCCAGGCGGTCACAGTTTGAGAAGAGGCGGGGCGCGCCATGCAGGACCACGCTGAAACGACATCTCCGGACCAGGATGGCGAGGCGGTTCCCGTCCGCGACGAGAACGGCGCGATCTCGCTGCCCTTCCTGTCGGCAGCCAGCCGGGCGCTCGCCCGCGCCGATGGCGAGGCGCTCAGGGCGCTGTGCGCCGATCAGCACGAAGCCGATATCGCGGATCTGGTCGCCGCGCTGTCGGCGGACGAACGACCGCAATTCATCGAACTGCTCGGCGGCGACTTCGACTTCACTGTCCTCACCGAGGTCGATGATTCCGTCCGCGAGGGTATCCTCGAGGCGCTGCCTGCCGAAGCCGTTGCCGAAGGCGTTCAGGACCTTGAATCCGACGATGCCGTCTACATCCTGGAGGATCTCGACGAGGACGAGCAGGAAGAGATCCTCGAAAGGATCCCGGAATTCCAGCGCGCGCTCTTAAAGCGCAGCCTCGATTATCCCGAGGACAGCGCCGGCCGGCGCATGCAGGTCGACCTGATCGCCGTGCCGCCGTTCTGGTCGGTCGGCCGGACGATCGACTACATGCGCGAATCCGACGACCTGCCGGACGAGTTCTACGAGATCGTCGTTGTCGATCCCTCCTTCCGGCCGATCGGCAAGGTGCCGCTCAACAAGCTGTTGCGGTCGAAGCGGCCGATCCTGATCGATTCGATCATGGAGTCGCCGGTCCAGATGATCCCCGCCGACATGGACCAGGAGGAGGCTGCAGTCGTCTTCGAGCGCTATAATCTCGTTTCGGCGGAGGTCGTCGATGCGCATGAGCGGCTCGTCGGGGTCTTGATGTTCGACGATATCGTCGACGTCATCCAGGAGGAGGCGGAGGAGGATATCCGCGGCCTTGCCGGCGTCGGCGACGAGGAGATTTCCGATACCGTCGTCGACACCGCGCGCAGCCGGTTCACCTGGCTCTTGCTCAACCTCGCCACCGCCATCCTCGCCTCCGGCGTCATCGCGCTGTTCGACGGCACGCTGCAGCAGATGGTGGCGCTGGCGATCCTGATGCCGATCGTCGCCTCGATGGGCGGCAACGCGGGCACGCAGACGATGACGGTCGCGGTGCGGGCGCTGGCGACCCGCGAGCTTGCCGGCTACAACATCCGCCGGTTCATCACGCGCGAATTGCTGGTCGGGCTTCTGAACGGCGTTCTGTTCGCGGCCCTGATCGGCGCGGTCGCCGCCGTGTGGTTTTCAAATCCGGCGCTTGGCGGGGTGATCGCGGCGGCGATGATCATCAACCTGTTCTGCGCCGGCATGTTCGGGATCGCCATTCCCGTCGGTCTCGACCGGATCGGCGTCGATCCGGCCATCGCCTCGACGGTCTTCCTCACGACTGTTACAGATGTTGTTGGATTTCTTGCTTTTCTGGGGCTCGCCTCGGTCTTGCTTCTGTGAAACGGAAGTGCCATGAGGTCGGCCATGCAGTCGACCGAGCCCGCAAGCCCCGCTTCCCCTGATTCGCGCGAAGACGGCGATGGCGCCGCCGCCCGGGGGCGGTCCGGCACGGTCCGCACGGCGGTTGTCGGGCTTGGCTATTTCGGCAAGTTCCACGCCCGGCACTATGCGCTCAACACGCGCGCCGATCTTGTCGCTGTGTGCGATGCCGATGCCGGGCGGGCGGATGAGATCGCGGCCGAATACGGCGCGGAGCCGCTTTCCGACTACCGGGATCTTGTCGGCCGGGTCGACGCGGTCTCGATCGCGGTGCCGACATCGATGCATTTCCTGGTCGCCGACGATCTTCTCCGGGCCGGCCTGAATGTGCTGGTCGAAAAGCCGATCACCCAGACCGTCGAGGAGGCCGATCGGCTGGTTGCGCTGGCCGAGGCGCGGGGCCTGGTCCTGCAGGTCGGCCATATCGAACGCTTCTCGGCTGCCTTCCGGGCGATGGAAGACAAGGTCGACCGGCCGCTCTTCATCGAAAGCCGGCGGATTTCGCCGTGGAAGCCGCGCGCCACCGATGTCGACGTCGTGCTCGACCTGATGATCCACGATATCGACCTTGTGCTGGGCCTCGTCGGGGCGCCGGTCGAAGCCGTCCAGGCGCTGGGCGCCCCGGTGCTGAACGCCAGCGAGGACATCGCCAACGCCCGGCTGACCTTCGAGAACGGCACCGTCGCCGATATCACCGCAAGCCGGATCGCCGGCAAGACCGACCGGCAGATCCGCGTGTTCCAGCCCGATTCCTATCTGACCTGCGATTTCGTCGACCATCGCGTCACCCGCTTCACCCGCAGCAGCGCGGCGGATGGTCGCGCGGCGGCGTCCGCGGATGCCATTTCGATGGAAACGTGGGAGATCGAGAAGGAAGACAGCCTTGCCAACGAGATCGAGGAATTCGTCGACTGCATCCTGACGGGACGCAATCCGACCGTCGATGGACGGGTCGGGCGGGATGCCCTCAATCTCGCCAACATGATCACCGACAGCATGCGCGCGCACCGGGCGCGGATGGAAGCCTATCTGGAAAGCCATCCCGACGGCTGATGCCGTTTAGCCGACACGGTCGGTCGAACCGGGCCGCAACGGGATGGAAAAGGAGTGAATGCCAGTGTCGAAAGTTACGTCGCTTGCCGAAGTCGTCGCCGAACGCAAAGTTACCGCCGTCAATCTGTATGATCTGGCCAAGCAGCGCGATCGGCTGGGCGGACGGATCGAGGCGCGCATCGACGACGTGCTCAAGCACGGCCAGTTCATCCTCGGTCCCGAGGTTGCCGAACTGGAAGAGGAACTGGCGAAATTCGCCGGCGCACGCCACGCGATCGGCGTCTCCAGCGGCCGCGACGGCCTGACGATGGCGATGATGGCGCTGGGCGTCGGTCCAGGCGACGCGGTGTTCGTGCCGGGCTTCACCTTTTCGGCAAGTGCTGCCTCGGTCGCCCCGCTCGGTGCGGAACCCGTTTTCGTCGACGTCGATCCCGATACCTTCAACATGGATCCGGCAGCCCTTGAAGAGTCGATCGCCACCGTCGAGCGGGAAGGGCGGCTTACGCCGAAGGCCGTGATGCCCGTCGACCTCTACGGATTGCCGGCCGACTATGCGGCGATTTCCGGCATTTCCGCACGCCATGGCATGCGCGTGCTCGCCGATGCCGCGCAGAGTTTCGGCGGCATGATGGGCAACAGCCAGGTCGGCACGCTAGCGCCGATCACGGCGACCAGCTTCTATCCGACCAAGCCGCTGGGGGCCTATGGTGATGGTGGCGCGATCTTCACCGAGGACGACGACCTTGCCGAGGCGGTGATGATGATCCGCACCCATGGCCGCCAGGGCTCCGGCGACCATGCCCTGCGCATCGGCATGACCGCGCGGCTCGACACGATCCAGGCGGCCGTGCTGCTGGTCAAGCTGCAATCCTTCTCCGAGGAACTCGTGCGCCGGCGTCAGGTTGCCGAGGCCTATACGGCGCTTCTTTCCGGTCTCGTCGAGACCCCGAAGGTTTCCGACGGCGCGAAGAGTGCCTGGGCGCTCTATACGGTGAAGGTTCCCGACCGCGACGCCGTGCGCGAGCGGCTGGCGGCGGCCGGCGTCGGCACGGGCTTGTTCTACTCCGTTCCGCTGCACCACCATCCCGCCTTCGAGCGGTGGGTGCCGGAGGGTCTGTCACTGCCGGTTTCGGAGCGGCTGGCCGGCGAGGTGCTGAGCCTGCCGATCCATGGCGATCTGGAAGACGCCGAGATCGCCTTCGTCGTCGACAAGCTCAAGGAAGCGCTCGCATGAGCGCGGTCCGCCCCCTTGGCGAGGCGGACCGGCCGGCCTGGGAGCGGCTGTGGCAGGGCTATCTGACCTTCTACGAGAAGGACCTGCCCGCCGCGATCACCGATCTGACCTGGGCGCGGATCCTTGATCCGCAATTCGAGTTGAACGGCATCTGCGTGACCGATGGCGCGCGGATCATCGGCATCTGCCACTACCATTTTCACGTCTCGACCTGGTCGGCCGGGCCCTATTGCTATCTGGAGGACCTCTATGTCGACGATGCGGTGCGTGGCGGCGGCTATGGCCGGGCGCTGATCGAAGCGGTGTATGCCGCGGCCGATGAACGGGCCGCGGCACGGGTCTACTGGGTCACGCAGACCGGTAATGCGACGGCCCGGCGGCTCTATGACCGGATCGCGACGCAGACGGACTTCGTGCAATACAAGCGCTGATGCGCCGTTGCTCTAATCCTCGACCGTGTAGCGAATGCGTCCCCAGGATGCGAAATGGTGTTCTACATCGATCGCGCCGAGATTATCGATACAGGCGAAGATCGTGTATTTGTTGATCTGGGAGTTGATCGTACCGTCTAGACTGAACTTGTAGGACTCCATCAGGACGATTTCGCCATCGGCTTTCCCGCCGACTATGTAAATCGGCACCTCTTCCTCGAGCAGCATGACCGGCTCGCCGGCCTTCGGCGTTTCGACGAGGGCAATCTTGTAGCTGATATCCTTTTCCTCATCATTCACCTTTTCCGGGACGGACGGGAACACTCTCACGTTCTGCAAAACGGCGCCGTTCGGTATCTGCAGAGCCGAATGCATGCAGTCGTAGTCCGGAAACGGGCCTTCGTCATTGAAGAAGAACATGAAGTTTCCGGATTCGACCGTAAAGAAGTCGGTGCGAGTCTGCGCCGACAGGGCTGTTGGCAGGATGACCGCCATGCAGATCGAGCCAAGAAAACCTGCGCGCAAGAAACCACCATTATCTGAAATCCGCATGATCAAACCTCTTTCTTGAAATAAGCATGTATGAAGCCCGGATATTCGATCTTCATAGAAGGCGTCTGTCAACACGCTTGCGGCCACGAGGGCTTACCCGCCGGAGGCCGGTCGGCCCGCTGCGGGCTGCCAACCGGGAAGGAATGCGCTAATTTCTGCCCGTCGGGTTACCGGTGGTTAACCAAAGTTGGCGTTGTCTAGACGCCAAGCTCCGAGGCTTCACGATGCGCGGCATCGCACGGAACGGTTGGCGGATAAGATGCTATTCTCAGGTTCGATGCCGCGTCCGGCAGGGGGGCGGAGGCGATTGCGACAGCCGCATGAGGGCTTTCGGGCCCTGGTGCTCGCGACGGTGCTGTCCGCCATGACCGCCTGCGCCGGCCTTGAGCCGCGCCTGCCCGAGCCGACCGATTTCGCCGTCCACGGTATCGATGTCGCCCGCTACCAGGGCGAGATCGACTGGCACAAGGCGGCTCGCGGCGGGGTGCAGTTCGCCTGGATCAAGGCGAGCGAGGGCGGCGACTACATGGACCCGAAATTCCTCGACAACTGGTATGCCGCCAAGGCCGCCGGCGTGCCGCGCGGAGCCTATCACTTCTGGTATTTCTGCCGGCCCGTCGAGGAGCAGCTGGCCTGGTTCATCGCCAATGTGCCCTATGATCCCGACGCGCTGCCGCCGGTCATGGACATGGAGTGGAACAACGAGTCCAAGACCTGCCGCCGCCGCCCGCCGGCCGACGAGATGCTGCGCGACATGCGGATCATGTCGGACGGGCTGGAGCGCCACTACGGCAAGCGACCGGTGATCTACACCTCCGTCGACTTCCACGAGGACGTACTGGAGGGCACCTTCAACGGCCATCACTTCTGGGTGCGTAGCGTCGCCGGACATCCCAGCACCCGCTATGGCGACCGGCGCTGGACCTTCTGGCAGTATACCGCCGAAGGGCGCGTTCCGGGCATTGAGGGCGATGTCGATCGCAACGCCTTTGTCGGGACGCAGACCGATTGGCGCGAATTCCTCAAGGGCCGCTATTGACCCACTGCTGTCCGGTCACGACCGAAAACGTCGATTAACTGTTTGTCTGATATGGCTTTTTCGGAAAATGACCGTCGCTGGACATGGATTCGCTCAACCATCAGCTCGGACGTCATCAATTCTGATTCCCCTTGATGGAAGCTGTGTCCGGTATCGCCCGCCATTCCCCCTCCGTGTCATTGCCGGGCTTGTCCCGGCAATCCATGAACACCTTCGCTGGCGACTGTGGTCATGGGTCCCCGGAACAAGTCCGGGGATGACCTCCGAGTGGCTGGCGAGGCTGAAAACAAAGAACCTCGGTCCCTGCTGAGCCGGATGGCAGTGCGACTGACCGGAGGGGCCTCACGGTCGGACCTGCGGAGATTGCGTTTCAATGCCGGCCGTTTCGGCGTTAAGCTGACCGAACGGAATGAGGCTTCTCGCAGGGAAGGGGTGTTCAGATGTCCAAGGCCGGCGCCGCACTGCATGACCGGGTCCGGTCGTTCACCGATCGCATGGGCCTTCAGACACCGATCCTGCTTGCGCCGATGGCCGGCGCCTGCCCGCCGTCGCTTTCGGTCGCGGTCATGCGCGCCGGCGGCATGGGCTCGTGCGGGGCGTTGCTGATGAAGCCTGAGGCGATCGGCGACTGGGCCGATACGGTGCGGTCGGAGGCCGGCGATGCCTTCCAGATGAATATCTGGATCCCCGGCCGGCCGCCTGTGCGCGATTGCGAGGCCGAGGCGGAGGTCCGCAAGTTCCTGGCGAACTGGGGGCCGGAGGTGCCGCCGGACGCCGGTGATGGGACGCTGCCTGATTTCTCCGCGCAATGTGCCGCGATGCTCGATGGGCGGCCACGGGCGATCTCCTCGGTGATGGGGCTCTATGACGCGGACTTCGTCAAGGAGATGAAGGCGCGCGGCATTCTGTGGGTCGCTGGTGCTACGACAGTCGAGGAGGCGAAGGCGGCGGAAGCGGCCGGTGCCGACGTCATCCTGGCGCAGGGCATGGAGGCGGGCGGCCATCGCGGCAGTTTCGATCCCGATACCGCCGGAACGCGGATCGCCGGCACGATGTCGCTCGTCCCGGCGGTGGTGAACGCCGTCGATCTGCCGGTTATCGCCGCCGGCGGCATCGCCGACGGGCGCGGCGTGGCGGCCGCCCTGGTGCTCGGCGCCTCGGCGGTTGCGATCGGCACCGGCTTCCTGCGGTCGCCCGAAGCCAGGATCGCGCCGGCCTGGGCGGCGGCGCTGGCGGCAACGGGCCCGGACGAGACGCGGCTGACGCGCGCTTTTTCCGGACGGCTCGGCCGCACGGTGCGGACCGCCTATGTCGAGGCGGCCGAATCGCCCGATACGCCCGAGCCCGCGCCCTATCCGGTGCAGCGCGGGCTGACGCTCGGCATGCGCACGACAGCCGCCAAGACGGGGAACCTGGACGGCATCCAGGCCTGGGCGGGCCAATCCGCCTGGCTTGCGCGCGATATTCCGGCCGGCGACATCCTTCGCACCGTCTGGGCCGATGCGCAGGCGCTGCTGCCCGGCTCGGCGTGAGGCCTGATGCGGACCGCTGCTACCGGTTTGTGCTGCCTTGAAACGGCCACAGGCTCGGGTATAGTCGGCGGCGTCCGGGGGCTACGGACAGACGACCCTTAAGGAGCGGCCGGCCTTCGCGCTGGTCGGAGAAACGAATGGCCCCGCGGATTTCCGGCAGCCTTTTTCCCTTTTTGATCCGGCCCTTTCTGATCAGGGCGCTTGCAGGTGCGGGCATCGTTCTTGCCACGCATCTGGCGGCGCAGGCGCAAAGCGGTGTCCTTGCGGGCGGTGATGCGCTGACGACGCAGTTCTCCGGATTCAGACCCGCGTCCGGCGACCGGCCGCTGCCCGATCCCGACGGCGGAACGGTGCGCGCCTATACGCTCGGCGCGCCCGATGTGCCCGCCGACGGAGCGCTGTGGACCGGTCCCTCGGTGCTTATTTCGCTGACGGCGCGGCAGACCGGCCAGGTCTTCGGCACGGTCTTCGATACGCAATCGCCGGCCGACGCCTATCTGGCCGCCAGTTCCGCCTACGGGCTTTATCGCACGGCAGACGATTCAGACTGGGCCGATGGCATGTGGGGGCCGGGCGGCGGCCCCTCGACGATCTGGAAGCTCGATGCGGAGGCGGGCTACCGGCCGGAAGTCTTCGCCACCCTCAATCCGGATAATGGCGGCGCCGGCCTTGGCGGGCTCGTCCATGACCGCTTCAACCGCCAGCTCTTCGCGGCAGACCTGCAAACGGGGCTCATCCACCGTGTCGACGGCGAAACCGGCGAGACGATCCAGACCTTCGATCACGGTCTCGACGGCCGCTCCTACTTCCTAGACGTGTCGTCCGGCCAGTATCTGGTACTCGACGTTGTGGTCGATGCCAGTGGGGACGATGGGGGAGATGACGAAGGCGGTGCCGGTGTGGCGCGCTACGACGATTGCACCGACGCGGACGGGACGCCGTCGGCATTCTGGCGGACGCCGGACTGCTGGGGCTATGCCGATTTTCGCCGCCGGGTCTGGGGGCTCGGCCTGCAGCGCGATCCGATCACCGACACGGTGCGGCTCTATTATTCCGTCTGGGGCGGCGCGGCGCTTGGCGATCCGGGCTGGGACGTTGCCGGCGACGATGCGCGTACCTCGATCTGGTCGGTCGGCCTGGACGGCAATGGCGGGTTCGACGTCACCGATATCCGCCGCGAAGTCCTGATGCCGCCGCTGGTGCCCGAGGAGGAGGGCGCCGCGCAGGCCGAATCGCCGCCGGTAACGGGGATCGCCTTTGCCGCCGACGGCGCGATGCTTGTCGCCGAACGCGGCCGGCCGGCGCCGGGTAGCGGTCAGGCGCCAACCCAAGTGATCCAGCCCGAGGATGCCCGCGCCTTCCTGTTCGTGCGCAACGAGGACGGCGTCTGGGAGACGGAGGGGCGCTATGATGTCGGCTTTGCCGAACGCGGCCCCGGCAACCGCCCGCATATCCGCGCCAACGCCGCCGGCGGCGCGGCCTTCGGCCCGGGCTATGGCGAGGACGGCCGGATCGACACGGACGCGCCGGAGGCGACGGTCTGGCTGTCGGCCGATCCTCTCTGCTCGGAAACCGGGCCCTGTATCGATCCCGAGACGGGGGAGCCATCGGTCACGGGCCCGTTCGGCGGGATGCAGGCGACACCGGTATCAGCAACCTCCGATCTCGTCCCGCCGGTCGCGATGCAGGCCTATCCGGCGGCCGGCGGCCCGGTTACCGGCGACGAGACCCTCACGCAATCCTATCTGGTGCCCGTCGCCGATACCGGTGCGATTGTCGGCGCCATGGGCGACATCGCCTTCTATCCGCCCGAGCGGGTGATCTCGATCGTCGAGGCGCCGGAAGACGTGCCGCTGGAGCCGGCCGGGGAGACGCCGCAGGGCGTGACGGAACTGCCGCCGGCGCTGCCCGATCTCGCGCTCGCCAAGACGGGACTGGGCGGATGCGCGCCGGGCACCGACTGCCTTTACGAGATCTCCGTTAGCAATGCCGGTCCCGTTGCCTATTCCGGACCGATCCTGATTACTGATACGATCGGCGCTCCGAACGTCTCTCTCGCGGGTGCGACGCCTGAGCCGTGGGGCTGCTTCGCGGCCGACGGCAACGTGTTCTGTCAGTATCCGACAGTAACGCTCGAACCCGGCGATTCGCTCGCCTTCAACCTGACGCTGCGTCCCGGTATCGGCCACAGCAGTCCGCGGCTTGAGAACTGTGCCGACCTGACCTGGCTCGGCGCGCAGGGCCGCGACCGGATCCGCGCGGTCCAGGCGGAGTTGCAGCGGCGCGGCTTTGTGCCCGGAACGGCCGACGGCATCATGGGCCCGCGTACGGCCGCGGCGATCCGCGAGGCCGAGCAGGCGGCGGGCCTCGCAGCGACCGGCACCATCACGGAGCCGCTGATCGAAGTGCTGTTCGGGCCGGGCGCCGCGCAAGCCGGCGACGCGAGCCCCGGCAACGATCGCGATTGCGGCATCGTCGCCGTCGACGTGCCGCCGCCGCCGAGCCATCAGGTCCAGGTCTCGAGCTTCCATCGCCGGTTCGATTCCGTCAACCATGACCCCATAACCAGCGCGCCGATCGACCTGCACGATGTCGACCTGTCCTATTTTCACAGGACCTGGCGGTCGTCGCTGCATGATGTCACCTACAGCCAGCCGATCCCGATCCACCGCCCGGCGTTGTCGCAGTTTCATCTGACCTGGCGCTCAGGGCTGCATGACGGCCTCTACAGCAGCCTGGTGCCGGTGCACTCGGTGGCGATTTCGACGTTCCACGGCTCCTACAAGTCGATCCGGCACGACTATCTGAACAGCTCGCTGGCGCCCATCCATCGCGTCTCGCTGTCGGGCTTCCATCGAAGCTGGACGTCCTCGCGCCACGACGGCTATGTGACGCGGATCCTGCCGGTGCACCGCAACCAGCTCTCCGCCTTCCACCGCAAATACGGGTCGGCGTTGCACGACCACGCGGTGACGCGGCTGCGGCCGGTGCACGGGAGGGCCGTCTCCTCGTTCCACTACAACAATGAGTCCCGGCTGCACGACCCGCTGACCACCCGGCTGAAGCCGGTTCATCGTCCGGCGGTCTCCAACTTTCACCACAACCGGGTGTCGTCACTGCACAATCCGAACACGTCGAAGGTCCGGCCGGGCCATAACACGGCGATCTCGCGAATCCACAAGACCCATTCCTCCGGCCAGCATCAGCCGCGCACGACGCAATTGCGGCCGATCCACGGGCGGGGCGTTTCGGATTTTCATCGCGGCTCGACGTCGGTCGCCCACAATGTGCTGACGTCTGCGCCGCGCGACATTCATCTGGGCACGATGTCGCGCTTCCATCGTAACAATAAGTCGGCCGTGCATAATCCGGCCACCACCGGCGTGCGGCCCACGCATCAGCCGGCGGTCTCCACCTTCCACACCAACAACCGCTCGGGCCAGCATCAGCCACGCACCTCGTCGGGCACGTCGCCGGCGCACCGGCCGGCCGTTTCCGGCTTTCACCGCGACAACCGGTCGGGCCAGCACAACGCGCGGACATCGGGCTCCGTCTCGCCGGGCAATCCGGGCAAGCCGGGTCACAATGCCAGGGTGTCCCAGGCGCAGCAGCCGGTTCACAGCCCGGCGCGGTCGCAATCGATCGGCAAGCCCGGTCAGCCGGTCCATTCGCCGGCGCAGTCGCGGTCTTCCAACACCAGGCCGACGCACAACGCCAATCGATCGCAGGCGCAGCAGCCGGTCCACAGCCCGGCCCGGTCGCAATCGACCAGTAAGCCCGGCCAGCCGGTTCACGCCCCGGCACAGTCCCGGGCGTCCAATACCAAACCGGCGCACAACGCCAATGTCTCGCGGGCCCAGAAACCGGCCCATAGTTCCGCGAAGTCACAGCAATCGCGGCCGAGCGAGCCGAAGCAGCCGGCCCATGCGACCGTGGCGTCGCAAGTCCGGCAGCAGCAAAGACAACAGCATCAGCAGCAGCAAAGGCTTCAGCAGCAGCGCCAGCAACAACAGCAGCAGCAGAGGCTTCAACAGCAGCGCCAGCAGCAACAGCAGCAGCAAAGGCTCCAGCAGCAGCGCCAGCAGCAACAACAGCAGCAGAGGCTTCAACAGCAGCGCCAGCAGCAACAGCAGCAGCAAAGGCTCCAGCAACAGCGCCAGCAGCAACAACAGCAGCAGAGGCTCCAACAGCAGCGTCAGCAGCAACAACAGCAGCAGAGGCTTCAACAGCAGCGCCAGCAACAACAACAGCAGCAGAGGCTTCAGCAGCAACAGCGTCAACAGCAACGACCGAAGGCGACGCAGCAGCGTTCGAACCAGCCGGCCCACGCAAAGAACATTTCGGCCGCGGTGCAGCAGCAGCAACGCAATCGCGGCGGCGGTGGCAGTGGGGGAGGGGCCCGGTAACCGCCCGAACGGGGTTTCCGGCCAATGCTCATGCAAATCCGCAAACAGATCCGACCGCGCCTGCGCCGCACCTCAGCCGGCCTGCTCCTGCTCCTCGGGCTATCGATGGGGACGGGCCAGGCGATCGCCGAAACGGCGCCGGAACAAGCCGAGCCTGTCGTTTCCGAACAGTCCGGTCCCGCAGCCGGTGAACCCGGTTTCGGCGTGACGTTCAATCAGGACCTGATCGAGAGGCTGCATGGCGCCCCGGCCTTCGACATCGACGATACGATGGCAGCTTTCGCACATGTCTTCGCCGCTCTGCCGGACGCGGTCACCGTCTACCCGACGGAGAACTACTTCTATTTCGAGTTCACCTGGGGCGGGATCGGATTTGCCGGCAATCTGCGACTCGACGTCGCCGACCGCGACGACGGCGTCCTGCACTTTGCCTATTTCTCAAAGAACGAGCCCTGGAACACGGAGCTCGTCAGCCGGTACAAGCCGTTGACGGCGGCCGACGATGTGATCGTCGCCAAGGCCGGCGACCTGCTTTACGACGTCAGCTACCAGGGTCGGACGGTCCGGTTCGCGCTGAACGACCTGAGCGGCGTGGTGCCGCCGGACGAGGTCATCGCCGCGGGCGATCGCTATCTCGGTCCCGTCTTCGATGAGTCGGGGCTGCAGTTCTATCTGCTGTTCAACGATAAGCGGAAGGACTTCCTGTTCGTCCTGAACGAGCAGGGCGTGGTCGACGATCTCCTGCTGCCATTCCATCCCGATCATCCCGCCCTGCAGGTGGGATCGCGGACGGGCTTCGCCTTCTACGAGGACCGCTTCGCGCCCCGCAAGATCCTGGTCGGGGTCTATTCGGGCAATGTTGACCTGAACACCTATTTCGACGGCCCGTTCGACCAGCTTCCCGACAATTTCATCACCGGGGAGGAGTTGCGCGAGGCGATCCTCGCCAAGCATCCCGACCTCGACGGGCTGATCGACCGGCTCGGCGCCTTCCGCACCCAGGAGGGCCGGTTCCTGGTCAACCCTTATGTCAATTACGGCTATCCCGGCGAACTCGAAGGCTTTCTGCGTTGTGGCGATCAAGCACTCGGCCGGAAAAAGTTCTATGCCTGCCTTGCTCCTGAAATTTCACCCTAAGGTTTTATGAAATAGAGATTTTTCGTTGCGCCTTCCGGCAATAGGCTTCATCATGGTGCGCTAAGACGTCGTTCAGCGACTTAAATTTTACTTGCGCCCATGGTGACAATGAGCCGATTGACGACGCATGTCCTCGATACAAGTTCCGGTCGTCCGGCCGCAGGCATACGGGTGACCCTGTCCAGCGCCGACGGTGAGCCGATAGCGTCGGCAATCACGAATTCCGACGGACGCCTCGATGCGCCGATCCTTGAAGGCGAAGCCTTTGCCGCCGGCGTCTACGAGCTGCGCTTCCATGTCGCCGACTACTTTCGCTCCCTTGGCGTCGACCTGCCCGAACCGCCGTTTCTCGATGTCGTGCCGATCCGCTTCGGCATCGCCGATCCGCGGGCGCATTACCATGTGCCGCTGCTGATTTCGCCGTTCGGCTATTCCACCTATCGCGGGAGCTAGCGGATGAAGGTGGCACGGCAATCGATCTCGATTGTCCGGCGGGGCGAGGCGGTCACGATCGACACTTTTTCGCCGACCGAGACCCTGCTCGACTATCTGCGGCTGCGCGAGGGGGCGGTCGGGACCAAGGAGGGCTGTGCGGAGGGCGATTGCGGCGCCTGCACGGTCGCGCTCGGCCGGCCCGACGGGCAAGGCGGTGTCGATTATCGTCCGGTCAATGCCTGCATTCACCTGCTCGGCATGGCGGATGGCGCCGAGGTGGTGACGATCGAGGATCTCGCCGCCGGCGGCGCGCTGCATCCCATCCAGCAGGCCTTTGTCGACCACCATGCCAGCCAGTGCGGGTTCTGCACGCCGGGCTTCGTCATGGCGCTGTTCGCGCTTTATCACCGCAAGGAGGGCGGGCCGGTCGACCGGGGGATCGTCAACGACGCGATCGCCGGCAATCTGTGCCGCTGCACCGGCTACAAGCCGATCGTCGCGGCGGCTGTCGCAGCCTGTGCCGGGGAGGCTGACGACGGGTTCGGCGGACCGGCGGCCGCGTCGGCGCTGGCTGATGCCGACGAAGCCGCAGCGCTGCATCAGGGCGACGAGCGGCGCTTTTTCGCAAGTCCAGCGACGATCGACGAACTGGCAGCACTCTACCGGCTGCATCCGGACGCGACGCTGGTTGCCGGCGCGACCGATGTCGGCCTGTGGATCACCAAGCAGTTGCGGCCGATCGACAAGGTCATTCATGTCGGCCGGGTCGCGGGCCTTGCCCACGTCGAGGAAACGGATGAGGCGATCACGATCGGCGCGGCGGCGACCTATCGCGATGCTGAAGCAGCGCTTGCGCGCATCGATCCCGATATCGGCGAAGTGCTCCGGCGGCTCGGTTCGGCGCAGGTGCGCGCGGCGGGAACGATCGGCGGCAACATCGCGAACGGCTCGCCGATCGGCGATACGCCGCCGCTGCTGATCGCATTGGGGGCGGACCTTAAGCTCCGGCGCGGGGCGGAGACGCGCACGATTGCGCTGGAACAGTTTTTCATCGACTACGGCAAGCAGGACCGGCTGCCCGGCGAATTCGTCGAATCCGTTCGTGTGCCCAAGCCGCGGGCCGATACGCGGATCCGGGCCTACAAGATCTCGAAGCGGTTCGATCAGGACATCTCCGCGCTGCTCGCCGCTTTCGCCTTCAGGCTGGAGAACGGGCGGATCGCGTCGGCGCGGATCGCGTTCGGCGGGATGGCCGGCACGCCGAAGCGCGCCCGGCGGGCCGAAGCCGCCGCCGTCGGGCTCGACCTGAACGACCAGCGAAGCTGGGATATCGCCCTCGATGCGCTGGCGCAGGACTTCACGCCGCTCAGCGATCACCGGGCGAGTGCTGCCTATCGTCTCCGGGTCGCCCGGGGGCTGATGCACAAGGCGCTGATCGAGATCGCCGGGACGCCGAGCAGCCTGACGCGGCTTGTCGGCCTGCGGGAAGGCCGCGACGGGAGGGCGGGCGCATGACATCGGCCGGGCCTGACGGAGCAGCAGCCGGCAACGGCCAGACCTATCGGACCATTCGCCGGCCGATCACCCACGACAGCGCCGGAAAGCATGTTCAGGGCGCGGCCCATTACATCGACGACGTGCCCGAACCCGCCGGAACGCTGCATGTCGCCGTCGGTGGCGCGCCGGTGGCAGCGGGGCGCGTCCGGGCGCTTGGCCTCGACGCGGTCCGCGTCGCGCCCGGCGTCGTCGCCGTCATTACCGCCGCCGACATTCCGGGGCACAACGAGATCAGCCCGGCTGGCGCCGATGACGAGCGATTGCTGGCCGATAGCGAAATCGCCTTCCACGGTCAGCCGGTTTTCCTGGTGGTGGCGACCAGCCGGGACGCCGCGCGCTGCGCTGTCGGCCTTGCGGTGTTCGATATCGAGGAGACCGAGCCGCTTATCGATGTCGCCCGGGCGGCCGTCGTCGGCAGCCGCGTCATGGACGATTTCGACATCGTCCGCGGCGATCCGGAAGCAGCGCTCAAGGCGGCACCGCGACAGCTTTCGGGCACCTTCGAGATCGGCGGTCAGGAGCATTTCTATCTCGAGGGCCAGGCCGCGCTCGCAACGCCGCTCGAAGACGGCGACATGCATGTCCTGACCTCGACGCAGCATCCAAGCGAGGTGCAGAAGATTGTCGCCGAGGTGCTCGACCGTCCGCTCAACGCGGTCACCGCCGAGGTCCGACGGATGGGCGGCGCGTTCGGCGGCAAGGAATCCCAGGCCTCGCAATGGGCGGCGCTCGCTGCCCTTGCCGCGCATGTCACCAAGCGCCCCTGCAAGCTGCGACTCGATCGCGACGACGACATGGTGATGACCGGCAAGCGGCACGATTTCGCCGCCGAATGGCGCGTCGGCTTCGATCATCACGGACTGTTGAACGCGCTCTCGACCGACTATCTGGCCCGCTGCGGCCATTCGATCGACCTGTCGATCGGCGTCGTCGACCGGGCCTTGTTCCATGCCGATAATGCCTACTATTTCAAGGATATAGCGGCCCGATCGAAGCGGCTGAAGACGAATACGGTGTCCAACACCGCCTTCCGCGGGTTCGGCGGGCCGCAGGGCATTCTGGCAACCGAACAGGTGATCGATCAGGTCGCGCATGCGCTGTCGATGGATCCGATCGATGTTAGGCTGCGTAATGTATACACCGGCGAAGATCAAACCACGCATTACGGCATGCGCGTTTTCGACAACATCGCACCGGAGGTTCTGGAGCACACGATCGCCGTGTCGGACTACAGGCGCCGGCGCTCGGCGATCGGCCGGTTCAACACAGACAACGCTATCCTGCGAAAGGGGATTGCGATAACGCCCGTCAAGTTCGGGATTTCGTTCACGAAGACGGATCTCAACCAGGCCGGCGCGTTGGTTCATGTCTATTCGGACGGCTCGGTCCATCTCAATCACGGCGGCACCGAGATGGGGCAGGGTCTGTTCGTGAAGGTCGCGCAGGTCGTCGCGGAGGTGTTCGGCATCGATCTCGAGCACGTCAAGATCACCGCGACGACGACGGGCAAGGTGCCGAATACCGGTCCGACGGCAGCCTCGGCGGGAACGGACCTGAACGCGATGGCGGCGCGGGCCGCCGCGGAGCAGATAAGAAGACGGCTTGCGGAATTCGCCGCGGACCTGTATGAGGCGCAGCCGGAGGATGTCAGTTTCCGCGACAATCAGGTTTTCGTCGCCAACAAAACGATATCCTTTGCGGATTTAGCCGCAGATGCATGCCGCGGGCGCGTTTCCCTCTCCTCGACCGGTTTCTACAAGACGCCGAAGATTCACTGGGACCGGGAAAAGGTTCGCGGACGGCCATTTTACTATTTCGCGTATGGCGCGGCCTGTTCGGAAGTGACACTCGATACAATGACAGGAGAGATGCGGGTCGACCGGGTCGATATCGTTCATGATGTCGGCAGGTCCCTCAATCCCGCCATCGACATAGGCCAGATCGAAGGCGGCTTTGTGCAGGGCATGGGCTGGCTGACGACCGAGGAACTTGTCTGGGACGCCCGGGGCCGGCTGATGACGCATGCCCCGTCGACCTACAAGATCCCCACGGCCTCCGACGTTCCGGCCGATTTCACCGTGCATCTGTTTGAGAACATCAACCGCGAGGACGCGGTCTATGGATCGAAGGCAGTCGGCGAGCCGCCGCTGATGTTGGCGATATCCGTTTTTTCGGCGATCTTCGATGCGATTGCGAGCCTTGCGGCACCGAATTCGATGATCCATCTCAATGCTCCGGCCACGCCGGAATCCGTATTGAAGGCGATTTCAGAAATCAGTGAGTTAGCGGCATGAATGACGTTTGGACGAGACTTGCGGGATTTTTAAGCTGCGAACCAAGGGCTGCGCTCGTCACCCTTTTGGAGATCAAGGGCTCGGCGCCGCGCGAGGCCGGGGCGCGGATGATCGTCACGCCGGATGGCTCTTATGCCGGAACGATCGGCGGCGGCCAGCTCGAGCTGCAGGCCATTCAGTTGGCCAAGGGCCTGATCGGCTATGGCGTGGACCGGCTTTGCCTGGCGAATTTCGCGCTCGGACCGGATCTCGGCCAGTGCTGCGGCGGACGGGTCGATATCGCGGTTGAGCTGTTCGACGCGGCCGACCTTCCCGAAGTCCAGTCCTATGCCGGGCTGGAAGCGAGTGGCGGGTTTTCCTGCATCGCGGAGTTCGACCCGGTGCTGTCCCATGCGGAACGCTACGTGCTCGAGGACCAGCCGTCGGTCGATGCGATCAACAACCGCACGGATATCGCGCGGCATCTGTATCGCGAGACGTTCTTGGATCCCTCCCGCCCGCTGATGCTGTTCGGCGCTGGCCATGTCGGCCGCGCCGTGGTTCTGGCGCTCGCCAATCTGCCGTTCCGCGTCACCTGGGTCGACGCGCGCCCGGACGCGTTTCCCAAGGCGATCCCGCGCAACGTCACCGCGGTCAATGCCGGCAGTCCGGCCGATGTCATTCGCGATGCGCCCGAAGCCACCTTCGTGCTGGTGATGACGCATGATCATGGCCAGGACTTCGAGATCTGCCGGGCGGCTCTGTCGCGCGGCGATATCGGCTATGTCGGCCTGATAGGCAGCGCGACCAAGCGGGCGCGGTTCCTGAAACGGCTGCGCGACAGCGGCATCGGCGATGCCGCGCTGGAGTCCTTCCATTGTCCGATCGGCGTGTCGGGTATCGATGGCAAGGCGCCGGGCGTCATTGCCGCCTCGGCGGCGGCCGAACTGCTGATCACGCTGGAGGCCAGTCCCGACCTGCATAGCGACACATCGGCCGACAGCCCCTCGATCGTCCCGGTCGGGCCGCGCCCGAAAATCGGCAGAAAGCAGAACACCAATAGCTGAGGCGATCGCTGGCCCGATTGTTGGCTTCGATCACTGGTCTCGTTCGTCGAAACCGGGGACGGACGGCTCCAGCGCTCTCCATCGTCCCACGGCGCCTGTCTTCGCCGTCCTGTCTGGCAACTGTCGTCGTTCCTGTCATAATCTCGTATGAACGGATCCGCGCGACCGCGAATCCGCCGCTTACGTCCGATCATACCGTTCGGCCCCGTCCGGCGAGGAAACAAGGCATCCATCCAGAGGAGATGTTCCATGGTTAAGTCCCTGCTGGCGCTGGCCGCGATCGGCCTGGCGGTTCTGGCGCCCGGCGCGGCTTCGGCCGACAATCCCGATCCGGTCAAGGCGGCCTGGGTCTATGCCGGCCCGATCGACGAAGACCGCTGGATCTATCAGCACAACCAGGGCCGACTTGCCGTCGAAAAGGCGCTCGGCGACCAGGTCGAAACTACTTATGAGGCAGATGTGCAGGGAGCGGAGGCTGCCGAGCAGGTGATCCGCCAACTCGCCGCCGAGGGGAACGATATCATCTTCACCACATCGTTCGGTTTCATGAAGCCGACGATCGAGGTGGCCAAGAGCTTCGCCGATACCGATTTCGAGAATGCGGCCGGCAACGAACGTGCCGACAATGTCGGTACCTATTCCGCTCGCTACTACGAAGGCCGCTATGTCATCGGCCAGATTGCCGGGCGGATGTCGAAAAACGCCACGATCGGCTATATCGCGTCCTTTCCGACGCCCGAGGTGATCCGTGGCATCAATGCCTTCAAGCTGGGCATGGACACGGTGCGGCCCGGTGCCCGCCTGCTGGTCCTTTGGGTCAACACCCGGTTCGATCCGGACAAGGAGGCGGACGCGGCCAAGGCACTGGCCGATCAGGGCGCGGACATCTTCGTTCAGGACACCTATTCGACGGGGCCGATGCAGGTCGCCGAGGCGCGCGGTCTCCTCGCCTTCGGCCAGGCCTCCAGCATGATCGAGTTCGGCCCGAGCGCCCAGCTCACGGCAATCGTCTTCGACTGGTCTGCCTATTACATCGGCCGCGTGCAGACGATTCTCGACGGCACCTGGGCGCCCGACGACACCTGGGGCGGGTTCAATACCGGCATGGTCAAGATGGCGCCCTATACGAACATGCCCGACGATGTCGCAAAGCAGGCCGCCGAAACGGAAGCCGCGATCCGCGCCGGCACCTTGCTTCCGTTTGCCGGGCCGATCTACAAGCAGGATGGCGAACTGGTTGTCGGCGAGGGCGATGCACTCAGCGACGAACAGCTCCTCGACATGAACTGGTACGTGAAAGGCATCGAAGACAAGCTGCCGGAATAAGCCAAGCCTGCCGCACTGACATTCGGAATATCACCTTATGCTGTCGTTCCTCGTCGACTGGCTGAATCTCCTCCTGCGCTGGGCGCATTTCATCATCGGCATCGGCTGGATCGGCGCGTCCTTCTATTTCGTCTGGCTCGATTTGAGCCTGCGCAAGCGTGAGAAGATGAATCCGGGCGTCTACGGCACAAGCTGGATGGTGCATGGCGGCGGCTTCTATCACGTCGAGAAATACACCGTGGCGCCGGACAGGCTGCCGGAGGATCTGCACTGGTTCGTCTGGGAAGCGTATCTGACCTGGCTCACCGGCTTCTGCCTGCTGATCGTCCAGTACTATCTCAACGCCTCGGCCTACATGATCGATCCGGCGGTGATGCCGCTCGTGCCGTGGCAGGCGATTGCGATCTCGATTGCCAGTCTCGCGGCCGGCTGGCTGCTCTATGACGGCCTGTGCCGGTCGCCGATCGGCCAGAAGCCGGCGCTGCTAGGGGCCTGCGTCTTTGTGGTCATCTGTGCGGCCGCCTTTTTCTTCTCGCATGTCTTCAGCGGCCGCGCAGCCCTCATCCATGTCGGCGCGCTGGTCGGCACGATGATGGCGGCGAACGTGTTCATGGTGATCATCCCCAACCAGCGCAAGATGACCGCTTCGCTGCTGGCCGGCGAGGCGCCCGATCCGCGCCTTGGCCAGATCGGCAAGCAGCGCTCGACCCACAACAACTATCTCACCCTGCCGGTGCTGCTGATGATGATCAGCGGCCACTATCCAATGCTCTACAGCCATCCGGAAACGTGGCTGGTGGTGGCGTTCATCCTGGTGATCGGCGCGATGGTGCGCCACTACATCAACCGGGCCGACGCGGGCGATGATTTCGCGACCTATTCCTGGGCGTTGCTGGCGGCCGCTATAGCGTTGGTTGGGGCGATCTACGTCACCAAACCGGACGACACGCCGCTGAGCGCCGGGCCGGTGCCGAGTGACGCCGAGATGCTGGCGATCCTCGATGCGCATTGCGTGACCTGCCACGCGCCCGATCCGGCGCATGAGAGCTTCGATCAGCCGCCCGGCGACGTGGCGCTCCATACGCTTTCCCACCTGCAGCGCTTCGGCGATATCGTCATCGCCCAGGCGGTGCGAGGGCAGGCGATGCCGCTTGGCAACGAATCCGGGATGACAGCGGACGAGCGCCAGGCGCTCGGCGCGTGGATCGAGGCCAATCGCCAATGACCGAAACGCCACTCGCAATCGAGGCGATCAATAAAATGAGCGCGGACGCGTTCCGCGACGCCTTCGGCGCGATCGCCGAGAAATCCGCCTGGGTGGCGGAGGCGGCGGCGGCCCGGCGGCCCTTCGCCGGCCGCGCCGATGCGGTTGCGGCGTTCCAGGACGCCCTGACCAGCGCCGGTCGGGAGGCGCAGCTTGCCGTGCTGCGCGCCCATCCCGATCTCGCCGGGCGGGCAGCGCTTGCCGGCGATCTGGAGCAGGCCTCGAAGGATGAACAGGCTGGTGCGGGGCTCGACAGCCTGAGCGCCGAGGAGCTTGCGCGATTTACCGATTTCAACGCCCGCTATCGCAACCGCTTCGGCTTCCCCTTCATCCTTGCGGTGCGCGGGGCGACCAAATACGACATTCTGGAAGCCTTCTCGGCACGGATCGACAACAGTGCGGAAGCCGAATTCGCTACTGCGATCAAACAAGTATGCCGGATAATGAAGTTTCGGCTTGAAGATGCAATTGCCGGCCAGGGCCTTGCCCGAACCGGCCAAACGGAGACGACCGTCGTGACGGAAGCGATCGACAGGGCCTGGTCCGACCAGGTCGCGTTCCTGAAAGAACTGGTGCGGGTGCCGAGCGATAACCCGCCCGGTGACTGTCTTGCCCATGCCGAGCGCAGCGCGGGGCTTCTTGCCGATCTCGGTTTCGAGGTCGAACGCCACCGCGTCCCGGACACGCTCGTTGAACACTACGGCATGATCGGCGTGGAAAACCTGATCGTGCGCCGTCGCTTCGGCTCCGGTGCCGGGCCGACGATCGCGCTGAATGCCCATGGCGACGTCGTGCCGCCGGGCGAGGGCTGGACGACCGATCCCTATGGCGCCGAGGAGCGCGACGGCGCCGTCTACGGCCGCGGCGTCGCGGTTTCGAAGTCCGATTTCGCGACCTATGCCTTTGCGCTCAAGGCGCTTGAAGAGGATGCCGACGGGCTGGACGGCACGATCGAGCTGCATCTGACCTATGACGAGGAGGCCGGCGGCTTCGTCGGACCGAAATGGCTGCTGGACGAAGGACTTTCGGAGCCCGACTACGCCTTTTCGGCCGGCTTCTCCTATGCGATCGTCACGGCGCATAATGGCTGCCTGCATCTTGAGGTGACGGTGGCGGGAAAGCAGGCGCATGCGGCGCTACCGTCCTCGGGCATCGACGCGCTGGAAGCGGCGACTGCCGTCCTGACCGCGCTTTACACCGAACGCCACGCGCTCGGCGCGACGACCAGCGCGACGCCGGGCATCGGCTCGCCGCAACTGACCGTCGGCCTGATTTCCGGCGGCATCAACACCAATGTGGTCCCGGACCGGGTCATCCTGCGCATCGACCGGCGGATCATCCCCGACGAGGATGGCACAGCGGTCGAGGCGGACTTGATCGAACGTATCGAACAGGCCGTTCAGGCGGTGCCGGGCGCGACCGTTTCCTGCCGGCGGATCATGCTGGCCGAGCCGCTGCGGCAATTGCCGGGCGCCGAGAAGCTGATCGACGCCGTGCAGCCGGCGGCGCAGGACATTTTCGGGGTTGAGATCAACACGACCGGCGTGCCGCTCTATACCGATGCCAGGCACTACGCCACCGCCGGCATCCCGACGATCCTCTACGGTGCCGGGCCACGCTCGATCCTGGAGGCCAACGCCCATGGCGCCGACGAGCATTTGCAGCTTTCGGACCTGCGATCGGCGACCGAGGTCATCTACCGCGCGCTGAGGACGCTTATCGGCCGCTGACGGTTCGGCCGCCCTCGGTGCGCTCGCCGGACTGGATGGCGATCCGCCGCGTCATCGAGGGCGTCTGGGCGAAGGCCTGGCGGTAGCAATGCGAAAAGTAAGAGCTTGAGGTGAAGCCGGTCGCGACCGCGACGTCGAGCACCGGCACGCTGGTGTGCAAGAGCAGGTCGCGGGCGCGTTCCAGCCGCAGGCGCATGTAGTAGCGGGCCGGCGAGACCTGCAGGTAGCGCTGGAACAGGCGTTCGAGCTGGCGCGCCGACAGGCCGATGCGATAGGCGATCGTCGCGGTCGCCAGCGGTGCCTCGACATGGCTTGCCATCATCTCGATTGACCGGCGCAGCTTGTCGGGCAGGGGATGCATGAAGGTCTGGCTGCCGAGCCGCTGTTCCTCGTCGGCGGGGCGGATGCGGTCGTGCTGGAGCTGGTTGGCGATCGCCGTGGCGAGTTCGTGGCCGTGATGCATGGTGACGATCTGCAGCATCAGGTCGACCGAGGCGGCCCCGCCCGATGTCGTGTAGCGGTCGCGGTCAATCTCGTAGACCTTTGAGGTGCAGTGGAGGCCAGGGAACATCTCCATGAAGGAGGGCCGGTTTTCCCAGTGCACCGTGCAGCGATAGCCGTCCATCAGGCCGGCGCTGGCGAGCAGGAAGGTGCCGGTCGACAGCCCGCCGAGCTGGACGCCGGCCCGCGCGATGCGCTGCAAGGCGGCGTGATAGCTGGGCAGGCCGTCGGGCAGCGGCACGAGACCGGCGCAGACGAAGAAGATCGTGGCGCTTTCGGCCAGATCGAACGGCCCGTCGCTTTCGATCGTCAGGCCGTTGCTGGCCCGGACCGGATCGCCATTCAGCGATAAAAGCCGCCACTCATAGGCGGGCTTAGCGAGCAGACGGTTTGCGACGCGCAGCGTGTCGATCGCCGCGACCTCGCTCATCAGCGAAAAGGAGTCGACCATTCCAAACGCGATCGTTCGCGTTTCGACACTATCGGACACCGCGCGCTCCCGTAGCCGGATTCGCCGACGATACTGATGCAAACTCCGGCCCGCAGGCAATAGCGTCGCTTGGGCAGTGGCTTCTGGTCGGTTCTCCGACGGCGCGTGCGGCGTCGCGGTGGCAACACTGGCAGATCGTCCCGAGCGGTGCCTCGACACCGTCCTGAGGTGAGTGTGGAACGTGGCCGAATATTCCGTTTTCTCTCTTGTCGGCAATGCCTTGCGCGGCAATCGCGGCTGGAAGCCTGCCTGGCGGGCAGCCGCGCCGAAGCCTGAATACGACGTCATCATCGTCGGCGGCGGCGGCCATGGCCTGGCAACCGCCTATTATCTTGCCAAGGAACACGGGATCACCAATGTCGCCGTGCTGGAACGCGGCTATGTCGGCGGCGGCAATGTCGGCCGCAATACCACCATCGTGCGCTCCAACTACATGCTGCCCGGCAATTCCCATTTCTACGAATGGTCGGTGAAGCTGTGGGAGGACCTGTCGCGGGACCTCAACTACAACGTCATGTTCTCGCAGCGCGGCGTCCTCAACCTCGCCCATTCGCCGCCGCAGATGGATGCCTTTGCCCGGCGCGGCAACGCCATGCGGCTGGCCGGCATCGATGCCGACCTGCTCGATACCAAACAGGTCGCCGAGTTCGTGCCCGACCTCGATTGCTCGCCGCAGGCCCGGTTCCCGGTCGCAGGCGGCCTGTTGCAGCGGCGCGGCGGCACGGCCCGGCATGACGCGGTCGCCTGGGGCTTTGCCCGCGGTGCCGACCGGCGCGGCGTCGATATCATCGAGAATTGCGAGGTGATCGGCTTCCTGCGCGATGGTGACGGCGCCATTACCGGCGTGGAGACCACGCGCGGCGAGATCCGCGCCGGCAAGGTCGGTGTCGCGGTCGCCGGCTCGACCGGCGAGGTGATGCGCAAGGCCGGCATCGACCGCCTGCCGATCGAAAGCCATGTGCTGCAGGCCTTCGTCTCCGAGCCGCTGAAACCGGTGCTCGACACGGTCGTTACCTTCGGCGCGGGTCACCTCTACGTGTCCCAGTCGGACAAGGGCGGGCTCGTCTTCGGCGGCGATATCGACGGCTACAATTCCTATGCCCAGCGCGGCAATCTTCCGGTCGTCGAGGATGTCGCGAGCCTGCTCTTGACGATGTTCCCGAATTACGGCCGGCTGAAACTTTTACGCAGCTGGGGCGGCATCATGGACATGTCTATGGACGGCAGCCCGATCATCACGACGGGGCCGCTGCCCGGCCTCTATCTGAACGCCGGCTGGTGCTATGGCGGCTTCAAGGCGACGCCGGCGTCAGGCTGGTGTTTTGCCTGGACGATCGCCAAGGACGCGCCGCACGACCTGAACGCCGCCTATACGCTCGACCGGTTCCACAATGCCCGCGTCATCGATGAGCGCGGCGCCGGCCCCGTGCCGTGGCATCACTGAGGGGAAGACATGCGTATCAATTGCCCCATCTGCGGTGAGCGCTCGGTCGCCGAGTTCACCTATGGCGGCGATGCGACCGTTGAGCGCCCGGCGCTCGATGCCTCCGTCGAGGACTGGTCGGCCGCCGTCTATGACCGCGAGAACCCGCGCGGCGCGCATGTGGAATACTGGCAGCACGGCATGGGTTGCCGCGCCTGGCTCAAGGTCGAGCGGGATACCGTGACCCACAGGATCGGCGCGGTGACGCTTGTCGGCCGCCACGCGAACGAGGAGGCGTCATGAGCGGCTATCGCCTGAAGACCGGCGGATCGCTGATCGACCGCGATGCGCCCGTCTCCTTTACCTTCGACGGCAAGCCGGTGTCCGGCCTTCGGGGCGACACGGTCGCCTCGGCGCTGCTCGCCTCGGGCCACCGTACGCTGGCGCGCAGCTTCAAGTATCATCGCCGGCGCGGCATCGTCTCCTGCGGCACCGAGGAATCGAACGCGCTGATCACCATCGGCGAGGGCGGCCGGGCCGAGCCGAACGCGCGGGCGACGACGGCGGAACTTTATACGGGCCTCGTCGCGACGAGCCAGAACCGCTGGCCGAGCCTCAATTTCGACGTGATGTCGGTAAACGGCCTGCTGTCACCCTTCTTTGGGGCCGGCTTCTACTATAAGACCTTCATGGGCCCGACGCGCGGCGCCTGGCACTTCTATGAGCATTTCATCCGCCGCGCCGCCGGCATGGGGGCGGCCAGCAAGCAGGCCGATCCCGACCGCTACGAGAAGACGACCCTGTTCTGCGACGTGCTGATCGTCGGCGCCGGGGCGGCGGGGCTGTCCGCCGCGCTCGCCGCGGCGCGGTCCGGCGCGCGGGTGATCCTCGCAGACGAGAACGCTGCGCCCGGCGGCTGGCTGCAGGCCGAAACCCGCAAGATCGACGATATGCCGGCAAGCGACTGGGCGAAATCGTCCGCTGCGATGCTGGACGCTTCCGAGAACGTCCGCGTTCTGCCGCGCACGACGGTCTACGGCTATTACGATCAGAACCAACTCGGCGCGATCGAGCGCGTCACCGATCATCTCCCCGTCAGGCCCGGCCATCTGCCGCGCCACCGGCATCTGACCATCCGGGCGAAATCCGTGGTGCTCGCGACCGGCGCCTTCGAGCAGCCGCTGCTGCATGACGGCAACGACCGGCCGGGCGGCATGCTGGCCGGCGCCGTGCTGCGCTATGCGTTGTCTTACGGCGTCGCCGCCGGCGGTCGGGTGGCGTTTTCCGGCACCCATGACGGCATCTGGGAGACCGCTCTTGCCTGCGCCGAGGCGGGTATCGGCGTCGCCGCCGTCGCCGACACGCGGCGCGATCCGCCAGCCGACCTCGTCGCGGCCTGCGAAAAATTCGGCATCAAGGCGCGCGCCGGGTCAGCGATCGTCCGCGCCGACGGTCCCGGTCATGTCCATGCCGTCGAGATCGCCGAGGTCAGCCGCGACGGGCGGGTGATGAACGGCATCGAGAAAATCAACGCGGATATCTGCGCGACCAGTTCGGGCTGGATGCCGGCCGTCCACCTGCACAGCCAGGCGGGTAGCCGGCCCGACTATGACGAAGAGCGCGGTATCTTTCTGCCCGGGACCCCGCGCGAGGACTGGATCGCGGCTGGATCCTGCAACGGCACGTTCGGGCTATCCGCCGCGATCGCCGAGGGGACGACGGCGGGTCGCGAGGCTGTCAAGGCCGCAGGCTTCCGCCGGCCGCGCGCGGCAGGTCCCGTCGTCGAGACGGACCGGGAGGCCTCCGAGCCGATGCATCTGCGCATCGTCGACAGCCCGCGGGGGAGGAAGGCCAAGATCTTCGTCGACCAGCAGCACGACGTCACCGCCTCCGACGTCAAGCTTGCCCATCGCGAGGGCTTCCGCTCCGTCGAGCACCTGAAGCGCTACACCACGCTCGGCATGGCGACCGACCAGGGCAAGACGTCGAATGTCGCCGGCCTGTCGATGATGGCGAGGCTGCGCGACCAGACCATCGCCGATGTCGGCACGACGACCTTCCGCGCGCCCTATGCGCCGGTCGCGCTCGGCGCGCTGGGCGGGCGCGAGCCGGGCGCCCATATCCGCCCGCTGCGCAAGACGCCGATGCATGACTGGCACGCCGGGAACGGTGCGGAGATGATGCCGGCGGGGGCCTGGATGCGGCCGCGCGCCTACTTCAAGGCCGGCGAGACGCTGGAGCAGGCCTATGTGCGCGAGGCGCGCATGGTGCGCCAGTCGGTCGGCATCGTCGACGTCTCGACTCTCGGCAAGATCGACGTGCAGGGGCCGGATGCGGCGACCTTCCTCAACCGGGTCTATTCCAATCCCTTCGCCAAGGTGCCAGTCGGCAAGGCGCGCTATGGCCTGATGCTGCGCGACGACGGCCTGTTGTTCGACGACGGCACGAGCTGGCGGCTTGCCGAAGACCGTTTCCTGATGACCACGACGACGGCCAATGCCGGGCCGGTCATGCAGTTCCTGGAATTCCTGCTGGCGACCGCCTGGCCGGATCTGAAGGTGCATCTGACCTCGGTAACCGATTCTTGGGCCGGCATCGCCGTTGCCGGGCCGAACAGCCGCGATGTGATCGCCAGGATCACCGATATCGACATGTCGAACGAGGCGTTCCCATTCATGGGCGTGCGCGAGGGCACCGTCTGCGGGAATCCGGGCATGATCGCGCGGCTGTCGTTTTCCGGCGAGCTTGCCTACGAGGTCTACGTGCCCGCGCGCTTCGGCCTGGCGGCCTGGGAGGGTCTGCTGGAAGCTGGCAGGGACAACGACATCATCCCCTACGGCATGGAGGCGCTCGGCACGCTGCGCATCGAGAAGGGCCATGTCGCCGGCGCGGAACTGGACGGGCGGACAACGGCGGAGGATCTCGGCCTGGGCGGCATGGTGTCGAAGAAGAAGGATTTCATCGGCAAGGCAATGCTGAACCGGCCGGGGCTTGTCGAGGACAAGCGGCTGAAGCTCGTCGGCCTCAAATCGGAAGACAATACGAGCATCCGGATCGGCTCGCAGCTCGTTCAGACCGAGGAGACGGGCAAGCCCGGCAAGAGCCATGGCCATGTTACCTCGAACTGCTTCAGCCCGGCGCTTGACGCCTATATCGCGCTGGCGCTGCTCGAGGATGGGCCGGAGCGCCACGGCGAGACGCTGTGGGCCGCCGATCCGGTGCGCGGCGGGCACGTCAAGGTGAGTGTGCGCGACCCGCATTTCTTCGATCCGGACGGGAGCCGCATGCATGTCTGAGATCCATCCCCTTGAGGCGTCGGCCCGCGCCGGGGCTGAGCAGAGTGCCGCCGGCGACTTTGGACTCGTCCTGCACGAGCGGCGGCCGGGCTCCTTCGTGGAAATCGCGCTGTGGGATGTTGCGCCGGCCACGGTGAAAGCGGTGCTCAAGCCGACCGGTGTGAAGGGGCCGCCGGAAGCCGGTCGCTTAGTCAGCGGGCGCGGGGGCGCGGTGCTGTTTGCCGGGCCGGGCCGTTACTTCGCGGTCGCCGAAGAGGCCGGGCTTGCTGAAAAGATCGCTGCTGCGATGCCCGAGGGCGCCGGCGCCGTGGTGGATCTGACCCATGGCCGCGTCGGTATCCGCATCGAGGGCGCGGCGGCCGAAACGCTGGTGCAGAAGGGCGCGTCGCTCGATCTGGACGCGCGGGCGTTTCCGGTGGCGGCGACGGCGACCGTCGGCATCCACCACATGAGTGTCACGCTGGTACGCGTCGATAAGGATGTGTTCGATCTCTTCGCCATGAGCAGCTTTGCCGACGCGATCTGGCACTGGGTCTGCGACAGCGCCGTCGAATATGGCTGGCGCGTCGAGGCGCCGGTGGTTTGAGGCGGTTCGTACTTCGGTCGGCTCCAGCCCCTCCGTGGTCATTGCCGGGCTTGTCCCGGCAATCCATGAACACAGTCGCCAGCGACTATTCTAACGGCAGTGTTCATAGATGCCCGGAACAAGTCCGGGCATGACATCCGAGGGGTGGCCAGGCTGAAGACAAAAAGCCCCGTCTCCACTGAACTGGACAGCAGTGAAACACGTCCGGGGATGACATCCGAGTGAGTGGCCACGCTGAAAGCAGAAGGCCCGTCCCGGCTAAACCGGACACCAGTGGGACAAGCCCGGGGATGACCTCGGTAGGAAGAGGTGAGGCGAGAGCTCCTCCCTCGTCATCCCGGCCCTTCGGAACCGGCCTATGGCCGATCCAAGGACAGGCTCCGCGGAGCCGGAGAGCTGGGGTCGGGGAACCCGGGCGATGCGGAGTTCCATTGGTCTGGACTAGGGCTCCCCGATCCCGGCTCTCCACTTCGTTTCGGCCGGGATGACGAGGGAGCGTGGGGCGGGTCACTCACGCTCAGCGCTCACTACCTGATGCGTTAAGCGCACTCAACGCGACGTTTCCGCAAATCCCGACCAGCGCTATCGAATTCACTTGTCACGCCACACCGGTTTCCCGTATCCGCTATCGCGATGACGGCAAGGGCGGGACCAAAGGCATGAGCGATATCGGGGAAAGACTTGTCAGTGCCGGCGTCGTGCCGGTGATCCGCACGGGCACGGAAGCCCTGGCGCGGCGGGCCGTGGACCTGCTCGCCGACGAAGGCTTCCGCCTGTTCGAGATCACGCTGACGACGCCCGGCGCACTGTCGATCATCGCCGATCTGTCATCGAACGCCGCGCTGCTGATCGGGGTCGGCACCGTCAGGACTGCGGAACAGGGGGCAGAGGCCGTCGAAGCCGGCGCCTCCTTCGTGGTGTCGCCGGCCTTCGTGCCGGGGCTGTCGGTGGTCTGCCACCAGGCCGGCGTCCCGATGGCGCTGGGGGCCGCGACGCCGACCGAAGTGCTCAGGGCGCACGAAGACGGGGCCGACTTCGTCAAGATCTTCCCGGCCAGGCAGTTGGGCGGGCCGGGTTTCCTGAAGGTCGTCCGGTCGATCTATCCCGATATCGCGCTGATGCCGACCGGTGGCATCGAGCCCGCCGACATCAAGCCCTATCTGCAGGCCGGCGCCGTTTGTCTGGGCATGGGCGGCAAGCTTGTCAACGAGGCAGCGCTTGCCGCCGGCGACGACGTGGCGATCCGGGCGGCCGCCCGAGAGGTCAGGGCGGAACTGGCGGCGGCGCGATGAGTGCGCCGGATATCCTCTGCCTCGGCGAGCCGATGGTCGAATTTGTCCGCGAGGACGCCGAGGGGCGCAGCTACCGGCGCGGCTTCGGCGGCGATACCTCCAATTTCGCAATCGCCGCGGCGCGGCAGGGGGCAAGCGTCGGCTACATCACGGCGCTCGGCACCGACCGGTTCGGCGATGCGCTGGTCGACCTGTGGGCGGGCGAGGGCATCGATACCGCCCATGTGATCCGGTCGGACAGCGCGCCGACGGGCATCTATTTCGTCGATCCCGACCCGGAAGCGCGGCAGTTCACCTACTACCGGGCCGGATCGGCGGCGAGCCGCTATGGCCCTGACGACCTGCCGCGCGAGGCGCTGGCCGCGACGAAGCTCCTGCATGTCAGCGGGATCACGCTGGCGATCTCCGAGACCATGCGCGAGGCGACCTTCGCCGCGATCGAGGCCTGCGGCGGCGCGGTGTCGCTCGACACCAATCTTCGGCCGGCGCTCTGGCCGCTCGATACGGCGCGCGCGATGCTCGACCGGGCGATTGCCAAATCCGACACGGTCGTCACCAGCATCGACGACTGCGCGATGCTCTATGGCGTCGAGGCGCCGGACCGGATCATCGATGCCTTTCAGGCGCGGGGGCCGGAGACGGTTTTGGTGACGCTCGGCGCCGGCGGCTGCCGGGTCGCTTCGGGCGATCGGCGCGAGACGGTTCCCGCCCATCCTACGACGGCGATCGATTCGACCGGGGCGGGCGATAGCCTTGCGGGATCGTTCCATGCCTGGCGGCTGGAGACCGGTGACGTGTTCGAGGCCGCCCGCCGCGCGGTGATCGTCGCGGCGGGGACGGTATCGGGCCTCGGCGGCATCGATCCGATCCCGCGCCGCGATGCGGTATTGACCGCGCTCGCCGAAGCCGGCTAGCCGGTCGCGGCGATTGCCGCGTCGATCGCCTTGCCGAGGCGGCCGGTGATCAGCGCGATGTCGGTCTCTTCGAGGATGAAGGGTGGCGCCAGCAGGACGTGGTCGCCGCTTGTCCCGTCGCGGGTTCCCGACACCGGATAGCAGATCAGGCCCTCGGCCATCGCCGCGGTCTTGATGGTCGCGGCAAGCCGGCGGTCCGGTGCGAAGGGGGTTTTGCTGTCGCGGTCGGCGACCAGTTCAAGGCCGCGGAACAGGCCACGGCCGCGGATATCGCCGATATGGGGATGTTGGCCGAAGGCCTCGTTCAGGGCCTGTTCCAGCTTGTCGCCCATGTCGCGGACGCGCGGGACGAGGTCGCGCTCGTGGATCTCCTGGAGCACGGCGAGCCCGGCGGCCGTCGCGACCGGATGGCCGATATAGGTGTGGCCGTGCTGGAAGAAGCCGCTGCCCGCCGCGATCGTCTCGTAGATGTCGGCGGAACAGAGCATCGCGCCGATCGGCTGATAGCCCGCGCCCAGGCCCTTGGCGATGCACAGGATATCCGGCCGCACGACCTCGCCGTCGCAGGCGAAGAGATGGCCGGTCCGGCCCATGCCGCACATCACCTCATCAAGGATCAGGAGCACACCGTACCGGTCGCAGATCTCGCGGATCCGGGTGAAATAGCCGGGTACGGCGGTCACCGCGCCCAGCGTCGCGCCGACGACGGGCTCGGCGATGAAGGCCATCACCGTGTCGGGGCCGAGCCGCTCGATCTCGTCTTCGAGCGATTGCGCCACCCGCCGGCCATAGGCCTCGAGCGATTCTTCCTCCGGCTTTTCACCATAGGCGTAGCAGGCATCGACATGATGGGTCTCGATCAGGATCGGGGCGAACTGCGCCCGCCGCGCCATGTTGCCGCCGGCCGACAGCGCCCCGAGCGTATTGCCGTGGTAGCTTTGGCGCCGGGCGATCAGGTGGCGGCGCTGCGGTTCGCCGCGCTCGACGTGGTATTGCCGGGCGAGCTTGATTGCGGCCTCGGTCGCCTCCGAGCCGCCGGAGACGAAATAGACGCGGTCGATGCCGTCTGGCGCCGTCTCGACAAGCAGGTCGGCGAGCGCCTCGGCGGGGTCTGAGGTGAAAAAGCCGGTATGGGCGAAGGCGACGCGGTCGATCTGATCCTTCATCGCCTGGCGGACCCGTTTGTTGGAATGGCCGAGGCAGGAGACCGCCGCGCCGCCCGAACCGTCGAAGTAGCGCTTGCCCGCGCCGTCGATCAGGTAGCAGCCGTCGCCGGCGACAGCCGTCGGCAGGTCGGAATGGCAATGGCGCGGAAAGACGTGGCTCATGAGAGTCATCCTTTCGGCCGCATCCGTGTCCCGGTCGGGTCGAACAGCGGGCCGGTTGTGACGGTCGCAGCGTAATGCACGCCGGCAATGTCGACCGAAACGATATCACCGTTTGCAAGCGGCTGGTCGACGAAGGCCAGCGCGACCGGCGCGCCGACCCGGTGGCCATGGGCGCAGGACGTAGTCTGCCCGATGATGGCCCCGTCGACCTGCACCGGCTCATGGCCGAGCGGCACGGCGTCCTGATCTTCGAAGGCAAGCGACACGATCGAGCCGGTTTCGCCCCTGGATTGCCGCTCCCGCAGCGCATCGGCGCCGAGGAAGCCGCCGGATTTGCGCGTCAGGCCGGCGAGGCCGGCCGTTACGGGCGAGACGTCGCTGTCGAGTTCATGACCCATGGCGCAGAACCCTTTCTCGATTCGCATGCTGGTCTGGGCATAGAGCCCGGCCGGCACGGCGCTGGCCTCCACCATCGCCGCATAGAGTGCAGGGGCGTCGCCGGCCGCGCAGGTGAGCTCCCAGCCGGCTTCGCCGACATAGGAAATCCGCGCGGCCCGCACCGCGCATCCGGCCATCGTCACGACCGCGTGTTTGAAATAGCCGATAGCGCCGATATCCGTCGCGCCGAGACCCTGGGCGATCCGGGCGGCGTCCGGTCCCATCAGGCCGAGCATGGCGCAATCCTCGGTGACGTCGCGCAGGGCGACATCGAAGCCGTCCGCCTGGCGCGCGAGCCAGCTAAGATCGCGCCGGATCGAGGCGGTGCCGACGAACAGGCGGTAGCGCGTTTCGCTCAGACGCTGGACCGTTATGTCGGTTTCGTAGGTGCCGCGCGCGTTCAGGACCGCGGTGTAGATCACCGATCCCGGCGCGCGGCCGACATGGCCGGCGCAGCAGTGCAGCAGGAAGGCTTCCGCGTCCGGTCCAGACACGTCGATCTTGCCGAAGGGCGAGGCATCGAAGATCGCCGCGCGCTCATGGGCAGCCATCACCTCGGCGCGGACGGCATCGAACCAGTCCGGCCGGCCGAAGGTCAGGCGCGGCGCGGCGGTTGCGCCGAAGTAAAGCGGCCGCTCCCAGCCATAGACCTGGCCCATATGGGCACCGGCTGCGCGATATTGCGCATCAAGCGGCAGGCGGCGCAGGTTACGTGCGGTTTTGAACTGCTTGCCGGGATAGGCGATGTCGTAATGGGTGCCGAGCACCTCCGGTGCCCGCGCCATCAGATGCTCGACCGAATTGAACACCGGTGCGAAGCGCTTGGCGTCGGCCTCGGTCAGGTCATAGGCGGGATGACCGTGGACGATCGTATGGGCGAGGTTCATGCCGGCGCCGCCGCCGGCGGCAAGGCCGACCGAGTTCATGCCGCAGCCGAGATAAAGCCCGCGCGTTTCCGCCGTCTCGCCGAGCATGAACGTGCCGTCCGGGGTGAAGCTTTCCGGCCCGTTCAGGAGCATCTTCACTTCCGCCGTTTCAAGGGCGGGCAGCCGGTGCAGGGCGTTCAGCATCATCGGCTCGAAATGGTCCCAGTCCTCCGGCAGAAGGCCGAAGGCGAAGGTCTCGCCCAGCGTCCCGGGCGCGATCGGTTTGCCCATTGGCTCGAAACAGCCGACCAGCAGGCCGCCGGAATCGTCGCGGATGTAGAGATGGCTGTCGTGGTCGCTCAGCGTCGGCATGTTGCCGGACATGCCCGAAACCGGCTTGGTCAGCAGGTAGAAATGCTCGCAGGCAAGCAGCGGCGCCGCCGCGCCGCCCATCGCCGCGACCTCGCGCGACCACAGGCCGGCGCAGACTGCGATGGCATCGCAGGCGATCGTTCCCTTCGTCGTCTCGACGCCACGCACCCGGCCGTTTTCGGTGAGGATGCCGGTGATGCCCGTCTCCTCGAAGATCCGCCCGCCGCGCGCTCGTGCGCCCTTGACGAGGGCGGCGCAGACGTCGCTCGGCGATACCCGGCCGTCATCAGGCGAAAACACCGCGCCGAGAACGTCGTCCGAACGCATCAGCGGCCAGATCTCGGACGCCTCGCCGGCGCTCAGGCTGCGGGTCTTGATCCCGTAGGCCCGGGCAAGCGCCTCCTGGCGGCGGATATGGGTGAGACGGTCCGGGTTCGTCGCGATCGACAGCGAGCCTTCCTGGATCCAGCCGACCGCCTGGCCGGTCTCTTCCTCGAGCCTGCTATAGAGGTCGACGGAATACTGAATCAGCCGGGTCAGGTTGCGCGAATGACGCAGCGCTCGGACCTGGGCGGCGGAATGCCAGGTGGTGCCCGAGGTGAGCTGATTGCGCTCGATGAGGATCGCGTCGCCGACCCCCATCTCAGCGAGGTGATAGAGGGTCGAGCAGCCCATGATGCCGCCGCCGATCACCACCACACTTGCGTGTTCGGGCAAGCCGGCCCGTCCGCCGGGATGTCCGGAAAAGCTCGGAGAAGGGGTGGGCGCGTCGCCAGGCATGGGGAAATCCGTTACTAATAGTCAGGCGGCAATCTATCATCGGTCATCGCGACTATTGAAACATTTGTTTTATATATTGACAATAGCAAAAACAATTGAAACATTCTCGTTTCACGTGTCGACCTGAAACCGCAATTTGAGAGCGACTGAGACTTGAGAGCGATCAACGTGGGCATCCGCACAGCGATTTCCGACCACTATGCGAACCTGTCGGGTACGTTACGGGCCGCAGCCGATTATCTCGCCTCGCATCAACTGGACGTGGCGACCCGCAGCCTTCGCTCGATCGCGACCGCAAGCGGCATTTCGCCGGCAAGTTATTCCAGGCTGGCGCGCGCGCTCGGCTATGCCAGCTACGAGGACCTGCGCGAACAGGCGCGCGGCGAGATCGAGCGCAAGTCGGAGCTGTTCCCGGTCAAGGCCCGGCAGTTGCAGGACGACAAGGCCTTGCCGGGGGGCATTCCGCTGCTCGAACGGCAGGTCGCGGCCTGCCGCGACAATGTCGGTGCGCTGGCAAACGATATCGAGATCAGCAAGCTGGAACAGGCGGCCGACCGGCTGTCGTCGGCCGGCCGGGTCGTGGTCGTCGGCGCGCTCAGTTCGTTGGCTATTGCCGAATACCTCGTTTACATGGTGAATTGGTTCAGGAGTGGTTGGACGGTTGCCGGGCGAAACGGGGGAACGCTTGGCAGCGATTTGATCCGTCTTAAACCGGAGGATGCGGTCATCATCGTTTCCAAATCCCCCTATGCGCTGCGGTCGGTGCGGGCGGCGCAAATCGCGTCACAGCGGGGCGCCTGCGTCGTGGCGATTACCGACAGCCATGTCTTTCCCGGGCTCGCCGACGCGGATTTCGGCTTCGTTACACAGGTGGAAAGCCCGCAATTCTTCACATCCTATGCGGCGACGGTGGTGCTGATCGAAACGCTGGTCGGCATGCTGGTCGAACGCGCCGGGCCGACGGCGGAGGCCACCATTCGCGAAACCGCCGCGCAAAACAGGGAACTCGAGCAATATGTCGAGGGATGAACCCTCGCGCCCCATCATCGACAGGCAGAGGGAGTAACATGCCATGACGATCAGACTGAAACTGACCGGTGCCGTTTTCGCAGCCGGGTTTGCCGTTGCCGGGGCCGCGTCCGCCGATGAATTCATTACCATCGGGACAGGCGGCGTGACGGGTGTCTATTATCCGACCGGCGGCGCGATCTGCAGGCTCGTCAACAAGGACCGCAAGGAACACGGTATCCGCTGTTCGGTCGAGTCGACCGGCGGGTCCGTCTACAACACCAGGACCATCCGCCAGGGAGAGCTCGATTTCGGCATCGTCCAGTCGGATGTCCAGGCCGCCGCGCTCGCGGGCAAGGGCGCGTTCGAAGACGATGGCGCCTATCCGGGCCTGAGGGCGCTCTTTTCCGTGCATCCCGAACCGATGCACGTCATGGCGCGGGCCGACAGCGGTATCACCGATGTCGCCAGCATGAAGGACAAGCGGATCAATATCGCCAATCCCGGCTCCGGCACGCGGGTTCTGGCCGAGACGCTGCTGAACTATTCCGACGTGTCGCCGGACGATTTCGCGCTGGCTGCGGAACTGAAGTCGTCGGAACAGTCGGCCGCCCTGTGCGACGGCAAGATCGATGCGACGATCTGGGCCGCCGGCCTGCCGAACGGCTCGAGCCAGGAAGCGACCTCGACCTGCGACGTCAAGATCATTCCGCTGACCGGTCCGGGCATCGACAAGCTGCTTGAGGAAAACAAGGCCTACGCCAGGGCGACGATCCCGGGCGGCATGTATCCCGGCAATCCCGATGACATCGCCTCCTGGGGCCCGAAGGCGACGATCGTGACGTCGGCCGACACCTCCGACGAGGTCGTCTATGCGCTGGTCAGCGCGATCTTTGAGAATTTCGATGCCTTCAAGAAGCTGCACCCCGCCTTCGCGCGGCTTGATGAGGCGGAGATGATCTCCGACGGCCTGAGCGCCGAGCTGCATCCCGGCGCGGTCAAGTACTACAAGGAGCGCGGCTGGATGTAGCCGCGCTTTAAAGCGACGGGCGGCCGCCGGAGCGGCGGTCGTCTTCGCCGGTGCCGAGTGGCCGGGACAACAACAAACCGGCCGGCCACGCGAAATCCGGATATCGGCGAGAACGGGGACGGGATGACTTAAGAGGGGAACCGTGCCATGTCGGATGAGGCGACCAAGCCCGCGACGGCTGCGACGGACGACTATGATGATCTGATCGCCGAGAGCGATACCGGGGCACGGGTTCCCGACAGCAAGTTCTCGATGGGCGTGTTGTGGTCGGTGCCGCTGTTGTGGTCGCTGTTCCAGCTCTGGATCGCCTCGCCTCTGCCCTTCATCCTGCGCTTCGGCGTCCTAAACGACACCCAGACCCGCGCGATCCACCTGACCTTCGCGATCTTTCTCGCCTATGTCGCCTATCCGACCTTCAAGTCCTCGCCGCGACACCGGATCCCGCTGATCGACTGGGCGATGGCGCTGATCGGCGGCGGCGCTGCGGCCTATATCTGGCTTGCCTATGACGGCATCGCCGCCCGCTCCGGCGCGCCGAACAACACCGATGTCGCGGTCGCGGTGATCGGCATCCTGTTGCTGATGGAAGCCGCGCGGCGGTCGCTCGGCTTCCCGCTAATGGCGGTCGCCGCCTTCTTCCTGGCCTATGTGTTCTTCGGCTCGTCGGAATGGCTGCCGGACGTGGTGCGCTGGAAGGGCGCCTCGCTCGAAAAGGCGATGAGCCATATGTGGCTGACGACGGAGGGCGTGTTCGGCGTCGCGCTCGGCGTGTCGTCGGGCTTCGTCTTCCTGTTCGTGCTGTTCGGCGCGCTCCTGAACCAGGCCGGCGCGGGCAACTATTTCGTCCAGATCGCCTTTTCGCTGCTCGGCCATCTGCGCGGCGGACCGGCCAAGGCCGCGGTCGTCTCGTCCGCCATGACCGGCCTGATCTCCGGCTCCTCGATCGCCAATGTGGTGACGACCGGCACCTTCACGATCCCGTTGATGAAGCGGGTCGGCTTCCCGCCGGAAAAGGCCGGCGCCGTCGAGGTGTCGTCCTCGGTGAACGGCGTTTTGACGCCGCCGGTGATGGGCGCTGTCGCCTTCCTGATGACCGAGTATGTCGGCGTTTCCTATGTCGAGGTCGTCAAGACGGCGATCGTGCCGGCGCTGATCTCCTATATCGCGCTGGTCTATATCGTCCATCTGGAAGCGCTGAAGAGCGACATGCGCGGGCTGGAGCGCCCCGAGCCGATCGGCCCGGTCAAGGCGCGGCTGATCCGCGCCGGCATCACCATCTCCTCGATCCTCATCCTGTCCTACGTGATCTATCTGGTTATCGAGGGCCTGAAGCTGGCCTTCGGACAGTTCTCCGCCTGGCCGATCCTGGTGCTGCTGATGGCCGGTTACGGCTTCCTGGTCTACCTGTCGTCGAAGCAGCCGGACCTGGAACTCGACGATCCGAACCAGCCGGTGGTCCGGCTTCCGGTGTTCAAGGACATCGTCCGGTCCGGCCTCTACTACGTCATCCCGATCATCGTGCTGATCTGGTTCCTGATCGTGGAGTGGAAGTCGCCGGCCTTCTCCGCCTTTTGGGCGACCTGCTTCATGATCGTCGTGCTGCTCACCCAGAAGCCGCTCAAGACCTTCTTCCGCAAGTCGGGCGACGTCATCGCCGCCTGCCGGGAGGGTATCAAGGATCTTTCCGACGGGCTGATCATCGGCGCCCGCAACATGATCGGCCTGGCCTGCGCGATGGGCGTCGCCGGCATCATCGTCGGCGCGGTGACGCTCACCGGCATCGGCCAGGTAATGGCGGAATTCGTCGAGTTCCTGTCGGGCGGCACGCTGATGGGCATGCTGTTCTTCGTCGCGTTGATCTCGATCGTGCTCGGCATGGGGCTGCCGACGACGGCGAACTATATCGTCGTGTCCTCGCTGATGGCCGGCGTGGTCGTCGAGCTCGGCGCCCAGTCGGGCCTGATCGTGCCGCTGATCGCCGTCCACATGTTCGTCTTCTATTACGGGATAATGGCGGACGTGACGCCACCGGTGGGATTGGCGTCCTTTGCGGCTGCGGCCATATCCGGCGCCGATCCGCTGAAGACCGGCTTCACCGCCTTCTTCTATTCGCTCAGGACAGCGCTTTTGCCGTTCCTGTTCATCTTCAACACCGATCTCCTGCTGATCGATGTCGGCCCGGTGCAGGCGGTCTTCGTCTTCATCGTCGCGCTGATCGCAATGCTCGTCTTTGCGGCGGGGACGATGGGCTATTTCCTGACCCGCAACCGGATCTACGAGTCGATCGGCCTGGTGCTGGTCGCGCTGATCCTGTTCCGGCCGGGCTTCCTGCTCGACCAATGGCAGCCGCCCTACATCGCGGAGCAGCCTGCGAAGGTCTTCGAGATCGCCGAACAGGCACCGGCCGATGGCGAAATCCGGCTTGCGCTCGAAGGGATCAATCTCGACGGCGATTTTGTCGCCTCGACCTATCTGTTGCCGCTGGGGGCGGCCGGGCGCAGCGGCCAGGAGCGGCTGACGCAATCGGCCGGCATCGATCTTGTCGAAAGCGACGGCAAGATCATCGTCGACGGCATTACCTTCGGTGGCCCGGCCGAGAAGGCCGGTGTCGATTTCGACTGGGAACTGACGGCGATCGAAATGCCGAACAACAGGCCGCCGAAGGAGGTGTTCTACATCCCGGCGCTGATCCTGCTCGGCCTCATCGTCCTGCTACAGCGGCGGAGGATGTCTGCGGATATCGCAAAGGAGGCACTCGCATGAACAAATCGATCCTCGTTGCCGTCGATCTCGCCCACCCGGAAGATGCCGTGGGTCTGCTCGAACGCGGCGCCTACGAAGCCAAGGAGGGCGATGCGCATCTCGCCGTCGTCACCGTCATTCCCGACTACGGGATGAGCATCGTCGGGTCGTTCTTCAAGGATGGCGCCGACGAGAAGGCGCTGACCTACGCCGCCGAACGGCTGCATGAACTGACGGCGAAATGTCTCGGGCCGGACCGGAAGATCCAGCATATCGTGCGCCGCGGCAACGGCTATGAGGGGATCCTCGTCGCGGCCAAGGAGGTCGGCGCGGACCTGATCGTCATCGGCGCGCACAAGCCGGATGTCCGCGACTATCTGCTCGGTCCGAACGCCGCGCGCGTCGTCCGGCACTCCACGGCCTCGGTGCTGGTGGTGCGGCACTGACCGGCGCGCCGCACCACTTGGGGTATCGGGGGAGGCCGGCTCCCGCCCTGTTCTACTCCACGTAGAACACGTCTTTCTGCAGTTCCTTGCCGATGCCCGTGTTCTTGCGGATGACGCGTGCCAGGGTCACGCCGTCAACGAGCTCGCGCTCCTTCCTGGTCAGGTCGCGCTCGTGCCAGAAGCGGTCACCGTCGCGCAGCGCCTCGAATTGCAGGGTCAGGATCTCGCGGAACAATTCCCCGACCTGCGAGCCCTTCTTCACAAGGGGGTCTTCGGCAAGGCCGCCGACCCACAGGTCGATGTCTTCGACCGAGCCGTAGGCCTGCCGCAACGCGTCCTGCAGGGCGGGGTCGCCGGTGATGTCATCGAAACCGGCTGCGGGTTCGAGCTCCAGCGCCCGGCGCGTGTCGTTGTAAGAGCCGACACCGTGGTCCCGGCCGCGCTGAATGTTGAGCGACGCCAGATCGAAACCGCCGGCGCCCGGTGCGCCGAACAGGAAGTTGCGCAGGCCTTCGACAATCTGCGGATCGATCCGCTGGTGCCGCTGTCCAGCGAGCCCCCTCAGAATCGGGTCGAGATCCTTCTTCGATTTGAGGACCTCATGCCCGGCGAAGAAGCTGTCGCGCAGCGGCACGTTGCCCGCGGCGATCTCGCGGCCCTGTTCATCGAGCCGGAGGATTTCGTCGCTCAGCATGCTGTGGCCGAGCCGGTAGGCCGCGACGGAGAATTCGTTGAAGATATCGGGTTGCACCGAGGAGTCGTATCCCTTGTATTTGCCGATCGCGTTGGGACCGAGCAGCGCCGGCAGGAACGCCTCGTAGGTGATGATCTGTATCTCGGCGATGACGAGACGGCGGGCGGTCTCGAAGATCTCGTCGGCGGAGGCCTCCGGATCACTCTTCGCAAGCTGTTTGGCAAGCCGGTTGTGCTCGCGCACGAACAGCGTGTGCATGGCCGTCAGGCCGAGTTGCTCGTTGGCGCGCACGTCGCCGGCCAGGAACAGGTTGCCCGGGTCGGCGATGAAGCCGTTGGCGTTCGCCAGATGGTCTTCGTTATAGGGCAGCAGCTTGCCGTTGCTCGTCTTCAGATAGGGGCTGTCCGGCCCCTCGCGCACCGCCGCGGCCCGCTCGGCGTCCGCCCCATAGACCATCGAGCCGTCGATCCAACTCGTGATCTCGTTTTCCTGCTCGCGCGGATTGCTCCTGCTGGTCCCGGTCTGCGGATCGTAGTGGGCCCGGTGGAACGGGATGGTGGCTGAACCGGTGCCCTCCGGATCGAAATAGGGGTCGCCAGAGGGTATCGGGATGAAGGCCGCTTCGTCCGTGCTGCCGTCGGTCAGGTCGAGATCATGGTCGAGGAACTGGCCCCATTGCCACATGAAGTCGCTGGTTCCGAAATCGTTGAGAATGGACTGACCGTCGGCCTGGGCGGCGATTTCGTTGCTGACGACACGGGCGCTCGGACGCTCAGGCGCCGCCATCGCCGATATTCCGTCGGCGTAGTCCGGCGATCCGAGCCGGCGCAGGTGGATGAAGGTCGCGCCCCAGTCGCGATTGTCGAGATTATTGTCGGTGCCGTCATAGGTTCGCACCTCGCGATTGGCTATCCTCGGCCGGCTGTTGTCCTTTCGTGCCCTGTTGGCGTCATTGCGTCGCTTCTTGGTGTCATTCGTAATGTCCTGCGGGGAATTCGACCTGCCGCTATTGTCGGCGGCGGTGCCCGGCAGTGTGAAGTATGTCCCGGCTGCGATCAGGCTCAGGCTCACCGCAGACACGGTTGCAACGACAACGTATTTCATGACGTGCATTTCCCTCCTACACGTGGGTTGGATTTCATCGCCCCAAGGCTGGCCAGGTCGTCGCCAACAGGCGCAAGGCCCGGCCGGCTTCGGCAGGGTGCGCCGCCCCCCGGCTGACCTGCCGAAATCGAGTACAGCGTGTCGTGGTGACGCGCCTTTGGCTGAACTGTGACGATGATTGGCTTATTTGCGTGCTTTATCTGGACGATCGGCGGATGGCGGACGGTCTGAGTTGGGCTGGGCCGACGCTTCGGATGTAGTCGCCAACTGGCATTACATTTTTTCAGCCTTGGGCTGCGCAAGCTTTATTGGTATCGATTACTAAGGACACCCAGTCTCACGCAAAATTCCAGGCCATGATCCCCCGTCAGCCGCAAATCGATACCTCGCCACCGGTCTCAGACGAAATCCGCAAGACGACGTGCTATATGTGCGCCTGCCGTTGCGGCATCAACGTGCATATGAAGAATGGCGAGGTTGCCTATATCGAGGGCAACCGGGACCATCCGGTCAATCGCGGCGTGCTCTGCGCCAAGGGCAGCGCCGGGATCATGCAGGTCACCGCGCCGTCGCGCCTCAGGGCGCCGCTGAAGCGGACCGGTCCGCGCGGCTCGGGCGAATTCAAGGAGATCTCCTGGGAGGAGGCGCTCGAGACGGCGGTTCAGTGGCTTGAGCCGATCCGCAAGTCGAACCCGGAAAAGCTCGCCTTCTTTACCGGCCGCGACCAGTCGCAATCCTTCACCAGCTTCTGGGCGCAGAATTTCGGCACCCAGAACTATGCTGCCCATGGCGGCTTCTGCTCGGTCAACATGGCGGCCGCCGGCATCTACACGATGGGCGGCGCGTTCTGGGAGTTCGGTCAGCCCGACTGGGAGTACACGAAGCTGTTCATGCTGTTCGGGGTCGCCGAGGACCATGACAGCAATCCGATCAAGATGGGGATCGGCCGGCTCAAGGCGCGCGGCGCCAAGGTGATCGGCGTCAACCCGATCCGCACCGGCTACAACGCGGTGGCGGATGAATGGGTCGGCATCACGCCGGGCACCGACGGCCTGTTCGTGATGGCGCTGATCCAGGAACTGCTGAAGGCCGGCAAGATCGACCTGGCCTATCTGTCGCAATTCACCAACGCGCCGGTACTGGTCGATTGCTCGGAAGGGCGGGCGACGAGCGGATTGTTCCTGCGCGACGACGCCGGCAAGGCGCTCGCCATTGACCGGGCGACGGGCAAGCCCGCGCCATTTGATCAGAAGGACGTCAAACCGGATCTGAACGGCAGTTTTGAGCGCGACGGCACCGTCTATCGCTCCGTCTTCCAGCTTCTCGTCGAGCGCTGCCTGGAGCCGCACTACGCCGCCGAGGCGGTCGCTGAGCGCTGCGGCGTCCCCGCCGAGCGGATACGCGCGATCGCCGCCGAAATCGCCCGCGTTGCCTTCGAGGAGGCCTTCAGCCTGCCCGTCGAATGGACGGATTTCCGGGGGCAGACGCATGCGGAGATGGTCGGCCGGCCGGTCAGCTTTCATGCCATGCGCGGCATCAGCGCCCATGCCAACGGCTTCCAGACCTGCCGGGCGCTGCACATCCTGCAGATCCTGCTCGGCACCGTCGAGGTGCCCGGCGGCTTCCGCTTCAAGCCGCCCTATCCAAAGCCCGTCGAGGCGCATCCCACCCCGCATAGCAAGTCGCTTCCCGACCGTCCGCTCGACGGACCGCATCTTGGTTTCCCGCGCGGGCCGGAGGATCTCGCCCTGCGCGAGGACGGGACGCCGGCGCGCATCGACAAGGCGTTTTCCTGGGAAAACCCGATGTCGGTGCACGGGCTGATGCACATGGTGATCGCCAATGCCCATGCCGGCGATCCCTATCGTGTCGATACGCTGTTTATGTACATGGCCAACATGGCCTGGAATTCGTCGATGAACACGGCCGGCGTCATGGAGATGCTGACCGACACGGACGAAAACGGCGACTACGTCATTCCGCGCATCATCTATTCGGACGCCTATTCCTCCGAGATGATCGCCTATGCCGACCTGATCCTGCCGGACACGACCTACCTGGAGCGGCATGACTGCATCAGCCTGCTTGACCGGCCGATCTGCGAGGCGGAGGCCGCCGCCGACGCGATCCGCTGGCCGGTGATCGAGCCGGATCGCGACGTCCGCGGCTTCCAGTCGGTGCTGATCGATCTCGCCAACCGGATGAAGCTGCCCGGCTTCACCGACGAGGACGGCAACGCCAAGTACACCGACTACGCCGACTACATCGTCAAGCACGAGCGCAAGCCGGGCGTCGGCCCGCTTGCAGGCTTTCGCGGCAATGGCTCCGAGACCGGCCGCGGCGCGCCGAACCCGCGGCAGCTTGACCGCTATATCGAGAATGGCGGGTTCTTCGTCGCGCATATCCCGCAAGGCGCTGATTACTACAAGCCATGGAACGCCGCCTATCAGGACTGGGCGGTCGGGCTTGGGCTGTTTGACGCGCCGCAGCCCTATCTGTTCCAGCTCTATGTCGAGCCGATGCGCAAGTTCCAGCTTGCCGCTGAGGGCCATGGCGACCGGCAGCCGCCCGATCATCTGCGCGAACGCATCAAGACGCGGATCGACCCGCTGCCGCTGTGGTATCCGGCGCAAGCCGAGGGTGATGAAGGGTATCCCATCCACGCGCTGACGCAGCGGCCGATGGCGATGTACCATAGCTGGGGCTCGCAGAATGCCTGGCTGCGGCAGATCCATGGGCGGAACCCGCTCTATCTGCCGACCGCGCTCTGGCGCCAGCACGGCTTCGAAGACGGCGATTGGGCGCGGGTGACCTCGCCGCATGGCGAGATCACCGTGCCGGTCGCCCATCACGGCGGGCTGAATGCGGAAACGGTGTGGACCTGGAACGCGATCGGCAAGCGCAAGGGCGCCTGGGCGCTGTCGGACGATGCACCCGAGGCGACCGAGGGCTTCCTGCTCAACCATCTGATCCACGAATTGCTGCCCGAACGTTCCGACGGTCAGCGCTGGGCCAATTCCGATCCGATCACCGGGCAGGCGGCCTGGTTCGACCTGAAGGTCCGGATCGAGAAGGTGGCGCCGCCCGCCGAGGCGCAGCCGGCCTTCGGGCCATTGAAATCCGTCGTAGGCGAGGGGCCGCCGATTCTGTCCCGCCACACGCGCGCGAATGGATCAGGCCGATGACAGCGCTTCCCGAAACGACCGACAAGAAGCTCGGCCTGGTGATCGATCTCGACACCTGCGTCGGCTGCCATGCCTGCGTGGTCGCCTGCAAGGGCTGGAACACCGAGAATTACGGCGCGCCCTTGAGCGATGTCGACCCGTATGGCGCCGATCCGGTCGGCAGTTTCCTCAACCGCGTCCATTCCTACGAGGTCGAGCCTGCGGACGGGCCGGCGCAGGTCGTCCATTTCCCGAAATCCTGTCTGCATTGCGAGGACGCGCCCTGCGTGACCGTCTGTCCGACCGGGGCAAGCTACAAGCGGGCCGAGGACGGGATCGTGCTGGTCGACGAAAGCGCCTGCATGGGCTGCGGGCTGTGCGCCTGGGCCTGTCCGTATGGTGCCCGCGAGATGGACCAGGTCGCCGGCATCATGAAGAAATGCACGCTGTGCGTGGACCGGATCTATAACGAGAACCTCGAAGAGGTCGACCGGGTGCCGGCCTGCGTGCGCACCTGTCCGGCGGGCGCCCGGCATTACGGTGATCTCGGCGATCCGGAAAGTGACGTCAGCAAGCTGGTCGCCGAGCGCGGCGGCATCGACCTGATGCCGGAGCAGGGGACGAAACCGGTCAACAAATACCTGCCGCCGCGCATCAAGGACAGGATCAGCAGGACGCAGGCGGCGCTCGAACCGGTTGCCGACAGTCCGGCCGGCCTGCTCGGTTGGATCGACAAGGCGCTGGAGAAACTCTGATGCATCCAGCACCCTCCGTCATTCTGTTCACGACCCTGTCGGGCCTCGGCTTCGGCCTGCTGGCCTTCCTCGGCATCGGCCAGCCGCCGGTCACCGGCTGGGTCGCCTTCGTGTTCTATGTCATCGCCTATGGCCTTGCCGTCGGCGGCCTGCTCGCCTCGACCTTCCATCTCGGCAACCGCAAGAACGCCATCAAGGCGTTCAGTCAGTGGCGCACGAGCTGGCTCAGCCGCGAGGCCTGGCTGTCGGTCTTCGCCCTCGTGGCGATGGGCATCTATGCTGCCGGGGCGGTATTCGCATCGGTCCTGATCCTGCCCATCGGGATCATCGGCGCCGCGCTGTCGGTCGCGACCGTCTATTCGACCTCGATGATCTATGCGCAGCTCAAGACCGTGCCGCGCTGGAACCAGCCGCTGACGCCGGTCCTGTTCCTCAGCCTGTCGCTTGCCGGCGGAGCGATGCTGGCGGGCGCGACGATGGTCGCGATCCCGCTGCTTGCGCTTGCCGGGGTGATCCAGCTTGCCTGGTGGTGGCAGGGTGACCGGCGGTTTGCCGAGGCCGGGTCTACGCTTGCGACCGCGACCGGGCTTGGCGCGATCGGCACGCCGCGCCAGTTCGAGCCGCCGCATACCGGCACCAACTACCTGATGAAGGAAATGGTCTTCGTCGTCGGCCGCAAGCATGCGCGCAAGCTCAGGACCATCGCGTTTGCCGCAATGATCGTGTTTCCCGTCCTGATGCTGCTCGTCTCCGGCGGCCATCTCGCGGCGGGCCTGGCGATCCTGTCGCATCTGGCCGGAACACTGATCTCCCGCTGGCTCTATTTCGCCGAGGCCGAGCATGTCGTCGGGCTCTATTACGGTGCGCGGTAGGACTTTATTCCGTTAACGTGCGAAGAGGTGCGCGCGGCCGAATTCGGGATGCGTCAGGCCGAGTGTCGATATTTCACCGTCGGCGGAGATGAACCGGGCGTCGAGCCTGATATCCTTAGTCGTGCCAATCAGCGTCACGCCGATCCGGCTTTCGCCATCCGGGCGCATGAGGCCAAAACGTTCCGAGCCGCTATAGCGCATCGGCAGGTCGGCGCGGATGCCCGGTTGCGCATCCGGATCAAACGAGATCGCCGTCAGATCCGCCGCGAGCCCTTCGCCGGTTGCCTTAAGAAGCGATTCCTTCAGCGTCCAGATATCCAGAAAGGGCTGCTTGCGGCCATCCGGTGCCAGAGCGGCAAGGCGAGCGCGCTCGGCACCCGAACAGGTGTTCCGGGCAAGCTCATCGACTTCGACGCTGCGCCGGTCGGTTTCCGCGTCGATCCCGATATCGCCGTTCTCGACGATGGCGCAGGCGACAAGACCGGTCGTGTGCGTGATGTTGACGTCGGGCGTGACCGGACCGGAAAGTATGGGTTTGTGCAGTTTCTCCTGCGCAAGCGTCCAGTCGCTGGTCTGCGTTCCCGGGTAACTCTCGCAGAGCGTGCGCCGCAGCAGGGCGTGTGCGGCGGCGAAGTCGCGGCGGTCGACCGGACGCAGGAACCGGGCGTAGCGTGCCCGTTCCTCCGCCGACAGGATGGCCAGGTCAGATTCGATAACATCGGTCGAGTGCCGCGTCGTGTCGACGGCGCGTATGGTCAGTCTGGTCTGCATTCGTATTCCGCTGTCACGGCGCTAGAACCCTAGCAGCAGGCCCGGCAGATAGAGAACGATTTGCGGGAAGGCGATCAGTCCGGCAATCGTCAGCGCGTCGGCGACGAAGAAAGGCGAGGCGCCGCGAAAGACGTCCTGGACCGAGATATCGCTGCGGACGCCGGCGACGACGAAGCAGTTCAGGCCGATCGGCGGCGTGATCAGACAGAGCTCGGCCATCTTCACGACGATGATGCCGAACCAGATCGCGCAGCCGGTCGCCGTCATGCCGAAGGCGCTTTCCTCGACCGTGACATACGGCCCGCCATTGAGCGCGATGACGGCGGGAAACACCACCGGCAGGGTCAGTAGCAGCATGCCGATCGCGTCCATGAACATACCCAGCACCGCATAGGCGAGCAGGATCAGGATCAGCGTCAGCATCGGGCTCTGGTCGAGCGTGCCGATCCAGTCGGAAAACAGGCCGGGCAGGTCGGCGAAGCCTAAGAACCGCACATAGATCAGCACGCCCCAGATGATCGAGAAGATCATCACCGAGAGCTTGGCCGTTTCCAGCAGTGCCGCGCGCAGTTGCGGCCAGCGCATGCCGCGATAGACGGCCATGATGAACACCACGAAGGCGCCGAGCGCGCCGCCCTCGGTCGGCGTGCCCCAGGCATCGCCGCCGAAGGGGTTGTAGATGAAGAAGATGATGATCACGACGACGAAGATGATCGGCATCGCGCCGGGCAGGGCGGCAAAGCGCTGGCCCCAGGAAAAGCCGCCGACCGGCGGCCCGAAGCCCTTGATCGTCAGGGCAAGGCCAATCACCAGGCCGCCATAGACGAGCGCCGAAAACGCACCGGGCAGGAAGCCCGCCAGCAGAAGCGCGCCGACATCCTGTTCGACAATGATGGCGTAGATCACCAGGATCGCCGATGGCGGGATCAGCGAGGCGAGCGTACCGGCCGACGCAACGACGCCGGCGGCGAAGCGCTTGTCGTAGCCCGCCTTCAGCATCTCGGGGATGGCGATGCGGGCGAAGACGGCCGATGTCGCCACCGAGGCGCCGGAGACCGCGGCGAAGCCGGCAGTGGCGAAAACCGTCGAGACGCCGAGCCCGCCCGGCAGCCAGCCGACCCAGCGCTTGGCCGCCTCGAACAGCGCCTTTGTCAGGCCGGCGTGATAGGCCAGATAGCCGATCAGGATGAAGGTCGGGATCAGGCTGAGCGCCTGCGAGGCGATCTTGGAATGGGGTACCTGGCCGGCGGTCTTGGTCGCGACCGTCAGCGCCCAGACGAATTGCGAGGGGTCGTAGCCTTTCTTGGCCCAGAAGATCCAGATCAGGCCGACGAGACCGGCAAGCGCGGCTGCGAAGGCGACGCGCATGCCGATGACGACGAGGACGAGCAGGAAGCCGGTAACGGCAAGGCCGATTTCGATCGTGTCCATCAGCCCCGCCCGCCTTCATCCGATACGGTTGCCGCCTCGCGAGCCGCGACCGTCGCCGCGTCCTCGATCAGCGGTACGGCGACCGGCTCGCGCGTGCCCGATATGATCGCGCCGCCATAGGCCCATAGCTGCAGGATCAGCCGCAGCGACAGGACGAAGAAGGCGATCGGCGCGAGCAGCTTGGCCGGCCACAGCGGCAGGCCGATATCCATCGAACTGTCATTCGACCACCATGGCGCATCGAAGCTGAAGCTGCGCTCGAAATGGGCATAGGAGCCCCAGGTCAGCAGCAGCATCAGGATCAGCATCGCCAGGACGGAGACGAATTCGGCGACCCACAGCGCGCGGCCGCGCAATTGGCCGATGACGATGTCCATGCGGATATGGCCGCCGAGCCGCTGGCAATAGGCGATGCCCAGGAAGGCGATCAGCGGCATGGCCTGCTCGATCCAGTCGACATAGCCGGGCAGCGGCTGGTTGAACATATTGCGGCCGCCGACGCTGGTCACCGCCAGCAGCATCAGCGAGAACACGGCAAGGCCGCTCAGCAGCGCCAGCAGCGTCTCGAGCCGGAACAGCGCCCGGTCGAGCCGGCTCAGCAGGCTGTGATCGGTCAGGACGGAGGAGGGGGTCGCCATCGGTTCGCCCGAAGGGTTCGGATCCCCGCGCGGGTTTGCGCGTCGAGGATCCTGTTTACCGGCCGGCGGGGCCTATTGCTGCGTGACCGAGGTGACGATCTCGTAGAGTTCCTTGGCGGGCAGGCCGCGCTTTTCGTTTTCCTCGATCCAGGCGGCGGCGGCCGGGCCGGCGACGGCGTCCTTGAAGGCGGCGATCTCGTCGTCGGAATAGGTCACCGTGGCGATGCCCTTTTCCTCAAGCTTCGGGCCCCAGGCGGCCATCGTGGCATTGTTGTAGTTGTCGACATAATGGGCGAGCGCCTCGTCGATCGAGCCGAGCAGGGCGTCGCGCTCCGCGTCGGTGAGGGCGTTCAGCGCGTCAGTGTTGACGACGACCGGGCAGTTCACCGTGCCAGGATTGAGGTTGGTGGTCCACCAGTCGGCGTTCTCGACGGTACCGAAGGCCATGTGGGCGTGCGGGGCGAAGGCGACCGCCTTGACGACGCCGCTGTCGAGCGCCTGGCGCACCTCGGTTGCCGACATCGAGGTGGGAACGGCGCCGACCGCGCTCATCGCAGCGCCGATGCCGCCGGTCGCGCGCACGTTCAGGCCCTTGAAACCGGCGAGCGTCTCGGGCGCGTCGCCGACGCCGATGATGTTGTATTGCGGCATCGGTGAGGGCATCAGCAGCGTCGCGTTCCAGCGGCCGAGATCCTTGACGACGGCGGGATGCTGGTAGACCGCCTTGGAGACGGCGATCTCCTGGTCCAGATCCTTGACACCGAGGAACGGCAGCTCCAGGACGGTGATCGACGGGTTCTTGTCGGGGTGATAGCCAGCGCAGAACTGCGCCATCTCGAAGGCGCCGATGGAAATGCCGTCGAGGTTCTCCCTGTTGCTCGACAGGCCGCCATAGGACAGGTTGAGCGTGAACTCGCCGCCGGTCTTCTCGGAGACCAGTTCGGCCAGTTTCTCGACATGCTCGGTAAAGGCGCGGCGCTTGCCCCACAGCGACACGTTCCATTCGGTGGCGGCAGCCTCGCCGACGAACATGGCGGACAGGCCCACAAGCAAGGCCGTCTTGAGCGTGGTCTTCATGATAGTCCTCCCCTTGAAAGGTATTCTCACCCTTGAAAATCTTTCTGAAAAGGATGGTAGCAAGCGCGCGGGAGGGTGCCTACGAAGAAAATCGCCAGTTGGGGCGGGGCCGGATTGCGGGATTCCGCAGAACCGCTAAAGGAAGTCTTCCTTCTGCAGGCCCAGCTTGACGATCTTCTCGTTCAGCGTGCGGCGGCCGATGCCGAGTGCCTCGGCGACGGCGTCCATGCGGCCCTGATGGGCCGAGATGGCCTTGCCGATCAGTTGCCGTTCGAAGGCGGCGACGGCCTCGCGCAGCGTATCGGGGATCTCGGTTGCGGCATCGTCGCGGGCGATCGCCTCGGCGACCGAGCCGCGGCCGCGCCGGGCAGCCAGGATGCGGCGCTCGGCGACATGGCGCATTTCGCGGACATTGCCCGGCCAGTCATGGGCGAGCAGGGCGGCCATGTCGTCGGCGGTCTGGTCGGGAGCCGCGATCTCGTGCGTTTGCGCGCTGAGCCCCAGAAAGTGCTGGAACAGCAGCGGAATGTCCTCGCGGCGCGCCCGCAGCGGGGCGAGCGTCAGGACGATCGCGTTCAGCCGGAACAGAAGGTCGCCGCGCAGGCGACCCTCGCCGACGGCGATCTCCAGGTCCTCGTTGGTGGCCGAAACGATGCGCAGGTCGACCCTGACCGCGGTTTCCGAGCCGACCGGCGTCACTTCCCGGTCTTCGATGGCGCGCAGCATCTTGGCCTGGGTTTCCAGCGGCCAGGCGCCGATCTCGTCGAGGAACAGGGTTCCGCCGTCGGCCGACTGGACCAGCCCCTTGGGGCCGCCGACGGCGCCGAACAGGATCGTCTCCGCCTGGGACAGGGGGATCGCGGCGCAGTTTACCGGAATGAAGGGGGCGGCGGCACGCGCCGATAAGTCATGCAGAGCGCGGGCGACGAGTTCCTTGCCGGTGCCGGTCTCGCCGAGCACGAGGATATTGGCATCTGTGTCGCTTAGGTCGACGATCTCCTCGCGCAGGTCGCGGGTCGACTGGCTCTGGCCGATCAGGATACGGTCGAGGCCGGCAAGCGCGCTTAAGCGGGATTTCAGCCGGCGGGTGTCCTGGCGCAGGCGGAACTGCTCGGCGGCATGCTGCAGGATGGTCAGCAGGCGGCGGGGGTCGAAGGGCTTTTCCAGGAAGGAGTAGGCGCCGCGCTGCATGGCGTCGACGGCCATTGGAATATCGCCATGGGCGGAGATCAGTACGACCGGCGGGGCGTCGGTTTCCTGCAGGCTGTCGAGCAGGTCGAGACCCGACAGGCCCGGCATGCGGACGTCGGAGATGATCACGTCGGGCGCGAACGGCGCGCGTTCGGAGGCGAGCATATCGGCGCGCGGCAGGTCCATCGCCTGCCAGCCGGCGGCTTCGAGAAGCTGCAGCAGCGATTGCCGGATCTCGCGATCGTCATCGATGATGATCGCCCTGAGCCGCGACTGGCCCCGGCGCGTCACGGCGTGTCGGCCTTGCCGGAAACGGGGAGGGTGACGGTGAACTCGGCGCCGTGGCCGGCAGTCGCCCGGGAGCGGGTCACGTCGCCGTCGCCCCGGGTCGCCGCCTTCAGGATGCCGTTGTGCTCGCGGATGATCGCGGCCGAGATGGCAAGGCCAAGCCCCATTCCCTCGCCGGAGGCGCGGGTGGTGTGGAAGGGTTCTTGCATACGTTCGATCGTCTGGCCATTCAGCCCGTGACCGGTGTCGCGGACGGTGATGAAGGCGGTTTCGCTATTCCCCGCGACGATGATCTCCAGCTTCCGCTCGCCGCTTTCGCGGACCGCCGCAATGGCGTTGCGCAAAAGGTTGACGATAACCTGCTCCAGCCGCAATTCGTTGCCGGTCACGAAGACGCCGCCATCGGGCGCGGTGACGGCGAGGTCGATCGCATGGCGCTGCAGATCGTGGACGACAAGGTCGGCCGCGTTCCTGGCGACCGCAACGAGATCGATCCGCCGCATCGGTTCGTTGCCGGGGCTGGCGAAGAACCGCAATTGCCTGGCGATCCCCTCCATGCGGTCGAGAATGGGGCTGAGCGACTTCGTCAGCGGGCTAGTTTTGCCGGCGATTTCCTCAGCCGTCAGATAATTGCGCATCGCCGAGATCGGCTGACCGAGTTCATGGGTGACCGAGGCCGACAACTGGCCGAGCGCGGCAAGCTTCGAGGTGCGTTCGAGATCCTGCTGGGCCTGTTCGAGCTGCCGATTCACCGCCTCCAGCTTGCGCCGGTCGGATTGCGAGGCAAGCAGGGCCGCCCGCATGCGTTCGGCGCGAATGTAAAGCAGTAGCGCGGACAGGAGCGCGACGACGATGACGGCGGTGATGATGGCAAGCCAGGCGCGTTCGCGCGCCTGGCTGCGCGTCGACAACAGATGCAGCGTCCAGCCGGTGATCGAAATGGGCGTCGCCACGTGCTGATAGGCGGTGCCGTCGAGTTCGACGCTGTTGTCGCGGGCGATTTCCCAGTTCAGCGGCGTCAACGGCTCCAGGGCGAACTGGCGCTCGGCGGCGATTTCGGCCATGCGTTCGGCGGCGATCGGAACGAGCGTGCGGTATCTCAGTCGTGGCTCGGCCGACAGCAGCACGACGCCGTCCGGATTGGATACGAAGACGGTCTCGCCAGCCACCGTCCAGGTCTCGATCAGCGGCGACAGGTCGATCTTCACCGCGATGACGCCGACGATGTGACCGATATGCGAGCGCACCGGCTCGGCCAGGAAATAGCCGGGACGGCCGGTGGTCGCGCCGATTGCGAAGAATTCGCCGCGCCCGCCGGCAAGCGCTTCCTGGAAATAGGGGCGGAAGCCGTAGTTCTCGCCGAGGAATGTCAGCGGATCGGCGTGGTTGGAGGCGGCCAGCGTCAGGCCGTCGCGGTTCATCAGATAAACCGCCTCGACGCGGGTGTCCTCGGCGATGCGCGCAAGCCGCCGGTTGATGCGGTCGACATTGACGCCGAACAGGGCGCCGGCGATCTGCGGGTCTTCGGACAGGACGAGCGGCAGATGGCGGTAGCGCTCCAGCGCGTCGGTCAGCGTCGTCTGATAGAGCGCGCTGCGATTGCGCACCTGCTGGATCTCCAGCTCCTGGAAATAGGCATAGGCGACCGTATAGAGCCCGAAGATCGCCGCGGCCACGATCACCGCGAAGAGGACAAGCCACACCATGACCGCCCGACCATGGGGCATCGTTTCCCGAATTCGGTCGCTGACCGCTGCCAAGATCACCTCACATCATTCCTGTCCGGCAGCCGCGTCGGGTCCGGTGGGCGGAGAATGCGTAGAGAATAGAACGGTGTGATCCGCCGGTCATCTCCCCATTTTCGAGATTTTCTGCGCCGGTTTCGCGACAGACCCGGCTATCTGGCTCGCAGCCCGGTCCGTCAAGGATTCTCATTGACGGACCGGGTCGCCGATAGCCTATAGTTTCCGCGATACCGGCGTTCCGGCCGTCTTTTGCCGGCGTTCCAATGATTTTTTAAGCCGTTTCATATGATGCCACAGTATAACCCATCGGCGCGCGCAGAACATGATGGCGGCGGGACATCGAAATCTGCACCGGTCCGCCAAGCCGGACGGATTTTCGTCGCCGCGATCTCGGTCTTGTCGGCCGCGCTCGTCATGGCCGCCGCCATGATATGGATCGAGGCGCCGCGCGGCGACGACGGCTTTCCCACCCAACGGGTGCTCTACGCCGTGGCGCTGCTCTCGATCGGCGGCATGCTGCTCGATCTTGCCGACGGGGCCTGCGCGCGTCTCCTGAACGTTGCGAGTTCGTTCGGCCGGTTTCTCGATCTGTTCTGCGATGTCGCGGCCAATACCCTGCCGCCGCTCGCCATCCTCGTGCTTCTGCCGGTCGAATTCGGCGGGCAGCCAGTGCCGCGGGCGATCGTGTGGGGTGTTTCGCTGTTGTATCTGGCGGCCGTTCTCGTGCATTACGCCCAGGTCGCGACGCGGCAACTTGCGGAGCGGACGACCCGTTTTTCGCGCTACCGGACGCTGCCGGTAACCGTCGTGCCGGTGTTCCTGGCCGGCTGGCTGCTGGCCTGTGTCTGCGACACTCCGGTGCCGGGCGGGGACGCAACCATCGCCGAGATCGCCCGCGCCAACACCGCGATCGTCACGGGGATGTTTGCCTTGGGTGCCATACTCGTGTCGGTCCCCTTGCGCTATCCGCGCATTCCCGAATTCGCTCTCGACCTTTATTTCCCATGGCACTTTATCGGGGTGGCCATTCTGCTGTTGGCGCCGGAACTGATCATTGCCGCGATCGTGGCGGTATATACCGCTTCGCCGGCCCTGGCGTGGGCGCGGCTGGCGCCGTCCTGGCATGATCATGCTGCGGCGCGCCAGACCCCGGACCCTCGGTGATCGGTGGCTGGCACCGCGAAGCACTGCCAAAAGTGCCGATATCGCCCGGGCCGGGGCGTGAGGGTGTTGATTCCGCCACGCCGCCAACCGCTTGCCGTTACGTTGGCTGGACGTCGCCGCGATAAACTGATCAAATGCAGTCGAGCGCATCTCATAAGCGCCGCAATGTATTGTCGCAAACTCCGTCAGATTTCCTAGGGCGAATTCAGTGTCGCTTCAGATTACAGAAAAACGCGATGGCAAGATTCGGATCGTCTACCTGGCGGGAATGGTGGATTCCTCCAGCGCCGATGTGCTGACGGCCAGCCTTACAAAGGGCGCCCCCGGGGGTGGGGTCGGCTCGGGTGGGTCCGGCTCGGGCGGTTCCTCCGTGGGTGGGGATGGCGCCGAGATCGAAAAGGTCATCGTCGATATCGCCCAGCTGATCTACATCACCAGCGCCGGCTTCCGGTCGCTGCTGATCGCCCACCGGGAATTTTCCGCCTGCGACTGCGAGTTTGCCCTGTCGGGCGTTCGGGGCGATTTCGTAACCCTTTTCAACATGTCCGGTTTCGGCCGGATCTTTAGGATCTTCGATCGCATCGAGGATGCGATCGCCGCATGATCCAGCGCCGCTGGAATTGATTTTGAGGTTTTGACGTTCGTTTCACATAAGACCGCCTGGAGGCAGTCGTTTCATGACCACCATCTTGATAGTCGAAGACAATGAGATGAACCGCGACATGCTCGGGCGACGGCTGAAGCGGCGCGGGTTCGAGATCGTGCTCGCCGTGGACGGACGCGATGGCGTCTATGCGGCGTCCAATCTCAAGCCGGATCTCATTTTGATGGATATGAGCCTGCCGGTCATGGACGGCTGGGCGGCGACCCGGGAATTGAAGGGGCAACCGGATACGGCGGGCATCCCGATCATCGCGCTGACCGCGCATGCCATGATCGGGGACAAGGAGAAGGCGCTCGACGCCGGCTGCGACGACTACGACACCAAGCCGATCGAGCTGGACCGGCTGCTTTCGAAGATCGGAAACCTGTTGGAGTCGATGGATGACCGCTGATACGGATATGGACCCGCCGGTGGACGCGGTCCCCGCGCTGGAAGAGACCATGGATTCGCCCGCGCTCGATGCGGAGGGCCTGCAACGGCTGCGTCACGATCTGCGCACGCCCATCAATGCGATCGTCGGCTATTCCGAGTTGCTCGTCGAGGAAGTCGAATCCCATCCCGATTCCAGCATTGGCGAGCGTCTGCAGAGCGTTCGCGACACGGCGGATACGCTGCTGGCGCTTGTCGACAAATACGTGCGCGGCGATGCCCTGCCGGAGGCGTTGCTGCGGCTTGACGGCGAACTGCGTCCGCATGTCGAGGTGGTGGCCGATGTGATGGCCGAGGTCAGGACCGCTCTCGAGCGCTCGAAGGCCTCCGCGCCTCTTGCCGATGTCCGAAAGATTGAATCGGCGGCCGGCTGGATGATCGAGGTGCTCGGTACCGCCATCCCGAGGCCGCAACCGCCTGAGGAGCCGCCCGATGAGGAGGGCGGGGAGCTGTCCGAGGAGCGGGAACCGGTGGCGGAAGAGGGTGAAGCGACGGAAGAGGGCGGAGCGGCTGATTTGTACCAGACCGAACCGTCCGCCGCGCGCCGTGCGGCTGTCGCCGAACTGGCAAAGGCCGACGTCGCCAAGGAGGTGCTGATCGGCCGGATACTCGTCGTCGACGACAATCCGGACAATCGCGAGGTGCTGGCGCGCCGGCTGCGCGACAAGGGGCACAAGGTCGTGCTGGCCGGCGGCGGCCGGGAAGCGATCCAGCTTTTGTCCGAGGACACCTATGATGTCGTCCTTCTCGACATCATCATGCCCGAGGTCGGCGGCTATGACGTCTTGCGGTGGCTTCGCGGCAACGAACTGATCGACCACACGGATGTCATCATGATCTCCGCGCTCGATGATCTGGACTCCGTCGTCCATTGCATCAACCTGGGCGCGGTCGACCATCTGCCGAAACCGTTCAATCCGGTCATTCTGAACGCCCGCATTCAGGCCTGCCTGCAGAAGAAGCAGCTGCGCGACGAGGCGCTGACCTATCTCGCGCAGATCGAAAAGGAACTGAAGACCGCGCGCGAGCTTCAGCTCGGAATGGTTCCCACGCAGTTCTGCGATCCGGACCATTCCGACAAGGTGACGCTCTATGCCAGCCTGGCGCCGGCGCACCGGGTCGGCGGCGATTTCTATGATTTCTTCTTTTCCGATGACGGGCGGCTGTTCTTCGTGATCGGCGATGTCGCCGGAAAGGGGATACCGGCCGCCTTGAACATGGCGCGGACCAAGACCTTGTTCCGGATGATCGCGGCGCCCGAACGGCTTGACGACCTGACCGATGCCGGCAAGCTTCTGTCGCGCATCAACGACGAACTGGCCAGCGACAACCCGACGATGACCTTCGTGACGGCCCTCATCGGCATCCTGGATACCGAAAGCGGGACGGTGCAGCTTGCCACCGCCGGCCATCTGCGCCCGCTACGGCTTTCGCCGCAGGCCGGCGCGCGTCCGAGCAATGTCGTCCTCGAACCGGGCATACCGCTCGGGCTGGAGGTCGGTTTCGCCTACCAGACCGAAACGCAGCAGCTTCAGCCCGGCGATGGCCTGTTGCTGATCACGGACGGCGTCGTCGATACGATGAACACATCCGAAACGTTCTTCGGCGAGGAGCGCCTGCACGACACGCTCTCGGTGATGGCCGACAGGACGCCGCTGAATGTCATTCGGACGATGCGTTCGGTGCTAGCCGACTTCAGCGAAGGCCAGGATCAGTTCGATGACGTGACGATGTTCGCGATCTGCTATCGGCAGATCACTTAGGAACGCAGGCGGGGAGGAGAAGCGGCGGACATTCCGGTCGGGGCCGCCTGGCGGACCTGGGTGGTTGCGTAGTCCGCCGCAGGCGGGGCGACTGGCGGTCTATCGATTATGGACGACACCCGGACAGCGCGGTTGACGATCCAGAACTCGGCCGAAGGGATCGGCCGGGCACTCAGGTGGGTGGAAGCGTTTTGCGAGCGGCATGCGCTTGGCAATCAGGTCGTATCCGGTCTGTGCGTGCCGCTCGACGAACTGTTGCGCAACACGATTTCCTACGGCTACGCATGCGATGGGCCACACAGGATCGACATCGCGCTTGAGCTTGAGGAGACCCGGATAACGGTCAGCATCACAGATGACGCGCGGCCGTTCGACCCTACCGATCCGAACGCGGCCCCGAGCGCGGGCCGTGGCCTTGAAACGCCGGCGACGTCCGGCGGGCTGGGATTGCATTTCGTCCGTCATCTGGCCGATGGACTGACCTATGTCCGCGAAGACGGACACAACAAGACGACCGTGATGAAATCGATCGACCGCCCGTCGCGTAACGGTCCGCGCGACCAGATGTCCGCCAGCCGGTAGGACGTGGTTTTCGCCGTTGACGATTGGCCCTGAAGGAGCGGAATTGACTTTCGCATCCTGTGTTGATCAACTGGCAAAATAAAATCGAAAAGACTCTGAATAACAAAAACATATCGTTCCAAATGGTCCTTGCGGTTGCCGGGGGCCTTGGTAGACGGAATGGGATGGGGCATGCAGACGTCTTTGGGCGCACCGGGATCGGTGACCGGATTCTTTACATTGTTTCGACCGGTTTCTTTCAACTCCGACAAACGCCCATGCCGCGCCCGCCGGGTCTTCGCGGCGGCCATCGGGGCGCTTGTATTAGGCCTCGGAGCTTCGGAGGCATCGGCGCAGAGTGTCGAGGTCACCGCATCCCCGGTCTCCTTCAGTTCGGCGGGCCAGACGGTTACGCTGAGCTATCTGTTCAAGTCGGGCGTCTTCGTCATCGATTCCTTTTCGGTCACCAGCAACCTCCCGGGCGTGGCCGTCTCCTGTCCGGTGAGCAGCCTGCCGATCAGCAGTCAGACCACCTGCACGGCGACCTACACCGTTACGTCCGGCAATATCAGCGCCGGCTCCTTCACCGAGCAGGCGGCATATGTTGCCGTGAGCGACAACGGAACGGATCTGTCCGGCGCCAGCCTGCCGCTGACCGTGCTCTATGACTTTGCGACCGCGACGAGGCTCACCACCTCCGGCAGTCCTTCCATTTTCGGGCAGTCCGTCGATTTCACCGCGACCGTGAGGTCGAACAATGGCGGCACGCCAACCGGCAACGTTGTCTTTTCCGACACCAACGGCATGCTGGACACGATCGCACTGGATTTCGCCGGCAAGGCGGTTTTCACGACATCGACGCTGCCGGTCGGCTCGCATGACATCACCGCCGCCTATCAGGGCGACGGCACCTATCAGGCAAGCGTGTCGGCTCCGCGCCGGCAGGTCGTGAACAAGGCGAATGCCGCGGCCGGCCTGAATTTCCCCGTCTCCATCGTCGTGGGAACGCCCGTTGATCTCCAGGCGATACTGTCCGGCAATAACGGTACGCCGACCGGCCAGGTTACCTTCAAGGACGACGGATCCGTACTTGCAACGAAGACGCTCGATTCATCGGGTCGGGCGACACTGACGGTATCCGATTTCACGGTCGGCGATCACACGATCTCCTTCGACTATTCCGGGGATTCGACCTACAAGGCGCGGAGCTTTACCGGCTCCCCGAAGCTGACGGTCGAGAAGGCGGATCCAAGTGTCCGGATCCGCAGTTCGCTCAACCCGAGCATGCTTGGCGAAGAGGTCACCTTCAAGGCGCTCGTGGGTGGCGCGAGCGGTGGCGCGCCCACCGGAACGGTCGATTTCAGCAATGGCACGGACCCGCTCGGGACTGTCCCGGTCCGGGTTCTCGGCGCCCCGGCGACGATGACCACCGGCGGCAGCCACACCTGCGCCCTGACGTCCGTCGGTGGTGTCGAGTGCTGGGGTTTGAATAATTTCGGCCAGGTCGGGGACGGCACGAAGCAAAATCGCCTTGCTCCGCAGGAGATCGCCGGCCTGTCGAGCGGCGTCGTTTCCATTGTCGGAGGCGGCAATCACACTTGTGCGCTGACGAGTGCCGGCGGCGTTCAATGCTGGGGCGCGAACGCGTCCGGCCAGCTTGGCGACGGGACGTTTGTCGACAGGACAACGCCGACCGATGTCGTTGGTCTGTCAAGCGGCGTGAAGGCGCTCTTCGGCGGCGTTGTCCACACCTGCGCGCTGATGGCGGCGGGCGGCGCCAAATGCTGGGGGGCGAACCTGGACGGCCAGTTGGGCGACGGGACGAAGACGACATCGCCGATCCCGGTCGATGTTGTCGGTCTGGCGGCCAAAACGAAGACGCTCGTAGCCGGATTGGCGCATAGCTGTGCGCTCTCGACCGGCGGCGGCGTCCAGTGCTGGGGCAGCAATGTCTATGGCCAGATCGGCGATGGAACGAACACTCAGAGGTCGACCCCGACCGATGTCGTCGGGTTGATCAGCGGCGTTTCGGCCCTGTACTCGGCGAGCAGCCACACTTGTGCGCTGATGACGGGAGGTGGCGCCAAGTGCTGGGGGAAGAACACGTGGGGCAATCTTGGCGACGGTACGCAGGTAGACCGTTCGACACCCGTCGATGTTGTGGGTCCGCCGGATCTCGCGGCGATCTTTACCGGACACGAACATAGCTGCGCGCTGACCGCGTCCGGCGGCGCGAAATGCTGGGGCTTCAACAATTACGGCCAGGTCGGCGACGACACCGTCATGTTTCGCACGACCCCGGTTGACGTGAGCGGCCTTGCAAGCGGCGTCGTGACGATCGAAGGGGGCATTCATCACACCTGCGCTGTGACCGGAATGGGCGCGGTTCAGTGTTGGGGCCGCAATGCCTATGGCGCGTTGGGCGACGGGACCGACACCAACCGCAGGACTCCTGGCGAGGTCGAGGGCTTCGGTCCCTATCAGGCGCTGGTCTATGGCACGGCCGAGTTCAGCACCGCGGACCTGTCCGTCGGGACCCATCCGGTCAAGGCGGCCTATTCCGGCAGCGGCAACCATCACGCCGCGACATCGGATGCGCTGAGCCAGCAGGTCGACAAGGCGCAGACGGCGACGGCGGTCGCGTCCTCGGACACGACAACCGTGTTTGGCGAGGAGGTGACGTTCACCGCGACGCTCACATCAGGCGGCGGCACGCCGCAGGGCGACGTGACCTTCCTGGACGGCACGACGCCGCTGGGGACGGTGCCCTTGGCAAACGGCACGGCGGATCTGACGACCGGCGCCCTCAGCCGGGCAACGCATCAGATGACGGCGGTTTACTCCGGCAATGAAAATTTCCTCGCCTCGACCTCCGATCCGCTTAAGCAGGTCGTAGAAAGGGGTGATACGTCGACGGCACTTGCCTCGACCGGGAATACGGTTACCGGTCAACAGGTGACGTTTACGGCGACGGTTAGCGTCGACTCGCCGGCCGCGGGCACGCCGACCGGCACGGTCAGCTTCTATGCCGACGGGGCCAAACTGGGCACAACCGGCGTCTCGGCCAGCGGCAGCGCAAGTCTTGCCGTCTCGGACCTGCCGGTCGGCGGCCACACGGTCACCGCCGAGTATGACGGCGACGGCAACTTCAACACATCCCGGTCCGCTGATCTGGCTCATGTCGTCGATCCGGGCAAAACCAGGACGGTGCTGTCGTCGGGCGGTAACACGGTGTTTGGGGAACAGGCAACCTTCAAGATCAAATTGGCCGCGATGTCCCCGGCGGTGGGGACCCCGACCGGAAGGGTGGTCTTGTTCGCAGGCACGATAAAGCTGGGATCCGCCCGGCTCGACGCCGGCAAGGCGACGTTCAGGTCCGCCAAGCTCGCCACCGGCAAATATCGCATCGTGGCCGAATACAGAGGCGATGACGGCTTTGCGGCGAGCACGTCCGGCAGCCGGCCGCATACCGTCAGAAAGGGCAAAACGGCCGTGAAGTTGAAGAGCAGCGCGCCGGCAGCGCCGGACGGACCGTCCGATACGCACCCGGGCGCGCTTCCCGGCGAGGACATCGTTTTTTCGGTCAAGGTGAAACCGCGGTCGCCGGCGGCCGGCACGCCGGACGGTGTGGTGGAGCTGCGGCATGGCGGCGCGGTCGTCGAGACCGCAGAGCTTGATGGCGGTGTTGCCGCCTTCACGCGCGCCTTCGAAACCGGCGATCACATGATTGCGATTGCCTATGGCGGATCGGCTTCGTGGAAATCGGCGTCTTCGGACGACCTGATGCTCACGATCGATCCGCGTGCCAGGGAGTTCCAGGTCAACACGACGGTCAAGCAGGCGCAGCAAGGCGCCGCCGTTGCCGGCCTTGATGACGGCACGTTCGTAGCGGTCTGGTCGTCCAGTGGACAGGACGGATCGGGCCGCAGCCTGCATATGCAGCGTTTCAAGAAGACCGCGAGCGGCAAGGTGAAGAAGTCGGGCAAGGAGGCGCAGGTCAATTCCCATACACCCGGCGACCAGAGGGACGGCGTGGTCGTCGGCGTCAAGAAGGCGAGCTGGTTCGCGGCCTGGGAATCGGTCGATCAGGACGCCGCCTCGCTCGGCGAGGACCAGTCGACGGGCATCTATATGCAGCGCTATCGGGCGAACGGAAAGCCGAACGGTGGCGAGATGCGGGTCAATGTGGAAACGATGCTCGACCAGACCGATGTCGCGCTTGCCGGCCTTGGCGGCAAGGCTATGGCGGCGGCCTGGGTATCGCAGGATCAGGATGGCGACGGGACCGGCATCTACGCGCGGCTTTTCAAGGCCGACGGGACGCCGAAAACCGGCGATATCCAGGTCAATGACGATGTCTCGGGCGATCAGGCCGATCCGGCGATCGCCGGCCTTTCAGGCGGCGGCGTCGCCGTCGCCTTCAGGACACCCGACGCGGACGGGACGGGCATCGCCATGCGCCTCTTCGACAAATCGGGCAAGGCGAAGGGCAAGATGAAACGAGTCAACACCGAGACCGCCGAAGACCAGACCGAGCCCGCGATCGCGAGCCTTAAGAACGGCGACTTCATCGTGTCTTGGAGCTCTCACGCACAGGATGGCTCGCAGACCGGGATCTTCGCCCAGCGCTTCAATGCCAAGGGCAAGGCGCGGGGCGGTGAAATCCAGGTCAACACGACGACCGAAATGGCGCAGGCGCAATCGCATATCACGGCGCTTGCCGATGGCGGGTTCCTGGTCGCCTGGCATTCGCAGGACCAGGACGGCAGCGGGTTCGGTATTTATGCCCAGCGCTTTACCGCCAAGGGCAAGGCGAAGGGCGTCGAGTTCCGCGTCAACCAGACGGTGAAACACGATCAGGCAGAGCCCGCGCTGACGACGCTGCCGGATGGCTCCGTCATCGCCGCCTGGACGTCCGACAAGCAGGATGGCGCCAAAGACGGCATCTTCGGCATCAAGCTCGATTTCGCCGACGCGGTTGGCGATGCGGTTGCCGGCCGGGCGCAATAGGAGACGACAGGACAATCGGATCCGGCTCGCGCCCGTGTTCCTCGGCCGCATCGTTTAGTCGATGCGATATCCGCTACCTTCATGAGACACGGTTGGATACGTCCGTCCGGGCGTATACCGTCGCCATCCTACCCGGTGATACCGAAAAGTGGGGATGGAACTGGTGACTGCGTTTGATCTGACCGCCGTGGGCTTCGTCGTGCTCGACACATCCTGCGCTCATGCCGATGCGATGCCGCCGCGTGGCGGGGCGACCTTCGTCGAGCAGTCGACGATGACGGTCGCGGGAACCGCCGGCGCGACGGCGCTCGATTGCGCGATGCTCGGGCTCAAGGTCCGGGTGGCGACCGAGATGGGCCGCGACGCGATGGGCGACTGGCTCATCGGCGAGATGGAACGGCACGGTATCGATACGGCGCTTGTCAGCCGCAACGACACGGTCCAGTCGCCGATGTCGATGCTGCCAATCGCGCCCGACGGGGCCCGGGCGGCCTTCTTCGCGCCCGGCACGTCGCGCACCTTCTGCCTCGACGACGCTGGCATCGAAGCGGCCTGCGCGGCCAGGATCATTCATCTCGGCGGCACCGGTCTGCTCGATTCCTTCGACGGGGAACCGTCGCTGAAACTCCTGAAGCGCGCCAAGGCGCTTGGCCGAACGACAGTGTTCGACCTGATCCTTGCGAATGACGCGACGATCCGGCTGGTCGAGCCGCTGTTGCCCCATATCGACTATTTCGTACCGTCGATCGAGGAGGCCCGCGCCATGGCCGGCGGCGGCACGCCTGCCGAGGTCGCCGCCTGGTTCAAGGGCCGTGGCGTCCGCAACGCGGTGATCACGCTGGAAGGCGAGGGGGTCTGGGTCGATCCGGAGATGGGGGAGCCGTTTCATCTGCCCGCGCACCGGATCGACGTCGTCGACACGACCGGCTGCGGCGACAGCTTCACCGCCGGCATCATCACCGGGCTTGCCAAGGGCTGGGACCTGCGCCAAAGCGCCCGCTTCGCCAACACGGTCGCTGCCCATGTCGCACAGGCGCTCGGCAGCCAGGGCATCCTGACCGATTTCGATACGACGGTTCAGGCAATGGAGCGCTGGCCGCTACGCGCGTAGCAGCCCGGCCCGTCAGTCCAGCCGGTCGAGCAGCGTGATGCCCAGGTGCGTCTCCGGCAAAAGCGCGCCGCCATCCACCGAAATCGTCTGGCCGGTGACGAACTGCGCCTCGGGTGCTGCGAGATAGAGCATGGCGGTCGCAATATCCTCGGCCCGGCCGAGCCGGCCGCCGGGCATGTAGCTCTCGATCCGCGCGCGCTTTTCCGGATCGTTGAACAGGCTGCCGGTCGGCTTGTCGATGAAACCGGGCTCGACGCCGTTGACGGTGATGCCGTCGCGGGCGAATTCGAGCGCGGCTGTGCGGATGAAGCCGTTGAGGCCGGCCTTCGCCGCGGCATAGTGGGCCGTTCCCGGCATCGCGACTTTCGGACCGGTGACCGACGAGGTCGCCAGCAGCCGGCCCCAGCCCTGGCTTGCCATATGCGGCCGGGCGGCCTGGGCGAGCCAGATGAAGGCGGTGAGGTTGAGCGCGATCGTCTCGGCGAGCGTCTGTTCGTCGAGATCGGCGATAGCCGTCCAGTCCGTGCCGCCGGCATTGTGGACGAGGATATCGAGGCGGCCCTGGCGGGCGACTGCGTCGTCGACGAGGGCTGTCAGACCCGGCCGGCTCAGATTCTTAAAGGCGACGGCTTCCGCCGTCTCGAGCTCGTTCGCCAGGGCTTCGGCGGGCGCGGGTGACCGATTGGCGATGATCACATGGGCGCCGGCTTCGGCGAATATCCGGCAGGTCGCAGCGCCGATGCCCCGGCCGCCACCGGTGACCAGCGCGACGCGGCCGCTGAGATCGAATGCCATGGCCGTTTCTCCCGGCCTTAATTTGAAGCGCCGGGCGGAACGACGCCGTCGGCGACCCATTGATCGAAGATCGCGAGCGCCGTCTCGACATAGAGCGGGTCGTTGATGTGGCAGTCGAGTTCGCGCAGGTCGACGGGGTCGGCGATGCTGTCGCGAAAGGCCTGGCACATGATCGCCAGCGCTTCCGGATTGTGCAGCGGGCCATCCTCGCGGTCCCAGTCGCCGATGCCCTGGTTGGGCAGCAGGAACACCGTCGGCGCGTCGGCCTCGGCGAGCTTGCCGGCGATGAATTTCGCCGCAGCGGCGCGTTCCGCGTTGGTGGCGAGCGCGCAGGTGATCAGGCGGTTGTGTTCGTAGAACTCGTGGTGCGACAGCGCCGGGGGAATGGGCTCGGCGGCAAGCGCGTCGATCATATCGAGCCCGGCCGGCCCGACGAGGCGCGGGACACCGGGGGCATGCAGCCGGTCGGCGCCGGCATTGACGCGGGACCCGGCGAAGAAGTTCGCCATCTCCTGCTGGCAGAGATCGAAGATCGCAACGAGTTCGCCTTTCTGCGCAAGCGTCGCCATCGCCCGGCCGCCCATGCCGGTCGCGTGGAAGACGGCGGCCTCGTAGCCGCGTTTCTCAAGCTCTGGCACCAGGGTCGCCATATAGGTCAGCGCGCTCAGGCCCAGCGAGGAGATCGCGACGATTGGCCGGCTGCGATCGCGTTTCGCCGCGATGCGGGCGGCCCCGACGACGGAGCCGCAGGCGTTGCGCAGCGCGGCCTTGGACATCTCGTTGAGGCCGTAGAGCCCGCCGGCCCACAAGACCATGATCAGGTCGGGCGCGATCCGGTCGGCGGGGATGAGCGGCGAGAAGGCGACCGTCGATATCACCACCTTCGGCACGCCGACCGGCAGCGCCATCGCGACGTCGAGCGACAGGTCGGTGCCCATCGTGCCGCCGAGAATGACGATGCCATCGATGCGGCCCTCGGCCTCCAGCCGCGCGGCGAGCTTCGAGGCGCCCTCGGCGGTCTTGGCCATCGCCGGGCTTTCCGAGCCGAGCGCGATGATCTCGGCATTGGTCGTGCCGGCGGCTTCGGCGACATCGTCCTTCGTGAAGTCCGGTGTCAGCCGGCTGTCGCGCAGGATGCTGACATCCATCAGCAGCGATACGCCGCCGGCATCGCGGATGCAGTCGGCCATGAAGTCGATTTCGTCGGCCTTGGTGTCGCAGGTGCCGACGATGAGGATGGTCGGGGTGGTCATGCGGTGGGCTCCGGGTCGCAATTGCTGTTTTGGTCGGGCGGCGAACCGCCGATTTCGATCGAGAGGGTCAGGGCTTCCCGCCGGACCAGCGCGGCGATCTCCTTACGCGCGCGGGCGGTGGCGCGATGGACCGGCAGCGCGACGGCGAGCGCGCCATAGACCTGGCCCGCCTGGTCGAAGACGGGGGCGGCGATGCCGTGGACGTCGATTTCGTTGAACTGGTCGACCTCGGCGACGCCGGCGTCACGGATCTTCGGCAGCATGGCGCGCAGGATGGCGGGGTCGACGATCGAATGAGGGGTGACGGGCTTCAACGCCTCCGACAGGATGCGCTCGGCGACCGGTTCGGGCGAAAAGGCCAGATAGCACAGGCCCGAGGCGGTCGTGTGATAGGGCACCTCCTCGCCGGCGTCGAAGACCACGCGCGTCGCGCGGTCGGGTTCATTGACGGCGGTCAGGATCATTGCGGTTTCGGTGACGACGGAAAAATGCGCGGTCTCCTCCGTCTCGGCCGTCAGCCGCGTCAGGGTGTTGCGCACCAGCGTATCGAGCGGAACGGTCTTCTCGCGCAAGGCTGCGAGCTTCTGCGGCAGCGGCCCGATCCGGTAGCCGCCCGAGGCCGGATCACGCTCCAGCATGCCGTTATGCACCATCGACTGAAGCAGGCGCCGGGTGGTTGCCTTGTCGTAGCCGGCCAGCCGGGTCATTTCGGCAAGGCCGATGGACGCGCGCGATTCCTTGAAGAACATCAATAGCGAGAAGGCTTTGTCGATCGTTCCCATGGCCCTTCGTCCGCAAGCACGACCGGCAAGGGCGCGGGGATAAGCCGCCTGCCGGACTTCAGGTCACATAGTGACAGGGTAGGTGCGAATTGCAACGATATTTGATATTGAATTTCATTATTTGATACTTGAGGCCGGTTGTCGTGTCGGAACGCATCGTTTGCGCCATCGTCCCTTTTGCGCCATAGCAATGTCCGTTTCACAGGCCCGCCTACAGTCGTCCCCGGCGCTGCGGGATGTCGTCGATCGCCCCTTCCGCGCGCCGACAGGTTTCCTTGCCGCTTCACCCGGTGTAAGTCTTCGGAGGTCTGTCTTGAATCGGTCACATTCGGGGCGCGACGTCGGAGGCATATATGTTCAGCAAAATCCTGGTTCCGGTCGATCTGTCGGATCCCGACCACTTCGAGACGGCCGTAAAGTCCGCGAGCGAGATGGCGCGGCAAAACGGCGCCGAGTTGCGGCTGGTCACGGTCGTGGCGCCGGTTCAGCCGACGGTCGCGCATTACCTGCCGGCCGACACGCACCAGAAATTCATCGCGGACGCCCGCGCCCAGCTCGACGAACTGGCCGCCGCAAGCGGGCTTGGCGAAAAGGCGAGCACCGTCGTCCATGAGGGCAACATCTACCACGAGGTGCTCGATGAAGCGGAGGCTTGCGGCGCCGATCTGATCGTCATGGGATCACACAGGCCGGGCATGTCGACCTATCTCTTGGGATCGAACGCGGCACGGATCGTCCGCCACGCGGCCTGTTCCGTCCTGGTCCTGCGATAGGCCTATTTTGGACCGTTCCTCCGAATCGCCGGTTCGCAGCGTAATGTCACGAGGTTAGATGCAAGCCGTACTGCTCGTCGGAGGCCGTGAAGGCAGGTTCGGGGCAAGCCGGCTCGGATCGCTGTCGAAGCGCTGTCCCAAACCGCTGTTGCCGGTCGGCGATCGGCCGTTTCTCGACTATGTCATCGACAATCTGGAGCGGTTCGGGGTCGACGAGATCGTCCTGCTCGCGGGTTATCGGGCAGAGCTGATCGAGGCTTTCGCCAGGGGCCGGCCGAATGTCAGTGTCGTGGCGGAGGCAAAGCCGCTCGGCACGGCCGGCGCACTGAGGCACGCGCAGGCCAGGCTTGCGCCGTCCTTCCTGCTGGTCAAGGGGGATTGCCTGTTCGATATCGACTATTCGGAGCTTGCCACGCCGCCGACAGACCGGGCGACAGACCGGGCGACGGGCCGGGACTGGCGGGTGCGCGTCGCGTTGCGCCGGGAGGCGGACGCCGCGCGACATGCCGTGGTTTCGCTGGAGGATGACGGCAGGATTTCACGGATCGCGGCGCCGACCAAGCGGGAGGGCCCTGGACTGATCATCGGCGGGTCCTGCTGGATGGACCGGCGCGTCGTCGAGGCGATCCCCTCCGGGCGCTGTTCGCTTGAGAAATCGGTGTTTCCGGACCTCGCCCGCCAGGGCCTGTTGTTCGGAAGCGTCTATGAGGGCGGGTTCATCGATATCGGCATTCCGGAGGGCTATGTCTTCGCCCAGACCTGGGTGCCGGCGGTGTTCGACCTCATGCGGGGGGAAGCGGTTTCGCAGGCCGCCTATGCCGAGCCCGATCTCCTGGAACCCGCCGATCCGGAGACGGAACGCGGGTCGTCCGCTCCGGTCGGCGAATAGGGCGGTCCGGCAGACGCGAAGGCCGCCCCGCTAGTCCGACCTCAGGGCCTTCTCGACATAGAGCAGCCGCGAATGGGCGTTTGCCTTGAGCCGGTGTGACGCGCACCAGCGGGCGAATGCCTTAGGCTCGATCAGCGCCCGCATCGAACGCCTGCCAGTCGCGCGCAGGGAGCGCTCCAGCCGTTCGGCGCGCTCGCGCCAGCGCTCGTAGCTCTTTGGTAGCTGGCCGGTGTCGGCCATCAGCGAGACAATGCGCGCATAGTCCCGCTTCCGGTACCATGGGATACCGACGATAGACGTCTCTTCGCTCATGCAATGGGGCCCCCCAGTCAGCCCCGTCAGGTCTTCAAGGGCAGACTATCCAGGTCCGAAGAGATTCGCCTAGCCTGTTTGGATTGTTATGTTTTTAGCAAGCAACCAGCATTTGCGGGACGCGTTTCGGCTTGATTTTCGGCCGCGTCCGTGGCTCAAGGGCGCGTTCGCGATTCGCCGGCCCGACCGGCACCATCACACCGGCACCACCACAAAGGAGGCAGGCCATGCGCCGTCTACTGATCGCCCCGTCCATCCTGTCGGCGGACTTTGCACGGCTGGGCGCCGAAATCGAGGCGGTCGACGCAGCCGGGGCGGACTGGATCCATGTCGACGTGATGGACGGTCATTTCGTGCCGAACCTGACGATCGGGCCGCTGGTGGTAAAGGCAATCCGGCCGGTGACCGACAAGCCGCTCGACGTGCATCTGATGATCGAACCGGCCGACCCGTTCATTGAGGCCTTCGCCGAGGCCGGTGCCGATATCATTACGGTTCACGCCGAGGCCGGGCCGCATCTCGACCGGACGCTCCGGGCGATCCGGGCCACGGGCTGCAAGGCCGGCGTGTCGCTGACGCCCTCGACGTCGGAACAGGCGATCGACTACGTCCTCGACACGGTCGACCTGATCCTCGTGATGACCGTCAATCCGGGCTTCGGCGGCCAGGCCTTCCTGCCGTCGATGCTGCCGAAGATCCGCCGGATCCGCGACATGATCGGCGAGCGCGACATCTTCCTGCAGGTCGATGGCGGCGTGGCGCCGGCGACGGCGGCGAGCGTCGTAGAGGCTGGCGCGGATGTGCTGGTCGCCGGCTCGGCAGTTTTCAAGGGCGATGGCGAGGCGGCCTACCGCGCCAATATGGCGGCGATCCGGGATGCGACATAATGGGCAGGGTGATCGACGGCCGCTGGGTGACGGATGAAGGCATCCGCCTGCTGCCGGATGGGGCCTGGCAGCGCACGCCGAGCCTGTTGCGCAACTGGGTGACGGCGGACGGCGCGGCCGGGTCGACGGGAACCGGCGGCTTCAAGGCGGAAGCGGGCCGCTATCATCTCTATGTCGCCTGGAACTGCCCCTGGGCGCATCGGGCGCTGCTGACCCGGGTTCTGAAGGGGCTCGAGGAGGCCGTGCCCGTCTCGATCGCCGCGCCGCGCCGCACCGACCAGGGCTGGGTCTTCGATCCGGAAAATGGCTATGAAGACCGGCTGTTCGACGCGCGGGCCCTGCATGAGATCTATACGCGCGGCGATCCGGACTATTCAGGCCGGGTGACGGTTCCCGTCTTGTGGGACACTGAGACGGACCGGATCGTCAGTAACGAATCCGCCGATATCGTTCGGATGCTCGGCGGGGCCTTCGATGGCGTCGGCGCAAAGGCCGACGATTTCTATCCCGCCGCGCTACGGCCGGCGATCGATGGCTGGAACGACCGGATCCACAAGACCCTCAACAACGGCGTCTACCGGGCGGGGTTCGCGGAGAGCCAGGAGGCCTATGCGGCGGCGGTCGTAGACGTCTTCGAGACGCTCGACGCGATCGAGGCGCAGCTTGCCGAAACGCCCTATCTGGCCGGCGACCGCCTGACCGAGGCCGATATCCGCCTGTTCCCGACGCTTGCCCGCTTCGATGTCGCCTATTGGAGCGCGTTCAAGTGCAATATCCGGCGTCTTGTCGACTATCCGCGCCTGTGGGCCTATGCGCGGGCGTTCCACGCGCGGCCGGGCATCGCCGAGACGGTCCATTTCGACATCTACAAGCGCGGCTATCACTCGCCGAGCCCGAAGCGTAATCCCTTGGGTATCGTGCCGGCCGGCCCGGTCGTCGACTGGTCGCTTGCCGGCTGACCGACGGCTTCAGGCGGCCGGAGCGATCCGCCGACGGGGAAACTGCGCGGTCGCCGCGATGATGCCCGTCATGATCATCACGAAGCCGAAGGCATGATAGGTCTTGAAGGCTTCGCCTAAGAACACCACTGCCAATACGACGCCGTAGGCCGGCAGCAGGTAGATGAAAGTCGCGGTGATCGGTGCGCCGACGATCTTGATGCCGTACTGATACATCAGGAACGGCAACACCGAGGCGAAGACGGCGAGCCCGGCGATGCTGGCCCATGCATCCAGCCGGGTCGGCATCGCCTGGTGCGTGACCGCTTCCCACAGCATTAGCGGCACCAGCAGCGCCGTCCCGGTCAGCAGGATGATCGCGAACAGCGCATGGGTCGGGACCTTGGTGAGGCCGTTGCTGCGCAACAGGGTCGAGTAGATCGCGAAACAGACCGAGGCGAACAGGATGATGATGTCGCCGGGATTGAACCGGAAGGCCAGGAGCCGGTCGATATCGCCGCGCAGGACGATCACGGCGACGCCCAGGAAGGCCAGCAGAATGCCGCCGACCTGACGCAGCGACGGACGGTGGCCGCGGAACAGCGTCTCGATGATGAGTATGAAGATCGGCGACATCGTATAGATCAGGGTCGCGTTGGTTGCCGTCGTATAGCGCAGCGCGACAAAGACGCCGCCGCCGCAGATAACGATCAGCAGGAGCGACAGGAAGGCGATCAGCCGCCAGTTGCCGATCAGGATGTCGCTGGACCGCAGGATCGCCCCGACGGCGAAGGGAAACAGGATCACGCTCGCCAGCATCCAGCGCCAATAGGCGAGCGTCCACGGCTCGATGACCGGTACGGCCGCCCGGCCGATGATGAGGGTGGAGGAAAAGAACAGCGGCATGAAGACGAGAACGACATAGGCGCGGGTTCGTTCGTCCATTCTGCGGAAAGCCCTTCGCCCGTGGTCGTCCTAGTCGCGGGCGGGACCGCATCGATCCGACCGCGTGTTACCGACCTACAGGCAGGCGAGGCTTTGGGCAAGGGATGTATACATCGTTGTTGGGATTAGGTGGCGTTCTTGCCGCCGCCGAATTTCGCGGTCGCCAGGATCACGCCGGCGGTGACCAGCACGAAGCCGATGCCGTGATAGAGATGCAGTTCCTCGCCCAGGAAGACCGCCGCCATCAGCACGCCGAAGGCCGGCAGCAGATAGAGGAACATCGAGGTGATCGACGGCCCGACGACCTTGACGCCGTACTGATAGGCCAGGAACGGCAGGACGGAGGCAATGACCGCGAGGCCGACCAGGCTTGCCCAGGCGCGCGGGACCATCGGGATGGGCCCGACCGCGACCGTTTCCCACAGCATCAACGGCGTCAGCAGGGCGGTGCCGACCAGCGCAATGATCAGGAACAGCGGCAGGGTCGGCAGCGCCTGGAAGGCCGGCCGGCGCAGCAGTACCGAATAGACCGCCCAGCTGAACGCGGCGAACAGGATGCCCAGGTCGCCGCCATTGAGCTTCAGAGACAACAGCCGCGCCGGATCGCCGCGCAGGACGATCTCGACGATGCCGAACACGGCGAGCACGACGCCGAGAACCTGGCGCGGGCTGATCGGCTGACGGCGGAACACCAGTTCCAGGAGCAGGACGAAGATCGGCGAGGTCGTATAGATCAGCGTCGCGTTGGTCGCCGTCGTGTAGCGCAGCGACACATAGACGCCGCCGCCGCAGATGATCATGCCGAGGAAGCCGAACACGACGAGCAGGCGCCAGTTGGCCATGAGAGCGTCACGGCAGCGCCACACCCCGCCGATGGCGAAGGGAAACAGGATCAGGCTCGCCAGCCCCCAGCGCCAGTAGGCCGCCGTCCACGGTTCGACGATCTCGATGGCGGAGCGGCCGAGCACCAGGTTGGAGGAAAAGAACAGCGGCATGAAGACGAGACTGATATAGGCGCGTGTGCGTTCGTTCAGGCCGAGCATGTCAGTCGCGTCGTCGTCGTTTCGGAAGGCTCAAACGGCATCAGCGGCCGCATGTGCGGTGCCGAAAATGCCGGCTGACGTCCGAGGATGGCGGGACATGCAGCGCATGCTGCAAGCCGTATGCCGATGCCCTACAGCCTGACGGTCATTCGGGCAAGCGGGCAGGGGGTATGCACGGAGGGCGGGTCTTGGGGGAAAAGGGGCCGCTAACGCATCACCAGCTTCTGGCCCTCGCTGCGCACGGCGCGGCAGTCGATATCCTGTTCGAGCAGGGCAGCACAGGTCGTTATCGCATCGGCGGCATCGATGAACGGGCCGGCCAGCAGCCGCAATCGCAGCGTATCGTCGTCCTCGGCGATGGCGACGGCGGGATCCAGGCCGCCGAGCAGCGGACCGTGGGCAAGGTGCAGGGTCGTCCAGCGTTCGCGCGCGGCGTCCATGGTCGGCTCGGTGCCGACCTCGATGGCGAAGCGCGTCTTGACGACCTGCGAGGGAAAGCGGCGCGCGAGCGGATGGGCAAGCGCCGAGATTTCGGCCAGGATCTCGTCTTCCGGCGGAGCGAGCGCGTCGTCGATGCGGGCCTCGTCGAGCGGCAGGGGCACGAAACCGACGTCGATCGTGCGGACCTGGCGCGGGCCGGCTGTCGGGCCATCCGGAGTAGCGGCATCCAGGGCGGCGGCATCCGCGTAGTCGGGCCGGACCGGTTCGGCGAGCAAGCCATCCAAAGAGGTGTCCGAGGGGGCGGGGATCGAAGCCGTCAACGGTCCCCATTCGGCTTCCAGCGAGGACAGCTTGATGGTCAGCGCCTGCTTTTCCAGGGCCAGGAACCGGGTTTCCGACTTCAGCCGGGCGATCTCGGCGGAAAGGCGCTCGATTTCCTCGGCCGTGGCGAATTCGGCGACTTGCGGCTCATCAGGGGTAAACAGCGCGGCAACCCGCTGCTGCCCGTCTTCGGAAACGGCGGAGACCGCGACGGCAGCGGCCGAAAGAGCCGCCATCACACCCCATATGGCCCGTGTCGCCCGTTCCCGCGCGGGCCGTTTGTGGTAGACGGATCTGGATTTGCTGGCCATGGAGTTCCGCTCGACCTTCATCCGGTCTTGAAAATCGCCTATCCGATTCTCTCGTCCGTTTCTCGGCGAAGTGTCGGGCGAACGCATTAACAAACCGGTAACCCTGTTTTCGTCTCTATTCCTCGTCTTCTGCGCGGAGAGCCTGATGCCCGATACGCCTTGCCAATTTGTCATCCTTGCCGCGGGCGAGGGGACGCGGATGCGCTCCGCCATGCCGAAGGTGATGCACGCCATCGCAGGCGAGCCAATGCTTGGCCACGTTCTGGCGGCGGTTCGGGCGCTTGGCGACGCGGAGGCGACGGCGATCGTCGTCGGGCCGGGCATGGAGGCGGTCGCGACCTTTGTCGCCGACCGGATGCCGACCGCCAGCCTGCATGTGCAGGCCGAGCGGCTCGGCACCGCCCATGCGGTCCTGGCCGCCGGCGCGGCGCTGCGTCCGGACCGCGATCTCGTCGTGCTCTATGGCGATACGCCGCTGGTTCAGCCGCAGACCATCGACCGGCTCCGGGCCTCGATCGGCGCGGGCGCGGCGGTCGCAGCCCTCGGTTTCGAGGCCGTGGACCCCACCGGGTACGGTCGCCTTCTCACCGACGGGGAGCGCCTGCTGGCGATCCGCGAGCACAAGGATGCATCGGACGAGGAAAGAGCAATAACACTCTGCAATTCAGGAATTATCGCGATTTCAGGATCTATCGCACGCGACCTTCTGGAGGCGATCGGCAACGACAATGCCAAGGGCGAATACTATCTGACCGATGCCGTCGAGGTCGCGGTCGAACGTGGTCTTGGCGCGACCTTCATCCGTTGCGGCGAGCAGGAGGTGCTCGGGGTCAACACGCGCGCGCAGCTTGCGGGTGCCGAAGCCTGCATGCAGGAGCGGTTGCGGGAGAAAGCCATGGCAGAGGGTGCGACGCTCGTCGCGCCGGAAACGGTCTTCTTGAGTACCGATACCATTCTGGGCCGTGATGTCGTGGTCGAGCCGCATGTGGTCTTCGGGCCCGGCGTGCGGGTCGCGGACGATGTTCGGATCCGTGCCTTCAGCCATCTGGAACAGGCGACTGTCGGCGACGGCGCGGTGATCGGCCCCTATGCCCGGCTTCGGCCGGGCGCCGATATCGGCGAAAGGGCCCGGATCGGCAACTTCGTCGAGATCAAGGCCGCCACGGTCGCAGCCGGCGCCAAGGCCAATCACCTTGCCTATATCGGCGATGCGACCATCGGGGCGGGCGCCAATATCGGCGCGGGCACCATTACCTGCAACTATGACGGCTTCGACAAGCATCATACGGAGATCGGCGCGGGCGCCTTCATCGGCTCCAACAGCGCGTTGGTCGCCCCGGTCACGATCAGCGACGGCGCCTATGTCGGCAGCGGCAGTGTGATCACCCGGACCGTCGCGCCGGACGCGCTGGCGGTCGGGCGGGCGCGGCAGGTGGAAATCGCCGGCTGGGCGGAGCGCAAGCGCAAGGCCCGTCACCGTGGCGAGGACTGAGGGGCAGTCCCGAAACGCTGGATGGGCAGGCTGTTAGAATCGCTAAGAAAGTTTGAGTTTCACCCTGTCGGTCGCGCGGATATGCCTTGCCGTCGACACGGCTGGGGACGCCGTTAGGGCAGATGACGCGGAGGCCAGGACGGAATGTGCGGTATCGTCGGGATAATCGGTAAGGAGCCGGTCGCAGGAGAGATCGTAGAGGCGCTCAAGCGGCTTGAATATCGCGGCTATGATTCGGCCGGCGTCGCGACGCTCGAGCGCGCCGACGGGCCCCGCCCGCAACTGGCAAGACGGCGGGCGGAAGGCAAGTTGCGCAATCTCGAGGCGCGGCTTTCCGACCAGCCGCTGCTCGGCAGGACCGGGATCGGCCACACCAGATGGGCGACCCATGGCGCGCCGACGGAAGGCAATGCCCACCCGCATGCGACCGAACGGGTGGCGCTTGTCCATAACGGCATCATCGAGAACTACCGCGAGCTGCGCGATGAATTGCAGCGCGATGGCGCCCCCTTCGAGACGGAAACCGATACCGAGGTCGTCGCGCACCTGATCACGCGGGAGATGCGTGCCGGCAAGGCGCCGGTCGAGGCCGTCGGCGCCGCCTTGCACCGGCTTGAGGGCGCCTTTGCGCTCGCCGTGCTGTTCGACGGGGAGGAAGATCTGCTGATCGGTGCGCGGCGCGGCAGTCCGCTGGCGATCGGCTTCGGCGACGGCGAGATGTATCTGGGCTCGGATGCGACCGCGCTCGCCCCGTTCACGGATCGGGTCGCTTATCTGCAGGACGGCGACTGGGCGGTGCTGACGCATGACGACGTGACAATCTACGACGAAGCCGGCGGCACGGTCAGCCGGCCGGTCCAGCGGTCGCTCGCCTCCGCGCTCCTCGTCGACAAGGGCAATCATCGCCACTTCATGGCCAAGGAGATCTACGAGCAGCCGGAAGTGGTGAGCCATACGCTCGCCAACTATATCGACATGACGACCGGCCTGGTGCGCATCCCGAAGGACCTGCCGTTCGATATCTCCGACCTGAAGCGGATCACGATCTGCGCCTGCGGCACGGCCTATCTGGCCGGGCTCGTCGGCAAGTACTGGTTCGAGAAATACGCCCGCCTGCCGGTCGATATCGATGTCGCCTCCGAATTCCGCTATCGCGAGGTGCCGCTCGATCCGGGCGGCCTTGCCATCTTCATCTCCCAGTCCGGCGAGACCGCCGACACGCTCGCCTCGCTGCGCTACTGCGATGCGCAAGGCCAGCACATCCTGTCGATCGTCAACGTGCCGGAATCCTCGATCGCCCGGGAATCCGAACTGACCTTCCCGACCCTTGCCGGCCCGGAGATCGGCGTCGCCTCGACCAAGGCCTTCACCTGTCAATTGTCGGTGCTCGCGTGTCTTGCCATCGTCGCCGGCCGGCGGCGGGGCTTTTTATCGGAGAGCGACGAGCGCAAGCTGGTGAATGCGCTGATCGAGGTGCCGCGCCTGCTCAGCCAGGCCCTGAAGCTCGAACCGCAGATCGAGGCGATCGCAAAGGATCTGTCACGGGCAAGCGATGTCCTCTATCTGGGCCGTGGCCTCAATTTCCCGGTCGCCATGGAAGGCGCGCTGAAGCTCAAGGAAATCTCCTATATTCACGCCGAAGGCTACGCGGCCGGTGAACTCAAGCATGGCCCGATCGCGCTGATCGACGAAAACACGCCGGTGATCGTCATCGCGCCGTCCGACCACCTGTTCGACAAGACGATATCGAACATGCAGGAGGTGGCGGCCCGCGGCGGCCGCATCATCATGCTGACCGACGAGGACGGGGCGGCGGCGGCCGGCGACCAGCCGTTTTCGACGATCGTGCTGCCGAAGATGTTCCAGTTCGTGCAGCCGCTGGTCTATGCGATCCCCGTGCAGCTTCTCGCCTACCACACGGCGGTTTTCATGGGCACGGATGTCGATCAGCCGCGCAATCTGGCGAAATCGGTAACCGTCGAGTAACCATTCGCCAAGAGGCCAGGCCAGCCGAGGAGGCGAACTGTATCCGTCCGCCGGATCGCGGGGATATGATCCCGCGTGCCGGTGCCGTGATCCCGTCATGAAGAAACGGTAACTGGCGGGTTCGGATCCATGGACTTACATTCGATGGCATGAGCAGCAAACGCGATCCCGATCGCGGCGCCAGGAAAGCCTTGGAGGCGTCGCACAAGCGCCGCGTCGGCTTCGGCATGCGGCTGCGCAACTATTTCCTGACCGGGCTGGTCATCGCCGCGCCGCTGTCGATCACGATCTACATCACCTGGACGTTCATCAACTGGGTGGATGCCTGGGTCAAGCCGTGGATCCCGGCGCGTTACAATCCCGACCACTATCTGCCGTTCACCGTGCCGGGCTTCGGCCTGATCGTCGCGATCTTCCTGCTCACCTTCTTAGGAGCCGCGACCGCCAATCTGTTCGGCCGCACGATCATCGCCTATGGCGAGATGCTGCTCGACCGGATGCCGCTGGTGCGGTCGATCTATCGCGGCCTGAAGCAGATCTTCGAGACGGTGCTGTCGCAGTCGAGCCAGTCGTTCCAGAATGTCGGGCTGATCCAGTATCCCCGGCCGGGCCTCTGGGCGATCGTCTTCGTTGCCACCGACACCAAGGGCGAGTTGAAGGAGAAGGCCGGCGGCGAGGAGACCGACCTGGTCAACGTGTTCCTGCCGACGACGCCCAACCCGACCTCGGGCTTCCTGCTGATCGTGCCGAAGAAGGACGTGACGATCCTCGACATGAGCGTCGAGGATGCGGCCAAGGCGGTGATTTCGGGCGGGTTGGTCACCCCGAAGCTTGGGCCCGACGGCAAGCCGCTGCCGAACCAGCGCAATGGCCGCGCGCTCCAGACGCCCGAAGTCGATCCGACGGAGACGAAAACGGCGGCCGAGTAAGGGCCCGGCTAGCCGGCCTCGATCAGTCGCATCGCCGAATCCTGGCGGAACAGGAACAGCAGCGTCCGGAGCGCCCGGCCGCGCTCGCTTTCCAGCGTTGGATCGCGCTCCAGGATGAGGCGCGCATCGTCGCGGGCCGCCTCGATCAGGTCGAGATGCAGGGCAGGGCGCACCACCCGGAATCCCGGCATGCCACTCTGCCGTGTGCCGAGGATCTCGCCGCCGCCGCGCAGCTTCAGGTCCTCCTCGGCGATGCGGAAGCCGTCCTCGGTCTCGCGCATCGTGTTCAGCCGCGCCCGCGCGACCTCGCCCAGAGGTCCTTTGTAGAGCAGCAGGCAGCTCGAACTGGCCTGGCCGCGTCCGACCCGGCCGCGCAACTGATGCAACTGCGCCAGCCCGAAGCGCTCGGCGTGTTCGATGATCATTACGCTTGCCTGCGGCACGTCGACGCCGACCTCGATAACGGTCGTGGAGACGAGAACGCGGATGCCGCCGTCTATGAAGCGGGCCATGACGGCGTCCTTCTCCGCTCCGCTCATCCGCCCGTGGATGACCGCGATCTGATCGCCGAAGGCGCCTTTCAGCGTATCGAAGCGGGCTTCGGCGGAAATCAGGTCGGCTTCCTCGGACTCTTCGACGAGCGGGCAGACCCAATAGACCTGAGCGCCGTCATCGACCGCACGCCGCACCCCCGCGACCACGTCGTTTAAGCGCTCGACCGGCATCGCCCGGGTCGTCACCGGCTTGCGGCCGGCGGGCTTTTCGGTGAGCCGGGTCGCGTCCATGTCGCCATAGTGGGTGAGCAGCAGCGTGCGCGGGATCGGCGTTGCCGTCATCACCAGCATGTCGACTGCCTTGCCCTTGGCGACGAGGGCAAGGCGCTGGTGGACGCCGAAGCGATGCTGCTCGTCGACGACGACGAAGCCGAGATCGGCGAATTCGACGCTGCTCTGGAACAGCGCGTGGGTGCCGATCAGGATATCGATCGACTTATCGGCGATTCCGGCGAGGATCGCCTTGCGCTCCTTGCCCTTCTCGCGGCCTGTCAGGATCGCGGCCTTAAGCCCTGCGGCTTCGGCGAGCGGGGCGATTGTTCGCAGATGTTGGCGGGCGAGCAGTTCGGTCGGCGCCATCAGGGCCGACTGGGCGCCGGTCTCGGCGACGGCCGCCATCGCCAGCAGGCCGACCACCGTCTTGCCGCTGCCGACATCGCCCTGCAGGAGCCTGAGCATCCGCGTCGGCTCGGCGAGATCGGCGAGGATCGCCTCGACCGCGTCGGCCTGTGATCCGGTCAGGCTGAAGGGCAGGGCGTCGACGATTTTCGCGCGCAGATGCCCGTCGCCGCGTCGTGACAGGCCGCCCGCCTTCTTCACCCGCGAGCGGACGATCGAGACGGCAAGCTGGCCGGCCAGCAACTCGTCGTAGGCGAGCCGCTGCCAGGCCGGGCCTGCCTCGCCGGAGGCCGCCGGATCGACAGGGTGGTGGATGGCCTCAAGCGCGTTCTTCGTCGATGGCCAGCGGTGTTGCCTCAGAAAGGCTGTATCCTGCCATTCGGGAAGCTCCGGCAGGGCATCGAGCGCACCGGCCGCTGCCTTGGCGATCGCCTTGCCGCCGAGACCGGCGGTCCTGGGATAGATCGGCTCCAGCAGGGGCAGCGCGGCGAAGCCCGCTTCGTCGACGATGTGGTCGGGATGGACGATCTGGAGGGCGCCGCCGAAATCCTCGATCCGGCCGCTGACCCAGCGCGTCTCGCCGACGGGAAGCGTTGATTCGAGCCACTTCCGGTTGGAATGGAAGAAGACGAGGGTCAGGTCTCCCGTCTCGTCGTGGCAGAGCACGCGATAGGGCGCGCGCGAGCGGCCGGGTGGGGCGGGGCGGTGCTGGTCGATAACGACTTTCAGCGTCGCGATCGTGCCGGGCACCGCGCGGTTAAGCGTCGGCTGCTCGCGCCGGTCGATGAGGCCGGTCGGCAGATGCCACAGCAGGTCCAGCACGAGCGGCTCGCCGCCCTCCTCGTCGGCCCCGAGCAGCTTGGCGAACAGCTTGGCATTGCGCGGGCCGACGCCGGGCAGGCTGGAGATCGGGGCGAACAGGGGGTTGAGGTCGGACGGGCGCATGGAGCGATATGACAGCAAAGAGGTCTTCGGGGAAGTCCGTTGGACGATAGCGATCGTTTCGGGTGTGTTTATATCGGAGGTGTATTGCCTTTTATGAACTGTTTCCGGCCCGATACATCAACTGGGTGAAGGTCAATTGAATCGATCCGATGATATCGGTAGCCTACAATTCGGTAGTGGATCAGGGAGACGAGACTATGTCCGGTTCGATGGCGTGGCGGAGATTCAGGGTGTCATCCGTTTTCATGTCTGCGATGGCGGCGTTCCTCATTATGCCCGTTTCCGCGCATTCGGAGCCGAAACAAAGTTCTGTCCCGGAGGCGTTCGATCCTTTTTCCGTAAAAACCAAAACGCAAAAATTCGAATACAAGAAGGGTGATCCCTGTTCTGACAAAAGAGGTCTGATAACGATCGGAAAGGTACGCGTTGGCAGTGGCGTTGGCCTTCTTTCAGTGTGGATCGACATGCGGATAAAGTACAAGGGCGTCAAGGCCGAGGATGCGTTTGGGATTTCCGTGAACGATAGCGTTAGAAACCTGTGCAGGCGGGATGTCGCCAAATTCTCGGGCAATGGTTCAATCGACCAGAGTTTCGAATGCATAAAACTGGATAATGAACAGGGGCGGGATCGCATTCTGGTCAAGTTTTTCGGGCCGCGAAACGATAACGTCTGCGGGCAAATTTCGGAAATCACTACGCAAATCAGCTATTCTCAGATGCTTCCCAGAAAACCTGAGTGAGGGCCGTGCGATCCGGCAGCATTCCGGGTGCTGGTTGAATCCACCGAAACGGGATTATCCGCCTTTTCGTATTGTCCTTGCCAGCAATCAGGTCCTGCTTTCCTGCCGGCCGTGAAGACGCTTTCTCTTGGCGTTGATTCCGGGACTGGCGATACTGTTGCCTGCGGGGTATAGAAAGGGCGTGCAACGCGTTGGAGAATGGCGGCGGAATTGTAAATGACTGAAAAGGAAGAGAAATCTCTCGACGCCCGGCGCCGCAAGCTGGTCTTTCGCTGCTGGCATCGCGGCACCCGCGAGATGGACCTGCTGCTCGGCCGCTTCATCGACGCGAAGGCCGCGGCGATGAGCGATGACGAGGTCGAAGCGCTCGAATATCTGATCGCGGCGCCTGATCCGGAATTGTTCGGCTGGATCACGGGCGGTAAGGCCGTGCCGGCCAATTACGACACGCCGATGCTGCACGCGATCCGCACCTATCATCGCGACAACCCGGCCGCTAAGACGGCCTGAAACCATGACCATACCGACTTCCATGAAGGGCGGGGCCTTCTCCCCCGCCGTGCTGGAGCGTCCCGGACGGGTGACGCTCGCCCATGTGCCCGACGGCTTTGACGCCGTCGTGGCGACCGATATCGTCCGGTCTCGCTCAGGCGCGGGTGGACAAGCCACGCTTGTCTTCGTTGCCCGGGATGCCCAGCGGCTTGCCGCCTTCAAGCGCGCGGCGGCGTTCTTCGCACCGGATATCGAGATCCTGACCTTTCCCGCCTGGGACTGCCTGCCCTATGACCGGGTCTCGCCGAACGGTGCCGTCGTCGCCGAGCGGCTGGCGACGCTGTCGGCCTTGTCGGCGGAGGGCGATGCGCCGCCGCGGATTATCGCGACGACCATCAACGCGATCACCCAGCGGGCGCCGCCGCGCGATTGGGTCGAGGCGTCCTCGCTGATCCTGAAGCCCGGCAACCGGGTCGACATGGAGCCGCTGATCGACTGGCTCGCGCGCGACGGCTTCGAGCGTACCGCGACGGTGCGCGAGACCGGCGAGTTTGCCGTGCGCGGCGGCATTCTCGATCTCTTCGCGCCGGGCCGCGAGGCGCCGATCCGGCTCGATTTCTTCGGCGACACGCTTGAATCGATCCGCAGCTTCGATCCGGAGACCCAGCGCACGATCGCCCAGGAAAAACACCTGGCGCTGATCCCGATGAGCGAATTGCGCCTCGACGATCAGGCGATCAAGCGCTTCCGCACGGGCTATGTCGCGACCTTCGGCGTTCCCTCCACCGACGATCCGCTCTATTCCGCCGTCAGCGAGGGCCGGCGACACCAGGGCATGGAACACTGGCTGCCGCTGTTTCACGAGCGCCTCGACACGTTGTTCGACTATGTCGGCGACGCTCCGGTGATGCTCGACGCGCTGATCGAGGAGGCCCGCGCCGAGCGGGCCGGCCAGATCACCGACTATCATGCCGCCCGCGTCGAGTCCGCCGATACCGCAAGCGGCGACAGCGCGCCCTACAAGCCGCTCGACACCGACGCGCTCTACTTAAGCGAGACCGAATGGACGGACCGGCTCGGCGCTCACGCGGTCGCGGCGCTGACGCCTTTCGATATCCCCGAAACGGAAGCGACCGGCCCGGTCTTCGATCTCGGCGCGCGGGAAGGGCGCAGCTTCGCGCCGGAGCGCACCGATGCGGCCGAAAGCCTGTTCGATGCGGCAGCCGGCCATGCCCGCGCCATGGTCAAGACCGACCGGCGGGTGATCGTCGCCTGCTGGAGCGAGGGCTCGCGCGAGCGGATGGGCGACATGCTGTCCGACCACGGCGTGCCCCGGATCGAGACGGTCGCCGACTGGGCCGAGGCCCAGACGCTGGCGCCGGGCGAGGTGGCGCTGACCACGCTCGGCCTCGAACGCGGCTTCGAGGCGCCCTCGCTGGTGGTGATCGGCGAGCAGGACATTCTCGGCGACCGGTTCGTGCGGCCGAAGCGCAAGTCGAAGCGCGCGGCCGACTTCCTGACGGAACTCACGTCGCTGTCGCCGGGCGACTTCGTCGTCCATGTCGACCACGGCATCGGCCGGTTTGAGGGCCTGAAGACGATCACGGCGGCCGGCGCGCCGCATGATTGCCTGGAGCTGCACTATCACGGCGGCGACAAGCTGTTCCTGCCAGTCGAGAATATCGAGCTGTTGTCGCGCTACGGCTCGGAGGATGCGGCAGCCCAGCTCGACAAGCTCGGCGGCCAGGGCTGGCAGGCGCGCAAGGCCAAGCTCAAGAAGAAGCTCTTGGAGATGGCCGATGCGCTGATCGCCATCGCGGCGGCCCGGACGATGCGCTCGGCCCCGGCGATGACGCCGCCCGAGGGCGCCTTCGAGGAATTCTGCTCGCGCTTCCCTTACGAGGAGACCGACGATCAGGACACGGCGATCGCCGCCGTGCTCGAAGACCTTGCGAGCGGCACGCCGATGGACCGGCTGATCTGCGGCGATGTCGGCTTCGGCAAGACCGAGGTGGCGCTGAGGGCCGCCTTCGTCGCAGCGATGTCCGGCCGGCAAGTGGCGCTCGTCGTGCCGACCACCCTGCTTGCCAGACAGCATTACAAGACCTTCGTCGAGCGGTTTCGCGGCTTCCCGATCAAGATCGGTCAGGCCTCGCGGCTGGTCAGTTCGAAGGAATTGTCGCAGACCAAGAAGGGGCTCAAATCAGGCGATATCGACATCGTCATCGGCACCCATGCGCTGCTCGGCAAGACCGTCGGCTTTCGCGACCTGGGGCTTCTGATCGTCGACGAGGAACAGCATTTCGGCGTCGCCCACAAGGAGCGGCTGAAGGACCTGAAGGCCGAGGTGCATGTGCTGACGCTGACGGCGACGCCGATCCCGCGCACCCTGCAACTGTCACTCACCGGCATTCGCGACCTGTCGATCATCGCGACGCCGCCCGTCGACCGGCTGGCAGTGCGCACCTTCATCACGCCGTTCGATCCGGTCGTCCTGCGCGAGGCGATCCTGCGCGAACACTATCGCGGCGGCCAGACCTTCTTCGTCTGTCCGCGCATCTCCGATCTTGCCGAAACCAGTGAGTTCCTGCGCGATCACGTGCCGGAAGTGAAGGTCGCGGTTGCCCATGGCCAAATGCCGTCGGGCGAGTTGGAGGACATCATGACGGCCTTCTATGACGGCCGCTACGACGTACTGCTATCGACCACCATCGTCGAATCCGGCCTCGACGTGCCGACCGCGAACACGCTGATCGTGTTCCGCTCCGACATGTTCGGCCTTGCCCAGATGTATCAACTGCGCGGCCGCGTCGGCCGGTCGAAGGCGCGGGCCTATTCCTATTTCGCGGTGCCGGCGAAGCGCAAACTGACCACGGCGGCCGAGAAGCGGCTTAAAGTTCTGCAGTCGCTCGATACGCTGGGCGCCGGCTTCATGCTGGCAAGCCATGACCTTGACATCCGCGGCGCCGGCAACCTGCTCGGCGAGGAGCAGTCCGGCCATATAAAGGAGGTCGGCTACGAGCTCTACCAGTCGATGCTGGAGGAGGCGGTGGCGAGCCTGAAGGAGGGCGGCGCGGTCGAGGACGGGCAGTGGTCGCCGGCGATCACGCTGGGCACGGCGGTGCTGATCCCCGACCACTATGTGCCCGACCTGGAGGTCCGCCTGGCGCTGTATCGGCGGCTGTCGCAGCTTTCCGAGGAACTGGAGATCGAGGGCTTCGCCGCAGAACTGGTCGACCGGTTTGGCCGAATGCCGCTCGAGGCCGAGCAGTTGCTCGAGATCGTCCGCGTCAAGATCCTCTGCCGCGAGGCGGGCATCGACAAGCTTGATGCCGGCCCGAAGGGGCTGGTGATCGGGCTTCGCAACAACCGCTTTGCCAATCCGGAAGGGCTCGTGCGCTTCGTCACGGAGGAGGGGCATCTCGCCAAGATCCGTTCCGACCACACGATCGTCCTGAAGCGCGACTGGTCGACGCCGGAAGACCGGCTGCGCGGCACGACGGTGATCCTGCGCCGGCTGGCGGCGCTTGCCGATGTCGAGGCGGATGCGGCGTGAGGGGGTGAGGCACGGTCCACGAAGTGGACGAAATGCGTAGCATTTCGAGTGCCGAACGCACGAGAGTTGGAGCCCGGTGCCGGCGCAGCCGGCAGGGGAAGCACTGCTTCCGCAGGGCGGAAACGCGATGCGTTCAAACGCATCGCTGGGAGTCGAGCGCCGGGCATGGGCTTGGCCGGCTCGATGCCGGTCAAGCCCGATATCTACTCCGGCGGTTGCAGGAACAGCACCTTCAGGTCGCGCGCCGGCACATAATCCGTCGCGGTGAACTCGAACTGCGTCGGTGCGATCTTCTTCAGCCCGTCGATGCAGAGGCTGACCAGCCAGCTTGGATCCGCCTTGTCGATCACCAGTCGGAACTCGCCGATCGGCCCCTGCCAGTTGCGGGCCGTCGTCAGGATATAGGACAGGCGGTGCTCGATCAGATAGTCGCCGCCGGTCTCGGCGATCCGCTTGCGGATGCCGGCCTGGGTCGGCTGGTCGATACAATAGGTCTCGATGAAACCTTCCGGATCCTCCGTGTCGAACAGATAGGTGCCGAAAAAACCGGAGCCGACGACGGGCCGGTAGCCGTGCTCAATGATCGTCTCCGCCTGGGGCGGGAACTCCTGCTCCCAGTAGAACACCGTCCTGAGCGTCCAGAACGGCATCAGCGGGTCATGCGGCTCGTAGGCATAAGCGATGCCGAGCCGGCGGAATTCCGCGCGCGTTTCCTCGTCGAGCGTATCGAGCGCAGCCGCTGTTTGCGGGGCAAACGGGTTGAGGGGGATGCCATGGGCGGCCAGCCGCTCGGTCTGGTCGATACCCTGGCTGATCGCCCGCTGCTCGACGGTAACCTCTACGGTTTCGCCGTTCACGCGCGTCTGGAAGTCGACGAAATTGGCCGCCTGCGGCGAGGGGATGCCGACATCGACCTCGAACAGGTCGGCCATGTCGATATCGGGCAGGGGAAACGCCACGAGGATGCGGACCGGTTCCTCCGAAATGTTGCGGAAGACGTAGCGGATCGCGACGAGATCGGGCGAGATGTAGAGGTCTTCCCGGGCGATCTCGATGTCGAAATTCGGCACCAGTTCGATACCGCCGGCACCGAGTTCGGCGGAGGAATCGTTCGCGGCCGCGGGCTGCGGCGACAGCATTGTCGCGACAAGCCCCAGGCCGAGGGCCGTCGCAAACATCGTAAGCGATCGCGGCATTTTGTCCTCCCCGCTCAACGCCTGACGCGGTCCAATCCCCCCAACGCTATCGTCAAGCGATCGGCTTGTCTGCCCGCTTTGATCCGTCGGCGGCTAGCTGCTTCCGCCCGCCGCCCGCCAGCGGTCCAGGCCGGCCTCAAGGTCGGCGAGCAGATCGTCGATCGCCTCAAGCCCGATATGCAGCCGCACCGCCGGGCCTTCGGCGTCCCAGGCGGTCGCGGTGCGGACGCCGCGCGGATCGAACGGCAGGACGAGGCTTTCGTAGCCGCCCCAGGAGGCGCCCATGCCGAACAGCGCCAGATCGTCCAGGAAGGCGGCAAGCGCTGCGTTCGGTCCGGGTTTCAGGACGATCGAGAACAGCGAGGACGCGCCCGAGAAATACTGCTTCCAGAGCGCGTGGTCGGGATGGCTTTCGAGGGCGGGATGCAGGACCTGGTCGATTTCCGGCCGCGCCTCGAGCCAGCGTGCCACCGTGAGTCCCGCCTCCATCTGCTCCTTCAGGCGGGCCGACAGCGTGCGGATGCCGCGCTGGCCGAGCCAGGCGACGTCCGGCCCGGCGCATTCGCCAAGCGCGTTCCAGGTCGCCTTCACCGCCTCGAAGGTCGCCTCGTTTGCCGTCACCGTGCCGAGCATGATGTCGGAATGGCCGCCGATATATTTTGTCGCAGCGTGGATCGAGATATCGATGCCGAGGTCGAGCGGCCGCAGGAACAGCGGCGTCGCCCAGGTGTTGTCGATCATGGTGACGATCCCGCGGTCGCGGGCGATCTGTGCAATCGGCGACAGGTCCTGGATCTCGAAGGTCTGCGAACCGGGTGATTCCAAGAAGATCACACGGGTTTCCGGGCGGATCAGCCGCGCGATATCACCGCCGATCCGCGGGTCGTAATACTCGACCGACACGCCGAACCGGGCCAGCAGCATGTCGCAGAGCTTGCGCGTCGGCGCGTAGCAGGAATCCGTCACCAGCAGATGGTCGCCGCTCGACAGCTGCGATTGCAGCGCCACCGCGATCGCCGACAGGCCAGACGAGGTCAGCACGGTTCCCGCGCCACCTTCCAGCCGAGTCATGGCCTCTTCCAGCGATGTCGTGGTGGGACTGCCCATACGGCCATAGGGATAGGGCATTTGCCGCTTCTCGAACGTCGCCAGGTCCGGGTAAAGCACTGTCGAGCCGCGATAGACCGGCGGATTGACGAAACCGTAGTAAGTTTCCGGATGACGTCCCGCTACGACAATATCCGTTTCGCGCTTCAGCGGCCCAGCGGCTTTTTTGTTCAACATGTTATCCTTTTCGTGCGGCACCGGCCGAAGATTGCACAGATGTACATCACACTTGTCCGGCTGCTCTTGACCAAACTGTCACAATCGCCTGAGATGCCGAAGTCCGTATCAGATCAGACCTTCCGGTCCGTAATCGGGATCCGGGATCTGTGCGGACCGCTCTGACCGGTGGGGAGCGGAACCAGACGATCGCTTGCGCGCGGACCCCCGCCCGCCGGCGCCCGCGTACAGGGACCGCTCTACACGGTAATTGAACGGTTTCCAATGGGGAAAGAAGAGGCTGCGATATGAAACATAAACTCGTACCAGTCATCGCTGGTGTGGCGTTCGGTCTGTCCGCGGTTGCGGCATCCGCTGCCACGCTTGAAGATGTGAAGGGTAAGGGCTTCATCCAGTGTGGTGTGAGCCAGGGCCTGCCCGGGTTCTCGAATCCGGATGACAAGGGAGAATGGACCGGTCTGGACGTCGATTATTGCCGCGCCGTTGCCGCGGCGATCTTCGGCGATGCCACCGCCGTCAAGTTCACGCCGCTGTCGGCCAAGGAGCGCTTCACGGCGCTGCAATCGGGCGAAGTCGATATCCTGTCGCGCAACACGACGTGGACCATGGGCCGCGACACGTCGCTCGGCCTGAACTTCGCCGGCGTCGATTACTATGACGGCCAGGGCTTCATGGTGCGCAAGTCGCTCGGCGTCTCCTCGGCGCTCGAGCTGTCCGGCGCGTCTGTGTGCACGAATACCGGCACGACGACGGAGCTGAACGTCGCTGACTACTTCCGGTCGAACAACATGGACTACGAGATCGTCGCCTTCGAGAAGGCCGACGAAGTGGTTCAGGCCTATGATGCCGGTCGCTGCGACGTCTACACCACGGACGCCTCGGGCCTCTATGCCCAGCGCCTGAAGCTGACCGACCCGAACGAGCACATGGTGCTGCCGGAAATCATCTCCAAGGAGCCGCTCGGCCCGGTCGTCCGCCAGGGCGATGACGAGTGGTTCAACGTCGCCAAGTGGGTGCTGTTCGCGCTCATCAATGCCGAGGAACTCGGCGTGACCCAGGCCAATGTCGAGGAGATGAAGGGCTCCAACAACCCGGAGATCAAGCGCATGCTCGGCACCGAGGGTGCGTTCGGCGAAGGCATCGGCCTTGAGAACGACTGGGCGGCCAAGGCGATTGCCGCCGTCGGCAATTACGGCGAGGTCTTCGACCGTAATGTCGGTCCGAACACCCCGCTTGGGATTGCCCGCGGCCTCAATGCGCTGTGGACCAAGGGCGGACTGATGTACGCCCCGCCGATCCGCTAGAGGGATCCCGCCCGCCCGGCCGTGCCAATGTTCGTGGCGCGGCCGGGCGGGAACGGGGGCACGACTGGCGGTCACATAATGACCGGCGAAACAGCCGGCACGCCGTCAGACCTGCTCCCGGCAGACATGTCTTTTGGCGCCCAAGCAAGGCCAATCCGGGCGCCCGTGGAGGGGGACTATGGCCGTAAACGACACCTTGCCGTCGCAACCCGCCCGCACATCGGTCTTCTATGACCCGAAAATCCGCGGGATCTTCTTTCAGCTCCTGCTGATCGCGGTTCTTGTGTTCTTCGGCTACGAGATCGTCACCAACACGATCGCCAATCTCGAACGCCAGAACATCGCCTCGGGCTTCTCGTTTCTCGACAATAATGCCGGGTTTGGCATCATCCAGTCGCTGATCCAGTATTCCGAGGAATCGAGCTACGGCCGCGGCCTCGTCGTCGGCTTCCTCAACACGCTGCTCGTTGCCTTCATCGGCATCATCCTCGCGACGATTCTCGGCTTCGTGATTGGTATCGCGCGCCTGTCGCCGAACTGGGTGATCTCGCGGATTGCCTATGTCTATATCGAGATCGTCCGCAATATCCCGCTGCTTTTGCAGATCTTCTTCTGGTATTTCGCGGTGCTCAGGGCCGTGCCCAATCCGCGCAACTCGGTCGAGCTGCCGGGCGGCATCTTCCTCAACAATCGCGGCTTCTTCGCGCCGCGGCCGATCTTTGAATCCGGATCAGGCCTTGCCGGCATCGCGCTGCTGGTCGGCATTGCGGCGGTTTTTGTCATCCGGCGCTGGGCGCACAAGCGACAGGAGGCTACCGGCGAGCAGTTCCCGGTCTTCTGGACGGCGGTCGGCCTGATCGTCGGGCTGCCGCTGCTGGCGCTTATCGTCACCGGCTTTCCCGTGAGCGTCGAAAACCCGGAGCTGAAGGGCTTCAACTTCGCCGGCGGCATCAAGGTGACGCCGGAGTTCCTGGCGCTGTTGCTGGCGCTGACGATCTACACCGCCGCCTTCATCGCGGAGATCGTCCGGGCCGGCATCCTGGCCGTCAGCCATGGCCAGACCGAGGCCTCGCACGCGCTCGGTCTGCGTCACGGTCCGACCCTGCGGCTCGTCATCATCCCGCAGGCGATGCGGGTGATCATTCCGCCGCTGACGAGCCAGTATCTCAACCTGACCAAGAACTCGTCGCTTGCGGTTGCGATCGCCTATCCCGATCTCGTCTCGGTCGGCGGCACGATCCTCAACCAGACCGGCCAGGCAATCGAGATCATCGGCATCTGGATGGTCGTCTACCTGTCGCTGAGCCTGCTCACATCGGCCTTCATGAACTGGTACAACCAGCGCATGGCGCTCGTGGAACGATAGGGAGGGCGCCATGACGGATTATTCCTACATTCGCACCGAAATGGCCGATTCCATGCCGCCGCCGGCCTCGGAGGTCGGGGTGTTCGGCTGGGTGCGCAAGAACCTGTTCTCGAGCTGGTTCAACACGCTTCTGACGCTGATCGGCGTGTATCTGATTTGGGTAATCGTGCCGCCGATCTTCGACTTTGCGTTCGTCGACGCGGTCTGGACCGGCGACAACCGCGAGGCCTGCGTCGGCTCGCACGGCGCCTGCTGGGCCTATGTCGAGGCCTATCTGCCGCAGTTCATCTATGGCCGATACCCGGCGGATGAGCGCTGGCGGGTCGACCTGGTGTTTTTCCTGTTCGCCATTGGCCTTATCCCGATGCTGATCCCCAGCGTGCCGTTCAAGCGCGAGACGATCCTTTACATGCTTGGCGTCTTTCCGGTCGTTGCCTTCATCCTGCTGACCGGCGGCAATTTCGACTTCGCAGGCTACCTGTTCGGCGAGACGGCGGTGCATTTCTGGGTCGAGTACGTGATCCTGACGGCCGTTCTCCTGGCCGCGGCCTTCGGCATGGCCCGGGCGGGCGACAACAATCCGCGGCCGGCGATGATCACGGTGCTGGCGGTTATGGTCGTCATCGCGCTGGTGCTCGGGCTCGTCTCGGTCGATTTCGGCCTTCCGCCGGTCGAAACGAGCGTCTGGGGTGGCCTCCTGGTGACACTGGTGATCGCGATTACCGGCATCGCCGCCTCGCTGCCGCTGGGCATCGCGCTGGCGCTGGGGCGGCGGTCAAAGCTGCCGGTCATCCGGCTCGTCTCGGTGATCTTCATCGAGTTCTGGCGCGGCGTGCCGCTGATCACGGTGCTGTTCATGTCGAGCGTCGTGCTGCCGCTGTTCCTGCCGGAGGGGGTGACCTTCGACAAGCTGCTCCGGGCGCTGATCGGGGTTGCGCTGTTTGCGGCAGCCTACATGGCCGAGGTGGTGCGCGGCGGCCTACAGGCAATCCCGAAAGGGCAGTATGAGGGCGCCCAGGCGCTGGGCTTGAGCTACTGGCGCATGATGGGCCTGATCATTCTGCCGCAGGCCCTGAAGCTCGTCATTCCGGGCATCGTCAACACCTTCATAGGCCTGTTCAAGGATACGACGCTGGTGTTGATCATCGGCCTGTTCGATCTGCTCGGCCAGGTGCAGCTGTCCTATACGGATCCGAACTGGTCGACGCCGACCCAGAGCCATACCGGCTATCTGTTCACTGCCGTGGTGTTCTTCATCTTCTGCTTCGGCATGTCACGCTACTCTCTGTTCATGGAAAACCGGCTCCACACGGGCCACCGACGATAAGGGGAACATCATGTCAGATTCATCGGCCAGCGATACGTCGGTCCCGAATGTCGACGGTTCGACGATGGAAGTCGGCGACGAGGTCGCCGTGGAAATGATCGACGTGCACAAGTGGTACGGCGATTTCCACGTGCTGCGCGACATCAACCTGTCGGTCCACAAGGGCGAGCGCATCGTCATTTGCGGGCCGTCGGGCTCGGGCAAGTCGACGCTGATCCGCTGCATCAATCGGCTCGAGGAGCACCAGCAGGGCAGGATCGTCGTCGACGGTATCGAGCTCACCAACGATCTCAAGAAGATCGACGAGATCCGCCGCGAGGTCGGCATGGTGTTCCAGCATTTCAACCTGTTCCCGCACCTGACCATCCTGGAGAACTGCACGCTGGCGCCGATCTGGGTGCGCAAGATGCCCAAGAAGGACGCCGAGGATGTCGCCATGGAGTATCTGGAGCGGGTGAAGATCCCCGAACAGGCGCTGAAATATCCAGGCCAGCTCTCCGGCGGCCAGCAGCAGCGCGTGGCGATCGCCCGCTCTTTATGCATGAACCCGCGCATCATGCTGTTCGACGAGCCGACCTCGGCGCTCGACCCGGAGATGATCAAGGAGGTGCTCGACGTGATGGTCGATCTCGCCCGGTCCGGGATGACCATGGTCTGCGTGACGCACGAGATGGGCTTTGCCCGCCAGGTCGCCAACCGCGTGATCTTCATGGATCAGGGCCAGATCATCGAGCAGAACGAGCCGGTCGCGTTCTTCTCCGATCCGCGCCATGAGCGCACGAAGCTGTTCCTCAGCCAGATCCTGCACTGACCGGCGGACCTATGCGGAAATTCCGTTGAGACCGGAGGGACCCTCTTTGCGCAAAGACCGGCCTGATCCGTCCGACACGCCGGTTGAGTTTGCGACACTCCCTTCGCTAAGCTGACGCGGCGTCCACAAGGGGGCGAAATCGGCTTTACAGCGGAGAATTGCAATGGCCAACCGGACGTCTGCTTGCATCAATCGGTGCCGCTGCCTCGCGGCGGCTGCTGTCCTCGGCGTGTTCATCGTCGTTGGCCTTGCGGCCGGCGTTGCACAGGCGGCGGGGTATAAGACCATCCATCCCATGGGCTTTGCGCCGGTCTCGCAGGGGGCTGCGACCGCGTCGACCTTCTTCGTCGATCCGCACAATCAGTTGTTAGCGGGCAATGGCTGCTATGGTGCCGCGGTGGATCTGCCGCATGGATCGACACTCACGCGGCTGAAGGTCGAATATCGCAGCTTCGATGTCGGCGACGTCGGGTTTATGCTCGTCGCCGCCCATCATGCCAAGCCGGGCAAGAGCAAGGTGTTGATCGACGAATTGATCCTTGACGACAGCAACAGGCGCCGCGTTGCGAATTACGGCCTGTTCCACGTCGTCGATACGAAGAAGTTTATGTATGCCCTGCAGGTCTGCCTGGGGGTGGACGATGCCTTCTACGGCGCGCGCTTCAAATATACGGGCAAATAGGCGAACGCGGCTGACAAGCCCGGCTCGAAGGCAGGGGGCGGAGCACACCGTCCCCTGGCCAGCTCTTGCCCAAACCGCTGCGGTCACCAGAGCGACTCCGCTGCTCCCGCTGCCTCAGGGCCGCTACCGGTCGCCCCGATCCGGCCGGCGCATGCGGTCGGCGCGCACCGACTCCAGTGGCTGGCTGAAGGCGATATGCAGTTTGTCGGTTCTTGGCGCATAGAGCAGGATGAAGTCGATATTGACGTTGCCGATCTGCGGAAACAGGACCTCGCCGAAGCAGTCCTGGTTGAGATACCACTCCGCTTGCCAGAGGTCGCCGTCCAGCAATCCGGGATTGCTGGCGATGTATTTCTTCTGCTCAAAGATCGCCTCGCCGTCTCTGCGCAGCTCAAGTCTCGCGACCCGCGCGGAGGCGTCTTCCTCGCCGGCGGCGTTTGTCTCGGCCGAGACGTTGAAGGCCCATTCGCCGCGCACGGCGGCCTCCCGGCATTTGCCGCCGGCATAGGCGTCGCCCTGTAGAACCAGGCCGAGCCCCAGACTGGCACAGACAGCCGAAAGGCCAAGACTAACGGATTTTCCGGTGAATTTCCTGAATGAAAAGCGCATCAATTTCCTCCTCGGGCACAGTGCAGTGCCCTTGAAAAGATCTATTTTGATTCAAGGTGTGAGAAGAAGTGTCGATCGCAAAAGCGCAATCAACTGATAATACAGGAGAGATTATCTCCTGCATGTGTTTCATGCAATGGGTTTTTGTGAAAAATTACAGATGTTCCCAGTGTTCGATCCGATAAAATTTGAATTTATTTGTCGTCTACTTATTCGGATCCCGTCACCACCGGTAGGTCCTCCCGGGCGCCCCAATCGGCCCAGGAACCGTCATAGATCGCGGTGTTGCGATAGCCGAGGATCTGCAGCGCCAGCACCAGGATCGCGGCGGTGACGCCGGAGCCGCAACTGGTCACGATCGGCTTGCGGCGCGACAGGCCGAGGCCGTCGAAGGCTGCGGTCAGGCCCGCGTCGTCCTTCAGGGTCCCGTCGTCGTTGAACAGCAAGCGGTAGGGGACATTGAGGCTGCCCGGCATGTGGCCGGGGCGTACGCCCGGTCGCGGCTCCGGCTCCAGACCCGCGAAGCGGCCGGGGGAGCGGGCATCGAGCACGGTTTCCAGGTCGTTTTGCAGTGCCCGGTGGACCTCGTCGGCGTCGCGCACCGCGCCGTGGTCGAGCCGGGCGGTGAAGTGTTTTTCCGGGCGGGTGACGGCGCCTTGTTCCAGCGGCCGGTTCTCGGCCGTCCATTTCGGCAGCCCTCCGTCGAGGACGGCGACGTCCGCGACCCCCATGATCCGGAACATCCACCAGACGCGGGCGGCCGAGAACACGCCGGCGCCGTCATAGACGACGATGCGCTGCCCGTCTCCGATGCCCATCTTGCGCATGCGCGAGGCGAATTTCTCCGGCCGCGGCAGCATGTGCGGCAGCGGATTGTCGGTATCGGCGACGTCGTCGATATCGAAGAACACGGCGCCGGGGATATGGCCTTCGAGATATTCGGCCTTCGGGTCGCGGCCGGCATCGGGCAGATACCAGGATCCGTCGACGACGGTCAGGTCCGGCGCGCTCAGGTGATCGGCGAGCCAGTCGGTGGAAACCAGAAATTGCGCGCGTTCGCCGGCCATGGTCGGGCCCCTTTGAAGATGATGTCGTTGCTATTTGACGGTCAGGCCGCGCTTGGCGTGCCAGTCCGCGATCGATTCGTGTGGATAGCCCTCGAAGGACAAGTCGGTGTCGCCAGGCGTCGGCCTGCACCAGCCCGGTGCGTTGTCGAGCAGGATGTGAACGGTTTGCGGCGGAACCGGCAGCGCAGTGTCGATCGCCGAGGCGAACGGGTGGACCAACTCCGGCCAGCGCGGGTCCCAGACCCAGAGTGCTGTCCCGCAGCGCTTGCAGAAGCGCCGCTCGCCGGGGCTTTCCTGTCCGTCGATGACCGCGTGGAAGACCGAGATGTTGTGCTCGCCCTCGATCGCCAGGCTGTCGAAATCGCCCCCCAGGTTGATCGCATAGCCGCCTCCGCCGCCGGTCTTGCGGCAGATGGAACAGTAGCAGCGCATATAGGGGTAGGGGGTCGTGCTGTTCAATGAAAAGCGCACGGCGCCGCAGTGGCAGGACCCCTCGAGCCGCATCGCCTACACCTCGTCGAAGGCGACCCGGACGCGCCGGTTCTTCGCGCCCTTGTTCTCGATCTTGGCGATCTTCACCCGGCCGATCTCGCCGGTTCGCGCGACATGGGTGCCGCCGCAGGGCTGCAGGTCGATGTCGCCGATGCGGATCAGCCGGACCCGACCGCTGCCCATCGGCGGCTTGACGCTCATCGTCTTGACGAGCCCCGGATTGGCTTCAAGCGCTTCATCGGTGATCCATTCGCTGGTGACCGGATGATCGCCCGAAACCAGCGCGTTGAGCGCTTCGGTCAGTTCGTCCTTGGGTGCGATCGGTTCGTCGATATCGAAATCAAGCCGGCCGTAATCGTCGGAGATCTGGCCGCCGGTGACAGGATAGGGCAGGACGCAGGAGAGCAGATGCAACGCGGTGTGGATGCGCATGCGCCGGTGCCGGATGGCCCAGTCGATTTCCGCCTCGACCGGGGATCCCGGTTCGGGCAGTCCCTCGGTGCTTGCGGGAACATGGACGATTTCGTCGGCCCCATCGCCCTTGACCGTCGTCGCGATCGGGATCTCCGTGCCGTCCGCCGCCTTCAAATGACCGGTATCACCGGGCTGGCCGCCGCCGGCGGCATAGAACACCGTGCGGTCGAGTACGATGCCGCCGCGTTCGTTGACGCCGACGACCTGCGCCTGGCAGGTGGTGAGATAGGCATCGTCTCGGAACAGAAGCGCTGTCATCGCCGTCAATCGGTTTCGACGAAGGGGATCTCGATATCGGTGCGCCGTTCGAGCCATTCGGGGACCGGAAGGTCCTTCGAGCGCAGGAAGTCCGGGTTGAACAACTTCGACTGATAGCGCGTGCCGACGTCGCACAGGATGGTCACGATCGTGTGGCCAGGCCCCAATTCGCGGGCAAGCCGCATGGCGCCGGCGACATTGATGCCGCTCGAGCCGCCAAGGCAAAGCCCTTCTTTCACAAGCAAGTCGAACACCACGGGGACGGCCTCGGAATCCTCGACCAGAAAGGCCTTGTCGACATGGATGCCGTCAATCACCGGCGTTTCCCGGCCAAGGCCGATCCCCTCGGTGATCGAGCCGCCCTGCGTGGCCTTGGCTTCGCCGGTGGTGAACAGGCTGTACATGGCCGCGCCGCGCGGGTCGGCGCAGCCGATCACGACGTCCGGATTCTGCTCGCGCAGATAGGTCGAGGTGCCGGCAAGCGTGCCGCCGGTACCCACCGAGCAGATGAAGCCGTCGACCTTGCCGTCGGTCTGCCGCCAGATTTCCGGGCCGGTCGACACGTAGTGGGCCTTGCGGTTGTCGAGATTGTTCCACTGGTCGGCGAACAGCACGCCGTTCGGTTCGCTCTCGCGCAGGCGATCGGCGATGCGCCGGCCGATATGCTGGTAGTTGTTCGGGTTCTTGAAGGGCAGGGCCGGCGATTCGACGAGTTCGGCGCCGGCCAGCCGCAGCATGTCCTTCTTTTCCTGGCTCTGGGTCTCCGGAATGACGATCAGCGTGCGATAGCCGCGCGCATTGGCGACCAGCGCCAGCCCGATGCCGGTATTGCCGGCGGTCGCCTCGACGACCAGGCCGCCGGGCTTCAGGTCGCCGCGCGCCTCGGCCTCGAGGATCATCTGCCTGGCCGGGCGGTCCTTGACCGACTGGCCGGGATTGAGGAATTCGGCCTTGCCGAGGATGGTGCAGCCGGTCGCCTCGGAGGCGTGCCGCAACTTGATGAGCGGCGTGTTGCCGATCGCTTCGACGATGCCGTCCCGAACGTCCATGGCGACTGTCTCCCTGCATACGGGCCAGATGATCAAGCGCCGGTCAGGCAGCGCCGTTTCCGGCAAGGTAGCGGCGGGGCAGGGGGCATTCAAGGACGCGTGCGCGCATTTTGCCCATTGTTCTGGCGCATGGCGGAGGGATGTCGCTCAAATCCGCCTAAACGCGGAAGAAGAGGGCGAGACGTGCGGATCTCTCGCGCCCATCTCTTTCGTTGCATGATCCGGCCTGTTCCGGGTATGAGCGGTGCGACCGTCTTTACATGAGGACCATCCAGGGAAAATGCGAATGATCATTCGGAAGACGATGGCGATCGCGCTTATGGCAATCGGCCTGACGATCATGGCTGCCGCGACGCCGGCTGTCGCGCAGCAGCAGGCGGGCGAGGAGCCGTCGCTGGTCGCGCTGTCGATCGATTGCCGCTATCAGCTGCGCCCGGCCGAGACGACAATCTGTTCCTCGCCGGTGCTGGCCGCGATGGATATCCAGATGATGACGTTGTTCAACGTCCTGAACCTACTGGCCAATCAGGAAGTCGCCGTGGTCATGGCGAGCGATCAGGAAGCGTTCCTGAGGGTTCGCTCCGCCTGCGCGTCGGATGCTCAGTGTATCGGCGAGGCCTACGCACTGCGGATCAGCGAACTCGACAAGATCCTCAAGGATATCGCCTCGCGCGGCCCGTACTGAGCGCTGGTGCTGGCCGTTTGACCTGTCGGCGACTGCTGACGGTTGCAGGGCACAAACAAAATGGGCGGCCAGAGGCCGCCCAAGTTTGATACGCACCAACGGAGGGAGGTTAAACTTTAAAAATCTCGCCCCGCATACCTCCGTTTCAGATCCGTCTGCGGGTGAAGGTTTCCCTTCGAAGTTGCGAACAGTCTGTCTGATTCGTAGCAAGCCGACCAAGCATAATTGCCACAATTCCGCCATTGAAATGTCATGTTGCATTTCTGCAACGCCGGTGATGCGCGCTACGATTGTTCTTATTGAAAGGCAACTTCGGCGAAACTGCGCAGTTTTCGCGAATGCAGCCGGGCGCGCTCCTGGGATTTGAGCTTTTCGACGGCTTTCAGGCCGATTTCCAGGTGTTGGCCGACCCGCTCCCGGTAGAACTCGCCGGCCATGCCGGCCAGCTTGATTTCGCCATGCAAGGGCTTGTCGGACACGCAGAGAAGCGTTCCGTAGGGGACGCGGAAGCGGAAGCCGTTGGCCGCGATCGCCGCCGATTCCATGTCGAGGGCCACCGCGCGCGATTGTGACAGGCGCCGCAGAATGGCGCCCTGGTCGCCGAGTTCCCAGTTGCGGTTGTCGACGCTGGCGACCGTGCCTGTGCGCATCACGCGCTTCAGTTCATAGCCGGTGGTGCCGACGACTTCGCCGACCGCCTGTTCGATTGCCACCTGCACCTCGGCCAGCGCCGGGATCGGCACCCAGGGAGGCAGGTCCTCGTCCAGCACGTGATCCTCGCGCACATAGCCATGCGCCAGCACGTAGTCGCCCAGCGTCTGGGTGTTGCGCAAGCCTGCGCAGTGGCCAAGCATCAGCCAGGCATGCGGCCGCAGCACCGCGATGTGGTCGGTGATCGTGCGGGCATTCGACGGGCCGACGCCGATATTGATCATGGTCAGCCCGCCGGCATTCGGCTCGACCAGGTGATAGGCGGGCATCTGCGGCAGCCGCGGCGGCGGCGCGCCGGTCTGGTCGGTGCCCAGGCGGACATTCGGCGTCATCCGGTTGCCGGGCTCGACGAAGGCGGTGGCCATGTCGGCGGAATCCAGCATCCTCTGCCGACAAATTCGTGAAAAATCATCGATATAGAACTGATAGTTCGTAAAGATGATGAAGTTCTGGAAGTGCTCGGGCGCGGTCCCGGTATAGTGTGACAGCCGGTGCAGCGAATAGTCGATCCGCATGGCCCGGAACATGGCCAGCGGCGCCGGCGCGCCCGGCGTCGGGACCATCGTCTCGTTGGCGATCGAATCGTCCATCGCGGCGAGATCGGGCGTGTCGAACAGATCGCGCAGCGGCAGCGCGGCGACACCGTCGGAGGCGTCGCCGCGGATTGCCTGGGTTTCCAGGTTGATGTCGCGGCGATAGGCGAAATGGACGGGTATCGGCTCGTCGGATTCGCCGATCTCGACCGGCACGCCATGGTTCTCGATCAGAAGGCCGATCTGCTCCAGGAGATAGCGGCGGTAAAGATCGGGCCGCGTTACCGTCGTCTCGTGCGTGCCCGGTCCGGAGACGAAGCCATAGGACAGGCGCGAGTCGATCCGCGTGTGGCTTTGCGTGACGATGCGCACGAAGGGGTAGCAGGCCCTGACGGGGGCTTGCGGCGGAACGCCGCGCAGATAGCCCTCGAACTGTTCGCGCAGGAAGGCGGTGTTGCGCGCGTAGATATCGGTCAGCCGGTCGACGGCCGCCTCCGCGTCGAGAAAGGAGGCGGTCGCAATGGCCGGTGGCGAGAGGCGATCGTGCTGCATGGCGGTTTGAGGTGTCACCAGGGGCCCGGCAAGTCAAGCACGTTCGCAAGTCAAGCAGGATCGTCAGACGCACGGCGAGGGGCCTTGCACGCTGATTGGCGGGCGCACAAATATGATCGTATTCGTGCCGCCGGTCTTGACCCTGTCATCGGCACGGCGGACAAGGGCCGCCTCGCCCGGTGACGACGATTCTTAGGACGATCCCCCGGGCTACTCCGGCGCCGGTTCTGGCGATACTTCCTGCAAGGCAAAAGGGGCACTCATGCGCATTCTGGTCACCAACGACGATGGTATTCATGCCCCCGGCCTGAAGGTGCTCGACGCGATCGCGCGGGAGTTGTCCGACGATGTGTGGATCGTCGCGCCCGAGACCGACCAGAGCGGTGTCTCCCACTCGCTGTCGCTCAACGATCCGCTCAGGCTGCGCGAGGTGAGCGAGAAGCACTACGCGCTGAAGGGCACGCCGACCGACTGCGTTATTATGGGCGTGCGGTATCTGCTGCGCGACACGCCGCCTGATCTCATCCTGTCGGGCGTCAATCGCGGCCAGAACATGGCCGAGGACGTGACCTATTCGGGAACGATTGCCGGTGCCATCGAGGGCTCGATCCTCGGCGTCCGGTCGATCGCGCTCAGCCAGTGCTACCGCTTTCCCGATCCGATCGACTGGTCGGCGGCGGAGGCCTTTGGCGCCGACACCGTCCGCAGGCTGCTCGACGCCGACATCGATTCCTCGATCGTGCTGAACGTGAATTTCCCGGCCTGCGCGCCCGACGCGGTCGCCGGCATCAAGGTGACGATCCAGGGCAAGCGCGATCAGGCGCTGTTGAAGATCGACGATCGGATCGACGGGCGCGGCAATCCTTATTACTGGATCGGCTTCGAGCGGCGCCGATACACACCGCACGAGGGAACCGATTTGTGGGCGACCGCGGAAAACGCGATCTCGGTCACGCCCTTGAGCCTCAATCTTACCGATATGGACGCGCATTCGCGTTTGATGGACACTCTGACGGCCGACATGCCGAACGGGGAGACTGCCTGAGGTCGCCATGGGCGATACGGATTTCGACGACGAGGAGACCGGACGGATACCGGTTGCCAAGCTGATCCTCGGCCTGCGCGCCCAGGGGGTCCGGGATGGGCGTGTCCTGAAGGCGATCGAAACCGTTCCGCGCGCGCTGTTCGTCGAGGAGACGTATTCAGACCTTGCCTATGCCGACCGGTCGCTGCCGATCGATTGCGGCCAGACGATCAGCCAGCCCTTTGTCGTCGCCTATATGACGGAGCTGTTGCGGCTCAGCGACCGCGACAAGGTGCTGGAAATCGGCACCGGATCGGGCTACCAGGCCGCCGTGCTCGCCAAGCTGTGCCGCCGGGTCTACACGATCGAGCGCTATCGCACGCTGCATCGCCAGGCGGAGACACGGTTCAAGGAACTGGGGATCGCCAACATCACCGCGATGGTTGGCGACGGCATCAAGGGGTGGCCGGCACAGGCGCCGTTCGACAAGATCATCGTGACGGCGGCCGCCGAGGCGGTGCCGCCCGATCTCGTCGATCAACTCAAGGTGGGCGGCATCATGATCCTGCCCGTCGGCCCGGTCGGCGGCGTGCAGGTGCTGCGCCGGATCGTCCGCACCGAGGCCGGTATCGAGGACACCGAACTGATCGGCGTGCGCTTCGTGCCGCTGGTGCCGGGGAAGGCCGCGCAGCTCTGAACGGACCGGCTGTCGTGGCCGGATATGGCGCACCGCGGAAACGGTTTGTGAAAATAGTTAGCCAAAGGCGAAATTTGGCGTGTGGCTTAAAGCAATATTTACCTCAACGGGTGTTAACTGACGTCATTCATTCAGTGCGGCGTGAGTGGTGTTATGCGTAGCGTTATCAGTGCTATCCGTGCGTCCCGGCTGTCGACGGTCGCGATCGTCGGGGCCGTTGGCGCCCTGGCAGCGGGGTGCAGTTCGGACTCTTCCCGTTTCGCCGGTTCCTTTTTCGGCGGTGTCGATCCCGAATATACCGGCTCCGTGCCGCCGACGCCGACCGAGCCCGTGGCATCGGGCCCGATAGGCGATCCGCGGTCCCAGTCGGCTTACAACCAGCTTGGCTCCAGCCCCTCCGGTGGCGGCGACGGAACGACCGTCGTGCTCGGACCCGGCGAAACGCTCTATACGGTGGCGACCCGTTATGGCGTCCCGGTCAATGCGCTGATGTCGGTCAACGGCATCAAGGCGGCCGGCGCCGTGCAGCCCGGCCAGGCGCTCGTCATCCCTGTCTATTCACAGGCCCATAACGGCTGGGTCCGCCCCGATCAGGCGCCCGGCGTGGCGGCCACCCAGCCGGCGACGAGGGTCGCCGGGCCGGTGCCGTTGAATACCGGGCAAGTCGCGGCCGCGACCCAGGCGCCTGCGACGCAGGCGAAACAGGTGCCGGCCGGCGGCGCCGTCCACACGGTGACGCCCGGCCAGACAGTCTACTCGCTCGGGCGTCTCTACAATGTCCGGCCGAACGATATCATCGCCGAGAACAACCTGCAGGCGCCCTACGGCATCAAGATCGGTCAGAAGGTCCGGATCCCCGGCGCGGCGGTGGCGAAATCGGTACAGCCGGCGGCCTCGACCCAGGTCGCCCAGGCGCCGGCCCAGACCGCGGTGCAGACCGCCGAGGCCTCGACCCCGACCGCGACGCCCGCGGTCGTCACCTCGAAGTCAGGGATAGAGGCAGCCGAGCTGCCGGCGCCGCAGACGACGGCCTATGCCCCTCAGAACGACAAGGCGGCCGGTACGGATACCCGCGCGGCGGTTCCCGAACCGGCAGCGCTGTCGGCGGGACAGTTCCGCTGGCCCGTGCGCGGCCGGATCATCTCGTCCTACGGCGAGAAGAGTGACGGCGGCACCAATGACGGTATCAACATCTCGGTGCCGGAGGGCACGTCGGTGCGGTCGGCGGAGAACGGCGTCGTTGCCTATGCCGGCAACGAGTTGAAAGGCTACGGCAACCTGGTGCTGATCCGGCATGCGGACGACTGGGTCACGGCTTATGCCCACAACAGCGAATTGCTGGTCGAGCGCGGCGATGTCGTGTCGCGCGGCCAGGTCATCGCCAAGGCCGGCCAGACCGGTTCGGTCTCGACACCGCAGATGCATTTCGAACTGCGCAAGGGGTCACAGCCGGTCGATCCGCTGAAGCATCTAGCGTCGGATTAGCCGCGCCCCTGACATACCGAACGAGTGATTTCCGGCCGCCGGGGGCTTCTCCGGCGGTCGTTTCATTGGCGGCGTGCGTGTACGTGGTTCCGCTGTTGATGCGGGCAAAATGAATGTATGACCGGTCCGGCGCTGAAGACGTCTCGCACCGCCGGGGTTCCCCGATCCCGGCTCTTCGGCCGGGATGACGAGGGTGAGGGGGTGTCTCGTACCGCGCCTATCCTCCCGCCCCCGTCAGCGACACGCCCAGCCGCCCGGCGAGATCCTGGATGAACTGCCAGGCGACGCGGCCGGAACGGCTGCCGCGGGTGGTCGACCATTCCAGCGCGTCCCGGACCATCTGCTCGCGGTCGGTGTCGATCCCGAAATGATCCGCATAGCCGTGCACCATGTCGAGATAATCGTCCTGGCTGCATTTGTGGAAGCCGAGCCAGAGGCCGAACCGGTCGCTCAGCGACACCTTTTCCTCGACCGCTTCCGAGGGGTTGATCGCGGTTGACCGCTCGTTCTCCATCATGTCGCGCGGCAGGAGATGGCGGCGGTTGGAGGTGGCGTAGAACAACGTGTTGTCCGGCCGGCCCTCGATGCCGCCCTCCAGCGCGGCCTTGAGCGACTTGTAGGAGGTATCGTCGAAGTCGAAGGAGAGGTCGTCGCAGAAGATCAGGAAGCGATGGGGCGCCGCGCGGGCGAGCCCCATCAGCGCGGGCAGGGATTCGATGTCCTCGCGATGGATCTCGACGAGTTTGAGCGGAAACACACCTTCCTCCTCCATCAGTGCCGTATCGGCATTGATGGTCGCGTGCGCCGCCTTGATCAGCGAGCTCTTGCCCATGCCGCGCGCGCCCCAAAGAAGCGCGTTGTTGGCGGGCAGACCGCGGGCGAAGCGCTCGGTGTTCTCGATCAGGATGTCGCGGGCCCGGTCGATGCCCTTGAGGAGCACCATGTCGACGCGGTTCACTGCCGCGACCGGCTGCAGGCCGGGCGGGGAGGCGCGCCAGACGAAGGCGTTGGCGGCATCGAGGTCAGCCTGGGGCGGCAGTGGCGGGGCGAGCCGGTCCAGACTGTCGGCGATTCGGGCAAGCAGCGGGATCAGATCGCTTTGGGGGTCTGTCATCACGGTATCGGGTCTGTGGCGAATGCATGAGAGATAGGTACGGCCGCGGTGCGATTGAACGCAACGAGACCGCAATTCGGGAACCCGGACCGTAGCATCTGCGTTGTTAGGGTCAATGCGGGCCCGCTTGCGCCTGCAAGCCGCCGGGTCGGCGAGGCGGTTGCAAAGGCGTGATCGGTTCTGGTTTGCAAACGGCGAGGCTGTCGGTATAGTCCGCGCGCTTCGCGCGATGGCGGTCGGGATCCGCCCGCGCGGCGCATTGGCTGACCCCACACAATCCTGGACAGGAGGAATTGATGTTCGTAACGCCGGCTTTCGCACAAGGCGCCGGAGCAGGTGGCAGCGATTTTCTGGTTTCGCTTCTTCCCTTTGTCCTGATCTTCGTGGTTCTCTACTTTCTCATCCTGCGCCCGCAACAGCGCCGCATGAAGCAGCAGCAGGAGATGATCGGCTCGCTCCGGCGCGGCGACACGGTCGTCACCGCTGGCGGCCTGATCGGCAAGATCTCCAAGGTCGTCGACGATCGCGAGCTGCAGGTGGAAATCGCCGAGGGCGTCCGCGTTCGCATCTCCCGTCCCTCCGTCTCCGAAGTGCGCGCCAAGGGCGAGCCGGTCAAGGACGAAGGCTGACGGCCGGCGCGGGATCGCCGGTTCTTGCCGTGTGAGGCCCGTGTAACGCCCGAGTAACGAAAGCGTATCGTTTCCATGCTGCATTTCGCCCGCTGGACTGTCATCCTGGTGCTCGTGGTCTGTGCCGCGGGCATTCTGGCGACCCTTCCCAACTTCTTTTCCAAGCAGCAGGTCGAGGACTGGCCGTCCTGGCTGCCGCATCGCCAGCTGGTGCTCGGCCTCGATCTGCAGGGCGGCTCGCACATCCTGCTGGCGGTCGATGTCGACGCGGTGGTCGAGGAGCGCCTGGAGGCGTTGCGCGACGACGTTCGCCGGATCCTGCGCGAGGAGCGGATCGGCTATACCGGTCTTGCCGTTCAGGATCGCACCGTGCGGGTGCGCATCCGCGAGGTCGATCAGACCACCGCGGCGCTGCGGGCGCTCGAGGACCTGTCCGTTCCGATCGGCAATCTCCTAACCGGCACGCAGGCCCGGGACGTCGAGATCGATAGCGGTTCCGACGGGCTGATCACGCTCGAACTGTCCGAGGAGGGGCTGCAGCAGCGGATCAACTCGGCCGTCGAGCAGTCGATCGAGATCGTCCGCCGGCGCATCGACGAGTTGGGCACGACGGAGCCGACGATCCAGCGCCAGGGCGCCGACCGCATCCTGGTCCAGGTGCCCGGCCTCGACGATCCGGCGCGCCTGAAGGCGCTGATCGGCCAGACCGCGAAGCTGACCTTCCGGATGGTCGATCCGTCGATGCCGGGCAGCGAGGCGCTCGCCGGCCGGCCACCGCCCGATTCCGAAGTGCTGATGTCGCAGGACGATCCGCCGTTTCCCTATCTGATCGAAAAGCGCGTGATGGTGAGCGGCGAGGACCTCGTCGACGCCCAGCCGGGCTTCGATCAGCAGACCAACGAGCCGATCGTCACCTTCCGGTTCAATTCAGGCGGAGCGCGGCGTTTTGGCGTCGCGACGCAACAGAATGTCGGCCGGCCCTTCGCCATCGTCCTCGACGACGAGGTGATCAGCGCGCCGGTGATCCGCGAGCCGATCCTTGGCGGGTCCGGCCAGATCAGTGGTGGTTTCGCGGTGGAAGAGGCGAACGATCTCGCCATCCTGCTGCGCGCCGGCGCGTTGCCTGCGCCGCTGACGATCCTGGAGGAGCGAACCGTCGGGCCGGGCCTTGGCGCGGATTCCGTCGAGGCCGGCCGCATCGCGGCGATCATCGGCACGGCGCTCGTCATCGTCTTCATGGTGATGGTCTACGGCCTGTTTGGCGTGTTCGCCAATATCTCGCTGTTCATCAACATCGCGCTCGTGTTCGGCGTCCTGTCGGTGCTGGGGGCGACGCTGACGCTGCCCGGCATTGCCGGCATCGTGCTGACAGTCGGCATGGCGGTCGACGCCAACGTGCTGATCTATGAGCGAATACGCGAGGAGCAGCGGGCGGGCAAAAGCGCCATTGCCTCGATCGATTCCGGCTACAGACGGGCGCTCGGCACCATCATGGACGCCAATATCACGACGTTCATTGCCGCCGTCATCCTGTTCTATCTCGGCTCGGGTCCGATCCGCGGCTTTGCCATCACGCTTGCCATCGGCATCGTCACGACCGTGTTCACGGCCTATCTCGTCAATCGCCTGATCGTCGCCGAATGGGTGCGCCTGCGCCGCCCCTCGGCGGTGCCGATATAGGAGGGCCGGCGTCATGTTGCTGCGGCTCGTACCCCGGGAAACCCATATCGGTTTCATGAAACTCAGGCGGCTGACGCTGCCGATATCCGTGCTGTTGACGGTGCTGTCGATCGGGCTGTTCTTCGTCGTCGGGCTCAATCTGGGCATCGACTTTCGCGGCGGCTCGCTGATCGAGATCCAGACCGAGGGGCCCGCCGATATCGCCGATTTGCGCGAGCGCGTCGGAACGCTCGGGCTTGGCGACGTGCAGATCCAGGAGTTCGGTGCCCCCAACGAGGTGCTGATCCGGGTCGTCGAGCAGGAAGGCGGCGAAAACGCCCAGCAGGCGGTGATCGCCAAGATCCGCAACGAGCTGGGTGACAGTGTCGAATACCGCCGCGTCGAGATCGTCGGCCCGACGGTCAGCGCCGAACTCGCGCAGTCGGGAACGATCGCGGTCCTGGTCGCGATCTTCGCGATCCTGGTCTACATCTGGTTCCGCTTCGAGTGGCAATACGCCATCGGAGCGATCATCGCGACCGTGCACGACGTGGTCCTGACGATCGGGCTGTTCGCGATCCTGCAACTGGATTTCGCCCTGTCGAGCATCGCGGCGATCCTGACCATCGTTGGCTATTCGCTCAACGATACGGTGGTGGTCTACGACCGGATCCGCGAGAACACCCGGCGCTATCGCAAAATGCCGTTCACCGATCTGCTCGACCTGAGCGTCAACCAGACCCTGTCGCGCACGATCATGACGTCGGTCACCACTTTGCTCGCGCTGATCGCGCTCTATGTCTTCGGTGGCGAGGTGATCCGCAGCTTCGTCTTCGCCATGATCTGGGGCGTTCTGGTCGGCACGTATTCGTCGATCTATGTCGCCGGCCCGGTGCTGTTGTACCTGGGTGCCAATCGTGGCGGCGGCGCGGCGGGTCAGGCCAAGGAAGCAGCCGGCGAGGCCGCCACGTGAGCGGCGCGGCGGCCTAACGGAGTTGGGGACGCCTTGGGGCCATTGTTTCAAGGCGTCGGTTGACGCGATGCAGATGCGTGAAGCGCATTTTCCCGGCCGTGCGCCGATCGAGGCCTATGGCAATGGCGGGTTCCGTTTCGCCGACATGTCGCATCGCGGCTCGATCCTGTGCGTGCAAAGCGGCATTTATGGCTGGCCGGTTTCCGCGCCGGGCGACGTCGACGCCGAGGCGCTGGAACGGGTGTTCGACGGCGCCGACCGGCCGGAATTGCTGCTGCTGGGCACCGGCCGCGCGCTGGTGCCGCCGACGCCCGAGACGCGCTCGGCGTGCAGTGCGCAGGGCGTGCGCATCGAGGTGATGGACACCGGTGCGGCGGTGCGCACCTTCAATGTGCTCCTGGCCGAGCAGCGGTCGGTCGCTGCAGCCCTGATCGCGGTCGAGTGAGCCCTGATGCCGGCCGCCCGCGATGAATGCTTCACGCATTGCGAGGATCTTGTCCGCCGCGGCGACAAGGACCGGTTTCTGGCAAGCCTGTTCGCGCCGGCCGACAAGCGCCGCTACATCTTCGCCCTCTATGCCTTCAATCTGGAGATCGCCCGGATCCGCGATCTGGTCAGCGATGCGCTGCCCGGCGAAATGCGCCTGCAATGGTGGCGCGACGCGCTGAGCGGGGAGGGGCATGGCGAAGTCGGCAGCCATCCGGTCGCCGCCGCCCTGATCGAGACGCTGGATCAGTGTGATCTCGCTTGCCAGCCGTTCATGGACCTGATCGAGGCGCGCACCTTCGACATCTATGACGAGCCGATGCCGACTGTCCGGCATCTGGAAGCCTATGCGCGCGCGACCTCGTCGATGCCGATGCGCGTCGCCGCCGCGATCCTCGGCGCCGACCGGTGCAACTGGACGGCGACGATGATCGACCATGGCGGCACGGCCTATGCGCTCACCGGTCTGCTCAGGGCGGTACCGTTTCACGCCGCCAGCGGCCAGATCTTCCTGCCGGAAGAGGTCATGGAGAAGCATGGGGCGAACCGCGATGACGTGCTGTCCGGCAAGTCGACGCCGGAACTGAAGGCGGTGCTCGCCGAGATGCGCGACCTGGCGCGCGATCACCTGGGCCAGGCGGGCAACTGCGTCAAGGGGATCTGTGGAGAGGCGGTCCCCGCTGTCCTGCCGATCGCGCTGGTGCGGCCTTATCTGGAGCGGATGGACCGGCCGGACTACGAGCCGTTCGGGGAGGAATGCGTTGTTCCGCAATGGCGTCGGCAGTGGATCCTTTGGAAGGCCGTGCGCGCGGCGAACCGGACCTGCGCGAAAGCGAACTGATCGCCAGAGCCAAATACGACGTGCTTTGGATGCACGGAGAGGCCGCTACTCCGCCGCCGCGCGCAGGCCGAGCCACGTGTCGAGTTCGGCAAGCGCGCGCTGCGACATCGCCCGCTTCCTCGCCCGCGCCTTGTCTTTGCCGCGCAGGCGGACGCCCGCCGTCTTCGGCACCTCGATTGAGGGAAACAGGCCGAAATTGACGTTCATCGGCTGGAAGGAGCGGGAGCCCTTGTCGTCGGTGATGTGGCCGCCGGTGATGTGAGCGATCAGGGCACCCAGCGCCGTCGTCTGCGGCGGCGGCACGATCGCGGCGCCCTTCGCCTCGGCTGCGGCGAAACGGCCGGCGAGCAGGCCGATCGCGGCCGATTCCACATAGCCCTCGACGCCGGTGATCTGGCCAGCGAAGCGCAGGCGCGGCGCGGCCTTCAGCTTCAGGTCGCCGGTGAGCAGTCGCGGGCTGTTCAGGAACGTGTTGCGGTGCAGGCCGCCGAGCCGGGCGAATTCGGCGTTCTCCAGGCCCGGAATGGCCCGGAAGATCTCCGCCTGCGCGCCGTATCTGAGCTTGGTCTGGAAACCGACCATGTTGTAGAGCGTGCCGAGCGCGTTGTCCTGGCGCAGTTGCACAACCGCATGGGGCTTGACGTCGGGAGCATGCGGATTGGTCAGCCCGACCGGCTTCATCGGTCCGTGCCGGAGCGTCTCGCGGCCGCGCGCGGCCATCACCTCGATCGGCAGACAGCCGTCGAAATAGGGCGTGTTCTTTTCCCAGTCGCGGAACTCGGTCGTGTCGCCGGCCGTGAGCGCGTCGATGAAGGCCTCGTATTGCGGTTTGTCCAGGGGGCAGTTGATGTAGTCGGCGCCCGTTCCGCCGGGGCCCGGCTTGTCGTAGCGCGATTGGAACCAGACCTTCGAGAAATCGAGGCTGTCCTTATGCACGATCGGCGCGATCGCATCGAAGAAGGCAAGGGAATCCTCGCCCGTCAGCGCGTGCACCGCCTCGGACAGGGCGGGCGAGGTCAGCGGTCCGGTTGCGACGATCACGCTTGCCCAGTCGGCCGGCGGCAGGCCGGCGACTTCGCAGCGGTCGATCGTGATCAGCGGATGGGTCTCCAGCGCCGCCGTCACCGCGTCGGAAAAGCCGACCCGGTCGACCGCAAGCGCGCCGCCGGCGGGCACCTGGTTATCGTCGCCCGAGGCCATGATCAACGAGCCGCAGCGGCGCATCTCCGCGTGCAGGAGGCCGACCGCGTTGGTTTCGGCATCGTCTGAGCGGAACGAGTTCGAGCAGACGAGTTCGGCGCAGCCATCGGTGATATGCGCTTCGGTCATGCGGACCGGTCGCATTTCGTGCAGGATGACGGGAATGCCGGCCTCGGCGATCTGCCAGGCTGCTTCCGAACCGGCAAGGCCGGCGCCTATGACGTGGATAGGATGGATCATGGCAGGTATCTAAGGGTTTCCGACAGGGAGGAAAAGCCTGTTCTGTCTCGTTTTCGCGGGCTGAACCAGACGGCCCTCCGGAACGTCCGTACGTGTTCCGAGCGCCTTGTTTAGATCGGTAACTGCCGTGGCCGCGTGATTTGCAGTTACGTCTCGTTCCCAACCATTGTCCGGGGCCGGCAACCGGCATTCGTCCGGCATGGCCCTGTATTCCTCGGCAATCCAGATCCCGTCAGAGCGGGATTGGCGCCAGGCTGGTACCTTGGAAACCGGGTACGTGGGAATGGCCTGAAAGGGTCGATTTCGTCGCCGAGGCAGAAACGTCGCAATTGCGCCTAGCAGGCTAATTTGATAAGAAGGATTATACAGATACAAGTCGATTAAATACACTTTCAAAATATTCTATGCTTTCTGATGAAATAAGGATATTTTGTGATCAATTATAAGCCCTATTTTGAAAATAAATCAGAGAAATTTGGAAATCCCAACACTAATCCGATCGTGATCGTTAATTTTTTTCCGGATCTGGATGGGTTTTGCGGCGATTTGATCGCCGATTTATCTGAAAAATATTATGTAACGGTGTTGAGCGAGCCGCCTATTCGCGCGTCAGCTGAACTAACGATTAGGCAACTAGCGGCTTGCCTGGCAGACTTTGTCGAAACGTCTCGATCGGGTCTCCCGCTATTCGTCGGGGCCGGATTTAGCGGAGTCGTCGCGGCAGAGGCGGCCAGGCTGTTTCCCGAAAGGGTGAAGGGAGTCGTCGCGCTTCATGCGCCGCATCCCATCCTTGCCGATAAGTTGCCGCAGGTTCTGGAACAAAGCCAGCCGCTCTGGGGGCCAATGCGTTCCATCCTGAGCGCGGAGACGGACTCCGCGAAATCGGCTTCGCTGGCAGACTTGTCGCAGATGGCCTTCCTTCCCGCCGCGCCCGCTGATCGCGACCCGGGGGCCAGGGTTGGGGATGCGCTGTCTGTGTCATTCCTTAAGGCGAATTTCCGCCTGGACGACGGGACAATCGTGCCGATCCTGGAAGACAAGGCAAGACGGCTTGAGCGCCCCTCGCTTTGGTTTTTCGATTTCGACCGCGTGCCGAACGTTTTTACCGATCATCGTGCGTTGGCTTCAGTTGCGACCAATCATCGTCTCCACCCCTATTCGCTCGACCCGACGATGACCGAACGAGACGGTGACGCCCCTTCGGACTTGGCGGCGCGAATTGATGCCTTCTACGAATTCATAGACGCCGAACATCAGCTGGGTCGGGAAGAGCAGGTCGATTCCGCTGCGGAATCGGCGTTGTTTGAGGATGCCGCGAAGACGTTTCGGCGGAAGGTGCTTACCTGTCGTGATGGCAAATTTCCCGAACGGGCGTTGCGCGGAAACCATCCAAAGACCCATGCCATCGTGGATGGGACGTTTGCGGTCCGCGACGATGTTCCCGAGCGCCTGCGGTGTGGTCTGCTGGCGGCGGGCGGCCGGGCTTTCGATTGCAAGATACGGCTCAGCACCTCCACGCTCAGCTTCGAGGCCCACAAGGACCGGATAGACGATGTGTTTGACGCTTCGGTCCGCGTTTTCCTGGATCCCGAAGGCTCGGTGTCGCAAGACTTCATCATGAATAGCCTTCCGGTCGCGCCGAGCCAGCTGAGTTCGTTCCCGCCCAGCAACAGATACGACAACATCCGACTGCAAACCGGGAATATCCATCGCTCGCCGCTCAGCGTCCTTGACGCCAATTTCTATAGCCAGAGCGTATACCGGCTTGGGCCTCAGGCGATCAAATACGCGCTTGTGAGCGGGAATACGGCGACGCCTTCCGGCGATGACGATTGCCGATTGCCTCACAATTTCCGGTTCGACGATCTGTCCAAGGAACTCAGTTCGCGCAGTCTTTCCTACACCTTCTGCATTCAAGAGCAGACCGATCCGCTCCTGTCGCCCATTGAAGACCCCAGCATCGAGTGGCCGTCTGATCTCTTGCCGGTTGCCGATGTCACGATCCCCGTGCAGGAGATGATCTCGCAAGAGAAGGATCTTGCTGGCGAGAAAGCCTATTTCGACATCTGGAGTTGTCTTCCCGATCACACGCCGCTTGGCCGGATCAATCGAGCGCGTCGACAGGCATACGAAGTCGCCAGGAAGACACGTGGCGCGCAACCGCCGTTTTAGCGGGAATTTGCCAAATGCACTTCAAACGGACATTCGATGTTGCTGTCGTCGGCGCAGGCCCGGCCGGCATGGCATGTGCTCTTGCGCTTAACGAGGCCGGTCATGCCGTAACGTCTTTGAAGCACAGAATGATGTCGGCGTTGCCGGGCATACCGCCTCGACACAGGGGTCTTCGGGATTGTCATTCGATCCGGCCTTCGGCGGATACAGCCCTCTTTCCTATGAAAATTTCAACGCTATCCTGAAGAAGCTCGGCCTGGATGCGCATATTCTCGGATTTGAGAAGGATATCTTCTCCTTCACGCATGATCGCGGACATGCGCCGATCCTTCAGTGCAGGCTCGTTGAAACCTATCCGGACCTTGCCGCCGAAATTGAGCGGTTCGAGCGCGATGTTCCCATAATCCGCGCAGATCCGAGCTACGACTTCGTGACGGCCGAGGAGTATTTCGCGCGCGGCGCCTATAGCACCGCGTTTATACGTTACTACATGCCGGGGAAGATCGTTCATTTCTTCCTCGGCCATACATTCAGGCACTATCTGCACTATCCGATACGGCTGCTTCTTTCGCATGCAGCTAGCTACACGAGCAATCTGGACTTCTACAACCGCAACCCGATTTGCATCGTGAAGGGCGGAAGCGGGCACTATGCACGTCGATTCAAGACGTATCTTGTTGGAAAGGGCGTCAAATTCGTCTTCAACAGCAGTGTCTCGGTCTACCGGCGCGGGCATACGGATGTCGAACTCCTCGACGCCTTCAGTGGCCAGAGGCTCACCTTTGATCACGTGGTCTTTGCGACACAGCCTGATGTCGCCGGTTCGCTGTTGAATGCGTACGGTCTGCCCGGTGAAGCCGATCTGCTCAAGGGGTTCAGCATTACAACGAACACAATCGTTGCTCATCATGATGCGTCGATCCTGCCGGCGAACAAGGCCCATTGGACGCATGCAAATGCGATTTGCGAACCGCCCGACGCTCCGCTTTCGCTAGAGGAAACCTTCTTTGTTACCCGGGTTTTTCCGGCGAACGACGATCCGCAGCAGTCGGTCTTCATCACATATTGCTATGATCGCGATCTTGACCTGAAAGACGCGGTGCGTGTGACCAACCGCCACGTTCACGTAAACATGGATACCGTCCGCCGCCGGTTGAAGCTCGATCAATATCAAGGACGTGACCGGGTCTGGTACTGCGGAAGCTGGTTGAAGGGGCTAACGCTTCAGGAAGACGCGATCGAGTCCGGTCTGGAAATCGCCAACCGCATTTCGGGACGACACGAGTACCCGATCGTAGTGGCGAAGACGGCCGAGGAGCGACAGCCCGACAAGGGGGAGCACTTAGAGGGAAACTTCGTCGACGTCTTCGCATTTCGCGCGAAGTCGAGCCCGGATCAGGTGGCGCTCCGCTATCTGGGCGAGGACGGCCAGGAGAAATCGGTCTTGACCTATGCCGATCTCCATCAGCGGGCGGAAAACCTGGGATACTACCTGCTTACCGATCTGAAGGTGAAGAAGGGCGATATCGTCGTCCTTTGCTACATGCCGGGCGTCGATCATATCGTTGTGCTGTTGGGATGCTTGTTGGCGGGTGTGGTCCCGGCCGTTATCGCCCCGCTCAATCCGAAGCAGATTTCCAGCGATCTCGAACAGTTTGCCGCGATCATCACGAACTGTTCGGCCCGATACGTTCTGACCGATAGCACATACTACAAGTATTACCTGGCCGGCCGCACGTTGTCACCGTCGACCTATTTCAAGGGAATTGCCGCGAAATGGGTCAGCACCAGCAAACTGAAGACAACAAAGCCGCGCGATTTCCGCTTTCCGAAAATCGGGGTGCATGACGTCGCCTATGTTCAGTACACGTCGGGGTCGACGGCTGATCCGAAGGGCGTCGTCGTCGAACATGCCCAGTTGAGTGCTCAACTGGATGGTCTTAAGGGCCGGCTCAGGGTCAGCCCGGGTGGGGCTGTCGTGAGCTGGGTTCCGCAGTTTCACAATATCGGGCTGGTTGGCGTTGTCCTGTTGTCGATCTACGGCAAGGTTGAAAACGTCATGCTTTCGCCGTTCCTGTTCCTTCAGGATCCCGGGGCGTACCTGAAGGCTCTGGCGACATACAAAGCCAATTTCACAGTCATGCCTTCCTTCGGGCTGCGTTACATGCTCGAGAAGATCCCGCCCGAAGACCGCAATGTGAATCTCTCCAATTTGCAAAACTGGTCACTCGGCGGTGAAGCTGTTCCAGCTGATCTGCTGGAGCGTTTTGTCGACGGGTTCGCGGCGTCAGGCGTTACGACCCGCATGATGTCTCCGGGCTATGGGCTCGGCGAAAATGTCACGATCGTCTCGCTTTGGGGCAAGAGCCTCGCATTCGTCGACATGGATGAATTGCTGCGGAAGAAAGAGGTCAGGGAGGGGTCGCACGCCGTCGTCAGCTGCGGTGAACCGCTGCCGGACACCGAAATCCAACTCGTCGATCCCGAGACCGGCCACATCGTGTCCGAAAACACGGTCGGCGAGATCTGGGTCAAGAGCTCGAGCATGGCACGTGGCTATCTCGGCAATGATGAAGCGACCAACTACACGTTCGGAGCCACCATCGCCGGCGGCGATCCGGAAAAGCACTATCTGCGGACAGGCGATCTTGGATTCGTTCAAAACAAGGAACTCTTTGTCTGCGGTCGCACCAAGGAGCTGATTATCATTCGGGGCGTCAATGTCTACCCAGTCGACATCGAAACAGCGCTTGCCGATTTCCACGAAGTCGATCAATCCGCCGCGTTCGGCGTCTTGCGCGGGGACGAAGAGGTGCTGGCGGTCGCTGTAGAGCTAGCCGACAAGGCTGTTCGCCGCCTCAAACGCAACGAGGCGTTCGAAGACCTGGATGCGCGGGTGAGGCTGTCGGTGCAGAAGCACTGCGGCGTAAACCCGACGATCGTCGCCTTTCTGAAATCTCGAGGGCTCCCGCGGACACCGCTCGGCAAGATCAAGCGAACTGCCTGCCGGGATGCGATGAACGACGGATCGTTGAGCACGCTCTGTCTCAAGGAAGTCGAGGCGCCATCGGCAGCGATGTCGACTGCGCTCGAACTGACTTCGGATGACGGTCCAAAGGAGGTCATTCTACGCCATATCAAGGCGATCTCGCGCGTCGATGTTGATCCGACAACGCCGATTGCCGATCAGTTGATGTTTGAGTCGCTGGAGCTTGTGCGCTTTGTCGACATGCTGGCGCAGACGTTTGGAATGGACGTCCCGCTGACGGTTCTGGAGCAATGCCAAACGGTTGATGATCTGGTTGCCTTCGTTGAGGCGTCCGCAGACTACAAGGTGTTGCCGACAGGCGTGAAACTGTTCAACTCCGACGCCGTGAACGACACAGACGCCGAGATTTTCTTGATTCATCCCGCCCGCGGAAATGTCATTTGCTACCTTGAATTCGCTGGCGCGTGGGGAAAACGGTTTTACGCGATCAAGGACACTGGGCCGCAGGATTCGCTTGAGGCCAAGGCACGGCACTATATCGGCCTGATCCGGCAGGTTAAGCCGACCGGACCGTACGTGTTGGGTGGCTACAGTTTTGGCGCAACGCTCAGTCAGGTTATGGCCGGACTTCTTGAGGAGGAGGGTGAGACAGTCGAACAGGTCGTTCTTTTTGATGAATTGCATGGGTTTCCGGACGAAATGCGGCGTTTTGGCGAAACCGGGATTACCGAGCAGGATCTGCTTCATCACATCATCATCGACTACTGCGCAGGCGGCCAACGGGAAAAACTGGAGACGGCACTGAAGCAGGGGCGCCCCGCAGCCGAAGTTATCGCTCTTGTCAGCGACGATGACGTTCGCGTGCTGATCGAAGGCGAATTTCAGTGCTACAAGGCAAACGCCGGCCTTTTGCAGCGTTGGACGCCAATCAAATCCTATAAGGGGCCGACAACCCTGTTCCGGACCGCCACCTGCATCAACGAACTTCAGAACGCGTATTCCGCCGTGTTCGAAATTCCGGGAAACCACGCGACCTGTATGATCCAGCCGCATGTTTCCGAACTGGTGGCGGCGTTGAACGAGTCCTGGATGTCGTTGCAGGTCGCACGAACCGGCCCGCTGTTGGAAGAGGTTTAGCGGTTTGGAAGACCGGCGGATCCTCTCGGTGTTTCGCGGCGATTGCAAATGAGCAATGCCAAGGGCACAGGGGATCGGATGCCTTTGCGATCTACAGACCGTCGAAATAAACCGCCCAGAACACGTTCTTCGCCACATGCGGGGCGACCTCGGTGACGCTGCCGGTGGCGATCGTCGTTTCGCGCGAATTGGCGAGTGCGACGACGCCGAGGCCCTGGCTTGGCATCAGGATCATGAAGGACGTGAAGCCCGTCAGCGCGCCGTCCTTTGCGACGACGACCGGGACGCCGGCCGCTTCGTCGGCGGGTAGGACGGACCAGGCAAGGCCCGACCGCGGCGACTGCGCCGGGCAGGTCGACAGGCGCGGATCGGGGCCGGTGCAGGCGTAAGCGCGTTGTGCGATCTCGAAGCCCCGGTGCAGCCGCTTGCGGGGAAAGCCGTGTGGCCGGGTGAGCGCGGCCTCGGCGAAGGCGGCCATATCGGCAAGGCTCGTCGTCAGCGCGCCGGCCGGCGCCCAGACCGGGATCGTGCTCTCCTGAGGCTCGCCCGGCGCGACCACGACCGACAGCGGGTCGGCATAGCCGGAGCCGGGTGTCTCGACGTGGACAAGGGCGACCTCGCCATTGACGAGACGGGCCGTCGCGGTCGCGGCCGTGCCGCCCTTGCGGCCGCCGGTGATCGTCACGGTCGGCACCCGCTTGTAGCCTTTGCCGGGGCTCGTCACCATGATGGCGACGACTGCGCCGTCCGCGATGATCGCGTGCGCCTTGGCTTCTTTCGTCGCCCCGCCATGGCTGAATTCGATCTCGGCCGGCGCGATGTAGCCCGAACCGCCGTCCTTGACGGTGATCGCTGTGATCCGTTCGCCGATCAGCACCGCCTTGGCCTTTGCGCCCGTTCCGCCGCCGCCACGAATACGCACCTTGGGCCGCGAGGAATAGAACGCCCCGCTCGCCAGCATCTCGATGTTGCTGACTGCGCCATTCTCGACGTCTGCGACCGCCAGGGCCTGATCATAGCCGCCGGCGAGCCTGTCGGCCTTTCGCCTCGGAACCCTCAGATAGGTATCACTCATATCGAGGGGTTTCAGGATCTTCTTCCTCACCTGCCTGAACCAGCCGTCGACGGCCTCGTCGGTGATCGCCTTGTCCTTACTGCCGAGGATCAGGCCGAGCAGGCCGAGGCTGAAATCGGAATAGACATAAGGGGCGGGCAGGGCGGTCTTGGAGGGCGGCGTGGTCTGGTAGTTCCGCGGCCTGGTGTTCTGGAAGAAAGCGAGGAAATCGCTTGCGCCATATTGCGCGATGGTCGGCCGGCCGTTCGGCAGGCAGCCGGGTACGTTGGATATCGCGCATCCCGGCGCATAGTCCGGCAGGCCGCCGGTGAAGTCGCCGATTTCCTTTAAGCGGACCTTCGACATCTTCTTGCCGAGCGGGCCGAGTTCGGTTTCCAGAGCGCCGAGCCGGGTCGACAGCGCCAGGTCGCCGCGATCGATCGCCTGGCCGTAGAGGTTGGTGGTGAACACCTTGGTCATCGAGGCGATCTCGAACAGGGAGTCCTGTGAGAATTTCACCGCCGTCGTGCTGTCGCTGGCCGCCATGGCCTTGCCATGGGTGGCGAAGACGGGCTGCCTGCCGAGCCGGACGATCGCGACGCCGACACCGACCGCATCGCCGGCCTCGACGACGGATTTGGCGTAGGTGCGGGCGAGCTGCTTGGGGGAGGCGGCGTGGGCGGGGAGGGTGAGGAGCGTGGGCGCTATCACCGGGAGTACAGCTATCCAGAAAAATCCTCGGACAAATGGCATTCGCTGCCCCCGTTACTTCGACGCCGAAGGATGGACTCGAGTTTCGAATATCGCAAGTGTGGGCTTAAGGTTCTTGGCCTATAGCGATATGCAGCTCCCTATTGGTCATTGCTCAACCTGGGAGCGGCGATCGGGATCGAGCCGATCGGGATCGAGCCAGTCGCGCCATTGCGACGCATCTTTATAGTCCGGATCAAGCTCTACAATCTGGACAAAGTCTTCGTAGGCCAGATCATGTTTTCCAAGATTGTAGTTTATCGCGGCGCGTTGGTAGAGTGCGTATTTGAGGTAGTATTTCGAAATATCCTCTGAATTTATCGCCAGTGTATAATCGTCATAGGCATTTTGCTCAGAATACATACGGGCATGGGCATAGCCGCGCCAGACAAAGATCACTCCATGGCTTGGGTCAAGATCGGCGGCCTTTGTAAGGAATTCGATTGCCGGGTCGAGCTCGTCCTGCTTGATCTTCACCCGGCCGAGCCAATAGGCGAGGTGCCAATCGTCGGGAGCGGCCGAAAAGCCACGGTCGAAATCCAACTCGGCCAGTTCGATCCTGTCGCGATGGAAATAGAAACGCCCACGGTCCCGATACACATCCGGATCGTCCGGCAGCAGGTCGACAGCAGCCGAATAGTCCCGTTCGGCCTCGAGGTCCTGTCCCGCCAAACCGTAAGCCCGAGCACGTTCGCGCAGCAGGCACGCTGCGGTCTCGGCGCCGAGACCAGGTTCGCTCAACTGCTCCGTATAGAGGGAAATCGCCTCGTCATATCGTTTGGATAGGACGACATTTAGAGCATCATAGGAAAAACCGCACATCCCGGATGGCTGCGGGATCTTGCCGAGTACATACCTTGACTCCAGAAACTCCGGCCAATAGCCGGCGCGTTCAATCAAAGCGAGTGCGATGAGAAACGCCAACAGCAACAATGTGCCGATCGCCGTGGCTCTCCAGTTCTGCAGCGCATTGTCCACGAGTGGCCGATAAGAGCCTTCGTATTTTTGAGATTCCCGAACATGATTCTCGAGGGCTTGCCAGACCTTTTTTATAACCCGAATAATAATACCCTCCGAATACCGAACGAAGCTGAAGCAAAGCCGCGGCCAGGAATCCGCGATTCGCAGATATGCACGTCATTCAGGTATATAAAGAAGGTCAGTATTATTGATTAGTTCAGTTCAGGAGATTTCGCGAAACAGACTTAACGGGTCGTGCCTGCGACGAAATACACAACAGCAAAAAATACAGCCAACCCCACGAGCACCAAAAGCGACCGCTTCCAATTCCGCAGCGCATCGTCCCAGAGCGGCTTGCGAGATGTCCGGTATTCGTCCCGCACTACTCCGCCGCCTCCGTCCGCCCGGCGTTCCGCCCGCCCGGCCGCCGCGCGAACAGCTCCTTCAGGAACTGCCCCGTATAGCTCCTCGGCTCCGCGGCGATGTCTTCCGGCGTCCCTTGCGCGACGATCTCGCCGCCGCCGTCGCCGCCTTCCGGGCCGATATCGATGATCCAGTCGGCCGTCTTGATGACCTCCAGATTGTGCTCGATCACGGCAACCGTATTGCCCTGTTCGACAAGCGAATGAAGCACTTCGAGCAGTTTCTTCACGTCATGGAAGTGTAGGCCCGTGGTCGGCTCGTCGAGGATATAAAGGGTGCGGCCGGTCGCCCGGCGCGACAGTTCCTTGGCAAGCTTGATGCGCTGCGCCTCGCCGCCCGACAAGGTCGTCGCCTGCTGGCCGACATGGATATAGCCCAGACCCACCCGCTGCAGCGTCTCGAACTTGTCGCGGATCGAGGGGACCGCATCGAACAGGTCGCGGGCCTCGTCGACGGTCATGTCGAGCACGTCGGCGATCGACTGGCCCTTGAACAGCACTTCCAGCGTCTCGCGGTTGTAGCGCCGGCCCTTGCAGACGTCGCAGGTGACGTAGACGTCGGGCAGGAAATGCATCTCGATCTTGATGACGCCGTCGCCCTGGCAGGCCTCGCAGCGCCCGCCCTTGACGTTGAAGGAGAACCGCCCCGGCGCATAGCCGCGCGCCTTGGCCTCGGGCAGGCCCGCGAACCATTCGCGGATCGGCGTGAACGCGCCGGTATAGGTCGCGGGGTTGGAGCGCGGCGTGCGGCCGATCGGCGACTGGTCGATATCGATGATCTTGTCGATATGCTCCAGCCCGTCGATGCGCTCGTGCCGGCCCGGCTGCAGGCGGGCATTGTTGAGCTTCTTGGCGATCGCCTTGTAGAGCGTGTCGATCAGAAGCGACGACTTGCCGCCGCCGGAGACGCCGGTGACGCAGCAGAAGGTACCGAGCGGGATCTCGGCGGTGACGTCCTTCAGGTTGTTCTCGGATGCGCCGACGACCCGGATGCGGCGGTGCGGGGAGATCTCGCGGCGCTCGGCCGGCACGTCGATCTGCTGCATACCGGTGAGATATTGCCCGGTCAGGCTCGCCGGATTGGCCATGATCTCGTCCGGCGTGCCGCGCGCGACGATCTCGCCGCCATGGACGCCGGCGCCGGGGCCGATATCGAGGACATAGTCGGCGGTCCGGATCGCGTCCTCGTCATGCTCGACGACGATCACCGTGTTGCCGAGATCGCGCAGGTGGCGCAGCGTGCCGAGCAGGCGGGCGTTGTCGCGCTGGTGCAGGCCGATCGACGGCTCGTCGAGGACGTAGAGCACGCCGGTGAGCCCCGAGCCGATCTGCGAGGCGAGCCGGATGCGCTGGCTCTCGCCGCCCGACAGGGTGCCCGACGAGCGCGACAGGGTGAGATAATCGAGGCCGACATCGTTGAGGAAGGCGAGCCGCTCGCGGATTTCCTTCAGGATGCGGCTCGCGATCTCGTTCTGCTTGTCGGTGAGGCCGTCGGGCAAGAGCTCGAACCAGCGGTTGGCGGCGCGGATCGACATCGCCCCGACATCGCCGATATGCAGGCCGGCGATCTTGACCGACAGCGCCTCGGGCTTGAGCCGGTTGCCCGAGCAGGCCGAGCAGGGGGTGCGGCTCATGAATTTCTCGATCTCCTCGCGCGACCAGGAGGATTCGGTTTCCTTCCAGCGCCGCTCGAGATTGGGGATGACGCCCTCGAAGGTCTTCGACGTCTCGTACGCGCGCAAGCCGTCGTCATAGGTGAACTTGATCTTCTTACCGGCCGAGCCGTAGAGGATCGCGTCGCGGCCGGCCTCCGGCAGGTCCTCCCACGGCGTCGTCATCTTGAACTTGTAGTGCCGGCCGAGCGCCTCCAGCGTCTGCAGATAGTAGGGCGAGGAGGACTTCGCCCAGGGGGCGATGGCGCCGCCCTTCAGCGTCACATCCTTGTCGGGCACGACCAGATCGGGATCGACGCGCATCTCCGAGCCGAGCCCGTCGCAGACCGGGCAGGCGCCGTGCGGTGAGTTGAACGAGAACAGCCGCGGCTCGATTTCGGGAATGGTGAAGCCGGAGACCGGGCAGGCGAATTTCTCCGAGAAAATCAGTCGCTTCGGATCGCCGTTGTCGTCCGTCTCGTCGGCGAATTCGGCGACCGCCAGGCCGTCGGCGAGTTGCAGCGCGGTTTCCAGCGAATCCGCCAGCCGCGAGGCCATGTCCGGCCGCACCACGACCCGGTCGACCACCACGTCGATATCGTGCTTGAACTTCTTGTCGAGCGCCGGTGCGTCGGCAATTTCGTAAAACGTGCCGTCGATCTTGACCCGCTGGAAGCCGCGCTTCATCAGGTCGGCGAGTTCCTTGCGGTATTCGCCCTTGCGGCCGCGCACGATCGGGGCGAGCAGATAGAGCCGCGCGCCCTCCTCGAGCGCCAGCACCCGGTCGACCATCTGGCTCACCGTCTGGCTTTCGATCGGCAGGCCGGTCGCCGGCGAATAGGGGATGCCGACGCGGGCGAACAGCAGGCGCAGATAATCGTAGATCTCGGTGACGGTGCCGACCGTCGAGCGCGGATTGCGCGACGTCGTCTTCTGCTCGATCGAAATCGCCGGCGATAGGCCCTCGATGTGGTCGACATCGGGCTTCTGCATCATCTCGAGGAACTGTCGGGCATAGGCCGACAGGCTCTCGACATAGCGCCGCTGGCCCTCCGCGTAGATCGTGTCGAAGGCCAGCGACGACTTGCCCGATCCCGACAGGCCGGTGATCACCACCAGCCGGTCGCGCGGAATGTCGACCGTGACGTCCTTCAGATTGTGCTCGCGGGCACCGGAAACGGTGATCGATTTCTGCATCTTGCGTTCAAGCGCTCTGTCTGTGCGTGTGCCGCCCGCGGCGGGGTTGCGGTCCGGGCTTGCGCCGGGCGGATGGGAGAAGCGGAAAGCCTGACGGTCGCTTCCCGATACGGGCCGGAGTATAGGGCAGCGGTCCGGCCACTAGAAGCCTTTCGCGGGAATGGGCGCCATGTGGCGTGCTGTCTTCGATTACGCGCATCGGGGCCGGCCGGATTGCAGGGAAGGCGAATCATTGCTGTTGTAAACAGGATGGGAACATTATAAGAACATTTGCATGCGTGAACAGGGGTCGCAGAGGATCGCGCGGTGACGGGCGAGCGGTTGGCCACCCGATACCGCGCTCACTTGACGCTGCCGCTTCGGGCGCAATACGGTCGGCGCGGCCGGTTTCGGCGATCGATGATAGAGGGCGATGATAAAAGGCGATGGCAAAGGGGATGATATGACGGCGAAGCGCATCAATCCGGAGTCTCTTTACAATTCCGTTCAGTATGGCTTTTCCCACGCGGTGGAGAGCGCGCCGGGCCGGCTGCTGCACCTGTCCGGGCAGGTCGCCTGGGACAAGGACATGACGGTCGTCGGCGGCGACGATATCGCGCTCCAGGCCCGGCAATGCCTCGCCAATCTCAAGACCGTGCTCGCCGAGGCGGGGCTCGGGGTCGAGGATATCGTGCGGATCCGGACCTATGTGGTCGATCACGATGTCGACAAGCTCCAGGCGGTTGGTCCGGAACTCGGCGCGTTCTGGGGCGATGTCACGCCCGCGGCCAATACCTGGATCGGTGTCCAGGCCCTGGCGTTGCCGGATTTCATGATCGAGATCGAGGCGACCGCGGTCTTCCCGTCCTGATTTTTTCAGATCACGCCCTGATTTTTTCAGATCACGCCTGTGGAAAAGGCGAATTCCCGGGCGGTCCGGGGCGACGGGGCGCTGTGATCGCGATAGGGTCGCGCCGCGGTGGGCCTGCGTCCTGAGGCTGGACGAAACGGACCCGGAAGACAGGACGACCGGTACTGGACGGCCGGCCCGGATATCGGGGCCGGGTTGTTGGCCGGATGACGAGAGGGAACAGGGCATGTCGGGCAGCGTCAACAAGGTGATCCTCATCGGCAATCTTGGCGCGGATCCGGAGATCCGGCGCACGCAGGACGGCCGGCCGATCGCCAATCTGCGGCTTGCGACGACGGAAACCTGGCGCGACCGCAATTCCGGCGAGCGCCGCGAGCGCACCGAATGGCACCGCGTCGTCATCTTCAGCGAGGGCCTGTGCCGGATCGTCGAGCAATATCTGCGCAAGGGCTCGAAGATCTACGTCGAGGGCCAGTTGCAGACCCGTAAATGGCAGGACCAGTCCGGCCAGGACCGCTATTCGACCGAGGTCGTGCTGCAGAACTTCAACGGCACGCTGACGATGCTGGACAGTCGCTCGGGCGGTGGCGGTGGTGACGATTTCGGTGGCGGCGGGTCCGATTTCGGCCGGTCCGGTCCGATGCAGGGCGGCGGTGGTCCGGGCGGCGGCTCGGGAGGTGGCTCAGGGGGCGGCGGCTTCCCCTCCGACATGGACGACGACATTCCGTTCTGAGGTCTGGCCGGTTTTGGGTCGGCTCTGATATCCAGATATCGCAGGTTCCGGCATGCCGCCGGCGTCCGGCCCGTGTGGATGTGTGGTTTCCAATCTCCAGCTTTGGTCCGCTGCTGTCCGGCTTAACTCTCGGGATATTGATTAACCGATTGACTGGCATTGCGTTTTCCGCAAGTGATGGGCGCTGGATATGGGCGCCGCCCTTGGGGATCGTCAACTCTGTTTTCCTCAACGGAAGCGGTGTCTTGGTAACGCCCACCATTCCCCCTCCGTGTCATTGCCGGGCTTGTCCCGGCAATCCATGAACACCTTCGCTGGCCACTGTGGTCATGGATCCCCGGAACAAGTCCGGGGATGACGACCGAGGGGGTGGTCAGGCTGAAACCAAAAGCCCCATTCCCGCTAAACCGGACAGCAGTGGTTTCGATCCGGCGCCCGGCTCAAAGCAGATCGGGCACGAACAGGACGATCATGTCGGGAAGGGCCACATTTATCGTATCACCGGCATCGGCGTTGCAGATGATCCTCGCCTTGTGCTTGCCGGCCGGTACGTTCTTGAAAAGCCTTTGAATCGAACCGGTTATGTTGACGAAGCTGCCGTCGTTGAAATGATACCTGGTTGGTTGCGCAAATGAAAAAACCGGATCGTTCAGCGTGACCTGGCAATAGAGCCCGTGGTCGGTATCGAGCGAATATCCAAGATGCGCGGTGACGATCAGGTGTCCCTTCGATTCCACCGTGATGTTTTTCGTCAGCACGATCTTTTCCTCGCCGTCGATCAGCGCGGTGGAATCGCCCTTCTTGTCGGTGACTGCCGCCGGCTTGGCACCCCTGGAGAGCTTGCTTTTTGTTATGGCGCCGTCGCTCACGTCCTTCTTGCCGACGCAGCCGTTGCATTTCAGGTTGGTGGCCGTTTGCGCCTGGACGCCGTTCCCGAGAGACAGGGCCAGCGCGACGATGGCAACGGACGCCGCTGTGGCGACAAGACGCAAGGACTTGGTCTGCATATGATTTTCTCCCGGAAAGGCGTGCTGACGCTGATGATATCACGGTGCGGAAGAACCGGCTAAGACGGACTTGCCGCCGGATACCGCCGCATTTTGGATGGCGTTGAACCCGGCCACTGGCGGTATTGTGATTGGATTATTCTACGCCGACCCTTCTTACGTTGAGGGCATGAAAATCATCAGACTTGGAGTGATCGGCATCGCCTGTTCGTTCGTCGCGTTCACGGCGCTTGCCGGCGAGGCGGATGTGGTCGAGGTGCGGGGCGCGGAGCAGTCTCCCGGCGTCTGGCGCTTTGACGTCACCGTCCGCCACGCCGATGCCGGCTGGGACCACTACGCGGACAAGTGGGACATCGTCGCGCCGGACGGCACGGTGCTCGGCACCCGCGTGCTGCTGCATCCCCATGACAACGAACAGCCGTTCACACGGTCGATCAGCGGCGTCGAAATCCCCGGCGATGTCGCGCGGGTGACGGTTCGCGCCCATGACACGGTGCATGGCTATGGCGGCGCGGAGATCGTTTACGACCTGCCACGCTGAGGGCTTATAAAGCCTTGCAGGCAGGATTAGTTCCGGGCGTGCGGCACTTCGACGGGCTGTGCCTCGGCGACGACCCGTTTGCGCTCGGCGCCGATCAGATAGAGGTTGCGCGAGTAGATCAGCAATCCGGTCGCCTGGCCGATGATGAAGACGGGATCGCGGCGGTGGATCGCATAGGCCAGCAGCAGTGCGCCGCCAACCATCGAGAATAGCCAGAAGGCGACCGGCACCACGCTCTTGCGGGCTCGTTCGGAGGCAATCCACTGGACGAGAAAGCGCGCGGTGAACATCGCCTGCGCGACGAAGCCGAACACCACCCAGAGATTGAACTGGTCGACGAAGACCTGCTGAAGGTAATTCAGTAACTCGGTCACGGCTGCTCCTTCGCAGCGACCTCCGAGACGGCGGGGGTCCTGCGTGCCCGCCGCAATAGCCACCAGACGCCCGCGAGGTCAAGTATGCCGCGCAGGCCCCGGTCGAACACGCCGTAGTTCGATTTGCCGAAGCGGCGCGGCCGGTCGCGCACGTCCAGATGGACGATATCATAGCCCTCGCGCAGCACCAAAGCGGGGAAATAGCGATGCCAGCCGTCGAAGTAGGGCAGTTGCCGGAACAGGTCTGTGCGCATCGCCTTCAGTCCGCAGCCGGTATCGCGCGTCTTGTCGTTGAGGATGAATTGCCGCACCCCGTTGGCAAAGCGCGAGGAAAGCTTCTTGACCCGCGTGTCCGCGCGGCCGACGCGCTGTCCCGCGACCAGACCGACCTTCGGCCCGGCCCGCTCCAGCGTCTCGACGAGATCGGGAATGAAGGCCGGATCGTTCTGGCCGTCGCCGTCCATCGTCGCCACGACATCGCCGCGTGCGAACAGGACGCCGGAGCGGATCGCCCGGCTTTGGCCGGCCGACCGGTCATGGCGGATATGCCGCACCGGCCTGTCCTCGCCCGCCAGTCCGGCAAGCAGGGCGCCGGTACCGTCGTCCGAACCGTCGTCGACGATCAGGATCTCGTGGTCGCGGTCCTTCAGCGCTGTGGTAATCTCGTCGATCAGGAAGCCGAGATTGTCGGCTTCGTTCTTGGCCGGAACGACGACGCTGACGGTCTTGAAGCGAACGGCCGGCGGGCGCCGGCTGTCGCTGTCCGAGGACGCCATCGCGGTTGCATGGAACGCGGACGGGGCGTCGGGATTACCATTCGCGCCGGCCGTGCCGAACAGGCGGCCGCGATAGAAGGCGAGCCTGCGGCTTGCAAGCGCGAAGTAGGCGTCGATCCGCCGGCCGCGCTCGCCGAACAGCAGTCCCTTCATCAGCACGATGATCATCAAGACGATGATCCAGGACAGCACCACGTCGGAGAGGAAATGGGCGCCGACGAGCACGCGGTTAAACGAGACGATCGCGGCGACCGCGACGATGCCCAAGCCGATCGTCAGCCGATCGAAGCGCGGCAGCAGCGGGATCAGGCAGAGCAGGGCGGCGGCGGCGGCGGCCTCGCCGGAAACGAAGGAGCAATTGCCCGAGCAACCGCCGGTCGCGACCCAGACGGAGGTGAATTCCTCCGGCCCGCCGAATTCGGTGATCTCGCGCGGGCGCGGGCGGCCGAAATACTCCTTCAGGAAGCCGTTCACCAGGAGGCCCGGACCGAGCACGTAGACCAGCAGGACGTAGATCGACTGGTGCGGACGCAGGCCGAAGCGCGGCCGGGCGAACAGCAGCGGACCGATGATGCCGGCCAGCGCCACGAGCAGCACGCCGGTGGTCGCCAGCATGCCGAATTCGCGGATCATCAGGGAGACGGGGTCGCGGGCGGTCGGAAAGCCGGCCTTGCCAGCATAGAACGCGCCGCTGACGATGATATCGAGCGTCGGAACGATCAGGAACAGAATGCTGGTCGCGACGATCGCGGCAAGCAGCGTCGACAGCGGCCGGGCGCGCGCGGCCTTTGCGATGCGCGTGAAAACCGATTGATCGGGAGCGGGCGGGGCCTCAGCCACCATGAAGCCCTTCCATGCGACTACTCGCTCGAAGTCTCAGGTTGTCGACAGGGGATTGCCATATGTCGTCGATTCGTCGTTTAACGCGCTTCGACGCCGTGGGTCAAATCCGCCGGTAGAGATGGTGATCCGGCGCCCCCGCACAAGGTCCGGATGGCAAGGTTAAGATGACATCGACGATTGTCCCTCCGGGAGGTGCCGTGCCGCAAGCGGTCCGGCTGCAGGATCGCGATCCGGGCCTGCCCGCGCTGATCCTCGTGCTTGGCACGCTGACGCTTGCCCGGCTGATCGTGCTTGTTCTGTCGCCGAGCGATCTCGGCTTCGACGAGGCGCAATACTGGGCCTGGTCGCGCGACTTCGCCTTCGGCTATTTCACCAAGCCGCCGCTGATTGCCTGGGTCATCTCAATCGAGACCGGCCTCTGCGGCGACAGCGCGGCCTGCGTGCGCGCCGCTTCACCGGTGTTTCATGGCCTGACCGCCCTGGTGCTGGCGCTGCTTGCCCGTCGGCTCTACGGCGGTGCGACCGGCTTCTGGACCGGCATCTTCTACGCGATCTTGCCAGGCGTCTCGGTGTCGTCCTTCCTGATGACCACCGACGTCATGCTGATGTTCTTCTGGGCCGTCGCACTCTTTTCATTCTTTCGCTATCTGGAGCGGCCCGGCGTCGGCTGGGCACTCGTGTTCGGCGTTGCGGCCGGGCTCGGCCTCAATGCCAAATACGCGATGGTCTACCTGCCGGTGATGATCGCGGTCGCGGCGATCGTGCTGCCGCAGGTCCGGGTCAAGGTGCTGCGCTGGCCGGCGCTTCTGGCACTTGTCGTCATGCTCGCCTTCATTGCACCGAACGTCTGGTGGAACGCCACGAACGGCTTTGCGACCTATAGCCATACCGGCGACAATATCGGCTGGAGCCTGTCGCGGCTGAACTACAAGGACGGGTTCGAGTTCTTCGGTGCGCAGTTCGGCGTTGCCGGGCCGGTGGTGTTCGGGGCGATGCTGAACGCGCTTCTGCTCGGCGCGCGTAGCGAGCGGCCGGATACCGACCGGCTGCTCTTGTGGCTGTCCTGGCCGGTGGTCCTCGCGATCACGCTGCAGGGGTTCTTGGCGAACGCCAACGCGAACTGGGGCGCGACGGCCTATCCGGCCGGCGTCATCGTCGCAACCGCGCTGGTGATCCGGCATCGCTGGAGGTTCTTCTTCCGGACGAACCTGATCTTATGCGGCATCGTCGCGCTAGGGGCGCTGGCGGCGACCGCGGCGCTTGATCCAATGGCCGCGCGGGGGCCGGCGAAGCAGTTCCGCCAGCTTGGCGGCTGGAGCGAAACGGGGCAAGGGCTTGAGCGGGTCGCCCGCGAACAGGGGGCGACCCGGCTGGTCGTCGGCGGGCGTACCCTGACGGCGGGCCTGCTGCACGCCCTACGGGGATCATCGCTGTCGGTCCGGGCCTTCCTGCCGGCCGGCCGGGCGCCCGCCGACCAGTTTCAGCTCGACCGGCCCTGGTCGCCCGGTGATCCGACCGACGGCACGCTGCTGTTCGGGTTTGACGAGAGGACGGCGCGAAAACTCGGGGCGAAGCCGGTCGCGACGATTGACGCGCCGATCTATTCGGCGCCGGACGGCAAGATGGTCGTCTACGGCTTCGGTGCCGGAGGCGCCTCCAAATAGGGGCCGATGGTCGGGTCTCCAATCCGCCAGCTGCTCATTCGGGCGCGAGGCTCGCGGCGTGTCCTTCCGCCGACTGGATTTCGGCGAAGACCCGTTTGACGTCCCCGTAGACCTGCTTGATGTCCCGCTCCAGCGCCGAAATCGTCACCTCGACCTCGCCGGCGGGAATGTCGTCGCCGAAATCCAGGCTGATCGCGACGAGAATGTCGTTCGGGCCCATATGCATGGTGCGCAATTCGTTGATGCGGCGAACGCCCGGTGCCGACATGGCGATGCGCCTGACGCCGGCGACGAGATCGGGCGTTGCCGCCTCGCCGATGATCAGGCCCTTGGTCTCGAAGGCGAGCAGGGCCGCGGTCAAGGCCAGGATCAGGCCGATACAGACCGAGGCGACGCCGTCGAGCTCGGCGATGCCGGTATATTGCGCAGCCCCGATCCCGACAAAGGCGACGATCAGGCCGAGCATGGCGGCCGAATCCTCGAACAATACGGTGAAGACCGTCGGGTCCTTCGACTGGCGCACCGCCTGCAGAATGCCGCGCCGGCCACGTGTGCGCTGAAACTCGCTATAGGCGATCCACCATGCGCCTGCCTCGAACACCATGGCGATCAGGAGCACCACATAGTTGATCATCGGGTTGGTGATCTCATGGGGATGGCGGATCTTGGCGATGCCTTCATAGAGCGACACGCCGGCGCCGACGCCGAAGATCATGATGGCGACGACGAAGGCCCAGAAGTAGACCTCCATCCCGTAGCCGAACGGATGGGTGTCGTCGGCGGGCCGTTTCGACCGGTTGACGCCGATCAGCAGCAGGCCCTGGTTGCCGGTGTCGACGAGGGAATGGATCGCTTCCGACAGCATCGCCGAAGAGCCGGTGAAGGCGGCGGCGGTGAATTTGGTGATGGCGATCAGAAAGTTTCCGACGAGGGCTGCGTAGATGACCTTGGTCGAACCGTGCGCTGCCATGCCTGTCGCCTTTTCTTTGCGTTTTGTATCGGCAGCCTACTTCATCGGGCGGATACGGCGCTACTCACGGGTTTGCTCTAGGCTGAAACGGTAAGAGACGGGGCAGATGAGGTGGCGGGCCATCTTCTCTAAACGGCACCGATACTGGTTCCCCGATCGTTACGGTTGGGTTCCGGCCGGGCCTGGTCCGACAGCCAGTTCGATACCTCAAGGCCGGTCCGTTTCGGCTATGACGCCGGTCTCACCAACGCGTTTGTGCCGTGCCGCGAATGCATGGTTGATACGCGGCATCGTCATCGCCCGACAATTGTCTGATTTCCAACCTAAATCCCGCTGTCCACAGATAGCGCCCGCGTTTGCGCTCTCGCGTCGGAATCATATATAAATCCGCGATCGAAACAGTCCCCTTAAGGCTTCAGTTTGTCCGATAACACGACCCCGCCGCCCGGCGGCTCCGGAGAGGGCCTGCCGTCCGATATCCGGCCGGTCTCGATAACCGACGAAATGCGCCGCAGCTATCTCGATTACGCCATGAGCGTGATCGTCAGCCGTGCGCTGCCCGATGTCCGCGACGGGCTAAAACCCGTGCACCGGCGCATCCTCTATGCGATGCACGAAGCCGGCTACGATTGGAACAAGGCCTATAAGAAATCCTCGCGCATCGTCGGCGACGTCATGGGTAAGTATCACCCCCATGGCGACCAGGCGATCTATGACGCGCTGGTGCGCATGGCGCAGGATTTCTCGCTGCGCCTGCCGCTGATCGACGGGCAGGGCAATTTCGGCTCGATCGACGGCGACCCGCCGGCGGCCATGCGCTACACCGAAGTGCGGCTTGCCAAGGTCGCCCATTCGATCCTGGAGGATATCGACAAGGACACGGTCGATTTCCAGCCGAACTACGACAGTTCCGAGAGCGAACCCTCGGTCCTGCCGGCCCGCTTCCCGAACCTGCTGGTCAATGGCGCCGGCGGCATCGCGGTGGGCATGGCGACCAACATCCCGCCGCACAATCTCGGCGAGGTGGTCGACGCCTGTATCGCCTATATCGAGGACCCGGCGATTACCATCGAACGGTTGATGGAGATCGTGCCGGGACCGGATTTCCCCACCGGTGCGATCATTCTCGGCCGCTCCGGCATCCGCTCCGCCTATACCACCGGACGCGGCTCGATCGTCATGCGCGGGCGCGTGCACACCGAGGAGGTGCGCAAGGAGCGTGAGGCGCTGATCGTCACCGAGGTGCCCTATCAGGTCAACAAGGCGGCGATGATCGAGAAGATCGCCGAATATGTGCGCGACAAGAAGATCGAGGGCATCGCCGATATCCGCGACGAATCCGACCGCGAGGGCATGCGCGTCGTCATCGAGCTGAAGCGTGACGCGGTCGCCGACGTGGTGTTGAACCAGCTCTACCGGTTCTCCTCGCTGCAGACGAGCTTCGGCGCCAACATGGTCGCGCTGAACGGCGGCAAGCCCGAGCAGATGGTGCTCGCCGATATGATCCAGGCTTTCGTCGCCTTCCGCGAGGAGGTCGTCGGGCGGCGTACCAAGTTCCTGCTCGGCAAGGCGCGCGACCGGGCGCATGTGCTGGTCGGCCTGGCGATTGCGGTCGCCAATATCGACGAGGTGATCCACCTGATCCGCACCGCGCCCGATCCCGCTTCTGCCCGCGAGGCGCTGATGGGGCGCGACTGGCCGGCCAAGGACATGGGACCGCTGATCGCGCTGATCGCCGATCCGCGCCACGGGTTGCGCGAGGACGGCACCTATCGGCTGTCGGAGACCCAGGCGCGCGCCATTCTCGACCTGCGCCTGCAGCGGCTGACGGCGCTCGGCCGCGAGGAGATCGCCGACGAACTGACCAAGCTCGGCGAGGAGATCGCCGACTATCTCGATATCCTGCGCTCGCGCGCCCGCATCCAGGCGATCATCAGGGACGAGCTGATCGCCGTGAAGGAGGAGTTCGACACCCCGCGCCGCACCGAGATCAGCGACTCGCTTGGCGATTTCGACGACGAGGACCTGATCCAGCGCGAGGACATGGTCGTGACCGTCAGCCATGCCGGCTATATCAAGCGCGTGCCGCTGTCGACCTATCGGGCGCAGCGGCGCGGCGGCAAGGGCCGGTCGGGCATGTCGACGAAGGACGAGGATTTCGTTACCCGCCTGTTCGTCGCCTCGACGCACACGCCGGTGCTGTTCTTCTCCTCGCGCGGCATGGTCTACAAGATGAAGGTCTGGCGGCTGCCGCTGGCCGCCCCGCAGGCGCGTGGCAAGGCGCTCGTCAACCTCTTGCCGCTCACCGGGGGCGAGACCATCACCTCGATCATGCCGCTGCCGGAGGACGAGGAGAGTTGGGGCGCGCTCGACGTGATGTTCGCGACCAATCGCGGCACCGTGCGGCGCAACAAGCTCTCCGATTTCGTCCAGGTCAACCGCAACGGCAAGATCGCGATGAAACTGGATTCGGGCGATGCGATCGTCGGCGTCGACACCTGCTCGGAACGCGACGACGTGCTGCTGACCACCGATGGCGGCCAGTGCATCCGCTTCCGCACCACCGACGTGCGCGTCTTCAAGGGGCGCGATTCGACCGGCGTGCGCGGCATCAACCTGCAGGGCGGCGACACGGTCATCTCGATGTCGATCCTACGCGGCTTCGAGGCGACGCCGGCCGAGCGGGCCGAGTATCTCAAGCGCAGCCGGCTGGTGCGCGGCGAGGTCGAGGCGGTCGAGGCTGCGGACGATGCGGAGGAGGGTGCCGAGAACGGCACCGAACTCAGCCAGGAGCGCTATGCGGAAATGAGCGCGGCGGAGCAGTTCGTGCTGACGGTGTCGGAGAACGGCTACGGCAAGCGCACCTCGTCGTTTGAATACCGGGTCATCGGCCGCGGCGGCAAGGGCATCGTCGCGATGGTCGTCAACGACCGCAACGGACCGATCCGCGCCTCCTTCCCGGTCGAGGATCCCGACCAGATCATGCTGGTGACCGACGGCGGGCAGCTGATCCGCTGCCCGGTCGAGGGCATCCGCATCGCCGGCCGCAACACGCAAGGGGTGATCGTCTTCTCGACCGCCAAGGACGAGCGCGTCGTCTCCGTCCAGCGCGTCAGCGAGGACGAGGAGGATGGCGATGATGGTGACGGGCTGCCCGAAACGGAAATCGATCCGTCGGAGGGGCCCGCGCCGGAAGGGGCGGCGGACTGACGGTTCGTTGAGGGCGACCGGTATCGTTTTGGCGGGCATCGAGCCGGCCACTCGCTACCTGCGCCCATGGTCCGGCCCCGATGTGTGCCGGCGCCTGGTTCCAACGCTGCCCGGCGCTCGAAACCAGTCCCGTGCTGGCGCAACCGCCGTCCGGCGCTCGACTAGGGGGTCGCGTCTACGCCCTGCGGAAGCTTTGCTTCCGCTGCCGGCTCCGCCGGCACCGGGCTGCGACCAGCACTCGAAATGCGTTCGCATTTCGTCCCCTTCGTGGACCGTGCCTCACCCCCATCAAACTGCATGGCAGGTCTGCTGACCACAAAATCACTGGCCTTTGCCGATGTTGCGGTGCAATAAGGCCTGTGCACATCCCCCGTTGATTCATATCAAAATCGGACCGCCCCTTGATCAAGCCCGCCTACGCGGCGATCAGCAGCGTGCTGCCGTTCACCCGGCCCGCTGCGGAAGATCGCATTGCCATGACTTCCGACCGCATCCGCATCGAAACCCTGTCCGGGCTGACCGTGGCGCTCGCGCTGGTGCCGGAGGCGGTCGCCTTTGCCTTCGTCGCCGGCGTCAATCCGCTGACCGGTCTCTACGCCGCGTTCATGGTCTGCCTGATCACCTCGCTGTTCGGCGGCCGGCCCGGCATGATCTCCGGCGCGACCGGGGCGCTTGCCGTCGTCATGGTCTCGCTGGTCGCGACCCACGGGGTCGAGTATCTGTTCGCCGCCGTCATCCTGATGGGCGTCATGCAGATTGGCGCAGGCGTGTTCAAGCTCGGCCGCTTCATCCGGCTGGTGCCGCATCCCGTCATGCTCGGCTTTGTCAACGGGCTGGCGATCGTCATCTTCCTGGCCCAGTTCGGCCAGTTCAAGGTCAATGCGCCGGATGGCGGCCCAGGCGGCGGCAAGGAATGGATCTCCGGCCTGCCGCTTATCTACATGCTCGGGCTCGTCGCGCTGACGATGCTGGTGATCTATGTCGTGCCGAAGGTGACGCGGATCGTGCCGGCGCCGCTGGCCGCCATTCTGGTCGTGGCGGGCCTCGTCATCGCCTTCGACATTCCCGTGCCGCGCGTCGGCGACATGGCCTCGATCGCCGGCGGCTTGCCGGAATTTTCCATCCCGCGCGTTCCGATGACGCTCGAAACGCTGGAAATCATCTTTCCCTACGCGCTGATCTTCGCCGCGATCGGCCTGATCGAAAGCCTGCTGACGCTCAATCTGGTCGGCGAGAAGACCAGCACGCGGGGCGGCGCGTCGCAGGAATGCATGGCCCAGGGCGGCGCCAATGTGGTGACCGGCTTCTTCGGCGGCATGGGCGGCTGCGCGATGATCGGCCAGTCGATGATCAACGTGGAATCGGGCGCCCGCACGCGGCTTTCCGGCATCACCGCGGCCGTGCTGTTGTTGTCGTTCATTCTCTTCGCTTCACCGCTGATCGAGCAGATCCCGCTCGCCGCGCTGATCGGCGTGATGTTCATGGTGGTGATCGGCACGTTTGCCTGGAAGAGCTTCACGATCATCGCCCGGGTGCCGCGCGTCGACGCGGCGGTGATCATCCTCGTCACCATCATCACAGTGCTGACGGATCTCGCGATCGCCGTCGTCGCCGGCGTCATCATCTCCGCGCTGGCCTATGCCTGGAGCAACGCGACGCGCATTCGCGCGACCGTCGAGGAGGAGGGCGGGGCCAAGGTCTACCGGATCGAGGGTCCGTTGTTCTTCGGCTCCGTCGCAGGCTTCCTGGAGCTGTTCGACGCCAAGGCGGATCCGGACGTCGTGATCGTCGACTTCCTGAATTCCCGCGTCGCCGACCAGTCGGCGCTGCAGGCGATCGAAACGCTTGCGGCCAAGTACATGGCCCACGGTACGAGGCTGGAGCTGCGCCACCTGTCGCGCGACTGCCACACGCTCCTGAACCGGGCCGGCCAGCTGATGATCGATTCCGACGATGATCCCGATTACGGCATCGCGGTGCACTATGGCGTGCGCATCGGCCGGTTCGGCGGGTCGCATTAGCGGCGTCTTGCAATCCAGGCGACAGCGTGGCTTTGTGATTCGACGAACGGTCCGGAGCCCGCCCATGACGATCGAAGTCTATCTCGCCTATATCGCCGCCTGCATCTTCATCGTGATCGTGCCGGGGCCGAGCGTCACGGTGATCATCGCCAACAGCCTGGCCTACGGCACGCGTGCCGGGCTGATGAATGTCGCGGGCACGCAGGTTGGTCTGCTGTTGATGATCGGCGTGCTGATCGTCGGGCTTGCCTCGATCATGGAAACGATGAGCTGGTGGTTCGACTGGCTCAGGCTTGCGGGCGCCGCCTATCTGATCTGGCTCGGCTACAAGCTGATCCGCTCAAGCGGCGGTCTGGAGGCGGCGGTTGCTTCCGCGCCGCCGCGCGGCGGATTCTTTTGGCAGGGCTTCGCGGTGATCCTCGCCAATCCGAAGGCGCTCTTGTTCTTCGGCGCTTTCATTCCGCAATTCGTCGATCCGAACGGCGCCTATGTCTGGCAGATCGTGTTCCTGAGCGCGACCTTCATGGTGGTCGCGACCGTGTTCGATAGCCTTTATGCGATCCTGTGCGGCGGCGCCGGCGCGCTGTTGACGCGCCAGCGGGTCAAGCTCGTCTCGCGGATGAGCGGTCTGTTCCTGATCGGCGGCGGCGTCTGGCTCGCCTTCACCCGGGCGCGCTAACGGCTTGCGTCGAGTGCGATCGCCCGCACGGTCCGGTCGGCCGTGTTTTCGTCGGCATAGAGCAGGCAGTCGCGGGTGATGTTCGGCCAGACTGCGTCCGGGCAGAAAGGCGCCTGCGTGCCGCCCAGTTCGATAATCGAACTCTTCAGCACCGGGCTTTCGGTTACCGGCCGTTCGGCGACCGCCGGCTCCGGCTCCCAGGCAATGATCAACGCCAGAACTGCCGCTACGGCAGACATAAGTGAAAACGGTATGAATTGCCTGAACTTCGACATGTGAGACGCCCCAGCTTTCCCTGTACAGCGAATTGTTTCGCTTGTTGGGGCCGACCATACGGTTCAGGTCTGAACGAACGCCGAATCCAGCGTTCAGTTTGAGTTCATCGTTAAGGTTTGGTCGATGGGATCGGGAGAATGTGCGTCGATTGCCCCTGTAGCACTGGCCGCAGCATTGGCCGCGCCGGTCGCCGCGCTTGTGCTTGCGCTCAAGCCGGGGTAAGCAGCCGGGCATGACCAGAACCGGCATCTATACCGGCAGTTTCGATCCGATCACCAACGGCCATGTCGACATCATCTCGCGGGCCGCGCGGCTCGTTGACCGGCTGGTCGTCGCCGTCGGCGTGCATCATGGCAAGACGCCGATGTTCTCGCCGGAACACCGCTGCGCGCTGATCGATCGGGTTGCAGCCGGGCCCGTCGCCGATGCCGGATGCGAACTGGTCGTGGTGACGTTTTCGGGCCTCGCCGTCGAAGCCGCCAAGGAAGCAGGCGCCGGCTTCATCATTCGCGGCCTGCGCGATGCCTCAGATTTCGACTACGAGGTGCAGATGGCCGGCATGAACGGGGCGATGGCCGGCGATCTGGAGACGATCTTTCTGCCCGCATCCGCCGATTGCCGCCACATTGCCGCCAGTCTTGTCCGCCAGATCGCGGCCATGGGCGGCGACGTTTCGCCATTCGTTCCGCCAGCCGTCGCCGAGGCCCTGCAGTCGGGCCTCGCCGATCGCGACTGACTTAACAACCGTTATTCCAGGAGACACACCCCGTGCGCATCCTCTTCGCAGCCTTGCTCGCCTTCCTGCTCGTGCCGATGGCAAGCCTTCAGGCACAGGATCTCGATCCGGAAAACACCATCAACCTGCAGCTCAAGGACGGCACCGTCGTCATCAAGCTGCGCCCCGATCTCGCGCCCAAGCATGTCGAGCGCATCAAGACGCTGGCCCGCGAGGGTTTCTATGACGGCGTCGTCTTCCACCGCGTCATCGACGGCTTCATGGCCCAGACCGGCGATCCGACCGGCACCGGCTCGGGCGGCTCGGACTATCCCGACCTGCCGGCGGAGTTCTCCGACGTGCCCTATGAACGCGGCATCGTCGGCATGGCCCGCACGCCCGATCCCAACAGCGCCAACAGCCAGTTCTTCATCATGTTCGGCCCGGCGCCGAGCCTGAACGGGCAATATACCGTGCTCGGCGAGGTGGTTTCCGGCATGGAGCATGTCGATGCGATCAAGAAGGGCGACCAGGCCCGCAACGGCCTGGTTTCCGATCCCGACAAGATCGTCAAGATGACCGTCGGCGCCGATAGCTGACATCGCCAATTGCGACCGAAACAAGAAGGATTTCCCACCATGAGCACATATGACGATCCCGAAAACACCCTCGTCATGGAAACGACGCAGGGCCCCGTCGTGATCGCGATGCGGCCGGACCTGGCGCCCGGCCATGTCGCCCGCATCAAGGAACTGGCCCGCGACAAGTTCTATGACGGCATCGTCTTCCACCGGGTGATCGACGGCTTCATGGCCCAGACCGGCTGTCCGAACGGCACCGGCACCGGCGGCTCCGGCAAGAAGCTCGCCGCCGAGTTCAACGCCGAGCCGCACAAGCGCGGCACCGCTTCGATGGCGCGGGCGGCCAATCCGGATTCGGCTGACAGCCAGTTCTTCATCTGCTTTCAGGACGCGCCCTTCCTCGACCGCCAGTACACGGTCTGGGGCGCGGTGATCGAAGGCATGGAGAATGTCGACAAGATCAAGCGCGGCGAGCCGGTGATCGATCCCGATAAGATCGTTTCCGTCCGTGTCGCCGCCGATCTCGATAGCTGATCGTCAGACCGTCTGACGCATGCGCGTCGATCTGTTCGATTTCGACTTGCCGGCCGAGCGCATCGCGCTCCGGCCGGTGGAGCCGCGTGATGCCGCGCGGCTCCTTGCCGTTTGCCCGGACGGGCCGGACCTTCTCGCCGACCGGATCGTCACCGATCTGCCGGCGCTGCTGGCGCCGGGCGATCTTCTGGTCTTCAACGATACCAAGGTGATCCCGGCCCGCCTGCATGGCCACCGGATCGGGCGCGGCGATACGGCACCGAAGATCGAGGCGACGCTGCATCAGCGTCTCGACGCGACCCGCTGGAAGGCCTTCGTCAAGCCGGCCAAGCGGCTGCACGACGGCGATACCGTGCGGTTCGAGCCGCATGGTGCCGACAGCACATCGCTCGATGCCACCGTCGAGGCGAAGGGCGAGGGCGGCGAGTTGACCTTCGCCTTTCGGGCAAGCGGGGAAGAGCTCGACCGGACGATCGGCGTTGTCGGCGAGATGCCGCTGCCGCCTTATATCGCCGCGCGCCGGGAGACCGACGAGCAGGACCTGAGCGACTACCAGACGATCTATGCCCGCACCGAAGGCGCGGTTGCGGCCCCGACGGCCGGACTGCATTTCACCGACCGGCTGTTTGAGGCCCTCGCCGCGCGCGGCATCGACAGCGTCTATCTGACCCTGCATGTCGGCGCCGGCACATTCCTGCCGGTCAAGGCGGATGATACCGACGATCACAGGATGCATGCCGAGACCGGCGAGATCAGCGTGGTCGCGGCCGACAAGATCAACGCCGCGCGGGCTGCCGGCGGTCGGATCGTCTCGGTCGGAACGACCTCGCTGCGCCTCATAGAAAGCGCTGCAGGCGAAGACGGCACCGTCCATCCCTTCCTCGGCGAGACCGATATCTTCATCACGCCGGGCTACCGGTTCCGGGCGATCGACATGCTGCTCACCAATTTCCACCTGCCGCGCTCGACCCTGTTCATGCTCGTCTCGGCCTTCAGTGGCCTTGAGGCGATGCAGCGGGCCTATGCCCATGCGATTGCGGCGGGCTACAGATTTTATTCCTATGGTGATGCGTGCCTGCTGCAGCGCGCCGATATCGGGGATGCGCCTTCATGACAAAGCCTTACGCGTTCAAGACGCTGGCGCGCGACGGCAAGGCGCGGCTTGGCGAACTCCATTTCGAGCGCGGCGTCATCCACACGCCGGCCTTCATGCCGGTGGGGACGGCGGCGACCGTCAAGGCGATGTTCCCGGAAACGGTGCGCTCGACCGGCGCCGACATCGTGCTCGGCAACACCTATCACCTGATGCTGCGGCCCGGCGCGGAAGAGGTGGCGGCGCTCGGCGGCCTGCATCGCTTCATGAACTGGCCGCGGCCGATCCTGACCGATTCCGGCGGCTTTCAGGTGATGTCGCTGTCGAAGCTACGCAAGCTCACCGAGGACGGGGTCACCTTCAAGTCGCATCTCGACGGCAGCGAGCACCATCTAACGCCGGAGCGGTCGATCGAAATCCAGCGGCTGCTCGGCGCCGACATCACCATGCAGCTCGACGAATGCGTGGCGCTGCCCTGTCCCGACGAAGAGGCGGAGCGCGGCATGCGCCTGTCGCTGCGCTGGGCGGAGCGTTCCAAGGCAGCCTTCGGCTCGGACCCGGGCCGCGCCCTGTTCGGCATCGTCCAGGGCGGGACCGTTCCGGCCTTGAGGGTCGCGTCGGCCGAGGGTCTCAAGGACATCGGCTTCGATGGCTACGCGATCGGCGGGCTTGCGGTCGGCGAGCCGCAGGACGTGATGCTTGCGACGCTTGAGGAGACCGTGCCGGTCCTGCCGGAGGATCGGCCGCGCTATCTGATGGGTGTGGGCACGCCGGAGGATATCCTGCTCTCGGTGATGTGCGGTATCGACATGTTCGACTGCGTGATGCCGACGCGGGCGGGCCGGCACGGCCAGGTGTTCACGCGCTTCGGCAAGATCAACCTGCGCAACGCCCGCCACGCCGCCGATCCGCGCCCGATCGACGAGCAAAGCGACTGCCCGGCCGCGCGCGACTATTCCCGCGCCTATATGCATCACCTGATCAAGGCCGGCGAAATGCTCGGCGCGATGCTCTTGAGCTGGGTCAATATCCACTACTATCAGACCCTGACGGCTGGCCTGCGCAAAGCGATCGGGGAGGGCAGGCTCGCTGAATTTGCCGCCGAGACGCAGACGGGATGGGCGGCCGGCGATATTCCGGCGCGGGATTAGGGCGGAAGGCGGTCCCGCGCGGTTGTCTCGTTCACTTAACCGCGACGCCGGGGCTCCCCGATCCCGGTTCGCGTTATTGCTTGGCCGGGATGACCCGGGGACGGGAAGCGTTCCACGCTCTCAGCGGTCATTGCCGGGCTTGTTCCGGCAGTCCATTAGCGGCGGAACCAGACTGGGGCGTGGATTGGGTCCCCGGGACGAGCCCGGGGATGACCTCGGAGGGGTAGCCTGGTCCACGCACCCTTACTGTTGTTATCCCGGACGGCCGCAAGGCCGAGCCGGGATCGGGGAGCCTCCGCCGTTGCAAATTGGCTGTCCGCTACTGCCGCATCCCGCGCAGGCGCGGGTCGGTCGCGTCGCGCAAGCCGTCGCCGAGCATGTTGAAGCCGATCACGGCGGCGATGATGCACAGGCCCGGCCAGATGGCCAGATGCGGCGCCAGAAAGAGGAAGGTCTGCGCCTCGGCGAGCATCCGCCCCCAGGAGGGCGTCGGCGGCTGGACGCCGAGGCCGAGATAGCTGAGTGCCGCCTCGGCGAGGATGGCGATCGCGAACTCGATCGTCGCCTGCACAACGATCATCGAGACGATGTTCGGCAGCACGTGATGAATTGTGACGCCGAGCCGGGTGCGGCCCATGGCGACGGCGGCCTGGACATATTCGCGCGACCAGGCCTGGTTGGCGGTCGCCCGCGACAGGCGGGCGAAGACCGGCATGGTGATGAAGGCGATCGCCAGGATCGCCACCTCCAGGGACGGTCCGTAGATTGCCGCCAGCATGACGGCGAGCAGCAGGGCGGGGAAGGCGATCGCGATGTCGGTGAGCCGCATCAGCGATTCTTCCAGCGCACCGCCGAGCGCTGACGCCGAAAGGCCGAGGCCGACGCCGAGCAGGGCGCCGAGACCGACCGACAGGAAGGCGACCAGGATCGAACTCTGCGCGCCGACCATCAAGAGCGAGGCGATGTCGCGGCCAAGCTGGTCGGTGCCGAGCCAATGCTGCGAGGAGGGTGGCTGCAGCCGGTTTGCGACGTCGATCAGGCCCGGATCGTGCGGCGTCCAGGCCACGGAGACGAGCGCGGTCAGCGCGACCGCGCCGACCAGCACACCGCCGATGAGGATCGCCGGCCTCATTCGAGCCGGCCCTCCAGTCGCGGATCGATCACCACATAGGCGATGTCGACCAGAAAGTTGGCGATCACGACGGCTGCGGCGAACAGGAGCACCAGCGCCTGCACCAGGAACAGGTCGCGGTTGGCGATCGCCTGGAATAAAAGCCGGCCGAGACCGGGCAGCGAGAAGACGTTCTCGATGACGATCGTGCCGGTGACGAGATTGGCGACCTGCAGGCCGACGATCGTGATGATCGGGATCAGCGCGTTCGGCAGCACGTGGCGGCGGTAGACGGCGTTGCGCGACAGCCCCTTGGCACGGGCGGTGCGCACATAGTCGAGCCGCATGACGTCGAGCACCGAGGAGCGGACGACGCGGGTCAGGATCGCCGACTGCACGAGCGCCAGCGCGGTTGCCGGCAGGATCAGCGCCCTGATCGCTGCGAGCGGCTCGTCCCAGCCGGGAAAGCCGCCGGGCGGCAGGACGCGCAGGGTCACGGCGAACAGGATGATCAGCAGGATGCCGAGCCAGAAGGCGGGGATCGCGATGCCGACCTGGCTCAACACCATGATGCCCCAGTCCCCCGGCCGGCCATGCCGCATCGCCGCGAACAGGCCGAGGCCGATCGCCGCGAGCGCCATCAGGACCGTGGCGGCGATCGCCAGCGGCAAGGTGACGGGAAGCCGCTCCGCGACGAGGGTGGAGACCGGCAGGTCGTAGCTGTAGCTGATGCCGAAATCGCCGGTGAGCGCGGCGCCGATCCAGTCGAGATAGCGGGCCGCCAGCGGCGCGTTCAGGCCGAGTTGCTCGCGCAGGGCGGCCTGCGCCTCGGGCGTTGAATCGATGCCGAGAATGACCAGCGCCGGATCGCCCGGCAGCACGTTCATGATCGCGAAGACGACCGCCGACACGGCAAGCAGGGTCAGCACCAGGGTGGCGAAGCGGCGGAGCAGGAAAGCGGTCATATAGATAGAGTGGCGGCGGGAAGAGGCTGCCCGCCGCCGATATCGCGTGTCAGTTCCAGCGCAACTGGTTCAGCGGGGCAAACAGCACCGGCGAAGACGTCCAGTAGCCGGTGAGGTCCTTGTCGTAGACGCCGAGCTTCGGCAGCTGGAACAGGAAGCCGTGCACGGCCTCCTCCGTCACGAAGCGCTGGCCTTCCTTCAACAGCGCGTCGAGCTTTTCGGGATCGGATTCGGTGCGGATGCGCTCCCACAGATCGTTGAACTCCGGATTGTCGTAGCCGTAGAAATACTCCGGACCGCGCGCGAAATTGCTGAGATCGTTCGGCGAGGTGTGGGCGATGATGGTCATGTCGTAGTTCAGGTTACGATAGACCTCGTCGATCCAGAAGGCCCACTCGACATTCTCGATCTTGACGTCAAGGCCTGCCTTGGCGAGCTGCGACTGGATGATCTCGCCCGAGCGCCGCGCATAGGGGAAATGGGGCAGGCGCAGGGTGATGGTCTTGCCCTCGACGCCGGCCTCTGCGATCAGCGCCCTGGCCGCTTCCACGTCATGGGGATAGCGGCCGGTCAGGTCGACATAGGATTTGTGGTGCGGCGGGAAGAACGAGCCGATCGGCTCGCCATAGCCGAAATAGGCGCCCTGGATGATCGCGTCGCGGTCGAGCGCGTGGTTGATCGCCCGGCGCACGCGGATGTCGTTAAAGGGTTCCTTGGCGTTGTTGAGCGCCAGGATGATCTCGCCCTCCGTCGTGCCGACGGCGACGGTAAAGCGCGGATCGGCCTTGAACTGCTCCAGCGTCTCCGGCGCCGGCATGCCGGGGAAGGCGTCGATATCCTCGGCCATCAGCGCTGCGACGGCTGCAGCCGGATCGGCGACGAAGCGGAAGGTCACCGTGTCGATCGCCTCCGGGCTGTGGTCGCGGTGATCGGCGTTGGCCTTCAGCGTCAGCCGGTCGCCGCGCGTCCAGCTGTCGAATTTGTAGGGGCCGGTGCCGACCGGCTCGGTCTTGTTGGAGACCGCCGTTTCCGGCGCGACGATCGAGGCGTCGCCCTGGGCGAGGTTGAACAGGAAGAAGGCGTCGGGATTTTTCAGCGTGATGACGACCGTGTCGGCGTCGGGCGCTTCGACGCTGTCGATCGGCTGGAAGATCTTCTTCGACGGATTGACGCTGTCTTCGGCCATGGCGCGGTCGAAGGTGAACTTCACGTCGGCGGAATCGAAGGCGCTGCCGTCATGGAAGGTGACGCCGTCGGCGAGATCGAAGGTGTAGGTCTTGCCGTCGTCGGAAACCGTCCAGCTTTCGGCCAGTGCCGGCAGGACTTCGCCGCTTTCGGACACGGTGGTCAGCGATTCGAAGATGTTGTGGGCGGTGATTGTATCGATTGCGGCGGTGGCGTCGGCGGTCGGGTCAAGGACCGTCGGCTCCTGCTGCATGCCGATGGTGACGCTCGATTGCGCCTGCGCGCCGGCGGCCCCGGCAAGCAGGCAGCCCCCAAGCAGGCAGCCCGCAAGCAGGCAGAAGGCCGCGATCGATGGCGCGACGAAGTCGGATCTGGTCATGAAAGGCTCCCCAAGGCATCAGAACTGCGCGCAAGCTAGTCAGCACCGACGACAGATTTGTGTAAAGGGGGGGCGGTCAAACGCCGGTTGCGGGTTTCAGGCGGCAGCCGGTGATCTTCCAGCTCCCGTCGGGCTGGCGCTTGAGCGTATACATGGCGATCCAGGCCGCGCCGTCCGGTCCGACGAGATCGACATATTGTACAGCATCGTCGCCACCGATCTGCTGGTCGATGAAGGCGAAGGATCGTGGCCGGAACACTGGTTCGTAGCCCTGTTCGACCATCCGCATGAAGATCGCGACGGAGGGAAACAGACGCTTGATGGCGGGCGCGGCATGCCCATAGGCGCGTTCGCCGTCGCCGACCCGGAAGGCGGCGATCTGGTCGCTGATCACGGTCTGGATCGCGGCGGTGTCGGTCGGCCCTCCGGTAGCCTCCTCGGCGCGAAGCGACGTGAGGCCTGCGAGCACCAGAATCACGGCGAGGATGAGCGGGGGACGCGGCTTCATGAGTGAATTCCGTGTCGTCGTTGGGCTCTGGTCGTGGACCAGTATACGACAGCGCTGCGGTTTTGGTTCATCCGGTCTTGCCGCCTGTGGATCAATGACCCGGATCGGCGTTTTCGACGCTTGACGCAAGCCGGGCGCGCACATAGGTTCCGCGCCGGTGAGAGCCGTTAGCTCAGTTGGTAGAGCAACTGACTTTTAATCAGTAGGTCCAGGGTTCGAGCCCCTGACGGCTCACCAGTCAATTCAGCATCGCGAACCGAAGAGCGCCTGCCGGGCACATAAAAAAAGCGCCCGCCGGAGCGGGCGCCTTATCTGGTGCATATCTCAGCTTGTTAACGGCTGGACTGCGATTTCTGAACAACCGGAATATTGCACGTTTTGCGAGAGTGTTCAATCATGATGCTCCTATGCTGGGGGCACGGTTGTGATTGAATATCTGAAAACACTCGGTCTCGACGTCGGCACGAATTCTCTGGGCTATGCGATCCTCGAAACGCATGGCGAGCCCGGCCAGAATCCCGACGGCCGCATTGTCGCCAGCGGCGTGCGCATCTTCTCGCAGGCGGAGATGGCCGGCCGCGATCCGCAGTCGAAGGCCTCGCTTGCCGTTGCCAGACGCGAGGCCCGCGGCGCCCGGCGCAGGCGCGACCGCTATTTGAAACGCCGCACGCGCCTGCTCGACCTGCTGACGGAATACGGCCTGATGCCCGCCGACGAGGCGAACCGACAGGCATTGGTTCGCGAGACCGGGGATGGCGAGGGCGGTGACCTGTCCACATCGGTCTACGCGTTGCGCGCGAAGGCCCTCGATACCGCGCTGACGCCGCACGAACTGGGCCGGGCGATCTTTCATCTCAATCAGCGGCGCGGCTTCAAATCCAACCGCAAGACGGATTCCAACGATCCCGAGCGCGGCAAGATCGCGACGGCCATCGACAGGCTGGAGGAACAGCGCCTAGAAGACGGCGCCCGCACCTATGGCGAGTGGCTCGATATGCGCCGGCGCAAGGGGCTGTCGGTGCGCGCCCGGATGACGGCCGATGGCGAAGCCTATGATTTCTATCCCTCCCGCGCCGCACTGGAGCACGAGTTCGACGCGATCATGATGGCGCAGCGGCGCTTTCATCCCGATCTCCTGACTGATCCGATCATCGCGGACATTCGCGAAACGGTTTTCCATCAGCGCGCGCTCAGGCCCGTACTGCCCGGCAAATGCTCCTACAATCCGGCCGAGGCGCGCCTGCCCAAGGCGCATCCGCTGTTCCAGACCTTCCGGCTGCTCAAGGAGGTGAACGAGCTGGAGATCGTCGGCGAGGACCAGCAGCACCGTAAACTGACGCCGGATCAGCGCGACGCCCTGGTCGCTGCCTTGCGCACGGGCCTGAACAAAAGCGGCAAGCTGCCGTTCTCGAAGCTAAAGCGGGTGTTGAAGCTTGGCCGGGATGTGCGGTTCAACAAGGAGACGGAAAACCGCAAGGATCTCGAGGGCGACGTGATCTATTTCCGCCTGTCGCAGCCGGCGTGTTTCGGCAACCGCTGGGCGACCTTTTCAGTCGACACCCAGGCCGAGATCACCGAAAGACTGCGCACCGAGAGCGATCGCGAGGCCCTTCTCGACTGGCTCAAGGCGGAGGCGGGGCTCGATCAGAGCCATGCCGAGACGGTTGCCGATACGCCGGTTCCGGACGGGTTCGGCCGGCTCGGCCGTTCGGCACTGACGGCGCTAATCGATGCCATGGAAACCGAGGTCGACCCGGACGGCTTCGTCATCACGGAAGCGGCGGCTGCGAAGAAAGTCTACGGACGCACCAATTCGGAGGCCGATCCCGACCGCAAGGGCGCGGCGATGCTGCCGAAATACCAGGCGGTGCTGGAGCGCCACATTCCACCGGGGACCGGCGGGGAAGCAGAGGAGGGTGATCCGCGCTGGGACGAGGTGATGGGACGGATCACCAATCCGACCGTGCATATCACGCTCAACCAGCTGCGCCGGGTCGTCAACGCGCTGATCAGGACGTACGGCAAGCCCGACCGCATCGCCATCGAGGTCGGCCGCGACTTGAAGCTCAACGACAAGCAGCGCGATGAGGTCAACAAGATCATCGGCAAGAACACCAGGGAGGCGATCGAGCGCGGCAAGACACTCGTCGAGGTCTACGGGCAAGGCGACACCGGCTACAACCGGTTGCGGCTCAAGCTCTGGGAAGAGCTCAACGACAAGCCGGAAAACCGGGTGTGCATCTATTGCGGCACGGCGATTGCCGGCCACATGCTGTTCAGCGGCGAGACCGACATCGACCACATCCTGCCCTATTCGAAGACGCTCGACGACAGCCAGGCCAACAAGCTGCTGTGCTGCACGCGCTGCAACCGCGAGAAGCGGAACCGGCCGCCGGCCGACGTGCCGCAGTGGAGCGGGCGCTATCCCGACATTCTCGCCCGCACGGTGACGCTGCCGAAGAACAAGCAGTGGCGCTTCGCCGAAAATGCGATGGAGCGTTTCGGCGACGAGGAGGGCTTCCTCGCCCGCCAGCTTACCGACATGCAATACATGTCGCGGCTGGCGCTGACCTATCTCGCCCATCTCTACGACTACGAGGAAGCCGATCTCGACGGCATCTTCAAGCGCCACGCCCGCGTGCGCGCGCTGCCCGGCCGGATGACGGAGATGCTGCGCCGGCAATGGCGGCTGAATGACGTGCTGCCGGACCACAATATCGTCGGCGACGACGTCCAGAAATCGAAGAACCGGCTCGATCACCGCCATCACGCCGTCGACGCCATCGTCATTGCCTGCACGTCCCGATCGCTGATCCAGAAACTGGCGACCGCCTCGGCCGCCGCCGAGGATCGCGGCGCGGAACGGGTGGTGGAAAAGGTGAGCGAGCCCTGGCCGACCTTCCGCGACGACGTGCGCGCGGCGGTGAACGCCATCACTGTCTCGCACAAGCCGGACCACGGCACCGTGAGCCGCACCGGCTATGCAAGGGGCCGGGGCCAGACGGCCGGCAAGCTGCACAACGACACCGCCTACGGGTTGACCGGCGAGCGGGACGAAAAGGGCAACGATCTCGTCGTCCACCGTGTCCCGATCACCAGTCTGTCCAGCGAGGCGGATATCATGCGCATCCGCACCAACGCCCACGGCCATTCAGAGTTGCGCGACCGGCTTTGGGAGGCGACGCGCCATATCGGCGAGCACGACTATCCGAAGAAGTCGGATAGGCAAAAGGCGTTTCGGCAGGCGGTCGCGGATTTTGCGGCCAAGGACGCCAGGTTCAAGGGCATTCGCCATGTGCGGATCATCGAACCGCTCAAGACCATCCCGGTTCGGGACGGCTCGGGCCGCGCTTACAAGGGCTACAAGGGCGACAGCAACCATGCGTTCGACGTCTGGCGACTGCCGGACGGCAAGTGGGTGGCCGAGGTGGTTTCCACGTTCGATGCCCATCAGCCGGGCTGGACGTCTGCCATCCGCACCGACAATCCGACCGCGCGCAAGATCCTCAGTCTCAAACAGGGCGACATGGTGGCGATCGGGCATGAGGAGGAGCGGCGAATATTGCGGGTCGTGAAGCTGAGCAGAGGGCAGGTCATCCTCGCCGATCACAAAGAGGCCGGCAGCCTGAAGAGCCGCGATTCCGACAAGGTCGACCCCTTCAAATATGTCTATCTCAGCGCCTCGAGCCTCAGGTCGAACAAGGCCCGCCAGGTGCGCGTCGACGAAATAGGACAGGTCTTTGACCCCGGTCCGTGGTGGGACAAGGGCGACGATTAACCATAGGGGCAGGGAAAGCGCGCATTGGTTGTGTATGAGTGGTAGTTTGCAGCCATGCAGCGCATCGTCGATCTTTCCACGGACGGATTGCACGTGGCGGTCCATCGCGGCTTCCTCACCGTCTCCAGCGACCGGGAGGAGAGGGGGCGCGTCGCGCTCGACGATATCGGCGCCGTCGTCGCGCATGCCCATGGCCTGACCTGGTCCAATACCGTGTTCACCCGTCTTGCCGAACGCGCGGTGCCCGTCGTGCTGTGCGCGCGAAACCATGCGCCCGTCGCCTGCATCTGGCCGCTTGCGGGCAATCACCTGCAAGGGGCGCGCCTGAACGCGCAGGTGGACGCGTCCCGGCCGATGGCCAAGCGGGTGTGGCGGGACATCGTGGTTGCGAAAATCCGCATGCAAGGGTCCGTTCTGGCCTCGGTCGGCGCCGATGCCGGTGCGTTCGACCTCATGGCCCGCAAGGTGCGCTCCGGCGATCCCGACAATGTCGAGGCGCAGGCCGCCCGGCGATACTGGCAGGCCCTGATGGGTCCCGACTTTCGCCGCGACCGGGACGGCGAGGGGCCCAACGCGCTGCTCAACTATGGCTATACGGTGCTGCGGGCCTGCGTGAGCCGGGGCATCTGCGCGGCCGGGCTACACCCCACGATCGGCCTGCATCATTCCAATCGCGGCAACGCGTTCGCGTTGGCCGACGACCTCATGGAACCCTACCGGCCGGTCATTGACCGCGCGGTCTATAACCTGATCCAGGATGGAACGTCCGACGTCACGACAGACGCCAAGCGGGCGCTTGCCGCGCTGTCGTCGCTTGACCTGCCGACGCCCGCCGGCATGAGCCCGCTTCATGTGCATGCCGCGCGTCTGGCCCAGCAGCTTGCCGGCCTGTTCTGCGGCGAGGGAAACCGCCCGCATCTGCCCGAACCGCTCGATCCCCTGGCCTGGAGCGGCCTGGCGCGGACGGGACAGGCCGTATCATGACGACGCTTTACACACAAAAACGGGGGGAGCGGACGGAGCCTACGCATCTGTCCGCCTATCGGCTGATGTGGATGCTTGTTACCTTCGACTTGCCGGTGGACACGAAACGCCACCGGGCGCAGGCGACGAAGTTCCGGCAGTTCCTGCTCGATCAGGGATTTGAGATGAGCCAGCTTTCCAACTATCTTCGGCTCGTCAACGGCCAGGAGCAGTTCGAAACCCATGTCCGGCGCATCGAGGCCAACCTGCCGGAACGCGGCGACATCTTCATCTTCCAATTCACCGATCGACAATATGAGAACATCGTCCGATTCAGCGACCAGAGCCGCAGGGGCCGCAGGAAAAACCCGGAACAGATCGCCCTTTTCTAGCGACAGGCGCCGGTTTTCCAAGGGGATGAAGCCTCGAAACACCTGTCGAAACAGGCGTTTGAGGCAACATCGAGCTTAGCTGTTCAGAAATCGCAGGCCAACCGCAACAAAAGGACATGGACAATGCTACCAAGCGAAAGCTTAGCTGTTCAGAAATCGCAGGCCAACCGCAACGCGTCGTCTTGAATACTAAGCGTGTATCCGAGCTTAGCTGTTCAGAAATCGCAGGCCAACCGCAACTACATCACACGCGAGGAAATCGCCGCCGCCAGCTTAGCTGTTCAGAAATCGCAGGCCAACCGCAACTGCGAATGGCATGCGCAGGCGTTCGAGAGCAGCTTAGCTGTTCAGAAATCGCAGGCCAACCGCAACTAACGCATGGAGCGTCGTGAGACGCCCCGTAGCTTAGCTGTTCAGAAATCGCAGGCCAACCGCAACGCGGCTGGCATCGCACGCATGTCGTCGAGAAGCTTAGCTGTTCAGAAATCGCAGGCCAACCGCAACGCGTCGTCTTGAATACTAAGCGTGTATCCGAGCTTAGCTGTTCAGAAATCGCAGGCCAACCGCAACTACATCACACGCGAGGAAATCGCCGCCGCCAGCTTAGCTGTTCAGAAATCGCAGGCCAACCGCAACTGCGAATGGCATGCGCAGGCGTTCGAGAGCAGCTTAGCTGTTCAGAAATCGCAGGCCAACCGCAACTAACGCATGGAGCGTCGTGAGACGCCCCGTAGCTTAGCTGTTCAGAAATCGCAGGCCAACCGCAACTGTCGGCCTTGGCGAACGCGGCCTCGGACTAGCTTAGCTGTTCAGAAATCGCAGGCCAACCGCAACTTGTCCGTATCCGCGCCGATCTGCGGATTGAGCTTAGCTGTTCAGAAATCGCAGGCCAACCGCAACTGCGAATGGCATGCGCAGGCGTTCGAGAGCAGCTTAGCTGTTCAGAAATCGCAGGCCAACCGCAACCCGACCGCAAGCGTGTTCGCCTGCGTCAGGAGCTTAGCTGTTCAGAAATCGCAGGCCAACCGCTGCTACCCCGCCTCCTTCTGATCATCGCTCCGCGGCGTCCGCTCCGGGGCGGCGAGGATCCAGCCGGTCGCGCCGGCGATCAGCGCGAGGATCGCGCCGACGATCAGCAGCCAGCGCGCCAGCGCCTTGGCGCCGGTGTCGAACTCGGCGATCTGGATCTCGGCCACCGCGGCCCAGGTCGCGCCGGCCCACTGGAACGGCCGGTAGACCGCCAGCACGTCCTCGCCGCGATAATCGCCGATCTCGATAAAGCCCGCAGCCCCCTTCAGCGCCCGCGAGACGGCCTCGTTCTCGACCGTCAGGGCGAAGGGGTCGTTGTCGGCGAAGCGCGCCCGGGTCAGCATCAGTGCGTCCTGGTTGGCCAGATAGGTCTCGCCGGTGGCGCCGAGAAAGTCGGACGATCGCATCACTTCGTCGATCGGATCGAGCCGCAACTGCACCAGCATCACGCCGATCGCCTTGCCATCGCGGTAGACCGGCGTGCCGGCGAAGGCGGCCGGCAGGCCGGCGCTCGGCGGGTAGGGGGCGAAGTCTGACGCCGCGATCGTGCCGGGCGCGGCGTCCAGCGCGCGGCGGAAGATCGTGCCGATCGCCTCCTCGCTATAGGGGCCGTCGATCAGATTGGTGCCGAGATCGTCCTCCTTGAAGGTCGAATAGACGATGTCGCCGTTCTTGTTGATCAGGAAGATGTCGTAATAGTCCCGCGCCGCCATCAGGCGCTGGAACCAGGGATGATAGAGCCCGTGCAGGCCGCTGTAGAAGGAGCCGTCATCGGCCTCGACAAGGGCATGGCGCTCGCCGGGCCCGTGCGGGCTCTCGGTGATGTAGAGGCGCTGCACCTCGGCGGTCGGATCATCGCCGAGCAGCCGGAAGGCTTGGGTAAAGCTCGACAGCGCCGTCTGCACGAGCGTCGAGGCCGACGACAGCGCCAGGTCCTGCTCAACCGTCGCGGTAACGCGCTCCAGCTTGATGAGGCGCGAGGTGAGCGCCAGGGACAGGCGCTGTTCCAGTCCGGCCCTGACATTGGTCCTGAGCGTTTCGAGCGAGATCAGGGAGGCCGCGGCAAAGGACAGGGCCGCGATTGCGGCTGCGACGAGGGCGACACGGATCTTGTTGGAGTGCATTGCGGTTCGGGCTCTGTGGTTTGGGGCGGCTTCGGGGACCGGCCGGTCAGGCCATGGGCGGGATCATTTCTCGTCGACGTCGAAGACGCCGTCCCAGTCCGGCGGCGGCGGGGTCCGGGCATAGTGTTCGGCCCGCTGGCGCAGGGCGCGGGCCGGCGCGTCGCCCGGATGGCGCTCGATATGGGCCTGCAGGGTGTCAAGCGCGGCGGTCCAGTCACGCTCCAGGAACAGGGCGTAGCAGTCCCGCCAGCTTGCCAGGAAGGCGGCCTGGTCCTCGCTCGCCGGGCTGTGGTCGATCAGTTCGTGGACGGTGACGGGCACGCTCGCGCCCTTCGGCCTTACGCGGTCGACGGGCCGGGTCAGGAAGGTGCCGCGGGTCCGCGCCTCGACGGCATCGGAAATCAGGATGGTGGTGCCAAGATACTTGTTCAGCCCCTCCAGGCGGGCGGCCAGGTTCACGGTCGCGCCGAGGATCGTGTAGTTCATGCGGTCGGGCGAACCGACATTGCCGACGACCGCCTCGCCCACATGCAGGCCGAAGCGGGTGAGCAGCGGCTGCCGGCCGGTGGCGACGCGGCTGGCGTTCAGGGGGCCGATCGCCGCATTCGCCGCCAGCGCCGCCCGGCAGGCCTGTTCGACGTGGTCGGGCTGGGCGACCGGCGCGTTCCACATCGCCATCACGGCATCGCCGATATATTTGTCGATCGTCCCGCCATTGTCGGTCAGCGGCTTGGTGATGGTGGCCAGATAGTCGGAGACCTCCTGCATCAGCGCCATCGGCTCGGTGGTCTCGGAGATCGCGGTGAAGTCCTGGATATCGGTGAACAGCAGCGTCACCTCGCTGCGCACGCCGCCGATATCGGCGCTCATCTCGCCGGAAACGAGGCGGCGGACAAGTTGGGCGGGCACGTAGCGGGCGAAATCCTTGAGCGACCGTTTCAGCGTCAGGACCGCCTGCGACAGCTTGTGGACCTCCAGAATGCGCGAGTCGATCGGCGACCGGTCGGACAGGTCGAAGGTGCGCATCTGATAGGCCTCGTCGGTGAGCCGGCCGATCGGCCGTGAAATCGCCTTGGCCACGGCCCAGGTCAGCAGCAGGCCGCTTGCCAGGCCGCCAAAGGCGATCAGCAGGCCGATCCGGAAGCGGCGGTCGACCTGGGCGTTCACCTCGGCGGCCGGCGAGGCGATGCTGAGCAGGGCCGGCGCGCCCTGGCCCAGCGAGATGGGCGACAGCCAGATCACCCAGTCGTGGCCGTTCTCCTCGGCCTCGTGGACACCGTCGCGGACACCGGAGGCGAATAGCCGGCTCAAAGCGCCATAGGGCGCATCGCCGATGGTGGCCAGTGATTGCTGCTGCACCACGGGCCGGTCGTCGCGCCGGCGGATCGTCAGGACGTGATCGATTTCGGCGGCGGCCAGGACGCTGCCCGCCTCGTTGAAGATCACCGCGATCGAATTCTCGCTGAGCCGGTGTTTGCCAAGCAGGTCGGACATCGTGCCGAGCGTCAGATCACCGCCGACGACGCCGTTACCGGAGCGGACCTGGCGGGCAATCGTGATGCCGATGTCGTTGGTCTCGAAATAGATGTAGGGCGCCGTCTGGATCGCCGCGTCCGATTGCATCGCGGCGTGATACCAGGGGCGTATCCGGGGGTCGTAACCGTTGTTCTGGCGGGTGTTGGTGGAGAGGATCTCCAGATCGTCGTTGAGCATCACGACGGTCTGGTCGATGCTGGTCTCGTCGACCCGGCGGATGATCCAGGCCAGGAAGTCGGCATCCGCGCCCGGTGCCGAAATCGCCAGGTTGAAGACGAGGACGAAGTTGCCGTCCTCGTCGCCGTAATAAAGGGCGTAGAGGCCGTCGGTCTCCTGGATGCGGCGGGCCAGCAGGTCGACCATGTCGACCGAGAACAGCGTGTCGGGCGGCATCATGTCGACCATCGCCGCGGTCGCCTCGACGACGGATTCGATCGGTCCGCGCAGGGCCCGCAATTCCGAGCGCAGCGTCTCGCCGAAGCTCTGGAAGGCCGCCTGCGCCTCGATAAGCGCCATCTGCCGGCCGCGGCTCTGGTCGTAGTAGACGATGCCGCCGACGACGGTCGCCAGCAATACCGCGATCAGCGTCGCGATATTGACGTGCAGCGGCACATAGGGCGCGACGAGCGTCGCGAAATTCGACCGGATACGAAGATTCAACATGCGGGTACCCCCATACCCGTGGCAGACACGTAGCGGCCGACAGCGCCACGAAGCCGTACAGCGTCATCGCCCCCTGGGGGGCGATCCTGTTGCCGGTCGACCGTACAGTATCGGGACCGCCGGGCAGAGCGGCGGCCCCGTGTTTTCATTCGCCCGGGTAGCCTTCGAATTCGGCGCCGGGCGGAATGTTCGGGTGCGCCTTAAAGCTCTCGGTCAATTCGCCGACGATGCGGCCGAGCGGCACATAGACCCAGGAATGGGCGAAGAGGGTGAACTTCATCAGGTTGTTCTCCTCGCCCGGATCCTGCGCGACGTCGTAGACCGGCGGGAACAGGTATTCCTGCACCGGGGCATAGAGGTCTTCGGCCGTCTTGAGGTGGATCTTGAAGCTCCGCCACTTCACCGAGAACAGGTCATCGCCGATGAAGACGACGACATGCTCGCGCGGCGAGGTCTCGGATGCGCCCGTCAGGAAATCCGACGCATCGAGCCCGTCGATCGGCCGGTCATCGGGAACCAGTTCCGGCGCGCCGGCGAGCGTTGCAAGCGTCGGCATCCAGTCAAGGGCCGCGAAGATCTCGTCCGACACGCGGCCGGCTTCGATCGTCCCCGGCCAGCGCACCATCGCCGGCGTCCGCAATCCGCCCTCATAGCCGGTGAAGCCGGCCCGCCACGGCCCGTTGGAGCCGCCGCCGATGCCGTCGGTGACCGCGCCGTTGTCGCCGGTCAGGATGACGATGGTGTCGTCGGCGAGCCCCGCCTCGTCCAGGGCTGCCAGGATGCGGCCGATATTGACGTCCAGTTCGGTGATGATGTCCGAATAGAGGCCGTGTCCGGAGACGTTGGCGAAATCGGGATGGGTGCCAAGCGGCGGGTGGATCTGGGTGAGCGCCGTCATCAGGAAGAACGGCGCCTCGGCCCGGGCGGGATCGGCGAGATAGGCTTCCGTACGCTCGATGATCTCGCGATCGATCTGGCGGCGGCTGTCGAGGTCGAAAGGCGCGACCTTTCGCGGCGCGCTGCCGGCGTCGGCCTCCCAGATGAAGGGCTGCGGCACGATTTCGGGATCGTATTGCGGCGTCGACGAGTAGCCGGCCTCGTCGGTGGTGTTGCGGATGCCGTACCAGTAGTCGAAGCCCTGGTCCGTCGGCAGCCGCCCCTCGACATCGCCGAGATGCCACTTGCCCAGCAACGCCGTGTCGTAGCCGGTCTCGTTCAGCAGTTCGGCGAGCGTGAATTCCCACGGCGCCATGCCGTAGGGCTGGCCATAGGTGACGCGGTGCGTGCCCGAGCGGATCGGCAGCCGGCCGGTCATGATCGCCGAGCGGGTCGGCGTGCACTGGTTCTCGACATTGAAGTTGGTGAGCCGCAGGCCCTCGGCGGCAAGCTGGTCGATCTCAGGCGTCGGGATCGACCCGCCCTGCACGCCGATATCGCCCCATCCCCAGTTGTCGATAAGGATATAGAGGATGTTCGGCCGGTCCTGGTCGCGCACCTGGGCCTGGGCTGCTGCCGGCAGGAGCAGCAGCAGGCTGAAAAGCAGGATTCTCATGTGTCTTTTCCTCAGGCGGCCTCGAGCACGATCTGGCCGAGCGTGTCCTCGGACACCGCGCCCGGCGCGCCGATGGCGACGAGGCGGGTTTCCGGGGCGCGATTGCCCCAGGGCCCGTCGCGGGCGATGTCGATGCGCTTGCCGACGACCTGGACGACGATGCGGTTGTCCGGGTCTTCCTCGCTGAACACGAAGCCCTTCATGCGATAGACCCCGCCGGGAAGCTGCTTGATCGACTGCTTCAGGGTCGCCAGGTTCAAAGGCTTGTCCGAGCGCACCATCGTGGTCGCGAAACGGACCGTGTGATCGCCATGCGACCCATTATGGTCGGGGCAGCCGCAACCGGGGCCGTGGACATGGTGGTCATTGTCGTCCGGGCTATCCGGTTGCGCGCCCCCCAAACCCGAACTCTCCAGCCGGGTCTCGTCGAGCTGATCGGCGGCGAACCGGCCGACCGACAGCAGGACGTCGAGCGGCACGTCGGCGTTGACGGCCTCGACCAGACGGTAGCGCCGGAAGCGCGAGCCGAGCCACGCATGCACCTTCTCGATCGTGGCGGGATCGACGAGATCGACCTTGTTGAGGATCACCATGTCGGAGAAGGCGATCTGGCGCAGCTTCAGCTCCATCTGCTCGGGCGCTGCGAAGAGCTGATCGGCGTCGACCAGGCACATGATGCTGTCGAGCCGGATCCGGTCGCGGAACTTCTGGTCGGTGAAGGTCATCGCGATGGAGGAGGGATCCGATACGCCGCTGGCTTCCAGAAGGATGTATTGCGGCTGTTCGGGGCGCTTGAGAACAGCTTCCACCGTCTCGATCAGATCGTCGCGGATCGAGCAGCAGACGCAGCCGTTGGCGAGACTCATGACGTCGTCCTCGACGCCGACCACGAGGTCGGCGTCGACGTTGATGGACCCGAAATCGTTGACCAGCACGGCAACGCGCAGGCCGTGATTGCCGGTCAGGATGCGGTTCAGGAGGGTCGTCTTGCCGGCGCCTAAGAAGCCGGTAAGGATCGTCACGGGCACCGCCGAGGCTGAACCGAATTCGACCATGGCTCAGCCTCCCTTCTTGCGGTTGGGAATGACGTCGTCGACCTTGATCTTGAAGTCGCTCGGCCATTCCGGCGCGGGCGCGCGGAAGACGTCGGCGGGATAGTACTCGGCCGGATCGATCTCCATGTCGCGGTATTTCTGGTCCTGCTGCTCGGCACGCGAGGAGCGCGGCGGCGGCGGGGAAATCTCGTCGGGCAGCGAGATCTTGCCTTCGGCCTCCATCTTGCCGAGCTCGCGGAACGGCGCGACCGATCCGGATTTGCCGGGCAGGGCGGCCTTGCGGTACCAGATGGCGTCCTTGGTGACGTTGACGACCGCGATGTCGAGGCCGAACTGGAAGAGCCCGTCATAATGGGCGCGGATGCCGGCCAGCATCTCCGCGTCGATATCCTCGTCCTGGGTGTAGTGGGTTACCATGCCAAGCCGCGGCTGCGCATCGGCGAACAGCTTGCCGACGGCGTAGTGCGAGGTGTGGTGGGTATCGATCGTGTAGTTGAACAGCTCCTGCGGCAGGCCGTATTTGTAGGTCATCAGCTGACCGATATCCTGGCCGGACATCTCGGTTACGAAGACGTCGACGCCCTTGCCGTATTCGCGCGACAGTTCGTCGGGACGGCCGTCGCCGGTCCACACGAAGCTCAGGCCGTTCCAGTCGAGCCGGTAGCCGACGGCGCCGTCCTTGGCGTGGCTGCGCGGCCAGGAGCGGACGGTGACGCCGTCCTGATCATAGACGATGCCGCCTTCCTTGCGGAAATCGAATTCGTTGACCTCGATCTCGTAGCCATCGCCGATCGGGAAGACGTCGAAGGCTTCCAGGTGCCAGCGCAGCATCTTCTGCATGCCGTCGATCATCGCCTTGGTGCCCAGTTCCGGCGTGCGGCCGGAGGGGCCGTGGACGCGCAGCGGGGTATAGCCGCCCGACCAGGCGCGGAAGGGGTAGATGTAGGGAATGTCGGCGTAGTGATCGACGTGCAGATGGGTGATGAAGATGTCGTTGATCAGCTGGCCGGGGACCTGCATGCCGATGATGTTGCGCACGCAGCCGCTGCCGAAATCGAAGAAGAACCGCTTGCCGTTGCCCAGTTCCACCATGATGCAGGTGCCGGCCTGATCCTCGCGCGGCGGAAAGGGAGTGGAGCCGCAGAACGAGATGCGCATCTCGTCGGGGCCCAGCTCCTCCGACAGCGGGAAGTAGTTGGCGTTCGACCCGGTCATGTATTTCGTCGGGCGGAAATATTCCGGCAGCGTGATGCCGCCGGCCGGGCGGCCGCCATAGGGGTTCTTCAGGTGCTCGCCGAGCGGTCCGGACCCCGGATGGGCTTCCGCCTCGCCGGCGACGAGGCCGGCCGCGCCGACCGTGCCGGCCGCGGCTGCGCCGGTGACCAGGCCCTTCAAGACATTACGACGATCCGGATTCGCCGGCTCTCCGGAGGCGTTGGCGGAGGCTTCGGCCGAAGTGGCGGTCGGTTCGGTTGCCGGGGTGTCGTCGTGTTTATCGTTACTCATCGAATGGTCCTTCCTTCGATTGGCGCGAGCCGCAACGCAAGCCGTCGCAGTTCGAGAACCAGCTCATCACGGATCTGAAGCCACATTTCACGAACCTCAGGACTCGCCTCCTCGTCGCTGGAATGGGCGCAGGCGCGCCTGAAATCCAGCAGTGCCTCCTTCAGCGCAGGTTCGTGTTCGATGGCTGCCAGGATCGTGTCGGCAAGATCCGGCAGATGATGTCTAAGCCTCGACATTGAGCTATGATCGTTTAAAGCTGCGATGCGCTCACCTGCCGCTATTTGGTGACGAAAGCGCCGCAAAACCAAGTAACTCACCGTTAGCTGGGAGTGAGTTGACCATGCCGACGCCGGCACACGGCGCAGATGCAGGAGGAGGCGAGCAGGTCCCCGAGGCCGCCGTGCGAAGCGCATTGCGCGCGGTCCTTGAGAGCGATGGCTTCACCGCGTCGCCGCGGCTGCAACAGTTTCTGAGCTATGTCGTGGAGGAGACGCTCGCGGAGCGGGGCGGCCGGATCAAGGGCAAGACCATCGCCATCGATGTCTATGGGCGCGATCTGTCGGACGGGGGCGGAGCGCAGAACCTCGTGCGGGTCGAGGCCCGCCGCCTGCGCCGGCTTCTCGACGAGTATTACAACGAGGCGGGGCGCAACGATGCCGTGCGGATCCGAATTGATCCGGGCGGATATACGCCGCGGTTTCTGAGCGCGGGGACCGGCAACGCCGGACCGGCGCGGGAGGCGGCGGGAGCGGATGTGTCGCACGGGGATCGCCCGGGAGAGGGTGCCCCGACCCGGATCGGTGACCCGCAGATCGGTGACCCGCGGATCGATGAGGGCCAGATCGACGACGGCCAGGGTGATCTGGCCCACGGTGCATCGGCGCAAGCCGGCATGGCGCCGCCTTCCCAACCGGTCCCGGCGCCCGCGGCCTCCCGGCTTCCGCGACTAGGCCTCCTCGTCATGCTTCTTGCCGTCGCCGCGATCGGCGTCGTGGCGATCCTGCTGCTGTTCCGCCCCGGCCGGATCGCGACCTCACCGGAGGCTGCGATGCGCACCGCGCTGCGCGAGCAATCGGTGCCGACCCTGCAGGCGGCGAACCTCGCGGCGCAGGCGCGCGGCATGTTCTTTCCGGTGTTCGACGTCCGCCGGCAGGAACTGGCGCTGGGCATGTACCGGCATGCGATCGACCTGGCGCCGACCCTTCCCGACGGCTACGCCGGGGCGGCCCAGACGCTGGCGACGCTTTCCATGATGACGCCCGACCCGGACCGTGCGAAAGCGCTGGCGGCGGAGGCGCTGGAGATGGCGGAGACCGCCGTTGAGCTTAACCCGACGGGGGCATGGTCGCAGGCCGCGCTCGCCTGGGCGCTCGGCGTCGCCGGGCGCGGCGAAGAGGCGGAGAAGCACGCGCGGATTGCCCTGGACCTGGCGCCACGGGACGGTCATGTCCTCGATCTCGTCGGGATCACCGCGGTGATCGTCAACGTTCCCGAACTCGCCGCCGAGGTCTCGGCGCCCGATCGCCCGCGGTCCGGCGTCGGGCGCTTCGGCGCGAATAATATCTGGGGCGTCTCCCAACTGATGCTGGAGGACTATCCCGCCACCATCAAAGCGTTTACCCGCGCTCCGCAGGTCGGAGCGCCGGTCAGCGCGCCGTCGCTGATTTTCCTCGCCGTGGCGCAGCACGAGAGCGGCGACACGAAAGCCGCGGCGGATCTAATCGGAGAACTGAACGAGACCTGGCCCGACTTCCCGGCCGAGTTCCTGGCGACGCGCATCTTTCATGCAAACCCCGCCGTCCAGGAGCGGATCAAGACGACCCTGCAAACCTATGGCGGCGCAAACGCGGCTGACTAGCGCTTGCCGCCGTGCCTGAATGAGGGATCCGGGTCACCGCCCGGCAGCGATCCGGCGATGCGCTCGGCGATCCCGACAAGCGCCGCGCCAAACCGCGCAAGCGCCGTCCCGGTGCTCATCGCGCTGCGGATCCAGATCATCGAGACACATCCGGAGACCGCGCCGTTCAGCCGGATCGGCACGGCGATTGAGGCGGTGTCGGGGCGGAATTCCCTGCCGTCCCGTATGGCGATTCCGCGGCTGCGGGTCTCGGCGATAAGCCGTTCAAGCCGGGTCGGCTCAAGAAACGGGCGGTCGGGCGGATCGTCGAGGCGGCGAAGGTGGTCGAGGATGAGCCGGCGTTCCTCGTCGCGGCAGAAACTCAAATAGGCGCGGCCCGCCGAACTGCGCAGCATCGGCAGCTTGTAGCCGGTCATGCCGCGATCGATCGACAGGGGCGAGCGGCCGTGGGTAGTCTCCTGGATGCGCATCGCGGCGTTGTCGTAGACGGTAAGGTCGAGCGGCCAGACGATGTCCGGGGAGGCCGCGGCGAAGACCGGGCCGGCGGCCTGGCAGATCTCCGAGGCCAGCGCGTGGCCGTCGCCGAGCGCTGCGGCAAGGCCGGTGACGCGGACATTGCCGGAGGTCGGGGAGAAAGCGACATAGCCTAGCGTTTCGAGCGTTTCGAGCAGCCGGTAGACGGTGGGGCGCGGGATGCCGGTCGCACGTGCGATGGCGCCGGGGCGCGCTTCGCCCATCCGGTTGACGTGGCGCAGGATCGCCAGACCGCGCGCTAGGGCGCGCACGCCTGCCCGGTCGCTTGGACCGTCGCCTGCGCGGGCGGGGGACTTGTGGGACTGCGTTCCGCTCACCGCTGAACTGTCGCATGCCTGCCCGGCCCCCGATAGGTCATGCCCGAAAGCTCAAGCCGGAAAGTTCATGTCTCCGCCACGACCGGGTTCGACAGCGTGCCGATCTGCGAGATCTCGACCTCGCAGACATCGCCGTGCTTGAGGAACAATGGCGGGTCGCGGCGCGCGCCGACGCCGCCCGGCGTGCCCGTGACGATGACATCGCCGGGCAGAAGCGGCAGGATCGTCGAGCAATAGGCGACCAGCCGGGGGATCGAATGGATCAGCAGCGACACGCCGGCATCCTGCACGACCGTTCCGTTCACCCGGGTCTTAAGATGCAGCGTCGTCGGATCGGGGATCTCGTCGGCCGTCACCAGCCAGGGGCCGAACCCGCCGGTATTGGCAAAGGTTTTGCCGGGTAGGAACTGATGGGTGTGGCGCTGCCAGTCGCGCACCGAGCCGTCATTGTAGCAGGCATAGCCGGCGACATGGTCGAGCGCGTTGGCCTCGCCGATGCGCCGGCCGGCCTTGCCGATCACAACGGCAAGCTCGCCCTCGTAGTCGAAGCGATCGGATTCGCGCGGCTTGACCAGTGGCTGGCCGTGGCCGACCTGGCTGCCGGCAAAGCGGGCGAAGAGCACCGGATACGCGCTCTCCTCGCGCCCTGTCTCGGTAACATGGTCGTGATAGTTCAGGCCGGCGCAGATGATCTTGTCGGGATCGGGAATGACCGGATCGTGGGCAACGGCGTCGAAGGTGTGGTCGGCCGGCTCGCCGGCGAACGCGCGTGCGGCCGGAAGGTCGCCGTCGGCAAGGAAGGTGCGCAGGGTCGGGGGCTTAAGCCGCCGGCCGAGATCGACGATGCCGGTTTCGGTGACGAGGCCATAGGAAGGCGTGTCGCCGGCGGTGAAGGAACACAGTTTCATGGACGTGTCGATCGGGTTTGGTTGCGGGAAAGGGCAATGTTGGCAACGTGTTGCAGGAGCGTTTTGAAGTGTTCGAGGCTATCGGCGGTGCCCAGCGTGTAGCGATCGGGGCGCAGCAGCGCGGCGCGGGCGCCCAGGCGGTCAAGATGGTCGGCGGCGTCGGACCGGGCGGTGGTCACGAGCGCGACGCCGTCGGGCAGGGTCAGGCCATCCGCCAGGTCCTCCTCGACGACCGCCACGAAGCAATGCGGATAGGCTTCGTCCATCAGTTGCCCGTCGGCAAGCCGCGGCTGGCCGAACAGGCGTCCGGCCGTCTCGCCGATGCCGAGGCCCGGGCCGAGCGGCGGGGCGATGCTCTCCATGCGGGCTGAGCCTTGCGCTGGGCCATTGCCGGCGGGGAGGGCGGCCCGCAGGGCTTCTTCCGTGCCGCAGGTGTTTATCAGTCCGCCGAGCCGGACCGCCGTTTGGATATAGGCGGTCGCATTGGGCTTGCGCTCGCTTTCGTAGCTGTCGAGCAGCCGGCCGGCCGCCGCCTGGGTCATGTCGCCCCGGCAGGCCAACGCGAGTTTCCAGTAGAGGTTGGCGACGTCGCGGATGCCGGCGCACATGCCCTGGCCCATGAAGGGCGGGGTCTGGTGGCAGGCATCGCCGGCCAGCAGCAGCCGGCCCTTGCGCCAGGTCTCGGCGACGAGCGAGTGGAAGACATAGACGGTGGCGCGCTCGAGCTCGGCCTCGTCCGGCGAAATCCAGCCGGACAGCAGGTCCCAGACGCGCTCGGGTCGGGTGATGTCGTCGGCGTCCTCGTCCGGACGCACCGTGATTTCCCAGCGCCGCCGCTTACCCGGACAGCGCACATAGGTGGCTGGCCGTTCCGGCACGCAATACTGCACCGAGTGTTCGCCGAGTTCGGGCTTGTCGTCCTTCAGGATCGCGTCGACGACGAGCCAGCGCTCGTGGAAGCCGTAGTCCTCCATGCCGCTTCCGATGGCGCGCCGGACAAGCGAGCGTGCGCCGTCGCAGCCGACGACATAATCCGCCCGGACCTGATCGATCCGGCCACGGGCCTTGTCCTCGTAGCGCAGGTCCACCGCGTCGCCGCCATCGTCGACCCGGATGACATCGCAGTGGCCGCGCACGGTGACGGTCGGCCGGGCGGCCATCTTCTCGCGCAAAAGGGTTTCGAGGTCGGGCTGGTGAAAGCGGTAGTTGGCGCGCCAGCCCTGCGGGCCTTCGCCCTGCGGGCGCGGCCAGTCGAGCAGCAGCGCGCCGTCGGGCGCAACGAAGCGCATGCCGGGATGGGTATGGGTCAGGGGTTCGAGGTCTGCCGCGATGCCAGCCCACTGGAAGACGCGCATCACCTCGCCGTCGAAATGCACCGCGCGCGGCAGGTGATAGGCGGCGGCCTCGCGTTCAAGCACCAGCGTCTTCACGCCGCAGGCGCCGAGCAGATGGGCCAGGGTGGCGCCGGTCGGGCCATAGCCGACGATCGCGACGTCGAAGTGTTCCATTATGCGCCGCGCCGGTTGGCGAGTTCGGCGAACAGCCATGGACACTCGACCAGCGGCGGCGCGCGCCGACCGTGTGCGGCGGCGGCAAGGCGCATGTCGCGCAGGCGCTTGCGGCCGCCCTCCTCGGTAAGATAGAGGCGCTCGTGACCCCAGAAGCTCGGCCCGTCATGGGTTTCGTGCGGCTCCCAGGTGTCCGGATCGATCACCCGTCCGCCCCAGCCGCTTTCGACGAAGAAGCCCGAGGGCGTGTTGGCGTAGTAGGAGGTCATGTAGTCGTTGGTATGGCGGCCGAGCGTATAGGCGACCCGCCCCTCCTGCCGACCGGCGAGGTCATAGCCCTGGCCGACATCGTCGAGGTTCTGGAACTCGACCATGAAGTGGTGAAAGCCGAGTTGGCCGGAGCCGACCATGGCGAAGCTGTGATGCCGTCCGTTCACATGGAAGAAGTAGAGGCCGTAGGGTTCCAGCCCGTAGTCGGAGACGCGGAAGCCGAGCAGGTCGCGGTAGAAGGGCAGCATTATCTCGATGTCCTTCACATGCAGCACCGCGTGTCCCATGCCGAGGGGACCGGTCTTGAAGCCGTCGATCGGCCGGCCCGGCACGAACGGGTCGGAGGCGATCATCGGCCCGTGGATCAGCTCGATCCGGTTGCCGCAGGGATCGTGGAACCAGATCAGGTCCGAAACGAAACGGCGGTCGCACAAGGCCTTGCTGCCGGCCGTCACCGCGACACCGGCCGCTTCCAGCCGCGCGGCGAAGACCTGGAGATCGTCGCGATCGGTGACTTCCCAGCCCATGAAGGCCAGCATCTCGCCCGGCTCGTCGGAGATCAGCAGGCGCTGCATGCGGTCGTCCATGCGGAAGGCGAGCGCCTTGCCGCCGCGATCGATCGCCTGCATCGCCAGCAGCTTGCCGGCAAAGTCGCGCCAGTCCTCCAAGCGGTCGGAGCGGATCCCGAGATAGCCCAGTGCAACGATCGCCATGGTGGTTTCTCCCCGCTTGCGGGCCTTTCCTTCGCGATGGTGTCGGATCGCGCCGAACCGGCGCTCTTGCGATCCGGGTGTAGATTTACAGGATTATCGCGCGCGTCCCCAGTGGCCAGCGCAAACTGTCCGCCAGGCGGACAGACGTGCGTGTGGGATTGAGGCCGCGTGAGCACTGAACTGCCCGGGTTCTCCGATCCCGGATATTCGCTGTCGCGAATTCCGGGATGAACACCACGAGCGCCGGCGTCCTGCTTCCACCCCTCAGCCGACGGCGCCGTCGCGCGCCTTGCGCCAGGTTTCGACGGAGGAGAAGAAGGCGTCGAGCGTTTCCATCTCGCGGTCGCGCGGCGTGAAGGCGACCTCTGTGCTGCGGGTTTCGGCATCGCTCAGGATCAGTTGGCGCACGTCGTCGTTGCGACCCGATCCGGTCTGCCAGACGAAGCCGACACCCATGCCGTTCACCACCGCCTCGTAGACGCCGTCGCGCGTATCGAGCGTCAGGAACGGCTTCGGCTCGATCCGGTGATCGCGGAACACCCGGTTGACCACCTTCTGGGTCGAGGAGCCGCGTGCCCGGAAGATCAGGCGCTCGCGTACCAGGTCGCGAACGCTGACCTGCGAACGTTGCGCCATCGGATGACCGAGCCCGACGATCGCCACCACGGTGTTGGTCAGCAGCGGCTCGCGGCGAAAGCGCTGGTCGGCGGGGATGTCGGGCAGGATGCCGATATCGACCTCATGGGCGAGCACCTTGCGGATGATCCGGTCATGCGAGCCCGTCTCGACGCGCAGGCTGACCTGCGGAAAGGCGGTGTTGAAGGCGGCGATCACCGACATGCCCGGCATGGCGTTGCCCAGCCCGATCGAGATGTCGCCGCCGGCGAGCGCGCCGTGCCGCCTGAGCAGGTTTTCCGCCGACTGGTGCTCCTGGATGACGCGCTCGGCCGCCTCGCTCAGGCGTTCGCATAAGGGGGTCGGCACCAGGCGGCCGTTCTCGCGGGCAAACAGCGACACCCGGTAGTCCTGTTCGAGCCGCTTGATCTGCTGGGAAACCGCCGGCTGGGTCAGGCCAAGCTGCCGGGCAGCGGCCGAATAGGAGCCCGCTTCGGCGACGACGCGCAAATGTTCGAGAACCCGCAGTGACAGTGACATCGGACAGACCCAACCCTTCCTTTGAGACAGCCAAACCATAGCTTGGATTTGTCACAGCCGCGTCACGGCGAACCGGCAGCTTCCGCCGCGAGTTCAGTCCCTTGTTTCGTCGCCGAAACCTTGTCGCGGCGGACCGGAAAGCTGTGGCCCTGGCGATGATGCTGATGCGAGACCGGATCCGAGTGACGGAGCGCCTTGAGGCGTCGCTCGTCGAGGCATCCTCGCTCGTCCTGTGCGATCTCGACGGCTGCCTGGTGTCGCAGAACCGCCCGTTTAAGGATGCGCACGGCTTCGTGGAAGCCTGCGGCGACCGGATGTGGATCATCTCGAACAATTCGACGCAGACGGCCGGCGAGCTCAGCTGCCAGCTCGCGGGGATCGGTCTGCATGTCGATGCCGACCGCATCCTGCTCGCCGGCGAACAGTCGCTGCACTACCTCAGCAAGGCCCACCCGGCCGCCCGACTGGCGCTGTTCGGGTCTGAATCGCTGCGGCAGGTCGCGGTGTCGCTGGGCTTCCGGCTGACAACGACCTCGCCGGCCGTCGTCTATCTGTGCCGTGATCTTTCCTTCTCCATCGAGCGGTTGAACGCGATGGCGCTGATGGTCGCGAAGGGCGCCCGATTGTGGGTGTCGAACACCGATGCCTCCCATCCCGGCGCAAATGGCGAGCCGCTGGCCGAGACCGGCGCGCTGCTGGCCGCGCTCCAGGCGATGGTGCCGCAGACGGCTTTCCGGTCGGTCGGCAAGCCGCATCCCTTCCTGGTCGAAACCGCGCTCGACGCGACCGGCATTCCGGCGGCGCAGGCCGTCTTCGTCGGCGACAACCCGCAAACCGACGGCGCCGTCGCCGAAGCGACCGGCATGGCGTTTTTGCATCTGAACAGAAACGGAGCGGGACGGTGACGGTCTATGTGCTGCGGACGCTCGCCAAGATGGCGCTGACGCTGTTCGTCATCATCTCGCTGGTCTTCTTCGCGACCCGGCTGTCCGGCTCGCCGCTCGAAACAGCCCTCGGCGAGGGGCTCACCGAGGAAGACCGGGCCATGATGATCGAGTATTTCGGCCTGAACGGCTCGATCTGGGAGCAATATGTCCGCTATCTGCGCGGCGTGGTGGAAGGCAATTTCGGCCTGTCCTTCCTGGAGCGCCGGCCGGTTGCGGATATCGTCGCAGAGCGCATCGGGCCGTCGCTGCAGTTGCTCGCCAGTTCGCTTGCCCTGACGCTCATCGTCTCGCTGCCGCTCGGCGTTCTCGCGGCACTCTATCGCAAGAGCTGGGTCGGCAGCGCCATCATGACGCTTGCCTTCGTCGGCTACGCGGTGCCGAATTTCATCATCGCGATCTTCATGATCCTGCTGTTCGCCTTCACCTGGAACCTGCTTCCCGTGGTCGGCAATGGCAGTCCGGCGCATTTCATCATGCCGACGATAGCGATGTCGGGCGTGCTGATCGCGGCGCTGACGCGCTTTACCCGCAACGCCATGCTGGACGTCTTGGGACAGGACTTCATGCGGACCGCGCGGGCCAAGGGGCTGCCGGAATCCGTGGTGGTGCTGAAGCACGGCCTCAGGAACGCCTCCGTCACCATCCTGTCGGTGCTCGGCCTGCAGATCGCCGGGCTGGCGGCGGCCGGCAATGTCGTCGTCGAGGCGATCTTCTCCTGGCCCGGCATCGGCGAGCTTCTCGTCGCCTCGGCGATCCAGCGCGACTATCCGGTGCTGCAATTCGGCGTCATCACGGTCGCCGTCGCCGTCGTGGCGATCAACGCGGCGACCGACATCGCCTACGCCTATGCCGATCCGCGCATCCGGCTGTCGAGGGGGTAGGGCGATGGTGGATATCACGGCGGTTCCGGCGCAAACGGGCATGTTTCGCACCTTCTGGGAAAGCACCAACCTGATCCAGAAGGTCGCCGCGATCGTTGGCGTCTCGCTGATCGTGCTCGCGGCGTTCGCACCGCTGATCGCGCCCTTCGATCCGCTCGACCAGAGCCTGATCTCGCGACTGCGGCCGCCGCTCGGCTTCGAGCGCTACAAGGACGGCTTCTATCTCGGCACCGACGAACTGGGTCGCGACGTGCTGTCGCGCAGCCTCTATGGCCTGCGGCTGACGCTCGGCCTGGCGCTTGCCGGCGCCTCGATCGGGCTTCTGCTCGGCGGCACGCTCGGGCTGCTTGCCGGGCTGAAGCGCGGTTTCGCCGAAGACATCATCATGGCCGCGGTCGATATCCAGATCGCCGTTCCGTTCACGCTGATCGCGCTGTTGATCCTGGCGATCTTCGGTTCCTCGCTCGAAGTGATGGTCGTCGTACTCGGGATCGCCGGCTGGGAGCAATATGCCCGCATCGTGCGCGGCGAGGTGCGCAAGATCACCGAGATGCCGTTCATCGAGGCGGCGCGCGCCTCGGGCGGATCGCCGCGCTACATCGCGATCCGGCATGTCCTGCCGAATATCGTCTCGCCGCTCGTCGTGCAGTTCACGCTGGCGCTGTCCAACATCGTCATCCTGGAATCGACGCTGTCGTTCCTTGGATTAGGCGTCCAGCCGCCGACGGCGACGCTCGGCTCGATGGTCGGCTATGGCCGCGACTACATGCCGACGGCGCCGTGGATGGTCACCGTTCCGGCGGTGATGATCATCCTTCTCACCTTTTCCGTGCAGATCACCGGCGACTGGCTGCGGGACCGCGCCGACGTCCGGCTGCGCGAGCGCTGACAACAAGAAGAGTCTCAAACGCCCATCATCCTGAAACTGGAGACGGACATGAAAAAGCTGCTTCTGACCACCGCCGCCGCCGTCCTTATGGCGACCGGCGTAAACGCACAGGAAATCACCGTAGGCGCCGCCAACGTCTCGAGCTATCTCGATCCGGGCCGGGATCACTCCAATGTCGGCTCGCAGTTCTACTACAACGCCTTCGACACGCTCGTCGGCAAGAACCATGACACACTGGAGCTGGAATGGCGCCCGGCGCTCGCCACCGAGTGGGAACTGGTCGAGCCGACCGTCATGGAGTTCAAGCTGCGCGAGGGCGTCAAGTTCCACAACGGTGATGAGATGACCGCCGACGACGTGGTGTTCTCGCTGAACCGGATGTACCAGGCGAGTTTCGCGCCCTATGTCGTGCGCTCCAAGGACCGGCTCGGCAATTTCGCCGAGGCCACCAAGGTCGACGACCATACGGTCCGCGTCCGGGTCGAGCGCGAGGAGCCGCTCTGGGAGACGCTCATGAACCTGCAGCAGGTCATGATCATCCCGGAAGACTACACCAAGGCGCTGTCGGGCGATCCGAACGTCGCCGAGGATGGTGACTACGAGGCCTTCTCGCTCGCCCCGATCGGCACCGGCCCGTACCGGGTTTCGGAGTTCCAGCCGGGCGAAAAGGTCGTCTACACCCGCTTCGACGATTTCTGGGGCGACAAGGCGCCGCTTGAGACGGCGACCGTCATCCGCATCCCGGAAACCGCCTCGCGCATCACGGCGCTGAAGACCGGCGAGGCCGATATCGTCACCAACATCGCCCCAGACCAGCTTGACCTGATCAACGCCGACCCGAACCTGAAGACCGAGGGCTCGGCGACGGCGCTGTTCCACGTCATGATCATGAATGTCAACCATCCGCACCTGAAGGATCCGAAGATCCGCCAGGCGATGTCGCTGTCGATCGACCGCGACCTCTTGAACGAGGCGCTGTGGCTGGGCAAGGCGGTTGTGCCGTCGACCCATACGATGAAGGAGATGGGCGCGCTGCATCAGCCCGATCTCGTCACCTTCGAATACGATCCGGAGAAGGCCAAGGCGCTGCTCGCGGAATCCTCCTATAACGGCGAGGAAATCGTCTTCGACGCCTTCCCGGTCTACTACACCAACGGCGTGCTGGCCGCCCAGGCGATCATGGAGATGTGGGCCGAGGTCGGCATCAACGGCAAGCTCAACGTCACCGAGGAATGGACCGGCAACAGCCCGGACCTGATGACGCGGTCCTGGTCGAACCCGATGTATTTCGCCGATCCCTTCGGCTCGTTCGGCGTGATGTGGGCGCCGGAAGGCCCCTCCGAAGGCGCCGGCCGTTTCAACACCGATGAGGACTACGCCGCGCTGTGGGAAAAATTCCGCTTCTCCGCCGATGTCGCCGACCGCAACGCGGCCTATGCCAAGCTGATGGACCGGATCAAACAGGACCCGCCGGTGCTGCCGCTTTATCGTCCCTTCGAGAGCTGGGCGATGAACAAGGCGGTCAACTGGGCGCCGAAGCCGGGGCACATCCCCTATGTGCTCGATTTCCGCGCCGGCTCCATCTCGCTGTCGGACAGCTAAGCGCTTTGCGGCGCGCTCCGGACCGGGGCGCGCCGCTTTTTCAATTGCCCAGGTAGAGGACCTAAAAGCATGCCCGTTCGCGTCGCGATCGTCGCCGACATCCACCATGGTGCGCCCTCGCACACCAAACGCGGCGATGCCGCGCTGCCGCTGATGGAGCGCTTCGCGGCGTTCGTTGCGCAGGAGAAGCCCGATCTGGTCCTCGATCTGGGCGACCGGATCTCGGATATCGACCGGGAGACCGATCTAAGGCTTGAGCGCGAGGTCGCCGAGGCGTTTGCCCGGATCGACGCGCCCGTCCATCACATCTGCGGCAATCACGATCGCGATTTCCTGACGGTCGAGGAAAACGAGGAGATCTTCGGCACGCGCTTGGCGAACGAACTGCTGGATCTCGGCGACTGGCAGCTTGCTCTCTGGCGCGCCGACGCGAAGATCACCCGCGATGACGACTATCGCGGCTTCAGGCTGCCGGAGGAGGACCTGCTCTGGCTCAGCCGGCTGACACAGGCAGCGGAGAAACCGACGCTGGTGGCAAGCCATGTCCCGGTCTCCGGCCACAGCCAGATCGGCAACTACTATTTTCAGCGCAATCCGGAGATCGCCCTTTATCCCGAATCCGAGCGCGTCCGCTCTGTTCTGGCGCAGGCGCGGGTGCCGGTCGTCTGCCTGTCGGGTCACGTCCACTGGAACACGCTGACCCAGGTCGACGGCATCACCCATCTGACCCAGCAGTCGTTGACCGAGAGCTTCACGACGCAGGGCGCGCCGGCCGAAGCCTGGGGGCTAATGACGCTATCCGACAGCGTCGACTGGCAGGTCTTCGGCAACGACCCGTTCCAGGCGCGTTTCACGCCGCATGCCGGGCGCTGGACGCCGCCGCTGCAGCCCTTTGTGTGAGGAACCCCATGTCCGACCGGCCCGTTCTTTCCGTCGAGCGTCTGTCCGTCTGCTTCGGGCGACACCAGGCGGTCAAATCGCTCTCCTTCAGTATCGGCGCCGGCGAAACGCTTGCGCTGGTCGGTGAATCCGGGTCGGGCAAGTCGGCGACCGCGCTCTCGGTGCTGCGGCTGATTGAGCGCGAAGGCGGGCAGATCACCGACGGCGCGATCCGTCTCGGGTCCGACGACCCGGTCGACCTGACGAAATTGCCGGAACAGGCGTTGCAGAAGCTGCGCGGCAATCGGATCTCGATGATCTTCCAGGAACCGATGACCTCGCTCAATCCGGTGATGCGGATCGACGAGCAGCTCTGCGAGGTGCTGCGCCGGCATCAGCGGCTGAACCGGGTGGATGCGCTTAAAGTCGCCGAACAGGCGCTCGAACAGGTCCGCATTCCCGAACCGGCGCGCCGGCTGCGGCAATATCCGCATGAATTGTCCGGCGGCCTGCGCCAGCGGGTGATGATCGCGATCGCGCTTGCCTGCCGGCCCGAGGTGCTGATCGCCGACGAGCCGACGACCGCCCTTGACGTCACCACCCAGGCCGAGGTGCTGGCGCTGTTGAAATCGCTGCAAGCCGAGCTCGGCATGGCGGTGCTGTTCATCACCCACGACATGGGCGTCGTCGCCGAGATCGCCGATCGCGTCACCGTATTGCGCCACGGGGTGATGGAGGAAACCGCAAGCGTCGATGCGCTGTTTGCCACGCCGCGCTCCGACTATGCCCGGCAATTGATGGCGGCGACGCCGAAACTCGGCCAGGCGACGCCGCGCCCGCCGGTCGAAAGCAACGAGGTGGTGCTGTCCGTCAAGGGGCTGGCCAAGAGCTTCAGCCAGTCTGGCGGGTTTTTGAAGCCGAAGACCGTGGCGCAGGCGGTCAAGGACGTCTCCTTCGAAATCCGGGCCGGTGAGACGCTCGGCCTGGTCGGCGAATCGGGGTGCGGCAAGTCGACCCTGTCGCGGTCGCTGATGCGCTTGATCGAGCCCGACGGGGGCGAGGTGATCCTTGCCGGCCGCGACATCACCGCGCTCGACCAGACCGCGCTCAGGGCCGAACGCAGCAAGGTCCAGATGGTCTTTCAGGACCCGTTTGCGAGCCTCAATCCCAGACTGAACGTCCGCGACCTGATCACCGAGCCCGCCTATCTGCACAGCGGCCTCGACGCGGCCGCGCGGGAAGCGCTTGCAGCCGAGCTGCTCGACAAGGTCGGCCTCGACCGGGACGCCGCCCGCCGCTTCCCGCATCAGTTTTCCGGCGGCCAGCGGCAGCGGCTGTGCATCGCTCGCGCCTTGTCGGTGTCGCCGAAGGTGATCCTGGCCGACGAGGCGGTGTCGGCGCTCGACGTCTCAACCGCCGACCGCGTCACCCGACTGATGTGCGAGATCCAGGAAAACCTCGGCATTGCCTTCCTGTTCATCTCGCACGATATCGCCGTGGTCGAGCGGATGAGCCATCGCATCGCGGTGATGTACCGCGGCGAGATCGTCGAGATCGGCCCGACGAAGCAGGTCCTGCGGGCGCCCGCGCATCCCTATACGCAACGGCTGCTGTCCGCCGTGCCGCGGCCGGACCCGCGGGCCCGCCGCCTGTCGCGGCGCGCCGATCAGCCGGTTACCGCGCGTGGCGACGGCCCCTCCGGTATCGGCCTGCCGGTTCCGGGCCACCGTCCAATCGAACTGCCGGCCGCGTCGGCGGGTGCGTGAGACCGGGTGGCGTCTGAGACGGGGGACGCTGCGCGACGCCTAAAGCGGGCAGTCCTTGGTGAACACGGGCCTGCGCTTTTCGCGCAGCGAGGCGAGGCCCTCCTGAACGTCCGGACCCTTGAAGCCCATGAATTCCAGCGCCAGCGAGGTATCGAAGGTCGGGCCGGCCATGCGCAGCCAGTTGTTGAGGGCGTATTTCGTCCAGCGCAGCGCCGTCGGCGAGCCCGCCGCAAGCTTGCCCGCTACTTCCAGCGCCTTGTCGTGTAGGTCTTCCGGCTCGGTGCACAGCGAGACGAGGCCGATCCGCTCGGCTTCCGCGCCGTCGACCGGTTCGCACAGCATCAGATAGTATTTCGACTTGGCAAGCCCGCACAAAAGCGGCCAGACGATCGCGGCGTGATCACCGGCGGCGACGCCGAGCCGGGTGTGGCCGTCGATGATGCGGGCCGTCCGCGAGGCGATCGAGATATCGGCGAGAAGGCCCGCGACCAGGCCCGCGCCGACGGCCGGTCCTTCCATCGCCGACACCAGTGGCTTGGAACAATTCACGAGGTTGTAGACGAGGTCGCGGGCTTCCTTCCAGACCCGCGACAGCGTGTCGAAATCCTCGGTCATCTCCTGGACGAGATCGAGATCGCCGCCGGCCGAGAAGGCATTGCCGGCGCCACGGATGATCGCCGCGCTGACGTCCGGGTCGGCATCGACATCGCGCCAGATCTCGACCAGTTCGGCATGCATGACCCGGTCAGCGGAATTGAGCCGGCCTGGATTTTCCATGGTGATGCGCAGGATGCGCTCGCCCGGCCAGTCGAATTTCAGGCGCTCGTATTTGGCGTAACGGTCACTCATATCTTCTTCTCCTTGTCCGCCCAGTAGGGCTCCCGCAGGATGTTCTTCTGGATCTTGCCGATCGGCGTCTTGGGGAAATCGGTGACGAATTCGATCACCTGCGGCCGCTTGAACCGGGCAAGGCGCTTGGCGCAGTGGTCGGTTAATTCGTCCGCCCTCAGGGTGGCACCCGCCTTCAGTTGCACATAGGCGGCCGGAACCTCGCCCCACTTGTCGTCGGGAATGCCGAACACCGCGCATTCGGCGACCGACGGATGATCGTAGATCGCGTTCTCGATTTCCTTGGGATAGATGTTCTCGCCGCCGGAGATGATCATGTCCTTGGAGCGGTCGATGAGCGTGATGAAGCCGTCTTCGTCGATCGTGCCGACATCGCCGGTATGGGCCCAGCTATGTTTCCAGAAGGCGGCGGTCTGCTCGGGCTCGCCGTAATATTCCAGCATCACATTGTCGCCGCGCGAGACGATCTCGCCGATTTCGCCCGGCGCGACTGGCTCGCCCTCGGTGTCGATCACCGAGACGTCGACATTATAGGCCTGGCGGCCGATCGAGCCGAGCTTGTCGGGCAGATACCAGTGGCGCAGCGATGTCAGCACGCCCATCTCCGACTGGCCGTAGATCTGCGTGAGCTTCACCTCCGGCAGGCGCTTCATCATCTCAACCTGCACCCAGTCGGGCATTGGTGCGCCAGCAAAGGAGAGCTTGCGCCATGTGGCGAAATTCGCGGCGTCGAATTCCGGATCGCTGACCATCATCGATACTTGCGTCGGCACCATGAAGGCGGCCGTCATGGCGGTCTCACGCGCCATCCGCGCAAACGCCTGCGTGTCCCACTTGCTCAGGAAAGTGCATGTCGCTCCGGCGAGGACGGCGGGCTGGAACATGATGTTGAGGGCTGCGACATGGAACAGCGGTGTGACGATGCCGACGACGTCACGCTCGTCGAGCGCTTCCTCGACCATCACCGTATGGGCGGTGATCGCGCGGTTGCGGTGGCTGACGAGCACGCCCTTGGGCCGGCCGGTCGTGCCGCCGGTATAGGTCATGCAGAAGGGATCGTCCTCGCCGATCTCGACATCGGGATCAGCGGATGAGCCTTGCGCGCAGAAGGCGGCAAAGGCGTCTTCTCCCGGATCTCCGATAGGAATGATTTCCTTGAGCTTCGGCAGGCGGGCCCTGACTGCCTCGACCTTGTCGGCGAACAGTTCCTCGTAAAACAGCAATTCGATGTCGGCCTTGTCCAGCACATAGGCCAGTTCGTCGGGCGCATAGAGGACGGAGACGTTGACGAGGACGGCGCCGGAGCGGGCGACGCCGAAAAAGGCGATCCCGTACTCGGTGCGGTTGCGGCTGAGTATCCCGATCTTGGCGCCTTTGGCGCAGCCTTTCGCGATCAGGGCATTGGCGAGCCGGTTGGCCGCTGCGTCCAGATCGCGATAGCTAAGCGCGCGGCCCTCCCAGAGGATCGCCGGTTTGCGCGGAAACCGCTCGGCGGAGCGGCGCAGCATGTCACCCGTCAGCATCGGCCGCGTTCTCCTGAAAAGTGCCGGTCCTTTGTCGCCGTACAGGAACAGTTGTATGCGAATGATTTCCGGAAAGGAAACCCCGCAATCCGCTCCTGTGGAAGAGGGGCCGGCAGTGAGGCGCGCGCGTCTCCCCGGATATTTGCGAATCTCGGCAAAGGCGACATGATTTCGCCGACAACCGGATAGGAAACGCCATGCCCGCCGAAAGCCAGACGACACATGACGCGGTCGCGGACGACCGCAACAAGGACCTCAAGATCTATATCAACGGCGACCTCGTCCACCGGGACGAGGCGAAGGTATCGGTGTACGATTCCGGCTTCATGCTCGGCGACGGCATGTGGGAGGGCATGCGGCTCTATAACGGTAAATGGGCGTTCTTCGACGACCACATGGATCGCTTCTTCGACTCCTGCAAGGCCGTGTCACTCGATGTCGGCATGAGCCGCGCCGATATCCTGGACGCGCTTAACCGCACGGCGGAAGCAAACGGCATGATCGGCGATGCCCATTGCCGGATGATGCTGACGCGCGGGGTTAAGGACAAGCCGTTCCAGCATCCCGCGCTAAGCCGGCAGGGGCCGACCTTCGTGATCATCATGGAGCATTCCAGGCCGTCGGAAAGCGTGCAGAGCGAGGGCATCCGGCTCGCCACGGTGCCGCAGGTGCGCGGCCTGCCGATGAGCCAGGATGCCAAGCTCAACAGCCATTCCAAGCTGAACTGCGTTATCGCCTGCCTGCAGGCGGAGGCCGCGGGCGCCGACGAGGCGCTGATGCTCGACCCCTACGGCTTCGTCAACACCACGAACGCCTGCAACTTCTTCATCGTGCGCCGGGGCGAGGTGTGGACCTCGACGCCGGACCATTGCATGAACGGCGTGACGCGGCAGAAGGTGATCGACCTGTGCCGGGAAAACGATATTCCGGTGTTCGAGAAGAACTACACGCTCTACGAGGCCTATGGCGCTGAGGAGGCGTTCCTGACGGGCACGTTCGGCGCGCAGACGCCGGTCGCCTCGATCGACGGCAAGCCGATCGGCTCGGGCGAACGGCCGGTGACGGCTCGGATCCGGGCGCTCTACAAGGAGCTCGTTCAACGCGATACCGGCGGCGCCTGACCCTTCACGCGGAGCGATCCGTTCGCCGTACGCCGGAGCGCTGGACGATCTCGGAGACGAGATGTTCGCGCCGATAGGCCATAACATGGACACCGGCGACGCCGCGGATGTCGCGGATCTGCTGCATCAGCTCGATGCAGATCCGGGTGCCTTCCTCGCCGGGCTTGTCCGCCTTTTCGAGCCGGTCGATGACAGGATCGGGAATGTGGATGCCGGGCACGTTGGCGCGCATCCATCGGGCCGCGCGCGGCGAGGCGAGGGGCCCGACACCGGCCAGGATGAAGACGCGCTCGTGCAATCCAAGATCGCGGGCGCGGGCCATGAAGGCCTCGAACCGGGGCAGGTCGTAGATATAGTTCGTCTGGATGAACTCGGCGCCGGCCTCGACCTTCTTGGCGAGCCGGTCGGGCCGCCATTCATGCGGTTCGATGCAGGGGTTTTCGGCAGCGCCGAGGAAGAGACGCGGCGGTCGCGTGATCCTGCGGCCCGACAGGAACATGCCCTCGTCGCGCATCGTCCGGATCATCCTGAGAAGCGACACCGAATCCAGATCGAAGACCGGTTTGGCGCCGGGCTGGTCGCCGACACCGACCCCGTCGCCGGTCAGGCAGAGCACGTTCTTCACGCCCATCGCGGCGGCGCCCAGCACGTCGCCCTGAATGGCGATGCGGTTCCGGTCGCGGCAGGAGATCTGATAGACCGTGCCGTGCCCGGCGCGGGTCAGCAGCGCGCAGATGCCGATCGACGACATATGGCAGTTGGCGCCGGAGGCGTCGGTTGCGTTGATCGCGTCGGAGACATCGGCCAGTGGTTCGGCGGCGGCGAAGACGTCGGCCGGGTCGGCGCTGTCGGGCGGGTTGAGTTCGGCGGTCACGGCGAAATGCCCGGCGCGCAAGGTCCGTTCCAGCTTGCTGCCGGCAACGAAGCCCTCCGGCGGCTCCTCGTAGGGGCGGATCGCGTTCGGATCGGAATGGAACGCGCTCACGGCTGGTCTCCCCGATTGACAGCGTTGGACGGCTCCTCGGCGAGCGGCGCCGAAGTCGGCTCGATATCGCGGGCTTCGGAAAAGGCCTCGGCCATCGATGTGCGCGCCGCGTCGCGGGCCGCGCGCAGGGCGGCGGCCTTCTCGCGGCTTGCCCGCAGCCAGGCCGACGAGCCCTCCAGGCTGCGGTCGACCGGCGGCAGCACCTCGCGGATGCGGTCGCCGCCGCGCATGCGCGAGGCGCCGTCCCAGCCCTCGACCCAGACGCAACGCATCGCCGGCCTGACCTCGCAGAAGCCACCGTCGCGCACCCCGCCGCACGGACCGTTGCGCAATTGCTTGGGGCAGTTCATGGGGCAGGACATGCCGGTCGATGACAGGACGCATTGCCCGCACATCCGGCAGTCGAAGAGCAGCCCCTTGAGAGCGCGTTCGACAAAGGCGATCGGCCGCTCGACGCGATTGTAGCCGAGCCGGGAAAAGACCGGGTCGAGGGCGACCATCACCGCCTCGAAGCGTTTGTAGATCCACTCAAACCCGCGCGAATGGCGGACCGCGAAGAGGCGGATGCGATACATCGGGAGCTCCTCCTTCCGGTCGGTGGGCCTGGTCGATCTTCCGCGTTTTTAAGACGGCTGTCACGGCTCCATAGCAGGGAATTCATTCGGAAATGCGAGCGATCTGTGATTGCTTCACAGGCTGGACCGAAGGAGCGAAGAACGCCGGTTCAGACGTCAAACGCGCGGAAACACGCGTCCGTCAAAGAGCTTCCGGGCGGTGCGGACGATGCCGGCCCCGGCGATCCGGCCCTCTGCATCGCGGTCGACCAGGACGCTGGTCGCACCGGTAGGGTGTTCGATGGCAAAGGCTTCGCCGGAGGGCAGACGGGCAAGGGTCGCAGCCGGGCTATCGGGCAGGCAGCAGGCGGTGGCGGCGCTGACGGCGGCGAAGACGCCGATCGATGCGTGGACGCGATGGGGGATGAAGGAGCGTGTCATGACGACGCCGCCGCGTTGCGGCGCGAACACCAGCGTCATCTTGGGCACGGTCTTGTCGGTGACATTGCCGAGTTTCATCAGCCGACCGGCGGCGAGCCTGATCGCTTCGAGCCGGTCTTTGAGCGCGACATCCGCCTCCAGCGCCTCGCGCGTTTCCCGGCCGGTTGCCCCAAGGTCGGCACCGTCGATGACGACGCAGGGCATGCCGTTGTCGATGAGGGTGCAGCGGACGCCCCCGACCACGTCGACGGCGTTGCCGGTCGGCAGCAGCGATCCGCAGATCGATCCGGCGAGATCGTCGAACAGGAGCGGCACGGCGGCGTGGGTTTCCGGAACGCCGTCGATCGCCGTGTCGCCGTCATAGCGGACCCGGCCGGCCGCCGTTGCGATCCGCGCCAGCGCGATCTGTCCCGTATTGCGCATGTGGATGCGGATTTCGGTTGGATCGCCACGGGCTTCCACGAGGCCGCGTTCGATCGCGGCGGGGCCGACGGCTGCCAGGATGTTGCCGCAGCCCTGCGCGTCCGACACCAGGGCGCGGTCGGGAAAGACCTGCAGGAAGAGATAGTCGATATCCGCGTCCGCCCGGGGCGACGGCGACAGGATCGCGACCTTCGAGGTCAGCGGATCGGCGCCTCCGATACCGTCGATCTGGCGGGGGTCGGGCGAGCCCATGATGCGTAGAAGGAGTTCATCGCGAGCCTGCGTATCAAGCGGCAGGTCGTCCGCAAGGAAATATGCCCCCTTCGACGTGCCGCCGCGCATCCACAGGCAGGAAATGCCGTCCGTTTCCGGATCAGACATATCTCAGGCCCTTTTCGGCAAGCCGCGCGCGCATGTCGTAGAGGTCGAGGCCGAGTTCCCCGGTGGCGAGGCGGGCCCGTTTTTCGGCTTCGGCGGCAAGGCGGGCTTCGGCCCGTTCCAGCGTCTCCTCCGCTTCTTCGCGTCGGACCACGCAGACCCCGTCGTCGTCGGCGACGATGACGTCGCCGGCCGCGATCGCCTGGCCGGCGCAGACGATCGGTACGTTGACCGAGCCGACTGTCTCCTTGACCGTGCCTTGCGCGGAAACGGCCTTCGACCAGACGGGAAACCCCATTTCGGTCAGGTCGCGGATATCGCGCACGCCGGCATCGATGACGAGGCCCCGGCAGCCGTGCGCCCGGGCGGAGGTGGCGAGCAGGTCGCCGAAATAGCCGTCCGTGCAGGGCGAGGTCGGGGCGAGCACCAGGATATCGCCGTCGCGCACCTGTTCGATCGCCACATGCAGCATCCAGTTGTCGCCGGGCGGCGCCGAAATCGTCACCGCCGAGCCGGCGATCCGCGCGCCTGAATAGATCGGCCGCATGTGGGGGGCGAGGCAGCCGCGCCGGCCCTGCGCCTCGTGCACCGTCGAGACGCCGGCGGCCCCCAGCGCGTCGATCACTGCTGCCTCCGCGCGGGCGATCTCCTGGACGACGACACCCATCATGAAGTCGCCTTCACGGGTGGCGTGCCGTGCGTGTGGAAGCTCTCGATGGTCTTCAGGCCCCAGGCCTGGCCCTTCTTGCGCTCGGTCTCGGTCCAGACGACCGGCTGCCAGTCCGGCGCCAGGATCAGCCGGGCTCCGGCATTGGCGAGCTCGACACGGTTGCCGGCCGGCTCCCAGACATAGAGGAAGAAGGTGCCCTGGACCGCGTGCTTGTGCGGCCCGGTTTCGATATGCACGCCGTTTTCCAGGAAGATATCGGCGGCCCGCAGGATGTCCTCGCGGCTGTCGGTGGCGAACGTGACGTGGTGCAGCCGGCCATTGCCGCCGCCGTGCTCTTCGGTGCAGGCAAGGTCATAGGTCTTGTTGTTGACGGTGAACCAGCAGCCGCCGAGACGGCCGTTGTCGAGCCTGATCAGTTCCGTCACCCGCGCGCCGAGGCAGGTTTCCATGAAGCGGCGGAATTCGGTGACGTCCTCCGAAAGGAGGTTGAGGTGATCGAGCCGCCGCGGGCAGGCGCCGCTTGCGTTAAAGCGCGACGCCATGTTCTTCAGCGCCGGCGTGTCGTCGGCATCGGGTGCGTAGCGGACCGTGTCCCAATAAAGCTCGAAGACATGGCCGAAGGGGTCCTCGAACCGGTAGGCCGGCCCGTGCGAGAGATCGCCGTCGACCCAGCCGTGCCGCTTGAAACCGGAGGCCTCGATCGCCTTTACGCGCCGCTCCAGCCCTTCCGGCGAGGCGGCGCGGTAGGCGACATGGCCGACCCCGGTGGTGGTATGGCGGGTAAGCTTGAGGGTGCAGAACTCGTAGTCGTCCCAGGCGCGCAGATAGGCCGAAGCCTCGTCCTCGCCAGACAGCTTCAGGCCATAGACCCGGGTGAAGAAGTCGAGGCTTTCGTCATACCGGTCGGTCAGCATCTCGACATGGCCGAGATGGGCGATGTCGGGGGAGGGGTTGGTCGGCGTCGTCATGACAGTGTTCCTTGATGCGGCCTGCGCTTTGTCGCCCTACAGCTCATCCACAGTGCGCGGAAAGACCGACTGGAAGCCTTCGGCATATTGGCAGTCGCGCCCGCCGGACTGGCCGCCGGAATTGCGCCGGAAGTGATTGGCGCGGTTCATCGCGACGCGCGTGTAGTAGTCCCAGAGGTGCTCCTGGCCTTCCATGCATTCGATGGCGGCGCGTTTTTTCTCCCAGACCGGGGTGATGTCGAGGAAGATGTCCGGCTTCCAGCCCATCTGCTCGGTCTGGTGCGGCTCGAACAGATAGAGCTGCGGGGCGCCGAGGACCTGTGCGCCGGGATTGTGTCCCCAGGCCTGCGCGATCATCCGGCACTCCAGCGCCACCTGCGTCGTGTACATGTGGTCGGTGTTGTAGGGATCGTAGGAGGAGTGGCTCAGCATGAAGGCGGGCCGAACGGCGCGGATCACGTCGACGACCCTTTCCTTGTCGTCGCGGTTAAGCTCCAGCGGGTAGTCGCCGAGATCCAGGCATTTGAGGTCGGCGACGCCGAGCGCTTCGGCCGCGCGCTCGGCTTCATCGCGCCGGGCTGCCTTGACCTTATCCAGCGTCATGCCGCCCTGTTTCCAGAGCTTGGCGCTTTCGCCGCGTTCGCCGAAGGACAGGCACAGGACGGTGACGTCATACCCCTTGTCGGTATGCAGCGCGATCGCGCCGCCGCAACGCCAGACGAAGTCGGCGGCATGGGCGGAAATGACGAGGGCGGTTTTCGGTTTCGTAGGCGCCATGCGGGCTCCGGTGGCAGGTTTCATCCGATGGGGACCATCGTATTGGCACCATCGTCACCAGCCGCGCGCAGGGCAAATTCAATCCCTGTCGAGTGGTATAAGTTTATGCTATAATGCCCGATCATCCGGGTTAGTTTCAGTCAGTATTCGAGGGCGCAGTGCCGACGATTCGCTATCGGCGCTACGGTTTTGAAACAGCGCAAGGGGGCGTGACGTGACGAACGGTTCGGATCTGGCGTTTATCGGTTTTGGCGAGGCGGCCTCGGCCTTTGCCTCGGGCATCGACAGGATATTGAGGCGGATGTGACGCTCGGCAACATCCGGCATCTGCGCCTGTTCCTGACGACGACGAGGCTCAACACGATCACGCGGGTCGCCGGGCGCCATAACCTGTCGCAGCCCGCCGTCACCCAGGCGCTCGCCAAGCTGGAGGCGGATGCCGGTGGCGCGTTGTTCGACCGGATGTCGAGGGGCTTATATCCCACCGACCGTGGCCTGATCCTGGCCAGGCGCGTGGAGAGGGCGCTGGCGCTGCTCGATCCGGTGCTGCGCGCGCTGTCGCCGCGCCTGGTGCTGACCGCGACGTCGGCGCAGCTCACCGCCTTCATCGCCGTCTGCGAGCGGCAGAGCTTCACGCTCGCGGCGACCGCGCTCGGTCTTGCCCAGCCAACCGTTCACCGGGCGGTGGGACATATCGAGGCGGAGACCAGCAAGCCGCTGTTTCACCGGACCGCGTCGGGCCTCCTGGTCACGCCTCTGGCCCAGGGCCTGGCACGCGCGGCGCGACTTGCCTTCTCGGAGCTCGATCAGGGCATGGCGGAGCTTGCGGAATTCGATGGCCGGGAAGGCGGGCGCATCGTCATTGGATCGCTGCCCCTGTCGCGCTCGGCGCTTTTGCCCAAGGCGCTGGCGGCGTTTCGGCAAAGCCGGCCAGCGACGCCGGTTTCCGTCGTCGACGGCAGCTACGACATGCTGCTGGACGGGCTGTTGCGCGGCGAGGTCGACTGCATCGTCGGTGCCCTGCGCGATCCGGCCCCGACGCCGGCAATCGTGCAGGAGGCGCTGTTTGCCGATTGTCTTGCGCTTGTTGTCCGCCCCGGGCACCCACTTGTGGCGCGCCAGCCGCTGCGCCGCGATGATCTGTCCGGCCAGTCCTGGGCCGTGCCGCGCAGCGGGACGCCGACGCGGGCGCAGTTCGACGCCGTCTTTTGTGACGACACGCCGCCGGACGGGATCATTGAGACCGGCTCGATCCTGTTGATGCGCGAGGTGCTGGCGCTTAGCGATCTCATCGGCTGCATATCCGGCCTGCAGGCGGAAGCGGAAATCGTCAACGGTTCACTGGTGCGCCTTGAAACCGATATCGACTGGCCGGCCCGGGAGATCGGGCTTGCGACGCGGGCGAACTGGCTGCCGACCCGCGCGCAGCAGGCGTTTCTGGACCACGTACGCGCCTGCGCCGAACACATGCGGGAGGCTGAATAGAGCCTACCGGACGCGGCGATAGATCTCCTTCGACCGCTTGTCGGTCACCAGATCCGCCATCGCGGCGACGGTCGCCTTGAAGTGGTCGGTCTGCCTATGGGCTTCCAGGTCGGCTTCCGACCGGAAGACTTCGTAGATCGCGAAATGGGTTTCGTCTTCGGGGTCCTGGAGAACGTCGAAGCTGACATTTCCCGGCTCGTTGCGGGAGCCGTCGACGTTCTGCTGGAACGCCTCCAGGAACCGGTCCTGCAGACCCGGTTTGACGTGGATGTGGACGATCTGGACGAACATGGGGCCTCCTGAAGTCGGATGTGGCTTATTGTGGACTATGAGTTATTTCCGTTAAGGTGCTATCAGGGCTTTTATTTTCCCGGTTTCCAGTGTCGTCAGCTCGCGATAGAGTCCGATCGTGCGGTCGATCGGGACGGGCGGCTCCGACAGGGCTTCGAGTGCCGTGGCAAGCGGGGCGAGCAGGGTGACCGCGTCATCGAACTCAGTGTCGAAGGCCGCGCAGCCCGACACCGACAGGCCGCCCTCGACGATGGCGTTGAGATCGACCTGCGGTGTGCCGTGATAGAGGCCGACGAGGGCGAGGCGGCCGCCGCGTCTGAGCGCCCTGATGACCGCATCGGTGGCGGCCGGGGCTCCGGTCGCGTCGATTGCGGCATCCGGAGCGTCCGGCAGGGCCGCGAGATCGACGGCCTGTGCGCCGCAGATTTCGGCAACGCGCGACCGGCGTCTCTCGTTGCGGTCGGCGATCAGGACGCGGGCCTGGCCGCGATGGTTCAGGACAAGGGCGCAGAGTGCCCCGATCGGCCCGGCACCGACCACAAGCACCGTTCCGGACCGGTCGGCTCCGAGGCGATTGACCGCGTGCAGGGCGACCGCGAGCGGTTCGGCCATCGCGGCGACGCGGTAGGAAACGCTTGCGTCGGGCAGGCGGCGCAGTTGGCGGGCGGGCTGCACAGTCATCTCCGCGAAGCCGCCGTCATTGACCTCGCCGACGAAACCCATCCCGGCGCAGAGATACGATCGTCCCGACGCGCAGGTCTCGCAGGACCCGCAGGGCACGCGGGAATCGGCGACGACCCGGTCGCCGACCTTGAACTCCAGGTCCGGCGACCCGACGGCGATCACCTCGCCAGCGAATTCGTGGCCCGGCGTCGACGGGGTCCGCGACAGCCACATCCCGGTTGCGAAATTGTGCAGGTCCGAGCCGCAGATGCCGGCGCAGGCGACGCGGATCTTGACCGCGTCGGGCGCGGTAATGTCCGGTTCGGCAACGTCTTCAACTCGCAGATCGCCAACACCGTGCAATCGAACTGCTCTCATCGAGGAACTCCATCGCAGATGGTCATCGCGACTTGAGGAAGATTTCGAGGCCGACCAGGCGGTCGAGCAGCCAGACGGCGGCAAGTGCCAGGACGATATAGACGACCGAGATCGCCGCGAGATCGGGCGTGATGACGCTGCGGATCGAATTGTAGATCTGCACGGGCAGGGTCACCGTGCGGCTGTCGGTGAGGAACAGGCTCACCAGGAACTCGTTGACGGCAAGGATGAACATCAACAGCGCGCCGGTGATGATGCCGGGCGTTACGGCGGGCAGGGTGACGGTGAAGAACACCATGACGGGCCCCGCGCCGCAATTGGCCGCCGCGTTCTCCAGTTCGGGATCGAGCGCGCTTGCCGAGGCGCTGACCGCCCAGATCATGAAGGGCAGGTTGATGACGCACAGGCCGACGCCGACCGGCCAGAGCGCGCCGAGGATGCGTAGTTCGCCGAACCAGACCATCATGCCGATGCCTGAGACGACCAGCGGGATGGTGAAGGGCAGGAGCAGGTAGACCTGGATCGCCGGGCGGAAGCGTAGCCGGTAGCGCACCGTCGCCAGCGCCGCCAGCACGCCGGCGGGGATGCTCACGGCCGTACAGACGAGCGAGACGTAGAGTGTGCGCCACAGCGCGTCGGTGAAGGCGGTCTGGCCGATCAGCGCGTCGTACCAGCGCAGCGACAGGCCGTCGGGCGGGAACTGGATGATCTCGCCGGCCGTGAACGAGGCGCCGATGATGATGACGGTCGGGGCGCTCAGCGTGAGGACGCAGAACCAGGTAACGGTCCAGATGAAGACCGACTTGCCGCGCGATCCGGTCATTTTTTCTCTCCGCCGATATCGAGCGTGGTCGACCCGGCGACCGAAAAGAACAGCGCGACGAAGGCGCTGCCGATCAGTACCAGGGCGACCGAAAGCGCCGCGCCGAGGCCGGCATTGGAGATCTGGAAGAAGGAATCATAGATCGCGCTTGCAACGAAGTCCGTCGTGCCGCCGCCGAGGATTTCCGGCATGGCGAAATCGGTGAGCGTCAGGGTGAAGACGACGATGCCGGCGCCGATCAGGCCGGGCTTTGCCATCGGCAAAACGACATGACGGAAGGTCGAGACCCAGTTGGCGCCGAGCCCTTCGGACGCCATCTCGACATCCTCGGGGATAGCCGCGAGCGCGGGCAGCAGCAAGAGGACCGCGAAGGGCAGCATGTACTGGATCAGGCCGAATATCACCGCGCCGTAATTGTAAATGAGATCGAGCGTGCCGAGGCCGAGACCGGCGAGCATCGCGTTGATGACGCCCTGTTTGCCTAGGATGATCAGCCAGCCATAGGCGCGCACCACCTGGCCGATGAAAAAGGGCAGGAACAGCGCGATCAGCAGGAATTTGCGCATGGCGGCGGAGCGCGTGCGCGTCATGGCATAGGCGTAGGGGAAGGCGAAGAACAGTGTGATCGCGGTAACGAGCGCCGCGCCCAGAAGGCTGCGCCACAGCACATGCCGGTAGACCGGTTTTTCGACGAGCGTCTGATAGTTGCCGAGGCTGTAGGCGTCCTTCAGGCGATAGGTGGCGATATCGAGTTCATGAAAGCTGTATTCGATGATGTAGCCAAGCCCGACCGCGAGAATGCCGACGAGCAGCAGGGCGGGGGCAAGGAACAGCCAGCCCGTGACGCCGCGCCGCTTCGGCGGAACCAGACGACGCAAGAGCCCCTCGACGCCATCGATCAGGCGCCAGAACAGCGACGGTGCGGGTTGGGCGGAAGCCATGGTGCCAGATCGGTCTTTTGGGGATCGGTCTTGAGGAATGAAGGGCGCGCCCCCGGTCGGGGACGCGCATTAGCGTGCGGCGACCGCCACTCAGCCCTGGAAGATCTCGTTGAACTTGGCAAACCAGATCGGCTGGTTGTCGACCAGCACGGGCGAGGGGATCGAGACGAGCTTGGCGTAGTCTTCCGGCGTCGTCGGATAGGCCGGGTCGCCTTGCAGGTCTGCCGGTACCGGCAGGCCGGGATAGACCGGCGGCAGGCCGAGCGCACCGCACCATTTCTCCTGGGCGTCCTTCGACAGCGCGTAGTTGACGAGCTGCTTGGCCCAGTATTCCTCGTTCTCCGGCAGACCCTTGGGGATCCACAAGCCGTCGGTGTCGACCTTGCAGCCTTCCTCCGGCACGGTCCATTCGACCTCGATACCGCTTTCGCGGGCAGCCCGCGCGTTGACCGAGATCGTGCAGGCGATGTCGATCTCGCCGTTCTGGAACCAGGAGGTGAAATCCGGATCCTCGCCGAGCAGCGGCTCGTTTGCCTTCAGTTTCCGGTAGAATTCCCAGCCCGGCTCCATGTTGTCCGGGATGTCGTCCAGCGTGCCGCCGCCGGCGATCACCGCGATCGGGTTGAAGCCGATGCCGTCGTCATAGAGCGCGCTGCGCTTCTTGAACTTCTCATCGAGCAGCACCTTCCAGGTGGTCGGCGCGCCTTCGGGGAAGGCCTCCGGCCGGTAGGCGCAGACATAGACATAGGAATAGGTGTTGACGAGCGGCCAGCCCTCCAGGCCGGTCGGCTTGGCGATCGGCAGCAAACCCTTGAGGTTGGGCAGGTCGCTCAAGTCGACGCAAACGTCGCGGCGCGCCGAGATCGTCGCGTTCGTCGTGGTATCCCAGTTGACGTGGATCGGCGGCACGCGGCCCTGGTCGACGGCCGCCCAGATCTTCGGCTTGATCTCGTTGTCCTCGGTGAAGTCGAGCCGCACGGGGATGCCGGTTTCGGCGGTGAAGCCGTCGGCGACGCCGGATTTCAGCGCCTCGCCCCACGCGCCGCCCCAGGCGCGCACGATCAGCTCCTTCGGCTTTTCCTGGCCGATGACGACATTGGGCGCCATCAGTGCGCCGGCGGTGACCGCCGTGCCTTGCAGCAGGGTCCGCCTGTTGATCCCGGTTCCAGTGATGCGTTTTGTCATTGTCACTCTCCTTTTTTAGGTGTGAGGTCCCGAATGTGAGTACGGGGCGTCAGGTGGCTGGTTCCACCGGAAACGCGAACAGGTCCGCTGCGTTCCAGCCTATTGTTATGGTCGAATTCACCCCATGCCGCCGATGCTGCAGCGGGTCGTGGTCGAAAGCATAGAGGGTCGCGTCGGCAAGGGCGGGCACCCGCACCTGGTAGACGACCCGGTCGCCCTCGAAGATGCGCTGTTCGACGGTCGCCTCCACCTGCGTGTCGCAGCCGTCGTCGCCGGTGTCGAGGATGCGGATCTGCTCGGCCCTGAGCGCGCATTCGACCGTGTCGTCCGGCTTGAACGCACAGCCCGCACGGCCGCGCATCTCGCGATCGCCGACGCGGATCATCGGACCGGCATCGGACTGCGACACGACGATGCCGGCAAACACCGAGGTCATGCCGAGAAATCGGGCGACGAAGCCGGTCGAGGGGTTCTGATAAACGTCCTCGGGCGGGGCGTCCTGCTCGATCCGGCCGGCGTCCATTACAACGATCTGATCGGACATCACCAGCGCCTCGCGCTGGTCGTGGGTGACGTTGATGGTCGTTATGCCGAGTTCCTGCTGGATGCGGCGGAATTCGAGCTGCATCTCCTCGCGTAGTTTCTTGTCGAGTGCCGACAGGGGTTCGTCGAGCAGCAGAAGGTCGGGGCTGAAGGACAGCGCGCGGGCGATCGCGACGCGCTGCTGCTGGCCGCCCGACAGTTCGTGCGGGCGGCGGGAGCCCAGGCCATCGAGCCGGACGAGCTTCAGGAAGCGGTCGACGCGGGCTGCGATCTCGCTCTTGTCGAAGCGGCGCATCTTCAGCGGATAGGCGACGTTCTGCGCCGCCGTCATGTGCGGAAACAGGGCGAGCTTCTGAAACACCATGCCGATCGAGCGGCGATGGGCCGGCACGTCGTCCATGGGCTTGCCGTCGATCAGGATATGGCCGCCGGAGGGCTCCAGGAAGCCCGCGATCATCCGAAGCAGCGTGGTCTTGCCGCAGCCGCTGGGGCCCAGGATCGTCAGGAAATCGCCCCTGCGGACGCTCAAACTCGCATCGTCGACCGCAAGCGTCTCACCGAACCGCCTGGTAATCTGCCTGACGTCGACCATCGGCGCTGCATCCGGCATGTCAGATCCCCCAATCCATCAGCCGTGCCTCGCTTCGTACCGACCCGTCCGCGCGCCCGAACGCCCGCGGGAAACGCGCGCCACCACCCTGTAGGTCTCATGGGGATGCGTGAACCAGCCGAGCGTCACGATCCGTTCGCCGATCCACGTCCTGCGGCGGATGCGCAGGACCGGATGGTCGGGCCCAAGCGACAGCGCGGTCTGTTCGAGCGCGTTCGGGCAGGCCGCCTCGACGACGTGTTCGAGTTCGGTTTCCGGCGCGATCGACTGGAAATGGTCGTAGGCCGACTGGTGCTCGAAATCGATATTCAGGAAGTCTGGCGCGAAGTCGGCCCGGGCGTAGCGCTGTTCGAGCTGCATCGGCTGGGCGCGGTCGAAATGGGCGATCGCGGCATAGAGCAGCGGACTGCCGGGCGCGAGTTCCATCAGGCTCGCGACGTGGCCTGCGGCCGTCTCCTCACGGGTCGCGATCAGCCGGCGCACATGGATGCCGCCGAGGCCGGCGATCGTTTCGCCGATTTCCTCGATCTCCAGGACCGAGGCCTTTGGCCGGTTCTCGCTGACGAACGAGCCGACGCCCTGGACGCGGACGATCGCGCCGTCCTGGGTCAGCTCGCGCAAGGCCCGGCTGACCGTCATGCGCGAGACGGAGAGTTCGCGGACGAGATCGTGTTCGGAGGGAAGCCGCGCGCCCGGTGTCAGCTCGCCGCGCGAGATGCGGTCGGTTATGTAGCGCTTGACCTGGGCGTAGAGCGGGGCGGGGGTCGCCATGACTGTCCTTAAGCCTCGTTTCAGATGGAGGCCGTGTAGCCGCCGTCGACCATCAGCATCTGCCCGGTGACGTAAGCCGCCGCGTCCGACAGCAGGAAGACGGAGGCGCCGATGAGGTCGTCGAGCCGGCCGAACCGGCCCTGCGGGATCTTGGCGAGCATGGCCTCGGCCCAGGCGTCGTCCTGGTAGAACACCTCGGTCAGATCGGTGCGGAAATAGCCGGGGCCGATCGCGTTGACGCGGATGCCCCGGGCGGCCCATTCGGCGCTGAGCGCCCGGGTCATGCCGAGCAGGCCGCTCTTGGAACTGGTATAGGGGACGGCCGTCGGGACGCCGACGAGCGAGGTCAGCGAGCACAGGTTGAGGATCGCACCGGGCTTCTCACTTTCGACAAGCGGCCTGGCGAAGCGGGTCGCAACGAAGAACGCGCCCTTCAGGTTGGTGTCGACGATCCTGTCCCACAGGGCCTCGTCGACATCGACGGACGGCCGGATCTCCTCGATCCCGGCATTGTTGACCAAAAGGTCAGGTTGCAGGCCGCGCCCGGCCAGATCGGCAAAGGCGCTCTCGATCGACGCGGTCGCGCCGACATCCATCACCAGCGTTTCCGCCCGGCCGCCGGCGGTGCGGATACCGTCCGCGACCGCGACAAGCGCGGCGTCATCACGGGCGGCGAGGATGACGGTGGCGCCATGGGTGGCGAGCCCCTCGGCGATCGCCCGGCCGATGCCGCGGCTCGCGCCGGTCACCAGCGCGGTGCGGCCGTCTAGCGAGAATGAGGCTCCGGTCACGGCGATCGCCTTCCGTCTGGCAAATGGCGCGGGGAATGGAAGGGAGATTGATGCAGTCTATACATGTTATGTCAAGTTGGCGCCGCGTCCGGCGAGATCAGCGGTCCGGACCCTATTCGAGCCGGTTGCCGGTTGCGGCCTCGAAATCGCGCCGCAGGGCGTCGATGGCCTGGTTGTCCGGATTGGCCGCGAGGGCGGCCTTCAGGCTGTCCGCCGCGCCGGCGACGTTGCCGATCGCCATCTGTACGCGCACCAGCATGATCCAGGCATCGGCCAACTGCGGATCGAGGGTGACGGCCTCGCGGAAGGCGGAGACGGCGGTGCGGGCATCGCGCAGCGCCAGCGCGGTACCGCCGAGGATCATCTGGGTTTCCGGGAAGTCGAATGTGGATACCAGCGAAGCCTGCCAGTCCTGGTTGGCCGAGGCCGCGTCCGCCCGCTGCGCCTCGGTCAGGGAGCTGATGGGCAGTCCAATCAGTTGCCGGGCCGCGGCGATGCGCACCGCCTTCACCGGATCGCTTAAGCGCGGCAGGATCCGCTCGAGGCGCTCACTGGCCGGCGCGCGCGCCTGGAGGTCGACGGCGGCGGTGCGGACGGTCGAGTCCTCGTCCTCGATCAATTCGGCGGCGTCGGCGGAGAAATCCCGATCGGCGCGGCTTGCGAGCAGGTCGAGCGCCGTCGCGCGGACGATGCCCGGCAGGCTGCGCTGGCGGGCGAAGGCCAGCAGTTCCTCGCCATAACCGTCACCCGACCGGCGCGCCTGCGAGAACACCTGGCCATAGTGCAGGCCGCGATGGCGGCTGTCGGGATACCAGTCGCGGATCGCGGCGGCCGCCCATTGCGCCGTCTCGTCGGTATGGCAGTCGTTGCAGGCATTCGGCGCGCCGATCGACACGGTGAGGTCGGGGCGGGGAACGCGGAAGCTGTGATCGCGCCGGCCGTCGATGCCCATATAGGTGCGCTCGATCATGTGGCAGGACACGCAGGCAGCCCCTTCCGTGCCCGGCCCGTGGAAATGGTGGGCGGGATCGTCGTAGAGCTTCAGCGGCAGCTCCGGAAAGCGGGTGTTGCCGGCCGGTGAGTGGCACTGCGTGCAGACCGCGTTGCCGTCGAACTTGACCACGGCGGCGTGGACGTCGTGGCAGTCGGAACAGCGCACGCCTTCCGCATACATCTTCGATTGCAGGAACGAGCCATAGACATAGACCTCGTCGAGGATCTGGCCGTCGGCGTGATAGAGTCCGTCGCGCAGGCGGGCGAGGCTGTAGGCATCGTGATAGGGGGTGCCGGCCAGCGGCATTTCCGATTGCAGCGGCCCGCGGCGGGAATGGCAGGCGGCGCATTGCTGGATCTGGGCCTCTGCCTCGTCGAAATCGAGCAGGAAACCGTGTTCGCCCGTCTCGTCGGGCAACGGCGCGTCGGGATCGCGTGCCCAGGTGATATGGGCCTCGCCGGGGCCGTGGCAGGCCTCGCAGCCGACGCCGATCTCGACCTGCCGGCTCTGATAGGTGCGCGTTCGCGGCGAATAGGCCTTGTCGAAGCCGGTCGCGTGGCATTCCGCGCAGCGGCTGTTCCAGTTCTTGTAGGGGCCGCTCCAGTGCAGCCCGTCATCGGGCGGCAGCGGCAGGTCGGGATAGAGGTGATACCAGCGCTTCTTCTCGACATCCCAGACGACATCGAAGGATTGCAAGCGTCCGGGCTCGGTCTCGACGAGATATTGCTGCAAGGGCGCGATGCCGGCGACGCCGGCGACCGTGAAGCGGCGCGGCTCGCCGGCGATATCGTCGGTCTCGATGAGGAAATCGTCACCCTCGCGCAGGAAACGCGAGGTCCGGCCGGCATGGGTGAAGGTCGCGCCGGAGAAGTCGCCAAGCACGGTCTCCTCGCTCGGCTCGGTCCAGGCCAGTGCGTGATGGGAGGTCGACCAGGCCTCGCCGATTTCGGCATGGCAGGTGAGGCACTGGTCCGTACCGACAAAGGCGGGGGTTTGCGCAGCCCCGGTCGCCGCGCCGATCAGCAGCGCCCCCGTCAGGCCGCGCATCAGGGCCCGCATCAGGGCGTGGAACATCGACGCGGCGGGTCCGGTCATGCGGGTTGCTCCGGATTGAGCGGCGGCAAAGCGCTGCGGCGGGCGGACTGCTGCCGTTTCACTGCCTGCCTGGTCTGCCGCGCTACATCGACCGCGCGATTTCGAGTGTCCCTGGACGGTGTGGACGGCCCTTTCGAGAAGCGCGCTGCGGTAATCGCCGCAATCGCGTCGTCCAGGTCGGTCCGGTCGATCCGTGCCATATCCAGAGATCCAAGCCAGTCGTCATAGGCTGCGAAGATCGCGCCCGGTTCGCCCGCCCGCAGCGATCGTGTCAGTCGCCGAAAGCAGGCCGGTTCCGACCGGTACCACGCGGCGCGCCCGTTGGCGACCCGGGTACGGGCAGGGCGTGAGAAAAGGAAAGCGACGAGAACCAGCATCGCAACACCGCCGAGCAGGATCAGGGCGGGGAGGGTGGTCTCCGTTTCCGAGCCGCCTGCCGCGCCGGCCTCGACGGAAAACGCGATCGGCGGGATTTCGGCAGTCTGAATCGCCTTGCTGTCGAGATCGAACCAGGACAGCGACAGGCCCGGCAGCACATACTCGCCACCAGCCTCGGGAACATAGGTGACGGCCTCGACGCGTGTGCCGGACAGGACGCCACGATCCTCGCGCTCGGTGACGATGGGTTCGGACGGATAGATGGCGAGCCCGTCGACCGGCGTCACCGGGATCAGCGCGGGCAGGAAGATCGGCGATAGCCCGGAGACGTCAACGGTGACGGTACGGGTCAGCGCATCGCCGGGCTTCATCGTTTCTTCTGCCCCGTCGATCGTCTGTTCAAGCGTGAGTGCTGTCGCAGCGATGAACGGATCGAGACCCTCGGCACCCTCCGGAACGGTCGCGGCGAAGCGGATCGGCCCGGTCGCAAGGTCGATGGTGACCGGATCGCTGGTTTCGGGGTCGGCGTAGGTGATCCGGACCGGCTGCGCGGGTATCTCGAACTCCCCCGGGACCATTGGATAGAGCCGGTAGCTGCGCCTGACGCCCGCCCAGGTCTCGCCGCCCCGGCGTTCGCTGACCGGGCCGGAAGCGCGTTCCGGCAGCCGGACGATGACGTTGGGGATCTCGAAGCTCGGAAAGACCGGTGGCTTCGGCATGAAGGTCGGGACCAGGACCGTTACCCGCAGGACAAGCGGCTGGCCGGCGATTGTTTCGGTTTGCGCCAGTTCCGTGGTCAGGATGGGAGTGTCTTCGGCGCCGGCAAGCGCCGGGACGAGCAGGAGACCGAGAAGCGCGAACAGACGGATCATTGCGCCTCGGCCCCCTGCGCGGCCTCGAGCGCGAAGCGGCTCTTGAGGAAATCGGATGTCCGCGTGTCGACCGTGCGCATCCATTGTTCGGCGGTCTCGGGCAGGATCTCGCCCGTGTCGCGGCGTTCGACCGTCTCGGTGCCGCGCGCGGCCTCGTTGTCATAGACGATCTCATCGGCGCCGATGCCGCGATCCTCGCCGGTATCGGACTGCTCGCGGGTCGTCTCGACATAGTCAAGAATGAACTTGGCCAGGTCCAGGTTATGGGCGGCGGCCTCGTTGCCGGGATCGCGTTCCAGGGCCTTTTCGAAGGCCGCGATGGCGCCGCGATAGGACCGGGACTTGATCAGTGCCATGCCCTCGCCGAAGGCAGCCTGCGAGGAGGGTTGCCAGGCATAGACCTCGGCCGCCTCCTCGTATCGCCCGAAGCGATAGAGCGAATAGGCCTTCCACATCGGGTCTTCGAACAGGTCGGCGGCGCGTTCGTACTCTTTCGCCTCGAGGGCGAGCCGACCCTGCTGGTCCGGCGTCAGGAACCAGTCGCGCCATCCCTCGGCCGAGGCCGGGCTGCCCTGCAACACGAGGATCGCCAGGGGCAGCGCCAGCCAGCGCATCGTCCAGCCGCGGCGGAACCAGACCAGCATGATCAGCGCCGCCGGCCAGGCCAGCAGCCAGCCGCGATCGTTCCAGTCCTGGCGTTCGTCCTGGTCCTGCGCCGTGCGATAGGCGGCATCGAGCGACTGCATGACTTGCTCGACATCCGATCGGTCCGCCGCCGCCTCTATCAGCGTCACGCCGGACAGCGATTGCAGCCGCGACCTTGCCCCGGCATCGCGGGAGAGGAGCCAGACGACGATCGGCGCGCCGCCTTCAGCGATATGTGTCGCGAATGCGGCTTGATCGGCCGGCGACACGTCGTCGAGGACGAACAGGATCGCGCCAGACGCCTCCTGCCGGGCCAGGACATCGTCGGCGAGCGCCATGGCCGCGCCGGCAGCGTCACCGTCGCGCGGCATCACCTCCGGCGACAGGCCGTCCAGGAACGGCTTGAGGATGGCGGCATCCTCGGTGGGCGGGACGACCTGATGGGCCGTGCCCGCATAGGCGAGAAGCGCCGTACGCGATCCGGCGCGGGCGTCGAGCAGGTCGAGGATCTTGTGCTTGGCGCGTTCCAGCCGGCTTGGCGGCACGTCGGTGGCGTTCATCGAGCCGGAGACCTTCAGCGCGATCACCAGCGGCGCGGTATCAGCGAGCAGAGGATCGGGCAGCCGCGACCAGGTCGGGCCGGCAGTCGCGAGGATCAGCAGCATCAGCACGGCGGCGGTGCTGTCGATCGGCTGGAGACGCCGTCTCCCAGCGGCGCCGACGGTCAACGCGGCGGCAAGATGGGGCGCGATCGTTTCCGGCGCCTCCGGGCCGGCAAGGGCGCGCCGGCGCACCCGCCACCAGACAAACCAGACGGGCGGCAGAAGCAGCAGCCAGACGGGCCGGATGAAATGGAATTGCGCCAGATCGGCCAGCAGCAGACTGGTCTGAAACAGGCTCGCACTCATGCCGGCCTCCGCCGCGCGGTGGTAAAGTGCAGAAACACCATCGTCGCAAGGCCAACCAGCACGGCGAGCGCGAACAGCCAGTGATCGAGAGGCTCGCGCGGCCGGTAGCTCTGCGTTTCGACCGCGCGCGGCGCCATCGCGTCGATGCGGGCGTAGATGTCGGCGAGCGCCGCCTCGTCATCGGCGAAGAAGAAGGCGCCGTTTGCCGTCTCCGCGATTGCCTGGAGCATATCGATATCGACCCGCTGCTCGCCCGAGCCGTCCGGGTCGCCGACGCCGATCGTGACGATGTCGATGCCTTCACGCGCGGCGATCCCCGCGGCATTGAGCGGCGTCATGCGGCTGCCGGTATCGGCGCCGTCGGAGAGCAGGACCAGCAGCCGGTCCTCGATCTCGCTTGCCTGGAAGGTGCGGATCGACAGGCCGATCGCATCGCCGATCGCGGTATGTGGGCCTGCCATGCCGACGGTCGCCTGATCGAGCAGCGCGCGGACGGTTTCGAGGTCTTCGGTAAACGGCGCCTGCACGAAGGCCTTCGTGCCGAAGACGATCAGGGCGACGCGGTCGCCGTCGCGCTCGGCGATGAACCGGTCGACGACCCGTTTGACGGCGTCAAGCCGCTGGACCCGGCTGCCGTCCGGCGCGGTGAAGTCGATCTGGTCCATCGAGCCCGACAGGTCGATGGCGAGCACGACGTCGCGGGCCGCCTTTTCCACGACGATCGGCTCGCCGATCCGTTCCGGTCGGGCAAGCGCGACGATGACGAGGAGCCAGATCGCGGCTGCGGCGAACCGCTGCGCTCCTGTCCGCGTCACGATGGCCGCGCCCGGCCCGGTGGCCGCTCCAGTCGCGGCCGTGAGCTGCCTGAAGAAGGGAAAGCGCAGCGCCGAAGCCTGCTGGCGATAGGGCGGGACGACAAGGAAGACCAGCAGCGGCAGCGGCAGGAGAGCCAGGGCGTAGGGAAACCCGAACGCGATCATGATGGCTGGTCCGGATCGGCGTGGTGGTGGCGGATCCAGCGCGAGACAGCCTGTCGTGCGCCGGTCTCGGCTGCCGTATCGCGATAAGGCGCGGTCGCAAGCGACTTGCCCGGCCCGTCGGTAAAGCTCGAGCCGGACCCCGTCCGATCGAGGAAGGACAGCCAGGCTCGGCCCGACAGCGACGCGACACGTGCCCGCGGATAGGCGGCGAGCGCCGTTCGTCTGATAAGCAGGGCGAGCGCATTGTCGTCCGGATAGGTGGCGAGTTCGGCAAGCGCGGCGCGCCGATAGGCCGTGCGGCGCCGGTATCGCGCCAGTCGGTACCCGATATATCCGAGTGCGAACAGCACGATCAGCGACAGCCACAGCCAGCCGATCGTCTGCGGCCACATCGATATCGGCGCGGGCTCCGGCACCGGCTCGAGCAGATCGAGCAACTCTACAAGCGACAGGCCTTGCCAGTCCTCGTTCATCCGGGACGACCTCGAACCGCTCGGCGCCGGGCCTTGCCAAGGCCGAGCAGTCGGCGCACCTGCGGCAGGGTCTCCTCGCCGGCGCTGAGCGGCAGGACGGGCATGCCGAAGCGGCGCTGCCACTCGAAGATCGTCGCCAGCCGACCGCTCATAAAGGTCGCAAGATCGCGGCGGACGCGGGCCTCGCCCGTGTCGAGTTCCGCCTGCAGCGCGCCGTCGGAGATGATCAGCCGGGCGCCGTCGGGAAGCTCATGGGCCATCGGATCGGTCACCGGACACAGGATCACGTCATTGTGCCGCGCGATCCGGCCGACGAGCCGCTCGGTCCTGTCGTCGATCCCGTCGAAATCGCTGATCAGCACGATCAGATGGTCGCGCCGGGCGATCCGTGCGACCGCTGACAAGGGCTGATTGAGCGGCAGCGGCATCTCGACACGCGGTGCATCCGCGCTCAGCTCCGCGTTGGCCGCGTCGATCGCGGTCAGGAAGCGGTCGAGTGCGCGGGTCGTCCGTTGCGGCCTGATCTCGGCGACGACTTGATCGCCGAACACGATGCCGCCGACCCGGTCGCCCTGGTTGCGGACGGCGAAGGCGGCAAGGGCTGCGCATTCGGCGGCCGTGACGGATTTCATCGCGTGACGGGTGCCGAAGAACATCGACATGCGCTGGTCGACGACGATCAGGGCAGGGCGGTCGCGTTCCTCGGTAAAGACGCGCACGTGCGGTTCGCCGGTGCGGGCGGTGACCTTCCAGTCGATCGTGCGCGGATCGTCGCCGGGCAGATAGCCGCGCAGTTCCTCGAAATCGAGCCCGCGGCCGCGCAGCCGCGAGGCATGGCGGCCGTTCAGCGCGCTCGCGGCCGGCTGGCGGGGCAGGAGCCGTAGCGTGCGGGCCTGCGATCCGAGCATGCGCAGGCGGGCCTGCGTCGCGTGGATGCGGCTATCGATCGTGTCCGGGACGCCGGCTCTTGCCGCCAGGCCGGCGCGGGACCTGGCGCGGCGGTCCTGCGTTCGTCGAGCGGTCATGCCGTGGCCCTTCTCAGGTCAGCGCGACGTTGCGGACGATCTCGTCGACCACAGTGTCAGGGGAGATGCCGTCGCCGTCGGCCTCGAAGGACAGGGTCAGCCGGTGGCGGAGCACGTCGTGGATGATCGCGCGGATATCGAGCGGATCGACATAGTCGCGGCCCGACAGCCAGGCATGCGCCCGGCCGCATCTGTCGAGCGCCAGGGTGGCGCGCGGGCTGGCGCCGATCTCGATCCAGCGACCGAGATCGTCTGAAAAGCGCTCCGGGGTGCGCGTCGCATGGACGAGGTCCGCCATGTAGCGCTCCATCGCCTCCGACACGTGGATCGCACCGATCTCGGCCCGCGCGGCGAAGACGGCGGATTGGGGGATCGGTTCCGGCATTTCTCTGGGGCCATCTTCCGATGTGAGCGCGGCGATCTCCTCGCTGCGGACGAGGCGGATCACCTCGACCTCGTCGGCAACGGGCGGATAGGTGATCAACACATGTATCGCGAACCGGTCCATCTGCGCTTCCGGCAGCGGGTAGGTGCCTTCCTGCTCGACCGGGTTCTGGGTCGCCATCACCATGAACAGTGGCTCCATGGCGTGCGTTGTGCCCGACACGGTGACCTGGCGTTCCTCCATTGCTTCGAGCAACGCTGCCTGCACCTTGGCGGGCGCGCGGTTTATCTCGTCGGCGAGCACGATGTTGGCGAAGATCGGCCCGGGCTCGAAGCGGAAGCGACCCGCGCCGCCGGCCTGGTGATAGACCTCGGTCCCGGTGACGTCGGAGGGCAGCAGGTCGGGCGTGAACTGGATGCGGCTGAAGCGTGCGTCGAGATTCCTGGCGAGCGCCTTCACCGCCCGCGTCTTGGCCAGGCCCGGCAGGCCCTCGATCAACAGGTTGCCATTGGCGAGCAGGCCGATAATCAGCCGGTCCACGACGTCCTGCTGGCCGATGATCGCCCGGCCCATGCGCGCTTTCAACTCGGCGATGGCCTCGCGCGGGGTCATTCGGTTTGACCGGCTGTTTGTCCGGTCCAGATCCGCTGCCAGTCCTTCGCCATGTCGACGACCAGCCAACCATTTTCGGGCGCCTCGTCGAGCGCCTTGTCCAGTCGGCCGATATGGCTGTCGCGGTCATAGGCCCATTCGCGCTCGCCATCGGTGTGATGCACGATCATGCCGAAGCGGGGACCATCGCCGGCGGTCGTCCACTGGAGCATCTGCAGGTCGCCGTCGGAGTTTCCGGCGGCGAAAATCGGCCGCTTGCCGATCTTGCCATCAATGCCGACTGGCTTGCCGGGTCCGTCATCGATGAAGACGATGCCGGCATCCTTGGCGAGGATGGGGTTTCCGTCGTTGTCGTCGTAGAGGGTCTTGCCGGTCGAACCTATGACCTGTTCTGTCGGTATGCCATAGGCATCGTCGGACAGCGCACGGACGAAATGGATGCCGCCGCCGGAGACGATATAGGTGCTGAAACTCTCGTCGCGCAGATAGCGCAGCAGTTCTACCATCGGCTGATAGGTCATGTCGGTATAGGGAAGGCCCGTCTGCGGATGCCGCGCCGTTTCCAGCCAGTCGCGGACGTCGGCAATGAACTCGCCTACGCTCGGGCCCGCATGCGATTGCATGACGACTTCGACGAGGCCGGTTTCGCCGGCCTCCATGACCGCGTCGATGTCGCTTTCCAGCACCGAGCGGAAGAGTTCCTGCTCCATGATCGTCGGATCGTCATCGGCCTGTTCGCGTAAGCGATCGACCGCGTAGATCAGTTGGAAATAGGCCGGCTGTTCCGACCACAGCGTGCCATCGTTGTCGAAGACGGCGACCCGGTCGGCCGGCGTGACGTAGTCGGGCGAGGCGGGATCGATCACCGTTTCGACGAATTCGATGATCCGCGACTTGGCCGCGCCCTCGGTCCACGAGGGCAGAGGGTCGGCCAAAGCCGCCGTGGCGAAGAGGAGAAAACCGAATCCTGTCAGAAGCGCGCGCATGCTGTTCTTCCTTGTCGGGTCTGCCGATGCCTGGTTCGTCATACGCAATGGTCACGGCGGGGAACAGCCCGCCGTGACCAGCTTGCATCGGTACCGTTATTGCGCGCCGCCCGGATCCTGCAGCACTTCCAGCACCTTCTCCAGGCTGAAGCTCGCCGGTTTCTGGCGCGGCGGGAACTCCTGGAACGTCGACAGGAAGTTCGCCACGTAGGCCTGCGAGGGAACGAGCAGATAGGCCCGGTCGAGCAGCCAGTCGTAGTAGGTATTGGACGTGACCAAACCGCGCTCGTATGGATCGCGGCGCAGATTGACGATCAGCGGCACGCGCAGCGGCGTGAACGGCTCCATCCAGGCGCGGAAGGTCGCTTCCGCCTTCTGCTCCATGAAGATCAGCTTCCAGTCGTTCCAGCGCACGGCGGTGAGGTCGCCGTCGTCGGAGAAGTAGAAGATCTCCTCGCGCGGTCCCGTGTCGGCCTCACCGGTCAGATACGGCAGGAAGTTGTAGCCGTCGAGATGGACCTTGTAATCGCGGCCGATCGCCTGGACCCCGCCTTCGAGAAGTTGTTCCTTGATATCGGGGTCGCCGGCGGCCGCCAGGAAGGTCGGCAGCCAGTCCATATGGTGCATGATGTCGTTGGAGACCCGGCCGGCCTCGATCCGGCCCGGCCAGCGCACCATCGACGGCACCCGCCAGCCGCCTTCCCAATTGGTGTTCTTTTCACCCCGGAACGGCGTCATCGCCGCATCCGGCCAGGTGTTCATGTGCGGGCCGTTATCGGTCGAATAGAACACGATGGTGTTGTCGGCGATGCCCAGATCGTCGAGTTTCTTCAGGAACTGGCCGATATGCATGTCGTGCTCGACCATGCCGTCGCTGTATTCGTCCTGCCCGGAAATGCCGCGCAACTCGTCCTTCACATGCGTGCGGAAATGCATCCGCGTGCCGCTCCACCAGACGAACCACGGCGTGCCCTCGTCGGTCTTGCGGTCGATGAAGTCGAGGGCGGCGGCAACCGTCTCGTCGTCGACGGTCTCCATGCGCTTCTTGGTCAGCGGTCCGGTATCCTCGATCGTGCCGTCGGCTGCGGACTTGATCACCCCGCGCGGCCCGAAGGTCTCGCGGAAGGTGCTGCCGTCGGCCAGCACCATGTCGCCGGGATAGTCCTCGTTTTCCGGCTCTTCCTCGGCGTTCAGGTGATAGAGATTGCCGAAGAATTCGTCGAAGCCGTGATTGGTCGGCAGGTGTTCGTCGCGGTCGCCGAGATGGTTCTTGCCGAACTGTCCGGTGGCGTAGCCCCGGGCCTTCAAGAGGCCGGCAATCGTCGGGTCCTCTTCCTGCATGCCTTCCTCGGCGCCGGGAAGCCCGACCTTGGACAGGCCGGTGCGGAACACGGACTGGCCGGTGATGAAGGCCGACCGGCCGGCGGTGCAGGACTGCTCGCCGTAATAGTCGGTGAACTTCAGGCCCTCGGCCGCGATCCGGTCGATGTTCGGCGTCTTGTAGCCCATCAGCCCGAAGGTATAGGCGGAGATGTTGGACTGGCCGATATCGTCGCCCCAGATGACGAGGATGTTCGGCTTGTCACCCTCCTGGGCAAGCGCCGGCACGGCCGCCAGGGCGAACACGCCGATGGCGGCAAGTGTCAGTCTGAGAGGTCGTCGCGGGGTACGCGCGGTGCTCATCATTATCCCTCTATGGTGTTCAGCGGGCGGCCACGCACAGGCGTCCGATTGAATGGAACCGTGCGCCTGCAATGAACCGCCTCCAATGACTAGGGTATTGAAATATATATTAACCGCATTCATCACCGAACTGTGTATTCGGCAAACAAAGTATGACCGCAACGAAACGGCGACGTCAATCCATTCCGTGCCAAGCGATCTTCCCACGGTTTGAACGGACCGGGCGCCGATGCGATATCAGGATGATCTGCGCTTGTTTGCATCTGGCGCAGTGGGCCCGTTGCGTTGCATAGTCTGGGCATAGTTTGCAGAGCGGGGCCCATTCGAAACACGACCGGCCAGCCGAACGGAGACGGGTCAATGACGACGAGCGCATCTTCCCGGAAGGGCACCGAACCGCTTTCGGTGGTCGCGCCGGACCCCGGCCGAAATCCCGGCATGGCGCTGCGCGAGGAGATGTTTGCCGGTCATCCGGTCAACACCCGGGCGGCCGAACGGCGGGCGGCGACGCTTACGGCCCGGCGATCGGTCAAGAAGGCGCATCAGGCGGCCTGGCTGGTCAACGCCATCCGCTGCATGGATCTGACGACGCTTGCCGGCGACGACACCCAAGCGCGCGTTCACAGGCTGTGCGCCAAGGCGCGCCGGCCGCTGGCGCCGCATATCGTGGAAGGACTCGGGCTTGCCGACTATCCGCTGACCGTCGGCGCGGTCTGCGTCTATCCGACGATGGTCGCGGCCGCCGTCAAGGCGCTTGTCGGCTCCGGTATACCCGTTGCCTCGGTCGCGACCGGCTTTCCCGCCGGCCTCGCGCCGATGCGCCTGCGCCTTGCCGAGATCCGCTACGCGGTGGAGGCCGGCGCCGAGGAGATCGATATCGTCATTACCCGCGAGCATGTGCTGACCGGCAATTGGGCGGCGCTGCATGACGAGATCCGCGCGATGCGCGAGGCCTGCGGCGCGGCGCACATGAAGGCGATCCTGGCGACCGGTGATCTGAAGACCCTCCGCAACGTCTATTCCGCCTCGATGGTGGCGATGCAGGCGGGCGCCGATTTCATCAAGACCTCGACGGGCAAGGAGGCGGTGAACGCGACCCTGCCGGTGAGCCTCGTCATGTTGCGGGCATTGCGGGACTACGGCGAAGAAACGGGTGTGCGCATCGGCTTCAAGCCGGCCGGCGGCATGCGCACGGCGAAGGACGCGCTCTCATGGCAGATCCTGATGAAGGAGGAGTTGGGCGGCGACTGGCTGAAGCCCGCCCTGTTCCGGCTCGGCGCCTCGTCGATGCTCGGCGATATAGAACGCCAGCTCGAACATCACGTCACTGGCCGCTACGCCGCCGCCTCGCGGCATGCAATAGCGTGAACGGGAGGCAGGCATGAACGATATCGCGGTTCTGATGGAGACCATGGACTACGGACCGGCACCGGAGGATCCCGGCATCGTCATCGCGTGGCTGGAGCAGCATGCCGGCGGCTTCGGCCATTTCATCGACGGCCGGTTCACCGATCCGGCACCCGATCACGTAATCCTCAATCCGGCGACGGGCGAAGAGATCGCGGCGATCTCGCAGGGCACCGCGGAGGATATCGACAAAGCCGTCAAGGCGGCCCGCGCGGCGCAGCCGAAATGGGCGGGTTTGAGCGGTCACGAGCGGGCGAAACACCTCTACGCGCTCGCCAGGCACATCCAGCAGAATGCCCGTTTCCTGGCGGTACTGGAGACGATCGACAACGGCAAGCCGATCCGCGAGAGCCGCGACATCGATGTCCCGCTGGTGGCGCGGCATTTCTATCATCACGCCGGCTGGGCGGAGCTTGCCGAAACCGAGTTTCCGGGTCTAGAACCGGTCGGCGTCTGCGGCCAGATCATTCCGTGGAACTTTCCGCTGCTGATGCTCGCCTGGAAGATCGCTCCGGCGCTTGCGGCGGGCAATACGGTTGTGCTGAAGCCGGCCGAATACGCGCCGCTGACGGCGCTCGCCTTTGCCGGGATCTGCCGTGGTGCCGGCCTGCCGGCGGGGGTCGTTAACATCGTCACGGGCGATGGAGCGACCGGCGCGTTGATCGTCGAGCATGACGATATCGACAAGATCGCCTTCACCGGCTCGACCGAGGTCGGCCGGCGGATCCGCGCGGCGACGGCTGGAACGCAGAAGCGCCTGACGCTCGAACTCGGCGGCAAGTCGCCTTTCGTCGTGTTCCGGGATGCCGATCTCGATGCCGCCGTCGAGGGCGTCGTCGATGCGATCTGGTTCAATCAGGGCCAGGTCTGCTGCGCCGGATCGCGGATTCTCGTTCAGGAGGCGGTCGCCGACCGCTTCGTTTCGCTGCTCAGCCGCCGCATGGAGACGCTGCGGGTCGGCGATCCGCTCGACAAGTGCACCGATGTCGGCGCGATCGTCCATCCCGTCCAGCTTGAGCGGATCACCGGCCTAGTCGAGCAGGGTGTCGCCGAGGGCGCTCAACTGATCCGGGCGCCGGGAACACTGCCGGAGGCCGGCTGCTTTTACGCGCCGACGATCGCCTGCGACGTCGAGCCGGCTTCCATCCTGGCGACCGAGGAGATCTTCGGGCCGGTCGCGACGCTGACACGCTTCCGCACGCCTGAGGATGCGGTGGCGCTTGCCAATAACACCCGCTACGGGCTTGCCGCCTCGGTCTGGAGCGAGAGCGTCAACCTGGCGCTTTCGGTTGCCGCGCAGATCAAGGCCGGTGTCGTCTGGGTCAATTGCACGAACGTCTTCGACGCTGCCGCCGGCTTCGGCGGATATCGCGAAAGCGGCTTCGGGCGCGAGGGCGGCCGCGAAGGGATGCTCGCCTATCTGAAACCGGCGCGATCGCGATCGCGCCGCGCGGAAACACCGCCCGCGCCCGTGACCCCGGCGCCGACCGAAGGGCCGATAGAGACGGGTACCGTTATCGACCGGACCGCGAAGCTCTATATCGGCGGCAAGCAGAGCCGGCCCGACAGCGGCTATTCCTGTGTCGTGACGAGCAGGAAGGGCAAGGCGGTCGGACTTGCCGGCCTTGGCAACCGCAAGGATATCCGCAACGCGGTCGAGGCGGCGCGGAAGGATGCGGCATGGGGCAGGGCGACCGGCCACAACCGCGCGCAGGTGCTCTACTATCTGGCCGAGAACCTGTCGGCACGCGCCGATGAATTCGCCGGGCGGCTGCGCAGTTTCGGCATCCCCCGGGCAGCGGCCGCACAGGAGGTGGAAACGGCGATCCGACGGATCTTCTGGTATGCCGCCTGGGCCGACAAGTTCGATGGCGCGGTCCATCAGACGAAGTCCTCGAACGTGACGCTTGCGATGCACGAACCGCTCGGCGTCATCGGCATCTTGGCGCCCGTCGAGGCGCCGCTGGCGGCGTTCGTGTCGCTGGTGCTGCCGGCGATCGCGATGGGCAACCGGGTCGTGGCGGTGCCGTCGCAATCCTGGCCGCTTGCCGCGACCGATCTCTATCAGGTGCTCGATACCTCGGACGTGCCGCCGGGCGTCGTCAACATCGTCACCGGCGAGCGCGACGGGCTGGCCGCGACCCTTGCGTCGCACGACGACGTTCAGGGGGTCTGGTATTTCGGCGGTGAAGCCGGGCGCGAGGCCGTCGAGCGGGCATCGACCGGCAATCTCAAGCGGACGTGGACGGCCGACGGCGCCGCGTTCGATTGGACGGGTCCCGGCGCGCAGGGGCGGGACTTTCTGGACCGGGCCACCCAGGTGAAGAACATCTGGGTACCGTATGGCGAGTGAGGACGGTTCGGCGCGGGGCTGCGCGCCGGGTTTGTCCAATCTGGCGAAACGATGACGGTATTCCCGTTACAGAAAGTATAATGCGCGCAACGTTTTAGGGTTGAATAGTCCGCTGCCGGGCTCGTCCGCTTCGATCGGTTGTATTGCCGGGAGTCGCGCCGATCGATCGCTTGCAATTCGATTTCGGCCGGTGCATCATAGTCGTCGTAGCTTATAGATTTTGTGTTTTTCACTGTGATTTGTTGAATTTCAGTCGTTTGCCATGGGTCAAGGGTTAGACGCGTTTTTCGCGACCGGGCGCATCGCGCATCCCCGAAATTCGAAGCCAGCCGAATATCAACGATAGAGGTGCGCCCGCATGGATCGGTATGCGCAATTTGCCGCGTTTGTATCTGCCCATCGCGCCCGTCTGGACCACACCCCCCTTAATCATGTCCCCCTGAATCAGGATTCCTTGAATCACGATCCCCTGCATCGGGCCCGACCCGAAACAGCCGGGCAGGGCCAGGGCGGGGTGGATCGTGACGAGCGGGCGACACGGCGTGTTCTGAGCCCCGTGATCCAGCATTCGAAACTGGGGGCCCATGGCGGGCTGGGCGACTTCGTAAGCCAGACCAGCGCCCTGTTTCCCCAAATCGAGTGGGCGATCCCGCTGACCGAGAAGATTCGCGCCCATGCCGGCGACATGATTGGGCCGCCGCTTGCGAAGGTCCCGGTGGACCTCGTCGATCCTGTGAACGGGGATGTCTACACGTTCGAATTCGACGTGCACGCCCATCAGCAGCCGAACGGATCCGTCTCCTGGTTGTTCTACAATCAGGATCTCATGGACCCGATCGCCACCTTCCAGTCGATCCTGGCGGCGGATCGGTCCCTGGCCGCGCCGGAACTACGGGTCGATCACCGCTTCTTGGCGCTCTCGATCAACCAGAACACCTATCTCAACACGGCCTGGAGCGACGCGCCGGTTACGCTTGCGAACACGCCGGAGCTTCACGCCATTCACCCGCTGCTGCGCCGCTACATCACCCGTCCCGACATGCTCGACGCGATCATGCAGGGCGCGATGTCCAAGGCGATCGTGCGGCTGATCGCCCAGTCCGGTGTCGACTATGACGTGTTGTGGGTTCAAGACTGGCATTTCTCCGCGACAGCCGGCGAGCTGCTGTTGCCGGAGCATCGCGAGCAGGCCAGGACGGTCCAGTATGTGCAGCATCTGCACAATGCGCTCTACCAGGGCATCTATCCTTCAACCGATCTCATCAGCGTTCTCGGCTGGCCGGCCAGCCACTACTCGCGCTCGCTGTTCAAGGTGCATGGCAATGTCAACCTGCTCGGCGGCGCCCTCAACGCGCTGCGTCACGGCAGGCTACGGGGCAGGGCGGTCGCGGTGTCGCAGACCCATGCGAACGAACTGCCGACCGTCGAACGCGGCGCCGGCCTGCATCACATCTTCAGTCCGCTACACACGGACCGGCGGCTTGCCGGCCTGAACAATCCGATCGTTGTGCCGGACAACCTGCCGATCTCTGACGAGACGCGGATCGAACGGGACAAATCGAGACTGAAGGCGGAGGTGCAGGCCCATTTCGGCCTGGAGCCCCGGCCGGATGCGTTCTTGCTCCTGTGGTCGCACCGCTTCACCCACCAGAAGCAGGCCGGTGCCGTTCTGCGGGCGCTCGAACTGCTGCTGGAGACGGGAAACGGCGACCTGCAGGTGGCGTTCTTCTGCGACACCGCCCATGGCAGCAACCCTTACGACGTCGCCAAGCTGCACAGCCTGATCGATCGCTTTCCCGACAGCATCGCCAACCGCCCTTTCGATCCCGGCAAGGAGATGGCGTTTGCCGCCGGCGTCGATGGCGCGCTGATGGCGTCCTATTTCGAGCCCTTCGGCTATGCGCCCGTGTGGGTCGGCCTGCAGGGCGGGTTCATCCTGACCGGCGCCAATGGCGGACAGATCGACATCTTCGATCCCGCCGCCACCTTCTTCATCGATATCAGGCCCGATGTCGACAAGCCGAACAAGCTCAAGGACCTGAGTCTGGGACGCCTCTATGAGTACCTGTTCGTCGGCAATGAATCCTATCGCCAGTATGTCTTCGACCACAACACGAACAGTGTGAAAACCACGATATTGCGGGCGAAGGCGGCGTTTCAAAACCGCGACACGAGGAACCGCATCAGTGTCGCCACGATGCGCCGGATCAACGCACTGGCGCGAAGCGACTATTTCCCCGTCGAGCTGCAGGAGATTCTGTTCGGCGGCGAGGAGATTCGCAACGACGCCGGCTGGATGGGCGCGGGCGGGATGCAGGCGCGCGGGCGCTGGTCGCGGATCAGGGCGGCGATCGCGTCGGCGCTGCGCCGGCCGCGGGTCGTGCCGGGCATCGAACGCAAACGGCCCCTGAGAGAGGCCCGTTCCGAAGCGGTTTGAGAGCATTCGGCCAAGGAGTATTCGGCCAAAACGCCGGGGCCGGATAGGCGACGATCAGGAGACCGCGTTGGAAGACCTGCTGAATACACTCGGACTGTCGGGTTTCTTCCACGTCGATTTCGGCGTGCCGACGCGCGATCAGTGGCCCCTGTTCATTCTCAGCAAGTGGGCGTTGGTTATCCTGCCGCTCTATTCGGTGCGCTATTTCGGCGCCGCCTCCCGATGGATGCAATACGAGGGTCCCGGCGGGCGCATCCCCGGATTTCGACAGGCCTGCGCCTTCCTGGAGAAGTTCATCGCCCATGCGATGTTCTATGTCGGGATGGGCATTCCGATCATCGGGCTCGATGCCGTCTTCGACCTACCGCGTCTGCTCGGCTTCACCTTCACGAACATGTTCATCCACGAGGTCCTGCCGATCTATCTGAGCAAGGACCGGTTCCGTCGCCTCTGGCCCGAATGGCGGCGCACGCTCGGCGTGAACATGGCAATCGATACGCTGACCCTGGAAATGAGCGTGTTCCTGAACTGGCGCGGCGATCCCGTCTTGCGCGAGTCGCCGCATTCGCGCGTCCGCAATTTCGTCAAGTCGACCAGATTGCTGCGTATTGAGAAGGACGGTCACAAGGTTACCCGCCTGCAGGTGACCCTGCGCCGGTTCTTCGTTCCACACGGGCGCAGCGCGCGATTCTATATCGATGTCGATCCTCGCGCCGCTCCGCCGCCGGGCGCAGTCGGGCTCGGCCGGTATCTCCGGTTCGATTTCGAGGACCTCAGCGACTACGCCATGCCGGTCTACATCAACGACCACGGCCGGCAGCGCTGGCTCTGGCGTCCGCAATACTGGACGAAATTCTTCAACGAGGTGGCGGGGCGGTCCTACGAAACCACCCCGTTCGAGATCATCCGGAAGTTCTTCCTCGTCGTGTGCGGCACGCCGGTGGCCTTCAGCGCTGGAAACATGCTGATCCACCTCCAGCACGGTCTGACGATCAACCTGCACCCGCTTCTGTACTTCAACTACGGCATCATCTTCGCCTTCACCATCGGCGGCATGTATGGCGCGTCGGTTTTCAGTACCCTGATCGAAGTCGTCGCCTGCGCCGGTCGGCACGGCGTTCACAAATGTAACGCCGCCTACAACTACCTGTTTCACCGCAGGGCGTGGCAGCGGACATCGCGCTCCGCAATGGTCAACCCGCACTACCGTTTCGACGCTTTCGGCGCGCTCCTGGAACGGGAAAGCCCGGTCTATCGGCAGTTCCGGTTCCTGTTCGGCGGCATCGTGATGGGCGGGATCTGCGCCTGGGGGCTGACCTACCTGTATGGCCAGAGCTGGGATGCGTTCGTCTATTCGAATGTCCAGGCGTCGCTGATCGACCTCTTGCGCGACGGTACCGCGCTCGCCGCGGAGTCAGACGCTCACGGTGGAGAGGGCCAGGTGCGGAGCGGGCAGGTTAGCGGCATTCATCGCGGCGATGCGTATCGCGCGGTGCCGCGCGAACCCCATGACGGATTCAATCAGATGTTCTTGCTCCACCCGGAATTCTCAAACGGTCAGTAAGGCTTGTCGATGCGTCCTCCAATACCGCCCCTTCGCCGGGCTCTGGCCCTTCCGGCGATGGCTTTCGCCCTTTCGTTGATGCTCGCCCTGACCGAACCGCTGCCGGCAACCTCGTCGGAGCGGCCGGTCGGCGCAAGCGGGCTCGGCAACGAGGTGATCTACTCGATCATGATCGACCGCTTCTACAGCGGCCGGCAATCGAACGACGTGCCCGACTTCGCCTTTCCAGGCGATTCCGACTACGACCGGCACAACCGGTACTGGCTTTACAAGACTTTTGCTTGGAATCTGGACGAGGACCGGTCGCGGGCGACCATCGATACCTATTGGGGCGGCGACCTGCAGGGCGTTATCGACAAGCTGGACTATCTGCACTGGCTCGGCGTGACGACCATCCTGTTGTCGCCGGTCTTCGAGAATGTCAACGGCTATCACTACGAACTCGGCGGCACGGCCTATCACGGCTACTGGACGAAAGACTTCTTCCGGCTGGAGGAGCGTTTCGTCAATCCGCCCGAAGGCGACCAGACGCTCGACGACGTCCTGTCCGAAGGCGTCCTGCTCAAGGAGTTGATCGACCGTGCGCACGGCTTCGACCCGCCCTTCAAGATCATCCTCGATATTCCGCTCAACCACACCAGCCCGGCGCCGATCGAGACGACCTATCTGGACGAGGCGAACTATCTGGAGATGGGCGCGCTGTTTAAGGACGGCGCCTTCGTCTCGGCGCCGTGCCGGCTCGACGGCGGCAAGACCTGCCGGGACAGCGCCATCGGCGATGGCTGGTTTCATCCCCCCGCGCATTGGGTGGAGTGGAGCAATCCCGGCACCTACTACGATGGTTATCTGAACGGCAATCTGGCCGATCTCGATCAGCGCCAGGACAAGGTGCGGGCTTATCTCGACCGCGCGATCGACAAGTGGCTTGGTCTGGGGATCGACGGATTGCGGCTCGATGCGGTCAAAAATATCTATCCCGACTATCTGCAGGCCCTGGAAACCCGCCTGAAGCGTACGCATCCCGATCTGATCCTGATCGGCGAGTATTTCGACGGTGGCATCTTCGAGGACGGGATCGCGCCGGGGGGCAAGCCGCGGTCGATCGAATGGCTGGAGGGCATGCCGCAATCGACGATGTTCGACTTCTCCTTCGCCCGGGCGGTTCGCGCTTACTTCACCGGCCGGATGGATACGCTTGGCACGCCGCACTTCATCCGCCACATCCTCGATCCGGACTCGCGCAACAACCCGCTGGGCAAGCGCAGCAACGACCTGGTGACCTTCATCAACAATCAGGACATCGCCCGGATGCTGTCGATGGAGGGGGCGACGCCGGAGCGCTACAAGGCGGCGCTGAAGCTGCTGTTTACAGCGCCCGGGGTGCCGAAACTCTACTATGGCGACGAGATCGGCCTGGCTTACCCGACAAATCACCCGCACTGGCGGTTCCATCATCGCGACGACCCGCACTGGACGCGGCTGTTCATGCCCTGGGACAGGTTCGAGGACCCGGCTGCCCGGGACTATCTGACCCTGGCGCGCGCCCTGATTGCCATGCGTAAGGATCGCGCCTTCCTGCGAGACGGCGCCATCCGCTTCCTGTCGGCGTGGAATGTGTTCGACCTGTTCGGCGGCAATTCCTATCTCGCCATCGAGCGGTTCGACGCCGACCGTCCGGAATCCGGCGGCGTCGTCTATCTCTACAGCGCCAGGAGCCGGGACCGGCTGGAATTCGAGACCGCGCTCGCGGACGGCGATTATGACAGCCTGGAAGGCACGGCCACTGTGCGCGTGCGCGACGGCAAACTGATCTGGCGGGATATCGCGGCGAATGAGGCGATCGTCGTCACCTACCCGGCGGGCGGCACGCACGCCGCAACCAGATGATTCACGGTGAGCAGGCCCGCCGGTCGCGGGCAGAGGGCCTTCAGATCACCAGCCAGAGCCAGCCGGCGGCGACGAGCACGGACAACAGCGTTACCGGAACGCCGGTGCGCGCGAAGGTCCAGAAGGATATGGTCAGTCCGCGCTGGCTTGCCGCGTCGACGACGATGATGCTGGCGAGGCTGCCGACGACGATCAGGTTCGACGAAAGGCCGCTCGCCACCGCCATGATCGGCCCCAGTTTCGGATCCTGAACGAAGGGCAGCAGCATCATCACGCTCGGCACGTTGGAGACGATGTCGCTCAAGACCATCGTGCCGATAAAGATCGTCGCCGGCTGGCTCAGATCGATGCCGTGGGCCTGCAGCGCCTTGATCCAGTCCTGCGGCAGACCGGTGGACTGGAAGGCGGCGTTGACCACGAACAGGCCGATGATCAGGATCAGCAGTTCCCAGTCGACGCGGTGCAGCATCTTGTGGGAGGAAAAACTGGCATTGGCCAGAAGGATCGCTCCCGCCGACAGGGCGACGAGGTCGCGCCGCCAGTCGGTTGCGACGAATATCACCACGACCGCCACCACAACGATCACGCCCTTTGCCGCCTCCAGCTTGTTGAAATCGCGGTGCTTCGGCTTTTTGACCGCGCTGGCGAGGCTCAATTGCCAGTCGTCGCGGTAGAGCCAGGCGATGACCGCCCAGACGATTACCATCGCGGCAATCGCGGGAAGGAACGTGACGGCGGAAAAGGCCAGGAACGATGTCTTGAAATGCTCGGCGAGCAGCATGTTCTGCGGGCTGCCCATGATGGTTGCGATCGACCCTGCATTGCAGCTCAGCGCAAGCGCGAGCAGGAAGGGAACAGGATTGTGCTTGCGCTCGATGCAATAGCCCAGCAGCACGGGCGCGAGCGCGACGGCGACGACATCGTTGGTCAAAAGCGCCGACATCGCCCCGCACAGGGCGACCACCAGGGCGAGCAGCGCGTGCGGGCCGATCGCCAGCGCCTGCGCCCTGTCTGAAATCGCCGAATAGACGCCTGACAGATCGAAATTCGCCGAAACGATCATCAGGCCGAACAGCAGGCCGATGGTGGCGAAATCGATCGACTTCATCGCCTCGGTCTGATCAAGCGCGCCGGAGGCGACCAGCGCGACCGCACCGATCAGCGCGATCGAGGCCCGGTTCACCTTGAGACCCGGCAGCGAACCGATGATCATGCCGAAATAGACAACAGCAAATGTAGCGACGATAAAGGTGGTCATCGCCTACAGCCTTGGCCAAGGGGGTGCGGGATGCAAGTCCATTCCTTGTTGTCCCGCTGCGCCGGGTGCTTGCCCGCCGGGCCGGCTGTGCCTATAGACTTAGGCGCTGGAATCGCCGTCGGATACCGATTGGCATCGGCGGGTTCGGCATGGATGGGTGGCCGAGTGGTTGAAGGCACCGGTCTTGAAAACCGGCAGGCGGGCAACCGTCTCGTGGGTTCGAATCCCACCCCATCCGCCACTCTGCATATCTCGCGGCTATTCCTCGCTTCACTCGGGCCTCAGATCGGCCGGCGGCTGGTCGGCTCTGCGAACCCTCTCGGGTTCGAGCTTTCTCCCCTTCGCACACAAAACACGTCGTCGATCCCCATCGACCGATCACCGCGGATCTGGGTCACCGCCTATAGGGCCCCGCCTTAGGTGTTCCTATGCGCGATTGGATAAAGCTGCTATTTTCAAAGTTCCATCCGGGTGCGGAGTTTATCCGCTGTCATTTCCGGGGTTTGGATTGTGTTGCTATTCGGCTGCGTTTCGACTGCGGGAAAACAATTTGAGCATGCCCTGACGGGGGCTTCGCGACAGATAAACAGTGGCGATGCTCTGTGGTTGCGCGGTTTGCGGCCGGGTCAAGATCGGGCAAGATTTGATGAATGAACATTTGATGAAACCGGGCCATAACCCTGAGAACCAGAGCGGTCCCGCAGCCTCGGGTCGCGATTATGACGCCTGCACGACGTTGATCGACGTTCTTTTCGAGCGAGCCGCCAGTGAGGAAGAAAGCAACGCCTTCGTTTTTTTGAACGAAGGCAGGGTTGGCCCGGCCAACGAGATCGTTCTGAGCTACCGGACGTTGATGGCCAGATCGCTGGCGCTCTCCAAGCGGCTTCGGGCCCAGTGCAGTCCCGGTGATCGTGTGCTGATTATCTGTCCGCCCGGCCCTGGCTTTGCCGTGTCTTTCTTCGCCTGTCAGCTGGCAACAGCCATCGCGGTGCCCGCGGACCTTCCAAATACCATTTCGGCGCGGCGCAAGCTGGATCTGATCGTCGCCGACTGCGCACCGGCACTTGCGCTTACCGAGACAACGCTGGATCCCGAGATAGCCGCTGCACCGGGCTTTCCTGCAATTGTTAAGATCGATGATGATTCCGAACCGGAGAAAGCGCCCGTACACGCCTTGAACATCGAGCCGGAGGAAACAGCCTGGCTGCAGTACAACTGCGAGGCAACGGGGTTCGGAAGGGGCGTTGTGATACCGCACCGGGCTGCGTTGGCCCAATGCCGCGGGATTTCGAACCGGATCGGTCTCGATGCGGATGCCACATCGGTCTCAACCCTGCCTTTGACCCACAATATGGGCCTGATCGCCGGTCTCCTCATGCCGCTGATCACCGGTTGCCGAAGCTATATCATGCCGATGGAGGCCTTCGTCACCGATCCGTCATGCTGGCTGCGTGCCATCGACCGGTACCGAGCATCCCATGTGACCGCACCCGCGTTCGTCTACCGTCGAAGCCTCTCTGTGCCCACAGATGGTCTCGAGAGCCTCGACCTGACGTCGCTACGCCACGCTTTGTGCGGAGGAGAAGTTCTCGCACCCGAGGCGGTGCAGGGCTTCGCTGACCGTTTTGCAAGATGCGGATTGCGCCAGGAAGTCCTGTCTCCGTCATACGGGCTGCGCGAGGCGGTGTCGATGATCACCGGCGCTGCGCCGGGAATGCCGCCCAACGGGATGGTGCTGGGTCGTGCCGCTGCGCAGACGCACCGTATTGACGAAGGGGATCATTGCGAGGGTGCGGCACTGGCAACTGTGACGCGCAGCGGCAGGGCCATGGTGTACGGCGCTGGTCGGGCAATCGAGGGTCACATCGTGCGGATCGTCGATCCGGTGGAGTGCCTTGAGCTGGCGGATGGCGATATTGGTGAGATCTGGGTGACCGGACCAACGGTCGCGCTCGGGTATTGGCGGGACGCGGAAGCGACCGAGCAGCGATTCGGGGGGCGCCTGGCCGACGATCCCGATGGGCCAGCGTACCTGAGAACCGGCTATCTTGGCGCGCAATTGGACGGGGTGCTGTATCCGCTGACCAGCCTGCAGGGTTCGATCATGATCCGGGGCAAGCGGCATTCAGCGTCCGAGATAGAGGCCGGGATCGAGGCCGCCGATCCCTCGCTCGGCAAAAACCGGTTACAGGCATTCCGGACGCGAGAGGAAGATCGAGAGGGGGTCGATCTCGTATACGAAATGCCGATGGCAACGGGCGACCCTTCAAAACGGGCCGCTATGCGCGCCCAGCTCAAAGCAGCGCTGGCATCCGCGCACAAGGTGGTGGCGACCGATGTCGTGCTGGTTGCGCCGGGCGTGTTGCCGCGCGACGAAACTGGCAGGATGCGGCGCGGTCATGTCCGCCACCTCCACCTGGCCGGCGCGCTCGGCGCCCCTGAGACGGTGAGCGGGCAGGGGGATGAGGAGCAGGCCGGCGGGTTTCAATCGTCTCAGCCATTCGACGACCCGCTTCTGGGAATTTCGGTCGATGTGGTTGGTGCGGACAAGCGCATCCATCAGCGGAGCGTCGGGCTGGAACAAGCCGCATGGCTGGGCGATCACAGGGTCTACGGCAGGCCGGTCCTGCCGGGCGTCTTCCATGTCGCTCTGGCCGTTCAGTCGGCTCGGCCGCCCTGCCGGATTACAGGCGTGCTGATCACCGAGCCGATGATATTCGCCGAAGCGCCGGCGACCCCGCGCTATCTTCAGTTCGTCGAGGAGGCGGGCGCCGGAGGTCGGCCGAGGCACTTCGAGGCCTTTAGTCGCGAGCCCGCCGGGGTCGCTTGGACGCTGCACGCGGAAGGACACATCGAGGACGGGGCCGAACTGGCGCCGTTTCAGGTCGACATCGAAGGTCTTCGAAAGACGCTGCCCGAACTGGCGCTCTCCCGTCTCGACACCGTCTGGCGGAGTGCCGGCCTGGCGCTGGGGCCGGCCTACGATGCCATCGATCGGGCCTTCGTCGGTCAGGGCCGGTCCCTGACCCGGATCAGTTTGCCGAAAGCCGTCGGGGCCGGGATGGAATACGCGCTCGCCCACCCGGTTCTGCTCGATGCGAGCGTCCGCGTCGCCGCGGAGCTTCTGGAAACCGCTGATGCCCCCAATGGCGAAACCGTGTTCTGGGCCCCGTGGCGGATCGAGTCGGTGTCGCTGACGCGTCCGGTGCCGCAGGCGTTTTTCGCCCATCTCGACACCCCCGGCACATGGGGGGCGGACGGCGCGACGCTGACATATGATGTCCATCTTCTGGACGATGAGGGCGTCCGGTTCGGGCTCATCAAGGGATTCACGCTCCGCCGCGCGCCCCGATCTGCCTTTATCCGGGCGTCGGGCGGTGACGGGATCGCGAAACCGTATCAGCCGATGCGGTCCGGCGGCGTGGTTGCCGGCGGCTCGCCGGGCGGTGGCGACCTTGCCAGAAACGTTCTCGAGGCGGAGGAGCCCGAACGCATTGCCCTTTTGACCGACCTGATTTCGGAAGCAATCAGGGACATCCTGGGTCTGGACACTCCGCCATCCGCGGATGAGCGCCTGTTCGACTTCGGCCTCGACAGCCTCAAGGCGATGCAACTGAGGAACCGGCTGGACGGGGAGTTCGGAACGATCGTTGGGGTTCCCGCCACAATCGTCTTCGACAACCCGACCATTTCCATGCTTGCCCGACACGTGGCCGATCTCGTATCGGAATCCGGGGATCAATCAACCCGTGATGCCTCGTCCGGACCCGACCGGTCCAGCTCCGGCAACGGATCGGCTGCAAAGTCGTCAGTATTGCAACCCGTCCTGGAGGACATCGCTCGTGTCGACGATCTCGCGCCGCCGGTGGGCGAGGCATCGCCCTCGATGGTTGACGCGGAATCTATCTTCCTGACCGGCGCAACCGGATTTCTCGGTCGCTACATATTGCGGGCATTGCTGGCGACGAGCCGGGCGCGGATCACCTGTCTTGTAAGGGACCGGTCTCACGAGGCAGCGCGGGCACGATTGATCAGCGCGGTCGGCGAAATCGGCGTCGACCCTGAAGACGAGGTGTGGTCCGAACGGGTTCGGGTTGAGACGGGGGATCTGGCCAGCCCCGATCTGGGCCTGTCGCAATCCTCTCTTGCTGCGCTCGGGGACGACATCGACCTGATCATTCACAATGCCGCGTCGATAAACCTCGTCAGCCCCTATCCGGGATTGCGGGAAACCAATGTCCTGAGCGGTTTTCCGTTGCTGAGGCTGATGACCAAAGGCCGTCCGAAGTCTCTTCACTTCGTCTCGACGCTGGGCATCGTAAGCGGGATTGTAACGCACTTTTCCCATGATCCGCTCATCCGGCAGATGGTGTTTGACGAAGACACCGATATCAAAAATTTCGTTCCGGATAGAATGGGGTATGCGCTAACAAAATGGGCTTCTGAACAAATATATTCTCGTGTTCGGGATCTTGGATTTTCAACTTATATTTACAGGCCGGGATTGATAATCGGCGACTCGAAGACAGGGTATTATTCTGCAAGCGATATATTTGGAGACATAATGAATCTGTTCTTTGATACACGAGCTATCCCCGAGGATATAAATCATGTGTTTCTTCCATGGATTAATGTCGACCGGGCAGCCAGCATGATATTGAACCGGTCGCAGACCCTGTCGCCCGGCCATCCGGTGGCAAACATCTTCGAACCGTTGCCCATGAATGTCGACCTGCTTTTGCAGGCCGCCCGAACGGCGGGCGTCGCACTCTCCACACGCCCTGCCGAAGACTGGCGACGTGCGGCGATCGCGACGTTGCGCGAAACGCCGCAGCATCCTGCCGCCTGGCTCCTTGCGGATCTGGGCGATGCCGAAGCCGCCAGATTGTCATCGTCGTTCGGCAGCGTGTTTCCCCGTGTCGGCGCGAGACGCACGACACTGGACTACCCGGACCTTGCAGACTTGAATCCCGTCGCGGCGATCGGCGGGTCGATTGAAGCGTGCCTGGCAGAACGCTAGTCCGTGTAAGCCGCCTTATCGGAAATTGTCGTCGCCAGCGCTGACGAACGTTTCCGATGAGGACAGCAACTGACGGCGCAGTCTATGGCTGGACCGAGTGCGTGGAAAGAAGGGCGGATTGGCGCGTATCTCGACCCCGACCGCCCCCTGACCGAGTCGTATTTCGATCTCGTCGAGGAGACATACAACCACGTCAATTCCTGGCGTTTCGGCGCTATACGCGAGCATGAGAGATGAAGACAGGAGAGTGTATTCTATCCTATGCTCCAATGACAGACCCTGACGGGAAGCGTTATCCCTCGTCGATCGCGGTTCCCCGAGGGTCCGGATTATCTCGAAGAGGCGCATATGTCGGACCTGCTGCAGGCGCTGCGCGCCTTTGACGGGAAGGCGATATCCACATTGACGGAAACCCGGGCGCGGTTTGGCGGGAATGCTGACTATCTCGGTGAGCTTGCCGCGCTCATCGGATCGCCGGAGGGGGCCGTTTCGGACGGCGCGACCTGGTTGATCAAGAACAGCGCGGAGAGCGGCGACGTTCCCGGACCGGCCGAGCTTGCCGCGATCGTTGCGCGGCTCGACGCAGTGCCCACATGGGCGGCCGCGCTTCACCTGTGCCAGACGGCCGAGTTCTTTGTCTTCACGCCCGATCAGGCGCGAGGCTTCGCTGAATGGGCGGCCCGGTATCGCGACCATGAGCGGCCGTTCCTGCGCGCCTGGTCGATGAATGCGCTGCAACACGCCGCCGGTCGCGCGCCCGACCTCGCGCCGCTTGCCGAGGCAGCTCTCCTTGCCGCGGAGCAGGACAAGGCGGCCTCGGTGCGCGCCCGTGCCCGCAAGGTCAGGGCGGCTGCGGCAAAGCGATAGGTCGCCTGCCGATTTCGCTGTCCTGTAGAGGCCGAATGGCGGAATGCCTTGCGTGGAGCCGATCGGTGCCTTAAATCCGCGCGACTGCCCTTTTGAGGATTACGGCCGGATCGGCACGGGCCAACGCACGGGATCGCAGCGCTTGGATACGCGCTTCATCAAGTCGGAACTATCGCATGCCGCCCGCAAGGCAGCCGTTCTGGCGGTCATCTTTGCGGTGCTCGCAGCGCCGGTCGTACTGATGCTGACCCACGATTTCACGCCCCAGGATATCTCCGAGACCGTGGAACCGGTTGAGGACGCGGAGGCGGACGGGCACGACCATGACGCGCCCGAAGGCGAGCACCGCAGCGGTTCGCATGGCAGCCACGGCCCGGCGGATCACGACCACCAGTTCCATGCCCTGATCGGTCCTCCGGCCGGCGCCGTTAAGCCGCTCTCCAATGCCGCGGGATCCGCAATTCGTGACCGGTTTCGCCACCTGACGCCGGAGGGCCCGAGGCGCCCGCCACGCCTTACCTGAACAGACACCGGAACCGGGCCGCACGGCCTTATCACCTGACTGTTCAGACAAGGACGACTTCATGACATCTCTACCGGCCGCGCCGGGCGGGCGGGGGAGCGGTGCGCGGCGCGCGCTGACCCTCCTGCTTGCCGTCGCGCTCTCGACCGCCGTCGCCGAGACGGTGCTCGCCCATGCCGTGACGCTCGGCGACAAGGGCTATATCCAGGAGGTCTCGGGACCGCATTTGATCCCGTTCCTCTATCTCGGCGCCAAGCACATGGTGACGGGATACGACCATATCCTGTTCCTGTTCGGCGTGATCTTCTTCCTCTACGGGATGAAGCAGATCGCGACCTATGTCTCGTTGTTTGCGATCGGGCATTCCACCACGATGCTGCTCGGCGTGTGGCTCGATTTCGGCATCTCGAGCTATGTCATCGACGCGATCATCGGCTTCTCGGTGGCCTACAAGGCGCTCGACAATCTGGGCGCCTTCCGGCTGTGGTTCGGCGTTCAGCCCTCGACCAAGCTCGCAACGCTCCTGTTCGGCTATCTGCACGGCTTCGGCCTCGCCTCCAGGATCATCAACTACGACATCTCGCCCGACGGGCTGTGGCCCAACCTGCTGGCCTTTAGCGTCGGCGTCGAGGTCGGCCAGTTGCTGGCGCTCGCCGCCATCCTCGTGGTGATGCGCTACTGGCGCGCGACGCCTGCCTTCGCGCGGCAGGCCTATGCCGTGAACGTTCTGATGATGACCGCCGGTTTCGCCCTGATGGGCTTTCAGATCACCGGCTATTTCGTGGCCGCGTGAGCGGCGGGAGACCTGACATGACCAACCACCCTTATGACAATGCGGGCGCTCAGCACCTGCATGCTGACCCGCGCTATGCCGCCGACCCCCAGTACCATCAATACGATCATCGACATGCCGGGCCGCCGGAGGCCGGCCATATCCGCGGCGTCAATGCCACGTCGGGCGGTCTCCTGCGGGCAACGCTCGGGTCCCTTGCGGCGGCGCTCGTCATCCTGATCGTGTTCTGGCTGCCGGCCGAATACGGCTTCGACCCGACCGGCATGGGCCGCATCATGGGGCTGACCCAGATGGGCGAGATCAAGCAGCAGCTCTATGCGGAGGCCGCCGACGAGGACGCCATGCTGGCCGCCCAGGCTGCGGCCGAGCGGGTCTCCGCCGATCCGGCCCTGATCGCCCGGCTCGATGCATTGGAGACCCAGATGGCCACCATCGCGGCCGCTCTTGGCGTCGCCTCGCCGCAAACCGGGCAGCCCGACACGGCTGTGGCGCAAGCGCCGGCACCCGTTGTCGAGGCGCCCGAGCCGGCACTGCCGGACTGGCGCGACGAGGTCAGCTACACGCTCGCGCCGACGCAAGGGGTGGAGGTCAAGCTCGTGATGGCCGAGGGTGCTCGCGCCGAATTCGAATGGACGGCCAATGGATCGGTGCTGAACTACGACACCCATGGCGACGGCGGCGGGCGCAAGGTCACCTACGAACAGGGGAGGGGCGAGCCCGGCCAGGCCGGCACGCTTGTCGCGGATTTCGACGGCAATCACGGCTGGTTCTGGCGCAACCGCACGGACGCGCCGGTGACCTTCACCCTGCGCACGCGCGGCGAATACAGCCGCATGATCGCGCCCTGACGCAAACCGCCGCGCCGGCCGGGTCCGGTCGGCGCGGCATCTGATTGTCATCGCTGCCTTGACAGGCAAGCCGTTCCGATAAAACTTAACTCACCAGTTAAGGTATTGGAGCGCCAGATGCTGCAGGAGCGGATTGAGGGCAAGTGGCTCGACTGCTTTCGCCGGGTCTTCCGGTTGAACGGGATCGGCCAGCGGACCACGGTCGCGCTCGTCTACGAGACGCAGTCGCGGCCGGTGCTGGCGCATCTGAGCGAGCTGGCGCTTTATGATCTCGGCGCCGATTTCTGCATGATCAAGATGCCGACGCCGCCGCAGACAGCGCCGGTGCCGGTCAAGGGCACCGGCACGTCGCTTGCCATTCAGCACAATCGCGCCGCGATCGAGGCGATGAAGGCATGCGAGGTCATCGTCGACTGCACGGTCGAGGGCATGATCCATTCGCCCGAATGGCCGGAAATCGAGGCGGCGGGAGCGCGCATTCTCGTCGTCACCAACGAGCATCCGGAAATCTTGGAGCGCACCGAACCCTTTGCCGAACTCGGGCCGAAGGTCGATCTGGGCATAGAAATGCTGCGGGCGGCGTCTGAAATGCGGGTGACGTCGCAGGCCGGCACCGATCTTATCATCGATCTCAGCGACGCGCCCTGCGGCGGGACGGCGGGCTTCGGCACGGCGCCGGGCCATGTCGCCCACTGGCCGGGCGGGCTGTGCCTTGCCTTTCCCGGGCCCGGCACCGTCAACGGCCGCATCGTCATGGATGTCGGCGACATGAACCTGACCTTCAAGACCTATCTGACCGGCCGGATCGATATCACGGTCAAGGATGATTTCGTCACCGACATCAGGGGCGACGGCCTCGATGCGATCCAGTTCTGCGACTACATGGCCGCCTGGGACGACCCTCAGGCCTACGGCCTGTCGCATGTCGGCTGGGGCATGAACCCGCGGGCGCGCTGGGTCTCAGGCGCGCTTTACGACAAGCGCGACATGCAGGCCGTCGAGTTCCGCGCCTTCGCCGGCAATTTCCTGTGGTCGACCGGCGCGAACCAGTATGCCGGGCGCTTCACCGAAGGCCATTTCGATCTGCCGATGCGCAACTGCACGATCACCCTCGACAACACCGCGGTGGTGAAGGAGGGCGTCCTGCAGGGCGACCTCGCGCTTTAAGCCGACACCTTAAGACAGATACCGACAGTCCCTGGAGGCCGCCATGAGCACGATTGCCGACTACTATGACCTGAGCCGGATCCGGCCCGAGGTGATCGCGGTGCTTGACCGCATCAACGAGATGGGCCCGCGTTTTGCCGAGCGCGCCTTCGGCATCGATATCGACGCGACGTTTCCGGTCGACAACTACCGCGATCTGGCCGCCGAGGGCTTCATGACGCTGACCGTGCCGGAAGAGTTCGGCGGACGGGGCTTTTCGCTCGGCGAATACGCCATGGTCGGCGCCGAGATTGGAAAATATTGCGGCGCGACGGCGTTGACCTTCAACATGCACAATTCCTCGATGATGTGGTCGCGGTTCATGTATGAGCTGCCCAACCTGACCGACGCCGACCGGGCCGCCTTCGCACCCTTGCGCGAACGCCAGTTCCGCCGCGCGGTCAAGGAACAGGGCATCTATTCGCAACCGATCTCCGAGGCCGGGCAGAACTGGACCTCGAAGCCCGCCCAGACCCAGTGCCGCAAGGTGGAAGGCGGCTGGAAGATCAGCGGCTTCAAGAAATTCGCCTCGCTGGCGGGCTATTGCGACTACTACTCGATCGTCTGCACCGAGGTGTTCGAAGGCCAGGAGCCACGCCACGAGGACACGATGATCTTCGTCGTCCACAAGGACAGTCCGGGCCTTGAGGTGAAGGGCGACTGGGATCCGCTCGGCATGCGCGGTACGGCAAGCCGCGACCTGGTGCTGAAGGATGTCTTCGTCACCGAGGACGACCTGATGATGCCGCGCGGCATCTTCATCAAGACGCTGCCGAACTTCCCGCATGTGATGGCGACGCTGTCGCCGACCTATATGGGGCTTGCCCAGGGCGCCTATGACTTCACCGTCGCGTATCTGCGCGGCGAGGTGCCCGGCCAGCCGCCGGCCGACCGGCGCATGTTCTCAACCAAGCGGATGGCGGTCGCCAAGATGTATGCCAGGCTCGCGCCCGTCCGGGCGTTGTGGTGGCAGGTCTTCATGGAGGCCGACGGCTTTCCCACCAAGGCGCAAGTGCTGCGGCTCTACGCGGCTCAGTACAACGTGATGGAGGCGGTCCAGGAGATCGCCGCACTGGCAATCCGCACCTGCGGCGGCCAGTCGATGCTGAAGACGTTGCCGCTCGAACGGTTCTATCGCGACAGCCGCTGCGGGGCGCTGATGCTGCCCTATACCTCGGAGATCATGGAGGACTACATGTCGGTCCTGTCGCTCTACGACCTCAACGAACTGGACGACGCACCGGGCGATGAGTTCGGCGCGCGCACCTCGCTATGGCGGGGCGAGCAGGCCGCGCTGCTGGCGGCCGAATAGGGTGCGGCCGTGCCGCTGAAGACCGTCAGCAGCGCTGCGACGAGCTCGCGTGAGCCGGATGTGATCTGGGCGCTGGTGCGCGACTTCTGCGCGCCATGGCATCCCGCCGTCGAGGCGATGCGGCGCGAAATCGATGCTAACGGCGGACTGGTGCGGGCGTTCACGGTTGTGGGCGAGGACACCGTCTATCGCGAGCGGCTGACCTGGTTCAGCGACAGTCTCCGGACTATGGCCTATACCCATGTCGAGGGCATTGCCGGGGTCGAGGCCTATGACGGGCAACTGCGCGTTAGCGGGACGGATGACGGCGGCAGCGTGATCGAAATGACCGGCCGCGTGCGGGCGCCGTCGCCGCGGGCCGACGAGATCGCACGCGGCACCGGAGCGATCTTCGATTCAGGACTTGCCGAAATCGTATCGCTTGCCGGCCGCGCTGAGGCTCCGCTTGCGGAGACGGCCCCGCCGCATGCGAGCATGGGGGTCGAGACGGTAATCCTTCCCGGTCCTCCGCGCCTTGCCGTTTCGGTAACGCCGAAACGGTCCGGATTGCCGGCAGGGGAGGACACGCTCTGCGTGTTTCTGCACGGGATCGGCGGCAATCGCGGCAACTGGCAGCGTCAGCTTGCGGTGGTTGGCCCTATCTGTCGGGCGGCGGCGCTTGATCTTCGCGGCTATGGCGACAGCGCGCTCGGGCCGGCGCAGTCAACGGTCGACGATTACTGCGACGACATCCTGCGCGTCCGCGCGGCGCTGGGCGCGCGCAAGCTGATCCTGTGTGGGCTTTCCTACGGCGCCTGGATCGCGACCTCCTTCGCCATGCGCCATCCCGACGTGCTTGGGGGCCTCATCCTGTCAGGCGGCTGCACCGGCATGTCGGAGGCGGGCGCGGAGGAACGCGAGGCGTTTCGGTCCAGCCGCGAGCAGCCGCTGGACAAGGGGTTGGCGCCAAAGGACTTCGCGCCCGGTGTCGTCGATGTGATCGCCGGTCCGCAGGCCGGCACCGAAGTGCGAGAGGATTTGCTGGCCTCGATGGGACGGATCAGCGTCGATACCTATCGCGACGCCTTAAGGTGCTTCACCAATCCATTAGAAAAATTCGATTTTTCAAAGATAGGGATTCCAACATTGTTGGTCACCGGGGAATTCGATCGGCTTGCTCCACCAACCGAAATTCGGTCGGTTGCCGCGCGGATCCGGGAGGCTTCGCCGCGTCCGGATGTCCGGTTCGAAGTCATTGCCGGGGCCGGGCATGTCTGCAATCTGGAGGCCTCCGGCCGCTACAACCGCCTCCTTCTTGACGTCATCGGCCGCTTCGCCGCGCCCGCCTGATGTCCCGGCGCGCGCAGAACAGGCAGGACAAGGAGCGCCGCATCCTGGACGCGGCGCTGCGGGTCTTTGCCGATCACGGCTATCGGGCCGCCACGATGGATTTGATCGCCGAGGCCGCCGGCCTGACCAAGCCGACGCTCTATCAGTATTTTCCAGGCAAAGACGCGCTGTTCACGGCGATGCTCAACGTGCCGCGCGAACGGATGCTCAGTGCGGTCGAAGGCGACATAGCACGGCCGCTCGCCGACCAGCTCCATGATTTCGCCTGGACCTATGCCGATACGGTGATGCGGCCCGATTTCCTGTCGCTTGCGCGGCTGATCATCGGCGAGGCGCAGCGCTTTCCGGAGATCGGCACGGCCTATCAGGCCTCGGGGCCGGATAGGCTTCTCGACGGTCTGATCGCTTTCATGGAAGCGCAACGCGGGGCAGGGCGGCTGCGCTTCGACGATCCGGAACTGGCGGCCCAGGACTTCTGGGGGCTCATCCTGTCGGCGCCGCGCAACAAGGCACTCTACGAACCGAACGCCGTTCCGGACCGAGCGGCGGTCGCCCGCTACGTCCACAACGGCATTGCCGTCTTCCTGCGGGCCTATGCCACGGACCCGGAGCGCGACATTGCGCGCCTGACCGCTCTCATAAAACAGCACAATGCCAGCGGGGCAGCCTCGGCTGATCCCAACCCGATCGCGTAAAAACTGATCCATCCCGGCCGGGGTGCCGTAGGCCAAGTCGGGAGGTGCCTTTCATGAAGCGCATCGTTATCGCGTGTCTTGTCGGCCTCGTTTCATCACCTGCCGCCTTTGCATCGTCTCCGCTCAGCGGCGAGGCGATCAAGGACCGGGTGGCGGGCAAGCGCGTCTATCTGAAGATCCCGCTCGGCGGCGAGTTTCCGCTCTATTACCAGACCAATGGCGTGGTCAACGGCTCGGGCGAGGCGGTCGGTCTGGGACGGTTCATGCGGCCAAAGGATTCCGGCAAATGGTGGGTCGACGGCAACCGGCTCTGCCAGCAGTGGCAGACCTGGTATGACGGCAAGCCGTTCTGTTTCACGATCACCGACAACGGTCCCCAGAAGATCAAATGGAAACGCGATGACGGGCTCGCGGGAACCGCGCGGATCGGAAATTAGATCTGGCCGCGCCGGGCCGGGATCATCGTCCGAGGCTGGTCCTGCCGTAATTACGACACATTTACCCCACAGCACGGAGGGTAGTGCCGGGATCGAAACCCGGCCTTAACCATTTGTTCGGGAAGGGCTTCGCGGTTAACCGCCGTGAAAGGCACCGGGCGCGAGAGTTGCCGTGACAGGGCAGTGCGCCGACCTTGAGATCCGGTAACAGATCGGGCAGAAGCCCGGCGGGATCGGTCGGCCAGGCATGGCAACGGACGGGGTTGTGAAGAGTGATTGAGCGGGGTCACGGCACGGGCAATCCGTGCAAGGTCGAAGACCGGAGACGTCCGGCGCGCCTGCGCGCGGTTTCGGTCTCCTTCGTCGCACTCGCCGCGGGCGCCGTGCTGACTGGCTGCAACACCTCATCGGAATCGAACAAATACGGCGTGACCGCCAGCCCGCGCGTCGTCAAGCCGGGCACGCCGGTGCCGAGCGGCGGCGGCTACTACAAGGTCGGCCGGCCCTATAAGATCGCCGGACGCTGGTATCACCCGAAGGAAGACCCCGGCTACGACAAGGTTGGACTCGCGTCCTGGTACGGCTCGGCCTTCCATGGCCGCAAGACGGCCAATGGCGAAGTCTTCGACATGACGGCGCTGACGGCGGCCCATCCGACCCTGCCGCTGCCGACCTATGCGCGCGTGACCAATCTGGAGAACGGCAATTCGGTCATCGTGCGCGTCAACGATCGCGGGCCGTTTGCCCATAACCGCCTGATCGACCTGTCTAAACGCACCGCCGACGTGCTCGGGTTCAAGCACCGGGGCACGGCGAAGGTGCGGGTCCAGTATGTCGGCATGGCGCCGATCGACGGCAATGACGGCCAGTGGCTGACGACCACGGTGCGCACCGATGGTCAACCGGTCGGCCCGGTCATGATGGCCAGCCTGACGCCCCAAATGGGGGCGGCCGGCAATGCGCCCCCGCCCCCGCCGCAGGGAACGCCGGCGCCCAATTCGCAGACGACCTTCGGTTATCAGCCGCTCTCGCAATCGCTGCCAAAGGAAATCGCGCCCGTAGGCCCAGTTCCGAGAGAACCGGTCGGGACCGGCAACGTCACCTATCGCTGGGTCACCGGCTATGCGGAGCTGCAGACGGTCCGACCCGACAATCCGGTGGCGGCGGCGTTCAGCCTGTTCGAGACGGACCAGCCGATCGTGCTGGTCGTCCGGACCGGCGACTTCGGCGCCGACCGACCGTTCGATCGACGGTAGCGATCGCTCCTGTTGGGCTCGGGTTCGGCGATGTCGTGTACGGCGTCGCTTTTCGCGCAAGCTGCGGGTCGCAGGACACCTCATCACTTCAGACGTCGCCGTCCGACCTGATCGGACGTGTCCCACTCCTGTCCGGTTCAGCGGGGACGGGGCTTTTGTTTCCAGCCTGGCCACCCCCTCGGCTGTGATGCCCGGACTTGTTCCGGGCATCCATGAACACCGCCGTTAGAATGGGGGCAAGCGACTGTGTTCATGGATTGCCGGGACAAGCCCGGCAATGACCGCGGAGTGGGATGCGGCGGGACACAATCCTCTCCCGCGCCACCGTAGCCGGCGCAGTTCGGTCGCTTTACCATGTCCGGCCGTCTTGATATCACCAGTGCCAGGGCTGGCAGGTTGGGTCGAATGATGGCGATGACGAGATTGAGGGCAAACCGGTTCCCCTTGGGCAGGGCAATCACCGGATTCGCCACAAGCGGCATAGCTGAATTGCGGCTCGCCTTGGTCGCCGTCTTCGTCGCCGCTTTCGCTTTCCAGTCGGCTCCCGCCATGGCCCAGGTGATCGAGACGGCGGCTGAGAACGCCTTCGTGATCGACGATGCGACCGGGTCGATCATCCTGTCGAAAAACGCCGATCAGCCCGTGATTCCCGCCTCTATGGCGAAGGTCATGACGCTCGAGCTGGTGTTTCAGGCGATTTCCGAAGGGCAACTGTCGCTCGACGACGAATTCCCGATCAGCGAGAACGCTTGGCGCAAGGGCGGGGCGCCGTCGCGCACGGCAACCATGTTCGCCGCCGTCAACTCGACCGTGCGGCTGGAAGACCTGCTGCGCGGGCTGATGATCCATACCGCCAACGACGCCAGTATCGCGATCGCCGAGGGCATGGCCGGCAGCGAGGCAGCCTTTGCCGTGCTGATGAACGAGCGGGCGAAGGAACTGGGGCTTGAAAGCGCCGATTTCATCAACGCCACCGGCCTGCCGGAGAAGGAGGACGGCAGCGCGACGACGATGTCGGTGCGCGATCTGACCGTGCTCGCGCGGCACCTGATTACCACCTACCCGGAGCTCTATCGTTACTTTTCCGAGCCCGAATTCACCTGGAACGGCATCCGCCAGCTCAACAAGAACCCTCTGATCACCAGCTCTATCGGCGTCGACGGCCTGTTCACGGGCTATCAGGAGGGCACCGGCTACGGTATGGTCGCGTCGGCTGAACGGGACGGCCAGCGCATCATCGCGGCGATCCACGGGCTGTCGTCCGGCAACAAGCGCGTCAGCGAGATGCAGAAGCTGCTGGCCTGGGGCTTTCGGTCCTTCGACAAGATCACGCTGTTTCAGGCCGATGAAGCGGTCGGCAGGGTCGGCGTGTTCGGCGGGACGAGCGGGTCGGTGGCGCTCGCCGGCGCGGAGCCGATCCAGATCCTGATCCCCAAAGGCACCAAGTCGAAACTGCGCGCGCGCATCGTCTATGAGGGACCGCTGCGCGCGCCGGTGGAGGAGGGGCAGCGCGTCGGGACGCTACGGATCCTGAACGACGAGGATTTGTTGAGCGCCGTGCCGCTTTATGCCACGCAGTCGGTCGCGGTCGGGCCGATCTACAGCCGCGCGATCGATGCGGCCTACGAACTGATGGTCGGCCTCATTCATTCCGGCGTCGACGCCGCCATCAACAACTAACGGCACGGCGGGACGGCATGGCCCGGGGAAAATTCATTTCCTTCGAAGGCGGCGAGGGGACCGGCAAGTCGACCCAGATCAGGCGGCTCGCCGACCGGCTCGAGGCGGCCGGCATCGCCGTGGTCGAGACGCGTGAACCGGGCGGCACGCCGGGTGCCGAGATCATTCGCCGGACCATCCTGTCGGGACGCACCCGCAATCTCGGCCCATTTGCCGAGGCGCTGATGATGAACGCGGCCCGCGATGATCACCTGAACGAGGTCATCCGCCCGGCGCTGAAGGCCGGGAAATGGGTCCTGTGCGACCGTTTCGCCGATTCAACGCGCGTCTATCAGGGGACGATGGGGGACACGGATTCGGACCTGCTCAAGGCGATGGAACAGGCGGTCGTCGCGAAAGACTGGCCGAACCTGACGATCATTCTCGATCTCGATCCGGAGATCGGCCTTGAACGCGCCCGCGCCGTTACGCGCAAGGCGCTCGGACAGTCCGCGCCCGCCGACCGCTTCGAGGACGAGGCGCTCGACGAGCATCATCGCATGCGGCTTGCCTTCCTCGAGATCGCGCGGGCGGAGCCGGACCGCTGTGCCGTCATCGACGCGGACCAGTCTCCCGATGCCGTCGCCGAGGCGGTCTGGTCGGCCGTGACCACGCGACTGAAGCTGCCGCGCAAGAAAGCAAGGGCCGATACCGCCGATTGATCGCGACGGCTTGGCATCGCCGCCAAGCCTCGCTATTGCCTGTCATACGCCTCAGATGAGGCGCCCCAAACCAGCCAAGACGATCCCGTGGTGTCAGACTTAGCAGACCTTGCCTTCGAGCGTCCCGAAGCCGCGTCCATCCTGATCGGGCATGAGGACGCGGAGCGGGACCTGCTCGACGCCGTCCGCTCCGGCCGGCTCCATCACGGCTGGCTGATCGAGGGACCGGAAGGGATCGGCAAGGCGACGCTGGCCTATCGCTTCGCCGGGTTTTTGCTGACCCATTCCGATCAGACGGCGGCGGAATCGGCGGGGTCGCTTGCCGTCAGCCGGGAACACCCGATCCGCCATCAGATCGAGGCCGGCGCCTGCCCGGATCTCGCCGTGTTGCAACGGGCGCGCGGGGAGGACGGCAAGCCGGCCGCGCAGTTCATCACGGTGGATTCGGTGCGCAAGGTCGCCCGGTTCCTGTCGACCACCTCGGCGACCGGAGGCTGGCGGGTCGTCATCGTCGACAGCGCCGACGACATGAACCGGAACGCCGCCAACGCGCTCCTGAAAATGCTGGAGGAGCCGCCGCAGCGCACGGTCTTCCTGCTGCTTGCCAACGCGCCGGGCCGGTTGTTGCCGACCATCCGGTCGCGCTGCCGGCGGCTCGTGCTTAAGCCCCTGGCCAAGCCGCTTGTCATCGAGGCGCTGGAGACGGCCGGCATCGGCGCCGATGCCAACGCCCGCGACCTTGCCGCCGATCTGGCCGACGGCAGCCTCGGCCGGGCGATCGCGCTTGCCGAGGACCAGTCGATCGAGACGATCCGCTCGGTCCGGGCCGTGCTCGACCAGTTCCCCCGCTACGATCCGGTCAAGGCGCAGACGCTTGCCGACACGCTCGGCCGGCGCGGGGCGGAGGACCGCTACCGGCTGGCAGTGGAACTGATCACCGACTGGATTTCCGCGCGCATGCGCGCGGACGCGCAAGGGCAGGGGGGCTCGCCCCCGCTGGCGGCCGTTCTTGCGCCCTGGGCGGAGGTATGGGAAAAGACCGCGCGCACGTTTCGGGAAACCGAACGACTCAATCTCGACCGTACGCAGACCCTTCTGTCGGTATTCCGCATCCTTTCCGCCGCGACCCGTTGATGACAGATCGCGGCTTCGGGAGCGGTCGCGAATATCGGCGCAGACACGCTGAAGTCGCCAAACAGACGGACGCCGGGGCCATATCCCTGACCGAACGCCAAAAAACAGAACGCAAAGTCATGAAACCGAAATACTACATCACGACAGCGATTTCCTATCCGAACGGAGCGCCTCATATCGGCCACGCCTATGAGGTCATGGCGACGGATGCGCTGGCGCGGTTCATGCGGCTGGACGGCCATGACGTCTATTTCCTGACCGGTGTCGACGAGCACGGTATGAAGATGGCGCAGACGGCGGCAAAGGAGGGGCTGACGGCGCGCCAGCTCGCCGACCGCAACACGCCGCTGTTCGAAAAGATGGTGGCCGCGCTCGATTGCTCGAACGACGATTTCATCCGCACCACGGAGCCGCGCCATCATGACGCCTCGCGGGCGATCTGGGAGCGGATGGTCGAGGCGGGCCATATCTATCTCTCCACCTATTCGGGCTGGTATTCGGTCCGGGACGAGGCCTATTACGCCGAATCCGAGACGACCGTCGGCGAGGACGGCGTCCGCGTCGGGCCGATGGGCACGCCGGTCGACTGGACGGAGGAGAAGAGCTACTTCTTCCGGCTGTCGGCCTTCCAGGACCGGCTGCTGAAGCTCTATGCGGACGACCCGGGCTTCATCCTGCCGCGCGAGCGCTACAACGAGGTGGTCAGCTTCGTCAAAGGCGGTCTGCAGGACCTGTCGATCTCGCGGACGACCTTCGACTGGGGCGTCAAGGTGCCCGGCGACGACGACCACGTCATGTATGTCTGGGTCGATGCGCTGACCAACTACATCACCGGCGTCGGCTATCCCGACACCGAGGGCGAGACGTTCCGCAAGTGGTGGCCGGCCGACCTGCACGTGATCGGCAAGGATATCGTGCGGTTTCACGCCGTCTACTGGCCGGCCTTCCTGATGTCGGCGGGCGTTGAGGTGCCCAAACGGGTCTTCGCGCACGGCTTCCTGTTCAACCGCGGCGAGAAGATGTCGAAATCGGTCGGCAATGTCGTCGATCCGTTCTCGCTGGCCGAGCATTACGGCGTCGACCAGATGCGCTATTTCTTCCTGCGCGAGGTACCCTTCGGCCAGGACGGCAACTACAGCCACGAGGCGATCGTGCAGCGCATCAATGCCGATCTCGCCAACGATCTCGGCAATCTGGCGCAGCGCTCGCTGTCGATGGCGGCGAAGCACTGCGATGCGACGCTGCCGGCGCCGGGTGCCTTCTCGGCCGAGGATCAGGCGCTGCTTGCCGCCTGTGACGGACTGCACGCGACGGCGCGCGAGGCGATCGCGTCCCAGCAGTTGCATATCGTGCTGGCGGAGATCTGGACCGTCGTCGCCGAGGCGAACCGCTATTTCGCGACGCAGGAGCCCTGGGCGCTGCGCAAGAGCGATCCGGAACGGTTCGGCACGGTGCTCTACGTCACCGCCGAAGTGCTGCGCCAGGTCGGTATCCTGTTGCAGGCGTTCATGCCGAAATCGGCGGCCGCGTTGCTTGATCTCGTCGGCGCGCCCGGGGATCGCCGGCAGTTCTCCGACCTCGGCGAAGCCGGCAGGCTTGCGGCCGGCACCGCGTTGCCGAAGCCGACGCCGGTGTTTCCACGCTATGTCGAGGTCGAGGATGGGGCAGGCAAGGCGGGGCAGGGGGCTTAAGGCACGTGCTCGTCGACAGCCATTGCCATCTCGACTTCGCCGTCCTTGCCGACGACATCGATGCGGTCATCGGCCGGGCCCGGGCGGCCGGGGTCGAGCGCATGATCACGATCTCGACCCGGATCCGGCAATTCGACCGGATCCGGGCGATCGCCGAGCGGTTCGACGACGTTTACTGTTCGGCCGGCACCCATCCCCACAACGCCGCAGACGAAGCGGATGCGGTACTGGAGGACTATCTTCAGGCCGCCGAGTTCGACAAGGCGGTGGCGATCGGCGAGGCGGGACTCGACTTCTTCTACGATAATGCTCCACGCGAGCAGCAGGCAGCAAGCTTCCGCCTGCAGATCGACGCGGCGCGGCGCACCGGCCTGCCGCTCGTCATTCACAGCCGCGACGCGGAGGCGGCGACGGAAGAAATCCTGCGCGAGGAAATGGCGAAGGGTGAATTCGCCGCGATCCTGCATTGCTTCAGCTCCGGACCGGAGCTTGCACGGGCGGGCATCGAACTGGGCCTCTACGTGTCCTTTTCCGGCATCCTGACCTTCAAGCGCTCCGAAGAGTTGCGGGCAATCGCCAGGGAGCTACCGGCCGATCGCCTGCTGGTCGAGACCGATGCGCCCTATCTGGCGCCGATGCCGTTTCGCGGCAAGACGAATGAACCGTCCTATGTGGTTCATACCGCACGGGTTCTCGCCGAGACGCGCGGCGTCGATGAACAGGAGATCGCCGCGCAGACGACGGAGAACGTCTTTCGGCTGTTCAGGCGCATGCCGGCGCCGGCCGACTTGCCGCAAGCGCGGGCCACGCAATCGGCATGACGCTGACGGCTACGATTCTCGGCTGCGGCTCGTCCGGCGGCGTGCCGCGCGTTGCCGGCGGCTGGGGCGCCTGTGATCCGCAGCACCCGAAGAACCGCCGGCGGCGCTGTTCGCTGCTGGTCGAACGGACCGGTCCGGAGGGGACGACCCGGGTGCTGGTCGATGCCGGCCCGGACCTGCGCGACCAGCTCCTTGGCGCCGGTGTCGACTGGCTCGACGGCGTGCTGATTTCCCACGACCATGCCGATCACGTGCACGGGATTGACGACCTGCGCCCGATCGTCATCCATAATCGCCGCCGCGTTTCAGTTCACATGGAGCCGGAGACCGGCGAGCGGTTGACGGACCGGTTTTCCTATTGCTTCTCGGCGCCCGAGGGCAGCCCGTATCCGCCGATCCTCGACGCGCACGAGATGCTGCCGCTGACGCCGGTGGTGATCGACGGGCAGGGCGGTCCGGTGATCGCCGAGCCCTTCCCGGTCATCCACGGGCCGACCATGGCGCTCGGCTTCCGCTTCGGCGCGCTGGCCTATTCACCCGATGTCAGCGACATCCCCGAAGAGAGCGTTTCGCTTCTGAACGATCTCGACATGTGGATCGTCGATTCACTCCGGGACATGCCGCATATCAGCCATTTCACCGTCGACGAGGCGCTCGACTGGATTAAGCGGATCGGGCCGCGGCGGGCGGTCCTGACCAATCTTCACGTCGATCTCGACTACGAGGCCCTGAAGGCACGGCTTCCCGAAACGGTCGAACCGGCCTTCGACGGGATGCGGATCGACGTCCGGCAGACCTGAAAGGGCCGCTACGCGGCTTCCAGTAGCGCCACCTCGCCATTTTCGGTGGCAAACAGCGCATAGCGGTTCCGGCCGGTCTTTTTCGCCCTGTAGAGCGCGGCGTCGGCGCGGCTGATGACCTCGTCGGGCCGGTCGCCATCCTGCGGCCAGAAGGCGATGCCAATACAGCCGCCGATGCGGACCTCGGCGCCGGTCTCCAGGTCGATCGGCTCGTTGATGCGCTCGAACAGCTGTCTGGAGGCCGCGATTGCCTGTTCGTCGGCCCGATCCTCGGCCCGGCGGGTCGGCACGACGGCGAGGAACTCGTCGCCGCCGGTTCTGGCGATAACCGTCCCGTCGCGGGCGAGCTCGCGCAGGCGCTGGCCGATCGTTCTGAGCACCGCATCGCCGACGACATGGCCGTGGGTGTCGTTGACCGGCTTGAAGCCGTCGAGATCGATGGCGAGGACGGCGAAAGGCTGGTCGTCACCGACCAGCGCCTCGAGCCGCTGAACCAGCAGTCGGCGATTTTCCAGGCCGGTCAGTTGATCATGCAGCGCCTGATATTGCAGCTTGTCCGTCATGTCGTTGAACGCGGCGGCCAGTTCGCGCAGTTCGATCGGTCCCTCGGTCACCTCGACCCGGCGGTCGAGCGCGCCGTTTGCGGTGGCGACCGCCGCATCGCGCAGCTTGCGCACCGACCGCAGCATCATGCGCTCGATCGCCAGCCAGGCGATCAGGCCCGATAGCGAGACGATCGCCGCGATCAAAGCCAGGCTCGTCAGCAGTTCCTGGCGCGCGGTATCGACCACGGCGTCCCGGTCGACGCCGACCATCACCACCATGTCCGAGGCCGGCAGCGGCGCCGCGCTGGCGATCCGGTCGGTGTCGCCGAACCGTATCGTGCGGAAATCCGCCAGGCCGGCGCCGGCGGCATCGGTTCGCGTCGATGCGGGAACGAGCAGGGGGTGGTTGTCCGGGGCGACATCGTGGACCTGTGCGAAGGCGCCTACATCGTGGTGGCGATAAGCCCCGCCTTCCGGCGTGAACATCACGACGACCGGATTTGCCGGTGAAACGAGTTCCTCATCGAAGGTGGGTGCCCAATCGACATCGATGGACTTGACCAGATGCCACCTGGAGCCGTCCGGCAATTCGCGATGTGTCACCGCGAACAGCCGCAAGTGGCCGTCCTGCATGGCCAGAGGTCCGATTACGGAACTGCCCAGCGGCGTGCTCTTTGTCAGCACCTCGTCGATGGCGGCTTGCGGGAACGGGACGGTCTGGTCGGGCGCGCAGGTGTAGCCACCGAAATCGCCGACGAGCCAGACATTCTGCCGCGTGTCCGTCCTTATCACACAGGCGTCGGCGACCGGAGCGGTCTGAGTCGCCGATGCCGCGAGCTGCATATGAGCCTTGGCGAGTATGTCGCCATAGTGCCCGGCGGCTGCATGCGCTGCCTCGCTCGCCCAGTCATGCGCATCGTCGATCGCTTCGTTCTGCTCGGTGCGAATAAACTCCACGGCCAGCAGCGCGGTGGGCACCGCGGCAAGCGCGATCACGACCGCGACGTGGGCGCCGAGCCCCAGTCTTCGAATGATCGGATACGACCAGGCCATCGAATCGGTGTTTCTTCCTCGCTGCTTCCTATGGGCAAATCCTAGCACGCCACTTTGGACGGCGGTGAGATAGTTCCACAAATCGGTTACCGTGCGGTGTTTCCGCGAGCGGACGTTTTGACCGCGCATCCGCGATGGCGGAGACGGCAGACGCTTGATGTGAACCGTCAGGGGCCTGGAATAGCAAAAGCGTCGAACCCGCTGCTGCGCTTGCGGTTTCCGGACTTGGCGACCAAGACTTGACCGGAGGGAGGGATCGACGGATCGGATCAAATCAAAATAGTTCCATAATATATCTTACGCGACAATTATATGTCTGTATTCCCGCGCCCTATCTGTAAGCCCCTGCCTGCAAAGCCGCGCCCGGTCTCTTCAAGGCAGATGTCGCCGGCGGTCCGGATATGCCGGACGCGTCCGTCTTCGAGAGAAAGGCTGTAAGCAAGGCCCTGGGTTTTCTTTCGGGCGGACGCCGCTACCCTGGCTGGTCAGGAATATGTGCTCCAGGGAGATCGAAACGGTGGCTGGCAGCGATAAAGGGCCGATTACCGGCAGGTGCTACTGTGGCAGGACGACATTGCGGGCCGAGCATCCGCCGCGGACCGTCGCCTATTGCCATTGCGAGGATTGCCGCCGCGTTACGGGGGCTCCGGTTGCGGCATTCGCGGCTTTTGATGAGGATACCGTGACATGGGCGCCGGACGAAGGCCGGCGGGTGACGGTCAATCCCGGGGTGACGCGCACGTTCTGTGAGCGTTGCGGGTCACCGCTCACCGGCCGGTATGCGTATCTGCCTGACACCGTGTTTATCGCTTTGGGGATCCTCGACCAGGCCAACGATCTTGCGCCCAGCATTCACGCCCATGCGGCCAGTTGCCTGGACTGGCTGCGCATCGACGACGATCTGGACCGCATCACGGCATCGGCACGAGACGAGCTCAACGACACGGGTGCGGAATAAGCTACTCGAAGACGATGACGCTGCCTTCCGCCGCGCTCGCGGGAACGGCAAGGCCGGCCTTGCAGTCGACGAGCGGGACGCCGGCGGCATCCAGACAAGCTCGGGTCGCGTCGCGGTCGGCGACCGCGTAGTGCAGCGCCACGGGAAAGCCGCCGAGACGGCCGGTATCGAGATCCGCCAGGGCGCCGTCGAACCGGTCCATTATGCCGTCCCGGTCGAGCACCGCCATGCGATCCCCTCGCCCGCCGCGCATCACGAAACCGTGGTCGAGCGGCTCGGCGGCGTGGCCGTAGGATGTCTCGTAATAGGCCAGATCGCGGGGCGGGTCGTCCGACAGGCAGGTGATGCCGGCAAGCTTCGTCACGCCGTTGGGGTGCGTTGAATGGCCCTTGATGAAGATCGCATCGGGCTTGCGGTGTTCGGAAAAGAACAGCGACAGAAAGCGATGCGGCGTCTTCCAGTTATAGAGAAAGGACGAATCCGTCTCGTCCTGCGATCCGTCCGGCAGGACGACCTTCCTGCGGGCATTGCCCTCAGGCCCCGGCGTGTAGCCCAGCGCCTCCAGCCGCAGTCGTTCCTCGGCAAGGCCGTCGGAGGTCAGGCTGACATGGGCAAGGCCCGGACCGCAGTCGAAGCGATCGATATACTGGTCGCGCAGCAGCGGAATGGCATCGGCCACGTCGATCAGTTCCAGATAGGTATCGGGCAGGATCACCACGGCGTTCGACGAGCCGAATTCGATGTGGCGCGCCGCCGGCCGGACATTGAAACCGAGCTTCTGATAGGCCTGCCGGGCCTGTTCCAGATCGTGCACCATCAGCACGTAGTGATCGATGGACTTCATGGCAAAGCCTCCTCTTTTCAGCCTCAAAGCGCCATCAGCGCCGGCAGCCAGGTGGCCAGCCCCGGAAAGGCGAAGACGAGCAGCAGCGTGATCAGTTGCGCGGCGATGAACGGCACCACGCCCAGATACATCGCCCGGTAGCTGATTTCAGGCGGCGCGATCGATCTGAGATAGAAGATCGACGGCGCCATCGGCGGGGTCAGATAGGAGGTCTGGATGACGATGATCATCAGGACCGCGAACCACAGCGGCTCGACGTCGAAGGCGCCGAAGACGGGAATGAAGATCGGCAGGCAGATCAGGATCACCGAGACCCAGTCGAGGATGAAACCGGCCAGGAAGACGACCGCCAGCATCATCAGGATGACGCCGGTCTCGCCGAAGCCGGTGGCGGTGAACAGTTCCCGAACGAGTTCGTTGCCGCCATGGATGCGGAAGGTGCTGGAAAAGATGGTGCCGCCGACAACGATCAGCAGGATCATCGAGTTGACCAGCAGCGTCTGGCGCAGGGCATCGAAAAAGGTTGCCCAGCGGAACCGGCCATAGGCGATCGTAAGCAGGATCGTGCCGAGCGCCCCGACCGCTGCGGCCTCCGTCGGCGATGCAACGCCGAAGGAGATCGATCCGAGCACGGCGACGATCAGCGCGACAACCGGCACGAGCGCAACCAGCGTCGTTCGAATGCGGATCCCGAGCGGAATATCGGAGACCTCGGCACTGCGCGGCGCGAGCTCCGGCTTGAGGATCGCGGCAATCAGCACATAGCCGATGAAGGCGGTGACCATGATGCCGGCCGGCAGCATGACCGCCAGAAACATCTGGCCGACCGATTGTTGCGCGACGGTCGCGTAGATCACCACGACGATCGATGGCGGGATCATCGTGCCGAGCGAGCCGCCCGCGCAGATCACGCCGGAAATCAGCGACTTGTCGTAGTTGCGCGCCATCATCGCCGGGATCGCCATCACCCCGATCAGCACCTCGACGGCGCCGACGATGCCCGTCGAGGCGGCGAGAATGCCGGCCATGCCCATCGTCGCCAGCGCCAGGCCGCCGGGCAGGCGACCGAGCCAGAGCTGCAGCGCGTCGAACAGCCGCTCGGCGACGCCGGAACGCTCGAGCATGAAGCCCATGAAGATGAAGGGCGGCACGGCCGACAAGACGAAGCTGGTCGCCGTCTGGGTGATGCCGGCATAGAGCTGGTTGGAGACCGCGTCGCCGAACAGCGGCCAGGCGAAGATCGCCGCCGTCACCAGCAGCGAGAACGAGATCGGGATGCCCAGCAGCACGAAGGCGAACAGGCACGGAAACATCAGCGCAGCGAGCAGTTCTCCGGACATGCCCTGCCCTAACCCGTGGATCTGTCAGGTTGTACTTGGCCCGGTGGCGCGACGGCGGCCGGGTCGGCGATGCCGATCAGATGGCGGACGCATTGCAGGACAATCTGCAGCGTCAGGCCGGCAATGCCGATCGCAATCCCGGTCAGGAACGGCCAGATCAGCGGCTGCCAGGTGCTCATGTTCTCGATTGTGCCGCGATCGAAGGCGCGCCAGGCCTTCTCGATGCTGTTTTCGCTGGTCAGCAACAGCAGCGGCAGCAGCAGCAGTGCGTAGAAGGCCGCGTTGATGAGATGCTGAAGCCTGAGCGGCAGCCGCGACGACAGGAAGTCGATGCGCACGTGGCGCTCGTGCAAAAGCGTGTAGCCGGCCGCCATCAGGAACAGGGTACCGTTGACCATGTAGACGATGTCGACGGACCAGATCGTCGGGGCGTTGAAGATACGGCGGGCGGCGACCTCGTAGAGCATGGTGCCGATCAGCACGACGATCATCACCTGCGCCACGACGGCCAGCGCCGCGCTGACGCGGTCAAGCCGCGGCAACAGCGTATCGACGAGCCACGTCTTCATCCTGCCCCCTACTCGTCGGACCCCTACCCGTCGGGCCCGCTAACCGTCAAGCCGGCCGGTCCCTTGGAGGGCATACCCTCTCGGAGACCGGCCGTGCCGGTGATCAGTTGTGGTCGGTGACCATATAGTAGGATGCCCCCTGCCAGCGATCCTGGAAATCGGTAATCGAGTTCAGGACCTTCTCCGGCCAGGGATTGCCGTTTGCCGCGGCATCCGCCGCCGTCTTGGCGCCCCAGGCCCGCGCCGCCTCGCGCGCCTTGACCTGGAATTCGTCGGGCAGTTCGAGCAGCGTGTTCTTGCCCTCGGCGACCCGCGCGTTGACCTTGTCGACGGCCTCAAGGTCGGCGACGATCGTGCGGTACATGCTGTCATAGGTGACGATGCGCGCGGCGATCTCGATCGCCTGCTTGTAGGCGTCCGGAAGCTCGTCCCAGGTGTCGGTCTTCATCATCAGTTCGAAGGTCCAGGCGGGAGCATGGATGCCGGGATAGATGATGTATTCGGCGGTCTCGTGCAGGCCCTGGTTCCAGTTCTCGCCGGGCAGCGAGTATTCGGCCAGATCCAGGCCCTGTTTTTCCAGCATCGAGTAGACTTCGGAGCCCGGAACCGTGGTAGAGGCCGCGCCGAAGGCGTCCTTGGCGATCGCCGCCCAGTTGCCGAGCGTGCGGTATTTCAGGCCATCCAGATCCTCGACCGTCTCGATCGGCACGTGGCTGTGGGCGAACCATTCCGACGGGCCGCTGCCGAGCACGAGCGAAGCCACGTCCATGGTCTCGCGCCGGTGCTCACGCAACAGATCCTGGCCGCCGCCGAAATAGGTCCAGGCAAGGATCGAGTCGACGCCCAGGCCCGTCGGAAAACCGCTGATCATGGCGTTGGTCGGGTCGGCATTGCCCAGGAACACCGCCGGCCAGTTGACCATGTCGACGAGCCCGTCCTCCATCGCCTCATGCAGCTTGAAGATGCTGCCGACGGTGCCGGCCGGCAGCGGCTGGATCTCGACCTCGCCGCCGGTCAGCTCGCTCACCAGTTCGGCAAACGGTACCGCGATGTGGTTGAAATAGTTGCCGGTTTCGACGTCGATGGTCGCCATCCGGAACTTGTATTCCTGCGCCTGCGCCGGGACCGCCATCGCGGCAACCAGTGCGCCGGTCACCACGACCGGTGCGGCATAGGAGCGGAGCCTGTCTCTAAGTGTCATGTCGGTGTTCTCCCTGGTTCATACCTGTTCGGTGATCCATGTGATATTCAGTTAGGGCGTAAGGATCACCTTTCCGAAGGACTGGCGGTTGTCTAGGGCATGCAGCGCATCCTGCGCCGCTTCGAGCGGAAACGTCTGTCCGATGACCGGCGTCAGCCGGCCGTCGCCGACCAGGTCCAGGAGGTCGATCACGTCCTGCCGGTCCCAGCCGTTCGAACCGACGATGGTCTGTTCGAACGTCCAGATGAAGCGGATATCGGTCTTCGGGTCGTAGCCGGCGGTCGCGCCGCAGGTCAGCATGCGCCCGTGTCGCGACAGGCAGCGCAGCGCCGGCACCCAGGTATCGCCGCCGGTGAAGTTGACGACCACATCGACGCCGCCGCCACCCCAGACGCGGGGCTTGCCGCGCAGTTCGTGGATCTGGTCCTTGAAGTCGCGCTCGGTGTAATTGATTGCCTCGTCGGCGCCGAGATCCTTGAGGCGGGCCATCTTTTCCGGGCTGGAAGCGGCCGCGATCACATGCGCGCCGGCCATCTTGGCCAGTTGCACGCAGCAGGTGCCGACCCCGCCCGAGGCGCCGAGAATGAGCACGCTTTCGCCTTCGCGGACTTTTCCGCGCGTCATCATCATCCGGTAGGCGGTTCCGTAGGCGCAGGGCAGCGCGGCGGCGTCGGCGAAATCGATCCCGTCGGGCAGGCGGATGAGTTGCGGCGCCTTGACGACGGCCAGTTCGGCCAGGCCGCCATCGACCATCTCGCCGAACAGCTTGCCCTTCTCCCGGTCGATCGGGTCAATCAGCACCCGGTCGCCCGGCTGCCAGTCGGTGACCCCCTCCCCGACCTCGGTGACGATACCGGCGGCATCGATGCCCATGATGATCGGCATCGGCACCTTGATGCCGGGCATGCCGCGTAGTGTGAACAGGTCGTGGTAGTTCAGCGCACAGGCCTTGACGGCGAACTGAACCTCGCCGGCCTGCGGCTTCGGGTCGGGCCAGTCGGCATGGTACGTGACGTCGCCGATCTCGCCATGAGCGTGCAGCACCTGCGCTTTCATCCAGCCTGTTCCATGTCTTTTGCCTCGATATCGCGCGAGAAGGCCTTGGCCCGTTCCTTCAGAACCTTGCGATCGACCTTGTTGGTGCCCTGCCAGGGCAGCGCGTCGACGAATTCGACAAAGCGGGGGTGCTGATAGGCCGGGCCGTTCTTCAGCGCGTAGTCCTTGATCGCCGCCACCGTTGGTTCGACGCCCGGGCGCGGAACGATGAAGGCTGCGGGAAGCTGGCCCTTGATCGCGTCCGGCACCGGAACGACGGCGGCCTCGGAGACGTCGGGATGGGTCAGCAGCATCGCCTCGACGTCGCCGGGATGGACGTTCTCGCCGCCGCACACGAACATGTCGTCGGCCCGGTCGACGAAATAATAGAACCCGTCCGCGTCCCTGCGCATGACATCGCCGGTGTCGTACCAGCCGTCGTTAAGGCGCTCGGCGGTCTTTTCGGGCATGTTGAGATAGCCCGGCATCACCACCGGGCTGCGCACCCACAGGGTGCCCTCCTCTTCCGTGCCGCCGACGAGCTTGATCTCCGCCCGGTCGGAAGCGACGCCGAGCGCCGGCCACGGCGTCGGCCGCCCGTCGGGATGGGGGCGGAAGGCCGTCGGGCCGGATTCCGTCGTTCCGTAGCTGATCGCGATATGGGCGTCCGGAAAGACGGCCTGGATTTCCTTCATCAGGTCGACCGTCACCGGCGAGGAGCCGATGGTGATGGAGTCAACGCTGGAAAAATCAAGCCGATCGATCAGGTCTGTCTCGCGCATCGCCAGCGCCATCATCGTCGGAATGGCGGTCAGGTAGGTGCAACGCTCGGCCTCGATCGCTTCCAGATAGCCGCGCGCGCTGAACTTGCGCATCAGCACCTGCTCGATGCCGCCGGCGAGCACCATCTTGCTGAAGAACAGCCCGTTCATGTGATAGAGCGGCGCTGCGACCAGCGCCCGCGCCTGCCACGGCTCCGGGACGGCGGCCAGAATGGCCTTCAGCGAATAGAGATAGCCGCCATGGGTGAGCGGTACGCCCTTGGGCAGGCCGGTCGATCCGGAGGTGTAGAGGATGTTGGCGAAATCCTCCGGCGCGACGTCGGCGATGTCGAGCGGCCCCGGATCCGACAGCGCTTTCCAGTCCGCATCCCGGTCGATGTCGAACCGGGTGTGCCCCTCCGACAGAAGCGCCGCGTGCTCGCCGTCGGTCAGGGTCAGCCGGACGTCGGCGTCGGTCAGGATATGGGCGACGGTGTGCGCCGGCACCTTGAAGTTGATCGGCACGGCGCAGAGCCCTGCCCGCATGATGCCGAAATAGGCGATGAGGAAGCGGGCGCTGTTGCCGGCCAGCAGGCCGACCCGGTCGCCCGGCGCAAGGCCGCGCCCGATGAGGCCTCGACCGATCGCGTTGGCTTCAGAAATCAGATCGCCGAGCGTGTAGCGGATCGCCGTTCCGTCCTCAGCCAGTTCGGTCAGCCAATGGGCCTCAAGGCCGCGGTCGAGCGCGATGATGTCACCGAGATTTGCGATTCCCTCAAGCCTTGGCACCGCGCCTACCCCGTCAGCGTCGTGTAGGTGCCGCGGCCGATCGCGACGAGCCGGCCCTGCGCGTCCGACACGTCGATATCGACGGTCGCCAGACTGCGGCCGATCTTGCGGGCCGTCGCGGTCGCCATCAGATGGGCGCCGCCGGCCGGCCGCAGGTAATCGACGCGGAAATTGACCGTCGGCACGCCGCCGCCGACCGCGACCGCGACGGCGAAATCGCCGACCGTGTCGATGAAGGAGGCAACCGGGCCGCCGTGGAACTGGCCTGTCATCGGACCGCCGCGTTCAAGCTCCGGGCGCATCGGCATGCGCATCGTCACCGTGCCCGCCTCCGGATCGCTCGCCTCGACCGTCAGCCCCAGGAAGGCGATGAACGGCGAGGAGTCGAGCATCCGCTGGACGTCCGAGACGGAAAGCGGCTGCGTCATGGCAGCGCCACCGGCCCGTTCGGCGTCTTGATCCGGGCGAGATAGCCGTGGCGTGGCGCCCGCGAGACCGGGACCTTGATCTGCAACGCCTCATAGACCGCGCGTAGCGCGTCGGGCTCGGGATCGAAGGCTTCAAGGCTCGCAAGCGAACAGCCCTGCGGCGTGCTGTGGGCTGGATGCGGGGTATCCTTCCAGTCGATGAGGAAGGGAAACCGCTCGCCCCAGTCGGGGTGACTGAAGCGCAGGATCGACCAGTACAGCGTAACGCCATCCGGCCGTGTCCGGCTCATGTCGATCGGATCGTGGGCCTCAAGGCCCACGGCCTTGGCACTTGCGATCGCCGCGCCGAGATCGTCGCAGGACAGCGCGAAGGCGAACAGCTTCGGCTCGGCGAGCGCCTCGAACACGCCGCCGAGCGTGCCGTCGCGCGATTGTTCGGGATCGGGTCCGATCACCTCCAGATACTGCGCGCCGAGCGACAGGAGCTGGTTACACGTGCCGAACCCCGGATGGGGACCGCCGACAACGGGCTCGACCCTGGTCGCCGCCGCGATATCGCGCCCGCCGGCCCCGACATCGGTGACACCCCAGAGCAGGTGATCGAGTTCTATCCGCATTTTTTCTTCCCCTGGACCGACGCTCTCGACAGAGCCCTTGCGAGCGATATGTCCCTACCGTGCCAATGCCCCAACCGGCGCCGTATTGTTGAATACTGAGCGCTTGTTAATTAGAGTATGGGCGCCGGTCGCGACAAGTCAACTCCCCCGACGGCAATACGGGACGGTCCACCGAATACGTGCCGGTCGACGATTCCGCCGCAATTGCATTGCCGGATCGGGCTTTGTTAAGGAAACCGGCTTAGCGACCCGGCCTGGAGGAGACAGTCAGTGCCCGTGACCGAGCCCGACGAAGTCGAAACACCCGTCAATGTCGTGACGCCAGGGGGACCTTCGCGCCGGACCCGCCTGGTCTTTGCCCGCGACGACAGGGTGGTCGGCGAGTTTCCGGTGCAGGACCGCCATCGCGACGCCGGTGGCAGCGTCCAGGTGGGGATCCTGTTCGTTTTCGCCGCCGATCTGATCGAGGCGGGCTGCCGGCAAAGAACCGGAGAGGATGGCGTCGGGGGCCGGGTGCTCGACGCCAAGTCGCTCTATCTGATCCCGTCGCGGACCAACCAGCTCACCGGCGAAGCGACACCGGTCGCAACGTCCGGCGGGCTTGTCGTCTGGAAGGCCATGATCCGGGCGGAGGACGGCCAGACGATCGCCGAAATCGTTCAGACGATCGATTGGCCCGAACCCGCCGGGGCCTTGGGACGAACCGCGAGACCGGACCGGCGCTTGGCGGTCGCGCCGGCCGAAGCGGATGCCGAAACGCCTGTCACGACCGTGGCGTCCCGGCGCGAACGGATCCTTGCCGCAGCGACCGAGGTCATCGGGCGCAAGGGCTTTGCCAATGCGACGATCCGCGAAATCGCCGACGAGGCCGGGATGCATGTCCCGACCCTCTATCAATACGTCGTCAGCAAGGACGAGTTGCTCGAACTGGTCTACAAACACGAGCAGGCGAGCCTCAAGCGGGATCTCGATGTCGTCTCGCGCAAGGGCGGCAGCGCGACGGAGAAACTAGCCGAAATGCTCTCCGTCGCCCTGTCGGTCAGCGATCAGCGGCGACGCCAGATCGGCATTCTCAACCGCGAACTGAAGAACCTGAAGCCCGACGCGCGGGCGCGGATGCTGACGGAATACCGATCGCTGGTGCGCCGCTATGAAACCGAGGTCGCGGCGGGGATCCAGTCCGGCGAGTTCCGCCGCATCGATCCGCTGATCGCGGCGAACTTCATCGACATGGCCGCCGACATATGGGCGCTGCGGCAGTTCTTCTTCTCCGACTATGCGCTGGACGACTACCGGCAGGCGGCGATCGCGCTCGTGCTGTCGGGCCTCAAGGCCGGCGACGATGACCCGGCGGAGTGATAGGGTCCCGGTCTCCTACCGACTCTCCGAGGCCCGCACATGCATCCTTCGAAAGACATCCAGACCCTGCTCGACGTGATGGCGGCGCTGCGCACGCCCGGCACGGGCTGTCCGTGGGACCTGGAACAGGATTTCTCGACGATCGCGCCTTACACGATCGAGGAAGCCTACGAGGTCGCCGATGCGATCGGGCGCGACGACATGGATGACCTGTGCGACGAACTCGGCGACCTGCTGCTTCAGGTCGTCTTTCACGCCCGTCTCGCCGAGGAGGCGGACCGCTTCGCCTTTGGCGACGTGGTGCAGGCAATCACCGAAAAGATGATCCGCCGGCATCCGCATGTGTTCGCCGATACCGAAGCGGCGACGCCCGGCGCGGTCAAGCGCAACTGGGAGGACATCAAGGCGGAGGAGCGGCGCGCGGCCGGAAAGGGCGATGCAAACCAGTCGATCCTCGACGATGTCGCCCTGTCCCTGCCGGCGCTGCTGCGTGCGGAAAAACTTCAAAAAAGGGCGGCAAGGGTCGGATTTGACTGGGATAATGCGGATCAGGTGCTGGCCAAGATCCGCGAGGAGCTCGGCGAGGTCGAGGAAGCGCTGGAGGGCGGCGACAGGGCTGCGCAGCAAGCGGAAATCGGCGATCTGCTGTTTGCGGTCGCCAATCTCGCCCGGCATGTCGGCTGTGATCCCGAGACGGCGCTGCGCGAAACCAACGACAAGTTCAGGCGGCGGTTCGGCCATATCGAAACCCGCGCCCGTGAGGCGAGCCGGGCGCTCGCCGAGATGAGCCTCGACGATATGGAGGCGCTGTGGCGGGAAGCCAAGGAAGACGAGCGATCGGGCCGGGCTGCCACACCGAATGCAGCTACTGCGTCCGTGTTGCCCCGGAAAAGCGCCGGTTGAAGTCCTCGAGCCGCTTCAGCGGCACATCGACGGCGAAGACGATCTGTCCGGTATCCGCGTCGTCCTGTCTGCCGACGACGTCGAACCACTCGTAAAGCTGGTTCATGGCGGCGCCGTCAGCGGCATCAATTGCCACCGAGCAATGGGCGATCTCGCCGCGGATGCGGGTCTCGATCGCCGCGACCAGGGTGTCGAGCCCCTCCCCGGTTATCGCGGAGACCGGCATCGGCCGCTTGTCCGCGTCGAGCCGGGATGCGGTGGCCGAAAGCCGATCCCGTTCGGGCACGTCCAGGAGATCGATCTTGTTCCAGACCTCGAGCAGTCGCGACCGGTCGTCCATGTCGATATCGAGCGAGGACAAGACCTGTTCCACGTCGTCGGCCTGGGCGTCGGTGTCGGCATGCGACACGTCGCGGACATGCAGAATCAGATCGGCCTCCGTCACCTCCTCGAGCGTCGCGCGGAAGGCCGCGACGAGGTCGGTCGGGATATCGGAGATGAAGCCGACCGTATCGGACAGGATGACGGTGCCGCCGGCCGGCAGTTTAAGCGCCCGCAGGGTCGGATCGAGGGTTGCGAAGAGCAGGTCCTCGGCAAGCACCCTGGCCTTGGTCAGACGATTGAACAGCGTCGACTTGCCGGCATTGGTGTAGCCGACGATCGCGACCACCGGATAGGGCACGCGCCGGCGCGTGTCGCGATGCAGGGAGCGGGTGCGGCGGACCGATTCGAGCTCCTTCTCGATGCGGCGGATACGGTCCTGGATAACGCGCCGGTCCGCCTCGATCTGGGTTTCGCCCGGGCCGCCGAGAAAGCCGAAGCCGCCGCGCTGGCGCTCCAGATGCGTCCACGAGCGCACCAGGCGGCTCTTCTGCCAGGTCAGGTGAGCCAGCTCGACCTGCAGGCGGCCTTCCTTGGTGCGCGCCCGTTCGCCGAAGATCTCCAGGATGAGCCCCGTGCGGTCCAGCACCTTGACGTGCCAGGCGCGCTCCAGGTTGCGCTGCTGGGCCGGCGTCAGCGCGAAGTCGACGACGACCAGCGCGACCTCCTCGGCCCGCACGATCGCCGCGACCTCCTCGACCTTGCCCTTGCCGATCAGCGTCGAAGGGCGTGGCGAATGGACCCGGACGACCCCCTGGCCGATGACCTCGAGATCGATGGCCGCGGCCAGTCCGACCGCCTCGTCCAATTGGGACTCCGGCAACCGCGCCGTGCCGGGGGACCGGTCGTGCTGGGGCTCGGGCGCCTTGCCGCTGGCTGAGGAAACGGGTCTTTCGAGAATCGGGACCAGCACAAAGGCGCGAACCGGCTCCGCCGCGGTCGAATGCGCCGCGCCTGTGGCCGGTCGATGCGCGTCCTTGTCGGCCGCCTGACCGTGCTTCTTTGGATCGACTGGCTTCAACGGGTCTCCCGACGCAGCCGCTACAGCTTGCTCTACTCGGCGGATGCCGCCGCGCCTTCCTCGGCCGGTTCGAAAAGCTGGATCGGCTGATTCGGCATGACGGTCGATATCGCATGCTTGTAAACGAGCTGCGAATGCCCGTCGCGGCGCAGCAGGACGCAGAAATTATCGAACCAGGTAACGACCCCCTGAAGTTTAACCCCGTTTACGAGGAATATCGTGAGAGGCGTCTTGTTCTTGCGCACGTAGTTCAGGAACGTGTCCTGAAGGTTTTGGTTTCTTTCGGCGGCCATTGCTCTTTTTACCTCTTGCCCCGGCGTTCTCTCCGCCACATGGGGAATCTCGTTTTTCCGGCCTCCTGCCGGACGGGAAAGCGTGAATTCTGCTTCGTCTGCATTAGATGGCAAGAACCGTTGCCGGGGCAAGGCTCGTTTTTGCAGTGCACCCTTGATTTTTTTACGCCAGTTCGGCCTGTCCGTGAAACAGGCTGCGTAAATTGGTCGCAATCGAGCCGGGTTCGCCGTTGCCGATGACCGCATCATCGATCTGCACGACAGGCATTACCGACTTCGTCGCCGAGGTCACGAAGGCCTCGCGCGCCCGATAGGCCTCCTCGACGGTGAAGGAGCGCTCGATCAATTCTATCCCCTCGCGTTCGCACAGGTCGACGACGACGCTGCGGGTGATGCCGCGCAGGATGCCGGCATCCGCAGCCCGCGTGATCAGCCTCCCCTCCTGGTCGACGATCCAGGCATTGGTGGCCGAGCCTTCGGTGACCGTGCCGTCGGTATCGACGAACCAGGCCTCGTTCGCACCCGCATCCTCGGCCTGCTGGCGGGCGAGCACATTGGGCAGGAGCGCGACGGCCTTGATGTCGACCCTTGGCCAGCGGTTCTCGGGAACGGTGATGACCTTGATACCCTTTTCGGCCGAGGCCTCGCCCTTGCGCCGGTCGATCGAACGGGCCGTGACCACCACTGCGGGGGCGACGTGATCGCCCGGGAAGGGATGGTCGCGCCGGGAGACGCCCCGGGTCACCTGGATATAGACGAGGCCGTTGCGCACGCGGTTGCGCCGCACCGTCTCGCGCAGGACGTGGCCGAGCGCCTTCAGCGACATCGGCTCGCGGATGCGGAGTTCACCCAGGGACCGGTTGAGGCGTTTCATGTGCCGCGTCTCGTCGACGAGATGGCCGTCATAGACCTCGCAGACCTCGTAGACGCCGTCGGAGAACTGATAGCCGCGATCCTCGATATGGACGGCGGCGTCGGCGTGGGGCACATACCGCCCGTTCACATAGGCAATGCGCGACATCGTTGCGGTTTCCTTCAAGACAGGTTGGTCGAATTCGGTTCAGACCATGCTGCGCTGCGATGATGAAGGCAAGGCGGAATCGCGGCAATGCACGGCCTTCATCCGCGCCGGATCACATAAACGATCAGGCCGAGCATCGCCGTCATCTGCAAACGGCCGATGATCATGCCGAAGCAGATCGCCAGTTTCACCTGAGGCTCCAGCTCGCCATAGCCCGGCCAGCCGGTGCCGATCGCCCAGTCGCTGGTATAGACCGGGCCGATATTCGAGACCGCCGACAGGGCCGCGAGGACGGCGCCGACATAGGGAATGCCCATTTCCGCGAGCACCAGGGACAAAACGGTCGTCGTGGCGATGAAGGCGAAGGCGCCGGCCCAGATCGCCTTCATGATCTGGATCGAATAGGGCTGCCCGCCGAGCTTCGAGGGGCGGATGCCATGCGGGTAGATCAGCCGGCGCAGCTCCCGATTGGCCTGCATCAGCATCGCGGCGGCGCGAAAATACTTGATGCCGCCGGCTGTGGAAAAGCTGGTGCCGCCGATCAGCACGAGAATGGCGACCACGGTGATCGGAAAGATCTCGAAGCTGGCGTTGCGGATCTCCAAGCCGGTCGTGGTGATCAGCGAGGTCGCGGTGAAAATGCCGTCGCGCAGGGCCGGCGCGACCCCCTGCCCGGCCGCGGCATAGAACGCATAGCCCGCCATCAGGCCGAGGCCGAGGCAGGCGCCGATCACCCACAGGCTCTCGCGATGGGTCACGACGCGGGTGAAACGCATATGCATCAGATCGCGGTGCCACAGCACGTTGGTCGCGCCGTAGAGCATGCCGAGGACGAGGACGAAGATGCCGAAATCCGACACATATTCGGACAGGCTGCCGGAGCGCGGGGTGAAGCCGCTGGTGGAGACCGCCGAAAAGGCCAGGCACAGCGCCTCGAACGCCTTCAGGTCGGTTGCCGCCAGGAGCAGGAAGATGATCGCCGTGGCGCCGATATAGATCGGCAGGACATCCCGAAGCACCAGGCCCAGCCGCCGCCCCTCCGGCATGCCGCCATGCTCGATCATGCGCGAATGGGCCTCCGGCAGGCCGCCGACGCCGGAAGGCGCGAGCGCCAGGATGATCACCAGGATACTGATGCCGCCGCCCAGCCACTGCACCATGGCGAGCCAGACGACGACGCCGCGTGGCAGTTCCTCCGGCGGCGGCAGAACCGAGGAACCCGTCGTCGTCAGGCCTGACACCGCCTCGAAATAGGCATCGATGAAGCTCACCGTCTCGACCGTCATCAAAAGCGGGATGGCCGCGACGACCGGCAGCAGCGTCCAGATCATCAGCGCCAGCAGATAGCGCTGCGCCGGCCGCAGGCGGCGCTCGCGGCCGCGCAGGCTCAGCATGATGGCGCCAGCGACGAACAGCCACAGCGCCGAACTGATCAGGAAATCGAGCCCCACCGCCCCTTCCTGCAGGCCGATGGCGACGACCGCCGGAACGATCTGGATCAGCGCCACGGCGCCGAGGAAGTAGGCGAAGATGTAGACGACGGGGATCATGTCGGGGAATTGCGGGGGGCGAACATGATGCGGCCGATCAGAAGAACTCGAGGCTGACCCGGAACATCTGCTCGACCTTGCGAACCTGGTCGGCCATCGCTGCGATCACCACCCGGTCATGCGGCTGGATGTGGGTGTCGCCGGTCGGCACCACGACCTCGCCGTCGCGATAGATCGCGCCGAGCCGCACGCCGTGGAAGACATCGAGCTCGCGCAACGGCTTGCCGACCAGCGGCGAGGTCTCCAGCGCCTCGGCCTCGATGATCTCGGCAGCGCCGTTCTGGACCGAATGGACGCCGCGGATGCGCCCGCGCCGGACATGCTGCAGCACCTTGGAGACGGTGATCTGGCGCGGATTGACATAAGCCGTGATGCCTAGCGACCGGGTCAGGTCGGGAAATCCGCGATTGTTGATCAGGCAGAGGCTGCGCGCGGCGCCCAGCCGCTGTCCCATCACGCAGGTCAGGATATTGGCTTCGTCGTTGTTGGTGAGCGCGACGATGGTCTCGGCATCGGCGACATCGGCCTCGCGCAGCAGGTCCTCGTCGAGCGCGCTGCCGTGCAGGATCACGGTGCGGCGCAACTCATCGGCAACCGTTATGGCGCGCTCGCGCGAGGCCTCGATCACCTTGACCCGGGCGCTGCGCTGGCGGGCCTCAAGCTCGCGGGCGACATAGAATCCGATATTGCCGCCGCCGACGATGACGACGCGGGTCGCCGCCTCCTCCTCATGGCCGAAAATGCCGAGCGTCCGGCGCACCTGGTCGCGGTCGGCGGCGAAATAGGCAACGTCGCCGACCAGCATGAAATCGGAACTGTCGGGCACGAAGAACTGTTCGCCGCGCTGGATGCCGATGACGACGGCTTTCAGGTCAGGAAACAGTTCGGTGAGCTGCCGGAGCGGGGTATCGACGACCGGGCAGCTTTCCTCACAATAGACGCCGGCGACGACGACCCGGCCGTCGGCGAAGGTCACCGTGTCGGAAGCGCCGGGCAGCGCCAGGCGGCGCAGTACCATCTCGCCGACCTCGACCTCCGGCGAGATCACCACGTCGATGGGCAGGTTGTCGCGCGAGAACAGGCTGCTCCAATGCGGCGCCAGATAGCTCTGGGCGCGGATCCGGGCGATCTTGGTGGGCACGTTGAACAGCGAATGGGAGACCTGGCAGGCGGTCATGTTGACTTCGTCGTGCAGCGTCACTGCGATCAGCATGTCGGCCTGTTCAGCGCCGGCCTGGGCGAGTGTGTCGGGATGGGCGCCATGACCGACGAAACCGCGCACGTCGAGCGATTCCGTGATCGACTGGATCAGTTCCGGCGACCGGTCGATCATGCTGACGTCGTTGCCCTCGCCGGCGAGGCGTTCGGCGATGCCGAATCCCACCTGTCCAGCGCCACAGATCACTACTTTCATGCAGTTCGTCCCCGAACGGCTGTCGCCTGAGGGCGGAGCCGCCGCATTTGGGCCTCCCGAGTCGCGCCAGTCGAGATATGACACGCCTGCGGGCCGCGCTCAACTTCGCCATCTTCATCCCGGCCGGGCGTAAGCGGGAGCCGGGATCGGAGAGCCCCGGTGCCCGCTGGGGTTTTCCACCGATGGATCGGTGGTTCCCCAATCCCGGATCAGCCTCCGGCTGTCCGGGATGACGCGGGAGAGGCAGTGTCCGTTCTCCGCACACTCTGCTGTCATTGCCGGGCTTGTCCCGGCAATCTATGAACACCTTCGCCGGCGACTGTGGCCATGGATTACCGGACAGTCCCCGAAGTCGTCGCAACCCCTACCCGACACCCAGCGTCTTCAGCTTGCGGTGCAGGGCGGACCGCTCCATGCCGACGAATTCGGCGGTGCGGGAGATGTTGCCGCCGAAGCGGTTGATCTGGGCGATCAGATATTCGCGCTCGAAGATCTCGCGCGCCTCGCGCAGCGGCAGGGCGAGCATCTCCTCGGCGCGGGAATTGCCTGGCGCCGGCGGCAGCGAGGCGCCGACCTCGGCCGGCAGCAGGTCCGCCGTGATCACCGCGTCGGCCTCGCCGCCGGCCAGGATCATCAGCCGTTCGACGTTGTTGCGGAGCTGGCGCACGTTGCCCGGCCAGTCATGGGCCTGCAGGACGGCCATCGCGTCGTCGCCGATCTGGCGGACGGGCAGGCCGCTGGAGGCGGAGATCTGCGCCATGAAGTGGTGGATGAGTTCGGGGATGTCGTCGCGCCGGTCGGCGAGCGCGGGAACGCGCACCGGGACCACACTGAGACGATGGAACAGATCCTCGCGGAAGCGGCCCTCTTGGGTCTCGCGTTCCAGGTCGCGGCTCGTCGAGGAGATGATGCGGACATCGACGAAGACGCGGGTCGACCCGCCGACGCGCTGGAAGTTCTGGTCGACCAGCACGCGCAGGATGCGGTTCTGGGTCTCGCGCGGCATGTCGGCGACTTCGTCAATGAACAGCGAGCCGCCATGGGCCTCCTCGAGTGCGCCGATGACCCGACGGCCGTCCTCGGCCTCGGTGCCGAACAGCGCGGTTTCCATGTTTTCCGGCGTGATCGTCGCCGCGTTGATGACGACGAAGGGACCGCCTGACCGGCCCGACAGCCCGTGCAGCGTGCGCGCGGTCAGTTCCTTGCCGGCACCCGGCGCGCCCGAGATCAGCACGCGGCTGTTGGTCGGCGCGATACGCTCGATCGCGTTGCGCAACTGGTTGGCGGCGCTGGAAGAGCCGACCAGCTTGTTCGATTCGCCCGAGCGCTGCTTGAGGTCCCTCACCTCGCGGCGCAGTTGCGAGGTTTCCAGCGCGCGCGCGGCGATCAGCACAAGGCGGTCGGCCTTGAACGGCTTCTCGATATAGTCGTAGGCGCCGCGCTTGATCGCCGAGACGGCGGTCTCGATATTGCCGTGACCGCTGATCATGACGACGGGCAGATCGGGATGATCGGCCTTGATGACGTCGAGCAGTTCCAGCCCGTCGAGCCGGCTGCCCTGCAGCCAGATATCGAGAAAGACCAGCGAGGGCCGGCGCTGCTCGATCTCCGCCAGCGCCTCCTCGCTGTTGCGCGCGGACCGGGCGCTGTAGCCCTCGTCTTCCAGAATGCCGGCGACGAGTTCCCGGATGTCGGTTTCATCGTCGACGATCAATATGTCCTTGGCCATCCAAGCCTACTCCGCTCACCCTGTGTCGTCTTGCCCGGCTCCTGGTCCGGGTTCGTCATTGCCGGTTTCGTTGCTGCCGGTTTCGTTGTTTTCGGCCCCATGGCCGTCGCGCCCGCCGCCGACCGGAAAGGTCAGCCGGATCCAGGCGCCATGCCCGCCCTCGGCGACTGCCGGAGCGTCGGCCAGTTCGACCCGGCCGCCATGCTCCTCCATGATCCGCCCGACGATCGCAAGGCCAAGGCCTGTGCCCTTTTCGCGGGTCGTCATGTAGGGTTCGAGCAGCCGGTGCCGGTTTTCGCTGGGCAGGCCGACGCCGTTGTCGATCACGTCGACATGCGCCCAGCCGTCCGTTTCCGCGACCGAAACCGCGACCCTGCCGGGCTCGGTCCGTGCGGCCGGATCCATTCCGGTGATCGCCTCGATCGCGTTCTTGATGATGTTGGTGACGGCCTGTGAGATCAGCCGCCGGTCGAAGCGCGCGGTGACCGGCTGGTCGGGGATGTCGAGCGAAATCTCGATCTCCGGATTGCCGACCCGCATCAGGAAGGTCGCCTGCTTGACGGTCTCGACGAAATCGGCCGCTTCGATGACCGGCTTCGGCATCCTGGCAAAGGAGGAGAATTCGTCGACCATGCGGCCGATATCGCCGACCTGGCGGACGATCGTATCGGTGCACTGGTCGAACACGTCGCGGTCGGTGGTGATCACCTTGCCGTATTTGCGCTTGAGCCGCTCCGCCGAGAGCTGGATCGGCGTCAGCGGGTTCTTGATCTCGTGGGCGATGCGGCGGGCGACGTCGGCCCAGGCCGAGGTGCGCTGGGCGGTGACGAGTTCGGTGATGTCGTCCAGCGTGACGACATAGCCGTATTGGCCGCCGGCGGTCAGCTCCGTGGCGACGCGGACAGCGATCGTCCGGTCGCGGCCGCCGCGCTTGATCGAGATCTGGTCCTGGATCAGCCGGTTGGGCTGCTGGCGCGCCTGGTCGAGGCAGGGTACCAGTTCGGGCAGGTCGTCGGCGAGATCGCGGCCGGCCAGGCTCTCCTGGCTGGCATCGAGCAGCATGGCGGCGGAGCGGTTGGCAAGCGAGATGTGGCCGTCCTGATCGACACCGATGACGCCGGCGGGCACGCCAGCGAGCACCGTCTCGATGAAACGCCGGCGCTCGTCGAGCTCTTCGTTCGCTTCCAGGAGATCGTCGCGCTGCGAGCGAAGCTGCGTCGTCATCTTGTTGAAGGTGGCGCCGAGGCTGGCGAGATCGCCCTCCTCGCTGCGCACCGGCACCTGGATGTAGAGATTGCCTTGGGCGACCTGATCGGCTGCGCCGATCAGCCGGCGGATCGGCGAGACCAGCCGGTTGGCGAAGCCGATCCCGACCCACACGGCGCAGAGCAGCAGGATGAAGGCGAAGCCGACATACATCAGGCCGAAGGCGACCTGGACGCCGAACTGGCGCCGCTCCAGGCTGGAGAACTCGGCCATGTTGGCCTGGGCCAGGCGTAGATAGTTGATGACCAGCGGATCGACCGAGCGGGCGACATAGAGAAAGGCGCCGTCATAGTTCTCCAGCCGCTTGACGGCGCCGACCTGGTTGGAGATGCCCGGCGCAATCACGATGACCTCGCCGCTCTCGGCCTGCTCCAGCGCATTGGGCGGCGGCATCAGCACTTCCATCTCGGTCGAGTGGTTGGAGCGCATGATGACGTCCATGTCGCCGGTGATCAGGAAGGCGGCGGGAAGCGAGCGGATCGCGGCCTGGGCGTCGAAGAACTTCTCGAAGCGCTCCGGGTCGCCCTGATACATCGTCTCGGCGCGGTCGAGGTCGTTGGCCATGGCCAGGATATCGGCGCGGATGACCTGGCCGTGCTCGCGCAGATAGGCGTCGGCGACCGACAGCGAGGTCTGCATGATCGTGCGGGTGCGCTCGGAAAACCAGGTGTCGAGACCACGGCTGAGCGTGAGCGCCGCGATGATCGCGACAATGACCGCCGGCACAACGGCGATGACGCCGAACAGGCTCAGGATGCGCAGATGCAGGCGGGCGCCCGCCGTGCCACGCTTGCGCGCGACCCACAGGCGGCCGAGCTCGACCGAAACGATTCCGGCAAGCCCCGCGACCAGGATCAGGTTGACGACGAGGGCGGCGGCGACGACGTTCTCGTCCGGCTCGACCGGCGTCAGACCGGTCAGCACCGCGAAGGTGCCGGTTCCCGCCAGAAGCGACAGGACGACCAGCAGCGACCCGACGATCCGCAGCGACCGGCTGCGGCGGGTGGCGAGCATCGGCAGGGCCTGCTGTCGGGGATCCGCGAATGTCACTGTCGAATGTCCACCGAAGCCTTGCTTAAAATCCGGGTCGGCTTAAGCCGGTCCGGTGCTTTCACCGCTGCTCTGACTACAGCCCTGTCGGGCCTGCAGATCCCGAGCGAATGCGTCTGTTACCCAGCGGGCACAAAGCACCGGCCCTGATCCGCATATAGAGCCGGTGACCGATGCAGATCAACCACAAATGTTGCAGAAATGAGACTATAGTGCGGCGACAAACGGGTTCAACGGCCGCCGCGGATCACCTGTATGTCAAGATCTCGGATTTTCTTGCGCAGGGTGTTGCGATTGAGCCCGAGCAGTTCGGCCGCCCTGATCTGGTTGCCGCTGGTGGCGGCGAGCGCGGCGCCGATCAGCGGCTCCTCCACCTCGCGCAGCACCCGGTGATAGAGCCCCGGCGGGGGAAGCGTGTCGCCGAACACCTTGAAATAGTCGGCCATGTGCCGCTCCACCGAATGGCCGAGCGTTTCCTCCTCGCGGTCCGCCTCGGCGCCGGACGGGGTGACCTGGTCGCTGATCTCTGTTTCGATGATCGCCTCGCTGATCGTGTCCTGGGGATAGAGCGCGGCGAGCCGGCGGACGAGGTTTTCAAGCTCGCGGACATTGCCCGGCCAGCGATAGTGGCGCAGCCGGTCAAGCGCGGGCTGTTCTATCTGCTTGCGCGGCAGGCCCTCGCGCTCGGCCTGGGCGAAGAAATGGCGGACGAGGTCGGCGATGTCCTCGGCCCGTTCGCGCAGCGGCGGCAGCCGGATCGGCACGACGTTCAGCCGATAATAGAGGTCTTCTCGGAACAGGCCCTGATTGATCAACTGACGCAGGTCCTTGTTCGTCGCGGCCACGATGCGGACATTCGCCTTGATCGGCATGCGGCCGCCGACGGTGGTGTACTCGCCCTGCTGCAGGACGCGCAGCAGCCGGGTCTGCGCCTCCATCGGCATGTCGCCGATCTCGTCGAGGAAGAGCGTTCCGCCCTCCGCCTGCTCGAAGCGGCCGGTCGAGCGGGTCTGGGCGCCGGTGAAGGCCCCCTTCTCGTGACCGAACAATTCGGCCTCGATCAGATCGCGCGGGATCGCGGCCATGTTGATCGCGACGAACGGGCCGTTGGCCCGCTTGCCGTAGTCGTGCAGTGCCTTGGCGACGAGTTCCTTGCCGGTGCCGGATTCGCCGGCGATCATCACCGTCAGATCGGTCTGCATGAGGCGGGCGAGCAGGCGATAGATATCCTGCATGGCGGGCGAGCGACCGACCAGCGGAATGTTGTCATTGTCGTCGTCGACGGTGTGCGCGCGAGCCTTCTGCTTGGGCTCGGCGAGCGCCCGGCCGACGATCGTAACGAGTTCGTTCAGGTCGAAGGGCTTGGGAAGATATTCATAAGCGCCGCGCTCCGACGCCTTCACGGCGGTCAGGAAGGTGTTCTGCGCGCTCATCACGATGGTCGGCAGGTCCGGGCGGATCTTCTTGATGCGCGGTAGGAGGTCGAAGGCGTTCTCATCGGGCATCACCACGTCGGTGATCACCAGATCGCCGTCGCCCTGCGCCACCCAGCGCCACAGGGTCGCGGCGTTGCCGGTGACACGAACGTCGTAGCCGACCCGCGACAGGGCCTGGTTCAACACGGTCCGGATGGCGGCATCGTCGTCGGCGACCAGTATTTGTCCGCTCGGCATGGAGACGTCTGTCCTTAAGCTTGGGGCTAGTCGGCGGCGCCGGCCCCCTTGTACATTGGCATCAGCACGCGGAACGCGGTGCGCCGCGGCCGCGACTTGCATTCGATGACCCCGCCGTGGTCGCCGACGATCTTGGCGACCAGCGCGAGCCCCAGGCCCGAACCGGAGATCTTGGTCGTGACGAAGGGATCGAACAGGTGCTGGCGGATGTCCTCGGGCACACCCGGTCCGTTGTCGCGCACGGTGAATTCGAGCGGCAGGCTGACCCGTTCGCTGTTGCCGGGAACCGACAGGCGCACGCCGGGCCGGAAGGCCGTGGTCAGTGTGATCTCGCCATCGGGCGTATCCGGGCCGATCGCTTCCGCCGCGTTCTTGACTAGGTTGAGGAAGACCTGGACGAGCAGGTCGTGATTGCCCAGGATCGGCGGCAGCGAGGGATCGTATTCCTCGACGAATCGGATATGGCGGGCAAAGCCGCTTTCGGCGCTCTGCTTCACCCGGTCGAGCACGACATGGATATTGACCGGTTCGCGGTCGACCGGCCGCTGGTCTGCGAACACCTCCATGCGGTCGACCAGCTTGACGATCCGGTCGGTCTCCTCGCGGATCAGCCGGGCGAGCGCCCGGTCGCCCTCCTCCACCGTCGTCTCCAGCAGTTGCGCCGCGCCGCGGATGCCCGACAGCGGGTTCTTGATCTCGTGGGCAAGCATGCTGGCAAGGCCGGTGACGGAGCGAACCGCGGCGCGCGGGGTGAACTGGCGGTCGAACTGCTCGGCGATGGTGCGCTCGTGGATCATCGCCACGAGGCCGCCATCCCCTTCGCTAATGGGGGCGACATAGACGTCGACGAGCCGCTCGCCGCCGGTGCGCGGGGTGCCGATCGCCACCCGGTATTCGCTGACGGAGGCGGCCCGCTCGCGCACCTGCGCGATCAGATCGAGGATCGGGCTGTCCTGCGGGGCGAGATCGGCGACGCTGTAGCGCTTGAGGACCGATATGCCGGCCTGGAAGAAGGACTCCGCTGCCGCATTGGCAGCCGTGATCCGGTTGTCGGCGGACAGTGTCAACGTCGGATGCGGAAGCGCGTTAAAGACGGCTTCAGGGCTTGCGGCGCCCCCGGGCTGGGCTTTCAGGGTATTCAGCAGCGGACGGATCATCAGGCCGCCGCCTCCATGGCGCTCTCACCGGCAAAGGCGGCCGGAATGCCGGCCGCGACCCGTCCCGCGTCGGTTTCGGTCAGCAGCGCCTTGCGCCACCCGGCGCGGACGTCCGGTGCGACCCAATGGTCAAGATACCAGCTCAGATGCTTGCGCGCGATGCGCAGGCCAAGCCCGGTGCCATAGTGGCTCAGCATCGCGTCGTAATGTTCGGCGACGAGGTCGGCAACCGGCGCGGGGGGCGTGAACTCGGACGCATGGCCGTCTGATGTTTCTTCGCCGGACAGCGCCCGGGCGATCGCGCCGACGCTCCACGGGCGTCCGCCGGCGCCCCGGCCGATCATCACGCCCGCCGCGCCCGATTGCGCCAGCGCCTCGCGCGCATCGTCCAGCGAATTGATGTCGCCGTTGATGATGACCGGTACGTCGACGGCTTCGACGGCCGGGCGCACTGCCGGCCAGTCGACGGGCCCTTTGTAGAAATCGCAGCGGGTGCGGGCGTGGACGGTGATCATGTGCACGCCGAGGCCGACCGCGCGGCGGGCGAGCTCCGGCGCGTTGATCGTCGCCCGGTCCCAGCCAAGCCGCATCTTCAGCGTCACCGGCACCTCGACGGCCGAAACGGTCGCCTCGATCAGCCGGCTGGCATTGTCGAGATCGCGCATCAGCGCCGAGCCGGACCAGCCGCTCGTCACCCGGCGCGACGGGCAGCCCATGTTGATGTCGACGATATCGGCACCGGCCGCGACGGCCCGCCGGGCGCCCTCGGCCATCCACTTCGCCTCGCAGCCTGCAAGCTGGATGACGTGCGGCGAAACGCCCTGCCCTTCCGTCCGGAGGACGGCGTCCGGCATGGCCTTTACAAGTTCCTCGCTCGCCACCATTTCGGAGACGACCAGCGTGGCGCCGAAGCGGTGGGCAAGGCGCCGGAACGGTGCGTCCGTCACCCCGGACATCGGGGCGAGCAGCGCATTGCCGGCAAGCCGCAGGCCGTCGATCTCCAGCGGCGCGAGGCGGCCGGTCTCCCGCGCCGGTGCGTCGATAGATCTGCCTATTTGATGAGCGCTTGTCATTCTGCCCGCATATTAGTCATATCGCTCCCGATCGCAACAAAAACCGACATCCTGTGGAGACGCCCGCGCCGATCGTGATAAACAGCGGCGACATGATGCCGGAATTTCCCGCCGACACCTGACGCTCCAGCCGACGCCCGCAGCCCGATGCGCCCCGTGACTTCATGAAAAACGCAGCCGTGATCGTAGCCGCCGGCCTGGGCACGCGGGCGAAATCCGACAGCCAGGCCACGCCGAAACAGTTTCGCGCGCTCGCCGGCCGGACCGTTCTGGAGCGTGCCGTTGCGCCATTTTCCGGCCATTCCGCGATCGATGCGGTGCTTCCCGTCGTGCGGGCCGGCGACGAGGCTGCCGTTACCGATCTGATCGGCGATGCGCCCGGGGTGCTGGCGCCGGTCTCCGGCGGCGACAGCCGTCAGGCCTCGGTCCGGGCGGGGCTGGAGGCGCTGGCGGACGCCGGGCCCGAGCATGTGCTGATCCACGATGCCGCGCGACCGTTCGTGTCGGACCGGATCATCGACAACGTGCTCGCAGCCCTTGGCCGCCAGGTCGGGGCGATCCCCGCGATCGCGGTCGCCGACACGATCAAGCGGGGGCAGAGCGGCCGGATCACGGAAACCGTCGACCGGTCGGGCCTTTACGGGGCGCAGACGCCGCAGGGCTTCCGGTTCTCCGCCATCCTGGAGGCCCATCGCGCCGCCGCCTCGGCGCCCGGGCCCTTCACCGACGATGCCTCGATCGCCGAATGGGCCGGGCTGCCGGTCGCCCTGGTGGCGGGCAGCGCGGAAAACCGCAAGCTGACGACCGCGGAGGATTTCGAGATGGCCGAACGGATGTTCGCCGGCGCGGGACCAGACGAGGTCCGAGTCGGCACCGGTTTCGACGTGCACGGTTTCGGCGACGGCGACGGCGTCACTCTGTGCGGCGTCGCGATCCCGTTCGATAAGGGCCTGTCCGGCCATTCGGATGCCGATGTCGGACTGCATGCGCTCACCGACGCGCTGCTCGGCGCGATCGCCGACGGCGATATCGGCAGCCATTTCCCGCCCAGCGACCCGCAATGGAAGGGCGCCGATTCCGCCGTTTTCCTGCACCATGCCGCCTCTCTTCTGCGAGACCGCGGTGGCGCCATCTCCAATGTCGACGTCACGATCATCTGCGAGGCGCCCAAGGTCGGGCCGCACCGCCCGGCGATGCGGGCGCGGATCGCGGACCTGCTCGGCCTCGATATCAGCCGCGTTTCGGTAAAGGCGACGACGAGCGAGCGGCTGGGCTTTACCGGCCGTGGCGAAGGCATCGCCGCGCAGGCGGTCGCCACGGTCACGCTGCCATCTGGGGAGAGGTTATGATCAGTGAAGCCGACCTGATCGAGCGGGCCACGGTCCTGCTGTCCGATGCCCGCGCGGCGGGCGTGATGGTCGCCACGGCGGAATCCTGCACCGGCGGTCTGGTCGCGGGGTTCCTGACCGAGATCGCGGGGTCCTCCGACGTCGTCGAGCGCGGGTTCGTCACCTATTCGAATGCCGCGAAAGCCGATGTTCTGGGCGTCCCGGCCGACCTGATCGCCATCCATGGCGCCGTCAGCGCCCCGGTGGCGATCGCCATGGCGGAGGGGGCGCTCGCCGCATCGCGGGCCGATCTTGCCGTCTCGATCACCGGGGTTGCCGGCCCCGGCGGCGGATCGGCGGAGAAACCGGTCGGCCTCGTCCACTTCGGCTGCGCGCGGCGCGGCGGTGCGACCGTTCACCGGGAATGCCGGTTCAGAGATATCGGCCGCCGGCAGGTGCGGCTGGAAAGCGTCGCGGTGGCGTTTGAACTGCTGGGCGCGGCGATAGGCAACAGAGCTGCTGACGAATAACGGCCCGGTCGTAGGGTCAATTGCTAAGCTGGGGTTCCCCGATCCCGGCTCTCTGAGCCTGTCCTTAGACCGGTCGGAGGCCGGTTCCGAGGGGCCGGGATGACGAGGGGCAGGCAGGTGCACGCTCCCTTCGGTTGTCATGCCCGGACGTGTTCCAGGCATCCATGACCACAGTCGCTGGTGTGGGTGTTCATGGATTGCCGGGACAAGCCCGGCAATGACACGGAGGGGAGGCGGGAGGACACCACCCTCTCCCACGTCATCCCGGAAGTCGCGACAGCGACTATCCGGGATCGGAGAACCCGGGCGTCTCGGTTTGACTACGATCCGGATAACCAACGCTTCCCACGGGCACGGAAACGATCACTCCCCGCCATGCCCCGCCTTCCGCCCGGCCCGGCGTTTTCCGCCGCGGCCATAGACCTTGTCCGCGCGCTTTTCGAACGCATCGGCAAAGCGTGAGAAGGCCTGGTCGAACATCGCCCCCATCAGCATCTGCAGGCTGCGGCGGCGGAACTCGTATTCGAGGTAGAAGTCGATTTCCGACACGGCCGCGCCGAGCGGGGCGAAGCGCCAGCGGTTTTCCAGATGCCGGAACGGGCCGTCGAGATATTCCACCAGGATTTCAAGCTTTTCCGGCATCAGCGTAACGCGGCTGGTGAACGTCTCGCGGAACATCTTGTAGGCCGCCGTCATGTCGGCGACGAGCACCTCGTAGCCGTTCTTCTCGCTCCGGCTGCGGACGCGGAGCGCCTGGCAGAGCGGAACGAATTCAGGATAGCGGGTGACATCAGCGACCAGCGCGAACATGTCCTCGGCGCTGTGCGCGACCTTGCGGTTGGTCTTGAACGTACGCATGCGGGCCTTACGCGTGACCCAGTCGTTTGCGGCGCTCGGCGCGCAGGGCCTCGAAATCGTCGCCGGCGTGATAGGACGAGCGGGTCAGCGGGCTGGAGGCGACCAGCAGGAAGCCCTTGGCCTTGCCGATCGTCGCGAAACCCTTGAACTCGTCCGGCGTCACGAAGCGGGCGATCGCATGGTGCTTGCGGGTCGGCTGGAGATACTGGCCGATCGTCATGAAGTCGACATCGGCGCTCCTGAGATCGTCCATCAGTTGCAGGATCTCGTTCCGCTCCTCGCCGAGGCCGACCATGATGCCGGACTTGGTGAAGATCTCCGGATCAAGCTCCTTGACCCGTTGCAACAGGCGGATCGAATGGAAGTAGCGGGCACCGGGGCGAACGGTCAGGTAGAGCGACGGGACCGTCTCCAGATTGTGGTTGAAGACGTCCGGCCGCGCCTCGACGACGATTTCGAGCGCGCCATCCTTGCGCAGGAAGTCGGGCGTCAGCACCTCGATCGTCGTGCCCGGCGTGCGCGCGCGGATCGCCCGGATGGTGTCGGCGATGTGCATCGCGCCGCCATCGTCAAGATCGTCGCGGTCGACCGAGGTGACGACAACATGTTCAAGCCCCAGCGTAGCGACCGCGTCGGCGACCTTGGCCGGCTCGGCCTCATCGAGCGGCTCGGGCAGGCCGGTGCGCACGTTGCAGAAGGCGCAGGCGCGGGTGCAGGTGTCGCCCATGATCATGAAGGTCGCGTGCTTCTTCGACCAGCATTCGCCAATGTTCGGGCAACCTGCCTCCTCGCACACGGTGACGAGACCATTGGCACGAACGGTCTTCGCGGTTTCCTTGTAGACCGGCGATCCCGGCGCCTTGACGCGGATCCAGTCGGGTTTGCGCAGGACGGGACTGTCGGGCCGCGCGGCCTTCTCAGGGTGGCGCGGCCTGGCTTTCGGCGTTGCCGGTTGTCTTTCGGCGACTGTGTCGAGGATCGTAACCATGAACGGGCTTTCGCTTAAGCTGTACCGTTTCGTCAAGGGTCCCTGTTGCGCAGATAGGTGGCCAGGCGCCGTTGCCAAGGCAGGCCAGCCATGCAGCTCCGGTCAGGCAAGAATGCGGGCGACCAGGACGACGATGATCGCGCCGGCGGCCGCGACGATCACCTGTTCGAGGAACTTGTTACCGAGTTTGAGATCGATGTTGAACTGCTGTGCCAGAAAGCCGCCGACGAGTGAGCCGACCATGCCCGTCAGGATATAGCGTAGAAGACCGCCGCCGCCGACGATCAGGCTGGCGAGCCAGCCGGCAATCAGGCCGATCAGGATCCAGACGATCAGTCCGCGTGTGCGTTCGTTCATGATGCCCTCCCGACCGGTGACGAGGTCTTCAGATGTGGATCGCCCGCCCGTATGCGGCGAGCACGCTCTCGTGCATCATCTCAGACAGGGTCGGATGCGGGAAGATGGAATGTATCAGTTCCTCTTCCGTCGTCTCCAGATTCATCGCCACGACGAAGCCCTGGATCAGCTCGGTCACCTCGGCGCCGACCATATGGGCGCCGAGCAGTTGCCCGGTCTTGGCATCGAAGATGGTCTTTACCAGACCGTCCGGCTCGCCCAGCGCGATCGCCTTGCCGTTGCCGATGAAAGGGAACTTGCCGACCTTCAGTTCGTAGCCGGCCTCCTTGGCCTTCGCTTCGGTCAGGCCGACCGAGGCGACCTGCGGGTTGCAATAGGTGCAGCCGGGGATCTTCAGCTTGTCCATCGGATGGGTGTCGAGGCCGGCGATGGTCTCGATGCAGATGACGCCCTCGTGCTCGGCCTTGTGGGCCAGCATCGGCGGGCCGGCGACATCGCCGATGGCATAGACGCCAGCGACATTGGTGCGGCCGTAGCCGTCGGTGACGATGGTGCCGCGATCGGTCTTCACGCCGAGCGCCTCGAGGCCGAGATCCTCTATATTGCCGACGACGCCGACGGCGGAGATGACCCGGTCCACCGTGATCGCCTCGGCCTTGCCTTTGTCATCCTCGATCGTCGCGGTGACGGAATCCGCGCCCTTGTCGAGCTTCACGACCTTGGCAGACGTCAGCACCTTGATGCCCTGCTTCTCGAATCGCTTGCGGGCGAGCGCGGCGATCTCGGCATCCTCGGCCGGCAGGATCTGCGGCAGCACCTCGACGACGGTCACCTCGGTGCCCATGGTGCGGTAGAAGCTTGCAAACTCGATACCGATCGCGCCCGAGCCGATGACGAGCAGCGACTTCGGCATCTTTTCGGGCACCATCGCCTCGAAATAGGTCCAGACCAGCTTCCTGTCCGGCTCCAGGCCCGGCAGCGCGCGTGGGCGGGCGCCCGTCGCGACGATGATGTGCTTGGCCGTGTAGTCGCCGCCGCCAAGCGCCCCCTTCGGCGCGCCATCGGCATCAGCGACGGTCACCTTGCCGCCGCCCTTCAGGGTCGCCGAGCCCCAGATGACGGCGACCTTGTTCTTCTTCAGAAGATGGCCGACGCCTTGGTTGAGCTGGGCGGAGACGCCGCGCGAGCGTTTGACGACCGCGCCGGCATCGAACCCGACGGAAGACGCGCTCAGGCCATAGTCCTTGGCGTGCTCCATATAGTGGTAGATCTCGGCAGACCGCAGCAGCGCCTTGGTGGGAATGCAGCCCCAGTTGAGGCAGATGCCGCCCAGGTGCTTGTTTTCGACGACCGCGGTTTTCAGGCCCAGTTGGGCGGCGCGGATGGCGGTCACGTAGCCGCCGGGTCCGGCGCCGATGACGATGACGTCAAAGCTGTTCTCGGCCATGATCTTGCGTCCTGTCGCGTTGTGGCCCGCGCTGAACCGGGCCGGAAAATACCTGCAACTTCAAGCTAGTCGGCGCAGCTCGCCTTGCCGATGGTGGTCTTGTAGGTGGTCGGGCCGACCGTGCCCTTCTTCGGCGGCACGGCCTCGAGCGTCACCGGCACGGAGCAGTTCTCCGTCCAGACGCGGAAGCTGCCGTCCTCCTGCCGATCGATGCCGGTGATCAGGCCATGCTCGGACAGGGCATCGGCGATCTTCGAATCGCCGGCAACCGCCTGGAACTGGGCCAGACGGTCATATTGCGGCGCAAGCGCGGCCGAGGCGGGCGCGCTGACTGCGAAAGCGGCGACAAGTCCAAGCCAGATGCGGCGATCAGCCAGAAGGGTACGCATATTTTAGTCTCCCAGGCGGCCTGACTGCCGCGGTTACCGGACAAATCCAGGATCTGACGGCCAGCCTAGACCAGCATCGACATGGGGTTTTCGATATAGCCCTTGAAGGCGGCCAGCAGTTCGGCGCCGAGCGCGCCGTCGACGGCGCGGTGGTCGGTGGAAAGCGTCACGCTCATGACCGTGGCGACGGTTACGGCGTGGTCCTTGACGACGGCTCGCTCGCTGCCCGCGCCGACGGCCAGGATGGTGGCGTGCGGCGGGTTGATGACGGCGGAGAAGTCCTTGATGCCGAACATGCCGAGATTGGAGACCGCCGTCGAGCCTCCCTGGTATTCCTCGGGCATCAGCTTGCGGTCGCGTGCGCGCCTGGCGTAGTCCTTCATCTCGTTGGAAAGCGCCGACAGCGCCTTCATGTCGGCATCGCGCACGACCGGTGTGATCAGGCCGCCGGGAATGGAAACGGCGACGCCCACATCCACCACCTTGTGCTTGAGCATGCCGCTGTCGGTCCAGGTGACGTTGGCGTCCGGAACGGCCTTCAGGCCAAGCGCCAGCGCCTTGATGACGAAGTCGTTGACCGAGAGCTTGTAGGCCGGCTTGTCGTCGACCTTCGGGGCGGCCGCATTGAGATCGGCGCGCAGCTTCAAAAGCGCGTCGAGCTCGACGTCGATGGTCAGGTAGAAATGCGGGATGGTCGACTTCGCCTCGGTCAGCCGCCTGGCGATCACCTTGCGCATGTTGTCGTGCGGGACGACGTCGTAGGTGCCGTCCTTGAACAGCGCCATGGTCTTGTCGTCGGAGGGGGCCGGAGCCGCCGCCGGTGCCGCGCTCGGCGCGGGAGCCGGGGCCGCCTTGGCGGTGCCGGCGCTTGCTGCTGCCTCGACATCGCGCTTGACGATGCGACCATGCGGACCGCTACCGGCGATCGCGGCAAGGTCGAGGCCTTGTTCCTTGGCAAGGCGGCGCGCCAGCGGAGACGCGAAGATGCGATTACCGACGGTAAAGCCGGAGTCGGCTGCGCCCGCCGGGATGGCTGCCGGTGCAGTCGGTTCGGAGGCTGCCGGTTCAGAGACTGCGTTGGGGGCCGGGGCCGCCTGAGAGGCGGCCACAGGGGCCGGAGTTGCCGCAGGGGCATCGGAAATCGCACTAGCGTCCTCACCCTCCTCCAGGAGCACGGCGATCCGCTGGTTGACCGGCACGTCGGCGCTGCCCTCGGGGATCAGGATCTTGCCCATCTTCCCCTCATCAACCGCCTCGACCTCCATGGTCGCCTTGTCGGTCTCGATCTCGGCAATCACGTCACCCGGCGCGACATCGTCGCCTTCCTGGACGAGCCACTTGGCAAGCGTCCCCACTTCCATGGTGGGAGACAGGGCGGGCATCAGAATGTCGATGGGCATGGTCGTTTCCCCGGGGCATCTTAGAGGCGCATTAAAGTGGCGCGTTAAATTCGACCGCTAACGCCATGTAATCGCGACGACTATCATCACCACGACCGCGCCGGCAGCCTGCACTCAGCTTCGATAGGTCACCGCCTTCACGGCATCGACCACTTCCTGCACGCTCGGCAGCGCGAGCTTTTCGAGGTTCGCGGCATAGGGCATCGGCACGTCCTTGCCCGTCACCTTGAGTACCGGCGCGTCGAGCCAGTCGAAGGCCTTTTCCATGAGCTGGGCGGCGATCTCCGAGGAGACTGAATTCTGCGGCCAGCCCTCCTCGACCGTCACGCAGCGGCCGGTCTTCTGGACGGAGCGGACGATCGTGTCGACATCCATCGGCCGAAGCGTTCTGAGATCGATCACCTCGGCGTCGATGCCTTCGCCCTTCAGCGCGTCGGCGGCCCCCAGCGCATAGGCCATGCCGGCACCGAAGGACACGATGGTCACGTCGTTACCCGCCCGCGAGACCTTCGCCTTGCCGATCGGCAGGACGAAATCATCGAGGCGCGGCACCGGGAAGGTGTGGCCGTAAAGCAGCTCGTTTTCCAGAAAGACGACGGGATTGGGATCGCGGATCGCAGCCTTCAGCAGGCCCTTGGCGTCGGCGGCCGAATGCGGCTGGATAACGGTTAGGCCCGGCACGTTCGAATACCAGGCCGAATAGTCCTGGCTGTGCTGGGCGGCGACGCGGGAGGCGGCGCCGTTGGGGCCGCGGAACACGATCGAGCAATGCACCTGGCCGCCCGACATGTAGTGGGTCTTGGCGGCCGAGTTGATGATCTGGTCCATCGCCTGCATGGCGAAGTTGAAGGTCATGAACTCGACGATCGGCTTGAGACCCGCCATCGCGGCGCCAACACCGAGGCCGGTGAAGCCGTGCTCTGTGATCGGCGTGTCGACGACGCGGCGCGGGCCGAACTCGTCGAGCAGGCCCTGCGAGACCTTGTAGGCGCCCTGATACTCGGCGACTTCCTCGCCCATCAGGTAGACCGTCTCGTCGCGGCGCATCTCCTCGGCCATCGCGTCGCGCAGCGCCTCGCGGACCGTCATATCGTCGGTCTCGGTGCCGGCGGGCACTTCCGGCTCGGCATCGGCCTGGTCTTCGGGGCGGAAATTCGAGGGCGTCGGCGCGACGGTCGGCGCCGGGGCAGCGGCCGCTACGGGGGCGGCTGGGGCGGGTTCCGGTGCAGGGGCGGGCGCAGGCGCCGCGGCGGCGGGTGCCACGTCCAGCGCGCTGGCATCCTCGCCCTCAGACAGAATGATCGCGATCGGCGTGTTGACCTTGACCGCTTCGGTACCTTCGGGAACCAGGATCTTACCGAGCGTGCCCTCGTCGACCGCCTCGACTTCCATCGTAGCCTTGTCGGTCTCGATCTCGGCGATCACGTCGCCGCTTTCGACTGTGTCACCTTCCTGCTTCACCCATTTGGCAAGCGTGCCCTCTTCCATGGTGGGCGAGAGCGCGGGCATGAGTACGTCTACCGGCATTGTCGTCGCCTCCCCTTCAAGCCGTCACGTCGGTCCAGAGCTCGGATGCATCCGGCTCGGGATCGGTCTGGGCGAATTCGGCGGCCTCGTTGACCACGGCCCGCACGTCCTTGTCGATCGCCTTGAGGTCTTCCTCGGCGATCTTGTGGGCGCCGATGAGCCGCGCCTTGACCTGCTCGATCGGGTCGTGCTCCTGGCGCATCTTCTGGACCTCGTCCTTGGAGCGGTACTTGGCCGGATCCGACATCGAGTGGCCGCGATAGCGATAGGTCATCATCTCGATGATGAACGGGCCGTTGCCCTCCCGGCACCAGGTGGCGGCCTTCTCGCCGACCGCCTTGACGGCGCGCACGTCCATGCCGTCGACCTGCTCGCCGGGAATGTCGAAGGAGCGGCCGCGATGGTGCAGGTCGGTGGTGGCCGAGGCGCGGTTGATGCTGGTGCCCATGCCGTATTTGTTGTTCTCGATGATATAGACGACGGGCAGGTGCCAGAGCTTGGCCATGTTGAAGCTCTCGTAGACCTGGCCCTGGTTGGCGGCGCCGTCACCAAAGTAAGTGAAGCTGACATTGTCGTTGCCGCGATACCGGTTGGCGAAAGCAAGCCCGGTGCCGAGCGAGACCTGGGCGCCGACGATGCCGTGGCCGCCGAAAAAGCCCTTCTCGACGGAGAACATGTGCATCGAGCCGCCCTTGCCCTTGGAATAGCCGCCGCGCCGGCCGGTCAGCTCGGCCATCACGCCCTTGGCGTCCATTCCGCAGGCCAGCATATGGCCGTGATCGCGATAACCGGTGATGACCTGGTCGCCTTCCTTGGCGATCATCTGCATGCCGACGACGACGGCCTCCTGGCCGATATAGAGGTGGCAGAAGCCGCCGATCAGGCCCATGCCGTACATCTGGCCGGCCTTTTCCTCGAAGCGGCGGATCAGCAGCATCTCGCGATAGGCGGCGAGATCCTCGTCCTTGGTGAAATCGGCGATCGCCGGATCGGCCTTGGCGGCCTTGCCCGCGCTCGATCGAGATTTCGATGTTGACCGGGATTTGGGTGCAGCCATTTTCCTGCTGCCCGTCTTGGGGCGCGTCGCCATCCATGCCTCCCTGAATGCCGGTCCGTTCGGACCTTAGGAAATTGCAAGAAGAGGTAGCGCAAGGCAGGCCCAAAAGCCAGTCAAACTTATGCAACTTTCGGCCAAATAGCGCTTTGAAATGAAAGCAAAATAACAATTTAACTGGATTTCGGTTAAAACGGCGCGCCAATGCATACGCAGGGGGACGACCACCTGCCGTTCAACCGGCCGGCGGCGGGAAACAGCCCCGCGAATTCACCTCGGATGCATGATAACGATATCGTTGGGATGGGCAACATTGAGGAGCACGCGGGCGCGCTCTTCGAGCATATCCGGATCGAGGCTTTCCGGTCTCAGCAATGCGACGTGCTGTTCGAGCGATTCCCGCTCCCGCCGCACGTCGGCGAGCTCGCTTTCGAGTGCTGCGACATCGGCTTCCAGCTGTTGCGAGGCGAAGAAGCCACGGGCGCCGTGCAGACCGTGCCAGACGAAATAGCCGATGACCGCGACGCCGATCAGTGGGATCAGGATACCCGCCGTCGATGACCGCACGGTGCGACGCGCCATGCCAAACCCTCCGCGTAAACAGATTCTGATCTATGGACGGTTTGGGTTACCGGCGTGTTAATCCGGGGCCCGTTGGTCGAGGCAGGCGAGACACCGAGCCGCCCGGGATGACGGCAAGGGGCGGAGCGGGACGCCCCACTCCTACGAGGTCATCTCCGGGCTTGTACCACTGCTGTTCGGCTTAGTTTCGGTGACGTCGAGCGGCTGATTGCCTGGAGTTGTGCTTTTGGCAAACCACGGTCGCCGGACACACATTCCCCATACACTGGCTCGGACGTCATCAACCCTGTTTCCTCGATGGAAGCGGTATCCGGTATCGTCCGCCCTTCCCCCTCCGTGTCATTTCCGGGCTTGTCCCGGCAATCCATGAACACAGTCGCTGGCGGCTATACTAACGGCGGTGTTCATGGATCCCCGGAACAAGTCCGGGGATGACCTCCGAGGGGTGGCCGGGTTGAAAACAAAGGCCCCATTCCCGCTGAACCGGACAGGAGTGGGCGCAACCCCGCGATCAAAATGACCGTAACATTGATTGCAAAGGCCAATGGATTGCCGGGACAAGCCCGGCAATGACCTTTGAGACCATGTGGACCACCACCTATCCCAGGTCATCCCGGCCGGCGGCGGAGCCAGAGAGCCGGGATCCAGGAGCCCCTGCCGTCAGCCGTTCAGCGCACCCCGGCCCGCATAGCGCGCCATGTCGCCCAGTTCCTCCTCGATGCGCAGGAGCTGGTTGTATTTCGCCAGCCGGTCCGAGCGCGCCAGCGAGCCGGTCTTGATCTGTCCGCAATTGGTGGCGACGGCGAGGTCGGCGATGGTTGAATCCTCCGTCTCGCCGGAGCGGTGCGACATGACGGCCGCGAAGGCGGCGCGATGGGCCATGTCGACGGCGTCGAGGGTCTCGGTCAGCGTGCCGATCTGGTTGACCTTAACGAGAATGGCGTTGCCGGTGCCCTCCTCGATACCGCGGGCAAGCCGGGTGGTGTTGGTGACGAACAGATCGTCGCCGACGAGCTGGCAGCGTTCGCCGATGGTCTCCGTCAGCGCCTTCCAGCCGCGCCAGTCATCCTCGGCCATGCCGTCCTCGATCGACACGATCGGATAGCTGTCGACCAGACCGGCGAGATAGCCGACCATGTGATCGGGATCGAGCGTCTTGCCCTCGCCCTTCATATGATACTGGCCATCGGCGAAGACCTCGGTCGAGGCGACGTCGAGCGCCAGCATGACGTCGTCGCCGGGTTTCAGGCCGGCCTTCTCGATCGACGCCATGATGAAGTCGAGCGCCTCGCGGGCCGATTGCAGGTTCGGCGCGAAGCCGCCCTCGTCGCCGACATTGGTGTTGTGGCCGGCCGCCTTCAGGCCACCTTTCAGCGTATGGAAGACCTCCGCCCCCATCCGCAGCGCCTCGGCGAAGCTGTCGGCGCCGACCGGCAGGATCATGAATTCCTGGATGTCGATCGGGTTGTCGGCATGGGCGCCGCCATTGACGATGTTCATCTGCGGGACCGGCAGGACACGGGCGCCGACGCCGCCGATATAGCGATAGAGCGGCAGGCCGCAAGCGTCCGCCGCCGCCCGGGCCGTTGCAAGCGACACGCCGAGGATCGCATTGGCGCCGAAGCGGCTCTTGTTGTCGGTGCCGTCGAGCGCGATCATCGTTTGGTCGATTCGGACCTGCTCCTCGGCCTCCATGCCGGACAGGGCGTCGAAAATCTCGCCGTTTACGGCATCCACGGCGGCCCGCACGCCCTTGCCGAGATAGCGGTCGCCGCCATCGCGCAGTTCGACGGCCTCGTGCGCGCCAGTTGAGGCACCCGACGGGACGGCGGCGCGACCGACGGTGCCGTCCTCGAGAACGACGTCGACCTCGACGGTCGGATTGCCACGGCTGTCGAGAATCTCGCGGCCGACGATGTCAATGATGGCGGTCATGATGCCCCTTCCTGTCCCTCGCGGCGCGCGAACGCGCGGGCGCCTGCTTTAACCAGGGGCGCTAATAACGGAGACCGTGCGATCAGGGAAGAGTGAACTCGAAATTCGGTTGCCCGCCGCGTCGATCGCCACCGCTGGATCATGTCTGCCGGCGCTATGCCGCTACGTTGGATTTATGCCCCGGAGATCCGCACGTAGACAGCGCGCATGACATCGAGGAGCCGAAACCGTCCGAGCACCGGCAGAGCATACCCTTCCGCCCAATTCGGGTTCGCGGCTATATAGTTCTCCATTGCGGTTCGCGTCGAGTTGCGGTTCGGAGTTCGGACTTCGGCTTCCCGATGCCTGAATGGCAGATCCACGCTGCCGCGGCGCGGATCGTAACGGTCGCCCTCCTTCTCGGCGATCAACTGCGAAAACAGGCCCTTCTCCCAGGGCGGGGGATCATCGGCCATGATCCAGCAATCCTTGAACATCGCTTTGTGGCCGATATAGCTGGGTAGGAAAATCGAGAAATAGCCGTAGCAGCGCAGGTGGGGATTGCGAAGGAGATGGCCGCCAATCTGTTTCATGATTTCAATGACATGCGTATCACCGCCCCGAGCGGTCTTTTCGATGAACGCGTAATTGCTTATGAAGAGAAATAGGTCCGTACCCTGAAACTTGTATCTATCGAAACGCCCGTTGAAAAATCCCTTTATAGAATCCTCCTCGTTCCGCATTAAGATCACAAAATCTGATTTCCTGATATTGTCCGTAAATATGGCCTCATCTTCCTGCTCATACTGGGGGCATTTGTAATCAATTATCCTCTTTCTAATTGAGAATAACTGCTCTACGGTACCCAAATCAACACTGGGCCCATTTATCACAGAGCAATTTAAGGCTCTCCTTAATTTGAGCATATCTATAATCCTCTGAAAAAATAATAAAAAAAGGCACTTTAATACGTGTAGATATTATCGGGCGCGTCGCCCCTTGGGAGGGCTAATCGGCTATACTAAACCCATAGCGCGATAGAATTCCATCCACCGGAAGGACTTCGCAAAACTCTCCCGACAGCACGGCCACCTCGACCTCATGCAACGTCTGGGCGGGATAGACGGTGCCGTCGGGGCCGGTCCAGTCGTTGGAAAAACAGGCGTCCTCGGCAAGCGTCACGGCAAAGCCGAGATTCTGAGCCATCCGGATCGAGGTGGAGACGCAATGCACCGTCGTCGCGCCGGCGACGACCAAATGGTCGATCCCGTTCTCGCGCAGCGTCGCTTCGAGACCGGTGCCGATGAAGGCGCTGTTGACCGATTTCGAAAAGGCCGACTCGCCGGCGATCGGCCTGGCATAGTCCATGACGTCATTTCCCGGCAGCCCGGGCCTGAGCGGCGACCCCGGCGTGACCGAATCGTGCTTCACATGCGTGATCAGAAGGCCGGCATCGCGGAAGCCGGCGATCAGCCTTGCACCGTTTTTCTCCGCATCGGGATTGTTGCGCGGGCCCATCTCGCCGAATTCGAAGGCTTTCTGCAGGTCGATCAAAAGCAATGCGGTTGCGGGCATTCGAATACCTCCTGGCGGGTGGCTCCCACTATGGATTGACCAATCCCTGCGCCTCGACGAATACACGAGTTTCCCCCCGATTGGACAGGCTTGTGATCGGAGCTGCGATGCAGTTGGACCCGATGGCCGGAATCACGATGAAAACAAAATATGACAAAAAATTTCCGAAAAAACTTGATCCTGACGAGCGTGGTGATACTTGATCGGTCCGGGACCATTTTTGAAGTGCACAAACGGGGACTTCGCGATGCCGATACGCCATCCAAAAATCAGCCATACCGGACTTGCCGCAGCCATCCTGCTCGCTTCGGCGCCGTTCGCTCTCGCCGACGGCGAACTCAACCTCTACTCGTCGCGCCACTACGATACCGACGAGCGTCTGTATTCCGACTTCGAGGACATGACCGGGATCAAGATCAACCGCATCGAAGGCAAGGCCGACGAGTTGATCGCCCGTATGGAAGCAGAAGGCGCCAACAGCCCGGCGGACGTCCTGCTGACGGTCGACACCTCCCGCCTCGAGCGCGCCAAGAGCGCCGGCGTCCTGCAGCCGATCCAATCCGATGTGCTCGCACAGCGCCTGCCGGCCCATGTCCGCGATGAGGACAATCAGTGGTTCGGCTTCTCGCAGCGCGCGCGCATCCTGTTCTACGACAAGAACGACGTGACCGACCCGCCGCGGACCTATCAGGACCTGGCCGATCCGAAATACAAAGGTCAGGTCTGCATCCGCTCGTCGACCAATGTCTACACCCAGACGATCATGGCCGCCCTGATCGAGCATCTCGGCGAGGACGCGGTGAAGGACTGGGCGCAGGGCGTCGTTGGCAATTTCGCCCGCGATCCGGAAGGTGGCGATACCGACCAGCTGCGCGGCATCGTTTCGGGCGAGTGCGACATCGCGATGTCCAACACCTATTATTTCGCCCGCGCGATCCGCAAGCCGGTCGACGGCGTGTCCGACAGTGTCGAGATGATCGGCTGGGTCTTCCCGAACCAGAACTCGACCGGCGCGCACATGAACCTGTCCGGCGGCGGCGTCGCAGCGCATGCGCCTAACAAGGAAAACGCCATCAAGTTCCTGGAATATCTCGCCTCCGACCAGGCCCAGGAATATTTCTCGGCCGGTAACGACGAGTATCCGGCGGTTCCCGGCGTTGCTCTGAGCCCGTCGGTTGCCAAGCTCGGCTTCTTCAAGCCCGACGATGTCGACGCCTCGGCGATCGCCGCGAAGGTTCCCGCCGCGCAGAAGGCGCTGAACGAATCCGGCTGGAAATAGTCCGGCCCAGGTGAACAACAGCCTATAGGCCTGGCCCCCTCGCTTCCCTGCGAGGGGGCCTCTTTGTATGTATCGCTGTTGCCCGGAGCAGGCTGGCCACGGCGTGCTCCGGCGGCGACGCGATCCGGAGGGTTTCGACCTGCTAGAACGGCCGGCACGATTTGGGCTCCGACGCCGGGCGGCGGATCATCGTCCGGACCTTGCCACGCGCACCCTGCGCGGCGGGGCGCTCGCGGCGGCTCTGTTGTGTCTGCTGCCCATGGTCGCCGTTGCAATCGCGGCCGCGTTCGGCTCCACCGAAACCCTGGCCCACCTCGCCGACACCGTGCTTGCGCGCTACACGCTGACGACCGTCTATCTGATGGTCTTCGTGGCCCTGGGCACGGCCGTGATCGGCACGGGCGCCGCCTGGCTCGTCGTGATGACCCGGTTCCCCGGCGTTCGTGTCTTCGAAGTCACGCTGGCGATGCCGTTCGCCTTCCCCGCCTATGTGATGGGCTATGCCTATACCGACCTGCTGGACCATCCAGGCGCGGTACAGACGGCCCTGCGGTCGCTGACCGGCTGGGGACCGCGCGACTACTGGTTCCCCGAAGTGCGCAGCGTCGAGGGCGCCGCAATCATGCTGACCCTGGTGCTCTATCCCTACGTCTACCTCCTGGCGCGGGCGGCCTTCCTGCAGGAATCGGCCACCGCCAACCTTGCCGCGCGGACGATGGGCCGCGGCCCCTGGGGCGCCTTCTGGCAGGTCTCGCTGCCGATGGCGCGGCCGGCCATTGCCGGCGGCGTGCTTCTGGCGGTTATGGAGACAATCGCCGATTTCGGCACGGTCAGCTATTTCAGCGTCCAGACCTTTGCAACGGGCATCTACACGAGCTGGTTTTCGCTTGCCGACCGTGGCGCGGCGGCGCAGCTTGCGTTGTGCCTGCTCAGCTTTGCCCTGCTGCTCGCCGTGCTCGAGCAGATGCAGCGCGGCGCCGCGCGCAGCCATGGCGCCGGCAGGCGGTTCGAGTTTTCGGCCGCAACCGACCTGACCGGCTGGCGGCGCTGGGGCGCGTTCGCGTTCTGCGGATTGCCGGTGCTCTTCGGTTTCGTCCTGCCGCTGATCGTTTTGCTCGAAATGGCGCTCGGGTCCGAGCAAGACCTTCTGTCGGCCCGGTATCTCGGCTTTGTCCGCAATTCGATCCTGGCGGCGGGCGTGGCCGCGGTCGCGACGGTGGGCGCGGCCATTCTGATCGCCTCCTTCCGGCGTCTTAATCCGGGGCGGCTTGCGTCAGGCTGTGCGAATATCGCACGGATCGGCTATGCGGTTCCCGGCGGTGTCATCGCCGTTGGATTGCTGGTGCCGTTTGCCAGCCTCGACAACTGGATCGACGGGCTGGCGCGAAGCTGGTTCGGCGTTTCGACCGGACTGATCTTCACCGGCACGATCGCCGTTCTGGTGATGGCCTATATGGTTCGCTTCATGGCGGCGGCGATCAATACCTATGACGGCGGACTGGCGACGGTTAATCCGCATATGGATTCGGTCGCCCGCACGCTGGGGCAATCACCTGCGGGCATGCTGCGCAAGGTGCACCTGCCGATCCTCTGGCCCTCGGTCCTGACCGCTCTTCTGATCGTCTTCGTCGATGTGATGAAGGAACTGCCGGCGACCCTGATCATGCGTCCGTTCAATTTCGACACGCTTGCGGTGCAGGCGCATCGTCTGGCGGCCGACGAACGGCTGAGCGGCGCCGCCGTCCCCTCGCTGGTGATCGTCGCCGTCGGGCTCGTTCCGGTCATTCTGTTGTGCCGGATGCTGGCGCGCGACCGGGTTCAGCGGCGCAGTTCGACAGTCGCCGGCGCGCCAGCCTACCGCGTTTTCGCCGAAGGTCGGGGGATGTCGGAGTAGCGCGGGAAGACGCCGCAAACCCATTGCTGTCTGGTTCAGCGGGGACGGGGCTTTGGTTTTCAGCCTGGCCACCCCCTCGGCTGTCATGCCCGGACTTGTTCCGGGCATCCATGAACACCGCCGTCAGAATGGGCGCAAGCGACTGTGTCCATGGATTGCCGGGACAAGCCCGGCAATGACACTGAGGGGAATGGCGGGCGATAGCAAGACACCGCGTCCGTCGAGGAAAACAGAGCTGATGACGTCCGAGTTGATGGTTGAGTGAGTCCAAGTCCTTCCGCCGTCGTTTGCCGAAAAGTCATGCCAGGCAATCGGGTAATCGACGTCGTCGGAGTTAAACCGGACAGTGGTGTCGCGGACCCGGCAATCCGTCGCCCCCAAAGCCGTCCTACCCAGCGTAGCGCTTCGAGACCCGGTCGAATTCGATCAGCATCTCCAGCAATGCCGGCATGTCCTTCAGCGCGATCATGTTGGGGCCATCCGACGGCGCGCTGTCAGGATCGGGATGGGTTTCGATGAACAGACCGGCGACGCCGACGGCGACCGCGGCGCGGGCGAGGACCGCGACGAATTCGCGCTGGCCGCCCGACGACGTGCCGTGCCCGCCCGGCTGCTGGACCGAATGGGTGGCGTCGAACACCACCGGCGCGCCCAAGGCGGCAAGCTGCGGCAGCGCGCGCATGTCGGAGACGAGCGTGTTGTAGCCGAAGCTCACGCCGCGCTCGGTGACGAGCACGTCTTTGGCACCGAAGCTTGCGAGCTTGTCGACGACGTTCTTCATGTCCCAGGGGGCGAGGAACTGCCCCTTCTTGACGTTCACCGCCCTGCCCGTCTCCGCGGCGGCCTTGAGAAGATCGGTCTGACGGCACAGGAAGGCCGGGATCTGCAGGATATCGACGGCCTCGGCGACCGGGACGCACTGGTCGCGTTCGTGCACATCGGTCAGCACCGGCAAGCCTGTTGCCTCGCGGATTTCGGCGAAGATCGGCAAGGCGGCGGCAAGGCCGATGCCGCGCGCGCTCGCCGCGCTGGTGCGGTTTGCCTTGTCGAAGGAGGATTTGTAGACAAGCCCGATTCCGAGCGGCCCGGCGATTTCCTTGAGCGCCTGCGCGGTTTCCAGCGCATGGGCCCGGCTTTCCATCTGGCAGGGGCCGGCGATCAGGCTGAACGGCCGATCGTTGGCGAAGGTCGCCGGACCGATGGTGATGGCGCTGTTGATCGGCATTTCGTCTCCTGCTTGCCGCATCCGAAAACTGACCGGGTGTCTACTTCAGGCGGTCCGGCGAGGCCAGATCTATCGGCGACCGGATGCTATTTTCTCGGCAGCGCGGGCAGATGCCGCAACACGGCATCGACCGCGTCGTCAGACGATGCGGCGGCGGTATCGATCACGATTACCGGCCTTGGCCACGGTTCATAGTCACGCGCCTGGACGTCCGCCCAGGTCGGCAGCCTGAGCCCGGCGATGTCGGTCTGCCGCGTCTCGACGCGGCGGCGGTGCTCGGCTTCATCGCTGCACACGATTTCGAGTTCCAGGACCGGCACGCCAGCCCGCTCGGCGACGGCACGCCAGGCATCACGGGTGATCGGGATCGGGTTGACGCTGTCGGCGATGACGGTGCGGCCAAGCCGCAGATTGTCTTCCGCCACCGCATAGCCGATCCGGTAGCCCATATCCTCCATGTCTGGCGGTGCTTTGCCGGTGCTTCGCAGCGTCTGTTCAATCGTATCGATGCGCAGATGGACGGCGCCGCTCTTCCTGGCCAGTTCGCGGGCAAGCGTCGTCTTGCCGGTGCCCGGCAGGCCGCTCAGGATGATCAGCATGTCAGGTGGCCTGCGTGCGGGGTAACTGTAAGTGCCAGCACGAGAGGATCGATACCGCGTGTCATGGGCCCTGCCGATAGCGGGTCAACGGCGGTCCCGCAACCACAGAGGTCAAGCGCGGACGCCGAATTCCACCCAGAGCGGGTAATGATCCGACACGCGCCATTGCAGGCTCTGCTTGGTCATTTGCGGGTCGGTATAGAGAAAGGGCACGAAATCGACGCCGCCGGCATCGAGAAACGTCATGTCGATCAGCCGCTCCGGACCATCCTCGAACCAGGCGATCTGGTCATAGTAGCGGCCCCTCTGCGGGTTGGCTGGATCAGCGAAGATGGTGCGGGGAACCGAATCGAGTTCGGCCGGCACCGTCAGGCCGGTCTCGGCGAAAGCGCGCCAGCGGTCGTCGCCAACCCGGTCGATGTTGAAGTCGCCAAGCACCAGCAGGTTGTGATGCCAGCGGTTCGACCGGCGCGCCCAATCCTTCATCCAGCGTGCGATCGCGCGCAATTCCGGTTCGCGATCGGCGGGCACATCGCCATAGGTGACGTGCAGCGTCACCAGGATGAAGGTCTCCTGCCCGGCGCGAAAGCTGACCGCATAGGGCGCGCGGGCGAACTGGGTCTTGAGCGCATCTTCCGAAATCTCGTTAAGCCACTCGGCCGGCACGACGAGTTCGGCGGCAAGGCCCGACAGTTCCACCCGCGCGGTATCGAACAGGTAGGCGATCCGCTCGCCGTCGCCGGCATCGCCGCGATTGATGTCGGTCATCAGGAAGCTCCAGCGCGGCCCGAGCGTCTTCAACAGCGTGCGCAGCGCCTTCAGATCGCCGGTGACCTCCTGCAGGGCGACAATGTCGAAGCGAGAGACGATATCGGCGATCGCCCAGAGCGCGCGCCAGTCGCGCTTGGGCGAATCATCCGAGCCCGAACGCCACTTTTCGGTGAGCGAGCCGAATTCCTTGATGTTCCAGGTGGCGATCAGCAGGTTGCGCGGAATGTGCCGCTTGCCTGGGATCTGCGTATCGAGGGAAACGGCGAAATCCGTCAGTTCCGCACGAACCGACTGTGGAACGGACGCGTGGCTGAGTGGTGGCAGCGCCTTGGCCATCGGCTATCCCTTCGCGTTCGCGCCCCTCGCGTTCGCATAGTGGGACCAGCCTACCACCGTTTGGCGATAGTCCGCAGCGTTATCGGCCTGGAACCGGGGTCAGACCAGGCGGCTCTGCTCGACCGCGGCCGCGATGAACGAGCTGAACAGGGGATGCGGATCGAAGGGGCGGGATTTGAGTTCGGGATGGTATTGCACGCCGACGAACCAGGGATGACCCGGCAGTTCGACGGTTTCGGGCAGGATGCCGTCAGGCGACGTGCCGGAAAACAGCAGGCCGGCGGCCTCCAGCCGGTCTCGATAGTCGATATTGACCTCGTAGCGATGCCGGTGCCGCTCGGAAATCTCCGTTGCGCCATAGATCCCGGCGATCTTGCTGCCGGGCTTCAGCGCCGCAGGATAGGCGCCGAGCCGCATCGTGCCGCCGAGATCGCCCTGGGCGGCGCGCTGTTCCAGCATGTTTCCCTTCAGCCATTCCGTCATCAGACCGACGACGGGCTCGCCCGTCTTGCCGAACTCCGTGGAACTGGCTTCGGGGATGCCAACCAGGTTGCGGACCGCCTCGATCACCGCCATCTGCATGCCGAAACAGATGCCGAAATAGGGAATCTGCCGGTCGCGGGCATAGCCGGCCGCGGCGATCTTGCCCTCAGACCCGCGCTCGCCGAAGCCGCCGGGGACCAGAATGCCGTTCACGTGTTCGAGAAACGGCGCGGGATCCTCGTTCTCGAAGACCTCCGATTCGATCCAGGCGATGTTGACCCGCACCCGGTTGGCGATGCCGCCATGGACCAGCGCCTCGTTAAGCGACTTATAGGCGTCCTTCAGGCCGGTATACTTGCCGACGATGGCGATCGTCACCTCGCCTTCCGGATTGCGCACGCCGTCGGCGATGCCGTGCCAGCGCGACAGGTCCGGCTCCGGATCGGGCGTAATGCCGAAGGCGCGCAGTACCTCGTCGTCGAGACCTTCCTCGTGATAGGCGAGCGGCACGGCGTAGATCGTGTCGACATCCATTGCCTGGATGACGGCGGATTCGCGGACATTGCAGAACAGCGCCATCTTGCGCCGCTCGTCCGGCGGGATCGGCCGGTCGCAGCGACACAGCAGGATGTCGGGCTGGATACCGATCGAGCGCAGTTCCTTGACCGAATGCTGGGTCGGCTTGGTCTTCATCTCGCCGGCGCTCGGGATGAAGGGCAACAGGGTCAGGTGGATGAAGATCGCATCGCCGCGCGGCAACTCCTGGCCAAGCTGGCGGATCGCCTCGAAGAATGGCAGGCCCTCGATATCGCCGACCGTGCCGCCGATCTCGACCAGCACGAAATCGACGCCGTCATTGCCGGTGCGGACGAAATCCTTGATCGCGTCGGTGACGTGCGGAATGACCTGGATGGTCGCGCCGAGATAGTCGCCGCGCCGTTCCTTGGCGATGATGTCCTGATAGATCCGGCCGGTCGTGATGTTGTTGTCCTGCGCGCAGGGCACGCCGGTGAACCGTTCGTAGTGGCCCAGATCGAGATCGGTCTCCGCGCCGTCGTCGGTGACGAAGACCTCGCCGTGCTGATACGGGCTCATGGTGCCCGGATCGACGTTCAGATAGGGATCGAGCTTCTTCAGCCGCACGGTATAGCCGCGCGCCTGCAGAAGGGCCCCGAGTGCAGCCGAGGCAAGTCCCTTGCCGAGGGAGGAGACCACGCCGCCGGTGATGAATATGTACCGCGCCATGGGCCTTGAGATTACCTCCGCGCACACCGATTCGGGGAGCCGAAAATCGACTCCCCGCAGGACTTATCGACAGGTTTCTGGTTCGGCGGGCGAACCCGCCCGACGGTCTATCGCACCCGCAGGTCTATTGCGACTGGGGCGCGCTCGGCTGGTCGCTCTGCATTTCGCGCAACTGGTCGAGAACCGTGCCGCCGGTTCCCTGCCCGGTATCGCTGGTCGCCGGCGCGCCGGAGCCCAGCGGGGTGTTGTCGAAGATCGACGGACCGACGCCGCCACCGCGGGCCAGCAGCGTCAACGTGATCGACGTGATGAAGAAGGCCGCGGCCAGGAAGGTCGTCGCGCGGGTCAGCACATTGGCGGTGCCGCGACCGGTCATGAAGCCGCCGCCGCCACCGCCGCCGCCGATGCCAAGCGCACCGCCTTCGGATTTCTGCAGCAGCACAACGGTTACGAGCGCCACGACCACCATCAGGTGGATGACGATGATAACGGTTTCCATATTCGTCTATGTCCAATGCCGGAAAATCGGTGGCCTTTTACACCCACCACTACGCCATTTCCACCCCCGTCGCGCCGGCGATCAGATAACGGCGATCTGCCGTGATCAATCTACCGGGTCCGGCGGTGTGCCCGGCCGCTCATTTCGCGACGGACTGACCATATATATTGTAGCCGTTCGCATTTTGCCCGTCCGATTCCCAGGTCACCAGGAAACTTCGGCTTTTTGTCTGCCCGACGATGGCTGGATTGCGTTGTCGTCCGGTCGTGAAAGCCGGGACGCCGAACTCCTTGCCCTTCGGCTTCCCGTTCGACTTGTATCGCTGGGCATAGATCCCACCGAGGTCGAATCCGGGATCCTCGTCCTGGTCTTCGGAAACCCACGCAATGACGAACCCGCCCCTGGAAAGCGCGGCAAGCGCCGGATCGGTCTGGCTGAGTTTCCAGTACGTGTTGACCTGGAACTCGCCGCCCTTCGCTTTACCGGATGCCGAATATCGACGGGCCACGACGCCGGCCTGCGATTTGTCCGCGCCTTCGGAATCCCAGGAGACGACGAAGCCGCCGCTTGAAAGGCCGGCGACGACGGGGCTGCCCTGCAATCCGGCGGTCCGTTTGTTTACGCGAAACTCCTTCCCCTTCGGTTTGGCGCCGGCGTTGTATCGCTGGCCGTAAATACCGGCGCTGTCACCGTCCTGCCCCTCCGACTCCCAGACAATGATGAAGCCGCCCCCGGAGAGCCCGGCGACGGATGCGAGAGCCTGAAAGGACTTCTTGTAGGAATTGACCCGGAACTCCTTGCCTTTCTTTTTGCCCTTTTTCGAAAAGAGCTGCGCGTGCACGTCGAATTCGCCGTCCTTCGCGGTCGTGTTCCACGCGACCACGAAGCCTCCCTTGGCCAGTCCGGCAACGCTTGGGGCGTTCTGATTCTTGTCCTTCTTCGTGTTGACGCGGAATTCCTTGCCTTTCGGCTTGCCCTTGGAGTTGTAGCGTTGCGCGTAAATCTCCGTCAGGCTGTCCTCATCGTGGAGTGTCGACCAGACGATGACGAAGCCGCCATCCCTCAAAGCCGCGATGGACGGATCCCACTGGTCATCCTTTGTCGAGGTATTGACCTGGAACTCGATACCAATCGGTTTGCTCTTGGCATCGTACCGCCGGGCGAACACGCCGCTTCCAGAGCCGTCCAGGCCGGGCGAGGCCGCCCAGGTAACCACAAAGCCCCGGCTGGCGAGGCCGGCGACCGCCGGGTTGGTTTCGTTGCCGCTCTCTTTGGTATTGATCTGCAGATCGTCTTTGGCCGCCAGGTCCGCGAACGTTCCGTCCGCAACGGCGAAAAGCGCGAAAACGAGTGTGGAGAAAAGGACTGTTCCGCGTCTCATGAAATCTGATCCCGGAATTTCTTTGCGCCGAAAGTGTCCGGGCAAGCGTAAGGCCGGCATGGCGATTTACCAATACACATTCCGGCCAAACGCAGGGCTGAATGCCTAACCCGAAAGCGCCTTGTAGGCTCCGGCGATCGCCAGGATATCGTCTGCCTTCAGACTGGCGCCGCCGACCAGGGCGCCGTCGACATTGTCGACCGTCATCAGCACCTCGGCATTGCTCGGCTTGACCGAGCCGCCATAGAGGATCCGCATGCGGCCGCCCTCGTCCTCGCCGAACCGGGCGCTGAGCTTGTCGCGGATGAAGGTGTGCACTTCGGCGACGTCGCCCGGCGTCGGCGTCCTGCCGGTACCGATCGCCCAGACCGGTTCGTAGGCGACCACCAGATTGGCGGCGCGGGCATCGTCGGGAATCGATCCCTTCAACTGGCTTTCGATGCGGTCGAGCGTGACGCCCTCGTCGCGCTCGGCCTCCGTTTCTCCGACGCAGACGATGGCGATCAGCCCGGCGCGCCAGGCCGCCTTCGCCTTGTCGCGGACATGGCTGTCGCGCTCGTCATGGTCCTGGCGCCGCTCGGAATGGCCGACGATCACGGCCGTGGCGCCGGCATCGGCGAGCATCTCGGCGGCGATATCGCCGGTATGGGCGCCGGAGGCCTCGGCGTGGCAATCCTGTCCGCCGACGGCAAGCTCGGAGGGTTGGGCCATCTGGGCGAAGGCCAGGACCAGCGTCGCCGGTGGGCAGATCATCAGGTCGACGCGCCTGGCGAGATCGTCGTCATAGCCCTCGATCATCGCCTTGAATTCGGCCGCCGATGCCTTCAGACCATTCATCTTCCAGTTGCCGGCAACCAGCGGCCTGATATCGGGTGTCATGTCTTGCCTCCTCGCCTGTCTTTTGACTGCCATAACAGGGAATCAGGCCGAACGAAAACCGATCGGCGCCAAAATTGAGGCAGATCAGGCTTTTCGGGCGATTCCGAACAGCCCGGAGCGGGAAAGTTTGGGGGTCATCGCGCAGCTTTCCAGGAGGCTGACGGGAAGCGCGGTATCCTCGAATATCGAAAACAGAATCGGCTGTTCCTCAAGGCCCCAGGGCGCGCGCTCTTCGCCGGACTTGTAGTCGTAGCCCGGCCCGAGCCGGAAGGTGACGGCAAGCCCCTCCGGCTTCAGTTGCTGGTTGATGTGGGCGGCCAGCATCCGGGTGGCCCGCTCGATCGTCAGCCAGCCGCCGGCTTCCAGGAACAGGCCGTCGACCGGCTCGGAGGCTTCGAAGCGGGCGGCAACCGTGTCTTCCAGGTCGGCGCCGAGCGTCATGATGAACACGACGACCTCCTCGGCCTCGCCGAGCAGCCGGTCGAAGGCCGCGCAGGTAAAGCGGTAGCCGCCGGCAAGTTCGAGCACGCCGCCGCCGACGGAAACGATCGGACAGCGGCGATAGCGGATATCGGGCCTTGCGATGCCGGCGATTTCTTCGCCGATTCGCTCGGCGATCTTGCGGATCCGCGGCCGGATCCGGGCGGGATCACGATAGCCCTGGACCCGCAGGATCCGCTCCGGATCGACGGCGAAGCCATCCGTCTGCCAGGTCTCGACCGGACCCGGTGCTGTCCGGTCCGGCGAATCGCCTCGCGTCGTCACCGCGACAGGCTTTCGATCGCGGCTGCGCGAATCGTGTCGTATTGCGCCTCCAGTTCATCGGCCATCGCCTGCGCGGCGGCGGCCGGATCGCCGTCGCGCTCGACGCGCCGGCCCTTTTGCCAGGCTTCGAGATAGGCATCGGTTCCGGCCAGGCCGCGGCGCATGGCGATCATGTCGATCAGTTCCTGGAACCGGTCGCTGAGCTGGATCTTGTGCGAGCCGGACGCATCGCGCGCCTCGACCATCGACGGGATTTCCTGCCAACGCAAAACGGTGCACTTCGCCAACGGTCGCTCTCCCCTTCAAGGTTTTGACTCGATATATCGGTCAAAACACTAGGGGATCGGCTGCCTGTCCGGCCGCGCCATTCGCGAATCCGGGTTGCACGATTGCGACGTCTCACCACGACTTGATAGCGAAGCCGTCGATTCATACACTGCGCGGCTTCACGCCGCCCGCCATATGGCCCTATATGGCGTAGGTCGTGGTGAGGATTTAACCACTGCGCCGGTTTGCTCGGATTTGTTCAGGATTGGTGCATGAGGAGGAAGGACATGCTGGCGCATATTCCCAGGAAAGTTCGGGGACGAATGGGCCGATCCTGGCAAATCCGGGCAAATCCCTTCGGGACGCGGCGCATTTCGCCCCTGGACGTCCCCATGAAGACTCAGGGTGGGAAATGCTTGAAGTGATCTACACTGCAGCGCATTTCCCGGCTAGCCAGGAACGAAATGCGTCACGCCGGTGCAATGGTTAAACCCTCACCACGACCTAGAGCGAAACTGTTACGGAACCGAACGTCATCATGCTGAACGCCCTGCGCAAGAGCGCGACCGGTTGGGTCGCCAAAACCCTGATCGGCCTGCTCGTCCTCAGCTTCGCCGTCTGGGGCGTTGCCGACATCTTCACCGGCTATCGCGGCGACGATGTCGCCGTCGTCGGGGAGACGCCGATCACCATCCAGGACTATCAGGCAGCGCTGCAGCGGCAGATCCAGCAGACGTCGCAGCAGGTCGGTCAGTATCTGACCATGGACCAGGCCCGCGCGATCGGGCTCGACCAGCAGGTGCTCGGCCGGATGATGGCGGAAGCAGCCCTCGACGATGCGGCCCGGGCGCGCGGCCTTAACATCTCCGATGCCATCATCGCCGACAGCATAAGACAGGACCCGACCTTCCAGGCGCCCGGCGGGCAGTTTGACCGCGCCTATTTCGAGCAGGTCCTGAGGGCGTCGGGCTACAGCGAGGCGGTCTATGTCAACGAACAGCGCCAGGCGCTGACCCGGCAGATGATCGCCGAGTCGATCGGCGGCGGCATCGCCCCGCCGACGATCCTGGAAAAGGCGGTCGACCGCTTCCGCAACGAGACCCGCTCGGCCGAATTCATCGTGATCACGCCGGCCATGGTCGATACCCTGCCGGAGCCGAGCGAGGAGCAGTTGCGCAGCTACTTCCAGGACCACATGTCGGAGTTCCGCGCACCGGAATACCGCAAGATCGGGCTGATTTCGCTGCAGCCGCTCGACCTGACGAGCCGCGTCGACATCCCCGAAGAGGATGTCCGCGCCTCCTATGACGCCAATCCCGACCGGTTCGGCACGCCGGAGCGGCGGACGATCGAGCGCATCGTCTTCGACACTTCCGACGAGGCGCGGCAGGCCTATGACGAGATCAACGGCGGCAAGAGTTTCGAGGAGGTCGCCGAAGCGCGCGGCCTCAACCAGGACGACCGGACGCTCGGCACGCTGACCCGCGACGGCGTTCTCGATCCGGCCATCGCCGATGCCGCCTTCGGGCTTGACCTGAACCAGGTCAGCGAGCCGGTCCAGGGCACCTTCGGTCCGGTCCTGGTACGGGTCACCGAAATCGACGGCGGCACGTCCCAGTCGTTCGACGACGTCAAGGCGGAATTGCAGATCGACATGGCGCTGGAGCGAGCCCAGGACCTCGTCCTCGACCTTTATGATGCGATCGAGGACGACCGTGCCGGCGGCATGACGCTTGCCGAGGCGGCCGCCAAGGAAGGGCTCGACTATCGCGATATCCCGACAATCGACCGGCAGGGCAACGACATCGACGGCAACCGGATCGGCGGCATCATCGACCGGGCCCGGCTGATGAACGAAGTCTATGCGACCGATATCGGTGTCGAGGCCGATCCGCTGCAGGCGACCGGCGATGGCTGGATCTGGTACGAGGTGCTCGACATCATCCCCGAGCGCGACAAGACGTTCGAGGAGGCCCGCGACGATGTCGCGACCGCCTGGCGCGCCGAACAGACCGGAGAGCTCGTTTCGCAGAAGGCCAAGGAGGTCGTGAGCACGATCGAGAGCGGCGACAATTTCTTCAAGGTGGCAGAGGATCTCGGCACCACATCCGGGCTGGTTGGCCCGCTGCGGCGCACCGATACCGACGACGTGTTCGGCCAGTCGGCCGTCCAGCTCCTGTTCACCACGCCGAAGGACGGCGTCACCTCGACCATCGCCAATGTCGGCGACCGGCGGGTGGTGTTTCGGGTGACCGACGTCTCCGTGCCGGACTTCGACGCGCAGGCCTCGGAAGTCTTCGCCGCCGAACTCGGCGGCGGCATCGCCAACGATATCCTCGGCCAGTATCTCGCCGACCTTGAAACGCGCATCGGAACGGTTATCAATCCGCAGGCGATGGCGATCGCGCTCGGCGAGCGCCAGCCCGACCACGGGTACTAACCAATCGGCGGTCCGGAGGGTTCCCTGCCGGGAGTTTCCGGGACCGTCGAACCATCGGCAGCGGTGCTATGAGCCTGATCGAACCTCCGTTTGACGGTTTCGAGGAACGCTATCGCCTGGGCGCGCCCCAGGTGGTGTGGACGCGGATGGTCGCCGACCTGGAAACACCGGTCTCGGCGATGCTGAAGGTCGCCGGATCGCGGCCGAACAGCTTCCTGCTGGAATCGGTCGAGGGCGGTGCCGTGCGCGGGCGCTATTCGATCATCGGGCTCGAGCCGGACCTGGTGTTCCGCGCCCATGGCGACCGGGCCGAGATCAACCGCGCGCCCGAGGCGGAAACGGACAGCTACGAGCCCTGCCCCGAGCCGACGCTGGCCGCCTTGCGACGGTTGATCAACGAAGCGCGCGTCGATCTGCCGGAGGGATTGCCGGCGATGTCGGCGGGTGTCTTCGGCTACATGGCCTATGACACCGTGCGGCTGATGGAGGTGCTGGCCAAACCCAATCCGGACCCGTTCGGCCTGCCCGACGCGATCTTCCTCAGGCCGACCATCATCGTCGTCTTCGACTCTGTAAAGGACGAGGTGACGATCGTGACGCCGGTCAGGCCGTCCGCGGCACTTGGCGCGAAGGCCGCCTATACCCGCGCCGTCGACCGGCTGACCGGCGTCACCGACGCGCTCGACCTGCCGCTTGAAAAGACGCCGATGGCCGATCTCGACGATGTCATCGGCAAGGCGCCGCAGTCGAACACGACGCCCGAGGAATACGCGGCGATGGTCGAGCGGGCGAAGGAGTACATCGCTGCCGGCGACGTCTTCCAGGTGGTGCTGAGCCAGCGCTTCGAGGCGCCCTTCTCGCTGCCGCCGTTCGCGCTCTACCGGGCGCTGAGGCGGGTCAATCCGGCGCCGTTCCTCTATTTCCTCAATTTCGATAACTTCGCCGTCGTCGGGTCGAGCCCGGAGATCCTGGTGCGGCTGCGCGACGACACCGTTACCGTGCGGCCGATCGCCGGCACCCGGCCGCGCGGCGAGACGCCGACCGAGGACCGGGCCAATGCCGAGGACCTGCTCGCCGATCCCAAGGAGCGGGCCGAGCACCTGATGCTGCTCGATCTCGGCCGCAACGATGCCGGCCGGGTCTCGAAGATCGGCACGGTGAAGGTCACCGACCAGTTCTTCCTGGAATATTACAGCCAGGTCATGCACATCGTCTCGAATGTCGAGGGCCAGATCGATCCCTCCCGCGATGCGATCGACGCGCTGATCGCCGGCTTCCCGGCCGGCACGGTGTCGGGCGCGCCGAAGGTCCGGGCGATGCAGATCATCGACGAATTGGAAAAGGAAAAGCGCGGCATCTATGCCGGCTGCGTCGGCTATTTCTCCGCCGACGGCGACATGGACACCTGCATCGTGCTAAGGACGGCGGTCGTCAAGGACGGCGTGATGTATGTGCAGGCCGGCGCCGGCATCGTCGCCGACTCCGTGCCGCAGAGCGAGCAGCGCGAATGCGTCAACAAGGCGCGCGCCCTGTTCCGGGCGGCCGACGAGGCTGTCCGGTTCGCCTCCTCGGCGATCCGGGGCCAGTAGGCGCGTTCAAGGCCGGCGGGTAACGGGTAAACTGCGGGGTGAAACGGCATGATCGTCCTGATCGACAACTATGACAGTTTCACCTGGAACCTCGTTCACTATCTCGGCGAACTCGGGGCGCGGGTGCGCGTTCATCGCAACGACAAGATCGCGGTCGAGGACGTCATCGCCGCCGAGCCGACCGGCATCGTGCTGTCGCCCGGCCCGTGCACGCCGAACGAGGCAGGCATCTGTCTTGACCTGATCAAAGCGGCGGCCGGCCAGGTGCCGATCCTTGGGGTCTGTCTCGGCCACCAGTCGATCGGCCAGGCCTATGGCGGCACCGTGGTGCGAGCGCCGGTGCTGATGCACGGCAAACTCTCCGAAGTCCGCCACGACGGATCGGGGATCTTCCACGGCCTCAACGGTCCCTTCCAGGCGACCCGCTATCACTCGCTGACCGTCGAGCGGGACAGTCTTCCCGGCGACCTCGAGGTGTCGGCCGAGACCGAGGACGGCACGATCATGGGCCTGCGCCACAAGAGCCATCCCGTGCATGGCGTGCAGTTCCATCCCGAGAGCATCGCCTCGGAGAACGGCCCGCTGATCCTGCGCAACTTCCTCGACCTTGCCGCCGAGTGGCAGCGCCGCGCGGCGTAAGCCTTTTCCTTGCATATGACGCCGGATTGCGGCACGACAGGCCGAACGGAACGAAGCGATGCAGACCCCAAGCCTCAAGGACTATATCGGCCAGATCGCCGCTGGAACGCCGCTGTCGCGCGAGGATGCGGCGCGTGCCTTCGACATCATCATGTCGGGCGAGGCGACACCGACCCAGATCGGTGGCTTCCTGATGGCGCTCAGGGTACGTGGCGAGACCGTCGACGAGATCGCCGGCGCGGTGACGACAATGCGCGCCAAGATGCTCGCCGTCGAGGCGCCGTCGGACGCGATCGACATCGTCGGCACCGGCGGCGACGGCTCGGGCACCTACAATATCTCGAGCTGTACCGCGCTGGTGGTTGGCGGCTGCGGCGTGCCGGTCGCAAAGCATGGCAACCGGGCGCTGTCGTCGAAATCGGGCGCAGCCGACGTGCTGATGACGCTTGGCGTCGAACTCGATCTCGGCCCGGACAGGATCGCCGACTGCATCCGCCGCGCCGGCGTCGGCTTCATGTTCGCGCCCGCCCATCACGCGGCGATGAAGCATGTCGGCCCGAGCCGGGTCGAACTCGGCACCCGGACGATCTTCAACATCCTGGGTCCGCTGTCGAACCCGGCCGGCACGCCGCGCCAGTTGATCGGCGTGTTCGCGAAGCACTGGGTCGTGCCGATGGCCGAGGTGCTCGGCGCGCTCGGCTCCGACCATGTCTGGGTGGTGCACGGCTCCGACGGGCTCGACGAGATCACCACGACCGGGCCGACCCATGTCGCCGAACTGAAGGACGGGAAGGTCACGACCTTCGAGATCGGCCCGGATGATGTGGGCTTGCCGACCGCGCGGCCCGAAGACCTGAAGGGCGGCGATGCGGCGACCAATGCGGCCGCGCTACGGGCATTGCTCGGCGGCGAGCATGGCCCCTACCGCGATATCGTCGTCTTCAATGCCGCAGCGGCCCTGATGATCGCCGGAAAGGCGGGCACCCTCACCGAGGGCGCGCAGATGGCGGCGGATGCGATCGACACCGGCAAGGCGCTCGATTGCCTGCAATCTCTCGTAACCGTTTCGAACGGCTGATCCATGTCCGACGTGTTGAAGAAGATCGAGAAAAGCAAGCGCGCCGAGATCGCCGCGGCCAAATCGGCGCGGCCGCGCGCCGACGTCCGGGCCGCCGCGCGCGATGCCTCACCGGTACGCGGCTTTCGCGACGCGATCGAGACGACGATTACCGCCGGCGGCACTGGGCTGATTGCCGAGATCAAGAAGGCGAGCCCGTCGAAAGGGCTGATCCGTGCCGATTTCGATCCGCCGGCGCTTGCCCGCGCCTATGAGGCCGGCGGGGCGAGCTGCCTGTCGGTGCTCACCGACGCGCCGTTCTTTCAGGGCGACCCGGATTACCTGATCGCGGCACGGGCGGCGGTGTCGCTTCCCGTTCTGCGCAAGGATTTCCTCTACGATCCCTACCAGGTCGACGAGGCACGCGCGCTCGGCGCCGATTGCATCCTGATCATCATGGCAGCCGTCAGCGACGACGAGGCCGCGGCCCTGGAGGACGCGGCCGATCACTGGGGCATGGACGTGCTGGTGGAGATCCACGATCCGGCCGAACTGGACCGCGCCCGGAAGCTGCGCTCCACCCTGCTCGGCATCAACAACCGCAACCTGCGGACCTTCGAGACGACGCTCCAGACGGCGATCTCTCTGGCCGCCGATATCCCCGACCGCTATCGTCTGGTGGGCGAAAGCGGCATCTTCACGCCGGCCGATGTCGGCCTGTTGCGAGAGGCCGGGATCGACGCGATCTTGGTCGGCGAGAGCCTGATGCGGCAGGATGACGTTCAGGCAGCGACCGAAAGCCTGCTATCGCCCAGGCCGGCGGGCGCTGCGGAGTAGAGCGACGAAGGGAGGCGATCATTGTGAAGGTGGATACCGGACGCGCTGGACTTACCGCCCTGGTGTTGCTCGTCGCCATATCGGCGCGGTCGGCGATCGCCGAGGATAGCTTCTCGATGACCGGTAGCTATGAAGGCGTCTATGCCTGCGACAGCACGACGGCCGGCGTACCGTCGGGCTGGGGGCGGCCGATGTCACTTGCGCTCGTCCAGTCTGGAGATGCGATCCGGATCGACCTGAAATATGTCGACAAGCACGAGCTGGGCGCCGAATACAGCCTCTATGCCGGCAAGGTCTCGATGGCGCCGGACGGCGCGACGATCAACGGCTATTTCGAAGCCTGCGGAGCGACGTTTCCGGCAAAGGAGATCGTGCGGATCTTCCCCGCTTCCGTTGAGCAAAAGCCGTTTCAGTTCTCCGCGCAGGGGGTCTGGGCGTCTGATCAGGTGCCCAACATGCCCGGGCTCACCGTGCAGAGTTGCACCTGGTATCTGAAGCGCGTGTCGACGGATGCTCCCGCCGTTCGGGACTGCACCGACGTCCCGGATTGAACACGGCCACGAACCGCATGAGCGACGATCCCCCCTCCCTCACCCATATCGATTCCAGCGGCACGGCCCGCATGGTCGACGTTTCCGACAAGGCGGTGACCGCCCGCGTCGCGGTCGCCGAAGGCTTCGTGCGGATGAAGCCGGAGACGCTTGACCTGATCGTTGCCGGAGACGCTGCCAAGGGCGACGTGCTCGGCACCGCGCGGATTGCCGGGATCATGGCGGCCAAGCGCACGCACGACCTGATCCCGCTCTGCCATCCACTGGCGTTGTCGAAGGTGTCCGTCGATCTGGACCCGATTGCGGCGGAGGCGGCCGTTCGGGTGACGGCAACGGCGAAGGTGACCGGCAGGACCGGTGTCGAGATGGAGGCGCTGACAGCGGCGAGCGTTGCCTGCCTGACCGTCTACGACATGGTCAAGGCCGTCGACCGCGGCATCGAGATCACCGGTCTGCGCCTGATCGAGAAATCCGGCGGCAAGTCGGGCGACTGGCGGGCGGACGCGGGCTGACGATGGCGCTGCTTCCCGTCGAAGAGGCCCTGCGGCGCGTCCTGGACGGGGCCGGGCCGGTCGAGGCCGAAGAGGTCCGGCTTACAGACGCTCACGGCAGGACGCTCGCGGACGATGTCGCCGCGCGGCGCACGCAGCCGCCGTTCGACACCTCGGCGATGGACGGCTATGCGGTGCGGGCCGAAGACGTCGCAACCGTTCCCGTTTCGCTTGAGGTTATCGGCGAAGCGCCGGCCGGGCATGCGTTTGCGGGAACGGTCGGTGCGGGCCAGGCGGTGCGGATCTTCACCGGCGCGCCGCTGCCCGACGGCGCCGACTGCATCGTGATCCAGGAAAACACCGACTATGGCAGCGAGACGGTGGCCGTCCGCGAGACGGCCGTTGCTGGTCAGTTCGTGCGCCGGCGCGGGCTCGATTTCAGCGATGGCGACGTCCTGCTACGCGCGGGCAGCGTGCTCGGACCGCGCCATGTCGCGCTGGCCGCGGCGATGAACCACCCTGCCCTGCCGGTGCGTCGCAGGCCGCGCGTGGCGATCATCGCGACCGGGGACGAGCTGGTGCCGCCGGGCGCGGATCCGGGGCCGGACCGGATCATCGCGTCGAATTCCTTCGGCATCGCGGCAATGACGCGGCGCAACGGCGGCATGCCGGTCGATCTCGGCATCGCGCCGGACCGGCCCGATGCGCTGTCGCGCGCCGTCGACGGGGCGATCGCGGCTGAGGCCGATATCCTGATCACGCTCGGCGGCGCCTCGGTCGGTGACCACGACATCGTGCAGGACGTGCTGTCCTCGCATGGCCTTGCGCTCGATTTCTGGAAGATCGCCATGCGGCCCGGCAAGCCGCTGATCTTCGGCCGGCTCGGCGACATGCGGGTTCTCGGCCTGCCGGGCAACCCGGTCTCCTCGATGGTCTGCGGACGGCTGTTCCTGGCGCCGCTGATCCAGGCCCTGCTCGGCCGCATCGACGCGGCCGTGACGATGGACGCGGGCGAAACCGCCGGCCGCCTCGGCGAGGCGCTGAAGGCAAATGACGAGCGGCAGGACTATCTGCGGGCCACTGTACGCCGCGATGCGTCCGGAACGCTTGTCGCTACGCCCTTTTCGCGGCAGGACAGTTCGATGCTGGCGACACTTGTCAAGGCGGATGCGCTGATTGTGCGCCCGCCCCTCGCGCCGCCGGCGGCGGCGGGAGACGCCTGCCGCCTGCTGCTCATGGACGATTAGCGCGCCCGCGTGCGGAACCAGTTGAGCCGATACCGACCGTTTGCGTAAAAACAGTTTTCCGGCGCAGTTTGTTTTCCCCTTCCCAATATCAATGTATACATGATAGCGTTTATCGGCTGATGCCGCTTCCGACACCGCTGTAGGAGAAGTCGCGGACGGTATGATCGGCGGGCCTTGCGAAATCCGGAGGTTTTCAACCAGTAGACTTGAGAAGACTGTGATTTCGCCATCAGCAAAACACGCGGGCGATCAGCCCGGAATTCGCGCGATTTCACCAAGCAGCAAAACGGGGAGGAAAAATGTACAAATCCATTGCATTAGGAGGTTTTGCCTTGGCCACCTTGAGTCTTGCGGCTCACGCGGAGGTCAAAGTAAAGCTCGAACCCTACGTGACCGGTGTCAACGCGCCGCTGGCGATGGTTCAACCGGCCGGCGACGACCGCAAGTTCGTCATCGAGCAGTTCGGACGCGTCCGGGTGATCGACAAGGATGGCAACCTCTCCGCGGAACCGTTCATCGATATCCGCGCGAAGATACCGACCCTGTGGTCCGATTTCGACGAACGCGGATTGCTCGGCATCACCTTCCATCCCGACTTCGCCAATAACGGCAAGTTCTATCTCGCCTATTCAGCGCCGATCAATTTCCAGCTCGATCTGGCCAAGGAGTTCTGGTGGGACCACACCAATGTGGTCGAGGAATACATGGTGTCGAAGGACGACGCCAATGTCGCCGACACGTCCTATTCCCGGATCATCACCTCGATCGACTGGCCGCAGTTCAACCACAACGGCCACTGGATCGACTTCGGCAAGGACGGCATGCTGTATATCTCCACCGGTGACGGCGGCTATGCCAATGACTGGGGCATCGGCCACAACGTCACCGAGGGCAACGGCCAGGACGACACGCAGCTGCTCGGCAAGATCCTCAGAGTCGACCCGGACAATCCGGCGGACGGCAAGCCCTACGGAATCCCGAGCGATAATCCGTATGCGGATGATTTCGACCATGCCGCGGAGATCTGGGCGACGGGCATGCGCAATCCGTGGCGCTGTTCGTTCGACATGGAGGACGGCCGGCTGTTCTGCGCCGACGTGCAGCAGAACTCCTACGAGGAAGTCGATATCGTCGAGGTCGGCAAGAACTACGGCTGGCGCCGGATGGAAGCCGACAAGTGCTTCGACTACGTGAAGCCGAACGATCATCCCGCCGAGTGCGGCGACACTTCGGATCTCACGTTGCCGATCATCGTCTACAACAACTGCACGGCCATTCCCGACGACTGCAAGGGCATCTCGGTGACCGGCGGTTATGTCTATCGCGGTGCGCATGACGCCTGGAAGGGCAAGTACATTTTCGGCGACTGGAGCAAGAGCTTCGCCGAGATGGACGGCCAGATCTTCGTCGGCACCGAGGGTGACGACGGCAAGTGGACGATGGATGTCGCCGAAGTAGTCGGCATGGACAAGGTCCCGTACATCCTCGCCTTCGCGCAGGACAGCGCCGGCGAAGTCTACGCCCTGACCTCGATCACCACCGGCCCGGTCGGCAGCCTGGACACGATCTACAAGATCGTCCCGGCGGAATGACGGATCGGTTTTCGGTCAAGATCGAATAACACCATGTGATCCCGGCGCCCTGTTAGGCGCCGGGATTTCTGTTCTCTAGGTAACAGTGGACATCCGGCGCAAGACCGGACGCGTTGATGGAAACGGGAGAATGCGGCAATGAGGATCCGCGCTGCGGAGGCACTAATCGGAATGGCCTTTTCCGGCCTGGTCCTGACGGGACCGGCCCTGGCGGACGATGAAATCGTTGTGGAAGATGTCGAGTTCACCGAGACCTTTCTCGACAATCAGCAGGCAATCGAAAACGGCGCGGTGATCTGGCTCGACCAGTGCCAGCATTGTCACGGCGCAAAGGCCTATCCAGGCAAGGCACCGAAGCTGAAACCGAGCAAGTACAAGCCGAAATTCGTCTTCCACCGCATCACCAAGGGCTTCAAGGGGATGCCGCCATGGAAGGACATCTATACGCTGGAAGAGCGGATGGCGATGGTCGCCTACATCATGAGCGACGAGTTCTCGCCGTAGGGGGCTGAGAGCCGGGGCCTCGGGCTTTACAGCTGAAACACAAAAGATGGTACCAGGGCTCTCCGATCCCGGTTCGGCCTTACGGCCGTCCGGGATGATGCAGGAGCGCGCGCCTCCCCTGCCCTTTACCCCCGCATCATTGTCCGGCCAGCACGCTCAGCGCGTCGAAATGCGCCGCCATGTAAATCCGGAACCAGGGGGCGTAGCGATCCGGATCAGCGGCGATGTCGGCGGCGATGTCCGGCAGCGTCATCCAGGCATGGGCCTGAACTTCCGCCGGCTCGGGCGCGATCAGCGGGCCGTCCGGGCCGAGCCGGCCCCAGTAGCGGTGCACGACCTCGTTTTCGAAGAGGTCGCCCGCCGGCGCGCTCACTGGTGCCTGATAGGAGACGACGCCGAACGGCGTCAACGGGACATTGAACCCCATTTCCTCGCGCAGCCGACGGTCGGCGCAGGCATCGACCGATTCGTCCCAATGGGGATGCGAACAGCAGGTATTGGCCCACAGATGCGGCGAGTGGTACTTCCCCGCCGCGCGCTGCTGCACAAGCAGCCTGCCGCGATCGAAGATGAAGACCGAGATCGCCCGGTGGCGGATGTTGCGCTCGTGCGCCTCGAGCTTGCCGACAGGCCTCGGCCCTCCCCTGTCGTCGAGCGCGATGATCGGGTCATCGGCGTCCGCGGGCCGTTCCGCAAACCTGAACGGCGCCGTCACGCGCCCCGCCCCCGTTCGAGGTTGCGGCGGATCACGTACCAGACCGGCAACGGGACCAGCGCGGCAACGATCAGCGTCGCCAGCGGCCGGTCGGCGCCGTAATAGCCGGCGGCCGCGAATGCGAAGGCCAGCGGGGTGATGCCGCACAGCAGCGCGAGCGCGAAGCGGCTGAGCGGCATGCGCGACAGGCCGGCCATGCAGGACACAACCTCCGGCAGGATCGGCAGCCAGCGCGAGCAGATCACCAGCCAGCCGCCGGAGCGGGCAAACAGGCGCTCGCCTTCCTCCAGTCCCGCCTCGCCGATCAGCCAGCGCGCCACCGGGCGGCCATAGCGCCAGGCAATGACATAGCCGGCAAGGCCTGAGAGAAACAGGCCGGCGATCGCGATTAGCCCGCCGAGGACCGGGCCATACAGGATGCCGGCCGCCGCGATCACGGCCGTGTTGGGCACCGGAAGCAGCAGATCGACAACCAGTAAGGCGATGACGATCGTCCAAGCATAGGCGCGCGCGCCTTCGGCCGTGGCAACGAGCGCGTCGGCAGACCAGAGCCGCTCGGTCGCCTCGCCGAACAGCGCAAAGGGGATAACGACGATCAGCGCCAGCACCACGAACAGAACGAGGAGCCGGCCGATGCCGTCAAAGCCCGCGAAACGTCCGGATGCCCTCATTCGATGATCAGCTTTTCCATACCGCGTTGCGCGCCCGGTTCCTCGATCCGCGCTTCCCGGCCGCCGCGCAGGATCGAGTTGCCCTCATAGAGCGTGCGCTGATCGATCGCCGGCGGATCGAGCCAGTCGGCCTCGTTCATCTGGCCGCTCTGGCCATAGGCGCTGAGCGCGTTCTGATAGCAGGCGAGCCGGACCTGCTCTTTAGGGATCCCGTGGTCAAGCGCCAGCTTCGCCGTCTTGGCGACGCCCAGCGGATCGGAAATACCCCAGTCGCACGCCGAATCGACAATGATCCGCTCCGCGCCATAGCCCTTCATGATCTCGACCATCCGGGCATTGCCCATCTTGGTGGAGGGATAGATCGAAAAGCCCGCCCAGAAGCCGCGGTCGAGCACCTCGCGGACCGTTTCCTCGTTGTTGTGGTCGACGACGACCATGCCCGGATCGAGGCCGTGTTCCTCGCAGACATCCATCGACCGGCTCGTGCCGCGCTTCTTGTCGCGATGGGGCGTGTGGATCATCACCGGCAGTTCGAGCTCCTTGGCGAGTTCGAGCTGCAGCCGGAAATACTTGTCCTCCAGCGCTGTCTGCTCGTCATACCCGATCTCGCCGATCGCGACGACGCCCTCCTTCAGGGCAAAGCGCGGCAGGATCTCCATCACGCCCTCGGCGAGTTCCTCGTTGTTGGCCTCCTTGGAATTCAGGCCGATCGTGCAGTAGTGACGGATGCCGAACTGGCCGGCGCGGAAACGCTCGAAGCCGACGATATGGGAGAGATAGTCGATATAGCTGCCGACGAAGGTGCGCGGCTGGCCGATCCAGAAGGCGGGCTCGATCACCGCGACGACACCGGAGGCCGCCATCGCCTCGTAATCGTCCGTCGTACGGGAAATCATATGGGTGTGCGGATCGATGAACATCATCAGGCGACCTCCTCGTCGTGCAATTCCCGGACGACATCGTCCCACGAAAGCGCGCCGGAGCGGGCCCGCCGCGCCTCGTCCTCCAGCGTCGTCAGGATCTCGTCCGCCTCCGGCTGGCCGCTTGCGACAAGCGCCAGGGCCGCGGCTTCCCTCTCGCGCGGGTCGGCGCTGGCGGCAAGCCGTTTCAGGTCGTCGATCATGTCGCCGCGCGCGAAGGGTCCGACGCTGCGCCACAGTTCCGGCGTGATCGGACGACCGGCCGCCCAGCGCTCATGGGCATAGTCGCAGAGAATGCGGGCGAGTTCGGCATTGGCGCGCTCATCGAGGCCCTGCATCGGATAGAGCGTCGAGCCGATGAACAGCGCCTTTAAGACCATCTGGTTCCAGCGGTCCTGGTCGAACTGCTCGCGCGGATAGGGGCTGCGATGGGCGACGGCCTCGAAGACGGCCCGGATATTGCCGCGCAGCGCTTCAGCCGCCTGGGCCTCCAGCCTGGCACGGGCGGGATAGAGCGGCAGGCCGCTGAACAGGGCGATCGCCTCGGCGGCGTCGGCCGATGGGGCGATTGCCGAGAACGTGGCGACGAAGGCATCCTCATCGTCCGGCAGCGACAGAAGCGCCAGAACGCGCGCGGCCCGGTCGACCGTCCAATCGCGCGGATCCCAGCCGGGACGCACGGCCTCGGCGTCGGCAAGTTCCTCCGCGCTCAACGCCAGATCCGCCTTGCCGAGCTTGCGCGGAATGAGGCCGAGCGCGACGACCAGATCGCGCTCGCGGCCCTCCGCCAGCCGTTTAAGCTGGCCATCAAGCCAATCTAGCTTGTCCGCCGCCAGCCGGTTCCGCAGCCAGCCGTGCAGTGTTTCGCCCGCTGTGCGCATCCACTCCCTCGCTTTTCTTGGAGCAGGGGCGAAAGTCTATCCTCGCCCGCTTGCCCGATGTATGCATTATCTCGACTATACGGAGCGCAATCTGAAAGCGGAAGCGGTCTGTTGCCGCATTTCACTCAAAATCCAGGGGCCGGTCGGGCGATGAATCCCACTCTCGTAATCCTCGTGGTCGGGCTCAGTCCCTGCCTCCTCGGGCCGCATACGCCGGTCCTGTCGCGGCTTGCCGGGCAGTCCGGCATGCGGCCGCTGAAGACGGTGACGCCGGCGGTGACCTGTACGGCGCAGTCAACGCTTCTCACCGGCGAGATGCCGGCTGTCCATGGCGCGGTCGCCAATGGCTGGTATTTCCGCGATCTCTCGGAAATCTGGCTGTGGCGGCAATCGAACCGGCTGATCGGCGGCGAGAAGATCTGGGAGGCGGGCAAGCGGCGTGACCCGGCCTTCACCTGTGCCAAGATGTTCTGGTGGTACAATATGTATTCCTCGGCCGACTGGAGCGCGACGCCGCGGCCGATCTATTGCGCGGACGGGCGCAAGATCCCCGACCATTACGCCCATCCCGCCGAGCTGCATGACGAGCTCGACGGCAAGCTCGGCCAGTTTCCGCTGTTCAAGTTCTGGGGGCCGGCGACCGATATCGGCTCGTCGCGCTGGATCGCCGATTCGACCCTGCATGTGATGGAAACCCGTAATCCGACGCTGACGCTGACCTACCTGCCGCATCTCGACTACGACCTGCAGCGGCACGGCCCTGACCTCGGCCATCCCGACGTGCAGCGTTCGCTCAGCGAAATTGACGCCGTGGTCGGCGATCTCGTCAGCGCGGCGGAGGCAAGCGGCCGGTCGGTGATCGTCGTATCCGAATACGGCATCACGCCGGTCGACGACGCGATCCACATCAACCGGGCGCTGCGCGAGGCCGGCCTGCTCGCCGTGCGCGACGAACTCGGCCACGAACAGCTCGATGCCGGCGCCTCGCGCGCCTTCGCGCTGTCAGACCATCAGATCGCCCATGTCTATGTGCGCGCGGAAGACGATATTCCGGCGGTGAAATCGCTTGTCGAGGGGATCGACGGGGTCGAGACTGTGCTCGATGAAGACGGCAAGCGGGCGATGGGGCTCGACCATTCCCGATCGGGTGAGCTTGTCGCGATCTCGGCGGCAAACCGCTGGTTCAGCTATTATTTCTGGCTCGACGACGCACGCGCGCCGGATTTCGCCCGCACCGTCGAGATCCACCGCAAGGCCGGCTACGATCCGGTCGAACTGTTCTTCGATCCGAAGATCGGCAATCCGAAACTGGCGGCGGGCTGGCGCCTTGCCAAGCGCAAGCTGGGCATGCGCAGCCTGATGGACGTGATCTCCCTTTCGGACGTCAAGCTCGTCAAGGGCTCGCACGGGCGGCTTACCGATGACGACAAGGACGGGCCGCTGGTGATGTCCTCGCGGCCGGATCTACTGCCTGACGGACCGGTCGCCGCGACCGACTTCAAGGCGCTGGTACTCGATCACGTCTTTACGTGACTACGTCCCCGGTATGAAGCGCTGCGCGGCGATCGTGAGGGCAAACAGGATGACGGCAACGATCGCCCAGGACAGCGCCCCGGCGCCTGCGAGATAGATCGCATCAAGCAGGGCGACGCCGGCGATCAGCGTGACGACGGCGCGGGGTACGTCACCGGGGCCGCGCCGTTTCAGCAGCCGCAACGCGAAACCGATCAGCACGGTCAGCATCAGCCAGAAGATCAGCGTCGCCGGTTCGCCAATGCACAGCCACAGCCCGTAGAGCCAGGGGATGGCGAGAAAGCCGAGCGGCCAGACGGAGCCGAGCTGGTCGAGCGCCTCCTGCTTGGCGGCGTAGGTCAGGCCGACGATATAGCAAAGCATGACAAGGGCTGCGATCAGCAGCGGGGCCGGCAGCGACAGCGTGAAGGCAAGGCCAACCGCGACATAGACCAGTGCTCGGCACAGGCCCATAAAGACGGGGCTCAGCGGGTTCTGCTTGTGATACCAGTCATAGACGGTGATCGCGGCGGCAAGCGCCAGGCCGCCTAGGGCTGGATAGAGCCCCGTCGCCCCTGCCCGGCCGACGAAAACCAGAACAATGATGCTCACGGCCAGCATGCCGAATCCGGCGGCAAAGACCGCGCCGCGCGAGATCGCGCCGGACGGGATCGGCCGGCCGGGCCGTTCCTTCGCGTCGAGCGGCGCGTCGAAGGCGTCGTTCAGATACATCCCGCCGATATAGGCAAGCGACATCGCCAACAGCAGTGGCAACGCGCGTCCGTCGACGCCGCCGCCGGCCAGCACAATCGCGGCCAGCGTGTTGGTCCAGACGGTCGGCAGGTTGGAGACCCGGCCAAGGCGCAAGAGCACGGAGAGTGTCATAGCGTCAGTTCTCCGATCACCCAGTCAAGCTCGCGCGCGATCGCCTCGCTTAAGCCCGTCGTCCGATAGGTCTCCGGCAGCACGTCCCAGGTATAGGTCTCGACCTCCAGGTGCGGCGCGATCGGCTGTTCGCGGTGGCGTGCGATCACGTCCTTCAGGAAGCCCTGCGTCGTCGAGAAGGCTTCAAGATCGGACAGGAAGACGGGAACATGGAAGTGGACCCGCCATTCGTTGCCGGTCGCCGCTTCCGCGTGCGTGAGCGCATCAGGCAGATCGATATAGCGGACAAGCTCGCCGACCCGCTGCTCGATCACCTGGTGCAGGTAGACCGGCTCGGAAAACGGCGCCAGCGCGCGGGCGGCGCCTGAATCCATGCGCGGGATACGGATCGCCGAGGAAAGCTGCAGCTTGAAGATCGGGATTCCGGCGGTTTCCAGCGCCTGAAGCCCGGCTTCGAGGTCCTCGTATTCGACCGCTGCGTGACAAACATCGTAACAGACCCCGAGATGGCGACGCAGCGCCTCCAGCGCATCCGCGTCCGACAGTCCCGTCAACTCTCCAAGCCGGGCGGCGGAGGCGGCCGTGAACAGGCTTTCGCCGAAGAACCGGACGGTCTCCTCGATCGTTTCGAGAAAGCAGCAAGGCTCCGGTTCGAGCGCAAGCGTGATCCATCTGCCGGTCCGCTGTTCAAGCTCGACGAGATGGGCCGTGTGAACGATGAGGTTTTCGACGATCGCGGCGATCCGGTTCGCGCCGGTCTGCGCATCGAGCCAGCCCTTGAACGTGCCCGGCACGGTGCTGATGCTACCCATCTCGAGGTCCGCCGGCATCAGCGCGGCCAGCAGATCGGCGAGCGCGTTGGAATAGGCAAGCCGCTCCGGCGTCGACCAATCCGGCGCATAGACGTCCTGTTTCACCCGGGTGCCGTGAAAGGCGCCATAGGGAAAGCCGTTGATCGTGAACACATAGGTGCCGGTCTCGGCGAGCAGCGCCTTCAAATCTTCGAGCGCCGACGGATCGCGCAGGGCCTCCATCGCCTCGGCGGCGATCCGCAGGCCAAGGCCCATCGGCCGATCGGGACAGACCGCGGCCTTGATCGCCGGCACGTGGGCGCGCAGCGAGGCTTGCATCTGCGGCCAGCTTTCGCCGGCGTGGATGTTGGTGCAGTAGCTCAGATGGCCGAGGTCGCGGCGCCCGTCGAGGCGCATCAGGACTGTGCCCTTTGCTTAAGCCAGTCGATCGCCTGAAGGATCAGGTCGTGATCCATCTCGTTGACCTCGATCCCCGTGCCCAGATCCCTGAGCAGCGTGATCGTCAGCATGCCGCCGAGATGCTCCTGGAATTCCTCAAGCCCTGCTATCACCATGTGGCGGCCGCCAGCGTCGGTCTTGTCGAGGGCGGGATGCCAGAGCCGGAAGCCGAGCTGTTCGAGCAGCACGATGACGCGGTCCTCGGCGCCTTCGGGCAACAGGCCGCTGAGCACGGAATAGCGGGTGTCGAGGGCAATGCCGATCGCCACGGCCTCGCCATGACGCAGGTGGTAGCGGGTCAGCGTCTCGAGCCGGTGGGCGGCCCAGTGGCCGAAATCGAGCGGCCGGGCGCTGCCGGTCTCGAAGGGATCGCCGCCCTGCCCGATCTGGATCATGTGCAGTTCCGCGCAACGGCGGATCATGTGGGCCATCGCGGCCGGCTCGAACAGGACCAGCTGGTCGGACTGGCGCTCCAGCCATTCGAAGAACGTGCGGTCGCGGATCAGCGCGACCTTCACCGCCTCGGCCATGCCGGCGATCTTGTCGCGATCGGGCAGCCGGGCGATGAAGTCGAGGTCGTTCAGGACGGCGAAGGGCGGCGCGAAGGTACCGACGAAATTCTTGACGCCGTTGAGGTTTACGCCGTTCTTGACGCCGACGCCGGAGTCGTTCTGGGCAAGCACGGTGGTGGGAACGCGAATGTGGCGGATGCCGCGATGGGTCGTCGCGGCGACCAGGCCGACGGCATCGAGCACCGCGCCGCCGCCGATCCCGATCACATAGGAATGGCGGTCGACATGATGCTCATAAAGCGTCTGCTGCATCTGTTCGATGAAATGCAGGTCGACTTTGATCCGCTCGCCGCCGGGGACCTGCACCGGCGGACAGACGAGCTGCATCCGGTTGCCATGCGCAGCGACATAGTCGGCGATCCGGTCGATCAGCCCCGGATCGTCGGCCAGAAGCCCGTCATCCAGGAATATGATGCATTTGTGCCGCTTGTTCGGCTCAATCCGGCAGAGCGTGTCGGTAAGCACCGTGTTTTCGGGCGAAAACAACGCATTCGTGAAGACGACCGGATAGCTGAACCGGACGGCGAATGTCTGCTCGTAGGTGTCGGTGCTTCGCTGATCGGCCAGAACCGTATCGTCCTGCCGCATGGACGGCCTCTCCTGTTTTTCTTATCGATCAACGCGGTTGATGACGTATACACTGACGGTAGTCCACATCCGGCTTCCGCTCAACCGTTTCGTCGCCCCTTGCCGGGTGATGCGGTACGAGCGGATGCCCGCAAGACCGGATCGGGAGGGTCCATGCGTATCGTCTATGGGGTGCTGTGCGCTCTGCTCCTGTTGTTCGCGGCCGTGCAGGTCAACGACCCGGACGGCATGCTGTGGGTTGTGATCTACGGCGTACCGGGCCTGCTTGCGGGCTACGGGGCCTGGAAGCCGCCGGCCCTTCGGTCCGGCGCCGGGCGCACCGGCCTGCTTGCCCTGCTCGTGCTGGCGATTGCCGGAACGGCCTATTACTGGCCGACCACGCCGGACTTCTGGCGCCAGGACGTCTGGTGGAACACGGAAACGGCGCGCGAGGGCATGGGCATGATGATCGTTACCGTCGCCCTGCTGATAATGGCGGTGCCGCTGGTTTTCCGGCGCGGCGACACGGGCTGATCCGCCTTGTTAAGGCGCCCCGGGGATCCGCGACAGGGTCGTCAGGCGCATCGCGCCCGAAGCATGTCGACGACCTTCACGCAGCCCTGGTTCAAGTGGTCGTCGACCGCGACGAGATAGGCCGCCTTGTCGGCAGACCGGATCGCCTCCAGAAGCGGGGCATGCGCCACCGCAAGCACCATCGGATCGATATCGACATAGTCGAGCATCGCGATGCCGAAGCGGATCTCGCCGGCCAGTTCCTCGTAAACCTGAAGCAGCCGCTCATTTCCCGAGAACCGGCAGATGAGCCGGTGGAATTCGAGATCCTCCTCGATCAGCTTGCGCGACATGCCCTCGCCGGCGGCGGTCAGGATCCGGTCGTATTGCGCCTGCAGCGCATCGGTGAATTCGGGCGCCAGGCGATCGATCACAAGATTGCCGGCATGCCGCTCCAGGCACAGCCGCAGGTCGAAGATCTGGTCGTAGGCGTCGGCGTTCAGGTCCCGGACGAAAAAGCCGCGGCGCGGATGGGCGATCACCAGGCCGCGGTTCTCCAGACGTCTGAGCGCCTCGCGCACGGGCGCCCGGCTGACCGACAGGTCCTTTGCCAGTTGCGCCTCGGTCAGTCTCGAACCGGCGGCGAAGCGGCCTTCCAGAATTTCGTCCATCAACCGGGCGGAAATACGGGTTGCAAGATCCCCACGCACATCGGCGGCCCGCCCGCCGGCGATTGTCTCCCGAGCCATAGGCCTCCCCATTGGCTTTTTAACGTCGTTTCTCTTAAGTTCCCGGCGCCAGCGTAGAAATGTCAACGAAAATGTACTGGCACCCCAGGGTGCCGCTCCAATGGCTCTCCTGATCGCAATTTAATTTAGTCGACTTTTTTATTTCAACTCCATTGAGGACACGGCTTACTTTATCAGAGAGGTTTGCCCGAATCGGCAGCCCGATGTCTGCTCGATGCGGAACGGTCTGGCGGGATGCCAGGCAACGCGAGCCGATGGCTGCGCGGAGCCTGGCAGCCGGACAGAGGGGCGAGACGAGGGATGACCATGAAAGTTGTGTTTGACGAGCGCCAGCTTCTGCATGCGCCGGCGCAGTATTTCCGGCGCGGCCAGATGATCGATCATCCCGAGCAGCCGCAGCGGGCGATCCTCATTCGCGATGCGCTTGCCGAGGCGGGCCACGAGATTGTCCGGCCGGCGGATCACGGGCTTGAACCGATCCACGCCGTCCACGATCGCGGCTATGTCGATTTCCTTGCAACGGCCTGGCCGCGCTGGGTGGAGGCGACCGGGTCGACGGTGCCAGCCGTGCCGAACTACCACACGGGCCGTCGCCAGAGCCGCCCGCCGGCCGGCGTTGTCGGCGCGCTTGGCTATTATTCGACGGACACCGCCTGCCCCGTCACCGAGGGGACCTGGCAGGCGATCTACTGGTCGGCGCAGTCGGCGCTGGAGGCAGCCGCGATCGTCGCGGGCGGCAGGCGCGTTGCCTACGGGCTCAGCCGTCCGCCCGGCCACCATGCCTATCGCGATGCGAGCAACGGCTTCTGCTTCCTGAACAACGCCGCGATCGCGGCCGGCGCGATGGCGGACCGGGTCGGCAAGGTCGCGCTTCTCGATATCGACACCCATGCCGGCAATGGTACGCAGGACATCTTCTATGCGCGCGACGACGTCCTCTATGTCTCGCTGCATGTCGACCCCTCTGATTATCCGCCTTACTATATGGGATATCCGGATGAAACCGGCGACGGGCCGGGGCTCGGCCACACGCTGAATCTCGCGCTCCCGCCGGGATGCGACGAGGCCGGCATCTTCGACCGGCTTGATCGGGCGCTCACCGCGATCTCCACCTTCTCGACGCAAGCTCTTGTCGTTTCACTTGGTTTCGACATGGCCACCGATGATCCGCTGTCAGAGGTGGGTATGACGACGGACGGCTTTCGGCGGGCGGCCGCGGGCATCGCGGGGCTCGGCCTGCCAACCGTCCTCGTGCAGGAAGGCGGTTATCTCGGCCCGTCACTGGCGCGCAATGCGGTCGCTTTCCTGGACGAATACAATTCCGGCTAAATAATACGGCCTTCCAGGGATATACGCTCAGCGCTTCCAGCGCGCGGTGACGCTGTCGGACGACCAATCCAGCGAGATCGCCGACAGGGGCACGGGCTCGCGCAGGAACGGGGTGACGAGCGGCGGCTCGATCCGGATCGCGGCGGGGTGGACGCCGAATTCCCGCGACACCAGATCCTTGATCACGACGGCCTCCATCGTCGCCCGCAAGTCGCGGCCGGGATCGGCGCCAAGGTCGTAGATCGTCTCGGTCGTCGCTGGAACCCGGTCGGCCTGGGTGACCGTGTCCTCCTTCAGCGTGACACCGTCGCCATCGGCCTCGGAGAACAGGCATCCAGGCACCGCCTTGCCGGACAGGCAGAACTGGCGCAGCGTCGGCGCGCCGACCCGCCCGACGATGTCAAGCGGGATCAGCGCCTCGGCCATCGTCCCCTGCGCGATGACCCGACCGTCGCATTGAAACTGGACCTCGAACCGCACAAGGCGCGGATTGGGCATGTCCAGCTTTCGTGTGATGACACATCCCTCGCCGGCTTCCGGCAGCGGGGCGAACAGCGTGAAGTCCTCGAGCCGGTAGGGAAAGGCGACATGGTTGCGCGCCGTATCGCCATACCAGCATTCGGGCAGGCAATGCGGAAAGCCGTGGAACAGCGTGTCGAGCAGGATCGCCCTGTCGCCGCCGGCGCGCGTCAGGCAGTCTTCCACCGGAAAGGTGAACGACGTCGCCTCCTCGGAGCGGGCGATTTCGGAGACGGTCTTGAACGAGCCGTCGTGGAACAACTCGCCGGCTCGGTAGGGGTCGACGATCACCTCGCCGCCGGTAACCGTTTCCCAGGCCGCCGGCGCCTCGCCGTCGCCCGTGGCCAACAGGTCCGCCATCCCGACCAATTTGCGCTGAACGACGCCGTTCTCGATCCGGTGTATCCTCACCTTGGTCAGGTCGTCCGACGCCTCAACGGTCCGCAACGCGATCTCGAGCGGTTCCGGGCCCAGGGCAAGCCATTCGCGCAGCTCCAGGTTCCGGATCCGCGCGATCGGCCCGAGATCGAGCAGTTGGGCCACGACACCGAGCATCGGATAGACCGGCTTTGCATAGAACGGCTTGTGCCCGCAGAGCCACGGCGCCTTCGTGATATCGAGGGTCAGAACCCGGTCGTCCGCCTCCGTTGTCGTGATGGGCGCGGCCGGGACCTCGCTTCCGGCCACCTTGCCGGTCTCGCCAGACGTTGACCGGGCGCCTGCGGGCGCCTCTCGGATCCGCAGGGCGTAGTCCTTGACCTCGTAGATCCGCAATCCGTCGACCCACAGGTTTCCCGTTCCGATGACGAGCAGCGCGTCGTCCTCTTCGATGATCGCCGTCAACTCGAATTCGGTGATCACGGCCTTGTTGCGGGGAACGACCTGCCCGCGATAGTGCCAGGACAGGGTCTGATCCATTGCCGGCGCCTCGAAACGGGGGGCGTCGAACCGCTTGTCCAGCCCCTTCAGGCGGATAAGCGCCTTGAACAGGGTGAACAGGGCCTCCAGACCGAGCGATCCCGGCTGCACGGGGTCGGTGAAGAAATGCGCCTTGAAGTACCAGGCGCCCGGATCGATCCGCTGGCGGCCGACGGCACGGCCGAGATCCGCTGCGCCGCCGTCGGGTTCGAACGCGACGATATCGTCGACGAGATCGAGCTTATCCGTCGGCATCGCCGCGCCATCCGGCCCGCGCAGCGCGGTTTCGCTTTCGGGGATCGGAGCCAACTCGTTCAGTGCGGCGATCCTTTCGCGTCTGTCCGGCGTCGCCGGCAGGCCCTTCTGGTTGGCCAGCGCATCGGTCGGGAAGAAACCAAAATCGGTCTTCAGAGTCGCCACGACCCGCTCGTTTCCCTCAGAGCCGGCGCGGCAGACGACCTCGTAGAAGACGATCGTCATCGGTCCGACCTGGGCGGCCTTGACGAAGGTCGTCTCCAGGCGCAGCGTGCCCGCGTCCGGCCCGACCGCCTCGTGCAGGACAACGTCCTCGCCATCGAGATTGCGGAACTTCACCACCTTGCCGAGCGCATAGCCCATATAGCTTGCGAACCAGCCGCAGGGCTGGAGCATGACCTCGCTGAACACCGAGAACGGCATCGTTCCGGTTCCGCTCTCGGCAAAGTACCAGGCACTGGGGTCGACGTCGTACTCGCTGACCAGGCGGCCGCCCGGTGTCGCGCAGGCAGGCGCGCTGTCGGTTTCGACGATCCGCGTCATGCAGTGATAGGGCGGTCCGGGCAGGCGCGGCGGATTGGACGTGCCGTCCAGTTCCGGATCGGCGGCGGCGAAGACCGGGCCAAACGCCTCGGAGGGACGCCCCCAGGCAGCCGCGAGCAGCGCCTTGTGATCGCCGCGCACGTCGCCTTCCGGCGAGATGATGGTCGGGGTCGAGGTATCGTTCAGATAGGCCTCGCGGGTGTAGAGCGGCCAGTCCCGCGACAGCGTGACGGCGAAGCGGCGGCACAGAAACACCTTGAACCCGTCCGAACGGGCGAGGATCGCCGCATAGACGACCGGCTTGTCGCCGCCGATCACCTCTTCGATGAAAACTTCATAAGTAATGCGGTGGGCTGCGTCCGGGACGACCTGGCCACGGCAGACGAACTTGAACGGCTCGCCGGCGAGCGGCCGGAACCGATAGCCGTCCTTGTCGATCGTGAAGCCGAGCGCGGCCATGTGGAACTGCAGCGCCTGACAGCCGGCTTCGGCCATCAGCGTGCCCGGCATGCACGGATCGTTGTGAAAGTGCCCGTCGTAGAACCAGGCGTCGGCCGGCACGTCGAAAACAGCTCGCAGATACCCCCTACCCCACGGACCGCCGTTGGGCTCGAACACCTCGACGGAATCGATCAACCGCATCCGGCCATCGGGGATCTTGGCGGGCTTTTGATGGGCGGCCGTGTTCTCGAAGCCGAGCCCGAAGCAGCGATAGACGTCGCCGGCGGCGAAGGCTTCGACCTCTTCGGCCGAGAAGGCGCGCTTCTCGCTGACGCATGGCGGCGGATCCATGCTGGCATCGGCCTTTGGCGTATCCTGCTCGGCCGACCACAGGACGCCGTCGGAATTTCCGAGTTCGGCGTCGGTGAAAAAGCCGGCCTGGCCGTTGCGCACCGAGACCATCAACTCGCCATTGATGCGGGCGTCGTAACGGAAGAAGAACATGCGGGTTCCGCCGAGATTGGCGTGCGCGTCGATATGGATCTGATACTGGATCGTATCGCCGACCTTTGGCATGTCGCGATTGTGGATCGTCAGTTCGCAACCCAGCAGCCGGTAGACCCGTTCGCTCTTGTTGAGGAAGTCACAGCCGAGCCAGGAAATGAGCAGCAGATCGGCCTGACCGGATTCGATCAGGATCCCGGTCGGCATGTAACTGCCGTCGAGATACCAGGCATCGGCCGTAACGTCCGTCTCCGTCCAGCAGATCCCCTTGCCCATCGTTCCCGGTTCGCCGGCAATGCCGGTGACGCGGTCGGCCAGCAGCATCGGCGGTTCGGGCATCCGGCATTGGCGCTCGTAGCCGTCCTGCTGTTCGAACAGGGGGCCGAAGACCGCCGAAATCTTGTCGCGGGCGGCCCATTCGAGGTCCTGGCGGCTGAGCGTGGGACCTGATGGTGCAATCGGATCGATCGGGTCCGGCGCGCGTCCGGAGGCATCGAATGCGGTACTCTTGATCGCCTTGTTCATCACTTCACTCGATTGCGGCGTCGGGATATCGGAATATGGGCGTGGCTGTTGGTGCTGTGCCGGGCTGGCGGCGGTGGCCGTCATTAAACCGCCGGCGACAGCAGCTTGCGCATGCGCCGGGCCCGGCTCGACGGCCGGCGGGACACCTTCACGCATATCCGGCGCCCGCGTCACCCGGCGGCGCGGCGGCGGCCTTGTGCTCCGCCTTGCCGGCGGCAGCGCCGCGAGGCCGCCGAGCCTTGGCGCGGACGGTACGCGCCCGGCGCCCGCCCCGCCGTCATCGTCGGTCGAAAACGCGAGAACGATCTCAGGTTTCGCCTGATCGGGCGCCCTGGCCGGCGGCCTTGCAAGGGAGGCCAGAAAATGCCGGTCGATATCAGGCAGGTGGCCGGGCACAGCAAAGCTGCGCTGGTCGGCATCGCCAAGCCGGCCGGCCAGGCGGTCTAAGCGGCGCGCAAGCGCCGCGATGCCGGCATCGTGTCCACGCGCGAACAAATCCGCGCAGGCCGAGGCGAGATTGTACAGACCGCCCCGCACGCCCTGATCGATCGCGACGATCTGCACGTCCTCGTCCCCGAGGATGCGCTCGATCGCCGTCGACAGCACAGCCCGCGGGCCGATATCGATGAAGGTGCGGACCCCGTCCCGCCAGGCTGAGCGGACGGTCGGGCGGAAGTCGACCGTCTGAACCGCCTGTTCGGTGTAGTAGCGCGCGCAGGTCTCCGTCCCGACGGGCCAGACGTCGCCGATCGCGTTCGAATAGAAGGTGACGTCGGGCCGTTGCGTGGCCTCCTGGAGATGGAGGTTGTAGAAGAGATCGCTGACCGGTTCGACGAACGGGCCATGAAACGCCAGATCGTGCCCGGCCTCGATCATGCTGAACCGGCTGTCGAGCCGCCTGGCGAAAGCGGTGCAGGCCTCTTTCAGGCCGCCGATCAGGCAATGGTCGGGTGAATAGACGATCAGCGCCCAGACATGCGCAACCGACTTGATGTCGTCGAGCAGGTCATCGGCGGGTCCGACGATCTCGTAGGACTGCCATTCCACCTCCGCTTCCGGCTTGAGCCCGAGATAGGATCTCAGGGCGGAATGATCGCCGGTGAGCCTGCGATACAGGTCGCCATTTGCGACCCTGATCAATGTCTCGGCGGACGACTCCCAGACGCCCATAGTGCCGAACATCACCGCCTCGCCCATCGAAATCCCCAGGCAGGCGTTCGGGCGTATTCCGAGCACCCGCTCGACCATCAGCGCGTTGAAAGACGAAATGAGTCCGGTGGCGAAGGACTGATTCTCGACACTCGGGTCCGCTTTGAGCGCGGCCAGCGCACCCATCGCTTCGGCGGTGTGGTTGGGGGCGAAACCCTTGAGAAACCGGTCGACGAGATCCGGGAAGACCGCTGGCAATTCGTCGAGCGCGGCGGGATAGGCGGCGCCGAGACCGGTATAGACGAAGGCGACCTCGCCGCCGATCGGCGTATCGGAGAACACCACGCCGGGCGCCCGCGGCGCCTCGCCGGCGCGCAGCCGCTCGACTGCATAGGCAACGCGTTTGTCGACGATGTCGGGAGATTTGCCGACGACCGCGATGCGAACCGGACCAGCCGTATCGGCCCTCCCCGCTTCGAGACGATCGGCCAGATCCTCGACCGTTTCGGCGGCGCAGTAGCGAAGCTGCGGTACCGAGACCCGTGGGGCGGGTGCCACGACCCGATTGACCGACACCGCCTGCCGCCATCCGGTCATGGAGTGCGACGTCAGCGTCCGTCTCTCGTCGGGAGAGAGCACCACGTCTGTATCTGCCTCTTCCGGGCCGGACTTGAGGAGGAATTCGGCGATATCGAGGCTCGAAGCGGCCGCATGCGCATATCCGACCCGGTCGCTGAATGTGGCGGCGCCGTCCTGCGCAGCAGGCTCATCGACGAAACGCGCCGAGGCGACATCGATGCTCGCCAGGATCGGATCGCCGCAGCGCTCGGCATCCGCGCGACGCTTCAGGACGAACACGCCCGCCGCGTCGATATGATCGCGGCCGGCCAGGTCGGCAATGCCGGCGCAGCACTGGCGATGAATGGCCTCCGTCGACAGGTCGACCGCCCCAGCGAGAAACGCGTCGAGTTCGCCACGCCGAAGCGCCCTGCAGCCGATTTCGAGGGCCTGGCTGCCCGACAGCTCCTCGGCCGAAATCGAATAGCCGAAGCCGGAAATGTCGAGCTGGATATTGACGCGATTGGCGACGAGGTTGGGCATGGCGCCGAGAACGGCATCGGCCTTCTCAAGCGGTGCGATCGCTGCATGCAGGTCCTCAAACGACGTGCCCTCGGCAAGCTCACCGGCAACCCGGGCGCCTTCGGCCCGCCAGACCATGCAATGGCGGGCGGCTTCAAAATCGCAGCCCATGCCGAGCACCAGACCGATCCTGGACGCGTCGGGACGAACCACGGTCTCGAACGCGGCGATCGACGCTTCGATCGCCAGCGTCTGTTGCCCCAGGCACTTCTTCAGGTCGTTCGGCGGGAACGCGGTTCCCTTGATCGGCAGCGATATGTCGCGCGTAACGGTGTCCGTAACGGTGTCCGGGCGGGCTTTCGGATCCACGTCGCGAAAGGCATCCCTACCGCGTTCATCGCCGACCGCGACGCCGACGCCGCAGACGACGATATCCTCCTCGGGATGCGAACGGGACGCATGCTCTTCGGCCAGATTGCGAAAGTCGGCATGGGCCGTCGCCGCGCTTTCTTCCGTAAACTCCTCGAGGATGAGATGCGCGTTGTTGCCGCCGAACCCGAAATTGTTGACACCGGCGCGGCGAACCGTGTCGGCGTGCCAGTCCTCGTTTTCCAGAAGCGGCCGCACGGAGCCGCCCCGCAGTTCGTCGAAGGCCTCCTCGGCATAGAGCGTCCTGGGCTTCAGCCGATCGGAGAATGCACCGATGACCTTGAGGACCGCCGCCATGCCGGCGACGGTCACCAGGTGGCCGAGATTGGATTTCAGGGAGCTGACGGGCAAGTCGCCGACGCCCGAATAGACCTGTTTGAGCGTGCCGATCTCCGTCTTGTCTCCGGTCGGCGTTCCGGTTGCATGGCATTCCAGGTAGCCGATCGAGGCGGGGTCGATGCCGCTGTCCTCATAGGCCGCGCGCAAGGCCCGGACCTGGCCGTCCTGATCGGGCACGAGCACGCCACGGCGGCGGCCATCGTTCGACAGGCCGACGCCGCGGATCACCGCCAGTACCCGAACGCCTGCGGCAAGTGCATCGCTCAGCCGCCGAAGCGCGATGACGGCGGCGCCCTCGCTGGGAATGAGGCCATCGGCGCCCCGGTGAAACGGACGGCTCTGACCGGTCGGACTGAGCGCCTGGAGGTGGTCGAAGCCGGTGTGCAACAGGAAATTGTAACAGCCGTTCAGGCCACCCGCGAAGGCGATGTCGGCCTTGCCGTCGTGCAGATAGTCGCAGGCGAGCTTGATGGCATAGAGCGAGGAGGCACAGGCCGCGTCGATACAGAAGGCCGGACCGTCGGCGCCGATCGAACGGGCGAACAGACTGGCCGGGCGGCCGGAGGAAAACCGCTGGCGCCAAAAGGCCTCAGGAAGGTCTCCATGCGGATTGCCGATGACCGCCTGGTAGAGCAGTTCGGTCATCGAGTGGGAGGGATAGGCCAGATTGCCGACGACGACCGCGCAGCGCCCTCCCGTGACATCGGGGCTGCCCGCCTCGAGAAAGGCCGCCCGGCCGGCATGCAGGAGCCAGCGGCTCGCGCGATCCATATGCTCGAGCTCATCGGCCGGCAGGTCGTGATCGGCGGGATTGAAGATCTGCTCGAAATCCTGCACGAAGCCGCCGCGAAACGGCACCGCCGGCGCGCTGCCGTTCTGACCCGGCCCGCGGTTGCGGCGGCGAACGGTTTCAGCGGGAACCGGCCAGGCGCCCTCGGGAACTTCCGTGAGCAGATCCTGGCCGGTGCGAACGGCCTCCCACAAGGCATCCGGCGTCGTCGCGCCGGGCAGGACGCAGCCGCGCCCGACGATCGCTATCGGCTCGAACATGGCGGCCCTGCCCGTTCCATCGCGCCGGCCTCAGGCGACCGCGCTCTTGGAGGGCGAATGCCCGTCACGCTGCTTGTTCGACGCGGCGAGCATGACCTCCGGCGTGCCGGCAAAGACGATCTCCGGCGTTCCGCCCTGTCCCGCGATCAGCTCGAGGACGAAAGCCTCGACGCCCATTTCGATCGGGATCAGCGGGACGCCACGGTCCTCGAACTGGCGCCGGACGGCGTCGGTCACCATGCCACCGAGCCAGCCGCCCCAGTCAATCGCCGTGACCCGCATGTCCGGATACCGGTTCTGCAGGCTCCAGGCGATGCGGCTCAACGCTTCGTTGGCGATCGCGTAGTCGGACTGGCCGGGATTGCCGAAACGGCCCGCAATCGACGAGAACAGCGAGACGAAGGCCGGCCTGTCGGCTTCCACCGCGGACCAAAGCGCCTTGAACCCGTCTATCTTCGTTGTATAGACGCGGCGAAGCTGGTCCTCGGTCTTGTCCTTGATCAGCTTGTCCATGTTGACGCCGGCGCCATGGATGAGCCCGGCTATGCGGCCTGATCCCCTGAACGCGCGGATCGCCTCGTCGACCTTGCCGGTGTCGGTGATATCGACAGCGCGATAGACGGCCTCCGATCCGGCCTCGCGAATGCGGGAGATCGTCTCGCTGACCTCGCGCGCGGCAAGCAGGTGGTCGGCGCGGGCGGAAACCTCCTTGATCGAGATGTCCTCGCCGGCCTCGCGGGCCCGGGCGACCAGGGCGCTACGCAATTCCTGCAGCGACAGATCCCGTGGCAACCCCTCCGGCCAGTCGGCGACCTCACTTCGCCCAAGCAGCAGGAAACGCAGTTTCGCCTCTTGCGCCAGCCGGCAGACCACCGCGGCGGTGATGCTGCGCGCACCACCCGAGACAACGACAAGGTCGCCGTCCGCCAGGACGATGCCCTTGCCCGAATACGGTGCCGTCTCCAGCTTCGTGGTGACGCGCCCGCCGGTCGGCGAAAGGCCAAGCTCGACAAGATCGCCGCCAAACAGGATTTCCTTGGCGATGCGGGAAACGAACGCCTCGTCGCCCGGATCTCCGGCGCCGATATCGATGGCGCGGACCAGCGCCTTCGGCCATTCATGCGACGCGGTCTTGGCTAGCGCAGCGATTCCGCCGATTTCGGCCTGGGCAGGATCGGTCATGCCGTGGCCAAAGTCCCCGCCGGTATTCTGCAGAAAGATGCAGCGGCCGCCCTGTTCGGTCATCGCGGGTGCGACGATCGTAGCGCAGCGTAGCGCCTGGCGATGCACGTCCAGCCCGTCAAGCGCCGGTGCCGCGCCGGCCGTGACGACAAGCAGATCGACCTGCGGCGATGGCATTTCAACAATCGTCGCGGTAAGCCCGTGCCGCTCGAACCCCGCCTTGAGCGCGCGGGCCAATGCGTCGGCGTGGTCGGTGATCTCGATCCGGCTCTTGTTGGTCAGAAGCGTGTAAGGCCTGGCGAAACTGGCCGAGGCGTCCCCTATCCCGACAGTCTGCCGAAACAGGCCGAGTTCAGCCGCACTTGCTTCGAATGTGGCCGTATCGACGGTTGGAACAGGCGGCGCCGGCGTGTTTTCCGGCGCGGGTGTTGCCGTTTCGGCCGTCGGTGCAGCGCCCGCGACCGCCTCGGCGATCTGGGCGAGCGTGCGCAGTTCGGCCAGCCGGGCCGGATCGATCTCCGGCATCTCCGGCAT